>VOFI01001386.1_pt1:395000-2823771 | contig 2823771 bp, 3538 predicted proteins | sample 5384131 | NCBI WGS metagenome assembly VOFI01 (sample SAMN12384728, study PRJNA508395) | human gut metagenome | isolation source: healthy gut H | host: Homo sapiens
GTCCTTAGTACGAGAGGACCGGGATGGACGGACCACTGGTGTATCTGTTGTCGACCAACGGCATGGCAGAGTAGCCAAGTCTGGAAGGGATAAACGCTGAAGGCATCTAAGCGTGAAGCCCCCTCAAGATGAGATATCCCTCCTTCGGGAGTAAGACCCCTTGAAGACTACAAGGTAGATAGGGCAGAGGTGGAAGCATGGCAACATGCGGAGCTGACCGGTACTAATAGGTCGAGGGCTTAATCTGGTTAATAACGAAGAAAAACAAATCGGAATTGTATGAAGTTTTGAAGGTACAAACCTTAATAATCCTCGATAGCTCAATGGTAGAGCACTCGGCTGTTAACCGAGTTGTTGTAGGTTCGAGCCCTACTCGGGGAGTTTTCTTTTTCTTAGGCTCCATGGTCAAGCGGTTAAGACACCGCCCTTTCACGGCGGTAACAGGGGTTCAAATCCCCGAGTTGGAGTCATTTTTAGCACAGCAATGCGCTGAGTTAAAAGTCATAAGTCGTATGCCGATGTGGCTCAATTGGCAGAGCAGCTGATTTGTAATCAGCAGGTTATCGGTTCGAGTCCGATCATCGGCTTATATATTTGGACCTTTAGCTCAGTTGGTTAGAGCAACCGGCTCATAACCGGTCGGTCCCGGGTTCGAGTCCCCGATGGTCCATTAAATTTTTTCTTGCATTTTTGTGCAAACTGTGATATTATATATCACGCATTAAGCATTTGGCCTAGTGGCTCAGTTGGTTAGAGCGCCGCCCTGTCACGGCGGAGGTCGCGGGTTCGAGTCCCGTCTGGGTCGTTTGTAGTGAGTATCTACTACAATTTTATATGGGATCTTAGCTCAGCTGGGAGAGCATCTGCCTTACAAGCAGAGGGTCATAGGTTCGAGCCCTATAGGTCCCATTTATGCCGCAGTGGCGGAACTGGCAGACGCGCAGGACTTAAAATCCTGTTGTAGTGATACAGTACCGGTTCGATTCCGGTCTGCGGCATTCATTCGAAACACTTGACAAGAGTGTTATAATGAATGAGTAAAATAAAATATGTGTGTGTAGCTCAGCTGGATAGAGCACTTGGCTACGGACCAAGGTGTCGGGGGGTTCGAATCCTCTCACGCACGTTATATAGTATAGAAAGAGCAGGTTGTAATACCTGCTCTTTCTATACTACAAATCGTCCGCGGACGATTTGAACCCCAGGGTTCGTTCTACACTTCGTTGCGGTCGGCGCTAAGCGGAAGTCCACCGGACTTCCAGCGCCCTCTCATGCACGTTATATAATATAGAAATACTTGGTGATTCTCAGCCATTAAAAATGAGAGACAATAAAGTTTGGTAACTACTAGCCCAAAATAGCTGATGATAAGGAGGTCTAAAAGGCTTCCTTATTTTTTACAAAGGAGATAATGTGGAATTTGTGTTATTTAAGGAGAAAAGGGTATAGAATTGAAAATTTAATATAAATTAGGAGGAGTAAGGATTAATGAACTATTACATAAGTGACCTGCATCTGTTCCATGAAGCATCAATCCGCTTTGATAACAGACCATTTGGCTCTTTGGAAGAGATGCATGAGGCAGTTGTTAGCCGATGGAACAATAAAGTAAACAATGGAGATACAGTATACATCCTTGGTGATATGAGTATGCGTGGCAAAAAAAGAAGACCTCATATCGCTTGTTGCTACATTAAAGGGTAAAAAGATTCTTGTTAAAGGCAACCATGATGATGTGTCTGATTACAGATATAAGCAGCTTTTTTATGATATATGCGATTACAGAGAGATACATGACTCATAAGGTGGTAAGAATTATGACCTTGTGCTGTGTCACTATCCTATATTTTCATGGAAAGGCATGAATAAAGGTACGATCCTGTTATACGGTCACACCCACAACAGTGCAGAGGATGTATATTTTCAAAAAGTGTCTGACTGGTATGGAAGCGAATAATTGCAGGCATGTAGGTGATAAGCCAATACAGGCATACAATGTAGGCTGCATGAAGCCATGGATTGACTATGAGTCAAGAAGTTTGAAAGAAATTATCGAAAAGTATCATAATATAAAATGATAGTTTACGGATATATTAAAATACACTACTCTTCCATCATTGTTTTATATGGAAGACCAAAGCCTAAATATGGCATTATAATTAGTAAAATGGAGATAATGTGATGAATGAACAATGGTTTTTATTGGGTGATATACATGGCAGCGCACAGCCGGTTCACTATTTTTATCAAAAAAATAAGGAAAGATTGAGTTTGGATTCATCAGAAAACTATATGATTCTGCTTGGTGATGTTGGTGCAAATTTTGCTCTCACTGGTCAGAGAGATCATAAATTCAAATCAGAGCTTTCAAAATTGCCATTTACTTTTATATGTCTAAGAGGAAATCATGAATCCAGAGTAAAAACGGTTATGGACAAAAATCCTGATGGATGGGAAACAATATCAAAATATGATGGTTCCATATTTGTTGCGAAAGAATTCCCTCACATTGAGTATTTAGCAGACGGACCGGCAGTATATAATTTTAAGTCTTATAAAACTTTATCTCTGCCCGGTGCTTACAGCGTGGACAAGTACTATCGTCTAGCCAGACATTTGACGTGGTATAAGGATGAGCAATTAGATGAAAAAGAAATGGAACTCGGAAGGAATTTGTGCAGAAACGAGGCACCGTTTGATTTAGTACTTTCGCATACATGCCCATATCCATATGAACCAACAGATTTATTTCTTGCAGGACTTGATCAGAGCACGGTTGATTCAACCATGGAAAGGTATCTGGGCGAGATAGAATTTAATTTGGATTATAAGAGATGGGCCTTTGGACATTTTCATGCCGACCGGCTGTATCCATGGGCTGATGGCAGACAGATGCTGATGCTATTCAACGAAAATGTTGTAAATCTGGATAAATTTATGAATATGACCGAAAAACAGTCGTTTAAAGATATTATTGCATAAAAGAGCAAATGTGGCACAAAAGCCTAAACCGCATCAATTCTTTGCAGGAACTTTATTAGGTTTGAAAGAGATTATTGACATGGTTTAAGATATCAAATAAATAACATAATTGAGGCACGGAGTATTAATTCCGTGCCTCAATTGTTTTATCCGGATTACCTTTCTGTTGTAAAATAAAGGGCGTTATTTCAGTGCAGATATAATTTTGAAATATGGCTTGAAAAGGCTGTAATATTTCAGACCATCTGTCTCACCATAGCTCTTTGTGATGGCAGATCTTATGCCATTGAGATTCTTTGTTTTATTCTTGTTTTTTCAAGAAAATCAACAAAATTTCCAGGATCATCAATGTCGCTGTGAGCGAAAATTATACCTGTAAAACGCTCTACCTTCTTTTTACGCGTGAGCTTCTCAGGAGTAAAAGAGTAGGATTTGTCTTTTATGGTTTTATAAATTACCTGACCCTGTTTCATACCATAAACATGAACCAGTGTCTCATGAAGCTTGAGCAGATTGTCTTTTCCCATACAGTTTAAGAAAGAATCTACCTCAAAATGGTCGAAGTCTTCAGATGCTGCTGATACTTCAGAAATATCTGATGTATCAATGGTGTCCATTGAGGCCTTAGCCTCAGCTGCTTCGTTTTTATTTGAGTTGTTATTAGGTGTCTGTTCGTCAGTGAATGGTAAGTCATCATTAGTCATAAGCTTATCAATTGACGGTAAGTCTTCGTTAGTTGAAAGCTCATCACTTAACGGTTCACTGTCTGTATAGCTGCTATGATTGCCCTCGATAAGCTCATTCAGATTATAAGACTTTGCAGTGATAGCATCATTATCGGTATTGGTATTGGCAGTATCTTCCTTGGAGGGAATATCTGCTACTACCTGATACTTGATGTTTTTCCTTCTCTGGACAGCCTGTTTGCAAAAATTCACATTGAATCTGCGTACAGCGTATCCCTTTATCTTTCCAGAACCTTACAGCAGGGTCATAGCCTGTGTCGTTGCTCATTATGATGTACTCATCAGCACCGGTCTCGGCTGACGCAGCATCACATTTGTTTTCACTGAATGAACCAGTGCATCCCATCAGATATCCCATATATGATACGAGCTGAAAATCAAGGGCATTCGTGCCCTCATAGGATTTCTCAAATCGGATATTTATTTTATTGTTTTCAATAAGTCTGATGACTGACATGTATGACATGTGAGGTGATTTTTTTGTGTAAAAAACTACGATTTCATCATCCTCATCTGCCATATCAAACAGCATCAGCCAGTTGTCGTTGACATTTTCGCTGTCTACTAAAAAGTGTCTGATAATAATCACCATTAATCCGGATAAAGGTATTGTAGCATGAGTATGAGAAAATGGCAAATAATCCGGATTTTAAGTAAATGTTAACAATACAAAGAGTGCAACATATGATATAATTTTAATATATCTTGAAAATGAAGGGGGAATAGAGTTGGCAGATATTGAAATAAATAAATCAGATATTGATGAAGTTAATGATGTGATACAAGAAACAGATGAAGAAGCATATGCGTTGGATTCTGAATTTACAGAGGAAAAGGAATATAAAACAGTACAGAAATATGAGCTTGTGACGATTCTGTCGTATCTTATAGGTGTCAGAAATGAGATACTTGATCATATGTGCAGTGATGAGTATGTGGAGCTTTTAAACAGCTTAAGAGAAAGTACAAATGCGAGGATACTCAGATATCTGTGTAAGGCACGTACAAGTCTGCTGCGCAACTATAAAAAACAGACAATGAAATAAAATATAATCTGGGTAATATAAACAGGATGGAGTGGTTTGATGCAGAGAATATAAATAAGCTTGAGAGCTGGGAAGTGCATATTATATTGTATAATTCATCGGCTGACAAGTATTGCGTACATATTAACAAGCTGATAAATGAGCATGTGGATGCATGCAAAAAGCTTTCCCAGACTGGGTAAAATGGGAGTATATCAGGGATTTGTTTGTCATAGCGGATTATGAAAAGCCAAAGAAGCTAAAGGCAGAGTTTACTGTCTATAAAGAGCACAGAAAAGAGTATCCATACGGGATGTACATTCACTGGCGCCCGGATGGCAGGGGAAATCTGCTCAATTCTGACGGAAGGATTTTAAAGACAATATACAGACAGCATGGTGATTATTTCAACGACGGTTCAAAATACAGGGATGCAGTGGAAGATACAAAGGAAAATATATATGAGTTTATCCGTGAAAGCATGCGTGTTGTGATAGTTGTGGATTGTGAAAATTCTGATGTATACAAGCTGTATGGAGTATTAAAAAACTTAAATTCTGAGCAAATGTCCAAAATAGAAAAAATTATACTTTATGATGATTATCATACATCCTGTGGATGGGACTGGCTGGAAAAATTCATACATATCCCTGTATTCCACGAGGAGGTGGAACGTGTGACAGACCGAATCGCTTGTTGATATAAAGATGACTGCGGGAGTGTGTGAGGCGTATTATAAGGACAACATAGACTCGTTTATTTTGTGCTCAAGTGATTCGGATTACTGGGGACTTATTTCATCGGTAAAGGATGCTCATTTCCTCGTGATGTACGAATATAGCAAGTGCGGACAGTCGATCAAGGATGCACTTACAAAACGATGTATATTTCATTGTTCAATAGACGATTTCTATACAGGAAATGCAAGTGATTTAAAGAAAAAAGTCATGATAAGTGAATTGAAAAATCTGACAAATGATATTGTCGGAAAAAATGGCTGGGAGATGACAAGAAAGATATACGAGAGGACTAAAATTACATCGACAGAGCGAGAAATGAAGGATTTTTACAATAAATATGTTAAGTCATTGAGGTTAAAAATTAATGAGGACGGAGTATTCGAGATTGTGGTCAATGAATATTGATTATCTTAAAACTGTTTTATGTAATTATTGTCGGTCACACATGTATTGTGTGAAGGTTAAGCCTTATTTTAGCGGAAAGAGTGGGAAAGTATGATGAAACCGATGCTTGAAATCTGCTGTGGCAGCTTTTCGGATGTGAAAACAGCATATGAAAATGGTGCAGACAGGGTTGAACTAAACAGTGCATTATATATGGGAGGGCTGACACCTACACTTGCCAATTTAATATATGCAAAGGAGAACTGCAATATACCGGTAGTGGCAATGGTTCGTCCGAGGGGCGGCGGATTTTGCTATTCGGATGAAGAATACGAAACTATGCTTATGGATGCCAAAATTCTTTTTTAGAGCATGGAGCAGACGGTATTGCGTTTGGATTTCTGACAGAGGAAAAAATGCTTGACAAAAAGCGCACGAAGGAAATGATAGAGCTCATTCATAAGTATGGCAGGGAAGCTGTGTTTCACCGCGCCTTTGACTGCATAGATAATCACGACAGTGCAGCGGAGAAGCTTATTAGGCTTGGCGCAGATCGTATCCTCACCGGTGGAGCAGTAAATGTATGGGATGGCAGAAAACAGCTTAAGCATCTTCAAAATCAATATGGAAAAGATATTACGATTCTGGCAGGAAGCGGCGTGAATGATACCAATGCGAGAGCACTTATCGAATACACAGGTATTACACAGGTACACAGCTCGTGTGGCTCATGGAAGTGTGATGTGACAGCAGCGGGCAATGCAGTGGATTTTTCGTATGATGAAGCGATGAAAAACTGCTATCAGTGTGCGGATGCAGGTAAGGTTAGGAAGCTTGCGGAAGAGGTAAGTGGAGTGTAATATTAAAGCAAAAGATTATAGAATTTCGGAGGAAGCAATTAATGGCGGAACAGGAAAATAGTAAGGATTTAATCAGTGTACTTTGGAGTGGCGCTGATGTACTTCGTTCTAAAATGGACGCGAATGAATATAAGAATTATCTTTTTGGGAATTGTATTCTATAAATACCTATCAGATTCATTTTTGATAAGAGTATATGATTTGATAAATGATGAGAAACCGGAATCGCTCAAGGTGGCACTCGAGGCATATAAAAATGAGTTGAAGGGTGAATATGCTAATGATTTGCTTGATGAATTAAAGCAGGATCGTAAATATGTAATTGAGCCTGAGCTTACATATACATGTTTTGCAGAGGATGCAAGGAATAATTGCTTTAATCGTGAGCAATTACAGAAAGCGTTCAATAATATTGAGCAGAGCGGAGAGTTGTTTGTGGATTTGTTTTCTGACATTGATTTGTATTCAAGCAGGCTTGGAGCGGGAGACCAGAAACAAAGTGATACAATTGCAGAACTGATAAAGGTAATAGACCAGGCGGATTTGCTCAATTCCGATGGTGAAATACTTGGAGATGCATATGAATATCTGATAGGACAGTTTGCGTCAGAGACCGGTAAGAAGGCGGGAGAATTCTATACACCACAGGCAGTATCAAAAATTCTTACTAGAATAGCAATAACAGGACAGGAGAATGTGAAAGGTTTGTCAATCTATGATCCATGTATGGGCTCAGGTTCGCTGCTTCTTAACGCAAAGAGATACTATAAAGGTGATACAAACTATATAAAGTATTATGGACAGGAACTGAACATGTCTACATATAATCTGGCGAGGATGAATATGTTCCTGCATGATGTAGCTGCGGAGAATCAGAATCTGCATCATGGAGATACTCTTGATGCAGACTGGCCAACTGGTGAGGAAACTGACTTTCATATGGTACTTATGAATCCGCCGTATTCTGCAAAATGGAGTGCTGCATCAGGTTTTTTACAGGACGAAAGATTTTCAGAATATGGTGTTTTGGCTCCAAAATCAAAGGCTGATTATGCATTTTTACTTCATGGACTTTATCATCTGAAAAGCAATGGAACAATGGCCATCGTTTTGCCACATGGAGTGCTTTTCAGAGGTGCAGCAGAGGGAAAAATAAGAGAAAAGCTCCTTCGTTCAGGAAACATATATGCGGTTATAGGATTGCCGGCTAATTTATTTTATAATACGTCTATTCCTACATGCATTGTTGTACTTAAAAAGCATAGAGATGGCAGAGATGTACTGTTTATTGATGCGTCAAAGAAGTTCATTAAGGGCAAAAAACAAAACGAAATGTCAGACGAGCATATTGATGAAGTTATGGATTTGTATAACAGAAGGGAAACTGTAGACAAAGAATCCTATCTAGCAAGCTTTGAGGATATTGAAAAGAATGATTTCAACCTAAACATACCGCGATATGTAGACAATTTTGAAAAGGAAGAGGAAGTCGATATAAATGGTCTGCTCGAGGATATGCAAAAAACAGATGACGAGATAGGAAAGGTCGAAGGTGAGTTTGTGAATTTGTTAAAAGACCTGACATCGTCCGATGAAAATATAATGGCATCGTTGAATCGTTATATTGATATGATTGAGGGGTGATTTGTATGGAAAATCCAAAGATTAGATTTAAAGGGTTTACTAAGGATTGGGAACAGCAGTTTTCTGAATTGGTAACAATTGAGCGTGGTGGATCACCTAGACCGATAGATAAATTTATCACGAATGATGAAAATGGATTGAATTTAAGATTGGTGATGCTCCAGAACAGGAGAAATTATATTACTCAAACAGCAGAGAAAATTAGACCTGAAGGACTCTCTAAAACTAGAGAAATGGTTCATCCAGGAGATTTGATCTTATCAAATTCGATGAGCATTTGGAAGACCATATATAATGGCGATAGATGGCTGTATTCATGATGGTTGGCTTGCTATTCGAGATACCAAAAAAGAACTTTGATTTAAAGTTTTTTTGTAATTTAATTGGAACAGATGGCATGCTCAAAAATCAATATAAGGCTATGGCGGCAGGAAGTACCGTTAATAATCTTAACAAAGAATGATGGTGGGTGGCATTTACAGTTGCATTTCCAAAATGGTGGAAGAACAGATAAAGATTGGAGATTATTTTACTACCCTCGACCACCTCATCACTCTTCACCAGCGAAAGTGTGAACAGACAAAAAAATTGAAAAAATATATGCTTCAAAAAAAATGTTTCCTCGAAATGGAGCAAAAGTTCCAGAAATTAGATTTGATGGATTTACTTACGATTGGGAACAGCGTAAGTTGGGTGAACTTGTTAAAGAGGGAATTTTGGAAGCACCTTTAGATGGAAACCACGGAGAGAAACATCCAACTTCGGATGAGTATGTAGATTCTGGAATTCCTTTTTTGATGGCATCGGATATTCATAATGGAGAAGTAAATATTTATTCATGCAAATATATTACAAAAAAAGAAAGAGCGGAAATACTTGACAAGGGATTTGCACGAAATGGCGATGTCCTACTAACACACAAGGCAACTATTGGCGAGACTGCTATTTTAAGCAATTTGATGACGGAATATGCAATGTTAACACCTCAGGTTACTTACTATAGAATTAAGAATGAAGAACGGTTAAACAGAGAGTATTTGTATTCCTTTTTTAATTCTTTAGATTTCCAAACTGTTAAAAACTAAAGCGGCACAATCTACAAGACCATATATTGGAATCACAGCTCAACAAAATTTGAAAATAATTTTACCAGCGGAAATTGATGAACAAATAAGAATTGGTCTCTATTTTAGAAACCTCGACCACCTCATCACTCTTCACCAACGTAAGTGCGATGAACTTAAGAAAATGAAAAAATATATGTTACAAAATATGTTTATATAATCATTTGATATTAGAGTTATGAGATATCTTGAAGGAAGGGAGGGGTAAGAATGTCACAGGGAATTAAAATGGATACAATAATTTTATATCATGGTTCTCCTAACAAAATAGTAACACCGGTATTTGGTGGTGGAGATGATAAACATGATTATGGTCGTGGATTTTATCTGACAGAAAACATAGATTTAGCAAAAGAATGGGCGGTTTGCAGACCTAATGAACAGAATGGATGGGTTCATAAGTATGAGTTAAATACAAGGAATCTAAAAATTTTTGATTTTCAGGAGAAAGATGTTTTATCGTGGCTTGCAGAGCTTATGAAGCATCGCGATGCGGCGGATTCCAAGCGTTATAGGATGCTTTCAGCAAAGTTTATTGATAAATATGGTATTGATACCGATGCATATGATGTGATAAAGGGATGGCGCGCAAATGCATCATATTTCTATATTGCAAAAGAATTTGTCAGAGATAATATTGATATAGATATTCTTGAGGAATTGCTTTCTTTTAGGCGGATTGGGGATGCAGTATTGTATTAAGACAGAAAAAGCATATGCAAATTTACGTGAGATAGAAAGTGATTTACTTCAAGTTGAATACAATGAATTTAACAATAAGTATAATCAAAGAGATATTGAAGCAAGAAAAAAAAATGCGTAATTTAGTAGATTCAGATGCAAATAAGGTTACGAATGTTTTTAGTACATTGTTTTAGAGGTGAGAAAATGGGAGCATATTCAGAAGCGTATCTGGGTGACGTGGTGGAAAATCAGGGAAAATTATTTGATTTTGTGGCACAGTCTTATCCTGATAGTGATACAGAAGATTTTATAAATACGTATATGAAAAGTAAAACCAGAAAAAACATTGATGATGCGATGGCTTATGTTAATACTATGGATGCAAAAGAACTGTGGAAATACTTTTTCAGACACAGAAAAATATAAGTTAAAGAAGGGGAAAGCAATCGAAGGATTTATGCCTGATTGGATTGGAGAATTTTATGCTTATTATCAGTGGTATTATGATATTCCAAGCGCAGAGGTAATAAATAAAGTACCGGTCGATTTTCTGAGGAAGGCTTATTGTGGACTTCATGATTTAGAGCTTGATTTGGCGGTAAAAAAGGTAGGTAAAGTATAAATGAATATAGTTTGTTTTCATAATCCAAATGAGGAAAATGGATATCTTAGTAACTGGTATTTAAGTGAGTTTGAATGTGATGGAATAAGATTTTCATCAATGGAACAGTACATGATGTATCAAAAAGCAAATTGTTTTGGTGATACAAAAATAGTGGAGAAGATTCTTGAAACTACAGATGTTGCACAAATTAAGGCTTTGGGAAGAAAGGTTTCAAATTATAATGAAACAATCTGGAATGGAAAGCGACAGATTGTTGTTTACAAGGGCCTTTGTGCAAAATTTCAAAACTCTGAATTGAAATCCAAACTAAAAGCTACAGGAGATGCGGTTTTAGCGGAAGGTGCTGTGAGGGACTGCATTTGGGGAATTGGATTGTCAATGACAGATCCTAAAAGACTGGAAATGGAAAAGTGGAGAGGACAGAATCTGCTTGGATTTGCACTTATGATGGTGAGAGATGGAATATAAAATCTGAAAAAAATTTGATTACTTTTAAGAGCATTCATCCGTGCTTTTAATTAATTTTAGGCGTGGGACAATTTGACTCACGTCTTTTATATTATAAGTGATGAAAAGTGGCATCACTCGTTATTAGCGTAAGTCCATTGTGATATGGTGAATAAAACCAAAAGTTTGGGAACAGCGTAGGTTTGGGGGAAATAACAGAATTAAAGTCAGCATCACGAGTTCATAAAGATGAATGGACATCAAATGGTGTACTTTTTATAGATCAAGTGATGTAATGACAGCAATAAATGGAACTGAGAATGAAAAGGCGTTTATTTCAGAAGAATTGTATGAAAAGCTTTCTAAAGTATCAGGAAAATTGGAAGAAGGAGATATCCTTGTTACTGGCGGAGGATCGGTTGGAAATCCTTATATTGTGCCGGATAATAAGCCACTATACACAAAAGATGCAGATCTGTTATGGATAAAAAACAAAGGGAAATTTCATCCATATTTTTTATATGAATTTTTCTTCTCTCCGACCTTTAGAAATTATTTGGGAAGTATTTCTCATGTTGGAACTATAGCACATTACACGATTACACAATTATCGGATACACCGATTGGCTTACCAATTTTTGAGGAACAGAAAGAAGTTGGGGAATATTTTCAAAGTCTTGATCGCCTCATCACTCTTCACCAGCGCCAGACAGATTTTTATAAAAAATCAGTTTCTACTATATCTCATCGTAAGCCAATAAAAAATTATAAATGTTGAAAACGATTGGGAACAGCGTAAGCTGGGGGAGATATATGGTTCGATTGGAAATGCATTCGATAGGAACAGCTACATCCGTACTATGCAGAACATGGACATTTTTATTTGGAATCTAACAATGGCATCGTAAAAGACGGACAGATAAACCATAACGCTGAAATTTTCATAAATGATGAATTTTATGAAAAGCAAAAAAGATAAATGGCTACATACCGGAGATATGGTTATGGTTCAGTCAGGGCATGTTGGACATGCAGCTGTAATCCCTGAAGAATTGGACAATACAGCGGCTCATGCCTTAATCATGTTCAGAAATAAGCCCAAAGAAGAAATTGAACCTTACTTTTTGAATTATGAATATCAGACTGATAAAGCCAAAAAGCAAATTGAGAACATTACTACTGGTAATACCATAAAACATATCCTTGCATCTGATATGCAGGAATTTGTAGTTGATATTCCAAAATATCAAGAACAGAAAGTGATTGCGAGCTATTTTTGCAAACTCGACCACCTCATCACTCTTCACCAGCGCCAGCACAAATTACATCTGAACACGCTTTTATAAACTGTTTTTTATCGTAAGTAACATCGTATCTATACAATGGTTACCATAAATTTGACAATGAATCAAACATAAACCAACCTCAAACAAAGCAAGCCTAATTATGGTTACATCAGCGTAAGCAGTACTAATAAAGGAGGTAGCGTATGCTAGAGGATATGAGCAAGGATGCATTATTTTACAACTATTACGCACAGTGGATAGAAGTGTATAAGAAAGATGCAATTCGTGAAGCCACTATGGCAAAGTACAGGATGACTCAAAAGTGGGTGGAGAAGCTGGCTCCGGAGCTTAAGGTTTGTGAGCTGACAAGGACCGCGTATCAGAAGATACTAAATGATTACGCAAAGGAGCAGGAGAGACAGACAACACTTGACTTCCATCATCAGCTAAAGGGTGCGGTAATGGACGCGGTGGATGAGGGGCTGATAGAGCGTGATCCGACCAGAAAGGCTATCATCAAGGGTAAGACACCACGTGAGAAAAAGATTAAATATCTCAATCAGTTTGAGTTGCATACTTTGATAGCTGATCTGGATATAAAGGAAGAGCCGAACTGGGACTGGTTTATTTTGCTTGTAGCAAAGACAGGGATGCGTTTTTCAGAGGCGCTTGCTATCACACCGAAGGATTTTGATTTTGGAAGGCAAACTCTTTCTATAAGTAAGACGTGGGATTATAAGGGTAAGGGCGGTTTTCTACCGACGAAGAATAAGTCATCTGTGAGAAAGATTCAGATTGACTGGCAGATAGTAGTAAAGTTTTCTGAGCTGATAAAAGGGTTGCCGGAGGACGAGCCTATATTTGTAGGAGAGGAAAAGATTTATAATTCAACCGTCAATGATGCTCTCACCAGACACTGTAAGGCCTGTGGGATATCGGAGATTTCCATTCATGGACTTAGACATACGCATGCGTCGTTGCTTTTGTTTGCCGGTGTTTCTATAGCCAGTGTGGCGCGCAGATTGGGGCATGCGAGTATGACAACAACGCAGAAAACATATCTGCATATCATTCAGGAACTGGAAAATAAGGATGTGGATCTGGTAATGAGGACTTTGTCAGGACTGTAATGTAGCTTTTTAAACAATATGCTTACGCTGATTTTGATATAAGTAATTTTGTGGTATTTTATGCCTATATTTGCTATAATAAATATAGTTAGTGTTTAGGTTTTGAAGAAGGAGAAATTATCATGCCGGAGTTGGAATCGATAATAGAGCAGAAATTGATTGAGCAGTTGATATATGGGGATTCGCAGTGGACGTACAGGCCAGATTTAAAGACAGAAGCGGATTTATGGAACAATTTTAAATATATTTTAGAGCAGAACAATAAGGACAGGCTGGATGGTGAGCCACTTTCTGATTCAGAGTTTGAGCAGGTAAAGAATCAGTTGCAGTTTTCAACATTTTATAAGGCTGGAGAGTGGCTGGTAGGCGAAAACGGCAAGGTCATGGTGCATGTACAGCGTGATACTAAGAAGCTTCATCTGGTTGTGATGAATCATGAGCATATTGCAGGTGGCAGCAGTGTGTATGAGGTTATAAATCAGTACAGTGCATTGAAGGATGATGAGGCTGCCGCATCAAGAGACCGTAGATTTGATGTGACCTTGATGATAAACGGTCTTCCAATGATACATATTGAGCTGAAAAACAGACAGCATTCGTATATGGAAGCATTCAATCAGATAAAGAAATACATTGGTGAAGGGCAGTTCAGGGGGATTTTTTCGGCTGTTCAGATGTTTGTTATAAGCAACGGTGTTGACACGAAGTATTTTTCTGCAGCAAGTGATACGGAGCTAAAGAAAGAATTTATCAGCGGATGGGTTGACAGGAACAATCAGCCGGTTTCTGATTATATTGATTTTGCAAAAAATGTCCTTAAGATTCCACAGGCACATGAGATGATTGCAAGATATACGGTTTTAGATAATGAAGCTAAGCGGCTTATTCTGCTTAGACCATATCAGATACATGCTATTGAGGCAATTCGTGAAGCATCACGAACAGGAAAGTCGGGATTTGTATGGCATACTACAGGCTCGGGAAAGACGCTTACATCATATAAGGCAACAAGAAATCTCCTTATGGATATTCCGGCGTTGGATAAGGCTATTTTCCTTATAGACAGGAAAGATCTTGATGAGCAGACAAATACGTCATTTAGTTCATATTCTCAGAATGATTCAATTGATGTGGATAATACTGATAATGTGACTGATTTGAAAAATAAACTTAAATCGTCTGACAGACAGATGATTGGTACTACAATTCAAAAGATGCAGATTCTCATTTCAAAGCGTCTGAAGGAGGGCACAGCTGAGTATAACAGGTTAAGAGGATTAAAAATAGCTTTTTGTGGTGGATGAGTGTCACAGAGCTGTATCTCCGGCTACCAAGAGAATAATCGAACGCTTTTTTGGAAAGTCACTCTGGTTTGGCTTTACAGGAACACCACGTTTTCCGGAGAATCCTTATCCGTTGATGGGGGATTTGCCACGTACAACAGAGGAATTATACGGAGCATGTCTGCACAAATATACTATCCAGAATGCTATTCATGATAATGCTGTTTTGGGATTTCAAGTGGAGCACGATGGTCCAAAGGATGTGACGGATGAGACTGACAGCAGCCGATATGAAAATGAGACGCATATGCTCAAGGTGCTTGAGGTTATTTTAAATAAGTCATATCATAAGCTGGGCTTTCAAAATGGAAAAGGCAAGACCTTTGAAGGGCTTTTGACTACAAGTTCAATTTCGCTTGCACAAAAATATTATGAGCTGCTCACAAGGGTGAAAAACGGAGAAACGCCATTAAAGATAGATGAACGCATAACAGGTTTTACCGGACTTCCCTAAGTTTGCCATTACATACTCTGTGACTGAAAATGAGGACGGCTCGCAGGTCAATCAGGAGAAGATGAAGCAGTCTCTTGATGACTACAACGCTATGTTTGATACAAAGTTTGATATTTCACAGATTACTTCATACAATAGTAATCTAAATAAACGACTTTCTAGAAAAGATCCTAAGTATAAGAGCAGAAACGAACAGCTTGATCTGGTTATTGTTGTGGATCGTCTGCTCACAGGCTTTGATGCGCCATGCATGTCGACAATTTTTATTGATAGGCAGCCGATGGGACCTCACGATTTAATACAGGCCTTTTCCAGAACTAATCGTATTTTTGACAAAAAATCAAAGCCGTATGGACAGATTGTAACTTTTCAGGCACCGGTACTTTTCAAGAAATGTGTGGATGATGCTGTCAAGCTTTACTCTGCAGGAAGTACAGAGGATACACCGCTTATTGCAGAGTGGGATGATGTGGAGCCTGCTTTTAAAAAGGCGCTTGCGGCACTTAGAATTGCAGCTCAGACACCGGACGACATTCCGTCAATGTCAGATGAGGAGAAGCTTCATTTCATGAAGATGTTTCAGAGCTTTGACAGACTTTTTGCGCAGCTTAAATCCTTCAGCAGATATGATGAAAGTATGCTTGATGATTATGGAATTACTGAACAGGAATATATAGACTATGCAGGTCATTACCTGAACATAAAAAGTGAGATTGGGCCAGACCCGGGACCGGACCCGGTTAATCCGCCAGTAGAACCGGAAATAGACTCAGATTATGAGCTTATGGCATACAGTAATACGAGGATTGATTATGAATATATCATCAATCTCATTCAGAATATCGTCAATCCTGAGGAGGATGGTGATATCACTCCTGAGGAAAAGCAAAAGAAGATAGATGAGGCAAAGCAGTATGTAGAGGATCTGCGTAAGGATAATCCAAAGGTTGCAGATATCATGTCACATCTGATTGATGAGATAGAGCTTGATGAGAGCAGATTTAAGGGCAAATCAATTCTAAACATTGTTGAAAATATGAAACATGAATGTATAGAACAGGTTGTGAGTAATTTCTGCCTGTTATGGCATGCAGACAAGGATGATGTAATGTATGCGGCAACACATTACCGCAATGGGGTTATCCCTAATGAGAGCGCCATAAAGGCATCTATTGATTATCCTGAGTACAAAAATACAGTGGAACGTGCTTTACCTAAATTCAAGTATTATGCTAAGTTTTTCGCAGAGCTTAGGAGTACGCTGGATGACGAGATTAAGCCTTTTTAGTGTAAAGAAATGTATTTCACAACACTTATAATACATATACAATTAAATACCGGATTGTGTTATAATATGTCTGTCGGCGGATTCGTCGGCAGACTTTTTTTAAGGAGAGTAAAATGAGAGTATTAACAGATTTAGAGCCAAAGAACGTTTTTTTCGTTTTTCGAGGATATATGCAGTATTCCTCATCCATCATACAAGGAAGAGAAAATCAGTAATTATCTGGTGGAGTTTGCAAAGGCAAGAGGCCTTGAGCATTACCAGGATGAGCTTCACAATGTGATAATCATAAAGGAAGCATCAGAAGGATATGAGGATGTGGAGCCAATCATACTGCAGGGGCACATGGATATGGTTTGCGAGAAGACACCTGACTGTGATAAGGATATGGACGAGGAAGGCCTGGACCTTTTGATAGATGGTGATTTTATCTCGGCAAAGGGCACTACACTCGGTGGAGATGACGGTATCGCGGTGGCATATGCGCTTGCTATTTTGGACGATGACAGCCTGTCACATCCACGCCTTGAGTTTGTATGCACTGTATGCGAGGAGGTCGGCATGGAGGGTGCTACAGGCATCGATGTGTCTATGCTTAAGGGAAAGAAGCTTCTTAATATGGACAGCGAGGAGGAGGGCGTGATGCTCGCAAGCTGCGCCGGTGGATGTAGAGCCGATGTGAAGCTGCCTGTAGAGAGAGAGAGACTGTGAGCGGAACAAAGCTCACTGTGAGCTTATCAGGTCTCACCGGCGGACACTCAGGCTCAGAGATTGATAAGGGAAGGGGCAATGCCAATATTCTTATGTCCAGACTGCTTCGCGACGCATCGGCACCTGTAGCTATAGCTTCTATAGAGGGCGGCAGAAAGGATAATGCCATTCCAAGAGAGTGTATTGCACAGATTATTGTAGCACCTGATGAGGCTGTGGCAGTGAAGGCTTCGATAGAACAGGCAGCAGCTGAGATTGCGGAGGAGTTTAAGGCATCTGATCCTGACCTTAAGCTTACTGTGTCAGAGGAGACTGACTGCAGTGAGTCAGCTATAAGTGCAAAGGACAGCGCAAGGGTTATCGCACTTATCGAGGCACTGCCAAACGGCATCATCAGAATGAGCCGGGAAATAGATAAGCTTGTTGAGACCTCACTTAATCTGGGAGTTTTAAAATCAGACGATACTGATGTCACTTTAAGATACGCAGTCAGAAGCTCTGTCGGTGTGGCTAAAAAAGCCTTAAGAACCAGCTTGTCTGCATAGCAGACGCTTTTGCGGCAGAGGTTACATTTGAGGGCGATTATCCTGCATGGGAGTACAAGAAGGATTCAAAGCTCCGCGAGGATATGGTACGGATTTTTGAGGAGATGTATGGCAAAAAGCCTACAGTTGAGGCTATTCATGCCGGTGTCGAGTGCGGACTTTTAAGCGGCAAGATTGAAGGACTCGACTGCATATCAATGGGACCTGACATGTATGATATCCATACGACTGAGGAGAAGCTTTCCATATCCTCTGCAAAGAGGTCATATGAGTATATACTCAGAGTGATTGCGTGCAAATAAATAGTTATTCAAGGCTTTTGATAAAGGAAAGAGGTGTCATATGATACCTCTTTTTAAATGCCCTGTGAAAATAGCTCAGATTGTGAAATCCGACAGACAGTGAGACATCTAAAATTGAGGTGTTGCCGCGCTCGAACTGTTCCACGGATTTTTCAAGACGCACATTGTTGATATACTGCACGCAGGTCATGTTCATGTGTTTTTGAAGAAACGCATGAAGTGGTATTCACTGAAATAGCAAAGCCCGGCAAGCTCTGCAACCTGGATGCTTTCGGCATAGTGCACCTCGATGTAATCGAGCACATTTTTGAGCTTATCGGAGGATGTGTTGACACCGAAATCAGCATTTTTTTCACTGTATTGCAGCAATAGAAATATTGCCTGAAGCAGAAATGCCTTTAGAGCCAGCTCATAGCCGAATTCCTGACCGGAGTATAGATTTGTTATGCGCATGAAGCATTTGCAAAGGGATGAATATGCCGGATGCTTCGGTGCAATCAGGTAAGGCATGGCAAACTCATGGTTGATTAGCGGAGTTAGATATCTTGAAGAGCATATATCGGTATTGTTTCCACCTAAAAAATTGGTATGGAATACATACGTTTCCGAGTAAAATTCGTCGCAGTCCCTTATTGAAATGGAATGCAGCAGCAGTGGCGGGATAAAGATGATATCGCCTTCCTTTGCTTCATATTCGAGCAAATCAATCTGATAGGTGCATGAGCCCTTTGTAATCAGTGTTAGTTCTGCCTCATCGTGCCAGTGTGTAGTGATGACAGGGTAATCTGCTGCAAGTCTTGTTATGTATTTCTGAACGGGGAAAAATACTTCTCCGTGCTTTGCGTTTTCTTTCTGCCCGAGGGCAGGCGGATTATTGTTTTTCATATTGTTGTTTCTCCATAGCTTTTAAAAATATACCCTTTAAAATTATAAGAGCAGTATTGTGTTATAAAATGAAAAAATATTGCAAGAATTTATACTAAACACTTTCTATAATAGCAGTATAATACATCAAGACAAAGTGCTCAAGATGTAAATGAGAGCAAAATTTATGATTAGATAAGAGGTACACATTATGGAGAGAAAATGGTGGCACGATAAAGTGGCATATCAGATTTATCCGAAGAGCTTTCTGGATACAAACGGTGACGGAATAGGAGATTTAAGAGGTATCATTTCAAAGCTGGATTATTTAAAATCGCTTGGAATTGACATCATATGGCTGTCTCCGATATATAAATCGCCATTTGTGGATCAGGGATATGACATATCTGATTACTATGCGATAGCGGAAGAATTCGGCACTATGGAGGAGTTTGATGAGCTCCTTGCCGAGGCAAAGAAGCGTGATATGCACATCATCATGGATCTGGTAATCAACCATTGCTCCGACAAGCATGAATGGTTCCAAAAGGCACTTAAGGATCCGGATGGAGAGTATGCTGATTACTTTTATTTCAGAAAAGGTAAAAACGGCAATCCGCCGAGCAATTACCGCTCTTATTTTGGCGGAAGCTGCTGGGAGAAGGTGCCGGGCACGGACAAGTATTATCTGCACATGTTTGCGAAGGAGCAGCCGGATTTAAACTGGGAGAATGAAAAGCTAAGACAAAAGCTTTATGAGATGATTAACTGGTGGCTTGATAAGGGCTTGTCAGGATTTAGAATAGATGCGATAATCAATATAAAGAAAAAATCTCGATTTCCCTGATTTTGAGCCGGATGCAGAGGACGGACTGGCTGCCTGCTACAAGATGGTTGAAAGTGCAGAAGGTGTCGGAGAGCTCTTAGAGGAATTAAAGAACAATACATTTAAGAAGTATGATGCATTTACGGTTGGCGAGGTATTCAATATGAAGCCTGAGGAGCTGCCGGAGTTTATCGGTGAGAATGGGCATTTTTCAACGATATTTGATTTTTGTGCACAGTGCTTAAGTGATGGAGAGCATGGCTGGTATGATGCACCGAAAATAGATTTTGACAAATGGAGAAAGGCCATTCTTGGTTCACAGCTTGAGACAGAAAAGTACGGCTTTAAGGCCAATATCATTGAAAATCATGATGAGCCGAGAGGCGCCTCAAGATTTTTACCAAAGCATGCTCAAAATCCTGCCGGAATAAAGATGTTAGGAACTGTCAGCGTACTGCTTCGAGGCATTCCGTTTATATACCAGGGACAGGAAATCGGTATGCAAAATGCAAAATGGAACAGTATAGATGAGTATGACGATATCAGCACAAAGGATCAGTACAAGGCAGCACTTGCAGCAGGTTTATCAAAGGAGCAGGCACTTGCAGCCTGTGGAAGGATGAGCAGGGATAATGCAAGGACACCTATGCAGTGGAGTGATGAGGCAAATGCCGGTTTTACCACAGCAAAGCCATGGCTTAAGGTCAATGAAAACTATAAGGCTATCAATGTTGCGGCGCAGGAAAAGGATCCTTCATCTGTTTTGAACTATTACAGAAGGCTTGTGGCACTCAGAAAGTCAGATGAATTTAAGGAGCTGTTCACCTACGGCAGATGTGTTCCGGCATATGAGGATACAGATGGCATCATGGCTTATTACAGAGAGGATGAAAATAAGCGAGTGCTGGTTGTGGCAAATTTTGGCAGTAAAGAGGCACAAATCAGGCTTGATGGCAGTGTGAAAAAGGTGCTTTTGTCCAACACAAATGATGCTGAAAAGAGCACTGTTTCAGTGGGAGCATCCGAGCTTAAGCTTGAAAGCTGTGAGGTTTTGGTGGTGCTTGTAAAATAGCATAATTTGATACAGCATTAAAGAAACCAGGCTGAATTTTTACAAAAAAGAGATAATGAAGAGACAAGGAGGGCATAATGAGCAAAAACAATAACGAAAAATGGTGGAAAAAGGCGGTAGTTTACCAGATTTATCCAAAGAGTTTTCAGGATTCTAACGGAGACGGCTTTGGTGATTTACAGGGTATCATCAAAAGACTTGATTATCTTGAGACGCTTGGAATCAATGCAATATGGCTTTCGCCGGTATTCAAATCACCGCAGGCGGACAACGGTTATGACATTTCGGATTACAGGGATATTGATCCGACGTTTGGCAGTCTCGATGATATGGAGGAGCTCATAAACGAGGCAAAGAAGCACAATATAAGGATTATGTGGATCTTGTCTTAAATCATTCTTCAAACGAGCACAGGTGGTTCAAGGAGGCTAAAAAGAGCAAGGACAATCCATACCATGACTACTATATTTGGAGAGACGGAGATGAAGGCGTGCCGCCAAGTGATATGAAGGCTTGTTTCGGTGGAAGCGCATGGGAATATGTGCCGGAAATCGGACAGTATTATTTCCATCAGTTTTTACCGGAGCAGCCGGATTTAGACTGGGAGAATCCAAAGGTCAGAAGAGCAATCTACGATATGATTCTCTGGTGGATGGACAAGGGAGTCGGCGGCTTCAGACTTGATGTAATCGACCAGATAGCAAAAGAGCCGGACAAGAGAATCACCATAAACGGACCAAGGCTTCAGGAATATTTTAAGGAACTGAGCAGGGAGACCTTCCAGAAGGGTGACCTGATTACCGTAGGTGAGGCATGGGGCGCAGACACAGAGCGCGCAAAGCTTTACAGCAATCCGGATGGCAGCGAGTTTTCTATGGTGTTCCAGTTTGAGCACATAGGGCTTGACCAGAAGGAGGGCGGCGAGAAATGGGACCTTGCACCGCTTCCGTTTAAAAAGCTCAAAAGATAATGGCTCACTGGCAGAATGAGCTCTACAACTGTGGCTGGAACAGTCTGTTCTGGGACAATCATGACCTGCCGCGTATCGTGTCAAGATGGGGCAATGACAGGGAGTACAGAGTGGAATCTGCAAAGATGCTTGCTATATTGCTGCACGGCATGCAGGGTACACCATACATCTATCAGGGCGAGGAGCTGGGCATGACAAATGTACAGTATGATATCGAGGATTATAAGGATTGTGAAATCATAAACATGTACCATGAGCGCCTTGAAAAAGGATACTCAAAGGATGAAATCATGAAGTCCATTTACGCAAAGGGCCGTGACAATGCAAGGACACCTATGCAGTGGGATGACTCGGCAAATGCCGGCTTCACCACAGGAACACCTTGGATAAAGGTAAATGACAATTACGACAAAATAAATGCCAAATCACAGGTGGATGACCCTGATTCAATCTTTAGCTGCTACAAGAAGCTTGTTCAGCTGAGAAAGGATTATCCGGTATTTGTTGATGGTAAATTCACACTTTTACTTGAGGATGATGAGAATATTTTTGCATACAGCAGAAAGAATGAAGAAAAAACCATGATTGTTGTGTGCAATTTCTTTGACAAGGAGATACCAATGCCGCTTGCAAAGGAGTGTGAGGGCATGGAGGTGCTGATTTCAAATTATAAGGATACCTCTGATATGTCAGTGCTCAGACCTTATGAGGCCAGGATGTATATACGATAGATAAAATTGATACCGCTTGTTTTTATAAAGGTGTTTTATAAAAGCAGGCGGTATTATTGTATTTTTAAGGATAATGTATATAATAAGTTACCGAAAAAATTCAATGGACGATGAAAGGAACCAATTCCATGTTTGATATAATAATAATAGGCAGTGGTCCGGCAGGACTGTCTGCAGCAATATATGCAAAGAGAGCCAATCTGAATGTGGCAGTAGCAGAAAAAGAATACGAGGGGACAGGCCAGATAGCCGAGAGCGGAAATGTGAACAACTATCTGGGGCTTCCCAACATAAATGGATATGACCTGGGAGAAAAATTCAGGGAGCATGCAGTGTCTCTTGATGTAGAATTTATCGAAAAAGAAGCAGTGCAGATAGAAGCAGTGCAAAACGGTGAGAAAGAAGAATCAGCGATATACAGAGTGAAATTCGATGATGACACGATAGCAGAGGCAAGAGCGCTCATCTATACCGCAGGAGCATATCCGAGAAAGGCAGGAGTGCCGGGAGAGGATGAGTATACCGGTAAGGGAGTATCTTACTGCGCAATCTGTGACGGAGCATTCTATAAAGGAAAGACAGCCGCAGTGCTGGGCGGCGGAGATACCGCTTTGGATGATGCATTATATCTGTCAGATATATGTGAGAAGGTCTATCTGGTTCACAGAAGAGACAGCTTCCGCGGTGCACAGAGCACAGTTGAGCTCTTAAAGCAGAAAGAAAATGTAGAGCTTGTCCTAAACGAAACAGTGACAGAAATATATGGAGAAAAAAAGCCAGCAGGCATAAAGCTTAAAAGTGGCAGGACACTGGCTGTAGACGGAGTATTCGTGGCATATGGCTCAGTACCGCAGTCAGAGCTTATAAAGAATCTGGTGCAGCTCGATGAGAGAGGATATGTAGTGGCAGGTGAGGACGGCATCACATATGCTGCAACAAAAAATGGTGACCATGATAGAAGCGTCCAGCCGGGACTGTATGTGGCGGGAGATGTCCGTACCAAGACACTGCGTCAGGTGGTAACTGCAGTATCTGACGGAGCAAATGCCGCAACGACAGCCGCAGAGTATTTAAGGGACATTAATGGCTATAAACAAAATATATAACCACGCACAAATAATTTGTATAACTGATAGCATTGACTTTCAACCCACACGTTTGTATAATAATCTCATCAATTCCTAGTAACACAATAGACTATGTAAGAATTAACGAGAAGAAGAAAACAATGAGATTTAATACAAGCTTACTTCATGCCGGCGTGACAAAAGAGACAAATGGCTCTACACTGCCACCGGTATATCAGACAAGCGCCTTCGAGCAGGAGAGCGCGGGAGATCTGGAAAAAATATTTGAAAACAAAGCGCCGGGCTACTGTTACACAAGAGTTGCCAATCCTACGATTACAGCTTTTGAGAACAGAATAACAAAGCTCGAGGGAGGAATAGCATCGGTGGCATGCGCGTCAGGCATGGCGGCACTGATGAATACCTTCTTAAATATACTAAGCAGTGGAGATGAGCTCATCTCAAGCGCCAGCCTCTACGGTGGCACAATAGATTTGTTCCATGATCTTGAGGCCTTCGGCATCACAACAAGATATGTCGAGAACAACAACTGGCAGCAGATAGAGGACAGCATCAATGAGCATACCAGACTGATTTTTGCAGAGACTATCGGTAATCCCTGTCTGGATGTCACAGATATTGAGAAGCTTGCAGAGATAGCACACGCACATGATATACCGCTTGTAGTTGACAATACCACATCAACAGCTTACCTGATACAGGTTTTAAAGCATGGAGCTGATATCGTGGTCAATTCATCTTCCAAATATATCAATGGAAGCAGCAATGCAATCAGTGGTATTCTGACAGACTCAGGTAAGTTCAAATGGGACAAGAACAGATATCCGGGTTTTGCAGATTATGTGAAGTATGGACCTATGGCATTTGTTGCAAAGCTGAGAAACAGTCTTTTCAGAAATATGGGTGCCTGTTTAGCTCCGATGAATGCATACTTAAATATTATAGGACTTGAGACACTCGGTCTTAGAATGGAAAGAGAATGCTCTAATGCACTCGAGCTTGCGTCGTGGATAGAAAACAATTATCCTGATATAAGGGTTAATTATCCGGGACTTGAGAGCAGCAAATGGCATGAAATAGCAAAAAAACAGCTCACAAACGGCTATGGAGCAATCCTTACAATCAGGGTTGGCAGCAAGGAAAAGGCATTTAAATTTATAGACAGCCTGACGATTCCATACACACTCAGCAATATCGGAGATACAAAGACACTTGTCATTCATCCGGGCTCCACAATCAGTCTTCACAGCACAGATAAGCAGAAGGAGGATGCAGGAGTATTTGAGGATCTTATAAGAGTCAGTGTGGGTATCGAGGATATAGATGACCTGAAGGAGGATTTTGCACAGGCTTTTGCAAATATAGCTGATTAAGCCATCATAATAAGGTATCAATGTGTATGCAAATGAGAGCGTGCATATGCATTTACATATAAAACAAAACATTAACATATTTACACAGTAAGGAGATTAAAAATGGCGGAGAAAGTTGATTACGCGGCCCTAAAAAAGGGCGGTTTCATGAGACAGAAGCAAAAGGGCTGTTTCTCGCTTAGAATTGCGGTTGTAGGAGGAAATCTTACAGCAGAAAATATCAAAACAGTAGCAGAGGTTGCTGAGAAATACGGACACGGATATGTTCATATGACATCGCGTCAGGGTATTGAGATTCCTTTTATCAAGGTTGAGGATATCAATGTGGTAAAAAGAGGAACTGGCAAAGGGCGGTGTAGGAACAGGTGTCTGCGGACCGAGAGTACGTACTGTCACAGCGTGTCAGGGCTCAGAAATCTGTCCTAGCGGATGTATCGATACATACACTCTGGCTAAGGAACTTGATGAAAGATACTTCGGAAGAGAGCTTCCTCACAAGTTCAAGTTTGGTGTCACAGGCTGTCAGAACAACTGCTTAAAGGCTGAGGAAAACGATGTCGGAATCAAGGGCGGAATGACAGTAGAGTGCAGCCATGACGATTGTATCCAGTGTGGTGTGTATGTGTGAAGGCATGCCGCGAGGGTGCACTTAGCATGGAGGATGGCAGGATTGTCATCGACAGAGACAAATGTAACAACTGTGCGCGCTGTGTAAAGAGCTGTCCGACAGATGCATGGAAGGGAACTCCGGGATATATCGTATCGTTTGGAGGACTTTTCGGAAACCACATCTATAAAGGAGAGCAGCTTGTTCCGATTATCCGCGACAAGGAAACTCTTTTCAGAGTGACAGATGCAGCAATTAGTTTCTTTGAGAAGCATGCAAACGGTGGTGAGCGTTTCAGACTTACTCTTCAGAGAGTGGGCGAGGAAGAGTTCAAAAAAAAGAGATTCAGGCAGCATACGAGGGTAAATAATCCCCATGTATAGCATGAAATATCCGGCATGCATAAACAACAACGGTTACGGCAAAAATATAATAAATATGAGTATAGGAAGGAAGATGCAAAATGGCAGATATAGCATTCGATGATCAGGTAGATATAACTGACAAGGTTTGCCCTCTTACATTTGTAAAGGCAAAGGTAGCAATAGAGGAATTAGATGACGGTGAGGTGCTTGCAATCCGTATGAATGATGGAGAGCCGGTACAGAATGTTCCAAGAAGCATGAAGGAAGAGGGACACAAGATACTTAAGCTCGAGGACAACGAGGATGGAACATACACTCTTTACGTCAGAAAGGTTGAGGACTAATTATGGCAGCAAGAATTTCAAAGGCTGATTTCGATGAAAAAGTATTAAAAAGCAAGCTTCCGGTAATTGTTGATTTTTACTCGGATTCATGTGTGGCCTGCAAGAAGCTGGCACCGGTTCTCGGAGATATCGAGGATGATTATGAGGATAAGCTTCACGTATACAAGGTCAACACAAACTTTGACGGAGAGCTCGCTGATGAGTATGAGGTGACTGCGAATCCGACACTGCTTTTCGTAAAAAGACGCAGAGGTCTTAGACAGAAAGGTCGGCGCACAAAAGCCTGCCGATTTGAAAGCGTGGGTTGAAGCATTATTATAGTTTTTAGATTATTATATAAAGCAGTCTGATACAGGATAATAACACATACAGATACCACAATCTGTGACACAGGAGGAAATAAAATGACTATCACAGTAGCAGGAGAGAAGAAAGAATATAAGGATGGACTTACATTACCGGAGCTTATCGAGCTTGAGAATGTAGATATGCCTGAGTATGTAACAGTTTCAATAAATGAGGAATTTGTTGCCACAGAGGATAAGCCAAAGACAGTGCTTAAGGATGGCGACAATGTAGAGTTCCTTTACTTCATGGGAGGTGGATGCTAATGGCAATGACGGATGAGCAGATCGAGCGCTATTCACGCCACATTATCCTTAATGAGGTGGGCGTTAAAGGGCAGAAGAAATTATTAAAGGGCAAGGTGCTTATTATCGGTGCCGGCGGACTCGGAGCTCCGGCAGCAATGTATCTTGCAGCAGCAGGAGTTGGCACAATCGGTATTGTGGATGCGGACGAGGTAGATCTTTCCAATCTGCAGAGACAGATTATCCACGGAACAGTCGATGTGGGAAAAGCCAAGGTAAAGTCAGCAAAAGAGACAATAAACGCCATGAACCCGGACGTTCAGGTCAATACATACCGTATGTTTGTAGATGCGTCAAACATCAGAGAGCTTATCAGGGATTATGATTTCATCATCGATGGAACTGACAATTTCCCGGCAAAGTTCTTAATCAACGATGCATGTGTGCTTGAGAAAAAGCCGTTTTCACATGCAGGAATCATCCGTTTCAAGGGTCAGCTCATGACATATGTGCCGGGAGAGGGACCTTGCTACAGATGTGTATTCAAGAATCCGCCACCAAAGGATGCAGTGCCTACATGTAAGCAGGCAGGCGTTATCGGAGCTATGGGCGGAGTAATCGGTTCGCTTCAGGCTATGGAGGCTATCAAGTGTTTAATCGGTGTTGGAGAGCTGCTTACAGGATATCTGCTTACATATGATGCACTCACCGTGGAGTTCCACAAGATTAAGCTTCCAAAGGATACACACAACTGTGCAGTCTGTGGCGACCATCCGACTATTCTCGAGCCAATCGACTACGAGCAGGAGGTCTGTGAGGAAACAGCAGGCCGATTTGATGCACCTCGTACACAGGAATAAAAAAGACAGTAAGGAAAGGAACGATATGAGTATCATAAGAATGAAATATCCGTTTCTGGATGAAATAGCAAAATATGCTAAAGAGCATCTGCCGGAGGAGGCGTGCGGTATGATAGCAGGCAGTGAGGACGAAAACGGTCGTCTCATCACAAAGGTATATTACCTGACGAATACAGACCATGCCGAGGACCATTTCACAATGGATCCAAAGGAGCAGCTGGCAGCCATAAAGGACATGAGAGCAAACGGCCTTAAGCCGCTTGGCAACTGGCATTCACATCCGTCTAGCCCTTCAAGGCCATCGGATGAGGATATAAAGCTTGCATACGATCCAAATGCGAGCTACATGATAATGTCGCTTATGGCAGAAAATCCTGTAATCAACTCGTTTCATATCGAGGGTGGACAGGTCACGAAAGAGGATTTACGAATATATTCTGATGAATATTACTTCTAAATCATGTTAATGTTTTGAGTCGCAGCGAAAGCTGCAAAGAAAAGTCAGCTTCATCGAAGATGGCTTTTTTTTTAGAGAAAGATGTTATTATAGCATGTATATTTAATAAAACGAAAGAGCGTGCGAAAATGAAATTAAAAACGAAGGAACTTACAACATGTGCACTTTTTGCGGCGCTTATAGCAGTTGGAGCATTTATCAAGATTGATATTCCGCTTCCTATGTACACCATGCATTTTACATTACAGTGGTTTTTTGTGCTGATGGCGGGATTTCTGCTCGGGGCAAAGCTGGCATCGCTTAGCGTAATAGTATATTTGTGCATCGGACTGGTGGGAGTGCCTGTATTTGCGGCAGGCGGTGGTCCTACATACATTTTAAGACCGGGCTTTGGGTTCCTCTTAGGCTTTGTGCTTGCCGCATTTTTAATCGGAGCCATCACGGAAAAGCTTAAAAAGACCAATGCGTTTACACTCATTCTTCCGGCAACGGTCGGACTGGTGGCATATTATACAGTTGGAGCAATATACTTTTACTGCATGAAGAATTTCTATGCGGCAACACCTGTCAGCTGGGGCATCGTAATAGTAGATTACTGTCTGATAACTGTTGCACCGGACTTTATATTATGCGTATCGGCAGCAGTGTTTTCTGCCAAGCTTCGTCCTGTTTTTGAAGGAATGCTCAATGGATACAGTGTGAAGCATAAGGCAAAAAATAAAGCATAAAGCGTATAATAAAGTATAAAATAAGGCATGAAATATATATGAAATAAAGTATGGATATGGTATTACAGGGAGATAAAAATGGCGTATTTTCCGATGTTTGTGGATATGACGGAAAGAGAGTGTCTGATCGTCGGCGGTGGAAATGTGGCATACCGCAAGGTGATTGTAATGCTGGATTTTGGCGCGAAGGTCACGGTTGTGGCAGAGAATATATGTGATGAGCTGAGAAAGCTTACAATTGATGATATAGCAAGCGAGGATAAAACGGGCTCATATACGGCAAATATAGAAAACAATAAGACGGATTCGGATGCAGCAGATAGAATTACGTTCATAGAAAGAAGGTTTGAACGAAAAGACTGTGATGGCATGGAAATGGTTATCGCTGCCACTGATGATAATGCTTTAAATCATGAGATTGCAGAGTATTGCAAAGCTAAGGACATCATGGTAAATGCGGTCGATCAAAAGGCTGATTGCAGCTTTATTTTTCCGTCATACATAAAGGAAAAGAATCTTGTTGCGGCATTTTCGAGCGGAGGAAACAGCCCTGTGCTGACTCAGTATCTGAAAGGCAAAGAGCAGGAGATTCTTACTCCGTTTCTTGGTGAGCTGAACGAATACATGGGACAGATCCGCGAAAAAGTAATAGCGCAATATGACACTCAAGCCGAGAGAAAGCGTGTATTTAAAGAAATATTGTGTGCAGCTATTGATAATGGAAGGATTCCGGAAATATAGTTTAAAGTATGGTATTACAGATTTTAAGTTGTTCATTTATAAATGATAAATGGAAAATGGCATGATCCGTAGGAGAGTAAAATGAGGTATTTAATAGGAACGAGAGGCTCAAAGCTTGCTCTTGTTCAGACTGATTACGTGATAGATAAGTTAAAAAGAGCATATCCGGATGATGATTTTAAGGCTGTTATCATAAAGACAACAGGCGATTTAGAGCAGAAAAAGGCACTCGATAAGATTGGCTCAAAGGGTATCTTCGTAAAGGAGATAGAGGACGAGCTTTTATCGGGAAAGATTCATATGGCAGTCCATTCCATGAAGGATATGCCTGATGAACCGGCAGCAGGGCTTACATTTGCAAAGGCATGGAAGCGTGAAGATCCAAGGGATGTTTTGGTGCTAAAAATGCCGCTTCACTGGATGAACTTCCTCATGGTGCCGTGATAGGAACCGGAAGCAAGCGCAGAAAGTATCAGCTTTTAAAGCTGCGTCCTGACCTTAAGGTGGTTGGCATACGCGGAAATATCGATACGAGGCTTCGTAAGCTATATGATGGTGAAATTATATATGAAGAGGTTGCCGATAATACTGTAAATAACAATGAGATAGCTAACGAAAAACAGAATAAGTATAACGAATACAGGCTGGATGGAATCGTACTTGCAGCGGCGGGAATAAAGCGTATCGGAAGAGATTCTGAGATCACACAGTACTTTTCAGAGGATGATATGATTCCGGCCCCGGCACAGGGCACACTGGCGCTTGAGCTACGTGCTGACAATGCTAAGCTGATGGCAAAGCTTGATGCTTTGTCAGATGAGAAAACCAATCTGTGCGCAGGCATTGAGAGAGAATTTTTAAAGCGAATCGGTGGAAACTGTCATCTGCCTGTGGCTGCATACTGTGATATTGTAAGTGAAAAAGACCGCGGTAATGACAGCAACAAAAATAACAGGCTAAAGCTTCTTGCGATGTTTGGCTCAGAGGATGGAAAAAAAGCTTGCAAGGACAGAGCAGGTATGGGATATGACATCAGACAGAAACAATATTGTAGAGCGTGCGGTGCACGATATTCGGTATAAATTGGAAATCGACTAAAAAAATATCAAGGCATAATTTTTAATCATAATAATTCAGTAGAAAAATAATTAGGAAAATCATGAGAGAAAACACAGGAAAAGTAGTATTAGTTGGAGCAGGACCGGGAGATACGGGCCTGCTCACTTTAAAAGGAGAAAAATATATAAAACAGGCGGATTGTCTGGTGTATGACAGGCTGTCATCACCAGAGTTTCTTTCAATGGCAAAGGCAGGCTGTGAGCTTATTTATGTGGGCAAGGAAAATCACAAGCATGTCATGAAGCAGGATGCCATAAACGAGCTTTTGTACGAGAAATCAAAATATCATGAGCTTGTAGTCCGATTAAAGGGCGGAGATCCGTATGTCTTTGGAAGAGGCGGAGAGGAAGCTCTCTACCTGGTAGATAGAAATGTGGAGGTAGAAGTGGTACCGGGTGTCAGTTCATCGGTTGCAGCGCTTGCGGCTGCAGGAATACCTATCACACACAGAGGCATAGCAAAAGGCTTTCAGGTCATCACTGCGCACAGCAGAAGGGATGAGGAGGCAGATATAGACTATTCCCTTCTTACAGATGAGACAATCACCTGTGTATTTTTGATGGGACTTGCGCATGTAAAAAGCATTGCAACAGGGCTTATGAAAGCAGGACGAAGAGCGGATACTCCGGCAGCAGTGATATCGAACGGCACACTTGCCGCGCAGCGCAAATGTATAGGAACGCTTGCGGATATCGGAGAAAAGATTGAGGAAGCAAAGCTGACATCACCGGCTATAATCGTTGTGGGAGATGTGGTTTCACTGAATGACAGGCTTGATTTCTTTGAAAAAAGACCGCTGTTTGGAAGAAAGATCACAGTACCGTATATCAAAACAAACGAATTGATAGCAAAATTACAGCAGCTTGGAGCAGATGTCACACCGGTTAAGACAGGCATAATAAACCCGATAATAATTCCTGAATTTGCCGATAAGGTAAGATCAGCTGACTGGATAGTTTTTACAAGCAAAAATGGTGTAAGATCATTTTTCTATAATCTGGATATGGCAGGGGCAGACATCAGGCTTATAGCAAATGCAAGGTTTGCAGTGGTGGGAAAAGCTACAGAAAAAGAGCTTGCAAAGCATCACATAAAGGCAGATGTTATTCCTATGGAACAGACCGGAAAAGAACTTGCAGGAGAATTGAGTTCGTATATGGGCGATAATGATGAAATCAAAGTCTGCATTTTCTCGGCAAAGGAGGCTTCACCTGACCTTGAGGCAGGGCTTAAAGAAATATGTCAATTAGAAAAAATTGATGCATATGTAAATGAGCAGGCATATGAGAGTATTCCTGAAAGCATTGGAAACATGGTAAGTGAAGCTGTTTTTACAAGCGCATCAAATGTGGAAAGATTTTTTCATATGCTGCCGGAGAATGCATACGTGGAAACAGCATACTCAATAGGAAAAACAACAGCAGCATTAGAGCAGCACAATGTCAGAGAGATAGTACAAGCTGATGATAGCAGTTATGAAGCGCTGGTAGATAAAATATCTTATAAAGATGCTTTTAAAGATTAAGAATTTATGGTGACAAAAGTTATATAAAGTTATATAATAAATGCAAAGTTATATAAGGTTATATAAACTTATATACGAAACAAAAAGTTATATAAAGTTATATAAGGGGAAAACAAAATGCAAAATCCATTTACATTATCATTCGGGAAAAAACCACTGCAATATATATCAAGAATCTCACAGACCAATCAGATAGTAGAGACATTTAGGTCAGAAAATCCTGCAAACCAGCTTTTTATGATAACCGGGGTAAGGGGATCGGGCAAAACGGTTATGATGACCAATATAGTATCAGAGATAAAGAAGGATGAGGAATGGCTGACAGTTGAGCTTAACCCTACGAGAGATATGCTTCAGAGCCTTGCAGCTAAGATTTACAGTATGCCTCAGATGAATAAAATATTTGTCAATGCAAAACTGGATTTTTCAGCGTTTGGACTGGGCGTTTCCATAGAAAATGCAGCACCGGTTACGGATATAGAAAATGTGCTGGAATTGATGCTTGAAAATATAAAGAAACATAATAAGCGGTTACTCATTTCAGTTGATGAGGTTACGAACTGTGAATTTGTAAAAAGTATTTGTCAGTTCATTTCAGATATTTCTGAGACAGGATTATCCTATTTTTCTGCTTATGACGGGGCTGTTTGAAAATATATATGATCTGCAGAACGACAAGGCACTTACATTTTTGTACAGGGCGCCTAAGATAATGCTTGAACCACTTAGCTTTACAGCAGTCAGGAAACACTATATGGATATTTTTGAACTGGATCAAAGAGAGGCAGACAAAATGGCAGCTCTTACAAAGGGATATCCTTTTGCATTCCAGGTATTGGGATATCTTTACTGGGAAAACAGGGATGATCACACGATAGAAGATATTTTACCGGAATATGATCAGTGCCTTGATGAGTATGTGTACAGTAAAATCTGGTCGGAGCTGTCAGAGCTTGATAAAAAAAATATTGTTGGAAATATCAGTAAGTGGTGAAGAAAAGGTAAAAGAAATCAGAGAAAAACTGGATATGAATTCAGGATTATTCTCGGTATATAGAGACCGGCTCAAAAGAAAGGGGGTTATAGATACCTCTGAGTACGGTAAAATTACTCTCACACTTCCACGATTTGAAGAATTTGTCAAAACGCGCCAAATGTAATATACTATATCTAACTGAAACATTAACATAATAAAGGAGAAGCACAATGAAAGAATACAGTATAGGTACAAAGTGTGTACAGGCAGGCTATGCAGCCGGAAACGGAGAGCCGAGACAGATTCCGATTATTCAGTCAACTACATTCAAATATGACACAAGCGAGGACATGGGAAAGCTTTTTTGACCTTGAGGCAGAGGGCTATTTCTACAGCAGACTGCAGAATCCAACCTGTGATACGGTAGCAAGAAAAATCGCAGCTATGGAGGGTGGCACTGCTGCCATGCTCACATCATCAGGACAGGCAGCCAATTTCTATGCCATGTTCAACATATGTGAGTGCGGAGACCATATCGTGGCATCATCATCCATCTATGGAGGCACCTTCAACCTCATCGCGGTAACTATGGCAAAGATGGGTATTACAGCTACATTCGTATCTCCTGATGCTACAGAGGAGGAGCTGAATGCAGCATTCAGACCAAACACAAAGCTTATGTTTGGTGAGACTATTGCCAATCCTGCGCTTACGGTGCTTGATATAGAGCTTTTTGCAAAGGTGGCACACGAGCACGGAGTACCGCTTATAGTGGACAATACCTTCCCGACACCTGTAAACTGCAGACCAATTGAGTGGGGCGCAGATATTGTCACACACTCTACCACAAAGTACATGGACGGACACGGAGCTGCACTTGGCGGTGCAATCGTAGACAGCGGAAAGTTTGACTGGATGGCACATGCAGACAAATATCCGGGACTTTGCACACCTGATGAAAGCTATCATGGAATTACATATGCGGAGAAATTCGGCAAAGAAGGTGCATTCATTACCAAATGTACGGCTCAGCTGATGCGTGACTTCGGATCTATGCAGTCACCACAGAATGCATTTATGCTGAATCTTGGCCTTGAGTCACTTCATGTGCGTATGCCAAAGCATGTGGAAAATGGACAGGCAGTGGCTGAATTTTTGGAAAATCATCCAAAGGTAGCATATGTGAACTATTCCGGACTTCCTTCTAATAAATATTATGAAAGAGCACAGAAATATCTTCCAAACGGAGGCTGCGGAGTCGTATCATTTGGCTTAAAGGGCGGCAGAGAGGCAGCGTCTGCATTTATGAAGGCATTAAGGCTTGGTGCAATCGAGACACATGTGGCAGATGCGAGAACCTGCTGCTTAAATCCGGCAACAAGCACGCATCGTCAGATGAATGATGAGCAGCTTAAGGAAGCAGGAGTGCCGGCAGAGCTTATCAGAATAAGCTTAGGTCTTGAGGACAAGGTGGATTTGATTGCAGATATCTCAAACGCACTCGACGCTATAAAATAAAATATATATTCATAAAATACACAAAAAAGAACAAAATTAGTAAAAACAAAACTTTACGAAATGACCTACTAATGATATAGTAGTGATAGATATGAAAGAGTTTTAATAATTTATTTGTTTTTGTGGGAATTATTATGAGTAACAGATTTGATGATGAAAACAAAATAGAGATGGATATAAAGACCGCATTCGCCTCTTGGGGAAAGTATGTTTTTAAGTGCTTTCCGCAGGAAGGCCGTTTGAGGTCTTTTTTATCAGAGGATTCATTAGATGACTCAGAGGAGAAAAATGTGGATATTATAAACAATCCGTTTATAGACAGCATGGTTGACAGGGATAATCTGCTGAAGGCTGTTGAACAGATTGCAGAGGGAGAAAAATTTGCTACTGTAGTACTGCATGCCAAGGAAGGAACAGATACCTACAGGATATCATTCAAGTCGATTTGCTTTGATGATGATGGCAGAACAGTTGAGGCAATAGGGCTTGCTGAGCAGCTTGATGAGCGTCTTAACGAGAGTGAGATGGTGAATGCTTTAGGAAGCAACTTCAACAGTATCTACTATGTAGATGTAGACAACAATAAGATGTATCCATACAGGATGAATCCTTCTGTCCGTGCTATGTTTGGAGAAGTGCTTGAGTCAAAACCGGGCTATCATGAGATGATGGAAAAGTATGTAAATGCTATCGTCTTAGAGGAGGATAAGCTTCACATGCTTTCAGAGACATCAATTAATAATCTGCGCAGGCAGTTTTTGATAAAGGATACCTATCAGCATGATTACCGCATCGTGAGGGATAGACAGGTACAGTATTGCAGAGCCAAGTTTGTCAATGTGTCTGGCGTGGGAGAGCTGCACAAGATGATAGCGGGCTTTTCGGATATAAGCCCGGAGAAGCAAAGAGAGCTTGAGCGTATAGCGTATGTGGATACAGTGACCGGAGGCAACAATTACGAGAGCTTTAAAAAGAAGCTGCGTGACAGAAAGGTATCAGGATATCTGATTTCCATGGATATTCACTCCTTCAAGATAGTAAACTCCATCTGTGGTGTGGCAAGGGGCGATGAGGCGCTTAAATGGATTTCTGAAAATATACGCGGTGTTGTAGGATATAATGACATATCAGGTCATATAAATGCAGACAGATTTGTTATTTTCTGTGCGGATGACAAGATAAATAATGTTATCAGAAAGATACATACCATCAATTTACAGCTTATTAAGGTTTCAGAATCCTTAAAGATTCCAAAGATTCAGCCATACTTTGGTGTGACAAAATGGGAGCCGGGCAAAAAGGTTGAGGAAGCATACAGCGAGGCCAACTTTGCCAAGAATCGGATCAAGGAGCGGAAGGACGTGCTCTATCAGATATACAGTCAGGCCGATACAGAAAGGATTGTCGAAGAAAAGCAGATGGAGGATAACTTCTACAGGGATTTAAATGACAATCGTTTTGAGATATGGTATCAGCCAAAGTATGCTCCAAAGACCAACAAGCTGGTCGGTGCAGAGGGACTTGTCAGGTGGAGAAGAGGAAATAATGAGATTATTCCGCCATCCAAATTTATACCGCTTTTTGAAAGAAACGGCATGATTAAGGCGCTTGATGAGTATGTGTTCCGCGAGGTGTGTACACATCAGAGAAGATGGCTTGATGAGGGGAAAAAAAATAGTTCCTATCTCAATCAACCTGTCCAGAGCGAGCCTGTATTTTGAGTCTGTGGTCAAAAGATATCATGATATAGCAAGAAGAATCGGCATATACACACATCTTGTGCCTATAGAGATTACAGAGAGTGCAGCGGTCGATAATGATGAAATCAAGAGTATTGCGGATAGATTCCATGGCAAAGGATTTCCGCTTTTGGTGGATGATTTTGGCTCAGGCTATTCATCACTTGCTACCCTCAATATGAAGTGCTTTGATACACTCAAAATCGACAAGAGCCTGATTGACTATATAGGAGATTCAAATGGTGAGAGGCTGCTTGTGCATACGATAGCGCTGGCCAAGGAGCTGGGAATCTGCGTGACCGCCGAGGGTGTTGAGAGTCAGGAGCAGGTAGAGTTTTTGAAGAATATAGACTGCGACAGTATACAGGGCTTTTATTATTCAAAGCCACTGCCGTTAGCAGAGTATGAGATGCTTTTGGATTGATAAATATAAAAAATATAAGCAGTATAAAGAGCCGGTCACGTGACCGGCTCTTTTGAGGGGAGTATAAATAATTAATAAGAGGTATAACATTGAAAAGATTTCTCTTTTCGGAAATATTATAAAATAACAGTAATTAAAAAGCAATACTTTGAAACACAAAATAATATAATATTAATAAAACAAGTTAATTTATTAAAGAATTAAAGTACTAAAGTGCCGGCTATAATGATTTTGGTGATTTATCGCAGTTCACATCTCATAATAAAATGAATATCATAATGTAAATTCGTATTTTGGCGTATGGATGTATGAAATTTAAAATAGTTTATGCGGATGAGCTTTATAAGGTGCAAAAAAAGAGATGAATGCACTGCTTATAGATATAAGAACAAGAGAGGAATACGACAGGTCGCACTGGAAAGGCGCACTCAGCATGCCTATGGATATCACGGATTCATATGAGAGTGAACTCGATGTGTCACAGAGTGTGATTTTTTACTGCACGCATGGTGGAAGCAGCATGAAGCTGGCCAGATATCTGGGAAATCGCGGTTTTGATACAGCGACAGTCATAGGTGGATACAATGCTATGTGCGGATATCAAAAAAAGTTGCAGAAATATGGCTGAAACTATTTAAAAAAATTGAAATTTATGCAACAATGTTAGATAACAATGTAAAGTACAATTATAGAAAGGCAGTTACACAATATATGAATAGATTTGAGCTTGTTGTGCCATGTCATTTTGGCCTTGAGGCAGTCGTAAAGAGGGAGATATATGATCTGGGATATGAGATAACACGTGTGGAGGACGGCAGGGTATCGTTTGAGGGCGATGCTGAGGCTATATGCAGAGCGAATATATTCTTAAGAGGCGCAGAGAGAGTATTACTTCAGGTAGGACGATTTAAGGCTGCCACATTTGATGAGCTTTTTGAAAATGTAAAGGCTCTCCCATGGGAAAATTATATTCCCAAGGACGGCAGATTCTGGGTGAAAAAGGCTTCTTCCATAAAGAGTAAGCTTTTTTCACCATCTGATATACAGTCTATCGTGAAAAAAGGCTATGGTTGAGAGAATGAAGAGGTCTTATCACATTGACTGGTTCCCGGAGGACGGAGCACAGTATCCGGTAAGGGTTTTTCTGTACAAGGATGAGGTGATGGTGACACTTGATACATCGGGTGATTCCCTTCACAAGAGAGGATACCGTCTGGCAACGAGCAAGGCGCCGCTGACTGAGACACTTGCAGCATCACTCATCATGCTTACACCATGGCATGCAGACAGAATACTTGTGGATCCGTTTTGCGGCAGTGGTACATTTCCGATAGAGGCAGCCATGATGGCAGCAAACATAGCACCCGGTATGAACAGGGAGTTTACAGCTGAGAGCTGGACCAATATCATACCAAGAAAGCTGTGGTATGAGGCTGTGCATGAGGCTGAGGATATGATAGATAAGGATGTGCAGGTGGACATCCAGGGCTATGACATTGACCCTGATGTGGTGGCTGCAGCCAGGGAAAATGCCAAGAGAGCCGGAGTGGAGCACATGATTCATTTCCAGCAGAGGGCTGTGGCTGACCTGCATCACCCGAAGAAGTACGGATTTATTATCTCAAATCCTCCATACGGTGAGCGACTCGAGGAGAAATCAGCGCTCCCGGCACTGTATTCACAGATTGGAGAAGCTTATAAGAGGCTTGATGCATGGTCGATGTATCTGATTACGAGCTATGAGGATACAGAGCGCTATATCGGCAGAAAAGCTGACAAAAACAGGAAAATCTACAATGGTATGATAAAGACATATTTTTATCAGTTTATGGGGCCTAAGCCTCCGAGAAGGAAAAAAAGGATTAGCAGGGTATATGAAATATTCAAAGAGATATATTGCATTTACATTCATCTTGGCACTTATCTTTGTGTCTAATTTTTACATATATGCAAAGGACAGCTCTACACTTGGCGCGTTCAGAGGAGCACAGATAGATAATACTATATGGAGTCCGCTTGTGGCTGCTGATGTAAATGGAACCACCATCAGGCTTAGGATAGAAAATAAGGAGTATACGAGCGAGGATGAGCATGTGTATATGGATGAGAACAGGAATATAATGGTTCCCCGTGTCCATGCTTCGCGATGCACTAAACAGCAGTGCACATGTATACAATAAAAATGAGCTTCTGGTGGAAAAGCACAGTTTGACAGCTGATTTCAAGCTGGCAGACGACAATGGCTTTGTACAGTATAAGGGACAGTTTTATGCAAGCTTAGACAAGCTGTCTAAACTTTTGGATATGACCTGCAGCTTTGATACGGCGACAAATACGCTCACTATGACAGACAAATCCGAGGGTGTATCAACGGTGCCAACAAAGTATGATCTGAGGGAAAGACAGCGAGTGTCACTAATCAGGGATCAGGGCAGCTACGGCACCTGTTGGGCTTTTTGCGGCCACAAGTGCACTCGAGTCAGCCCTTATGCCGGAGGAACAGCTTTTTGTTTTCAGTGGATCATATGAGTATGAGCAATTCCTTCAACGTCAATCAGTATGACGGGGGAGAGTATACCATGGGAATGGCATATCTGGCAGCATGGCAGGGACCGGTTTATGACGCGGATGATCCTTACGGAGATGGAGTGACACGCGATGATCTTGCTGCAGTAAAGCATGTGCAGCAGATGCTTATCATAGATGGAAAGGACTATCAGGGCATAAAGGAGGCTGTTTTCAAATATGGTGGTGTGCAGACATCGCTTTACAGTACAATAGCAAGCTCAAAGACAAAGACGCCTTATTACAATAAGCAGACTAATTCTTACTGTTATATGGGTCAAGATAAGCCAAATCATGATGTGGTTATAATTGGCTGGGATGACAATTACCCTAAGGAAAACTTCAATGTGGATCTGGAAGGAGATGGAGCCTTTATATGCCAGAACAGCTGGGGCAGCAGTTTTGGAGACAATGGGGTGTTCTATGTGTCATACTACGATACAAATGTGGGCACGCACAATGTTGTTTATACAGATATAGAGAGTGCTGACAATTATGATAATATATACCAGAGTGACCTGTGTGGCTGGGTAGGAAAGATGGGCTACGACAAGGAGGATATGTACGGAGCCAACATATTTACCGCACAGTCGGCTGAATCACTAAGGGCTTCCGGCTTTTATGCTACAGCAGCGGATACCTCATACAAGCTGTATGTAGTTAAGAATTTTGAGAATGAGTATTTTTTAAAAATAAGACGCTGGTGGCTGAGGGGTCACTAAAAAATGCAGGCTATTACACTGTTGATTTTGATGAGCCTGTTGATTTGGAGTCCGGTGAGCGTTATGCCATTGTACTTTATATAAATACACCGGGCTCGACTCATCCGATGGCTATAGAGTACAACTCGGGAGAAGCATACATGTCTACGGTCAATCTGGATGATGGCGAGGGCTACATCAGCTATGATGGTGTGGCATATATCAATGTAAAGGAAAAACAGGATTGTAACCTCTGTATAAAGGCCTTTTCTGATAATAGATGATATGTACAGAAATATTCTAAAGATAATAACAGTATTTTTCGTTATGCTTGCACTTATCGTGCCGGTCACGCTTGAAAAGCTTCCGGCTATAAATGAGAAGTATGATATGGCAAAAGCACTGGAGGATAATGTGCTGCAAAACTATGTCAAGGCTTCCACAGATGCAAAGCAGGAGAAGAACCCTGATGAGATATTGCAGGAGAAAGCCGGCTTTGAGGATGATTTAAGGATAGAGCTGCCGGACGACTCAGAAGGGGAGCGCCAGAGTATATCGGTGGAAACCGATGCCCTGACGCAGACGGTCTATGTAAAGCTTAAGGCTGATGTGGACAATTACTTTACGAAGTATTCCATGACAGGCAGGTCAAATCATATAGACTCCATGCAGTATTACCGCAATGGGGCAGATGGTGTGATAGCTATCACTACAGACAAGCTCTATCAGGTGAAGCAGCGCATAGAGAATGGATATCTTTATCTGAGCTTTGTCAATCTGCATGATATATACGATAAGGTCATCATAATAGATGCAGGTCACGGCGGCCGTATGACCGGTGCCGTGCGAAACGGAATAGAGGAAAAAAGCATCAATCTGGACATAGTGCTGGCACTTAAGGAACAGCTTGACAGCTATTCAGGTGACAAAAGGCTTGGGATATTCTACACCAGGAAAACAATACCAATCCTACACTGCAGCAGAGAGCGGCACTTGCCAATAAGGCGGATGCGGATTTATTTATAAGCGTGCATTGCAACTCATATGAAAAGGGCAATTTCACCGCGGTTTCGGGTACGCAGGTGCTCTACAGCCAGTCAGATAACAGAGAGCTCGGAAGTAAACACCTTACACAGATTTGCATGGATAACGTGACAGCTGCGACAGGAAACAGGGCATTTGGGCTGCTTCCTGCAGATGACATATATATAATAAGAACAAGTGAGGCTCCGGTTGCACTTGTGGAGGTGGGCTTCATGACCAACAGACAGGAGCTTGACAATCTGGCCAATGCAGACTATCAGAAACAGGCAGCTCAGGGTATATACAATGCAATCATGCAGGCCTTTGATGAGGGCTACTAGCTGTATTGGGAGATTGTCCGAATAGAAAAAAAAAGAAGGAAGGAAATATATTATGACAAAAATCATATTTGCAACAGGAAACAAGGATAAGCTCAGAGAAATCAAAGAGATACTTTCAGACTGTGACGTGTATATCCGTTCAATGAAGGAAGCAGGTATCAATGTGGATATAGTGGAGGATGGGAAGACCTTTGAAGACAATGCGCTGATTAAGGCACGCGCAATTGCGGCACACACAGATGCAATTGTTCTCGCAGACGACTCAGGACTTGAGATTGACTATCTGAATAAGGAACCGGGAGTATATTCAGCGCGCTATATGGGTGAGGATACTTCCTATGATATAAAGAATAATAACCTTATAGAACGCCTTGACGGTGTGCCAAAGGAGAAGCGTACAGCCCGCTTTGTGTGTGCTATCGCCGCAGTGCTGCCGGATGGAAAGGAACTTGTGACCAGACAGACTATGGAGGGCTATATAGGATGGGAGATAGCGGGAGCCAACGGCTTTGGTTATGATCCTATCTTCTATTTAGATGAGTACGGCTGCTCTTCTGCAGAGCTTACTCCCCAGCAGAAGAATGCCATAAGCCATCGAGGCAAGGCTCTTCGCGCCATGAGAGAGATGCTTGTGAAGGTGATCTAGAGTATAGGCGTTCAACTGCAACTTATACGGATAAAATGCCTGCCGGGAAGCTCTTTTAAGCTGACCGGCAGCTACTTTAAAAAAAAATATAAAAAAAATAAAAAAAGTTGTTGACATATTCTGCCCTTTGCTATATACTAATTCTTGCGTCACGGAAAGAACGCAAACAAATCCTTCGGGGGGGTGTGGCTCAGCTTGGCTAGAGCGCTTGATTTGGGATCAAGAGGCCGCAGGTTCGAATCCTGTCACCCCGACTTCTTGCGGGTGTAGTTCAATGGTAGAACTCTAGCCTTCCAAGCTGAATACGTGGGTTCGATTCCCATCACCCGCTTAGATATTGCAGTATTCGCAGTATCCCATATGTGTCTGTAGCTCAGTTGGATAGAGCACCGGCCTTCTAAGCCGGGTGTCGGGGGTTCGAATCCCTTCAGGCACATTTTTTATTTCATATCAATTCCATATGGACCATATGAAGTAAATATGGTGGGTATAGCGCAGTTGGTTAGCGCGCCAGATTGTGGCTCTGGAGGCCCAGGGTTCGAATCCCTGTATCCACCCTTTGCATTAGTGCAAATAGTGTCGTGCGCATTATATGCGTATCCGTGCGGCGCACGAGTATTACTCAAGGGCTATCGCCAAGCGGTAAGGCACAGGATTTTGATTCCTGCATTCGTTGGTTCGAATCCAACTAGCCCTGTTACAATCTGAATATATGGGATATTAGCTCAGTTGGTAGAGCACTTGACTTTTAATCAAGTTGTCCGGGGTTCGAATCCCCGATGTCTCATTAGCGCAAAAGAAGCCGTTCCTTGAACGGTTTTTTTGTATTTAGAAGAATGGAGGTTTCGAACTCCGGACAACGTAGTTGACCGAAGCGTAGACAGAGAAAAATATGTGGGTATTATATGCATTTGGATCCGCATTTTTTGCGAGTATAACATCAATACTGGCAAGTGTGGTATCAAAAAACTGATTCAAACGTAGCAACTGCAATCAGGACAATTGTAGTTTTGATTTTTTCATGGATTATGGTATTTGTGGTTAAAGCGCAGGGGCAGATCACAGCTGTGTCAGCAAAGACATGGATATTTCTGATGCTTTCAGGAGTCGCTACCGGAGCCTCATGGCTTTGTTATTTTAAAGCACTTCAGCTTGGCGATGTAAACAGAGTGGTGCCGATTGATAAATCAAGCACAATACTGACCATTATACTTGCATTTATCTTTTTTAAAGAGGAGATAAACGTACTCAGGCTGCTATGTGTGGTGCTTATAGCAATTGGAACGTATATGATGATCACCAAAAAGGAGATATCACAGGAAGAGCAGAATAAGGCCGGGGGTTCTCATGGATGGCTGTTTTATGCAGTGCTGTCTGCTGTTTTTGCCAGCTTCACCTCAATACTGGGAAAGGTCGGCATAGAGGGGATTAATTCTAATCTGGGAACTGCAATAAGGACGATAGTGGTGCTTATCATGGCTTGGATAGTGGTATTTGCCACAGGAAAACAGCACACCATAAAGCATATAGAGAAAAAAGAGCTTGGCTTTATCTGCCTTTCGGGACTTGCAACAGGCGGCTCATGGCTTTGCTATTACAAGGCACTGCAGGACGGACTTGCGAGTGTCGTAGTGCCTATAGATAAGTTGAGCATAGTTGTGTCAATCGTGTTTTCATATTTCGTATTTAAGGAAAAGCTGACGATTAAATCCTTTACAGGACTGGTGCTCATCATAGCAGGAACATTGATTATGCTGGTTTAAATATATAAAAACATCTTGACGTTTTTCTGTTTTTCTATTATCATTGTTAACTCGAGGAAATATTTATAGTTGACAATTATAACTGATGATATGTATTATAATGATACTTATTAAATGAGAGAAGAAATACAGGACACGAAGGAGATTAAAATGGATCCAATAACACTGGCACAGGAGATAATAGACGGAAGAAGAATCACAAGGGATGATGACCTATCATTTTTCCTTACATGTGATTTAGACGAGCTGTGTAAGGGCGCAGATATGATCAGGGGAGAAGTTTATCGGCGACAAGGTAGATTTGTGCTCGATAATAAACGGAAGAAGCGGAAAATGCCCTGAGGACTGCAAATATTGTGCTCAGTCAGCACATAATCATACAAACTGTGACGTTTATGATTTTTTACCTGAGGAGAAAATACTTGAGGCTTGCAGGATGAATGAGAGAGAGGGTGTAGACCGTTTCTCGATAGTTACAGCGGGAAAAGCGCTGACAGGTGAGGAGTTTGACAAGGCAATACATGCATATGAGACAATGAACAGAGAGTGCAAGATTGATTTATGTGCATCAATGGGCTTTCTTTCAGCGGAGCAGCTTCACAGACTGCACGAGGCAGGTGTCAGCAGCTATCACCACAATATAGAGACCTCAAAGCGTAATTTCCCAAATATATGCACCACACACAATGACATGAAGATAGAGACGCTTAAAAAGGTGAAGGCAGAGGGCATGTATGCATGCTCAGGCGGCATCATCGGAATGGGTGAGACCTGGGAGGACAGGCTTGATATGGCAGTCAGTCTTGCAGAGGTAGGAGTGGATTCCATTCCGCTTAATGCGCTTATGCCGATTGCAGGCACTCCGCTTGAGGGACTTGAGCATATAAACGAGCCTGATATACTGCGTACAGTGTCATTTTTCAGGTATATAAATCCAAAGGCTGACATACGTCTCGGTGCCGGAAGGGCGCTGCTTACAAATGACGGAGAGCTTGCATTCAAGTCTGGAGCGTCAGCCACAATTACAGGAAACATGCTTACGACAGTAGCGTGTGCCACAATCAGAAGTGACAAGGAAATGCTTGAGGGCATGGGCAGGAATGTGACACCTGAGTACATGAAATAAATGTAATTATTTAGAATATAAAATATGTCAAAGATGCGTAAAATAGTATTAGTTTTGCGCATCTTTTTTAGTACAAACGACAGGGTTGGTTGCGAGGTAAAAAAAAAATTATTATATAATGAAAAAAATGTAATTTAAGGGATTTATCCGGTATAGCATGGAACATGAATAGGAGCGAATTAATATATTTCATTGAAAAATAAGAGGTTCGGGGGAAATATGTACAACGATAAAGGCAATACAAAGTATCTGAAGCTGTTAAAGCAAAATTATTCATCGAGTCAGGATGTAATCAGGGAGATAGTCAATCTTTCTGCGATTATAAACCTGCCAAAGGGCACGGAGTTTTTCCTGAGTGATATACATGGCGAGTATGAGGCTTTTTTACATATCATGAACAACTGCTCAGGTGTGATAAAGGAAAAGGTGGATTTGATTTTCAAGGATACGATTTCTGATTATGACAGACAGGAGCTTTGCACGCTCATATACTATCCAAGAGAGAAAATGGCCCTGCTTGATGAGCAGGGCAAGATAGACAGTGACTGGTATGCTATGACGTTAAATCAGCTTATACTTGTCGCGAAGCTGCTCTCATCAAAGTACACCAGGTCGAAGGTCAGAAAGGCTCTGCCTGAGGAATATGCGTACATTATCGATGAGCTTTTGCATGCGCAGGAGGATGAGGATGCAAATCAGGTCAGATATCACAAGCAGATATTAAAGACTATAATTGATTTGGAGGATGCGGATGAGTTTATAATCGCTTTATCTGCACTGATTAAGAGGCTTGCTGTTGACCATCTGCACATTGTGGGAGATGTATTTGACAGAGGAGGAAGCGCGGATAAGATTCTCGATCTGCTTTATGATTATCACTCGCTTGATATCGAGTGGGGAAATCACGACATTCTCTGGATGGGTGCGGCATGTGGAAATGATGCATGTATATGTAATGTCATCCGCAACAATCTGAAATATAACAATGTGGAAATTCTTGAGAATGCCTACGGAATAAGCTTACGACAGCTAATGCTGTTTGGCATGAAAACATATGGTATAGAGGATGGAATTGAGGCTGCAAGGGCTGCCATCACAGTAATGCTTTTTAAGCTTGAGGGACAGCTTATACTTGCTCATCCTGAGTATGAGATGGGAAACAGGCTGATGCTTGACAGACTGGATGATTTACAGGATGTAGGAGTGGACAGAAAGCGCTTTCCAACCGTTGATGACGAGAGACCCTACGCACTAAGTGACGAGGAGACTGTCATCATGAGAAAGCTGCACAGACAGTTTGTGACAGGACAGCGCCTGCACAAGCATGTCAGATTTTTGTATGATAAGGGCGGTATGTACAATGTATACAATGGCAACCTGCTCTATCATGGCTGTGTTCCGGTTGATAGCAACGGAGCCTTTGACAAGCTGTATATTGATGGTGAATTTTATCACGGAAGGGCTCTGCTTGACAAATGTGATGAGAAGGCAAGGGCTGCGTATGTGGACAATCCTTATAAGGATGATGTGGACTTTATGTGGTTTTTGTGGGGAGGAGAAAATCACCGCTGTGCGGCAGAAGGCTTAAGACCTTTGAGATGGAATATGTTACAGATAAGAGCATGTGGGAAGAGCCTTCTAACCCATACTACAGCAGGTATTACGATAAGAGCTTCTGCTGTCAGATACTGCACGAGTTCGGGCTGTATGATGATGATGCGCATATCATAAATGGACATACACCGGTTCATGCAATAGAGGGAGAGAACCCTGTCAGGGCCAATGGCAAGCTGTTTGTGATAGATGGAGGCTTCTGCCGTGCGATGAACAAGAAAACCGGTATCGCCGGCTATACACTGATTTACAATTCACATGGTCTAAGGCTCAAGGCACACACGCCTTTTACATCGGTGGAGGATGCCCTGATAAATAATACTGACATAGAGACGTCATCAGAGGTCGAGGAAAATGATAAGAGACGTATGCTTGTGAAGGATACCGATATAGGAAAGAGGCTTATAGGAGAGATTGATGATCTGCACAAGCTTCTTGAGAACTACAGGAGGCTGTAGGGAACGGGCTTATAAAAAAAGAGGGTGTTTATTGCACCGGAGTATGGACATTTGGAGTTCGCACTTCCAAGGTTCAAAGAATTTGTGCTGTGTAGATAATTGTGATTTTTAAGGTGGAAGATAGGTTAAAGGAGCGGCATATGATTAAAGAGTAATCCGTCATGCAGTGTATGCATGGCGGATTTTTCGTATGTAATTGTTTGTGCCTGATACATTTTAGATACAAGTAGCTGTTAATATATAAATAGCCATGCATAATGCAGTCTAAATATATGCTCCTTAGGATTGACAGCAAAAGAAGAATATGCAAAGATTTATAAAAGATTATAAATTTTAGAAGGATCATCATGATAGAAATACTAATAGTAGAAGACGAAAAACCGATATCGGACCTCATCAGATTAAATCTCATGAAAGCAGGCTATAGCTGCACCTGTGCCTTTGATGGTATGGAGGCAGCAGATATTCTTGAGGAGAGAAATTTTGACCTGATAATACTTGATGTAATGCTGCCGAAGTTAAACGGCTTTGAGCTTATGGAATACATAAAGCCGCTTGGCATACCTGTGATATTTCTCACAGCAAAAGCCACTTTAGATGACAGGCTAAGAGGTCTCACGTCCGGTGCCGAGGACTATATGGTAAAGCCTTTTGAGATTGTTGAGCTTTTAGCCCGGGTAAATATAGTGCTAAGACGTTATAATAAGATGGAGCAGCAGCTCACCTTTAAGGATATAGCTATCGATACGAAAAACCAGAATGTATCAAAGGCAGGAAAGCATATAGAGCTTACACCAAAGGAATTTGAGCTGCTTGAGCTTTTGATGCGCAATAAAAATATCACACTTTTCAGAGAAAAAATATATGAAGAAATATGGGGAAGTGAGTACTCTGTCGAGTCGAGGACTCTCGATCTTCACATACAGAGACTGCGCAAAAAGCTTGATATAGGAGACAGCCTTAAAACCGTATTTAAGGCAGGATACAGGCTGGAAGAATAGAAAACTAAAGACCATTAAATATGGGTAAGCGTAATATACAAAAAGAGGGATAAATGAAATTCAGGTACAAGGTATTGTTCACAAACTTAATACTGCTTTCACTTGGACTGGGGCTGGTGGGATACCTCATGATACACAAGAATTTTGAGCTGGCGAAGCAGACACAGCTTAAAAATGCTATTGTGCAGAATAATCTGGTACAGTCCTCTGTGGAGTATGAGCTTTTGCAGCTTTTAAATTCAGTTTCCGATAATTCTGAAACTTCGAACAATAATACAGATAACAATAATGCAGAAAAGAGCAGCATTTCCGCATCATCAATAGTCGCGCAACTTCCGCAGATCGGAAGCCGTGTAAGCAGCAGTGTGCGCTCAAGGGATTCATTTTTCTACATATATTTTGATGGTGAAAAAGTATATACAGATGACAAAAGTGATGCAAGGATAAGTGATACACTTTTTAAAAATCTCACAACAGGAAACAAAAACTATGTGATAAAAGAAGAATCCCAAAAGCACTATATCTATGTTACATCGCAGAGTGTGATAAATGAAAAAAATCTCTGGATAGTAAGTAAATGCGATGCATCAGAGGCGTATACACTGCTTGATGAGCAGATAAACTATTTCAGGCTGATAATAATAGTCATATTGATTGCAGAGTCGGCAGCAATGTATTTTATCAGCAGGTACATGACAAAGCCGCTCGAGAAGCTTAACCATGTCAGCGAGGAAATAGCGCAGGGGGATTATGCCACAAGGGTAAACGTAAAAAGTCATGATGAGATAGGGCTTCTTGCGCAGAAATTTAATATCATGGCGCAGGCAGTATCGGATCATGTAGACGAGCTTAACGATATGGTGCACAGGCGTGAGCAGTTTGTAGCGGATTTTACACACGAGATAAAAACCCCTATGACGTCGATCATTGGATATGCAGACACGATGCGTTCACTGGAGCTTCCGAGAGAGGAGCAGATGATGGCGCTTGGATATATCTTTTCGGAGGGAAAACGTCTGGAGAGCATGTCGCAGAAGCTTTTTGAGCTGATATATCTGCGCCGGCATGATATTGAAAAAGCGCGGGTTCATATGGCAGATCTTTGTGCAGAGGTGGTAAAGGTTGTTGAGCCTGCATACGAAAACAGGCATCTTACTATAGAAACAGAGATAGAGGATACTGTGCTGACCGTGAATAGAGAGCTTTTGGTTACAGCACTTGTCAATCTGATGGATAATGCAAGGAAAGCGTCAGAAGAAGGTCAGCAGGTTGAGGTTACAGGAAAATTTGTGGACAATATGGCTTGTAATATACCTAAAGATAAAACGGATATAGGCGAAGCCGAATCAGCAGATGACAGGAAATGCACGAGGGCATATGAAATATGCATAATCGATCACGGAATCGGAATGACTAAGGAACAGGCAGAAAGAATTTGTGATGAGTTTTATATGGCAGACAAATCCAGAGCCAGAAAAGAGGGCGGTGCCGGAATCGGAATGTCGCTTGTGGCAATCATTTTAGAGCACCATAATGCAGTACTTTCAGTGGAAAGTGAACCCGGATGCGGAACAACGATGAGGATTTTGCTTCCGTGGTAATCTGAACGCAGTATAGATATAAAAAATGGTAAATTCGTAAGATTTAAAGGAAGATATGAAAAAAGACAGCTTCAAATTAATAATAATGTCTGTTGCAGTAATCTGTATAGTAATAGCAGGCATCATGGTGCCTGGCATAGTGCTTGAGGCAAACCAGAAAAGTGAACATGATCATGTGGCGAAGGTTCCTAAAAGCTATCTGCCTTCAGGCTTTGTAATGGCAAAGGAAGCATCTGCCAATCTGAAATTGTCGGAGAAGCTCTCGCTCATAGATGGGCAGTGGGACAGCACGACAGATGATGCTGCCTCTTATGAGATGGATGAGCAGGATTATCAGGCAGTTGCCACATGCAGAAAAAAGCATAGAAAAGCTTTATGACGAAAAGCTCTATCCTGTAAATCTTTCACCTGACTACTCTAACTGGTATACGTGGGAGGCAGCAGCGAAAAAGGCATCGGATAATACTTTTAACACATATACGGCATATTACTGGATAATCAGGTTTGAGAAGTATGATGGTACACAAAATCATACAATCTGGATGCTTGAGGATGGGACAATCATTATGGCAAAAGCACATATGAAGGATATTAGTGATATGAGTGAATATAAAGAGGTTTTGCAGGCAGATGATGAATCACAGGCAGAAAATGATTTGTCTGCTTACAAAGGATATTTTGACTACAGCGGGATAGATTTTTCAAAGCTTAACCTGATATCCGAGACAACAGCAGTGGAGCAAAAAAAAAAATAATGAAAGCTATGAGGTGCTGCAGTTTTTACAGGAAAATGAATATGTGTATGCGGTCCATGAGAAGTGATATAGACCCGGTTTGCATAAGTATGTGCAGACCGGGTTTTTATAATAAAAAATGCAATGTATGTACAAAAAGTTTACAACTGACATATATACTCATTATAACAACAGGGAACACAAAAAAAGGAGAACCACATATGGATAAAAGGGGTAACATATCTTCACGAAATATGAGATTATTTGCAGCAATTATGACACTCATCGAGGCACTTATCCTCACATCACTGGCAGGCTGTGCAGATAAAAAGGTAGATTATGGCACTGATACAGAAAAACTGACAAAAAGTGCTGTATGCAATGTAAAGGATTTTAGTACAGATGAGACCTACAGCGATGAGTTTTCCGTGCAGACAGAAATTGGAAATGTAAATATAGATATAAGTGCAAAAGTGGAACTGCCTGATTGTAAGACAATGTCAGTAGTTGAAGTGGAAAAGATACCTTATACTGCAAAGCTCAAGGAAAAGGTATTGAAGGCATACTTTGGAGAGTCGCAGATTTATTACTATGATAAGGAACATTGGACAAAAACACAGCTTCAAAATCTTATTGATTCCATAAATTCTCAACAACACCAACTGATACATCTGGCACAGGAAACAGAGCTGAGTTTTTGAAGGAATATACGTATTATCTGGAAAATGCCGGGGATGAATGGACTATAGCTACAGAGTATGATTCATGTGATGAGTTTGTAGGGAAAAAAAAGGAAACACCTGGTATAACGTGAATTTTGTTGCAGATGGTGATGAAAATAAATGGCTGTCGGGAATTGGCACAGGTCCGATTGAGGGATATACCAAAAAGACAGGAAGTAATGAATACGAGTGGAGCAATATATTTAACGATGGATATGTGCAGCAATACTTTGGACCGGATTCACTCATGGAATATGATACGGTATATGATATCACGGATTCACAGGATACATCGGGAGAGAAAATTGAGCAGGAGGAAAATGAATCGGGTATCACAATAGAAGAAGCGGGGAATATGATAGACAGCTTTTTGAAAGAGACAGGTTTTTCATCCATCCCGCAGACTGAGAGTTCGCAGCTGAAATGGAGTGGATATAACGAAAGAGCCGATCAGGTGTATCAGGAAGATGATATACATGAGTGTGTAAGTGGTTATAGATTTTACTACAATATCGGAGTTGGCAAAATATTATTTGATGATGCTTTAAACCCGATGGATTACAGCGGATACAATATGAAATATGGTGATAGTATAGAGGATACTTTTGATAATGAATTCTACAATTTTTATATTGATAAATATGGTATAGGTACTTTCTTTATAGACTGCCCGGTAAGTATAGTAAGAAAACAGGAAAATGTAGAAATGCTTCCTTTAGAAAATATATTTGATATTGCCCGGGATGAGCTTAAAAACAATGCTGATGAATATGTACTGGATACAAATGTAAAATATTACACTCTAAAACTTGCATACATAAGGGTAAACAACCGGACTGATATGCAAAAATACAGTTATATTCCGGCATGGAGTCTGGAATTGCTGCAGAAAGACACTGCAAATGCATGCCCTGTATTTATCAACGCGATTGACGGAAGTGTGATACATCCGGACGATCTGAGTTAAGATACAGAATGTTTACATCGGACCGTACTTTCACAGGAATAATTATGTTGTAGAAAAAATGTGACATATCAGGGAGGATTGGCATATGAGAAAACATACAAGAATATTTGCAGCGGTTATGACACTCATCGAGGCACTTATCCTCACATCACTCACGGGCTGCTCAGGCAAAAAAGTAGATTATGGGAATGAGAGCGAAAGTAAAGAAACAAAAAATATGTCTGCCTTAGCTGATATCAGGGCTGACTCCGGCTGGAATGAAAACTTTACAATACAGACCGATAATGGCGAGAAAACAGTATATGTAAATGCAAATATTGTAGTTCCAGACTTTGATAACATGTCGGTTGTTGAGGTGGAAAATGTAAAGATAGATGCTGATTACAAAAAAAGCGTTTTCTGGATTTATATTTTGGTGGGAACGAGTACTATTATCACGATCCGGATCATTATACTGTTGACGAACTGAATGAGGTCATAGAGGACTGGCAGAAAACACAGGATGAAACTCACAGTGAGTGGTTGGAACAGCGGCTGGCTGAATATAGGGATAAGCTTGAAACGGCAAAGACTACTTATACCGTGGCAAAGGATCTCGAAAACTGTGAAGTATTTGCAGGCTACAAGGGTGATGTGTTCTGTGAGGTGGATTTTGAGGCTCACAAGGTACATGCTTACGCCTTGCATCAGTCCGGGACGGATTACGGTCCACCATCTTTAAGGAATGAGGACTATGATACCATAACGCAGACTTTTCAGGATGATGATCTAAAGGATAAGGCAGACGAGACCTCAAATGAGGGCAGTAAATCTGCCGCATCAGCCAAAAAAGAAGCCGGGGATTTCCTTAGTAAATTGGGAATGCAGGATCTGGTGGAACGAGGTGAATGTGAGTGCAGCTGGATAGGGTTTAATAACAGCGAAGAGGGAAATGACTATCAGACAGCAGTGTGGGGATATATTTATTCATACGCGACCGGCATAGACGGAATCACATTTAAGGATGGATTTGATATGGATACTTATTTGTCGGGGTATGAAGCAATTGATAGTGATATAGATGATGTTACACTGCCTGACAGTACACTTCTTACAGTCACTGATGATGGAATAATTGATGTGCAGATGGAATATCCGGTAAATGTAACACAGATCTATAAGGATGTGGAGCTTATTTCTCTGAAAAATATAGAGCAGATCATCAAGGCGGAGATTACGGAAAATCCTGATAAATATGATATTGCATCGTCATTCAATAAGCTACAGCTTAGTTATCTTAAGATAAGAAGTGACAGTGAACAGGGAAAATACAGCTATGTTCCGGCGTGGGTACTGTCACGTATGGTAGACTCAATGAGCAAAATGCTATCTTTGTAAACGCTATAGATGGAACGATCATAAATTTGGAAAATTCACTGTAAAGGAGAGGCTATGAAGAGGAAAAACGTTATTATATCGGCGTTGGTTCTTGCAATAGCATTAACCGGCTGTTCAGGAAAAAAAGTAGATTACAATATGGAAACTGAAAATATAAACACAAAAGCAGGAAGCGATATAAGTGCGTTTGACGACAGTACGAAATGGAATGACAGCTTTTCTGTTGAGACATCTGACAAAAGTGTGGATGTGGATATTTCAGCAGACATTACCCTGCCGGACTGCAAAAGCATGTCGGTTGTTGAGGTGAAGAATATAAAGGTGGGTGCCGATTTCAAAAAAAGAGTGTGATAGAGGCTTATTTTGGCGATAGTACCGTATATTATCACGACATACCTCATTATACGAAAGAAGAGATATATCACAGTATGGAAGTTGTAAAAAATGCGATTGCCGGATATCAGCAGGAAATTGATGCGGGACTTACCACAGAAGAGGGCGTCAGCAGGGTGATGAAAATTGAAAATGATCTGCTGGAACAGTATGAAAAGGCAGAACCGTCTGCACTTGATACGCGTGAAATAGCCACAGACTATACGGATTGTAATGAGTATCTGGGATATATTGGTAATGTTTTCTGTGAGCTTAGGTTTGGAATTGCTGAGGACGGTTCGCTTGAATATATTTCAGCACAGCCTCTTAAGGCAGGAAGTGAGGGCACATCATATGATAGCAGTGAGTATGGCTATTACGGACCACCATCATTTGCAGAGGAACAGGGTGTAGGGGGCCTTAATGGAGGTTCTACAGGTGGAGATACTACATCTTCATATGACAACGAGTGTGTATTGAACAAAGAAGAAGCTGTAAAGAAGGCAGAAGAATTTCAAAATAAATTAGGCAGGGCTTCACAGGTATATATAGGAACCTCAGACTACGAGTGGAGTGCAGGAGTGATAGAGGATGGCGATGATACCGTAAAAACTGATGATACAGAGAGCGTTATAAAGGATACAGCGTGGGGATATATCATAGATTATGGCGAGGGTGTAGATGGTATAGCGTTTTGCAAGTCACTCGATTTCACCCGGAATATGGATATATGGGAGACACTCGATAACTATGATGATTTTATGCCATATGGCAGCAGTTCCTTTATTGTGACGGATCAGGGAGTGACGGAATTTACTGTTTCTTACCCGGTTGATATTGTAAATGAGTCAAAAAACGTAGAACTCTTGTCAATGGACACTATTAAAGAGATCATCAAGGATGACATGACAAAAAACTCAGATCAGTATGATTTTACACAAAATCACACTTACAACAATCTAAAGCTCGGATATATCCGTTTGAAGGATGCATCTGACAAGGATAAATGTACTTATGTTCCGGCATGGTGTCTGTCAAAACAGGATAAGGGCTACGACAGATATCCGGTGTATGTGAATGCGATAGACGGCACGATCATAAGGAGTGATGATCTAATATAAGATACTGTTATTGGCTGCAATAAAGTTTATACATGGAGTTACATTTTTAGATAATAGATCAGGTTCATATTTATTTGGAAAAGATGTGAAAATATATGATTAATAAAAAGAAAAAATATATAGGGCGTTTGACACTTGCCGCTGCAATTACCTCTATTTTATTTTCAGGATGTGGGGCGGCACAAAAGGAGCTTGCACAGACGCACAGAGCTTCCTACGAGAAAATATCATACCAGACAGTTACGGTACAGAGCGGTTCACTCACACCGCAGACTACCATCAGTCTGAGCGCGCAGGGCTATACCAGGTTTTCCTATGGTGCGACAAACACGGAGCTTACGCTCGAAAAGGTAAATGTGGCAGTGGGTGATCATGTGAAAAAGGGTGATATACTGGTGGCTTTTAAATCCGGGGAGATACAGAAAAAGATTGAGGACTACAGCGGGCAGATCAGTCAGAATAAGCTTCTGGCAGAGCACTACAGGGCTATTATGAAAATCGATGATACTCAGGATTATTCAAGCGATATAGCCCAGCTTGATAAGGATACAGAGGTTGCGCAGCTTTATCTTGATGAGGCTAAGGAAAAACTGTCGAGATATCAGATCACGGCATCAGAGGATGGTACGATCACAGCAATGGACAATTCACTTTTGGCGGGAGTTTTTGAACCGGGCAGCAATCTTATAACAGAAATCAGCGGAAACGGCAATTACGAGGCTGACAGACCGGAAGGTTATGACTTTAATGTAGGTGATATATACACGGCAACAGCATCTGATATAGAGTTTGAACTTAAGGTAAAAAGAGGTGGACGATAAAAAGGTTGTTTTTGAACCGGTATCGGACATGTCGGCAGTATCGGATGCACAGATATTTTCCATGGAAGTGACGCGCCCTGCTATAGAAAATGCTGTGTATGTGCAAAAGGACGCAGTACATGAGAAGGATGGCAGGTATTTTGTATACACACTGGATGAGAATGGATACAGACAGGCGGTATGGATAAGTGTCGGAGATCAGGTAGGAGACTACCGGATCATCACAGAAGGACTTAAAAGCGGGGATGAGGTGGTTTTGCAGTGAAGATCAGAAACCTTTTATCAATAAAAAAGCTGGCAGTATTGGGGATATGTGTGTCGTTTTTGGCAGGCGGCTGTGGAAAAATGACAGAAAGCAGCATACCAGAGCTTGAAGAACCTGTAGCGTTAAATGAAGCCTATAGACCTGTGGAATACGGTACGATTGGCTCCATACAGGTGCTGATGGCTACCGCAGTTCCTAGGGATTACTGCAATTACTACAGTGCCAACGTAAACATTTCACAGATATATGTGGAGCCGGGAGATACAGTAAATGTAGGGGATGTGCTTGCTGTCTGTGATGTGGATGAGGCAAAAAAACAGTTGCAGGAATGTAAGGATGCGCTGGTGCATGAGAATGAGACATATGAGATATCCGCTCAGATCTCGGATACGCAGATCAAATTATGGGAGAGTCAGGCTGCGGATACGGACGAATTTTCAACAGAACAGATTGAGAAAAAAAGAGAGCACAGAAGATGATTACAATACGCAGATTGCCACAGAACAGGAAAATGAACGGTACGATAAGCAGCTTCACGAATACCGCGTGCAAAAGATCAATGAGCAGATGGCTTTATATCAGCAGATCGTTGATGATGGAACGCTTAAGGCAGTCCACAGCGGTCTTGTCACTTACACTAAGAAGCTGACAGATGGAAGGTCTGCTGCGGCATACGAGAATATAGTCATTGTCTCAGATACGGATGACCTTGTGCTGGATATAAAAGATACAGCCATAAATGAGTACAAATACAGTGATTATGACAAGAAATATGTGATAGTCGATGGCGAAAAATATGATGTCACCGAGTCTCAATATACATCAGAGGTTTTGGTACTTTCGAAGATAAACAACCGCTATCCGGATGTGTGCGTGGAAAGCAGGGAAAAGCCGTTTCTTACGGCAGGACAGATGTATCCGGTATATTTTGAAAAGACAAAAGCGGACCAGGCACTTGTCGTGGGAAAAGATTCCATCTATAAGGAAGGCGATACCAGATATGTCTATGTGAAAAATGATGAGGGCGGCCGCGAGAAACGCATCATAACAACAGGTGAGTCTGATGAAAACTATACACAGGTCACAGAGGGCTTAAAAAGAGGGGGAGCTGGTCTACTATAATTCTACAGATCAGGTTCCGACAAAGTATAGCAAATATACGGTAACAAGGTCTGATTTTGATATAGCAAACTACGGTGTGCGCTACAGCAGATCTGACGCAGGGACGATAACCGAAACCTGTGATTATGAAGGGCAGATCGTATCGGTCAATGTGAAGCAGGACGATACGGTAGAAAAGGGGATGCTGCTTTACGTGGTGGATACCGGAGAGGGCAAAGCTGCCATAACAGAGGCGAAAAAATGCGATCGACTCGGAGAATGAATCCTATGCGCAGAAGATTGCTGATTACGATAAACAGATAAAAGATTTATCTGAAGGTGGTAGTAGCGCAGAAGAAAATAACCGGCAGGATGAAAAGCCGGATACAGCATATGATGAGCAGCAGTTGAAACTGAATTTACAATTATTGAATCTGCAGAAAAAACTTGCCTGTGCAGACCACACCTATCAGCTTTCCCAGCTACAGTCAGCATATGACAGCATAAGCGCAGGAAATGACGGCAAAGGAAATATTTCAGTATATGCCAAAAATGATGGAAAAGTTTCAAAGGTGAGTGTCAAGGCAGGAGATAATGTGGAGGAAGGCTCAGATATCCTGCAGATAACCGGAAATTCCACGGACGTACTGCTGGTTCAGGTAAAGGATAGCAATAGCTATAAAGTATATAAGGACAATATAGCAGATGTGGGAGAGCGCGTATCACTTGAGCTGGACGGTACAACGATCTACGGAAGCTGTATCGGTTTTGCCGGTTACGGTAGTGTTGCTCAAAAGGGATATATAAATCAGGATGATAAAGGTGTGCATATTACCGGAAACACAGATTCGGGATATGGAAATGCAGCATTTTATATAAAACTTGACAATGGAATACCGGATGATCTGACCAGGGCATCTGCTGTAAAGTTTTCTTATGTTTCTTTTAAAAAGGTGGTAGTGGTGCCGACTTCGATCATACACAAGCAGGTCAATCCTATGGACAAAGATGATATATCATACTATGTGTGGAAAATTGATGGGGACAGCGTGGTAAAGCAGCCGGTAATATTGAGCGATTATACATCAGGCAGCAATACACTTGTGCTTTACGGTATTGATGAGGGCGATGAAATATGTTTGGCTTCGTAATTAATAAATTAAAAAACAGAAAATGGTTAAATCTGTGTCTGCTTATGGGAGTGGCTTTGTTTATAGCACTTTTTGTGTGCCACCCTATGTTTGAAAAGGGTGCGGGAAATCAGATACTCGACAGACTTTTTACGGATCATGCCACACAGCAGAATGAGTTTCCTGCACAGATGAGCCGCGAGGGAACATATGCGGTGGCAGATTATCCTGATTCGCAGTCAGTGCTTGATAAGCTGTCAGGATACGAAAAGAAGTGGACTGAATATGTGGATATAAACAAGGTTTCCTCACAGCAGCTTATCACACTCTCAGGAGGACGCGCAGATACAGAGTTTGGAGGACTTAACCATTATTTTACAATAGGATATCTGCCGGGACTTTCGGAGTACGCGGATGTTGTAAAATCTCAGACTGACACAGCCACATTCGAATGCAGTATAAGCGAAAAGACAATGGATCACTACGGACTTGTAGCAGGTGAAAAAATCTATTTACATGTACCTGATGGCAGTGGGAAAAAGGAAATTTCTTTCGTCATATCACAGATCTGCCGTGAAAAAGATATAAACGATCCATATTGGGCCAAGACGCTTTCGGATATGGGCGATGTGATATTTGTTTCGCAGGATGTTTTTGACGAAATGATGCAGTATTACAGCGAGGACAATATCAGCTACAGTGATTTTCTCATGCTGGATTACAGGCAGATCAACACGGAAAATGCCTCACTTTATGACGGTTATATGGAGCAGTTTAAGGATGCTGACAAGCTCTACAATGACAACATCCGTGATACGCTGGAGCGCTTTTTACACAGCAGAAGACGATAAAGCTGATGCTTTGGGCGTTGGAGCTGCCGTGTCTTGTGCTTTTGATTTTATTTATAAGAATGATATCTGCACAGATACTTTCGCTCGAGGAAAATGACATACTTGTTTTAAGAAGCCGCGGTGCGACAAAATTACAGGTATTTATTTTGTACCTGCAGCAGTCAGGAATAATAGCGTTTGCGGGATGTGTACTTGGAATAGTACTCGGATATATAATGTGCCGGGCTGCCGCATCTACAGACGGATTTTTAAGATTTACGGCAAAGGATATAGGCACTTACAAATTTGTATGGCAGATGCTTGTCTATGCGGTGGCAGCGGCAGTTATCATGGTGCTGTTTATCACAGTTCCGGTGTGGAAAAAATCAAAGGATGCCATATCAGAGCGCAGCAGGGAACAAATATCAAAGAAAAAGCCTCTTTGGGAGAAATGCTTTATAGACGTTATACTTTTGGCTCTGTCAGCATATCTGCTTTACAATTACAACAAGCAGAAGAGTACGCTTGCGATATCTGTTCTTGAGAACAGGAGCATAGATCCTGTCATGATACTGGACAATTCGCTTTTTATATTTGCAGCGGCACTTTTGTGCGTAAGACTTACCGGACTTATTATTCTGCTTGTGGACAGGCTCTTTAAAAAGCATTTTTCTCCGGCAATGTATGCATCATTTTTACAGCTAAAACGAACCAGATACAATCAGGGATTTCTGGCAGTATTTCTTATCATGACAGTGGCTGGCGGTATTTTTGACGCGAATATGGCGCGCACCATGAACAGCAATATGGAAAAACGGATCGTCTACAATGTGGGTTGTGATGCGATATACAACGAAGATTTCAGACTCAGGATACAGAAGAATAAAGATGGCTCTGTAAGCTGGATGTATGACGAGCCTGATTTCGGTAAATACGAGTCGCTCAAAAATGAGGGCATCTGTGACGGGGTCACGCGTGTGCTTGAGGACGAGCGGGTAGACATTTCCGCAGGCAGTGGTTCGATTTCGGATGCATATCTTATGGCGATAAACACAAAAGAATTCGGTGAGACTGCGAAATTGCAGAGTGACCAAAATGATGATATTAATGACGCGCACTGGTTCAATTACCTGAATGAGCTGGCAAAAGAGCCGGACGGAGTCATCATTTCCTCAAATCTGGCAAAAGCTCTGGGACTTAAAGTTGGTGACAGCTTAAATTACTCAAGGTATGTACCGGAGGCTGTCGATGATGATCAGATCTACGCATCCGAGAATGCAAAGGTATGTGCCATAGTAAAAGGTTTTCCGGGCTACGAGCGTTACACCTATGAGACAGATGCAGAAGGAAATGTGACCGAGCAGGAGAAATACCTGATCGTTGCAAATTATGCTACGGTTGTGGAAAAGTTCGGCATGACACCGTACAGTGTGTGGATGAACCTGTCAAAGGGAAAAACGGTGGATGATATATACAAAAATTTAACATCCGCGCAGCAGCTTATAGACGAGAATAAAAACTCAGCCACAGTGCAGATCACAAACGGTATGTTTACATTAAGTTTTATACTTTCACTGATAGTGTGCTCAGTAGGATTTTTGCTGTATTGGGTTATGACACTAAAACAGAGGGAGCTGCAGTTTGGTATATACCGCGCAATGGGAATGAGAATGAGAGAGGTAAAAGCAATGCTTTTAAACGAGCAGATATTTTTATCATTTCTGCCGCTTCTTGCGGGAGCAGGCATAGGTATAACTGCAACAGCGATGTTTGTAAAGCTCATATCGATCATATATCTGCCGCAGAAACACAATATCGGAGTAAATGTATATATTTATCAATCTGATATACTGGAGCTTGCAGGAGTACTTTTTTTCGTGGCTGTAGCCGTATGCTATGTGGTTATCAGCAGACTGCTTAAGAGTATGAAGATAGCACAGGCACTAAGGCTTGGAGAAGATAGTTAGCATGTAAAAAATGAGGTCGTGACATATGGAAAATGCGATAATTGCTCAAAATATAAAAAAAGATATTTCAAGGCGGGAGATGGTACAACAGTCCACGCACTTGACGGAGTATCCATGGAGATAAAAAAAAGGAACACTTGCCATCTTAAAAGGGCGTTCCGGCTCCGGAAAGACCACACTTCTTAATATCCTTAGTGCGCTTGATATGCCGACAGAGGGAAGTGTGCAGTTTTTGGATAAAAACCTCGAGCAGATGACCGAGAAAGACCGGGAAATGCTAAGGCGGTATGAGATGGGATTTGTATTCCAGTCTATAGCACTAATTCCCACGATGACGGCATATGAGAATGTGGAATTTGCCCTTAGACTTGCGAAAAATAAACGTCAGATACGGAAGAATTTGACTGATATGGATAATGATATTGGAGATGTAAAAAACGATGTGATAAATGAGAATATGCATGACAGAGTATCAGAGCTGCTGGAGCGTGTCGGACTCTCAAAGCGCATGGATCATATGCCGGATCAGTTATCAGGAGGTGAGCAGCAGAGAGTTGCGATAGCGCGCGCTGTGGTTCATCGCCCGAAGGTGGTCTTTGCGGATGAGCCGACAGGAGCACTTGATACCGCTGCTGGATTTGAAGTCATGCGATTGTTCCGTGAGTTGATAGACGATGAGGACATTACAATAGTTATGACCACGCATGATCCGAACCTGATGGAGCTGGGGGATGAAGTGTTTGAGCTTAGTGACGGCATAGTAATTTAAATTAAAAGGGGGAAAAGTAGATGATAAACTGCGATGGACTGGTAAAAATATATGAGACCGACGATAAAAAGGTGATGGCACTGGAGGGGCTTGACCTGACGGTGGAAACAGGGGAGATGCTTGCGATAATAGGAAAATCCGGCAGCGGAAAATCCACCCTTTTAAATATGATAGGAGGACTGGAAACACCAACGGCGGGAGTGCTCACTATTGACGGAAAAGACATTTCCACATATTCAGAAGCTGAAATGGTAAGATACCGCAGGGACAAAGTAGGTTTTGTGTGGCAGAAAAGTGCCAAAAATCTGTTCCCATACCTGACTGTGCTGCAGAATGTCGAAGCCGTGATGATGTTTGAAAATTCAGGTAATACCGATAATTTAAAACACAGAGAAATTATAAAAAAACGCAAGGATAATAATAAAAGCTATGCCCTTAAACTGTTAAATGCAGTGGGATTACAGGAGCATAAGGATAAGCTTCCGGCTCAGCTATCGGGAGGAGAGCAGCAGCGCGCAGCGATAGCGGTGGCACTGGCAAATAAGCCGGACATACTGCTTGCGGATGAGCCCACCGGAGCTGTGGATACAAGGACTGCTGATACAATCTATGAGCTGTTTCATAAGCTGAACAAAGAGCTTGGTATAACCATCATCATAGTGACACACGATATGGCACTTGCAGGCCGTGTAGACCGCACAGTGCTTAATCTGACGGAAAGGTAAGTACGGAGAAATTGAAGAAACACCCTGCAATGGAATATACGGTATTGGATAAGGCACACAGGATAAAACTCACTGATGAGATGCTTGAGGCAGCAGGGATAGAGTCTAATAAGGTCAGGGTTGATGTGCAGGATGGAAGGCTTGTGATATCGCGGATTTAAGACATATTAAACGTTTAGTGTTATAGAGACACAAAATATATCATTTTCGGTTTTAACAGAGATAAAACCACTATTTCTATTTACACATTCTTTGACATTTTCAAGCCCATATCCGTGGATATCTCCGGCTTTTTTAACCGAAACCTGTGGAATAGGATTGGATATTTCATAAAGTAGCACATGATTTTTCTGGCGCAGCGTACATGAGATGGATGGTTTGTGACCTGCCGGAAAAGCATCGCAGGCTTCTATTGCGTTATCCATAGTGTTTCCAATGATTATGTACAGGTCAACAGGCGAAATGTTGAGGTCAGTATCCAGCCATAGATTAAAGTTTATGGAGATTCCCAGACTGTCTGCTTTATTAGAGCCATAGTTTAGGATACCGTCAACAATGGAATTACCGGTATCAATCATTTGGTCAAGGCTTGAAAACTTTTTCTTTAAGGCAGAGAGCTGGCTTTCGGCTTCAGGTCGTGTTTTCGTAGAAACCAGATTTTCCATTGCCAGCATGTATTTTTTATATCATGCCAAAGTGCGCGGGATTCGTCCTGACGAGCAATGATATCCTGATAGTAAAGCTCCTGTTTGGCAAGCTGCTCCTGCATACAGAGCTGATTTTTCTGTAATTCATAAGATTTCTTTACTATTTCCGTATATCCACAAACCACTATATTGATAACAAGCATACATATGGTGGTCATCACAAAGGTGGAGTATTTACCATTGTCAATAAAGGTAGTGTACTGGGCAAACAGAATAAATATGCTTGACAGATTGCAGAGCATGAGTGGTATGGCATGCAGTAGAGCCTTTGAATCAAATCGGGCATTGGTAAATAAAATAATTATGACCAGCAAAAACAGATGAATAATCTTGCTTGTGGTATTGTAGATAAGCCGTCCTTCACTTATTCCTAAAAGTTCATTTATTGAAATTCCAAGTCTGGAAAGTACAAACGCACCAATAACATCGGAAAACATCGACGTGACAAAAAAAAATAATATAATAGTATAGGTGATTTGGAATATTTTGCATTTGAAGCGGAAAGTATAGCATAAAAACAAAAATAAGCTGATAATGGCAAGCCGTATAAACATAGGTGTATATAGGGTTGATAGCATTATGACCGCAAAGAGTGATATGCAAAATAGGATAATATATCTGCGGGAAGGGTATACAGGTCTAACCTCTTTATGAAAGAAGTAGAAAATAAGCAGGCATTCTATAATAATGGTATATATTTCAATTGGAAAATTCATTTGATGGTACCTCGTATCAAATTGTTAAAGCGCTCTTGGAAAATGGTATGTTTTTTCCGCGAAAGTGGAATTTTGCAGCCGTCAGTCATAGTGACAGCAAGTGGTGTAAAGCTGTCCACATAATTCAAATTGATGCAATAGCTTCTGTGAATCTGTACAAATGAAGGATATGAAAAAACTGAAATCATATTTTCCATTGAATCCTTTATCTCCAATGTGGATGTATTTGCAAAATGAAAAATAATGTGCCGGTTCAGGCTCTCAAAATATATGACATCGTTTATAGAAATCATTTTCTGAGTTGAACCACATGTTACCGCTGCCTTTTGCGGAAGAATCTCGTCAAGAGCCTCCCTGACAACACTTTGAAACATTGTAATCGTTATCGGTTTGCATAGAAATCGAAAAGCAATTCCATATCCTCGGACTGCATACTGCAGTGCGTTTGTCGTAAAAACTATTACGGGACGAGGAGAATATCCTGCTAAAATAGAGCCAACTTCAAAACCATTTGGCTTATCCATTTCTATATCAAGAAAAATTAAATCATAAAATTGGGATTTAAAAGCCTCAAGCAGGGCAGAGGCAGACAAGAAAGTAGAAATATTGTATGGTAATTTGCATGATTTGCAGTAATTGTAAAGTATATCAATATCTTGTTGTTCATCATCACAAATAGCAATATTCATAAAAATAATCCTCTTATCAAAACAATTAAGCTATGAAGATTATAGATTATAAATTTTGAAATTACAAGATTAATTTAGGTTTTTCAAATCATCAATCAGATTGAGAACAATATGTTTTTTGTCAATTGATAATTGTTTGGCATAGAGAGCTATCTGATTATCCAATTGCTGACTTTCAGAAGTATGTGTATCGGTGCTCCAAAACAATTCATTTGCGTCTATTTTGAGAGTATTGATTATTTTGGATAAAACAGAAAGTGAAATTTTGCTTTCACCACGTTTAATTTGACCAATAAATCCGCAGGAGCAGTCTGCATATTCACTTAATTGTTCTTGTGTTAGATTATTTTTCAAACGGTAGAAACGTATGATTTTTCCTATATGCTTTATGAATTCTGTATCCTGCATGATTTACCTGCCTTCATATTTAAACTATAGATATTGTAGGTAAAAAAAAATTAATATTTTGAATATAGTATTACTATCATTTTGCGATAGTAATACTACTATATTTGCAAAAAGGTGTGTATATTTATGTCATTAGTGCATGAGCTATTGTATATACAGTGATGTTGAGTAGAATTGAGAGTGTAAAGAATAAAAACAAAGGAGCAAAGAATTATGGTTAAAAAAGGTATAGTAAAATTTTCAAAAATCGTTGCAACATTTACAATGGTACTTGCTGTTGTCTCTGTGAATGCAACATGTTTTTTTTTTCACATCAGCCAGATATCCCAGACTCATTGAAAAAAAAAGAAATGATTAAGAAAGCAAGTACACTAATTGTTGAGTTTTGGATTAAAAATGCAATAATCAAGACTGATGATAAGGAATCATACTGCTATGGTATGGAATTGATTTTGTCTACATTAATAAATGTTGCTTTTATGGTTATATTATCATATTACGTTATAGGATATCCTATAGCATTTATTCCGTACATAGCAGTGTATACTCCGTTGAGGTTGACAGCTGGAGGATATCATGCACGTAGTCATCTTAAATGTATCTTGTATACGCAGATTACCTTTATTGTATTTGTGTTGTCTGCATTGGCATTGGGAAAAAAATATATATGGTGTTTGATGGTGCTATATATGGTAGCAGTGTTAACTGTACTGAGATTGGCTCCGGTTGAAGCAGAAAATAAACCATTAACAGTAGAAGAAAAGCATAAGCAACAATTAAATACATGGGGATTTCAGACTATCATTTTAATTGTAATTGTTATAGCAGCAATTTTTGGAGTAATGAAAAATGAAATAGTGCTTTGTGTTATGGCTGCTAATATTTCGGTAGCGATTTCGTTGATTCTTGCAAAAATTATTGATTGAATGTCAAACATGTACGAATTCGTGTCATTCATGTATCTATCATTGCTATTTAATCATTTTAGTATAAGATAAAATTTAAACATTAGAAATTTTATTAGATAGGAGAAAATAATTGATAATTGAAGGTGAATGGAGAGAGACCAGTTTAGCATTTATTGATTTTATAAAAATTAATTATAATGAAGACCCATATGATTACTTGAAATGCATGGGATATGAAATACCTTATATAAACAATTTGAAATGTGGAATATTATATGATTACTTTAAGTCGTATATAGAATTATTCAGATTTTTAGCAGACATAAAATCAGATATAAATTGCTTGGTTTTTGCACCTAATATAAATAGCAATGAAATGAAAAAAAAAAAGTTTATAGCTATTGTAATGTCTGATATTAACTTAAGTAAAAGTATAATTTTAGTTAATCAAGAACAGTATTCATATATATTTGATGTATATTTTCCAGATTATAAGTTAGTTACAGTTTCATATAATAGTAAACTTGACATAGCGTCATTTATGTGTTTGGACGATTATTTACATAGCTTGAAAAGTAAGAATAGAATTTTTTTTAAATAAATGTTTAAAACATTTTAATGATTTTGGGGACGTTTCTTTTGGAAAATTAGATATTAAAAATGAAAAAAGTACTATGATAGATTTATATATTGAGACTTGCGATAGGCATAAAGATTTTAGAGAATGTGATGATTTTTTCCTTAATCTAGATGAAACTCAAAAAGTGGAATGGTATGGCATTTTCAAAGAAAGTGAATTAATAATGTTTTCAGGGTATTGGAAAAATAGCAATTCTGTTGTTTTTGGAATGTTTGGTAAAAATTATAAGTATGAAAAACTTATAAGAAAGTCATATGCTTATTTTGTGATGAATATTAATATGATTCAACAAGCTATAAACGATAATTATAAAATTATTTATAGTAGTTATGGTGAAAAAAAATATTAAGAAACAAATGGGATATATGATAGAAAATTATGCGTGTGTTATGCCGAAAAATTAAAAAGAAAATATAGGAGTTAAATAGATGGATTCATATATATTAATGAATGGATTGTGTAACCAAAGTGTAGATTGTGTTAGCAAAGAAATTAGAAATTTGGAGGAGTGTGCGTGGAAAAAAGAACTTGGAGCCTCACTCGAACTTATTAAAAAAAGATTAAATATTTTTCCAAATGGTTTATGGAGACTGTACCATAATGCAAAATTAGTCTCATATATGTATTATATTAGGATTGATGAGAGAAAAAAATATTATTCTTGGTTTGATTATTGTGATAATGGAACATGCGAAAACTTTAAGAATGATGGCAAGCTATTGTTTGGAGTGTCTATTGGATCTATTGAAAAACATATGGGAAATTATTTGTTTAGTATGGGCATGGATAAAATTATTGAAGGATATTATAAAAATGTTGAAAAGGTTTGCATGTGTAGTCGTATTCCATCATTAAGTCGATCTTTTAAAAGAATTGAAGATGTACCGTGCCTTGAACTTAATGATGAAATTTTGATGAGAGACCATGTTGTTAAAATGTTTCTAAATAAGGGGTGCAAACCTATGGAACTTTGTAAGGATGGGTATTATCTTGATCAAGAATCATTAGGGTATAGTTTGACGATGGGGAGGCTGGTTAATGGAAATAGTTCATTATAAATCTATAAAAGAAATTCCTCAGAATGAATGGGAAAAATATGGATTGGATTTTGCATTATCAGATGGGGTTTATGATTATGCTATATATAATGAAAAATATTCAGTCTATAGTGTAAGCTATTTGAAGATAATAAGTCGAAAGACTATTTTTTGTATTATGTATCAATTTAAAAATCTCGGTGAATCGGTAAATGAACAATGGTATGTACAATATTTAAAGAAATTTTTCGGAGAGCATATTGTAGAAAATATCAAAAAAAATTAGGATATAAAAAAATAGTTTTAATAATGTTTCCTAAAATGAAAGAAAATATTGTGGATATAGAAAATAGTGTTACAAGATATTTGCAAAATTTATTTTTGGATAAAAAATGGCTTTTAATTTATTCTTTGTTAGAGAAACCTAAATACAATAAGGGATATATATATAAACAACCACCATATATGTATTTTAAGATAGATGTTTCATCAATGGATGAATACTTAGAAAAAAGTAACTCAAAAGTAAGACATACTATAAAAAATGATAGGGGTAGACTTATAAAAAATAAGGTAAGTATAAGAAAGATAAATTATAAAACTTATTATAATGAAATTTGTGAATTAAATAGACTAAGTCTATATAAAATGCCAAAATCATTGCTGCAATATATTTTAAAACTAGAGAAAAATAATATAAGTGACACAATTGGTTTTTTTAAGAATGATAAATTGGTTCAGTATGTAACGATTTTAAAATCAGATAAAATTTCTTATACGATTGCGGGAAATATGAATGAAAGTTTATCGGGAGTGGTCTGGAATTGTAAATGCTTATAATATTTTTCTTGAATATAGCATTAATAGTAAAATTAATATAGCATATTTAGGATATGAATGTTGCGAAGAAAAAATACGTAGGGGAGCTGACAAAATATTTAAATATTTATATGTTCCTGAATTATAGAAAATTGATAGGATGATAAAAATGAAAAGGAATATTAAGGTTTTTAATTATTCATTTATATTAAGAACAATCGGACTTGGAATGTTTAATACATTATTTAATATTTATATTTTGGAAAATAGTAACTTTTCAAATGCTTTTTTAGAAAAGTTTCTTGCAATTGGCAATTTTTCAATGGCAGTATCAAGTTATTTTATAGGTTTTACAATTGATAGGTATAAAAAAAAAGCTGATGCTATTTTTTTCTCAAGTATATGTGCTATATGTATATTTGGTGAAGTTGTTATATCTAATGAAATTGTAATGTATGTTGTTTCAGTTATATATGGGATTGGTGCAGCAGGTCTAATAACAATAGTACCACCTATACTTATGACTTATAAAACAGAAGAAAATAGAAATTTTATTGTATATAATCGTGCTATTAATATTATTTCTTTAACAATTGGAGCGTTATTAGCCGGACTATTAACTGGAAAGCAATTCAGTATATCAATAAAAAATGTACTTTTAATTGTTCCGATTCTATACATTGTCTCTATTATTGTATTCACATTACATGATAACATAGCTAGTAAAAGTAGAGAAAAAAGTAAAGAAAGGAATTTTTACCTAAAAAAGTTAGTTTCGGAAAGATATTGGATACTTATAATAGTAGCTTTTCTATGTTTAGGATTTGCACCATTGTTGGTTAATTTTATTAATGTGTATTTTTATAATCGGTATAATATTGATGTTTCAAATATTGCATATATGTATGCATTAATCAATTTTTGTTCTGGAATTACAATTTTTTTTGTTTCAAAAATGGAATTTAAGTCAATAAAGTGTATTATGTCAATGGTTGTATTGATCATTTTAGATAATATAATATTGGTAGTATGGAATAATCTGTATATACAAGTATGCTGTGTTTTTGCATATATTTGCTTATTTGAATTACTAACGTCATATGTGTATGACATTGTCTTGTCAAAGACAAATTCAAATTTTCATGGACGTATAAGTGGGGTAATACAAGCTTCTTGTAATCTCTCTGAAACATTAGGCATATATATTGGTGGTGTGATGTTAGGGCTTAAATGTTATTGGCTTTTTTTTGGCGTTAGTATTATATCGACAGTTGTTAGTATTATATCAATAATTATTCTTATGAAAGAAAAGGATGACTAATGGATGAAAAGAAATTAATAAGTCAATTATATTGTAAAATTCGCAATGATAATAAAACATCGAAAAGCATAATTAATGATTCTTATAGGAAACTAAAACACAATTTGTGTAAAATTTATAAAACAATGAATGTAGACTTTGATTCCGAAATGCTGAAAGTAATGGATGAAGTTATAATATATTGTTCGATTTATATGACATTTAGAAATTTTCTTAGTTTCGATATAATACGTGATGTATTATTAGAGAATTATGATAATGTAATGAAATCGTATGGAGAGGAATATTGGGGAAAAGATGAATTGTCAAATGTTTTCTAAAGAAAATATAGAAGAAATAAAAGTAGCAGCTTTTAAAAGTCAATATTCGTTGTTTAAAGATGATTATTTGGTTTATTTTGTTGAAGGAAAGGATAATATATCATTTGGAAATAATACATTACGTTGTCCTATTCACATATTTTGTTTAAAGGCTGGAATTTATGAATTTTTAGAAGTATTATGTGATATTGATTTTATAAGGAGCAAATATTTAAAATCTGGATTAGAACGGGAAAAATGTCTTTGTAAGAAGGAAAATAATATGTGCACTTTTAGATGGAAAAACGAAATGAAAATAAGGAGATAATGAATAATATGAAACCAGTTATAACAGATAAATATGAAATGAGTTATATAAGAAAAATGGGAAATCCAAAAACACATAAGACAGAAAATGAATTGATTATAATTTTGCCAGTAGGGTGCTATTGGGCAAAGAAAACAGATGGGTGTTCTTATTGTGGATATCAGACGTTAGTGGATGAAATGCGTACTACAACAGCTCCATATACATATGTTGAAATTTTGCAAACAGAAATTAAAAAATATGCGGAAAATATTGATAGAATAAGTTTTTTTGTGGGAGGATCATTTTTTGAAATTCCATATAAAGAAAGATGTGAGCTGATAAGCGAATTAAATAATTATCAAAATATAAAAAAGAGGTATGTATTGAGACAAGACCTGAATTAGTTACAAAAGAAAGCATAAAAGATATTTTAGATTGTTTAGGTAACAAAAATTACAAATCGCATTTGGAGTAGAAAGTTCTAATGAATATATAAGAAACCAAATACATAAAAAGGCTTAGACGAAAATACATATATCAAGGCTATGAATATTTTACTAGATCTTAATGTTCATGTATTAATTTATGTTTTTGTAAAACCACCAATTCCATATATAACAGATGATGAAGCTATTGATGATGCTATGAAAACAATAAAAGATAGTTTTGATAAGGGGGCTTATGCAGTAGAATTGGAATGCGGTTATATTGTAGAGAATAGTGATATGTATAATTTATATAAGAATGGTAGATATAAACCACTTTCATTTTGGAGCATTCAAAAATTATTAAAGAATGCTATAGCATTAAATAGGGGAATAGTGCGTTTGGCATATTTTTCAGATACACCAAAACCTATTGCAGGTCCATCGAATTGTGAAAAATGTAATGATAAATTTATAAAAATGTTCGATGAATATAGAGAAACATTAGATCCCAAAGTGCTATTTGAGGAAATTCAATGTGAATGCAAAAAATATATAATACGATGATGGGGATTCGCTTTTATTTTTTTGGGGGAAAGAAATTAAAAGTTAAGTAGGTATGGTTTAATAGGTATGATGTGAGTTTATGAAGAGAACGTTGAGAAAGTATATCCATATTAACTATGTGTTTTCACAATAGGCTGTTTTAGTAAAAAAGTATAATTGCTAACTTCCCATATTTTTCCTGCTCAGCATAAAATATAACTGTAATCGAACCCAAACGAATGAAGTTGGGACAAAGATCCTGTTAGATATGGGAAGTTGACGGCCATAGAAGGAAGGGGATACACAAGGCCATGTTAAAGCGAAAAACAATGACGTTTTACTTCGTTTACTCTAATCATTTATGTTTAGCACCAGATGTAAAGAAATATCCATGCCATTGGCTCATTTAATTGAGATAATAAACTAGAAAATAAGGAAAAAAAAGACTTGCCTATATATGGAGGTTTAATGGCAGCTAAGTGGTAAATTGATATCATATCTGGTGATACAATTAGGATACCGAATGTGGTAGAAAAAGAATACAATCTTGAGTTTGCTACATCTATGGTACATCAGTTTATGCCTGGATTTTCATCACAGAAAAATGCTATCATACTTTGTGACAGCGGGTATATAAAGCAGAATTTTGTATCCATTTTGTCAAGTAAAGTGTCAGTTGAACAGGCGCAGAGTTAGTCTCTCTACGCTTGTGAGTGTTTTAATGAGTGTCTTATTCATTTACCACAACCTTGCAATCCTTCTTTAAAGCAAGCAATTCCATATTTGATGAAATTGCGCATGCCATCCTGCTTCAGCTTATCCACATATGATTTTTCTTCAATATGGTTCAGTGCCTCATCGCAGGCTGCATCCATATCGCCGTTTTCGGAATATTTAAGCTCTATCACGATGCCGGTTCTGTTGTTTGGTACTTCAACGAGGATATCGCTGTAGCTGGTGCCCGATTCGGTGTTTGATTTGATGAGCCAGCTTGCTTTGTAGCCCAGCAGACCGAGCAGGATACCGTGGTAGAAATTTTCTTTTTTATCTTTGGCAACTGCGGTATCCCTTATACTTATTGTATTCCAAAGATAATCGCCAAAAAGCTCTTCTATTTTTTCGGTATCCTTATCCACAAATGCATTGCAGAATTGTTCAAGTGTCTTTCCGTCATTTGCAGTTGTATCGCTGAACCATTCGCGGATTTTTTTTTATGAAAAGGTTTTTAATCTCGCGGTTTGGTATTGATAAACGCACCCTGCCATCGTCAGTCACGCCCTGCTTGGTCAGGTAACCGGTGGTGAAGAGCACACTCCACAGGTTTGCAATGCTTTTGTCGATTTCATCGTAGGTCAGCTCCAGGGATATTTCTTTTTCAATGTATTCGCCTGCTATCAGGCACTCTATCTCATACTTGGTTTGGACATTGGCCTTGTCAATGAAGTTTCTGACTAAAGCATTTTCACTTGAATTTGACCAGAAATCCTGCGGCTTTGCAGTAGGCTCCAATCTGAGCAGATCCACGTAATTTATCACGTCCCAAGGACAGTATACATTTGCATTTCCAAAGTGATATCCGTCATACCATTCTTTTACATCTGCATAATGCTCTGAAAGATCAAAATACTTAAGTATTTCCTGAACCTCTTTATCTGTAAAGCCAAAGCGTCTTGGACGGGTGAACAGCGTTACTTCACTCCAAGTATTTAAAAACTGCTCAATAAACATAGTTTTGTCAATATAATAAAACCCAGATCTTCGTATATCTTCAAAATTTTCAATTCCAACAGGCAGTTTTAATATTTCCATGCGAGCCGCCCAAGTTAAAATATGTTTGATGCATTCACATATAGTATAACTGATTTTTAGAGGAATAACATTTTCTATTGATTATCTAAAAATTAGGGCATTTATGGTTATAATTATTTGTTTGAAAAATACTGTGAGTTTGTCTATAATTGAGCTATAGATAATTTCAAGAGGTATAATACAATATGATAAAAATAGGTATTGAGTAGTTAAGTACAACGTTCACGGGGGTATTATTGAAATATGGTATTTGTCATGTTATTTTTATCTTAGAGATAAGCCTGCTAAATTTGTTGAGTACCATTCGTGTCATTCATGTATTTATGGTTGAAGATATATGGATTATAGGATATAAAGAAATTAACAACAGTTGAAGAGTCAGGATCGATTGCAAATAGGAGTGACAAAATAAGGGGAATATGAAGAATAATTTAAAAGTTTTATTCATACAATTATGTGTTTTGGCAATAGGCTGCTTTATCGGAGAAGCAGTTTTCGGCTTACCCAAATGGCTTGGACTTGTGATAGCAGGTCTTATGTTTTATTTGGTATTTTTTATAATACAGATTAAAGGTGCTATGAGTAATATAAAAGATGAAGTGTCAAGTGATGGCATAGCCGGAGCAAGAATATGCGGAGTCTTTATTTCTGCGATACTACTTGCATTTATATTGGGAATATATGTTTATCAAGCGGCTAATATAGCGATGACTATAGCCGGTGTGGTATTGCTTATATTACAGCGGAGAAAAATAAAAGGGTTTTTCTTTGAGAATCGCTGGGAGAATAATTTTTGGTTGGTGTATTTTGGTATTGCATTTATTATTTGTGGTGTTTTTTCTGTATTTGCTTGTCTGGATATTGCACCATGCACGGAGCTTTGTGGTGTTTACAGGGCTATCGGTATCATAGTGTGGATTTTGGTGATTTTGTGGACACTTCCGCCTGATACATGGTTGGCCAGATTTGCCACAAATAACTATAAGAGATATGAAGATAATTATGATTAAGAAAGAAAAAAAAATAGAGATTATTTTCTAATGAAAATTATCGGACAAAATAAGGAGGATAAATGAAAAAAAATAGTTTCTAATTTGTCAGTAGTGATTTTTGTCATAGGATGTGCAATAATGGAAATAACAACATGGTTTATTGATTCATATGTTATGTTTTATATAGGAATAATTATTGTTATAGTGGGAATTATTGGAATGATTATTCAAGGAAAGTTTAAGAAAGTAATTGAGTTTATTATAGAGTATTTTTAGAAAGTTTTGCTTTCAACATTTTACCACTTGATAGTTTATAGAGAGTAAAAATAGATAAAAAGTTAAGAAAAGGAGAAAATGAAAATGAAAAAAATCTTGAACTTATTTTATTAATAATTAACTGGGTAATTGTTGCAATACAGGCATTTACTATATTTTTATATGGAAATAGCATAGGCCTGTTTATTATTATGCTGCTTGCATTAATAGCTCAAGTATTTAGTGTTTATGACAATAGAGAAAAAAATAATTATTAGATAGGATAAAATATATGAGCAAAATAATATATGTGTTAATTGCAATACTAATTTATATGATTATTAATTTATTTATAGTAATAAAGAAAAAATACAAAAATTTTACATTTTGCTGGTTCTATTTTGTTTTTACAAGTTTTTTTTATTGTCGGTTGTTAATTCACATTTCATTACATTGAGTGAGTATTCTGTATGTGAATATATATTTTTATTTTGTATGACCATATATGCAATTTTAGTTTATTTTTTAGAAAACAAAAAAAGATGAAAAAATTCCCGAACTTTATTATAATATGTATAAAGTATCTATATGTATCACTGATACATACTGGTACACAATTCAATTATATAAACGGAGATTACATAAAATGAAACGATTTACAGCAATATTACTTACAGGCATGATGATATTTACCCTCGCATCATGCGGCAAAAAAAAGCACAGGATACACCGACAGAGCCTGCAACAGAAACACAGGCTGCAGAGAAGGTTGAGATGCCTACGGAAACAGAAGCTGTGACAGAGGTGGTAACAGAGGCCGCAAAAGAAACACAGCAGACAGAAGCACAGCAGGAAGAACAGACTGCCGAACAGCCGGACGAGGAGCAGAACAATTCAGGTGATAATAATTCCTCTTATCAGTATGTAGAAAGAGCATCCTATGAGAATGGAGAATCAGTATCACTAAATCCTTCATGGCAGTATGCAGACCATTCAGCGATAAATTCAGGCTGTGCGGTCATGTACAAGGCTACAGCAAACCGTAAAAACATAGTAGTAGGTGTCAATGCCGGACACGGTACAAGCGGAGGAACTTCGGTGAAGACACTTTGTCATCCTGACGGCTCTGCAAAGACCACAGGTGGTACAACAGGCGCAGGCGCAACAAAAGCAGTAGCAGTTTCAGGTGGTATGTCCTTTAATGACGGTACACCGGAGAGCTCTGTCACACTCCGTATGGCGCAGATACTAAAGGACAAGCTGCTTGCGGCAGGCTATGATGTGCTTATGGTAAGAGACGGAAGCGATGTGCAGCTTGACAATGTGGCACGTACTGTCATCTGTAATAATGCGGCAGACTGTCATATCGCTCTGCACTGGGATGGCGACGGACTAAGCTACGATAAGGGCTGCTTTTACATATCAGTGCCGGGCGGCATAAAGGGTATGGAGCCGGTTGCATCACACTGGCAGCAGCATGATGCACTTGGGGCAAGCCTGATAGAAGGACTGCGTGCTCATGGAGCAAAGATAAACGGTAATGGCTCTATGGCAATAGACCTGACACAGACCTCATACAGTACAGTTCCGTCAGTGGATGTAGAGCTTGGCACGCATGCTCTGACCACAGCGATGCCACACTTGAAAATCTGGCAGACGGACTGGTGCAGGGAGTCGAGGGATATTTCTAGAATATAAAAAGTTACTGTTGTTTTTTTGTGTGTATTGGCACTAAACTAAAGTTTGCAAAAACAACTGAATAGCGGATTCAAATGAATAGGACGCATAGTGAGATAAATGCGTCCGGCATGATTTTGTCAGTATAGAGGTGTTATTATAGAAGTGTTATATAGAAGTGGTACAATAGATATAGAAAGGGAATATTATGACAGACAACAAATCCGGGGAGATACTCATAATAGAGGATGACAAGGACATTAATGATCTGCTTGCGACAGCGCTTTCAAAAGCCGGATATAGGACAAGACAGGCATGGTCAGGCACAGAGGGAGAGCTTTTGCTTAAGCTGGACAGGGAAGCTTATGCGCTTGTGCTATTGGATCTGATGCTTCCGGGGCTTTCAGGGGAGGAGCTTCTGGCACTGATACGGCAGATGGATGCGTCACTTCCGGTGATAATCCTTACGGCAAAGGATGAGCTGGATGAGAAAATCAATCTGCTCGTGGCAGGCGCTGATGATTACATCACAAAGCCGTTTGAGATAAAGGAGGTCGTTGCCAGAGTGGCTGTGCAGCTGCGTCATGCGGTGGCAGATGTACCTTCAAAGTCGGGCAAGGCAGGGGAAAACCAGACAAAAGCAGAAAATGATACCGGGCAGGGAGATACTGCAAATACATACATAGCGGGACCCGTTAAAATAGAGCACAGACAGCTTGTGCTCGATCGGATTTCAAGACAGCTTTATGTAGCTGATGATGCTGTTGACGGCATCACAAAGCAGGAGTTTGCCATACTCGAGCTTCTCATGGCGCATCCCAGACAGGTGTTTGCCAAGGAGGACATATTTGAATATGCCTGGGATGAGCCGTATATTGGCGAGACAAAGACTCTTGATGTGCACATCAGCAATATCAGAAAGAAGATAAAAAAGCTGACCGATGACGAGTACATAGAGACTGTGTGGGGCATAGGCTACAAAATGAAAGAGTAAAGGTAAACAAGCTTTACTCTTTTTTTTACTTTTTGTTAGCGATGTATTAGGATTTTACATTTATATTATGATTAAAGGGTTGCTAAGGAATACATAGAGTTCTTTTTTACCCTCACTATTATATTATGCAAGAAAAGGAGATTTGGTTGTGAGTGAAATATTATTGCAGACAAAGGCACTGACCAAGCAGTATGGGCACCAGAAGGCAGTTGACAATGTGGATATCCACATCAAAAAAAGGGTGCAATCTATGGATTTATCGGCAGAAACGGTGCCGGCAAGACTACCTGTATGAGAATGATCGGTGGTTTGGCAAAGCCGACAAGCGGAGAGATATCCATGTTTGGATACGCTGGAAAGGATTTGTCAAAGGTACGCTCAAGAGTGGGCTGTCTGATTGAGGCACCGGGTGTATATCCAAACATGACGGCGAAGGAAAATATCGAGATGAAGTGCCGTCTCTTCGGCATCAGTAAAAAAAAGGGCTATGCAGAGGGCATACTGGATAAGGTAGGTCTGTTAAATGTGGGAAAGAAAAAGACAAAGAATTTTTCACTTGGTATGAAGCAGAGGCTTGGAATCGGCATGGCGCTGGTTGGAGAGCCTGACCTTTTAGTGCTTGATGAGCCTATCAACGGACTTGATCCACAGGGAATTGCAGAGGTGCGTGATACGATTCAGAATCTGTGTGCACAGCAGGATATGACTGTGTTTATTTCAAGCCATATATTGGAGGAGCTTTCAAAGCTTGCCACAGATTACGGCATTATAAATAATGGAGCCCTGCTTCAGGAAATTACCAGAGAGGAGCTGCTTTCCAAGTGCAGTGAGAAGATTACACTGACAGTGGACAATCCAAATAAAGCAGTGCCTGTGCTCGATAAGATGGGCTTTGTGCACTACATGATAGTGGACAAAAATCATATAGATGTCTATGAGCGCCTGAATGATAGCGCCGCCTTAAATACAGCGCTGGTCACAGCAGGAGTTTCGGTGGCACAGCTAGCGGTCACAGGAATGGAGCTTGAGACATATTTCCTTAGTATCACAGGAGGTGCGACAAATGTTTAATGCGGTAAGAATGGATATTTACAGACTGATACATACAAAGTCAGCTTATGTTATACTGGTAATAGCTATGGCACTCGCAATAGCTATGAGCGGTATGACAGCTCTTGTCAGAAGCATGGCGACAGAGAGCATCGTGGAAACAACTGATGATGTCACTATGGTAAGTGAGTCAGACAGTGAGATAGCAGATGAATACGATACAGCATCAGCGGAATCGTCAAATGGACCAACGGCAACAGTCGGGCTTGAAATGGATGAATCCGACATGTCAGATGAGGTACCGACCATAGCAGATATGGTTGAAAGCGATATAGCGGGTCTTGACCTGGCACTTTTACTTGCAATATTTACGGTGCTCTTTTCAACAGCAGCCTAAACAGCGGCTATATAAAGAGCGTAGGCGGACAGGTGAAGTGCCGTGGAGTGCTGCTGTTTTCAAAGATGATAGCGCTTTCGGTATTTACCTTTGTGGCCATGGCACTTGATGTGATCGTCCAGTGTATTGCGACACCGCTGTTTTTACATGGAGCAGAATTCGGAGATGCAGCAGACTTATTTAAGATGCTTGGCAGCCAGTATGTGGTCACACTTTTATTTGTATATTTTGTCATGGCAATGGCAATCATTATAAAAAACAATGTAATCAGCATGATTATCGCTGTGTGCATGTGTACAGGTATCTTTACACTGATTTTCAGTGGAATCAATATACTTATTGAAAAAATCGGAGCAAAGAACTTTGATATAAATGATTACCTTATTGTTAATCAGATTTCTGAGCTTGACCTGAGTGCATCCGCAAAGACCGTAGGCGGTGCATTTGCGGTAGCCGCAGTGTGGGCAGTGGTGTCACTGATTGCAGTGTACGGTGTATTTAAACGCAGGGATATATAATGTGTTTTGAATGAGGAATAAAACATGATTTGGAAAATACTGACTGTAATACTTGCAGTTTCGGTAGCTGTCTTAATAGCTGTGCTCGTAAAAATAAGGGCACAGCTTCGTGACATTAATGAACAGCTTGATTTTTTATGCGAAAAGGATACAAATATGCTCCTTTTAACCGATACCAACATGGCTGATATCGGAAGGCTTAAGGAGCGCATAAACAGATTTTTAGAGCAATGGCACAGGCAGCGTGAGGCAGCAGCGAAAAAGGAGCAGATGATATCTGACACGTACACAAACCTGTCGCACGATATCCGCACTCCGCTTACCTCGTTGGACGGCTATTTTCAGCTGCTTAGGGATGAGACTGACAAGAGCGCGCAGGAGCATTATATAGATATCATCCAGGAGCGCATCACAAGCCTCAAGGATATGCTCGAGGAGCTTTTCATGTTCACAAAGCTTAAAAATGACAGCTTCAAGCTAGAGCTGTCTAATTGCTGTGTCAGCAGACTTTTAAAGCAGACAGTGTTTTCGTATTATGAGGAGTGGAAAAAGCAGGGCATTGAGCCGTTGCTTGATATATGTGAGGATACGATATTTATCACTGCAAATGTGCAGGCGCTCAGGCGGGTGTTTCAGAATGTAATAAAAAATGCGCTGGTGCATGGGCAGAAGAGCATATGCATACAGATGAAGCAGCAGGATTCGTGCAATTGCAGGGCTTCAGATGACGAGCGTACTTCAAAAAAATAGGATTGTCCATATTTTGGTTTCAAATGATGTAAAAAATCCTGATGATATAGACGTGGACAAGGTGTTTGAGCGCTTTTACAAAGCCGATGAGGCGAGGAGTATATCATCGAGCGGGCTTGGGCTTTCGATTGCAAAGGAGCTTGTGGAGAGAATGGGCGGGAGTATTGAAGCAAGGCTTGAGGGGAAGCGGTTTGTTGTGGAAATACAGTTTGAATGTGAATAAGGTACTGAACAGTTACTTCAAGATTGATTATTGACAGAAATAAAGAAAACCAGTAAAAAACTCTTGACTTCTCACCAAAAATATTGTAGTATACGTTTTGTGCAAAACACAAGGGCTTGTAGCTCAGCCGGTTAGAGCGCACGCCTGATAAGCGTGAGGTCGGAAGTTCGAGTCTTCTCAAGCCCATCCTTGTAATAAGCGTATTATGAAAGCCACGGATTGCTCCGTGGCTTTTATTTACGTCTATATCTTTATTTACGTTTACACTTTTAAGTATATTTACACTTTTATGTGTATCTACACCTGCACAATGCGTCCGTGTCTGCCTATTCCTTTAAAAAATCCAGCATTAATTCCATCATACTTTTTTGAACTGCACTCAGAAATCATAAGCTGCTGCTTGTATTTGTAATCATCCCACTCGAGAATTGCTGTGACGTAGGGCTGTTCCTCCATTACACGCACAGTCGTATTTTTCTTTGAAAACACAGGGTATTTTCCGGTGTCCCTTTTGAAGCAGCTCCTTTTCAAGCGCTTTACGCTTTTCTTTTATGCGTTCATTTATCTGATTTCCGTAATTTCTCTCCGGATAATCCTTTGATGCCTTTATCACAAGCTTATAAATATACTGATAAAGTGGTACTCTTTTTGCATCGGCTAAATGTCTGCTCAAAAGCTTTTCCGTTTTCTCACATGGATTTGCCCTGTAGCGTGCAATGAGCTTAAGATAATCAGTGTCCGAAACCTCCCTGCAAAGCTCCTCCATAATGTCTATTCCCTCTACACGGGCCGGAAAATGATACTCCATCAAATCGCCAGGTACCGGTGTCCATCTGCGAAACGGTGCAAAGTAAATAAGGCTCTGGATAAAGCATTCTGTCTCGTTGCAGTATTCCTTTCCCATGTACATATACTTGTCCGCGATTGTTCCTACCATATATACAAGCATGCGCCACTGTTCCTGTCCCTTTACCCAGAAATGCCCTATTTCATGGTATTTAAAGCATGCCTCATGCACATGCAAATTATCAAACCAGAGTGTGACCACATTGTCCTGCTGGTGCAGAATGAGTCCATAACTTTTTTCACTTCCTAAAACCAACGATGCCGAAATGATTTCTTCCTCGCTATGATAATCGCCCTTTAACACTGCATTTTCCAAAGTCAGATAGCATTCCACCGCGTCATTCATGATATATGGGATTATATATTTGTCGTCACTTCTGCATATATCAAATGAACCGTAATCAAAGAGTTCTGCGAGCATGTAAAATGCGCGTGGCATATCCTCTTTTAAGCCGGGAAGAGCTTTTACTAAATCCTTGTAAGCCTGCATCGTGGTATCCTTTCGTATAGGAAAAATGATAAAAAAATAAGAATTTCAGAAGTAATAAAAACCTCTGAAACCCTTGTAAACAGTACGGGCAACAGGACTTGAACCTGCACGGTCTCCCACTAGAACCTAAATCTAGCGCGTCTGCCAATTCCGCCATGCCCGCAAACACTTTGACAGTATATCATTTTGTTTCAGGTGTGTCAACATTATTTATCACATTACGAAAGCAGGTTTTCTCCATCTGTTTTATTTTTCGGATATTCGTTTGAGTGCGCACTGATGACCTCATTAATCCAGTCTACACACTGTTTTTTTTTCCGTCATCTGTAAATGGAAAGGTATTGTCAGTCTTTTTGCTGTCGTCGGTCAGGTCAAAAATATACGGCCCCGGCCATCTCCATGCATGAAATATTGGCTCACCCTTTTCCTCGGGAGTATCCTCGGTGGCTTCCTTTATAACTGGCTCCTCACGCTTTATGAGAAAGCGCATGCCGTTCATCCAGCCGGTAAAGGTTGTTTTTTTATAATAGTTGAGATTGAGTGCATCGTCGTATGTAAGCATAGGTGGCTCCTTGATATATAATGATATGTAATTATACACCAAATATCCGTTTAATGCCAGAATAACGCCGGTACTTAACAATTCAAAGTAATCATGCACTGAAAATTAATATTTTAATGCAAAAATAAAAATGAATAAAAATGTATAAATAATGCTTATAAACTGCATAAATTACCATTATTAATGAGTATTATAAAAAATGACTAATTTTTATGCAGAAATGAAAATTATATAGGAAAATATATCCAATTGACAAAGTATGATTTCTGTGTATAATAAAAAGGAATTGTTCGCGTCAGAACGACAGTTGTATCAGACAGCAAGATTAGGGAGTGTGTAATGACAATGACGTCATTCGCACTTTTTGCGTATTAGACAAAATACTTTGACGTGGTGCAGTGATAATGCTTTAAAAAATAAAAATAATGCATTATCGATACAAATCCAAGAGGGAGAGAAAAATATGGGTAAGTACATTGTAAAGAGAGTTATTCTCGCTATTTTTACAATCTTCATTATCAGTCTTATTACATTCTTTGCCATGAATGCAATTCCGGGTGGTCCATTCAATTCGGAGAAGGCAAAGAGTCCGGCGGTAATGAAAGAGCTTGAGGCACGCTACGGACTGGATCAGCCACTTATAGTCCAGTACAAGAATTACATGGCAGGCGTGCTGCACGGAGATTTCGGTGTTAGTCTTAAGACAGACCGTCCGATCTCAGATATCATCGGGGAGAGCTTCCCGATTTCAGCGAAGCTTGGACTCTTAGCGGCGCTCACTGCGATAGTATTCGGAGTGGTGCTCGGTTCGATAGCAGCGCTGATGCGAAACAGGTGGCCGGATCGAGTTATAGTATTCTTCGTCACACTGATTACGTCGATGCCGTCATTTGTCATCGCTACGTTATTACTTTATTTTTTCTGTATAAAGCTTGGCGTGGTGCAGGCTTTCAGCTCAGGAAGCAACATGATATTACTTCCGGTGCTGTCACTGTCACTTTCACCGATGGCATATATTACAAGACTTACAAAGACTTCAATGCTTGATGCACTCGGACAGGATTACATCCGTACGGCAAAGGCCAAGGGTGTACATCAGTACAAGATTATATTTGTACATGCGCTTCGTAATGCGCTCATTCCGGTCATCACATATGTGGGACCTATGATTGGTGGTATCCTCACAGGTTCAATGGTTATTGAGAGTATTTTCAATATCGGAGGACTCGGTTCCAAGTTCGTAAGCTGTATCACAAACCGTGATTACACAATGATTATGGCTACAACACTTTTCCTTGCTGTCATCATGGTAGGCGCGAACCTCATTACAGATATTGTATACAAAGTGATTGATCCACGTATTAAGCTTGATTAAGGAGAGATAAAGATGAAAGATAATATGAAGAGAGCTCCTTTCTCCACACAGATTGACCTTAGCAAGTTCGATATGAAGGATTTTGCCAAGGCATCAGATGAAGAGAAACGCCAGCAGGAGGTTATGGGTGAGTCAACTACCTTCTTTAAGGATGGTCTTAAGAGACTCCGCAAAAATCCACTGGCTATGGGTTCTATTATAGTTTTGGTTTTACTTATTTTGGTTATTCTTCTGGCACCAAAGATTGTGCCTTACGGATATGCAGATATCGTTAAGGGTGCACAGAACTTAGGACCTTTCCAGTACAGCGATGCTGAGCAGGCACAGATTGATGCAGGTGAGAAGCTGTTCCCGCACATTTTTGGCACAGATGAGCTCGGAAGAGACTATTTTATCCGTGTTGTTTACGGAGCTCGTGTTTCGCTGGGAGTCGGTGTGTTTGCATCACTGCTTGTGCTTATAATCGGTATCATTTACGGTTCCGTATCAGGCTTCTGCGGTGGCAAGGTAGATATGGTTATGATGAGAATAGTAGATATCATTTATTCATTGCCGGATATGCTGCTCATCATTTTACTCGCAGTTGTATTAAATGAGGTGCTGACACCTGTAATAAAGGGTACAGTGCTTTCAAAGCTCGGTGTCAACATGATTGCACTTTTCATAGTGTTTGGATTGCTTTACTGGGTAGGAATGGCAAGACTTATAAGAGGTCAGATTCTTACCATCAAGCAGAATGAGTACATTCTCGCAGCAAAGTGTATCGGAACATCATCAGCCCGCACTATCAGAAAACACATTTTACCGAACTGTCTGTCAGTAATCATCATTACTACAGCGCTTCAGATACCATCAGCCATCTTTACTGAGAGTTATCTGTCATTTATCGGACTTGGTGTTTCGGCTCCTATGCCTTCACTTGGTTCGTTGGCAAATACAGCGCGTGGCGGACTCCAGAGCTACCCATTGCGTCTTATTTTTCCGGCGCTCACGATTTGTATCATTGTTCTTACATTGAATCTTATCGGCGACGGCTTAAGAGATGCATTTGACCCTAAATTATCGAAATAGTAAGGAGTGAGTAAGATGGAAGATAATAAGTTTGTTCTTGAAGTATCTGATCTGCACACTACCTTCAAGACCGATAACGGAGACGTATCAGCTGTAAACGGTGTCAGCTTTAAGCTTGAGCCGGGAAAGACTCTTGGAATCGTAGGAGAGTCAGGCTCAGGAAAGTCAGTTACAGCATATTCAATCATGCAGATTCTTGCTGAGAATGGTGCCATCACAGGCGGCTCAGTAAAATATAAGGGTGAGGATATCACCAAATGGAACAAAAAAGAAAATGGCGGATTTCAGAGGAAAATGCTGTTCAATCATTTTCCAGGATCCTATGACATCGCTTAATCCGGTATTTACGGTAGGCTACCAGCTTGAGGAGGCAGTGCTTCTTCACACAGACCGTACAAAGAAGGAAGCAAAAGAGCGTGCTATAGAGATGCTCACACTTGTAGGCGTTAATGAGCCTGAGAAGCGTGTAAATCAGTACCCTCATGAGCTTTCCGGTGGTATGAGACAGCGTGTCATGATAGCTATGGCATTAGCCTGTGAGCCGGATATCCTTATCGCAGATGAGCCGACAACAGCTCTTGATGTGACTATCCAGGCACAGATTCTTGAGCTTCTGCAGTCATTGCAGGAAAAGCTCGGCATGGCCATCATCATGGTTACACATGATCTGGGTGTCATTGCTTCAATGTGTGATGAGATCATAGTTATGTACGGCGGCCGTGTGTGTGAGAGAGGAACAGCAGATGCCATATTCTACAGCCCGGCGCATGAGTACACAAAGGGACTGCTTCGTTCAATCCCTACAAAGACCAATTCAAAAACCAGGCTTGTTCCTATCGGAGGCACACCAATCAATATGCTCAACATGCCAGATGGTTGTGCATTCTGCCCTCGCTGTGATGCCGCTATGAAGATATGTCTCACTGAAAAGCCGGAGGAAATCTGGGTTGGAGAGGATCATCTCGCATCATGCTGGATGAATATTAAGAATATGATGGAGGAGGGAAAATCAAATGAGTAATGAGACAAATAACAACGAGTACCTGCTCAAGGTAGACCATTTGAAGCAGTATTTCCCTGTTCATGACGGATTTAAAAAGATGGAATTAAAGGCAGTCGATGATGTGTCATTTGCCATAAAGCCGGGTGAGACGCTTGGACTTGTTGGCGAGTCAGGCTGTGGAAAGACAACCGTAGGACGTACTCTTTTACGTCTGTACCAGCCTACAGCAGGACGCATTGAGTTCGACGGCAATGTATTGTTTGACAGTGAGGAGAAGATAGATGTGAATATGCATCCTTACCGTAAGCAGATGCAGATGGTATTCCAGGATCCGTATTCATCACTCAACCCTCGTATGACGGTTGAGGATATCATCGGAGAGCCTCTCGATGTGCACAAGCTTTACAATAGCAGGAAAGAGCGCCATGAGATGATTATGGATCTCATGGAGACAGTTGGACTAAACGCAGACCATGCCACACGCTATGCACATGAGTTTTCGGGTGGACAGAGACAGCGTATCGGAATAGCAAGAGCGCTTGCAGTAGATCCGAAGTTTATCGTATGTGATGAGCCGGTATCGGCACTTGATGTTTCAATTCAGGCCCAGGTGGTCAACATGTTTGAGGATCTGCAGAAGGAGAGAGGGTTATCATACCTGTTTATAGCGCATGATCTGCTTGTAGTGCAGCATATCTCTGATAGAATAGCTGTTATGTACTTAGGTCATATGATGGAGCTTGCAGATGCTGATGAGCTGATGGACAATCCAATCCATCCGTACACACAGTCGTTGCTTTCAGCGGTTCCGATCCCGGATCCTGAGACTGCCAGACACAGCAAGCGAATCGTGCTTGAGGGAGATGTCCCTTCACCTCTTCGCATGCCTAGCGGCTGTCCGTTCCGTTCACGTTGTAAATATGCGACAGAACAGTGTGCTGCAGCACGTCCGGAGCTTACAGACAGAGGAAACGGACATATGGTTGCATGCTTCAACCGCTAATATACGGTTTTTACCGGCATATAGCTTAAGCCGCTTGTGCCGGTTCTAACATAAATTTATTTTTCATTATATAAGGAGGAAGAAAGATGAAAAAGAGATTAGTAGCACTTACTCTTGTTGCAGCTATGGCACTTGGCATGACTGCTTGTGGAAGCAAGAGCGAGGGCAAAATATCTACTAACGACACATCTGCTAACGGCACTTCTCATACTGCTGTATCAGCAGGCGTAGACTGGACAGGCTATGATGAGTTAGTAGAATCTATCCGTACAGAAGCAGATCTTGCAAAGCGTGCAGAGATGATGCACCAGGCAGAGGATATGCTTATGGATACATGGTGTGTTATTCCACTTTACTACTACAATGACCAGTATATGCTCAAGGATTATGTCACAGGCGTATACTCAACAGTAGAGGGTATGAAATACTTCTACAATGCAAAGAACACAAAGAATGCTGGAAAGTTAAACATCTTCATGGCATCAGAGCCTGATCATATCGATCCTGCATTAAACAGTACTGTTGACGGCGGATGTCTTGCAGTAAACAGCTTTGAGGGTCTTATGCGTTACAACGCTGAGGGCAAGCTTGAGCCTGCATGTGCAGAGAGCTATGAGGTTTCTGAGGATGGTCTCACATACACATTCACAATGTGACGGTCTTAAGTGGTCAAATGGTGATGAGCTTACTGCAAAGGATTTCGAGTGGTCTTGGAGGAGAGCTGCAGATCCTAAGACAGCTGCAGATTACAGCTACCTTTGCGCAGTATTCGCAGGATATGATGATACAAAGGGGCTTGCTGCTGATGATGTAGTTGCTTCTGATGATGGAAAGACTCTTACAGTCAAGCTTAAGGCAGTTACACCATACTTCCTTGACTTATGTGCATTCCCATTCTTCTTCCCTGTAAACCAGAAGTCAGTAGAGGGAAATGATGACTGGGCAAACGATGCAAGCGACAAGTTCGTTACAAACGGTGCATTCACACTCAAGGAGTGGAAACATGATTCAAGCATGACATATGTTAAGAATCCTAACTACTGGGATGCTGACAATGTAACAGTTGATGAGATGAACGTAATGCTTACATCTGATGATGTTTCAGCTTACACAGCTTACCAGAACGGTGACCTTGATTTTATTGATTCAATTCCTACAGCCGAGATTGAGGCAGCTAAGAAGACAAGCGAGTTCTACACAGTTGACAACCTTGGAACATACTACGTAGGCTTCAACATCAACTCTAAGATCTACTCAGAACTTGGATTAGATGCTGACCAGGCTAAGGTATTCAGAAAAGCAATCTGTCTTCTTATCGATCGTCAGTACATTATCGATACAATCGCCCAGGGCGGACAGAAGATTGCCACAACATTTATCCCAGAGGGCGTTACAGATGGTAACGGTGGCGAGTTCAAGAACAAGGACTATTACGGCACAGATTACGATAAGAACTTTGAGGAGGCTAAAGAGCTTCTTGCTTCTATCGGATTATTAGATGAGAGCACAGGCCAGGTAAACCAGACTGTCGAGTTCTCATACCTCGTAAACAACTCAGAGGCCAATGTAAAGATTGGTGAGGCTATCCAGGCTGATCTTTCAAAGGTAGGTATCAACTTAAAGGTTGAGCAGCAGGAGTGGAACGTATTCCTTAACAGCCGTAAGGACGGACAGTTTGATTTCGCCCGTGAGGGATGGCTTATGGATTACAACGATCCAATCAACATGCTTGAGATGTTCACAACAAAATCAGGTAACAACGATATGCAGTTCGGTCGTTAATTTGATTTTGCTATCATAACAAAGCCGCTCGTGCAATTCGCACGACGATGCGAATAACATGCAGAGTATACAGGAAGTCATACAGCTATTGTATGGCTTCCTTTTTTTGCGTTTAAAGTGGGCTTTTCAGAGCGAAAAAAGGCTCTTTAAAAAAAAATATGATAATGGTGTAGAATTGTTATTATATAGTTTTAGAATGATGTTTGAGGGTGCGTGATGATTTTAGGACTAAGTGATACGGAAAAGAAATTTAAGACAGCGATGGATACGGCGGGTGCCGACATGACAGTGGTCAACAGCTGGCTTAAGTTGTATGTCAAAACCAAAAGAATTCCTCCGGTGTTGCAAAGCGCTATTATGGCGTGAAGACAGGTTTAAGCAGCCTGCTTTCAGATTTAAAGGAGCTTGAGCAACAAGTTATCGGGTATTGTGAGCTCACAGGAACAGACCGGAAGCACTTTGGAGAGCTGATAAAGGCTTGCAAAGCGAAAAGCGGCATGTTTGACGATGAATTTTTAATCAGCAAGGTGGACACGGATTTTCACACGACTCTGGACTCTGTTGTAAAGCAGGGGAGAGATATCTGTCATCCTTTGACAACGGTATCATTTTACAGAGTGAGATAGAGAATCTGATACACCTGACAAATGAGGGGCTTGAAAGGAAGAAGCCTGATTTGTTTGCTCTGTCATATTTCTATCTGGGGCACAGCAACAAAGAGCTTGCAGAGCTAAATTTCACACAAAAGACTAAGAGAGTGCATGAGATATATTACGAGGAGTTCTGGAAGGATATATTAAAGCAGCTTGAGGCATGTGTGAAGCAGGCTGAGGCCATAAACGATAAGTATGAGGGCACGACAGACCGGCGCACGGCAAGGATACTGTCGGAGCTTAATCCGCTGCTTGTGGGTGTTACAAAGCAATGGGAGCCGGAACAGACAGCAGAATACATACTGCGCGATATGTGCAGGATATTCAGGGATTGACATAGAAAAATGCAGATTGATAAAGGAGCAGAATATGGATGTTATAATTTGGGCAATTATCTTAGGAGCTGTTTTTTACATTAACAAAAAATCAAAGAGCGCAGGCAGTAAAAACACGCAGCCAAACAAACCGAGACCGCAGCAGAAGCAGATACAGCAGATATGGAACAGCATGCAGAATACAGTTCAGTCGGGTATGAATGCATTGAACCAGACATATCAGCAGAAACAACAGCCACAGATGCAGCAGAGAGCACATCAGCCTCAGAGACCACAGATGCAGCAGAGAGTACAGCCACAGCAGAGACCACAGCAGAGCAATCCGGATATAGTGCAGAGAGCCGTGAAAAATAACGCACGCTTTGCGGATGATACGACACAAGAGATTGAGACTATGCACGGACATAGCGAGGCACAGCAGAGGCTGGCGCAGGAGCACTCAAGAAATTGCCAGACACTGCATAATAAAGCAGCTGATGGTGCAAAGATTATAGAGGCTGAGACACAGAGCATGTTTGGCAGTGTTGAGGATCTGATTGCCATGGGATACAGCGGCAATCTGGAGTTTGAGAGAGATTTCCTTGGGGAAGGCTTAGACATGATTAACAACTTTTAAATAATATGAAAAGAGGCAGAAATGATGGACAGAACACCAAAGCCCGGAGAGCTTTACAGGCACTTTAAGAATAAGCTGTATCAGATAGTTACAGTGGCAACACATTCAGAGACAGGGGAAAAGCTTGTGATTTATCAGGCTTTATATGATGATTTTGGGATATACGCCAGACCACTCGACATGTTTGTAAGCGAGGTGGACCATGAGAAATATCCTGATGTGAAGCAGAAATACAGATTTGAGAAGATCACACTTAAGGATAAGCCGGAGGATATGTCGGGAAAGAGTATCTCTTTGAGCACTAATGCGATTGCAGCTAATGCACCTGAAGCTGTGAGTGTTCAGACACAGGCATGTTATGAGCCGGCACCGGATGCAGATGAAGGCCAGGCACCGGATCCGCGTTTGCTGGAGTTTCTTGATGCGGATACCTTTGAAGAAAAGTACAATATACTTATTTCAATGAGGGATATCATAACCGACCGCCTTATAGATGACATAGCGGTGGTTATGGATGTTGTAGTTCCTGAGGGTCCATTGCAAAAGCGGTATGATGATTTAAAGAATACGATAAAGACCAGGCAGTACTATGAATTTTCCAATCGGCTCAGATAGCTGTTGTGATATTTGCCGGATTCAGTGACATCCTCGCCAAACCAGTCAGGCGCTGTGAATTCATTTGCTGCGTCGACAGAGTCGAATTCAACCTCCACAAGTGTAAGAGGAGCCAGATCACCCTCAAATACATCAAGCTCTGCGGTCAGACCACCGTCAAGAGGTATGAGATAGCGTGTCTTTTTCGATGAGACGACCGTCAATCTTTTGGACAAGATGGTCGTAGGCTTTTTTTGTGAGAGGAAGATTGTACTCCTCGCGCACCATAAGACCGGCTCCCTTGTAGGTCATATAATAGCTGTCATTTGAGCGTCTGACTCTGACAACAGGCGAGGTGCACAGATAGCCCTGGGCGATTTTTTTTTGCTCGCGTAGCTGTCTAAATTGGAAGGAAGCTGTTTAAGTAAGTATTTTCTTTCGATTTCCATGGTATATCCTTTCAGGTTACTGGTAGATTTATAGTTACGGTTTATACTTTTGTTTTACCATAATATCATTTATATATGATTATAATGACCGGTATTTAAAAATTCAAGGACGAACCGCAGCTTTTTTTATAGTATGATTAAAGGGTCAAAAGGTATCATAGTATTATCAAAGAAAAATAAAGGAGAAAAATATGATTAAAGTAGGAATTTTTATGGCAGACGTGAGGAGATTGAAGGACTTACAGTAGTCGATATAGTTAGAAGAGCAAAGCTTGAGATTGAAACCATATCAATCACGGAAAAAGCAGAGGTGACAAGCTCTCATCAGGTGACATTTAAGACAGATACCACAAAGGCACAGGCTGATTTTGACAGCTACGATGCAATCGTACTGCCGGGAGGCATGCCGGGTACATTAAACCTTGGCGCGGATGAGACTGTAGTAAAGACAATTAAGAGATTTGCCGCTGAGGGAAAGCTTGTTGCAGCGATATGTGCAGCGCCTAGCGTGCTCGGTGAGAATCATATACTTGAGGGCAAAAAAGCTACCTGTCATCCGGGCTTTGAGGAAAAGCTGCTCGGTGCACAGTGGCTTGAGCAGCCTGTAGTTGTGGATGGCAATGTGATTACAAGTCGTGGAATGGGAACAGCTATTGCGTTTGCACTCGAGCTTGTCAGATACTTCACAGACGATGCCACAGTAGAGCATATTCGACAGGGGCTGGTATACTAGACCGGCAAGCCCCTGTATTATAACAAAAGAGGTCACACACCAAACCCCATGGTGCGCGGCCTCTTTTTAGTTTGCGCGCCATGGGCGCGCTCTAACGGGTGAAAGTCCCGAACACGCCCAGATAGTGGGAAGTGTATAGCTGAACAGCAAGGGTGTTCATCGTGAGATGGAATCTGAAGGAAGCTGTAAGCAAATCTCTGGTCCGACGGATAGAAATCACATATAAGGCTAGGCTATGAGAGATAAGTTGGCTAAAAGCAACGAAGTCTAATAATTATCACTTTTGTAGTAGCAGAGTAAATGTGGCGGATGTATGGAGAGAAAGAGCGTGCACCTTAAGCGTGGAGGTCTCACAGAGGTTCCATTAGCCTAGTAACAACGAACTGTGAGAAGTCAGCAGAGCCCATAGTAGTGAAGAAGTCTCTGTAATGGAGATGGAGCAAAGGGGCGAACAATCAATAAGTTTGAGTATGTCTCGTATTGCAGAAATGGCAACATCTGCCGTAACCAATCGGGTAAAAGATGGTCAAATCAAGCGAGACGGAAAGGAAAGAACGCATGGACACAAGTAGTCTAATGGAGCAGATACTATCTAGCGATAATCTCAACAGGGCATATCTGCAAGTCGTACGAAATAAAGGTGCAGAGGGAGTGGACGGAATGAAGTACACGGAACTCAAAGAACATCTTGAAAAGAACGGCGAAATCATCAAGGAACAGTTGAGGACAAGAAAGTATAAACCTCAACCAGTACGAAGAGTGGAGATACCAAAGCCCGATGGCGGTGTCAGAAACCTAGGAGTACCAACAGTAACAGACAGATTCATACAGCAAGCCATTGCACAGGTATTAACACCAATCTATGAGGAACAGTTTCATGACCATAGCTACGGCTTTAGACCTAACAGATGTGCACAACAAGCAATCCTAACAGCACTTGATATGATGAATGATGGTAATGACTGGATTGTAGACATTGACTTGGAAAGTTCTTTGACACGGTAAACCATGACAAGCTTATGACTATCATAGGCAGAACTATAAAAGATGGAGATGTTATCTCTATTGTAAGGAAATACCTTGTCAGCGGAATCATGATAGAAGATGAATATGAGGATTCTATTGTGGGAACACCGCAAGGAGGAAATCTTTCGCCGCTATTGGCAAACATCATGCTCAATGAACTTGATAAGGAAATGGAAAAGCGAGGGCTTAACTTTGTGCGATATGCAGATGACTGTATTATCATGGTTGGAAGTGAAATGTCTGCAAATCGGGTAATGAGAAACATATCTCGATTTATTGAGGAGAAACTAGGTCTCAAGGTCAACATGACAAAGAGTAAAGTAGACAGACCAAGCGGACTTAAATACCTTGGGTTTGGGTTCTACTTTGATACAAGAGCACATCAATACAAGGCAAAACCACATGCAAAATCAGTAGCGAAGTTTAAGAAAAGAATGAAAGAACTCACGTGCCGTAGCTGGGGCGTTAGCAACAGCTACAAGGTGGAGAAATTAAATCAACTCATCAGAGGTTGGATAAATTACTTTAAAATTGGAAGTATGAAAACACTTTGTCGAGAACTAGATGGTAGCATCAGATACAGACCTCGTATGTGCATTTGGAAACAATGGAAAACTCCACAAAACAGAGCAAAGAACCTTATGAAGCTTGATGTACCAAGATGGGCAGCATTTAAAATAGCGTATTGCGGAGACAGATATGCAAGACTCGCCCACAATGGATGGATACAAAAGGCTATAAGTACAAAGAGACTAACCTCATTTGGATTAGTCTCAATGTTAGATTACTACACCAAAAGGTGTGTTACTTGTTAAGTTGATTGAACCGCCGTATACGGATCGGTACGCACGGTGGTGTGAGAGGTCGGGAAAATTCTTTAAATTTCCCTCCTACTCGATTGCTTGCATTTGAAGCGTACATTTGAAGCCTGCTATTGCAGAGCTTATTTCATCTGCTGCTCCTGCTTCATGATCATCTGCTTGACCATCTCGCCACCGATTGAACCGGCCTGCTTAGAAGTAAGGTCACCGTTGTAGCCTTCTTTTAAAGGAACTCCAAGCTCTGAAGCAACCTCTTCCTTGAAACGGCTCATAGCCTCTTTTGCCTCCGGTACAGAAGCCTTTTTACTACTTGATGCTGCCATAATGCAATACCTCCTTTTAAAACGTTATACACAAGCTGTATGTGTATGGAAATATTATGCCGTAAAATGACAAAAATATGTTTTGGTATTGCTGACAATTTATGGAATTATACACAAAAGCAAATTTAATGTAAAAAACACTGGAAATAGTGGATTTGTTGTGTTATAATCATCCAATGACTGGGCTTAGCAGTTTAAAAAGCATGCCCACATTACATTTGATGTACATACCATTCATATATATTTTTAAGGAGGATAACGATTGACATGAGTGTACAGGTTGAGAATTTAGAGCATAATATGGCGAAGCTTACTATTGAGGTAGCAGCTGAGGAATTAGAGAAAGCATTGGATTCTGCATATCAGAAGCAGAAGAAACAGATTAGTGTACCTGGATTCCGTAAAGGAAAAGTGCCAAGAGCTATGATTGAGAAAATGTATGGAGCAGGTGTGTTCTACGAGGATGCAGCAAACATTCTTATGCAGCAGACATACGCAGGTGCAGTTGACGAGAGCGGTGTTGACATTGTTTCACGCCCAACAGTTGAGGTTACTCAGATTGAGAAGGGACAGCCTTTCATCTACACAGCAGAGGTTGCTGTAAGACCTGAGGTTACTCTTGGTAAGTACATGGGCGTTACAGTTACAAAGATCGACACATCAGTTTCTGATGAAGAGGTTGACGCTGAGCTTGAGAACCAGAGAAACAAAAATGCAAGAACAGTTACAGTTACAGATCGTCCTGTAGCAGAGGGAGATACAGCAGTTATCGACTTTGAGGGATTTGTTGACGGAGTAGCTTTCGAGGGTGGAAAGGGTGAGAATCATCCATTAGAGATCGGTTCACACACATTCATCGATACATTCGAGGATCAGTTAGTAGGAAAGAACACAGGCGATGAGGTTGAGGTCAATGTAACATTCCCTGAGAAGTATCAGGCAGCAGACCTTGCAGGAAAGCCGGCTACATTCAAGGTTAAGATCAACGAGATCAAGGCTAAGGAGCTTCCTGAGCTTGATGATGAGTTTGCACAGGATGCAGCAGGTGTTGATACATTAGCTGAGTACAAAGAGGAAATCAAAAAAGAACCTCACAGAGAAGAAAGAGACAGAAGCTAAGAAGACTAAAGAGGATGAGGCTATCCAGAAGATTATCGATAAGTCAAAGATGGATCTTCCTGAGGCAATGATTGAGACACAGTGTGAGACAATGGTTGAGGAGTTCGCTCAGAGAATCGCACAGAGCGGTCTTACAATGGAGCAGTACTTACAGTTCTCAGGCATGATAGTTGACCAGCTTAAGGATCAGGTTCGTCCTGAGGCTACAACACGTATCCAGAGCAGCCTTGTACTTGAGCAGATTGCCAAGGAGGAAAATATCGAGGTTACTGATGCAGATATCGATGCTGAGGTAGAGAAGATGGCTAAGGCATACGGCATGGAGGCTGATAAGCTTAAAGAGTACATGGGAGATGCTGAGAAGGAGTCTATGAAGAAAGACCTTGCTATCACAAAGGCTGTAGATCTTATCATGGACAACGTTAAAGAGCGTGCAAAGGCAAAGAAAAAAGGCTGATGCAGAAGAGTCTACAGAAGAATAAGATTTTTGAATCAAGATTTGATGGACTGGCTCAGAAGCCTATTTTCTGAGCTGGTCTTTTGAGCTTTTATAAAGGAGGTATTTTATATGAGTTTAGTACCATATGTCATTGAACAGACCAGCAGAGGAGAGCGCAACTACGACATTTACTCCAGATTATTAAAAGATCGTATCATTTTCCTTGGAGAGGAAGTAAATGAGACAACAGCCAGCCTTGTTGTTGCCCAGCTTTTATTCCTTGAGTCTGAGGATCCGAATAAGGATATCCACCTTTACATCAATTCACCGGGTGGAATGGTTACAGCAGGACTTGCTATTTACGATACTATGCAGTACATCAAGTGTGATGTTTCAACAATCTGTATCGGTCTTGCAGCAAGCATGGGAGCTTTCCTTCTTGCAGGCGGTGCAAAGGGCAAGAGATATGCTCTTCCAAATGCAGAGATTATGATTCATCAGCCATCGGGCGGTGCAAAGGGTCAGGCTACTGAGATTCAGATTGCTGCAGAAAATATTTTAAAGACAAAGAAGAGATTAAACGAAATTTTAGCAGCCAATACAGGCAAGCCATACGAGACAATTGCAGCTGATACAGAGCGAGACAACTATATGTCAGCACAGGAAGCCGCAGAGTATGGTCTCATAGACAGTGTAATAACAAACAGATAATCAGAAGTTAGATGAATTTAAGAGGGTACCCCATATGGGATGCCCTCATGCAATAAAAGGAGTTAATAATGGCAGGAAAAAACGACGGAAAGATTCGCTGCTCATTTTGCGGTAAGACACAGGACCAGGTAAATCGTTTGATTTCCGGACCTAATGGAGCTTTTATCTGCGATGAGTGTATAGATATATGTGCCGAGATTCTTGAGGAAGAAGGCGTAGAGGGGCATGAGGACAAAAGCAGCGCTAAGGATGATATAAATCTTGTTACTCCGGAGGAGCTTAAGGCGTTTCTGGACGATTATGTAATAGGACAGGACCAGGCAAAGAAGGTGCTTTCGGTTGCTGTTTACAATCACTATAAGAGAGTACTGGCAGGTGATACATCAGATGTAGAGCTTCAGAAGAGTAATATTCTCATGCTTGGACCTACAGGTTCAGGAAAGACACTTCTTGCGCAGACACTTGCCAGAGTGATAAATGTTCCATTTGCTATCGCTGATGCTACAACACTTACAGAGGCAGGATACGTCGGTGAGGATGTGGAGAATATCCTGTTAAAGCTTATTCAGGCGGCAGATTATGATATCGAGCGTGCAGAGCATGGGATCATTTATATAGATGAGATAGATAAAATTACAAAGAAATCAGAGAATGTCTCAATCACCAGAGATGTGTCAGGCGAGGGTGTACAGCAGGCTCTTTTTAAAGATTCTTGAGGGCACAGAGGCATCTGTACCGCCACAGGGCGGCAGAAAGCATCCACAGCAGGAGCTTATACCTATTGATACTACTAATATACTTTTTATCTGCGGTGGAGCATTTGATGGTCTGGAAAAAATTATCGACAGTCGTATGGATACATCATCTATAGGCTTCAATTCAGATGTAAAGTCAAAGACAGAGCTCAATGTAGGAGAGGCGTTTAAGCATGCACTTCCACAGGATTTTGTAAAGTTTGGATTGATTCCTGAGTTTATCGGACGTGTACCTATTACCGTTTCTCTCGAGGCACTCGACAGGGATGCACTTATCCGTATACTTAAGGAGCCTAAGAACTCGCTTATCAAGCAGTACACCAAGCTCTTTGAGCTTGACGGAGTAGGTCTTGAGTTCACAGACGATGCAGTAAATGCCATCGCTGACAAGGCACTTGAGAGAAAGACAGGAGCCAGAGGACTTCGTGCCATCATGGAGGCTGTTATGCTTGACCTTATGTATCGTATACCGTCAGACAAGAGCATCAGCAAGTGCGTAATCGACAAGGATACAGTTGAGGAAAACTTAAAGCTAGATGGTGAGTGTGTGCCGGAGGCATATATCGAGGAAAAAGCGGCATCATAAGTACATGGCGGTATTTTACAAAAGATACAGCATCGGATAATATAAATTGCACAGCGGTTTGTTATGCATGGCTGTGCAATAATACAGGAGATATAAGTGGAAGAACAGATTATGAATATGCCTGCAGTAGCGCTGAGAGGGCTTACTATTCTGCCGGGGATGATTGCCCATTTCGACATCAGCAGAGAGCGCTCCCTTCGTGCTGTCGAGGAGGCTATGGAGCAGGATCAAAAGATTTATCTTGTCACACAAAGGAATGTGGACAGTGAGGACCCGACTCAGGAAGATCTCTATCAGATGGGTATTGTTGCTGATATAAAGCAGGTTGTCAGATTACAGAATGATGTTGTGAGAATACTTGTAGATGGAATAAGCCGGGCAGCATTGCTTGGCTTTACCGGTAATGAGAAGTACCTTGAGGCAGAAATCTGTTATTGTGATAGTAATGCAGACAGCCTGCCGGAGGATCTCAGGGAAGCCATGCTTCTCGGAGTCAGAGAGGCTTTTTCACAGGTATGCGGCAGTCGTCGGCAAAATCAGCAAGGAGCTTATCAGACAGATAGATCAGTATGAGGATCTTGAAAAGCTCATTGATTATGTAACCAACAATCTGCCGGTGTCATATGAGCTTAAGCAGCAGGTGCTTGAGGCAGAGGATATCAATGACAGATATCAGGTTATAGTATCATTACTTCTCTCCCAGGTGGAGGTTATTTCCATAAAGAATGAGCTTCAGAAAAAGTAAAGGTTCGTGTGGACAAGCATCAGAAGGAGTATGTGCTTCGTGAACAGCTTGGTGTGATACGTGAGGAGCTGGGCGAGAACGCTGACTCGGAGGCTGATGAATATGAGAAAAAGCTATCTGAGTTAGATGCGCCTGACTACGTAAAGGAAAAGACGAAAAAAGAGATAAAGCGCTTTAGAAATATGAGCAGCAGCTCATCAGAGAGCACAGTTGAGAGAGGCTATATAGAGACTGTACTTGAGCTTCCGTGGAACAAGATGTCTGTGGACAACAAGGATCTTGACCATGCAGCACAGGTGCTCGATGATGATCACTACGGATTAAAGGATGTTAAGGAGAGAATACTTGAGTTTCTGGCAGTCAGAAATCTGACAAGCAAGGGAGAGAGTCCTATAATTTGTCTTGTAGGTCCTCCGGGAACAGGAAAGACAAGCATAGCCCGATTCAATTGCGTCTGCACTGGAGAAGAAATATGTGCGTATTTCTCTTGGTGGTGTGCGTGATGAGGCAGAAATCCGTGGACACAGAAAGACATATATCGGTGCTATGCCGGGCCGTATAGTAAATGGCTTAAGACAGGCAGGCGTTTCAAATCCTCTCATGCTGTTGGATGAGATAGATAAGGTGTCAAGTGACTACAAAGGGTGACACATCAGCCGCTCTTCTCGAGGTGCTTGACAGTGAGCAGAACTGCAGATTCAGGGATCATTACATTGAGATGCCTGTGGATTTGTCGGAGGTGCTTTTTATTGCAACGGCAAATGAGGTTTCAGGCATTCCAAAGCCGCTTCTTGACAGGATGGAGCTTATCGAGGTGTCAAGTTACACTGAAAATGAGAAGTTTCACATAGCAAAGGAACACCTGGTTGAGAAGCAAAAGAGCAAAAACGGAATTAAAAAAGGAACAGCTTACGATAACAGACTCTGCCCTAAAGGATATCATCAGGCTGTACACCAGAGAGGCCGGAGTCAGAAGCCTTGAGAGGACTATCGGCAAGCTGTGCCGCAAGGCTGCCAGGGAAATCTTTAAGGACAGCGAAGCTGCTGTAAAGGTTACAAAGACCAATCTTAAGACATATCGGGGCAATCCGAAGTACAGTCCGGAGAAGAAAAATGATCACGCAGAGGTTGGAATTGTTAGAGGCCTGGCATGGACCAGCGTGGGCGGTGTCACACTCGAGGTTGAGGTGAATGTGCTGCCGGGCAAGGGTGAGCTCGTGCTCACCGGTAAGCTTGGCGACGTGATGAAGGAGTCGGCACAGGCGGCACTTAGCTATGTGCGCTCAATAAGCGAAGGATATGGCATTGATGCAGAGTTTCACACGAAGCATGATATCCATATACATATCCCGGAGGGCGCAGTGCCAAAGGACGGACCATCTGCAGGTATCACTATGGCGACAGCCATGCTCTCAGCCATTACAGACAGAGCTGTCAGGGCAGATGTAGCCATGACAGGCGAGATAACACTGCGCGGCAGGGTGCTTCCGATAGGAGGACTCAAGGAAAAGCTGCTTGCAGCCAAAGTAATCGGAATAAAAACAGTATGTATTCCAAAGGATAATGAAAAGGACCTGGAGGAGATTTCAAAAGAAATAACAGACGGCATGGAAATCGTGCCGGTGGAGAAATTTTCACAGGTGGAGAAGATAGCATTTGTAAAATAAGAATGAGGAAGAGATTATGGTAATTAAAAGTGTTAATTTAGAGACAGTTTGCGGAATTACAAGCACAATCCCTGACAATGAGTATAATGAAGTGGCATTCGCCGGCAAGTCAAATGTAGGCAAGTCGTCACTGATCAACGCACTCATGAACAGAAAGTCACTTGCCAGGATCTCTTCACAGCCCGGCAAGACACAGACCATCAATTTTTATAACGTCAATGACGCCATGTATCTGGTCGATCTGCCGGGCTATGGCTATGCCAATGCCAATATCGAGATAAAAGCTAAATGGGGACAGATGATAGAAAACTATCTTCACACCTCCAAAAAGCTTCAGGCAGTGTTTCTTTTAATAGATATAAGGCATGAGCCATCGGACAATGATATCATGATGTATGACTGGATGGTAAACCAGGGCTTTGCACCGATTATCATTGCAACCAAATCTGATAAATTGAAAAAAAGCCAGATTGCCGCACACATAAAGACTATCAAGGATGTGCTTCATGTGAAGCCGGGCACGGTAGTTATACCGTTTTCGTCCATGTCAAAGGAAGGCAGGGACGAAATCTGGAATCTCATAGATTCACTCGTGTTTGACGAGGAGACGCTTCTTGCCATGAAACAGGAGGAAGAAGCAAAGCGCGAGGCAAAATCAGCTGCAAAAAAAGAGCCGCTGCATCCCAGCCACACAAAAAGGAGCGCTGGAAGAAGACCGGAAAGCCGGTTGCCAAAAAGACTAAAGAACGCAGAGATAAGGCCAAGAGCAAAAAAAGCGTTAATAATCATAAAAAAGAAATAAAGCTATAGAAAGAAAGGCGAATATTTAATATATGAAGAATAAATGCAAATTTGTAGGCATTATGTTTTTGTGTATATTGATAGTGTGTACGCTTGCGGTAATGGCATATGAGCACACAGCAGGTATGAAAGGCGCTGCCGGTGGAGCATCAAATGCTTCGGGCAATACAAAAAATACAGACGAAGCTGATGATATGCTTACAGTCGTGACATCCTTCTATCCTATGTACATTGCCACTTTAAACATAGTAGACGGAGTGGAAGGTGTGAGACTTGAAAACTTAAGCGAGCCACAGACCGGTTGTCTGCACGATTTTCAGCTAACACCGGAGGATATGAAGCTTTTATCCACAGCCGATGTTTTTGTAATAAACGGAGGCGGTATAGAGTCGTTTATGTCTGATGTGGCAAAGGCGTATCCGAAGCTTGATGTGGTTGAGGCCTGTGAGGATGTGGCACTTCTTTCTGAGGATGATGCAGACAGTGACCACGACCATGACCACGAAGCAGACGCAGAATCAGATAGCGCGCACGATCATGACCATGGTGATGAGAATGCCCATGCATGGATGAGCGTGCCGCGTTACCGCACCATGGTTCAGACAATCGCATCCCGGCTTGCCGAAAAGGATGCAAAGCATGCTGATGAATATTATGCAAATGCAAAAGCATATGATGCAAAGCTTGCAGTGCTTGAAGAAAAGATAAATAGCATAAAGAGTCTTACCAATGGACAGAATATCATCATATTCCATGAGGCCTATGCGTATGTAGCTGATGATTTTTCCATGAATGCATGCTATCTGTTAGACCTTGACGAGGAGCGCTCAGTCAGCGCAGGTGAGATAAAGCAGGTAATAAGTGCCATAAAGGATGACGGAGTGTCGGTAATACTCGCTGAGGAGCTCTACGGAAAGAGCATGGGAGATACCGTATCGCGTGAGACAGATGTGCATGTGATTTATATCGACCCTCTCAACAGGGGAGAGTACGACAAGGACAGCTATCTTGATGGTATGGAGCACAATATAGAGCTTATCAAAGAGGCATTTACTAAATAAAATTGGAGAAAATATGCGGAAAATAATACAGCCATGTGGCTTTCATTGCATAAAAATAAATAACCTTGGAGTGAGCTTCGGAGAGCAGACGGTGCTTGAGGATGTAAATATGCACATACACTGTGGCTCCTTCAATGTCATAATAGGCCAAAACGGTGCCGGAAAATCTACACTCATAAAGGCGATACTCGGCGAGATACCTCACACCGGTACGATTGAGTTCAAGGATACTAAGGACGGACATATGGCTAAGCTTAAAATCGGCTATGTGCCGCAGTCTGTCAATATCGAGAAAAATACACCGGTCAGCGTGTATGACCTCATAGCAAGCTATCAGTACAATTATCCTGTTTTTTTGCCAAAGAGCAAAAAAGATAGAGGCAAAGATAAGGGAGACACTCGAGGTATTTGAGGCTGAGGAGCTCATCGACAAGCAGGTGTGCAACCTCTCGGGAGGACAGCTGCAGAGAGTGCTTCTTTCCATGGCAATCATGGACGAGCCGAACTTGCTGCTGTTGGATGAGCCGGTGTCCGGAATAGACCAAAACGGCATGGAGCTTTTCTATAAGACCATGGATTATTTAAAGACTCACTATGACCTTGCAATCATACTGATATCGCACGATTTGGACTATGTGGCAAAGTACGCAGACCATGTTGTGCTGCTTGATAAGACCGTTGCAAAGCAGGGAACTGTGAAGGAAGTCTTCGAGAGCAGGGAATTTGAGAGAATTTTTTACACAGGAGAGGAATCCTGGGTGAGAGAGGAGGAACACAAATGAATATAACCTCCTGGCTTCAATATGATTTCATGAGAAATGCCCTTATCGCTGTGCTCATCATCACACCGCTTTTTGGCATAATGGGAACCATGATTGTAAATAAAAAGATGGCATACTTTTCAGACGCGCTCGGACATTCGGCACTTACCGGAATCGCTGTCGGTGTGGTATGTGGCATGGCAGACACCTCGCTTGCCATGGTGATATTTGCGATAGTGTTTGCACTTCTTTTAAATAAGATAGGCAGTCTGAACACTGCATCGACAGATACCATTATATCGGTATTTTCATCGTGCTCTGTGGCGATAGGTCTTGCGATACTGTCAAAGGGCGGCAATTTCAGCAAATACTCAAGTATACTGGTGGGCGATGTGCTAAGCATCACAAAGACTGAGATAGTTTATCTAATTGTGATTTTTGTGGTCACTATAGTGTTCTGGGTGCTTTGCTTCAATAAGCTCAACGCCATATGTATACACAGGAGCGTGGCAAAAAGCAAGGGTATCCATGTGCGTCTTCTGGATAATCTGTTTGCGGTGCTTGTAGCACTCATAGTTATGCTATCCATCAAGTGGATAGGTATACTTATAATAAATGCTCTGCTTATATTACCGGCGGCTTCATCAAGGAATATTTCGGAAAATATGCGTGAGTATCATTTCTTTTCAGTGATATTTTCAGTATTTTCCGGTATAGTCGGCCTCGCAGTGTCATACTACACCAATGTGGCAACAGGTCCGATGATAGTGATTATTGCATCGGTAATATATTTTTCGACATTTATATTTGGCAGAAAGCTGAAAAAATAACGGCTAAAGCTATAAGCAACAGACGCAAAACAGCCGATACACAATATAAGAGAAAGACTGTTTAGCTATATCAGACGCTATACAGGTTGATAATAGTATAGCGGGAAAGGATTCCCGCACGCACATTACCAGGGAGGGATGAGAGATGTTAGATGCTATTTCAAGTGTAGTTTCAGCAGTAGCGGCGCAGAGTGTCACAGCAAAGGACGAGGCGCAGACAAAGAATACTAATACCGCTTCAAAGAAGCAGGATGCAAAGACGGATAAGTCGGATGCAAAGACTGCAGGCTTCAGCGAGGAGGCAGCTGTATATGAGAAATCAGACAGCAAGGATGATTCAAAGGATACTGCAAAGAGCACAGTAAACCAGAAGATGAGCAAGGCAGACAGAGATGCACTGGTACAGGCACTTAAGGATGATGCCAACGCCAGACAGCAGCAGCTTATCGAGATCGTCAGAAAGTCCATGACAGGACAGGCTTCAACCTGGGATAAGTCACAGGGCTTAAAGAGTCTGTTTGAGAATCTGACTGTAGATGCAGACACAATAGCGCAGGCCAAAAAGGACATCGCAGAGGATGGATACTGGGGAGTTGAGAAGACCTCAGACCGTATTCTTGACTTTGCAAAGGCACTGTCGGGAGGCGACAAGGACAAGGCTGATGAGCTTTTGAATGCATTCAAGAAAGGCTTTTCACAGGCAACAGGAGCCTGGGGAGACAAGCTGCCATCAATTTGCCAGGATACTTATGATGCCGTAGTCAAGAAGTTTGATGACTGGAAGAATGGCACAGAGGACACACAGGTACAGGGCTAGAAGCCGGATGTGTATGTAAAAGTGTCGTGATGGAACGAATATTATATAAGAAATCTGATTTATGAATTATGAAAAGGGGGCTGCACGCAGCGTGCAGTCACCTTTTTAGTGCTTGTATAATTTTTTGAGAGGTGTATAATAGAAGAATAGTATATAAGTATCATTATTCATGTGGAGGAAATATCATGAAATTAGACATGTCAAAGTGGAAAGCACTTAGCATCAAAAATCGTTTAAAGAAAGGCTTCAGACTGACTACATTTGTAGCATCGGCATCGGGGGTTATCGCGGGTATTCTTATGATTCTTGTATCAATGAGATATTCCAGCGCACTAACCTTTACGGATTTTCACAGGGAGATATAGGAAAGGTTATGGTAACCTTCTCAGAGACACGAAGCGCTACACGAGCTCTTATCGGTTATACAGCTTCTGACACATTAAGTAAGATGTCTGATACACATGATTCTAAAAAAGGAATCATTTCAAAAATACTGGAAAGAGCTGCAAAGCTCTATAAAGACAGGTGAGGAGCAGGATATATATGATGATATAAACAGTAAGCTCGATTCATACTGGAGTCTCGATGATGAAATCGGACAGTTAGGTAGGAATGCTACAGATCCTGAGACACAGAAGGAAGCCGAGGAGAGAGCAGTAGCAGATCTTGCACCTGCATATGATGAGATATATCAGCAGCTTGTTGCCCTTATGGATACAAAGGTAACAGAGGGAGATAATTTAAGCAAGAGATTATCATTAGTATCATATGCCGCATTTGGTATTGTTATTGTTATCATTGTCAGTTCATATTTTATCTCGATGAAAATCGGGGACGAAGTTGCAGTTGGTATTTCTAAACCACTCGATGAGTTAAAACAGAGATTACGTACATTTGCACAGGGTGATCTTGAGGCTCCATTCCCGGCAGTTGATTCACAAGATGAAATTGCTGATATGGTAGGGGTTGCGAAAAACATGGCAGCAGACCTTAAGACTATCATATCTGACTCTGACAAGCTTCTTGGAAAGATGGCAGAAGGAGATTATACAGTTTCATCAGACATGGAAGATAAATATACCGGAGATTTTATTGGACTTCTCATGGCAATGCGTCAGATGAAGACACAGATGAATGATGTTATGTCACATATCAATGAGATATCATCACTTGTTACAGCAGGTTCTAACAACCTTGCTCAGGCAGCACAGGAAATCGCAGAAGGTGCTATGGATCAGTCAGCAGCCATTGAGGAGCTTCAGGCTACATTTGCAGATATCACAGGCGGTGTTGAGAAAACATCTGAGAAGCTCAATGATACATACAGGATTGCACAGGAGTATGCTGAGGAAGCAGATCACAGCCATACAGAGATGCAGGGCATGGTTGATGTTATCGGACGCATCAATGATACATCTAAGCAGATTGAGAATATCATTTCTGAGATTGAGGATATTGCCAGTCAGACAAACCTTCTTTCACTCAATGCAGCTATCGAGGCAGCGCGTGCAGGTGAGGCAGGTAAAGGATTCGCAGTTGTGCGGGACAAATCAGAAGTCTTTCAGAGCAGAGTGCCAAGGCTGCAGTTGACACACGTCAGCTTATAGAGAGTGCCATTGCGGTATCTAACGAGGGCAATGAAGCTGCAGAGCGCGTAAGTACTTCTATTGAAAAGGTTATCAATGGTATGAAGGAAGTTGCAGATTCTTCTCAAAAACTCAGCGAGATTGCAGAGGAGCAGGCAAAGGCTATGGAGCAGGCAGAGGCTGGCATTAATCAGATATCAGATGTTGTATAGTCAAACTCAGCAAGTGCAGAGGAAACATCAGCAACAAGTGAGGAGCTTTCAGCACAGGCGGAGACAATGAACGAGCTGATTAGCAAATTTATATTGGAAAAGAAATAGAAAAAATTGTACATACGAGTTTAGAAAAACTTTTTAAAAAAAGCCCCACAAGCATTATTGATATGTGCTGTGAGGCTTTTTGTTGTGGTGCGTTAGAGGGTTACTTTTTAAATCTAGTAAACATGTACTATGTGAACATAGTTTTTGTGCGATACGTGGAAAATCTGAAAAGTAATGAAAATGAACAATTAAATGAGAATATTTAAATTTGCTCTTTTTGAAGGGGTGTGTTATAATCTTTGTATACAAAAAACAGAGGTAATACAATATGGGTAGTAATAACGATATTTCATTAAAAGCATTAGCCAAGATTAATCTGGGGCTCGATGTTGTGAGGCGCAGAGAGGACGGATATCATGAGGTTCGTATGATTATGCAGACCATTCATCTGTATGACAGGCTTGATATCAAAAGGACAAAGGAGCCTGGCATACAGATACAGACCAATCTGTCTTTTCTCCCTGTAAACGAGAACAATCTCATATACAAGGCTGCAAAGCTTCTGATGGATGAGTTTTCTATAACTGACGGTGTATCAGTGAAGCTGGACAAGCGTATTCCTGTTGCAGCAGGGATGGCGGGGGGCAGTACTGATGCGGCAGCTATGCTTATAGGTGTAAACAGGCTTTTCACTGGGACTGACAAAGAGAGAGCTTATGGAAAGAGGTGTGCAGATAGGGGCGGATGTACCATACTGTATTATGAGAGGCACGGCGCTGGCCGAGGGCATAGGAGAGGCGCTTAGTCCTCTTCCTCCAATGGTAAAGTGTCCGGTGCTTATTGCAAAGCCGTCCATCTCGGTATCCACAAAATTTGTGTACCAGAATCTGAAGCTTGATGATACGACTATTCATCCGGATATAGACCGCCTGATAGATGATATAAAGGCTAAGAATCTGCATGATATCGCAGCACATATGGGAAATGTCTTAGAGACTGTGACCATACCAAATTATCCGGTGATAGATGAGATAAAGAAGCATATGCTTTCAAATGGCGCGGTAGGAGCCATGATGAGCGGTAGTGGTCCGACGGTTTTTGGACTGTTTGACGATGAAGATACTGCAAAGAAAGCGTACAAAGCCATGAGAAGCTCACATCTTGCCAGACAGGTGTATCTGACATCTGTATACAATAATCGCAAATAACGTGATATCCGGATAGCCCAGCGGGTGCGTTATAGTTACTTTTTTCTTATATGTGAGAATGATAATACAAGAGATAGGAGAAGTTTGATGACTGATAATTTAACTTTAAATATGGATGCATATCTGCCACTGCGTGATGTGGTGTTTAATACACTTCGTGAGGCAATTTTAAAGGGTGAGCTCAAGCCGGGAGAGAGACTTATGGAGCTGCAGCTTGCGTCAAAGCTTGGAGTCAGCCGTACACCTATACGTGAAGCAATCAGAATGCTTGAGCAGGAGGGGCTTGCAGTCACAATGCCGAGAAAGGGCGCAGAGGTTGCCAAGATGACTCTCAAGGATATGGAGGATGTGCTTGAGGTGAGAGAGGCTCTCGATGAGCTTGCAGCCAAAATAGCCTGTAAGAAAATCAGTGATGAGCAGCTTGCGAATTTAAAAACCATAAAGGACGAGTTTAAGAGGAGCATGGACTCAGGAGATGTGAAAAGATAGCTGAGGAGGATGTGAAGTTTCACGATGCTATCTATGAGGCGACCAGCAATGCGAAGCTTGTATCTATGATGAACAATATCCGTGAGCAGATGTACCGCTACAGAGTGGAGTATTTGAAGGACCCAAAGAATTATCCGATGCTTGTGAAGGAGCATGATGCCATCTACAGGGCGCTTGAGGCAAGAAATATGGAGCTTGTGACTACAGAAATGCATACGCATGTGGCTAATCAGGCGGTTGCTGTGAAGGCTGTGATACAAAAGCAGGATGAAGAGAAGAAAGAAAAAAACAGAAATATAACAACAATATAACAAGAATATAGCAGACAAAGATAATAAAATACAAAATAATATAACAAAACCAAGGGCTGCCGGTCGCACTGACGTGTGAACGGCGACCTTTTTTAGTGGTTTAGTTAGTGGCTTAGATAATATCAAAAAATAAGTAATCAGGGATATTTGTAGGCATGTATGGTCATACTATATCAGGAATTTTAAATCTGACGGGATTTATTGGGTATATAGGAGAGTTAAAGATGACCACAAACATAGATGAGAACATAAAAAGCTTCAGGCAGATATATTCTGACTGCTCAGATATCAAGATGCAGGAGATGTATCTGGGGCGTGATGCTTCCATAAAGTGTTTTGTTGCATATATTGAGGTGACATGTGCAGGCTCCGGTATCAATAACAGTGCGTTTGGACGATTTACATCATACCTTGAAGGGATAGACCGGGATCAGGTTAAGGAAGTACTTGACAAAAATCAGGCAGCTCTATCCGAATTTGCACATCTGCACACGGTTAATGAGGCAGCCCAGATGATGCTGACAGGAGACGTGATATTTTTTGTGGATGGCTATCCGGATGCCTTCAAGCTTCCCGACAAGGGATATCCCGCCATGTCAATTCAGGAGATTGATTCGGAAAAGGTCATAAGAGGCTCAAATGAGGGCTTTGCTGATTCCATAAAGATAAATACTGCACTTATCAGGCGCAGGTTAAGGAGCACTCGCTTAAAGTGTAAAGAGGTGAAAAAGGGGCTTCGCGGACACAGCAATGTGGACATATTGTATGTGAGAGACCTCGTAAAACCGGGACTTGTAGAGGATGTGGAAAGGAATCTGGACAGCTATGTGATAGACCATGTGGGGGATTCGGGAGTTCTTGAACAGTTTGCTGAGGCAAAATGGTATTCACCGTTTCCACAGCTTCAGACCACAAAGCGGCCGGATGTGGCAGTAAATGCGCTCCTAGAGGGGAGGGTGGTGGTGCTGTGCGATAATTCACCGATAGCGATAATACTGCCAACCACCATGAACAATTTTTAAAAACCGCAGATGATTACTATAACAGAACGATAGCGGCAAGCTTTGCCAGATTGATAAGGTACGTGGCAGCCTTCATGTCATTTACATTGCCGGGGCTTTATCTGGCGGTCACAAATTTTCATACACAGATACTGCCGACACCTCTCATACTGGCATTTTATGAAGCCAGACTCGGCTGCCCGTTTCCGCAGCTCATAGAGGTGCTCATGATGGAGCTGTCCTTTGAGCTGCTTCGTGAAGCCGGCATAAGACTTCCCGGAGCAATGGGAAACACGATAGGCATAGTCGGAGGCCTCATAATCGGACAGGCAGCAGTGGATGCAAATTTAGTAAGCCCTATAGTGGTCATTCTTGTTGCATTTACCGCACTTTGTTCGTTTGCCATACCGAGTGAGGAGTTTGCATTTTCATTTAGGATACTCAAATTCGCTGTAATAATGATGTCGGCATGGCTTGGATATTTTGGATTTTTAATAAGTCTGATGGTGATACTTTTGCATCTCGCAAAGCTCAAAAGCTGTGGTTACCCATACATGATGCCATTCGTGGGCAGCGAGCTGACAGGCGGCGAGGATGAAAAGGACAGTATCATACGATTTCCGCTTCGCAGACTATGGAGGCGGCCTGTATTTGCAAGGGAAAATGAGTGCAGAAAGCTGAAAGAAAATCGGACAAAATAAGTTGATGAAAATGGTAAAATTGTATTATTGTAATTAAACAATACAAATGATAACATATATATTATGTATGAATTTGCGCGAAAGGGAGAGAGGTTATGGAACAAAAAAAAAGAAAAGAAGAAATAAGAAAAAGTATAATTGCCTGTGACAATGATATAGTTAAACTCAGATCACAGGCTGAAAATCTTGAAGAAATCATAAAAATCAAAAGTGCACGCAAAAACGTTTTGAGAGTGAATGCGATAAGTATGAAATCAAAAGGCAGAAAAAAAAGATAAAATTAGAGAATATGTCATGTTTAATACAGAATGTTAAGCTAGTTGAAAGATATGTAGGAAGAATGAGCGATCGAGTATCTGGCAATTGTTATAATGTTAACAGTAATAGATTATTGAATATGATGAAACAGATGGACAAAGAGATTCTTAATAATGAAAATATGTTAGAAGAAAAATATGACATGATTTCTTCAATAATGTATAAAAGACAAATCTTAAAGTATGAACTGAGGAGGTTGGGATAGTGGCAGTTATGAATCCTTTGGGAAGTAGAAATATAATTATTATTGATGATAATTATATAGGAGAGTATTCACAGGCATATATGGAGGTGGGAAAACAGATAGATGATATTATTATTAAATATATCGGAATATTAAAAGGGATTATAGATGATGGAAGTATGAAAGGACTTACTGCCGAAAAATTATATAGTTTTGCGGACACTGCAAGCATGTTACTATTTAAGACAGCAGGAGTTTTGTGCGATAACAATAAAAGCAATATGCAAAAATTTATACAGGATATTGATGAGGCAGACAGAGAAATTTACTAAGGAGAATATGTTATGAGCAATGTTTTACAAATTGATAGAAATGGTATTGATGAAGCTGTTAACGACTTACAGGAATTGATAAATGAAATAAATGAAGTTAATATTTCAAAAAAAAAAGTAAGCAGGAAGGTGATGAAGGCATGGCCTACACTGCCATACAAGAGGGAGAAAAGATAATTGAAAATGTAAAGACGGATTTACAAGGTCTTATACAGGCAACGGCTGATTTTATCGTAAAAATAAATGGTAATTTTGAAGATACAGACCAGAGATGTGCTGAACAGATAAAAGGAGAAGTAAAATAAAATGGGACGAATAAGAAAAATTTACACAGGAGGCTTATGATGCGTTGCAGTCAGGAGTTTCAGATGATGGTGAGATACTGGATTTTTTTAGCGATATACCATTAAATATATCGAATTTTTTTTAATTCGCTTGAACTTGAAGATGATTTGTCAAATTTTCAAAGCTATCTAAGAGATATATCAGATTTTGAGAATTATACAGCAAAAAAAAGATTGATGATATTTTTAGGGATGTAATTAATGTTGATGAAACTTATGCAACAATATTTAGAGATTTTAATGATAGGATGACAGATTTTGATACTATAATTAATAAATTAAAAGAGTCAATTTCAGATGTGAATTTTGAATAACTTTTCAAAAGATGGATTTATAAATTCGCTTCCAAAGGAAACAGAGAATATAATAGGAGTAAATTGGAAAAATATATTAGATAAAGATGCCGATGACATATCAGATGAAGAATACAATATGATTGCGGAATATATTATTAAAAATGGTGATGCCGACATTTTAGAGGAAATTCTGGTAGATTGCTATACGATTAAGAAACCAAAGAACGGAGAAAGAAATCCTGTTGTTTTTGATAATGGTATTGAAGGAAAGACAGAAAAGTATTGGTACTCTTTAAATAAAAAATATAATGGGTTATCTGCAGCTATAAACAGGGTTACACAAATATGGATTGCAATAGGATATACATCAGAAAGTGATGAAAGAAATAGATGGATTTCTACAGCAGCACAGTATAATACTTTTTTTAAAGAGTTTGGTAAAAATAAAGACCTGGTTATGGTAAGAGAAATAAAGCTGGATGGTACTATAAAAGAGTTAAATTCTGATCTTATTGATATTAAAAATAATAAAGCCGGAGATTTGACTGCTGTGTATTATCCATATTTTTCACAGCCAACAATAATAGAAGGAGAAGTCAACAATAAAAAAGTAATGACCACTTCATTTGCTGGATTTGATCAGGGAGGACAGGATGATCTTGCGAACAAAGGGATAAAGTACATAAGGGCAAATGCAGGAGTTGATAAAAATACAAATATGCTTGGTACGCTGTCGGATAGTGTAGTAAATCAGATAACATCTTCGCTAATTGGTAAAATCCCGGGGTCTGGGATTATATCGTCAGTTTGTGATATTTGTGATAATAGTGAGAGTAAATTAGAAACAGCGGAAACAATATCGGTGAGTGAATTTGCCAATCACATTGGTTGGATTGTTGATGAATTTGGACTAATATGTGTTGCAAATGATGTAAATGAAAATCCAGAGACGTGTAAGATATATTTATATCCAGGACCGGAAACGAAAAAGATTGTTGAATCCTATAATAAGTACATGAAAGAGCATAGAGATTTTGCGATTGAAATTGGATATCCTAAAGATGGGATAAATATGTCTTGGTTTAATAAAACTAAAAAATATGAAGATATATATATTATTCTAAATAGTATAAAAATAATGAATAGAGATCCTTTGATTTTTAATGTGATTGAAAATTATAATGAGGGGGAATAGTGGTATGATAAAAAATTTTTATAAAAAAAAAGAATAATCTATATATAATGTTGGTAATACTTGTGGTAATATTCGTGGTGATACTTGGATATATATACATGAATCGTCATGTAAAATTTAAAGACTCCAACATGGCATATGAGATAAGCAGAACAATTGGACCAAACGTTAATCCAGAGAATGTAAAATATAAAGATGTATATGCTATAAAGGAATTGAATATAGGTTTTCCAGGAAAGTATGATACTTTAGAAGATATAAAACTTTGTAAAAATTTGAGGATATTAACAATAAATGGTGGAGGCGATAAATGGAAGCCATTAAAAAAAGGAAGAAATTGATTTTTTATTATATGAGCAGGCACAAAAGTATCAAAAAGAATTATCAGATATAGTCCCAAGTTTGAAAAGAATAGAAATTTTTTCTTTTTCAAATTATTTGGAAAACTGTAATATTTCAAATTTTGATTTTTTAGCAAAATGCTGCAATATGAAAGTTATTAAGATTTACGATAGTACAGTTAGTGATTTCGGTTTTCTCAAAAATTGTTCAAAGGTAAAAGAAATATACTTATGGGGTAGCAATATAAAAGATGCAGATGATCTAAAATCGCTAAAGAATCTGGAAACGATATGCATATATGATACCCCTTTGTCAAAAGATGAAACTGAGGTAGAAAGCCTGTGTAAGGCATTTCCAAATGCAAAAGATATTCATAAGTGAGGATAAGGTGCATAATATTGACATAAAAGAGGAATAGGGAATACCAGGATAAAAATGATAGATTAAGAATTGTATATTAATTGTATTTTATAGCCATACTTTACTTTGAAAGGAATTAAAGTATGGCTATAAATATGGGTAAAAGAGATACATTTGCACAAAACGAAAGCATATCGCCCCGCCAGCTATACAGACTATACGTCTTTAATCTGCTTGGAGTCGGCACACTGGTGCTTCCAAACAATCTGGCGAAACTGGGAAAGTATGGTTTTATCTCAATCGCACTTGGTGTTTTCATGGCATGGCTATTTATGTGGATAGTAAGCGAGGTACGAGAACAGAAGAAAAGTATATATGACAGAAGCTTTGGTAAAACAACACATGCAAAAATGTTAATTTATGATTTAATTATTGTGATATACGAACTGTCACAGGCCGCATTTCTTGCATGGATATTTGTAAAGCTGATACGTGACAGCCTTATACCGGATGAGTCATTTACAGTTGTACTTCTTGTGATAATGGCAGTGTGCGCTTATGCGCTAAGTGGCGGAGTGGAGTGCCGTGCCAGGGTATACGAGGTAGTATTTTTCTTTGTGCTGATACCGCTTGCTGCTATGCTTTTGTTTGCGCTATCGGATGTGAGATTAGACTATCTGATGATTAAGGACAGAGTCGGTGTGGACTTTGGCATAGCGGATATATTTGCGGGCGCATACTATGTGTTTGCAGCATCCATTTCCGTGTTCAATATACTGTTTGTAAGGGAGCGCACTGCCTCACAGATACGATGGAGTGTGAGTAAAGCAATACTCACATATGCAGGCATTCTTTTTTTTATTGTATGCAGTATTGCTTGGGAGCTTCGGAAAATATTCATTGTCAGAAATCGAGTTTCCGGCTGTCGTACTGATGAGTGATGTGCAGATAAAGGGAAGCTTCTTTAAGAGGGCAGATGCACTGATGCTGTCGGTGTGGTTTTTCACGCTGTTTTCAGTGCTCATTATGAGCCTTTATTATGCGGTTTTAAGATGTGAGAATTTTGCTGAAAATACGAGAGAAATTATATTTACATTTAATAAAAACCGGCATTCCTGTAGCAATAAGCAATTTGGCTCTGACAGACAGAAAAGTCATGACAAGGAAAAGAGCACTATGAGAAGCTGGTGCATCATTTTTGTCATAGCAGTCACAGTGACCTTAGCATATATTCTTGAAAGTGGAGATGAAATCGTGAAAAAATATCTTGGATTTTTATTGTGCATAGCGATACCGGTCATAGTAGTGCTGACGATAGGTCTCATGCTTACCGGCTGTAGTGCAGTGGAGCTTGAGGAGCGTTGCTTTCCGACACTTGCTGCGGTGGATGTTGTAGCTGTAGATACTGACGAAATAACCGATAAAGAAGTAACAGGTAAAGATGTAACTGATTACAAAGAATATGTTAGCCACAGAGATGATTTGGCAAATGAAAGTAGCGGATATATAGAGTTTTATTATAACATGGACAAATCCTATGAGCCCGAATATGCAGATGATATCAAAACAGCCGTGGACAGCTTCGAGGAGCGGCTGTCACAAAAAGCCGATACCAATCATCTGAAGGTGATATTAATAGGAAAAACGCTTAGAAATGATAAAGCAGCTTATGCAAGCTTCATGGAATACTGCAAGACATCCAAAAATTTCCGAGAAACACATATGTGTGCATAGCAGATGATATAAACGATATCTTTGATAACATGGGTGATTATTATGAGCAGAAAATAAATAAGGAGAATCATGAGGATGGTGAACCGATAATTACACTTGGTACCTTGCTGGATGACTATACGAATGAAATTCATGAAATCCGGTAAAATTTTCAAAAAAGATGAATAAGCTCGTCAAATAAGGCAATACTTGTTTACATGAGAAAGAAAATAATAATAACAACCATAGCAATAATATCCATTACGGCAGCGATAGCTTCAAAAAATCATACACCTGCCGCAAACACCAATAGTATAGCGTGTACAGCCGACATGCAAAAATCCATCGCCGGCAAAATCCTGCGTTTTCACGTGCTGGCAAACAGCGACAGCGAAGCAGACCAGAATGTGAAAAAGCAGGTGCGCGATGCAGTAGGGGCTTACATAGAGCCATATCTGCTGGAGTGCGAAAATATCGAAGAAACCAGAGCCACCGTAAATGACCATATGGACGAAATAATCGCGGTATCAAAGGAGACGCTTGCAGCAAACGGTTTTACATATGGCGCATCGGCAGAGCTTACACACACCGATTTCCCGGAAAAGACGTATGGGGACTATACATTTCCTGAGGGAAATTACGAGGCGCTTGAAATAACACTGGGCGATGGAGCCGGTCATAACTGGTGGTGCGTGCTGTATCCAAACATGTGCTTTAGGGGCAGTGTGTACGAGGTGGTGGAGGACGAAGCAAAGGAAAATCTTAAGGAGGTACTCACTCCGGACGAGTATGAGAGCATATTTGACAGTGGAAAATATGAAATAAAACTAAAAATCCTTGATATTTTCAGATAAAACAGTTAGTATATTCATGCTGAAAAAATATATTAAAAGAAAATATGCGATGACAAATTATTAAAGCGTGAATTAATTTAGATATGCAAGAGGATAAGGAGAAAGAAATGACAAAGGATGTAGTAGTATCATTAAAGGGCCTGCAGCTTGCACCGGACCAGCAGTCGGATGCGGTAGAGGTGATTGCCCCGGGAGAGTATTATATAAGAAATAACAAGCACTATGTGCTTTTTGAGGAGATAATGGAGGGTGAGACCCAGACACTCAAAAAAATATGCTTAAATTCAATGACAATTATCTTGAGTTCACCCGCAAGGGACCTATGAGTGTACATATGATATTTGAGAAGGGAAAGAAAAACCTGACATATTATTATACACCGTTTGGAAGTATCCAGATAGGTATTGATGCCACAAGCATAGAGGTAAAGGAGACTGAGGACGAGATAAGGGCAGAGGTAAAGTATGCACTTGATGTCAACTATGAATTTGTAGGCGACTGTCACATCAATATAGCTGTGAAGAAAAAAAGGCGCAGCAGTCAAAATTGCATAAAAGTCTGCCAAGTCTATGGGGTAAAAAATATATAAAGCATATAAAAAACAGAGCATGTGAGGATGAAAGCCATCCCACATGCTCTGTTTATGTACATGAAAATTAAATCATGATATTATTTCTGCTTAGCCTTTTTGGCAGCCTCTTTAGCAGCTTTTCTTTCAGCCTTTGCAGCCTCCTCAGCCTTGAGCTGTTCGTTGGCCTTGCTGTAGTTTTCTGCCATTCTTGCACGGAAGCCTTTCTTCTTCTTAGGCTTCTCAAGAGGTCCTCTGATACCGCGGACAGCTGTGATGTAGATACCGCTGACAGAAGCCTTAACTTCTTTCTTTAAAGGAATCTCATCAAAGATCTGCTCGTCTGCGATAAGAGACATGACTCTTGGTCCGACCTTGGCCTTGACTACAGGAAGCTTTGAGCGGCGCATAAGCTTTGGTGTCTGCTCAATAATTTGCTGTGGGAGACCGGCATCCTTTAGCTTCATACGCTTTTTGTCAATGATTAGCATATTGACTGTCTGTGATGCAGCAGCTATCTGTTCGTCCTGCTCTTCCTTTCTTTTTTGTGCTTTTTTACCGAGGATTGTTAATACTATAAATGCTACCACAAGCACTACTGCGATAACAATAAGTACGATTAATGCTGGATTCAAAACGTATCCCTCCTAAAAATTTGCTTATTTAAATTAATTCTATCAAATATGCTAAAAAAAATCAATCTTTATTGCAAGAATAGGTAAAACCGTAGTATAATAGAACTATATTTTGTAAAAACTCTTTAGAAGACGCAAAGGGGTATTTATTAATGAAGAAAATTGCTCTTCTGGCTGATGGCTGGAGAAGATATGTAATATATTCGTGGGTTGAGGGTATCATGGGAGGCTCTAAAGAGCTGGGACTGGATGTGTGCCTGTATTTTTACAACACCAACGGAACCTGGAGTCAGGATTCAAAGTTTAACAAAGGCGAGTATGCGCTGAACGATTTGCCTGATTTAAACAGCTTCGACGGAGTGGTATTTGACTGCACCAATACGATCAACCAGGATGAGATACATTATATGGTCAGAAAGCTTCAGTCGGTAAATGTGCCGGTAGTGAGTATCGGGTATAAGGTTGATGGGTTTTACTATGTAGGCAACGATAATAAGAGGCTGTTTCGCAAGATAATGGATCATATGTACTATGCGCATGGCTGCAAAAGCTTTGTGTTTGCAGGTGGTCCGCCGTATCATTATGAGAACAGAATGCGTTTTGAGGCCTTCAAGGAGGCTTTAAGTGATTATGGCATACCACTTACAGCTGATATGTACATGTTTGGTGATTTTGATTATCAGGCAGGTGTCAGGTATATGAGTGATTGGCACGAGAGCAAAAAGCCGTTACCGGATGTCTTTTTATGTGCAAATGACAATATAGCAGCAGGACTGTGTGCGACAGCAGAGGTTCTTGGATACAAGGTACCACAGGATTTTAAGGTCACAGGCTTTGACAATCTGGATAAGGCTGCGTATTTTAACCCACAGATTACAACAGTGGATAACAACAGGGGCAATATAGGCAGAAATGCTCTTGAGATATTTAAGGCGCTTTGGAATGGCACGGGCGATGCTTCTGATAAATACCTTGATTCTGAGTTTATCCCGGCTGAGAGCTGCGGATGCCCTAATACCGGCAGAGTGGATTATCGTAATTACATAAAGAATATTATCAAAGGCTCCGTTGCAAAAGAGCAGGAGGAGGATGCAGTAATGATCCTCCAGAAAGAGCTCGAGGAGTGCAATGAATACTATGATTTGTTTGAGAGATACTCTGACTATATACAGAGCATGAAGTGTGATGGAGTGTATGTGGTCGGTGTTTCTGATCTGGCAGCTGCAAGGAACAATGCACACTTTAGGAAGCATGGCTATGATATTGACGACGAGGTTGTACTCTATGCGGATGACAAGGACAATGGAAAGCTTGAGTTTAAGAGTGTAAATGACCTTATGCAGTACATGGAGTGTAGATAAAAACACCTGCTATATGTATTGCTCGCTGCATTTCAGGGACGAGATAGTGGGCTATGTAATACTCAGGAATCCTGAGTTTTTGTACGACCATCCTGAGCAGTTTGATATACAGTCTGCCCTGCTCAAGAGGCTTGAGAATCTTTTTAAGCAAAAGGTACTTGAGAATACAAATAATGAGCTTAAGAATCTCTACAACCATGATGCGCTCACAGGCCTGTACAATCGTGTGGCATGCAATGAGATGGTCATTCCTATGTTTGCTGAGCTTGAAGCTCAAAATGTCGGCTGCACCATAGTATTTCTCGATGTGGATGATTTCAAGGACATAAATGATACATACGGACACCAGTACGGTGACGAGCTTTTAAAGACTGTGGCGAGGGTGCTTGATGAGCAAAAGCCTGAGGGAAGTATGGTATATAGATTCGGTGGAGATGAATTTATCGTGTTTATCCCTGGGGACAGACATGACACTGCTGAGAAGTATATAAAGCGCGTGTATGATATCATGGAGCAGCACAGCCTGTTTATCAGTCACGGCATCATATATACGAGGCCGGGCAGTGGTAAGAGCTTTGACGATTATCTAGTAAGTGCTGACACAAAGATGTATCAGCTTAAGCAGCAGCGCAAGCAGAAAAAGGATAGCAATTTCTTAAAGGGAGTGGATATTTCATCCGTTCCTATGATGGTTGACAATAATATACAAATAATGGACAGGGAAGGTCATGTGTGCAGGGTATTTGATTTTTTAAAGCTGAATAATGTAAATTCAGTCCGTCTGCGCATATGGAATGAGCCTGATAAGGTGCCGGAGTCTAAGGGGTATTGCAGTCTTACATATGTTCTCGAGATGGCTCATATCATTAAAAAATACAAAATGCATTTTCTGCTTGATTTTCATTATTCAGATTACTGGGCAGATCCGGGACAGCAGAATAAGCCTGATGCGTGGAAGAATTTAAGCTTTGATGAGCTGAAGGAGGCAGTGCACAAGTACACATATGATGTGCTATACAGATTAAAAATCATGGATTGTGCGCCGGATATGGTTCAGATTGGCAATGAAATAAGGAGTGGTATGCTGTTTCCGGATGGTGCAGTGCCACAGTACAGGCAGCTGGCTGCGCTTGTAAATGAGGGAATCAGAGCTGTCAGGGAGCTGCTCCCGGAGACAAAGGTCATGATTCATCTGGATCAGGGAGGCAGATATAACTGTATTATGCCTTGGTTTGATTCTATGTTTAATGCGGGCATGCTGCCGATTGACGCGATTGGCCTTTCCTTTTTATTCGTTCTGGCATGGTACCTTCATGGATTTGAAGGATACTATGAGCAGGCTCATAAAATTATATAATCTGCCGGTTTATATTGTGGAGACAGCTCATCCGTGGAGGCATTGCAAGGGGATCATATCTCGAAGGAACTCATGGAGACTGCAGGCCTTGATGCAGGCAGTGCAGAGCAGAAGAAGTCTCTTGAAATAATCATGCAGATAGCAGCAGAGGTGTCAAAGGATACCGGAAAGACCGGTGTATACTACTGGGAGCCTGTCGGTGTGCCTGGTAAAGGCATGGGAACCTGGTTTGAGAATATGGGTATGTTTGACGAGTATGGCAGGGCTTTGCCGGGCTGGGATGCAATCAGGGACTTTGATCCGAAAAATCCGCCGATTAAAGAGCTTGACAAGTATATTGAATCACTTTATGAGTATGAAGAAACACCGGAGGTGGAGGATTTCATGAAGCTTCTTATGATTCATGGAAATCTAATCTCAAATCCTGAATTTAAGGATGGATTTAATAATTGGCAGATTGAGACAAACCTCGAAGAAGGACAGTATACACTGGGTAAGGATGGAGTGTTTATCTCTTCAGATGCCAATTTTGACTATTCGATAAGCCAGACGGTGGATATTGAATATACCGGTGAGTATATAGCAGCGGTTGACTATAGAGGAACCAATACAACAGGTGTCGAGGTCGAGCTGTTTATGGATGTGGAGGATGAAAGCGGCGTTCATACATATACAAGCGACATTTTCCCCGATGATATCAGGTTTGTGACACATCTGCTTAAGCCGGTAAGGCTGCAAAAGAATGCCAGGGTGACAGTAGGGCTTAGGATGCATACTCCTCCGGTGTTTGCAAAGATAAAGAAAATTTCACTCGTTGTAATTTAACCTGATATGTGATATTGTAGACAGGTATAGTGTTTTGCGGATGCGTTTTTGCCGTGGCAGGGCATTGTACTTATAAATAACATGACTTACAGATTTCAGGAGGATTCCAATGAGTGAGAAGAAGAATACAGGTAAGAAGGCAGTCATAGCAGTGATTGTGATTGCACTTATCGTGGTAATTATTGCGCTTGTTGCTGTAATAAGCGGCAAGAGCAAAAAGGGTGGCTCAAAGAGCGCAACAGAGGCAGGCACCGAGGTCGGCAGCGAGACGATGCGAAGCGGACAGTTTGACATAGACTACGCAAAGCAGGTTACAAAGCTTGCAGACTATTCAGGTGTTGCAATTACTGTCTCAAACGATTATGAGATAAACGATACAGCAAAGCAGACATATCTGACCAATGTGCTTCAGTCATATGGTGCAGATGCGTACAAGCAGGTTACAGATCGTGATACAGTTGCAGATGGCGATTATGTCAAGGTTGATTACAAAGGATATAAGGATGGCAAAGCATTTGATGGTGGCTCAGCTACAGATGTGCTGCTTGATGTGACAAACAACAGTCAGGTCGGCGGTTCATCCTTTATTGATGGATTTACAAAGCCTTTAATCGGAGCCAAGGTGGGTGATAAGGTTAAGGGTGACGTGACATTCCCTGAGGATTATGGCAACGATGACCTAAACGGACAGACAGTTACATTTGAGTATACAGTAAAGGGCATTTACTCAGCAGATCCTGTTGCACTTGCTGATATGACAGACGAGCAGGTCAACACAGTGTTTGGAAAGGCCGGAGTGACAACCAATGCCCAGCTTACCACACAGATTGAGAAGGATTTGAAGCAGCAGCTCTACAGCGCTGAGGTAGACAAGATAAAGAGCTACATGATTGAAAACAGCACAGTCGAGATTCCTGATGAGTATCTACAGGCCAGACTCAATGAGTATATTGCTTCATTTACCAAAGAAAATGTCAAGGATGGACAGACACTTAAGAAATATTTAAAGTCCAACTACAACATGACAGTGGATCAGGCCACAGAGAAGTGGAAGGAAAATCTGACAGACCAGATAAAGACAGAGTTCATCTTTGGGCTTATCGCTGAGAAGGAAAATATCAAGATGGATGATGATGCCTTCAACAGCTATGTGGATTACATCGTATCAGCCAGCAATGGTCAGTTCAGCAAGGCTTCTGAGGTATACAAGTATTTTGGAAGCGGACACAAGGATGAGGGAAAGACATACCTTAAGAACCAGTACCTTGTAAACAAGGCTATCGATACAGTCACAGAGAAAGCAAATGTGACATTTGAGGATGGCAGTGCAGCGCCGGATACTTCAAGTGGCAGCGCGGATGCCGAATAATAACGATAAATATGCTGTCTGTGGTGATGCGCAGGCAGCTTAAATGGAGGATTAGATAATGGAACTTACAAACATACGCGAGATTTTCCGCAACAAGGACAAATTCGCTGACAAAGAGGTGACTATCGGAGGATGGGTCAGAAGCAATCGTAATTCAAAGAATTTTGGATTTATCGTGGTAAACGACGGTACATTTTTTGAGCCAATCCAGGTTGTATACGGAAATGGCTTAGACAACTATGATGAGGTTGGCAAGATCAATGTCGGAGCTGCAATTATCGTAAGAGGTACACTTGTGCTCACTCCGGATGCAAAGCAGCCATTTGAGATTCAGGCCGCAGAGGCGACTGTTGAGGGTGCATCCACACCGGATTATCCTCTGCAGAAGAAGAGACATACATTTGAGTATCTTCGTACAATCTCACACTTAAGACCTCGTACCAATACTTTTGAGGCAGTTTTCAGAGTGCGCTCACTCTGCGCATATGCTATTCACAAATTCTTCCAGGAGAGGGATTTTGTGTACGTGCACACACCACTTATCACAGGAAGTGACTGTGAGGGTGCAGGAGAGATGTTTCAGGTGACCACACTTGATTTGAACAATCTCCCTATGACAGAGGATGGAAAGGTGGATTTCTCAAAGGATTTCTTTAATAAGCCTACCAACCTTACTGTTTCAGGACAGTTAAACGGCGAGACATATGCTATGGCATTCAAGAATATCTACACCTTCGGACCTACCTTCCGTGCGGAGAATTCAAACACCACACGTCATGCGGCAGAGTTCTGGATGATTGAGCCTGAGATTGCTTTTGCAGACCTTGAGGATGATATGATGCTTGCAGAGAGCATGCTCAAGTATGTTATCAACTATGTGCTTGAAAATGCACCTGAGGAGATGGCATTTTTCAACAATTTCGTGGACAAGGGGCTGCTTGACAGATTAAGAAATGTTGTTGAAAATGATTTTGCCCGTGTGACATACACAGAGGCTATCGACATCCTTTCAAAGCACAATGACAAGTTTGATTACAAGGTATCATGGGGCTGTGATTTACAGACAGAGCATGAGAGATACCTTACAGAGCAGATTTACAAGCGCCCTGTATTTGTCACAGATTATCCGAAGGAGATAAAGGCCTTTTACATGAAGCTGAATGACGACGGAAAGACCGTTGCAGCAGTTGACTGTCTCGTGCCGGGAATCGGAGAAATCATCGGTGGAAGCCAGAGAGAGGATGACTATGACAAGCTTCTTGCCAGAATAAATGAGCTTGGACTTTCAGAGGATGACTACAAGTTCTACCTTGACTTAAGAAAATACGGCTCTGCAAGACACGCAGGCTTTGGATTGGGCTTTGAGAGATGCGTAATGTATCTTACCGGCATGGGCAATATCCGTGACGTTATCCCATTCCCTAGAACAGTTAATAACTGTGAGCTGTAATCACGAATGAATTTCATATATGAATAATTACCGCCCTTTGCACATATATATGATGTGTGGAGGGCGTTTTTATGTGGAGAAAAATCAAAGGTCCTGTGATAACAATATGTATTATGCATCTTACGGCGCTTTTGTGCCTTATCATACTTTCTATAGTACAGTGCTTTGTCGACATGGCGGAGTGGATAAAGTTTGCACTTGCCATGGCGGTCAATATAGTGGTGGGGCTTGTGTGCGGATTTTTGCTCAAATGCTGCTTTCACCGCAGACGTTTTATCAGGGTGACGGTCGTAGCATACTGGATAACGTATGTGATAGCAACAGTGGTCATAGATATAGGTGAATCAAAAAATATATTCGAGCTTTTGATAATACTCCTTCTGGTAATGTTTTCAGCGCTTGTTTTTCGCTAAAAAGGACGTTTCATATTGATAATGCTGTGATATAATGTTGAAAGCAAATATGATGTGTCAATGAGACATCGTTATGAAAAGGAGATAAAAATGAAACACGTAAAGACATTAAATACAAGAAAATTACAGAACACAGTTAAAAAGGGCGGATGTGGCGAGTGCCAGACATCATGCCAGTCAGCTTGCAAGACATCTTGTACAGTTGGAAACCAGACTTGTGAGCAGTACAAATAGTCATAGGTGAAGCGGATTTAAAGAGTGTGCGCTGATAGGTGCACACTCTTTTCGCAGTGGTAATTTTAAAATGTGTATAGAAAGAGAGGAATATTGTAGTGGTTCATCAGTACAAGAACAACGGCTATAATATTGTCTTAGATGTCAACAGTGGCGCAATCCATGTGGTGGATGATGTCACATATGACGTTATTGAGCTGTTTGAGGACAACTCAGCTAAGGAGATTATTGAAAAGCTTGTGGACAGGTATCCACAGACGGAGATAGAAGAAGCAATACAGGAAGTAAATGAGCTTAAGGATAATGAAGAGCTCTTCGCAGAAGATACATACAAAGAACGTATCATAGATTTCAAGAAGCGCCAGACAGTTGTAAAGGCACTTTGCCTTCACATAGCGCACGACTGCAACCTTGCCTGCAGATATTGTTTTGCAGAGGAGGGCGAGTATCACGGCAGACGAGCTCTCATGAGCTACGAGACAGGAAAACAGGCACTTGATTTCCTGATTGCCAATTCAGGCAGCAGAAGAAATCTGGAGGTGGATTTCTTTGGAGGAGAGCCTCTCATGAACTGGGATGTGGTGAAGCAGCTTGTGGCATATGGAAGAGAGCAGGAGAAGCTTCATGACAAGCATTTCAGGTTCACACTCACTACAAACGGTGTGCTCTTAAATGACGAGATTATGGAGTTTGCCAATAAAGAAATGGATAATGTAGTTCTTAGTATAGACGGACGCAAGGAGGTTCATGACCGTATGAGACCTTTCAGAAAGGGTGCCGGCAGTTATGACCTTATTGTTCCGAAATTCCAGAAGTTTGCAGAGAGCAGACATCAGACAAGTACTATGTGAGAGGTACATACACACATTTCAATACTGATTTTTCAAAGGATGTGCTTCATCTGGCTGATTTAGGCTTCAAACAGATTTCGGTTGAGCCTGTGGTGGCACAGCCTACAGATGAGTATGCACTTAAGGAATCTGATTTACCTGTGCTCTTTGATGAGTACGACAGACTTGCAGCAGAGATGGTAAAGAGAAACAAGGCAGGAAACGGCTTCAATTTCTTCCATTTTATGATAGATTTAGAGGGAGGACCTTGTGTATATAAGCGTCTTTCCGGTTGTGGCTCAGGAACTGAGTACCTGGCAGTGACTCCATGGGGAGATTTATATCCATGCCACCAGTTTGTGGGCAATGAGGACTTCCTTATGGGTAATGTCTGGGATGGCATCAAGGCCACTGACATCCAGGATGAGTTTAAGTGCTGTAATGTTTATGCCAAGGAAAAATGTCGCAACTGTTTTGCCAGATTCTATTGCAGCGGTGGCTGTGCCGCCAACTCATACAACTTCCACGGCACAATCACTGATGCCTATGATTTAGGCTGCGAGCTGCAGAAGAAGCGTATAGAGTGCGCTATCATGATTAAGGCAGCAGAGGCTGATATGGCAGATGATGCACAATAATTTGAATTTGTCACGGGAAACGGATAGCGGTATTTGTGACCCGTGTGCGAATATATTTGCCATCTGTATACCTATATGGATGGTAGCAAAATGACAGGAAGGTATAAGAAAATGAAAAAAGGAAAGAGTTGGGTGATTATCCTTGTGGCAGTCATTTGTATCGGCTTGCTGGGCTGGTATTCCACTGCAGTAATCACCGACACAAAGCAAAAGCAGGAGGCAACTGCTAATGGTGAGAGCACCAAGGATAAGGATTATCAGAATATCAAGCTTGGTCTCGACCTCTCAGGTGGTGTTTCAATCACCTACCATATCAAGGACAAGAATCCTTCAGACAAGGATGTAAATGATACTATCGCAAAGCTCGAGCGTGCAGAGAGCTACACAACAGAGTACTCTGTATACAAGAGCGGGGGATGACCGTATCACTGTAGAGATTCCGGGTGTTGACGCCCCTAACAAGGTACTCGAGGATCTTGGAAGTCCGGGATCACTGTACTTCATCGCCCAGTATGACAGTGACGGAAATGCCAACTATACACAGGACACATCGGTTGAGGGCGGCTACAAGCTCAACTATGATATTGACACCTTAAAGGCCAATGGCTCAGTCATCCTCGATGGTAACGATGTAAAGGATGCAAGCGCCCAGTATGACCAGTCATCATCTACATCAACCAAGGAGCCTGTTGTTTCATTAAAGCTCAAGGATAAGGCTATTGACACATGGGCAGATGCCACAAAGAAGGCAAAGGATGCAGGACAGTCAATCGGTATATACTATGATGATCATTTCATCAGCGTTCCTACAGTAAGCGCCGTTATCTCAGATGGTAACTGTGTAATCAACGGAATGAAGGATTACGACGAGGCAACAAGCCTTGCAACATTTATCCGTGTCGGAGCCATCAACCTCCAGCTCGAGGAGTTAGAGTCAAATGTTGTTGGCGCACAGCTCGGTGGAACAGCGCTCACAAATGCAGTAAAGGCTGCAATTATCGGAATTATCTTAATCATGATATTCATGATTGTGCTCTATGGTATACTCGGTGTGGTTGCATCTATCGGACTTGCACTCTACTCAATGCTTACAGTACTGTTTATTTACTGGTTTGAGATTACACTTACACTGCCGGGTATCGCGGGTATCATCCTTGGTATCGGTATGGCAGTAGATGCAAACGTTATCGTATTTGCCCGTATCCGTGAGGAAATCGCAGGTGGCAAATCAGTGCTTGCTGCAGTAAATGAGGGCTACAAGAAGGCTCTTTCAGCCATCCTCGATGGACAGGTTACAACCTTTATCGCAGCACTTGTGCTTATGGTGCTCGGTTCAGGTACAGTAAAGGGCTTTGCATACACACTTATGATTTCAATTATTCTGTCACTGTTTACAGCTCTTTTTATTGCAAAATACCTTACAAGAGCATTTTACGGTGTCGGTGTCAGAGCTGAGAAGTTCTACGGCAAGGCAAAGAAGAGAAAGGTTATCAGATTTGTACAGAACAGAGTCAAATACTTTGTTATCTCAGGTGTAGTTATACTTGCAGGTATTGGCGGCATGATTTATTTCGGTGCTACAAGCGGCAATGCATTAAACTACAGTCTTGAGTTTGTAGGTGGTACATCAACCACTGCAGACTTTGGCAAGGATTATACAGCCGCAGAGGTTGAGAAGGACATCGTGCCTTCAGTATCAAAGCTCCTTGGCAATAGTGCAGTGCAGGTTACTACAGTTCAGGGCAGCCATGATGTCACATTAAAGACACGTACACTTTCACTCGATGAGAGACAGGATCTCGCAGCTCTTCTTGAGAAGGATTTCAATGTTGATGCATCAACTATAGAGACTCAGAGTATCAGCTCAACAATCAGTGGTGAGATGAGAACAAACGCTGTAAAGGCAGTTATTATTTCATGTATTTTCATGCTGTTATATATCTGGTTCAGATTCAAGGACATCAGATTTGCTTCAAGTGCTATCCTTGCGCTGGTACATGATGTGCTTGTTGTAGTCACAGCATATGCACTTATCAGAATCTCAGTCGGCAGTACGTTTATCGCATGTATACTTACAATCGTAGGTTACTCAGTCAACGATACAATCGTTATCTTTGACCGTATCCGTGAGAACCTTCACGGTATCAAGAAGTACTCAGCAGATGAGCTTGCTGATATAGCAAACGAGTCCCTTACACAGACACTTTCACGAAGCATCAATACTTCGCTTACTACATTTGTTATGGTATTGTTACTCTTTATCTTTGGTCATACATCAATCAGAGAGTTCTCATTACCACTCATGGTAGGTGTGCTTTGCGGAACATATTCTTCAATCTGCATCGCTACAGAGCTGTGGTATGTTTGAAGCTTTATCTGGGCAAGAGCGCCATCAAAAAGCAGGCGGCTGCACCGGCTAAGGTTTCTAAAAAGCTAAGAATTAATAATTAATTTATGGCCCGGCCTTTAAAGGCTGGGCTATTGTTTTTTGTGGACTTATTAATATATGCAGATATGTTTATATATTTATAAATTTATGTGCGGAGTAATAGAATGGAGCATTATTTATATGAAAATTTTTCTGATTTATCTGCTTCTTATGAATATAGCAGGCTTTGCTGCGATGGGAATTGACAAGTGTAAGGCCAAGGCACACGCATGGCGCATCCCGGAGAAGACATTATTTGGGCTCAGCCTGCTGGGCGGAAGCGCCGGTACCTGGGCTGGGATGTATGCCTTCAGGCACAAGACAAAGCATTGGTATTTTGTAAAGGGGATGCCGCTTATTTTCTTTATCCATGTGGTTATTGCATGTGTTATCTACAGGAATTTCTATTAGAAATTTAATTATACAAGGTAACAAAATACTTAATGTAGGTAAAAAGTAACAAAAAAATGTAGCATATAAGTACATAATTGTGTATAATAGATAACAGGTACAAAACCACTACACAACTATCAAGGAGGACAAAATAATGTGGGCATATGAAAGCGTATTTTATCAGATTTATCCGTTAGGCTTCTGTGGGGCACCATTTGAGAATGATGGTGTTTTGGAGCATAGAATTTTGAAAGTGAATGACTGGATACCTCATATCAAAAAGCTTGGGGCAGATGCAATCTATTTTTCACCGGTGTGTGAATCTGATACACACGGATATAATACAAGGGATTATACAAAAATAGACACAAGGCTTGGCACAAACGAGGACTTCGCACAGGTTTGTGACAATCTGCACAAGGACGGCATAAAGGTAGTGCTGGACGGTGTTTTCAATCATGTGGGAAGAGGCTTCTGGGCCTTTCAGGATGTGCTTAAAAATAGAGAAAGCTCACCATATGTAAACTGGTTTGGACGTATAGCCTTTGACGGCAACTCAAACTATAATGATGGATTGTGGTACGAGGGCTGGGAAGGCAATTACGACCTGGTCAAGCTTAATCTGAGAAATGAGGATGTAATCCAGCATATCTTTTCAGCGATAAAGGGCTGGGTAGACGAGTTTGATATAGACGGGCTGAGACTTGATGTGGCATACTGCCTCGACCATGATTTCCTCAGAAGACTAAGGGAGTTCTGCGACTCACTAAAGCCGGATTTCTTCCTGGTGGGAGAGACACTGCATGGTGACTACAACCAGATTATGAATGATGCGATGCTTCACTCGGTAACGAACTATGAGTGCTATAAGGGTCTGTACTCGAGCTTTAATTCCATGAATATGTTTGAGATAAATCATTCGCTTCTCAGGCAGTTCGGACCGGAGCAGTGGACTCTCTACAAGGGTAAGCACCTCCTGTCATTTGTGGACAATCATGATGTGACAAGAGTGGCAAGCATACTGACCAATGAAAAGCATCTGCCACTAATCTATGCACTTGCATTTGGTATGCCTGGCATCCCTTGTGTGTACTATGGCAGTGAGTGGGGAGAGAAGGCAAAAAAAAGACGGTGACCCGGCTTTGAGGGCATGCTTTGAAGCACCACAGTACAATGAGCTGACTGAATGGATTTCAAAGCTCGCAGAGGCAAAGAAGCAGTCAAAGGCACTATGCTACGGTAATTTCTATTCGGTTGTGCTCACAAACGGCCAGTGCGTTTTCGGTCGTGAATGTGATGGCGAAAAGGTATTCGTGTGCATCAATGCCGCAGACCAGCCGTTTTTCGCGGGCTTTGATATGGGAAAGGGTGATGCAACAGACCTGATTACAGGTGAGCAGGTTACATTAAACGGTGGCCTTGAGCTGCCACCTTACAGTGCATACTTTTTGAGATAACATTTGTATGGACAATAAAAGAAATAATAAAAGAAAAAATGAAAGAAAAGAGCTCATATGTGCTGTCACAGCCGTAGTGGTACTTTACACAGCTATGGAGTCGATAGGCATCACATGCCCCATTAAGTTCATCACCGGAATATCATGTGCAGGCTGTGGCATGTCGAGGGCATGGATGGCATTTTTACAGCTTGATATAGCAAAGGCATTTGCATATCATCCGCTTTTTTGGCTTGTGCCTATTGCGGTAATAGTGCTTTTGTGTAAATCTAAAATAAATATTAAAATTTATAAAATAATTATATTTACAATCATCATTATGTTTGCTATAGTTTATATATGCAGATTGATATGGTCAGGCGATGATGTCGTGGTCTTTGAGCCGGAAAAGAATATCCTGTTTCGTATCATTCGTGTAATAAAAAGCAAAATAAAAAAGGAGAAAGAAGATGTTTTGCGAGAAATGTGGAAAAGAAATTCCTGATTCAACGAAATTCTGTCCATACTGTGGAGCAGCTGTTTCCAAGGCACAGGATTTTGTCAACAAAGCAGGAGAGGTCTTCAATGCAGCAGAGCAGGAGCTTGGAAGTGCATTTGATGAGGTAAAGCAGTCCTTCACAGGAAACAGTGCAAACCAGCAGAATGCAGGTGGACAGTACAATGGAAGCTACCAGAACAACGGAGCCGGACAGTACAACGCAGGCTACCAGAATAACGGAGCCGGACAGTACAACGCAGGCTACCAGAATAACGGAGCCGGACAGTACAATACAGGCTACCAGAACAATGGTGGTCAGACTCCTCCGCCATACAGGGGAGAGAAGTTAAAGGATGACAGAGGTCTTGCTTCATACATAATTCTGTCTATTATTACATGTGGTATTTATGGATATTATTTCATCTACAAGATGGCTCATGATGTCAATGTAGCATGTGATGGAGATGGCGAGAATACATCAGGTCTCGTAGCATTTATCCTGCTTTCAATGATTACATGCGGTATCTATGCATGGTACTGGTACTATAAGCTGGGCAACAGACTGGCAAATAATGCAGGCAGATACGGACTTAGCATTCAGGAGAATGGAACCACTGTTTTGATGTGGTGCATATTTGGTACACTTATCTGTGGAATCGGACCATTCATCGCTATGCACATCCTTATCAAGAACTCAAATATGATCTGCAATGCTTACAATAGGACACATGGACTTATGTAATTTGAGTTTTGATTTAATTTAATTAAATAATTTGATTATATTATTTCTAAGGCGGGAGGCAGTTTGCATTAAGCAGACTGTCTCCTTAAATTTTGTATATTAAATTAAACGGTAAATATTATTGAAAAAGGTCATTCAGACATTGACAAAAATTTGTCAAAGTGTTACTATTTTTTTATAAATTACGACAGAAATGTCGGTTATACATAGGTTTTTAAGGAGGATTTATACAATGAGCGAGTTCAAAAATTTAACACTTGACGTAGCAGATCAGATTGCAGTACTTGCAATTTCAAGACCGGCTGCTCTTAATGCATTAAACAGTGAGACTCTTGATGAGTTAAATGTAGCATTAACAGAGATAGAGGCAAGAGACGATGTTAAGGTGCTTATCCTTACAGGTGGTCCTGACAAGAAGGGCAACGAGTTCAAGTCATTCGTAGCAGGAGCAGACATCTCAGAGATGGTTAATTTCACAGCACCACAGGCAAGAGCATTCGGAATCAAGGCTTCAGAGCCATTCTTCAAGCTCATGAATATGCGTCAGGTTACAATCGCAGCTGTCAATGGATTCGCACTCGGTGGAGGATGCGAGATTTCTATGGCGTGTGATATCAGAATCGCTTCTGAGAACGCAATTTTCGGACAGCCTGAGACAGGACTTGGAATCATTCCTGGATTCGGCGGTACACAGAGACTTGCCCGCTTAGTAGGAATGGGACGTGCTAAGGAAATGATCTTCACATGCGACAATGTAGACGCTGCAGAAGCATACCGCATCGGTCTCGTTAATAAGGTAGTAGCAAAAGAGGAGCTTATGCCAACAGCTAAGGCTATGGCTGCAAAGATCATCTCCAAGGGAAGCTACGCAGTCTCCGTTGCCAAGGCAGCAATCAACAACGGCTACGACATGGACATCAAGAATGCCGTTGAGATGGAAGCAAACCTCTTTGGTGTTGTAAATGATACAAACGACAAGAAAGAGGGAATGGGAGCATTCCTTGAGAAGAGAGCTGCAAACCTCACAGATTTCTAAATTATGATTTGAATTATTTATTGTATATGAATTAAAATAGCCGGTGTGTTAAGCACCGGCTATTTTGTATGAATCAGATTAGATTATTACTCTCACGATAAACATAGTATCAGATACACTGTACTGGCATTTGCCGCCCAGTCTCTCAGCAGTCTGTCTGATGCTTTTTGTACCAAGTCCATGCCCTCTTTCTGTTGCAACGGGCATATCGTTTATGAGCTAAGGCCTTGTCGTTTTCATTGTTTTCGATGAAGGCAGCTATATTATTCAGAAAGTGCCTCATATCGTGACGCAGCAGAGAAACATTTTTACCCCTTAAGTCATTTTGACTTTATTATATAATCTTTTTTTGTAAAGCGTAAACAACAGTCTTGAAAAAAAGAACGAAACGTATCTATAATTAGAGTACTGTTCACATGGCAGTGTTAATATATAATTATAGATTTACAAGAGGAAAAAATGAAGTCAAGAGCAACACAGACCAAAGAACTGGATATGGTGAACGGACCACTCGCAAGGAAGATACTGATTTACTCCATACCGCTCATGTTCTCAAACCTGCTTCAGGTATTTTTCAATATGACAGATGTGGCAGTGGTGGGAAAATTTGCAGGTGCAAGAGCACTCGGCTCGGTCGGTTCCACGACAATCATCATCACACTCACAACAGGCATACTGCTTGGCATGGGAGGCGGTGTCAATGCTGTCACGGCACTGCACATGGGAGCAGAGGACTATCAGAGGGTGCATAAGACCGTCCACACATCGGTCATTCTGTGCTTTATAGCGGGACTTTTACTGTTAGTGGCAGGCCTGGCTGTTTCAAAGCCACTGCTTGAAGTGATGAATACAAAGCCTGAGCTTATAGACGGTGCTAAAGCATATATGATGATATATAAGTGCGGTTCGACGGCGCTTGCGCTTTATAATTTCGGTAACGGTGTGCTGAGCGCAGTGGGCGATACAAAGAGGCCTCTTATATACCTGAGTATCTCGGGAATTATCAATATAGTGCTCAACCTGTTCTTTGTAATAGTATGCAGACTGGGAGTGATAGGAGTGGCCATCGCAAGCATCATAGCACAGTACATCTCAGCGGCTCTCATCATCAGGTTTCTCCTGAAGACATACGGCAGCTACGGCCTGCACATGAAGGATATAGCGATTGACAGGGATGCAGCTGCAGCAGTGCTTCGTATCGGAGTGCCGGCCGCGATACAGTACTCGCTCTTTGCCATAGCCAATATATGTATCCAGACATCCATCAACTCCTTCAGCCATGTGGTCGTGGAGGGCAATTCAGCCGCCACCAATGCGGATTCGCTCATCTATGACATGATGGCGGCATTTTACACCGCATGTACCAGCTTCATAGCGCAGAATCTGGGCGCGAGGAAAAAAGGAAAGGGTGCTTAGGACATTTTTCATCACCCTGGCATACTCGTTTCTGATGGGACTGGTGCTTGGAGTGGCATTGTTTATATTCCAAAGACCGTTCCTTTTGCTCTTTACGAGTGATGATGCCGTGATACACTATGGACAGATCAGAATCGGTGTGATGGCATTCGTCTACTGTGTATCAGCCTTCATGGACAATGCCACAGCCGCCGCCAGGGGCATCGGAAAAAGCGTCATGCCAACCATCATAGTTGTCATGGGCTCTGTCGTATTCAGGATTATATGGCTGCTCACAGTGTTTGCGTATTTTAAGACACTGCAGTCCTTATACCTCATATACGTCATTTCGTGGACGCTCACCGCAATCGCCGGCAATATATACTTTGCATACCACTACAGGAGAATTTAGCGGATAGCTATAATAAAACTGAATAGTAAGCGATAAGAACAGTCAGACATATGTGAGAGATGTGCCCGGCTGTTTTTGCGGTTTCGCGGCTGTCTCTCTTTTTATAATAGGATAATAGGAATTTGCCTGATATTTTTATTGCCCTTTTGCGGTTTTAATGCTACAATCAAGCCAAAGCATTATATTTCTGTTGAGCGACACCACAGTACACATTTTTATCGGTGCGTATCACTTTGAAGAGGGTAGAACCACTTAGTATTTTTCGACAAAGACATGGAAATTTTCAATGCTTTAAGTTACCTATCAATAGCAGGGAAAATGGATATGTCGATTGAGAAACATTATGTGAATGAAGCTGACTGGGGTTGTTGATGCTTTATATTGACAAGAAATTTTGTATCATGCGATATTCTATTCTTCTTGCTTACACAACTAAACAGGAGGAGAATAATGTCGGGAGAGACAAAAGAGGTTTTTGGCAGTAATTATGGCCAGAACGATGTAATCATCAACGGATTGATTGAAAAAATGACGCTGTTTGATGACAATCTGATGAGTCTTGTATTCGGGCAGAATATCGAGACAACGGAGTTACTGCTTCGCGTAATAATGGAGCGTGATATTAAGGTTATAGACGTCCGGGGGCAGGATGAATTAAAAAATCCAGTGATTGGTGGGAGATGTATTACCTTGGATGTGCATGCAATAGATGTCGATGGCAGACATATTGATATCGAGGTGCAGATTAATGCTGAGGGATCGCATGTCAAAAGAGCCAGATATCACAGCAGTATGAGGGATGCGAGGATGCTGGAGGAAGGACAGGAGTTTAAGGAGATTAAGGATTCATACGTGATTTTTATTTATGATCACGATAAGTTCAGAAAAGGACTGCCATTTTATCACATTCAAAGGCGTGTTGATGAAACGGGTGAAGCCTTTGGAGATGGTTCGCATATTATCTATGTAAATGGAAGGTATGAAGGTAATGATGATATAGGTCGGATGATGAGAGATTTTCATCAGTGCAGGCCGGAGCTGATAAAAAGTGAGACATTGTCAAAAGCGGTGGCTTATTACAAAGAAAAGGAAGGACGTGGTGCTATGAGTGAAGCTGTAAGAAAGTACGCAATGGAATATGCAAAAGAATATGCAAAAGAGTATGCAAAAGAGTATGGTGAGGAACAAAGAAGAGAAGGTATGAAGGCTGGAATTAAGACTGGCATTGAGACTGGAATTGAGACTGGCATTCAGACCGGACGTCGTACAGAAATATTCTTATCGGTTCAGGATGGGGACTATTCGGTGAACAGGGGAGCTGAGAAGCTTGGAATGTCAGTGGATGAGTTTGAAAAATCAATGAGTGAGGCAGGCTACAGAGTGCCGGAGTTAGTGTAACACGTATATATACAATTAAAATCGAGGCATGTTTAATTATGGAAAATTCAAATGAAAAAAGAAGACATGAGAGCACTTATTATGGTATTTGTAATATGGCTTTTGTTATGGTGTGTTGATAAGACAGTATTTTTTTTTGAGTATCTGCCGCATCACTCAGATTATGAGATAGTGGCAGCATATAAAGCTTTTAATGGTGATATGCGTGATAATATAATCAGGGTATATGTACCGGATAGGGATAACGCTATCGGATATATAAAGGCAGACTACACAGACAAAGAAGAAAAACCTATATATGTAGGATACAGTAAGGAAAGGTCACCTCACGTTGTACGTAAAACACCGGCGCTTTCAAAAGGAATGATTTTAGCGGGAGGAATCATTCCGGCAGCAATAGTCCAATATTTTTTTAGAAAAAAGCATAAATAGTGTCCTTAGACACGCAGGAAATTTAGAGACCCTTCAGGATTGTCAGTGCCCTTCTCAAGCAGCGAGATGAGCTCTGAGATAGTCTGTTCGGTCTCTTCTTTTGTGGACGGAATCAGTGTATTGTCAAGCTTTACGACGAGCACAAGAAGCACAATCTCTGCAAGCGCATCAGGCTGTTGGCACACGATAAGTCCCTCAGCTGCTCCCTGCCTTATGATTTCACCGGTCACCGGCTTTAGCTCGGTAATCAGGTAATTGATGTATTTGTTGTGCAAAAATGCATTCTCCTGTACACCATTTCCGGCATCGGACTGGATTTTTAAAAAAGGCGGCAGAGGAGTTGCGGCATGCCTGAAATATCATCGCCATGCGCACAAACGGAGATATATCGGTGCGCTTTGCAAGCTCCTTTGCGGTGGCAAGCGGCTCTTCGTAGCTTTTTGCCATAAGTGCATCAAAGATAGCCTCCTTTGATGAAAAATAATAATATATGCTACCCTTGCCTATCCCGGCTGTCTGGGCGATTTCGCTGACAGATATCTGGGATATTTTTTTTTGTTTCTAAAAGGGTTCTTAGCGCTTCAAGTATCTTCTCGTATTTTTCCGAATTTGGTCTTGTGGAATGTGGCATAGTGGCTCCTCTTTTTTATTAGTTACGTTCATTTTAATATATATTATCACAATCCATATGATTCTTCCATGAAATTTTACCGGGGTAATAGATAATGATATGATACGTTTGGATAGTTTATGAAAAAATAACAGAATAGTTTGAAAACGAAAACATTTATATTGACCGCCGGTCGAAAAAGTGATACTGTAATGAAGTAACAAGTTGACTGGTGGTCGAAAAGGAGAATTGATATGACTTATGCAGATATGTTTTCAAAGGTAAAGGGACTGTTTATGGAGTCTGATGTGAGCGATATAAGCGAGCACCTTGCTTTTCAGTTCAATATAACAGGAGAGGCAGAGGGAATTTTTTATGCCGAGGTAAAGGATGGTGTGTTGGCAGTGGAGCCGTATGAGTATTTTGACAGGGATGCGATTTTTATATGCAGCGCAGAGACTCTTTTAAGCTGGCAGAAGGAAGGATTGATCCGATTCTTGCATTTACAACAGGCAAGCTCAAGGTGGAGGGAAATATTGATAAGGCACTTCGCCTGAAGCAGATTATAGACAGTAAGAAGGCGTAGGTGATGAGGATGAAGTGGGGAATAATTGCAGGTGTTTTAGGTGGTATTGCTGCAGCAGAGGCAGGCGGCAGTGCTTATTTCTACAGGAGGACCATGATGCGCTACAATGCCAAGAAGGAGCGCACGATGAAGATGTCGGGGGTTGACTGGGAGAGCTATTACAGCTTTATGAAGCCGCACGGAGAGTGGATGAGAGCACAGACTCATGAGGATGTGTGGATTAAGTCTGATGATGGATTAAGACTGCATGCCACATATTTTCCGGGGATAGATGGAGGTAATCCGGATAAAGCCGTCATATGCTTTCACGGCTACACAAGTGAAGCTATGTCTGATTACAGCAGCATATCCAATTACTATTTAAAGAAGGGCTATAGCATGCTGCTTGTAGATGCGAGGGCACATGGACAAAGCGAGGGTAAATTCATAGGCTTCGGCTGCAAGGACCGCTATGATGCGCTTAAGTGGATTGACTGGATGATTAAGAAGGCAGGCAATGGCATAAGGATTGTTTTGATGGGAAATTCCATGGGAGGTGCCACTGTGCTTATGGCAAGTGGACTTAATCTGCCGGAGCAGGTGAGGGGAATTGTGTCAGACTGTGCATTTACCTCGCCTAAGGCGGTATTTACACATGTGCTTCACAGCATGTACCATCTGCCGACTTTTCCGATGATTCAGATTGCAGATTTTGTGAACAGAAAAATGGCAGGGTATGGGCTTGATGAATGCAATGCTGCAAAAGAGGTGCAAAAGGCGAAGCTGCCTATTTTGTTTATCCATGGTGATAAGGATACATTTGTGCCATGCAGCATGTGTGATGAGCTTTATGCAAGCTGCGCGTCACAAAAGACAAAGCTGATAGTAAAGGGTGCAGGACACTGCGAGAGCTATCACAAGAATACGAAAGCTTTCGAGGACGCACTTGATAAATTTTTGGAAGGAGTTATGAGATGATGAAGACGAGAAAGGGACACAATGTATATCCGTTACGGTTGCACAAAAATTTCATTTGTACTATGCAAAGTACTGTCCGAATATGGCTGTGCTCAATATAGGTACAAGCCTGACAATCGGCACGGAGCTTGACTGGAACGTGCTAAGGGATTCAATCAACTACGCGTATGCCAGAAACGAGGCCATGCGTATCCGTTTTACAAGGGATAAGGATGGAGAGTGCTATCAGTATATTGCGGATGTGGCTGAGGATTTTAAAGAGAGAACTGTCGATTTCAGGGATTTTACTGATTTAACCATGGAGGAGGCAGAGAATGAGATGCAAGGCTGGACACAGGTGCCGTTTGAGTTTGAGGACTCTCCTATGACGAAAATCGTGATGATAAAGATGCCTGATGGCTTTAATGGAGTGTACTTCTTAGGTCATCACATGGTGGTTGATGCGCAGTCACTTATTGCATTTTTAAAGGATATTATTGAGATATACTGCAATGCCATGTATGAGGGAGTACCTTTTCCAAAGGATATGTCTCATATATCGAGCAGCTTAAAAAGGATCTGGCATATGAAGCCGGAAGTAAGGCACAGCTTAGGGACAGAGAGTTCTTTGAGAAGCTTATCAGACAGTCGGAGCCAATCTACAACGGAATCGACGGCACAGCAAAGCTTGATGCGGCAAGAGAACTGATGCATGATAACAAGCTAAGGAGTGCATTCAATGCATCGGATGATGTCACCTCAGCGCTTGATATCTTTCATCTGGAGGCTGAGCCGACAAAGCGTCTTATGGATTTTTGCGAGAAATATCATATTTCGCTTGCTTGTCTGCTTCTCATGGGAATCAGGACGTTTTTCCAGAAGGAAAACGGCTTCGATGATGTCTCCGTAAACAATGCCATCGCCAGACGTGCGACACTTAAGGAGAAGAAGTCAGGCGGCACACGTATTCATTCGTTTCCGTTTAGGACGTGCTTTTCAAAGGATGTACGCTTTATTGATGCCGTGTATACCATCAGGGATAAGCAAAACGAGCTGTTCCGCCATGCAAACTACAACCCGACAGAGTACTTTGCACTGCGCTCAAAGACCTATCCGCAGCCAAAGGCGGGGCTTACATATGAGCCGATGTCGCTTACATATCAGCCTATGGCCTTAAAGGAAAAGGGCTTAAACGACCTGGGAGATATAAAATACAAGACTAAGTGGTACCCGAACGGCATGACTACACAGGCTATGTATCTAACGGTAATGCACCGCCCGGAGGACAACGGACTGGATTTCAGCTTCGAGCATCAGGTCAAGGCAGTCTCAAGAAAGCAGCTTGAGTATATGTACTATTACCTGTGCAAAATCATGTTCAAGGGAGCAGAAAACCCTGAGCTTACAATAGGCGAAATCATTAAATTAGTGTAGTGGATTAGGAAACGTATTAGGTAAAAGGAGATTATTATGTTTGATGAATTAGTGGAAATTATCTGTAATTATGTTGATGTTCAGCCGGCAGATGTGCACGAAGAGTCACGTTTTATGGAGGACCTGGGCTTTACGTCATTTGATTTCATGAGCATGCTCGGGGAGATAGAGGATACCTTTGATGTGGAGGTTGAGCAGACAAAGGCTGCAGAAATCCGCACAGTACAGGAAGCAGTCGATTATCTTGAGACATTAAAAGACGCATAATGGGCGCAGATAGGAGAAAATATGTTATTTCACACAATTCCTGAAATTCTTTCATATGCAAATGAAGCTTACGGCGCAGATGATGCGATAAGATGGAAGAAATCCAAAAATGAGATAGAGTCAAGAACCTACAGTGAGCTTAAGAATGATACAGACAGCTTTGCCAATGCCATCGAAAAGCTTGGCAAAAAAGGGCAGCATATCGCTGTAATAGGCCCTTCATCATATGAGTGGATAGTATCATATCTGGCAATCACAGAAAGCGGAAGTGTTGCGGTTCCAATCGATGCATCGCTTCCGGCAGCGGATATATGTGAGCTTTTGGACAGAGCCAGTGTGAGGATGCTTATATTTGATGAGGCACGTTCGGATGTGGCTGAGGCCGCAGCTAAAAGCTGTCATGATATAAATGTGTATGTGTCTATGAACAGTACAGAGCATTGTCCACAGGTGCTTTCGTTTAAAGGGCTTATAGATGACAACAGGGGAAGCTACGAGCCGGCAGTGGCAGAGGATGCGCTTTGCACTATCATGTTTACGTCCGGAACCACAGGAAAGAGCAAGGGAGTCATGCTGACGCAGAACAACCTGGCTGAAAATGCCACATGCCTTGACATGAAAATTGGACCTCACACGGTAATCTTGTCTGTGCTTCCGATACACCATGCATACTGTCTGAGCATGGATATTCTGAAAGGAATTTCACTGGGTTCGGTAATCTGCATCAATGATTCCATCATGCGCATGGCAAAAAATATACAGCTTTTTACTCCCGACATGATTCTTATGGTGCCTCTTATGATTGAGACATTTGCCAGAAAGCTCGAGGCGGTAAGGGCAGCAGTACTTCCTGCAGAGCCGGTCCGTAAGAAAATGTTTGGAGAGAGGCTTCATACAATCTGCAGTGGCGGTGCGTACCTAAATCCTGATTATGTTGATTTATTTGCAGAGTTTGGTATCACCATATTGCAGGGCTATGGCATGACGGAGTGTTCTCCGGTCATAAGCACAAATCTAAGCTGGGATATCCGCAAAAACTCTGTAGGCAAGCTGATGCCAAACTGTGAGGCAAAAACAGTTGACGGTGAGCTTTTAGTCCGCGGTACAAGTGTGATGCAGGGCTATTATAAGATGCCAAAGGAGACTGAGGAGACACTGTCGGACGGCTGGCTTCACACGGGTGACTTAGGCTATGTGGACGAGGATGGATATATTTATCTGACCGGCAGAAGAAAAGAATCTGATTATCACCAAAAACGGTGAGAATGTGTCACCGGAGGAGATTGAAAACGCTCTGAGCGTAAATCATCTCATAAAGGAAATCATAGTGCGTGAGTCTGAAGGAGTGATTGAAGCTGAGATTTTCCCGGACAGAGAGTATGCTCAAAATGCAGGTATCGTCGATATAAAGGGCAGCACTGCAGGCGCTTATCGATGAGTACAATGTGAATGCACCTGCCTACAAGCGTATCTATAGCCTTAAAGTAAGGGAGAGTGAGTTTGAAAAGACGGCTTCACGTAAGATAAAGAGAAGCTGATAGAAATAATCACATAGTTACTATAATACTAAAAAGAGGAAGCCGATGCATGTGGCTTGCATCGGCTATATATGAAAAAAAAGATTAGTATGAGTATTGCGTAATTAATATGTTTTGTTGCTTTTGTTTTGTATCTTTCGTTTATGATGTTAGTATACAAATCAATTGTGAAAACCGTGTGTTTTGAATTTCACTTTTCTGTAAACAAAATATGAACAAACTGTGCAGTCCTAAGGTACCATAAAAAATCCTTAGACAATATCATGATTTTGTGTATAATTATAGTATCGGTATTTGTTATTGCATATAGGATAAGATTTTATGCATAATCAAACAGCGATATTATTTTTTTTACAAGGGGAAAAAGATGAAATTATTAAGTTTTGCAATCCCATGTTACAATTCAAAGGATTACATGGAGCATTGTATAGAGTCTATCCTGCCGGGTGGAGATGATGTGGAGATAATTATTGTTGATGACGGTTCAAAGGATGAGACGGCAGCGATAGCTGACAGATATGCAGCCGAATATCCTGACATAGTAAAGGCTGTACACCAGGAGAACGGTGGACATGGAGAGGCTGTAAACACAGGTCTCAAAAATGCCACAGGCAAATATTTCAAGGTCGTTGACAGCGATGACTGGGTGGATTTGGATTCATACAAGAAGATACTGGACAAGCTAAGGGAGTTTGAGCAGGAGAATACACAGATTGATATGCTTCTTGCCAACTATGTCTACGAGAAAGAGGGAGCAAAGCGTAAAAGGTTATGCGTCAGACCGGCTTTCCGCGCAATGAGATATTTACCTGGGTGATATAAAGCATATTTATAAGGGGCATTACATACTGATGCATTCGGTAATATACAGGACAGAGCTTTTGAGAAGCTGTGGACTCAAGCTGCCAAAGCATACCTTTTATGTGGATAATATCTATGTATATAAGCCGCTTCCGTATGTGCGTACGATGTACTATCTGGATGTGGACTTCTACAGATATTTTATCGGTCGCGATGACCAGTCGGTCAATGAGCAGGTGATGATACGCCGTATTGACCAGCAGATTCGTGTAAATAAGATTATGTTTGACGATGTCAAATTGCATGAGATAACAAATGAGATGTGCAGGAAGTATATGTACAGCTATCTGGAGATTATTACGACTATTTCTACTATTCTGGCAATTATCTCAGGCACCGATGAGAACATGGCTAAGAAGGATGAACTGTGGGCATACATGAAGGAGCATGATGAAGAAACCTACAAGAAGCTACGCCATGGCGTCATGGGACAGTTAATGAACCTGCCGGGCAAGGGAGGCAGAAAGGTAGCTATCGGTGCGTATAAGCTGTCACAGAAGGTTGTTGGATTCAATTAGACGGATGTGAAATAAGGAGTATTATATGGATGAAGTATATAAGCAAATTGTTAATATAGCAAAAAAATATAATACAAAAAAAAAGTAGTGCTGTTTGGTTCACGCGCCAGAGGCACGAATCATCCTAAAAAGTGATATTGATCTGGCTATTTATGGATGTGAGGATTTTGGTGATTTATCGGATTGTCTTAATGAGGAGTTGTGGTCTTTACTAAAGCTGGACATAATAAATATGGATGATAAGCATATTTCACCGGTACTGGTGACAGAAATAGAAAGGGATGGGAGGGTATTGTATGAAAAAATTTGACCAGTATGTCAGCCACTTGAGGATATTGTCAAGGGCATTTGATGAAGACTTGACAAATGATTTTATTGTGAGCGGTATAATTGATAAATATTATATACAATTTGAGCTGGGCTGGAAGGTCTTAAAGAATTGTTACGATATGAGGGCGCTAATCAGGCTGCAACAGGTTCTCCAAGAGAAATTATAAAAACTGCATATGCGTATTATGATTTTATTGATGAGAGTGTCTGGCTTGGAATGTTAAGAGACAGGAATGATACAACTCATATATACAATGAGGAAGCTGCACGTCAGCTTGTGAATAAGGTGCTTGACAGTTATATTCATGAATTTCAGGTGCTGGAAATGAAAATTAAAGAAAGATATTCAGATGAAGTATTATCATCAATTAATTAAAAAAGACCACAGGGCATCAAAACAGATGAACTGTGGTCTTTTAATATTGAAATTAAATTACTCTCCAAGTGTGAGCATGGTATCTATGCAGGCCTTGGCCTTTGTTCTTATATCGTCAGGCAGTATGATTTCTTCTCCGCCTGCTCCCTTAACACAATTGTATACATCCATCAGGGTAGTGAGCTTCATATTGTGGCATACGCAGTCCTTTGAGAGCGGATAGAAGCTCTTTTCAGGGCACTCATACTGTAAGTGCTGCAGTATGCTGTTTTCAGTTCCGATGATAAATTCCCGGTCTGTGCTGTTTTTAGCATAGTCAATGATGCCGGTGGTGCTTCCGATATAGTCTGCAGCCTTTGAAACCTCAGCAAGGCACTCCGGATGTACGAGAAGCTTTGCAGCAGGATGAGCCGCTTTTTTGCTCTCTCAACATCTGCTATTGACATGCGCAGGTGAGTAGGACAGCCACCATGTACAAATTTGAAGGTCTTTTCCGGAACCTGTTCCTCAACCCATGCGCCCAGATTGCAGTCAGGGATGAAAAGAATCTTGTTATTGTCAATATTTTTAACAATTTTTACAGCGGATGAGGATGTGACGCACACATCGCATATGGTTTTAAGCTCTGATGTGGTGTTTATGTAGGCAACCACTGTATAGTCAGGGTTCTCGGCCTTTAACGATTGTAAGAGCTCTACATCGAGCTGCTCCGCCATAGGACAGCCTGCTGCGCTGTTTGACAAAAAATACATGCTTGTCAGGAGATAAAATCTTGCAGGTCTCTGCCATGAAGCGGACACCGCACATGAGCACATTCTTCTGTGGTGCTGTGGCAGCCTGCTTGCTGAGTCCATATGAGTCGCCTGGGAAGTCGGCAACCTCAAGTATCTCGTGACTCTGATAAGCGTGAGCTAATATACAGATATCATTTTCCTTCTTTAATCGGATAATCTCATCCTGTAATTCTCTTGTTGTCATCATAATATGATATACCTCTTGAAATTCCTAGTGTGATTGAAGCACAGTTGTATCAATGTAAGCCCATTTTGGATTTTACATAAAGAACCGGCCAAAATAAATAAGTTACTTGTCATTATACTTAGCTGTAAACCAGCTGTCAACACAAAAAGTTTTACAGGTGTCTTGTCAGTTGTAAATTTTAGTGTTATAATACGCCCATTACAGTAAATCGCATCCAGGGGGATGTTGCTAAAGAAGCGGCTACATCGGTGGATGCAGGTAAATAAAAGAGGTAACATATTATGAATACAGATGTACTTATTGTGGGAAGCGGCTGCTCAGGTCTTTATTGTGCGCTTAAGCTTCCAAGAGACATAAGAATTACACTGATAACAAAGTCAGATCTGGAGAGCAATGATTCATTTCTGGCGCAGGGCGGCATGTGCATGCTTAAAGAGCAGTCTGATTTCGACAGCTTTTTTGAGGATACCTTAAAGGCCGGCCACTACGAGAATGACAAGGAGTCGGTTGGGATAATGATAAACTCATCACCTGAGGTGGTGAAGGATCTTGTTTCATACGGAGCAGATTTTGCGAGAAATGATGACGGCTCACTTGCCTATACGAGAGAGGGAGCTCATTCACACAACAGAATTATTTTCCATGAAGATGTGACCGGAAAAGAGGTAACAAGCACATTGCTTGCACAGGTTAAGAAGCTTTCAAATGTGACACTCATGGAGTATACGACGATGGTTGACATCATCGAAAGGGATAACAAATGCTACGGCGCCATCATCAGAAAACAGGATGGCACGCTGGAAAAGGTGACAGCGGCATACACTGTCATGGCTTGTGGCGGAGTTGGAGGACTGTACAGATTTTCAACAAATTTCAGACATCTGACAGGTGACTCGCTTGCCATTGCAAAAAAGCATGGCATAGAGCTTAAAAACCCGGACTATGTGCAGATTCACCCAAGGACCTTTTACACGAAAAAGCATGAGGACAGAAGCTTTCTCATTTCAGAGTCCGTAAGAGGGGAGGGTGCTAAGCTTTTTAGACAAGAATATGAACAGGTTTGTCGATGAGCTCTTACCAAGAGACGTGCTGACCGGCAAAATCCGTGAGCAGATGAAAAAGGACGGCACAGACTTTGTCTGGGAGGATTTGCGTACCATTCCAAGGGATGAGCTTGTATCACATTTTCCAAATATCATTGAACATTGCAAGGAGATGGGATATGATGTTTTCAAGGAGCCTATTCCTGTTGTTCCGGCACAGCACTATTTCATGGGCGGCGTCAAGGTGAATCATCACAGCCGCACATCCATGGAATGTCTCTATGCAGTTGGAGAGACCGCATGCAACGGAGTGCACGGCAGAAACCGTCTTGCAAGCAATTCACTGCTTGAGAGCCTGGTATTCGCAAAGCGTGCAGCAGGACAGATGGCGGAGCTTGGCTTTGTAAATGATGAGATAGCAGCCAAAAAAGGCAGCAGATAGCATCGTCCTCGCAGACTACAGCGATGAAAAAGCTGTAGAGAGAGAATACAGGAAGCTCGCCATGGAGGCAATAGAGGGACGCATCAGCGTAGGTACAGAAGAGACTGTCGAATCAGGCATTGCCTATATTCAGGCATAAAAAGTGCGAAACCGTAATAAATAAGAATAATTTGAACGAAAGGAATCTAAATATATGTACGATCAGGTAACACTGGGCCTCAACGTAGACCCATTCATATTAAGCGCATTAAAGGAGGACATCACAAGCGAGGACGTATCCACAAACAGCGTGATGCCACATCCACAGGCAGGAGAGGTGGATTTAATCTGCAAACAGGACGGAATCATCTGTGGACTGCAGGTTTTTGAGAGAGTTTTCACACTGCTTGATGCAGATACAAAGGTAGAGTTTTACGTAAAGGATGGCGATAGGGTAGAAAAAAAGCAGCTTATCGGCAAGGTTTACGGAGATATCAGAGTACTCTTGTGCGGTGAGAGAACTGCGCTCAATTATTTACAGCGCATGAGTGGAATTGCCACTTATACCAGTCAGGTTGCAGCACTCTTAGAGGGCACCGGTATCAAGCTTTTGGATACCAGAAAGACAACCCCAAACAATAGAATTTTTGAAAAATACTCGGTCAGAGTCGGTGGTGGAAACAACCACAGATACAATCTCTCGGATGGAGTGCTTCTTAAGGATAACCACATCGGAGCCGCTGGCGGTGTAAAAGAGGCAATCGCCATGGCAAAGGCCTATGCTCCGTTTGTCAGAAAGATTGAGGTTGAGGTAGAGAGCTTTGACATGGTGAAGGATGCGGTTGAAGCCGGTGCCGATATTATCATGCTCGACAACATGTCCACAGAGCTTTTAAAGCAGTGCATCGACTACATTGACGGCAGAGCCGAAATCGAGGTTTCGGGAAATGTTACCAAAGAAAATATTGCAAGAATAAAGGGTCTTGGTGTAGACTATGTATCAAGTGGTGCGCTCACACATTCAGCGCCTATTATGGATTTATCACTTAAAAATCTACATGCAGTATAGATTTTAGATTGCCGGTCGCACTATGCTGTGACAGTAATGTTTTACAGAAAGGAACGAAAATGAACGGTGATGAGAGAAGAAAAAAAAATAATAAATATTCTATCCTCGTCAAAGTCGCCTGTGCGGGAGTTGCGCTTGCAAAGGAGCTTGATGTGAGTCGTCAGGTGATTGTGCAGGACATAGCACTGCTTCGAGCAAACGGAGCCGCGATTTTTTCGACAAACAGAGGATATCTGATACAGGCGGATAAGCAGTATTCGAGAGTATTAAAGGTGGTTCACGAGGATGATGAAGTAGAGGAGGAGCTTTCAACAATAGTTGATGCCGGAGGCCATGTGAAGGACGTATTTGTATACCACAAGGTCTACGGAGTGATCCGTGCCAATATGGACATCAAGTCCAGACGTGATGTCAGAAATTATCTCGAGGAAATCCGTACAGGCAAGTCAAGCCTTCTTAAAAATGTAACCTCCGGTTATCACTATCACACAATATGTGCGGAGAGTGAAGAGGTGCTTGATGCCATACAGGAGGAGCTTAAGCAGAAGGGCTTCCTTGCAAAGCTGCAGGACTATGAGCCGGTGGATTTCTGGGGAGACAACGAGGACGAGGCAAAGGCTTAATTTTATCGTAAAGTTAAAGCGTAATATAATAATTGCCCGGGTGAAAGCCCGGGCTGTTTTTTGCTTTTTATTTAATTTCCAGATTTTCACCTGTAAGCCCTATGTATGATCCCTCAGGAAGTCCACCTTCAGGATGTCCGATGAGCCATTTGTTTTTAGCTGCAAGAAGAGCATCTTCTCCGCCGGTGTGTGGATGTTCCAGGGCTTCATTTGTGCCTTTTGGAAGTACAACGGCTACCAGAAATCCGCCATCAGATGCATTACATGGTGCGTAGTGCAGTGTTGTGGCATAAAGCTCGACTGCTGTTCCGGAAGGAATCCTGAAAGCTTCCATCAAAGAGGTATCATATGTATTTTCCACGGAGATATCCTGCTGTCGGCCGAGTATCAGTATGGCATCAGTTGCGGCAATATTGACCTCAGAGCATCTGTGATACTCAACAGCATTGAGCTTATGATTGTTGCCTATGCACCAGCCTATCTGTATAGGAAGCTCCCCCCGTATGTTTTCTGTTGTAATTCTGTAGCGCATTTTAGCTTTTCAAGTGCAGAAATGGATGGCTCATAAACCACATCAGCAGGAATTTCTACTGTCTGCATTGTGCTGACCAGCTCTGTAAGATCTATAGAGTCGATCACCTTTCCATATTTCTTAAAACATTCTTCTGTTATTTCATGTATGATCATTATATGGTCCTCCTGATTTTTAAAATTGTAAAAATTATAATGTATGACAGAGAAAATGTCAGCAGGATAAATTATTGTTTTATACCCTAGTTATTAGATATATTTATTTTAGGATTTGTAAAAATATTTTTTATGGAATATAATGACTATGATGCAATTTTATAGCAGAGACTGAACAAAAGAAAATAGGGAGAAAACATGGTATGATAAAAAGATTGGTTTCCGCAGCGATTACAGTGGCATTGTTTATCGGACTTATAGCCGGTGTTACTTTTAAAGCGTCAGATAAAAAAGAAATAAAGCATTTTACGGCTTTTTTTTCTGTAGAAGGAGATAATATAGATCCGGATAATGATATAAAGCAGCTCATAGCAGAGCAGATCGGTGCTGAATGTGAGGAAACATGGCTTGTTGGACAGGATAAGGACGATGCAATAAATTCTCTCATAGCAATCGGGGAATATCCGGATTTTGTATTGGGTGAGACTGCGCTGTATGAGGCAGATGCACTCATTCCAATAGATGAATACTGGGACGATTATCCGAACATAAAAGAATATCTCAGTGATGAACAATGGGAAAAGTTAAGACAGCCGGATGGACACATATATTGGATTCCACCGTTTGGAATATCACATGGGGATGATGTGGAGATGCTGCATAATGGTGAAGCCTTCTGGATTCAGACAAGAGTATTAAAATGGGCTGGATATCCAAAGATTACAACGATAGAGCAGTACTTTGACCTGATAGAAAGCTATGTACAGGCAAATCCAACAATGCCGGATGGAACAGAAAATATACCATTTACGATGCTTTGTGATGACTGGCGGTATTTTTGCCTTGAAAATGTGCCGCAGTTTCTGGACGGATTCCCAAACGATGGAAGCTGTATGGTAGACACGGAAACCAAAAAAGTGATGGATTACAATGTGACCGACACAGCCAAAAGATATTTCGGAAAGCTTAACGAAGAGTTCCATAAGGGAATAATGGATGGCCCGGGGCGTTTAATGCCACCTATGATCAATATCTGGATAAGCTGTCAACAGGAGCTGTGCTTGGGATGGTCGACCAGTGGTGGCAGTTTTATTATGCAATAGATCCTGTATTCAAAAAACAGAATCTGGCACAGCTTGGGTGTGATTATGTTCCTCTTCCTGTCACGATTGATGATGGTATTCACAACAGATGGCATACAAACAGGATGGCAGAAATAGATTATTCTTCAGGAGTGTCAATTACCACCTCCTGTAAAGATATCGAAGGTGCGATGAAGTTTGTCAGTGATCTCCTGGAATCTGATATCATAAGAGAAAGGTTCTGGGGGAGAGGAGGGCAAGGACTATTCAGTCGATGAAAACGGTTTGTTTTACCTTACCAATGAGCAGGCAGAGAAAAAAAGTGACAGCTCATATAAGGCAGCGCATATGTGTTCGTACTCATACTTTCCAAGAGTGGAGGGAATGCTTGATGATGGTATAAATGCGTTTTCAACGGAGTTTCAGCAGAACGAGTTTTTCAGAAATCAGCCTGTGGATATTCAGGAATGTTTTGAAGCCTATGGAGTGGAAAACTATGTAGATCTGCTTGGAAAAAATGATGCTCCAGGCTCGTGGTATCCGATGTATTCATATTCAGATTCAATTCCTTCGACCTCTGAATGTGGGAAAGTAAAGAATAATATTGTGGCAGTAAAGAAAATATGGCTGCCGCAGGTTATCATGGCAGATGATTTTGATGCTGCCTGGAATCAGTATATGGATGAGTACAATGCCTGTAATCCACAGATATATTTTGATTATTTACAGCAAAAGGTAAATGAAAATTAGCAATATTTGAATACTGTTTGGCAATTTATTAATAGAATAACGAGCCCTTGTTCGTTTACACTTGTATATATCAATAAACGAATGGGGGATTATTTTGGATGATTTAAAAAACGGTGCTTTGTATATAGGCACGATACCATCATCAATGGACAATAACAGATGCTCGGTCACACTTGAGGATGATGGAAGCGTTACCTTTTATATCTATGCGCCAAATGCCAATAAAGTAGAAGTAGCCGGAATGGGAGGCTATTTCAGCTCAGAACGCATACAGTTAAAGCCTGATATGCAGGGGGGATTTTCGGCAAACATTAAAGATTTCCACTGGGCAATGCATTATTATTTCTGGTATGTAGATGATGTCTGCATAACAAATCCTCATGCGGCTATATCATATGGCTGTTTTGCTGCAATAAACACATTTGAAGTGCCAAAAGAGGGCGAGGATTTCTATTTTGTCAGGGATGTGCCGCATGGAACGGTAAGTCTGTGCAAATATACCTCACAGGTAAACGGTCACATAAAGGAGAGCTATGTGTATACTCCACCTGGATATGAGAGCGGAGATGGAAGGTATCCTGTATTGTATTTACAGCATGGTGTCGGGGGAGAATGAGACCGGATGGGTATGGCAGGGTAAGATGAATTTCATCATGGACAATCTGATAGCAGACAAAAAAATGTGTGCCGATGATCATAGTTGCAAGCAGTGGCTACGCATTTAAGGATAACGAATACCCTGTATTTTTTCCGGGAGATTTTGACAGTGAGCTTGTAAATAGCATAATCCCTTATATAGAGGAAAATTTTAAGGTCAAAAAAAGGAAGAAATAACCGTGCTGTGGCAGGACTTTCACTTGGTTCAGGACAGGCTACGAATATAGCGGCAAGACACCCGGAGCTTTTTTCAGCAGTTGGTGTATTTTCAGGTGTTGCAATACATCTCATGAAAAAAATCATCGACAGCCCATATCGGTTTGAAGCTGTCTTTATGTCGGCAGGAGATGAAGAAAAAGAGATACTGCTTGGAATCAATGAGATGGTAAAGGAATTTTCACGACAGGGGAAAAACAGTACACAAAAAGTATATGAGGGCTATCATGAATGGCATGTATGGAGAAAGAGCTTTAAGGATTTCGCACAGATGCTTTTTACATGGGATGACGCAGAACTTGATGATATTAATAAAGCTGTCCCGGTCAGATCAAAGAATATTGATTCTACCACACCGGTACAGGCGGATGAGAGCATGGTATTTTTTGATCCGGTGTACAGGCAGATACAGTTCGAAAATGACGAGGATGGAAAACCGGCTGGCAAATATCCGGATGTCATACATGGTATCCGTGTGACGGAGGATAACAGCATTGAAGTAAATCTTTTGCACCTGATGCAAAAAGCGTGAGCGTAGTTCTTGAAAATGGCACGGAGGAGTTTCTTTACAGATCAAAGAAAAATGATGGTTACTGGGAAAAAACAATAGGCAATCCGGCAGAGGGATTTAACTATGTGACATTTATGGTAAATGGAACACCTGTAGTAAACCCTGCGGCACCTGTCGGGTTCGGATATAACAGGGCTGTAAACTTTGTTGAGGTACCTGAGAGGAACTTTAGCTGGCATAAGCTTAAGAAAACAGATCATGGTCAGATACATATCCATTATTCGTGTGATGGAGACGGACAGGTCAGTATGAATTATGTTTATACACCAGCCGGTTATGGAGAGGATAACTGTGACACCGGCAGAGTATGTGTGCTTGAGTGTGCTGCGGACGAAAGAAATTTTTGCTGGATACATCAGGGAAAGATAGCAAATATCATGGATAATCTGTCAGGCGAAGGCAGGATAAAAGGAATTATGATAATAATGGCAGACAGCACGATATCTGATGATATCATCGGGAACATAACAGCTATATACGGAATTAAGGACAGTGAACAGATAGAGTGGTTCAAAAAAGGAGATAATGAATCCTGGACATCATGCAGACACAGATTTGTAAATTTAATGTGCGGGATACAGTAAAACAGCGACAAAAAGGAGAGAAAAATGGCAGGAGCATATAAGACAGGTAAATACAGAAATATATTCAAAGAGTATGGGTATCCGGAAGAAGAAATTCAAAAAAGAGTAGAGGATACTTTTAACACGATATTCTACGGGAATGATGATGAACGTTTTTATCATGAAGCCGGTGATGATATGGGATATATGGAGGATACCGGCAATCATGATGTGAGAACCGAGGGAATGTCATATGGCATGATGGTATGTGTACAGCTGGATAAAAAAGCAGAGTTTGACAGACTGTGGAAATGGGTGCGCACATATATGTACATAGAAGATGGTCCGGCAAAAATTATTTTGCGTGGTCATGTCAGACAAACGGAAAGCGAAATGCCGAAGGACCGGCACCTGATGGTGAAGAGTATTTTGCAATGGCATTGTTTTTCGCCTCTAAAAGATGGGGAGATGGCGATGGTATATTCTGCTACAGCAAAGAGGCACAAAATATCTTAAGGGAGTGTGTACACAAGGGTGAGCCGGGACACAGCGGAGAGCCAATGTGGGAGCCTCCAACAAGCTGATAAAGTTTGTCACAAATATGGATTTCAGTGATCCTTCATACCATCTGCCGCATTTTTATGAACTTTTTGCCCAAAGGGCTTATGAGGAGGACCGGGAATTCTGGAAAGAAGCAGCAGCTGCCAGCAGAGCATATCTGCACAGTGCATGCCATGAAAAGACAGGACTTAGCGCAGAATATGCAGATTATGACGGAAAGCCTCATACGGGGCATAAGGAAATATTTGGAAGACATGACTGGTATTACAGTGATGCATACCGCACGATCGCCAATATAGCGATGGATCATCTGTGGTTTGATGCAGATCCGTGGCAGATTAAAACGGCAGAAAGGCTCCAGAAGTTTTATTGTGAGGATCAGAAGGACAATTGGGATGGTGTATTTCTTATAGATGGTACACCGCTTGATGAGAAGGCACTTCATCCGGTAGCGATCATTGCTGTTAATGCAGAAGCTTCACTCGCAGCAGATGGAAAATATGCAAAGCAGTGTGTTGAAAAGTTCTGGAACACTCCGCTTAGGACAGGTGACAGGAGATACTATGATAATTTCCTTTACATGTTTGCAATGTTAGCACTTTCAGGAAATTACAGGATTTATTGATTTTAATATACAATGGATCTGGTACCGCAGACTTACTATTATTTGAATTTATTTATCGCACATATAATTTGACTTGTTATATTCTATAATTTGTCCCATATTTTAAAACCTCTCTTATGGTAGAGTGTTTTTGGAATTACAAATACACATGTAAGGAGGACATGGGGTTGAAAAGGAAAAAACTATTGAAACAAGGAGCATGTATTGCGGTATGCAGTACTATGCTTGCCACAGGTGTCACACAGCTTATACCTGCGTATCAGGCGCAGTCGTTAGTATTCGCTGATGAAGTTCAGCAGAATATAAAGAAAACGACATACACAGCTGATCAATTGGAAGTAGACTGGGGAAATGCCAGCTATGAGCGGACAGATGGTGTGTGGAAAGTGACATTTAACAATCAGTACGATCAGGTTAAATGGAGACTGCCGGAGACTATTGATATGTCAACTGTAAAATCTGTGACCTTTAATGTGAAGGATCAGAAAGGATCAGTTTCGCTAAAGGTCTACAAGAGGGAACAGACAGAGGCTGATGGCGCAAATACGCAGTATGGACTTACAGGCAAAGAAGAATACTCTATAAGTCCGACAGGTGAAGGTGATATGGAAGCAGTTGGTCTTATGACTACTGATGATACCGGTTCGGGATCAGCTATCAGCCTCGTAAGTGTGACGGTGGAAACTGATACAACACCACAGGCACCGCCTGAGATAGAGCAGGATATTGAGGACTGGAAAGACTCTGTCACAAGCAATGATGCTCTTGGAAAAGATGCAATCGCAGGAACAGGTATCATGTTAAGTGAGATCACTGATGATACGCTCATGAAGCTTGTGGAGAAGCATTTCAATGCGGTGACATTCGGAAACGAGTTAAAGCCGGATGCACTGTTTAACTATCAGCTTGAAAAATCGGTTAAAACAAAAACAGTTCAGTTTGATGGGCAGGATCTTGAAGTACCGGTGGTAAATGACGCAGGGGACAGCCTTGATTTCTCAAGAGCTGATGCGATGGTAGATAAGATTTTTGAGTGGAATGCGGCACATCCTGACAGGAAGATACGCATAAGAGGTCATGTTCTCGTATGGCATTCACAGACTCAGGAATGGTTCTTCCATGAGAACTATGATATCAGTAAGCCATATGTAGATAAAGAGACTATGAACCGCAGACTTGAGTGGTATATCTCAAGTGTATTCGACCACTACTTCGGAGAGGCAGCAAATGGAAAGTACGATGGACTTTTCTATGGCTGGGATGTAGTAAATGAGGCCGTTATCGGCAATACATACCGTACAGATACGGTAAGCCCGGCAGAAAGCCTTGATGAGATACGTCATGGGAACAATTCGAGCTGGTGGCATGTATACAAGAGCAATGAGTTCATAATCAATGCATTTAAGTATGCGAATAAATATGCGCCTAGTGATGTAGAACTTTACTACAATGATTTCGGAGAGACAGACAATATCAAGTCAGAAGGAATCATAAAGCTCATAAGTGATGTAAAATCAGCACAGGGAACACGACTTGATGCATTTGGTATGCAGGCACATTACAGTGTGGACAGCTTCTCAGCAGCACAGTTTAAGACAGTAGCAAAAAAAATATGCCGAAGCAGCAGGAAAGGTTCAGCTTACAGAGCTGGATTTCCAGGCAAGCGCGCAGCTTACAAATCAGGAGCAGCATCAAAAGAGAGCGAGTATACAAAGATGGCATACTGTCACAAACAGCTTTTTGATGCTGCAAAGGACTTAAAGAAAAACGGTACAAATGTAGCAGGAATCACTGTGTGGGGAGTTATTGAGCCAAATTCATGGCTTCATTCACAGTCAAATGTTGGTGGCGGAGCTGACGGATCAAAGCAGTGCCCACTGCTTTTTGATGGAAAATACAAGGCAAAGCCTGCATACTGGGCTTATGTAGATGCTACAAAGCTTGAGCCGTTAATACAGGATATCGTTGTAGCTGAGCAGAAAGGTGATACAATGTCCGGAACAGAATACAGTTTTTCGGATGATGATACACAGGCAGCTTTTATTCCAACATGGGATAAGGATGGATTAAATGTACTTGTAAGCGTAAAGGATGCCACAATAAATGATACGGATGAAGTTACAGTATATGTGGATGAGACAAACTCAGCAGGAGATGTGACACCGGTAAAGAAGACAGTTAAGCGTTCTGAGGCACAGGCTGTTGATGGTGGATACCGTGCGACCATCAAAGTACCTATGACTGATTTAAAAGTTGCAAAGACTATCGGCATGGATGTAAAAGTTATGAATAACGATAAAGCTGTAAGCTTCAATGACCTTAAAGAAATGCAGGAGACAAGCAGCAAATATTATGCAAAGGCTACTCTCAAGCCGGGCATTGAAAAAAGCAACGGTAAAGATTGACGGAGAAGCCGACAGCGAATGGGATAAGGCTGTGGCTATTCCTCTTACAATAAACCTTGGAGCTAAGGTAACAGCAGATGCCAAGGTGTTGTGGGATGACGAAAACCTTTATGTATATGCAACAGTTAAAGATCCGGTGCTTAATAAAGACGGTGGAGAGGCATATCAGCAGGATTCACTCGAGGTATTTATCGATGAGAATAATGCCAAGACAGAGTCATATGATGACGATGATAAGCAGTACAGGATCAATTATGAGAATGAGCATTCTTTCAATGGAAAGAAATGTCTCGAGGAAAATGTACAATCTGCCGCAAAAGTGACTGGGGATGGATATGTGATTGAGGCAGCCTTCAAGTGGACAGACATAAAGCCAAAAAAAGGGTGACAGGATTGGTCTTGAGTTCCAGATAAATGATGCTGATGCTTCAGGAGCAAGAATCGGAACCTTAAGCTGGAATGATGAAACAGGCATGGGCTGGTCTAAATCATCGGTATACGGAACAATAGAGCTTGCAGCAGAGGCAAAGGATGAAGTGTCTGATGATAATAGTAAACCGGGTACAGATGATCCATCAACAGGTAATACAGAAAAACCGGGTACAAATAATTCATCAACAGGTAATACAGAAAAACCGGGTACAGGCAAGCCGGCTATAAATAAACCGTCAGCGGATAAACCGGCAACAGGCAGCACAAATAAGCCTTTAGCAAACAAGCCGGCGGCAAAAAAAAGCTGCAAAGACATCAGATCAATCAGCAACGGCAGCATTTATCGTGTTGTTTCTTGCAGGAGTTTCGATGGCAGGGGCTTCAAGATTAAGAAGAAGCAGAAAGCAGTCATAAACTATAAAAGACAGGACAAATATCTATAATTTCTCCCGGTGCAAAGCACCGGGAGTTTTTGTATCATATAGTCATTATAGCTGATAAAATCGACATAACAAGGAGGCAGAAAAATGGCAGGGCCAAAAGCACCAAAGGATCCCGAAAGAAAAAGACCGTATTTCTACATCATGAAGGATAAGGATATATACGGCTCAGTACAGGAAGATGGAAGCATTATACATTTTATATATGAAAGCGACGGAAGACTGATAAACAGTGCACAGATAGCCGGAAATATAGAAGATAAAGAGGAACTGGGACTGTTAGAGACAGTGGAAGGTTTTGGCAGGCTTGTACACAGCATAGGTGTATCTGTGGAAACAGATAATCAAAACGAACAGATAGAATTTGTGTTTCAGATGTACGGAAAGCAGGATCTGTACGGAGGCGGTACTAATCTTAAGGTAAAGCTGACAGGCGATGGAATGGAGAGAAAGATATACCTGTCAGATTATAAGTGGACACCGGATGATGATATACCGGGACAGATAAAGTTCATATTTAATACACCGGATATCATGGGAAAAGCGAGTGTCAGACTGTATCTGAATGACGGCTATGAGGCTCCGGCAGATATTGAGGAAACAGAGGTGGATATGAACTCTGATGAATACTGCAGGATGATAAGCCATTCGCTTATGAATATGGGAAATGCATACCGCATAAGAAAAGCCATCGAAAAGACTAGAGCCGGAAAAGAGGTAACACTTGCATACATCGGTGGATCTATCACACAGGGAGCAGGTGCGGCACCTATAAATACAGAGTGCTACGCATACAAATCCTATCAGCTTTTCCAGAAGCGGTTTTCCGCAAAGAATAATGTGAAATTCATAAAAGCCGGTGTGGGCGGCACACCATCGGAGCTGGGAATGATCAGATTTGACAGGGATGTACTAAGAGACGGACAGCAACCTGATATAGTAGTTATTGAATTTGCTGTAAATGATGAGGGAGATGAGACAAAGGGTGACTGCTATGAAAGCCTTGTACGTAAAGTACTTAATCTGCCATGGAAACCGGCAGTCATATTCATTTTTTTTTCAGTATTTGCAAATGACTGGAACCTTCAAGACCGCTTAAGCCCAGTTGGAAAGCTCTATGATCTGCCTATGGTAAGCGTGCTGGATGCGGTTTCCCCTCAGTTTGCATTAAAAAATGACGAGGGAAGGGTAATAACCAAAAATCAGTTTTTCTATGATATGTTTCATCCGGGCAATGCAGGCCATTCCGTCATGGCAGACTGCATAGAGTATCTTTTTGAAAAAAAATAGATCAGGCAGGGCATGCAAGTTTGAATGCATTTGAACTGGGACTGACAGAGGAAAAAATATTGCAGGAAAAACTAAATCTTGCAGCGGTAATAGGAAACAGCTTTGAAAATATAAGACTGCTCGACAAAAAGGATATATATGAAAAGGCATATATTGACGAGGGTGGCTTCGATTCGACAGACACACAGCTGCAAAGCGTTGAGATGGATGATCAGCTTTCGCTGACTCCGGAATTTCCGTATAACTGGATGTATGATGGCACAAAAAATACATTAAACAGGGTAAAAGCGTATTTCGAGCTTGAGATGGAGTGCAGGGCACTTCTCCTTGTATTTAAGGATTCGGGAGAGGTAAACGTGGGAAAGGCAAAGGTATATGTGGACGGAGAATATCATTTTACGGCTGATCCACATATCAATAACTGGCAGCACTGCAATGCGGTAATAATATTTAACAATAAGACCAGTGAAAATCATGTTGTAAGAATTGAAATTGCAGAGGAAGACAGAGACAAGCAGTTTACGATACTGAGCTTTGGATATGTATTATAGAGAATGAGAGGTAAGAGACATGGTAACAGCAAAAAATCCAATACTTTCAGGTTTTTATCCTGATCCATCAATATGTAGAGTCGGGGAAGACTATTATCTGGTGACATCAAGCTTTGTGTATGCACCGGGTGTTCCCATATTTCATAGCCGGGATCTGGCTCATTGGGAGCAGATTGGCAATATACTTGACAGACCATCGCAGCTATGCGTGGAAAATGAAGAAATATCGAGAGGTATTTTTTTGCACCGACCATAAGATATCATGAAGGAACTTTTTTTATATGATAACGACCAATGTATCGCATGGCGGCAATTTTATAGTGACAGCGCAGGATCCGGCAGGACCGTGGTCTGATCCGTATTATTTGGGAGAAGAAGCAGTCGGAATAGACCCAAGCCTTTTTTCTTTGATGATGACGGCAGATGTTATTACTGTGGCACACGCCCAAACCCTGAAGGAGTACGCTACAATGGAGACTGGGAGATATGGATACAGGAGCTTGATCTTGGAACCATGAAGCTTAAGGGTAGGAGCATGGCCATATGGAAAGGTGCTGTAAAGGGCTGCATATGGCCGGAAGGACCACATATCTACAAGATAAACGGATATTATTATCTGATGCATGCAGAGGGCGGCACCGGACCGGAGCACAGTATAACGATAGCAAGAAGCACGGAGCTTTTTAAATGGTTTGAAGGATGTCCGAGAAATCCGATATTTACACACAGAAATCTGGGGATGGATTATCCGGGCATCTATGCAGGACATGGTGATCTGATGGATGATATAAACGGAAACTGGTATGTGGTCATGCTTGCGTCAAGACCATGCAAAAAGCACAGCAGCATGGGCAGGGAAACCTTTATTGCAAAAACAATATGGGAAAACGAATGGCCGGTAATAGCACCAGGGATAGGACACCTTGAGGATACGGTAGATATACCGCTTGAAGAGTGCAGATTTATAGATGAGATATCAGAAAATGATTTTATAACTTTCTGCGAAGCCAAGCCTGATAATAGGCTGGTTGGAATAGGAAAACGCAACGAGTCTTTTTACTCCCTTAAGGAAAATCCGGGAGTACTGAGACTGTACACAAACAAAGAGCAGATCACTGATCTTGGCACAAGCGCATTTCTTGGACTAAGACAGAAGGGCTATGAGTTTACGGTAAAGACAGCAGTGCGTTTTATCCCACAGTCGGATAATGAGACGGCAGGACTTGTACTTTTCCAGAACAATGAGAATCATCTTCGCGCTGAGATAACAATGGAAGCCGGGAGGCTGGTATTTGTGGTGACTACACATATTAAGGGAACTGACAAAAAGATAGCAGTGGCAGATATTATGGAGTACAGCATTACAGAAAAAAATCCACTGTGGAATATATGTATGATCTGTAAGGAACAGGAAGCATCTATATGGATAGGTACGGCCGAAAAGAGCGTAAAAGTCGCAGAAAAAATAAGTCTGCTGCCATATACCACAGAAGAAGCAGGTGGCTTTGTGGGCTGTACGGTCGGTATGTATGCATCCTCAAATGGCAGCAATAGTGATAACTATGCAGAATTTTCATACATAATGCTCACCCAATAAACATTTTGCGAAATTCAGTCGGGGTGCAGCCCTTTTCAGCTTTGAACACCCTTATGAAAGTGGATGGATTTGCAAAGCCTGACTGCATTGCAGTCTCGGTGACAGATATATTGGGATCAGCCAGAAGGGTCAGGGCAAGCTCTATTCTTTTCTGATTTAAGTATTTGTAGTATTATTGGTAAACTGCTTAAATAGCCGGGTAAAGTGATATTTACTGAATCCGGCTATTTTTGAGATTTCATCAAGTGTTATGTCCTCAGTGCAATGTGTATCGATATACTCACAGATAGACAGAAAACGCTCTAGATATTCCTGCTGTTTGTGTCTGCCGACATTAAAATTACAACTGCTGGCAGTATGATGTCTTCCAATAAGGACAAGTACTTCAAGCATTTTGGAGTAGATCACGGCTTCTGATAGAAATGGGTCGGTCTGGTATTCATTTGATATATCAAGCAGCAGTTTACGGATATTGCTGTGGATATCACCGGAAGTTTCCGGGGTTAGCGTTATAGCAGGTGCTATAAGGGTAAGTATGGAATTTAATTCCTTTATTTTTGAGACAGCAGACCACTCAATCTGCAGGATAAGCCTTTTTCCGGTGTCAGGTGCGATAAGCCTGTGTTTTACACCGGAAGCTATAAAGATAATATCATTCTCATTAAGATGTACCAAATCATCCCCAATCTGCACTGTATAGCCGCCTTCAAGTGGCATGATAATCTCCATGGGAGTATGCCAGTGAATGGGATAATCTTCTGCTTCCGCATTTATAAAAAGCTTTACATTGCTGTATTCTTTATATTTTACTGTCTCATGTATTCCATTCAGATTTTCGATCATATATACTTGTCTCCATACGGCTGATATTTATGCGCATTTGCGTGAATATAGTTATTATAGCACAAATAGCAATTTTTGAACATTGTGGGGCAACAATTAGAAAGAAAATACTGCATGAATCTGGTAAAATCATTATATAAATTAAAGGAGAAGTCACTATGAGTAAAAAAAACTATAGAATATGCAAAAAACTAGTATCGCAGATGACAATAGATGAGAAGATAAGTCAGATGCTGTATGAGTCACCGGCTATAGAAAGACTGGGGATACCGGAATACAACTGGTGGAATGAGGCTCTTCATGGAGTAGCAAGAGCCGGTGTTGCTACAGTATTTCCTCAGGCGATAGGTCTTGCGGCAACTTTTGATACTGACCTGATAGAAAAGATCGGAGATGTTGTATCAACGGAGGGTCGTGGAAAGTTCAATGAATTTTCAAAAAAAAAGGGTGATCACGGAATATACAAGGGACTTACCTTCTGGGCACCTAATGTAAATATATTCAGAGATCCAAGATGGGGCAGGGGACATGAGACATACGGGGGAAGATCCGTACCTGACAGGTAAGCTTGGCTGCGCATATATAAGGGGATTACAGGGAGATGATCCGGATCACTTAAAATCGGCAGCCTGTGCAAAGCATTTTGCGGTACACAGCGGTCCGGAAGCCATAAGACATGAGTTTGATGCGAAAGCATCAAAGCATGATATGTATGATACATATTTGTATGCCTTCAAGCGATGTGTAAAGGATGCAAAGGTTGAGGCTGTCATGGGGGCTTACAACAGGGTAAATGGAGAACCTGCCTGCGGAAGCAGGACACTGCTTAAGGATATACTGCGTGACGAGTTTGGATTTGAAGGTCATGTGGTGTCAGACTGCTGGGCAATACTTGATTTCCACGAACACCATCATGTGACGGATACAGTTGAGGAATCGGCTGCTATGGCTGTAAACAACGGCTGTGACTTAAACTGTGGAAGTGCATTTTTACATCTTAAGGATGCTTATGACAAGGGACTGGTTTCAGACGAGGCGATCACGGCAGCAGTAGAAAGGCTGATGGAGGTGCGTATCCGTCTGGGCATGATGAAGGATTATCCATCGCCATATGAGGACATATCGTATGAGGTTGTAGAATGTAAGGAGCATGTGGAGCTTTCTGTGGAGGCTGCCAGAAGAAGTCTTGTACTTTTAAAGAATAAGGACAATTTCCTGCCTCTCGACAGAAAAAAATGTTAAAACTATTGCGGTCATCGGACCAAATGCCAACTCCAGGGATGCGCTTATAGGAAATTATTATGGTACCTCATCAAGATATATCACTCCACTTGAGGGATTGCAGCAATATCTTGGAGAGGATACAAGAGTGCTTTATGCAGAGGGCTGCCATCTGTACAAGGACAAAGTACAGGGACTTGCAGAGGAAAAGGACAGATTTAAGGAAGCACTCATCATGGCAGAACAGTCAGATGTGGTCGTAATGTGTCTTGGACTTGATGCAACTATAGAAGGTGAAGAGGGTGATGCCGGAAATGAATATGCAAGCGGTGACAAGCTGGGGCTTATGCTTCCGGGACTTCAAGAGGAACTTTTAGAGGCTGTTGCAGCAGTAGGAAAGCCGGTAATACTTGTGCTGTCAGCAGGAAGTGCGATAGATCTTTCCTGGGCAGAAGAGCATGTGGATGCCATTATAGACAGCTGGTATCCGGGAGCCAGAGGCGGAAAGGCTGTTGCAGAAGCTATATTCGGAGAGTATAGTCCGAGTGGAAAACTGCCGGTTACATTTTATCAGGGCACCGAAAATCTCCCGGAGTTTACGGATTATTCAATGGCTCACAGGACATACCGCTATACAAATGAGAATGTGTTATATCCATTTGGATATGGACTGCATTATGGTGAGACAAACTATGATGGAATGTCAGTGGATAAAGCAGAAAGTGATGTAAACGAACCTGTTGAGGTGTTTGTAAATGTGACAAATGACAGCAGATATACTGTAAATGAGATAGTTCAGCTCTATATCAGGCACGTTGATGCTGCAGAGTATGAGCCCGGATATCAGCTAAAGGGGATTGAGGTTGTAAAGCTTGAGCCATATGAGACTAAGAAAGTAAAGCTGACTCTTTCGCCAAGGGACTTTGCTGTGATAGAAGAGGATGGAAGCTGTGTAGCTGTGCCGGGAATTTATGAGATATCCGCAGGAGGACAGCAGCCTGATGACAGAAGCACAAAGCTCACAGGCAAGCGGACAGAGCGCATTGATATCACAAGATGTGGAGAGAAAACAGGGGTAGATTATTAATAATAAATATGTTATTCTATAATTAATGACAAGTTAAAACAGACTTTAGGAGCGGACATATGTCGGCTCCTTTAAGTGATTTCAGAGGAATTGTTTATGAGAAGACCAATATGGAATGCCATTGAGAGAAAGCTTGATGATTATTCACTCAGAAAAAAAAAAATTCTACATATTTTATGTACTTTGTGTCATGCTGCCGCTCATAGTGACTGATGCAGTGGTGCTTTCCATCGTAAATAATGCTGAAAAAGAAAGCAGCAGACATGAAATGTCGAGCATAGCAAGTGCTGTGGGATATAATCTGAACAGCATGGTCAATAACGCAGAAGAGGCAGCTAAGAGTATCTACACCAGCAAGCGCATAGACGATTTTATATCAAAGGAATACACAAGCTCTGCTGAGTATGTATCAGAGTATCAGAGCTTCTTTCAGGATACACTTTTTGAAAACACACTTGGAATGAGCAATATAGTATTTTTCCTGTATGCTGACAATCCTACAATAGTAAATGGCGGAAAAGTAAATGATATGTCTGCTGTAAGAAATACGGATTCTTACAGACTTCTGGAGCAGAAGGAAAGCGGAGGACTCTTTTTTGTATATGAAAAAGGCGTAGCCGGATTGTCAGATGAAAGACATATGATTTATATGAAAAAGCTGGATTTTTACTCATCTGATATCGTAAAGGTACTCAAGATAGAGTTTAATTATGGCAGCATGATGCGTACTTTTAAGAATATGAATTATGATAATGAAGTGCTTATCTGCCATGGAGATGACATAGTGCTGTCAAATGGGGCCTACAGTGGAGTCAACAAACCATTTAAGACATTGGAGGCGATTGGGAAAATAAGCGACTCCGTATACAGGCAGAAGCTCTCTTTGTATGGCTGTGATCTTGATATATATGTGTTTAAGACACGCAGTAATATATGGAGCATGCTTATGCACAATGCACCGATTATTGTTTTTCTGATGCTTATAAATGTATTCTTTCCACTTTGTCTGTTCAGTATCTTTAACCATTCCTTTACGAGCAGGATATTACAGCTTTCAAAGGTATTTAAGTCAGTTGACAGCGAAAAGCTTGTATCTATGACTGACAGGGAGAGCAAAGATGAGATCGGCAGCATGATAAAAAATTACAACAGGATGGTAAGCCGCACAAATGACTTGATCCAGACTGTATATAAGAATAAGCTAAAAGAGCAGGAGATGCTTGTGAGTCAGAAAAACGCAGAGCTTCTTGCACTGCACAGCCAGATAAATCCGCACTTTCTGTTTAATGCGCTTGAGAGCATACGAATGCACAGTCTGCTGAAAAAGGAAAATGAGACGGCTGATATGGTCGAAAAACTCGCCATCATGCAAAGACAGTATGTGGAGTGGGGAAATGATGCTGTAACCGTTGCAAAGGAATGTGAATTTGTAAAAGCCTATCTGGCATTGCAGAAATACCGGTTTGGCGAGCGACTGAACTATAACATAGATATAGAAGCAGACTGCATGGAATGTCAGGTGCCAAAACTTACGCTTGTAACCTTTGTTGAAAATGCCTGTGTGCATGGCATAGAAAGTAAAAAGCTGCTCCGGGCTGGATATTTGTGCGTATATTCAAAAAAGCCGGGTTCATGCATATAGAGGTTGAGGATACAGGTAGCGGAATTGATCAGGATGCTCTTGAAAAAATGAAAAGTAACATGAAAAATGCAGATATCGATATGTTAAAGACCGGTGGCAGAGTGGGTGTGATAAATGCCTGCCTGCGTATCAAAATGGTAACGGAATCTAAAGCAGTATTTGATGTGGACAGTGAGGAAGGCTGCGGTACGACTGTTATGATAAAAATACCGGAAACATATTTATAGGGAGATTTAAAATGCTTAAAGTATTATTGGTGGATGATGAGCCTTTCATAATACAGGGGCTTAAGGTGATCATTGATTGGGAAAATGAAGAATTTGAGATAGCAGGAACGGCCTCAAATGGAAAGGAAGCTCTGCAGTTTCTGGAAAATGAGAATGTGGATCTGGTCATAGCCGATATAAGGATGCCGGAGATGACAGGACTTGAGCTGCTTGAGACTTTGAGAAAAGATAAAAAATCAGATGTGTATTTTGTGATATTAAGCGGTTATGCAGATTTTAGCTATGCGCAGCAGGCCATGCAGAATGATTGTACGGATTACATACTAAAGCCGGTGGATAAGGAGATGCTGCTTAAGGTACTAAACAAGGTTCTTGTGCTCAAAAACGAGAAAAACCAGATCAACGAGGATAACAAAAGATGAAACAGGCATACCTTGCAAGACGCCTGATATCTCTGATACAGGGCAAATATGATGAAGTAAACCTGAACTATGTAAAAGAAAATATGAGGTGTGAGGGTGGAGCAAGGTATGTTGAAATACAGATGGAGCAGCTTCCTGCAGGTGATGAGATACTCGATAGTGATATGAGAAGCTTACAGCGCAAGATGTACGAAAGCTGTGTTGCTTTTCTGGGGGCTGATTCGGCACATTGTGTATTTGATGTATCTGTAAATGAAAAAGTGTATGACATAGGCTTTATATTCTCAGATTATATGGCAGAGGAAGCCGCAAAAACCGAGAGAAAATATCTGGAGGATCTGAGAAGGTATATATGTGATAATACACAAAAGAATATAGTTATGCTGGTCGGAAGAAAAGTATCAGATATATCAAAGATAGCCAGATCATACGGCAATGCATGTATGCTCAGGTCGTTTCAGGGCTTTCGCATAGTAAAGAGCATATATTACTATGAGGATGAAGTAAAGATATCGGCAGATGGAATAGTGCTTTGTAAAGATAGTCTTGATAAGCTGCTTAGGACAGTGGAACAGAATAACCATCTTGAGATAAGAAATGCAGTTGCCAAATTTTATGATGAGATGTCCAGCATGGGTATGAATGGGGAAAGCATGAACTTAAATATTAATTATCTGTTGTTTCAGTTCATACACCTGGCAAGTGAGCAGGATGATAATGTAAATCAGCAGGAGATTTTGCGACTCATAAGTGAGAGCAGCTTTAAGACCGGTATTGAGAGGGGAAGCCGTGCGCATATGACCAGATTTTGCTGTGAGTATGGTGATTATCTGTCGCAGCTTAGAAAAAAAAATGTGTCAAGAGGTGTGATCGGCATGGTAGAAAACGAAGTAAGAGACAATTATGCCACGAACATCACGCTTAAGAGCCTGAGTGAGAAGTATTATGTAAACAGTGCATACTTAGGGCAGCTTTTCAGAAAAAAAATACGGACAGTCCTTTAAGGATTATCTGAACAATTACAGGATGGAACGGGTGGCAGAGCTTCTGCTTAGGAATGATAAGAAGATAATACAGATAGCAGAGGAAGTCGGATATCATGATATGGATTATTTTGTGAACAGGTTTATACAGGTAAAAGGCTGCACACCGGCGCGTTTCAGACGCCAGATGCAAAGTGGAGAATAATATATATTACTGCAAAACAGGGTAAATTATAGTTCTTAGAAACTATAGTTTACCCTGTTTTTGACTATAGTTACTCCGATTGTTTGAAAACTTAAAAAGTATAAAATTAAGTTATCAAAAGGGAGGACAATACAATATGAAAAGAAAAAGAATTGTAAGCATGCTGCTTGTGGCTACCATGGCAGCAACACTGTTTGCCGGATGTGGCAATGATAGTGGCAAAAAAGGTGGCACTGAAACTGGAAGTGCGAAAGAGTTTGATGCATTCTTTGCTGTACCGGGAACTGAAATCAATGATGATAATGAAATCCAGAAGATCATCGAGGAAAAGACAGGTGTAAGGGTAAAGGAAACCTGGCTTACCGGACAGACAGCAGATGAGGCAATCGGAACAATGATCGCAGGTGGCGAATATCCTGATTTCATTGAAGGTGCAAGCGGACAGATGCAGTTATATGATGCAGGCGCACTTGTTCCACTGGATGACTACATCGAGAAATATCCAAACATCAAAAATCTTTTCACAGATCTTGAGTGGGAAAAACTTCGTCAGGATGACGGACATATCTATTGGATACCACAGTTTAGCTGCATAAAGGGAGACGAGAAAGTCTGCACACACAATGACGAGGCATTCTGGATCCAGGCAAGAGTACTTAAATGGGCTAACTATCCGGAGATCAAGACACTGGATCAGTATTTTGACCTCATCGAGAAATATAATGAGGCAAATCCAACAATGGCTGATGGAACAGAAAATATTCCATATACAATCCTTTGTGATGACTGGAGATATTTCTGTCTTGAGAATGCACCACAGTTCCTTGACGGATATCCAAACGATGGATCATGTATGGTAGATCCTGATACAAAGAAAGTACTTGACTATAATACATCAGATACAGCAGTTAAATATTTCAAGAAGCTCAATGAAGAGTATCAGAAGGGAATTGTAGATCCGGAATCCTTCACACAGACTTACGATGAATATATTGCCAAACTTTCCACGGGCCGTGTGCTCGGAATGATTGATCAGTGGTGGGATTTCGCATACACAGCAGGTGATGCAATTAAACAGGCAGGTCTTGATGAGCAGGGATGCGATTACATTCCAGTACCTGTAACAATCGACGGCCGTGACAATCAGTGGCACAATGCAGGCGGCGCTTTCAACGCGTCAACAGGTCTTGCTGTTACAACATCCTGTGATGATGTAGATGCGGCCATGAAGTTTGTAAATGATCTTCTTGATCAGGATATCCACAATCTCAGATTCTGGGGTGTCAAGGGTACTGACTATGAAGTAGATGAGAATGGTGAGTTTTACAAAACAGCAGATGAGAGAAAGAAGGCTTCTGATACAGCATACAAGGCCTCTCATTCATGCTCATACTCATACTTCCCACAGTACAATGGAACAAGTGATGATGGAATTAATGCCAACAAACCTGATGGACAGGCAAGAGAGTTCTATGATGGTCTTAACAAGGATGTACAAGAGGCTTTCGATGCCTATGGTGTTAAGACATACGTTGAAATGCTTGGAACAAACGATGCACCTGGAGACTGGTATCCAATGTGGTCATACTCTAACAACTTTAACACAAGCACTCCTGGTGGAGTAGCCTGGACAAAGATTGGCGAACTTAAGCATAAGGCTCTTCCAAAGGTTGTTATGGCAAAAGACTTTGACAGTGAATGGAATACATACATGGATGAATACAATGCATGCAATCCACAGGATTTCCTGAATGAATTACAGACCGAGCTTGATACAAGATTAGAGCAGGCTGCTAAATTCAAATAAAGCTTAAATGAAATTTAAGGCAGGCAGATATAATAGCGTTTTATCTGCCTGCTGCCTTTTAAGGAGTGGTGTCATGTCATTAACGAGAAAAAACAAAAAAGAGAAGGTCAGAGAACCTAGAACAAAAATTACATGGAAAGAAGTCAAACGTCAGAAAGTGCTGCTGTTCTGGGCAGCAATAATGGTGGCATATGGAGTTGTATTCTATTATCTGCCACTCGCTGGCTGGGCAATGGCATTTCAGGATTACAAACCAAGACTTGGTATATTCCATTCTGCATTTGTTGGATTGGACAAATTCAAGATGCTGTTTTCGGATATGACATTTATCCGTGTTATAAGAAATACACTTGCAATGGGTGTTATCAATCTGGTTGTAACTTTTGTCACAGCCATTGCATTTGCAATCTTACTGAATGAGATTGCATCAAAGGGTGGAAAGAAAGTAGTACAGACTATATCATATCTTCCACATTTCCTTTCATGGATCATTGTAACAGGTATTTTACACGATATGCTTTCAGGAACAGGTATTGTAAATGAGCTCCTTGTAAATATGCATATTATAGACCAACCGATAAACTTTTTCGCACATCCGGGATATTTCTGGCCGATAGTGGCATTTGCCAATGTATGGAAAGAAACAGGATGGAATGCAATCATATATCTTGCAGCCATTACATCAATAGATCCTTCACTTTACGAAGCAGCATCTATTGATGGAGCGGGACGCTGGGCAAAGATCAAGTATGTAACACTGCCGGGAATCAAACCAACTATTATAATCCTTCTTCTTATGAATGTAGGTAATGTTTTAAATGCAGGATTTGAGATACAGTATCTCTTAGGAAACGGCCTGGTACAGGATGTATCACAGACTATTGATATTTATGTACTTAAATGGGGCATAAGCCAGGGAGATTATGCAATAGGTACCGCAGCAGGTATATTCAAGAGTGTGGTAAGTATAATTCTTATATTTATTGCAAATAGAATTGCCAAACATAATGGTGAAGAGCAGTTGTTTTAAGGAGGTCTTGTACGATGGCAGATATAACAGCAGGCTCTGTAAAGAGCAAAAAAAGAAAAAGAAGATAGGTATATTTCCAATTGTAAATGGCATCATTATGGTACTGTTTGTGATCATAACGCTTTATCCGGTGCTTAATACACTTGCGATATCGCTTAATGATGGTACAGATGCATTAAGAGGTGGAATTTACCTTACCAAGAAAGTTTACCTGGAAGAATTATACAACGGTTTTGCAAAAAAAAATAATCTTATAACAGGAGCATATATTACTGTTGCCAGAACAATAATTGGAACAGTCTTAGCATTGGTGGCAAATGCAATCCTTGCTTTTATAATCAGCAGAAAAAGATTTTTGTTCAAAAGAGGTTTATCCCTGTTTTGGGTTATCACAATGTATGTCAATGGTGGATTAATCCCTGTCTTCCTCCTGTACAAGGGACTTGGGCTTACCAATAGTTTTTGGGTTTATGTAGTCCCTGGAATGGTCAGTGCGTTTAATATGCTCGTTATCAGGACCTATATGAATGGAATCCCTGACAGCTTAGAGGAATCAGCGCAGCTTGACGGTGCAGGATATACCACCATTTTTCTGAAGATTTATTCCCCTCTCTGCAAACCGGTATATGCGACAGTAGCTTTATTCGTAGCAGTAGGACAGTGGAACTCATGGTTTGATGCAATGCTTTATAACCGTATGAGTACAAAGCTTACTACATTACAGTATGAGCTTATGAAGCTTCTTTCAGCTGTAACAAATCAGGGAGGATCAGCAGAAGCAATGAAAAATGCTGTAGGCGCAGTTACACCTACCTCAGTTCGTGCCGCAGCAACAATTGTAACAATGCTTCCGATCATATGTATTTACCCGTTTTTACAGAAATACTTTGTTACAGGACTTACACTTGGTGGAGTTAAAGAATAAATATTTTTTTACAGGATGCCCGGCAGGATAACTGCCGGGTGTTTTGGTGTAAATGTTTATTTGATTTGAAAGGAGAATTTTCTTCAAACCAGGAGCAAAATGAGAAAAATGGTACGTTGGCACTAAATAGTAGTGGATTATTATAAAAAACTGTTGTATAATAAAACTACTTTAAAAACTCAAACAAAAGAAGGGGGATTTTATGAATAGTCAACAGTATAACAGAGCCAACAAACGTGTATTCCTGGCGGTAATCATAGTATTTGCATATATAGCATTTACGTTATTTGCAGCAGTTGGGACAAAAGATGCTGATATTACCAGGATAAGTATACAGCTTGTTGCGGCAATAGCAGTAATAGTAATAGCTGTAATTGCATTTATTACAAAAAAGAGACAGCAGAACAGGTGCGCTTATACTTGTAAGCGCCATGACAGCAGGATATTTTATTATCGCACTGATCAATTCAACAATCGGTACATGGACATATGCCCTGCCGCTTGTTATTGCAGCGATGATATATCTGGATATAAAGATGATGATGGTGATGAACGCAGTAATAATCATATCCAGCGTCATCAGGCTTGTAATGCAGCTTGGAATAGGGGGTACAGTTCTTCAGAATGATGTGATAGCAGTTTTTGTACTTGTACTTGTGGGATATGCGTCAGACAGCATCACGATTCTTCTTACCCATTTCTTCGATGAAAATATGGAAGAAATCAAAGAATCTGCTATGGCACAGGTGGACAGCAATAAGAAGATGGTAGGTTGCGGAGAATATTTCAAAGCACTTTGACGAGGCTATGACCATGTTAAATGATCTCGATGAGTCTGTTGCGGTGAGCCATAGTTCAATCCAGGAGATAGCAGACAGCACAGAGAGCACTGCGGAGGCTATCCAGAAGCAGGCAGCTATGTGTGTTGATATTCAGGGAAATACAGACAATGCAGAAAGTGGAATCAAGGCTATGATAGATGCCTCACGCCAGACTGATGAGACCGTAAAGCAGGGAGCTGATGTTGTGGAAGAACTCAAGGAGCAGGCACACAACGTGGCAGAGGCAAGCAATGTTACAGTGTCAGTTATTCAGAGTCTTACAGCTAAGGTAGAGGAAGTAAAGAGCTTTGTTGAGTCGATTATCAATATTTCTAACCAGACAAATCTGCTTGCTCTCAATGCTTCAATTGAGGCGGCCAGGGCAGGTGAAGCAGGAAAGGGCTTTGCGGTAGTAGCAGATGAAATCAGACAGCTCTCAGAGCAGACAAAGGATGCATCAGCCAATATTACAGAGATTATAAACAAGCTCAATGAGGACACAAGGCGTGCCAACGAGAGTATCGAGAACTCAGTATCATCGGTAGAGAAGCAGAATGAGCTTATCGACGATACAAGAGAAAAAGTTTAATGCCATGGGAGAGGCCGTTGAGCTGTTGATGAAGGATATCAATGTGGCTGAGGAGAGTATCAAAAAGATTCTTGATTCAACAACAGTCATATCAGACAATATCACACACCTTTCAGCTACCGGAGAAGAGGTCGCAGCTTCTTCAACAGAGGGACTTCGCATGGCTGATACCACAGTCGAGAGCATGGCAAAGTGCAAGAAGGTACTGGAAAATATCTATATGCTTGCGGATGACCTCAAAAACTCTGTTGAGGAGAATGAGGAAGAGCTTAGTCAGAAATTTGATTTCTAAGAGCAGTAATATGTTTTTTACGGCAGGAGCGCATTTGCTCCTGCCATTTTTACATATTTTTTATGATAAAAATATTTACATTATCGTAATATATGATAAAATATTTCTAATACGATAACACAATGGCTACATAAACAATAGGATATATGGAGGAAGTTATGGACGATAACAATTATATGAACAATGACAACCGGTCGTCAGGCACACCGGACAATACAGATGTCTTCGGTCAGTCTTCAGGAACAGCAAATGGCTCAGACACATACAGCCAGCCGCAGGACACATACAGCCAGCCGACAGACACATATAATCAGTCTGTATCCCAGCAGGAAAGTGGGAATGCATATGCATATGGACAGTCATCAGACCAGACAGGCAGCACAGACGGATATGTCAATAATCCGGGCAGTGCATATGGTTATGCAAATCAGGGTACATACAATCAGAATCCAAATGCCCAGGGTACATACAACCAGAATCCAAATGCCCAGGGCACATACAACCAGAACACATATGCTCAGGGCTCATTTAATCAGTCAGCTTACGGACAGACGCAGTATGGCCAGCAGCAAAACGGACAGGGTGGCTACAATCAGACTGCATACGGACAGACAGCCTACAATCAGCCACAGTATGGAGCTAATCCATACAACCAGCCGCCAAAGAACAGCAATGGCTTTGGTATAGCTTCTCTGGTACTTGGAATCGCATCTATTGTACTGTTTTGTACATGCATCAATTATGTGACAGCTCTGCTTGCTATCATTTTTGGTATTATACATATCATAAAGGGCAACAACAAGGTGTTTGGTATAGTTGGTATAGCAACAGCAGCTATCTCAGTTATAGTCAGCATCATATTCTGGGTTATAGCAGGCTCAAACGTAAGCACAGATTTTGAAAAGGAGTTCATGAAGGGCTTTGATGAGGGCTATGAGTATTATAATGATGACGATTCCTATGAGGATTACGATTATGATTATGATTCTTTTGATTATGACGATTTTGATTATCAGAATTTTGAGTATGATGGCATTTATTAGAGTTAATTATTATCAAATTATTACAGAATCAATTACATCTTGACAACAGTGGCTTTTCAGTTATATACTTAAACACAGTTAGTAAAAGGCAGTGACGAAGACAGTAGAGAAGGCAGGAAAGTCAAAGAGAGCCGGGGCAGGTGAGAGCCGGTATGAGTAGAGCCGTTTTGAAAATCACTTCTGAGCCGCAGGCTAAAATCGCCATACAGTGTTGAGAGTAGGTTCTGACGTATTCCCTACGTTACAGGGGCGGGTATGCAAGGGTATTTCCCTTAAGTACATTGTAATAGGTGGTATAGACGTATCAGGCACGCGTTCCTAATTACAGGAATGTGTGCCTTTTTTGTGAATATTCAATAAACCGAAAATTATAGTGGAGTAAGCCACAAGGAAGCCTCGTAAGAGTCGAATTTGAGGTGCAAGTTGGGATGTTCACGAACAATATAGAATAAGGAGAGATAGTCATGTACAACAAAGTTGACACCAATATGAACTTCGTTGAACGCGAGAAGAAGACAGAGCAGTTCTGGAGAGAGAACAATATCTTCAGAAAATCTATGGAAAACAGAAAAAGAAGGAGAGACATACACATTCTATGATGGACCTCCTACAGCAAACGGAAAGCCTCACATCGGACATGTTGAGACACGTACCATAAAGGATATGATTCCAAGATTCCAGACCATGAAGGGCAAATATGTGCCACGTAAAGCCGGTTGGGACACACACGGACTTCCTGTTGGGATCGAGGTGGAGAAGCTTCTCGGCCTTGACGGCAAGGATCAGATTGAGAACTACGGACTTGAGCCATTCATCAAGAAGTGTAAAGAGTCTGTATGGAAATACAAGGGTATGTGGGAGGATTTCTCCAACACAGTAGGTTTCTGGGCTGATATGGACAATCCATACGTCACATATGACGACAATTTCATTGAGTCAGAGTGGTGGGCTCTCAAGGAAATCTGGAACAAGGGACTTCTTTACAAGGGCTTCAAGATTGTTCCTTACTGTCCTCGTTGTGGAACACCGCTTTCCGCACAGGAGGTGGCACAGGGCTACAAGACAGTTAAAGAAAAATCAGCAGTAGTACGTTTTAAGGTAGTAGGAGAGGATGCATATTTCCTCGCATGGACCACAACTCCATGGACGCTTCCAAGCAACGTGGCACTCTGTGTGAACCCTAATGACACATATGTAAAGGTAAAGGCTGTTGATGGCTACACATATTATATGGCAGAGGCACTTGCAGACAAGGTGCTCTCACAGCTTCTTTCAAAAGAGGACGCAGAAGCAGGCAAGAAGGCATATGAGGTGCTTGAGACATACAAAGGAAAGGATCTTGAGTACAAGGAGTATGAGCCGCTTTATGACTGCGCTAAGCAGGTTGCCGATAAGCAAGGCAAGAAGGGCTTTTTTCGTGACATGTGACACATATGTTACTATGTCAGACGGTACAGGAATCGTTCATATCGCTCCTGCATTTGGTGAGGATGATGCCAATGTCGGAAGAAATTATGACCTTCCATTTGTACAGTTTGTAAACGACAAGGGAGAGCTTACAGCCGAGACTCCGTTTGCCGGTATGTGGGTAAAGGATGCAGATCCTGAGGTATTAAAGGACTTAAGCGGCAGAAAGCAGCTTTTCGATGCTCCGAAATTTGAGCATGAGTATCCACACTGCTGGAGATGTGACAAGCCTCTTATCTACTATGCAAGAGAGTCATGGTACATCAAGGAGACAGCAGTAAAGGATGATCTTATCAGAAACAACAATACAGTAAACTGGATTCCTGAGTCTATCGGTTCAGGACGTTTCGGAAACTGGCTTGAGAATATACAGGATTGGGCTATTTCACGTAACCGTTACTGGGGCACACCACTCAATATCTGGGAGTGTGAATGCGGACACAGAGAGTGTATCGGAAGCCGTGCAGAGCTCGCCGAAAAAGCAGGAGATCCAAAGGCTGCAGAGGTAGAGCTTCACAGACCATACATCGACGCTGTGACAATCAAGTGTCCTGAGTGGCAAGGATATGCACCGTGTACCTGAGGTACTTGACTGCTGGTTTGATTCAGGAGCCATGCCATTTGCACAGCACCACTATCCATTCGAGAACAAGGAAGTATTTGAGAAGCAGTTCCCGGCCAAGTTTATCTCAGAGGCAGTTGACCAGACACGTGGATGGTTCCATTCACTCATGGCTGAGTCTACACTCCTTTTCAACAAGGCCCCTTATGAGAATGTAATCGTGCTTGGACACGTACAGGATGAGAACGGACAGAAGATGTCCAAGTCGAAGGGCAACGCGGTAGATCCGTTTGATGCACTTGAGACATACGGTGCAGATGCCATCAGATGGTATTTCTACACAGCATCAGCTCCATGGATTCCAAAGAAGTTTTCAGGAAAGCTCGTGCTTGAGGGACAGCGTAAGTTTATGGGAACACTCTGGAACACATACGCATTCTTCGTTCTTTATGCAAATATCGACAATTTTGATGCTACAAAATACAGCCTTGAGTATGATAAGCTTGCAGTAATGGACAAGTGGATTCTTTCAAAGCTCAACTCAGCAGTGGCAGGAGTGGATGAGTGCCTGTCAAACTACAAGATTCCGGAGGCGGCAAAGTACCTTCAGGAGTTCGTAGACGACTTAAGTAACTGGTATGTACGCCGCAGCCGTGAGCGTTTCTGGGCAAAGGGCATGGAGCAGGACAAGATAAACGCATACATGACACTTTATACAGCACTTGTCACCATATCAAAGGCGGCAGCACCTATGATTCCTTTCATGACAGAGGATATCTACAGAAATCTTGTCTGCTCTATCGACAAGAGCGCACCGGAGTCAATTCATCTGTGCGACTATCCTGTAGTTGATGAGAAGCTGATTGACAAAAAGCTCGAAGCTGATATGGATGAGGTACTAAAGGTTGTAGTACTCGGACGTGCATGTCGTAACGAGGCAAATATCAAAAACCGTCAGCCAATCGGAAAAATGTTTGTAAAGGCTCCGGAAAACTGGATGAATTTTATGTGGATATCATCGCAGACGAGCTCAACGTAAAAGAGGTTGAGTTCACTGATGATGTATCACACTACACCACATACAAATTCAAGCCACAGCTTAGAACAGTGGGTCCTAAGTATGGTAAATACCTTGGCCAGATTAAGGCAGTTTTAGCTGAGCTTGATGGTCATAAGGCCATGGAGGAGCTTAACAGCACCGGCTCTCTCAAGCTTGACAGCATTAGCGATGAAGTTGTATTATCTAAAGAGGATTTACTTATCGAGATGACTCAGATGGAGGGCTACGTGACACAGTCTGACAACAATATAACCGTTGTTCTTGACACCAACCTCACTCCTGAGCTTATCGAGGAAGGTTTCGTAAGAGAAATCATCAGTAAGATCCAGACAATGCGTAAGGACGCAGGCTTTGAGGTTATGGACCACATCGCTGTGACATACGAGGCAGATGAGAAGCTTTCAAATGTATTTGAAAAGTTTGGTGATGAAATCAAGACCGAGGTTCTTGCCGTATCAATTAAATCAGGCGAACTTAAGGGCTATGAAAAGGATTGGAAGATTAATGGTGAGGCTGTTAAGCTTGCAGTTGAAAAACAATAATCTCTGCACGAGAGGGAGCATTAATTTGCTCCCTTTTAGTGCCATAAGGAGGAATATGATGAGAGATAATACGTTTAGCAAAAAGGTGTTTATTAAGACTGTATCAGACAATTTAAAAAATAAATATCGTAAGACTATAGATGATGCCACACAGCAGGAACTTTATCAGGCTGTATCAGAGGCCGTAAAGGATGTCATCATGGATGAGTGGATTGCCACACAGAGAGTGATGGACAAGGACGATCCAAAGGTTGTTTACTATATGTCCATGGAGTTTTTGATGGGAAGAGCTCTCGGCAACAACCTTATAAACCTCTCAGCATACAAGGAGGTCAAGGAGGCTCTCAATGAGATTGGTGTGGATATCAATGCTATTGAGGACCAGGAGCCTGATCCGGCACTTGGAAACGGTGGACTCGGAAGACTGGCAGCGTGTTTCATGGATTCACTTGCCACACTTGGATATCCTGCATACGGCTGTGGAATCAGATACAGATATGGTATGTTCAAGCAGCAGATTTCAGACGGCTTCCAGATTGAGGTGCCTGACAACTGGCTCAAGGACGGATATCCATTCGAGCTTCGTCGTCCGGAGTACTGCTATGAGGTCAAGTTTGGAGGATATGTGCAGGAGAGCACAGATGAAAACGGAGAGCTTCATTTCGAGCAGAAGGACTATCAGTCGGTGCTTGCAGTGCCTTATGATATGCCTATAGTCGGTTATGACAACAATGTGGTCAATTCTCTCATGATATGGGATGCAGAGCCAAAAAACGGCTTCTCGCTCGAGTCCTTTGACCAGGGTGACTACGACAAGGCAGTGGAGCAGGAAAATCTTGCAAGAAACCTTGTTGAGGTGCTCTATCCAAACGATAACCATGTAAAGGGCAAGGAGCTTCGCTTAAAGCAGCAGTATTTCTTTGTATCAGCAAGCATCCAGCGTGCACTTGCAAGGTTTAAAAAGCATCACAGCGATTTAAAAGATCTCCCAAATAAAGCTGTTTTCCAGATGAACGATACTCACCCTACAGTTGCAGTCGCAGAGCTTATGAGAATCCTTGTGGACGAGGAGCATCTGTCATGGGATGATGCATGGGATATCACTACAAGATGTGTAGCCTACACTAACCATACAATCATGGCTGAGGCGCTTGAGAAGTGGCCAATTGAGATATTCCAGAGAATGCTTCCTCGTGTATACCAGATTGTTGACGAGATAAACAGAAGATTTGTGATGCAGATTAATGAGAGATATCCTGGCAATGAGGACAAGGTAAGAAAGATGGCTATCCTCTATGACGGACAGGTCAAGATGGCAAATATGGCTATCGTTGCAGGCTATTCTGTAAACGGTGTTGCAAAGCTTCACACAGAGATACTTAAGAATCAGGAGCTTCATGATTTCTATGAGATGTTCCCTGAGAAGTTCAATAACAAGACAAACGGAATCACACAGCGTAGATTCTTAGCACATGCAAATCCACTCCTTGCAGACTGGGCAACAAAAAAGGTAGGAGCCGGCTGGATTACAGATCTTACAATGCTTTCAAAGCTCAAGGCTTATGCGGACAGCCCTGTTGCACAGCAGGAGTTTGCTGAGATTAAGAGAGCAAACAAGGTGCGTTTAGCAAAGTATATCAAGGAGCACAATGGTATTGATGTAAATCCGGATTCTATCTTTGATGTGCAGGTTAAGAGACTTCACGAGTACAAGAGACAGCTCATGAACATCCTTCATGTGATGTATCTGTACAACAAGATTAAGGAAAATCCGTCTATGGATTTCTATCCTAGAACATTCATTTTTGGAGCAAAGGCAGCAGCAGGCTACAGAAATGCAAAGAAAACAATAAAGCTCATCAACAGTGTGGCTGATGTGATAAATAACGATGCTTCTATTGGCGGCAAGCTCAAGGTAGTATTTATCGAGGATTACAAGGTATCCAATGCCGAGATTATTTTTGCGGCAGCAGATGTCAGCGAGCAGATTTCCACAGCGAGCAAGGAGGCATCCGGAACAGGAAACATGAAGTTTATGCTCAATGGAGCGCTCACTATCGGAACTATGGATGGTGCCAATGTCGAGATGTTCGATGAGGTAGGGGCTGACAACATGTTTATCTTTGGAATGAGCTCTGATGAGGTCATCTCACACGAGAACAGACATGACTACAATCCTGTTGATGTATATAATAACGATGCCGAGCTAAGAAAGGTAGTAAACCAGCTCGTAGACGGCACATACTCACCAAATGACCATGAGCTTTTCAGGGAGCTTTACAACTCACTGCTCAATCCACAGCAGGGACAGGTGGCTGACCGCTACTTTATCCTCGCAGACTTCCGCTCATATGCAAATGCACAGCAGAAGATTAATGATTATTACAAGAACAAGAGCGCATGGAGAAAGAGTGCACTGCTCAATATCGCACATGTAGGAAAGTTCTCTTCAGACAGAACAATCCAGGAATATGTGGACGATATCTGGCATCTTGACAGAATTACCGTAAATATGGCAGGAGTATAGGATTTTGGAAAAAGTTATCGCAAAGTCTGGTATCAGTGGAAGCACGCTTAAGCTTATAGCCATTTTTACCATGCTTATAGACCATATTGCGGCAACGGTTATTCTTCAGATGATAAATAACGGGATAGGTGGACAAACGCTTATTGATATCTACTGGGTCATGCGTTCTATAGGGCGCATGGCCTTTCCTGTTTTCTGCTTCCGGCTTGTGGAGGGCTTCAAATATACACACAGCAGGGGAAAAATATGCTGCGAGGATGTTTATATTCGCGCTTATCTCTGAGATACCGTTTGACCTTGCAATAAACAATACAGTGCTCGAATTTAAGAGCAACAATGTGTTTTTTACACTGCTTTTAGGCTTGCTTGCCATCACAGTGCTTGATTGGCTTAAGTCGGTCGATAAAATAGAAAAGGCATCCTCTGCAGTCAAGTGGTTTCTTGTCACACTGATCAGGTGTATAGTAATGGTATCAGTGGTGCTTGTTATGATGATTATTGCAGAGTTTGTGCTTTGCTGTGATTATGGTGCGGCGGGTGTAGGGTGCATTGTCATGATGTACCTGCTTTCTTCAAACCGAGATGTTGCATTTGCCGTGGCAGTCATACTGCTTGGACTTTTCTCAGGTACCATAGAGTTTTTTGCACTTTTTATGCTTATACCGCTTCGCTATTACAATGGAAAAAGAGGCATTTCACTAAAATATGTCTTTTACGCCTTTTACCCGGTGCATCTTTTTGTACTGTACCTGATATGCAGGCTTGCTATGGCTGCTGTTCACACCTAAAAAGAGTGACAGACAACGATTAAAATGGGGGAATAGATGAAAAAGCTTTTAAAAATCATACCGGCACTTGTGTTTGCTGCCTGTTGCTTTATGTTCGCTGCAAAATGCTTAAAGGCAGGAGGGCTTATAGGTGCTATAGCTGATTTTCCTACAGCTATACACAGGGCAGTAAAGGGGCAAATGCAGACCACAACAGACTATTTAAACGGCGAACAGACAGAGTACGATGAGTCAGTATTTACAGGGGAATATCACTACTACTACGAGAAGCTGTCAGATGATGACAAGCTTATTTACAGGCAGATTTATGCGATGATGCAAAAGCGCATGGATGGAATTTCGTTAAATACTACAGACACTGACAACGTAAGCCGTATACAGCAGTTTGTGCTGCTGGACAATCCACAGTTTTTCTACATAGAAAAGAGTCAGTATACTGTGAGAAACAGCATCATTTTTTCGCCTGTATACAATATGTCTGAGTCTGATATCGACAACGCAATAAGTACGATTTCAGGCTATGTGTCAGCCTGTATGGCAGGTATCGATGAAGGTGCATCGGATTATGACAAGGCTGTGCATTTCTATGAATATGTGATAGAGCATGCCGAGTATGAGGAAAATTCTCCTCACAACCAGGATATGTACTCAGCAGTGCTTGGTAGGACGGTCTGTCAGGGCTATGCGATGATGTTTAAGTATCTGTGTGACCGGGCCGGTATCAGTTCACTTATTGTGACAGGCACCACATCTGATGCAAACCACGCCTGGAATATGGTATATCTGGACGGTGCGTGGTGTGCGGTGGACTGTACCTACGGTGATGGTGATTATCTGGGAAAGGGCATATCATACAGCTGGTTCGGAGTGCCGCTTGATGTGGTAAAGCTTACACGTACATTGGACAATGAGGATATGCTGCCGCAGGAAGCGTCAGTGGAGGATGACTATTATTACAGGAATGGGCTGTATTTTACATCCTACGACCTTAAAGTCTTACAGGGCATGACAACGTCATCTAACTATATCACGTTCAAGTTTTCGGACAGAGAAACCTATGATACTGCATGTCACAGTCTTTTCGAGAAGGGTGACTATAAATATCTGATTCCGACGGCAAGAGGCGGCACTATCACATATATGCAGGAGCCCAATTCGCTTGCGGTGTTTATACACATAGAGCTGGGAAGCTGATAAACTTATCTCCTTTTATTTTAAGGAGATAGCCGCACACCCCATGAAGGGCGGGCGGCGATACAAAAAAATAAAGAAAGAGGAATCCAAATGTCATTTTGTCATCTTCACACCCATACCGAGTACAGTCTGCTCGATGGGTCAAACAAGATAAAAGAATATGTAAAGCGCGTCAAGGAGCTTGGCATGAACTCTGCCGCAATCACAGACCATGGCAATATGTACGGTGTGGTGGAGTTTTACAAGACGGCAAAGGCAAATGATATCAATCCGGTCATAGGCTGCGAGGTATATGTGGCACCAAATTCGCGCTTTGACAGGGAGACAAGCCACGGTGATGACAGGTATTATCATCTGATTCTGCTAGCTGAAAATAATACAGGCTATGCTAATCTCATGAAGATAGTGTCAATAGGGTTCACAGAGGGCTATTATTACAGGCCGAGAGTGGATTTTGAGACGCTTGAGAGATATCACGAGGGGCTTATATGCCTGTCTGCCTGTCTGGCAGGAGAAATCCCCAGATACATCGTCAGAGGCTTTTATGACGAGGCGAAGGAGATTGCAAGGAAGTATCAGGACTGCTTTGGAAAAGACAACTTCTTCCTTGAGCTGCAGGACCATGGCATTGATGACCAGAAGCTTGTGAATCAGCAGCTTCTTAGGATGAGCAAGGAGCTTGAAATAGGGTTAGTGTGTACTAATGATGTGCACTACACCTACGAGTCCGATGCGGAGGCACATGATGTGCTTTTTGTGCATCCAGACCGGGAAAAAGGTGTCTGACGAGGACAGGATGCGCTATGATGGCGGACAGTTTTTCGTAAAGAGCGAAGAGCAGATGAGAGCGCTTTTCCCATATGCCACAGAGGCTATTGAGAATACGCAGAAAATTGCCGACAGATGCAATGTGACGCTTGAGTTTGGCAATTACAAGATTCCAAAGTATGAGGTGCCAGAGGGCTATGATAGTGCCGAAGCATTCCTTACAGAGCTTTGCGAGAAGGGCTTTAGGGAGAAATACATAGGCTGTGGTGAGTACAGTGCTGATGAGCTTAAAAAGATACATGCAGATATGGACTATGAGCTTGGTATCATAAAGACCATGGGCTTTATAGAGTATATCCTTATCGTGTGGGATTATATCAACTGGTGCCGCACGCACGACTGCTGGGTAGGCCCGGGACGAGGCTCAGCGGCGGGAAGCAGGGTGTGCTATTGTACCGGAATCACAGATATTGATCCGGTTAAATACAATCTGCTTTTTGAAAGATTTCTTAACCCAGAGCGAGTTTCCATGCCTGATATCGATGTGGATTTCGAGTATGCGGAGAGATATCGCGCCATAGAGTATGTTCAGCAGAAGTACGGACACGATTCTGTAACACAGATAGTCACCTTTGGTACGATGGCGGCAAGAGGTGTCATAAAATCAGTCGGAAAGGCGCTGGATTTCCCATATGCAGAGACTGACAGGCTTGCAAAGATGGTGCCTCAGGAGCTTAATATCACGATTGACAAGGCTCTTCAGATGAACCCGGAGTTTAAGGGCATTTACGACAGTGATGCGAGAGTGCATGAAATGATAGATATGGCAAAAAGGCTTGAGGGACTGCCAAACCACACGTCCGTGCATGCAGCAGGTGTGGTAATCTATCCGGGTGTGGCGAGCGATTATGTGCCTCTTGGAAGGGCAAACGACGGAAGCCCTACCGCAGAGTACAACATGGTACAGCTCGAGGAGCTTGGCCTTTTAAAGATGGATTTTCTGGGGCTTCGTACACTCACGGTGCTAAAGGATTCTGTGAAGAATATCAAGGCATCAAGGGGGATTGATGTGGATATCGACCATATTGATTTCAACGATAAGGGCACACTTGACTTTATCGGAACAGGAAAGACGGAAGGGGTATTCCAGCTGGAGTCTGCCGGTATGCAAAGCTTCATGAAGGAACTCAGTCCACAGAGCTTTGAGGACATCGTGGCCGGTATTTCGCTTTACCGTCCGGGTCCTATGGATTTCATTCCCAACTATATAAAGGGCAAGAACAATCCAAAGGAGATAAGCTATGTGACACCTGAGCTTGAGAGTATTTTAGAGCCGACCTACGGCTGTATAGTATACCAGGAGCAGGTCATGCAGATAGTGCAGAAGCTCGCAGGCTATACAATGGGTCAGGCGGACAACATCCGCCGTGCCATGAGTAAGAAGAAGCAGTATGTCATTGACGCAGAGCGCCAGAGCTTTGTGTACGGAGACGAGGAGCGCGGTATAAAGGGCTGTGTGGCAAACGGCATAGATGAAAAGGCTGCCAACAGCATATACGATTCGATGGTTGATTTTGCTAAGTATGCGTTCAACAAATCACATGCAGCCGCGTATGCAAAAATCAGTGTTCAGACTGCATGGCTCAAAAATTACTATCCGGTCGAATTTATGGCGGCGCTCATGACTTCTGTTATAGACAATTCAGCCAAGGCGGCGCAGTATCTTTACAGCTGTCGTGATATGGGTATTAAGGTGCTTCCGCCGGATATCAACTGTGGACAGGGCGAGTTTACCGCAGAGGGTGACCATGTCAGATACGGCATGTACGCCATCAAATCTCTGGGCAGGCCGGTAATAGACCAGATAATCGAGGAGCGGGAAAGTGGCGGCAGATACCGCACACTCTCAGATTTTATCGAGAGAACCTGCCAGAAGGAGCTTATCAACAAGCGTGCGATTGAGAATCTGATAAAGGCGGGAGCCTGCGATTCACTCGACGGCACGAGAAAGCAGATGGCAATGGTGTATGCATCGATTGTGGACAGGGTGCAGCATGACAAAAAGTCAACAATGGCTGGGCAGATGAGCCTGTTTGACCTGGTCTCAGATGAGGATAGGCAGTCATTTGAGCTTAAGTATCCAAATGTTGGTGAATATGACGCTGAGGAAGCCCTGGCCTATGAAAAAGAGGTGCTTGGCATCTATTTAAGCGGACACCCTCTGGAAAAATATGCAGCTACCCTAAAGAAAAACATCACAGCAAATGCGATAGATTTTGTGCTTGAAGAGGAGAGCGGTGCCGTAAAGATAGAGGACAATGCGCACGTGGTAATCGGAGGCATGATAGCTACAAAGACGATTAAGTTTACCAAGTACAATCAGGCCATGGCTTTTATCACGATAGAGGACCTGACAGGAACTGTTGAGGTAATTATTTTTCCGAGAGATTACGAGCGCTACCAGAGATATTTACAGGACGATGCTAAAATATTTGTTATCGGACATGCGACAGTTGAGGATGAGCAGAACGGCAAGATAATCTGCGAGAGAATCATACCGTTTGATGAGCTTCCGAAGCAGCTATGGCTCAGGTTTGATACGATGGAGGACTATAAGAAAAATGAGAGCAGGCTTCTTGAGACAATCCGTGAATCTGACGGAGGAGATGAAGTCATAATTTACATCGCAGATACAAAGCAGATGAAAAAACTTGGCAGAAATTATTCCGTAAATGCAAATAATGAGCTCATGGAGCAGCTTTTGGAATTTTTAGACAAAGAAAATGCGAAAATTGTTGAAAAGAATATTGAAAAAATGTGCTAAAACAAGTACAATAGATTGGGATTAGAATAAATGATAATTTTTTAACATATGGAGGTTATACCAATGGCAAAAAGAGATTAACACAATAGGTGTACTTACAAGTGGTGGTGACGCACCGGGAATGAACGCAGCAATTCGTGCCGTTGTTCGTCAGGCTCTCTCAAAGGGCAAGAAGGTTAAAGGAATCAAGAGAGGATACGCAGGTCTGTTAAATGAAGAAATCGTGGATATGGATTCAAAGAGCGTTTCAGACACAATCTCACGCGGTGGTACAATCTTACAGACAGCCAGATGTAAGGAGTTCGTTACAGCAGAGGGACAGCAGAAGGGTGCTGAAATCTGTAAGAAGCATGGTATCGATGCTATCGTAGTTATCGGTGGTGACGGATCTTTCCAGGGTGCGCAGAAGCTTGCAGCACTTGGCATCAATACAATCGGTCTTCCGGGCACAATCGACCTTGATATCGCATGTACAGATTACACAATCGGTTTTGATACAGCCTGCAACACAGCTATGGAGGCTATTGACAAGGTACGTGATACATCTACATCACACGAGAGATGCTCAATCATTGAGGTTATGGGACGTGGAGCAGGATACATTGCATTATGGTGTGGTCTTGCAAACGGCGCTGAGGAAGTATTACTTCCTGAGAAGTATGACAACAACCTTGAGGCACTCATCGAGAGAGTAGCTCATGCAAGAGAGCTCGGCAAGCAGCATTACATCATCATCAATGCTGAGGGCGTAGGACATTCACAGGAGATGGCTAAGGAAATCGAGGCTGCTACAGGCATCGAGACTCGAGCAACTATCCTTGGACATATGCAAAGAGGTGGAAGCCCTTCATGTAAGGACCGTGTATACGCTACAATCATGGGCGCTATGGCAGTTGATTTACTCTGCGAGGGCAAGTCAAACAGAGTTATTGCCCACAAGGATGGCAATTTTGTAGATTTCGATATCGACGAGGCACTTGCTATGAAGAAGAGTGTAGACGAGTACATGTACGATATCTCTAAATCTCTGGTTTAGTATCTAATATATTTACGATAAATATGAATGCCCTTGTATCCGGCACATCAAATGCAGGTAATTGCGTGCATGTGCCGGTGCAGGGGCATTTATGCATTCGGAGAAAGACGAATGTTAATCATAAATGAGGGGCAAAATACTTTTTTTGACCCTCATATCATCAATATAGAAAGAGAAGAAAATGATTACAAGTGCATCAAACAAAAGCATAAAAAATGTGCAGGCTCTTTTAAGCAAGGCAAAGGAGCGGAAAAAGCAGGGCGTATTCGTGGTTGAGGGTCCAAAGATGAGCTTTGAGGCGCCATATGACTGGGTAAGTGCCGTATATATGTCTGAGTCATTTTTTAATGATGACAGGTTTAAGGAAGAGAAGAAGCGTTTCCTTGACAAAACAGAAATAGTGAGTGACTCGGTGTTTAAGAGCATGTCTGACACGCAGACTCCGCAGGGCGTGCTTGCTATAGTAAAGATGCCGCACTATGAGATAGATGAACTTTTTAAGGGCGACAAGACAGAGCTTCTTGTGCTTGAGAGTATACAGGATCCGGGAAACTTAGGCACTATGATCCGTACCGGTGAGGGCGCAGGTGTAAGCGGTATTATAATGAATCGCACAACAGTGGACATTTTTAATCCAAAGACTGTGCGCTCAACCATGGGCTCACTCTACCGTGTGCCGTTTTACATAACAGATGACCTTCCGGAGACTATAGAGTATGCAAAGTCAAAGGGAGTTTCTCTCTACGCAGCTCATTTAAAGGGTAAGTGCTCTTATGACAGACCGGACTACACCGGAGCCTGTGGCTTTATGATAGGAAATGAGGGCAATGGATTATCAGATGAGATAGCTGACATGGCGGACACATATATCCGCATCCCTATGGAGGGAGCTGTGGAGTCGCTTAATGCCGCAATATCAGCCACTTTGCTCATGTATGAGTGCAATCGTCAGAGAAGACTTTTGGGAGAATAATATGCGTATTTGGTTTAAGATTTATACTGACACGCACCTGATGCGTGATATTACAATAGAAAATGACAGTGACGACACACGTACACACAAGATTTTTAAGGCTCTTGAGGATGCCTGCCTTGCTTTTGACCTGGGAAAGCCCATCTGGCTTGACAGCAATGTAAGTGATTTCAAGAGGCATGGAAAGACACGCTTTACGAAGGATAATTTTGTGGAGGATATCGACTTTGATTTTCTCGAGATGCACATCATCGAGGAGGATTGATGCCTTATAATGGATATGATGAGTTATTATTGATATGATGACGGTCCGCACGCTGCAGGCACAGCGGCACACAAGTACTCTCTCGTTCGCTACGCTACGCCATTAAGAATCTGTAGGAATTATGCCTTTTGGTTTTGATGCTTGACGAAAACGGCTTTTATGCGCCGTCCATGGCGCATAACGCCTTGCCCCGGCGTCCATGCCGGTGCATTTCTGGTTGTGAAGCATAATTCAACAGATTCTAAATAGCTTCGCTATGCGCTTACGAGAGAGTACTTGTGTGCCGCCGTGCCTGCAGCGTGCGGACCTGTGCACATAAAAAAAATAAGCAGCATATAAAACAACAAGAATAAAAAAATATATAAATAATAGGTATAATTTGCCAATTACGCGAATAAATATGCTATAATTGATTAAAAGAGTCTGATAAATATACAGGCGAATAGATCACAGGGAGGTTTTTAATGGAACAAGAGTTTGCGGAGGGCATTGATAGCTGGGAGACTATGATGTTTCTATACAATTCTGCACTGAAAGAGGTCAATACTAAGCTCGAGATACTAAATGACGAGTTTGTTCACATACATAATTACAATCCGATAGAGTACATAAAGTCGCGTATCAAGACTCCTGAAAGCATAGTTAAGAAGCTCAAAAAGGGTGGCTACGAGAGCACCATAGAGAATATGGTCACATATGTAAAGGACATAGCGGGCATCAGAATCGTGTGCTCGTTCACATCTGATATATACCGGCTTGCTGAGATGATTGGCAGGCAGAATGATTTGACCGTCATATCGGTAAAGGACTATATGAAGCATCCGAAGGCGAGCGGCTACAAGAGCTACCACATGATTGTTTCGGTGCCTATTTTTCTTTCAAACAAGGTGGTTGACACAAAGGTTGAGATACAGATTCGTACAATAGCTATGGATTTTTGGGCAAGCCTTGAGCACAAGATATATTACAAGTTCGAGGGCAATGCACCTGAGTATATCAGCCGCGATCTGCGTGAGTGTGCAGGTATCGTAGGACAGCTTGATGCAAAGATGCTTTCGCTTAATGAGGCAATCCTTGAGGCCAAGGAGAAGCAGGAGCATGAGAGGGAGGAGAAAATACGAGAAGATGAACATCATTAATGTCGAAAATATAACAAAGTCATATACTGGAAGGAAGCTTTTTTCTAAAGCTTCCTTTTATGTGCAGGAAAACGAAAAAATCGGTATCATAGGTATAAATGGTACAGGAAAGTCTACACTTTTAAAGATTGTGGCTGGTGATGAAGAGCCGGATGAGGGAACTGTCACCACAGCAAATCATATAGTGATAAACTATCTGCCGCAGAATCCGGAGTTTGACCCGGACGAGACAGCTCTTGAGCATGTGATGAGCCGTGTGGTTACCTCGCAGCTGGATGAGGACATGCGCTGGAGCATAGAAAGTGATGCAAAGTCACTTCTTATGAAGCTTGATATCACAGATATGACGCAAAAGACCGGTGAGCTTTCAGGAGGGAAAGAGGCTTGCGCTTGCAACAGTCGTACTTAAGCCGTGTGATGTGCTTATATTGGACGAGCCGACCAACCACTTAGACTACGAGATGGTGGAGTGGCTTGAGGATTATCTGCGCCGTTTCAGGGGTGCAATCATCATGATCACACATGACCGCTATTTTCTAGACAGTGTCTGCAACAGAATCGTGGAGGTGGACAAGGGACAGACCTACAGCTATGATACAAACTACTCGGGCTTTCTTGAGCTTAAGGCAGCCAGAGAGGAGAGCGAGAGAGCAAGTGAGCGCAAGCGCCAGTCCATCCTTAGAAAAGAAATAGAGTGGATGCAGCGCGGCGCAAGAGCTCGTTCCACAAAGCAGAAGGCACACATCCAAAGATATGAGGCTTTACGCGATCAGAAAGGACCACAGACAGACGCAAGGGTTGAGCTTTCATCGGTTTCATCGCGTATGGGAAGGACAACCATAGAGCTTCATGATATTTCAAAGGCGTACGGAGATCGTCTGTGTAAAGGATTTCACGTATATTTTCCTGAAAAATGACCGTATCGGTTTTGTAGGCAAAAACGGCTGTGGAAAGTCCACACTTATGAAGATAATCGCGGGTTTTATCGAGCCCGATTCAGGTGAGGTAGAGATAGGACAGACGATAAAGATAGGATATTTCGGTCAGGAAGTGGATATAGAGCCTGAGCTTCGAGTGATAGACTACGTGAAAGAAGCTGCAGAGTTTGTGCGCACGACAGACGGACTTGTGTCAGCATCTGCCATGCTTGAGAGGTTTTTATTCCCACCGGAGCAGCAGTACAGTCCGGTAGGCAAGCTCTCGGGTGGAGAGAAAAGAAGACTCTATCTGCTTCGTGTGCTGATGAGCGCACCGAATGTACTGATACTTGACGAGCCGACCAATGACCTGGATGTCGAGACACTGGCTATTTTAGAGGATTATCTGGATGGCTATGACGGAATAGTTATTACGGTATCCCATGACAGGTATTTCCTTGACAGGATTGCAAAGCGTATTTTTGCATTTGAGGGAGCCGGAAAAATCGTACAGTATGAGGGCGGATACACCGACTATATGAATAAACGCCCACAGCCTGCATCAGGAAAAACCGTATCAGAAAATGCATCATCCACAGGAGCATCCGCTTCAGGAGCACAGGGAAATACTGCATCAGATGGTACAGACTTAAAAGAAGCCCGGAAGAAGAAATCTATGGAAACCTGGGGGCATGAGAAAAAGCTCAAATTTACCTACAAAGAGCAAAAAGAGTACGAGACGATAGAGGCTGACATAGAAAAGCTGGAAAACAGGCTTTCTGAGATAGATGATGAGATGGTAAAGAATGCCACTAACTTTGGTAAGTTAAACGAACTCACAAAAGGAAAAGGAAGACCTCGAGGGGCAGCTGATGGAGAAAATGGAGCGTTGGGAGTATCTTGAGGATCTGGCGCAGAAAATTGCAAATTTGACATAGTTCAAGTAATTCATTTTCTTAGGCTTCAACAGATTAAACAAACTCTGCGGTATGCCAAAACCGAATATGATACCGAGCACGATGGCACCCGCCACCTCAAAGGTTTCAATACCCTTTGAGGAAGAAAGTGCTCTGTCATTCGTAAAAAGATAATATGCCGTGTAAAAAATTCCTGCTCCGGGAACAAGAGGAAAGATACCGGAAAGCAGATAAACTGTCACAGGCATAGAGCGTGCCGCAGCAAAAATGCGCGCCATTATCGTAAGGCACAGTGTCGCGATAAGCGATGGAAACACAACACCCATATCAAACTGAACCATTATATAGTAGATGATCCAGCCAAGCGCTCCTGTAAAACCGCAGTAAAACAGCTCCTTTTTTGGAGCGGAAAAAATAACTGCAAACGATAATGTGGCAAAGAGAGCCACAATAAATTGTATTATAAACTCCATAGCTTAAAGCCCTCCAATATATTTCATCACAACAAATGGCAGACATGCTCCCACAGCAACACACGGCTGTAATCAGTGCATCGAGCAGATGTATTGTACCGGACAGATAATCCCCGATTATATATATCCCTGATAGATGTTGTAAATGCTATTCCCGGAACAAGTGGCATGATAGCTCCTATAATGATTTTATCAGGTAAAAGAGAAAGCCCTGTAAGTGTACTTGCGGTGGCAAGCAGTGTCACAAAAAAGACTGGCAAGAATATTGGTTATAATCCTTGTGAACTTATATTTTTAAGACCAAACAAAAGCACCTGCTCCAGTGAGCCTATAACAAATGCAAAAACAAAGTCAAGCCAGTTTCCGCCAAAAAGATAGCAAAAGCAGGCACTTCCGAGCCCACAGAAGAAAATCTGTGCGCTTTTTTTTGTAATTAGGGATATTTTTGCACTGCTCAAGCCTGTCCCATGAGTCAATCAGGGAGATTTTCTGGTCACATATGTCCCTTGCGAGCTGGTTTAACGCGCTGATCTTTGCCAGATTGACAGCACCAAGCGGTACGTGGCGCACGATGCTGCAGGCATCTTCCTTGTTCTCATTTGCACTTGCAAATATTCCGTTTGACAGCACATATACGTCAAATTCCTCCACCCCATATGAACTTAGTATATGAACCACAGTGTCTTCCACTCTGTAGATTTCTGCACCGTTTCTGAGCATACAGTCGCCAATTTCCACGGCGAGAGTCAGTATTTCCTTAGTGTATGCCATTTGTTACCTCACTTTATAAATTGATAATAGTATACAATAAATATGAATTATTACGATATTTTACAGACCAAATAAGTCACTATGTGTACCTGTGCGTGCAAGTGTTAGTACTAAAACTTCGTTGTCAAAATAGTACACAAGTAGCCAATCAGGTTGTATATGGCATTCTCTGTGACCACTCCAGTTGCCGGAGAGAGGATGGTCCTTATATTTAGTATCAAGGATTTCTCCATTTGCAATTTTTGAAACAATATCTTTTAAAAAGAGTGATATCAAGACCACGACGTTAGTTTATAATCTTTTTTAAATTGTGTTGTGTATTTGATTTCATATTTACTCATGCATCAAGGTCTGCAAAAAGTTCATCCACATTTTTATAACCATCAATAGTTGAGTCTTTTGCAATCCTTTCTGCCTCAAGCATAGCTGAAACTGTCTCTTTGTTTGGAGAACCTTCTGTTATTTTAAATGGGATACCTCGTTCTCGTAAAGATTGACGAACAAAAATGTTGAATGCAGTGCTGATATTCATACCTAATTCTTCATATAAGGCTTCAGCAGCAGCTTTTAAATTGCTATCCATGCGAATGCTGATATTACTTGTTGTTGTTTTAGCCATGATAAAGTTCCTCCCTTAGATTATTTATATTTATTATATGATGTTTGCACGAAAAAAACAATATATCGCACGAAAAATATTGATTTAATTACATGTGTGTATTTTGTGTATAAAATCAAAATAAATGGAAATTATATACATATGAATATTAATCGAAGGGAGCATGAAGATGCCGGAGCATACTGATACCCCAAAAGAAAAAAATTCTCGTGTATATACGCGCAGAAAAGCAGAAAACACTTCACCGCAGGCAGGTCTGCATCAATGACATAGCAAGTGTGTATTGTAAATATTCACGCTATGAGGGACAGATAAAGGGAATGATCGTGGATAAGATACGCGGTAAAAAAGAGCGTGATATCTGTAATGAAAATAATAGAGCAAATCACGGAAAGCTATGATGATGCACAGGTTATAAGCATTGGTGAGCCGGAGGTACTTGTAGAGTATGACGACAACAGCAAAAATAAGATTCTTGAAGCACTAAAGGTTGCAGCGGTGTGTATACTTATATTTTTTGGTTCAGCTTTTACAATTATGGCTTTCAATAATGATATTTCGATATCAGGTGTGTTTGAACATTTCTATAAGCAGATAATGGGAGTGGAAAAGCCACAGGTATCGGTGCTTGAGGTGTTTTACTGCATTGGTCTGGCGGTCGGAATCATACTGTTTTTTAATCATATCGGAAAGCGTAAGCTATCCGACGATGTCACACCGATTCAGGTGGAGATGGATAAGCATAATAAGGATACATGGAACACAATAATAGACAAGGTAAAGGAAAAGCAGGATGTTTGAATATATATTGCGTGAAATATTTTTGTCAGTGATAGCGTTTTTAGCAGGGGCAGGAGTGTCAGCCGGTGTATTTGCATTCGTGCTCGTGATAGGAGTGGTGCCGCGCATACTTCGGTGCAGCAGGATAGAAAATATAATACTTATAGAAAATGTCATGATATGTGGTGTGGTGGCAGGTAATATATCGTCAGTGCTTGATATGGCATATAATCTGGGCTTTGCAGATATGTCAGATAAATTTGTAACCATTATCTGTGGGAATATAATTATTGCAATATATGGACTGTGTGTCGGCATATTTGTCGGCTGTATTGCAGTTGCACTCGCAGAAATACTGCACACATTCCCTATTATATATAAGCGCATGAAGCTTCGCGCCGGTCTTGGGATTATAGTGATTTCTATGGCTATTGGAAAGGCGCTGGGAGCACTTTATTATTTCCTGACGGGATTTGTTGCCACTTCATAGGACTCTCTTAAGTTATCTTTAGCTATATCATGCTATACTCTTGAAACAAAAAGCAAATAGGGTATAATGGAAATAACTTGGACTTAGAGGTATTCCAGCTAACTCGGAAAGGAATAATATGATTACATCAATAGCCAGACAAAGCATCATACTCAAATGCTTACGCCAAAAATCAGTGCTTGTAAGTAACTACGAGCTGTATTATACCGCAGGTCTTGCGAAGAAGTGCTTTGGAATCGCAGTCGATGCCGACATGGAGCCAAAGCAGCTTCTTGAGGAATTGCAAAAACACATTGATAAGGTCTCTACATCAGATGAGCAGGAGAAGTATCTCATACATCTTCTTGGCAACTATGAGCCTGGTGATACTCATGATGAACAGACTGTGGAGCTGTTTCACATGGGAGAGACCGAGGAGCATATGTGGCAGGTCTCAATTACATAACAGCATCCTTTAGAGAAGAAATAAAGACATGGGAAGAACATCACCAGCAGTCTAAATGCCGCCGTAGAGCTTGCTCTGCGGCGGCATTTTCGTATTCCGGGTCATATTTGAAGCAGTATAGAGGCCTGTCTGGTATCTCTAACCCATTGTAACCTCGACTGTAACATCGTGTCCGGTTCCGTTAATAGCCGGAATCATATTGCCATCAATAGTAGCGCCATCCACGATGAGCTTTGTCACACCCTTTTGTACGTGGGCAGGATTTCTGACCGTAATGTGGTAAGTATTGCCACGGAACTTACGCTTAGCTGTAAAGCCGTCCATAGTGTCAGGAATACAAGGATCTATGATAAGACCATCGTAGTCAGGACGTATACCGAGGATGTACTGTGAGACATCGAGGAAGGTCCATGCAGCAGTACCTGTCAGCCAGCTGTTCTTTGCTTCACCAAAGTTAGGAGCGTCTTTACCGGCAATCATCTGGCTGTATACATAAGGCTCGGTGCGGTGAATTTCGCTGATATCCTCAATGTATGCAGGACAGGTCCGGGTGTATACCTGCCATGCTCTGTTTCCACGGCCGATAACAGTCTCAGCTATAGAAATCCAAGGATTGTTGTGGCAGAAGATGCCGGCATTCTCCTTGTATCCCGGTGGATAAGAAGAGATTTCACCAAGCTCCACATGATATCTGTGGTAAGGCGGCTGCAAGAGCACGATGCCATATTTAGTATCAAGATATTTTTCAACAGACTGCATTGCCTTAAGGCAGAACCCTTCATCCTTTCCGATTTCAGCGATAACACAAAAGCCCTGTGGCTCAATAAAGATTTTTCCATCCTCACATTCCTTGGAACCAATCTTGTGCTTGTAGTGGTCGTAAGCACGAAGATACCACTCGCCATCCCAGCCGGCATCCATGACGGTCTTTTCCATCTGTTCAATAGCCTTGGGCTGTATCAGCCTCGTCGCAAAGTCCCTTGTGTCTGCAGATTTTTACATAGTCTTTTCCATATTTTACAAACATGCCTGCGATAAAAACAGATTCGGCATTAGGTCCTTCAGATGGTCCAAAGGTCTGGAAGGACTCACCAGGCTCCTCGGAGAAGCAGTTTAAGTTCAGACAATCGTTCCAGTCAGCACGTCCAATCTGTGGCAGACCATGAGGTCCGAGATGATTGATTGTATAGTTGAAGGAGCGGCGCAGATGCTCCATAAAGTCAGTTGCCTTTGAAGGATCGCTGTCATATGGTGTTGACTCGTCAAGAATAGAGTAGTCGCCTGTCTCCTTGATGTAAGCAGCGGCAGCAGCGATAAGCCACAGAGGGTCATCGTTGAAGCCTGAGCCTATGTCGGCATTGCCCTTTTTTGGTGAGAGGCTGGTACTGATGATAAGCAGAGCCGTCCTCAAACTGTGTGGCTGCGATGTCGAGTATTCTCTCCCTGGCTCTGTCAGGAATCAGATGCACGAAGCCAAGCAGATCCTGACAGGAATCCCTAAAGCCCATGCCTCGTCCGATGCCTGATTCAAAATAAGAAGCAGAGCGGCTCATGTTAAAGGTAACCATGCACTGATACTGATGCCATACATTTACCATGCGGTCAAGCTTTTCCTCCGATGAAGAGATACTAAAGTGACCAAGCAGCTTATCCCAGTAAGCCTTAAGCTCTGCTAAAGCAGCGTCGGCTTTTTCGGTGGTGTCAAATCTTGCAAGGAGTGCATCGGCAGGAGCTCGGTTTATGATTCCATCCTCAGCGCGTCCAACCCATTTTTCGTTCACAGGGTTTTCTACATATCCAAGTACAAATATATATGTTTTTTTTCTTCGCCCGGCTCAAGAGCTACCTTCAGGTGATGAGAGCCGACAGGAGCCCAGCCGCTTGCAACAGAGTTCTTAGACTGATCATTTACTACAACGGAAGGCGCGCTGTTTTCGCCGTAGGCACCTAAGAATGAATCCCTGTCTGTGTCAAATCCGTCAACAGAGGCATTTACAGCATATACAGCATAGTGATTGCGGCGTTCTCTGTATTCTGTCTTGTGGAAGAGCTGGGAGCCACCGGCATGAATCTCAACCTCTCCGGTAGAGAAGTTACGCTGGAAGTTGGTCATGTCATCCATGGCATTCCACAGACAGAACTCTACATATGAGAAAACCGAAAAGTCTTTTTTTCTTATCAGATGTGTTTTTCAATGTGAGCTTATTGATCTCGCAGGTAGAGCCCATAGGAACAAAGTCGGTAAGCTGAGCCATTAAGCCGTTTTTTACTCCTGTGAAAACAGAATAGCCCATGCCATGACGGCATTCGTATGAGTCAAGCTCGGTCTTGGAAGGCATCCAGCCCGGATTCCAGATTGTGTCACCATCCTTTATATAGTAGTAGTGTCCGTTGCTGTCGTATGGCACGTTGTTGTAGCGGTATCTGGTGAGACGCAGAAGCTTTGCATCCTTATAGAAGCTGTAGCCACCGCAGGTATTTGATACCAGAGAAAAGAAATTCTCACATCCGAGGTAGTTGATCCATGGTAACGGAGTCCTTGGAGAGGTGATGACGTATTCTTTGTTTTGATCATCGAAGTGTCCAAATTTCATATATAAAATCTCCTTTTTTATTAAATGTACGCAAACGTTTAAGCTGTTTATATATAGAAGTATATAATGCGAATATCTAAAAATCAAGCATAAAACAATAAAAAATAATGCTTTTATGACATATATACAAAGAAAACTGCATATTATAGTTAAAAATGCTGATGAGATAATATCACTTAAGGAATTATAATTGTATAATAATTAAGATCAAAAGAGTAATCGTTTTAAATACATAACATGACACTATACAAAATGTACAATAAAAGATAATAAAAAGTGTGAAAAATGTTGAAAATGTAAATTAGGGATTGCAATAATAACAAATTGTGGTATAGTAAAGATACGAAAACGATTAAGAAATCAATTCGAAATGAGGAAACGATATGGTATCACTAAAAGACATAGCACAAAGATGTGGTGTTTCGACAGCAACGGTCAGCAAGGCATTACATGACCAGAAGGATATTGGCGCTGAGACCAAAAACAGAATAAAGAAAATAGCTAAGGAAATGGGATATCTTCCTAATGCTGCGGCCAGAGTTCTTAAGACAAAAGAGTCGAACAACATCGGAGTACTGTATTTCGATGAGGCGGCGATGGGACTTACGCATGAGTATTTTGCCGGAGTGCTAAACGGAATCAAGGCACAGGCTGAGATGCTTGGATATGATATTACATTTATCAATACAAGTCCTGTCGGAAAAAAAATTATCATACCTGGAGCACTGTAAGTACAGAAATTTCGATGGTGTCGTAATCGTATGTGCAAGGTTTCAGGACAATGAGGTGCAGGAACTGATGAGCAGCGACATACCGGTGGTCACAATTGACTACGTACACTATAGCTGTTCGGCAGTATGTTCCAACAATGTAAAGTGTATGGGCGAGCTGCTTGATTACATAATAAGCATGGGACATAAGAAAATCGCTTACATACATGGACAGGATTTTTCGAGTGTTACACGTGACAGGCTGGCAGCATATTACAGGGCACTTGAGAAGCATGGAATAGATATTCCTGAGGAGTATGTCAGGGAAGCAAGGTATCTGGAAGCAGAGGATGTTGCAAAGCAGACAGAATATTTACTTGATTTACCTGACAAACCTACATGTATCATCTATCCGGATGACACGGCGGCAATCGGAGGCATCAATGTTATAAGAAGCAGAGGGCTTAGGATTCCGGAGGATATATCAATAGCAGGATACGATGGTACAAGAGTTTCACAGATGCTAAGCCCGAAGCTCACCACTATCAGACAGGACACTGACAAGATAGGCAGGGAAGCAGCAGACAGGTTGATAAGCATCATTAAAAAGCCTAAAACAGCACTTGTGGAGAGAGCTGTTGTTGAAGGAATTTTGCTGGAGGGGAATCCGTAGGCAGAATTTAATATATTTTACTACTTTTTACTAACATTTACTAACAGGTTTAAACCTGAAGCGAGAAGGAGGATTTTTCTATGAAAAAGAAACTCGTAAGCGCATTACTTTGCGCAACAATGGCAGCATCATTACTGGCAGGCTGTGGCAGCGGAGATACATCCGACACAGGAAGCTCTGGCAAGAAAGGCGATGCAAAAACTGAAGTGACAAACGATGGCAAGATTCTCAATATCTATTGCTGGAATGATGAATTCCAGAGCCGTATCACAGACCACTATCCTGATTACAAGAAGGTGGATGCAACACATGGCAAAATCGGAGATATTGATGTAGTCTGGAATATCACACCTAGTGAGAACAATGCGTACCAGAACAACCTTGATGAGACACTTTTGAAGCAGGCTGATGCATCGGCAGATGACAAGATTGACCTCTTCCTGGTAGAGGCTGATTACGCACCTAAGTATGTAGATTCTGATTACACAATGCCAATCAAGGATCTGGGAATCACAGACAGCGATATCTCTAAGCAGTATAAGTACACACAGGATGTCGTTACTGATTCTGAGGGCAACCTGAAGGGTCTTTCATGGCAGGGATGCCCGGGTGTTCTCTTCTACAACAGAGCAGCAGCAAAAGAGGTACTTGGAACAGATGATCCGGAAGAGGTTCAGAAGTCTGTATCTGATTGGGATACCTTCACCGCAACCGCTGAGAAGATGAAAGCAGCCGGTTACAACATGGTATCTTCCGTAAACGATACTTATCGTGTATACTCTAACAACGTTTCTAAGAAATGGGTCAGCGATGACAAGAAAATCCAGATTGATGACAACATCATGAAGTGGGTTGATGATTCTAAGAAGCTTGTAGACGCAGGCGAGACGGGAACAGCAGATCTATGGTCAGATGACTGGAAGAAGGGCTTCTATCCTGAAGGAAAAGTATTCTCATACTTTGGACCGGCCTGGTTCGTAAACTTCTCCATGGCAGCAGATGAGTCCGGTTCTATCGGAAACCAGGGCGGCTGGGGTGCAGCTCAGGGACCACAGGGCTTCTTCTGGGGCGGCACATGGATCTGTGCAGCAGCAGGGAACAGACAATGCTGACCTTGTAAAGGACATCATGCTCAAGATGACAACAGACGATGATATCATGAAGGATATCGTTGTAAAGGATGACGATTTCGTAAACAACAGCACAGTTATGGATGGTCTTGCAGACGGAACAATCATGGGCAAGGACGACAAGCCTTACACAAGTACAATACTTGGTGGACAGAATCCATTACCAATGTATATAGCCGGTGTTAAGACTCTCGATTTAAGCAACCTTTCAGCTTATGACCAGGGCTGCAACGAGGAGTTCCAGAAGGCTATGAAGGATTACTTCGAAGGAAACTGCGATAAGGATACAGCTATTGAGACATTCAAGAAGGCAGTTTGTGAGAAATATCCTGACATCTCAGAATAAGATAGTTTATGAATTGACCATACAACTAACAATATAAAATAATAAATACCCTGTCTGCCTTGCGTAAGCAGGCAGGCGGGGTATTCTTTTTAAAAATCAAAGTTAATCAGTTAACAGCATTACATCACCATTGACTACAATACCAGTTGGGAGGTAGGTATTATGAAAAAGAGTGGAGGTAAAGCGGTCAGATATAACAAATGGGGCTATATCTTTCTGATTCCGTTTATCGTTGTATACGTAGTATTTCAGCTGGTACCGTTAATCACTACCATTTACAACAGTTTTTTTGAAAATTATATGTCGGGTCTTACACAGGTAGGCCCAAACTTTGTTGGATTTGAAAACTATGAAAAATTGTTCACATCCGGTGATATCTGGCAGTATTTTAAGAACACAATGGTTCTTTGTATCATGTGCTTCATACCGCAGATATTCTTATCACTGCTCCTTGGAGCATGGTTTTCGGATGTCAGCTTAAAGCTCAAGGGAACAAGATTTTTTAAAACAGTTATATATCTGCCAAATCTGATTATGGCTTCAGCATTTTCACTGTTATTCTTTACATTGTTTGCTGATGGGGGACCGATAAACAATCTGCTTATGCAGATAGGTTTTATTTCAGAGCCGTACAAGTTCCTGTCGCATGTGGGCAGTACAAGAGGACTCATTGCTTTGATGAACTGCCTGATGTGGTTTGGTAATACAACCATCCTGCTTATGGCAGGTATGCTTGGAATCGATACATCGCTTTTTGAGGCAGCAGAGGTGGATGGAGCAACATCCACACAGGTGTTCTTTAAGATAACACTTCCGCTCCTTAGGCCGATACTGATATATGTAATCATTACATCACTTATCGGCGGCTTACAGCTCTTTGATGTACCACAGATTTTGACAAACGGAACCGGTAATCCGGTCAGATCAAGCATGACACTTATCATGTACTTAAACAAACGTCTGTACAGTAAGGATTATGGAATGTCCGGTGCATTGTCAGTCATACTGTTTATCATCACGGCAATACTTAGCATAGCGGTATTCAAGCTCAGCGGCAACGATGATAAGAGAAAGGAGTAGGTCGATATGGCAGCAAATGTAAACAAAAAAAAATAAAGGTATGGGAATACATGCCAGACGTGCTTTAGCATATATCGTGCTTGTAATAATCTCTTTCTTTTTTTGTCTGTTCTGGTTTTACGTAATGATAATCAATGCAACCAGGTCAAATGGAGAGCTTCAGGCAGGATTTACTGCAATTCCGAGTGCACATCTGCTTGATAACTGGAACTCACTCTTACATGACACACTTCCGGTCATAAGAGGTATGTTTAACAGCCTTTTTGTAGCAGCCTGCAGTGCAGTACTATGTGTATATTTTTCGACCATGACAGCATATGCTATACATGCATATGAGTTTAAAGCCAAGAAATTCATCTCTACATTCATACTGATGGTTATGATGATTCCTACACAGGTTACAGCACCTGGATTTGTTAAATTAGTAACAGGCATGGGACTGATGGATTCATTTATTCCACTCATAGTTCCTACCATTGCTGCACCTGTCACATATTTTTACATGAAGCAGTATATGGAGAGCTCACTTCCATTGTCTCTGATTGAGGCAGCGAGAATTGACGGCTCCGGAGAGTTTAGGACGTTTAATCATATCGTGCTTCCACTGATGAAGCCGGCAATAGCAGTACAGGCAATTTTCTCCTTTGTAAGCAGCTGGAACAATTACTTCACTCCGGCACTTATATTACACGAAAATAACAAGAAGACACTTCCAATCCTGTTAGCACAGCTTAGAAGTGCAGACTTCTTAAAGTTTGATATGGGAAAGGTATATATGATGATTACATTCTCTATCCTTCCTGTAATAGTTGTTTACCTTATTCTTTCAAAGCACATCGTAGGTGGTGTTGCCATGGGAAGTGTGAAGGGCTGATACAGACCATTAACTAAAACTATTTTCTTTTATATTTTTCCTTCATCTAATAAAAGGACCGCTCATCCGGGCGGTCCTTTTTGCGAGCAAAATGGCAGACGTTTTGTTTATCCCCTCTTGACAGAATACGTTATACTATAAGTATGAACGATAAGAAACAAGGAATAATATATATCATAATGGCAGGATTCTTTTTTTTTGCCCTGATGACATTTTTTGTGAGAATGTCGGGAGATTTGCCGACCATGCAGAAGGCCTTTTTCAGGAATGCGGTAGCAGCAGTAGCGGCTGTTATCTTACTTGCAAAAAGTGATGAAGGCTTCAAAATAAAAAAGGATAGCTGGAAGGGGCTTTTTCTGCGAAGCTTCTTTGGAACAACAGGGCTTATATGCAATTTCTATGCAGTTGACCATCTGGCCATCGCAGATGCCAATATTCTAAACAAATTGTCACCGTTTTTTGCCATAATCATGTCATATTTTGTGCTTAAGGAGAAAGCAAACAAGACAGAGTGGCTGTGCGTGGTGACGGCGTTTATAGGTGCTGTTTTTGTGGTGAAGCCATCTATGAATGTGCAGTTTTTTAATGCCATGATTGGTGTAATAGGCGGTTTTGGCGCAGGTGTAGCGTATACATTTGTGCGAAAACTCGGTAAGCAGGGGAGAGAGGACCTGTGATAGTCATGTGCTTTTCGGTATTTTCATGTATAGTGACGGCTCCGTTTCTGCTTGTCGGAGCAAAGCCTATGAGTGTATATCAGATTGTCATGCTGCTTTTGGCAGGAGCTGCCGCTACAGGCGGACAGCTTTCAATTACAAAGGCATACACCAAGGCACCTGCAAAGGAGATATCGGTGTTCGACTATTCGCAGGTTATCTTTGCCGCTCTGCTGGGCTTTGTCTTTTTGCAACAGATACCGGACTATCTAAGTGTGATAGGATATGTTATAATAATAGGCAGTGCAATTTTTAAATGGAACTATAATCTCAGATACGAGGAAAAAAAGTATGAACTACGCAGGAATAAAATATTGTGACATAGCGAACGGACTGGGCTGCCGCACTGTGCTTTTTGTATCAGGCTGCAGAAATCACTGTAAGGGCTGCTTTCAGCCACAGACATGGGAATTTGACTATGGAGAGCCGTTTGATGAACAGATACAAAACGAAATACTCGACTCGCTTAAGCCTTCCTATGTGCAGGGAATTACTCTTTTAGGCGGTGATCCTTTTGTGGAGGAGAATCAGGAGGCACTTGTGCCGTTTATGAGAAGAGTTAAGGAGCGCTATCCCAATAAGGATGTGTGGGCTTACACAGGCTATCTGTACGAAGAACTGTTAGAAAACGGACGCAAGCACACAGAGTATACGGATGAGCTTTTATCTATGATAGATGTCCTGGTAGATGGTCCGTTTATAGAGGAGCAGAAGGATATCACGCTCAAATTCAAGGGCTCTGCAAACCAGCGTGTGATAGACATGGAGAAGACAAGAGCAACAGGAGAAGTGTCCATACTGGAATTTACGAAAATATGATTAGAGGATTTGAAATGAAGAAAAAATGTGACAAATTATTAGGAATACTGTGCTATGCGCTTGGAATTTTAGCGGCGCTTTATGTGGGAGGCTGGCTTATGCTGATTAAGCCTATTCATGTGATTATCATAGCATTTGGCAATGATATGCTGACACTTCCACTCTTGCTTAAGAGTATCATAAAGATAGCATTTTCTACGACATTTGCAGGGCTTGTGTGGTGCATCGGATACATAGGCTACAACTTTTTTAAGGGAGATGAGGACCCTGACTGGGCGGCTATAGAAGCGCGCTTCAGAAATAAGCACAGTGATACAACAAACGAAGATTTACTGAAGGAGAGAGAAGTATGATAGTCCGTGTACCTGATTCTTTTTCAGAGTTTAGCTGTATAGCCGGAGACTGCAAGGATAGCTGCTGTCTGGGCTGGGAAATTGATATTGATGAGGATTCATATGAGTATTATCAGACACTGCCCGGAGAGGTCGGAGAGCGTCTGAGAAAGGGCATGTATGAGACGGAGGATGGCGGGCACGGCATCCGTACAAACAATTGCGGGCGCTGCATTATGCTAAATGACAAGAATCTGTGTGATTTGTACATAGCAGCTGGTGAGGCATCGCTTAGTGAGGTGTGCACCGATTTTCCAAGGTTTGGCATAGAGTACAGAAACGTGGAGCAGAAGTGTCTGAGCCTTGCGTGCGAGGAGGTCTGCCGTATATTTTTCAGCAAAACAAAGCCTGTTAAGTTTATAGAGCAGGAGCTTTTTGGCGACAGCGATGATGACCAGGGAGTCACAGAGGAAGAGGCAGCATTTTTTTGAGGAGGTGCAGCGCGAGCTGATTGCCATACTCCAGGACAGGACAAAGCCAATCGGAGTGTGCGTGGATGAGTACCTTGACAGGGCAAACGAGTACCAGAAGAAGCTGAGCCAAAACGATGTTGAAAAGCATATAGACTGGCTTTCGTTTAATGATTTCTCATTTGAGCATTATGATATCCGCTTCGGTATCATCAATGAGATGGAACTATTGCGCCAGGTATGGCAGGATTTCAAGGATGATATGCAGACAGTCCTTACAGAGGCTGACTATGAAAAACGCATGAAGGAGTACATGGCTAGCGGCGATTACCGTGAAAACGATATTGAGCAGCTTCTTGTATACTTTACCTTCAGATATATCATGAATGCCATCTATGACTCAAATATCATGGTTTATGCATATTTAAGCGTCATGTTTACCATGATAGTCAGGGATATGAATGCCACTCGCTTCTACAAAAACGGTGGCAGCTTCACCATAGAGGACCAGATGGAGGTGGCAAGGATCTTCTCAAAGGAAGTGGAGCATTCCGAGGAAAATGTGGAGGCTGCCAAGGAGGAAATCATCTGGGGATAGTTGATTTAAAGATTAAATATATAATAAAATAACAATATAATTTTTTAGTTTTTGATTTTAGATTTTTAGTTTTTGGTTTTTAGATTTTAGTTTTCAAAAGAAGCTTGCACAGAAATGTGCAGGCTCTTTTTTTGTGAAATAACTAGAGGCTTCCACCATTATGCCATAAGCCTCATATTTTCCGGCTTATGGGCTGAATTTTGGGAGCTGTTTTGGGTATTATAGTGATTTCAGCTACTTTTTCTCGGCTTTTATCTGGCTTATGGGCTGAGTTTTGGGAGCTGTTTTGTGGATTTCAGCAGTTACAGCTACTTTTTCTCGTAATTTATCCGGCTTATGGGCTGGTTTTGGGGAGCTGTTTTGGAAATTTCAGCAGTTACAGCTACTTTTCTCGGATTTTATCCAGTTTTTGGGCTGAATTTTGGGAGCTGTTTTAAAAGGTTTAGGGATTACAGCTCCCCAAGGTCTGCCTACGATGCTATCAAACATTTGTAAACTATAAATTGGTACCTTGAAAACTTCACACTTTCAAGGTACCAACCATTTTTTATAAGGTGGTTTTGACCCTTAAATCATGTCATATAGACTAAAAAAATAATTCACAAAATTTCAAATGAAAAATTATCTATTATATCTAGGACCTTTAGTACTAAAAAAAAAAAATTTCGCATATGTTACATAAAAATGAATAAATAGTAAAATTTACCAAAATTTTGTAAAGTAATTCTCTGTTTATCCCAATAGTCGAAAACCAACGAAAATATTATAATATAAGTACGAAAACGTGCGAAAGGGGATTTTCGTACAAACAAAATAAGAAAAAGGAGAAGAAATATGAGAAAGTTAAAAGAACGCTTTCACAGGAAACATGGCATATTCCGCTCGGTATTCAGTTTGATACTGGTATTGGCGATGATTATGACTATGATTCCGTCAATCGGAGGAAACTTGGTAAAAGCAGCTTCAACTCCGATGAATGTAACTATTCACTTTATGGAACCAAGTACTTGGGGCTGGACACAGCCAGCGGTACAGTTCTGGGATCACAAAACCATTGAAGTGAGCGATGACGCGAACGGTGGAAAATCAACAGAAATTCCAAATTGGGGAGGGAGTAGAAGGTTATTTCTTCAGTAAAGGAACAGCAACAAATACAAATGGCGACAAAGATTATTATCTTACTGTCAAAACAGATGCAAAAGGATTTCAGTTTTTAGATTTTCAGAATACTGGAAATACAAAGAATCCTGCAAATGATGCAAAGTTAACACAGTATACTGGTGATACACCAACTGATGTATATTATATTACCAAGGATGGAAGCAATTTTGCATACTACCTTGACGCAGAAGGAAAAACTCTGGTTCCTGATCTGCCAAAGACTGAGACAACCTTCCTTCTTGTAGGTACACTTCCGGGAACAGGTTGGGATGCAAGTGCAACACCAAACTTTGTAAAATCTGAAACAAACGAGAATGAATACAGCATTTCTCTTAAGAATGTTCCAGCAAAAACATATGAGTATAAAATCCTTGAGGATGCGGCATTAAATGGTTGGACTAAGGCATGGGCACAAGGTGCAGGTGGCGGAAATGTCCAGTTGGAGGTTAAGGCACCAGCAGACATTACCATGAAGTTGGACAAGACAGATGCTGATAAAAAAGACAGATGTAACCATTAGTTATATTAAAACATTGGATGTGAAAACACCGACACAGGTAGAAAAAGGAGTAGACATTGCACTTCCGGCAACAGGAACCTATTATGCGGGTGATATCAAGGGAAGCAAGACTGAAGGTGTAGATGTAACTTATACTGCTGTTTCAAAAGGTATTACAGTAAGTGGCACAACACTTAAGGTTCCAACCTCATATAAAGGAACAGATGTAACTATCCGTGCAGCTTATAACGGAGTGAAAAAGATATTACCATTCCGGTAGTAGATAAAGTTTATACTTATACTATTTACTATCATGATTTCAATGCAAGTCATATGGCAGCAGATGCAAGTTCCCTGTGGATTTGGCAGGATGGCGGAGCTGATGGAGTTCTTTATAATTTTTCTGGAACAGAGCAGTTATCCGATGAAAATACATGGCTTAAAGCTACAGTAAAGCTTCCATATTATAAAAATATTCGTATTATTCCAAAGAACTATGGTGATACATGGTCTTGGCAGAATGATGAAATTTCATATGACAACACAGCAAAAGATGAAAATGTAACTCTTTACATTACATCAAACAGCAAAGAAGCATACACAACCATTCCAGAGCTTGTAAAACCAAGAGAGCGTTATGTAATGGTCGAATATGACAGACCAGCTGGTGACTATGATGGTTGGAATATCTTTACATGGAACAGTGGATTTGGAGATAAGGTTACTGTTAACTTCCAGAAAATGAATGGCAAGATGGTAGCCAAGATTCCGGTAAAAGATACTACAGCAGATATGATGTTATCTTTCTGTATGAGAAGAAGTACAGCAGATGATGAGTGGGCTGATAAAGGTGGCGGAGACCATTATGTAAGTGTACCGGCAAATCAGAATCTTGTAAAAGCTAAATTTGTACAGGGTGAGGGAATCACAGAGGTTATTCCATCAAATGTTGGATGTGTATTGGATGGTGAGAATGGAAAGATTCATTTCTATTATAGAGATGATGAGATGATTGCTGCTGATAATACACAGAAATCTATTGCAGATAAAGTAAGTATTACAATAAATGGTGAAAAGCATGCGATGACTTATGATGCTGCAAATGAGAGATTCAGCTATGACTTAACTGACATCACAACAGGAGATTACTGTTACTACTATACAGTAGATGGTGAAGAGAAACTTGATGCATTTAACGAGAATACAAAAGATTATGCTGGAAAGACATGCAGTGTCTGCCACTACAAGAAATTCAATATGAGCATCAGTGCAGAATTATCCCAGCCTACTATGGATTACAATGATAACAATGTATTAACTGTTAAGTATAATCCAGCTGATGGCGAAGATATGACTGAATTTGAAGTAGCAGCCGCAACAGCAGATTTAAGTGCATTAGGATTAAGCAGAGAATATGCAATTGACCCAGAATTAATGGAAGCAACCTTTCCTGTCTGAATACAATAACCACAGGAGTTAAGACAATTCCTGTAACTGTAAAGGATGTATATGGAAATGTATACACAACAGAAGTAAATGTTACTGTAACAGATCGTGTTAAAACAGATGGAGATTTTGATTGGGATGAGGCAGTGATTTACTTTGCTGTAACTGATCGTTTCTTTGATGGAGATGCAAGCAACAATGATGCTTATGGAGTAGGAGACTACGATACAAGTGCTAAAAAAGGGTGGTTCAAGCTATCATGGTGGAGATTTTGCAGGATTAACTGAGAAGCTTGACTATCTCGAGGATTTAGGTGTAAATACTATCTGGATTACACCAATAGTAGAGAATATCACAGATGATCAGCATGACGCAAAGACAGATACAGCTACCTATGGTTATCATGGTTACTGGGCTAGTGACTTCACAGAGCTTAATAAGCACCTTGGAACAAAGGAAGAGTTTGCCGCACTTCTTGATGCAGCACACAGCCGTGGAATGAAGCTTATGGTTGATGTGGTATTAAATCATGCAGGCTATGGTACAGAGAATTATTTCAATAATATTCTCAAAGATAAGGATGGAAATGCAATCAAGATGCTTCGTGACAGCAGCAATACTGTTTCCGGAGATGACAAGTTAGCACCACTTTCAGACCTCCCTGACTTCGTAACAGAAGATTCGGAAGTAAGAAATCAGTTGATTGAATGGCAGACAGAATGGATGGATGAATTTGACATTGACTATTATCGTGTAGACACGGTAAAGCATGTTGATTCTACTACATGGTCAGCTTTAAAGAACTCTCTTACGAAAGTAAACCCAGACTTTAAGATGATTGGAGAGTACTCTGGAGCCGGATATGCTAATACCGCCGGAGAACTTGGAACAGGAAGCATGGATGCACTCCTTGACTTCGATTTCAATGATTTTGCAAAGGATTTTGTAGGCGGAAAGATTTCTACAGTTGAAAACTCATTGTTAAAGCGTAATGGAGTACTAAACAATACAGCAACAATGGGTAATTTCTTAAACAGCCATGATGAGGATACTCTTCAGTACAAGCTTGTAAATGAGAGTAAATTCTCGGAGGAAGAGGCTTATAACCTGATGAAGGTAGCAGCTACTCTTCAGATTACAGCCAAGGGCCAGCCGGTTATTTACTATGGAGATGAGCTTGGTCAGGCAGGAGCTAATGACTGGCCAAACCAGACAAATCGTCGTGACTTTGATTGGAAAGAGTTAGAAGCACAGAAGGCAGACAACAATAGTATTTACAAACATTACAAGACCATGCTTTCAATCCGTAATGCATACACAGATGTATTCGCAAGAGGAAGCAGAAATGTTGTGGCAAGTTCTGATGAGGAAGGCTATGATATAATTGCAAGAAGCTATGGTGATACTACATTATATGTTGGTATGAATATCAATGATACCGCAAAAGAAGTAAAAGTTCCGGTTAATGCAAATGCAGGAGATACAGTTAAAAATCTTTATGAAAACATATACTGTTTCTTCTGATAAGACAGTAACAGTAAGCATTCCGGCAGCAAAGGATGGTGGAACAGTCATTCTTACCGAGGTGAAGAAAACAGTAGATCCAACACCGGCAGACCCGGGCAAGAAAGATCCAACACCAACACCAGCAAAGAAAGATGGAGTTATTTCCGTAACAGATAAGGCTGCTATTGAAACCAAAAAAGCAGCTCCAAAGAGTGGCGATGACAATGAAGCAGCTACATATGTATGCTTACTTGGACTCGCAATGGTAGCAATCACAGCAGCTACATATCGCAAGAAAAGAGCTTGCAAATAAAACAGCTTTTAAACTAAACATTTTATAAACCTCTTAGATGCCGCACCTTCGGGTGCGGCATTTTGCTATAAATTGGGAAAGAAGTCGTATTGCTATCATCATGTTAAATACATTATAATAAGAATAAAACAGCTAAGGCTGTCAAGGAGAAAAATATGAAAAGTACAGCGTTTGATATGGCTATGATGGCATACAGACAAAATGATATGGAGGGAGCATTCCGTCACTTTCTGCCACTGGCAGAGACTGGCGATGCAGATGCCATGAATATGGCTGCAAATATGTTTGAAAGAGGCCAGGGCACACACCGGGATCCCGGGCGCGCAGTGTTTTGGTGGAAGAAAGCGGTGGAGCTTGGAAATGTGGATGCACTTGCCGATTACGGACAGTATCTGGTCACTACATTTTTTGATGGCAAGGAGCAGAAGCTTGGTGCAGGGTACCTGGTTACTGCGACGGAGCGTGGCAACAACAGGGCAGGAGAGAGCCTTGTGGAGTTTGCCCTTAAAAATAACGATGCCGGAGTCAAAGTATACAGGACAGCAGCAGATTACTGCGACCGGGCTATTGACGCTGCGACAGATTCATATCTTCGCACACAGTATGTGCAGAAAAAAGGGTATGCTTAAATATAAGCTCAGACAGCACAGGATTGGAAACAATTATGTATATCTGGCAGCGGGCTTTTCGGCAATAGGAGCAGTATTACTCATGATAGCATCAGTGGATTTGTTTCTTGAGCTGCATATGGAGTTTCGTGATATGTTTAAGCTGTTTTCGTATAGTAAAATGATACCGTGGGAGACAGATATAGCGATGTTCTTTGGTGCGATGCTTTTATTTACGCTTGGAAAGGTAACAAATAAGCTTCATGTGGCGAGCTTTTTGCAGCTTCTTGCATCTGTATTTGCAGTGGCAGTTGTTGCCATGCACTTTATCTGTGTGATAAATGATGGCAGGGTGTGGTATGACAAGCTGCTGTGGTATGTGGTGCTTGTTGTCATTCCGCTTATGCTCGGAAAGCTGTTGGGTGAGATTCTGAGAAAGATTATCGGCATACAGTAATAGTTTCGAGATGACTTAAGCGATGTAAGACATTTAATGTGTAAAATAATATTTCGATATGTAACAAAAGGAGAATGAACATGACTCTGCAACAATTAAAATACGTGGTGACAGTGGCAGAATGCGGCAATATAACAGAGGCTGCAAAGCAGCTTTTTGTCTCGCAGCCCACTGTGACAAGCGCTATACATGACCTGGAAAAAGAGATGCAGATAGTTATTTTCATCAGGACAAACAAGGGAGTGATATTATCAGAAGATGGTGAGAGATTTCTCGGTCATGCCAGACAGGTGCTGGAGCAGGTGGATCTCATAGAGGGGATCTACAAGGATGATGTGGTGAGTAAGCCGCACTTTGCGGTATCGTGTCAGCACTATTCCTTTGCGGTGAATGCATTTGTGGATGTAATCAGAGAGTTTGATGCATGTCAGTATGATTTTACCATCAGGGAGGAGCAGACTCACGAAATTATTGAGGATGTCACGAATTTAAAGAGTGAGCTGGGAGTCATATATCTAAGCTCCAAGAATACGGAGGTGCTTTCAAAGATGCTAAAGCGTAATGAACTCGAGTTCACAGAGCTTTTTACAGCCACACCGCATGTATTCATATGTGACAGTCACCCGCTTGCTTCAAAAAAGAGCATCACGATGGATGATCTGCAGGACTATCCGTACCTGACGTATGAGCAGGGAGAGTACAATTCACAGTATTTTTCGGAGGAATTTGTCAGCACTCTTGACAGCAGAAAGAATATCAGGGTCAGAGACAGAGCTACACTTTTTAATCTGATAATTGGCTTAAATGGCTACACAGTGTGCTCAGGAGTGATTTCCGCAGAGCTCAATGGAAGGAATATTATATCAAAGCCACTTGATGTGGAGGAGTATATGAGGATAGGCATTATCAGCAGAAAGGGTGTGGTACTCTCGCGATATGCAAGGGAGTATATCGAAGCATTGAAGGCGCACTGTATGTGACGTTACAATAATATAATATGTTAAAGGGTCGTATCATCGATGCATACTTGCATGCAATTCGATGTATACCTTAGTGCCACACACTATATATAAGGTCTAAATATATACAAATATTTGGTACAAGGAGCATAGCATGTACGATAGTATAATAATAGGAACAGGTCCTGCCGGACTGTCGGCAGCCCTGAATTTAAAAACATATAAAAAGGATTTTATCTGGTTTGGTTCGAAGAACCTAAGCGAAAAGGTGCAAAAGGCAGAGAAAATCACAAACTATCCCGGATTTCCACAGATAAGCGGACAGGACCTGTTTGAACGCTTTGACGCTCATAGGAGAGCTGCGGGAATTGATATAACAGAAAAGACTGTGACCAATATCATGCCTGCAGGAAACGGCTTTATGGTGCTTGCAGACAATGAGATGTATGAGGCAAGGACTCTAATACTTTGCATGGGTGTGATGTCTGCAAAGCAGCTGGACAGGGAGGATGAGCTGCTTGGAAAGAGGCTCAGCTACTGTGCCACCTGTGATGGCATGTTTTACAAGGATAAGAGGATAGCTGTCATATGCAATGACAAAAAGTATGAGCATGAGGTAAAATATCTTGCGGATCTTGCGGCAGCGGTATTGTATTTCCCAGCCTATAATGACAGCGAAATAGAGCTTCCCAATGTAAAGATATCTAAGGATGTACCTATAGCATTAATCGGAGACTCATTTGTGGAAGGAATTACGCTTCGAAGCGGAAAGACTGAGAGCGTAGACGGAGTATTCTGCCTCAGGAACGCCATCGCACCATCAAAGCTTATGCCGCAGCTTGAAATAGAAAACGGACATATATTGGTGGATAGAGCCCAGCAGACAAATGTGGCAGGCTGTTTTGCGGCAGGAGACTGCACAGGCAGGCCATACCAGTATACGAAGGCTGTCGGAGAAGGAAATGTGGCAGCACATTCGTGTATACAATATCTTAGTAAATCAGAAAAAAAAAAATATGGCGATGGCATAGAGGTCGGTTAAAGCATGTTAAAGGCAATTACAGCCACTTACCATTGAGAAGATATTGATTTCTCTCAGCTCCGACTGAGACAAATTGTATTTCGTGTCTTAGCATGTCCTCAAGGAAGCTTATGAGCGCTTAGCATTTACAGGCAGCTCATCATATGACCTGCAATTTGATATATCGGTTTTCCACCCCGGCAGCATTTTGACTACCGGGGTATATTTTTCGAGATTTTCGGTGGGGTCAAAGACGTTTGTTACAGCATTTTTATACTGATATCCTGTGATAACAGGAATCTGATCCATGATGCTTAGGACATCTAGCTTGGTCAGTGCGATTTTGTCGGCATGCTGGCATTTTAGACCATAGCGGCTTGCAACGGCATCAAATGGACCCACACGACGTGGTCTTCCAGTGGCAGCACCATATTCGCCCCCATACTTGCGGACCATTTCAGTCCATTCACCGTTCATAGCTTTTTCTGCGACAAATGGTCCGGCTCCAACACAGGTAGAGTATGCCTTTAGTACACCGACCACATGATCTAATGAGGCACCGGGGATACCGGCACCTATAGGACCGTAAGCAGAGATGGTGGAGGAGCTTGAAGTATATGGGAAAATACCATAGTCTATATCCCTCATTGCACCAAGCTGTGCTTCAAGTACAACACGCTTTCCTTTTGATAGTGCATCCTCAAGGAATGCGCCGGTATCTGTGATATAAGGTGCATACTTTGCAGCCTTCTGCCTGCACCATGACAAAAGAGCTGACAGAGACATAGGCTCCTGATGATAGCAGCCTGCAAGCTCAAGGTTTTTAGCTTCAAGCATGGTCTTAAGTCTGGCTTGTACATTCTCTTCGTCTAAGTGGAGTAAATCACCGAGACGGATTGTTTTTTTTACGGTATTTATCGCTGTATGCATAGGCAATACCGCGTTTGGTAGAGCCGAAGGCTGCTCCGGACTTTGAAAGTCGCTCTTCCTCAAGCTCATCCTGTATTTTATGCCACGGCATTGAAATTGTGGCTCTTGTTGATAATTTCAGGTTTTTGGTGAAACGGATACATCTTGTGTTCTGATCTGTGCAATTTCATTGGACAGATGGTTTAGGTCAATAACCATTCCGTCACCGAGCACACATACTACATCCGGGTGAAGTATTCCGGATGGAAGCAGATTTAAGACAAATTTTCCCTGTTTATTAACTACTGTGTGTCCGGCATTGTTACCACCCTGATAGCGGACTACGATATCCGCATGTTCTGCGAGAAGGTCGATGACACGACCCTTTCCTTCGTCTCCCCAGTTTATTCCTGTAACTGCTGTAAGCATGATGAATGCCTCCTTGTTTTTTGAGTTTAATATTTGTATGTTGGTGCAGAGCTTGTACTGTCCGGATTTTGAATGGTATAAAACAAGTCTGCTTATAATGTGTATGATTCTGTTACGTGCAATACCTAAACGTCTTATCAGTTAGTATTCTTGCAAAGATGAGTCCGAGCGGCAGTGCAATGATAATCATGATTGCTGATGCAAACCATGAAACAGCATCCGAAAGTGCCATTATGCCGAAATTGTATATAGCCCGATACAGATAAAGTCCCGGAACCATTATGACTATGGATGGAACAGTAAGGGATATTCTCGGATATCCGTTGTTTTCCTTGATAAATGATGCGAGAAGCCCTGCTGTGAGAGCTCCGGCAAATGCGGCAGCAGGAGCCGGCATACCTGTCAGGTCTACCAGCTCAAGCCGCAGTGAATTTGCTATGGCACCGATAAGTGCGGCTGTTGCAGCCATGGGAGCTGGACTGTTGAACATGATTGAGAATCCAAACACACCGAAGAAGCTCATTATAAGCCTCAGGATTAGATGTAGTACGGGGTCAGATTCAAGTCTTCAAAGTCCATAGGCTTAAGCTGCAGAAGCAGCGCCATAATCCATGCAAACATCGTGGCTACCATGACTATTATTATTGCATAGGCAAGGCGTTCAAGACCGGAGCGTAGATCCAGCTTTGCCAGGTCGATTCCGCTTGTGATAAACGGAAATCCGGGAATGATGAACAGCATGGAGCAGATGTAGCCGGCTTCGTGAATTGATGGTACATTGAAAGCCATCTCTGCAATTTTTAAAAATGCCGCATATATGAAGCATGAGGCAGAAATTGATACCGCTATATTTAGGAACAAAGTAAAATGATGTTTTATAAGCTTTGTACGTATGAGATTTCCGATGCCGGCTGCTACAAATGCCAGTATCATTTCAATAGGACCTCCTCCGAGCAAAAACGTGAATGCACAGCATGCTATAGCTGCTGCAAGTCCAAGCCTTGCAGGGGAGTAAATGGCATGAATCTGTTCAATCTCATCAAGTCGCCGGTGGATTTCTTCGCCGGTCAGATGAGCTTCCTCGTTAGGAAAATTGTCGACAAACTGCTCCATGCGATAGAGCTTTGATGTGTTTACACCTGTGTTTGCTATGCTGAGTGACTGTGATATACAGTCATTTCCGTCAAAGCAGTTAAACTCGATTGACATAAGTCCGACATCCACTGTACATGTGACACCAAGCTCCTTTGAGAGCCGGTTCATGGAGGTTCTAACACGCCAGGCTCCTGTGCCGCAGGAGAGCATGATGAGTCCGACACGTCCGATTACAGAGGCTTTTTTCAATCAGTCCTGCCTTATCTATGAGTATATTTCCATCCTGTCTGGCATAATCATGCCAGGGGATTTCCATATGATTTTTTTCCATGATATCTGTGTAGCTGTTATCTGCCATAAATTATCGCCTCGGCCTTTTGTACATGTTTTTCAAGATTTTTTAGGAAATGAGAGCTTCGCAGGAAAATACCAATTTCATCATACCGCTTGTCATTTTCCACAAGAGAGTCCTGACCGTAAAAAACATATGCCATAGGAAGCTCCTTTTCAATCTGTATCATCAGATCCCATACGGCAGAGTAAGCCTCAGCCTCAGTCTCCTTGAGTTTTACGGTATCGGGAAGCTCTCGTATCAAGAGTATTCCGTCATGCTTTACAATGACCTGCTGCGTGGGAGTCATATGCTCGGAATCATATGTGTGACTGTAGCGGTAAGCCTGTGCGTAGTAGATATCCTTTTTCTGGCATATCATTGTATATCTCATGAAAATGTATATAGTTCTTGTCGTGAGATATGTGTTTATACTCGGGCAGCGGATTTCCGTGTTCATCGGTCATGATTATCGGATTTTGATGTCCGTCGGCATTGAACCTGTATGGTATGATATATGAATTGCGCAGCAAATCAAATACGGTGTTGTTGCACAGGCACATAAGCAGTGCGGAAAGATCGCGGTTGGTATATGCATTGAAGAGAGCTTTAGCAAATTTTTCTGCCGGAAGTGATACATCAAATTCATCGTTGTAAACCAGATTTTCATTGAAGGTTTCCATAAGCCTGTCACACGCCCATGGATCGTTTAGTATCTTCTGAAACAGCATTTCTGTATGGTCTTCTCTTGGAAACATTGTCTTTTCACTCATTTGAAACACGTCCTTTTCTTATATATATAATCAATATTTCTCTTTTGAGCATTTATGATTATACAATTATGATTATAATAAGTAAAAAGTATAATTGATATAATTGAAATATCATATTATTATATCATTAGTATCTGTGTATCATCGGAAAAATGACCGGTAAAACGATAATAAAAAGGAGGCTTTAAATATGGATATAAATTTTGAGTACTACAAGATATTTTATTATGTTGCAAAATACTGCAATTTCACAAAGGCTGCGAGGGCGCTCGGAAACAGCCAGCCAAATGTAACCCGCGCCATGAACAACTTAGAGCAGCAGATAAATAGCATACTTTTTATCAGAAATAACAGAGGTGTGCAGCTCACACCGGAGGGAGAGCGTCTGTACGCGCATGTATCTGCAGCGATGTCACAGATACTTGCTGCGGAGGAGGAGCTGTCAGACAGCACAGGTCTGTCACACGGAAGCGTATCAATAGGAGCCAGTGAGACAGCTCTAAACATATATCTGCTTGACAGGCTAAAGACTTTTCACATGGCATATCCGGGTATCAGGCTTAAGATATATAATCACTCCACCCCACAGGCTATAAATGCTGTAAAAAACGGCATGATTGATTTTGCAGTGGTATCGACACCGGCTGAGGTGGAGGCACCTCTTAAGATGATAAAGCTTGGTTCGTTTCAGGAGATTCTTGTGGGTGGAACCACCTTTACTGCGCTCGGAAGCCAGACTCTGTCATTAAATGAGCTGCATAATTATCCGCTTATCGGGCTGGGGCGGGGAGACCATGACATTTCAGTTTTTTAACAGATTTTTTATGTCACACGGACTTGAATTTGCGCCTGATACAGAGACCGCAACGACAGATCAGATACTGCCACTTGTGAAAAGTGAGCTTGGTCTTGCCTTTATGCCAAAGCCTATGGCAGAGGCTGCGATAGCAAATCGCGAGATTGTAGAGATAGCTCTGGAGGAGGAGATACCGCAGAGAAATATATGTATGGTATACGATATTCATCACCCGATTAGTGCGGCGGCAAGAGAGTTAAAGAAAGTTATATCAGACAGCCACAAGGTGTGATTGGCAGTCGGTGGGATATACATAGGTAACTGGCAGGTTACATATTGCAACAGGTATGTTACACATTGGCAGGTTTGTAACTTACATCTCGTTTAATACTTTGTTAAAATATAGTCAGGCAGATAAGTTATAAGAATTTATCGGCAGAGTTTTTTAGGAGTATTTTTTAAAATTGGAAGGAGATTTTACACTATGGCTAACAGAATCATGTTAAACGAGACATCTTATCACGGATCAGGTGCAATCCAGGAGATTGCAACAGAGGCAAAGGCGCATGGCTTTAAAAAAGCACTGGTATGCTCTGACCCTGACTTAATCAAATTTGGAGTTACAGCAAAGGTAACAGATATCCTTGATAAGAACGGATTGGAATATGAGCTTTACTCAGAGATTAAGCCAAATCCAACAATCGACAACGTAAAGCATGGCGTAGAGACATTTAAGAAATCAGGAGCTGATTACCTCATTGCAATCGGAGGCGGCTCTTCTATGGATACATCAAAGGCAATCGGTATCATCATCGCAAACCCGGAGTTTGAGGATGTAAGAAGCTTAGAGGGTGTTGCACCTACAAAGAAGCCTTGTGTTCCTATCATTGCAGTACCTACAACAGCAGGAACAGCAGCAGAGGTTACGATCAACTATGTTATCACAGATGTGGAGAGAAAGAGAAAGTTTGTATGTGTGGACCCACATGACATGCCAATCATCGCAATCGTAGACCCGGACATGATGTCATCAATGCCAAAGGGACTTACAGCATCAACAGGTATGGACGCACTCACACATGCTATCGAGGGCTACACAACAAAGGCTGCCTGGGAGATGACAGACATGTTCCATCTCAAAGCAATAGAGATTATTGCAAGATCCTTAAGAAGTGCAGTTGCCAATGAAAAAGAGGGACGTGAGGGCATGGCACTTGGACAGTACATTGCTGGTATGGGATTCTCTAATGTAGGACTTGGTATTGTTCATTCCATGGCGCATACTTTGGGTGCAGTTTATGATACACCACACGGAGTTGCATGTGCGATGATGCTTCCAATTGTTATGGAGTATAACGCAGATTGCACAGGTGAAAAATATCGTGAAATCGCCCGCGCAATGGGAGTAAAGGGCGTAGATGATATGTCTGTAGAGGAGTACAGAAAGGCTGCAATCGATGCTGTAGCGCAGCTCTCTGTAGATGTAGGAATCCCAACAAAGCTTGAAGCTATTAAGGAGGATGACTTAGGCTTCCTCGCAGAGTCTGCTCACGCGGATGCATGTGCACCTGGAAATCCAAAGTATGCAAGTGTTGAGGATTTGAAGGCTCTTTTCCGTAAGATTATGTAATTCTGCAACAGCTTACAGGGATGTAAAATCCGGGAACTGTCAATTGACAGCATTCCCGGATTTTTACTCTGTTATAAATTGGTGGCGAAAACCACATATTTTACTTGAATTATATCAGGTTTACCTCGCGAAATACGTCGGCAAGCTCCTTTGGCATAGCATCAGCGAGCAGTCCGGCAAGCTCCTGAGGGGTGAAGTTTTTATTGCCAAGCACCCACTGTGTTGTCATAAAGACAGAACCCTGACAGTACATCTCAAGCTGGAACAATAGCTTGTCGGATATTTTCCGGTGGCTTTTTCCCTCAATCTGGTCAATATAAAACTGGCGAATCAGCTCAAAATCATGCTCCTTTAGATTGTTCTGCTCATCATTTTTAAAAGCAGCCTTAAAGAAAAGTTGCTCCATCCGGATATATTCAAATTTTTTAACAAGGCTTTCGTACACGGTACTGCCCTCACCCATCTGGTGGAAGGATTCAATCAGTATCTTATCAAAATACCAGTTTATCAGGTCATATTTGTCCTGAAAATTTCTGTAAAAGGTTTGTCTGGTCACACCACATGTGTCGCAGATTTCCTTAACCGTAATTTTCTCGACAGGAGAGGAAAACATGCATTCCTTCATGGCATTGGCCAGCTTGTATTTTATATCGTTGTTCATAATGTCTCCGACTTATAATGCAGATATCTAATGAGCCTTAAGCTTTGACATAAGTGCTTCCTGCAGTGTTTTTGAAAAATTAATTCCCTCTTCCTGCGCAGCAGTATTTAGCCAAGCCGGAATGGTAAGGGTTTTTCGGACCGATTTATCGAAATGCTCTTTGGCATATGCCTTAACATCTACTGAAACCATATTGGTAAATGCATCGGTATATGTTCCTGTTATGTCTAATTCGTCAGATAGTCTGTCAATATTGATATCAGATAATTTGGATGCTTTAGGAAATTTTTCATTATCCATCTTAGCCGTATACAGATATCCTGCAAGACAATCAACAGCCATGGCCACAGCATCTTCAAGGGTATCTCCTTGTGTTGCAAGATAATTTAAATCAGGAAAGATTACAGAGTATCCATTATCTTCCTAAAAAAACATGCCGGATATATTGATAACATGATGAGTATACCTCCTTATGATTATTTGATTCCCGCTTGCTTACGGATAGAATTAGTGATTTTGTTCAGTTCTTTGCCTTTATGAAAAGGAATAGTTACTTTTCCGGGCTTTGAAGGATGAATATAATGCCGATGTGATCCGGTTTGGTTTTTGAAAATCCACCCCTCGGCAAGTATTATACGTTCCATTTCAGTTGGTTTGATCGGCATATTTTTATCCACCTTTCTTTAGTATATATATAATATAACATATGATACGTATAAATTCAATGCGTGTAAATATAATATATATAAATTTAATATGTATAATTATTGCGTATATAAACTATATATTGTTGTTTATATTTTAGTATGATCAGAAATGATTATATTACCGATTAAAAAGATTGAATTTTAAAATTTATCTGCTAATATATTGATGAAAATATTTTGAAATATACGAGGATATACATACATGAAAGACCTTACAAAAGGAAAACCATCAAGACTCATACTGGCATTTGCCATTCCAATATTTATGGCAAATATACTCCAGCTCACATACAGTATAGTTGACACGAGAATAGTCGGATCATATCTGGGAGAAAACTCACTGGCAGCAGTCGGAGCCACCACGACACTCAGCAATCTGATGATAGGCTTTTTGATGGGCTTAGCTAATGGATTTGCCATAATAACAGCCCAGAAATTTGGAGCAAGGGACTACGCCGGTGTAAAGAAATCGTTTGCTCTGTCAATTAAAATGGGATGCATAATAGCGCTTGCTATAACGGTATTGTGCCTGTTATTTTTGCGTCAGATTCTTGGATTTTTAAATGTATCAAATGATTTGATGGGAATGGCTGTGTCATATATTTTTATTATAATAGCAGGGCTTGTAGCGACATTTTTGTATGATGCATGTGCGGCGGCACTCAGGGCACTGGGCGATACAGTTACGCCGCTTGTCATATTAGCCGTCTCGGTCTGTCTGAATATGGCAGGTGATATTTTCTTTGTGGTCGTACTGAAGGCAGGAGTGGCGGGTGCTGCGATTGCCACTGTACTTGCACAGGTTATTGCGTTTATTGTGTGCTATGTATATATGGTAAAAAGATATGAGCTTTTGCGGTTGTCCCGCAGTGATTTATTTGACAGTCATTTACTGCGAAGACACCTGAAATCTAGCGACGAAAATTGTGATACCGAGGGAGCAGAATGTAAAGACAGCGAGAATAATATGACTCCTGAAGTAATAGCCGTGATGAAAATGACGATGCTTAAGGCCGGTCTTTCCATGGCATTTATGAGTTCACTTGTAAATATAGGCTCGCTGACCCTGCAGACCGCCATAAACCGACTGGGACAGGATATTATAGTAGCTCACACGGCTGCCAGAAAGATATCGGAGATATTCATGGTCATGTTTACCGTGTTTGGACAGACAATGGCGACCTTCTGTGGGCAGAATATAGGAGCGGGAGAAGTAGCCAGAGTGAAAAAGGGCATAAAACTGGCAATATTCTATACCTGCATATGGTGTACGATGGCAATTATCGCAAGCTACACTATAGGCCCGTGGCTGGTGAAGCTTGTAACAGGCACTAATAATCCTATTGTCATAAAAAATGCCACAAATTATCTCAAATTTGATACTCTGTTTTATTATGTGACCGCTGTCATATGTATAGTGCGAAATGCAATGCAGGGGCTTGGAGAGCAGATAACACCGCTTGTATCAAGCTCACTTGAGATGGTAGGAAAGATTGTCATTGCATTCACACTTGTGCCACTGCTTGGCTATACAGGAGTGATAGTGGCAGAGCCGATAGTATGGTTTATCATGGTGATACCGCTTTTGGTGAAGATATACACAATGCCGGTGCTTAGGAAGCGGGGGCATGGGATTTGAAAAAAAAGAGTGAAGCAGGCTTTACTCCAACACCAGAAGAAGTCCCATCTTGAACCTTTCGTCAGCGGTTACGCTGTGCAGTCCGTTTTTGTCAAAACGGAAATTTTCGCCTGCTGAGATTGTGTAATCTTTGCCCTCGTAGTCTATTACAGCCTTGCCCTCGAGTGCGAAAATTATTGCATTTCCAGGCGCGCGATGCGGTGTGAGACCGGTGCCCTCATCAAATGCCATAAGCACGAATTTCATTGTGTCGTTGCTTACCACATCAATGTTCGTGATACTGCCATCCTCATATGAGATAAGATCCTTAAGCTTCATGACCTCGCCTGATTTGATAATTTTGTTCATATTGTTGTTCTCCTTTTTTATGATGATTTCGGTGTAAATACAACCGGTTTCTGTTGTTACTCCGCAGAGTGTTTTCGAAGGGACTACCAGCATATCACCTTCTGATATGGTATGTTTTGCAGCATAATCTCCGATAAGAAAATCAGCGCATCCTTTTGCACCGATGTATACAGTGGTATTATCGTAAGATTCCTGAGAGATTGACGTGCCCTTTCCGAGAGAAAAATAGGTTATGGGTGTTTTGTCACTAAGCCTTGAATTTCGTGAGATGGTCATCTCGTCGCGGATAGGGCGTAAATCTTCTATTTTGAAACTTGTCCATAGGATTTCTTGTCCTTCTTTCTTGAATGTTGATTTCATTATTTATAATACAATATTACTATAATTTTGTCCAAAAATATGTTGCATATACAACAAAAACAATATAATAAAATACAAACCGCTTGCTATTTCTTTCACATATGTTAAAATATAGTCAAAGCAGTTTTTCTATAGCAACCTGTGCGGTCGTTGGCACATTAATTACAGATATGACTATATGCTCTGTAAATATGTGAGGCATAATAAGATGTCGTCCGGCGATAAGGGCGTGCAGGGTCTTCAATACCTTAATTATTTTTCATATTCCCTGAAATTCTTGCTTTTAAATGTTTCATTATTTTATTTAAAGCAGGATAAGAGGGCTTTTACTACACAGATATTTCCTGCTTTAGTGTTTTCAAATGAAGGAGGATTTTATATGAGTGGTAACAGAGAGTACAAAAGTGATGTTTTCAGTATGCTGATGCAGGATAAGGAAAGAGCCTTACTATAACGCAATGAATGGGTCTAGCTATGACAATCCGGAGGATGTTGAGATGGTGATTCACGATGGTGGCATTTCACTTTCGGTCAGAAATGATGCATCGTTTATCGTGGATGCGAGATTGAGCATATATGAGCATCAGTCCACAGTTTGTCCGAATATGCCGGTGAGAAGTCTTATTTATTTCAGCGTGATATTGTCAGATATGCTCAGCGACAAGAAAAAAGGAACAAAAAAGGGCAAGAACATCTATGGCAGAAGACTGGTAAAGATACCGACACCATATTTTGTGGTATTTTACAATGGTGAGGAGGAACAGCCGGAGGTTCAGGAGCTTAAGCTGTCCGATGCGTTTGAGAAGCCGACTGACGAGCCGAATCTTGAGCTTAAATGTAAGGTGTACAATATAAACGACGGAAAGAACAAGGCTATTATGGAGTCCTGTGGCTGGCTGAATGATTATATGACATTTGTAAATAAGGTCAGAGAGTATCATGCAGACGGGGCATTTGATGATCTGGCTATAGATATTGAGAAGGCTATAGACTATTGTATTGACAATGATATTCTGAAGGAGTTTCTAAAGACTTACAGAAGTGAGGTGACGAAGAGTATGCAGTTAAATTATGAATTTGACAGGCAGCTTGAGCTTGAAAGAGCTGATGCTATCGAGGAAGGAGAAAATAAGATGTTGTTTACTCTGGTAACAAAGGGCAAGCTCGATATTGATACTGCAGCAGAGGAAGCCGGTGTCAGTGTCAGTGAGTTTGAAAAATTAATGAGTGAAGCAGGCTATAAGGTGCCGGAGACTGTGTAGTATCAGGCATGAATAATTTATCAAAATGTAAATAGCAAAAAATCCGCTAACCATTGTATTTGGTATAGCGGATTTTTGTGCCAAAAAGTATCACATCCGACTGTTATCGCATGAAAAACGCTTGCGGTACTCCTTTACGTCTACAGTATATGTGTATCTGGCAGCCCAGTAGCTGTAAGCGGATTGTGAATTATTGACAACGAGCCTCTTTGCATCCTCCTTCACAATCATGCCTCTTGCCACATGTCCGCGCTCCTTTGCAAGTGCTATCTTGCGCTGTAAACCAATATTTAGTTTGTCGAAAAACTTAAAATCTATGATGTACAGTGGTATTAGTGAAAGTACACCCACATTTACCTGCCATGGGTAGCTTGCGATAGCCTTAAAAACTTCTGAAAAAGTGTCCATTGAAAATCCCCTTTCTTAATATGCTGCATTTGAATATATGGTATGTTAATATTATAGAAATAAGGAAGGGGATTGGCAATGGGAAAAGATATTTCTTTCACTTATGTTTTACTAAATTTAATCTTTACCCCCAATTTACATCCACCCCATTTCGACTTTACAACTTTAAGTTATAGTAATTTCAGCAGCTGTGAAATACACTAACTTAACTTTGTGGAGGAAAATATGAGAAAGAACAAGAACATACTGAAGAAGGGCATGATCCTTGCAGCAGTTTCAACAATGGTAGTTACCATGGCACCGGCAATTCCGGCTTATGCTTATGGTGAAGCAGATTCAAAAACAGGTCAGGCGGCTTTTAATGCGGCAACAACAGGTTCAGCAGATTATCAGAGCTGGTTAACCGGTACATGGCAGGGTGGCACACAGGACTTTGCCAATACCAATCAGATTGCGCTTACACCGGGCTCTACAGCCAAGGATCTGGGCTTTGCATGGTATTCAAAGACCAAGGGCACACCGGCTGTGATGGTATGGAAGGATGGCTCAAAGGCAGGTGCACAGATTGTAAAGGGTACTGCAACAGATATAAGTGCCACAAACTGGCAGCAAGAAGCCTATGCTGCTTCAAATAAAGTAAGCATCAATGGCTTTTTTGAACCAAATACAAAGTATGTTTATCAGTATACAGACAATTATTCGGACAATAGCGATACAGTATGGTCAGATGAGTATACATACACCACACACGCTACAGATACATTTTCTGTAATCCTGACAGGAGATCCTCAGATTGGAGCATCCGGCAGTGAAAGTGATAAAGAGGCAAACGATATGAGTGTTGCACAGGATGCCTACAACTGGAACAAGACAATGCAGAAGGCTATGGAGATTGATCCGGATGCGTCATTTCTTTTATCGGCCGGAGACCAGATAAATGAGTCAAATGCAGGATCGGAAGAGACGAAGAAGACCAGAGAGAGTGAGTATGCAGGATATCTTTATCCGTCAGTATTCAGAAGTCTTCCTATTGCAGCCACAATCGGAAACCATGATAAGGACGGCTCTGACTACACTGCACATTTCAACAATCCGAACTCAGAGGATAATCTGGGAAGCACCGGTGCCGGCTGTGATTTCTACTTCAATAATGGAAATGTATTGTTCATTTCTTTAAACAGTAATAATCGTAACCAGGCAGAGCACAGAGAGTTTATGAAAAAGGCTGTTGCAAGCAATCCGGATGCAGCATGGAAGGTAGTGGTATTTCATAGTGATATCTATGGCTCAGGACAGCCACATGCAGATACAGATGCTACTACAAACAGAATTATCTTTGCACCGCTCATGGACGAGTTTGATATCGATGTGTGTCTTACAGGTCATGATCATACATATTCAAGAAGCTACCAGGTACAGGACGGAAATGTTATCGACTATGATTTGAGCAAAGGTTCGGTTAACAATCCGGAGGGAACTCTTTATATTACAACAGGCTCAGGCTCAGGTTCAAAATACTATAATCTGTTAAATTACACTCCATATTATATCGCAGAGAGAACCAATGCTTGTCTGCCTTCATTCTCTACTATAGATTTTTCAAGTGGAGCAATGACAATAAAGACATATGACTACAACGGAAATAAATATGCTGATGATTTCACAATCACAAAGACAACAGATGCGCAGAGTGCCGATGAGGTGATTGCGGCAGCAGATGCTCTTGTAAACAGCACAGACGTAGCATACACAGATGAGAGCATGGAAACATTAAAATCAGCACTTGCCTCTCTTAAGGAGCTTAAGGCATCCGGCACAACAGCAGATGATCCGATGATAAGTGATATCACAACAAATTATGGAACAGCAAATGACCGTGTTAAGGGATATGGCTCTATAGCAAAGAATGATGATAAAGATGGTGCAAAAAATCGTTTCAAGAAGGGAATTTCTACACTTCTTGACAAGACAATCTATACTCAGGTAGCTGAAGGCAGTGAGGAAAACCCGTCAATTGTAATCTGAGATTCCATACCCACATCTCAGACTGATTTAAAAAGTTAATAGTAATGAGTGCAAAGGAAGGGTATGGATTTTCCTTTACAAATTCAAGAGACTGACTGGATTGTTGGTCTCTTTTTTGCTATGCTTTGATTTCTGGCGGCTGGAAAGGAGCTACCATGTCAAAGTTTTTAACATATGAAGATCGATTAGTTATTGCACAACTCCTTCAGGAGAATGTCTCCTTTGGAGTTATAGGAAATAAATTAGGCAAGGATCGTACCACGATTGCAAAGGAAATAAAAAAGCATTCCTATGATAAGAAAAGTGGTCGTCCGGGATATCCTTATAATCCATGTAAACATCGCAGTACATGCAAAGCCAAAAAGCTGTGCGGAAACAGTTGTACGCATCAATCAGCGTATAAATGTAGTCTATGTTCCGAGTGTACATTGCACTGCCTGGATTTTGCAGAGGATATCTGTTCTGTTAAAACAAAACCGCCATATGTATGTAATGGCTGCAGCCAGCTTTCTAAATGCACCTTGTTAAAACGCATTTATGATCCGTCAGATGCTCATGATATGGCATATCAGTCTATTTCGGAATCCAGAACGGGCATTTTATCCAATGAGGATGATATAGCAAGGATAAATGGAATCATAAGCCCGCTGGTCAAAAATGGACAGTCACTTCATCAGATTTATATAGAGCATGTAGATGAAATCATGTGCAGCGAAAAAACATTGTATAATTATGTTGATGCCCAGCTTTTGATATACGGAACATCGACCTGCCTCGTAAGGTGAAATATCGTCCTCGTTACAAACAGCCTGAGTTCAAGGTAGACAGAGGATGTCGTATTGGTAGAAACTATAGCGATTTCCAGAAGTTTCTTGAAAGTAATCCGGAGTCTACTGTTATACAGATGGACAGTGTTATCGGACGTGTGGGAGGCAAATGTCTGCTTACCATACATTTCGTTGAAACCAGTTTAATGCTTGCATTTTTGAGAGATTCAAATACCTCAGCATCTGTCATACAGATTATAAATCTGCTGGATAAAGTACTTGGAAGCAAAGATTTTTCGCGTTTATTCCCAGTTATTCTCACAGACAACGGAAGTGAGTTTTCAAATCCAAAAGCGATCGAAAAACGTGATGCGATTCCATGCAACAGAACGAATGTATTTTACTGCGATCCAAGTGCACCTTATCAAAAAAAAGGAGCCTGCGAAGTGAATCATGAATTGATTCGCCGCATTCTGCCAAAAGGAAGCAGCTTTGATGATCTTACACAGAAAGATATTTTTCTGATGATGGATCATATCAATTCCTATAAAAGGAAAAAGCTGAACAACCGTAGCCCATACGAAACGTTCAGCTTTTATTACGGAGAAGATATACTTAAGAAACTTGGATGTAAACCGGTTGCAGCCGAAAACATCATCTTAAAGCCAAAACTTCTTAAAAAGTAACAGATAAATTTGCAAAGTGCCGCCAGAACAATGACAGCAGAATAACTTCAAAACAGGGATGGATTCTCCGAATACAAAAATTTCGAACGGGAATTGATTCCTTATTGTCGTGTGCAAATTTGTTGCTGAACGTATTATAACATGTCAATGTACAAATGAAAATCTGGGAAATTCGCTTACAAAAGCGGGATTTTCGTTTACAAAGCGGGAATCTCGTTTACAAAATGAGATTTTCATTTACAAAGAGAGACTCTTGGGTTACAAAGCGGGACTCTCGCTCTACATTTCACCCAGTGAGGAAAACCTTTCTGATTATAGTGCTGATAAGGCTCCGGTTGTAAAGGGTATTGATGAGGCAAAGAAAGCAGTTGTAAATGCAATAAATGCTTTACAGGTTAAACAGACTGCTCCAAGTGGAAATCAGAACGGAAATGCAGACCAGAGTGGAAACGGAGCACAGGGTGGTGCAAATCAGAACGGAAACGGAGCACAGGGCAACGCAGGTCAGAACGGAAGCACAGGTCAGCAGGTTGCAGGAAATAATGCAGGCGGCTCAGGAAACCAGAATGTCAGCACAGCAAATACAGGTGCAAGCAAGTCTGATTCTGATGGCGTAAAAACTTTAAAGAGTGCTAAGGTAAAGACAGGAGATGTTAACCATGGCGGCATGTATGCAGCACTTGGAGTATTAGGTGCAGCAATCCTTGCAGCAGTGCTTGGAATGAGAAAGAAGGGTAAATTTTGGCAAAAATAATTGACACATTTGGCAAATACCTGATTGTGGCTCTTATTACACTAATGTTTATATTCTTTCGAAGTGTTGAAAGAAAACCGCTTCTTGCAGATGACAATACGTCGTTTGTGAGGGCGGTGGTTACGCAAAACGACAATGAAGACCTTCAGGCTGAAGCCTCACTGGATAGTGGCGACAGCCAGAAGGTTGTTTTGCTTATCAAGTCAGGAAGCCACAAGGGGGAGACAGTTGATGCATACAGCTTAAACGGATATTTATACGGTGCCAATTGTAAGGTAGGCACAAGGGTTATTGCGAGCCTGTCGGAATATGATGGCAGTCTGTCAGCTAATGTTTATAACTACGACAGGGAAAATGAGATATGGGTGCTTCTAGCGGCATTTTTTGGACTTATGTGGCTGGTTGGCGGAAAGAAGGGCTTTAATTCCATTCTTGCGCTTATATTTACCTTTGCAACTGTTATATTTTTTGTATATTCCGCTCATGTATATCGGAGCATCTCCGTTTATTGCGGCAACTGCTTCGGTTGTCATTATCACGGTTGTCACGTTCACACTTATAGCGGACTGGCAGATGAAATCCATAGGTGCCATGCTTGGAACTGTTTTTGGAGTTGTGGTCTCCGGAATAATAGCATTGCTTTTTGGACACTTCGGACATGTGAAGGGCTACAATGTGGATGATATTGAAAATCTGATTTATGTTGGACAGAACTCAAAGCTCGATATCAGCGGCATGCTGTTTTCCGGCATACTCATCGCATCACTTGGAGCTGTGATGGATGTGGCGATGTCTGTAGCCACATCACTTCACGAGATAAAAAGAAAAGAGCCCGGATATATCTGCAAAGGAGATATTTAGGTCGGGTATAAATATAGGCCGAGATATGATTGGAACTATGTCAAATACGCTGATTCTTGCTTATGTGGGCGGAAGTCTCGGACTTGTGATGGTTATATATGCATACTCGTATCAGATGCATCAGATACTCAATATGTACTCTATGGCAATTGAGATAATGCGAGGCATATCAGGCACAATGGGAATTATCCTGACTGTGCCGATTACATCGCTTATTATGTCTTTTCTTCTGACAAGGAAAAACAAGTGACTGAGTAGCTGAAAATGCTAAACAATCAAAAGCCCGTTACAACAAGGTATATCACACCAAGCACCCAGCTTGAAAATATGCCGTACAGTATCACAGGACCTGCAATCCTAAATATCTGACAGCCTATGCCAAATACCTGCCCCTCCACCTGGAATTCACATGCGGACGAGCATACTCCGTTTGCAAAGCCTGTTATAGGAACGAGAGCGCCTGCGCCTCCCCAGTTTGCGAGTGGTGCATACAGGTTTAGCGCTGTCAGTATGCAGCTTATGAGAATCAAAATCATGCTGCACCAGGCCGAGGCCTCGTCGCTGCTTAATCCAAAGTATTGTGTGCAGGTATTTACTATGAGCTGTCCGATAGTGCATATGATGCCGCCGAGTATAAATGCCTTTAGCATGTTTGCAGAAAGGCAGTGAGTAGGTGTGATGCGCTTTACATATTTGTTATATTCATCGTTTCGTTTTTCTTTTTGGTTAGTAGTCATGTTTTCAGACCTCCTTTTTTATAGGATGACCGTATTTTTTAAATGTATTCATATATGTGATTTTAGTTATTTGATTTGGGTATAGTTACTTATTAGAATTAAATATGAAGGATATAACAAATAATCCTTGCCACTTTTTACTTTAAATAGTAGAATTGTAGCAAGGATTATTTTTTGCGCGGTAGCGCATCAAAGTAATAAATCACAGCAAAGCATATAATTGCGATAAATAATGCAAGTATTTTGCAATAAAGAAAAAGGAGACACATATACGTATACACTTGACGACATCAAGAAAGAAGATCAGGAGATTGCAAGCGCCATCACAGACGAATTTGAGCGCCAGAACAGCCACATCGAGCTTATTGCTTCTGAGAACTGGGTAAGCCCTGCTGTTATGTCAGCTATGGGAAGCATTCTCACCAATAAGTACGCTGAGGGATATCCGGGAAGAAGATACTATGGCGGCTGCGAGTGCGTGGACGAGGTAGAGGAACTTGCCAGAGAAAGAGCCAAGGAGCTTTTCGGCGCAGAGTATGTAAATGTACAGCCGCACTCAGGTGCTCAGGCCAACATGGCAGTACAGTTTGCCATCTTAAAGCCGGGCGATACCATCATGGGAATGAATCTTGACCACGGCGGACACCTCACACATGGTTCACCGGTCAACTTCTCAGGCTCATATTTCCATGTAGTGCCTTACGGAGTAAATGACGAGGGCTTCATCGATTACGACAAGGTAGAGGAGATCGCTCTTGAGTGCAAGCCAAAGATGATTATCGCAGGTGCATCTGCATATGCGAGAACTATAGATTTCAAGCGTTTCAGAGAGATTGCAGACAAGGTAGACGCAGTGCTCATGGTTGATATGGCTCATATCGCAGGACTTGTAGCCGCAGGACTTCATCCAAGCCCAATCCCATATGCACATGTCACCACAACCACTACACACAAGACTCTTCGCGGACCTCGTGGAGGAATGATTCTCTGCAGCCAGGAGATGCAGGATAAGTACAATTTCAACAAGGCTATTTTCCCGGGAATCCAGGGTGGACCTCTCATGCACGTTATCGCTGCAAAGGCAGTCTGCTTCAAGGAGGCATTACAGCCTGAGTTCAAGGAGTATCAGAAGCAGATTGTAAAGAATGCACAGGCACTTTGCAAGGGTCTTCAGAGCCGTGGCATCAAGATTGTATCAGACGGCACAGACAACCATCTCATGCTCGTAGACTTAACTCCGTTTGGTCTCACAGGAAAATCTATCGAGAAGCTTCTCGATGCGGCTCATATCACAGCCAACAAGAATACTATTCCTAACGACCCACAGAAGCCATTTGTCACAAGCGGTATCCGTCTCGGAACACCTGCTGCTACATCAAGAGGCTTAAAGGAGGATGATTTCGACAAGGTTGCAGAGGCAATCGCCATGATCATCAAAGATGGTGAGAGCGCAGTTGAGCCTGCAAAGGCTATCATCAAGACACTTACTGACAAGTATCCTCTTGCATTTTAAGGGTTTTCAGAGTAAAATGTTATAAGTTATAAAAACATAATACTTTGGAGGAATTATGATAGACTTAAAGTTTTTAAGAGAGAATCCGGATCTCGTAAAAGAAAATATTAAAAAGAAATTCCAGGACCACAAGCTTCCGCTCGTCGATGAAGTAATCGAGTATGACAAGAAGGCCAGAGAAGCACAGCAGGAGGCTGATGATCTTCGTGCAAAGAAGAATCAGGTTTCTAAGCAGATTGGTGCTCTTATGGCACAGGGCAAGAAGGAAGAGGCTGAGGCAGTAAAGGCTGAGGTAGCACAGATTTCAAAGCGCCTCACAGAGCTTGAGCCGCTCGAGAAAGAGTATCAGGACAAGGTGCTTGAGGATATGATGAAGATTCCAAACATCATCGATCCATCAGTTCCAATCGGAAAGGATGATACCTTCAACGTAGAGATCGAGAAGTTTGGTGAGCCCATAGTTCCTGATTTTGAGGTTCCTTATCATGCAGATATCATGGAGAGATTTGACGGAATAGACCTCGATGCAGCAGGAAAGGTTGCAGGAAACGGTTTCTATTATCTGATGGGAGATATCGCACGTCTTCACTCAGCCATGACAGCATATGCGCGTGACTTCATGATTGGAAAGGGCTTTACATACTGTATCCCACCATTTATGATCCGTTCAAATGTCGTAACAGGCGTTATGAGCTTTGAGGAGATGGATGCCATGATGTACAAGATTGAGGGAGAGGACCTCTACCTCATCGGCACATCTGAGCACTCAATGATCGGTAAGTTCATCGATACAATAAACGATGAGTCAAAGCTTCCATACACACTCACAAGCTACTCACCTTGCTTCCGTAAGGAAAAGGGTGCACACGGCATTGAGGAGAGAGGTGTTTACCGTATCCATCAGTTTGAGAAGCAGGAGATGATTGTTGTCTGCAAGCCACAGGATTCAAAGGAATGGTATGAGAAGATGTGGAAGTACACAGTAGAGCTTTTCAGAAGTCTCGATGTGCCTGTCCGTACTCTCGAGTGCTGTTCAGGAGACCTCGCAGATCTCAAGGTTAAATCATGCGACGTAGAGGCATGGTCACCAAGACAGAAGAAGTACTTCGAGGTTGGAAGCTGCTCTAACTTAGGCGATGCACAGGCAAGACGTCTTAAGATTCGTGTAAAGGGCGAGGATGGCAAGAAATACTTTGCACATACTCTTAACAACACAGTTGTTGCTCCACCACGTATGCTTATCGCATTCCTTGAGAACAACCTGAATGCAGATGGCTCTGTAAATATCCCTAAGGCACTTCAGCCATACATGGGTGGTACAGAGAAGCTTATTCCGAAGCACTAGTTTTTGAAATAAATTAGTTCATGTAAATATAACAGCCGTAGCTGCGATTGAAAAAAAGAAAATCGCGGTTACGGCTGTTTTGTAGTTAATGACCTTATCAATATTTATGTCAGAGATGATAAGCAAATACAGAAGGCTTTTGACAAAAACGGTCATGCAAAATTCTTTTAATAAACGTCATTGACACCAAATGTGATACCACGTATAATATAGATAGGAGGTATAACAAATGTCAAAATGGGATAAACTGATAACACGTATATGTGCTTTATCGAAAGACCTCCGGTTTGATGAGTTACGGAAGGTATTGGAAAGCTACGGATATGAAATGAATGCACCAAGAAGTGGAAGCAGTCATTACACGTTCAGAAAAAGCCGGATGTCAACCGATTACGATACCGAAGCATGAACCTATCAAAAAAGTGTATGTTGAGATGGTAAAACAGATTGTGGAAAGTGAGGCGGTGAATGATGAAAACGCTGAATGATTATTTTACAATGAATTATCGTATGGAAATTGTAGAGGATAAGGATGAGGGTGGTTTTGTGGTTTCATTTCCGTAGCTCCCGGGATGTATTACCTGCGGAGAAACAGGAGAATCCGCTGTCGCAAACGCTTTAGATGCCAAGAAAGCATGGTTAGAAGCTGCTATGGAAGATGGTATTGAAATCCATGAGCCGGACAGCTTAGAGGATTATTCTGGACAGTTTAAACTTAGAATTCCACGAAGTCTTCATCGTTCACTTGCAGAACATTCTAAGAAGGAAGGTATCAGCATGAATCAGTATTGTGTATATCTTCTTTCCAGAAACGATGCAGTTTATTCAAAATTATAGACTAAATGAAATAGGAGGTGTTCTGTTATGTTTTTTTTCTTATAGCGAAGGATAATGAATGGGCTGGATTGCTTAGTAGTCTGGATATGTTTTCTGATGATTTTATGGAAGAAGGACGGATACAGCCTGAAGTACAGGTAAGGGAAGATTTTTAATGAATTTACAGAGAAGAAAATCCCTTACCAAATACTTCACTGGTGCTCATCACAGACATAAAAGCATGCAACTTATTCTGATGTATGAAGCTTCAAGCTCTATGGCCTGCTTCTTTGTGAGAGAGCTGAAAACGATATAGTTTCTCTCACCGGTGTAAGCACCTCGTGCCTCCACATATGTGGCACTTTTCTCCAGCGTGTTAGTAATATAATCGCATATCACATCCTTGTCATCGCAGATAAGCATTATGGATTTTCTGAGCATGATATTTTCGATGATTGCATCAATCATAAATGATTTCACAACAAGTCCGACAAATGAATACAGAGCAGTCTTTATGTCAAATACAAAGCAGGCGATGATAATCATGACGAGGTCGGTGAGAAATAAAGCCATGCCGATATTTTCTACATGTGCATATTTTTTTACAATCATGGCGATGACATCGGTTCCGCCACTTGAAGCACCCACATAGAAAAGCAGTGCAGATGCGATTGCAGGAAGAGCGATGGCAAAAATCAGCTCAAGCATTGGCTCGTTTGAGAGAGGATGAGTGAGCGGGTCAAGCTTTTCAAGTACCAGGAGCTCAACAGACAAAAAAGTATTGTGGCATAGGTGGTCTTAATAGCAAAGTCTTTGCCAAGGAAGAAAAAGCCCACTACAAGCAGAAGCATGTTCACAATAGTAGAAAACATACTCGCTGAGAGCGGTGTTATCTTTGCAAAAACAACTGCGGCACCGGTTACGCCACCGAAGGTGAAGTTGTTTGGGAACTTGAAATAGTATACACCGATTGCCATGATGGTGATACTGAGTGTCATTATCAGAAAATTTTTTATCTGTTTAAGCATTTGTTGTTCTCCTTTATGATTTGACAGCTTGTCAGGTATTTATTGCAGTGCTGTGTATCATAGCTTTCTTTTGTATTATTAATTGTATTATTAATCGTTCAAATCTAAATATTTATTTGCATGGATAGTGTAGGACGATGAATGTCTGATGTCAATATAATCCGTGAAATAAATTATAAGTATTATTTCTATAAAAGGTATATTATATTAGTAAAACTAATAAGAATAATTACAATATATATTGGAAAATTTAGCACTATGAAGGTATACTATAGGTATTGAACGAATTGCAGATTATTAGGAGGAACAATAATGGATTACAAGAATTCAGGTGTTGATATCGAGGCAGGTTACAAGTCAGTAGAGCTTATGAAAAAGCATGTAAAGGAGACTATGAGACCGGAGGTGTTAGGTGGTCTCGGAGGCTTCTCAGGAGCGTTCTCACTTGCTTCCATCAAGGATATGGAGGATCCGGTGCTTTTATCGGGAACAGATGGCTGCGGAACTAAGGTAAAGCTTGCTTTCATCATGGACAAGCATGATACAATCGGAATCGATGCAGTTGCCATGTGCGTAAATGATGTGGCATGTGCAGGCGGTGAGCCATTATTTTTCCTTGATTATATAGCATGTGGAAAGAATTATCCGGAGAAGATTGCTACAATCGTAAGCGGTGTGGCAGAGGGCTGTAAGCAGTCAGGCTGTGCACTCGTTGGTGGTGAGACAGCAGAGCATCCGGGCTTATGCCTGAGGATGAGTATGACCTTGCAGGCTTTGCAGTTGGTGTGGTTGACAGAAAGGACATCATCACAGGCGAGGGATTAAAGGATGGTGATGTACTTATCGGAATGGCATCAACAGGCGTACACTCAAATGGATTTTCACTTGTCAGAAAGATTTTCAAGATGGACAAGGAGACATTAAATACATATCATGAGGAGCTTGGCACTACACTTGGAGAGGCACTTCTTGCCCCTACAAGAATCTATGTAAAGGCTCTTAAGGCTGTAAAGGACGCAGGAGTCACAGTAAAGGCCTGCAGTCATATCACAGGTGGCGGCTTCTATGAGAATATCCCACGTATGCTTATCGATGGCAAGCGTGCCGTAGTTGAGAAAAACAGCTACCCTGTTCCACCAATCTTTAAAATGATGGCTAGAGAGGGAAATGTTGAGGAGCAGATGATGTACAATACCTACAACATGGGACTTGGAATGATTGTCGCAGTTGACCCTGCAGACGTGGACAAGACTATGGAGGCTATGAAGTCTGCCGGAGATACACCATACGTAGTCGGAAAGATTATTGACGGCGAGAAGGGTGTAGATCTCGTATAATAACATTCAATATATTGTTAATAATTGTATACATCGTTGCGAGGAAAAAGAATGAAAATTGCAGTATGTGTATCGGGTGGCGGCACCAATCTTCAGGCCATCATAGATGCAATAGATAACGGAACAATTACAAACACACAGATAGAGGTTGTTATCAGCAACAACGCAGATGCATATGCACTTGAGAGAGCAAAAAAGCAGGAATAAAGGCAGTATGCATCTCGCCAAAGAGCTATGAAAGCAGAGCTGCCTTCAATGAAGATTTCTTAAAGCAGCTTAACTCATATCATGTGGATTTAGTCGTACTGGCAGGTTTTCTGGTAGTGATTCCACCGGAGATGATAAAGCAGTACAGAAACAGAATCATAAATATCCATCCATCGCTCATACCATCCTTCTGCGGCACAGGCTACTATGGTCTTAAGGTGCATGAGGGAGTGCTTGCACGCGGTGTGAAGGTGACAGGTGCCACCTGCCACTTTGTGGATGAAGGCACAGACACAGGCCCTATTATTTTACAGAAGGCAGTCGAGGTAAAGCAGGGCGACACACCTGAGGTGCTTCAGCGCAGAGTTATGGAGCAGGCTGAGTGGAAAATCATGCCACACGCTATCGACCTGATAGCAAATGGCAGGGTGTCAGTAGAAGACGGACATGTTATTATAGATGAGAAGTAATGACAGTGCTGTAAGTAATTAGTATGTAAACACAGGTAGATTATGATTACCGGACAATGAAAAGCTTATATATAGCTTAGGTATAGGAGGCAAAAATGAAGGTATTAGTAGTAGGAAGCGGCGGAAGAGAGCATGCAATATGCAGGGCTGTTGCAAAGAGCTCACGCGTTGACAAGATATACTGTGCACCGGGCAATGCAGGTATCGCTGCACTTGCAGAGTGTTGCCAATCGGTGCGATGGAATTTGATAAGCTCGTATCATTTGCAAAGGATAATGCCATTGATTTTACAATCATCGGCATGGATGATCCGCTTGTAGGTGGTATCGTTGACGAGTTTGAAAAGGCAGGGCTCAAGTGCTTCGGACCAAAGAAGAATGCAGCTATTCTTGAGGGCTCAAAGGCATTTTCAAAGGACCTCATGAAAAAGTATAATATCCCTACTGCGGCATATGAGAATTTTACTGATGCCAAAGAGGCACTTAAATATTTAGAGACAGCAAAGTTCCCTATCGTGTTAAAGGCAGACGGACTTGCTCTCGGAAAGGGTGTGCTTATCTGCAATACTCTTGAGGAGGCAAAAGAGGGTGTCAGAACCATCATGGAGGATAAGAAGTTCGGAACAGCCGGAAACACTATGGTAGTTGAGGAGTTCATGACAGGCCGTGAGGTTTCAGTGCTTTCATTTGTAGACGGAAAGACTATCAAGATTATGTCATCTGCGCAGGACCACAAGCGTGCAGGCGATGGAGATACAGGCCTTAATACAGGCGGCATGGGTAATTTCTCACCCTAGCCCGTTCTATACAAAAAGAGGTCGATGATTTCTGCAAGAAGTATATTTATCAGGCAACTGTAGATGCTATGGCTAAAGAGGGCAGACCTTTTACAGGAGTTATTTTCTTCGGACTCATGCTCACAGAGGATGGACCAAAGGTGCTTGAGTATAATGCGCGTTTCGGAGATCCAGAGACACAAGTTGTTCTTCCACGTATGAAGAATGATATCATCGATGTGATGGAGGCCTGTGTAGACGGAACTCTTGACACAATAGATCTTCAGTTTGAGGACAATGCATGTGTATGCGTAGTTCTGGCATCAGACGGATATCCTGTCAAGTATGAGAAGGGCTTTAAGATAACTGGCTTTGAGAAGTTTGACGGCAAAGATGATTATTACTGCTATCATGCCGGCACCAAATTTGATGCTGATGGCAATATCGTCACAAACGGAGGACGAGTGCTTGGTATCACTGCAACAGGCGCCACACTCAAGGAGGCCAGAGCCAAGGCTTACGAGGCAACAGAGTGGGTACAGTTTGATAATAAATACATGAGACATGATATCGGAAAGGCTATAGATGAAGCATAAGGGTATTATTTTTGATATGGATGGCACTCTCTGGGATTCAGCAGAGAATGTGGCAAAATCATGGAATAAGGCCATAGCAGATTATGGCTATGAGAGGGCACCTATCACAAAAGAAGATATGTATTCAGTAATGGGAAAGACAATGGATGTACTTGCATCCATTATCTTTCCTAATTGTACTTGCAGAGATGAGTTAATTAATGTATGCTATAGAGAAGAAAACGATTACCTGACCGTTCATGGGGGAGAGCTTTATCCTGATGTTGAAAAGACACTTGATGAGCTGTCAGAAAGCTATGACCTTTATATAGTCAGCAATTGCCAGCGTGGTTATATAGAGTCTTTTTGCGTACCACGGACTTGGCAGGTATTTTAAGGATACTGAGTGCTACGGCAACAATGAGCTTGAAAAGTCAGAAAACATAAAGCTTATTGTAGAGCGCAATAATATAGATGAGGCAGTGTATGTAGGTGACATACAGGGAGACTACGATTCCAGCAAAAAGGCAGGAGTTAAGTTCATCCATGCAGCATACGGGTTCGGCACAATAGATGACGATGTGCCTGCTATTCGCAAATTCTCTGAGCTGCCGCGGGTGGCTGACAGAGTATTTGAGGAAATTGAAAAGCTCTGATGAGAATTTAGTTTGAAGCAAAGTTTATGAATATGTTGTAGATAATGGGGTTTCCGCATGGAAGATAAGCGTAACAGAGGGAGAAGAATTACAGATAGAATAACAGAGGCTTACTATGAGCTGATGAAGATTGTTGCAGAAAACAATCATGAGCGCATGTTTGAGTACTATGTGGAAGATGATGAGGCATATATTTTCAAAATAGTCAATTCTCTCCGGCTCAGGAGACAGTATATCCGGTTTTTAAACAAAATATTGACACATACATGTCAGAGTGCCCTGAAGACAGCATCGAATGCTTCAAAAAGCAGCTTGATAAATGTCTGCTTCGGCCTATGCGTACTGCATTCCAGCTTAGTTTTATATCAGAGGATGGCAAGAGCAAGCCGGTTGAGATGTACATGATCAGCATACCTGATTTGGATAAAAAGGTATGTATGGTAGTTGGAGTAATGTTTGATATCAGAGATGAAAAGGGACTTTTGGACTCGCTGACAGGCACATACAATCACCTTGCCTTTGAGAATAAATGTACATCACTTATCAGGCAAAAGGGAACAAAGCTTTTATTTGTGATGCTTGATGTGGATGATTTCAAGATAGTAAATGACACCTTGGGACACAATGTAGGGGATAGGGTATTAAGCCAGACAGGACAGGTGCTTAAGGAAGCAGTTGGAGCCAATGGTATAGTTGGCAGGCTTGGCGGTGATGAGTTTGCAGCGATCGTATTTGGATTAGAGGACAGTGATGCTGTGGACGAGTTCTGCGTAAAGCTGTCAGGCAGACTGAAGAATATTATCTTTGATATGGAGTATTCTGCATCAATCGGCATGACTACCGGCGATGACAGAGAGCTGACCTTTAAGGATCTGTACTATGAGGCGGATCAGGCTATGTATTACTCAAAGAGGCAGGGAAAGAATCGCATATCGTTTTTCAATTCTATCAGGAAAAATGATATAACCGTTCCGCATAATTCCTGCGCTCCTTCCAATACAGATGTATCCTGCAGGATGTCAGATAGGGAGATATTCTCGTATGATGAAATGCCGGACTATATACTTGCAGTAGATGAGGAGAGCCGTAGAATAGTATTTGTCAATAAGGCTATCAGAAATTCAAGCGTTATGACAGCATCTCAGATTGATGAATTTATTTCAAAGCCGTTTGAGGATGGGTTTATTGATTTGTTTTTACGGAAAAAAGAGCAGGGAAACAGAGTATCGGTTTTTTCAGGAAAGGATCATCCCGACAATATAGTTGCAAAGCTTTTAGGCGAAAAGAAGCTCATAATCAAGCTGAATCATAAGGATTATAATGGCTATAGACTGCTCAAGATGATAGATTTGAGTGATGAGTCAAAGCTGAATGCTGTTATGAGACGGATAATCAGCTACAGGTCGTTTATGCAGAATTTCATTGATGCTGTTAATGATACCACCGAAGGCTTGGGGTATAGGAACTATTTACGGTTGCTTAGAGAGTTTTATAATGCAGATTGTGTGGCTGTCATTTATAATGGAGAGAGTGCGTGGGACACAATTGAGGAGATACATATACCAAGTGCTAAGATTATGGCAAAGGTGGTTAATGAATCTGTTTCAAGAGGTGCAATTACAGATTTTCTCGCTCTGTTTAATGACACCGGCCGTGTGTTTATAAGTGATATTCAGTCAATTGAGGGTGAATACAGGGATTTATTCAAGCGTATGGCTGATGTCAGAATATGGTCTACATCTGCTGTTCTTCTAAACAAGGGGGAACAATGCTTTGGTGCCATCGTGGTTATGAATCCAAGAGCCAATTCAGGAAGTCTGGATTTGATTGAAATGATTGGTATTTCAATATCGAATAGTCTGTTTTATGAGAAGGCGAGGGCAGAGTATGAGTACAGGCTCAATTTTGACCAGGTCACAGGCTTAAGAAAGAGAGAGACCTTTAATAATTTGGGAGAGAGCTATGTGGAGTATGACTGCAGCTTTATGGGAGTATTTGCATCAGATATCATAAGGCTTTCAGATATAAATGAAAAATTTGGGTATATGGCAGGAAATGCGCGTCTTAGGATGGTTGCAGATGTGATCAGGGGCGTTTTTACAGGCTATGATATATACAGGTACGAGCAGGATGAGATAGTTGTTTTTTGCAAGGATATTGATAAAAAATCATTTATGGGACTTGTCAGGATAGTAAGGGAAAGCCTTGATGATCTGGATGTCTCAGTATCGACAGGCTTTAGTTGGACGGACAAGCCCGACATAGCAAGGCAGCTCTCAGAGGTTCGCTTAATGTATGATATTGAAAAGGACGCAAAGCTTAAGAGTCTTGACAGTATAATGAGAAATAAGGTATTTAAGGATGTGGTTTCTGAGATTGAAAAGGGAAGCTTCATGGTGTATTATCAGCCGAAGGTTGATTCAAGAACAGGCATCACAGTCGGGGCGGAGGCCCTTATCAGATTTTTTGATGAGGCTCATGGCGTTGTAGGGCCAATTCATTTTATCGAGATTTTAGAAGAAAACAGATGCTCGCATCTTATTGATTTATTTGTACTTGATGAGGTATGCAAGGCGCAGAAGCTTCGCTGTATAAGTGACAGGAGAGTGGTTCCGGTATCTGTGAATTTTTCAAAAAATACACTGGAATATGCAGACCTCCTGGATCATGTGAAGGAGATAATGAACAGGTATGATCTCCCGGAGGGGCTTGTTCAGATAGAGATAACAGAGTCGGTTGGTGATATGGATATTGTATTGATAAATAATATCGCGCAGTCGCTGATTTCAATGGGCTTTCGTCTTTCGATGGATGACTTTGGCACGAAGTACTCAAATCTTGAGATGCTCTTTAAGTTTCCGTTCAGCATTGCTAAAATTGACCGTTCCCTGGTCAAGAATCTCGAGAGCAATGAAAAGAGCAGGATTATGTTAAAGCACCTCATATCCATGATTATGGAGCTTGGCATAGAGTGTGTTGCCGAGGGGGCAGAGAATGAGGAGCAGGTAAGGCTATTACAGCAGTTTGGCTGTAATATTATTCAGGGCTATTTCTATTCAAAGCCGGTTACATTTGATGTTTTCACGAGTGAGTTCGTGGAAAAAACAAGGAATCAATTGTGATTCACAATTTTATATACAATGCAGCTATTAACAGGCGCCTGTAGCAGGAAAGCGGATAACAGCTGCAAAAAAAAAAATAAAAGGAAAGGAAGAAAAATGTTAGAAAAAATCTTCAAACTCAAACAAAACAACACAACGGTCAAGACAGAGATTCTTGCCGGTCTGACAACATTCATGACCATGGCATACATCATTGCTCTTAACCCAAACCTCCTCACCGGATTTGGTGCTGAGGGAACAAAAGCACTATGGAACGGAGTGTTCCTGGCAACATGTATTGCTTCGGCAGTCGGTATGTTTGTCATGGCATTTCTTGCCAACAAGCCATTTGCACTGGCTCCGGGTATGGGACTTAACAGCTTCTTTGCTGTAGTAGTTGCCAATATCGTAAGCATCACAGGCCTGTCATATGTTGATTCATTCCAGGCTGCACTGTGTATCATCCTTATTGAGGGTATTTTATTCTTTATACTTTCAATATTCAATATTCGTGACAAGATAGTAGATGCCATTCCTTATGGTGTCCGCATGGGTATTTCACCGGCTATCGGTCTTATGCTTTTAAATATCGGCTTTGGCTCAAATGCCGGTTTACTCAAAGGATGGCGGACCATTTTATGTGATGAAGGATTTCTTCGGTGCACTCACACCGGGACTTGCCAAAACAAATATGACAGATGGATATTCTTCAATGGTGCTCACTGTTGTTACTATGTTCATCGGACTTTTTGTTATCATTATTTTAGCTCATAAGGGCGTCAACGGAGCAGTACTTTTTGGTATGCTTGCAGCCTGCGTAGTTTACTGGGTAGGAGAGGCTATATTCTTTGGAACAAATCCTTTTGCATCACTTGCAACAGCTTCATTTGTGCCACAGTTTAAGGATATGGCAGATACAACACTGTTCAAGTTCGATTTCAAGGATTTCATCAGTATTGGATGGTTTACAGCAATTTCACTCATCATCACATTCTGTATCATAGATATGTTTGATACCATCGGAACACTTGTTGGTACTGCATCACGAGCAGGAATGGTTGACAAAGAGGGAAATATGCCAAACATGAAGGAGGCTTTGGTTTCCGATTCAGTTGCCACAGTGGTTGGTGCCGTAACAGGTACATCTACAGTAACAACTTTTGTTGAGTCTGCATCAGGTGTAGAGGCCGGTGGACGAACAGGTCTTACAGCTTTCACAACAGGTATCCTGTTCCTTGCATGCATATTTATAGCACCGCTTGCAGCAATCATTCCTGCCGCAGCAACATCATCAGCACTTATCTATGTTGGTATCCTGATGCTTGGCGGTCTTAAGAAGGTGGATTTCGAGGATCTCTCACAGGTTGCTCCGGTAGCACTCATGCTTATTGCAATGCCTATCTCCGGATCTATCGGACATGGTATAGGTCTTGGACTTATCACATATACTGTACTCAAGGTCTTTACAGGAAAAGCAAAGGAGGTTTCTATCCTTACTTATGCTATTTCGCTTCTCTTCCTTGTGAAGTTCTTCCTTGTAGTGTAGTGTTTTAAAGCTTAGTGATTCATAGTGGTTATTAGTGCGAAAATGATATAATTAGCTTTTATGTGCCGTCCATGGCATATAACGCCTTGCCCCGCCATCCTTGGCGGGGCATTGTTGTGTGCGGATATAATTCTAACAGCCACTAAGTGACTGCTTAAGGCTTACTGATGCATTAAACTGTGCTGTAGTGGCATTTTCTTATGTAGTGACAATAATCCACATACACAAACATATGTTCTTGACAATTGAGCGTAATCAATGTAGAATTGCAGTATGGACAAGCATAATGAAGAGCACATTTATGTGGCAATAGATTTAAAATCATTTTACGCATCAGTAGAGTGCAGAGAGAGGGGAAAGGATGCTCTGGCCACTAATCTGGTCGTGGCAGATCCAACCCGCACGGAGAAGACTATCTGTCTTGCAGTATCGCCGGCTCTTAAGGCATATGGCATACCGGGCAGGGCGCGCCTTTTTGAGGTGGTACAGCGTGTGAAGGAGGTAAACAAGCTGCGTCTGTCGAAGCTTATGGCGAGTGGACATGCTGCCGGGACAGTGGAGAGAAGCCGACAAATTGAGGGTGAACAATCTGATAGAAAACAATCGGCAGGTGAACAGCAAAAAAAGAATTCAGACTGAGGGCAATCCGGATGAGAGAAAAAAATATGTAACAGAAATTGATATAGCAGAAAATGATATAACAGAAAGCACAATGACAGGCTTTGATTATGCATCATATAATGCGAATCTGCTTGACGCACATCCTGAGTATGAGCTGACATACATTGTTGCACCGCCGCGTATGGCTTTGTATATGGATTACAGTACACGCATATACAATATTTATCTTAAGTATATCGCACCTGAGGATATCAGTGTTTACTCGATAGATGAGGTTTTTATGGATGTGACACACTATCTTCGCACTTATCACATGACGGCAAGAGAGCTTGCGTCTAAGATGATAGACGATGTCCTTAAGGATACCGGTATCACGGCAACCTGCGGCATTGGTACCAATCTGTATCTGTGCAAGATAGCCATGGATATTATGGCAAAGCATGCCATGCCTGATGAGCGAGGAGTGCGTATAGCAGAGCTTAATGAGAATAGCTATAGGCGAAAGCTATGGGACCACAGGCCGATTACCGATTTCTGGAGAGTGGGAGCAGGTTATGCCAAAAAGCTCGAGGCAGCCGGCATGTATACAATGGGAGATGTGGCCAGGTGCTCAACAGGCGGTTCGAATGATTTTTACAATGAGGAAAAGCTGTATAAGATGTTTGGCATCAATGCAGAGCTTCTTATAGACCATGCATGGGGGTATGAGCCTGTTACAATAGCTGATATCAAGGCATACAGACCGCAGACCAACAGCATCAGTTCAGGGCAGGTGCTTCAGGAGCCGTATGATTATGAGAAGACAAAGCTTATTGTGCGTGAGATGACGGACCTTCTTGTGCTTGATCTGGTAGATAAGAGGCTGGTTACAGACCAGATAGTACTCACTATAGGGTATGATATTGCAAATCTGTCTAATAAGGCTGATAGCTGTTTTGGCAATAATTATGACCACGCAGTAAATAATAAAGGCAGAGACAGTATTGGCGGTAAAAAAGGTACACACAGAGATTATACAGGTGAGATTACCATAGACCGATACGGCAGAAAGGTTCCAAAGCATGCACATGGTACAGCAAATTTAGGGCGTTATACGTCATCCACGCGCATCATCATGGATGCTGTGATGGAGCTTTATGACCGTATCATAGATCCTTCTCTTCTGACACGAAGGATTACTGTGGTGGCAAACAGGGTCTGTGATGAGAGCAAGATGCAGGAAAGTGAGCAGTTTGAGCAGCTTGATTTATTTACAGATTATCAGGAGAGGGCTAAGGAAAAGCTAAAAGAGGATGAGGCGCTTTCAAAGGAGAGAAAGCTTCAGGAGGCTATGATTTCCGTCAAGAAGAAATATGGAAAGAATGCCATGCTAAAGGGCATGAATCTTGAGGAGGGTGCCACAACTATTTCAAGGAACAATCAGATTGGCGGACACAAGGCATAGCAGCAACCGCTGTGGTTCTTAATCGGATTTTTCTTAGTGGTTTAAAATAGTTACGAAAAAGTATATAAGGAGCATGGCATGGGAAAATATGATGATATTATAGATTTACCACATCATGTGTCAAAGGTACATCCGCAGATGTCTATATGGGACCGCTCAGCACAGTTTGCACCTTTTGCGGCACTTACAGGTCATGAGGAGGCTATTGCAGAGACAGCGAGGCTGACAAACGAGTGGCATGAGCCTGATGAGGACAAAAAAGAGAGCTTGATGAGAAAATGAATGAGCTCATGATGCTTTATAGAAAGCGTAATTTCAATTCAGACAGTTTATATGACGAAAATGTCATAAACACCATGACAGAGAATTATTTTGAGGTGACATATTTTGTGCCGGATGAGCACAAGGAGGGTGGCAGCTATGAGCATGTGACAGGGTATCTTAAAAAGCTTGATAGCATAGGGCACCTAATGATAGTTGTGGATGATAATGGTACAGAGACGATAATTGATACCAGAAGAATATATGATATCGATTTGAGATGATTTTGTTAGGAATGTATTACTTGTAAATGTGGTATAGAAAGCAGGAAATTATAAAAATGGACAAGCAGATAGAACGAGCCGGTGATGACAATAAAAATAATATTGGTGTGTTATATGGCATCGGTGTAGGTCCGGGAGATCCCGAGCTTATGACTTTAAAGGCTATCAATACAATAAAAGCATGTGATATAATTGCAATCCCTGCAGTTTCAAAAGAGGAATGCTATGCGTACGGCATAGTGCCGTCGTTTTGTGCAGCTGCAGCGCGGCTTGGTACTTCGCTTGGTGAGATGATGGATGAGATACATATCATACCGGCTTCGTATGATGTGAGGGCTACCGTGGGCTACGATGGAACCTGTGTATACATGAAATCCGGAAAGAAGCTTGCAGAGCTGATAGAGGTGCTTCGTACAGGAGATGCTATCAGAAAAAAGAAAATGACAGTGTATGGTGTGACAAACTGTGGCATGGAGTCTGAGCGTGTGTACAGGGGGCTGGATGAGCTTACCGAAGCAAAAGGATATCTGACAATAGTTATAGTGAAATATAGCTAAAATGAGAGTTTACTTTTTGTGCATAATTGCTATAATAGTATGGTGAACCGAATATATATTTGAATATAGAAAAGAGCTGAAATATCACATGAGTATAGTGGATAAATTTGGAGAAAAAGTAGGCGAGATAGCAGAAAACGATCCTGTCAAGGCAAGGAAGCTTTTACTTGCAGGATATAGATTACAGGAAAAAAGATTAGCATTATTTCCGGACAGAAAGCTTCCAATGTCAGGGCAGTATGTGGCAAAGATTGTCATGAATAATATCATACAGGCACTTGCAAAAGCCTGAAAATGCCGCCATGGTCAGTATTTTTGTACCGGGTGAGCTTTTGACGGCGGCAGGTCTCACACCATATTCGGTTGAGGCATTATCGTGCTTTATTGCAGGAACTAAATGCGAGCAGGCCTTTCTCAGACAGACTGAGAAGGAAGGCTTTCCGGAAACTATGTGCTCGTATCACAGGGTTTTTCTGGGCGCAGCATTAAATGGTATAGTGCCAAAGCCAAAGTGCATGGTGTATACAAACCTGGCATGTGATGGCAATATGATGACATTTCCGTATCTCAAGGAGAGATATGAAATACCAAGCTTTTTATATAGATGTTCCATATGAGAAGAATTATGACTCTGTTATGTATGTAGCAAAGCAACTTAGGGAGCTTAAGAATTTTTTACAGGATGTCACCGGAAGAAAAATCACAGAGGAGTCTGTGAAAAAGGCTGTAGATAAGAGCAAAATTGCATCAAATAATTATTACAGGCAGCTTCACCTGAGAAAAGGACATGATATTGCGTCAACTCTCACAAATGAGCTGTATGCGCTTTTCATGTGTCATCTGCTTGCAGGAACTGATGAATCAGTCAGATATACACAGCTTCTGAGAGATGATGTGAGACGTGCACCGGCAGGAGATGGCTTTCATGTACTTTGGATGCACACCATGCCGTTTTTGCAGGATGCAGTGAAGGATGTGTTCAATTACAGTGATACAATCCATATCAGTGCAAGCGATTTTATAGCGGATGGTTTCAGAAGCATGGAGTCGGATGACCCATACGAGGCACTTGCCGAAAAAATGGTTTACTGCATTTATAATGGCAGCGTGAACCAGAGAATAGAGGAGGCAAAGGAGCTTGCCGACACAGTTGGAGCGGACGGTGCTGTACTTTTTGCGCACTGGGGCTGTAAGAATACAATCGGTGCATCAAGCCTTATAAAGCGCTCACTCGAGAGGGAAGGGCTTCCAACTATGGTTTTAGACGGAGACGGCTGCAACCCGGCAAATGCCAGTGACGGACAGATTTCCACAAGGCTTCAGGCATTTGTGGAGATGCTTACAGAGCAGGAACGTAATTAGAAATAATACACCGGTTATTGCGTCCAGTGTGTGGATATTTACTATAAACCAATTTCAGAAAGTGGAAAACAGATGATAAATTATGTTTGTAAATATGCTCCGGTAGAGCTGTTTAAGGGCTTTGGCCAGGAATGTGCTGTGCTTGAGGAGATGCCGGAGAATTTCGATAAATCAGATAAGATAGCTCATGCGAATCTCTGCGGATTCGGCAAATCAGTCATACAGGCTGTGCTCGAGGGCAAGGTAGAGGAGCTTGTGCTCGTGAACTGCTGCGATTCAATGCGCAGAGTCTATGATATCATAGAGAATACAAAGAAATGCAAATTCCTGTATATGCTTGATCTGCCTCATGAGGATAACGAGTGTGAGAACATAAAATTTGCACAGTCAATTCTTCGTTTGAAGAATGCGTATGAGAGATATTCGCACAGGACATTCGACAGGGAGCTTTTTATAAAGTCGTTTGCAAAACCTGAATCTGAGCGCAAGCCATACATAGGTCTTATGGGTGTGCATGTGAGCAGTATTCTTGAGAAGACAATACGTGAAAATATGCAGATGGATGTGGAAAATATGACATGCACATCCGGCAGAAATCTCATTATTTTACAGAAGGATCTTAGAAATATGGATGATGAGACTCTCTTTGTAGCATATGCAGAGAGTCTGCTCGGACAGATGCCGTGTGCCAGAATGAACAATAATACAAGAAGAAACCAGCTCTTTTTAGACCCAAGCCTTAAGGGTATCATATATCACACGATAAAGTTCTGCGATTACTATGGTTTTGAGTATGCAAGCATAAAGAATAATATTAAGGTGCCTCTTTTAAAGCTTGAGACGGATTTTACAAGCCAGAGTGCCGGGCAGCTTCTGACAAGGATACAGGCATTTGCAGAGACAATAGAGGGCTCAGATGACATGGACCCTACAAAAGGCATAAGCGAGGAGGCAAGAAGAAGGATGGAATCAGGAGTCTACTATGTAGCAGGAATTGACAGCGGCTCAACAAGCACAGATGTGGTGATACTGGATCAGGATGGAAAAATTAAATCGACAATGATTATTCCGACCGGCGGCGGTGCTATGATGAGCGCCGAAAAGAGTCTGGAGAAGGCTGTCGAAAAGGCCGGTATATCAAAGGATGATATTGTAAGGATTGTTACAACAGGATATGGTCGTGCATATATCAATAGCGGTGATGACAGCATCACAGAGATTACATGCCATGCAAAGGGCGCGCATTATCTGAATCCCAACGTGCGCACAGTCATTGACATCGGCGGACAGGATATAAAGGCAATCAGTATAGATGAAAATGGTGCTGTGAAGAATTTCCTGATGAACGATAAGTGTGCGGCAGGAACCGGACGTTTTCTGGAGATGATGGCAAGGACACTCGGACTTTCACTTGAGGAGATGAGCACCATGGGACTTGAGTGGAAGGAAAACATTGTGATTTCCAGCATGTGTACGGTGTTTGCAGAGTCGGAGGTCGTGTCGCTGGTGGCACAGAACAAGGCTGTTTCTGATATTATCACGGACTAAACATGTCTGTAGCTTCAAAGGTAGGCGCACTTGCAGCAAGGCTTGGGCAGGATAATCCGGGTGAGTATATGATGACAGGCGGAGTGGCAAAGAACAAAGGCATCACAAATGCACTTGAAGAAAAGCTCGGCGCAAAGCTGTATATTTGCGATGAGGCACAGCTTTGCGGAGCGCTTGGTGCAGCACTTTTTGCATATGAGAAGTGCAGGGAGGCTTAATAGAGGGGCTATAGCAAACCACCAGTTGAACTGGTGGTTGCTGACTTTATTCCATGATTTTCCCATCAATACTGATTGTTACAACCTGCCATGGTATGAATTTTCCACTAGCTTGAAGCTTTTTTTTTTTGGCCGCAATTTCCAGGCCGCCACAGCAAGGAACTTCCATTCGGACAATAGTTACACTTTGAATATTGTTATTTTGAATAATCCCGGTCAGTTTCTCACTGTAATCTACTTGATCTAATTTTGGACAACCAATTAAAGTTACTTTGTTTCGAATAAAATCCTGATGAAAGGCGGCATAAGCGTAAGCAGTACAATCGGCTGCGATTAAAAGCTTTGAGCCGTTAAAATATGGTGCATTAACAGGAGCCAGTTTAATCTGTACTGGCCAGTTTTGAAGCTTTGATCCTGAATCTGCGGTTGAAGTGGCTTTTACCGGCTCAGATGTTTCAATTCGTCTGATCTGCATGATTTTAGATCCAGGACAGCCGGAGTGAGAGGATATTGCCCGGTTTTTGGCAGCTGTTTTCTTCTGAGCTTCTTTTACGGCTTCTTCATCATATGCAGGTGCTTCTCTCTCCTCAAATGAGATGGCACCGGTAGGACATTCCGGGAGACAATCACCAAGTCCGTCACAGAAATGTTCTCTCACCAATTCTGCTTTTCCGTCAATGATATCAATGGCGCCTTCGTGGCAGGCAGATGCACAGGCACCACAGCCGTTACATTTTTCTTTATCAATCTTTATAATCTTTCTTATCATTTTAACCTCCATCAATAGTATTTAGCGTTTGTTTATGCTAGAATTATAGTATTATGAATACAACTAGTATGTTTGATTTCCAACAGGGAGGAACTATTTTGCAAAAATATTTACCGATTTTAAAAAACAGTTCATTTTTTAAAGGTCTTACGGATGACGAGATATTATCTATCTTGCATTGTGTAGAGGCAACAGCAGTTTCAAAAGAGAGAGATTCTTATATTTTCAGAGCAGGTGATATTACCGAAGTAATGGGGATTGTGGTGTCCGGCTGCGTCCTCATTATTCAAGAAGACATCTGGGGACATCGAAATATTTTGTCAAAATGTCACGCAGGAGATTTTTTTTGGTGAGCCGTATGCCGCAAGCCAGAGAGCTGTCTTAAATATCAGTGTGGTAGCAGATACGGATTGTGAGATTATTCTGCTAAATGTCCAAAGGCTTCTGATTTCTTGCCCGACTGCATGCGGACACCATCAGAAGCTGATTCGCAACCTGGTCAGTGTACTGGCAAATAAGATCCTAATCCTGAACGATAAGATTACTCATGTTGGCAAGCGAACGACAAGGGATAAACTATTGTCCTATCTGTCGGCAGAATCTATCAGACATTCGTCGTTATCCTTTGATATTCCCTTTGACCGGCAGCAGCTGGCAGATTATCTTTGCATTGACCGTGCGGCAATGTCTACGGAGATATCAAAGTTACAAAAAGAAGGGCTTTATAAAAACAAATCGAAATCATTTTGAATTGCAATTGAGTATAATCAAAAAGAAGAACTATACAATTTAGGCAATGGTTGCATTGTTCGGAACGATAGGAAATAGCAATACAAGTTGTAGGCAGGTGGCTACACAGGAGCAGATGAACCGATTTTGAAAAACTCTGTATCAATTTTCTTTACAGATAAACTTTGTTCATAGATTTATGGTATAATCTGTTTAAGCGCTTGAATAAAGGAGATTATCCGGGAAGAAAATGAGAAGGTGCAGACGGAATGATTCTGTAATTCCGTCACTTCATGGGAGATAAATGTTATAGTGAATTTATAGTGAATAGAGAAACGCGATAGCGTAGTAAGCAATAATTTCAGATGATCCAGGTTTGATCAGAGAGGAGAAGAATATGAACAACTATTGTATGATCCAGAACTCCAAAACGTTTGCATTTTCCGCAGAGAATCCAACCGGTGTACGCGCAGGTGGTTCCCAGGGCGGTGACTGCACCAAGCTTCGTCCGACCGTGACGATTCCTGCAGGGGAAACCGTAACTCTGGTGGATGCTGCAGGACCGGGTGTGATCCAGCATATGTGGTTTACCGGATATGTAGGGCACCATTTTATCATCCGTATGTATTGGGATGATCAGGAATATCCGTCTGTGGAAGCTCCGCTCTCTGCATTCTTCGGATGTGCCTATGATGAAAATTTCGTGGACCGGGATGGCAAATATCCGGTGTTGAATTCTGCCATGATGCTGGTAGCTCCTGGTCGCGGCTATAACGGCTATTTTGAGATGCCGTTCCATAAGAGAGCTCGGATCACGATGGAAAACCGTGGTGACAAGGATGAAAATCTCTATTATATTATCACCGGAGCTTATCAGGAGATTCCGGCGGAGGCTGGTTATTTCCATGCCACCTATCGCCAAGAGCACCCGGTTCAGAAGGGTCGTACCTACACAATCGTTGACGGAATCGAAGGCAGGGGACAATTTGTCGGTGTGACTCTGGCAACTGGTATGAATGGCAACAATAGCTGTTGGGTAGAAGGCGAAGCCCGCATGTATCTGGACGATGATCCGTATCCGTCTATCCACTATACCGGAACTGAAGACTACTTCGGCGGTTCCTATGGATTTGGAAATGACATCATCATCAAGAGCTATCAGACCTTCAGCGGCTTATATACCGGCATGTATGCAATCTATGGAGACAACCGGGAATTCTATAACGGACAGCAGAGATTCCTGCTGTATCATTTCCATATTGCAGACCCGATCCGTTTTGAGAATAAGTTTCGTATGACACTCGACAACATGGGATGGACCGGACCGCGTTACGATGATTACACCAGTGTTGCTTATTGGTATCAGACCCTGCCGTCCGCACCGCTGATGCCACTGCCGACAGATGCAGAGATGTGTATGAGATAATAGAACCAGATTGGAGATGTCAGATAGATTGGTTTTAACCTTGCGATACGTCGCATCGGTTATATCGGACTGACATCAGAGATTTACCGGAAAGGATAGAGGTATTATGTTACTGGAAGAGAAGTTTTTGGAATTTCATCGTTATGCCAGCAGCCACAATCTGCCGCTGGAAGCTATCAGTGTCGGAGATGAGAACAAGGTACTCTGTGAGATGCACTACGCAGCAAATGCACCGAGAAATATTTATTCACATACCAAGAGTTTTACGGTAACAGCAGTTGGACTCGCAATGGAAGAGGGAAAACTAAGCCTGGAAGATCATGTGGCGGAAGTGTTTAAAGATAAACTTCCTTCAAATCCGGATCCAAATCTGGAGAAGATTCAGTTGAAACATCTGCTCTGCATGTCCAGTGGCTTTGGTAAGGCACTTCTGATGAATGCGGACAGACGTCCGGGCGTCGGCGCACCGGATTATGAGAAATATATGATGGCACAGCCGGTTCCTGTGGAGCCGGGCAGTGCATTCTGCTATTCCTCTGCCGACAGTATTCTGGCTGCTCATATGGTAGAAACGGGCCGTTGGCAAGCGGATGGGAGAGTATTTGTATGAGAAGGTATTTCAGCCCCTTGATATGGGATGGCCGCTCTGGGAGCATGATCCACAGGGACATCCGAATGGCGGCGGAGGCATGTATCTGACTTGTACCGAGATGATGAAACTGGGACAGCTCTATCTGGCTGAGGGTAACTGGAAGGGCGAGCAGATTGTCAGCAGGGACTGGGTGCAGGAGGTGTCCACCCCGAAATTTACCTTCGAGCCATCTGCAGATCTCTGGCATGTAGGATATGGCTATCAGTTCTGGATCAGTCCATATCCAGGATCCTATCGTGCTGATGGCGCATTCGGACAGATTACAACGATTCTCCCAGAGAAGGGATTGGTTGTTTCCATCCAATGTCCGGAGCGAGGTAATTTCGATCAGGTGAAACGTGCGTTGCATGAACATTTTCTGATGGAATTGTAAGAATAGACTTGCAACAATATGCTCTGATTTGTCACAATCTGTAAATTTAGAGCATATCACAATAACCCCGAAAACCCTTGCAATGTGAGGGTTTGGTAAGGATGTTTTTAAGATTTAGGTTTTGCGGTATAGTATGTTGCGTACTATACCGCTTTTCCTTTCCACAAAGTGACCTTTGAGTGGTCGAATACTCCGATATGGTTATAGATAATTTCAATTTCCTGTAAGCGTTTACCGCTGCTCTTATCAGGAGCATGGACAATAATTTTGTCGATAAACTCATGTACAATTTCTGGTGTTAGTTCTGTAAGGTTAGTGTACTTGCGGACTACTGAAAGAAATTGCTTTACATCCACAGATTGTTTTTCTTCTTTCTGTAATTCTTTCTCTAAAGAAGTCTGTTCTTCCTGCAAAGTATGCTGTTCTTCCTCATATCCTTTTGAAAGTTTCATAAAGCGCTCATCTGAAAGTTTTCCACTAATATTGTCTTCATAAATCCGTTGAAAAATTTTGTCCAACTCTTGAATACGGGGAATGGATTTCTGTAAGCCGTTTTTTCTTTTGCGACAGTTCTTTATTTCTTTGCCGCATATCCGTATCCATGACCATCTGAACAAATTCATCTTCATAATCTGATACATAGCGGATAACTTCTTTCAGGTTTTCCAGCACAATTTGTTCGACTACTACATTACGAATATAGTGCATAGTACATGATTTTGAATTGTGCCGGTAATTGCTGCATACAAAATTATGTTTCTCTGCGCTCTGTGCCATTTGCCTATGAAATGTCATTTTGCTTCCGCAATCTGCACAGTAGAGCAAACCAGAGAACATAGGCATATCCCCCATTTTGGTAGGGCGGCGTTTTCCGGAACGGATTTTCTGGACAATCTCAAAGGTTTCCTTGTCAATGATGGCCTCATGGGTATTCTCAAAAATCCTCCATTGTTCAGGACTGTTATCAATTTTTTTGCGATTTTTATAAGACTTAACATGAGTCTTAAAATTCACAGTATGTCCTAAATAATCCATTCTTTCTAAGATGTGAGATACCACAGTTGCGCTCCACAGATACTTGTCAGGTGGAAGAACGGTTCGTGGCTTTTCCCCATGCTCTAACGCATAATAAGTAGGGCAAAGAATTTTTCTTTCCGTTAGAATATTGGCAATTCGTGTCGGTCCATAACCATTGACACATAAACGGAAGATTTCCCGAACCACTTCGGCGGCTTCTTCATCTATAAGCCATTCCTTTTTATTGTCAGGATTCTTCATGTAGCCATAAGGAGCGTGAGAACCGATATGCTCGCCTGCCATTCCTTTAGAACGTTTGACTGCACGGATTTTTTTGCTGGTGTCCTTTGCGTACCATTCGTTGATTATGTTACGAAATGGGGTAAACTCATTCTCCCCCACATGGCTATCCACGCCATCATTGACAGCAATAAAATGGACATCCAGGTTCGGGAACATAATTTCTGTGTACATTCCCACCTGCAAATAATCACGCCCAAGTCTTGACATATCTTTGACTATAACGCGTTTGATTCTTCCTGCTTCGACCTCTGCAATCATTCTTTGAAAATCTGGTCTGTTGAAATTTGTACCAGAAAACCCATCATCTACAAAAAACACATAAGGCTGATACCCATGTTCGATTGCATAACGCTTCAGGATTTTTTTCTGGTTAATAATACTGTTTGAATCACCCTCCTGTTTATCATCTTGTGAAAGCCGACAGTATAATGCGGTTAATTCCTCTGTTTGATTTCCAATCGGATAAATGGAAGTGATAGTGTTGTTTGACTGCGAAACTGCTTCATGGTGACTTCCTGCTCATTGACAAGCAGCTTGAAGCCGATAAAAAAACGGTAGTCCACCTGATTTTCCCCTATCATGGAAATCAGGGCTTCGGTCTGTGCGTCAATCTTTGCACAGGCAACGTCTTTTACTGCTCATAGTCCTTTTCGTAAATGCAGAAGTACACCTCACTTTGGAGGGAACCGATATACAGGGTGTTCCCCATACATTCTTTTTCCCCACGCCGTACCAGTTCGCCGCTGCGGTAGCTTTTGAAGCTGCGGAAGACCGAGATACATTCCTCATTCCGGCACTTCTCTGTCAGATGGGGAATGTTCAGGATTCCCGTTTTGTCGTTGATGGCGAGGTCAAGCCGCTTCATCACGCCGCCCTCCACCAGACAGTCCATGAAAAACTCGTACCAGCTCCGTTCCTGTGCCAGCAGATAGCTTTCAAACTGGCGGCAGCCACGCCCTTTCAGTTCCAGCAGCACCCCTTTTTCCAGTTCCGGTGATACCAGAACGAAAATATCCCCCAGATAGTAATGCTCTGTGTATGAGTAGAAGCCGTAGTCTTCATGGATAAAGTAGGGGAGTTTTAGCCGCAGCACGTCTTCCACGATATGCTTCACATCCGTAGTGGGAAAGCGAATCCGCACATAGTCAAAGAGCATTTCAAGGGGATTGTCTGGGTTGAAGCGTTCCAGAGCTTCCGTGATGGCTTCCTGTAATGCTTCGGATGGGTGAGCCTTGCCCGTTTCAATGTCGCTCAGGTACGGACGTGTGATTCCGGCAGCTAGGGCAAGTTTCTGTTGTGAGATACCATAAATTTCCCGTTTGTTTTCCAACACCATCCTTGCCAGTTTTTGGCGGTGGATGAGCTGCTTTACTTCATCCCTGCGGTATCGCCAGAACAGAAGAACTGCTGTAAGGCACACCAGCCCTGCTACGCCCATGCTGAATAACAGGTAAGGGATATTTACATCCTGTATTATCTGGGAAAGGGACACTTCCTGCCAGTTGGTTCCAGCTATCTGCCGGATATGAAACAGCAGGACAACCAGCAGGAAGACAGGGAACAGGGTGGCAAGGGCAGTATGGAACACAAGGTCTTTATCCGTGGGGCGGATACGTTTTCCACTGGGGGAAAAGCTGCTTCATGAGAACAATCCTCCTTTCGTTTTTCTCTTATGTTCCTGTTATTTTGCAGGGGGAGCGTCTTTCTTCGGTGGCTGCGGATTCATGGCAGCCCCTTTTTTTCAGGACAATATCCTCTGCCTTAATGTACCAGTCCACATCCGCTCCCTGAAAGGTAGCCGTTGCCACGGTGTCCGCCACCGGATGGATGATTTCCACTTCTGCGTTGTAGTCGAACTCCTTTAACGGCACGCTGGCAGGGATGGAAACCTGAATCATACGCCCCTGTCCTCTGGATTTTAAGTCATAGGTACGCTCCTTGATTTCTTCTGATACCGAGCCGTCTTCATTCTGGAGGTGAACCTCACGGCGGAGGGCAGAAAATTTCAATGCCCCGAATGTTGCTTCCTTGTCAATCACGATTCCGTTTGCTAATCTCATAGTCTGATGTCCTCCTTTTCCTTACGCTTTTACCATATCGTCAGCGTGCAAAATGTAGTTGGTAAAGCCCCTTGTGCCGATTTTATAGCCCTCTGCGGTGATACGGGGATTGACGAGCTTTACACGTTCCTCAAAGTCAAAATGTTTCTCTCCGGCTTCGGCAGGGAGGATAACCACAATATCATCTGCCCTCTGTACGTCTGAATAAAGGTTGAAGCTGCGAGAAAGTACCGCCATGCGTCCGTTGATTCTTCTCTGTTCTATTTTGTCTTCTCCGGCAAACTCCAAGTTGCCAAATGTCTTTTCCATGTTGGGGATAACGAATTTTAATTCCATATAGATGTACCTGTCCTTTCTGAAATAATATAGTTGGCTCGATAGCTTCTGTTGATGTTCCATCCGACAACGGAGGTGAACGATTTTTCTCTGTCATACAAAACCGCCTTTCTTATTCATGTATGGTTTCTGCTATTCCTGCCATGATGTAATCAGCACACGGCAGGGCGATTGCATTTCCAAGTGCTTTGCACCGTGCATTATCACTAATGGGCTGTCCTAAATTTCCATATGCTGTCCACCCCTCCGGTAATCCCATCAGGCGCTCACACTCAACAGGTGTCAAATTTCGGAGAACTCCGTCTTTTTCTTCCCCTCATACCAGAATGAAATCATATTGACTGCTTTTGCCAGCAAAGTTGGAAAAGGTTCATCTGGCCGTCCGAAACTTGCGAGGAAAGCAGACTGGTTTCCTGATTTTGCAGCACTCCGCATACGCCGTTCCTGAAAGGGGCGGATGATGGGTATTTTCCCCCCTTGTTTTATCAAGAGATATTCGACTGGCTCCGGCGGCGGGCAGCCCGTAGTCTGTGCAAGGCGGAGGAAGGGAACATATATCGCGGGGCTTAAATAGTATTTCTGCGGAACGCTGTCCTCTAAAATCTGCCACAAGGAAGATTCTCTTTCTTCGCTGAACAAGCCGGGGCTTTCCCCAATACTGGGCATCCATGAGCCGCCAGCACAGGTCAGTCTTTCCCCCTCGCACCATACCGGCGTTAGCCCATCCTCCAGTAGAAGGCATTGAAATTTCGGTATCGGAAAATGATTGCAGCACGGCTCTAAAATCCATCCTGTCATTTGAAGAAAACGCTCCCATGACGTTTTCCCAAACAGCGATAACTGGATATAACCCATTTGTAGCACACCTCATTTCTTCTATAATTCTGATAGCCTGAAAAAACAGTCCTGATTTGCTTCCAGCCAGTCCCTCACGCTTTCCGATTTTAGACAGGTTCTGGCAGGGAGAACCGAATGTAATAATGTGAACAGGAGGGATGTTCCCTCCGTGTATCTTTGTAATATCCCCTAAATGTTCCATGTCTGGGAAGTGGCGTTTTGTTATGGCTATCGGGGATTTTTCAATCTCGCTTGCCCAAACGGGGAATAATTCCATTACGGAAGCCGCAAGAGGGAACACGCCGATTCCGTCAAACAGGCTTCCTAATTTAAGGGCACACATAGACCGCCTTTCGTTTTGCTTTTTCATGTGTTGTTTCCATTTTTCTGCTCCTTTCCAGACAATAAAAAAACACCATCAATGGAAGTCCATTCAATGGCGTTTGCTGTTGTCTGCTCATTTCTCAAGGTAAAGCAGAAAGCCCAATAGAAAAAGACGCAAATCTCAAAATGCGTCTTTTTTCATCTTCATATTCATTTTTTATAAAAGCACCGTCTGCCTGCTGTCTGCAAAGCCTTGATTTTACTGGTTTTCTACTACCATCCTTATCAAAGCCTTGCTAAAACAGGGCATTCCAGGGCAAATCAAGGAGAAACAAAACTATGATAAAAGTACTTTTCATCTGCCACGGCAGGGCCTTGGGTACAGCTATAAGTGGCGATGAAGTGCGATAGAACGGGACAAATTGTGGTGGAGCGATATATTAGGAACTACGGTTTATACGGACGAGAATAGCAAATTAATGAGATGAAATGTGCAGTTGTCCTATGAATAAATGTGGAAGTAGCAGGTGCAAAAGGACCTGCTAATTTTATATTGCAACGTGGTGATTTGTATTGTAAATGTTGCACACAGATGATATAATTTTGCACATAGGAGGGCTTTAAAATGAATAAAACAATTTCTATGAGTATAAGAGTTAGTGAAGAAGAATTGGATAAGTTGAAACAGGCTGCAAGAATTGAAGCATATGCTTCGTATAGTGAATTTGTAAGAAGGACGGCTTTAAAAGAATCAGATAGAGTTATAAAAAAAAGGAATGAAAGAGAAAATACACTTAAGGAGGACTAGTATACATGGAGATAAAAGATATATTGGAACCAAGTGAATATGATTCGTTGAATCAATTTACTTCGGATGACATAGAGTGGATTAATGGTAGAATTAATACTCGAAGAAATGGAGAACCAGGCATAGAATGCGTTGTAAGAGGAAAAATAACGATGGCGATTATTTTAAACTAACACCAGAAGAAATAGTGAGGCAGTATTATGCGTATAAGTTGATTACTGAATACGGTTATGATAAAGAACAGCTTTCTTTAGAAGAACCAGTTCTTATTGCGGGCAAAACAATAGATACTGATAAAAGAATTGATATTGCTGTTTTTGACTCTGAACATAAGAAAATTCAAATGATAATTGAGGTAAAACGTCCACGTATTACTAATTATCATAAAAATTGGGATGGTGAGGGATCAACGCCGTATCAGCAGATGTATTCCTATTGTAGTCAGAAGAAATCACAGCTAGGGGTTTTGGTAAATGGTGTATCAACACCGGAGTTTTATGATTTTCCATATTATGAGAATCAGTTAATAATTGATCGTTTTCCACAAAAAGGTGAAGATATTCAAGAATGGAAAGACAAAAGAAGATTTACATTAAAACAATTAATGCAATCAGATAGACTCAAAACTGAAACATTAAAGGACATTATTCTTTCTGTTGAACAAAAATTTGGAGCAAATGATTCAAGCGAAAAAGCTTTTGAGGAAATATTCAAGCTTATTTTTTTCAAAATTGTATGATGAAAAAATGTCTAGTAGGGATGCTGATGTTATAGCTATTGGTCAGAATGAATATAATAAGACATTAAACGAGATTGATGATTCAAAATTCAGGGTATTAGAGTTCCGAGTTAAAGAGCAGGATTCATTAGATAATGTTTATAATAAAATAAATGAACTATTTCAAAAAGCACAAAAGAAATGGAGGGGAGTATTTCCTGATGATTCACGTATAGAGATGCAGAAGGGGGCATTGAAATCATGTGTGAAAGAATTGCAAAATGTAAAACTTTTTAATTCAAATTTGGAAGTGGTTGATGATGCGTTTGAACATTTGGTAAATAATAATCAAAAAGAGTGATATGGGCCAATACTTTACCCCTCGATATGTTATTGATACAGGAGAGATTTCTCTTTCTAAAGTAGGGATGCGTGGTAAAGAACAAAATGAGAATTCTGAAAATGAATTTGGAATAGCATGGATAGGAAATAGTACTAATTTAGCATGTAAACAAAGTAGTGCAGTAGAATGTGGAACAACCTTTATTAGTACATCGACATACGCAGCGATTTCGGATGTAAATAAGAGTGAAAAATGGAAACAGGTTGAAATTTCAAAAGGAACAAATATTTTGAAAGGATATATTGCGGAGCAATATTATTTATTACTTGATGAAGAATGCGAGCCGTGTATAGCAAAGAGTTGTCTCAATACAAAAAATACGACGGATATTTTTGACGAGAAAATTGAGGAAATTACGCAAAGAGCAGAGGATCTTGGTTTAAAACAACAAAAATTGGATGAAAAGGCACAGCAGTTGACAAGGAAAGAAAAATCGTTGAATGAACGAGAAAAGACTCTTAAGGAGAAAAAATATTCATTTTATTGCGAAGTTTTACAAAGCGGACACTGCAAAGAGGAGTATGTTAAAATAATGGGGCAGGAATTTTGGGAGGAAAATTTAGACTGTGCTATTTCAGCTGGTGAAGATATTGGAAAAAAGTGAACACAAAGTGAAACAAGAAGTTAGCTATGCTATGGTTAGTATATACGAAGATTTGCAATTATATGATAAAGCTTATGACTTCCTAGTCGAACAGGCAATTGGGTGTTCATGGATACTGCTTCATACAGTTCAAAACATAGTAAAAAAAGTTGGTTATTGTAGTAGACTAAAATCTGCGGTATGTGAAAGATTAGAAAAAAATGATTTGTCTACAGATGATCGTAAGGATTTTGAAGAAACCAAAAATTGGATAATGTTTGATTTTGAATTATAAAAAAATTCATGTGGCAACACATATTTATATATAGTATGCAACCTTGTTGGGTTCTAATATTAACAAGGATTTATGGTAGATGGCTCGATTAAGAAAAGATTGATAGTAGTAACCCCACCCATTTTTTTTTACTACGTTTCTACTACGATTGCTGTACACATCTTGCAATATTTTGCTAAGATTTGCATTTTCTGTACAGAAATGACCGATACATAAAGAAGAATTAACACCGCGCAAATCGCTGCAGATGGCAGCAGGCCAGCGCATTTTGAGAGGAGAAAAAATTATGATTCGTGTACTTTTCATCTGCTTAGGCAACATCTGCCGCAGCACCATGGCCCAAAGCATCTTCACCCATCTGGTCCACAGACAGCACCTCGATGCTGTTTTCGAGATAGATTCAGCTGCGACCAGCCGTGAGGAAATAGGCAATCCGCCGCACTACGGCACCAAAAACAAACTATACGAGGAGCATATTCCTCTAATTCCACACCGCGCGAGACAGATGACACGCGATGATTATTTGTACTATGACCTTCTGATTGGAATGGACACTGCAAATATCAGGAATATGACAAGGATTGCAGGTGGCAGTGACAGTCAGCAGAAGATATTTAAGATGCTGTCATTTGCTGATTACGGGACAAATCATAAGCTTACAGCAGCGCGCGATGTTGCAGATCCATGGTATACAGGTGATTTTGATGCGACCTTTGATGATGTAATCAGTGGATGCCGGGGCTTGTTAGAATACATAAAAAGAGGTGTATAATCTATAGCTATAGCAATTAAAAGATAATAATAGCAGCGGTTATGGTGCTGAACACAGCTGCGATAATTAATTTCAGGAGGCACAAATGCAATTACAGAATGGAAGACCGACAGATACCACAGGCAGACTGGATAAAGAAATTCGTACATACGATTTTTTGGACAAACTGGGAATCGAATATCAGAGAATAGACCACGAGGCGGCATTTACGATGGAGGTTTGTGAGGAGATTGACAAGACACTCGGCGCGACAATCTGCAAGAATCTTTTTCTGTGCAACCGCCAGAAAACTGATTTTTACCTGCTAATGATACCGGGAGACAAGACCTTTAAGACAAAAAGAGCTCTCGCATCAGATAGGCAGTGCGAGACTTTCGTTTGCAAGTCCGCAGGATATGGAAAAATATCTGGATATCACACCGGGCTCAGTCAGTGTGATGGGACTGATGAACGACCATGACAATGCGGTCAGGCTTCTGGTGGATGAGGATGTGCTAAAAGGTGAGTGGGTTGGATGTCATCCATGCATAAATACATCCAGCCTCAGGATAAAGACAAAGGACATGTTTGGCCCGGTGATAAAGGCCATGCATCATGATATGACAGTGGTAAAATTAACAGGTGAAGCATAGTAAAGCCTGGCAGAACGTAAGGAGAACCAATGGTAAAAAGCAGTATTATTTGATATGGACGGAACACTCATAGATACGGAGAAATATTATCGTATTTTCTGGCCGATGGCACTTAAGCAATTCGGCTACGACATGACGGATGAGCAGGCACTTTCAATGCGAAGCCTCGGGCAGCCGTATGCACCGCAGCATCTTAAGGATATGTTTCATGATCCGGATATGGATTATAATAAAATCAGGGCATATCGGAGAAAAATCATGGAGGAGCATCTGGAAAAGGTGGGTATTGAGCTTAAGCCCGGTGCAATTGAGATACTTACATATTTGAAGGAAAAAGGCATTCACAGAGCGATTTCCACAGCGAATGATATAGAAAGAGCTGAGAAATATCTTAAAAAGATAGGGCTCTACGGATATTTTGACAAGATCATCTGTGCACCTATGGTGGAGCATGGAAAGCCGGCACCTGATGTGTATGAGTTTGCATGCAGCGAGCTTAAGCTGGCACCTGAGGAGTGCATGGCGGTAGAGGATTCGCCAAATGGTGTCAAAAGTGCATATTCTGCAGGCTGTAAGGTTGTCATGGTGCCTGATTTGACACAGCCTGATGAGGAGCTGAAAAAGATGCTTTTTGCCTGTGTTGACAGGATAGATGAGATTAAAAGTATAGTATAATCACAGCATATATAAGTCGTGGAGGCATGATGGGCACAGAAAATGATTTACCGGGAATTTCATTAAAAGACGAGCAGAGACAGCTTCAAAATATCATAGGGATTGCACAGGATAATCTGGACCGTGCAAAGGAATCGGTAAAAAAGCTGACAGATGATTTAGAGGATTTAAGAGATGTCTACGAGGCGCAGGACAAGGAGGGACTTGCCCTGTGGAACAATGCGACAGCGCAGCTTCATGAGAACGAGAGAAATATCGTAAGATGTGAAAAGGCGCGGAAAAAGCCGTATTTTGGCAGAATAGATTTTAAGGATCCGCGTCAGAAGTCACAGGAGTCCTACTATATAGGCAGAGTCGGTATTGCAAAGAATGCATCAGAGCCTGTGGTCATTGACTGGAGAGCACCGATTGCATCCGTATATTATGAGAGCAGTCTTGGACCATGTAAGTACACGGTGAGCTCAGAGGGTACTTTTGAGATTGATTTAAACAGAAAGCGCACCTATGAGATTGCAGAGGATAAGCTCATCGACTTTTTGATTCAGATGTTGTAGCAAATGATGAGCTTCTGACAAAGTACCTGGCTAAGAATAAAAAGGCAGTGCTCGGAGAGATTATTGCGACAATCCAAAAGGAGCAAAACCTTATTATCCGCCGTTCGCCAAAGACGAATATCATTGTGCAGGGAGTTGCAGGCTCAGGAAAGACAACGGTTGCAATGCACAGGATATCGTACATTTTATATAATTATGCTGATGATTTCAGACCGGAGGATTTCTACATTATAGGCAGTAACCACATTTTGTTGAACTATATTACAAGCGTGCTTCCGGAGCTTGATGTATACGGCATAAAACAGATGACTATGGAGCAGCTTTTTACAAGGCTTTTGTACGAGGATTGGGATGACAAAAAGTACAGCATACATGAAGTCAGCAAAAATGACAGTAGAAACAGCATAAAAGGCAGTAAAGAATGGTTTGAAGCTCTTGAAAAATTCTGTTTAGATTACGAGGAAAAGTGTATTCCAAGAGATGAGGTCTACATGGAAAAAACAGGCAATCTGCTTGTGGGAAAGGTGCTGATAGACACTTATCTGCATGATAATCCGCTTCTTTCCATGCAGAGTAAAATCCTCATGTTAAATGAGATAATTTACTCGAAGTATGAAAATGAGGTTCTCGGTAAGGAAGTGAAGTTCCCTGCAAAGGAGCGCAGCAAGCTTGATAAAAAATACAAAACCTATTTCGGTAAGGATGACTGGAAAGGCTCTGTGTATGATTTTTACAGGGATTTTCTGCTTAGTCAGAAGGAGAAGGAATATGATATAGATATTCCAAAGGACTCATTTGATGTGTATGATCTGGCAGCGCTTGCGTATATTTATAAGCGCATCAAGGAGACAGATCCGGTTCGAGAGGCGAGTCATGTGGTTATTGATGAGGCACAGGATTTTGGCATGATGGCATACTGCTGTCTGCATTACTGCCTCAGAAACTGCACATACACTATCATGGGCGATACCTCGCAGAATATACATTTTGAGTATGGCTTAAATGATTGGGAGGACTTGAAAAAGCTGATACTCACAGGCACATATGATGCATTCGGTCTGCTTCGAAAGAGCTACAGAAACACTGTTGAGATTTCAGAATTTGCAACAGAGATATTGCGCCATGGAGATTTTGCAATCTATCCGGTGGAGCCTATTATCAGGCATGGAAACGCAGTGCGCATAGAGGAGTATGCCAATGTGCGTTCACTGATTTCGGCATCGGTTGACACAATAAAAGGCTGGCAGAGTGAAGGCTATGAGACGATAGCTGTCGTGTGCCGTGATGAGGCAGAGGCTCTCAAGGTGTCTGCTGAGCTTAAAAACATATAGAAATAGCAGATGATGATATTGAAACTGCACAGTTTGGTGCAGGAGTCATGGTACTTCCGGTCGCGTATACAAAGGGACTTGAGTTTGATGCTGTATTGCTGTTTGACCCATCAGAGAGAAAATATCCGGCTGATGATAGTCATGTGAAGCTTTTGTACGTTGCGGCTACCCGTGCACTTCATGAGCTTGCTGTATTCCACCGGGGCAGGCTGACAACGCTTATTGCAGACCCTGCTCCTTCCCACAGGCATCAGAAGGAGTTTTCTGCAGAGCCGCTTACCAAGGCAAAGGAATATGAAAAGCAGCAACTGACAGAAAAAGAGATAGAAGAGCAAAAGCGTGTTGATGGCAGACGCGATATGGATGAAAGAGAGTATTTTGGTCCGTCGCGCATTGCATTAAAGCCTGAGCAGTTGACAAATAAGGCTGAAAATGAGAAGCTTGATTTATCTGCATTTGTAAAAAAAAGACAGGGAAAATCAAACACAATGTACTGCTACAGATATGGCAAATAAAATTAAGATTAAGGAGGTACGTAAGGCTGCAAAAAGAGCAGCCTCCCTCTAAATCCCTCCCCATACGCATACGGCTCAATTCCGGACAACGATATACTTCATGTAAAGGGACATTCAAAGGGCAAGTTTGCGGTAAAATGGCTCAAAAAATGTAAATCGCATGTTGAAATCGCCACAGCGGACGGCAAACTTTATGTGATACCAATAACACCGGAGATAGTACGCGTAATCTTTGTAAAAGGAATTGGAGTGAAGCCGCACAAAACCTATTGGAAGCAAAAAGGCCGATACAGCCTTCAAATGGGTGGCAAAGGAATCCAAATCGCTTATTGAAATTCAAACGGAGAAGCTGATACTAAGGATAGAAAAGAAAAACGGAGCCATACAGTATTTTGATGCCGACAGAAATCTCCTTGTAAGTGAAAATGCCACAGAGCCAAGGCTTTTAAATAATGGCGAGTGCTACACATTTTTTGACTGGGATAAATCGGAAAAGCTCAAATCCAAGGGAATACTTGCGACAGACCTTACTGATTTGACAAACAAAGCCAGATATATTTCGTTCGGAGGCAGACAGCAGAGGCTGCCACTTGTCGTGTCAAACAAGGGATATGGAATTGCTGCTGCATCAAGCCGCACAGCACTCTTTTGCAATATAAAGATGTACGGACAGTATATCTTTGTAGACGGTGACACTCAAAGCGACTATTATTTTATAGGTGCAGGCAGTGTAGGCCATACACTTGAGCTGTACGGCACATTATAAAATGCAAGTTGCCCAAAGCAAAATTATCTGATAAAATATCGGCATGAGTATATACGGAGGATAACAGATGAAATTCAGGACAGAAAACGAGTTTACAAATTTCAAATTTTCGGATGTGCATGTGAGCGATATCATGATGAGCTTTGGCACCTTCAAAATATGCCTAGACAACGTAATCATAAAGGCAGATAATACTAAAAAAACAGAGATATCCGTGATATGAGGACAAACGGCCTTATATTAAAGCTTTCAGATGCAAATATTATTTCATTCATACGCGAGGGCTTTAAGACATATGATGCCGATGGCAACCTAAAGAGCACCACGGCTGACGAGGAGATAGATGAGGCAGATTATATCGACACCTTCAACAATTTTCTTGACGGATACGCATATTTAATCGAGAAGGAGAATGAAAATTATACCTTCGTATTCGATGGAACAGATGAGCGCTCGTACACCTTGATTGTATCGGCATCAAAAGACGAGTGCGAGTGGGACAGATTTATGAATATTGAGGCATAGAGTATGCCATGGTGCATTTTTAGACAAGTCCAAGATGCACCATGGCATTTTTAAGCCCATCCTCTTTGATATCGTCTGTCACTATATTGGCAACAGCCTTGACTTCATCGCTGGAATTGCCCATGGCAACACCGACATCACAGTAGCGCAGCATATCAAAATCATTCTGGCCATCGCCAAAGCCTATTGTATCAGCCTGACTCATGTGAAGAAACTCTACCACATCACGTATGCCGGTTGCCTTGTTGACACCGCGCAATGTAATCTCACCGCTGTAAGGTTCAGGCTCTTTAAAGCTGCTCAGGGTTACTACAAATTCATCGCCGAGGAGCTTTCTTAAATCATCAATGTGGTAGTTGCAATTGCAGTAGATGGTGCTTTCATCAGCGTATATCGATTAGAAAAGCTTGATAATTCATCATCAATCACGATATCCTTAAATGTCGGGTTGTCCTGTATCACATGCATGTCAAACTGCTTTGAGAATGCTGATATGAATTTGTCGGCCCACTTGTGGTTGGTGATGCTTTTATCCTTTGTCTGGAAGATAAGTCCTGTGTCGTTGTCACCAACAGTGTCAAGAACCTTCTGTAACAGATTCTGCCCATAGACATGATGTGCAATTACCTTATCACCCACAGTGACATAGCCGCCGGCAGCAGCCACCACGCCGTCAAAATCAAAGGCTTTTAATGATGGATAAATCTGATTGTAACTACGTCCTGTGCAAAGAAAAATCATGTGACCGTTTTGTTTTGCGTTTATTAGGGCATCAGCGGTTGATGGGCTCATGGTGCTATTGCCGAAATCAACGAGAGTGCCGTCTATATCAAAAAATAATAGTTTTTTCATTAAGTGTTACCTGCCTCATTATTATTAATTACATATACCAGATATACTCTACAATACGAATTCAATAAAGGCAATAGGGAATAGCCTAAATTTATTTAATAATTGTTGCAAAAGAAGGCTCTGTTATAACCACAATTAAGAAAAACTATAATATATTCCTATACTTTATTTTCTTAAGTTTTGACTATGATGGGTTGAAATAATAAGTTTATTGTGTTATAACGTTAAACAACAAAAAAAACAATAAATGCGTTGAAGGAGACTTGGATCACCAGAAACCGACAGGAATACAGCGTCACCGACTGAGAGCGCTGTTTGGAAGAGCTGATTGCAGGAACACTACCGGAGCAGATCTGTTGAACGATTGATATGGTTTATTGCATAGATAGGTTTATCGTATGTGAATTAAGCTTTTTTATATATCAAAAGTAGGCAGATACGATTCATCCACGTTACGGATAAGAGTGGAGAAACAGGAACAGTCCTTTTTTCTCAAAGCGGGTGGTACCGCGGAATATTTTTAGAATTTTCGCCCCGGAGCATTTCATTAATTTGATATGCTCCGGGGCTTTTTTTTCCGTCCCGCTTAAAAAATCAAAGGAGCACAAAAATATGGAATTCTTAACAGGAGCAGTTCAAAAGGAAGACCTCGGTATCGCAGAAATTCTTGCAGGCGACTACGAGGGCAAAAACATCAAAGTAAAGGGTGCGATTCACACCATAAGAGATATGGGTGAGGTTGCATTCATCGTCTTAAGACGCAGGGACGGACTTATACAGTGTGTATACGAGCCGGGCAAATCCCAGTTTAGCGTCGATGATCTAAAGGAAGCAGATACCGTGGAGGTATGCGGCACATACAAGAGTGATGACCGTTCTCCAAACGGCTTCGAGCTTCGTCTTGACACTATCACAATTTTATCTGAACCGGCGGAGCCTATGCCGCTTCAGATCAACAAATGGAAACTGAATACTTCGCTTGAGGCAAAGCTCAATAACAGGACAGTGGCACTCAGAAATCCAATGGAGCGTGCTACGTTCCGTATACAGGAGGGTATCACAAGGGGCTTTAGGGATTTCCTTTATAATAATGGATTTACAGAGATTCATACGCCAAAGCTTGGTGCAAAGTCAGCCGAGGGAGGTGCCAACCTCTTCAAGCTTGAATATTTCCACAGACCGGCTATATTACAGCAGAGCCCGCAGTTTTACAAGCAGATGATGGTAGGTGTCTTTGACAGGGTATTTGAGACTGCACCTGTTTTCAGAGCAGAAAAGCACAATACAAAGAGACATTTGAATGAGTATACATCACTCGATTTCGAGATGGGCTACATTGACGGCTTCGAGGATATCATGGAGATGGAGACCGGCTTTTTGCAGTACACCATGGAGCTTTTAAAGACCTCATATGCCAAGGAGCTTGAGCTTTTAAAGATTAAGCTGCCTGACGTGACAAGCATACCAAGAGTCAGATTTGACGAGGCAAAGCAGCGTGTCGCAGAAAAATATAACAGACAGTTCAGAAACCCATTCGACTTAGAGCCGGAGGAGGAGGTACTTATCGGACAGTACTTCAAGGAAGAGTATGGCAGTGATTTTGTATTTGTCACACATTATCCTTCAAAGAAGAGACCGTTCTATGCCATGGATGATCCGGCAGACGAGACATACACCTTAAGCTTTGACCTGCTCTTCAGAGGCCTTGAAATCACAACAGGCGGCCAGCGAATCCACGACTACAACAAGCTTATGGAAAAAATCGCAAAGCGTGGCATGGAGACAGAGGGTATGGAGAGCTATCTTTCAGCCTTTAAGTACGGCATGCCGCCACATGGAGGTCTTGGAATAGGACTTGAGAGACTTACAATGCAGCTTATCGGAGAGGACAATGTGCGTGAGGCAACACTGTTTCCTCGTGATCTCAGCAGATTGGAGCCATAGGTCACAGCTTCTGGAGTTGTGGCGGGTGCGCATGCAGGCTGTGTGGTGGCATGTGTGTATATATTTTGTTCAGAAAATTTTTAAGCTTGTTCCGACATTCCCTGCGGATAGGTTATTGTCAGGAGGTATGCTGTGAGGTATTACAGGCTGTGAGCGTCGGAACTGTTAAAAATTTGTCTTCACAATATATATACACCCATGCTTTGCAGGGTGTTTAGCGCACCCGGCTGCAGGCTTTGGCAGTCCCCGATATGCAGAATTTAATTGTGGCGGGTGCGCTTTTAAGGCTGAGAAGTGGCATGTGTGTATAATCCCAAGTAGAAATTAAAATATCAGGAAAGAGAGAAAGGATATCGTATGAATCATATAGGAACAAGAGAAATCGCCACAGAGCGGCTTACTCTTCGCAGATTTGAAATAGAAGATGCCGAGAACATGTTTTACAACTGGGCGAATGACCCGGAAGTGACAAAATATCTTACATGGCCGGCGCATGAGAGTGTTGATACTACAGAGACTATTTTAAAAGAATGGATATCTAAGTATGACGAAAAAGATTTTTATCAGTGGGCTATTGAGCTTAATGATCGAGCAGCCTATCGGAACTATAAGTGTAATTAAAACTGATGAGAGGGTTGAGTCGGTTGAAATCGGTTATTGTATCGGAAAGCGTTTCTGGAATAACGGTTATATGACAGAGGCACTCACAGCTATCATCAGATTTTTTATCAATGAGGTCGGTGCAGGACGCATATGGGCCAGACATGATACTGAAAATCCAAATTCCGGCAAGGTGATGGTTGCGGCAGGCATGGATTATGAGGGTACTTTACGCCATGCAGGCTTCAACAATCAGGGTATATGCGATGAAGCGGTATATGCAAAGGTCAGAAGTGCAGCACTTGACGAGGAACCTGAGGAGGAGACTCCTGAGCAGCAGGCTGTTACCACAAAGGTGATGGGCGAGGACGGAGTCATGAGAAACGTAATCTCTGACGAGACTATGGAGTATGTCGGAATCCTTGCAAAGCTTGAGCTTTCACCGGAGGAGGCAGAGGCTGCCAAGAAGGATATGGCAGATATGCTTGATTATATCGACAAGCTCGAGGAGCTTGATACTTCGGGAATTGAGCCAATGAGCCATGTATTCCCTGTAAACAATGTATTCAGAGATGATGTTGTCACAAACGGTGACGGAAGTGAAGCTACACTTGCCAATGCACCGGTCAAGAAGGACGGCGGATTCAAGGTACCAAAGACAATCGGCGAATAACGGCAAGGAGGAGAAAAATGGATTTAATGTCTTTAACTGCCGTGGAACTCGGCAAGAAAATACAGGCAAAGGAAGTTACAGTGGAAGAGGCTGTAAAGGCTGCCATTGCTTCTATAAAAGCAAAAAAGAAGAAAAGATAAACAGCTTTGTCACAATAGACGAAGAGGGTGCACTTAAAAAAGCAGCAGAGGTTCAGGCAAAAATTGATGCGGGAGAGCTAAAAGGAGCGCTTGCGGGTGTGCCTGTAGCCATAAAGGATAACATGTGTACAGAAGGGCTTCTCACCACATGTTCATCAAAGATACTCTACAATTTCATCCCGACCTACACAGCGGAGGCTGTTAAGCGCCTTGAGGATGCAGGCTGTGTCATCGTTGGAAAAACCAACATGGATGAGTTTGCCATGGGAAGCACAACAGAGACATCTGCCTTTGGAGCAACCAAAAATCCATGGAATACAGAGCACGTACCGGGCGGTTCATCAGGCGGAAGCTGTGCAGCAGTTGCAGCAGAGGAGGTACCGTTTGCACTCGGTTCAGATACAGGCGGATCAATCAGACAGCCAAGCTCCTTCTGTGGTGTGACAGGAATCAAGCCAACCTACGGCACAGTTTCACGATATGGACTCATTGCCTATGGCTCATCGCTTGACCAGATTGGACCTATCGCAAAGGATGTCACAGACTGTGCTGCTATACTTGAGGCAATCGCTTCATATGATACGAAGGATTCGACATCAGTAAACAGAGACGATTTAAAGTTTACAGAGGCGCTTGTTGATGACGTAAAGGGTATGAAGATTGGTATTCCAAAGGTTATCTCGGAGATGGACTTGACCCGGAGGTGAAATCGGCAATCCTTGCAGCGGCAGATGAATTAAAGAAAAAAGGTGCTGTTGTGGAGGAATTTGACCTCGGACTTGTAGAGTATGCCATCCCGGCTTACTATGTAATCGCCTGTGCTGAGGCAAGCTCAAACCTTGCCAGATTCGACGGTGTCAAATACGGATACCGTACAAAGGAGTACACAGACCTTCACAACATGTACAAGAAATCGCGTTCTGAGGGCTTTGGACCGGAGGTAAAGAGAAGAATCATGCTCGGCTCCTTCGTACTCTCATCAGGATATTATGATGCATATTACTTAAAGGCCTTAAGGGTAAAAAGCACTTATCAAAAAAGCCTTTGATGATGCATTCGCCAAATATGATGTAATACTTGGACCTGCCGCACCTACCACAGCTCCAAAGCTTGGAGAGAGCTTAAGTGATCCGATTAAAATGTACCTGGGAGATATCTATACCATTTCTGTAAACCTTGCAGGTCTTCCGGGAATATAGCTTCCGTGCGGCATGGACAAAAACGGACTTCCAATCGGATTACAGCTCATCGGAGACTGCTTTAAGGAGAAGAATATCATCCGCGCAGCCTACAGCTTTGAAAAAAAACAAGAGAGCTTAAGCGCAGCACTATTGCGGAGGAATACAGTAACAAAAATACAGCAGATACCAATAAATCTGCCGGTGCACAGTAGGAAGGAGGCAAAAAAGGATATGAAAAACTATGAGACAGTCATCGGACTTGAGGTCCATGTAGAGTTAGCTACAAAAACAAAGATCTTTTGCGCCTGCTCCACAGCTTTCGGCGGTGCGCCAAATACACATACATGTCCTGTCTGCACAGGACAGCCGGGCTCACTTCCGGTTTTAAACAAGCAGGTTGTAGAGTACGCAGTGGCAGTAGGACTTGCCACTAACTGTACTATCACACAGTACTGCAAGTTTGACCGTAAGAACTATTTCTATCCGGACAACCCACAGAACTACCAGATTTCCCAGCTCTATCTTCCAATCTGCCGCAACGGTTCAGTGGAGATTGAGACAGCAAACGGAAAGAAAAACGTCAGAATCCATGAAATCCACATGGAGGAGGATGCCGGAAAGCTCGTACATGACGAGTGGGAGGACTGTTCGATCGTCGATTACAACCGTTCCGGAGTACCTCTTATAGAGATAGTATCAGAGCCTGATATGCGCTCCGCTGAGGAGGTTATCGCATACCTTGAGACTCTGCGTCAGACCATCCAGTATCTCGGAGCATCTGACTGTAAATTAAATGAAGGCTCAATGCGTGCCGATGTCAACATCTCAGTTAGGGAGGTGGGCGCAAAGAAGTTTGGTACACGTACTGAGATGAAAAACCTTAACTCCTTCAAGGCTATTGCACATGCCATAGAAGGCGAGCGTGAGCGTCAGATAGAGCTTCTTGAGATGGGCAGAAAGGTAGTACAGGAGACCCGTAGATGGGATGACAACAAGGAATCATCACATGCCATGCGTTCAAAAGAGGATGCGCAGGACTACAGATATTTCCCTGAGCCTGACCTCGTGCCAATCGTCGTATCCGATGAATGGATTGCACAGATAAAGGCAAAGCAGCCTGAGCTTCGTCCACAGAAGCTTGCGCGCTACAAGAAGGAATACGACATCCCGGAGTATGATGCAAAGATTCTCACAGAGTCAAAGCATATGGCAGACATATTTGAGGCTGCCACAAAGCTCTGTGGCAAGCCGAAGAAGGTTTCAAACTGGCTGATGGTTGAGACAATGCGACTGTTAAAGGATAATGATATGGATGCAGATGAGATAAACTTCTCACCTGTAAACCTTGCAAAGCTTGTAGATCTGGTGGATGCAGGCACGATCAACTCATCTGTTGCAAAGGAAGTATTTGAGAAAATATTCTCGGATGATATCGATCCTGAGCAGTATGTCGAGGAGAACGGTCTTAAGAGCATGAATGATGAGGGTGAGCTTAAAGTCACAATTCAGGCTGTCATCGATGCAAATCCACAGGCTGTGGAGGATTATCACAATGGCAAGAAGAAAGCCATCGGAGCACTCGTAGGTCAGACTATGAAGGCTACAAAGGGCAAGGCAAATCCTGCTGTTGTCAATAAGCTTCTTATGGAGCTGTTATAATAGATATTAAGAAAATGGATCCGGCAGGTCTTTTGATCTGTCGGTTCTTTTTTCAAAAGCGCCTCAGCTTGCTTGCACGCATTTATTCAGTAGTGTATAATAGTTAAATGGCTGATAAAGCAGCCAAATGATACAAAGGCGGTAATTTACCTATGAATAATGATGATTTCAAGGAAGTACCTGACAATATTCAGGATAATAAGGAAGAAACTACAAATAACATAGATAATACAAACGATAACAAGTCAAACGACTACGAGGATGTCTGCTATATCTGCCGTAGACCGGAGAGCGTGGCTGGCAAGATGATACATATCCAGCCGAACCTGTGCATCTGCAACGATTGTATGCAAAAGACCTTTGACTCCATGAGCAACGGTAATTTTGGCAACCTCGGAAATCTGGGAAATATAAGCAATATGGATTTTGGCAATATGCCCAATATCAGCATGATAAATTTGTCAGATCTGACAGGAGGCATACCAAACAGCCAGAAGCTTAAGAAGAAAAAAAACCAAAGGAAGAGAAAAAGGTCGAGCCGATTCTTGACATTCACTCAATTCCTGCACCGCATAGGATTAAGGCGAGTCTTGATGATTATGTGGTAGGTCAGGAGCATGCAAAGAAGGTCATGTCGGTTGCAGTATATAACCACTACAAGCGTGTCATGGCTGACAATAAGCATAAGGCGCAGGAAGAGAATACAACTGCAAAGCAGGCTTCAAATAAATATGATGGTGTGGAGATTGAGAAATCAAATATGCTCATGATCGGACCTACAGGTTCAGGAAAGACATATCTCGTAAAGACTCTTGCAAAGCTTTTAGATGTGCCACTTGCCATAACAGATGCTACATCACTTACTGAGGCCGGATATATCGGTGACGATATCGAAAGTGTGGTAAGTAAGCTTCTTGCGGCTGCAGATAATGACGTGGAGAGAGCTGAGCACGGTATCATTTTTATAGATGAGATAGACAAGCTTGCAAAGAAGAGAAATGCCAACCAGCGTGATGTGAGCGGAGAGTCCGTGCAGCAGGGTATGCTTAAGCTTTTAGAGGGCTCAGAGGTTGAGGTGCCGGTTGGTGCCAGCAGCAAGAATGCCATGGTTCCGATGACCACAGTTGACACGAGAAATATTCTCTTTATATGCGGAGGTGCTTTCCCGGGACTTGAGGATATCATAAAGGAGCGCCTGAACAAGGAGGCTTCTATAGGCTTCAAGGCTGATTTAAAGGACAAGTATGATGGGGATGAGAACCTGCTCATGCAGGCAACTGTTGATGATATCCGCAAATTCGGAATGATTCCTGAGTTTATCGGACGACTTCCAATCATGTTCTCACTTGAGGCTCTCACCGAGGATATGCTTGTAAAGATATTGAAGGAGCCAAAGAATGCCATAATCCAGCAGTATCAGAAGCTTCTTGAGATGGATGAGGTAAGGCTTGAGTTCGACGACGATGCGCTTTATGCCATCGCCAAGATGGCAAAGGAGAAGAAGGTCGGAGCCAGAGCTCTTCGTGCGATTATAGAGGATTTCATGCTCGATATTATGTATGAGATACCAAAGGATGACAATATCGGCACGGTTACAATCACTAAGGACTATGTGGAGAAGAAGGGTGGCCCCGCTCATTCAGATGAGAGGTACACCTGAGCTTGCAGACAGTCAGCACGTTTAATTGTTAAATGATTATGAAATTGTGAATTGGCTGTAAATGATGCAACCAGGCTATGCGTAATGAATCTATGTGTAGTCTGTAATGATTTATAAACGTTCATATATCAAGAGGAATTGGAAAAATGAAAATTATCCACTGTGCAGACCTGCATCTGGATTCGAAGATGACCTCGAATCTGTCAAAGGAGCAGGCAAAAAGAGAGAAAAATGGAAATACTGCGTACATATTCAAGGATGATAGAGTACGCCAAAAATAACGATGTAAAGGCGATTATCATAGCAGGCGATTTATTTGACACGAGAAATGTGTCAGCGACTGCCAGAAATCTGGTAAAGGATTCGATTACGTCAAATCCGGATATCGATTTCTATTATCTTAAGGGTAATCACGACTCGGACAATTTCATATCGAAGCTCGATGAAATCCCTGACAACCTTAAGCTTTTTTTCTAATCAGTGGACCTCATACAGCTATGGGAATATCACAATAACAGGTCTTGAGATAGACAAGTCTAACCAGGCTGCCATGTACAATTCTCTTGTGCTAGACAATGACAATTACAACGTTGTCACTCTCCATGGACAGCTCGGTGATGAGATTTCCACAAGCGACCTTAAGAATAAGGGCATTGATTATCTCGCACTCGGTCATGTGCATGAGTATCAGAGCGGACAGCTTGACAACCGTGGCATGTACTGCTACAGCGGCTGTTTAGAGGGAAGAGGCTTTGATGAGTGTGGACAAAAGGGCTTTGTGGTGCTCGATATAGATGATGAGAAGCTCACGGCAGGCTTTAGCTTTGTACCGTTTGCGTACAGGAGCCTCTACACGCTGTATGTGGATGTGACAGGAGCCATGACCACACAGGATGTGGCTGTGAAGATGGAAAAGGCCATTTCGGACAGTGAATATTCATCGAGAAGCATGGTAAAGTTCGTGCTTGTAGGTGAGGTGGACGTGGATTGTGAGATAAACACAGACTTCCTCAAGGATATGTTCGAGGAATATTTCTACTATGAAAAGGTGTATGATGAGACAAGACTTCTCATCAATTACAGTGAATACGAAAAGGATGCATCACTTAAGGGTGAGTTCATACGGATGGTGCTTGGCTCAGATATGACCGAGGAGCAGAAGTCTGAGGTCATCAGGTGTGGTATATCGGCGCTTAGCGGGGAGGAGATTTAGAAATTGAAGTTAATAGCTTGTCACATAAACAACTTCGGAAAGCTGTCCGATCTTAATATCAATTTCAATGATGGAGTCAATGTCATAAACCAGCCAAACGGCTGGGGAAAGAGTACACTTGCGGCTTTTTTGAAGGCTATGCTGTACGGCTTTGATACGAAAAAGGAGCCGGGCGCCTTTGAGAGGGAAAGAAAGCTCTATAAGCCATGGCAGGGCGGCACTTATGGTGGAGAGCTTGATTTTGAGGCCGATGGAGTGGAGTACAGACTTGTAAGGACATTTGGCCTCACAGAAAAGCAGGATGATTTTCATTTGTACAGGCTTGCAACCATGGTTGAGTGTGATGATTTTTCACCACTGCTTGGAGAGGAGCTTTTTGACCTCGACCGCAGCTCGTTCAAGAGAACGATATACATAGCGCAGGCAGACTGCATGTTTTCGTCATCAGACAGCATCAGCGCAAAGCTTGGCAATATGGCGGAAAATACAAATGACATCAACAACTTCGAGTCGGCGACAGCGGACATTAAGGACATGATGAACAAGATGTCCCCAAACCGTATCACAGGCTCTATCAAAAAGCGTGTAAATACACTCACAGCCTTGGAACAGGAGCTTAAGAAGTATCAGGCAGCGGATGAGGCGGCAGCACAGCTTTCAGAGAAAATAGATGAGAAAACTGCCCAGAAGAAGGAGCTTACCGGTATCAGAGCCGAGTACGGCAGGGCGCTTCAGGTGGCATCTGAGGACAGCAGAAAGCAGGCACTTCGTGAAAACTACGAGCAGCTTTGTGCTGTTGCAAAGGAGAAAGAGAGCATTTACAATGCAGCAATGGCAGTCTTTGGAGAAAAAGCACCGGATGAGGCAGAGCTTTTGGAAAAGACAAAGCAGGCCGGAGAGCTAGAAAGCTTAAAGGCTGTAGAAGATAATCTGAGCTTTACGCCTGAGGAGGACCAGTATTTAGATTCACTTTCAGGGATGTTTAAGGATGGTGTGCCATCTGATGATGGTCTTGATGAGATGCAAAAGAAGATAGCAAACATCCAGAGCGTCAAGAATGAGTACAGCCATATGGAGCTCAAGCTCTCGCAGATGACCTCACTTGCAAAGATGGCAGATGATGAGGAGGAGCCGGAGACACCTGAGAAGACTAAGCTTGTACCTGCAGGTATTGTGCTTATGGTTATCGGTCTTTTGGCAGCGGCTGTTGCCACGGTATTCAGTCTGAATGAGAAGTACAATGTGAAGGAAATCATGTTTCTTGTGGTAGGCATAGCTGGAGTCGCTATGGCGCTTTGTGGTGTTGTCATGATGGCCTATGGAATCCGTCTGAACAACAAAAAGCAGAGAGCATACATCAGGCTTATGGCTGAGCGTGAGGAAAATATAAAGCAGAAGGAGATACCGATTCAGGAATTAAAGGAGCAGCTTGAGCAGATTCAAAGCGGCATTACATCAATGGAGCATGAGGTATCGCAGTTTTTTGACAGCTTTTCGATTGAAGCAGATGAATCGCAGTATCAGGAGAAGCTTTATGAGCTTCGCACAAAGGCTCATGACTACAGCCGTTTCAACGAGCAGATAGGAAAGCGCGCCAAGACAAAGGCTGACTATGAGAAGGCAAAGGCTTCGCTTGATGAGTATTTAAGTCTCTATGGATATGACAGTGCTGCAGAATATACACAGACACTTTCACAGATGAAAAAGCAGCTCGCAGAGGCCGGCTTTGCAAAGGAAAATATGGACAGTGCTCTTCAGAAGAAAACGCAGTTTGAGAATGACAACGATATGGACAAGCTCCTTGCACCAAATGAGTGTCCGTATACACTTGATGAGCTCAATGAGATGATTTCAAAGGTGGAAGGCAGCCTCGATGAAATCAGGGCATCCTTAGTGCAGTACGGCAGACAGATGGATGATCTGCAGGAGCAGCTTGATATGAGGGGGATGAAAAGGAGCAGGAGTATCGCAACTGTAAGCAGATACGGCTGAGGAAAAGCATAAGTACGAGATACTTGGGCTTACATCAGACTATCTGACCAGGGCAAGGGAGCAGTTTACTGCCAGATACATGGCGCCTATTTCCAATGGCTTCCAGAAGTACTTCGGTATCCTGACAGAAAATACAGACAGAGACTGGCAGGTGGATGCCAATATTTCAATAAGGATGAAGGAGCAGGGGCAGCTTCGCGATGTGAGAACCATGTCGGCAGGCTACAAGGACCTGATAGGCATATGTATGCGTTTTGCGCTTGTGGATGCGATGTATCCGGGCGAGAAGCCGTTCCTCATACTTGACGATCCGTTTGTGAATCTGGATGATGAGAAGCTTGCTCGAGGCAGAAGGCTGCTTGCGGTGCTTTCGCAGGATTACCAGGTGATCTATTTTACATGTCATGGAAGCCGCGAGTAAATTTTGGTCGAAGCTTTGTTTATATTAATTGATAAATATAGTAGCATATTTTTATTTATAGAATATAATTATATGAGGGTCAAAATATCTTTTGACCCTCATATCTAAATATTATATCATATGAGGTAAAATATGCAGTTCATAGTATCAAAAAAAGGAGTTCATTCCACCGGTAATAGCTCCTGATATCATAGAGACATTGGGCGATGATTACGAGATATGGACATATGAGGATTACGAAAGACTCCCACCACTTCTGGTGGGAGTTTATTCGTATTCGGCTATTCCAAAGTGTCTTGCTCCTTTATCCACGCAGGGACTTGTAAAGAGCGGTGTGTTCAGGCTTCAAAGGGAGTTTGTTCCGGGACTATACGGAAATGGTGTGTATGTGGTGGTTATTGACACAGGTGTGAATTATGCGCAGGAGGCTTTTATGACACCTGAGGGTAAGACGAAGATTGCAGTGCTGTGGGATCAGAATACGGATACGGTTTATTCTGAGGATGAGATAAATGCTGCTATTTTATCGGAAAATCCATATGAGAGCATACCGGGCGATGAGGATGGGCATGGTACGTTTGTGGCGAGCGTGATATGTGGCAATGACAGACCGCAGGATGATTTTGCAGGTGTGGCACCACAGGCTAAGCTTATTGTCGTGAAGCTGAAAAGGGCACCTCAAAAGCTGTATGATTTCTACTTTATTCCGGATCGTAAAATAGTGTACTCGGAAGTTGATGTGATGAGAGCAGTGCATTTTGCAGATGAGTTTGCAGGTCAAAAGGGAGCACCGGCTGTCTTTTGCATGGCGCTTGGCTGCAATAACGGAAGCCACACGGGAGCTGAGGATCTTTCAGAGTATCTGGACTATATCACGGCAAAAAGAGGCAGGGCCGTGGTTGCGGCAGCTGGCAATGAGGCGAACAGCAGGCATCATTATAAAGGGCGCATAACAGATACAGTCGATGATATTGAGATAAATGTTGAGCAGGATATGGATGGGTTTTATCTGGAATGCTGGGCACTTTCACCTGAGCTATTTACGCTTTCTGTCATATCACCGAGTGGTCAGTCGAATCCGGCAGGGGTACCAATGCGAATAGACAGCGGTGAATACTCATTTCTGCTTGAAGGAACACAGGTGACTATTGACTACAGGCAGACCGGCAGACAGACGAGGGATTTGCTTATATTTATCCGCTTTGAAAAGGTGGTGAAGGGAGTGTGGACCATCAGGGTATTTCCACTTAGTACTATTGGAGGTGTTTTTAATATGTGGCTCCCGATGACAGGACTTCTTGATGCTGATGTGAGCTTTATTGTCTCGGAGCCTGATACCACGCTGACCATGCCTTCGGATGCTAAGCTTGTGATAACGGCGGGAGGCTATAATTCCCTAAATGATGCAATACTTTTAGAGTCGGGAAGGGGCTTTGACGCAGACGGTGGAATAAAGCCGGATCTCGTAGCACCGGCTGTGGATATCACAGGGGCAAATCTAAGAGGAATGTATATAGCACTAAGTGGCACATCGGCGGCTGCTGCAATCACTGCAGCGGTGGCGGCTCTCATCATGGAGTGGATGATAGTGAGAGGCAATGTTTTGCTCGCAAACGGAGTGGATATAAAAAATGTCATGGTAAGAAACTGCCGCAGAAAAGAAAAAAACTGACTACCCAAATAAAATTTTTGGCTACGGATTCATGAATGGGTTTGCCAATTTCTAAGAAAACGGATATAATATATTCTAAAAGATAAAAAGGAAGGGTGAATGGATGACAAAAAGCAATAATTTATTAGCGGATTACGCTGCAAAAAAACAGGATATCTGTATTAAAAATGACACAATTTCAGATAGTCTTTTCAGGGAATATGGTGTCAACAGAGGACTTAGGGATGTAAACGGAAAGGGAGTTCTGACAGGTCTTACGAATATTTCGGAGATTGTTTCATTTAAGACGGGCGAGGATGGCAGCAGCGTGCCATGTGACGGACAATTGTGGTACAGAGGCTACAATGTAAAGACACTTACAAATAACTTAAGGCCCGGAGAGTTTGGTTTTGAAAAAATTGCTTATCTGCTGCTTTTCGGGCAGCTGCCATCGGAGAGTGAATTGGCTGAGTTTACAGAGGTTTTAGGAAGAAGCAGAACCCTTCCTACCAATTTTACGAGGGATGTCATCATGAAGGCTCCGTCAAAGGATATCATGAATTCCATGACGAGAAGTATACTGACACTGGCTTCATATGATCCTCTTGTAGCAAAGGCGGGCATCGACAACAATATCAGACAGTGCTTATCACTTGTTGCAATATTCCCGATGCTTGCAGTTTACGGTTATCATGCGTATAATCATTATGAAAATGATCAGAGCATGTATATTCACAGGCCGGATCCAAAGCTTTCGACAGCTGAAAACTTCCTTAGGATGCTCAGAGCTGACAATCAATATACAGAGCTTGAAGCAAGGGTGCTTGATATGGCACTTATTCTTCATATGGAGCACGGCGGTGGAAACAACTCTACATTTACCACCCGTGTGGTTACATCGGCAGGTACAGATACATACTCTGCTATCGCGGCAGCCATGTCATCCCTTAAGGGACCAAAGCACGGCGGTGCCAATATCAAGGTGATGGAGATGATGCGGGACATCCGTTCGCATGTGAAGCACTGGGATGATGAGGATGAGGTGAGAGCATACCTCAGAAAAATGATGGATGGTGAGGTGTTTGACCACAAGGGACTCATCTATGGAATGGGACATGCGGTGTATTCACTTTCTGACCCGAGGGAGCGTATATTCAGAGGCTATGTGGAGAAGCTTTCAGTTGCAAAGAAGAGAGATAATGAGATGAACCTCTATAATACAATAGAGAAGGTGGCTCCTGAGATTATCGCTGAAAAGCGCCATATCTTTAAGGGTGTTTCTCCGAATGTCGATTTCTACAGCGGCTTTGTTTATGAGATGCTTGGTATTCCTATGGAGCTTTACACACCTCTTTTTGCCATTGCGCGAATCGTTGGCTGGAGTGCCCACAGGCTTGAGGAGATTGTCGGCATGAACAAGATTATCCGTCCGGCTTACAAGAGCGTCATGAAAGAGATAGAGTAACGAGAGGATGTTACAGTCTATCGTTCATATATCAATAATACGATATGTTGGGGATTGGACATATTAAAAGAATCGAGGTATTATACAAATGAGTTTTACAAAGGTAAAAAAGGGCGTCTGTGCAGCAAAGGGCTTTGTTGCAAACGGATTAAACTGTGGATTAAACAGTGACAAAAACAAAAATGACCTGGCTTTAGTTTATTCAGAAACACAGTGTCAGGCAGCGGCTGTTTACACAACAAACAAGGTGAAGGGCGCTCCTATTCAGGTGACAAAGGCACACCTTGAGGCATCAGGACATACGGCAAAGGCTGTTATTGCCAACAGCAAAAACGCCAACACCTGCAATGCTGACGGAGTAGAGAAGGCCCAGAGAATGTGCGAGCTTGCAGCAGCAGAGCTTTCGATTGAGCCAAACGAGGTTATCGTGGCATCTACAGGAGTTATTGGACAGGTGCTTCCTATTGAGCCTATCGAGAGCCATATAAAGGAGCTTGCAAAGGGACTTTCGGCAGACGGCAACGACAAGGCTGTAAACGCTATCATGACTACAGATACCGTTCCAAAGCAGTATGCAGTAAAGTTCATGCTTGGAGACAGTGAGTGTACAGTAGGCGGTATGGCAAAGGGAAGCGGTATGATTCACCCGAACATGGCTACTACATTAAACTTTATCACATCAGATGTTGCCATCTCATCGGAGCTCATCCAGAAGGCCTTGAGCGAGATTGTAAAGGTTACCTACAACTGCTTAAGCATTGACGGAGATACCTCTACCAATGATATGGTCAGCATTATGGCAAACGGCCTTGCAGGAAACACACCTATTACTACAGAGAATGATGATTATCAGACCTTTAAGGATGCACTGTACGAGGTGCTTTCAAATCTTACAAGAATGCTTGCAAAGGATGGAGAGGGTGCTTCAAAGCTTTTAGAGTGCACATGCGCAGGTGCGCCTGATCTTGATACAGCAATTATTGTGGCAAAGAGCGTTATCCGTTCACCACTTTTAAAGTGTGCTATGTTTGGCGAGGATGCCAACTGGGGACGAATCCTTTGTGCTATAGGCTATGCGGAGGCTGATTTTGATATAGACAAGGTGGAGCTTCACCTGCGCTCAACAGCAGGAAGCATCAAGGTGTGCGAGAACGGTGCCGGAGTTGACTTCTCAGAGGAGGAGGCAGCAAAGATACTGCATGAGGATGAGATTTACATCGACATAGATTTACACCAGGGAGATGTGTCAGCCAAGGCATGGGGCTGTGATCTTACATATGATTATGTAAAAATTAACGGAGATTACAGATCTTAATCTTGACAAGTAATATTGATTAATGATATTATTTTTTAGAGTAATTAATTAAAAAGTAAAGCGAACGAGGGCGTTCAGATATTAGGTTATCTGCGCCCTCTTTTTTGTTGGAAAAATCACATTTACAAAAGAGAGATTAGGAGGCGGTACATTGACTAAGAATGCATTGGATATGATTGATGAGAAAATAGTAGAGCTGCTGCAGGAAAATGCACGTATAGCGATAAAGGAGATAGCGGCACAGGTGTTTTTGTCATCACCGGCTGTAACAGCCAGAATAGAGATTGGAGAGCAAGGGAATCATAAAGGGCTATCATGCCGCTGTAGATTCGGTTAATCTGGGCTATAAGATAAAGGCCTTTGTCAATCTGGATCTGGAGCCTGTACAAAAGGAAGAGTTTTATCCGTTTATTGAGAGTGTGGAGAATGTCATAGAGTGCAATTGTGTGACAGGAGAGTATTCTATGCTCATAGAGGTGAAGTTTTTGAATACGGAGGAGCTTGATGACTTTATCAACACTCTGCAGAAATTCGGCAAGACAAGTACACAGATAGTTTTTTCCACTCCTGTTGAGCACAGAGGCCTGCCTGTACATTCAGGTTTTGATGCATAAGATGATATGAGAGTCAAAAGATATTTTGCATGATTGAATGAAGTGTGCTAAAATAGTTTGCAAAAATACTGACTGTTAAACATGATTTTGGATGCTTTGAATAGTCAGATATATTGATTACGGCAGGAGGATAATATGAGTAAGAAATTAGGCTTCATAGGTTGTGGAAACATGGGAAAGGCAATGATACACGGAGTGATGGCATCAGGCAAGGCACAGGCAAGCGATATTCTTGCATCTGCAAAGACCGAAAGCTCCAGAGAAAAGAATGCAGCAGAGCTTGGAATCAGGCTGACAGCGGACAATAAGAGCGTAGCAGAGTTTGCAGATATTATGTTTTTAGCAGTAAAGCCACAGTACTATGAGGAGGTTATAGCAGAGATAAAGGACACTGTTAGTGACGATGAAATCATTGTTTCGATTGCACCGGGCAAGTCACTTTCGTGGTTTGACGAGATGTTTGGAAAGAGCTTAAAGGTTATACGTACCATGCCAAATACACCTGCCATGGTTGGTGAGGGCATGATGGAGTCTGTGCAAATGAAAGAGTATCGCAGGCGGAGCTTGATACAGTGCTTGATTTGTGCTCGGGCTTTTCAAAGGCTGAGATGATAGACGAGAAGCTTATGGATGTAGTGACAGCAGTCAGCGGAAGCTCACCGGCATATGTATTTATGTTTATCGAAGCCATGGCAGATGCGGCTGTAGCAGGCGGCATGCCAAGGAGCCAGGCATATACATTTGCAGCCCAGGCAGTGCTTGGAAGCGCAAAAATGGTTCTCGAGACAGGAAAGCATCCGGGAGAGCTCAAGGATATGGTGTGCTCACCTGCCGGAACCACTATCCAGGCTGTGCGTGTGCTTGAGGAAAAGGGCATGAGAAGCAGTGTTTTTGAAGCTATGATGAAATGCCTTGATATCTCCCGCAAAATGTAGTAGAATTATTGCATTGAGTTAAAGGAGAAAAGCAATGAGTCAGGCAAAGGTTGATAAATATAAGAATGAAAAGGCAAATCGTAAAAAGACAAATGCCAGAAATAAAGTAAAGCGTGTTATAGCACGAATTGTTGCAGCTGCGGCTGTAGTCGCATTGGTAGGCTGGGGCGGTTACTCCGGATATCAGTACTATGAGAAGAGTCGTCCGGTGAACTGCTATTACGCAGATATCAGTGCTGTCAGCGATCATCTACAGGGATTATCTACAGACAGTGAGCAGTAGATTATATTTTTGATACATAACATATATTTTACGATTTATATGATTAAGTAAAAATACCTCGCAGGTTACTGCGAGGTATTTTCAGTTTTTGAAGAATCCCCGGGCTCTTTTTGGGATTCAGATACAGTCTTTGCATTTTCTTCGGTATTTGAGCTGTCAGAGTTTTTTGCTTTGGAGAGTGTGTTATCAATTGCGTCGAGCAGCACTTTGGAGGTGTACTGACTTGTGTTTGCGTAGGAAATATTATCGGTGGACTGATTTTGCACAATCTGCGATACGAGCTCGTTCATCGCAGGCTCAACAAGCGGATACATGGTTTCCACCGAATCAGTCATGTTTTCAAGGCTTATGGAGTTAATGTTATTGCTGTCCACCGCCACAGACACATCGATAGCCGCCCCACCCAGCGCTACAGATGTATTGTACACACCCGGTGTATACATGCCGGTTTCTTCGACTGCAGGCTTTGGTTCATCACCTGAAAAGAAATATGTAGCAGCGAAAATTATCAGAAGAAGCAGTATGCCAAGGAGCACTCCGGTGAGAATGACATGCTTCATTTTTACAACGACGATTTTTGTTTTTGCACTCATATGCGCCTCCTGTGGTTGTTTTATATATAATATGTGTGGGGACGCAAAAATATGACAGATATTCCTGCCTATAACGAAAAAGAGATATCCATAAAGGATATCTCTTTTTTCGTTATAAGAGCGATAGGGGCTCGAACCCGCGATCTCGACCTTGGCAAGGTCGCGCGTTACCAACTACGCCACTATCGCATTTGTTATGTTTGTGAGCTCTCTTGTGTCGAGCACGTGTTATATAATACACGATAGAGGAGCATCTGTCAACAGTAATTTTAAATTTTTTTAAAAAAGTTTGACGATACCAGATAAAACGGTTGTATTGATAAATTGTTCTGCACCGCGGGTGAGTGGCTCCGCTACACTCTTATAATGAAAAAAGAGATATCCATGAAGGATATCTCTTTATAAAGAGCGATAGACGGGGCTCGAACCCGCGGTCTCGACCTTGGCAAGGTCGCGCGTTACCAACTACGCCACTATCGCATGTATTAAGTTGTGTGCCCTCTTATGCTTGGCACGTGTTATATAATACACGATAGTGGTGTATCTGTCAACCATTATTTTTAATTTTTTGTAATAAGTTTTTCAATTTTGTCCATATATTATTTTGTGAAGATATGCATTTCGCGGTTGCTTTTTATTGACATAATTATGTCAATGAAAGGAGTGAAGTATCATGCCACTTATTATGCCTATTAAGGATTTACGCAATACAACCGAGATTTTTATCACCAAAAACGGATATAGCGACTTGGTTGCAATGAGCAGTGAACTGTATGATAAATTTGCAAGAATGAATCGCATTGACGAACCACGCAAAATCGTTTATGTAGTAACAATACAGTATCAGGGACGGAATCTATAAAGAAAGCACCAAAATACTGAGGAGAATATCAAGGGGATTCTCGATTATTGTGTCCATGCAGGCATATTTTGATAAGATAGTAAAAGGATTGGCAAAAAGAAAAAAATAATTACTTTTCCGGATTATGTGATTATGATACAATTATGGAAAATAGTGTTTTATGAATCTAACAAATCGTTAAGGAAAGAATCGAAGGTGGTGCAAACGAAAAAGCAGTATGGAGACTTTTCATTAACTGCCCTTTCGTTTGCATCAATTTCGATTTTTTCTGGTTGAACAAAGCGCGTCAACTCTATATGGACTTTTAATTCTGACACTCTATTTATAATAGGATAGCATGTACACATAGAAACACATAGAATTTATAATTCAGTCCTGTATTATGACACCAGAAATAAGCCTCCCTAAGGAAGCTAAAAAAAAATATACAGTTATGATACGTTAACAGAGCATATGTGGTTTTGGTTTTATAAAATGTTGTTCTGTAGGCAGAGGAATAATTTTACCACCACAGGAAGAACACTTGCATATATCTTTGTGATAAAGAAGACGGATAATGGCAGGTGCATCCATATCTTTCAGCTTGGAAATATATTTTTTGCAACCAAGGATGTTTCTGCATAGGGTAATCTTTTTCTTCTTATTTCTGGATGAAAGAAGACCATAGTGCCTGATACGTACAAAACGTTTTGGAGGAACATGCATTAAAAATCGACGGATAAATTCCTCGCCGGATATGGTGATCTCTTTCCAAAGCCCTTGGTTTTTGTAATCTTTAGCAGAAAAAGTAACTGTAGATTCTGTCATGTCTTTGATACGGTAGTTGCTGATAGCAATCCGGTGGGTGTATTTTCCAAGGTATCTGATGACAGATTCGGCACCGTCAAATGGTTTCTTGCAATAAGGAATCCATTCCTTTGTATAGCAGGTATTTAACAATTCCTTGAAAGTATAGTGATTTTTGTAAGGTGCAGCCGATCCATGAAATTCAAGCCTGTCATTTTCCCAGAGCTGCTTAAGTTCAGCCATGTATTTTCCACGAAACGTTTTTGAGATTACCTTAATCGGAAGGAAAAAATCTTTCCCATTGTCTTTCCAATGATTTTTCACATCCAGCCCTCCACCAAGAACAATCGCATGGATATGAGGATGAAAGTTCATGGTACTTCCCCATGTATGGAGGATACAAATATAGCCGATATCAGTCCCAAGATATTTACTGTCAGCAGCAAGTTCACTGAGAGTATCTGAAGCCGCATGATAAAGAGCAGTGTATAAGAATTTCTGGTTGCTGTAGATAATGGGATTAAGTTCTTCTGGAACTGTAAAAACTACATGGAAATAAGGAGCATCTAAGATATCCTCACGCCGTGCATCTACCCATTTTTCTTTTGGAAACTCCTGACACATAGGACAGCATCTGTCACGGCAGGAGTTATAGTGGACTGACATGCAGCCGCAGTCCTCGCATACGCTTACATTCACACCAAAGGCACCGGTTTTGCAATTCATGATGTGATAAGCGGCCTTTCGCTGAGCGGGAGAAATACTATGTGTGGATTCAAAAGATGAATAAAAACGATGAAAAACATCCTGAATCGTACAATCCTTACTCATGATTCACCACCTTCCGGGTTGTCGAAGCGGGCTGCGGATACCAAGAAGTGTCTTGTTGCTCACATGAAGGTAAACATCTGTAGAGCGAGGATCAACATGTCCCAGAAGTGACTGGATATATTTTATATCTGTGCCACTTTCGAATAAGTGGCTGGCAAAACCATGACGGCACGCATGAGAGGAAACATGACGGGTAATGCCGGCGAGTTTAGCATCTTTTCTTAAAGAACTGGTTAACACCGGTTATATCAAGATATCCACCGGTCCAGGAACTTGGAAAAAGGATATCTTTAGGGCGACCACATTTGTACCAATACTCAGTGAGAAGGTCTAAATTTTTTTTGAGACAGAATCGTATACCTGTCAATTCTGCCTTTGGTTTCACGAACATGAATTGTCATGTTGGTACGGGAAATGTCATCATAATGGAGATGAACGACCTCCGATACACGTAATCCAGAAGAATACATAGTTGCAATAATCGCTTTATGTTTCAGATTCGGAGTGGCATCAATGATTGCATTTATTTCATTGCGGGACAGAACAGCAGGAAGATTGCGCTCTCTTTTCATAGCTGGAACAGTGTCATCATCCCAGACAGTCTTCAGCACCTTTTTATATAAGAACTTTATTGCAGACCGATAGTGATTGTGAGTTTCAGGAGACCTTCCTTCCAGACGTTTGGCTGTAAGAAAACTTTCCGCATCTTCAAGCGTAAGATCAGAAACGTTTTTTCCAATCCAACGAAGGAAGTAACTGACATCAGAGCAATACAGTTGAATAGTTCTTTCACGCAGGTTACGTTTTTCCGCTTCATTGCGGATGGATTCAAAAATATCTTTATACATAATAAAACCTCCAGAATAAGTAGTGTTAATAATTACATCTACCTATTCGGAGGTGCATTAGCGTCATAATTCCGATTGCGGAAGAGACTGAAAAATGTTATTCTTATCATAGGCAGTGGAGCTTTCTTAGTTCAGTTGTTTCGTGTGGTAACTTAACAATAACGGATTATGGAAAGTAATTCCACTGCTTTTTTAATAAAAATAAAACTGCGCCACAGCCTTGGCAGGCCATCGCGCAGCGATTTTGTTCAATCGGAATTTGCTAAAGGAGATGGTAAATATGTGGTGGTCTATTGGTGGTGGAATCATAATCTTTGCGTTAGGTATGTTTATCTTCTTAAAGCCTGGCTTAATATGGAAATTAACAGAAGAATGGAAATCTTATCGTGCAGATGAACCATCTGAGTTTTACTTGAAAACAACAAAAATAGGTGGTATTCTATTTGCCCTATTTGGAATTATTATGATTGCTAACTTGAAAAAGTAAATTCCAGTGCAGAAGTAAATTCCACACTCATTTAAAAGTTCTTGATTTTCTAAGAGTTTTATAAGCTCAAAACGCTTATTTCTGTTATAATAGGTGTAACTTCTTGGAAAAAACTGATTTGATGGTATGACAAACGGACCACTGGAAGGTAGTGTGCGAGACTAAATTCCACCGGTCATGTGAGGAAAATGTGAAAGTTTAATTTCCAGTCCGACAGCAGATTTCTAAGTGGTTGTTAATGGTTGAAGCGAATCAGCTTAGGCGTTAGATTGACCAAATCAGGGTCAATGCGCTTAAGCTGAAATGCGTTTAGGGTTTTTTTCCGAGTGTCTCTAATGCGGCGTCATAAGGCGTGCTTCCATTAAGACTTTCCCTTGGAGTGGAGTTGATGTGATTCACGATTAGATTCACATCCCATTGTGTCAAAAATTCAAAACTAGTTCCTTTGGGAAGCACCATGCGAAGCATGGTGTGAGCCTGCTCAAGACCTCCTTTTTTGTCCGCTACGCATGGGATCACAATAGTAGATGCTGGTACGCTGAATTTCATCCAGTCCTGTTTCAAGAGCGACAGGATCTCCGAATTCTGAACCTCTGTCTGTCAAGATATATTCAAAGACAGATAAGAACTCATAGGTGCCCATACGTTTTTCTAAACGGTCAAAAATAAGCCGGACAGCGCCTTTAGTACAACGATTCAGGAGAAAGGCAAGGAACAGCTTTTCCTTAGTGAAAAAAAAAAGGTCAGTAACGTCTTGTTGGATTCTCTGGATGAGTGTACCGTATCCATTTCTACAAAAGAGGATAACTGCAGCTCACTAAAATCACTGAATAACCTTTTCTCGAAGACGGTTCTGTTTGTAATCTGTGTTTTATGGCACTTTGGCTTGAAGCCGGGCTTACGTTTTAAATCAATGTTTCTGGCTGTAAACAGACCTTGATCCAGATAGGTGTACAAGGAACGGACTGACATATCCAGTTCTGGATGATTGGTAATGATTTGATATGGAGATTGTCCCTGCTCGATTAAAGGAGAAACAATGCCATCCTTTTTGCGTAATTCATGTTTTGTCATGTTTATACCGGCTCTGGAACCGGAAAGCTTTTCACGGTATTTTCTATCAGCAAAACGTGCATCGTATCTGTATTTCTGGGCGATGGTGCAATGATTTATCTTTTTTGTGCAGCCATTACAGACATAGGGCGCCTTATCCAGTCTTTTGCACTGTTCCTTCACAAAATCCTTGCAAGTTTGATTACAGGTGGGGCAGGAAGTGCATTTTACATCGCAGAGAATGATTTTTCCGCAGACATTGGTTTTCCGGCAATGGAAGCGATGAATACAAAAGTTATGGGCATTATAGAAAGTACCTTTGTGATAGTCGGATAGACGGTGAGCCCTTACTTCTTTGGAAATGGTTGTTGGATCCTTGCAAAGAAAGCGGGCAATGTTCTTAAAGGTTTCTCCCTTGTTCAGTTCGTTTTCGATATAGATACGGTCTTCAAGGGAAAGGTGCTTCTGGTTTCCTGGAATATATTTACTCATGGATATCCTTCTTTCTACTGCTGTCAGAAAGAAAGATAACCTTACCATTTTTATATGAAAGAGTAAACCTTTACTGTGCGGGAGTAAATTCCACCACCAAATGTGGTGGTGGAATTTAAAATTTCATTTTGGAATTATTATGATTATGCTTCCGGTTATTTTGGAGTAATAAATTCCAGTTTGCAAAACTGACCAAAAATACAATCAGTTCGTAAAAGTATGATTTTACGAACTGGTTTTTTGTGTATTTACGGCATTCTTTTTTGTATACGAACTTTTTGGTGTGAAAAAGCTGGTATTCGGCTGAGGTATTGAAAGAGCTAGGATTAAAATGAGGGAAGTGGATAAATGTTTTGATTGACGAAATAACCTATACATGATAGTATAAACCCACAGATGATGGTCTATCAGAGAGACTGTCATATATCTTCAAATTTTAAAAGATAATTTTCAATAATTTTTCAAAAATCAGAATCGACAATTCATGACAAATCAACCCTGAATCGGGGAACGTTTCTCATAGAAAAGAACTACAAAAAATAAGAAAATAAAAACGGAAAACCATTGTCTGTAGTATAAGTATTTGTTATTATGAAGTAAATAGAGGATATTTTACAAAGTAAAGCTTAATCTAGAGAATCTGCCAGTGGCGGGCCTCTGTAGATACCAAGGTATACAAAAGGAGAAAAAAAAAAGAAGACATGTCCTGTATCGACTGCGCAGTAAAAAACTGCAGCAAAATGGATAAAACCTATCCGGATTTCTGTCTGACAACACACATGGATGAAGAAGTTCTAAATGAAGCTATGGAATGCTACAATGAAGACGAGAACCGCAAAGTAACGATCGCTGCAGCTGAAGTAGAGTATGAGAATTACTGCAAACATACCCGTGTCGAAGAAATCATGGATTTCGCAAAGAAGATTAATGCGAAAAAGATCGGGATCGCAACCTGTGTCGGATTGTTGAAAGAAAGCCGTATCCTGGCAGATATCCTGCGCAGACATGGCTTTGAGGTGTATGGTGTCGGCTGTAAAGCCGGAACACAGAAGAAGACATCGGTCGGCATCCCGGAATGCTGCGAAGGTGTCGGTGTGAATATGTGTAATCCGATCCTGCAGGCAAAGCTTCTGAACAAGGCGAAGACGGACCTGAATGTTGTGGTCGGACTTTGTGTGGGACATGACAGTCTGTTTTACAAATATTCCGAGGCACTGACTACGACAGCAGTGACGAAAGACCGTGTATTGGGGCATAATCCTGTGGCGGCGCTTTATACTGCGGATAGTTATTATTCGAAGTTGAAGAAGAGTGAAGAAGAGTAATATTTCTAATTTGGGCGTTTAAAGATACATAAAGATATAACAAAGCGAAAAATGAAACTAGAGCTTGTGTAAATGTTCTGTTATAATAATGTGTTGATGTTCTCTCCGATGGGAGGAAAAGAGCGTACCAGTGTTTATCTGGTAGGATGGGCGAATGCATGGGATTGGATGCCATTTTGGAAAGACTGGTGTCCGACATATCAAGAAGGCTGGTGCGGATTCTATAACATTCCGAGAGAGGCAGTATTAGCAGAAGATAATACATTAAAGTTTATTCCTGTAAAAAAGAATTACAGAATCTCCGGAAGAATTAGCAGGAAGAAGCGGACATTCTGATAAAAGAAGACGAGAAAAAAGAACTTCGGAGTGGCTGTGTTTATGAAACGGAAATGCGGATAAATCTGAAAAAATCAACTGCAGACAAGATTAAGCTGAACTTAAGAATGTCACAGGGAAAGAAGACAGAGATCCTATTTGATCTGAAGAGAGCGGAAGCATATTTTGACCGTAATAATTCGATGGCTGGAGTAAAGGAGTCGCAAGATGTCCATTGAATTTTGTTCTAATTTTTCTCTACTCCATTAATAACTTATTTTTTTTAACAATCCATCGTTTTCTACTACTACCTTTGCAATCACCTCCCCTTTTCACATATGTAATAAATACCGTTCGTTTCATATACCACGTCAATTTCATTGAGCTGATATCTTTTGTATATAGAATTATTTTCTTGAACAATTTGTTTAATTAAATCATCTAAATTATCTTCATTTTTTCTGATATAGTATACAAGAGTGAAATCACCTTCATGTTTATAATCATGCTCGTCATATATGGACGCCGCCTCAAAATAATCATATTCGCCAAAATTCAATCCATAATAATCCAAAACTCTATCAAATGTATTATTTACACCTGATGCCGAACCCATCATAAGACAAAACAAACCAAAAGAATGTCCAAAAAACATATATAAGACAATATATTTTTTACTCTTTATATTTTCTCTATACGATGTCTTCCATAACAAATCACATCCGTAATTTGCTTTGGGAAAAATAGCGTGATAAAAATTGAAAATATTGCATATAACAATCCCATAACAGTTTCTCCCATTTCTTATTATTCCATCATTCATTTTAATTATATCATTTATACCATGCTTCGTCCATTTTTATCTAAATACGCTCATATAAAAGAACTTTTTTGTGTATTTTGCACATTGGTATTGCTCTTAATTACCCTCATTTTTTCCTTAACAGAGTTCATAAAACACTATGGGAAATTATAATACAAAGGGAAAGACTGAGGAAAAGCTCACCTGCGATAAACTTAGTGTTTTAAAGCATTAGAGATCTTGTAGGATTAAACAAAATGTCCAATACTTTGAAAAAAGTGTCAAAAAAACATAAAATAATAAAAAAGTTTTGAACTAATTGACAATTGTTTAATTAATATATCTTGTGATAAAATATCCGCGAAGATAATGGAGTGCCATTATAAGGAGGTATTCAGAAATGAATAAAATAATAAAAAAACAAGTTCTTGCTACGTTTGCATTAGTTACTATCATGGCAGGAGTGTTAATAGGTACTAATTGTATTTATGCAGCGCAGGACGGAAAAGAGACAACAACTATCCGGCTTATAAACCAGACTTATTTTAATGTTAAGAATATCAAGGTAACCTGGAACGATGGCAAAGAGCAGACTGTCAACACACTTGGCAGCCATGATTCAATTGATTTCTCATCAGATGCCGGAAGCGTATACAAAATGGATGTTACCGGAACAACCCATTCCGGAGAGAAATTCACCGGACATTTTAAGGGACTGGTCGGCAAAGATACAAGAGTATTTATAGAGCTTGACGAGAATGCTGATGTTCAGGTTTTTATCCCACAGGGAGAAATTGATTAAACATTAATTATTGTTCTTCAAGATCCGCCAGAGTGTGCTTCGGCTTATGCCGAGCCGCCTGGCGGTTTTTTTCTTTATTGTCATGTTCTTCGTGTAACACCTGAAGAATGATTTGATAATTTATCTCATCTAGAGTTCCATCAAATTTTACTGAATCATCAAAGACGCGTCCGTAGTCGGGCTCCTGTTTCAGGATGGCTTCTACAGTGTCACAGGAGATATACGGTGTCTTTGTTATTGTGACAAGCTCTTTAAGGACATGCTGCAGCTGGTCGAGATTGTTAGGCCAGTTGTACGAGAGCATTTTTTCCATTGCTTCAACATCAAAGCCTATTATCTGTTTCCCGAGGGAGACATTGAACCGGTGCAGATAGAGCGCGGTTATACCGGAAAAATCGTCAATGCGCTCTCGAAGCGGTGGGAGATTCATGGTAAGGCAGGAAAGATGGTTCTCCATGAAGGTGCGTATTGTGGCAAATGCAGGCTGATTGGAGTTGTTGGTGGAAAGCGAGACTATGAGTCTCATTCTCGTGCAAAGCTTCGTCTGGTCTATATATTGAAACAAATCACCAATCTGTTCCAGACTAAGGGCATCGGCTTTTTTCAAAAAATACTGTGCTGTCCACTTCGTTGAGAGGAGAATTCTCATTGTTTAGCAGGCTGTGCCACTTACGCTCTTTTATCAGAGAACAGTCGATACTGTAAAATGGAGCGTGCTTATAGTTGCTTTGCTTGTAAATAAGTGATGCAGCCTTGCCTTTGCCGGTTCCGTTTTCTCCGAGAATAAGCACAGGCAGATGGCTTTTAGCGTATTCTTCTACTATCTGCGCTATTTTGCCTGCTTTACCGGTTCCGTTGTAAGCGTCAGCAAAGTCGTTGGAGGAGGTGTTGTCAATATTGTAAATCTGAAATCCAGGGTCGTCCTCGGCGGTTAATGCAGGACTCTTACATATAGTAATTGCAGTGTACTTCTGGTCCTCGTAAATCAGGTGGCGGTTGTACAGAGTATAGACGTTATCGCGTATCTGATGCGAAACGGTCTGGTTCGGAACTTTCAAAAATGACTTAATGTATGTCTGTACAAAATTCATCAACGATGTATTCATTTCATCTATTGCGATGCTTGAAAACCACAGAGTACCTGCAGGCGAGTAAATTAAGAATTCGCGGTCATCCTCGGTCAGAAGCGACTGGAACAGATCCTTCTGCTTGTGGACATAATTGGAAGAGTGCACAAGCTTTACAGCCTCGGCAACGGCGTTTTCTATGCTTTCCCTGCCAGAGGTTACAAGATTATAATTTAATCCGATATCCTTTGCGGCTCTGGCACCGGTCACGTCACATAGGACAAGTGTGCAGCCGTTTTCTTTTGCTTTTTTAAGGCGATTGACTGCATCTGCCGAGTCCTTGAAAGTGATTATGTCAACATCATATTGAAGCAGGTCGCACAGCAGATGTGCATTTGCAGTGATTCCGGGAAAACCGGCAATTACAAATTTTCCGTTGTAGCTCTCGGCAAGCTTGATGCTCAGAAGTATATCGTAAACAGAGATGGATATATCTATGACGGGAAGCTCAACAGCAGATTGTATAAGCTCTGCGGTGCCACCTCGCGAAATGATAACATCGTAATTTTTATGTGCAAGCTGCATTGCTATATCACGGCCGGTGAACAGATCGCCGGTCTGGACCGTAAGAGCAATGTCATCGCGCGACTGTGCTATATCGGTAAGTATGTCAGCCATGCCCTCGTAAGGGGCGACTGCAAGAATCTTGGTTTTCTGCATATATTTCTCCTTATGGGATTTGTAAATGTTAAGTGGTTATTTTAATGTTTAAAATTGAAACGTAAAGATAGCGCTAGTGATGCTTTGTTACTATTCAACCATATTGTATTACAGAATGTTTTAAAATGCAACAAATAGATGCGGCTTATGTTTCAAAATAGGACAAAAATGACAAAACAAAGCGTTGAACGAGGCTCAAAAAACAGATATTATATGATTAGTTCAAAGAGATGTTCAAAAATAAAACACAAGAATAACAATATAACAAAGGAGAGGTAATATATGAGTTATCAGATTAAAATTCCGTCATGTATCTTTGGCGGAGAAGGAAGCATTGAGAATGTGAAAGCGGTAATAGAAAAAGAGAATGCAAAAAAAGTAATAGTTTTTACTGATAAAGGCATTCGCGCAACAGGACTTTTTAGATCTGTTGACAGACATTCTTGAGGAAAACAAGACAGAGTATCAGGTATTTGATGATCTTGCTTGTGAACCATCATATCAGGATGTTGAAAAGGTTATGAAGGAGGTGGAGAACACATCAGGTGATCTTATCATAGCAATCGGTGGGGGAAGCGTTATGGATGCGGCAAAGCTTTGCTGCGTATTAAAAGATGCAGACTATACTATAAAAGATTTGCTCAATGATCCGATGCTTTCAAAGAAACAGATTAAGACGGTTATGATTCCGACAACATGCGGAACAGGATCTGAGGCAACCTGCAATGCAATCGTTGCGGTTCCGGAGGAACAGTCAAAGAAAGGAATTGTAAATGACAGTATGATTCCGGACTATGTGGTATTGGATTCGAATATGATCAGAAAGCTTCCAAAATCAATTGTGGCAGCAACAGGTGTAGATGCATTGGCCCATGTGGTTGAGTGCTTCACCTCAAAGAAAGCAACACCGTTTTCCGATACCTATGCAGCAGCCGGAGCCAAGCTTATTTTCCACAATATCAGGGAAGCTTATAACAATCCGGACAATATGGAAGCAAAAAGCAATATGATGACCGGAGCCTTCTATGGCGGAGTTGCAATTACAGGAAGTGGAACAACAGCAGTTCATGCGCTTTCATATCCACTGGGAGGCAAATATCACATTGCTCACGGTGTATCAAATGCCATACTTTTTGCACATGTTATGGAATTTAACAAGGACGCATGCAGCAAGAGACTTGCAATACTTTGCGATGCTGTTTACCCTGAGCTTGCAGGAAAATCTGAGGATGAGAAAGCACAGTACATGATCGATCAGATTGCTGACATTGTAAAGGTTACAAACATTCCAACAGATTTAAAGGAATTCGGTGTTAAGCCGGAGGACCTGGATTTCCTTGTTGATGCCGGAAGCAAACAGCAGAGACTTCTTGTAAACAATATGAAAGAATTAAGCCTTGACGATATCAGAAACATATATCTTAAGGTATTAAAATAAAGGAGGGGCCTATGAAAAAAGCCAATTATCGGAATTACAATGGGAGATCCTGCAGGAAACGGTTCTGAGATTTCAGTAAAAGCGTTATCAAGATCGGAAATATATGAGCAGTGTCGTCCGGTGATTATCGGTGATGCCGCATGTATGGAAGAGGCAGTAAAAATCGCAGGAAAAGAAGGACAAATAAAGATCCATGCGATTAACGATATTAAAGCTGCAAAGTTTGAGTACGGAACGATTGATGTGTACGACATGAATCTTGTGAACATGGATAGACACATATTCGGAAAAGTATCAAAGATGTGTGGAGAGGCTGCTTTTCAGTATGTCGTAAAGGTAATAGAGCTTGCGCAGAGCGGCGAGATTGACGCAACTGTCACAAATGCCTTAAATAAAGAGGCAATAAATATGGCAGGACATCATTATTCGGGACATACAGAGATTTATGCAGAGTACACCCATACAGACAAGTACACAATGATGCTTGCGCACGAGGATTTGAGGGTTGTACACGTATCGACGCATGTTTCTCTCAGGCAGGCATGTGACAAGGTAAAGAAGGACAGAGTCCTTGAAGTTATAAGAATTGCAAATGATGCCTGCAAGGCGATAGGCATTGAGAATCCAAAGATTGGTGTGGCAGGTCTTAACCCACACTGCGGAGAAAACGGACTGTTTGGAACAGAGGAAATTGAGGAAATCCAGCCGGCAATAGATGAGGCAATGGCAGAAGGAATCAATATTCCTGAGAAAAAACCGACACCGCCTGACAGCATATTCTCTAAGGCAATCGGAGGCTGGTATGATATAGTTGTAGCAATGTACCATGATCAGGGACATATTCCTCTGAAGGTTAAAGGTTTTGTATACAACAAAGAATTAAAGAAATGGGATGCTGTAGCAGGTGTAAATGTAACACTCGGAATTCCTGTAATAAGGGTATCGGTAGACCATGGTACAGGCTTTGACCTTGCAGGAAAAGGCGAATCGAATGAGTTAAGCCTTGTAAATTCAATTGACTATGCGACAAAGCTTGCAGTAAACAAAAAATAGCGGGAGGAAATGCGATGGTAAAGCTGTTGATCATAGCAGATGACTTTACCGGTGCATTGGATACCGGAATCCAGTTTGTGAATAAGGGAATTGCCACCCAGGTATTTACAAAAATGCCGGAAGCTATCGGGGATATAGATGAGACAACAGAGGTTCTGGTTATAGATTCTGAGACCAGACCAATGCCTGCAGCTAAGGCATATGATGCTGTGAAAAATATTACAGGATGGGCAAAAGCAATTAAGATTCCTATTATTTTCAAAAAGACGGACTCTGCGCTCCGCGGAATATCGGAAGTGAGCTTCAGGCAGTTTGGACGGAAGCAGACACGACAAAGTTTATTTTCTGCCGGGGTATCCGAAGATAGACCGCTGTACGGTAAACGGAACTCACTACATACAGGGACAGCTTCTTGAAAAAAGTGTATTCGGGCAGGATCCGTTTGAACCGGTAAAGATGTCGTACATACCTGATATTATCGCACAGCAGACATCTTTGAAATGTGCCTGTGTTAAGCGGAATGAAGCTTTGAATGATATAAAAAGCGATGAACGTATCGTAATCTGCGATGTGGAAAAACACAAAGACATAGAAGAAAGGCTTGATGAATTGCAGGAAAAAGATGAGCTTTGTATTATTGCCGGATGTGCCGCACTTGCGGAAGCGCTTGCCGACAAGCTCAGATTTGATGCAGTGAAGCCGCAAAGCTATAGGAAGAGTGAAAATTTTCTTGTGGAATGTGGCAGCTTGAATATGATTACGCAAAATCAGCTTGACTATGCCGAAGAACACGGATTTTCAAGAATCCATATGACCGTAGAACAAAAATTGCAGAAGGATTATTACAGCACGCAGGCGGGCTTGGAGTTTTTGCGCAAAATGCAGGAAGAATGTGAAAAAGACAGATGTCTCATCATTGATTCCATAGACCGGGAAGAAGACAAAAAGGGCTTTATGGAAGCAAATAAGCTGACTATGAATGATGTAAGAACCCTGATTCCAACGGCACATGGACACATAGCTGACCATCTGGCAGCAAATAGGCAGGATACGACAATACTTATGACAGGCGGCGATACTTTGATGGGGTATATGAAGCTGATAGGCTGTACCCAGATTACACCGGTATGTGAGATAGAACAGGGTGTGGTTGTTTCCAATCTGAAAAATCACGGATTTGTGCAGCAGATAATATCCAAATCAGGTGGGTTCGGAACCAAAGATGTACTGGTAAAGATTGCAGACAAAATATTAAATCAAAAATAAACAAAATTAAACAAGTTTAAAAGGAGAAGAAAAACATGAAACAGACAGAATTAAAAGGAATTATTACACCAATTTTAACACCAATGAACGCAGATGAGAGCATCAACACTGACGAGCTCAGAACACAGATTGACGGACTTATCGATGGCGGTGTGCACGGAATTTTCCCATTTGGAACAAACGGTGAAGGATATATCTTAAATGAAAAAGAAAAATGCGAAGTCCTTGAAGCTGCAATTGATCAGGTAAAAGGAAGAGTACCTGTATATGCTGGATCAGGTTGCATTTCAACACAGGATACTATCAGGATGAGCAAGGAGGCAGAAAAGCTCGGAGCTGACGTCCTTTCAATAATCACTCCAAGCTTTGCGGTTGCGTCACAGAAGGAGTTATACGATCACTATGTAGAGGTTGCCAAACATGTAGATACTCCAATTGTTCTTTACAATATTCCTGCCCAGTACAGGAAACAAGCTGCTTCCTGAGACAGTAAAGAAGCTTGCAAAGGATGTTGACCTTATCATCGGTGCAAAGGATTCAAGCGGTGACTGGGATAACTTAAAGGCATATATCACAGAGACACGTGAACTTGACAAGAAGTTCTATGTATTATCAGGAAATGATTCACTCATTCTTCCTGCGTTAAAAGAAGGCGGAGTCGGAGGAATAGCAGGATGCTCAAATGTTTATCCACATGTTCTTTCATCCATCTACAACCTTTTCAAAGAGGGCAAGCTTGAGGAGGCAGAGGCAGCACAGGATTCTATTGCAAGCTTCAGAGCGGTATTCAAATACGGCAATCCTAACACAGTTGTTAAAAAAGCGGTTGCTATGCTCGGATATCCTGTTGGCGATTGCAGACGTCCATTCAACTATCTGTGCGATGAGGGTGTGGAAGCGCTTGCAAAGGTATTAAAAGAGAATGCTGACAAAGGAATGAACTAGCTCTGGGGAGGATGAATTAATATGAAGTTTGTAATGACACAGGCTGTATGCCCTGAAGGAATGCAGCTTTTAGATGGAATAGCTGATGTATATGTAGCTGACAATCAGGATCCGAACAATTATCTTGACGAGATGAGGGATGCAGCTGCTCTTATTGTAAGAATTGCAAAATGTGATGCAAATGCTATAGAAAACAGCCCGAAGCTCAAGGTAATTGGACGTACAGGCGTAGGATATGATTCGGTTGATGTAAAAAAAGCAACAGAGCTTGGTATCCCGGTGGTCATCACACCGGGAGCCAACAACAGAAGTGTTGCTGAGCATGCGGTAGCAATGATTTTTGCATTGTCAAAGAATCTTATCGAGGCACAGAACGAGATGTGCAAAGGAAACTGGGAAATCCGTGGAGCAAAGAAGGCTTTCGAGCTTGAGGGAAAGACAGTCGGAATCCTTGGGCTTGGAGCAATCGGAAGAGAAACAGCCAAAATCTGCAAAGGCTGCGGAATGAGAATTGCAGCGTATGATCCTTTTTATGACAAAAAGAGCAGGTAGAAGGCTATGGGGCTAAATATTATGAAGATTATGTGGAGCTGTTAAAGGACAGCGATGTGGTATCAATCCATGTACCGCTCACAGATCAGACCAGGAACATGATCTCAAAGAAGGAGCTTTCTGTTATGAAGCCGACGGCACTTATAATAAACTGCAGCCGTGGAGGAATCATCAACGAAGCAGATCTCGTAGAAGCATTAAATAACGGAGTTATCGCCGGTGCGGGAACAGACGTATTCTGCAGCGAGCCACCAAAAACAGATGATCCGTTATTGAACTGCAGAAATCTTATCGTAAGTCCGCACTCAGCAGCCCAGACAAGAGAGGCGGTTATCAAGATGGCACAGATGTGTATCAAGGGCTGTCTGGCAGTCGTAGAGGGTAAAAAGTGGCCATATGTAGCCGACAAGTCAGTATATGAGCACGAGAAATGGAAGGGTGCTGACTGGGCAGAGATTTAAAATAAAAATATATCGGGGGATATAATATGGATTCTAGTATTATTTCAATTATAATTGTATTAATTACAATGGGCTTGTTTGTCTGGAATAGACTGCCGATAAGCGTGGTTGCTATCCTTGGGTCGGTAGCAATGGCAATGTTTATTCCAGAAATGGATTTATCCGCAGTATACAGCGGATTCAGCGCAACAGGCTGGCCGATGGTAGTCGGAATGTGTGTTGTAAGTGCCGCACTTTTTGAAACCGGAATAGCAAGAAAGATAGGAGAAAAAATCGGAAATTCTTTTCTTGCCAAGACGGAGAGGCGGTTTATAGTAACGGTAAGTGCTGTGTGTTCATTGATGTCAGCATTTATGAGTAACAACGGAACAGTTGCTATCTGGATGCCTATCATCGCAATCGTAGCAGCAAACTCATGTGGAAAAATCCGTTCAAAAATGGTTATTTTCCCAGCCGGAACAGCAGCCATTATCGGAGGTGCGTGTTCACTAATCGGCTCAACCTCACAGCTTGCAGCAAACTCGGTATTACAGGGATATGCTGGTTATGAGGAAGGTATGGGAATGTTTGACATGACAAAGATCATGTTTCCGGCAGCAGTTGTACAGATTATTTTCTGGGGAACAATCGGCTACAAGCTCCTCGACAAGGTATTAAAACCGGATAGTCCTGACTTCGACAAGGGAAATATGTATTCAGTTGCAGAGATACATAAGCTCGAGAAAGAACAGGAGTCAGCTGCTCCGGCATGGAAGGGCTATGTGGCACTCGGAACCATGATTTTATGCATAGTATTGTTTGTATTAAGTGGTTTCCAGCCTTTCAAGAGCTATTTTAACATTGGTACAATCGGTCTTATAGGTGCTGCAATGGTACTTGGAACAGGCTGTATCTCGATTAAAAAAGCATATTCGGATCTTCCTTGGGATGTTTTCGTATGTATCGGAACAATATCAGGAATCGGAACAGGACTTGATGTATCAGGTGGTGGAGCATTAATCGCAAACGCTGTACTCAACCTCTTCGGAGGAAAGAACGCATCGGTTGTGCTTCTTACAGTAGTTATCGCAGTGCTTACAAGTGTGCTCGAATATCATGTCAAACAACGCAACAGCAGCAATGCTTACACCAATCTGTATAGCAATTGCATTATCGCTTGGAATCAGTCCTATTCCATGGGTAATCGTAATCGGTGCCTGCTCAAACCTTGCAATAGCAACATCTTTCGGAACAGCTGTAAATATGCAGATACTTCCGGCAGGATACAAGTTTTCGGATTTCGTAAAAATCGGTGGACCGTTACTTATAATACTTATTGCAGTTGTTTCTATATGCAGTGTGGCATTCCTGTTCTAAGAATTGAGTGTCCTGAAGCGCAAATATTTGCCAGTACACCGAATAATAAATCAGTATGGAAAGTTTGTGTACATAATAAAACAGATACTAACAAAACAAACAGAGCTATCATTTATGATAGCTCTGTTTGTGGATATGAGCATCCCGGGAGCAATTCATTCAATAATACAATAACTGAGAGGAAGACCGAATGATGAAACAATTTTTTAGGAAAACCATGAAAAACATAGCGACCTACGTGGAACTGGTATTGTCTGCATTTCTCGTATTTGTGATAGCGATACTTATTATAAAGCTTGTAGGTCAATGTTTTTTTGATATATGGCATGACAAGCTTGAGCTGGAGTATTACATGGAATATGCCATGTCGATTGCTATAGGCGTGGAGTTTGTAAAGATGCTCTGTACGCATCAGCCAGGCACGATAATAGAGGTTCTGCTTTTTGCAACAGCCAGACAGATGATAGTCGAACACCTCAATGTATATGAGACTCTTGTTGGAATTGGCGCGATAGCAGCATTGTTTGCAATCAGAAAATTCCTGTTCTGCAGTTTTGATGAGGCTGATCACATGATATGCCGGGGCAGCCAGACAGTAGCACACGCGAATCTCATAACCGGAGCCAAAATTCCGGAGGAAAAGACAAGAATTCTTCGCAATATCATAAGCGACAAGCTGAGTGAAGAGGGAAAGACGGTTGCAATAGGTGCCTGCGTGTATTATAAGGATTGTGCACTTAGAGTGGATAGTATGCGCGAAGGCATGGTAACCAGAGTTGAAGTGATAAAGAACCTGTAATGTATATTTAACCTATATTATAATATTTTTGATTTCTGTGCTGCCATTACCATTTGGATTTTATTTCTCGCGCAAGCTGTTGTTATGGGGTGTAAGAGGTATCTTTCTTTGCTTGTAATCGTTTCAAAAGAATTTGTTGGGTATTTGCTTGCTGCGATTGGGCCTATTGCGTTAGGGAAAATCTACGATGTTTGTCATAGTTGGACAATGCCTTTGGTATTACTGCAGGGCGGAGACACAGTTGTGTTCAAGGATTTGTATCGTTTTACCAGGGAAGCAGAAAATGGCTATAAGAAATACATGGAATGGCTCGACAGAGGTATTAACATGGTATTTCTTGATAATCCAACGGTAAGTAGCGACTACATTCGACAAATGATGACAACGGCAGAGCAACAGGACATTGTAACCAAAACTGCTATGGAAAGCATTATTAAGCTTCTGATCATAGTGGAGCTGGACCGGGGAGCGAAGCAGCGCCTTTATATATCCCAGTCTATTAAAGATGGAATTGCTGCAAGCAATAAGAAGAGTGGAAGAAAACCAGGCCAGCTTGATAAGATGTCTGATGCTCTCAGAGAGGATATTTTGAAATATTTGTCTGATAGGTCTATCAAACAAGTGGATTTAATGAGGAAGTATAATATAAGCAGAAATACATTGAAGAAGTATGTTTATAAAATTCAAAACCATAATATAATATAAAACTTTTATAGAAATATAATTCTGATATCTGATTTGATGGTCAAAAGGTATTCTCTCGATACGATGAAAGCACTAATGGAAAGACAGAATCCGTTGTATGGCAGAATCGACCTTACGCTGAACCTGAAACCGATGGACTATTATGACTCTGCATTGTTTTATCCTGAATTTTCAGAAGAAGATAAGGTAAGATTGTTTAGTGTGTTTGGCGGAATTCCGTATTATAACCGGCTGATTGATGCCCAAAAAAGTGTGCGGGAGAATATCATAGAGCTTATCGCTTCATCCGGGGCACGCCTGGAAAATGAGGTAGCGATGTACCTGAATTCGGAAATTTCCAAAATTACAAGAGTACTACATTTAAATATGTTTGTCATAACTGGATATAGCTTCAAACTATGACTAACCGCAAAAGAAATGTATTATACAAAGTCATAGTGACATGGTAGGATAACCCTAGAAAACGAACAGAAAAACACAGGAGGTTATCAATATATGAGTACATTAAAGACACCATTTCGCTATGATTTTGTAGGAAGCTTTTTAAGACCAGAAAAGCTTAAAGCAGCAAAAAAAAGCGTTTGAAGAAGGAACAATCACACAGGAAGAACTCGACCGCGTGACGGATGAGTGCGTGACAGAGATCGTTGCAAAGCAGAAAGCAGCAGGCTTCCATGCGATCACCGATGGAGAGTTCCGCAGAAAATTCTGGCATCTGGATTTTATGTGGGGATTTGAAGGAGTTACCCATGAAAAAAGATGGTGGCGGCGTACAGTTTAACGGAGAGATGGCAGACCTTGAGGCTACTTATCTGGTGGGAAAGGTAAAAGCAAAGGTGCATCCGTTTGTAGAGTATTTCAAATTCTTAAAGCAGTTTGAAGATGAACAGACCGTTGCAAAGTATACCATTCCGGCACCGGCGCAGATGTATCAGCAGATGATCGTTCCGCAGAACATTGAGCAGACAAGAAAATTTTATGCGACAGATGATGAATTGATCGAGGATATCGGTAAGGCATATCAGGATGTGATCAAACAGTTCTATGCAGCAGGATGCCGTAATCTGCAGCTTGATGACTGTACCTGGGGTGCAATTGTCGGAGATGCTGCAAAGCAGAGATACCAGTCACTTGGTGTTGATATTGAAGAGGTAAAGGCACGGCTTTTGAAAGTAAATAATCTGGCACTGGAAGGAAGACCGGAGGATATGGTGATTACTTCCCACATTTGTCGCGGAAATTATCACTCTACATTTTTTTTTACAAGTGGACCATATGATTCTGTAGCTGACTATGTATTTGCCCAGGAGCATGTGGACGCATTACTTTTGGAGTATGATGATGCGAGATCCGGTGGTTTTGCACCGCTTGCAAAAGTGTCTCCGGACAAGAAAGTTGTACTTGGACTTATTACAACAAAGAAACCGGAACTGGAAGATAAGGATAAGGTGATCGCAAGAATTCACGAAGCAGAAAAGTATATTCCGCTTGAGCGTCTATGCTTAAGTCCACAGTGTGGATTTGCATCCTGTGAGATTGGAAATAAGATCACAGAGGAGCAGCAGTGGGCAAAACTTGCACTTGTAAAAGAAATTGCAGAAGAAGTTTGGAAATAGAATATTGTTTCACGAATAAACCCCGTATAGATTGTCTATAATAGAAAATCTGTACGGGGTTTTCTGGTATATTTGCAACAATTTAAAAAATTTACATAATTTTTCCCCAAACAGATTCTCTCCAACTGAAGAGATAATAAGACACTGGAGATTAACATAGGCATTAATAGTTTGCCAGTGTTCATTAACGGAATAGAGATTGAATATTGTCCTATGTGCGGACGTAAACTGTAGTACAGATTATTAAATGAATACAGTAAAAAGCCAGCCGTTTGCAAACGGCTGGCTTTTTGGGAAGTTTAGTTTTTGATAAAATATTTAAAAAAAGGGATAGTGAGTGCTATTTCGTTCCCACTCACATTTTTATAATAACATTAGTAAAGAAAATGTGCAAGACTACATTAGCCGACTGTTTTCATAAATGCTTCCCTCTCTTTCTGAATCTTATTATATACGTTTGAGATGCGTGCTTTCTGCTCAGTAATTATTGTAGATTGTTCCTCGTCAGATAAATTGTCGATATCAGATAAATCCTCGTATGGAGAATCAAGACCAGCTTCGTATTTATCTAAAAGCTCATCTTTACTTGGGAATGGCTCAAAAAGATATTTATGATTTTCTCTTTGCACTGAATAAATGCTTTCAATGTTATTAATAATGTCTTCAGCATCATGTTCAAAAAATTCTCTTGTTGTAATCATGTTGACCCTCTCCTTTACATTTTTATTATGAAATAATTATATCATAACTGTATCATTATAATTGCCGCATATTTGCGTTAATTATAATGACCAAAAAATAACGACTATTAATGTTATTGAAAAAAAAAAAAAAATTATCATGTATAATACAAGCATAGAAAACTAAAGAAAAAAACATTGAAAAGAAAAAAAAATATGAATGTGAACAATGTGGCTATATTTATGAACCAGCAGTAGGCAATCTAAAAATAGATATCGCTCCCAAAATTACATTTGAGGATATTCCAGAGCACTGGGTATGCCCAATCTATGGATTTGGAAAAGATGTTTTTGTTCCTTTAGAAGAGTAAGCAGAAAATTTAGATGTGAAACTGACAGACACAAAAAAGAATCCAAGAGAAAATAAAAAAGAAATGGAGACCAGATTATGACTTATGATTTAAATATTACTTTTGATGACAATTTAATAACAGGAAATAAAACAATTGATACACAGCATAAAGAATTGATTGAACGTATCCAGAACTTTGTAACTGCATGTCAAAATGGCGACAGCAAGCTAAAAAGCAATCAAAATGCTGGATTATCTGGATGAGTATACTAACTTTCATTTCAAAGAAGAGGAAAAGCTTCAGCAAAATGCTGGTTATCCAGAGTATGAAAAACATCACGAAAAACATGAAGAGTTTAAAAAGACAATTCAGGAACTGCATGAATACCTTCAGGATTATGAAGGACCAACTGATCGGTTCAGTGAACTTGTACAGAAAGAATGTGATTGACTGGCTGTTTGGACACATTAAAACATATGACCGCTCTGTAGCAGAATTTATCTTTATGAGAGAGAATCCAGACCGATACTAAAATAAAACAAGGACGTATCGAAGGTAAGGGAAGATAAAGCCAGATAAATGTGAGGACGTGGGAGAGATCCTGCGTCCTTTTTTAGTGCGTAATAGTATCAATCTTGTGTTTCTCTTTATTAAGACTCTCAGAAATTTCATATATGACACAAAGAACCACCAAGGCAGAAAGGTGGTTCTTATATTTTGCAGTGAATGAATCAATTATTTTGTGATGATATCACAGAAAATAATTTACCTTTTGCTTATAATGTAGCTACAAATTAAGTAAGGAGGTAGCAAGAGAACTAGGACCTAAAGGTATTCGTGTTAATGCTGTTGCACCTGGGATTACAGAAACTGATATGATGAAGGCCGTGCCAAAGGAAGTTATCGAACCTATGATTGAAAGAATTCCATTGCGTCGTCTTGGACAGCCAGAAGATATTGCCAACGCGTTTGTGTTTCTTGCTTCAGATGAGGCGAGTTACATTACAGGCGTTATATTAAGTGTAGATGGTATGGCAAGAAGTTAAGTTAATGAGGTATGGTGATGTAATCACGGAAAATAAATGAAATTAAGACTATAATAAATCTACAAAAAGAAAAAGATAAGGAGGACTGTAAAATGTCTGCTATTAATATCAATAAAAATAATTTTCAGAACGAAGTACTGAATTCAGATAAACCCGTTCTTTTAGATTTTTGGGCATCTTGGTGTGCGCCTTGCCGCATGGTAGTACCTATTCTAGAGGAGATTGCAAGTGAGCGTAGAGATATTAAAGTTGGAAAGATTAATGTAGATGAAGAGCCTGAACTGGCAAATAAGTTCAGTATTATGAGCATTCCGACTTTAGTGGTTATGAAGAATGGGAAGATTGTACAGCAGGTTTCAGGGGCGAGACCTAAGAATGCGATTTTAGAAATGCTTTAGGGAGGTGTGCTAATGGGATTTTTTGATCTCTTTAAACAGTCGAATATTAATCAAGGCATAGAAGAATATAAAAGGACTGCTGGTGCAGTTCTGCTGGATGTACGTACACCGCAGGAATATCAGGAAGGACATATACCAGAAAGTAAAAATGTGCCGTTGCAGCAACTTGACAATATTGCTTCTGTAGCGAAGAATAAGGATATCCCACTGTTTGTATACTGTTATTCCGGTTCACGAAGCCGCCAGGCAACTGGGATACTGCAACGAATGGGATATTCTAAAGTAAATAATATCGGTGGCATTGTAGCTTACTCAGGAAAGGTGGAAAAATAAGATGAAGGTAATAATTGTAGGAGGTGTAGCCGGAGGAGCTACAGCCGCAGCAAGAATACGCAGACTGAATGAACATGCTGAAATTACTGTGTTCGAAAGATCCGGATACATATCCTATGCAAATTGTGGACTTCCATATTATATTGGAGACGTGATCACAGACCCGGAAGAACTTACACTACAGACACCAGAGAGTTTTTTTAAACGCTTCCGTATTAACATGAAAATTCATCATGAAGTTATCTCAATACATCCCGAATATAAAACTGTTTCAGTTAAGAATTTAGAAAACGGTGAAATATTTGAAGAAAACTATGATAAGCTAATCCTCTCTCCAGGTGCAAAGCCAACACAGCCGAGACTTCCTGGAGTAGGTATTGATAAACTTTTTACACTTCGTACTGTAGAAGACACTTTTCGGATAAAGGAATATATAAATAAGAATCATCCAAAATCGGCTGTATTGGCAGGTGGCGGTTTTATTGGTCTGGAACTGGCAGAAAATTTGAGGGAGCTTGGCATGGATGTTACGATTGTCCAGCGGCCTAAGCAGCTGATGAACCCTTTTGACCCGGATATGGCATCCATGATCCATAATGAAATGAGAAAACATGGGATAAAACTGGTACTGGGCTATACAGTAGAAGGATTTAAAGAAAAAGACACCGGAGTGGAGGTCCTGTTGAAAGATAATCCATCCCTTCAGGCTGATATGGTAGTTCTGGCAATCGGAGTCACACCAGACACAGTATTAGCAAAAGAAGCCGGTCTGGAACTTGGCATCAAGGAAAGTATTGTAGTGAATGACAGAATGGAAACCTCTGTACCGGATATTTATGCTGCAGGTGATGCAGTTCAGGTAAAACATTATGTTACTGGCAATGATGCGTTAATTTCTTTGGCAGGACCAGCCAATAAACAGGGCAGAATCATCGCTGATAATATTTGTGGCGGTGATAGTCGTTACCTGGGCAGTCAGGGAAGCTCCGTTATCAAAGTGTTTGATATGACAGCAGCCACTACAGGTATCAATGAAACCAATGCCAAAAAGTCAGGATTAGAGGTAGATACAGTAATTCTTTCTCCTATGAGTCATGCCGGTTACTATCCTGGTGGAAAAGTGATGACCATGAAGGTGGTTTTTGAAAAAGAGACCTATCGTTTGCTTGGTGCTCAGATTATTGGATATGAAGGAGTTGATAAACGTATTGATGTGCTGGCAACAGCAATCCATGCGGGGCTGAAGGCAACCCAGCTGAAGGATCTGGATCTGGCATATGCACCACCTTATTCTTCTGCCAAGGATCCGTAAACATGGCTGGATTTATGATAGACAATATTGCAAAAGGGACATTAAAGCAATGGCATTTGGAAGATATGGACAAGATTTCTAAAGATAAAGATGTGGTGTTGCTAGATGTGAGAACTGTAGGTGAATTCAGCATGGGGCATATTGATGGATTCAAAAACATACCTGTAGATGAACTGAGAGAACGAATTAGTGAAATTGAGAAAGGAAAGCCTGTGTATTTGATATGCCAGAGTGGTCTGCGCAGTTATATTGCGAGCCGTATTCTGGAAGGAAACGGCTATGAAACGTATAATTTATCTGGCGGATTTCGCTTCTATGATGCAGTGGTCAATGACCGTGCGTTGATTGAAAGGGCATATGCATGTGGTATGGATTATTAAAAAATAATCACGATATTTTTATAATTTTCTTATAGCATTAAAAAGATCCCCTATTTATTAGAATGACTTTCATAATTCTGATAAATGGAGGATTCTTCTTTATATGTTACAGAAAAAGTTTTATGACCTTTGGAGTGTTTCCAGTCTTTTTGAATCAAGGATTGTGATTTTGTCGCGTGAGAGTTTGACGAGTCTTTCGCCTTGAAAGTATCGAAGCATTCGAGTGATAACTTCCCTGTGGGAACCAAGATGGTTTGCGATAGTTTCGTGAGTGATTTTCAGTTCATTTGTTCCTTCAATGGATGTTTCTTCTAAAAGAAATGAAGCAACACGCTTATCCAAACTCTTCCACATAATCTGTTCAATCAGCCACATGACATCAGAAAAAAACGGGTAGCCATTAACTCATTGGTATAGTTTGCGACGGGAGCCGATTCCTTCATGATGTTCTTATAGATTTCAGCAGGAATGATCCAAAGATCAGTATCTTTTTCTGCTTCAATGGTTACTTCAAATTGAATAGACCGTATGATACATGAGGCGGATAAAAGACACATATCCATATCGAACAGACGGTAAAGTGTAATTTCTCGTCCTTCATCTGAAAGTATGTAAGAGCTGCCCGGATTTAACCAGTAATAATCCAGTACAGTCCAGGTTCTCCGTTGTGAATGATCGTCCCTTTTTTTACATCCCGTGTGATTAAATTGTCTGAAATTATTTTTTTCTGTGCTGTATTTAAGTCATTCCATAGTGGAAAACAATTTTCGAAGTTCATAACCGTTATCTCCTTTACGAACATAGTATACTTGCTTTTTTTAGATGCGTCAATTGCATAATTGACATATGCCCTTTATGGGGTTATTATATAAGAAAAGCGAGAAAGGAGCAGTTTCATGCCGAGACCAGTAAAATGCAGAAAAGTCTGCCATTTCCCAAATGTTTTAGAATTTCTTCCGGCAGATGATACTGAGAAAAAAAATGCCCATTGTTCTGACGGTAGATGAGTACGAGACAATCCGTCTTTTGGACAAGAAAGGTTACAGTCAGGAGCAGTGTGCAGTATCTATGCAGATCGCAAGAACGACGGTCCAACGGATTTACGAGATTGCCAGAAAGAAAATAGCAGATGCACTCATTGATGGACATCCGCTTAAAATTGATGGTGGGGATTTCATAATCTGTGATGGTCAGAGCAGCGACTGCAGCTTTGGAGGATGTTACAAACAGGAGATTTATCAAAAATATGCAGCAGAAAAAGGAGAAGGTATCATGAGAATAGCAGTAACATATGAAAATGGACAGATTTTCCAGCACTTTGGACACACAGAGACATTTAAGATTTATGATGTAGAGGAAGGAAAAGTAGTACATTCAGAAGTAGTAGATACGAATGGAAGCGGACATGGTGCATTGGCAGGAGTTCTTAAAGCATTGAATGCAGATGTTTTGATCTGTGGCGGAATCGGAGGCGGTGCACAGACAGCGTTAGCGGCAGCGGGCATTAAGCTTTTTGGCGGAGTTTCAGGAGATGCGGATAAAGCAGTAGAAGATTTTATCAATGATACGCTTGATTATAATCCGGATGTGAAGTGTTCTCACCATGAGCACAAAATCTACTTGTCGAAAGTAATGGATGGAATGTATAATATTGTTAATGATTCAGAGATATTTATTTTGGAAACAGCTTAATCAATTTGGAGGTATAATAATGAAAGCACATAAATATTGGTCAATCGGAGCAATAGTTACAATGGTTGGAACTTTTTATACAGGATATAAAGGGTTAAAAGCAGCACACAAATACTTTGCATTTGGCTCTCTGATATGCATGATTATGGCAGTCTATTCTGGTCATAAAATGATTTCAGGTAATAAAAGAACAAGAAAACAGGTGGAAAATACAAAAGCGGAGGAATAGTAAATGTTAGAGTTAGGAATAAAAGCACCGGATTTTGAATTGCCGGATCAGAACGGAGAAGTGCATAAATTAAGTGATTATTTAGGAAAAAAAATGATCTTATATTTTTATCCAAAGGATAATACGCCAGGATGTACGAAGCAGGCATGTGGCTTTTCTGAGCGTTATCCACAGTTTACTGAGAAGGGAGCTGTTATTTTCGGAGTAAGCAAGGACTCTGTAGCGTCTCACAAGAGATTTGAAGAAAAATATGGACTGGCATTTACGCTATTAGCAGATCCGGAGCGTAAAGTTATTGAAGCATATGATGTCTGGAAAGAAAAGAAAAATTATGGAAAAGTATCTATGGGTGTAGTAAGAACTACATATCTTATTGATGAGCAGGGAATCATTATAAAGGCAAATGATAAAGTCAAGGCGGCAGATGATCCTGAAAATATGCTTAAGGAATTGGCATAATGAAGATTATTTTATCACCTGCAAAAAAGATGATTGTAGATATCGATAACTTAGCACCGGTTGAACTGCCTGTCTATATTGATAAGACAGCAGAAGTATTAAACTGGATGAAAAGCAAATCAAAAGAAGAACTGAAAGCTATCTGGAAATGTAATGACAAGATTGCAGAGCAGAACTTTAACAGATTGGAAAATATGGATCTTTATAACAGGCTTACTCCGGCTGTTTTAGCATATGAAGGAATTGCTTTTCAATATATGGCACCATCCGTGTTTGAAAATAGTCAGCTTGAGTATGTACAAAATCATTTGAGAATATTATCAGCTTTTTACGGTGTTTTAAAACCTATGGACGGAGTAACGCCATATCGCTTGGAAATGCAGGCAAAGGTCGAAATAGGAGATGCAAAAAATCTGTATGAGTACTGGAATGATATGCTGTATCGTTCAGTAATTGATGAAAGCAGAATTATAATTAATCTTGCATCAAAGGAATATTCTAAATGTATAGAAAAGTATCTTACACCGAAGGATAAATATATTACAATTTCATTCTGCGAACAAGCTGGAAATAAACTGGTAACAAAAGGTACTTATGCTAAGATGGCTCGTGGTGAGATGGTTCGATTCATGGCGGAAAATGATGTTGAAAATCCTGATGATATAAAAAAGTTTGACAGGCTTGGTTATATATTCAGGTCTGATTTATCATCAGATAGTAAATATGTTTTTGAACGAAAAATAGCATAATTATTTTAAGTTATCAAGAGAATATAATTTGAAAATAATAACTATTACTAATTTTATATTATAAGATAACCTGTAATAAAAAAGAGGACATATGGATTTATACATATCCATATATCCTCTTTTTTATTGATATTAATCTACAAGCTTGTCAAGCTCCTTGATATACTCAGTTTCACTTGATGTTTTATGAGTAGACTGTTTTGCATACAATCCGACAGAAGTCTGTGATTTCTTAATTGCCTGCATGGTTCCAGCACCGGCAACACAACCTCCAGGACAAGCCATACCCTCAAGTAGATATCCGGGATACTTGCCTAGAGTTGCAAGTTTAAGGAGCTGACGGCATTCCTTTAAACCTTCTGCATTTGCTACCTTTATCTCCTGATCCGGATGATCACGCTTTATAACATTAACAACAGCCTGTGCCACACCTCCTGCGACTGCAAAGTTTCTTCCGTCTGTTGAAGTCGCTGACACCTGCAGGATCTTCCTCGATGTTTTCAAGGTCCACATGCTTTGCAGAAAAAATACCTGTCATCTCTTCAAATGTGAGGACAAAATCCACTTCACTTCGTACACTGCGTCGCATAGCTTCAAGTTTTTTGGCAGCACATGGTCCGATAAATACCACGCGCGCATCTGGATTATGCTGCTTTATAAGACGTGCAGTGAGTGTCATAGGTGTAAGTGCCATTGAGATACATTTTGCATGCTCAGGGAAGAGTTTTTTAGCCATGACTGACCATGCCGGACAACATGAGGTTGCCATGAAAGGAAGTTCATCCGGTACCTCTTTTAGGAAGTCCTCGGCCTCCTGCTTGGCACAGAGGTCTGCACCTATAGCTACTTCAAATACATCTGCAAAACCAAGAGCCTTCATGGCTGCACGTAGCTTTCCGGGAGTAACTTTTGGACCAAACTGTCCAACAAATGCAGGAGCAACTGCAGCATAGACCTTTTCACCGGACTGTATAGCTCTGATAGTCTGGAAAATCTGGGATTTATCAGCAATCGCACCAAAAGGACAGTTGACAAGGCATTGTCCGCACGAAACACACTTGTCATAATCGATATTTGCTTTGCCGTTTTCGTCAGAAGAAATGGCATCCATGCCACAGGCCTTTGCACATGGACGTTCCTGAACAATAATTGCATTATATGAACATACGCTTGCACAGCGACCACACTTTATGCATTTTTCCTGGTCAATTATAGATTTTCCGGTTGTGCGATCCAGCGATATGGCATCTTTTGGACATACCTCCATGCATGGATGAGCCAGACATCCCTGACAGCCGTCTGTAACATGTACTCTTTTTTCAGGGCATGCATTACAGGCAAATTTTATAACATTGATAAGAGGCGGTGTATAGTAGGTTTCATCTTTGTCGGCAGCCTCGATTCCATCTGATATAGGTGAATGCTCTGCAGCACTGCGGTAAGGCAGACCCATTGCCAGACGAAGCCTCTCTCCGACTATAGCACGCTCCAAAAATACATCGTTCCTGAAATTTCCTTTTTCGCCAGGAATAATCTTGTATGGAAGAGCTTCCATACGTTCTTTAACAGGCCATTCGGTATGATATGCCATACGCGCAACCTCTGTAAAGATTTTATGTCTGATTTCCTGAATTCGGGTTTCGACACCTCTCATTATTGATTCCTCCTTATAAAATAAAATCTCAATTTTCCTTATTGTATCAGATAAAATAAGCATTCTCAATAAATAGGCAGTACTTTTTATGATACATAAATACTAGATAATTAATGAATTGTAAACCTGATTTTTTGCGTTTCTTTGAAAATAAAGGATAATATTTTAAATTTTAAAATAGGAATGATTACTGTTTTGTATTGACTGAAGTACTATAATACTATATAATAATTATGGTCAATTAATCCTAATTAATAAGAATAAATGGCTATTTAGAGAATACCATTTAAAATACATGGAGAAGATTTTAGATTTTATTTTTTACACATGGAAGGAGAAAAAAGATGGAAGTAAGGTATTATATTTGTAAGCATTGTGGAAACATTATTGAAATGGTAAAGGATAAGGGCGTGCCGGTAGCAGATTTTTGTCTTTGCGATGGTGAGCAGGTAGAAGAAGTATATGCATATTGCAATCTGCATGGATTATGGAAATGCTAAGTATAGATATTGTTGGACTTACAGGAGCCTGTTCCTATGCTTTGGACTGCATAGAAGCAGAGTTGGTAAATATCAAAAACAAACATGGAAAAAGAGTGGCTTATATAAGTATACGCATGGCTGAATATTGGTAAATTAAAAGTGATGCGTTACAAGATTTAGCCATGTGTGCTTTGTTGCATGATAATGCCCTGACACAATATATTTCTGAGGAGCTTAAAAAGGATTCTGTTATTGACCTAAAAAAAGATTTATCTGAGGAAAAAACGAATCTCCATTGTATTTATGGTGAAAAAAATATTACTAAACTTCCTTTTAAAACAGATGTCTCAAATGTGATTTTGTATCATCATGAACATGCCGATGGAACTGGCCCCAAAAAAAAAAAAAAGTGGAATGAAATTCCATTGTTCGCAAGGATTATTCATCTTGCAGATATCATTGATATTATAAGAAATAGTATTAAATCTGATGATAATAGATGGGATTTTATATGTCAGTATCTTTCCCAAAATAAGGATAGTCTATTTGATTCAGAATGTGTGAATGCTTTTCTTCATGCATTCACAAAAGAATCGTTTATGTGTTTAAGTGATGATTCTTTTGAAACGAAGCTATGGGAGATTATCCCAAGACAAAAACAGGTTTTTGATTGGAAAACGTGTAAAAATGTCGCAGATTTTTTTGCAAAGATTGTAGACTATAAATCTTCTTTTACAAGCAGACATTCTATAGGAGTAGCTGAAAAAGCATCCATGCTTGCCCAATATATGGGATATGATTCAATCACTGTACAGAAAATGTATTTAGCTGGTGCTCTGCATGATATCGGAAAAATGGCGGTCGGTAATGAAATTTTGGAAAAACCGGATAAGCTTACGGATGATGAATTTTCAAAAATGAAGAATCATGCTGGCTATACATACCTTATATTATCAGAGGTTAATGATTTTGAAGAAATACGAGACTGGGCAGCTTTCCATCATGAAAAGTTAAATGGAAAAGGGTATCCTTTTGGAAAAACCGCAGCTGAATTAAATGAACAAGAACGAATTATGGCATGTATTGATATTTATCAGGCATTAACCGAGGACCGTCCATATAAGAAAGGTATGTCGCACGAAAAAACGTGTGAGATACTCGATGAAATGGCGCAGAAAGGTTTTGTTGATTCGGATATTTCAAAGATAATTAGAGAATGTTTTGGAAGAAACCGATGATATATAAGATAATAGTGTTTTCCATTGTATACTTGTATTACGTGGATTTCAAAAAGAAGAATAAGAATGAAAGTAGGATTAATTTATGTATGAAATGAAACCAGAATATTATATCGGCATAGATATGATAGACGAGGAACATAAGCAGTTGTTTAAATATGCAGATGAAGCATATGAACTGCTTCATGACGAGAATACACCGGATAAATATGATAGAATTGACATGATACTTGAAGACCTTCGTGATTATACAGCGAAACATTTTAATGATGAAGAACAGTATATGGAATCTATCAATTATAAGAAATTATTTACACAAAAAAACCCAGCATCAGGAATTTATATATAAGATTGATGAATTTATGGAACATCACAATGATGAAATAAAAGATCAGGATGAACAGATTATGGGTATTTTAAAGTATCTCACAGAGTGGTTAGTTAATCACATCCTATATGTTGATGGTCAAATTGCAGAATTTGTATCAAAAATGTAATCTTTTGAATTACTAATAAATATTATATTTGATGGTCATAATATATCTTCAGTTGGAGAGAATACCTTTTGACCATCAAATCCACCTGTTTGTTTGACGGAGTAATGGATATGAAAATCAGAGAAGTGAATGAAAATAAAAAGTAGTTTATATCATTATTGCTATTAGCTGATGAACAGGAGAGCATGGTTGATCACTATCTTGAAAAAGGTAATATGTATGTACTTGAAGATGGTAATGTAAAAGCTGAATGTGTTGTCACCGATGAAGGTAACGGAATACTTGAAATCAAGAATATCGCAGTCGATGTTGTTATGCTTTTATGTATGTATCAATTGAAGTGATAAACTTTATCAATAAGTCCGGGAGGACGCATAATAAGGGCGTTTGAGGGCATGAATTAGCAAGAACTGTATGAGATTAGGCTTGAATAACAGTATTTCCGGGAAATATAATGTTTCTTGTAAGTAAACTTTAACTAGAATTTTTGTAAATATACAGGAGGAAAACATTATGTCATTTAATTGGAAAGCTTCAGGTTTATTCGCAGCAGGTGTTGCTTTTGGTACAGCAGGTATCAAGATTTTATCAAGCAAGGATGCTAAGCGTGCTTATACACAGTGTACAGCAGCAGCGCTTCGTGCTAAGGATTGTGTTATGAAGACTGTTAATACTGTTCAGGAGAATGCAGAGGATATTCTTGCTGAGGCTAAGAGCATCAACGAGGAGCGCGAGGCTAAGGCTGAGGCTGCTAAGGTTTCGGATGCATCTGAGGATGTATGCGAGTGTGCTGAGGCTGATGAGCAGGAAGCAGAGCAGGCTGAGGTTACAGCAGAGACTGCTGAGGCATAGAAGATAAGAGGCGGTCATATGAAATTTACGATTAAGCATGAGTCAAGAGGCCGTATGCGTGTTCATATGGAGCAGTACCGCATGACATATGAGCAGGCAGACACTCTGCTTTATGTGATTCACAATCACAGGAATGTTACCTTTGTAAAGGTTTATGACAGGACTGCTGATGCTGTGATTGAGTATGTAGGAGACAGAGAGCAGATTATAGAGCTGCTTCGCCACTTTCATTATGAGAGCGCCAATGTGCCACAGACTGTTATCAAGACATCAGGAAGAGAGCTTAATAATTCATATCAGGAAAAACTTATCGGAAGTGTTGTCTGGCATTACAGTAAAAAGCTCCTGCTGCCTTTGCCAATCAGGATAGCGCTTACTATTGGACGATCTGTAAAGTATATTGGAATTGGGCTTAAGTGTCTGCTGCAGAGAAAAATTGAGGTGCCGGTGCTTGATGCGACTGCCATCACGGTTTCTCTTATTACTAAGGATTTTTCTACCGCAAGCTCTATTATGTTTCTGCTTGGAATAGGTGAGCTCTTGGAGGAATGGACGCACAAGAAGTCTGTTGATGATTTAGCCAGAAGCATGTCACTTAATGTGAGCAAGGTATGGCTTAGGACACCTGAGAATCAGGAGATACTCGTTGAGTCTTCAAAGATTGAAAAGGGCGATAAGGTTGTTGTCCACATGGGAAATGTCATACCGTTCGACGGAGAGGTCTTAGATGGCGATGCGATGGTCAATCAGGCTTCCCTGACAGGTGAGTCGGTTCCGGTTCAAAGAACTGTCGGCAATACTGTGTTTGCAGGCACTGTTGTCGAGGAGGGCGAGATTACTATCAGGGTCAAGGAGGTTGAAGGAAACAACCGTTTTGACCAGATTGTTACTATGATAGAGGAGTCAGAAAAGCTTAAATCCGAGCTGGAGGGAAAGGCTGAGCACTATGCTGACAAGCTTGTGCCGTGGACGCTTGGAGCTACAGGGCTTACATATCTTCTGACAAGAAATGTGACAAAGGCTATGTCAATTCTCATGGTGGATTTCTGCTGTGCACTCAAGCTTGCAATGCCAATCTCTGTGCTTTCTGCTATCAGAGAGGCAAGCCTTTATAATGTAACAGTAAAGGGAGGAAAGTTCCTTGAGGCTGTTGCGGAGGCTGATACAATCGTCTTTGACAAGACCGGTACGCTCACAAAGGCACATCCGACTGTGGTTGATGTGGTGAACTTCAATGATGAGTATTCATCTGATGACATGCTTCGTGTAGCAGCCTGTCTGGAGGAGCATTTCCCTCATTCCATGGCAAAGGCAGTGGTAGACGCTGCTTCTAAGAGAGAGCTTTCCCATGAGGAAATGCATACAAAGGTTGAGTATATTGTGGCTCATGGAATTGCAACCTCCATCAATGGCAAGCGTACTGTTATCGGAAGCTCCCATTTCGTCTTTGAGGATGAAAAATGTGTTGTTCCTGCAGGAAAGGAGCCACTGTTTGAATCGCTTCCGCTGTATTATTCTCACCTGTATCTGGCTATTGAGGGTAAGCTTTCGGCAGTTATCTGTATAGAGGATCCTCTGCGTGATGAGGCAGCAGCAGTTGTTACTTCATTAAAGAAGGCGGGTATATCAAAGGTTGTCATGATGACAGGAGACAGTGAGCGTACAGCTTCAGTCATTGCGAAAAAAGTAGGTGTAGATGAATATTACGCCGAGGTTTTACCTGAGGACAAGGCTGCCTTTGTGGGAGAGAAAAGGCTAAGGGCAGAAAGGTCATTATGATTGGTGACGGCATAAATGATTCACCGGCTCTTTCAGCGGCAAACGTCGGTATTGCAATCAGTGACGGCGCTGAAATTGCACGCGAGATTGCTGATATTACGGTGGGCTCTGACGATCTCTACCAGATTGTAACTCTTAAATATATAAGTAATGCTCTTATGAAACGTATAAAGAGCAACTATCGAAAGATTGTTGGTTTTAACTCAGGGCTCATTGCTCTTGGTGTGGCAGGTGTGCTTCCGCCGACTACGACAGCACTTTTGCACAATGGATCGACAATTATTATCAGTGTGAACAGTATGAAGAATCTGCTTGAGTAGATTTTGGATGTAGTAAGGGGCGCTGCCGCGGGTACCGCGGTGGCACACGCACTATCCCGCGTGCTACGCTTCGTGGGTAAGATACTGTACGAAATTATGCTTGAAGGGTTTCTATGCTTGACGAAACCGTCGAAACGCGCCCCGTGGCGCGATTCTCCTCGCCCCTGCGTCCTTGCAGGGGCGTTTCTGCGCTTCATGGCATAATTTCTACAGTATCTAACTCACTGCGCTATTCGCACACGTGATAGTACGTGTGCCACCGCGGTGCCCGCGGCAGCGCCCCCCTTACGTTGTGGTGGAAATAATGTAGGAATTGTGATAAACTAACTCATATGTAGTGCAGATTATTTTTTTATATGAGGTTAGATTAGTGAAGGTTGAAGAGGTTATAAGCAGGGTTGCAGAGCTTTGCAGACAGCATGATGCCCAAAAGGTAATTTTATATGGTTCAAGAGCTAAAGGTACTGCATTGGAACGCAGTGATATTGATATAGCGGTATCGGGAGTGAAGGATTTTGATACGCTTTCTGATGAAGTGGAGGACTTACCTACCTTGTACAGTGTTGATTTACTGAATTTGGATACATGCAGGAATGATTTATTATTGGAGGATATCAGACAGTATGGACGCAAAATTTGAGACGTTTTAAATCTTTTTTTTGTAATTCACTAGATGCGTTAGCTGAGGCAAGGCAGAGAGACCTTTCCGATTCGTTTGTTTTGAGTGGGACAAGTGCTAAATTTAGCATTACTTTTGATTTATCGTGGAAGGTAATGAAAGATATTCTGGTACAATATTATTCGATAACCGGGTTTGTTACAGGTTCACCGCGAGAGGTGTTACGTGAATCCTTCAAGGCAAAGCTGATTACTGGTGATGAGTGGATGGATATGCTTAAGGTCAGAAATGAACTTGCACATGACTATGATTGTGAGGTTGTAAGGACACATTGTAATACAATTGTTGAAAAATATATTGATTTGTTTTATGATTTTAAGAATACGATAGATGAATTATTGAAGGTTGGATAAATTTTTACGTAGATATATCTAATGCACAAAATTAACACAATATAGTAATAAAAACATAGAATTAAAGATAGCGATGACAAATATAGAAGTTGAAATAAACGATAATTATATATGTGTATATGAGAGGCTTAATGATGATTGCATTAGGCTTCTTCATATGTATGGGAAAAATCCGGTGTGTGTGGTGCCGGATATGCTTGACGGCATGAGAGTGACGGAGCTTGCGGAGTATTGCTTTTCTTTCAAGAGCATGCCTGAAAAATTGAAAACAGAGCTTGGGATTGATGATATTCTGCGTCCTGATATGACGGAGCTGTGTGATGATTATATCGAGAGGGTCATATTGCCGGACGGAATGAAAAAAGATTGGCAGGCTGTGCTTTTATAATTGTTCAAGGCTGTCTGTGCTTGAGCTGCCATCCGACATATGTGATGTGGATGGTGACGCTTTCATGAACTGCACAAAACTTTATATGCTTGTGATGAGAGGCTCACCGAAGGATAAGTCGTGTCTTAAGCAGATTCTTTCACAGATAAGCACTCTTGTGAGGGTTAGATGGGCTGACAGTGATGGAAATGCGATTGCGCAGGCATGTTTTTTCGAGTACGACCAGACATATGATGAGATTGGTCCTGCTCATATTTTTAAGCTGAACATGAACGGAGAAGGTTTTCGCGCCAGACAGGCTTTTATGGACCGCGTGTTTGTGTGGAAGCAGTATGATGAAATATTTTCAGAGGCGATTGCGCAGGAGAGTGAGGATGACCTTTTAGATATGGCTTTTTACAGGCTTGTTTATGCGTATGAGCTTTCAAAAGAAGCTAGGCAGCAGTTTTTGGAGTATATTGTCAATCATAAAAAAAAAGGCTGTCTGAGCTTATCATAAGAAAAAGGGATTCGGGTTTGCTGCAGAGTTTTCTGGAGCTTAAAGATGGTGAGGAGAATTTTATCGCAGATGTCCTGGCTGTTACTGATATGCTTGCACTTGCAGCACAGGATGAATGGAGTGAGGGCAGTGTGATTTTGCATAGATTTAAGAAGGAAAATCTGTCGGTATCCAGGAAGAGGCGGTTTGAATTTTAGATTTATTGAGAAAATAAGGTTACTATAGTATAATAAATTCGAAAATATTGCAGTAGAATAATACTCGCACCATTGGTGCAAGAAATGTAGAAGTATATGGGAAAGGAGGCAGCTTCATGAAAAAACATGTCCAGACAGATTCAGAGTGGCAGGAAGAAATGTCACAGAAAATAATAGATGAAATACAGTGCGAGTTGTATCTCGACATGCCTTTTATGAAGCTGGCGCTCTCGGCTCTTTCCCCAAAGGTGAACGAGCAGCTTTACTCCATGGCAACTGACGGCACATATATTTATTACAATCCAATCAGGCTGATTGATATATTTAAGAAAAATGGCATGTATCTGAACCGGGCTTATCTGCACAGTGTGCTGCACTGTCTGTTTTTTTCACCTGTGGACTAAAGGTGAGAGGGATGAATTCCTGTGGAATACAGCATGTGATATAATGGTTGAGTATACGATTGATACAATGGAAAAGAAAAGCACAAAGCGTATCCTAAGCTATATAAGAAAAACCACGTATGAGAGGCTAAAAAAAGAGCGTATCGTGATTGCTCCCGGAGCCTTGTACGCGTGGCTATACAAGCAGTATGCAGAAATAGAGGCTGAAGAAATCACGGATATAGATGATACTGCAAACACAAAGGATAAAAATGAGCTTGCACTTCTGGCACGGGAGTTTTACACAGATGACCATGCCCTTTGGCCGGAGGAGAAAAACGGCAATGCTATGCCACTAAGCTCATCCGAGGCTAAAAAGCAGTGGCAGAAAATATCCAGACAGACACGCATGGAGAAAAAACATTCAAAGGACAGTGAATCTGAGGGCGAGCAGGTAATGATGAGGGAACTGTCCGCAAAAAAGAAGCAGACGAAGCTACAAGGAGTTTCTGCGCAGGTTTGCAGTGCTTCGTGAGGAGGTGCACGCAGATTACGATTCCTTTGATATGGGGTATTACGCGTATGGACTTTCGCTTTACGGCAATATGCCGCTCATTGAGCCTCTTGAAACGAGGGAGACATACAAGATAAGGGATTTTGTCATAGTACTTGATACGAGCTATTCTGTTAGCGGAGAGCTGGTGGAGCACTTTTTACAGGAGACCTTTACAATTCTCACGGAGTCGGACAGCTTTTTTTTGTCAGGAATAAAATACGCATCATACAGTGTGATGACAGCGTAAAGACTGACGAGGAAATTACAGATGAAAAGCAGATTAAGCCGCTTTTAAACAAGTTTACGCTCGTAGGAGGCGGAGGCACAGATTTCAGACCGGCATTTTCGTATGTGAGAGACCTTCTGGATAAGGGTGAGCTTAAGAACATGTGCGGACTTATATATTTTACTGATGGCAAGGGAATTTTCCCGGCAAAGTGTCCATCGTACAAGTGTGCATTTGTGTCGGTTGGTGCATATGAGGGTAATGAGGTGCCGCCATGGGCGATGCAGGTGGAGCTGGAGGAAACAATATGAATATAAAACAGGCAAAAAACGAAGTGAAAAATACAGTGAAAGCATACCTGTCAAAGGATGCACATGGAGAGTACGTGATACCGCAGATCAGGCAGAGACCGATGCTCTTAATCGGACCGCCCGGCGTAGGCAAGACACAGATTATGGAGCAGATTGCAAGAGAGTGCAAAATAGGTCTTGTGGCATATACCATCACGCATCACACGCGCCAGTCAGCGGTAGGACTGCCGTTTATAAAGGAGCGTGAGTATGACGGAAAGAGCTATTCCGTCACGGAATACACGATGAGCGAGATTATAGCCAGCGTTTATGAAAAGATGGAAGCAACAGGGCTTAAGGAGGGCATACTTTTTATTGATGAGATAAACTGCGTGTCCGAGACACTTGCGCCTACGATGCTTCAGTTTTTGCAGTGCAAGACATTTGGCAATCAGGCTGTTCCCAAGGGCTGGGTGATTGTTGCGGCAGGAAATCCGCCTGAGTACAATAAATCAGTGCGCGATTTTGATATGGTTACGCTCGACCGTGTCAGATATATATCGATAGAAGCGGACTATCAGGTGTGGAAGGAATATGCCAGAGATGTGCATATCCATGATGCACTTTTAAGCTATCTTGAGCTTCACCCAAACAATTTTTACCGGGTGGAAACTGACGTGGACGGTATGAATTTCGTCACGGCAAGAGGCTGGGAAGATTTAAGCAGCCTGCTTAAGGTGTACGAGGCGGGAGAACTTGCAGTCACGGAGGATGTAATAGGTGAGTTTATCCATCATCCTGATATAGCAGAGGATGTGTACGCATATCTGGAAATCTACAGAAAATACAATGAGGATTACGGTATAAGCGATATATTGTCCGGAAACGTGAAAAAGTCAGTATATAAACGTGTGTTTGATGCTGATTTCGATGAGAGAATCACTGTGGTGAATCTGCTTTTAAGCGGACTGACAGTTGTTTTTTCGGATGTGGCCAGAGAGCGGAAAATGGTGCAGCTATGGTATGAATTTTTGAAGGAATACAGAAAGTCACAAAGAAGCACTGAAGAGCAGGAGTTGTACAACAGTGCTGTGGAGCAGTTTTCAAAGAATATGGAGATATTGAAGGAGAGCTCTCTTATTCTGCCAAAGGAGTATTACATCAGACAGGATGTATTAAGGCATATAAAGGGGGATTTTGATACGGTGATGGATGATTTTACCGAAGAATCAGAGAAGCTTTCAACTATGGAGGATGCGGCAGGAGAGAAGCTAAACCATGCATTTGATTTTGTGGAGGATGTATTCTCGGACGGCCAGGAGATGCTTGTCTTTGTTACAGAGCTGACCATCACACCGGAAATCAGCAGCTTTTTAGCTGAGAATGAATGTGAAAAATTTGATATCTACAATGAAAAGCTCATGGTTGGAAGCAACAGGACAAGGCTTTTAAAGGAGCTTGAGAGATAAATCCTGGTTATGTATGCAGGGAAGATTTGAAGGAATTATCTATGATTTATATATTTAGCGCTTTTTTATGCTGAGGCAAAAATATAATAGACCACTATGGCTTAAAAAAGGAAAAAAGCCCTGAAATGGTCAGATTTGATGTGTTTGCAAATGAGAGTATCAGGCTTGTGATAACAGGCGTAGGAGAAATCAATGCGGCGGCAGCGGTTTCAAATATCGGTGGTGCGTATGGGATTTCACAGGATGATGAGATTTTGAATGTGGGGTGTGGCGCTGGTTTTAGCAGTGATATCTGTATGGGCAGTATATTTCTGGGAAACAAGCTTACTGAGCAGATGACAGGGCGTACATTTTACCCCGATATGCTGATGAAAGCAAATTTCAGGGAGTGTGAGATAGTAACGGTCGCAAGGGTGCTTAATGAAGGGAGCGATTCGGTTGTATATGATATGGAGGCAGCCGCCGTTTATCAGGCAGCAGCGTTTTTCGTGGGACCGCATCGTATGCATTTTATAAAGCTTGTTTCAGATGCCGGTGAGAGAATTGACCAGTCGAAAATCACAGAGCTTTTTGCTTTGCAGGAAGACAAAATATGCGGCTATATTGATATACTTTTAAGTGTAGGTGGTAATAAAACTTCAATAGATGATAAGACTAAAGGCGAAAATATGGCAGACGGCAATGCGACAGATGATACTAAATCCGCTTGGAATATTGACAGGCTGACCAGCGATATGCGCTGTTCCAAGGTAATGGGAGATCAGCTGGCACAGCTTATAAAGTATTGCAGACTAAGTGGTATAGATTATAAAGCTGTTCTGGATGAGTACTATACAAATGGCTTGCTGCCGTGTGAGAGCAAGCGTGAAGGAAAGAAATGTCTGTTTGAATTGAAACAGAGATTGTTGTAAGAAGGAAATGTCAAATGTGCCAATACAATAAAATGTTTTCACATGTATATGTGGAAAAAGGCGTGGCCGAGCATCCACGTACAAAGCAGATTTTAGAAAAGCTGAATAATACAACAGTCATAGAAATTGACCACTACAAGGATGTTTTCTGCCGCAAAAAAAAGCAGAGTATTTCTGCTCAAAGCAATGCCAAGGCGCTCATTCTGGCAGAGAATACAAGCGGCTGCATATATGAAGGTGCACCGGTGTGTCAGAGCTTTGGAAATGAGAATTTTTACTATTGCTCATGCATGATGAACTGTATATTTGACTGCGAATACTGCTATTTAAAGGGCATGTATCCGTCTGGTAATCTTGTGGTGTTTGTAAATTTGGAGGATATTTTTGCGGAGCTTGAAGCACTTCTGTCGCAAAAAAGCATATATCTTTGCGTGTCATATGATGCAGACCTCGTGGCCATAGAGTCGCTTACCGGCTTTGTGAGGGAATGGATTGCTTTTACAAAGAAGCATGAGAATCTTACAATTGAAATCCGCACCAAGAGTGGCAGGTGTGATTTGTTGAGCAATTACGAAGCCTGTGACAGGGTAATTATTGCCTATACAGTTTCGCCTCAAAGGATTGCAGCAGAGTATGAGCATTTTGCGTCCGCACCTATGGAGCGGATTCAGGCAGCAAAATGTGCTATGGATAGTGGATTTCCAGTGCGACTGTGCTTTGATCCGATGATATACTGCAAGGACTGGAGAGGTGAATACAGCAGGATGGTTGGTGACGTATTTTCACAGATAGACGGTTCTAAGCTGTGGGATGTGAGTATCGGAAGCTTCCGCATATCTCAGGATTATCTGAAGAAAATGCGAAAGGACATGCCTTGTAGTGCTGTGGTGAATTTTCCATACGACAATGTGAATGGGTATTACCAGTATCCGGAAAATATACGAAGTGATATGGAAGAGTTTATGATACAGGCTGTATCCGAATATGTGGATAAGGACAGGATATTTATGTGGAAGTGATATTATTGCAATACATTTTCAATATATATATCACATAGTATGATTAGAGGGTCAAAAAGTATAAAGGAGCAATCAGATGAACAAAGCAATTGTAACCGGGGCGTCTTCCGGCATCGGAAAAGCTATATGCAGTCAGCTTGCAGCGAATGGCTGGCTGGTTTACGGAATAGGAAGAAGCTTCAATCAAAGTGATGATATAGCAGGGATAGAGAGTATAGTATGCGATATTACCGATACTGCAAAGCTCATCAAGACAATAAAAGAAATTAATAAAAATCATGACATATCACTTCTCATAAACAATGCAGGTGTCGGCTTTTACGCTCTTCATGAGGAGCTTAATCCTGTAAAAATATCACAGATGGTGAGGACAAATCTTGAGGCACCGATGATTATCACAAATCTGCTGCTTCGCGATTTAAAGAAAAACAAAGGAACAATAATAAATATCTCATCAATCACTGCTGAAAAGACGAATCCGCACGGCTGTGCCTATGGTGCCACAAAGGCGGGGCTTACGAGCTTTTCCCACAGCCTGTTTGAGGAGGCGAGAAAGTACGGTGTGCGTGTGGTGAATTTAGAGCCTGATATGACCGACACCAATCTGTACAGGAATGCTGATTTTACAGTGGATGAAAATGAAGCTGCAAGAATACAGCCAAATGAGGTTGCAGACGCAGTGCTTTATATTTTGGGGCAAAGAGAAGGCCTTGTGATGACAGATATCACCATAAGGCCACAGTTTCACAGAATTGCAAGAAAGTAAAGAGTTTATATTTTAAAAAGCATCAAATGCCATTCGAACGATTGACTTATAGTCATTAAGCGTCTGGCATTTTTTAATTTTCTTCCAGAGCTTTTCAGAGTCAGAAAACAGCCCATGCATATATGCCCAGATTTCCTTCATGCGGAAAATGGCATCCTTTTCACCGGAAAAGATGGACAGATAACCGGATAAAATCTCATCATGCCAGTTCTTTAAGCGCTCGCGAAGCTCGGCTTTATCCATGCTTATACCCTTAAGCTCTGCGATAAGAGCAGGATTTGCAAACAGTCCGCGGCCTATCATGATTTCATCAATATCAGGGAAGCAGTCGGTTAGTGCATTAAAACTATTAATATCAGTGATATCTCCGTTGTAGCAGAGTATGGTTTTATCAGGATTTATTTTCTGCATGGCGAGGGCGAAGTCATCCATGCGCGGCGTATTTTTTATAAAAATCCTTCTGGACTCTCGGATGAACGGTAAGCTCACTTATCGGATATTTACTGTATATTTCGATAAGCCTGGGCCATAGTTCATCATCGTTAAAGCCCACGCGGGTTTTTATTGAAACAGGAAAATCAGCTTTTGTATACAGATCATCAAGGAAGCTATCCAGCATATCAGGATATGCAAGTATGCCGGAGCCTCGTTTCTTGGATACGACGGTACCTGACGGACAGCCGAGATTTACATTTATCTCATCATATCCGTAAGGAACAAGCTGCCTGTGCAGGTCGATGACCTCGTCTGCCACTATAGACATGGCCTGCGGTATGAGAGTGATTCCGTCGTTGTTTACCGGGTCGATGTCTCTTTTTATCTTGGCATTCATGCGCTTTGCGGCAGGGATGAACGGTGTGTAGTATTTGTCTATGTAGTCAAAATGGTGGTGGAATGAGTTTCTTACTGTATATCCGGTCAGCCCTTGCATCGGTGCGAGAAAAAATTTCATGTGATTGTGAATCTCCTCATTTATGATTAATCAGATTACTGCATGCTACGCATTCGCGTAATCTGACTCTACTTTTTGATCCTTTAATCATAATATGGGAAAAAGCCTGAAATGTAAACCCCATAACGTGAAAAGAAGCCGAGGGAAGCGGCTTCTTTTCGAGGAGTTTAGTTTATGAAAAAATGTTTAAAAAGGGAATTTGTAAAGGTGTATCTCCTTTACAGGTATTACTATACTAAATAAATTTGTCCAAATTGTGTCCTTAATCGAAAAGAATAATAAAAAACTTAAATAATTTATGAAGAAAAAAGCTAAAAAAATCATTTGAATTTGCACATTGAATATATTGAAAAAAAATTGATAATTAGATACAATAGACAGTAAACGGGTAATTGTATCGGTTGAATACTTATGGTTAGGGAGCAGATAATATGAGTTATGCAGATAAAGTTTTTGTAGCGATGTGTCAGGATATTCTGGAAAATGGCACAAGCACTGAGGGAGAGCTGGTGCGTCCACACTGGGAGGACGGCACAAGCGCCTATACAATAAAGAAGTTTGGTGTCGTCAACAGATATGATTTGTCAAAGGAGTTTCCGGCTATCACTTTAAGAAAGACATATATCAAGAGTGCAACGGATGAGCTTCTTTGGATATGGCAGAAGAAATCCAACAATATCCATGATTTAAAAAGCCATGTGTGGGATGAGTGGGCAGATGAGGATGGTTCAATCGGCAAGGCCTACGGATATCAGCTTGGTGTAAAGCATCAGTATAAGGAAGGCATGATGGATCAGGTGGACAGAGTCATCTATGATTTGAAGCATACACCTTTTTCAAGAAGAATACTTACCAATATATATGTGCATCAGGATCTGCATGAGATGAATCTGTATCCGTGCGCATACAGCATGACATTCAACGTGACACAGAAAAAAAGGGTGATGACAGGCTCACATTAAATGGTATCTTAAACCAGCGCTCACAGGATGTGCTTGCGGCGAACAACTGGAATGTATGCCAGTATGCGGTGCTTATGCATATGCTGGCGCAGGTGTGTGATATGAGAGTCGGAGAGCTGGTGCACGTGATTGCAGATGCTCACATTTACGACAGGCATGTGCCAATTGTGAAGGAGCTGATTGAGAGACCACAGTACGATGCTCCAAAGTTCTGGCTCAATCCTGACATAAAGGATTTCTATCAGTTTACGACGGATGATATCAAGATAACAGACTATGTGACAGGTGAGCAGATTAAGGATATACCTATTGCGGTTTAAAGAATGTGGATATGAAGCAGTTATAAGAAGGTTATTGTTCACTACTTTGTGTGAACAGCAACGATTACAACAGGGAGAAAATCATGAATTTAATAGCAGCAGTTGACAATAACTGGGCAATTGGAAAAAACAACCAGTTGCTCGTTCGGATACCTATGGATCAGAAGTTTTTCCGCGAGATGACTACAGGAAAGGTTGTAGTCATGGGCAGAAAGACACTTGAGAGCTTTCCAAACAGCAGACCTCTTAAGAACAGAACCAACATAGTGCTCACACATAACCCATCCTATGAGGTGGAGGGCGCTGTCGTGGTTCACTCACTTGATGAGCTTCACAAGGAGCTTGAAAAATACAATTCTGAGGATATTTATATCATTGGTGGACAGAAAATTTATGAGCAGCTCGTGGATGAATGCGATGTAGCCCACATTACAAAGGTGGACTTTGAGTATGATGCGGATGCATATTTTCCAAATCTTGACGAGAAGCCTGAGTGGCAGATTACGGGAGACAGCGAAGAGCAGACATACTTTGATTTGGAGTTTTATTTCCTTCGATATGAGAAAGTAAAATAAACTATTAAATAGAAACGAGGATGACAGCAGTATGGACATCACAGGAAGAAAATTATTTGTAAAAGCATTGGAGGAGGAAGGCGTAGATACTATTTTTGCCTATCCGGGAGGAACGGTTACAGATTTATTCGATGAGTTATACAAGACTAATTCAATCAATCTGGTTCTGCCTAGACATGAACAGGGCCTGATTCATGAGGCTGAGGGCTATGCCAAGTCTACAGGCAAGGTGGGTGTCTGCCTTGTGACAAGCGGTCCCGGAGCTACCAACCTTGTTACAGGTCTTGCAACTGCCAACTATGACAGTGTTCCGCTTGTATGCTTTACCGGACAGGTACCGCTTCCACTTATCGGAAATGATGCCTTTCAGGAAGTGGATATAGTCGGAATCACCAGAAATATCACAAAGTATTCTGTTACAGTCCGTGACAGAAAGGACCTTGGAAAAATTATAAAGATGGCATTTCATATTGCAAGGACCGGAAAGCCGGGCCCTGTACTGATTGACCTGCCAAAGGATATCCAGACCGCATCCGGTCCGGCAGAGTATCCGGACAAGGTGGAAATCAGAGGCTACCGTGTAAATGATACAGTACATGTCGGACAGCTTAAGCGTGCCTACAAGATGTTAAAGAGTGCCAAAAAGCCGCTTATCCTTGCAGGAGGCGGTATAAATGTTGCAAGAGCCAATGAAAACCTGCGCCGTTTTGTGGAGGCAGAGAATGTGCCTGTTGTCACCACAATAATGGGTAAGGGAGCTATACCTACCACTCATCCGCTTTATGTGGGAAACTGTGGTATGCACGGCAAATATGCGGCAAACAAGGCAGTCAGTGAGTGTGATTTACTTTTTTCAATAGGTACACGATTTAATGACAGAATAACCGGTGACTTAAATGAGTTCGCTCCAAAGGCAAAGATTGTACATATTGATGTGGATACTGCATCTATTTCACGAAATGTAGTGGTTGATGTGCCTATCGTTGCAGATGCCAATGTGGCACTCGACAAGTTAAACGAGTGGGCTGAGCCGAAAAAAAAAAAGACTGCTGAGTGGCAGAAGCAGATTAAGGCATGGGATGAGGAAAATCCTCTTGGCATGAGAAGACAAGGGCATGACACCTCAGATGATTATGGAGCATATCAATAAGAACTATAAGGATGCAATCTACGTTACCGATGTAGGTCAGCATCAGATGTGGGCTACACAGTACTTAGAGCTTGACAGCAACAGCCAGCTTCTTACATCGGGAGGTCTTGGAACCATGGGCTTTGGTCTTCCGGCAGCAATAGGTGCAAAGATTGCAAATCCTGACAAGGATGTTGTATGCATAAGCGGTGACGGTGGACTTCAGATGAATATACAGGAGCTTGCCACCTCAGTTGTACAGGGAGCAGGAGTGACCATATGCGTGCTCAACAACTACTATCTGGGCATGGTGCGCCAGATGCAGCAGCTTTTTTATGGCAAGCGTTATTCTGCAACCTGCCTTCGAAGAAGAAAGGGCTGTCCGGCTGAGTGCAAGGGACCAAATGAGGCATGTCCGCCATACACACCGGATTTTGTCAAGCTTGTTGAAAGCTATGGTGGACACGGAATCCGCGTGGAAAAGGAAGAGGATATCGATGCAGCCTTTGCAGAGGCAAAGAAATATAAGGATGTACCTGTAATTATTGAGTTTATGATAGCTACGGATGAGATTGTTCTTCCAATGGTCAAGAGCGGAAATCCTATGAGCGAAATGATTTTAAAGTAGGAGGTGCATAAGATGAATAATATTGAAATGAAAAACAGATGGATTGCACTTTATGTGGAGAATGAGGTCGGTGTTTTAGCAAAGGTTTCAGGACTTTTCTCTGCAAAATCCTACAATTTACAGTCTCGTACGGTTGGAACCACAGAGGATGAGACTATTTCCAGAATGACTATTTGCGTTACAAGCGATGATATTACCTTTGAGCAGATAAAAAGCAGCTCAACAGAATGGTCGAGGTCATCAAGGTTATTGACCTGACTGATGTGCCTCTGCATATGAAGGAAATACTCTATGTCAGGGTATCAAAGCTCACCCGCGAGGAAATCACCGACATCTTCCAGACAGCGCAGGTTTTTAATATTGACGTGGTGGACAAGAATGCCGACAGCGTGATCTTAGAGAGCAAGCTCACAGAGCACCGCAATGATGATCTTATAGCCCTGCTCAAATCACAGTACAAGCATATCTCGGTTGTGCGCGGTGGTGCCGTGGCCATTGAAGCTATGAGTACCGGCTGCCGCTAGATTATATATAGAATCTTGTGACAGTAATGAGGGGACAATTTGTATGTGTTGTTGCACAATGGTAAAATTAGTGTAATATTAACATAGAGTAAGGGACGAGAAGAACCCTAATATGTATTTATAAGCGATTACGAAGTGACTTAGATATTGTTAGAATTATGCCATGAAACACAGAAATGCCCTGCCATGGACGGCAGGGCAAGGCGTTATGCGCCACGGACGGCGCATAAAAGCCGGTTTCGTCAAGCATAGAAAATCTTAAAGCATAATTCTTACAATTATCTTAGCCACGTAGTTTTAAGCGCATAAATACATATTAGGGTTCTTCTCGTCCCGTAGTATTGCAATAAATTAGCGAGCCGCAACCTCAATAATTTCACCAACATACATAGTGTGCATATCGTGATCGCCGTACCATTGATGCATAATGGCTTTGTCTGTAAATGAAGCCTCTTCAATAGGCACAGCAGCCATCTTGCGACAAAGGAATACGAGATTTGCCTCATCCGGATATGGTATGCCATGGCGTGTAGCAGGAGTCAGACCGGCCTTTGACCATTTGTCTTCGCCACGTCCAGAGTGAGCACCACAGTATTTTAAGGCATCGCGGTATTTCTCGCTAAGGAAAGAAAGTGAGAAAAACTCACCGTTGTCTATGAAATCCTTAGTATATCTTGATTCCCTGATAAAAATAAATACAACATTTTTGCCCCAGAGGACACCGGTTCCACCCCATGAAACGGTCATGGTGTTTGATTTTTCCTTGTCGCCGGCTGTCACGAGAGCCCACTCCTTACTGAGCTTGGTGAATGGATTGATATCGAGCATGTCGATTGGATATGGCTGAAATGTATGCATAATTTTCCTCCTTAATATTAATAAAATTGACAAATGCTGCTAAGTGACATATAATACACTTAGTAAGGCAGTCGGTAGGTGAGTGCACTTCACCTGATCCGGCAAATTAAGTTAATAAGTTATCGTAAGAGATAGCCGTTCCCAGACTTTACCAGAGGCAGGACGGCTATTTCTTATGTTTTCTGTGAGTATCTATGTATGTCAGAATCGCTACCAGCATGATAACGAAAGTAAATAAGTCGTTCCAAGAAACCATAATAATCATCCTTTCCGTAAGACTCGGATCAGATGAGAGCACGTCCCCCAACCACCTTAGTAAGTGTATTGTATGCAGTGCAAGTCAGAAAAATCTGAGATTTTCCTGACTGTACGGGCAGTCGCCCTATCAAATTAAAAATATATAAAAAGTGCTCAGCAAGCTGGCATTTTTATATATTTTCAATTTGGCACTGCTCGTTGCCTACGCTCATTATATCATATGCGCTGCACTTTGTGCATATTATTGTAAAAAGATATTAAGGTAATAATATTCATGAAAAATCTGCACATTTTACAACAGGAGTCAATTGATGAGGGGCGGCTTCAGGTGAGAGTACGACAGAAAAACATGGGGACGCCGGTTGCGGATGCAAGGGTGTCAGTCAGCTATTCCGGGGATCCGCAGGGAAAGATAGAGGAAACTGACACCAACGAATCGGGAAGCATAGAGGCAGTTGAGATTGCCACTCCGCCACTTGAGTATTCTATGTCGCCCAGTGAGTCACAGCCGTATTCGGAGGTGACGGTAACTGTTTCAGCTAACGGATACAGAAATATCACGGTTTCGGGCGTTGAGGTGATGCCCGACAGACTTTCCATACAGGATATTGAGCTGGAAGTACTTGATGCACCGGGAAATGATGTGGACAATATTGTTATTCCGGCACATACACTCTACGGTGATTATCCTGCCAAGATACCTGAGCCGGAGATTATGCCGGTTGCTGAGACCGGTGAGATTGTACTTAATCGTGTTGTGATTCCGGAATATGTTATTGTGCATGATGGGGCACCATCGGATTCCACAGCGGCAAATTATTATGTCAGATATAAGGATTACATCAAAAATGTAGCATCCAGTGAGATATATGCGACCTGGCCTGATGCCACTATAAGGGCAAATGTGCTTGCGATTATGTCATTTACGTTAAACAGGATATACACGGAGTTCTATCGGGGAAAGGGCTATAATTTTAATATTACTTCGTCCACGGCATATGACCACAAATTCATCTATGGCAGAAATATATATGACAATATCTCGCTGATAGTAAATGAAATGTTTGAAAACTATCTGTCGAGACCTAATGTGAAGCAGCCGATTTTGACGCAGTACTGTGACGGACAGAAGGTCTCCTGTCCGAGCTGGATGACACAGTGGGGCTCTAAAAGTCTCGGTGACCAGGGCTACAGTGCAATTGAGATACTCAGATACTTTTACGGCAGCAACATGTATATCAATACCGCGGAGGCTGTATCAGGAATCCCGGCGTCATGGCCCGGCTACAATATAGGCATAGGCTCGTCAGGGCAGAATGTATACCAGATACAAAAACAGCTCGCCCGCATCGCAAAGGCATATCCGGCAATTCCATCTATTGTGCCGGATGGAATATACGGACCAAAGACAAAGGCGGCCGTGGAAAAATTTCAGGCTGTATTCGGACTTCCGGTATCAGGTGTGGTGGATTACAATACATGGTATGAGATATCAAATATATATGTCGCTGTGACACGTATTGCGGAGCTTGCTTAATTGGATTAAAGGAGCTAAAATAAAAGTAACTATTCACAACCCTATTTTTCAGATAAAGAAAGACAATTTTATGAATACAGAAACCCAAAATTACAAGATAATTGTGGCATACGACGGCACACGCTACAAAGGCTGGCAGGTGCAGAAATCCACAGATGATACAATACAGGGAAAGCTTCAGCATGTGCTGTCCACACTGGCAGGAAAGCCGGTTGAGGTCATAGGCTCAGGGCGCACGGATGCGGGAGTGCATGCGGTGGGGCAGGTGGCAAGCTTTAACATGCCGAAGCATTTTTCAAAGGATGAGATATTTATATGGCTGAATGAGCATCTGCCGGCAGATATTGCGGTGACAGATATTTCAAATGTGCCTGACAGATTTCATGCCAGGTACAATGCCGTCTCAAAGACATATGTGTATACAATACATACCGGTATTGTGTCAGATGTGTTCAGGAGAAAATACGTATACGACTATGATAAGCCGCTTGACACAGGCCGGATGAAAAAAGCAGCAGAGTATCTTCTCGGAGAGCATGATTTTAAAGCTTTTTGTGGCAATAGACATATGAAAAAGTCAACGGTCAGGACAATTTTTTCTATTGATATAGAAAAAACAGGCGCTGATATTGTTATCAGCTACACCGGAGATGGATTTTTACAGAATATGATAAGAATCATCACAGGAACGCTTATCGAGGTGGGCGATGGAAGAAAAAATCCGGATGCTGTGATGGAAATTTTAGCTTCAAAGGATAGGGCACAGGCAGGCTACACAGCACCGGCGTGTGGGCTGAGCCTGGAAAGGGTAGATTATGGCAAAGTGGTATGTTAGTGCGAAGAAGGCTGATTTTGCGGCAATCGGAGCAAAGTTTGGAATAGATCAGGTGACGGCGCGGATAATCAGAAACAGAGGTGTGATAGGAGATGACGCGGTAAATGAATTTTTAAACGGCAAGATCTCAGACATTGCAGACCCGGCTCTTTTTAAAGGATGGTAAGAGGCTGGTTGACATTCTTGGCCAAAAAAGATAGCTGACAAGGCCAAAATCAGGATAATCGGTGACTATGACATAGACGGAGTGATGTCTACATATATTCTTGTGAAGGCACTTAAAAGAGCCGGTGCATGTGTGGATTATATGATTCCCGACAGAGTGAAGGATGGCTATGGTTTGAATGTGCATCTGATTGACAAGGCATATGAGGACGGGATAGACACTGTGGTCACCTGTGACAACGGAATTGCGGCGATTGAGGAAATCGCCCATGCAAAGGAGCTTGGAATGACGGTTCTGGTAACAGACCACCATGCAGTGCCTTTTGAAGATATAAAGGGGATAAAGATTTACAAGGAGAGCAAAGCAGATGCCGTTGTAAATCCGCATCAGATAGAGTGCAGCTATCCGTACAAGGAGCTTTGCGGAGCAGCTGTTGCCTGGAAAATTGTCATATTACTATATAGAAAAATCGGCATAGATGAGAAAGAGGCCATGGATTTTATAGAGAATGTGGCATTTGCAACAGTCGGTGATGTCATGCCGCTGACGGGTGAAAACCGTATACTCGTAAAGGCCGGTTTAAAGAGTATTCATCATACGACAAATATCGGCATGAAAGCCCTGCTTGAATGTTGTAATATAGAGGCTGAAAATGTAGATGCATATCATTTTGGATTTGTTCTTGGACCCTGTGTCAATGCGACAGGCCGTCTGGATACAGCCAAAAGAGCACTTGAGCTGTTTTTATGTGACAGGCAGGAGGAGGCCATGCGCATCGCATCAGAGCTTGTAGCACTCAATGATGACAGGAAGGAAATGACTGCAAAGGGTGTCGAAAACGCAGTTGAGATATATGAGAGGGACAATTACGAAAAAGACAGGGTGCTTGTCATATATCTGCCGGATGTGCATGAGAGCATAGCAGGAATCATAGCAGGCCGTATCAGGGAGAGATACAATAAGCCAACCTTTATACTCACAAAGAGTGAGGACGGAGTAAAGGGCTCAGGGCGCTCGATAGAGGAGTACTCCATGTATGAGGAAATGTGCAAATGCAGTGAGCTGTTCACGAAGTTTGGTGGCCATCCGATGGCTGCAGGACTTTCACTGCCACAAGAAAACGTTGAGCCATTCCGTCAGAAAATAAATGAGTATGCATCGCTTACTGACGATGACCTCGTGCCTAAAATACATATAGATGTGCCGATGCCGGTGGATTATGTATCAATGAGACTGGTGTCTGAGTTTTCAGTACTGGCACCGTTTGGAAAGGACAATCCAAAGCCTGTTTTTGCGGATAAAAATCTACGTGTGAGCCGCATGTGGGTAGTGGGTAAAAACAACAATGTGCTTAGGCTTTCTTTGATATCCTCATATGGCACGCCAATCAATGCAATTTATTTTGGTGATATAGAAAGCTTTTTTTGACTATATCAGGCAAAGGTTTGGTTCGGACGCGCTTGAAGCTGCACAAAGAGGAAGGTTTAATAATATAGTGCTGTCCGTAGTATATTCACCAAAGATAAATGTATTCAGGGAAAATGAGTCACTGCAGTTTGAAATACAGTATTATAAGTGATATTATATTCTAAAAAGGTAACCGGTAAAGGAGACAGATACTATGTGTCAGTTCTTGTAGAAATTCCCGATGCTAAGATTGCTAATAATAGCAATGACGGTATAGGAATTGACCTGGGTTTGAAAGACCTGGCGATTGTTTCTAATGGTAAAACTTATAAAAATATCAATAAGTCAGCAAGAGTTAAGAAATTGGAAAAGAAATTGCGCAGAGAACAAAGAGGTCTCTCACGCAAGTATGAAAATTCAAAGAAAGGGGAGTCCACTCAAAAGAATATACAAAAGCAAAAGCTCAAAGTGCAAAGACTTCATCATAAAATAGATAATATCCGTACTGATTATATCAATAAATCAATAGCCGAGATAGTGAAAACCAAGCCATCTTATATAACGATTGAAGATTTGAATGTATCTGGAATGATGAAGAACAGACATCTATCAAAAGCCGTTGCATTACAAAAATTCTATGAATTTAGAACTAAGCTTAAATCGAAGTGTGATGAAAATGGTATTGAATTAAGAGTCGTAGACAGATGGTATCCATCATCCAAAATATGTCACTGCTGTGGTGCTATCAAGAAAGATTTGAAGCTTTCAGATAGAATGTACCGTTGTGATTGTGGCTATGTCGAGGATAGGGATTTCAATGCTGCTCGTAATCTAAGAGATGCTTTAACTTACGAAGTTGCATAATGAACGCAAACGTAAGTATGTACTGCGGGCTATCGCAGGAATTTACGACTGTGGAGTGTACAAGAACTTGTGAGTAGCGTATTGTTTACAATCGCCAAAGCATACACATCGAAGCAGTAAGAAGTATCCGCAAGGACTTTAATTTCTCGATGTGTTTGAGTATATTTAAACACATTTTGAGTGGCAGAATAGATCAGTGTTTGGGAACAGAGCAAAAGTATCCGCTGAGGAATTAGCGTATATGAAGGAACAATTGGATAATGACAGGGGATTTTTCGAGAATGTAAATGCAAAGTCAAAGCTTATAGAGGCTGATTTTGATGAGCTGGAGAAATCAAGACAGCTTGAGGAGTCATCCCTTAAGCAGCTGAATGATAATGCAAATAATGTTGTGGAATTTTCAAAGGACAGCATGGATGCCATATCGGCCTTAAACGACAGCTTTACAGAGTGTGTAAAGGCGGCTGCGGACAATCTTACAAGCCTTGAGAGTGCGGCAAAGGCAATTGCCACACAGCATGAGGATACATGTGCGCTTGTCGAAAACAATAAGCATTTTACCGCTCCGGCTAAGAGTTTGCCGGAGACATCGGACAGGCTTGAGGAGCATGTGGATAGCTGTGCGGATATAGCTGCGCAGATGAAGGAGCAGAATAAGCAGATGAGTGTTCTCTCACTCAATGCTGCTATAGAGGCGGGGCATGCTTGGAGAGCAGGGAAAGCTGTTCGTGGAGGCTGCTGAGAGTATAAGGGAGGCATCTGTTTCATATGACAGTGCAATTGATGCTGTGAAACAGGAGCTTTCAGAGGCAAAAGCTGAGATTAGTGCACTTAAAGAGCAGGTGAGCCACCTTGTAGGGCTTCTAAAGGACAACAATGTTGCCACGACAAGGCTCATGAAGCAGGGAGTGGAGCTCAATCATGTGTTTTCACAGTGTGATGAGATTTCAGTTGACATGATAGAAGCGTGCAGACAGCAGATTGTGTCAATCCGCAATACACAGGAGGAGATTATCAAGTTTGAGGAGCGCAATAAGCTGCAGATAGAGGATGCATACGCAGAAATTTCGACTCAGAGGAAAAATTCAGTAGAAATAAAATCAACTGTGGACAAGGTGCTTGACTACAGCAGGGAGAGAGTAAGATAACAGGACAGATATGCAGACTGTGAGTGTCATGCATTTTTATGAGTGAAATATAAAAAGACATCAACCGGTGTAAATTCCGGATGATGTCTTTTTGAGTTGAAAGCTGCAATTATTAAATCAAACACGAACCTTGCTGTTTGCTGTATCCTGGAAGCTTCCGCTCTTCTGCGGCAGATGCATCCAGTTTTTGATGTAGACCACATTGTACATTACAAAAGCAAGCATAAAGGCTGTAGAAACGTCAAATACTGAGTGCTGTTTGATAAACATGGTAGACAGTATAATCAGAACACAAAGCACTAATGATGCATGCTGAACGTGCTTTTTATCCTTGAAATAGCTGCTGTGCATCACCGCAAAATGAATGCCGAGCGAATTGTATACGTGAATGCTCGGAAACAGGTTCGTCGGTGTGTCAGTGGAGTAAAGCCACTCGCAAAGCGCTGTAAACATATTGTGGTGCGTGAAATAATAAGGCCTTAAATTGTGACCATTCGGGTAGAGAGTTGATATAACCAAAAATACGGTCATACCGGTGTATAAAAACGCACACAGTCTGTAAAATTCTTTTTTGTCATGTAATGCCGTGAAAGCAATTCCAAAGGCCACATAGCCAAACCACATGATATAAGGAATAACAAAGTATTAACAAAACGGTATATAATCATCTATCGGAAGATGAATCAAGTGATAATGTGTGGTAACAGTGCGCTCTAAATATCCAAACCAGGTCAGATATATGATAAAGTATGATAAAATCCACACATGCTTGTAGCGGTTGAAAAGCTCTATAAGCTTATTCTCTATTTTCTTCATAAAACCACCTTTTTAATCCGCTTGAAATTATAACACTGAAAAATAATTCAAACAACACCAAAACAAAAGACTTAATAAATTTTATGAAAAAATTAATAATTAAGACCTTATATAATGAGCTTTTTGTGAAATATTTATCTGCAGCAAAAAGCATAGGATATAACCTGTGGGCTAATCAGCATAAAGAATACAGAAATCCCATGGTGCAAGAGCTATACAATCGCCTGCTGATACTGTACTGTCATCGCAAAGCTTCTTGAGACCGTCTGCATGGCAGATAACAGTCTGCTCATCATCCGAGTAGTTAAGCAGATAAATGATTTCTTCGCCCTGCATATTGGTGCCGCGCTTTATGACAACGGGATAAGAAGCATCAAATTCATTTTTTTGCTCGCCGAAGAAAAGCTTTAGGGCTTCTATCAGCGTGTCCTCACCAAAAAGTGTGGCAAGATACATGGCACGGCCACAGCCATAGCTGTTTTGGGTGATAGCTGCGTGTACTCCCCAGTGCTTGTGCTCATACATAGCAACAGGTGTGGCAGTGGTACAGTCAACCATCTCCATCCAGTCACGCGCTTTTGATGATTTGCCGCCACAACTTACGGTGACATTGTCAGGCAGGGTGAACTCATCGTACTGTATGCCGAGAGCCTCGTTTATAATATAAGGCTGTACGTCATGGCGTATTTTAAGGTGTTCATCCGAAAAAGCAGATTTAAAGGTCACCACCATATTGCCGCCGTTTGCAACAAATTCATTTAAGGCATTGAGCACATCATCTGTTGCGCTATAGAGTGCAGGCACAAGTATATTCTCATATGAAGCAAAAAGTGCCGGGTCGGCAGGAATCACGTCGTACTCAATGTTCATCAGATACAGGGCATCGCAAAGCCATCTGAAAACGGTATTGTAATTGGAGTCACTTTCGTTGTTCAGCTTAAATTCATTGAGTCCTGTAAGAGAAGAGTTGTCAGCAATAATCGCAAACTTGTTTGTCTTTTTTTAAATTGACCAGCCTGTGTCCGTATTTTTTTAGTTCGTTTCCGATAACACTGCACTCCTTATAAAGCCGGTTCGGTCTAAGGTCGTGGGAGAGCACGCCCTTCCAGTAGCTTTCTATGGCATTGTGGATAGAATGCCAGTGCCAGTATTCAACCATGCATGCACCGTTTGCAATGTGGCTTATGGCCTGAAGCCGCAGTTGTCCCGGATAAGGAAGCCATGGGTGATTTCCGGCAGCCTCGGTCTCAAGCACCAGATAATTATCACCTTTTATGCCCCTTGCAATATTGTCGCAGGCGGTAATCTCGCGGCCGCTCAGACTGCTCTGGGAAGGGTGATATATATCGCAGCCTGCGATATCCATACACTTGGCAGCCTCGTACTGATTGACCTCCGGCTGTATGCCGTAAGAGTAATCGTGCCATTCAAAGTCGAAATTGTGAGTGATGAACTGGTCATCTCTCTTGTATTTTTTGACGATATCGGCCTGCCATGCAAAAAAAAGTCTGTCACGAGCTTTCTCTGGAATTTTTTGTATTCCGCATCAAGACTCATATTTATGGTACCGCGGATATCAGGAAAGGCATTCCAGTCATCCACACGGTTGCTCCAGTAATCAAGTCCAACCTCCCTGTTAAACTCGTCAATGTCAGGAAATTCATTTTTCAGATATTCTACGAATTTAGCCTGTGCGCATTTGGAACAGGTGTCATAGGGCTTTGTCTCATTGTCGAGCTGGAAGCCGATCACGCAGTCGTAGTCCTTTACCTGCTCCATGAGCTTTTCAATGATAATCTGTGCATGGTGCAGATAGTCAGGGTTTGTGATATCCATGTTCTGGCGGTGGCCGTAGAGCTCTTTGCCGTTATGTGTTACAGCGAGAATATCGGGATATTTTTTTGCAAGCCATGATGGAATAGCATATGTAGGTGTTCCGACAATGACCTTCAGCTCATATTTTGCTGCGCAGTCAAGCATACGGTGCAGGTGTGCAAAATCAAATACTCCCTCCTCAGGCTCCCATGTGCTCCAGGTGGATTCGGCAATCCTGATAACATTCATGCCGGCATCGCGTATCATCTTAAAATCTGTTTCTATGCGGTCGTAAGGCATATATTCGTCGTAATATGCCACACCATATAATATTTCGTTAAAATTCATTTATATGTACCTCCAATAGTTACACTATAAATATACGTTAGTAAATGAATGGTGTAAACATTAAATCATCAGAAAGCAAAATGTTGAGCGAATATGCGTGGAAGAATGAGTCAGTTGCGCAAAAATTGCATGTCTGGGATGACAAGTGTATGAAGATAGGTTATAATGAAAAACAATAGAGTTGCGCAACAAATAAAAGTTGTTCAGTGATTAATCACATTTAGATGAAAGAGGCGGCAGAATGAGTAACAATATCACTATATCAGATGTAGCAGAGGCCTTGGCGTTTCAAAGACAACAGTAAGCAGGGCTATATCGGGGAAGGGCAGGATAGGCGCTGCAACAAGAAAAAAGAGTGCTTGAATATATACAGGAGCATGATTATAAACCTAATGTAATAGCCAGGGGGCTTGCACAGTCAAAGACATTTAATATATGTGTGGTGATGCCGGGGATTATGCACTTGTCGATCTGCCTTTTTTCCAGGAAGCTATAATGGGGATTCAGGAGATAGCAGGTATGATGGAATACGACCTTTTGCTTTGTATAGGCTCAGGCAATGATATGGCGGGGCTTAGGCGTATCATACAGAATCATAAGGTGGATGGAGTGGTGCTGCTTCGCACGATGGTAGATGATCCACAGGTGACATTCTTGCAGGAGCGCAGGATACCGTTTGTCACAGCTGGCTCATGCAAATATAAGGATGTAAAGCAGATTGACCATGACCATAAAAGTGCCTGCAGGGAGCTGACATCAATTATGCTCATGCGTGGCATGAAAAATATGGCACTTCTCGGTGGAAGCGAGGATATTGTTGTAAATCAGACCAGATACGCAGGCGTAGTGGATGCCCATGAGCAGTTTGGAAAGAAAATAAATGACAATCTTGTATTTTTAAACCTTGAAGGAAAAGCATATGTCGAAAAGGCTGTAGATGATGCAATTGACAGAGGCTGCGACTGTCTGCTGTGTATGGATGATGCAGTTTGTGCGCAGGCCATGAGACGGCTCCGCGAAAGGCATATAAAGGTGCCGCAGCAGGTGAAGGTGGCTTCATTTTACAACAGCTCAGTGCTGGAAAATAATGTGCCGTCCATTACATCGCTTTCATTTGATTCAAAGGAGCTTGGAGCAAGAGCCTGCAAGAATCTGCTCAGACAGATAGAGGGGGAAGAGACTGAGAACAGGACACTTCTGCCGTATGAGGTAGTGTTAAAGGAGTCCACACAGTAAATAGTAAAAGCCGGAGCCGACAAATTGTCAGACTCCGGCTTTGCTTTATATAGTTTTAAAACGGTTAAATCATCGCCAGATAAACCGTTGCGAGTGACACAACAATCTGGATAATTGCAAATCTGAAAACGACTTGTGCATTTGACCAGCCAAGCTTCTTTCTGACGTGGTCATGGATAGGAGTTGTGGTATTCTTTAAAATATGTATCTTCAAAAATCTAAGAAGAGAAACCTGTACGAGTCCAAGTCCACCATCGATGATAAGCACGAGACCTGCCAGTATGTAGATGAATGGGCTTTGTGATTTAAGAGCACAAATAGCTATGAATATACCCATGGCTCTTGAGCATGCATCACCCATCAAAAGCTTGCTAGGTGTGGCATTGTACCACAGATATCCGAGCAGACATACCGCAAATAATAAAATACAATAGTTGAAGCTGTCAGCTATTTTGAGCACTGAATCAAGCACGAAGAAGGTCATTATGGTAATGATGGTAAGTGTTCCGGAAAGACCATCAACACCGTCTGAACAGTTTGTGACATTGATTGATACCCAGACTAAGATGACTGTAAGTATTCCAAACACAACAGGTGGAATATTTACAGAGCCGCCAAATATGGCAAAGGTGATTGTGCTTGAGTTGAAATGCAGATACACAACTGCCACAACAATGGCAACCGCAAAATCAAGTGCGCCCTTTAAATACTCGCCCCATGGCTTTTCAGCCGCATCGTCAAAGTAGCCTGTGAGCATCTCAATAACTATAAGTACAAGATAAATGGCAATCTCCGCATTGATTTGTGAGAAAAGCAGTGCCGATATCACAAATGTGAATATAAAGATAATACCGGCTCCTCTCGGCTTACCGGCTGAAAGCTTTCCGTCCACAGCAAACTGTCTGCCGAGGTCCTTTGGTAAAAATTTATTTAATTTTGCAATAGCAATACATGTGAGTGCGAATGCAAAAATCACTCCGATGAAAGCTATTATCGACATATCTGCCGAAGTCAAATAAGAAATCATATAGTCCTCCTTTGATATTGTATTACAACCTCATTCATTATATTAGTCTGACAAAAAAAAGTAAAGTTTTACTTGCAATTTTAAATAATTGTGTTATTATACTTATATGCTTTAAAGCGTTGAAGCATTAAAACTTTAAAATGTAACATCAAGCTACAGTAATATTTATATTTGTTACAATAATATTTATACTTGGAGGAAACAAAAATGGCTCAGAAAGGTGATTTAATGACAGCACGCCCTGATATCCGCGTGCTTGACGCTACCATTAGGGATGGAGGACTGGTAAACAACTTTATGTTTACAGATGATTTTATCAATGCTCTTTATCGTGCAAACGTAAAGGCAGGCATCGACTATATGGAGTTTGGATATAAAGCATCCAAGGAGCTGTTTGACGTAAATAAATTCGGCAAATGGAAGTTCTGTGATGAGGCAGCTATCCGTGAGATAGTCGGGGACAACAACTCTGATATGAAGATTTCTGTCATGGCGGATGTCGGCAGATGTGACACAAGAAGGATATTCTCCCTCGGGAGGACAGTGTGATTGACATGGTGCGTGTGGCTACATATGTACATCAGATGCCAGCAGCAATCGAGATGATTGAGGATGCCAAGTCCAAGGGCTACGAGGTAACCTGCAACATCATGGCTATCTCAAATACACAGGAATCAGACTTAGACCAGGCACTTGACATGGTTGCCAAGAGCTCTGCAGACGGCATATACATCGTAGACAGCTACGGAGCTCTCTATCCTGAGCAGATTCGCCGCACTGCCGATAAATACACAGAAATTGCTGAGGCAAACGGAAAGTTCGTAGGAATGCATGCGCACAATAATCAGCAGCTTGCATTTGCAAACACCATAGAGGCAGCAGCCCAGGGAGTCAGCCTGTTGGATGCAACAATGATGGGCATGGGACGAGGCGCAGGAAACTGTGCGATGGAGCTTTTACTCAGCTTCCTCAAAAATCCAAAATACAACGTATTCCCTGTACTCAAATTCATTGAAGAGCATATGCTTCCGCTCAAGGAGAGCGGTGCTGTATGGGGCTACGATATTCCATACCTGCTCACAGGACGCTTAAATCAGCATCCATCAGCAGCCATTGACTACATCAAGTCAGGCGAGACACATTACGCTGATTTCTACACAGATTTGCTTGATAAATAAAAAAAGATAGATGTATATAAATAAATCCGCTATGCCAGATTTTGGTGTAGCGGATTGTTTTTATGCGCGTGAAAACCAAAGAGTAATGCGAAACTCGGTATTATTATGTGAAACAATAGCCCGCCCATTCATCTGCTTCATCATAAGGGTAATATTTCTGATACCCATGCCGGTGGTATTAAACAGAGAGCTTTTATCTGCGATATGGTTTGTTATCTCGATACCTGCATCTTTACTCCGGTAGATAGAGCTTATGCAGACAGGCGCTTTGTTATCTGCATATTTGCATATATTGTTTGTTATATTGTTAAAAATCCGTCCGAGAAAGTTTGAGTTTACAGTGATTTTAAAATCCTTCCATATGAGCTTTTCTATATCAAGTGAAAAACTGTTTTCACGGAGGATAAAAGCCATCTCAGAAAGATAGTCACCTATTGCACTTTCCATATTGCATGGAGCGTCAAGCTCAAGAGCTTCTTCGTTGCAGGCAAGTGAATAGTCAAAAAGCTGGTCGGTAAGGCCTTTTATTTCGCATATTTTATTGAAAATCACATCTATGTGTTCAGTGGGAATCGCACCCTTTTTATTTTCCATTTTGATAATTTCAGCGTATGACTGCAGCCCTGCGAGAGGAGTGCGGATATCGTGTGCCATGCTTCGTATCAGCATATTTTTTTCATTGATCAATTCGGTTTCAGACTGCTCGACAACGTTTAAAGTGCCATATATTTGTGTGAGAATATGCCTGAAAATGAAAAACAAAATCACTATTGCTGTAATTAAAGTGAAGAGAGCATCACAAATAAGCAAAGTTTTGAGATATTTGTCCTGATAGTTATTATATATAAAAATTTTAGCTGTCCTGTCACTAAAGTTTAACGCTGTAAGATAAACAGATATTTTCTGATTATATAATAATAGATTTTGGGGCTTTTTGAGACTTAAATATTCTGTGGAAGCGTAATATGTTTCATTGTCAATGGATATGAGAAAAAATTCGGGCTTTTCTCTTTGAATCCATGCTTCAATGCTTTTAAAGTCGTTTGACGAAACCTTATTGTCAGACACATATTTTTGAAAGCTGGTAATATACGCAGCTTGTGTATTGTAAATATAGCTGTCGGAGCTTACATATTCATTTATTATTTTTTCCCCGCAAAGGTACATAGCTGTAAATACAGTAATTGAAATCAACAAAGCTATTAAAAATGAAATCAATAAGCTGCTTATGTATTCCTTATATCCGTTAAATTTATTCTTCAAATTTATATCCCTTTCCCCACACTGTTTTAATCAGGTGGGCACAGCCACAGCCGGCTTCAAGCTTATTGCGCAGATTTTTAATATGAACCATAATGGTGTTATTGGAAAACTGTGTATACGGTTCATTCCAGACGCTTTCAAATATATTTTGTGTTGAAAATGTCTTTGTCGGATGTGAAATTAACAGCAGAAGAATCTGATATTCTTTATCCGTGAGAGCAAGCTGTCTGCCATCGTAACTGACATTGTTGCATTTTGTGTCTAAGGTTAAGCCACATCGTTCAATAGTGGATGAAGCGGTGGTGTCTGATGCATCTGCATTGTCGTAGACGCGACATCTTCTGATAAGAGCCTGAATACGCGCTATCAGCTCCACGTAGGAGAATGGTTTTACAAGATAATCGTCCCCTCCGGCGGAAAGGGCTTCCATTTTATCGGTTTCAAGAGATTTGGCTGTCAAAAAAGAGAATCGGAACATATGATTTTTCCCTGATTTTACGGCATACATCGATGCCGGAAATATTTGGCATCATTATGTCAATAATCAGCAGATCAAAGGTTGAGTCAAATTTTTGAGCCCTTCTTCACCGTCATGCGCTTCTTCGATGAAGTAACCTTGATTTTCAAGTAAAATTCTAAGTGCATTTCTAATAGTAACATCATCTTCAATAATAAGTAGTTTATTCATACGCAAATATCTCCTAAGTAGTATAATAATATAAAATATAATAGCACATAAAAATGTAAAATGTGCTTAATTAAATCTAAAAAAATCTGAAGAAATCTGAAGTTCTAAAATTACAAAGCTTGTGTTATCTGAAAAGCAATCACATAATAATTCAGAAAAATTTAGAATAAATTAAGCCGATAATTCAGAAATATAGTTTAGTATATAAGCATAGACGTCTATGGTAACAATGCGGTAGTAAAAAATTACAAGGAAAGGGAAATATGAGACAGCAATTAAACAGAATTATAAGTGATAAAAAAAGTATAGGAATGATAATTTTTATGCTCGTAATTCCAATTTTGGATATTGTACAGATTTATTATCAGGATATTATTATATGTAATGGAGAAATGGGGAAACCCTATCCGTTATATGTCACATTTTTATCATGCTATTCACAAGGGCACATATTTCAAATGATTTATCTGTGGTTTTTGCCATTATATTTGCTTGTAATAGTGGGAGAAGAGAGTATTGTTGATTATATTACAGGATATAAGAATATATTGATATGTAAAATGGGAAAAAAAATAAATATATTTTACAAAAAATGAAATCAGCCTTTATCGTCTCATTTACAATTGTATTTGTAGGACTGGGATTAAATCTTATACTATCACAAGTAGTATTTAATGGGGGAACAAATACACCGTTTGATGCAGAACCATTGAAATATGACAGTTCTGTCATGGTAGAAACATTTCTTTTTGAAATAAGCTATACACATCCATTGACAACGAATATAGTCTACATTCTTATAACGGCAATATTTGCCGGTGTTTTGGGAATGATGGGAGCTGCGTTGGCAATATCTATACACGAAAGAAAGATGGTATATGCGTTGACCTTTGCAATTTGGTTCATACCTATTTTGTTTAAAAATTCATCAATGCATATTTTTCAACCGTTTATGGAATATGGTTTTAATGTTGTTGTTCCAATGGCGATATGGTGTATAGTGCTTTACATTTTAGTGATTATAACAGCTATTATATGGGAGAAAAAAATTGTTGAAGTATAAATATTTAGTATGTGCTTTAATATATGTGGGATTGTGTAGTATAGATTGTTATTTTTCAAATGTACCTATGCTTAATTCAATAGGGCAGATGGGGATAACGGAGGATGTAATTTTCCTGAATATCCACAATTCAGGCAGTAATTTCTGTGGAATTAAAGAAATATTGGTTGTAGATACAATTCCTGTCTTATTGGGAATATACTATGCATTAGATAAAGAAAAAACATATATATTACTTAGATATAAAACGCGGGAAAAATATAATAATAGCCAGATCAGGATAATTATTGTAATGGCGGCAATATTTTCGGCAGTTCGTCAGATAGTTGATTATATTTTTACGGTGTATAGTTTTAATGGTGCAACAATTAAGAAATATCCATTTGTGCTGTATTCTCTTATGGAATTTGTTGTTATTTGGATTTTCTTTGTCGCAACAGGTCTTTTTTTATAAAATACTTAGAGATTGTTTACAAAATGAACTTATTGCTCTTATAGGAGCTTTTGGAGTTAATTTTGTGCAATTCATTTTGATAAGATTTTGGCTCGTTAAGTTTTGGATACCGGGTTTAGATGTTGCTGTAGCATATAATTTTTGGAAGGAAATAAATCGTTTGTAAGCTGTTTGGGTATTCTTGCAAAAAATATAGTAATGGCAATAGTTCTGTACATAGCTGGAATAGTAACGTTTGCAAAAAGGGATATTTTAAGAAATGAAAAATAAGTGGTTAAACATAATATTGATCATATGCATGATTATTATGCAAAGAGTTGTAATACAAATGAGTGGCTATGAGGTATATCAATTACCATTTGCCAGTACACTTTTTATTTTTGACAACCCAACAAGTAATTTAGTGCAAATTTTATATGCATATATACCATTACCATTTGTACTTTTTTACTTTTCGGGTAATGCAAGAGAAATTACAACCGGATATGGTAAGCTTTGGCTGATCAGATCTTATAGCAGAGAGAGGTTATACTTAAAAAATGCTATATTATCAGCAGCGAAATTAGCCTGTATAGTAATAGGTCAGACGATTATTTTTTTTAATATGTGATGGGACATGGAATGATTTATCAAGTATAAAATTAATACAGGTAATAGTTACATATTTTGTTGGAGTATGGACATTGGTACAATTACAATTTTTACTTGAATTATTTATGGATGCCAGTATTTCAAATATATTTGTAAATATTTTTTTTGTGGTATCACTGATAATTGGAAATAACGTACTGATAAATCGTGATTTAAGCCGGATTGGAGTTATGCTTTTCCCCAATATGCTATTTGGAACGCGTAGTGGGATAATTTTCAAAAAAAAAACATATATGTGAGATACGAAGCTTCAATTACATATGTGATTATATTATTAGTGATTTTAAATATTATTTCAATAATAAAATATAAGAAAACAGACATTTACTGAGGAGATGATATAGTATGATACAATTACAAAATGTAACAAAGAGGATAAAGGAAAATACGGTATTGGATAATGTATCGTATACGTTTAAAAGTGGTTTTGTTTATGGTTTATATGGGCAAAATGGTTCAGGAAAGACTATGCTGCTAAGAGCTATAAGTGGTTTGATAAATCTGGATAGTGGAAGTATTTTCATTGATGGGGAAAAGCTGCATGATAAAATTGAGTTTCCACCTGAGACCGGTATTGTTATAGAAAATATGGAATTGCTGCCGGAATGTTCCGCAAAGAGAAATCTTCAGATGCTTGCAAAGATAAAAAATATAGCTGATGAAAAAGATATAATCTTTTCTCTGGAAAGGGTGGGTCTGGATCCCGACTCTGATAAAAGTGAAAAAATTTTCATTGGGAATGAAACAACGATTAAATATTGCACAGGCAATTTTTGAAAATCAAAAGATTATATTGCTTGATGAACCGACAAATGCATTGGATGAAGAGGCAGTGCAGCTTATATATAAAATAATAAGAGAGGAGAAGTCAAGAGGAGCAACGATTATTGTAGCCACTCATCATAAAGAAGATTTAAAGGAAGTGTGTGATGTGATATTAAAAATTGCGGAGGGAAAAATTGTTGAGGAAAATGAAAATAAATAAGTATTTTCTTGGAATTGTTCTTATAATCATAATAATTATGTACTTTATGGCTGGAGTTCTTTTCCTGGGAAATACAAGAGAAGATAATAATATGAAAGTTAGTACTGAACAACAGAAAATAGCATATCAGACTTTTAAGTCTGAAACAGAAGGCTATAGTCTTGCATCAAAATACGCAGAAAATCTGCAGAATAATTCTTTGGACAAAGAAGCTATTAATTTACAATTGCAGGAGGCAAAAAGAAATTTTTACAGGATAATATTAAAGGAATAAGCAGGGAAAGCGATAATTTTGCGCAGATGTTTTATTATTGTGGGATCATATATGGGTTAGATGATATTTACAATTGTGGTGATTATGAATTTGTAAAGGTTGGAATTGAAGTCAGAAAGTATATTATTAAAGTTCAAAATGGTGATATGGATGATGAGCTTGAAGCTGACTTATATGATAAGCTGACAAAACTCACTGCTGATGATATACAGGAGGTTGTTAACGCAATTGATAATTAAAACAAGATAAAAATAGCAAATCTTTAGGACAATGCAACAAATGGGATATGTACAGTTCTAAATTAACCCATTCTTTTGTAGTGCATTGTAAAACATAGCACGTCCAGAATAGTTCCAATACGCACAATTTTGACGAGGAAGATTACTTGAATAAAAGCAGATAAAAATCAGTTGTAGAAAATCCAAATAATGGATATAATAATATAGGAAAAGAGACGAACATAGATTTCTAACAGAAAGGACGTGATATTATGGTAACAACAGAATCTGTAACTATTAAAGTTCCGGTAGGAATGTCAAAATATCTGGTAACTATGAATCCGGAAACAGAGCTTACCCGAAATGCACTGTTGCTGTATCCATATATACTGAATCAGACGATATCCCATGGTCGTGCGGCTGAAATTCTGGGAATCAGAAAATCCGAGTTGATTGATCTGTATGATAAGCTGGGATATTCCTATTTTGATATGACGATGGATGATCTGGATGATGAACTGAATACTTTCAGAGAACTCAAAAAAAGAAGGAGGCTGCGGTATGATTGTTGTATCAGATACAACACCGCTGATATCACTTCTTAAAATCAATCGTATAGATTTGCTGGAAAAACTGTTTGGCGATGTTTTGATTCCGCAGGCAGTATTTGATGAGCTGACAGTTGATGAACGATTTCGGCTGGAAGCCGATGAGATTAGGCAGAAGAAATTTATCGTAGTGAAGCCTGTCAATAATCCGGAATCAGCAAGTATATTAAAAAAAGAGCGGCAGGTCTTGACCAGGGCGAGAGTGAAGCGATTGTCCTGTCAGATGAATTAAAAGCAGATCTGTTATTGATGGATGAAGCAAAGGGAAGAAATGTATCAGCTCAGATGGGACTTAGAATCATGGGGACGATAGGGATTCTTATGGCAGCCTATGAGGAACACGAACTGACATCGGATGAAGTCAGAGAATGCGTGGATGGTCTGCAACGTGCCGGACGACATATCGGACAGCGGCATTATCAGATGCTGTTAAGCAGATTGAAAGACTAAAAATACTCTGGTTCTATAACAGTACCGTGGTTCTGGATTGGTTCTAAAAAGTTTTGAAACGAGATGCAGGATAGAAAAATTGAAAATAGTAGTAAATCTGACGTCTGTACCATTTGTTCTGGGGCTGATTGTAGAACTGGAGGATTGTTATATTGTGACTTCGAACCGGGAGAGTGGATTCGGAAGATACGATGTGATGTTGGAGCCAAGAGGAATTCCAGAGGAAAAGATTCATAAATACGCGTTTGCGTTTTGCGGGAAACATGTTTTGATAGGGAAGTCAACAACAGGAGATAAATAGCAAAAATCTCTGGACACTGCATAAAACAGGAGCCTCGCAGGAGAACTTGCTACAAAATCCGCTGTACGAAGCGGCTTAGCAGCTGTTGGAATTATGTCAAGATACAGCAATGGGGCTGTAAAAAACTTCCCTAGAAAAAAAAATCGCCCAGGCCGTGAGGTCTGAGCGATTTTTTGGTATAATTAATTATGCTACTAACAAACTATACTAATGGTAATTATACTATGCGGCAGGTGAAATTACCATTAGAAATCGCAAAATTGATCGATATTTCTGATCCGGTATATACTTTTTGTGTCCAATGTATTGACATAGATCCAATGCTTTGTACCTTTGATGGAAAAATTCAATAGCACATATGGTCATTATCCGAAATATCAGGTTGCTGATGCCGGATACGGTTCTTACAATAATTATCTTTATTGCGAAGAACACGGCATGGAAAAACACATGAAATTTCCCATGTACAAAAAAAAAAAGCAACGACAGACGAAAGCTGAATAAAACTCAAGCGTGATTAGCTGAGCTTTATTAAATGCACCATTTTTTATACCCAAAGATGCAGACCTGTTCAAAAATAGAAAAATTCATACAAAGAAACAACAAAACCGACATTTGCCGGAGTTGGCGTTTCTTAATTAGGGGACTTATTTTACAGCCCCATTAAATTATAGCTGAATCATTATAATATATGAGATGATACCTATAACACTATAAAAGCAAGGAATGAGAGTATGACAGCAAAATCTATGCCTGTTATGGTTGGAAAGAAACGATAAAAAGATATCCCTTGAATTGAACTTTGGTTTGATTCAAGGAGATTTTATATTTGGAGTGTCATTTTCTGCAATTAGGAGTCACTTTCTGCAAGAACAATTGAACAATACAATTTATTTGATATATTTAAAGAAGAAAGTGATATTTAATTTGACAAGAGTATAATCGTTTGTTAAAGAAGAAAATGGATTTCAGAGTAATTTATCAAGGAGAGAAAATTATGCTTATAGTAAGAGAGTTTAGCAATAGATTTCAGCAAATGTCTGGAATGCCTATCAATAGTAACGAAACAAAGGAAAGACTTAAAGCGGCTGGAATAGATATAAATAGTAAACAATATCGAACTGTTATGAGTGAGATGTCCAGAGATGGTGGCGGTGGATATACTACAATCTCAGCCATTAAGAAACGAATGAGCCGATATGATAAAGATGGAGACTGGATTAATCCACGCACAGGATTGGCGGGGGTACTCGTTACAGATAAAAATTGTGCTAGCAAAAATAGAATTGTTTCAATTTCAGAAAGCATTATGGATGAGATGTTTGAAAGCACTAAAAAAGAATTTTATATGGAAAATGGGGTGCATAACGGCGATACAACAAACAGATCAGAGATATATCAAAAGTTGTATCAGCAAACTGAGAAAAACGACAGATTAGCAGCAGGGTATACATTAGAGGAGTATGAGCGACAGTATTGGCAGGCATTCACAGATGCCGTAAAAGTAGCAGACCCTAAATGGGAGGCTGGAAAACCTATCATGCCGGGAGTTTTAGATAGAATTACAAGTAAATCCATTGATGCTTTATTAGTAAAATCTGGTAGTCAACTGATTAGAAAGTCATTTGAACGAATGATATAAAAAGTATCCATTTTGCGGGGGAGAGCATTCTGTTTGATAATATTTATGTTTTGACTTAAGGAGGATTTTTTATGAATACTATTAAGAAGAGAGCTTTAACATCAATTGCAGTATGTTTTATGGCATGTTTAATGTTTTCAATGCCGGTATTAGCAGCTTCAAATTCATTTTCGAAGACCACTGTAAAGTTAAATGCGATAGATTGTGGGGTATCTCAAATAGAAAAAGTTTCTTCAGGAAGTGTTTAGGAACCAATCCTAAAATCACTCAGGTGAAAGTATACTTAAATGTAGCAAGTGGTACAGATCCGTTTGACCTTTATATTGAGAGTCCAGAAGGAACAGTAGCAAGGTTGACACCTTCTACAAAGTCAGGGACATATTATGTAACCGATTTTGTGTGTGAAAATCCCAAAGGAGATTGGTATCTTCAAATTGAAAATTTAGGCAAAACCTATGATCCCAATAAACTATATCCTGCATCAACGGTAACGGCAACAATAACAGTCACATACAGTTACTGATTTAATATCAATAGGATGACATTCTCGCAAGTAAATAATGATTTGTTCATTTGCAACATGTTAAACACGATACTTTTTTAGAGGATAAAGGTTTTGGGTTTTAAAAAAAAGGCACCATTTACAAAGCCAATTGACCCTTGAATTGTTGTCAATTATAGTTGTCAAAAAATACGGAGGTGAGATAAAAAATTTTAGTAGTATTTTGTTGCTTTATAATTGTATGTATTAAGAAAATTAAGCGGAGAAAGTTTTATGAGAACAAAAAAATTTATAGTTGCATTATGTTTTAGCTTTTTTATGTTCATGTGTAGTGTGTCAACTGTGTATGCGTATAATACATATAATCAGCACAAATTGACATATGGTGTGGGAAATTATGGAAAAGATACACAACATTACTTTATTACATCAAGTGCAAGCGGCTATGCATCTTATATTAATACGGCAATGAGCGAATGGGTAAATACAACTAGTAGCATGGGAGTAACAACCCCTATTTCTTATACAAAAACCACAACACAATCAAGTAGTAGAATGGATATATATCAAGTAAGTACTGTTAATGAATGGTGGGGGTTAACAACTATGTATAATGGAAGTACAGAGGTTGATCCATTCAGTAGCAATTGGGCTTGGGGAAAAATACAATTAGATGCGGATTTTTCGGATTTAAGTGAAAATAAAAGATTGGCTGTTATAGCTCATGAAATGGGGCATGTTATGGGGTTGGCACATTCAGACTTTAGTAATGTTTTGATGAGGGCAGATATTGCTTATAATTCAAGTAGTACCTCGAGAGCACAAACTAATGATTTAGGTGGAATAAATTATTTATATAAGTAGGAGGAAGTAAAATGAAAAAAATTGGTATTAGAATATTAGGGTGTATGGCATTATTGTCAATGGTTGGTTGTGGAAGGATAGAAGGTGCAAGTGTTCAGGATTTAAGCAATACTAAAGATGCAATTGTTGAAAGTGAAACCACTTTGGCAGAAAATAATAATGAATATTCAAATAAAAATTCCCTATTTTATAGTGATATTTCTAGTTATGAAATTTTTACAGATGTAAATAGTGAAGCTGCGTTAAAAAATCTTTACTATAATATTGATGAATTTATTGATAGTGACTCATCAGATGTCATTGTAAAAGGAAATATTATAGAAATAGAATATGTGTATATTGATGGATGTTCTTATTCTGTGCTTACCGTTGATGTGGGAGAGAGCATATAAAGGCGAGGTGCAGGAAACCATCACTGTGTATGAGGATGGAGGATATACTCGGCTGAGCGATGAAAAGGAACAAATTGAAGCACATGCCGATTTGTCACAATACACAGAAGAAGAAATGGAAAATTTGCTAATTAACCATACTTTTATGGGTGCGGAACATTCAAATGTTGGAGATACTGTTATTCTATTTCTGAAAACAAATGAAGGCAGTATTCTGGGTGACAGTTATCGAATTAACTGTTCAGTCTTTGGACGGTACACTTTGAATAAAGATAGCTATATTAGACCTGAATTTATTGTTGAGAATGATAATCCAGAGAAAATAACAACATATAGTAATATGGATACATTCGAGTTTTCGGTGTCTAAATCAATGCTTGAAGATAAACTTTCACAGCAGTAAAATGTCTATATTGAAAATATTGGAAAAAAAGTAAATGTTTGATATAACAGACTATCAAAGAAAATTATGCATTTTTTCTATGGGTATTCTTGCAACAGTGATGTAATTTAATAGGCACAGGAGTATGTCAAAAGACCAAAACAGAAAGTGTTAATGATAATAGGTGTTTACTGTTATAACATTTGTTATTTAAAGGGACTGTCGCTTTAACGATTTAGCATGACAGCCCCTTTTTCGAATCTCTTTTTAAAATATTATAGGGAAGAAACAAGATGGACTAGAACGAGTCCCTTTTCATCATGCATATTGCATAAAATAATGCAAAAAAGAACCAAAATGGGTTCATAGGCATGGTGAAAAGGGATGGAACAGAAAATAAAGCAAGATGAGATATTTATTGGTAAGAATATCCGGCGTATAAGGAAAGAAAGAGGAAGAACGTTTGCTAAAGAGATATAATTATATTCTTTAAGTTCGGAGACAGTAGTAATGCCGGCATATGTTAATGCAAATTTGGTAATAGAAGAAAGATTAAGCTGTTCAAAATGTTGATTTTGGTCATTTTCTACAAATATAGGTCGATTTCTGCCTTTTATTTGATTGTTCGGGTGAGAAATAGTAATATATGACTGTAAAATGGTTTTATATTATTCTAATTGAACGAGGGAAAATAAGCTATGTTTATATGGAAGTAAATAAAGTTTTTGTTGGAAGGTGCCAAAATATAAAAATATGTACAAAATTAAAAAAACACAACCAACCAAACGAGCAAATATGCAAAATTTAGAGGGGGGAAAAACGTATGTTTAGAATTGCTATATGCGATGATGAAAAGATTTTTAGAGATGACCTAAAGGAAATACTTATACGTTATATGACTGACAGAGGAATAATGCTTGAAATTTATACTTTTAGTTCAGGAAAAGAATTTGTTGAACTGGGAATTGAAATGGTAAAATATAAGATTGTTTTTCTGGATATCAACATGGATGAACTGGATGGAATTATGACAGCAAAAAAGATCCGGGAAAACAGCAAGGATATGTTTATTGTTTTTGTTACAGCCTTTGTAAACTATGATAGAAGGATATAAGGTAGATGCAGTAAGATATATTTTAAAGGACAATAAAAATCTGGTTGCCAGTGTTTATGAGTGCATGGATGCAATTCATGAAAAAATGGATTATAAGATTACTTGGGCTGAATTTGATTTCTGCGAAGGTACAAGGAAAGTTTCATTGAATCGCATATTGTATATTGAGAGTAAATTACATAAATTGGAGTTTCATGTAATGGAGGATTGTCTGCAAAAATATACATTACAAGGGACGCTAAATGAAATAGATGATAAGTTTGCCGGAAATGATTTTCTGCGGATACATCAGAGCTTTCTGGTTAATATGAAATTCATTAAAGATGTAAGCAGATACAGAGTATTGCTGAATAATGGAATTCTATTAGATATACCTAGAGCAAGATATAAATATGTAGAAGAAAAGTTTATCGCTTATAGAGGTGAAGTATAAATGTTTGTTTATATTCAGAGTCTTTTGATTATGATGTTGGAAATATTATGCTGCAAAATTTTTTTTTTGAAGCATTTGGAATAAAAAGAGAGGAAAATAATTGTTGGAAAAATTATAGTATAGTTATCGGATTGACAGTGCTTTGCTATTTTATTGCAATGATTTTTCGAGACTATTTTATTGTAAAGCAGGTATTTTCAATTATTCTCATAACATTCTTTATGTTGCTTTATCTTAAACTGAGTTTTGGTAAGGCGATGATTTTATCAGCATTATTTGAGAGTCTTTTGCTCGTGATGGATTATTTCGCGTTACTTATGAATATTTATATTTTTCATAACATGGAAGAAGTATGGGAATCACATGTTATACAGGGTTCATTGGTCGTTGTTTTAGGAAAGGCATTGTTACTTTTTGCTGTATTAATTATTAGAAATCATATGGAGAAAAAATCTTTGGCTATGCTGGCAGATACAGAATGGCTTCGGTTTATTTTTTTCCCTATTTTCACAATATGTGTTATTACAGCTATGATAAAAATGTCTGAAGATATAAAAAATAAAGCCCAGGAGAATTTATTTTTTGTTATAGCGTGTGGATTGGCGGGAATGAACATAGTTGTATTTTATTTAATATATGATATTTTAAAACGAGAAAATAAATTGCAGGAGGAACGTATTTATAGGATACAGGTTAAAAACCAAATAGGTATGTATCGTTCTATTTCTGAAAATTTTGATAAACAAAAGAAAATGACACATGAATATAAAAATCAGATTATGTGCATTGATTCTTTGATAAAAAAGAAGAAATATGATTCATTGGAAAGCTTTGTAAATAAAATCAGTGGTCAAATTAGTAAAGAATTGGATTTTATTTGTACAAATAATGTGATTGTGGATGCGGTATTGAATACTAAATATCAGGAAATAAGGGATAAAGGTATTGTTTTTGTATTTAAAATTAATGATTTATCATCTTTGAATATTAGCGATGAGGATGTTGTGGTTATTATGTCCAATTTATTAAACAATGCGATTGAAGCATGTGAAAAGTGCAGAGGGGATAAAATAATAAAATTGAAAATTGTTATAGAGGACAATAATGCGATTATATCGGTGAAAAATACTTATGAGAATGCTGTTATTTATGAAAATGGAGAGATACAGACTACAAAGATTCTGGATACAGATGAACATGGAATAGGAATAAAAAAATATAGCTGAAACAATAAGGAAGTACGGGGGGCTCTTATGTGATTCAAAACGATGAACGAGAGTTTTATTTTTCCATTATGATTCCTCTAGTGAAAAGTGATTTCTGAGAACAAATCACTTTTTTGTCGTTTTCTGCAAAATAAGTACACTTTCTGCAATAGACCTTGTTAAGAAATTGTGTATTGTTATACTTACAGTAGAAGGAGGCGTTGATATGATTGAGAAGATGGCAATGGGGTTGGTTGACCAAATGGCTGAGGAAAAAATGATTGACAAGGAAGCGGAAGAATATTATGTCTATACGCTTGTTTCGTTAATGGAAAAATTTATAACCATTGGAACTATTTTGCTAATAAGTGTACTGATTGAGAAATTAGTTCCAACAGCATTCTTTTTGTTATTCTTTTTTGTCATTAAGAAAAAGAACAGGCGGATATCATATGAATACCTTTTTTCAATGTTATTTGGGTACAGTGGTTACTTATATGCTTGTCTTAGGTTTATGTATGGTTCTGGTTGACTATCCGCAGCTGGTTTTTGGATTATTATTAGTTGCAATTTGCATAGTTGAAGTTATAGGGACTGTTAATCATCCCAACATACATATGGATGCGGTAGAACTGTCAGAATCAAAGAGGGCGGCAAGAATTTTGTGTGCAGTTGAAGTGTGTGTTATTTACACTTTTACTTTGCTCGGAGCCGATATGATGTATGTTTGCCATATGGCAGTTGCTGTTATATTATGTGCGGTTCTGTTGCTGATAGCTAAAATATTAAAACAGGAGGTAAAGAGAAATGAAGAAAATTAACAAAAAGGTATTGAAGGTTGTGGAGAGGGTGATAAGAAATGAGATTAAGAGAGCCAGTGGTGATCCTCCGTTTTGTTTGGGGATATTTCATCAACCGAAAAGACCGGTAGAACATAAATGTAATAGAGAAAATAAATAAAGAAATAAATGGTAGTATATTTCTTCACAGACTCCTTAAATCCTATAATTTCAAGCTTTTGCGATACTTTGTTGTTCATATCATTATTCACCCACCAGGTGAAGAAAATATATGGTAAAATAGACGTAACAAAACCTATAGATTGGAGTCTTTTACCATGAATAACAACCACCGAATCACACTGAGCACCAATAAGAACATTATTGTTGAGTTTACAAATGATACAATAAATCGTTCTGAATAAAGTGTTTTTCAGGAAACATCCAATTTAGGAATTTTGATTAAGAGAGAGATAATAAAATGAAAATATGTTATATAGTTGTTTCAGCTTTTTTGATTATTTTCTATCCAAGACAATTAACACATCTTATGTGCTTTGGGAGACATCGTGATAAGAATATTGTCAAAAGCAAAGCTGCTTATTGGGGAATATATTTGTTTTGGACAATTATTTTTTTGATTGGTTGTCTGATGATGGGTTCAGCGATGAAAGTAAATTCTACAATGGATAAATTAGTGTATTATTTCATTTTAGGAAGTGATAATAGGGATTGTGTTGAATTGGGAAGTGAAGAGAATGATGAGGCATATATTTCTACATATTATACACGAAAGGAAATCAATGAGAGCTTTTTATTTGAGGTTGTCCAAAAACATGAATATGCATATGAGATGTGTCAATTACAGGAGTTGATAATTAAGAAACAGGATGAAAGATGGATACTTTATTTGAATGATGAGGTGATGGGATATGTAGAAGTAAAAAAGGTTTTTTAATTAAGGAGTTTTGTTTTGTGTGGGATAGGCAAAAAAAAATAGACCAAAGGAGGCAGTTATATGAGTAAAAAAATGTGCAAGAGGATATTTTCAGTAATTTTATCATTAGGTCTTGTTATGGTTCAATCCATGAATGTTAATGCAGCAGGTAATGAAATTGGTAAATATTCAGTATTCGTTTAGTGGCAGATATGCGGTGCGGACAGGCATCTATTTGGGATTTTAAAAAATAGCAAAAATCTCTGGACACTGCAACAAACAGGAGCCTCGCAGGAACACTGCTGTAAAATCCGCTTAGTATGAGCGTATTTTGCAGCAAGTGCTCCTGCGAGGCTTTGTCATTTAATCCAATAAACTTAAAACGCTTTATTTCTTCTTCCACGCAAGAAGCCTCTCAATATGCAGCGGTTTCCCCTGAACAGCCTGCACCTTCAATCTGTTTTCCTCACTGAAACCAACCAGAATATCATGATTAGCCTCAGCCAGATAATCGATGATACCATCGATATCAGACTTCGTGTTCTTCGGACAATGAATATACAGATGCTTATTTGCGGAAATATGCAGTGTATATGAGATGCTGAAATGATACCACAGAATCTTGTGCAGGGTAGAGTATTTGTAAATCCATAAAATCTCTTTGATAGGCACGATGGCATTGCCATAAGGCGAGGTCATGATAAAATAGTGCTCTGTGATAAACATGTCATCCGTGGCAAGCTGTGGCAGTGTGGCAAGCTCCTCCTCAGCCTCGGCAAGCAGCTTGTGTGGGTTGCCGAATACAACAAGATTCTGACATGCTGGTGCCAAAACAGGAAACCTGATGCAAAGGATGTAGAATATCAGGCTGATAACAGCATAGATGAGAGTGCCAAAATAAAAAAACAAACATAAAAATAGTAGTTTTCAAATGGTACTCAGGCTCATTAAGATAGCAGCCTGTTATGGTATCGGAGAGTCCCTTGGAATCCCAACTCAGATCCTTAGACAGTTTATTTACAAACTGTGTGTAGGTGCCCTTTCCCTTTACGATTTTACCGACCACCGTGAGTTTGTCGATAGAGGGCAGACCCTCCTCACAGGTGGATGGTGCAAGCAGTACAATAGAGCGTGCTTATCACGCATGCAGTAGTAGTAATAGCCCTTGATATCGTTGCCGTCCTTCATGGTGTAGCCGGTAAAGTAAAGCTTTTTAAGGGTGGTTTTTACATATCTGTCCGAATCCTTGTATGCAGCTTCAAAGCTGACAGAATCGTCAATGTGTATGGGCGATAAAATATCTCCGAGTGAAAATGCAAACCATAGCACGGTAAGCAGAATGATGTATACAATCGGAGAGAAAAGACGCCTTTTGTAAAATGCTTTGATGTTTTTTGTTATGTAGTGTTCGTAATTATCAATCATATGCTTAGTATAATGGTTTTTGTGCCTTATATCAACCTTGATTTTGAGACATTTAATTGTTATTATATAATCAATAGTAACTATTCAGAACCATTGAGAATAAAAAAGCTGATGTGTCATGCTTGCATGTAAGCAGCAGATTTTCTTGTTCTCAAGGTGGCTCGAATAGAGCCACCCCCACACATATGAGCAAAATTGGCTGCGAAGCAGCGGGAAAGCACGAGTATCGTGCGTTTTTGCGAATGTGCGTGGGATGGTTCTGAATAGTTACGGTAAATAGAAACACGAAATGAGGTAATTATGGAAGCATACACGAGTTTTGCCCGGGTGTATGACATGTTCATGGACAATGTGCCATATGAGAAGTGGAGCAGATATATTGTCGAAAAACTGCGTGCAAATGGCATAGACAGTGGATATGTCGTGGACTTAGGATGTGGTACGGGAAAGCTTACCACGCTTCTTGCAGATGCAGGCTATGATATGATAGGCATTGACAATTCTTTTGACATGCTTGATATGGCGCTTGAGAGAGAGGATGACAGAATCCTTTATCTGATGCAGGATATGAGAGAGTTTGAACCGGGAGAAAAGGTGAGTGCCGTCGTAAGCGCATGTGACAGCATCAATTACATTCTTGAGCCTGAGGATCTGCAGGCAGTTTTTTTCTGCGTGAGCGAAAGTCTCAAAGAGGGTGGCATTTTTATATTTGATATCAATACTCCATACAAATATGAGGTGCTCATGGCTGATAATACCATAGCTGAAAACCGTGATGAGGGCAGCTTTATATGGGACAATTATTATGATGCCGATGAGAAAATAAACGAGTATGACCTGACACTTTTTATAAAGGAGCAGTCAGAGGATGAGGATGACATCTACAAGAAGTTTGAGGAAACTCATTTCCAGAGATGCTATGAGATTTCAGAGCTTAAGGAGCTTCTTGAGCAGTCGGGACTTGTGTTTGATGCGGTGTATGATGCGTACACAGACAATCAGGTGAAATGTGACAGTGAGAAGGTCACTGTAATTGCACATAAAGCATAGAATTAGATAATGAGAGGTAAATTATGTCAGATTATATAGTAAGAGCAACAGCGGCGGATGCCAATATCAGAGCATTTGCTGTAACATCAAAGGAGATGGTGGAGACCGCCAGAGAGGATCACATGACAACACCTGTCATGACGGCGGCACTTGGCAGACTTCTTTCTGCGGGAGCCATGATGGGAGCTATGATGAAGGGCGATAAGGATATCATAACTCTTCAGATACAGTGCAGCGGACCTGCAAAGGGACTTACCGTCACAGCAGATTCGCACGGCAATGTAAAGGGCTTTGCCATGAATCCACAGGTTGAGCTGCCACTCAATGCGGCAGGCAAGCTCGATGTGGGAGGAGCGCTTGATCTTGGTATACTTACAGTCATAAAGGATATGGGCTTAAAGGAGCCGTATTCAGGTCAGTGTGAGCTTAAAACAGGTGAGATAGCTGAGGATCTGACTTATTATTTTGCCACATCTGAGCAGATTCCGTCGGCGGTTGGTCTTGGCGTGCTGGTGGATAAGGACCAGAGCGTGAAGCAGTCCGGTGGATTTATCATCCAGCTTATGCCGTTTACACCGGAGGATGTTGTGGACAGGCTTGAAAAGAAAATCACAGAGATTGATTCTGTGACACAGATGCTTGACAGGGGGCTGACTGGAGCAGATACTTGAGGAAATTTTAGGGGATTTCGGGCTTGAAATCACAGATACGACAGAGACACGCTTCCACTGTGACTGTTCAAAGGAGCGTGTGAGCAGAGCACTTTCCACACTTAGCAAAAAGGATCTTGATTCCATTATCGCAGATGGTGAGAGCATTGAGGTAAAGTGCCAGTTCTGTAATAAGGCATATGAGTTTACGGTGGATGAGTTGAAGGAGATGCGCTAATTGAAGGACGGATATATAAAGGTCGCTGCAGCGACACCAAAGGTAAAGGTAGCTGATACTGTATACAACGGACAGCTTATTAAAGCTCTTATGAAGGAGTGCACTGACAACGGGGCAAAGGTGGTTGTTTTCCCGGAGCTTTGCATTACCGGATACACCTGTCAGGATCTTTTCTGGCAGGATAAGCTCATAGCTGCAGCAGAGGATGAGCTTATAGGGATAGCAGATTACAGCAGGAGCCTTGACGGCATATTTTTCATAGGGCTTCCATATGAGATAAACGGCATGCTCTATAATATGGCGGCAGTTGTATCGCGCGGAGAGGTGCTTGCCATGGTGCCAAAGACATTTCTGCCAAACTATAATGAGTTTTATGAGGCAAGGCATTTTGCATCGGGAGAAAACCTTAGCACATATGTCACACTGAAAAATGGACAGCAGGTGTCTGTAGATACTGATTTTATTTTTAGCTGCAAGCAGCTGCCAAAGCTTAAGATAGCGGTGGAGCTTTGTGAGGATCTTTGGACTCCGAACCCGCCGAGCATCAGACACGCGATGTCGGGAGCTACTGTGATTGTAAATCTGTCTGCATCAGATGAGGTGACAGGCAAGGCAATATACAGGAGAGAGCTTGTGAGCGGACAGTCTGCCAGATTAATCTGTGGATATATTTATGCGTCAGCGGGAGACGGTGAGTCCACACAGGATGTGGTCTACTCAGGACACAATCTCATCTGTGAAAACGGAAATGTGCTTGCCGAGTCAAAGCGCTTTACAAATGAGACTATATACAGCGAGATTGATGTGGAAAGAATAGAGACTGAGAGGCGCAGGATGACAACATTTGTTGTCGAGGATGATCACAGATGGGCTGAGTTTGATCTTGAGGTAAGGGATACCACTCTTAGCCGCTATGTAAATCCGGCTCCCTTTTGTTCCTGCAGACAAGACAGACAGGGACAGACGCTGTGATGAGATTCTTATGATTCAGGCTATGGGGCTTAAAAAGAGATTAGAGCATACCAACTGCAAGACCGCGGTTATCGGTATTTCAGGAGGACTCGACTCCACACTGGCACTGCTTGTCACGGTAAGAGCATTTGACCTTTTGGGAAAGGATCACAAGGATATAGCGGCAGTTACTATGCCGGGCTTTGGAACGACAGACCGCACATATGACAATGCGGTAAATCTCATTAAATGCCTTGGAGCTACATTTATCGAGGTGGATATAAAGGATGCCGTAAATATACATTTCAGGGATATCGGACAGGATCCGTCTGTGCATGATGTCACATACGAGAATGGACAGGCACGCGAGCGCACACAGATACTTATGGATATCGCAAACAAGGAAAACGGAATGGTTATAGGTACAGGAGATTTGTCAGAGCTGGCACTCGGCTGGGCTACCTACAACGGAGACCATATGTCCATGTATGCTGTAAATGCATCGGTTCCAAAGACTCTGGTGCGCCATCTGGTAAAATACTATGCAGATACCTGCGGCAGTGATTTGCTGGAAAGTACACTTCTTGATGTGCTTGATACACCTGTTTCTCCTGAGCTTTTACCACCTGAAAACGGTAAGATTTCACAGAAGACAGAGGATCTTGTGGGCCCTTATGAGCTGCATGACTTCTTCCTTTACAATATGCTGCGCTGCGGCTATGCTCCTGCCAAGGTTTACCGCCTTGCAAGGATAGCATTTGAAGGAAAATATGATGATGAGTTTATTCTCAAATGGCTTAAGAACTTCTATCGCAGATTTTTGCACAGCAGTTCAAGCGCTCATGTCTGCCGGATGGACCAAAGGTAGGAACAGTGGCGGTCTCACCGAGAGGAGACCTAAGGATGCCTTCTGATGCGTGTGGACGTATCTGGATGGATGAGGTTGATAAGCTGTAATAGTAAGAGGAGAACAATGGGAAAGACACATAAGAAAACTCATAGAAAGCAGGGAAGCATAAAACGTGCAAGGCACCGCGACAGGCGCATGAAAATAGGCGCAATAGTTCTTTGTGCAGCGATAATCATAACAACATTTCTGGCGTGTGGCATGCAGCTTTTAGTTCCCGTAGCTGATGCAGTGGTAGGTGCTGATAATAAGACGCAATCAAGAGATGTTGATGTGCAGAAGAATAATAATTCACTTACCGCATCTAAAATGGATTCAGGAAAAAAGCAAAACAGCTCAGAGGCTGATGTAAACGCTGCGGAGCAAGACAGCGAGCCTGACAAGGAAACGAAGCTTGATGAGATACTTCACAGAAGTATCCGGGGCAGCTAAAGGAGCTTGCCAAGAAAAAAATGATGAGGCAATTGACTTCATATATGAGTATCCTAAGGAGCATTCGATAGAGCATGATATTGATCTGACTGCAGAGGCCTCGCAGGATACAGTACCTCTTTTGCAGCAGTGGGATAAGAGATGGGGCTATGAAAAGTACAGTGGCAATTATTTTGCGGCGAGTGGCTGCGGTCCGACTGCACTTTCGATGGTTGTATTATATCTGACACATGATGCACAGGCATCACCTCTTGCGGTGGCAGAGTATGCAAGGGAGGCCGGCTACAGTGTGGATGGCTCCGGAAGTGCATGGAATCTTATAAGCAAGGGCTGCAGGCACTACGGGGTAAATGCAAAGACTATAAAGGTGGATGAGGATACATTTAAAGAAAGGCTTGATGAGGGCAATCTGATAGTCGTAAATGTCGGTCCGGGAGATTTCACAGACAATGGACATTTTATGGTGATCACAGGCTATGATGATGAGGGCTTTACTATAAATGATCCAAACAGTATCATAAAGAGTAATACCCACTGGCAGTTTGAGAGGCTGGGTTCGCAGATCAGGGCTGCATGGAGGATGTTTGTGTAGATAATAGCAGCAATACATGCATTTATGCTGATGTTTGTGATGCATATGGAAAAATTAAAAAATAAAAATAAAAAACCTGCTGTGTCACATGCTTGTCTGACACAGCAGGTTTTTAATAACAAACATTAAAGTATGGTATGCAGATTATAGCAATTGAATACCATGCTCCTCACATGCCTTAATTGTCTCCTCAGGCCACAGTGAGCTCTGTACCTCACCGATATGAGCCTTTCTGAGGAAGAACATACAGATTCGTGACTGTCCGATTCCGCCTCCGATAGTGTACGGAAGCTCCTTGTTGAGGATAGCCTTCTGGAATGGAAGCTTAGCACGCTCAGGACATCCGGCCTTGTCAAGCTGCTCCTTTAGGGCTTTTTCATCTACACGTATACCCATTGATGAAAGCTCAAGTGCGATATCAAGAACAGGATAGTATACGATGATATCAGCGTTTAAAGCCCAGTCGTCATAGTCAGGGGCACGTCCGTCGTGAGGCTCTCCGTTTGCAAGCTTGTCACCAATCTGCATTACACAGATTGCACCCTTTGCCTTTGCAAAATAATACTCGCGCTCCTTTGGAGTATTGTCCGGGAACATTTCCTCAAGCTCTGATGTGGTGATAAAGGTGATATTCTTTGGCAGAATTAAATCTATGTAGTCGTACTGTATAGCCATGTACTGCTCGGTCTTGCGCAGGCATTTGTATACTGTCTTTACTGTTTCCTTAAGGAAGTCTAAGTTTCTGTCCTCCTTGCGGATGATCTTTTCCCAGTCCCACTGGTCAACAAATATAGAGTGGATATTGTCAGTCTCCTCATCACGTCTTATGGCATTCATATCTGTGTAGATGCCCTCGCCGAGAGAGAAGCCGTATTTCTTTAATGCATATCTCTTCCACTTGGCAAGAGAGTGAACGACCTCTGCCTCCTTGTCACCCTGCTCAAGGATGCCGAAGGTAACAGGTCTTTCATATCCGTTTAAGTTATCGTTTAAGCCTGTGGTAGGATCAACGAAAAGCGGTGCTGAAACACGTGTCAGGGAAAGACGCTGTGCGAGCATGCCCTGGAAGAAATCCTTAACAGTCTTGATGGCAAGCTGTGTATCGTGAAGATTCAGTGCCGAAGAATAGTTCTTTGGTATTGTTAATTTGCTCATTTTCGATTAAACCTCGTTGTATTATTAATTTTTAAATAAAATTCCTTTAACCTGATTATTATATCACAATTTTTCTAGAAAGATAGTCCATAATATGATAAAATTAGATAGTTTAAAGAGAAACAATATCGTTTTACCTTATTTTTACGTGTTTAAGGTGTTAATGAAAGGTAGTAGATTTATATGAGAAAAAAGAGATATGACCTTTGCTTCGGCGGTGCTTGAGGCAATAGATGCGCTTTTAGCTCTTGCGTATATAGGCTTACAGATTTATTATGGAGTGTGCTATCACATACAGGTATTTAAGTTTGTGGCCAATATACTTGTGCTTTTGCTTGTATACATTGCAATCACATGGCTGCAGCATTATCCGGAAAAGCTAAATCACATAGCAGCGGAGCTGTGTGTGGGCAATATCAGAAAATATTCGCTCAGGCTTTTGACGTTTGTAAAGCTTGTTTTTACTGCGGGGCTTCTGGTGCCATGCGTGTGTGATGCGTTTGGAATAGCAATCCGCGATGTATACAGCCTCATTATGATAGGGCTCATCCTTGTGGTGACGGCATATTATGAGTACAGGATATTTCAGGAAATAAAGTCATTGCGGAAATAATATAGGAGAAATAAAATGCAGCTTAGTATAGAAGAAGTTAAAAAGCTGGATAGTAACAGCTATCAGATAATAGATATAAGAAGTGAGGAAGAGGTGGCGCACGGTGCCATAAAGGGAGCACTCAATATTCAGGCAGAGGAAATAGAGTCAGATGAGATGGTGTTGCATGATAAGAAGCTTGTCATAGTCTGCAGCCGTGGTAAGACGAGTGTGGATGTGGCAGAGTATCTCACAGAAAAAGGTTTTGATGCGGCAAGCTTAAAGGGAGGCTATATAAGCTGGCTGCTTGATGCCATGAAAGAGGATGAGGTGGCAGAGCGCGATATAAAGGCAGATGTGGAGCAAAGCATCAGAAAGAAATTTAAGAAATCCATCTGGCGCAAGTTTACAAAGGCGATAAACACCTATGAGCTTGTAAAGCCGGGGGATAAGATTGCAGTATGTATCTCGGGAGGTAAGGATTCCATGCTCATGGCAAAGCTTTTTCAGGAGCTTAAGCGTCACAACAAGTTTGATTTTGATGTGAAGTTTCTCGTCATGGACCCGGGCTACAATGAGGCAAACAGGCATGTCATAGAGGAAAACTGCAGGAACCTTGGCATCCCTGCCACTATTTTTGAGTCAGATATATTTGATGCTGTATATGATATCGAAAAATCGCCATGCTATTTATGTGCGAGGATGAGAAGAGGACATCTGTATGCATTTGCAAAGGAGCTGGGCTGCAACAAAATTGCGCTCGGACATCACTATGATGATGTTATTGAAACTATTCTGATGGGGATGCTTTATGGTGCACAGGTGCAGACCATGATGCCTAAGCTTCACAGCACAAACTTTGAGGGCATGGAGCTTATCAGGCCTCTTTACCTGGTCAGGGAGGACGATATCAAGGCATGGCGTGATTACAACGGTCTGCATTTCATACAGTGTGCCTGCAAGTTTACAGATACCTGTACCACATGCAATAATGAGGAAAACCGCTCAAAGCGTGTTGAGATAAAGCAGCTCATCGCTAATCTTAAAAAGGTGAATCCTTTTGTCGAGGCAAATATATTTAAGAGCGTGGAGAATGTAAATCTGGCTACGGTTGTAGCATATAAAAAGGATGGCATAAAGCACAGCTTCCTAGATCACTATGATGAATAAGACAGATATATTTCAGGAGGGCATTGTATGGCAGATATCATGGATTATATTGACTGGCGTGGAGACATAGGCTTTGATGAGGTGCATGTAAATGAGGTGGACGGACTGATTTTTTCACAGCTTATTTATGTGCAGATGAAGCCATATATGCCGGATGCAAAGAAGTCATACCTTACGATAAAACAGCTTTCAAGCCTTTACTGCGCGGACCACAGTGATGATGAGATTGAGCAGATGCCTAATCTTTTCCGCCACTCCGCGAGGCTGCTTCAAAAGCTGGCGCACTCAAGGCGCTATGCTGACTGCATTTTGAGATATTATATATACGATATTAGTGAAAAGAGGAGTCGCAGTTTTCAGCGGTTACGATAGAACTGCCTGACGGCACATATTTCATTTCCTACAGTGGTACAGACCATTCCGTGGTCGGCTGGAAGGAAAAACTTTAATCTAAGCTATCTCGATGAGACACCGGGACAGAACAAGGCGAAAAAATATTTAAAGCAGGTGGCAGCATATATATGCAATGATGATAGGGTCATAAATGAAAAAGCCATAAATAATGATAAAGCTTTAGATGATGAAAATATCAACAATAAAAGCATCAATACAAGAAAGCTGTGGATAGGCGGACACTCAAAGGGTGGAAATCTGGCAGTGTTTGCCGCCATGCATGTGGATAAAGAGGTGCAGGATGTCATTATTAAGGTGTTTAATTTTGACGGGCCGGGCTTCAATCACAAGATGATATATACGGCAGGCTACAAAAGAATTTTTGACAGAATAGAGACATTTCTGCCACAGTCGTCTATTGTTGGCTTATTGCTTGAGCATGTGGACGATTATGAGGTGGTAAGAAGCCGTAATTCGGGGCCGCTGCAGCATGATGCTTTTTCATGGGAGATAATGGGCGGAAGTATCATAAAGGCGGATGGGCTGGACAAAAACAGTGTGCGCCTTGACAAGACACTCAGAAACTGGATAGGCAGCATGGATGAGGCGCAGAGAAAGCAGTTTGTAAATGTGCTTTTTTTCAATAGCATCGGACTCAAATTTTGAGAACCTTGACCAGATGTCATTTAAGCAGCTCATTGAGATGATAAAGGCTGCCGATGATCTGTCAAAGGCTGACTGGAGTATGCTTAAGGATACAGTAAGACTCCTGATTTCTGCCGGTGTCGGCGTGGTCAGGGATGAAAAGGAGAAATAAATGTTAAATCAGTTTTCAAGAACACAGCTTTTGCTTGGAAAAGAGGCGATGGATAGGCTAAAGGGCGCAAGAGTCGCAGTATTTGGAATAGGAGGAGTGGGCGGATATGTCTGCGAGGCACTAGTCAGAAGCGGCGTGGGAGCGATTGACCTTATCGATGATGACAAGGTGTGTCTTACAAACCTAAACAGGCAGATAATCGCAACCCGAAAGACCATAGGAAAATACAAGACAGATGTGATGGAGGAGAGGATTCATGATATTAATCCTGATGTCAGTGTCGTGACGCACAGGTGCTTCTTTTTGCCGGAAAATGCTGATGAATTTCCGTTTGAAGAGTATGATTATATAGTTGACGCGGTTGATACGGTCACAGCAAAGATTGCGCTTGTCATGAAGGCACAGGAGAAAAATGTCCCTATCATAAGCAGTATGGGAGCGGGAAATAAGCTGGATGCAAGTGCATTTAAGGTGGCTGATATATATAAGACCAGCATGTGTCCTCTTGCAAAGGTCATGCGCCGTGAGCTTAAAAAACGTGGCGTGAAAAAGCTCAAGGTGGTATACTCTGAGGAGAAGCCTACAAGACCGATAGAGGATATGTCTATAAGCTGCAGAAGCAACTGCATCTGCCCGCCGGGTGCCGAACACAAGTGCACAGAGCGCAGGGATATTCCAGGAAGTCTTGCATTTGTACCATCAGTGGCAGGACTTATCATCGCGGGCGAGGTGGTACAGGACATAGCCTTTGACAGGGTATGATGAAGAATACAATTACGAGAAGAGAGGAATAAAAATGCCAGTATTTGATTTTAGCGATACACCGGTAGCAAATGAGCATCCGGAGTGTACATATGAGACATTTCATTCGACGGAGACCAAGGCATCGGCCGATAAACCGATTGTTGTGATAGACAATAAGCAAAAGGAATGGGCGCATCATGCGCTCGGTATGTTTACAAATCCGATAAAGCGTACATCCTTTGAATTTGAGGATGGTGATGGGGTGACCAGTGCAGATATCCTGCGCATTGATTCCCGCTTCGTTAGCCTTTTTAAGTGGCTTGGCGAAAATCACATAAAGGTACAGCTTTCAGGAGCCAATACACCTGACGGATACGCAGTATACAGGGTGAGGGAGGTGTCTCTTGGCAGAGGCACAAAGCTGTCTGCAGAGGATGGATTCCTGCAGTATATGATGGAAAGGCTCTTTGCCAGCACCATGCCTGAGGATGAACCTGACCTCGATGATTACGAGGAAGAGGGCGACAGCATGAAGCTCACCAGTATACAGAGCATCACAGATTTCATGACCTGTGCAGGCCGTACACTGCCTGACAATATACTTCTGTGGGCCAGAAGAAATCTGGCAGTTGCGCGTTCAAGCGAGGTATCACCTGAGGAGAGACGCCATGCGCAGAGAGCACTTTCCATCATGATGAATATCCAGTGGAAGGGAAATTACTTTGAGGCAATTGACCCTGTGGAGGCAAGGCGCATACTCGATGAGGAGCTCTATGGCATGGAGAGCGTGAAGCAGAGAATCATTGAGACTATTATCCAGATAAACAGGACTCATACACTTCCTGCCTACGGACTGCTGCTCTGTGGACCGGCAGGAACCGGAAAGTCACAGATTGCATATGCTGTTGCGCGTATACTCAAGCTTCCATGGACCACACTCGATATGAGTTCCATAAATGATGCAGAGCAGCTCACAGGAAGCTCAAGAATCTATTCAAACGCAAAGCCGGGAATCATTATGGAGGCATTTTCACAGGCGGGAGAGTCAAATCTTGTATTTATCATCAATGAGCTCGACAAGGCCTCAAGCAAAAACGGCAACGGAAATCCGGCAGATGTGCTTTTGACACTGCTTGACAATCTGGGCTTTACAGACAACTATATGGAGTGTATGGTGCCGACCGTCGGAGTATATCCGATTGCAACAGCCAATGATAAATCCCAGATTTCTGCACCGCTTATGTCACGTTTTGCAGTGATTGATATTCCGGACTATACCGATGAAGAGAAGAAGGTCATCTTCCAGAGATTTGCCCTGCGCAAGGTATTTGAGCGAATGGGAATGAAGGAAGAGGAGTGCGTTCTCACAGAGGACGGACTTGATGCAGTGATTAAGCTTCACGAGAACACATCGGGCATAAGAGATCTCGAGCAGGCTGCAGAGCATCTGGCAGCAAATGCACTTTATCAGATAGAGGTTGATAAGGTAAAGCAGGTGGTATTTGACGCTGAGGCTGTTTTGAGCTTTTAGGCTAGCAGGATATGATTACGGTTACAGGAATTGTTACGAAAATAAAAGGAGATGGTCAGGATGAGAGAATTTGGAAAATCCAGAAAATTAGATAATGTGCTTTATGATGTAAGAGGACCGGTGGTGGATGAGGCGGCCCGCATGGAGGAAAACGGCACAAATGTGTTGAAACTCAATATAGGAAATCCTGCGCCGTTTGGCTTCAGGACACCTGATGAGGTGATATATGATATGTCTCGCCAGCTCACGGACTGTGAGGGGTATTCCAACCCAAGGGACTTTTTTTCTGCAAGAAAAGCAATCATGCAATATGCACAGCTCAAAAAGCTTCCTAATGTGACGGTTGAGGATATCTACACCGGAAACGGAGTCAGCGAGCTTATAAACTTAAGCATGTCAGCGCTTCTTGACAATGGTGATGAGGTGCTGGTGCCGGCACCGGACTATCCGCTTTGGACAGCCTGCGTTACACTTGCGGGAGGCACAGTGCACTATATCTGTGATGAGCAGTCAGAGTGGTATCCGGACATAGAGGATATCAAAAAGAAGATTACAGACAAGACAAAGGCAATCGTAATAATCAACCCTAACAACCCTACAGGAGCGCTCTATCCAAGGGAGGTGCTGCAGCAGATAGTTGATGTGGCAAGAGAGCACGAGCTTATGATTTTTTCGGATGAGATATATGACAGGCTTGTGATGGATGACTATGAGCATGTGTCTATTGCGTCGCTTGCACCGGACCTCTTCTGTGTGACCTTCAGCGGTCTTTCTAAGTCACATATGATAGCAGGCTATCGTATCGGATGGATGGTTTTAAGCGGCAACAAGGCACTCGGAAAGGACTATATCGAGGGTCTCAACATGCTCTCAAACATGCGTCTTTGCTCGAATGTTCCGGCGCAGTCGATAGTGCAGACGGCTTTAGGCGGATATCAGAGTGTAGGCGAGTATATTGTGCCGGGCGGACGAATCTATGAGCAGAGAGAGTACGTCTACAAAGCATTAAACGATATACCGGGAATTTCGGCAGTAAAGCCAAAGGCAGCATTTTACATATTCCCAAAGATTGATACTGCAAGGTTCAACATCACAAACGATGAACAGTTTGCACTCGATCTGCTTCGTGAGAAGAAGATACTCATCATCCACGGCGGCGGCTTCAACTGGGATAAGCCGGATCACTTCAGAGTGGTATATCTGCCTAGAACAGAGATATTAAAGGATGCCACAGGCAAGCTTGCAGACTTTTTGGCTTCATATAAGCAGAAATAATTATTGGCATAGATAATTATAAAACATATGATATAAAACATATGATATAAAACATATGATATAAAACATATGATATAAAACATATGATATAAAACATATAACATATAAGCTCCGGCACAGAAAACTTTTTGTTCTGACCGGAGTTTTTATATTATGCTGTAATATTTTTAAAAGTAACCTACCTGTAACTTTACATCATGTATTATACACTTGTATCGCGGGGCGGCTGCACTTTAAAGGACAGACCGCACAGCACTCAAAAAAAATGTATAGAGAAGAAAAGGAGAATTAAATGGAACTGCTTAGAGTAGAACACTTATCAAAAAAATATACGGAGCCGGAGAAAATCAGGTCAAGGCTTTGGACGATGTATCATTGAGCGTGGAAAAGGGAGAGTTTGTGGCAATTGTCGGGGCGAGCGGCTCCGGAAAATCCACACTGCTTCATCTGCTTGGAGGTGTTGACAGACCAACAAGCGGAAAGGTGTATATAAACGGCACTGATATTTTTGCAATGAATGATGATGAGCTTGCCATATTCAGAAGAAGACAGGTAGGCATCATTTATCAGTTTTATAATCTGATACCTATATTAAATGTGGAGGAAAACATGGCAATCCCGATGGAGCTTGACGGAAGAAAGGTGGAAAAAGCACAGATGGATGACATGCTTTTTGCGCCTTGGACTTACAGAGAGACGTACTCATCTGCCAAATGAGCTTTCAGGAGGACAGCAGCAGCGCACATCTATAGGAAGAGCCCTTATTACGAGACCGTCTATAGTGCTGGCGGATGAGCCGACCGGAAACCTGGATACCAAGGCCAGCAACGAGATTATGCATCTCTTAAAGACCTCAAACCGTGAGCTCAACCAGACAATCATTATGATTACACACAATATGGAGCTTGCAAAGGCGGCTGACCGCACAATAATGATAGAGGATGGTAAAATCAGATGAATTTGATGAAGAAACTCACATTAAAAAACTTAAAGCTCAACAGGAAAAGAACTATTGTCACGATAGTCGGAATAATTCTTGCAACAGCGCTTTTGTCAGCGCTTGTCACGCTTGTATCAAGCTTTCAGTACAGTATGATTGAATACCAGAAGCAAAAGGACGGTGACTTTCATGTAAAATTTTCGAATGTGAAAATGTCTGAGCTTTCGGAGTTTAAAAACAACAGAAATATTGAAAGCACATTTGAGACAATGGGAATGGGGTTTGCAAAGCTAGAGGGCTGCAAGAATGAGGATAAGCCGTATGCATATGTCATGGCAACAGATGAGGCAGGCTTTGAGAAAGGCTGCTTTAACCTGATAGAGGGGCGCATGGCAAAAAATGAGGATGAGATAGTCATTCCAAGGCACTTAAAGACAAACGGACGAATCGACATAAAGGTGGGAGATGAGATAACACTTGATATCGGAAAGAGATATGATTCAAACACCGAAAGTGTCATATCGGAAAACAGCGCATATGAGCATGATGCAGAGACACTTACCGATACTGTGACAAAGCACTACAAGGTGGTAGGCATCATGGAAAGACCGGGCTATGGAATGGAGGACTATAGTGCCGCCGGATATACATTTGTCACATACTCTGATGAGCTGGCAGCAATTGATAACGGCACAAAGAGTGAGAAAAGCGAAGCTGACACTACACTCACAGTGTACAGCAGATACACTCAAAAGGCTTTAAGAAACAAGGATGCTGTGACTGCAGATATAATTGGTGTGGATGAAAAGCTGTTTGAGAAGGCAAATAATTCATCTGTTGAAATGTCTGCTGAGGAGAGTGACAGGTTTCTTAAAGAGATGGAAAATGCAAAATATGATATATATATGAATAGATACCTTATAAGCTATGAGTGCGTTTTCCCGATTGACGGTTCATTTAAAGCATTGTTTACAGTGGCCGCTGTTGTGGCTTTGATAATCATACTGACATCAGTGTACTGTATCAAAAACAGCTTCAACATATCAATCACTGAAAAAATCAGGCAGTATGGCATGCTTGCAAGCGTGGGTGCTACGAGACGCCAGATAAAAAGCAGTGTTAAGACAGAGGCAGCAATGCTTGGAGTGGTTGGTATTCCGGTGGGTACCATGAGCGGTATTTTGGCATCGCTCATACTTGTCAAGGTGGTAAATGCGCTGTCAGCAGGCTGGCTTAACTTTGCTTTGAGCTTTCATACCTCCCTGCCTGCACTTATTCTTGCTGTGATACTTAGTATAGCGACCATTTATTTTTCTGCAACAGGCAGTGCAAGAAGGGCCGCAAAGGTCACACCGCTTGAAGCAATAAGAAACACAAAGGAGATTAAAATAAAGTCAGCAAAGCTTAAGACACCGGCTATTATAGGCAGAATCTGGGGCATTGGAGGCGTTATCTCATATAAGAATATAAAGAGAAAAAAAAAAGTACAGAACCACAGTGACATCCATTGTCATCTGCTCAGTAACCTTTATTGTGATATCATACTTTATGTCTATGGCCTTTAGCGTTGTTGGGATGTCATATGCATCAGTAGATTACAATATTGGAATAAATATGTCATGTAAAAAGGACCTTGATATTGAAAAGCTCTCTGAGCTTTTGAGTGGCATTGAAGGAGCTGAGGATTATCTGGTTGGAGCAGGTTATTATTTTGATGTAGATAAGCCGGAGTATACAAAGGAATATGGAGAGTATTGCGGGCAGCTTTATGATGACAGTGAGGATGTCTCACAAGAGTTTTTAATCACGGTTTTAAATGACAAATCATATGATAAGTATGCGTCTGACGCAGGCATAAAAAATGCAGCTACAGGAGCAATTCTTGTGAATAAATGCACCTTTGATGTGTATAATAAGAATAGCTCAAAATACGTCAAAGAAGAGATGGAGCTGTACAAATATAAAGCAGGAGATACAATCGAGTGTGGCTATAATGTTTATGATGATGCTTCTTCTGATGACAATGCAGCAGAAGGCGATACTGAAAGCAGCACAGATGATAATAATGCAGTGGAAGGTGATACTGAAAGCGGCACAGAGGATAACAGTGGATACGTTGACGAGGAAACAATAAATAACAGAGTCAGAAAGACTGTGGATATAACTATTGCAGGTGTCACAGACAAGGTACCAATAGGTTATAAGGGCTACGGCAGCAACACGCTTTTGTTTATGAACCAAAAAGGCTTTGAAAGCCTATGGGCTGACGGCAAGAGCGGTAATGAGCTCAAACCGGGACATGCGTCATATTCGGCATATGTGGTTGCAGAAAATGCAGATGAATATCAGGATACATTCGAAAATGAGACGGAAGGAAATACTGAGTATTCGCAGATTAGTTTTTATGTCAGCAATCTGGATAAGGAGATGCGCGATGAAAAGTCTCTCTTTACACTGCTTGGAGTATTTGCATACGGACTTATTGTGGTTATTGCCTTAATAGGAATCACAAATATCATCAATACCTTAAGCACCGGAATGGAGCTTAGAAGCCGCGAGTTTGCAACACTAAGAAGCATTGGAATGACAGATAAGCAGTTTGCTGGAATGGTCAGGCTCGAGAGTGTGTTTATATCTGTAAAGGCACTTGTAATAGGTGTACCGCTTGGTATTTTAATAAGCTATCTCTTATGTGTTATGATGAACAGGATGGATGACGCAATCATTTATCAGCCGCCGTATAAAGCAATTATATTGTGTATAGTGGTTGTAATAATGCTGATTTATGCTATCATGAAACTATCAATGACGAAGCTTAGACACAATAACATTATTGAGACAATCAAGAATGAAAATCTGTAGGAAATGCGGGAGCTGATATGAAAAAAATACTTCTCATAGAGGACAATAGAGGAATAACAGAGGGACTGTGTGATACCTTTACAGAATCTGAATATGAGCTTTTGACAGCAGGCAATTTAAAGGAGGCTGGGGCGCTTTTGAGTGAGCACCCCGGCCTTGTGCTGCTTGATGTGTCGCTTCCGGATGGGAACGGCTTTGATTTTTACAGCGAAAGGCTGGAAAAAGAAAAAACACCGGTGATTTTTCTTACCGCAAGGGATGAGGAAAATGATATAGTAAAGGGACTTGAGCTTGGAGCGGAGGATTACATCACAAAGCCTTTTTCCGTAAGAGAGCTTGTGGCGAGGGTAAACCGCGTATTTTTACGAAGGAAAAGTGATGACAGCTCATCTGTCATACACGCAAGAGCATAAGCTATGACATGGACAAAAAGGAAGCAAGAAGGGATGGACAGGTGATTGCTCTTTCAAGTCTTGAAAACCGCATACTTGATCTGCTTTTTACCAATCACGACAAGGCTGTGTCCAGAAATGCCGTGCTTGACTGCATCTGGGAGGCAACAGGCAACGATGTCTATGACCATACAGTGACTGTCTATATGAAGCGCATCAGGGCAAAGCTTGGTGAGGATGTGATAAAGACTGTGAAGGGAATCGGGTATCGTGTTGATTCAGATGAAGCTATTTAAACAGTATCGGCCGACAGAGACAGTTCCCGGGGGAAAGCATGAGAAAGAAGAAATATAATTTAGAGAACAGAAAACATTTTGTGTATTTTGCGATAATTTATACATGTATATGTGTGACGGTTATGGCTTTTACCGTTTTTTTTTCCAGTACAGGGCATATACGAAAAACTATAACATCACAGTGGCTAAGCTATGTGCGCTTATTCATGAAAAATATCCCGATGTATCAGATGGCAGTATAGCTGCGATTCTAAATGACAGCAGCTCAGGCAGCGATTATACAAATTTAAAAAGCGCAGAGACGCTCTTAAAAAAATACGGCATTGATATGGAAAAGGATTCTGCGGTTTTGTCAAATGAAAAAGCGCTTAAAGGAGCGCTTTGGCTAGACATATTTCTTGTTGTGCTTTTTGCAGGGGGCTTTTGCCTTTACATTGTGCTTATAAGATTTAGCTTTAAAAGACAGGTCAGACAGGCTGCGGATTATCTGCGCCGCATAAATCAGGGAGACTACAGACTTGTTATGGCAGATAGCACAGAGGGAGAGATTTCTATACTAAAGGGAGAGCTTTACAAGACAGCAATCTATTTGAGGGAGTCTGCGGAAAATGCAAAGGCAGACAAGCTTTTGCTAAAGGATGCGCTTTCTGACATATCGCACCAGCTTAAGACTCCGCTCACATCACTTTCGATAAATCTGGAAAATCTGGAAGGAAATCCTGATATGGCATCTGAAAACAGAAACAGGATAATGCGCAGGGCAAAGCGCGATGTGGACAATATATCGCATATGGTGCAGGCTATCTTAAAGCTTTCAAGGCTTGAAGCGGATGTTGTGGAGTTTGATGAGAAGGATACGCTGCTGTCTGAAATTGTGTCTGAGGCAGCTGATAATGTTATGGCACTTTGCGATTTGAGAGACATAAGGCTGTCCATAGATGAAGGCTCTGATAAGGATGCCTGTATACATGCTGATGCATACTGGCAGTGTGAGGCCATTACAAACATAGTAAAAAATGCAGTGGAGCACGCAGAGAGTGAGGTAAAGATAGGCTTTTACAGGTATGAGATGTATGCAGAGATAACAGTGCAAAACGATGGAGAGACCATAAGTGATGAGGACAAAAAGCATATTTTTACGCGTTTTTACAGCGGCAGCGGACAGCCGGCAGACAGCATCGGCATAGGACTTTCGCTCGCGGAAGCAATTGTGCGTCATGACAATGGATATATCCTTGTGGAGGATTGTAAAAAAGATGTATTAAATGAAAAAATGAATGCAGTGGCACACGCTTTGTGGTAAGATATTTGTGATAAGTTGAGAAAAATTATCAATAAATACACTAGGAAGCGATAAAATGACACTAAAAGAACTTGGCATAGGACAGAGTGCCAGAATACTTACAGTAGGCGGTGAGGGCGCACTGCGTCAGCATTTCCTGGATATGGGAGTAATCCCAAAGGCCGAAGTGACAGTAATCAAATTTGCACCGATGGGAGACCCGATGGAGCTTCAGGTGCACGGCTATGAGCTCACATTGAGGCTTGATGATGCGGCACAGATTGAGGTAGAATTAATTGACAGCCGTTCAAGAAAGCATGAGGGTCCTAAAAAGATAAGCAACACAGCCCATCCCGGACTTGGTGAGGAGGGCAAATACCATGTGAAGGGCAGTGGCAATCCCCTTCCGGATGGTGAGAAGCTCACATACGCACTTGTGGAAACCAAAACTGCGGCAAGACAACACTTTTCAACCAGCTTACAGGCTCAAACCAGCATGTGGGCAATTTCCCGGGAGTGACGGTGGACAGAAAGGATGGCTCTATTAAAGAACATCCGGATACATCAATCACAGATTTACCGGGCATTTACTCAATGAGCCCATATACTAATGAGGAGATTGTGTCGAGAAACTTTGTGCTCGATAACAAGCCAAAGGCCATAATAAATATCGTAGATGCGACAAATATCGAGAGAAACCTGTATCTGACCATGCAGCTTCTTGAGATGGATATACCGATGGTTATCGCTCTAAATATGATGGATGAGGTGACGGCAAACTCAGGCTCAATCGATGTAAATAAAATCGAGGGACTGTTAGGAGTGCCTGTTGTACCGATTTCTGCCGCAAAGAATCAGGGTGTTGATGAGCTGGTGCGCCATGCGATACACATTGCAAAGTATCAGGAGCGTCCGGGCAGACAGGATTTCTGTGATGAGAATGATTTTGGCGGTGCCGTGCACAGATGTATACACGCGGTCAGTCACCTGATTGAGGATCATGCAAAGCTCGCCGGAGTTCCGATTCGCTTTGCTGCTACCAAAATTATCGAGGGAGATGCACTTATATTAGAGCAGCTTCATCTTGATGAGAATGAGAAAGAGGCAATAGAGCATCTGATTGTCCAGATGGAGAAGGAGCGAGGCCTTGACAGAAGCGCTGCAATTGCGGATATGCGCTTTACATTTATTGAGAAAATATGTGAGAGCACCGTGGTAAAACCGAAGGAGAGCAGGGAGCGTATCAGAAGTGAGCGCATCGACCGTGTTCTTACAGGCAAATACACGGCAATACCGTGCTTTATAGTGATAATGCTTGCGGTATTTTATCTCACCTTCAACGTAATCGGAGCAGGACTTCAGTGGCTTTTGGAGCAGGGCATAGGAGCACTGACTGTGCTTACGGATAAGGCACTCACAGCGGCAGGCGTGAATGAGGTGCTGCACGGACTGGTAATAGACGGCATCTTTCAGGGTGTTGGAAGCGTATTAAGCTTTTTGCCGATTATCGTGACACTGTTCTTTTTTCTTATCCCTCATGGAGGACAGCGGATACATAGCGAGGGTTGCGTTCTTCATGGACAAGCTCCTTCGTAAGATAGGACTTTCAGGACGAAGCATAGTACCAATGCTCATAGGCTTCGGCTGTACGGTGCCAGCTGTCATGGCGACACGTACACTGCCAAGTGAGAGAGACCGTCGAATGACTATACTCCTCACACCGTTTATGAGCTGTTCGGCAAAATTGCCAATTTATGCATTCTTTGTTAGTGCATTTTTCCCGAAGCATGGCGGACTTGTCATGGGAGGACTTTACTTCCTTGGAATAATTGTCGGAATACTTTTCGCATTTATCTACAGAAAGACTTTGTTCAGGGGTGACGCAGTGCCGTTTGTCATGGAACTGCCAAACTACAGGATGCCGGGCGCCAAGAATGTGCCAGCTCCTCTGGGAGAAGGCAAAGGACTTTTTGCAGAAGGCATTTACGGTAATACTTATTGCCACAATGCTGATATGGTTCTTACAGAGCTTTGACATACACTTTAACATGGTAACAGACTCAAAGGACAGCATGCTTGCCGTTATTTCAAGTATTATCGTGCCTGTCTTTAAGCCTCTGGGACTCGGCGACTGGCGTATATGCACGTCACTTATCAGCGGACTCATGGCAAAGGAGAGCGTGGTATCAACACTTGAGATACTGTTTGGCGGAACGGTTACGACAGCACTCACAACACTTTCAGCCGCATCTCTTCTGGTGTTCTCGCTGCTCTACAGCCCATGCGTGGCTGCTATAGCATCCATAAAAGAGAGCTGGGTGCAAAGTGGGCAGTCAGTGTGGTGCTTTTGCAGTGTGCGATTGCATGGGTGGCAGCATTTATTGTAAGAGTTATTGGACTGCTTGTGATGTAATTAAAAACAGACTATTCAGAACACTGAGAACCAAAAAGATGATGTGTCATGCTTGCATGTAAGCAACAGGTTTTCTTGTTCTCAAGGCGGTTCTGAATAGTTACAAAAAAATATAAAAGGAGATATTTGATGGAGATTAAACTGGAAAATGAATCACTTGAGCTCACGATAAACAGCTTCGGAGCAGAGCTTAAAAGCATCACCGGCAAGGAAACAGGTACACAGTATCTGTGGGATGCCGATGAGAAATACTGGAAGAGAAGCGCACCGGTGCTTTTCCCGTTTGTCGGCAGCTTAAAGGACAAGAAGTTTACCGTTGATGGGACAGATTATCCGATGGGACAGCACGGCTTTGCAAGGGATATGGAGTTTGAGCTTGTGTCACAGACAAAGGATGAGGCATGGTTTTCACTTAAATCAAATGATGAGACTCTTGCAAAATATCCGTTTGAGTTTGTGCTCGAAATTGGCTATAAGCTCTCAGGCAGTGAGATAAAAGTGACCTGGAGGGTGACTAATCCTGCGAAAAAGGATTTACTTTTCTCAATAGGTGGTCATCCGGCATTTATGTGTCCGGTCGCAGAGCAGGGAAAGCAGTCAGACTATTATCTGAAGCTTGACACAGACAAGGCAATCACCTACGGACTTATCTGTGACGGAGGACTTTTAGACAAGGATGACAATCTGCTTAATGTGGATGTGGATGGATACTGTCAGATAGATGAGCATATGTTTGATAAGGATGCGCTCATAATAGAAAACAGACAGGCTTCAAAGGTGAGCCTGTGTACACCGGATAAAAGCCATACCTTACGGTGTCCTTTGATGCGCCTTTATTTGGTCTGTGGTCACCGGCAGGAATGGGAGCACCGTTTATCTGTATTGAGCCGTGGTACGGCCGATGCGACAGAGCAGGCTTTGCCGGAGAATTAAAGGACAGGGAGTATGGTAATTCGCTGGCACAGGGTGAGAAATTTGAGAAGTCATATACGATTGCAATTGAACTGTAGATTTTCTTGTTCTTGAAGGTGAATCGAATAGTTATAAACTAATAATATAAGATATAGTTAGAATCGGGGGCCGGCTTTCTTAAGGCCGGCCTGAAGCAGCCATTTCTGATCAATTTTCTTAAGATCTTCACCGAATCTGACATGCAGCCGAACTGAGCCTTCGAGCTGCTCGATATGTTCAATGGTGCCCTTGCCAAACTTTGGATGATTGACATCGTCATTGATATTAAATTTTACAGTACTGTTTTTATTTTTGCGGTATTCCTGCTCGCGTGAATATGTGTCGCGGATAGGAATACTCTTGTCAGTAATTTTCTTTTTTGAGAACCTTATCATAATCGTGCTTAATAAGTCCTTCACCGGCTTTGTAGTAAGGAGTGGGAGCTGCTCCGATAAGTGAGCAGCAGTATTTCCACGCACTTCCGTGGATGCCGGGCTGCCAGTTGTATTTGTCCGGGATGTCCATATTGTACTGCATATAGTGGGCATATTCGTGCTTATATAAATCCATCCTGTCATCCTTTGACAATGGCTTTGCCACACAGTAGCCGATGAAAAGCAGCGAAAAATGAAATTCTTCTTCATCCTGCCCAAAGCCCGGAGTGTATGCACCGAGCCTGTCAGTATCAAAGCCAAAGGTGATAGGAACCTTTGCACCGTTAAGCCCAAGCTGTCTGTCGAGCTTCTGGTAGAGAAAGCGGATTTGCGCGAGATGTATTTTTGTTTCGTTTTCGAGTAGGTGTCGTAAATTGTTGTCTATGTTCATAAGTATATCTCTCTAAAAAATCAGTTTGTTTTCAATACAGTAATGATATATTCCGTCATCCTCAACTGATTTGCATACAAAATCAGCCTTGGCCTTGACTTCGTCCTTTGCATTGCCCATGGCAACACCCATACCTACGGCCTCAAGCATTTCAATATCGTTATGTCCGTCACCGAAAGCAATTGCTTCATCCTTTGAGAAGCCATAATGCCTAAGCACTGCAGCAACAGCATTGCCTTTGCCACTGTTAAGCGGAATAATATCAACGGCCTTATCCCACCATGCAGTTATCTGTGAGTGGGGCGCGCCGGATAGAATCTGTGAGTGCTCATCTTTTTGGCAGGAGCACATAATCTGATAGATATCAGTTTTGCTTATGTCGTCAAAATTGTCAGCAATTTTAAGCTTTTCACTGCCGAAGGCAAAGTACTGCTCTAAATCAGGGTCGGTACCGTTTGTGACAATCATATGCTCGTTGCTGATTGCAATGGCGCGGTTCATCTGCTTTAGATTGGAAATTATCTGATATTTGTCATGCTCATTAATAGGATTTTTGAAGATGATATCATTGCCTTTGGTGACGAATGAGCCGTTAAAGGTGAGCAGGACATCAAAATCAATTCCATCAAAAAGAGGCACACCTGTGTAGCCTCTTCCGGTAGCCATACAAAGGATGATGCCATTTTGGTGGAGCTGCCTAAGTGCAGCAGCAGTGTTTGCTGATAATTCTTTATGTCCCAGTCGAAGCAGGGTGCCATCCACATCAAAGAATGCTATTTTAATCATAATTCACCTGCCTGTTTTACTGAATTTCAATAATATTTCATTTACTTTAATCATAACATAATAAGCGCAAGATTAAAAACATTTATTTAAATTTCTGCCACAACGTAAGGTACGTAAGCCGGGGACTGAGGGGACACATGCACTTTAGCAGAAGTGCATAGACAGATTTATTGAATGCATAACTACTAATAATATGGTTGATGGGCAGGAAATACAGAATTGCTCAGGAAGTCAGATTTCAAATGAATCAAGAAGTAACTATATACTCGGAAAATACCAGTATTACAGAAATCTATACGGAGATGAGGAGATATAGAATATGATAATAGTGAACTGCTAGGTTATTCAATAGCTGAGTAGTTCACAAACATACTCTATATAGATTATAATTAATTGGAGGAAATATGAGCATAGGATTTAACGGTGACACATTTAAATGCAGGTATCCTGCTGTGGCTGGCTTTCCACAGCCAGCGTTTGAGTTCATCCTCAGCTTCATCTACGTTTGTAAGCTTTAGTAATAACCGGAGCTGTTCCCAATGCGTAAGCAGAGCCTTTTATCTCATCCGCCTTAGCTTTAGCTGCTTTTACAATAGGCAAATTCAGGATCATCCTTTCTTATCAGAGTAAAGATTACAATTTTTTATAACTGTGTTTTTAACATTAAGGACACTTTTGAATAATGTATTAACTGAAGCCACTTTTGAATACTCTTTTTGTGTTTTTCTTCGCAGTTAATACATTAAAGGACACAAGTGGTTTTTTCAATATGTTGTTGTTAATTTATGTTGTTGGGCTTCCACCATTATGTCAGAAGTCTCGCAAAAAGTGGCTGAAACTGCAGAAATCACCAAAACAGCACCACAAACCCAGCTCAAAAGCCGGAGAAAAGCCAGAAAAAAGTAGCTGAAACTGCAAAAACCCAAAAACAGCACCCTAACCCCAGCCATAAAGCCGGAGAAAAGCCGAGAAAAAGTAGCTGAAACTGCAGAAATCACCAAAACAGCACCCAAACTCAGCCCAAAAGCCAGCAAAGACCCGGCAAAAAGTAGCTGAAATCACTATAAATCCCAAAACAGCTTAAAAAATGAGGCTTCTGGCATAATGGTGTTGGGCTTACAACATTATGCCAGAAGCCTCATAAAAATGGACTTATAGACATGTATTGATGGCTTAGTCGAGAATTAACTACTGTGGAGTGTACTAGAACTTGTGAGTAGCGTGTCATTTTGTAACCGCCAAAGCGTACACAATGAAGCAGTAACTATAAACTGTGAGATTATAGCAAACCATCTAGCATATACATTTGTATAAGTTTCGACGGTTTCGTCGTGCATAGAAAACCTAAAAGCATAATTTTGTATAGAATCTTAGTCGCGAAGCGTAGCGAGGGCGAAAGTGCGTGTCTCCCCAACAGTCCACGGCTTACGTACCGACCTGCGACCAATGCGCAAAAGTTGCGCATAAAAACGCGCACCCAATTCCTTATTTGTGAAAAATGCTTGAAAACAAAAATTTAAAAATGTCGAAATTGCACATTGACATAATCATAATACTGTAATATACTAAGTTTAGAACAAACGGTTGCGCGAAAAAAAACGTACCTAAGAAAAATAAATTAAATTACAAGCAAATGGAGGAAACAACGGATGGACAAATTTATTGTTAACATCATTCACCGTCCTGAGATGGTGCCTGAGTACTCAGCAACAGTGACAGGACAGGGAAAAAGAAGAGGATATTGGAGATAAGAAGCTTATCACAGAGTCACTCGACATCTTCAAGACACAGCAGAGACTTGCACATGAGGCGGGACTCAAAACCACAATCCAGATGACATATGCTTCGCTTTTTAATGATGAGGCAGTAGAGCTTGCAAAGCAGGATCACGAGAAATACGGTGATGAGATAGCACTTTCACTCCTTGGACTTCCATGTGAGGAGTTTAGAGAGAAGTATAAGACAAAGGATTTCTGTATCTGGATGTTCTCAATGGAGGACAAGAAAGCTATCGTAAATGATGTTTTCGAGAAATTCCATGACAGATTCGGTTTCTATCCTGAGTCAACAGGCTCGTACTATATGGATGCAGACCTTATAAACTACATCAAAGAAAAATACCCAATGGTAAAATGTGCAGTTGCAACATGCTGGGAGGAAGGCCCGAAAGCATATCATACCTGTAACAACTCATGGTACACACTCTTCGACGGAGGCCCATGGGCACCATGGATTCCATCAAAGCAGAACACACATGCGCCGGCAGCAAATAAGGAAGAGGATAGCGGAATCGTAGCTATCCCACACCTTTCCCGTGACCTGATTGCATGTTATGACGGAAACGGATCAAACTTCGGTACACATCCACAGAACGTGCTTCGCGGTATGATTTATGATACAAAGACCTGGGAGTATCCATATCTTTATAACCTCATCGACCAGTACAGAGACCTTGCAAAATACAATAACGGATACTCATACAACATGATGTTCGTAGGACCTGGCTGGATGAACAAGATGGGACGCTGGGAGCAGCCATATGAGCTTCTCTTAAAGTCATACACAGACGGCTGTAATTACTATGGCAAGTTAAAGAAAGAGGGTAAGCTCATCGACATGACAATGTCAGAGTTCGCTGATTACTTCAGAGAGAAGAAGGGTGTCAACGCAGGTAACTACAATGAGCCTGAGTGTGCACCATGGAGAGATATCCTTTACGGCTCAGACAAGCAGCTCTTCTGGTACTGTGACCCATACATGAGAGCATGCGTAAACATGGATCAGGGTGGAGCAATCGTAGACCTTCGTCCATACGTTGCAAAACTTGAGTGGCCTGTAGGAATAGGAACAAAGCATGTACAGGATGCATCTTATCCATTCCTTATTCAGGAGAAATACAGAGCAGGATACTTTACACACTATGCAGGAGCAGGAACAGTAAGAAGTGCCAAGCTTTCACACAACGGTGAGGAGGTTGACCTGTGTCTCTGTCCTACACACAGCCATTTTTCAGAGGAAGTTATTGATGGCAAGAAAACAAGAATCCTTACACTTGATCCTGTAGATATTGAGTTTTATGATGTTAAGCTTACTCTTCAGACAAAGGAATACTTTGAGGAGGGCTCATCAAACATCAAGATTGAGCGTAATATCCTTAGCATGAGTGATCCAGATGCAGAGGTTTATCTCGATGAGTACATCACAGCATGCTATGGAACAACAGAGTATCCTGAGGATATGACAGGCATCACACTTACATGTGAGGGAGAAAACCCACAGAGCATCAATTATGAGTATAAGTGTCGTGATGCAAAGCTTGACGGAGCAACTGCAGTAAGCGCAGTAATTCCTGCAATTCAGACAAAGGTTTCACTCACACCATCTGCAAAGGCAGAGGGATACATTGAGGAAGGATATGCATTCTCACCAATGTTCAAGCTTGGTTACAAGAAACAGATTAAAGACAGAGGTATTTGCAACATGGCTCAACTTGGAAAAGGCAAATTAAACTACAGATGTCCTATATGTTTTATGAGGGATCTCGATATTGATATGTTCTATAATAAGGAAACAGGTATTTATAGCTGCATCCGCTGTCAGTTCAGAGGTACAGAGGAAGAGGTACTTCAGGGCAACGAGGATGTCCGCAAGAAGTACAAGGCTATGTACAAGAGATTCGACAAGTTCGACTTTGATTAAAGTAGTGATTGGTGCGCTGCTGCTATAATAGCAGCAGCGTATTTTGCATTTCGCTACAAAGGAGAGTATATATGGCAAAAGAAAAAAAGACACGATGGAATTCAGATTTTATGAGCTGCCACAGGGAGAATCTGCACTTGTGTTGTGCGGAGAATCCTGGAAGAGAGTGTATGGTCATGAGGAATTTCACCTGCATTTCCATAATTTGCTTGAAATCGGCATCTGCCGCGAGGGAGATGGAAATATGTATCTGGATGAGGATATTCAGTATCATGACGGCGATATCACATTTATACCTGAGAATTTTCCGCATGTTACAGTCAGCTATGGTGAGGTGGTGAATTTCTGGGAGTATATTTTTATTGACATACGTTCTGTGATAGAAGAGATGTTCCCAAACAATACGGCATTCCAGAATGAGGCAGTTACGACTATATCAAAAAAAAGCGTTTATGACTAACGTGTATCAGAGCCCGGCTATGGCTGAGTATATAAATGCCATAATCAGGGAAACCCGTGAACACAAGATTTATTGCCAAAGGACGGTAAAGCTACTTGTGCAGGGAATTGTAATAGAGCTGTTGCGTAGGTATGATGAGCTTCCGGAGGAGGATAATAATATCGTAAAGGGTACCAATATGTCACAGATAGCCACAGCACTTGACTACATGAATAAGCATTACAGCGAATCGATAAAGGCAGGGGAGCTTTCGGAACTATGCAACATGAGCGAGACTCATTTCAGGAGACTGTTTGAATCATACATCAATATGCCGCCTATGGCGTATCTGAATCTGATAAGAGTACAGAAGGCGTGCGAGCTTATGAAAAAGACAAATGAGCCTATGGAGCTTATTGCACAAAAGTGTGGATTCACAACCCAGTCAACTTTTAACCGTAATTTCCGCAAATTTTTGGACACTTCGCCATATCAGTGGAAGATAAATCCTGAAAATTATGAGCATAAACTACTCAATTTTAGGATATCTGCACTAAAGGGATGGTAGAAAATACATGCCTTCGTCTTATAAGAGGGCTTTGTGTTTAAAACAGACATGTATCAAATAATAAATACAGTAGATAGGAGTGTATAAAATATGAGTAATTTTGATTCAAATATCATTAAGAATCCGGAAATATTTGAGCAGAACAGACTTGCGGCTCATTCGGATCATGTGTGCTATAAAAATGAACTGGAGAAAATTAAAGGAAAATCAAGCCTGAGATATGATATGAACGGCTTATGGAAGTTTGCATATGCAAAGAATCAGTCCCTGGCTCCTTGTGGCTTTGAGGCAGCTGATTATGATTGCAAAGGCTGGGATGAAATCAGGGTTCCGCCACATACCCAGATGGAAGGCTATGACGTGCCAATCTATACGAATACCACATATCCGTGGGAGGCTGATGAGTCTATAAAGCCGGGCGAGGTACCTGAGATTTTTAATCCGGTTGCAAGCTATGTGAAGTATTTCACAATTCCTGAGAATATGAAGAACAAGAGGGTGTGTATTTCGTTCCAGGGAGTGGAGAGCGGTTTTGCACTCTGGCTGAATGGACACTATGTCGGCTACAGTGAGGACACATTTGATCCGTCTGATTTCGAGCTGACTGATTATATTGTCGAGGGTGAGAACAAGCTTGCGGTCAGGGTATGGAAATGGACATCAAGCAGCTGGTGTGAGGATCAGGATTTTTACAGATTTTCAGGCATTTTCAGAGATGTATTTTTGTATGCTGTTCCTTGTGCACATGTGGAGGATCTGTCAGTTGTTCCTACACTTAATGATACCTTTGACGAGGGCACACTTAGTGTGTCAATAAAGGCAGATGGTGATGGTATTGCAAGTGTAAAGCTTTATGAGCTGGGCGATTTGTCTGTGGAAAAATATGACAGGGCAAAACTTTTATTGGAAGAGTTTGATATAGAGCTTAGGAATAAGGAAATTTGCGAGGGCTCATGTAATGTGAAAAATCCTCTGTTATGGAGCGCTGAAAATCCTAATCTGTATGAGGTTAAAATTATAGTTAAAGATACGCATGGAAATGAGACCGAGTTTATCAGCCAGCTGGCAGGCTTCAGACGCTTTGAGATGGTAGACGGACTCATGAAGCTGAACGGTAAGCGTATTGTATTTAAGGGTGTAAACCGCCATGAGTTTAGCTCAATAACAGGCCGTGTGCCAAACCGTGATGAGGTGATAAAGGATATTGTCACAATGAAAAAAGAACAATATCAATGCGATAAGAACAAGCCACTATCCTGATGATTCCATGCTCTATGAGCTTTGCGATATTTATGGAATCTATATGATAGCGGAGAACAATCTTGAGAGTCATGGCACATGGGAGGCATATAATAAGGGCTATGTTGACCTTGACTTTGTTGTGCCAAAGGACAAGCCACAGTGGAGAGAAATGATGCTCGACCGTGCCAACTCATGCTATCAGAGAGATAAAAATCATCCGGCAATCCTTATCTGGTCATGCGGCAATGAGTCGTTTGGCGGCAAGACAATATATGAGATGTCACAGCTTTTCAGACAGCTTGATAAGCATCGTCTGGTGCATTATGAGGGAGTATTTAACGATAGAAGCTATAATGACACAAGCGACATGGAAAGCCAGATGTATACTCCGGCTGCAGGCATTGAAAAATTCCTTGCAGAGCATCCTGAGAAACCGTTTATCTGCTGCGAATATACACATGCAATGGGAAATTCCTGCGGTGCTATGCACAAATATACAGAGCTTACAGACCGCGAGCCTAGATATCAGGGCGGATTTATCTGGGATTATATTGACCAGTCAATCTACAAAAAAGGACAGATACGGCAAGTGGTTCCTCACATATGGCGGAGATTTCGGCGACAGGCCTACAGATGGAGATTTCAGCGGAAATGGAATCTGTTATGGCGGTGAGCGTGAGGCTTCTCCAAAGATGCAGGAGGTGAAGTTCAATTATCAGAATATCTCGGTTGATTTTGACAGCGACTACATCTTTACAGTCACAAACAAAAATCTTTTTGTAAATACATCGGTTTTTGATGCTTTTGCCATTCTTCTTGCAGACGGTGAGGAGGTTTACAGGACAAAGCTTCAGATATCTGTTCCACCGATGGATAGGGCAAGCTATGAGGTGCCGGTGACTCTTAAAAATTCCATGATAGATGTGGAAAAAGAGTACTGTATTGTCGTATCATTTGTATTGAAGGAAAACACCATCTGGGAAAAGGCAGGATATGAGATTGCATTCGGACAGCATATGATAAAGAAGCCTGTAAGTGAGTATTCATGCGACAAATCAGTTGAGCTTGTTGTTGGAAACGGAAATATCCTTGTAAGAGGTGAGAACTTCAAGGCACTTTTCTCAAGAATGAATCTGGGAATGGTTTCATATGTATATGGTGGCGTCGAGATGCTTCCAAATACTATTCCACTGCCGAATTTCTGGAGAACACCTACCAACAATGATTCCGGAAACATGATGCCACAGCGCTATGCACAGTGGAAGATTGCCAGCATGTATGTGACCACCAGACAGAATCAGCGCTTTGCAGATACATCACCAAGGGTAGACAAAAATGACAACAATATCGCCATCACATACACTTATTTCATGCCTACCACACCGCAGAGTTCATGCGAGGTGACATACAGAGTGTTTGGTGATGGAACAATCGAGACAACTCTGTCATATGACCCTGTAAAGGAACTTGGCGATATGCCGGAGTTTGGCATGATGTTCAAGCTGGATGCCGATTATGATACAGTGAAATGGTACGGACTCGGACCACAGGAGACATACGAGGACAGACAGCATGGCGGAAAGTATGGTGTATACGAGAATAAAGTGGCAGACAATGTCGCAGAGTATCTCGTTCCGCAGGAGAGCGGCAACAAGTGCAGAGTAAGATATGCAAAGGTAATGGATAAGAAGGGCAGAGGCATGCTGTTCTTTGGTGATGAGCTTTCGTTCTCGGCACTGCCATATACACCACATGAGCTGGAAAATGCTGCACATCACTTTGAGCTTCCACCTGTACACTATACTGTTGTCCGTGTGGCAAAGAAGCAGATGGGTGTAGGCGGAGACGACAGCTGGGGCTCACATACTCATCCGGAGTACCTGCTTGATGCCTCAGAGAAAATGGAATTCACATTCTGTTTCCGCGGAATCTAGCATTTTAAGGTTGTCAGGAATATTATTACGCATTTTTTGAGAGCAGGGACTACTACTGGGACTGCTCTCATGGTGTAAATAAATGATATAAGGATAAATGATATAAGAATTAAGGAGAATTAAAATGTCAAAATTTATTAAGGGTATGGATTTATCGACCTTGCTCGAGCTGGAACGCTGCGGAGCAAAATACTACGAGGATGGAAAGGAGAAGAATATTCTTGACATCATGAAGGAGCATGATGTTGACACAATCCGTCTTCGTCTGTGGAACGACCCAAAATCAGAGGATGGAGAGCCTTACGGTGCGGGTAACAATGACCTGGCTGAGACTATTGCTATCGGAAAAAAGGTTACAGATGCAGGCTTTGGAGTGCTTTTTGAATTTCCACTACAGTGATTTTTGGGCAGATCCGGGAAAGCAGATTAAGCCAAAGGCATGGAAGGATTTCGGTGTGGACGAGCTGGAGCAGGCTGTATATGATTTTACACTTGAAAATCTGACAAGGATTATTGAGGCAGGTGTAAATGTCACAATGATTCAGGTAGGTAATGAGCTTTCAAACGGACTTTTTGTGGCCTGAGGGAAAGGTACCTGACTACGATAATATAGCAAAATTTGTGAATGCCGGAATACGTGCCTGCCGCAAGGTAAATGCTGATATTCCGATTATGATTCACCTCGATAATGGTGGAAACAATGAGCTTTATGTCAGATGGTTTACAAACTTCATCGAAAGAGGAGAGGAGTTTGAGTATATCGGATTGTCATACTATCCTTTCTGGCACGGCTCACTTGATCAGCTTGAGTTCAATATGAACGATATTGCAAAGCGTTTCAATAAGGACCTTATCATCGCTGAGGTATCCATGGGCTTTACAATGGACAGCTACCAGGAGTACGAGAAGCTTGCTGATTCTGAGCGCAAGGGTTATGCGACAAAACCGGAGCTTGTTGAGAAGATAGATTATCCTATGACTATTGAAGGGCAGGCTGACTTTACAAAAGATTTCTTAAACAGGGTGGCAAATGTGGTGGATGACCACGGAAAAGGATTTTTCTGGTGGGAGCCAGCGTGGATTCCTGTACCGGGCTCAGGCTGGGCTACACCGGCTTCACTTAAGTATATGAATGATCCGGGACCATGCGGCAATGAGTGGGCAAACCAGGCACTCTTTGACTATGATGGAAATGTGTTGCCGGCACTTGATGTTATTAAGTGTTTCAAAAAAAATAATTACAAAGAATATATGTAATTTTGTTGCATGATTTGATTTGTTATGTTGCATTTTCAGTCGGATGTATTGCAATGTAAAAATGTGCAGTTATAATAGAGTTATAAAGAAAAAACGAAATATTTTAACTATCAATTTAACGCAAATACAATCAGCAAAGGAGAAAAAAAATGATACAGCAGAACGTATTAGACAAATTCAAGGAGCTTTTTGGAGCAGATGGGGATATCAGAGTATATTTTGCTCCGGGACGTGTAAATCTGATAGGTGAGCACACTGACTACAATGGAGGACATGTGTTCCCATGTGCACTTACCATCGGCACATATATGGCAGCAAGAAAGCGCGATGACAGGAAGCTTCGTTTCTACTCTATGAATTTTGACAATCTGGGGGTGGTTGAGTCATCACTTGATGAGTTTACACCTGATCCGGACGGACTTTGGACAAACTATCCAATGGGCGTTATGTGGGCCTTCGAGGGACGCGGAATGAAGCTTGAAAGCGGTCTTGATATTGTTTTATTCGGAAATATTCCAAACGGCTCAGGACTTTCTTCATCAGCATCTCTTGAGGTTGTTACAGGATATATGTTAAAGGATATTTACGGCTTTGACGTGACAAATCAGGATATTGCACTTATCGGTCAGTATTCAGAGAACAACTACAACGGCTGTAATTGCGGTATCATGGATCAGTTTGCATCTGCAATGGGCAAAAAAGACAATGCGATTTTCCTTGACTGCAATACTCTTGATTTTGAGTATGCACCAATCGTTTTGGACGGTGCAAAGATCGTGGTGACAAACAGCATGGTTAAGCACAGCCTTGTAACAAGTGCTTACAATGACAGAAGAAATGAGAGTGCACAGGCTCTTAAGGATTTACAGACAGTATGTGACATCAAGACTCTCGGTGACCTGACAGATGAAGAGTTCGAGGCTCATAAGGATGCGATTAAGGATGAGGTTGCACGTAAGAGAGGCAAGCATGCGGTTTATGAGAACCAGCGTACCATCAAGGCTGTTAAGGCATTGAAGGAAAATGATATTGAGACATTTGGAAAGCTTATGAATGCTTCACATGTATCACTTCGTGATGATTATGAGACATCATGTCCTGAGGTTGACGTACTTGTTGATGAGGCATGGAAGATTCCGGGTGTTATCGGATCACGAATCACAGGAGGCGGATTTGGCGGCTGTACAGTCAGCATAGTAAAGGACGAGGCTATTGATCAGTTTAAGGCAAACCTGACAAAGGCCTATGAAGAGAAGGTTGGAAAGACACCTGAGTTTTATGTTGTTTCAATCGGAGACGGACCTAGCCGTCTGGCATAAAATTAGCAATATGAAATAACAGTAACGTATAAATAGGTTTTTCCCGACAATGATTAAGGAGCATGACATGATTCAGGAGAGAATATTAGAATTAGTAAAATATGGTCTTACAACAGGACTTGTTGACCCTGCTGATGAGGTATACACAGTAAACAGACTTCTCGAGGTACTCGGAGTGGACGATATCGAGGATGAGACATTTGAAAAGGTAGAGGCTCAGCCTGCATGGACACAGGAAGAGGCAGAGGAAAAGCTTGAGGCTATACTCGAGGATATGATGACATACGCATATGACAATGGCATCATGAAAGAAAACAGCATTGTATACAAGGATCTTTTTGATACAAAGCTGATGGGCTGCCTTGTAAATGCACCAAGCGTGATCAGAGCTCGCTTTAAGGATTTATACGACAATGAGTCTTCGCTTGCGGCAACCGATTATTTTTACAAATTAAGCTGTGACAGCAATTATATCAGAAGACAGCGCATAAAGAAGGATATGAAATGGACCACAGACACAGAGTATGGCACACTAGATGTGACAATCAATCTCTCAAAGCCTGAGAAGGATCCAAAGGCAATTGCTGCCGCTAAAAATGCTAAGCAGAGCGCATATCCAAAGTGCCAGCTTTGTAAGGAAAATGAGGGCTATGCAGGCCGCGTAAACCATCCTGCAAGAGAAAACCACAGAATTATCCCTGTTACAATAAACAACAGCCAGTGGTTTTTCCAGTACTCCCCCTATGTCTACTACAACGAGCACTGTATCGTGTTCAATTCAAAGCATACACCGATGAAAATCGAGCGTGCCACATTTGGAAAGCTGCTTGATTTTGTAACACAGTTTCCACATTATTTTGTAGGCTCAAATGCAGATCTGCCAATTGTTGGAGGTTCTATCTTAAGTCACGACCATTTCCAGGGCGGACACTATACCTTCGCTATGGCAAAGGCTCCGATAGAGAAAAAAAATCACATTCAAGGGCTACGAGGATGTCGAGGCAGGTATCGTAAAATGGCCTATGTCTGTTATCAGAATCAAGTCAGCAGACAGGGATAAGCTTATTGACCTTGCAGATAAGATTCTTCTTGCATGGAGAGGCTATACAGATGAAGAAGCATTTATTTTTGCAGAGACAGATGGAGAGCCACACAACACTATCACACCTATAGCAAGACGTCGTGACGGAGACTATGAGCTTGATCTTGTGCTCAGAAACAATATCACCACAGAGGAGCATCCGCTAGGCGTATATCATCCGCATGCCCACCTTCATCACATAAAGAAGGAGAATATCGGACTTATCGAGGTAATGGGACTTGCAGTGCTTCCGGCCAGATTAAAAGGTGAGATGGCAGAGCTTAGGGATGCAATCCTTACAGGAAAGGATCTGCATTCGACTGAGACTCTTGCATCACATGCTGACTGGGCTCTTAAGTTTATGTCTAAGTATGATAAGATTGATGAGTCTAATATTGATGGTATCATCAATGAGGAGATTGGACTTGTATTTAAAGAAGTGCTTGAGTGTGCAGGAGTGTACAAGTGCACTGATGAGGGACGTGCAGCATTCCAAAAATTTATAGATGCGGTAAATGCATAAGATTTTCAATTATCTTTTTATAATGCGGAAAGCACCGGCGAACCATACTATATATTTCGCAAGTACTACGGCAGCTAAGAAGCAGTAAGAATTATGATTTAGGGTGTTTAGACCATGACACAACCGGCTTTTATGCGCCGTCCATGGCGCATAACGCCTTGCCCCAGCGTCCATGCTGGGGCATTGTTGTAGGTGGACATAATTCTAACTGCTTCTAAGCTGCTTCGTAAAGCTTAATATATAGTATGATTCGCCGGTGCTTTCCTCGGCTGTGAGATAAACTGATTTTTAAAGGACCTGTTAAAGCCATTATTGTTAATGACTTTTTACTAAAGACTTGTAACTTGACTAGATTTTGCTTTCTGCAATTTATGCAGGCAGTGGATGAATGCAGGCACCAGGAAGGCATCTGCAAGAATCCATGCGAGTGGGCTTGCAAAGCAGGCGGCAGAAAAGCCGAATATCGGTACAAATACAAGTCCGATGAGCGAACGCGCAATCATTTCTGCTACTCCTGCAAACATTGCAAAACCTGAAAAGCCCATGCCCTGTATGGTGAAACGGACTGTGTTTACCAGAACGAGCGGGATGTAGAAAAATGCATTTGTAAGCAGAAACTGATGAGCCTGTGCGACAACCTCTGTTTCGCTTGGTGATACAAACAGGTAAATCAGATAGTTGGCTATAAACAGCAGTGCCACAAAAATCAAAACCGAATAGACCGATCCTATAACTGAGGCTGAAATAAGCCCCTTCTTTACACGTTCAAATTTGGCTGCGCCGACATTTTGTCCACTGTAGGTGGCCATTGTGGAGCCGAGTGCGTCAAATGGACACACCATAAACATTGAAATACGGCTTGCAGCGGTCATTGAGGCAACTGCGATGGAGCCTAAGCCGTTTACGGCAGTCTGCAGTATGACGCTGCCTATAGCGGTTATCGAATACTGAAAGCCCATAGGAAGTCCCATGACCATCAGATTTCTGACATATGAAGAGTCAAGCTCCAAATCATTTCTGCTTACATGCAGCAGAGGTACATTTTTTGCTATGTAAATGATGCACAGCACTCCTGATATACACTGTGACAGTACGGTTGCAAAAGCCGCTCCAAACACGCCCATGTTAAATACCAGAATGAAAAGTAAATCAAGACCGATATTTAGAACAGCCGCGATTATAAGGAAAATAACAGGTATGACCGAGTTGCCGAGAGATCTCAGATATCCTGACAGCAGATTGTACAGTATTGTGGCAGGAATGCCTGCAAATATGACAATCAGATACTGGTAGGCGAGGTCGTAAATGTCGCCTGGCGTATTCATCCAGGTCAGAATGTGACCGCAGAGAAGCACAGTGAGTGCCGTCATGATTATTGCGATAATTACAGACACAATCCCTGCATTTCCTACATATTTTTTAAGTCCTTTTTCATCCTTGGCACCAAAGCGCTGGGCTATTGGAAGTGAAAAGCCGGCACACACACCCTGGCAGAAGCCAATGATGAGAAAGCAGATGCTTCCGGTAGAGCCGACTGCGGCTAAGGCCGAAACACTTAGAAAACGACCGGCGATTATTGTATCCATAAGGCTGTAAACCTGCTGGAAAAGCATTCCGAGAAGCAACGGAAGGGAAAAGCCCAGAATGAGCCCGGTAGGAGAACCTACAGTGAGATCCTTTGAATTATTTTTTAGTCATTATTTATAATCCCCCTTGATTAAAAATAGATAAAAATATATATAAAAAATAGTGATTAAGTGTAATATACAACCTTTACAAACATAAGTAAATGAGGTAAAGTTAAATTGTTAGCATTTTTTTGGGTGCATATTTTATAGTGAATAAAAACGCTGATTTTATGTTTGATATCATGTTTTTTCAGAGAAGAAAATTGAATAATCAAATATGTATGGGCTGACATATAACTAAATTTGGAGGAAAAGAATGAGAGACTGGGAAAATAACATTCGAAAGGTTGTACCTTATACACCGGGAGAACAGCCAAAGAATACCTGTGTTATTAAGTTAAATACAAATGAGAATCCATATCCGCCAGCGCCGGGAGTGAAGGAGGTTTTAAGTAATTTCAATACAGATGATTTAAGACTGTATCCTGACCCAAGGGTTGATAAGCTGGTAAATGCAATTGCGGATTTCTATAAGATAGACAGCTCGAAGGTGTTTGTCGGAGTTGGCTCTGATGATGTACTTGCCATGATTTTCATGACATTTTTCAATTCGAAAAAACCTGTACTGTTTCCTGATATCACATATTCATTTTATGATGTGTGGGCAGATATGCTTCGAATCCCTTATGAGCAGCTTCCATTGTCTGATGATTTTTCAATAGTACCGTCAGATTACTATAAGGCAAACGGCGGAGTAGTATTTCCGAACCCTAATGCTCCGACAGGAAAGCTTATGCCTCTTGATGAGATAGAGGATATAATAGAGCACAATCAGGATGTAATTGTCGTGGTAGACGAGGCATATGTGGATTTTGGCGGGGAGAGTGCGCTTCCGCTCATTGACAAATATGATAATGTCATCGTGGTACAGACATTCTCGAAATCACGCTCGCTGGCAGGCTCAAGAGTTGGTTTTGCCATGGCAAGTCCTGTGCTTATCAAGTATCTGAATGATGTGAAATATTCGTTCAACTCATATACAATGGACAGAATCACAATCGAAGCAGCTACAGCAGCGGTAAAAGACAGAGCATACTTTGAAGAGACCACAGCAAAGGTTATAAAGACACGTGAGTGGACAAAGAAAGAGCTTAAGAGGCTTGGCTTTACATTCTGTGACTCAAAGAGCAACTTTATATTTGCAAAGCCTGCAAATGTTTCTGCAACAAAGCTTTTTGAGGACCTTAAGGCAGACAATATATTTGTCAGACATTTCAGCTCACCTGAGCGAATCAACGACTATCTGCGCATATCCATAGGAACTGATGAGCAGATGCATACACTAATTAAATTTTTGGAGAATTATTCATGTTAAAAAAATATATTTACATCTTTTTAATTTCAATGGTACCACTTATTGAACTCAGAGGAGCAGTTCCGGTTTCACAGGTGATGGGGCTGCCGATAGTGCCATCATTTATCGTTTGTATCATTGCAAATATGCTTCCGGTACCAATTATTTATCTTTTTGCAAGAAAGGTTCTCATCTGGGGAGCAGACAAACCAATTATTGGAAGGTTCTTCAGCTTCTGCCTTGAAAAAGGAGAGAAGGGTGGTAAGAAGCTTCAGGCAAAGGCCGGAAGAGGTCTGTTTGTTGCACTTTTACTTTTCGTAGGTATCCCACTTCCGGGAACAGGTGCATGGACAGGAACACTTGCGGCAAGTATCCTTGATATGGATTTCAAGTCAACAGTTGCCGCTGTCATGCTTGAGTACTGCTTGCCGGCATGATTATGATGATAGTAAGTCTGGCGGGCGTGTCTATATTCCTGTAGAATTTATGGGGAGCTTTCTTCGTCCTTTGTTAAACAGTACAAATCCGGCCACCAGTGAAACAATTGTAACCACAATCACAACCACAAAGACCACTACACTATTACCGGGATCAGGGAAAAATCCTGAAAGTGTGCCCCAAAGGTTGAAAAGCAGATGAAGCCCCATAGAGTAGTAAATAGAGCCACCGCGTTCGCACACATATCCGAGCACTATGCCAAGTGCAAAGGCATATATGCCCTGAATCCAGTTGAGATGGAACAGTCCGAAAAGTGCAGCCTGCATCAGATTGGCAAGAGCAAATGGCAAAGCCTTTCTGGCACAGCGCATGGTTACACCGCGGAATATAAGCTCCTCACAGATTGGCGCCAGTATTACAGAATAAAGTACTGTCACAAAGGTGGTATCTGTGATGCCTGATGTCTCAAAAAGCTCGTTGTACTGCTGCAGCCAGTCGGGACGGATGTAGCCGGTTAAGTTAGCGATGAAATTGGCAGCAAACTGTGTACCCGGCACGAGTATGACGATTGCCACAATCATCATGGGATTGAAGCTTTTCTTAGGGGATGGAAGAAAATTACCTTCGTATCTGGCATAGTACCACATGCCAAAAATCGCAATGGTAATGAGTGCATAGATGATCATAATCATCATGTTAAAATTTACAGAGGTAAATGTCTTTTCAAGGCGGTCCGATACGTTTGCAGACGGAAAAGCAAGTTTTCCGACAAAACCCTGTCCAAACATTCCCATGCCCATCATAAAGAATAAGGCGATAGTCTGAATTGCCTCAACTGCAAGCAGTGGGACAAATGTGTAAAAGAAATATCCTACTTTTTTCATTTTCAATTTACTCCATTCTGATTTATTAGGCGATAGTAACATTAGTATAACATATCATAATTTAATTGCAAGAAAGCTGTTTACTTTAAAACTTTAATATGTTAAAATTAAAAGTAAATAAATCGCATGAAAAAGGAGAACACGATGAGCAAGAATCTAAAAACAGAAGCAGTAGACCATTTGTTTGATGCTATTTTGTGTCTCAAGGATAGAGCAGAGTGTTATACATTTTTTGAGGATGTTTGTACTGTAAATGAGCTTTTTCTCTATCACAGAGATTTGAAGTGGCAAAGATGCTTAGAGAGCAGAAGACATATCTTGATATAGCAGAAAAGACCGGGGCTTCCACAGCCACAATCAGCCGTGTGAACAGATCATTAAACTACGGCAACGATGGATATGATATGGTTTTTTCACGCATGGAGGATGGCTCTGACAAAGAGGATTAGTTTATCATAGGGGAAAAGAAAAACAGGCTCATTAATTTGAGCCTGTTTTTTTACTTTCCTTTCCTGAATGTGTATTTTCATGGGAAGAAGCCTCTTTTTCTTCATTTAGATTGTCAATCATGCGCTCAATCAGCATTTTCTTGATGTAGACATCAAAGCTCAGCATGCAGATAAAGCTGAATGTGTGAAGAAATTTCTGATCCTCATCAGGAAAATCCTCAAATGTTTCACCGGCAATCTTGTATTTCTTGCCGAGATCCTTTAGGAGCTTTTTGCGATTCCTCCGCCTCTAAGCTGAAAACCTCAGTATAGACATCCTGCATCGTAAATCCGTCATCATTGCCGAAATACTTCTCGGTAAGCGGATTAAGAATCGAGCGTATATCGTTGATGCTCAATATATTTTTGAAATAATATATAAAAAGCAGTGTGAGCACATGCTCCTTAGAATACTTTTTCTTGTCCGGAGAAGGGAGCAGATTGTTTTTGGCATAGTTGTTTATCATTGTCTTGGTAAGGATTTTGTCGCTTTCATAGCGCTTTGATGCAGCGAGCTGCTCGTCCATGAAGGTTGTGACCTGATCCATGTACAAATCAATATTTGGTATATCCTCCGGCTTTATGTAATCTATTGATTTAAGCTGCTTTAATAATTCTGATAAAAATTCTTTAACGTCATTCTCCATATCATCACCTCAGGCTTTTATTATATAGTATTGAAAACTATATGACAAGTTTTTTTTGAATTTTCTCATATTGGGTTGTGCAAAACATATGTTTGTGGTATGCTGTAAATAAATTATTTTTGTATTTATGGTTTGTGAGCCTGTAATAAGACTGGAGAATTGAGAGGAAAACAGATGAACTTAGATATGTTGAATGAACAGCAGAGGGAGGCCGTTTTGACCACAGAGGGACCGCTTCTTATTTTAGCGGGGGCAGGCAGTGGCAAGGCCAGGGTTCTTACATACAGGACTGCCTACCTGATAGATGAGTGTGGCGTCAATCCTTACAATATCATGGCAATCACCTTTACAAACAAGGCTGCGGGAGAGATGCGTGAGCGAATTGATGATATGGTGGGCTATGGTTCGGAAAGCATATGGGTTTCTACATTCCATTCGACATGTGTGCGTATACTGCGCAGGTATATTGACAGGCTGGGATATGACACGAATTTTACCATATATGATGCTGACGACCAGAAGGCTCTGATGAAGGACATCTGCAAGCGTCTTGAGATAGATACCAAGATGTATAAGGAAAAGATGTTTTTAAATGTCATTTCATCTGCAAAGGATGAGATGATTGATCCGATAGAGTTTGAAAACCGCTTCACAGGTGACTTCGTGAAGCGCAAGCAGGCACTTGTATACAAGGAGTATCAGAATGCCCTAAAGCAGAATAACGCACTCGATTTTGATGATTTGCTTGTGAAGACAGTAGAGCTTTTTAAGCTGGATAAAGAGGTGCTGGATTACTATCAGGAGCGCTTCAGATATATCATGGTGGATGAGTATCAGGACACAAACACCGTGCAGTTTGAGCTTATCAGGCTTCTTGCCATGAAGTATAAGAATCTGTGTGTGGTGGGTGATGATGATCAGTCCATTTACAAGTTCAGAGGTGCCAATATCTACAATATCTTAAACTTTGAGAAGCATTTTGAAGATGCAAAGGTCATAAAGCTTGAGCAGAATTACAGGTCTACCCAGAATATCCTAGATGCCGCCAACAGCGTCATTTCCAACAACGTGGGTAGAAAGGACAAGCGCCTTTGGACTGACAACGGAGCCGGAGACAGGATTACCTTTGAACAGCTTGAGAGTGGCTTCGAGGAAGCGGATTATGTGGTGCGTTCGATAGCGAGACTCGTGAGAAAGGGTGAGGCGCGCTATAAGGACTGTGCTGTGCTTTACCGAACCAACGCACAGTCGCGTCTTTTGAAGAGAAATTTATTGCTGCCAACATCCCATACAAGATTGTCGGCGGCGTGAATTTCTATGCCAGAAAAGAGATAAAGGATATCCTTGCATATTTAAAGACTATTGACAATGGCCATGATGACCTTGCGGTAAAGCGAATAATAAATGTGCCAAAGCGCGGCATCGGAGCTACGAGCATCAATAAGGTGACAGACTATGCTCTTGAGAAGGGGATAGATTTCTATACGGCACTGCGCTATGTCGATGAGGTGCCGGGCATGGCGAGGTCAGCAGGCAAGATAAAGCCTTTTGTGATGTTTATACAGTCACTTCGTGCGAGAGCCGAGATGGATTCGGTTTCGCAGCTCATACAGGCAATAATCGATGAGACCGGCTATGTCGATGAGCTGAAGGCAGAGGGCACGGATGAAGCAGAGCAGCGTATTGAGAATATTGATGAGCTTATAAACAAGGCTGTTGATTACGAGCAGGGGGAGGAGAATCCTACTCTCAGTGGCTTTTTGGAGGAGGTAGCGCTTGTAGCCGATATAGACGGTCTTGACGAAAACAGCGACTATGTGGTTCTTATGACTCTGCACAGTGCTAAGGGACTTGAGTTTCCGAATGTGTATCTGGCGGGCATGGAGGATGGTCTTTTCCCAAGCTATATGTCAATCACGAGTGATGATGCGACAAGCGAGATAGAGGAGGAAAGGCGTCTTGCTTATGTTGGTATCACGAGAGCCAAGGAGCATCTGACCATCACATCGGCGCGTATGCGCATGGTGCGTGGAGAGACACAGTTCAACAAGGTATCGCGATTTGTGAAGGAGATTCCGCGTGAGCTTATGTCAGGTGAGGTCTATGAGCCAAAGCGCCGTGATGATGACCTTGAAAGAAATTCGCAGAGCACCTACAGAAAGGCTAAGGAGGCCTTCAAAAAGACACCTACATACGGCACAGAGTATGCGACAACCTTTAATACACAGCGTACAAGGACACCTGTCTATACACCTGTGAGCAACCAGAAGTCTTTTGCCAGTGCTAATACCACCGGAGGTCTTTCATATAAGGTAGGAGACAGGGTATCGCACATCAAGTTTGGCGCGGGAGAGGTCATGGCAATCGTAGAAGGCGGCAGGGATTATGAGGTCACTGTGGACTTTGACAAGGCCGGTACCAAAAAGATGTTTGCTTCATTTGCCAAATTGAAAAAAATTGACTAAAATTATTGTAATTTTTATAGGAAAATTGGATATAATATGCTATAATGGATTTAACAAATAGCATTTGACAATTACTTTTGGAAAAGGAGCGGATTGAATTATGAGTAAAGTTGAAGAATTATTAAAGGACAACAAGCTTGCAGAGAAGCTCAGCATGGCAAAGCTTAATGACCTTCTCAAAAAAAAAGAAGAGGAAGACAAGAAGCCTTCCAAGGCTGTTATCATATTTGCCATCATTGGTGTATTAGTTGCTGTTGCAGCAGCGGCATATGGTATCTACAGATTTTTCACACCGGATTATTTAGATGATTTCGATGATGAGTATGATGATGAATTCGATGATGATTTCTTCGAGGATGAAGACGATGATGATGCTGAAGAGGAAAAAAGAGGCACCAAAGACTAAAGAAGAGAAATAATCGTTTTTAGATAATGGGGGCTACATATGTAGTCCTCATTTTTCTTTATGTGTGAAGCAAGGCATTTGCAGTCAGGCATACAAAGAAATAATAAAGTATAAAGAGAGATAAGAATTACATGAAAAAAGGATTTAGAGGAACAGGAACCGTAGAAAGAGTAGACTTCCCAAACAAGGGAATAGCTGTTACAGATGACGGCGACAGAGTAATTGTGAAAAATACAATTCCGGGACAGAAGGTGGAATTTGTTGTAAATAAAGTAAAGCATCAAAGGGCAGAGGGCAGACTCATGGAGGTAATTGAGAAATCGCCTCTGGAGACAGAAGAGCCATGCCCTCACTTTGGAATGTGCGGGGGCTGTACATATCAGACAGTGCCTTACGAAAAGCAGCTTGATATGAAACTTACCCAGGTGAAAAAGCTCATTTCGGATGCCATCGGCACTGAGGAAGAGTCAGGATATGAGTTTATAGGGATACATGGAAGTCCGAAAAAGAGTGAATACAGAAACAAGATGGAATTTTCCTTCGGTGATGAGTACAAGGATGGCCCTCTTGCGCTTGGCATGCACAAAAGAGGAAGCTTTTATGACCTTGTGACAGTATCGGACTGTCAGATAGTGGATGAGGATTTCAAGACAATATTAAAGGCAACACTTGATTATTTTTCAAAAAACAATATCCCATATTTCCACAGAGCAACACACAAGGGCTATCTGCGGCATCTGCTTGTCAGAAAGGCAACAAAAACCGGTGAAATCATAGTAGACCTTGTCACCACCACACAGACAGAGGGCTTCAACGAGGAGGAGCTGCTCGCAGGCTTTAGATATGCGCTTTTGACCAGGCACTATGACGGCATATTTAAGGGCGTTTTACACACAAAAAATGACAGCGTGGCAGATGTGGTCAAAAACGAGGGCACAGAGGTGCTCTACGGAGATTCATATTTCTACGAGGAGCTCTTAGGTCTGAAATTCAAAATTACACCATTCTCATTTTTCCAGACCAACTCACTAGGAGCGGAGGTGCTCTATGAGACAGCGAGAGAGTTTATCCTGGGAGATGACAAGGATTCGCTACAAGGTGCTTGATGAGATAGAGGAAAAACCGGATTATATAATTCTTGATCCACCACGAGACGGTATTCATCCGAAAGCTATCGGGAAAATCATAGAGTATGGTGTTGAGAATATGGTTTATATTTCATGTAAACCAACAAGCCTGGCAAGGGATTTGCAGATATTTATGGACAGAGGGTATAGAGTGGAGAAGATATGCTGCGTGGATATGTTTCCGAATACTTATCACGTCGAGACGGTTGTTCTTTTGTCCCAACAAAAACCAGATGACACGATAGAGATCGACTTAGACCTGGACGAGCTGGATGCCACCAGTGCCGAGTTGAAAGCAACCTATCAGGAAATCAAAGATTATGTGCTGAAAGAATTTGGCTTGAAGGTTTCAAATTTATATATTTCTCAGGTAAAACGCAAATGTGGAATTGAAGTGGGAGAAAACTATAATCTTCCAAAATCAGAAAATGCAAGAGTTCCACAATGCCCGAAAGAGAAAGAAGATGCTATCAAGGCTGCCCTGAAATATTTTGCGATGATTTAAGGATATCGCTGATTTCAAGGAGGAATAACACATGAAAAGCACATTTGAAAAAATGGGTGGAACCTACACACTTGGCGCAGACGGAATTTACTATCCGAATCTTGTCAGTACAGATGAAGAACCGCATTATGGGAAATATGGAATGATGCGAAAGACATATCTTAAAGAGTATCGTCCGGCAATGTATTCACTGTATATGTTGGAAGACAGATTGACAGAACATCTGAATGCTGTGGACGATGAAGCACAGGAGAGAATGGATATTCTGGTGAGTCAGATGATGGAGAAATTACGGAAGAATTGAAAGCTCGTGACCAGATGGAATGGGTTAGAGCGGTAAATAATGCCCGGAATGCTGCAGAAGAGATTGTGTTGAAAGAATTAGTGTATATTTAAAGCGTGGAAAGCTCCTTCGGGAGCTTTTCAGTGTTTGTAAGAGTTTATATAAAATGGGCTAAGAAGGTGGTATGATCAAAATAACAGATTAAAATTTATATTAAGAAATGAATTTAAAATTTTTAATTATGAAATAAAACGTAAGATAATTTCAGAGGTGAGAATAATGGATAGAATTGCATTAGTAATCGGTAATTCTGATTATTCAAATGTAGGGAAATTGAATAATCCTAAGAATGATGCTGACGATATTGCTAGTATTTTGAATAAATTAAATTTTGATGTTACAAAAATAATGGATGCAAATTTAATAGATATTCAAAAATCTGTTAATGATTTTTTACAGGCATTAGATGAATATGCTGTAGGGGTATTTTTTTATGCAGGGCATGGTATGCAAATCGACGGTAAAAATTTTATCGTTCCTATTGATTTAAAGTTAAGTGATAAAAGCAAGACAATGGTCTCTTGTTATTGTTTAAATTCGCTGTTAGAAGGTGCATCTTCATATAAGGGAAAAACATTAATATGTATATTGGATGCATGTCGAGATAATCCTTTTGCTATGGGGAGGGGATTTTTAACAGGCTTTGCGCCATTTAATAATCCACCTAAAGGTACTATGATTGCTTATTCTACAAGCGCTGACTGTAGTGCATTTGATGGACAATGTAGTAATGGATTATATACACAAGTTTTAAAAGATGCTATGCTTATTCCAAATTTGAAAATTGAAGAAATGTTTAAATTTGTTAGAAATAAAGTGTCAGAAATATCAATTAGCCAATACGGAGAAGAACAGCTTTCATGGGAATATTCTTCGTTAGTGGGAGACTTTTATTTTTCTGTTACGCCACAACCAGTCAATGAACAGGTTACTGATGAGAAAATATATGAATTCATATGTGCTCGTCGAAAATCTTATGAGAATGCTTCGGATAATATTTATGATATTGAATGTTTGCCATATATAGATGCCTATAATAAATATCATATACCAATTATTAAAATTTTACGTGCATATTCAAGAGTAGATTATTCAAAAAAAGAGGATTTCAGTTTTCGGATGCTACTATAGATCAGTTAAACAGCAATTATTTGTCATCATGGGGATTTATACAGAAATATGGTAGATGGTATTATAAAAAATCATTACGTTGAGATGGGAGATTTATTGCCATTGCCCGAGGAATTAGAACCTAAACAACCTATTAATGGAAAGGAATTGAAGATTGAAGCTTCATTGAGCTGGAAAATGAATGATGGAAAGATAAGATTTCAAGTATCTTCTAATATTCCAGAGGAAACCCCATTAATGTTTACATTACGTGGCAAAGAATATACAGCTCAATGTAAATCTGTAGCAGGTAATAGAATTTCAATAAGTGAATGGTAGTGACAGAGGTAATCCTATGAAAAATGGATTTTATACTATAGATGTGTCATGTCCGATATATAGTGTATTGCCAGAAAAGATAAAGAAAATATTTGGTGAACGTAATAGAAATATATGTGGACAATATGTTAAATTTGAACCAGTGGGAGGAAATACGATTCATTTTTCGTATGGATTAGTTCTTAAAAATAGTAAAGTTCAAGTTATTGATATGCAACAAAGAATCTCAGCATTATAATGAATGTGGTTTTATACAAGAAAACATGGCAGATTGTAACTGGTTAAAGTGAATTGGGCGTATGGAACTTTTAAATCCATACGCCTTTTAAACAAGAGATTTGTAAGAGCATGTTATCTACTCGAAGATGATTATAATTCCATATCATAGGACTTTTTCTTAGCTCTTGCAGGCTGATTTCGCCGCATCTCCTGTTTCCTCTGATATTCAAGTTCCCAGGCACGATGGGAAAAAACATCAGGATCTTCCACATTGAGATAATCCACCTCATTGGCGGCAATATCACGACGGTGATAGTCATAAGAAAGTACCTTTGAGCTGTTCAATCAGCTTATCCCGGAAATCAGGACGTATCTGGATTCTGGCATCCAGTAACTCGGTGTATTGTTCCGGATCAGGACGAAATTTTTCTTCTAGGAAAGCAGCGGCGTCTTTTTTAAGCTGCTTTTTTAAGGGAGATGTCCTGAGAATCCAGGATATCAAGATTGTTATTCATCTGGTCATATTTCTTGGATAGATTTGTCATATCTTTATCGGTAGAGCATTGTGCCTGGAAGATTAGCTGCTCTTTCCTTGATTTCAGTTCTTCAATTTCTTCGGTAACAGTGGTAAGCTGCTGATTCAATTTTATATGCTGGATGGGATTCAAAATACTGGTTTTCTCTTTTTTTACATTCAGCTCTTTCCGTTCTGTAACTTTAGCTTTGAGTTTCTTTTTAACGGTGTTGTATTTATTCAGTATTGGATTAAAATGATTCATCCAGTCATGGATCACTTCTTTTTGCATCTCATTGTGGAGCAAATGATATTGTGTAAAAATCATATGATTTCGGATAGTTTCCATTGTTTCTGCAATTACAGGAATAGAATTTTTGACAGCTTGAGCCAGTTTCTCTACCTGAGCTTTTAATTCCCGGAGCATTTGGTTATCTGCACGAATCTGGCGGTTGATTTCACAGCGGTCAGCTATCATTCCTTTCTTTTCCATGTTTTGAGCAATATAGCCTTCGTGGATGGTCGGCTGTTCGGTGATTCCCTGATCTGCAAAGCTGCGGTGATCAATGGATGCATTTATCTGATTGTGGGCAAGCATTTCATTTACAGTATCTGCCCAGTTTGCTCTCCAGAGGCAGAGCTGTTCCTCACTGTTCCATTGTTCAGAAATCGGGTTTTGTCTGCCATACCGGGTGCTTTTTGGATGTTTGTCGATACGGTCATAGCCTTTCTCCTGTGCGACAGATGCGGTCATATAAACTTTTTTCTTTTTCCCAACTTTATATCTGTATTGCTTTTCCCAGCCATCTGTTTTTGAGCAGCTTTGAATTCAGTAGCTGTAAATCCTTTTTTTCTTCTCCATTTTTTATGCAGAGATATTCTTTTTCTGTTTTATACTGCCATGTTCCGTTTTCGTTCAGTGGACGGACGGTAAGCAGAATGTGTGCATGAGGATTGTGTCCATCCGTATCGTGAATAGCAAAGTCAGCGCACATGCCCATATCTACAAAGTTCTTTTTGAATAAAATCTTTTAGAAGAGAAATATTACTGTCTTTATCTAATTCAACGGGAAGTGCGACAACAAATTCTCTTTCCAGTCGGCTGTCTTTTGTTTTTTCAGCAGCTTCCACAGCATTCCAGAGTTGCTCCCGGTCTTTCCATTCTGGTGAAGCCATCGGTGGAAGCAATACTTCCTGATAAATGAGTCCATGCTTTCTGGTGTAATCATGCTGGATGCCATCGTAATCATTGTACATCCGCTACAGCTCATATAAGCAGATGCAGCGACAGCAGAACGTCCGGAACCACGGCTGACAACTTTGGCTTGCATATGATAAATTGCCATATCTGGCACCTCCTTTCGATGTTGCCTGCAACAGCGGAATAGCCCTCGGCAGAGCGCACGAGCCCCGTAGGGGATACCACCGCCCGATTTATCAGGTGGTGAGTAAGTGCGCCCTTCGGGAGTAGAACTTGTGTATTTACATTCCCCTTAGTCGGAGCATCAGCTCCCGCTTTAGGGTATCTAAATCCATTTCTTTAATATGTGGAGCAATGCTTTCCAGAATTGCTCCTTCCTGGACTAACCTGTGTGTTCTGGCATCACGTTCTTTTTGCAATTTCTTGCTTCGGCTTCTTCCTGGCGGTGTCTTGCCTGTAAAAGCACTTTTTCTTCTGGTGTCATATTCTTTTATTTGCCATATCTGGCACCTCCTTTTTATGCCCGTATCCGGGCAGATTTAGTTTTAAAATCTTTTGGTTTAGTACTATGGTTTAGATAACTGACAGTGACATATCCCTGGTGAAAAATAAGGAAAGAAAGTAGTACCACTGTCAGTGAAGAATAGTCATTGCGTTATACTTCTTTGAGTCAATTCTGGTTCGGAGCATGATTGTTCAACAGGATTCTTTTCGCTTGTTTTAAATTATCTGTTGCATTGTCCTGACGGATATTCCGGTTATTGATACGGACAGGAATACATCTCTCCAGAATCCGGTCATAAATTCGTTTGTGTGCGATATCAGCGGCATTATTCAGCTCTGATAAAGTGAGATTGGTTGTTATGATCAGGGGCTTTTTACTGCGGTAACGGCTGTCAATCACATTGAATACCTGTTCCAGTGCAAAGTCAGAGTTTCGTTCAATTCCGAGGTCATCAATGATCAGAAGACTGTAGCGGTTTAAGCTGTGGATGAACTGATTCCTGTCTTCAAAATGCATTCCGGTAAGGGTATTCAGAATCTGGGAAAAGTTGGTCATCAGTACAGGAACGCCTTTTTCCAGCAGGGCATTGGCAATGCAGCCTGCAAAAAAAGATTTTCCAGTACCGACATCACCCCAGATGAGAAGTCCGGAGGCGTTTGCTTTCATCTCTTCCCAGTTGCTTACATAATTGTGTGCCAGTTTTATTTCCGGATTGATGCCGTTATCCTTGGCAAAAGTGTAGTCATAGAGTGCTTTGTCCTGTAAGCCGCTGGTTTTAAGATGCTCTATTTCCATTTGTTTTTCATGAAGTTTTCTCTGGGTTTCTTCCTGCTCAAAGATTTCCTGCTGGCATTTACAGCGGATGGAAGGAATAAGAACCTTTCCCTGTAATTCATGCCTGCATTGTCTTGGCGTATTGCATTTGGAACAGTAGATCAGGTGGTCTGTTTCGTAAAATATTCATCAGGCTGAAGCTCTCTGTTTGGTGTTATAGCGGTTGCTTTTCCTGTAAATCTTGTCATAATGTTTCGTATTCCTCACTTTCGTAATTTCTTTGCCGGGAAACAGGATGATCCTGTCTTGCCCAACGGATGATGGTAGCTGCATGGTTTTGGTATTGCTTTCCGGTAGAAGCCATATAACCGGATAAGCGTTCCATATAATCCTTCCAGTCAGGGATTGTCTGCCGGATATCTTCAAGCTCCTTCTCTGACAGAAAAACATTTTGAAATGTTCCATAGGGTGAGAGTGGCTCCTTACTCCCTCTTATTGCTAAATTGTTGTTTCTTTTTTATCTCTTTCTTATTACTGGACAGTTTTCTGTCTGTATCAGGGAAAGAATCCTGTCTGTCAATAGGACAGTTTTCTGTCTGTCTTGAGGAAAGAATTCTGTCTGTATTGCTGAGGGTTTCTTTCGGGATTTTTACATAGATCCGATTAGGGTGTCCGGGTCCCTGCCGTTTTCGGAAGATAAGCTCCTGTTTTTCCAGTACTGCCAGAGCAGTTTTAATCGTCATCTGGCTTTTGTGGAGAACTTCTGCCAGTGCTTCAATTGTAAAGTAGAGGAACACATGACCATTGATATCTGACCAGCCCTCATTTTTCTGGGAAAGCCTTGCACGGTCGAGCAGGATCATATAAAGCATTTTGGCAGTTTCGTTTATTTCCATGTCCAGAAGAAAACGGGGAAACATCATATAAGATGGCAGGTTGGTGTCTGCTGTCAGAAAGTCCGTCATGTGTTCACCTCCAATCAGTTATTCTCCAAGAAAATCCCAGTCTACATCATTATCCGGCTGTGAATTTTCAGGTGTTGGAAAGGACGCCCTGATTTGGGGCTCCCTTTGCGCCATGCCTACAGTCAGCCCGGACAGAAAAATCGGCAATGACTGTTTCAGGCTGTGTTCCACTGCATCTACAATCTGTTTCACAAAAAGTTCTTCCCGTTCTCTTGTTTCCAGATAAGGATCAGCCTGTGTGCGGTAGTAGCGGTCAAAATAATCTACCAGTGCAAGGGAGATTACCTGGCTGTAAGATTTAAAATTCTGTCTGTCCATCGTCTGTAAATATTCCCAGGCTCTCCGCTGCTGGTCTTTGTCCAGATTAAATCGCAGGTTTGTGTTGCGGATATGGTTCTGCATGGCTTATCCCCTCCTTTTCAGGCTCATATAAGCCAGAGATTCATAACCTTTGGCAGTGGCACAGATATCATCAAGGATTGTAACTCGTGATTTGTCATACGCTCCAAAGTTACGGATCAGGCATCCACCGCCTCCGACCACATACAGGCGCATCAGGCCAGGATTATATTCATATTTGCGGAGCGTGGCAAAAATATCTGTGACATACTGTCTGGCAATAGAACTGATACAATCCAGATATGGTGCTGAAATGTCAGCTGTTCCAAACCGCAGAATCTGTTCTACTGTGGATTCTTCAATTTTCACTCCGAATTTGTCCAGAACAGCGTTCTTTGCGGCAATTATGCACTGGTTTACACCAAGTTTTTCTGTCCAGCATCGGCTCTCCTGAGCTTTCTTATTGTTAATATACAGAATGTTCATGGTTCCGTTTCCGATATCTGCAAGGAGATTAGTTCCCTTGAAATTTCCAAGGTGGTTTACAATAGCCGGATATCCCTGTGGGTAAAGGCTACATCCCAAAAAGCGGAGATGATATTCTTTGCCGTTGAAACGGTAATGGACTTCTGGATTCTGGAGCAGATAGGAACGAAAAGCTTCTCTTTGATTTCTGATCCATGTCAGAGGAAGTCCGGCAGCCAGATGAACATCTGCTTCACGGATGGAAAAGACATTCAGTTCCCTTGCAATAGCCATTAGCGTCAGAAGATAATATTCTTCGTCCATAGCTTTATCCGGGATAAATTCTTTGTGTCCTTCGCCGATCCGGTAGTAAATGCCGTTATATTCCAGAATATTCCCGGTGAAGATTGGTTCGGTTTCATAGGCTTTGATTCCGGTTGGTGTGACGGTGTTTGCTGTTTTCATATTGCCATAGCCATGATCTACAGCAATGTGATTCAGCAGGTCGTACCGGTGTGGTACTGCTCTGCTGCGAGATAAGCATACGAAAATCGGAGGTAAAAGACATTGAGTGGAAATTGAGCTGGAATTGAGAAAAAAGATATATTGTGCGTACATTCTTCATGTACTCTTGTTGTGATTTCATTGTTTTTTATCGTATAATATGGATACTGGAGGTGGTTTGGATGAAATACAAGATTTTAGTTGTCGATGATGATAAAGAATTGGTGAAAATGCTTTGTAGTTATTTTAATATGAAACAATATGAAACCATTACGGCTACAGATGGAATGGAAGCATTAAATAAAATAAAAATGAAACCGGATATTATTTTGTTGGATATCAATATGCCACGCATGGACGGGATTGAAGTATGTCGTCTGATACGCAGTAAAGTGTTATGTCCAATTTTATTTCTAACAGCAAGAGTTGACGAAGATGATAAAATTAATGGGTTGCTTTCGGGTGGGGATGATTATATTACGAAACCATTTAGTCTTCGGGAGTTGGAAGCAAGGATTGTCACAAACATAAAGAGAGAAGAAAGGCATCAACAAAAAACGGAATACCGTTTCATGGATGAAATGCTGATTGATTATTCTGAAAAAATAGTAGCTATAGCTGGACACAGGATGGAGTTCACAAAAATTGAATATCAGATTATTGAATTCTTATCCATGCATCCAGGGCAGGTGTTTGATAAAGAACGTATATATGCACAAGTCTGTGGATATGATGCGGAAGGGGACAGTAGAACGATAACGGAATTAGTACGGCGTATAAGGAAAAAAATAGCGGATTATTCAGAAAAAGAATACATAGAAACTGTATGGGGGATTGGATACCGATGGAAAAAATAAGAAACTTGTCACTGAAAAAAACAATTCTGCTTTATTTTGTGATCAGCTTAACGGCAGCATTTCTGTTATCTGGATTTACAGTTCATTTTGCAAGAAATATGCAGAATAAAATATGGGAAAAATATATTGATTATGCAGATTATACGGACGTGTTTCAGCAATATGGAAAGAAATACGAGATTGAGATATCAAGACCTAATCAATCGCAGATGAATCGTTTGGACTATCATCTTTCGGAAATGTGTGACTTTATGGAAACATATTCGGTACTGATTTTTTCGATTGTTGGGAGTGTTGTTGCGGTATTCTTTTTTTATAAAAATAAGTTAAAGACACCTCTACAGGAACTAAAAGATGCCTCACAAATGATTGCAGATAATGAACTGGATTTTCATGTGTCCTATGAAAATAAAGATGAGATGGGAACTTTGTGTAAAGAATTTGAAATGATGCGAAGTGATTTAGCAGATAACAACAGAAAGATGTGGCGAATGATTGATGACGAGAAGGCTTTGCGGAATGCAATTGCACATGATATACGTTCTCCACTTTCCATATTGCGTGGGTATCAGGAAATGCTCTTAGAGTTTGTTTCTGCCGAGAGTATAAAAACAGAGGATGTTATTGATATCTTACAAACAGGCATGTATCAGATTGACCGTATAGAGCATTTCACGGAAAACATGAGAAAAATGTCCCATTTAGAACAGAGGGAACTGCAATGCTCAGAGATAGAGTTATCGGAACTGGCAAAAAAGATTGAGGCAGAAGCTGCCATGCTGTCCAAGAAGGAAAGTAAATTATGTAAGGTAGAAAGAGTGCAGGAACAAAACATTGTGAAAGTGGATGAGGAACTTGTCATGGAAGTGACAGACAACTTACTGGAAAATGCGGTTCGATATGCACAAAAAAGTATTGCTTTGCAGATAAAGAAAAAGGATGGTTTTCTTATAATTTCTGTTGAAGATGATGGAATAGGATTTGTGGATACTGAGGAAAAAGTAACAGAGCCATTTTATCATAAGAATCCACAAGATGATTTAAAGCATTTTGGCCTTGGTATGTATATTTCTCGTATTTTCTGTGAAAAGCATGGAGGAAATTTGAAAATATATAATGCCAGACAAGGCGGTGCTCATGTAGAAGCTCTTTTCAAAGCTGAATAAAAATACTTTATAAGGCTGAAATCACAAATAAAGTGGTTTTAGTCTTTTTTATTGTGAATTTATTGAGAATTGATTTGTATGATGTTGTTAAAGAAATAAAGAAAGGAAGAGATACAATGAAAACAATCATAAAAAGAAGTATACTTGATTATTTAAAGAACCCTGTTTTGTGGATTGGTTTGATTATTATAGTTGCCAGTATGTATCAATGTCTGTCATCGTATTTGCAAATTCATTATATCAAACAGAATGAACAGATCACACAAAATGACGTAGCATTGGAAGATGCTGATGTCATGGATGGGTACATTCCCACATCTGATGATAAAGAAAGAAGAAGGGAGTGGGAAGATACGATCAAAGGGACGTTAATGGACACCTCCAAAAATGGTTTTGGATTTAGCAGGCAGGAAGCAGATCATGTAATGAAAGAAATTCAGAATATGGATGTAAAGACTGCTTCTGAGTTTTTGGAATCCCAATATGGCTATTATAATGCAATATATGCTTATGAGGACCTTGAAATTCATAAGGGGACAGCAGAAGAAATCAATCATTATATCGAGCGGAAATTATCCGAACATTCTTTTTCCTGGTACTTTGCCAAAAAGTTCACGGATTTTGCAGGATTGCATATGGCCTTTTTTGCAACCGTATTGCTATCATTTTTATTTATTCAGGATACACGAAAAAATACCTATGAATTATTACATACAAAGCCTGTTACGGCAATCCAATATATATGTGGGAAAGTAATAAGCGGATTCATTAGTATGTTTGGCGTATTAGTGATTTTGAATGTTATATTCTTTATGCTGTGTTTGAAAACGTCTATAGAATCGGGCTTTCCGGTAACACCAATTGATTTTTGCGTGAATTCTCTGATCTATATTGTGCCGAATCTTTTGATGATATGTTGTGTCTATACAATTACAGCAGTAATATTTAAAAATCCGCTTCCGGCAGCACCAATCTTGTTTTTACACATTATATATTCAAATATGCTGACCATGAAGAATGATATTTATTATATGAGACCGTTCTCTATTATGGTGCGATTCCCTGGCAGATTTTTTGAAACACATGTAGCTAAAATGTCAAACATAAATCAGATTATTCTTGTAATTTCATCAGTTATATTAGTATGTATTTCTGTTACAATCTGGAAAAGGAGGAGGGTTCATTGAAAACGGAACTAAAAAACTGCCTGTCGTTATATAAGATTTTTTATTCATGTGCATTTATACTGATATTGTGTGTTATTCATCCGATTATATACTATGAAGAAATCGGTTCAGCGATTCAGTCGCCAATAGCATTTTTAACAATTATTTTTTGTAGTGACACATATTTGATGGAAGTAAAAAGTAAGCGTGCCGATGTATTTCATTTGTATGATCAAAAAAAGCAGTTAAAAGTAATATCGCAGAGAGTGGGCGTTCAAATATTATATTTATTAATACTTTCCTGTGTTGGATATGTTTTGTTTTTCTGGCAAAAACCGGGCAGTGTAAACGAAGGCATTTCGGGTATTCAGATATTTCTTTTATATTTCATTGCAATGTTTGGAACTATCTGGCTTTGGAGTATATGCTCTGTGATTTTGTGTACATTGCTTCGAAATATGTGGGCAGGTATTGGATGTTTATTTGGAATTGTCATTGGACTTATATCAAAAGCGGGAAGTTCATTTTTCGGAAATCTGGGATTGTTTTCTTTCAGCTTTTGTGAACCTACTCAATTAATGTCCGAGAGTTGGATTTATGGAACGCTTGTGTCTTTTATAGCGGGGCTGTTTTTATTTGCAGTATTACCAATGACTTTAAAGAAAAGGGGATAGATTATGAGTATTAGAATAAATGATTTAACAGTTAGATTTAAAAATGGTGTAGTTGCAGTAAATAAGGCATCTCTTGAAATACCTAAGGGAATTTACGGACTTTTGGGTGAGAATGGTGCTGGAAAAACCACTTTGATGAGGGTTCTTACAACTGTTTTAAAACAAACGGAAGGAATGGTTTCCCTTGATGGAATTCTGTATAACGAGGGAAATTATGAGAAAATACAGAAAAAGATTGGTTATCTTCCACAGGAAATCGACTTATATCCGAATCTTACGGTGAAAGAATGTCTTGTATATATGGGGGGACTGTCAGGAGTAGCCAGAAATGACCTCGAACAAAGAATTACCTATTATCTGGAAAAGACTTCTCTTACAGAGCATCAGAATAAAAAAATGCGGCAATTATCTGGTGGTATGAAGAGACGTGTCGGACTCATACAGGCACTTCTTAATAATCCGGATTTTTTGATTATTGATGAACCTACCACCGGGTTAGATCCGGAAGAAAGAATCAGGATCCGCAATCTTTTGGTTGATTTTTCAAAGGATAGAACTGTGCTGTTTTCCACTCATGTAGTAGAAGATTTAGCAGCAACCTGTACACAGCTTGCCATTATGAAAAAGGGAAGTTTTTTATATTCTGGAAGCGTGAGTGGGTTGCTGGAAAATGCAAAGGGCTGTGTTTGGAATTGTACGGTACAAAATGCAGAAGAAGCCCGTTTGTTAGAAGCCAATTATTCTATATCATCTAAGCAGTATGTAGAAAATGGAATTCATATGAAAGTATTAAGCAAAGGAAAGCCAAATGAGAATTGTGTCCTGGATAATGATATCACTTTGGAAGATGCATATATTTATTTGACGAATAGTTGAATATAACGGCGGGCAAGTTGCCCGCCGTAAATTGTACTTATTTTGTTAAAAGACCGGATAGATTTTTTCCAATGCAAAATCCAATCTGTGGATATAACTCCTGAATTTCCTGATATTTTGCTTCAATCATTTCTGGTTCATCAGCCCAGATCTTTTCATATATTTTGAAAGCTCTTTTAAAATGTGTTTTGGCTTGCGGAAGATTGGCAGTCATCAGATAAATGGTTCCAAGGGTTTCCTGTACTTTGGCATAATCCAGACAGTCATCGGAATGGTATTCCTTGATGATGCCGGATAATTTTTGCAATTCAGAGATGCCTCTTTCGGGTTCCTGCTGTTCTGTCAGGAACATTGCATAATTGGCAATCTGAGGTATGCTGTCATTTATATGAAGCAGGTTAAATTGGTCAAGCAGTGAGATACTTTTTTCCATGTGTTCTCTTGCAAGATCGGGATGACCGTTCATGCGGTAAAGTCCACCGAGATTGGCATGAAGGTTGGAAACAAGGCGAGCATTGTCAGCAGTGATATTTTCTATCTGGGCAAGTGCATCCTTTTCCAGTTTTATTGCTTTTTCTGGCTTGATTTCAAGAGTAGCCTGAAAATCCAGTAACAATGCCCGGTCAGAGTCGGTGCCAATGTCTTTAGGCTTCAAAAAATTTTTTAATTCCTGAATGATTTCATTCATACCTTTGTGGTAGTTATAGTTATCCATGTATGGAAATGCATTTTCCAGAAAAAGCAGATACTTTGGTATATCATCTTTTTCAATCAATTCTATGATGTTTCCTGCTGTCTGAAATAGCTTCTTGTAATAATCTACTTCCATTCCATGCATTAAACATATGTGCTGTAAAGAATCCAGTAATATGTGGCAGCGAGTTACAGATGGTTTTGTCTCTGAAAGGGTGATTTCCTGAATCATCGGATGCAGAGAAATAGTGCGACGTGTTGTTGTCTGAACGAAACCAGTCTCAATTAAATCGTTGATTTCATTTAGTGTGGGCAGTTCCAGCCATTTGGCAAATATACGGGCAGAAATACCGGTGGAAAGAAGAAAGCACATATTACACATGATATCCTGCTGTTTAAGAGATAAAGTGTATAATGAAAATAGAGTATGGATATGACTATAATAGGTGGCTTTACTGCTTTGACCATCCTTGATTATCTTAATTTTATCTTCATTATCGAGAGATGCTCTTTCTTCCTGAAGTTTTGCTAATAACTGACCTGGAGTTGAAATTCCATTTTCCAAAAGTTTTGCAGCCAGTTCTACAGCAAAAGTATGATAGTGTACGGTCTCTATGATTTTTTCGACGGTCGAACGATACTTGTCTGCTTCTGAATAAAATGCAGATGTCAGTTGGAAAAGAATGTTTATATCCTTTATTTCTTTTAATTGAAAAGTACAGTATTCATTCAGATTACTTCTGGTCGTAAATAAAATCTGACAGCGGTATTTTAATACTACTGACAGAAAACTGTCCTGTGTAGCTGTGACATTAAAATTGTCTATGATCAGCAGAGTATCAGATTTCAGAGAACGTAGGAAACGGTTATGTCTTTGAAAACGTTCCTGTTCACTGATTTCTGGTGGATCATCAATAAAATCCATGTCAGTAATGTCCTGATGAAGATCACCTGTATATTCTACATATAGAATGTTAGTGTAATGCTTTTTGTAATGTTTTGCGTAGGCTTTGGCAAGTTCGCTTTTACCAATACCGGCAATTCCGCAAAGAAAAACATGACGGTTTTCCTCAAGCATGGTATATAATTCTTCCAGTTCTTTATCTCTTCCGATAAAATGACGGCATGGTTTCGGAACCTCACTGTCCATAATATAATCCAGCACAATGGGTGACAGGGCACCTCCGGCAATTAATTTTTGATTTTTAGTATCACGTTTGATGAATTGGCGTTCCATGCCAAAAGAAATCAGTTTTGCAAGAAACAGCAGTCGTGAACTGGCTGGTTTGTATAAGGGAGTCAGATTTTTCTTTTTGGCATCTGAGATGCTGTCATCCTGAATGAATAAAGTGTATATATCCTGCATAGCCATATTACAGTCAGACATCAATGGAAGCAGATTCTGGTGAATGGTATGGGCTAATTTTTCCTGCTTGGATGGCTTGGAATAGTAAGCGGATATTTTGGGACTGATCTTTGTTTGACCGGTTAGCCAACGACAAACCAGACCATTGTCCATAGAAAAATCCTGATTTGCCGGATCATCCATAAAATCTTCAAATAATTCGTATAAAAAATCAGGCTGACTCATTTGATTACTTTCGCTGATATGATTTTTTAAGCAAGTGCTAATAGAAGAAAAATCGCATCGATTCAATAGAAATTCCCCTTTCGTAGTTAAGATTAAGTATATCTATCATAACACGAACATATATTCGATTCAAGAAAATGCGGATATTTTTAAATTGATTGTGTCAATTTACAATCAATTTCTATTCAATGTGGTTTTCCGGCAGGTTCTGTAAAATAAGCTCAGATCAAAACAATAACGGGAGGAGCTTATGCAACAGAATATTGAATTTGAGCGGTGCATTGATTTTCTGGTACGGATGATTGATAAGTACGGCGCTGAAGTCCTCCGGGAGTTGGAGGAAGAAAAACAGAATAAGGAAGAAAAAGAAGCGGCAGTTTCCTGAAATACAAAATGTAAATCAGACTGTCGCTTTTTTCATGCATTTTTAAATCAAATAAATTTTAAAAGCTGATGCAGAGTGTGTGGCTCATTATTCTGAGAAGCGGTAATACGCGTATCAAATGGCTTGAAATGATTCTGCGTATAAAAGCTCAGAAGAAATTCATTATCTTCGCATTCAAGAAACTCCATAACGCCACCTACGGAATATTTGAGACTGGATATGGTTTCCAGTGCAAATCCCAGTAGAATATTTCCAGGAATTCGTTTTTCCTTTGGAAGAGAATAGTTCTTTCCCAACTGGGCGATCAGGTAAGCTGCGGTAGTATAAGATTGTGTTTCTTCATCCAAAATACTGACACGGGACAGTTTTTTTGCCATTGTCTTGCTGATATTTGAAGCACGGACAGAGATTGGTTTTATTGTAAGTGAAAAATAACCAACCAGTGAAGCATCTTCAGCATCAAATACCAGATAAGTGATAGATTGATCTTTTTTGGTAAACTCAATCGCATTATGTAATAAAAAGTATTCCACATCGGGATTTTTGGGACAAGAAAAATCGGAGAGTAAGTCGTAAAGACTTTCCTCTCCGATATATGTCGGTTCGTCTTTATCCAAATATGCCCGAATATTAACGGTAAAATATTTATCAGACATGTTTTTTCTTCCTTTTTGACATTAAAGCTAAGATTTCCTGTGGGTTCGTTAACTGACGTCCGGGAAGTGTCTGCTTTGGTGTGCGGTCACGGTCGGCTTCGTCAATTGCTGCGACAAAAAGTTTTACGCTGTTTGGATTGGATATGACAAAATTATGAGTAATACTTGAAGTAGCCATACTAACACCTCCTCTTTTTCGGCTTTTTTGTGTATTTATAGTATATGCAATGTGTGATAAAAACACAATATCAAAAACAGAAATTATTTCTAAATAATTTTCAAGCCGGACATTTATTAGACGCTTCCGGTAAGCGAACAATATTTTCGAGCCAATCATTTATAAGTCGCCAATGGTGGGCGGGCAATATTTTGATAACAGAAATGCTCTGTATCTAACTTAATTATACGATTGGCGAAGAAATGCGTCAATACGGAAAATAAGTATTGAAAATAGTTGGAACAAGTACTAAAATAAGGTTGGGACAATAAAACAGAGTTATACTGCGAGGAAGATTATGAAGAATAAAAAGATTAAATGCGATATATATACCAGAGTATCCACAACCATGCAGGTAGATGGCTACAGTCTGGATGCTCAGAAAGAAAAACTCAAGAGATATGCGGAATTTCAGAATATGGAAATCGTAAATGAGTATTCCGATGAAGGTAAGTCTGGAAAGAGCGTAGAGGGCAGACCGGAATTTCAGAGAATGTTGGATAATATTGAGAATGGCACAGATGAGGTACAGTTTGTACTGGTGTTCAAGCTTTCCAGATTCGGTCGTAATGCGGCAGATGTATTAAATTCTTTGCAGAGGATGCAGGATTTTGGAGTGAATCTGATCTGTGTAGAAGATGGAATTGACAGCTCAAAAGATAGTGGAAAGCTGATGATTTCTGTTCTGTCTGCGGTGGCAGAGATTGAAAGAGAGAATATCCTTGTTCAGACAATGGAAGGACGCAAGCAGAAAGCCAGGGAAGGAAAATGGAACGGTGGGTTTGCTCCATATGGTTATGAATTGGTAAATGGAGAATTGCAAATCGCAGAGGACGAAGCGGAGATTATTCGCCTGATCTATGATAAATTTATTCATACTAATATGGGAATCTCAGCGATTGCTGCATGGCTGAACCAGCACGGATATAAAAAGAAAAAACGACAGAATAATACACTGGATGCATTTGCTTCTTCGTTTATAAAAGGCGTTCTGGATAATCCGGTATACTGTGGAAAGCTGGCTTATGGACGAAGGAAGAACGAGAAAGTTTCTGGAACAAGAAATGAATATCGCATTGTAAAACAGGAAAATTATATGCTGCACGATGGTATCCATGAAGGGATTATTTCAGAAACAGACTGGGAGCTGGCACATCAAAAACGGGAAAAAACAGGTGTGAAATATGAAAAGACACATAGTCTCGATCATGAGCATATTTTATCTGGAATATTGAGATGCCCGTTATGTGGAAGCGGTATGTATGGAAACGTGAATCGAAAGAAAAAGAAAGACGGAACTTTATATAAGGATTATTTCTATTATGCCTGCAAACATCGTCGCCTGGTAGATGGTCATAAATGTGGATATCGTAAACAATGGAGCGAGGAGAAGATTAACAATGCAGTGGAAGAAGTTATTCGGAAACTGGTGAAGAATCCTAAATTTGAAGAAGCAATTCTGAATAAAATCGGTTCAAGAATAGATACAGAAGAAATAGAAAAAGAGATTGAAGGATTGGAAAAGCAGCACAGGCAGCTGACCGGAGCAAAAGGAAGACTTGGACAGCAGATGGATAGTCTGGATATCATGGATAAATTTTATGAGAAGAAATATCAGGATATGGAGACAAGGTTATACCGTTTGTATGATGAGATTGAAGGCGTGGAGAACAGTATAGAAGAAGTCAAGAACCGCCTGCTGAATATCCGGCAACAGAAAATATCAGAAGAAAACGTCTATCAATTCCTTTTATATTTTGATAAACTATATGATAAGTTCACCGACCTGGAGAAGAAAGAATTTCTTAATAGCTTTGTGGAACAGGTGGACATTTACGAGCAGGAGCAGCCAGATGGCAGATTCCTGAAGCACATAAAGTTCCGTTTTCCAGTGTATTTTGGAGACAGGGAAACACAGGAACTTTGTTGGGACAAAGAAAGTACCGTTACTGCGTTGAAGCATTTTAAGTTTGTTATATAAAGGAATAGATAGTATGAAGGTGAGTTTGAATGGAATTTAAAACAGTAATTTTACGATTTAGAGATTTGGTAACTGAAAATAATGTTACTATAGCTAGACATAAAGATATGATTGATAAAAAGGGATATGTCTGGTGGGGGTGGTGGAATAAGGGGAATGAGAAGCTCCCATTTGAAGAATTCTGTGTGCTAAAAGGTGAAATTGAGAGCAAACCAAAATATTTTTATCTTATGGATTCGGGACAGGAAAAGTTGTATAAGGCTGAATGCCTTGATATAAAATGTTCTGGAGGCGATAAGATATTATCGCCAGAATTGGAATGTACCCCCAATTATTATAATGAACAAAAGTATTATGCATGGTTTAAATTTGATAAAATTGAAGAATGTGAGGCTGATGAAGTTAAGAATTATACATATGTGAATGTAGATTCACTATTCGTAGAAAATCATTCTAATTATGAAAAATTTTATGGAAAAAGAGTTTATAATATTAAGGAAATGATTCAGCAAAACAGGACAATATGGTTTGTGCGGAACTATAATGAGAATGATGATTCTGATTATGAAATACAATTATTAAATTCTAGTGTTGTAGAGCCACATGACTTTAGTGACAAATATTTTGAAACTGGCAGTGACACTTTGTTATGGTTATCAGATTTGCATTTTGGAACAGATGATGTTTTTAAGGTTAAAATGGCAAAGGAAACAGATGTAACTTTAACTGCACATATTAGAAACGCATATAATGACCTTAACAAAGTGGGAGGCTTGATAATAACAGGAGATATCACATCACTTGGAAATCCAGAGGGTTTCACCAAGGCAGAAGAATTTATTGTTGATTTGAATAGGAATCTTACAAGAAAACTTATATCTGAAAATATAATTTTTTGCCCTGGTAATCATGATTTTGTGCGTAAAAATGAGATGCTTGGAAATGGAGTTCCTGAGATGGTTTCAGAAAACCCAGATAGTATCAGTGCATATAAGGAGTTCTATAGTTCGATTCATAATTTGAATCCTAATGAATATATGGCATGTGGGCGTAGATTATTAATGTCTACAGGACGAACTGTAGAAATAGTAGCTTTAAATAGTCTTATTTTACAGCAATATAAGGATTTTGAGGGACATGGATTTTTGTCAGATAAACAGTTAGAGTATGTTGCAAATAAAATGGGATGGGAAGAAAATGTTCAAACAAATTCTGTTCGTATTGTGATAATGCACCATCATTGTCTGCCAACTTGTTTGGTTGAGCAGGTAGATGTAAAAAAGCCAAGTAGCGTTGTATATGATGCTGAGCGTCTTGTACAGTGGTTAGCAAAATATGACATTAAGTTACTTTTACATGGGCATAAGCATCAATCCTTTGTTTCTAAAATAGGGCATTTTGATAACAGCATTTATGAAATTGATGAAGATAGAATGAAAAATATATACGTTATTGGAATGGGAGGGACAGGAGCTTTTAATTGTGAAAATAAGTTTTCTACATTGACGTTTTGCAATGATCATATTGAGTTGAAATTTTTTAGAATATATGCTGATAACACTGAAACAGATAAATGTGTTCAAACATTGCGTATACCAATATAAAATTAGATGGAGGATAATAGATGATAAAGCTAGTAATTACAGATTTGGACGATACATTATACTCATGGATTGGCTTTTTTTATACCAGCTTTTTATGATATGGTACAGGAGCTATCTCTATTAATTAACGTGCCTCAAGAGAAACTGTTGGAGGAATATAAAGCAATTCATCAAGAAGTAGGAAGTGTTGAGTATCCATTTGCAACTTTGAACCTCCCATCTGTTAAAAAAGAAATATTGTGGAATTTCTGATGAACAAGTCAAAATTGAACTTAACCCTGCTTTTCATAAATTTAATTCTACTCGTAAAAAGTTATTAAAATTGTATCCGGGAGTAGAAGAGACTTTAAAATTTTTTTATGACAATAATATAATGGTTGTTGCATATACTGAGTCAGCAGAAGAAAATGGTTTTTATCGATTAAAGAAATTAGGGATTGATAATTATTTTAAGGAGGTATACGTATCTGATAGTTTGTATAAGCGCCCCGATACTATTCCATCATCTCCCAAAACACATATAGTACATGGCAAGAAACCTAATGCAGAGGTATTAAAAGAAATTTGTTGTGGGGAGAAAGTTTCTGTATGTGAAGCAGTGTATATTGGAGATAGTTTATCTAAAGACATGATGATGGCAAAACAAGCTGGTATTACATCAATATGGTGTGATTTTCCGAGAGACGATATTCGGGACCTATATAGTAAATTGGTAGCTATATCACATTGGAAAGAAGAAGATTTCCAGCGAGAGCAACAATATAAAAATGAGTGGAAAGAAAATGGATATATTCCAGATTATACTATTCATACTTTTGGAGAGTGCAGGGAAATTCTTTCTCAGATTAATAAGCGATGATTATATTGAAAAAGTTTATATATAAAGTTCATTGCTAAGGACTTCATATATCAATAGAAATACAGGCATTCATCGCAAATAGGTAGGAGTTCTCTTTCCTTTGAATTACTGCTTAGTTTCGAGCAGGCAGCAGCCTATCGAAAGGCTAACGGACAGTATGTAAGGAAAAATCAGTGGAGAGATACCACTGTAAGGGTATTCATAGACCTTGATTAACAGTTAAATACGATAGGCGTATCATTAGAAATAGTGGTACGCTTATTTTTTGCCCCCTTTTTGCAGATTTGTCCTTTCCCCTGCTTTCCAATATAATGAAGCTAAAGAAGTGGAGGTGTGCTTATGAGAGAGAAATTTAATCATCTGTATTTGGATAGCCACGAAAGAAAACTTTTGATACATAGCCTTGTAGAGTTAAAAAATCAACTTATTCAGCAAGGCAGATATACGGATTGTATTGACGAGCTGATTTTTAAGGTCATAAATGCATCGAGACTGCCGATCCACGTCCGGTGCTTACTGGACGAGTTTGCGAACATCGGGCAGATTCCACAGTTTGAGAAGCTGATTGCTACTATTCGTAGCCGGGAAATATCAGCTTCTATTATTTTGCAGTCAAAAGTCACAGCTAAAGGCTCTGTATAAGGACAACGCATCGACCATTGAAGGAAACTGCGACACAATCCTGTTTTTGGGAGAAAAAGAGAAAGATACTCTGAAAGATCTGTCAGAAATTCTTGGGAAAGCGTAACTTAACATTTGCTGCCGGTAACCTCTTTTCTAATATGCATAATCAAAACTATAATGAGTTGTATATCAGCTTAACACAAGAGATGGCTGGAAGTGAAATAAGAATGAATCGATTAACAGCATTTTTCCTTATTGAGAACAGTATAGATGCAGAAAGCACAGAATTACATCCTAAATTGAAAGAGATATTATTAGAGTTAAGATTGGACAAGGATTTGTTTGTACACTATTATGAACGAATACAGAAATTGCTCAGTTAATATATTTACATATCCCAGTTACTGGTATCCATCAGAGACTGGGATATTTTTTTATGCCTTTCTCTCCCCGCAGGTGCACATGCTGAGAGTAGAAAGGTCTTTTTTTATTTAATTATCACGACCACGTAGGCGGGCAAATCAAGGAGAAAATCTTTATGGCATTTTTTAACTCAGCAGTAACAGTATTGCAGACTTTAGTAATTGCTCTTGGAATTTGGGGAGCGATTAACTTACTGGAAGGTTATGGTAACGACAATCCAGGAGCTAATGATCATGGTTAATAAAGAAGCAACAACAAAAAGGACAAGGACAGTCAGTCACGCCGCTATTCCGTACAGCCGAGGGAAGATAGCAGAACAGGCGGCAGCCGTCAAGGGTAAAATGAACGGCGCATACTGCACCGCCATATGACAGCCGCCGCCCGTCCTGCTTTTGTGGCAATCAAGGGAGCGACAGACTAAAGTGCTGTCGCTCCCGCCCATTATGGGGGAAAGACAGTAGAAAATTTCACATCTATGTGCTATAATAGTTCCGACAGAATGAAATATAAATATATATTTTACACTACGGTATGGGGAGTATAAAAATGACAGGAGAACAATTTGTTAAATTATGCTACGAAGAAAAGAAAACCATTTTAGCCGAATACTTCAATCCTAATTCTTCATCAGTTGTCGGCAAAAAAATCAGTGCAATAACTGAACAAGGTATATCAAAAGATGATTTGTATGATCTATTGAATTTGGTACTAAAAGAAAATTACTATACTTTGTTGCTTGGATTGGACGGAGAAGCGTCGTTAGGTAATACTCAAATTACCTATAAGCTTTATGATGAAAATGGCAACTTGCTTAACGAATGTGGAGAGCTTGAAGCCGCCGCATACAGATACTTTGTAGAAGAATGATCTTCAAATTTAATCTTGTCAATCATACATAATACAACATAATACACATTTTCACAGGACAGCCAAAATCGGTTGTCCTTTTCTTTTACCCAAAAGAGGGAACGGGAGACTAAAATTGAATACTGCTCCAAACAGCAACGCCACAGATTTTTGAAAATCCGTGGCGTTTTTTGCTCCCATTTTTGGCAAAACGCCCCGTTCCCTTGTAGTAGTGAGTGACGGGGAAGTTTGCCCGAAATGGGCTTGCCTGCCGTAGTAGTGATGAAAAATCCAAATGAGCGTTTGGCATTTTCCGTTTCTGTCCGTAGAGGGGAACAAAGGTGGGCAGGACACGCCTCCGCAATCGCTATATTGACGGAAACCAGCCAAGCCGCCCCCCCCTGAGGATTACCGCATTTCTTTCCTTAACTGCGGGGGAGAGGATTTCGCCGTTGCCTGTATGCACTAAAAAGGAACCTGCATAAAAACAGATTCCTTAAATGAGGGAAAATCCCTGTCGAAGAATGGAAGTCCAGTTACTTTTCTGATAGAGAAATCGGACTATGATTATAGTCTGCTTTTCTTCATCAATCGTATAAAAAGCAAGGTAATTATTGATTATCACAAAACGAATGCCCCAGCTTGCCAGTACCGGATCATCTACCAGACGGAACTTCTGTGGCAGGTCGGCTAGTGAGCCTATCTGTTCAGTCGCAGCATCTAACAGATTATCTGCGGCATCAGGATTTTTGAGGGTAAATTCGATGTAATCCGCAGCACGCATAATATCGTGTTCTGCGGTGGAAGTGATATGAACCTGATAGCTCATCGACTGCGGCGGCTCCTAATATCAGCCATAGCTTCGGAAAATGGTCTTGTATTGCCTGTGGCAATATCGTCCATTCCTTCTTTAATCTGGCTGTATAGTTCAAAGCGGCTGGTCAGTTCTTCGTAGGCTTCAATGCTCATAACAGCAAGATCGCCTTTTCCATTCTTCGTAATGAAAACTGGTTCAGGATAATTATGACAAAATGTAGAAATCTCATTGTAATTATTCCGTAAATCAGCACTTGATTTGATTGCTGGCATAAAAACACCTCCTTGTTTGATAACAAAATTATACACAAATTTTGTTATGAGGTCAATGGATATACCATTAGTGTTGGCAGGATAAACACAACTATTCATATGTATCTGACCGTGAGGTCGGGGAACAAGCCCGTTGGGTGATGTTTCCGGCGGGCTTTCACAGATAAGAAAGCGAGGTTAGAGACAATGACATTATTGAGGAGAAGATTATTGAGGGCAGACAGGGGATTGAACAGTAAAGATACCTGACGATCACGATTGAGAGAAAGAACTTTGAGGAGGCAAAGGCACAGTTTGTCACACTTGAGGCAACAATACACAAGATACCTTTATCAATAATGCAAAAAAGCATTAACAGAAGCACAGGAGCGACTCAATGCCAGATGTGAGCAGATAAAGTCACAGGTATTTGAGATAAAGGTACAGGTAAAATCTACTGCCAAGAACATTGTTGATGAAACAAAGGCAAAGGGGGGGCGGCACTTTACAGGGGGACAGAGTTTGTAGGAATCAAGAAAAGACTTCTCAATGTCAGAACAGCGGTATTTCGATTGTATGAAAACTATTGTAAAAAATGATGCAACATGACATAATCGGATTGACTAAAGCGGCATAGATATTTATAATATAGACAAAACGAAAATGACATGAACGGAGGACAGGGTAATGGAGAAAACGGTAACACTTGAAGAGGCATTAAAAAAGAATTGAGGAGTTGGAAAAAGAGAATGCAGAACTCAGGGAGGAATTGGAGTATTACAGAAATCGTAAGTTAAGCGGTCGTCAGAAACATAACGCCAAGTGGATGGCAATTTATAATGATTTTGTTGTTGGGTATGAGAGCGGCATGACAATGGTAGAAATTGCGAAGAGGAACAATGTCAGTGAGAGGACGATTTATAGGTATAAAGCGTATTATGACAAAATAAAGAGAAAAGAGGAATAGACCATTTTACTGGCGTCAGTAAAATGGTTCAATGTGGGAGGAGAAAGTTTAATATGGAAAAGAAAAATGATTAACTGAAATAATAGAACAATAATAACAAATCAGACATATTGCTGATGTCAGCAATATGTTCATATGAGAGTTGCGGACAATTTTTTTGACCGCAAATGGATGGAGGAGTTCTATGGCAGAAGATAAAAAAGAAAGATGAAATTGCAGTAATTGAGATCAATGAAGAATTTATGAAACAAAAATTATATGAATTTCGGGGATGTAAAGTATTATTAGATGCAGATCTAGCTGAAGTATATGGATATGAACTTAAGGCTTTTAATCAGCAGGTAAAAAAAAGAAATATAGAAAGATTTCAGAATGATATGATGTTTCAATTATCTGATAATGAAGTTGAATATTTGCGGTCACAATTTGTGACCGCAAATATAAGCAGCAAATCCCGCAGCAATCCTTACGTTTTTACGGAACAAGGTGTATACATGTTAATGACTGTACTAAAAGGGGAACTTGCGGTAAGACAAAGCATTGCATTGGTGAGAACCTTCAAAAGAATGAAAGATTACATATTAGAAAATCGTGATCTTATAGGTCAGCGGGAAATACTTCAGTTAAGCATGGAAACTGCTAACAACAGAATAGAAATTAACAAAATCAACTCAGATATGATATCTCTTGAAAAGCAGATTTCAGATGTTGCAGAAGGCTTGAAGGATGTTGTGACAAAATCTGAGTTGGCTGATATGATGAACAGCTTTGTTTCAGATGATGATGACAAGTGGCTCATGTTTAATGCAAAATTCAGTAGTGCAGATGAGGTATATGAGTCCATTTATAAACAGGCAAAGTCGTCAATATATGTCGTTGACAATTATATTGGTTTAAGGACGTTGGTACACCTTAAGAATTCTCCTACAGGAGTAAATATTACTTTGTTCAGCGATAATGTTGGGAATAATAAACTTCACAACATAGAATTTACGGATTTTTGCAAAGAATATCCATCCGTAAAAATATCAATGAAAAAGACAGGCGGTATATTTCATGATCGATTTATCGTGTTGGATTATGGAACTGCTGATGAAAGGGTTTTCTTATGTGGTGCTTCATCAAAAGATGCAGGCGCTAGAATAACCAGTATTGTTGAAGACTATGGAGTATCTAAATATACTCCGGTGATTACAACGCTGTTGAAAAATTCAACTTTGATTTTACCACAGTAGAGGGGAGTGAATGTATTGAAAAAAGAAAACAAAATGCTACATATATACTCGTGTATCAACAGCAATTCAGGTGGATGGTTACAGCTTGGATGCACAGAAGGACAAGCTTAGGAAATATGCAGAATTTCAGGATATGGAGATTGTGGGAGAATATTCCGATGAAGGGCATTCCGGTAAGAATATAAAAGGTCGTCAGGAATTTATGCGTATGCTGAATGAATTTCCCTGTTTATGAGGGAGTTCATGAAGCAATTATTGCCGAGGAAGACTGGGAGCTTGCACAGGAAAAGCGTTCAAAAAAAATAATTACAGGCGTGAAAAAATTCATGATCCGGAACATGCACATATTTTGTCCGGAATATTAAAATGTCCTTGCTGTGGAAAAGGAATGTATGGAAATATTGCCAAAGCAGGGAGAAAAGATAACAAGACCAGATATTACTATTATTGCAAGAATACCGTGAATGCGCAAATGAAGCTCAAACCCTTGTGGTTTGGGCTCTTTCTAATTTTGATAGAAACTTGAGAACAATAATTTTCAAAAAGTCAATTATCAATTTGTAATGGCGTATATGAAAGCCTTGCAGAAGTTGGAACAGATGGAGAACATGGTGGAGGAATAGAGATGGCAAATAAAATAGTTAGGGAAATTATTCACGCAAAAGGAATTGATATTGGGATTTACACGAAAGATTTTGAAAATGAATATATTTCGTTGACAGATATTGCAAAATATAGAAATGATAATGATCCCAGATTTGTCATTCAGAACTGGATGCGAAACAGAAATACAGTTGAGTTTTTGGCTGTTTGGGAAGAGTTGCATAATCCAGATTTTAACCGTGTGCAATTCGAGGCGGTTAAAAATGAGGCAGGATTAAATCGCTTTGTTATGACACCAACCAAATGGATTGAACAGACCAATGCTATTGGAATAGTGTCAAAAGCAGGCAGATATGGTGGAGGAACTTATGCACATAGCGATATTGCAATGGTATTTGCTACATGGATTTCTCCGGAATTTCAACTGTATATTATGAAAGATTACCGCAGGTTAAAACAAGATGAAAATAGTCGATTTTCATTGGACTGGAACTTGAACAGGGCTTTATCAAAGGTGAACTACCGTATTCACACAGATGCGGTGAAGGAAAATTTGATTCCACCAGAGCTAACACCAGAACAGAGAAAAGATTCATCTATTATCAGGAATTTTGAAATGTCCTGTCTGCGGTGCAGGAATGTATGGCAACAAGTCTATTAAGAAACGCAAGGATGGAAGTAACTATAAGGATTTTTATTATTATGGCTGCAAACACAGAAATATGACTAGAGGTCATAAGTGTGATTACAAAACAGGTGCATGAAGAAATGCTGGATGCTTCTGTTGCAGAGGTGATTAGTAAACTGGTTAGTAATCCTAAATTTTCGGATTTAATCCGCAACAAAATAAATATGGAAGTAGATACTAGTGCATTAGATCAGGAAATAGAAAATTATAAAATACAATTAAGAAAGCTATATCATAATAAAGATACTATTTTATCAGATATGGATTCTCTTGATTATGAGGATAAGCATTATCAGCGAAGAAAAACAGATTTAGAGAACCATTTGTACAAGACTTATGATAAAATAGATGATGCAGAGGAACTGCTGGTATCTGCAAAGGCTAAGAAACGCTCTCTGCTGGCAGATAAGATTACAGGGGATAACATTTACAAGGCACTCGTGTTCTTTGATAAATTGTATGCTCAAATGAACGAAGCAGAGAAACGGGAGTTCCTGTTGCAGTTAGTGGATAATGTGCAGATTTACGAAGAACGCAAAGAGAATGGTCAGTGGCTGAAATCTATAATTTAAGTTGCCGATTATAGAAAAAGAGTTTACACTAAGTTTGGACAATGATACACAAAATGAAACAGTCTGCCTTCTGTCAAGAAAATCCCAATAAATCAAAGGTTTCTGCGATTTTGGAAGAAAAATGGATGTGTGTTTCTGTTTCCATAGAGTGATGATATAAGCGAAGTTTACCCCAGGTGATAGGCTTTGGGGGGAACGGGGAGATATACATTTTGGCGAAAGGATACTTTTTCGCAAAAGTTGTTTCACGTCATGAGGATGAGAAGATGAGTAATGATTTTGAGAATTCACAGGAGTATAGGAAAGCACATGAGATAACTAAGAAGCAGGAAGAATTATATAAAAATGTTACGAAAGCGATATCTCCAGAAGTGTTAGCAAAATTTCAAGAACTCAGTAACAAATTAAGCGAATGGAAGAATTCACTTAATAATATGCCGGGGCTTCTAAAGTTTGCAGAAATGCTCAAAAAAATTATCAGCAAGAGGTCAGAGTAACTGAAGGTTTAACTGAAGCTGAGTTTGAAGAAAAATATAGATTTGAAATTGAGTGGAGTGAAAAGTTCGGAAAAAATGGTTGGGTTATTTCTGAGCATTCTAATCCTGCAGATATTAAAAATTGGGAACAATTATTACGTGAAGGGGAAGCAAAGGTAGCAGAGTTTTTTGACGGAGAAGATATTGTAATTCTTGATGTGATTATAGAGGGATTACAAAAAAAGTATGTTTCGGACGAGATACAGTTATATTTTAAGAATGGTATGCAAGCTTTTGAAAATGAAGATTATATGACTGCAGCTATGTACTTGCTTGCATTACTTGATAATAGAGTGAATAAATTAGTTGATTTTCCGAACCAACATATGAGTTACAAAGTTAAATATTCTAATAGTGGCTTTGCAAATCAAATGGCCGAGGATTTTAGACAGCTTACCGAAAAACGAGGATTTATGTCAAAGAAAATATACTTTTTGGAAATGTATCCTTCGTTAATTGCATATTTGAATAGGATATTTATAGATGGCTCATACAAGTTCGAAAAAGGTATAGAACCTCCGTATTTGAATAGGAATTGGTTAATGCATGGTCGAATGAATAGAAGCATTGAAAGATATGAATGTATACAGATTTTGAATGCACTAAGTGTTATCGAGTTCATGTTTGGAGATAGGTAAGGAGCATTACGAATGAATAAAAGAGATGATTTTTCAGCAAAAAACTATAGATACATTGTGTGAAAGAGTGGGAGGAAAGTGTTCTAATCCAAATTGTAGAAGAGAAACAAAAGGTCCCCACAGCAATCCACAAAAAAGAGTATCAATTGGTGAGGCGGCACATATAACTGCGGCAGCTGAAGGCGGACCAAGATACAATCCGGACTTGACGCCAGAGGAGAGAAGTAGTATAGAAAATGGAATTTGGTTGTGTAGGTCTTGTGCCAGATTGATAGATAGTGATGAAAGGGTATATTCGATAGAATTACTGAGAATGTGGAAGTATGCAGCTGAATACGAACAATCTTGCATTATTAATCAGACAGATAATTGGTTAAAAACAAACGTTGTATTTGAAAATAGAAAAAAATATAGCGTGTAGGAAGGCAAAAGAAGCATTAGATAATTTGCACGGTATATTGCAATACGCATATGAATATTGGAAACATAATTTTGAAAATCGACATTATGGTTCATTTTTGGAAAATGAGCTGATGGAACATTGGGTTTTATATGAAGATGACTTAAAAAGAATTTATACATTTCAAGAGAAAAGAGTGCTTTTGAATGAGGTATTATTGGAGTATTCACTGGATTTAGGACCGGAGATATGTAAAGAAATAAATAATTATTGCAATTATTTGAAGTTCTCTTATCAAAGTGATACTTGTGGTCTATATGATAATTATTGGAGATGCTTTTTTGAAATGTTGTCTACTTGTTTTGATATTTTAGTGGGTATCAAGAACAATGTTGATGACATATTATACCGACAATATTCTGTATAATAAGGGGATAAAATCATTACCCCACTTTGAAAACCTATTGCATACTTTCGCTATGCAGTATAAAATCAAAGTTCAGGGGAATATTGAAATCATTTGTCTGCTTTCAAAGAAACCTTGATTTCCTGCGGTTTGTTGGACATTAAGGAAAGAAAATGGACGTGTGTTTTGTAGTTCTTTGAATGAAACATTTGTATAATGAATCAGTGGGGTGGTGAGAGACTCTGCTGAATAATATGATAGCACCAGATTTATTTGAATTTGCATATGTACCGGATTGGTATGGACAGTTAGAAGAATTAGAAAGGTTGGCGTTGCCGGAATCATGGAAATTCAGAAAGCCGAGCCGAGAGACAAAGAACACAGTCACACCTATTTTGGAACGGTACATACATACAATTTTTCGCAAACAGGTTATTGATTTTAATTCAGAAAGTGATACCAGAAAAGCAGATGGCATTTTTCATTTGGAGAATGAGTGTGCCTTCTTTCATACAGGATTATACACACGACGGTACAAGGGAATTTATGGATATTTTGAAAGAAACAATTATTCAGATTCTTTGAGAGAATGGTATTTTAGAGGATTTTGTGATGAGATGTCTCCGAAGTTAAGATACATAGAGCCATTACCACAAAAGCCCGTCTATCATATGGCGCAGAGTGGCCTATAAGAGTAAACGTAAATCACGTATTAGGGGATGAAGAGAACCTGGAACGCATTATGGTTTTATAGAGAAATTTATAGAGGAACTTGGAGCGAAGTACCACATAAAAGAAATTGCTTTCGACCGTTGGGGCGCAACACAAATGGTACAGGATTTGGAAGGTATGGGATTTACCGTTGTTCCTTTCGGACAGGGGTACAAGGATATGAGTCCGCCAACAAAGGAACTTATGAAACTTACTCTTGAGGAGCGACTTGCCCACGGTGGACATAAGGTTCTACGGTGGATGATGGACAATGTGTATGTCAGACAAGACCCTGCCGGAAACATCAAAATGGATAAAGAAAAATCTACAGAGAAAATTGATGCTGCAGTAGCAACCGTCATGGCACTTGACCGTGCAATCCGTAATCAGGGAAGTGATGGCAGTGTGTACGATGATAGGGTATATTAGTTTTGTGAATTGTGGTACAATGCTCTCACAATGATATTAAGGAGAATGGTATAATGCTTGAAATTATTATTGAGGAAAACTGCACTAATCGTGAATATATTGTTGCAATAATGGAGAAGTTAGATGAATTTATAAGAAATATTGTATCATCGCAGAATTTGGATAGTTTAAGGTATTTTGTAGTAGCAGATACGGAAATAGAGAATTATTGTGATTCAGTAAAATACTATGCTCGATTGCTAAATAAAGATACCTACTTGACAAATGATGGAAGCTATTTTGTTGCAGGGAAAACCATAGAAGGTAAAATCTCAGGTGGAGAATATGTGCAGGCTATTATTATTAAGTCGGGTTTAATTATAGGTATGTACAATGATTTGTTGCTAAGAAACGGTGTTCCTAAAGAGAATGTTCCAGACATGGGTGATATGAGGAATATTGGCTTAGTGACAGTTGTACATGAAATTGGTCATGCCGTGGATAATGCGAATGTATATAGTCTATCAGGGTGTATAGATAACAAACTATTATTTAACTTAGACTTGGAATTAGATGAGTATATTGAAAAAAAAAATTCATATAGTTTGTGGGGTGAATATTTCGCTGAGTCCTTTCCATATCGTGTATTAGGTGCAATAGACTTAGTAGCAGATAATAAGGAAGAACAATTAAAGGAGTGTATTGAAAATTTTTCAAAAGAGAAAAGTAGAAATGCAATTGTTGAGAGGGTGTATAGAATATTGTATCTATATGTCCATTGTATTGCTGGTATACATTTTCAAAAAATAACAAACTTTGATTATGACAAATACACCGAGGATGAAATTGTATCAGACTATATTCCTTTTTAGCAAGAACAGAAATTGCAATGATTAACTTGTTGAAGGATTATCCAAACTGGAACGTAGATACTTGTATGGATGAGATGTCACAGATTATTAAAGATATGATTGAATTTGAAAAGGAACATTAAATGAAAGCACTTCTTTGGAGGTGCTTTTTTCATGTCCATTTTTGGGAGGTGTTGCATGAGATTAATGAATATATTTGGTTTTGGTCAGGCGAGGGATAAGCCAGTACGGAATTACAGCAATGGTGAGTATACATTCAATTTCGGACGATGGCAATAAGGAAGCTGTCAAAGAGGCTGTTAATGAGTTTGTGCTAAGGATAATGGATGATTGCGAAACAATGGGATATAGCGAAGAAAAAGACGGGCGTAGGAAGACTGGGATGCAGATGCTGCTGACATTTTAGAAAACAGATAGATTATCATGTGGGGTAAAGGCTATCCACCCCTAAGTGGAGTATATACTTTTTTTGCAAAAGGTTTCAGTTTCGCTATTTAGTATAAGAAGAAACTTTCACCGCATATATAGACAATAGTTGCACTACATCGGACAGATTTGTAAATTGGACTGCGACTTCGGAAACACATCAAAGGAAAAGTAATATTTTCATCATTCAACAGAATAAAAGAAACGTGAAAGACCGTTCATTTTCAAGAAAAATTGAAAGTGAGCGGTCTTTTTTTATACCTTTAAAACGGATTTTATTAAGACGTTTTGAAGGGCTGATTCGATGTGTTCGAGAAAGGCGATATTATGGATCACACATAAAGGACAGTGAAAAAATCTTGCCAGGCAGGTGTCTTTTTGTTGAAAATTAAAGAGGAGCCGGATTACTCCGACTCCTCCAAGTATGTGTCCGCAAACACATACCCCAATTGCTATCTATAATATACTATAGGCAGGTAAAATATGCAAGCATTATATGGCATTTTTCAAGATGCCCAGCCGAGAAAACAAATCGGGATGAATGGTAATAGCTGAAACATTCGGGTTTACGGATGCTTTGTATTCTCGTGTGATCTTTTCAAATTCTCGAATAAATGATTTAATCTCAGTTTTAGAAACTTTCAGTAATTTCAAGTAATAACAAATGAGAATAATATAGTCACCAATAGTTTTGAAATTTATGTAAGGCATTCCCATTTCTAAAATCAGACACTGCTTCATTGGTCTGGATGGATCCATTTTTTTGAAACGAGTATCGTATACTACATCATTATGGGCAATAGCATTTCTCAGATCCTTTAAGGCATATACATATTTATAAAGCAATTCCCGATAGGTATCACTGGATAGATTTATGCCGATTGAACGGGATACTTTTTCACGCATATCAATAGTCAGACAGGAAAGTAGATAACCAAAATCGCCCATAGTAAGAATTTCGAAAATTGCCCAAATTGGAACCTCATTATAGTTGACATTATTATAAAAATGGGTGATTTTAGGGTTCTCTTTGCGGTATGCAGCGGCTATGGCATTTTGTATGGAACCTTGGAGATTCAGTTTGTTATTTTGGTATTTCTTTTTTATATCTTCGCGAGTTCCAGCTGGAGTATTTTTGTAACTGCTGATTGCTTTATCATACATATCATAGATACTGCTTGAATCAATTTCTGACATAATGGTGTTCAAAGCAATATTTTTAAGCGCAGTTTCTATAAACATCATTTTTCCATATAAAAGAGATTTTAATTTTGTATCATATTGAATGGTTGCGTTAATCTCATTGTATGAGGTAAATGGAAGGCGGTTTGAGGATGATACAAAAAAGCGGTATCCCTTATAACCATGAAAATATCCTGTATTGATCAGTTGCTGCTTTTGAGAAGTCCCTGAGATGGAAATTCCGTTATTTCTAAGATGCTGCATTAAGGCATCAGTTGATTTATAGTCTGTTTTCGCCATAGTATCTCCTAAGTGTTTGTAATAATAAATTAAGTATAATACATGGTGTCGTTATTAACAAGCTACAAGATAGGATTATTCATTTTAGGCCTCTTGATAAATGTTTCCGGTGCTGTACCCTCTTTGCAATCTGGTTTAAATTGGAGCTGATACGTCCCAACTCCGTATTATAATTTCGCAGGTAACTGTAATCGACATCATACACATATCCATATAAGATCAGCTTGCGCAGGAAAGCAGACATCCTCTTCATGCCGGATGCTTTGAATTTGGTGTTGAGGATGTACTGCTCATCATCGCTGAGATAAAATTGCACTGGATTGGTGCGGTTTCGATTTGCCATTTCTGCCACTTCCTTAGGATGTGCCAGATGCTTTGTTATTTAGAATGAAAGTAAAATAAATACTTGACGTTTATATCTTACAGATGTAAGATATGAGTAGGGATATTATATACCGAAAAAAGAAATCATGATTGCTTTGACATAACTTTTTAAATGGAAAGAACAATTTTTTTTAAAATGAAATCTTACAAATGTAAGAAAAGGAGATGCTATGACGAAAAAAAAAGAAAAAAAGCAGGATATACATTATATGGCTCATGAATTTATGTTTGATTACAGCTGTGGTTGCCTTTTTTGTATGGTATGAAAGTGTACCTGATGCATCACCGGAGAAGGTTCTTAAAACATATATGGCTCATATTTCAAATCGAGAATATGAACAAATGTATGAAATGATTGATGCAGGAATATCTGGGAATATCAGTCAGGAAGATTTTGTGAAACGTAATTCTGCTATTTATGAGGGAATTGATGTAGATAATATTAAAATTCATATTACATCTTATGATAAAGAAGCAAAAAGAGATATGTTATGAAACATCTATGGATACTGTTGCAGGAAATGTAACTTTTGAAAATAATGTATCATTTATACAAGAAAAAGGCAAATATAAGCTGATATGGAATGATTCTTTGATATTTCCAGAACTGGATTCCACAGATAAAGTAAAAGTGTCTACAACAAGTGCTAAGAGAGGGCAGATTATAGACCGAAATGGTCAGTTGCTTGCAGGCGAGGGAGTGGCTTCTTCTATAGGCGTAGTTCCCGGAAATAGAGAATAAGAATGATGCTATCAGCCAGTTGGCAGAATTATTGGAAATGAAAACAGAAGATATAGAAAAAAAATTAGCAGCAAAATGGGTAAAAGATGATTCATTTGTACCATTAAAAACAGTTCCAAAGGTGAATGAATTAAAACTGATGTCGATTGAGCCAGATCAGGAAACATTGGCAGAGAAAGACAGACAGGAGAAATTATTAGAGATTCCAGGTGTGAAAATTTTAGATACCACTGTAAGGGAATATCCACTGGGGGAGGCTGCCGCACATTTAGTGGGATATGTTCAAAACGTTACAGCAGAAGATCTAGAAGAACATGACGGGGAAGGATATACATCGAACAGTGTTATTGGAAAAAGTGGAATGGAAGGATTATTTGAAAAAGAATTAAAGGGACAGAATGGGTGTTCTATTACTATTGTTGATTCAAATGGCAATAAGAAAAAAATCATAGTAAGCACGATTGTAGAAAATGGAAAAGATATAAAACTAACGATAGATTCGAATTTGCAAAAAGAATTATATGAACAATTTAAAGATGATAAGAGCTGTTCAGTTGCTATCAATCAGTATACTTGGGAGAAGTATTGGCTTTAGTCAGTACACCTTCATATGATAACAACGATTTTATTAGGGGCATGTCAAGTGAAAAGTGGAATGCGCTGAATGAAGATGAGAACAAACCTATGTATAACCGTTTTCGACAGGTCTGGTGTCCGGGCTCTACGTTTAAGCCTATCATAGCTGCTATTGGATTAACAACAGGGGCAATTGATCCAGATGAGGATTATGGAAATGAAGGTTTGAGCTGGCAGAAAGATTCCTCATGGGGATCTTATCATGTAACGACGCTTCATGCTTATGAGCCGGTTATTCTAAAAAATGCTTTAATTTATTCAGACAATATTTATTTTGCAAAGGCGGCATTAAAAATTGGTGAAAGAGATATGGAAAGTTCATTGACAAAATTGGGATTCAATGATGAACTTCCGTTTGATATTAAAGTGGCGAAATCGCAGTTTTCTAACACAGATAAAATTGAGAAAGAGATACAGTTGGCTGATAGTGGGTATGGACAAGGTCAGATTCTTGTAAATCCTTTGCATATGGCTTGTATATATTCTGCATTTTGCAATGAAGGAAATATGATAAAACCATATCTTACATATAAGAAAGATGCAATGCCTGATGTCTGGATTAAAGAAGCATTTACAAAGGATGTGGCGCAAACTGTTTTGGAGGATACGAAAGAAGTCATAAACAATCCTCATGGAACTGGCTATGCAGCACATAGAACGGATATTATATTAGCCGGAAAAAACGGGAACTGCAGAAATCAAAGCATCAAAAGATGATACAACGGGGACTGAATTGGGATGGTTTTCTGTTTTTACAACGGACGAAAATATGGATCGTCCTATTATGATTATTAGTATGGTAGAAGATGTAAAGGGAAGAGGTGGAAGCGGTTATGTTGTCAAAAAAGATAGTCAGGTTCTTGAAAAGTGGTTGTCTGATAATTAGTATAGGATTTTTGATGGAAATTTCGGGATGTAAAGGGAATACAGAAGAACCAGTATCTTCTGAACCTATTGAAATTGTCAGTGAGAAAGGAATGGATGACAATTTTATAAATATTCCGATAGATATTTATGCGGAAGCCACAACAAAAAATAAGCTGAAGGATATGGAAACCGTATGTAAAGTCATAAAAAGATTCGGGGAATGTGGATATGCAGCGGTTGATTGTGAAAATCGAGTTGATATGACACAAATACAAAATGTGATAGATTTTTGTGATTCGGTGGAAAAACAAGAAAAAGCAGAAGTGACAATACTCCAAGTGAGCAGTCTGGGAGGATTTTCGGTCTACCATTTACAGACAGAAAAAGGAGTGGTTCATGTGAAAAGATGCTATTACGGATACAAAGATGGGATTATGAAAAGTGAGGATGAAGGTGAATATCAAACCGATTATTGGAGATATACCGATGATGGATATCTGATGTTTTCTGGAACTTATTTTTCAGAAGAATTGTATGTATTAACATTAAGTTCTGCAGAAGAGCATGTAGCATTTCGTATACTGCCATTGGATGCAAAGTGTCGGGAATTAAATGAAAAATATCTTTTGCCAATAGGATATGAGTTAAATAATATGTTTTTAGTGGATTGGAATGAGGATGATTTTGGAGAACTGAATTTCTATGATATGTTTGATTTGTTGTATCCAAAGTTGCATAATGAAAAATTTCCATATGTAGCAGATGATAACTTAGGCATAGGTGCAGTTTATCATATTCCTAAAACAGAGTTTGAAAATGTAATTATGGAATATTTTAATATCGACAGTGATAAATTGCAGAAAAAAACTATTTACGATTATCAAACTCAAACATACGAATATAAACCAAGAGGATTTTATGAGATAGAGTATCCATAATATCCGTATTCCGAGGTGGTTGGGTATAAAGAACATTCGGATGGGACGATAACTCAACGTTCATGTGATATATCCGTATGCAGGCGATTCAAATGTATATATGCATGATGTTACTGTCAGACCATTATCTGACGGGGGATTCCAGTATGTATCAAATTACATTGTTTCAGAGGAAGAAAATAACAACATTACATGGCATACGCCGCGTTTAACTGAAGATGAATGGAATGATATATACGGAGGACAGTGATGGAAGATATGAAATGGTTTGTAAAAAGGTTTGGAATCATTTTTGTGATTCTATTGGTGATGATTGTAAGTACAGGAATTTTTTATGAAAAGAATGCGAGAACATCATCAGCAGAGGAGATATGGGAAATGTGACTGAATGGAAAGGACAATATTTATGAAAAAGCGTATTTGGTTCATTGTACTGATCAGTTGCCTGTTATGTGGATGCATAAGGAAAGATATGACATCAGATAGTCAGTTGATGGATAGTAGAGATGTTGATTCTACGGAAGAAAACGAGAATGCAAAAGAAGATGTTGCAGAACAGTGGGAAAAAGGTTATGACCTTCCAATAGATGAGCCGGAAAGAAAAGAAGCAGAGGATGAGTGTAAAATGATTCTGGAGCTTATTTCTGATATTTATACTCAGGCAGATAAAGGGGAGGCAGTTAATACGGTTCTGGATGATAAGACAATCTATAAAATGCAGGATCGGATAAAAGAAAAAAGGGTATCCGGTTATAACGATGAAAGCATATGCAGCAATGGAAAATTATAAAAAGTCGAAGATTTTCTTAAAAACTGTCAGGAAGAGAAAGCTGGTTTTATAGTGCTTTACGAGTTGCAGTCAGATGGTGGCATTGGCAGAGATAAATTTATTTTTGATGGAAAGGACATGTATTTAATAAGTGCGTGTGCTACATGGAACACCAATGATACATATGGATTGTCCTATATTTCTTATGCAAGGATAAAGGAGTGGAAATATACGGATAAAGGATGGTTTTGTTATGAATTATGTGTTCCGGAACCACCGGAGGTTACAGAGATTGTTGACGGATGCTGTCTGGTAAGAATAAAGCCATTATCTAAGGAACAACGGGAAATGTCAGAAAGATGCGTACAAGGTCTGGGGTATCAGGGAAATAATCTTTTATGCTCGAATTGGGATACTGACCATATGGAAAAACTGGACTATAATGGAATGTATGAATATCTGTATGCCATGAAACATCAGAAAGCGTTTGATGCAGAGGATTATTCAAATGGAATACCAAAAGAAGAATTTGAGAGTTTGATCATGGAATATCTTCCGGTAACAGCAGAGCAAATTCAGGAATATGCGGTATTTGATGAAAAAATCAGACTTACGTATGGGTACGACAAGGCTGCCTTAACTATGCACCAACTTTTTTTTGGAACTTCTCTGCCGGAGGTTGTCGACATCAAAGAAAATCAAGATGGAACAGTCACATTAACGGTGGATGCGGTGTGTGATATGGTCATTTGTGATGATGCGGTCATAACCCATGAACTTACAGTAAAGTTTGCTGATGATGGTAGCTTTCAATATTTGGGGAATGAAATCCTTGATGATGGAATTATGCATATACCAGATTACCAATACCGTATTAAAGAATGATTTGATAATACTGGTGTTTTATGGTATTTTTACAGATATGAAGAAAGGAGACTTACATGAAATATATTTATAAAAATCACGGGGAAAAGTAAGTTTAATACTATATATATTTATGTTGTATCAATTCTGGCATCTATGTCAATATGGTGGCTTGAGAAGGCATATACCGATGTTGGCGTTAGATATAATAGGATTGGTTGGCACAGTGGTTCTCTGGCTGATTTCGAAAAGGCATAATCAAGAAGTTAATTCAGGAGATAATGGAAATAAGAAACTTTTCTATACGGAAATGATACTCCTTATAGCAGCAACTTTATTCTTTGGTGGACGTATCGTTTATTCTGCAGTTCCGTATCACGGGGCACTGTCTTGGAAACTTGATGAGTGGATGCGTAAAAAAGAAGTAGAACTGGAGCATAATAATCTTTTTTGAGGATGGTGTAGAAGGGATTCTGATGGATTTGGATGAAGCATTGCAACTGCCGGAAGAACTCTATATTGCAAATAAATATCAGGTGTCATTTGATGAAAACGGAACGATTCAAAGGATTTATGCATTCATATATGGAAAAAATGAGGCTGGAGAGAAAAAAACGTATCTTATTGATTATGACGCAGACAGCAGTAATGATATGACTGTTTGGATAGATGGTAATGTGAATGGAGAATATAGTGACGATATGCGTTTGTCTCCAATGATTGAAATTTTGAACAATTCAGACTGGACGAGTCAGGTAGAGGCGTGGGCTGAAACATTTGAAGAGCAGCAGATTTATGAAATACTCTATATGGGGCGAAGATCTTTTAGTTCAGAGGAAGGCTTACAATATATTTCGGGAGATGCAGATGGTGATGGAACTGAAACAGGAACCGGCAATTTTACTCAGCTTAGAAGCGGTGGAGAAATCGTTGGGTTTGAGGTATCTTTGCATATTCCTGATTTAAATAGTGTCACACCTGTTCGATATATTATGGAGCCTGAGTACGTCAGTCAACAAGAATTGAAGCAGGAGAATACGATGCAGCAGGTGGAGGATGCTAAAGATACAGAAAGTTGGACTGTGGATCAAAGTGATGGAACTATGTATTTCTTTTTAGATGAAAATAATGGATGGCGTTTGGTGATAACGGATGCAGCTGCCGGAAGCAGATTTTATGTAATGGAAAAGACAATGGATGGTGGTTCTACTTGGGAATGCATAAATGATGATCCGTTCAGTGGACAATTGGGAGTTGCAGAAGGTTTAATATTTTATGATGAGAACTTTGGGGTTGCAGGAATTACAGGCGCATCCCAGTCCTATTCCCGCTTATATGTCACTCGCGATGGCGGAAGGACCTTTGAAGAAATGAAACTTCCAATGGATCTTGTTTCAGAATTACCACAAATCGCTATCGATTGCGGATTTACGGTGGAGGATTTTGATTACCTGAATATGCCTGAAAAAAGAGGACGACACATTGACGATAACGGTTACCACAGATGCAGCGGAGAAAGATGGGATTGTATTTCAGTCAACTGATTATGGAGCGACATGGGAATACAAAGGGCTTGTTCAGATAGCGAATTAAGAAAAATCGGGTAAAAGTCAGAGATTGACCTTTACCCGATTCTTTATTTCCAGATATTCATGTCAGACAAGATAGACATGGTTATTTCAGTTGCGTTGCCTCCGGTAGCATCGCTGTCTGCACCAATGTTGGTAGCAAAAAGTATGTATTATCTGCAGTTTCGATATAACCGATAAACCATCCGTTCACATCCTGGCCATCCACACGTCCGGTTCCGGTCTTTCCGTAGAATGTTCCGGCATCGGAAGAAGAAAGGCAGATGGAATCTTTTACTGCATTGATGTTTTCAGGAGCAAATCCAAAGTTGTTATTCTGCAGCTGGGTTAAAAGTTCGACTTGCTCTATTGGAGAAATTTTCAAGGAAGACTCCATCCAATAGGTGGAGAAATCACCGCTCATGTTCTTATTTCCATATCCGATTTCCTTGATATAATCGTAAACGGAAGTAGTACCAAGTTGTTCGTCCACTGATTGGAAGTACCAGTTCACAGATGAAGCCATAGCAGACTGCAAGGTCTGATCAGCGTTCCATGCTTCAAACGGATAGTTTTCTCCATTCCATGCAATAAAAAGAATCCTGTGGTGTAATGACACCTTCTTCCAATCCAAATAAAGCATCATATATCTTGTAAGTGGAATCCGGCGCAACTCGTAGCGTAGCATGTTCTATATCATGTATGCTCCAGACATCATTTCTAAGATCGTATAAAACAAAGCTTCCTTCGTATTTTCCAAAGTATTTAGAAAAATCTACATATGAAATATTTTCTGAGGAAGATTTCCATTGGTAGCGACTTTCGTCCGCTGCATATGTAGAAATAAAAGGTGTAAGTCCCATTATTAGAACTGTGGTCAGTATAAAAGCAGTCATGCCTTTTAATTTCTTGCAAAACGTTGGTTTCTCATAAGAGGCAATGTTGATAATGCGCTGCTTCATTTGTTTCATGTTTCCGCTAAGGTTGGCGGCAAAAGGAAAAGGAGAAAAGGAGACCTTTTCTATAAAGTTGATCAGCGTATTTCCGTAATCCTCATAATCGTCCTCTTCAAGCATTTTTAGAACAGAAGTGTCACAGGCAATTTCTCTGTCATTACGCATTTCTCTTAGTGCAAACCAGACAAAGGGGTTAAACCAATAAAGCACTCCGGCAAAGTTCATAAGATAATTGGCAATGGCATCCTTATGTCTGTAGTGTTGCAGTTCATGCAATAGCATATATCTCATATCAGATTCATGATAATCTGAGATTAAATGAATTGGCAGATAAATACATGGCTTCAAAAATCCTACGATAATAGGTGATTTCAAAAAAGCGGTACTGTACACAGGAATATTCCTTGTTATTTTCATCTCATTCAAGCATTTGTTATACAGTCTGCGAACCTCTGGGTTCTGAAGGGGGAGCGCAGATCTCTTTATTGTGCGTAAACGAAGAGAAGATTTGATTACCAATATCATCATCACAAGCATTCCCACAATCCATATACTCAATAAAATGTACCCGGTAACGGATGATGTGTCATGGTTTACAGAAAGGGCAAAGTCATTCATCCAATTTGTAGTACCGGATAAATCGGTATCCATAACATTATTTGTACCAACATCTGCATGAGAAGCGGAAGAGTTTCTTACGCTACTGAGCCATGAGAAAATTTGCGGGAAACTAACTAGACGGAAGGGCATAAAAGGTACTGCTAAAAGTCCGAGTAACAGCAACCACAGATTATACTGCATCCGGCTGGACAAGTTGTTTCTGAATACCCATTTGGCTATCAAAAGAATTCCGATGATACCGCTGATCAATACATTGCATAATAAAAAGCGTATCATGAAATTAGCCATGTTAATCGCCTCCTTTTTTTTTCCTCTCTTGGATAGAAGAGAGCGAAGCGTTTCTATTTCTGGTTCTGTCAGTTTGTCATTTTCTATGTATGCAGATAACATAGCTGTAATATCCCAAATCATAATAACGATTAAGAAAGGAATTACTTTCTTGGCAAATATATTCACTTTCTTTTACTAATGGAGTATAAACGAAAACACGACTTTGTTTTTCATAAGTGAGAACACCCTTGGTCACAAGACGCTTAATGAGCGTTTGGATAGTTTTGGGACTCCAGCTTGTGGACTGCAGTAATTTTTCTGTTATTTCATTGGTGTTAATTGGAGCATGTTTCCATACGATTTTCATAACTTCATATTCAGCTTCCGAAATTTGTGGTAAATTCTTCATGTAAATCTCTCCTTAAATCTTACGCCTGTAATAAGAATAGTATATTCTGTATTTGTTGAAATGTCAATTTTGGAAAAATAGTTGACTGTAAAAAGAAATAGAATTTACTTTTACGGAATTTGAAATTCTTTTTTTACTGTTAGCGCAAAATGCTGGAATGGTATTTAGCAAGGAGACAATATATAATTATAATATTGTTTGGAAAGAGCCATATTTTGGTGATTATAATATTGTCATGAGCCATATCCGCAACCTGCGTGAGAAAATAGAAGATAATCCGAGTAAACCGATTTACATACAGACTGTATGGGGAGTAGGGTATCGCTTTAATAAAAATTTAAGCAGTGGTCTGTGAGTTATAATTCAGATCACTGCTTATTTTTCCTTTTTAACACCCAAGAGATATTCACAAGATATATGAAAAAAATTCAGCAAGGGCAACCACTTCATAATCGCTACTTTTTTTTGAACTGTCTGTAATTTGTTCTAACATACCGATACTTTCAATAAAATCCTTTTCGACTAGAGAGAGTGTATCATCCAGTCGATTCTTATATTTATCATATTCCGCATAAGCTTTTTCGATAGCCTGTTTATGGCTGATATGACCGCTGCTGGTAAGAATATCTCGGCGTGTCATTTTGAGGTAATCGTCGATGGTTTCAAGCCAGTCTTTCATATACATAGGCTCCTGGTTAAGGGCGTGTACCTCAGCAATATCAAGGTAGGCGGTGACAATTTTATTGAGAGCATCAAGCTCCTGTTCAGTAAGATAGTTCTTTGCTACTTCTACATCAGAACGACGGATTTCGTCATGCTCCCACGAGGTAAGCCCCATATTTTTTTTCTGCATCGGCACGCTCATAGATTACTTCGGCGGCGGTATGCTTGTGGGCAGCCCAGTGCATTTTGTTTTGAACCTGTTTGAAGAACAGAACAGAGCTTTCAGCATGGGGATCATAATCAATGCTGGTTGCATAGATTTCCAGAACCTTTCTCCAAAATACTTTTTCTGATGAGCGGATGTCTCTGATACGGGCAAGCAATTCATCAAAGTAATTGCCACCGCCAAGTCTTTTCAGTCGGTCATCATCTAAGGCAAATCCCTTTTTCATGTATTCCTTTAATATTTCCATAGACCAGATACGGAACTGTGTACCACGATGGGATTTTACACGGTAGCCGACGGAGATAATGACGTCAAGGTTATAGTGATCTACCTGATATGTTTTTCCGTCAGAGGCAGTTGTTGCAAATTTTGCAACAACTGAATTTCGTTGTAATTCACCTTCTTCAAATATGTTTTTGATATGCCTTGAGATAGTAGATTTATCTCTTTGAAAAAGCTCTGCCATTTGGTCTAGTGACAGCCATACAGTATCTTCATCAAAGGTAGTTTCTATCTTGGTTAAGCCATCTTCGGTTGTGTACATAATTATGCTTGAATTTCTCATACAATCAGTCCTCCTGTGCTAGTGTATTATTTTTCTTCGCCCTGCTCTTATATACATTATACTGATTCTTGCATTGTGGAGAGCAGAATTCCATGTTTGCTCTTGTGGCAGCAAATGCCTTGCCACAGTGTTTACATACCTTCAGGCTGGAATCGTCATCGGTCAGCATAAAGGAAAACATCATCTGTATGCATAACAGTAAGGAATTGAAATCCCAAATTAAGGTAGGACGATCACGCAGCTCAATGTGATAGGTGGGAGCCACACCGCCAAATGCAGCCATTCCCTGACGATAGAGGCTTCGTTCGTTTTCATCCAGCTTGTCATAGTCTTGATAATACAAAAAGCTTGAGAAAAAGGTAAATGCCCAGTCACGGAATACTTCAATCAGCCAGTCATAGGATTCGGCATATTCTCTTTGGAAGCTCATCATCACTGCCTGTGGCTTGTTTTTCATTGTCATAATAAGTGCCATCATTTCCGGGCTGTCTGTACTCCAACTGGATTCACTACATTTCTTACGAAAATCAATCTTATCGAAAGGGAAGAAGTAGGACAGATATCTTTCCGTCGAAATATTTTCTTCTTTGATGAAATGATTTTTCGGCAGATAGACTGCTTCATATGTAATAAAGTCCGGTGTGGTGGGAAGTGCTGTCATAAGTCCTAGCATACCGTACTCGGACACAAAGCCCATAATGGCTTCTTTTAATTCTGATTCACTTGCCTTATTCATGGCAGTAGTACCGATATTGATTGCGGTCAGCACCAGCTTCTCATAATCCTTGATAGGATTATAGATGGATGGCTTGGCATCGGCTGCAGGGGTGATATAACATTTCCCATCTGCAGAAGTGCGCCATTCATATTTATTATATCGTACCCAGTTTGAACTGGAGTTCTGAAAGATATCCTTCATTGTAATTCCTTTCTTCAAAAAAACTATTACTATAATATCATGTCCGTGTGCATTTTCAAACAGCTTTTTATCATTTGCATTATTTTTATCTTGTTTTGTTTCCAACTTTGACTGTTCTCTTGCAATCTTTCTCACCATAACCCCCCCATCTTTTTTAGGAGTGCAAGTTATTCTTTGTCGATTTTTTCAAGGGCTGCCGGTAAATCTTTTTGTATGTCTGGACAGAAAATCCCGTTCTTCACCAGTAAAAGGGAAATCCTGTCCCTGCCTGTCAGCCAGCACAAGAAGTACTTTCTTTTCAATCTGTCCAAGGACAGTGGAGCGGACTCCACGAATGTTTCGGTCGCTCTGGTTTCGCATGGCAGCAAGCTGATTAGTTGTAAAATCCCTAAGATATAGGAAGTATATCAGCTCCTTGTGGTTGTCCTTTAAGTCGTAAATAATCTTGGAATAGTCCTCATCGGAAAGAGAATTGTGCATTTCATAAGGGCAGTTAGAAATGATGTCTATAAAGTCTCCCTTCATAAGCTGTCGCCAGTAAGCATGATTGATAGTAGCCGGGACAATAATGGCAAGAGGTGCCACATCCTTCTTGCTGTGTATGTTTTCCCTGCCTATTTCGTGGCAGCGTTCTTTTCGTTCCCGGTTGTCATCCAGATGATCCCATTCCTTTATCACTTCCTCAAAATCTGAAACAGTACGGGCACTGTCCTCTAGACGATTTAAAGCAATGGCACGAAGCTCCCTTTTTAACATGGTTTTATTTGAGTGCTCGTCTTCCGGCTGAAAGTCATCATCCTTTATGGGATGCAGTTCCTGGTCCAAATCCATTTCATTAAAATGCTCTAATTCAATTTGTAATTCTTGCCGGGATGCTTCATAGGAAATATCCTCCTCTATTGAGGTTGCACCATCTTCGTTATCGAAGCCATGCTCGTACTCCCAGAAGTCTAGTAATTCCTGATGTTTTGTAGGGTTCATTTATCTGTAATACCTGCCTTATTCAAAATAATTAAAGTTCATTGTTCACAAAATCGCTTCTGCAAAGTTTTTCTTTTTTCAAAAACACTTCCGCAAAACCACTTCTAAATCTCCTATAAGTGAGAGAGTAATCTTTTTAAATATAAAAATATTACTTCAAACATTAAAAGTGAAATGATTCATACAATCAGTATAACACAAAACAAACGTATGTTCTACAACTATTTAATGAAAATCGAATATTTGTTTGCTGATACTGGCGGAGTAGCTGTTAATAGCAATTGCTAGTGTATGTGAGATTGGTTGTTTGTAATTTGAGAAAAACAGTATTTTGAGAGGAGGTTTTGCTATGGAGTGGTATCAGATGGATGCAGGAAAGTGTCTGGAATTCAGCAAGAAAATGGCGGTGATTAGAAAACTGGTTCGCCTTGGGCTGATTTCGAAAAATGAATATATTCGGGCAAAGAATAGGATTATGAGTTCATATCACATTCTGGAGTCGGAATATTTCAAGACCGGTACAGGAAAAAGGGTTGCTTAGACAACCGCTTGTATACGTTCGTTCATATTTTCATTTTTAAGTAAGCTTGGTGCTAAGAGGAACACGAAGCAAAGATTTCAATTTAAGGAGGATTTTATTATGGCAGAAGTAGAAGTAATTAAGGCAGTGGATGGGCCAATTCTTCGTAAGAGGGATTATGAGGGCAATCCGGTTGTTATCACAAGACAGAGAGTTGCGGCATATGTGCGTGTCAGTACCGATGGTGACGAGCAGCTTGAGAGTTTCCAGTATCAGAAGCAGTATTATCAGGACAAGATATCGGAAAACCGGGACTGGGTTATGGTTGGCATTTATGCGGATGAAGCGATTACAGGAACAAAGGTCGATAAGCGTGAGCAGTTCCAACGTATGATTCAGGATTGTATGGATGGAAAAATTGATGTGATTATGACAAAGTCGGTATCACGATTTTCCAGAAATACGGTTGATATCCTGCAGTATGTGCGCCTTTTAAAGGGAAAAGGTATTGCAGTGATTTTTGAAAAAGAGAATATCAATACCTTGACGGAACAGGGGGAAATGATGCTTACACTTATGGGAACGCTGGCTCAGAACGAAGTGGAATCCACATCAAAAAATGTGAAGCTGGGCATTAAGATGAAGATGAAGCGTGGAGAACTGATGGGATTTAACGGTTGTCTTGGTTATGATTATCATCCGGAGGATAAGACAATTACAGTTAATGAAGCAGAGGCGGAAACTGTGCGACTGATTTTTGAATTGTATTTACAGGGATATGGTACTTATACCATTGCAAAACGACTGGAGGCACTTGGAAAAGTAAATAAAAAAGGTGTGGTAAAATGGATGGACAGCGGTGTCCGAGGCATTATCAAGAATGAGAAGTATAAAGGTGACCTGCTGTTGCAGAAAACCATTACCACAGATCCGATTTCCAAGAGACGTATTGAAAATTTCGGTGAGGAAGAACAGTATTATGTTCGTGACCATCATGAGCCTATTGTAAGCAGAGAGGTGTGGGAACAGGCGAAAGAAATTCGTCTGCCCCGTAATCATCCATCAGATACGAAGGCTGATGGCAAGAGGGAAAAGTACACTAAGAAATATGCATTTTCCAGCATGTGTGAGTGTGGCTTCTGCGGTACGAAACTTACAAGGCGCACCCTTCACAGCGGTTCAAAATATGAAACACCGGTCTGGTATTGCAGAAATGCAGCCAATAGAGGTAAGCATAACTGCCCTAATAGTAAATCCGTTCATGAATCTATATTGGAAAATGCTTTCCTTGAGGCATATAAGCTGTTAGCCGGAAGCTTTGATGATGTGATAGACTCCGTTATTGATACGATTAAGGGTATCAGTACGAATAATGAGGATATCCGCAGATTAAAAAAGGAGCAGAAAGCTTTGGATAATTTGGAGCAGCGCAGAAAGAGGCTTACGGACTTATATTTAGATGAAGGAATTTCTAAGGAAGCATATGATGAAAAGTATGAGGAGCTGACCATGAAAATCCAGAAGACAAAAGAGTCTATTAGAATTCTTCAGGATAATGTCTCTAATCAGAAGGATGTCAGCAAGAGAATGGCAAGCCATAAGAAAGCACTTTCGGATGGAGATATTCTAGATGAGTTCGACAGAGTTGTATTTGAAAGTATTGTGGAGAAGGTTATCGTTGGAGAAACCAATGATGATGGCACGGTAGATCCGTTTAAGCTGACCTTTGTTATGAAAGGAAATGGCAACAGTGTTGTCCCGAATGCAAAGGCATGGTTCAAATCTGAAAAAAGCACAACAAAGACCGCATAGATTGTGGTATACTATTTAAGGTAGCAAGGCACCTGCTATTTTATCAGTAGCAGGTGCAATGATATAAAAACATTCATAAGGAGGGCTTGATTATGGCTGATCAGACTTTACCATTGAATGTTAGTGATGAGATGAAAGCAGACGATGAAAGACAGAATTGTGTAGGAATGGAGAGCGACGAAGAATTGTGTTCTTCTTCATCAGACTCTGCTGAAGAATTGTATTCTTCTTCGACAACCGACGCATGTGGAAACGGTTGTTCTTTTGTCCCAACAAAAAGCGGATGATTATCTTGAAGTAGAAATCGACTTGGATGAGCTTGATGCTACTAGCGCAGAGACTAAGGCTACATATGAAGAAATTAAGAAATATGTTGCAGAGCATAATGAGGGATGAAGGTATCCAACCTTTATATTGCGCAGGTTAAGAAGAAATGCGGAATTGAGCTAGGGCAGAATTTTAATTTGCCTAAATCTGAGAATGCTAAGCAACCACAGTGTCCAAAGGATAAGGAAAAAGCGATTAGGGATGCGATGAAGCATTTTAAGATGATGTAATACGATTAAGGTATATACAAATGAAAGGGGATATTAATATGATTGAAACAATTCTTGCAAAATGTAATGAACGATATGAAAAACCGGAGTGTGGGGGAGTGTTTGGGTTGTACGTATGAGGAGAATTGTCCCGGAGATTGCGAAATATGTTTGGATTATATACATAATCAATCACATGCACCAAATGGAGCACCTGAAAGAAAATATGATTGTGTTCATATGGCAGATGTGTATGCTTGTAAGTATTCTTATCGTTATACATCTGAAATAATATATGCTCTCAAAAGATGTAAGGATTTATGGAATGTTAATAATTTAAAGGTATTATCATTTGGTTGTGGACCATGTACAGATTTGTTTGCCATTGATTATTTACATGAAAGCGGAAAATTAAAATATCAAAATATTGAGTACCGTGGGGTGGATTACAGTGAAGCTGTATGGAGATATATACATAGGGATATAAAGCAATTTGAAAATCAAAGTCGTAAAATACACTTTTACTATAGAGATGCATGTGAACTTATTACAGAAATTGAAAAAGGTAATTGGGTTCCGAATCTCATTGTGTTTCAATATGTATTTTCAGATATGCAAAAACATACTAGTTTACAGAGTATAAACTATTTTATGGATACATTTGCTAAATACTATGACCAGAAAATAGGTTCAAACACATATATTATTCTTAATGATATAAATTTGGGGATAGGGTATGGAGGTGGAAGAGAGTATTTTGATCAACTTTTTATGAAACTTGAAGGAGCAATTGCAAGAAAAGGGCGTTTTTGCAATGATAATTCAAAAAGTGAATATTATCCTAGAGGATATATCTATGGAGAAGGTTCAGATGGAGAATTTCCGGATAATACAAACTTTTTTGATATAAGTAATTGTAGTGAGTATTCACCATTTGATACTTGTGCCAGTGCCCAAATGTTAATAAAAAAGAGGTGATTTGATGATAATAAGTGCGAGCAGGCGTACAGATATCCCTTCTTATTACTCAGAATGGATGATAAATAGATTAAAAAAGAAAAATATGTGTTGGTCAGAAATCCGATGAATACTCATCAAGTAAGTAAAATAGATTTATCACCTAGTATTGTTGATGCTATAGTTTTTGGACAAAAAATCCAACTCCGATGTTGAAATATCTAAATGCGTTAGACGATTATACATATTATTTTCAATTTACATTAAGTGCATATGGTCCAGATGTTGAGAAAAATTTACCTTCAAAAAAATAAGGTTATTATACCTACATTTCAAAAGTTATCACGAGAGATTGGTAAAGAGAAGGTAGTATGGAGATACGATCCTATTTTTTTCAATGAACAATATTCAATGCAGTATCATTGTAAATACTTTGAGGTCTTAGCTTCAAAATTATCAGGATATACGGAAAAGTGTACTGTTAGTTTTATGGATTTATATCGTAATACGGAGAGAAATATTAAACCCCTCAATATTGTGAGAGATACTCGTGAGATGCAAGAAGAATTACTGCAACGATTTGTAGAGATTGCCAAACAATACGATTTATATATCGATACATGTGCAGAAATTGGAAATTTTCATGAGTTAGGAGTTGAACATGCACATTGTATTGACCGAGAAAGAATTGAGCGAATTGGTGGATTTAAGATTGATGTAGATAAAGACAAAAATCAAAGAGCAGAATGTGGATGTATAGAAAGTATCGACATTGGAGCTTATAACACGTGTAAAAATGGTTGTCTGTATTGTTATGCAAATTATAGTGAAAATACAGTTGGAAAGAATTTTGGTTTGCATAATCCCAAATCGCCATTATTATTTGGAAATATTGACGAATCTGATATTATCAAAGAGAGGAAAGTAAAGTCATTAATCAGAACTCAAATGAGTTTGTTTGACGATTAATCAAATGTAGATTTTTCATGGAGGTGTTAAGAGATGATATTACAGCTTAGCGTTAAGAATCAAAGTATTGAATCTTCAGGAATTACAAATGATTATAAGGAAGCTATTTGTGAGTATGTTTGGAATGGATTTGAGGCGCATGCAACAGAAGTAAATATCGATTACTCCTTAAATGTTGCATCTGGAATTGGGACACTGTCTATTTCTGATAATGGAGAGGGCATTGTTTATAATAGTATATCAGATACATTTGGTGCTTTTTTGACATCTCAAAAAATCTTTTGTCATTGAAAATGAAATCCAAGGCTAATAAAGGAAAAGGAAGGTTTTCTTTTTTCTGCTTTTGCCACTGGTGCAAAGTGGATTACAACTTATAAGGAGCCTGATTTTGATGATTATAAAACATATGAAATAGTATTGGAAAATGATAAAGAGGTTCTTAATTATACAGAACCTCAGATGTCTGCAATAAAAAGACAGGAACAAAGGTTGTATTTAATAACATTTTTTCTTTGACGTCTGAAAATATGGCATTTGAGGTTCTTGAGCCGGCATTGTTAAAGGAATTTGCATGGTTTTTATATTTGTGCAAGGGCAGAAACCTAAAAATAAATATACATGGAAAACCAATTGAATATGAAAAATACATTAATACAGAATATAGTGAAAAGACTTTAACGACGATAGATGGAAATAGATTTGAAGTAACACTTATAGTATGGGAAGAGGCAATCAAAGAAAAATTCTGTTGCTATTTTTTTGATAGCAAAGATGAAGTTAAAAATATTGAGACAACATCATTTAATAGAAATACTGTGGAATTCAATCATAGTGTTTTTGTAAAATCAGATTTTTTTGACGGTCAAGAATGTCTTGATACAGAAATGGAGAGTAACCAGATAAGTCTGTTTACAGATGAGGATGACAAAAAAGTATATAAACAACTAAAAAAAATTTATAGCAGGGTTTATTGAAAAAAGAAAATTGGTAATTATATGTCTCAAAAAGCAGATGATGCAGTGAGGCAAATGATAGAGGAACGAAAAACGTTTCCAGAATTCTCTGATGACCCATATGGAAAAATGCAGAAACAGGATTTGGAAAAAGTAACAAAGGAAATCTATAAGCTTGAGCCAAAGATTTTTTTATAAATTAAAACCAGTCCAAGAAAAATCCTTGTTGGGTTTTTTGAATCTTTTACTTAATTCAAAAGAAAGAGAAAATGTGCTTACAATAGTTGAGCAAATAGTGGAACTTACGCCAGAACAGCGACAAGATTTTTCTGATATGTTAAGAAAAACAAAACTTGAAAATGTAATTGATACGATTAAATTTATTCAAGAAAGATATAAGGTTATTGAGTTGTTGAAAGCGATTGTGTTTGATATGCCTCAGTATGCAAATGAAAGAAATCACATTCAGAAGATAGTGCAGCAACATTTCTGGCTTTTTGGAGAGCAATTCAATTTGGTAAGTGCAGATGAAAGAATGAAGAATGCTCTTGAAAAGTATATTAATATTTTATATGGAGGGAAAGATACAGATTCGACACTTGATGAGGATGCAGAGCAAGAACGTAGAATGGATATATTTTTATGTAATAATCGGGAGGTAGAAACTTCATTTGGAACCACTTTAGAAGAGAACATTATTGTAGAACTAAAAGCTCCAAGGGTTATCTTGTCAAAGAAAGTATTAAGACAAATTGAAGATTACATGGATTTTGTAAGAAAGCAACCTAGTTTCAACAGTGAATATAGAAGATGGAAGTTTATTGCTGTTTGTAAAGAAGTGGATGAGGATGTGAAAGGCAGATATAAGACTTTTTTGAAGATAGAGGGAAAGTGGGATTGGTTCATGAAATAGATAATTACGAAGTCTATGCACTAACTTGGGACGATATTTTCAAGAGTTTTGAACTTAGACATGCTCCTTTATTGAAAAGACTTAACTATGATAGGGAAAAATTGGCAGAAGAACTTATGAATGAAGTAAAACATGAGGATGGTCGTAATAAAGTCAATATGTTAAGGGATATTGCAGTGAACGAGGTCGGGGATTTAACTTAAAACTCACTCAAGTAAAATATTAAAGGGAAAACAAAATGAGGAGCAGCGGAATATGAAGGTTTTACTTGGAACAACAAACCCTTCAAAGGTGAAACGCTTTTCAAAGCTATTAAAAGGGTGTGATATTGAATTTATTACCCTTAAGGATATTGAAATCACAGATGAATCGAAAGAAGATGGGGCAACACCAGAGGAAAATGCAATTTCAAAAGCTAAGTTTTATGGACAGTATTATGATACTGTTATCTGCAATGATTCTGGATTATATTTTGAAGAGCTTGCGTTAGATGATACTCGTCAACCAGGATTAAATATTAGGACTCAATGAATATGAAAAGGCTGTCAGATGATGAGATAATTGAATATTATTCCAAACTTATTAGTAAACTTGGCGGCAAAGTATCTGCTTATTATTTAGACGGAATAGCAGTTTACAATAAGGGAAAAATCTTTTCTTTCATGGATCCAGAAGTAGCACAAAAGACAGGTGTATTTTATATGATTGATGCTGCTTCTCCAAAACGATTTGAAGGTTGGCCATTGGATTCGTTATCTATCAATAAAGAAACTGGAGTGTATTTTGTTGATAGTAGAGTGATTGAGAGTAAGGAAAATACAATTAAAGGTCAATATGAAAAAAGTATAGTAGATTTTTGAAGAAATCTTTACATATTGCTTAATGGAAGGAACTATATGACGATTGTAAAATTTTATGATGAAGTGGATGATTCTTTATTAAAGTTTGCTGTAATCATAACTAAAACAAATGGGAAGTGGGTTTTCTGTAAACATAAAAAAAGAAATACTTGGGAAGTTCTAGGCGGGCATAGAGAGTTAAGAGAAAGTATTACTGAAAACGCAAATAGAGAACTGCATGAAGAAACAGGTGCTAAAGAATATGATATTAGACCAATTTGTGTATATTCTGTTACTGCCTCAGATAATTTCAATGGTGAAGAAACTTTTGGAATGCTATTTTATGCGGATGTTTTTTCTTTTGAGGAAGAATTACATCGTGAAATGGAAAAAAAATAGTAATTATGGAGGAACTACCTTCAGAATGGACATATCCTGATATACAGCCTAAGTTGCTTGAAAAGGCTCGACAGAATGGATTTGTTTAAAAATTTTGACAAATGAGTGGAGATTAAGAGTGGTTAGATTAGTAGAAGTAAATGCAAAAAAAATATATGGGATATATTAAAACTTCAAGTGAGTGAAGCACAGAAATCATTTGTTGCGCCGAATGATTTAAGTATAATTGAAGCTTATATTTCAATTACAGGAAATGGACATGCTTTTCCATTTGGGATCTTCGATGAAGAGATACCAGTAGGATTTTTGATGGTTGGATTTGATGTAGATGATTCTTATGAAAATCCTCCGCAGATTGCTTATGGAAATTATAGTATTTGGCGATTAATGATTGATGAAAAATTTCAAAATAAAGGATATGGTAGGACTGCAATGGAATTAGCACTAGATTTTATCAGAACGTTTCCGTGCGGGGGAAAGCGGAATATTGCTATTTATCATATGAGCCGGAAAATGAAATTGCCAAGAAATTGTATGCAAAATATGGTTTCATTGAAAATGGTGAAATGGATGATGAGGAAGTTGTAGCAGTTCTAAAATTATAGAATGTTAGGGAAAGGCATATATTTGGGGCGGGACAGGAACAAGATGCGCTTCGGATTATAATAGAAAGTAAGCGGGTTTCTTCAGTAGTAATAGAGAAGGCAAAATCAATTTTAGCTAAAGAAAATAAGACAGAGTTATTAGAGCGATAAATTGCTTCTTTTATTGCTGATATCATGATAAGGTAAGGAGGCAATTCATTTGGCAAAGAAAAAAGATGAAATAACCATCCGTTCCAGCGCAGCAGAATACCTGACCTATGTTGCCTCAGTAGGTGATCAGCAGGACAGCATTGAGATGCGCTATGAGGATGAGAATATATGGCTGACACAGAAGATGATGGCCACATTATATGACGTGGATGTTCGTACAATTAATGAGCATATTAAGAAGATTTATTCCGACTCAGAGCTTGAGGAAGAGGCAACTATCCGGAATTTCCGGATAGTTCAAACCGAAGGGTCTCGTCAGGTTACACGTGATACCAAGCACTATAGCCTTCAAATGATCATTGCTGTTGGATTCAAGGTCAATTCCGAGCGTGCCGTACAGTTTCGTAAATGGGTAAACCAGATCGCCAAGGACTACACCATCAAAGGCTGGGTGATGGATGATGAACGGCTGAAACGCGGAGCGTATCTGACAGAGAAGTATTTCGATGAACAGTTAGAGCGTATTCGTGAGATCCGTGCGAGCGAAAGAAAGTTCTATCAGAAGATCACATTGAAGCATTTTAAGATGAATAGTTAATAAAGAGAGGTGCAGATGCTATGCCAGGTATACTCGTGGTTGAAGATGATGAAAATTTAAATCGAGGAATTACATTCTCACTGAAAAAATCCGGATATGAGGTTTTTTCAGCAGAATCAGTGAAAAAAGCGAAAAGAATTGCAAGTGATAATAATGTGGATGTTACCATTTGTGATGTGAATCTTCCGGATGGGAATGGACTGGAATTTGTAAGGTGGATGAGATGCAATTATAATACATACATTATTTGCCTTACAGCACTGGATCAGGAGATGGATCAGGTTATGGGATATGAAGCAGGGGCAGATGATTATATTACAAAGCCGTTTAGTCTTTCGGTACTTCTTTTGAAAATAGAAGCACATTTCCGCCGCAGACAGGAGAAAGCGGAAGCCGGCAAGATGATTTCGGGAGATATCGTATTTATCGCAGGAGAAATGAAAGTTCTGATAAAGAGTCGTGAAATCAGTCTGACAAAAACGGAGTTGAAAATGCTGACTTTTTTTCTTCAGAATCCGAAAAAGATTCTTTCAAAAACACAAATATTGGAAAATGTGTTTGATCTGGAAGGGGATTTTGTGGATGAAAATACAATCGCTGTCAATATCAGAAGACTCCGTGAGAAAATCGAAGACAATCCGGCTGCACCGGTCTATATAAAGAATATCAGAGGTCTTGGGTATATATGGAATCAGGAGGTAAGGCAGTGACAAAGAGATATCGCAAGAAGATCACAGTAGTGCTCTCCTTGGTATTGCCTGTCATAGTATTGTTTGCAATATTAAATTGCTTTACCACGTATATGTTTTATGAAGATTATAAATATAAAATGAATCTTATGACAGAGATTGCTGCAAAGGAAGAATTTTCCGGGCTGGATGCTGTTTCGGAATTGCTTAAGGATAAGGATATTGAAACTAACGAACAGGGAAGGCGATTATTGGAGCAATATGGATACTGGGGGAATAAAGGGAATGCATTTTATTCGCAATTCCGGCATCAGGTTATGGTGACCGGTGCTGTAAGCACTGTGATATGCGTGCTTCTTTTGACTTTTTTATTTTATTGGAAGAAAAAAGAAGATGCGTATCATCAGAAAATTTTAGAGCAGTTGGAAGAAATTCTGATCAGATTCCGAGAAAATAAATTTGATGATTTACTGAAAACGGAAAATCATGCAGAACTGGAAAAATTGAATGACCAGCTTGAAGCAATCGGACATCATATTCAGTTGATAAAGGAAGAAGCACGGGAAGAAAAAAGAGAGCACGAAAGAAATGGTTTCTGATATTTCTCACCAGTTAAAGACACCGGTTGCAGCTTTGGATACATGTTTTAGTGTGCTGATGCAGAATGACTTAAGTGCCACAGAACAGGAGGAGTTTCGTATCCGTTGTCGGAGTGCTCTGGATGGACTGGAGACATTATTGCAGTCGCTTCTTGAAATATCCAAGATGGAAACTGGACTGATTCAGATTAATAAGAAAAAACTTCCGCTTATGGATACTGTCATATCTGCTGCGAACTGTACTTATCCCAGAGCGGATGAGAAAGAAATTGAATTCGTTTTTGACTATGCAAAAGAGCTGGAAACATGCATGGTTATGCAGGATAAAAGGTGGCTTGGTGAAGCTGTGATCAACGTTCTGGATAATGCAATCAAGTACAGCCCGGATGGTTCAAAAATATTTATCCGGTTACAAAAAAGAAACGATCTTGTAAGAATGGAAATTGAGGATCAGGGAATTGGGATTCAGCAGAATGAGTATCACAAAATTTTTCAACGATTTTACAGAGGAAGTTCCAAGGAGGTCATGGAAAAGAGTGGTACAGGAATCGGACTTTTTCTATCGAGAGAAATTATCGAAAAACACGCAGGTACGATTACGGTGACCTCCGGCAAAAAAAGCACGTTTGTGATTCAATTACCATATGTTGGTTAAATTTTAAGTGAGCAGAAATCTTACAATTCTGTAAGACTTCTGCTCGTTTTTTGAAAGTGAAATGAAAGATTGTCCTGATACAATTTGGATGTAGGATGAAAAATGACTATAAACAGGCAAAGAAAGCGTGCTGAAAAGGTACGCTTTACAGAATGAAAAAGGAGGCAACACATGAGTGTGATATTAGAAACCAAGCAGCTTTGTAAATTTTATGGCGCGGGTGAGAATCAGGTCAAAGCGGTCAATCAGGTGGACATTCAGATTGAGCAGGGAGAATTTGTCGCAATTGTCGGAAAGTCAGGTTCCGGTAAAAGTACATTACTTCATATGCTTGGAGGGCTTGACACCCCTACAAAAGGCAGTGTTACTTTAGCCGGAAAAGATTTATACAGGATGAAGGAAGATGCCCTTGCTGTTTTCCGCAGAAGAAAAATCGGATTTGTTTTTCAGGCATTTAATCTGGTTTCATCGGTTAATGTCTGGGAAAATATTGTACTGCCACTGGGGCTGGATGGAAGAAAAGTGGATGAAGCGTATGTAAATGATATCATTGCAACTCTGGGGATTGAAAAGAGGATTTATAATCTGCCAAATCAGTTATCCGGAGGACAGCAGCAGAGAGTAGCAATTGCAAGAGCTCTGGTGAATCGTCCGGAAATTATATTTGCAGATGAGCCGACAGGAAATCTTGATTCTAAGACCAGTGATGAGGTAATCGCTCTGCTTAAGATGACAGCAAAAAAATATGGACAGACAATTGTAATGATTACCCATGATGACGAAATTGCACAGGTCGCTGACCGTATTCTGGTCATTGAGGATGGACAGGTGGTGGATTTCAGATGAGGACAATAAGCGGGATTGCATATAGCAATGACAAAAAGAATAAGACAACAAAGTATACTGATTATAATGTCCATATGTCTGACTACGATGCTGCTTGTGATTATCAGTACTGTGGGAAACGGAATGATTTATGGTTTGGTTGTCGCAGCAGATGCCTCGCAGTTAAAGGAAGTAAACCGCCGTGCGGAAATAGATGCTACAGGCACTATGTGCACCGAAGGTATCATAAAAGGCAACGAAAACGGTGGTTTTGTCTGCATGGATGAGACTGCAGGAAAAATGCTTCCCTATAATAAGGAATATGAGTTAAAGGAAGGAAAGTATCCGGGGGGAACGCAGGAAATTGCCGCAGGAAGAGCATTTTTTAGTGAAATGGGATATGATGATGTAAAGGTAGGAGATACGGTTACATTGGATTACCGCGCAGGGATGCAGTCAGAATATAAGCCGGAAGAATTTGTTGTCAGCGGAATCCTATATGATCGGGATGAGTATACCATCGAGGCATCTTATGTTGCTTTCGGGTCACAGGAGTTTTATGATGAGCACGTCGCAGAGAATGACAGACAGTATAATATTTATTTTACTTTAAATGATTCTGCAAATGTATCTATGAATAATATTGATTCGGTTATAAAGCAGATTGCAGCAGCTTGTGGGATCGAAGAAAAAAACGTTATAGTCAATGATCTCTATTTGCAATGGGTCTTGCAGCCGAGTTATGAAACGATTGCGGTATGCGGGGTTTTGATTCTTGCAATTGTACTTTTCTCTGTTGTTGTCATTTATAATATTTTTCAGGTCGGTATTGCCAACAAGATACAGGAGTATGGAAAAATCAAGGCTCTGGGAGCGACAAAAAAGCAGATGAAACAACTGATCTTCAGAGAGGGCATTTTTTTGACATTTTTTTCAATACCAGTTGGATTGCTTTTTGGCTTTCTGATTGCAAAATGCGGTTTTAACTGGCTGGTAGAACAGGGAAACCTTGTATCAACCGGAACTGGCTCTATGGGAGTTCAAAATCAGCAGGTGCCTCTGTTTTCCCTGCCTGTTATGCTTCTCTGTATTTTCGTATCATTTCTTACCGTTGCTTTGGCATTGCGTAAACCAATGAAAATTGTTTCACGGATTTCACCTATCGAAGCAACACGGTATTTAGAAAATGCAGAAACACAACAAAAAAGGAAAACGAAATGGCAGAAAAAATGTCACCGTGTTTTCTATGGCAATGGCAAATGTAACGGGTAATCCCAAAAGAACTATTGGTACTATCCTCACAATGGGTTTTTCTTGCGTATTGTTTGTGATTATCTCTAATTATGTGGGAAATATTGACACGGAGCATGAAGCACGTCTTTCCGTTAATCATGGACAATTTGAACTGCAGCTTGACTATTCTGCTGAGTACGATGAAAGATATCCGGAGAATAATCTGGACACGATTCTGACGGATGATCCATTGAATGATTCGCTGATTGAAGAAATCAAAAGCATTCCGGGAGTAACAGATGTCATGACGAGAGAGATTGTCTCTGTAAATCTGAACGGAACAAGATTTCCGGCTGATATTGTGAGTAAAAAGGATTTTGATTTTATGCGCCAAGATGGGGATATTGGTTCTATGGACTATGATCAGGCGGTAAAGAATGGTGAAATTTTCTTTGGCTGGTCGGCGTGGATGGAACAAGATGGATATGCTCCGGGTGAATCCATTGCATTTGACTTTGAGAATGGAAGTGGAACCTATACCTATCAGGGAAAGATTGCAGGATCTTTTGTAAGTGCGGACACTTATCTTGTCATTCCGGAAGGTGTATATCGTTCCATGAATCCGAGGGGAACAGCCTATGGATATCTGTGGGTGGACTGTGATAAAAAAGATGTGGCATCTGTAGAACAAAGTCTGAATACTTTGATTTCTAATACTTCGCATATAAAAATGGATACCTATCATGCACAGTTACAATCTGCCGAATTTGCAAGCAGCATGATGAAGCTTGGCTGTTATCTGTTTATGGCTATTGTAGGACTCATCGGGTTTATGAATATGGCGAATACCATGATCATGAATATTACGACAAAAAAGCAGGAATATGGTGTATTACAGGCTGTGGGTATGACAAATAAACAATTAAATTTATGCCTGCAGTTACAGGGACTGATTTTTACGGTTGGTACCATATGCGTAGCTTTGATTATTGGTCTGCCGCTCGGCTATGCACTTTTTTCCTATGCAAAACATAATGGAATATTTGGAATGAATATCTATCATGTTCCAATCGTACCAATTTTTATTATGATTTTTTGGTTGGTCTGTTGCAGATTGTACTTTCCTGCGTTTTAAGCAGTAATCTGAAAAAGGAAACGCTGGTAGAAAGAATAAGGTATCAGGGATAGCCGCCACCATCTAATGCAAATCCCTTTTTCAGATATTCCTTTATTCTGTCGAAGATTTATTATAAAACATTACTTTACAAGAAGAATAAAAAAGCATATAATTCTTTTTTATAATATATTTAATAAAAGAGGGTAAGAAAACGGAAAATAAAGATAAAAAAAAATATAACAAGAAAAAAAAAAATAATTAATTATGTGCTAAACAATCATGTTACATCCAAGGCGGGAATCGCAAAAGAGTTAAACTTGAGTATGCCGACTGTGTTAGCAAATGTGAATGACTTGTTAGAAAAAAGGGTGTTGGAAGAAACTGGGGAATATGCTTCAACCGGTGGAAGGAAGGCAAAAAGTATAGGGATTAATAAGTCATACTGTCATGCAATGGGAATTTTGATTACAGCGAATCATATAGAAATGGTATTAGTAAATCTTGGAGATGAGATTATAAAAAAAAGATCGCATCCGTTTAAAATTTACGGCAGAATTATCCTATTGTACAGAAGTGGCACAAAAGGTCAAAACTTTTCTTGAAGGCGAATTAGCGAAGGATACGCTACTTGGGATTGGAGTGGCGATTCCGGGAATTATTGATCAGAAAGAACGGATCGTTTTAAAATCCCATGCTTTAGGTATAGAGAATTATAGTCTGCGCTTTTTTAGAGCAGGCTCTGGAAATTCCAGCATATTTTGAAAACGATGCTAATGCTGCAATGCTTGCAGAAAAAAAGCAAAAGTATCCAAATGCGATATATCTGTCTTTGAACCACACCTTAGGAGGCGCATTCTGCATAGATGGAAAGCTGTTTCGAGGGCAGAACCAGAAAGCAGGGGAGTTTGGTCACATGATACTCGTTCCCGGTGGAAGAAAGTGTTATTGTGGTAAATCAGGATGTGCAGATGCATATTGTGCTGCAAGTGTACTGACACAAGATAACAGGCAGTCACTGGATGCATTTATGGAAAAAATTGAAAGTGGTGATGAAAAAATTTTGCAGACATGGAATGAGTATCTGGATCATCTTGCTGTTTTGATATCAAATCTGCGGATGGCATATGATATGGATATCATACTAGGAGGTGATGTGGGAGGTGTATTATCAGATTATATGATACCTCTGGGAGAAAAAGTGATGGCATATAATGGCTTTGAGCATGATGTTTCATACTTGAAAAATTGTTCGTATAAGAAAGAAGCGTCAGCTGTTGGAGCAGCGAAATACTTTTTTACAAAACATATGGGTGAATTGTAAATTTTTTGATCCTCATATCATATTATAGTAAAAAACGGAAAGAAAACAGTAACTACGGTTTTCTTTCCGTTTTTTTTTGCGTGTTGATTGTGAAAAATACACAAAAAATGTATTTTGAAATTATGAAATATATAAAATTATGAAAAAACATATTGACAAATCGTGTTTACAGGATAATAATGTAATTACTTTAATAAAACAATTTATAAAACATAAAATAAAACAACATAAAAAAGGAGGAAACAATTATGTTACAGCAGGTAATGACAAATCCGGGAGAAATTATTTTCAGAGAGGTTCCGGTTCCGGAGGTAAAGGAAAATCAGGTGTTGGTAAAGATTATGAATATTGGTATTTGTGGATCAGATATTCATGTTTATCATGGAAAACATCCGTTTACAAAATATCCGGTAACACAAGGACATGAGGTTTCAGGTGAGATTACAGAACTTGGAAAAAATGTCACAGAGTTTCATGTGGGACAGAAGGTGACGATAGAGCCTCAGGTATATTGTGGACATTGCTATCCATGTCGTCATGGAAAGTATAATCTCTGTGAGGAATTAAAAGTTATGGGATTTCAGACGACAGGAACAGCATCTGAGTATTTTGCAGTGGATGCATCTAAAGTAACACCTATTCCAGAAGATATGTCCTATGAAGAAGGAGCTATGATCGAACCTCTTGCTGTGGCAGTTCATGGTGTAAAACAGATGGGCGATGTGGCTGGCATGAATATTGTAGTCCTTGGCGCAGGACCGATCGGAAATCTCGTGGCACAGGCAGCAAAAGGAATGGGGGCAGCGAAAGTGATGATCACAGATATCAGTGATCTTAGACTGGCAAAGGCAAAAGAATGTGGAATTGATGTGTGTGTGAATACCAAAAATAAAGACTTCGGTGAGGCAATGATCGAAGCATTTGGACCGGATAAGGCGGATGTGATCTACGACTGTGCCGGAAACAATATCACAATGGGACAGGCAATTAAATATGCAAGAAAAGGAAGCACGATTGTACTGGTGGCTGTTTTTGCAGGAATGGCAGAAGTAGATCTTGCAGTGGCAAATGATCACGAACTTGACATTAAGAGCACGATGATGTACCGCCATGATGATTACATAGATGGAATCAGACTGGTGAATGAGGGAAAAGTTCATTTGAAACCGCTCATCTCAAAGACATTTGCTTTTAAAGATTATCTGAAGGCATACCAGTATATTGATGATAACCGCGAGACAACGATGAAAGTAATTATCAACGTCAATGAAAAGTAAGGAGTTCGTATGGAAAATAAAAATGTAAAAGTTCCGTTGATCAGTAAAATCGCATATGGATTTGGTGATGTTGGATGTAATTTCAGCTGGATGTTCGTCAGTAATTTTCTGATGATATTTTATACAGACGTGTTCGGAATCAGTATGGCGGCTGTTTCAGCACTTATGATTTTTTCAAGATTCTGGGATGCGATCAATGATCCAATCGTCGGGGGACTTACGGATAAAACAAAATCGAGATGGGGACGGTACCGTCCATGGCTGTTAGTAGCGGCACCAATTACAGCGATTCTTCTTGTTATGACATTCTGGGCAAGACCTGACTGGCCGCAGAATGGAAAGATCATTTATATGGTAATTACATATTGTCTGCTGGTTTTGGGGTATACCTGTGTGAATATTCCATATGGAACCTTGTGTGGTGCTATGACACAGGATATTGATGAACGTGCAAAAATAAATACATCCCGTTCGGTTGCAGCGATGATTGCAATTGGTGTGTTAAATATTATCACAGTTCCGCTGCTCAGCAAATTCGGCAGTCACAGTGCAAAGACAGGATATCTGACGGTTGCGGTCATATATGGATGTATTTTTACAGCCTGTCATTTCTTCTGCTTTGCGAAGACGAAAGAGGCAGTGATTATTCCGGAAAAAGAAAAAATTTCTGTAAAGATACAGTTGAAAGCAGTCATGCAGAACAGACCATATCTTCTTGCATTGGCAGGACAGATATTATTTGGATTTACATTATATGGTAGAAACGCAGATATTCTGTATTATTTTACATATGTGGAAGGAAATGCCTCCTACTACACAACTTATTCGATGTGCATCATTATTCCTTCTATCATAGGGGCAGCCTGTTTTCAACCATTATTCCGCAAGTTGAATAACAAAGGAAGAACAGCATCTCTCTTTGCTTTATTTACAGGAATTTCCATGTTGTCTATGTTTTTCTTTAATGCCAAAGAGTCACCGGCTATTTTTTATGCATTATCCGGTCTCACACAGTTTTTTTTTTTCTCTGGATTTAATACCGCAATCTATGCAATTATTCCAGACTGTGTGGAATATGGGGAGTGGAAAACCGGACTTAGAAATGACGGTTTTCAGTATGCATTTATTTCACTTGGAAATAAAATCGGAATGGCAGTTGGAACAGCACTTTTAGCAGGATTACTTGGAAAATGTGGTTATATTGCAAATCAGACACAAATGCAACTGTACTTTCAATTATGAAACATGCATTTACGACGATTCCGGGTGCACTTTGGATTGTGACGGCAGTTGTATTATTTTTCTACCGGTTAAATAAAAAACGTTATAACGAGATTGTGGAGGAACTGAAAAATGGAAGAAAAAGTTGATATTGTGGCATTGGGGGAATTACTGATTGATTTTACGGAAGCAGGACACAGTCAGGGTGGGAGAAAACTGTTTGAACAGAATCCCGGCGGTGCTCCGGCAAATCTTCTGACAGTTGCAAGTCATTTTGGGTATCGCACCTCTTTTATTGGAAAAGTTGGAAACGATATGCATGGTAAATTTTTAAAGAGGACATTGCAAACGGAAGGAATCAATACAGATGCTATCGTCGAAGAACCGGATTATTTTACGACACTGGCATTTGTGGAAATCGGTGAAAATGGAGAAAGAAATTTTTCTTTTGCAAGAAAACCGGGTGCAGATACACAGTTAAAAAAAAAGAAGAATTGGATCAGACGTTAATTTCCGGATGCAGAATTTTTCATTTTGGATCATTATCGCTGACAGACGAACCGGCAGAAAGCGCAACGATCGAAGCAGTAAAAATGGCAAAAGCAGCGGGTGTACTTATTTCATATGATCCAAATTACCGCCCGTCTCTTTGGAAGAGCAAAGGGTATGCAGTGAAAAAAATGAAGACTGTTGTAGAACTGGTAGATGTCATGAAAGTATCGGATGAAGAGAGTATTCTCCTGACAGGGGCTAAAAGTTATGAGCAGGCTGCAGAAGAAATTCTTGCTATGGGACCAAAGCTGGTTGCCATTACATTGGGAGAACAGGGCGTTCTTATGGCAACAAAAAGCAGAAAAGAAATCATAAAAGCGTTTAAGACCAATGCAGTTGATACGACCGGAGCGGGGGATTCTTTCTGGGGAGGCGTATTATGCAGTATTCTTTCTATAAATAAGCCCGTAGAAAAGATGGAATGGGAAGAAATCAGAAAGTGTGCTGTTTTGGGAAATGCAGTTGCAGGATTGTGTGTGCAAAAGCGAGGTGGAATACCTGCGATTCCGACGAAAGAGGCAGTGTTTGAATTTATGCAGAAATAATGAGTGTATGTTACAATACTGGTTTCTACAGCAGTTTGTGATGTGCTGTCATACCTTGTGAAGTAGTATCTGGAAAATTGATGATTCCGGCTTGACTTAATTTAACATCTCAAATATAATAATTGCATACATCAGAAAACGTTCACTCTTCACCGGATGAGTGGTTAAAGCGTCTGGGAGCAAATCGTAGGTGCAGTAATTTACACTGTAAGATTTGTTTCCGGGCGCTTATTTATTTTGGAGGATAGATGCAATATGAATAAGAAAAAAAGAATTATTGGTACAGATTATGTGGGAGCTTGCGGGAAGCATCTTTTATGCAATAGGTATATATAACTTCGCCCTGCAGGCAGAGTTTCCTATGACAGGTTTTTCGGGTATTTCGATTATTTTATACCGGCTGTTTAATATTTCCATTGGTTTATCAACGGTTCTGCTTAATATTCCGGTTGCGATACTATGCTGCAAATTATTGGGCAGGAAATTTTTTGTCAGCTCAATACGATGCATGCTTTTGTCTTCTTTTTATTGTTGACTATGTTGCGCCGTTATTTCCGGTGTATCAGGGAGACAGACTGCTTGCGGCATTGTGCACAGGTGTATTTTGCGGAATAGGCTATGCCATGATTTATACAAGAAATTCTTCAACAGGAGGAGCTGATTTTATCATCATGGCTGTAAAAGCATTGCGGCCTCATTTATCGATGGGCAACATCTCTTTTCTTACTGATGTCGGAATTATTCTGGTTGGAGGACTTTTGTTTCGGGATATTGACGGAATGATTTACGGCATGATAGTGAATATACTGTCTGCGGTTGTTATTGATAAAATGATATATGGCATGAATTCAGGCAAAGTAGCCTTTATCGTTACAAAAAATGGAAAGAGAATATGCGATGTAATTGATGAATGCAGTCAGCGCGGAAGCACTATTCTTAAGGCGCAGGGAGGATATAAGCAGGACGATATTCAGGTGGTAATGTGTGCATGCAACAGTAAGGAAATGTACCAGGTGCGTAAATCCGTAAAAGATACAGACCCGGACTCTTTTATTGTGGTTGTTGAGTCTCATGAGGTGCACGGAGAGGGCTTTAAAATGACAAATATTGGAGAAGCAGAGAATTGAAACAAATAGAGTGTGAAGATTGTATTTTAGCCTGAAAAAAGCTATACTAATATAGTGATGTAGCGGTTTTATGGCTGAAATTATATATTTGGGAGGTAATTACATGTTAGAAAACTGGATTAAACCACAAATTCCGGAGGAGGAAGAGCTGGATGAGCGCCTGCATGCAGCGCGCTCTAAGCTGTCTGTGCTTCAGATGCAGATTAAGGAGCATGGACTGCCTGTACTTGTGCTGTTTGAGGGCTGGGGTACTGCAGGAAAGGGCAGTGTGCTCGGTAAGGTAATCAAGAATATTGATCCGCGATTTTTCAAGGTCGCAACCATGGACGAGCCGACAGAGGAGGAAAGACGCAAGCCTTTTTTATATCGGTATTTTGTAAAGATTCCGGCAAAGGGGAAGCTTGAGTTTCTTGATTCGGGCTGGATGGATGAGGTAGTAAAGGATGTACTGCACGACAAGATAGGAGAGAAGGAGTACAAGAAGAAAATTGAAAGCGTGAAGCGCTTCGAGCGACAGCTGACTGACAATGGTTATCTTGTTATGAAATTTTTCTTCCCAATCAGCCGGAAGGAACAAAAAAGCGTATTGAGGTATTAAAGGAGAATAAGGATACCAGATGGCGTGTCAGTGGAGATGAAGACTGGCAGAATAAGCATTATGACAAGTGTATGCATGTGTTTGACAGATATCTGAATGATACAAATTCGCCTGCAGATCCTTGGTATATAGTTGATGCAAAGAATAGAAAATGGGCAGAGCTTCAGGTGCTGGAGACGCTGGTTAGTGGAATAGAGACAGCACTTAAAAACAGTAATCTTGCTGTGCCGCTGTTACAGAATGTGTTCCCGCTTGAGAAGATTCCAAAGCTTTCTGAGATATCACTTGATAAGGAACTATCTGAGGAAGAATACAAAAAGGAGCTCAAAAATCTGCAGTCTAAGCTTAGCGAGCTGCATAACAGGCTATACAGGCGAAAGATTCCTGTTGTCATAGCATATGAGGGCTGGGATGCAGCAGGAAAGGGTGGAAATATAAAGAGAATCACAGGGGCGCTGGATCCGAGAGGCTTTGAGGTGCATCCGATTGCAAGTCCGCTGCCAAACGAGAAAGCCAGACACTATCTGTGGAGATTTTGGAATCGTCTTCCTAAGACCGGGCATATAGCTATTTTTGACAGGACATGGTATGGCAGGGTTATGGTAGAAAGACTGGAGGGCTTTTGCAGCGAGAATGAATGGCAGCGTGCTTACAATGAGATTAATGAATTTGAAAAGGAGCTGTCAGACTGGGGAGCTGTCATCATAAAGTTCTGGGTGCAGATTGATAAGGATACACAGCTGGCTCGATTTGAGGAACGCAGGAATACTCCGGAAAAGCAATGGAAGATTACCGATGAGGACTGGAGAAACAGAGAAAAATGGGATCTGTATGAGACTGCTGTAAATGAGATGCTAAAGAAAACCAATACCACTTACGCACCATGGCATGTGCTTGAGTCAAACGACAAGAAATATGCGAGAATCAAGGCTCTTAAGATTGTGATTGATGCGATTGAAGCTGCTTTGGATAAATAAAACAAATAAAAAGTAAAAACAGATGTATATAAACAGAGATATGTAAAAAAAGAAGCCGGAATAAATCCGGCTTCTTTTTAAAGTGTTGGTAAATTAATTTGGGTACAAAAATGCGCCTCCAGGGGCTCGAACCCTGCACACCCTGATTAAGAGTCAGGTGCTCTACCAAATGAGCTAGAAGCGCAAACATCTGTGTGAATATCTGTGTCACACGGACAAATGATATTATACACAGGGTTTTACAAAAATGCAAGTACTTTTTTAAAAAAAATTTTAAAAATTATAAAAATGACTTTAAAACACTAAGTACTCCGTTTTCCCAGTAAGGCGCACAGGTGTGTTTTGCGGCTGCGATAACTTCCTGGCGGGCATTTGACACGGCGTAGCTTATACCGGCATTTTGAAGCATCTCAATATCATTCAGATTGTCACCGAAACAGCATACCTCGTCCGGAAGCAGGTCGAATCTGTCTATGAGATATGAGAGAGCAGTCCATTTGCTGACACCCTTTGCGTTGCAGTCTACCCATTCCTTGCCAGCGGCTGCCAGGTGAGCTTTTTTATTCCATGCCGGAATGAAAACCGGTGTACACAGCTCTTCGCATTTGTCGGGATGAAAGACAGTGAATTTGATGATGTCATTTCTGTCAAGCCTTGTGATGTCATCAACTTCACGCATCTCAAAGCCGTATGAATCACGAAGCAGGTGAAAGACTGGGCTGCCACCATCCTCTGCAAAGCAGAAATCAGGAGTAGCAGCAAAGTAATCGCATGCAGGCAGCTCATCGCGGACCATCCGGCACATGCCCTTCCATATATCCTCGTCCATAGGATATGTTTTTAGGATTTCCTTTGGAGTGCGCACGACTGTTCCTCCGTCTGTTATATACAAAAGCTTGTGCTTTATCGGAGCAAACAGCTTAAATTCGCTTGAAAACTGTCTGCCGGAACAGACTACAAATATTATTCCTTTGTCTATGAGCCTGTCGATGACAGACATGTACTCAGGATCTATGAGCAGTGAGCCGTCCTTTACAAGTGTTCCGTCTATATCTGTTGCTATTAGTTTTATCATTATTTATCTCCCCGGGCGTATATCTTTTGAATATTCAACTATATCATTATAAGAAATTATAATCTCATATGCAAGGGACTTACAGTGTATTTATTACTGTTTGTGAAAGAAAAAACAGAACAAAAAACAGAAATATATTGAAAGTTTCCTACTCATATTGTATAGTAGTAATACTGGCTTCATCTTCAATGCGTTGAAGCAATGAAAACTAAGGGGACGATATTTACTATGATAGTAGCACTTATTGAAAAAGTTTATTCTTTCTTGTGGGGAGATCTGATACACATTCCACTGCCCGGCGGTGGGGTGTGGGAATCGCACTGCTCATAATTCTTTTGATTCCGACAGGAATTTATTTCACTGTAAGGACAAGACTTTTACCGGTCAGGATGTTTCCGGACATGATAAAGGCGCTGACAGGTAAAAAGGAAAATAAGGACAGCCTGTCCACGTTCCAGACACTCATTGTCTCTACGGCGACGAGAGTGGGCATGGGTAATCTGGTTGGTGTTGTGGCTGCCATATCAGTGGGAGGCGCAGGTGCGGTTTTCTGGATGTGGATAACAGCCATTATAGGTTCATCCACGGCTTTTGTGGAGGCTACACTGGCACAGCTTCAAGGAGCCGGATCCACTGTACTCAGGCTATCGTGGAGGTCCGGCGTATTACATACACCATTACTTTGAGGATAAATCAGGCAAAAAAGAAAAAACATGTTATTATAGCTGTTTTGTTTGCTATATCCGGACTAATCTGCTGGTGTGGCATAAGTCAGGTTATAAGCAATTCAGTTACATCGTCATTTGAAAATGCATTTGGCATACCACCTATTTACACTACCGTAATTTTAGTTGCAGTGGCCGCTATCATTGTGCTTAGGAAAAATGCTACGGTAAAGGTGCTTGACATAGTTGTTCCTATCATGGCGGTGTGCTATTTTGCCATAACCATTTTTATCATAATTAAAAATATAGGCATGATGCCATCGGTTTTTCAAGGATATTTGAGGAAGCCTTCGGCATCAGGCAGGTGGCTGCGGGAGGCTTTGGAGCGGTGCTCATGAATGGTGTAAAGAGAGGTCTTTTTTTCAAATGAGGCAGGCTCAGGCTCAGCTCCAGCGCTGCAGCGGCGGCAGAGTGCGATACTCCTGTAAAGGCAGGACTGACGCAGGCGCTCGGTGTATTTATAGATACGATAGTGATTTGCAGCTGTACGGCAATGATTATGCTCACTGCACCGGAGAATATAGTGGCAGGGAAAGAGGGCATGGATTTATTACAGTCAGCTATGAGGTATCATCTTGGAGATTTTGGAGTTATTTTTATAGCAGTCACATTGTTTTTATTCAGCTTTTCCACCTTCCTTGGTATACTTTTTTATGCAAGGAGTAATGTTGCGTACCTGTTTGGGGATAACTGGATTTCACAGACCATGTACAAGGTGCTGGCTCTTGTTATGCTGTTTGTAGGCGGTATCGCGGCATACACATTTGTCTGGGATCTCGGAGATGTAGGAATCGGCCTTATGACTATATTCAATACAGGTATTCTCTATCTGATGGGTGGACAGGCAATAAAGGAGCTGCGAGTTTTTGAAGAGAGTAATAAAGCACAAAGCAATAGTCAATGCTCACAGCAGAGTGATAACGTAACGCAATAACAATAGGAGATATATAAATATGAAAAGAGAATCATTTAAATCACGTCTGGGATTTATACTGGTAAGTGCAGGATGCGCTATAGGCATAGGCAATGTATGGCGTTTTCCGTATGTGACAGGTCAAAACGGTGGCGGTATTTTTGTACTGTTTTACCTTATATTTCTGGTATGCATGGGACTTCCGGTGCTTACGATGGAGCTTGCTGTAGGCCGAGCCAGCAGAAAAAGTGCTGTGATGAGCTACAAGGCTCTTGAGAAAGAGGGCAGTAAATGGCATATTCACGGATGGATAGCCATGCTTGGCTGCTACATGCTCATGATGTATTACACAACAGTCTCAGGCTGGATGGTTGCGTATTTCTTTAAATTCCTAAAGGGAGATTTTACATCAGGCATGAATACTGATGACACGGCAGCTGCATTTGGAAACATGCTTGCAGACCCCAAGCAGATGGCTTTCTGGATGATAGTTACGGTTGTGCTTGGCTTTTTGGTGTGCAGCCGTGGTCTGCAGAATGGGCTTGAGAAAATCAGTAAATTTATGATGAGTGCTCTGCTCTTGCTTATCATTGTCCTTGCGGTGCACAGTATCACACTTTCAGGGGCTTTGGAAGGAGTGAAATTCTATCTTGTTCCAAATCTGGATGCGGTCTCTGAAATTGGAATAAAGAATGTAATAACAGCAGCCATGAATCAGGCGTTTTTACGCTGAGTCTGGGTGTGGCCGCAATGGAGATATTCGGCAGCTATATGGGAAAGGACTGCACTCTTGCAGGTGAGGGTGCCAAAATATGTGCTCTTGATACATTTGTAGCTATAATGTCAGGCCTTATCATTTTCCCGGCTTGCTTCAGCTATGGGGTGGAGGTAGACGCAGGACCAAGCCTTATCTTTATCACTTTGCCAAATGTGTTTGTAAATATGCAGGGAGGCCGCATATGGGGCTGTCTTTTCTTCTTGTTTATGACCTTTGCCAGCTTTTCAACCGTTATTGCGGTATTTGAGAATATCATGTCGTTTGCCATTGATATGTTTGGCTGGTCCAGAAACAAGGCTGCGCTAATAAATGGTGTGATAATACTTATTGCAAGTATGCCGTGTGTACTTGGATACAATGTGTGGAGTAATCTGCACCTCATAGGAGGCAGGGATGTGCTTGACAGCGAGGACTTTATGGTAAGCAATCTGCTTCTTCCGATTGGCTCCCTTGTCTATCTGCTTTTTTTGTGTGACAAAGTGGGGCTGGGGCTTTGATAAGTATATAGATGAGGCAAATACAGGATCAGGACTTAAGATTTCAAGGAAGCTTAAGCCGTATTTTCAGTTCATACTGCCGCTTTTAATTTTGTTTATTTTTATACAGGGATTGATATAGTTATGTAGTTTTTGAAAATCAGACAGGAGAGTGTAAAATATGTTAGACCAGAATACCTTTATAGAGACAGTGCAGAGCGTGGCCGAGATTATCAGGACATCAGCGGAGCCGATAGGCAGAGATGAAATCATGTCTTATTTTAAGGATATGGAGCTTAATAAAGCGCAGGAGGATATGGTATTTGAATTTCTCATCACACCACATGAGCAGGAGAATGAGAGTGCAGGTGATTATGAGGATGAACCACAGGACGAATTACATGGGGATGAATCGTCTGAAAATGCTGCATTGAACAATGTAATTTACTCAGAAGGCGATTCGATGGATGCCATAGCAGGTGGAAAGAATAATAAGGCCAAGCAGGATAATGAAGCTGAGCCTGACATAGATGAGGACAGCCTTATCCCGGATTCACCTATGTTTAGGATGTATCTTGAGGAGCTTGAAGAGATACCTGATTACACAAAGGCCGAGCAGGACGATATGTACAAAAAGCTGCTTGCAGGTGATGAGAGTGTGATACACACTATATCAAATTTCTGGCTCAAAAGTGTGCTTGCCATGGCAAAGAAGCTTGCCGTTACATCAGAGGGCTTTGAGGACGTAGTACAGGAGGGAAACATGGGACTTTTCATGTGCCTTACTGAGCTCTGCGGCTGCAGGGGATGAGATAGATGTGGAAAAAGAGCTTCTGGATGCCATAGAGGAGTCTATGAAAGAGTGTATCAGGGAGCAGACCGGTGAGGATGAGAGCGAGAATACTGTGGTAGGAAAGGTTTCATTAGTAAACCGTGCAGTGGAGAAATTAAAATCCGATAAGGGTTTCGAGCCGAGCCTTAGTGAGCTTTCAGGCTACACCGGCGTGGATGAGGAAGAGCTTGAAAAGCTTCTAGAGCTTATCAAAAAGGCTGATGTGGAGAAAAATAAACAGGATAGTAAATAATCTGTGTCATTTGTAGATTTGTGTCATATATTAAACCATACCTGAATATATGAAAGGATGGAAAATATATGGCACGATTTACTAATCAGGCACAGCTTCGTTATGGCAACAATGTAGCCAATTCAAATATAGCAGTCGGAGAAATATTGGAGGTGCTTTCTGCTACGAAAACAGCAGTCAAAAAACACCTACAATCAAAACGATACAATAACCTATGTGGTGAGCATCGTAAACTCCGGAAATACCGCGATAAACGGTCTGACACTTTCTGACAATCTAGGTGCTTATACCTTTAACACCAACACTCTTGTACCATTAACCTATGTGAATAACACTGCAAAATACTATACAAACGGCACACTCCAGGCAGCGCCTGCAGTAACCCAGGGACCGCCTCTTAGCATCACAGGCATAAGTGTCCCGGCAGGTGGCAATGCAACTGTCATCTATGAGGCAGCGTTAAATGAGTATGCTCCTCTTGGCATAGAGGCTGCAGTCACAAACACTGCTACAGTCAGCGGCACAGGAATCACTCCGGTCACAGCAGCAGAGACAGTAAATGCCGAGGCTGCACCAAATCTTGCAATTACTAAGTCAGTAAGCCCTGTTCCTGTGACGGAAAACGGTACACTGACCTATACCTTCAGGATTCAAAACTACGGAAGCGTTGCGGCAACCAATACCACAGGCGTGGTTATAACAGACACATTTGCTCCGGTTTTGAACAATCTTACAGCCGCATTAAACGGCACAGCCTGGACTGCAGCTACAGATTACACTTACAATGAGACGACAGGCACATTTTCGAGCACGGCAGGTGCAATCACTGTTCCGGCTGCAACCTATACACAGGATAGCACAACAGGAGCGTGGGTTGTCACACCGGGTGAGAGCACACTTGTCATCACCGGAACAGTGTAGCAGCAGAGATGATTAATTTTAAGAATTGTTTAATTTAAGTGATAAAAGTTGAAATCTTGATACTAAATATGTAAAATATATATAGCTATTTATGAATAAGATGATGAAGATGATCATCGGCAGTTTAAAATGATTAACCGGGGGATAAGACAAATGAATAATGCACAGTTAGTGATAGACGAAGTAAAAAAAGGCAGTAAAGGGCAAGGATGATTGTATCATCAAGGCATTTGCTGCCTTTTTGGCAGGTGGACATATACTGCTTGAGGATGTGCCGGGAGTGGGAAAGACTACGCTTGCAGTAGCTTTTTCAAGGGCTATGGCGCTTGTGAATCACAGAGTACAGTTCACTCCGGATGTGCTGCCTGCTGATATACTTGGCTTTTCGATGTATCAGAAGCAGACCGGAGAGTTTGTGTACCGCGAGGGTGCCGTGATGTGTAATCTGTTTCTGGCAGATGAGATTAACAGAACAAGTCCCAAAACACAGTCTGCGCTCCTGGAGGTTATGGAGGAAGGAAATGTCACTGTGGATGGAATAAGCAGGAAGGTCCCGGAGCCGTTTATAGTGATGGCCACTCAAAATCAAAGGGCAGCGCCGGTACACAGCTGTTGCCGGAGTCACAGCTTGACAGGTTTATGATATGTATGAGCATGGGATATCCTTCACATGATGCAGAGGTGGATATCGCAAAGGGCAAAAGTGTGAAGGCTGATGAGTATACGATAAAGCCTGTTATGAATGCACAGGGACTTGTTGAGATGCAGGGAGAGGTTGAGCAGGTGTTTATACATGACAGTATTTATTCGTACATTGTGGATCTGGTTGATGCGACAAGGACAAGTCCGTACATTGAGCTGGGAGTGAGTCCGAGAGGTACGATTGCGTGTGTTAGGATGGCAAAGGCATATGCGTATCTGAGTGGGCGAAGCTATGTCATACCATCTGATGTGGTTTCTGTATTTGCGGATGTGACAAAGCACAGAATCGTGCTAAATACCAAGGCGAGAGTATCACACGTATCAGAGCTTTCAGTGATAGATGAGATACTAAAGGCTGTTAAACAGCCGACAACTTATGTGAAAAAGGGCAGGTAATCGTGATTAGTTTTTTGATAGGAATAATTACTGCGGCAATAGTTTTTTATATGTCGATGATATACGGTAATGCTGCGCTGGCACTGCTTGGCTGCTTTTGTGTGTGTTTATGGTGCTGACATTTATAGCATTGCTTGTAAAGGCGCACCGGGCAGTGGCAGCTATAAACATTCCGATAGCTATCGCCACACAGGGCGAGAGTATCAGGGTGAGTCTTTCCTGCAGGCTGAAGGAGGCAGACTTCGATGGTGTTAAATACCGTGTAACGGTGAAAAATAATTTATCCGGCGAAAAAAGTACAAAATGGCTGTCAGGAGGCAGTGATTTTTTGTACAGCGTGAACCTGTGCGGCAATTATGAATTTGAGCTTGTAAGGATAAAGCTATATGATTTTTTTCAAGGCTTTTTTTTATGTCACGAAAAGAGTTAAAAAATATGCAAATGTTGAGGTGATGCCGCAGATTGATGAGATTCCTGTGAGGATAACGGACAGAGTAAGAAATTTCTTTGGGGATTCTGATATCTATGATGATTTAAGACCGGGATATGATCCGTCGGAGATGTTTGATGTCAGGGAGTTTCAAAACGGTGACAGGCTGCAGAGTGTGCACTGGAAGCTTCTGCAAGGACTGATGAGCTGATGGTAAAGGAAAACAGCCTGCCAAAGGCATGTGCGGTGGCCATAGTAGCAGATTTAAGGGGGATAAAGAAAGGCAGACAGGCGGATGCTTTTATGAAGCTTCTTGTCTCACTTTCCTTTTCACTTATGGATCAAAAAATGCTCTCATTATGTGGCGTGGTATGATACCGCCATAAACGATATTGTGAGAGCCAGAGTGGATGACGAGGAGGCTTTTTTTACATATTTTTGAACAGTTTTCTTAAAATAAAGCCGGATACAAAAAATGATGCACTTTTTTTGTATGAGGAAAAGTACCGGGCAGAAAAGCTTGTGTGTCTGCTTAGCGTGGACGGAAGACTTCAGATAAAAAGGGGAGAGGAGATAGTTGGCAGAGCGGATGAAAAAAACGAGATTGTCATTTAGGAAAAGCAGATGGCAGAGATCTGACACAAATGAGATAAAGCCTGATTATAATAATGCATTTACAGTGCTTGGTGTCCTGCTTACTGAACTTGCCAATGCAGCTGCAGCAGTACTTCTTACGGTGTGTGCAGTGTCTGTTGTGAATACGACCGTTTCACATGTGAGATGCCCATATTATGTGTATGTGTGGCTGTTTATTTTTTCGGTGATAAGTGGCTTTATAAACAGGCTTACATCGCTTGACACAAGAAAATGGGTGCGCCATGCGATAAATACGGGTCTGCTGCTTGTATTTGTGCTTGGTGTATTTATTGCAAACTGGCAGGCTGCAGAGCATATAAAAGACGGCTTTTTGTATGTAAAGGGCAGGTATCTTGAGATAATAAATGTGTACTATGGCACTTCATTTGTCTGTCCAAAGGGCGATAAAGCCTTTGCGGGGGCATTTGTTGGCTTTGTATCGTTTATAGTTATGCTTTTGCTGGTGACACTGGCGGTTCAAATTAAAAGAAGACGCATGCTCACATTATTTCCAACGCTTATGCTTGCGGTACAGCTGTGCATAGGCAAAAGCCCAAGTGTCAGCGAGGTTGTTATGCTCACGCTGTGTACACTCTGGTGTCTTATCGCAGATGGCAACGCACGCACAGTGGCAGGATATGATGCAGATGGCAGTGCACAGGGCAATGAGGCTTTAAGGATAGCGGCGGCGTTTTTATATATGGCGGCAGTGTCAGCAATACTTTTTATATGTGTATTTTCGTTTAAACCTCTTGCTGATACACTTGCCGATAAAAAGCCGCAGATGCTTGCCTTTCAAAAGGATTTGGAGGGCAGCGTAAAATCATTCTTCAGCGTGGGGATTGATTTACAGGATGGCACGGTTAGTAATCACTACCCAAGCTACAGTGAAAAAACAGTGATGACGGTAGAAGCATCATCAGGCGCATCTTCTAATATTTATCTGAGAAGCTTCTACGGTGATACCTATGAGAATGGCAGATGGATTAAAAAGTCTGATTTTTCAGGAATGGAAAAAGAGTATCACGATGCTTCAAGGATGACAGCGTGGCAGAATGCAATCGGATTAGCCACGCTGCTCGATGGTTATTATGATGATGAGACCAATCCGGCAACCGAAAAGTATACAATCACGATGAAGAAGCTTTCCACCAAATACACCTATTTGCCGTACTGTATCGACCCGTACAGTATAGATGCCAAGGGCGATATAGATTTTGACGAAGACTTTGTTATCACAAAGGATAAAGCGACAAAGACTATCGAGGTGTCGGCGTGTCCCGGTTTTTTCGATGGTAGTCTGGAAATGTCTATCCTTGAGCCTGAGCAGCCTCTTGAGGTCAATAATGATTTTTATGCGGCATACAATGATTATGTAATGGAAAACTATACTGAAAAGCAGGGCGGTGACGGAATTGTTGCGGAAGATGCAAAGTGGCTTCTTAGGACAGGACAGCTCACAAGCAATATGATGTACACAGGCTATATAAGAGAAAATGATGCTAACAGGATTGCGGCAGCACAGCTGGTGCAGCAGTTTCTGACATCGAAGTTTAAGTACAGCAAAAATCCTCCTTCAACAGGCGGTAAGGATGTAGTTGAAAATTTCCTCTCAAATAGCAGACAGGGCTTTTTTGTGTGCATTTTGCATCGGCTGGCACGATGATACTCAGACAGATGGGCGTTCCATGCCGTTATGTAAGCGGATACTGTGCAAAGGAGGACAGCTTCAAATCCGGTGAAAATGATGAGGATATATGTGAGGTGAAGGATTCGCAGTCGCATGCCTGGGTTGAAATATATCTGGATGATTTCGGATGGATTCCGGTGGAGATGACACCGGGATATTTTGAGTATGTGACAGGTGAGAATCCGTTTGACTATATTGGTGTCAACGGAAAGAAAACAAACACCGGTGCTGCTTATAATGATAGTGAGCATATGAATGATACTGCGGCAGATGAAGATAAACTGGATGAAGATGCAGCAAATGAAGATACAAAAAATACAGATGCAGAAAATGATGACACAGCAAAAGATGATACATCAAAGCTGCAGCAAACAGTACATCAGGTGATGGCAGTGAGAAGGCTTATGGTTCACAGTCAGGTGCGGATAAACGTACAGATGCTCAGAACTCAAAAACAAGACTTCATATACCACCGGTGATTTTAAAAACCTCACTCTGTGTGATTTTTTCTGACTGCACTTACAGCCGTCATAGTTTATATCAAAAGGCGAAGAAATATTTTGTGGGAAGCAAGACTTGCAAAAAGGGTGAAAAAATGCCGTTACAGCAGGGCAGCAATAATGATAAACAACCGCATCTACAAAGGACTGGGACATCCTTCAAAAAACAGGACAGATGAGCTTTATCTGGCTAACCTTAAGGAAAAATACTGCGGACCGGATTATTGCGGAATCCACTGGGACGAGTACATGCGCATCATACAAAAGGCTGTGTATTCATCAGAGGGCATCACAGAGGAAGAATGCTTTATGATAGTGGAAACATGGAGGCGTCTGGAGAAAAAAAGACATTAGACATAATTCACAAAAAACATGTATAAAAACAGCATGATTAACAAAAAATAAATTCGTGGGGAAAATTGTGTTGAAATGATAAAGCTTCTGTGATATAAACTTTAACAGACGTGTTACTTTTTAGGGAGGCATTTGTCGTACATAACTTTTAACAGGGTTAGTGTATGATAGGTGCCTCCTTTTTTGTCGTTGGAGCAATAAAAGAATTACAGGTGTAAATCAATACATACCCTGCATTTATAGGAGGAAAAGCTCATGAAAGACAAAATTTTTGGTGTCCTGCAGAGAGTAGGACGAAGCTTCATGCTTCCAATCGCAATCCTTCCGGTAGCAGGCTTGCTTTTAGGACTCGGAAGCTCATTCACCAACACTACAACAATTGAGACCTATGGTTTACAGTGGCTGCTCGGAGATAAGACTATACTCCATGCACTTCTTGTAATCATGAATGCGGTCGGAAGTGCCATATTCGATAACCTTCCGCTCATTTTTGCGGTCGGAGTAGCAATCGGAATGGCAAAGAAGGAAAAAGAGGTGTCAGCACTTTCAGCAGTCATAGCATACTTTGTTATGAATGTATCAATCAATGCGATGCTCAAGATTTTCGGAAAAATCCTTGCAGACGGAAGCATTGCAAAGGATGTGCTTGATGGAACCATCACATCAGTATGCGGTATCCAGTCGCTGCAGATGGGCGTGTTTGGCGGAATTATCGTAGGACTTGGAGTGGCAGCACTGCACAATCGTTTCTACAAGATTGAGCTGCCGAGTGCATTGTCATTTTTCGGTGGAACAAGATTTGTGCCTATCATATCAACAGTGGTATATCTTTTTGTAGGAATCTTAATGTATTTTATCTGGCCGACAGTGCAGAACGGAATCTATGCACTCGGCGGAGTGGTGACAGGAACAGGATATTTCGGAACTCTTCTCTTTGGTATCATAAAGAGAGCACTTATTCCATTCGGACTGCACCATGTATTTTACATGCCGTTCTGGCAGACAGCAGTCGGTGGAACGATGGAGGTTGCAGGACATATGGTTGAGGGTGGACAGAACATCTTCTTCGCACAGCTTGCTGACTCTGCAAACATCGCACATTTCAGTGCGGATGCGACAAGATATTTTTCCGGTGAATTTATCTTCATGATCTTTGGTCTTCCGGGTGCGGCACTTGCAATGTATCAGTGTGCAAAACCGGAGAAGAAGAAACAGGCAGGAAGCCTTTTACTTTCTGCAACACTTGCATGTATGTTTACAGGAATAACAGAGCCTCTTGAGTTCTCATTCCTTTTCGTAGCACCGGCTCTCTTTGCAGTACAGGTAGTGCTCGCAGGAAGCGCATACATGATAGCGCATATTTTAAACATCGCGGTAGGACTTACTTTCTCAGGAGGACTTCTTGATTTCTTCCTGTTTGGTATATTGCAGGGCAATGCCAAGACAAGCTGGCTGCTCGTGATTCCGGTGGGAATAGTATATTTCTTACTGTATTACTATTTTCAGCTTCCTTATAAAGAAGTTTGATTTCAAGACTCCGGGCCGTGAGGATGACGATACAGAGACAAAGCTCTACACCAAGGCAGATGTAAATGAAAGAAAAGCTGCCAAGGATACAAAAGCTTCTGACGACAAAGCGGCTGTAGACGAGCTCTCGCAGACTATATCACGAGGTCTCGGCGGCAAAGCCAATATCTCAGATGTGGACTGCTGTGCAACAAGGCTTCGTATCACAGTAATTGACCCTGAAAAGGTAAACGATGTGCTTCTTAAATCAACAGGAGCATCAGGAGTCGTGCACAAGGGACAGGGCGTACAGATTATCTATGGACCAAGAGTAACAGTGATAAAATCAGATCTGGAGGATTATCTTGCGAGTGTGACAGAGGAACACTTTGAGGATGATGCAGCAGAAAATAATACAGCAGGCGCATCAAAGACAAAAGATTCAAACACCTCTTCTGATAAAGCACAGGATTCGGATGTTGAATCAGAGCCGACAAGCACAGTCATCATCTCAAGTCCTATGACAGGAATTGCAGCAGACCTTTAAACAGCGCCGGACGAGGCCTTCGCCGGCAAAATGATGGGTGACGGAGCAGTAGTCACACCTGAGGAGGGGGTAGTTGTAGCACCTGAGGATGGAACTGTTTTATTCGTTTTTGATACAAAGCATGCTTTGGGATTTACAACCGACTCAGGAATTGGTATGATAATCCATGTAGGAATTGATACAGTAAAGCTCGAGGGTAAAGGCTTTGACGTACAGGTTGAGGCAGGATGCCATGTTAATAAGGGCGATGTGCTCATGAAGCTTGACCTTGACTACTTAAAGGCGAACGCACCATCAGTTACCACTCCTGTCATCTGCACAGAGCTAAAAGATAATCAGAAAATCCGCCTCATCACAGACGGACCGATTAAGGCAGGAGAGCCTCTCTACGCAGTTGACACCTACGAGAAGTAATTCATACTTCATGATAATTGAATTGTCCGGTTATGTTAATAATAAATAGTTCGTATAAATTATCAGGAGTACATTAATAAATGTCAGGGGAATGATATGTACAGAATCACAAAGGTCTTAAATCACAATACAGTGCTTGCGGTAAAGGACAAGAGCGCAAGAGAATATCTTATAGTCGGAAAGGGTGTGGGTTTTGGAAAGAAAATTACACAGTCTGTCGAGCCAACGGAAGAGGATTCACTGTATGAGCTGACCCAGACAAGGGACAGAGGTCCGGCAAAGGATATAGTAAAATCCATCGAGCCGGAGTATCTGGAGATTGCAAACACACTGCTCGATAATGCAGAGCATGAGTTTGGTCATATAGACAGAAGCATATTGTTTCCTATGGCAGATCATATAGCATTTGCTGTAAAGCGTATGGAAAACAAAGAACAGATCAGCAATCCTTTAAACGATGACATCCGTGTGATGTTTTATAGGGAGTATAAGATAGCTGAGAATATACGCCATATACTAAAGGATAAAAAAACAAATTGATATAATTGATGATGAGATCGGCTACATTACTCTTCATATTCATACATCCTTAAACAATTCAAAGGTATCGGATGCCATGGAGATGGCGGCAGCAGTTCGAAAATGCGCCACATTTATAGAGGAAAAGATTGGAAAGCACATAGATGTCACTACTATGGCCTACAACCGCCTCATGAACCATATCCGCCACATGGTATCAAGAGCCGCGACCGGAGAAAAATTAAAGGTTGATCTCAATCAGTTTATCGAGAAAAATTACCCGGAGTCATTCGCACTGGCAGGTGAGATATGTAATGAGCTTGGAAAGGACTTAAATCATGAGTTTTTGGACAATGAGACAGGCTACCTTGCCATACATATCGAGCAGATTAAGTGTGATGAGATGGTAAGTGAATAAAAAATGTGAAAACCTTCCTGCACATTAGGTTATGTACAAATCTCTTGCAATGTGGTACACTACATAGTTGTATCAACAAACATCCGATACACAAAATACATATGAAATCAATTTAAAGGAGATATATATACCATGAAACTCGGAATCGTCGGACTTCCGAACGTCGGAAAGTCTACATTATTCAACTCACTCACAAAGGCAGGAGCGCTTTCAGCAAACTATCCTTTTGCTACAATCGACCCAAACGTAGGTATTGTTTCAGTGCCTGACGAGAGAATCGTAAAGCTCGGAGAGCTCTATCACACAAAGAAGGTTACACCTGAAACAATCGAATTTGTTGATATCGCAGGTCTTGTGAAGGGAGCCAGTAAGGGTGAGGGACTTGGAAACCAGTTCCTTGCAAATATCCGTGAGGTAGATGCAATCGTACACGTAGTGCGCTGCTTTGAGGATACAAACATTATCCATGTAGATGGCTCTGTAGATCCTGCAAGAGATATCGAGACAATCAATCTTGAGCTTATTTTCTCGGATGTTGAGATTCTCGACAGGCGAATTGCAAAAGATTGCAAAGCAGGCAAGAATGGACAAGACACTTGCAAAGGAGCTTGAGCTTGTTGAGGCAGTAAAGGCTCATCTTGAGGACGGAAAGATGGCCAGAACCTTTGAAGTGCCTGATGATGAGGATGCACAGCTTTGGTTCAAGGGATATAATCTCCTTACAGCAAAGCCTACCATCTACGCAGCAAACGTATCAGAGGACGACCTCGCAGATGACGGCGCAAGCAATCCGCATGTTGCAAAAGTAAGAGAGATGGCAAAGGAAGAGGGCGCAGAAGTATTTGTGATCTGTGCACAGATTGAACAGGAACTTGCAGATCTCGATGAGGACGAAAAGAAGGAGTACCTTGAGGATTTAGGTGTTGAGTCAAGCGGTCTCGATAAGCTTGTAGCAGCCAGCTATTCACTTCTCGGACTGATTTCCTTCCTCACAGCAGGAGAGGATGAGTGCCGTGCATGGACTATAAAGAAAGGTACAAAGGCACCACAGGCAGCCGGCAAGATACATACTGATTTCGAGCGTGGCTTCATCAAGGCGGAGGTAGTCAACTATCAGGATCTTCTCGACAATGGAAGCCTTGCAGCCGCAAGAGAAAAGGGTATCGTAGGCATGGAAGGAAAAGAGTACGTTGTTAAGGACGGAGATGTAATTCTTTTCAGATTTAATGTATAATTTTATGAATAAAACGCTTTTTATAAGCACAAAATCAAAAAGAAACGCATAAGATAGACCAAGGGAGGTCTGTTTTATGCGTTTTCTGGATTTATGCGAAAAAGAGGTTGTGAGTGTGGAGGAGGGCAGGTTCATCGGACACGTACGGGATTTGGAGTTTGATCCGGTCTGCGGCAAAATCTGTGCGATTATCGTGCCGGGACCGGGAAAATATATGGGAATATTTTGCAGGGATTATGAATATTGTATTCCATGGGTTAAGATTGTGAAGATTGGACCCGATATAATATTGGTAAATATATGTGAGTCTGATATGCGGCGCAAGCTGTTATGATTTTATAAATACAAAAATTATAAAAAAGTCAAAATCAGTACAAAACATATTGACAACGAAAATTAGTATATATATACTAAAATATGTATAGGTCTTTTTAAATACAGATGATGATTTGAAGTATTATAATGAGAAACAAAGATATTTTGCTTCTTCATACTATATGATACCTACGGAGGGTACAGCATGAAGTGTCCATTTTGCAGTAGTGACAACACAAGGGTAATAGACTCAAGACCGGCTGATGACAACAGCTCTATCAGGCGCAGAAGGCTGTGCGATGATTGCGGCAAGCGTTTCACTACATATGAGAAGGTGGAGACAATCCCGCTCATCGTTAAAAAAAGGACAACAACAGAGAGCAGTATGACCGCTCCAAGATTGAAAAGGGCGTGCTTCTTGCATGTCACAAGAGACCGATTTCAGCAGATACAATCTCAAAGCTTGTAGATGAGGTCGAGATAGAAATCTTTGCCAGAGAGGAAAAGGAAATCTCTACATCACTCATCGGAGAGTTGATTATGGACAGATTAAAGGACCTTGATGCGGTAGCATATGTGAGGTTTGCGTCAGTTTACAGAGAGTTTAAGGATGTCAATACATTTATGACAGAGCTTAAAAAGATGCTTGACACCAAATAGTGTTTAGGCAGCAGTTTTTATTTAAAACAGGATGGGAAGGTGCGTATGAACATTTCCGGTATTCGCCCGAGCGAAGGCTTTTATTCATACAATTCCATAAGGGTAAACGAGCTTAGAAACAGCCAGATTATGAGTTCGAAGCAGGCAGTGGATGACACAGCTTCACAGCAATCCATTGCTGATGATACGGCTGATTATGAGGCTGCAAGGGCAAGGCAGAGCTTTACATCGCTTGATTATGCAAAGACATATGATTCCAATGCGAGCTATGAGCTTAAGGGTGCTGACAGTGATATCAGTACACTTGATGTCACAAAGGCTGTATCCGATTTAGACAAGGATAAGGTATTGCAGCAGTATCAGCGTTTTGTTGCAGTGCGGATGGCACCGTTATGCAGCAGGCAGCCTTGAATGAACAGATTAACAGGGAGACAGAGAATTTTATACTATGAGTTTTTTATACCCGGGAGAGTACATTGACTCGACATACAGCATAGATTTTGATAAATTATATAAGGAGGGCTACAGGGGTGTCATTTTTGATATTGACAACACCCTTGTGACTCATGGTTCGCCTGCTGATGAGCGGGCGATTGCTTTGTTTAAGCACCTTAAGGAGCTTGGTTTTTCGTGCCTTGTGCTCTCAAACAACAAAGAGCCGCGTGTGAAGAGCTTTGCTAAGCAGGTTGGGATAAAGTATATCTACAAGGCAGGAAAGCCCAAGCCATCAGGCTATCGTGCTGCGATGGAGAGGCTTGGCACAGATACGAAAAACACTCTGTTTGTCGGAGATCAGATATTTACGGATATCATCGGAGCCAATCTTACGGGCATCAGGTCAATACTTGTAGCACCTATTGACCCGCATGAGGAGATACAGATTGTGCTTAAGCGCTTTATTGAAAAGCCTGTAATTGCTTGCTACAAGAGGCATTTAAAGAAAGTAAATAAATAATTTTTAACTAATAATTTAAAATTTGGAGGCATATATATTATGAAGATTGCAATCGGAAACGATCACGCAGCAGTTGAGCTTAAAAAGACAATAATGGAGTATGTTGAGAGCATGGGTCACGAGGTGACCAACTTCGGCACAGATTCGAGTGAGAGCTGCAATTACCCGGAGTATGGTGAGAAGGTGGCTAATGCAGTGGCATCGGGCGAGTTTGACTGCGGAATACTGATATGTGGTACCGGTGTAGGTATCTCAATAGCAGCCAATAAGGTCAACGGAATCCGTGCGGCAGTTTGCTCAGACACAGCCACAGCACGCCTTGTAAAACAGCACAACAATGCCAATATCATAGCCTTTGGTGAGAGGATTGTAGGTGTTGAGCTTGCAAAGGATATCGTAAAGGCTTATCTGACAGCCGAGTTTGAGGGCGGCAGACACGCAAAGAGAATAGCTATGATATCGGATATCGAGGCAAGAAACTAATATAAAACCAATACAAATTCATGCAATAGAAAATAAATACTTGAAATGTATTGTTTTTTATTGTAAAATGGACGAATGAGAGAGCTTAGGCTCGCACGATTTAAGGAGGAAGTAACTAATGATTTCAGCAGGAGATTTCAGAAACGGTGTTACTATCGAGTTCGAGGGAAACATCTATCAGATTATCGAATTTCAGCATGTTAAACCAGGAAAAGGTGCAGCATTTGTACGTACAAAGTTAAAGAATATCATCAGTGGTGGTGTTGTTGAGAAGACATTCCGTCCAACAGAGAAATGCCCTACAGCACACATTGACCGTAAGGATATGCAGTATCTTTATGCAGATGATGATTTCTATCATTTCATGGATGTTGAGACATATGACCAGATTGACTTACCAAAGGATGAGGTTGGCGATGCTCTCAAGTTTGTAAAAGAGAACGAGATGTGTAAGGTTTGCTCACACAAGGGCAATGTATTTGCAGTTGAGCCACCACTTTTCGTTGAGCTTACTGTTACAGAGACAGAGCCTGGCTTCAAGGGTGATACAGCAACAGGTGCTACAAAGCCTGCTACAGTTGAGACAGGTGCTACAGTTTATGTACCACTTTTTGTTGAGACAGATGATGTTATCAAGATTGATACAAGAACAGGTGAGTACCTTTCACGTGTATAATCTGTAGTTTTATGAGTCTGCACATATTCCGGTATGCCTGGAGTATGTGCAGGCTTTTTTTTATTTGTGTGCTGTGTGGCAGGTGAGAATTGCGACAGCAAGTGTCATAAACACATGCGACACAAGCATAGCCCACAGATATGCATCTATCCCATAGTGGGGTACGAGAAGCATAATCATCAGAATTCTTATTGCACAGGTGAGCAGATTGACAAAGAGCACCTGCTTTGCTTTACCCAGACCGTGCAGTATGCTGCAGAGCATTCCGCTTATGTGCATCAGTGGGCACAGAAAACACAGTCTTCTAAGGAAATATCCACAAAGCTTCGATGAAAAAAAGAAAATCCCCTATAAAATCCGACAGCAGATAGAATATGCATGTAAAGATAAGACCAAAGCATAGTCCGAATAAGGCACAGGAGTTTATGGTTTTTGTGATTTTTGTATCCTTTCCGGCGGCATTCGCTTCAGAAACAGATGGCAGAAGCATCACGCAGGCACAGCTGCAAAGCACACCGGGGAATAAAAGCACAGGAAGGGTGAGACCGGAAATGGTTCCAAATATGTCAAGGGCCAATGCCGGTGATAGTCCGTAGAGCTTAAGAGTTCTCGGGATAAGCATATTTTCGATGGAGGATGAAAAGCTTGCCAATATGTAGTTTAGTGATAAAGGGATGAAAAGCGCAGCCATGCCATAGGCTGTTGTTTTCAGGCTCTTGGCGGATATTTTAAAGTATGAGAAATCTTTTTTTTATTGTGATAACGGAAAAGACGGTTGCGCTCGCTTCGCCTGCCACGATACCGTATATAGAGTATACAGGCTTAAAGCAGCTGCCACCGTCAGATAGTATTGCGTATATCAGATAGCAGGTGCCAATGCGCGCGGTCTGCTCAATTAATTGTGTGGCAGCGGGGATGGTTGCCTTTTTCAATCCATAATAGTATCCGTTTATGCAGGAATGGATAACAGCGGGCAGAATGGAAAAGGACAGTGCCTTGACAAGCTCTGTGCAGCGTGGCTCACTTAAAATACAAAGGCTTATGTAGTTGGCATTGGAATACATAATAATTGTGAGTAAAAGAGCAATGGTGGCTGACATAATTATTGCACAAATGAGTATAATCTGCCTGTTTTGAGGTTTTTCGGCAACAAGCTTTGATGTAGCGGTCTGAAAGCCGTTGCAGCAGAGTGACATGCATACGGACATGAGTGGAATCACAAGCTGATAGAGTCCCAGACCTGTTGAGCCCATGACGTTATTAAGAAATATGCGAAAGAAAAAACCCCATAAACCGACTGGTTGTACCGGCAAGTGTCAGGAAAATAGTTCCGGTCACAAGTGGATTGGATAAATATTTTTTTTACAATCAAAAATCACCTGTCATATGTTGTCTTAGAAGTATATGTGCTTCTTTGGATATATATGACAGGTGATTATTTATTGTGTGTTAAACAGCTATTTTGCGCTAAACAACTATTATGCTCTTATATGACAGGTATCGTTATCTTAAATTTGTCGGATTAACCCATAAAGTGGCGGATAGCCTTGGCTACGCCGTCATTTTCGTTTGTGTCGGTGACGTAATCAGCCTGTGCCTTAAGCTCATCGGTTGCATTTCCCATGGCCACGCCGATGTGTGCGGCTTTTACGATAGCCATGTCGTTTTCGGTGTCACCGACAGCCATTGTCTCATCAGCTGCTATATTCAGGATTTGAGCCAGCTTGTGAAGTGCCACACCTTTGTCAACGCCTGCTTTTGTGAATTCCAGATTACCGTAGCCACCGCTTACGAGCGTGATTTCAGGGATTTTTTTCAGGTGCTCAAATACTTCGTCGCGGCAGTAGTAGTTATCATCTACATCCTTTGGAAAATTGATGGTCATTTTCTGCATATGGTAATTGTTTTCGCGCATCATTTCAGTGATATCGTTCACACGTTTTCTGGTTGTCATGATGTATTCCTTTATAGAAGGAGGCATTTTGAGATCCTTTGCATCCTCGAGACACTTGTATGGAGAATAGCCACAGCCGTTTATGAATGCATCCATATGAACGCGCTTTGTCATCAGGTAATCAATTATTGAAAACGCTGTCTCATCAGAAAGGCAGTTTTCGTAAAGACATTTTTTGGTGTCAATCTCGTAGATTGCACTTCCGTTTGCAGTGATAGCGTAGCGGATGCCGGTGTCCTTAATTGCCTCAAACGGCAGCCCTCCGAATGGACGGCCGGTGGAGATGACCACATTTATCCCGGCAGCAGTTGCCTCTTTTATAGCTTTTATATTTTCCTGGGATATCTGACTTTTGTTGTTGAAAAGTGTTCCGTCAAGATCTAAAGCGATAAGTTTCATAAGAAATCCTTTCTTTTGTTTGAAAAATATAGTGTTTTAGTATATTATGGTGAATAGACTATTGATTTTTTGTGTTTTAAAATCGGTTACAATGATAATATAAATTATCACAAATTTCAAGGATGAAGAGCACATAGCTTTTGCTTTGAAATATTTTACACTGTGGAGTGAATAACAGCTGAAACAGAAAAGGAAACGAAATGACAAGAGAAGAATTCAGAAAATATATCAGAGAAAATATAGTTATCCTGGATGGAGCGACCGGTACAAACCTGATGGCAGCAGGCATGCCGGTAGGAGTATGTCCGGAGGAATGGGTGATGGAGCATCCGCAGGTGATTCTTGATTTGCAGAAGGCTTATGTCGATAACGGCACGAATATTGTTTATGCACCTACATTTACAGAAACAGGATTAAGCTTTTAGAATATGGTTTACAGGAGAAAATTAACGAGATAAATACCACACTGGTTGGCCTGTCAAAGCAGGCTGTCGGGGATAGGGCACTTGTAGCAGCAGATATGACGATGACCGGCAGACAGCTTTTTTCCACTCGGGGATCTGATGTTTGAGGAGCTTTTGGAGGTGTACAAGGAGCAGGCGAGGATCCTTGATGCGGCGGGCGCAGATGTATTTGTGGTTGAGACAATGATGAGTCTTCAGGAGTGCAGAGCGGCAGTGCTTGCTATAAAAGAGGTAAGCGACCTGCCTATTATGGTGACACTCACCTACAACGAGGATGGCAGGACTCTTTTTGGTACACCGCCTGAGACAGCAGTTGTTGTGCTGCAGTCACTTGGAGTGGATGCTATCGGTGTGAACTGCTCGACGGGACCTGCTGAGATGATAGCGCTGGTTGAAAAAATGGCAGAGTACTCTACAGTGCCTCTTATTGCCAAGCCAAGCAGGGCTTCCGGAGCTTGAGGATGGTAAAACTGTATACAAGATGACTCCGGATATGTTTGCCGATGCGATGAGAGGACTTGTGAAGGCAGGTGCATCCATTGTCGGAGGCTGCTGTGGCACCACGCCGGAGCATATCCGTGCTCTCACAGAGGCCGTAAAGTCAATGCCTGTTCATAAGCCGCTTGAGCATCATAGAAGAGTGCTTGCGTCCGAACGAAAGAATGTAGAGATTGACTTAGATGGCAACTTTACTGTGGTAGGAGAGAGAATCAACCCTACAGGCAAGAAAAAGCTGCAGGCACAGCTTCGTGAGGGAAAGCTTGACCTGGTGCGCCAGATGGCTATGGAGCAGGAGACAAATGGTGCGGGAATACTTGATATCAATATGGGCATGAATGGTATCGATGAGAAGGAGATGATGAAATCGGTTATATATGAGGTTTCATCTACCGTGGACTGTCCACTTTGTATTGATTCAAGCTATGTGGAGGTAATAGAGGAGGCTCTTAAGATTTATCCGGGAAGAGCTCTAATCAATTCTATTTCTCTTGAGACTGAGAAGATGGAAAAGCTTCTGCCTCTTGCGGCTAAATACGGAGCGATGTTCATACTCTTACCACTTTCGGATGCAGGATTGCCAAAGGATGTCGAGGAGAAAAAGCAGATTATAAATACTATTTATGACAAGGCACTTTCGCTTGGAATGGCACATGAGGATATCGTGGTGGATGGACTTGTTGCGACAATAGGTGCAAATCCAAAGGCCGCAATCGAGTGCTATGAGACCATTGCGTACTGCAAGGATGAGAAAAAGCTTCCTACAATATGCGGACTTTCAAATATATCCTTCGGACTGCCTGAGCGTATGTACGTGAACACAGCGTTTCTTACAATGGCCATATGCAAGGGACTTACCATGGCTATTGCCAATCCATCACAGGAGCTTTTGATGAATGCTGCATTTGCATCGGATATGCTGCTCGACAGACCTGACAGCGATATAGCATACATCGAGCGCATGAGCAGACTTGCGGAGGAAAAGGCCCAATATGAGACTGTCGTTGTGAAAAAGTCGGACAATGATGCGTCTGCTTCAAACGGCGCATGCGTAGCGGGCAGTAAGGATGCGGTATTTCAGGCTGTCTTAAAGGGAAACAAGGGCAGTATAATTGATGAAGTAAAGAAAATGCTTTCTGATGGTGCAAAGCCTGACGAGATTATTAATAACAGCCTGATTCCGGCTATTAATGAGGTGGGAGAGCTTTTCAACCAGAAGAAATATTTCCTGCCACAGCTTATCGGCAGCGCAAATACCATGAAGCTTGCTATAGAGCATCTGGAGCCGTTACTTGAAAAGAAGGACTCAGGTGATGATATGCCGACTCTTGTCATTGCAACGGTGGAGGGGGATATCCATGATATAGGAAAGAACCTTGTTGTGCTTATGCTTAAAAAACTATGGCTACAACGTGATTGATATGGGAAAGGATGTGCCTTGTGAGGATATCGTGAACAAGGCGATTGAGACGAACGCGGCAGTTATTGGACTGTCAGCTCTTATGACCACCACCATGATGCGCATGAAGGATGTAGTGGAAATCTGCAAGGAAAAGGGCTGTAAGAGTAAGGTGGTAATCGGTGGAGCCTGCATTACACAAAGCTTTGCAGACGAGATAGGAGCCGACGGATATTCAAAGGATGCAGCAGAGTGCGTGAAGCTTGTGGAGAGACTTCTGAATAGTTAAAATTTTTTTAAATAAAATGAAAAAAGTTGTTGACAATAAGGTGCCGACTGTATATAATAATCAAGTCGGTTGACGACATGGGATCTTAGCTCAGCTGGGAGAGCATCTGCCTTACAAGCAGAGGGTCACAGGTTCGAGCCCTGTAGGTCCCATCCTTTTAAAGGATATCAATCAATATGGCGAGGTGGCTCAACTGGCTAGAGCGTCCGGTTCATACCCGGGAGGTTGAGAGTTCGAGTCTCTCCCTCGCTACTTCTTCAACAGAAGTGACACGGGATCTTAGCTCAGCTGGGAGAGCATCTGCCTTACAAGCAGAGGGTCACAGGTTCGAGCCCTGTAGGTCCCATCCTTTTAAAGGTATCAATCAAATATGGCGAGGTGGCTCAACTGGCTAGAGCGTCCGGTTCATACCCGGGAGGTTGAGAGTTCGAGTCTCTCCCTCGCTACTTGTTAAGACTTGCAGTTGTTGCAGGTCTTTTTTGTTATAAATAGTTACGAAACAGAAAGGGATAAGCATGATAAGACCTAAAATAGGACTTGACTGGGATGATGTGACAGCCCCATTCAACAGCATAGCCATAGATATGGCAAACAAAAATATAATATCACCCCACCGCTTACGCTGGATGATATAGATTCCTGGGAGAATACCGGCAGAGCCTCTGTCATAAAGGAATTTTACCGGGATAATACACTTTACGAGAGGCAGAAGCCTACAGAAGAGACAAAGCGGATGATAAGAAAGCTCATGGATATTGGAGAGGTCTATTTTATCACTGCGGTGGCACCGGGCTTCATGGGAGTGAGAGCGAGTCAGATAATGGAGGCATTTCCTGATTTCCCAACAGAAAATATCATACTTGGCAATGCAAAAAATCTCGTGCAGTTTGATATTATTTTAGATGACGCCATACACAATGTGCTTGAGACACCGGCCACGTATCCCGTGCTCATGCGAAAGCCGTGGAATTCAAAAATGACAGGACTTTTATCTGTTAATAATATCACAGAGTTTGTATATCTCGTGGAGCAGATAATAAATGCGTCATTATATAGAAATAAAAATATAAAGCATCCGTCAGTTGTGGCGCTTGTCGGACCATCAGGCTCAGGAAAAACAGCGCTCTCAGACAGCCTGTGCGCCATGGAGCAGTTTGAGAATCCGAAAACCTACTGTACCAAGCCCGGAGATAAGCACAGGTACCTGACGGAGGAGGAGTTCAATGCACAGGATTTCTTTGAAAAGACAAGGTACGCCGGAATACAATATGGCACCAAAATGGAGGATATAGAGGCGGTGCTTGCAAAAGGGCATTTTGTCGTGATGCCGCTTGACATGTGTGGTGCCATTGCAATGAAGCGTCATTTTCCTACTGTTATAGTGTATGTGGCACGTGACAAGGAGCTCTTAATCCGGGATATCATAGAGCAGGATTACTCAATAGAAGAAAAGACACTGCGTATTCTGTCGATAGATGCCGAGAAACGCAATCGCCAGATATGTGATTATGCAGTAAATAACATGGATGTTGGTGCAGCTACTAGAGAGCTTTCTGATGTTTTGGAAAACAATTGCCTATAAAATATATTTATAGCAAGCTCTTAGTTATAAGTATTAACACTTTTCCTAGAAAGATGATATGATATGATTAGTTCAAGGGAACAGCATCCCGGAATTAAAATTAAAAACAAATAACATTAACATATCATTAAATAGGAGGATATTAATATGAGCAAGAAACATTATGCAGACAGAAATTTAAAATTTGAGACATTACAGTTACATGTAGGACAGGAAACACCTGATCCGGTTACAGATGCGAGAGCAGTTCCAATCTACCTTACTTCATCATATGTGTTCCATAACAGTGAGCATGCGGCAGACAGATTCGGACTAAGAGATGTAGGAAATATCTACGGCAGACTGACAAACCCTACAGAGGATGTATTTGAGAGAAGAATTGCAGCACTCGAGGGTGGCGTGGCAGCACTTGCTGTTGGTTCCGGAGCAGCGGCACTCACATATGCTTTCCAGGCAGTAGCACACGCTGGTGACCATATCGTTGCAGCAAAGAATATCTACGGCGGTACATACAATCTCTTGGCCCATACACTTCCTGATTACGGAATTGAGGCTACATTCGTAGATCCATTCGATTATGATGGAATCAAGGCTGCCATCAAAGAGAATACAAAAGCTATTGAAATCGAGACACTCGGAAATCCAAACTCAGAGGTGGTAGATATCGAAAAAATTGCAAATATCGCGCATGAGGCAGGAATCCCACTTATCGTAGATAATACCTTTGCTACACCATATCTTGTCCGTCCGATTGAGTACGGTGCTGATATCGTGGTTCACTCAGCAACAAAGTTCATCGGTGGACACGGAACAACAATTGGTGGAGTTATAATTGACAGCGGTAAATTCGACTGGACACAGAATGATAAATGGCCATGGCTTGTAGAGCCAAACGTATCATACCACGGAGTAAGCTTTGCAAAGGATTGCGCACCGGCAGCATTTGCGACATATATCAGGGCAATTTTACTTCGTGATACAGGAGCAACAATTTCGCCTGTTCATTCATTTATCTTCCTGCAGGGACTTGAGACACTTTCGCTTCGTGTGGAGCGTCATGTTGAGAATGCACTCAAGGTAGTTCAGTACTTAAAGGATCAGCCACTCGTAGAGAAGGTTAATCATCCATCTATTTCAGAGGATAAAGAGCAGCAGGAACTTTACAAGAAATACTTCCCTAACGGAGGCGGCTCTATATTTACATTCGAGATTAAGGGTGGAGCAAAGGAAGCGCAGAAATTTATTGACAACCTTGAGCTTTTCTCACTGCTTGCAAATGTAGCTGATGTTAAGTCACTTGCTATACATCCGGCTTCTACCACACACTCAGAGTGCAATGAAGCAGAGCTCTTAGATCAGGGCATCAAGCCAAACACAATCCGTCTTTCAATCGGAACTGAGAATGTGGATGATATAATTGAGGATCTTGATGAGGCATTTAAGGCACTTGAAGAGTAAACGGTTTTTCATGATAAATACTCCTTAAACGAATAAATAGTGATCATTATAAAAGGAATCGGAAAATATTAATCCGGTTCCTTTTATTGTGCCATGAAATATCATGGATTGGATTTTTTCGCGAACATCTTGACAACCTTTTAACAATTATTGATATTCGAGAAAAATAAGTATATTATAGTCAGTGGTGTGAAACCAGATATAGTTTTAAATAATAAATAATATACATAAAGGAGACATTATCATGTTTGGATTTGGTCAGTTAATCGAAATATTAAAGAAAGACCCAAAGAAAATCGTATTCACAGAGGGAGAGGATCCACGTATCCTTGAGGCAGCTTCGCGTTTACTTGCAAGCAACTTCTTACATCCTATCCTTGTCGGAGATCCTGAGAAGATTAGTGCAAGCGCTGAGAAGAGCGGTTTCAATATCCGTGGAGCAGAGATTATAGATCCTATGAACTTTGACCGTATGGATGAGATGGTTGAATTATTCTGCGAGCTTCGTAAGAGCAAGGGTGTTACACCGGAGCAGGCTAAAGGAATTCTTTCATCAGCTAACTACTTTGGAACAATGCTTGTAAAGATGGGTATCGCAGACTCACTTCTCGGAGGAGCTACATACTCAACAGCAGATACAGTTCGTCCGGCATTACAGCTTATCAAGACAAAGCCTGGCAACACAATCGTATCTTCATGCTTTATCCTTGTTCGTCCATCTGCAACAGGTGAGAATGAGGTGCTTGCAATGAGCGACTGTGCTATAAACATCCATCCTACAGAGGACGAGCTTGTTGAAATCGCAGGAGAATCAGCAGAGTGTGCTAAGATCTTCGGTATCGATCCAAAGGTTGCATTCTTAAGCTACTCAACACTTGGCTCAGGAAAGGGCGAGGATGTTGACAAGATGAGAAACGCAGCTCACAAGGCAAGAGAGAAATATCCAAATCTTCCAATCGAGGGAGAAATCCAGTTTGACGCAGCAGTTGCACCTCGTGTAGCCCGCACAAAGTGCCCACAGTCTGAGGTTGCGGGTCATGCAAATACATTTATCTTCCCTGACATCAACGCAGGAAATATCGGATACAAGATTGCACAGAGACTTGGTAATTTCGAAGCATACGGCCCAATCCTTCTTGGACTCAATGCTCCAATCAATGACCTTTCTCGTGGATGTAATGCAGGAGAGGTTTACTCAATGGCTATCATCACTGCAGCACTTGCATAAGACATTTAATGGACTATTCCCATTTTAATAAAGACCGCTCCGGTTTGTCCGGGGCGGTCTTTTATTTGAAAATAGCTTAAAATAATATCTTGGCGCAACAGGAGAAATAAGGTATACTATATTTAAAATTCAAAATACAGAGCAATGACAGTTGGCAATAACATGAGGTATTGTATCTGATAGAAAGAGAGACGATATATGAGAGTAGGAATGGGCTATGATGTGCACAAGCTTGTTGAGGGCAGAGATTTGATTTTGGGAGGAGTGAAGGTTCCGCATACACTCGGGCTTTTAGGCCATTCGGATGCCGATGTACTGTTGCATGCGATAATGGATGCACTCTTGGGTGCAGCAGCACTCGGCGATATCGGTAAGCATTTTCCGGATACAGACCCGGCATATGAGGGGATTTCGAGTCTTAAGCTTTTGGAGCATGTGAGAGACATCATTGCAAAAAAAAGGCTATGTGATAGAAAACATAGATGCGACAGTAATTGCACAAAAGCCGAAGCTTCGTCCGTATATTGAGCAGATGGAGCAGAATGTGGCTGATACGCTGCAAATCGCAAAGGAGCAGGTAAATATAAAGGCGACGACCGAGGAGTGGCTTGGTTTTACAGGCCGCGAGGAGGGGATTGCATCACAGGCAATCTGCTCACTTACAGGTCTCTATGAAGCAAGTATGCAGGTCGGAGGCGGATGCAGCGGCTGCGGAGGCTGTCAGGCCGATTGATTTGAATATATAGGGAAAACATGCTAAAATAAAAAGATAGTTATAAATCATCCAAAAGGAGATATAAATAATGGAGAACAATTTCAAGTTTTACAATACACTCACAAGACAGATTGATACTGTTATTCCGCGTGTTGACGGCAAAATCGGCATGTATACATGTGGACCTACAGTTTACCATTTTGCACATATCGGAAATATCCGCTCATACATCATGGAGGATGTGCTTGAGAAGGCACTTCGCTATGTGGGCTATGATGTAAAGCGTGTCATGAATATCACTGATGTGGGACATCTCTCAAGCGACGGAGATACCGGAGAGGACAAGATGCTAAAGGGCGCAAAGCGTGAGCATAAGAGCGTCATGGAGGTGGCAAAGGAGTACACGGATGCCTTTTTTAAGGATTTCACAGCCGTACACAACAGAATGCCTGATGTCGTAGAGCCTGCAACCAACTGTATTCCGGAATTCATCCATATGGTGGAGGTGCTTATCGAGAAGGGCTATGCCTATTTTGCAGGAGGCAATGTATATTTCGATACATCAAAGCTTGATGATTATTTTGTGTTTTCTTCAGCAGTAGAGAAGGAACAGCTTCAGGTTGGAGTGCGAGATGATGTCGAGGAGGATGTAAACAAGAAGAATAAAAATGATTTCGTACTCTGGTTTACACAGTCTAAGTTTGAGGACCAGGCTCTTAAATGGGACAGTCCATGGGGCGTCGGATATCCGGGCTGGCATATAGAGTGCTCATGCATCAGCATGAAGCATCTCGGCGAGTACGTGGACATCCACTGTGGCGGTGTGGACAATATTTTCCCACATCACACCAATGAGATTGCACAGTCAGAGAGCTATCTGGGACACGACTGGTGCAAGTACTGGTTCCATGTCAATCACTTAAATGACAGAGCCGGCAAGATGAGCAAGTCGAAGGGTGCAATCCTCACAGTTTCGGTGCTTCAGGAGAAGGGCTACAATCCGCTTGCCTACAGATTCTTCTGCTTACAGTCACACTACAGAAAGCCTCTTGAGTTTTCGTTTGATGCACTCGACAATGCAGTTGCGGCATACAATAAGATTGCAAAGCGTGTGGCAGAGCTTAAGGATGAGGGTGATATTGATGAGACAGCTTTTGCTGACTTTAAGAAGAAATTTACTGATGCAGTTTCAAATGATCTGAATACATCAATGGCTATAACCATAGTGTATGATGTGCTTAAGGCTGATATCTCAGACAGGACAAAGCTTGCACTTATCGATGACTTTGAGCAGGTACTTGATCTGGGACTTAGGGAATCAGGAAAGGCCTTACTTGAGGCATCGTCATCTGTAGACAGTGAGCTTGAGGCATTTATCAATGATAAAATTGCAGAGCGTGCAGCCGCTAAAAAGGCAAAGGATTTTGCGACAGCCGATGCCATAAGAGATGAGCTTCTGGCAAAGGGGGTTGCCATAAAGGATACCAGAGAGGGAGTAAAATGGGAGCTTGTATAGTATGAAGATAGACTCATATATTAAGGAACAGTTTGGAATAAAGGATGTTGATATAAGGACATACTCGCCGCTTACACTTGCATATATCGGTGATGGCATATTTGATATTGTCATCCGCTCAGTTGTGGTGGGAAAAGGCAATACAAAGGCAAATCTGCTTCATAAGCACACAAGTAATATAGTAAAGGCACATACGCAGGCTCTCATGATAGAGGAACTTTTACCTCATCTGACAGAGGAGGAGAGTGATGTGTATCACAGGGGGCGCAATGCCAAGTCGCCTTCCATGGCAAAAAACGCTACAATGGCTGATTACAGGAAGGCTACAGGGCTTGAGGCGGTCATGGGCTATCTTTATCTGAAGGATGATTTTGAGAGGGTTGTTTCACTCACTAAGCTTGGAGTGGAGCTTTTAGGAATTGAAATATAGCACAAAATAAGAGGAAAATATGGATAACAACAATAAAGAAAAATTTCATGAGAATTATATAGAGGGCAGAAATGCTGTGCTGGAGGCTTTCCGTTCGGGAAAGACAATAGACAAGCTTTTTGTGCTTGACGGTTGTCAGGACGGACCAATAAAGTCAATCACAAGAGAGGCCAGAAAGCATGATGCAATCATAAACTATGTTGCAAAGGAAAGACTTGATCAGATGTCTGAGACAGGCAAGCATCAGGGGGTCATTGCAGTTTCAGCAGCATATGAGTATGCCGAGGTTTCGGACATACTGGAAAATGCCGAAAGAAAGGGCGAGCCGCCTTTTATCATCATACTTGACGGTATAGAAGATCCACACAATCTTGGTGCAATAATCCGTACCGCAAATCAGGCGGGTGCACATGGCATCATCATACCAAAAAGGCGTGCAGTGGGACTTACTCCTACAGTGGCAAAGACGTCTGCAGGTGCGATAAACTATACACCTGTTGCCAAGGTTACCAATATCTCAAATACTATAAAGGAGCTTAAGGAAAAGGGCATGTGGTTTGTATGTGCTGATATGGGTGGCACTACCATGTATGACTTAAACCTCACAGGTCCTATAGGTCTTGTAATAGGCAATGAGGGTGACGGAGTCAGCAAGCTTGTAAAGGAAAACTGTGATATGACAGCTTCTATTCCTATGGTGGGCGATATTGACTCACTGAACGCATCGGTTGCGACAGGCGTGCTTGCATATGAGATAGTCAGACAGAGACTTAAGAGTGGAAAGTAGATTACATGTCGCGGGATGAGTGGTGTGTATTATGAATTTATATTTATAGAATAGGAAGCATATAGTGGAAGATTACAGCGCATATACGGATGAAGAGCTTATTATGAGGATTCATAATGACAAAAATGACCATGGTGACAACAATGAAATCATGGACTATATATTGGAAAAGTATAAGCCGCTTGTGCGTAAAAAGACGAATGCACTCTACCTGATAGGCGGTGAGAATGATGACCTTATTCAGGAGGGCATGATTGGCCTGTTTAAAGCGGTCAGAGACTATAAGAGCGACAAGGAAGCATCTTTCTACAGTTTTGCACAGCTATGCATCACAAGGCAGCTTAGCTCGGCGCTTGAGGCTTCAAACCGAAAGAAACATATGCCGCTTAACACATATATATCCTTTTCACAGAGTGACAGTGATGGTACAGAGTTTGAGGAAATGCTGCAAGATGATATTGCAAGTCCTGAGCAGCTTCTCATAGAGAAGGAAAAATTTAAGGAATTTAAGGAACAATTGTGGAATAAACTGAGTAATATGGAAGAAAAAAGTGCTACAATTGTATCTGGAAGGAAATAATTATACATCGATAGCGCATATGCTCGGAAAATCAGATAAATCAATTGACAATGCACTATCCCGTATCAGACAAAAGCTAAAAAGAAAGTAGGTGAAGCTTGTTATGGAGTTTTCAAGAATAGGTGAACACACTATAAAATGTGTTATTTCAGAAGAAGAAATATATGATCTGGGATATACAATGGATGAAATTATGAGCAATGGCGAGCGCACCCAGGAATTCATGAACCAGATATTTGACATGGCTTCAGAAGAGTTTGGAACTGATTTTAATTCGGGAATCAAGACTGTGAGAGCAGATTTTTTGGCGGATCACACACTTTCTCTGACATTTTCTGAACACCCTGCTACTGAGGGAATGATGGAGCATCTTAAAGATATCGTTAATGGACTGCTTAATTCGCTGCCGGCTGAGGCTGCAGAGAATGAGAAAAATAAAAAAGGCAGGACAACTGCAAAAAAGCAGGATATGGTGTCTGTTGTAATGTTCATTTTTGAAAAATTTGATGTGGCTGTCAGATTTGCAAAGATGATTAAAGGACTGCCAATGCCATTCTCACAGCTTTTTAAGTTTGAGGGAGAGTACTTTATGAGCATGGATTTATCGGGCTATGATGAGCATGAGCTTGAAAAAGATGTCTGTCATAGCAGATGAGTATGCAGATGATATCATTGCAGGGGCTGACAAAAGGGCTTTTCTTATGGAGCATGCAAAGGTTATTCTTGATGACAAGGCTATTGAGAGTCTTGCGCAGCTGTGAATGTACTGAACAGTTACAAAAATATAATAAAAACAAGGTCTGTCAGCTATACTGACAGACCTTGTTTTGTATGTAAATATTATCCAAGTACTTTTCTGATTGACTCGATAACACGGTCAGCCTGAAATGGCTTAACGATGAAATCCTTGGCACCTGACTGGATAGCGTCAATAACCATAGACTGCTGTCCCATAGCAGAGCACATAACGCATGTAGCATTTGGGTCAGCTGCTTTAATTTCCTTTAAAGCCTGGATGCCATCCTTATTTGGCATAGTGATGTCAAGTGTTACAAGATCAGGCTTGAGCTCATTGTACTTTGCAACTGCCTCATTTCCGTCAGCAGCCTCGCCTGCAATCTCGAATCCACCCTTTGTAAGGATATCCTTCAGCATCATTCTCATAAATGCTGCATCATCAACTATTAAAATTCTAGCCATTTTGTTAAACCTCCTGTTTGATAATCTGTTTTACTATGCTTATTGGATACAACTGTAAGAGATCACTGTCTATTAAATCTCCAACAGTCAGCCTGAATGTCACCTTGACAATATCTGTTCCGTTACACAACTCGTCCGGTATATCAAAGGTCTTCTGATAACTTGAATTGATAAGCGGAAAACCTATGTCGGTTGGCTCGTTTAAGAGCGAAGACATTGATGTAGCTATTGTACCACACATCTGGTTCATAGCCTCCGATATGGCGGAAAGTGTGATTTCATCAAGTGTCATATCAGAAACATTACTTCCGTTGCCTCCCATCATGAGATTGGCAATAACCAATGTATCATTTAATTTTATAATAAGTAGGTTGGTTACGTCAAGTCCTTTTGTGTAAGGAACCTTAATTAAAATTCGATCATCATGATCGAGAGCATCCTCTTTTTTCAAAACCTCTACAATCGGAGTCGTAATATTTGTCGGTTTTTGTAGAATCATGCTCAGTGTTGTGGCTGCATTGCCTATGCAGATATTGGCTACTTCGCCTATGATATCGGCATTTTCCCGAGATATATTTTGCATTATTTTATCCTCCATATGACTGTGGTACCTATTTCCTAACATATATTATATCAGAGTTTTTAAAAATATCAAAGGAAATGTTTAATTTTTTGAATTTATGTTAAAATAGTTTCAAAAGGAGATTACAATATGGGTGAAACAGAATATTCAGAAGCATTAAAGCTGGGAAAAATACAGGGCAAGGATAGCTAAAGGACAGTTTCCTTATCTGCCGGTGCTTGATGAAATCTTATCAGAGGCAGATATTCAGACAGAGCAGAATATGGGGCTGGTCCAGGTGCCTTTGGATTTCGTTGTAGGAACAAGCACCATGGGAAGGACATATTCATTTGCGGCAAATTTTATGCCGATATTGGACGAGGAAACCGAATTTGCAGTGAAGTGGTCTAATCTGTCAGATGCACAGATGAATGAGGGAATCAGAGACCCAATCAAGGCATTTGAGTACATGAACAGGTATTATGTGCTTGAGGGCAATAAGAGGGTCAGTGTACTCAAGTACTTCAACGCCGTTTCGATTCCTGCAATTGTGACCAGAAAGATTCCAAAGCTGTCGGATGATTATGATGTGAGGCTTTATTATGAGTATATGAAGTTCAATGAAATCACGGGGCTTTGCTCGGTGGAGTTTACGAAGCTGGGCAATGCTGATAAGCTTCTTTCGCTTGTTGGAAAAGAGGGCAGATGGGATGATGAGACCAAGGAAAAATTTGCCAAGGTAATGTTTGATTTTTCAAAGGTCTATAATTTCCGCGGTGGTGACAGGCTGGACATTAAGCTGGGTGATGCTATTACAGTATTTATGGAGGTCTTTGGCATGGATGCCATGCTTGAGATGTCTGAGAATGATTACAACAAAAACGTCATCAATACATGGAAGGAGTTTGCAGCAGAAGGGGAAAAGCACAAGATAAATCTGGTGCTGGATCCGAAAAAGGTGCAGACCAAAAAAAGAGTCTGCTCAATTATCTTATTCCTCAGACCCAAAAGAAGCTCAAGGTTGTATTTTTATATCCGAGAGAGCCGAAAACATCTGCGTGGCTGTATTCGCATGAGCTTGGGCGTATGTATCTTGATGAAACCTTTTCAGACAAACTGGAGACAGAATATGTGGCAGGTGTGGATGAGAACAATGTGGAGCAGGTGCTTGAGGATATTATAAAGGCAGGTGCCGATATAATTTTTTGTGTGGGACCGCAGATGATGCCAAACAGCTTAAAGGTGGCTGTTGAGCATCCGGAGGTTTATATACTCAACTGTTCGCTGAATGCGCCTCATCCTTATATCAGAACATACTATGGACGTATGTATGAGGCAAAGTTTCTCGCAGGAATGATAGCAGGAGCTGTCACAGACAATGAAAGGGTTGCATATATTGCAGACTACCCGATATATGGCATGATTGCCAATATCAACGCGTTTGCTCTGGGAGTTGCAAGTGTGAATCCAAGGGCAAAGGTATATCTGGCATGGTCAAAGACAAAGGATTATGACAGGAATAAATTCCTTACAGAAAATGACCTGCATTATGTGTCGGATCAGGATATTATCACTCCGAATGACGCGTCCAGATATTTTGGTCTGTACAAGCTGCAGGATGGACAGGCATTAAACCTTGCCATGCCTATATGGAACTGGGGAGTGTTTTATGAGAAACTTTTGCAGAGCGTACTGGCAGGCTCCTACAAGGCTGAAGGACAGGAGCAGGTTAAGGCACTTAATTACTGGTGGGGCATGTCTGCAGGTGTTATTGACCTGATTTGTTCAAAGCATGTACCTTATGGAGTAAAGAGGCTTGCGGATCATTTAAAGAGCGATATCACAAAGGGCGAGGTTGTACCTTTCTTTGGACAGATATATGACCAGAAGGGAGAGCTTAAAAACAAAGGTGAGCACGAGATGAAACCGTCTGATATCATGAAAATGGACTGGCTTGTAGATAATGTTGTAGGTAGTATTCCGCCTATGAGTGAGTTTGTTGACAATGCAAAGATGGTGGTTGAACTAAAGGGTGTAGAGGAAAATAAACTGTAATGAAGATACTATTCTTAGCTGATGAAGAGTCGAAAATGTACTGGGAATACTTTAAGAAAGAGGATTTTAAAGGAATTGATATTATTGTATCATGTGGAGACTTAAACCCGAGCTATCTGTCCTTTCTGACAACGATGGTTGGAGTCCCTCTTTTGTATGTGCATGGCAATCACGATGACAAATACAATGTAAAGCCGCCGGAAGGCTGCATATGCATTGAGGATGAGATTTACGAATATGAGGGTGTACGGTTTCTTGGCCTGGGAGGCTCAAACCGTTATAAACCGGGAGAAAATCAGTATACTCAGAAGGAGATGACAAAGCGTGTTAAGAAGCTGTGGTGGAAGCTTAAACGTAAAAACGGCTTTGATGTGCTTGTCACCCATTCGCCGGCAAAGGGACTGCATGATGGTGAGGATACATGTCATACAGGCTTTGATGTGTTTAACAGGCTTATTGAGCAGTATAAGCCAAGGTATTTTGTGCATGGACATGTTCATATGAGTTACGGCAGGCAGTTTGTCAGGCTTGACAAGGTGGGAGAAACTACTGTTATCAATGCATACGAGAAATATATTGTTGAAATATAGAATATTTCTGCCGGATTAAGAGTTTGTTTGTAGATATTTACCAAATTTAAGAAAATATTTATCACATGGCTATATTTAGGACACAATTAAGTGTTACTATAATATCATCAAAAGGAGCTGTTGTATTTCAACTATGTGTTGGGGTACACTCAGTTCCGACTAAAAATTATTCATGTGCACAGAATTGACGTCGCATATGCTTTTCCTCATATACATTGAATGCCACAGGCTTTATGTCTGTGGCATTCAATATATAAAATAACTATTTCTTTAAATAAGCTGATGACGGGGAATTGAACCCGTGACCCCTTCCTTACCAAGGAAGTGCTCTACCTCTGAGCCACATCAGCAACTATCAACTTGCTAAGTTTACTATATACATCAGCATTTGTCAAGCCACTTTGAATTAAAATATAATTTTATGTGAGTCAGAGTACAATTTATTATGAATTATAGTATGCCATAACCTTTGCTACATAGTTCTGAGTTTCTTTAAATGGCGGAATGCCGCCATATTTGGCTACGTTGCCGGAGCCTGCATTGTAGGCAGCTAAGGCCAGTGATTTGTCACCATTATACTGGGTGAGCTTTTCACTTATGTACCTGGCGCCACCCATGATATTCTGGTATGGGTCGTAGGCGTTTGTGACACCAAGTGAGGCAGCGGTCTGTGGCATGAGCTGCATGATACCCATGGCACCTGAACGGCTGGTGCACTCTGTGGAGAAGTCAGACTCGCACTTGGCGATAGCCTTAAGGAATTTGGCATCCACACCGTATTTTGAGGCAGCCTCATTAAAAATTGCATCAAGATCGGCAGAGCATGACAAACCGGAAGCTTCGAGTTTTACGGAGCTGCTGCTAATTCCTGAGGCTCCGGAAGCTGCTGCATTATATGTATTTGTATCTGAGCTGATGCCGGCTGGAGAACCAGAATAAGCAGCTGTATTATTAACTGCGGCAGAAGGAGAAACTGTATTACGGCAAAGCTCGATATTTATACCATTTTGATCAAAGAACCTCTGTACAAGCGACATATCAACTGAGCCACCGTTACTTTGGGCAATCAGTCTGTCAATGGCAACAGCAGCTTCAGCCATTTTTGCATCGTCAAGCACCTGATCAAAATCAGCACCGGTGCTATTGACAGCGGAGCTGCTATTGGAAGGAATGTTATCACCGGTTACAGCAACCTGACCGGTAGTTATATTATTTTTTGGTGTATTATCAATATACTGAAGTACTTTAATGTTCATTTTCCTGTTTCCCTTTATATCTTAATTTAAATAGTTATATCAGTTTTGAATAGTTATATCAACTATACTTAAAAAAGTAAAGACATTTACCTAATGAGAAATTATACCATAAAAATTCTTGAAAATATACCCATTTTGTTGTAGCATATGTTTTAGTACACTTTACTATGTAAAAGTTAGGAGATAAACATGAAAAAAGACACCATTTGTGACAAAACAACAGGTAGAGGAGATTGTTAAACAATTTCCTACACCATTTCATTTATATGACGAGGCTGGCATCCGTGCCAACGCGCAGGCTGTAAAGGATGCATTTGCATGGAATCCGGGTTTTAGAGAGTATTTTGCTGTAAAGGCTACCCCAAACCCATATCTGCTCAAGATTTTAAAGGATTATGACATGGGCTGTGACTGCTCATCATACACAGAGCTTATGCTTGCAAAGTCATGCGGCTTCGACGGAGAGCATATCATGTTTTCATCAAATGATACACCGGCAGAGGAATTTGCATATGCAGACAAGCTTGGTGCTATCATCAATCTCGATGATTTCACACATATTGATTTTTTGGAGGAAACAATCGGACATATTCCGGAGACAATAAGCTGCAGATATAATCCGGGCGGAGTGTTCACACTGTCAAACGGTATCATGGACAATCCGGGAGACTCAAGTATGGAATGACAAAGGAACAGCTTTTTGAGGCATTCAAAATTCTTAAGTCAAAAGGCGCTAAATACTTTGGCGTGCATGCATTCCTGGCAAGCAATACAGTAACCAACGAGTATTATCCACAGCTTGCAAAGGAGCTTTTTGAGCTGGTTGTTGAGCTTAAAAATGAGACCGGCTGCGATATTAGATTTGTAAATCTTTCAGGTGGAGTTGGCGTGGCTTATAAGCCGGATCAGACACCAAACGATATATCAGTTATCGGCGCCGGTGTACATAAGGTGTACGATGAGGTTTTGGTACCGGCAGGAATGGGCGATGTGGCTATTTATACAGAGATGGGACGTTTTATGATGGCTCCGTATGGCTGTCTTGTGACAAAGGCTATCCATGAGAAGCATATCTACAAGGAGTATATAGGAGTAGATGCGTGTGCGGCAAACCTTATGAGACCGGCTATTTACGGCTCATACCATCATATCACAGTGCTCGGCAAGGAGGATGCACCTTGTGACCATACATATGATGTGGTAGGCTCACTCTGTGAGAACTGTGACAAGTTTGCAATTGACAGACAGCTTCCGAAGATTGATATGGGAGACTATCTGGTAATCCATGATACAGGAGCACACGGCTTCTCAATGGGCTACAATTACAACGGACGACTTCGCTCAGCAGAGATATTGCTCGAAAGCAATGGAGAGGCAAAACTCATCAGAAGAGCAGAAACTCCGGCAGACTACTTTGCAACCTTTGACTGCTTTGATGATATTAAAATAACAGAGTAATCTGCTAGCGCACCTTGCAGAGCACGTGTCCGAATTTTATCCATTTGCTCATATCATCAACATTATCGCTGTCGACATAAAAGGTCTCACCGTAATTGTTGATTGGTGTGAGCTCACATGGGTTTTTCTGATGCAGTTTTCTGATGTATGCACGCTTGTTCTGTGCGTTGATAAAGATACCGGTATCGCCGTCGCGGATTGGGTTTCGACTGATTAGAAGTATATCGCCTTTATTATATACAGGATGCAGATGATTGCTTGTGATGCGGATTCCGATGTGAAGGGCATCACCGAAGGCTTTTCTGTAATTTGAAACATCAAGCTTTTCGACATTGTAGGAGTCCAAAATCATGCCGTCGGTCATATTGCCTGTCGGGATGAGGACGGAAATCAGATCTTCCGTATGACAGCTTTCATCCTTGTAGGCAGATAGTGCAAGCTCAGTGTCTATAATCGAGTTTATAAGTATGCGCTGGCTTTTGGAAAGCTTTTTGATGCGCTTTACAAGGTTTATTACATCATCATTGAAGCCTGTTAGTTCGCAGGAAAACCGTCCTGTCAGCTTGTATATCAGGTAAGCGGTGTAGACGTCTATACGAGAGGATTCTCCGTTTGCTATCCGCTTGTAGGTGGAGAGTGACATATCAAGTGCTTTTGCAAACTGTGCCTGGGACATACCAAGCTTTATGCGTTCGCGCTCAATATTTGTCGATATGTTATTTACTATTTCAAGTCGGTTCATTTATGAGCTAATCTCCCTTCTTTTTAAAAAAAAATAAACTCCAAATTTGGTCAAGTATTGACATGCGCAATACACTATAATGGTTATTGTTGAAACATAAATAAATATATAAGAAACGTCAATTACTGTCAAATTAGAATGTTTGTTATATAAAAAGGGAGGTGTCCTGAAACTTAATTAGTGTAAGCTGAATGCAGCTTACACTTTTTTTTATTTAAACAAATGCAGCTTTATTTATAATAAATATCAAAAAACTTTTTTGAAATAAATGTGTCTGAGGCATTGATTAGAGCACCGCTAATTGGTACAATGTTTTATTATATACAAAAGAGCAGGTGAATATATGTCGCTAAGTTTTAGAAAGTGGCGGGAAATGGCGCTTACTGACTACCCGGTAGTGAGTGATAAGTACTACAAGAAGGTGTACGAAAACATAGCCACAGATCCGCAGACAGGTGAGAGCATACTTGTACAGCTTACATTGCAGGGAGTTTTGGATAAGTGCGAGGGTACTAATTTTGAGGAGCCAATCAGAAAGTGCATTATGAAGTGTGTATACACGGGCTGTAAGCTTGAAAAGGAAATAAATAAGGTGATGAATCAGTATTACGAGGTCTAGATATAAATGAATGATATAGCAATTGATAAAGAACACTTACATTATTTGGAACAGCTGTCGGAGATGTATCCTACAATAGGCAAGGCATCATCTGAGATTATCAATCTGCAGGCTATTTTAAACCTGCCAAAGGGCACAGAGCACTTTGTATCTGATGTGCATGGCGAGTATGAAGCCTTTTCCCATGTGCTGAAAAATGGTTCTGGGGCTGTAAGAAAGAAGATAGATGATGTATTTGGTCTGGCGATGGACAAGGCTGACAAGGCTGCGCTTGCCACACTCATCTACTACCCAAGGGAAAAGATGGAGCTTATTAAGCAGGACGAGCCGGATATGGACTCGTGGTATAAGACGACTCTTTATAAGCTGATAGAGGTGTGCAAGACCGTTTCGTCAAAGTATACGCGCTCCAAGGTGAGAAAAGCTTTGCCGGAGGAGTATGCATATGTTATAGAGGAGCTCATCACAGAAAAGCCGGAGGTGTTAAACAAGGAGGCTTACTACGAGTCAATCATCAATACAACAGTGGAGCTGGGTACTGCGGAGGAGTTTATAGTGGTGCTTTCAGAGCTTATTCAGAGACTTGCTGTTGACCATCTGCATGTGCTTGGTGATATATACGACAGGGGAGCAGGGGCCGCATCTGATAATGGACAGGCTGTGCAGATATCACTCGCTGGATATACAGTGGGGCAATCACGATATTATCTGGATGGGGGCAGCCGCAGGAAATCCTGCATGTATTGCAACTGTTGTCAGAAACAGTATCAGATATGGTAATCTGGACGTGGTCGAGGAGGGCTATGGCATAAATATGCTTCCGCTTGCTACGTTTGCACTGAAGGCTTACAAGGATGACCCATGCACCAGATTTGTGTTTAAGGTGGCTCCAAGTGGCGCAGATAATATGGAGAGTGATCTGATAAAGAAGATGCACAAGGCCATTGCCATCATACGTTTCAAGCTGGAGGGACAGCTCATTAAGAAGTGGCCTGAGTATGGCATGAAGGAACGATTGCTTTTGGAACATATTGATTATGAACAGGGCACTATAGAGCTTGAGGGCAGAACTTATAAGCTTCTTGATACAAGCTTTCCGACAATTGACCCGGCTGATCCTTACAGGCTGACAGAGGGGGAAGAGGAAGTCATACAGAGGCTCAGGAGCTCGTTTATTCATTGCGAGAAGCTTAAAAACCACGTTGGGCTGCTGCTTAAAAGAGGCAGCATGTACAAGGTATATAATGGCAATCTGCTTTTCCACGGCTGCATCCCGATGGAGGAGGATGGAAGCTTCGCAAAGGTAAATATCTACGGTAAAGAGTATAGTGGCAAGGCTTTGTTTGATATACTGGAGACTTACGTCAGAAAGGCTTTTTTCTCGGACGACAGGCTGGAAAGACAAAAGGGCAGCGATATCATGTGGTACATATGGACAGCACCATATTCTCCGCTTTATGGCAGAAATAAGATGGCTACGTTTGAGAGATATTTTATAGATGACGATGACATGAAAATAGAAAAGAAAAACTTTTATTATGAGTATATAAACAAGCCTGAGTGTGCGCAGCGTATACTCGAGGAGTTTGGTTTGCATGATAAAAGAGACCATATCATAAACGGACATGTTCCTGTGCACAGATTAAGAGGTGAAAGCCCTGTGAAGTGCGACGGAAGAGTGATAGTCATAGATGGTGGTTTTTCAAAGGCGTACCGCAGGCGGACAGGCATCGCGGGATATACCCTGATTTACAATTCATATGGGCTGACATTGACAGCGCATGAGCCGTTTGAATCACCGGAGACGGCAGTAAGGGATGAGAGGGATATCGTATCAAGGCGTGAGGCTGTAGAGGTACTTGATAAGAGAATACTTGTCGGAGATACGGATGCCGGAATAAAGATGAAGGAAAAGATAGCTGATCTAAAGCATCTCATTGCGGCATATCGTTCGGGTGAGATTGCAGAGCGCGATGATTAGAAAGAGGGAATATGATGTATGTAGTTGATGGGTTTGAGTTTCAGACAAAGGAAGAGGCAAGGCAGGCTAAAAAAAAGAAAGTGACGGAATACGATATATAAAGGATCAGACTGATATGTCTGACCCGGATACGGTATACAAGCTGTATTTAAGGCTTAACAAGCCGGGGTATTTTTTTACTCCTGTAGGGCTATCGTTTCTTGTTGAACTGCAGGAATATCTGCATACAATCCCATATATCAAGAATGAGGATATCCGTCCGATTTATATTCCTGAGGATAAAAAGCGGTTGTCGAGGTAAAAAACAGACGGAAGGCTATAAGAAAAAGTTCCATGTGGCATTGTTTTTTACTATTGTATTATCGGCTGCCATAGTAACTATGTTTGGCATCACATATGTGAGTGGACACAGTCCGTATGTGGTGGACTACGAGAATGAGCTGATAGACAAATATGAAAACTGGCAGAAGGAGCTTGAAAAAAGGGAAAAAGCAGTAGAAGAGAGGGAAAAAGCACTGGATGAAAGGCAGGATGCAACAGAGTGGACAAAATAAAGATACTGGTGGTAGATGACGAGAGCAGGATGAGAAAGCTCGTGCATGATTTCCTTGCAAGGGAAGGGTACGAGGTACTTGAGGCCGGAGACGGCGAGGAGGCACTTGATATATTTTATCAGCAGAAGGACATAGCACTGCTGGTGCTCGATATAATGATGCCAAGGATAAATGGCTTTGAGGTATGCCGTGAAATCAGACAGACTTCAAAGGTGCCGATTATTATGCTTACAGCTAAGGGCGATGAGCGTGATGAATTAAACGGCTTTGACATTGGTGCTGATGAGTACATTTCAAAGCCATTTTCTCCAAAGATACTGGTGGCCAGGGTAAATGCTCTCCTTCGCAGGGCGAATAAACTGGGCAAGGAGGCAGTAATAAGCGAGGCCGGTGGTATTGTTATGGACAAGACGGCGCACACTGTAGCTATTGATGGCAGGAATATTGAACTTTCGGTAAAGGAATTTGAGCTTTTGGATTACTTTATGAGCAATCAGGGGATTGCTCTTACCAGGGAGCGCATACTTGATAGTGTGTGGAGCTATGATTATTTTGGCGATGCGAGGACTATTGATACACATGTGAAGAAATTAAGAAGCAAGATGGGCGCTAAAGGCGACTATATAAAGACTGTCTGGGGTGTGGGATATAAGTTCGAGATACAATAAGTGTTAAGCTTAGGACTAATGGATTCGGGATAAGAGGTGTCACCATGAAAAAGAAAAAAACGCTATCCACGCAGCTTACGTTTGTGATTTCATTCATTGTACTTCTGATAGTAGGCGTGTTCTGGATGGCTAATAACACACTGCTGGAAAAGTATTATGTATATAACAAGGAAAAAGAGATGCTTGCGGTATACAAAATGGTGGACCTGGCTGCAAAAAATGATAAACTTTCAGATGATACGTTTGCTGTAGCATTTGAAAAGAAATGCGTTGGCGCCAATATAGATGCGGTTGTGTTCAACAAATACGGTAAGGTCATCATTGAGGGAACCACTGACAATCAGGAAATATTCCAGCTGCTTTTGGAGGCAAGCATGTCGTCGTATTCGGCAGACTACAACAACCTGAATATGACAAGGCAGAAGGATAAAAGGCTGGGGACAGAGTATATCATCATAAATAACAGACTGATTGACGGTAACTTTGTATACATGAAGACACCGCTTGAGAGCATTAAGGAGAGCGTGTCTATATCGAACCGCTTTTTTTGCAATAGGCACAGTGGCTGCTATTGTTGTGGGAGTGTTTATGGCATATATTGTTGCTCGCAACATGACCAGGCCGATAAGAAATATGACTGAGCTGTCGACAAGGATGGCGAAGCTTGATTTTGATGCGAAGTACATTGATACGGAAAACAGTGCAAAAGGAGCTTTATGTGCTTGGTGAGCATATGAATGAGCTGTCGCAGACACTTGAGCAGACCATCACAAGACTAAAGGTGGCAAACAATGAATTACAGCGTGATATAAAGAAAAAAGAAGAGATTGATGAGATGAGAAAGGAGTTTTTGTCAAATGTGTCACATGAGTTAAAAACTCCGCTTGCTCTGATCTCAGGCTATGCTGAGGGGCTCAAAGAGGTCGTAAATGACGATGAGGAGAGCCGTAACTTCTACTGTGATGTCATCATGGACGAGACTGACAAGATGAACCGCATGCTTATGAAGCTTTTATCTCTCAATCATCTGGAGGATGGCAGTGATGTGCTTGAGATGACGAGGTTTGATCTGACACCGCTTGTCAGAGGGGTTATAGACTCATCTAAGCTTCTGGCACAGAAAAATGAGGCTGCAATTGAGTTTGACCGCACCGATTCCGTATATGTGAGCGGTGATATATACAAGATTGAAGAGGTTGTGACAAACTATATCAGCAATGCGATAAATCACTGCACAAGAGGTGGTACTATCACTGTATCATACAGCATGTACAGCGACCGTGTGAGGGTCAGTGTGTTTAACACGGGAGAGCCGATACCTGATAAGGATATAGAAAATATATGGAATAAGTTCTATAAGGTGGATAAGGCCAGAACAAGGGAATATGGCGGAAGCGGCATAGGACTGTCTATAGTAAAGGAAATTATGGAACTGCATCACAGAGGGTATGGTGTCATAAATCACAAGGATGGTGTAGAATTCTGGTTTGAACTTGAGTTATTTATTGCAAACAATCAATAAATGTGTTACTATATGTATTATTAGGATAAAAGTCATAGAATAAGAATGGGTTTATTGCAATGATGGGAAGAAATATAAAAATGGCAGCTGTGGCATTTACAGCAATTATAACGTTGACAGGCTGCGGAACAAAATTATATGATATGACTGATGAGGAACAAGGCCTTATCGCTAATTATTCAGCATATGTTGTTGCAAAACACAATATATACCAGCAGGATGGCATGACTAACGCTACGGAGAAACGTGGGATATGGAGGATGCTGACGACACTGAGAAAGTGGACGAGGCGTCACCTGATAATTCACTTTCGCAGGATAATAAGACATCTGAAGCTGGAAATGATAAGAGCAGCAATTCGCAGAAAGAGCCTTCTGCCACGCAGGAAAAGAAGGTGTCACTTGCCGAGGCAACAGGCTACGGCAGCCTTGAAATTACATATGATGGAGTAAACGAGTCAGATGTGTACAATGAGGGCTCATACTATTCTATAACGGCAGGAAGCGGTAATACTTTTGCGGTTATGAAATTCACTCTTAAAAATCCGACAGACGAGGATATAAATGTTGATATGTTTGGCAATGCCAGGACATATAAAGCCACTTTCCCCGATGGAAAGGAATACACGGCTGAGGGCACATTCCTTACATATTCCCTTAATACTTTTCAGGGAACCGTAAAGGCGCACGATGCGGTTGATGTGGTGCTGCTTTTCAAGATACCTCAGGGTACGGCATGTGACAATATTAAGATGTCGGTTATAAAAGATAACGAAAAAAGTTTGATTGAATTATAAAACATATGATATACTTAGATTACTAAGAGGTGGAGGTTGTATTATGGATACGAACATATTATTGGAGTCAGGAACAAACGAGCTTGAAGTGCTTGAATTCACGTTGGGAGACAATCACTACGGAATCAATGTCGCAAAGATCAGAGAGATTTTGCAATATATGCCGGTCACTCCTGTTCCGAATACTCATCCGAGTGTTGAGGGAATATTTATGCCACGTGACACAATGATTACGGTTATCAATTTAAAGAATTGTCTTAATCTGCCACAGACGGATGAAAAAGGCTTATTTATCATTACGAATTTTAACAAACTCAATGTGGCATTTCATGTAGATCAGGTTATCGGTATACACCGCGTATCGTGGGAGAATATCATAAAGCCTGACGAGACACTGACGGGCGAGCATGGCAGCACTGCTACAGGTGTTATCAAAATGGATGACAGGCTTATAGTTATCCTTGATTTTGAGGCTATAGTTGCTTCTATTAGTCCACAGACAGGACTTAGGGTTAATGATATCGATGAGATGGAGGCAAGAGATAGGAGTGATGCTACAATTCTTATCGCAGAGGATTCGGCTTTATTGTCAAAGCTCATCACCGAGTGCCTTAAGAAGTCGGGATATACCAATCTCATAGTGGAAGAGAATGGTCAGGAGGCCTGGGATGTGATAGAGGCTATGCAGGCAAAGGGCGATATTACAAAGCATCTTGACTGCATTATAACTGATATTGAGATGCCACTCATGGATGGACACAGACTCACAAAGCTTGTAAAATCAGATGCAGAGCTTAGAGATATACCGGTTATCATATTCTCTTCACTGGTAAATGAAGAGATGAGGAAAAAGGGTGAACAGCTTGGAGCAGACGCACAGCTTACAAAGCCTGAAATCGGAAAGCTTGTAGAGGCGATTGACAAGCTGATTGATAAAGCATAATATATTTAGATACAAGGGGTGTGGCTTGTTTAGCTGCACCCTTTAATGGATTATAGATGGAGAATACTAATGAGCGATAAATCGACAGAAAACTATCTGGACAATTTGCTGGATTCAATGAATAAGCTGCAGGATACAGATACGAAGATGTCTGGGGCTGATCAGGATGAATTCCTCAAAAAGTTTGAGGACGAGCTTGAAAATGAGACATATGATGAGTATCTGTCGAACTTTGAAAAGGAACTTGAGAGGGAAAAATGAGCAGGCCAAGGGTCAGGCTCTTAATGTACAGACTCCGGCTCCTGATGACAAGGATGCTTCACTTGATGATATGCTCACTGGGTTTGACCGCAGGATGAAGGAACAGGAGACTCAGGGAGATAAACAGGAAAACAAAGCAGACAATAATCTAAGCGATGCGGTATTTAATTTTACACCGGCAGATTCTGGGATAGAGATGATGGATGCAAACATGCCGGAAATGGCTGAGAATCCCAAACAGGAGGAGACTCCGGAGAGTATAATAACAAATGAACCTCAGATGGTTGAAGAAATAGGAGAGCCGGATTTGGCAGGAAATGCATCAAAGGATATACTTGACATACTGGGTAGTGATGGTCTGGATAATATCGGTGATCTGCTTGAAGGAAAAACCGGTGAGACAGGGGCTGATATAGATGATTATGCAAGCAGCCAGATGAAAGTGCACGAGACGGCTGATGCAGCAGTTGATGCACAAGATACTGAAAAAAAGAGCCTTTTAAAAAGAATAATATCATTTTTTACAAAAGAGCCGCAGTCAGATGATGTCACAGATATACAGAGCACAGCAGAAGGTGCAGAAACTGACGCAAAGACACTCTCAGATGAGAATAAGCAGATACTTGAAGCGCTGGATGCTGACGGAGAGCTAAACGAAGCCACAGATAAGCCAAAGAAGGGCAAAAAGCCTAAAAAAGAAAAGAAGCCAAAAAAACCTAAAAAAGAAAAAAAGCCAAAGGCTCCAAAGGAAAAAGGAACGCATTGGATGGGAGAAGGGACCTAAGCTTCCTAAGGGACCTGTTATAGTAATCTGGGTATTTGTTATGTCGATAGTTGTATTTGTCCTCATATGCACCTTTTTGCTCGGAAACAACTCCAAAGTGACTGATGCTCAGAATACGTACAATCAGGCAATAGCTGATCTGGGACAGAATAAAGCTGATTCAATAGAACTGTATACAAATGCCTACAGCAGGCTGAGCGGCTTGAAGCTTTCGGGTGACGATAAGCAGTTGTACAATAAGCTGTCGGTGCTTGCATCAGTGTCAGGTAAGTATGATGCCTATAAGAGCTTTAGCGATTCAGGCTATGTAACCATGGCAGCGGATTCCTTAGTATGTGCGGCAGGACGATGTGCTGTAAATGCAGACAATGCAAAGGAATACGGATGTGAGCTGCAGCTTGAGCAGCTTAAAAACATTATTTCTGATACCCTGAGCAGTCAGTATGGCTTATCATATGATGATGCCATTGCTCTATATAATATAGATGATAGAGATGACTATACACTGGCACTGACACAGAAATTAAATGAATTAGGCATTAAAGAGGAGACAAAATGATATGATTGCAATCATCGATTATGGAGCAGGCAACCTGCGAAGTGTGGAAAAGGCTCTTACAGCTATAGGCGAGGAGAGTATTGTGACCAGAGACAGGCATGAGATTTTAAATGCCGATAAGGTAATACTTCCCGGAGTCGGAGCTTTTGGAGATGCAATGAATTCGCTTAAAAAATACGAGCTGGACAAGGTGATTCACGAGGTTTGTGACATGGACAAGCCATTTCTTGGCATATGCCTGGGACTTCAGCTATTATTTGAGGGAAGCGATGAGAGTCAGGGCGTTGAGGGGCTTCATGTGCTTGACGGACAGATACTTCGCATACCAGATATGGAAGGACTTAAAATACCTCACATAGGCTGGAATTCACTTGATTTACAGAACAATGGAAGGCTGTTTAAAGGTCTTTCAGAGCATCCGTATGTATATTTTGTGCATTCGTACTATCTGAAAGCCGCTGATGAAGCAATTGTCACAGCAACGACAGAGTACAGCACACACATTCATGCGTCTGTAGAGAAAAACAATGTGTTCGCCTGCCAGTTCCATCCGGAAAAGAGCAGCACAGTCGGACTTTCGATACTTAAAAATTTTGCAGGGATAGGTGAGGCATAATATGTTTACGAAGAGAATCATACCCTGTCTGGATGTAAACAACGGGCGGGTGGTAAAGGGTGTTAATTTTGTCAATTTAAGAGATGCAGGTGACCCGGTTGAGATTGCGGCTGCTTATGATAAGGCAGGTGCAGATGAGGTGGTTTTTCTGGATATTACGGCGTCAAGCGACAACAGAAATACTGTTGTGGATATGGTCAGAAAGGTCGCTGAAAAGGTGTTTATACCGTTCACGGTGGGCGGTGGCATCAGAACAGTCGATGATTTTAAGGCACTGCTTAGAGAGGGTGCGGACAAGATTTCAATAAATTCAAGTGCTATAAATACCCCTCGGCTTATAAGTGATGCGGCTGACAAGTTTGGCAGTCAGTGTGTGGTTGTGGCAATCGATGCAAGACGTCGTGCTGATGGAAGCGGCTGGAATGTATACAAGAACGGAGGACGCATAGATACAGGTCTTGATGCCATTGAGTGGGCTGTTAAGGCAAATGAGCTTGGAGCAGGAGAGATACTTCTTACAAGCATGGATTGTGACGGCACAAAGGATGGCTACGATATCGAGCTTACAAGGCTTATTGCCGATAATGTTTCTGTTCCGGTTATCGCATCGGGCGGTGCAGGCACAAAGGAGCATTTTTACGAGGCTCTGACAGAAGGAAAAGCGGACGCAGCGCTTGCAGCTTCACTTTTCCACTACAAGGAGCTTGAAATTATGGATTTAAAGAATTATCTGGCAGATAAAGGTGTGTCGGTCAGAAGATAGGCGGGAGATAAAGATTATGAGTATGCTTGACGGCGAGTGGGCAAAGGCTGTGGGAGCCGAGTTTAAAAACCGTATTATAGGGATTTGTACAATTTTGTGAGAGATGAACATGCCACACATGTGGTATATCCTCCGGCAGATGACATATTTAATGCCATGCATTTTACGCCACTTGACAAGGTGAAGGTGCTCATCCTCGGACAGGATCCGTACCACAATGTCAATCAGGCGCATGGATTGTCGTTTTCTGTGCTTCCGTCTCAGAAGGATATTCCACCATCACTGCAGAATATCTACAAGGAGCTTAACGATGATCTGGGGTGTGATATCCCGAATAACGGATACCTGAAGAAATGGGCTGACCAGGGTGTTTTACTTTTGAATACGGTACTCACCGTCAGGGCTCATCAGGCCAACTCACATCAGGGACACGGCTGGGAAAAGTTCACGGATGCAATCATAGAGGCTGTAAATGAGCAGGACAGACCTATAGTATATATGCTCTGGGGGCGTCCGGCGCAGTCGAAGATTCCTATGCTTACAAATCCAAAGCATCTGATATTGACAGCACCGCATCCAAGCCCGCTGTCGGCTTACAGAGGCTTTTTTGGTTGCAAGCATTTTAGTAAAGCCAATGAGTTTCTTAAGGAGCATGGAGTGGAGCCTGTTGACTGGCAGATAGAGGATATATAAAGGACGACAATACCGGCTCATATGTTAGTAATACCGGGCTGGGTAATACCGACAGATATTATCTTGACATAAATTGGAAAAGCGTCTATATTAAAAAATATATAGAAGGTAACGGATTACATGATTATCAAAGGAGTGATACTATGAGAGGAATAGGAATGTGGGATTTGTCATCCATATCCACACTGTTTTCCGGCTTTAGCAGCAGTAGAAGCAACAATGCAGCATCGTCTTTTATTGCCAATATGGATATGACTACATATAGCGGCATTAGAAGTGGCAGCTATTTCAAGCTTCTCAAGTCATATTATGGAAATAACCTTAATTCAAACCCAGTCTCTTGTCTCATCATCTGTTTCTACATCTAAGGATTCAGCGAAGACACTTGCGTCCATTGAGTCGGAGTCAGAGGACATGGTAAAGTCGGCGCAGGCTCTTTACAAAAACAGCCGCAAGGACGATACAGATGCTACGTACAAGAAGGTGTCAGCTTTTTGTGTCTGATTACAACAGCCTCATTAATGCTGCGGATGATTCCGAGACAAAGCAGATTTCGAGAAATCTTGAGTCTATGAAGTCACTTACAGATATCAATTCAAAGTCGCTTGCGAAGGTGGGAATCACAGTGGATTCCAAGTCCGGCAAGCTGTCTGTTGACGAGGATACATTTAAAAAGGCTGATTCGACTAAGGTTGATGCACTTTTTAAGGGGAATGGCTCTTATGCTTACGCAGTGGCAAGCAAGGCTTCAATGCTTGAGTATGCCGCAAAGAATGAGGCAGAAAAGACTAACACGTATGGCGCCAATGGAAGGTATACACAGGCCTATACAGTGGATATAATTATAATATGTTTTTATAGTCAAAGACAGGCAGGAATCACCCCCACCTCACTTTACGGCTTAATAAAAGAAGCATCCCGGATTGGGATGCTTCTTTTTAATTAATTAGCGTTTAGTTGTCTTTTTTCATCGTCCTCGCTCATTGAGTAGACCTGACGCTTACGTGCCATCTCATCGCTCTCAAGATATTCGTCGTAGGTTGTGATCTTGTCGATCATTGAACCGTTTGGCAGGAATTCTATGATTCGGTTGGCGGTTGTCTGGACTACCTGGTGGTCACGGCAGGCAAAGAGGATAACTCCCGGGAATTTTATCATTCCGTTGTTTAATGCTGTTATTGACTCCATGTCGAGGTGGTCTGTAGGCTCATCGAACATGAGTACATTGCTTCCCATGATCATCATGGGGGAGAGCAGTACACGAACCTTTTTCCTCCGGAGAGTACACGCATTTTCTTTACTCCATCCTCACCGGCAAAGAGCATACGGCCAAGGAAACCTCGCACATATGTGGCGTCCTTGATTTCTGAGTACTGTGTGAGCCAGTCGACGATGAGCTCATCAGTATCAAAGATTGTGGTATTGTCCTTTGGAAAGTATGACTGGCTGGTTGTGACACCCCATTTATATGAGCCCTCGTCAGGCTCAAGCTCTCCGGCAAGGATTTTAAACAGAGTTGTTTTTGCAAGCTCGTTTCCACCGACAAATGCAATTTTGTCATCGTGGTTGACCGTGAATGAGATATTGTCAAGTACCTTTACACCGTCGATGGTTTTTGAAATACCCTCGACAAAGAGCACATCGTTTCCAATTTCACGCTCAGGACGGAAATCAATGTATGGGTATTTACGGCTTGATGGACGTATTTCATCAAGCTGGATTTTTTCGAGGGCACGCTTTCTTGATGTAGCCTGCTTTGATTTAGAGGCATTTGCAGAGAAACGCTGGATAAATTCCTGCAGCTCCTTGATTTTTTCCTCTTTCTTTTGTTTGCTTCCTTCATCTGACGGACAATAAGCTGGCTTGATTCATACCAGAAATCATAGTTTCCTGCGTAGAGCTGGATCTTACCGTAATCCATGTCGGCGATGTTCGTGCAGACCTTGTTGAGGAAGTATCTGTCATGGGATACAACGATGACCGTGTTCTCGAAATTGATGAGGAATTCCTCAAGCCATGAGATGGCATCGAGGTCTAAGTGGTTGGTAGGCTCATCGAGAAGCAGTATGTCAGGATTTCCAAACAGTGCCTGAGCGAGAAGCACCTTGACCTTTACTGCACCCGGCAGATCTGCCATCAGAGTGTAGTGATCCTCAGTAGGTACACCGAGACCGTTTAAGAGAGTAGCTGCATCCGACTCAGCATTCCAGCCGTCCATATCGGCAAACTCAGCCTCAAGCTCGCTGGCACGGATTCCGTCCTCGTCTGAGAAATCCTCCTTCATATAGATGGCTTCCTTCTCCTTCATGATATCATAGAGACGCTTACCCATGATAACCGTATCAAGTACTGTAAACTCATCGTACTTGAAGTGATCCTGCTGTAAGAATGACAGTCTCTGTCCCGGAGTGATTGCGATATCACCGTTTGTAGGCTCAAGCTGTCCTGAGAGAATCTTTAAAAATGTAGACTTGCCGGCACCGTTTGCACCAATAAGTCCGTAGCAGTTTCCCTCTGTGAATTTTATGTTGACATCCTCAAATAAAGCTTTTTTACCAATTCTTAATGTAATATTGTTTGCACTAATCATTTTGTCTTTATTCAATCCTTTCCTATTTAATAACCTGTTCGTTTCTGTAACATATCGTTTCTATTTTAACGTAAAACCAGTATTTTGCAAGTGTTTTACAGGCGATTTATAGCCATTGTGCCCTTTTGTACATAAATTTTACCTTGTTAATAAATATTTTAGGGTTTTTGTACAATGTATTGCTAAAAAAACTTGATTTTTTGCAGCGCACAAACTAAACTATTATGTAGAGACATTCTGATTCATGTCTATAATTGAACATTTATTTTACAGGAGGAAATATCATGTCTAGAGCAAAACAGTCGATGGATGGAAATACCGCTGCCGCTCATGTAGCATATGCCTACACAGAGGTTGCCGGAATCTATCCTATCACACCTTCTAGTCCAATGGCAGATGTTGTTGACCAGTGGTCAGCAGCAGGACAGAAGAACATTTTCGGAAGCACTGTAAAGGTAGTTGAGATGGAGTCTGAGGCAGGTGCCGCTGGTACAGTTCACGGATCTCTTGCAGCTGGTGCACTTACTACAACATTTACAGCTTCACAGGGACTTTTACTTATGATCCCTAATATGTACAAAATCGCAGGTGAGAATCTTCCTTGCGTATTTGACGTATCAGCACGTACAGTATCTTCACATGCACTGAATATTTTCGGTGATCACAGTGATGTATATGCTTGTCGTCAGACTGGTTTCGCAATGCTTTGTGAGACAAATCCACAGGAGGTTATGGATCTTTCACCGGTTGCACACTGTGCAGCACTTGAGGGAAAGGTTCCATTCATTAACTTCTTCGATGGATTCCGTACTTCTCATGAGATCCAGAAGATCGAGAAGTGGGATTATGAAGATCTCAAAGAGATGTGTCCAATGGATGCAGTTGCTGAATTCAGAGCACACGCTCTTAACCCAGAGCATCCAGCAGCTCGTGGATCACACGAGAACGGAGATATCTTCTTCCAGCATAGAGAGGCATGTAACAAGTTCTATGATGAGCTTCCAGCAGTTGTTGAGAAGTACATGGACAAGGTTAATGCTAAGCTTGGTACAGATTACAAATTATTCAACTACTACGGAGCACCTGACGCAGATCGTGTAATCATCGCTATGGGTTCTATCAATGACGTAGCTGAGGAAGTAATCGACTACTTAACTGCAAAGGGAGAGAAAGTCGGACTTATTAAGGTACGTCTTTACCGTCCATGGTCTTCAGAGGCTCTTCTTAATGCTTCCAAAGACAGCAAAGAAGATCGCTGTATTAGACCGTACAAAAGAGCCGGGATCACTTGGTGAGCCATTATACTTAGACGTTGCTACAACACTTCGTGAAGCAGGAATGAACGATGTTGTATTAGTAGGCGGACGTTACGGATTAGGTTCTAAGGATACACCTCCTTCATCTGTATTTGCTGTATATACAGAGCTTGAGAAGGATGCTCCTAAACACAGATTTACAATTGGAATCGTGGATGATGTTACTAACCTTTCACTTCCAGAGGTTAAGCCAGCTCCTATTACATCTGCTCCTGGTACAGTAGAGTGTAAGTTCTGGGGTCTTGGTGGAGACGGTACTGTAGGTGCTAACAAGAACTCTACAAAGATCATCGGTGACCACACAGATAAATACATTCAGGCATACTTCCAGTATGACTCCAAGAAGACAGGTGGTATTACAATTTCTCACCTTCGTTTTGGTGACAATCCAATCAGAAGCCCATACTACATTAATCAGGCTGACTTCGTAGCATGTCACAACCCTGCATATGTTATCCAGGGCATGAAGATGGTTCAGGATGTTAAACCAGGCGGAATCTTCATGATCAACTGCCAGTGGTCTGATGAAGAGCTTGCTCATCACCTCAACGCTGACGCTAAGAAATATATCGCTGACAACAACATTCAGCTTTACACAATCAACGCTATCGACAAGGCTATCGAGATCGGAATGGGTAAGAGAACTAACACAATTCTCCAGTCTGCATTCTTCAAGCTTGCAGATGTAATGCCTATCGATAAGGCTGTAGAGTACATGAAAGCAGCAGCTAAGAAGTCATACAGCAAGAAGGGTGACGCTGTTGTAGAGATGAACTACAAAGCTATCGATGCCGGTGTTGACGCTGTACATAAGGTAGAGGTACCAGAGTCTTGGAAGAATCCTGAGGCAGATGCTCCTAAGGCAGAGCGCACAGGACGTCCAGAGGTTGTTAAGCTTGTTAACGAGCTCCTTGATCCAATCGCTAAGATGGATGGAGACAGCCTTCCGGTTTCAGCATTCGCTGACAAGGCAGACGGACAGTATGTAACAGGTGCTTCTGCATACGAGAAGAGAGGAACAGCCGTTACAGTTCCACAGTGGGATCCAGAGAAGTGTATCCAGTGTAACCAGTGTGCATTTGTATGTTCTCACGCTACAATTCGTCCATTCTTAGTAAGCGAAGACGAAATTAAGGCAGCTCCTGACAACATGAAGGTTGCTGATATGAAGCCAAAGGCAAGCGAATACAAATTTACAATGAGCGTATCTCCATTAGACTGTATGGGATGTGGTGAGTGTATCACAGTTTGTCCTACAGCAGCTATCTCAATGCAGCCACAGGAGTCTCAGGCAGCAGAGCAGCCAGTATTCGATTACTTAGTAGCTAACGTTTCTAAGAAGACAGATGCCGGAATGGTTGATACAACACCTAAGGGATCACAGTTCAACCAGCCACTCCTTGAGTTCTCAGGCTCATGTGCAGGATGTGCAGAGACATCTTACGCTAGACTGATTACTCAGCTATTCGGAGAGCATATGTACATCTCCAACGCAACAGGATGTTCATCCATCTGGGGTAACCCGGCAGCTACATCACCATACACAGTAAATATCAACTCTAAGAAGGGACCAGCTTGGTCTAACTCACTCTTCGAGGATAATGCTGAGCATGGTTTAGGTATGGAAGTTGGACAGAGATATCTCCGTGACCAGGCTATCGAGCTTGTTAAAGAGATCGCTGCATCAGACAAGGCTACAGCTGAGTTCAAGGCAGCAGCAGATAAATTCCTTGAGACAAAGGATGACACAAAGGCAAATGTTGAGCCAACAACAGCTCTTATTGCAGAGTTAGAGAAGGCAGCAGCAGCCGGATGTGAGAAATCTAAAGAAGTACTTGCTAAGAAGGATTACCTCGGAAAGAAATCTGTATGGATCTTCGGTGGTGACGGATGGGCATATGATATCGGTTTCGGTGGATTAGACCATGTACTTGCTTCTGGTGAGAACGTAAACGTAATGGTATTCGATACAGAGATGTACTCTAACACAGGTGGACAGGCTTCTAAAGCTTCTAACATCGGTGAGGTTTGTCAGTTCGCAGCAGCTGGTAAAGAAATCAGCAAGAAGAGCCTTGCAGAGATCGCTATGAGCTACGGATACATATACGTTGCTCAGATCGCTCTTGGAGCAAACCCAGCACAGGCTGTTAAGGCTATCACAGAGGCTGAGGCTTATCCGGGACCATCCCTGATCATCGGATACGCTCCATGTGAACTTCACGGTATCGCTAAGGGTGGTATGAACCACTGCCAGGATGAGATGAAGAAAGCTGTTAAGGCTGGATACTGGAATCTCTTCTCATTCAACCCTGCACTCAAGGCTGAAGGAAAGAATCCATTCACACTTACATCAAAGGCCGGCGACGGATCTTACCAAGAGTTCCTTAATAATGAGGCACGTTATACTCGTCTTATCAAGCCATTCCCAGAGAGAGCAGAGAAACTCTTTGCTAAGTCTGAGGAGACAGCTAAGGCACGTTATACACACCTTGAGAAACTCGTTAAATTATACGGAGAGGACTAATTCATTAGTCACGGTATATATTTTATCCCACAGGGCATTTGCCCTGTGGGATTTTTGCTTTTTCTCCTGTGATTACACTATATTTCGTGGTTTTTTGTTTACAAATACAATATGTAATGGTACAATATATATGTTAATGGTATTTAATTGAACCATCGGAGGAATACGAATGTCAGGCATATTTGATAGACGTGCAAAAGATTTATATCGACAGAACAAGCGGAGCGGGCAGTACCTTCAAGAACAGTAATGGCATCCCGTGTAGCAAGAGACGATGTTAATCATAGTGAAAGAGTGCAGAAAAAAAGAGGATAATATACAAATGGATAAAGATGATTTTTTGTTAACACAAATTGATGAGTTTCGTGAAAAGGCAAAACGTCTTCAGGAGATGCTCAATACAAAAGAATCAAAAGCTGAGGAGCTTTCAACCATAGTTGAGGAGAGGGAAGCTAAGGCAGAGGAGTTGCAGCAGATACTTGACGAGAGACAGGAAAAAGCCGATGGAATCACTGCACAGGTTGCTAAGCAGATAGATGTGCTTATAGAAAGTGTTCATGAAAAGATGGCTGAGATAGAGCAATCTATGAATGCAGGCATGGACAGCTTAGGCCGTCAGGTAAGCTCAGATATGGATAATCTTGGACGCTCGGTAAATGCCAATATGGACAATCTTGGTAGTTCGGTGTCCGGACAGATTGGAAATCTCGGACAGTCACTTGGCACTGAGATATCAGGCATCAGCCAGAATATAGGCCAGAGTCTTGATTTTGGTGACACATTAGAGCAGACAAGGCGTATCACAGAGGAGGGCACAGCAGCAGTTACATCAGCGGTAAATGAGGCGAATGCCCATATGCTTCAGTCGCTTACAGAACTTAATGATAGCTTGTTTCGCTAAAGGCGGAGCTGTCTGACAGGGTACATACAGAGAATGTTAAGTGCTTCAGGAATATTCAGGATCTCTTTAAGGTAATGGGAGACAAGGTGGACACAGTATCAGAGCTTGAGAAGCAGGTAGGAACAACAAAGACTTTTTGCAGTCATCTCTACTGTGCTGGCTATTATCAATACATTTGGTTTTGTTGCAATTGCATTGTATATATTGGGGTTCTTTGGTTCGATTTTTTAATAAATATTATTGTAATAGGGTGGTGCAGTTCCCGGTTAGGGAGTTGCACCATATTTTGACATTTTATAAGGCAGACAGAGAGGAAAACTAAATGGCAAAAAAAAAAAAAGATTGTAAGAGTTGTTGGGCATAAAAATCCTGACACAGATTCTATCTGTGCAGCAATAGCGTATGCAAACCTTAAATCACATACAGATGATACAATGGAATACATACCAATGAGAGCAGGCAGCATCAGTGCAGAGACAGCATTTGTGCTGGATTATTTTAAGGCAGATACGCCTGCCCTTTTAAAGGATGTTGGCACACAGATAAAGGATATACATATCAGAAGGACTGAGGGTGTCAGTAGTAATTTATCCATGAAAAAGGCATGGGAGATGATGAAGATACTCAACGTAGTCACTCTTCCGGTTGTCAATAAGAAGGACAAGCTTGAAGGACTTATTGTGACAGGTGATATAGCAAAGTCATATATGGATGTGTATGACAATTCTATCCTGGCAAAAGCGAGGACCCAGTACAGAAATATTATAGAGACGCTGGATGGCAAGATAGTTGCAGGCAATGAGCATGGCTATTTTGTGAAAGGAAAGGTTATAGTTGCAGCAGGTACACCTGATACTATAAAGGGCAATGTGGCTGAGGATGATCTGGTCATCATATCAGACCGTGAAGAGTCACAGCTTATATGTATTGAGGCAAACTGCAGCTGTATCATTGTGACAAGCGGCTTCGATATATCGAAGGATGTCATAAATGCAAACGCTAAGGATGTGGTAGTGATAAGTACACCATATGACACGTTTACCACATCGCGTCTGATAAACCAGAGTATGCCGATAAAATCATTTATGACAAGGGAAAATCTTATTCATTTTGATTTGGATGATTATGTGGATGATGTGCGTGATACTGTTTCAAAAATCCGACACAGGGATTTCCCAATACTTGACGAAAACCAAAATTATGTGGGTATGTTTTCACGCAGAAATTTAATGAATGCAAGGAAAAAACAGGTGATACTTGTTGATCATAATGAGACCTCACAGGCAGTGGCCAACATTGATGAGGCTGAGATTCTTGAGATAATTGATCATCATCGAATTGGTTCTCTTGAGACAATAGGACCTGTGTATTTCAGAAATCAGCCGCTTGGATGTACCGGAACCATCATCTATCAGATGTATATGGAAAAGGGTGTGGAGGTTACTCCTCAGATGGCGGGGCTTATGTGCGCTGCAATACTCTCTGACACACTAGTGTTCCGTTCGCCTACATGTACCCAGGTTGATAAATCTACAGCACTTATCCTGGCGGAGATTGCGCAGATAGATGTAGAAGAGTTTGCCCAGAAAATGTTCGAGGCAGGCAGTAACTTTGCTAACAAGACAGAAGAGGAAATATTAAATCAGGATTTTAAAATCTTTCATTCAGGGGATTATACATTTGGAGTATCACAGATTTCTGCTCTTTCGAGAACAGAGCTCGATAAGGTACAGGCGAGAGTGGTGCCTCTGCTTGACAAGATGCAGGTGGAAAAACAGCTTGATATGCTCTTTGTTATGCTCACGGATATACTTAATGAGTCTACATATCTCATCTACAGTGGTGCAGAGGCAGCGTCAATAGCAGCTTCAGCATACAGTCTGCCACAGAGCAAGGATGGAATTATGCTTAAGGGAGTAGTGTCGCGTAAGAAGCAGCTCATACCTGAGCTTATAAATGTGATTAATGAGAGATAATGCAGCATTAAAAAATTAAAAGCTTCCTGTGATATATCGTGAAGCTTTTATGTATTTGTAGGGGTAGAATGGAATTGCTTGCGGTATGCACGGATAAATGAGGAATAGCTTCCAAATCCACAGGCATCGCAGGCGGCAGACACACTGCTTCCGTCGCGAATCATATCGCGGGCGAGCAGCAGACGCTTTGTTTTGATGTATGAACCTATGGTGCAGCCGGTTTCTTCCTTGAAGGTGTGCATCAGGTGATACCTGCTCATATAGAATTTATCTGCCAGTTCATCAATACTTATACGGTTTGTTAAATTCTTATTTAAGAAATCCAAAATCTCTACAATTTTTTTGTTTGAGGAAAATGTGTTAATATATTCGATACCGCCATGCAGTGTGATACGATTGAGCTGTATCAGAAACTCTAAAAACAGGAGCTTCTGGTACAGCTCATTTGCATATTCATTGGTTTCTCTAAGTGTAGAGTCTAGTCCCTTGATTGTATCAGCCAGGCGGCTGCCTTTGGTCGCAGCGAGTCTTAGTACATGTGACTGGTTAGCATAGGCCCGCTTGAAACAGCATGCCAGATCATAGCCTTTGCTCACATAATCGTCAATAAGCTGCTGTGATACATATATAATGATTCTTTCATAAATTGAATCGTCATTTAATATTGGCTTATGAACCTCGCCGGCATTGACAAGCACGATATCATGTTCTTTGAGCTCATAGCTGCGGCCCTCAATGCAGTAGGATACATTGCCGTGCAGATGAATCAGAATTTTGTGGAAATCATGGTAATGGAAATCTATATTTAGCTTGTGTTCATCTTTTTAGATGAAATATTTTAAAAGGCTCCGTCAGGTAGCCTGCTTTTGTATAATTTGAATCCATGATATGCTCCTTTGATAATAAGATGTTACTATAAGCATAATCTATAACAGCACAAAACGCAACATAAAACGCACAAAATGCTATAGAAAAACAAGAAAGTGCGCTGTATAATATAGTTAACAATATAAACCAATAACGAGGTGATCACTATGAAATTTACAAAAATGCACGGCTGTGGAAATGATTATGTATATGTAAACCTTTTTTTGAGGAGAAGTTGGATGACCCGGCAAGGGTGTCAATATATGTCAGTGACAGGCATTTTGGAATAGGCTCAGACGGACTAATCACAATAGGTCCGTCAGACAAGGCCGATTTTAGAATGAGGATATATAATGCAGACGGTTCGGAAGCCGAGATGTGCGGAAACGGCATACGCTGCGTGGCGAAATACGTGTATGACCACAAACTTACTGACAAGACTGAAATATCGGTTGAGACAGGAGCAGGCATCAAGTACCTTACACTATATGTTGAGGAAAATAAGGTATCACAGGTGCGTGTGGATATGGGTGAGCCTATTTTGACGCCTGGGGACATTCCGGTTGTGAAAGCAGACGGAAGTGCTTATGGTGATGACTACAGGGTAATAGATGAACCGATTTCAGCAGGCAATAGAGAGTGGCACATGACCTGTGTTTCAATGGGAAATCCTCATGCGGTAGTGTTTGTCGATGATGTGGCAGGTTTTGAGCTTGAGAAATACGGTCCGCTTTTTGAGAATCATAAGATGTTTCCAAAGCGCACCAACACGGAGTTTGTAGAGATACTTTCAAGGAATGAGGCGAAAATGAGAGTATGGGAGAGGGGCAGCGCTGAGACCTGGGCCTGCGGTACAGGAACCTGTGCGACCGTCATGGCATGTATACTCAACAAAAAGACTGACAACAAGGTGCTTGTGCATCTAAGAGGCGGAGATCTGACTATCGAGTATATACCTGAGACCAATCATGTATTTATGACGGGACCTGCTACTGAGGTTTTCTCAGGAGAAATTGATATCATGTAAAGCACACGTATTGTGCGGTTTGGCGAATGTCTGTGGTTGAATAGTTACAAATCTTTAAGAAACAAAATTAACAGAAAATATATATCAAAAATATAATAAAATATGGGAGAAAATAAAATGAAGCTTGAAAAATTACTTGAAAGAATGGATTATAAAGTATTAGCAGGAAGCACAGATATAGAGATTTCCACACTCGTGTATGACTCGCGCAAGGTGGAGAAGGCATCGGTATTTGTGTGCATATCGGGAGCTGTGTCAGATGCACATGATTTCATCCCTGATGTGGTAAAGAAAGGTGCAGCGGCAGTGGTTGTCGAAAAAGATGTGACTCCTATCGAAGGGGTGACATATATTAAGGTAGATGTTACAAGGCTTGCACTTGCGTGTATGTCAGCAGCTTATTTTGATTATCCGGCCGAGAAAATAAAGACTATCGGTATTACAGGTACAAAGGGTAAGACCACTACCACATATATGGTAAAGTCGATTCTTGAGTCAGCCGGCATAAAGACAGGACTTATCGGTACAATAGAGTCTATATGTGGTGACAAGAGAATTCCGTCAGCAAATACCACACCTGAGTCATACAGAGTTCAGGAGCTGTTTAAGGAGATGGTGGATGAAGGCCTTGATGCAGTTGTTATGGAAGTGTCATCACAGGCTCTCATGCTTCACAGAGTATCTGGCTTTACCTTTGATATTGGTGTATTTACAAATCTTGAGCCTGACCACATCGGAGAGCATGAGCACAAGGATTTTGCAGACTACATGCATTGCAAGAGCCTTTTATTCAGACAGTGCAGGCTTGGTATCTTTAACGGAGATGATGAGCACTTAGAGGGTGTTATGAAGGGACACACATGCCAGGTGGAGACTTACGGCTACAAGTCCACAAATAACCTGGTAGCAGAAAATGTTGAGCTTAAAAAGGAGCATGGAGCACTCGGCATTAAATACCATGTATCAGGGCTTTTGGATTTTGATGTGGAGGTCAATGTGCCGGGCAAATTCTCAGTATACAATTCACTAACGGCCATTGCTATCTGCCATCATTTCAATGTGGATAAAAAGGCAATCGGGGAGGCTCTTCATCATGTGAGTGTAAAGGGCAGAATAGAGATTGTTCCTGTTACAAAGAGATATACCCTTATGATTGATTATGCACACAATGCGATGGCACTTGAAAGCCTTCTCACCACTCTTAAGGAGTATGAGCCGGGCAGACTTGTATGCCTGTTTGGCTGTGGCGGAAACAGGGCAAAGTCACGCCGTTATGAGATGGGAGAGGTGTCATCGAGACTTGCAGACCTTACTGTTGTCACATCCGATAATCCAAGAGATGAGGAGCCTATGGACATAATCAATGATATTTTACAGGGTGTACACAAGGCAGATGGAGAGTATGTGACAATTCCTGACCGTAAGGAGGCTATCAGATACTGCATGGAGAATGCCAAGGATGGTGATATCATAGTACTTGCAGGAAAGGGACATGAGGATTATCAGGAGATAAAAGGGTGTGAAGCATCACATGGATGAGAGAGAATTAATTGCTGATATTATAAAAGAAAATCCTGACATCAGACTTTAATATTTTAGTATAGGTTAAATAGTTTAGTAAGTTCAGTAAAATAGTGTATTTGGGAGGTATATATGTCTCTGTTTAAAGGCGCCGGAGTAGCGCTAATTACTCCTTTCAATGAGGATAACAGTGTAAACTATGAAATGCTTAGGACACTGGTGAAAAGACAGATAGACGGTGGCACTGATGCAATTATCGTGTGTGGCACGACAGGTGAGCCTGCCACGATGACAGAGGAAGAAAAAGCTTTCGGTAATAAAATGTGTGGTAGACGAGACAGCCGGGCAGATTCCTGTAATAGCGGGAACCGGTGCCAACTGCACACAAAATGTGATAGATTTCTCACAGAAAGTTGAAAAGCTTGGTGTAGACGGTCTGCTTGTTGTCACACCTTACTACAATAAAGCCACACAGAATGGTCTTTATGCGCACTATGCAGCGATAGCAGGGGCGGTTGGGCTTCCAATCATTATGTACAACGTACCATCGCGCACAGGCTGCAATATACTTCCGCAGACTGCGTCAAGGCTTGGCAGGGATTTTGAAAATATAGTAGGAATCAAGGAAGCGAGTGGCAATATATCGCAGGTTGCAAAGTTAAAGAAGCTGGCAGGAAATGACCTCGATATTTATTCGGGAAACGATGACCAGGTCATCCCAATACTCTCACTCGGTGGAATCGGTGTGATATCAGTACTGTCTAATGTAATGCCCGCTGCAGTGCACGATATGGTAATGGAATACCTGAATGGAAATATTAAATCAGCACTTGATATTCAGCTTAAATACTTGGATTTAATAGAGGCACTGTTTTGTGAGGTGAATCCGATTCCTGTAAAGGCGGCTATGAAGCTTTTGGGATATAATGTGGGAGGACTTCGTCTGCCGCTCACGGAGCTTGAGGATGCAAACCGGGCAAGGCTTAAAGAAAGCATGGAAAACCTAAAGGAAAATTAGTGGATATAAAAGGATATTAAAGAAAAATTAAAGGATAAATTAACATATGGGAAAACAAAACTGGAAGCCGGGCAACATGCTAAACCCGGTGCCGGCTGTGATGGTGAGTGTCACTGACAAGGCCGGAAATAACAATATAATAACAGTGGCATGGGCGGGGACGGTGTGCACCAATCCGCCTATGCTTTCAATATCTGTAAGGCCGGAGCGCTTTTCTTATAACATGATTAAAGAAACGGGGGAGTTTGTGGTTAATCTGACCACCGAGGAGCTGCTTAGAGCCTGCGACTACTGCGGAGTGAAAAGCGGCAGGGATGTGGACAAATTTAAAGAACTGCATCTGACACCGCTTGCGATGCAGCATGTGTCAGCAGTCGGAATATCACAAAGCCCGGTAAATATTGAGTGCAGGGTAAGAAAAATCGAGGAGCTCGGCAGCCATACAATGTTTATAGCAGACGTTGTCGGCGTGACAGTGGATGATAAATACATGGACGGGACTGGGAAATTTCATATCAATGATACCGGCCTCGTGATGTACTCGCACGGAGAGTATTTTGGCTTTGGAGATAAGCTCGGAAGCTTCGGCTACTCTGTAAGAAAAACTAAAAAATAATCTATCGAAGCAGCATATCCATGAGGTATGCGTACACATCCTCGTTCTGATTCTTCCAGTTGCTGCAGATGGCCTCGGCCTGCTCCTTTGTGCCGACTGAGAGAGTCAGATCGATGATGGTGGTGCTCTCTGAGCGCACCTGACAACGTACTGCATATTTGCGGTCGGTTGTCCTGTAATAGTCGGCAAGAATGGAGTTTTCCTGCCTGAACTCGAGCTTGTTGTCCGTAAAGAAGCTCTTTACATCGGACTCAATACCGTCGGTAATCTTGTCTTTGAAGAAACCGAGAGTCTCTTTTCCGGCAGCAGTCAGAGTGTACTGTGTATTGGAATGAGTAGACTCGAAATTAATTAAATCAGCATTTACTAAATCACCGATGACCTCCTGTACACGGAAGTAGTCGGTGTATTCTTTTTCCAAAAAGAAATTGGAAATCTGTGTGTTTGACAGCGGAAAGCCCGCTTTGTCGAGCATGTATAAAATTGTCAGCTTATATATGGTAAATGGCTCAGCCATGATTTTCTCCTTTAAAACAAGTTTAATCGTCCCTGATATGTGTCTCGCACTTCAAATCTTTTATTGATTGTGTTCAGAACCCGTTTTTTTATCTGTGCTCCAAAGAGGTGCAACAAGTAAAGAACGTGGTCCATCACCGGTCATGCGGTGGATAACCATATCCTTTGGAAGTCTTTCTATACAGTCTACCACAAAATCGCAGTAATCATCCAGCGTAAAAAGCTCAAATGGCTGTTTAATATACATATCAGCCAGTGGTGTGCCCTTTAGCACATGCAGCAGCTGAAGCTTAACTCCGAAAATACCGCTTTTAGCAACAAAATCAACTGATTCAAGCATCATGCCGCGTGTTTCATGAGGAAGCCCGAGTATGAGATGTGCAATAACCTTTATGCCACGGCGTCTAAGCTCATCTGTTACAATGATGAAATCATCAACACATGTATGTGTATTCATGGCATCAAGAGTAGACCGGTGAATGGTCTGAAGGCCCAACTCAACCCAAACGGGCTTTATTTCGTTTAATTCTGAGAGCAGATCATAAATTTCAGCAGAAAAACAATCTGTTCTTGTGCCGATGGAGAGCACAGCGACAGATGGATCTTCTATAGCCTCATAAAATATGCGCCGCAGATAATCTACCGGCGCATATGTGTTGGTAAAAGCCTGAAAATATGCGATAAAGTGCTCACAGCTGCTCTTTGAAGCAACCTTTTCCTTAGCGGCAGACAGCTGCTCCTTTATGGAAAGGCTGCGGTCCGCCGCAAAATCACCGGAGCCACCGGCGCTGCAGTACAGGCATCCAAGCGATGAGAGTGTCCCATCACGGTTTGGACAGGTCATGCCTCCATCTAAAGAGAGCTTGTAAAGCTTTTCACCGAATGTATCGCGGCAGTATCTGTTGAGGGAATAGTATCTCATATTAAATATGTGACTTTAGCTTCGCTGACAACAGCGGCAACACGCGGGTCAAATGCCTCAGGCATAATAAAATCATCATTTAATTCTTCGTCAGAAACAAGACCGGCCAGTGCTTCTGCGGCAGCAAGCTTCATTTCCTCAGTGATCTGTGCAGCGCGTCCCTCAAGTGCACCCTTGAAGATTCCGGGGAATGCAACCACGTTGTTTATCTGGTTAGGAAAATCACTTCTTCCGGTACCGACCACTCTGGCACCTGCAGCCTTTGCCACATCAGGCATAATCTCAGGAACAGGATTTGCCATGGCAAAAAGGATAGAGTCCTTGTTCATAGAAGAAACCATCTCGGCTGTGACGATATTTGGAGCGGAAACACCTACGAATATGTCAGCACCCTTTAAAGCATCTGCGAGAGTACCCTTTGCATTTTCAAGGTTTGTAACCTCTGTCATTTTCTGCTGCATCCAGTTGAGGTTTGGATAGTCCTTTCCTATGATGCTTAGACGGTCACACATGGTCTGTAAAGCCGTATGTCAGAAGAAGTTTAGTGATGGCAACACCTGCTGAGCCTGCACCGTTTACAACAACCTTGCAGTCCTCTTTCTTTTTTTGCCGGTCAGGCGCAGAGAGTTGATGATACCGGCGAGTACGACGATTGCAGTTCCGTGCTGGTCATCGTGGAATACAGGAATATCGAGCATCTCTTTAAGTCTCTCCTCAATCTCAAAGCAGCGCGGAGCAGAAATATCCTCTAAGTTTATTCCGCCAAAGCCCGGTGCGATATTTTTGACTGCAGCAATAATCTCCTCAGTGTCCTGAGTGTCGAGACAGATAGGAACAGCGTTTACGTTTCCAAACTCCTTGAAAAGTACGCATTTACCCTCCATGACAGGCATGGCAGCGTAAGGACCGATGTTTCCAAGACCAAGCACAGCACTTCCGTCTGACACTACGGCAACGGTATTTGCCTTCCAGGTGTATTTGTATGCAGCCTCCTTATCCTCGGCTATGACCTTATGGCTCAGCAACACCTGGGGTGTATGCAATTGCAAGGTCCTCTCTCGAATTAACCTTTGATTTGGCGATGGTTTCGAGTTTTCCGTTCCACTCTTCGTGGCATTTCAGTGCTTTTTCTTTATTATCCATGGTAATTCTCCCTCTAAAAATTCTTTTGAATAATCATAACATTGCAGGTGATTTAAATCAAGTAACTATGCAGATAACCGATTATATAAAAATATGATAAAAAAATAAGAAATCGCTTTATATTTTTAAAGAAATGATGTATAATCAATAATTAATAATTCAAAAGTCAATTCAGGCGTTATTTCCCAATAGCTACACAGATATATTTGTTAAATAATATTGTTTAGATGAATTGAATAAATACTGTTATCAAATTTAAGGAGAAGACGAAATGGAACAGATGAGAGAAAAATATGAAAGTTTGTCGGCATTTGTGCTTAAGGATCTGGCGAAGGCAAGAGGAATTAAGGGCGTTTCATCACTGAAAAAGGGACAGATTATTGAAAGAATGCTCGAGGAGGATGCAAAAGAGGCTGAGGAGGCTGAGAAAAACGGTACAGCCGAGGAGCGCGCCAACTTTTTAAAGATGATTATGCAGCACTCGACAGTGGAGAAGAGGCAGAAGGCATACTTGAGGTAATGCCGGAGGGCTTTGGATTTATCCGCTGTGATAATTATATGCCGGGAGATCATGATATCTATGTGGCACCTGCGCAGATACGCCGCTTCAATTTAAAGACAGGTGATATCGTAAAGGGTAATATGAAGGTGAAGTCTGAGCGTGAGAAATTCCAGGCTCTTTTATACCTGACCACTGTCAACGGATATACACCGGATGTAGCACAGAAGCGTACAAGCTTTGAGGATCTTGTGCCTATATTCCCGAATGAGAGACTGCGTCTCGAGAGACCCGGAGCAAGTGTTGCGATGAGGGTTGTAGATCTCATCTCTCCAATCGGAAAGGGACAGCGAGGCATGATCGTTTCACAGCCTAAGGCCGGAAAGACCACATTACTTAAAGAGGTTGCAAAGTCTGTCACTATAAACAATCCTGAGATGCATCTTATTATTCTCCTTATTGATGAGAGACCGGAGGAGGTTACAGATATCAAGGAGGCTATAGAGGGGGACAATGTCGAGGTAATCTACTCTACATTTGATGAACTTCCTGAGCATCACAAGAGAGTGTCAGAGATGGTAATAGAGAGAGCAAAGCGCCTTGTAGAGCATGGTAATGATGTCATGATACTCCTTGACAGCATAACAAGGCTTGCAAGAGCTTACAATGTGACAGTTCCACCATCAGGTCGTACACTTTCAGGAGGACTTGATCCTGTAGCGCTTCATATGCCAAAGAGATTTTTCGGAGCAGCACGTAATATGAGAAACGGCGGCAGCCTGACAATACTTGCAACAGCTCTTGTTGATACTGGAAGCAAGATGGATGATGTAGTATTTGAGGAGTTCAAGGGAACAGGAAACATGGACTTGTGCTCGACAGAAAGCTTTCCGAGAAGAGAATCTTCCCTGCTATAGATATAGTAAAATCAGGAACAAGGCGTGAGGATCTGCTCCTTGATGAGGATGAGCAGGCAGCAGTCGATAATATGCGTAAAGCCTTCAACGGTATGCGCTCTGATGAGGCTGTTGAGAACGTACTCAACATGTTTGCACACACAAAGAGCAACAAGGAATTTGTTAATCTTGTAAAGAAAAACAGAATTTTATAAAAATGTCTTGCAATTGACAGATTCATGTGCTACAATAACTAAGCTGTTTATCGGGATGTAAACGGACGCAACGTGTCGCTCTTGCAGCAAGTATCATATGCGGATCGGGCATACGGGTATAAAGAGTGAAGCTATAGAAATACGATAAGAATATAAAAGAGGTGAAAATCATGAGAGAAGGAATCCATCCAGATTATTATCAGGCAACTGTTACATGTAACTGTGGTAACACATTCGTTACAGGATCTACAAAGCCGGAGATCCACGTAGAGATTTGCTCAAAGTGCCATCCATTCTACACAGGTCAGCAGAAAGCTAACCAGGCTCGTGGACGTATTGAGCAGTTCAATAAGAAATATGGTATGAAATAGAATCATATAGTTACTTGAAAGGTTGAGGTTGCAATATACCTCAACCTTTTTTGGAATATAGAGAGGTTTTATGAAGTATTCAGGTATTGGCGGTCAGGCTGTCATGGAGGGCGTAATGATGCAGAACAAGGACACATACGCAGTAGCCGTGAGAAAGCCTGACCATGAAATAGATGTCAAGGTGTCAAAGCGTAAGAATTCAAAGACGCTTGATGCAATTAGAAAGATCCCTATTTTAAGAGGTGTGGTGAGCTTTGTCGATTCGCTTTATCTGGGCATGAGCACACTGATGTATTCAGCGTCATTTTTCGAGGACGAGGATGATGAAGGTACCTTGGCTTCAAAGAAAAAGGAAGAAGAACTCACAGCGGAAGAAAAGAAAAAAAAGGGCTGCCAAAGAAAAGAAACAGGAAAATGCCATGCTTGGAGGTACAGTGGTACTGTCAATTGTCATAGCACTCGCGCTGTTTTTTGCATTGCCGTATTTCCTTTCAGGGTTTTTTAAAAAGGTGATAAGCTCACAGATGCTCATAGCGTTCATAGAGGGCGTTATCAGACTGGCAATATTTCTGGGGTATATAGCAATTATATCGCTGACCCCTGATATTAAGCGCACATTTATGTATCACGGCTCTGAGCATAAATGCATCAACTGCATAGAGCACGGACTGCCTCTTACAGTGGAAAATGTGAGAAAAAGCTCAAAGCATCACAAGCGCTGCGGTACAAGCTTTCTGCTTATAGTAATGCTCATAAGCATATTGTTTTTCATGTTTATCCGTGTGGATTCAAAGCCGCTGCAGTTATTGTTACGACTTGTGCTTATTCCTGTAATCGCAGGGGTATCGTATGAGTTTATCAGACTTGCGGGCAGATATGACAATCCGGTTGTCAACATGCTTAGTGTCCCTGGGCTTTTAATGCAGCGAATGACCACAAAGGAGCCGGATGATGAAATGATAGAGGTTGGCATCGCATCGGTTGAGGCCGTGTTTGACTGGAAGAAATGGCAGGAGGAGGAAAACAATGTGTGTGCACATTGACCGCCGGATAGAAGGTATATATGACATATAGAGAAGCAATTTTACTTGGGGAAAGCATATTACAAAAAGCAAAGATAGTTGATGCAAAAAACGATGCATGGCTGCTTTTAGCCATGGCATGCAGGATAAATCATACATATTACTATGTGCATATGGATGAGGAAATGTCGCAGGAGCAGATAAGGGAATATCAGGCATTGCTGAGTAAGCGCGCTGAGCGTATTCCGCTCCAGTACATAGTCGGAGAGCAGGAGTTTATGGGACTCAAATTCCGTGTGAACAGCAATGTGCTCATACCGCGTCAGGATACAGAGACTCTTGTAGAGGAGGCACTCAAGGTGATAGAGCCGGGTATGAGAGTGCTTGATATGTGTACAGGAAGCGGCTGCATAATTATAAGCATCTTAAAGAACACGACTAATGTGGACGGTGCAGCCTGTGATATCTCAAAGCAGGCGCTCAATGTGGCAAAGGAAAACGCAAGGCTTAACGGCGTGTTTGTTGATTTTGAGAGAAGCGATCTGTTTGAGCATGTCGATGAGATGTATGATGTGATAGTATCCAATCCACCATATATAAGAAGCAACGAGATACCGCATCTGATGCCGGAGGTGTCGGTATTTGAGCCGCATGAGGCTCTTGACGGCTCTGAGGATGGACTTTTATTTTACAGGCGCATCATAAAGGATTGCAGGGCAAATCTAAAGCCACAGGGCAGGCTGCTTTTTGAGATAGGCTGTGACCAGGGCAGACAGGTGTCAGAGATGATGCAGTTTGCCGGATTTAGCGATGTACATGTGATAAAGGACCTGGCGGGAAATGACAGGGTAGTATCGGGAGTGTTTGACAGCAAGGAGGAAAAACATGTTTGATAAGTTAGAAGATCTTATACACCATTATGAAGAGCTGATGAATCTGCTCAGCGAGCCGGATGTGGCAAATGATGCAAACAGATTTAAAAAGCTTATGAAGGAGCAGAGTGACCTTGCTCCTATAGTTGAGACATATAAGAAATATAAAGAGTGCAAGCAGAATATCGAGGATTCACTGGCTATTTTGGATGAGGAATCAGATGAAGAGATGAGAGAGCTTGCAAAGGAAGAGCTTAAGGATTCAAAGGAGCAGGTGGAGGAGCTTGAGAAGAAGCTTAAAATACTTCTTCTGCCAAAGGACCCTAACGATGACAAGAATGTAATCGTCGAAATCCGTGCCGGTGCAGGCGGAGAGGAAGCAGCACTTTTTGCAGCGGAAATCTACCGTATGTATGTGCACTACGCAGAGAACAGAGGCTGGAAGGTGGAGACACTTGATGCCGATGAGACAGGAATCGGCGGTATGAAGTCTGTCGAGTTCATGGTAAAGGGCTCAGGTGCATACTCTATCCTAAAGTATGAGTCGGGAGTACACCGTGTGCAGCGAGTGCCTGAGACAGAGTCGCAGGGACGTATCCAGACCTCTACATGCTCAGTTGCTGTAATGCCTGAGGCAGAGGATGTGGATGTCAAGATTGATGACAAGGATATCCGAATTGACGTAATGCGTGCTTCCGGAAATGGTGGACAGTGTGTCAACACAACAGATTCAGCAGTCCGACTGACACATTATCCAACAGGTATTGTCATCTACAGCCAGACTGAGAAGTCACAGATACAGAACAAGGAAAAGGCTTTTGCACTTCTTCGTACAAAGCTCTATGACATGGAGCTTCAGAAGAAGCAGGATGCAGAGGCAGAGGAGAGACGAAGCCAGATCGGTACAGGAGACCGTGCTGAGAAGATTCGTACCTACAACTTCCCGCAGGGACGTGTGACAGATCACAGAATCAATCTGACACTCTATAAGCTTGACAAAATTCTTAACGGAGATATCCAGGAAATAATTGATGCCTGTATCGCAGCCGACCAGGCGAAGAAGTTAAGCAACATGGAGCATGATGCATAAATATTTGGTATAAAAGAGTCTGAGAAAATCAGGCTCTTTTATTTTATAAACTAATATGATATAATTGTGAATAAATATTTATACAGAAATGAGGAATAATATGAAATCCATTAAGAAAAAACCGATTATGATTTTGCTTATGGCAGCATTAATGGCCACATTCATTGTTGGCTTATGCGCATGCGGCAAAAGCGACAGCAAAAAAGGTCGCTTGTGTGGACGATCTGGAGGGCGCAAAAATAGGTGTCCAGCTCGGTACCACAGGAGATATCTATGTATCTGATTATGAGAACGACGGTTCAGGCACCAAGGTAGAGAGATACAACAAGGGTGCTGATGCAGTCCAGGCATTAAAGGTCGGCAAGATTGACTGCGTGGTTATTGATGAGCAGCCGGCACTTGCCTTTGTAAAAGAAAACAAGGGACTTAAGATACTGGACGAGGAGTTTACCAACGAGGACTATGCATTCTGCCTGAAAAAGGGTAATACAGAGCTTCGCGACAAGGTAAACACTGCGCTTGAAAAGCTGCAGCAGGATGGAACAGTTCAGAGCATCATCGACAACTATATCGGCTCTGAAGATCAGGTGGGAAAGACTCCCTATGTGAAGAAGGACATTGACAGGTCAAACGGTACACTTAAGGTAGGAACCAATGCAGAGTTCCCTCCATATGAGTACTATGAGGACAACAAGGTCACAGGAATTGATATGGATATCATGCAGGCCATAGCCGATGAGCTTGGCATGGATATGCAGGTAGAGGATATGCAGTTTGACGCAATCATTGCCGCTGTATCATCAGGCAAGGTGGATGTCGGGGCAGCAGGATTTACAGTGACAGAGGACAGACAGAAAAATGTTGATTTTACCGATACATATATCACCACAAAGCAGGAGATTATCGTAAAAGACAGCCAGTCTGGTTCTTCAATCGGTATAAAGGAAAAGCTCTATGACAACTTTGTCAAGGACAATCGTTACATGTATATCGTAAAGGGTTTTGGCAATACAATAGTTATCACAATATTTGCCGTAATGCTTGGTATTGTGCTGGGATTTTTAATTGCCATTGTCAGAACCAGCCATGACAGAAATGGCGGTCTTGCCATATTAAACGGAATTTGCAAGGCATACCTGACCATCATCAGGGGAACACCTGTCATGATACAGCTTCTTATTATATATTATGTAGTGCTTGCATCTGTGACCAACAAGATACTTGTAGCAGTCATTGCTTTCGGCCTCAACTCAGCTGCATATGTGGCAGAGATTGTGCGTTCCGGAATTATGTCTGTAGATATAGGACAGTTTGAAGCAGGACGAAGCTTAGGACTCAATTACAGACAGACCATGAAGCTTGTTATCATACCGCAGGCTGTCAAAAATATACTTCCGGCGCTGCTTAACGAGTTTATCAGCCTCCTAAAGGAGACATCAATCAGTGGTTATATTGGTATGATGGATCTGACAAAGGGTGGAGATATCATACGAAGCAACACATACGAGGCATTTATACCGCTTATTGCTGTAGCCCTTATTTATCTGGTTATAGTGATGCTTTTAAGCCACGGAGTAAGCAAACTTGAGAGGAGACTGAGAAGCAATGAAAGATAATAACGTGATACTAGAGGTAAAAGACCTGCACAAGAGTTTTGGAGAGCAGGAGGTATTAAAGGGCATAAGCACAGAGGTGAACAGAGGTGATGTAATTGCCATCATCGGACCGTCAGGCTGTGGAAAGTCTACATTTTTACGCTCCCTCAATCTGCTCGAGACACCTACATCAGGACAAATCCTTTTTGAAGGAACAGACCTGACAGACAAGTCGACAGACATCAATGTGACCAGACAGAAAATCGGCATGGTTTTCCAGCAGTTCAATCTGTTTGCCAACATGACAATAAAACAAATATCATGCTCGCACCGGTGAAGCTTGGTGTGATGACGAAGGATGAGGCATCAAAGAAGGCAGATGAGCTTCTCACCAGAATAGGTCTCCTCGATAAGGCAGATGCATATCCGGCGCAGCTTTCCGGAGGACAGAAGCAGAGAGTGGCAATTATCCGTTCACTTGCTATGAATCCTGATGTCATACTGTTTGATGAGCCTACATCGGCACTTGACCCTGAGATGGTAGGTGAGGTGCTTTCAGTAATGAAGGAGCTTGCAGAGGCAGGCATGACAATGGTAGTCGTGACACATGAGATGGGCTTTGCCAGAGAAGTGGCCAACAGAGTGATGTTCATCAATGAGGGTATCATAGCTGAGGAGGGCACACCTGAGGAAGTATTTGGCGCAACAAAGAGTGAGAGATTACAGGAATTTTTGTCAAGAGTGTTATAGGAGAAATAAAGCATGGCATCAAAATACTATGCAGTAAAAAGGGAAAGGTTCCCGGGATATATTTCAACTGGAATGATTGCAAAGCAATGGTTGACGGATATCCGGGAGCAGTGTATAAAAGCTTTAAGACAATAGAAGAGGCAGAAAAATTTATTAACGGAGAGAAAATTATTTCCGGAGAGAAAACTATTACAGGTATGAAATCATCCGGCGAAAATAGTACATATGCGTTTGTAGACGGCTCCTTCAACAAAGCAACACACACCTATGGCTATGGAGGCTTTCTTGTGACTGACAATGAAAAATACGTGCTGCAGGGGGCGGATAATGATGCCGAGATGGCCACAATGCGCAACGTAGCCGGAGAGATAAAGGGCGCGGAGGCTGCCGTAAAAAAGGCTATAGAGCTTGGAGTTAAGGAACTGGTCATATACTATGACTACAAGGGCATAGAGATGTGGGCCACAGGGGACTGGAATCGAAACAAGGCAGGCACTATAGCTTATCACGAATACATCATGTCAGTTAAGGATAAAATAAAGCTTACCTTTGTGAAGGTAAAGGACACTCAGGAGTAGAGGGCAACGAAGAGGCAGATAAGCTCGCCAAGCAGGCGGTGGGGATACTGTAGCAGTTTCCCACATAAAAAAACAAAAATATAGCATAACAGGAGAAAAAATGAGCATATTCAATGTAGAACTCAAAAAAAAAGTAGTAGATGACACATATGATATTGAGATAGGCTACAACCTCTCAGACACCCTTGTATCTGACCTGGAAAATGGTCTTGTGGGCAAGATAAAGAAATTTGCAGTGATTACAGATACAGATGTGCGTGATCCTTATGCTCTTCCAATCTGTGAGAAGATAAAGCATGCGGGATACTCAGTGGATTTGTTTGTTTTCCCGGCTGGGGGAAAAGAGTAAGTCACGTGAGACAAAGGCAAAGATAGAGGATGCCATGCTTAAAAAGGGGTACAGAAGAGACTGCTGTATTATTGCAGTCGGTGGCGGTGTGGTAACCGACTTATCAGGCTTTATTGCAGGAACCTACGGCAGAGGAGTGCCGTTTATCAACTATGCAACCACCCTTCTAGCGGCGGCAGATGCATCGGTAGGTGGCAAGACAGCAATTGATACACCTCTTGCTACCAACACCATAGGTCTGTTCAAGCAGCCCCAAAAGGTATATATAGACATAGCTGCCTGGAAAACACTGCCACAGCGCCAGATGGCAAGCGGTATGGCAGAGACCATCAAGCATGCATGCTTAGGCAGCGAGGATATGTTTGAATTTATAGAGGAAAATCTGGATGATATATATTCATTCAAGAAATTTGCATGTGAGTATATCGCAGAAAATAACTGCCGTATCAAGTACAATGTGGTCATGAAGGATGAGCGAGAGGCGGGACTTCGCGAAACCTTAAATCTGGGCCACACAGTAGGCCGGGCAATCGAGACAGTCAGCGACTACAAGCTGTTGCATGGAGAGGCACTGTCGATTGGAATGGCAGCACAGGCACTTATGTCAGCACGGCTTGGCTATATGTCAGAGGAGCAGGCAGAGCGCGTGATAAAGCTCTATGAGAGAGCCGGTCTTCCGACACGTATACCTGACTATATAGACAGGGAGGCACTTGTTAAAAAGCTCTACACCGACAAAAAGGTGAGAGATGGCAAGCTGCGTTTCGTGCTCCAAAAGGGCATAGGAGCCACTGTTGAGTTTGCACCGGGAGTGTATGCAAAGCCTATAGAGGAAAGTCTGGCGCGAGAAATTATAATGGAGCTGTAGATTAAATAATTACAACCCCATGTGTAAATTCATTTTGCTGTGAATGACACAGCCTGCCATACAAATCAGCGGCAAAAATATCCTTGGAAATAAGCTCGTACGGAGCATCAGCGACTTTTGTAATAATAGGCGCTGATGCTCTTTTTTTTGAGGAGATGCATAAGCTCTCCTGATGATTTTTTGAAACCGAGTATGCGCAGATAAGGATTATCCATACATATATTAAAATCATCATTCTCAATACCAAGTAAAATATGCGTGAGGACTCTCGAAATACGCGTATAAGTCAGATTTTTACTCTTCAGTAAGTTACAAAACTGCGTAAAACTTTCATATTTATAAATATTTTTAACTATCTTTGCAGAAAGCTCCTTTGTACAGTCTGCATACTGCGCAAAGCCTTTATCCTTCCCAGTCAGCAGGCGATAGTAAAGCATTTCAGAAATATCATCCGGAAACACAATATGACCGCCTAAAATACAATTGACAAGAATATCGGCGCAGTCTGATGGCATTAGCTGACTGAACTTTGTGGAAATCCATGAATTATCAAGCTGCATATTAGTAATAGTGTTGTGTTTGTCTATATCAATTAAGGTCGAAATCACCCCGCGCACAGCTGTAGCGGAAGAAAACTCACTTGTCGAATCAGTGCTGTGATATCCTTCACCGACGCGCTGAATAGGAAATCCTGTAATATCACAGTCCATCAAAGCCTTCTCATACTCAATGGCCAGAATATTATTGGGTGAAGCTATGAAAGCATCTAATTTCTCGGAAGCGCTGTCATAGGTATCTCGAAAATATTCACATAGCGCTCTGCTCCTGGCCGCAGGAAAGCTCATCCCGCCCTGAATCAGCCTGGCAAGAGAGGCGGAATACTCAGAAGGCGGATTCTTAAGCACGCCAGCAACAAGCTTTGTAAGCTCATGGTCCACAGACTCCACACCATAGCACAGCATGTCCACCACACCTGTGTTTTTGAGTACACTGACTCCGCCACCGGCAAAAAACTCGGCAGAAGCAGTGGCAAAGACCGATGGAAGTTCAAGCACCAGGTCGGCACCGCTCAAAAGAGCCATGCGTGTGCGCTCGTATTTGTCAATGATGGCAGGCTCACCTCTTTGCACGAAATCACCGCTCATTACTACGACGATATAATCAGCAGATGTCTGCCTTTTAATCTGCTCTAGCTGATATTTGTGCCCATTGTGGAATGGATTGTATTCGGTAATCACACCTGCAACCTTCATGTTTGCTGCTCCTTTAATCAATAATGTTTTTTTTAGAGTTCAAAACCATAATACCACAAAAACACCCTTGTCGCATTTGAAAAATAAGTTTATACTAACAATAGTATTGTAATTTTAAACCAAAGGAGACAAAACAATGAATGTATTAGTAATTAATTGCGGTAGTTCATCACTGAAATACCAGCTCATCAATTCAGATTCAGAGGAGGTACTTGCAAAAGGACTCTGCGAGAGAATCGGAATCGATGGCAGACTCGTATATCAGAAAGAGGGTCTTGATAAGGAAATCACAGAGGCACCTATGCCAACACATAAAGAGGCCATCCAGATGGTACTCGATGCACTTGTAAATCCAAAGACAGGCGCAGTAAAATCACTTGCAGAGATCGATGCAGTAGGACATCGTGTAGTGCACGGCGGAGAAAAATTCTCAGACTCAGTAGTCATCACAGAGGAAGTAATCGCACAGGTAGAGGAGTGCAACGACCTTGCACCTCTTCACAACCCTGCAAATATTATCGGAATCAGAGCATGCCAGGCACTTATGCCAAATGTACCAATGGTAGGTGTATTTGATACAGCGTTCCACCAGACCATGCCGGAGAAGGCATACCTGTACGGACTTCCTTACGAGTATTATGAGAAATACAAGGTTAGAAGATACGGCTTCCACGGCACAAGCCACAGCTTCGTATCAAAGGAGGCAGCAAGCTACCTTGGAATGGACTTAAACAACTCAAAGATTATCGTAGCACACCTTGGAAACGGAGCTTCAGTCAGCGCAGTATTAAACGGTAAATGCGTAGATACATCAATGGGACTTACACCACTTGAGGGACTCGTAATGGGAACACGTTCAGGTGATATCGACCCATCAATCATGGAGTTCATCGCAAAGAAAGAAAACCTTGATATCGATGGTGTGATGAATGTGCTCAACAAGAAGTCAGGAGTAGCCGGCATGTCAGGAGTATCAAGTGACTTCAGAGACCTTGAGGCAGCCTACAATGAGGGCAACGAGCGTGCCATCGCAGCAGTAGAGGTATTCAGCTACAGGGTAGCAAAATACATCGGAGCATATGCAGCAGCAATGAACGGAGTAGATGCCATCGCATTCACAGCAGGAATCGGTGAGAACACAAGCTTTGTAAGAGAAAAAAATTATGGCATATTTAGGCTACCTGGGCATAAAGATTGACCGTGTAACAAACGACAAGACACGCGGCGTGGAGGCACTTATCTCAACAGCAGATTCAAGCGTAAAGGTATGCGTCATCCCTACAAACGAGGAGCTTGCAATCTGCCGTGAGACAGTAAAGCTTGTTGGCTAATAAAAAGCAAAAAGTTGTGGATAAATTATAAAATTTTGTTGACAAACACCACTCCAATATGTATAATTGGTTAGGTGTGAATAGGAGAGAACTATGATTGATATATCAACCATTGTAAAATCTATAAATAAAGAGACAACAATTGAGACAGAGCTTACGCTCACATCATTTGAGTCGCGTTTAGGAGATTATCCTATTCTGAAAAAGCAGCCGATATCACTTCATATCTCAAACGTGGAGAATGCAGCAGTGCACATCACGGGAACAGTAGATATAGACATAGCGATACCGTGTAGCCGATGCTTGGAAGAAGTTCCAACAAACATGCATTTTGACATTGACAAGACTCTGAAAATCACAGACGGAGCATTAGTCGATGAAGAGATGGAGGAAACTGACTACCTGATTGGGTTTGAACTCGATGTAGATAAACTTGTCTACGCCGAAATTCTGGTGAACTGGCCAATGAGAGTTCTGTGCAAAGACGATTGCAAAGGTATTTGTAAAGTCTGCGGGATGAACTTGAATAAAGGCACCTGCAGTTGCGATAGTTTTGTACCGGATCCAAGAATGGCAGCGTTCCAGGATATATTTAACAAGTTTAAGGAGGTGTAAACAAATGTCAATTTGTCCAAAGAATAAATCTTCTAAGGGAAGAAGAGATAAGAGAAGAGCAAACTGGAAAATGTCTGCTCCTACTTTAGTAAAATGCAGCAAATGTGGAGAGCTTATGATGCCACACAGAGTTTGCAAGAACTGCGGATCATACAACAAAAAAGAAATCATTCCTCAGGACTAATAGTAGAAAACCAGTAAAATTAAGGATTGAACGATATCGTTCAATCCTTTTTGATTGATTTTATCCCTTTTTATCCCATAATAAAATGAAGGTACTTTTTGCTTGTATATAGCTTGCAGGGATGTTATTATACTGAGAGGATATTTAGATATTAAAGAAAGAAGGAAGCAAACTATCATGAATAATATAGACGATTTAGTTGAAATCTATGAGTGCCCGCTCTGTGGCGGGGCCGGGATTCTCGAGGAGGACTGCGGCAGCTCATATTATGTGACATGTCTTGAGTGCGGATGCCACTCAGTAAATATTGATTTCAAGTCAGACGATGACAGACTTGATGCAGCAAAGCGCACTGCTGATTTATGGAACTGTGGCAAGGTTATTTCAATGAGTCCGGGAGAATGATGGAAGCCATATAGAGTAGTGAATTGGTTATTGATTTATACCTATGATTATAGTATATTTTATTTAATCAATTAGTAGTTTGCTTTTTAGCAGGCACAGGGAGGTCACAATGCAAAAGTACAACAAGGGTCGCACTCGATGCAATGGGTGGCGACAATGCACCCGCAGAGGTAGTAAAGGGTGCGGTAGATGCGGTTAACAAAAGAAATGATATAAAGATATTTCTTGTAGGACAGAAGGTACCGGTAGAGAGGGAGCTTTCTTTGTATACATATCCTAAGGAGCAGATAGAGATAGTAGATGCGCCTGAGGTTATAGAGATGGCAGAACCACCGGTTGGGGCAATCAGACGAAAGAAGCAGTCATCAATCGTTGTTGGCATGAATATGGTCAAGAATAAAGAGGCTGATGCATTTGTTTCGGCAGGAAGCTCAGGTGCTGTACTTGTCGGAGGACAGGTAATAGTCGGCAGGATAAAGGGCATACAAAGGCCGCCTTTGGCACCGCTTATTCCGACTGAGAGGGGAGTATCCCTGCTCATAGACTGTGGAGCCAATGTGGATGCCAGAGCTGAGCATCTGGTACAGTTTGCAAAGATGGGCTCTATCTATATGGAGCATGTTGTCGGCGTGAAGAATCCAAAGGTTGCACTGGTCAATATCGGTGCAGAGGAGGAGAAAGGTAATGCCCTGGTAAAGGAGACTATGCCGCTTCTTAGAGAGTGCACAGATATCAATTTTGTCGGAAGCATTGAGGCAAGGGATATTCCAAAGGGAGATGCAGATGTTATAGTCTGTGAGGCTTTCACGGGCAATGTCATATTAAAGCTCTACGAGGGCCTTAGCTCTACTCTTATTGGGGTTATCAAGAAGGGTCTCATGAGCACATTAAAGAGCAAGATAGGAGCTGCACTTGCACTTCCGGCTCTTAAGAATACGCTAAAGTCATTTGATGCGACTGAGTACGGCGGAGCACCGCTTTTAGGATTGAATGGTCTTGTGGTAAAGACACACGGCAGCTCAAGGCAAAGGAAATCACTAACTCTGTTTTCCAATGTGTTACATTTAAGGAAAAAAAGAGATTAATGATAAAATTAAAGAATATATTATTAATAAGCCGGCTGATTAGATAGCAGTACTGCTGTATGATTGGTCACTATAAACAGAAATGAGAGGTATTAAAAATGGAATTTGAGAAGCTTAGAGACATTATTGTCGAGGTACTTAACGTGGATGAGACCGAGGTTACTATGGAGTCAACCTTCATTGATGATCTTGGCGCTGACTCTCTGGATGTATTCCAGATTATCATGGGTATCGAGGAAGAGTTCGATATCGAGATTCCTAATGAGGAAGCAGAGAAAATCGTCACTGTAGGCGATGCTGTTGAGCAGATTAAAAAGCTGTAAGCGAGCAGTAGTATGTTTAACTAATGAAAAGCCCTTTATTATGAGGGCTTTTCGTTATACTCACGGAACATGTAAAATGGATAGATATAGAAATAGAGGAAAAATTATGGCAGATTTAAATGAATTTCAAAGCAAAATAGGCTATACGTTCAAGAACCGACATCTGCTTGAGCAGGCGCTGACACACAGCTCGTATGCCAATGAAAAGCACATGAAAAAGCATTCTGATAACGAACGTCTGGAGTTTTTGGGCGATGCTGTTTTGGAAATAGTTTCAAGTGAGTTTTTGTTTATCAATTATCCGCAAAAGCCTGAGGGTGAGCTTACCAAGCTGCGCGCAAGCATTGTTTGTGAGCCGACTCTTGCACTTTGTACAAAGCCACTTGACCTTGGAAAGTACTTACGTCTTGGCAGGGGCGAGGATCATACAGGTGGAAGAAAGAGAAAATCGATTCTTTCTGATGCACTTGAGGCAGTGATTGGAGCAATTTATTTAGATGGTGGTTTTACTAATGCAAAGGAGTTTGTGCTTAGGTTTATCATGACTGATATTGAGAATAAGCAGCTCTTTTATGATAGCAAGACTATCCTTCAGGAGCTTATACAGGGCAGACACGAGCAGCTTTCCTATGAACTTATTGATGAGAGCGGTCCGGACCATGACAAGCAGTTTACAGTTGCGGTGCTTGTGGACGGCGAGCGTGTCAGCGAGGGAGAAGGCCACACAAAGAAGGCGGCGGAGCAGCAGGCTGCATATCAGGCACTTCTTTTGTACAGAAACAGGGAATAGGAGTTTTTAATGTATTTAAAGAGTTTGGAAGTACAGGGCTTTAAGTCCTTTGCCAACAAAATTGTTTTTGAGTTCCACAACGGCATCACAGGTATTGTCGGGCCAAACGGTAGTGGAAAGAGTAATGTCGCCGATGCGGTCAGATGGGTGCTCGGTGAGCAGAGCGCAAAAGCAGCTTCGTGGTGCCAGCATGCAGGATGTCATTTTTGCAGGCACTGAGAACAGGAAGCCGCTTGGATATGCGTATGTTGCTATCACTCTTGATAATTCAGACCATTCGCTTGCGATTGATTTCAATGAGGTTACGGTTGCCAGACGTGTTTATCGGTCAGGGGAGAGTGAGTATCTAATCAATGGCAATCCGTGCAGACTCAAGGAGGTTTCGGAGCTTTTCTATGATACCGGTATCGGTAAAGAGGGCTATTCCATCATTGGACAGGGCCAGATTGACAGGATTTTAAGTGGAAAGCCGGAGGAGAGGCGAGAGCTGTTTGATGAGGCTGCCGGCATTGTGAAGTTTAAAAAGAGAAAGCTTACAGCACAAAAGAAGCTCGATAATGAGCGAGAGAACCTTGTGCGTGTCAATGATATCCTGACAGAGCTTGAGAGACAGGTAGGTCCGTTACAGAGACAGTCCGAGAAGGCTCATACATATCTTAAAAAGAGAGAAGAACTGAAGAACTACGATGTCAACATGTTTTTGCTTGAATCAGCGCGTATTGAGACCGAGCTTAAGTCAGCTGATGAGAAATACGCTATTGCGGATGACGAGCTAAAGGAGACCAACGCCACATACGAGAGCATCAAGGCAGAGTATGAGAGGCTTGGGAACGATATGCAGCAGATGGATGAGCGTATCGAGTCTCTTCGTGAGAGCATTACAAGCACTTCATCCACCAGACAGAAGCTTGAGAATCAGATAGAGCTTTTAAAGGAGCAGATTCACACGGCCGAAATGACGGATGAGCATTTGCAGTCGCGTCTTTTAGCTATCGAAAAGGAAAAGGCGCAGCGTCTTAAAAGCAGGAAAGAGTATGATGACAAAAAAGCTGCACTCGAAGCTGATATAGAGCAGATGAAGCAGAACGAGCTTCTTGCGGTAAACGAGCATGAGGCTGTGCTTGCAGAGGTTAACCGCTGCAATGACGGACTGGAAAAGGGCAAGAATGAGCTTATCGCCCTGCTTCAGGGGCGAGGCAGTATCCAGTCAAGGCAGCAGCGTTTTGCCACTATGCTTGAGCAGATTAATATCAGAAAGGCAGAGCTTACCAAGCGTCTTAGATAGAAAGACAAGGGAAGCAGGGCTTGATGATATATTGGATGAGGCTAATAAGAAGCTTAATGCTGTCAATGAAGAGATAGCCGGTTTAAAGGAAAAGGAGTCGGCTCTTTTGGCAAAGGCCAGGGAGTGGAGAGATAAGTCCAGAGAGAATGCCCGCCTGATGGAGGAGGCTTCCACAGAGTATCATAAGTCTGTTTCCAGGCTTGAGTCACTTAAAAATATTGCTGAGCGCTATGATGGCTATGGTAACAGCATCAAGCGTGTTATGGAGCAGAAGGCTAAAAATCCGGGGCTTCTCGGAGTAGTTTCAGATCTTATCCAGGTGGATAAGCGCTATGAGATAGCGATAGAGACAGCCTTAAGCGGTAATATCCAGAATATTGTCACGGAGGATGAGGCCACAGCCAAAAAAGATGATTGGCTTTTTGAAGGCCAATCATTTTGGTCGGGCTACGTTTTTACCTCTTACAAGTGTGCGTGCAAACAGAAATACAAAAATGAGGCGGCACTCGGCGAAAATGGTGTGCTTGGCATTGCAAATAAGCTGGTGAAGTGTGATCCGAAGTTTGATGAGGTTGTTGCATACCTGCTCGGCAGAGTGATTGTGGTGGACACAATTGACAATGCCATTGCGCTTGCAAAGAAAAATCACTATTCACTCCATATTGTGACTGTCGAGGGCGAGTATCTGGCACCGGGAGGCTCTATGTCCGGTGGTGCGTTTAAAAATTCATCCAATCTGCTTGCGAGAAATCGTGAGATTGAGGAGCTTGAAAAAGAGAGTTGATCAGACTAAGACAAAGCTTAAAGAGCTTAGAGCCAGAAAGGATGATATTGCGACTGCTATTGCGCTTGGCGAGGAGGATATAGCAGCCACAAAGACCTTGCTGCAGGAGAAGTATATTGAGCAGAACACAGCACAGATTTCTGTTGACAGGGCAGACCAGCAAAAGAAGGAGAGTGCGAATGTCTACGAGGATCTGAGCACAGAAAATGCTGAGATTGAAAAACAGCTCGAAGAGATAAATCAGGGCAAGAAGGATATTGCAGCGCAGCTTGAGGCGTCAAAGCAGCGTGAGGAGCAGCTTGAGAAGGAAAACAGCTCATACAGTGAGATACTTGAGAAGCAGGGAGTACTTGAGCAGGAGGCTTCACACAAGGCCGCTGCCATTTCACTTGAGCTTGCAAATATTACAAAGACGGCAGAGTTTGCTATAGAAAATATCAATCGTATCAATTCAGAGATAGAGAAATTTGATGAGCAGAAGGAAAGCCTTGTGGAAGGTGCAGCTGCTGCAAAGGATGATATTAAAAAGAAGCAGGCTGATATTGATGCAATCACACAGACAATTCTGGCATCAAAGGACAACAATTCTAAGCTTGACGAACAGCTTAGGGAGAGCCTTACAAAAAAAGGAAAAGATGTCTGAGGATTACAGAGGCTTTTTTGCAAAGCAGGAGGAAGTTTCAAAGAAACAGGCTGATCTGGATAAGGAGCTTTTCAGACTGAACAGCCAGAGAGAGAAGCTTAAGGAGGCTTCAGAGACTCAGACCAACTACATGTGGGATGAATATGAGCTTACTCCGCATGCGGCAGCAGAGCTTAGAAATGATGCATACGATGATCTGCCTTCATTAAAGAAGCTGATTGCAGGCATAAAGGACGAAATCAGACGCCTCGGCGATGTAAATGTCAATGCTATCGAGGAATACAGGGAGATTTCAACGCGTTATGAGTTCTTAAAGGGACAGCATGATGACCTTATCGAGGCTGAAAAGACTCTGGTTGGCATCATTGATGAGCTTGACAGTGGTATGAGAAAGCAGTTTACAGAGAAGTTTGCTGAGATTTAGAGAGAGTTTGACAAGTCCTTTAAGCAGCTTTTTGGTGGTGGACATGGTTCCCTGGAGCTTGTGGAGGATGAGGATATACTGGAGTGTGGCATCAGAATCGTCGCACAGCCGCCCGGAAAGAAGCTTCAGAATATGATGCAGATGTCCGGTGGAGAAAAGGCGCTCACCGCTATTGCACTTTTGTTTGCCATTCAGGCACTTAAGCCATCACCGTTTTGTCTGCTTGATGAGATTGAGGCGGCGCTTGATGACTCAAACGTTTCGCGCTATGCAAATTATCTGAACAAGCTTACAAAGAACACACAGTTTATCGTTATCACACACAGACGTGGTACGATGGCAGCAGCGGACAGGCTCTATGGTATCACCATGCAGGAAAAGGGTGTTTCCACACTCGTTTCAGTAAATCTGATAGAGAATGATCTGACGCAGTAAAATTTTATTTATGGAGAGTTGAAATGGAAGAAAAAGAAAAGAAGCCGGGCTTTTTTAAGAGGCTCGTTTCAGGACTGACAAAGACCAGAGACAATATTGTTTCAGGCATAGATTCACTTTTCAGTGGATTTTCGCATATAGATGATGATTTTTATGAGGAGATTGAGGAGATTCTCATCATGGGAGATCTCGGAGTGAGAGCTACAGAGAGTATCATCGAGGATCTGCAGAGGAAGGTGAAGGAGCAGCACATCAAGGAGCCGGCAGAGTGCAAGGAACTCTTGATTGAGAGCATCAAGGAGCAGATGAAGGTGGAGGAGACAGCCTACAGATTTGAAAATGAAAAATCTGTTGTGCTTGTAATCGGTGTCAACGGAGTAGGAAAGACTACCACTGTCGGAAAGCTTGCAGGAAAGCTCAAGGAACAGGGCAAGAAGGTAGTTATTGCAGGTGCCGATACCTTCAGGGCGGCAGCAGGCGACCAGCTGAAGGAATGGGCAAACCGCGCCGGAGTTGATATGATTGGCGGTGCCGAGGGTGCTGACCCGGGAGCTGTTGTATATGATGCAGTTGCAGCTTCAAAGGCCAGAAACGCAGATGTGCTTCTCGTGGATACAGCCGGAAGACTCCACAACAAAAAAGAATCTGATGAATGAGCTCGGAAAGATTAATAAAATCCTGGAGAGTGAGTATCCGGATGCGTACAGAGAGACGCTCGTCGTGCTTGATGCGACCACAGGCCAGAATGCACTGGTTCAGGCGAGAGAGTTTTCTGATGTGGCAAAGATTTCGGGCATCGTGCTTACTAAGATGGATGGTACGGCAAAGGGCGGTATCGCTGTAGCGATACAGTCGGAGCTTTCAGTGCCGGTCAAGTATATCGGAGTCGGTGAGACTATCGATGATTTGCAGAAATTTGATTCGGACGAGTTCGTGAATGCATTGTTTGATACTAAAACGGAATAATTTGAGAATATCTTTGAGCGTATAAGTTATATTGTTTATAATAATCTGATATATCAGTTTATATATATCTGTACGGAATTTTTGGTATAATATAATGAAAAATAACTATTCAGAACCACTGAGAACAATGCATTTTTGCGAATAATGTGTGGGTGGGTATGAATAGTTATACCGAAGAAATGAAAGGGAGAACAAATATGCTGACATTAGATAAATTTGAAGAAGCAAGTGAGAAGGTCAAGGAGGTCACCCTTGAGACAAAGCTCATTTACAGTGACTTTTTAAGTGACCAGACAGGCAATAAAGTATATCTGAAGCCTGAAAATATGCAGTTTACCGGAGCTTACAAGGTCAGAGGGGCGTACTACAAGATAAGCACACTCACAGATGAGGAGAGGGCAAAGGGACTCATCACAGCATCTGCAGGAAACCATGCGCAGGGTGTTGCGTATGCTGCAAAGTGCTATGGCTGCAAGGCGGTCATCGTGATGCCTACCACCACACCTCTTATCAAGGTAAACCGTACGAAAAACTACGGGGCGGAGGTTGTGCTTTACGGAGATGTTTATGATGAAGCCTGTGCCAAGGCATATGAGCTTGCAGAGAAAGAGGGCTATACATTTATCCATCCGTTTGATGATTTAGCTGTCGCAACAGGACAGGGAACTATTGCTATGGAGATATTCAAGGAGCTTCCTCTTGTTGAATACATCCTCGTTCCAATCGGAGGCGGAGGACTGGCAACAGGTGTATCCACACTTGCAAAGCTATTAAATCCAAAGATTAAGGTTATCGGAGTGGAGCCGGCCGGCGCCAATTGTATGCAGGAGTCATTTAAGAATGGAAAAGTGACCACTTTACCAAGCGTAAATACTATTGCAGACGGAACAGCGGTAAAGACACCGGGCTCAAATATTTTCCCATACATAAAGAAAAATCTTGATGATATTATCACAGTGGAGGATGACGAGCTTATCGTGGCCTTCCTTGACATGGTTGAGAATCACAAGATGATAGTCGAAAACTCAGGTCTTCTGACTGTAGCTGCGCTTAAGCATCTCGGAGTAAAGGACAAGAGAGTGGTTTCTATCCTAAGTGGCGGCAACATGGATGTCATTACCATGTCATCAGTTGTACAGCAGGGCCTTATTTTCAGAGACAGGATCTTTACTGTTTCAGTGCTTCTGCCTGACAAACCGGGCGAGCTTGCCAAGGTTGCGCAGACTCTTGCCGATGTACAGGGAAATGTAATCAAGCTGGAACATAACCAGTTTGTCACTACAAACAGAAGTGCGGCTGTCGAGCTTCGCATCACGCTTGAGTGTTTTGGTACAGAGCACAAGGAGCAGATTATTGCTGCGCTCGAGAAGAAGGGCTATAAGCCAAGAATTGTACGCACTATGATATAAAAATAAAAGTATCAAGTATTTTTACTTGACACCGGGCAAACTATGTGTTATTCTACCATAGGTTCGAGGGAAAAAGAGGATACTTGATATGGAAGAAAAAAACTTGAACAGGCATATTTATATGATTTCTACGGTGAGCTTTTTGAATGAGCATCAGCGTCAGGTATATGAGGATTTTGTCTTCAATGATTTGTCACTCGGTGAGATTGCATCCGAGGAGGGATTTCCGTCAGGGTGTTGCCGATCTGATTAAGAGATGCAATAAGAAGCTGCTTGACTATGAGGCAAAGCTGCATCTTGTTGAAAAGTTCATGTCCATAAAGAGTGACATACGAAAGATTCATGAGCTGACAAATGATTTTAAGAAATCACATAATGAGCTATTAATGAATGAAATCGAAGCTATTTCGAATCAGATACTAGAGGAGCTGTAATATGGCATTTGACAGTTTATCAGAAAAACTGCAGAACGTTTTTAAGAATCTCCGCAGCAAGGGAAAGCTTAGTGAGGATGATGTAAAGGCTGCTCTTAAAGAGGTTAAGATGGCACTCCTTGAGGCCGATGTTAACTTCAAGGTTGTTAAGCAGTTCACAAAGAGTGTTCAGGAGAGAGCAATCGGACAGGATGTCATGAATGGTCTCAATCCCGGCCAGATGGTCATCAAAATCGTAAATGAAGAGATGATTAAGCTTATGGGCTCTGAGACAACAGAGATTGCTTTCAGACCGGGCAAGGAGCTTACCGTTATCATGATGGTAGGTCTTCAGGGAGCCGGTAAGACAACCACTACAGCAAAAATTGCCGGAAAGCTTAAGAGCAAGGGCAAGAAATCACTGCTTGTAGCCTGTGATGTGTATCGTCCGGCTGCGATTGAGCAGTTAAAGATAAATGGCGAGAAGCAGGGCGTTGAGGTTTTCTCAATGGGTGATAAAAACAAGCCTGCCGACATCGCAAAGGCCGCCGTGGAGCACGCTAAGAAAAACGATTTCAATGTTGTTATCATCGATACTGCCGGACGTCTTCATATTGATGAGGATATGATGGCAGAGCTTATTGAGATAAAAGAAGCTACTGATGTTTTCCAGACCATCCTCGTGGTTGATGCCATGACAGGTCAGGATGCGGTAAATGTAGCAGGTACCTTTGATGAAAAGATAGGAATTGACGGAGTTGTCATCACAAAGCTTGATGGTGACACCAGAGGTGGAGCGGCGCTTTCAATCAGAGCCGTTACAGGAAAGCCGATACTATACGCAGGTATGGGAGAGAAGCTTTCAGACCTTGAGCAGTTCTATCCGGAGCGTATGGCTTCAAGAATCCTCGGCATGGGATGTGCTTTCCATGATTGAGAAGGCGCAGGAGAACATTGATGAGGAACAGGCCAAGAAGCTTGAGCAGAAGATGCGCAAAAAAATGAGTTTGATTTTGAGATGTACCTTGATTCGATGAGTCAGATGAAGAAGATGGGCGGTCTTTCAAGCGTGATGGGCATGATGCCGGGCATGGGTATCGGTGGAGGCAAGATGCCGGATATTGATACAGATGAAGCTGAAAAGGGCATGGCCCGCACAGAGGCAATCATCTATTCCATGACACCTGAGGAAAGACGAAATCCAAAGCTTCTTAATCCAAGCCGCAAGGCTCGTATAGCAAGAGGCGCAGGTGTGGATGTATCAGAGGTCAACAGACTTGTAAAGCAGTTTGAGCAGACAAAGAAGTTCATGAAGCAGATGCCCGGCATGATGGGCGGCAAGAAGGGACGCCGTGGAGGCGGTGGTCTTGGAGGCTTATTCAAAGGACTTCCGTTTTAATGGATTTCATTAAAGGAATTTCATTAAAGAATTTCATGTTTTGTTAACAAAAGTATTTATTTTACTTTTGATATATATTATTCAATAAACCTATGAGGAGGTGAAACAAAATGGCAGTAAAGATCAGATTAAGAAGAATGGGACAGAAGAAAGCTCCTTTCTATAGAATCGTAGTTGCAGACTCTAGATCACCAAGAGATGGAAGATGCATCGAGGAGATCGGAACATACGATCCAACTAAGGATCCTAGCGAGTATCATGTAAATGAGGAATTAGCTAAGAAATGGTTATCAAACGGCGCACAGCCAACTGAGACAGTAGCTAGAATCTTCAAGAGTGCTGGTATCGAGAAATAGGATAAAGAGGTGGCGTAATGAAAGAATTAGTTGAAGTAATTGCAAAATCTTTAGTTGATTATCCGGATGAGGTTAATGTAAGTGAGACCGAAAACGAGAAAGCAATTGTTTTGGAATTACGTGTTGCACAGTCTGACATGGGCAAAGTGATCGGCAAGCAGGGACGTATTGCTAAGGCTATTCGTTCAGTTGTTAAGGCCGCAGCCTCTAAAGAAGACAAAAAGGTTATTGTTGAGATAGTACAGTAACATAAAGGCATCTCTTATGAGATGCCTGTTTTTTTATAATTTAAATTAACTATTCAGAACCTGTATTGTATGGTTTTGAGAATGTGCGTGGGCTGAATAGTTATGATTTATATTAATATCAGGAGACAGAGAATGGAAGATTTACTACAGGTAGGTGTGATTACGAGCACACACGGCATTCGCGGTGAGGTAAAGGTGTTCCCAACCACTGACGATGCAGCTCGTTTTAAAAAGCTTAAAAATGTCATTCTGGATAATGGCAAAGAGCGCAGGGATTTGGAAATAACTTCTGTCAAATTTTTCAAGAACCAGGTTATCTTGAAATTTAAGGGCATAGATGACATAAATGATGTAGAAAAATATAAAAAGGCACCTCTTTTTTTGTGACAAGGGAAAATGCGGTGCCACTTGAGGAAAACGAGTACTTTATAGCTGATCTTATCGGGCTTTCCGTCACATCAGACGAAGGAGAGGAGCTTGGAGTTATAGATGATGTGCTCCAGACCGGTGCCAATGATGTGTATGTTGTTAAGAAAGCTGGGGCAAATGATCTGCTGATTCCGGCAATAAAGGATTGTATACTGGACGTTGATGTGGAAAATGGCACGATGAAGGTGCATCTGCTGGCAGGTTTGAGATAGCTGCATTTCAAACTGCAAAAACCGTAAAATGAGATATAAAATTGAACAAAATCATACATTTTAAATCGTAAAACTGTAAAACAGGATGATATAGGAGATATAGGAAATGAGATTTCATGTGCTGACCTTATTCCCACAGATGATAGAACAGGGACTGTCAGAGAGTATCACAGGCAGAGCTTTAAAACAGAATATTATATCACTCAATACGGTAAATATCAGGGATTTTGCGCACAATAAGCACAATAAGGTTGATGATTACACATATGGTGGCGGTGCAGGGATGCTTATGCAGGCAGAGCCGGTGTATCAGGCTGTGCGCAGTGTGGTGAGTCAGATCAATAAATGTAATCAGGTCCACTCAGGTGATAATTCAGAGAAAAATATCGCCGATGAAAATATATTATATGAAAATACATCATATAAAAAATACAGCAGAAGAAATAAAAAATCACAATGCGCGTCTGATTTATGTTACTCCACAGGGCAGCGTGTTCAACCAGCAGATGGCAGCAGAATTTGCAAAGTGTGATGACCTCATTTTTCTATGTGGACACTATGAGGGGATTGACGAGCGCGTGCTGGAGGAGACGGTAACGGATTATGTCTCTATCGGTGACTATGTTCTAACAGGCGGAGAACTGCCGTCGATGGTGATGATAGATGCAATTTCACGTCTGGTTCCTGGGGTGCTGCACAATGACATTTCGGCAGAGACAGAGTCGTTTCATGGCAATCTGCTCGAATACCCTCAGTACTCACGTCCTGTTGAGTGGCATGACAAAAAGGTGCCTGAGGTACTCATGTCAGGCAATCAGAAAAAGATTGATGCATGGCGCCTTGAAAAGTCTGTTGAGCGCACAAAGGAGCGCAGACCGGATTTGTATGCCGGGTTTAAAAGACTTGATAAATGCAGAGAGTTTCTTATGAAAAATAAACTGCTTCATATTGATATGATAGAGCTTATAAACAGGGGCTGCGCCGAGATACTGTTTGAGGCAGATGGCGAATATCTGCTTCGGGACATGGTCTCAAAGGTATGCTTTCATACAAGACCGGATGAGGGCGAGTCGAAGCTTATTGATTTGGTGCAGGAAGATGCCACAAAGCCTGTTGATAAATACAGCAGTCAGCATATTCCAGAAAATGTTACAGATCAGATTGTAAATGGCATAGTGCTTCACCAGCAAAGATATGTTGAGCTCTTTACAGCAAATGGATTTAATGAGACTGTAGAGTGCATGCAGGCTGTATATACAAACAAAGAAAAGCTATCTGTCAGCGGACTGTACAGACCGGATGGAAGGCCGATGCCGAATGGCTTAATTATAAGAAAGCTGGATGCAGCTGATATACAGGAGGCTGCGCCAATGTACCCGGGCTTTGACAATCCGGACTATATCATAGAAAGAATAGAGGCAGGGGCAGTCTATGGCGCTTTTTTTGGTGATAATACTGCTGATGATACCATTAATACCCTCGCTGGAATTATCGGAATCCATGAGGAGGGCAGCATAGGCATGCTCTATGTAAAGCCGCAGTACAGGCATCAAAAGCTTGCCACAGCACTTGAAACATATGCATTCAACAGGGCACTGGAGAACGGATGGATACCATATGGACAGATAATCGTGGGCAATGATGCGTCTATGAGGCTGCAGGAGAGTATGGGATTGCATTTTTCAAAATCACCCGTATACTGGATGACTAAAAATAATGCATGAGGTAGGCAGAAGATAGTAAAAAATACTTGCAAATCCCATGAATCTGTGGTAAAGTACCAATGTTGTGAATAAAAGAGATGGTCCTCTGTTGTGAAAATAGTAGTAGCATTAAGAACGTCAAAATAATTAGGAGGTCACAAAATGAACGCAAGTGAAATTATTAAGAGCATCGAGAACGAGCAGTTAAAGGCCGAGGCACCTGAGTTTTCTGTAGGAGATACTGTAAAGGTATACGGAAAAATCAAAGAGGGTAACCGCGAGAGAATCCAGGTATTCGAGGGAACAGTAATCAAAAAGCAGAACGGATCAAACCGTACAACATTCACAGTTAGAAAGCTTTCTAACGGTGTAGGTGTTGAGAAGACATGGCCACTCCACTCACCAAACGTAGAGAAGGTTGAGATTGTACGTAAAGGTAAAGTACGTCGTGCTAAGCTTTACTACTTAAGAGACCGTATCGGAAAAGCTGCTAAGGTTAAAGAGCTTGTAAAATAATATTTTTACGCGAAAGAGACCATTTTCTGCGAGCAATCGTATGAGAATGGTCTTTAGTTTTCAGGGTTACAGCTTGCAACAAACATGAAAACAATATATAATTAAGATTACGCAATAAAATATTAGTTAGCAAGAGGTGTAAGATGTCCAGAAGACGAGCAGGACTTAGCTTTAGAAGGCAAAAAGAAGAAAATTTAATCTGCCATTGTTCAAGGAAATTGTTTCGTGGGTAGTGGAGCTGATTGTAGTGATAGGTCTGGCATATGTGCTGGTGTCATTTTTCGGTATACGTACAAATGTAGTGGGCCAGGCTATGGAGCAGACATTGGAGAACGATGATAATATTCTTGTGAACAGGTTTGCATATATCATGTCAAAGCCAAAGGCAGGAGATGTGATAGTATTTCTGCCAAACGGAAATAATAAGTCGCATTATTATGTCAGGAGAGTGGTAGCGGTGCCGGGAGATACTGTTCAGATAAAAGACGGCGCACTGTACGTGAATGATGAGCTGTACAAGGAATCAACGGACGTTGCCTCAATGGAGGATGCGGCTTGCCTCAGATCCTATAGAGCTAGAAAAGGACGAGTATTTTGTCCTTGGTGATAATCGCAATAACAGTGAGGACAGCCGCTATGCCAATATTGGCAATGTAAAGAGAGACTATATTATCGGCAAGGCATGGTTTAGATTTTCAGGCCTTGGAAGCTTTGAAACCATCAAGTAGCAATAGTTATAACAAATATAGATAAAGGACAGGTGAATTATGAACGTACAGTGGTATCCAGGCCATATGACGAAGGCGAAGCGTCAGATGCAGGAGGACATTAAATTAATAGATCTGGTTATAGAGCTTGTGGATGCAAGAATTCCGCTATCCAGCCGTAATCCGGACATTGACGAGCTTGGAAAAAACAAATACAGGCTCATTCTTATGAACAAGGCAGATCTGGCCGACAAGGAGCGCACCAGGGAGTGGAGTGCATTTTTCAAGGAAAAGGGCTTTTTTGTAGTCAGTCTTGATGCTAGAAGCAAGTCAGGCATGAAGAGCATCACAGATATCGTGATGGAGGCCTGCAAGGAAAAGATTGAAAGAGACCGAAAGCGTGGTATCAAAAACAGACCGGTAAGAGCTATGGTGGTGGGTATTCCAAACGTCGGAAAGTCCACATTTATCAACTCATACGCCGGAAAAGCCTGTGCCAAGACAGGAAACAAGCCGGGCGTGACAAAGGGCAAGCAGTGGATCAGGCTCAATAAAAAAGTGTTGAGCTGCTCGATACCCCGGGCATACTGTGGCCGAAATTTGAAGATCAGACAGTGGGACTTAGACTTGCGCTCATCGGTTCGATAAAGGATGAGATTTTAAATGTTGATGAGCTTGCCGTGGAGCTTGTAAAGTTCCTAAAAGCAGAGTATCCGGGGCTTTTGGCACAAAGATACGAGGTAAGCGAGGAAAAATGATATCATAGAGCTTATAAGTGCTGTCGCTGTCAACAGAAAATGCCTTTCAAAGGGAGGAGAGCCTGATTACAGCAAGGCGGCTGCACTCATCATAGATGATTTCAGAAGCGGTAAATTAGGCCATATCACTTTGGAGAGACCGGAGATATAGAAGAATAGTTACGAAGAATAGACGATAGGACAAGGATATGTCAGCAGAAAAAATAGGCGATATTAAGGAACAACTTAAAAGCATCACAGATTCACAGCTTACACAGTTCATTGAGGCATACGGCTCAGATGAAAGGGGCGGAGTGATTAAGCTTGTAGATAGTGCAAAAAAGCGTCTGGACAAGTATGAGAAGGAGCTTATCCGCACAGACGGTCTCAAGAAATATGAGCGTGAGTACGCATCATATGCTCATATTTGCGGCATAGATGAGGTGGGACGCGGACCGCTTGCAGGTCCGGTTGTGGCATGTGCAGTTATTCTGCCAAAGGACTGTGATATTTTATATATCAATGATTCAAAGAAGCTTACGGCTGCAAAGCGTGATGAGCTTTACGATGTCATAATGGAAAAGGCGGTTTCTGTAGGAATAGGTATGGCATCGCACGAGCGGATAGATGAGATAAATATACTGCAGGCTACATATGAGGCGATGAGACAGGCGATTAAAAAGCTTGATCCGGCACCGGATTTGACACTTAACGATGCAGTCACAATCCCGGGGGTGGATATAAAGCAGGTTCCGATTATAAAGGGAGATGCCAAAAGCATATCAATAGGGGCAGCCAGTATTGTGGCTAAGGTCACAAGGGATCGGATGATGGTTGAGTATGATAGAATATATCCCGGCTATGGATTTGCATCAAACAAGGGCTATGGCTCGGCAGAGCATATCAAGGCACTAAAGGAGATAGGACCATCACCGATACACAGGGCATCGTTTATACACAATTTTATTTAATATATTACAATTGTGCGGTTTTTACGAAGATGCCTGGGCGCTGAATAGTTACACATTCTGCTAAAAACCGTCAGTTCACAATAGGAGAGAAAATGACACTTCAACAACTCAGACAGGTACTTACAATTGCAGAATCCAATTCCATGAATGAGGCGGCAAAGAAGCTTTTTGTTTCACAGCCAAATCTGTCCGCCACAGTACGAGAGGTGGAGGAGGAGCTTGGAATCACGGTATTCATGAGAAATAACCGTGGAATTACAGTCACAGCGGAGGGCGAGGAGTTTTTAGGATACGCCAAACAGGTTGTGGAGCAGTATCATCTGCTTGAGAACCGGTATCTGAATGTGGAGTCCAAAAAGAAATTCTCGGTTTCCATGCAGCACTATTCATTTGCAGTAAAGGCCTTTGTACAGCTTGCTAAAGAGGTGGGCATGGATGAGTACGAGTTTGCTGTCCACGAGACAAAGACGAAAGAGGTAATAGACAACGTAAAGAACTTAAAGAGTGAGATTGGAGTTCTTTATTTAAGTGATTTCAATGAAAAGGTTTTAAGAAAGCTTTTTAAGGAATGTGACATTGAGTTTAAAGAGCTCTTCACATGCAATACATATGTGTATCTCTGGAAAAAACATCCGCTTGCCGGCAAAAAAGTGATTACACTTGATGATTTGCAGGAATATCCATGTCTGACCTTTGAACAGGGCGTGAACAATTCCTTTTATTATGCTGAGGAGATGATGAGCACGTATGAGTACAAGCGTGTCATAAAGGCTGATGACAGAGCCACAATGCTCAATCTCATGGTGGGGCTCAACGGATTTACACTGTGCTCAGGTATTATTTCTGAGGATTTAAACGGTGATGACTATGCGGCAATTCCACTTAAGGAAAGTGAAATAATGCATATAGGCTATATCAAGCACAAGGGCACGAAGCTTAGCAAGCTCGGTGAAATATATATAGATGCGTTAAAGAATTACGAGAATAAAGTTTTATAAATGAAAAATTGTAAAAAATGAATTTAAATTAATTAAATATCGTACCAGTTTTGTAAGAATTTCACAGTTATATTTTTTTTTGAAAAAACATGCATGAAAATATAGTGAAAAATCGGTTACGCAAAAGTTATTTATTAAAATAAAACATGAATTGACGGAAAATGACGGATTATGATTTTTTTTGACAAATGAATATCAAATGTTATAATAGGCGCAACAATTGATTGGCATGTGCGAAAGCACTATGTTTTAGATTATAAAAGGTGGTGTTAACTATGTACAATAAGGAAACAGTAATCAGACTTAACACATTGGATGATGTTCAGGAATTTGTTGGGGCTGCTTCTAAGTGCGATTTTGACATTGATCTCAAATATAGACAGATTCTTATTGATGCGAAATCACTTCTTGGAGTGATTGGAATTGGTACAAACAATGACTTTAAGGTCTGCTATATGGGCGATGACCAGGCATTTGATAATGTGGTTGATAAATTCACTGTAGCGTAATACAATTGAATAAGGTCCTTTGGGAGAGTTTCTTCTTGGAGCTCTCCCTTTTTTATGTTCAGTGTATTAAAAATGTCTGGAGTTAGACTGAAAATATTGCCGGAACACAAAACCGTTGACATAATCCGGAATATGAGGGGAGAGTACATGACAGAAGCTGGAAATAACTATAGTGAAAAGAAAACACAATTACATATTTCGGTCAGAAACCTTGTGGAATTTATTTTCAGGGAGGGTGACATAGACAACCGGTCATCCAGAGCAATGAGTGCTGATGCCATGATGGAGGGAACACGCATTCACAGGAAAATCCAGGGCAGCATGGGGAAGGAGTATCAGGCAGAGGTGCCGCTTTCACTTGTTGTTGAAGGTGATTTGTATGAGCTGACTGTCGAGGGCAGGGCAGATGGCATCTTTACGGAGGATGGAAAGTGTTTTGTTGATGAGATTAAGGGAATGTACAGAAAGGTTGAGCTGTTTGAAAAGCCGGTTTTTGTGCACCGTGCGCAGGCTATGTGCTATGCATATATTTTTGCTCTGCAAAATAATATGGAAACGATAGGCATTCAGATGACCTACTGCAATCTGGAAACGGAGCAGACTAAGTATTTTCGCGAGGAGTTCTCATTTGAAGAGATAAAAAAATGGTTTGATGACCTGATGGAAGAGTATGGCAAATGGGCAACGTTTCAGTGTGAAATGAAAAATCAAAGACAGGCTTCAATCAAAGAACTCGATTTTCCATATGAGTACAGACCGGGGCAGAAAAAGCTTGTTTCGGATGTCTACAGGACAATTATGCGTCAGAAGCTTCTTTTTATGCAGGCTCCGACCGGTGTGGGAAAGACTATCTCTACTATTTTCCCGGCAGTGAAGGCGGTTGGTGAGGAACTGGCAGACAGAATCTTTTACCTGACAGCGAAGACAATCACCGCAACAGTCGCAAAGGAAACGTTTGCGCTGCTTGAAAAAAAATGGTTACAGGGCAAAAACTATTCAGATAACGGCAAAGGAAAAGCTATGTCCGTGTGATGAGATGGAATGCAATCCGGTAACCTGTCCGTATGCAAAGGGGCATTTTGACAGAGTAAATGATGCGGTTTTTGACCTGCTTCACAGATGTGAAATGATTGAGAGATGATATTTTATCACAGGCGGATAGGTATACCGTTTGTCCGTTTGAGCTTTGTCTTGATACGGCTAGCTGGTGTGATAATGTCATCTGCGATTACAACTATGTGTTTGACCCAAATGTTTATCTTAAGAGATTTTTTCAGGAGGGGATAAAGGGAGATTATATTTTTCTCATTGATGAGGCTCACAATATGGTCGAAAGAAGCAGGCAGATGTATAGCGCTCAGATTTATAAGGAGGATTTCCTTACTGTGAAGCGCATTATGAAGGAGCACAGCCGCTCTATTGAGAAAGCGCTTGAAAAGTGCAATAAGATACTGCTTGGGATGAAGCGTGAGTGTGAGAATTACACGGTATATGATACATTTGGCAATATGGTATTTTTCCTTTATGAGGCTTATGACACTTCTGGATGAGTTTTTGCAGAAGGCTAATGAGTTCCCGGGGAAAAAGGATGTTATGGATTTTTATTTTGAGCTTCGCAATTTCCTGAACATTTATGATCTGGTGGATGAGCACTACGTGATGTATTCCGAGCTTGAGGCTGATGGCAGGTTCATGCTAAAGCTTTTTTGTGTGGACCCGTCGCTTAATATACAAAAGAGGCTGGATAAGGGCAAGTCGGCTGTGTTTTTTCGGCGACATTTTTGCCTGTAAACTATTACAAGAGCCTGCTAAGCACAAAAAAAGACAACTATGCCATATATGCTGACAGTACGTTTGACAGCAAAAAGAGGCTGCTTGCGATGGCAACCGATGTGAGTACGAGGTACACAAGGCGCTCAAGGAGTGAGTATGAGCGCATTGCAGGGTATATTAATGCTGTTGTCACGCAAAAGATTGGAAACTATATGGTTTTCTTTCCGTCATATAAGATGATGAATGATGTGGCAGATATTTACTGTGAAAAATATGCAGACGAAACAGAGCTTATGCTGCAGAAAAATAATATGTCAGAGGCTGAAAGGGAGGAATTTCTGGACAGGTTTAGTGAGGAATCCAGAACACTTGTGGCATTTGGTATCATGGGAGGCATATTCGGTGAGGGCATTGATTTGAAAAATGACAGACTGATAGGTGCTATTGTTGTCGGAACAGGGCTTCCGCAGATCAGCAATGAGAGAACTATATTAAAGGATTATTACGATGCCGAAAACGGCTGTGGCTTTGACTATGCTTTCAGGTATCCGGGCATAAATAAAGTCCTCCAGGCGGCCGGAAGAGTAATCAGGACGACGGAGGACACAGGTGTCATTTTGCTATTAGATGAGAGATTCTGGCAGAGAGAATATGATTTGCTCTATCCACGCGAGTGGAGTGACAGAAAGCCATGCAATATAGCAAATGTCGGAAAACTAGTTGCCGACTTCTGGGAGCAGATTTAAAAATTCCTCAGTGGATGCTGACACGGGCATTGTAGTGTTTACGGACACAACAATCTGGCGTGGAGGCATCTTTTCTTTAGTCTTCAGCACGAAAAGCTCCTTATTCTCATGGTTGATGCAGTAGTCAGGCACGAATGCTATACCCAGTCCGATTTTGGCCAGGTCTATGAGCAGATCGTTACTGCTTAGCTCAATTTCCGGAATCAGGTCAAGCTGGTGCTGTAAAAACAGATTATGCAGGAATTCACTGGTGGTGCTGTTTCGGTCGAGCATCATGATAGGATATTTATTGAGCTCGGAAAAAGCTATCTCCTGCTTGCGAAGCTTGAAATAATTGGGATTTGCCACAAAAACATCGGAAAAGTTGCATATGGTTTTCTGTCTGTATGAGTGATTGAGGTGCGAGTTTGGAAAATTCGTGACAATCAGGTCAACCTTCCTTTGCTCCAAAAGCTCCACACACTGGATAGATGTGGCATTTGTGACCTTGATAGGCACATTCGGGAACCTCTGATGGAACTGCTTTAAGTAAGGAACCAGCAGATAACGGCATATGGTATCGCTTGCGCCGATGTGAAGCTGGCCAAGTCCAAGTGTGCCTGAGTCTAAAAAGCTGGCTTTCACCGCGGGCAATAAGATTCATGGCAGGCTCAATGTGCTTTAAAAGCAGGGCACCGGCTGCGGTGAGCTGTACCTTCTTTGTGCTTCTGATGAAAAGAGTCTGTCCCAGCTTCTTTTCGAGAGTCTTAATAGACTGGCTTACCGCGGACTGTGAAATAAACAGCTTCTTGCTGGCTTCAGAGAAGCTTAGGGACGTTGCCACGTAGTAAAAGACCTTGTAAAGCTCATAATTTATATCCATTTTGTTATCCTCCGTATAAATATGGTTATTTGCATCTGTTTTTATCGAGGGGCAAAATACCTTTTGACCCTTATATCATTATATAAGAAAACTATAATTAACGCAACTTATAAAACAAATTAAATATATTAATTATACTTATCATAACTAAAGTGTTATACTACAACCATAGTTTTAAAGTCCGATTGTGCAAAAAGCCGGACGGTAACGAATAATGGGTTACATACTCTCGAATTGAAAGGAGAACATATAGTAACGTACGTCGTGTATATGTAGAGAAAAAACCTGACTTTGCGGTGAAGGCAAAGGAATTAAAGCATGAGATTAAGCATTATCTGGGAATCACAACTGTGGAGGCAGTCCGTGTATTAATCAGATATGATGTGGAAAATATATCAGAGGAGACATACAAGAAAGCCTTGTATACAGTTTTCTCAGAGCCGCCTGTTGATGATATCTATGAGGAGACATTTGACTATGGTGATGCAAAAGTATTTACTGTAGAGTTTTTACCGGGACAGTTTGACCAGAGAGCAGATTCAGCTGAGCAGTGTGTGAAGCTTCTCAATGAGAATGAGGAGCCGATTATCAGAATTGCTATCACATATGTGATTGAGGGGCTATCACAGATGAGCAGTTTGCTGCTATTAAGAAGCACTGCATCAACCCTGTTGATTCGCGTGCTATCGGCATGGAAAAGCCTAAGACACTTGTGCAGGAGTTTGATGACCCTGCTGATGTCATCATATTTGACGGTTTCAAGGATATGGCAGAGGACAAGCTGAAGGAGCTTTATTTATCATTGAACCTTGCCATGACATTCAAGGATTTTCTTCATATCCAGCATTATTTTAAGAATGAGGAAAAGCGTGATCCTTCAATGACAGAAATCCGTGTGCTCGATACATACTGGTCAGATCACTGCCGTCATACAACATTCTCTACAGAGCTTAAGAATGTCAAGTTTGACGATGGCTTCTACCGCACACCGATTGAAAATACCTACAAGGATTATCTCAATACATTTTCAAATATCTACAAGGACAGAAATGACAAATTTGTCTGCCTGATGGATCTTGCACTTCTTGCCATGAAGAGATTAAAGGCAGAGGGCAAGCTTGATGATCAGGAAGAGTCTGATGAGATCAACGCATGCTCTATCGTGGTACCTGTTGAGGTGGACGGAAAGACAGAGGAGTGGCTTGTAAACTTCAAGAACGAGACACACAACCATCCTACAGAGATTGAGCCTTTCGGTGGCGCTGCTACATGCCTTGGCGGAGCAATCCGAGATCCTCTCTCAGGACGTACATATGTATATCAGGCAATGCGTGTAACAGGTGCAGCAGATCCTACAGTACCGGTTTCACAGACAATTGAAGGAAAGCTTCCACAGAAGAAAATTGTCCGCGAGGCAGCTCACGGTTACAGTTCCTATGGTAACCAGATCGGACTTGCAACAGGCTATGTCAAGGAGGTTTACCATCCAAATTACGTTGCAAAGCGTATGGAGATCGGTGCAGTTATGGGTGCGGCTCCAAGACGTGCTGTCCAGAGACTTAACTCAGATCCGGGAGATAAAATCATTCTCCTTGGTGGACGCACAGGACGTGACGGAATCGGTGGTGCTACAGGTTCATCAAAGGCACACAATACAAAGTCTACATCAGTCTGCGGAGCTGAGGTACAAAAGGGTAATGCACCTACAGAGAGAAAGCTTCAGAGACTTTTCAGAAGAGAAGAGGTCAGCCATATCATCAAGAAGTGTAACGATTTCGGTGCCGGCGGAGTTTCTGTTGCTATCGGAGAGCTTGCTGACGGACTTCGTATAGAGCTTGACAAGGTACCAAAGAAATACGCAGGTCTTGACGGAACAGAGATTGCTATCTCCGAGTCACAGGAGCGTATGGCAGTTGTAGTTGCGCCTTCTGATGTTGAACAGTTCCTTGCATACGCAAAAAGAGGAAAATCTCGAGGCAACAGAGGTTGCGGTAGTTACAGAGGATCCAAGACTTGTGCTTGAGTGGAGAGGCAAAGAGGTAGTAAATATCTCTCGTGCATTCCTTGATACAAACGGAGCGCATCAGGAGACTGATGTTGAGGTTGAGATGCCTTGCGAGAGTGACAATTATCTGGACAAAATCAGCACACCTGCTGTAGCCAAGATGGTAGAGGCAGGAGATATGAAGGGTGCCTGGGAGGCAGAGCTTGAAGACCTTAACGTATGCTCACAGAAGGGACTTGTTGAGATGTTCGATGGCTCTATCGGAGCAGGCAGTGTATATATGCCATATGGTGGACGTTACCAGCTCACAGAGACACAGTCAATGGTTGCAAAGCTTCCTGTATTAAAGGGTAAATGTGATACAGTAACAATGATGGCTTACGGCTTCGACCCATATCTTTCATCATGGAGCCCATACCACGGATCTATATATGCAGTGCTTGAGTCTATCTCAAGAATCGTTGCAGCAGGCGGAGATTACAGCAAAATCCGTATGACATATCAGGAGTACTTCCGCAGAATGAATGAGGATCCAAAGCGCTGGAGCCAGCCGTTTGCAGCACTCCTCGGAGCATATGATGCTCAGATTGGCTTCGGACTTCCTTCAATCGGTGGAAAGGATTCCATGTCCGGTACTTTCAATGATATTGATGTACCTCCCACACTGGTATCTTTTGCAGTGGACGTGGCAAAGGAAAAGGATATCATCACACCTGAGCTCAAGAAGGAGGGCAACCAGCTTGTTCTATTTACAATAGATAAGGATGAGTTTGATCTTCCAAAATATGATCAGGTTATGACACTTTATACAGCAATCAGAAATCTTATCCAGGATGGCGCAATTGTTTCAGCATATGCACTTGACGGAAAAGGTCTTGCCGCAGCAGTATCAAAGATGGCATTTGGTAACAAGCTTGGTGTAACAATCGAGGATGAGGTGACAAGCGATACACTCTTTGCACCTGGCTTTGGTAATATCGTAGCTGAGGTTTCTGTTGATGCACTTTCAAAGGTCAGAGAGGTAATTGATGCAGTAGGTATTTCAGATGCAGCCTCTGTAGTCGGCTATGTAAACGATAAGCAGACTATCGAGTGTGACGATATGGTGCTTCCTGTTGAGGAGGCTGTCAAGGTATGGACAGCAAAGCTCGAGGGAGTTTTCCATACAAAGGCAACAGACGATACAAGCAAGGTAAATAGCGGTCTTTACGATGCAAAGAATATCTATGTATGCAAGAATAAAGTGGCTAAGCCTACAGTATTTATTCCGGTATTCCCTGGAACAAACTGTGAGTACGATAGTGCTAAGGCATTTGAAAGAGCAGGCGCTGACACAATCGTAAAGGTATTCAAGAACCTCACAGCAGAGGATATCCGTGATTCGGTTGATGAGTTTGTAAAGGCAATTGACAAATCACAGATTATCATGTTCCCTGGTGGATTCTCAGCAGGAGATGAGCCTGAGGGATCAGCTAAATTCTTTGCAACAGCATTTAGAAATGCAAAGATGACAGAGGCTGTTGAAAAGCTAATTAATGAGAGAGATGGACTTGCACTTGGTATCTGTAACGGTTTCCAGGCACTTATCAAGCTTGGACTTGTACCATATGGAGAGATCAGACAGCAGGATGCACAGTCACCTACACTCACATACAATACAATCAACCGCCATATCTCAAAGATGGTTTATACAAAGGTTGTTTCAAACAAGAGCCCATGGCTTGCACAGGCTAAGCTTGGTCAGACCTACTGCAATCCGGCATCACATGGCGAGGGACGTTTCGTAGCACCGAAGGAGTGGCTTGATAAGCTCTTTGAAAACGGACAGGTTGCCACACAGTATGTTGATCTGGACGGAAATGTATCAATGGATGAGGAGTGGAACGTAAACGGCTCATACATGTCTATCGAGGGTATCACATCTCCTGACGGAAGAATCCTCGGCAAGATGGCTCACTCAGAGCGCCGTGGCGAATCTGTAGCAATCAATATCTACGGAGAGCAGGATATGAAGATATTCGAGAGCGGTGTGAAATATTTTAAATAATTCATAACTGAATAATTACAATATCTTATATATTTATTGGGTTATTATCTCTGCAATATAAACAATTAAGCTTCCATGGAGGTCACGGTTAGTGGCTTTCATGGGAGTTTTTATTTTGGAACCAGTGAATATGTTGACGGAAAAGAAAATAAATTGAAGATAATTAAACATGTGTGTCTGCTTGATATTTGATAGTCGCAGTGGTAAAATCAAGACTAAAATTACCGGTAGTAAATGGTTTGAAAGAAAAGAGGACATAAAACAGATGAGATTGCCACAAATAATAAACAGCCTCCTTGAGACTGATATGTATAAATTCAGCATGGGACAGACGATTTTCCATCAGTTCACAAGCTATAAAACGACCTGGACCTTCAAGTGCAGAAATAAAGACGTGCATTTTACAGATGAGATGGTCGAGGAGATAAAGGAACAGGTGCAGGCCTTCTGTCAGCTTCGTTTTACGGAGGAAGAGCTTGAATATCTTGATAACATCACCTGGATAAAGGGCACATATGTTGATTTTTTAAGACTCTGGCAGCCAAGATATGAGGAGTTTACCATCACAACAGATGCACCGTGTGGGCTGGCAATCGATGCAGCCGGCACGTGGCTTAATACTTCGATGTATGAGATTCCGGTGCTTGCTATTGTAAATGAAGTGTACTTCCGTATGGCATATGATTATGATGTGCTGCTTAAGCAGTTTAAGCGCAGGCTTGATGAGAAGGTGCGTCTGCTCGAGGAGGATACCTACAGGCTTAGCGATTTCAGTGAATTTGGACTAAGACGCCGTCTGTCTGCTGAGGCGCAGGAGATGGCTGTAAAGGCAATCGCAGAGGTTGAGCTGCCAGCAGATTCACACTTTATTGGTACATCAAACGTATATCTTGCGAAGAAATTCAATTTAAAGCCGGTGGGAACAATGGCACATGAGTGGATTATGTGTACGGGACAGGGCAATCACAAGCACAATCCGGCATATTCTAACTGGTATGCACTTGATGCATGGGTTAAGGAGTATGGTATATTAAACGGTATTGCGCTTACTGACACCATAACAACAGACTGCTTCCTGCGTGATTTTCAGCTCACCTATGCGACACTTTTTTCGGGAGTGCGTCATGATAGCGGAGATCCGTACGAGTGGGGGGAGACAAGATGATAGCCCACTACAACAGTCTGGGAATTAATCCAAGGACAAAGACACTTTTGTTCAGCGACAGCCTGGATTTCGAGCGTGCGACTGCATTGTATGATTATTTCAAGGATAAGGCAAAGGTTGCATTCGGTATAGGAACCTTTATCAGTAACGACACTGATGAGGAAGCACTCAACATAGTTATGAAGACCACCAAGTGTAACGGCATGGATGTGGCAAAGATTTCCGACGTGGCAGGCAAGGGTATGTGCAAGAATCCGGATTATGTCGATTACCTGAACAGGTGTATTGATTACAGGATGAAGAATGATAAATGATAAATGATGGCATGAGGGGGCAAAGATATTTTGCCCCCTTTAATTATGTGATTGAATTGCAAGAAATGTGTAAACATAACAAAAAATATATAAAATATCAGACAATTTAAAATAAAAATGAAAATTAACAAAAATATATTGACAAATAGGTGAAATTGGTGTAATCTTAAATCAACAAAAAGAGATACGAAAGGAACAAAAATAAAACACAGGAGGTACAGTCCAATGGGGATTACATAATTTAAGTCAAAGTACTATAAGGATGATTGAACGGAATATTTAAATCTGTAGGGCGAGCCGAAGAGCAGTAATCGCACAGATATATTAGCAAATAAATAATATCGTTGAAAAAGTTCTTGTAGATTAAAAGTGAAAGATAGAATCTCTCATAAGAGTTTACATAGATAATGTAACCAAAAGGAGTGATTTTATGAAGAAGGGTAGAGGTCCATAGCTAAGCTAAAAGAATAAGAATCCTGTCATAAACAGAATCAGATTTATAGCAAAGCAATATGGAAATGCCAAAACAAATTCATATAGCGAAAGCGGAACTTGGAGGTTATACAGTGAAGCTTACGGAACCAATGCTTTAGGAGCCACTTGATGTAAAATGTAGATCAGGTGGCTCCTATTTTTGACATTTGCGAATGCATGTGAGGTTTAATAGTTAGATAGAATGGCAACGTAAGCCTTTAAGGCTGGGCTATAATTTGATGAAAGCAGGAACGCGGTTTTCAAATACTGTATAGTACATAAACCCGGCATCCTTGAGGATATTTGAAACCTTGTCAAAATCATATGCCACATGCTCCGGCTTGTGGGCATCTGCTCCGACTGTGATTATTTCTCCACCAAGCTCATGATAGCGCTTTAGCACATCTTCGGTCGGATTTGGGTGGCCAAGCCCGTATTTAAAGCCGGCGGTATTGAACTCGATGCCTTTTCCCTGGGAGATAATTTCCTTTAATATAGCATCAATTATGTCGGCATACCGTTCATATGAATAGTATTTATTTTTGTCAGGACCGTATCTGACCACGTGGTCGATGTGACCGTACACATCAAAATCCGCGCCGGAGTGCAGATTGTCAAGTATCGATTCAAAGTATTCTGTGTAGGCTTCGTGCTCTGTCTTGCCTTTGTAAAATGCAGGCTAGTATGGGTCAATGCCGTTAACTACATGGCTTGAGCCGATCACGAGGTCAAACGGATATTTTTTGGCGACCTCATTATTTTTGTCTGTAATATGAGGCTGTAAACCGATTTCAATGCCCCAGTGGATATTTATCGGTCAGCCCTTTTCTTTAAGAACAATTGCAAGTCTTTTGATGCGCTTTTCATATGCTGCTATATCAAGGTCGAAAAGCCCGGGCTCCTCTTTATAGTCATAGTCCAGATGGTCTGTAAAGCAGATGCCGTCCAGCCCTTTGTTGATTGCTGAGTTTATCATCAATACCGGGTCGGCATCGCTGTCACCCGAAAACATGCAGTGCATGTGCTGATCCCACATATAAATACCTCCGTAAAACTGATGTAGTGTTGTTAAAAAACTTTATATGTTACATGATTTATAATTGTCTGCTGTTGGCTGCCGGAAAGTGCGAATTACAGCAATTAATTAAGTGTAGCCGAGATTATAATAAAGTGCAATATCTATAAAGAAAAAAATTGTGAAGAATGATAAAAAATGTGTGTAAATGAAAATATTTAGTGAAAATTTTAACAAACGCAAATAAAGTACTTGAACCTTTGAGAATTATTCGCTATAATAAAAGCATCTTAGGGCATGTCCCTAAAAATACTTTTTTACAATTCTAGGAGGAATTAAAATGGCAGTAAGAGTAGCAATCAACGGATTTGGTCGTATCGGACGTCTTGCTTTCAGACAGATGTTTGGAGCTGAGGGATACGAGGTAGTAGCTATCAACGACTTAACAAGCCCAAAAATGTTAGCACACTTATTAAAGTATGATTCATCACAGGGTAAATACGAGCATGCAGATGAGGTTTCTGCAAGCGATGATTCTATCACAGTTTGTGGTAAGGAAATCAAAATTTACGCATTCCCAGATGCAAACAATTGCCCATGGGGAGAGTTAAAGGTTGACGTTGTACTTGAGTGCTCTGGATTCTATACATCAAAAAAAGAGAAGGCTCAGGCTCATATCAATGCTGGAGCTCGTAAGGTAGTTATCTCTGCACCAGCAGGAAATGACCTTCCTACAATCGTTTACAATACAAACCATGAGACACTTAAGGCTTCTGATACAATCATCTCAGCAGCTTCTTGTACAACAAACTGCTTAGCTCCAATGGCAGATGCACTTAACAAGTACGCTCCAATCCAGTCTGGTATCATGGTAACAATCCATGCTTACACAGGAGATCAGATGACTCTTGACGGACCACAGAGAAAGGGAGACCTTCGTCGTTCACGTGCAGCAGCAGTTAATATCGTTCCTAACTCAACAGGAGCAGCTAAGGCAATCGGCCTTGTTATCCCAGAGTTAAACGGAAAGTTAATCGGATCTGCACAGCGTGTTCCTACACCAACAGGATCTACAACAATCCTTACAGCTGTTGTTAAGAAGGCTGGTGTTACAAAGGAAGACATCAACGCAGCTATGAAGGCAGCAGCTAACGAGTCATTCGGTTACAACGAGGATGAGATCGTATCTTCTGATATCGTTGGAATGAGATTTGGTTCATTATTCGATGCAACACAGACAATGGTTAACCAGGTTTCTGACGATCTGTACGAGGTACAGGTTGTTTCTTGGTATGATAACGAGAACAGCTACACATCTCAGATGGTTCGTACAATCAAGTACTTCTCAGAGTTAGCTTAATTCTTGTACCCACAAGAACAGTATATCTCAAGACTACTCAAGGGGCGCGGTCTTAATTGAACCGCGCCTCTTTTTTAAAGCATGGCTATTTCTTTTGAATATCTGTGAATTGTAGAATTAATTATATTTTTTAATATGCACAATATGGCGTGGCCACATGGCTTATGCCTTGAAATAAGGGAGGACATATTATGTCATTGAATAAAAAATCCGTAGATGATATCAACGTAAAAGGCAAGAGAGTTCTCGTTAGATGTGACTTCAACGTGCCACTTAAGGACGGAAAAATCACAGATGAGAACCGTATCAACGGAGCTCTTCCAACAATCCAGAAATTAATCAAGGACGGAGGAAAGGTTATCCTTTGCTCCCACCTTGGAAAAGTTAAAAAAACGGACCAAACGAGGGTGAGTCACTTGCTCCTGTAGCTGCAGCTCTTGAGGCTAAGCTTGGACAGAAGGTTACATTTGTAGCTGACTACAACGTAACAGGTGAGGCTGCAACAAAGGCTGTTTCAGAGATGAAAGAGGGAGATGTAGTTCTTCTTCAGAATACACGTTTCAGAGGCAAAGAGGAGACAAAGCCACAGGAAGCCGGAGATGCATTCGCAAAAGAGCTTGCTGACCTTGCTGATGTATATGTATGTGACGCTTTCGGTTCTGCTCATAGAGCACATGCTTCTGTAGCAGGTGTTACAAAGTTCATCACAGCTAAGGGTGGAGAGAATGTTGTTGGATACCTTATGCAGAAGGAAATTGACTTCCTTGGCAAGGCAGTAGAGAATCCTGTACGTCCTTTCGTAGCTATTCTTGGTGGTGCTAAAGTAGCTGACAAGCTCAATGTTATCGACAACCTCCTCGAGAAGGCTGATACACTTATCATCGGTGGTGGAATGGCATACACATTCCTTAAAGCACAGGGCTATGAGATTGGTATCTCAATGCTTGATGAGACAAAGATTGATTACTGTAAAGAGATGCTTGCAAAAGCAGAGAAACTTGGAAAGAAGATTCTTCTTCCTGTTGATGCAGTTACAATCAAGGATTTCCCAAATCCAATCGATGCTCCTGTAGAGACAGAGACATATGATTATGACAAGATGCCTGCAGACCGTGAGGGCTGTGATATTGGACCTAAGACACGTGAGCTTTTCGCTGACGCTGTTGCATCAGCTAAGACTGTTGTATGGAACGGACCAATGGGTGTATTTGAGAACCCAACACTTGCAGCAGGTACACTTGCAGTAGCAGAGGCACTTGCTAAATCAGATGCTATCACAATCATTGGTGGTGGAGATTCAGCTGCAGCAGTTAACCAGATGGGACTTGGCGACAAGATGAGCCACATCTCAACAGGTGGCGGTGCTTCCCTTGAGTTCCTTGAGGGCAAGGAGCTTCCTGGTGTAGCTTGTGCTGATGATAAATAAGCCGAAAGCAACTTAATGAAATCGAGCCGCAGGCAAAAAATATTTGTATACAAATACAAGGAGATATAAAATGGCAAGAAAGAAAATCGTAGCCGGCAACTGGAAAATGAACATGACTCCAAGCCAGGCTGTAAAATTAGTAGAAGAGTTAAAACCACTTGTAGTAAGTGATGATGTTGAAGTTGTTTACTGTGTACCTGCAATTGACATCGTACCTGTTGTAGAAGCATTAAAGGGTACAAATGTTGCTGTTGGAGCAGAGAATATGTACTTCGAGGAGAAGGGTGCTTACACAGGAGAAATCTCAGCAGAGATGCTTCTTGATGCAGGTGTTAAGTACGTTGTAATCGGACATTCCGAGAGACGTGACTACTTCAAAGAGGATGATGTTCTTTTAAATAAGAAGGTTAAGAAGGCAATCGAGGCAGGACTTACTCCAATCCTTTGCTGTGGTGAGACACTTGAGCAGAGAGAGAGCGGTGTTACACTTGACTGGATCAGACTTCAGATCAAATCTGATCTTGCAGGCGTTGCAGCAGCAGACGTTGCAAACATGGTAATCGCTTATGAGCCAATCTGGGCAATCGGAACAGGCAAGACAGCTACTTCTGACCAGGCTCAGGAGGTTTGCGGTGCAATCCGTGAGTGTGTAGCAGAGATTTATGATCAGGCTACAGCAGATTCAGTTCGTATCCAGTACGGCGGATCTGTAAATGCAGGAAATGCAGCAGAGCTTTTTGCAAAGCCTGACATCGACGGTGGATTAGTTGGTGGCGCTTCACTCAAGGCTGATTTTGGAAAGATCGTAAACTACAAGTAATTATTAAATCATAATTTAATATTTGATTTGACAATCACAATAACTAAATGTCACTAAATTCACCAGCTTAGCTGCATTTAGTGGCATTTATTATGTAATGAAATTTTTGTGAGCTTGCATATGTCACTGTGATAGAGCATTTTGCAAGCCTCATATGAAGAATAGAGGAAATATAAATGAGTAAGAAACCGGTAGTATTAATGGTACTTGATGGTTACGGCTTAAGTGACCACAAAGAGGGAAATGCCATAGCTATGGCAAATACCCCTGTTATGGATAAATTGATGGCAGAGTGTCCTTTTGTAAAGGGCGCAGCTTCAGGTCTTGCAGTTGGACTTCCTGACGGACAGATGGGAAACTCTGAGGTAGGACATATGAATATCGGCGCAGGCCGTATCATATATCAGGATCTTACAAGAATCACAAAGGCAATTGCTGATGGTGATTTCTTCAAGAACAAGGTATTAATTTCTGCAATCGAAAACTGCAAGAAGAATGACTCTGATCTGCATCTTTGGGGACTTCTTTCAGATGGTGGAGTTCACAGCCATATCGAGCATCTTTACGGACTTCTTGAGCTTTGCAAGAAAGAGAATTTTGACAGAGTATATGTACACGCCTTCCTTGACGGTCGTGATACACCTCCTGCATCAGGCAAGGACTATATCGAGCAGCTTCTCGCCAAGATGAAGGAAATCGGTGTAGGAAAGATAGCATCTCTTTCAGGACGTTACTATGCAATGGACAGAGATAACAACTGGGATCGTGTGCAGAAGGCTTATGATTCACTCACTAAGGGTGAAGGCGTAAAAGCTACATGCCCTGTAAAGGCTATGGAGGAGTCATACGCAAATGACGTTACAGATGAGTTCGTGCTTCCTACAGTTATCACAAACGAGGATGGCACACCGGTATCTGTTGTAAAGGACAATGATTCTGTTATCTTCTTCAACTTCCGTCCGGACCGTGCTCGTGAGATGACAAGAGCATTTTGCGATGATAAGTTTACAGGCTTTGAGCGCCCATTCCTTAAGACAACATTTGTATGCTTCAAGGATTATGACGAGTCAATTCCTAACAAGCTTATCGCTTTTGAGAAGGAAGAAATCAAGAATACATTTGGTGAGTATCTTGCAGCAAATGGCAAGAAACAGCTTCGTCTCGCAGAGACAGAGAAGTATGCACACGTAACCTTCTTCTTTAATGGTGGAGTAGAGGAGCCGAATATCGATGAGGCACGTCTTCTTGTAAACAGTCCTAAGGATGTTGCAACATATGACTTAAAGCCTGAGATGAGCGCTCCTGAGGTTGGAATGGATCTTGTTGAGGCTATCAAGTCAGATAAGTATGATGTTATTATCATCAACTTTGCTAACCCTGACATGGTTGGACATACAGGTGTGATTCCGGCTGCTGTAAAGGCTGTTGAGAGAGTTGATTCACTCGTAGGTGATGCAGTCCAGGCAATCAAGGATGTGGATGGAGTATTATTCATCTGTGCTGACCACGGAAACGCAGAGAAGATGATTGATTATGAGACAGGAAAACCTCATACAGCTCATACAACCAATCCTGTTCCTTTCATTCTTGTAAACGCTGACCCTTCTTACAAGCTTCGTGAGGGCGGATGTCTTGCAGATATCGCTCCAACACTGCTTGAGATTATGGGACTTCCACAGCCAAAAAGAGATGACAGGAAAGTCACTTATCGTTAAATAAAATCTGTATTATATAGGCTCCGGCGCAGACAAAGGGTTTGAACCGGAGCTTTTGTTTTGATATATTAAAGATATAATAATAAATATAAGAATTGCTTATTAATGGTGCAAAATTATTTAAAAAAACTTATAATATACGTTGACTTTACAAATTAAGCTGGTATATAATTTAAGGGTAGCATTTGATTTGTAAAATAAATTACACATAAGATGGAGGACAATCATGCAGGAATTTAAACCATTCAAAGAAGGAAAAGTAAGAGAAGTATATGATAACTGGGGACAGCCTTATTATGGTCGCAACAGATCGTATTTCCGCTTTTTGACCATATTTTAAAGAATAAAATTACAGACAAGGGAGCCATCCTCACACAGATGTCTAAGTTCTGGTTTGAATTCACAAAGGATGTTGTTCCTAACCATATGATTTCAGTAGACGCAAAGGATATGCCGGAGTTCTTCGGTCAGGACAGGTTCAACGGAAACAGCATGCTCTGCAAGAAGCTTGAGATGCTTCCGATCGAGTGTATAGTTCGTGGATATATCACAGGAAGCGGCTGGGCAAGCTACCAGGAGAACGGTACAGTTTGCGGAATTACTCTTCCGGAGGGTCTTGATGAGTCTGATAAGCTCCCTGAGCCTATTTATACACCTTCTACCAAGGCTGATCTTGGAGATCATGATGAGAATATCTCATTCGAAAAATCAGTAGAAGTATTAGAGAAGATTTATCCTGAGAAGGGCAGAGAGTACGCAGAGAAGATTCGCGATTATACAATTGCTCTCTACAAGAAATGTGCAGAGTATGCACTTTCCAAAGGAATTATCATTGCAGATACCAAGTTTGAGTTTGGCTTAAATGAGCAGGGTGAGGTAGTGCTTGCCGATGAGATGCTTACACCGGACAGCTCCAGATTCTGGCCACTGGAAGGGTATAAGCCGGGACAGGGACAGCCTTCTTTCGACAAGCAGTATGTAAGAGACTGGCTCAAGGCAAATCCGGACAATGACCTTCTTTTTACCTGATGAGGTTGTTGTGAAGACTGTAGAGAAATATAAAGAGGCATTTGAGCTTCTTACAGGAAGCAAATTCAGCCGCTAATATATTATTTATTCCGCGTTACTATTTCGCAATTATAAACGGAGATATTATGAACCAGGACAATAACATAAATCAGTATATAAATACTAGTATAGATACAAAAAGTCATACCGGTACAAAATTAAAAAGGTGTTCTGATATTGACGAGCATAACCATGTATTTGATGAGCTTCATGAGGAGTGTGGTGTGTTCGGCATGTATGATTTTGATGGAGGAAATGTCGCATCCACTATCTATTATGGCCTTTTTGCGCTTCAGCACAGAGGACAGGAAAGCTGTGGTATTGCAGTGAGTGATACACACGGACCAAAAGGAAAGGTGACCACACACAAGGGTATGGGCCTTGTAAATGAGGTGTTTACTCCTGATATCTTAGAGCCTATGAAGGGTGATATCGGAGTGGGACATGTGCGCTATTCAACAGCTGGCTCATCAACACGTGAGAATGCACAGCCTCTCGTATTAAATTATGTCAAGGGCACACTTGCCATGGCACACAACGGAAACCTCATTAATGCAAAGGAGCTTCGCAAGGAGCTTGAGTATACAGGAGCAATTTTCCAGACCACAATCGACTCTGAGGTTATAGCTTATCATATCGCAAGAGAACGTCTCAACTCAAAAACAGCGGAGGAGGCGGTCAGACGTGCCTGCCAGAAGCTTAAGGGAGCCTATGCGCTTGTTGTCGAGAGCCCGAGAAAGCTTATTGCAGCCAGAGACCCATTTGGTTTTAAGCCTCTTTGCATCGGAAAGAGAGACAATGCATATATCGTTACATCTGAGACCTGTGCGCTTGATACAATCGGTGCAGAGTTTGTCAGGGATATAGAGCCGGGAGAGGTTATTACCATCACTCCTGAAAAGGGCATTGAGTCTGATATGACTATGGCACTTGCCCCTGAAAAACAGGCCAGATGTGTATTTGAATACATTTATTTCGCAAGACCTGACAGCCATATTGACGGAGTAAGCGTGTATGGCAGCCGTATCAAGGCTGGTAGATTCCTTGCAATGGATTCACCGGTTGAGGCTGATATCGTGACAGGAGTACCGGAATCAGGAAATGCCGCTGCTCTTGGTTATTCACTTGAGTCGGGCATTCCATATGGCACGGCATTTGTCAAGAACGGTTATGTCGGCAGGACATTTATCAAGCCTAAGCAGTCAAGCCGTGAATCAAGCGTGCAGATAAAGCTCAATGTATTAAAGGAGGCTGTTAAGGGCAAGAGAGTTGTTATGATTGATGATTCAATTGTGCGAGGAACAACCTCAGACAGAATAGTGCGTATGTTAAGAGAGGCGGGTGCCACAGAGGTGCATGTGCGCATCAGTTCACCGCCATTTTTATGGCCTTGCTATTTCGGTACAGATATTCCTGCAAGAGAGCAGCTTATCGCTTACAACAGGACTATTGAGGATATCAGACAGATTATAGGTGCAGATTCTTTAGGCTACCTTGGAATTGACAGACTTCATGAGATGGTAGAGGGACTGCCAATATGCATGGGCTGTTTCACAGGAAAATATCCGATGGAGCCACCGAAGGATGATATCAGAGGCGAGTATTTTGATAAAGAAATAGACCTCGAGAGAAAAAATGCTTAATCGCTAATAAAGGAGACAATATGAGTACAGACAGATACACAAGTCCTCTTTCTGAGCGCTATGCCAGCAAAGAGATGCAGTATATTTTTTCGCAGGATATGAAATTTACCACTTGGAGAAAGCTCTGGATTGCTCTTGCAGAGACTGAGATGGAGCTTGGGCTTTCACAGGATGGCAAGCCGGTTATCACACAGGAACAGATTGATGAATTAAAGGCACATGTGGATGACATCAATTATGATGTGGCAAAGGAGCGTGAGAAGCTTGTGCGTCACGATGTAATGAGCCATGTCTATGCATATGGACAGCAGTGCCCTAAGGCCGCAGGAATTATACATCTTGGAGCAACCTCATGCTATGTAGGTGACAATACAGATATCATCATCATGAATGAAGCATTAAAGCTTGTTCACAAAAAAGCTTATAAGTGTTATTGCAGAGCTTGCAAACTTTGCTGATAAGTATAAGAATCAGCCAACTCTTGCATTTACACATTTCCAGCCGGCACAGCCGACAACAGTTGGAAAGCGTGCCACACTGTGGCTAAATGAGTTTATGCTGGATCTCGAGGATTTAGAGTATGTGCAGGGAACATTAAAGCTCCTTGGCTCAAAGGGCACTACAGGAACACAGGCCAGCTTCCTTGAGCTCTTCAACGGAGACGATGAGACAATAGACAAGATTGATCCGATGATCGCAAAGAAGATGGGCCTTAAGGATTGTTATCCGGTGTCTGGTCAGACATATTCCCGTAAGGTAGATACAAGAGTGGTAAATGTACTCGCAGGCATTGCTGCATCAGCTACAAAGATGTCAAACGATATCAGACTGCTCCAGCATCTTAAGGAAGTAGAGGAGCCTTTTGAAAAGCATCAGATTGGCTCATCAGCTATGGCATACAAGAGAAATCCTATGAGAAGTGAGAGAATTGCATCTCTTTAAAGATATGTTCTTGCAGATGTAATGAATCCTGCAATTACTTCAGCTACACAGTGGTTTGAGAGAACACTTGACGATTCAGCAAACAAGCGTCTTTCAATACCTGAGGGCTTTCTTGCAATAGACGGAATCCTTGACCTCTGCCTCAATGTGGTGGATGGACTGGTAGTATATCCAAAGGTTATTGAAAAGCACTTTATGGCAGAGATACCATTCATGGCAACAGAGAACATCATGATGGATGCTGTAAAGAACGGTGGAAATCGTCAGGAGCTCCATGAGAAGATCAGACAGCTCTCAATGCAGGCAGGAAAGACAGTAAAGGAAGAGGGAAAAGAGAATAACCTCGTAGACTTAATCGCTGCAGATCCTGCATTCGGATTGACAAAAGATGATATCGAAAAGAACCTTAAGCCTGAGCTTTATGTGGGACGTGCACCTCGTCAGGTAGAAGTATATCTGCGTGATGTAGTTAATCCGGTGCTTGAAGCACATAAGGATGAGAGTGGAGTAAAGGCAGAGATTAACGTATAATATCGAAGTATAGATAACGTTAATTTGCTTGTATTAACATATTTATCTAAGTGAAAAACCCCGGCATATAAACCTGTTTCATGGTTTATATGCCGGGGTTTTATATATTCGTCAAGTATGAAGTTAGTTTAAATTAATTCTCTTTGACATCATCTCAGGATTGGTAGCCTCGCTGATTGCCACATGCTTGCTGATTACACCGGCCTTGTACAGATTGAAGATGCTTGTATCCATTGCAATCATATTCTCAGCTGCAGAGGTGTAGATGATACCGTCAATCTGATGGACCTTGCCTTCACGGATTAAGTTCCTTATTGCAGGCGTGAGTACCATGATTTCAAAAGCAGGAACCATCTCACCGTTTGTGGCAGGTAAAAGCTTCTGGCAGACAACAGCCTGCAGCACAGATGCAAGCTGGATGGCTATCTGGTGCTGCTGGGAAGCAGGAAACGCATCGATTATTCGGTCAATGGTATTTGCGGCACCAATTGTGTGAAGTGATGAAAATATGAGATGACCGGTTTCAGCTGCTGTGACAGCTGTATTGATGGTCTCATAGTCTCGCATTTCTACAAGCAATATGACGTCAGGACTCTGGCGGAGTGCGGCGCGAAGTGCAGTGAGATAGCTTTCTGTATCTGTGTTGATTTCACGCTGTGACACAATACATTTGTCATGCCGATGTAAAAACTCAAGCGGATCCTCAAGAGTGATAATATGCTCTTTCCTTTTCATGGTTGATCTGATCTATAATACATGCAAGTGTGGTAGATTTACCGCTTCCGGCTGGGCCGGTAACCAGCACCATGCCGTTGTTAGTTTCCGCAAGCTCCATAACAGAGTCAGGTATATGTAAATCGCTTGGCTTTGGCAGTGTGAATGAGATAACACGGATGACAGCAGAGTAAGAGCCACGCTGCTTGAAAGTGCTCACTCTGTAACGTGATACTCCCGGTATAGCGAAGGAAAAGTCATCATCTCCGGTTTCCTCAAATTTTGAAATATCTCTCTCGGCAAGAGCATAGATTGATGTGACAAATTCAAAGGTTTCTTTTGGAATCATTCTGATTTCATTGAGGCACTCCATCACTCCCTTTGATTTGTATGTGAGAGGGCGGCCGGCCACTATGAAAATATCCGATGCTCCGTTGTCAGTCGCTTCTTTTAATATCTTTTTAACATCCATTTTAGTTTCCTCCAATTAAATTTAGTGTATCATTTTCCTCGAAAGCTGTGTCGGTATTGAGCTTCCATTGTTTTATTTTATAAAAAGCATCCTGCCTGTGGACAGGATAGTTGATATCAAGCTTTACAGTGAGAGTCTGCGTATCGCTTACAGTACAGGTGATGGTATAGGTCAGACCGGTAACCTTGCCGTTTGATTCATTTTCAGCGAGGTTTTTATTTATGGCAGTATCGTTGTCTGATAGAGCAGTCTTTATGGCCTCATAGTATGCTGCTTTATCAGGACTGCCCTCGTAGGCGGATGCAAGAATGGCATCAATCTGTGATATCTCATCCCATGCCTTTTCACATGCACGGTAATACGAGCTGTTGTTATCAGCAACGCGTTTGCTCAGCTTATAGTCGGAGTTTGCTGTGACAAAGGCGAGTGCCGAGAACGTGACAATGCATATCATGGAAAAGGTAAGCAGGATGGTCGAAAAACCGAAATTTGAAAAAATTCTCTTTTTTTTTTCATGGGGTGCTCACCGTCCTTCCATCAGAGGAAAGTGCAGTATAGCTGCACGCGGTAATGCTGTATACACAGTGGCTGTCTGCTGCTATAAACTCTATGTCAGCCTTTTGTACTCCGTAGGCATCCTGCCCAAGCCTGCTTACAATAACCTTGTATGCGGCATCATCCTTATCACATGGATGATAGCTTTTGTCAAGATAAATGAATAGCTTTTCATCTGCATAGATGGAGCCGTTAAAGAGCGATGATACGGCGTTTAAATCGCCATGCTCCTGTTCGTATGCGCTTGCTGCATTGCTGCATGCATTAACAGCCTCATGCAGCACCTGAGTTTCTTCTGTCAGCTTGTGGGTCTTTATGAAGAAAAGCAGTCCCACAATCAAAAGAGCTGAAAAAAGCAGCAGATTAATGGTAATCTCAAGCAGGAATATTCTGTTTTTCGATTGTTTAAGCTTTGTTGAAATCATGGTTTATTCCTTGTTGTATGTAAGTTTGTGTGGCATCGAGTGGCATATCAGGGAGCGGTGTACGTGATATTGCTGCATTTATTGTCCGACGATGGTTAGTCGGAATTGACGGAGCAGTAGGTATCGGTAGTGCCACCGGATGTATCGGTGATAGTTACGGTAATCATTTTGTCGGTGGTTTCTGTCATGTCAAGTCCCCCGATTTCGACAATCCTTTGTCCGCTGTCCAGACTGTATGATGAACCATCCTGTACATAGAGCTCTCTTAGAGAACCGCCATAATAGTATATGAAAGTATTATACACGATGTCATTTATTGTGTTTTTCAGACATAGAGCCTTTGTGCCATTTATTGTTTCTACACTGATTGCAGCGTCAGAATCATTCTGTCTGACTTTTTCGCGCAGATAAGATGTGACAGTGCGTACCTCGTAGTTGTAATTCATGGCATTGGCAGTGGACTTGTATTGCTTTACGCCAATCAGCACGAGGATAAAAGCAGTCAGCGCAAAAAGAAAAAACAGCAGCATCACAAAAAAACTGTCAGCCTGATGTGATCTTGATTTTCTTGAACATGGGTTATTTCCTCTCTATTATTGTCACATCGGGACGCAGATTGGAGCCGATGTATTGATAGTCTATGTAATAATCGTCGCTGTTGTATGTGAGACCATAGTGGTCTGTTAGATAATTTATGTCCGGAGGGTATGTTCCCTCAAGAGCATAGCACTGTGTGATACTTCGTGTGAGGGCGCGTTCCAGCGTGCTCTTGCTTCTTTTGGTATTGTCATCTGACAGCTTTGAAGAGAAAGCACCAAACAAAACAGTACATGCGGCTAAAAGCACAATTGGTATGAATTTCCATATGGTTGATTTCTTTTTCTGAACAAAAAACAGCATACTGTGCCTCCGTAAGCTATCCTATGCTTGATATAATTCCAAGCAGTGGGAGTAAAAATGATACTAGTATGAAGCCAATGAATATACAAAGCAGGATAACCATGGCAGGTTCAATCACTGATATGAATCGTGACAGCCTTGCATCTGTGTCGTCCTCACAGGATGTACATATATGCTGCATGACCTCGTCCATAGACCCGGTTTTGCTGCCGATTGCAATCCAGCTTGAGTACATCTTTGAAAAAATATTGGAGTGCAGCAGTGCCTCCGAAAATGTCTCGCCGTTAGATATATTTTTACGGCAGTCATTTATTTTAGAATCAAGGACAGGATTGTTTACAAGAGCCTGTGCCAGATCAAGACCACGGTCTGTGTCGAGCCCGCTTGAGAGTGCTAAAAACATGCAGTTTGCAAAGCGGCTGGATGCGATTGACATGGAAAGAGCAGTTTTCATAAGGAACTTTTTTCCGAAGCGTGTTTTAAAAAATATAAAAAGAACCAGTGCGACAAAGAGCATGACAGCTATAATGATAAGCAGATATCTGTTGATGTATTCACTGAGCTTCATGAGCACGGCAGCGGTGCCGGTAAGCTCACTTCCAAGCTCTGCATATATCTGTGAGAATACAGGTAAAACCTTGGCAATCATTACGACAATAACGGCAATCATCACGGCAGAAAGCACGAGAGGATAGGCAACGGCACTTTTAATGCCTGAAGCTATTTCGTCTTCGCGGTCATAGTACTTTGAGAGTGAGTTTAAGACCTCTTCAAGACGGCCGGTTTCTTCACCCAGCTGTATCATATTAATCATATATTTTGGAAAGTATCCTGTATCTTTAAGCGCACTGTGAAGCGTTGCACCAAGCTCCATTGGCTTATATATCTGCTCAAGCAGATCACGTGTCTGCTTATCAGGTGCTTCATCACATAATACGGAAACACCATAGTATGTAGGAAGCCCGGCTGCTATGATAAGAGAAATCTGCTGACAGAAGGCAGAAAGCTCTGCATTGCTTAAAATCTTGGATTTTCTAGACATTTATGTCCTCCTAATAGACGTATTTGGTAATGTAATCACTTTTTTGTGCTATGAACTTCTTTGGCGAATCACTGGTAGATGCAAATGTTGGATCCAGCATGTTCCATGAGGTACCATCAAACTCAATGATGCCGTTTATCCAGCCCTTGTCCTTTATATAAGTACTGATCCAGGCATGATATTCTTCACCGGCATATCCTACCTCTAAACGTGTGGGAATAGCCTGAGTCCTTAGCATAGTGGCCATGACTGCCGCATAGTCAAAGCATATACCGGTATTTTCGGTAAAGACCTTGTCCACATCAGGCAGATAGCCGCTTTTGACATTTTTAGCCTTGTCATAGTCGTATTTGAAGTTTGAAATGATATAATTGTATACACTTTCCACGACCTCAGTATCGCTGCTGCAGTAGTACGCCAGTGAGCTGCCTTCCTTCACAGCCAGAGAATCGGCAGTGAAATTTACATACTGGTTAGGGTACAGATACGGTCCGAATTCATCGGTGATGGAGACAGAAATCACCTGCGACAGCACGGTGGCATATTGTGTCCCCTCAACATTTTCAAACACGGTTACAGTATACGAACCACTTGAAGCAACCAGAGGAAACACTTCATTTCCTCCATGAGATCAAAGGTGTACGTGACACTGTCAGGCCCGGTTATCTGAAGCTTGACCTTTTGATTAGAACCGTGATAATTCACTATGATATAGCCGCTGCCGCTGTTTGAAGCATCGATACTGGCTACATCACATGTATAGGTTTGTGTGCCGTCGGCAGTTGGAGTAAGCACCTTTGGAGCAGAGTCCCAGGTGCCCTTTTCGGTAGAAGTATGGGAAAGAGGCTCCTTAGATACACTGTCATTTTTGGAATTACCGCATGCACCAAGCAAAAGGCATGATAATAATATGAGTGGAAGTGCTTTTTTTATACAGTATGCACTTCATAAAAATCTCCTAAATATAAAGTTGTTTTTTTTTTAATTATATTATAATGTATTTTCTTGTAAAATAAAATGGAAAAATGTATAATATTAAAAATGGTTTAGATTATCAAAAGAAGAGAGCAAAAAGGAAGAATACTAGTGATGAAAAACTTTTTTAATGAGTTCAAAAAGTTTATCAGCAGAGGAAAGTGAAAAATAGAGATACATTTATTGCGTGAAACTAATAAAATCCATTGCATAAAGTGTGAAAATCTGTTACATACAGTATAAAACTCTTGACTGTGCAATAAAAATGTTGTATATTAGTTCTGTTATTTAGAATTGAAATTAGGAGGTCTTATCGTGGCAACTTTAAAAATTGTTTTATCGGTATTATTTATAATCGTCAGTTTAGTAATTACTATAGTTATTCTTTTCCAGGAGGGCAAGTCAGCAGGACTTGGCACTATTGCCGGAGTTGCTGATACATATTGGGGCAAGAACAAGGGACGTTCAAAGGAAGGACGTCTGGTTAAAGCAACAATTGTATGTGTTGTTCTTTTCTTTATTATTTCAATTGCTTTAAATATGGGAATATGGTAAATACTTAGACTGTCGAGAAATCGGCAGTCTTTTTTATCGCATCAACATCCAGATGATGAAATTCGAGGTTTTCGTTGCAGGTTGATGTGATATAAAATCAACATTCATAGGATGAAAATGTCAATGGAGGAAATTTTATTTAAAGTCTGTGCATTTGAAATCAGATGGGGCAACGAAAAGGAGAGATAATGAGTAATATAGATAAATATGAAACACGAAAAAAAGATGGTCTATGACTTCATGTGTGATGACATGTATGTTCCGATGAAAATCAAGGAACTTTGCATAGTACTAGGAGTAAAAAAAGAGGACAGACCTCAGCTTGAACAGATTCTTTTTGGATTTGCAGGCAGAGGGAAGGATAACACTCTCAAAGCGCGGGAAATATTCAAAGTCGGAAATCAAAAAGACAGTCGGCGTATTCACAGCGCATCAAAGGGGATTTGGCTTTGTCACTGTGGAGGGAGAGCCTGATGATATTTTTATCCCGGCAGAGTATGTAAATGGTGCGATGCACATGGATACTGTTGAGATTACAATCTCACCTGTCACAACAGGACGCCGCAAGGAGGGAAAGGTTGTTTCCGTCATAGAGCGAGGCATGAAGCAGGTAGTCTGCACCTATGAGGCAAGTGATAACTTTGGTTTTGCAGTGCCTGACAATACCAGATTTGGCACAGATATTTTCATACCAAAGGAGCGCTCAAAGGGTGCTATGTCGGGCCATAAGGTAGTGGTTGAAATCACAAGCTATGGTAAAAAGGGTAAAAAGCCGGAGGGCAAGGTTGTTGAAATAATCGGACATATAGATGACCCGGGTACAGATATTCTTTCTATAGTAAAGGCTTATGATCTGCCGGTGGATTTTTCGGAGAAAATCATGCATCAGGTGCAGAATGTGGCAAAGGATGTGACACCTGCGGATATGGCCGGCAGGATGGATTTACGCGACTGGATGATGGTCACGATAGACGGAGAAGATGCAAAGGATCTTGATGATGCCGTGTCTTTATACATGGATGGCGACAATTATGTACTTGGAGTACACATAGCAGATGTGTCGAATTATGTGCAGGAGCACAGTGCCCTTGATGTGGAGCACTTAAGAGAGGAACATCTGTTTATCTTGTAGACAGAGTGATTCCGATGCTTCCAAGAGAGCTTTCAAATGGCATATGCTCCTTGAATGAGGGATGTGACAGGCTGGCTCTTTCATGCATTATGACAATAAATAAAAAGGGTGAAGTTATCGATCATAAGATTGCAGAGACAGTCATAAAGACAAACCGCAGGATGACATACACAAATGTAAAAAAGATTCTTGCAGATCAGGATGCCACTGAGATTGAAGAATATAAGGAGCTTGTGCCTATGTTTGAAAAAATGGCAGAGCTTGCAGCAATTCTACGCAAAAAAAGAGAATGAAACGAGGTTCTATAGACTTTGACTTTCCGGAGACTAAAGTCGTGCTCGACGAAGCAGGTCATCCGATAGATATAAAGCCGTATGACAGAAATGTGGCAACAAAGCTCATTGAGGATTTTATGCTTATAGCAAATGAAACTGTGGCTGAGGATTATTTTTGGCAGGAAATACCTTTTGTATACAGAACACATGACAAGCCGGACTCAGAAAAAATTGCAAAGCTTTCCACATTTATCAATAATTTTGGCTATACGCTTCATATTGGAACTGATGAGGTACACCCAAAGGAGCTTCAGAAGCTTTTGATGAAGGTGGATGGCACAGATGAAGAATCCCTGATAAGCAGACTGACACTGCGCTCTATGAAACAGGCACGATATACAACAGCATGTACAGGACATTTTGGACTGGCGGCAAATTATTATTGTCACTTTACATCACCAATCCGCAGATATCCTGATTTGCAGATACACCGTATCATCAAGGAAAATATCCGCGGCAGGATGAATGATAACCGCAGGGAGCACTATGAGTCTATACTCGATGCTGTTGCAAAGCAGGCAAGTGAGACCGAACGACGTGCAGAAGAGGCAGAGCGTGAAACAGTCAAGCTTAAAAAATGTGAATACATGTCAAATCATATTGGTGAATGCTTTGAAGGAGTTATATCAGGTGTCACGGAGTGGGGCTTTTTCGTGGAGCTTCAAAATACAGTTGAGGGACTTGTGCGCGTGACAGACCTGACAGACGATTTCTATGAGTTTTACGAGGATACCTATGAGCTGGCCGGTTCAGCCACCAATAAGAGATACAAGCTTGGACAAAAAATCAAGGTTGTTGTAGACAGTACTGACAAAATTATGCGTACAATTGATTTTAAACCGGCGGAATAATATGACAATAATGACGAAATCTTTTATGATATTAAAAATACTTATTTGATTATCTGTTATTTGTCGGTCGTTGTGCGATAGATTTATTGAAAAAGATGTCATAATATATTATATAGTGTAAATAAACAAAAATGTGAACCAGCGGTTTACAATAATTTGCGTTTTATATATTGGCAATTGTAAAAAAATGTGTTAGTATTGTAAAGCAGTTTGAGGAAAGGAGATACCGACATGGCTAAGGAACCAAAGAAATTAATAGCCAACAACAAAAAGGTCTATCACGATTACTTTTTGCTTGAGAAATACGAAGCCGGTATTTCACTTGCAGGAACTGAGGTGAAGTCACTTCGAATGGGAAAGGGCAGCATAAAGGAGTCGTTCATCCGTATTGAGAACGGTGAGATTATTCTGTATGGCATGCATATCACACCATATGAGAAGGGAAATATCTTCAACAAGGATCCACTTAGACCTAAAAAGCTTTTGCTCCACAAGAAGGAAATCGAAAAGCTTTCATCAAAGATGAAGGAAAAGGGTTTCACAATTGTGCCGGTGGAGGTATACTTTAAGGGGAGTCTGGTCAAAGTAGAGATAGCACTTGCCAAAGGTAAGAAGCTTTATGATAAAAGAGCAGACATAGCCAAGAAGGATCAAAAGCGAGAGGCGCAGAGAGATTTCAAAATCAGAAATATTGGTTAGCAAAAAATGAATATGGGCTAGTAAAGGTTTCGAGCCCGGGGCCCACAAGGTCCGGTGGACCTTGGCTTTGGGCGGACCGAAGCGGAGCGGAGAACATGGAGCGTAGCTGCATGTACCCCGCAAAAAATTGAATATGGGCTAGTAAAGGTTTCGACGGGGTACATGCAGCTGGAGAAGCGAGTCGTATGGCGATGCGTTAAATGGCCAAATTAAAATTAAACGCTGAAGATAATTTAGCATACGCTGCCTAATGGCAGCAGTCTGACCTAGGGCACTCACACTTTAGGATCCAGGCTTCGACTCTGTGAGAAACGACGTTGGCAAAGCTTTGAGCCATCGGGCGTATCATGAAGCTACTGAAACCACAAGGTTGTTTGTTATCGTGTGGCAGAGGGAATGTTAAATAATAAACTACACTCGTAGAAGGACAGGGAATTGTATTTCGGACACGGGTTCGACTCCCGTCTAGTCCACTAAAAGGCGGTTTGTGATAAAACCGCTTCTTTTTTCTTGCAAAACCGCACCTCTTTCTTGTCCTTTTGAGCATGCTTGTATACAGCCTTGAGTACGTGGTCGGTCTTCCGGACGCCGGCGGTCATGACATAGCTGTCCGTTCAGATTTCCTACAGCAGAAAGTGCGGTTAGTAAATCATTTAAGGAGTCAGTAAAACTGTTATTTCAGGTTATCGAAAACATTTGTAAAAACGTGGGATGTATCGCATTTGAAAAATTAATTTCAAAAAATGTAAAAAGTGTTGACAAGTATGGAATAGGGTGATATTATATCGGAGTCGCTTCGGTGAGGCAACAAAAACGAAACAGCAAAACAGCATATCGGGGTGTGGCTCAGCTTGGCTAGAGCGCCTGGTTTGGGACCAGGAGGTCGCAGGTTCGAATCCTGTCACCCCGACTTGTGAACAATTAAATATGCGGGTGTAGTTCAATGGTAGAACACCAGCCTTCCAAGCTGGATACGTGGGTTCGATTCCCATCACCCGCTCTCGTGCAGGGGTATCGAAGTGGTCATAACGAGGCGGTCTTGAAAACCGTTTGTCCGCAAGGGCGCGTGGGTTCGAATCCCACCCCCTGCGCTTCATATAGGGCTATCGCCAAATGGTAAGGCAACGGACTCTGACTCCGTCATTTCAAGGTTCGAATTCTTGTAGCCCTGCTTGATAAAAAACTTAAAAAGTTGTTGACAAACACTTGAAAGTTTGATATCATATCAATCGTTGTCGCAAGGCAATGAACTAAAGAACATTGATAACTGAACAGTGAGAAACCTTGAAAGATTTTGAGAATCAATCAGAACGCTTCAATGAAAATTGAAGACCTTTAAAACAGTAAATTCAGAATTTGTGCGAAAGCGATGAAAACAATCTGCTTGCAGAATTGTTTGAGGAGCTACGGACAGTTGCAAATTTATTTGCAACCTGAATGAACGAATTAGCCAAGTTTAACTTGACTGAGATCAACTTTTTAACATGAGAGTTTGATCCTGGCTCAGGATGAACGCTGGCGGCGTGCTTAACACATGCAAGTCGAACGAAGCACTTTATTTGATTTCCTTCGGGACTGATTATTTTGTGACTGAGTGGCGGACGGGTGAGTAACGCGTGGGTAACCTGCCTTGTACATGGGGATAACAGTTGGAAACGACTGCTAATACCGCATAAGCGCACAGCATCGCATGATGCAGTGTGAAAAACTCCGGTGGTATAAGATGGACCCGCGTTGGATTAGCTAGTTGGTGAGGTAACGGCCCACCAAGGCGACGATCCATAGCCGACCTGAGAGGGTGACCGGCCACATTGGGACTGAGACACGGCCCAAACTCCTACGGGGGAGGCAGCAGTGGGGAATATTGCACAATGGGCGAAACCCTGATGCAGCAACGCCGCGTGAGTGAAGAAGTATTTCGGTATGTAAAGCTCTATCAGCAGGGAAGATAATGACGGTACCTGACTAAGAAGCTCCGGCTAAATACGTGCCAGCAGCCGCGGTAATACGTATGGTGCAAGCGTTATCCGGATTTACTGGGTGTAAAGGGAGCGCAGGCGGTGCGGCAAGTCTGATGTGAAAGCCCGGGGCTCAACCCCGGTACTGCATTGGAAACTGTCATACTAGAGTGTCGGAGGGGTAAGTGGAATTCCTAGTGTAGCGGTGAAATGCGTAGATATTAGGAGGAACACCAGTGGCGAAGGCGGCTTACTGGACGATAACTGACGCTGAGGCTCGAAAGCGTGGGGAGCAAACAGGATTAGATACCCTGGTAGTCCACGCCGTAAACGATGAATACTAGGTGTTGGGAAGCATTGCTTCTCGGTGCCGTCGCAAACGCAGTAAGTATTCCACCTGGGGAGTACGTTCGCAAGAATGAAACTCAAAGGAATTGACGGGGACCCGCACAAGCGGTGGAGCATGTGGTTTAATTCGAAGCAACGCGAAGAACCTTACCAAGTCTTGACATCCTTCTGACCGGTACTTAACCGTACCTTCTCTTCGGAGCAGGAGTGACAGGTGGTGCATGGTTGTCGTCAGCTCGTGTCGTGAGATGTTGGGTTAAGTCCCGCAACGAGCGCAACATCTTTAGTAGCCAGCGGTTCGGCCGGGCACTCTAGAGAGACTGCCAGGGATAACCTGGAGGAAGGCGGGGATGACGTCAAGTCATCATGCCCCTTATGTCTTGGGCTACACACGTACTACAATGGCGTAAACAAAGGGAAGCAAAGCTGTGAAGCCGAGCAAATCTCAAAAATAACGTCTCAGTTCGGACTGTAGTCTGCAACCCGACTACACGAAGCTGGAATCGCTAGTAATCGCAGATCAGAATGCTGCGGGTGAATACGTTCCCGGGTCTTGTACACACCGCCCGTCACACCATGGGAGTTGGGAATGCCCGAAGCCAGTGACCTAACCGAAAGGAAGGAGCTGTCGAAGGCAGGCTCGATAACTGGGGTGAAGTCGTAACAAGGTAGCCGTATCGGAAGGTGCGGCTGGATCACCTCCTTTCTAAGGAAAAGTAGAGAGTTTTTCACTGTTGAGTTATTAATGATTATTTAATAACAAATAACACTGGGGTAAGCTGAGGAAGTTCGACTTTGCTTGCGCAAAAAAGTTTCACACTAAGCTCGAAAATACCTCGCTAAGTGTTCAAACTTCCGGTGGCGATGCGCTTTTGGGAAACACCCGTCCACATCCCGAACACGATGGTTAAGACTGAAGCGGCCGATAATACTATACTGGTAACGGTATGGGAAGGTAGGTGGCTGCCGGATTTATAAAAACTGGTTTTACCAGTGATTAGAGATTTTAAGAGATTAAGATTTCTAATGACTGATAAAACAGTCAAAAAAAGTCTGTGAGAACTAAAACTGGTAATCACAGCAGTGTACCTTGAAAACTTCATACAAATGATTTGATGAATAAATATTCTATTCTTAAGAATATCTAACAATCAAGACATCCGAGAAACAAAACCAAGTTGTGAACAACAACAAAGTTCTTTAAGTTATTAATGATGCAACGCTATGCATCGAAGAGATTAAGCAAAGAAGAGCGCAGGGTGGATGCCTTGGCACTAAGAGCCGAAGAAAGACGTGATAAGCTGCGAAAAGCTGCGGGGAGATGCAAATAATCCTTGATCCGCAGATGTCTGAATGGGGAAACCCGGTACGAAGAACTCGTATCATCCATAGTGAAAGCCCCGTAAGCGAAAGGAGAGCTGACTGAGCGGAATCCAGAGTACATCGAGACACGAGAAACCTTGATGGAATGAGCAGGGACCACCCCGTGAAGCCTAAATACTACTTAGTGACCGATAGCGCATAGTACTGTGAAGGAAAGGTGAAAAGGACCCCGGGAGGGAGTGAAAGAGAACCTGAAACCCTGTGTTTACAAGCTGTGGAAGTTCTTTAAATGAACAACCGCGTACTTTTTGTAGAACGGTCCGGCGAGTTGCGGATACTGGCAAGGTTAAGCACTTAAGGTGCGGAGCCGAAGGGATACCAAGTCTTAACAGGGCGTTAAGTCAGTATACGCAGACCCGAAACCGGGTGATCTATCCATGTCCAGGTTGAAGTTGTCGTAAAAGACAATGGAGGACCGAAGCCACATCCGTTGAAAAGGGTGGGCATGAGGTGTGGATAGGGGGAGAAATTCCAATCGAACCCGGAGATAGCTGGTTCTCCTCGAAATAGCTTTAGGGCTAGCCTCGATTTAGTCTTATGGAGGTAGAGCACTGAATTTCCGCGGGGGCGTCAAAGCTTACCAAAGAATATCAAACTCCGAATGCCATGTAGATGATGATCGGGAGTCAGACTGTACGAGATAAGTTGGACAGTCAAAGGGAAAGAGCCCAGACCGCCGGCTAAGGTCCCAAAGTGGGTGTTAAGTGGAAAAGGATGTGGGATCTCTAAGACAACGAGGATGTTGGCTCAGAAGCAGCCATACATTCAAAGAGTGCGTAACAGCTCACTAGTCGAGAGTTCCTGCGCCGAAAATGTCCGGGGCTGAAACACGACACCGAAGCCGTGGACTCGCAATGCGAGTGGTAGAGGAGCATTCTTAAAACCGACGAAGCTGTACCGGAAGGAGCAGTGGAGGGATAAGAAGAGAGAATGCCGGAATGAGTAGCGAGAGCAAGGTGGGAATCCTTGCGGCCGAATATCCAAGGTTTCCAGAGTAAAGCTGATCTGCTCTGGGTAAGTCGGGGCCTAAGCACAGGTCGCAAGACGTAAGCGATGGATAACAGGTTTAGATTCCTGTACCACGCATTATCAGAACTGTAGGGACGCATGTGGAAAGCACGGGCCGGGAATGGAAAGACCGGTACAAGCGGGGTAGGTGTACAATAGGCAAATCCGTTGTATAATCCGAAGACGTGATGTGGACCGAACCAAAGTAGGGAAGCATGTGAGCCATGTGCCAAGAAAAGCCGCTATTGTGATACACATACCCGTACCGTAAACCGACACAGGTGGATGAGGAGAGAATCCTAAGGCCGACGGAAGAAGCATTGTTAAGGAATTCGGCAAAATGACCCCCGTAACTTCGGGAGAAGGGGTGCCTGCGAGAGCAGGCCGCAGAGAATAGGCTCAAGCAACTGTTTAGCAAAAACACAGGTCTCTGCGAAACCGAAAGGTGAAGTATAGGGGCTGACACCTGCCCGGTGCTGGAAGGTTAAAAGGAGAGGTTAGCTTCGGCAAAGCTTTGAATTCAAGCCCCAGTAAACGGCGGCCGTAACTATAACGGTCCTAAGGTAGCGAAATTCCTTGTCGGGTAAGTTCCGACCCGCACGAAAGGCGTAATGATTTGAGCACTGTCTCGACAATGCATCCGGTGAAATTGAAGTACCAGTGAAGATGCTGGTTACCCGCGCCAGGACGGAAAGACCCCATGGAGCTTTACTCCAGTTTGATACTGGGATTCGGTACTGCATGTACAGGATAGGTGGGAGACGAAGAAGGATGGACGCCAGTCTGTCCGGAGTCGCTGTTGGGATACCACCCCTGTAGTACTGGGTTTCTAACCAGTTGCCATGAACTGGCAATGGGACAATGTCAGGCGGGGAGTTTGACTGGGGCGGTCGCCTCCGAAAGGGTATCGGAGGCGCTCAAAGGTTCCCTCAGAATGGTTGGAAACCATTTGAAGAGTGCAAAGGCAGAAGGGAGCTTGACTGCGACACCGGCGGGTGGCAGGTACGAAAGTAGGACTTAGTGATCCGGTGGCATAAAGTGGGATTGCCATCGCTCAACGGATAAAAGCTACCCTGGGGATAACAGGCTTATCACTCCCAAGAGTTCACATCGACGGAGTGGTTTGGCACCTCGATGTCGGCTCATCGCATCCTGGAGCTGGAGCAGGTTCCAAGGGTTGGGCTGTTCGCCCATTAAAGCGGTACGCGAGCTGGGTTCAGAACGTCGTGAGACAGTTCGGTCCCTATCCGGCGCAGGCGCAGGATATCTGAGAGGAGCTGTCCTTAGTACGAGAGGACCGGGATGGACGGACCACTGGTGTATCTGCTGTCGACCAACGGCATGGCAGAGTAGCCAAGTCCGGCAGGGATAAACGCTGAAGGCATCTAAGCGTGAAGCCCCCCTCAAGATGAGATATCCCTCAGATAATGAGTAAGACCCCTTGAAGACTACAAGGTAGATAGGGCAGAGGTGGAAGCATGGCAACATGTGGAGCTGACTGTTACTAATAGGTCGAGGGCTTAATCTGGTTAATAACTGAGAAAAACAAGTACAATGAAATACGGATTTTGCAGACGTGTCTGCATAAATCTGGATTTAATTGGACGCAGATTTGCGAAGCAAATCCATCGAGATGAAGCGAAGCGGAATCGAGATGAGTTTTTCGGTGTGGATTACAGAAAAACAAATCGGATTTGTATGAAGTTTTGAAGGTACATACTTATTAAATATGAATTATTTAAGACATCCAATGAGATGTCTTTTTTTTTTTGTAAAAAATAATAAAAAAATAATGAAAAAATAATGAAATAATAATTAAAAACTGCTATAATGTTTTCGGTTACTTATCGAAAACATTAATTTATTAAGGAGGTTGTTATGGAACAAAAGAAACAGGAGCCAATTCGTGATGCGAGACAGCTTGGAACGGCCAAGATGCTTATTCTTGGTTTGCAGCATATGTTTGCTATGTTCGGCGCAACAATTCTTGTGCCTATTCTTGTATCAGGATATTTTCAGAAGGCTTGTGGGGAGCCGCTTACCAGAGGTCTTTCTGTATCGGTTACCCTATTTTGTGCAGGCTTTGGCACGCTTATATTTCATCTGTGTACAAAGTTTAAGGTGCCGGCTTTTTGGGTTCGTCATTTGCTTTTTTAGGAGGCTTTTATACTGTTGCAAACCTTGACAGTGGTATGTATGCAGATATGGCTGTCAATGATAAGGCCGCGTATGCGTGTGGTGGAATATTTGTTGCAGGTATGCTTTATTTCGTACTTGCACTTATCATTAAGCTGGTTGGAATTAAGCGTGTAATGCGCTTTCTTCCACCTGTAGTGACAGGACCTATTATCATATGCATTGGTCTTTCACTTGCCGGCTCAGCTATCAATAATGCTTCAACAAACTGGGTTCTTGCAATTATTGCACTTGGAGTTATAATTATTTTCAATATATGGGGAAAGGGCTTATTTAAGATCATTCCTATTCTGATGGGAGTAATTATTTCCTATGTTGTGGCTTTTATTATGAATGCTGCTGGAATTACTAATCCTGATGGTTCAGCAATTCTTGATTTTACATCAATTGCATCATCTGCGTGGGTCGGAATACCTAAATTTCAGTTCATGAAGTTTGATATTACGTCCATTCTTGTTATGGCGCCTATCGCTATTGCGACTATGATGGAGCACATTGGCGACATGTCTGCTATTTCTGCTACAGTAGAGCGGAACTTTATTGCTGATCCGGGTCTTCATAGGACACTTATAGGTGATGGAATTGCAACTGCATTCGCAGGAGCCATCGGAGGACCGGCTAATACAACATATGGTGAGAATACAGGAGTACTTGAGCTGTCTAAGGTATATGATCCGAGAGTTATCCGTATTGCGGCTGTTTTTGCTATTGCACTTTCGTTTATTCCAAAGTTTTCGGCTGTAATATCTACTATGCCATCAGCGATTATTGGTGGAGTTTCATTTATGCTTTATGGAATGATTTAGCAATAGGAGTTAGAAATGTTGTTGAAAACAAGGTAGATCTGACGAAATCAAGAAATCTGATTATTGCAGGTGTTATTTTTGTATGTGGTCTTGGCTTTGGAAATGGACTGACATTTACTGTAGCAGGAACATCAATTACATTGACAGCTTTGGCAATTGCAGCTATCGCAGGAATTTTCTTAAATGCTATTCTGCCGGGAAATGATTACGAGTTTGGAAAGAATCCTGATGGAGATGCAAGCAGGGGTGTGTATATGATGAACACTGACAATGATGAGGAAGAGGAATCATAGAAGTTAATTTGTATTTAGACTGATTTGTTAGTTGTAACAGTAAATAATTTAACAAACATTAAAAAGATATTAATAATATTTTACTTGATAAAGTTATATATATTCTATACAATAAACTGGTATGGTGTATTTTCATAATTCACTTTAACAGTTTTTTTTAAGGGATTAGATTTAATGGACAGAAAAAAAGATATTTTGGGCGATAGCTTCTGCTTTTATAGCTATCTTGAGCATATGGACTGTTGTCTCACAGAGCAAGCATTTTTCGTTTGAGATTCTTATGAGTTTTATCAGAAATGCAAATAAAGGCTGGCTTTTTATGAGTTTTGTTTGTACGTTTGGGTTTATTTGGTTTGAAGGCTTTGCTCTGGTACGCATGGCAAGACACTTTGGGTATAAAACCAGCGCGATTGATGGTACTGTGTATGGTGGAGCCGATGTGTATTTTTCGGCTATTACACCATCGGCATCGGGAGGACAGCCAGCCAGTGCGTATTTCATGATAAGGGATGGCATACCGGGCTATGCTGCTACAGTGGCCTTACTGATTAATCTTGTTATGTATACACTTTCACTTTTAACAATTGGCTTACTATGCATGATTTTTAAGTATCCATTGCTGAAAAATTTCTCAGGTATTTCGCGGATATTTATATGTTTGGGGATTGTGGTGCTGATTTTTCTGGCTCTTGTATTTTATATGCTGCTAAGGAAGGGAAGCATACTATACTCAATTTGTGATAGTCTTATCCGGCTTTTTGAAAAAATACATATAATACGGCATGGTGACAGGCTTCGAATAAAGCTTAAAAATACTATGAAAGAATATCAGGAGTGTTCAAACAGTATCACAGGGCAGACCGGGCTTCTCATCGAGATTTTCTTTTGGAATATAATGCAGAGAGTTTCACAGCTTTTGGTATCGTTTATGATTTTTATGGCAGTCGGCGAAGGCGTAAATAAGGCAGTTGATGTGAGTGTGATACAGTGTTTTGTGGCGATGGGCTCCAATTGTGTGCCTATACCCGGTGCTATGGGCGTGGCTGATTATATTATGATTGATGGGTTTAAACAGCTTGTTGGTAGTAATGCAGCAAATATGGAGCTTTTGTGCAGGGGAATGACATTTTATGGAAGTGTCATAACAAGTGCTGTTATTATTCTTATTGGATATATAATTAGAAAAAAAAGTAGCAAAATCGTCTAGTACTTTTGCACAATAATATATTGTTATATTTGTTAAAATGTGTTATTATTCTATAGTAATATATTAGATATTTTTTATGAAGGTATTGGACAATGAGTAGCAATGATAGTACTGCTAAGGAGCAGAGCTTTCTATTTAATGTAAACAAAATATTTCTTGTCATCCATCTGCTGATGCTATTTATGTTTTCATCATTAGGTGTAGATTTGATGGCAGGAGTCAGTCTGATCAGCATATGCTTTTATTTCCTTGCATTCAGTCTGACAAAATCTGAAAAACTGAGCATATATGTTTATAGTGTGGCTGTTGAGATATTGCTTTATATGATACTTGCGGTGGTTTGTCTCGGAATTCAATGTAATTTTCAGCTTTTTTGATCGATGCAATGTTTTTCTTTTTTCCATGGATTATGTGGTCCTCAGGAAGAAAAAAAAAGAATCATGTTGCCATTCTGCTTTGCTGTGTATATGCTATTGCTCTGATTATTCTTTATATGCTTGATGGCTTTTACGCACCTTTATATAAGTTGGATTCTGTTGTAATTAAGAGTATTTCTATTGCTATGATTTCTGGTGTAGTTTTCTTGATAATAACATGTATGATGTGCCTTTTGCATTTTATGTCTTCCGAGGAGGGGGCAATGGAAAAGCAGGCACAGTTTGATGCGCTGACGGAGCTTCCAAATCGTTTCTATATGATGGCGAAGCTTAAGAATCTTTTTGAGGCTGAGAAGCAGGGGGAATATTTCCTTGCAATGATTGATATTGATGATTTTAAGAAAATTAACGATTCATTCGGACATAATGTAGGAGATGATGCACTTAAGATGCTCGCTCGTACTATCGTAAACAAGGCTCGAGGTGTTGAGCTTAGCTATTGCAGATGGGGAGGAGAAGAGTTTTTACTTCTTGGCAAATGTGTCGACGGAGAGGTGCCTAAGAATTTTCTCGATGAGCTTCGTGTGGAGATTAATTCAAAATCCTTCTGGACATCTAAGGGCAGCGGAAGGATGACAGTGACCATAGGTGCAGGGAAATATAAAGTGGGGCAGGATTACAAGGAATGGATTAATTTTGTTGACAAACAGCTTTATGTCGGAAAATGCACCGGTAAGAATAAGGTTGTATGCTGAGACATATTTCAAGGCTTTGACATATTTAAATGAGCTGTAATCGTTGCTGGTCACACTGTTAGGCGTGAACAGTCACAATCGCATTGAAATTATATTGAAATTACAAATTTTAGTTGCATGAAGTCAATAATTGTGATAAAATATTGTCTGTTCGTAAGACGCCGGCATGTCGGAATGGCAGACGATGCAGACTCAAAATCTGTTGGGCGCAAGCCCGTGTGGGTTCAAGTCCCACTGCCGGCACTATTTGCAAAACCCCCGTAAATCCAAGATTTTCAGTAAAATCAAGGGTTTGCGGGGCTTTTTTTTACTTACAATCTTTCAAAAAATTAAAGAAATTAGGGTACTTTTAAGAAAAATTTGCCCCAAAAAGGTACCCAAAAAGGTACCCAAAAATCTGCCATATAGGCTGTAATATCAGATAGCAAACAGGAGCATTATGATGATAAAAAGATTTATAAAAAATATGAAATTATATTCAATGTTATATTTTTCTCGATTTTCCCGATTACGGCTTTTTATCTTATGGAGTTCTACGAACATAATCCTTTTGAAGAAGTCAGATTTATGGCGGGATTTTTTAATATTATTTTGTTTGAGCTGATTGCCTGGATTCTTTATTTTGTTACGGGCAGGGCGAAATGGGCACTTCGTGCAGTTTTTATCGTGGCCATGGTTTTTGGACTGATTAATCATTATGTTATGCTTTTCCGCTCGACTCCTTTTGTTCCATGGGATATTTTTTCAATTGGTACGGCGACAAGTGTTGCATCCAATTATGATTTCGCACCGACTGCAGGAGTAGTTGTTGTTACAGTTATATTTATAGCTCTTATTATGCTGATGCATTTTGTTGATTTTAGAATTAAGTGGAAATTCAGGTTCAGACTAATTCCGACAGTGCTTGGATTACTTGTGATGTGCCTGTTTGTGAATGCCCTGCAGGATGAGGATTTCCAGACGGACAATTATCTGTATCCGTTTTTATTTACACCTGCATATATGACAAAGGTGAATGGAATGGCAGTGACCTTTGCGATGGATCTTAAGTTTGTGGCGGTTGATAAGCCCTGACGGGTATAGCAGACAGAAGGCAAAGGAGCTGCTTGACAGCTATGCCGGTACAGATGATAATACTGCAATTACAGATAAAAGTGATTATCCGAATATTATAGTTGTGATGGATGAGGCATTTTCAGACTTGTCAGTGCTCGGTGATTTTGATACAAATACAGACTATATGCCGTTTGTACACAGTCTTGAAAAGGGCAATGAGAACACTATAACAGGATATCTGAATACGTCTGTATGCGGTGGAAATACCGCCGATACCGAGTTTGAGTTTCTGACAGGCAATACGATGGCTTTTCTTCCGGTAGGAAGTATTCCTTATCAGCAGTATATAAAGAGCACGACACCTTCACTTGCAAGCTATTTAAAAAGCATAGGCTACGCAACGTATGCACAGCATCCGTACTATGGCAGTGGATGGAACCGGGATACGGTCTATCCTCTTTTGGGATTTGACAATCTTTCGTTTATGCAGGATTATTCTAATCAGAGGTTTGTGCGCAAATATATAAGTGATGAGACGTCATTTGATAAGATTATTGAGACCTATGAGAACAAACCGGATGGTCAGCCGGCATTTATATTCAATGTCACTATGCAAAACCATGGTGGATACACGGATACCTACTACGGCTTTGACAATACGGTGACAGCGGATAAGCTCAATAATTCTGCACTTGACCAGTATCTTTCTTTGATTAAGCTGACAGATGAGGATTTAAAGAGCCTCATTGAATATTTCTCAAATGTGGATGAGAAAACTATAGTGGTATTTTTCGGTGATCATCAGCCAAATGATACTGTGGCAAGCTCCGTTCTTGCAGCAAACGGCATGGACTATAATAATTTATCAAATGAAGAGCTTAAGCTGCGCTATCAGGTGCCGTATGTTATCTGGGCAAATTATGATATTGATGAGGCGGCAGGAAAAGACACGAGTGTTAATTATCTGGCTGCAAACGTACTTAAAGCGGCAGGTGTGCCGACAAATGACTATCAGAGCTTTCTGCTAAAGCTGCAGGAGGAGTATCCAATTATATCAGCGGTACGCACTGATAAAACTGCAGATAAGACATTAGATAAAGCATCAAATAAATCAGACAAGGCAACCGGCAGCAAAAATAAGCAGGCCGATTCGGATATGCTAAACGATTATAAGCTTTTGCAATATTACAGACTGTTTGACTGGGAGGATAAGTGATGAATTTTGTTAAAAAGCATCCACTTTTGACAGCGTTTTTAATTCCGTTTTTCATATGTATAATCATCTGTATAGGAAATGGTGTATATCCATTTGGCGATTACTGCCTTTTGCATATGGATTTGTATCACCAGTATCTGCCTTTCTTTAATGAGCTGTGGGAGAAGCTAAGAAATGGTGCGAGCCTCATGTATACATGGAATATCGGGCTTGGCAGTGATTTTGTATCGGTATTTGCCTATTATCTGGCGAGTCCGTTAAACTGGCTTGTGGTGCTTTTTCCAAAGAGCCATATTATTGAGTTTATCGAGCTGCTAATCATTTTTAAGATTTCGCTAAGCGGAGCAACATTTTTTTATTTTCTGAAGGAACACTTTGTACTTCTTGGAAAGGATAACAGGTATCACGATAATACATTTGTGCCGGCATTTGTTTTTTCTACGGCATATGCGCTTTCCGGCTTTGTAGCTGCGTATAGCTGGGATGTCATGTGGATGGATGTTGTGGCAGTTGCACCGCTTGCGATAGTAGGCCTTGAGAAGCTTGTGCGGGACAAAAAGCCGGTGCTTTACTATGTATCACTGGCACTTTGTATATTGTCAAACTATTATCTGAGCATCATGCTTTGCATCTTTTTGGTATTCTGGTTTGCATGGCTTTTCTTTACGCAAAAGGGCGGTAAAATGGCTGCAATTGTGAGATTTGCCGTTTACTCGCTTTTGGCTGGAGGCACTGCGATGGTGCTGATCATCCCGGAGCTTATCATTTTAAGCTACAGCGGTTCGTCGGGCATCGAGTTTCCAAAGCAGATAGAGTGGTATTTTAATCTCTTATCAGAGGTCGGCAGGATGTGCACGACAGCAAGCGTCTATGAGGGTGCAGAGAACTGGCCGAATCTGTATGCCGGAGCCTTTAGTGTGATGCTTTTGATACTGTTTGTGCTCAACAAAAGGATTAATTGGAAGAAAAAAATAGCTCCCAGTATTGTTTGTGTTGTTTTTCATGGCAAGCTTTGCCAATAAACAGCTTGACTTTATATGGCACGGACTGCATTTTCCGGATTCGCTGCCTGGCAGACAGTCGTATCTGTATGCATTTCTTGTATTGACCATAGGCTATGCTACAGTAAGAAAGTGGCGTGGCATAAGACTGTGGCATATTGGCGTGGCAGTGGTATTTGCATCGGCGCTTATGGCAGTAAGCACGATGTTTGCCGGTGAGGATGTGACAGAGTATTATGCAGTTATCATAAGCATATTGTTTGTTGCGCTGTACGGCATTATGACAGTACTTTTAAAGCTTGCAGCAAGGAAAAACAGGGAGCTTCTGATGGTCATAACATGCGGTATTGCGATTGTGGAGCTGGCTGTCAATATGGCTGTGACAGGACTTGGATGTACCGGCAGAAGCAGCTACAATGCCAATGTGGACGATATGCAAAAGGCACTTAAGCTGGCAAAAGAGGATGCAGCTGAAAACGATGTACCATTTTACAGGGTTGAGGATACAGGCCGACTTACTAAAAATGATGGCACACGATACGGCTATGCTTCTGGAACACAGTTTTCTTCCCTGATGAATATAAATGTGAGCCATTTTTATCAGGCTCTTTATATGGAGGGAGGCAAGAATTTCTACTGTTATAACGGTGCCACACCTGTCACGTCAGCCATGCTTTCTGTCAGATATATGGTTACAAAATCAATACAGCCACAGAATGAGCTGACTACACTTGTTGGAAAATGCGGAAATCACTATCTGTATCGGAATAACTACACACTTCCGCTTGGTTTTATGATGGATGAGGGAGTGATTGATGAGTGGAAGCCATCCTCGTCATCGAAAATCTATTCGATTAATTCCTTTGGCAGGCTCCTTGGTGCAGCAGATGATATGCTGACCCTGACAGAGTGCACTCAGGACGAAAATCCGGGAACTACGACTCTCACCTTTGACCATGACGGATATTATTATGCGGCATACGATTCGTGCAGCACTGACAGTCTGACATTCAGCCACGGAGAGTATGAGACCACATACTCGAAGACCACTCACAGGTATCTGTTTGACCTGGGATACGTGAAGGCTGGGGAGACAGTTTCCGTCACAAACACTGATGCCGATGCTGTACGATTTAATGTATACGAGCTTTCTATTGCTGCAGTTGAGAGTGCTTACAATACACTCAATGAGCAGACAATCTCGGTGGATGATTTTTCAGATACACACATAAGCGGACACATTGATGTGAAGCAGGCAGGACAGCTTGTGTTTTCTATTCCGAGTGAAAAGGGATGGACTATGAAGGTGGATGGGAAGGATGCAGAGTATGAGGATTTTTCAGATACCTTTGTGAGCATTCATCTGGATGAGGGAGAGCATGAGATAGAGCTTTATTATGAGACACCGGGGCTTAAGGCAGGTGCAGCTATAAGCGCAGGCTGTGTGGGTGTCTTTCTACTGCTTTTATTGTTGCGTCAAATAGTTAAGAGACGCAGCCGTTTAAAGTTTAAAGCGAACAGTGATAGATAGCGAATGCACTGACAGACAACGCATACTGTTCATTTATGCGAAACACAGAATGTTCAAATTGTAATAGTATAATTCAATAATAAAAATAAAACAGGAGATTAACAAAATGAACAAACAAAACAAAAAAATCGCACAGGAAAAAAGAAGAATCGAGAGAGAGAAGGCAGAAAAGAAGGCAAAGGTTGTGAATCTGCTGAAATTCTGGGTGCCGGTAGTGGCAGTCGTTGTGGTAGTCATAGTGCTAATCTGGGCAGTTGCGACATCGGGCGGTTCATCGTCAAAGGGCACTGCCGGTACGCAAGCTGCATCACAGACTACAGAATCTCAGGCATCCGAGACGCAAAGCAGTGATTCACAGACCGAGGCAGCAACACTTAATACAGAGGTTGACACGGTTGCAGAAAATGGAGATAAGGTAAATATTGACTACACCGGATATATGGACGGTGAAAAATTCGAGGGTGGAAGCACTGATGGACAGGGCACAGACCTGGTGCTTGGCTCAGGCAGCTATATAGATGGCTTTGAGGATGGAGTGGTAGGTCACAAGGTGGGAGAAACCTTTGATTTAAACCTGAAATTCCCGGATGATTATAAGGTAAATACAGAACTTGCCGGAAAGGATGTTACGTTTGAGGTGACTCTTAACGGTGTATATAAATAAAGAGGATAACACACATATATGGAAAAATCGTTTGAAGAGGTACTGGTACAGTTTTATGTTGACCAGTACAGGGAGAATGCGAAGAGAAGTACAGGTAAGCCTGTAAAGCTGGCACACTATATTCACAGGCTCAATAACAAAGCAAAATCAATTAAATATGCGCGATTTTCAAAAAACGAGACAATAGCACTCGACAAGCTGCATCAGGAAATAAAAAGGCTTGCATTGATCACCTACTATTCCAACAATAAGAATGCAAGGCAGATTTTAAATAGAGAAATCCTTCCGCAGCTCGTCAGGGTGGATATGGAGCAGTTTGATGAGAATGAGGCAGAGTATCTCACAGAGGATTTTCTAAAGCTTTTGCGCAAGGAGTATATAGGTGCGATATGTACAAGGAGCATGAAGGCGCTTTACAATGAGTACCGCAGCAAGGAGCTTAGAAGAGAGATTGTCACGCTGGTTCCGGCACGGCCGGAGCTTGAGTTTCAAAAGCACAGAGCATGAAAAGGCACTTCATACTCCATATAGGCCCGACTAACAGCGGTAAGACATATCAGGCGCTTGAGAGGCTTAAGCTGGCGCAAAACGGAGTTTATCTGGGACCGCTTCGCCTTCTGGCGCTTGAGGTATATGAGAAGATGAATGATGCAGGCATACCATGCACCATGCTTACAGGCCAGGAGTGTCTTGAGGTATCAGACAGCAGAATTACAGCATCGACAGTGGAGATGCTTGACTGTGATAAGGAGTATGATATCGCAGTGATTGATGAGGCACAGATGGTTGCAGATGATGACAGGGGACATTCATGGACCAGGGCAATTCTTGGTACACTTGCAGGAGAGATTCATATATGCATGAGTCCGGTGGCAAAGGATGTAGTCATTCATCTGATTAATCTGTGCCACGACGAGTATGAGATAAGGGAGTATGAGAGAAAGACTGCGCTAAAGCTGGAGGATAAGCCTTTTTCATTTCCACAGGATGTAAGAGAGGGCGATGCCTTTATCGTCTTTTCAAAGAAGTCGGTACTCAATATAGCAGGGCGTCTGGAGGAAAACGGCATAAAGCCAAGTGTCATATACGGAAGTCTGCCACCGGAAATAAGGCGCAGGCAGATGACGCTTTTTAATGAGAAAAAGACACAGGTTGTCGTGTCAACAGATGCGATAGGAATGGGACTCAATCTGCCGGTCAGAAGAATTGTATTTCTGGAGGTGGAAAAGTTTGATGGAGTATCAAGACGTCCGCTTGTCATCTCTGAGATAAAACAGATAGCGGGCCGTGCAGGCAGATTTGGTCTGTATGATACAGGCTATGTGACAGCTTTAGGACAAAAGAATCTGAATTATCTGAAGAATACGCTAAATATACCGGAGCAGGATATTGATATAGTAAGTCTTGGCTTCCCGCAGGTGCTCCTTACAATGGATGCGCCGCTTGATGCGATAATTAAGCTCTGGCATGAGGCAGAGCCATCAGCACCGTTTAGGAAAATCAATGTCGATGAGATATTGTTTTTGTATGGATATGCGTATAAGGAGCGATACTTTATCGCAGATTTTGATGACAAATATCTGCTTTATAAGATGATTACATGTCCTATAGATATAAAGGACAGGGAGCTTGTCAGACAATGGCTGCGCTACTGCATGTCGTATACATCTGATATCTCTCTAGACAAGCCTGATAAGCATTCAAAGTATCAGGGGCTCATGAAATACGAATCCTATTACAAAAAGCTTGATTTGTACTATCAGTTTTCAGTCCGCATGGGCAAAATTGTGGATGAGGACTGGCTTGAAAACGAGCGCGACAAAACACAGGCAAAGATTATGCAGCTTCTATCAAAGAGCAAGGATGAGTATATTATCAGATGCCGGTATTGCGGCAGAATACTTCCGATTGGAAATTCACGCAATATATGCAGAGACTGCTACAGCATGATACGCAGGTAGCAGCCGGTTTATATTTTACGGTCAAGTCGTTGAATTTAGCTGTCCAATGTGGCATAATAGAAATAAGACCAAAATATGAATGGAGGAAGTTTTTATGGCAAACAATGAGTTACAGATTGCCGGCTCACAAGGTGAACTTAGAATCCGTCCTTACGAGCACCACGCAAAATATTATGAAACAGATCAGATGGGTATAATCCACCATTCAAACTATGTCAAGTGGATGGAAGAAGCAAGACTTGATTTGATGGATCAGATAGGACTCAACTACAGGCAGATGGAGGATATGGAAATCATAAGTCCGGTGCTGTCGATATCGGTAGAGTATCACAGTATGGTACATTTCGATGATACGGTCGTCATCTACACAAAGCTGCTTAAGTATAACGGAATCAAGATGGAGCTTGAGTATGTCATGAAGGACAAAGAGACAGGCGAGCTTCGCACCACTGCAAAAAGCAGCCATTGCTTTTTGAACAAATCCGGCAAACCAATCTCATTAAAGAGAATGTATCCGGAATTAGATACAAAATTTTTTGAATTTAAAGAGGCATAATAAAATGATACAGGATAGATTAAAAGCATTGAGAAGCGAGATGGCAAAGAGGGGCATCTCGCTGTATGTGGTACCTACTGCTGATTTTCATGAGTCAGAGTATGTAGGAGAGCATTTTAAGGCACGCAAATATATTACAGGCTTCACGGGCTCAGCAGGTACCGCAGTCATCACTATGGATGAGGCCGGACTATGGACAGACGGCAGGTATTTTGTGCAGGCGGCTGCGCAGCTTAAGGATACCACTGTAAAGCTCTTTAAGATTGGCGAGGAGGGCGTACCGACAGTTGATGAGTATATAAAGGATACTCTTTCGGATGGCGGTGTAATAGGCTTTGACGGCAGAGTGGTAAATGCCGCATGGGGCAAAAGGCTTTCTGAAATTGCAAAGAAAAGCACGGCAGCATGTACGTAAATGAGGATCTGATTGACATTATATGGACTGACAGACCACCTATGTCAAAGGCACCTGTCATGATTTTTGACAATAAATACACCGGTGAGGATATAAGCTCAAAGCTTAAAAGAGTCAGAGAGCAGATGGCACAAAAGGGTGCAACACTTCATCTGATGTCATCACTTTACGATATCGCCTGGCTTTTAAATGTCAGGGGAGGCGACATAAGCTATGTGCCTGTAGTGCTTTCATACCTGGCACTGTCACAGGACAGCTGCATATGGTTTTTGCAGGAAGAGGTTGTGACAGAGACTCTTAAGGCATACCTCGATAAGAATGGTATACAGACAAGACCTTACGATGATTTTTATGAATATGTGAAGCATATTGATGAAAAAGAGACAGTGCTTTTAAATACATCGATTGTAAATTACCGCATCTGCGACAGCCTGCCGGATGGTGTTAAGGTGATTGATGCGGAGGATCCTACAGTTGTCATGAAGGCCGTAAAGAATGAAGTACAGCTTGAAAATCTGCGCAAGGCGCATTTAAAGGATGCAGTTGCGATGTGCAAGTTCATGTACTGGCTTAAGACAAATATAGGTAAGATACCTATGACAGAGATCTCGGCTTCAGATTATCTTGCATCGCTTAGAGCTGAGCAGGAGGGCTTTCTTGATTTGAGTTTTGCCACAATATGCGGATATGCTGATCATGGTGCTATTGTGCATTACTCTGCAACAGAGGAGTCTGACAGGCAGCTTAAGCCTGAGAGTCTTCTTTTGGTTGATTCAGGAGGACATTATCTGGAGGGAACCACAGATATCACGAGAACCTTTGCGTTAGGACCGGTGACTGACGAGATGAAGGATATGTTTACGAGAGTTTGCCGCTCAAATATGAACCTGGCAAATGCAAGGTTTAAGGAGGGTTGCTCGGGACTAAACTTTGATATTCTGGCAAGAGAGCCTTTGTGGGAGAGCGGCATGGACTACAATCACGGTACCGGACACGGTGTGGGCTATGTGCTCAATGTTCATGAGGGACCAAACAGCTTTCACTGGAAGCAGTACCCGGGCAGGACTGCAGAACGTGTGATAGAAGAGGGCATGGTCACTACAGATGAGCCGGGCATCTATTTAGAGGGCAAATTCGGTATTCGTACAGAGAATGAGCTGATTTGCCGAAAAGGCGAGAAAAATGAGTATGGCCAGTTCATGTATTTTGAGAATCTGACCTATGTACCGATAGATCTCGATGCGATTGATCCAAATCAGATGACAGACAGGGAAAAGGGATACCTGAACGCTTACCATGCGAGAGTTTATGAGCTTGTTTCACCTTTTTTTGAATGATGAGGAGGCTCAGTGGCTTAAGAAATATACAAGAGCTATTTAACGTTACTGCCTGCACTGCAGTGTGACCGGCAGCGATTACAACAATATTATAATTGACAGTAAGGAAAGTATCAAAATGAGTGAAAAGCTTGTACTTATAGACGGACACAGTATTTTAAACAGGGCATATCACGGGCTGCCTGATCTGACCAATTCAGAGGGGCTTCACACAAATGCAGTCTATGGATTTTTGAATATCATGTTCAAGATTCTTGACGAGGAAAAGCCAGACTATCTGACGGTGGCATTTGATGTGCATGCGCCGACGTTTCGCCACAGAATGTTTGATGCGTACAAGGGCACGAGAAAGCCTATGGACGAGGAGCTCAGGCAGCAGGTGCCTATGATAAAGGAAATGCTTACCGCTATGGGCATTAAAATCGTGGAAAAGGAAGGCTATGAGGCCGACGATATACTTGGAACCTTATCTGTCAGGGCAGAAAAGGCCGGTATGGATGTCGCCATCATTTCCGGAGACAGAGACCTTTTGCAGCTTGCGACTGACCATGTCATGGTAAGGATTCCAAAGACAAAGAAAACAGGAACCGAGATAGAAAACTACAATACAGCAGATGTTATCGAAAAGTACGGCGTCACTCCAAAGGAGTTTATCGATGTAAAGGCTCTACAGGGAGATACGTCTGATAATATTCCCGGGGTACCCGGTATCGGCGAAAAGACAGCAGGCGCACTTATAGCAAAAATACCACTGTATAGAGGCTGTACATGAGGACGCTGAGAATGTAAAGCCGCCAAGGGCTTCAAAGAATATAGTGGAGTATTGGGAGCAGGCGCTTATGAGCAAGGAGCTTGCGACAATCATACTTGATGCGCCGGTTGACTATGAATTTTCTGATGCAAAGCTTAGTGGCGGAGTAGAGTCACTCTACACTGAGGAAGCTTTTTTACTGTGCAAAAGATACGAATTCAAAAACATGCTGTCACGGTTTAATGTGGAGGCTCCTAAAAACAATGCCGAGGAGCATTTTGTGGTAGTAAGGGACTTAAAGACTGCAGAGAGAGTGTTTGAGAAGGCAAAGGACAAGGAGGTCGCTTTTGCGGTAGTACCGGGAGAGTCTTTGGAAAATAGCGAAAGTGATGGACAGCTAAGTCTGTTTTCGGAGCCGGTTTCTAACGATTATCTTGCTGTTTCGATTTGTTTTTCAGAGGAGGATATTTATTTTATCTGTACAGGTGATGAGATTTCAAGCAGCTTCCTGGATGAAAAATTAAATACACTGGAAGTAAAGTCATGGATATCACCGGATTTAAAGACCAATCTGCACAGATTTAAGAGCAAAGAGATAAAGGCAGATGACAGAGGCAGATATTTTGACATGATGGTGGCTGCATACCTTATCAATCCGCTTGTCGGGGAGTATCCCTATGATGCGGTTGCAAAGGACTATCTGGGGCTTATGATCTCATCTAAAAAGGATTATCTGGGAAAACTTGATTTTACTCAGATGATGAAGGAGGATGAGAAAAAGGCAGTGGACTGTGCCTGCTACGAGGTGTATACTGCCTGGAAATCAAAGCCGGTTCTTTTGCAGAAGCTAAAGGAAATGGATATGCTCACTCTTTATAAAGATATCGAGCTGCCACTCGTTTTCGTACTGTATGATATGGAAAATGAGGGTATAAGGGCTGATGGAATAAAGCTTAAGGAGTATGGAGACAAGCTTGCTGTTTCGATAACTGAGCTTGAAAAGAAAATATATGAGGCAGCAGGTGAAGAGTTTAATATAAATTCGCCAAAGCAGCTTGGAGTCATTCTCTTTGAAAAGCTTGGACTGCCAAATGAAAAGAAGACAAAGACCGGTTATTCGACTGCGGCAGATGTGCTTGAAAAGCTGGCGCCGGAGTATCCGATTGTTGCAGATATTCTGGAATACAGACAGCTCACAAAGCTAAAGAGCACATATGCTGACGGACTTTCGGGATATATTGCATCCGATGGCAAAATCCATACTACCTTAAATCAGACAATCACTGCGACAGGCCGTCTTTCAAGCACAGAGCCTAATCTGCAGAATATCCCGATAAGGATTGAGCTGGGCAAGCTTATCAGAAAGGTATTTCTGCCTGAGGATGGGAGATTTGTTTGTTGATTCAGACTACTCGCAGATCGAGCTTCGGGTGCTTGCGGCGCTTTCCGGGGATGAAAGGATGATAGAGGCCTTTAAGAATGGTCAGGATATCCACAGAAGTACAGCATCCCTTGTGTTTGACACACCGTTTGATGAGGTCACAGACCTTCAAAGACGAAATGCCAAGGCGGTAAATTTTGGCATCGTTTATGGTATCAGCGCGTTTGGTCTGTCTAACGACCTGGGGATTTCAAGGAAAGAGGCACAGGGCTATATAGACAGCTATTTTGTCAAATATCCAAAGATTAAGGAGTTTTTGGATCAGACGGTTTTGGATGCCAAGAAAAATGGCTATACAAAGACCATGTTTGGGCGTATCAGACCGATTCCAGAGCTGAACTCGAGCAATTTCATGCAAAGACAGTTTGGAGAGAGAGTTGCAATGAATTCACCTATTCAGGGTACAGCAGCCGATATCATAAAGATTGCCATGATACGTGTGCATGACAGGCTTCTTGACGAGGGCTTAAAGTCAAGGCTTATCCTTCAGGTGCATGATGAGCTTTTAATTGAGACAAAGGAAGCTGAGAAGGATAAAGTGATTAAGCTTCTGGAGAAAGAGATGCGTGGTGCGGTGAACATGAAGGTATCCATGGAAGTGGGCACTGAGTGTGGCTATGACTGGTATGATGCGCATTGATGACAGAAAAGGAAACAGTATGATTTTTATAGGAATAACAGGTGGTGTAGGTGCCGGAAAATCGGCAGTGCTTGGCTATCTTAAGGAACTTGATGGCGTAAGGGTCATGCTCTCTGATGAGATAGCACATGAGCTGATGGAGCCGGGAAGCGACTGCTACAACAGATTAAAGGAATTGTTTGCGGGCGAACCGATATGGCTTGAGGACGGGCATTTTGACAGACCGGCACTTGCCGGAGTGATTTTTTCGGATGATAAAAAAAGAGAGCTTTTAAACGAAGTAGTGCATCCTGCAGTAAAGAATATGTGCTTAATGCAGTTAAAGAGGCAAAAAAAAGAAGGTCTTTTTTCATGCTTGTGCTTGAAGCAGCACTCCTTATAGAGGAGGGATATGGTGAAATCTGCGACGAGCTGTGGTATATTTATGCAAGTGAAGAAGTCAGAAGAAAAAGACTTAAGTCATCAAGAGGCTATTCAGATGAGAAGATAGACAGCATCTTTGCAAGCCAGCTTAAAGAAGCTGAGTACAGAAGGCACTGCAAGGAGGTTATCGATAATGACGGAGATATCGAAAACACGATAGCTTCAATAAATAAAGCGCTTAGCAAATACAAGGAGTAGTGGAAATGAACAATGTATTCGGTTTGGATATTGGTACAAGAAATGTTGTAGGAACTGTCGGCTATCAGACTGATAACAAGGAATTTGTGGTTACAGCACAGTATGTCAGGGAGCATGAGACCAGAGCGATGCTTGACGGTCAGATACATGATATAGGCAGGGTGGCAAAAACCATTAAGGAAGTAAAGGACGAGCTTGAAAAACAGACAGGACAGCCACTTGAAGAGGTGTGTATAGCAGCCGCAGGACGAGTATTAAAGACTGTCACGACGCATGTGGAGTATGAGTATGCGCAGGAGTCTGTGGTGACCGGCGAGGATGTCCATACGCTTGACCTGCTTGGCATAGAAAAAGCACAGGAGGCACTCAAGGAGGTTAACGATACAAGCTATAAGTTTTACTGTGTGGGATATTCTACAGTCAAATTCTTTTTTGAATGATGAGGTGTTTATCAGCCTTGAGGGGCATAAGGCAAACAAAATAGGCGAGGATATCATAGTTACATTTCTGCCGGAGGATGTGGTAGACGGACTGTATGCGGCGGTGGGACAGGCCGGGCTTAGTGTAGCCAATATGACATTGGAGCCTATCGCCGCTATCAATGTGGCAATTCCGGAGAACTATCGTATGCTTAATATCGCACTTGTCGATGTGGGAGCCGGAACGAGTGATATCTCAATCACAAGAGGAAGTATCATAGCCTATGGCATGATACCGCATGCAGGAGATGAGCTGACAGAAGTTATTGTGCAGCATTTCCTCGTGGATTTCAATATGGCGGAGAGCATCAAGCTTCAGTCTACGACAAGTGATACGGTTACATACAAGGATATCATGAGCATCGAGCACACAATTCCTGCACAGGATGTCTGGGATGTGGCAGCACCTGTTGTTGATAATATTGCACAAGAGGTATCGGCTAAAATCAGAGAGCTAAACGGTGACAAAACAGTGAGTGCCTGCTTTGTAGTCGGAGGCGGAGGCAAGATACACGGCTTCACGGAAAAGCTTGCGGAAGACCTTGACCTGCCGGAGGAAAGAGTAGCTCTAAGAGGTGAGGAAGTGCTTGGCGATGTGACCTTTGAGCAGGAGGATATTAAGAAGGATCCACTTCTTGTCACTCCAATTGGTATATGTCTGAATTATTATGACCAGAGAAATAATTTTATCATGGTCAGATTCAACGGTGAGAGAATAAAGCTCTATGACAATAACAGGCTTACAATAGTCGATGCGGCGCTTCAGGCGGGATTTCCAAACGATGAGCTGTTTCCAAAGCGCGGCACCCCGATAAACTTTACGGTAAACGGTGTGGCAAGGCTTGTAAGAGGCGAGGCCGGAGATGGCGCAGTAGTGACCATGAACGGAAAGCCAGCAAGCATCAACACACCGCTTGAGCCAAACAGTGAGATAGTCATCGAGCCGTCCACAGCAGGAGAGGCAGCAGTGTATAAGATATCGCAGCTTGATGAGTACAATCATTCTGTCATTACTTTTATTATAAACGGCAGAAGGGTTTCATGTCCTAGGTTTGTCCAGGTAAACGGAGAACTTGAGCCGGAGGATTACAGCATCAGGGAAAATGATGTGATTGAGACAAGAAATTACTATACAGTGCGCCAGATTGCGCAGTTTATGGACCTCGTTATTGACACAGACCAGATGATATTTGTAAACAATGAAGAGGCAGGTCTCGACACTCTTGTATACGAAAATTTCTCTGTTGAGTGGAAAACAGATGAATATGGTGTTGCAAGAATCGACAATAACACTTATAATGACACACAAGAGTCTGATTCAGATGATGCTTCGGTCTTAGCTGAGCAGGATGCAAACAGCACAGAGTCAGACAACACAGTGGCTAGAACATCAGAGCAGATGATGAATCAGGTGATCGATGAACTGCATGATGATTTTGCTAAAGAAGCTGAAGCATCTGCTGTGCCGGAAAACGAACTGCCGGAAAATGAATTGCCAAAAAATGATATACAGGAAGAAATACACGAAGAAGACTCATCAGAAAATACAGTTACAGTAATTGTAAACGGTGAGCCTGTAGAGCTGTCCGGCAAGGATACATATATATTTGTCGATATATTTACCCATATCTCATTTGATTTACAGGCAGGAAAGGGCAGGGCAATAGCCACTGTAATAAATGGCAGAGATGCCCAGTTTTCCGAGGAGCTTCATGAGGGAGACAAAATAGAATTATACTGGAAAGAGAATTAACATGTTAGAATTATGCAGCATTGCCAGCGGCAGCAGTGGAAACTGTATATGCGTGGGTACGGATGATTGTCATGTGCTCATAGACGCGGGCATCAGCGGTAAGAAAATAGAAAACGGACTGAATGAATTTGATATGACTGCCACAGATATGCATGGGATTCTCGTGACACATGAGCATATAGACCATATCGCAGGGCTTGGTGTCATGGCAAGACGCTATCATATGCCGATTTATGCAACAAAGGCCACAATCGGGGCCATAAAATGCACAAAATCCGTTGGAAATATAGATGATGAGCTGTTTCATCCTATTGAGGCAGGCGTCGATTTTACGATAGGTGATATAGAGTTTGAGCCGCTTCACATATCACATGATGCGGCTGATCCTGTCGCGTACAGATTTAAAAACGAAAATCATGCGATGGCGGTCGTGACAGACCTTGGCACGTATGATGATGCACTGGTTTCAAAGCTTCAGAACTTGGATGGGCTGCTGCTTGAAGCCAATCATGATATAAATATGCTCCAGACAGGGGCGTATCCTTATCCGCTCAAGCGCAGAATCATGGGTGACAGCGGGCACTTGTCGAATGAGAGAAGCGGGCAGTTGTTATGCGAGCTTCTTCATGATAAATTTGGCTCAGTAATACTGGGACACCTTAGTAAAGAAAACAACTACGAAAAGCTGGCATATGAAGCCGTCAGGCTTGAGGTCACAATGGGGGACAAGCCATATAAGGCAAGTGATTTCCCTATGTATGTGGCTAAGAGAGACAGGGCATCAGACCGCATAGCCGTAGAATAAGAGAACAGGAGAATAAGTTGTTATGGATAACACAAAGAACAAAGTAATCATCACAGTTGTCGGAAAAGACACAGTAGGAATCATCGCAAAGGTATGTACATATCTGTCAGAGGGCAGTGTAAACGTGCTTGATATCTCACAGACTATTTCAGGCTATTTCAACATGATGATGATTGTGGATATGGCAAATGCTACAGCTTCATTTGCAGAGATTTCTGACCAGCTTGATGCACTTGGAGAAGAAATTGGTGTAACAATAAAGTGTCAGAAGGAAGAAATCTTTGAGATGATGCATCGAATCTAGTTTAGCATATAAATGTCATACACAGTTAAAGGAGAACAGCAAGATGATAAATATTGGTGAAGTAATTGAGACCAATGACATGGTGGAGAAGGAAAATCTTGACGTGCGTACAATCACACTCGGTATCAGCCTGCTCGACTGTATAGACTCAGACCTTGCAAAGGTAAATGAGAATATCTACAACAAGATTACAACACTTGCAAAGAATCTTGTATCAACAGGAAAAGAGATAGAGAACAACTACTGTATCCCTATCGTAAACAAACGTATTTCAGTTACACCTATCGCCCTTGTCGGCGGTGCGGCCTGCAAGAGCTCAGAGGATTTTGTTACCATAGCAAGACACTTGACAGAGCTGCCAAAGAGCTAGGTGTCAACTTCATCGGTGGATATTCAGCACTTGTGTCAAAGGGCATGACAAAGGCGGATGAGCTTTTAATCAAATCCATCCCTCAGGCAATGCTTGAGACAGACCTGGTATGCAGCTCTGTAAATGTTGGCTCTACAAAAACCGGAATCAACATGGATGCAGTAAAGCTGATTGGCGAGATGATAAAGGAGACAGCAGAGGTGACAAAGCACCTTCGTGTATCAGGCTGTGCCAAGTTTGTAGTATTCTGCAACGCTCCTGATGACAATCCGTTTATGGCAGGAGCCTTCCATGGTGTGACAGAGGCAGATGCCATCATCAATGTAGGTGTCAGCGGACCCGGAGTAGTAAAGACTGCTCTTGAAAAGGTAAGAGGCGAGAATTTTGAGGTGCTCTGTGAGACAATCAAGAAGACAGCCTTCAAGGTTACACGAGTAGGACAGCTTGTGGCAAAGGAGGCTTCAAAGAAGCTTGGAGTGCCATTTGGAATCATAGACCTCTCACTTGCACCTACACCGGCTATCGGAGACTCTGTAGCCGATATTCTCTGTGAGATAGGTTTAGAGAGAGCCGGAGCTCCGGGAACAACAGCTGCACTTGCACTCTTAAACGATCAGGTGAAAAAGGGCGGTATCATGGCGTCCTCATATGTCGGCGGACTCTCAGGTGCTTTTATTCCTGTATCAGAGGATCAGGGAATGATAGATGCCGTAAATGATGGTGCACTCACTCTCGAAAAGCTTGAGGCTATGACCTGTGTGTGCTCAGTGGGACTTGACATGATTGCAATCCCGGGCGATACAAAGGCCACCACAATTTCAGGAATTATCGCAGATGAGATGGCTATCGGTATGATAAACCAAAAAGACAACAGCCTGCAGACTGCTTCCAGCAATCGGAAAGGATGTAGGTGATGTGGTAGAAATCGGAGGACTCCTTGGAAGTGCACCGGTTATGCCGGTAAACAGATTCTCTTGTGATGCATTTGTAAACCGTGGAGGAAGAATCCCGGCACCTATTCACAGCTTTAAAAATTAGTAAATAATAGCATTGTTTACAAGCATGTACTTATAAGAATAACTTATAAGTACATGCTTATTTTAAAGTGGTACTTGACAATGACAAAAATACATGCTTAAATAAAAGCAGTTATATGACTGACGGAAGTGGATAACCACATGGAGTATAACAGTTGATTGCCGACCGTCTGGGCGCACATTTATATAAGTTTCCTGCAGAGCTTTATATTATTATGTGTGTTCAGACGGTCTTTTTTTTATTCCGGCAGGCCCGAGTAATTTGGGGATGTAGACCACATTATCAGAAAACATGGAGGATGACATGGAAAGAGTATCATTAGCAAAGGAATTATCAAGCACAACATACCCTGGCAGAGGTATCGTAATCGGCCGCACAAAGGATGGTAAGAAGGCTGTAACAGCATACTTTATCATGGGCAGAAGCGAAAACAGCCGCAACAGAGTATTTGTAGAGGATGGCGAGGGCATCAGAACACAGGCATTTGACCCTTCAAAGCTTGAGGATCCAAGTCTTATCATTTACGCACCTGTAAGAGTGCTCGGCAACAAGACAATTGTCACAAATGGTGACCAGACAGATACTATCTATGAGCTGATGGACAAGCAGCAGACATTTGAGCAGGCATTAAGGACAAGAGAGTTTGAGCCTGACGCTCCTAACTATACACCTAGAATTTCAGGAATCATGCATATTGACAATGGTGAGTTCAACTATGCTATGTCAATCTTAAAGAGCAACAACGGCAATCCTGATGCATGCAACAGATATACATTTGCATACTCAGCACCGGTTGCGGGAGAGGGACATTTCATCCATACATATATGGGCGATGGAAATCCACTGCCAAGCTTTGAGGGTGAGCCTACATGGGTAGACATCGAGGGAGATATCGATGAGTTTACCGATATGGTATGGGAGAACCTTAACGAGGACAATAAGGTATCACTTTTTGTCAGATATATTGATATCGCAACAGGCGAGTATGAGAGCAGAATCGTAAACAAAAACAAATAAAACACTATATAAACGGTCAAATATACAAGATAAGCAGATAAAAACAGGAGAATAGAAAAATGCAGGAATACGAATTAAAATACGGATGTAACCCAAATCAGAAACCAGCCAGAATATTTATGAAGGAGGGAGAGCTTCCTATAAATGTGCTTAACGGCAGAGCCGGATATATCAACTTCCTTGATGCCTTTAACGGATGGCAGCTTGTAAGAGAGCTTAAGAAGGCAACAGGTCTTCCAGCCGCAACATCCTTCAAGCATGTTTCACCTGCAGGTGCAGCAGTAGGACAGCCACTTTCAGATGTGGAGAAAAAGATTTACTGGGTTGATGATATGGATATTGAGTTTACACCACTTGCAAATGCATACATCAGAGCAAGAGGAGCTGACAGAATGTCATCATTTGGTGATTTTATTTCACTTTCAGATATATGTGACAAGAGCACTGCACTTGTAATCAAGAGAGAGGTATCAGACGGTGTTATCGCTCCGGGCTACACAGACGAGGCTCTTGAGATTTTAAAGGCTAAGAAAAACGGCAATTACTGTGTTATCGAGATTGACCCGTCATATGAGCCGGCACCTATCGAGAGAAAGGATGTATTTGGCATCACATTTGAGCAGGGCAGAAACGAGCTTCATATTGATGACGATTTCTTCTCAAATATTGTGACAGAGAACAAGGAGCTCACAGAGCAGGCTAAGATCGATCTGGCAATCTCTATGATTACATTAAAGTATACACAGTCAAACTCTGTATGCTATGTAAAGGGCGGCCAGGCAATCGGTATCGGAGCAGGCCAGCAGTCTCGTATCCACTGTACCAGACTTGCAGGCTCAAAGGCAGACAACTGGTGGCTTCGTCAGTCTCCACAGGTGCTTGGACTTCAGTTCGTGGATGGTATCAGACGTGCAGACCGCGACAATACTATTGACCTTTATATCGGTGAGGATTATATGGATGTGCTTGCAGAGGGCGAGTGGCAGAAGTTCTTCAAGGTAAAGCCGGACGTATTTACAGCAGAGGAGAAGAGAGCATGGCTTGACAAGAATACAGATGTAGCACTTGGATCTGATGCATTCTTCCCATTTGGTGACAACATTGAGCGTGCTCACAAGAGTGGCGTGAAGTATGTAGCACAGCCGGGTGGATCTGTGAGAGATGACCATGTTATTGAGACATGTAATAAGTACGGTATGGTAATGAGCTTTACAGGAATCAGACTTTTCCATCACTAATCACAAGGTATAGCGGCTATTAAGCTGAATTTAAGCACAATAAGTAATTCAATAATAGGGGACTTCATGATATAATTACAGTATACATTTTACACAGTAGTTAATCATGGAGTCTTTTTATGTCATTACAGTTTATCACAGGTAATTCAGGAAACGGAAAAACAAAATATCTCTTTAACAGGATAGTGAAAGAGGCAAAGGCAAACCCAAGGGACAATTATCTTGTAATAGTGCCTGAGCAGTTTACAATGCAGACGCAGAGACAGCTTGTAGATTTGTCGGAGAATAAAGCTATCATGAATATAGATGTGCTAAGCTTTAAGCGCTTAGCCTACAGAGTGTTTGATGAGCTTGGAATCACAAATCTCACGGTGCTTGAGGAGACAGGTAAGAAACTTGTACTCAGAAAGCTTGCGGCACAGGAGGCGGATAAGCTTGGCGTAATAGGCAGAAACTTAAACCGCATCGGCTATATAAGCGAGGTGAAGTCACTGCTTTCGGAGCTTGTGCAGTACAATATATCACCTGAGGAGCTCGGAAGATATATTGCCTCAGGCATGCTATCGGATACACTTTCAGATAAGCTTAAGGATGTGCTCGTGCTATACGAAGCATTTGAGAAGTTTATGCAGGACAAATATATCACTGCAGAGGAAATACTTAATGTGCTTAGCAATGTGGCGGAGGAGTCTGCAATTCTTAGAAATTCAGTCATTGCATTTGATGAATTTACTGGATTTACACCTATACAGAACCAGCTTATCAAAAAGCTCTTTGTCATTTCAAAGAAAATATATGTAACGCTCACAATAGACTGTCGTGAGGATATCTTTAAGAGCAGAGGCATGCAGGAGCTGTTTGACATGCCAAAAAAGGACAGTGAAATCACTCACCGAAATGGCAGCGTTTTATGGCATAGAAGTCGAGGAACCTATTATCCTTGATAAAAACTACCGGCTTGCAGAAAACGAAGAGCTAAGCTTTATGGAACAGCAGCTTTTCAGAAAACGAAGATGCTCCTTTAAAAAGCACCAAAGCACATTCATATAGACTGTCTGCGTGACCCGAAGCAGGAGCTGACAAAGATAGCCAGAAGAATCAATGAGCTTGTAAGGAACGAAAACCTACGTTACCGCGATATTGCTATAGTCACAGGAGATGTGAATATATATGCAGGTTATGTGCGTGAAATATTTGACAAATACAATATTCCTTACTTTATCGATGCCACACAGGAGATACTTTTCCATCCGTTTATTGAGTTTATCAGGTCAATACCCGATATTGCTGCACAAAATTTCTCGGCAGATGCGGTGTTCAGATTTTTGCGGTGCGGCTTTAGTGAGCTATTGGACAGTGAAATAGATGTACTTGAAAACTACGTGCTCGCCTGTGGAGTAAGAGGTAAAAGCGCATGGGACAAAAAGTGGGTCAGGCTGCCAAAGCATAAGGCAGGCTATGACATTGAGCTTTTAAACAAAAGCAGGGAATATATAATGGAGCTTCTAAAGCCGGTATATCAGGTGTTTTCCGATAAAAAGTCAACGGTAAAGGACTATGTGCTCGCTATATATAAGCTGATAGTTTTGCTTGATATACCTGATAAGCTTGCAAAAAAGGAGCAGGCACTGCTTGATGCAGGGGACCAGACCGCATCAAAGGAATATGGACAGATATACAAAATAGTCATGCAGCTCTTTGAAAAATATGTGGCGGTGCTGGGTGATGAATGTATGGATGCAGAGGAATTTACACAGATACTGGATGCAGGACTGGATGCGGCAGATGTAGCAGTCATACCGCCGGGATACGACACTGTGACCATCGGAGATATTGAGAGAACGCGTCTGACCAACATAAAGGTCATGTTTTTTGCAGGCGTAAACGATGGGATTGTTCCAAAGGCGGCAGGAAGAGGAGGCATTATATCCCAGTATGAGAGAGAGGCACTTAAGGAGCTGGATATAGAGCTTGCGCCCGGGGCAAGGGAGCAGGCATTTATACAGAGGTTTTATCTGTATCTGAACATGACAAAGCCATCCAGGGAACTTTATATCAGCTATACGAGACTTGACAGTGAAAAAAAAGGCTGCCCAGCCATCGTATCTCATAGGTATATTAAAGGGGATGTTTCCGGAGCTTGTCGTGACTGAGACAGAGGATGTAGAACAGCTTTTGGATATATCAAGCAGGCAGAGTGCTCTGGATTATCTGTTGTCAAATGAGGTGGATGACAGATGGTGCGAGATTGCAGCAGCGGTGATGCTCTATGACGCATCAGTCAGTGATGCAGGGGACGGTAATGAAGTAGACGATAAAGAATTTACTCAAAAAAAATTCCGTGGAGAGGCTCATAAATGCAAGGTTTGAGCATTATTCAAAGGATCCGATCAGCCGAAATGTGGCAAGAAGCATATACGGCAGACACATGGAGGGCAGTATCACGCGCTTTGAGCAGTTTGCCAGATGTGCATATGCGCATTTTTTAAATTATGGATTGAGGCTTACAGAGCGTGAGGAGAGCGGCTTTACATCCCTTGATATGGGTAATATATACCATGAAGCACTGGAAAGATACAGTAAGAAGCTTGATAGGGAGAGTACTGGCTGGTTTAGCGTGACAGATGCAAAAAGGGATGAGCTTGCGATGGAAGCAATAAATGAGGTGATTGATGAGTAAGGCTTTGGCATATTTGATACAGCGGAAAGCCAACATTCGATATCACATATGAAGGCGGTCTTTAAGCAGACAGTATGGGCACTCACAACCCAGATACGAAGAGGCAGCTTTGTGCCTGAGAGGTTTGAGTTTTCTTTTTACGAGAGCCTTGATATGGCAAATGATGTGACGGTTGATATAAAGGGACGCGTGGACAGGACTGACACATATACGGATGAGGGCAGGCTTTTTGTGAAGGTACTGGATTACAAGTCGGGAAATACAGTTTTTGACCTGGTGAAGCTGTACTATGGCACGCAGCTTCAGCTAGCAGTGTACATGGACGCCGTCATGGAACAAAAGAAAGAGGCGCTAAAGCAGGTAGGTGTGGAGCCGGGCGGTATGCTGTACTATCACATCGACGATCCTGTAATTGATTTAAAGGACGTGACACCGGGCACTGAGCTGTCTGAGGAAGAAATCAATCAGATGATATTAAAGAAGCTCAAGCCTGACGGCTTATCAACTCGGACGAAAAGGCATACAGAGGCATGGACAGGGACTTTGAGAAAAGCTCTGACGTAATCCCTGTCACCTTAAAAAGGATCAGACACCGGCTGCAGGCTCAAAGGTGGCAAACGCCGAAGAGTTTGATGTGATAACAAGGTTTGCGCGAGAGAAGCTTCGCGAGATAGGAAGAGAAATATACGATGGAAATGTTGCCGTCAATCCTATCAAGAACAAGAAAATAGACAGCTGCGCATATTGCGCTTTTCAGGCCATATGCAGGTATGATTCAAGGATACCGGGCTTTAGCGAAAGAAGCTTTAACGGTGACAATAAGGAAGATGTACTTGATAAAATGCGTACACAGATTGCAGCGGCAGAGCATAAAGCATGCTATGGAGATAATAATATAAAGCCATAATCGGGAGACATAATATGGATGTTAAATGGACCAGTGAACAGAAAAAGGTAATAGATTTAAGAGACAGGGATATACTTGTATCGGCGGCAGCGGGCTCAGGAAAGACAGCTGTACTCGTTGAGCGTATAGTAAACAGAATATGTGTGGATAATCCGCCGGTGGATATCGACAGGATGCTTGTGGTGACGTTTACCAAGGCTGCAGCTGCTGAGATGAGGGAGCGTGTCAGCCGTGCGATAGACAGCTTGAAGGAGCAAAAGCCGGACGATGAGAACCTGCAGAGGCAGTCGACACTGGTTCACAATGCGCTCATCACTACAATCGATTCGTTTTGTCTGTTTGTGGTGCAGAATAATTTCGCACAGCTTAATCTGGATCCTGATTTCAGAATCGGTGACCAGGCAGAGCTTAAGCTTATGCTAAAGGATGCTTTGGCACAGGTATTTGAGGACAATTATGCAAGAGAAGGCAACGAGGAATTTATCAACCTTATAGATACCTACAGCAAGGGGAGAAATGACTCTGCCGTCAGGCAGATGGTGGAGGATATCTACTATAAGGCGGGCAGCTCATCATGGCCGAGAAAGTGGATGAACAGCCTCTTAAGGCTCTATGATATAAAGTCAGCTAAACAGCTTGAGGACTCAGAAATCATTAAGGAGATAGTGGATTACAGCAGGGTGCTTTTGGAGGAGGCTGTTCAGGAGCTTACAATGGCGAAAGACCTGGCATCAGCTACACCCGGGCTTGAAAAGTATGCGCTTACACTTTCAGAGGATATAGCATTGTTTGATGGAATGGCTGATGTGACAGGCTATGTCGGCATGCAGGAGTTCTTAAACAAAATATCCTTTGGCAGAATTGCTGTCATCAGGAAATTTGACGGAGACGAGAAAGAAAAAGGAACGCGTGAAAAGTATGCGCGATGCCACCAAGAAGAAGGTAGACGGAATAAAGCAGAAATACTTTGGCATGTCAATTGAGCTTATGTATGAACAGCTGGAGCGTCAAAGGCCATTTGTTAAAGAGCTGATAAGGCTCTCACTCGAGTTTTATGATGCGATGGAGGCTGTAAAGACAAGAAAAAGTTTGATTTTTCTGATATAGAGCACTTTGCGCTTCGCATACTGGTGGATGAACAGACACTGGAGCCCACAGAGACAGCGCGTGAGTTTTCAAAACATTTTGAGGAAATCATGATTGACGAGTATCAGGACTCAAACCCGGTGCAGGAGGATATACTTACCGCTATTTCAAGAGAGCACCAGGGAGTCGGCAACATGTTTATGGTGGGCGATGTAAAGCAGAGCATATACAGGTTTCGAATGGCGCGCCCTGAGCTGTTTATGGAAAAATACAACACATATACATCAGATGACAGTGCACACCAGAGAATAGACCTGCATAAAAATTTCAGAAGCAGGAATGAGGTGTTAGACTTTACTAACGACATATTCTACAAAATCATGGCAGCAGATTTGGGCAATGTGCAGTATGATGACGATGCGGCACTGTATCCCGGTGCAAGCTATCCAAAGGAGACGATGCGTCCTGAGCTTTTGCTTGTTGACTACAAGGATGAGGATCTGTCTGAAATTATAGAGGATGAGGATGGAGATAAGGTGCAAATAGAGGCGCTTTTGATTGCAAACCGTATCAGGAGTCTGATGGAAAACGGCATGGTGACTGATAAAAAGACAGGGCAGCTAAGAGCCGTGCAGTACAGGGATATAGTGATACTTTCGAGAAGTGTTGCAACCTGGGGCAATACAGTGGCAGCAGTATTAAAGGACTGTGATATTCCGGCGCATGTAGAGTCGAATACAGGCTACTTTTCATCGTATGAGATACAGGTGATTCTGTCCATGCTTCGCATACTCGATAATCCGCTGCAGGATATTCCGATGGCAGCAGTGCTTGCTTCGCCTATCGTGGGCATGGATGATGAGGAGCTGGCACAGATTAGGTCTGCCTTTAAGGGCGTAAGCTTTGCACAGGCTGCACTTAGCGCCATGGCAGGTGAGAATGGCTATGAGGACGAGAAGCTTAAAGCCTTCGCTTTGGTATTTGAGAGACTAAGAGGTGCTGTAGCTGATACGCCAATCCATGAGCTTTTGTACATGATGCTTGATGAGACAGGCTTTTACAGGTATGCATCGGCCATGCCGGCAGGAAAACGGCGCAGACAGAATATAGATATGCTGATTGAGATGGCCGCAGCCTATGAAAAGACCAGCTACAAGGGGCTGTTTCACTTTGTCAGGTACATAGATATACAGCAGAAATACGAGATAGACTACGGAGAGGCCGATACCGCAGGGGAGAATGACGATGTGGTGCGCATTATGACAATCCATAAGAGCAAGGGTCTTGAGTTTCCTGTAGTGTTTGTTTCCGGGCTTGGCAAGGGCTTTAACACGCAGGACACAAAATCAGACCTGGTGATACATGAAAAGCTTGGGCTTGGCCTTGTGGAAAAAACAAAAGCCCAAGGACAAAGCGACCATCACTAATCAGAAATGAGATAGTAAGCCGCATTAAAAGGGAGAATCTGGGAGAGGAGCTGCGTGTGCTGTATGTAGCACTCACCAGGGCGAAGGAAAAGATTATCCTGACAGGGGGACTTTCAAATGCCCAAAAATCCTTTGAGAAGTATAGAGGCAATGTAAATGCGAACCAGCCAATAAGCTTTGGACAAAGGGAGGGAGCAGGGTGTTACCTGGACTGGATTATACCTGCCATGCTGTCGTACCCGGATAAGTATACGATATCCACAGTCGATGCAACAGAGTTCGCTGCACGAACTGCGATGGATATGGCGGCAAACGATATATCAAGAGCGCAGCTTATTGGGCACATAAGTGCAGCGGATGAAACAAAAGCCAAAGAACTCGCAGAGGAATTTGATTTTGAGTATGCATATGCTTCTGATATAACTAAAAAAAGCAAATATTCGGTATCTGAGCTGAAGCATGACTCTATGGTTGAAAAGTACGACAGCACGGAGAGGGAGGCAGAGCGTCCTAAGTTCCTATTGGAGGAGAAGGAGACGTATGTGCCGGACTTTGCGAGGGATGATGAGGCAGGTGCTTCTAATGAAAGCAAAGAGCCTAAAAATGCAGCAGGTGTGAATCAGGGAGCGCTGCGCGGAACTGCAGTGCACCGTGTCATGGAGTGTCTGGATTTCAAGAGTCTGTGTGATATAGATACAAAAGACCATGTGGCAGTCAGTGCATTTGTGAAGAAAAGCATGGATGAAATGCTAAAAAGGGGCTTATCACAGATGACATGTACAAGCTGACCAGACCAAAGCTTATAGAGCAGTTTATATCATCAGATGTGGCAGCGCGTATGGCACAGGCGGATAAGAGAGGCGATTTGTATAAAGAGAAGCCTTTTGTGATGGACTATGAGGGAGTATTGGTTCAGGGAATTATTGATGTATTCTGGCTGGAGAATGATAAAATAGTGCTGCTTGATTACAAGACGGACAGGGTAAATGCTGCTAAAGAGCTTATCGACAGATACAGCACACAGCTAAAACTGTATGCTGATGCACTTGGAAGGATTTTTTCTACAGATGGGAAAAGCATACAGGCGGATGAGAGGCTCATATATTCATTCCGTTTACAGCAGACAATTGTTATCTGTCGTGAATATAAAAAATAGTGGCATGTCACAGCAATCTATTATATAATGTCTAACAGGCGGTACAAAAATATACAATATATTAATACCTCAGACATAATTGCTGTATGAACAGCTGTATATAAAGCCAAAGAAAAGAGATAATTTACATGGAGGAATACAATATGTACGAGTACGATGACGAGGTTTTAGACACATTTTTAAAGAAACAGACACAGCTTTTTTAGTGAGGAGGTCGCTGATACTCCGGAGGCTGCAGAGGAATTTTTAGAGGACTGCATGGCTGTGGTATGTAAGAATATAAAAGAAGTAAGAGATTACTTTGATGAGGCAGGCTCAGATATTTCGGGCATGTCAGATGATGAGCTTATGGACCAGAGTGAGGTCTTTGCCATTGTGGACGGCAGATTCCTTGTTGTGGAAGGATAGCAGGTATGAAGTATTTTAAGAAAACGATGTGTATGCTGCTTGCATCAGCGACACTTCTCACCGGCTGCAGTATTGGCGGCAAGGAGATAGTGCTTGATATAAATACCACGAACAGCCATACAGTTTTTTCCGTGGACAATATGAAGTGCGATAAGACGGAGGCACTCATATATTTAGCCAATTACAAAAATCTGTACGGCACTATGTATGATGTAAACCTGCTTGAGACAGATGATGCGTCGAACGTGGAAAAATATATCAGGGATGTCACTGTTGATGAGCTGACGCGCATATACTGCATGGTTTCAATTGCAAAGCAGAAGAAGATTACACTTACAGACAAGGAGAAGAGTAGTGTGTCAAAGGCTGCAAAGGAATACCATGACTCATTAAACGAAGCTGAAAAGAAATTCACAAAGGCTGATTTATCAGATATTGAGAGCGCATACGAGCATTATGTGATTGCGCAAAAGCTGTACAATTCTCTATCGAAGGGCGTTGATACAGAGGTGAGTGATGAGGATGCAAGAGTTATCCATATACAGAAAATCTTTGTAAAGAGCAAGGAGAGCGCAGATTCTGTGAGCCAGAAGCTTTTTGTCAAAGGAAGATTTTGCAGCAGTTGCATCAGGCAGCAGTGAGGACAGCCAGACAGAGCTGTATGCTGCAAAGGGCACTCTGCCACAGGAGGTTGAGGCTGTAGCATTTGAGCTTGGCGATGGAGAGACATCTGATATGATAAGCACAGATGACGGCTACTATTTCATCAAGTGTATATCCAAGCTGGACCGGGAAAAAACAGAGCAGAACAAGGTCACTATACTGCAAAAGAGACAACAGGAGCAGTTTAATGATGACTACGAGCACTTTGTAAAAAAAGCAGGGTTTAGTTTAAACAGTGACCTGTGGGATTCAATCAGTATAAAGGATGAAAAGGATGTGAAAACAAGCTCATTTTTTACTGTGTACAATAAATACTTTCAGGCCGACAATTGAACAGGCCGATAATAATTAATAATAGACAGGAGCTTATAATATGGACTGGGAATTTGACATCCTATATGCAATTCAGAGCATCAGAACACCATTTTTAGACAAGGTAATGGCGTTTTTATCCACCCTCGGAAATGCAGGCGTATTGTGGATTGTGATAGGTGTAGTGCTTTGTGTTTCAAAAAAAAATACCGCCGTGGAGGCATGCAGATGCTTTCGGCAGAGCTTTTGAGCTTTATAGTGGGCAATCTGATAATAAAAAATATGGTCGACAGATTGAGACCATGTCAGATAGATGAGACTGTCAGTCTTATTGTAAAGATACCGTTTGACTCATCATTTCCTTCGGGACACACGTTAAACGGCATAACAGCGGCAGTGACACTTATGTTTATAGACAAAAGAATGGGAATACCGGCGATTGTACTTGCGGTACTTATAGCGTTTTCACGTATGTACAACTTCATGCATTTCCCAACGGATGTCCTGGCAGGAGCAGTGCTTGAGTGGTATCGGCTGTGTTTGTGAACTTTTTGTTTAAGAGAGCCGGTAATTAATAAAAAGCTGTACACATGCAGGTCTATGAAACCTGCATAGTGTACAGCTTTTTTATGTGATGTTAACAGTAAAATTACTTTGTTAGATTACTTTGTGAGAAGAAGCATGATATCATTACTTCTCTTTACAAATTTAGTCATCTGGTCAACTGAAAGCGGCTGGTTAGAAAGCATTGCAAGGTCGTAAAGCTGCTCAGCAAACATTGGAACGTGCTCAGAATCCTTATTGTCTAAGATGTACTTCACAAGCTCGTTATTGGCATTTAATGTGAGTGTCTGGTCAGCAGCAAACATGCTTGGATCCATTCCACCCATGCCTCCGGCTGCGTACATCTTCATCATATCCTGCATACGTCTGCCCTGCTCTGAGAGTGTGAGCACAGATGCTACATCTGCGTTTTTAAGGTGTTCTACCTTTACAGTGAGCTTGTCATTGTTCAAAGCCTTCTTGAATACCTCTGAGAGAGTAGTGGTTGCCTCTGTGAGGTCTGCACCGGATTCATCCTTGAGAGACTCTGTGAGGTCTGCATCTATTCTCATGAACTTGTAGTGGTCATTTCTCTGCTCAAGCTGTGTGATGAAGGAGGTATCGATATTGTGGTCTAAGATCACAGCGTCCATTCCCTGCTCCTTGAAGAGTTTGATGTACTGTCCCTGCTGTACTACATCTGTGACATAGTAAACTGTATTTTTCTCAGGCTCCTTGTTTTCATCAGAGGCATTTGCATCAGTATTGTCAGCTTTCTTTGTATCATCAGAAGTATCGGCACTTTCTGCATCTGATTTTTCATCCTCCGCAACAGGTGCGAGCAGCTCCGGAAGAGTCTGATACTTGTCATTGATGTCCTTGAAAAGAATATAGTCGTTTATCTTGTCGCAGAACTTCTCGTCCTTTAAGCAGCCAAACTTGATGAATGGGCTGATGTCATCCCAGTATTTCTCATAGGCTTCCTTATCTGTCTTGCACATACCGATGAGCTTGTCAGCTACTTTCTTGGTGATGTACTCAGAAATCTTCTTTACGAAGCCATCATTCTGGAGAGCAGAACGTGATACGTTAAGCGGTAAATCAGGACAATCGATAACACCCTTAAGGAGCATCAAAAACTCAGGAATGACCTCCTTGATATTGTCTGCGATAAATACCTGGTTGTTGTAAAGCTTAATAGTTCCCTCAATTGAGTCGTACTCTGTGTTGATTTTAGGGAAGTAGAGGATACCCTTTAAGTTGAAAGGATAGTCCATAGTCAGGTGAATCCAGAAAAGAGGCTCCTTGTAGTCTAAGAATACCTTTCGGTAAAACTCCTTGTATTCCTCGTCAGTACACTCATTCGGGCTCTTGGTCCAGAGTGGGGTTGTATCATTAAGCGGAACAGGGCGCTTAACGATTTTGAGCTGATCCTTTGCAGGAGACACCTCTACCTGCTCCTTCTCGCCCTTGTCATTTTCTTTTTCCTCGTACTTGGCATCTTCATGGATTTCCTCGATGACAGTGTCAGTGTCACGCTTGTCGGCCTTGTCTATTGTCTCGTACTCCTCAGGAGCATTTTCCTTTGCAAGGTAAATCTCAGTAGGCATGAAAGAACAGTACTTCTCGATGACCTCACGTGCGCGGTACTCGTTTGCGAACTCAAGACAGTCGTCGTTTAAGTAGAGAGTAATCTCTGTTCCGACGTCGTCCATGTCGCCATCCTCCATGTTGTACTCTGTGCCACCGTCACATGACCAGTGTACAGGTGTAGAGCCATCTTTATAAGAGAGAGTATCGATTGTTACCTCGTCGGCTACCATGAATGCTGAGTAGAAGCCGAGACCGAAATGACCGATAATCTGGTCATCATTTGACTTGTCCTTGTATTTCTCGATGAAGTCTGTAGCACCTGAAAAAGCTATACGGCTTATGTATTCCTCAACCTCATCAGCTGTCATACCAAGACCGTTATCTATAATCTTTATTGTCTTTTCGTCAGGGTTTACGAGCACCTGAATCTTGCCCTTATAGTCTGCAGGAAGGGAATATTCACCCATCATGTCGAGTTTTTTGAGCTTAGTGATGGCATCACAGCCGTTTGAGATGAGCTCACGATAGAAGATATCGTGGTCTGAATATAACCATTTCTTTATAATAGGGAACAGGTTGTCGCTGTCAATTGAAAGATTGCCGTGTTTTTCTGTCATTTTTACACACTCCTTGTTTTTTATTTTACATTTACGCCGCGGTTATGAGCTGTGAAGTTGCGGTGTAGCAGCCAATAATTCCTCAGAGAAAATATGAAGTCAGCCACAGGATTTTGTATGGATAGTTTGTGGCATGATTTTGGTTGTGCCGCCTTGTCCGGTAATGGAACCCTGTGGCAGTTCATATTTTATCTTCGGAACAGCTGTCTGTTAGCCGCAATGTTAGCTTATTTCCGCGAATGTAGATTAAGTTAAATGTTTTACACCGCGGCTATGGGCTATGAGGTTGCGATGTATCAGCCAATAATTCCTCAGAGAAAATATGAAGTCAGCCACAGGATTTTGTATGGATAGTTTGTGGCATGATTTTGGTTGCGCCGCTTTGTCCGGTAATGGAACCCTATGGCAGTTCATATTTTATCTTCGGAACAACTGTCTGCTACCCGCAAATTTAGCTTATTTCCGCGAGTGTAGGTCATTTAATATTTGCAGTAAATCAGCTTGTTTTATAAGCATAATAAAATAATAGTTCGCATTATCGGAAAAGTCAATAGAAAATTAGCACTCAAAAATAGTGAGTGCTAACAAAACGACAGAAAACCGCATGAATTGGGTATTTTTGGAATTGTGAAAAGTTTATAAACTTATTTTTCACTGGACATTGTGGCGTAAAAATGCTAGGATTTATTTTATAATATAATTATAAGGAGACTGATATGTTACAAGCAGGTATTAAAGGTAAGAAAGAGATTACAGTGACTTTGGATAAGACAGCGAAGGCTATGGGAAGCGGCACGATGGATGTGTTTGCTACTCCGGCTATGATTGCGCTGATGGAAAATACAGCTTTTGAGAGTGTTGCGTCTGAGCTTGAGGAGGGAAGTGGTACTGTAGGTACTGCGCTTGATATTAAGCATGTTTCGGCTACACCGGTTGGCATGAAGGTGACTTGTGAGTCGGAGCTTGTGAAGGTGGATGGTAGAGCGCTCACTTTTTCTGTAAAGGCTTTTGATGAGGCAGGACTCATTGGTGAGGGTACTCATGAGCGTTTTATAGTATTTGAGGAGAAATTCAGAAGAAGGCAGATGACAAAGCAAAGTAGACCGGATTTAGATAGTGAAACACATAATAAAGCGGCTGAAAAAATAAACACAGAAAAAAGTAAAACGCTGGGAATCAAAACGGAGAAACGTAAGGCCGTAGGTGGTGATTGTAAAGAATCTAACATCGAAGAGAAAAAGTACGAGGAAATACAGCAGAAGATGGGATATCATTGTGACAGCCTTTGATTTTGTGACCAATTTTTCAGAGAGCTCTATTTCTGCATACGCAGGGCAGGCAGCCTTCTTTTTTGATGCTGTCGTTTTTCCCGATTTTTTATTGTTTTTCTTTTCACTGCTGAGCTGGACACCGCTTACAGAGGCTGATTTTTTGATGTGGGCGAGCTCGTTTATTCCTGAGTCGTTTGGCGACATCATGAAGGATCTGGCAAGTGAGGTGTATGCCAGCGGCACAGGCAGGCTTTCTATTACGATGATTACAGCCGTGTACTTAAGCTCAAAGGCTTTTATTTCGTTTCAGCTTGGGCTTGACGATATGTACCATGTGAAGGAAAACAGAAATTTTATTTTGCGGCGCATATATTCGGTGCTTTACAGTATCGTTTTTGCACTGGCGCTCATTTTTTTACTGGGTATCATGGTGTTTGGAAATATGCTCAGGAAGATGTATTTTTCGAATGTTCATCATATAATTGGAAGTATAATAGGCAGTGTGGTCGATTATCGTCTGGTAATCTGCCTGCCGGTGCTTATTTTATTTTTCTGGGTGATTTATGTGTTTCTGCCAAACAAGAAGCAGAGGGCAAAGTATCAGCTGCCGGGAGCGGTATTTGCGGCTGCTGCATGGATGATTTTTTCGGGAATCTTTTCTGTGTACGTGGATAAATACAATAATTGTTCTTCATTTTATGGCACAATGACCACTATTGCGCTTATAATGGTATGGTTATATGGTTGCATGTATGTGCTTTTCATAGGCGGTATAATAAACCGCACATGGGAGGAGCGTATGGAGGCAAAAAAAAATATTATAAATAGTAAATTCGGAGGCTTCGAATATATGGATAATAATAAAGAAATGATAGAAGGGCTTGTATCACAGATACTTGACGATTATCATGATGACAAAATCATAAATCAGCAGGCACTATTTTCACAGCCAGACAAGGAGGCTGTTTGTGATCTGCTCTCAAAGCTTATTAAGATAATGTATCCGGGCTATTCAAGGGCACGAGCTTCAGATATTACAACCTGGACAGCCAGATCGCTGTTCTTTTGGAGGATATCATGTACAATCTGCGCAAGCAGGTGGTGCTTGCCCTGCCGCAGAATCCTAAATACAGGAGCTTATCACATCACGAGCTTGTCAATATGTCTGAGAAAATCAGCAATGATTTCTTTAAAAGGATTCCAAAAATCAGAGCTTTGGTGGAGACTGATGTGGCTGCGTTTTTTGACGGAGACCCTGCAGCCTACAATTACAATGAGATTATCCTTTGCTATCCGGGACTTCTTGCTATCACTACAAACCGTATAGCCCACGAGCTGCATCTGCTTGGAGTACCGCTCATCCCGCGTATGATGACAGAGTACGCACACAGCAAGACCGGTATTGATATTCATCCGGGTGCCACTATTGGCAAGAATTTCTTTATAGACCACGGAACAGGCATCGTGGTCGGTGAGACTACTATTATCGGTGACAATGTCAAGGTATATCAGGGTGTGACTATCGGAGCACTTTCTACCAGAGGCGGTCAGAAGCTAAAGGGCGTGAAGAGACATCCTACTATTGAGGATAATGTCATCATCTATGCCGGAGCTTCTATACTTGGTGGTGAGACTGTCATCGGAAGAGGTGCTGTCATCGGAAGTAATGCATTTATTACCTCATCTATCGAGCCGGGGGCTCGTGTGAGCATCAAAAACCAGGAGCTTTCCATCAGAACAGGAGAGCGAAAGGAGCTTGTGGCCAGCGAGATGGAGACGGATTCGAGCTGGTTTTACGTAATATAATATTATAATATATTTTTTTGACTGAGGTTCGGTACGCGCGCCCCGGGCACCGGGTGTCGCACACGTACTCTCCTGCAGGCTACGCTTCACAGTTAAGATACTGTATGAATTATGTTTTTTAGGGTTTCTATGCTTGACGAAACCGTCAAAACGCGCCGTTCATGGCGCGGTTCTCCTCGCTCCTGCGTCCTTGCAGGAGCGTTTCTGCGTTTCGTGGGCATAATTCTAACAGTATCTAAACTGTTTCGCTATGCGCCTGCAGGAGAGTACGTGTGCGCCACCGGTGCCCGGGGCGCGCGTACCGACCTCAGTCAAAAAAGTATATTTATTAAGTAGGACTAAATTAGCATAATGTACAATAGCCATAGGTTGATAGCATAGTAGGCAGGCCCTTGTGGAGCTGTAATCCATAAAACTTTTAAAACAGCTCCCAAAATCAACCCAAAAGCCGAAAAAATCCAGAAAAAAGTAGCTGAAATCGCAGAAATCCCCAAAACAGCTCCTAAACCAAACCCAAAAGCCGAAAAAAATCCAGAAAAAAGTAGCTGAAACCGTAGAAATCCACAAAACAGCTCCCCAACCCAGCCCATAAGCCAGAAAAATTGCGTGAAAAAGAAGCTGAAATTGCAGAAAATCCTAACAAGCATAATTTCGTACAGTATCTTAGTAGCGAACGCGAGAGTACTAAGCTGGTGAGAATCCGCGAGCAAGCCCGATGGTGCCGAGTCTTGGGCCCCCACACTATTAGCCACAACTGAAAAAAGTAAGAAAAATCTAAAAAATATTATTGACATCTAAGCTACGTTAGAGTATACTAACAGCCGTAAGAGGTACCAAATGATGTTTTTTATCATTAAAGTCGTGAAGAAAAGACGTGAAAAGAGGTAAATATGATGCCATTATCAATGAGTGGTGCTGGGGAGGCACAGATAATCAAGAAAATCGGCGGAAAGGAAGAGGTGAGATCTTTCCTTGAGAAGCTGGGCTTTGTAGTAGGCGGAGAGGTGACTGTCATCTCAGAGATAGCCGGCAATATGATAGTCAATGTAAAGGGCGCCAGAGTAGCAATCGGCAAGGACATGGCAAATAAGATCATGGTCTGATATAACATATGTAACAGGCATGGATATAGCATGTATGACATATATAACATATATAACATATATAACATATATAACACATACAACACATGCATCAATGTGCTGTATAAGCTGTAATCATTTAAGATTTAAACGACTTTGTATATGATATTATGCAAACGTTTATATAAATTTTTTAAACAACAATAAAATTAAAAAGGAGTAGTCAGCATGAAGACATTAAAGCAAGCCAAAGTAGGCGAGACAGTCAAGGTTGTCAAGCTCACAGGCCAGGGTGCAGTCAAGAGACGTATCATGGATATGGGAATTACTAAGGGTGTTGAGATATTTATCCGCAAGGTGGCACCGCTTGGCGATCCGGTAGAGGTGACAGTGAGAGGCTATGAGCTATCACTTCGTAAGGACGATGCCTCTATGATAGAAGTAGAGTAAATTTTTTTTGCCTATAGGTTAGCAAACACAAACTATAGGCAGAATGAGCAAACAAAAATAAGGAGATTAAAACATGGCAGTAAAAATTGCTCTCGCAGGAAACCCAAACTGCGGAAAAACAACACTGTTCAATGCCTTAACAGGTGCCAATCAGTATGTTGGTAACTGGCCTGGTGTTACAGTTGAGAAAAAAAGAGGGAAAGCTTATCGGTCACAAGGATGTAGACCTGGTGGATTTACCGGGTATCTACTCACTTTCTCCATATACTCTCGAGGAGGTTGTTGCAAGAAATTACTTAATCGGAGAGCAGCCTGATGCGATTATCAATATCGTGGACGGAACAAATATCGAGCGTAATCTGTATCTGACAACACAGATTATCGAGCTTGGTATTCCGGTGCTTATGGCTGTCAATATGCTGGACATTGTAAAACAAACGGAGACACAATCAATATCAAAGCACTTGGAGAGAAGCTCGGCTGTGAGGTTGTTGAGATTTCAGCTTTAAAGAAGACAGGAATCAAGGAGACTGCAGAGAAGGCAATCCAGATTGCAAAGTCAGGTAAATCCGTTCAGAGGGTACATCACTTCGCAGATGATGTGGAGAGTACAATCGCAGGCATCGAGGATAAGCTTGGTCTTGCAGTAGCAGAGAACCAGAAGAGATTCTTTGCAATCAAGCTTTTGGAGCGTGACTCAAAGATTTCTGAGGTATTAAAGAGTGCTCAAAACGTAGACGCAGAGATTAAAGCTCTCGAGGAAAAATACGATGATGATACAGAGAGTATCATCACAAACGAGAGATATCAGTACATATCTTCAATCATCGGCTCATGCGTAAAGAAGGCACGCGCCGGAAAAGAGACAGTATCAGACAAAATTGATAAGATTGTTACAAACAGATTTTTGGCACTGCCTATTTTCGCACTCATTATGTGGGCTGTATATTATGTTGCAGTATCATCACTTGGTGGAATTGTAACAGATTGGACAAACGACACACTCTTTGGTGAGTGGATTCAGCCGGCAGTACAGACATTCATGGAAAATGTAGGCTGCTCTGAATGGCTCGTATCACTTGTAGTTGACGGTATCATCGGAGGTCTTGGTGCACCTATCGGATTTGCACCACAGATGGCTATCGTATTCTTATTCCTCTCAATCCTTGAGGACTGCGGATACATGGCACGAGTAGCTTTCATCATGGACAGAATCTTCCGTAGATTCGGTCTCTCAGGAAAGTCCTTCATCCCATTCCTCATCGGATCAGGATGTGGTGTACCTGGAATCATGGCAACACGTACTATCGAGAACGAAAAAAGACCGTCGTATGACAATGATGACAGTAACAAATATCCCATGTGGAGCAAAGCTTCCAGTTATCGCACTTATCGCAGGCTTTATCATGGGTGACGGCTGCTGGTGGATGGCACCTCTTATGTACTTTGCAGGAATCGGCCTCACAATCATCTACTGTATCATTTTAAAGAAGACAAGAGCATTTGCAGGAGAACCTGCACCGTTCGTAATGGAGCTCCCACAGTATCATATCCCTTCAGTAAAGGGTGTGCTGTTACACGTATGGGAGAGAGTATGGGCATTCATTAAGAAGGCCGGAACAATCCTTTTCCTCTGCTGTGCAGTTATGTGGTTTCTTTCAAGCTTCGGCATCCAGGATGGCATTCGGACTTGTTGACAAAGAAAACAGCTTACTCGCAGTAATCGGATCTGCAATCGCAGTTATCTTTGCACCACTTGTATTCGATACATGGCAGGCAGTTGCATCATCACTCTCAGGCTTTGTGGCAAAAGAGGGTATCGTTTCAACAATGGGTGTACTCGCAGGACTTGGAGAGGTAGAAGAGTATGCAGTAAGCATGCATGATCAGTTTGCAGCATTCTTCCCAACAACAATGGTAGCAGTATCATTCTTGCTGTTCAACCTGTTTGATTCACCATGTCTTGCAGCCATCTCAACAACAGCAAAAGAGCTTAACAACCGTAAGTTCTTCTGGTTTACAATCATATTCCAGAACGTATCAGCTTACTGTGTAACACTTATGTTCTACCAGATTGTGGGACTTTGCATAGGTGAGGTAGCCTTCAACTTCTGGACAGTAGTTGCATTTGTACTCTTTGCAGGTGTATTATACTTATTGTTCAGAAAAAAGACCCTAATAAGGCAACAGCAAAGAGCACTTCATTTGCGGCATCAAACGTGTAATAGGCGTTTAAATGAGAATCAATCTGGAATTTAACACGGCAGACCTCATAGCAGTCATAGTTCTTCTATGCCTGCTGGGGCTTGCCGTAAAGATAATAATAGGATTTTTCAAGGAAAAGAAATAATGCAGTAGTATATTTAGTAGCATTTGTAGTGAATAGGAGATGATGACATGCTGGCTGATATCATTGTAATTGCAATTCTCGTAGTGATAGTTGCACTTGTAATCAGGACAATAATCAAATCAAAGAAAGCAGGCAAGAGCCTGCAGTGTGGAATGGACTGCAGCCATTGCAAGGGCTGTCATTAATCCACGGCATGGTGTGTATGAAGCACAGGATGGGTATTTCATGGAAAGAACTCATCTGCCGCTTAAGCTGCATCTGCCGGCATCGGTAACGATAGGAGGATGTATGTCGAAAGAAGCAATAGAGCAAAAAGAGGTAATCGTTGGCGCTAAAGGACAGCGGATGCAGGATTACAAAGCAGAGACTTATTTTGCTTGATGTAATCCTCGAGGGCGAGTGCGGAAGCTGCAAAGAGATTTATTACCGGGCATCAAAGATAGACCACTCTATCGGGACTGCTACGGTGTATCGGATGATCAATACGCTCGAAGAGATTGGAGCGATTGACCGCAAAAATATGTATAGAGTGCAGGTGTCATAAGCCTGGTTTTATAGGAATTGTATAAAAAGAAGAACGGCAATAAGGAAAGCACACTGAGAATTAAAGATTCTTAGTGTGTTTTTTGTTGCAATTAATTGAGAATAAAAAAGTGTAAAAATGACAAAAAAATACTTGACATATAGGTATAAGTAAGATATATTTAACTCAGGTTAGAGATAACTAACACGAAAGGAGCCAAAATGTGCCAGGAAGTATTTCAGATTGCTATGAGCATGGATTTAAAGAGCGTGGAAATGCAGCTTGCCCTCCAGTGCGCCCCGCTAATTACAGGAGCGAGAATTTCAAATATGCTCATGATAGACAGCGCTGATGAGAGTGCCATGAGAGTGATTCTGAGGGCTTCCGGGATATCGCATTTCAGGCTCGCAGCAAGGAATGAGAAAACCGCCTTCCTCTTATTCCGCAGGAGCCTCTTAGAAGCATATCTGAATAATTCAGAGGCTTTGGACATACTAAAGAAAGCGGGATATGAGGATTTTTCATTCGGCAAGATATTGCTTAGATTCAAAAAACACTACGAAGCATATCTGAATGACGAACACAAGCAGTTTCCGCATGAGATGGGGCTTTTGCTTGGATATCCGATAGAGGATGTGAGAGGCTTTATAGAGCATAACGGATGCGGCTGCCTGTATTCAGGCTACTGGAAGGTGTACCGCAACGTACCACTCAAAAAAGAAGATGTTTGAGGATTTTGAAAAGGCGAAGGAAAGTGTCATACAGCTATTGGCCGAGGATATAGATATGAGGCTGATACTGGAAATATAAAGAAGAACCGCAGCAGATTGCGGTATAGGAGGAATTAAAATGAGCAAAATCAGTGTAGTTTATTGGTCACAGTCAGGCAATACAGCAGCAATGGCAGAGGCAGTTGCAAAGGGCGTCACAGATGCCGGAAAGGAAGCAGAAATCGTATTCGTAAGCAGTGATTCACTAGATGAGCTTAAATCAGAGACAGCATTCGCACTCGGATGCCCTGCAATGGGTGCAGAGGTACTTGAGGAGGGCGAGATGGAGCCGTTTGTCACAGAGCTTGAGGGCTGCGTGGCAGGCAAGACAATCGGTCTGTTCGGTTCATACGGATGGGGCGATGGCGAGTGGATGCGCGACTGGGTAGAGCGAATGACAGCAGCCGGAGCTACAGTGGTAGGCGGCGAGGGTGTTATCTGCCAGGATGCACCGGACGATGATGCAAAGACAGCCTGCGAGGAGCTTGGAAAGAAGCTGGCAGCGGTATAAGCAAATCAGAACTATAGCGTGGCCGCGACAACATGAAAGGCCACGAAAAACATATTTTATCTCCGCAAAGTATAAACTTTGCTCTAGTGTAAATCTGGGCCGGCGAACTTCCCATTCGCCGGCCCGCTCTCTTTTTAATGACATTTGGGCTATTGCATTGGATGGAGCTATTATTATATAATATATATGTCATAGGTTATAAATATAAGAGTATTAGGGAGGAGGAAGAAAATAATACCTATAACCTTTCTGCCTGGGAGAACAGAAAGGAGAATATAATGGCTGACAAAAAGCAATTATAGATGAAACGCAATTTGAAGCTCAGTATGATGCAGAAGCGAAATTGCTATTAGCACAGAAACCATTTCTAGCAAATATTTTAGTGCGTACAGTAAAGGATTATATGGGATTAAATCCATGTGATGTTGAGGAGCTTATAGAAGGAGAACCTTATATAAGCACAATACCGGTCGAGCCAGGATTTACAAATTCAGTGCAGATTAAGGGGATGAATTCTGAAAATAAAGTTCGAAATGAAGGGGTTGCATATTTTGATATCTTATTTTATGTGCGTACATCAGATGGATTATCAAAGGTAATAATCAATATTGAGGCACAAAAGTCTGAACCAATAGATTATGATGTTGAAATGAGAGGTCTGTATTATGCGATTAGAGAGGTTTCATCGCAGTTGGACAGAGAGTTTGATTCTCAGAATTATAATGATATCAAGAAAGTATATTCGATTTGGATTTGTATGAATGAAAAGGATAATATGCTGGAAAAGATATATCTAACAAAGAATGATATTATAGGAATATCACGATGGAAAGATATGTATGAGATTGTTAATGTTGTCATTATTAGACTGGCTAAAACATTGGACTTGCAAACAGAACATGAACTTCATCGGTTTCTGGGTGCTTTGTTTCTGCCAGAACTAAGTGCTGAGAAAAAAACGATATGCTGGAGAATGAGTTTGATATCAAAATGGAAGGTGACAGAAAGGAGTTGTTGAAATCTATGTGTAATCTCAGTCAAGGAATAAAAAGAACAAGGAATCGAACAAGGAATTGAACAAGGAATTGAACAAGGACGAAGAGAAGAGCGAATTTCTACATTGGTGACCTTCTTCAAAAAATGATGGTACTGTAGCTGCAGCAAAACAAATGCTTAATTCGTAAGATGAAGACATTAAGATTGCTAAGGAACGTCTTTCGATGATTGAAGAGTAAAGATACAAGAAAACACCTCTATTGCAGTGCAATGGAGGTGTTTTTTTTTGCTAATGCCTAATCAGAAAGAATGTAATAAAAAATTCGCAGATTATTACAATCTGCGAAAATCACCTCTGTTAAAAAAAACACTAGATATATAATAAAACTTAAGTCGTTTTGTGTCAACTATTGTATCTTTTTTGTATCTTTTTACATTTTTAAGGGAATATTGGGATGTATTTTATATATTTTTTAGTTTTAGATGGTCAAAATTGTGGTCAGAAATAAATTAAATTATATTGACATTATATATCCGATTTGGGTATAATAACAAAAAGAGTAACCAAATTGGATATATTTTTATGGGAGGTTTGTTATTATGAACATTAAGGAAATACGAAATACTACCGGCCTTTCGCAACGTAGTTTTTCAAAGATGTTCAATATACCAATAAGTACATTGCAAAAATGGGAGCAGGGAGAAAGCTCGCCAACGCCGTATATTATAAAATTGATTGCCAACCAGTTACCGATAGATAATGATAATATGTGTAAAATTGAAGATAATAACGGTAAGATTTATTATTATAACAGAGACGCTGGGTATTTAATTGATTCAATAGGTACAAAAAATCAAGATAGGTGAAGATCTTGATGGTGTTAAGGAAAAAAATCTTTCATTATATGTGGCTGATTTATTTGAATCCTATTATGAAATAGTTGATAAATTTAATCGTGACTGTAGACTTGATAAAACAGAAGATATTATATGGAGTTAATATATGGCGAAGAAAATAGCTAAAGAATACTATTTAATGCATAAAGATATACCTGTTTGCCTGATGGAGCTGACAGAAGGTGGAACTCTCGGAAATTACAGAAAAAATGAAGCAGCTCTTGCCCACTTTCCTATAGGTGGACAGATGAATGATATGAAATTTCATGATTGGTGGAAGGACAGGGCTATTCCTAAGACGAGGCACGGAGCTAAGACTGCCCTGCAAAGACTTGGATATTCTTCAACAAACAGTGCTTTGGTAGATAATTTGGCCTTAAGTTTGTCGGATTGTTATTGGATTAAACCTCGTGGTGAAGATATCGAATGGAAAGATGTAAATCTGTTTACAAATGATTTCGTAGATACATTTGGTGAAATAACACTAAACAAGGACAATTTACTTGATTTAAGGAAGAAAACAAAATTTAACTGCGCTGCTTCACAGGGAGAACTTCAGAAAAAATGGTGTATTGACACTTCAGGCCGCAGATATATGATTAAAGGTAATTATGGAGAATCATACCAGCAAAGTATAAACGAACTATTTGCAACAGAACTTCATAGAAAACAAAAATTTGAAAATTTCACAGTATACACTCCCACATTGTTAACAGTAGAAGGTGGAATTGAAGGACTTGGATGTCTTTCATATGATTTTTGCTCAGAAAATCTGGAATGTATCAGTGCATGGGAATTATTGCAATCAGTCAAGCTTAAGCAAAATGAATCATATTATTATCCATTGAAAAAGGTCTGTCTTGGTTTGGGAATAAAAGAAGAAGAGTTTGATTATTTTATGGATTATGAAATAATGACTGACTATCTCATTTCAAATACCGACAGACACATGAATAATATTTCTATAGTCAGAAATCCTGACACATTAGAAATACTTGGATTTGCACCTATATATGATTCCGGTAATTCTATGTTCTATAATATTCCATACGAGCATCTTGGTTCAATTCGTATTGATGAGATAAAGACACATTCTTTTATTTCTAAAGAAGTACGGCTTCTATCATATGTAAAGGATAGAAATATTGTAAATATTGATAAAGCAGAAATGGATTTTAGTTTGTATAAAAAAGATTTAATCGAACGTTATATGCGTATCCCAAGGCTACAAGCATTATATGAAAAGAAACTCACAAAGCTGAGAGCATTCCAAAATGGTAAAGACATATGGAAAACAGATAAATATTAAGTATTTCATTCCTCTTCTATTGAAATAAATAATCACAAGGAGGCATACATTATGTCAAGAAGAGGAACCAACATCAGAAAGAGAGCCGACGGACGCTGGGAGGGCCGCTACTACATAGTAGACACAGCCGGCAGTAAAAAGTGCAAATCGGTATACGGCCACAGCTATAAGGAAGTAACAGAAAGGCTGCTTTCAGCAAAAGCAGCTTCACTTAATCAAACTATAGCCCCAAAGCAGTCTGCTATCACCGTAAAAGAAGTCGCTGAGAAATGGCTTAAAAGTATAGCATCCAGCCGGAAGTGCTCTACCATTCAAAAGTATTCTACTATATACAACAAATATATCAAACCAAACTGGGGAGAAAGTGTCATAGATCAGTTAAATCACAATGAAATACTTAAGCTACTGCCTGAGACAGCCGGTGAGAGCGTTACAAAGAGCATACTTTGTATATTCAATTCAATCCTTGCATATGGAGCTGCCACATATGGCACCGTAGAAATTCATCTGTCGTACAGGTCAAAGCGTTCATCCGTCACATCCTCAAATAACATAAATACAATCAATACAACAGACCAGCAAAAGCTAACCGAGTATCTTCTTACCGAGCTTGATATCTATAAGCTCGGTATTTTTTATTGTGCCTTTTTATGGGGCTGCGTTTAGGAGAAATTTGTGCCCTGAAATGGGAAGATATCGACATGATTAGTCGCACTCTGCATGTCAATCGCACAGTGCAGAGACTTCCGGTAGATACGGTACACATCATCGGTTCATCACAAAATAACCACACAGCCACGAGAAAGACTTCTTTATATATAGATTCACCAAAGACTTCAAATTCACTTCGTGAGATTCCTATCCCGGACTTTATATATGACAAGCTGTCAGATTATTATAACACTTCAATAAAAGGTGACTCTTATTTTCTAAAGAAAAATCAGCCTATGGATCCCCGCACTTATCAGAATAGATTTCATATCTATTTAAGGGAAGCAGGTATCGGGAATACTCACTTTCATGCGTTGCGCCACACCTTTGCCACAAACTGTATCAGCAGCGGCGCCGACGCTAAGAGTGTAAGTGAGATTCTTGGACATTCCAATGTAAATATTACATTGAATCGCTATGTGCATCCAAATCTGGAGACCAAGCGCTCCGCAATCAATTCTATAGTTATCCCATAAATGGTCAGAAAAATGGTCATATTTATATAAAATGCTTATTTTATACATAAAGGAGGTTGGATTTCGCAGATTGTAATAATCTGCGAAATCCAACCTCCCTTTTAATGTAGTGTTTCACCCGGAGGCAGCAAATGAGCATACATCTTACACAAGCACAACGAAGATGCATACAGAGCAGTCGAGACCATGCTGGAGGACAAGCAGATGGCAGCCGTCATCCATCCGACAGGCACGGGCAAGTCGATGATAGCCTTTAAGCTCGTGGAGCAACATCCACACAAACACTTTCTATGGATATCACCAAGTGAGTACATCTACAAGACACAGCTTGAGAACATAGATACACAGTTCTCAAACATAGAATACATGTCATACAGCAGACTCATGAAGCATGAGGACAGCATAGACACCCTGCGCCCGGACTATATCATACTCGATGAGTTCCACCGCTGTGGAGCCGCAGAGTGGGGCAAGAGTGTGAGAAAGCTTCTTGAAGCATATCCGAAGGTAAAGCGCCTGGGGCTCTCAGCGACAAACATACGCTATCTGGACAACCAACGCAATATGGCAGAGGAGCTCTTTGAGGGCAACATAGCCTCAGAGATGACACTCGGAGAAGCAATCGTGAAGGAAATACTTCCGGAGCCTAAATATGTTATAGCCATGTATTCATACAAGAAAGAGCTCGAACAACTGAAAAAACGAATCGAGGGCTTATCAAACCCGGGACTTGTATCGGAAAATGAAAAGCTTCTAGAGCAGCTAAAGCGTGCACTCGAGCAGGCAGACGGCCTCACAGAGGTCTTTGCCAGACAGATGACGAAGCCGGATGGCAAATACATAGTATTCTGCTCAGGCAGAGAGCACATGGATGAGATGAAGGAGCAGGCTACCGACTGGTTTAGCAAGGTGGACAAAAAGCCACACATATACACAGCGTACTACAACGAAGCATCGACCAGCAAAGCCTTTGCCGAATTCAAAAAGGACACAGGAAGCCACTTAAAGCTCCTCTACTGCATAGACATGCTGAACGAGGGCATACATGTGGACGATGTGGACGGAGTAATACTGCTTCGCCCTACAGTGTCGCCAATCATCTATCTGCAGCAGATAGGCAGAGCCCTGTCAGCAGGAAGCAAAAATCAGCCGGTCATATTTGACCTGGTCAATAACTTCGACAGTCTCTACTGCATAGATTGCCTGAAAAACGAGATGCAGGAAGCATTTTTGCTGTATCCGGACACTCACTCGCCAAGAGAGCACTTTGACGACAGATTCCGCATTATAGACGAGACCAAGGACAGCAGGGAAATATTCATGCGCCTGCAGGAGAATCTGGGAAGTGCTTGGGATACATACTATGAGGCAGCAAAGCAGTGGTATGAGGAAAATGGTAATCTCAAGATACCAAAGAGCTATGTCACAGGGTCAGGCCTCACACTGGGAGCATGGATAAACACCCAGAGGCGTGTGAAGTCAGGCAATATATCCGGAAACCTCACCTGGGAAAAGATACAAAAGCTAAACGACATAGGCATGATATGGGATGTCACGGACTCAAGCTGGCAGGAGGTACTTGAAGAGCTGAAATGCTACCGCAATACCTACGGCAATCTGGACATCAAGGCCAAATACGTGTCGCCTACAGGCTTTAGGCTCGGCTCATGGATCAACAACATACGCTTCAAGGTGAAAAAAGTACGGCATAGAGCAGGCACTCACCGATGAGCAGAGAAAAGCACTTGAGGAGCTTGGCATGATATGGGACCACAACAAGCAGAAGTGGGAAGAGTACTACAGCGCAGCCAAGGCCTACTACAAGGAGCATGGAAACCTCGAAGTACCTGCAAAGTACGTCACAGCAGAAGGCATACCGCTTGGACGGTGGCTATCCAACCAGACCAATAGTAGCTCAATGACAGACGAGCAGCTACAGCGCCTGCAGAGCATAGGCTACATGTCAGAAAGCAGGACCGCTATACAGTGGAACAGAAAGTTTGAGCTTGCGAAAATATATTACGAGAAAAACGGCAATCTGGACGTACCAGTATCATACTCCACAGACGGAGTGAAGCTGGGACGCTGGATATCAAATATCAGATGCAAAAGAAAAAACCCTAACGCCAGCGGCATGGTGCTCGACACAGCGCATAGCAAGGCTTGACAGCATAGGGATGAACTGGAAATAGGGTAATCAAGAAATACAGGGAGACACAGAAAAATGTACAGAAAGAAAGGAAGAAGCTGGACAAAGCATATAGACTTTATGCTCTTAGATGTCCTGTGTATGCAGATAGCATTCATAGTTTCATACATATGGCGCTTTGGACCTGGCAATCCATACACAGATAAGGACTACAGGATATTGGCAGCAGCATTTCTGCTCATAGATTTCTTCGTGGAAATAGTATCCGATGCCTTCAAAAATGTATTGAAGCGCGGCTATCTCGATGAGCTCATAGCTACATGTAAGCATGTGGTGCTTGTAGAAATAATAACAACCTTCTTCCTGTTTACCACGCAGATGGGTGAGATATATTCGCGAATGTCTTACTACATCATGATTCCAATATATATTCTCGTGTCGTATTCAGGCAGAGTGGTGTTAAAGAATATTATTACAAAAAAAGAGGCTTTGCTTCACAAAAAAATCACTCTTTGTCATAGCCCCGGAAAAGCTCCTTGAGGAGACACTTCAGGGACTAAAGGAAAATGGCTTTGGATACACACAGATAGTGGCAGCAGCGACAGATGCCGACCTGAAGGGAAAAACAATATGCGAAATACCAATCGTAGCAAATCACGACGGGATAGTGGACTACGCCTGTGAGGAATGGGTGGATGAGGTGCTTATCCCATCGTGTGCTGAGAGCGAATATCCCTATGAAATGGCAGACATATTTCTTGAGATGGGAATAGCTGTTCACAGAGGCATCACTAAAAACAAGGCCATGTCAGGCAATTTCAATCAGATAGAAAAAATAGGTGACTACACAGTCATCACAGCAAGTATGAACTATGCGAGCACATCACAGCTTGTTGCAAAAAGAGCAATGGATATACTTGGTGGACTGGTTGGCTGTCTTATCACAATGCTTGTAACCATATTTGTTGCTCCGGCAATCTATATCGCATCGCCGGGCAATTTTCTTCTCACAGGAGCGAATCGGCAGAAACGGAAGAAAGTTTAAGATGTACAAATTCAGAAGCATGTACATGGATGCCGAGGAGCGAAAGAAGGAGCTCATGGCACAAAACAAGGTGAGCGACGGAATGATGTTTAAGATGGATTTCGATCCGAGAATCATAGGCAATAAGATACTGCCGGATGGAACAAAGAAAACCGGCATAGGACAGTTTATCAGGAAGACATCAATAGATGAGCTGCCGCAGTTTTGGAACATCCTCAAAGGAGATATGAGTCTGGTAGGAACTCGACCACCAACACTCGATGAGTGGGAGAAGTATGAACCACACCACAGAGCCAGAATGTCATTCAGACCGGGACTGACCGGGCTGTGGCAGGTGAGTGGCAGGAGTAATATCACGGACTTTGAGGAAGTGGTAAAGTTGGATACCCAGTATATTGGGGAGTGGAGTGTGAAGGGGGATATTAAGATTATACTTCAGACTGTGTTAGGTGTAGTAAAGAATGATGGAGCAGTGTAACGATGAAAAGAAAAGCTAATAAGGAAAAATGAAAATATGTCTTGTGGGTTCATCAGGAGGACATCTTACACATTTGTATATGCTCAAGCCATTCTGGAAAGACAAAGACAGATTTTGGGTAACATTTGACAAAGAAGATGCGCGCAGCATTCTTGAAGGTGAGAAGATGTATCCGTGTTATTATCCGACAAACAGAAGTTTGAAGGCATTGATTAAAAACACAAAAATAGCTTGGAAGGTCTTAAGAAAAAGAAAAACCAGATTTGATTATCTCAAGCGGTGCGGCTGTAGCTGTTCCTTTTTTTTCTACTTAGGAAAATTATTCGGAGCAAAACTAGTTTATATTGAAGTGTTTGATCGTATAGACAAACCTACAATGACAGGAAAAATGGTATATCCGATAGTGGATAAGTTTATTGTGCAGTGGGAAGAACAAAAAGAAGTCTATCCAAAAGCAATTAATTTGGGAAGTATCTTTTAGAGGAAGGAATAATGATTTTTGTAACAGTTGGAACTCATGAGCAGCCTTTTAACAGGCTGATTAAGAAAGTAGATGAACTAAAAAGAGATGGTGTAATTCAGGAAGATGTAATTATGCAGACAGGCTTCAGTACTTATGAACCTAAGTATTGTGAGTGGAGTAAACTCATTCCTTATCAGCAGATGATAAAAAAATGTTGAGGATGCAAGAATTGTAATCACACATGGTGGACCGGCTAGTTTTATTATGCCACTTCAGATTGGAAAAGTGCCAATTGTGGTTCCGAGACAGCATAAGTTTGATGAGCATGTGAATGATCATCAAGTAGAATTTGCGAGAAATGTTGCTGAGAGAATGGGAACAATTATTCCGGTGGAAGATATTGGAAAATTAGAAGAGATTATTATGGATTACGACCAGATTGCTGCAGGAATGGGGCATGGGATGAGTGGTAATAATGAGAAGTTTTGTTCTGGATTAGAGGACATAATTCACTATATATTCTTTAATTATAGAGAGGAGTATAGAAATATTGCTTTTTAGTAGTTAATCATATAACTGGTAATAATTTAGAAATTAAAATGTTGTTTAAGTATAAAAAAGAAAAATGGAAGAAATTAGATTATGCCGAATGGATTAAAATTTCAACGTAAACATAGATTTTGGGGATATAAACTTAAATATTTATATTATTGTATAGCTAGAAGGGATGTCCTACAAAAAGAAAAAGAGTTTTGGAGAATATAATGAGAATAAAATTATATATTTAATAAAACCTGATTATCAGGATGGAGTGGAGGGTTTACTTTCTTTAATTCATAAACAGGTGATATATATAGATTATGCAAAACAAAAAGGTTATATACCATATGTAGATTGGAAAAATTATATGACTCAATATTACAATGGGATAGATAATGTGTGGGAATATTTTTTTGTGCAACCATCAGAGATTACGGAAGAAGAGGTTTATTCGTGTAAGAATGTTTATTTGTCGGGATGGACATTTAATAATATTAATCCATTAGGATTATTTGAAAAAGATATTTTCTTTGACAAAGAAATTGAAAAAAAAAAAGAGTTATGATCTGTTATTTAATAATCTTAGATTTAGTAATGAAGTTTTAAAGGCAGTTGAGGCCGAGGCACAAAACATAGATATTGATAAATGTATATGAGTATATGTTAGGGGAACTGACTATGTTAGGCTGAAACCTTCGGGTGAATATATTCAACCAAACGTTAGACAGGTGGAAGAACAAATAATTAGGTTTGTTAATAAATATAATGCACCGATTTTTTTAGTTACTGAAGATGGAGAAATCTATGATTCATTAGTAAGTAAATTTGGAAAGTCTATAAGGACGGTTTCATATGATTCGTTCATATACAATTATGATGGAAAGGATGTTCTTAGTAAATCAAATGTCTTAGAGGTTAACAAAAAATTACGTGGGCAAAGATATTTGGTAAAGATGATTTTGCTGTCTAAGTGTAAGTATTTGATAAGTTCAATAACACAAGGTTCTAAATTTAGCTATGCATTGAATGGTGGAAAATATATAGATGAATATATCTTTAATTTGGGCCTTTATGATTAAAAAAGAGAAAGATTTTAGGTGAAGTTATATGTTATTCAGTATAGTGATTCCTGTATATAATGTAGAAAAATATTTGGATGAATGCATGCAGTCTATATTACAACAGTTAGATTCTATTAATAATGACTGTGAAATACTATTAATAGATGATGGCTCTACAGATAATAGCGGTAAAATATGTGATGAATATATGATTAAATTTCCAACATTGGTTAAGACTTTTTCATAAAGAAAACCAGGGGCTGTTAGCCACAAGGCGATATGGATTTCAAAGGGCATCAGGTGAGTTTATTGTTAATTGTGACTCAGATGATTTATTAGAGAGAGGTATGCTTACTTCTGTACAAGGAATAATAAATAAATATGAAAATCCGGATGTGATTATTTTTAATCATTATAGCTATGATGGAAAGAATAAAACTATATCATATGAGAATATTTTTTTTCGGATAAGAAAGATTGTTTGATATCAAAGGAAAAAGTCCTTCGTGAATATTTAATGGGACATAGTGTGGTTAGTATGTGCGGGAAAATAGTTAAACGAATTTGTATTGATATAAAGCAAGATTATAGTGAATATGGTAGATTGAGTACAGGGGAAGATACATTACAATCGTTGGAATTTTATTCTAATGCAAATACATTTGTTTATTTAAACGAACCATTATATGACTATAGATGTGGCTCTGGAATGACTGCTAAATTTGATAGCAATTATTATTTTACATTCAAACGTATATTTGATCAGATAAAGATAGAAAAGAATAAATGGAATTTGAATGATTTTGATGAACTGTTTGCAATAAAAGTATTGCAAACATCTGGAAGGGCAATTACACAGTCACGGTATAATAAATGGGAATCAATTAATGAACAAAGGCGGTATTTAAAAAAACGAGATGATTCTATGTTAGAGGATAATTTGAAGTATCTTTTAGATGTAAAAGAAAAAATTGCAAATTGATCATTATATATTATTAAAATTTTTAAAGGCAAGATTATTCAATTTAATTATTTTGGTATTGAAAATAAGAAATATAATATAAATTGCTGAATAAATATGGAGGAATATTTTGAGAGTAAAATTTAATATAGAATCATTATATAAAATATTTATTTTTTTTATTGATTGCAATGTATATGTTAGAGGCAACATCAATTCCGAATGTTAATAATAGTTTATTTCATGATGTAATTCAATATAGTGCGTTACTTGTGGCAATAATATATATCGTTATCAGAAAATATTCGAATAAAGAGTTGATAAGAAACAGTTTTTTAGTTTTAATAGGTATTTTATGTTATGTATCTAGCGGATTTTCAGGTTTATTGATGACAGTGTTAGCGATAATTCTTATGCCAAATAATTATCTGGAAATAATATTAAAAATGATACTAAAAGAAGAGACAATACTGTTTGGAATCATTGTGATTTTCTCTTTGTTAGGAGTATTGGATATGGGTGGGGTGAAAATTAATAAGGGTTCATATATTACGGATGGAGTTTCGCTAGGCTTTACTCATCCTAATATGTTGGCGGCACAAGGAACATCAATTATTCTGCTCTATTTATGTTTGAATAAAGATAAGTTAAAGACTAGACATTATATAGTTTCGTTGATGTGTGAGATTTTACTTTTTGTTCTTTCAAAAGGAAGATCATCGTTTTTTTTGGGGATTTTTGCAATCATTCTTATTGGAATGTCAAAAATGAATATTATCAAGAAAATAATATTGAAATTTCTTCCTTTTGCATATTGGGCAATTTTGGGAGCACTGATTTTTTGCATGTTTATTTATGCTAGGGATAATGGAACATCAGCTATATCGGGACTCATTAATGATGGCTTTTTTAATGGCAGAATCGGTCTTGCATATAGAAGTTTATTGGTTTATCCGATTACAATATTTGGAAAGGCAATAGATACTAGTATTTGGAATCAGTACCAATATTATTCCTTAGATAATGGTCAGGTTATGGTACTTCTAGAGTATGGTATTGTTGGCTTTTTAACTTATTTTTATATAATTCAAACAATATTAAAAGAAGTAAAAAAAAGGAAGAAGAAGTAGTTTGGGGAATTATAATAATTGTATTTATGATTTGGTCTATGTATGAAGGAACTATGTACTTTATTGGAAAAAATTTTTTTTTTTTCTTTTCTTGGGACTTAATAAAAATAGTATGGTAGTGAATTTAAAAAAGGAGAAAAAGTATGATTCCTAAAGTAATACATTATTGTTGGTTTGGGGGAATCCTTTGCCAGAATTAGCACAAAAGTGCATAGAATCCTGGAAGATGTATTTACCCGACTATAAAATAAAAGAATGGAACGAAAGTAACTTTGATTTGAATTGTTGTACCTATGTTAAGGAAGCGTATGAAGCAAAAAATGGGCATTTGTTAGTGACTATGCTCGTTTTTGGATTTTATATACTTATGGAGGAATTTACTTTGATACTGATGTAGAAGTGATAAAAGATATGTCTGATATTATAAAGAATGGTGCATTTATGGGATGTGAAAGAGCTGATAAATGTAATTCTGGTTTAGGACTTGGGGCAGAGCCTGGTCTTGGCTTATACAAAGAAATTTTGGAGAATTATCATAAGTCTCATTTCTTGAATAGTGATGGAAGTAATAATTACGAAACAGTTGTGGATCGTATAACAAATATTTTGAAGGAACATGGTTTTGAGGAGTGTAATACTATTCAAAAAATTGCGGATATTATGATATATCCATCAGAATATTTTTGTCCCATGGAATATGAGACAGGAAAATTGAATGTTACAGAGAATAGTTATACTATACATTGGTATGATGCATCTTGGCTTGATGAACGCATGAAAAGAAGAAGAGCTAGGAACGTAAAAATAAGAAATACTATTGATGGAAAAATTGGTATTCGTTTGAGTAAGATTTATATGACAGGGTCATATTATTGGGAATGGATTACTACAGGAAAATGGTCGATTATCAAGCAAAAATTACAAAGTAAAGGAAAATTATTTAAATAAACGAAGGAAATTCTATGAAATATTCTATTATTGTACCCGTACATAATGCTGAATCGACGATTACAAGATGTGTAGAAAGCGTAGTAAGTCAAAATGTTGATTTACAAGTGATTTTAATCGAGAATGGTTCTTCGGATCGCTCAGCAAATGAATGTGAAATTCTATCACAAAAATATAATTGTGTTGAATATTATCAAAGTAAATTATCTGGGGTATCATATGCAAGAAATATAGGTTTAGATAAAGCTGAAGGTGACATAATAGGATTTTGTGATGCAGATGATTATTATGAACCTGACTGTTTGGAAAAAGTATCGAATATATTTGAACAGTATGAAATTGATATAGTATACATGGCACTTTATATAGTTAATAATGGGACTCACACATTACGTTCGGTAAAAAAGGGAAAGAATAATTAATAGTTTTGAAGCAATTGATAATGTTGTATGTAATCCATGCGTAATGGGAAGTGTTTGGAATAAGTTCTTTAAAAAAGAACTTATAGAGGGGCATAGGTTCGATGAAGAATTATCATATTTAGAAGATGGTTATTTTAACGTTGAAATATTAAATGATAATAAGAATATAAAGATTTATTTATCAAAAGAACCGGGCTATAATTACGTGGAAAATATAAATAGTGCTACAAATAATTTTCAGAAATTGTTTGATGAAAATAATAAATTAAAGTATGTAAATGCTTTGCAAAAAAAATGCTTAGCCTATTTGGTATGCAAGACAAGGAAAAGAGATGTATTAGGGCTGCTATTTTTCGTGTTTCTGTTGAAAATATAGAGAATCCGTATGTAAGCAAAAACCCAGAAATCTATAATGGGTTGTATTATGATATTAAAAAAAATTATATTAGTTATTTTTCACACTTATTTTCTTATGATGTTAAACATAAAATTAAATTGTTACTAATTGGAAGTAGAGTTTTAATTGGAGGGGAAAATTAATTTAACAAAGAATATGTTAAAAGATTTAAAAAGAAATGATTACGATTAGAGGATGTATTTTATTATATAGAATGGAAAAGGATAATGAGGTAAGGAAGAAAATGAATGATAATATTTTAAGAATAAAAAAATCATTGAAGAAAACCGCAAAGACATATAAGTATACAAGAAAAAGAAAAGTATAATATTATGAAAAATCTAATAGATGAATTAGATTTGGAAGAACAAAAGATTTTAAAGTTTGAGTTGGAAAGGGATATAGAATCATTAAAAAGGGGAGTATGGGTTAAGGATTTGATAGTAGCTGGATTCTCTGGAATCAGTTTACTTTTTAAGTGCAATCTCAGTATTTGTAAAATCAACAGAAAAATTTAATGGTAATCTTTTAAATATTGTCTGGGTTGTATGTATAATAGATGCTTTATATTTTGTTATTTTAGAGGGGTGGATACCCTATACAAGCAGAAGTTTATGTTTTACACAATGTGCGTTGCAGATACTGAGTGAATTGGACGGATTACAAGATGTTAATAAATAAAATTTTTAGTAAGGTATTGTAATTGATAATTAACGCTTGAGTTTATTAGATAGAAAATGAGGAAAATAATGGAAGATAGAAGCTATTTTATAGAGATGCCTCGAGATTTAACGTCATACGAATTCTATACTCATGTTTTGCCAATAAGAAATGAAATAGAGTATAAAGAAAGTGATATTATTTTAGATTTTTCTAGGACATTTAAGGTGGAACCACTTGTTATCCCAAATTTGTTGTGCTTTGGATATGAACTGGGTATTAGAAATGGTAATGTTCCGAAAATATATTTTCCAGATACATCATACTCTGGTGAGGTGAAAAATTATTTAAATGAAATAGGTTTTTTTCATTATGCAAACAAATATGGATTATTTGAATTTTGTAGTTCTCCATATAGTGGTCTGACCGGGAAAAAAAAATAGATCCGATTTGTGGTACACTATATTTTGATACTGAAAATACGGTAGATGAGATTAATAGAGGGGTAGAATTGTGTATTGCACCATTTGCCGATGAATATCTATACAAATTTGAATGTATTAGAAGTGATTTAGATCAAACTTATTATGTGAATGATATTACTGAGTTTTTGAGTGAAATAATAATGAATTGTAAACAACATGCACACAGTTTTTCATTTACAACTTTACATGCAAAATATTCAGCTAAAAAAAAAATATACATTTCAGTTTCAGATTTTGGATGTGGATTTTTAAACACAATAGCTTCTGATTTATATTGTAAGGATGAGGTTGAAGCTATTTTTTATGTGGTGTATACAAAAGAAAAGAAAGTAAGGTATATGGGTTATATAATATTATAAGAAGAGTTTTAGAGTATAATGGCAAGGTCAGGATACATTCAAACTCTGAGCAGCTTATTTTCACACCAAAGATACTTACAAGTTTTCTTAAAAATGAATTACTTAAAAATGATAATTTTAAAAAATATAATATAAAAAGAAACGTTCCTTTTTCGGGAGTTCATATAGAGATAGAACTTCCATTGGAAAGGAGATAGGGTATGTTTGTTATTAATGAAAAAAATTATATAATTATTCCAATTGACTATAATGCTTTTTTTTTTTATTCGGCAAAAGAAAATCCTAAAAAAAATTAGATATTCAAAAGATTATGTGATTTCAGATAATTTGTTTAAAGACATTTTTGAGTGTATAAATTCAAATCAAAATAAAGTCATAATTTTAGATATGAGAAATATTGTGTTTTATAATCCAAGAATGTTTGGCGATTTAGAGCCATATATAGACAAAATTGTATTCGTGAATGTTGGAAATGTTGGAAGTGTTAAGCAGCGTTTGGTAGAGGATTTAGAAGGTTTAGAGTGGGAAGGCGAATCTATCGGATTTGGAACTGGATTAAAAGTTTTTATGATGTCTAGTAATATTTGTGAATTGATTAATTCATATAGAAAAGACAAAATAATAGAAATTATTTTTGACCTTGTTGAGAATGAGAATAAACCAATTTTGTTAGAATCATCAGGATTATATGGAAATTATTATGTTAATATAAAAAAAATGTTTTTAAATGTTGATAATTTCTATTTTATTATGTTTTGTTTAGCTGAAATGGTTTATCCATATATTATAAGTAAAAGAATAAATGCATTTGTATCTTCAAGTAAAAATGGAGCAATCATTGCAAATATATTAGGCGGTTTGTTAGATGTAAAAAGAAGTGCATTTGATCGGGGTAGGACCGAAATATTCTATGGAGCTTTGTGATTCGGTCAAATGTATACAGGAAGAAAGAAAGTATGCATATATATTTGATTTCATGTGTACAGGTACTGAATTAAAGATAGTTAGTGCTTTAATTAATTCGAAAAGAGGATATTTGGTATATTCAGCAGGAATAGCTAGATATAAGGAAAATATTAATTTTAATTTAATTAAAGATATGGATGTTATTGTTGATACAAAAGAATTAGGTATAAAATACAAGATTTTTTGGAGAACCAGGGGACTTTGAAATAGAAAAAGAGGTAGTGAAATGAACGAAGAGTATAAACAGATTGAGTGCATTTCTAAAATGAAAAAAAAAGAATATTTTGATAAGTTTTGTACTATTGTTGAAGGATATAGAGAAAAAATATCAGATAATTTGGTTATAGGTGACAGTGCATTTACATTACATGATTTTGATCATCATTGTTTTGATATATATAAAATTATCAGTGAAGTTTTATTTGATGAGGAATTGGTGTATTCAGAAAAATATGGTTTGAGTGAGAGAGAATTGTATATTATGAATTTAGCAGTACTTTTTCATGATATTGGAATGTCAAATGGACTCGATAGAGCAAGAGACAATCATTCGCTAAATTCGGCGGATTACATCGATCGGCAGTTTAAGGATTCACGAAGTGTATTAAGTCAAAATAGTGATTTAAGCGCAAATGAGATAAAAGCCCTAAAAGCAATTATAATAGCGCATAGTAATTTAAAAGATAGGTCAGTTCAGGAAAGTGATAATGGACTAAAATCACATAAACTTCAGGATTATAAGGCTAGATTGGGCATTATTAGGACAAGATTTCTTGCAGGTGTACTAAGACTTGCCGATGAACTAGATGTTTCTGTTGAAAGACTTGGAACAGGTGAACTTCAGCAAGAATTAGAAGAACAAGAGCAAAAGTACAATAAAATAAAGAATAAACAAAATTGTTCAGAAATAGAAGAAAAACAAATGGAAGAATGGAAGGGATTTGAAAAGTCATTAGAGTTTTGGCATAAATTGCATCTTATCTCGTCTGTCGAAAGAAAAGAAGATGACGATAAACAAATAGTGTTGGTCGTAGATGATGATTATGTTCAACAGAAACTTGATGAAAGTCAAACAGAGACTTCAATTGCGAGACAGCTAGTAGAAATTTACAGTAAGATTAATAAGGAACTTAAAGAAGCGGTAGAAATATCATTTATTCGGGGAAAAAACTTGTCAATTATGTTCCAATAAGAGAAATTGTAATTACTACTGAAATTGAATCGTTGAATAAAGAGATTGATAAATCATTAAATGTGAGGAGTTTAGAACCTGTATCATTAGAAGATAAAGAAGATAAAAAAAAAAACTAATTTTGTAGAGAAAAATAATGATCCTATAATAATTGATACAAATTTAGAAAACGAAATTTCGATGGAAGTTAATAATAGGTCATTGATAAAAATAGGACATTTTTTATTAACAAAGGAATACTGTGCAAGAGACTGGATTGATACGTTGGAAGTGGTGGAAACAAAGGTTATTTTAAATAAAATTGTTAATGCTATTGTAAAACATATTAATAACAGTGGTTATGATGATTACATAATAGCTGGTGTTGACTTAGTAGGAACATTATTGGCATCTAGAATTGCATTTACGCTTCAAGCTCCTTTAACATATATTGTTCCTGAAAAAGAAAAAAATGTAAATGCGCATCAGGAAATCGACCTAGAGATTGAAAAAAAGATAAAAAGTTATTTTAATTACCGATGCAATTGTAACATTCAATACTGTAAAATCAGCAATCGAGAAAAACAAGTTGGAAAATTCGGTTATATGTATTTATACGATGTTTTATAGAGAATCAGATTATCAAGGATGTGCAGAATATGTTGATAAGACTTTTAGTATTAATAATGCTTTTAGAATAGAGCTTTTTAGGAAGGAAAAGTGCACTTACAATAAAACAAAATGTATAGCATCTAATAGAAGATTGAGAGAAGGAGAGGATAGTACAGATGAGAGTGATAGAACCCAATTTTGAAATCATGGACAAGATAAAAGGTGAAGATATTCTTAGAAAAATAGAGTTGTGTGGAAGGGTTTGCTATAAGAGTGAAAATTCGATAACAAGTGAATCAGCACGAAAATTTGTTAAAAATATTATAAAAAGTGGACATGAATCAGTTCTTGAACATGAAAAAATTACTGTAAGAATTATATGTGACAGAGGTGTTACTCATGAGATAGTTCGTCACAGAATAGCAAGCTATAGTCAAGAAAGTACAAGATATTGTAATTATAGTAAAGATAAATTTGATGGGGAACTTACATTTATCAAACCTTGTTTTTGGGATGAGGATGATGAAAACTATCGCTTGTGGAAGGAAGCAATGAAACAGGTCGAGCAAACATATATGAAATTGATTTTGTGCGGTGCGAGTGCGCAGGAGGCAAGAAGTGTTTTGCCCAATAGTCTTAAAACAGAAATTGTTGTTACAATGAACTTAAGAGAATGGAGACATTTCTTCAGATTGAGAACATCTGATAAAGCGCATCCACAGATGAGAGAGATTGCAAAACCTATTTTAAATGAGTTTAGTAGATTAATCCCTGTAGTATTTGATGATATAGAATAATGAAATTATTTTAGATTGTCGTTTATAAAGAGAGTAAGTAAATAGGAATTTATAGTAATATGTTAAAAGATAAATGTAATTTAATTAGTGTAATCATACCAGTATATAAAGTTGAAAAATACCTTGATAAGTGTATACAAAGTGTAATTAATCAGACATATTCAAATCTAGAAATTATTTTGGTGGATGATGGTTCTCCGGATAATTGTCCACAGTTGTGTGATGATTGGGCGAATAAAGATGAACGAATTAAGGTAATTCATAAAAAAAAATGGCGGATTATCTGATGCACGCAATGCAGGTTTGGATATAGCTACAGGAGAATATATAGCATTTGTTGACAGTGATGATTATATAGAATCTGATATGTATGAGTGTCTTCTAGATAAAATAATTAAAACTCAATCGCAAATGGCAATATGTAATTTTGAGTATGTTGATACTGATGGCAATATAACAACTTTAAATACCATGGGACAAGATTGTTGTTTTTCTTCTAGACAAATTCTTGCAGATTGGTGCGGAAATGACTTAGTATATTATGTTGTGGTTTGGAATAAGTTATATTCAAGAAAATGTTGGGAGAATATAAGATTTCCGGTAGGAAAGATACATGAAGATAATTTTGTAATGTACAAATTATTTTTCACATGCAATCGTATTGTTTGTTCAAAAACTAAGAAATATAACTATGTACAACGAAACAACAGTATTATGTCTGCAAAAATAAGCCCTAAAAGATTTAACTCAGTAGAAGCATTTTGTGAAACATTTAGATTTTATCAGGAAAATGGATTATCTGATATAAACTGCGATGTTGTAAAGCGATTAGGACAGCATTTTTTTGATTTAAATGGACGAATTAATTTATTTATATGTACAAATGAGGAAAGACAATATATAAAGAATACGAAAAAACGGTTTTATGATGTCTATTTTGTTGAAGCACGGCAAAACAGTATTAAGAATTTTATTAAGTATTATTTTCCTAATTTGTTAAGAGCTATACGAAAATTGTAAGGTATAGTAAATTTACAGTGACATTACTCAAATATTGTTTAATGTTTGAAAAGAAAGCAGTTCTTATTGATACACCGACTCATGGAAATTTAGGAGACCATGCTATTGTTTTAACACAAAAACAGCTATTAGTTAAAAATAAAGTTTCTACACATGAATTAAGTGCATCTGCAATTGATTATAAGGAATATTTATTTGCAAAATTGACTCCTAAGAATAAATGTATAATTATTCCGGGAGGAGGATTTTTAGGAACTTTATGGCCAAATGAAGAGGAAAGGGTAAGAAGAATTATCAATTGTTTTAAAGATAACAAAATAATTATTTTTCCTCAGACTGTATCATATGATTTAACTTCTGAATCAGGAAGAAAGTATTTAAAGCAAGCGCAGAAAATTTATTCAGCGCATTCTAATTTGACTTTTTTTGTTCGCGAAAAGCAAAGTTACGAGATTATGCAGAAGTATTTTCCGTCTGTAGAGACAGTTTTGGTTCGGATATTGTAACATTATTAGATATGGATATTGCTGGACAAAATAGAAAAAGATATTCTTTTTTGCATGAGATCTGACTTGGAAAAAAATGTAACAGATGAACAATTAGCTGAAATACAGCAGATATTGAAAATACATTATCCTAATGAGCAAATGAACAAAATAGATACGGTAGTTCCATATATGGTATCTGAAGGAATGAGGAAAAAAGAGGTTAAAAATAAGCTTGAACAGTTTAAAAAGGCAAAGCTTATCATAACAGATAGATTACATGGAATGATATTTGCAACAATAACAGCAACACCATGCATTGCATTTGGAAATAGTAATGGTAAGGTGAAAAAAACGTGTATGGTTGGCTTAAGCATAATGAATATATAAAGTATGTTAATGATATAGATGAATTCAAATCTATAGTTGAAACATTAGATATTGAAAGAAAATACTATTATGATAAAACTATTTTATATGATGATTTTGAGCCACTTTTAAACATTATTAAAGAGATAAACTAGGAGGCAACTTAGATTGTATACGAATAAAGTTAAAAAAATTATTTTTTTTAGAATTCCATTAAGTATATGTAATTTTCGATGTCATTATTGTTATTTGGCACAGAGGGATGAACATTATCAGGGGATACAGCCTGTAATGAAATATTCTCCAGAACAGGTAGCTTTAGCGTGTTCACCAAAAAGACTTGGAGGATTGGCATATTTCAACTTTTTGTGCAGATGGAGAAACCATGCTGTTAAAAGATTTAGATTTATATGTTAAAGAATTAGTTAAGCAAGGACATTTTGTTGAGATTATCACAAACATGACGATCACAAATATGGTAGACAAGTTTATGGAATGGCCCAGAGAAATGCTTGAGCATGTTGAATTTAAATGTTCGTTTCATTATTTGGAGTAAAAGAAAAAGAAAATAATCGAGGTTTTTGCAAAAAAAATGCAAATCAGCTTTGGGGTAAAGGAGCTTCAATTAATATAGAGTTACACCTAGTGATGAGCTTATTCCATATATTGAGGAATTAAAAAATTTTTCGTATAGTAATTTTGGAGCATTGCCACATATAACTATTGCAAGGAATGATTCTACAAAGAACATAGATTATTTAACTAATTTGAGTGATAAAGAGTACTCAAAAACATGGTCACAATTTGATTCTTCTTTTTGGAAATTTAAAAGAAGCATATTTGGTAAAAAAAACAAGAAAAGTTTTGTTATGCAGGAGCGTGGTCAGCATACATAGACTTATCTACGGGTATGGCTAATCAGTGTTATTGTGGAAAATCTCTTGGTAATGTATTTGAAAATCCTGAAAGGCCATTTCCTGAGAAACCAGTAGGTTGTTGTTCTATTCCGCACTGTTATAATGGACATGCTTTTTTAACATGGGGATTAATTCCTGATTTAGATACTCCAACTTATGCAGAGGTAAGAAATAGAACAACTCAAAACGGAGAATGGTTGAATGTTACACTCAAGGATTTCTTTAGTTCAAAATTATGTCAGTCAAATAGGCTGTATAGTGAACAAGAAAAGAAAAAGTGGATTTTAGCTCAAAAAAGTAATTTCATATCGAAATCAATAATATATAAGATTAAACATGTTGGCAAGGTAATATTAAGAAAGAAATAAAAAGTAAAAAGATGGAAAAAAGAACTAAAATTGTTTATGTCAATTCTATAGTGGCTTTAGGAAGCCAAATATGTCAGGTGCTTATAGGTTTTATTACACGAAAATTATTTATTGATTATTTAGGTGTTGAATATTTAGGCTATAATTCGGTATTTGCTAATATACTTCAAATGTTGAATCTTGCAGATTTAGGAATTGGTGTTGCCATTACAAGCTATTTATATAAACCATTGTCAGAGAATAATAAGAAGAAAATTACAGCAATAATGTATATATATAAGAAGCTGTATTCAATAATAGGATTTATAGTCCTCGGAGTTGGTTTAGTTGTATCGTTTTTTTTTAAAAACGTTGATTCCTGATGCAAACTGTGGGATATGGTATTTAAGATTACTTTTTTACATAAATTTAGTTGGTACGGTTTCAACATATTTTCTGGCATATAAACGTACACTGTTGATTGCAGATCAAAAATCATATTTGACAAATATTGTTGATACAGTGACATATTTTGTGTTTTCTTTAATTCAATTGATTTTATTGATTATAGTTCCAAATTATATTATATATTTGAGTATTGGTATAGCTAAAAATATTATTTCAAATATAATCATTTCACTTAAGGTTAATAAAGAATATAAATACATCAATAATAAACCAGATACAAATACTGTTACGGAATATAAACCACAGATTTTTCAATATGTTAAGGATGTTTTTATTTCTAGAATTGGAGCTGTTGTTTATTACAGTACAGATAATATAATTATTTCTGCACTGAAAGGTTCTTTATTAACAGGATATTTGTCTAATTATACATTAATTACTGGTCAGCTTAACACGGTTGTTACTCAGGTATTGAGTTCTTTACAGGCAACATTTGGCAACTATATTAGTACTACAAAAGATAAAGATGATAGATTGAAAATGACAGATAATTATTTTTGTGTGAATTTTTGCATAGGTAATTTTTGTATGATATGCTTTTCACTTCTTGCACAACCATTTATAAAATTGTTTTTGGTGAGAGAATGCTCTTATCATTTTCAACTGCGTTATGGCTTGGAATTAATCTTATGTTGACTTTTTTAATACAGTTGCCATCACAGGTGTTTGTGATTTACAAATTATTCAGGTATGATAGACCAATTATAATAACTTCAGCAGTGTTAAATATAGTTATGTCAATCGCACTGGTAAATAAATTAGGAATAAATGGTGTTCTAATTGGTACATTTATTACATCATTAATATACTTGTTTTCAAGGTTTTATATTATTGCTAGATATGTATACAAGATTAAATATAATTATTATGTAAAAAAGGTCCTGTATTATGCAATTATTTCTTGTTACATTTATAGTTTCATATTTAGTATCAGAAAATATATAAAAGAGGGTGAAATTATATGGTTTATAATTAAAACTATTTTAGTTGTTTTATTAGCACTATTTTTAACGTCATTATTTTTATCATTTAGTAGAGAATTTGAATTCTTGAAGAACAAACTATTACCAGCTAATGTTAGAAAGTTTGTTAATAAATATACTATAGGAATTGGTTCTGTTTTAGTTATGGGAATATCGATATCATTAAGTATATTATGTATTTAGGAGTAATTACAAGTTATGATATATGAATTAGTGTTTGAAAAGGCTGTAAAAATTAATCATTTATAGGAAAAAGAAAATGGATTAGAAAAGTAAAAGATATTCAGTATGTTTTATAACACATTAATATCCTTTACGGAAGGGTGAGTAAGAAATATGAAAAAATTTAATAAGAAAAAAAAATATATTGTTATGTTGGCGGTATTATTCACGTTGTTGGTTCATTGTAATGTTAATGCGGAAATTTATACACCATTACCTTGTGTAATAAAGGAACAACCTGTAAACATATTGGGAAATATAGGCGATACAGTAAATTTTACTGTAGATGCAACTAATGTAAAGATATATAAATGGGAATATTGCAGTGCAGGACAGAGTACATGGCAAGAAGTGGGACAGAGTTTTCCAGGATACAATAGCGATACATTAACAATATCATTAACAAATAACTATAGATTAACAAGTAGTTATAGATGTAAATTAGTCGGAGCAGATGGTAATGTTAAATATACAGATATTGTGAAGATAGAAAAAGCTAAACCAGTAACGATAACAAGCCAGCCGGTAAGTACAGTGGGAAAAATAGGAGATACAGTAAAATTTACGGTAAAGGCATCATCTGTAAAAAGTTACAGATGGGAGTATTGCGGTGCAGGACAGAGTACATGGCAAGAACTGGGACAGAGTTTTCCGGGATATGATAGTGATACATTGACAATATCATTAACAAATAACTATAGATTAACAAATAGTTATAGATGTAAATTAGTCGGAACAGATGGTAATGTTAAATATACAGATATTGTGAAGATAGAAAAAGCTAAACCAGTAACGATAACAAGCCAGCCGGTAAGTACAGTGGGAAAAATAGGAGATACAGTAAAATTTACGGTAAAGGCATCATCTGTAAAAAGTTACAGATGGGAGTATTGCGGTGCAGGACAGAGTACATGGCAAGAACTGGGACAGAGTTTTCCGGGATATGATAGTGATACATTGACAATATCATTAACAAATAACTATAGATTAACAAATAGTTATAGATGTAAATTAGTCGGAACAGATGGTAATGTTAAATATACAGATATTGTGAAGATAGAAAAAGTTAAACCAGTAACGATAACAAGCCAGCCGGTAAGTACAGTGGGAAAAATAGGAGATACAGTAAAATTTACGGTAAAGGCATCATCTGTAAAAAGTTACAGATGGGAGTATTGCGGTGCAGGACAGAGTACATGGCAAGAACTGGGACAGAGTTTTCCGGGATATGATAGTGATACATTGACAATATCATTAACAAATAACTATAGATTAACAAATAGTTATAGATGTAAATTAGTCGGAACAGATGGTAATGTTAAATATACAGATATTGTGAAGATAGAAAAAGCTAAACCAGTAACGATAACAAGCCAGCCGGTAAGTACAGTGGGAAAAATAGGAGATACAGTAAAATTTACAGTAAAGGCATCATCTGTAAAAAGCTACAGATGGGAGTATTGCGGTGCAGGACAGAGTACATGGCAAGAAATGGGACAGAGTTTTCCGGGATATGATAGTGATACATTGACAATATCATTAACAAATAACTATAGATTAACTAATAAATATAGATGCAAATTGATAGGATATGATGGCAAAATTCTTTATTCTTCTAGTTGTGGAATATATAAAATTGATATGGAAGAGTTGGAGACACCTATTATGTAAAATTCCTGAAAAATCCCGAAGCAGATTCCTTATGTGGTTGTTCTGTTTAGGTGAAGATGGACTGCCGCCTATCGTCCTTTACCATTACACTGAAACATGACACAGTGGGGTCAGGCACCATTAAATTCAGAGGGAAGGGTAGGTATGAAATTTCGCTGTAAGATAACTGGAGAAGATGGAAATACAGTGTATACAAATGTAGTAACTGCAGAAAAAAAAAAGAATGAAATTATAATAAAAAATCAACCACAGGATGTTAAAGGAGAAATAGGAGAAAAATTAACACTAGATGTACAAGCCGATGGGGTAACATCATACCAGTGGCAGTATAGTACAGATGGAAAGAATTTCTATGCATGGAGTTGGGTTGCAGGATATGACAAAGCTCGTATGCAATTTGAACTTACAGAGTAAACGTCAAACCACGCGCCTTGGATAATTAGCATTTTTGTGAGACACTCTATAAGACACGAAAAAACTAATAGTTTTTTAGAGGAGGCAAACTATCATGGATAAATGTACTCACGATGTAAGGCGTGCTAACTGGTTAAATATCATAAATCAATGTCAGGAACGACCTGCAAACGTAACTGTCCATCAATGGCTGAAAGACAATGATATCAAGGAAAAATCTTATTATTACTGGCTGCGCAAGTTTCGTAAAGAATCATACGACCAGATGCAGCTGCCTGTAACAACCGAAAATCCTGCCGAAATTTCTTTTGTTGAAATAGCTGCCCCTGTTACATCAGAGAAAACTATTCAAACACGGGAATTTTCGTCAGCTTCTAACGCGACTGCAGTTGTCAGGAATGGTGATATCATTCTCGAAATATCAAACGATGTTTCAGATGCTGTGCTAAGCAGGCTCTTAAAGGAGGTAGTCCATGCTGGAGAACGTTGCTAAAATCAATCGGGTTGTGCTTGCGTGTGGTACAGTGGATCTGCGCAAAGGCATTGATGGTCTCTCGATGATCATTGGTGACAAATATAAGCAGAATCCTTTTGAGAAAGGAACCTTGTTCCTGTTCTGCGGTAGACGTTCCGACAGGATTAAAGGACTGCTTTGGATGGGCGATGGATTTCTTTTGCTGTATAAACGGATTGAATCCGGTTCACTATCCTGGCCAAGAACCACGGAAGACGCTGCGGATCTTACCGAAGAGCAATTCGATTACCTGATGCTCGGTTTAAATCCGCTCGATCCTAAAATCAAGGATGTAACACCACAAAATCCCTTCTGAGTTTGTGCAAAACAGAGATTTTTCAAAGACATTTATGACGTCAAAAAATCTATAGTTGAACCTGGTTTATATGCCTTTTTCACAACTGGTACAATGGTTAGCAGTTACTTGAAACAAATATCTTGAAATTTGAAAGCTCTATATTTCCCTGCGTTTATCAGCATCCTATAGCCTTATAGCGATAGGCATAATGACGGAGAGCTAACACACAAGAATTCGCTAATTAAAGCTGCTTCTGTTATAATGAAAACAGTTTAAGGGAGTGAAGCAATGGCACAGAAACATACATTGGAAGAACTGAATAATTGCAGCCGCGAAGAACTGATTACCATTGTTCTTATGATGCAGGGACAGCTCGATGCTTTAAATGATAACATCGAAAAACTCATTGAGCAGGTCCGCATTGCCAATAATTATAGATTTGGCAGGCATACAGAGAGCTTAAAATCAATCGAAGGCCAGCTTTCGTTTTTTGACGAAGCGGACGCCGCCTATGATGAATCTTCCAGGGAGCCTTCTGCTGAAGAGGTCATTACTGCCAAGCGTGCAAAGAAAAAAGGACAGCGTAATATCGACCTGAAAGATTTCCCGGAAGAAATACTTCCGCCATACAGTGTTTCTGAAGAACAGCTGGATGCTTTTTATGGAAAAGGCAATTGGCGCCGTATGCCGGATGAAACCTATAAGAGGCTTCGTCATGAGCCCGAAGCATGGACTGTCGAAATTCATACTGTCGAGGTGTATGTGGGAACTGATGGTGATCATCAGGATGAGTTCCTTCGTGGAAACAGACCCAAGGACTTGCTTCGCAACAGTATGTGACGCCATCATTACTGGCATCAATACTTAATGTAAAATATGTGAATTCATCAGCATTACACCGGATTGAGCAGGAGTTTCAACGTAATGGCGTAAATATATCACGCCAGACAATGTCCAACTGGATTGTCAGATGCTCCCAGATGTACTTCACTCCGTTTGTTGAACGGATGAAGCAGGAGCTGCTGTCACTGCATGTCACACAGTCAGATGAAACACCGACTCAAGTAATAGCAGACAGCGACCACCCAAACAGCAAGTGCTATATGTGGGTGCACCGTTCCGGAGAGTTTTATACCCGACGCCCGATTGTGATATATGAGTACCAAAAAGGACGTGATCATCAAAAGCCTCTGGATTTTTACAAGGATTACAAAGGAATCCTTGTAACGGACAGCCTGCAGCAATATCATCTAGTTGATAAAAAGCTTCCAGATGTAACAAACGCAAACTGCTGGGCGCATGCAAGACGTGATTTTGCGGATGCGGTAAAGGCTGCTAAAAAGGATCCGTCTTCTGTAAGGCAGTCTGTTGCCTATCAGGCATTGCAGAAGATAGCCGGGTTTTATAATGCTGACACTGAGTTAAAAGGGCTCTCATCAGAGGAACGTCTTCAAAAACGGCAGGAATTGATTCGGCCGCTGGTTGAGGAATTTTTTGCGTGGGTAAAAAAACAACAGGTTAACGACTGTGCGGTACCTCCAAAATCCAAAACAGGCCAGGGGCTGAATTTCATAATCAATCAGGAAAAATATCTTAAGGTATTTCTTGAAGATGGAGATGTCCCTATCGATAATTCTGCCTCGGAGAGAGCCATACGCACCTTTTGCCTCGGCAAGAAAAACTGGATGTTCCACAATACAGCCAAAGGAGCATCTGCCAGTGCGATGGTATACAGTATTTCAGAAACAGCCAAGCTGAATAATCTGCGGCCGTATTATTATTTTAAATATATCCTCACAGAACTGCCAAAACTCTGTGAGGAAAAAGAAAATATAGATCCAGAAAAGCTGGACTATCTCATGCCATGGTCAGATAGTCTAGATTAAAAATTTGAAAGAAATAGCTTTTTTCAAATTTAATTGTTATTTTTCTAGATATTTTACTATTTTGAACAATAAAATATTTGTTAAAAATTATTATATTGATTCAAGTTATGGATTAATGAAAAAGACGCTTTTAAGAGATTTGAAAAATGAATTTTTAGAATTTATTGAAGCTTTAGAAATATATTTTTATGAGTTTGTTGAGAAAGCTTCTGATGTACATCCTATCAGTCAGATTAGAGAAATTGAACCTGATTATATTATAAGTTTTAATTATACTCATACAGAGAAGTATTATGGAATCAATAATGTACATCATATTCATGGTGTTATTAGAGATGATCTTGATTGTGGCAGTAATAATATGGTTCTTGGTGTGAATGATTACGATAATAAGGATTTTATATATTTTGTTAAGTATTTTCAAAGAATACAAAAGCATTGTGGAGTTGATTATAAGTATATTATAAATGAACCGTGTATTTTTAAATCTAGTGACGAATTTGATAAAGAATACAATGATTATGAGTTGTACATATATGGTCATTCTTTGGATGAAACAGATAAGGATGTTTTGAAATTTGCTATTGGAGATTTTGATGATAAAAATCAGTTTCAAATGAAAGCACGGAAAGTTATTATCTATTATTATGATCAGCAAGATTTTGAGTTAAAAGTAATAAATCTTATAACTTTGTTTGGGCGGGATATTGTAGAAAAAAAAATATGGATGATAATAAAATAATATTTATTAAAATAGATAGTAATATAGATTAACTAAATATATAACCATATCGGAGTAATCTGTTTATGTATGTAATTGAAGGTGTATTTTTATGGAGTTATATCATAAAATTTATAAAATGAATCCAGATTTAACAGTTTATCTGGATAATCCGGACCAACTTGTAGAACATTGTGATGAGATGTTAAGTCATTTAACAGGGGCTCAAAGTATGGATGAGCTTCATGAGGAAAGATAGCTGTTCTAAGAGATTTTTATTCGGTGTGTTCTTTTGATATTCAAGATGCTGATTTTCCTGAACTAATTGGGCATTTTGATAGTGAGAATGAAAAAACAGCGCTGATAAGCAAGAAGATATTATTACAAGATACAGTTCAATATTTAGGAAGTATTTATAAAAAATATCATATATTGATATATAATAAAAATGGCACTTTACCGACCATACAATTAGATAATTGTATAATAGATTATAATGAAATTTATATAAGGGCTATGGAAGATTATGTAGATTCAATTATTAACAAAAAACGTCATGCTATAACAGCAAGTTTTGCTTTACCGTCATTGATAGAGCGTGGAATAGGAATGAATCTACAAAATAGAATGTTATTTAAAAGTATATACAGATTACTGGATAAGCAAGAATTAAAAAGACCTCTTGATGATGAGGAGGATAAATATATCAAAATCTTTTTAAATAATAAAGATAATGTGTTGTTTAATGCAAAGGAAAGTTATGTGATGGGGAAAATGTATGCTCTTTTTTTTGTAAGTGAGGAAGTATTAGAACCATCAATGGATAATGAAATGATATTGACGGGTGTGGGTCATAATAAGGGAAGAAGATTAGACAGGACACTTGGAGCTTTAATTAAATCTGATTTTGCAAAAAAAAAAGAAATTTTGTCAGAATATATGAAAATTATTGATATTATATTTTGTAAACTTAATATTAGAAATTGTATAATGCATGGATTAGGAGAAACATTTGATTATTTAAATATTGGTATTGTAGCCATTATGTTTCAGTTGTTGTGGGATGTTGCTGCTTGTGAAATATTCATTGATTAATATATCAGGATGAGATTACAGATTTTACACTCACGGTATAAGCTTTATAAGCAGTAACTTTAAATTGTATTTTACCTAGCAATCCGCTATACTAGTATTAAGTATAGCGGATTATTTTTTGGAGGCTTTTATGGCAAGTACTTTGAAGTTACCTGTTGGAATTGAAAATTTTGAGGAAATTCGTAAACTGGGTTTCTATTATATTGACAAGACAAGGCTTATTGAGTAGCTCTTACAGGGATGGGGGAAGGTTACTCTTTTTACCCGCCCTCGCCGTTTTGGTAAGACTTTCAATATGAGCATGCTAAAAAGCTTCTTTGAGATAGGCACAGATTAAGAATAAGTACTATGATGAGGATCTTCGGGATGAGGGCCGGGGTGATATTTTAGCCTATGGCATTGCTTTTTGCAGGAAGCGGTGCAGGGTGGTTGGTGAGAAGCTGTAATTTGTTTTTACTTTATACCAGAGGCTGGTATAGCGGATTATTTTGGAGGTATTTCTATGAGACTTAAAACAGGACAAAAGTGCGCATTCGGATTTGGCGCATTCGGAAAAGATATTGTATATATGCTTATTTCATCGTATTTGCTCTACTACTATAATGTAGTGCTTGGGATGAGCAGTGTGTTTATCGGTACGGTGATGATGGCGGCGAGGATTTTGATGCATTCAATGATCCGGTGATGGGCATTATCGTAGCAAAGACACGTACCGGGTGGGGCAGGTTTAGGCCTTGGATTTTTGCCGGCACGGTGCTCAATGCCGTGACCATATATGCTTTATATGCCACTCCTGAGTCTATGGGTGATTCAGCGCAGAGAGTGTGGCTTACGGTGTTTTACTTTGCATGGGGCATCACATATACGCTTATGGATATTCCGTTTTGGTCTATGATTCCCGCAATCACTGAGCCGGGCAGCGACAGGGAGCAGCTTACATCGCTTGCGAGGACATGCTCTGGCATTGGAGATGCTATCCCTACGGTGCTCACGATGACAGTGGTGCCGATTCTTGGTGCAGGAAGCTCTATGGCTGACTACAGGATTGGATTTAAGTGGTGGGCACTTATTATAGCGGTAGTATTTGTGATTTCTGAGCTTGTATGCGTGGCATGTGTGCCTGAAAGACCGGTTGCCTGTGATGAGAAGCCGGGAAAGATATCTGATATGTTTAAAGCCTTATTTAAGAATGATCAGGCAATGACTGTTGTGGTATCAATCATTCTCGTGTATACATCACTCAATATCTGTGGTAACCTAGTGCTTTATTTCTTCCGGTTTGATGTGGGAAACGAGGGAGCATATTCTATATTTGCCGCAGTTGCTTTTTGCAGCACAGGTGCTTGTCATGATGGTTATACCGCTGCTTCGCAAGAGATTCAGCAAAAGTCAGCTTTTTATATCAGGATTTATTATTCAGATAGCAGGCTTTGCGGTGATACTTATCATGGCATTTGCAAAGCTCTACACGCCGCAGAGCTGGTACATACTCTGCCTGCCGGGTATTTTGATTTATCTGGGCTATGGTATGCTCAATGTTATCATGACCATATTTCTATCAGATTCTGTTGATTATGGTGAGGTGATGAATGGCACGAGAGAGGAGTCTGTCATTTTCTCGATGCAGACATTTACGGTAAAGCTCGCATCCGGTGTGGCGGTATTTCTGGCGGGGCTGGTAGTTGACTGGATTCATCTGGATACCGCGGCTGCGGTACAGACACAGGATACACTTGATGCTCTTCGCATGTGGATGACGATTCCGTCTGTTATCCTGCTCATTGTGGGCATATTTGTATTTAAGAGGTTTTATAAGCTGGATGATACAAGGATGGAAGAAATTAAATCCAAGCTTAATTAAAAAATGCTGTCTGATTGATAAAAGAAGGTAGAAAACACAGTGAAAAAACGAATAATTAATTATAGACTAAAGATTGACAATCTGCTTGCCAATCCTGATAAGATATCAAAAGAAGAGTGGAAGAAAATACTGCAGGAACACCTGACACAAATAGGCTTCTTCCAGCATGAGCGCCTCGTGCACCTCATAGTGACAGTAACCTTTGCCATACTCACCATGATGTCAATAATCTCATCCATCATGATAAGTAATCTGATGCTTCTGGTACTCACATTGTTATTCTTAGTGCTGTTGGTGCCGTATATCATGCACTACTATACACTGGAAAATGAAGTGCAGAAGATGTATACCCAGTATGATGAGATTTTGAAGCATCTGTCCTAGCTAGCAAGCATATAAGCGAGTGCAACGAGCAACATATGCACATATAAAAGTGGAAAGTTACCAAAGACAGAACCCGGCGCAGCCGGGGCTTTTGTCCTTGCACGCATATACGAAGCTGCTTAGAGTCTGTAGAATTGCATACGAAAACCAACAACGCCCATGCATGGACGCATGGGCGAGGTGTTATGCGCCATGGACGGCGCATAAAAGCCGGTTGTGTCAAAAAGCCACAACCGGCATATGCAATTCGTACAGACACTTAGCAGCGTAGTTCATGCGGGAAAGGTCAGAAAGCCCCGGCTGCGCTGGGTTCGTCCAACTAGCAACAACAGTGCAATTCTCCTACTTCTTAAGCTTCTTCTGTGCCGTAGAAAGCATCAGCTTAATACGGTTCAGCTGGTTCACCTCAGAAGCACCCGGATCATAATCGATAGCCACGATATTGGCATCCGGATGATCATGTCTGATTTTCTTTATAACACTCTTACCCACAATATGGTTCGGTAAGCATGCAAATGGCTGTGCACAGATGATGTTTGTGACGCCCTCATTGATGAGCTCAAGCATCTCACCTGTCAAGAACCAGCCCTCACCGGTCTGATTACCGCAAGAAACGATAGGAGAAGCATACTCTGCGAGATCCTGCACGTGAGCGGTTGGCTCAAAATGCTTGCTCTTAGCCAGCTCATCCCTTGCATCCTTTCTGAGCCACTCGAAGAAGGCGATAAGTCGGTTGTTCATAAACTTAGCTTTCTTAGAAGCACCGAGATAGTCAGCCTTGAAATTCGTGTTGTAGCAGCAGTAGAGTAAGAAATCAGTCAGATCAGGCACTACAGCCTCGGCTCCTTCAGCTTCGAGCAGGTCAACCACATAGTTGTTTGCTGCAGGCAGGAATTTGACGAGAATCTCACCGACCACGCCGACACGCGGCTTAACCTCATCTGTCATAGGCAGATTGTCGAAATCCCTTATGATTTCGCGGCACATCTTTTTTGTATTTCTTGTGTTTATTGTAAGAAAATTACAAAATATGTAGATGCAGTGGTGGTGCCTGGCACCATTAAATTTTTATATTCTTTATTGTGGCAATGAAATAAACAGTTGTCGGACAGAAATGAGAGCTGAATTTGGACAAGGTAAGAAATCATAAATATTGTATTTTACATGGCAATCCGCTATACTAGAGTTAAGTATAGCGGATTATTTTTTGGAGGCTTTTTATGGCAAATACTTTGAAGTTACCGGTTGGAATTGAAAATTTTGAGGAAATTCGTAAACTGGGGTTCTATTATATTGACAAGACAAGGCTTATAGAACAGCTTTTACAGGGATGGGGAAAGGTGACTCTTTTTACACGTCCAAGGCGTTTTGGAAAGACACTCAATATGAGTATGCTTAGGAGCTTTTTTGAAATAGGAATGGACAAATCTTTGTTTGACGGCTTATATATTTCTGGCAACAAAGTACTTTGTGATGAGCATATGGGTAAGTATCCTGTCATATTTCTTTCATTCAAGGGTGTGGATGGTTTAGACTTTACTACGGCAAGACGTATGCTGTGTGCTATTTTAAAGGATGAGCTTGACAGACATTACTATTTGAAGACCAGTGATGTATTGACTGATGAGGATAGAATACTGTTTACAAAGATGCTTCATGGGCAGGATGACAATATTGAGGATAGTATACGAATGCTTTCAAAGCTGTTGTATAAGCACTATGGTCAGAAAGTGGTTATTCTCATAGATGAGTATGATGTGCCACTCGATAAAGCTTTTCAGAATGGCTACTACAAGGAGATGGTTTCTCTCATCAGGGGGCTTTTCGGGCAGGCGCTCAAGACCAATGAGTTTTTACAGTTTGCGGTGCTCACGGGCTGCCTTCGCGTGTCAAAGGAGAGCATTTTTACAGGGCTCAATAACTTTGAAATCAATTCTATTGTGGATATTGACCATGATGAGCAGTTTGGCTTTACTGATGATGAGGTCATGAAACTTCTTTCTGATTATGACAGGAGCGAGAGGTACCCGGACGTAAAGGAATGGTATGACGGTTATCATTTTGGTAATGCGGATATTTATTGTCCATGGGATGTGATAAATTTTGCCAAGAAGCTTGTTTCAGATCCGTCAGCCAGACCGAGTGCGTTCTGGATTAACAGCAGTGGCAATGATATGGTGAAGCGCTTTGTGGACAAGGCTGATCAGACCACGAGAGATGAGATTGAGAAGCTCGTGGCAGGTGGATTTGTGGAGAAGCAGCTTCGGCTTGATCTGACCTATGATGAGATTGACAATACGATTGACAATCTGTGGAGTGTGCTCTTTACTACAGGCTATCTCACCAAAATCGGAGAGGTCAAGGTGCCTGACAGTGAGAGCTATGCCTATAAGCTTGTGATTCCTAATAAAGAGGTGCGTGAGGTGTTTATTCTCCAAATTCAGGAGTGGTTCAAGGCTGTTGTTGCAAAAGATGATGATACTATGAAGCTTTTATCAAGGGCAATTCTGGATAAAGATGAGAAACAGATTGCCAGGCAGCTAAACATCGTGATGAGCCGCATGATAAGTATACTCGATACAAAGGCGCCTGATGCTATGAAGGAGCATTTCTATCATGGCTTACTTCTTGGTCTGCTTCGAGGCAGCAATCCGGACTGGCTTATCAAGTCGAATCGTGAGTCGGGAGATGGTTTTAGCGATATTTTAATCATGCCGGAGGATCCTGATGCGGGCATCGTTATAGAGGTGAAGTATGCTAAGGAGATGAAGGAACTTGACGCAGCGTGCGAGGCTGCGATAACGCAGATTAAGGACAAGCGCTATGATGAGGCTCTGCGGGATGAGGACCGGTGTGATATTTTAGCCTATGGCATTGCTTTTTTGCAGGAAACGGTGCAGGGTGGTTGGAGAGAAATTTTAAATTGGCTGTAATCGTTGCTGGTCACACTGTTAGGTGTGAACAGTAACTATCTGGGATGTTGCATCCGGTAATGAAAAAATATATTGCTTTCGTAGTCAAAGTATGTTACGATACTCCATGGTTACAAATTACAGTGACAGTTATTATATCATTTAAACAAAAGAAAGGTAGGAGAATAGTTATGAGCGACAACTTCAATATGTATGATCAGGCGAATCAGCAGGGCAATCCAAATATACCGCCTATGCCGCCGATGGAGGAAAAGAAGGGAATGTCAATTGCATCTATGGTGCTTGGTATTATCGGTCTGGTATTCTGGTGTATTCCAATCCTTGGCGGACCTATTGGTATTGTAGGACTTATCCTCGGTATCGTAGGCAGGAAAAAGGGTGGAAGGGGCATGGCAACCGCTGGTATTGTTATGTCAATTATTACCATCGTACTTGCAGTTATCAATGCTATTGCTGGTGTTTATCTGCAAACATCAAATGTCTTGAACCAGTTATAATCACATAACAGGTGATATCTTTAATTGCATTTTATTTTTTAATCCGCTATGCCAGAGGTTGGTATAGCGGATTTTTAGATTCAATTATCATTGTATTAAAATAAAAAAGTACGTATTAGGAAAGGTGGAAAATAAAATGAAAAAACGAATAATTAATTATAGACTTAAGATTGACAATCTGCTTGCCAATCCTGATAAGATATCAAAAGAAGAGTGGAAGAAAATACTGCAGGAACACCTGACACAAATAGCCTTCTTCCAGCATGAGCGCCTTGTGCACCTCATAGTGACAGTAACCTTTGCTATACTCACCATGATGTCAATAATCGCATCCATCATGATAAGCAACCCAATGCTTCTTGTACTTACACTGTTATTCCTAGTGCTGTTGGTGCCATATATCATGCACTACTATACACTGGAAAATGAAGTGCAGAAGATGTATACCCAGTATGATGAGATTTTGAAGCATCTGTCCTAGCTAGCAAGCATATAAGCGAGTGCAACGAGCAACATATGCACATATAAAAGTAGAAAGTTATCAAAGACAGAACCCGGCGCAGCTGGGGCTTTTGTCCTTGCCCGCATATACGAAGCTGCTTAGAGTCTGTAGAATTGCATACGAAAACCAACAACGCCCATGCATGATGAATGCATGGGCGAATTTTTTATTTCTTAAGCTTCTTCTGTGCCGTAGAAAGCATCAGCTTAATACGGTTCAGCTGGTTCACCTCAGAAGCACCCGGATCATAATCGATAGCCACGATATTGGCATCCGGATGATCATGTCTGATTCTCTTTTTAACTCCCTTACCCACAATATGGTTCGGTAAGCAGGCAAATGGCTGTGCACAGATGATGTTTGTGACGCCCTCATTGATGAGCTCAAGCATCTCACCTGTCAAGAACCAGCCCTCACCGGTCTGATTACCGCAAGAAACGATAGGAGAAGCATACTCTGCGAGATCCTGCACGTGAGCGGTTGGCTCAAAATGCTTGCTCTTAGCCAGCTCATCCCTTGCATCCTTTCTGAGCCACTCGAAGAAGGCGATAAGTCGGTTGTTCATAAACTTAGCTTTCTTTAGAAGCACCGAGATAGTCAGCCTTGAAATTCGTGTTGTAGCAGCAGTAGAGTAAGAAATCAGTCAGATCAGGCACTACAGCCTCGGCTCCTTCAGCTTCGAGCAGGTCAACCACATAGTTGTTTGCTGCAGGCAGGAATTTGACGAGAATCTCACCGACCACGCCGACACGCGGCTTAACCTCATCTGTCATAGGCAGATTGTCGAAATCCCTTATGATTTCGCGGCACATCTTTTTTGTATTTCTTGTGAGAGAGCATCTTTGTGTTGCCGACAAAGTCGATGACTCTCTTTTTCCACTTCTCATGGAGTGCATTGGCACTTCCCGGTTCTTTCTCATAAGGACGTACCCTGTAGAGACAGCGCATAAAGATATCGCCAAACTCAAGCGCATACAGTCCGTGCTGGATGAGGCTTGGAGTAAACTTAAAGCCCGGATTCTTCTCGAGACCTACCATGTTGATTGAGATAACAGGCACATCAGGATATCCGGCTTTTTCAAGGGCTCTTCGGATAAAGCCGATGTAGTTTGTTGCACGGCATCCGCCACCTGTCTGTGAGATAAGGATGGCTGTGTGTGTCATATCATAGTTGCCTGATTTGACGGCTGCCATAATCTGTCCCACGACAATGAGTGAAGGGTAGCAGGCGTCGTTGTTTACGAACTTAAGTCCCACGTCCACACATTCCCTTGCAGGGATATCCGGTATGACCATATTGTAGCCGGCTGCCTTAAAGGCCGGCACGAGAAGGTCAAAGTGTATAGGTGACATCTGAGGGCAGATGATGGTGTAGTTGTCCTTTTTCATCTGCTCGGTGAATACAACACGCTCGTAGTTAGACGGTTTTAAGTCACGCTTTTCATGCTTGGTTTCCTTGACTCTTATGGCGGCAAGGAGCGAGCGGATACGGATTCTTGCTGCGCCCAGGTTGTTTACCTCGTCGATCTTCAGGCAGGTGTATATCTTGCCTGAGCCTGTCAGTATATCGTTTACGCAGTCGGTTGTGACAGCATCGAGACCGCAGCCAAACGAGTTGAGCTGGATTAAGTCAAGGTCATCACGGGTTTTACAAAGTTGGCTGCTGAGTACAGTCTGGTGTGGTACATCCACTGATCCATGACGATGAGAGGTCTCTCAAGCTCGCCCAGATGGGATACGGAGTCCTCTGTCAGCACACAGATGCCATAGCTTGTGATGAGCTCAGGGATACCGTGGTTGATTTCCGGGTCCACATGGTACGGACGGCCTGCGAGCACGATTCCGCGACGTCCGGTGTCTTCCATGTAGTCGAGCACTTCCTCGCCCTTTCGCTGTATCTCAAGCCTTGTCATTGCAAGCTCCTTCCAGCCTGCGGCTACCGCATCACGAATCTGTGACTCAGGCAGATTGAAATCACCCTTTGAGAAGGTGGCTACGAGCTGCTGTGAGATAGTTTCCTCACTCTCAAATGACATAAACGGATTTATGAATTTAACCTCGCCTGATGTAATCTCGTCCACGTTGTTTTTGATATTCTCAGAGTATGATGTGACAATAGGACAGTTGTAGTGATTGTTTGCATCAGGAAACTCCTTGCGCTCATATGGCACTGCCGGGTAGAAAATAAAATCTACATTTTGTTTTATGAGCCAGCTTATATGACCATGTGTGAGCTTTGCAGGGTAGCACTCTGACTCACTTGGGATGGAGTCGATACCCATCTCGTAAATCTTTCTGGTAGACTGTGGTGACAGTACTACAGAAAAGCCGAGACGTTTGAAAAATGTAGCCCAGAACGGATAGTTCTCGTACATATTCAAGGCTCTTGGGATGCCGACTGTACCGTGTGGAGCATCCTTTGGGTCAAGTGGCTCATAGTCAAATATACGCTTGTTCTTGTATTCAAAAAAGATTTGGGATGTTATCCTGTTCTTCTCCTTGCCCAGACCCTTTTCGCAGCGGTTTCCTGTGATGTACTGTCTGTTGTCGGAGAATTTGTTTATAGTCAGAAGACAGTGGTTTGTACAGCCCTGACAGCGTGCGAGCTTTGTGGTGTAGGTGAGCTCGTTTATCTGGTCGATTGTAAGCATTGTTGTCTTGTAATCAGCCTCATGGCGCTCGCGTGCGATGAGTGCGGCACCAAAGGCACCCATGATACCTGCGATATCAGGCCTTGTGGCATGTACACCTGCAATTTTTTCAAAGCTTCTAAGAACGGCATCATTGTAGAAGGTACCGCCCTGGACTACGATATTTTCACCGAGGTCGCTTGCATCAGAAAGCTTGATAACCTTGAAAAGTGCATTCTTTATTACTGAGTAGGCAAGTCCTGCTGATATATCTGCGACAGATGCGCCCTCCTTCTGGGCCTGCTTTACCTTTGAGTTCATGAAAACCGTACATCTGGTTCCGAGGTCAATAGGGTTCTTTGCAAAAAGGGCTTCCTTTGCAAAATCCTGTACTGAGTAGTTTAAAGACTTTGCGAAGGTCTCAATAAATGAGCCGCAGCCCGAAGAGCAGGCCTCGTTGAGCTGTACTGAGTCGACTGTCTGGTTCTTTATCTTGATGCACTTCATGTCCTGTCCACCGATATCGAGGATACAGTCTACCTTTGGGTCGAAGAATGCTGCTGCGTAGTAGTGGGCTACAGTCTCAACTTCGCCGTCGTCCAATTTTAAAGCTGCCTTTAATAAAGCCTCTCCGTAGCCTGTAGAGCAGGAGTGTACGATGTGTGCATCCTCAGGAAGCTTTGCGTAAATCTCCTGGATAGAACGGATGGCTGTAGCGAGAGGGCTTCCGTTGTTGTTGCTGTAGAATGAGTATAAAAGGTCTCCGTCCTCGCTTACGAGAGCGATTTTAGTGGTGGTTGAGCCTGCATCTATTCCGAGATAGCAGTTGCCCTTGTATGTAGAAAGGTCACCGGTCTTTACGTGATTGTTGCCGTGACGCGTTGTAAATTCATCGTAATCAGCCTGATCCTAATAAAAAGAGGCTCCATACGTGCCACCTCAAATTCCATCTTTATGCCGTTTGAGAGGCGGTCGATTAAGGATGAGAGTGTGGTGACAGAGTTGTCTTTATAGTTTAATGCAGAGCCTATTGCTGCAAACAGATGAGAGTTCTCAGGAACGATAGTGTGCTCGTCATCGAGATTTAAGGTTCTGATAAATGCTGATTTAAGTTCAGACAAAAGTGCAGAGGACCGCCAAGGAAAGCAACATGTCCCTTGATTGGCTTACCGCAGGCGAGACCGCTGATGGTCTGGTTTACCACGGCCTGAAAGATTGAAGCGGATAAATCCTCGCGTGTGGCTCCTCATTGATGAGAGGCTGGATATCTGTTTTGGCAAATACTCCACAGCGGGCTGCGATAGGGTAGATGGCCTTGTAGCTTTTTGCGTATTCATTTAGTCCTGTAGCGTCTGTCTGGATGAGAGAAGCCATCTGGTCGATAAATGAGCCTGTACCGCCGGCACATATGCCGTTCATACGCTGTTCCACGTTGCCACCCTCGAAGTATATGATTTTGGCATCCTCGCCACCTAGCTCTATTGCCACATCGGTCTGTGGAGCATAGTGTGTGAGTGCGGTAGATACAGCTATAACCTCCTGTACGAATGGCACCTCAAGGTGCTTTTGCAAGAGTGAGTCCGCCGGAGCCTGTTATCATAGGACAAACTGAAAGGTCACCTGTCTTGTCGTAGGCCTTTCTGATAAGGGACTCAAGTGTCTCCTGGATATTTGCAAAATGACGCTCATAATCGGAAAAGAGGATATTGTCATCGGCATCAAGAAGTGCAATCTTGACGGTTGTTGAGCCGATATCAATGCCCAACTTATGTAAGCTGTTATTTTCCATAGTGGTTCCTCCATAATGTATTACTTATATGTTTTTATATATCTTTCTTCTTATTAAAATATATAATAGTTCTATTATCAAAACAGAGATTATTATACGACAGATATCGACAAATTACAATGACTATAATTATAAAGAATTTGTGAATAATTCGCAGTCTCGTTGACAAAGTATGATTTAACTATCATAATAAATTTTGTAATAACCGCTGCCATTTGCACTATAGTGTAAAAGGCAGCAATAATATGACAGGAGGATGCAGACGCGTGGTTTTTTATTGCATCAGTGAAAAACCATGTCTGCTAAAATGTATGAACTGGCTTAACAAACTAGAACAAAAATATGGAAGTAAAGCGATTCCGAATATCACTAGAATATTTATCGCTGCGAATCTGATAGGCAGTGTGCTGCTTTTGACAAAGGGAGATGTTGTCCTTTATTATCTGCAGTTTTCAGCCTCTGCTATTTTGCACGGACAGGTATGGCGTCTTATAAGCTGGATTTTTGTGCCGAGCGGCAGCATATCATTTTTACAGCTTTTATTTATATTCTGTCTGTGGACGCTTGAGACAGCATGGAGTCATATCTTGGCTCTTTTAGGATGAATGTGTACTTTTTCGGAGGCTTTTTGCTGTATGATATAGTAGGAATGCTTGCATTTGCAGTGACACATGTATCCATCAATCTGACTATGTACTATATACTTATAGCTATGTATCTGATGCTTGGTCTTTTGATGCCGGAGGCAGAGGTGAGGCTTTACTTTGTGCTTCCTATAAAGATGAAGTGGATGGTGCTTGTTTACTTCGTGATGTTTGCATATGATGTGTATACCTATATGAGCTTTGGATGGCAGATTGGATTGGCATACGGCTCAGAAATCGTACTTGCACTTATAAATCTGTTGGTATTCATTTATGGCTGCAAGCACAGGCTCTCATTCAGACAGAATATGCACCAGAAGAGGAGAAAGGCACAGTTTAAGGCTCAGTTTTCCGAACCTCGCCCGGGAAGTGGCATCTCACGTCACAAGTGCTATATATGCGGCAGAACGGAATTGTCAAATCCTGAATTAACATTCAGATACTGCTCGAAGTGCACCGGCAACAAGGAATACTGTCAGGATCATCTGTTTACACATACGCACGTATAAAATATACATGTACTACTTTTTCTAATTCATTGACGAAGTAAACTGATGAATTTATAATGGACACAGTATTATTTTCGGAGGATCATTTATGGAGAACGAGGCAACAGTTTCGAAAAAATTTTATTGAACAGATTATTGAGAAGGACTTGGCAGAGGGTCATTGCAAGACAGTAAAGACCAGATTCCCACCGGAGCCAAACGGTTATTTACATATCGGCCATGCAAAGTCTATTCTTTTTAAACTATGGACTGGCAAAGAAGTATGACGGACAGTTCAATCTCAGGTTTGATGATACAAACCCTACCAAGGAGCGTCTGGAGTTTGTAGAGTCTATCGAGGCCGATGTTAAGTGGCTTGGTGCTGACTGGGCTGACAGGAAGTTTTTTGCATCCAATTACTTCGACAAGATGTATGAGTGTGCAGTAGGACTGATAAAGAAGGGAAAGGCATATGTATCTGATCTGACACCTGATGAGATAAGAGAGTATAGAGGTACACTCACAGAGGCCGGCAAGGAGGATCCATACTCAAAGAGAAGTGTTGAGGAAAACTTAGACCTTTTTGAGCGTATGAAAAACGGTGAGTTCGAGGATGGCACAAAGGTGCTTCGTGCGAGAATTGACATGAGCTCTTCAAACATCAATATGAGAGATCCGATTCTTTACCGTGTGGCACATATGACACATCACAATACAGGTGATAAATGGTGTGTATATCCTATGTATGATTTTGCTCATCCTATAGAGGATGCTATCGAGGGTATCACACATTCTATATGTACTCTTGAGTTTGAAGACCACAGACCGCTGTATGACTGGGTGGTTATTGAATGTGGATTTAAGAATTCTCCTGAGGAGTCGCCAAAGCAGATTGAGTTTGCAAAGCTCTATCTGACTAATGTTGTAACAGGAAAGAGATATATCAAGCGTCTTGTGGAGGACGGCATCGTTGATGGCTGGGATGACCCGAGGCTTGTTTCTATAGCAGCGCTCAGACGCAGGGGCTTCACACCGGAGTCTATCCAGAATTTTGTTGATCTGTGTGGTATATCAAAGGCTAACAGCTCTGTTGACTACGCTATGCTTGAGTATTGTATCCGAGAGGATTTAAAGGCTAAGCGTCCTCGTATGATGGCTGTGCTTGATCCGGTCAAGGTGATTATCGACAATTACCCTGAGGGACAGGTTGAGTATCTTGAAGTGGACAATAACGTGGAGAATCCTGAGCTTGGAAAGAGAAAGGTTCCTTTCACCAGAGAGCTTTATGTGGAGAGAGAGGACTTCATGGAGGAGCCACCGAAGAAGTATTTCCGTATGTTCCCTGGCAATGAGGTGCGTTTCATGAATGCTTATTTTGTGAAGTGCAATAGCTGTGTGAAGGACGAAAACGGCAATGTTACAGAGATTCACTGTACATATGACCCAGCATCAAAGGGTGGCAACAGTCCTGATGGCAGAAAGGTCAAGGGAACTATCCACTGGGTTTCAGCCGAGTATGGAAAGCAGGTAACTGTACGTCTTTACGAGAATATCGTTAATGAAGAGCTTGGAGTGTACAATGAGGACGGAAGCTTAAATCTTAATCCTAATTCACTCACAGTGCTTGATAACTGTGTAGTGGAGCCGGAGCTTATGAGTGCCAAGGCTTATGACAGCTTCCAGTTTGTCAGAAATGGCTTCTTCTGCGCGGATTGCAAGGACTCAAAGGATGGACAGCCTGTATTTAACAGAATCGTCTCATTAAAGAGCTCATTCAAGCTTCCGACAGCTAAATAGTTTTTGACTAAAAATAAACAGAAGAGAAGAATAGAGGTAAAATATGGATTTAAAGTCAGGTATTGACAAATTCGGTTTAAATCCTGAAGACATAAATGATCTGTATGATGAGGATAAAGCAGCTGCCACCGGGGATGCTCCGGTGGCAGCTGCTGTTCAGACAGAGGATGAAACGGATTTTGTTTTTGCAAAGAATATAACATGTCCGGTGTGTGATCAGAGTTTTCAAACACTGACGGTACGGACATCAAAGATCAGGTTCGCTGGCTCTGATGATGATTTCAGACCGGTTTACAAGGGAATTGATACAATAAAGTATGGTGTCACATCGTGTCCGCATTGTGGTTATAGTGCGATGAATGGCGACTTTGTACATGTATCGAGTACACAGATAAGGCTGCTTAAGGAGCAGGTTGCTGCCAAATTTAAGCCCGGCAGCAAGTCGGTGCCTTTGTTATATTCGTATGATGAGGCAATAGACAGATTTAAGCTGGCACTTTTTCAGCGATTGTTAAAAGGGCTATGTATAGTGAAAAGGCATATATTTGTCTTAAGCTATCCTGGCTTTATCGCGGTTTAATCGAACAGCTTACGGCTGATGGTATCTCAACGGAAAGTGAAAAGCTTGTAAGTGCACAAAAGGCAGAAAAATATTATTATAAGCAGGCTCTTGATGGAATGACAAGAGCGGTTGCGACTGAGCATTTCCCTATATGTGGTATGAATCAGGATACGGTTGATTTGCTTTTGGCTCAGATGAATTATAAGCTTGACCATTGGGATGTGGCTTCAAAGCTCATTGCAAGGGTGCTTATATAACAAAAAGTGCTTCTAGACACATTAAGGATAAGGCACTTGATTTAAAGAATGAAATTATTAAAAAATAAGAGATGTGAAATAATTGCTGTTATTTCACATCTCTTTTTCTTTTATTTGTTGTAACAATTAATTGTTTTTCTTGTTCTCAAGCTCAAGAAGCTTCATTGCACGCACCTTGAGTGGCAGACCAAACAGTGTGATGAAACCGTCTGCATCATGGTGGTCATATAAATCTCCTGTAGTAAAGCTTGCAAGAGACTCACTGTAGAGTGAATATGGTGAAGTAGTGCCGGCTTTGATGATATTGCCTTTATATAATTTGAATTTAACTTCTCCGGTTACATATTCCTGTGTTGACTCTACGAAAGCCAGGATTGCTTCACGAAGTGGTGTGAACCATTTTCCTTCGTATACTACCTGAGCGAGCTTGTTGCCCATTTCTTTCTTGACCTCCATTGTGGCACGGTCAAGGCAGAGCTCCTCGAGCTGGTCATGTGCCTCCATGAGGATTGTTCCACCCGGAGTCTCATATACACCACGTGATTTCATACCTACTACACGGTTCTCAACGATATCGATGATGCCGATGCCGTGCTTGCCGCCGAGACGGTTGAGCTCTCTGATGATGTCTGCTACCTTCATCTTTTTGCCGTTGACAGATGTAGGAACACCCTTCTCAAATGTCATTGTAACATACTCACCCTCGTCAGGAGCATGCTCAGGTGTGACACTTAATACGAGCAGATGGTCATAGTTTGGCTCCTGTGAAGGATCCTCAAGCTCAAGGCCTTCGTGGCTGATGTGCCAGAGGTTACGGTCACGGCTGTAGCTTGAATCTGTGCCGAACGGAAGGTCAATTCCGTGTGCCTTACAGTACTCGATCTCGGCCTCTCGTGAATCCATTTTCCAGTTGTCCTGACGCCATGGAGCGATTACCTTGATATCAGGAGCAAGTGCCTTGATACCGAGCTCGAAACGGATCTGGTCGTTTCCTTTTCCTGTTGCACCGTGGCAGATGGCTACAGCGCCTTCTTTTCTTGCAATCTCTACAAGCTTCTTTGCGATGCCCGGTCTTGCCATTGCTGTTCCAAGGAGGTATTTGTGCTCATAAACTGCGCCGGCCTGTACACAAGGTACGATGTAGTCCTCACTGAACTCATCACAGATATCCTCTATGTAAAGCTTTGAAGCTCCGGATAATTTAGCTCTCTCATCGAGTCCGTCAAGCTCCTCTCCCTGTCCGCAGTTGATGCAGCAGCAGATTACGTCATAGTCATAAGTCTCTTTAAGCCATGGAATGATAGCGGTAGTATCAAGTCCGCCTGAATAAGCTAATACAACTTTGTCTTTCATAAGTGCGTGTCCTCTTTTCGTTTATTCTTTATGATGGTAACCATTAACTGCTTTTGTGTCTAAAAGCCTTGAATAATTACTTTAGAATAAATATATACCAGTTCTTTACATATTGCAAGTGAAAAAAATATACATTATTCATGTATAAATATACATAATTTTGTATAATTTTTTCTCTTTACGGATTGAAATTACTGTACTATATTATTATGTATGATGCGTCAGACCCATTTTATATGGTTATGCAGAAATACAATATGAAAAGAGGAAATACTATGATAAAGGCTGGTATTATTGGAGCCACCGGATATGCCGGAGCAGAGCTCGTGAGAATTTTGATGAATCATAAAGAGGTAGAGATTGCATGGTATGGCTCACGAAGCTATGTGGATGAGAATTATGCCGATATCTATGGAAATATGTTTCAGATAGTTGATGCAAAGTGCATGGATGACAATATGGAGGAGCTTGCAGAGTCGGTTGATGTGATTTTCACTGCGACCCCACAGGGCTTTTTGGCAGGCGTGCTCACTGAGGATATATTAAGTAAGGTAAAGATTGTCGATCTGTCAGCGGACTTCCGTATCAAGGATGTAGCCACATATGAGAAATGGTACAAGATTGAGCACAAGTCGCCGCAGTTTATTGATGAGGCTGTATATGGTCTGTGTGAGATAAACAGGGACAAGGTCACAAAGGAGACAAGGCTTGTTGCAAATCCTGGCTGCTATACCACATGCTCCATCCTTACAGCTTATCCGCTTGTTAAGGAGGGACTTATTGACACAGATACACTTATCGTCGATGCAAAGTCAGGCACATCTGGCGCAGGACGTGGTGCAAAGACACCTAATCTGTTTTGTGAAGTAAATGAGAGCATGAAGGCATATGGCGTTGCCTCACACAGACATACCCCTGAGATAGAGGAACAGCTTGGATATGCGGCAGGAAAAGAAATTCTTATCAACTTTACTCCGCATCTTGTTCCGATGAACAGAGGAATCCTCGCTACAGAGTATGCGACACTTAAGAAAAAACCTGATGGAACACTTCCTACATATGATGAGATTAAGGCAGTTTACGATAAGTATTATGCAAATGAGAAGTTTGTCAGAGTGCTCAAAAAGGGTGTCTGCCCTGAGACAAAGTGGGTTGAGGGCAGCAACTATGTGGATGTAAACTTTGTGATTGATGAGAGGACCGGCAGAATTATTATGATGGGTGCTCTTGACAATCTGGTAAAGGGTGCTGCAGGACAGGCGGTTCAGAATATGAATCTGTTATTTGGCTTCGATGAGGCAGAGGGACTCAATATGGTTCCTATGTTCCCGTAATAATTAATAATAGGAAAGTAATTATCAGAAAGATGCATTATAATGCTGATAGTTATATAAAAATATAAGGATGATTTAATAAAATGAGTAATGAGAATAAATATGAAATAAGGGTTATGACGATAGATGATTATGACGAGGTGTACAGCCTCTGGCAGACCATCCACGGCTTTGGAATCCGTTCTATTGACGACTCAAGAGAGGGAGTCCTTAGATTTCTTAAGAGAAATCCGACTACGAGTGTTGTAGCGGTAGAAGATGGAAAGATAGTTGGAGCGATACTCTGCGGACACGATGGCAGAAGAGGCTGCCTGTATCATGTATGCGTGGATGAGCATTACAGGAAGTGCGGCATCGGGAAGAGTATGGTGGTTGCCTGCATGAGAGCACTTCAGGCAGAGCATATCAACAAGGTGTCAATCATAGCCTTCAAGGTGAATGAGCTGGGAAACCACTTCTGGAAGGAAGAGGGATGGACATTCAGAGAAGACTTAAATTACTATGATTTCACACTTAACGAAGAAAATATAACAAGATTTAACAAATAAGGAGCAGTACAATGGCAGATAAGAACATGGAACAGGTAATGGAAAAGGCACAGGTGCTCATAGAGGCACTTCCGTATATACAGAGATTTAACAGAAAGATTATCGTTGTAAAGTACGGCGGATCTGCAATGGTTGACGAACAGCTTAAAAAGCAGGTGATCCAGGATGTCACACTTCTCAAGCTGGTCGGCTTCAAGCCTATCATCGTACATGGCGGCGGCAAGGAAATCAGCAAATGGGTAGGAAAGGTCGGTATGGAGCCTGTATTTGTAAACGGACTCAGAAAGACTGATGCCGATACAATGGAGATTGCCGAGATGGTACTGAATAAGGTAAACAAATCTCTCGTTACACTTGTTGAGGAGCTTGGTGTGCAGGCTGTCGGAGTAAGCGGCAAGGACGGAGGTCTCTTAAAGGTTAAGAAAAAGTATTCAAACGGAGAGGATATAGGCTTTGTAGGTGAAATCACCGATGTCAATCCAAAAATTCTTTATGACCTGCTCGAGAAGGATTTTCTTCCAATTGTGTGTCCAATCGGTCTTGATGACGAATACAATACATACAATATCAATGCAGATGATGCAGCATGTGCTATCGCAAGAGCAGTTTCAGCAGAAAAGCTTGCATTCCTCACGGATATCGAGGGTGTATACAAGGACCCTTCAGATAAGAATACACTTATTTCAGAGCTTACAGTCTCAGATGCAAAGAAGCTTATAGGTGATGGCTTTATCGGCGGAGGCATGCTTCCTAAGCTCAACAACTGCATAGATGCCATTGATAACGGAGTTTCAAGAGTACATATTCTTGATGGACGTATCGCGCACTGCTTACTGCTTGAGATATTCACAAACAGAGGAATCGGAACAGCTATTCTTGGAGATTCGGAGGAGAAATTTAACAATGAGCAATAATATGGATAAACAGTCATACATTGATGAGGCAGAAAAGGAACTGCTTCATACCTACAACAGATTTTCACTTGTACTCGATCACGGCGAGGGAGTACATCTTTATGATACAGACGGCAATGCATATCTGGACTTCGCTGCAGGAATAGCCGTATGTGCACTTGGATACAGCAATGAGCACCACAAGGAGGCATTAAAGGCACAGGTTGATAAGCTTTTACATACATCAAACCTCTACTACAATGCGCCTGTCATCGAGGCGGCAGACAAGGTGCTTAATGCAAGTAAAATGGACCGTATTTTCTTTACAAACAGTGGTACAGAGGCTATTGAGGGAGCTATCAAGGCTGCAAAGAAATATGCCTTTACAAGAGACGGCCATGCAGGTCATGAGATAATTGCCATGAACCATTCCTTCCACGGAAGAAGCATCGGAGCGCTTTCTGTCACCGGCAATGCACATTATCAGGAGCCGTTTGAGCCACTTATGCCGGGCGTTAAATTTGCAGATTTCAATGATTTAGAGAGCGTTAAGGCTCAGGTGACAGACAAAACCTGCGCCATTATTATGGAAATTATTCAGGGTGAGGGTGGTATTTACCCGGCAAAGAAGGAGTTTATCGAGGGAGTGAGAGCTCTCTGCGATGAAAAGGATATTCTTCTTATTCTTGACGAGATACAGTGCGGCATGGGCAGAAGTGGCGAAATGTTCGCATGGCAGAACTATGATGTGAAGCCTGATATCATGACCTGTGCGAAGGCACTCGGCTGTGGTGTGCCTGTTGGTGCATTTCTTATGACACAGAGGGTGGCAGACAAATCCCTTGCACCGGGAGACCATGGCACCACATACGGCGGCAATCCGTTCGTAGGAGCTGCAGTAAGTGCAGTGTTTGATGAGTTTAAGCGTCTTGATATAGTAAGCCATGTAAAGGAGGTTGCACCTTACCTGGAGAAGAGGCTTGATGAGCTTGTTGCAAAATTCGACTGTCTCACAGCCAGAAGGGGTATGGGACTCATGCAGGGCGTGGAGTGCAGCCTTCCTGTAGGAAAGGTCTCAGCAGAGGCTTTAAATCAAGGCCTTATAGTCATTACGGCAGGCAGCAATGTGCTTAGATTTGTGCCTCCTCTTGTTATCGAAAAGAGTGATGTTGACGAAATGATAGAAAACTTGAAACAACACTTGTAATACTGTCAAAAAGTCTGTAAAATAAAGAGGACATCGATTTCTCCTTTGAGGTTATGATATTAATCAAAGGAGACCATATGAAAAAAAAATAATATTAATAAGTGCGTTTATTTTAACAATAGCGTTTGGCCTTTGCGGCTGTAAAAGGATGATGCCACAGTTCATTTTGCTTCTGAAACGGAGCAGACTGCTGTGGTTTCAAGTGATGTAAACAGACAGACTGCTGATTCCAAGGAGAAGAAAGCTTCATCCGATGGAGAACAGGAGCAGAAGGTAAAAGACACAGCAGATGACACTGATGAATCTACTGAGTGGTGCGTCTATATCTGTGGTCAGGTTGCCAATCCCGGTGTATACAGAGTAAAGCCGGGCGCGAGAGTTTGTGAGCTCGTTGATATGGCAGGAGGCATGCTGGATACAGCTGACAAAAGCTTTTGGAATCTGGCATCAGAGCTGTATGATGGGCAGATGCTGTATTTCCCGACTGTAGAGGAGCTTAAGTCGGATCACATACCTGAGGGGGCACATATACCACCGGCATAGATGGCTCGCTGATGAAGGGCGGCGCTGAGGAGCATATAGGCGTAAAGGATGGCAAGCTCAATATCAATACCGCAACTGTCGAGCAGCTAATGGCTCTTTCCGGAATTGGTGAGAGCAAGGCAAAGAGTATTATTGAAGATCGTGCCAAAAATGGATTGTTTTCTTCGATTGAGGATATCACGAGGGTGTCTGGCATCGGTGAAGCGATGTTTAATAAAATAAAAGATGATATAACAGTAAATTAGGAGTGTATAAATGGCAAAAAAAGTGCTGGTCGTTGACGACGAAAAGTTAATTGTAAAAGGAATACGTTTCAGTCTGCTGCAGGATGGCATGGAGGTAGACTGCGCATATGACGGTGAGGAGGCCTTAAATATGGCGAAGGCCAATTCATATGATATGATTCTTTTAGATGTCATGCTTCCAAAGATGGATGGCTTTGAGGTGTGTCAGGCAATAAGGGAGTTTTCTGATGTCCCGATTGTCATGCTCACTGCAAAGGGTGATGACATGGACAAAATTTTAGGACTTGAGTACGGCGCTGATGACTATATCACAAAGCCATTTAATATTCTTGAGGTAAAGGCCAGAATCAAGGCAATCATGCGGCGCACTTCACCGGAACGCGTACCACAGGTACAGTCATCTGTAATTGAAAAGGGTGATATCAAGCTCGACTGTGACAGCAGACGTCTGTTTATAAATGATAATGAAATCAATTTGACAGCAAGAGAGTTTGAACTGCTCGAGATTCTGATCAAAAATGAAAATAAAGTGTACAGTAGGGAGAGCCTTTTAAAGATTGTATGGGGCGAGGATTACCCGGGTGACGTGCGTACGGTTGATGTGCATGTCAGACGTCTTCGTGAAAAGATTGAGGCAAATCCAAGCGAGCCGAAGTACGTTCATACCAAGTGGGGTGTGGGATATTACTACAACCAGAAGTAATACTTTCAGAAAGGTTCTAAAATGTTTAAGAGTAAAGTACATTTTGCATTTTATAAGAGTCTGAAATCCAGGCTGATTTTCATGATTTTTTGTTCTCGTTCTGGTACCGGAGGTGGTGCTGTGCTTCGGCATACTTAACACCTACGAGTCCAGAGCGGTTTCAATCCGCGAAAGTGAAGTGCTTAGTCAGGCAAAGATTCTCGCAAACAAGATATCAACAAGTAAATACTTTGATAAGGATGGTAGTGACTTGAGCAATATTGATGCTCAGATTGACACTCTTACTACTATATATGAGGGTCGTGTGCTCATAGTTGACAAGCATTTTAAGATTATTAAGGATACGTACAATTTAGATGATGGCAATACTATTGTCTCAGAGGAGGTTATCAAGACCTTCTCTGCTTCAGAGATTACGAACTATGATTCTAAAAACCACTATATCGAGCTTTCTGTTCCGATAAGCAATCCAAACGACAAGGATTCAAAGATAGAGGGAGCACTTGTTGTAAGTGTGTCGACGGACAATATATCGCTAAATATGTCGTATCTGACACAGATTGCGGTGACGGTTGCCATTATCGCAGGTGCGGTGGTGCTCTTTTTTGGTGTGCTTGTGCTTTTGCACCTTTTTGTTCCGATTAAGAAGCTTTCTGACGAGATATCAGACATTAAGGATGGCTTTGGAAAAGAGCAGCTGGATGTAGATGACTATGCGGAGACTGCTATAATAAGCAGGAATTTTAATGAGCTGATGAGCGGAATGAAGGTCATGGATGAGTCAAGACAGGAGTTTGTATCGAATGTGTCACATGAGCTCAAGACACCTCTTACTTCCATGAAGGTACTCGCAGATTCCATCAACAGCATGGGTGATGAGGCTCCGATTGAGATGTACAGGGAGTTCATGGGAGATATCACAAGCGAGATAGACAGAGAGACAAAGATAATAAATGACCTGTTATCACTGGTCAAGATGGATAAGTCGGCTGCCACGCTGAATATCGAGAGTGTTAATATCAATGACCTGCTCGAGCAGATTATGAAGAGACTTCAGCCGATTGCTGACAAGCAGCAGGTGGAGCTTGTACTCGAGAGCTTCAGACCGGTAACTGCAGAGATAGATGAGGTGAAGTTGACGCTTGCTTTTACAAACCTCATTGAGAATGCCATCAAGTACAATGATAACGAGACAGGTGGCTATGTTCATGTATCCTTAAATGCGGACCATCAGTATTTCTATCTGAAGGTGGAGGACAACGGTATAGGTATACCGGAGGAGTCCTTAGAGCACATCTATGAGAGATTTTATCGCGTGGACAAGTCGCATTCGAGAGAGATTGGCGGTACAGGTCTGGGACTTGCCATTACAAGAAGCTCTATTCTTATGCATAGGGGAGCTATAAAGGCTCACAGTGTGATGGGAGAGGGCACTACCTCTGATGTGCGTATACCGCTCAACTATATTGTATAGGAGGCTTGACGTGAAAAGAATAATTATATTCGTGCTCACTGCAGTAATTCTGCTTTCCATGGGCGGCTGCACAAAGAAAAAAGCAGACAATACGGTTGAGGTGTTTTGTCTGAATATGGATGTTACGAGCAGCGTGCCGGAGTCATATGTGCTTAGAAGCAAAAACTCAGATGTGGACAAGCAGGTGGATGAGCTTCTAGGAAGACTGCAGGATAAGCCTGAAGACTCAAGACTGCGCAAGGCAATTCCGGATGAGGTGTCTGTGAGAGGTCATGACGAGAAAAACTATAACTGCACTGTGGATTTCAGCAAGGAGTATTATGACCTTACGGCTGCGCAGGAGGTACTTTTGAGAGCTTCTGTAGTCCGCACGCTCACACAGCTGGATAGTATTTCATATGTGACATTTACCGTAAACAGTATTCCTCTTGTGGACTCGGATGATGAGATTGTTGGTAGCATGGGTGCTGATGATTTTGTTGAGAATCCGGGTGAGCAGATTAATACAAGTGTAAAGGAGACACTAACGCTTTATTTTGCTGACAAGGATGGTACAGGGCTTGAAAAACAGACCAGAGTGATACATTACAGCTCAAATATAGCGCTTGAAAAGCTTGTTGTTGAGCAGCTTATTGAGGGACCGAAGGGCTCTAAGCTCAAGGCAACTCTTCCGGGCACAACAAAGCTTATCAATGTGTCTGTGGCAGATAGAATATGCTATCTGAACTTTGACTCTTCATTCAGAAATACTATTGACAATAAGCTGACAGAGGATGTGGTGCTGTATTCGATAGTTAATTCACTCACCTCACTTCCTACTGTGGACAAGGTACAGATCTCGCTTGACGGTGAGAATGACGGCATGCTGCTTTATAATTACAAGCTAAGCGACATGTATGAGTTTAATAAGGATATAGTGGATTCTGATGATTCCACGGAAAAAACTGAAAAATAGAATAGATTGGATTAGATTAGGAGGAGAAGAGTATTAGTAAAAGACCGATGTTTTTATTTGCGTTGGTCTATACTGCAGGAACTGTTTCAGGTATGTATGGCAGGGGCTTTGGCTTTTTGGTTTTTGCCATGCTGGTTGTGGCTTTAATAGCTGAGTGTGTGGTGTCTAAGGGCAGTTTTTCCGGTATCGGGCGCATAGTTGTTTTGCTTATCCTGATATCGTCAGCTGTTTTTGCAACAGCACAATTCAGATACGCTTCAGTGGATGAAAACCGTGACAGCTATATGCAGTATATGACAGATGAAAAATCTGTCATCGTCTGGGGAAGATTTATAAAACTGAATACAAGTATTTCTCATACAGGTATTATATGACGGACTGCGTAGTGCAGCCCGGGTACGGCAAGGCTTTTGGCAGAAAAATATCCTGTGGTGATGTCGTGGTATACTGTGACAGCAAAAGCGCACATCTGGGCGATTATATGAAAGCTAACGGCAAGATAGGCTTGTTTAAGTCTGCAACCAATGAGGGAGAGTTTGACAGAGCGCGCTTTTACCGCTCGCAGGGAATTGATTTTTCGGTGAATGCAGACAGTATTAAGACAAGCGCCGGTAAACATGCATGGTATTACCACGGACTTGAAAAACTTCGTGATACGCTGTCAGCTTCACTTCTTGAGGTGACTGATGAGACAACGGCAGGAGTGCTTTCGTCCATGCTGCTTGGAGACAAGTCGTATCTGGATGATGAGATAAAGGATTTATACCAGGTCAGTGGTATTTCACATATACTGACTATTTCCGGACTTCATATTTCTATAGTTGGCATGGCCTTTTACAAGCTTCTCAGAAAAAGAAGGGTGAGCTATACAGCGGCATTTGTCTGTTCTGCGGCACTTATACTAAGCTATGCTGTTATGACAGGAAATGCCGTGTCCACAAGGCGTGCCGTGGGGATGTTCATACTTACAATGCTTGCGGCAGCTTTAGGCAGATGCACAGATATGCTCAATTCTCTTGGCATCATGGTCATTTACCTGCTGTGGGACAATCCTATGGTTTTGGAATATGCCGGATTTGTGTTCTCGGTAGGGGCAATACTTGCTATAGGTATTGTGACACCTGTGATGAGTGCTCCTAAGGGCGGGAAATTCTGGGCATCAGTATCCATACAGCTTCCGATGCTTCCGGTTGTGGCTATGAACTATTATGAGCTGCCTCTTTTTGCAGTGTTTGTAAATCTCATTGTGATACCGGCTTTGCCTGTCGTATTTATTTCGGGTCTGCTTGCGTCTGCCGCAGGCTGCTTTGGCGTGATGCCCGGCAAACTGCTGGTGTTTCCTGCATTTGCGGTGTTAAAGCTCTATGAGGTGCTTTGCGGTCTTGTTATGAAGCTTCCGGGGGCAACGGTTATCACAGGAGCTCCTGATGGATACAGGATTTTCCTTTTTATGCTGTTATGAGTGGCTTTTTGGTGATATTTTCGCTTAAAAAACGTGCCACAGAGTGTGGCTCAAAAGAAAAAGGCCAAATCCTTTACAGTGTCCAAAGAGTGGTGTGTACAGCAGTCCTGCTTGCAATTTTGCTTGTGAAGCCAAAAACTGCTGCGCAGCTTGATATACTTGATGTGGGGCAGGGAGATGGCATATTTTACCGCTTTGAGTCAGGCACATGCATCTTTATTGATGGAGGAAGCTCTGACCGAAAACAGCTTGGCGATAATGTGATTATGCCGTTTCTTAAGTATAACGGCATACAGAGTATATCATACTGGTTTGTTTCACATGCAGACAGTGATCATATAAGCGGATTGTCTGAGGTGATAGACAGTGGGTATACTATAGAGCATATAGTTGTGGCAGAAGCGGCGGCTAAAGAGGAAGCTATGGAGGAGCTGCTTTTTGAAGCTAAGGAAGCAGGAATTGATATATGCCTTATGTCAAAGGGGGATTCGATTGAAATAAATGATGCATCAGGTTCGCGCAGTACTGCAAATGAAGAAGCTGATGGTATCATGTGCCTGTATCCGGGACCTTCGGATACTGCATTAGACAGAAACGATATGTGTCTTGTGCTGAAGCTCACGGATGGCAGGTTTAGTGGTATTTTCGGCGGAGATATATCATCTGAGGTAGAAAAGAAGCTTGTTAATGAGTATGGGGATGAGCTTTCTGTGGATTTTTACAAGGCAAATCATCATGGTTCCAGGTATTCAAGCTCTGCGGACTGGATTGAGGCTTTAAGCCCAAGGTGGGCTGCAGTATCATGCGCGGTAGAAAACCGCTATGGACATCCGGCTGATGAAGCCATGGATAGGCTTATGGATGCAAAGTGCCGTATTTTATACACAATGCAAAGCGGTCAGATTAAGTATAAAGAGAGTGCTATATATGAAAACAATAGACAATGATATAAAAGCAGGAGATTTCAAAAAGGTTTATCTTCTGTATGGACAGGAGAGATACCTCATAAAACAGTACAGGGACAAGCTGATAAAGGCTATGGTCAGTGAGGGCGACAGCATGAACTTTTCATCGTTTGAGGGCGATGGAATCAACCAAGGAGATAATTGACCTGGCGGAGACACTTCCGTTTTTTGCGGATAAAAGAGTGATTCTTATAGAGGATGCAGGCATTTTTTCAAAGGCAGGCGATGAGCTTGGAGAGTATTTAAAGGATTCACCTGAGAGCACGCACTTTATATTTGTTGAGGAGAGCGTTGATAAGCGCTCAAAGCTTTATAAGGCGGCAGCCAAGTGCGGTAATCCTGTGGAGTTCAAGGAACAGACGGATGAGACACTTGCTAGATGGATAGGAATGAGGATTAGAAAAGATGGAAAGGGCATGAGCCAGGCTGCCTACAACAGCTTTATAGAAAAAACCGGCACAGATATGGAAAATATCGACAAGGAGCTTGAGAAGCTGCTGTGCTACTGTATGGACAAGGACGTGATTGAGCTTTCGGATGTTGAGACTGTAACGACAGAGCAGATCACAAACAAGGTGTTTGAGATGGTTGATGCGATTGCATCACACAAACAAAAGCGTGCGCTTGAGCTGTATTACGATCTGCTGGCACTTAAAGAGCCGCCCATGCGTATTATGTATCTTATATCGCGCCAGTTCAATATACTGATGAATGTGAAAGCCATGACAAATAAGGGCTTTGGCAACAAGGATATAGCATCAAAGGCCGGATGTCCGGAGTGGGCGGTGCGCAAATATCAGGCGCAGTGCAGGGCATATTCGCTGGATGATTTAAAGAGGGCTGTGAGAGATGGTGTGGCATATGAGGAGGCTGTTAAGACCGGCAGGATGAATGACCAGATGGCTGTGGAGCTTTTTATAGTGCAGTACTCTGCAGATATGACCGGCACTCATGCGACAGGCAGTATATGATATAACGCAAATATATATAAAAAACAGATAAAAAACAAATAAAAAACCCATCGGTATGACGGCACCGATGGGTTTATTATTTATTGCTATATAGTAATTAAGCTAATCCGTTAACAAGCTTTGTTAAACGAGATACTTTTCTGGCTGCGTTGTTCTTGTGGAAGATACCCTTTGAACCAGCGCTTGCGATAACAGAAGTTGCATCCTTTAATGCAGCCTCAGCAGCAGCCTTATCATTTGCAGCTACAGCAGCCTCAACCTTCTTGATTGCTGTCTTAACTCCTGATTTGATTGCTTTATTTCTTGCAGCCTTAGTTTCTGTTACTAAAATTTCTTTTTTGCTGATTTAATGTTAGCCAACTCGTACACCTCCAAATATTTAATCTAATGTATGCCAAAACAGACACGGACGCTTTGGCACAAACATACTAGAATATAATATGTCAACCTTTCTGCTCTGTCAATACATATTTTGAAAAAAATTGCAAAAAATTAACATATATGTGATTTTGGAATATCATACAGGGGAGGTGTATTGATTTGTCGGCTGATAAATGGTGTGCAAGAACTGATCTGGCGCTTGAGACGCAGGAGAGCCTTAAAAAGGCAAACACAGATATGAGAGGTGTGAATTTCTCTGAAAAAAAGCTGGATAATGGAATCATAGTCAGTGTAGTGACAATTGACTCAGAAAATGCAGTCAGGGCTACAGGCCGTCCTAAAGGAAAATATGTGACAATTGAGGCTGCTATGCTGTCCGAGGGAGATGAGGAGTGCTGTCAGGCTGTGACAAGGGAGCTTTCAAGAGAGCTTAAGAGCTTTGTAAAGGCTGTCTGTGACAAGCGTATATATGCGGCACTTGTTGTCGGACTTGGAAACAGAAATGTAACTCCTGATGCGCTTGGGCCAAGATGCGTTGACAGCTTGTTTATCACCCGCCATATAGTAAAGGAATATGGCAGGTATGCGTTTAGCAACGAGAATGTAAACAGTGTGTGCGGCCTCGTGCGTGGCGTGATGGCTCAGACAGGCATGGAGTGCCTTGAGATAATAAAGGGTGTGGTGAGCGAGGTGAAACCTGATTTTGTTGTGACAATTGATGCGCTTGCGGCACGCAGTACAAAGAGGCTGGGCTGTACCATACAGCTGACGGATACAGGCATAGTGCCTGGAAGCGGGGTAGGAAACCACAGGGACGGTATTAACCATGACAATCTCGGAGTGCCTGTTATCGCAATTGGTATTCCGACAGTCATTGATGCGGTGACCATTGTTTCAGATGCGGTAAATGCCAGCCGGGAGAACACCGCAAAGCTCATGTCGCCTAAGTTAAACGGCATGTTTGTGACGCCGAAGGATATTGACGAGACGGTTAAGAGACTGGCAGGGCTTTTGTCTGAGGGCATAAATATGGCTTTTTCAAACGATGAATATGATGACTATAGTGAATAATTTTATTGCTTCGAATATCATTAGAGCCAGCCGCATAAGCTTTATGTAGCAGGGGCTGCCTGATGCTTTAGATGGGAGATGATATTGTGAAGAAAAAAATGATTGTGCTTATAGCATTTATATATATTGCGTCTATGCTGTTTTGCGGTGATGGTGTGGGAAAGAAGTTCGTGGAAGAAAAATTTCCGCACCTTACATATTCTGACAAGGAGTGTGATGATTCAAAAAAAGAAGGAGCTGCGTATTGTGGAGGATGAGGATACAGCAGGAGGTATTCTCTCATACGAGGAGCTTGCTGCGATGGAAAATGAAAATGCAAGTGTCAGGAACAATATGCTGCCGGATACAGACCAGCTGGCATTTGTTGATGAAGCTGAAAAAACGGTGAGCTGGCAGAACTTGAGGAGCAGCAGAACGTGAAAATGCCGCAGGTAGATATGAGCTTTGACAATCTTGTAAAAAACTATTATCAGGTGGACAAGACTACATATATAGGAGCCGATGAGCTGTGTGAGGACGTTTTGCTTGGGCGCGATATGTCTATAGAAAAGTCAGGCGACGGTCCTGATATACTCATATACCATACACATTCGCAGGAGGGGTACAGTGATTCCCTTGATACATCAGAGACAGAGACCGTAGTTGGAGTGGGTGACAGGCTTGAATCACTTTTGAGGGAAAAAAATACGGCTACAATGTGCTGCATCACAGGGCAGTATGATGTGAATGACCGCGACCATGCGTATTCTAATTCACTTCCTGAGATTACAGAGATTATTGAGAAAAATCCGTCTATAAAGGTGGTTATTGACCTGCACAGGGATGGAGTGGCTGAGACTACAAGGCTTGCTGCCACAATAGATGGAAAGCCTATGGCACAGATTATGTTTTTTAACGGGCTGTGCCGCACTGCTGCAAGGGGACCGATTAATAGTCTGCCCAATGAGTATCTGGCTGACAATCTGGCGTTTTCATTTCAGCTGCAGCTCATGGCAAATGAGTATTATCCGGGGCTTGCAAGGCGCATTTACTTAAAGGGCTACAGATATAATATGCATCTGTGTCCGAAATCGCTGCTCGTGGAGGTGGGAGCGCAGACAAATACCAAGGAGGAAGCGTACAATGCAATGGAACCACTTGCAGATATACTTGATAAAGTGTTAAAATAATATAGACTTTATTTCACAAATCTGATAAACTTTGATGAGTTATTGAAAGCATTAGGAGGACATATGTCAATAGATCAGAGCAAAATCCGCAATTTTTGTATTATTGCCCATATTGATCACGGTAAATCTACACTCGCGGACAGAATTATAGAAAAAACAGGCACACTTACCAGCAGGGAGATGCAGGCTCAGGTGCTCGACAATATGGATTTAGAGAGAGAGCGTGGTATCACAATCAAGTCTCAGGCAGTCCGTATTATATATACCGCAAAGGATGGCGAAGAGTATATTTTTAATCTGATAGATACACCGGGACACGTGGATTTTAATTATGAGGTATCAAGGAGTCTTGCGGCATGTGACGGAGCTATACTTGTAGTGGATGCGGCCCAGGGCGTTGAGGCCCAGACACTTGCAAATGTTTACCTTGCACTGGATCATGACCTGGATGTATTTCCTGTTATAAATAAGGTGGATCTGCCGAGTGCGCGCCCGGATGAGGTGGCACAGGAGATTGAGGATGTTATCGGTATAGAAGCTATGGATGCACCGCGTATTTCCGCAAAGACAGGACTCAATATAGAGGATGTGCTGGAGCAGATTGTAAAAAAGATTCCGGCACCAACAGGCGATAAAGATGCACCGCTTAAGGCACTTATATTTGATGCAACATATGATTCTTATAAGGGAGTCATTATTTTCTGCCGACTGAGAGAGGGCTCTGTAAAGGTAGGAGATACAATAAAGATGATGGCTACAGGTGCATCTGATGTGGTTACAGAGGTGGGCTATTTTGGCGCAGGCCAGTTTATACCATGCGATGAGCTTTCGGCAGGTATGGTTGGATACATTGCGGCCAGCATCAAAAATGTCAGGGATACACGCGTGGGTGATACAGTTACACTCGTTGACAGACCGTGCGATGAGGCACTCCCCGGGCTATAAGAAGGTCAACCCTATGGTTTACTGTGGTCTTTATCCTGCCGACAGTGCAAAGTATCCTGATTTAAGGGATGCGCTTGAAAAGCTGCAGGTCAACGACGCTTCATTACAGTTTGAGCCTGAGACATCACTGGCACTTGGCTTTGGCTTCAGATGCGGATTCCTTGGTCTTTTACATCTGGAAATTATTCAGGAGAGACTGGAGAGAGAGTTTGATCTGGATCTCGTTACCACTGCACCTAGTGTTATTTACAAGATTCACAAGACAAGTGGTGAGGTGATAGATCTGACCAATCCTTCAAATATGCCGGATCCGTCAGAGATTGAGTATATGGAGGAGCCATACGTATCTGCAGAGATTATGGTCACAAGTGACTATGTCGGTGCGATTATGAAGCTGTGCCAGGAGAGACGAGGAGTCTATATCAGCATGGAGTATATCGAAAAAACACGAGCTCTCATAAAGTACGACTTGCCATTAAATGAGATTATCTATGATTTCTTTGATGCTTTAAAGTCACGCTCGAGGGGATATGCTTCGTTTGACTATGAGATGAAGGATTATGAGCGCTCAGAGCTTGTCAAGCTTGACATCTTAATCAATAAGGAAATGGTCGATGCACTTTCATTTATCGTATTCAAGGAGAGTGCATATGAAAGAGGCCGTAAGATGTGCGAGAAGCTTAAGGGTGAGATACCAAGGCATCTGTTTGAGATACCTATTCAGGCAGCAGTCGGTGGCAAGATTATAGCGAGAGAGACGGTTAAGGCGCTTCGCAAGGATGTGCTTGCCAAGTGCTACGGTGGTGATATTTCACGTAAGAAGAAGCTGCTTGAGAAGCAGAAGGAAGGAAAGAAGAGGATGCGTCAGGTGGGCAATGTAGAGATACCACAGGAGGCATTCATGAGTGTGCTTAAGCTGGATGAGGAGTAATCGCACATATGAAGAATCTTGAGATTTATATTCATATACCATTTTGTGTGAGAAAATGTGAATATTGTGATTTTTTATCATTTCCCGCAGACGATGATGCAAAGCTTCGCTATGTCAAGGGGCTTATGGCGGAAATGATATTTTACGGCCCGCTTATGAAGAACTATCAGGTGTCATCTGTCTATATCGGAGGAGGTACACCAAGCTCTATAGATGAGCAGTGGATTGCTGCTTTGATGGAGGGGGTGTTTGACTGCTTTAATGTGCTGCCTGATGCTGAGATATCCATAGAGTGCAATCCCGGTACGCTTAGCAGGGAAAAGCTTTTAGCATACAGGGATGCGGGAATCAACCGCCTGTCCATAGGACTGCAGTCGGCAAATAATGATGAGCTTAAGCTGCTCGGGCGTATACATACCTTTGAACAGTTTGTGACGAATTACGAGGTGGCCAGAAACGTGGGCTTTAAAAATATCAATGTAGATTTGATGTATGGTCTGCCGGGACAGTCAGCGTCACAGTATATGGCGACAGTAAACAAGATTATAAGGCTTCATCCGGACCATATATCGGCGTATTCTCTTATAGTGGAAAAGGGTACTCCTTTCTATGAAAAGTACAAGTTTGACATGGTGCGCCAGGAGGCGGGCATGAGAACGGAGTTTCTGCTAATGAGGACGAGTTATATGATATGGAAAAGGCGGGACAGAAGGCGTTTATGGATGCCGGCTACAGGCAGTATGAGACATCTAACTATGCTAAAAGAGGCATGGAGTGCCGCCATAATATAGGCTACTGGACCAGAGCTGACTATTTAGGACTTGGAATAGGGGCGGCATCGCTTATATCAAATGTCAGATATACCAATACATCCGATATGGATGAATATCTGTCGCGCTGCCGTCATATACATGATGTGGGTGATGATATATTTAAGACCAATCTGCATGTGGCAGCTGATGTTATAGACAAAAAGGGACAGATGGAGGAGTTTATGTTTCTTGGACTTCGTATGAATGATGGGGTCACAAGAGAAGCTTTTGAGAGGGCATTTGGTATTTCGATAGATGCAATCTACAAGGATACGATAGACAGCCTGAAAAAACAAGAGCTGCTCGTGGTAAAGGCCGGGCATATCTATTTATCGGAGAGAGGAAAGGATGTAGCCAATTACGTTTATGGCACAGTTTTTGAGGGATTAAAGGAGAGTAAATTATGGATATGACTTTTAAGCTTCAGGTGTTTGAGGGACCGCTTGACCTGCTTTTATACCTGATAGAGAAAAATAAAGTAAATATTTATGATATCCCGATTGTCGAGATTACAGCGCAGTACATGGAGTATGTGAATCAGATGAAAAAGGATAACCTGGACACGCTCAGCGAGTTTCTCGTGATGGCAGCTACGCTCCTCGACATAAAGTCAAAGATGCTTCTCCCAAAGAAAGAGGAAGAAGAGCAGGAGCAGGAAGATCCAAGAGCAGAGCTTGTGCAGCAGCTGCTTGAGTACAAGATGTACAAGTGCATGGCAAACGAGCTTAAGGATCGCCAGCTGGATGCCGGCAAGGTGTGGTATAAGAAGAAGGACATACCTGATGAGGTCCTTGCATATGAGGAGCCTGTTAATCTTGAGGAGCTTGTCGGAGATATCCGTCTTTCTGATTTAAACAGAATCTTTCAAAGTATAATGAAGAGACAGGAAGAAAAGATAGATAAGGTCCGTTCGAAGTTTGGAAAGATTGAAAAGGAAGAGGTCTCCTTAGAGGAAAAGATGGACTTTCTGACAGACTATGCTGCCTCACACAAGCACTTCAGCTTCAGAGGGATGCTTACTGCATCGTCAAGCAAAGTGGAAGTCATAGTTACATTTCTTGCCATACTGGAGCTTATGAAGACCGGCAAATTAACTATCGTTCAGGAGCATATTTTTGATGATATCCGGATTGAGTCAAGGATTGCTGCATAAAGAGGGGTTGAGGATATATGAATTATAAAGCTGCAATAGAGGCTATTTTATTTACCATGGGAGAATCCGTGGAGCTTGGAAGGATAGCCGATGCAATACAATTAAATGAAAAAGAAACAAAAAAGCTGCTTGACGAGCTGATTAAGGAATATAGAAGTTCTTCAAATATAGGTATGAATATCATAGAGCTTGATGGTGCTTATCAGATGTGTACAAAGCCACAGATGTATGAATATCTCATCCGCATTGCAAAGCAGCCTAAGAAGAGGGTGCTTACGGATGTGCTTTTTAGAGACTCTTTCAATCATAGCGTACAAGCAGCCTGTAACAAAGGCTGAAATAGAAAAAAAATCAGAGGTGTATCAAGTGAACATGCCGTAAGCAAGCTTGTCGAGTACAATCTGGTGCAGGAGCTTGGAAGGCTTGATGCTCCGGGAAGACCGCTTTTGTTTGGTACCACAGAGGAATTTCTAAGGAGCTTTGGGGTTTCGTCTATTGACGAGCTGCCGGTACTAAGCCCTGTGCAGGTTGAGGAGTTTAAGCAGGAGGCAGAGGAAGAGATGCACGTGAAGCTTGATGTGTAGTGCAGGTGTATTGTGTAAGCTGCCATTTCATATAATAAGGACATGCAAATAATCATATATATTACCGATGGAGGTAATTATATGATTATTTTTTTTTAGAAAATATAAGTCGAAAATAGCTTTAATGGTTTTTATTTGTGCGTTGGTTTGTACTGTCAGCTGTTTGCTTGATTTTAAGACGCTAGGAAAGCAAAAAATGCCCGGTTTGGAAAAGAAAAGTGTGTTTATGGCAGCTGAAAATACTGTTGCTAAGAATACTGACAAAGCCGTAAATGAGCCCAGGCTTCATGCTGTTTCAGCGGCATTATATGATGCGGATGACGAGACGTTTATATATGGTAAAAACATGAGAGACAGCATGGCAAATGCCAGCACCACGAAGCTTCTTACGTGCATTGTGGCACTTGAAAAAGCTGATATAAATGATACTGTTACGATTTCACAAAATGCCGCATCACAGCCTGAGGTCAAGCTTGGACTTGTGGCAGGGAATAGCTATAATATGAAGGATTTACTCTATGGCATGATGCTTGAGTCGTTCAATGACTGTGCCTATGCGATTGCGGAGCATGTGGGCGGCTCGACGGAGGGCTTTGCAAAGCTTATGAATGAAAAAGCAAATGAGATAGGGTGCCTTGGCACGTATTTTATTACACCAAACGGGCTGGATGCTGAGAATGATATAAGCTTTCACCACTCCACAGCGGGAGATTTGTGTGTTATAATGTCTTATTGTGCGTGGAAATCACCAAAATCAACACAGTTTCTTGAAATAACACAGACTATGCAGTACACATTTGAGACAAAGGAAGGTCAGATGGTTTTTAGCAATCACAACAGGCTCCTTACGGAGACGGACTACTGCATATCGGGAAAGACCGGCTTTACCACAAAGGCAGGCTACTGCTATGTCGCAGCAGTTGAAAAGGATGGAAGGAGAATGTGCCTTTCTCTCTTGGGCTGTGGGTGGCCAAACAATAAAAACTATAAGTGGGCTGATGCAAAGAGTCTGGTGGAGTATGCGGTTTCAGATGCTGCCGAAGATTCTTACTGTGATGCTGCTTGTGTAACAACACAACAGACCGGTGATACACAGACAACGGATAAGCAGGCAACAGGAAGAAACTCCGGCGGTAAAAAAAGAGGATAAAAAAACAATTAACTTAAAATATATAGAAAATAACAAGAAGAATAAGAAAATTTGCAAGAATTTTCTCAAGAATTTTACAATTAATATAGGAAATTTTTTCTAAACAAAAATTAAAGTTAAAAATTTAACAAATTAGTTGAAAAAAATTTAGAAATAGTCTATTATCATACTAGCGAAAAATTTTATTTTTTTATAGATGGAGGATATAAAATGAGTAGTAACAATCAAAGCTTGGCAATGCAGCGTATTGCTAAGTTAGTCGACGAGAACAGTTTCATGGAAATTGGTTCTCTTGTGACAGCTCGCAGTACAGATTTTAACCTTACTGCAGCAAAAGCTCCTTCAGATGGTGTTATTATCGGACACGGTCTGATTGATGGAAATCTTGTATTTATCTACAGCCAGGATGCAACAGTTCTTAACGGAACAATCGGCGAGATGCATGCAAAGAAGATCGCTGCAGTGTATGACATGGCCATGAAAATGGGCGCACCTGTTATCGGATTTATCGATTGCGGTGGTATCAGACTTCAGGAGTCAGTTGATGCATTAGACGGATTTGGTCTTATCTACGCCAAGGAAGTTGCAGCAAGTGGCGTTATTCCACAGATTTGTGGTGTATTCGGTAATTGTGGTGGCGGACTTTCTGTAGTACCGGCTCTTTGTGATTTCGCTTATATCGAAGAGTCTAAGGGCAGAATGTTTGTTAATACTCCTGATGCAATAGAGGGTAACCGCGTTGAGAAATGCGATACAGCAGCAGCTTCATTCCAGAGTGAGAACAATGGATGTGTAGACGGAATCGGTTCAGAGGATGATATTATCGCTGATATCAGAGCTCTTGTCAGCATGCTTCCGCTCAACAACGAGGGAGATGTATACACAGACTCATGTGAGGATGATCTCAACAGAGCATGTAACAGCATGGCTGATATGAAGGCTGATCCAAGATTCCTCTTATCAGAGCTTTCTGATGACCATGTATTCTTTGAGACAAAGAAAGACTTTGCCAAGAATATGGTAACAGGCTTTGTTAAATTAAACGGCATGACAGTCGGTGCAGTTGCAAACTGCAGCACAGTATATGATGCTGAGGGCAAGAAGGCAGAGGAGTTTGCACTTTCTCTTACTGCAAAGGGCTGCAACAAGGCAGCTGAGTTTGTATCATTCTGTGATGCTTTCTCAATTCCTGTACTTACACTTACAAACGTAAACGGATTCAAGAACTGCATGTGCTCTGAGAAGAAGCTTGCAAAGGCTCTTGCCAGAATGACATACGCATTCTCAAGTGCAACATGTCCAAAGGTTAACCTGATTACAGGCGAGGCTTACGGAAGCGCATATGTTGCAATGAACTCTAAGTCAATCGGAGCTGATATGGTTTATGCATACCCTGATGCAAAGATTGGTATGATGGATTCAAAGATTGCAGCTGAGATTATGTATCCGGGCGCTGATGCAAAGGAAATGATGAGAAGGCAGCTGATTACGAGAAGCTTCAGTCTTCTGTTTCATCAGCAGCAGCCAGAGGATATGTAGACCTCATCATTGATCCGGCTGACACAAGAAAATATCTTGTAGGTGCTTTTGAGATGCTTTACACCAAATATGTAGATGCACCAGAGAAGAAACACGGAACTAAATAATAGAAAGGCGCATTTTGTTATGAAGAAAAAAATAACATATATCCTTAGCCTTCTTATGATTGTATGTATGCTTGGAGCATGTGGCTCTGACAATGCCGAAAAGACATACGGCGGATACACAACAGACGAGCTTCATACTGAGGCAACAGACAGCCTTGGCAATATCCAGAACTACATTGCGCTCGTAGATAGTTGTGGCGGTTATGACAACTATGAGAAGAGTGTCAAGGAAGTTGAGGAGAAGACAGGCATGACAGAGGGTGAGGTTGTTTACAACACACTCGGACAGTCGGGAGCAAGCGTTTCAATGAAAAATATCGACGCTGAGCTTGATGCCGTTTCATCATGGCTTGATATGGTTGACGAATACGGAGACGTAAAGGATGCAACTGATGGCAAGGATTTTACAGTAACCAAGTCAGGTGGTACACTCACTACCGACATGACACTTACATTTGGCAAGCAGGATGTAACATACGAATTAGTATATGATTCGGTTACCATGGAGGTAACAGGTATCTCACTTACTCCTGTTCAGACAATGGGACAGAAGCTTGCTAAGGCAGGACAGAACACAGTAATTTCAATGAGCATTGTATTCTGTGTACTTATTCTTATCTCTCTTATCATTTACTGCTTCAAGTTTATTGCTCTTATCGGCAATAAGCCAAAGAAGGCAGAAGCAAAGAGCGAGCCTGAAAAGAAAGAGACTGCTGCAGCAGAAGCACCTGCTACAGACCTTACAGATGATACAGAGCTTGTAGCTGTTATCTCAGCAGCTATAGCAGCAAGCGAGGGTACTACAACAGAGGGCTTTGTAGTCCGTTCAATCAATAGAAGATAATTTAGGAGGACATTTGAGATGAAAAACTATACAATTACCGTTAACGGAAATGTTTACGATGTTACAGTAGAAGAGACAGGAAGCACACCTAGCACAGCCAGCGCACCTAGAAGAGCTGCAGCACCTGCTGCCGCTGCACCAAAGGCTGCTGCACCTGCAGGAGCAGGAAGCATCAAGGTTGAGGCCGGAGCTGCCGGAAAGGTATTTAAGCTCGAGGCTAAGGTTGGCGATGCAGTAAAGAAGGGTGATACACTTCTTATTCTTGAGATCATGAAGATGGAGACACCAGTCGTTGCTCCGGAAGACGGAACAGTAGCAAGCATTGATGTTGCTGTTGGTGATTCAGTAGAGTCAGGTGCATTACTTGCAACATTAAACTAATCCAAGGAGGTAAACTAATTTGAGTTACGTAGGTGAAACACTTTCAAACCTCCTACATCAGACTGCCTTTTTAATCTGTCAGTCGGAAACTATGTTATGATTGCCGTAGCATGTGTATTCCTGTTTTTGGCTATTAAAAAAGGATTTGAGCCTTTACTTTTAGTACCTATTGCTTTTGGTATGCTCCTTGTTAATATCTATCCTGATATTATTGTAAGTCCGGAGCACTCAAGCAATGGAGTAGGTGGTTTACTTTATTATTTCTATACACTTGATGAGTGGTCAATTCTTCCTTGACTGATTTTCCTCGGTGTCGGAGCTATGACAGACTTTGGTCCGCTTATCGCAAACCCTATCAGCTTCTTACTCGGAGCTGCAGCACAGTTTGGTATTTTCGGAGCTTATTTCCTTGCAATCCTTCTCGGATTTAATGACAAGGCAGCAGCAGCCGTATCTATCATCGGTGGAGCTGACGGACCTACATCTATTTTCCTTGCCGGAAAATTAGGTCAGACAGGTCTGATGGGACCTATCGCCGTGGCAGCGTACTCGTACATGGCATTAGTACCTATCATCCAGCCGCCAATTATGAAATTATTTACTACAAAGAAAGAGCGTGCAATCAAGATGCAGAACCTTCGTCCTGTAAGCAAGCTTGAGAGAATTCTCTTCCCTGTAGTAGTTACTATCGTTGTTTGTACACTGCTTCCAACTACAGCACCACTCGTTGGTATGCTCATGCTTGGAAACCTTTTCCGTGAGTCTGGTGTAGTACGTCAGCTTCAGGAGACAGCAAGCAACGCCCTTATGTACATTGTAGTTATCTTACTCGGTACATCAGTAGGTGCTTCTACAAGCGCAGAGTCATTCCTTAATATGAGCACAATCAAGATCGTTATCCTTGGTCTTATTGCATTCATGGTGGGAACTGCTGCCGGAGTACTTTTTGGAAAGCTTTTATGCTTCTTTACAAAAGGCAAGATCAATCCACTTATCGGTTCAGCCGGTGTATCCGCTGTTCCTATGGCTGCCCGTGTATCTCAGAAGGTCGGTGCAGAAGAGGATCCAACAAACTTCCTTCTTATGCATGCTATGGGACCTAACGTAGCCGGTGTTATTGGAACTGCCGTAGCGGCCGGATGCTTCATGGCTATATTCGGTATTTAGATTTAATTAAGGAGGATTAATCATGTCAGAAGTGGTAAAGAAACCATTAAAAATAACAGAAACTGTTCTTCGTGATGCACATCAGTCACTGATTGCAACCAGAATGACAACAGAGCAGATGCTTCCAATCGTTGACAAAATGGACAAGGTTGGATACAACGCAGTAGAGTGCTGGGGTGGTGCAACATTTGATGCCTGCCTTAGATTCTTAAAGGAAGATCCATGGGATCGTCTCAGAAAATTAAGAGACGGCTTCAAAAATACAAAGCTCCAGATGCTTTTCAGAGGACAGAACATTTTAGGATATAGCCATTATTCAGATGATGTTGTTGAATACTTTGTTCAGAAGTCATTAGCAAACGGAATTGATATTATCAGAATTTTCGACTGCTTAAATGATATCAGAAACTTACAGACAGCAGTTACAGCATGTAACAAGGAAAAGGGACATGCTCAGGTAGCTCTTTCATATACACTTGGAGATGCTTACACACTTGACTACTGGATGGATATGGCAAAGAGAGTTGAGGACATGGGTGCTGACTCACTTTGTATCAAGGATATGGCCGGTCTTTTAGTCCCTGCAAAGGCTACGGAGCTTGTTCAGGCTTTAAAGGATTCTACAAGTCTTCCTGTCGAGCTTCATACACACTACACATCAGGTGTTGCTTCAATGACATACATGAAGGCTGTTGAGGCCGGAGTTGATATCATTGATACAGCTATGTCACCATTCGCTCTTGGAACAAGCCAGCCTGCAACAGAGGTTATGGTTGAGGCATTCAAGGGCACAGAGTTTGATACAGGTCTTGATCTTAATCTCTTAAGTGAGATTGCTGATTACTTCAGACCAATGAGAGAGGAAGCTTTAGCTTCAGGTCTCATGAACCCAAAGGTACTCGGGTAAATATCAATACTCTCCGTTATCAGGTCCCTGGAGGAATGCTTTCAAACCTTATCTCACAGCTCAAGGAGCAGGGCAAAGAGGACAAGTACGAGGAGGTTCTCGCAGAGGTACCTCGTGTGCGTAAAGACCTCGGTGAGCCCCCGCTTGTTACTCCTTCATCCCAGATCGTTGGTACACAGGCTGTATTCAACGTATTGATGGGTGAGAGATATAAGGTTGCTACTAAGGAGACTAAGGATATCCTTCTTGGTAAGTATGGTCAGACAGTTAAGCCTTTCAACCCAGAGGTTGTTGACAAGGTTCTTGGTGATGATAAGAAGAATGCCATCACATGTCGTCCGGCAGATCTTCTTGAGCCAGAGCTTGACAAGATTGAGGCTGAGATGAAGCAGTGGAAACAGCAGGATGAGGATGTTCTTTCTTATGCTCTTTTCCCACAGGTTGCTACTGATTTCTTCAAGTACAGACAGGCACAGCAGACAGGTGTTGATGCAAAGGCCGCCGATACTGAGAATAAGGCTTATCCTGTATAGTATTTAAAAATATAATTCATGCTTTTGAATTTCAAGCAGGTCCGGCTTTGCCGGGCCTGTTTTTTGGTGATGAGATATGGAGAAAAGTAAGTCCCGGGCATCGGGCAGGCACGCACACTTTCATGTGTGCGAATAGCGCAGCCTCTTAGATACTATAGAAATTATGCCCATGAAACACAGAAATGTCCTGCCATGGACGGCAGGACAAGGTGTTATGCGCCATGGATGGAGCATAAAAGCCGGTTTCGTCAAGCATAGACCAACTTCAAGCATAATTTCGTATAGTATCTTAGTGGCGTAGCGTAGCGCACGGGGAAAGTGTGCGTGCCTGCCCGGTGCCCGGGACTTACGAGTCTATTCTATGGCAAAAATAAAAAATATAAATTCGCTCTTTCATATAGAGGAAAAAAGTGATAATATTTTAAGGTATGAAAAAATTGCTGCAGGTCACACAAATGTGTGAAGCACAGCCATAAACTGGGAAAGCTCAGGAGTATAAGATGTCAAATACTAACGACTTACTTAACAGGATAAATGCTAAATACAGTACGATGAGCAAGGGGCACAAGCTGCTTGCTACATACATAACTGATAATTATGATAAGGCTGTCTTTCTGACAGCGGCTAAGATGGGCGAGACGGTAGGAATTTCTGAGTCTACGGTTGTCAGGTTCGCTACATCGCTCGGATATAAGGGATATCCCGATTTTCAGAAGGCACTCGAGGAGCTTGTAAGGAACAAGCTCAATTCGGTTCAGCGAATGGAGGTCACATATGGGCGTATCAGCCAGTCACAGATTCTTGAGACTGTACTGCAGTCTGATCGTGACAAGATTAAGACCACTCTGGAAAAAATTGATGCGGATGCATTTGACATGGCGGTAGATACTATTTTACAGTCAAGGAAAATTTATATTGTCGGAATCAGAAGCTGTGCACCTCTTGCGAGCTTTCTTGCATTTTATATGAATCTGATGTTTGAGGATGTGTGTCTGCTTACGACAAACAGCTCTAGCGAGCTTTTTGAGCAGATGGTGCGTATTGGCAAGGATGATGTGATTATCGGCATCAGCTTTCCGCGTTACTCTATGCGTACACTTAAGGCACTGGAATTTGCCAACAACAGGAGTGCAAAGGTTATCACTATCACAGACAGCATTCATTCACCGATGAATCTGTATTCTTCATGCAATCTGATTGCCGACAGTGATATGGCCTCTATAGTTGATTCACTTGTTGCTCCGCTTTCTGTCATCAATGCCCTGATTGTGGCTCTTTGCATGAAAAAGCAGAGTATTGTCGCAAAGACACTGACAGAGCTTGAGGATATATGGAATGAGTATCAAGTGTACGAGAATGATGAGATTGATTACATTGATGACTCTATAAAGGTACATTACGCTAAGCTGGGGGATTCGCAGGATGAGTAAGAATATTATTGTGGTAGGTGGCGGAGCCGCCGGAATGATTGCGGCATATTTTGCTGCAGAAGCAGGGAATAAGGTTACGCTTCTTGAAAAAAATGAAAAGCTGGGGAAGAAAATTTATATTACAGGCAAGGGCAGATGCAACCTGACCAATGCGTGCGATGTCGGGGAGCTTTTTTTTAAATGTAAAGAGTAACAGCAAGTTTTTGTACAGCGCTTTCTATGGTTTTGACAACAGCCAGGTGATAGCTTTTTTGAGAAGCATGGCATGCCTGTAAAGGTGGAGCGTGGCAATCGTGTATTTCCGGTGTCTGATAAGTCGTCGGATGTGATTTTTGCTTTACAGAGAGCTTTGAAGGAAAAGAAAGTGGAGGTATTGCTTCATACGGAGGTATCGAAGCTGTGCTATGAGAAAATCACTGATACAAAGGCAGATGAAGAAGCTACTGATAAAAAAACTGAATTAAAAATAACAGGTGTCTTATTAAAGGATGGCACCACAATGGCTGCTGATGCAGTTATTGTGGCCACAGGAGGACTTTCATATCCTTCTACAGGCTCTACAGGTGACGGCTACAAAATGGCAGAGGATGCAGGTCATACTGTGACAGAGTGCACACCTTCACTTGTTCCTTTTAATGTAAAGGAAGAGTGGGTAAAGAGTCTTCAGGGACTTTCACTTAAAAATACGGCTATTTCCATATATAGTGGCAAAAAAGAAGCTTTATGAGGATTTTGGAGAGATGCTTTTTACGCATTTCGGGGTCAGCGGCCCTATGATTTTGTCTGCAAGTGCATCAATTAAGCAAAGCCTTATTAAGCAGCCTCTTGACATGTATATTGATTTGAAGCCGGCTCTCACACAGGAGGCCTTGGACAAGAGGATTCTCAGGGAGTTTGAGGAGGCAAAAAAAACAAGCAGTTTAAGAATTCGATAAACAAGCTTTTGCCTGCAAAAATGATTCCGGTGATAATTGAGCTTTCAGGCATTGACCCGGATAAGAAGGTCAATGAGATATCGAAAGAGGAAAGAAACAGACTTCTTATGCTTTTTAAGGAGCTGCCTGTCACTCTTAATGGTCCAAGAGGATATAATGAAGCTATTATCACAAAGGGCGGCATAAAGGTGAAGGAAATCAATCCATCCACTATGGAGTCGAAGCTTGTGAATGGCCTCTACTTTGCCGGCGAGGTGCTGGATCTGGATGCATATACAGGAGGCTTCAATCTGCAGATAGCATGGTCCACCGGATATCTGGCAGGAACAAGTGCAGCGGTTTGATGATTTGGAAAACCATTTTGAGACACTTATAATAACAGTTATATATGCACATAGTGAATTGAGCAGCTGGAATTTTAATAAAAATGATGAACAATAATATTTTAAGGAGAAATTATGAGATACAATATAGCAATTGACGGACCGGCAGGAGCCGGAAAAAGCACTATAGCAAAGAGACTTGCAAAGGAACTTGGCGCAATTTATGTCGATACAGGTGCCATGTACCGTGCCATGGCATACTATTTTATCCAAAAGGGTGTTGACAAGGATGATATTGACACCATCACGAAGCTGTGTAAGGATGTTGAGGTTTCTATCAGCTATGAAAACGGTGAACAGCAGGTTATCTTAAATGGTGAGAATATCACAGGATTTATAAGACAGGAGGCTGTCGGCAATATGGCATCAGCAACAAGTGTTTATCCTGTAGTTAGAGAAAAGCTTGTTGAGCTTCAAAGACAGCTCGCGGCCAGAGAGAATGTGGTGATGGATGGAAGAGATATAGGAACTGTTGTGCTTCCTGATGCCAATGTCAAGATATTTTTAACAGCAAGCTCTAAAGTACGTGCAAAGAGACGCTTCGATGAGCTTACTGCAAAGGGTGAGAAATGCGATATTGATGCAATCGAGAAGGATATTATAGAGAGAGACCACAGGGATATGACAAGAGAGACATCACCTTTGAAGCAGGCGGATGATGCTGTGCTGCTTGATTCGTCTGATATGACAATCGATGAGGTGGTAGATAGAATGAAACAGCTTGTGAAAGAGGCATAGCGTATGGGAGAGCTTACTATCGCAAAGAGCGCCGGCTTTTGTTTTGGAGTGACGAGAGCAGTAAATATGGTCTATGAGGCAATTGAAAAGGAAAATGTGCCTATATACACCTATGGCCCGATTATTCACAATGATGAGGTCGTAAAGGATATGGAAAAAAATGGCGTAACCGTCATAAACGATCTCGATGAGCTTTCTTCTCATGAAAAGGGTGTGATGATTATCCGTTCACACGGTATAAGCAAGGCTGAGTATGACAGGATAAAAAACTGTGGCTTTGAGGTGCTTAATGCAACCTGTCCTTTTGTATCAAAAATTCACAGATATGTGGAGGATTACAGCTCAAAGGGCTATGATATTATAATTGTCGGCAGTCCAAAGCACCCTGAGGTGTGTGGAATAAAGGGCTGGGCAGACGAAAAATGCCACGTAACCATCATAAATTCGCCTGAGGATGCCGAAAATTACATGAAAAATAGTACAAAAAAAACTATGCATAGTGTCACAAACGACATTTAACTACAATAAATTTCAAGATATAGTTGAAATTATTGCAAAAAAAAGGTTATGATATAACTGTTTTAAATACAATCTGTAATGCTACAGAGGTCAGACAGACCGAAGCTAGAAAGGTAGCACAGTGCTCAGATGTCATGATTGTCATAGGCGACAGGCACAGCTCCAATACACAGAAGCTATTTGAAATATGTAAAAACGAATGCAAAAATACTTACTATATACAGACAAGTGACGAAATGGATTATACACAAATCAGGTCCAACAATAACGTAGGTATTACAGCAGGGGCTTCAACCCCAAATAATATCATTGAGGAGGTTTCAAAGAATGTCAGAAATGAGCTTTGAACAAATGCTGGAAGAATCTTTTAAAACTATAAGAAATGGAGAAGTGGTAGAAGGTACCGTTATTGATGTTAAACCTGACGAGATTTTCTTAAATATTGGATACAAATCAGACGGAATTATTACTAGAAACGAGTACACAAATGAGCCGAACGTAGATCTTACTACTGTTGTAAAGGTTGGCGACAAGATGGAAGCCAAGGTAGTTAAGCTTAACGATGGCGAGGGTCAGGTTATCCTTTCTTACAAGCGCCTTCAGGCAGAGAAGGGCAGCAAGCGTCTTGAGGAGGCTTTTGAGAACCAGGAAGTATTAAAGGCAAAAGTTACACAGGTATTAGCCGGTGGTGTATGTGTCAGTGTTGATGAGACAAGAGTATTCATCCCTGCAAGCCTTGTATCAGATACTTATGAGAAGGATCTCAACAAGTTCAAGGATCAGGAGATTGAGTTTATCATCACAGAGTTCGATCCAAGAAAGAGACGTATTATCGGAAATAGAAAGGTATTACTCGTTGAGCAGAAGGCTAAACAGCAGGAAGAGCTTCTTGCAAATCTTCACGTTGGCGATGTAATCGAAGGAACAGTTAAGAATGTTACAGATTTCGGTGCATTCATCGATCTTGGCGGAGTAGACGGATTACTTCATATCTCAGAGATGTCTTGGGGTAGAGTAGAGAACCCTAAGAAGGTATTCACTGTTGGACAGACTGTAAGAGTATTTGTTAAGAACATCAATGGTTCTAAGATTGCTCTTTCAATGAAGTTTGATGACGAGAATCCATGGAATGGTGCAACAGAGAAATTTGCTCCTGGCAATATCGTAAAGGGCAAAGTAGCCAGAATGACAGATTTTGGTGCATTCATCGAGCTTGCTCCTGGTGTTGACGCACTTCTTCATGTTTCACAGATTTCAAAGGATCATGTTGAGAAGCCATCAGATGTTCTCAAGATTGGTCAGGAGGTTGAGGCTAAGGTTGTTGAGTTCAATGAGGACGATAAGAAAATCAGCTTAAGCATGAAGGCTCTCCTTGATTCAGAGGATGATGGAGCAGATGTTGCAGATGTAAATATCGATGAGGTTGCTTCTGATAACGAGTAGTTTTTGATTTTAAAGCTGTCATATATAATTATATGGCAGCTTTTATTTGTATCGGGTGGCACATATTGGAGGATTGTGATGTTTGATCATTATGAATGGTTTAAAAATGAAGTGTACAGGCTGACGCAGATAGATCTCAATTATTATAAATAGAAAAGCAGATGCGCAGGCGTATTGATACTCTTGCGAAAAAAAAATGGGGCTGATTCTTATGAGACATACATTGATATGATTTCTACAGATAAGGTTAAGTTTAAACAGTTTATCAATTTTATCACTATCAATGTATCTGAGTTCTACAGGAATCCTGATCAGTGGAGTTTTTTGGACAGAGAGGTCATTCCTGAGATATTAAAGAACAATACAGGGACGATTAAGATATGGAGCGCGGCATGCTCAACAGGGGACGAGCCGTATTCGCTTGCCATGGCTTTTTCAAAGCATGTTCCATTGTCTCGTATAAAGATACTGGCTACAGATATTGACGACCAGGTGATTGCGAGCGCTAAAGCCGGGCTTTACAGCGCAAAGTCTGTAGAAAATGTGCCGGCTGACCTGAAGAAGAAGTACTTTACCCAGGTGGAGGGGTCATACAAGATATCTGATGATATCAAGCGATGTGTGACCTTTAAGGAACACAATCTATTGAAGGATTCATATCCAAAGGATTACGATCTTATCCTGTGCAGGAATGTGGTGATTTATTTTACCGATGATGCGAAAGATATGATATACAAAAATTTCTTCAATACTTTAAAATCCAAGGGAATACTGTTTATAGGCAGTACTGAGCAGATAACTACATATCGTGAGCTCGGCTTTGAGAGATTAAGCAGTTTCTATTTCAGGAAGCCATGATATCTTATCAGAGGTTAAACAGATGGTCTGTTATGTGTTTTACATATGACAGTACCATCTGTTTTGAATTTATAAAATCTTCAGTCAGCAGGAAATAGCTGTACTTATCCTTTATATCGAATCGAAACTCGGGCTTCATGAAGTCAGAGTACTGTCTGATGAAGGTACCGGTTTTGCGCACATAGCAGTTGTACGCCTTGCATTTTTCACGGTATTCGTGGTCAACATATGCTGCGACGCTCTTGTGTATGGCCATGTCCTCCTTTGGAAGATAGTAGTAGTTTTTGTAATCGCTGTAGAAATGGCGCATTTCCCCCTCGAATATCTCTGCACGCACATAGCTTTTTTGTAGTGCCTATGGTCAGATAGATGTCATTGTCATGGAAGCTTACAGATTTTGGAACGGAAAATTTATTTTCAAATGATATGATAAGCTCATTCATCAGACTGCCGTCGTAAGCTGTATATGGGTTTACGGATACACCGGTGATGTCTGCAATGCCATGTATGCATTCTTTATACGAAAGTATACTAAGGAGCTTTGTCATGCCAAGGACATCCTCGTAGTTGTGTGTCAAAAGCAGGGATAGCTTTTCGTCGTCCTTTTGGGCAAGATATTCATAATAAACGTTTATGAGCTCACCACCGGAATATTTATCCTCCCTATCTATACCCAGAAATGCTTCGATGCTTTTTTGCTTGTAGTTTTCGAGGCACAAAAGAGGCTTTATCGGGGAAAGTTCCTTAAAGATATCGAGTATCTGCACATTACAGAAGGGGTCTTCCTGCTTATATTTCTTGTATTTATTCTTTAAAAATGGTATATCAAAACCGACGCCGTTGAAGGATATGATGGTGCTGCAACCTGACAGACTTCCTGCGAAGGCTTCAATTACAGCTGCTTCGTCATCGACAGATTCGGCAAAATACTGGTCTATTACAATACGATTTTTAATGCGCCTTGCACAGCCTATCATGTAGACAATCGCTTTCACCGGTGAAAAGCCTGTTGTCTCAATATCAAAGAACATAGTGTTTTCTTTAAATATGCTGTCTGAAAAATTATCGGTTTTTATGTAAATTTCTTCATTGTGAAATGTTTTCATTTTTCGATTCCTGCCTTGAATATCATTTGTATAAACATTATAACATAAAGTATTAAAAAAAAGTACATAATATACTATTTAACTAAAAATCATAAGTGGTATAATAGGAATAGTAATGTGCAATAGCATTTCCACGTTATTAATCTAAAAGAAAGAGGGGCACAAAAATGGGTCATAAAACGTTTATTGGCGGTGTTCATCCATATGATGGCAAAGAGCTGTCTAAGGATTCACCAATTAAAGAAGTTTTGCCCAAGGGCGACATGGTATATCCGGTTTCGCAGCATATCGGCGCACCGGCTAAGCCTGTTGTTGCCGTAGGTGACACTGTGTTGAAGGGACAGATGATAGCAGAGGCCGGTGGCTTTGTTTCATCACCTATCTATTCATCAGTGTCAGGAAAAGTTAAGGCTATTGAGAAGCGACGTGTGGCGGTCGGCGATATGGTTGACAGTATTGTTATCGAAAATGATGGCATGTTTACTGAGACAACATATGAGAGCGTCGAGGATGTCACTGCGCTTTCAAAGGAAGAAATCATCGAGAAGGTCAAGAATGCGGGAGTTGTCGGCATGGGCGGTGCCGGTTTCCCTACACATGTAAAGCTTTCTCCAAAGGAGCCGGACAAGATTGAGTATATTATCGCAAACTGCGCAGAGTGTGAGCCTTACCTCACATCTGACTACAGACGTATGCTTGAGAATCCTGAGGAATTAATTGGCGGCATGAAGATCATACTTCAGCTTTTTGACAATGCAAAGGGTATTCTTGGTATAGAGGATAATAAGCCTGACTGTATCGAAAAGCTCACAGAGCTCACGAAGGATGAGCCACGTATTGAGGTTTGTCCGCTTATGACAAAGTACCCACAGGGTGGTGAGAGACAGCTCATCTATGCTACAACCGGCAGAGCAATCAATTCTAAGATGCTCCCTGCTGATGCAGGCTGTATCGTTGATAATGTAGAGACAATCATTGCGGTATACAATGCTGTAAAGAATGGACAGCCAGTCCTTAAGCGTATTTCAACAGTTACAGGAGATGCTGTGAAGAATCCTTCCAATATTTTATATAGCATCGGTACATCATATCAGGAGCTGGTTGATGCTGCAGGTGGCTTTAAGAGCCAGCCGGAGAAGATTATATCAGGCGGTCCTATGATGGGCTTTGCCATGTTTAGTCTTGATATCCCTACTACAAAGACCTCTTCATCAATACTGTGCTTCACACATGATGAGGTGGCAGCATTTGAGCCACAGGCCTGCATTAACTGCGGTCGTTGCGTGGAGGCATGTCCTGAGCAGCTCATTCCAAGCCGTCTTGCGAAGTTTGGTTTGCGTGGACAGATGGATGAGTTTGAGAAGTGGCACGGACTTGAGTGTATTGAGTGTGGAAGCTGTTCATTTGCATGTCCGTCAAGGAGACAGGTGGCTCAGCCTATTAAGACAATGAAGAAGCTTGTTCTCGCTGAAAAGAGAAAACAGGCCAGCAAAAAATAAAGAAAGAGGTGGATTAAAGTGAGTGATTTATTTCATGTTTCATCATCACCACATGTACGTGCCAAGGATTCCACTGACAGAATAATGCTTTATGTCATTATAGCATTACTCCCGGCAAGTCTTTTTGGTATTTACAATTTTGGATTTAGAGCACTTTTTATCATTCTGCTTACCATCGCATCGTGTGTGGCATCAGAATGGGTGTTTGACTACATAGTTAAGAAAAAGAGCACAATTACCGATCTTAGTGCGGTTGTTACAGGACTGCTTTTAGCACTAAACCTTCCGGTTGCACTTCCATGGTGGGAGGCTGTACTCGGTGGAGTATTTGCAATCATCATTGTCAAGTGTATGTTCGGAGGACTCGGACAGAACTTTATGAACCCGGCACTTGGTGGAAGATGCTTCCTTCTCATCGCATTTGCGGCTGATATGACTAATTTCAATGTCACAAGAAACGGTGTGGATGTATACTCAGGAGCAACACCACTTGCGCTCATCAAAAATGAGGGACTTTCAAGTGTCAATGTAAGGGATATGCTTATAGGAAATACTGCAGGAACAATCGGTGAGACATCTTATAGCTATTTTAATAGGTGCTATCATCATGATTTTACTTGGAGTCATTGATTTAAAGATTCCTGCATCTTACATTATTACATTTGCTGTTTTCATGTTCCTTTTCGGAGCACAGCAGTTTGATATCAACTATGTTGTTGCAGAGCTCTGCGGTGGCGGACTGATGCTCGGTGCATTTTTCATGGCGACCGATTATGTCACAAGCCCGATTACGCCGATGGGCAAGATAATATTCGGTATCTGCTGTGGTATATTGACAGGAGTATTCCGTTGCTTCGGTGCCAATGCAGAGGGTGTTTCCTTTGCTATCATCTTAAGCAACTGCCTTGTTCCTATTATTGAGAAGGTTTCTATCCCAAGAGCCTTTGGTATGGTAAAGGAGGCAAAGAAGAATGAATAAACGTATTGTACATGACGCTTTGATTTTAACTGCCTTTACTCTGGTGCTTGGTTTTATTCTTGCCCTGGTTCAGGGAATCACGGCAGAGCCTATCGACAGGCCAATAAAGCAGCAGCACAGAAAGCATATCAGGCAGTATTTTCGGATGCAAAATCATTTGAGAAATATGATTATGATGCTGATGAAGCTGATAAGCTTGTATCTGATGCGGGCTACAAGGATACAATCGATGATATTGAGACTGCCCTTGATTCAAACAAAGAGACATTAGGCTATGTCATCACAGTTACAGCTAAGGATGGAAGCCAGGGAAGTATCACATTCTCTGTAGGTATCAAGAATGATGGTACTGTAAACGGTTACTCAATCACAAGTATCAGTGAGACTCCGGGACTTGGAATGAAGGCCGAGGAGGCTGATTTCTACAAGCAGTTTGAGAACAAGAAAGTAGACAAGTTCGACGTTGTAAAGACCACACCTTCAAAGGATGATGAGATTGAGGCCATCACAGGCTCAACCATCACATCAAAGGCTATGGCCAACGGCTGCAACGCAGCTATTACTTACTTCCAGAATAAATTACAGGGAGGTGCCAACTAATGAACAAATATGTAGAACGTTTATATAATGGTATCATTAAGGAAAATCCTACCTTTGTACTTATGCTTGGTATGTGTCCTACACTGGCTGTTACATCCAGTGCGGTAAACGGACTTGGAATGGGACTTTCCACCACGGTGGTACTTATATGTTCAAACCTTTTGATTTCACTTTTCAGAAAAGTGATTCCTAACGGAGTGCGTATGCCGGCGTATATCGTCATAGTTGCATCTCTTGTTACAGTAGTACAGTTTTTAATGCAGGCGTATCTGCCTAGTCTTTCAGCAGCACTTGGTGTATACATCCCACTTATCGTGGTTAACTGTATTATCCTCGGACGTGCCGAGAGCTATGCTTCAAAGAATCCGCCTGTAGAGTCTATCTTTGATGGAATGGGAATGGGACTTGGATTTACCATGGGTCTTACAATAATCGGTCTTATTCGTGAAATCTTAGGTGCAGGAACATTCTTCAACATCAAGATTTTCGGTGACTGGTTTACACCAATCACAATCTTTATCATGGCACCGGGAGCTTTCCTCGTACTTGGCTTCCTCGTTGCAGGCATGAATATCATCCGTAAAAAGATGGAAGCAAAGGGTACACCTCTTGCAGAGCCGGCAGGCTGCCTTTCAGGAGATTGTGCACATTGTGGAGCATCATGTCCATCAGCAAAAGCAGCACAGGCCGCTGTTGCGCCTAACACTACAGAAGGAGGGGATAAATAATGGGTACATTAGGTCATTTACTGCTCATTGCAGTAGCATATGCAATAGTTAACAACGTAGTACTTAGCCAGTTCCTTGGTATCTGTCCTTTCCTCGGCGTATCAAAGAACACAAAAACTGCTGCAGGAATGGGTGGTGCGGTAATTTTCGTTATCACAATCGCCACATTCGTTACACAGCTTATTTACAATTTTATACTGTATCCGCTTAATCTGTCATATTTACAGACTATCGTGTTCATTCTTGTAATTGCAGCACTTGTTCAGTTTGTAGAGATGTTCTTAAAGAAACAGATGCCGCCTCTTTACAAGGCACTCGGTGTGTATCTGCCTCTTATCACAACAAACTGTGCCGTACTCGGTGTAGCACTTAACAGTGTAACAAAGGGCTACAATATCTTAGAGAGTGTAGTTTACGGCTTTGCCACAGCTTTTGGTTTCTTTATTGCCATCGTGCTTATGGCTGGTGTACGTGAGAAGATTGAGTATAATGATATTCCAAAGCCTTTCCAGGGAACAGCCATCGTGCTTCTTACAGCATGTCTTATGGCTATCGCCTTTATGGGATTCTCAGGAATGGTTTCTGTATAGGATTGGAGGAAAAGTGATATGAATGTTACTGCGATTATTATTGCAGCTTTAGTTGTTGGAGCTGTCGGTATAATTCTTGGATTTTTCCTCGGTATTTCAGGAGAAAAATTCAAAGTAGAGGTTGACCCGAGAGAGGAAGCAATACTTGAGGTGCTTCCGGGCAACAACTGTGGTGGCTGTGGATATGCCGGATGCTCCGGACTTGCTGCCGCCATTGCAAAGGGAGAGGCACCGGTAGGACAGTGTCCTGTAGGTGGAGATCCTGTTGCGGCAAAGGTCAGCGAGATTATGGGTGTAAAGGTTGAGGCCGGAGTAAAGAAGGTTGCATTTGTAAAGTGCGCCGGCACCTGCGACAAAGCAAATACAGACTACGACTATACAGGAGTAGAGGATTGTGTTGCCATGTCATTTGTACCGGGCGGCGGACCTAAGTCATGTAATTATGGCTGTCTCGGCTATGGAAGCTGTGTGAAGGCATGTCCTTTTGATTCAATCCATGTGGTTGACGGAGTTGCATGCGTTAATCCGCTTACATGCAAGGCCTGCGGCAAGTGCGTAGAGGCTTGTCCAAAGCACCTCATCGAGCTTATTCCATATGACACAAAGCACGTTGTAAAGTGCAGCTCAAAGGACAAGGGCAAGGATGTCATGAAGGCATGCTCGGTTGGATGTATCGGCTGTCACCTGTGTGAGAAGAACTGTCCGTCAGATGCTGTCCATGTAGTAGACAATGTAGCTTATATTGATCAGGAGAAATGTACAGGCTGCGGAATCTGCGCAGAGAAGTGTCCAAAGAAGATTATTCTGTAATGAATAAAAGCTGTCACATATCATTATGATATGTGGCAGCTTTTTTTATAAGCTTTAGGCAGCTATTCTTTGCTTACGTTATACTCATCTGATGTCGTGATAATACTATAATCATTGGTCACAAATATTGCCTCAACACCGGAAAGGGAATTTATAAGCTCCTTTGCTTTATCAATGCCAAGAGCAAAGCATGTGGTGCTTAAGGCATCTCCGTCGCAGGAGGAGTCGCTTATGATGGTGACAGAGTATAGATTGTTTTTGACGGGATAGCCGGTTGTGGTGTCCAGTATATGGTGATATAGCTTGCCGTCTACTCTGTAGTAACGCTCGTAGATGCCGGAGGTGACGACGGATTTGTCCTTGACTTTGACGGTACATATTGGCTCGCCGCTCTCGTCGAAGGGCTTTTGTATGCCGACTGTATAATCGCTTCCGTCGGATTTTTCACCGACAGTGAGGACATTGCCACCCAGGTTTATGATGCCTGAGGTGATTTTTTTTTTGGACTGTAAATAAGCCTTCATCTTATCGGCGATAAAGCCCTTTGCGATTCCACCAAGGTCAAGCTTTGTTTTTGAATCGGTTAGCATCACATCGTTTCCGTTAATTTGTATATTGCGGTAATTTACATGTGACAGCTCGCTTTGTATCTGCGCATCAGACGGAACGACTGATGCATCCACCTCATTATCTTTAGAGTCGGTATTTTCAGCTATTTCGGAAAAATTCCACAAATCAGACAGCTTTCCTATAGTGATATCAAACCTGCCGTCACTTGTGTCGCCGTATTCGATGCCCTTTTTATGAGCTCAAGCGTATCATCGCTTACTGTGACATATTCTTTGCCGGCAGCGTCATTTATTTTGCTCACCTCTGAGTAACTAACTGTGTTTGACAGCATATCCTCATATTTCTTTGCCATATCAAAGCAGTCGTCTATGTATTTCTCGTCGGTAGTGCCATAAAGCGTAATCTGTATTATCGTGTCAAAGTAGAAACCCTGTTTTGAAACCTTCTGCTGAGCCTTGGGCTTTAATTCACATGCAGACAGGCTTACTGTTATTGTGGCAAGCGCCAAAAGGACAGGGACAAGGTGTTTTAGTTTATTTTTCATAATGCATCCTTTATTAATTTCCTGGTTGTAAATTATTTATAGTTAAAGCTTACATAGTAAAAGCATAAATATAACTTTGCGTCCGGGCTTTATGAAATTTAAAACCGAAAGCAACAGAAATATAATAACACAAAATAAAAAAAATGAGACAGTAGTAAAAATGATTTTGTATTTTGCATGAATATATGGTAAAGTAGTAAATGTATGCGTAATGTAATTATGTATGCATTTAGACTTACAATAGGAAAGATGATAGAAATGAGTTTTTTAGACAATTATAAAAGAGTGGTAATAAAGATAGGTTCATCGACGCTGACACATGCAGAGACGGGAAGCCTCAATTTTTCAAAGATGGAGCGTCTGGTGCGCTCGATATGTGATTACAGAAACAGCGGTATGGATGTGTGCCTCGTAAGTTCCGGCGCTATCGCGGTTGGACGTGATGTGATAGGCATAAAGGAGCGCCCGAGCGATATTTCAATAAAGCAGGCATGCGCCGCAGTGGGACAGGGCAGGCTGATGATGACATATCAGAAGCTTTTTTTTTCTGAGTATAATCAGAATTCCGGACAGGTGCTCATGACAAAGAATACCATAGTCAATCCTGTTTCCAGACGCAATGTTATGAATACATTTGAGGAGCTTTTTGATCTGAACGTGGTGCCTATTGTCAATGAAAATGATACGGTAAGCACATACGAGATGCAGTTTGGTGACAATGATACGCTGTCTGCTATTGTTACATCAATCACGAAGGCTGATCTGCTCATACTGCTATCTGATATAGACGGACTGTATTCCGACGATCCTCATGACAATCCGGATGCAAAGCTTATCAGAGAGGTTGATACGCTTGACAGGAGAATACTTGGCATGGCAAAGTCATCAACCGGCAGCGATGTCGGAACCGGCGGCATGGCGACAAAGCTTACAGCGGCAAAGATTGCCACATATTCCGGTGCCGATATGATTATCGCAAACGGCGGCAATATGGGGATTTTATATGACATTATGAATGACAGATATACAGGAACACTTTTCCACAGGGCAAAGGATACAGAGTTTGTGCTTGCGGATTATATACAAAGAGAGATGGCACCTACATCTACAGGCGGCCAGTAATCAGCTATAAATTTGAAATCAGGAGAGTGCTATGACACAGGAAAAAATACAGCGAATCAATGAGCTTTACAGAAAGTCACAGGCAGAGGGACTTTCTGAGGCAGAGAAAAAGGAGCAGGATCTTTTGCGCAAGGAGTATATAGCAAACGTGAAGAAGAATTTAAGAAACCAGCTCAACAATATCGATATGGTAAACGATGACGGTTCGGTTGAGAACCTCGGCGAGAAATATGGAAACAAAAAAAAAAGAAATTCGTAGCTGGCTTAAAAAGCAAAGAGGCTTTCTGGGTGCTGATGAGTGCCTCGGTATGAGCCATGAAATTTATAAAAGGCTCATAGCTTTAGAGCTCGACAGGGAATATGACAACATACTTTTTGTATTCAGCTATCAGAAATGAAGTGAATACTGATGAGTATTTTACCTATTTAATAAACAAAGCAAAAAGGATATATTATCCGAGGGTTTCGGGCAATACAATGTCCTTTTTACAGGGTAAGAAGCCTTGATGAGCTTAATTGTGGTTCGTTTAATATTAAAGAGCCTGATATGACGAAGGAGTATACGCAGGCGGATGGCAGGGCGCTTATGATAGTGCCGGGGCTTGCATTTTCGGATACCGGCTACAGAATCGGCTATGGAAAGGGCTTTTATGACAGATATTTATCGTCTTTTACAAAAAAGAGACACTGTTATGGCAGTTGGAGTGGGCTACGATTTCCAGTTACTTAGCAGCATGACGTTTGAAGATGAATATGACGTACCCTTAGATGGGGTGATAACAGATAAGAGAGAGGTGTTTATTGATGAATGATTTAGAAAAAATTTGTGCGGATGCATACGAGGCCAGAGTAAAGATAGGAACACTGGATACGGATATCAAGAATAAAGTATTAAATGATGCAGCGGACAATCTGCTTAAGGCAGAAAAAAGAAATCCTTGAGGCAAACAAAAGGGATGTGGCCACAGCAGAGGAAAATATGAAGGCAAAGAGTATGATTGACAGGCTCTCGCTTGACCATGACAGGCTCCTTGGCATGGCTGACGGACTCAGACAGATAGCAAAGCTGGCAGACCCAATTGGGGAAGTGATGTCTATGGCAAAGCGTCCTAATGGCCTTATTATCGGAAAAAAGAAGAGTTGCAATCGGTGTTGTTGGAATCATTTTTGAGGCTCGCCCAAATGTCACATCAGATGCTTTTGGTCTATGTTTTAAGACAGGCAACTGTGTCATATTGAAGGGTGGAAGTGATGCGATAAATACCAATATCGCAATAGTTAAGGCTTTAAAAAAGGCTTTAACGGACAATTTGGTTTCTGCTGCTGCACTTGCACTTATTGAGTCAACAGACAGAGAGACAACAAATGCGTTTATGAAGATGGATCAGTATGTGGATGTGCTCATACCAAGAGGTGGTGCAGGACTCATCCAAAATGTTGTCAAAAATGCTACAATTCCTGTCATCCAGACCGGTACAGGCAACTGCCATGTATATGTGGACAAGGATGCAGACTTTGATATGGCTGTTAATATTATTAACAATGCAAAGACACAAAGAATCAGTGTCTGCAATGCATGTGAGTCGATTGTAGTACACAGTGCCATAGCAGAGGAGTTTCTGCCAAAGCTGTACGATAAGCTAAGAGAGCATCATGTACAGCTGCACTGTGATGAAAGAGCGCAGGCAATTCTTGCCGGAAGAGATGATGTGACAGAGGCCACTGCCGATGACTGGGGTATGGAGTATCTTGATTACATTATGTCTGTAAAGATTGTTGACAGCATTGATGAGGCAATCGAGCATATCAACAGATACAACACATCACATTCAGAGGCAATCATCACAAATGATTATGACAACGCACAGAAGTTCTTAAATGAGATAGATGCTGCATGCGTTTATGTAAATGCCTCAACCAGATTTTCTGATGGAAATGAATTCGGCTTTGGAGCTGAGATAGGAATCAGCACACAGAAGCTTCACGCAAGGGGACCTATGGGGCTTGAAGCACTGACTAGCTACAAATATATTATTTACGGCAGTGGTCAGATCAGGGAATAGTCAGGTAAAGTATCATAGAATTAATTTGAGAGGAAATATAATATAACATGAGCTACGATATAGATATAACAAAGACACCACCGCATGAGCCTGAGAGGCAGTATTACTACATGGCAAAGGCAAAGGATTTTGTTGAAAAGAAATCTAAAGAAATCGGCCGTCCTATGACTTATTTTGTAAAGACCTTCGGGTGTCAGATGAATGCGCGCGACTCAGAAAAGCTTGTCGGAATACTCGAGCAGATAGGCTACGTGGAAGGAACTGATGAGCACTCTGATTTTATTGTGTACAAGACCTGTACCGTACGTGAGAATGCCAATAATAAGGTGTATGGCAGGCTTGGATATCTGCAGAATTACAAGAAAAAAGAATCCTCTGATGAAGATTGCTCTCTGCGGATGCATGATGCAGGAGCCGGAGGTTGTTGAAAATATCAAAAAGCACTATAAGTTTGTAGATATCGTATTTGGAACCCACAATATATTCAAGTTTGCAGAGATTTTGTGCAACAATATCGAGTCTGGCTCACAGGTGATTGACATATGGAAGGATACCAATCAGATTGTCGAAGATCTGCCGGTGAAGAGAAAGTTCTCTTTCAACTCAGGTGTCAATATCATGTTTGGCTGCAACAATTTCTGCAGCTACTGTATCGTGCCATACGTAAGAGGTCGTGAGAGAAGCAGGGAGCCTAAGGATATCATAAGAGAGATAGAAAAGCTTGTTGCAGACGGAGTGTGCGAGATAATGCTTCTCGGACAGAATGTCAACTCATACGGTAAAACTCTTGACAATCCTATAACCTTTGCAGAGCTTCTTCGCGAGGTCAATAAGATTGAGGGACTTAAGAGGATTCGTTTTATGACATCTCATCCAAAGGATTTATCCGATGACCTGATTATGGCGATAAAGGAGTGCGACAAGGTGTGCAAGCATATGCATCTGCCGCTTCAGTCAGGTAGCTCAAGGGTGCTTAAGGAGATGAACAGGCACTATGACAAGGAAAAATATCTAGACGAGGTAAAGAGACTTCGTGAGCAGATTCCTGATATTGCAATTACAACTGATATCATTGTGGGCTTCCGGGAGAGACTGAGGAGGATTTCCTTGAGACAATGGATGTTGTCAAGCAGGTCAGATATGACAGTGCTTTTACATTTATTTACTCAAAGAGAACAGGCACACGCGCAGCTACCATGGAGAATCAGGTGCCGGATGATGTGGTTAAGGACAGGTTTGACAGGCTCTTAAAGGAGGTTCAGACTATCTCATCAGAAAAGGCAAAATGCTATGAGGGCAAAGTGGTGCCGGTACTTGCAGAGGAAATGGATGACCAGAAGGACGGCTATGTGACCGGACGTATGGACAATAATTCAATCGTACATTTTCCGGGTACCGAGGATATGATTGGAAATATCTACAATGTGAAGCTTGATGAGTGCAGAGGTTTCTACTATATGGGAGAGATAAAAGAGGATGCGTAAGCGTTTTGGCAGAAATGATATAATCCTGATATCGGTTATTGTAATTATCTCTGTCGCTCTGCTTCTTATATGGAAGCTTGTATATTTAAAGGGGCAGATACGGATAGCGATGCATGTGTCGAGGTGACTATCGATGGAAGGGCCTATGGCACATATCCGCTTTCAAAGGATGATACAATTGAGATAAAAAACGGCGATGGCGATGTTACTAACACCCTTGTCATAAAGGGTGGTGTGGCGGATATGACCTCTGCCGACTGTCCGGATCATCTGTGTGTGAAGCAGAAGGCGATATCAAAGGAGGGAGAGTCGATTATCTGTCTGCCGAATAAGGTTGTTGTGACGGTAAAAAGCGACATGAAATCCGATATAGATTCGATATCCAAGTGATACCCGAACATTTTTATAGAAAGAATGAGATAAATGAAAACCAGAAAGATTGCATATCTTGGTATGCTTATGGCACTGGCACTGGTGCTAAGCTATGTTTATGTGCATTCCGTGCGGTACTTTCAGGCTTTATGTTTGGAAATGCATTCAGCATCATATATTCACTGGCAGGCTGTATACTAAGCTTTATCGTTATGTACCTGCTAAAGAAATCAGATAAATTCAGCTCGGTTTCAATAAGCCTGGTCGGTGGAGTGTGTCACAATATAGGACAGATAATAGTTGCGGCTATAGTTTTGTCAACCTACAGCGTAGTGTATTATATTCCGGTGCTTCTTGTGGCAGGATGCATCACGGGACTTGTGATTGGAATAGTAGCTTCACAGGTGCTTTTAAGAATTTCTGACAGCTTTCATGTATAGTTTTAATGGGCTGTAATCTACGTATATTTAATAACAAAAGGAGATGCTGCTGTTTTTATGCCTGTGTGTCAGGCTACAGTCGAAACAGTAACAAATGGATTCAATGTATGCATATATAAAAGGAGAGCTTGCAGAAAAAAAAATATAGACAGCATTGTAGTGGAGGCAGCAGGTGTAGGCTATCTCATTTACATACCGACGCAGTATTTTGATATGCTGCCCGACGAGGGAGAGGATGTAAAAATTTACACCTACCTATGTGTCAGGGAGGATGCCATGATACTTTACGGTTTTTTGAGCAAGGATGATCTTGAAATCTTTAAGCTGCTGATTACGGTCAGCGGAATCGGACCAAAGGGCGGCCTTGCGATTTTGTCAACTCTGCCTGCCGATGATTTACGTTTTGCGATTCTATCGGGCGACTCAAAGGCTATATCAAAGGCACCGGGAATAGGTGCAAAGACGGCTCAGAGAGTGATACTTGATTTAAAGGACAAGCTGTCGCTTGAGGATGCATTTGAAAAGAAGCTTGAGAATCAGACTTCCGGTGCTGCTGTATCCATGAACAGCACTGTGAAAAATGATGCTGTCATGGCGCTCAATGCGCTTGGATACTCATCTACTGAGAGTCTTAAGGCAGTGTCCAAGGTTGATATCACAGAGGATATGGATGTAGATGTGCTGAAGCTTGCGCTCAAAAATATGGGCTGATTGATAAAAGCTGTAAGCTTAAAACAGAAAGCCGGGGAACAAAACGTGAAAAGAGTAATTTCCACACAATTGCAGGAAGAGGACATAAAGATAGAGAAATCCCTGCGTCCTATGTATTTTGATGACTATATCGGTCAGCAGAAGATAAAGGACAATTTAAAAATATATATTGAAGCCGCAAAATCAAGGGGCGAAGCGCTTGATCATGTGCTGTTTTACGGACCACCGGGGCTTGGAAAGACAACGCTTGCTGGAATCATTGCAAATGAGATGGGTACAAAGATAAAGGTGACCTCCGGTCCTGCAATAGGTAAGCCGGGAGAGATGGCAGCCATACTCAACGGACTTTCTGAGGGAGATATACTGTTTGTCGATGAGATTCACAGATTAAACCGTCAGGTGGAGGAGGTGCTCTATCCTGCCATGGAGGATTACGCCATTGATATCATGATTGGTAAGGGCGAGTCTGCAAAGTCAATCAGATTTAACCTGCCAAAATTCACCCTTGTAGGTGCAACAACGAGGGCGGGCATGCTGTCAGCGCCTCTTCGCGACAGGTTTGGCGTGGTAAATCACATGGAGTTTTACACTGTCGATGAGCTAAAGCATATTATCGTCAATTCCGCAAAGGTGCTTGGAGTTGAGATAGATGACAAGGGAGCCTACGAGATGGCGCGTCGTTCAAGGGGTACCCCAAGACTTGCAAACAGACTGCTAAAGCGTGTCAGGGATTTTGCGCAGGTCAAGTATGACGGCAAAATCACCTATGATGTGGCAAGCTTTGCGCTGGACCTTTTGGAGGTGGACAAGTACGGACTGGATTTGAATGACAGAAATATACTTCTCACCATCATTGACAAGTTTGCGGGAGGACCGGTAGGTCTTGATACGCTTGCGGCGGCAATAGGTGAGGATGCCGGAACCATTGAGGATGTTTACGAGCCGTATCTGGTGAAGAACGGCTTCATAAACCGCACACCAAAGGGACGTGTGGCAACAGAACTAGCCTTTGAGCATTTTGAGAGAAAAAAGGCTTAAAGTTGCAATTTATATCTATAAGGCATATAATAATTAAGTATTTGATATTGAAATTGATATTAATATTAATATAGCTGGTTTGAATAAATGTGAAAACGGAGGATGATTAAATGTCTGCAAAAACAAATGCCGAGGTGGTAATAGACGGAAAGGTTTACACACTGTCAGGATATGAGAATGAGGAATACTTACAGAAGGTTGCGGCATACATCAACAACAAGATTGCAGAGTTTGATGATATGGATGAGTATAAGCATCTTCCGGGCAATATGAAGAGCACACTTATCGAGCTCAATATTGCGGATGATTATTTCAAGGCAAAGGCACTTGTCGAAAAGCTCGAGGGTGATATAGAGAATAAGGATAAGGAAATATACGATTTAAAGCATGATTTAATTTCCAATCAGGTAAAGACCGAGAATGCTGAGGCAAGCATGAAGGAGCTTGAGGCACAAAACAAGGAGCTTTTACTCAACAAGGCGAGACTTGAGGCAACTCTTGAGGAGTCACTTCTTGATGGAAAAAAGCCTGTTAAAAAATCTGCACATGCTTCTAAAGGGGCAAATGACAGTAGCGATAAATAGCAATAGAAGGGAACAGTTATCGTACACTGTTCCCTATTTTATTGCAGATTTATATAACATAAAATTAGCATCTATATGAGGAAATATATGAGAAATAAAGATTTTGAACTACTTGCACCGGCAGGGAACCTTGAGATACTTAAGGGTGTGATAGAAAGCGGCGCCGATGCTGTGTATGTGGGCGGAAGCATGTTTGGAGCCAGGGCATATGCCAATAATTTCACAGAGGAGGAGCTTTTAGAGGCAATTGATTTTGCGCATTTACGAGGAGTAAAGGTGTATCTGACGGCCAATACGCTGATTAAAAACAGTGAGTTTTCAAAGCTCTACGACTACCTGCTTGTGTACTACAAAAAAGAGGTCTTGACGCAGTGATAGTGCAGGACCTTGGCGTGGTGAAGGCTATCCATGAGTATTTTCCGTCAATGGAGATACATACGAGTACACAGATGACGGTGACTGGAGCAGATGGAGTGCGTTTTCTTTCACAGTTTGGAGTGACGCGTGTGGTCATGGCAAGGGAGGTTTCTCTTGCCGAGATGAAGCGTATACATGAGGAAACCGGCATGGAGCTTGAAGCCTTTGTGCACGGAGCATTGTGCTATTCGTATTCCGGACAGTGCCTTTTCAGCAGTATTTTAGGTGGTAGAAGCGGAAACAGAGGCCGCTGTGCACAGCCGTGCAGACTGCCGTATACTGTGGAGGGCAAAAAAGGATGAATTCATTTTAAGTCTTAAGGATATGTGTGGTATAAAGGCTCTTGACAAGCTGCATGATGCAGGTGTTTATTCGCTCAAGATTGAGGGACGTATGAAGCAGCTTGAGTATGCATGCGGAGTGGTAAAATACTACAGAAGCTATATCGACAGTATGAAGCCTGTTAGTGATGCTGATTATGACAGGATAAAGGCACTTGGAAACCGCTGTGGTTTCACAGACAGGTATTATTTCGACCACAATGGCTCTGATATGGTGACTTATGTGAAGCCTAATTTCGTTTCAAATGCTGCAGAGCCTTCGCCTGAAAAAAAAAGAAAGCTTTCGATAGAGGGAGAGCTTGTTTTAAGAGAGAGCGAGCCCGGAAGCCTCACTGTAAAAAGAGGTGATGTGACATACAAAGCCTCAATAGAACCTGTCAGCGCCGCACTTAAGGCACCGCTTGATAAAAAGCCGCTATCGACAGGATAAACAAAACCGGTGATACAGACTTTGAGTTTTCACATATTAAAGCTCAAATCGGAGAAAACGTCTTTGTGCCAAACGGAGCACTAAACAAGCTGCGGCGTGATGCAATTTCAGGGCTTTGTGATAAGCTGTTGAAAAAGTATTACAGGAATGATGCACGATACGCTGATATATCAAGTATGTGTGAGCTCCCTGAACATGTCGTAAAAAGCGACGCAGTACATGAAGATGGAGCTGTAAATGCAAAGGATTACACTGCCATATGCTCGTGTATGACACGCACGCAGCTTGATACACTTATTAGCTATGACTGCTTTGACGTATTTTATCTGGATTTTGACATGTATGACAGGAATACTCTGATACAGCAGTTTGCAGATGATGTGAAATGCCTTACAAAGCGAAATAAAAAAGTGTATCTCATGCTGCCTACGATATTCAGGGCGGATTCATCGGATTATTTTGTATCTATCGCAAAAGAGCTTGATAAGGTAAGCTTCGAGGGCTTTGTTGTGAAAAAATTATGAGGAGCTTTATCTGACAGAAAATTTGTTTACAGGGAAAAAAGTTATTTTAGACCACAATATGTATACCTTTAATGATGTTTCAAGGAGTGTATTTTTTGAGCACGGGTAAGTGGTGACACAGTGCCGCTGAGCTCAATTCAAAGGAGATTATGCATAGAAACAATATAGGCTCGCAGATGATAGTCTATGGATATTATCCGCTTATGACCACCGCCAACTGTGTGCACAAAAATACAAAGGGCTGTGATAAAAAGCAAAAGCTTATATATTTAAAGGACAGATACAATAAATCCTTTGCAGTTTGTAACAACTGTAAGGAGTGCTATAATACAATATATAATTCACTGCCTACCATGCTCACAAAGAACATAAGTAAGCTTAAGGAGGCAGGTATCAGAAGTTTTAGATACAGCTTTACAATCGAGACTCCAAAGCAGATTAAGGCGGTTATGGATGATAAGGTAGCTGAATATACAAACGGACATTACAAAAGAGGAGTAGAATAACATGGTACATCTGATAGTACAGCTTTCCAAGTATATTATGATAATACTTTTTCTCATATATACTTTTTTACGCTTTCATTTATTCAAGTATCCCGACAAGCCGAAAAAGCAGAGGCATATATATAATCTGCAGAGATTTTATACGTTTCTGATTCATTTAGATGGTTTTTTGGTGCTCTTTGTCACGACAATGGATACAAAGATAATAGGATTTTTTATATAGCACAGCTTGTGCTTTTTGAATCAATTTATTTGATTTATCATAAGTTTTATAAGAATGCCTCAGAGCTTGTGCTAAACAACATGGTGATGATGCTTTGTATTAGCATGATTATTCTAACGAGAATTTCGTTTGACAAGGCATTAAGGCAGTTTGTTTTTGTGCTTGCCGGAACGATATTTGCGTTTTTAATACCGCTTATCATGCAAAAAGGCACGATGTTTCGAAAACTGACATGGACATATGCCGGTGTGGGAATACTTGGTCTTTTGTCAGTGCTTGTGGTAGGAGTGGCGAGCAGAGGAGCAAAGCTTTCTTTGACATTTGGTCCTGTTTCAATTCAGCCATCTGAGTTTGTAAAGATACTTTTTGTGTTTTTTATAGCATCCATGCTGTATAAATCAACTGATTTAAAGCAGCTTGCCATAACAAGCGGCGTATCGGCCGTGTTTGTGCTGATACTTGTTGCATCAAATGACCTCGGTGGAGCGCTTTTTATATTTCTTTACATATCTGGTCATGATTTATGTTGCGACAAAAAGTTTTATATTTTTGCCGGAGGACTCGCGTTTGTTGGGCTTGGAATGTACGCAGGCTATCATCTGTTTTCACATGTGAAGAACAGAATTGTTGCATGGCTTGATCCTCTTTCTGTCATAGACAAGGCCGGCTATCAGGTGTGTCAGTCGCTTTTTGCCATAGGTACAGGCGGACTGTTTGGCTTTGGACTGGGACAGGGACTGCCGAATAAGATACCTATTGTGTCTAAAGACTTTATCATAGCGGCTATCTCAGAGGAGATGGGCGGTATATTTGCCATCTGCCTCATTATGGTTTGTGTCAGCTGCTTTCTTATGATATTTAATCTTTCCATGCAGATGAAGGATGCGTTTTACAAGTATGTGGCGTTGGGACTTGGCAGTGTGTATGCGCTTCAGGTGCTTTTAACTGTCGGCGGCTCAACCAAGTTTATACCGATGACCGGTGTGACGCTGCCGCTTGTGAGCTACGGTGGCAGCTCGCTTCTATCTACGATGATTATTTTTGGAATGATACAGGGCATGTATATTATGCAGGCAGCCCCCGAAAAAAAGGAGAAATATAGATGACAAGAGACGAAAGGACCATGAGACAAAAAACAGACAAAAGCAGACAGCTAAAGAGCCGGGGGCGCAGGGAAGTCAGCAGAGAAGGAGAAAACCGGCAGCAGGCAGCAAAAACAGCACGAAGACACAGAAATAGAGAGTATGCGGTTGTTACATATTTTTTTTCTTATAGTTTTTGTTGGATTGATAGGTTATTTCTTATATTTCCAGTTTGTAAAAAGCGACGAATTCATCAACAGTCCATACAATTCGCTGCAGGATCTTTTCTCAAAGAACGTAGTGAGGGGCGAGATACAGACTAAGGATGGACATGTCATAGCACGGACAAATGTCAGCTCGGATGCATCTGAGACAAGGGAATACCCTGACGGCAGGATGTTTGCGCATGTAGCGGGCTTTGCCGTAAATGGTAAGGCCGGGCTTGAAAAGCAGGAAAATTTCTCATTGCTTCGCTCACATGAGTTTTTCCTTGACCAGATAGTAAATGATATAAGCGGTAAGAAAAATACCGGTGATAATGTCGTAACCACACTGGATTACGAAGCACAGGCGGCTGCATACAATGCACTTGGCGACTATGAAGGTGCTGTCATTGCAATTGAGCCGAAAACAGGAAAGATTGCAGTTATGGTGTCAAAGCCTGATTATGACCCAAATACCATCGCAAGTGACTGGGAGAGTGTAAACGGTGATGGCAGCACCTCTCTTTACAACAGGGCAACACAGGGACAGTATGCTCCGGGCTCAGTGTTTAAGATTTTTACAGCACTTGAGTATTATAACGAAAATCCGTCTACATACAACAACTACAGCTTTGATTGTGACGGCAGTATTACAAAGGACGGCTTTACAATCCACTGCGCCGGCAATAAATCACACGGACAGGAGGACTTAACAAAGTCGTTTGCAAAGTCATGCAACTCGTCCTTTTCCAATATAGGTCTTTTGGTGGATAACAATAAGCTTAATACCTTGTGTGACGACATGCTTTTCAACAAGGAGCTGCCTATAGCCTTTGATTCAAAAAAAAAAAGAGTAAGTTTACACTGGATAACAATGCTTCGTCAGCTCTGACCATGCAGACCACGATAGGTCAGGGAAACACGCTTGTTTCACCGCTTCACATGTGCATGATTGCCGGTGCAATCTGCAATGATGGAAATCTGATGAGACCATATCTGGTAGACCATACGGAAAATGCGAGCGGGGCGCTTGTGGAGCAGAATAAACCGGCTTCATACAAGCAGATTATGTCAAAGGATCAGGCTGCTTTTCTTCAGAATCTTATGGCAGCAGTGGTATCTGATGGAACAGGCGCAAAGCTAAGCAATCAGAGCTATGAGGCCTTTGGAAAGACCGGAACTGCCCAGGTATCAGATTCTACAGACCAGACCAATGCCTTGTTTGTGGGCTATGGAAAAAAGGATGGCTACAATGATCTGGCAATCGCAGTAATTGTGGAGGATTCGGGTGCCGGAAGCACATATGCGGTGCCGGTGGCAAAAAAGGTATTTGATAAATATTTCAATGAATAGGCTTGTTGCACTTTTTTTAGAAGTAGGTTATACTTAAGTGTAATGACAGACGTTATCGTTCATATTTCGCTTGAACTGACAGATAGCGTTTAAACCACACTTGGAGGAATGGCAATGATAGAAGCAACGAGCTGTGGCGGTGTGGTAATCTTTCGTGGCAAAATATTACTCTTATACAAGAACTACAGGAACAGGTACGAGGGGTGGGTATTACCCAAGGGAACTGTGGAATCTGATGAAGAGTACAAGGACACTGCAATCCGTGAAGTGAAAGAGGAGACTGGTGCCAGTGCAACGATAATTCAATACGTGGGTAAGAGCCACTATTCTTTTTTACCGTGCCACATGATACAGTGGAAAAGGATGTACACTGGTATCTTATGATGGGCGAAAGTTATTATAGTAAACCGCAAAGAGAAGAGTATTTCATGGATTCAGGGTTTTACAAGTATCACGAGGCATATCATCTGCTCAAGTTTGCAAATGAGAAGCAGATACTTGAGAAGGCTTACAATGAGTACCTGGATTTAAAGAAAAGCAACTTATGGGGGACACACAAGTATTATTAGTATTATTAAAAAAGCAGTTTTATAAACTGCTTTTTGAGGTTTTGGAATGAAATGGTATGAGGATTTATTTGTAGGAGAGTCTGTTACCGGAAAGATAAAGAAAATCAAGTGGAAGATAGAGCATAATGCCGGCATGCTTCACACATACATCATCACGTTTCCGTCAAATGAGGAAAATCTTTTGGATATCATTCCGACAAGAGAATTGCTGCAAAAGGGATATCCTAAGAAGAATCTGCACATAATCGCAGTAGCGGGTAATTATGATGAGGCACTTTTGCTGGCCTGTGATATTGTTAAGGAGACATACGAAAATACAGGTAAAACAGATGTGAAGAGCTATTTAAAGAGCAGACGGAGGAAATAGATAGATGATATTTACGATTTTAAAGGTCATAGGCATCATACTCCTTGTAGTGCTTGCTCTTATACTTACAGCGCTGCTTTGCGTACTGTTTGTGCCGGTCAAGTACAGGGCTGTCGGAAGCTTTGACAATACAGACATAAGAGCAAAAGCACATGTGTCATGGCTTTTGCATTTGTTTGCACTGCATATAGAGTATGCACAGGAGACTGACGGATATATAAGGCTTGCTTTTTGTGAAGAAGAAGCTGTTTGATAATTATGAGGCTTTGGATGATGACGATATGGATGAGGCAGCTAAAACTGAAACAGAAGATAAAGTCAGTGAAAACAGCGGAGATGAGCCTAAAATACCGGCAGATGAGTCAGAATATGTCGCAGATGATCAGACAGAGAATGAAAGCACAGCACAGACTCATAACGAGCAAAGGACAGTAAATGATGAGAATCAGCATATAAAACAACAAACTAAGCCCACTCATCAAAAAAACGTATAAAAAGCCACATAAAAAACAATTTAAAGATAAGTCAGATAGAATAAAAAACTGTATCTATAAGCTAAAAAAAGAGAATACAGTGATGAGAGAAATAAAGCCGCTTTTTTTACATCTGAAAAAGAGCTTTTTATCATTCTTAAAAGAATATGCCCAAGGAGGCTTAAGCTTACAATGGTTTATTCAACCGGCTCGCCTGATACAACAGGCATTTCATTAGGTATTTTAGCATGTTTTGCTGTCGGCTATACAAACAGATGGCGGATTACACCTGATTTCGAGAGTGAAAAGCCGTATGCAAAGGGCAGCTTTGACATAAAGGGTCATGTGATAGTAATAAGTATTTTAGCGGCAACACTTAGAATTTTATTTGATAAAAACTGCCGCAGATTATATAATAGGATAAGCAGATAGGAGGAAGATATTATGGCAGATAATAGTTTCAATAACACAGTAGAGTCACTTTTCAAGGGGATGGACAGCTTTATCACTACAAAGACTGTAGTCGGTGATGCGATTCATATAGGGGATACAATCATACTTCCGCTTGTGGATGTGTCGTTTGGAGTGGCAGCAGGAGCATTTTCGGCAGAAAAGAAAAATAACGGAGCCGGCGGTATGGGCGGAAAGATTCAGCCAAGTGCAGTGCTCGTTATCCAGAATGGACAGACGAAGCTTGTCAATGTAAAGAATCAGGATGGTATGACAAAGATACTTGATAGGGTGCCGGACATTGTAAGCCGCTTCTCAAAGGGGAAAAATGATGACCTTAATCTCGACGATGGAAAGGTAGACGAGGCAGAGGACGATAAGCAGGATTAATTTCATATATGAGAGCAAATAAAAAGGACATCCAAACGGATGTCCTTTAAAATTCAAAAGATTCAAAAATAAAGACTAAGCTCTCTCAACTTTGCCAGATCTTAAACATGAAGTACATACATATAACTTCTGTGGAACTCCATTGACCTTGCAAGAAACCTTCTTAATGTTTGACTTCCAAACATGATTTGATCTTCTATGAGAATGGCTGACATTATTTCCATAATGAACACCTTTTTCACAAATTGCACATTTTGCCATGATATTGCACCTCCTTGCATTTCACTAAGCTTACCATACTCTTAAGCTCACAACAAATGTATTCTATCAGATTAAAATAAAGAATGCAAGGATAAAATATAAAAATATTTGCTTTTTGTGAAAAAAAAAGGTATAATAACATTAGCTACGTCACAATATGATGGAGGTATATATTATGAAGGGACAGATGGATACCCAATATGGACAAATTTTAATTGATACAGATGTTATTGCAACCTATGCAGGCTCTGTAGCTGTAGAGTGCTTTGGAATAGTAGGCATGCCAGCGGTCAACATGAAGGATGGTCTTGTAAAGCTTTTAAAGAGAGATTACCTGAACCATGGAATAAATGTAAAGGTAGATGAGAACAACGAAATTACCATTGATTTTCATGTAATAGTAGCGTATGGTATTTCAATCGGCACTGTTTCGGACAATCTTATCGAGACGGTTAAGTACAAGGTTGAGTCATTTACAGGAATGAAAATTGCAAAGATCAATATTTACGTTGAGGGCGTAAGGGTAATTGATTAAGGAGGACTACAAAAAGTGGAGATCACAAGCATTAATTCAAAGCTCCTTGCAAGGATGTTTCTTGCGGGAGCCAAGAATCTTGATTCAAAGAAAGAATGGATTAATGAGCTGAATGTATTTCCCGTACCGGACGGCGATACGGGAACCAATATGACAATGACAATCATGTCTGCGGCCAAGGAGGTCAGCTCGCTCACAAATCCTACCATGGTAGAGCTTGCAAAGGCTATTTCATCAGGCTCTTTAAGAGGTGCCAGAGGAAACTCGGGTGTTATCTTATCACAGCTTTTCAGAGGCTTCTGCAAGGTTATAAAGGAATACGATGAAATAGATGTCACTATTCTTTGTGAGGCATGCCAGAAGGCGGTTGAGACAGCTTACAAGGCAGTTATGAAGCCTAAGGAGGGAACTATCCTTACAGTGGCAAAGGGCGCAGCAGAAAAGGCTCTTGAGCTGTCAGACGATACAGAGGATGTTGTCACATTTGTTGAAGAGGTTATAAAGCAGGCTGAGTATGTGCTTGACCAGACACCGGAGATGCTTCCTGTATTAAAGCAGGCAGGTGTTGTGGATTCGGGCGGACAGGGACTTGTTCAGGTATTAAAGGGAGCATATGATGCCCTTATCGGCAAGGAGATTGACTATACAATCGAGGGCGCACCAACAGGAGCAGCTCCAGCAAAGATTTCGGCTGAGACAGAGGCAGAGATTAAGTTTGGTTACTGCACAGAGTTTATTATTGTACTCAATGCGCCAATGTCAGACAATGAGGAGCACGCATACAAGGCATTCCTCGAGTCAATCGGTGACTCTATAGTCGTTGTAGCTGACGATGAGATCGTAAAGACTCACGTACATACAAACGACCCTGGACTTGCACTGCAGAAGGCACTTACCTTCGGCTCACTCAGCAAGATAAAGATCGACAATATGCGTGAGGAACATCAGGAAAAGCTCATCAAGGATTCACAGAAGCTTGCAGCACAGCAGAAGGCTGAGGAAGAGGCTTATGAAGCTGCTCAGGCTGAGGAAAAGACAAATAACATGCCTGCAAAGGAAATGGGCTTTGTATCTGTTTCAATCGGAGAGGGCATGAATGAGGTGTTTAGAGGCCTTGGAGTGGACTATCTCATAGAGGGTGGTCAGACCATGAACCCTAGCACAGAGGATATGCTCAACGCTATCGAGCATGTAAATGCGAAGACAGTATTTATCCTGCCAAACAACAAGAATATCATCATGGCTGCAAACCAGGCAGTAGACCTTGTTGAGGATAAACAGATTATTGTTATCCCTACAAAGACTATCCCACAGGGTATCACAGCGCTTGTAAATTATATACCTGACCACAGTGCCGAGGAGAATAAAGAGCAGATGATGGCTGAGATAGAAAATGTCAAGACAGGACAGGTGACATATGCAGTCCGCGATACTGAGATTGACGGAAAAACCATCAAGCAGAACGACTTCATGGGAATCGGAGACAAGAGCATCCTTTCTGTTGGAACAGACTTAAGGGCTACTACACTTGAGATGGTAGATGCCATGGTAGATGAGGATTCAGCGATTGTCAGTATCTATTTCGGAAGTGATTCTGATGAGGACTCAGCTAATGAGCTTGCAGCAGCAATCGAAGAGAAATATCCTGATGTAGAGGTTGAGGTCAACGATGGCGGACAGCCAATCTACTATTATGTTATTTCTGTAGAGTAAAGCCTTTAAAGAATATAAATGACATTTATTATATTTAGGAGCAAATATGGATATAGCTTCACCGATTACCGCGGTTAAGGGAATCGGGGAAAAAACACAAAAAGCATTTGCTAAAATGGGAGTATACACCGTTGGTGATATACTCCTTCATTTTCCCCGGGATTATGTAAAGTTTCCGGAAATAACGGATATTGATGAACTGAATAGTGTAAACGTAAGCAGCACCTATGCCATCCATGCTGTGATTAAAAAGGCACCTGTAGTGAAAAATACAGCGAGAATGCAGATTACATTGCAGGATATCGGCTCGCCCGGGCATATGATACAGCTGGTATGGTACCGTATGCCATACCTTAAGGCACAGCTTGTGCAGGGGGAGACATCTTATATTTTACGGACATATTAAGCCAAAGGGAGGCCGATATGTCATGGAACAGCCTGTGGTGTATGAGGTGCAAAAGTACGAGGCTATACGCGATACACTGCAGCCTGTGTATTCCGTGACAAGCGGTGTGACAAACAATCTGATAGTGAAGACGATAAAGGAGACTCTGTCACATGATACACTGCTGTCAGATTACCTGCCTAAGGATATAAGGAGCAGATACGGCTTTTGCGAGTATAATTATGCCATGAAGCAGATTCATTTCCCTGATGACTTTGGCGCTCTTGTGGAGGCAAGAAGACGGCTTGTATTTGATGAGTTTTTTCTCTTTATCATGGGCATGCGGTATCAGAATAAACAGCAGCAGAAGGACAAAAATGAGTTTGAGTTTACGGATGATGCTTTTATAGACGGATTGATTGAGAAGCTTCCGTATGAGCTGACAGGCGCGCAGAAGAAGACAATAGATGAGATAAAGCAGGATATTAAAAGTCCTTATGTGATGCAGAGGCTTATTCAGGGCGATGTGGGCTCAGGAAAGACAATTGTTGCTTTTCTTCTTATGGCGTGGGCGTCAAAATGTGGCTATCAGTCTGCCATAATGGCTCCGACGGAGGTGCTTGCAAACCAGCATTATGAGACGTTTTGCTCACTGGTTAGTCAGTTTGGACTTGACAGTCCTGTTGTGCTTCTTACCGGCTCCATGACGGCAAAGCAGAAAAGAGAGGCCTATGCGCGCCTTGAAAACGAGAAAAATGCGCTTATTATAGGCACTCATGCGCTCATACAGGAGAAAGCGGATTTTTCCAATCTGTCGCTTGTTATCACAGATGAGCAGCACAGATTTGGAGTGAAGCAGAGAGAGAGCTTCTCGGATAAGGGAAGAAAGCCACATATACTTGTGATGAGTGCCACTCCGATACCGCGTACGTTAGCAATAATCATATACGGTGATATGGATATCTCTGTCATAAATGAGGTGCCTGCAAAGAGGCTTCCTATCAAGAACTGTGTGGTTGGCACGGCGTTCAGGCCAAAGGCCTACAGCTTCATCGAGGAGCAGGTGAGAGCCGGTCATCAGGCGTATGTTATATGCCCTCTTGTGGAGGAAACCGAAAACTCTGAAGGGGAAAATGTCACAGACTATGCAAATGTGCTTAAAGCGGCACTGCCAAAGGATATCACGGTGGATGTGCTTAACGGCAGGATGAAGAGCAAGGCAAAGGATGAGGTGATGCAGCGCTTTGCAAATAATGAGTCGCAGGTGCTTGTGTCCACAACAGTCGTGGAGGTTGGTGTAAATGTGCCCAATGCAACTGTCATGATGATAGAAAATGCAGACAGGTTTGGACTTGCACAGCTTCATCAGCTGAGAGGCCGTGTAGGCAGGGGGGATGCACAGTCGTATTGCATTTTCATCAATTCGTCAAATTCAAAGAAATCAAAAAAACGTCTGGAGATACTAAATAAATCAAATGATGGCTTTTATATAGCAAGTGAGGATTTAAAGCTCAGAGGTCCCGGGGATTTCTTTGGAATCAGGCAGAGTGGAGACCTTGCGTTTGCTCTTGCGGATGTGTATCAGGACAGCGATGTGCTAAAGGAAGCATCTGAGATGGTGGATGAGGTGCTTGAAGCAGACCCGGCGCTTTGTACAGCGGAAAACAGAATACTGAAAAAGAAAATGGATGAATTTGCAAAAGAACAATTAAAGAGGATGAATCTGTGATGAGCTTAAATGGCTAAAATAAAAGCTGATATAGCATGCAGGACTATGCATGTGTATATCAGCTTTTTACTTTAAGGGTTTTGGAATGGTTATGAAATTGTTATGAAATAAGTATAATCTGCTTACTCAATCTGCCTGATATCGGATATATCCGGGTGAATCGTGAGAGAATAGTTTGTGTAATACACGACAAAGCCGGCTGCGGCACCGTTTGGCTTTTTGACATTTTTCTTTTGCAGATAATCTATCTCTACCTTGTCGGCATTTTTGCCCTTTGAGTAGTAGCCTGCGAGCTTGCCGGCCTCCTCAAAGGTGCTGTCCGGCAGCTCTTTGTTTTCAGCTTTTACAATGACATGTGAGCCGGGCATGCCCTTGGCGTGGAACCACCAGTCGTTTCCGGTTGCCAGCTTGAAGGTGAGCTCATCGTTCTGGTAGTTGTTTTTGCCAACGTACATATCAAAGCCGTCTGATGAGATATAGTGGAAGGGTTTGCTCTTTACCTTCTGTTTCTTTGAACCCTTTCCTTTTTTGATAAAACCGTATTCTATCAGTTCATCCTTTATCTGGACGAGGTCGTCAGCACTTAAAGCGATATCCAGTGAATTCTGAATTGATTCGAGATGGTCTATCTGACCTTTTGTTTCAAGAATCAGCTCGTTCAATGCTTCGGCAGTACGCTTCATCTTTCCGTATTTGTCAAAGTATTTCTGCGCGTTCTCGGCAGGAGTTTTTGTGTTGTCGATAGGGATTTTGATGATTTTGTTGTCATCATAATAGTTTGCAGCTTCAAGAAACTTGTCGTCCGGTGTAAGTCCGTAGCCGAATGCGTTGATAAGCTCGCCGTACACCTTGTACTTTTCGCGTTTTTCGGAGTCCTTAAGCTGCTTCATCTGCAGGGAATATTTCTTCTGGTTTCGCTCCAGGAGAGTATTTACGTGTTTTCTCAGGTCGGCTGACTTCTGGCGTATACGTGTATAGGTGTTTCTCTCAGAGTAGTAAAGCTCTAAAACCTCTGATATGGATTCATATTTTGTGACCGTTAAATCGCTATACTGAGTCAGCTCTATTGAAGAAAATTCCTTTGGTTCATTGCCGTCACGCACGATATTCGGCGTAAAACGATTATTTTTATGTCCTCCATCATCCATGTGAAGTTGCTTCCCAGGTGCAAAAAGCTCATCGTGTGAGTAGGCAGCTACAGGGGAGTCCGCGTCAAGGCCTGCCCTGTGAGCCAGCTCATTTGCCACAAGGGGGCTGATGCCGGAAAAGGATGAGTAGATAGCCTTTGAAACAGTAAGCGGCTTTGCTGATATAATATCCACAAACTGCTTCGAATCTACAGTCAGAGGATTATATTTATCCTCCTGTGTCGCGGGGATGGTGTAGGCTCTGCCCGGAAGCACCTCACGCACAGAGCTTACGGATGCGGGAATACGCTTGGCACTGTCTATTATCGTACCATCGGAGTCGGTAAAGATGATGTTTGAATATTTGCCCATCAGCTCGATAATAAGCACCTTGTGGCATAGATCGCCCATCTCGTTTAAGTGCTCGATTTCAAAGTTTATGATACGCTCCATGCCCGGCTGGTAAATCTTTGTGATGCGTCCGTTTGCTATATGCTTTCTTAAAACCATGCAAAATGTAGGGGCAGTGAGAGGGCTTACCTTATTTGTGGGTGTCAGGTAGATGAATGGAAGCGATGCACTTGCAGACATCGAAAGCCTGAACGAGCCGTTTGGTCCCTTTAGGGTAAGAAGCAGCTCATCTGCCTCAGGTTCTGCGATTTTACTGATCTTTGAGTTTAGTATCGTGCTGTTTAGCTCTGCAACTATATTTGAAATGACTATTCCGTCTAAAGCCATGATGTTCCTCCTTATTTCCTGTAAATATCTAAGTTGCTGAATATTTATAATCATGAATATTTATATTATAATATATTTGACGAAAATCTCAAGGAGTTATATAATAAACTCATCTATGCATATGCGAAAGGAAAAATTATGATTAAAAGTATGACCGGCTTTGGCAGATACGAGTACGCAGATGCAAGCCGTAAGATTACAGTTGAGGTAAAATCTGTAAATCACAGATATCTGGATGTCAATATCAAGATGCCTAAAAAGCTCAATTTCTTCGAGAGTGCAATAAGGACTCTGCTTAAGGAGTACATAGAGCGAGGCAAGGTCGATATTTATATCACATATGAGGATTTTACAGAAAATAATCTCTCATTGCAGTATAATAAGGCTCTCGCGGGAGAATATCTTAAGTATCTGAATCAGATGGCGGAGGAATTCGGACTGGAGAATGATATAAGAGTGAGCACGCTGTCGAGATATCCTGAGGTATTTGCGATGGAGGAGCAGCCTGTAGATGAGGATGAGCTGTAGCAGTCTTGAGAAGGCTCTTCGCGGTGCATTTGAGCCATTTGTTGAAAGCCGCGTGCGCGAGGGAGAAAATCTTAAAAAGACCTTTGCGAAAAGCTCGATAATATGGTATCATATGTTGATTTCATTGAGGAGCGTTCGCCACAGATTATTATCGAATACCGTGCGCGTCTTGAGGAAAAGCTAAGAGAGCTGCTTGCAGACAATCAGCTTGATGATTCAAGAATAGCCCAGGAGGTCACTATTTTTTGCGGACAAGATCTGTGTGGATGAGGAAACAGTCAGGCTCAAAAGCCATATCCTTTCCATGAAGGATTCACTAAATGCCGGTGGCAGTGTGGGAAGAAAGCTTGATTTCCTCGCACAGGAGATGAACCGTGAGGCGAATACCATCCTTTCAAAGTCCAATGATCTTAAGATTTCTGACACAGGCATCAGTCTTAAAACTGATATAGAAAAGGTCAGGGAACAGATTCAAAATATTGAGTAATTTTAGGAGATTGTGATGAGTAACACAGGAAAATTAGTTGTTTTTTCAGGCTTTTCGGGTTCCGGAAAGGGTACTATCATGAAGGAACTTATGGCAAAGCATGGTGATGATTATGCACTGAGCGTATCAGCCACGACTAGAGGTCCAAGGCCGGGTGAGGAGCATGGCAGAGAGTAGTTTTTTTTTTATCTCAGAGGAAGAATTTGAACAGATGATAAAGGCAGATGGACTGCTTGAGTATGCCAAGTATATGTAGATCATTACTACGGCACACCAAAGTCATATGTCAATGAGCAGCTTAGCGCCGGAAAGAATGTGATTCTTGAGATAGAAATCCAGGGAGCTTTAAAGATAAAGAAGCAGTTTCCTGATACGGTGCTTATGTTTGTGTCAGCGCCGAGTGCAGATGAGCTTAAGGACCGGCTTGTAGGAAGAGGCACAGAGACAAAAGAGGTCTGTGCACAGAGACTTTCAAGAGCATATGAGGAGTCTTTAGGCATAGAGAAATATGATTATTTAGTGGTAAATGATAAGCTTGACGATTGTGTAGAGCTTGTGAATGATATCATTCACAGCTCTGACGACACAAAAAAAAGAATCAGGACTATCTGGTATCATCAAATATAGATTTTATAAATAAAATGAGAAAAGAGCTTTTAAGCTTTTCGAAAGGAGATAAATAATATGATACATCCATCGTATGTAGAGTTAATGAAGGTAGTAAACAACAATGTAGAGATAGGTGAAGAGCCGGTAGTAAACAGCCGTTATTCTATCGTTATTGCTGCAGCAAAGCGTGCACGCCAGATTATTGATGGTGCAGAACCACTTATCGCACGCCCTAAGTGCAATAAGCCATTATCTATTGCTGTAGAGGAGCTGTACACGGGAGCTGTCAGAATCGTCTCAGATGATGAGGATTTAAACGAAGGCGAAGAGGCTTAATCTAGGAGGGGAAAGGCTGTTTTGTCTTTCCCTTTAATTGTAAATACTTACATTTGAGAGGTACTATGAAATTATTATTTATTTCGCTTGGATGCGATAAAAACCTTGTGGATTCAGAGTATATGATAGGCATGCTTGCAAATGACGGCATTGAGATGACCGATGATGAGACGCAGGCTGATATCATTATCGTAAATAGCTGCTGCTTCATAGGTGATGCAAAGGAGGAGAGTATCAATACAATTCTCGAGATGGCTCAGTATAAGGAGACAGGCAAATGCAAATCACTTATTGTGACAGGCTGTCTGGCACAAAGATACAAGGATGAGATTTTTAAGGAAATCCCAGAGGTTGATGCCATACTTGGCACCAATTCATATGATACTATAGTTGAAGCTGTCCATGAGACACTTGAAAAACACAGATACAGCAATCTGCACACCTTAGAGGGCCTTCCCAGCATAAAGACAAAGCGTATTGTCACCACAGGAGGGCATTTCGCTTACCTTAAGATAGCAGAGGGGTGCAATAAAAACTGTACCTACTGTGTCATTCCATCTGTCAGAGGCCGTTACAGAAGTGTGCCGATGGAGGATTTGATTGAGCAGGCGAAGAGCCTTGTGGAGCAGGGAGCAAAAGAGCTTATACTTGTTGCCCAGGAGACCACACTTTACGGAGTGGATTTGTATGGTGAGAAGTCACTTCATAGGCTTTTGGATGAGCTCAATAAGATAAGCGGGCTGTGCTGGATAAGGATTATGTACTGCTATCCTGAGGAGATATACGATGAGCTTATAGAGTCCATGATAAAGGATGAGAAGGTATGCCATTATCTGGATATGCCAATCCAGCACTGCAATGACGATATTTTAAGGCGCATGGGCAGAAAAACAACAAAGGCTGAGCTTATGGAGCGTATCAGAATGCTGCGTGAGAGAATACCTGATATCACACTAAGGACCCCACTTATATGTGGCTTCCCGGGTGAGACAAAGGATAATCACGAGGAGCTTATGCAGTTTGTAAATGATATGGAGTTTGACCGTCTGGGAGCCTTTACGTATTCCCCGGAGGAGGGCACAAAGGCAGCTGCAATGCCTGATCAGATAGATGAGGATATAAAGGCTGACTGGCAGGCTGATGTCATGGAGCTTGAGGAAGAGGTCATTTTGATAAAAATGAGACACTAAAGGGTAAAGAATTATATGTTTTCATAGAGGGCAAGGTGGCTGATGAAAATGCTTATATCGGCCGTACATACAGAGATGCACCGAATGTTGACGGATATATATTCATCAACACTGATGAGACACTTATGACCGGTGATATATGCAAGGTTATGGTGACCGGTGCGTATGAATATGATTTGATAGGAGAACTTGTAAAGTGAATTTACCAAACAAACTTACAATCTTAAGAGTGATACTTATTCCGTTTTTTGTATTTTTCCTTATTTCACCGTTTTTTGACGGATACGGAAATTATATAGCGCTTGCGATATTTATCATTGCAAGTCTGACCGATATGGCTGACGGAAAAATTGCAAGAAAATACAATCTTGTTACAAATTTCGGCAAGTTTATGGATCCGCTTGCAGACAAGCTGCTTGTATGCTCTGCAATGATATGCCTTGTTGATTTAGAGCTTATCCCTGTATGGGTTGTGCTTATTATCATTGCAAGAGAGTTTATCATAAGCGGCTTCAGACTCGTTGCATCAGACAATGGAATTGTCATTGCAGCAAGCTACTGGGGAAAATTTAAGACAACCTTCCAGATGCTTATGGTTATTGTTATTATTTTTAATATCAATCTGCAGCTTGGCTGGTTAAATATCCTTGGAACAATCCTCATTTATGTGGCACTTGTGCTCACAGTTGTTTCGCTTATTGACTATATTGCAAAGAATAAGGACGTCTTAAAGGACCAAAAATAGACTATAACAGGGAGAAAAGTATGAGAATAATAGCAGGAACGGCGAGAAGCCTCCCTCTAAAGACTATCGAGGGAAAAGATACAAGACCGACTACTGACAAGACGAAGGAGACTCTTTTTAATGTCATGCAGTTTGATGTTCCCGGAGCATATTTTTTAGATCTGTTTGCGGGAAGCGGACAGATAGGACTTGAAGCGTTAAGCCGCGGTGCAGCCTATGCTGTATTTGTGGAAAATTCAAGAAAAGCTGCTTCATGCATCGAGGACAATATCCATTTTACAAAGTTTGATAAAGTCTCAAGGCTTATGATGACGGATGCTGTCACGGCAGTACGTACGCTTGAGGGCAAGTACAAATTTGATATCGTGTTTATGGACCCGCCATACAATAAGGAGCTTGAAAAGGAAGTGCTTATTACACTTTCGGACAGCGATATATTAAAGGATGATACACTTATCGTGGTTGAGGCTTCAAACGATACTGATTTTGATTATCTCACAGAGCTTGGCTATGAGATAGTCAAAGAAAAAATTTATAAGACAAACAAGCATGTTTTCATAAAGCGTGCATAGGAGATACAATATGAAGGTAGGAATTTATCCGGGAAGCTTTGATCCGGTGACATTTGGACACCTGGATATAATAGAGCGTTCAGCAAAAAATAGTTGACGAGCTGGTTGTCGGAGTACTCAATAATAGTGCAAAAAACTCGTTGTTTTCTTTGGAAGAACGTGTTAGTATGATAAAGGAAATGACAGCACACATACCAAACGTCAAGGTAGGGTGCTTCGAGGGACTTTTAGTTGATTACATGAAGAAAATCAATGCAACAATCATAATAAGAGGATTGCGTGCAGTGACAGATTTTGAGTATGAGCTGCAGATTGCACAGGCTAACGGAGTGCAGAATCCGGAAATAGAGACGGTTTTTCTCACCTCGAGCCTCAATTATTCATATTTAAGCTCTACAATTGTCAAGGAATTTGCATCATACGGAGGAGATATATCAAAGTTCGTACCTGAACAGTTCATTGATAGAATTTATGCCAAATACAATATTACCAGGTAAGGAGACAGTATTTATGAGCAGTAAGATGGAACAGATTATTGAGGAAATCGAAGAGTATATTGATGGCTGCAAGCCGTCACCTATTTCAAGAAACAAGATTCTTGTCAATCGTGAACAGTTAGAGGAGCTTCTTTCAGAGCTTCGTACAAAGACCCCTGAGGAGGTCAAGAGATATCAGAAGATTATCAGCAATAAGGAGGCTATCCTTGCTGATGCACAGGCGAAGGCTGATCAGATAATCGCGCAGGCTCAGATTCAGACAAATGAGCTTGTCAGCGAGCATCAGATTATGCAGCAGGCATATGCACAGGCGAATGAGGTAGTGCAGATTGCAACAAAGCAGGCACAGGAGATACTTGACAGTGCCACAAACGAAGCAAATAATCTCAGAATGAGTGCCATGGCATATACGGACAGCCAGCTCAAGAGCATTGAGGACATCTTAACAGGCTCTATTGAGACTTCAAAGGCCAGATATGACAGCCTTATAAGTTCACTGCAGCAGTTTGAGGATGTTGTTGCAGCAAACAGAGCAGAGCTTTTCCCACCGGAAGAGAATGGCGATGAAGCTGCAGGAGCAGAGTCGTCTGACAATGAGGCAACTTCAGATACATCTGATGATGATATAGAAATCACCAATATTTCCGATTCAGATGAGGATGCGAAATAGGATAATACATAACAGGCATGAGAGTATGCTCATGGCTGCCTTAAGCAGTATGTATCTGTAAAGCCTAAAGCCTGTATCCCGGAATATTGATTTGGTCTGGACCATGCATGATACACCGCCAAATGACAGAAGTGCAATGCACAGCACTATTGACAGGGTGCGTGGGATGCATAGACCGCAGACTATGCCGATACCGTTTGTGGTTTCAAAAAGGCACCTATTATGTCTGCCGACAGTGGCATGCTGCAGTCAGCCTTTTGGGCTATGGTCTGTGGGATACGTGAGACTATAGAGAACAATACAATATATCCACAGAGTTTTATAAGGGTTTCAAACCCTTTCATTATTCCGGCATCAACGATTTGCATGTTAAGCTTAAATCCTTGAGCCGGGATTTTTGTGTTAAGCTTCTGTTTTTGTTAATTGAAAGCATAGCTATCATTCCTATAGCAGATGGCAGATACAGTGACACAAGATAAATGCTGTAGTGGCTGCATATGTTAAGTTGCTCGGACAGTGCATAGGTAATGATAAAGGGAAGGCTGAAATGGTTTGCCAGTGCACTCAGTATTTCCCTGTGATTTTTATCTATGTATCCTTTGGAACAAAAATCTGCTGTGAGCTTTGCTCCTATCGGGAATCCAAATATTATGCCTATTATGTATGTAAAAAGCATGATATGCTTTTTGGGGAATGTTTTGCAGCACATTTGTTGAGATAATCAGGTTAGATAAAATCGTAAATATAAATAGAAGCGGAAATATCTGGTTGAACCATAGCATTATGCCAGCTTTAGCGCACGTACTTACCTGTGCCGGAAACAATATGTAATAAATACAAAATAGCAGTATAAAAGCGATAAACAGTAATTTTTTAAGTTTGTTTTTACTCATGTGACAGTATATGTGGAGAGAAATATCAATATGATTCGATTAGATAAATTTTTATCAGAGATGGGGCTTGGCACACGCTCTGAGGTAAAAAAAACTTATAAAGACCGGACAGATAGCCATAAATGGCGCGGTGACCGCAAAGCCTGAGACAAAGGTAGATACTGATGCCGACGAGGTATCAGTTAACGGCAGAATAATTAAGTATCAAAGGTATGAATATTACCTGTTTAATAAGCCCTCAGGCTGTGTTTCTGCGACCTGTGATAATGTGCATGATACAGTCATGGACTATATCACGGATGCTGTGCATGATGATCTGTTTCCTGTCGGAAGGCTTGATATAGACACGGAGGGGCTTTTACTTATCACAAATGATGGAGCACTTTCGCACGAGCTCTTAAGTCCTTCAAAGCACGTGGCAAAGACTTACTATGCACGTATCGATGGTGAGGTGACTTGTGATGATATCATCAGGTTTAAAGAGGGCATTGATATAGGCGAGGAAAGACCTACAAAGCCTGCGGAGCTTGTTATTAAAAAAAAAAAGTGGCAGCGTATCCGAGATTGAGCTTACGATAACAGAAGGAAAGTTTCATCAGGTCAAGCGGATGTTTGAGGCGCTTGGAAAGAGGGTAATCTATTTAAAGAGAATATCCATGGGACCGCTTAAGCTGCCTGATGACCTTAAAACAGGGGCTTACAGAGCTTTGACACAGGCTGAAACGGATATGCTTATGCAGATAAAATCCGGCAAATAAAATAATTTTTAATTATGAGGTATGATATGAGTAATGGTTTTTACCAATTTCAAAACAGGATATGATAGATGAGGGCATTGAGCAGCTTGATTTTGTGTATGTCTGCGGTGACGCATATGTGGATCATCCGTCCTTTGGACATGCAATAATTGCAAGGCTGCTGCAGGCACATGGCTATACGGTCGGCATCATTTCACAGCCCGACTGGAAGGATGATGAGTCTATATCCATACTCGGAGTGCCGCGCCTTGGCTTTTTGGTTTCGGCAGGTAATATGGACTCCATGGTAAACCATTATTCGGTTTCAAAGAAAAGAAGAGCAAAGGATTCATTTACACCGGGTGGCGTGATGGGAAAGAGACCTGATTATGCGACCGTTGTGTACTGTAACCTGATACGCCATACTTATAAAAAAATCCCTATCATAATAGGCGGCATCGAGGCGAGCCTTAGGCGCATGGCACATTATGATTACTGGTCAAATAAAGTCAAGCGCTCGATTCTTTTAGATTCTGGTGCGGATCTCATCTCATATGGCATGGGAGAAAGAAGCATCATCGAGATAGCGGATGCGCTTGCCAGTGGTATGGATGTAAAGGATATCACGTTTATAGATGGTACCGTGTTTAAGACAAAGGACAGGGATATCATATATGATGCGATTGAGCTTCCGGATTATGACGTTATAAAAGAGGACAAGAGGGAGTTTGCAAGAAGCTTTTTACATACAGTACTGCAATACTGATCCTTTCTGTGCAAAGAGGCTCGTAGAGCCATATGACAACTCTACGCTTGTGGTGCAGAATCCACCGCAAAAGCCACTATCGCAGGATGAGATGGATGAGGTCTATGCACTCCCTTATATGAGGACTTATCACCCAAGCTACGAGGAGGCAGGCGGAGTGCCTGCCATAAGCGAGGTGAAGTTTTCTCTTATCAGCAACAGAGGCTGCTTTGGAGGATGTAACTTCTGTGCACTGACCTTCCATCAGGGCAGGATAATCCAGACAAGAAGTCATGAGTCAATAATAGAAGAGGCAAAGCTTATCACGCAGGATAAGGACTTTAAGGGCTATATCCATGATGTTGGAGGCCCTACAGCCAATTTCAGGCAGCCGGCATGTAAAAAGCAGCTCACAAGGGGAGCGTGCCCTACAAAGCAGTGTCTGTTTCCTAAGCCGTGCAATAACCTGATAGTTGACCACAGCGACTATATACAGTTGCTTAGAGAGCTTCGTGCACTGCCAAAGGTGAAAAAAGTGTTTATCCGGTCAGGCATCCGGTTTGATTATCTGATGTATGACAAAGACAAGACGTTTCTTCGTGAGCTGTGTGAGTATCATGTCAGCGGACAGCTCAAGGTGGCTCCGGAGCATATCTCCAATGCTGTTTTGAGCAGGCTTGGAAAGCCGAGTGTAGAGGTATACAACAGCTTTGTGAAGGCATACAAGGATATGAATAAAAAGATAGGCAAGGAGCAGTATCTTGTGCCTTATCTCATGTCTTCACACCCGGGCTCAACGCTTAAGGAAGCGATAGAGCTTGCGGAGTATCTGCGCGATCTGGGATATATGCCTGAGCAGGTGCAGGATTTCTATCCGACACCGTCTACCATCTCTACATGCATGTACTATACAGGGCTTGACCCGGCAACACTTAAGCCGGTGTATGTCACAACTAACCCGCATGAAAAGGCCATGCAGAGAGCACTCATCCAGTACCGCAATCCAAAGAATTACGATCTCGTGCACGAGGCACTTGTGAAGGCCGGCAGGGAGGACTTAATCGGATTTGACAAAAAGTGCCTGATAAAGCCTAGGAAAATGCATGCTGATGGCGGCTGGGACAAAAAAACTTCTAAGTCTGATAAAAATTCAAACAGCAGCTATGGCAGCGGCAAGAATGCAGGTGTGAAGAAAACCACGAAAAATGTAACGGAACGAGGGAAAAACGGAAGCGGAAGTAACACCGCAGGCACAGCGCACAAAAAAAGGAAAACAATCAGAAACATCCACAAGAAGAAAAGATAGATAGTTAATAGCAGATATTTGATAATATACAAGATAAGACAATGAAAGAATTTAAAGCTGGTAAAAACGAGGCAGGCCAGAGGCTTGACAAATACCTTAAAAAGATACTTCCAAACGCATCCATGGGCTTTATTTACAAGATGCTCAGGAAGAAGAACATAAAACTGAATGATAAGAAAGCGTCAGGCACAGAAATTGTGTCAGTTGACGACAAAATCAAGATTTTTCTGTCAGATGATACATTTGCTAAGTTTTCCGTCAATGAGGACAGTCTGATGAAGAATTTCAAGGCACTTGGTGCACTAAAGCCTGATGGACTAGGTGTGGTATACGAGGATGATGATATACTGGCTGCAAACAAGCCAGTTAATATGTTGTCGCAGAAATCAAAGGAGACTGATATTTCTGCGAACGAAAGGCTTATCGGATACCTGATAAAAAGAGGGAAAGCTTGATTTTGACACATATAAGAGCTTTAAGCCATCGGTGTGCAACCGCCTGGACAGAAATACATCGGGGCTGATTCTGATGGGTAAATCGCTTCATGGACTGCAGTACCTGTCACAGGTGCTTAAGGACAGAACCGCAGAAAAGTATTATATGGCGCTTGTTGCAGGAGAGGTTGATGAGCCTATGACCATAGAGGGCTTTCTGACAAAGGATGAGGCTGTAAATAAGGTGCAGATAACCAAGGAACCCATAAGTGATGAATCACTGCCAATAAAGACTGCCTACAGGCCTCTTAAGACAATTGAGATGAGTGCTTCGTGCCATAAAGCAACGCTTCTTGAGGTGCATCTCATTACAGGAAGAAGCCATCAGATCAGGGCACATCTGTCATCAATTGGTCATCCGATCATAGGTGATATGAAGTATGGTGATAAAAGGATTAATGCTTTTTACAAAGAAAATTATCATGTGACCAGCCAGCTTTTGCATGCGCACCATGTGATTTTGCCTGATGGAAGATATATAGAGGCAGCTTTGCCTGACATATGGAGCAGGGTGGGGCTTTAATCCCGTCATTATTTACTTTACATCGCATAGCTTACAGTATTAAGGAAGATAGAAACGATATGGCAACCTGGAATTCAAGAGGCTTAAGAGGCTCGACCTTAGAGGACATGATAAACAAGACAAATGAAAAATACAGGGAGAACGGCCTGGCTCTCATACAAAAGATTCCCACTCCGATTACACCTATAAAGATGGAGCCGGAAACCAGACACATTACACTGGCTTATTTCGAGCAGAAGAGTACGGTTGACTATATTGGCGCTGTACAGGGAATCCCGGTATGCTTTGATGCAAAAGAATGTAATACCGACACGTTTCCCCTTGCCAATATACATGAGCATCAGGTAGAGTTTATGAGATGCTTTGAAAAACAGGATGGTGTTGCATTTATCCTTATATCGTACACACACAGGAACGAATACTATTATCTCACGTTTAAAAAGCTGACGGAATTCTGGGATAGAGCTGCAGAAGGCGGCAGAAAGAGCTTCCGCTATGAGGAGCTTGAGCCGGCATTTTTCCTCCCGGAGGTGCCCGGAATACTTGTGCCGTATCTGAACGCACTTCAGCTTGACTTAAATTGCAGGGCTTGACAGTATTACTATCGTATGGTAGCATATTACCACGATAACACTTTACTACATGAAAGCGAGATTTTACAGATTATGGAAAATCAATTATTACACACTCCGGACGGAGTAAGAGACATATATAACGGAGAATGCAAAAAAGCTGTATTTGCAGGATAAGCTGCATCGTACACTTTTAAAATACGGATATCATGATATCATGACACCTACGTTTGAGTTTTTTAATATTTTTGGAAGCGACGTCGGAACAACCCCTTCAAAGGATTTATACAAGTTTTTTTTTTGACAAGGAGGGCAATACGCTTGTCCTTCGTCCTGATTTCACACCTTCTATTGCAAGAAGTGCGGCTAAGTACTATATAGAGGACGATATGCCTGTCAAGCTGTGTTATCTTGGTAATACTTTTATCAATTCATCGGATTATCAGGGCAGGCTCAAGGAAAGCACACAGTGCGGTGCAGAGCTGATAGGTGATGGCTCTATCTCTGCAGATGCCGAGATACTTTCGATGACAGTTGAGTCGATGCTTGAGAGCGGACTTAAGAATTTCCAGATTTCAGTCGGACATTCGCAGTTCTTTTTACGGTCTCACAAAGGCAGCAGGGTTGTCAGGGGAGCAGGAGGAAAACCTAAGAGAGCTCATAGCAAATAAGAATTTCTTCGGTGTGGAGGAGTTTGTTGACAGTCTTTCAATGAACGACAAGCTAAGGAAGCTGTTTGGACTATTAGACAATTTCGATTTACAGGATGAGCAGCTTATGGAGGCTTTAAAGCTTGCGAAGGGATATGATGAGATATTATCATCTATTGATACTCTGCTTAAGCTTAGAGAATATTTAAAGGCATACGGCATCGAGAAATATATTTCGTATGAGCTTGGACTTATCAGTGACTACACATATTATACTGGTATCATTTTCCAGGGCTACACATATGGTACAGGAGAGCCTATTGTAAAGGGAGGCCGTTATGACAAGCTGCTTTCACACTTTGGAAAGGACGCTGCGGCAATCGGCTTTGCAATTGTTGTGGATCAGCTCATGGCAGCATTAAGCCGTCAGGATATTGATGTGCCTGTCATTGAGAATTCATCACTTATAGTATTAGGAGGCTGCATACCATGCGGCAATCAAGCGCTCTATGGAGCTTCGAAGAGATGGGGTAAATACACAGATGGTGCTTAAGGACAAAAATAAAACGAAAGAGGACTATGCTTCATATGCGGTAGACAACCGTATAAACAGAGTAGAGTTTATAGAGGAATAAAAGATGAGTGATGACAGATATTTAACCTTTGCTCTGGGAAAGGGCAGACTTGCCAAAAAGACACTGCAGCTTTTTGAGCAGATAGGCATCACCTGTGAGGAGATGAAGGATCCGGATACCAGAAAGCTGATTTTCGTAAATGAGGAGCTTAAGCTTAGATTTTTTTCCTGGCAAAGGGACCTGATGTGCCTACTTACGTGGAGTATGGCGCTGCCGATATCGGTGTGGTAGGAAAGGATACCATCCTCGAGGAGGGCAGAAATATATACGAGGTGCTTGATTTAGGCTTTGGAAAATGCCGCATGTGCATATGCGGACCGGAGAGCGCAAGGGAGCTTTGCAGCATCATGAGCAGATAAGAGTTGCCACCAAGTATCCTCATATCGCAAAGGATTATTTCTACAATAAAAAGCATCAGACGGTAGAGATTATAAAGCTAAACGGCTCAATAGAGCTTGCTCCGATTGTTGGACTTTCAGAGGTGATTTGTGATATAGTAGAGACCGGAACTACACTTAAGGAGAACGGACTTACCGTGCTTGAGGAGGTCTGTCCGCTGTCTGCGAGGGTTGTGGTAAACCAGGTCAGCATGAAGATGGACAATGAGCGTATCACAAAGCTGATAAGTGATTTGAAGACTGTTATCAAATAGCGTATAATTTATATCAATACATGATTTTAGACGGAGGCTGTAATGAGAACTTTAAAACTTACAAAGGATTCACAGAAGAACATATTGGAGAGCCTGCTTAAGAGAAGCCCTAACAACTATACAGAGTATGAGAGCACGGTAAATGAGATTATAAACAATGTAAAGGAAAACCGTGACAAGGCTGTTTTGAATACACAAAGAAATTTGATAAAGCGGATGTGGATGCATCAAATATCCGTGTCACAGAGGAAGAAATAAAGGAAGCATATGAGCTGGTTGATGAGAAGCTTCTTGCCGTTATAAAAAAGGCTCTTGTAAATATCAGAAAATATCATGAGAAGCAGCTGCAGAACTCATGGTTTACAACAGAGGACGGCATCATTTTAGGACAGAAGGTTACACCTATAGCAAAGGCAGGAGTATATGTGCCGGGAGGAAAGGCTGTCTATCCTTCATCTGTGCTGATGAACGTGCTTCCTGCAAAGGTAGCAGGCGTTGAAAAGATAGTTATGTGTACACCATGTGGAGCTGACGGCAAGGTATATCCTTCCACACTTGTAGCCGCAAACGAGGCTGGAGTAGATGAAATCTACAAGGTAGGCGGTGCACAGGCTATCGCTGCAATGGCATTTGGTACAGAGAGTGTGCCAAAGGTAGATAAGATTGTTGGACCGGGAAATATCTTTGTTGCCCTTGCCAAAAAGGCTGTGTTTGGATATGTCAGCATTGATTCAATCGCAGGTCCCAGCGAGATTTTGGTGCTTGCAGATGAGACTGCAAATCCACGCTATGTGGCAGCAGATTTACTTTCACAGGCCGAGCATGATGAGATGGCATCAGCTATCTTGATCACAACAAGTGAGGAGCTTGCAAAGAAAGTATCAGAGGAAGTTGATAAGTTTGTTGAGGTCCTCTCAAGAAAAGAAATCATCGAGAAATCTCTTGAAAACTACGGATATATACTTGTTGCAGAGGATATGGATGAGGCAATTGATGCAGTAAACGATATCGCTTCAGAGCATATGGAGATTGTCACAAGAGATCCTTTCTCAGTCATGACAAAAATCAAAAATGCAGGAGCAATCTTTATCGGAGAGTACTCATCAGAGCCTTTGGGAGACTATTTTGCAGGACCAAACCATGTTCTGCCTACAAACGGAACAGCAAAATTCTTCTCAGCCTTATCTGTAGATGACTTTATCAAAAAGTCAAGCATCATCTCATATTCAAGAGAAGCACTTGAGAGAATACATACAGATATTGAGCAGTTTGCAGAGTGTGAGAAGCTTACGGCACATGCAAATTCAATCAAGGTTAGATTTGAGGATTAGTCAAAGGAGTAAGAAATGGCAGATAGATGCGCTAAGCTTAGCAGAAAAACAAAAGAGACTGATATTTCGGTCGGTTTAAATATAGACGGAACCGGAAAATCAAATATAGACACAGGCATAGGTTTCTTTAACCATATGCTGGAGGGCTTTTCAAAGCATGGTTTTTTTTGACCTCGATATGACATGCGACGGTGACTTAAATGTGGACTGTCATCATACTATAGAGGACTGCGGCATAGTGCTTGGTAATGCTATAGCACAGGCTGTCGGAGACAAAAAGGGCATAAAGAGATTTGGAAGCTTTATTTTACCGATGGATGAGGTGCTTGTACTATGTGCCATTGATTTATCAGGCAGACCGTACCTGCAGTTTGACGGTGAGTTTACCTGTGAGAGAGTCGGAGATATGGATACAGAGATGGTGAGAGAGTTTTTCTATGCCGTTTCTTACTCTGCTGCGATGAACCTGCATATAAAGGTTTTGACACCGGGAAATAATCATCATATGATAGAAGCTATGTTTAAGGCATTTGCCAAGGCGCTTGACGATGCCTGCACCTATGATAGCAGAATAAAGGACGTGATGTCCACGAAAGGAAGTTTGTAATTTGACTGGTTTTAAGAACATCGTTGCTACACTGTATTTAAAAACGGCCAGGCCGTGAAATCAGCGTCTGATATGACAGTTATGGGCGACGTCTACAATCTGTGTCAGCTCTACAATGACAGTGGCATAGACAAGATTATTATTTTTGATCTTTCAACTGATGATGATGAGCATGAGAAAAACATACATACGATAGAAAATATAAACAGAAATATCGACATAAAGGTGTGCGCAGGAGGCAATATCAACCGCATAGAGGACGTGAAAAAGCTACTGTATGCAGGTTGTTTGCAGGTCATCTTCAATGCCACAAAGGATTCAAGCCTTGAGCTTGCAAATGTTGCGAGCGAGAAGTTTGGCAAGGATAAAATCCTTTTGTCAATCAGCAATGTAGACTATATTTTCAAGCATCAGGAGGAGATAGAGGATACCTTTCATGAGCTTTTGGTCTTGAATATAGATATAATAGATGCGCTTGAGAATCTCACATCCACACCGTATGTGGTCTATATGCCACAGTTTGACATGGATAAAATAATTGATGTCATGAAGCGTGAAACACTAAGAGGCATTGCAGGAGAGTTTATCAATGATCCTGAAAATGATATCATGGCGTTAAAGACAAAGCTTTCTGACGGAGGAATACTTGTTGACAATTTTACTCCCGACTTAAAATGGTCTGATTTAAAGCTTAATTCTGACGGCATGGTGCCTGTCATAGTGCAGGATTACCGCAATGAGCAGGTGCTCATGCTTGCCTATATGAATGAGGAGGCCTTCAATGTCACGATAAACAGCGGCCGCATGACCTACTGGAGCAGAAGCCGCAATGAGCTGTGGACCAAAGGACTTACATCAGGACATTTACAGTACGTAAAGTCTTTGACAGCGGACTGTGATTATGATACTATCCTTGCGAAGGTTTCGCAGGTGGGAGCTGCATGTCACACAGGTAACAGGACCTGCTTTTTTCAATAATATCGTGAAAAAGGAGTATGTGGAGAAGAATCCACTTACAGTGCTTGAATCAGTCTATGCGGTGATAGTTGACCGTATGAAGAATCCAAAGGAGGACTCGTACACCAATGCTGTCATGGAAAAGGGCATAGATGAGATATTAAAAAGCTCGGACACGAGTGCACTGAGATTATTCTGGCAGCCAAAAATCCGGACAGTGATGATTTGAAGTTTGAGATATCGGACTTTATGTACCACTGCATGATTCTTATGGCTCAGAAAAATATCACATGGGCAGAAATCGCAGGGGAGCTGGCACAGCGATAGCCTTAAAACACAATAATTATTTAGAGGAAATTATATGAGAAAACTAGCTTTAAGTGATGAGATACTTATGAAGGTAGACAAACCGGCTAGATATATCGGGAATGAGTTCAACTCAGTAATGAAAGACACATCGCAGGTAAATATACGTTTTGCGATGTGTTTTCCTGATGTTTATGAGATTGGTATGTCACATCTGGGAATCCAGATATTATATGATATGTTCAACCGCATGGATGACGTGTGGTGCGAGAGAGTTTATTCTCCGTGGCCTGATCTGCATGAAATCATGAAGCAGGAGAATATACCGCTTTTCGGACTTGAGTCGCAGGAGCCTATAAAAGACTTTGATTTTGTAGCCATGACGTTGCAGTACGAGATGTGCTACACAAATATTTTGCAGATACTTGACCTCGCACAGATACCGCTTCGTTCAAGGGATAGAGCGGAAGGCTGCCCTATTGATTGCAGGCGGTCCTTGTACTTACAATCCGGAGCCGATTGCAGATTTCTTTGATATATTTTATATCGGAGAGGGCGAGACTCAGTACGGCAATCTCTTTGAGCTTTATAAGAAGGCAAAGGCTGATGGTCTTTCAAGGGAAGAGTTTTTACATGAGGCTGCAAAGATTGAGGGTCTTTATGTACCTGCTTTGTATGAGGTGGAGTACAATGAGGATGGAACAATCTGCTGTATGAAGCCTAAGTATGATGATATTCCTGTAAAGATAAAAAACAGGTGCAGGTAGATTTGACTAACTCAACCTACCCCGAGGCACCGGTTGTGCCTTTTATCAAGGCTACGCAGGATAGAATGGTGCTTGAAATACAGCGTGGATGTATAAGAGGCTGTCGTTTCTGTCAGGCCGGTATGATTTACCGCCCAAACCGTGAGAAAAAGGTTGACCACTTAAAGGACGTTGCAGCGGCTCTTATCAAAAATACAGGGCACGACGAGATTTCTTTAAGCTCCTTAAGCTCATCCGACTACAAGGAGCTTGACGAACTCATCACATTTTTGCTTGATATCTGCAAGGAAAAGAAGATAAATATCTCCCTGCCTTCACTTAGAATTGATGCGTTTTCGCTCGATATCATGCAGAATGTGCAGGATGTGAAAAAAAGCAGTCTGACCTTTGCACCTGAGGCCGGTACACAGCGCCTTAGAAATGTCATTAATAAGGGCCTTACCGTGGATGATATCATGAACGGCTCAAAACAGGCCTTTGAGGGCGGCTGGAACAAGGTGAAGTTTTATTTCATGCTCGGTCTGCCTACAGAGACAGAGGAAGATATGAGGGGCATTCCTGAGCTTGCAAACGATGTGGCGGCATTGTACTATGATACCGTTCCAAAGGAAAAGAGAGCCGGAAAATGCCAGATTACGATAAGTACATCATTTTTCGTGCCAAAGCCTTTTACACCATTCCAGTGGGCGAGAATGTATGAGCCATCTGAGTATCTGGGCAGGGCCAAAATAGTAAATGATCATGTAAAAGGAGCAGCTCAACAGAAAGAGCATCAGATACAACTGGCATGAGGCATATGTCACTGTGATAGAGGGCATACTTGCAAGAGGCGACAGAAGGCTTTGCGATGCGATAGTAAAGGTATACGAAAAGGGCGGATATTATGATGCCTGGACAGAGTATTTTGACTATGACAGATGGATTGATTCGATAAAGGAATGCGGACTGGATCCGGATTTCTACACGATGAGAGAAAGGCCTTTAGATGAAGTATTCCCATGGGATTTTATCGATATAGGTGTGACAAAGCAGTTTATGATAAGAGAGTGGGAGACAGCCCATAAGGAGACAGTCACTCCTAACTGCCGCATGAGGTGTTCTGCCTGCGGTGCAAAGAGCTATGGAGGAGGTGTCTGCTATGAAAATTAGAGTGAAGTTTAAAAAATGGGGCTGCATGAAGTTTATAGGACATCTCGATATGATGAGATACTTCCAGAAGGCGGTCAGAAGGGCAGATATTGATATCCGCTATTCAGAGGGGTATTCTGCTCACCAGATTATGTCGTTTGCGGCTCCGCTTGGAGTGGGCATCACAAGTGATGGTGAGTACTTTGACATAGATGTAAATACAACAGAATCTACAGAAAAAAGCATACAAGCTTTAAATGCCCAGATGGTGGACGGAGTAGAGGTGACAGGCTATGTGCTTCTGCCGGATGATGCAAAGAAGGCTATGTCGCTTGTTGCGGCTGCAGACTATGTACTTAGCTTCAAGGAGGGCTATGAGAGCCCATACACCATAGAGGAGTGGAAGGAAGCGATAGATAAGCACTTTTTTGACGAGCCATCCTTTGTTGTGATGAAAAAAGACTAAAAAGAGTGAGAGAGAGGTAGATATAAAGCCTCTTGTATACAAGCTTACAGTCATGGAAAATAACAAAAAGCCTGAGTTTTTCATGCAGGTATCAACAGGAAGCATTGACAATATAAAGCCTGAGTTTGTGCTTCAGGCCATATACGAAAAGTGCGGCCTTGCTTATGATCCGCTTGCCATACAAATCCACAGGCAGGAAGTGTATGCAAGAAAAGACGATGGAACACTCATTTGTCTGCTTGACATGGGAGAAGAAATCTCATAATGAACAGAATTATTCTGACTAAAACAGTAAAAAATAATAATACATACACAGTGTATGCACTGATGGATGAAAACGGAAATTATAAGGATTTCCAGCTCCTTCCCGAGAAGGATACGATAATAAACAATATATACGCGGCAAGGGTAAATAAGATACTGCCGGGCATAAATGCGGCATTTGTGACCATTGCGCAGAATAAAAGCTGTTATCTGTCGCTAAATGATGCAAAAAATCCTGTATACACAAACAAAAAATCAAAAAAAAAGAAGGATTGTGTGAGGGCGATGAGATACTTGTGCAGGTCATAAAGGATGCGCTAAAGACAAAGGATCCTGTGGTCACAACAAAGCTTTCTATATCGGAAGCAATGTGATTCTCACCAATTTTGATACACAGATAGGTGTTTCATCGAAGCTGGATAAGGAAAGGGCGGCTCTTTTACGTAAGGCTGTGCTTTTAAGTTGTGCAGACCACGAAAAAGAGGGCTATGGCATCATAGTCAGAACCAATGCCAAAAATGTGGAGGATAAAGCTGTTTCGCAAGATGCGTATTCTGTAGCACAGAAATACAATCAGATAATAAAAAAGGCACCGCATCAGGCGCTCTATTCATGCGTATAGCATGGGATGAGCGACTATCTGCTTTTAATGAAGACACTTGATTTTGCCACGGTGGAGTGGATAAAGACTGACTGCGATGACATATATGACAGTCTTCTTACAGAGTACGGCATATATGACCATGCTCCTGAAAAGATAATGAGATATGACGATTCAGCTATCAGCCTGTCAACACTCTATGGCATAAGAGGGCTGATTGATAATCTGACCTCGCGCAGGGTATGGCTTGACTGTGGTGGCAACATCATAATAGAACAGCTTGAGACACTTACCTTTATAGATGTAAACAGTGCAAAGAATATATCGTCGGGGAGCTATAGTATATTAAAGACCAATATGGAGGCCGCAAAGGAGATAGCCAGGCAGCTTAGGCTCAGAAATATCTCCGGCATGATAATAATTGATTTCATCAATATGAAGTCTGAGGCATCAAAGGATACGCTTATTGAAGCGCTCAAACGGTATATAAAGGACGATAATACAGTCTGTACCTTTGTGGATATCACGAAACTTGGACTGGTGGAGCTGACCAGAAAAAAGGTCCACAAATCTCTTAAACAAATTTTAGAAAAAACACTTGACGAATAGATAGCTCTATGCTAATATACTGGAGTATGCCGCACAGTGAGGTATAAGTTTGCGACTTTCGCAACACCGTAACTGGCGAGTAATGATAAATAGGAGGTGCCATATGTACGCAATTATAGCAACAGGTGGTAAGCAGTACAAAGTATCTGAAGGCGATATCATTACCATTGAAAAGCTTGGCGTTGAAGCTGGTGAGAAGGTTACTTTTGATCAGGTTTTAGTTGTAGGCGGAGATGATCTCAAGGTTGGAGATCCAACAGTTGAAGGTGCAACAGTTGAGGCTTCTGTCATCAAAGAAGGCAGAGCAAAGAAAGTAATCGTTTACAAGTACAAGAGAAAAACCGGTTATCACAAAAGAAGAACGGACACAGACAGTCGTTCACCCAGGTTAAGATTGAAAAAATTAACGGATAATGATAGCTATAACCGTTTATCAGAATTCAAAAGGACATAAGATAGGCTTTAAGTCAAAGGGACATGCAGGTTTTGCAGATTCCGGTTATGATATAATCTGTGCCGGGGTTTCAGCGCTGGTGATCAACTTCATCAATTCTGCTGAAGAGCTGTGTCATGCTGAGTACAGCCTTGATACAGACGAAGAGACAGGTATGATTGACTACAGACTTGACAAGCCGGCGACAGGTGATGTTGCACTGCTTATGGATTCCATGATTCTGGGACTAAAAGGAATACAAAGAGACTATGGGAATGAGTACATCATTCTAGACTTCAAGGAGGTGTAAGACATGTTGAATATGAACCTTCAGTTTTTTGCTCATAAAAAGGGAGTTGGTTCTACAAAGAACGGACGTGACTCTGAGTCTAAGAGATTAGGCGCTAAGAGAGCAGACGGACAATTCGTAAAAGCTGGTAATATTCTTTACAGACAGCGTGGTACAAAGATTCACCCTGGTACAAACGTTGGTATCGGTGGAGATGATACATTATATGCTAAGGTTGATGGCGTATTAAGATTTGAGAGAGTTGGAAGAGATAAGAAACAGGCTTCCGTATATCCAGTAGTGAACGAATAAGATTTAAACCCCGACTTTTACTAGCCGGGGTTTTTATGTTGTAAATTAGCAGGAATATTGATTTATTTTATTATTACTGTGTCTTATATAGATATAGCATAGTAATGATTTGTCATAAATACTGAGTGTTTTATGCAGACATTCAGCATGAGGTGGAAAATTATGTTTGCAGATCGTGCAAAAATTATCATAAAATCAGGAAAAGGCGGAGATGGTCATGTATCATTCCGCCGTGAAAAATACGTGCCGAACGGTGGTCCGGACGGCGGTGACGGTGGAAAGGGCGGAGACGTTATATTCCTCGTGGATAAGGGAATCAACACCCTGACAGATTATCGTCACAGAAGAAAGTTTGCAGCAGAGCCCGGACAGGAGGGTGGCAAAAAGAACTGCCACGGAAAGAATGGTGAGGATCTTATACTTAAGGTGCCGGAGGGTACACTCATAAAGGATGCAGCAAGCGGAAAGGTCATAGCAGATATGTCCGGTGACAATACAAGGCAGGTTATCCTGCGCGGAGGAAAAGGCGGTCAGGGCAACCAGCACTATGCCACATCCACCATGCAGGCTCCTAAATATGCACAGCCGGGACAGGATGCAATAGAAATTGAGGTACAGCTTGAGCTAAAGGTAATAGCGGATGTAGGGCTTGTAGGCTTTCCAAACGTAGGAAAATCAACACTTCTGTCACGAGTTACCAATGCACAGCCAAAGATTGCCAACTATCATTTCACCACATTACAGCCAAATCTTGGTGTGGTTGATATGGATGAGGGCTTTGGTTTCGTAATCGCTGATATCCCGGGACTTATCGAGGGAGCATCAGAGGGCATAGGACTCGGTCATGAGTTTTTGCGTCATATAGAGCGTACCAAGGTCATGATACACATGGTTGATGCGGCCGGTACTGAAGGCCGTGATCCGGTTGCTGACATCAAGGCGATAAACAAGGAGCTTGAAGCATACAATCCACAGCTTCTCAAAAAGCCACAGGTCATTGCAGCCAACAAAATAGATGCCATAGCAGGAGACGAAAATGAGGTGATTTCAGCCTTAAGAGCTGAATTCGAGCCACAGGGCATAAAGGTATTCCCGATATCCGCAGTAAGCGGTAGGCCTTAAGGAGCTTTTTTGTACGAGGTGAAGAACCTGCTTGCAAATTGTCCTAAAGAGGTTACTGTATATGAGCCGGAGATTGATCCTGCACTTTCATTCTTTAAGGATGAGCCGTACGCGGTTGAGGTGGCAGCCGATGGTGCATATGAGATATCAGGTCCAAAGATTGAGAAAATGCTCGGATATACAAATATGGACTCGGAGAAGGGCTTTGCCTTCTTCCAGAGATTCTTGCGTGAGCAGGGTATCATCAAGGAGCTTGAAAATATGGGCATCGAGGATGGAGATACTGTCCGCATGTATGATTTCGAGTTTGATTATTACAAGTAAGGAGAAAGAGTATATATGAATTTATCAAGTAAACAGCGTGCATATTTAAGCAGCCTTGCAAGCACAATTAACCCTATTTTCAATATTGGAAAGGCATCGCTTACTCCGGAAATCATCGAGGCTCTTGATGCAGCACTTGAAAAGAGGGAGCTGATCAAGGTTGCAGTTCTTAAAAACTGCATAGATGATCCAAGAGAGATTGCAAGTGTAATCGGTGAGAGAACACACTCTGCAGTGGTTAAGGTAATAGGCAAAAAAAATGATTTTTTACCGTCCTGCAAAGAAAAATCCAAAGATTAAGCTTCCGGAATAAGCCATGAAAACAGGGATTTTTGGTGGGGCATTTGACCCGATACACAAAGGTCATATATACATGGCACAAAAAGGCGATGGAAGAGTATTCTCTTGACAGGATTCTGCTTGTTCCGTCAGGTCACTCGCCGAACAAGACTGAGAATGCAATGACAGCATTTAGCCACCGGTACAATATGTGTAAGCTGGCATCAGAAGCAGTGCCCGGTATTGAGGTGTCTGATATTGAGATAAAGGATGAGTCCACCAGCTATACGTATGTGACACTCCAAAAGCTAAAGGCGCTTTATCCGGAGGATGAACTGTATTTCATCATGGGTGGAGATTCGCTCGATTATTTTGAGTCATGGATGAAGCCTGAGATAATAGCCCAAACAGCAATAATCCTTGTTATGGTGAGGAAAAATTTTCCAAAGCAGCAGATGGAAGAAAAGATTGCACATATCAAAAAACAGTTTTGGGCAGATATAAGACTTTTAAAGTGTGACAGGATGGATGTGTCGTCTACCCAGGTCAGAAAACTGCTGCGTGCCAAGTCGCAGGCAGACGGGTATAGGAGTCCTAAAGGAGCGGAAATGTTTCTGGATGCTGCAGTTATGTCATATATACAGGCTAATAATTTATACAGGTGATAGAGTATGGAAGTAAAAGAAATAAAGAAAAAGCTAAAGAAGAGCCTTGATAAACAAAGGTATCAGCATACACTCGGAGTGATGTATACTGCCGGCTGTCTTGCCATGGCAAACGGCTATTCCATAGAAAAGGCAATGCTTGCAGGCCTGCTTCATGACTGTGCCAAGTGTCTTTCGACTGAAAAGAAAATCGGACTCTGTGTAAAGAAAAATATAGACATAACAGAGGTAGAGATATCAAACCCGGGTCTGTTACATGCAAAGGCAGGCATGGTGCTGGCTGAGGAAGAGTATGGCATTAAGGATGCGCAGATACTGCATGCCATAAGAGTGCATACTACAGGAGAAGCAGATATGGGGCTCCTTGACAAAATACTCTTTGTGGCAGATTATATTGAGCCAAACAGATGTGAAGCACCGAGGCTTGAAGAGATAAGAAAGCTTGCTTTTTGTGATCTCAACAGGACTGTCGCAGAGATATTGTATGATACAATCAATTTCCTTAACACAAAGAGTGGGGCAATAGATCCGACTACCCAGATTACTTACAATTATTATGCTAAATACAGAGACAACAGGGAGGAATAACTGCTATGCAGACAATTGATTTAGTTAAAAAAGATAGTGGAAGCACTTGAAGACAAAAAAGGCAGAGGATATCACAGTTCTCGACATAGGAGAGGTTTCTTCTATAGCAGACTACTTTATCATTGCAAACGGAAATAATGCAAATCAGCTCACAGCCATGGAGGATGCTGTGGATGAGGCTATGTATACAAACGGAGTTCATCAGAAGCAGGTAGAGGGAACAGGCAACTCTACATGGATTCTCATGGACTATCAGGATATTATCGTGCATCTGTTCCCTAAAGAAGACAGACAGTTCTATGATCTCGACAGAATATGGAGAGATGGAAAAGTGGTGGATGTACATTCACTGTAGTATTTATTCTATGATTAAGGAATTATAAATCGAAACCGGTAATTTAAAATATCGCACCCATATGCCGAGCTGTTTAGCTTAGCATATGGGTGCGATATTTTGCAATAAATATTAGAAGAAACGAAATACTCCAAACACTTTGCCGAGTATTTCACAGTCCGGAACTATGATTGGGTCCATTGTGTCGTTCTCCGGCTGAAGACGTATGTGACCATTCTCTTTGTAGAAAGTCTTTACAGTGGCAGAATCATCTATAAGTGCTACAACCATATCTCCGTTTGAAGCATCGCTCTGCTGCTCGACGAGGATATTATCACCGTCGAAGATACCGGCATTAATCATGCTCTCGCCCTTGACTTTAAGCATAAATGACTGCTTATTTGGCATATATTCATCAGGAAGCGGGAAAATAGGTTTCGATATTTTCCACTGCAAGTATCGGCTCACCTGCAGCTACACGACCGACCAAAGGGACATTAACCATCTCGCGACGTTGTAACCCAAAGCTGTCATCTATAATTTCTATAGCCCTGTTTTTGGCAGGATCTCTTCTTATGTAGCCCTTTCGCTCCAGTGTCTCGAGATGAGCATGGACGCTGGATGTGGACTTTAAATGTACACCTTCGCAGATATCGCGCACTGATGGCGGATAGCCCCTGTTTAAAATCTCACTCTTGATAAACTCCAGTATCTCTTTCTGCTTGTCTGAAATCTTTTCTAATGCCATAGGTAAATCCTCCGTCTGAATATTAAAATAATATAATGATATGGGGCAAAAGGAATTTTGCGCCCCATGAATGATTGTAAAAATAAAAATTATATCTTAGAAAAAGTATATCATAAAACCAAAGCAAACGCAAACATATATTCCGAAATTTTGTTCGCTTTTCTATTGACAAACGATTGTTCGAGATGTATTATGTAACCACAATAACAACAAACACATGTTCGGAAATACAAGAGGTGGTTTTATGAGAGGAAATACTTTATCAGGTAGAAGAAAAATGTTTGGATGGACTGCTGTTGCATTTATAGCAGCTGTCATTATATTGTGTGGCACTATTCATATTTTTGCCAGTTCTGGTGACAGCAGGCCTTATAACAAGTATTATACCAGCGTCAGGGTTGAGGAGGGCGACACTGTCTGGAGCATTGCCGATAGATATATTGCCGACAGTCAGGTGAGCAAAAGAGATTATGTAGATGAAATTTGCAGGCTCAATAGTCTTACAGATGGCAATGTCCGCAGTGGCGATTATATAGTTGTTTCATATTATTCTCAATATAAAGTAACGTTTTCTTGCTAAAATTTCCTGTTTCTTATATAATATAGGTTAATTGCAGCGGATTTTGGTTATAGTATCTATAGCTTATCCGTTTTTGAAACAGGAGATTGGATATTTATGTTAAAACTATTTTTTGTTATATTTGCAAATTTTCATAGAGCGCCGTATATTGTTCCCAAAATGAGATACATGGCTGATCATCCGCAGAAATATTCAGAAGCGGAGAGATATGATATGATGCGGCACTGTATAGATTTAATGAATAAATCGGGAAAAATTACAACAGAAGCATATGGTCTTGAGAATCTTCCTGAAACAGGTGGCTATATCATGTATCCCAACCATCAGGGAAAGTATGATTTACTGGGGATTATTACTACACATGACAAGGTACTGTCGTTTGTTATGGATAAGCAGAAGTCGCATACAATGCTTGTCAGGGAATTTGTGGATCTGGTTCAGGCAAAGCGTTTAGAGAAAGATAATCCAAGGCAGGGGCTTACTATAATCAATGAGGTAGCTAAGGATGTGAAAAACGGCAAGAGATATGTCTTGTTTCCGGAGGGTGGCTATAAGTTCAATAATAAGAATAAAGTGCAGGATTTTAAAGCAGGTAGCTTTAAGATTGCATTGAAATCACATGTTCCTATTATTCCGATAGCTCTTATAGATTCATATAAGGTGTTCAACAGCTTTCATTTCGGCCCTGTTACAACGCAGGTTCACTATTTAAAGCCTATTGAGTATGATGAGTACAAGGACATGAAGACGAAGGATATAGCTGCACTGGTCAAGGAGCGTATAGAGGAGAAAATCAAAGAAATACTTGGTTAGAGTCAACTTTGATTATTATATAGTATTATTATGAAAGACAAAGCTTATTACGAAGACGTAAATATAAAAAATGAATTAAAGCTCAGAGATATGATACAGAAGCTTCCGAAGTTCTGTATGGATTTTTTTTATCGGAATAGATGCGGATAAGTCATCAAGAACCAAGATAGCGTATGCATATGATCTACAGACATTTTTCGAGTACATGAAGAGTGCCAATCCATCGCTTAAGAAATATGATATAAGGGACTACCCTATATCTCTGTTAGATCAGATCAGTCCTTCAGATATTGAGGAATATCTGTTTTATCTAAAGTATTATGAGAAGGATGGCGTTGTACACACCAATGACGAGAGAGGCATTAAGCGAAAGCTTGCATCACTGCGCACCTTTTATAATTTTTATTTCAGGAAAGAGTTTATAGATACCAATCCTGCGAGCAAGGTAACCCTTCCCAAAATACATGAGAAGAATATCATTCGTCTTGATACTGATGAGGTCGCACAGCTTCTCGATGAGGTTGAGTCAGGAGACAGTCTGTCCAAGAACCAGCAGCGTTTCCATGAGAAAACAAAGGTTCGTGACCTTGCACTTATGACACGGCTTCTTGGAACAGGTATCCGTGTATCTGAGTGCGTGGGGCTGGATATGGATGATGTAGATTTCAAAAACAACGGAATCAAGGTGCACCGAAAGGGTGGTGCTGATGTGATTGTTTATTTTGGTGATGAGGTACGTGATGCACTTCTTTCGTACTGGGAGGAGAGAAGCATAATTACACCTGCCGAGGGGCATGCTAATGCGCTTTTTTCTCTCTTTACAGAGGAAGCGTATATCTGTACGCTCTGTTGAGAATCTGGCAATAAAAAAGTATTCGAGACTCATAACAACCGTTAAGAATATTACTCCTCATAAGCTTCGCAGTACATATGGCACCACACTTTATCAGGAAACAGGTGATATCTATCTTGTGGCGGATGTTCTAGGGCACAAGGATGTAAATACCACACGTAAGCATTATGCAGCCCAGGAGGACAGCAGGCGTCGTGCGGCAGCCAGGGTAGTACATCTGAGGGAGGATTGATTATATGTCTGATAATATAATCACAATTACAGATTTTATGGACCCCAATCTGGATGTGTATGCCAGATTGACGGAGAATCAGCTTTTAAACAGAGCTAATCCAAAAGAGGGGATGTTTATAGCTGAAAGTCCAAAGGTGATAGAGAGGGCACTTGATGCGGGATGTGAACCGGTTTCTCTTCTGATGGAGACAAAGCATGTAAATGGCGAGGCAAGAGGCATTATCGAAAGATGTCAGAATATACCTGTATATACTGCCTCATTTGATTTGCTCACAAAGCTGACTGGCTTTGCTTTGACAAGAGGCACACTCTGTGCTATGTACAGGCCGAAGCCAAGGTCCGTCGAAGAGGTGTGCAGGGACGCAAGAAGAGTTGCGGTGCTTGAGGATGTGGTAAATCCAACCAATGTCGGAGCTATATTCAGGTCAGCGGCAGCACTGCATATGGATGCGGTGCTGCTCACTCCTGCCTGCAGCAATCCTTTGTACAGGCGTGCAATCAGGGTTAGTATGGGAACTGTGTTTCAGGTGCCATGGGCATATTTTCCAAAGTACAATGTCGGCAGTGACAACAATTTCAGATGCTTCATTGCATGATAAATGTGATAGCAGTGACCAAAATTGCAGCGACCGAAATAGCAGTGTTTATAAATACAATATTGATGTGCTTCATAAGCTTGGATTTAAGACCTGTGCTATGGCGCTGACTGATAATTCCGTGAGTATAGATGACCCTGTGCTTCACTCAGAGGAAAGACTTGCAATAGTGCTTGGTACTGAGGGAGATGGTCTTCATGAGCAGACTATAGACTCCTGTGACTACACTGTAAAGATACCAATGTCACATGGCGTGGATTCATTAAATGTGGCTGCTGCCAGTGCAGTGGCATTTTGGGAGCTGGCTAAATAGGCTGATGAGAGTGCTTTATATTGTAAATTTTGACATTTTCGTCAGCACTGTTTCTAACTTCAGTTCCTTCGCATACGCATCCGAGTGGTAAATCCGCATAGTTTGCGCTATCGCAGAAGGCACTTTGGCGGCTGCAGTCAGTTTTATCATCTGATATGCCGCAGATGTTGGATTTATTGGTATGATACTGTTTAAAGTTTTGCCGGCTGTAGATATTCTGGTCGGTATTATGTGTATTGGAATTATATATCCCTGTATTATTCATGAATAGTCCTCCTGATTGATGCTTGTTTATTTGTTTTTTGTTTATTTGATGTTTTAATTTAATGATATGAGGGTCAAAAGGTATTTTTTGCCCTTCATTTATGATTAATCAGATTACTGTAATTTTTCTTTTTTTTCATCCTAAGTATGAGTTTAGCATGTGCTGTGAGTAATTATTTTATGTATTTTATTTTTAATTGCGATTTCGGTTAGAGGCTTTTTTTAATTAAAATTGTGGCAATCATAAATATAATTTACACCTTTGTACATAATAATGCTGACAGGAGGTGTCTATCAAATGATTCTAACAGAAAAAGAAACAAACGCTATTGAAGATTTAAAAACACAGGAACAGGCATGCATAGAGAAGTATACCAAATACAGCAATCAGGCAAAGGATCCGGTGCTTAAGGAGCTTTTTGAAGAAATAGCAAGGGATGAGCAAAAGCATTTTGACTCTTTGGATCAGGTGATTAAGGGAAAGGTTCCGTCAGTTGACTGCAATGATTCCAAGGGGAAGAATTATAACCCTGCTGCAACATACGATTCGCTTGGCAATTCTGAGGACAAGAAAGCTGACTGTTATCTGGCTACAGACTGTATAGGAACAGAAAAGCTAGTATCCGGCGAGTACAATTCCGATGTATTTGTATTTGGAAATTCGGATATCAGAAAGCTATTGGCTGATATACAGATAGAAGAGCAGAATCATGCTGAGATGCTATGGAAGTACAAAACTGCAAATGGTATGGCATAGATAAAATATAAAACCATAGAATTTAGTACAAAGTGTAAAACAGGACTGCCTGAATATCGACAGTCCTGTTTTATAGGTTTAGTTGCCTGTTGGAATAAAAGGTCTGATTGCACCTGCAAGCTGAGAAACCGGCATACTCTGAGCCATACACGGCCAGGTCCGGTGACAACGGTGTTGAATAATCCTTCACCGCCGAATACCACATTTTTGATACCCGGAACAGTCTGAATTTCGAGCTGACAGCTTCCTGTCATAGCGGCTAAGTATCCGGTATCAATCACCAGCTGCTGACCGGGTGCAAGCTCGTATTCCTTTATGTGGCCGTCAAATTCTAAAAATGCCAATCCGTTTCCCGACAGACGCTGCATGATAAAGCCCTCACCGCCGAAGAAACCTGATCCTATTCTTTTTTTGGAAAAATACGGACAGCTCAACTCCGGAGGTTGAAGCAAGAAATGCTGATTTCTGGGCAATTATTTCCTGTCCCGGTGCAATCTGGAAGGGTCTGATGCATCCTGGAAAGCATGATGCAAATGCTATCATTCCCGGACCACCCATAGATGTGTAGCGATTTTGGAATATACTCTCACCTGAAAATGCACGACCAAACATTTTGCCTATGCCTCCATTTGATGTAGTTTCCATCTTCATGTTTGGAGTCATCCATGACATGGCACCTTTTTCGGTAATCATAGTCTCGTTTGCCTCAAGGTTGCAGATCACAACCGGTAATGGCTCTCCCTCAATATTGTAGTTCATAAATATCCTCCTTTAGTCAAAAAATGGTTTGTAGAAATTTTATATTTATAATTCTAACACAGTAATACGTCACTTGACAATATAATTCATAAATGTACACGAAAGCTTATAAATGAATACAAATTGCCTAATAAATACACTTTAGGGATTGCGGTGTTCATATGATCTTGACTGAAACTATGTGGGAAAAGTCACAGACTGACTTGTTTATTTTATAAATATGGTTTAGAATAATACAGTTATTGTTGGATAAAAATGGTAGTAAAACTATATGTCATATAAATTGTAACAAAATAATTATATCCAATTTATAACATGTAAATAACATATTTAAGGAGACAACATAATAATGAGATTTGTAATACAGCGTGTAAACCATGCAAAGTGCACTATAGATGGAAATATAACCGGCAGCATAGAAAAGGGACTGTGCGTTTTGATAGGCATAGCAGAGACAGACACTAAAGAGATTGCTGATAAAATGATCAAAAAGCTTATAAACATGAGAATTTTTGCCGACGAGAATGACAAGACAAATCTTTCGATAAATGATGTAGACGGAAAGATTTTGCTTATATCGCAGTTTACGCTTTATGCAAATTGTAAGAAAGGCAATCGTCCTTCATTTGTGGAGGCAGGAAGTCCTGATATGGCAAACGAGCTTTTTATGAATACTGCATCAGCGAGTGTGATAAGGCAGTTCCCGGAGTACAAAGAGGGGTGTTTGGAGCCGATATGAAGATAGAGCTTGAGAATGACGGGCCATTTACGATTGTACTGGATTCGGACAAGCTGTAAAAAGATATAAGTATGAAAGGCATTTTTATGGAAAAATCATTAAAAAAAAAAGATATTATAATAAACAGGCTTCCTGTAGTTATATATTTTATACTGATTTTTGCTGCTTTAATGGTGATAATAAGTGCAGTAGCTCCGATGAGTAATCATGAGCCAAAGACGACGGATACATATTCTGATTTTTCAACAGGATGGTTAAATTGCGAGGAGTCTGAGGCTTCACTAAACCATTTATCCAGCACTACAGTAATCCATCGTACTATAACGGCAGCTGATTGTAATAAAACATTGTTTTTCTTTGCAAAAACATCAAATATCAAGGTGTTCATAGATGGGGTATGCCAATACAGGAACAATCATTTCTGTTCACAGTTTTTGGAAAGACACCCGGGGCTCTTTTTTGTAAATGTACTTATCCCTGCAAAAAGCGATGGCAAGCTACTGGAGATTGAAATTGAAAATCCATATAAAGATGACGACAGTGCAAAGCTTGATGAAATGTACATAGGCGATATTTCTGATATCATACAATTTCAACAACAAAAAAGATTCAATTCTTTCTGTATCAGCTTTATTATTATGGTACTGGGTGTTGTAATGCTTTTTTACTATTTATTCCTCTTACAAGGCAAAAGATAGTAGGCATTGAGTTTTTGAATCTTGGTGTTACAGCATTTGTATCAGGCTTATATCTTACAACAGACGGACGATATCTACAGCTTGTTTTTGGAGATGCCCATATATATCATGTGATAGCAGAAACAGCCCTGAGGCTTTCTATTCTACCGTTTTTAATATTTTTAAGTCAGATGTATGAAAGCTATAGTAAACGTATAAGCGCGATACTATGCGTAATTGGCGAGATAGCATTTGCAGGCTGCTTTTATCGGTGAAATAACCGAAATCATGGATTATCATGAGACACTTTTTCTGGTACATGTTGTATTTGCAATTTCTATGCTCTTTATTCTTGTTTCGACGATAAAGGGCATTGTAAAGGCACCAAAAGAGAATATATATCACAATATAGGCTGTATTGTTTTAAGCTTTATGGCTATGACGGATATCATAATTCTATGGCGAGGCACTGGACGAGAAACAAGCTATTTTATCAGACTCGGCATATTGATATTCTTTTTCATGGAAATAGTCCAGATTATAAAAAAGTTCCTCGCCTCTTATCAGCGCAATATCAAAAATGAGTTGCTTAGCAGGCTTGCTTATCATGACGGATTAACTGATTTACTCAATCGTACCTCATATATGGAAAAGGTCAAGGAGCTTGAAGATGATGAAAACCCATACATGCTGATTGCGATTTATGATGTAAACAATCTGAAAAAGGTAAATGATACAATGGGACATCAGAAGGGTGATGAGATGATAAAACGCGTTGCAGATGTGATGAGTGCTTCTCTTGGAAAATACGGACAGTGTTACCGAGTCGGTGGTGATGAATTCGTATTTATCTCGACAAAACCGGATATCGAGACCGTATTCATGAATGCAAGTAAAAAAATGATGGATAATCTCGGATGTATCACTGATGGAAATAATATAGTGCCTATCACAGCTGCCATGGATATGCTGTGAAAAACGATAACAGCACAAAGGATATTAATGAGATAATCCGTGAGGCTGATTCTAGGATGTATGAGAAAAAGCGCTCTATGAAGCATCGGAAGGCTTAGTACATTTCACCCAATCATCGATATTGCCGTTTTGAATAGCAGAAAACAGTCTCTTCTTGACACCCGGATTTTCCATATTTAGCTGTCTGACAAGCTGCTTTACATATTCGCGCCGTGTGTGGCCGTCGTAAGGGCATGGATTCTTGCACACCGGCAGATTGTATTTATTCTTAAAGCCCTTCACATCAGACTCGCCGACATACATAAGCGGACGGATGATGGCAAGCCCACTGCCGTCCAGCTGTGTAACAGGCGCGAAAGAATAAAACTGTCCCTCATATAGCAGGGAAAGAAACATAGTCTCTATAATATCATCCATATGGTGTGCATATGCGATTTTGTTGCAGCCGACAGACAGCGCAAAATCATTCAAAGCTCCCTTTCTAAGCTTTGCACACCATGAGCAGGGACTAGCCTGATTCTTAGATTTCTCAAGAGATATTCTTCCAATATCAGTTTTCACCACATAAAACTCCACAGAGAGCTCATCGCACAGCGTCTTCACAGGTGTTAAATCAAAATCCTCATATCCCAGGTCAACTGCTATTGCTACAAGCTCAAAGGGCACAGGATAAAAGCTTCTGATGCCGGAAAGCGCATAGAGCAGCGTAAGAGAATCCTTTCCGCCTGAGACACCGATGGCGATTTTGTCATTTTCAGTTATCATATTGTAGTCGTCAAGAGACTGACGGACCTTGCTGTATAATTTTTGTAATTTCATGGTAGGTATTATACTACAAATCTGTGAAAAAACAAAGCTTCGAACAGTTACCATTCAGTGATCGTATGGAAAAAGGCAAAGGATTCCGTCACGATTCCTATTCGATAATAATTGACGAACACGCCCTTGGTTGCCCATCGTTCGATAATGTGTTATACTTGTGCCATATAATGTAGACATAAGGAGAAGCGTTGAAATGAACAAAGGCAAAATTCGTACAAGGAGACTCACAATCCGCGCGAAGATCCTGATTCCGTCAATCATAATCGTTGTACTCGTTTGTGGTTTGATGGGATACAATTCCTACACGCGTTTTGAGAAAAGCATGGTGAGGATGGGCGTTGAGGAAGCAGACATGGCGGCAACGATCGTTGCGGATTCGCTGGATGCCAATCTGGTATACAAAGTGACGGTAGGATCGGAAGGTACGCAGGTCTATCAGAATCTGCAAGGAGATCTCAGAAAAAGCAAAAAGCATGCGGAATTGCTTTTTTATACACATTGTATACGGACGGAAAGAAAGTGTATTATGGTGTGGATTCGGACGAGGATGCGGCAAAAGTCGGTGATGAATTTGCGGATTCATACGCGGAACTGGAGCCGGTGTTCGGTGGAAAGGAATACATTCAGGATTACATCGACCATACAGAAGACGGAGATCTGATTACGGTATACAAGCCGATTGAGGACAATGCAGGCAAGGTTGTTGCAATACTTGGATGCGATTATGATGCGTCATCGATTGCAGCAGAATTACAGAAGGCAGTTGTCCAGACGTTACAGATCGGAGGCATCTGCCTGATTCTGGCAATCCTGATTCTGACGATTATCGTTAGCAGGATTACAAAGGGACTGATGCAGGTAAATGCGAAGATTTATGATCTGGTACATAATGAGGGTGATCTGACTCAGAAACTGGATGTCAGAAGCGGGGACGAGCTGGAACTGATTGCGGGCAATGTGAATGAGTTGTTAGCGTATATCCGCAAGATTATGATCGGAATTTCGTCCGGATCCATGCGGCTTATGTCTTCTTCCCGCAAAATGGTGGATCATCTGAGCTCTGCGGATGAAAGCATTACCGATGTGTCGGCAACGATGCAGGAGATGAGTGCGGCGATGGAGGAAACGACTTCTTCACTCAATCAGATCACGGAGGCAATTGACGAAATCTATTCATCGGTAGAGCGTATTGCAGGCAATGCGGATGCCGGAAAAGTCTCTTCTCAGGAGATGGAGAGCCGTGCTTCCGGGGCGAATGATGCAGCAGCGGAGGGAGAGAAGAAAGCAAACATTGAGACCGAGAAGATGGCGGATTCTTTAAATGAGAAGATTGCAAAGTCCAAATCGGTGGAACAGATCGAGATTCTGACTTCCAACATTATCGAGATTACGGAACAGACCAATCTTCTTGCGCTGAATGCAAGTATTGAAGCGGCACGCGCAGGGGAAGCAGGACGCGGCTTTGCGGTGGTTGCGGATGAGATCGGAAAGCTGGCAGGTAATTCTGCGGATGCCGCAGCAAAAATCCGCCAGGTGAGTGCAGAGGTCATTCAGGCAGTGGATGAACTGGCAGAGGGATCGCAGCAGATGATCGAATTTGTCCGCAATTCCACAGAGGAAGGCTTCGGAGGTCTTGTTGCAACGAGTGAAAATTATGCGACCGATGCGAATGCAATGCGTGCAATGATGGAGCGGTTCGCGCAGACTGCGGAAGAACTTCGCAGCACGATGGATGGCATCCGTGAATCCATCTCTGCAGTCAACATTGCCGTGGAAGAGAGTGCCAAGGGCATTGCGGGAGTTTCCGAGTCTTCCGTACAGCTTACCGGTAACGTCAATGATATCCAAAGCGAGGCTTCCGACAACAATGGCATCGCAGAGGATCTGGCAAAGGAAGTCGGCAAATTCAAGCTTGAGTAGAGCTTATATAAAGATGGGGAACTAAACCAATTCCCAAATAGAAAAATCGTTCAGACCGTGAGTTTGAGCGATTTTTTGTTTAAGCAAAGGATCTTTTGTCGAATTGTTTTATGATAGCCATTAAAAGCACCTCCTTTGAACAAAATTTCGAGTTGCGAGGGCAGACTTTGGGACTCGTAATGTGATAAGCTAGAGCCATCATAAGAAATAAGTAAAAAAGACCCATTGTTACTTCTTTAAGCAAAATATTTGACATCGCCATAGGAAAATAGTATATTTGAATTACAAGTAATTTCTACTTATGGTAGATTAAAGATATCAGGTATTAAAGAAGTAACGTTAAAAAACGTTATTTTTTTTACAAGGACACTAGTTACACATTACATATCTTTATAAAAAAGGAGAGAAATATGAATAACGGAACAAATAACTTTCAGAATTTTATCGGAATTTTTTCTTTGCAGAAGACTCTTAGGAATGCTCTCATTCCAACCGAAACAACACAGCAATTTATTGTTAAAAATGGAATAATTAAAGAAGATGAACTCAGAGGAGAAAATCGTCAGATACTTAAAGATATCATGGATGATTATTACAGAGGTTTCATTTCAGAAACTTTATCGTCAATTGATGATATTGACTGGACTTCTTTATTTGAGAAAATGGAAATTCAGTTAAAAAATGGAGATAATAAAGACACTCTTATAAAAGAACAGGCTGAAAAACGTAAGGCAATCTATAAAAAATTTGCAGATGATGATAGATTTAAAAATATGTTCAGTGCAAAATTAATCTCAGATATTCTTCCTGAATTTGTTATTCATAACAATAATTATTCTGCATCAGAAAAGGAAGAAAAAACACAGGTAATTAAATTATTTTCCAGATTTGCAACGTCATTCAAGGACTATTTTAAAAACAGGGCTAATTGTTTTTCGGCTAATGATATATCTTCATCTTCTTGTCATAGAATAGTTAATGATAATGCAGAGATATTTTTAGTAATGCATTGGTGTATAGGAGAATTGTAAAAAATCTTTCAAATGATGATATAAATAAAATATCCGGAGATATGAAGGATTCATTAAAGGAAATGTCTCTGGAGGAAATTTATTCTTATGAAAAATATGGGGAATTTATTACACAGGAAGGTATATCTTTTTATAATGATATATGCGGTAAAAAGTAAATTTATTTATGAATTTATATTGCCAGAAAAATAAAGAAAACAAAAATCTCTATAAGCTGCGAAAGCTTCATAAACAGATACTGTGCATAGCAGATACTTCTTATGAGGTGCCGTATAAATTTGAATCAGATGAAGAGGTTTATCAATCAGTGAATGGATTTTTGGACAATATTAGTTCAAAACATATCGTTGAAAGATTGCGTAAGATTGGAGAAAACTATAACGGCTACAATCTTGATAAGATTTATATTGTTAGTAAATTCTATGAATCAGTTTCACAAAAGACATATAGAGATTGGGAAACAATAAATACTGCATTAGAAATTCATTACAACAATATATTACCCGGAAAGGGTAAATCTAAAGCTGACAAGGTAAAAAAAGCGGTAAAGAATGATCTGCAAAAAAGCATTACTGAAATCAATGAGCTTGTTAGCAATTATAAATTATGTCCGGATGATAATATTAAAGCAGAGACATATATACATGAAATATCACATATATTGAATAATTTTGAAGCACAGGAGCTTAAGTATAATCCTGAAATTCATCTGGTGGAAAGTGAATTGAAAGCATCTGAATTAAAAAATGTTCTAGATGTAATAATGAATGCTTTTCATTGGTGTTCGGTTTTCATGACAGAGGAGCTGGTAGATAAAGATAATAATTTTTATGCGGAGTTAGAAGAGATATATGACGAAATATATCCGGTAATTTCATTGTATAATCTTGTGCGTAATTATGTAACGCAGAAGCCATATAGTACAAAAAAAATTAAATTGAATTTTGGTATTCCTACACTAGCGGATGGATGGAGTAAAAGTAAAGAATATAGTAATAATGCAATTATTCTCATGCGTGATAATTTGTACTATTTAGGAATATTTAATGCAAAAAATAAGCCTGACAAAAAAGATAATTGAAGGTAATACATCAGAAAATAAAGGGGATTATAAGAAGATGATTTATAATCTTCTGCCAGGACCAAATAAAATGATCCCCAAGGTATTCCTCTCTTCAAAAACCGGAGTGGAAACATATAAGCCGTCTGCCTATATATTGGAGGTATAAACAAAACAAGCATCTTAAATCCTCTAAGGATTTTGATATAACGTTTTGTCACGATTTGATTGATTATTTTAAGAACTGTATAGCTATACATCCTGAATGGAAGAATTTTGGCTTTGATTTTTCTGACACCTCCACATATGAAGATATCAGCGGATTTTACAGAGAAGTCGAATTACAAGGTTATAAAATCGACTGGACATATATCAGCGAAAAGGATATTGATTTGTTGCAGGAAAAAGGACAGTTATATTTATTCCAAATATATAACAAAGATTTTTCCAAGAAAAGTAGCGGAAATGATAATCTTCATACTATGTATTTGAAGAATTTGTTTAGTGAAGAGAATTTAAAGGATATTGTACTGAAATTAAACGGTGAAGCGGAAATCTTCTTTAGAAAATCAAGCATAAAGAATCCTATAATTCATAAAAAAGGCTCTATTCTTGTTAATAGAACATATGAAGCAGAGGAAAAAGATCAATTTGGAAATATCAGATAGTCAGGAAAACCATACCGGAAAATATATATCAGGAGCTTTATAAATATTTCAATGATAAAAGTGATAAAGAACTTTCGGATGAAGCAGCTAAGCTTAAGAATGTAGTAGGTCATCATGAGGCTGCTACAAACATAGTAAAAGATTATAGATATACATATGATAAATATTTTCTTCATATGCCTATTACAATCAATTTTAAAGCCAATAAGACAAGCTTTATTAATGACAGAATATTACAATATATTGCTAAAGAAAAGGATTTGCATGTAATAGGCATTGATCGTGGTGAAAGAAACCTGATATATGTTTCAGTAATTGATACTTGTGGAAATATTGTTGAACAAAAATCGTTTAACATTGTTAATGGATATGATTATCAGATTAAGCTCAAGCAGCAGGAGGGGGGGCGCGACAAATCGCACGAAAAGAATGGAAAGAAATTGGCAAAATAAAAGAAATTAAAGAAGGCTATTTATCTCTTGTAATTCATGAAATTTCAAAGATGGTTATTAAATATAATGCCATAATTGCAATGGAGGATTTAAGCTACGGATTTAAAAAGGTCGTTTCAAGGTTGAGCGACAGGTTTACCAGAAATTTGAGACAATGCTTATCAACAAACTCAACTATCTGGTATTTAAAGATATATCCATAACTGAAAACGGTGGTCTTCTAAAGGGATACCAGCTTACATATATTCCAGATAAACTGAAAAATGTGGGTCATCAATGTGGCTGTGTATTTTATGTACCTGCTGCCTATACATCAAAAAAATAGATCCTACAACCGGATTTGTAAATATATTCAAATTTAAAGATTTAACAGTTGATGCGAAGAGAGAATTTATAAAAAAAAATTTGACAGTATCAGATATGATTCAGATAAAAATCTGTTTTGTTTTACATTTGATTATAATAACTTTATTACGCAAAATACTGTTATGTCAAAGTCAAGCTGGAGTGTATATACGTACGGAGTTAGGATAAAAAGAAGATTTGTCAATGGCAGGTTCTCAAATGAATCGGATACAATTGATATAACAAAAGATATGGAAAAAACCCTCGAAATGACAGATATAAATTGGAGAGATGGTCATGATCTGAGACAGGATATTATTGATTATGAAATCGTACAACACATATTTGAGATTTTCAAATTGACTGTACAAATGAGAAACAGTTTAAGTGAATTAGAAGACAGGGATTATGACCGTTTGATTTCTCCGGTGCTCAATGAAAATAATATATTTTATGATTCAGCTAAAGCAGGAGATGCGTTACCTAAAGACGCAGATGCTAATGGTGCATATTGTATAGCTCTAAAAGGCTTGTATGAAATCAAACAAATTACAGAGAATTGGAAAGAAGACGGTAAGTTTTCAAGAGATAAACTTAAAATTTCCAATAAGGACTGGTTTGACTTTATTCAAAATAAAAGGTATTTATAATGGATGATTTGATAATTATTTCAAATTTAAATGATTTCATTTTTTGTCCGGCTTCCATATATTTCCATAAATTATATGGAAGCGAGGACACAATTATGTATCAGTCAAAAGCTCAGCTTGATGGAACCAAGGCACATGAAAAAATAGACAATGGGACATATTCAACACGAAAAAATATACTAATGGCGATAGATGTATATTCAGAAAAATATGGTGTCATTGGAAAAATCGATATGTACGACGAAAATAAGAAATTGCTTGTTGAGCGTAAAAAACATGTAAATAAAATTTATGATGGTTATGTTTTTCAATTATATGCACAGTATTTTGCAATGCTTGAAATGGGGTATATCATAAATTCTCTTGAAATAAGGAGTTTGGATGATAATAAAAAAAATATAAGATAGCATTGCCAAATGAGGATGATGCAATGTTTAAAAAATTTGAAAATCTCATATCAGAAATACGAACGTTTGATTTGGAAAATTATAATCAGGATAATATAGAAAAATGCAAGCATTGTATTTATGAGGATGCGTGTGACAGATCTCTTATAGGGGAGGAGTAGAATGTTAAATGCAAATGATTTTAAGAAAAAACAGATTTTATTTCTCTTCACAAATCGTGGAGATAAAATTTCATTTTCAAATGATAATATCGTGATTAAAGATAGCTCCGGAAAAATCAAATTTCAAGCCACCTGTTATAGAATTTTCATGATATGTGTTGTTGGAAACGTTTCGATCACAAGTGGGTTGGTACAACGAAGTAAAAAATTTGGATTTTCCATTTGCCTTATGAGCACAACATTTAAAGTTTATGAAATTATAGGGGCACGAATGGAAGGTAACACTCTGTTAAGAAAACATCAGTATGAATATCAGGATAATTAGATTGGTCAAAAAATTGAACAGAATAAAATTTCTAATCAAATGAATGCCTTAAAATGTATTAGAAGTAAATCTGAATATTTAAAAGAAGGAATTGAGTTATTAGATAACATAACTGCAAAGCTAAATGAAGATATGAGCTATCTTGAGGTAATGGGCTTGGAGGAAATGCTGCTAAAGTATATTTTCCAAGAATGTTTGATAATGTTAAATGGTCTGGCAGAAAACCCAGAATAAAGTCTGATTATATCAATGTAACACTGGATATAGGCTATACAATGCTGTTCAATATGGTTGATGCGATATTACAGGTGTATGGATTTGACACTTACTATGGTGTCTTTCACAGATGTTTTTATATGCGGAAATCGCTTGTTTGTGACATAATGGAACCAATGAGACCGATTATTGATTATGAAATCAGAAAGGCTGCAAATTTGGGGCAATGCAAAATTGATGATTTTGAGCAATTTGATCAGCGGTGGGTTTTAAAATATAAAAAGAACCCGGACTATATTCAATTCCTAATGAATTCTATATTGGAATACAAAGATGACATTTTTCTTTATATTCAGAAATACTATAGATTTTTTATGAAGGAGAGGGCGGGAGAGGTTCCGGTTTTTGAGATTCATATGAAATAAGAGGAGAATGTGATATGGTTATAGTAAGCTATGATATTTCAAATGACAAATTACGAACCAGTTTTGCTAAGTATCTGTCAAGATTTGGACATCGAATTCAATATTCAGTATTTGAGATTGACAACAGTAAAAAGAATTGTTGATAATATAGTTAACGATTTGACGAACACATTTGAAAAACGATTTTCACAATCAGATAGTGTATATATTTTCAAACTGTCATCAAGCTGTGAAGTTCTAAGATATGGTTATGCCAAAAATGAAGAAAATGATTTTTTCATCATAACGTAATGCAAACCTGGAGCTTAATTTTATAATAATCTATATTACTTAACATATATTGTGCAAATGTTATATAAAATAATAAAAATAAAGTTGCTTGGCTCCAAAAAATTGTGCAAATACACAAATTTGGAGTTAAGTAATATAGAATAATTTCTACTGTTGTAGATTTTGCCTATGTATATGAACTGCGGCTGTTAAGTAATATAGAATAATTTCTACTGTTGTAGATTTTCATTTTTGAACACATTAATATAGTTAAGTAATATAGAATAATTTCTACTGTTGTAGATAGGAGGTAAATTATGAATCAGCCAAAAAGTTAAGTAATATAGAATAATTTCTACTGTTGTAGATTAAGAACCGGAACCGACTGAGAGTATGTTAAGTAATATAGAATAATTTCTACTGTTGTAGATACATCCTCTGGTCCCACTATTCCGGGTTAAGTAATATAGAATAATTTCTACTGTTGTAGATTCTTGAATTATTTGCTACGGCTTGCGGATGTTAAGTAATATAGAATAATTTCTACTGTTGTAGATTTGATGTATAGATATGCGCATAAAAACGTTAAGTAATATAGAATAATTTCTACTGTTGTAGATTGGCTGTTAAAGTGTGGTATCCGATGAGTTAAGTAATATAGAATAATTTCTACTGTTGTAGATGCGGTGGTAAAACGCTATCTATTGTGGTTAAGTAATATAGAATAATTTCTACTGTTGTAGATTCCTTGCAAAAAACAGTCGAAAAACGTGTTAAGTAATATAGAATAATTTCTACTGTTGTAGATTGCCAGGCAAGCTATTATTTTTTATACGCAGTTAAGTAATATAGAATAATTTCTACTGTTGTAGATGTAATAGATGAATGTCAGATACTCTTGTTAAGTAATATAGAATAATTTCTACTGTTGTAGATTCACTAATATATATATATTCATCACAGTTAAGTAATATAGAATAATTTCTACTGTTGTAGATTCCTCGCTTTCAATTCTTTCAATATCGTTAAGTAATATAGAATAATTTCTACTGTTGTAGATTTCGTAGAGTTTACAGCTTCCGCAAGGGTTAAGTAATATAGAATAATTTCTACTGTTGTAGATGTGCGTATTTTACCACAAATATGCACTTGTTAAGTAATATAGAATAATTTCTACTGTTGTAGATTGGCAAAAGTGGCAAATATGCTTAAGCCGTTAAGTAATATAGAATAATTTCTACTGTTGTAGATATTAAGCTCTAAACCTCACTATTTCAGTTAAGTAATATAGAATAATTTCTACTGTTGTAGATTTTAGATACTGCAGGTATTCATTATAAGTTAAGTAATATAGAATAATTTCTACTGTTGTAGATCATTGCTTCATCACTTCTGGTGCTAAAGTTAAGTAATATAGAATAATTTCTACTGTTGTAGATAGATAAGCGGACTGTGATGCTGCCTTAGTTAAGTAATATAGAATAATTTCTACTGTTGTAGATTAACTCTGGTCTATACCTATCACTATGTTAAGTAATATAGAATAATTTCTACTGTTGTAGATAAATTCCTGCTGTTGAGCTGGGCGGATGGTTAAGTAATATAGAATAATTTCTACTGTTGTAGATAAAAGCTGGTGGCACGTTTCATTAGCTCGTTAAGTAATATAGATTATTTTTTCAATAAATTTCACTATTTTAGTAACTGAAAAATTTACGTGACTGTATATAAAATCAAGACAACAAGCAATATTATTTCAGAGTTTAGTTTTATTAAATATTAAACTAGACGATTTTGATTTATTAAAGTAATATATAAGAATGCGAAGCAGCTTTTCACAGTTTTTAGATTATCGACACACTGTGTCGACAATCTGGAAGCAGTATACTTATTTCATTGATGAATATTATATGAGATTGCGAAATAAAAAAATTTTCCACTCACTGAGTGGAAATTTCATCTAATAAACTAAAGATGAACAAATATAATATTTCCTATTCTAACAGAAAGGATTTATAGTATGGCAGATTTCAAATACGAAATAGTAGAACACATCGGCACCCTCTCAGAGAGTGCCAAAGGATGGACAAAGGAACTTAACAAGATTTCATGGAATGGTGGAGAACCTAAATATGATATCAGAGACTGGGCACCGGAACACGAGAAAATGGGTAAGGGTGTTACGTTGTCTGAGGATGAGATGTTGAAGCTAAAGGAATTGTTGTAAATATCATTTCAAACGGATATTTAAAAGTGTTTAATGAGATAAAAATCTGATTTGACAATTATATGATATAGATGCTTAATAATAACATATGCAGTATTTATGCATACTTGTAAATTATGCTTAATTACTGCATAATACTTAAAACGATGGGAACAACTATGTATTATGCAAGTGTATATCTACTTAAATTAATTAAAAGGCTGCAATAGGCGCTGACGGTCTGGTTTTTTATGATGCCAGAGAGATTATAAATTTTTTAGATTTAATAGGAGGACCAAATCATGAGCAAAGTATTAGAAGAAATGAAAACCAGAAGAAGTATTCGCAAATTCAAACCGGACATGATTCCGCAGGACATCCTTGACCGGATAATTGAGGCCGGAACCTTTGCGGCAAACGGCAGAGGTGCACAGAATACCATTATTATTCAGGTGACAAACAAGGAAATAAGGGATGAAATCGCTAAGAAAAATGCCGACATAATGGGAAGTAATACTGATCCATTTTATGGTGCGCCGGTTATTCTTATCGTTCTTGGAAAGAAGGACTGGCCTACACATGTCTATGATGGCAGTCTTGTGATGGGAAACCTGATGCTTGCAGCACATGATCTTGGTATTGGAAGCTGCTGGATTCACCGCGCGAAGGAAGAGTTTGAGTCTGACTGGGGCAAGAAGCTTCTCAAATCACTCGGTATTGAGGATGAGTATGAGGGAATCGGACATTGTGCTCTTGGATATGTCGATGGAGATTATCCTGACGTGATTCCGAGAAAAGAGAATCGCGTATTTTACATATAGGAGATAACCACCATGAATTTTTTATTTGTAGCACTGGGTGGCGCCGTAGGTGCAATGGCCAGATATGCCATCAGCCTTATACCTTTAAAAACTGAGTTTCCTTTTTTGACTTTAATCACCAACGTAGTTTTCTACATTTTCGCTTGAATCATATAATCTGTTTGAACATAATCACTGCCTGCTTGGGTGCGGATATGTGTTGTTGAGCTGTTTAGGATGTATACTCGGTGTGATGTGTGGCGAAAAACTTGCTACAATAATCAAGTGACGAGTATCGTGCGGTTTTGCAAATGTGCGTGTGTTTCTGAATAGTTACAATACAAATTGATGGGGAGATAAGTGTATATGAGTGAAACGGAAAACAATGAGCTGACTGCCGGGAAGCAATCTAAGGAACCTAGGAGCAATCAAAAGCTAAAGCTTTTGTATCTGGCCAAAATTCTTTTGAATAATACGGATGCTAACCATGATATTACGCTTGATGAGATTTTAAATAAGCTGCATGCATACGATGTCACGGCTGCGAGAAAAAGTCTGTATGATGATATAGCACAGCTGAATGATTTTGGTATCAAAACCCAAAAGATGCAGTATGGCAGGACTGTCCATTATAAGGTGATAGGCAGGGAATTTGAGCTGGCGGAGCTTAAGCTTTTAGTGGATTCTGTCGCGGCTGCCAAGTTCATCACTGAGGAGAAATCCAATGAGCTTATTAAGAAGCTGGAGAGTCTTACAAGCAGACAGGAGGCTGCCACTCTGCAGCGTCAGGTATATGTTGCCGGAAGAGTGAAAACCATGAATAGCGACATCATGAAAAATGTCGATGCCATACACAATGCAATTGCAAATAATTCAAGCCTTTCTTTTCAATATTGCCGGTGGAATACGAAAAAAGAGCTTGAGGTGAAGCATGACGGCGCCAGATATCATGTCAGTCCATGGGGATTGCTGTGGAATGATGGCAATTATTATCTGATTGGATATGACCATGATACACAGGTAAAGGATATTCGTCATTACCGTGTAGACAAGATGAAGAATATCCTGATTGAAAATAAAGTCCGTGAGGGCAGGGAGAAGCTTAAAAACTCGATATTGCTTCTTATGGCAAATCTAAGTTTGGTATGTACAATGGAGAAGAGATTAAGGCTGAGATACTGTGCAAAAACAGCGCTATAGGTGTCCTGATTGACAGGTTTGGAACTGATGTGACAATCTTAAAAAGGATGAGGCTCATTCGCGTGTTTTTGTGAAAGGTAGCTGATAACAAGCTTTTTATTCATTGGATTATGGCAATGGGGGATAATTTTAAGATAATTGGCCCGGAAAATCTGGTGAAAGAGGTTCATGATGAGCTTGACAGACTGGCAAAACAATATGAGCTTGCTGACTAAATCTTTGCCAAATTGTACAAATAAAATCTTGAAGAAAGTGCCATATTGGGGAAATAAAATTTTGAAGAGAGGTATACATGAGTATTTTAAACGTAGAGCACCTAAGCCATGGTTTTGGCGACCGTGCTATTTTTTGAGGATGTTTCCTTCAGACTGTTGAAGGGCGAGCACATAGGGCTTGTCGGTGCAAACGGTGAGGGAAAATCGACTTTTATGAATATTATCACAGGCAGGCTTATGCCTGATGAGGGCAAAATAGAGTGGGCAAAGAAGGTGCGTGTGGGTTATCTCGACCAGCACACAGCGCTTGAAAAGGGTATGACTATCGGCTCCGTTCTTTCCTCTGCATTTGATTTCCTTTATGATATGGAAAATGAGATGAACGACATATATGCGCGTCTTGGCGATGTGGACGAGGACGAGATGAATAAGCTGATGGAGGAAGCCGGCACGATTCAGGACATGCTTACCATGCATGATTTCTATATGATCGATGCAAAGGTTGAGGAGGTTGCAAGGGCTCTTGGACTTTTAGACCTGGGGCTTGATAAAGGACGTTACGGATCTGAGCGGAGGCCAGAGAACCAAGGTTCTGTTAGGAAAGCTCCTTCTTGAGAAGCCGGATATTCTGCTTTTGGATGAGCCTACCAACTATCTGGACGTGCAGCATATTGAATGGCTTAAGCGATATCTGAATGATTATGAGAATGCGTTTATTCTCATTTCGCACGACATACCGTTTTTAAACAGCGTGGTAAATCTCATCTATCACATGGACAACAAGAAGCTCGACAGGTATGTCGGGGATTATGACAAGTTTATGGAAGTCTATGAGATGAAGAAAGCCCAGCTTGAGGCTGCGTACAACAAACAGCAGCAGGAGATTAAAGAGCTGAAGGATTTTGTGGCTAGAAACAAGGCGCGTGTCGCTACAAGGAATATGGCGATGTCACGTCAGAAGAAGCTTGACAAGATGGATGTTATTGAGCTTGCTGCTGAAAAGCCAAAGCCGGAGTTTAACTTTAAGACAGCGCGTACTCCGGGTCGGTATATTTTCCAGACAAATGGACTGGTCATTGGCTATGATGATCCGCTTTCATCTGCTCTCGACCTTGAGATGGAGAGGGGACAAAAGATTGTTCTTACCGGTGCAAACGGCATCGGAAAGACGACATTGCTTAAGAGTATTCTTGGGCTGATAAAGCCGCTTTCAGGAAGTGTTACACTTGGAGATTATCTGGAGATAGGGTACTTTGAGCAGGAGATGGATCAGTCGGTTACAACCACATGTATTGAGGAGATATGGAACGAGTTTCCTGCATTTTCGCAGTACGAGGTGCGAAGCGCGCTTGCCAAGTGTGGTCTGACCACGAAGCATATTGAAAGTCAGGTGCGTGTGTTAAGCGGTGGTGAGCAGGCAAAGGTACGCCTGTGCAAGCTGATAAACAGAGAGACAAATATTCTGCTTCTGGATGAGCCTACCAACCATCTGGATGTGGATGCTAAGGATGAGCTGAAGCGTGCCTTGAAGGAATATAAGGGCAGCATACTGATGGTATGCCACGAGCCGGATTTCTATGATGGGCTTGCGACGGATGTGTGGGATTGTTCAAAGTGGACTACGAGATTATAGATTTATAAATTATGAATTAGATATGCATGCCTTTTAAGACATAGATATTTAGAGCAGGAGATGATTTTTATGCATATCAGTATACTTTTAATGGAACAGATAATAGAGCTTTTTATCATGATTTTAATGGGTTTTATTATCGTGAAAGCAGGTATTGTGAAGGATGAGGACAGCAAGGTTTTATCAAAGATTGTGCTGTATCTGATTATACCGTGTGTTATTATCAATGCCTTTCAGGTGGATTACACTTCAAAAACAGTGAGAGGTCTTTTGATTGCATTTGTGGCATCGGTGATTTTGCAGTTAGTTTTGCTGTTTATCATTTCTGCTATGGGCCGGCTTTTCCATATGAATGAGGTGGAGGTCGCATCAGTTTATTATTCAAATTCAGGCAATCTGATTGTTCCGATTGTGACATTTATACTGGGGCAGGAGTGGGTGCTCTACGGCTGTGCTTTCATGAGTGTCCAACTGGTATTTCTGTGGACACACTGCAAAAAGATTATAAGCCGTGAAAGCTCCTATGACTGGCGAAAGATTGTCCTTAATATCAATATGATTTCCATAGTAATAGGTGTGGTGCTTTTCTTTTTACAAGGATTCATCTGCCGCAGCTTATCAATGACACAATCGGTTCTGTCGGCAGTATGATTGGACCTGCCAGCATGATTGTGACAGGCATGCTTTGCAGGGATGGATTTGAAGAAGGTTTTTGCCAACAGAAGGGTGTATTTTGTTACCTTTCTCAGGATGCTTCTGGTTCCGTTGATATCGCTTATTCTTATTAAAATCAGCCATATGGCATATCTTTCTGCAGATGCGCCAAAGATTATGCTTATTGTTTTCTTGGCGGTTATTACGCCTTCGGCATCGACTGTCACACAGATGTGTCAGGTGTATGGCAATGATTCAAGGTATGCCAGCGCAATAAATGTAGTGACAACACTTTGTGCTGTAGTGACGATGCCGGTTATGGTGCTTTTATTTGAAGAATTTATATAAAAACGAAAAGTCATGAAGCACGTTTTTAAACTAGAAGGTCATCACACAGTCCCTTGTGATTTCATCAAGCGAAGATACACCACACATCTTCATAGTGTCTTCAAGCTCTGTACCGATTTTGTCTATGTATGCACGTACACCATCGGCCTTACCGCCGTATACAGCCGTTACAAATGGTCTTGCGATAAGAACTCCGTCTGCACCCAGTGCAAGGGCTTTAAAGACGTCTGTGCCGCTTCTGATGCCACCATCTACAAGAACCTTAATGCCTGAGCCTTCAAGAGCCTTTACGATGCTTTCAAGCACCTCAGCAGTGGCAGGACACTGATCCAGCACACGTCCACCGTGATTTGATACAATAATAGCGCTTGCGCCTGCTTCTTTGCTTTAAGCGCACCCTTTACGGTCATAATTCCCTTTACAATAAATGGGGTTCCGGCCATCTGTATGATATCACAAAGCTCTGAAACTGTTTTGCTTCCGGCTGGCGGATCAAGATTTTTGAGGAATGGAAGACCGGCTGCATCGATATCCATAGCTACTGCAAATGCGCCTGATTCATGTACCAGCTTCATTTTCTCACGTATGGTCTCAATGTTCCATGGCTTTACGGTAGGTATTCCTGCACCCTCTGCATTTTTGATAGCCTTGGTGGCTGCAACCATGACATTTGGGTCAGTTCCGTCGCCTGTGAAAGCTGCGATGCCGTTCTCGGCACAGGCTGACACGAGGATATCGTTGTATGCCACATCATCCAGACAGTCTCCGTAGTGCGGCTGTACCGCACCGACAGGACCTGCAAATACCGGATATTTAAAAGTACGGCCGAAGAGTGAGAGAGAGGTGTCTACAGGCTTATTTTCGGCAATAGTATCCATGTTTACACGGATTTCCTTCCATTTGTCATAGTTGCGTATGGCTGTGTCACCGATACCCTTTGAGCCGGGACCGGGCATCTGGTTTTTGCATGCGCGGCCGTTGCATTCAGGACATGCCTTGCAGTATTTTCCAAGACGTGGTCTGGCATTTTCGATACATTCTGTATAGTTCATATTTTTCCTCCAAGTGTAAATCTTTTTAAATTTTATTATTGAGATTATAACACGATAATTTTCTTATGTATACAAAACATGTGAAAAGCTCTTGACTTGGAGTGGACTCCAAGTGATATAGTTTCATTGTAACAATCAAAAAAAGGAGGCGCTTATAGAATATATCAAGCTTTTTCAGATGGGAGATGCTACATTTGAAGCGAGGTGTCAGCTTCTCAAGGAGCAATACGAGCAGCTTGATGAGCAGAAAAAACAGATTGAAAACACGATGGAACGCTTACAGTATAAAATTTCTAAATACGAGAATGCCATAAAGACAGGTGTATTGACCTGGGACAAACAGGAGGACAAAATATAATATGTATCTTGAGAAAATTAACGGACCAGAAGATGTAAAGAAAATTAAGATAGATGAACTGCCGGTGCTGGCGCAGGAGATAAGAGATGCCCTTTTGGTAAGAGCAAGTAAGCATGGCGGACATTTTGGGCCGAATTTTGGAATGGTAGAGGCGACAATCGCTTTACATTATGTATTTGAATCACCTAAGGACAAGATTGTTTATGATGTATCGCACCAGAGTTATCCTCATAAGATGCTTACGGGGCGTAAGGAAGCGTATTTGTCTGAACAGCACTATGATGATGTGTCAGGCTATACAAATCCAAACGAGAGCGAGCATGATTTTTTACAGTCGGACATACATCAACGTCGGTCAGTCTGGCTGCAGGTCTTGCAAAGGCAAGGGACTTAAAGGGTGAAAACGGCAATGTGATTGCTGTCATCGGAGACGGCTCATTAAGCGGAGGAGAAGCACTTGAGGGACTTGATTTTGCTGCTGAGCTTCAAAGCAATTTTATTATTATAGTAAATGACAACGATATGTCGATTGCTGAAAATCATGGAGGTCTCTATCAGAATCTTGCTCTGCTTCGAAAGACTGACGGTCAGGCAGAATGCAATCTGTTTAAGGCTATGGGACTTGACTATGTGTATGTGGACAGGGGCAACGATGTTGCAGCTCTTATTAAGGCATTTAAAGAGGTCAAGGACAGCACTAAACCGGTTGTAGTGCATATAAACACACTTAAGGGCAAGGGCTATGCACCAGCAGAAAAATGTAAGGAGCAGGCATTACAGCGGTCCGTTCGATATAGAAACAGGAAAGCCGCTATTTAACAATGTGGAAGAGGATTATTCTTCTGTGACCTGTGAATATCTGCTTGAAAAGATGAAAAATGATTCTTCTGTTGTTGCAATTACTTCCGGTACGCCGACTGTTATGGGCTTTACAGAGGATAAGAGAAAAGAGGCTGGCAGTCAGTTTGTCGATGTAGGTATTGCAGAGGAGACTGCAGTGGCACTGGCATCAGGTGTCGCAGTAAATGGTGGTAAACCATTTTATGGTGTATACAGTTCGTTTGTACAGAGAACCTTTGACCAGGTATCACAGGATGTCTGCATCAATAACAGTCCGATTACAATGGTAATATATCAGGGTTCCGTATATGGAATGAATGACGTTACACACTTAGGCTTTCAGGATATTCCGATGCTTTCAAATATTCCAAATCTGGTATATCTGGCACCGGCAACAAAGGAGGAGTATCTGGCCATGCTCGACTGGGTATGGAGCAGACATCTTATCCGGTTGCAATAAAGCTGCCGGGCGGACCGATGATTTCAGATGGTTCAAGGGTGACAAAGGATTTTGGCAGACTCAACAGATATGAGGTGGCTCAGACAGGAGAAGAGATTGCGATTATCGGTCTGGGAACCTTCTTTGAACTGGCAAAGGAGGCTGCGAAGCTTCTTAAAGAAGAAGCCGGAATCAATGCAACTGTAATCAATCCGTATTACATCACCGGATTGGATGAGGCGCTTTTGACTAAGCTTAAGCAAAATCATGATACTGTTATTACTTTAGAGGATGGTATTTTAGATGGCGGCTTTGGTGAAAAAATCGCACGATTCTATGGTGCAAGCAATATGAAAGTGATGAATTATGGATTGAAGAAGGAATTTCTTGACAGGTATGATGTGGATGCAGTGCTTAAGGATAATCATCTGACTGCAGAGCAGATTGTGGAGGATGTGTTATCTATTTCATAATAAAATCATAAATTCAAATATAAAAGACGGCTGATTTTTCAACCGTCTTTTTAATGTACTGCAAGCGGAGAGGTACTAATTTTTTAGCGGTACACATTTATTCGCTAAACACAAGTTTAACGAATAAATGACCTTATAAAAGTACTAAGGTACTACACATAAAAACATACATATGCTTATTTTTTGCATAATACCTGCAATTTCGATACGTACAACAATATTATGATTAAAGGGTCAAAAGGTATCATCGATGCATGCTTCGATGATACCTTTTTATAATAATACAAGAATAAGCCACCGAAACCTCTATTTGCATCAGTTCCGATGGCTTTAAATCCATAGCTTTCTATACAACAATACAATTATTTATTATGCAATTATTTATTGTGACTTCTCATGCATTCCCTGTATTTAAGTATAAGCTCGATTGAGTCCTCAACTGATATCTGGCTTGTGTTCAGGCACAAATCATAGCTTCTTGCGTCTCCCCATTTTTTACTGGTATAGTAATTGTAATAGCTTGAGCGCTCTTTATCTTTTTTTCTTAATTATGTCCTTAGCCTTGTTCTCCGTGACATTGAGTCTTTCACTTATTCTTTTAATTCTGTCGTCCATGTTGGAACGTATGAAGATATTGAGACAATGCGGCTCGTCTGCTAAAGCATAATCTGCACAGCGGCCTAAAATAACACAGGATTCATTTGCCGCAATCTTTTTTGATAGCATCAAACTGTGCTAAAAATACCTTGTGATTCAGAGGCATATCAAGAAATGGTGCTGTGGAATAAGAGCCACCTGTGTAGGGGTCCATGACCAGCGAATATAAAAAGCTGTTTGTAGGCTTTTCGTCATGCGACTCAAATATTTCCTCGCAAAGTCCTGATTCCTTAGCTGCCTTCTGTAAGAGCTCTTTATCATAAAATTTAATTCCAAGTCTTTTAGCTAATTCTTGTCCGACCTGTTTTCCGAGGCTTCCAAATTCTCTTCCTATTGTGTAAATTTCGTTTGATCCCATAATTCAGACCCCCTTATATAAATAATTAATACTATATCACTATGTGATAATTCAATTTATTTGTTATTTATATTATATAACACTTCAAGCAAATTGGCAAAGTATTTTGGTAAAGGTGCATCAAATTCCATGTATTCGCCGGTTTTTGGATGAACAAACCCTATAGTTTTAGCATGCAGGCACTGTCCTTCCAGGCCTTTAAACCGGTTTTTGGTAGGGGAATAGCTGGAATACAGCATATCTCCAAGCAAGGGATGATTAATACTTGCCATATGCACGCGTATCTGGTGTGTTCTGCCGGTCTCAAGCTTAAACTGCATATATGTGTAGTCACCAAAGCGTTCAAGCACCTTATAATGCGTGACAGCCGGCTTGCCATTCTTCTCATTGATGGCCATTTTCTTGCGGTCATTGGGATTCCTGCCTATGGCGCCCTCTATGGTGCCCTCATCATCCTTTACATTGCCACAGACAATGCCCACGTATATACGGTTGCAGCTAGGTCCTTTATCTGTTCCGATATCTTTATATGGCTTTCATCGTTCTTGCAGACAATAAGGGAGCCGGTGGTGTCCATGTCTATGCGATGCACTATACCGGGCCGTATTTCGCCGTTTATGCCACTTAAAGAGTCCTTGCAGTGGTACATTATGGCATTTACAAGAGTATCGCTGTAATGCCCTGCTGAGGGGTGTACAACCATGCCCTTTGGCTTGTTGACTACCAGTACGTCATCATCCTCGTAAAGTATGTCAAGAGGAATGTCCTGTGGCAGGATAGGTGTCTGTACGGCATCAGGAATTGTGACATCTACTATGTCATCAGTCTTTAGCCTGTAATTTGCTTTCTGGGGCTTATCATTGACCAATATTTGATTTTCTTTTAGTATCCGTTGAAAAAAGGAGCGAGAAATATCCGGATAAATGCTGCTTAGGTATTTATCCAGTCGTTCTCCCTCCTGTTCACTCTGGACTTCAAATGTATCTCTATTCATAGTGAAGCTTTCTCTTTTTTTATTTTAGTAACTATTTAAAACTATATTGCACACTTTAAAAAAGCGCATACCGCACTAATTTTCATGCTTTCCATCATGCTTTTTTGTCAGGGAAGATTAAGGAAAAATCCTCCTCCTTGTAGTAAAACAGCCCGAGTATGATAAACATAAATGCAGCTACAGTGACGTATATATCAGCTACATTGAATATCGGAAAATTAATCAGGCTAAAATAAAAGAAATCAACCACATAATTATTCACAATACGGTCTATCAGATTGCCGAGTGCACCTGCAACAAACAGTATTACAACAACATTCAGCAGTCTAAAACGTTTTGAGACAGGTATTTTGCGATACCATACACACAAAAAGTATAACAACTGCAATGGTAATCACTGAGAAAAAAATCATTTTGGCACGCAAAAATGCCAATGGATTCTCAGACCAATATGTAAAATGAAAGATATTCTGTATTATTGAAAGCAGATCAACACCAAATGCAGCACTCTGGTTTTCCAGGTATCTGAACTCGAAAACTCCCGGAATGAGAACAAACACACCCGTGGATGATTGCTTTAGGTTTATAACAGCCAGATACTTTGTAAGCTGGTCAATTGCTACAAGAATCAATGCAATGATGCCTGCTGTACACATCTGTTTTTTTTGTTTTATTTTTCTTCATAGCTGATTAGAGACTCCGCTTAATAAGATGAACCCGGGAGATCAAATGAATCCATGAGACTCTGGATATCTCCTGAGATATCTACTCCGTGTGGTGTGGCGATGAAGATAAAGTTGGATATCTTCTGCAGATTACCGTGCAGGGCATATGCTGAGCCTGATGTGAAATCTATGATGCGCTGTGCCACATCGACATTAAGTCCCTCCATGTTGATGACGACTGTACGTCCGTTAAGTAATGTGTCTGTTATTTCTATTTCGTCTTCAATTGAACTTGGTTTTATTACGCAAACTTCCATGTCTGATGATACCTGCTTTCTGGATGATTTTGATATTGGTGTAATCTTGGATGTAGTCTTAACAGGCTTCTCCTTTGGTGTTGTATCACGCCTTGTGCTTTTTATGGCCGGTTCCTCTTCAGCAGCCTCTTTTTTTTCTGCGGAAAGGATTTCTTGGAAGCTCTTCTTCTTCCTCATCATCGAGGTAATAATCCTCGTTATCGAACTCCTCATCGTCCTCAGAATTTAAACTCATTTTGTCAAGAATCTTATCTATGAAACTCATTTCTATATTCCTTTTCTATTTTTATTTTGTGTATAGCATATGCAAAGTATCAGTTAGCCTTGCTGTAGTCGCGCTCTCCAAATATTCCGGTACCGACACGTACCATTGTTGCGCCCTCTTCTATTGCTACTGTGTAATCTCCTGTCATACCCATTGACAGAACATTCATACTGACATTATCTATGTTTTTTTGTGCTATGTCAACTGATAATTGCTTAATATCTCTAAAGTATTGTCTGTTATCCTCAGGATCATCTACAAATGTGCTATAGTCATAAGTCCTTTTATATGGATATGGTCCAGTTTAGCAATTTCTTCAACTAAGGAGATAGCCTCATCTCGTGATGTGCCAAACTTAGATGCCTCTCCTGCAATATTGACCTCAACCAGTATGTCGCAGCTACAGTCATGCTTTATGGCCTGCTTTTGTATCTCCTTTGCCAGATGCAGTGAATCTACAGAGTGAATAAGTGAAGTTTTTCCAACTATATACTTCACCTTGTTGGTCTGAAGATGTCCAATCATGTGCCAGTGAATATCTTTTGGCATAACCTCCATCTTTTTTCACACATTTCCTGTACCTTATTTTCGCCGAACTCACGGATGCCCTCATCGTATATCTCACTGAGCATCTCAACAGGTTTGGTTTTGCTGACTGCAATTAGTGTGACATCACTATAGTTTCTGTGAGCTCTGTCACATGCGGCCTTTATATTTTGCTGAACCTGATGTAAGTTGTCTTTTAACATAAAATCTATCCTTTCTATATTTTTCAATAGTATTTATTACCATAAATTATTTGGTTATGGTCTGGTTTTCCTTCACGGATTTGCCATCCAAGGCTATATGGTCATAAAGCGAAATGCCATATGGCGTTTTGGCTTCTACAATTGTGTAGTCATCGTTTGATGCAAGTACATTTATCTGCTTAAACACAGCGTATCCTTTGTTGATATTGTAGACACCTGTGAGCTTGTCCTTATCTGTTCCCACCCTGTAGGTTGACGAAGAATCAGGCTTTACAATGATATCGCCGTCCTTAAGATATTCATCATCTACAAAATAAAAGTCATCATTCTGGCTGAATATTGTTGGACTGACTATATTAACTGAGCCACTGCTTTTATCCTTTATCATGAGCGATGAAGCATCAGAATCGCCGCTTGCAGTGAAATAATCCTTAGGAATAGTGAAAAATTCCTTTTTGGTTATAGCTGAATTAGGTATTTTAAGCCCAGTGTCTGCTCCAAGCACGAGCTCTATATTGGTAAAACGCTCATTTATATAGCGGATGAGCGAGTTTTTCATATTCAGCTTTAGGAAAAAAGCATCATCCTTCTTCAAAAGGCTGAACGATACCGTGGTTGTATAGTCATCATCGCAGAATCTGATTTTTATGACTGACTTGTCATTCAGGCTCTTGGCAACATTGTCAGGAACATTTATGAGTATATTCCAGTTCTCACTTGTAATCAGCTTATAAACAGGATCCAGCTGATTGATGGTGCTGTTGTCGGTTAAATCAGTCTCTTCATAATTAGTGTTGTTGTACTGATCCAGAGTGAAGCTGTCTGTAGTAACATCCTCATAGCCGTCTATTCCGTAATAGACTATTCCGGGAGCTGTCGGCTTATATGTATAGAAGGTGTTGTTAGCCTCAGCAGTACTGATAGTATCTGCCAGGCTTGTCAGTGCATTTTGGCTGAGAACCTGTGTCAGCTGTGCAGACAGATCGTTTTTGAAGGTATAAACCTTTGAAAAGTATCGTCTGTTGTAGCCGGATGAAAAGCTGTTTATGTCAGTGATAATCTTCCCGGCATCCTCGTCAGTGATGGCGGAAGCATCATTTTGAGCACCGGTAATCTGGGTTGCAATGGAGCCGTCTGTATCAACAGAGTAGACAACATCACTTGTTGCAACCTTTGAGCCGTTTGACACAAAGTAGTTGAGGTTTCCTGATTCCTCAGCATACACTACACTTTCCTCGCGGATTATCATGCCCTTATATATGTTGTTGGTCGCTATAGTACCCTGTTGTACCTCGTATTCAGATACCGGGTTTGAAGTGAAATACGTAAATATGTGAAAAATCACATAGATTATTATTACAAAAAACACTATAAAACCGATATTCAGATTGAAGCCGGTGCGATATTTCAGTACTTTTTTATTCTTTCGGGACACAATTTTACTCCTTAAAAAAGGGATGTGAAATACACATCCCCCTAATTAATCATTTATAAAGAAATGATAACCTTTGCCTTGGCACATTCAGGCAACTTGTCAATATTCCTTGAAACACTTAAGATGAACTTCACCTTAAACTTCTCGCTGATTATATCAAGCTTTTCGATTGCCTTGGTGATATCCCCCTCATCATCAAGTGATGCAATTGTAAGGAAGCTGTCTAAATACATCTCCTCCAGATCATGATCCTGCGATATGATTCCGCATATAAATCCTAAAAATTCATCACAATTGTCAATAGGATAGTCCATAACATTGATTAGTCGAACCTGGTTATTAAGCTCATACATGTGCTTCTGGCTCTTATCAAGAAAAACTATGGAACCCTCATTTCCCTTAATTGATGAATTTACCTTGTCTAACAGCTCTTTTGTCTTGCCCTTGCCCTTGTCTCCACAAATAATTTCTATCATGGCTCATTCCTCCTATGGATAAATATTGTGATTATTAATAAAAAATAATTGTATTTTTTATATTATTATAGTATAAATAACCATAAAACTCAATATTTAATTAGCAAATCCACTAAGTATTTCATTCATGAAGCTATAAAGATCCTTTTTACCATCTGCCTTGTAAACTATGCTTATGATGCGCTCATTTTTAGCATTCTGGCTTAGCAGTACGAGGCAATGGCCGGCTTCTCCCGTAGTGCCTGTCTTTCCTCCTGTCACTGTGACGTTTTCAGGGGCTGTATATGCTCCGGTCAGATAGCCGCAGGTATTCTTAAAGGTCTTTGAAACAGCCGCGCCCTGGGCATTTGTATATGCCACATCATGAGTCTGTGAACTGATGATTGCAACAAAGCTCTCTAAGGATATGGCATTGGAAAAAATGAGGTACATGTCATATATGGTAGTGTAATGATTTTCATCAGGAAGACCGCTTGGGTTGACAAAATTGCTGTTTGTGGCACCAAAACTTTTTGCAGTGCTGTTCATCAGCTTGGCAAATTCTTCTACAGAACCACTGCAGTACTCTGCCAGTGCTATTGCCGCATCATTGCCACTCTCAAGTAAGAGCCCATACAATAAGTCCTGCACTGTAATGACATCGCCCTCCTTTAGGCCGCATACCGATGATGAATGACCCGGGTTTGCAGCGTCATGGCTTACTGTGACTGTCGCATTTAAATCACAGTTTTTAAGAATTATGTATGCAGTTAAAATCTTTGTAGTGCTTGCAGGATAGAGCTTTTCAAACAGATTCTGGCTATACAGCACCTGATGAGTGTCTATATTAAAGGCTCCGGCGCCCTCTGCGGTTTTTGCAAACTGCATATTGTCCTGACCAAAATTGACATCATTTGTGACGCAGAGGTTGGACGCAAAATAATTACTTCCGTTGTATCCATTTATATAATCGGTGGAATAAGTATCATATGCATTCTCAATCTTTGTACCACAGCCGGTCATAAAAACCGCTGCTATGCATGTCAGACATAGCAGTCGTTTAATTCTTTGTTTACTTGTACATCTCACGCCAGTCAAGATCTCCTCTGTCCAATGATAAAATGAGCAGCTCTGCTGTAGCCAGATTGGTGGCAAGTGGTATATTATGCTCATCACAAATACGGAAAATACTGTTTACCTCAGGCTCGTGTGGCTTAGGCTTTAATGGATCACGCAGAAAGATGACAAGGTCTATGTCATTGTGCTCAATCTGTGCTCCAAGCTGCTGGATGCCTCCTAAGTGTCCTGCAAGATATTTGTGTACTGAGAGGTTTGCAACCTCCTCTATAAGACGTCCTGTGGTGCCTGTGGCGTACAAATTATTTTTGCTTAAGATACCTCGGTATGCTATGCAGAAGTTCTGCATCAGTTTTTTTCTTTGAATCATGTGCAACTAATCCTATGTTCATTGCTAACCTCCCTATGAATATTTCTTCGGCTGTAATCCTACATTCAGGACAATTCCCATTCCCATGTACAGTGAAACAAGTGATGTAAGTCCATAACTGACAAATGGAAGAGTCATGCCGGTATTGGGCATAAGACCTGTGGCTACGCACAAATTGATAAAGGCCTGAAAGCCTATAAGTGCTCCCATGCCACAGCATATGAGCTTTCCGCTTGTGTCCTTTGCCTTCCTTGCTATAAGTATACACTCAATTACGATAAGAAGCAAAAGAATTATTATACTGATTGTACCAATAAAGCCAAGCTCCTCTCCGGCAACAGCAAATATAAAATCTGTTTGAGGCTCTATGATGTAGTTGGTGTTCTTCATAGAGGTTACAACAGAGTTGTTAAGTCCCTTGCCAAACAACTGTCCTGAGCCTATAGCCCAGATAGAGTTCCTTTGCTGTGCTGCTGTATCAGCGTAATTTGTTGGATCGAGCCACGACATGATACGCGCAGCAGGATAAAAGCCTTTTTTGATGAGTGCATCGGCATGTGTATATATATAGCTTATCACTATCAAAACTATCGGTACTGAAACTCCAAGTACCGGCATTATTATTTTATAACTTAATCCGCTAATAAACAAGAGGGTAGCGAAAATTAATGCAGTAAGAATTGTTGTTGAGTTGTCCGGCTGTTTTAAGATAAGAAATAAAGGTATACCGGCAAAAATTACAGATAATGCAAGAGTTCTTACTGTATTTATACTATCCTCAAACCTGGAAAAGAAATAAGCAAAAAACAAAATAAGTATAATTTTCGCAATCTCTGACGGCTGGAATCTGATACCTGCGATCTCAAACCAGCGCTGTGCACCCTTTGCATCATCACCTGCAAATAGAACAAGCAACAGCAGCACAATCATTCCGGCATAGTATATCCACACGAATTTGAGCAGAAATGTGTAATCTATAAGGGAAAGCACTATCATAATAGTCAGTCCCATTACAAAGCCTATTATCTGCTTGCTCTGTACGGAGTGCTTGGCACTGCCTATCAGCAGGATGCCTATAATCGACAAAGCTATTATGTATACTACTAATTGAAAGTGATAATTCTTTAGTCTGTACTGTTTGAGCATTTTGTTACTTCCTATCTGTTATCTTTGTAATCTTAATTCTAATACTAATGACATGATGGTCAAAAGGTATTTTGTTAAAGGTTATTAATTGATTTTTTTGTCGCGCATGATAATCCGGACTTCGTAAGCTTCATCGTTTATATTCATATGTCTTTGTATCACGCTTTTTATTTCTTTTTTAATCTGTGTCATATTGTCAGAAGCAGATATTGTGCTCCTATCTTCTGCAAGTGCTATTTTAAGCCTTTTCTTTGCGTATTCTCCTGTTTTGGAAAATTTATGCATCATACAGCGGCACCTCTCATATCGTCAGAGAAATTGATTATCTGACCGGATATTCGGGCAAATACAGGAGCAAGCCTGCTTTTGGCCTCACGGACAGGTATTCCTCTGTTCTGGCAAATGATAACACTTTTGTCATAGGGAATAGTGCCGATAATCCTGGTAGAAAGAAGTGCTGTAATATCATTATCGGATATCATCTGATGCCTTCTTACCATATGCTTGTCATATGCATTAACAATGACTGATATATTCAAGATGTGCGCTGTCGAGCAGGCTTATGCATCGCCTTGCATCGTGTATTGCAGATACATGCGGTGTGGTAACTACTATCGCACGGTCTGCAGGTGAGACGGAAAACCAAAAGCCGCTGTCGATACCCGCCGGAGAATCTATCAGACAATAATCAAAGCTTGCTTTAAGCTCCTCTATAAGTATCTTGAAGCGTGCCTCATAGCTGCATAGCGTATCCATGGAAGGTGCTGCAGGAATTACATATAGATTGGGATACTTTTTATTGCGTATGATTGCCTGTCTGATACGGCAGGAGCGGTTTAAGATGTCGAGGATATTGTAATTGACCTTGTCCTCTATTCCCATTACCAGGTCCAGATTGCGAAGTCCCATGTCTGTATCGAGCATGATGACTTTTTTATCTAACTGTGAAAGTTCAACTCCGATATTGGAAATAACCGTAGTTTTTCCAACACCGCCTTTTCCTGAAGTGAAAACTATTGCTTCACTCACAAAAAAACCTCCTAGTCTGTTCTGGCACTTGAGACTGATGAGTTTACACCCTCAGCCGTGACTGCGAGTAAATCGTCAAGTGACTCCAGATTATAATAATATGAAATTATATTTCTGGATGCAGCTGCAGCATTGTGTGAGCTGTATCCAGATGATATACGTGTAGCTATTGTAATTTCAGGATCGCTTGATGGAGCATATCCTACAAACAGTGCATGGTTTGGTCTTGTCTCAACCTGCTGTGCTGTTCCTGTCTTACCGGACACCTCAACGCCTGTAAAGCCGCCAAATACATCATGCAGGTCTTCGACCACCATACGCATTCCCTGATGGATGGCATCCCACTGGCTTTGAGTAAGTGTGCCTGATATATCAGTTGATTTTGAATCATACTGCTTGACTGTTTTGCCGTCTGCATCCACAATTTTGTTCATCAGCTTATAGTCATAAAGCTTTCCGGAAGCAACTGCTGTCACATATCTTGAAAGAGAAATAGTCGTAAAGTTGTTATTACTCTGTCCGATGGCTGCCATAACAGGATACTGTGTGGCAATGGACGGCGTCTTTTCTACTATCTCAACACCTGATTTCTGGTCTAGTCCGTATATAGATGCATATTTTTGTATGTATTTCATACCGTTTTCATCGTCATATGAACCGGTGTCCTTGCTCGCAAGCCTGAAGCCTGTTGTGTAGAAGAATACGTTACAAGAATCCCTTTAAAGCTTCAGATACATTGTCCATACCATGCGCTCCGGGATAAATCCAGCATTTTGGCTGATTGCTGATTTCTGTAAATATTCCGGTACAATTAATCTTTGACGAAGTATCAATGACTCCCTCGGCAAGACCTGCGGTGCTTGATACCATCTTGAAGGTAGATCCCGGTGCAGTCTGCTCCTGGGTTGCATAATTCCATAGTGGATTAGACTTGTCCTCTCTTAGAGACTGGTAGTAATCAGCATCTACAGTGTTTGCAAGCTTGTTGTTGTCATAGCCCGGATAGCTGACTAAAGCCTTTAGCTGTCCTGTCTTTACATCAGTTATGACACAGGAGCCTGTACATGGGTCAAGGGCAAGCTGTGCAGGTGTTATCTCTATGTTGTTTATTTTGTCCATAAGAAATGCATATGGACTGATGGAGCCATTGGCAATGTTGCTTACTGTTGCATCGTCATAATCGAGTACACCCTGGTCAAAAAGCAGAAGGCACAGCTGCTGTCCAGTGACCGCCCCGGAATTTACCATATATTTGTATATAATTTTGGCAAAGTCTTTATTGTCAGTCATGGCATCCCTGATATACGAGCAGAGTGCTGTGTAAATCTCGCTTGAATCAGCATACTTCTGGTCCACATCAAGCTTTGTGATGTCTATCCACTGCTTTGAAATGCAGTATTTGAGATAATCACGCGGTGAGAGTGTGCCTGCCTTCCATGAGGCATATGTGGAATCAGAGGTATCTATCTGTTTGCTCAACAGCAGTCCATCATCGTTTAGCACTGACATAACACATGTAAAATAATCAAGTGTCTGCTCCGACATGGAGGCAGTGCCTGAGGTACCACTTTCAAGCTCGCTGTCAATAGTGGATAATGCATCCTGCAGCTGACCGCTGAAGGAATTGTATATAGCCTGCTCAGTTGCTGATGCATCTGATGCATTGAAATGTGTCAGGTCAACTACATTGTTGTTGATCAGTGCAAAGTAAACATCAGTTATAGGTATTTCACCGGATTTTATTTTGGAGTAAACAATTCCGGCTATCTCCTGCTCTAACAGCTTGTATGTGGCCTCCTGCAGCTTGATGTCAATACTTAAGTAGACATCATTTCCGGAAACAGGATTCTCCTGACTTATTACCTCGTTTATCTTACCGACATTGTTTACATAGACCTGTTTTTCACCGTTTTTGCCTCGCAGATAGCTCTCATAGTACTGCTCCAAGCCTGACTTACCTACCATATCATTTTGTGTATATGAGTCATCATCCTTTGACAGCTCATTATACTCGTCGGTAGATATCTTGCCTGTGTATCCTATGAGCGATGAAATATATTCAGGATAGTTGTACTTGCGGATGGTATCCTCTTCAACTGATATGCCGGTAAGAGTATCTGAATGCTCATTGACATATGCTACTATCGAATCATTTACATCCTTTGCAATAGTAGTGGTTTTGTATTTAGTGAATCGGTTCTGTTTTATGGCATATCTCATCACTACAATATCATAAGTGGCCTGCGTATCATACTTGCTGCTTATATCAAAGCATTCATTCTGGTCAGAGCTTAGAAAATCAATAATATTCTGGGCGCTGGCATTTGCCTCGTCAAATCCAAGCGCTTTATTGTATTCGAGCTTATCATATTTCTTTCCGAATACATCTGACAGAAATCTCTTTTTTGAGGTTTCAGATGTGAATGTAAAGCTGTATGTACCATCATCGTTTAAAACAACCGGAAAATCATTGTATATGGAGCCGCCATTGTTTTTTATCACATTGATAATTTCATTAAGCTCTTTGTTTAAAAGACGATTGTGCTCCTTCGTAGATGAATAGCTGCCGTTGTCTGAGATGACTACAGAGTATGCAAGCTGATTGTAAGCAAGCAGCTCACCATTTACATCGTATATATTGCCTCTTGATGCCTCTATGGAAAGCGGCTTTTTAATCAGCATTATGAAGTTTTTCTGATAATCTGCACCTTTAATAATCTGAAGGGTAAAGACTCTTTCGGCAAGCAGGGCAAACATGAAAATAATTACTGCTGCTAATACAAAAAGTCTTGAGCTGAAAAATTTCTTCAGAAAATCTTTTATATCATAAATCAAATTTCTTTGCTCTCCTTTTCTCGTGTGCTTCCAGCTTCTGGTTTAACTTAAGAAATACCAGATACAAAAGTATACTGATAACCATTGTGTATACAAATTCAGGTATGATAATTGACTTCAGATAGTACAAAAAGCTAAATCTGCCACGCAGTAAAAACATGAAAAAGTATCTACCAGATTGTAAAACAAATCGCTGCCTCCTATCAGAAGCATAGGAAGCTTTATATCGTCAGGATAGAATCTTTTTTGGAATAATCCATTGATAAAACCGATATACATATATATTAAAGCATACAGTCCTATATAATTTCCGCAAAATATGTCAATAAGCAGGCCGCAAAAGAAGCCTACCCACAGTCCTTCCTTTTTTTGCCACGCATAAAGCCAAAGGATGATACGGCTATAATCAACAGGTTTGGTGAGATATTGGCAAAGGAAAGAGTCTTAAACAGCGTGGTCTGCAATAAAAAGCATAAAGTTATTATTATAAATAAAACAATTCTACGTCTCATGCTGCTCCTTACTTATTTTCAGTTGAATTTTCAGTCTGGCTGTCGCCGGCTGTTTCTGTACTTTCGGTGTCGTCAGCTGTCTTAGTGTCACCGGTCTGCTTAAGCTGTGTTATGACCATGACATTTTCGATATGCTCAAAATCTACAACCGGTGTGATAGTGCCGGATTTTGTCAGATTGTTGGAATTATTTTCGATTTTTGTCACATAGCCAATCAGTATGCCCTGCTGGTAACGGTCTGACACGTATGAGGTAACAACAGGATCGCCCTCTTTTACCTTGTTGTCGTCATCCTTTAACTCCGTAAAGGTAATTACTTTGTCATCGTTCATGGTTTTTATATTGCCACTGACGGTGAGGTTGTCCTCCGTGGTGGAAACCATGCCACTGACCTTGCTGGCATCATCTATGATACAGCGTACCTTGGCAAAATTATCGCCAGCATCGGTAACAATACCTACAAGTCCGCTTCCCGCAAGCACATTCATGCCTACGTCCACTCCATCCTTTTTTTTCCTTTGTCGATAGTAAAGGTAGAAAACCAGTTTCCGCTGTCCTTTGCTATAACACTGGCAGCGACCTTGGGATATGATTGATATTTGGCATCCAAATCCAGAAGCTGTCTGTAATTGTCAAGCTCATACTGTTCAAGTTTGGTGGTTGTGAGCTGTGTTGTAAGCTCTTCTACCTCGGCCTTGAGCTTTTTATTCTCAGCCTTGACATTTTTTAATGTGCGTATTTCTGTAATCTTATCTGAAATGTGGATTCCAAAGCTGTTTATACCTTTCTGCATTGGGATGAATACATATCCGGCAGCAGTCTTTAAAGGACCACCGGAGATATTTAAGGTAAGGCTTAACAGCATGGTCACAAAGCAGACTGCTGTCATAATCAACAGTGTGTATCTTGCAGGCAGCTTTTTATTGTGCTTTCTCTTTCGATTGCGAAAATTCTTACTCATGTTAACCTCGGTTATTATTTTTTTTGATGCTGAACGGAAGTCTCTTATATTTTGAATCAGAAACTATTTGTACGAGCCCGCGTACTGCACTCTCCTCAGGACATTCTGAGCAGATGACCTTTATACCTGTAATCTGTTCAAAGAGCTGGTCAAGTCCTGCAAGCTGTGAGCCGCCTCCTGTGATATAAATGCCTGAATGGATGATATCCTTTGCAAGCTCAGGCGGAGTCTTCTCAAGAATCATTTTTATTGATGTGCATATAGACTCAAGGTTTGACTTCATAGCCTCGTAAACGACCTTTGAACCAATTTCCATCTCAATAGGCAGGCCGCTTACCACATCACGTCCCACTATGACCATACTGTCCTCTCTTCCCGGAAGTGCAGAGCCTATAGTCTCCTTCAACAGCTTTGCAGTCTTTTGTCCGATTACAAGATTGAACTCCTTTCGCACAAAGGAGATAATTGACTCGTCAAGTCTGTTGCCACCGAAATGAAGCAGGTCACTAAGCACCAGGCCACCGAGTGAAATAACGGATGTCTCTGTTGTGTCAGCGCCCATATCTACTATCATGACACCGGTTGGCTCGTTTACATCTATTCCAAGGCCTACAGCATCATCGATAGGCTTCTCACAGAGCATGACCTTTTTAGGCTTTGATTTGCTCTTATAGAAGAGCTCGTAGAACGCTCTTTCTCTACATCTGTGATATCTGTCGGCACAGCGATGATGAACTCGGCATTTTTGATACGTGCCTTTGTCTTGTGCTCCAAAAAGTCAAAAATCATAGTCTGAAGCAGATTATAGTCAGCAATAACTCCCTCTACAACAGGAAATATGACGTTGATTGTCTCAGGCGCCTTTTCATACATGGCATATGCGCTGTCTCCATATGCATATATCTGATTTTTGTCTATTACGGCTATTGTGTTTTTCTCAAGCATTGTCTTGCCTGTAGCCTTTGAGTATACCTTGAAATTGTTTGTTCCCAGATCAATTCCGTAAACGTTGTTGCTCATAATAATTCTACCTCGTCTTCTGTTTATATAAGTTTATTTTCATAGAAGCTATAATATTCGCTATCTCCAATTATGATATGGTCACAAAGCTCTATGGAAAAAATCCCTGAGCCCTCAATTAATCTGTCTGTGACAGCAATATCATTTCTGCTGGGAGTACAATCTCCGCTTGGATGATTGTGCAATAAAACAAGCTTTGATGCATTTTTATCCAGGGCGGTCCTGATGATGGAGCCTATGTCCACTACAGATGAGCTTAGTGAACCCTTGGATATGAACTTGTCTCCTAAGAATCTGCTTTTAACATCAAAATAGGCACAAATGACGACTTCATTTGTGAGATGTCTCATCTGCTCCATGTAGTAGTCAGCTATTGTCTGAGGATTATTCATTCTGATGCTTTGAATCTTTTTTGTCTTTGCTATGCGAAGCGACAGCTCTGCTATCGCCTTAAGCTGTATAGCTTTTATCTGCCCTATCCCGGGGATACTAAGAAGCTCCTCATAGGACATCTCATAGAGATTAAGCAGATTACCATGCCTGCCGGAAAGTATGTCCTGCGCAATATCAATCACAGTCTTGTCTCTTGTGCCGGTCTTTATAATGATGGCAAGTAAATCAGCGTCTGACAGGCCTGATGCTCCAAGCGATAAAAATTTCTCATATGGTCGCTCTGAAGCCGGCAGATTTTTAATTGTTTTGTTATTATGCATTAATCCCTTTCGCTTCTCCCAGGCGATTGACAACGGATTTAAGCAAAGTTTTCAGTTAATTGTAGCACACCTAATCAAGCTTAACAAGATTTCTCTCATAAAGTTTTTGTAAAGACATCAAAATTCCAAGCTTTGCATGGTACCATGTGAGTCCTCCCTGGAAATAAACCGCATATGGCGGCTTCACAGGGCCATCGGCAGAAAGCTCAATGGATGAGCCCTGCACAAATGCGCCTGCTGCCATGATGACATCACTGTCATAGCCCGGCATAGCCCATGGCTCAGGGGTCACATAGCTGTCTACAGGTGCTGCTGCCTGTATGCCCTCGCAGAAGGCTATCATGGCATCGCGGTTATTGAACTCTACAGCCTGTATGATATCGTGGCGGCTTTCAGTACCGTCAGGGACTACCTTAAAACCAAGCTTTTCATAGATTTTTGCGGCAAAGATTGCTCCCTTTAATGCTCCGCTTACGACAGTCGGTGCAAGGAAAAAGCCCTGATAAAATGACTGGATGACTCCGAGTGAAGCTCCAACCTCCTTGCCAAGTCCCGGAGATGTAAGACGGTATGCGGCATTTTCAACACATTCCTTTTGCCGACAATATAGCCGCCGATTGGTGCAAGTCCGCCTCCCGGATTTTTGATCAGTGAGCCAACCATCATGTCCGCTCCAACCTGGATAGGCTCTGTATCCTCGACAAACTCACCGTAGCAGTTGTCGACCATGCAGATCACATCAGGCTTTATGCTCTTTACAAAAGCAATGAGCTCGCCTATTCTTTTGACCGAAAGTGTAGGTCTTGTAGCATAGCCCTTAGAGCGCTGGATTGTGACAAGCTTCGTTTTTTCATTGATGGCTTTCTTTATTCCGTCATAGTCAAACTCACCGTCAGGCAGTAAATCAACCTGCGCATATGTGATGCCGTACTCAGCAAGTGAGCCCTTTGAAGGGCGTATGCCTATTACCTCTTCAAGTGTATCGTAAGGCTTTCCCACAGGGCTTAAAAGCTCATCGCCCGGGCGCAGGTTTGACATGAGTGCAAGTGCAAGTGCATGTGTGCCACAGGTAATCTGAGGTCTTACAAGTGCATCTTCTGCGCCAAAGCAGTCTGCGTACACTCTCTCAAGTGTATCCCTTCCGAGGTCATTGTAGCCGTAGCCGCTTGATGCCTGGAAGCACTCTGCGCTCACCTTGTTTTTCTGCATGGCGGCTATGACCTTAAGCTGATTATACTCAGCATTTGTGTCTATTTTGTCAAAACGCTCCTTAAGCTCCTTTTCTACAGAGGTTCCGAAATCCAAAACCTCCTTTGATATTCCAAGTGTCTCATACTGCCTGTAAATGGCTTCATTGGTATCTAACAAATTATAATCCTCTTTTCTGCTAAAATTTCTTGTATTTTATTTAATATTTTATTATCATCATATGAATATTCATTTTTTTCTATCCATATGGTATCTTTTTTTTCTCTCCTAAACCAGGTTAACTGTCTCTTTGCAAAACGCCTTGACTCAAGCTTTACCTTGTCCACAGCCTCATCAAGTGAATATTCTCCATCGAGATATGCAAGGATTTCCTTATATCCTATGCCCTTCATGGATACCATATCGCTTGTACAGCCCATTGCCTTTAGCTTTTTCACCTCATTGACAAGTCCGTTTGAAACCATGATATCAACTCTCTTATCTATCCTCTCATAAAGCCTTTGTCTTACATCATCCAGTACAAAATAGGCAAAGCTGTATGGAGACTGCTTGGCTCTTTCTGTCTCATTGTGCTTTGAAATCGGCTCATGGCAGGTGTGATAGTATTCAATTGCCCTGATGACGCGCTTTACGTTATTCTCATGGATGCTCTTGTAGGATGCAGGGTCGATATCCTTAAGCTTTTCATGCAGTGCATGGTTTCCGTGCTCGTTTGCAAAGTCGTAAAGGCTCTTTCTGTATTCCTCATCCACATCCTGCTTTGTGAAATCAATGTCATACAAAAGTGCCTGGATATAAAAGCCGGTGCCGCCGACAACTATCGGTATCTTTCCTGCTTCGTATATCTCATTAAGTGCTTTTTTGGCCATATCCTTAAAGATAAATACATTGAACTCGTCAGATGGCTCGAGCTCATCTATCAGATAGTGCTTTATGCCGTCCATCTCATCGACTGTAACCTTCGCAGAGCCTATATCCATGTATTTGTATACCTGCATGGAATCCGCGGATATTATAGCACCATTTATTTTTTTTTGCAAGCTCAATCGATAGAGCTGTCTTTCCTACTGCTGTCGGTCCTGTCAGGACAATCATCGGTTTTTGTGTCATATTGCACCTCAGTCCAAATGTGTATGTTGTCATACGATACGTTTGAACTTCTTTTCTATCTCATATTCGCTCATAGAGATGATGGTTGGTCTGCCGTGTGGGCAGCTGTAAGGATTGTCGAGTGACAAAAGCTCATCTATCAGCTTATTTATCTCAGGAAGAGTAAGCTTGTCATTGCCCTTGACTGCTGCCTTGCACGACATGGATGCGACCTTTTCCGTGATGATATCAGGAGTCTGCCTGCCTGTCGCATTGGAAAAATCATCGAGCATCTCTATAAACAGATCCTTCATATCTATGTTAAACAAATTATCTGGAATTGCACTGATCATGTATTCCTTGCCGCCAAAATGCTCCACCTCATAGCCAAACTGTTCTATCTGCGGCCTGTATTTCTCAAGCATCTCACATTCCCTGGCATCAAGTGTCATGACAATCGGAGGGCTTATGCGTTGTGATGTGAAATCCTTATTGGCTAGTCTTGCCATTGTTTTTTCATACAGCACCTTCTCATGAGCTGCATGCTGGTCTATGATGTACAGCTTGTCCTCAAACTCTATTAACCAGTATGTCTTAAAGAGCTGGCCTATGATGGAAAACTGCTTCTTTGAACTTTCTGTAAGAAAAACCTTGTCGTAATCGCCGAGTGTCTGCTGGGTGCCGGTGACAACCTGTGCAGGTTCATACGCGGTGGAAGTCTCAGGCTTTGGTTCAACTGAATTGCCGGTATGTACAACAGGCGTCGATGCAGATGTTTTAGCTTTCTGTTGGTTTAAAGTATTTTCTGTGAGAGGCTCATTAACAGCAGGTCCTTTTACAGTGGAGCTTTTTACAGTAGCTGTCACGCTCTGTCCGTACACGCTCCTTGATTCCGCTGCCCTCACCTCATTGATACGCCTCTTCTCAAACGGCTCCGGTATTGGCTCTTTATACTCATGCACTATCTTTTTAGGCGCCGGCGTACTGTCTACAGGCACTTCGGGAATCATCTCCTTATGAGATAGAATTGCATATATTGTGTCACACAATTCAACATATATCTCGTTGTTGTTGTCGAACCTAAGCTCCATCTTGGTCGGATGTACGTTGACATCCAGCTCACTGAAAAATGTAAAGTAAAGCACTGTAAACGGATACTGATGCTGCATTAGAAAGCTCTTGTAGGCCTCCTCTATTGCACGTGACAATATATTGCTCTTTACATATCTGCCATTTATGAAATAATTCTCATAATTTCTGTTGCCCCTCGTGATGACAGGCTTTCCTATAAAGCCCTCCACCTTAAAGTATTCGCATTCATGCTTCACCTCAAGCAGTGATGACGATATCTCGCGGCCGAATATATGGTATATGATATCCTTTCTGTTGCCGTTTCCTGAGGTGTGAAGCTTTGTCTGGTTATTGTTTATGAACTTAAACGATATATCAGGATGCGAAAGCGCAAGCTTTTCAACCATATCGCTTATGTAGCTGCCCTCTGTCTGTGCTGTCTTTAAAAACTTACGTCTTGCCGGAACATTATAAAACAAATCCTTTACTATGAAGGTAGTACCGTCCGGAGCACCGATTTCCTCGTTGGAAAGCTCCTTCGAGCCCTCAATCACATATCTGGTGCCGGTGAGCTCATCGTATGTCTTTGTAATAAGCTCAACGCGGGCAACTGCCGAGATGCTTGACAGCGCCTCGCCTCTGAAGCCGAGTGACTTTACAGTAAGTAAATCCTCTGCCGAGCGGATTTTGCTCGTGCTGTGACGGTAAAATGCAACTGCAACCTGGTCTCTTTCAATTCCGCAGCCATTGTCAGTGATACGGATAAATGAGATTCCGCCTTCCTTTATCTCGACAGTAATGGCTGTGGAGCCTGCATCTATGGCATTTTCCACCAGCTCTTTAACCACGGAGCACGGACGCTCAACAACCTCTCCTGCAGCTATTTTATCTATTGTTTCCTGATTTAATATGGCAATATTTGGCATTTTAATCCTTTCTACCAGCGGTTTTTAACCTTGTTCTGGAGCTGATACAGCTTGTTTAACGCATCAAGTGGTGTCATGTTGCCTATGTCTATGCTTCGAAGCTCGTCAATTATGTCATCATCCTTCACTGTGTCGAAAAGCGAAATCTGTGTCATATCAACCTCGTCAAGATGCTCCTTTTTATGCTTGTGGCCAGTGTCAACGGATATGCTTTTTACAGTATCTGTGATATCATTTGCAACAAGCTGCTCTGCGATTTCCTTGGCACGCTCTATGACTGAATCCGGCAGACCTGCAAGCTTTGCAACCTGTATACCATAGCTTCTGTCAGCTCCGCCCTTTACGATTTTTCTTAGGAATACTATATCATCGCCCTTTTCCTTTACAGCGATGCAATAGTTATTTACACTGTCAAGCTTGCCCTCAAGCTCGGTGAGCTCGTGATAATGGGTTGCAAAAAGCGTCTTTGCTCCGAGGAGCTTTGGATTACTTATGTGCTCTACAACTGCCCAGGCGATGCTTAGTCCGTCAAATGTACTCGTGCCTCGTCCAATCTCATCAAGAATGAGCAGGGATTTTGCGGTTGCATTTCTTAGTATATTTGCCACCTCGTTCATCTCAACCATAAATGTACTCTGGCCGCTTGCAAGGTCGTCAGATGCGCCGACTCGCGTGAAGATACGGTCTACAATGCCGATATTTGCAGTTTGTGCAGGTACAAAGCTTCCAATCTGTGCCATGAGAACGATAAGCGCTGTCTGTCTCATGTAGGTAGATTTACCGGCCATGTTTGGCCCTGTGATGATTGAGATTCTGTTTTTGTGCTGATCCAGATATGTATCGTTTTCTATAAACATGTCATTTGTAATCATTTTTTCAACTACAGGATGACGTCCGTTTTTTATGTCTATTATTCCGCTTTCATTTATCTTTGGCTTGCAGTAATTATTCTGGCTGGCAACAAGCGCAAGCGAAGCGAAAACATCAATCTGTGCTATAGCTCTGGCTGTTTTCTGAATCCTTGAAACATTGCAGGAAATCTGTTTCCTTACATCACGAAACAGCTCATACTCAAGTGATGTGAGCCTGTCTTCAGCTCCAAGAATGGTATCCTCAAGCTCTTTAAGCTCCGGTGTTATGTAGCGCTCTGCATTGGTGAGTGTCTGCTTTCTCACGTAATAATCTGGAACCATATCCTTGAAAGAGTTTGTGACCTCAAGGTAATATCCAAATACCTTGTTATACTTGATTCTTAAGTTTTTGATGCCTGTTTTTTCACGTTCACTGGCTTCAAGCTCTGCAAGCCATGTCTTTCCCTTTGGTTTTTGCGTCTCGAAGACGGTCAACCTCCTCGTTGTAGCCAGCCTTTATGATATCTCCGTCACGCTGTGAGATAGGCGGCTCATCCTCAATGGATGAAAGTAAAAGCTCATATATATCCTTAAGCTCGTCGAACTCTTCATTAATCTCATCGGTAAGCTCACAAGGTATGTCTGAAAGCTGCTGCTTTATTGGTGGAAGCATTTTTAAAGAATCCCTAAAGGCAATAAGGTCGCGCGGATTGGCTGACTGGTAGGTGATTCTTGTGATGAGACGCTCAAGGTCATAAATAGGATTAAGGTATTCCCTGATTTCATCTCTTGTGATTTCGTTTGCATTAAGTGCTTCGATAAGCTTCTGGCGCTTTATTATTTCTGCCTTTTCGATGAGAGGCTGCTCAACATAGGTGCGAAGCAGTCTTGCTCCCATAGCCGTACGTGTCTTATCGAGTACCCAAAGCAGTGAGCCTCTCTTTTTGCTTTTCACGAAGTGTATCTACAAGCTCCAAATTACGTCTTGATGAGCTGTCTATTATCATATATTTGCCTATTGAGTACGGATGAAGCTCAAGTATATTGTCGAGCGAGTTCATCTGCGTCTCATAAAGGTACTTTAACAGGGCGCCGGCAGCTATGACTCCACTCTCATAATCCTCAAGCCCCAGAGCATTTATTGTCTGTACATGGAAATGTGAAAGCAGTGTCTCATTTGCAAGACCATCAGAAAAATACCATGAGTCGAGTGCTGAAACAGTAATTGACAGTCTGTTTTTCATATCGTCAACATCTATTCCGCTCATGTAGAAGGCTTCATTACATATGATTTCCGATGGATTAAATCTGCTCACCCATCTAACAGCTTTCTTTCCGCATCCACCTCTGTCGTAAAAAAATCACCTGTTGTGACATCACAGGTCGCTATGCCGTATTTGTCCTCAGTGTATACAATCGACATTATGTAATTGTTTTTTGCCTCATCTAAAGAAGCCATATCGGTGTTTGTGCCCGGTGTCACAACACGGATTACCTCTCGCTTTACGATTCCCTTTGCCTGCTTTGGATCCTCCATCTGCTCACAGATAGCTACCTTGTGACCGTTTGATACGAGTCTGTTGATATATGAGTCTGCCGCGTGAAACGGTACTCCACACATAGGAGCTCTTTCTTCAAGTCCGCAGTTTTTGCCGGTGAGCGTAAGCTCAAGCTCCTTTGAAACCATTATCGCATCGTCAAAAAACATCTCATAGAAGTCTCCTAAGCGATAAAATAAAATACAGTCCTTATATTGTTCTTTTTGTCTGCAGATAATGCTGCATCATTGGTGATACTTCTGCCACGAATATTTCCTCTCTTTATGTATATAAATATTATTCATGTGTATAAATATTATTTAAAATCCGGCCTATATTTTTTAATAATTGCTTCTGCGACCTTTATGCCGTCGATTGCCGCAGATGTAATGCCTCCCGCATAGCCTGCGCCCTCTCCGCAAGGGTAGACCCCTGAGATGTTGCTCTCAAAGGATTCATCTTTTTTATGCGAAGCGGAGAAGATGTACGTGTCTCCATACCGGACAAAATTGCATCTTTTCTGTCAAAGCCATGTATCAGATGACCAAAATGTTCCATTCCAAGCTTGAACGACTGCTCCATGTCAGCGTTCATCAGTCCGTTCAGCTTTGCAAAGACTGTGCTTCCCTTTGTACAGGAGTCAAAATCACCGTATGCTGTTGTTAATCTGTCATCACAGAAATCACCGAAAAGCTGCTGTGGTATTAAACCATTGCCTCGCTTATAATTTTCTGTCTCAAGCTTTTCCTGATATCTCACTCCGGCGAGGGCATCATCTGCTCCGAAATCCTTCGGCGAAACAGATACTATGATGGCACTGTTCGCATTTTTGATGTTTCTGTCGTGATAGCTCATGCCGTTAACCACCGTGTGATTTTCGGTTGACGATGAGTTGACCACATATCCTCCCGGACACATGCAGAATGAATAGACTCCTCTGCCATTCGGAAAATTGGATGTGACCTTGTATGGGCTTGGCGGAAGTATGATTTTCTTTTGAATACCATACTGTGATTCATCTATCATGCGCTGCGGATGCTCCACGCGAAAGCCGACAGCAAAGCTCTTGCACTCCATATCAAAGCCTTTATTGTAAAGCATATCAAATGTATCTCTGGCGCTGTGTCCGAGTGCCAGAACGCATACATCTGTCTTTATCTCACTATTACTGTTACTGTCAGAATCCGTGTAAACACTTAATAGCTTTTGGGAAACTATGTCAAGATTGCTCACACAGGTGTCAAATATAAATGTAGCCCCTTTGTCAACCAAAAACTCACGCATGTTGATAATTACTTCTGAAAGCACATCAGTACCAATATGTGGCTTGTTGTCATAAAGTATGGATGGATCTGCCCCAAAGCGCACAAATGTCTCAAGCACAAGACGATTTCTGCCCGAAGGATCCTTTACGGATGTATTCAGCTTGCCGTCTGAAAAGGTTCCGGCACCGCCCTCACCAAACTGTACATTGCTTTTGGGATTAAGTATGCCGCTCTCCCAGAATTTTTGTACATCGCAGGTTCTTTTTTTTCAACCCGGCTGCCACGCTCGATAACTATCGGGCGAAAACCTGCCTCTGCCAGTATATATGCACAAAACAGGCCGGCAGGACCTGCCCCTGCAATAACAGGTCGCCTGTCAAGCGGTATATGGCCGCATGCAGGTATCATGTACTCTTTTTCTTTATATATGAGCACAGATGAGCTGGCTGCTCTTTTTACAATTGCTTCTTCGCTATTTTTTGTATCCTCTATCTCTACAGCAACTGAATATGTATAGAACAGCTCAGGCTTTTTACGCGCGTCAAGTGATTTCTTTAATATGCGGTATGTGAAGCCTGTCTTGGCATTGAGCTTAAGCATTTTTATTATTTTCTTTTTTAATGCCTCATCACTGTGCGTGCGTGGGGAGCTTTATCTGGTTAATTTTAATCATTTACTGCATTTCTCCTGCTATATATCCACTTGTCCATGCCCACTGCAGATTGTAGCCACCGCATATGCCGTCCACATCAAGCAGCTCGCCGCAAAAGTAAAGCCCCGGATGGATTTTGGACTCCAATGTACGTACATCTATTTCCTTTGTATATATGCCGCCTGCACACACCTGTGCAAATTCGGCTCCTCTTGGCTTTTTTACCGAAACGGCTGTATGCTTTATTGAGCGGGTGAGACTTTTACAATCATCATCTGTCAACAGCCTTCCCTTTTTGTCAGGAGATACACCTGATTTGTGTATCAGCTCAAGAAGAAGCTTATTGTTTAAAATTCCGTTAAGCATCTCATTTAACGCGCGGTTGTCTGTCGTTGTAATGCTTCTGTCCTTTATGTACCCATTAAGCTCATCATCACTAAAAGCCGGCAAAAAGTCAATTATCACCTCGACCCTTTGACCTTTATCGAGGGCTCTTGACATAAGACTTGAAATCTGAAAAACCGGGATGCCTGAGATGCCATAGTCAGCTAACTGCAGCTCCCCTGTATTTTGCTCTGTCATTTGACCGTCTATCACGGAAGCGACGGTAGCATCGCACCTGACACCAGTATTTTTTTGAAATTCAGGCCATCACAGCTAAAGCCGCAAAGCGCGGGTAATGGCTTTTGGATATGGTGTCCGAGAGCTTCTATCTGTCGAAACAGGCTTCCGTCACTTCCAAGCTTCGGGGAAGCCGTAAGGCCACACGCTATGATAAGCCTTTTGGACTTAAAGCTGCCCTTGTCTGTTTGGATGCAGTAACCGGTCCGGTCATCTGTCTTCTTAGTTGCCGGATTAGCAGCAGAGTTTGTGTCTTTAGCCGTAATCCTTGCAGTCTTAATTTCTGTAATACTAATGCCTGTTTTCACATCCACATGAAGCCTCATAAGCTCCATGCGAAAGGCAGCCACAACAGATGCAGCCTGTCTTGAATTTGGATAAATGTAGCCTTCATTGTCATATGCAGGTATTCCAAGTTCTTTAAAAAAAACGTATTGTGTCTGCATAATTAAATTGCGACAACCCGTTTTTTAATCAGCGCTTTACTGCCGTGAAACTTATTTACAGACATATCAGTGTTTGTGAAATTACATCTGCCGTTTCCTGTTGCAAGTATTTTCTTTCCTATATCATCCTTGTGCTCTAAAAGTGCCACGCGTGCTCCCTTTGATGCAGCAGCTGCTGCAGCCATCAGCCCGGATGCACCGGCACCTATTATAATTACATCGTACATATTCTTTCCCCTAACTGATTTATTTTAACATTAACTTGAATAGCTTTCAAGAAAATCGTACAAATCAGTTTCGTTAAAAAAGTAGAGTCCGTTTGTAACCTTATTTTTTGCTTCATCGGGCAGTTCTTCAAAATACACGCCTGTGTCAAAGTATTTTTCACTTGCAGTGGCGTTGTATACAGACAGCATTCCGGAGTCATTTTTGATGCAGTATTTTGCATTTTTAGCCTCATTTGATGTCAGAAGGCTTTCTTTTTCATTTTTTTCTTCTTTATCATTTTCATTTCTTTGTGCAATTATAGCAGCCTTGTCTGCAGCTCTTTGCGTATTGATTTTTTCTATCATAACAAGTGCAAGAAGAATTACAACAATAGTTAAAAAACAGATACTGATTTTGCTTTTCATATTATCACCTCAAAATCAGTATCTGTAAATTTTTGTTATTTATTCAATTTTATAATAAATGACATTTTTTTGCCACTTTTATGATAAGTGTGCCCTTTGGAAAATGTCTAAGCTCATCCTCAGTCAGTCCCTTGAGTAAAAGCAGCGCCACAGCATATGAGATAACCGCAATGATTGCAGCAAGAATGAAGGCGATAATCTCAATATGACAGGCCTTGTAAAGTATAAAGTATACTATATACGAAATAACTCCCATTATGAGCGAGCTGATGGCCGGTATGATAAAGGTCTTTTTTATTTCCTGCTTAAAGCCGCTGTACTTCTTTAAAGCCATGCTGTTCATAAAGCACATGAGCAATGCAAAAAACGTATTGGCAAGCACAACTGCATGTATATTGAGCCTGAATATGAGCATAAGCAGTATGAGCACTATGACATGCGCTACAATGGATATCGCAGCGTTGATTACCGGAACCTTGAGCCTGTCAATTCCCTGCAGCAGTCCGTTGGACAGAGTGGAAAGCGAGTAAAATACTACCGCAACCGCACCGACATACATCATAAGTGATGCCTCAGCATTTGTTGCACGGGTGCTTGAGAACAGTATATTAAATATCGGCAGTCCAAACACGGCAAGCCCTACTGCACATGGGAATGCGACAACCATGATAAAGCGTGTGGAAAGATTAATCTGTCCTCTCACTGCCTCCATATCGTCCCTGTGATATGCGCCTGTAAGCACCGGCACAAAGGATGCTGCCATAGCTGATGCTATGGATATAGGCACATTGATTAAAAGTTTGTACTTTCCGGTGTATACACCCCACCATACATCTATATCATTCTGAGTGTATCCCTGAAGCAGTGCAACCTGCTTGAATATACCCTGGTCGATAATACCACTGATATTGTAGATGGTAGTACTTAAAAGCACAGGAATAACCGTAATTACAAGAATCTTCATTGTGTAGCCAAATGAGCTCACCCTGACATTTCGTTCTCTTTTCATCTGCCTCTTGAACACCTTCATATAGATGGCAAAGATAAAGACTACAAATAAAAAGAGCCGCTACAGAGCCAAGCACTGTTCCAAGTGTACCGCCTGCTGCACCATAGGCAGCGGCATAGTGCTCCTTGTCACCAAGCACTGCACCAATCCTTGTACCTGCGGTATAGCACATATGCAGCCCATACACTGACTATGGCATTTACTATCTGCTCTATTATCTGTGAGACGGCACTTGGCATCATAGTACCCAGTCCCTGGAAAAAGCCTCTGATGACACCAAGCACTGCAACTACCAAAAGTCCCGGAGCCAGTACTCTTAAAGCAAAAATACTGTATGGTGTGTTAAGAAGCGTTGTTGCAAAAAAAATTGCCACCAAAAAACAGTATGAGTGCCACTGTTGTGCCACTGATGGTTGCAAAAAGCAGAGCACACTTCAGTATCTGATACGTCGCAGTCCGCCTCTTTTTTTGCCATCTGGGCTGAAACCATCTTTGATACGGCAAGTGGTAAGCTGTATGATGATATAATCAGCATGACATTATATATTTCAAAGGCTGTGGAATAATAGCCGATTCCGATATCGCCCAATATACGCTGCATCGGTATACGATATATGAGTCCTATTATTCTGCTTATGATAGATGCTACGGCAAGTATGGAGCCCTGTACTAAGGCATTACTTGCCCCATTGTTTTTTTTAGACATTTATAAATCCTCTGTTTCAATTGATAACAAGCTTAAATATTAGCGTGTTATACCTAAAGCGTCAAGTATTTTTCTCTGGTGCTCTTCCATTATGGCAGCCTCATCAGCCTCCATGTGGTCATATCCGAACAGATGAAGCATGCTGTGTGTAATCAGAAAGGCAAACTCTCTTTTTTCGCTGTGTCCGTATTCTAAGGCCTGCTCCTTTACTTTGTCGACGGATATGATAATGTCACCTAGCATGACCTCTCCTGTATCAGGATTGAAATCATCCTCATTCTCATCTGAAAGGAAAGAAAAATCTCCGGGTGTTTCATATGAAAGCATCGGAAAAGATAATACATCTGTAGGCCTGTCTATCTGTCTGTACTCCTTATTGATGGCATGTATCCCTTCATTGTCTGTCAGCGTCAAATTAACTTCCGCCTCATACGGAAAGCTCTCATGCTCAAGTGAAGCAGAAACAACAGCTTCTGCGACCTTTTCATAATCAAAATTAAAATTGCATTCTACTTCTTTTTCGATAAAAAAACTCATTTAAGCAGCTCCTCCTTTGTAAGATAGTCTCGTATTTTTAAAAAGTGATTCATGGAAAGCCCTGATTCATCATACATTCCTGAGCTTGACAGCTCATTTAATGTCTGGATAATAAGTATCTCGTGATTCCATTCACTGTCTGCCACATCGTTTTTGATATGATCAAGCCTTACTATTAACGCATCGACCATATGGATGAGTGCGGATTCAGGGGTCTGTGGATGTCTTAGCTTGCCATAGTACTCGTAGAGTATATTGGTCAGCTTTTCAGGAAAATGCATGGCTAATGCCTGTTCCACTCCTTCCATGACGCTTTTATGCTTCTGCCACTGCCCTATGCGGTAATAAAAGCCTCCTGCTGCACATAGCGCTGTATCCAGTCCTGCAGCCTTTGCAGCCTTTATGGCAATCGTCGATACGAAATTGCCATGATTGTATTCAGAGAAATTGTGCTTTTTAAGCTGCTTTACAGCAGGAAAATACTCCTCTATTATTGCTATAAGCCCGTCATTTGTTTCATCAGCGCTAAGTGGCTTAAATACCCTGGCACAAATGATGCCGATAAGCGAAACAATCATGCCGCTTACAGCTCCGGCAATAATAATGGAAACAGAAAACTCCTTTGTTGACATATAATAGAATATGCCCGGTGTCACAATGCTCATACTGATTATGATCAGATATATACATATCTGAAGCTTGTCCTCCTTTAGCATCTTTGCAAGGATAGCACCTGTGATTACAAGAAGCAGCTCGCATACGAGCTCAAAGCAGTCGCCGGATACAGTGATTGAAAGCAATATACAAAAATAAGTACCGCTTATAAATGCCAGAAACTCATTGCCAATCAGACAAAGCAATATAGGAAAAATCATCACCGGTCTGCTGTACAGTGGCATAAAACCGCTTATGATACACACTATAGAACAAATGATAAACACAAACGTAAACCTAAGATAATCGGTTCTTGAGTTGTTCGACAGCTGCAGTGTGTTCCGCTCGTACTCAAGCTCAAATAAAAGCAGCATATAAAATATGATATCTAAAAAACCCATGCATATCCACTCATCCGGATATACATCACCAAGCAGACACAGCACAAATGAAAGAGCTAAGATTGATATAAAAATTGATATTAGTGATACAACCCTTCTCAATTGCTCTTCCTCTGCTTTCTTGCAGTCTTTGCAGTCTGCTTATTTTCATAATCATCATATGCCTGAACGATTTTTTGTACAAGCGGATGACGCACGACATCCTTGCTTGTCAGATTGCATATGCCTATATCATCTATTTTTTTAAGCACCCTAAGTGCCACATCAAGCCCTGATTTTGCTCCCGGTGCAAGATCCTTTTGTGTCGCATCACCTGTCACGACAACCTTTGAGCCAAAACCGATTCGTGTAAGAAACATCTTCATCTGTGCAGGAGTTGTATTCTGTGCCTCATCAAGTATGATAAATGCATTGTCAAGTGTACGGCCTCTCATGTACGCAAGAGGAGCCACCTCAATAAGGCCCTTTTCCATGTTGCGCTGAAAGCTCTCAGCTCCCATTATCTGATAAAGAGCATCATACAACGGTCTCAAATATGGGTCAATCTTGCTCTGCAGATCTCCCGGCAGAAAGCCAAGCTTCTCGCCTGCTTCAATCGCAGGACGTGTCAGAATAATACGGCCCACCTGCTCATTTTTAAAAGCTGTTATAGCCATTGCCATGGCAAGATAGGTCTTTCCTGTTCCGGCAGGTCCCATGCCAAACACAATCATCTTTTTCCTGATTGCATCGACATATTCCTTCTGGCCTATGGTTTTTGGCTTTACAGGCTTGCCATTTATTGTGTGACAAATGATATCCTTGTCAATCTCAACAATCTCACTGCCTTTATGCTCTTCTAAAAGTGCAAGTGCATAGTTTACGTTCTGCTCTGTAATGACGTTGCCTCTCTCAGCCAGTGCAATGAGCTGCTCGAACACCTCTTTTGCCCCATCAATATTTCCCTGCGCTCCGATAATCTTTAAGGAATCATCTCTTAAGACAAGCGTTACGTGCAGTGTACGCTCTATTTTCTTGGCGAATGCATCAAACTGTCCAAAGACATTTGGAATATATTCACCCGGTATTTTTATAGATACTTCATTTAAACTCATTAGCTCATGTGCCTTTCAATCAAAATATTTTTCATTATAACATAAAAATAAAATTTGTCATAATTTACCTATAATTTATTCCCTCTGATATATCAATTTTCATGGTATTTTTTTTCTATGTATATACTGCACCACGTGATATCGGGATATTTTTCCTCAAGCTTCTTTTCAAGGAGGCTGTAATCTGCTCTCTTGTGGCTGCCTATTGTTACATTTTGACTCTCCATAAAGGAGATGACCGACTCATCATACGTGAAACGGTTTCCTTCAGGCACAATGTGCCAGATTCTTGTGCAGATGAGTGCATGTATACAAAAAACGCCGGTAATTACAGCCGTAATAATACGTGTTTTATATAGAAATGCTCTTATTGCAAAGTATCCCTGTCTTTTTACCACGAGAAGCCTTGTATGCGTCTTTTTCAGGTGCGGCTTCATTAGAAAAATATCTTCTGTACTGCAGCAGGCCTCATATTCCTTTGGACTTACATATTTAAGGTTCCATATTTTTATATGGTTTGCCGTGCACAGATTTATGAAGCGCCTGATATTGCAGCCTGTTAGCCTTACTGTTGCATAAGCTTTAATACTCATATATAACACCCTTTAAATGACCGGCTATTATTATTAAATCCTTTGTAAATTCCTTGATTTCAAGGCGGCTGCCGGATATTTTTATGGTACTGTCTGCTGCCCTTACAGTTACGGCCTTGTCCGAAAATGACAGAATACCCTTGTGGTTTTCTATAGTCAACTCATTATAACCATATGCTGTTACAATTGGAAGCCCTAGCACTATGTCCTTTGGAAGCTCGAACGAATCAGTTACTTTTTGCATCTTCATATATTAACATATGTTTATTTAGGCTGAATTATGACGGTTATTTGTGGTACGGCTCATTATTGCTGATGCGAAACGACCTGTAAATCTGCTCCAGTAAAATTACGCGCATGAGCTGATGAGGAAATGTCATTTTAGAAAATGAAAGCTTATAGTCAGCGCACTTCAATACATCATCGGACAGCCCCAGAGAGCCTCCTATTACAAAAAAAACAAGATGACTTTTGCCGCCTGTCATAAGCTTATCCATCTTCTGTGACAGCTCAACCGAATCAAGCTGTTTTCCATCTATCGCCAGACAAAATACATATGCATCGTCTTTTATATTTTTAAGAAGCCTCTCACCTTCTTTATTTTTTACGATGTCTATCTCTGTCTGCGTGGCCTGTTCGCTTGTCTTTTCATCGGAAACCTCAGTGATTTCAAGCTTACAGTAACGGCTTAGGCGCTTAGAGTACTCAGCAATCGCATCTCTGTAAAATTTTTCTTTAACTTTTCCTACACATAATATTGTAATTTTCATCGTTTCATTATAACATATAACTATAATTAAACAATATGGAGGCCGTATGAAAATATACGTTGATGAACAAAAACGATACGAGGATACAAAAGCAACCGGACAGTGCTTCACCGGAGTCGGTGCGATAGGGCTTATTGCTATTGTGCTGCTTGATACAGGAGTTATAAAGCTTGCCGCTTTAGACTCGGTAAACAAGCTCATGGTTTCTATCGTAATGGGGCTTGTTTTCTTGATATTTTTTATCATAGGAATGAAGTCATTTATGGAGCTTAAGGACATTTCAAAAAAATTGACCGGAATAATTCCCTCGAAGAGGAAATCATGGAATACGCGACCGTCACTCATAGGGACGAGCTTATGACTTTAGCGTCATCGGGTGAAAAAGGAGATGCCTGCTCAGGTGATTTATACTACAAAAGAGCTGAGCTTATCACATCAGTCATTACTGAAAAATACAGCCTGCTTGAGGAAAGCTTCCTCGATCATATGGTTGAAGAAATTTATTCTAAAATTTATAGTGATATTGTCGAAGAATAGTGCTATAATAATAACAATTTATTTTTTATGAGGTGAACAAAATGAAAGAACTGCAAGATCGAATTCTCAAGGATGGCCAGGTAATTGGCACAAACATCTTAAAGGTCAACAAATTTATCAACCATCAGGTAGATCCGGTGCTTATGGAGCACATCGGTGAGGATTTCGCAAATCACTTTGCCGATAAGGGAATCACAAAGGTTGTCACAATAGAGAGCTCAGGAATTGCTCCTGCACTTATGGCAGCAGCCAAGATGAATGTACCGCTTGTTATTTTAAAGAAGCAGCCTTCAAAGACATTACATAATGATTTATATCAGACACAGGTTACTTCATTTACAACAGAGAAGAGCTATGAGCTTACACTCTCACGCGTGTAATCTCAGAGGATGACAATATTCTTTTGATTGATGATTTCATGGCTGACGGAGAGGCTGCTACAGGTGCCATCAGACTTCTTCGTATGGCTCACGCTACAGTTGCCGGTATAGGAATCCTTATTGAGAAGTCATTCCAGCCTGGCAGAAGAAAGATCAACGAGCAGGGCTATGAGGTTTACTCACTTGCACGTATCAAGTACATGGATGAGTATCAGATAGATTTTATTGAAGAAAATTAAAATAAGATTTAATATTTAAAATCAATACATATTATACACAAAATCCACTACCCTATTTACAGATTTATGAGTCTGTCAATGAGTAGTGGATTTTTATTATTGTTAAAGTATATGTTTATGCCAAACTGCCGGATTACGCTCCGAAATCGAAAAGTGAAAGCTGGTTTGACTCCGGCAGTGAACCAAGCAGTCCCAAATCTGACATGAGGTCTACGGCTGTTCGCGATACATGAGTTCTCTCCCTGAAATCATCCTTTGAGAGGAATGGTCCGTCCTTTGCCGCTTCCGAAATATAAATAGCTGCATTGTCGCCTAGTCCGTCAATACTGTTTATGGCCGGCATAAGCTTACCGTCAATTATCTGGAAACGGTTAGGGTGAGCCCTGTATATATCAAGAGGCATGAAATCAAAGCCTCTGGCATACATCTCCTGTACGATACGCATGTCCTTAAATACATCCTGCTCCTTGTTTGACAGCGTGTCTTTTCTTTTCTTATAGTCCTTCATGTAGTTTTCGAGTCGGTCCTTTCCCTGACACATAAGCTCATATGAAAAGCCTGTGGCACGGATTGAAAAGTATGCTGCGTAGTATGCAAGCGGATAGAAAACCTTACAGTAGGCGATTCTCCATGCCATCATAACGTATGCCGCAGCATGGGCCTTAGGGAACATGTACTTGATTTTCTCGCATGACCAGATATACCAGTCAGGTACACCGTGTGCCTTCATATCCTCCTTCCACTGTGGCCACTGAGGGCATTTGCCCTTGGCAATAATGCCCTTTCGCACCTTCTCCATGATGTTGAAGGCTTCCTCAGATTCAAGTCCCATGGAAATCAGATATGTCATAATATCATCTCTGGTACAGATACAGGTTGAAATGGTAGCTGTGCCTTCCTCGATAAGAGTCTGTGCATTGCCAAGCCATACGTCGGTACCGTGTGATAATCCGGCGATACGAATGAGGTCAGAAAACTCCTTTGGCTTTGTATCAAGGAGCATGCCCATGGCAAAATCGGTACCAAACTCCGGTATACCTAAAGCTCCAAGCGGACATCCATCGATATCCTCAGGCTCTATGCCTAAAGCGGAGGTGTTCTGAAACAGTGACATGACAGCCTTGTCGTCAAGCGGAATCTTTGTTGGGTCAACACCTGTCAGATCCTGCAGCATACGAATCATGGTAGGATCATCGTGTCCAAGTATATCGAGCTTTAACAGGTTGTGGTCGATTGAATGGTAGTCAAAATGCGTTGTCGTGATGTCAACGGTCATATCATTCGCAGGATGCTGTACAGGAGTAAAGGTATTAATCTCCTCACCCATCGGCAGCACGACTATACCACCCGGATGCTGTCCCGTAGTACGGCGCACACCGACACAGCCCTGCACTATCCTGTCTATCTCGCAGTTCCGTTTTCTGACACCGCGCTCCTCATAATAGTTTTTAATGTATCCAAATGCGGTCTTGTCAGCAAGTGTACCTATGGTTCCGGCTTTAAAGGTCTGGCCCTCTCCGAAAATAACCTCTGTATACTTGTGAGCCTTTGACTGGTACTCACCTGAGAAGTTCAGATCGATATCCGGCTCCTTGTTTCCCTTGAAACCAAGGAAGGTCTCAAACGGAATATCAAAGCCCTCCTTGCTTAAAGGTCTGCCGCACTTTGGACAGAGCTTATCCGGCATATCACAGCCACCACGACCCGAAAATGCCTGTACCTCTGGTGAATCAAAATCACTGTATTTGCAGTGTGTACACAAATAGTGAGCATGCAGCGGATTAACCTCTGTGATACCTGACATGGTTGCAACAAACGAGCTTCCTACGGAGCCTCGCGAGCCAACCAGGTAGCCGTCCTCATTTGATTTCCACACAAGCTTCTGTGCGATGATGTACATTACGGCATAGCCGTTTGAAATAATGGAGTTAAGCTCTCTGTCAAGACGCTCCTTAACTATCGGCGGCAGCGGATCACCGTACATCCTGTTTGCCTTGTTATAGCAGATTTCACGAAGCATGCCGTCAGAGTTTTCGATAACCGGCGGACATTTATCAGGTCTGACTGGTGAGATACGCTCACACATGTCTGCTATCTTATTGGTATTGGTGATGACTACCTCTTCAGCTTTTTGGCTTCCAAGATACTCAAACTCCTTTAGCATCTCCTCTGTGGTCCTTAAGTAAAGCGGAGCCTGCTCATCTGCATCCTTAAAGCCCTTTCCGGCCATGATAATACGACGGTATATCTCGTCCTCTGGATTTAAGAAATGTACGTCACAGGTTGCAACAACCAGCTTTCCAAATTCCTCTCCAAGCTTTACGATTCGCTTATTTATATCGATAAGGTCATCGTTTGAAGCAATATCGGAATCCTCGTCACGTATCATAAATGCGTTGTTGCCAAGAGGCTGTATCTCCAGGTAATCATAGAAATTCACAAGTCTTGTGATCTCCTCCTGTGGTCTTCCGTTTAAAATAGCCCTGTAAAGCTCTCCTGCCTCACAGGCTGAGCCTATTAAAAGCCCATCACGATACTTGTTAAACTCTGATTTTGGTATTCGCGGTCTCTTATTATAATATTTGATGTGTGACAGCGAGATAAGCCTGTAGAGATTGGTACGCCCCTGGTCACAGGTTGCAAGAATGATGGCATGGTATGTAGGCATCTTCCTTATCATCTCAACAGATGATTTTGCCAGGGCATTTACCTCATCTAAGCTTGATATGCCCCTGTCCTTTAGCTTTTCTATGAATTTGACAAATATCTCTGCAGTACATGCGGCATCATCCACCGCTCTGTGATGATGATCAAGCGAGATGTTTAGAGCCTTGGCTACTGTATCCAGCTTAAATCTGTTTAGCTGTGGCAGAAGCACTCTCGCAAGAGCCACCGTGTCAACAATTGTAGGATTATACTCCATGCCAAGCAATGCGCAGTTTCGCTTTATAAAGCTCATATCAAAGTCAGCGTTGTGGGCGACCATGATGCAGTCCTTGCAAAACTCCATAAACTGTGGCAGTATGACATCCACTGTTGGCGATGTGATAACCATGTCATCCCTTATCGAGGTGAGCTCCTCAATCCTGAACGGAATAGGCACCTCAGGGTTTATAAATGTGGAATAGCGGTCTACAATCTCGCCACCGATGACCTTCACCGCACCTATTTCTATGATTTTATTCTTTTCCGGAGAAAAGCCTGTTGTCTCTATATCAAATACCACGTACTTGTCATCCAGCGACTGACCGGCTGCATTCTCCACAATATCCTTTGTATCATCGACCAGATATGCTTCCACACCGTAAATGACCTTGAATTTGTCATCCACAGTATGGTTAGCGTCAGGGAATGCCTGCACATCACCGTGGTCCGTAATAGCAATGGCCTTGTGTCCCCAGCGCATTGCACACTTCACAATATCCTTTACGTCAGACACGCCATCCATGTCACTCATCTTGGTGTGACAGTGAAGCTCAACACGTTTTTCAGCAGCAGTATCCTCCCTCTTTGATGTAAAATCAGGTATCTTTTTAAGTCCGACTATTGAGCTTATTGACAAATCACTGTCATATTTATCTACAGTCACAACTCCCTTTGCCTTAACAAAGTTGCCCGGGGCAATATATGCAAGAATATCTGCTACGTCATCATTTCTGGCAAAGAGCTTGAGCATGATGGTGTCTGTGAAATCAGTGACCGCAAACATAATGATGGTCTTTTCGTTTCTGATTTCGCGGGATTCAACCGTAAGAATCTTGCCCTTTATTGTAACCTCACCGATAGGACCGTCAATCTTTTCAATGGACATCTCTTCATCATCAAAGCTTCTTCCGTATACGATATCAGGGTCATTGTCATATTTGCGTCTGAAATCTCCCTTGCGCTCGAACTTCTTTTCAAACTTCTTCTCAGGCTTTTTATCAGCACCTGCCTTCGCTTCATTCTTTTTTATCTTCGGCTTTAGGAGGATCTGATGTGCCACTCTTTTTTGTATCAGATGTATTTTCACTGCCTCCTACGAACATTGCACCGTCATCGACAGTCACTTTAGCATCTTCATCATCGTCAGCTTTTGCCATGGCAAATTTAGTGCGGGCGACAATATTTTGCACCTCCTGCTCAATCTGCTTGTCAGCATTCTGACGGTATTTGCTGATTTTTGGTTTTTCGTACTGCAGATTAACGATAAAATCCATCCCACAGCGCTCGCAGAACACCTTCTCAAGAAATTCTATGACCGAATTGCCTCTGGTCTTTGCGATTATTGTCTCCTCAAGTGTGACTGTGACATGTGTATCGTCGGTAAAGCTCCACTTTGATGTGCGCAGCAGATTGTACAAAAGCACACTGTGACTGTTTATTTCGTCAAGAATACTGTCAAAATAGACATCAAAAAAGAGTCTTCGGTGTGTACTGCGAAGACAACTCGTAAGACTCTATAATTTTTACTGTAATATCTTTACTTTTAAATATCTGTTTTTTATGCTTTCCTCCAGCTTCCAGATATTTTTTTTTTTGAAAATAAGGCGTTTTGCTTTTACATATATTTTGTAAAAATCTCTTGCATGGTTTACGGAAATTCTGGTGACATCAGCATTCTCCAGCAGATTCTCCATATCCTTGTCCAGCTTAAGTGTAGGGAAAACTTCCTTAAATGTTTTTGTCAAAATTATTCACCCCAATGGTCAAGCTCATATTTTAATGCACCCAAAAGCTCGCTCTCAGGCACCTTTTTAAATACCTCACCGTGCTTATGATAAGGCCCTCACCGATTCCGCCGGCTACGCCAAGATCTGCTTCCTTTGCTTCACCCGGTCCGTTTACCACACAGCCCATGACAGCAACCTTTATGTCAAGGTCATATCCTGAAACCATTGTCTCCACCTGATTTGCAAGCCCGATAAGATCTATCTGTGTGCGACCGCAGGTAGGACATGAAACAACCTCTATGCCACCCTTTCTAAGACCCAGAGTTCTTAAAATGAGCTTGGCAGACTTTATTTCCTCGAGAGGACTTCCTGTGAGAGACACACGTATTGTATCACCGATACCCTGGTTTAGTATCAGTCCGAGTCCGATAGCAGACTTTATATTGCCGCTTATTATTGTACCTGCCTCTGTGATACCCACATGGAGCGGATGATTGGTTTTATCTGAAATAAGCTCATGTGCTTTAACACACATCATGACATCTGATGATTTGATGCTTATGACAAGATTGTCATACCCCATATCCTCTATGAGCTTTACCTTCCAAAGCGCTCTCCACAAGTCCCTCTGCTGTCACACCATGATATTTCTCTACCAGGTCTTTTTCAAGAGAGCCACTGTTTACACCGACGCGGATAGGAATATTTCTCTCCTTTGCTACATCCACGACAGCCTTTACCCTTTCAGCGCTTCCTATGTTGCCGGGATTGATTCGGATTTTGTCGGCTCCGTTTTCAATCGCAGCTATTGCAAGTTTGTAATCAAAGTGTATATCAGCAACAAGCGGTATGCTGATTTGTTTCTTAATCTCCTTAAGTGCCCTTGCAGCCTCCATCGTAGGCACAGCACATCGGATTATATCACAGCCTAAGTCTGTCAGCGCGTTTATCTGCGCAACTGTGTCAGCTACATTCTCAGTCTTTGTATTTGTCATTGACTGTATGAGAATCGGGTTTCCTCCACCGATTACTTTATTTCCGATTTTTACTATTTTTGTCTCCATGTGTATATCTCCAATCTGTTATAAAATCAGACTATTAGATTTCTGATATCATTGAACATGACAACAACCATCAGAAGAAGTAAAAGCACTATGCCAACGAGATGCACATAGCCCTCCTTCTCAGGGTCTACTCTCTTTCTTCTTATGGCTTCAACTATCAAAAATACAAGTCTGCCACCATCAAGTGCCGGCAGTGGCAGCAGGTTCATCACACCGAGGTTTGCAGAAATCAGCACGCCCCAGTTTAGCATATTTAATATGCCAAGCCATACTCCGGACATAGAAACTGCCTGCTCATAGGTGTCTCCCATGTTTTTTACAATGCCGACAGGTCCGCTTAAGTTATTTACAGAGGCAGCCCCGGTACAGAGCATTTTAAGCCCCTCTATTGTCGTATAGATGTTGTATTTCACCTCGTAGCAGCTATAAAGCAGCGCCTTTCCAAAGCCTGGCTTTGTACGCTCTCCCGACACGTTAAAGCCGTACAGATACCTCTTTGTTGTCTCGTCATATTTAGGCTTCAATGTGGTGGTGTGCTTTGCCATCCCTAAGGTATGTCACATCAACTGTTTCACCTTCGTGAAGCATCGAGTAGAGGCTTATCTCGCGGTAAAAGTGTATATTCGTATTGTTCAGCTTTACAATCTCATCACCGGCCTTGATACCGGCCTCCTCAGCCGCATAACCCTCAATAACACCTGCAAGATTCGGACTGTCATAGCCTACAGAGCAGATGATAATGAGAGCAAAAATAAATGCCATGATAAAATTAAAAAACGGCCCTGCGAAAACAACGCTTATGCGCGCCCACACTGATTTGTTGTTGAACGCCCTGTCATCACCTGAGCTTTCATCCTCACCCTCCATGATACAGGCTCCGCCAAACGGAAGCAGCTTTATGGAGTATTTGGTCTCTCCACGCTGCACTCCATAAAAAGAGTCGGTCCAAGTCCAAGACAAAATTCATTGACCTTTATGCCATTTGCTTTAGCAAGCCAGAAATGTCCGAGCTCGTGAAAAATTACTATGATGCTGAATAATATGATTGCAATAATAATACTAATAATGTTCAAAATTACCACCTTTTACTGATATAGTCATATGCGCACTGCTCTGTATCAAGTATCTCATCCACTGAAGGATTTTCAATAAATGATGCATTCTCCATACATGCCTCGATTATATCGATTATTTCCAGATATTTAATCTTTTTATTCAAAAACAGTGCCACCGCTCTCTCGTTTGCAGCATTGAAGGCCGTAGGAATATTGCCTCCTGCCCTTGCAGCCTTCATGGCGAGAGCAAGCCCTTTAAAGGTATCAAGATCCGGTGCCTCAAAGGTCAGATCCTTAAGCTTAAAGAGATCAAGCCTGTCACCGGAAAGCGCAGGTCTGCTTGGATAATACAGTGCATACTGTATAGGTATACGCATATCAGGAGTACCAAGCTGTGCTATAACTGCTCCATCCGCATACTCAACAGCCGAGTGAATGACACTCTGAGGATGCACTACAACCTGAATCTGCGACAAATCGACATCAAAAAGCCATTTTGCTTCAATCACCTCAAGCCCCTTATTGACCATGGTTGATGAATCAATAGTGATTTTTTGACCCATTGACCAGTTAGGATGCTTTAGTGCGTCCTCCACCCTTATACCTTCAAGCTCAGAGAGCTTTCTGCCTCTGAACGGACCTCCGGATGCTGTCAGAAGAATCTTTTTAATCGGATTCATAGAATTTCCCTGCAGTGACTGGAAGATGGCACTGTGCTCACTGTCCACCGGAAGAATGGACACACCATACTCCTTCGCAAGCGGGATAATGATATGGCCCGCTGTAACGAGGGCCTCCTTATTTGCGAGTGCGATGGTCTTTTTTTGCCTTGATGGCGGCAATTGTAGGACGGATGCCAAGCATACCGACAATTGCCGTTACAACTATATCGCAAGGCTCAATGGTGGCACATCTAATGAGACCGTCCATGCCATAACCTACTTCGATATCAGTATCCGCAAGACTTGTGCGAAGCTTTTTGGCATCGTTTTCATCACTTACACTGACAAACTGTGGCTTGAATTCTCTTGCCTGTTTCTCTATAAGGGAGAGATTTCTGCCACAGGAAAGTGCCACAACCTGCATATCGCCATGCTCTCTTATCACATTAAGTGTTTGTGTTCCGATAGAGCCGGTTGAACCAAGTATTGATATTTTTTCATGATAATTCCTCGATTTATATTTTTCTCAGTGGTTCTGAATAGTTACCTTAGCTTTTTGTTTCAATGGTTCTTAAATGTTACTTTTTAACTTAAAAAGAAGCTAGCCAGATAATAAATGATTGGTGCTGTGATAATCATGCTGTCAAAGCGGTCTAAAATACCACCATGTCCGGGTATCAGATGTCCGTAATCCTTGATATCATAATTACGCTTTATGGCTGATGCGCACAAATCTCCAACCATTGAAATAAGGCCTGCAACAGCAGCTATAACAGCAAGTATAGCAATCTCTGTGCCGTCTATATTCATATGATTTCTGAATATAAAGCAGTATAAGGCTGTAAGAAGCGCACTGCCGAGCACACCACCTACTGCACCCTCTATAGACTTCTTTGGTGAAAGCTTTGGTGCCATTTTGTGCTTTCCAATCAGCACTCCGACGCAGTAGGCGCATGTATCACAGCCCCAAGAGCATAAAAATACCAAGAAGGCAAGGTAAAGTCCGTTGTTGAGTGTACGTATCTGGTAGACATATGAAAGCATTGTTCCCACATAAAACATACCAAAAAAGGCTGCCATGAGCTGTTTTGCATCATATTTCGGGTATGAAAGCACATACACGAACATCAGTACAATAAGAAAGCCCATGAAAAGCATCATTACATCAGGTATGAAGCTCCACCTTAAGTTGATGTAAAATAAAATCAAAGCAATATACGGTACAACCGATAAGAGCGATTTTTCAAATTTAAACACCCTGAAAAGCTCAAACATACCTATACACGAAATCAGAAGTGTTGAAAAAAGAAGCACCTCGTTTCCTGTTACTATAAGAAATATAGCGGCAATTACAAGAACTATACCACTAAGCAGTCTTGTCTTAAACATTATTTATCCTCCGTGTCATTTGTTTCTTTTAATCCACCAAAGCGACGGTCTCTTTTATTATATGCATCTATAGCCTTTTTGAGTTCATTTTTATCAAATGCAGGCCACGGAACATCTGTAAAATAAAACTCAGCGTATGCAAGCTGCCAGAGCAGGTAGTTTGACAGGCGCTGCTCACCACTTGTGCGGATGAGTAAATCAGGATCCGGAAGCTCTCTTGTGTCAAGATATGATGAGAAGGTATCTGCATCTATATCGTCAGCTGAAAGCTTTCCATCATCATGGTCAGCTATCATATGCTTTACAGCACGTATCATCTCATCTCGGCTTCCGTAATTAATTGCAATTGTCAGGTTAAGACCTGTATTTACTGATGAAACTTCTTCAAGGTTTCTTATTTTCTCCTGAAAATTCTCTGAAAGCCTGCTTATCTCACCAATTACGCGCACACGCATATTGTTTTTATTGGCAGTCTTTATGCAGTTTTTAAGATAGCTTTCAAGAAGCTTCATTAGTGCAGCGACTTCAGACTCAGGGCGGTTCCAGTTTTCAGTGGAAAAGGCGTAAAGTGTCAGATATTTAACGCCGAGGTCGTTTGCAGCCTTACATATATTCTCAACATTTTTGGCTCCTACTGTATGACCGTAGTTTCTTGGCATACCCTTACTTTTGGCCCAGCGGCCGTTTCCGTCCAGAATGATTGCTATATGTTCCGGAGTACTCATATTTTATTTCCTTTCATTTATGCATATTATATATTTACAATCATGACGCATCATTTATTTGCTGGTCACACAGTTAAGTGTGAACAGTAAAACCGGGAATAAGCAAATAAGGTACACGAATAACATGTCCCTTGTTTGTATACGTGATATAAATACTATACAGTAAGTATCTCTTTACATTTTGCGTCAACCGCAGCGTCAACCTTTGCGACAAACTTGTCGGTAAGCTTTTGAGCGTCATCCTCGAGGCCTTTAATCTCATCCTCTGAAATGCCTTCCTCTTTGCCGGTCTTCTTGATGCTGTCGATTGCATCCCTTCTGATATTGCGGACAGCAACTTTAGCTTCCTCGCCTTTTTTCTTGATGTCCTTTGCAAGATCTTTTCGTCTCTCCTCTGTAAGCTCAGGGAAAACAAGTCTGATAAGCTTTCCGTCGTTTGTAGGATTAATTCCGATGTCAGAGCAGTTTATTGCTTTCTCAATCTCCTTAACCATAGAAGCCTCCGATGGCTGAATCTGAATCATTCTAGGCTCTGGAACACTTACATTGGCTACACTCTGAATTGGTGAAGGTGTGCCGTAATAATCTACACGAAGCTTGTCAAGAATATGTGGATTGGCTCTTCCTGCACGGATGCCTGCATACTCTTCCTCGAGATTATTTAATGTTTTTTCCATTTTATCCTGGAAAGGGTTTAATCTTGAATCCATATTATCCTCCTGATATGCATTATGTGCAATTTACTATACAGTAACCTTTGTACCGTTAAATTTGCCTGTAAGAGCATTTACAATGCTGTTTTCCTCATTGAGTCCGAATACATACATAGGCATCTTGTTCTCAAGGCACATGATAGACGCTGTGAGGTCAACTACTGCGAGCTTCTTCTCAACAACCTCTTCGATTGAAAGCTCATCATACTTCTTTGCAGCAGGATTGGTCTTTGGATCACTGTCATATACTCCGTCAATTGCTTTGGCAAGGTAAATACCATCTGCCTCAATCTCAATTGCACGAAGCACCGTGGCTGTATCTGTTGAGAAATAAGGATGACCTGTACCACCTGCAAAGAAAACAACCATATCATGTGCGAAATACTTGTTTGCTCTGTCCTTAGAGAAAAGCTTTGTCATGTTGCCGCACTCAAACGGAGTAAGAACAGCTGTCTTCATTCCGACATATCTGAAAATCTCAGATACATAAATGCAGTTCATAACTGTAGCGAGCATACCAATCTGGTCAGCCTTTGTGCGGTCGATTGTCTCACTTGTTCTGCCTCTCCAGAAGTTTCCACCACCGATAACAATACCTACCTGTGTACCTTTATCAACAATCTGTTTAACCTGTTTTGCAACCTCAATGACTGTAGCCTCATCAAAGCCGTGGTGCTTATCACCTGCAAGTGCCTCACCACTTAATTTTAGTAATATTCTACTCATATTTATTTACCCTCGAAAAGTCCCTGAACATCGATATCAGCGTATGTCTGAGAACAGAAGCCCTCGATAACGGCCCCATTGTTAATCTGTACTGAACGTGACTTGATATTACCCATGATAACTGCAGAAGTATCTACTACAACAGGTCCCTGAACATCAATATCGCCCTTTACAGCTCCTGCGATAACTGCTGAAGATGCTGAGATATTGCCGATGATAACAGATCCTGCACCTATCTTTACAGTTCCTGTTGAAACAATTTCACCCTCAACCTTAGCTACATCAGCGAAAAACTCTGATGAATTTGTGTTGCCGTTGACTGTTCCTGTAACAACAATCTTGCCGTTACACATTACATTTCCGTTGATGGTTCCCTGAATATCAAATGATCCTGATGACTGTAAATCTCCTGTGAGTACAGTACTTGCTGTGATGACTGATGTTTCGTCCTGTACATCTCCTGATAAAACGTTATTGTTTGCTGGCTGTGTATTTACTGGCTGTGGTATATCATTCATTTGTGGTATCTGCTCCTCTTTTTTGTGTATTGATTGTATGCTCTGCAAAATTTTCACTTGGAGTTGGTCTTGGTACAGTTGTCTCCTGCGGCTGCTCCTCGACATGCTCAAGTAATCCGTCGAGCTTTGAAAGCTCTGATGCAACGTCAACATTCTCTCCTATAGTATCAACTACAAGATTGTCAGCTGTCTGAGCCTTTGGCTCTACTTCTTTCTCAGGTACATCTCCGGGTACAAGCTCGTTTACAGCCTGAGAAAAATCATCCTTAAATTCTTTGAATAATCCCATGAATATTTCCTCCATTTATTATCTTATCCAACAGTATCTGATTTGATATATTGAACTTTATATGTATTATTATCAATCGGCAATATTTCGGCACCCTGCGCTTTTATGCTTTCAACAAGCGGCTCAATAGCCTCTGCCGTGGTTGATCTGTTTGAATCATCATGTAATAACACAACTGAATTGTCATATTTGGCAATACCTGAGGTGACATTATTGACAATATCATCGACACTGCAATTGTCGGCCGTATCACCAGAATTGACATTCCAGTCAAAGTATGTGATATGCTTTGAATTGAGTATCTTTACAAGCTCAACCATGTCTATATTACTAATCTGGTTCATGCTGCCACCGGGAAAACGATAAATATCCGGTGCTATTCCAGTCAGATTGGTGATATAATCGGAAATCTGTGTCAGGTCATCGGTAAATGCCTCTGTTGATTCATAAATTTTACTGTATGAATTACTGTAGGAAGCCATCGCAATAGTGTGTCCGTCCTGCACTATGCGCTTATAAACATCATCATATTTACCGGAGGTATCTGCTGTGACAAAGAAGGTAGCCTTGACACCACAGTTGGCAAGGGCATCTAAAATGGCACCGGTGTTATCACCGGGAATACAATCAAAGGTAAGATATACCTTTCTTGTATCCCCATCATGATACACATTGTCTTTTGACTCAAGCTGTTTCACGACAGCCTGAGTTTTTGCGCCAGAGCTTTCTTCATCAGAAGCGATGTCACCATCATCAGACTCAGTACCGGTAACTGTGCTTGATATAGCTGTATTTAACTGAAGCTCAAGCTTGTATATTCTCGAATTCAGTTTGACAACCATGATGCCCAGTACAACTATGGCAAGTATAGATATTGCTATCCATATTGCTATAGTCATAATAATACCTGTCTTAATCCGGCTCACACGTTTGCGACGCTCTTGCTGCTGTCTGGCTAATTCATTATCCTTTGAGTCCATATGCGTCCCCCGATTATGATTGGTTTTGTTTCCTCTTACTATTTTACCATATTTTTATATCTTGTAAAGATAAAAAAATTCCGCAAAAAGTTTAAAAGTTAAACTTTTGCGGAACAGCATTCGTTTAATCAGTATAAAGATACAGTTTAGACTCCAGCCATCTGGGCAGCAACCTCAGCAGCGAAATCTTCCTGCTTCTTCTCCATACCCTCACCTACCTCGAAACGAACCATCTCGGTGATTGTAAGATCCTTAGAAACTGACTCAAGATATTTTGCAACTGACTGCTTTCCATCCTCTGCCTTAACATATGTCTGGTCAAGGAGACAAATCTCTTTTAACTGCTTAGATACACGACCCTCAACTAAACCATTGAACATCTTCTCAGCCACGATAGACTCCTTGTCTGCCATTGCAAGCTCACCAAGCTTTGCCTTAGCAGCATCTGATAAGAAGTTCCATACATAGTTCATGTTGTTCTTGTGCTCGTTGAAGTTGTTGATATCATCATCGCTCCAAAGCTTCTCGTTAATAGCCTTGTCAATTAACTTATTAAGAATAGGCTTTGGAAGTGTTGTAGCATCATTTAATGCACTGTCAACAGTGATCTCTCTAAGCTTTGCAAGCTCTTCATCAGAGATATCGTTTCTGCTGATGTACTGTGGGTTCATAGCTGCAACCTGCATAGCAATATTTGTGATTGCTTCTTTAGCTGCATCATCTGCTGCACCATTTGCTGCAATGATAACGCCGATTCTTCCACCACCATGGATATAAGAAGTAACAACATCACCTGTAACCTTTGCAAATCTACGAACAGATAACTTCTCTCCGATTGTAGCTGTCTTCTCTACAAGAAGCTCGCTAAGTCCGTTTGTAGCAAGAAGAGCGTCGATATCCTCTCCGTTTGCACCACCATTTAAGCCAGAGGCAAGTGCTGTATCTGCTACAGTCTGAACAAACTCCTGGAATGTCTCGTTCTTTGCAACGAAATCTGTCTCAGAGTTAACCTCTGCTACAACTGCAACGTTTCCGTTTACAGCAACACGTGCGATTCCCTCAGCGGCAATTCTGCTCTGCTTCTTTTCCATCTTGGCTGCACCGCTTTTTCTTAATACCTCAACAGCGGCATCCATATCACCGTTTGTCTCAGTTAAAGCCTTTTTTGCAGTCCATCATACCTGCGCCTGTCATTTCACGCAGTTCTTTTTACCATGCCTGCTGTAATAGCCATTTGATTATCCTCCGATATTAATCTGTTTTATTCCTCAACTGTCTCGTCAGAAGCTTCCTCAGCAGTAACCTCTTCCTCAGCTCCCTGCTTTGCCTCGATAACAGCGTCTGCCATCTTAGATACGATTAATTTGACAGCTCTGATAGCATCATCGTTTCCTGGGATAACATAATCTAACTCGTCAGGATCACAGTTTGTATCAGCAATACCTATAAGAGTGATTCCAAGTGCCTGAGCTCTTTGATACAGATACGCTCCTTCTTAGGATCTACTACAAATATTGCATCAGGAATTCTCTTCATATCCTTGATTCCACCAAGGTTCTTCTCGAGCTTCTCCCACTCCTTCTTGAGTGCAATAACTTCCTTCTTAGGAAGAACATCGAATGTGCCATCTTCTGACATGGTCTCGATAGCTTTAAGTCTTGCAATACGGCTCTCGATTGTGCGGAAGTTTGTAAGCATTCCACCTAACCATCTCTCGTTTACATAGTACATACCGCAACGCTCTGCCTCAGTCTTGATTGCATCCTGAGCCTGCTTCTTTGTACCTACGAAAAGGATTGTACCACCCTGAGCAGCGATATCAGATACGGCATCATATGCCTCATCAACCTTTCCTACAGACTTCTGTAAGTCGATGATGTAGATACCATTACGCTCTGTGTAGATGTACTCTGCCATTTTAGGGTTCCATCTTCTTGTCTGATGTCCGAAGTGAACACCTGCTTCCAGTAACTGTTTCATTGAAATTACGCTCATTTTATTTACCTCCGTTTGGTTATTAATCTTCCGTGTGTTTCCAATTAGATCAGCCACCGGTAAGCGTTATCCGGCACCGGCGATCATCCGCACACGTGCTTTATAGTATTTAAGCCTTTGGAATTATAACATACCAAAGGCTTATATGCAAGCAAAAAATTTATTTCTGTGTCAGAATAGTGATTATATCATCATACGATGCTCCCTGTGGAATAATGTGCTCACCATCTGCTATAAAATGATCAGCACCCTTTTGTCCCATATATATACGAAATTGTTCAGCATCATCCACCAGATTGAGAGCTTTAAGCTTTTCTGCAATGGTGCGACATGTATCCTGACTTGTTACTGAAATTGTGTATGTTGTAACAGCATCCTGTGGCTCTACAGTCTCCTGCTTTGCATCCGCTGCCGGCTGCGCTGCTTCCTGCTGTGTATCTTCCTGTGCTGTTTGGCTGTCCTGCATCTGACTATCCTGTTCAGTTTCGGCTTTTTGGGAAGAAGCATCTGAGTTTGTAGCAGAGGAGTCAGTTTTTTTCACTATTATATTCGTCTGCGACTGTCCCGGAAATATTCTTTGCTTCAACCATACCAAGCGTTTTGGCTTTTTCTATTATTTCTGTATCAGACATGGACTGCTTATTGTCGTGAAAACCAATCATCATAATAATTACCGCAAAAATAATGCCTAATCCAAGTCCACGCAAATAGTATTTTAATCTCACTTTATTTGCCCTCTTTATATAAATCTATTATAAGCTTTACCTCGCCGGTACCAAGAGACAAAAGCTTTGCTATCTCTACATTGCTCTTGCCCGATTTATAAAGCTTAAGGATTTCATGTGTGTGATTTATTACATCAGCATTTGCGCTACTGCCTGCTGGCGTACCAAAAGCAGCATCTGATGCCTTGACCGATACAGCGGCCGCTGTACCTGTTGTAGCTGTTGCACCTGCCTTTGACGCAGGGGCTGCTGAAGCAGGCTGTGTTTTAATGATACCTGAAATATCTATACCTGTCATCTGCTTCATGTCAAGCTTTGTATCCTGCTGCATTGTGCCAGACTTAGGTTCTGCCGGCTTTTGCACGGCTACAGACGGTTTTTCAGCCCTCTTTGCAGAGTCTGCAGAAAGCGGCTCGAAGGAGCTTCTGAGTCTTGATGATGCTTTATCTATATCGCCTGAAAGCCGTGTAAGCTCATCATGCTTGTCATTTAGCATACTGTATAAAAACATTATTTCATTATGTGCCTTGTTTATCGAATCAAGCACTGTATCAGAATATTCATTTATCGCCATTATTTTGGAATTTGCTTCCTTTTCAAGACTTCGCTTTGTCTCATCCTGCTTTTGTGTTATTTCCTCGTCCAAGGCATCGCTTAAGTCCTTTTTGGCGGCAGTCACTTCTTTTTCAGTTATTATTTTTAGTTCCTCAGCACTCATATCGGCTATTTTATCCAAATCCTTATGTGAAAGCTTGTCATTTACCATAAAGCTTCCTATAAGGAAAACAACACCTATGATGATGAGAGTTATTTCTAATGTTGTCATATAAACCTCTGCCCTCTTATGCGTTTGTAAGTATATTCATATAAGGGCCCATGACCTTACGCATTTTAATCAGTCCCTTTGTGTGAAGCTGTGATACTCTTGATTCTGAAACCTCTAGGATATTGCTTATTTCTTTAAGGGTAAGATCCTCATAATAATATAATTCGATAACCCTGCGCTCCTTCTCGGTCAGATTGTCAAGCGACTTAACAAGCATTGTTTTCAGCTCTTCCTGTGTAACAATCTCCTCCGGCTGTGCATAATGTGAATTATGTGCAGCATCCATGACAGGCTCAGGTCCTGACTCATCAAATTCATCGAGAGATACAACATTTGTTACTTTAAGCTGCGACTGCCAGCTGCAAAGCTCATCCTCCGAGATAGAAAGCTCCTTTGCGAGGTCTGCGTCATTTGCTGTTTTGCCGGTACGAAGTTCAATGTTCTTTATTGCCTCGTCTATTTTCCTTTGCCTTTGTCTGACTGTTCTTGGAATCCAATCCATTTTTCTGATCTGATCAAGTATGGCTCCACGGATTCTAAGGCTTGCATATGTCTCAAACTTGACATTTTTTTCAAGATTAAACTTGTCTATGGCATCAATGAGGCCAAATATCCCATAGCTTACCAGATCATCATATTCCACATTATATCCGAGATACATGCTGAGGCGTCCTGCCACAAGCCTGACCAGCTGTGCATATTCTATTATGAGCTGTTCCCCGTAGCTTGGGAGTGGGATTCTTTTGATATTCCTCCCACAGCTTTTCCTTTTCTATAGCTTTCATTATGCCCCCTGTTTACCAGTATATTATTCTGCAGCTAGCTAATTGGCTTATCATTGTCATCATCATTATCAAAGACTTCGGAATCATCAGTCTTAGCTTCGGCCGCTTCAGCTTTCTTTTGCCTGTCTTCCATTGCCTTAAATGCACAGCTTAGGATTACTTTAAGTATCGCTCCGATTATATAGAATACTACAAGCACAGTTAAAAGTCTTGTTGTAAAGCTCATCAGATCAACGCCCTGCCGCAGGGATATAATACTGCATACTAAGCCGGCTAAAAGCATAACAAGAGATGGTAATAGATTATTCTTCATGTTAAATCACCTTTTGCTCTTTTCCGACTGCTTTGATGATATAGTCACCGGTTTCACAGTCAAGTATAACAGTTCTTCCGTAATTAAGACCGGTATCCTGTGCCTTCAGAGGAATTTTCAGCTCTGCAAGCACGTGCCTGGCCATATCGGTATTGCGATCGCCAACATTTCCGATTGTAGAATTGCCTGACATCTCAAACATCTTAGCTCCACCGGCAATCTTTGCAACCATTCGTCTGGGATTCGCGCCATTTTTTATCATTTGATTATAAAGTTCCCTAATTCCCGTATCGCCAAACTTGGCTATATTTGTGTTATTTCTAAGTTTGGTGCTGTCAGGCAGCATATAGTGTACAAGCCCACCGATTTTTGAAGCCGGATCATAAAGGGTGAGCCCTATGCATGAACCAAGCCCAAGTGTGGTCAGAGAATCAGGGGCTTTGGCAACCTTAAGGTCTGCCATTGATACTTTAATAGTACTTGCCATATGGATTCTCCTAAATACTAAAAACTAATTCCTAAAGCCGATAAAATATTATCATATGAATCCGGATCAGGCATAAGGATAAAGTATCCGTTCATCATTATATCATCACCAAACTCCGTCTCTATAAAAAGTGCATTGTCACCATATTGTCCAAACTGAATTGCCGGCACACTTAATATGGAAGCGGCCATATCTACAGCAATATACGGAATGGAAGGTAGTATTTTAAGATTTGTCATAGTTGAAAGCGCTGACAAATATGCGCCTGCTATTATGTTGCCAATCTCCTTCATGGCAGATAAATCCATCTCATCAAATGGCTCGTTATAGTCCTGTGGTCTGCCCATCAGCTTGTTTACCAGAAAGTGTGCTGCCGGAAGCTTCATGAGAAACATCATACTGCCGGAGATATCGTTGGTAACCTCAAGAAATATACCCACTATTGTCTCTTCCTCCGGACATATGGCATCTCCAAGCTTTGTCGCATCCATTAACAGAACTCTTGGAACTTCCATTTTCATGGTAGTGCCAAGCATGCCGGCAATCGCTGTCGTGGCATTGCCGGCACCTATATTTCCGATTTCCTTAAGGACATCCATATACATCGAATTGACATTATCTAAAGAAAATTCACTCATTGTATTCACCCTTTTATTTGTTAAAACTTATATAGTGAGGCTTTTATAACCTCACTATACATTGCTGCAAATCAGTTAGCGTCCTTATCTGAGACTATTGAGCCTATTTCAAACAGAGAAATCAGTTCATCTCCGTTTTTACCTATACCGTTTATGAACAGTTCCTTGCCTGTAGATGAAGCATCTATATTAGGCTTATCTATTTCATCAACCACAAGTGTGACAACTTCACAAACTTCATCGACAATAAGACCTATCTCACCCGTTTCTTCAAGCTTTAGGATAATTATTCTGGTTGATGATGTATATACATCATCGTCCAGTCCCATTTTTATGCGGGCACTCATTACCGGAACGATATCACCACGCAGATTTATGATACCCTTAAAGTACTTCTGCGCCTTTGGCACTCTTGTAATCTTCTGCATTCTGACGATATTATCAACATAGCCAATATCAATTCCGAATTTTTTCTTCGCCTATTTTGACTGAAATATATTGCTTTGTTTCTTTTTTCCTGTATATCAAATTCATTTTCTGGCATGTACTTCCCTCCATTACATAAGTGTATTTACATCAAGTATCAAAGCTACATCACCATCTCCAAGTATTGTCGCTCCGCTGATAAGCTTGTTGCCGTTTATGTATTTTCCTAAAGACTTGATTACAATCTCCTGCTGTCCAATGAGATTGTCAACCACAAGACCTGCCTGCTGATCTCCCTTTTGGACAATTACTACAGTAAGATGATCCGGCTCCTGCTCCTTTGGCTCAATGTCCAGCATCTTATCGAGGCGGATGATTGGAATAACGCTTCCACGCAGGTGAATAACTTCCTTAGCCTGTACATATTTGATATCCTTCACAGGAATATCCTCTATATTTGAGATAGAGCCGAGCGCAATGGCATATATTTCATCACGGATCTCTACCATGAGAGCCTGAATGATTGCAAGAGTAAGAGGAAGACGTACAGTAAATGTAGTACCCTTACCAAGCTCGGTTGAAACCGATACATCACCACCCAGCTGTTCAATGCCGGATTTAACAACATCAAGACCAACTCCTCGTCCGGAGATATCGGTAATCTGTTTTGCCATTGAAAAGCTTGGCATAAAAAGGAAGTTGATGATATCCTTCTGAGATAGATTTTCAGCCTGTTCAGCTGTGACTATGCCACGCTCGATAGCCTTGTTCTTTACGGCTTCGGTATCGATTCCGTTTCCATCATCTCCGACCTTTATGACAACATTGTTGCCCTCCTGGTATGCATTTAAGAAAATAGTACCTACCTCTGGCTTTCCACGCTCAAGTCTGACCTCATTGCTTTCAAGTCCATGATCAGCACTGTTTCTAAGCAGATGCTGCAGAGGATCTCCGATCTGATCCACAACTGTACGGTCCAGCTCGGTATCTTCACCGGTTATAACAAGATTCATCTTCTTATTCAGAGTACGAGACAGATCTCTTATCATTCTAGGATATTTCTGTGTAACACTTTCAATAGGAACCATTCGTACCTTCATGACAGACTCATGGAGATTTGTCGTAATTCTTTCCAGATATTCAATCTGTTCATGGAATGACTGGTTATTATTGTTTTCTCCATCAGATGAGCTCATGGCTACAAGAGAGTTCTTTGCAATAATAAGCTCAGACACCTGATTCATAAGCATATCAAGCTTTTCGATATCTACTCTGACTGTTCGGCTTGTAGTAGCTTTTTTATGAGAAACAGCCTGCTTTTGAGAGTTATTTGCAGTTTTTGGCTTTGAAGATTCTGTCTTTGCACCAGGAGTCTTTTCCTCTTTTTTTTTTCTTCCTTATCTGCCTTTTTTGTCTCTTCAGGAGCCTGTGCTGTCTGCTCTGCTTCACCCTCCAGGTGAAACTCGGTGATTTCTTTTCCCTCAACCTTATCAATCTCAGATACGTTGGAAGCTGCATGCTCCAATTTATCAAAGCCCTCGCCTGATGCAACATAAAAGCTGAATGACAAATCAAACTTCTCATCCTCAATATCCTGTGAGCTTGGTCTGTAAACCAGAATCTGTCCCAGCTCCTCAACTGCCTTGAAAACAAGGAAAGCTCTTGCTGCTTTGAGCAGACAGTCGCTTGCTACGGTAACTGTCATGCCGTATATTTTAAGGCCTGCTGAAATTGCCTCGTCAATTAATTTTTTTCTCGTTGTCTGTCAGTTCAATTGTATCATGCACTGTCAGATGCATCTGATGAATCCTTTGTTTCAGCTTCAGCAGCCTTTTCTTGAGGCTCAGCCTGTTTGCTTACAGTCTGTCCGTTTGCTTTTGCAATAAAATCGTTGAGTTCCTTTATGATAACCTCATTATCATCAGTACCCTCATCAGATGTGGATTTAATATTTTCAACATAGCTGTCTATAGCGTCAAGGCACTTAAAGAGCAGATCAATCATTGAGCTGTCAACTTTAATTTTATCGCTTCTGACCTCCTGAAATACATTTTCCATATCATGTGTAAGGTGCTGCATGCGCTTAAAGCCCATTGTACCTGCCATACCCTTTAAGGAGTGGGCAGCACGGAAAATCTCATTTATAGTGTCTTTGTTTTCCGGCTCCTGCTCAAGAGTCATGATACAGTCAGACAATGTCTGAATATGCTCCGAACTTTCATCAATAAAAATATCTAGATACTGGCTAACATCCATTTTATTTTACCCCCACATTTTTTGTGATTGCTTTGGCAACATCTGATAGTGTAACGACTTCATCAACCGCACCTGCCTCATAGATGGCTCTTGGCATGCCATACACAACACTTGATTTCTCGTCCTGTGCAATGACATAGATAGGCTTTGATTTGCCAAGTGAAAGAATGCCATTCGTGCCGTCTGCCCCCATACCTGTGAGTACCACACATACAACCTCATCATAATTAGAGGATGTCAGTGAATCAAACATGATATTGGCACAAGGCTTGAGTCCGCTGATAGGTGGCATATCATTAAATGATATAACATGTGAAGCGCCTGATTTCTTTATAGCTATATGTGTACCGCCCGGAGCTATATACACTACTCCGTTTTTAAGCACCTCACCGTTTGAAGCCTCCTTCACCTGAACCTGACTTAGCTCATTAAGGCGCTCAGCCATGCTCTTTGTAAAGCCGGCAGGCATATGCTGTACTAAAACAACCGGTGCCAAAAGTTCAGCCGGAAGAAACGGTATTACACTTTGCAGTGCCTTTGGACCACCTGTAGATGATGCAATTGCTACTATTTTATTGCTGCCTGCTGCCTTGTGTTTGTTTACAATAGCACCGGCTTTCTTCTCAACAACTGTGAGATTGCGTGAAGCACTATGAGCAGGTGTGATTCTAACGGCTGCATACACAACCCTGAGCAGAGTTTCCTTAAACTGGTTTCCCTTTGCCTCTATGATATTGTTTGGTTTTGTGACGAAATCAAAGGCACCAAGCTCTAAAGATTTGATAGCTTCATCTGCTCCCTCTATGGTTAGAGTGCTTACCACCACAACAGGTGTTTTTATGCTCTCCTTCTGCAGATGTGAAAGCACCTCAAGACCATTCATCCTCGGCATATTTATATCAAGAATAACAGCATCGTACTTTTTTGTGTACGGAGCTTTTCAAGTGCTTCCAGTCCATCCTTACATGTATCAGTTGCCTGTAATTTATTGTCTGAATTGATTATATCACACTCAACCCTTCTCAGTAGTGCAGAATCATCAACTATTAAAATGTTAGATTTCATATTATTACTCCATTTCTCTTCGTCTTATGCGTCTTTCTTCTTCAAACACAAATCTGACTATTTTCTCCCCGTTCTGTCATGCGGTCGAAAATAAACTTTGAACGTGCAAAATATCTGTCTGCATAGTCCAAAGACTGAGTACAGTTTATTACCTTACAAACTATATTGAATTGTTGTGTACACTCCTCAAGTGCTAAAGAAAACTGAGCCATAAAATATGTACCTTCTTCAAGAGGTGTGCTTAGAGAAAATCTGATGCCTCCTCCACTTATATCAAGGATAACCGATTTGACAGTATTCATATTTTTGCTGTTGATTGCATGATTCTTATACATCTTTTTGCAAAACTCAAGCTCACTCTCAGCTTTATCATCGTATCTGACTTCATAAAAATCCATGTCTATAGTACATGGAAGTCTGAAAAAACTGACGTCTTTGTATCTTTTCCAGATTATTTATAAGCTCTATAGCAAGAAAATACATATTTTCTTTACGATAACGCTGTCTGACTATAGCAGAGCTTTTTAGTATAGTTTTGTTTTGTGTGTATATTATAAAGTCAAATTGCGTGCCAAGCTGAAATAAAACCACTCTGCCACTGTCAACAGGCATAGTTATTTCCCACATGCTGTCTGTTAGCTTGTCAGAAAAGCTGCTCTTATATGATGTGCTGTTATCGGATAAACCGGATGCAAAGATATCAATTTTGTCACCCGGAAAAATCAAACTTGTATATTCCATATGTCTTCCTCTTAAATTAACTATTGCTTTCTGTTAAAAAAATTTGAAAAAACATGTGAGATTGTTCTTTTCTCATCCAAAGCAGCAGATTCATTATCCAAAAGTCTTTTTGCAATTTCTTCAAATGACCGTGCAGCCTTTGAGGTCGGATCATAAATTGAAAGTATCTTCTGCTGCCTGACAGCCTTTTCAACCATTGCATCAGACGGCACATATCCCAGATACTCAAGACTTCCGTTTAAGAACTGCATAACAACGGAATTAATCTTGTTGAACACTATACTGCCATCCTCTTTTGACGCAGCCCTGTTGGATATAACGCGTATGCATACTTTTGACGGATCGAAATCAGGTCTCTTATACAGTGCTTTAAGCAATGAATATGAATCGGTGATTGAGGTAGGCTCCGGGGTTGTAACCAACACAATTTCGTTGCTGGCCGCAACAAATTCCATGACCTGTTCAGACACTCCTGCACCGGTATCAATTATGATAAAATCATACATACTGTTCAACTCATTTATTGCAGAGACAATGAAATGAATCTGTTTGTGGTTTAGATTATTAAGCCCTACAACACTTGAGCCGGCTGAAATAAAATCAATGCCCAAAGGTCCGTTTGAGATGATGCTCTTTATAGTCTGGTTTTCATATATTACATCAGCAAGAGTATACTTAGGAATAACACCAAACATCACTTCTACATTGGCAAGACCGAAATCAGCATCAAAAATAATTACTCTTTTTCCGAGTCTGCTGAGCCAAACCGCCAGATTGACAGAGGTATTGGATTTGCCCACACCACCCTTGCCGCTTGTAATGGTAATAACACGGGCCGGTTCTATATAATTTTGATTACGCTGCTTAATAACATTTCTAAGCTGCTGTGCCTGGTCCATTATTGTCTGCCTCCGAGTAATTGTTTGACAATCTTTTGTGTATCAAATACCTCTATATCATCCGGAACGTTTTGTCCATTCGTGACATATGATATACCGGCATCAGAGTATAGCTTTATATTTAACAAATTGCCATATGATGAGGTTTCATCAAGCTTTGTAAATATCAGCTTGTAATCGTCAATATCCTTATAGGAATCAATTATAGATATAAGATCCCTGTACTTGGTTGTAGCACTTAAGACGAGATATACCGACTTCTCATATTCAGGTGATAGACCTGCAAGAAGTGCTCTCATATCATTCCGCTGTGTCTCGTTCTTGTGTGAAAAGCCCGCTGTATCAACAAAAATCACATCTGCCTGCTCATATTCAGCCACCGCACTATTTAACTCTGTGGCAGTATAAATGACAGACAAAGGTGTATCCAGAATATTTGCAAATGTACGTAACTGGTCTGTTGCAGCTATTCTGTATGTATCAGCAGTGATAAATGCGATATTTTTATTATAATTAACCTTGAATTTTGAAGCAATTTTAGCAATTGTGGTTGTCTTGCCAACGCCTGTCGGTCCGACAAAGAAAACAACTCTTGGTTTTTTGCCGTTTACCTTTATAGTTTCAGGCTGACCAAATCTTAAAACGAGTTTCTGGTATACATTGGACAAAATCACATCAAGGCTGTTACCGGGACGTAGGAATTTCTCGATTTCATCAAGAATTTGGTTGATATATTTCTCATCCACCTCATTATCCAGCAGTGTCTTGTATAAAATGCGGACAAATTTAAGCTCCTGTGCACTTTGAGGCTTTGAAGGCTCATTTTTTTTTGAGGTTTATCAAATGTGCTTTCCATCATTTTGGCAATCGAATCAAGCTCCTTGATTTCCTGTTCAATATCGCTGGTCTGTTCAGCCACCTTTGGGGCTGCCGGTGCAGGTGTAGGTTTTAAGGTCTCAGGTGCAGATCTTTTTGGCGAATGAAGGCATCTTTATTTCTTCATCTGCCTTGTAATCAATTTTACCCGGGAGTGTAGTCCTTGCAAGCTGCGAGGCCGTTATTGTCTGTGTCTGTTTTTTTCATCCATAGCCGCAGTCACCTCATATGTTGAGCTTTTGAATATACCAAATAATCCCTTTGGCTTAATCTCCTTGATATTCATAATCACAGCATTTGGACCAAAGGCCTGCTTTGCACATTCAATTGCTTCTTCTTTTGTTTTTCCAGTGAATTTGTTAATAGTCATTTATGCAGTCACCATTCCTACCGACTGAAGCTCAACATTTGATTCAACCTCATTGTAGGATAACACAATGAGATCCTTGAAATAATCCTCAGTCATTTTCTTAAAGTACATTCTAACAATTGGAGATGTAATAATAATAGCACTCTTTCCCAAACTTTCCAACTTACCAATTTCTGTTTCAACAGATTTGATAATAGCCTTTATCCTGTCAGGATCAAGAGAAAGGTAAGAGCCCTGCTCTGTCTGCTTAACAGATGACATAATTTCCTGCTCCACCGCAGGGTCAAGTGTGATGACACTTGTGGTCTCATTTGCAGGAAAATACTTACTTGATATAGCTCTCTTTAAGCCCTGGCGCACGTATTCCGTAAGTACATCTGTATCCCTGGTGGTCTGTGCGTGATCGGCAAGCGTCTCAAAAATTGTAAGCAGATCCCTAATAGAAATTCCCTCGCTCAAAAGATTCTGAAGCACCTTCTGAATCTCACCAAGACCAAGCAGCTTTGGTATGAGTTCGTCCACAATGACAGGATTTGATTCCTTGAGATTGTTGACCAGATTCTGTACATCCTGTCTGGTGAGAAGCTCTGCAATATGAGATCTGATAACCTCAGTCAGATGAGTAGCTATAATCGATGGCGGATCTACAACTGTATATCCAAGACTCTCAGCACGCTCTCTTTGGCTTTCCGTAATCCATATGGCCGGAAGATGGAATGAAGGCTCAAATGTAGGAATACCTGTTATCTCCTCCTCCACATAGCCCGGATTCATAGCCATGTAGTGATCAAAAAGTATCTCACCTTCTGTTACCTGTATGCCCTTTATCTTGATGATATACTGATTAGGATTAAGCTGTATATTATCCCTTAATCGTATGATAGGTACGACAGTTCCAAGCTCTAAAGCAATCTGTCGCCTTATCATTACAACTCGGTCAAGCAGATCCCCTCCCTGATTTACATCTGCAAGAGGAATGATACCATAGCCAAACTCAAGCTCAATAGGGTCAACCTGCAGCAGTGAAACGACATTTTCGGGTTTTCGTATTTCCTCGGCATCGCTTTCAGCCTGTGCGGTCTCATCCTCTATGCTCTCAATACCGGCTTTTTATCCAGATTTTTACCTGTTACAAAAAAAGCCACCGCAAGCCCAATAAAGAGCCACCACTCATTGCGAAGAGGTGTGAGTATACCTAAAACCACAAGTACAATTGATACAATATAAAGCACCTTGGCTGTGCCAAAGAGCTGGCCTAAAAGCTCTCCTGAAAAATCATTCTCATTGGAGCCTTTTGTGACAAGAATACCGGTTGAAAGAGATATAAGTAAAGACGGTATCTGTGAAACAAGTCCGTCTCCGATTGTGAGCAGGCCAAACTTCTGTATGGCCTCATTTGCATCAAGCCCCTGGAACATAACACCCATTATGGTGCCTCCAACCAGGTTGATAAGTGTAATAATAATACCGGCTGCTGCATCTCCCTTTACGTACTTTGTAGCACCATCCATAGCTCCGTAGAAGCTTGACTCCTTCTGGATTTTATCACGGCGAGCCTTGGCTTCCTTGTCAGTGATGGCTCCTGTGTTTAAGTCGGCATCAATAGCCATCTGTTTGCCGGGCATAGCATCGAGCGTGAATCGTGCAGTTACCTCAGCAACACGCTCAGATCCCTTGTTGATAACAACAAACTGGATGATAATGAGCACTATAAAAACGATTGCACCGATGACTAAATTACCTCCACCAACGAATTGACCAAACACATTTACAACCACACCCGGGTTTCCGGTTGATAAAATAAGCCTGGTAGATGAGACATTAAGTGAAATCCTGAATATAGTCGTAAACAGTAATAGTGTCGGGAAAAATGACATATCAAGCACTTCTTTTACAAAAAGCACCTTAAAAAAAAGAATGATGAGTGCTATTGAAAGGTTGAATGCAAGCATAACATCTAACAGGAAGGATGGAATAGGTATGATAAAAAACAAAACAGCACATAACAGATATAATCCAACACCTAAATCTGTCTTTTTTAACATATTCTATTCCTCCTTTCCGTTAAATCACGGACTGCATATATAAAGTCCGTATTTATCTTTTTGTTTTATAATAATAAATTAATCTAATTATTTTCCTTGTAAATCATGGCAAGTATTTCCGCAACTGAACGATAAAGCTCAGGCGGTATCTCAGCTCCAAGATCCACATTGTGAAAGAGCATTCGTGCAAGAGGTTTATTCTCGACTATATGGATATTATTGTCTCTTGCTATTTCCTTTATTTTCTGCGCCACATAATCCTGACCCTTTGCGACCACTACCGGAGCATCATTTTTTGAGCATCGTACTTTACTGCAACAGCAAAGTGAGTAGGGTTGGTGATGACAACATCAGCCTTTGGCACATCCTGCATCATCCTTCGCTGTGAAGCCTCCTGCATACGTTTACGCTGCTGACCCTTAATGGCCGGATCTCCCTCTGTATTTTTAAACTCATCCTTGACCTCCTGTTTGGTCATCTTCATATCATTGTTAAACTTGTGCTTATTGTAAGCAAAGTCAGCAATACCGACTATCATATAGACAATACTGATCTTAAGACCGGTATTTATGATGATATCACCAATCAGTACTATTGCCTGTTTGAGCGGAAGCTCATAGAGTATAAATATATCATTCTGATGTGATTTAACAGAGGAATAAGCCACATACATAATGATTCCTACCTTTAGTACAGACTTAAGAAGCTCAAAGATGGAGTCCTTTGACAGTATCCTCTTAAATCCGTTTATGGGATTAAACTTGCTAAGCTTTGGAGCCATAGGCTTAGTGGATATTTTAAATCCAACCTGGATGATACTCACGAGAATCGTGATTACAACTCCGAAAGCAAAAAACGGCAGCACAGTCAGTAAAAACTGAAGTATTACATTATTTAAATAATGCGTGACCGAAACAGATGAAATCTGCTCCTGTGACTCCTTTAAAAAGTCAGGCATTTTTTTTATATACAGTAGAAAACAATCCAATCAGATTGCCCCCTACAAAGGATATAAATATCTTTAATACTAAAAACAGCACTATAAGATCAAAGGCAGCTGTAAGCTCCTTGCTTTTTGCTACCTTGCCCTCTTCCCTGGCATCCTTTAACTTCTTTTCAGTTGCCGGCTCTGTTTTCTCGCCGCCCTCGCCATCCTGTGCAAACCATTGCAGATTGTAGCACAACACTGTATGCAATTTGGAAAATTCATCTAAACTGTCAGTACATTCCATCAATTATCGAAACCACCATAGTCTTAATTTCTGTAATAATAAAATTAGCAATGTTCGGAATTAGATATACTATCAAAAATAATACAATAAATCCTGCTATAATTTTTAACTGGATACCTACAGAGAACATATTCATCTGAGGCGCAACCTTTGCCATGATTCCCAGTATACAGTTCATTATCATCATGCACGCAAAGACCGGAAGAAATATCCTGAAGCCTATTACAAACATATCGCCCATATACTTAGTCATGGTAGAGAGCATATTGTCAAATTGAAACTGTGCACCTCCAAGCGGTACAACTGAAAAGGAGTCACAAACTGCCCTTATAAGATATGTGTGCATATCAGATACAAGAAGCAGGACAAGAACTACGTAATAGTAGAAATTACCTGTAACTGTTGTCTCTGAATTCATCGATGGATTGAATTCTGTTGCCATGGACAGACCTATATCCATATCAATCAGATTTCCCGCAAAAATAACAATGGAATTACATATATTGGCCGCAAAACCTATGAGCAGTCCTGTAATTCCTTCTTTTTACGACCAGTACAGCAAAACCTACTGCACTGACATAGGAAAGCTGTGGTCTTTCTATGATATTGTACATAAACAAAGCAACAAAGGCTGATAAGCCGGTCTTGACACGTGCCGGAACCGCATTATCTCCAAAAAACGGAGCTATGTACACAAATGATGCAATACGCACCAGAATCAGCAAAAAATATTCAAAATTTGCAATAGAAAAAGAATAATTAATCATATATCATCCTATCCCATGCTTATATAATAACTGAATTTGGACCACAAATCAGTCATAAATCCGGACATAGTGTCGAGCATCCATGAGCCACAGAGCATCATCACAAGAAAAATTGCAATTATTTTTGGCACAAATGTAAGTGTCTGCTCCTGAATTGACGTAACTGTCTGAAATATACTGACTATAAGTCCGACAATCAGCGAAATAAGCAAAAGCGGAGCTGATGTAATGATTGTAGTATAAATTGCCTCTCTGGCAATATCCAAAACAGCTTCCTGGGTAATCATATGTACACCTCCTAGTAAAACGTCTTGACCAGATTACCAATAACCAGATCCCAGCCATCCGCAAGGATAAACAAAAAGTACCTTAAACGGCATCGAGATGGTTGTCGGTGGAAGCATCATCATACCCATTGACATTAGCACTGATGAAACAACCATATCTATTACTATAAACGGAATGTATATTAAAAAGCCTAATATAAAGGCTGTTCTAAGCTCACTAAGTATAAAGGCCGGAACAAGTGTTGTAAGGTACATCATCATAGTCATCGTACTCATCTCCTGAGATATCCACAAACAGCTTTATGTCCTTAGTCTGTGTCTGCCCATACATAAACTCCCTGAATGGTCCCTCAGCCTCCTTTATAGCCTCCTGCTGGGTGATTTTACCCTCATCAAGGGGCTTTATAGCCTTTTCGTTTACCTGTGAAAAAGTCGGCCACATAATAAAAAGTGTCAAAAACAAAGCCAAACCGACAAGGACCTGATTAGGTGGTGCTGTCTGGGTACCGATAGCTGTTCTGACAAAATGCAGTACGATAATAATTCTTGTAAAAGAAGTCAGCATGATGAGAATAGAAGGTGCTAAAGATAATACTGTAAGCACCAAAAACATCCTGACAGGTGTGGACAGAGAGCCTGACTCATTGTTGTAATATATGTTCAGACCATTTGTGCTGTCAGAGGTGGCATCGGCTAAATCCTTGTCACCACTGTCAAGACTTTTAACGTCATCCAAATCGTTTGTCACATCATTTGTACTGATATCACCGGATGGTGAGGGGCTCTGACTTGCATTTACACTGTCAGGATAAAATATGCATAATGAAATTGTTACCATAAGGACTGCAATTGCAAAAATAAATGATGCATTGCAATATACAGCCTTGAATTTCTTCATGAATCTATTCATGTCTGCTCCTGTTACTGTACTTTTCTTTCAATTTATCCATAATTGCTGAAAAGGATTCCGGATTCTGCATCATGCTTTGAGGATCCTTAAATGATAAATCCTTTAATTCCTCCTCCTTAAGCTCGGTGAGATAATTCACATCATCCTTTCCGATTGAAACAACGATATATTTTGTGCCTGCCTCAACAATACTGATCATCTTATTATTTCCGACGCTTATTGTTTCAATAATTCTAAGATTCTTATTAAAGCTTCGCCCCTTCTGGATACCCGCCATCCATCTGGTGGTAAAATATGTCAGGATAAGCACAAAAACAAAAATTATTAAAACTGTGATGAGCTGGACAAAGCTGTCCAGTGATGTTGCTGCTAATATCATTTTAATTCCTCTGCATAGTATTGATTAAATGTCAGCTGAAACTATTTTGTCTTTCCGGTGTTTATCTTTGAATTGACTATCTCAGTGATTCGTACACCAAAGCTTTCCTCAATTACAACAACCTCGCCCTTAGCTACATATTTACCATTTACAAGAATATCTATCGGTTCTCCTGCCAGCTTATTAAGCTCTATGATCTTGCCCGGACCGAAATCGAGTATTTCGGAAATGGATTTTTTGGTGCGTCCAAGCTCAACTGTCACTTCAAGAGGAACATCCATGATTAAATCAATGTTTTCAGGCTGGTAGACCTGATTTGGCATGGCTCCAAAAGGGGTGAATTGAGCGTTCTGTACATTAACCTGATTGCCTATCATATTTTGTGCCCCCATATTCTGGTTCATCATTCCCTGATTCATCATATTCTGACTATTCATATTCGAATTCATCATATTTTCGTTTATCATGCCCTGACTGTTTGCGGAAGCATTATTCATGCTGCCACTATCCTGTGGCTGTTGTATAGGCGCAGCCTGTGTGGCGGTGTTTGAACTTTGAGGAACATCCTCTGTCACACTTTGTGTATCAAGCTCCATATTCTGAGATACCCCCTTACACATTTCCTTTACAAATGCCGGTGGGTAAAGCTGCATTATCTCGCTGTCTACTAGATCCCCAATCTCCATATGGAAGGAAATCTTTACAAACTCTTCAGACAGGAAGCTGTCAATTTCACCCTCGTTTAAGGTGTTTTTTAAATCAACAACCTCTGCGATAGGAGGGCTGATATCGATAGTACGATTGAGCATAGACGAAAGAGATGTGGCGGAAGAACCCATCATCTGGTTCATTGCCTCACTGATAGCACTAAGGTGCAGCTCTCCAATCTCACCATTTATATTCGTTCCATCTCCACCCATCATAAGGTCGGTTATAATTTTTACATCCTTTTCTTTGAGTACGAGAATATTGCTTCCATTTAACCCCTGTGTGTATCCGATTTTGATAAACACACACGGTTTTTCATACTCGTCAACAATTTTGTCCCAATTTGAAAAAGAAACAACAGGAGTAGAAATCTCTACTCTTCTATTTACAAGTGAAAACAGCGTGGTTGCAGCTGTTCCCATACTGATATTGGCAATCTCTCCAATCGCATCCTTTTCGGATTCTGTCAATATCTCATCGCTCGAATCCGCCGCATCGTTGTTATTTAACAATGCATTTATTTCCTCCTGCGATAAAACTCCATCCATGATTTATTGCTCCTCTCTGACTACTGATGTAATTCTTACCGCATATTTATCACCGGAAGAACCAGGTAGTGCAGTAAACTTTTTGATATTTCCTACATAAATGTCCAACTCATCATCCACATTGGTGTCAAGTCTTATTACATCACCCGGCACAAGCGTAGAAAAATCCTTTACTGATATAAGACTCTTGCCAAGTACCGCTTTGACCGGTATTTGTGATTTTTGAATAAGGCTTTCTATGGCATTTCTATAGTTGGTTTCATCATGATTTTGTATGTTAGAATACCAGTATCTGGTATTCAGCTTATCTATAACAGATTCAAGTGTGATATAAGGCAGACATATATTCATCAATCCCTCAACATCACCAATCTTTATATTCATAGTGATAATAGCTATCACCTCGCTGGGAGATATAATCTGAGCATACTGGGAATTGGTCTCAATTCGCTCTAAATGAGGGCTTATATCAAGTACATTCTGCCACGGCTCCTGGAGCAGATTAATGCATATAACTAAAATACGCTCAATAATCAAAAGCTCAATCTCTGAAAATTCTCTCGTCTTATCGAGAGAATCTCCCCCTTCCGCCAAGCATACGGTCTACAATAGCATATCCAAGACCGGAAGCCATTTCAACTATTATATTCCCATGCAACGGCGCAAAGTTGACAATGCCAAGCAGCACCGGATTTGAAAGCGCATTTGTGAATTCTGAGTATGTAACTGCCTCCGAATTCATCACCTCTACCTGCACTGACTTTCGCAGATAAACGGGAAGGTTTGTTGTAAGAAGCCTTCCATAATGCTCAAATATTATTTCAAGGGTCCTTAGATGTTCCTTTGAAAACTTAGATGGGCGGGCGAAATCATAGGCTTTCACCGTCTGTTCACTATTCTCTTTTATTTCATCTACATCAAGCTCGCCGCTGCTTAGGGCATTGAGCAGATTGTCTATCTCACTCTGAGATAAAACATCACCCATCTGTTAATCACCACCTGTATCCAAATTATTAAATATCTGCCTGTTTTAATACCGGCATAAGTATTTGTAAAGAAATCATCACTGGGTAAGCGAAGATACAATATTTACATCTACTATATAGTCTGCTCCGAATTTCTTCTGGAGAGTTTTGAGAATCTTATCATGAACAGCACTCTTATCGGTGTTGTACTGTTCCATTGTGTAATCGCCTATTATGTCTGTAATGTCTGCTAAGATAACATTTTTCTTGGCGGACAAATCCTCACCGTAGGTCTTATATCCGTCACTCTTTTTTGTTGAGTGAAAGTGATATGCCACAAACAAGATAATGTGTATTGCCATCCTCAGATGGGGCAAAATTGAAGGTAAGTGTATCATCATCGGCTGTAAGTGCATAATCAACAATCTGATCCTGCGGCAGCTGTGAACCACTAGTTGCAGTGCCACTGTTTAAGTCTAGTGATATAGCCTGACACACCTGGTCTATCAGATTGTTTGCCTTTTTTGTCTCAGGTATAATTGTAAATATAAGCAGTGCTGTAAGCACAAGGTTTGCAAAACAAAGTGCTAAAATCAGTACTGAAATTAAATTCTTTTTTCATATGCATTCCTTTCCGGATTAATTGGTATTGAACTCTGAATTGTAAGAATTATACACCTTAATCTCTACACGTCTGTTCCTGGCCCTTCCCTCTGGAGTAGAGTTGTCCGCAACCGGATCATAGTCTCCTCTTCCGGATGACTTTATATGGGCAGGGTTTAAGCTTGTATTGTCCCTGATGTAATTTGCAACGCTCAGTGCTCTGTACATAGAAAGCACATCATTACTCTCATACTTGGAACGTGATGAAACCGGAACATTGTCAGTATGCCCTTCAATCTCTATCAGATTATCCTGATATGCAGCTAAAATAGATGAAATCTTGTTCACTACCGGAGATGCCTCTTCCATTACATCAGCCTTACCCGATTCCAACAACAGGGCTCCATTCAGACTCAATTGCACGTACTGTGCATTGAAATCCACTTCTACAGCATCCTGTAAGCTAGTGTTTTCGAGCTGTTTTTCTATCTGTTCTGACATTTTTTCAGATTCAGAAAGCTCCATCTGCTCATACTGTTCTTCGGCATTCTTGTCATCACCCTCTGTGGTGCTTTCAGTTGTCGATTTGGAATTGGCCAGATCATTGTAATATTTATCCAAAAACTCAAGCTGGCTGACTCCTGCTCCAACAAGCCTGCCATCACCGATAGATGTGCTGCCTCCCGGCAAAACACTAACACTGCTTGTCAGTGATGCAATGACCAGCTGGAATTTCTCAGCGTCAACAGTTGACATAGAGAACAAGAGCACGAAAAAGCATAAAAGCAGGTTCATAAGATCCGAGAAGGTTGACTGCCACGCCGGTGCTCCCTTTGGCGGATCCTCAGGTCTCCTTTTCGCCACTATTCCTCACCTCCGCCTTCTGGTGAGAGAGCCTCTCTCTTGTCAGGTGAAAGGAAGGACTTGAGCTTTTCCTCAATAACTCGTGGGTTTTCACCCGCCTGAATGGAAAGCAGACCTTCTATGATAAGAGTCTTGAGAGTGAGCTCAAGCTCATTGTTAGCCTTAAGCTTGTTAGCAAATGGGGCGCAAAGCCAGTTGGCAATAAGCGAACCGTAGAATGTAGTAACAAGGGCAACCGCCATATTCGGACCTATTGTTGAAGAATCCTCAAGGTTTTTAAGCATATTGATAAGACCGATAAGTGTACCGATCATACCCCAGGCAGGACCCTGCTCTCCCCAGAATTCCCAGAAAGAAATTGTTTTCTTATGACGTTCCTCCATGCTTAGCATATCTGTTTCAAGAATGCCTCTCACAAGCTCTGCATCCGTACCGTCTACTACAAGCATAATACCCTTCTTTAAGAATTCATCGTCTATACTGCCGGCAGCTTCCTCGAGGGCTAAAAGTCCCTCCTTACGGCTGACATTTGACAGCTCTATTATTTTATTTATTGTCTCTCCAGGGTCTACGCTCTTTTCCTTAAAAGGAAGTGCAAATGACTTGATTCCGGCTATAAAGCCCGATAGCTTGTTAGAGCAAAGCACAGCCGAGAGTGAACCACCTATCGTGATAATTGCAGAGGGCGCATCAAGGAGGTTTAATAATGCAGGTACCCCACTATTTTGAATGATACCGAACAAAACCATTCCGATACCAAGAATTACTCCTAAAAAGATGCTATATCCACTTATACACACCTTCCATAAATAAATATTTCTCGAATGACCTTAGTTATAATTCTACTAAATTTTAGTGTAAATGTCTATGTAAAAATAATATTTTTAATAAAAAATACACAAAATATTGGGAAATGACCTAAGCCATCCCCCAATACCTTGCGAAATCATTATCTCTTAAGATTGATAAGCTCCTCGAGAAGTGTATCAGATGTAGTGATGACACGTGAGTTTGCCTGAAATCCACGCTGAGTTACTATCATATCCGTAAACTGTGAAGACAAATCTACATTTGACATCTCAAGCTCTCCTGATAAGATAGAGCCTCCGTCAGCTGATATTTCAACTCCTATTCCATCAAACTCACCTGAGTTTAATGTGCTCTGATAGCAGTTGTCTCCGATTTTTTCAAGACCTGATGCATTGGCAAACTGTGCCACAGCTATCTGGCAGAGCAGAACTGTATTACCATTGTCATATGAACCGTATATCATTACCATCGTCACTGACAGTTATGCCTGTAAGTGCTCCGAGTGCTTTTCCCTTGCCATCGCCCTGCAAGTCACCGTTCATACCTCCGATAGTAGAGGTTCCGTTATTATTATAGTTCATGGATTTGCTGAAATCCACTTCTATATTACTGAAATTACTTCCGTTGATTGAGGCATCCTGTGTGTTTAAGACGGAAAGATTCAGGTTTATTGTCTTTGCAGCCGGTGAATTTGCACTTGAAATTGATGTAAAAGTACCCTCACTCTGGTCAAAAACGAGCGAAGCGTCCTCAAATATAGTCTGGGGATCTACAGCCCTTCCTTTATACGAGTACATTGTCTGTCCGTTTGGTCCCTGGCTTGTAATAAAATTACCATCCTTGTCCACATCAAATATTGAATTTCCCTTAGAATCAACGATATCCTTAAGCGTTACATCATATGTACCATCGGTATTTGTCTTTTTAATACCAAACTTTGCAGTATAGTTGTATCCCAAGTCATCAAAAAAGCCTATAGTGATGATTCTTCCGGTGTCGGCTGCCTGGGCATCATTTTTATCGAGCACACCTGATACATATGCCTTTGTTGTAGCCTCCGGAGCTGAGGTGTTAGTGGCAGACGACATTACCTGCAGTGATGATACCGTATCCTTTATCACGTTGCCCTTTGCATCTACCTGCCATCCCTGCAATGTATATCCTGTAGAGCTCATACATAAATAACCGTTACCATCTACATAGAAATCGCCGGCACGGGTGAAAAGACGGTTTGTTCCATCACTTACCACAAAAAAGTTAGTCGCGTTTTTGTCATTTAATCTAAGATCAAATGGATTACCGGTAGTCTCAGCGGAACCGGCTCCGGTAATATTTACAGCAGTAGCACCAGACTTTACACCAAGACCTATCTGCTTTGCATTTTTTCCACCGGTACCGGCGGCTCCGTTTCCGGCCGAAGCGCCCGATGTAGTCTGGTACATAATCTCACTGAAACGCACTGAAGATGCCTTAAAGGCCTCAGTATTTACGTTTGCGATGTTGTTACCAATAACATCCATTCTTGTCTGATGTGTCTTGAGTCCTGACACAGCAGAATAAAGTGATCTCATCATAGTTGTTTGTCCTCCTATAGTATAGATGGACGGTATGGGCTTTTTCTGTCATTCAAAAGCCCTCTGCCTCCTTAAAAGGTCCGGCTACATAATTACCGCGCCATCAATATTTGTAAATACATTTGAATTAGTTTCCGCCTGGTCCATTGCAGTGACAACGGTCTTACTTGGCACATTTACTATAAACGCAATATCATCTACAAGCACCAGTGAATCGTTTACACCCTTGCTATCTGCAGCTGCTATCCCCTTTTGAAGACGCATGCTCTGGTCGTCGGAAAGATTAATATTTCTCTGTGTCAGCCGCATTGATGCATGCTTTGAGAATTTAACCGGCTGTGTCTGCTGCTTTAATATTTCCTCAAAAGATATATCATTTGTCTTTTTGTCTGTAGATTTTTGCTTATTTAGATATTGATTTGTCAGCTGCTCTATGGATGAGTAATTATTAACGATATTCTTCATAATCCACCTCACGCAGTCTGATTCGTATCGTTTTCTTTACTGTCAGCCTGATTATTTTTATCTGCCGCAATAAGCTCCTTAAGCTTATCCTCATAAGCCTGAAGCTTGCTGTAATCACTGGCATTTATAAACTGCTTGCCATAATCCGAAAGTCCGTCGTACAGCTTTCTTGCTTCCTCTATGCTGCCCTTTGAATCTATCGTCAGATCCTCTATCTTTGGAAGCTTTGCTATAAGACTTGAAAATGTACTTGAGTTTACAATTGCATCGTAGTACTCATCCGTTGATACAGAATAGAGACTCGAGTAGTCGTACATTTTTTCATTGATAGACAGCTGAATCTTGCCATCCTTATATGTGACATAGTCTACCTTGCCACTGTAGTATCCGGAAGCACTATCCTTATCAGTAACAATAACCTCCCTACAAGTGAAAGTGCTGCACTCTTTGTAGTCTGGTCATTTGATGATGCCATGGATTCTTTCATAGAAAGAGTTGCCTCCAGCTGTGAGAATGTAGCCATCTGTGCCACATAGTCGGTGTTGCTTGTTGGTTCAAGCGGATCCTGGTACTGCATCTCTGCACTTAAAAGCTTTAAGAAATCATCATAGCCAAGATTTGAGCCACTTGCTTTTGCACTGCTTGTTTTTCTGTTTTGTGTCGGAGTGGTATTTGTCTTGTCTAGCTTTCCGTTTGTAACATTTGCTGTAATTGCCATTTGTCCTCCTTTTTCATGACACCTTATGCTGTGAAATCTACTGAATTTCCGTTATCTCTCATAATCTGTGTCACAAGTCTTTCTTCAACGCGATCCTGCATCATATCACTGTCTATGCCGCTGTCAGAGCTGTTTGAACCATTATAGGAATTTGTGCTCTCCTGCTGTCTGCTGTCGTTTGCAGCACCCTGCTCGAGATTCCTCTCAAACTCATGTGATGCAACGGTGATTTCCACCTCATTTACCCTGATGCCTGAATTGTTTAAGGCTTCCTTGAGATTGACCATCTGTGTCTGTAAGGCTTCTTTTACAGCCTCATTTGAAACTGCAATTCTTGCAGATATCTCGCTGTTCTTCTGAGATACGTTGATATACATTCTTCCAAGGCTTTCAGGTGTAAGCTGAAGGTTAATTGCCGATTCTTCAGTGGTGTTTGATATGCTCATACTGTCGACAATCTGTCTGATGATATCGGTCGTATCAACACGTAATCGGCTTTGTGACTGTGACATTTCAAATGAAGTATCAGTATTCAGCTGTTCGCTGACAGATGCATGAAGTACTGAATTGTCTGAGTGTGCGTCATCATCATGATGCAACACGCGCTCACCGGAATCATCAAAGCTACTGTCAACCTGAGACTTTGACTGAGTCTTTTCTGTATTTTCATCTGATATAATACCATTGCCTGTTTCGCCTGAAGAAGTGCCTTCGTCCGAGTTTTGGTAAGAACTGTCCTGTGTACCGCCATCATATACCTTAACAGCTTCATCAGCAGTGTCGTTTATATTCTGACCCGAAGCTGCTGTATCGTCATAGCTGCTGTCAACCGTTTTTTCCGTTGTATCAGCCGAAGAAACTATATCTGCATCTAGTATTTCACCATCATCTGAAGCAGTAAGCTGTGATAATAAATCAAGCTGTGCATCATTTTCAGATGCAACCTGAGACACATCATTAAACAGTGCAGTAAAGTCGGCATTTAAAACAAGTGCCTGTGGATCAGATGCATTTCCGGTGACCTCACAATATAATGCCGACAGATTTGCAGGGTTGAGTAAATCCATAGCTGTCAGTCCAAGAAGCTGCATTGCATTATTAAGTTCATCCTCAGATATATCGAGGTCATCAGTTACTTTTTCAACTATCTGCGAAGATATATCATCTGTGATTTTTTTAACTTCGCTTTCTGTAGGGCTGTTTTTTGATGCAGTTTTGATGCTTATTTCCTTAGTATTGTTTTTATTTAAAGTATAAGAGTTTCTTCGCTTTAAAAATGTAGTGCTGTTATCCTGCACAGCTGTCTGGCCGCCAAGATAGCTTTTAAAGTCAATACCGGATTGTGCAGCTGTTTGCGTTACAGCCTTCTGCCCTGTCGAAACATTCCGTCCACCTGATACATTTGGTACAACAGGTGATATTGTATTGTCTGCCATATTCTCCTCCTTTCTTTTATTATTGTAACAAGATATGCTATCAGTTCTGTGAAGGATTCATAATCTTAGTAACCTTTGCCGCCGTAGCCGAATCCATTTTACCAAGGATATTACCTCTCGACTGGGCATCCATGGCATTTAATATCTTGGCAACAAGTGACAGATTGTCGGTCATGCTGTCAAAAATAGCTGCGGCCTCCTTAGGCTTCATTTTGGAATATGTCTGGGCATAATCCTTAATTTCATCATCCTGTTCAAGCTGTTCACACACCTGTTTATATAAGATTTCTGCATTGGCAGGATCTACCTGCTCGTAGAATTTCTTATATTCTTTTATATCGGGTGCTTTATCTGAAAAAACAACCTCCTCATAGTATTTTTCTTTTTCCTCCTCAAAGGCTGCCTGATCCTCCTTATAGGTGCTCAAATCCTGTATCTGGGCATTTAAATCATTGATTGTCTGGGCATCAGCCTGATTCTTGCTATTGGCATCATCCAATTGTTTTTCAAGCTCCTTAATTCTCGAAACCGCATCGTCCAAATTTGTGTAGCCTGCGGTCTCTTTGGACTCAGATGCAGTGATATTGCCGGAATCAGGAAGTATTTTACTTAGTACAGGCACATCCTTTAGTGCCGGCGCAAGCACAGTCGAGCCAAAGCCACCCACATCTGCTTTTACAAAAACTGCAAATATTCCAAGCCATATTGCAATAATAAGTATAGTAACAAGCACCATGACTATCTTGCTTGAGACAGAATCACTGTCATCATTTTCTGCATCGGGCTTATCGGCTTCATGATTCTTCTTTGCTTTCTTAGCCGCCTTTTTAGCGGCTTTTTCTTCCATTTTCTTTTCTTTTTTTGTTTTCTTAGTATCCTTGGTTGATTCTGATTCGTTTAGTTCTGCCATATTTCCTCCGGACTACGAATTATAGGTAAAGCTCACAAGCTGGTCTATCTCTTTGGATTCGTTGTCTTTTTCCTCTTTTTGAAAATCCTCAAATTTCTTATCGCGCAGCTTCTCATGCGTCTTACGCTCTTTCATAAGCTCATTCAATGCCACTCTTTTAACCTCCAGCATATCCTCCGCTTTCTTTACATTCATAAGCTGTGTGCGGATAGCCGATTTGAGTGAATTTATATTTTTTTTGCAAATATTAATTTCAGATATATTTAAGCTGCCTGAAAGCTGTTCCTTAAGAGCAGCTTCATAGACTGCACGCTTTTTTAAACAACTCTTCGAGCTTTTCTTTTTCAATCAGATAAGCACGGTTTGCTTCCGAAAACTCGTTCTTTGCCTGTGTTTCAAGCTTTATTTTTATATCAAGTATATTTTGCATGCTGTATTTGAATTTTCCCATACTACTCGAACACCTTCTCTAAAAGCTCAAGTTCCTCTTCAAAGCTGAATTTCTCATCTGTTCCCTGACAAAGGAATGAGTTAACAGAACCAATTTTTTGAATGGCATAGTCGATATCCGGGTTTGAGCCGTTTTTGTATGCACCGATATTGATAAGATCCTCAGCCTCCGTGTATGTGGCTAGCACGTTTTTTAATCTGCCGGCGAGATTTTTTTGTGCTCCTTAGTTGCTATAGCACTCATAACTCTCGAAATACTCTGCAGTACATCAATAGCCGGATAATGATTTTTATGCCCCAGCTTTCTATCGAGCATGATGTGGCCATCCAAAATAGAACGCGCCGTATCTGTAATAGGCTCATTGAAATCATCTCCATCGACAAGCACAGTGTACAGCCCTGTGATAGAGCCTTTATCAGCTCTTCCTGCTCTCTCTAAAAGCTTTGGCATCTCAGAATACACACTTGGTGGATATCCTCTCGTCACAGGCGGCTCTCCGGATGCCAGTCCTATCTCTCTTTGAGCCATAGAAAAACGTGTCAGTGAATCCATCATCAAAAGCACGTCTTCACCCTTGTCACGAAAAATATTCAGCAATGCTTGTAGCTGTCTTTGCAGCCTTGTTTCTTATAAGAGCCGGCTTGTCAGAGGTTGCAACTACTACAACAGAGCGCGCCCTACCCTCAGGGCCAAGATCCCTTTCTATGAACTCTCTAACCTCCCTGCCTCGCTCTCCAATCAGGGCAATTACATTGATATCTGCCTTTGTGTTGCGGGCAAACATACCAAGAAGAGTACTTTTACCGACTCCTGAGCCTGCAAAAATACCGATACGCTGTCCCTTGCCTACTGTGATGAGGCCATCTACTGCCTTCACTCCCAGAGGAAGCACATCACTGATAATTTCTCTGGACATCGGATCAGGTGGCGGTGCTTCTATCGGATATTCACTGTCAAGCTCAAGGTCTTTTTCATCACAGTCAGTTACACGGCCTATTCCGTCAACTGTATGGCCTAAAAGCTCATCACCGACAGCTACCGTGAGAGGATGTCCTGTATTTTCAACTATACAGCCGACACCGACTCCCTCCACATTGTCAAACGGCATCAGAATAATATGTGAATCTTTAAATCCTACCACCTCAGACATGACATAATCCCTGCGTTCCTTGTCAAGAAAAAATCATGCAAAGATCATTGAGCTTAGCCTTGGGACCAATTGATTCTATCGTAAGACCGACAACCTTGTCCACCTTGCCAAAGCATTTATAGTACTCACCGCTTTTTAATTGTAAATACTTTTGTGCTACCTCTAACAATTAAAATCCCTTTCTTCCAACACTCATACAGCTATATCAGCTGCAAAGTGAGCGTATATCCTTCACCAGATTGTTGAGCTCCATATCAATTCCACAGTCAAACACTCCAAAGCTTGTCTCAATGAAGCAGCCGCTCGTGTCAAGATTTGCGTCATTTACAACCTCGATATCAATATCATTGCCTATGCGTTCCTGAATCTCATCCAAATGCGACATCATAAACTTATAGTTTGAATAAGCTACATGTATACGAAATTCTTTGCCCACCTCTATATTTGACATGGTATTTTCAACCAGATGAAACAAGATATCCTTTTTATCATCGAACTGTATTTTAAAGACCTTGTTAAAAAGCTGAATTATTGCATCTATCAGATCTGATTCAAGCTCCTTTGAATAAGCATCATATTTTGATTTCAAAGAGCTTTCTTTATCTGAAAGCTCCTGTCTTAAAGATATTTCTTTTTCGTCAAACTCTCTCTGACACTCAGCCAGACCATCCTCATAGCCCTTTGACTTGTTATCAGCATATAGAATCTGTGCACGTTGTTTAGCCTCATCTAAAAGTCTTGAGGCCTCTGCCTTTGCTTTCCAATATGCTATCAGCCTCAAGCTTTGCTTCCTCTAAGAGCCTTTCCTTCTCAGCTGAAACATCTATTTCTGTGACTACAGCAGCATTTATGCCATCATTGAAGCCGCTCTCCTGCGTGTCCGGACTTAGCGATTTTGTTTTTTCTAAGCTGCTCTGTGCATCAGATGATATGCCTGTATAACTATCAGCAGGGGTGGCTTATGGAGTCGGCAAAAAACTGCTTTATCATGGAATTGCTATTTATCACGCGGACATTTTTATCTTCTCCGGCAACACGATACTGCTTTAATATATTAGACAACTATATCATCACCTCCGCCTCTTGAAATGACGATATCACCCGAATCCTCAAGCTTTCTGATAACAGCAACGATCTTTTTGCTGTGCCTCCTCAACATCCTTCATACGTACAGGTCCCATGAAATCCATATCCTCTTTTATCATAGCGGCAAGTCGTTTTGAAAGATTCCTAAATATGACATTTTGTACTTCCTCTGTAGAACTCTTAAGTGCAAGCTCAAGATCCGCATTCTCCACATCGCGGAGCACTCTCTGGATAGACCTGTCGTCCAGGAGCAGGATATCCTCGAATACAAACATCTTCTTTCTGATTTCTTCTGCAAGCTCAGGTTCATCAACCTCAAGTGATTCCATAATACGCTTTTCTGTAGCACGGTCTACATTGTTTAATATATTGACGATAGAATCTATGCCACCGACAATTGTATAGTCCTGATTGACAAGAGATGAAAGCTTTCTCTCCAGCACTCTCTTGACCTCCTTTATGACATCAGGTGATGTTCTGTCCATCTGGGCGATACGCCTGGCAACATCAGCCTGCTTTTCCGGAGGCAAAGCACCGAGTATCATGGCAGCCTGTGAAGACGACAGATAAGAAAGAATCATGGCTATTGTCTGAGGATGCTCGTCCTGTATAAAATTAAGCAGCTGTGCAGGCTCAGTCTTTCTGACAAACTCAAATGGTCTGACTTGTAATGATGCTGTAAGCTTGGAGATAACTCCCTGAGCCTTTTCGCTGCCGAGAGCTTTTTCAAGGAGCTCCTTGGCATAGCCGATGCCGCCCTCAGCAATATACTGCTGCGCGAGACACACCTGATAATATTCATCCAAAACAGATTCTTTATCCTGCGGAGAGACGCTTCTGGTATTTGCTATTTCGAGTGTCAGACTCTCTATCTCATCTTCCTTCAAATGCTGGAAGATGGCTGAAGCCTTTTCAGGTCCAAGTGTAATTAAAAAGAATAGCAGCTTTTTGTAAACCACTGTAATCATCTATCATATGTAACTACTCCCAATCCTCATTAAGCCAGTTACGCAACAGCTGCGCAGCCGCTTCGGGATTTTCATCAACAAATTTTTTCTATCAGAAGACGTGTCTCCGTCTTCTCGTTATATCCAATATCCTCAAGAGGCTCATTATTCTCAGCAGTCTGTTCTAAAAGAGAATCTACAGACAGCTCCTCCTCTTTTGGCTCTTCCTCACTGCTTCTTGTGCTCTTAAATACCACAAAGCCAAGCAGTGCAAAAATAAGGACAGTGATTGCAATCTGTAAAATATCACTCAACGAACGCACGCCAGATGCCTTGTCAACAAACTCCGGCTGCTCATATACAAGGAATGAAATCTGTGAGATACCTGTTGCATTCTGCACGGAAGTTACAAGATCCTGGTCTACATCCGTCACCTTGACCGGATCTGCATGCTTTGCTTTGTATTCCTCCCAGCTTGTATCCTTGAGCTTTCCGTTCTTTTCAAGAGTGCTTTCATCATATACCTTATACCTGGTGGCAACTACGGTAATTGAAGATGAATCATACTTGATTGAGCCTCCATCGTTTTTACTTGTAGTGATTTTTTCATCATTTAAATACTTTTTGTCGTTATCTGTAATTGACGACTCTGATGGAGTGCCATCCTGCGTAGTGTATGTAGTATCATCGCTGTTTGAATCAGTTCCGGGAACCGCAGCCTGACCATTGGTTGCGTCCGACTGGTAATTCGACTCACTGTCCAAAAGACCTGTATCGGTCTGTCCATCAGGCAGAGTGTAATTTTTTCTGGGCTGTTTCTGTCTTACTGAAATCTATGTCCAGATTCATGCCAACTTCAATATTCGAGAAAATATTTGAGCTCTCTAAGGTCTTTTTGACTTCATTTTTCACCTGCTCCTCCAGCTTTTGCTTATAAGAAAGCTGTGATGTCGCAAGACCTGCCGAGGTATCGGAATCTCCGCCCGAGTAAAGTACATTGGCCTTTTTGTCGATGATAGTAATGCCCTTTGTGGTATCGTTTCCAAGAGCTGTTGCAACAAGACGTGCTATTGCGTAGGCCTGATCATCTGTAATCGAATCCTTAAGTCCAAGAGTGACAGCCGCAGTTGCCTCCTCTTTTGATTTAAGAATGGTACCATCCTTGTCAGGCATAGTGATATCAACGCTTGCTTCATTTACGTATGACTGTTTTTCCAGATGATCCTAAGCTTATCCTCCAGATACACCTGATACTTTTTCTGCTTATCAGCCTCGGTTGTTGAGAAGCTGCCGTCTGTGACATTGTCTATCGAGTACGCCTGCGCAGGGATGCCGTTATCACCCAGTGCCATAATGGCATTTACCTCATCTGATTTATTGACAAAAACACAAGCTTGCTGTCCACCTCATAGCTTATATTGTTATCTTCAAGTACTCCCTTTATTGTGGAAGCCTCTGATGCACTCTGTGCCTCGACCAGCTCAACCTGTGTAGGTCTTGATATGACTACGCCAAGTATTACAAGAGCCACTATAACCACAGCTACTATGCTTATGAGCACGGAGCGTTGCTTAGTATTGAATTTTTTCCACCATGCAGTTATTTTATCCAAAATAGCCTTTAAACGTTCTGGCATTTTCTATTACTCCTTATATTGACATCTGCATAAGTTCTTTGTATGCGTCAATTATTTTATCCCTGACAGCAACAGTGTACTGCAATGCCACAGCCGCCTTTGTTTCCGCAACAAGCAGATCATGTGTATTATCAGACTCGCCAAGTGCAAATCTCACTTCCTCCTGCTCAGCTGCATTCTGCAGATCATTTGTCTCACCGATGCTTCCCATGGCAGCAGAAAGTACATCAGAAAATGAATCAGTCTTGTCAGTTTTCGTAAGAGAGGTATTATTAAAAAAAGATTTAATATCTCCTGTTGAAATTCCATTAATGTTTGAAATATCCATCAAAAAGCTCCTTTATGTATGTATCAGCCGGCTATTTGCCTATTTGTAAGCCATTTTGTGCCATTGACTTGCTTGCCTCAAAGGCAGTTGCATTGGCTTCATATGCACGTGTGGCATCTATCAGATTGGTCATCTCTGTGACTGTATTGACATTTGGATAAGAAACATAACCATCTGCATCAGCATCAGGATTTGATGGGTCATACTCCTTGATAAAATCAGTAGAATAATCTGATGTCACTCTGCTTACCTTTACACCGTTTCCAACAGCGGCCTTCTTTGATGAAGAGTATATCTGTGAAAAAGGTGTGACATTTTTCTCGGAAAAAGTCACAATCTTTCTACGGTACGGTGTGCCTTCCTTTGTGGACGTAGTGTTTACATTGGCAATATTCTGTGCAATGATATCTGTCCTGAAGCGTTCAGCCGTCATGCCGGACGCACTTATATTAAAAGCTTGAAATAATCCCATATCATTAAACCTCCATAATTACTACAGCACGCTCTTCATTCGTGAAAACTGCGAGCTTATGCTGCTTGTAAGTGCTTCATACTTAATCTGCTCAGACGCAAGCTCGACATTTTCAGTGTCTATATCCACGTTATTGCCATCCATCCTGTATGAATAATTGGAATGGTCTGTATATACATTGGCCGTCAGCTTTGAGGTATCAAGCTCACTTATTTTTTTATCAAGCGACTGATGCTTGCATCTGCCAAGCTCCTGTGACAGTACCCCCTCAAAATTTAAATCCTTGCGCTTGTAGCCCGGGGTATCCACATTCGATATATTGTTTGCAAGTATAGCTTCTCTTTGGTAGCTTGCATCAGCCGCTTTGGTCAATACATTGACATAATCAAAGGCTGTTGAGTTTATCATAAATATTCCTCCAATACACTTTTTTGCATATTATAAAAAATACTATATAAGTACTCTAATATATATATTATAAAGTAAAATCGACAAAACACAAGATGTTTTTGTTGTTTTTACATTATATTGTATTTTTTTGTCGACAGACGCACTATATATATGCCGAAAACATAGAAAAGACCTATGTTCTTTCAAACATAAGTCCTTAAAATATACTTAAATTTATTTACTTGTTTTTATTTCGGATTCTGTCAAGCTCATCAAAAACTACATCGTTTACTACTTTGATATATGTGCCCTTCATGCCGGATGAGCGTGATTCGATAACGCCTGCACTCTCAAACTTGCGAAGGGCATTTACGATTACCGAGCGGGTAATGCCTACTCTGTCGGCTATTCTGCTGGCAACAAGTATACCCTCATTGCCGTCAAGCTCATCAAAGATGTGAAGAATAGCCTCAAGCTCAGAATAAGAAAGTGTATTGATAGCCGAACGGACAATCGCTACCTTTCTCTTTTCCTCTTCATTCTCCTCATTCACGGATCTCATCATCTCAAGCCCAACCACTGTCGTGCCATACTCTGTAAGAATGATATCGTCAATGTCATACTCTCTGTCACTTCTGTACTCAAAAAGAGTTCCAAGCCTCTCGCCGGCTATATCAATCGGTGTGATAATAGCCTTGTACATTCTTGTATCTTCACCAAAGCCAAGTGTCTCGAGGTTTACATTTTCCTTTGTTGAAAGTATGCCAAGAAGTCTTTCATTGAGCTCAGTGTCAATATAGCCACCAACCTCATCTACTATCAGTTCATGAAGCTCATCCACGCCTTTGCATATACTTGAGCCAAGCACCTTGCCCTTTTTGCTGATTACAAGTATGTCTGAGTCGAGCACACCTGTGAGCACCTGACATATATCATTGAACACAACCTTTGATGAATTGTTGTTGTGAAGAAGCTTATTAATCTTACGTGTCTTATCTAATAATTGTACTCCCATTAATTGTTATTCCTCTCTTTCGGGCTTTTTATCTGTTACGTAGCCGCACTGCTCATCTGCGCAGGCAATCTTATTTCCCTTTATAATCATATATCCTCCACAACGAGGGCATTTTTTCTGCAACGGGTCTGCCCCAGCTCATAAAATCACACTCAGGGTTGTCAATACAGCCATAGTATTTTCTTCCCTTCCTTGTTTTCTTAAGTACAACATCCTTACCGCATTTAGGGCAATTGACGCCGATTTTTTTTTTCAAGATAAGGCATAGTGAATCTGCAGTCAGGAAATCCCGGACATGCCAAAAACTTGCCGTGAGGTCCGTATTTTATAACCAGATTGCGTCCGCACTCAGGGCAGATTTCATCTGTCACCTCATCATGTATTGTAACCTTCTCAAGCTCATTTTCAGCCTTGTCGATTGCATCTTTAAGATCAGGATAAAAATTCTCAACAACTGTCTTCCAGTTAACCTTCCCCTCGGCTACCGCATCTAAAAGCGACTCCATATTGGCTGTAAAATGCTCATCGACAATAGTAGGAAATGATTCCTTCATAATAGAATTAACAACCTCTCCTATCTCTGTCACATAGAGATTTTTACTCTCCTTGGTAATATAGCGTCTGGCAAGTATTGTAGATATTGTTGGAGAATAGGTACTCGGACGTCCTATTCCAAGCTCTTCAAGCGTCTTTACCAAAGAAGCCTCAGTGTAGTGTGCCGGGGGCTGGGTAAAATGCTGCTTAGGCAAAAGCTCCTCAACTGTAAGAAGCGATTCTTCTGTCAGAGGATTTTTAAGAACAGGCTGCTTTTTCTTTCTTTGCATCGTCTGCGGCAGTATATGCAAGCTCAAAACCATCAAATAACAGTCTTGAGGTAGCAAAGCTGAATACATAATCTCCGACTGAGAGCTTTACTGTAGTAGTCTCGTACTCGGATTTTGCCATACGGCTTGCAGTAAAACGCTTCCAGATAAGCTGATAAAGCCTGAACTGGTCTCTCGACAGCGACTCCTTAATCTCAGAAGGCACTCTGTTTATATCAGTTGGCCTGATTGCCTCATGGGCATCCTGGATATTTTTGCTGCTCTTCTTTGTTCCCTCACCGGTGGAAAGATATTTGTCTCCATAGCTTTTTGAAATAAAATCCTTTGCCATGGCCTCAGCCTCATCTGATACACGCACAGAATCGGTACGCAGGTATGTGATGATACCTACCGTCCCCTGTCCCTTTATGTCTACTCCCTCATAGAGCTGCTGAGCTATACGCATTGTCTTTGAAATCGGAAAATTCAAAGCCTTTGAAGCCTCCTGCTGCAAAGTACTGGTCGTAAAAGGAAGCGGAGCTTTATTGCTACGCTGTCCTTTTTTGATATTTTGCACTTTGCAATCCTTTCCCTTTATTTCGTTAAGCACCTTATCCATCTCTTCCTTTGAGGAAATGGCTATCTTATTGTCGCCCCTGCCGTATAGCTTTGCAGTGATTGGCTTCTTCTCACCCTCCACATCAACCGTGGCATCAAGGCTCCAGTATTCCTCAGGGATAAATGCATTGATTTCATCCTCCCTGTCACAGATAATGCGAAGTGCAACAGACTGCACTCTTCCCGCACTAAGCCCTCTCTTAACCTTTGCCCAAAGCAGCGGACTGATTTTGTAACCTACTATACGATCCAAAACTCGTCTGGCCTGCTGTGCGTCCACAAGATCCATATCTATTTTTTCTTGGATGCTTTAATGATTCCTTGACAGCATTCTTCGTAATCTCATTAAAGCTGATACGGCTGACATCCTTGCCCTCAAGTTTAAGTGCGTGAAGCAGATGCCATGAGATGGCTTCTCCCTCACGGTCGGGATCGGTTGCGAGATATATCTTATCGGCCTTCTAGCCTCCTTGCGAAGCTTAGCGAGTATTTCACCCTTTCCGCGGATTGTGATATATTTTGGTTCAAAATCTCCGTCCACATCTATTCCAAGGCTGCTCTTTGGCAGATCCCTCACATGACCGTTTGATGCCATTACCTCATAGTTTTTTTCCCAAGAATTTCTTTATAGTCTTTACTTTTGCAGGCGACTCTACGATAACCAGATATTTCGCCATTATAAACTCCTTATATAGTAATTTGGAATTGTCTCCTTAACAAATCCTTTTTGTATAAGATCTTCTAACACTTCAAATAGTTCCGATAATTCATACGGCACTTTTTGAGACAATGTCCCGATTGCGATAGGACAAAAATCGAGTAAACTATACACCAATGCTTCTTTTTTTTTATCAAGTATATTTTTTCTGAAATCCATCTGTGTGCACTCTGTAAACCCAGTCATTGTAATGTCTGAGACAAATTCATCAATATTATAAATAATGCCTGCGCCCTGCTTTATCAGGCTGTTGCAGCCGTAGCTTAAGGTGTCGGTGATACGCCCCGGAATGACATATACGTCCTTTCCCTGCTCCATTGCAAAATCAGCCGTAATCAGTGAACCGCTTCTCTTTTTTGCCTCAACTATAACTACTATATCGGATAGCCCGGAAATTATTCTGTTTCTCATCGGAAAAAACATCTTTTGCGGGGCGGTGCCCGGCATAAGCTCGCTGATTATGCCTCCGGAGAGCTTTATTTTATCATACAGAAAGCGGTTCTCTTTCGGATAACAGGTGTCTGCTCCGGAGCCAAGAACTGCATATGTATTTCCACCAGCCTCCAGACACCCCATATGGGCATCTCTGTCTATTCCTCTTGCCATGCCGCTGATTATCTGTATCCCCTGCCTTGAAAGTGCTGCTGCCAGTACCTTTGCCACCTCGCAGCCATATGCGCTTCTGCCCCGTGCTCCGACTATAGCGACACTTTTTCTTGATTTGTCGGGAAGAGCGCCTATGTAAAAACTATACGGCGGATTATGTATATTTCTAAGCTTGTCCGGATAAGCCTCATCCTCCATTGTTACAAAGCCGATATCCTTCTGCTGAAATAATATCCACTCCTTCTCTACGTCATAGGAAGCTCTTGATTCAAGGATTATTTTTCTGTCATCATCTGTGAAAAACAAAATATCAAAAAGCTCATTCTTTGGCATAAAAAACAGCTTTTCTGCCGTTATACTGCAATCATGCAGAAGCTTTTTTCTTCGCATTGCTTATATCTGTAAGGCTTGTAAGCCAGTATTTGAACTTCATGATACAGCACCTCCCCAGAACTTCTCATTGATGCTTCTGTAGCATATAGCTTCGTTGAGATGCTTTGTCTTTATGTTTTCACAGCCGTCCAGATCAGCTATTGTACGCGCAACCTTAAGTATCTTGTGGTATGTGCGTGCCGTCAGTCCAAGCTTGTCAAACATATTTTCCATGTAGCTTTTCTCTCGACTGCCGAGGAAACAGTATTTTTCCAGCTTGTCAGTTGATATTTTTGAATTATACGAAAAGCTCTCACCTTTAAACCTTTCTTTTTGAAGCTCGTGGCAGTGCATAACACGCTTTCTTATGTCCGCAGATGATTCATTGGATGTAGTACTGTTTATATCCTCAAAGCTAAGCGGTGACGCCTCCACACATATGTCAATTCTGTCTATTATAGGCTGTGAGACCTTATCAAAATATCTGCGCAGAGTCGGCTCTGAGCAGCGGCACCTTTGCATATCGGGATAATAGCCGCAGCTGCATGGGTTCATCGCACCAAAAAGCAGGAAATTAGCCGGATAAGTCACGTTTCTGCCGGCTCTTGAAAGCCTGATGCAGTGCTCCTCAAGCGGAGCCCTGAGCAGGTCCAACAAGCCGCCCTTAAACTCAGCGAGCTCATCCAAAAACAAAACGCCATTGTGTGCAAGCGATATCTCGCCCGGATTAATTCTCGTTCCTCCGCCGATTAATGCGGCCTGGGTGACGGAATAGTGAGGATTTCTGAATGGTCTGTTGTCTCTTAAGGAGCTGTCATTGTCCAAAAGACCGCAGATGCTGTATATTTTTGACAGCTCAAGCCTCTCATTTTCACTAAGAGGAGGCAGAATGGACGGCATACGCTCTGCTATCATTGTCTTGCCTGCACCGGGAGGTCCGACAAGCAGTATATTGTGCATACCACCCGCAGCCACCTCACATGCTCTTTTAATAAATTTCTGTCCGTTAACATCACAAAAATCGGCGTATTTTTCATCCATTTGCAGCTCATGTGCCATGCCGGTTTTCTGACACGTAAATGCTGTCTCATCAAACTGTGCAATTACATCATTTAAATGGCTTATCCCAAATATTTTTGCACCGCAGACGAGTCTGCCTTCATTTTCATTCTGCTTTGGAATAATAAACTTTCCAATGCCTTTGTTGTACTCATCAAATACAATCGGCAGAATACCGCTGACCGGCAAAATTTCACCGTTTAATTTAGCTCGCCTGCAAGTGTGCAGTCCTTTATGCTATCAGCGTCAATCACCCCCATAGCTGTTAAAATAGCAACAGCTATAGGCAGATCAAAGCCTGTTCCGGTCTTTTTAATATTTGCAGGCGATAGATTTACTGTGATACGCTTGGCAGGCAAAATAATGCCAACGCTGTGCAGCGCTGTTTTAACACGCTCCTTTGCTTCTCTCACCTCTGAGGTAAGATTTCCAACCATATCAAAAACAGGCATACCGGTTGAAATATCAACCTCCACCTGTACCGGAATCGCACTGATTCCATCCAAAACAGCCGTTCTGACTGTACTGTACATATATACTCCTATTCCAATTGGGGTAAATGCATAGACAAATGCACAAAAGACATGGCTCTATGATAACATATTTTTGCCTTTTGTAAACACCTATTCGAGCAGTTTCCGTAATTTTTTCAAACCGGCCTTTTCAATTCTTGAAACATATGACCTCGAAATGCTGAGCGTTTCAATCTGTCTCTGTGTCAGCTCTTTTTCACCGTCTAGTCCAAAGCGTTTCGTAATAATATAATATTCTCTGTCCGATAAAACGCTTCTCATATTTTGCCTTAAAATCTTGAGCGATTCAGATACCTCTATATCCGATACCACATCAGATTGTCCATTCTCAATCACATCCACCAGATGAATCTGGTTTCCCTCCTTGTCAGTGCCTATAGGTTCAAATATGGACACATCACCCCGGCTCTTTTTACGGCTTCTAAAGTGCATCAGAATCTCATTTTCGATGCATCTGATTGCAAAGGTTGCAAAACGATTTCCATAATCAGCCTTGAATGATGACACTGCTTTTATCAGTCCTATAGTGCCTATGGATATGAGCTCCTCCATCTCATCCTCGCTTACTGCATATTTTTTTGTAACATGTGCCACAAGGCGCATATTGTGTAATATAAGCTCATCCTTAGCTTCTTTATCATTTTGAGCCACTTTTTTCAGACATTCCGTCTCACGTTCTAAACTAAGAGGTGATAAAAATGTATTCACATAGCACCCTGTCATTATTTGCTTATAATATATTATGTTCAAATCTGTATTTTGTGATATAATCTTTGCCATGAATAGAAAAATAGACTACAAAATCAATGAAAATGATACAGGAAAAACAGTAGAAGGCTTTTTGAAGGAGCGTGGCTACACACATCAGGTGCTTGTCAGTCTGAAGCAGACAGACCATGGCATACTAAGAAACGGTATATGGGCCTATACAAATGAAAGGCTGTGTAAGGATGATTTAATCACAGTCCAAATTGTAGAAAACGAGTGCTCGGATAATATAGCACCTGTAAATCTGCCTCTTGATATAGCATACGAGGACGATGATATCATCGTAATAAACAAGCCGTTTGATATGCCTGCCCATCCCTCCGCCGGAAACCATGACAACACGCTTGCAAATGCGCTCATGTACTATTATGGCAGTCAGAATAAGCCGTTTGTATACAGATGCATAAACAGGCTTGACAGAGATACCACAGGGCTTACAATTGTCGCAAAGCATGCACTTGCAGGCGGGATACTTGGCAACGCTGTCGCAAAGCGTGCCATCCACCGGACATACTACGCCGTCTGCAGTGGGTGTACACCTGCATGCATGCGCATCAGTGCTCCGATTGCAAGAAAGGATGCTTCCACCATAGAGCGGTGTGTTGATTTCAAACGCGGTGAAAATGCAGTAACCGACTTTATCAGAATCAAATATAACCCGGATAATAATTTATCGCTTGTCAAGCTAAGACTTCTTACCGGACGCACTCACCAGATACGCGTCCATATGAAGTATATCGGTTTTCCACTGATAGGTGACTTTTTATATAATCCGGACTATACATATATATCCAGACAAGCACTGCACTCAGGGCGTCTTGTTTTCACGCACCCTGTCACAGGACAAAAAATGAACCTCATATCTGATATTCCATCAGACATGAAGTCCCTGTTCTAGTTGATTTATTTTATCCTTTTCGTATGGGATATGCCCTTCTAAAACCTCTTTTTTTTATGTAGCTGTAAGTATATTCTTCTCCCTTTACAGAGAGCATGACAAGCAGATACTCAAGCATTGCTTTTGTATCGGGATGAATCATGTAGTGATCCACGCTTTTTTCATAGTATTCCAGCGCACTTTTGTCGGTGTACTTTTCTTTCTGATAGTTTTTGAGGCGCTTACACGGTCTATAAACATCTCGCAGACATACCTTATGGGCATTTTCATGCCCTCCATTTTTGTATGTGTTTTATCGTCCCCCGGCTTTGAAACAGCATAGTCAATCCAGTACTCCAGGTGATGCTTATTGCGTCCCTTGTGATGAAGCCACGCAGATGAATAGCCCCTGTCGGCTCTCTCCGCATTATTCGGGCTCATATACCCCTTGTAATACCTGCAGCCGACAAGAAACTCAGTCGGTGAATATTTTGACATGTCATGAAGAAGTCCCTGTTTATAAAGTCCTATCCTAAAGCACCCCTGCATGACTAAAATCTTGTGATGTGTAATTGTTATAAAATGTCTTATTGCTTTCATATGTCTATCTGCCTATGAGGATGTATACCGACTGCGGTGAGACATCTGCATACTGCTGGTTTTCACACAGCACCGGAGTATCATAAAACGGTTCTTTGAGCGTAGAATCGCAGACTGCATACCATTTCATTCCTTTCTTTAGCTTAGGAAGAGCTAACTTCTCCCTGGATGAATAAAAATTGTAAGCTACGTATACATAGTCTTTATTCACTTCATTGTAATCCCCACAGTACATCACACCTACACATAGCTTTGTGGCATCACACTCGCCTATCCAGGCATTCTTGCAGTGATAGGACAAATCAGGATACCCAACAGCCTTGTAATCGCTGAATTTAAACGGCTTTGGACAGGAAATAACAGGATGCTCATCCCTGAATTTGATAAGTCTGGTTAAGAACCTGATGTTTTCCCTTCTGCTATGCTCATTTGACCAGTTCACCCAGCCTGTAGGGTTGTCCTGACAGTAAGCATTGTTGTTGCCATCCTGTGAATTACAGATCTCATCACCTGCCATAATCATAGGCACTCCCTGTGCCAAAAACAATAGAAGCATGGCATCCTTCCACTTAAGTTTTCTTATCTCACGGATAAACCTCTTTCGTGAAGGACCCTCACAACCGTAATTATTGCTGAAATTCCATGAAGGACCATCAGCATTTTTCTCACCATTGGCCTCATTGTGGCGGTCATTGTACATGAATAAATCGCTCAGGGTAAAACCGTTATTGCTTGATATATAGTTTATAAATCCGACATTCTCCCCCTGCTTTTTCTGCTGGTTTAAAAGCTCATACATATTGCAGTTTATATGGTTTAACATCATACGCGCCGCAAACTGGTACTCCTCCTTGTCAATATAGAGATTTTCATATGTCCTGTTTTGCGGTACAACCGACATATCAAAGCCATCATAGAGTATCTTTGTCCGGCTAAGGAGAGCATCCTGCACAATCGCTGTAACAGGCAGCCTGTCCCCAAGCAGCTTAAAACCATCTACATGAAAGCTCATGACCCAGTATCTGAGCGCATCGAGTATTAGATTGTGGTTAGTTCTGTCCGGAAAATACATCTCTACGATACATTCCATGCCATTTTTGTGCAGCCTTTCAACGAGACGCCTAAGCTCATTGGAGGCATCTGAAGCGTCACTGGCATATGATGCTTTTACGGCAAAATAATTGCCGGAGGTATAGCCCCAAAAATTGACCTTGTCATTTTCTGTATGCACACTTTGCTCATCCTTTAAGGAATACTTCGGCTTTGCATATTCCGGAATATCGTGCTTTACAGGGATTGTCATTTCTTCAAACTCGTATACAGGCATGAGAAGAATTGAAGTAAAGCCTAATTTCTTGATGTAATTTATTCTGTCCGATACAGCCTCAAAGGTGCCCTTATGCTTTTTGTTCCCTGAAACATCCATGGAAAAACCTCTAACATGCAGCTTATACAGCTTCATCCGGTCCCTGGTTATCTCAGGAAAGCTGTCATATTTCCAGTCAAAATCACTACTGTCTATCCCACATGCTATTTCGTAGTCATTATCACTTCTTGTTTTATCATTCCATTTTTCTCTGCCGAAAATTCTTGTGGCATAAGGATCTATGCACCTTTTTCCATTAATTCTAAAATAATATGCATACTCATTCCCGCAAAAACCATGAAGTCTCACAGAGTAAAGTGAGCCGGTCGAATACTCGGCAGGTATATCAATCACACAGGCGGTATTTCCCGATTTATCAAGTAAAACAATGCTGCATTCATCCTCTTTTTTTCTGCTGCAAAGGTGAATACTGCACTATCCCCCCTCAATATAAGCACCTGTTTTTAAAAAGTTTCCCTTTGTTAATCGAAAATTCATGCAACACCATCCAATCAATAATTCTAGTATTTATTTATTATACTAGTTTTGACTTTTTGTATAGAATAATTTGATATAATATAATAGTTACTTTAGATTACTATAAAGAAAGAGGTACAATATGGCAGAAAAAGCAACACCTGTTACACCTGATGAGGCAGACGATATCCGCGTAACACTTGATCTGGACAACGGAAGTGTCGAATGCAAGATTATCACAATTTTTGATGCAGATCACAAGGATTACATAGCTCTTCTACCGTTAGACAAAAATGGCAACGAGAATGAGAGCGGCGAAGTGTATCTGTATCGCTATTTCGAGGACGAGGAAGGTCTTCCGAGAATAGAAAACATCGAATCCGACGACGAGTACGAGGCTGCTGCCGACAGATTCGATGAGCTTTTGGATGACGAAATGTTTGATGATATTTAATCATCTCTACTATTATTTTGTCTAGGTTCTTTACTTTCACGGACAAACCTGGAGGCTTGGGCTGATTTATCGTTTACCGACTTGACCGAGTAAACAGACAAGCTTGTCTTGGCACGGGTCATGCCGACATAAAACAGCCTTCGCTCCTCCTCTACGTCCTTTTCAAGCACAGCCTTTTTATACGGCATTATCCCTTCATTTGCATCAATTATATACACGTTTTCAAATTCAAGCCCCTTTGAGCTGTGAAGGGTTGCAAGTGTCACGGCATTAGGGTCACTTTCTTTCGATAAAGCCATAAGCTTCATCTGCTTTGTATATTCCCTTATATGCTCATACCACTCTTCATATGTAGCAAAGCCCTTGGCTCCTGACTGGATTTCATCCAGTATATCAAACAAATCCTCTTTATTTATATTTCTATACTCGGCATATTCAGCTAAAAAGTCGTCATAGCCAATCCCTCTTCTGATATAGTTTATGCTGGCATATGGATTCATCCGGCTTATAAGCTTCATGTCATACTCAAGCTTTTCTATCCGCTCAGCTATCCACGGCTTTTCATCAAACAGCTTAATCCACTCATCAAATGCCACAGTTGCATCACACAGGCTGTCTCTTGACAATACCGCTTTGGTCTGTTCATAATCTGCAAAAAATCAGCTCTGTCTCTGCTGCCTCCTGCAATTCTTTGGTATGTAAACAAGTCTCTGGCAATCCAGTGCTCATATATATTAGGTATATTATCCTTGGTTTTGAATGGGATATTATAGCTCATAAGCTGCTCTATAAGCTGTCTTGGCTGGGTATTTGTCCTGAAAAGCACCGCAAAGTCGCTGAATACAGCTCCCGCCTTTATCTTTTTATCTATATCGCGTATAAGAAAGATATTTTCGTCTCTTCTGTTTTCAAAATCAGCAAACGTAACAGGCGCCTTTGACTTGCTTGCCGCAATGATTTTCTTATCAAATCGCTCCCTGTTGTGCGAGATGAGATTCAACGAGGCCTCCACTATATATCTGCCACATCTGTAATTAGTATCTAAAAGGATTCTTTTTTGCATTCGGATAGTCCTTCTCAAACCCAAGCATTATCTCAGGCTTTGACCCTCTGAAGCGGTATATTGACTGGTCATCATCTCCTACAATAAACAGATTATTCTGTGGAGCGGCAAGCATTTTTATAATCTCATACTGCAGACGGTTAATATCCTGAAACTCGTCAATCAGTATGTATTTATACTTGTTCTGCCACAATGCCAGTATATCAGGTCTTTCCTTAAACAGCTCATAAGTATACGAGAGCATATCATCAAAATCAATAAGCCTGTTTTCCTTAAGCCTTGTCTCATATTTTTTATATATATCCCTGAATATTTCCTCACCACACACTCCCGAGTAGAAATTTTCTATATCAATGCGGCTGTTTTTAATCAGACTGATTTCAGCAAGTAAATTGCCTATAAACTCATTCTCATCCTTGTATTCAAGGCGGTAGTAGGATAAAATTTCCCTGATAAAGCCGTATCTCACAGACTCATCAGCAATATTGGCACTTGTAAAGCGATATGCATATTTGAGTATCGTAAAAAGACAGCATGAAAAGTACCAAAAGATACGTTCACCCTCTCGTCTTTCATCAGTGAATTAAAACGCTCCTTCATCTCATTTGCAGCAGCCTTGGTAAAGGTGATAACTAAAATTTCAGAAGGCTTCACATGATGCTTTGTTATTAAGTTTTTAGTCCTGTGTGTGATAACTGCGGTCTTACCGGAACCCGGTCCTGCTAAAACAATCATAGCGCCATCCTTGTGTTCGATGGCGCCAAGCTGGGCTTTGTTAAAAATCATAAAATACCCTTTGTTAATAGATTAGTTATTAGAAAGCTTTTCTATGCCTTTCTTAATTCTGGCTATAGACTCCTCTTTGCCAAACACCTCCATAAGCTCTGTAGCTCCGCCCGGTGTCATCTGCTTGCCTGAAACAGCGGTACGGATTGGCCACATAACATAGCCTATCTTATAGCCCTTTTCTGTAGCATATGCCTTAAGAGTCTCAAAAAGTGCATCATTTGAGAAATCATCACAGCTTTCAAGAATAGGAACCACATCGTTTAATACCTCAAGTGATGTCTCTGGGTTTGTCTTCATCTTCTTGTGAGTATACATTGCAATATCATAATCCGGAAGCTCTTCAAAGAAATCAATATGTTCCTTGATATCAGGGAATATCTCAATACGTGTCTGAACCATTCTTGCTATCTTCTTAAGGTCATAATCCTTTGTGACAACCCCCTTAATGTATGGCAATGCCATCTCATAGAATTTGTCAAAATCAAGCTTCTTTATATACTCTCCGTTCATCCATTTAAGCTTTGTGAAGTCGAATACAGCAGGTGATTTGCTCATATGATGATAATCAAACTTCTCAACAAGCTCAGGAAGTGACATGATCTCCTGATTGTCTGAAGGACTCCAGCCAAGAAGCGCTACAAAGTTTACAATAGCCTCTGTAAGGAATCCCTGATCCAGTAAATCTTCAAAGGATGAGTGACCGCATCTCTTTGAAAGCTTATGATGCTCCTCATCTGTGATAAGCGGACAGTGTACATATACAGGTACATCCCATCCAAATGCCTCATAAAGTCTGTTATACTTAGGGGATGATGAAAGATACTCGTTTCCTCTGACTACATGTGTGATGCCCATCAGGTGATCATCTACTACGTTTGCAAAATTGTATGTAGGATATCCGTCAGATTTGATAAGAATCATATCATCAAGCTCTGCATTATCTACTGTGATATCTCCGTAAATCTCATCCTCAAATGTGGTTGTGCCCTCTGTAGGGTTGTTCTGTCTGATAACATATGGCTTGCCGGCCGCGAGATTTGCCTCAATCTCCTCCTTTGACAGGTGTAAGCAGTGCTTATCATATATAGAGATTTCCTTTCCTGCAACAGTTGTTTTAAGACTGTCAAGACGCTCCTTGTCACAGAAGCAGTAATATGCCTCTCCCTTGTCAATAAGTTCCTTTGCATACTTCATGTAGATACCCTGTGCCACACGCTCACTCTGCACATATGGACCGCATCCGCCATCCTTGTCAGGTCCCTCATCATGGAAAGTCCAGTCTCTTCGAGTGTCCTGTTTATAATATCAACAGCACCCTCCACCTGGCGTACCTGATCTGTGTCCTCTATACGGAGAATGAAATCACCGCCCTCATGCTTTGCAATCAGATAAGCATACAGTGCTGTTCTTAAATTTCCTACATGCATTCTTCCTGTCGGGCTTGGTGCAAATCTTGTTCTAATCTTACTCATTTTAAAATGTGCTCCTCTATATTAATATTTTTTTTTAGTCATTTTTCAATTTGAAATTATATAACAATATGGAAATTTTATCAATCCTCAGATTGAACTTCCATATCAAGCTCTGCGATTTTATTTAAAATTCTGTTTACCTCGTGGATTCTGTCACCAAGCTCGCTCCTGTGTGATAAAATCTCGCGCCTTAGCCTGGTTATAGTCTCCACATTGCAGGACATCCTGCCCCTTAATTTTTGTCTCCTGACTATAAGTTCATGCTTCTGCTCAACCATCTCCTTATGATCCACAATAGCGTTTGTGTAGTTGAGCCATACTCTGGCATCGTAGAAGTCATTTTTACTAAGCACCGAAACAAGCTTTTTTTGCTGTTGTATTCCAGATCCTCGTTTGTCCTTCTGAAGCGCTCCTTGTCTTTTTACAGCGAGAAGATACTGCTCATAGTTGTATACAAATTCCTTTGAATTCTTCACATGATACTTCTCGTATGTGTAGTCAACAGCATTTTTATACTTACATACTTGATCTTTACTCTGTTTTCAAGAGCTACTGCTTTATTTTTGGATGCTGCAGCGCTTTTTACTTCATCTGAATAGCTTTGATATGTCAAAAGAACAAACGAGCCTGCAACCGCTGAAAGAAGTGCCCCGATAAGCATAAAGATAGTGGTATCGGCTCCATATACAATCTGCATCAGCGTGCATACAGCTACCACTACAGCAAAAAATACCACTAAAAGCACTGCGTACACCCTAAATACCCGCTGTCTGCTTTTGGCATATTCACCATCTATATCGAACTGCACTTTTTCTCCCTCGAGATACCTCAGGTCTTTATTTATTACATCCAGACTGCTTTCGTTTTTTTCAAGACGCTTTATTGCCCGCGGAATCTCATCCTCCAGCTGCTGCATCTGCGCATACTGGCTGTCTGATATGCGGTTTTTGGTCTTTAAAAAATCACTTCTGGTCTTTTCGAGTGTCAATATGTTTGCAGCCGCATCATTCATGGTCTTTTTATCTGTCTCTGACATATTTTCCATCCTTTCTATGTCAGTCAGATAATTTGTGACAAGTGCATACTCTGTTCTGTTATCCTCGAGTTCTCTGGCGGCATCAACCATCTGTTCACATATTTCAACTACATTGAACCCTTTAGTACTCTCATCCGGTATACTCTCAATATGTAATTGTGTATCATCGGTCTTTTTTTGCGTTTAAATAACATGCGCCCTGTAATCCTCTTTGTATTTCAAAATTGTTTCTTTTGGTCTGCCCTCATCGCAACCATCTGAAGCTCTGCATATATACGCCCTTTAATACGTTGTCCAGATTATTTATTTCCTGCTCTGTAACACTATATTCCCTGACAATACGCGCATATCCTATATCGTTATTATCAAACTTATAGGCATATAGACAAGACCACAGCGATTTTCTGTCCCCATTTTGCCTGAAAGCCTCAAGATATAAATCCGCTGCTATATCAAACAAAAACAGCTGCACATAGGCTGTAGCCAGATTGTGATATATGTTTCCGTACAATACACGCTCAGTATGCTTTGCATCCTCACATGACAGCAGCTTTTTGTATTCAAAAATTGCTGCAGTGTACTTTTTCTTCTCCATCAGTCTGTCTGCCCTGATTTTCAAGCACTCAAACTCGCTCTTTTCCTCGAGCTCCTTAAGTGCATCATGTGTGTTCTTAAGCTCCTCCTTAGTGCAGTAGCCGCTGTACTCAAGCAGCTCAGTCACAAAAGCAGACAGTCTGCCGTTTGTGGATATAATGGTTCTAAGATGCATGGCAAGCTTGGGCAGATGTGCATGGTTTTCAATCCAGGTGCACAGCTCAAGACTCATAAAGTCATCATCCAAAAGATATGTATTGTTGATTATATAATAATTAAGCTCCTCTATCGAGTAAACATTTATAGACACACCCTCTATGTAATAGGGCATGGCTGCTATAGCTTCATTACACAGTAATAATTCTCCCATATGCCCTCCTACATAGTCATCTCATAGTGCCAGACTTTGCCCGAGCTCATAAATATTTCGCCAAAGCCTAAATCCTTAATCTCTATATCTATCCTGTCATCAGATACAGGTGTCGCCGTAATTCTGATGCGTGTAGCCCTATCCGGTCTGGGCGGCATATCCGTAAGTCTTAGTGTCTCAATCTTTGCCTCCCTGCTTTTAGGAAGCTGCTTCCAGAAATCCACCTCATAAGATCCTGAAATTATAACCTCACACTGCCCCTTTGATTCAAACCAGTTGCTTCCGGCACTGATAAGATTATAAAACGACAGTTCCCCCTTATCATGTACCTTAAGGCTCAGATTGAACTTCATCTCATTCTCGCCCATATATACAAAAGGCCATTCTGCTTCCCTATCCCTAGTGGCTGCCGCATAGCATGCTCCCTTAGTAAAGAGGTTATTGCCCATGAACACTCGTCTGCCCTTGCACAAAAGTGCAACAGACTGTTTCATCCAGCCCTCAGCAAACGTATCTCCCACGAGAAAGACCGTTGAGATAATCTGATTCTTAAAGCTCTCATTTATTATATCCAAAAAGCTTTTGTCCTTATCATTTTTATCCAGAGTATAGCTTATGCTTTCATCTATAGATACTACCTGTGGCGTTGTGCGAAGATCCCTCTTTAGGGAATAAAAAAATATACTCTCCTTTTCCTGCATAAACATCACCACATCATGAAGCCACAGTGAATTGTCCTGGTTCAGTGCAAAATAATAAAAGCTCTCCTTTCGGTCTATGACCGTAAGCTGTCTGGAATTTATGCCAAGCCTGACCGCCATGCCATAAAACATGCTCACGTTCTCCTTTGTCAGCCTGTCAACACATATAACAAGCCGGTCAAAGGATGAAGGATTACCAAGCTTGGATGGCAGTTCCATAACCTTTTTAAGAAACAAGGCCAAAAGCTCCTCTGCCATAAATGAATCATCATCAATGACTATTTTTTCACTATTCAGTGCTCTCTTAAGCAGCTGGTCAATACACACCATCTCACCGCTTTTAGAGAGTTTTCTTGCCTCATCTCCATAATACCATTTGCCAATGCTCTTACGGCGTGCAAGTACAAGAGGAATCTGAAACTCCTCACTGCCCGCAACAGTGCTGACAGTCTCCGGCTCTTTCATATTCTGTTGAAAAAAAACTAACCATAGCATAGCTGTCATTTAAGTCTATGCCTATATAGTATGAATTGCCATTATGTCCCATTATAAATCCTCTTAAATCAGCTTAAACAGCTGCTTAGTCGCAGCATCCAGCCTTTTATATTCGTCTATATTGCTCTTTAAGGTTGTCTCATCAGACAGTGTATCTGAAATTATCATCTCATTAATCAGATTATAGCGGCTGTGATCATTGTCACCCGGTATATTGTTGCATGTAAGACGATTGCTCTCTTTCACCTCTATGCTGTTGTCATGCTCCTCAGTAATATAATACCTGATCAGCTCACCGAAAAATATGACAAATGTCTTTACGTATATGCCGTCGTACATCTCAACCATATCCTCTGAATTAAACTCTTCGCCATCCTCGTCTCGGCTGTAATGCAGCACAACATGAGTCCCCGGAGTACTCTCATACTGTAAAAATGCCTTGTCATAGATGAAATACTTCTCCAGCAGTCTGTAATCAAGCCTCGCAAAAAAATCAAAATACATATTATTATATATATAATATTTAAGCAATGTATCTTCTATCTCAAGCTCAGCCTGAGTGATATCCGTTTTCTCAGCAAAATGCTTCAATAGGGCTAACTGGCAGGCATCATTTAATGTTCTGTTTCCAATAAATCGCTTTTCGATAATATCAAAAATAAAATCAGCCTTGCACCCGCCACTGTGCAGATATCCATGTGCCACAAGAGATATATACGCTAAAATCAACTTTTCATTTCCGGCTCTTTTATAGTATTCCATAAAGATATCCGATATCTTTTCAGGCTCAATCTGCGTATAAATACCCTGTTCGAGAATACGCTCATCAAGCTTCATGGAAGATATTGAAAACTTATCAGCGGCATGCCACAGATTAATCAGCTCGTCTGTAGGCCCGGTATAGTTTTCACACAGGTATTTAAGCACCAGGTCACTGTATTTGCCTGTTTTAAAGGCAGATATGGCAAGCTGCACCATAAAATCATCATCTACATGCTGCACCTTAAGCGCATTCTCACACAAAACTACCTTTGATGCGGCAGCAAGCATATCTATTCCATACTCCATGGCCATATCATATGCCTTTTCATAGAGGCGGTTTGATACAAGCATGTCAATAAGATATTTTCTTGCATCCTTTTGCAGGGTATCAAAATTAATGCTTTTGCAAAAACGGCCTGACGTAATCCTCATAATCGTGAAGCTGACAATATTTTAAAATTCTGTATCCCATAACAGCTTTGTAGGAATCAGAAAAGGATTCACTATAAAATACAGGTTTAAACAGCTTCAAATCATCCTTTGTAAAATCAGAATAATCCCTTACATGCTTAAAATGTGACACTATATACTGTGGTCTGTCAGGCGAGAGGCTTATACACCTGTCAAGGTATTTCTCGGCATCCATCAGCCTCTGCAGTCTGTATGAGATGCTTTTAACATATCTATAGCCCCTTGACTCCTCAAAAAGTATAACATAGTCGTTTGAAAACAGTTCAAAATAAGCACACTGGTCTGTAACCGGAACTATCTGAGGCTCTTTCATTTCATTCTGATATATGATAGCTCTTACTATGCGCTTATCAAATACAATAAGCTTATGGGTATATATAATATCTGAAAAAGCTGCCGACAGCTCTTCATTGATAAATCCCAACTCAAGCATATCCTCGTATAAAACAGCCAGATTGTCATCAATATGCCTAAGCTGTACCTGGTCCATGGCAAACCTGCCCATAGCTTTCCTGTACTTGTGGTAGACCTCAGGCTCTGTTTCCTTGGCAGCAATTATATTGTTGTAAAGCACTGCAAGCTTTCGGTATGGCAGCTTATTATCAAAGCTGAAATACATCTGGATGATCTTTGGCACAGGGGAAATCTGCCTGTCATTCATCGTAAGGAGATACGACTCATACAAGCCTGTCAGACGCAGCTTATTCTCGATACCCAGCTCAAACCATTTATGAAAACAGGTATCATTTTTGTGTCCCTTAATCAGGTAGCTGCATATGATGCCGACATACTCTGCCTCCGGACATATCTCATAGGCTGCTGTAAGAAGCTCATATACTCTGTTATCGAACCCGCCTGCCAGATCAACCGCCTCAAAGATTGCTCCGGCAAGCTCCTTTGTCAGAGCCTTTTCCTTTACGGCCCAGCTTAGGATGCGAAGCTCAAATACCGACAGCTCCTTTATCAGATAAGGATCCTGTGATATAAGATAATAAGCTTCAATATACAAATACGGAGACGAACAGCCTCGCAGTACCCAGTATTTTATATCTTTAAGCTTACCGGCACTGTCATCAAAATACTGATCCCTCAAAAATAAAAGTACCCAGAACAAAAGCACAGAGTCAGGATTTTCATAAAAAATCAGCTCCACTTCGTGTGTCATATTGTCAACGTATGAAGGCTCTCTCTCTAACAGCGTCATCAGATACAGATAATAGCCCCAGATTGGAGCTTTCTTATCAGGATTACTGTGCTTGAAATCATCAAGAATCCACTTAGCTTCCTGCCTTTGCCTGTTGATAATAAATGCCTGAGCCTTCATCAGCTCATACATATGCTCATGCGGCATGAGTGCATGCAGGTGGTTTAATATGCTTATAGTCTCGTTTGCCCATACCCCGGTCACTATCCGCTTCAGCCTGAAACTGGTATAAAGCTCCATGATTCCGACCATGCATTCCTTTATGTCCTTTGTCACAGCTATATCACTTATGCTGCCATCATTATCTCTTACACCGGCCGTGATATCTATTGTAAAGCTCTGATATACACCATCAATATATATGCGGCCAAAATTACGTCCGGCATGCATCGCAGATGCATCGATGATATACTCATACAGATATGTTTTACCTATAAAATCATCAAGCGTTAAAACAGGCTTAGACAGCTTTATGAATTCACAATCCGTGCGCAGGCGTATCTCGGTATATCCCCAGTTATCCTTTGTTATAGTAAAGCATCCACTCTGTGGCTCTTTAGAAGCCATAAAAATCTCCTCTGACTTGTCTACACTAATGGAAACAGGCTGTTTTTTGTTTACGCCAATCAGAAACTCCTCCATATTCTGACCGGATGGTCTGGCGCAGGCAAAGCCCTCATAGGTCAGTCTCTCATATACATTGTCATAAGGAATTGTGTTTAAAAAATTGCGATTATAAAACAGATGATAAGCCTCATCCCAATTAGATGCCGCAAGCCTTGTAAAATCATCAAGGCTCTTTACAGCTCCGGTGGATGCTTCCGCATAGAGCCTTGTGATTCTTGCACAAAAAGAAAGACTGTACTCTATCTGATTGCATACAATCACAAATTTGCCCTCGCAGGCATCGCCCTCCGTAAGGCCCTTACTGTTAAATTGATAACGAATCCTGACTTTCTCGCCCTCGAAGTGCGGATTCAGACACTCCATCCTAGGATTAGTCGAATAAACTATGCCACAGATTTTTATCTGATTCGTACTTTCTATTACAAAGCTTCCCGCTTCGCTTCTTCCCTCAATGACCGAAAGGTCTATTGTCTCCTCTGAAAACGCCAAAATCGGTTTCGTGCCATTAAATCTGCCGGCAGCTATCTGCCCTATACGTGCTCACAATTGTTACCCCGTTTACGTTAAATGTTGATTTTTTATATACATATTATATAATGTAAATTATATACGATTTGCAATGCTGTTGCAATGCAAATAGAAAGGAAATTACAGCTAATGATAGAACAAAAGGAGCATTTTCACGGCAGTGACCTTGAAAAAATAGAAAAAATATACGGTATAAAGAAAGAAAATATTGTGAGCTTTGCAGCAAATGTCAACCCACTCGGTGAATCCGGTAAACTAAAGACTGCACTATCTGAGCGCATTGATGCAATCACAAAATACCCTGACAGGGAGTATACTTCTCTCAGAAAGGCTATCGTCAGCTACTGCAAGTGCGATTACAATCACATAACAGTCGGGAACGGATGCACGGAGCTCATCTCTCTTTTCATTCAGATTACAGCTCCTAAAAAGACACTTCTGCTTGGTCCGACTTACTCTGAGTACGAGCGCGACTTAAGGATAAACGGCAGTGATATCTCATACTATTTTCTTAGGGAAAAGGATGATTTTAAGATTAATTCGGATGAATTTATCTCTGCAATCACAACTGATACCGACCTTGTCATCATCTGTAATCCCAACAATCCGACCGGCAGTCTTATCACACCGGATAAGCTCAAAACAATTTTAACACACTGTAAAGAGACAAATACTTATGTGATGATAGACGAGACATATATAGAGTTTGTGCCGGATGTTGATGAGCTTTCAGCAATACCTCTGACTGAATTGTTTGACAATGTGATTATATTACGCGGCACATCCAAGTTTTTTGCCACCCGGGACTTCGTCTGGGCTATGCCATAACATCAAATTCACAAATTCTTACAGACATAAACACAAACAAAAATCCGTGGATGATTAACTCTCTCGCCGTTGTTGCAGGCGAAACCATGTTTTTGGATGAAGAATATATAGATAAAACAAGAAGCTTAATACTTTCGGAGAAAACCAGATGCAGGCAATTGATTGAAAAATCACACAATTCAAGCTTTATCCATCCTACAGCAACTTCTATCTGCTTAAGATACTTGATGAAGGCGTGGATGCACATATGCTATTTGAGCGCGCCATAAGGCAGGGCATGATGATAAGGGACTGCTCTACCTTCCCCGGGCTTGAGGAGCGGTTCATACGATTTTGTATAATGAAGCCAGAGGACAACACAAGGCTTATTAATTGCCTTACACAATGATGCTAAATGCCTTTATATAAACATAACATATAACCAAAAAGCCTCCGGAAGGATTTAATCCAGCCGGAGGCTTTTTTTATAAAGTGAAACATAGAATATGCTTTAAGGTCTATATTATTTTGCAGATAAGAACTCGTCAATGCCTTTTGCAGCAGCTTTTCCTGCACCCATGGCAAGAATAACCGTTGCAGCACCTGTTACGGCATCTCCACCTGCAAATACACCCTCTTTTGAGGTTGCACCTGTATCCTCAGTAGCTACGATACATTTTCTCTTGTTTGTATCAAGACCTATTGTTGTAGAGGAAATAAGTGGATTTGGAGATGTACCAAGTGACATAATCACTGTATCACACTCCATCTCATACTCAGAGCCGGCAATCTCAACAGGGCTTCTACGTCCTGATGCATCAGGCTCTCCAAGCTCCATCTTGATAAGCTTAACACCCTTAACCCAGCCATTCTCATCAACAAGAATCTCTGTAGGGTTCTCAAGGAGATCAAAGATAACTCCCTCTTCCTTGGCATGATGTACTTCCTCTTTACGTGCAGGAAGCTCTGCCTCACTACGTCTGTATACAATGTGTGTCTCAGCACCGAGACGAAGAGCTGTTCTGGCTGCGTCCATGGCTACGTTTCCACCACCTACAACTACAACCTTTTTTTCCTTTTGAGATAGGAGTCTCATAACCCTCTTTAAAAGCTTTCATGAGGTTATTTCTTGTAAGGAACTCATTAGCAGAAAATACACCGTTGGCCTGCTCTCCAGGGATTCCCATAAATCTTGGAAGTCCTGCTCCCGAACCGATAAATACAGCCTCAAAGCCTTCTTCCTCCATGAGTTCGTCAATCTTAACTGACTTTCCGATAACTACATTTGTCTCGATTTTAACACCAAGTGCCTTGACATTCTCTACTTCTGCCGCAACAACCTTGTCCTTTGGAAGACGAAACTCCGGTATTCCGTAGCTTAATACTCCGCCGGCAGCGTGAAGTGCCTCAAAAATAGTTACATCATAGCCAAGCTTTGCAAGGTCTCCGGCACATGTAAGTCCTGCAGGACCTGAACCGATAACAGCAACCTTTTTTGCCGTTTTTCTCTGCGGCTGTCTTTGGCTTGATGCCATTCTCTCTGGCTGTATCAGCAACAAATCTCTCGAGCTTTCCGATTGAGACAGGATCGCCCTTGAAGCCTCTGATACACTTGCCCTCACACTGGCTCTCCTGTGGGCATACACGTCCACATACAGCAGGAAGTGCTGATGAATCTGAAATAATCTCATAAGCCTTTGTGAAATCACCATTTTTAACCTGCTCAACAAATGCAGGAATATTGATAGAAACAGGGCAGCCCTTCATACACTGTGCATTTTTACAGTTTAAGCATCTGCTTGCCTCTGCCATTGCCTCTTCTTTATTGTAGCCGTAGCAAACCTCTTCAAAGTTTGTGGCACGAACCTTTGGATCCTGCTCTCTGACAGGTACTCTCTTTAATACATCGACTTCCATTATTTGTCACCTCCGCAGTTTCCGCAGCCACCGTGATGTGTTGCGCCCTCTTCATAAGCAAGCTTAGCTCTGCCTTCCTCTGTCTTATATTGCTGCTGTCTCTTCATAGCCTGATCAAAATCAACAAGATGTCCGTCAAACTCCGGTCCGTCAACACATGCGAACTTAACCTTTCCATCCACGATCAGACGGCATGCTCCACACATACCTGTTCCATCAACCATGATTGGGTTCATTGAAACAATTGTAGGAATCTCAAGCTTCTTTGTGAGCAGACATGTAATTTCATCATAATCATAGGTCCGATAGCTACACAGCAGTCATATGTATTGCCGGCATCAACAAGTGCCTGAAGCTGCTGGCTGCCGTTGCCGTGGAAGCCGTATGAGCCATCATCTGTACAAACATAGAGATTCTTTGCAACAGCTTTCATCTCATCCTCAAAGAAAAGGATATCCTTATTTCTAAAGCCCATGATGACATCAGCATCCACACCATGCTCTTTAAGCCACTTAACCTGTGGATATACAGGAGCTGTACCAAGACCTCCTGCGATAAATACGATGTGCTTTTTTTCTTTGTCTCCTCGAGGTTATCCTCCTGACAAAGCTCTGATGGGCAGCCAAGTGGTCCGACGAAATCCTCTAATGAATCTCCCTCATTAAGAGCCATCATTCTCTCTGTTCCTGCACCGATAGTCTGTACTACGATAGTAACAGTCTCTTTTTCCCTGTCATAATCACAGATGGTAAGTGGGATTCTCTCTCCTACCTCATCTGTCTTTGCGATGATAAACTGACCAGGCAGACACTCTTTTGCAACTCGTGGTGCCTTTATATCCATAAGGATAATATTGTCAGCCAATTTTTCTTTTCGAACTATTGGATACATAGTCTTCCTCCTAGTAAATCTTATCCCATTACATATGTAATCTGATACTCAATTATTTCATACTTTTTTAATTTTAAATGAAATGATATAATTTTTCAATATATTTCTTTAGATATTCCATAAAAATATGTTATATGCTTATGAAATTGTGTTATCCTCTGACATTCGTCCGGTACTTTAAATCAAAAACAGGAACCAATTCATGCAAAAAATGAACCGGTTCCTGTATTTATCAGCTTTTATGAGAAGTATACAAGCTCATCCTGCGGCTTCTCGGCAGGCTCGATGGAAACCGGATAAAGCACCGGTCCCTTTCCCTTGTACTCTCTTGCAAACTCCACATGCACCCTTGCGGTGATGGTAATCCACGATTTGTGAGGAATACTGCTCTCATCCTCATACTTGCACTTAAAGCCTATAAAGGTCACGTCCTCTATACAGCAGGTCATCGCAAACCTGCCCGGTACCATAACACCCTTTCGAAGCTTATCAGGATTGTATACAAGGGCAAGAAATTTGACAACCTTGCCATCGTACTTCTTGTAATTCTCCATGGCATCCATATACCAAATGGCATAATCTGCATCTGAAAGCTCAATCACATCCTGATTTATATCAAACGGCAATTCCTCCGGACGCTCATCAATAGTACCGTCCTTGCGTTCGTAGACTATCTGGGCTTTGCGGTTGATATTCTTTATGGTACGCCTTAGGTGTCCTCTGTCTGTATCATCGTCCGTCCTGTTAAATATGACAACATCACTCGCAAATACCTGTTCCTGCATCATCGCGCGCATATTGTTCATATAAAGGTCAAATGTAGTGGAATCAACTGTGGCGAGCGACTGCACGATAACCCAGCCCTTTGGCAGCTCGGCCTCTATTATTTTATCAATGCCCCATGTGCCGTTGTACTCGATAAACACCTGTTCAGGCAAATACTGCATGTTGAGCTCATTCAGCTTTGCAGCTGTAAACTCATCCTCCGAGTCGATCTCTGCAACCTGGATATTGGCAGCCTTTAGCTTATCCATATCATACTCCACATCACCATCCTCGCACATAATGATAAGCCCCTTTGAGCCATTAGCGAAATCATTCTCGAAAATGGTATCCTTAATCAGTGAAGTCTTGCCACTGTCCATGAATCCGGTAAATAAATATACTGGAATCTCTTCAGCCATTTTGTTAGTTCCTTTCTGATTATTGTGTAACTATGTTAAATACATTTAAGCAAGTCCGAAGAGCTCTTCAAGCTCATGCTCGTGGATATCTGTTCCGATAACAACGATACGTCCTGTATAGTCAGGCTCGCCATCACGAATCTCGTACTCGCCCGGAACCATATCAAAGTAAATCCACTTGCCGTCTGTGCCCTCTACCATGCCCTTGATGAACGAAGAATCTTGTCATCTTCCACAAACTGCTTAAGGATTTCTTCGAGCTTAGCGCGCTCAAACTTGTGAGGTGTCTCCTTGCCCCAGCTTGTAAATACATCATCAGCATGATGATGTCCGTGCTCATGATCATGGTCATGACAGCCGCAGGTGCAGCCCTCGCCGTGCTCGTGGTGATGCTCGTGTTCATCGTGGTCGTGATGGTGCTCATGCTCATCATGGTCATGGTGATGTTCATGCTCATCATGATCGTGGTGATGCTCATGCTCATCATGGTCATGGTGATGATGATGCTCTGCCTCATCCTGTGCATGACGTGCCTCAGCAAGCACCTTCATCTCGAGATTGTCCTGACCTTCCATAGTCTTAAGAATCTGCTCTCCTTTAATAGCATCCCAATCAGTAGTGATAACTGAAGCCTTTGGATTTAAAGCCTGAATCTGCTTTACACAAAACTCAAGCTGCTCAGGTGTAGCATTCTGGCTACGGCTTAAGATAACTGTTGTGGCATACTCTATCTGGTTGTTGAAGAACTCACCAAAGGCCTTCATCTGCTTGCTTGCCTTAAGTGCATTTACCACTGTAACAAGTGCATTAAGCTTGACCGGCTGCTCTTTTTCGATATCTATAACAGATTTCATGACATCTGATAATTTACCCACGCCTGATGGCTCAATTAAGATACGGTCCGGATGATACTTCGTAATAACCTCATTTAAATTCTTACCAAAATCACCAACCAGTGAACAGCAGATACAGCCTGAGTTCATCTCAGTAATCTGAATGCCGGCATCCTTTAAAAAGCCACCGTCTATACCAACCTCACCGAACTCATTCTCTATGAGAACTATCTGCTCACCCTTAAAAGCCTCATCTATCATTTTCTTGATAAATGTAGTCTTTCCAGCTCCAAGGAAACCAGAAATAATGTCAATTTTTGTCATTGTAATTCACTCCTTTTCTTTTCACTAAGTCCTATTTTACTAGCAATAATACAAATATGCAAATTAAATTTTTATTATTAAATTATGTTGACACATAACAAAAGAACTACCGCACGCGGTAGTCCTCTCTAATACATTAATTGTATTTTCTTTTTCTAGCTGCTTCAGATTTCTTCTTACGCTTTACGCTTGGTTTCTCGTAATGCTCACGCTTACGGATCTCCTGCTGGATGCCTGCTTTTGCACAGTTTCTCTTGAATCTGCGTAATGCGCTATCTAAAGTCTCGTTTTCTTTAACTATTACACTAGACATAACCTAAAACCTAACCTCCCTCCAGTTGTGTATTGTGCATCAACTGTTAGGTATCTATACTTAATTGCACTAACATGTATTTTATCAAAATATCCGGATTTGTCAAGATAAATCCGGATATTTTTTCAAGAAATTATTATTTTAATTATATCAGGTAAAACATCACTCCAAAATGACTCTAATCAAGCTTGATAAAGATTGATGTTTCCTTTTCAGTGAATCTGCAATCTCATAGTTTTCATCCATCTTGTGTGAGATATTGTCCATATCCTCAACAATAAGCTGTGTACTGTCAGCCGCTGAAACCACTCCGTTCACACCCTCATTTATAGCATGTGAAATGGTGTTGATTGAAGAAGAAATCTCAAGCATGGACTGCTTCAGTGAATCAGTCTTCTCCTTGAAATCAGTCATGGTACCCTCAATGAATGAAGCCTTGTCGTTGTACTCCACACCGGACTCAACAAATCTCTCAAACTCTGGAAGAATCGAATCATTAATATAGCTGACAAGACCATTGGCGTTGTCAGAAAGATTGGTAACCGAATTGGTAACTACCGCATTGATACGCTGGATATTGTTGGCTGCCTCCTGGCTGGCTGCAGCAAGCTGGCTGATCTCACTGGCTACAACCGCAAAACCTCTGCCTGCCTCTCCTGCCCTTGCTGCCTCAATAGAAGCATTTAATGCCAGCAGATTGGTCTGACTTGCAATGTTTAAAATATCATTGGTAAATGAATTGACCTGCTTTACGCTGTTGCTATCCTCAATAGCCTTCTGCAATACCTCGAGAATCTCCGAAACCTTCCTGTCTGTTGACTCCATGTTTGTACGTGCAACAGACTCCATTGACTGTGCATGAGCCTTCATATCCTTGGTGTATCCGGTCAGTTCATCTGTCTTTTCAGCAATAAGCTCAACCTCTTTTGCCACATTATCTGTGTTGGTATTGATAACAGATGCATTTTCAGAGATATCCTGCATGGTAGCAGACAGCTCCTCTGTTAAAGCCGAAAGATCGGACACACTGCTGTTGCTTGTCTGAACACTCTGACGCACATCATCAACAACCCTCTCCATCCTGGCCGAGTTTGTAACAACAGCCTTGAATATAGCCTGCAGCTTTGTCATAAAGACATTGATGCCCTTGCCTACGGCGTCAACCTCAGCATTGTTGATAGGAGTAACCCTCTGCGTCAAATCGCCCTTCTTGTTATCAATATTGACTATGATGCCGTTGATTTCCTTCTGTGTACGAAGCAGAGGCTTGATAACCATGGTGACAACAGCAAAAACAACAAACAGTAACGCAATTATACTTACTGCAATAGTAAATGTACATGTGACAACAGATGCGCGATAAGTACTTTCGAGGCTCTTTTCTCTCCTCCTGTGTAACAGAATTGACATGCTCACGCATTGACGAAATAGCTTTTTCAATGTTATTAGAATATTTTGCAATAGAGCCATTTGCCGTTTTATACGCTTCCTCGTTTTTACCGGCGGCAGAATAGGCCATTACATTGCCACACTCCTTGACCAGGCTTGTATAGTTTTCACAGATAATTCTATAGTTTCTCTTGGTCTCCAAGGTTACATAAGGATTATAATCATCAAGGAGCTGCTTTAGCTTTTCCTCGTGATTTCTCACTTCACTTACAATATCAATCATTGATGATAGATCTGTCGATATAATATGAGCCAGTGCCAGTGTATGAATATTCACAGTCTCCATCTCAATATCATTAAGCATCTCCGTGCCAACCATTGAGGTGTCCACAATCTGAGAAGCCGCATCATTTACCTTTGATAAATTTTTAAGAGATAAACCACTTGAAATAACACTTACAAAGCCTACAACAAAAACAGGAATAAGTATCAATTTTGTACTTAACTTTTTCTTTCCCTTGACCTTTGGTTTGTTATTAACCTTTTGAGCTTTTTTTGTGTTGAGAGTTTTTTAACTTTTGGTGCTTTTGCAGGATTTGCTGCTTTTGCTTTCACCTTTTTTTGTTTTACTGCGCTATTTTTAACAGCTGCTTTACTTTTTTTTTTGAATCTAATTTCATGTTATATACCCCTCTACTCAGCTACAGATTGTGTTATCCCCGCAACAAAATTATCCATTATCTCCTGAAGATCTGTATTATCAGGATTACCGGCCGCCATTTTTTCGCCAAACTCCGTCGCAGCATCCCAGTAAGAATTTCCAACTCTTTGGAGCTTTCCGTACTGTGCCTGATCCATAACAGCCATAATAGCAGGAACCTTTTTGACCGCATCATCTGCGGCTGCCGCTTTATTGGCAGGGCCTGTATTCTTCATCTCAAAGCGTAGCTTCTGGTTATCCTCGTTTGTAAACCACTGGGCAAGCTTATTTGCCCACTCAGGATACTTGGTGTATGCATTTACAGCCATATATTTATAGCCTTTAAACGATGACATCTGAATCTGCTGTCCGGCACATGTGTATGTAGGTAGCTTTACAGCACCATAATCATCGCCCCATAATTCCTTGATTTTTGCTGCATTCCAGCATCCGCTAACACCGGCAATAATACTTCCGTCCTGTACTCCTGCAATAAAATCGTCCTGTACACAGTTCTTAAAGCCCGGCTTAGCCGCAATATCAAGCATAGCCTGTGCTATATCAACACCCTTGATGTCCGTGATGACAGAATTCCAGTTGCAGTGGTTTGTCACACCATCATCATTCACGCCAAAATCAAGCCCTGTATTTCCAAAAAATGAATACAGATACCAGCCTGAGCTCCAGTCCATAGTCAAGTACTTACCATTGGCCCCTGCAATGTCGAGCATGCCATCAAGCGTAGCCACATCGCTGTCTGAGAAATAATTCTTATTGTAATACATAAAATATCCATTGTCAGCGGTCAGCGGATATCCATATAATTTGCCATCGATAGTGGCAGCCTCAACCGCACCTTCATCGTCAGCCTTTTTAACGGCATCCACATCCTCTATCTCATAAAGAGCGCCTCCCGCTACCATAGAAGTTATCTGGTCATCCGCTATAGGGAATACATCCGCGCCATTATGCACATTTGATAATATATTATCTCTGGCATCAGAATCCTCTGACTCCTCGATAATTATATTAAAATCAGTTCCTTTATTAGCCTCCTTGAAGCTTTCAATCATCTGTGTAGTAATATCCACATCATCCTTCGAACACCACACATGCATCTTTACTTCCTTATTCTTCGCTTTATCCGAAGAATTCTCCGTCGTACCCACCTGAGTATTGTCATGTGATTTATTTGATACTCCACATCCTGTAAGTAATGAAACCCCCATGGCAGCCACAAGTGTTGCAGCTATTAACCTCTTCATACATATTCATCCTTTCAGTTTATTCTCAATTTATAATTTAGTACAATTTTACCATACTTTCACAAAAAAAAATAGGTCTAATTTGATTTTTTTGACAAATTTAGACCTATTTTTTAAAAGATGCATTTTAAAGCACTATATAAGCATTTTTGTTACTTAATCATACCTGAAAGTGCGTCCTTTACTGAAGCAATAGCATCAGGAATACCTGCCGGGTTCTTTCCACCGGCCTGAGCCATGTTAGGGCGTCCACCGCCGCCACCGCCTACCTTTGAGGCGATTGCCTTGATTAAGTTTCCTGCATGCGCACCGCTCTTTATGGCAGCGTCTGTTGCCATGGCAACAAGATTTACCTTGCCTTCATTTGAAGAAGCAAGCACGATAACTCCCTCGCCAAGCTTTTCCTTGAGGGAATCGCCAAGATCACGCAGTCCGTTCATATCAACGCCGTCAACACTTGTTGCAAGAAGCTTGATGCCGTTTACATCAACTACCTGATCCATAACATCGCCGAGTGCATCCTTTGCTGCCTTGCTCTTAAGAGACTCATTCTCACTCTGAAGTGCCTTCATCTCAGCCATCAGGTGTTCAAGTCTATCTTTGAGGTTGGCAGGAGTTGATTTAACAACCTTAGCAGCCTCCTCAAGCTCCTTCTCCATATTGCTGTAGTAAGCGAATACATTGTCGCCTGTGATAGCCTCGATACGTCTTACGCCAGCAGCTACACCGCTCTCTGAAAGAATCTTGAATACCTTGATATCAGATGTATTCTTTACATGTGTACCACCGCAGAATTCCTTAGAAAAATCGCCCATTGATACTACACGTACCTTTTCACCGTATTTCTCGCCGAAGAGAGCCATGGCACCTGTCTTTTTTAGCCTCATCGACAGTCATGACATCTGTGCGAACTTCAATAGCTTCGTTGATTTTCTCGTTTACGATATCCTCAACCCTTTTAAGTTCCTCAGCAGTCATAGCAGAAAAATGAGAGAAATCAAAACGTGTTCTCTCAGCATCCTGGTAAGAACCTGCCTGCTCTACATGTGTGCCGAGTACCTCACGCAGTGCCTTCTGAAGCAGATGAGTGGCAGAGTGATTTCTGCATGTGTTTGTTCTTGTTTTTGTATCAACAGAAAGTGTAGCCTTCTCGCCTGTGCGGATCATACCCTCTGACACATATCCTACATGTGCATATCTGTTGCCGACTACCTTTACTGTATCCTCGACAACAAATGTACCACTCTCAGTCTTTATGATACCCTTGTCACCCTGCTGACCACCCATTGTGGCATAGAAAGGTGTGTTTGGCACGATTACAGAGCCCTTATCACCATCTGAAAGAGCCTCGACTACATCATCAGATGTGGTAAGGAAAGCAATCTCAGCTGTGTCAGTAAGCTTGTCATAGCCTGTGAACTCTGTAGTAATTTCAGAATCTATATCATTGTAAACATTGGCATCAGCACCCATATAGTTTGTTTCCTTGCGGGCTCCTCTTGCCTTCTGTCTCTGAGCCTCCATACAACTCTCAAAGCCAGCCTCATCATATGTGAAGCCTTTCTCCTCGAGAATCTCTGCAGTGAGGTCTACAGGGAAGCCGTATGTATCGTAAAGCTTGAATGCATCCTCTCCTGAAAGCACCTTGACTCCGTCAGCCTTCATATGCTCTTCCATATCTGCAAGGATACCAAGTCCCTGGTCGATAGTCTTCGCAAACTTCTCCTCTTCCTGAGTGAGCACCTTAAGAATGAAATCCTTTCTCTCCTCAAGCTCCGGATAGCCATCCTTACTCTCATCAATGACAACCTGCGCGATTTTGCCAAGGAATGCTCCCTGTATGCCAAGTGTACGTCCATGCATAGCGGCACGTCTGATGATACGGCGAAGCACATAGCCCCTGCCCTCGTTAGATGGCATAACTCCGTCAGAGATAAGGAATGTAGACGAACGGATATGGTCTGTGATAAGACGGATAGAAACATCGTCCATCTCATCGACATGATATTTCTTGCCTGAAAGCTCGCAGACCTTGTCACGGATAGCCTTCATTGTATCAATATCGAATACCGAATCAACATCCTGCATTACAACAGCAAGACGCTCAAGTCCCATACCTGTATCAATGTTCTTGTGCTCAAGCTCAGTGTATCCACCGTGTCCGTCACCGTTAAACTGTGTGAATACGTTGTTCCACACCTCCATGAAACGGACACAGTCACAGCCTACCTTACAATCAGGCTTGCCACAGCCGTACTTCTCACCGCGGTCGTAGTAAATCTCAGAACAAGGACCGCAAGGACCTGCGCCATGCTCCCAGAAGTTGTCACACTCACCGGTCTTTGGATCTCTGTAGAAACGTGTAATACGATCTGCCGGCACTCCTACTTCCTTAGTCCAGATATCAAATGCCTCATCATCCTCACCGTAAATGGAAGGATAAAGCCTGTCCTTTTCAAGACCGAGCACCTCTGTCAAAAACTCCCATGACCATGCGATTGCCTCATGCTTGAAATAATCACCAAACGAGAAGTTTCCGAGCATCTCAAAAATGTAAGATGACGAGCTGTCTTACCTACATTCTCGATATCACCTGTTCTGACACACTTCTGGCATGTAGTCACACGACGTCTCGGCGGAACCTCCTGTCCTGTAAAATATGGTTTAAGCGGTGCCATACCTGCATTGATAAGAAGCAGACTGTTGTCATTGTGAGGCACCAGTGAAAAACTCTTCATTGCGAGATGTCCCTTGCTCTCAAAGAACTCAAGGTACATACGACGTAATTCGTTAACGCCATAACTCTTCTTCATTACTTGAATCTCCTATTCTTTTGTCTTTGCGTCCTTCATTTTACGAAGCTTTACCCCAATCAGCGCCCCGCAAAAGCCTAGGCCGCCAAAACAATCATAATAATAACATATTGTGCTACGCACATGAAAAAGTCCCCCATAATTACCCTCCTAAATTTATTGAACTAATTTATTATAAATGAATTTGTGAAATAATTCAATAGTTCTCTCAAAAGCGAACGTCTGATTTTCACGTTCAATCTCAATCACCCTGTCAGCCTTGTCCTTATTGCTGAGTCTCTTTTTGTATTCAATGATACCGCTGTAGTCCTGCCACATATGCATAGGGAAAACAAACTCTGCCGAGGTATTTTGTAAAAAATAATCAAAACCCTTGAACTGATACTCCATAAGCTTTGGATCCATCGGGAAAAAAGCCACGTTTATTGGTTTTTCCGAAAGCTTTTTTATCTCATGCCTGAAGGCTCTGCGCACTCTGCCGTTTATCAAATCACCGGCGCCATCCCACTCCCAGTCGTTTAAATCACCGGCATGAAACAGGCTCACACCGTTTGAGGCAACATAAAACGCCACACCGGCATCGGTGGATCTAAGTGTCATTATATCCAGATCATCCACATGATATGTATTGTCAGGTGAAAGAAATGTCACCCTGTCCCTGACAGCGGGATCAATGCCATGCTTTGATAAAAAATGCGGACTGATACGGATATCCTTCGAAAAAACATAATGTATATTCGGATATTTGTCAGCCAGACGCAAAATATCCATATCATAATGATCCTTGTGGCTGTGACTTGCAAACATATAGATTTTTGTATCCGGCTCATAAGATGGCAGCTTTCCGGTAAAATGCATACCCTCCACCTTGTCTCCATCAAAATAATCAAATATAAGCACCTTGTCATCCAGTTCCACAAGAAAACAACTGTGATGTATAAAAATTATCTGCATGTAACCTACTCTCTTTCGCTTTTTTAAATCAGTCTTTATGTATCATTATGCTATCTTTATGCTATATAGTCAACTTATATTTCGTATAATATAGTAATTAAACTCTAATTACCAATCAATAATTATGATTAAAGGGTCAAAATACCTTTTGACCCCCATATCATTATATAATTATACAAATCATGCCACCATTTGAGTCATTCACAATCTTTTGCATGGTTTCCTGAAGCTTTATCTGGCACTCATCATCCATCTGCATTATTTTGCTTCTTATTCCGTCCTCCATAAGCTCACCGACAGACTTTCCAAAAATATTAGTCTTCCAGACTCCACTGTCACTGTTTTCACCATTTTTTATGTAATCTATCAGATCCTCTGCCTGTTCCCTGCTTCCGACTATCGGCGCTATCTCGGTCTCGATATTAGCCCTTATCATATGTATTGACGGTGAAATGGCCTTCATTTTTACACCAAACTTGTTTCCATGGGCTATAAGCACAGGCTCCTCCATTCGGATATCAGACAGCTGTGGCATCACAACACCATAACCCTTCTGCTGCACCGATGAAAAAGCATCCTTAATCTTTTCGTACTCATTCTTTTCCTCAGTGAGTGAAAGAATCAGGGAAATCAGCTCCTTTTCCCCGGAAACAGTCACACCGCACAGCGCGGAAATATTCTCGTAGTAGTACTTCTCTGCAATCTCAATTTTAACCTTTACCACACCATCAGACAGCCCCATCCCGGCAAGAGATACCACTTTTAATATATCCCCATCCGATTCAGGCATATCAGTGCTCATCTGTGCGACATCCTTCAGTTTTGAAGCCCTTGCAAGAAAAAGTCTTTGCATATGTAATTACGGCCTGCTTTACATAATTGTCATAAGGCAGAAGCTGCACCCATTTCGGTATATCATAGTCCACTCTCGTGACTGCAAATTCATATAAGAGCTTTTCCATGATATCTGTAATCTGTCCCATGCAAAGCTTTTCACAGTCTATAGGAATGGCAGCCGCTTTATACTCTCTGCTAAGTGACTCGCACAAAAGTCTCGTTTCTGCTGCAAAAGGCTTTGTAGTATTTACCACAATTACAAATGGCTTTCCTGAAGCCTCAAGCTGCATGACGGTTTCTCTTTCTGCCGCCTCATAGCTCTGTCTTTTTATATCGCCTATGCTGCCGTCAGTGGTTACAAGCACAGCCACTGTCGAATGCTCCTCTATTACCTTTTTTGTTCCTACAACCGCAGCCTCCTCAAAAGGTATATCCTCGTCGAACCATGGTGTTTTGACCATACGCTCGCCGTCCTCCTCGAGATAACCGACAGCATCCCCCACTGTAAAGCCCACACAGTCCACAAGGCGTACCTTCACAGCGCTGCCATCATCCAGACTGATAGTAACCGCATCCTGTGGAATAAATTTCGGTTCAGTCGTCATAATAGTCTTTCCTTTGCCTGATTGCGGCAGTTCATCGACTGCACGCTTTTTAGCATACTCATTGTCCATCTTTGGGATTACACAAAGCTCCATGAAATGCTTTATAAATGTGGACTTGCCTGTGCGCACAGGACCGACGACACCTATGTAAATCTCGCCGTTTGTGCGGCATCTGATATCTTTATATAAATCAAACTCTTTACTGTCCATAGTACTGCCCATAAAAGCTTCCTCCATACACTTTATTCTATAATCAAAGTGTATTCACCTGCTCTTTGAATTATTACACATAAAAAGGCCACAGGCTTCAAAACAGATAACCTGTGGTCTTTTGTAATAATATATAGTATTTTAAACCAAACTACTTAGCAGCCTTTTTCTCACATCCTGCTGTCTTGCTTGTAGAAGTATCAGCTGTTTCTTTAGCATCTGATTTGTCAGAAGTCTCCTCAGGCTCCTCTCTCAGACGTGCATACATCTGCATACACTTGTGGAGCTTCTTTGCAAGCTTATTGTCTATCTGCTCAGGAGTAGCTCTCCACTGCCAGTTGCCACCGGTAGTTGAAGGAATGTTGATACGGGCCTTTGAATCAAGTCCAAGCAGATCCTGCATAGGAACAATAGCCATATCGGCAACTGATGACCATGCCGCACGCATCATGCCCCAGTTGTAGCCCTCCTCCTTTGTGAGGTTTAAGTAATCCTTTGCAAACCTTACGCAATCCTTTGGAGCTGTCTTCATCCAGCCCATAACTGTGTCATTGTCATGGGTACCTGTGTATACAACACAGTGCTGCGGATAGTTATGTGGCAGATAATCGCTATCTTCTCTTGAATCGAAGGCAAACTGGATAACCTTCATGCCAGGGAAGCCTGAATCCTTTAAAAGCTTCTTTACGGAAGGTGTGAGGAAGCCGAGGTCCTCCACGATGATAGGAAGCTTGCCAAGCTTCTTCTCAAGCACGTTGAATAAATCCATGCCAGGTCCATCTTTCCATACACCGTTCTTTGCTGTATCATCCTTTGCAGGAATAGCATAGAATGAATCAAAACCTCTGAAATGATCGATTCGTACTATATCATAAAGCTTTGCCATAGCACTGATACGCTTTGTCCACCAGCTGTAGCTGTCCTTCTTCATAACATCCCATCTGAAAAGAGGATTGCCCCAGAGCTGTCCGTCAGCTGAGAAGGCATCAGGAGGACATCCTGCCACCTCGATTGGATTTAAGTCTTTATCGAGATAGAACTGTGTAGGATTAGCCCATACATCTGCTGAATCCATGGCAACATAAATAGGTACATCTCCGATAATTCTTATGCCCTTTTCATTAGCATATGCCTTTAAAGCAGTCCACTGCTTGAAGAAGAGATACTGGAGCATCTTGTAGAAGGCAATATCATCTGCATACTTCTCCTTTGCTTCTTCCATAGCCTCAGGTTTTCTAAACTTAAGAGCATCATCCCACTCGCTCCATGCCACTCCGCCATTGGCATCCTTTAATGCCATAAAGAGTGTGTACTCATCAAGCCACTCTGCCTCTTTACTGCAGAATGCCTCATAGTCAGCCGGTGTTTTCTTTGAAAAACGCTCATATGCCTTTCTTAAAAGAGCATATCTGTTGACATACATAATGCCATAGTCTACATACTGTGGCTTTTTGCCCCACTTATATGACTCGCACTCCTTCTTTGTCAGAAGCTTGTCCTTGCATAAAAGCTCCAGATCGATAAAATAAGGATTGCCTGCAAAGCTTGAAAATGACTGGTATGGAGAATCTCCATAGCTGGTAGGACAGATTGGAAGAATCTGCCAGTATGTCTGACCTCCCTTCTCAAGGAAATCGACAAAACGTCTTGCCTCCTTTCCCATAGTTCCAATACCATACTGTGATGGCAGTGATGAGATTGGCATTAATACACCGCTAGTTCTCATGTTATTTTTCCTCCCTTTTGTTGTATACTCATTGTTTGGCTGCGTGAGCCTGTATTTTAAAATAATATATAATATACATATGAAATCATATGATATTTTCGTTTTATTTAGTTATTATAACATCATAAAGTGCAACTTGTAAATTAAATTAGTTAATGTTAATATCAAATTAAGAAAAAGTTTAAAAGAGGTGTAACAAAATGAATGAAACAACCAGGCAATTGATTGTGCATAAGGTAAAGCATAGAAACGCCTTATAACATCCATTAAATGGGTAATCTTTTCTATCGTTGTCGGCATAGTCGCAGGAAGCTGCGGCACCGCATTTTATTTTGCCCTGTCGGTCGTAACCGATTTCAGAATGAAATACCCTTGGCTCATTTACTTTCTGCCAATCGGCGGACTTGCCATTGTAGGACTCTATCATCTGTGTAAAGACGATAACGACACCGGAACCAATCTGGTAATATCAGCTATCCATTCAGGCGACAAGGTGCCCTTTATAATGGCCCCGCTTATATTTGTATCCACACTTATCACTCACCTGTTCGGTGGCTCTGCCGGCCGTGAGGGTGCTGCACTGCAGATGGGAGGCAGCATCGGAAGCTCTATAGGCAGGGTATTTAGATTTGATGAAAAGGACAAGCATGTCATGATTATGTGTGGCATGAGCGCTGCATTCAGTGCACTGTTTGGCACTCCGATGGCAGCCGCTATTTTCTCCATGGAGATGATAAGCGTCGGTGTCATGTATTATATAGCACTCGTTCCATGTGTGATAAGCTCCCTCATCGCTCACGGTATCGCATCATACTTCAATGTTACAAATGAATTTTTTGCTATTGAAAACATACCGGACTTTACTATTTTAAACTCAGTAAAAATATCTGTGCTTGCAATACTGTGCGCACTCGTAAGCATACTCTTTTGTGTGGCCCTTCACTCAAGTGAGGCGCTGTACAAAAAATATCTGCCTAACAAATATACAAGAGTATTCATTGGTGGCTGCTTTGTCATCATAGCAACTATGCTTGTAGGAAACCAGACCTACAACGGCACAGGAATGAGTGTCATCCAAAGCAGTATAGACGGCTCTGTCAGACCTGAAGCATTTCTGCTAAAAATCATCTTCACCGCGCTGACTCTTGGCGCAGGCTTTAAGGGCGGCGAGATTGTACCATCCTTTTTCATAGGCGCAACATTTGGATGCCTGTTCGGCAATCTGACAGGCTTTGAGCCATCGCTGTGTACAGCTGTCGGCATGATTTCACTGTTCTGTGGTGTCACCAACTGTCCGATTACATCGCTGCTCATCAGCTTTGAGCTGTTTGGCTACGACGGCATGCCGTACTTTCTTTTGGCAATTCCATTCAGCTATATGCTGTCAGGATACTTTGGCCTGTATCGCAGCCAGAAAATCGTTTATTCAAAATACAAGACAAGCTACATAAATAAATCAACTCACTAACATTTGCAAACTGCAACCAGGCATGATACCCCAGGTATTATTGCCTGGTCTTTTATTGTATAAAGAGCTTTATCTCCCGCAGAAGCTTCATCTGCGAGAACCTCCCACAAAGCATCTGCAAGTTTAATTGTGATTTTATTTTTTTGCCGGCATTGTAAGCTACGAACACCTTCTCTGTATCGTTATCAATAGTATATGCTACAACGCCATCAGGCATATCATCCATGAAATGTATGGATTTCTTAATCTCATCTACTGTGTCAAGATAAAATGACTTGAGCCCTTCTTAGTGCTATAAGCCCCTTATAGTAGGCTTTAAGGTCCGAAAACTGCTCAGCCCTGTCATAATCTATTGCATTGACAGAGAGAGGACTGCAATAGCTGTTCTCTACAGGAGCACCATCAGCCTCACTAATCTTTGTTCTCGCAAACTCCTCTCCATGCAGGAAAAACGGAATCCCCTGCGCTGTAAAAGGATGGCTGCTGCAAGCTTATTCATACGGATACGCATCTCTTCACTCTCATGTGAATTGGATATGATAAACCTGTCCCAGAGAGTATAGTTGTCGTGACATGACAGATAGTTAATCGACTGCATAGGCGATTTGGCCCACTTAGCGCACGTAACAGCCTGCTTTAGCTCTTCACCTCTGTCTGCAGCTCCATTGACAAAGCCCAGCTCATCCATATAGAACACATGTCCCTTTACCGCATCACGTATATCATCCGAAAACATGCCGATGCCCGGTGTCCTTGGAGCATTTATTTTCATGCCACGCTCTGATTCTGGCAGAGTGCTCTCTCCACCTGTCCAGCCCTCTCCGTACATTATTATATCAGGATTTATTTTTAAGAGAGCTTTTCTGGCTTCGTTCAATGTCTCGATATCAAGTACTCCCATCAGATCAAACCTGAAGCCATCAATGTGATACTCACTCGCCCAGTAGCACAGCGAATCAATGATATATTTTCTGACCATAGGCTTCTCTGAGGCTATTTCATTGCCACAGGCTGATGCATCAGAGTACTTTGCATCATCCAGCATGCGGTAGAAATAATTGCCCGCAGTCTTGTAAAAGCAGCTGTCATGAACATTGAAGGTATGATTGTAAACCACATCCATGATTACACCAAGACCCGCCTCATGAATCGAGTGTACCATCTCCTTATACTCTCTCACGCTCACGGCTCCATTAAACGGATCTGTCGAGTAAGAGCCCTCCGGCACATTGTAATTGTACGGATCATAGCCCCAGTTATACTGCTCCTTTAAGGAATCACTCTCGTCAATGCTGGCAAAATCATACGACGGCATAAGCTGCAGATGTGTCACTCCCATATCCTTGAAATACGAAAGAGTTTTATCCTCAGTAAATGCCTTAAACTTACCCGGATACCCAGAATGAGCAGATGCACCGGCAGACACATCCGCGACAGACACCTCAGTGATAACCATGCTCATGGGGTCTGCAAGCTTTGGCCTGTCCTCATCTGCAAATCCATCAGGATCAGTCTTTGACAGGTCAATAACCATAGACCTGTGCCCATTTACACCGCAGGCTCTTGCATACGGATCATGCGAGCTGAATGTGCCATCTGAGGTGTGAACCTCATATGTATAATAAACACCATCCAGATTCCCCTCTGCCGTAGCAGAAAAAATACTGCGAAGCTCTCCCTCTCCGCGCATCATCTCAAGCCTGCCTTTCTCGGCCGAATCATTTCCCTTATCATAAAAAATAACAAAAACACTGTCCGCAACAGGCGAAAACAGTGTAAATGTTGTCTTTTCCTTTGAATAAATCGCTCCTAATTTCATAGCACTATCCTTTTCGTTTATTTTCGTATACATTATAATAAAATTTACAATAACTGTAAATAGGGCAATTCAACCAATTTTCAAAAACTTTTTAGTCAATGTGCCATTTTTTCTTTTGCTGATGTGAAACAATCTTTATATACAAAGATTGTGGCAGAAATCTGCCACAGGTTGTAGCAAGCTTCATCCTGAGAGTAGGCACTATGACCGTTTTGTGCTTCATCATCCGGTCTATGGCATAATTGGCGCAGTATTCAGCGGAAATCCCCTTCAGCGCAAATCGCACATTCGCCACATCATTGAACTCTGTATCAACCGGTCCCGGACACAGGCACCCCACATACACATGGCTGTGGCTCTGTCGAAGCTCACATGCAACAGCCCTTGAAAGGCTCGCAACATATGCCTTAGAGGCATAATAGGCAGCCATATACGGACCGGCAGGAATAAGCCCCCAGAGCTTGCCACATTTAATATAAAACCTCTGTCCTTTACCCTCATCTGTCTTAAAAGCTTTTTCGTCAGGAAGTGTACAGCACGCACGTTGACATCTATCATGCCCATTTCCTTAGCTATATCAGTCTCCTCAAACAGGCCGCAATCACCGTAGCCTGCGTTGTTTATAAATATTTCTATGTCTTTTTCCTCGAGATAGTCCGAAAGTCTCTGACACTCATCAAGCTGCATCAGATCCGCGGTAAAAATATCACACTCAAGCTCCTTATGTGTGGCTTTAAGCTTATCAGAAAGAGCTGTAAGTCTCTCCCGCCTTCTGGCAACAAGAATCAGGTCATACCCCTCCTTCGCAAGTCTCTTTGCAAACTGCTCACCTATTCCTGAGCTTGCTCCTGTAATCACTGCATACATATATCATACCCCTCTATTCTTCAATCATAAGCTCCCTGGAGCTCGCATCAAGCTCTACGCTTGTATTGTCGCTCTTATACATATCAAGCAGCAACAGCCACAGCGTGTGAATCTCGTAGGTGAGAATATTGGATGCAGGCACCGAGTATGGAAGCAGTGTGCTGATATCAAAGTATCTGATACCAAGCGGCGGTAAAAAAACAAGGTTGGTTGTCTGTCTTTTATCACCGGCAGTATGAATCATCTCATATGTAATCATCACAAAATCACTGCCCTTATAGGTACACTCATATGACACGTAGCACTCATCAACAGTCCAGGTGATGCCATCCTCTGTAACTGTCGGCTTTACGGCCTCATCATTGTACTCTGTAGTCTGACAGGAAAGCTTCCACTTAATCTGCCCCTTCTTTGTTTCCTTTACCATATCGGTAAGCTCTTTAAGTAATTCATCTTCTTTTTTTCATATTATACACCTGTTTTCATTATCAATGCTCATCAACCCTCACACCATGTACCACAAACCTGTATGTCTCACCGCTTGTGGAACAGGTTGAAAGCGTCACAACCTTGTCATCCTTTGTCGGGACTATGCCTGTATCCTTCATTGATGAGGCAGCCATCCTCTGTACGAATTTACCAAATGTCTCGTCAGGCTCAAAGCCCACAGTATACTCATCACTGTCATCACTTACCGTTTCATATGAGAAAATTTGGTACCTATACTTTTTGCCATCGACAAGTATCTGGAAATATTGATGGCTGTCATAGTAATTCTCATCACGGTTATAGTACTTAAGCTTTCCAAACATCGACAGGTTTTTCATATTGTGTCCATAAATGATTGTGTGGCAGTCGCTGAAATCAGTCTTGTTTGAACCCTCAAGGAAGATGGAGCCTGCAGTGGCATGCTCTCTCTTAAAGGTCTTTCTGAGGTAATAGCTGTTATCCCCCGAATACATGACAGGGTAGTTGATATCCTCATTCTCAAAATAAATCCAGCCAACCACATCAGGGTTTTCGCTCCTTAGACCGGCGAAATCAATATCTATATCATCATACCACGGCGACTGTGCTTCACTGCCTTTCGTGCTGTCATCATCCTTCTTTGAATCGTCCACTGCATACTCATCCTGAAGCTTCTCATATGTCTTATCCGAGGTATTATAGTCAGAATAAATCTTAAACAGATGATAACCCGAATAAGCCACAAGAGACAGACCAATTATCAGAACTATAAATCTAATTACTTTCTTAACCATTTGTTTTCTCCATTTTTTTATCAGTCAGTACTGTAATACCGGTAAAAATAATCAACAATACAATGAATACAAATTTACCTTGCGAGGTTCCTAAAAAGAAGCAGGATACCCCAGCACCGGGACATCAAACACAGGCACTCCGACCACATCAGACCATGCAACCGGCTGTACATCATTCACCTGATTGGCATCTCCCTTTGTAGTGTAGGTCTTTTCATTTGTATTTATTTCAACTACCCTGTGAGTCACAAGCTCGCCATTTCTGTAAAAGGTAATGGCATCACCTGTCTGTATCCCACCGGTATCCTCCTTTACATACAATAGGCTCCCTTCATGTAAGAAGGCTCCATGCTTCCGCTTACAACTACCATAGGCTCGATACTAAACAGCTTGGGAGCAAATATTACAATAATAATTAAAACAAGAATTAATAAAATTATACTGGAAATAATGTTAATAAGTCTCTTCAAAAAAAGCACCTCTATATCAGAAAATATCATTTGTCACTCACAAAACTGCTGTAGCAGCTTACCGGCTCAATATCAAATTGTATCGTCATATTACTATGTGTGTCACACGTATGATTGAACCTATCGATAATACGCTTCATGACATCGGAGGCTGTATCGCATGAGCACTTCGACAAAAGCACAATGTACTGTGAATCACTGTACTTTGCTGCCACATCCCCCACACGCAGGCACTTTCTAAGTGCTCTTTCAAGTGTATGCATGGAATCCTTCATCTGACTATGATTCTTATCCGGCTGACTGCTATACATTGGCACAACAGTGACAAGCACCAGACTCTCCGGAATCGTAGAACGGGCACTCTTTCTGACCTCCAGCTGATAGATTTCCTTGAACACAGGATATCCGCACATGAAAACACCATTCATGCTCTCCTCACTGATATCGTCCTTCACTTCATCTATATTGTAGCTTGAAGCACCCTTTGTGACAGATAAAAGCTCCTCATACACCTTGTTGAGCATGACAGTCTTTCTAACGCCAAGATCCTTGTCCATAATAGCCTTGGCAGTCTCATAAGTATCAAAAGCCATCTGTACCTTTTTGGTACGCATGCGTGCTACAATCAGATATGAGTATATCTGCTCATCCGAACGTTCATATACAATAGCCCTGGTGCAAAGCTGCTCAAGCTTCTCATAGCAGCCTGTATCAATATACAGCTTTGCCAGAGCCTTTACTGTATTTACGTATCTGGAATGGTAAAATGCATTGAGCGTCATAAACCAGTGTGTATCTGTCCTAAGAGGCAGGAAATCTCCATGGTAAAGGGCTATGGCCTTCTCATAGCTTTCAATAGCGGTCTCCTTGCTCCTGCAAAATGCCATCTCAGCCTCATTTATATATCTGTCAAACTCTTCGACATCAATGGTTACTTCCACATCATCATTCCATTTGTACAAGCCGCCTCTAACAGAAACTATGCACTCCTCGCCAAAGGAGGCATCTCTTAGAGCCTTTCTGAGCCTGTATGCCAGATTCTTAAGGGCTCCTACCGGATTATCAGTCTCCTCCTCAACCTGCCATATAGCCTCCGAAATATCCTCTATACAGACACCCCTGTTTCTGTTCATTGCCAGATATACAAACAGCTTTTCAAGCTTCTCAGACCGCCATGCCCCTTCCTGGACAGATGTTAAGCCATTACCTACCGTAAAGCTGCCAAAAGTTTTTAATTTAATCATATAAATCTCCCTATTTCTGATATTAAACATTATATAGTCATAAACATATTAAGCTACTGAAATCCCAATAAAACGCAAAAATTAACTCCAGATTAAAATTTTCGCAAATCATCACTGCCGTCATCGACAGTATTTTGTATTTTCATTATCTTAACGAAGTATGAGTAATCATCATTTACCTTTACCTCACACCTGTCACCCACCTTGTGCCCGAATATAGCGGCACCAAGCGGTGACTCCTTGCTTATCAGATTCTTTAAGGAATTGCCCCTTACGGTTGTGACAATCTTGTATGTCTCAGTCTCATCATCATCCTCAAAATACACATCAACCGTATTGAACATACCCACCTCATCATCCTTTGACTCATCGGATATGACAACGGCAGTCTTAATCATCTTCTCAAGGTATCTGATACGGCTCTCGTTCTGGTTCTTAAACTGCTTGGCGGCCTTGTACTCGAAGTTCTCGCTCAAGTCACCCTGGGCTCTCGCCACCTTTACGTCATCAAGAGCCTTCTTTCTGACAACGAGCTTTCTGTACTCTATCTCGTCCTCCATTTTCTTTATATCATTTGCTGTCAATTCATCATGCATGTCTTAAACCTTCTTCCTGCAAAATTGCGTCAAAATGTATTTAGAGAAGCCCTGCGATACCACAAAGCAGCACAATCGCACCAAGAACTATACGGTACCATCCAAACACAATAAAGTTATGCTTCTTTATGTAGCCCATCAGGAATTTGATAACAATAAGTGAAACAACAAATGCCACAATCATCCCGATAATCAGAATAGCAGCCTCTTCCCCTGTAAAATGAAATCCAAATTTAACAAGCTTCAGAAGACTCGCACCAAACATAACCGGAATAGCAAGGAAAAATGTATACTCAGCGGCAACAGTCCTTGAAACACCAATTAAGAGAGCTCCTACAATAGTAGCGCCTGAACGTGATGTACCAGGAAAAACAGCTGCAATAAGCTGGAAAAATCCAATCATAAGCGCGGTCGTGTAGCTTATGTCGACAAGTGAATTAATCTTGGCAGACTTGCCATTATGTCTGGTCTCAATCACAATAAAAGCGATACCAAAGAGTATAAGCATGATAGCTACTCTGAAAATTGTAAAACAGTCTCTCGAATACATCATCAAAAAGCACTCCGATAATAGCTGCCGGAACAGTTGAAACAAGAATATGAAACCACAGCACGAAGATATCAGTCTTGACCCATGCACCGATACCGGTCTTTGCAAGAGGAGCTTTGTTATTCTTCCTGCCGAATGGCCAGATCTGGCTCCAGAACAAAACAACAACCGCCAAAATGGCTCCAAGCTGGATAACCACCTCAAACATACTGTAAAAATCGTCCGGGTTCTTTCCTATTCTAAGTGGTAAAATCTCATTCAAAAGAATCATGTGGCCGGTGCTGCTGATAGGCAGCCACTCTGTAATGCCCTCCACAATTCCGAATATAACAGACTTGATAATGTCAAAGATTTCCATAAAAAAATTTCCTTCCTTTAAAATATTTTCTACAACCAATTTATTATATTATTTTTCCAATCACAAGTCCATGGAATTTAAGAAAAATTTAAATTAAATCTTTTCATATTAGAAAATTTTTTTGTAAAATACTCATAGCAATTATGAAAAAGTGAAAGGACAAAGACAAAACATGAAGAAAAAAATCAGTATCATGCTTTGCATAGTACTCTTCGCCCTGACAGGCTGCACCAACTCCGGCCGCACAATACGCTTCGGAGCAGCCGATGTTGGTGGAATGTACTATTCATTTGCAAATACATTTACGGAGCTTGCCAATGAACAGGGCTATGACTTTACCTGCAAGGTTCGTACCACAGCAGGCTCTAATGCCAATATAAGGCTTTTATCCGATGACTATATAGAGATAGGCATCGCACAGGCAGACCTGATAGCCGATGCCTACAAGACAAATGAAGATTTAAGGGCTATAGCAGGGCTTTACACCGAGACCCGTCAGCTTGTGGTCCGCGCTGATTCAAACATACAGACTCTTGACGACCTGTCAGGACACACTGTAAGCATCGGAGCAGAGGAATCCGGTACCGAGCGAAACGCCACACAGATTCTTGAGTTCGCCGGTATGCCATCATCCCTTGTTGCCACCAAAAACCTGGACTATATCGAGGCCACAAAAGAGCTAAAAGCCGGTGATATAGATGCCTTCTTCTGCACTGCAGGACTCACCACCACTGTCATAGATGAGCTCTCAAAGGAATGCGACATAAGGCTTATCCCGCTGACAGACACTGTGATAAGCAAGATGCTTGAAAGCAGCTCTGCCTACACAAGCGAGGTCATACCTGCCGGCACATACACAGGCCAGACCACAGATATAAGCACTATAGGTGTAAAATCTGTGCTTATCACAAAGTCTGATGTATCCGACGATACAATTGAGCAGCTTACATCGCTCCTGTTTGAAAAAAGAAAATGAGCTCTCCTACTCCAACTCTCTTAAGCTTGAGCTGACATATGACTTTGCAACAGACGATATACCTATTCCATTCCACAATGGAGCGAAAAGGTATTATGAAGGCTGTGGATATAGCACAAATTAATTCACGAATTAATTTTTAGTTCAATATATAATATTCAAAATTCAAGAAGAAAATAACAAGAATATAATCAATTAAAATTGAAAGGTAACACATGAAAATACAACTTGACATGTACCAGACACTGGCCGTTGCAGTGCTTGTACTACTACTTGGAAACTATTAAAAAAAAAGAAAATATATTTTCTTCAGAAATTCTGTATTCCGGCGCCTGTCATAGGCGGACTGATTTTTGCCATCATGACATGCATATGCTATGTCACAGGAATGTAAGACAGGGCTCACCTTCCCGATATATATAGGAGCAATGCTTGCAGCCGCACTCATGCGAAACATATGTGAGTACACAGGAATCGCCACCATCCATATGGGAGAAATAAATGACCTGGGAGGTATAAGCCTCTCTCTATTCCTAGGCATGGCAATGATTACACTAAGGCTCTGGGAGCTTGCATCACTCGCTCTCCCGCTCTTCATACTGCTTGCAGCACAGGTGCTTCTCATAATCATATTCACGTATGTTATCGAGTTCAACATCATGGGGCGCGACTACGATGCAGCCATACTTGTGTCAGGCACCTGCGGCTTCGGAACCGGAGCCACCCCAAATGCCATGGCAAATATGCAGGCTGTCTGCGACCAATATGTGCCATCCATCAAGGCATATCTGCTCATACCGCTTGTCGGGAGCCTGTTTGCTGACTTTTTGAACAGCCTTGTAATCACATTCTTTATAAACTTACTGTAAAACAACCGGAGAAAAATATGTTTGAAAAACTGAAAAAAATATTTAAAAACAGAGACGAAAAAGAAAAACATAATTACGATTTAACTTTTTGACAACGTGGCAATACCTGAGGTGCACGTAAAAAGCACCGAAAGTCACAAGGACACAGATAAAGAAAATGCACCTATCAGCTATGACAATGTTGCCATACCTGAGGTGCATATCAGAAACAGAAAAAATAAATAAACTAAAACTCCATATGCCTTTTGCCCTTTCACAAAGCTCCTATCCTTCCCTGCTTATTGTCCTTATTCTGCCTTCTCAACAGATATTATCTTTCCCTCAAACGGATCCACCTCTGAAATAGTTCCGGTATATTTTACAGTCACCTTGTCTCCACTTGCAACACCCTCAAGTCCGTCAGGCTTCTCATCGAAGGTAAAGCTGTATGGTGTATCCTTATCATCAGTCACTACAAACATGAAGTCCTTTATGTCATCGATTGTTCCTGTAAGCTCCTTCTCTTCCTGTGAGCCCTTATCACCTTCATCCTTGGTATTAGCCTGCTTTGCACTTTCAGTGCCAGCTGCCTTATCCTGCTTTGTATCGCTCTGTCCGCAGCCTGCAAACAATCCGGCGCAAAGCATAGCTCCTATTACAATTGTAATCAGTTTTTTCTTCATTATGATATACCTCTTTCTTTATTTATAAGCACTACTATGAGTACGTTTTCTAAAGAGTACTCTTCTATCCACCTAAAGTAAATAGAATACATAAAATATTAAAAAAAAAAATCTTACGAATTACTGCTTTTTTGAGCCTCTTGCGAGCCTTGCAGGATACCATTTTTCAAACCATCCGGTAAATATGCCCATCAATACAGGCATCAGATTGTTTACGACAATAAGTGCAGCTCCAACACCTGCCTTTTTCAGTAGAAATGTCCACACTGCTGTCAACACGTATAATACTCCCCATGCCGCCGCAAGTATATAATTCGTCTTCATAAAGAGAAGATTTTTATGTGCGGCTTCACCGCCATAATTGTATTTCACATATGTTGCGCATAAAGGCTCCTTTGTCAGGCATGAAACCAGCCAGAACAGCCCAAACACCAGATATCCGATATCTGTTGATATGTCACCTGCTCCTGTCAGGCTTGCAATCGCAGAAAGTATAGCAACAGCAACAATTGAGAGCTGATCCCATATTACAAATTTATGTTTTCTCATAATAAAAGGTATAGCGGATGCCACCAAAAGAGCAATCACAGAACCCTTTTCAGTATTGACAGAAACTGCTATCCAAAACGTAATCCATGGTATGAGCATTGTCATCATGGATGGATTTTTTTCTGTACCTCCACACCTTGTGATGTTTTTTTCTGCCTCTTTGACTGCCGATGTACTTCCAAAAAATTTATCCCAGTTTACCATCAAGGAAAAATCACCTGTCACCGTATACATCTGCTTTCCCAATGCCTCTGCGCCACCTATCTCGCCTCGGGAAATAGCCGACCATACCGTAAAAGGCGTATCTATGCGTGTAGTCGCGGCAAGGCTTTGGTCAGTAAGCACCTCACTACCTTTATCATCAAGCTTTATTTGGTATGTATGCTTCAAATCGGTATAGCATATCTCAAGCACGCGTTCCTTTCCGTCATAGGTATCCTTATTGTATAATGCAGCCATCTGTCTGGTGAAAACAAGGTCATCCGCTTCCTTTTCTCCTGTTGCCCTGCTGATTCCCCAGCTGGCATCCGCCATACTTTCAAATACATCCCTTGGATATAAAAGAGTATGGAGCGTCACTTCTGTTTTTTCAGATATTTTTCCTGTGATGGCATATTCTGCCCCGGCACTTTTACCGTAGCCAGATATTCGTCAGTCCTCTTTGACAGCTCTTTTACACGAAACAGCTCCCCCTGACCACAAAATATGGTTGTATAATGCCCTTTTCCAAGGAAATGGTCAAACATCCGAAGTACACTGTCATAATTTCCCTCTGCAGAATAAAAGCCACAGGTAGAGATTAGCACATGCCTTTTGCCTTCCATGTCATATCTGCAATCATGGCTGCCGCTTCCGTATCCGTCATCCTTTGTACTCATAAACGGCAGGCTCATGGGAAGCTGCCTGTCAATCACGTTCTTTAGTATTCCCGGCACACTAAAATAGTACAGAGGAAACGACCACACAACAATATCCGCTTTAAGCATTTTCCCAATAACAGTCTGCATATCGTCATTTATGCAGCACACCCCCGGTGTCTTCTGCCAGCATGCAAAGCAGCCCTTACACGCTCCTACATTCATTGAGGCTACATGCATTTCATCAATGGATATAATAGCTTCATTTTTGCTCTTATATCCTTCTTTGAAGCCTTCTATAAAGCTGTTTGCAAGCCTTAACGAATTGCTTCGTTTGCCTTTTTGGACTTCCGTTAATCAGAAGTATGTTCATGCTTTATGCCCTCCTGTAAGTATATAGTTAATTTTAGTATAGCGGATTGACAGGCAAAAAACAATTAAAGTTTAGACTTAGACAATACCATAATTATACATTCAAAATACATTCAAATTCTTAAATATGCCTTGTAATTAAAGTACTAGCATAGTAGAATATACCTATATTATTACGAATCAGGAAAATTCATATGGGTTACGATGAAAAAATTTTTTAAAGCAAAGGCGAATATCAAGGCCCGCAGATTATGGCTTGTTTTTGCTATATTGCTGACCGCAAATTATGGAACCGACACAGCAAATGGCGCTTATTCTGTCAGTAATTATATCATTTTTGTTATTTTATGCTGGCTGCCTTTCGTGTGTGGTGACATACTTCTAAAAAAGGAAGGGGAAAGATAATGATCATTACAGGCTTGCATTTGTCATCGGATATGGTATTTTTTACGTATTTCTTTTGTGTACGACAACCTCACCGATTGCATTCACCTACATTCTTCCGATAATCAGCCTTATTGTAATATTTAAGGATGAAAAATTCATGATTTACTGCGCTGTTGCAAATATGCTAAGCCTTATTGCAAGTATTGCATTTCACATATTAGTACTGGGTCAGAACACTGCTGTAGACCACAAAAACTATCAGCTTCAGATAGCATGTCTTTTACTTTGCTACATAGGCTATATCATGTCGGTGCGTCACCTGACTGAGTCCGATGCTGCACTCACCGAGAGCATAAAGTCTGATTTAAATCGCGTTGTCACGACAGTTGAGCAGGTTAAAACCGCTTGCAACACTATAATGGACGGTATAACCGTGGTCCGTGAGCTTGCTTCTGAAAACAAGCATGGCTCAGATGTTGTCGTTGAGGGAATGAATAAGCTTACCGGAAATAACAAGCAGCTTCAGTCCCACACTGCTTCTTCCCAGGAAATGACTACCGATATAAGCTCACAGGTTGAGAATGTTGCAGCCATGATAAATGATATGGTTTCCCTGACAACTGAATCAGGCAAGCATGCAAAGGTCAGCTCTGAGGACCTTGAAGGTCTTGCCCAAACATCAAAAACTATGTCTGAGCTTTCTACAGAGGTTGAAAACATCCTGACTACATTCAGAGATGAATTTGAGATGGTTAAAAATGAAACCGGAACAATTGATAATATTTCAAACCAGACAAATCTCCTCGCTCTTAACGCTTCTATCGAGGCTGCGCGTGCAGGCGAAGCAGGTAAGGGCTTTGCTGTTGTTGCCGAACAAATCCGTACTTTAAGCACTGAGACAAGAAATTCATCCGGTCAGATCAGTGAGGCGCTCTCACGGCTTGACGAGATTTCCGGAAAGATGACCTCATCCATTGAAGAAACGCTCCGTCTCATCCAGCTCACTCTTGAGAAGGTAATGCAGACCGGTGAAAATGTAGAGAAGATTACAAAGGATTCCCATAAGCTTGGAAGCCATATCCGTGAAATCGACACCGCAATGCAGGAGGTTGAAGCATCTAACCAGCAGCTTGTCGACAATATGGAAAAGGTATCTGACATCGTAGAAACCATGACCTCATGTATCGATGCCTCTGACGCGATAAGCCGCAAGATGCTCAGTAAATATGATGAAAGTGCAACAAATATCAATAATATCGAGACTGTTATCCAATCTCTCATGCACGAGCTCGGAGTTGGTGGATTTATGGGACTTGATGATATCCGCCCGGGTATGAAGGCCAAAGTGATCCTGACAGATGTACAGACCGGCAACGAGTTCCATTGCGAAGTAAAGGCTGTTGGCGAAAACAGTCTTAAGCTTGTATCAGGCGGCTTATCTGTAGACTCATCCAGACCTTGCAATCTGTATGTTACAGTTGGCAATGTAATGTACTGCTGGAAGGATCTCACAATCACAGATGACCTTGTGATAACAGTCAATACACAGCCTGAAATCTTGAACCGTAGGAAATACCCTCGCATGGATTTATCAAACAATTGCACTATCAAGCTTAAAGGAACAGACACCACATTCAAAGGAACTCTTGACAATATAAGTGCAAACGGCTTTGCATTTTTGACAAAGGATCCTTTTCGTGGATCATAAAGGAGCGAAGGTCACTATCTCGATAGAGGACTTTGCGCTTGCTGACCACTCAGTATTGGAGGGATATGTAATCCGCTGCTCAAATAATGAGGGAACATATATCGTCGGCTGCCAGATGCCTGAGGATAATTATTATATCCAGACATATGTCAATGAACAGCTTCGTGCTCACTCATAAAAATAAAAGCTATGAAAGCCTTTAACCGGGCTCTCATAGCTTTTTTGATTGATAATCTTCTATCCTATTATCTTCTATCTATTATCTTTATCTTCTATCTGCATGATGTTTTTCCTCTCTGGACTCTCATATATACATTGTAGCTGTGAATGCTGAATATTATGATACCTAGCAATGCACAGGTTATCACAATTGTACGGATGTTCTTCGTTTTTATAATCATAAATGTGTTCTCCATACCTTAGTACCTACATCGTATCTGTGCTTCGTTCTCTCTATTCATATCACATATACTTGTATTTCTAGTACTAATTATGCAACATATAATGCCTAAAATCTATACTCTTGGCGCGTTATGGTGTGAAATGCAGACTGCAATAAAAAACAAGGGAAAGTACGCTCAATAGTCATCCGAGATTCCCGTTTTGTAAACGAGTTTCACATTTTGAAAGCGACCTTCAAATTTTGTACCCGGCTTTCCACTTTTGTAACGACTTTCCCGTTTTTTTTTTTCTTTCTTTCTGTGGTATAATCGCTTTATGGCAGGGTATTTTTCCGCACAAAAACCGGACGTCAGTTGTGACTTACAAATTTTGTAAGCCATAATTCACGTCTTCTGCTGTTCTTATTTCAGCCGGCGGTCTGTGCTTTATTCTGTCTTCAGGTTACTTTTTGAGAAGTCTTGCGGTGAGGTTGATGTCTTTGGCTGCAACCTCGTGGCATCTAAGCCTCTCCGCCAGGTCTTCTCCATAGTAGAAGCAGAATGCTTCATACGGACTTTTTCCGTTCAGTTTCTTTCTCCTGTAGGAATTGATATGGTTCATCATCAGCTCTACGTCTGCCTGCGTCAGTTCATCAAAGCTTCTTCCTTTCGGCAGAATCCTGCGTATAAATTCATGTCCCACCTCGATCTCTGCTTTCTGGTACGGCGCACTTGGATTGCAGTAATAGATCCTCGTCCTTTGAAATCCTTTTCCATCCGGTCCGTTCTCTATACACTTCGGATTGGAAAACTCACTTCCGTTATCCGTCAGGATGACCGGAAACAGCTTCCTAAAATCCTGCCCTCCCAGCCGGTGGTACAGTTCATCATAAATATCTATCACTGACTTTGAGGTGTTCGCTTCCCTCAAAAAGCCCAGCATCAGTGACACATTTACAAAATATATCGTCAGCAGGACTTTCCCTCCCTTGCTGCCGATCACGGAATCCATCTGCACCACTGCTGTGTCTGGATGCTGTTCCATATATACCTCGTAATCATGATAATTCCTTCCCACACGGCATCCACGGTCTACTTTCAGCTCCGGTTTTTTATATCTCGGACGGTACTTTACCTTTCTTGGCAGGTCTATGTTCCTGATATCAAACAGACCCCATCCACGTAGTTATAGAGCGTCTTTTTCACTGCACATCAGCTCATCCTTATGTGTCAGGTAGATCTGATGGATGGACTGCCCCTGCTTCACCAGCGGCACCAGGATTGCATTAAGTCTGGCAAGTTCTCCTTCTGTTGCAAGAATCCCGCTTCGGGATTCCGATATCTTTTCCGTTGCCTGTCTCTGGGCTTCCAATGCATCGTACACGGTTTTGGTCAGCGTACACTTTTTTCACTTCACTGCATCCGTTGCATACATATGGTGGTTTAAAACGGTGGGTACATACTTCCTCTTCAAAGTGTTCACAGTAGCGGTTGCATATGAGTTCACACTGTTTGCAGACGGCTACCAGCGGATGCCTGCAGTCATTTGTACCACATACTTTTTTCCTCCTGCATGCTTTTCTGTACTTGCAGGTATTGTGGGTAACTTCCATAACCGGTGTCCTGTTCGATGGAATAGTTGCGGATTTCCTTTGTAATGGTAGTCCTGTCTCTTCCCAGTTTCTCTCCGAGTTCTGTAAAAGTCATGTGCTCCTTCAGTCCGCTTTCTATGTCCAGCCGGTCCTCATAATTTAAAAACTTTGCCATACTGTCTCCTTTCCCCGCCGGCTGCTGAAGCTGCAGAAAAAACAGGAAGAACATTTCTGCTCCTCCTGCATTTGTATCGTCACTTTCACTGCTGTAATTTATTCTGTTTGTAATTGACTTTCCCCCTCACGCGGGAATCTCAAAATACTATTGAGGCAAGGGAAAGTACTAAATACTTTCCCTTGCATAAATTATATATAGACTTTTAAATTAGAACCTTTGTCTATTTTGCCTGCTCTGCGATAGCAGCCTGTGCTGCAGCAAGACGAGCGATTGGTACACGGAATGGTGAACATGAAACATAGTCAAGGCCTATCATATGGCAGAATTCAACTGATGAAGGGTCTCCGCCGTGCTCGCCGCAGATACCAAGGTGAAGGTTAGGATTAACTGGCTTTCCAAGCTTAATAGCTGTCTCCATTAATTTACCAACACCTGTCTGGTCAAGCTTAGCAAATGGATCGTTCTCAAAGATCTTGTTGTCATAGTAAGCGTTAAGGAACTTACCTGCATCATCACGAGAGAATCCAAATGTCATCTGTGTAAGGTCGTTTGTACCGAAGCAGAAGAAATCAGCCTCTGTAGCGATCTCATCAGCTGTAAGAGCAGCTCTTGGGATCTCGATCATTGTACCAACATGGTACTTGATGTCAGCATTTGCAGCAGCGATCTCAGCGTCAGCTGTCTCAACTACAATCTTCTTAACGAACTTAAGCTCTTTGATCTCACATACTAATGGGATCATGATCTCAGGCTCGATATCCCAGTCTGGATGAGCTTTCTTTACATTGATAGCTGCACGGATAACAGCCTTTGTCTGCATCTTAGCAATCTCAGGATATGTAACTGCAAGACGGCATCCTCTATGACCCATCATTGGGTTGAACTCATGGAGTGACTCACAGATAGCTTTGATTTCCTCTACTGACTTATTCTTAGCCTTTGCAAGCTTCTCGATGTCAGCCTCCTCTGTAGGAACGAACTCATGAAGAGGTGGATCAAGGAAACGGATGGTTACCGGGCATCCCTCAAGAGCCTCGTATAATTTCTCGAAATCTCCCTGCTGATATGGAAGAATCTTGTTAAGAGCTGTCTCTCTCTCCTCTACTGTATCAGAGCAGATCATCTCACGGAATGCAGCGATTCTCTCTGGATCGAAGAACATATGCTCTGTACGGCAAAGTCCGATTCCCTCTGCACCAAGCTCACGAGCCTTCTTAGCATCTGCAGGAGTATCTGCATTTGTACGAACCTTAAGTCTTCTGAACTCATCAGCCCATGCCATAACACGTCCGAACTCACCAGCGATTGAAGCATCAACTGTTGGGATGATTCCAGCGTAGATGTTACCTGTTGTACCATCGATAGAAATCTCAGATCCCTCTGTGAATGTCTGTCCTGCAAGTGTGAACTTCTTGTTCTCCTCGTCCATATTGATATCACCACAACCAGATACACAGCATGTTCCCATACCACGTGCAACTACGGCTGCGTGAGATGTCATACCACCACGAACTGTTAAGATACCCTGGGAAGCCTTCATACCAGTGATGTCCTCTGGAGATGTCTCAAGACGTACAAGTACAACTTTCTCTCCTCTTTCAGCCCATGCCTCAGCATCGTCAGCTGTGAATACAACCTTACCACAAGCAGCTCCCGGAGATGCTCCAAGACCTTTTCCAAGTGGAGTTGCAGCCTTTAATGCAGCAGCATCAAACTGTGGATGTAATAATGTATCAAGGTTACGAGGGTCGATCATTGCAACAGCCTCAGCTGGTGTCTTATGTCCCTCATCTACTAGGTCGCAGGCGATCTTTAATGCAGCCGGAGCTGTTCTCTTACCGTTACGGCACTGTAACATGTAGAGCTTCTTGTTCTCTACAGTGAACTCCATATCCTGCATATCATGGTAGTGATTCTCAAGAGTCTCACAAACCTTTAAGAACTCAGCGTATGCCTCCGGGAACTCCTGCTCCATCTGAGCGATCGGCATAGGTGTACGGACACCTGCAACAACGTCCTCGCCCTGTGCATTGATTAAGAACTCACCCATAAGCTTGTTCTCACCGGTTGCCGGATCACGGGTGAATGCAACACCTGTACCAGACTCGTTGTTTAAGTTACCGAATACCATTGGCATTACGTTAACAGCTGTTCCCCATGAATAAGGGATATCGTTATCTCTTCTATAAACATTTGCACGTGGGTTGTCCCATGAACGGAATACAGCCTCGATAGCAAGCTTTAACTGCTCTACAGGATCTGAAGGGAAATCTGATCCTAACTGATTCTTGTACTCAGCCTTGAACTGCTCTGCTAACTCTTTAAGGTCAGCTGCTGTAAGGTCTACGTCAAATTTAACACCTCTGTCCTCTTTCATCCTGTCGATGAGCTGCTCGAAGTACTTCTTTCCTACTTCCATAACAACGTCTGAGAACATCTGGATGAAACGTCTGTATGAATCATATACGAAACGCTCGAATGCCGGATCCGGGTTACCAGCGATCATAGCTGCTACTACTTCATCATTTAAACCAAGGTTTAAGATAGTATCCATCATACCCGGCATAGAAGCTCTGGCACCTGAACGAACAGATACTAATAATGGATTCTTAAGATCTCCGAATTTCTTTCCGTTAACCTCTTCCATCCATTTTACACCTTCCATAGCCTGAGCCATGATTTCGTCGTTGATTTTACGACCATCTTCATAATACTGCGTACAAGCCTCTGTTGTGATTGTGAATCCCTGTGGTACAGGAAGTCCGATGCTTGTCATCTCTGCAAGGTTGGCACCCTTACCACCGAGCAGATTACGCATGGTCATGTTACCCTCTTTGAAGGTATATACCCACTTGTTTGCCATTTTGCAATTCCTCCTAAATTTTATTTCTGGTATGGTAAAAAAAAACCATCCATATACTTGATTAATGTGTGCACTCATACAAGCGCACACATTAATAATACCATAATTTCAGCAAATATCAACTAATTTTTATTATCTTTTCCCTTATGTTTCATACTATTTTTTTTTTGAACACGGACAGACTTAACATACTTTACTATGACAAATATCATAATTGCAAGAATTGCAACTATCCCAAGCGCACCAATAGCCAGCGGAACGACCATTCCACTCTCACTAATCATGGTGGCAAGCGGTACCTGCTCATCTGCTATATCATGCTTATTGTCGTTTGCCGCCTGCGGTACCTGCTCATCTGCTATATCAGTATTTGGCTGTGCCTGCGGTGCCTGGATTCCATCCTGCGGATCATTCTGTCCGTCAGGCACTATTGTGTTTGCGGCATTTGCTCCATCTGCAGCTCCGTTATTTGCCGCTCCTGCTGCATTGCCCGCTGCATTGGCTGCCCCGGCTGCATTTGCTGCTCCTGCGGCTGCCTGATTGCCGCCTGCTGCAGTATTGTCATTTGCTCCATTTCCGGCAGCAGCCATGCTTGATGCAGCCCTTGAATATACAAAATTGAACACGTTTTCTGACGCATTTGACGACAGCTTTCCTGTCTGATTATAGCTGCCGGAATATATCCATCTATATACAGATAAGCTATAACCGGCTCATCGCCCACATTACCATAATAGGTACGGCTTTCAGCAAGCTTATTGCCATCTGTATCCACATAGTTGACTGTATACTCAGCAAGCTCGCCCGGTATGCCGTATGCAACAACATAGTCCTGATCTCCCGATACGAGAAAAGCCGACTGTGCAACCGTATTATTGTCACGGCCGCTTAATCTGATTCCCTTTACATAGTACTTGCTGTTTTCATTAAGTGCCACACTGCCCTGTGCATCACAGCTGATGACATCTCCGTATTCAAGACCTGTGACAATTATTTTGTCTTCTTTAGCAGAAACAGAAACCGAAGCCCCATTGCCTGATGCCTTGCGCACCTGCACACCACCGTTTATGCTTCCCTGACCTCCGGCTGAAAAGGAAACAGTGTATGTATATGAAAATGCCTTTGCATCTGCTGTCTGTGCGAAAACACCGGTTATGACAACAAGAGCTGCAAGAAAATATTTAAGCAATCTTTTCATTTTGCTTAGCCCCCTTTCTGTCACTTACGAAAGCCAGTATCATCAAAATAATACCAATCACAAACACTACAGCTGACGCTATTGACCAGATATCTCCGGTCTTTACTTTGCTTGTTGTAGTTGTAAATGTAGGTGGATTTGATAAAGTTGGATCTGAGTTATCCTCTACCGCAAAGTTCATCATAAGCTTTGCAAGTGTATCCTGATATATATTACCCTGACTCTCTCCGTCAAGCCCTACTAAAAGCTTTACGCTGCCTCCCTCTCCAGGCTCTAATGTCTTTAAATAAAAGAACTTATCCAGAGAGTTTGTAGCCTCATTGAGTCCTTTTCCGGCTGTTGTCTCCTTCTCACCACCTACGCTGGTGCTGCTGTATATAGTGTCCTCTTTTCCATCCGGTCCTACAAATGTAAGAATATATGAGTATCCACCATTTTCAGCCACAGCCTGTGTATCCTCAAGACTCTTTAATACATCATTGGACATATACCATTTCGTCGAAATACTGCTGTTATTCTTTATATCAACGGAAAATGTGACAGAATCTCCGGGCTCCATCTGTGAGACAGAGGCTGCTATTTTATTTGAATCAAATGAGCTGACCATCTCCTTGCCTGTAAACTCACACGAGCCGGCTACAGTAGTATTTTCATCTGCAAATACAGTGCCTATCGAACCAAGGATAAACAACATGCATGATAATAATGCGATAAATTTTTTCATATTGTCCTCCTTTACTCTAAGCTTAGTGCTCCATCATCTGATATATTTACATCAACACCCCACGCACTCTTAATCGCGTCCTTTGCATTGTGTGTCTGTACTGCATCAACAGTTACTTCCAGCACAAATAACGCGCCATCATACTCATACGTAGTGGTAATGGTTGTAAGTCCGTTATCATCAGTCTGTGATGTCTGATCCACTATGGTGGCAATATCACCGGCTATACTGATTTTGTCAGCAAAATCAGGTGAAGTCTGACCCTTTTTCAAAATAGAATTGTAGTAAAATACATTTCTCTCTGTGGTCTTAGCACTCTCATCCTCTGTCCAGCCATCGTTTGTAAAGCCAATCTGTATCTTGGATGGATCAAGGTTTGAAAGCTTATCACCTGTCTCCTTGTCTGCCCAGTAATGCTGCACAGTCACTCTCACATACTCATCTATCGAGCCGCTGTTTTTGACAGCAAGCCTCTCATCGTACTTTTTGTCGAGAATCAGCTTTTCATCTCCGGCATTTTCTAACATATCGCCAAGCAGCACTCCTGTTGCCTCGCTCCAGTCATCATCCTTATGCTTATAATCACGCCAGCTCACATCATTGCCATTCTCAGTTAAAGTGACACCGATGGATTTGATGTCAATCTGAGCCAGATAATTATCACTCATATATGTAAGAGTTGCTTTTGTAGATCCTATCGTCGATGCTGCAAGCATTATTGCAGAGGATGCTACAAGTATAAGTGGAAGTTTTCTCTTCATTACTCTTCGCCCTCCTCTTTATCATACTGTGCTGTCGCATCCCATTTTGCATCAGGTGCGACACACGGATTGCCATTTTCATCATATGTGACAGGAGCACACTCCTGAACCACAACTACATTAAAGCTGGTCTTTACCTTTTCACTAACTGTGATAGCTGCAACAATTGGCTCGGTTTTACCACCAACCGGCACTACCTGACTGTAATACCAGTAGCCATCATCTGAAAGGCTCCAGTTTGAGCCTGATGCCTGTATATCAAACTGGCTCGCTGCAATTACCTTTACCCTGACAAAACAGTCTGCTTTTCCTGTATTCTCAATCTCAATAGTTTTCTTCCAGTCCTTAAACTTCTCCTTGACATCAGTTGTAGGACCGATATCTACTGAGATACCGCCCTTTGCCGTAGCATAGGTTGTAAAATATGCCAGTGTCGGTTTAACTGAAACACCACAGACAATGAGTGTTGCAGCAAAGGCTGCACATATAAGAATACGGTGATTTCTATTAAGTTTTTTACAAGACTCTGATAATTTTTTCATTAATTCTGCACCCATTCCCATCCGGTTCCGTCATACTCAAAATGGTTTACGACACCGGTACTATAAATCAATTTGTCGTTGTAATCGTTTGTGAAATCAACATCTGCGGTCTCACCGGCCACAATCTGTGTCTCTATGCTGTCTGAGGAGGTCACCTGATAACTGCCAGCGGCATATACCTCCTTTACTATCACCCTTGACCCTGCCGGAATATTGTCAATAACTACGCTCTTAGCCCCTGTACTGTCAAATCTGATTGATGCGATATCGGAAAACACCACATTACCATCCCTGTCGTAGGCCTCAACATCAAATGCAAACACCGGCTCACCGAGTGCTGTATTGTATGTCTTTAATGTCTTATTAATCTGTAAGCTTCCCATAATCCCGGTCTGTTCAGGCTTCAGCTCGATATCGATATCATCATATATCCATGAATCTGAGCCGCTTCCTGTCATAGCAAACTCATTATTCGGAGCCGAAATCAGATACGGCACAAATGTGTATCCAAATCTTGCCGAATTAGCCGGCTTTGCATACACCAGATACAGTCCCGTCTTAACGCCTGTGACGTTTCCCCTTCCGTTTGAAACATCTATTGCCTCATCTGCTGTCAAAGAACCTTTGTCTGCAATGTCCGCAGCTGTCTTTGCCATCTTTTTCCCAGTCATCTGCGGTAGTTTTACTGCTGATATCTGATATAGATTTAGCCAGCTCATCAAACTGCTTCGTTGCAGTGTATACATCGTTCTCATCTACATCTGCCACTCTGTAAAGCTCTACGGGAAAATCCACAGTATACAAATCCTCCCATGTATCAGGGATATCAACTGTTATAGAGCATTTCTTATCAATATCAATATGCGTCCTTGCAAAAATGCTTCCACATGGCAGAGAAAACAAGGCTATCGCTGCTATAGCTATACTGACAGCTCTTTTTAAACTATGTGCATTTTTCCTCCTTCCTGATTCTATCTGAATCTATACAATATCGTTTTACTAAGTATCTTACAAATTATAATATACAAAACCAGAAACAGAATGCCAAGCACTATGGCTTCATGTAACGGCTGTACCTGCTTTACATCCTCGACAATAAGTCCCTGTGCATCATTTGCAATCCTGTGCCCCCTGATAAGAAGCCTGTGTGAATTCACACCATACGGTGTACATGTGATAAGTGTACAGTAATCCTGACCTTCCTCAATCTTTAAGTCATTAAGCTCATCAGGCAAAACAATCCTTATCTGATCAACCTCGTAGGTCAGTGTCTCGCCAAGCACATACAGCTTAAATGTGTCCCCCTCCGCCATCTGGTCAATATCCGTAAATAGCTTAGACGACGTAAGTCCCCTGTGTCCTGAAACAGCACAATGTGTGCTTGCTCCGCCAACCGGAAGCGATGTGCCCTCAATATGGCCAACACCTATCTGAAGTATTGTATTGTCTGTGCCGTGGTAAATCGGCAATGAGACATTGATGGACGGAATCTCAACATAGCCCATGACTCCTGTGCCAGATACATCAAGAAGACTTTCATACTCTGCTTTATCCTGATCTGACATTTCATAACGATCCTGCTTACTTAAAAGCTTCTCATTATATGCCTGTGCAGCTTTTCGCATCTCATCAAGCTTTTGCTCATCCGTGTTGTCTACCGCATCAACGTAGCTTGCAATGGCTCTGGACTGATGAAATGAATTCCAATAATCACTTACTGTCGGATATAGCAGTAAGGACAACCCTGCGATAAACACTACGCCAAAAAAAAGAATAGTAGATAAACGTCTTTTCATAGTGCTCTCCTTACTGTTACATAAACTCTAAATAAAATCTATTATAGCTGCCACAGATTTATAACCTGTGGCAGCATAATATTTAAAACTAAATAGTGCCAGTCAGATATTAATTATCTAACACGCTTCTTTGTTACAAGAACAATTCCACCACCGATAACTAAGATAGCACCAATTACGTAGATTGCTACACGTCCGGCACCACCAGTTGAAGGAAGAACTGAACCCTTGTTGTTTACTACATTTGTAGATAACTCACCCTTATCAAGCTTAACACCTAAATCAATAATTGAACCAGATGCTACATCTCCTGTAAGATCTGTAAGCGTTGGATTATCACTAGACTCGTCATGCTTTGCAGAAATTGTAAATGTCTGATCCTCGATTGAGTTGTATCCGTCAGGTGTCTTTGTCTCGCGTAATACGTATGTACCATCATCTAAGCCTGTGAATCCGAATACTGTTCCCTCTGTATTAGTAGAAAGAATCTTCTTAACCTCTACAAGCTTAAGCTCCTCTTGTCCGTCAACCTTTACTTTCTTGAAAAGTGAGAACTCTGCACCTGTAAGTGGCTTATTATCTTTGTCAACCTTGTTTACAGTTAACTTGTAAGTAAATACGATAACCTTGTCTTCAGGAGTCGTACCTCTGTCTCCCTCACCACCATTGTTAGGGTTGTTAGAGAACTTAAGACTAACTTTATTTGGGTTTCCGGCTGCGCCGATTACCGCATTCTCGTTAAGCTTTGCTGTATACTCAACAACAATCTGATCTGAGTTTTTAGCGCCAAATGCTAAGATATTGTCACATGTAAATGTAAGTGTCTTAGCTGTTGCATCATAGCTAGGTGTGAAATAATCTGTAACATCCTTCTCACCTAATTTAATTACTGCATCATTGTTGTAGTCAAGTCCTTTTGAAAGAGTATCATCAAACTCGAGAGAGTATGCCTTGTAGCTTTCAATGTTGTTTGCTAATGTAGCTGTGAGCTGGAATGGAACATCATCTCCGATATCGTAATCGGCTGAATCCTGCCAATCTGTTGTCACGCCTGTTGTGTCGTTTGTATCCTTAACCTTCTTCTCTACAGAAGGAACATCTGCCTTTACATTTGCAACTACATCATCTGTAATATGAAGAATGAACTCTGTGTAAGATTCCTGACCCTGTAAAGAATTATCCTGATCTTTGATAAGGTAGTAACCTGGCTTAAGGTTGCTGATTACATTCTTTGCATCCGGATCTGTTACTGTAACTGAGCCTGATGCTGATGCTAAGTTTGCACCAATAATCTGCGCCTGCTCTTTAAGCTCTGAAGAGTTGTTACCAAAACCACCGAGTTTTTCAGCATAACTAGCAGCATCACCGCCGAGAGCAGTCTGTCCTGCTTCTGTAATGCCCTCTCCCCACTTTATGTTAGAAAGAGTTGCTTTATCTGCTGATAAATCACCAGATAAAATCTGATAAGCCTCATAAGTGTGTCCTTTGACAGCCTTGTTAAGTGTAAGACTGAATGTGTTTTGATCTGCGTTTGGTGCTGCAAATACAGTTACACTCATTGCAAGTGTAAGAATCATAGCAAGCACTAATGCAATGCTTCGTTTGATTGTTTTCATTTCGCATTCTCCTTTTTTATAATACTTTTTGTTTTTATAGAAAAGTGTTATTGTAGCTATCGCAATAAGCACAACTCCACTTAACATATACAACCATCTGTTACCGCTTCCACCTGTTTCAGGAAGCTTATACTCATTGAGCTTATTTGTAATCTCAATAGTACCTGAGTCAACAGCCATATTTCTTTCCCGGTGCCACATTGGCATCAGTTCTGTTAATCACTGTTCCATCTGTATTCTTAAATACATAAGAAACATCATAGCCTGACATACTGTTGTTCTGATTTATTCCAACCTCTGTAACATAATACTTATAGGTTTCGCCTGTTATATGACCTATATTATCTGTCTTTTTTCGTAGGAAGGTCTTTGAATTTATAAGACCAGTTTCCATCTTTATCCGGTGTCACTTCTACGGTATCACCGTATTTATCATCATTTCCTGATGAATCCACCCGATGTAACTGTAAATAAATACTTCCATCTGTCTTATTTATAGGTTTGTTATTGGAATCAACCCAATTTTTTTCAACAGAAATTTCTGTTGTTGGAATAGTCTCATCACCGATATATACTATATCATAATTGTTTGCCAGACATTTTCCTGTTAAGCTGTTATTTGGAGCTGCCACAGGATATTTATCTTTATCCAGCGAACTAAAGTAGAAATATGTTTTTTCCGGTTCTTCTGGAAGAACATAGCCACTAGGAGCCTTTGTCTCAACAACATAATACTGTGTGTTATATGTCATTGAATTTTTATTAAAGACAATCTCTATCTTACCTTTATCATCGGTAACATATTTATTAACATAGACATATCCTTCTGGTGTTTTCGTAGTATCTGTACTGTTTGGATCATATTTGTAAACATCAAACTCTGCATTCGGCAATAACTTTCCGTTATTTCCCTCTTCTGTCTTATAAAGAATAAACGAATTATTCTTATATACATAAAACGAAGAATAAGATTTAGTGTACTCTAATTGAGTGTTAATATCTGTTTTACTATTATCAACACCTTCCAGTGAAACGGCATTAGATACATTAAATTTAGGTTTTGAATCATTATACTCCTGTAGCAAATCACCCTTTACACTATAAGTGTATGTCAACATTATAGCTTTTCCATCAGGGACAATAGCATTTATTGTTTTGCTTGAATACTCCCATTCATTTGATGCTTCCTGTGAATCATATGTCCATTTACAGTCAGATATCACCTCACCAGGTTTGTATGTTCCATCGTCCTGCTTGATAGCCTCTCTGAACTTAACTGTACCAGGCATCAAATCCACCTGCCAGCTTACCCTAGCATTTTCATAAGTTATTTTTTTGTACGACAAAACATCTTTTTAAATTTAATGGCCTACCACCATCCAGATATGTCTTGCCCTCCGGATTTATAAGAACAGTATAATTCAACTTATGTTCATCATCATTCCAGCTTCCGTTTTTGCTTATAACTTTATCTCCTGAATCCGGAATATTTTCATTATCCTGCTTTGGTTTTGATATTATCTGTGTCTGGCTAGATTCACCAATCTTATCATTATTGTCCGATTTAGCAGAAGCTGTATTCTTGTACACAAGCTCCTTTCCTGCCTCCAGGGTTTCAGCACTATCAGCCTTACATTTGTAAACAAGGAAAATTTTAGAACCTTCTCCCCAGCCACGAACCTCTGCATCTTTTGGCTTTTCTACAGTTGTAGTTATTACCTCACGACCATTGCTTGTATCTTTTTTACATGAAGTATTAATTCCCTCAGAATAGTAATTTTTGCCATTTAAATTTTCTACTTTATAGCTCTTGCCATCCAATGTAGGGTATGTAAAACCTTGGTCTGAATTATTGTATTTTAACTTTACAGTAACATTTTGTACGCTGATGCCCTCCGGCATATTATCAGTGATTGTATATTTGGTTGCATTTTTATCCATTGTAACCATTACAATCCATGTGAGCGTTCCGTCATATCCTGAATCAGTGGTCTTTACATATGTATCTGCTGTATTGTTATTTCCATCACTCTTAACAATTGATGATTTAATATCTTTTGTCGTTTTAAAAGAGTCATTTGCATTAACATTCCAGAAATTTACGTTGTTCTTAAACTCGAGTTCGCCACCTGCTGAATAGTCTGCATATGATTTATATTTTAAAGTTACTTTATAACCATCTTTATTGCTATTAGAAGGTACAAACTTATCTTTAAACTCAAACGAAAATCTGGTAAACTTAGCATCCGTTTCGCTATTAAGAGAATAAAAATCATACTCATGATCGCCGGATTTTACTTTAAAATTATATATCGTATCGCCAAAAATGTTTTTTGCCTTATCAAATACATCTTTAACCTGCTGATAAGTCATATAATGAGCCGTATTGTCTGAAGTATTATTTGTCAGTTCATCAACAAACCAAGCCCCTGCATCCGCTCCGGTTGAAGGAATGGTAAATGTCGATTCCCAACTGAGCTCATACCTGTTATTCTCAGTCTCTTCATTATGGGCAGTCAAGTTCTTTGTAACTTTTACATCTCTATGAGTTCCCGGAACATTTACTCCGGCCCATTTGCTAAACGATATCTCTTTGTTATTGAAATTAACCTGATTATTAACAGGCTGGTCATAGCTTTGTGGTGTGACAGATGTTTCATATGTAATAACATATGTACTGTTTTTATTATCTATAGCCACAAAGTTAATACCGCTAATCTTGCCTTCTTTGTCCTTTTTGGATTTCAGCACCTTTACAGTCGGTATCCTGTTCAGAGCTTATTTTAAAATTCTTTGCATCCTTAAGGCAGTTATCTGTCAGTACAGCCCCAACAATATCATTTCTTTCTTTATTAACAGTGATTGTCCACTTGACAGTCTGACTGTCTGAGTCGTATGCACCTGTTTTATCAAGATCATCTCTCGTGTATTTAATAACACTGCTTGATGTATCAATAACCTTTTCATTAGACTTTTTATTTATTGATTCACCGGTAACCTTGTTAGACGCCTGTGACTCATTTCCACTATCGCAAAGAGATGTGTCATAATAATACTTGTATTTTATCTGGCAGCTTTCACCGGCATTAAGCTTAGGCAGCGTTGCTGTAAGATTATATTTATGATTATTATTGTCATTATTCGAAGAAGCCGTAACATTAGCAGTATATTCACCACCAACCTGCTGTCCGTTTTTAGTTATTGTGTAAGTAAACTTTGATGTATCAACAGACATTTTGCCGGCCTCCAACACATCATTTAAAGTAATAACATCCGGTGTACCTTTTTCAGATGAAACATCAACAACATACTCAGCATATTTGCCATTGTCATCTTTCTTAAGCGTATTATCTGTTGTATTTGACTTTTTAACGGTAATATCATAATTAGCGCTGTGGTTCTTATCCCAATGGATATATTCCTTGCTTATATCTAATGTAGCATCTCCGCCTATCTTAACAACAACATCACCATTGTCCTTAACTTCACTATAGCCACTTGCGCCAAATGTCGCACCACCTTTAATTTCAGTAGTGTTGCTTTGTATGTAATCATCAGCAAATTTAATCAATACAGAAAATGTACCATCATTGTTTTTTATAAAGCGATAATTACAAAACGTATTGCCGCTTTCGTCTGTATATGAATGCCAGCCATCACAAACCGCATCAGGAATAGATATATCCTGTCCATAAGTCATATAATAATTCTTAATTATATTTCCGCTTTCATCCTTGAACTCACCCTCGCCTATGGCGAAAGACATATCAACCTTATAATTAAATGTCTTTCCATCCCATTCTACTTCAGGCTGATCACCTTCAAGCTTCACCACCGGAGGATTTTTAAGCTCCCCCAGATTGGTATATGTTTCCTTCTGTCCATCCACCTCGAACTCGTACTTGTTCTGATCTTCTGCAGATGCAGGTTGTATAAGTCTGTACGCAGTAATGCCCAGCACAATAACAGCCATTGAAATAATAAACGTAGCAAGCTGTCTACGTCTTCTCACTCTTTTAAGCCGTTCTTTGCCGAGACGTTCCATATCCTTATCCATTCTGCATCCTCCTTTCATAGAGTTATATAATTCCATTTGCTTAATATCTTAATCGTTCAGCTAACATATTACACCTTTTTGGTCACACAGCGGTCACACGGGACCATAAATCTGATTTTTCTACTTTTTTACTAAAAAAGCTAAATATTTTTAGTCAACTTTGCCAATTTTAGACAATGGCCATATGGCAAATGTGACTCTTCCGACTACCTGTTCCTCTGAGATACAGCCTATAGCTGTATTTCTTGAGTCAAGTGATACGCTTCTGTTATCGCCCATCACGAAAATCTTGGATTCAGGAACCTGATAAGGCAGCTCTATATTACAGTCTCCTAAAGCTTTTTTCATTGAGATACGGTTCATCAATTGCGATATCGTTTACATAAACCGTACCATCCTCTGATATATTGACCCAGTCACCCGGCATCGCAATAACTCTTTTTTACAAGTATCTTGTTATTGTAATAAAAAGCTATGACATCTCCTGTTTTAAAGTCATGCCCCTTTGATGCCATAAGCACCTGTCCCTCCTGTAACGTCGGTGACATGGATGTTCCGGTCACCTTCAAAATAGGGAGCCACAGGTTTGCGACCAATATTGCTGCCGCTGCCACTACCACAAGTGTTCCTACGGTATTGAAGAGTGTTGCTGCAAATTTGTTGTTATACTTCACTCTTCTCAGTTCCTGACGCAGTTCCTTGATGCCAAGATCATCGCTATAACGGTCATAGTCGTCTGTCATGATACTGCGATAGCCCGATCTATCTTCAGTCTTCTCAGCACTTTTATTCTCAACTCTGTTTTCTTCTGAAACCTTCCTTGATATTTCCTTTTCTATATGTACAGATATATCCTCCGGCCGGTTTTCTTTTTTAGTCTGCTGAAATTCCTTCTCTTTTTCAATATTTTTTTCTATATCAGGAGTTATGTCTGGCGCCGGTGTTACATATTTGACCGGAATTATTTCCGCTATTTCCTGTGATATATTTTCATCAACATTTTGGGTCTGCTTATGTACCTGCGTTACTTTTCAGATGACTTAACAGATGTTTCCATCATCTGTGCCAAAAGTAAATCAAGCTTATCCTCATTGGTAAGTGGTTTCTGTTCGACATCCTTCAGCTCCTCGTCTTTGCTTAAATCCACTACATCAATATTATTTTTTTGCTTTCTGCAACAGCTGCAGTATTGTTATGATTAATCTCTGCAACTACCTTTTTATTGTATTCAGCATCTGTGCAGCTTTTTGTCGAATTTGTGAGGTTAGCTGATTTATTCTGCTTAATTTTCTTCTGTTCTCTTTTTTTTTCTTAGCTCAATGTACTTTACGGCAACTCTTGCCAGAGCATATATTGCCTTTTTATATATTTTTTCTATCATTCTTTTGTCCAATTATCCATTTCATAACCACAAAATATTGCTTCTATATTATTTTCTTGTCAGATTATTTGAAGCCATGGATATTACGGCGGCAAATTTCTGGATTTCCTCTGTTGCTGACGTGAGTTTATTAATTGCAGCATTGATATCACCAGATGTCTTTACCTCACGCTCAAGTGTCTGAATATGTTTTTTGTCTCGTCAAGCTCTTTTCTTAAGTGTTCAACCTCTTTACTTCTGTCTAAAAGCATCTCTAGCAGCTCACTTCTGCTCAGCTTCTTTAATTCTTTTGCTTCCATATTCATAATCTCCATATATCAGAACAACCAAAGAATAGCTTACTATATCTTTGGTTGTCATTTGTCATCTATATTATATCATAAAATTTGATTTCTGATATGTTTTTATATTAATTTTTGTGACCTAATTCCTAATTTTGTATAATTTCACAAAATACACCTTCAAAAAAAGTTGTAATTGCTTTTTTTAAGTCTCATTTAACAAAAAACATCGTTAGTTTGTACAAAATTAGAATTCAAATTTCTTTGCAAAATAAGCATCAAGCTCATCAATTGCGATACGCTCCTGCTCCATTGTGTCACGGTCACGTACTGTCACACAATGGTCTTCCTCTGAGTCGAAATCATATGTCACGCAGAATGGTGTTCCGATTTCATCCTGACGACGATATCTCTTTCCGATTGTTCCTCTGTCGTCATACTCACAATTGTATGTCTTTGAAAGCTGTGCAAATACCTTTTCAGCACTCTCATTGAGCTTCTTTGACAGCGGAAGTACTCCAATCTTTACAGGTGCAAGTGCTGGATGGAAATGGAATACTGTTCTGACATCCGGCTTCTCCGGTGTACCGATATCCTCCTCATCATAAGCTGCGCAAAGGAAGGCAAGTACTACACGGTCTGCACCGAGTGATGGCTCGATAACGTATGGCAGATATTTCTCATTCTTCTGGTCATCGAAGTATGTAAGATCCTGTCCTGAAACTTCCTGATGACGTCCGAGGTCATAATCTGTACGATCGGCAATGCCCCAAAGCTCGCCCCAGCCGAATGGGAATAAGAACTCGATATCTGTAGTTCCCTTTGAGTAGAAGGCTAACTCAGCAGGATCATGATCACGCAGTCTCATCTCCTCTTCCTTGATTCCAAGGGAAATGAGCCAGTCACGGCAGAAGCCTCTCCAATACTTAAACCACTCAAGATCTGTTCCAGGCTCGCAGAAGAACTCTAGCTCCATCTGCTCGAACTCACGTGTTCTGAAGGTGAAGTTACCAGGTGTAATCTCGTTACGGAATGACTTACCAACCTGTCCGATACCGAACGGAATCTTTTTACGTGATGTACGCTGTACATTTTTAAAGTTTACAAAGATACCCTGTGCTGTCTCAGGACGAAGATATACTGTATTCTTAGCATCCTCTGTAACACCCTGGAAGGTCTTGAACATGAGGTTGAACTGTCTGATATCTGTGAAATTGTGCTTGCCGCATGATGGACATGGAACATTGTGCTCCTTGATGAAATCTACCATCTGCTCGTTTGTCCAGCCATCAACTGATGTCTCAAGCTCAATACCATTGTCCTGCGCAAAATCCTCGATGATTTTGTCGGCTCTGAATCGCTCGTGGCACTCCTTACAATCCATAAGCGGATCTGAGAAGCCGCCGAGATGTCCTGATGCAACCCATGTCTGAGGATTCATGAGGATGGCACAGTCCACACCTACATTATAAGGATTCTCCTGGATAAATTTCTTCCACCATGCTCTTTTTTACGTTGTTTTTAAGCTCTACGCCCAGGTTTCCATAATCCCATGTATTTGCAAGACCTCCGTAAATTTCTGAGCCCGGATATACAAATCCTCTTGCTTTTGCTACCTGTACGATTTTGTCCATGGTCTTTTCCATAATTCTTGTTTCCTCTCTATCTTACTTATGATTTATTTGTATTCGTAACTGTCCAGTACCTTCACAGCTGTAAGCTGCAGGCGCATTAGAATCAGCTGTACTGAATAGTTACTTGTATTCTTAATTAAATAACAATTCACGCCTTAATCTACTTATATATAACATATGTGATATATGACACCGGCACCGAATTGTCCTCCTCACTGTCAAAGTCAAATGTGACCTCATTGTCTTGCTTGACTGAGTTTAATATATCATCATCGCTGACACTATCATCCGCTCCGTTTTCCGTTCCTTCCGTAGCATCAGCTTTTACTGCTTCTGTGCTCTCTGTGGCACTCTCTGTCCCTGTGGTTTGTGATGCAAGCAGGCTGTACTTGTCACCAATCGCAACTGTTTTGTCATCTACAAGCTTTACTTTGTCGACAGATGCATATAATATTTTCCCTTTCACATGCAAATTTGAGCTGCCTTCGTAAACAACGACCTTGTAGCCGGTTTCATCCAGAAACTCAGATGATTCACATTTCTTTGCCTTGCCATCATCTATCGCTGCGAAATCGGTCTTGAAATCATATCCGGCTGCCAGAGCCTCCGCAATCGTCCCTGAAAAAAGCTTTGTCCCATTGAAATCAGTGTATTCATCGGTTGACGCATAGCTCATGGTAAGAGATGCCTTTTTTTTCTCGACAGTCAGCTTTTTGAGTTTGATCGAACCGTCATTCTTCTTATTGTAGTCGTCTATTGACTTGTCCACATAGCTTTGTAAGTCATCCTGCTTGTATGCAGCTGTATCAAAGTCCTCGACATCTGTAGATACCACACTGCCGTTTTTTGCAACAAACACCGTGCTGTCCTTGGTATAATAATCCGTACCGCACCCGGCAAGCAAACCGCATGTCGCAATAACAGGCAACAGCATTGATAGCTTTTTATTCATAGCTGCCTCCTAAAATATAATCTATGATATTATACCCTTTTGTATATATGATTTCAAGTATCATATTTTAAAGGGCAACGACATGCATAGTATCTATTAATTATTTCATGATTTAATTTCATGCTTTAATTTATCACAGAAAAGCTGCTGATTTAAAATCATGATGCACATAGATTGAAAGATATTCCTTCATTATGCTTCTCAGCTCCTCAAGCACATCGTCTGACACTGCAAACGTGTACAACTTAGTGATATCAGCTGAAACAATATACTGCATGGTATAGAGTGTATCGCTTAGTATATGCCTGCCCTGCACCTGCGTGCCACAGTTGTCGCAAAACACCCCTCCGCGTCTTGCCGAAAAGACATTAAGTCCTTCCCTCGAATGACAGTGTATACACGAAAAGAGCGATGGGCCCTCGCCATTTATCGTAATAGCCTTAAGCTCAAAAACAGCCCTGACCAGCTCATTTTTATATGCCGGTGATTCAAGAGCCCTGAGTGATTGATAAAGAAGCTTTAACATATCCTTCTCGTCATTGTTCTCCTGACAAAAATATCCGCAGAACTCCAGAAAGTAAAACCCGGTGTATACTGCTTCCAAATCCTGTGTCAGCTCCCTGAAATAGTTGCTGATAGTGACCTTTGAAAGAGAATATGCGCTTTTACCCTCAAACAACTCAAACTCACCGAACGAAAATGGATTGCTTCCTGCCATAAGCTGGCTGTTTGGACGTCTTGCCCCCCTTGCAAAGGCTGTGATTTTCCCTCGTTCCTTTGTGAGAATCGTTATTCTTTTGTCAAAATCCCCCCTACCGGCATGGCTGAAAGCACCATACCGGTCAACACTACACTCTGTGACATCTTAATCTTACTTTCAAAATACTATTCTTCCTCTTTGTATCCAAAGTTCTTGATAAGGAAGTCGCTGTCTCTCCAATCCTTCTTTACCTTGACCCATAGCTTCAGATTCACCTTACAGTCAAGCAGTCTTTCCATCTCATAGCGCGCATTGGTGCCGATTTTTTTTTTTAAGCATGCTGCCCTGCTTTCCTATAATGATTCCCTTATGGGAGTCTCGCTCGCAGACAATTGTGGCATCCATATCTATAATAGAACCACTCTTTGTCTTTCTTGTCTTCATGCGGTCAATTCCTACTGCGATGCCATGCGGCACCTCGTCATTTAAAGCATGGAGCGCTTTTTCCCCTGATAATCTCAGCACAGATTGCACGCTCCGGCTGATCTGTGATGGTGTCCTCATCATAGAACTGTGGACCATAAGGCAAATACTTAAATATAGAATTAATAACATCATCCGTATTCTGCCCTCTTAAGGCTGACGTAGGAATAATCTCTGCAAAGTCGTATACCTTGCGGTAGGTGTCTATATACTCAAGCACCTTTTCCTTTTCCACTGTATCTACCTTGTTGATAATCAATATAACAGGTGTATTAACCTTTTTAAGCTGCTCTATAATATGCTGCTCTCCCGCCCCGATAAAGTTGGTCGGTTCCACAAGCCACAGCACAACATCCACCTCATTCAATGTCTTTTTCCGCCACATTGACCATATACTCGCCCAGCTTATTTTTGGCCTTGTGTATGCCCGGAGTATCAAGGAACACTATCTGTCCCTTTTCCATATCCGTGTATACTGTCTGGATGCGGTTTCTTGTGGTCTGAGGCTTGTTTGAGGTGATGGCAATTTTCTGACCGATAAGCCTGTTCATAGTGTTGACTTGCCCACGTTTGGTCTACCGATTATTGTAACAAAACCCGATTTGAAATTCTGTATCATTTTTCCTCCTATGTGAATCTGTATTTATAAGGATATGAGGGTCAAAAGGTATTTTGCCCCTCATTTATGATTAATCAGATTACTACATGCTACGCATTCCCGTAATCTGACTCCACCTCGAAATCCGCTAATTTGCTGCATTTGGGCAGCAAATTGCTACTTTCTCGGTGTAGTGCGGGTCACTAAGGTATACATCGAATTGCATGCAAGCATGCATCGATGATACCTTGTGACCCTTTAATCATATAAGCTTTTCAACATTCTCAAAGAGCCCTGCCGACTCTTTAATCATATTTTCATTGCCGATGACACATATACTGTCCTTCTTAAGTACTGCCTCTACAAGGTCTGCAAGCCTTCTGATATCCTCTGGCTGTGCATTTAGTATCTCATTTCTCTCCTTCTGAATCTGCTCGTAGGTAATACCCTCGAGATATGCAGACAGTGATCTGCTACCCTTTGCTTCCGGATTCATAGGCGTATCAAGAGCACTGAAGGTACCGATAATATACTTGGTCATATCCCTCTCATCAGGCGAAAAGCTCTTTATATACTCAGGTATCCTGTCATAGACATCAAGTGTGTCTGAAAGGTTAGGGTCTCTATATGAGACAAAGTAGCTCTCTCCGCTTCTAAGGAATGTATTCATGCAGCCGTAAGCACCACCCTTTACCCTGACATTTATCCAGAGATAATCATAGCTTAAGATGATACGCAGCAGTCTCAGTGCTCCGGTGTATTCATAGCCCTCACAGATGAAATCACCTGTCTTTGCCACATACTGTATCTGTGATGCATCAATAAATGCTTCCTTTGCTGTATTAAAATGAACCTCTGCCTGATTGCCTACAGCGCTCATTTTATTAAATCCAGCTATAACTTTTTCCAACGAAGGCTTTGCATTGGCGTATGCCTCGTTATTTCCGGTAAAGCTGATAAGCATTCTGTTTCTTGCAAACAGCTTTTTGGCTATTGCAGCAAGCTTATCTGACACACTCTTTGGTGACTCGGAAAGTTCCTTTTCTATGCGGCATATAGAGCGGTAAAAAGCAACTCCCTTTAGCTCGTCCTGATAAAGTGCGTAGCGCGAGAAGCTCGACATACTTCGCATAGCTGCAACCAGATGACCGGAACTGCTAAGGTTAGCCTGAAGCCTTGCCTTAATCTGCGCTACAAGCTCACCCAGTCTCTTTGTATCTGTAAAATCCGATGTAAGAAGCATCTGCTCCATAAGCTCAAGTGCCTTGTCGAGATTTTTCTCCAACACTTTAAGCTTCACCTCAAACTTAAACACGAAATTATTTCTATCCTTAATATCCGGGTGACTTGCAGTACCTGTGCTGATTCCGCCGGTATATATGTTGGTGGCATTGGCTAAATCGGTATAGCTGTACTTTTCGGTGCTCACCAGCCCGAGTGCGTTTGTAAAGAAGCCAAGATAGCCAAGCTCACTCTGGGCAAAATCACCTGCATCAAATAAAAATGATATATAATCAATGCCGTTTGACTCTATGTCATGACGCACAACCTTTACGTCCAAAAGCTCATCCTCAATGTTTGAAAAAGGCATAGCATTTCTTTTTCATATCTGCTCTTGTAAGCATCGGAAGCTTGCGCAGATCCTCGTCTGACGAAGGCTCCTCCTGGTATTTTTTTAAATGCTCTGTATCCTCAATCAGCTTTTTAATCTCTTCATCTGAAAGAGATGCCTTGTAATCGGAAAGCTCCTTTGCCAAAGCCTCCTCCCTCTCATTACCAAGTCCGCGCTTCGGCTTTACTGTGACAGATGAACCATGGGTATTGTCAAGCAGATACTCCTGTATAAGCTTTTCAAAATAATCCGTATCTACAGCCTTTCGAAGCTTTGCAAAGGTACCAAGACACTCCAGATGTATAAAAGGCTTCATATCATCAAACAGCCAGCTGTCTAAGCAATTTAATCCAAAAAGAAGTCCCTTAGGAAACTGTCCGAAGTCAGCCTCCCTGAATTTGAACTCGCTGCTGTTGATTCCCGCGAGCAATGCTTCTTTATTAATTCCTGTTTTAACAACTTCTTTAAGAGTGTTTTCTATAATACTTTCAAACTCATCTGCCTGAGATGCATTGGCATTCTTTGCCACAAACGAGAATACCGGCTGCAGAATGCCCGCATCATATGAGCCGTACACATCATCACCGATTCCCGCATCTATCAATGCCTGCTTCACAGGTGCTCCCGGTGAGCTGACAAGTGCATAGTCAAGCACATCAAATGCCTGATAGAGCATCTCATCAAGCGTATCCCCTACCACACGGTTATAAGATAGATAAGTCTTATTCTCCTGTGAATCATCCATGGTAATTGAATACTGCGCCTCAACATTCTTTATTTCATCAAATGCAGGCTGTTTATTAATTTCTGAATTAACTTTTTTTATAATCATACAGGCTCAGATATTCCTTATCAAGCCACTCAAGTCTCTCGACAACATCCATATCACCATACAGATAAATGTATGAATTGGATGGATGATAATACTTGTGATAGAAGTCCAGATATGCCTCATACGTAAGCTTAGGAATATACTCCGGATTGCCGCCTGAATCCTTGCTGTAGGTATTGTCCGGAAACAGTGAGCGGTAAATCTGGCTTGAAAGCACCTCATCCGGCGATGAGTATGCTCCCTTCATCTCATTGTACACCACTCCGTTTATCTTAAGCTCATCATCCCTGCCTGTAAGCTCGTAGTGCCAGCCCTCCTGCTTGAAAATCTCCTCGTACTTTGTGATATTCGGATTAAACACTGCATCCAGATACACATCCATGAGATTCTTAAAATCCTGATCATTGCAGCTGGCAACAGGATAAACTGTCTTGTCAGGGTATGTCATGGCATTTAAAAATGTATTGAGTGAACCCTTTGCCAGCTCAATAAAAGGATCCTTTACAGGGAATTTCTTTGAACCGCAGAGTGTGGTATGCTCAATAATATGCGGTACACCCGTCTCATCCTCCGGCGGAGTCCTGAAGCCTATATAAAAGACCTTGTTATCATCATTATTTGATAAAATGGCAATCCTTGCACCACTTTTTTTGTGTCTCAGAATGAATCCGTCCGACTGGACACCCTCCACTCTGTGCTCATCTAAAATCTCGTATTCAGCCAAATCGTGAATTGTCATCAATTATTCCTCCTAAAATGCGATGATGATAGTATACCACATTTTTACATATTATAGTTAAATTATAAGTATATTTACCACAAAAAATCTGTTAAAGTAGTATTCTGCAACATCCGGCTTTAAAAATCAGAGTCTATGCTCCTCTTCTGAATATTAACATCCATCTGCGGAAACGGAATTTCGATGTTATTTTTATCAAATGCTGTTTTAATTTCTTCTGTAAGTTGCCATTTTGTGTTCCAGTAATCCTCGTTCTTCACCCAGATTCTCGCACCGAGCTCTATTGCCGAATCCTGCAGCTCACTCACAAACACATTGCTCGGTTCATCGCGAAGCATCGTATCTGCTGATGTGACAACAGATTCCAGCACACTCTTTGCAAATGCTAAATCTGTGCTGTAGGATACTGTTACTCTCAAATCAAGCATCCTCTTATCCATCATAGATACATTTGTGATACACGAATCAGCAAGCTTTCCGTTTGGTATCATAACCATCTTGTTATCTATTGTCAAAAGCCTTGTATAAAACAGATTTATATCCTTTACAGTGCCCTCTGTACCACTTGAACCGTCAACTATGTAATCGCCCACGCCAAACGGCTTCATCAAAAGAATAAGCACGCCTCCTGCAAAATTTGACAGACTGCCCTGTAATGCCATACCTACAGTAAGTCCGGCAGAGCCAAGAACCGCTATAACAGAGCCGGTCGCCACTCCAAAGCCCGAAAGCAGCGCCATGACAAGAATAAAATACAAAAAGTATTTAATCAGATTGGCAAGAAATGATGCCACTGCAGCGTCCATTCTGCTTTTATCAAATCCTTTTTAATTATTTTCACAATTGATTTAATCACCTTAATACCAATAAGCAGTATCACAATCGCAACAACAAGCTGCACAAGAAAGCTTATAAGCGATGGCATATATTTCTCCAGATACGTCTTTACAATGCCCGGGTTTTCAATAACCTGCTGTACCTCGGTGTTTGCAACCGGCACTGATACTTCACCAATAATTTGTCTGATCATATAATCTCCTATATATCTCTTATATTTCTTATATATTTGTTATTTCCTTATAACCCACTAAATCCCCCATATAAAATATGGGGGATCAGTATTTAAATCAAATATTAATTCACTATTTAATAACTCTCACTCTGAGCACTCCGTCAATGGCAGAAAGCTTCTCAACGGTAGAAGCATCAATAGCTGAATCAAGATCAAGAAGTGAATATGCATAGTCACCCTTGCCCTTGTTTGTCAGATCAGATACATTGATATCAGCCTCTGCAAGAGCTGTTGTAATCTGTCCAATCATACCCTTAACATTCTTGTGAAGGATTCCGACTCTGCCTGAAGCTGTGCATGCACCCATGCTGCAGTCAGGGAAGTTTACTGAATGAACGATATTACCATTCTCTAAGTAATCTCTCAGCTCCTTGACAGCCATAACTGCACAATTGTCCTCTGACTCTGCTGTAGATGCTCCAAGATGAGGTGTTACGATGCAACCCTTTGCTCCAACAGTTGTGTTGTTAGGGGAAATCTGAAACGTACTTCTTAACCTTTCCCTTGGCAAGTGCATCTACCATAGCCTCTTCGTCAACGAGAAGATCTCTGGCAAAGTTTAATACGATAGCGGTTGGCTTCATCATTGCAATAGCATCAGCGTTTATCATCTTCTTTGTTGAATCAAGAAGCGGTACATGGATTGTGATGACATCACAGTTCTTGTAGATGTCCTCAACATTGCTGATATGCTTAACGCTTCTTGAAAGATTCCATGCGGCATTTACTGAGATGTATGGATCATATCCGTAAACATCCATGCCCATATGTACGGCAGCATTTGCAACAAGTACACCGATGGCTCCAAGTCCGATAACACCGAGCTTCTTGCCTGAAATCTCTGTTCCTGCAAAGTTCTTTTTCTGCTTCTCGGCTGTCTTTGCAATATTCTCATCGTTCTGGTTTGCAAGACACCAGTCGATACCTCCAACGATATCTCTTGATGCATAAAGCATTCCGGCAAACACAAGCTCTTTTACACCATTTGCATTGGCTCCCGGTGTGTTGAATACAACGATTCCCTGCTCGGCACACTTGTCAAGCGGAATATTGTTTACTCCTGCTCCAGCTCTTGCCACAGCAAGCACCTTGTCACCAAGCTCCATGTCATGCATAACTGCACTTCTTACAAGTGCTGCATCTGCATCCTTAATATCATCAACCTTTTTATAATCGTCAGAGAACAGGTCAAGACCTACTCCTGCGATTGGGTTTAAGCATGTGTAATTGAACATTATGCATTCTCCTCCTCAAACTTCTTCATAAACTCTACAAGCTTCTCAACGCCCTCTTTTGGCATAGCATTGTAGATAGATGCTCTCATTCCGCCAACTGTACGGTGTCCCTTAAGGTTTACAAATCCGGCTGCAGTTGCCTCCTTTACAAACTTGGCATCAAGCTCTGCATCTCCTGTTACAAACGGAACATTCATGAGTGATCTGTCCTCTTTTCTTACTGTTCCCTTAAAGAGCTTGCTCTGATCAAGGAAATCGTAGAGAATCTTGGCCTTCTCTTCATTTCTCTCCTTCATAACTGAAAGACCGCCCATCTTCTTGAGCCATTTGAATACCTTGCCACAAATGTAAATGCCGTAGCATGGTGGTGTGTTGTAAAGAGAATCATTATCGGCCTGAGTCTTCCACTTGAGCATGGTTGGTGTGCCCGGTAGACAATCATCTGTGATAAGGTCCTCTCTGATAATTGCTATAACTACTCCGGCAGGTCCTACATTCTTCTGTACTCCGCCATAGATAACAGCATATTTTGATACATCTACAGGCTCTGATAAGAAGCATGAAGATACATCAGCTACAAGGTTCTTTCCCTTTGTGTTTGGAAGCTTCTTGTACTTTGTTCCGTAAATTGTGTTGTTCTCACAAATGTAAACATAATCCATATCATCTGTGATTGGTAAATCTGAGCAGTCAGGTATGTATGAGAAGGTCTCATCTGCAGACGAAGCAAGCTCTACGGCATCTCCGTAAATCTTAGCCTCGGCAAACGCCTTCTTAGCCCACTGACCTGTAATAATGTATCCTGCTTTTTTATTTTTCATAAGGTTCATCGGTACCTCAGCGAAGAACTGTGAAGCACCACCCTGAAGGAAAAGTACCTTGTAATTGTCAGGTATATTCATAAGCTCGCGGAGATCTTTCTCGGCATCCTTGATGATGTCATCAAACCATTTAGATCTGTGGCTCATCTCCATAACCGACATTCCGCTTCCCTTATAATCCATCATCTCTGCTGCTGCTTCCTGCAATACCTCCTCAGGTAAAACTGCAGGTCCTGCTGAAAAATTGTAAACTCTACTCACTCTAATTTCCTCCTTGTGTCGCATTGTAGTCCTCTTCATCGAAAGACTCGTTGATAGGCTTGCCCGGTGCAACCATAGGCCATACCTTGTCATCTGAATCAATGATACAATCGATGACAAACGGTGTCTTGCTCTTTAAGGCATCTGCAAATGCTTTTTCAAATTCTTCCTGGGTCTTAACACGTCGTGCGGTGGCTCCCATTGCTTCTGAAAGCTTTACATAATCCACCCCATCATCAAGTACGGTTGCCGAGTAATGCTTCTCGTAAAAAGGGTCTGCCATTGCCGTACCATTCCCAGTACATGGTTGTTTATTATAACCTCGATAAGAGGAAGCTTTTCTCTTGAAGCTGTAGCAAGCTCGTTCATGTTCATTCTGAAACATCCGTCACCTGCAATATTGACTACAGTCCTGTCAGGATTAGCTGTCTGGGCACCGATTGCAGCACCGAGACCGTATCCCATGGTACCAAGACCTCCTGATGTAAGAAGAGTTCTCGGCTTGCTGTATTTGTAATACTGGGCAGCCCACATCTGATGCTGGCCGACCTCAGTAACCATTATAGCATTTCCTTTTGTCATTTCATAGATTTTTTCAATAACAAATGGTCCGCTAAGTCCCTCCTTGTGATATGTAAGAGGAAAAGTCTTTGCATATGCAAGCACATGCTCAACCCATGAATTGTGGTCAAGCTGTGTGAGCTTTTTGTTGATGCGTGTAAGTATTTCCTTCACATCGCCTATAACACTCGATGTAACACGGATATTTTTATTAATCTCTGCTGCATCTACATCAAACTGTAATATCTTGGCCTGGTCTGCAAACTTTTTAGGATTGCCAAGCACTCTGTCCGAAAAACGTGTACCAACTGCAATCAAAAGGTCGCACTCTGAAACCCCAAGGTTTGAGGTCTTTGTGCCGTGCATACCAAGCATGCCTGTATAGTTATCACTTGTGCCGTCATATGCACCCTTGCCCATGAGCGTATCGCAAACCGGTGCATTCACCTTGTCTACAAACTCCTTAAGCTCTTTGCTTGCTCCTGAGAGAACCACTCCGCCTCCAACAAATATATATGGCTTTTTGGATGCTTTTATGAGTTCAATTGCATTATCAATGTCACTGTCTGTAATTGTTTCTGTCACACGCTCAGGAAGCTTGATTTCCTGCTTGGTGTACTCTACCAGCTCTGCCGTAACATTCTTTGGAATATCCACAAGTACAGGACCCGGTCTGCCTTTTCTTGCTATGTCAAAGGCTCTGCGTATTGTATCCGCAAGCTTCTCTACATCCTTTACAATAAAGCTGTATTTGGTTACAGGCGTTGTAATTCCGGCGATATCTATCTCCTGAAAGCTGTCCTTTCCAAGTAACGAGACTCCGACATTACATGTGATTGCGACGATTGGAATCGAATCCATGTATGCTGTCGAAATTCCTGTGACCAGATTTGTCGCACCCGGTCCGCTTGTAGCCAGACAGACGCCAACCTTTCCGGTGCTTCTCGCATAGCCGTCAGCCGCATGGCTTGCTCCCTGCTCATGTGAGGTCAGCACATGCTTAATCTCCGGATGCTTGTAGAGCTCGTCATAGACATTAAGGATGGCTCCTCCCGGATAACCGAATACTGTGTCAACACCCTGTTCTTTTAAGCATTCTATAATAACCTGTGATCCTGTTAACTGCATCTTGTATTCCTCTTTTTTCTTATACGAATCCTTTACGATAATAGGTAAAAGCCTTATTCGTACTGAATTTTCTATCAAAATATATACTACGCGTTCTGCTCGCCCGGAAGTGCAAGGATGGCTCCTCTGTTTCCTGATGTAACAAGTGCTGCGTATCTCTTCAAATAGCCTGTTGTAACCTTCGGCTCTCTAGGCTGCCACTTTGCCTTACGCTCAGCAAGCACCTCATCTGACACGTCAAGCTCAAGCTTCATGTTTGGAATATCAATCTTTATGATATCCCCTTCTTCCACCAGGGCAATGGGGCCTCCCACTGCTGCTTCCGGTGAAACATGACCGATCGAAGCTCCTCTGGAAGCTCCTGAAAAACGTCCGTCTGTGATGAGTGCTACAGAGCTTCCAAGTCCCATTCCGGCAATAGCGGATGTAGGGTTAAGCATCTCTCTCATTCCAGGGCCGCCCTTTGGTCCCTCGTATCTGATGACAACCACATCACCCTCTACGATCTTGCCGCCCTTTATTGCTGCAATTGCATCTTCCTCACAGTCAAATACTCTTGCAGGGCCTTCATGAACCATCATCTCATCGACAACTGCTGAACGCTTTACTACAGAGCCGTCCGGAGCCAAATTTCCTTTAAGCACTGCAAGTCCTCCGGTCTTTGAATATGGATTGTCTACCGGTCTGATGACCTCAGGGTCTCTATTGACTGCATTCTTTATATTCTCTCCAACTGTCTTTCCTGTAACAGTCATACAATCTGTATTTAAAAGTCCGATATCAGCAAGCTCTTTCATGACAGCCCACACACCGCCGGCCTCGTTTAAGTCCTCCATATATGTAGGGCCTGCCGGGGCAAGGTGGCAGAGGTTTGGTGTCCTTTCGCTGATCGGGTTTGCAAAGCTGATATCAAAATCAAAGCCTATCTCATGAGCGATAGCCGGAAGATGAAGCATAGAGTTTGTAGAGCAGCCGAGTGCCATATCAACTGTGAGTGCGTTCATTATTGCATCCTTTGTGATGATATCTCTCGCCTTGATGCCCTTGTTGTACATATCCATAACAGCCATTCCGGCATGCTTTGCAAGACGTATACGCTCTGAATATACAGCAGGTATTGTTCCGTTTCCGCGAAGTCCCATACCGAGTGCCTCTGTAAGACAGTTCATAGAGTTGGCTGTGTACATTCCCGAGCATGAACCGCAGGTAGGACATACCTTGTTCTCATACTCACATACATCATCCTCAGTCATAGTACCGGCAGCGTATGAGCCGACAGCCTCAAACATCGATGAAAGACTTCTCTTTCTGCCCTTTACGTGGCCTGCGAGCATTGGTCCGCCTGATACAAATACTGTAGGCAGATTAAGACGTGCAGCCGCCATCAGAAGTCCCGGCACGTTCTTGTCACAGTTTGGAACCATTACAAGTGCATCAAACTGATGAGCAATTGCCATACACTCTGTAGAATCTGCAATCAGATCTCTTGTGACAAGGGAATATTTCATACCCACATGTCCCATTGCAATACCATCGCAGACTGCGATTGCAGGAAATACTACAGGCACTCCTCCTGCCTCTGCAACTCCAAGCTTTACAGCCTCAACGATTTTGTCTATATTCATATGGCCCGGAACAATCTCATTGAATGAGCTTACGATTCCGACCATAGGCTTTTTTCATTTCCTCCGGTGTAAAACCAAGAGCATTAAATAAACTTCTTGCCGGTGCCTGCTGCATTCCGGCTCTTGCGTTATCACTTATCATATTTTATCTCCTTATTTATCTCCGACTATTTCTTTGAGTACTTCATCATTACTACTGTATACACAACAATCTGCATATCTATAACCTGTTAGCTGTCTATTATAAGTCATGCAGCTACACACGTTCTGCGATGAGATCCCCCATCTGTGCTGTGCCTACCTGTGTGATACCCTCTGTAGTCTCACCCGGCTGTGGCATGATGTCGATTGTCCTGTAGCCCTCCTTAAGCACCTGCTTTACGGCATCCTCGATTGCCTGTGCTTCCTTGTCCAGATCAAATGAATAGCGAAGCATCATGGCTGCTGAAAGGATTGTTGCGATAGGATTTGCAATGCCCTTTCCTGCGATATCAGGAGCAGATCCGCCACTTGGCTCGTAAAGTCCGAACTTTGTATCGTTAAGGCTTGCTGATGAAAGCATACCGATTGAGCCTGTCACCATACTTGCTTCATCCGATAAAATATCACCAAACATATTCTCCGTCAAAATGACATCAAACTGTTTTGGATCTTTGACAAGCTGCATCGCACAGTTATCAACCAGCATATGCTCGTATGTAACCTCCGGATAATCCTTAGCGACCTCCTCGACAATCTTTCTCCATAATCTGGAAGAATCAAGCACATTTGCCTTGTCTACGGATGTAACCTTCTTCCTGCGCTTCATGGCTATATCAAAGCCCCGCTTTGCGATTCTTCTGATTTCATTCTCATTGTATGTCAGTGTATCTGTGGCCGTAACAACTCCATCCACCTCTTTTTGTCTCTCTGGCTCCGAAGTAAAGACCTCCTGTAAGCTCACGCATAATCATCATATCAAAGCCGTCTCCGATGATATCGCTACGGAGCGGACATGCTGCAGCAAGCTCCTTGTACAGGTATGCCGGTCTAAGATTTGCAAACAGATTGAGCGACTTTCTAAGCTTTAAAAGTCCTGCCTCCGGACGAAGCTCAGGGGCCAGCTTGTACCATGGTGATGTGGCTGTGTTTCCACCGATAGAACCCATCAGCACCGCATCTGAATCAAGCGCAGTCGCAATAGCCTCATCTGTAAGAGGAACACCTGTAGCATCAATTGAGCAGCCCCCCATAAGGATGTCTGTGTAGTTGAAGCTGTGTCCATACTTGTCTGCTATTTTGTCCAATACCTTTTTTGCCTCAGTGACTATCTCCGGTCCGATTCCGTCTCCGGAAATTACACCAACTTTATATTCCATAATTTCTTACCTCTTTTACATAAAAATACATATTCTTATATTAAAGCATTAAAGTAGTTATTTCAATATGCCGGGATATTTTACTTTTTCATGCAATTTATAACTGCAGCTTATAATAACTGCATACTATAATAACAGTTTTTTATTATTATTGCAAGAGATGCGGATAATAAGAAAACCGCCACTTATGTGACGGCTTTACAAATCTGCATTATTTAGCTGAATCCTCTGCTTTTTCAAGGTCAGCGATAGCTGCCTTCTGCATTGGAATACGGCAGTTCTTGTTGTTACCAAACTCAACGATTACAGTATCGTCCTCGATATCGATAACTGTACCGTAAAATCCACTTGTTGTAAGAACTGTGTCTCCTGTTGCAACTTCATTAAGCATAAGCTCCTTTTTTCTTCTGCTCCTTCTTCTGTGGACGGATCATAAGAAAATACATAACTGCGAAAAGTACTACTAACCAGACAATCATTCCAATTGTTCCTGCTGCCTGACCGTTTGCTAAAATTGATGTCATCAATTGTTCCTCCTAAATATTCTATAATTGATGTGTTTTAAGCACTATTACCATAATACACGTTAAACGTGCTAACGGCAAGGATTTTTTATCATTTTCGAGATTTTTTATATTTATCTGCTAGCTCTGCTCTCCCTGTGTCATTCCATAGAGCTTTTCAGCCTTGTATGAGGCAAAACGGCCTGCATCAGTGAATCCCTTATCTCCTCCATCATGTTGTTGTAGAAATACAAATTATGGAGCACGCACAGTCTCATTCCGAGCATCTCCTTTGCCTTTAAAAGATGCCTGATATATGCACGCGAATATGTACGGCAGGCAGGACAGTTACAGCCCTCCTCAATAGGGCGCATATCCTTCTGATACTTCTGGTTGAACAGATTAAGCTTGCCGTGATTCGTGTATACATGTCCGTGACGGCCGTTTCTGCTTGGGTATACACAGTCAAAGAAGTCGATTCCTCTCTCTACACCCTCAAGTATATTGGCAGGAGTTCCTACTCCCATCAGGTATGTAGGTTTATTAACAGGCAGATGAGGCACTGTTTCATCAAGAATATGGTACATCTCCGCATGGCTCTCTCGTACCGCCAGTCCTCCGACAGCATAGCCATCCAGCTCAAGCTCAGAAATGCGCTTTGCATGGTCAATTCTTATATCATCATAAATAGCTCCCTGATTGATACCGAATAAAAGCTGCTCCTTATTGATAGTATCCGGTAAGCTGTTTAAGCGTGCCATCTCCTTTTTGCACCTCTCAAGCCAGCGCGCGGTCCTGTTTACAGAGTTTGTCACATACTGTCTGTCTGCGACGCTAGATGGGCACTCGTCAAATGCCATAGCTATCGTGGAGCCGAGGTTTGACTGTATCTGCATGCTCTCCTCAGGTCCCATAAAAATCTTCGCTCCGTCAACATGAGAGTTGAAGTACACGCCCTCCTCCTTTATTTTGCGAAGACCTGCCAGTGAAAACACCTGGAATCCGCCGGAATCTGTAAGGATTGGTCTGTCCCACACCATGAATTTGTGCAGTCCGCCAAGCTCTTTAATGATTTTGTCTCCGGTTCTTACATGCAGGTGATATGTATTTGACAGCTCAACCTGACACTTTATCTCCTTTAAATCGTCCGTAGAGACAGCGCCCTTTATCGCACCTACTGTTCCTACATTCATAAATACAGGTGTCTGTATATCTCCATGCACAGTATGGAATGTACCTCTCTTGGCACGTCCCTCCTGTTTTAGTAACTCATATTTAGCCATATTTTCGTTTAATTCTCCTGTTTCTTTTACTTATCGCCATTGCCTACGATTTTTCTGATTAATATTCCGTTAGTCAGCAGTGTGGTATCTATGCAATGTCTCTCAAAAAAGTACCTCGCCGTCCTTTGGCACCTCAATATCCTCATCAGAGCAGTTGACTATAACCTCCACATATGTATCCACCCAGCCCATCTTTCTGAACTGGATTACCCTCGGATTATCAGCAAAATCATCAGGGAAATGGAAGTTTCTGCCCTTTAAAAGCGGCTCACTCGCCCTTAAATGAATGAGCTTTGATACCATCTCAATGCGCTCCTTAAACCTGCCTGCCTCAATATCATCCCACGGCATACATCGTCTGCAGTCAGGGTCATAGCTGCCCGGCATGACAATCTCAGTGCCGTAATATATACATGGGCTGCCCGGCATGGCAAAAAGCACTGCAAGCTGTGCAAAGTACTGGTCGAGATTCTTTGTATCAGAGCGAAGGCGCTTTGTATCATGTGAATCAAGCAGATTGAAAAGCACATCATTGGTCTGCTGCATGTAGTTGGTATAACATCTGTTTATAGTATACTCAAAATCCTGATTCGTCTGGCTCTTATCTATCCAGAAATCCTTGATGCTCTCTCCAAGCGGATAGTTCATAACCGCATCGAACTCATCTCCACGCAGCCACGGAAGAGCATTATGCCATATTTCGCCCAAAATGTAAATATCCGGATTGATTTCCTTAAGCCTTGCCCTAAGCTCCTTGCAGAAGCGGTGTGACACCTCATTTGCCACATCAAGGCGCAGTCCGTCTATATGATAATTTTCTACCCAGTTGGCGCAGATATCGATAAAGTATTTTCGCACCGCCGGATTATTTGTATTGAGCTTTGGCATATTGTCAAAAAATCCAAACGTATAAAACTGACCCTTTTTAGCCGCTCCATGCTTAAAGTCAAGAGGCCATTCATTGATCATAAACCAGTCATAATACTCTGAATCCGCTCCCTTTGCTAAAACGTCCTGCCACGGTGCAAAATAATAGCCACAGTGGTTGAACACTCCGTCAAGCATTATTCTCATATCACGCTTATGGGCTTCTAACACAAGCCTCTTAAAGGTATCTTCATCTCCAAAGCGCGGGTCAATCTTTGCATAATCCGTTGTATCATACTTATGATTGCTCGGTGACTCGTTTATCGGTGTCAGGTAGATTCCGTTTATTCCAAGCTCCTTTAAGTAATCAAGCTTTTTAATGATTCCGGCGAGGTCTCCGCCGAAGCACTCCTCATTTTTGACCTTTCCCCTGTTTCTCCACGGAACAACATAATCAGGATCTATCGAGTGGTCTCCATTGCAGAATCTATCTGGAAATATCTGATACCATATAGTGTCATTTACCCACTTCGGTGTGACCGGAATATCACACGGATTCATCCACGGGAATACAAAGCACTGGCGGCTTCTGCCCTCAAGTGCCATCTGCTCTGCACTCACGAAGCCATCCTCAAAGTAGAACCATCTCTCATCCTCTGTGATGAGCTCAAAATAATATTTAAGTCTCTTGAATGGTGGCTTTACCGTGGTTGTCCACCATATCTGGTGCTTTAATTTCTTTTTAAATATTATCGGCTGCTTATCGCCATTCCAGGTCTCACCACCGCCTAAGATACCGGCTGCGAAGCGGGTCACCGAGTATGATATTTACTTCCTTCACATCATAACCGGTCTTTATATTTATGATTAATTCATCCTCATTTAAAGGATAGCAGTAGTTGTCATATGCCTGGTGAAATACCCCGTTAAATTCCATGTTTTCTCCCTCTTTTGCGGTCTTATTGTAGTTGTTTATCATCGTGGCGCTAAGGACGGCACGTAAGTCGCGGCTACCGTGAGCGTCCACGCGCTGCCCTGTTCGCTACGCTGCGCTGTTAAGATTCTGTACGAATTATGCTTATAGGCTTTCTTTTGCTGACGAAACCGTCGCTACTCGCCCTCCGTGGCTCGATAGCTCCTTGCCCCGGCGTCCCTGCCGGTGCATTTCTGTGTATCGAAGCATAATTCTACAGACTCTAAACAGCTTCGCTATTCGCTCCCAGGACAGCACGTGTACGCTCGCGGTGGCCGCGGCTTACGTGCCTTACGTTGTGGCAAAATTGCTACAAATGATGCTGCTTAATTATGCTTCGCTTAAATTATGCTTCGCCTAATTTGCGCTTTGCATATACAGGCATGCAAGCATGCATCGATGATACATTTTGACCCTTTAATCACATAATTACATACAAACATAGTTCGAAAGTTATCTAAATAAAATAATATCATAGTTTTCTTGACTATTCAACTTGGTATTACTTATAATATACCTATTATTGTAACTATAGGAGCTTCCGTGAGAACAAGAAAGACCGTTGCTATTACCGTTCATCCTACCTATAGTGTGTCCAGCAACGATTACAGCCCATTTAAAATTTCTTTTCGAGGCATGGGATGCAATCCCTCAATAATTAACACTATGGCGCATCAGCTTTTTATTCTCTATGGTTCTAAATAGTTATGTACTATATAAAAAAGGAGACCATCATGGCAGGTTCATCATACGGAAATATTTTTAAGGTAACAACATGGGGAGAATCACACGGAAAGGGCTTAGGTGTCGTTGTGGACGGCGTTCCTGCGGGGCTTGAGCTGTGTGAGGAGGATATTCAGATATTCTTAAACAGAAGAAAGCCAGGACAGTCTAAGTTCACTACTCCACGCAAGGAGGATGATGCGGTTGAAATTCTCTCCGGTGTGTTTGAGGGAAAGACTACAGGTACACCTGTTTCTATGATTGTGTGGAATAAAAATCAGAAATCAAAGGATTACAGTGAGATTGCTTCGTACTATCGTCCGGGGCATGCTGACTTTTGCTTTGATGAGAAATACGGCTTCAGAGACTACAGAGGCGGAGGTCGTTCTTCGGGACGCGAGACAATAGGCCGTGTTGCAGCAGGTGCTATCGCTGTAAAGATGCTCTCGGGCCTTGGCATAAAATTTCTTACATACACCAGATCAATAGGTCCTGTTACAATTAATGAGGTTAATTTTGATGCCCATGAGATTTACAACAATTCACTTTATATGCCTGATGCCGATGCAGCGCTAAAAGCTTCTGAATATCTGGAGGAATGTCTTAAATCACTCAATTCCTCAGGCGGTGTGTGTGAATGTGTCATCACAGGTCTTCCTGTCGGGCTCGGTGATCCTGTATTCGAGAAAATTGATGCCAATCTGGCAAAAGCTATTATGTCTATCGGAGCTGTAAAGGGCTTCGAAATCGGCGATGGCTTTGATGCAGCAAAGGCAACCGGACTTACAAACAATGATGCCTTTATTATGAGGGATGGCGCTGTTTCAAAAGAGACAAATCACTCCGGTGGTACTCTCGGCGGCATGACAGACGGCTCACCGCTTATTTTCAGAGCTGCCATAAAGCCTACTCCTTCAATCGCAGCTACACAGCACACTGTAAATAAATCCGGTGAAGATATAGAGATTTCCATCAAGGGACGTCATGACCCGATTATCGTGCCACGTGCTGTTGTTGTTGTTGAAGCTATGGCTGCAATTACTATTGCGGATGCACTGCTTATGAATATGGGGGCACGCATGGACCGCATCACAGATTTTTATAAAAAATTATAACTTTGTCCTATATTAAAAAGCATCTATCCGGTTTTTACGGACAGATGCTTTTTATCTATTTCATTGGAACAATCTGTAATGTTTTTCCTAGTGAATTCAAAATATATTTTAGAATATATTTCCAAGAAGCAGCGGATTTAACAACATATACTGCGCATTCGTCACCCCAAAAGCCACAAGCGCCAGTGGCAGCACAATAAAAAGGATGCATGATATAATCACAGACATGCCGCTTCTTAAGTATTTAAACATTGCAAAAACAAACAGGCTGACCAGTAATCCCCCTATAAAGCGCATCAGCATTATGATAAGTATATACTGCCCTACCGATATATTCTGCGAAACACGCCACAGATGCTCCATACTTGCCGCCGGAGCATTAAGCCCCTGCGTGCCATATGCCGAAAGCACATTGCACAGCCGCACAATATATACAAGTGCAAATGCTGTGACAGTGCCCCAAAAGCCAAGTATGCATTTGATTCCCATATGCTGCTTCCTGCCACGGCGGGTAGTCCTTAAAAGCCGGATTTCATGGTTTGCATAATCCGCTCCGCATATACCGCAGGCTATTGCTATTAGGAGAATAACATACACAAAGGCCTGTGCTGTATCACGGTTTTTGAAGTCTGTTCTGTCGGTAAGGATATCATAGCCCTTTTCAAAAAACAGCCAGCCCTTTTTTAACGTCTTAAGATAATCCACATGTGCTGTAAGCTTGTTGAATGCCTCCTGTCTGCTCAGTTCATCCTTGTACTTTATATTGATATAGCTTTCACTCTTCCCCTGCTCCATATCGTAAGCAATGTTATCTGACAGTCTGTCGTATTTTACTCTTTCTTCATCCAGAAGCTCATTGGTTTTGGCAGTTAAAGGTCCATAATATTTGTCCATATATTCCTTGTAATACACCTCATCAACCGAGTCATATGAAAGCTTCTCTGCCGGATTCCACCATACCACAAAAAGAGCTGCTGCAATCAAAATAAGTAACACTTTTCCCGGAACAAGTGCCTTATAGCATTCGTGCAAAAATAAAGATGTATGGCAGCCTGTATTTTTACCGCAGGCAAAGCCGGGCAGTAAAAGCAGCTTCTTTTCATGCACCGAATTGAGATAATTTGTAACCGCAAAAATACATACAGCTATACACACAAGCCAGAACAAGCCATACAATACCCCGGTATTAATCGGATATCCAAACAGATTGATATTGACATAATCAGAAAAAAGTCTGCCTGTCCTGACTCCATACATGATATTTATGTACTTAAGGAAGGCCAGGAAGCTGGTTCCTGATATCGTTGTGTAGCAGATAGCCTCAATAACCACTGTCACTGCAGAAGCAACGAACACAAATATAATATTGTCAAGCGCTGCGCATAGCAGCATAAAAAACATGCCAAGCAATATAAAGCTTATTATTTTCACAGGAAAATAGCATGCCAGAAATTGTCCTATACTAAGCTTAAACGGACTGCCATAGTACAGATAAACACTTTGAAGCGGACTTTTCAGATTTATCGGATTGTAAAAGCACATACTTATGACTGCATTGATGCCATACAACAGCAAGGTGATAAGCACGACCGCCATAATCATCACAAATGACTTTGACGCCATAAGCTGCCTTCTGCCCCTTGCAGTTGTTCTAAGCAATGCAAGCTGGTTCTCGCTTTTTTCATAAAACACAATATTGAGTGCAATGATAAAAAGCATAATCACAGCCACATAGTCGGTAAGCTCATTGTCTGTAATATTCAAAAGTCCCGATGCATCAATAACCTCAGGCACTGTACCTTCAAGCTTACTGTAGACTCTGCTCGTTTTAGCAGCATTTTTCTCTGCGAAGCCTCCATTGCCGGAAAACTTATTCATAATCGAAATTTCATCAGCCTTTTCATTGACAGAGTCCAGATACTCATCATAAGACAGACACGCCCCGACTTCCTTGTATACTCTATCGCACAGACTAATACTGCCATAAGTTTCTGCCGTCATCTGCCTCTGTTCAATTTCCGGCAAAACATCCTCACGACTGTAATTGCTTATTTCGCCATACAGCGCGCTGTAGTCCTTACCTGTATACCCATCATCATTTACAGTATTCATGGTATACAGTCCAAGAACAGGATTCAGAACAAGCAAAAACAAAAGAATAAGCACTGTTCTTTTAGTCAATAGTTTACATATTTCGTTTTTTACTATATCCATTTTCAGTCCCCATTAAGATACAAATACAAGTCCTCAAGATTTGGCCGCACAGCCTCCTTCTGCCATCTGCCATCATACGAATCGGCAATAATGCGGGCTATGACACCGTCTGCATCCCTTGAAATATTGCTCACCTTATATCCGGTGTTCACCTCATCTATCTCATTATCCGATAAAAAAAATATTCCATACCTTTCCATCCAGCTCCTGAAGCAGCTTTGACGGAGAACCACTCCTTATTATTTTACCGTTGCTTAACATAACTATCTCTTTGGCGATAAACTCAACATCCGTAACCACATGAGTCGCAATAATAACAATCTTGTCCTTTGCAACCTCTGATATCAGATTGCGGATTCTGATTCTCTCCTTTGGGTCAAGCCCTGCCGTTGGCTCATCCAGTATAAGTATGCCGGGATTGCCTATGAGTGCCTGTGCTATCAGTGCTCTCTGCTTCATTCCGCCCGAAAAAGCTCCAAGCTTCTTTCCAAGGACATCATCAAGCTTTACCATGCGCACATAGAGATCTATATCTTCCCCGGCTTCACTCTTTTTTAATCCTTTCAGGGATGCCATAAAGTAAAGAAAACGCCTAAGACTAAGCTCCGGATAAATATTCTGCTGCTGTGGCATATATCCGAGAAGCTTCCTGTATTCACTTCCAAGCTCGTCTATGCCCCTTCCGTCAAGCAGCACACGGCCTTTTGATGGAGTCAGATTGTCAGAAATGAGATTCATCATAGTTGATTTACCGGCTCCATTAGGTCCCAAAAGCCCATATATGCCGGGTGTAAATGAAAAAGACACATCATCCAGCGCAGTTTTATCCTTATAAACTTTTGTAAGCCCCTCCAATTCAAGTGTCATTGCTTATATTCCTCCCACTGACTTCTCACGCTTTCAAGATAGCTGTCCATTCCATCTGCTGTAAGCTTTTGTACGGCACCGTCTAAAGTATCATCTACAGTGGCACCATGCAGTCCTGTCATGAAATCATCTAAATCTGTTGAAATACTGCCCATATTCTTAGTATCCGGTTCGAAGCCGATAAACGGAGACAATGTGGCATTGTCATAAAAGTCAAAAAACTCCTTCTTACGATTGTCCACATATTTCTCGTTCTTTGTCGGATAAACATTCACGAAAAGATTAAGACTAAGCTTCGTCAGATAGTCATCATCCAGACTGCCTCCATCACAAGCTTCTGCAATGCCATCTTTAAGCTTATAATCCTTATCTTTTTCACCGTACAAAAGGATATTGCCGTACTTTTCATCTCCATATAACAGACTAAGGAAATCCATCGCAGCAGAAGTATCCTTTGCTTTCTTTGCTACACCGATGGAGCCGTTTATCCTTGATGAAAGGTAAGTCTTTACTTCCTTTACCGTGATATTGTCCTTTTTAAAATTTTCATCCACACTACCATTGCATAAAGCAACTGCAAAATTGCCTTCCTTGACATTTTTTAATACATGAGCATCATTCAGCCCCGGATTGTTGAGATATGTTATCTCATTTGTCAAATCATCAGACATATAGCCGTCCTTCTTCATCCGGTCAAGCACCCTCAGATATCCGGTAAATTTCTGTGACTCTAAAGGATTTCCAACAGACATAGTATCATAGTCGAAGCAGAGCCCGTTTCTTATCTCACAGCCAAGCATATCATCAAATGTATATCCGCTTATGAGATACTCAAACCTCGGAGTATCACTTTTATCCCATTTAACACCCTGAAGTATCTGATATATTCCGTCTATGCTGCCATCCCATGCACTTATCGCATCGTCAGAAACGTAATCCCTGTTGAAGGCTGCATAAACTCCCTCATCACTTGCAAGTGCTGACGGAATCGAATAAATATGCTTATCGCATTTAACCATCTCCCAAAGATTCTTTGGAAAAGCCTCATAGAGTGTTTTTCCTTTATCGCCCGATAAGATATCATCAAGATTCAGAACCAGATCAGAGCGTACCAGATCATACACCGGATTATTTCCGGCAGCATCACCAAAACCCAGGAATGCTATATCTGTTTTTCCGTTTTCCAAGGCTCCCTCAACAGCCTGTCCATAATTGTCATAGGACAAGGTTTTGATTTCAAGCTCATAATCATGTCCGTCCGCAGCAAGTGCATCATTGAACTTCTTTAGATTATTCTTATCAATCTTACAGATATCAGGCACAGCAAACGTTATAACCTGCGCATCTGAATTTCCTGTACTCTCTGATTCTTCTTTGTCAGCTTTATCCGATTTTTTTGTTTTATCAGCCGACTCTGTCCGGCCTTCGCTGACTGCTCCGGTTTTATCCGTTTTTCTGTTAAGACAGACTGCCGCCACTGCTATAACAACAATGACTGCTACTGCAACCGCTATCAAAATGCCCTTTTTCTTATTATTCTTCATCATCAAAACACCTCAATTCCTTTGGTTCAAATACTCCCTTGTTCAATTCATCAAGACTTATTACCCCAAGGCAGAACTTTCCGTTATCATTTGTATATGTGACATATACCGACTGGCCGCATATGCTTGCAATGCCAAATGCCTTTTCAGTAGACAGCTTCATCAGTTCTTCACTCTTATCATCCTTCAAGCGATAATATGTCACTTCATCACTTTTTTCTTCAGAAAGGGCATAATATAAAAAGTCTCCGCTCTTTTTTAATGGTCCATATTGTGTTTTTCCATCCGCATCTATCGGAAGCTGTCTTGTCTGTCTGCTTTCGGTGTCAAACACAAAATATCCATCCTTTGACGAATAATAACCATCGCCATCTAACAGCCTAAGATCGTTAATATGGTCTATTTCCGTCAGACATGTTGTCTTTTCATCTGCTATATCATATTGATATATTCCATTAAGCATATTATCATAAGCAAAAGACTCCGCATCATCTGACGCTCCCTCCTCTATCATCAGCTCTGTAACATCATCTCCAAACCGCACAGTCGAATAGTACACTACTTCGTCTTTATAATATATGTCCGTAATATTTGCCTGTTCGCTTGTTATCTTATCACTCATATACACCTTGTAATTATCGAGATCTATAACAAAAATACCGGCTTCAGGCTTATCATCATTTATAATCTGTCCTTCATCATTAAGCTCTATTCTGTTACTGTAAGCTCCTATAACATAATTATCCCTGTACAAAACAGCCGTAACATTCTGAACATTCTCTAATTTGGCTGCTTTTTTACGATTCTCACCGTTTGAGTCCATAACATACAGATATTGAACTGTCATATCTTCATCCGACATATTTCCTACATAATAAAGATGGTCATTGTAAAGCACCGTTCCGGCTCCTTCTAAACCATAAAAAGCTGCAGGACATGAGGGCTTCTCATTGGAGCCTGAGAATCCTTCATGTGTGCAGTTGGGCTTATCGCAATAGACCATGTCCTTGCCTGATGCCGTATCGATGAGATGCAGTATTCCGGAATCATCAAGATACAGTACATTGTCTTCTGAATAATTACATCGTACATCTCCAGAGCGATATGTGTACATTGTATTGGATGTATGCGGTTTCTATTCTTTATTATAAAAACCGCAGTCACAATACAGATGATAAGTATGAAGATGATTGATGCGATTAATATGCGTTTTTTCTTCATGTTAAACTCCCCATCCTTTTTTTAATGATTTTACTTAATTGTACTGTATTATACTGTTAAAATCAATATACCGCCGTTGAATTTGCAGTCCATGTCTGACCATATGCAGAAACTTTATGTGAACTTCTTATTCTAACACTATGGCAATTATATGGTGCTGAAAATTCAAGTTTAACTGACGTATAATAGCCTTTGCTTTTTAGTACTACTACCTGTCGCAAGCGTATATGTATTAACATAACTATAGGTTGAATCTACCGAAATAGAGCCTGTCCTTTTTTCATATGTTGTTGACGCACTTGCTTCTGTACGGGTTATATGAGATGAGCCAGTAGTAGCGTATCCATTAATGGCACCTTTAGCTGCAAATACTGATATACTCATACCTAGAGTCATTACTAATGTTAAAGTGAGTACTGAAACCAATTTCTTAAAATTCGCTTTTGTGATTTTGTTCATATTTTTCTCCTTCTTCTTTGATATAATTATTTATATGTTTCTATTATTTGTTACCTGAAATCTTCCTTTTTCAGGTCTTTTAGGTTGATATAAAATACAAGCGCAAAATGGATGGGTTTCATTATCTCTTTTTATCTCGAAAATAACTACTTTTTTGACAAGTTCTAATGTTAGTCTTTTCAAACTATTCATTTTCAAATTTCACCTCCTGTTTAATAATTTTTGCCAACCCCAAAAGTAATGCGCATAATATAATAGAAGCAGACATATAACAAACACATAACCTACATACATCAAGCACAATAAGCAATACTATTATAATACTTTCTATTGCTAAAATACATCTAGCAGCCTTCTTTGACTCGTTAACTTCAACATAATCCAATGCCAAATTAGGATGATTTACTACCCCTATAAAACTTATTACTAATATAGAGCATATAACAGCAAATAAATAATCATCATGTAACGAGCTGATATTAAACACATATGAATAACAACTATACTAATAATTATTGTTTCTATATAACAATGCAAAAATGAACTTGCATGATATCCACCAGTCCTTTTCCTTAATAATAGAAAAAAGAATAAAAATAACATCATTTGAACAGTCTGTTTAAAAATCCCACCAACAAATAGTACTGATATAATAGTAATCCATTTTTCTATAATCATAGCTATACTATATGTGAAATATTCTTTCATCTCTATATTCAATAAATTTTCTTTTTTCCATTTGTTCCACTATAGCATTAACTATATTTTTCACCATGTCTTTTTCTCCCCTTTTGTATAATTTTATCAAACATAATAGATAAAATCAATAATCCGTGCACAAAACGAACATTTTTTGCAGAAAATGGACATAAACTATGGTCACATATTATAATGGGATAATAATAGAAAAACTAAATTCATTGTTCTCATTTTTAATAACATATGCGCCATTGTATTTTTCTACAATTTGAATAATATTTTTTATACCAATGCCATGCATTTCTGGTTCATCTTTTTTACTTGTTTTTATTTCATTATCACTGTAAATAATTGGATGACTGCATGTATTTTTCACCGAAAGAACTATAAGATTTTCCTCTATCACAAACTTTAGTTTTATAGTTTTCTTTTCCTCACATTTTTCACATGCTTCAATGGCATTATTTAGCAGATTTGCTAAAATCACTACCAGATCCTCATCCTCTATTACAATTTTTGATAAATCATTTACCTTAAACACAAAAACAATATTCTTACTGATAGCCTCCTGATACTTTGTATTAAGAATCGCATTTATTATCACATGATTTGTATTGATTACATTCTTTTCTCCAATAAAAGTATCGCTGATATTTCTTACATATTTACTTGCCTTGTCATATTCATGAGCTTTCAATAAAGATTCTATACACAATATATGATTTTTAAATTCATGTGACTTTTTTTCTGAATTTCATAATTTTCCGAAATAGAACGGTACATATCAATTTGGTTTTTAAACTGTAGTCCCAATATTTCCTTTTCATGCAATTTAGCTTCACTGGTTACAATATCGTTAATCAGGAAATATACAAATATATTCATCACAGCCAATCCCAAAGAGATAAAATATAAAACGTTCGCCTGCACTTCATTTTTTGTATATTGAAACGTCATAATCATTGCTATAATTGTAATTATTGTAAATACAGGAAAAAACAAAAATCTTCCCCATATTTTGTCAGGTAAAGTCTCTGTTGATTTTTTTTCCAAAGTGTTTTTTTAGCAGTAAGATACATAAAAATACGGTAATCTTGCTAAAAATAACAACCAAGCTTCCCTCTAACGCATATCCTTTTTGTACCTCACCCGCTTTTGAAATAATTGTGTTATTACTAATATAAGCTATATAATCAACTATGATTGATAATCCTTGATATAATAATGCAAAAATGACTGATTTTTTATACTAATTTCAAAATAAAAACTCATAATTATAACTGCAGCCAGTACAACCAACGTCATTTTCAATATAAGCATATCAGACAAAAATAATCCGCATAAATAATAGCAGCAAATCAATGATAGCATCAGCAAAACTTTTTGACTTTTTCTTAATCTCGAATTTTCTTTGCAAAAAACATCGTAAAATAAATTACAACATATCGCTTCAAATATAATAATTACTAAACTGAAAAAATATGTAAACATATATCACAATTCTCCCTTATATGAAATGAATGCATCCTTCACATTCTTATATCTTGCCTTAGGTATGAGCAATTCCTGATTATTACATAACAGTACTTTATAGCATTTAACACTCCTAATATATTTCAAATTAGTCAAATAGCTTTGATGGATTCTAATAAAATGGAAATCTTTTAGTTCATTTTCCAGCTCATTTAATGTGCCATATAAATTATAGATTTTGATTTTATCCTCCATGATATAGAATTGCAGTTTATGTAATTTGCTTTCAATATATAGTATATTGTCTATATTAATCTCCTTTTCTCCTTCATTGAACTTGAATTTTTTTCTTTTTTACTACAAAATTCATCTTATGAAGAATGGCATCCATGCATTCGCTTATGGAAGCCTCCAAATTAGTATTATTTTTCAACAGGTATCTTATGGCATCGACCTTGTAGCCCTCCAACGAATAATTTATATAAGCTGTCACAAATACAATATATATTTCAGAACTATATTCTCTGATTTTTTGTGCCGTAACAATTCCATCAACATCATCCATATTAATATCCAAAAAAATGATGTTGTATTGTTTAATTTCAATTCCTAAATCAATTATTTCCTTACCTGATGAAAATGTATCTATTTCATAAGAAATCTCTTTTTCATTTAAATAGGCTGCAACATATTTATTTATATTATCTCTAAATACTTTTTCATCATCACATATAGCTATTTTTAACATTTTTTCTCCATTAATATCTGTTGTATTTCAGTTATTATTTCAACAAATTTTCAAATAATCCGTATTTTTTAACGAAAAAAATCCGCAATACTATAATTTAGTATAGCGGATTCATTCCTAAAAAACAATTATTTTAATCTAAAGCGATAGCCTCATTTTCCTGACGTCTTAAAATATCAAACTCATCAGGTGTCTCTGACAGCTTTACATAGAATACCTGCTGTGGATGTGGGCATGATTCCATCTCATTGCCGTCCTCATCAACGAGTGCAAGCACTGTTGCAAGCACATTGTCTCCGTTTGGCTTCATGATTTCAATCTGCTCGCCAACTGAGAACTTGTTTCTCTGCTCCATACGGTAGAAACCTTTTTCATTTGGAGCACCTACGATACCAAGGTATGTGTAGCCCTTCTCGTAAGTATTGTTATCGTATATCTGAGTCTCCTCCGAAGGCTTTCCGTAGAAAAAGCCAGTGGTAAACTGTCTGTAGGTACAGCTCTTTATCTGCTCTAAGTACCATGGCATATTTGCCTCGTATTTTTCAGGTGACTCAAGATAATCATCTATCGCCTTGCGGTAGGTTCTTGCTACTGTTGCCACATAGAGCGCGGTCTTCATACGTCCCTCTATCTTGTAGCTGTCTATTCCTGCATCAATCAGATCCGGGATATGCTCTATCATGCACAGATCCTTTGAGTTGAAGATATATGTGCCACGCTCATTCTCGTATACCGGCAGATACTCACCCGGGCGCTTTTCCTCCACAACAGAGTATTTCCAGCGGCACGGATGTGTACATGCGCCCTTATTCGCATCACGTCCTGTGAAATAGTTGGAAAGCAGGCATCGACCGGAATATGAGATACACATTGCTCCGTGCACGAAGGTCTCTATCTCCATCCTGTCATCTATGTGCCCTCTTATCTCCTTTATCTCCTTAAGCGAAAGCTCTCTGGCTGTCACCACGCGGCTGGCTCCGAGATTCCACCAGAACTGATATGTGCCGTAGTTCGTGTTGTTGGCCTGTGTGCTGACATGTCTTTCTATCTCAGGGCAGACCTCCTTTGCAATCATGAAAACTGCCGGATCTGCAATGATCAGTGCATCAGGTCTGTCCGGCTTCATATTGTGAAGCTCTGTAAAGTATTCACACACTCCGTCAAGGTCATAGTTGTGAGCCAAAATATTGGCAGTAACATACACTCTCACACCGTGAGCATGTGCAAAGGCAACACCCTCTGCCATCTCCTCCATTGAGAAATTCTTAGCCTTTGCTCTTAATCCAAATGCTTCTCCACCGATGTAAACTGCATCAGCTCCATATATAACTGCTATCTTAAGTACCTCCAGGCTGCTCGCCGGACAAAGTAATTCTATTTTTCTCATTTTTTCTCCCATACAGTTTTGTATTCATCAAATCTTTGTTGACACCGTAATTCCATCGCCTATAGGCATCACTGCCGTCACCAGCTCATCGGGTGTGTAAGCTCGTAGAGATACTCCCTCATGCGCTTGTAGATGGTACGGTTTCTGCGCTCAACGATATAGTGCGATTCTATGATATCGCCATCCTGCAGCACATTGTCGGACACCAGCACTCCGCCTGTCTTTAAAAGGCGAAGCACCTGCGGCATAAAGTTGATATACTGCCCCTTTGCCGCGTCCATAAATATCATGTCAAACTGTCCTTCAAGCTGTGGAAGTATTTCTGTTGCATCGCCCTCTAAGAGTGTAATCTGCTCCTGCTTCCCGGCTCTTTCAAAGTTGGCCTTTGCGATAGGTATTCTTTTTTCGTAATTTTCAATCGTCACTATCTGACAACCCTTCGGTGCATACTCTGCCATCAAAACGGCAGAAAAACCAACCGCTATTCCCACCTCGAGAATACGCATTGGTTTTTGCATTGCAAGAAGCAGCTTTAAAAAGCTCTGCATCTCTTTTCTGATAATCGGAACGAAGTCTCTTAAGGCTTCCTTCTCTATCTCATCTAATACAGGCGTGTTGCCTCTGTCCAAGGAATTGATATGTGACAAGTCTCTCATCAACTATCATTCTTGTATTTCCTAATCTGATTATTGACACAAATGCGCTTAACGGATAATTACTGTGTATCCGAAGGCTCCACAGTCTGTGTCTGTTCTTCATCGCTCTTGTCGGAGGACATGATTACCATCATATCCTTTGCCGTCATTGAAGTGTTGAGTGTGTATATCCCTGGCTTTATATGTCCTGAGTAAGCAGACAGCTTAAGCTGGAGATAAAATAAATTGTGATCCCTTACAAGGCCCTTGTCCTCTAAAAGCTGTCCAAGCTCCTCTGCGGAGATGCCCTTTTCCACCTGAACGAGTACATCCTGACCATCGCCATTTGTCATGGCAGGCTCAGTAAAAACTCTGTAGCCAAAATCATAGCAGATGCTGCAGATTTTTATGCCCGCAAACAGCACTAAAAAAGAGCAATCATTATTGAAAAAGCAACCCTTATAAAACCAAATAAAGCCTTGTTAAAATCCATAAGCTGTTCCTACACTTCCATAATTATAGGTATAATCATCGGTCTTCTCTTTGTTTCCTTCCAAACAAAGTCTCCCAATGCATCCTTTACCTCTGTCTTTATCTTGCCCCAGTCTGTCACATTGTTGTCTGTCAGACGCTCCATTGTGTCATCCAGCACGCATTTCGCCTCATCCATCAGGCTCTCAGAATTGCGCACATATACAAATCCTCTCGATACTATATCAGGACCTGCAAGCAGCTGTCCTGAGCCGGCCTCAAGTGTCATCACAACGATGATGATTCCGTCCTCAGCCAGACGCTGTCTGTCACGGAGCACGATATTTCCTACATCTCCTACACCGAGTCCATCGACCATGACATTGCCCACATGCACTCTGCCTGTCACCTTGGCACCGTCCTCATTGATTTCAAGCACATCTCCTGATGAAAGGATCTTGATGTGGTCTGTATCATATCCGAGCTGCTCGGCTATTTTTGCCTGTGCCACAAGATGCTTGTACTCTCCATGAACAGGGATTGCGTACTTTGGATTGACAAGAGAATAAATAAGCTTTATATCCTCCTGACACGCATGGCCGGAAACATGGACATCCTGGAATATAACGTCTGCACCCTTCATCATGAGCTCATTGATGATACCTGTAACCGACTTCTCATTTCCCGGTATAGGGTTTGAGCTGAATACGATGGTATCGTTTGGCTTTATGGATACCTTTCTGTGGGTACCGTTTGCCATACGTGAAAGAGCTGCCATTGACTCTCCCTGGCTTCCTGTCGTGATTATGACAGTCTGCTCATCAGGATAGCTTCTAAGCTGTTCTACATCTATAAGAATATTGTCAGGCAGCGACAGATAGCCAAGCTCTGAGGCTATCGAAATGATATTTACCATGCTTCGTCCCTCGATGGCTACCTTTCTGCCATACTTCTCCGCACAGTTGATAATCTGCTGCACACGATCTACATTTGATGCAAATGTAGCAATGATAATTCTGTTTTTCCTGTGATCCTCAAAGATGCCGTCCAATACCTTTCCGACAGACTTCTCAGACTGTGTGAAGCCCGGTCTTTCTGCATTGGTACTGTCGCACATAAGCGCGAGCACGCCCTTCTTTCCAATCTCACCAAACCTTGCAAGGTCGATTGCATCTCCAAATACAGGTGTATAATCTACCTTGAAATCGCCTGTATGCACAACTATACCTGCCGGTGAATATATAGCAAGCGCTGCTGCATCCTGGATACTGTGGTTAGTCTTTATAAACTCAACCCTGAAGCAGCCAAGGTTGATATGCTGTCCGTATTTTACGACTTTTCTCTTGACAGTCTTGAGCATGCCATGCTCTTCAAGCTTTCTGTCAATAATTCCGATTGTAAGCTTTGTAGCGTATATCGGTACATTTATCTCCTTAAGCACATAAGGAATAGCACCGATATGATCCTCATGTCCATGAGTGATAAAGAAGCCCTTGACCTTATCGATGTTCTCCTTAAGATATGTGATATCAGGGATAACCAAATCTATTCCCAGCATATCGTCCTCAGGGAATGATAATCCGCAATCTACTACAATAATACTGTCCTCATACTCAAAGGCAGTAATATTCATTCCAATCTGCTCTAATCCTCCAAGTGGAATGATCTTAAGCTTACCTGTATTCTGTTTTTCTGTTTTCTTCAAAATATTACCTCCAAATTTATTTCACGTACAACTGCAATCCTAATATTCAAGTGCAGTGTCATCATCCGTAAGCTCAGAAAATACCTTAGCAATAGCCGAAAACTCAACATCGTCTTCAACCATCTGATAAAGCACCTCTTCATCCTTTGTGCTTACTTCTTTTTAAAATATATGCTTCACAGTCTCCGCTTTCTTCTCCTTCGGAAACTAAAAGATATCGTGTTCCATTAAGTGTTGTCTCTTCTTCAACCGCAAACTCGACAACATCATTGGTCTGCGGATCAGTAAATTTAATTTTCTGCATAAAAACTAAGACCGACTATTTGACAGATAATCCAAATATCCCTGCAAAATAAAAATCGCTGCTATCTCATCAACAAACTCCTTGCGATTCTCCCTGCGTATGCCGGTTTCCATCATAGAACGGTCGGCTGCGACTGTAGTAAGACGCTCATCCCAGTATATGACCTCAAGACCTGTGCGCCTTGCAAGCATATCACCGAACTCCTTCGTCTTCTCGCAGCGTTCTCCTTCCGTATTATTCATGTTTTTAGGATAGCCGAGCACAATCCTGTCCACCTTGTACTCTGCAATAATCTCCTCAATACGTGCCAAAGTCTGTCTGAGCTTGGATGGCGACTTCCTGCGCACTATCTCAACACCCTGTGCTGTGATTAAGAGCTCGTCGCTCACCGCTACTCCGACTGTCTTTGAACCAAAATCAAGACCTAATATCCTCATATTAATCCCATGCGCTGTTCTCAATGTATGTCTTGAGAACCTCCTCCACAAGCTCGTCTCTCTCAACCTTCATGATGAGACTTCTCGCGTTATTGTGGCTTGTGATATATGTTGGATCTCCGGACATAATATATCCAACGATCTGATTGACCGGATTGTAGCCCTTTTCCTTTAATGCCTTGTACACAATCTCAAGTACATCGCTTACCTGAAGCTCAGGCTCCTTTTGAACTGTAAAAAATTGTGTGTTGTTAATATTTTTTTCCATACGTTTCGCCCTTCTTGTAATATTATTTTATTATAAATGTAATAAAATTACAACCTTTTATTATTCGAAGAGTAATATTTCGTCTGTAAGCATACCCGATATACGGCCTGAAACTATCTGATTTTCAAGGTTTTCGGCAGTTTCCTTAGCGACCTTGACATATTCCTTAGTATATCCGACAAAGTATTCTTTATCACCGATTACGGCCTTTTCCTCAAAAAGCACCTCCTCATTCTTTCCGATATAGAATTTCCTGAACTCCTTAGACATGTCATGACCGAGTGCTATGAGCTTTTCGCTTCGTGCCGCCTTAACTTGCTCATCTATCTGGTCAGGCATCACTGCGGCGCGGGTGCCTTTTCGCTTTGAGTACTTAAAGATATGCATCTCATAAAAATGTATATGCTCAAGATATGCCTTAGTCTGTTCAAACTCCTCCTCTGTCTCACCGGGAAATCCCACAATCACATCGGTTGTGATGGCCGGATGAACAAAATATTTACGCAAAAGCTCACAGCCTCTCTCGTACTCTTTAGTGGTATATTTTCTGTTCATCCTCTTAAGTGTTGCATCGCAGCCGCTCTGAAGCGACAGATGAAAATGAGGACAGATTTTATCAAGCTTTGAAAGCTCGCTTGCAAAGTGCTCTGTCACAATCTTAGGCTCAAGTGACCCAAGCCTGATGCGCTCTATGCCCTTTACTGCATTCACTGCCTGTATCAGCTCAAGAAGGCCTGTAGCTTCCTCAAAATCCACACCGTATGAGCTTAGATGGATACCTGTCAGCACAACCTCCTTGAAGCCGTTTGCCGCGAGCCTCAACCTCCGCTATTACATTTTCAAACCTACGGCTTCTGACACGTCCTCTGGCATACGGAATGATACAATAGGTGCAGAACTGATTACAGCCGTCCTGCACCTTGATGAAGGCTCTCGTGTGCTCCTTTGTCTGGTCTATAAAGAGCTCCTCAAAATCATGCTTTCCGTCATTTATATCGTCCACGGTATCGTTTACACTGTCCAAAGAGTATTCCTCAAGCAGCCTTACAAGGTCATGCTTTCTGTCATTTCCGATGACTATGTCCACCGATAAGTCGTTTAATACCTCTTTTTCACTTGTCTGCACATAGCAGCCGGCTGCCACAACTATTGAGTCCGGATTATTTTTCTTTGCCTTGTGAAGCATCTGTCTGGATTTTCTGTCAGCCATGTTGGTGACTGAGCATGTATTTATGACATACACATCAGCTTTTTGTGTGAATGGAACTATCTCATAGCCCGCCTCCTCAAGCAGATGCTGCATGGCCTCTGTCTCATATGCATTTACTTTACATCCTAAATTATGTAAGGCTGCTTTTTTTCATTTTATTTTTTACTCCTATTTAATTGACTTTTCCTTAAAAAACTATTACTATCTATATGACAGTAGTTATTTAAGGAGGTTTTCAATATGAAAACAGTACAGATTTCATTAAATTCCATTGGGAAAGTAAAATCATTCGTTAACGCTATTACTCAGTTTGATTTCGATTTTGATTTAATATCTGGCAGATATGTCATTGATGCTAAATCAATTATGGGTATCTTCAGCTTAGACCTTTCTAAGCCAATAGAGCTCGCTATACATACAGAAACCGGACTTGACGAGATTATGGAAGTATTAAAGCCATATATCATCGACGAAGCCAAGTAATACAGACACAATGATTTGATTAATTAGGACCTGAAGCTCAGGTCCTTTTTTATTTTGCTCTAAGGTGGCACTGATTACTCAGCATCCACCATAATCACTTCTGTAGTATCTATAGCTGTCTTCATAAGCTCATCTATCACATCGTTAAGTCTTTCCTCAGACTTCTTAATCCTGTTTATATTCGGCTTTGTAACAGGATGCTTTGCAACAAAAATCGTACAGCAGTCCTCATACGGAAGAATCGATGTCTCATAGGTATCAATTTTGTTTGATATATCAATGATATCATTCTTGTCCATGGCAATGAGAGGTCTGTATACAGGCATATGGCACACCTCGTTTGTTGCAGCAAGTGACTGCATTGTCTGGCTTGCAACCTGTCCTATGCTCTCACCTGTGATAAGGCCTAAGCATTTATCCTCATCGGCAAAGTGCTCTGCTATCTTCATCATGTATCTGCGCATGATGATGGTCAGCTCATCATGAGGACATTTCTCATATATAGCAAGCTGTATATCGGTAAAATTGACAACATGCAGCTTTATCCTGCCCGAATATCTGGCAACCTTCTTTGCAAGGTCTACAACCTTCTGCTTTGCTCTCTCACTCGTATATGGCGGTGCATGGAAATATGTGGCATTGATTACCACGCCTCGCTTTGCAATCATGTATCCTGCAACCGGGCTGTCGATTCCACCTGAGAGCAGAAGCATTGCCTTTCCTGCTGTGCCAAGCGGCATACCGCCCGGTCCAGGAATCTCCTCTGAATAAATATTTATCATAGGTCTGATCTCGATATTGATCATAACCTGTGGATTATGAACATCTACCCTTGTCTCAGGAAATGCCTCCAGCACCTTTTCACCGACTGCGGCATTTATCTCCATGGAGGTCATCGGATAGTTCTTTCTGGCACGTCTCGCATTTACCTTGAAGGTAAAGCTCTTATCCTTGTATACATGGTTGATATGATCGATAACTGCTTCACAGAGCTTGTCAAAGCCCTCATCCTCATGCAGCTCGACCGGACAGATACCCACGATACCAAAAATTCTTGACAATGTGGCAACTGTCTCGTCATAATCATAGTCTCCGTCTGTCTCCACGTACACACGTCCGCTTTCCTTTCTTACCTCAAAGCTTCCATCCACATTGCGAAGCTGATATTTGATATTCTTAACGAGCGCGTCTTCAAAAATGTATCTGTTTTTGCCCTTTATCGCAATCTCAGCATACTTGATCAAAAATGTCTTGTACATGTAACTCTCCTGTTCTGGTTTTATTTATTATTTATTATTTTTAATTACTTAATATTTCATTGTATGCGTAACTTTTTAGCCATTCATGGTTACCGGCTATGCCAATACCTGCGATCTCTTTGCAGCTCATTAGCGCCTTGTATATCTTCGCAGCATTGGTATCACCTCTGCCATCACTGATACAGCGTAATCAATTTCCTCCTGTGTGGTATTCACGCAAAAACTGAATCTGATCGTGGAATCCAAAAGTGACGGCTTAAGCCCTATGCTCTTTAGTGTTGAACTGATTGCCGGTTTGTTTGATGAACAGGCACTTCCTGCAGACACATATATCTGCCTGTCCTCAAGAGTATGAAGCATAACCTCCGCTCTCACACCATCTACGCTCACGCTTACCACATGAGGTGCATTTGTATGGTCCGTGCGTCCATTTACAGATACTCCGTCAATACGCTGCACTGACTCTATAAAATGATCCCTAAGCTCATACATATGTGCTATTTTTTTATCAAAATCCGTGTAAATATCCTCTGCTGCCACTCCAAGACCTGCATATGCAGGAACATTTTCCGTACCTGAGCGCATGCCCTTCTGCTGGCCGCCTCCGTATATAATCGGCTTGATTTTGGTCTTGTCTTTTTATATATAAAAATCCGCTGCCCTTTGGTCCGTGAATCTTGTGTCCACTGACTGAAAGCATGTCTATATTCATGCGCTTTGGTCTGATTTCAAGCTTACCGTATGACTGTATGGCATCCACATGAAAAAGTACGGCAGGATTTTTTTTCTCTTTTATAGCTGCTCCCGCCTCCTCAATCGGCATGACTGCGCCAATCTCATTGTTTACATGCATAAGCGATACAAGAATTGTATCCTCCCTTACGGCATCTTTCAGCTCTTCAACACTTATCACGCCGTCATGGTTTACAGGCAGATATGTGATTTCAAAGCCCTGCTCCTCCAGAAACTGCATCACAGACAAAACCGATGCGTGCTCTACAGAAGATGTGATGATATGCCTTCCTGCACGCTTATTGGCCATTGCAGCACCTATTATTGCAGTATTATTCGACTCTGTGCCGCCGGACGTAAATAGTATCTCCTTGTCCTGCACCCTGAGTGTCTTTGCAATCTTTTTTCTTAGCATCATTAATATAATTTTCTGCCTCAACGCCCTTCATATGAAGTGATGAAGGATTACCGTAATCCTCTGTAAGCAGCTTATAAACCATATCTGCCGCTGCTTTTGAGCATCTGGTTGTGGCAGAATTATCCAAATATGCTTCCATTTTTGCTCCTAACCTCTACTTCTTAACTGTTAAGTATCTCTACTGTCTATACATCCAAATTGTATACAAGCATGGCAAGTGCAGCAAGTCCTGCTGTCTCCGTGCGTAAAATTCTGCGTCCCAAGCTTATTCTGTGCATTGTGACATGCTCATCCACAAGTGCTATCTCCTCCGGTGCAAAGCCGCCCTCAGGACCCACGACAACACCGATAGTCTGACCAGCCTTAAGCTGCCCCATTATCTCTCTTGTCGTATCCATCCCACGCTCATTCTCATATGGCACCAGCGTGATGTCAAGCTCTGAGGCGATTTTCAAAGCTTCCTTGTATGTAACCGGCTGCTTCACAGTGGGGATTACTGTGCGCTTTGACTGCTTTGCTGCGCTCTCAGCGATAGCCTGCCATCTCTGCAGCTTTTTGCTGCCTTTTTTCATCCAGCTTTACCACACAGTTTTTCATGGCAACCGGTACTATCTCAGATACACCAAGCTCCACAGCCTTTTGAATAATAAGCTCCATCTTATCGCCCTTTGGCAGCCCCTGATACAGCACGATGTGATTGTCAAGCTCTGTGCCCGTCTCATCTGCACTGTCAATAGCTGCGATGACCTCATCATCCAGAATCGACGATATGTGACAGAAATATGCCTGTCCGGATTTTTTGCTTACTCTTATTTTTTCCCCGATTTTTCATGCGCAGTACATTCTTTATGTGATTTACGTCACCTCCGGTGATTGATATGCTGTCAGAATGAACCTGCTCTTCCTCTACAAAAAACTGATACATAATCCACCAAACTATTTAGCCTGCTTCTGCGCAGTGATATTGACCCATTCACCCTGATGATTGATTTCTATCACCTTAAGCCCCGCTGCTTCGATAGCCTCTTTAACTTCATTTTCCTTGAAATCTATGATACCCGATGTGATAAAATATCCGCCTTCCTTTAACCTGTCAGGAATAACAGGTGCCATAGGAATGATGACATCAGCAAGGATATTTGCAACAACGATATCATATTTTTCTGTACCAACCTTCTTTTGAAGCTCTGTATCATCTATGAGATTGCCGACATAAAACGTGCCAAGCTTCTCATCCAGATGATTGACCTGCATATTGTCACGCGTAGAAATCATGCAATCAGCATCAAGGTCAGTACCTACAACCTCCTTTGCACCAAGCTTTAAAGCTACAATTGAAAGGATTCCGCTTCCACAGCCCACATCAAGCACTGTAGGTGCTTCCTTTGCGCTCTCAATATACTTGATAAGCTGCTTGATACAAAGCTGTGTTGTCTCGTGCTTTCCTGTACCAAAGGAAATTCCAGGATCAATTTCTATCATAAATTTATCCGCATCCTCAGGCTTTACCTCTTCCCATGTAGGCTTAATCAATATATCACCGATTGTAAATGATGAAAAATACTTCTTCCAGTTATTAATCCAGTCAAGATCCTCTGTCTCAGATGACGAAATTATACCGCTTCCCACATCAACAGTATCTCTTAAATCCTCAAGTCCAAGCTTTACCTTTCTAAGCATATCTGACTGATCACTGCCATCATCCTCAATATAGCTGACATGGCTTATGCCCTCATCCGGAGGCAGCTCCGGCAGAAAATCAATAAACATATCCGCCTGGTCCTCTTTGGTCAGGGGAATATTGTCCTCAATCTCGATCCCCTCGATACCAAGCTCCATAAGCATGCTGCTCATGAAATCCTCAGCCGCGGTTGTTGTCTCAATCGTGTATTTCTTCCACTTCATATAAAAATCCTCTCTTAATAAAATAGATATATAGTATAAATACAGTTTTATTTCAAAACATTTCCGTACATTTTACAAGGCAGTCATACGACTGCCTCCACAACTTATCTCATATAATACCATAAAAATGTGCTGTATAAAAGCCCCATTTTTTTTTATACATAAAAATAGCCTAAAAAATGCCCCCGCCACACATGGCGGGACATATATTATAGGACATCTATTACAGATCATCTATTACAACTCATCTATTTACAGATCATCCAAAGACTCTTTGAGCTTATCCATAAATCCTTTTTTCTTTTAGAATCAGTAGAAGCTCCGCCCTCCTTGGTCAGAGAACCGCCTGAAAGCTCATCAAACTTCTTAAGAGCCTCCTTAGCTTCCTTAGACAGACCTGTAGGCGTATTGACAACAAGTGTGACATAATGGTCACCTCTTATTGCTTTATTTCTTGTTGAAGGAACACCCTTGCCCTTTAAGCGGATACGTGTACCTGTCTGTGTACCCGGTGCAACTGTGTATATAATATCTCCATCAACAGTCTTGATTCTTATATCTCCGCCTAAGGCTGCAATAGCATACGAGATGGATGCCTTTGAAAAGATATTAACATCCTGACGCTCAAAATCCCTGCTGCCTGAAACAATAACTTCAACAAGAAGATCTCCACGCGGTCCGCCATTTATGCCCGGCTCGCCGTATTCACGTATTCTGACACACTGTCCATTATCTATACCGGCTGGAATCTCAACAGTCTTTCTGACCTTCTTGGTATTGTAGCCTGTACCGTGGCATGTAGGACACTTATCCTTTACTACCTTACCCGAACCACCGCAGGATGGACATGTTGTGACATTCTGCACTACTCCAAACAGAGACTGGCTCTGTCTGACAACCTTACCTGTACCATTACACTGGGTACATGTCTCAGGAGATGTGCCCGGCTTAGCTCCGTTGCCTCCACATGTAGAGCATGTCTCCTTATAGTTGAATTCAAGCTCCTTTGTACAGCCAAATATAGCTTCCTCAAAAGAAATTCTTACACTGAGACGGACATTTGCACCCTGTGCAGGACCATTTCTTCTGCCACTGCTTCTTCCACCTCCGAAGAAATCTCCGAAAATGTCCCCAAAAATATCCCCCATATCCATGCCTGAGAAATCAAAGCCACCGGCTCCGCCGCCTGTGCCATCAAATGCTGCATGACCGAACTGATCATACTGGCGTCTCTTATCAGGATCAGACAATACGGCATAGGCCTCCTGAGCCTCCTTAAACTTCTCCTCACACTCTTTATCACGGATGTATGTCAGGATGATATTTCTTTGCCTGCTGTCTGAAGGCTTTTTTTATCTCTGCATCTGTAGCGGTCTTAGATACTCCTAATACCTCATAATAATCTCTTTTTTCTGCCATAATTGAAAATTCCTTTTATTATACAACTAATTCGCAAGGCCGGCCAAACGGCCAACCTTGCGAGTAATTTTACTTACGCAGCCATCATGATGCTTTGATTGATAACCCGAATTACAGGTCATTAATCCTCATATCATTATGGCAGCATCTGTTTAATTATACTTCCTTGAAATCTGCGTCGATGACATCATCATCTGCACCGTTTGAAGCGCCTGCATTCATATCAGGTCCTGCTCCTGCTGCTCCTGCATTCATGTCAGGTCCTGCTCCTGCTGCTCCCTGCGCTGCCTGAGCCTGCTCATACATCTTTGCAAATACCTTCTGGGCACTCTGTGTGAGCTTCTCCTGTGCTGCCTTAAGCTCTGCAACATCAGCCTCTGTCATAGCCTCTGCCTCTTTATGTGCATCAAGGAATGACTTAACTGCTGCGATATCAGCCTCAACTGCTGACTTATCAGCGGCATCAACAGAATCTCCAACCTGCTTTAATGCATCCTCTGTCTGGAATACAAAGCTCTCAGCATCATTTCTTGCATCGATTGCTTCTTTTTCTCTTCTTATCCTGTGCCTCAAACTCAGCAGCCTCTTTAACAGCCTTATCAATCTCATCATCAGACATATTAGATCCTGCTGTGATTGTGATGTGCTGCTCTTTTTCCTGTTCCAAGATCCTTTGCAGATACATTTACGATACCATTTGCATCAATATCGAATGTAACCTCAATCTGTGGAACTCCACGACGTGCTGGTGGGATACCATCAAGTCTGAACTTTCCGAGTGATTTATTATCGCGGGCGAACTGTCTCTCACCCTGTACTACGTTGATATCAACGGCTGTCTGGTTATCAGCGGCTGTAGAGAATATCTGGCTCTTTCTTGTAGGAATAGTTGTATTTCTCTCGATAAGTCTTGTAGCAACACCACCCATTGTCTCGATTGAAAGAGAAAGTGGAGTAACATCAAGGAGAAGTACTTCGCCGGCACCGGCATCTCCTGCAAGCTTACCACCCTGGATAGAAGCACCGATTGCTACGCACTCATCAGGGTTAAGAGACTTGCTTGGCTCTTTTCCTGTCATCTGCTTTACCTTGTCCTGTACGGCCGGAATACGTGTAGAACCACCTACAAGTAATACCTGTCCAAGGTCTGCATTTGTAACGCCTGCATCCTTCATAGCGTTCTGTACTGGGATTGCAGTTCTCTCTACGAGGTCATGTGTCAGCTCATCGAATTTAGCTCTTGTAAGAGTCATATCGAAATGCTTTGGTCCCTCTGCTGTAGCTGTGATGAATGGAAGGTTGATGTTTGTAGTAGTAGCTGAAGACAGCTCCTTCTTTGCCTTCTCAGCAGCTTCCTTTAATCTCTGGAGTGCCATCTTGTCGAAAGATCAACACCCTCTGCCTTCTTGAACTCATCAATCATCCACTGTGTTACCTTGTTATCGAAATCATCACCGCCAAGGTGTGTATCACCGTTTGTAGATAATACTTCGATGACACCGTCACCAATCTCGATGATAGATACATCAAATGTACCACCACCAAGGTCATAAACCATAATCTTCTGCTCATTCTCATTATCAAGACCATAAGCAAGTGCTGCTGCTGTAGGCTCGTTGATGATACGCTTTACATCAAGACCTGCAATCTTGCCGGCATCCTTTGTAGCCTGACGCTGAGCATCGTTGAAGTAAGCAGGTACTGTGATAACTGCCTCTGTAACCTTCTCACCAAGGTATCCCTCTGCATCAGCCTTTAACTTCTGAAGTACCATAGCTGAAATCTGCTGTGGGCTGTAGCTCTTGTCATCAATCTGCACCTTGTAATCTGTACCCATATGTCTCTTGATAGAAGAAATTGTCTTCTCAGCATTTGTAACTGCCTGACGCTTTGCAGGCTCACCGATAAGTCTCTCTCCTGTCTTTGTGAAAGCAACTACTGAAGGTGTGGTTCTTGCACCCTCCTGGTTTGCTATAACTGTAGGTTTTCCACCTTCCATAACTGCTACGCAGCTGTTTGTTGTTCCTAAATCAATACCAATGATTTTGCCCATTTTATTTTCCTCCTATTAAATATAGTGTTTTTACATGTTTAATATATTTGTAACCATCCGTTGTCTCACGTGAATCCCTTAAATGCTGTCTGCATTCATATAAATCTGATTCACTGTCATGCCGGATAGATGTACACATCATTACTGTACTACCGATACCATGCTGTGGCGTACCACTGAATCCTTGTACATATAGCCCTTCTGAAGCTCCTGTGCTACGGTGCCTGACTCGAGTTCATCATTTTCAACCTGCATCACTGCATTGTGGAAATCAGGGTCAAACTCCTGTCCTACGCACTCTATTGGCTTTACACCTGCAGCCTCAGCTCTGTGAGCATCTGCTTGTAGACCTTATCCATACCTGTGATAAAAGGATCATCCTTCTTATCATCCGGTACTGCTGCAAGACCTCTCTCGAAATTGTCGATTACAGGAAGGATTTTCTCAACTATTGTCTTTGCTCCCATGTCAAACATCTGGGATTTTTCCTTCTCACTTCTCTTGCGGAAGTTCTCGAACTCTGCCATCTGTCTTTTCAGACGGTCGTTAAGTTCTTCAATCTGCTCGTCCTTCTTGTCTTTTTTCTTTTTCTTGAAGAGACCTTTCTTTTCATCTGACTTTTCATCTGACTTATCAGCTGCTTTTGCATCTGCATCAGCTAAAGCATCATCATCTGATTCAGTTTCATTCATATCTGTATCTTTTTGCTTCTTCTGCTGCCTGAGTGCTTTCCTCATCAGCTCCTTCAATCTCTATCTCTTCTGCTTTGTTTTCTGCAGTCTCATTGTCGATTGTTTCTTTTTTAATATCCTCTGGCATTTTTGACCACCTTCCTATGTTTCATCCTCAGACTTCTTATAAATTCCATCTAACTGGGATTTAAGAGTCTTTAGATTATCCATTACTTTTTCATAATCCATACGCTTTGGTCCGACAATTCCTATCGTGCCCTTTACGCCCTCACCCAGATCATATGTCGCAGTGACAACACTGCAATCCTTCATGGTCTGGATCGGAGATTCATTTCCTATATAAACCTGAATACCTGTTCCATTATCCTTCTTCTCGGAATCTGATAGGGATTCAGTAACAAGGCTTGCTAGCTCTTCCTTTTCCTCAAATGCTGACAAAAGTGTCGCTGCATTATTGGAATCCGAAAGCTCAGGATACTTCAGAATATTTGTCGCTCCGCTGGTGTAAATCTTAAGATCCTCACTCTCCGCGAAGGTCTGTGCCAATGCATCAATCACATCAGAGACAATTCCTGAATGAATACCGGCTCTCTCCTTTATGCTTGCAATGTTTCCAAGATTAATCTCGTTCATTGCGAGTCCGTTTAATGAGGTGTTAAGCAGAATGTTGAGCTTAAGTATCGTCTCATTGTCAAGCGGCTCATATAAATCAAGCATCTTGTTTCTGACCATATTATTGTTCATAACAATTACTGCAAGCAGGTGCTGGTCGTCAACCTGTGAAAGCTGGATGAATTTCACCTTGTTGTGATTGACATCCGGTGCAGAAACAAGTGTGGCATAATTGGTATTGTTTGCAAGTACCTTTGCCGCCTGCTTTAACACCTGCTCCATCTTCTCGGTATTTTCAATGACCAGCTCCTTCATATCAGAAAGCTCTTTTTCCTTCTTATCCTTTGTCTCTATAAGATGGTCTACATATAATCTGTAGCCCTTATCCGAAGGAATTCTTCCTGCTGAGGTATGTGGCTGTACTATATAGCCCATCTCCTCTAAGTCGCTCATCTCATTTCTGATTGTTGCCGAGCTCAGATTAAGATCTGTATATTTTGAAATTGTACGTGAGCCAACCGGCTCTCCTGTGGCGAGATAATTGCGGATGATTGCATCCAGTATGGTAAGCTGTCTCTCGCTCAATTCTAGTTCTTTGTTTTCATTTTCCATTGGTCACACGCTCCATCTGAAGTATGCTTTTAATTTGTTAGCACTCTGTATTTTGGAGTGCTAATTTTTTATCTGTACATAACATACCACCACCTATTAGCAATGTCAACCCTCGAGTGCTAATTTTTTTAATAAAATTTTTGAAGCCCTTGATTTTACTGGGGTTTCAGGCTTTATTAATTTTCTATTAAATTGATTTTGTCGGTATTTACACCATTTTTTCAAGTTTTTCTATTTCTGTCTTCGCGTCATATCTATTATTTAGGGGATTATATACATCATGAAAAAGAAAAAGCACTGTAAAACCGATAATCCAACGGTTTTCAGTGCTTTTTTCATGTTTTTTCTATTAAATTTTCCTCAGACACCTATATAAGTGAAACTTATCCCTCCTTATATTACTCTACCCCTAATGCCTTAAACACCGCATCCTCCGCACTCTGATACGGAATCAGCTGAAATGCACTCATCAGATCAGCCGGAACACTTGCAAAATCAACAAACGAGGTACTCGGAATCAGCACCTTCTTTGCGCCGCTATCCAGACGCACCTGAAGTGTATTGGCAAGTTCATCCACCTTTATCATTGTGCCACTAATTGTTATATCTCCCAACACTGCCAAGTTGCTGACAACAGGCTTTCCAAGGGCAATCGAACAAAGTGCAATCAATGTTGGAAGTGCCAATTTGTCAGTCATGCCGATACCCTGCAAATCCTGATAATTGATGATATAATCCTTGGTCGATGTGCTGATAGAGCCACTGATCCGATTGCCGTTGGCTTTCAGATAATTAAATGCCGTGTTCACCGCTTCCTTGCATTTAGAATCGCTGCCTAAGCCAGTCCGTTCAATTTTGCCATTGCCTGGAAGCATCTGGCTTTCCAAACGGAATACACCAATCATGCCACTTTTTCCTCTGGATACGGTATAAACCTGTCCCGGATTACACATTCCGTCCGGTATCAGCTTACCGCCACCCTGTTCTGGTACGGAAACATAATGTTCTGACATATCTTCTAGATCTATATAAGAGAAGTTTACATCATAAAATTCCATACCGCCCAGCTTCTTCAATTGCTCCTTGACACGGCGACGCATTTCCAATGCAATCTGAATAATTTCTTCCAGCTCTTCTTTAGTAAACTCACCATTCGGATACATCAGCTTCAGATAACCGTCTACCATGCGGCGAACTGCAATGGTATCACGCTGATTCAGATTTCTCCCCAGGCGGAAGTAGTGATCAAGTGCATCTCCATACTGCTCCTTACGAAGCTCTCGGATGAACTCTGCCAAATAGTCACTGATAAAACCGTAATCATCGGTAAAATGCTCCAGTCTAAACTTCGGTATCTCCCATCCTGGAAGATAACAGTGCATACGATCAAGAAATGCTGTATCTGTTCCCATTTCCTGTGGGAAAGGTGCAAACAGACTGGACGTTTTCAACAGCACGTCCACACTCTGATTGATATTTCCCACAAATACCATGGACGCAGTAGCAGCTTTTTTCTTCTTTGCCACGGGCAAAAGATCCGGATGCCATATAATCCTTCATAATCTGAATGCCATCTTTATCTTTAAACTTGATACCTGCCACTTCATCAAAAGCTACACAATCCCATAAGCCGACCAGTCCGACCGTTTTGCGTCCCATATTGTAAAACAGGTTTGCAACCGTCGTCTGTCCACCGGAAATTAAAATACTGTTCGGAGATATCTCCTTGTAAAGATGTGACTTACCGGTACTTCTCGGTCCCAGCTCGCAAAGATTAAAGTTGTTTTCAACTAATGGAATCATGCGGGTCAAAAGCAGCCATTTCTCACGGTATGTAAATTCATCTGGCTCCATTCCGATAGAACGAAGAAGGATATCCAACCATTCATCTTTCGTAAAAGCTTTTCGTCCCTGCTTCAGTTCCTCAATATCAATGTGCGGCATCTGAATCGGTGTCAGCTTACGGATACTGATTGGTGAAATATCTTTCTGCTTTTTCTGTTTTGAACGAAGTGGATTTCCATCAATGTCCTCAATACCAAAATTATTGTCGCCTTCAACCTCATAATCCAGCTGAACAATACACCAGATACCGCCACAGAGCAGGCGATCAAATTTTTCTGGATATTCGTCGGCAATCGGTACATTACCAACGCCCAAATTAGAAAACTCTGCAAAAAAGCAATCCTTTTTCATATCCAGTCGAACAGTCACCATATCAATGATCGTGTGACTACCTTTTTTACGCAACTGAGACAGAATCTTCTGTGATTCATCCGGGCGTACAAAGTTGTCAGCAAGAATACGCTTCACATTCTGTACGCCTTTCTCTATAACCGTCTCATCATCTGAACTGCAATACTGTCCCAACAAGAACTCAAGAACATACACTGGGACATTCGCCCCTTCTTTGATTTTCTTTGTCAGGTCTTTCCGAACAATCTTACCGTCAAAATTCTGACGGAGCTTGTTCTTTACATTTTCTCTTATATTAAAACTGTCCACTCAAATCTCTCCCAAGATATCTAATTCTCATACTTTTTTCGTCGTAAATCAAAGGCTGGCATTGTACCTTCAAGAACATCTATCACTCTGTTCTTAATTATAGGATCTTCAATTGCACCTGCTTCATATGTAATAGAAAAACTATTTTTATCCATATTACAATATATTATTTGTTCTGCATCACAAGCTACCGCAATATTAGGATTATGCGTAACAATAATAACCTGTCTTTTTTGTTTAGCTTTGCAAATACATGGAACAAGTTTACTATACACTGATTGATTATCCAAGTTATCTTCTGGCTGATCAATTATAATAGGCATTTTGTTTTTACTCAATGCTAAGTAAAAAATTAATAAGACAATCCCTCTCTCTCCAGGAGACAGTTCACTCAAATCTCTATTTCCCATTTTCAACTTAAAACTTACTCCGATATATTCCAAACTGAATAAATAATCATAAAAGCCTTGTTTATCAACAATTTTTTTTTTGCTGAATTATCAATATCTTCCTCAACAACTTCCATTATTTTATCCAACAAGATTATAACGCTGTCCTCATTTTCAAATTCAGTAGAGCGTACCAATTTTGACATTTTTTTCTCTTGCTTGAGTAGCTCCTTTAAACATTCCAGCATATTTTAAATTTATATAGTGTAGCGCCTTTTCATCAAACGCTGTATCCATAAGTCTAATTTCAGCTTGAAATGATATACTATCCTCTAAATCTCCCAATAGTGTGCTAATTTCTCCTTCTACAGGACTATAAATATCTTGATAAATATCTGTAAGAGCTTTTTTTGTCCCATATAATTGTCTTACTAGTTGTTCTCTCTTATGAACATTATTTTGATAATCATCTGAAAGTTTTTCATTGATATATTGTGCTTCACATTCATAATAAGCTAATGTTCCTTCTTGTTCTTTGGTTCCTATTATATTTCCTCTTTGTTTTTTCCACTCTTCAAAATCTTGCAAATATCGCTGATACTGTTTTTCCTCACTATCGGCTGAAGCAATTAAACTTTCCTTTTCAATTTTTAATTCTTTATTTTTAATTTCTAATTTATCAATTGAATTCTTTAGTTCTTCTTTTTTCTTTCTCCAGTTTCTTTATGACCTCTGAAAGTATTTTGTGTGGAGAAGTTAATTGCAAAGTCAAAATTTGAACATCGATATTAGTTTTAATTGCGAATTCAGTTAGCAAAATATTAACAGCCTCTATGTTTTCTGCGATAGCTTTTATTTTTGCCTTTAATTCATTTGCTTCAATCACAATAGATGTTATTTCTGCCTGCCTATTTTTATGTCTTTCTATATTTTCCGAGCATTCGTTTCTAGCTTTATTAATACTCCCTAACTTTTGTTGATAAACATCATCATTTTCTTTTTTTGCTTCAGGCTTCTTACCTCAACAGGTTTTGACTCTTCATGCCGTTGTAAAGATGCTTTTTGCTTTTCAACACTATCTAATATTAATTTCTTATATGTTGAAGTTCTTTTTATTCTCTAATTTAATTATTTGAGAATTAATTTCATGGATTTGTTGTATCAAAGAGCTCTTTTCAATCACAAGACTTTTTGATCTGTTTTCGACTAATTCTACTAAATTCGTTGCTGATGCTCTTTCGGTTCTATCCACATAGGAAAAAATAACTTTATCAATTTCAGATTGAAATACCTCTCCAATATCATTGCAGACTACTTCAATATATTTCTGTGGTAGATATTGTGCATCCTCGATTGAGCTCTCATACTCACTATTTCCTAAAGAATCTTCCTCTGAATGTCCGTCAACCCACGTAATAATACCCTCATAATCATCTGCAAAATTTTTAGGCCTCTTTCTGAATCTTTCTTCATTCAAAAATGATGCATGATCCATAGTTTTACTTTTGCAAAGATGATCTGCAATAATCTTCTGAACATCGCTAATCTGTTTGCCGTACTCATCCGTAAAGTAAACTTGATAGGTTGCTGCTTCACGGTTTGTACTGACCGCATCTTTTTGATAGAAGTTCAATGAAAAAATCATATTGCTGATTTTACGGTTTGCAGACAGTAAATTGACCGTTACCGGCTTAGTATCATATTTCTGCTTATTTCGCTTATATTCCATAGAATCGTTGCGGAGATAATCATACTCAATCACCGGAACAACCATTTCCTGTAAACTGATACCACTTTTTTTGATAAAAGTTCATGCGTTACCGGCTTGGTATCATATTTCTGCTTATTTCGCCTATATTCCATAGAATCGTTGCGGAGATAATGATACTCAATCACCGGAACAACCATTTCCTGCAAACTGATACCACCATGCACAAAATTCATACCGCCACCATTCATTTTGATACGAATACTTTCTCTCGGTGCAAATCCATCGAATTCTGTATTTCCTCCCAGAAATTTTACAGGCATCAAGTAATCTGGTTGCACACCCTTCTGCATAATTGCATATCTTCTGCCATACTCCACACATCGCTTGATACTTTCTTTTTTTGTAATGTCAGAGTTTGTTACATCCACATCAAAAAAGCCTCTTTTATCTACTTTGTCCTCTTCCTTCAAAGGACTGTATGTATAAAGAAATCCATGATCTGCCGTAATTAGAATATTCGTTCCACCAAATTCATTTACGATAATACGCACAAGGTTCTTTAATTCTGAAATCGCCTTGTCACACGCAGCAAAAACTGCAGTATCCGAAGTGTGGCTGGCTTCATCTATGGTATCGTGGTAAATATAGATCACATCCATACCTTTTACCAAAGCACTTCTTTCCGCTCGTTTCATAGCAATGATGTCATTATACTTTAAAGCCACGCTTGCCGAATCTTCTGTTTTCAGAACCTTATCCCTATAAGTACTTGCCGTAGACTGACCATCTGCCAAAACCGTCAAAATATCGTTCCGAACCTCTACTGTCAATTCTTTGTGCGGCAACAAAGCTGCCATACCAAACTTTGTAGTAGAAGGGAAGATACTCTGCATACTGCTGATAGAAACCTTACTTTGCGTTTCTCGCTGAAGCTGATCTGCCATCGTAGCCGCTACTTCATAACGCATGGCATCTGAGATAATTACAAATACTTTCGTATCTGAGGTCTGGATACGGGAACGGTAAAAATCCTCCTGTTGTGGTACTTCCAGAACTTTACCGTAAGTTGCCAGTTCATCCGCACATACATCCGACCAGTTGTTGCCCAACTCACCTAAGAACCAATGATTATAGAGTCCTTCCACTTTATCGACAACGTGCTTGAACAAATCATCTAGCAGAATATTGGAAGTCTCCAAACTCTTTTGAAAACTAAGATGGAACAAACGGTAATAAGTGTCCATCTGATAGTAACTTTCTGTATATTCTTTCCAGATACTTTTCGCTTCTGCGGTATGGAATCCGGCAGAATGTTCCTTAAAGAAACTTTGCATATTCGCCACTTGTAAGATACCGTCATAAAAATTCTCAAATGGCTCATACCATACACATGTTCTCCGTTTTTCAACGGTATTCGTAATGGTATCCACATCAATGATATGGTCACTAATCTCTGTCATTAGCTTTGTCAGAATCACTTCATTAATACACGGGAAGCACTCTGTTCCTACCAAAGCCTCTACCGTCAGCTTTTCAAAACGCTGATGCAGACGGAGCTTCATCCTCAACATAACGTGCCACATCATATAATTGCTGAATGTTGTCACTATGAAGCCATTCAGCAATAAAATCATAGCAATATGCCTGATGTGGCATGGAAATAAAACCGTCCAGTCCGGCAAGATATTCCTGCCGCATGGTACGGGTCGCTGCAGTTAAAAGCAGATGAATTGCCAACCGCCCAAGGTCTGGTTCTTCCTCCACAAATCCACATCCCTGACGAACCATCGCCCAAAATGCTGCGTCTGCATGATATTTTACAAAATCCTGATAAACCGTATTATTATTCAAATCAAGTCCCTCCTGAAACACACTACGGAGAATCATATTAGGCTGTGCATCTTTCAATCCACAGATTGCCGCCATGACAGCCACGTGTAACTGTGCCGGTGTTTCCGGAACTTTATTCTGTGTACTAACTTTCAAACGACGGTCTTTCGCATTGAAATAAGCACGATAATTTTTAACCTGTTTCCGCATTGCCGGATTTGATATAAGTCCCATCTCATCCATCCAGATAGAAATCAAATCTGCCCGAAACTCCTCGCTGTAAAGCTCCACATCCAGAAGCCAGTTATCATCAGGGCGGTTATAGACACACGGACTGTAAAACAGATAATTTGTAGTCAAATCATCTACTGAAAGCAGTTTTTTTACAGAAAACGCATTATTTCCTGTCAGCGCAATCACCTTTGCATTTTCCAAAACCACTTCATCCAGCTTATCCTCAAATTCCTTATCTTCGTCGTACCAGAAGATGATGCGACGCTGATAAAACTCCGGCAAAGATGCAGCAAATCTGCGGTTTAAGTCCTGTATTACTTTGTCTGTATCCATGCTGCATTATCTCCCTTCCGTATTTTTTACATAAAGTGCGCTTCGTGCCGCACCTTCTTTTCTCAAATAACCATCCTTAACCATATTCAGCAAGACAGCTCTGGCTCTACGATGTTTTACACCTAAAATTTCTACTGTTTCAGCAGTAGTAATAGAGCCATTTTCCAATACATATTTATAGATTTGTTGTTCACGTTCACTATCCGGTATTTTCTCAGTCGTATCTGGCACTTCGTTGCCACTATCCGGCATTTTTTTCATAGTATCTGGCACTATTTCTGTTTTATCGGGCACTCCATTGCCATTATCCGGCATTTTATCAATAGTATCCGACACTTTAATAGCGTCATTGAGGTCAACAGTGCCGTCAACCTGACCTCGATAAATATTGATACGCAGATCAACTTCGCCACCAATAAACTCCGGCTCCCGCAGCCCGGCAGCTTTCACTTTATCAATAATTCTCGGAATGCCGCTTCCCCAATGCTCAATCAGATTCATATAAGCAAACGCATGCGCAAGGGCTTCATTTCTGATTTTGGAATAACCTTCTTTCATACGCTCTATAGTTTGTCCCATTGGCAACTTTCCTGGAGAAGTAATTTCTAATCGGTTGTCATATACCGCAACCTGTATCGTACCATGATCCAGATAACTACGATGTACCATGGCATTTATAATCAACTCACGAATGGCATCTGGTGGAATCTCATAAATATCCTGGCGATAAATTCCAACAATGGTAGCGCCTAGATGAATATTTCTCAGAACAAACTGAAATGCTTCCTCGATCTGCCCCCAAAGCGGACCTGTATATTCTCTACGGTCAACAAATACTGCTTTCGTTGTACCTTTGAACACACCACATTGGGTTGCAACATGAAGTCCTCCATTACCAGTCAAAATAGCAAAGGCATTGGACGGATAATCTTTTCCATCACGCTCAATCAAAATCACCCCAGGAACGCAACTGCTGTCTGCCTACATCTTTAATCGATGCTTTCTGTTCCTCTGTACGAGCATTTCTAACAGCCTGCTCCCTCATTGCTCTACATAGGACATCAATATCTTCATCTGTAACATTTAACCCAGTACATAAAGCCTGATCGTAGTAACGGTTACTGCCCTCAAACAATAGCTCTTTTACCATATACTCGTCGGCAAGGCGGGTAGTTCCTGCAACACGGACATATACACCTCCATCTCTGCCAAGGGCTTTGATATAATATGGGCGCTGTCTGCCTTCTGAAACCTCTACCACAATAATCGTTTTTCCTTCAACCGTCTGTAAAGTAATATCCGGGATAATTGCCGGTTCACAGCTGTCTGATACGGCATTGGCAATAGCATCCATTTTCTTGAACACATTTTCTTTGTCAAAGCCGACAACCTCTCTGGTTTTATCGGCAATTCCGAAAATAATCTTCCCTCCGGTTCCATTTGCAAAGGTACAGGTAACCCTAATAATATAGAATCAATAAATCTACTGGCTTCTGTCCTCGTCCAAACATACTTTCTCTGTAATTCTGGTTTTAATAATTCGCCCTCTTCATACATTGTAATAATTTCACGAAATGACAAATCCGCCCCCCATGAATTGATATTGTACAAATCATCATCTGAATATGTCATTAACTCTTCCGCTGTTTCCTCTAACTTAATTTGTTTAGCTGCCATAGTCTTTTCTCCTTTGCAATATCGCAATACTAATTCTTCAAGTTCCAAATATATTTTACTTTTAGATAAATCAATCACAATGCAATAAAATGACCTTTTTTTTTTGTTTTACATGGTTTATTCCTATTGCTCATGTAAAGCGAAGTCATCTTATTCAATGCTACTATTAATTTAATTTCATCACATTTCCGGACAAATAAATAATCTTCTTGTTCTAGCAGGTCAAAACTTTCTAAAATTTTCTGTTTACCAAACACTTCTAAAATCTGTTTCATTTCCACCAAAGATATAACTACTCGATATGCCATTAAAAAGTCTTCCTTTCTCATTGATCCTTATCATATCTTTAGTGTCATTAATTCAAATATTTTTTCAAAATGTTTCCTGTTTTTAGCTTTTACTCATACTATTGTTTCATCTGATATTCTTGTTCCAGTTCATCCGCCAAATACGCATCACTCATGCAGTGCATATCTGATATCCCGTCCCCGTATCAACTGATAAACTTCGGAATGATAAAATAAGTCCAATGCCGCATCCAGTGAAAGTCCCTGCTGTTTGGCAAAACACTCAATGACACGGCTATATTTTTTCTGAAGCAAAATCGGATTTGCTGTCATAGTGTTTCACTCCCTTCAAAATGCAATAAAGACAATGCTTTTTCTGTGCGGAAACTTATTTGCAGATTCGGCTTTTCATAACGCAGGCGGTTGATAGCTTCCGTCTTATCAATCAGCCCGTCAAAAAATAGTTCCACCGTATTGAATACCTTATCATTGGCAACCCCGCCTACAACAAGGTCATAATCCGTCAAATCTTTTCCACTGCGGCAGTTCAGAATGAAATCCAGCCATTCTTCGGAATAAGAATCGAATTTCAGCATTTTCAGTTCAGATTCCCGGCTTTCATCGTATTCATACCGGGAAATAATACCGTCTTTCCCACGACGTTTGAACTTACCGCACCACTTTGCTGCCTGTTCATACAGCGGCGTGACATAGAAGCCACGCCCGAAGTCTACATTAGGGCGGGAATGAACCAAATCCGGCTGTACAATCTCAAAAAAGACCCGTGATAGAGAATCATACTTCCACATCCCTTTCTTTCATCACATCAAGGAGATCATCAACGATATATTCCCGGCTCTGGGTATGCAGCATTTCATATTCCGGCACAATATAACCGTTCAAAATATTACTCTTCTCCGTAAATGCCTGATAAACACGTTCCGCATCCACACCCAGCTTTGCCGCAACATTTTCAATACAAAAAACAGCAAACTCCAGCTCACTGGAATTTTTGATTTTTTCATCCGTCATCATATGTCAACCTTTCCTATATTTTTAATAATTCATAGACTTTTTTGAAAAATTCAACTTTTGTTGTATTTCCTTATCTGCACAATAAAACGAATCGCATTCGTTGTTTTTATATTCATTATACAATCCAGAAATTATAAAAATCATTTTGTCAACAAAATCATTTTCCTTACATACAAATTTGTAGTTTACTTTTTTAGGATATTGTCTAATATGTTTTGCATAATCCCTTATCGAATCAAAATAATCTTTTCCAATTCTAGTTTCGACATCTGGATAACCTGATGTATCAACTATCCACTTCATACTAACTGTTGACATTTTTTCTTTTATACATAAAACAAGCACCTCAAACGCTAATATAGCACTATCCATTTTTTCTTGCTCTGCCATCAGTCTATGTATACTTTCTGCATTTTCAAAAAATTTTTTCCTGTGCGCGAATTTCTATTCCAAAAGTAATTTCCTTTAAAAATTTTTCCAACTCATCCCTTTCTTGATCTTGGATGATAAACATATTCATAAAACTCTCATATTTCTTAATAAAATTATTAGCCGATCCATTATCCAGTTTAAAACTTAATGAGATTATTTTTTTCAAATATCGATCAACATCCATTTCATCACCATAAATTTGATGCAATGAATTCGACATTTGTTTTTTCTCCATTGCAATTATAACCACTACATTTTCCAACTCATTGAATACATGATGAATACGTTCCAACACTTTAATCGCATACGAGGGCAAGCATCTATCTAATTCATCAACCATGATAACTACTGTTTGTTCTTCTGATATCTTCTTAATTTGCTCTTGTACTTCTTTAAATATATTCTGGAAGCCAAAATATTTATCATATATTTTTCCATCATCTTCAGATGTTCCAACAACACCATCCAAATCTAATCCCGTCTTTGATTTGATTGCTTCGACAGACAAATCCTGTGCCTGCAAGGTGGTCAGCTTTTTGTTCAACTTCACACGCTCGCCGGTAGAAGCATTCGCAATCCGCTGTTCCAGATCAGCAATGGCAGTGCGATAACGAGCCTGCTGTTCATGCACATAATCGGTACGGATACGGGCAATGGTGTCTGGCTGATAGCGGTGCATATAAATCAGAGCCTTAAAGCCGTTCTTCTTGCCGCTGTCAAGCAGCCAGTAGATCGGGCGTTTCTGATAAATCTTGCAATGGTCTTTATAGGAAGTCACTCAGGAAATAATTCCTAATTACATCCTTCGGTTGACCTTTGCCGCCCAGTGCATCGGCGATGAATCTCAAGTTTTCATCCAATGTATCTTCACCGTAAACAGTTTTCACAAATTCCACAAACAGACCAACAATATCATCCTCGAAGTATTCATCGTCGCAAATCGGGATAATGTTATCTTTATCCACAGCAAAAGAAGCATATTTACTGTTGTCCCATTCGCCACCTGCATAGGCAAGACCATCTACATCCAGAGAATAACGACCAAACATACAACCAACCGCATAGGAAATGAAAGAGCGAATATCTCTGCCAAGGTCAGCCGTGCGGACGGTGACATCCTTATCCTCAACTTCTGGTATCAGCTCATTCTGCAAACCATAAATCTCAATGAAGATACGGTTCAGTTCTTCCTCATTAGCTTTCAACTGGTTAAACCGTTCTTCACATTCAGTTTGCCACTGATTGAAGGCTTCGGCAATAGTCGAAACTTTACGAAGAAGTGGATGATGTTGGAAATCCCATGAATATTCATACGAATCCCATTCTTGCTGATAATCCCACATTTTCTTGTGCTAAAATTGCAACATGTTTTTTCACTGTTGGAATCGCCAAATAGAACCGGAAATTTTTTTCCGATTTGTCCTACCTCAAAATTTACCGTTGATTTCATGGCACTGATTATATAATCAAATGGAAGCGAATTAACAAAACCTAATAAATAATCTATTTTAGCAGATGCTGTTATTCCGCCACCACCACCGCCAAATAATTGATTTGTAATATACCGTCCGGTAAATTTTGACATGGTCATTGCTGTATAGGTAATTTCCGGTTCAAAGTAATGTTTGAAATTAGCTCCACTGGATTTCTTAAAGTTTCTAACTTCATCACCATTCTCACCCCAGTTTACAACATAGTCATTGTTTCCATACCATCTTCTAAAAGTGCCGCCCTTAGCATACGGCTTCCATTTCTTGGATGCCACTTCAAACCATAATCTAAGAAATCTATCTTTATCACGAGTTTTTAATCCCTCAAAAACTGTAGCGTATGTGTTAATATTTACTCCGGATTCAAAGGCATCTGCAAAAGATTTTGTTGCCCAATACGCAATAATGTCATTTGGCAAAGATAAATATAACTCTTGCACAGTTGCATAATCTTTAGTTCCATTTAAAAATTTCTTTTGTTTTGCCTCTTCTGTTTCAACTACACCTTGTCTTTCAAAGAATTTTTTATATAATCCTCTATACCTATTAAGTGAGGTATTAGAAACAACAAATGCCGTTGTTCCATAATCAGAACCAAACATACCTCTTCCCAAATGAAGCATATTCACAATATATTCATTACATAGCATTTTATTTCTCAGATTTGAATAACTTGCCAAAGACATCCATACTGGTATATTTATCATTGCATAATATCCATTCTTCGTTGTAAGCCTAATACATTTTTCCATAAAAACTGTACTCAAGTCAGAGCATGAATCTGGATATTTTTCTTTTACAAAATCTTGTAATTTAGCTTCTACATCACCTATGCCTCGGTAACAACAACTAAATATTTTTCAGACATTATTTCTGCCACCTGCACCAACGGCAGTAATTCTCTCAATGCCGTATCACGGGACATGTTTATATCTTCCATAATCTCAGCAAAACGGTCATACAGAGCAGACCAATCCTGCGGTGTTACGGTCAGAATCGAGCCATATTCCTTTGCATCATGCAGCTCTTGGATGATGGTGTCCATAGCTGTCGTGAGATTCGCATCGCCGTTACAGAAATAGTCCACAGCGAATTTATCTACATAGTTACTCTCTGCAATAGCATATACATGTGGCTGAATTCCACGGCTGAAGAAGCGGCGGTCATACTGACGGGCTTTCATCATTACCGCAAAGTAAGCCAGCTGTGCCGCACGGTCATCAATATCCAATCCGTAAAGATTATTCTCCACAATGCTTGCCACTGCTTCACGGGTAGTATAGCCGTAGGATTCATAAATCTTCATCAGTACATCAAACATATATGCAAGGATATGACCGGAACCGGAGCATGGGTCAATGACTTTCAGCTGATCCGGTGTCAGCGCGGCGTATTCCTTACGGATTTCAGCCAGCTGTACCTGCACTTCCGGCTCCTGCTCGGTCTTCTTCCAGATAGTAGTGCCATTTGGTATCTTCCGGGTCACGGTTTCCGGTAGAATAGGCAGACTGTTCTTCCTCTGTCGGCAGAAGCTGACTCTTCACATCCGGGTGTCCCTCCAGCCATAGACGACCAAGGCTGTTTCTACCATGTAGCGAACAATCCAGTCCGGTGTGAAAAGCTGGGTCGCTGCAGGGATGTTCTCTTTTGCGATTTTTACATTCTTTTTCAGTGCTGCGAAAACATCATCCTTTTTTCTCGCTGTTATAATACTGATACAACCAGCCGATGATCTGGACAGCATCTTTCCAGTCGTCCTCCGGAATCAGCTCAATCATCTGCTGAATCACACTGCCTTCACGAAGCAGATTGTCCGGCAGAAGAAGCTCGGTGTAATCCGCAATCTTCTGAAACATTCCCGGCAGAATCTTATTCAAGGCGTTACACTGCACGATCAGCAGATATTTATACAATTCTTCGGTTTTTTCTGCGTCTTTTAGCTCATAGACTTTTTCCACATCCAATCCATCCAAATCGAGATGAATAGCTTCGGTTATAATCTGCGGCTTAAAGCTGTTTTCCTCGTCCGTGAACACACGCACATGAGAAGGAAGATAGCCGTTTACTTCCATGAATCGCAGAGCAGAGAAGCGGTTGAACCAAGTGTAAGCAACCTCCTCCATGACCTGCTTATATCCTTTATCGTTAATCTCAGCAATCAAAGCCTGACGTTGTTTCTTTTCATCAGCAGTGAGGACTTTGCCGCCAACGCTGTCCGCATTGGCGGCCTCGATATTATCCTCAGTGATACCGTATTCCACGCCTTTTAGGGAAACACGGGCGATCAGCTCTGTTCTTGCCCAGACAGCAAATTTTATCCATATATCATTCCTCCGGCTCCATAAGAACTGCTTTGCAGGGATTCTCCTCCGTTATCTTTGTTCCAGCTGTAACCGTTATTTCTTTCATTAGAATTGCGTACTCAAAATCAAATTGCATATTCTCTATTACAACTCCCATTGATGGATTCTTTAATCCGACAGGAACTAAATAATATTTTCCTGTCTTGTTATACATATCTAAAAACTGATCTCTATTACCTGATCCGTTATTTTCATTCATCCACTGGTAACGTGAAACCGTTGCCAAAAGTAGTTGTTGCATTTCTATTCCACAATTATTAGCTCGACTAATACTTTCGTCAATATTTGCACCTATATGCAGAAAATATCCTTCCCCATAATTTCTGTCATACGATTTATATACCCAACATGACTTAGGAAACGGTGGAACAATATAATCAACCTTCAAAAAGTATCTGCGAATGCCATATCTTTGTATTTTTTCTTCCACTCTTTGAAAATTTCTTTACCCACTGAGTAATTTGTAAAAAACAAGCCTATGGCAGGTGCATCTCCACCCCAAAGATATACTGTACCTCTCCACTTTGCAGCATTCCACTTTTCAAGGTTAATTGGTGAAGAAAAGAACATTGTTTTTCGCTTCTTTTCTGGTAATGGTTTCAATTCACCTAATGGGGGCTTTTTACTATTGGTAACCCCCTAAAACGCCAATACAGCCTTTCATATTGTCTTTCATCCGAAAGATTATAATATGTGTATGGTTTCAGCGGTGTGGGTATATACTGCTGATCATCGTCATCAAAAAATGCCGCAATGAATTTATTTGTTTCTGCCGCTGAATCAGATAACATTTGATAGACAATGTTAGCCTCCCATACAACGCCCTTCCCCTTTTTTTCTCAGAATAGAGTTTTTGATAATATGTTTCTTCACATAAAACAAGAACAAACTCTGACTCCATGATTTGATGCTCCATCCACCTCGGCCATCCTTCAGGAGGTGCTTCTTCATATTGGTCTATCATCGCATCAATGCCTTCTGAACGTAGTCTATTTGCCAATTCCAACACTTTATCTTCATATGCTTGATTTTTATGGGCATATGAAATAAAACACTTTTGGGTTATTTTCCATATCTGTCTCCTATTCTTTTTTATTGCTTCCAATACTTCTAATATTTGACCTTATCGCAAACAATGGAACTGGTAGTATTCCTTTTGCTTTTTTCTTTTCAATACTAATTGCAGTTACTTGACATTCCTCAAAATATTCCATTTGACAATGCCATTCCAATGCGTCTGCTTCCTGTTCGGATAAAGTATATACGACATTATGGAACGGCAATATAATTCTATCGCTTTCTGGCATTTGACAATCTACCAATATTTTTTTCTTATAACAAATTACGAAGTTTTCCAAAACAAAAGGCTTCTCACCGACATTAAAGATTTCAATTCCATGTTCAGAAAAACTTTCTTTCACACGATATTCTTTCTCTGTCAACTCATTTTCTGGGTCGTCTGCACTAATCAGTTCCATTTTCATTGTTCTCCACCTTTAATTCAACGTGCAATTTTCAGCAACTGTTTGAGAACGAATCTTCTCTACATAATCATCAATATCTGCTTCGGTCTGTAAGGTCTTTGCCTGGAATACAACCTGACGGTTATAGGTACGAATCACTTCTTCTTTGCGAGCAACCTTTCCCGGCTGTGTCGCCTGTGCTGGCGGCTTCGGTGCAGGCGGAGCCAGAACAGACTCGATATTGCTGACCGTATCATCCTTATACTGGCACATCGGCAGGAACATAGCATCCAAGAAGAGCAAGGCTCTTTAACTCTGCGATTTTCTCCTTGCACTGGCTGAAATACCGATCTGATTTTTCAATCAGATGGGATGCCTTGGAATCGCCGTTTGCGGCAGTGTGGGTTGCTTCCATACACTGACGAACGGTTTCCAGAACCTCTGCACGTTTTTCTTCCAGCATCTTATCATGAGCAGTACGAACCGTATCCATCAACGGATTCAGTTCACGAATCCGGTATAGTTGAACTTGCTTCCGGTCTGAACCATGGTAATCAGACGAATGGTATTCAGTGCCTTGTGTGCTTCCTCATTTTCTGCAATTCGGTCAAGGTCATCATGCAGAGATTTTTCAAACTGCACTGCCTGATCGAATACTGCTACCTGGGTTTTGAAAAAGTTTTCGATACCGTTGCTCACGGCTTCTTTGTTATCAAAGAGAGCATCCTCTTTTTTCAGCACACGCTCAATTAGAGCAATATTGTCTTTCTTCTGGGAAAGTACATCCTCCATCAGATGAATGGCTTCCTGCACCAATCCACGATCCGGGTATTTATGTCCGTCATAACGGGCGTCCAGAGAAGCATAGTAATCACGCTGTTCACCGAATTTCTCAGTCACAAAGCGAATCAGACCATCTTCATCGTCCGGCACATCCATGACATCGAAATACTCTCGGAGCATTGCTTTTACATCACGCATCATCGTAGCTGAAATGGTTTTACGCTTGCTGATAGAAGTCTTACCTATCTCACTCTTTTTGCGGAGCATATCCGGCAATTTCGGGTCATCCGGCTGAATGGTATTGCCTGCATACTTGATGGTTACTTTCTGGGAATAAATCAGCTGTGCCGCAACCGCAGCAATGTCGATTTCTTTCCATCCATACGGAATCGCACTATATTTGCTTTGCACGTCTGCCATAGAAGTCGGCAGCTTTTTAGCATCCTGCATTTCCAGATATTCTTCCATAGCAGAAGCAGCATCACGGTTTGGCTCCATGCCCGGAAGTGCCGTTACTGCACCTGTCAGAATTGCAATAATATCTGCGTCACTGCCTGCATGATCTGTAATCAGGTCGAGCTTACTATATACATGAGCAACCAGATATTCCAGAGACTGATCAATCTTACTCTTGGCATTTCCGGCTTTGATTTCCAGATGCTCCCCATCTACATAGAACTGCGCTCCTTCGATAGCGTTTGTAATTCAGTCATGGCACTTAGTTCATATTTTCCGGCTTCGTCCTGCTGATCGCTGATGATTTTCTGCACAGTTTTCGGAAGCTGGCTTACATTTCTCTGCTTTACGTACTTACGAATCTTCATAACAGATTCCAGAGATTCATAATAAGGCGTATCAGCCAGAACCACGATTGCTTCGTTACCTTTGGATTCTGCCATCAGACGGTAATCTGTTTTTTCAATGGCATCAGTAGCAACAGTTAGGAAGCGTAGACGCATACCTCCTGTTGCCGCACCAACCGTAATGCCATCTACCATCTGATCGAAAGCAAAGTCATATTTTCCATAACGGAACTTCTTAGTTGTGAAAATATCACCATAAATCATCTGAGCGATACGCTCTACGATAGAAGCGGTATCCACATTTGTATCTCTTATTTCACGCTGAATATCCTGTTCTTCGTCAGTCAGGAAGTTATAAGTATCTCCGGTTCTGCCTATATAGTTCTGACTCATCAGACGATCAAGGCATCCTCGGACAGCTTCACGCATGATAATCTTATCCACACGAATATCGTCTGCCATAAGGATCACGATATTGTCCAGATTGGAAGGAATATCATCAATATATCGAATCAAGTACAAAAGTTTCAGTACATCTACATCCTGCTGTTCAATGCCGTCCCCGTTGTCGGCAGCTTTCTGACAACGCTCAATTACACGACGGATCGAACCATCCAGAAAAGTATGTACGGTATCATAAAAACGGAAGAACGGAACAAGTGCGTATTCATCCTTCTCCTGAATTTTCTGTGCAGCTTCCTGGAAGCCTGAGAGCATGGAACGCTCACCACCAGACAGGTGCTTACCGGAATTTCCATGCTTGCGAATTTCAGCAAATACCTTCTGCATGATAATAAACTGATACGGCACGAACGGGAAGTTCTCGGTAAATTCCCTCGGACCGGAATAGCCTTTAATATCCAGAATAGAGCCGCTAAAGCTGAACAGGTTACGCAGAACAGAATCATTCTGCTCATAAACGGTTTCCAGATCCATAGCTGCTTCCGGTTTCTTTTTCAGAATACGCTTCTGGATAACTTCGTCCACAGAGGAAGAAGATAAGCTCAATCTTGTTTTGAAACGAGCCTGAATACGGGAGAACTCATCCGCACGAACTTTGATGATTTCATCAATGGCTTCCTGTCCGGTGCAGATCACCCAAATCTTACCTTCGCACTCGCTTCCGATTTTCTCAGTCAGAGACTGGAGGTTCAAAAGCATATCGGTATCCGTACCAACATACTGTCCAACCTCGTCAATCATAAACAGCAGACGGAAGTTTGCAGGCTTAGTATCTACATAGGCTTTCATATCTTCCACAAGCTGTGCAATAGAAATTTCTGTTGCGGTTTTATCATTGAACCATGCTTTGGCATCGTCCTCACTCATATCCAGAACTTCCATCAGTGTCGGGATGATGAACTTTCCATTGAAAGCAAAGGCACGGCGCATTTCCATCCAAGGCTTGCCTTTCTTTTCTTCAAAAACTCTGCGGAACTCCTCTGTCTTACCCTGCTGGTCAATATAACGCTCCATCATGGCAACTTTCAGATTTTCACCGTAAAATCCCAGATGGTTGTAGAACATCTTCGCAAAAACACGAAGTACAGCAGTCTTGTCTTTATTGCTGAAGCCCTCAATATCAATATTGAAAAGAATGGTTTCCGTCTGTCCCTTCGTGGCACGGTCGATCAGCATAAAAGTTGCCGGGTCATCCTCAAACTTTTTGCGGAAACGCTCTACACTGCGAATGCCTTTTACCTCTTTATTTTCCAAAAGATAGGAAAGCATTTTCAAGAAGTGAGATTTACCACTTCCAAAGAAACCAGAAATCCAAACACCCATATCAGCCGTAGGCTGGTCAAAGGCATCACCGTAATAGTTGAAGAAAGTAATGAAGTGTTTCTTCAATTCTCTGGTAATGACATATTCATTTAACTCCTGCTCGATTACATCATCAGCAGCCTGATCTACTTTAATTACACCATTGATTTTGCGGTTAATGTCATCCGCAAACATATCTCGAATCATCATGGCTTTATCCCCCTTAATCTATGACATTGAATGCCCGGTAATAATCATTTGGTGTCAATCGATTGAACAGTTTTACATGACGACCATCGAACTCACCCGGATACATAACCAAAATCGGAACATCCGAAAAATACGGTTGCAAAGCTTCTAGTAACGTATGGATTCTCATAAACGGGAATACCTCGCCTACACCTGTCAACATCAGCACATCACCCGGTTCGTGTGGCTCATACTGGATTTTATCAATGAACTCTCCGTTACCGATTGCGGAGTTAAGCTGCTCCAGAAGATAAGCACTCCCGTCAGCTTCTTCCATATCCGGAATCGCATCTGTGATGTCCATATCATCACAGATAGAAAGAAATATTTTATATAAATTACAAACGATCAAATGGCAATCTAAGAACTGATCTGTTTCCAACTGATTTCACAAAATGGCGGACAACCATTTCGTTCTCCGGTTCATAACAGAAGATTCTGATATTCACCTCATTGCTGAGTCCCTTGCCTTCCAGGAACTCCGGTTCCTGAATCAATGCCCGAACTTTGTCCAGGCGCTCTTTTATTTCACCTCCTCACAAAATCGGGTTACCTCCTACACAAAGCAATTAAACGCCGGCAGTATCGCTGTATCGCCATTGCTTCTGATGGCATTCTCCAAAACAGGATGCAGCCATACTGGATTCAAATGATCTGCCTTGAGATTATCGAGATATTCTGTTTCAACAAGCACTCTGGCAATGATCTGTTTTAACTTTGTTATTGTAGTATCGCTCCAAGAAGCTACGGTATCATTCTGCTCCTGCAAGCGCATAAAAAATGTATTCAAATCTATCTTACCAAAAGACGTGTCCCTTAATCTGTACTTCTCTCCAATGACGGTCAGCATAAATTCCCAAACCAGTCGACTCTGCTTCATCAATGCATACAGACAAATCTGTTTTGCCACATCCGTCGGCTGTGAAGCCATCGCAGAAACCAGAGAATCATCTTCCAGTGCATGAAGCCGTTTGATGCAGGCTTTCGCCATGCGTGTGATAGATTTTTCCGTTGGGTACTGAAAAAGATTCTGCTCTACAATTTCTTTGACAATCGCATCATCAGAAATTCCTTCTGACATAAGCTTTGCAGTGGAACGCATTTCATAAAAAAGAAACGGCTCTCTAGTCAAAGAAGCAATATAAGGATAAGAATGATCCACGTTCCCACACCTCCTTACTGCTCTTCTTTTTTATCCGGAACAAATTCCATGATATCTCCCACATCACAATTCAAAGCAGAACATATCTTTGACAGAATCTCTGTACTTACATTTTCATCTTTTGATAATCGAGACATCGTTGTTGTACTAACTCCTGTCATTGCACGCAAATCTTTCTTCATCATTTCTTTATCAATTAACAATTTCCACAATTTCTTGTAACTTTCACCTCAATCTTAAGACATCTTCTACAAAATCAGAACAATGTAAGGTGCATTCAGAGCACAGGCTACATTTGTAAGCAGATTGGTGTGTACAGCTTGTTCCGCAAATCATTTTTGCTTTGCATGTAGCACGGAATTTACAAGGATTATACGGATATCCAGGACGACCGCTTTTCTTGTCATAGGAATACTTTTTAATCTCCTTGGCAATGGTTGTACGGTCCTTTCCTAACTCTTTGCCAATTGCCCCAAAGGATGCATTCTCCTGAAGGCGTTGAGCAATAATCATTCGATCTTCGTATGATAAAAACTTTGACATGGCGACTCCTTTCCGGCTGCCAGAGATCAAAGTATAGCAGAAAAGAGACCAACTTTCCAGTCAGTCTCAATTCATTTGTAAAAGAAAATCCATACCTTTCTTTTTACACTGATAACTATTAACTTTTACACTTATCCAAGATAGCGGGTATGGAATCTTGGATTACAATTAAGCAAATAGTAACCCGAGGAATCCCAATTGTAACCGCTGAATTGGAATCCGAGCTGATACAAAAAAGCAGTCGATCCTAAATGTGAAAGACTGCTTTATATCATATTTCTTATTGCTTTGTGTGTATATTTAACTGATTGTCTATATCACGTCCTGCATACATTACTCTAAGTATTGTTAAAACCATTCAAAAATTCCTCTCAAATCACTGTCAGCCTGTTCGGATAATTCTACTTCATATATCATAAGCCATAATCTTTGCGAATGTCAGCAAATGCTTTCTTCGCATTTTTTGTCCGTCCAGCCTGCATATCCGCATATCCTTTCTCCAATTCTTCATTGAACTCTACTTCTGATAATGTGCTGATATCAACAGGTCTGGCAGATGGTATTTTTACTTCAAACGGAAGACCTCTCTGTAAGATAATCTGCATATAAAACATCTCCTTCCTGCCATATTTTTATGTTATGCAATAATCACCAGTCACTATCCCAGTCACTGCCACCTGAATCCCAGCTATCACCGGAATCCCAATCATAATCGCTGTCATAATCACTGCTCGAGCTACCTGAGCTCTCATAGTGGTCTTCATAATAGCCGCTATTCTCAAATTTGATAATCGAGCTGTCCCACACTAGATCTGAATAGTCAAAGCCATATAGGGATTTGTTGTCCAAAAACCTCCTGCGGAACATCCGAACGACTGATTTCATTATAATCATAGCTGTCGTCATCGTATTCGAACCAGCTATAATGACTGTTTACATAGACCGTGTCATTATACTTAAAGTAATCTGTTTTGCAATAATTGTGTATAGGTGTAATGAGCACAAGTGCAATTAGAAGTACAGTAATAAAATAATGCATGGCATGGCGCATTGCACTGCCCTTTGGCTTTTTAAGCCAGGCCGCGTACAGTCCGAACGGCTTAAACCTTTTGTGATTTTCAATAAAGTCTGTCAGAAAAAATGCGCATACAATACCGGCAATACCCGATATCAGCAAATCCCAGCCAATGCCCTTATACGTATCATTGAGTGCAAATCCAACTATAATCAGGACAATGAACATAACAATGCCTATAACCATAGCAATAGATGGCTTAATGATATACTCATTTACATTTTTAGATGAAAATGTATCTGAAAACATCTTCTTCGTTTCCTGAGCAAAATCCCCATTCGTATGCTTCTGCTGATGCGCTTTTTGATTTAAAATCTCATCCTTTAATTTAAGATACAGCTCATTAACAGCATACGCCTCATCTGTACCCTGATATCGCACCGCACGAGTGCCGTCGGCCTTATTTTTGTAGACGATAAATTCATTTCCATCCTGATAAATACCAAATGCCCTAGGCTGTCTGTAGTCTATTCCTATAAAAAATCGTGTGATTTCATATGGTGGAAGATGTCTGTCCTCGTACCATTTTGCAAGCTCTGCTATGGTCTTCGGCGTACCGTCTGCCGTCCTTTTTATTGAATTATTGCTGGCACCACAATAAGGGCACTGCTCAACAGTCTCCGGTCATGGAACCACAGTATTCACATTTAATCTCCAATTTAATTCCCTCTGACTTTCTAAAACCTAAATTTCCATAAATGTACTATCAAATATACTCCTCAAAGTCCATAATTCAGTTATTATTATTCCTAATCAAAATCTGTATGATTTTATCATAATTTTCCGGTTTATGCGGAAATGTACAGTCTGTACATACCTTAAGCGGCTTACCGTTCTTTTCGATATACCGCTTATTTCCCGGACAGTTTTTCATTTCATACAAAGGACAATAACAGAACAGACAGTTGAAGTCATCAAGTCCTTTGTGGCATGGGAAATATTTGCAATCTGTATTTTTAAAATATTTATATGAGTTTTCCATTTTTATTCCTTTCATGCTCCTGCGCTTTCTTTACGAAATTCTCAGCGAAATGCGGATTTGACGGATAATAAATATGAGGAAATCCAAGCCAGTAATTATCCCTACTTATCACACAGTCATACTTCCTTCCTGTAGCAGGTTTGGTCGCAATGCAGTCCGTTCCGTTATCGGTGCTGTCGTAATAATGAAATTCATGTGCTCTTATCTTTTCATCCGGTGGCAGGAAATTGCTATGCTTTTCTTCCACTTCAATATACCCGAATCTGACCAGTTTTCCCTTAAAATGGCACTCCCCATCAAGTGCTCCAGCCATATCAAAAACACAATTTTGATTATGGATATATGTGTGAAGATACATAAACCCTCCACACTCGGCAACCGTGGGCAGACCGGCTTCAAATGCGGTTTTTATTGACTTTCGCATAGATATATTTTCACTCAGTTCCTTTGCATACAGTTCAGGATAACCGCCACCCAGCAGCAATGCATCACAGTTATCAGGTAGTTCTGTATCATGCAATGGCGAAAAAATACTGTAATTTTGCTCCACATTTTTCAAGAAGCCTCAAATTATCTTCATAATAAAAACAGAATGCTTCGTCCATGGCAACTGCTATGTTTATATTTTGTGTAAATTCATTTTGATCACAATTACCTATATTTTTTTCATTATATACATCTGCATTTTCGCTGTCACCAATTTCATCTGCCGCTTCTGCTATATCTATAAACAAATCCATATCTATTGTCTTTTTTTAGTCTGTCGGCAGTTTCATTGAGCTGTTTTTTATATCTGAAAGCTCATCCGGCATGACAAGCCCCAGATGTCTGCTTGAAAGCCCAATATCCTTTTGTTCCGGGAAATACCCGACTACTTTTACGGAAAGCTCCTTCTCTATCAGAGGCTTTATGATGTCATAATAGCCCTTCGACATCCGATTGAGCAGAACCCCTTAATCAAGTGGTGCGTGTCATACTGCAAAAAACCGGCTATAAGAGCAAGCACTGACTTTCCCATGCCCTTTGCGTCCGCCACGAGTATTATCGGAGTCTGCGTCACCTTTGCCAGATGGTATGACGAACCCTGCTCATATATTCCGCCAAGCCCGTCATATAATCCCATCACGCCCTCAAGCACCGCAAAATCACCATCGGCTCTTTCATCTAAGAAAAGCTGCACTGTTGTCTTTTCATCCGTAAAAAACGTATCGAGATTTTTGGATGGTACGCCAAGCACCTTTTTGTGAAACATCGGGTCAATATAATCAGGTCCGCACTTATATGACAATACGTTTTTTCCGCTATCCTTTAAAAGCTGCAGTAAAGCGCAGGTTATCATTGTTTTTCCACTGCCGCTTTTGGGTGCGGCTATCATAAAACGATTTATTTTCATGTGTTCATCCTTTATTTCATCATATACCTTAAGAATATTAGCCTTTAATGATTTATTACGGGTTGTAGCATAAAAGCCCGGGTTAAAATTCAAACGAACATATCCACACCGGATTTTCTGCCTGCATCAGATGGTAATGTCCTATCTGCTTTGAGCGGCTGACCTGCAGCTGCACGATATCCTCATTTTTCACATCATATGCCGACAATATTTCCTTTATCTCACAAATTGTTTCCATGGAAATTGCATTATCACTATACGGATATGTGGATTTTTTTGCTTTAAGAGCCTCTATTATCTCCTTTAGATTGCCACCGTTGCCTCCGATAAATGCGTGTGTCGGCACCGGAAGATTGTCCATCCCGTCAGGAGCCTTTGCATTTATAACATGGATATTTTCAAGTCCATGCTTTTCTTTATTTTGCGTGATAAGCTGCACGGCATTTTCCTTCTGCTCGATGGCATAGACCTCCATATCATCGGAAAGTGATGCGGCCTCTACCGCTATGGAGCCGGTTCCGCTTCCCACATCATAAAGCACTGAATCCGATTTCAAATGAAGCTTGCAGATGCTTACATGCCTTAATTCCTCTTTGGTCATCGGAACCTTTTCACGGATAAATGCTGCATCACTTAGCTGCGGTGTGACATTTTTTGCAACCGGATTGGGATTTTTTATCATACAGATATACAGTCCCTCCCTTTTAAGCTTTGTGCACTCCTGTGGCGAAAGCTGCGATATAGTTTCATCCGGATAGGATAGCTGGTATCCCACAGTTACCGAGCATTTTTGTAAACCATACCTTTCGTCACTGCTTAATAGGTGTCCAAGCATATTCACATCCTTTACATCTGACATCAGCATAAACGTTTTTGCATGGTGGCTAATCCGTGATGTGATATTAGACAGCTTAACTCCATGGATGCTGCAAATATATGCATCGCTGTAGGTTTCACCGACCGCTGCCGCCATATATGACACAGATGAAATTCCAGGAAGGATTGACACATCCGCATTTAATTTTCCTTCTGATATTTCATTTTTTATCGCCAGATACAGCTTTCTGCTTCCACTGTAAAAGCCCGTATCTCCCGAGAATAATATAAGAATATTACTGATTTTTTCAGTATCTGCACAAATTTCGTATAGATAAGGAATAATCTGTTCTGCAAGATAATACGGCTTTTTGTCTATCTTCGCACTGTATTTTTCTATCATGCGGCTTGCCCCAAGTATAATATCAGCACTTTCTATTGCATCTGAAACAGCTTTTGTCATACAAGCATCATTTCCCATTCCAATGCCGGCAAGCATGATATGAAGCCTGTTATATTTCCTGTCAATATATTCACAAACAGCTTCAAATGACATTCCATCATCCTGCACGCTTTGCCCCACAATATAGACCGGAATATTTTTATTTTTTGCAGCAGCTATTTTCTCAATAAAGCCCCCGGCCGCACCGCTTTTTTGGTGACCAGACATCTGATGTCATACTGATCAATAAGCGCCTCATTAAGCTGTGTGCTAAACGGTCCCTGCAATGCCAAAATGTGCTTTCCTGTAATATCATTGTGCATGCACAAGCTTATGCTCTCAAGCCCCGGAAGCACGCGCACATACAATCTTTCCCTGACGTCTGAGGTTTTACAATACACTGACAGCTCCTTGCTTCCTGTTGTGAGCAGTATATTTCCGTCTGTATTGTTAAGTGCCTTTGCACATGCTTCATTGTCCTCAAAATAGCGGATATTATCATAATCTGCTGATATATCCGTATCTCTTTTAAGACGCACATATTCGATATTTTCTGATATGCTGCTATCCGCCTGATTGTCTGTAACAGCATGTGTCTCATTAAAAGCATAAACTGCCTGCTTTATATTTTCGGTAACAATGGCTGCATACGGATGGGTTGCATCCACTATGAGCTTACATTTTTGTTCCGCAAAGAAGCTTCTCATGCCTTCGCTGTCCATACGCCCCATATGAACATGCGCGAACGGCTTTTCATGCCGCACGATTTCACCGTATTCTGTTGCCACGCAAACCGTATGCTCTATGCCTCTTTTACACAGATGCTCTGATAGCTTACGTCCCTCTGTTGTTCCTGCAAAAATCAGTATTTTACTCAATCTGATATCCTCTCCTTGTGACAAGCTTTCCGTCAATTATTTGTGTACCCTCATTGCCGATAAATACTGTCGTAAACATGTTGACCTGTGCACTGCGGAGCTCACCGAGAGTACAGACCGTATAGCTTGTTCCCTCACGTCCGATATTTTCGACATAGCCGCAGGCTCTATCCGGCTCTATCGCACGAAGCAGAATATCACAGGCTCTCATCAGATAGTCCTTTCTCTTGTGACTTGACGGATTGTACAGTGCTATGACAAAATCACCCTCTGCAGCAGCCACAAGGCGCTTTTCAATCTTATCCCACGGCGTGAGCAGGTCACTTAAGCTGATGGTACAAAAATCATGGTTTAATGGTGCTCCAAGCACCGCCGCACCACTGTTTGCCGCTGTAATGCCGGGTATTACCGAAAGCTCTACGTTATCGTATTCCTGCCCAATCTCATACATAAGAGAGGCCAGTCCGTATATTCCGGCATCACCACTACATACAAGGGAGACTGTTTTGCCCTCAAGTGCCTTTTTAAAGCACAGATGACATCTTTCTTTTTCCTGACGCATTGGAGTGGTCAAAAGCTCTTTTGTCTGGAATTTTTCTCCAAGCAGCTTTATATATACGGTATATCCCACTATGACATCACTCTCTTCCAGGGCGTCAATCGCCTGCTTTGTCATCATGCTTTCAAAGCCCGGCCCCATACCTACTATGTAAATTTTATTCATATTAATCTCCATCTCTACTAATTTTATATAACCATGCAGCTATTTGCAATTTTTTAATGATATGAGGTTCAAAAGGTATTTTGTCCCTCATTTATGATTAATCAGGATACCTTGCCGCCGCAACCGTTACCCTGTCATATTTATGTTTTTTATAAATAAGTTCTCCTGCTTTATTGCATTCCCTGCTGCCTGCAAGCACTGCTGCACGCTCGCACACGTTGTCCACTCCAACATGCTCCCTGACAAACTGCGAGGCACTGAATTCTCCCTGCACCGCCATGAGCTCATCCGCGGTATAAGTGACAAATTCTATCCTGTTTCTTTCGCAAAATTCCTTTATTCCCGGTTCATCTTTTTTCACATCTATTGATGCAATCATGTCTATATCCGAAATATCTATTTGCAGCTTTAAAAGACTTTGTCTGATTGCCCTGTCAATATTTTCAAACGCTGTATCCCTTCTGCACCCAATACCAAGTACAAATTGTGTGGGTTTTAAGTAAATACTGCCATTTTTAGGGTCCTTTGCTTTTTCGCATGATACTACAATATCAGCTCCGTAAGCAGGTGGGAAGTCCACTGTTTTTATTGCATCAGCACTCATATCAGCTTCATCGAAAAATGCCTTTATAAGCTGCCTATGCTTAGCCGGGATGTGCTCCCAGTCGACCGACATAGTAACCACTTCCCCCGCCAATACCTTTGATGATACTCCGGCGATGCCATCTTTATTGACTATTGCAAGCCTGCATTTCTTTGCAAAAACATCAACTGCAAATTTATTATTGATATCAGTAGCGGTTGTTATAACAGGTGTGGCATTCATCAGTGCTGCTAATAATACAGTAAGCTCATTGGCACCTCCCACATGCCCTGAAAGAATCGGAATAACAAACTTCCCCAGCTCATCTATCACAATAACAGGACTGTCTTTAAGCTTGTTATTTACAGAAGAAGCTACAGCCCTCACTGCAATACCACATGCCCCGATAAAAATCAGAGCCTTTTTTTTTCACTCATCTGTACAGCTGTCCAGTCTGATATATTTTGTGATATGTAGCCGGAATTTCTAAAATTTTCATCGGTGGAATTTTTAATATTCTCATCCGATAATCTCGAGCATTTGGTAAAAACCTCCACCTCATATTCACTTTTTTCAAGCTTATAAGCTATGTCACATGACAGCTCATAGCCCTTTTTTGTGAAGCTTACAATGCAAATTTTCCTATTTTCAGTTCCCATATATTTCCCATATTTATATATTCACGCCTTTTTTAATCGTTATCCTTTGACTCTACAGAAGCCTTGCGATACTCTGTCGAAAAATCCGGTGCGTAAAGTCTTGATTTCTCGTAATGCCGGTGAGCTATGACATCCCCCACAAGCACATCGCTGTCTTTGTGATATTGTGCTCTCTCGCAGTCTGCTTAAGTGTAGCGACAGTGCACACGTATGCCTCCTCCTGTGGCCAGGTTGCCTTGTATACAATTGCAGCAGGTGTATCTGCCGTATATCCTCCCTCAATAAGGCTTTCCGTAAGCTTTCCTAAAAGCCCGGTGCTTAAGTAAATCGCCATGGAAGCGTGGTGTGAGGCAAAACTTGCTATGCTCTCCTTAGGCGGCACCTTCGTGCGCCCCTCCATGCGTGTGATGATGAGCGACTGGGAAATACCGGGGAGCGTGTACTCAATGTTGAGTGATGCAGCAGCGCCAAAGCACGCGCTCACGCCCGGACAGCTCTCATATGGTATTAAAAGAGTATCAAGCTCATCCATCTGCTCGCGCACTGCGCCGTATATGCTTGGCTCTCCCGTGTGCAGGCGCACTGTCATTTTTCCGTCTGCCTCAGCAGCTTTCATGACTGCGATGACCTCATCCAGTGTCATTTTTGCACTGTTATATATTTCACAGCTCTCCCTTGCATAGTCCAAAAGCTCTGGATTAACAAGCGAGCCCGCATAAATTATCACATCTGCCTTTTGTAAAAGACGCATTCCGCGTACTGTTATTAAATCTGCTGCGCCTGTTCCTGCGCCAACAAAGTAAACCATTTTTCTGCCTTTCTGCTTTTTGCAAGCTCACCAAATTCGTTTGAATACATGATACAGTCTATCTCAAGTCTGCCCTTTGCCCTCTTATCCAGATAAAAGCATATGCGCTCCATCGCATAATCCATCACCTCATACAGCCTGCCGCTTTCCTTAAGTGACGCCAAGGCCTCCTCTGTCGTAAGGCTGTCCATAATGCGCTTTATGTATTCGGGCGCTACACCACACTTAAACGCAAATGCCGTCAAAAGCTCTATCCTGCAGTCTGCTTCCCTCGAATGAGTGTTCATGATGCCTCCTGCTACCTTTATGAGCTTTCCTATATGTCCTGTCAAAAGCATCCTCTTAAAGCCCATATCTGCTGCCATATCAATTGTTTCACCGATAAAGTTGGAGCATTTGACACTCCTGTCAAGATCATAGCCATAGCTTTCCTTCATAAAGTCAAGACCGTAATTTCCCGGAGCAACCGCCACATAATCATACCCAAACGAATATCTCTGCTTAAGCTCCACCCTTATCGTATCAATAAGAGCCTGTGAGCTCATGGGCTCAACAATAACGCTTGTGCCGAGAATTGATATACCACCAACTATCCCAAGCCTTGGATTAAAGGTCTTTTGGCAAGCTCCTTTCCCTTTGGAACCGAGATTGTGATGTCAAGTGTCCCCTTAAAATCCAAAAGCTCACAGACCTCCCTTACCTCTTTTTCAATCATCTCACGCGGCACATGATTGATAGCCGCGTTTCCGACAGGCTGGTCTAATCCGGGTTTGGTGACTCTTCCCACTCCGTCACCACCGTCAATATTTATGATAACCAAATCCTGCTTTTTTTGCACAAAGCAGATGTATCGGAATGCAAAATCCGTACAGAAGCATATATATATGCTCCTGTGGTCACATCCGGGTCATCCCCTCCGTCTTTTATCACAGCGCAGCTTACCTCGTTTTCACTTCTTTTTTTATGTCGGTGATATCAGCCGTGTAAGCTATTCCCTTAGGTGTCTGAATCGTTATTTTGTTTTTAGCCTTTCCGGTTAAAAGCATATATGCCGCCGCCTTTGATGCCGCCGCAGCACAGCTTCCTGTGGTAAATCCGTATCTCATAATCACTAAATTTCCTCATGCATCAGCCTCTATCAACCAGACTGTAAATCAGCGCATTGCATATGGCAGCCGCAATATTGCTGCCACCCTTTCGTCCGACATTTACTATGTATGGCACTCCGGTCTCCATAATAATCTCCTTGGCTGCCTCCACATTGACAAAGCCCACCGGCACACCGATTACAAATGCAGGCTTATATATTCCTTTTTCTATCATATCGTACAACTCTATAGCGCTGTCGGTGCATTTCCTATCGCAAAAATCACAGGCTTATCTATCCTTGATGCAAACTCCATGCTTACTGCCGCGCGCGTTGTCTTTTTCTCCTTTGCAATAAGAGCGACCTCATCATCAGCCATAAAGCAGTGCGCCTGTCCGCCGAATTTTGCCAGATATTTTTTATTTATGCCTGAAAGAGCCATGTTGGTATCGGTCACTATATCAGCGCCCTCTGATATCAGCCTTTTTGCGATAGCAACGGCGTCCTTAGAGTATTTAAGCGTCTGTATATAATCAAAATCAGCACTCGTGTGTATGACTCTTTTTGTTATCATCTCCTGATCAGCAGGCAGCGTAATCTGCATTTCAGACAGCTCATGTGAAATTATCTCAAAGCTTCTCTTTTCAATCTCCATCGGCTCTAACTGTTTAATTTTTTTCAATACACTCACCTATCACTTTCAATAATCTTACATTTTCATCATAAGTCTTTACTGCCACACGAAAATACCCTTCCGAAAGCCCCACATAGTTGGAGCAGTCCCGTATCAGTATTCCCTTATTAAGCAGTATATCATATAATGGAAGGTTGCTGTAAAACAGTATGAAATCAGCATCACTTTTATATACCTTAAACCCAAGCTTTTTTAGTCCATCTGACAGCAGCCTTCTTTGTCTGCTCACATACGATGCCGTTTCTTTAATATACTCTGATTCCATAATGCATGCATCTCCTGCCATCTGTGCCAGGACAGACACGTTCCACTCCGGCAGATTTCTTTGAACCTTTTGTCTTACTGTCTCATTTTTACTGAGCATATATCCAAGCCTTACTCCCGGAATAGCAAAAAGCTTGGTAAAGGCTCTTACAACAATCAGATTGTCATAGTCACATAAAAGTGACAAAACAGAATAATTTTTTTCACAAAAGCCCATGAAGCATTCATCTGCCACCACATAAATATGCTTTTGTTTGCAATACCCTATTATTTGCTTCATGAAAGTACTGTCTGCAAGATACCCTGTCGGATTGTTTGGATTTGCGATAAAAAATATATCTGTATCATCTGTAAGCATATCCATTAAAGCATCTAACCGTGCAGCAGGAGAAAAATCACTCTGCTCATCCAGCAGGAAATATCCGATATCACAGCCGACTGCACGAAGCACATGCTCATAGCCGAAAAAGCCCGGGGCCGGAAGCACTGCTTTTTGGGGCTTTATGGCATGAGCTATCGCCATAAAAAGCTCTGAGGCTCCGTTTCCGGGAATTACATCCTCGCTTTGTATGCTGCAGCCTTGCTGTGTGAAATACTCTGATATTGCTTTTTTTAAGGCCACTGCATGCCATGTCGGGATATCTGTCTGCATACGAAAGTGCATCACTCATAGCCTCTTTAACAGAATGCGGTATGCCAAGAGGATTGATATTTACCGAAAAATCCATATTTACTTTATTGTTGTATATGTCACCGCCATGGATGCTTTTCATTCAAGTCCTCCATCTATTCTTACATCAATTTTTCATATTCAAAGCAATATTAAAACAAGACTCATAACCGCCACAGATAAAAGCTCACACAAAAACGCAGTAATATACATCAGCCTGTTTGCACGCTTTATATCCTCGTACTCTATCTCACGCAGACCGTCTCCTATGTATTTTTTCTTCACAAGTTTCCCAAAATACACTGCATCACCCGCCAGCTGCACCCTTAAAGCCCCTGCGCATACGGACTCTGTCTGGGCTGAGTTGGGGCTTGCATGATTGAAACGATCTCTTTTAAAGATGCGGTATGCATTTTTGCCATCAAACTGCCTGCCACCAATAAATGCCGCAGCAATCATCAGATATGCACTGATTCTTGCCGGTATGAAATTGACCACATCATCAAGCCTTGCCGCAAATCTGCCAAAATACATATATTTATCATTTTTGTAGCCAAGCATCGAATCCATCGTATTCACAGCCTTGTATACAAAGCCAAGCACCGGCCCGCCGATTGCAGTGTAAAGCATAGGTGCAATCACTCCGTCAGATGTATTTTCAGCTATCGTCTCAACTGCCGCCCTTGTGACACCTGCTGCATCAAGCACAGATGTATCTCTGCCAACAATCATGGAAACAGCCCTTCTTCCTGCATCAACTCCATCTGTCCTTAGCGCATCGTACACCCTCATGCTCTCCACCCGAAGACACTTTGTGGCAAGAATCTGCCACGTCATGACAGCCTCTACTATTACCCCGGCATACAGATTTATGCTGTATGCAGCCACAATAATAATTACCGACATTGCAAAAGTTGCAAAAATTACAGTAAAAAGCAAGAAGCATGCCTCTTTTTATATTTTATTAAATTTAATTTTTTTTCAGAGCTATTATATCCGGCATCACAATTAAGCCTCTTATCGAGAGAAGAAATAAGTGAGCCGATAAGCCTGACCGGATGCGGTATAAAATGCGGATCTCCTATTAATAAATCAAGCACAAAGCCTGCTATAAATGCAAAAATATGATAACACATATGTTAGTCCTTCTTAAATAAATCATAGCGATATGGGCACTATTTCATTAAACACAATCTCATTGCCCTCAACCGCCACCTCACACGAGTAACCACAGCCGTTTTTCACCTGGTAATCATAGTAATCCATATCACAGTAATGGCTCATTATCGCCATGATAGTCCCTCCATGCACAAAAAATACTATTTGTATCTCTTTATCAGGCATAGCCCTCTTAAGCTCTAATGCCTGTGTGAGTGCCCTCTCAAAGCCACATATACTTCTTTTTGCAAAACTCTTTTCTGCTCTCTCCGTCTGGAAAGGCAAGTGTTCCACCACTGTCAATCCACGCCTGATATGAGTCCCTGAAACGGATATCTGTGCTAAGTTCCTTATAGCTTTTTAGCTCCCATTCACCAAAATCCATCTCTGCAAACTCTTTTACGGTATGAATTTTATGTTGCTGTGAAACCGGCAAAATAATCTCTGCCGTCTGTTTGCAGCGCCTCATTGGACTGGTAATAATTATCTGCTCCTTTAAGCTATTTTCCTCCAAAGCCTTGTATACACCATTATTTAGCGCATTTTTAAGCTCAAAAACTCCGGCTTCATCGAGTGGCTCATCTGTCCTTCCCAGATATCTGTGCTCTCTGTTTGAGACAGTGCAGCCGTGTCTTATAAAAATACAGTTTATTTTATTTTCTGACCGATTCCACATATTACGCGAACTACCTCGTCTGCTTTTTTTTTGCAAGCAGTATCTCTGCTCTGCCTGTCTGCTCCCTGTACTCTCTCTCAAACGCATCAAGAGGCACTATGCCGTTTCCAATCTCATCAGCAATGACTATTGTATCCGGATTTTTCTCTGCAAATTGCATAAATTTCAAAATATATTCCTGCAGTGGAAGATTTTTCTCAAGCACAGCCCTGATAAAATAATGAAATTTATCTATTATGAGTATACTCTCATCATCGACGGCAAAATCCCATGGCCATTCCATGTTTGATGCCTTATCATTGCAGGCATTATCCTTTAGGAAAAAGCAGTCGTACACATCATATTTTTCTGTTTTTTCTATCATATTTTCGAGCACATAATCAAGCTTTCCCTGTGCCACTCCGCCTATCACAAGCTTCATATTTTCTCCAATTCCATACTTTAAAGTTCATAGTAAAACTTTTATCAAAATTCTTCATTCCTATATTCAAAACAAATATACTATATAATAAAAGAGACACCACCCAAAGCCACTGCCATGGCGCACTCACATATACACACAAAATATCCTGCCGTATCGCCTGTGATGCCGCCAAGCTCCTTTTTTGTTTTCACATAATAATACCAAAAGCTAAGTGCTGCCGCAATAATCATGGCCACCGCATAAGGCAGTGACACAATAAATAAAACAGCCATACACAGTGCAAGCTGGATGTATAGTGCTGCCCTGACGATCGTTCTGTGTGCAGTATCTGCAAACATAAATAACAGTCCATCGCTTTTTGCCGATTTAAATGACACAACAGCTATTCCGCTTAAGCATCTTGCGATGAAAAAGCCTGCACAAAAAACAATAAATGCTTTATCATCCATTATCTGAGAAAAAGCTCCCATGAATAATAATCCGTAGGCTGCAAGCATTATAACGGCAAATGCTCCTATATGTGAATCCTTAAGTATTGCAAGCTTTTCCTCCCGCGGTTTATATGAATGAAACGCATCCATTGTATCCATAAAACCATCTATGTGAAAGCCTCCCGTAACCGCTATCGGAATGAGTACGCCTATGCATACATAGCAGATATCCGCCACTCCAAAATGAGAGTATATATATCTCCAAAGCATAAGAAGCAGTCCAATCACAGCTCCTATCCACGGAAAGAATACCAGCATGTACTTCATGTCATCATCATTCCATTTAAATTGTGGCATAGGTATCTTTGAATACATGGAAAAAGATACTATGCACGACCTTATTAACTTCATAATACACTTAACCTCCACACTGTTCACTTAACCGTCACCGGAATGCCTGCAGCCACCTCAACGACACGCTCTGCTATCGCAGCAAGCCCTCTGTTTACAATTCCCATTGCCTTTATGTAATTCATCGTTGATTGATCATAGCAGACTCCGTCTTCAAATACATTGTTTGTCACAATTACAAGCTCCGCAACATTTTCACTTAAGATACTTACCTCTTTTTAGCACCTTTTTACTCACACAGCTGATTTGAGCAGTCTCATAATCCTTCATATTTTCAGGGCCATCCAAAGCCTCTTTTTCAGCTTCGGTAGCCTGTATACCGGAAGCATCTACAGGTGGAAACATCTCGTTTGCCACAAGGTTTGACATACACTCAAGCAGTGCTGACCGCCCGGTTTTTAAACTGCTTTCTGATTGCAGCTTTTCAACTGCCTTTTTAATATCACGATGCTGCTCGATGGTAATAAAGCCTTTTCCGGCACGAAGTCTTCTGTGCCTGTCTATCTTCCGTTGCCCCTCATCATCAAATACCTGCATGGTGGCAATGTAATATTTTTCTTTGTATCCCTTTTCATTTGACACGTGACAAATATACTTTTCTGCATATGCTGATTTGCCACTGCCGCTGCCGCCTGTTATAAGTGTAATCATCTATACGTACCTCTCATACTGTGATACCGAGATATCGTCGAAGGTTGTCCGGCCTTTGTATACGCTAAGTGCCATATCCAAAAGCGCAAACATCATCACGGCACCTGTTCCCTCTCCAAGCGCAAGAGATGCTCTTATGACCGGCTTTACGGAAAGTGCCTCACACAAAAGCGCCACGGCAGGCTCCCTGCCCTCATGTGATGGAATGATAAAATCAGTAACTCCGGAAATAAGCCTTTCTGCTGCCAACGCAGAAACCATGCTTATCACTCCGTCGAGCACAACAGGAATATGGTATAATGCACCGCCTATACACACTCCGACAAGTCCTGCAATATCGAGTCCTCCGACTGTCATAAGTATCTCAAAGGTGTCCTTATTATATAAATCATACTTTTCTATTGCGCTTTCAATTACACTGATTTTTTTCTCAAGCCCACTGTCGTTTAGGCCTGCTCCTCTTCCTGTCACTGTGGCCACATCGCACATTAGCATGGCGGCTGCCATTGCCGCGCTTGTGGTGGTGTTTCCTATACCCATCTCACCGGTTGCAATAATTCTGCAGCTGTCTGCCTTACACCCACGCACTATTTCTATACCTGCTACAATCGCTTCAAGTGTCTCAGCCCTTGTCATGGCAGGCTCTTTTGCAAAGTTTCTCGTGCCCATGCGCACCTTTCTTTGAAGCAGCCCTTTAACACTCTCGTCACTGTTTATTCCTATATCCACAGGAATTGTATCAGCCCCTGCAGTCATTGCCATGCGTCCGACAGATGAAGCCTTTCTTGCCATGGATTTTGCAACTGCAAGTGTCACATCCTGTCCGGACTGGCTGATGCCCTCAGCAACCACACCATTATCCGCACACATAATTATGACCGCCTTTTTTTGAAATATCTATATTTTCATCTCCCAAAACAGCGCCGATTTTGGCCGTTAATAGCTCAAAATCACCCATGCCGTCGAGCGGCTTTGCCACGGAATCCCAGTTTGAACGGATTTTTTTTTGTACATTTTTGCATCAGGTGGCGTTATTTTTAATTTTTTCAATTCTTCAACTGTAAAATGGTCAGAAATAATACTATTTTCAATCATATTTTGCCTCACGAAGCATGCCGTACACTGCATCCATATCCAGATACTCTCTCAGTGTATCCGCAAGCCTGTCATACTGTTTTTCCTTGAAGCTCTTATAGCTTACAATAGTGCTGTCATTCACATCAATGCCCTTTTTATCGGCAATATAATCCACTATCACTCTGGCTGCCTCTGCAGTATCAAAAATGCCGTGGATATACGAGCCATACACATTTCTGCCATCAGATATGACATTATTTAACTCATTTTTCCTGTCAGCACAAGCCCCCTGCTCATCTGAAGCTGCGCTATATGCGCTCTTACCCATATGTATCTCATAGCCCAGAAAGTGACAGCCTGAAAGCCTGCTCAATACACCATCTACATGTGCTATTTCACCGCTTGTCTGAAGCCGTGTCTTGCTGTCTTTTTAGAACGGTATCTATAGGAAGAAGCTCCATGCCACGCATATATCCCCCCTCCTCGACACCATCGGGGTCGGCTATTGAAGCCCCAAGCATCTGATAGCCTCCGCATATTCCAAAAACAGGTATCTCACAGGAGAGCTTTTTTGACAGCGGCCTCGAGTCCGTTTTGTCTCATCCACAAAAGATCCCCCATCGTATTCTTGCTTCCCGGCAAAAATACTATATCCGGATGACGCAGCTCATTTACTGTTGACACATACCGCACTGTTACCTCGGACATCTGTTCAAAGACATTGAAATCCGTGAAATTTGATATTCTCGGATATCTGATGACCGCTATATCAATAAGCCCATCTGTCTTTTTGTCAAAACGCTCTGTCAGACTGTCCTCATCCTCAAGCTGTACATCCATATATGGCACCACTCCGGTAACAGGCACCCCGCCTCTCTCCTCAAGCATCTGTATCCCCGGGTCAAGGATCGTCTTGTCTCCACGGAATTTATTGATAATAAGCCCGCAGACACGATTCTTTTCATCATCGGTTAAAAGCATAAGTGTGCCAAGAAGCTGCGCAAAAACACCACCTCTGTCGATATCACCCACGAGCAGCACCGGTGCATCCCCCATATGCGCAAGCCCCATGTTTACAATATCATTTTCCTTCAGATTTATCTCCGCCGGGCTTCCCGCACCCTCAATCACTATGATATCAGCATACTCCTCAAGCTTTTTAAATGCATTTTTTATATCCGGTATGAGAGTTTTCTTGTATGCAAAATACTCTCTCGCCGGCATGTTCTTAAGCACCCTTCCGTTTACAATCACCTGTGAGCCTGTATTATTTGTAGGCTTTAAAAGAATAGGATTCATGCACACCATAGGCTTAATGCCTGCTGCCTCAGCCTGCATCACCTGGGCCCGTCCCATCTCAAGTCCTTCGTCTGTTATATAAGAGTTGAGCGCCATGTTCTGTGATTTAAACGGTGCCACCCTGTATCCGTCCTGTCTGAAAATACGGCACAAGCCCGCGACAAGAAAGCTCTTGCCTGAATTGGACATTGTACCCTGTACCATAATTACCTTTGCCATATCTATACCTGCTGTCTGAATTTATGTGGTAGTCTGTTGTTTTATCATGAATATTAAACTGTAATGTAAACAGTAACTTCCTTAAAGCTGTGCCAATTGTTCCTCATGAAAAGGAATTTTAATAATTTTCCCTGTAGAGACTGCATACTCATAAAGTCTGCTGTTAAACTGCTCATACGTGCCAAACTCTGTTCTGTCACATATGACACTCTCGCATGCATCAATAAGCTCCTTTGCCTTTTCAATAAGGGCATCGTCTACAGGCTCAAAGCTTCTTGCGCTGACCATCTCAGCAGAAAGCGCCTTTGCCGCAGGATAATCCAGATCATTTTCATAGATGATTCCTGTCGCAAAGCGGGATACCCTTTCGCTGTAAGCTCCTGAAGCTTTTTCTGCCCAGGCCCCCTCCTGCTATGACAAATACCCTCGCCATTCCATCCGGTTTTTCCAGCTCTAAATCCTCTCCTGTTTCGTCAAAGCTTCCTGCCGTAATTCCAAAAAGCCCTGAAACATATTGGTCAGTAAATACCTCCTCGGGAGTTCCGTATCTGTCCACATATCTGCCATCTATACACAAAATATGGTCTGACACACGCTTTGCCATATCAAGCTCATGGAGCGACATGATAACCGTAAGATTCTTCTGTCTTTTAAGCCTTTGGAGTATTGATAAAAACTCAAGCTTGTACTTTATATCAAGATATGAGGTAGGCTCGTCTAACACTATAATCTCCGGCTGCTGGCATATGGCCCGCGACAGCATGACGCGCTGCCTTTGACCATCGCTTATCTTTGTAAAATCCTTATCTTTTATCTGTGATACATTGACCAGCTCCATCGCCTCATCCACAGCCTTTTTGTCCTCATCCGAAAGTACTCCGAACCGGCCTGTGTATGGATATCTGCCGGTCGCAACCACATCATAGCAGGTCATAAGCTCCGTCTTTAGCTTATCGGTGAGCACAACAGCCATTTTTTTTGCAAATTCATTGCCATTCATCGTCACTACATCACTTTTATCAAGATATATCGTACCGCTCACAAGCGAAAGCTGTCTTGCAATACTTTTTAAAATAGTCGATTTACCGGCACCGTTTGGTCCGATTAATGTGAGAATCTCTCCCCTTTTGAGGGAAAAATCAATATTTTCAATAAGAGGCCTGTTATCATATCCAACGGCCAGCTTTTGAGCAGTAAAATAATATTCCATCAAACATTTTTCTCCTTACTGCGTCTTATCATGATAAACAGCACTACCGGTGCACCAAATACTGCCGTAACCGTGCTGATACTAAGCTCCGTAGGCGCAAACATCATCCTCGCAAGCAAATCACAAAACAGGCAGAACACCGCTCCCCCAAGGAAGCAGGCCGGTATCATATATATGGGCTTTGTGCTTTTTAGCATGCTTTTTACTATGTGTGGCACGGCTATTCCGACAAACGATATCGGTCCCGCAAACGCCACTATACATGCGGAAAGCAGGCTTGAAAGCAATACCAGAAGCACCCGGATACGCTTTATGTTTACACCCAGATTTACGGCATATGACTCTCCGAGCTGATATGCCATAAGTGGCTTTGACATGAGAAAAACAAAAACAAATGTGATTCCCACCACAATGCTCATCACCCCGACGCTGTCCCAGGTCATGCCCGAAAAGCTTCCCCTCGACCAGTTGTGCAGGTTTACTATGTCGGAATCATCTGCAAATGTCACCACAAACTCAGTCACCGCAGAGCATATGTAGCCAATCATGACACCGCTCACCACAAGCATTGACATGCTGCTTACCTTTCTTGAAATGATAAGCACAAAGCCCATTGAAAGCATTGCTCCCAAAAACGCCGCTGCAATCATGGCCAGTGAGCTCACACGTATGGCATTTCCAAGTAAAAATACCATAACAAGTGCCACAATCATCTTAGCTCCCGATGATATGCCGAGTACAAAAGGTCCCGCGATTGGATTATGAAAAAAGTCTGCAAAAGATAGCCTGCAAGCGCTAACGCCCCGCCCAGTATCATCGCTGCGATAGCTCTTGGCATGCGGATATCCCACACAATACGTCCCACCCTGTCTGAGTGATCATAAAGTGTCGCAAATGCAGCCTTAAATGATATGTGTACAGTTCCTATGCACACATTCATGATAAGCAATATAATAATTAAGATTATAAGAATAATAAATGTTGTAAAACACCTTATTTTTCTGGTTTTTTCCATGTTGTAGCTCCGCTTTTTATCTTTTTGTGCTATTGATTTTCCTGCATTCTGTCATATCCGTTAACAATTCAGCCCACCACATACATTCCACAAATCACAGTTATCTGAGCTTAAACAGATATTTCATGCCGCTGTCGGGTGCACCTGTAATCATCGAATGCATATCATCAATCATATATCCGATGGACATAGACTGCTGATACATATCGTTCGTGGTGCAAAATACATTGCCGTCTTTGACTGCCCTAAAATCGGCAAGAACCGGGCACTTGTCCAAAAGCTCATTCAGATTCTTCACACCGCCGTCTATCGCACTGTTATATATCAGATAGTCAGCATCTATTGCTCCATTGTAGAAATCCTCCAGCTGCATATTCATGGTTGACCTGCCTGTATCGTCGTCATTTGATGCATCAAAAATATATTTTCCGCCGGCAAGCGAAATCATCTTTGGCACATAATCTGTGCTTTTGCGCACCTGAACCTGTCCATTGGACGTGATATAGAAAAATGCAACTGTATCACTTTTTGTGGCATCATCCGTATCGGTACCATCTGTCTTTGCGATGCGATTTACAATATCCACCTGCTCATTAAAGAGCTCATCGGCCTTTTCATCCCTGTCTGTGAGTGCTCCGAAAAACTTCACCCACTCCACTCTTCCAAGCGGCTCCTCCTCATAGCTTGAGTACTCGATTATTGAAGGGATATCAAAGCTTTTAAGCTTTTCAGTCACCTGCGGCGAATGGGTAATCATAGTATTTTCTATGGCAAGAGAACAGTTTTCTGACACCAAAAGCTCATAATCGGGCTTTGAATATTTGCCGGCATAAAGCATTCTGCCACTTTCAAGAGCCTTTCTTGCACTGTCAATGTACCAGCCATCACTGTCTAACCCCGAAAATTTAATAGTGTCCACTGCATCAAGCTTGTCAAACATATCCATCACCCCTGATGCGACCAGATACAAATCACTTACAGGCTCCTTCAATACAATGATATCCTTGTCAATATCCTTTGGAGTCTTTCTGCCCTTTGGCACGGTAAGTATTTGGGTACCGTCCTTTGTAGTAAGTATCTTGTATCCACCCTCATAATAGTCAACAGAAAAATTCTTTGCATATAAAAGCTTCATACTGCTCTTATATATAAGACCATTTTGTGCCTCTGTCTCAGCCTTCGATTCGGTATTCCCTGAATCGGAAGAAGGACTGTCGCAGCCTGACAGCCAGAACAGTCCTATAATTGATATCAATATATATATAATTATCTTTTTTTTCTTCCATGCATAGCTTAATTATTCTCCATCCTCACCAAGCACCTCTGTAGCAGAATCTGAATGGAAGGTGAGTGTGTACTCAACCTCGTGCGGCTTGCTCATAGCAACTGTATCTCCGATAACCTGCATAGGTGTATCAAGCTTAACCGGAATTTCAAATACAGAATTGCCGTCTGTATTTACAGGCATGTATTTCTGTCCGTCAACTATCATATAGTCATAGTTTGGACTGCTCCACTGCACTGTTGCAGTAGCGGCTCCACCGCTTATAGTCACCTCAGCCGGTGATGCAATGCTCGCCTTACCGCTTCCGCCCTCGAAATCGAGATTGATATTGTATGTTCCGTCAGGAAGCTCTTTTCCTGCACTTTCAGATACGCTTGCATCTGCGTCCGCAGGTGTGGCATTTGAGACCTTTACCTTGTGGTCATACCATTTGCCCTTTGTACCGATAAGTGCAAGGTCAAATTCCTCATCCAAAACAGGAACCGGTATATCAAACGCATTGACCTCCTCAGTTGTGCCATCGCCATAATCGACAGTCTCTACAGTTGGCTCTAAAAGCTCAGCCTTGTCCTTTGAGGCATCCTTTGCTGTTCCCAAAAAGAGATTGACAATGTGTGTGGATGTGAGAGTAACATGTATTGTTGCCTTGCCATCCTTCACGGTGAGTGTACCTTTGTTGTCATATGCATCATTCACATGAAACATTGAGCTGTCTGTAGTAAACTCTGCTGTATATGTACCATCTGAAAGTGCTATCTTTTCTGTTTTTCAGCCTTTTTTGTGCTCTCTGTCGCATCCTGCACTGCTTTTTTGCTTTCTGTTTCAGCTTTTGCATTCTTATTACCGCAGGCTGCCAGGCTCATGGCACAAACCAGTGTCATTGCAACGATATAAGTAAACTTGTTTCTGAATAATTTTCTCATGTCTGATATACTGCTCCTGTTATTTTATAGCTTCCCCACTATACATTTAAGTAACTGCTACTTGCTCATAGCAGCCGCTGTATGCTCAACATAAAGCTTCTGGATACCCTCAATCTCACCAAGTCCGTTAATCTGTGTATCGATTTTATCGAACTTTCCTGATGCCTTAAACTGTGAAAGCCATGAATCATCATCACTTCCCGCCATATCATTGTTGGCATGGTCTCCTGCAACAACCATAAGCGGACGAAGAATGACATTCTTGTAACCAGCGGCTGACACCTTCTCAATGACAGACTCACATGATGTATCCTCCGGCTCACCCTCTACAGTTCCGATAAATACGTTTTCATAACCCAAAGCTGTCATCTGGCTCTGCATCTGGCTGTATGAAATCTTTGCTGTATGGCTTGTTCCATGTCCCATAAATACAAATGCTGTACCCTCTTCCTTTGCAGCATCAAGGCTGTCATAGCCTGCCTTTTCTACTGCTTCCTCTGTAAGAATTTCTGCAACGGCCTTTTTTATCCTCATTTACAACTGTTGCATCACTTCCAACCTCACCGAGGAGTGGCTCTGCAATCTTTACAGACTCAAATTTATCCTTATACTTCTCTACAGCCTCTGAAAGCTCATCATACTCTGCTCCATGCATCAGGTGTGTAGGCTGTACCACAAGATTCTTTACACCATTTTTGACTGCACGCTCAAGTGCCTGATCCATATTGTCAATCTTCTCGTCATCTCTTGCCTGTACATGATTGATGATAATCTGTGCGGTAAAGGCTCTTCTTACAGACCAGTCGGGATTGGCTGCTGCAATCGCATCCTCGATACCCTTGATATCAGCCACACGGCTGTCGTTAAAGGAAGTACCGAAGCTTACTACCAGAATCTCGTTCTCACCGATCTCTTCCTGATTGCGGGGATCATCCTTGGAAGCATCTCCGGTATCTCTGCCGAAATAATCGGGATCTGCATTTTCTCCCTCTACCAGTTCCTTCTGTGCGTCTGTGAGCTTGTCCCATGCCTCCTTAGCCTCCTTGCACTGCTTGTCTGTATCATCTGTTCTCTCCTGCACGTAGATTGCATCGATTAAATCTGCCACATGCATTGCTGCCTCCTGATCTGCGTTTGCGCTTGTCTCACTCTCTGAAGCCTTAGATGCCTGTGAACCATTCTTTGCATCATCTGCCTTGCTGCCACAGCCGGTCACTGCTGTCATAGCCATAACTGCTGCCATCAGTACTACTACTAATTTCTTTTTCATGTTTTCTCCTTTTCATTCTCCTTGCAGCTATTAAGCTGCACATGTTTTAAATATGTAAGACGAAAACATTTAAAGCGTCAAAAATAAAAGCTCTTTGTACTATTATGTCAAAGAGCTATACATGTCAAAATCCTTCTAACCCAGACTATACGGCTATCATAACCTTGTCTGTAATTATAATTATTTCATCACGTACAGCCAGTTACTCGTGGCTTGAAACACTATTGTTTCCGTACAACACAAAGGCAGGTCTCCCGGCTTATATATCATTGCTTCGGCCGTCTTCCCGGTTGCCCAGTGACCTATCGGCCGTCACTCCCTAATTACGGTGACGAGTTCGTACAGGATTTGCACCTGTTTCCCTTTTCACCGGAGCCAGCTTCACATCGCCTGTCATAAATCAGATTCAAATGCTTGTCTGCTCCGACACCTTTATGCTACATATTCAGTTTCTTCGTGCGTTGCTTGCGCAATCGCTTGGATTATTATATTACAACTTGTAACATTATTCAACAGATTTTTATCAGACGCTTTACAGACACATTTACAAAAGCGGTGCAAAAAGCTGCAAAATACTCTGCAGCAGCCTGCCTGCAAATGAGATATCATTTGTGCTTTCCTCATACACCTCCTCTGAAACCGCAAACGTCTCTATCGCATCCTCTTTTATTTTTCCGATGCACTGAGTCCTGTACATGTATACAAAATCCTCAAAATTCCAATACATGCTCCTGAAATCCAGATTGCATGTGCCAACTATCGCAGTATCATCATCTGCCACTATACACTTTGAATGTATAAAGCCGGGTGTGTATAGATATATCCTTACCCCCGCCTCGATAAGAGGTCTAAAATTGGCTTTTGTCTGCAGATAAATGAGCTTTTTATCGGGAATCTTAGGTACAACAATACGCACATCAACACCTGACCTGGCTGCCGATATCATAGCATGTGACAGCTCTGTTCCAAGTATCAGATATGGTGTAAAAATATAAACATATTTTTTAGCTCTTGAGATGATACTCACATAAAGATTCTCTCCTACATCATCATGCTCAAGCGGTGAATCGCAAACGGCTGGACAAAACCGCTTTCCTCTGACTGGCTGAAGGTATTGTGTGGATTCAGATATTCATCATGCACAGCATTGTCCTTATTGATATAATTCCACATCTCAAGGAACATCGTTGTGAAACTGTTTACACACTCTCCCTCCACACGGATACCGGCATCCTTCCAGTAACCAAACCTGATTTTTTTTGTTGATATACTCATCTGCTATATTGTAACCACCGGTATGCGCCACACGTCCGTCTATCACCAGTATCTTCCTATGATCCCTGTCATTCATAATTACTGAAAGCATGGGCTTATATGGATTGAAGCGTCTGGTCTGTATTCCGATGCTCTCCATCTCCTTTATAAAATATGGCGGAATGGCATTTATGCTGCCAAAATCATCATATATGATTCTCACCACAACTCCATGCTTTACCTTTTCTTTGAGTATATCAAGTATCTGATCAAGCATAACGCCACTGCCGATTATGAAATACTCCATAAAGATAAACTTTTCAGCTGACCTTAAATCTTTTAAAATGCTCTCAAAAGCCTCCTCACCTGATTTAAAGTACTCTGTGCAGTCCTCCGCATACAGTGGATATTTCTGATTCTGAGTGATAAGCCTGCTTTGTCTGTATGCATCCATATCTGTCTGTCTGAGAGTCTCATTTAGCAGCTCGTTCTCAGGCCGAAGCGGCGCATATGCTTCCACAATTCTTGCCATTCTTTTCTGTGTCTTCGACGTAAGCTCCGGTCTTCCGAAAAAGAAATAGCACGGAATACCAACGATTGGAACACTCAGTATCAAAAATATCCATGACATTTTTATATACATTTTCATCCGCCTGTTGACAATATAAAGCGAAAGCAATATGGCTGCCACATACAGCAGATCCTGAAACACCCTGCTGGCAACAGATGCCGTATAAAACAAAAGAACCACCATATCATCTGTATGATTATTATTGTCGAAACGATAAATAGCTTTGAAAGCAGTTTTTGTAATATTTTTCTCATATAAGCCCTACCATGAAATTACAATTAAACAACCTAATATTTCCTATATTTTCTATAATAAATCACTACTACATATTATATTATTCCAAGCAATTTATCAACATTTATAATCCCCCACGAGCCTTTGTGACTATCCCCTGCCCTGTCACATGTATTATACAGTGCTAGCTTAACCGCCTCCGGTCTCATATTTGGATTTTTTTCCAATAGAAGTGCTATGGCACCTGACACAATCGGTGTAGCCATTGAAGTACCTGTTTTTCTTACATATGTGCCATCCCTCGTTCCAAGGCTTATGATATCATGCCCGGGAGCCAGAATCTCAGGCTTTACAATACAACAGTCGGTAGGACCTTTGCCGCTTCTTATATCATCAAAGCTTCCGACTGTTATTATTTTTCTTGAAATTCCCGGCACAGTTACAGAAAACGGTGCCGGACCGTAGTTGCCCGCTGCTGCAACAACTACCACTCCCATATCCCACAATTCATCTATCAGCTTCAATATCTTAATACGCTCTGCTGTATCAGAACATGGCAGATATCCTACAGAGAAGTTGAGTATTTTTATATTAAGTCTGACACAGTTTTCTTTTTATATACTTAAGTGCACGAATTGAATCCGACGTCTGCCCCATGCCAAGATAATCAAGCACCTTAAACACATATAGTCCTGCCCCTGGAGCCATGCCTATATCTGCAGCCGATAATATACCGCACACATGTGTACCATGCCCGATTATCGTCATAACATGTCTCCTTTCCACCCACAAAATCCATAAAGTGCTTTATGCACCCATCAAGCTGTTTGTGTTTAAACACACCCGTATCAAGCACTGCTATATTGACATTTTTACCACTATATCCATTTTTATATACCAGATTTGCATTTATACTATATTTCGCATTTTTCATTATTATTTTATTTTTTAATTTAGTATATGATTCGTTTTCACAATATGACACAGACGCACCTGTTTTGCCTTACATCATATCACCTTACTATAATTTCATATATTAAAAGGACTGCACCTGCGTGCAGCCCTTTACCTGGATATTATTGTTATACTTTAACGTATATTAATTAATCCTCTTTTATATCCTTCATAGAGAAGCTGATTCTTCCCATCTTGTCCTTGCCAAGGCAAACAACCTTTACCTTGTCTCCAAGTGTGAGTACATCCTCTACTCTGTTGATTCTCTCTTTTGCAATCTTAGAAATGTGAACCATTCCTTCTTTGCCGGGAGCGAATTCGATGAAAGCACCGAACTCCTTGATGCTTACAACTGTTCCCTCAAGGATCTGTCCCTGCTCAAAATCAGTTGTGATAATCTTAATCATGTCGATTGCCTTTGCAATCATCTCTTTATCTGTTCCGCAAACTGAAACAGCGCCATCATCTGTGATATCAATCTTTACACCGGTTCTGTCGATAATCTCGTTGATTGTCTTACCCTTCTGTCCGACAACATCACCAATCTTTGATGGATCGATTGTAATCTGCTCAATCTTTGGAGCCCACTCATTTACTTCTTTTCTAGGCTCAGCGATTGCCTTGCTCATGACCTCATCCATGATGTAGAGACGTGCCTCACGTGTTCTTGCGATTGCCTCCTCAACGATAGGTCTTGTAAGTCCGTGAATCTTGATATCCATCTGGATTGCTGTAATACCATCATGTGTACCTGTTACCTTGAAATCCATATCTCCGAAGAAATCCTCAAGACCCTGGATATCTGTAAGTACAAGGAAATCATCATCTGTATCGCCTGTTACAAGTCCGCATGAGATTCCGGCAACCATAGCCTTAATCGGAACACCTGCAGCCATAAGTGACATACATGATGCACATGTTGAAGCCATTGATGTAGAGCCGTTTGACTCAAATGTCTCAGATACGGCACGGATAGTATATGGGAACTCCTCAACGCTTGGAAGTACAGGAACAAGTGCCTTCTCAGCAAGTGCTCCGTGTCCAATCTCACGACGTCCCGGTCCACGTGATACCTTTGTCTCTCCTACAGAGTATGCAGGGAAGTTATAGTGATGCATATATCTCTTTGTTGTGATATTTGCATCAAGTCCGTCGATTTTCTGAATTTCTGATAAAGGAGCAAGTGTTACAACATCACAAATCTGTGTCTGTCCACGGGTAAACATTGCAGAGCCGTGAACTCTAGGAATCAAATCAACCTCTGCTGCGAGTGGTCTGATCTGGTTGATTGCACGGCCGTCCGGACGCTTATGATCCTTTAAAATCATCTTTCTGACTGTCTTCTTCTGATACTGGTAAATAGCCTCGCCAAGTACTGCAAGGTACTCCTCATTGTCAGCGAAGGCTTCCTCTAACTGCTCTGTAATTGCTCTTATATTTTCCTCACGCTTCTGCTTCTCATCTGTGAATACTGCCTCCTCCATCTGCTCAGGAGTAACAATTTTCTTGATATCCTCGAACATCTGCTCAGGAATAGCACAGCTCTCATACTCATGCTTTGGCTTGCCAATCTCATCACGAATCTGATCCATGAATGCGATAACTGTCTGGTTGATATCGTGGCACTTGTAGATTGCCTCAATCATCTGAGCCTCAGGCATCTCATTGGCTCCTGCTTCAATCATGATGACCTTTTCCTTTGTAGAAGCAACTGTGAGCTGTAAATCGCCCTCATCCCACTGCTTCTGTGAAGGGTTTACGATAAACTCTCCATCAACAAGTCCCATCTGTGTCATGGCACATGGTCCGTCAAACGGAATATCTGATATATGAACAGCAAGAACTGTACCGATCATTGCAACTATCTCAGGACGGCACTCAGGATCCACTGACATGACAAGGTTGTTTAATGTAACATCATTTCTGTAATCCTTTGGGAAAAGAGGTCTCATAGGACGGTCAATTACACGATCTGTAAGGATAGCGTTCTCAGATGCCTTTCCCTCACGCTTGTTAAAACCACCCGGAATTTTTTCCTACAGAGTACATCTTCTCCTCGAACTCAACGCTAAGTGGGAAGAAATCCACACCGTCACGTGGCTTGTCAGATGCTGTAGCTGTTGAAAGGACTGTTGTATCACCATACTTGATAAAAACAGCTCCGTTTGCCTGAGCTGCTACTCTTCCGATATCTACAGTAAGAGTCCTGCCGGCAAGTTCCATTGAATAACTTTTGTACATATTAATTCTCCTTAAAAATTCTTTTGCAGAAGTGTATTCCTCTTCCGAAACTACTAAACAATACATGTATGCTCATGCACTCTTTAGTGGTCTCGGCTTACTTCTGCTTTTCAAAAAACAATAATAAAAACAATAATAAAAACAATAATAGAGCGGAATAATAATTACTCCGCTCTAAAGAAAATACTATTTTCTGAGTCCTAAACGCTCGATAAGTGAACGATATCTCTCGATATCAATCTCCTTAAGGTATGCAAGTAATCCACGTCTCTGACCGATCATCTTTAACATTCCTCTTCTTGAGTGATGATCCTTTGGGTTCTGTTTGAAATGCTCAGTTAACTCTGCGATTCTTGCTGAAAGAATTGCAATCTGAACCTCTGGTGAACCTGTGTCATTTGGTGTTCTACCGTACTCTGCGATAATAGCCTGTTTCTTTTCCTTTGCGATCATTGTTGATCCTCCTTATATTATAATGCGCCCTGATAACTGTATGATGCTCAGCAATAGGTCGGAGTGTCCAACTACCGAACATGGGCAAAACCATACTTATGCAGTATAGCATAGTAAGCATTTGTTGTAAACTGTTTTTTATTAATCCGGCAAATATCTTGCGACACAAATCGGATTTCTGTAATATGCATTTGAAACCTTGATTCCATCACGCTTGTTACTGGCATGTACAATCTGTCCGTTTCCGATATAAATTGCAACATGTGAGATACTCCTTCCACTTCCGTAGAAGAATAAATCTCCCGGCTTTGCTTCAGATGCACTGATTTTTGTGCCGTATGAAGGCTGTGCTCTTGATGAATGCGGTAATGAGATTCCATACTTTCCAAGAATTCTCATTGTGAAGCCTGAGCAGTCAACTCCCTTCTCAAGGCTTGTACCACCCCACACATATCTGTTTCCGACAAACTGTAACGCATACGATACAACAGATGCCCTTACATCTGATACGCCGTCACCATACTTCACCTGCTCTATTGTCTTTGCTGTAGGAAGTGCCTGTGCCAGTGTCACATAATCCTGTGATATATATCCTACCGAATCATCCACACTTATCTCAACCCAGCCGTCAGCGACAGAATTAACCGTGAATGCCTCTGAATTTCCAACCTGCGAAAGCACCGCAGCCTCTGTTGACTTCTCTGCACGCACATTCAGTGTTTCCGTATTTACTGTGGCAACCGTCTTAATCTCCTGTTCTGCAATAGCCTCTGCCTCATCTCCTGTCACAAGATACTGCTTGTTTACATATCCTGTCACCTTGCCTGATGTGACCTTGTACCATTCTCCGGCATCCTCAAGAAGCTCACAGGCATTGTGATTGGTAAGTATTCCTATTACCTCGCTGTCTGTCGAAGCTTCCTGTCTGATATTTAAGTTTCCGCTGCTGATAACCGACATACCAAGATTTGTGTAACCACAGGTCTGTGCGGCTGTCGGTGTCTGGGATGCCTCATTTGCCTGTTCTGTCTCCTGTGCAGTATTGCCAACCTGTGCACCCTGAGCAGATGCAGTAACAACATTGCTGTCGTTTTGCGCTACCGATACGTCAGCTCCATAATAAGTAAGAGCCGATGTAACCCCTGCTGTGAGAAGCTCTGTGGCATCTGCCGCCTCTGTCAGACCAAGGGCCACCCCCGCATTGACTGTTCTATTTTCCTTTAATGATGTTCTGGCATCTACTGTGCTGCTTGAACTCATAGATACAGCACCTATAATAATAGCAAACGCTACAACGCCTGCTGCCTGTCCTAATTTTAATTTATTTTTCATATAGCCTCCAGTTCATGCTATCCATAATCCCATGTTTACAGTATATCACAAATTGTTAAAATGTCAATATTTCTCCGTAATATTTCCGTAATATTTGTCATTTTTTCGTTATTTTGGGTAATTTCGCAAAAAAGACAGCCACACTAGAATGTGTGACTGCCTGCATAATTGATTGTATAATTGATATCTGCACTCATCTGGCTCTTTAACGCTTCTATTGAATCAAACTTCATCTCAGGTCTTACGAACTTATGAAGCTCTACCATGATATCCTGTCCGTAAACATCCTGCCCAAAATCTATGATATATGTCTCTGCACCGATTGGATTTTTGCCCTCTATAGTAGGCTTGCATCCTATATTGGTTACACCAAGGTACCAGTTGTCCCTGACAAGAACTCTTGACATATACACTCCCTTTGGTGGAAGCAGCTTATCGTGCGGCACTGAAAGGTTGACTGTCGGAATGCCAATAGTCCTGCCCAGTGCTCTGCCATGCACTACTCTTCCTTTTATGAAAAAGGGATATCCCAGCAGTTCATTCGCCTTTTTAATATGTCCTGCCGCAATCTCCTCGCGGATATAGGTACTGCTTATATCCCTGGCTCCATCCTTTATCTTGTCCACCACAATAAGCTCGTATCCAAGCTCTCCTGCCATCGCAGAAAGCAGCCGATGGTCTCCTGCCCTGTTGTGCCCGAAACGGAAATCATCTCCGACAATGATACACTTGACATTAAGACTTTTAACTATCCATCTGACAAACGCATCCGCCTCCATCGTCATCACCTGTGGCACAAACGGACACTCTATCAGATAGTCAATACCTGATTTTTCAAACACATACTCTTTTTTTCATCGTTTGTGATTATAACCTTTGACTCAACGCCAAGTACCTCCGATTTGGGAGGAATGTCAAACGTAAATATGATGCGCTTGTAGCCATGCAGATTGCTCTGTTCAATTTGCTTTTCCATCAGAAATTCATGTCCTCTATGAAGCCCGTCAAACTTTCCAAACGAGATGACGGACGGCTCCTTGACATGAAAATCCAGAGTTTTGCTTATATATTCCATAATATCTGTATACTATTCTATTCCATAAAAATCTTAACCGGCTTAAACTCACCGGTCTCATCAAGATACGAATACACACCGACAAATATGCCCTCATGATTGTATACTCTGTATCTTATATCAGAGTCAGCACTGTGTTTTAAATAATCCGTAAGCACTGCCGGAATTTTATTTCCATTTCTGACAAGCTTATCAGCATCTGAAGCAGTATGCACTGCCGGCAGATTTTCGAATACTCCGTCAACAGGCATCACCATATCAAAGCAGCCTTCATCCACCTTTGACTGAATCTGTGAAAGTGTAAGTGCATGCTCTAAGTCAAAGCCTGCTACCCTTACTCTAAGCAGTGACTTCATGCAGCCATGGCAACCCAGCCTCTCTCCGATGTCATTGCACAGCGTCCTGATATATGTGCCCTTTGAACAGTGCACCGTCATCGTAACCTCCGGTAAATCAATGCTTTCAACCTTGATATCAAACACCTCGATATCCCTGGCTTTTCTCTCTATAACCTTGCCCTCCCTGGCAAGCTCATAGAGCTTTTTCCCATTGACCTTTAGAGCCGAATACATTGGCGGCACCTGCTTTTGTCTGCCAATAAACTGTGATATTGCATCATACACCGCCTGCTCAGTCACATTGACCTTAGCCTGATTTAAGACCTGCCCTGAAATATCCTGTGTATCTGTCTCCTGTCCTAAAAGCAGCACAGCTTTATAGACCTTGTCCTTATCTGTCAAAAGGTCACACACTCTGGTTGCCTTTCCAAGGCAGACAGGAAGGACGCCTTGCGCATCAGGATCAAGTGTACCTGTATGACCAATCTTCTTCTGGTGGAATATGCCTCGAAGCTTTGCCACAACGTCAAAGCTTGTATAGCCCTTTTCCTTGTATACATTGATTATTCCATTAACCATCTGCCCAAGAATCTCTCCCTAAATATTATCCTTAATTGCCGTAAGGATGCGGTCTGTTGCCACCTCAAGCGGTCCGTCAATCGTAAATCCGGCTGCCTTTACATGTCCACCGCCGCCAAATACCGACGCAACCTTTGCCACATCATAATCACCGTTTACGCGCAGGCTGCCCTTGTAGGTACCATCCTCATTTTCGTAGAGAAATACAGCAACCTTTATATCCTTTGTCACGCGCAGCTGATTTACAATACCATCAAGATGCTTTGGTAGCACATCATACTTCTCCATCTCAGCGCGCGATACTGCAGACAATATAACATCACCATTCAGATACAAAGCAGCATTCAAAAGTGCCTGCCCCATAATCTTGTTCTGAGCAAATGTCTTTGTATAAAATGTATCATCGATTATCCTTGAATAATCAATGCCCATCTCCATCAGGGAGCCTGCTATATCCATAGTCTTTTTTGAAGTACATGAATACTGGAACACGCCTGTATCATGCACCATGCCTGTGTAAATACACTCTGCTATCTGTATTGTGATGCGCTCCTTCGGCAGAAGTTCAAACACAAGCTCACAGGTTGAGCTCGCATCCGGAAAGATGTAATTTGCGTCTGCAAAGGCCCCGTTTTTGTGACATGATGATCTATGCAAAGTGTCCTTTTTTGCAGACTCAAAATACTTAGCTGCACTTCCCAGTCTGCCTGTGTCACTGCAGTCACATGCTATGAACAGATCGTATACTGTATCATCCGCATAGCCGCTGTCAATCTCATCTGCTCTTTGCATGAACTTAAAGATGTTCGGGCTTGGCTCTAAATAAAGCCTTGCCTTTATATCAGGATAATAATCCTTTATGTAGTTGTATACCGCAAGTGTTGAGCCGACACAGTCTCCGTCCGGTCTCACATGACCGGAAACGGCAACTGATTGTGCATCCTTTAAAATAGAATCAATCTCTGTCATAATCAATCCTCTTTGTTAATCCTCTTTGAGATTTTTTGTTACTTCATCAATCTTTTTAGACATCTCAACACCATACTCTATAGACTGGTCTATGATAAATGTAATGGCAGGTGTATTTCTTAAATTGATGTTCTTTGCGAGAGTTCTGCGTATATATCCCTCCGCTGACTTAAGTCCTGCAAGTGTATCAGCCTGTGATTTCTTGTCACCAAGCACACTGATATAAGCCTTTGCTGTCTTTAAATCAGGTGCCACCTCGACAGCAACAACACTTGTCATGGGATTGATACGCGGATCCTTTATCTCACCGCGTATGATATTTGACAGTTCACGCATTACCTCTTCGTTGATACGAATATTTTTTATGCTGTTCTTTCTCATATAATCCCGCTTTCTTTTTTATATTAAACCGTAACTATCCGAATAGCTACATTAATTCAAGATAAACAATATATGATTATCTCGGAACCTCTACCATCTTGTAAGCTTCAACTATATCGAATTCCTGAATATCATTAAATCCGTCAAATACAAGACCACACTCATAGCCTGTCTTGACCTCCTTGACGTCATCCTTGAATCTCTTGAGTGAAGCAAGGTCTCCCTCGAATATCTGCTCACCCTCTCTGCTAATTCTGACACGGCAGCCTCTCTCCATAAATCCGTCAAGCACATATGAACCTGCAATGTTTCCAACGCCTGAAGCCTTGAAAATCTGTCTGATTTCCGCGTGTCCGATAACCTTCTCCTCAAATACGGGATCCAGCATACCTTTCATGGCAGCAGATACATCCTCGATCGCATTGTAGATGACCTTGTAAAGTCTGATATCTACGCCCTCACGGTCTGCTGTAGCCTTGGCAACAGGATCCGGCCTGACGTTAAAGCCAATGATGATTGCATTTGATGCTGATGCAAGGATAACATCTGACTCGTTGATGGCACCAACGCCGCCATGGATGACCTTGACCACAACCTCCTCATTTGAAAGCTTGACAAGACTCTGCTTAACAGCCTCAACTGAACCCTGTACATCTGCCTTTACGATGATATCAAGCTCCTTCATGTTGCCGGACTGAATCTGTGAGAACAGATCATCAAGTGACATCTTTGCCTTTGTATTCTCGATGAGCTTATTCTTTTCCTCTGAAATATATGTGTCAGAGAATGCCTTTGCCTCCTTCTCTGAATCACATGCCACAAATGTCTCACCTGCTGATGGCACACTGTTAAGACCAAGTATCTCTACAGGTGTAGAAGGCTTAGCCTCCTTTACTCTGCGGCCCTTGTCATCAATCATGGCTCTTACCTTACCATAGCTGCTTCCGCATGCGATAGGATCTCCGACATGGAGTGTTCCTTTTTTGTACAAGCACTGTGGCAACCGCACCACGGCCTTTATCAAGCTGCGCCTCGATTACGAGACCTCTTGCGTTTCTATCCGGATTAGCCTTGAGCTCGAGCACCTCTGCTGTGAGAAGAATCATCTCAAGGAGATTGTCGATACCCTCCTTAGTATGTGCAGATACAGGACAGAATATTGTGCTTCCGCCCCAATCCTCCGGGATAAGCTCATACTCTGAGAGCTCCTGCTTAACCTTGTCGATATTGGCACTTGGCTTATCGATCTTGTTGATAGCAACGATGATCTCTACGCCAGCTGCCTTTGCATGGTTGATCGCCTCAACAGTCTGTGGCATTACACCATCATCTGCAGCAACAACAAGGATTGCGATATCAGTAGAGTTTGCACCACGCATACGCATTGCTGTAAATGCCTCATGTCCCGGTGTATCAAGGAATGTGATGTTCTGGCCATTGATTGATACAACAGATGCACCGATGTGCTGTGTGATACCACCTGCCTCACGGTCTGTAACACGTGTCTGTCTGATGGCATCAAGCAGTGATGTCTTACCATGATCTACGTGACCCATTACGCAGACTACAGGTGGACGAGGAACCATCTTGCTCTCATCCTCTTCATCCTCCTTGAGAAGCTCTGCAATCACATCGACTTTCTCCTCTTCCTCACATATGAAATTGAACTCTAACGCAATTTCCTCAGCAGCTGCAATCAACCTCAGAGTTAACTGTTACCATCTCGCCCTTCATGAAAAGCTTCTTTACGATGGCTGAAGGCTGAACCTTCATCTTATCAGCTAAGTCCCTTATTGTAATCTTCTCCGGAAGAGAAATTGTCTTAATCTCGTTCTCATCCTCTTTTGGCTGTGCCTTCGGCTGCTGTGGCTTTTTCTTGCCGCCGTGCTTCTCGAGATTGATGTAATTCTCCTGCTTCTTTCCGAGCTTATCCTGCTTCTGGCTCTGATTGTGATTATGCTTATTCTTTCTATCGTTGCCTCTGTCGCGGCTCTCCTTTCCTCTTACATCATCAGGAGCTGCAACTGCAACTGTTTCTTTTCTGAAACGATTTCTGTCATCACCTCTGTTGCCTGTTCTATCGTTATTTCTGTCATTGCTCCTGCTTCTGTCGTTGCTTCTGCTTCTATCATTATTTCTGTCAAAGCTTCTGCCACCCTCTGCAGGACGTCTGGAGTCATTTCTGAAGCCTCTGTTATTGTCTCTATTATTGTCTCTGCTGTTATCTCGGTTATTGTTGTCGCGATTGTTTGTTCTTCTATCGCTGTTTCTGTCCGTATTTCTGCTTCTGTCGGCATTTCTGTCAGTGTTTCTGTTGTTGATTCTGTCGCCATTGTCCTGACGTCTGTCGCTTCTTCTATCAGCGTCAGCCTGACGTGCCGGACGCGAATTGGCTGCCTTCATATCTGCATATGGATCCGCTGTACGCTCACTTATAGGGCGCATAGCTCTCTCTCCGACAGGTCTTGGCTTAATAATGCTGTGCTGCTCAGGACGTGATGACTGATTATCGCGTCTGCCATTGCCATTCCTGCGCTGCGAACTGTTATTTCCATTATTTCCGCTGCCGTTTCCACCATTTGTTTTCCTACCCTGCTTACTGTACTGGGCATTGAAAACTGCTGTGATGCTTGCCTTTTTCTTTGGTCTGTCGGCTGCCTTAGCCTCATCCTTTTTTAGGTTCTTCCTTCTTAGGTGCATCTTTTTTTTACTTCTGTTTTCGCGTACTTCTTTCGTACAATTTGCTGTGCCTCATCCTCAAGACCGCTCTGCACATTTTTGACAGCAAACTGTGTGCCGTTTAATGTGTCTATGACTTCCTGCGACTTTATATTTAATTCTTTTGCAAGTTCATGAACTCTCATTTTTGCCATATATCTATTTTCCTCCATTATTCAGTTTTATTCGACTGCAGCTTTTTATCACTGCATTTGCAAGGTTTTCATCCGTTACTGCAAGGGAAGCGCGAAACTCTTTGCCTATTGCATTCCCTAACCCCACCTTGTCACTATAAAAATAAATCGGAACCTCATAGAAAGCAGTCATATCCGAAAAATGCTTCTTTGTGTTGTCTGATGAATCATCTGCAACTATCACTAAAAATGCCTTTCCTGTCTTTACAGCTTTCTCTGTAGAAAACTCTCCGCTAACCACATTGCCTGACTTTGCTGCTAATCCCAGCATAGAAAGTACTCTATCTGTCAATTTGGTTCATCTCCTTTTCAAGCTCCTCATATACCTGTTCTGATACACTAACACCAAGGGAACGCTCAAGTGCCTTTGTCTTTTTAGCCTTTTTAAAGCATTCAAGGCTCTTACATATATAAGCTCCCCTGCCGTTTTTCTTGCCGGTGTCATCGAGAATTATGTCGCCCTCCGCAGTCTTTACCACGCGAATAAGTGACTTCTTTTTCCTTCATCTCCTGACAGCCTACGCATTTGCGCATTGGAATCTTTTTATTTGCCATTACTGCTCATCACCACTATCTGCCGCATCATTTTCTGTACCTGCTGCTTCGTTCTCGTCAGCCTCTGTATCAAAAAAGCCTCTGCCTGTACATCTGCCTGTTCTGTATCAGCTAATCTCTCGTTCTCAGCAAGCTCATCATCCGAATAATCATAATCGTCATCATAATCATCCTCTTCATAGTCATTCTCATAATCCATGAAGTCTCCTGTCTCTCTAGCCTGAGTCTCACTCTTGATGTCGATCTTAAATCCTGTAAGTCTTGCAGCAAGACGTGCGTTCTGACCTTCTTTACCGATAGCAAGGGACAGCTGGTAATCAGGAACAACTACCAGAGCTGTCTTCTCATCAGGATCTGCCATAACTGCGATAACCTTTGCAGGGCTCAATGCATTCTCGATCAGGATCGCAGGATTCTCATCCCAGTTGATGATATCGATTTTCTCACCGCGAAGCTCATTTACGATAGCATTTACTCTGGCACCATTCATACCTACACATGCTCCTACAGGGTCTACGTTTGGATCATTTGACCATACTGCAATCTTTGTTCTGCTTCCGGCCTCACGTGAAATAGCCTTTATCTCAACTATGCCCTCTTTAACCTCTGTAACCTCTGACTCGAAAAGTCTCTTCACAAGCTCAGGATGTGTTCTTGAAACAAGAATCTTTGGCCCCTTTGATGTGGACTTAACCTCAAGGATATATACCTTGATACGCTCTGTAGGCTTGAATACCTAACCCTTTATCTGCTCACTCTCAGTGAGAAGTGCATCTGCCTTACCTAAGTTGATGCTGACATTCTTTCCGATGTACCTTTGAACAACACCTGTCACAACATCCTTTTCCTTGCTGTTGTACTCGTCAAATATTACCTTTCTTTCCTCCTCGCGGATTTTCTGCAGAATCACATTCTTTGCGTTCTGTGTAGCAATACGTCCGAATTCCTTTGACTTAACCTCAACTCTCACGATATCTCCAAGCTGATAGTTACCGTTTACCTTGTGCGCATCTGCTAAGGAAATCTCCTCAACCGGATCCTCAACCGTATCTACAACCGTCTTCTCCTGGTAGCATGAGAAAGCACATGTCTCAGGATCTATTTCTACCTTTACATTGTCTGATTTACCAAAATGGTTCTTGCAGGCAGTCACAAGAGAGTTCTCAATTGCCTCAAGTAAAGTTTCTTTACTGATGTTTTTCTCCTGCTCTAATATATTTAACGCTTCTAATAACTCATTGCTCATTATTTTTTCCTCCTATTTGTGTTATCGTGCGCTTTAATTAAAAATCCAATGCCTGACGTATAAGCGCAATGTCACTCTTATTGAATGTAGTCTCATTGCCGTCTTCATCGGTTATTGTCACTGTATCCTTATCATAGGCTTTAAGCAGACCATAAAATTCCTTTGATTTGTTGATAGCCCTGTATGTGCGAATCTCTATCTCCTTATTCATATTGCGCACATAGTCCTTTTCCTTCTTGAGAGGTCTTCCAAGCCCCGGCGAGCTGACCTCGAAGGTGTACGAATCAGGAATATAGTCCTCTCTGTCGAGAATCTCATTCATCTGCCTTGCAACCACTTCACAGTCATCAACAGTTATGCCACCTTCCTTATCGATATATGCTCTCAGGTAGTTCATACCGCCTTCCTTAACATACTCGACATCAACAAGCTCAAAATTCATGCTGTCAAGAATTGGTTGTATAAAGTTCTCTGTCTTTGCCTCATATACACTTGCCTTTGACATTTTATCACCTCTCTTTTTGATTATATGGCTGTAACTATTCACAATTGCTCTGAATAGATGCCTGATGTTTATAAACGTGAATTGAGAGAGGACTTTTGCCCTCTCTCAATCTAGTCAACGTTGTTATCATAGGTATAATAGCACTATCAGAAAAAAAAAAATCAAGTTTTTTTTTAAAAAAGTACTTGCTTTTTTTGAAACTCCATGATAGTATAATACACGGTTCGTTGGTCAAGCGGTTAAGACGCCGCCCTCTCACGGCGGAAACACGGGTTCGATTCCCCGTACGGACTGCTCACTGATATTTATTTAATTAAATACAGCCCAACCCGAAAGCATCGCATTTATGCGATGTTTTTTTTTATTTTTAGATTGTTGCTGACGCCGGACGCACCCGCAGCAGTAAAATACACCTTGCATGCGCTAACGCTACGCTGTCAAGATACTGTACGAATTATGCTTTTTAGGCTCACTTTGCTTGACGAAACCGTCGAAACGCGCCATCCGTGGCGCGGTTCTCCTTGACTTGCCTTCCATGGCAAGTCATTTCTGTGTTTCATAGGCATAATTCTACAGTATCTAAACAGCTTCACTAGTCACGCATGCAAGGTGTATTTTACTGCTGCGGGTGCGTCCGGCGTCTATCCACGCTATGATAAATAAACGTTTCATATTTTATATCAATATCATGTAAAATGCCCGGAGTACAGTCTGTGATGCACAATACCCCGCATAAGCGACTAGCGGTGCTGTTTAGATACTGTAGAATTATGCTTCACAAATAGAAATGCCCCACCATGGACGGTGGGGCAAGGCGTTACGCACCACGGACGGTGCGTAAAAGCCGGTTTCGTCATTCTGTGAAACTCTATATGCATAATTCATACAGCATCTTAACTGCAAAGCGTTAGCGCATGCGAGGTATTGTGCATCGCAGAGTGTACTCCGGGCGCCAATATTTCTGATAATTAATCATCATCCGTTAGGATTGTTCTTCTGCCATCTCCATGAGTCGGCACACATCTCCTTAATACCATACTGTGCTTCCCAGCCGAGCTCTCTCTTGGCTTTTGATGGGTCACAGTAGCATGTAGCAATATCGCCAGGTCTTCTAGGCTTTATTGTATAAGGAATCTTAACACCTGTTGCAGCCTCGAAATTCTTTACGATATCAAGCACGCTGTAGCCATGTCCTGTTCCAAGATTGTAGATGCAAAGACCTGCATTCTCCTCAATTTTCTTTAAAGCTTTGACATGTCCAACCGCAAGGTCAACTACATGGATGTAATCTCTCACACCTGTTCCGTCAGGAGTATCATAGTCATCTCCGAATACTCCAAGCTCTTTGAGCTTGCCTACTGCCACCTGTGTGATGTAAGGCATGAGGTTGTTTGGAATACCGTTTGGATTCTCACCCATTGTACCACTCTTATGAGCTCCGATTGGATTGAAGTAACGAAGAAGAATAACGTTCCACTCATTATCTGCCTTATAGATGTCCATAAGTATCTGCTCAAGCATAGACTTTGTCCAGCCATATGGGTTTGTACACTGTCCCTTTGGACACTCCTCTGTGATAGGAATCTGTGCAGGATCTCCGTATACTGTAGCTGATGAAGAGAAAATGATGCTCTTGCAGCCATTCTGTCTCATCACATCAACAAGTGTAAGTGTTCCTGCAATATTATTGTTATAGTACTCCCAAGGCTTTGCCACAGACTCTCCTACTGCTTTGAGTCCTGCAAAGTGAATACAGCTATCTATCTTTTCTTCCTTAAAAATCTTATTTAAGATGTCTCTGTCAAGGATATCTCCCTTATAGAACTTTACTTCTTTGCCTGTAAGAGCCTTAACTCTGTCAAGTGACTTCTCAGATGAATTTGAAAGATTGTCAAGTACTACAACATCGTAGCCTGCATCAAGAAGTTCCACACATGTGTGGCTTCCAATATATCCGGCTCCACCAGTAACTAAAATTGCCATAATAAATATCTCCTTTTCATTTTTGTTAAATTTATTGTAGCGCATTTGCTCATTTTTGTATAGAATAAAATGTAGAAGAAATATGTAAAAATGTTGTAAAGGTAGGCAATATGAATAATAAATACAAAAATTCCTATATCGTAAAAGAAAAAGAGCTTGTATCTCTGTCCGTATATAACGTAGGCTTCCAGAGCTGTGATAGCCTGTATCAGTGGGGCCCCGGTATCAGAGACCATTATCTGATTCACTATATCATAAGCGGTAAAGGCCGCTACACTGTAAATGGCAGTGTTCACACATTAACTCCCGGTGATGCGTTTCTCGTATATCCAAATACCGAGGTGATTTATCAGGCTGATGCGCAAGATCCTTGGGAATATACCTGGGTAGGTCTTTACCGGCAGCGATGCTGCAACCATTTTAAGAGCCACTGATTTCACAAAAGCGCATCCATACATACACAGTGTATCGAACGGAAACGAAATCCAAAGACAGCTCATGCATATATACGACGCCAGAGGCACAGAATTTGAAAATGCACTCGAAATGACCGGGCGACTCTACACCACCCTCGCTCTTTTTGTCAGCGCCGCCACATCAAAACCACCGCAAAACAGCGCAAACTCCTATGTACAAAAGGGCATCGAATACATCTCCGCCAACTATTCATACCCTATCACCGTTGAGGATATTGCATCATATATAGGCTTAAGCCGAAGTCACCTGTTCCGTTCCTTCCAGAGCATCCTAGGTGTATCGCCAAAGGAATATCTGACCGATTTCAGAATCAAACAGGCATGCTATCTGCTTAAACACTCCTCATTGTCCATCACAGCAATTGCAGGCTCTATAGGGTTTGATAACAGCCTTTATTTTTCAAAGACCTTTCATAAAATAAAAGGCCTTTCGCCTAAGGAGTATCGCAGTAAATACAAAAAGCTCAAGAATAAAAAAAAGCTGCCGGGCTTCACATGAAGCCCGGCAGCTTTTTCATATATCTCTTTATTCTAAACTAAGCAAGCTTAGATTTAGCAACCTCTACTAATTTAGCAAATCCTGCTGCATCTGTAACAGCCATATCAGCTAATACCTTACGGTTAAGGTCAACGTTTGCTAACTTTAAGCCGTGCATGAACTGGCTGTATGAAAGTCCGTTGAGACGAGCTGCTGCGTTGATACGAGCAATCCATAACTGACGGAACTGTCTCTTTCTCTCTTTACGTCCAGCGTATGAGCTTGTAAGTGCTCTCATAACTGACTGCTTTGCTACTCTATACTGTTTAGATCTTGCTCCTCTGTAACCCTTTGCTAACTTTAATGTTCTGTTATGTCTTTTCTTAGCGCCTAAACCGCCTTTAACTCTTGCCATTTGTTGATTCCTCCTTAACTAATACTACCGATTACATGTATGGTAAAATCTTCTTCATATTCTTAACATTGGTTGCATCCGTGATGGTTGCTTTTCTAAGATTTCTCTTTGTCTTTGTATTTCTTAGTTAAGATATGGCTCTTGTAGGCTTTATTTTTCTTTTTAACTTACCGGTTCCGGTAACTTTAAAACGTTTTGCAGCTGATCTGCTTGTCTTCATTTTGGGCATTGTGTGTTCCTCCTTAAATTGTTATCTCTTTTCTGCCAGCACCATACCGATGCTTCTTCCTTCAACCTTTGGTGCTTTCTCCACTACCGCTACATCTGAAAGATTCTCCGCTATATCATCAAGGATATGTTTGCTTGCATTCATATGAGCCATCTCACGTCCTCTGAATCTGAGTGTGATCTTTACCTTATTTCCTTTTGCAAGAAATTTCTTTGCAGCATTCATCTTGGTATTCAAGTCGTTAGCCTCAATGTTAGGTGAGAGACGAATCTCTTTCAATTCAACGGTCTTCTGCTTTTTCTTTGCTTCCTTTTCCTTACGGGCCTGCTCATAACGATACTTACCATAGTCAATCACCTTACATACAGGTGGCTTTGCATTTGGTGCTATCTTTACTAAATCAAGTCCTGCCTCGTCTGCAATCTTTTGAGCTTCTCTTGAAGAAACAATTCCTAACTGCTCTCCATCCGCTCCAATCAGTCGAACTTCTCTGTCTCTGATCTGTTCGTTAATCATTAATTCGCTAATGGTTTTGTACCTCCATAAAAAATAGTGGATAGGCAGACTATCCACTATACAATCTTCAACACAAATGTTTGAAAATATTAACGCTAAGTCGCGCCATTGCGCTTAGGTGAGAGTGGATACTCTACTTTGTTTTCATACAACTACTAGAATATAGCACAGACAATTTCTGTTGTCAACACTTTTATCTAAATTTCTATAATCTAATATGTACCAAGAATCTTAAGGGCAATTGCCTCTTCCCTTATGCCTCTTAACGCATTCTGCACCGCTGTATCCGTAAAACGTCCTTCAAAATCAACAAAGAACCTGTACTCCCACGCCTTATCAGATATCGGACGAGACTGGATATTTAACATATTGATTCCATTGTATATAAAGTGGGCGAGCATATGATACAGTGCACCACTCTTGTGAGGAGTCTCAAAGCAAATGCTTATCCTGTCTGCATCCCTGCGGCATACCCTTTTAGCCGACACAATTATAAACCTTGTTGCATTGTTTTTATTGTTCTGTATGCGGCTCTCCAGCACCTGAAGACCATATATATCAGCTGAGATATGACTCGCTATGCCGGCCTGTGTGATATCTCCGTCATCCTTTACCTTCTTTGCTGAAAAAGCTGTATTCCTGACAGCTACCTGATTGATATCCTTATGCTCATCAAAAAAGTCCGAGCACTGCATAAGTGCCTGTGGATGCGAGTACACTGTTCTGATATCAGAAAGCTTTGCGCCCGGAAGTCCCATCAGACTGTGGTCAATTCGGATAATCTGCTCGCCAACTATGTAATTGTCGTACTCAACAAGCAGATCATAGTTTTCCGATACGATACCGGCTGATGAATTTTCTATAGGAAGCACCGCATAATCAGCCTTTCCGCACTTGATATCCTCCATGGCATCCTTCCATGTATCCACATTGTAGCCATTGCAGTTCTCGCCAAAGTATGTCTTCATGGCAAGCTGTGAGTATGCGCCCTCGACTCCCTGAAATACAATCCTTGCATTGGAAAAATCAAGGCTTTCCACCTCTGTAAAGTCCTCCTTCTCCACTATGCCGTGCTCAGTCATAAGCTGATACTGCTTCTTTCTGCTGGTCGACATAATCTGCTCAAAGAGCTCAACTATACCGTGCTTTAAAAACTCATCCTCTGCAAGAGACGATAATTTTTCAAGCTTTTCATCCTCTCTTGCCTTATCAAAGACCTTTTTGCCGGTAGTTATCTTATACTCGGCAACGTGCTTTGAGATTTCCATTCTTTCCTTATATAATCTGACTATTTCACTGTCTATCTCATCGATAGACTCTCTTAATTTCATTAAATCTTCCATCATTGTCTCCTAAAAAGATATAAAATATTATTACAAATTTTATAGAAAGGCAAGTAATCCTTGAAAGATTTATCATATATAGATATAATTTAGTTAATATCTAAGCATAAATATCAAATACCCTCGGGAGAATTACATGAAAAAATATCTAAAAATAATTATTCCACTAATTTTAATATGCATCACAGGCCTTGTTATATACCATTTTGTATCAAAGGTAAAGCTTAATTCATCCTATGTAAATGGCAATACTGCAGGTAATCTGTACAATGCCGGACTCTTCTGTGAAAGTGACGGTGAAGTATTTTTCTCAAATACAAATGACAACGGCAGGCTGTATGCCATGAACTTAGACGGCAGCAATATACATAAACTGAGCAATGACACAGCCATGTACATAAACGCAGATAAAAACTATGTCTATTACGTAAGAAACAACAATCAGAAAATCACAAGCCAGACCTTCTTTTCATATGACAGGAACAGCCTCTGCCGCATAAAAAGAAATGGCCACGGCTCACCGTGCTGGATCCTGACCCATGCATCTATGCATCCCTGATAGGTAACTACATATATTATCTGCACTATGACACACAAACAGCTTCCTCTCTATACCGTATCAGAATAGATGGAGAAAACAAAGAAAATAAAAAGTCACTATCTGTTCACCTGCAACACATCAGACCGGTATTTTTATTATAATAATCCAAAAACGGACAGCTATACAGATATGACACTGCTTCACAGAGTGAAGCCTTATTCTACGACTGCAACTGCTACAAGCCGGTTGTGTTGGATGACACAAATGTATACTACATGGATGTAAATCGTGACAATGCGATTGTCCATGTCAATATCAACAATCCAAATCCTGTAGTTTTAACGGAGGCCAATATTGAGCATTACAATGTATATGGCAGTCTGATATTCTATCAGCGCGGTGGTGATAATCCGGCACTGTGTGTTGTAAAAAATGACGGCACCGGCTTTAAAGAGCTTGCTAAGGGTGAGTTTTGCAACATAAACGTAACATCACAGTATGTGTATTTCACAGATTTTGTCTCGAACAAAGAGTACTGTACATCCACACAGAATCCGGATACAATAAAGGCTTTACAGCCATAACAGATAATTTCATTAAAAAGAACACGCATGATTAATCAACTCATGCGTGTTTTTTATTAATTCATATAAAATTCAAATCTTGATCTGTATATATCACTGCACTTTCCGGTATTCTGGTCTATCGCAATAACAGAAAGCACATTATTTCCCTCAGGAACAGGTATTGGAGCTGTATACTCTGTTGATGCAGCACTCGGATCTGACGAATCCCAGGTATAGTATACCTTGCAATTTTCAGGTACTGTGATTGTAATGTCTGTCTGTGCACCAAATGTACCTCCGTCAGGGTCTATCTCCGGTGCATCCGGTGCCTCAAACTCGATTTCATACTTGGCAGATGCCACCTCGCTTTTGATTCCTCTGTCATCAACCGCAACAGCTGTTATCTCATATGTACCTTCCTTGTCCAGGGTGATCGGGCTATAATATCTTTCTCCTCTGGTCAAAGGATCATCCGAATCATATGAATAGTATATTTTGGTATCGCTGTCTGCATCTATAGAAAGCTCAATAGTCTCTCCATACTTGCCACTGCTCTTGCTAAACTGCGGTTTAGATACAGTATAATCCGCAAAAAGCTTTTAAAACAGATGCATCCTTAGCACTCTCACGCAGCGCAACAATTGCATCATAATCCTTTTTTGATTCATAAATCGAGATAAGCTGCTTATAAGCCTCTTTGCTCTTTGGATCAATATTGATAATTTCCTGATACAGCACAAGAGCGGCATCATAATCCTTCTTCGACATATATATATCAGCCAAAGCAAATCTGACATCTGTATTATCCGAATCAATCGACAAAGCCTTCTCATAATAAGAAACCGCGGAATTTATATTTCCCGCCGAATAAGCTGCCTTTGCCTGCTTCACCTGATAATCAAATGAATTGTCATGTGATCTGCTTACATTACGTGTAATAGCTGCAATAAGTATTACAATTGCTACAGCGCACACTACAGCTGATATAATAATTATCTTCTTCTGCTGCGCTCTCTTTGCCCTCTGTCCGTCAGACTGCGGCTTCTCACACGGTTGTTTCGTCTGAGACTGCTGCTCACCTGTCTGATCCTGTCTCACTTGCTGCTTTACAGACTGTGACATTCTGTCCGGTTTTTGTCCGTTCCACTGACCGGCACTATGAAGCTGTTCCCTCACCGGCTCATCAAACCTGATTGTCCTATCAGACACAGGCTTTGCAGTCTTTTGTCCATCAGTTCGCCTGTCATCATTTCCAACCAGATTATCAAGATAATCATCAAATTCGTTGTAATCAGGCACTATCTGAACCGGATGCCCACAGACATCACAGTACAGACTGCCCGCCTTCAATTCATTACCACAATTGGCACATCTCATACATCTAATCCTCTTACTTATTGTCTAATTATCTAATTATCTCTTCATAGCCTCAACACAATTGCTCATGAGCATCGCAATTGTCATAGGACCTACACCGCCCGGTACAGGTGTGATATGTGACGCTTTAGACACAACAGAATCAAAATCCACATCACCACACAGCTTATTTTCAGCATTTCTGTGGATTCCAACATCAATGACAACCGCACCATCCTTCACATATGAAGCATCTATAAACTTAGGCTTTCCTATTGCCACTATAAGTATATCAGCATTTTTACATACATCTTTTAAATCCTTTGTATGTGAATGACATACCGTAACAGTTGCATTCTCCCTAAGCATGAGAAGTGACATAGGCTTGCCGACTATATTACTTCTGCCAACCACAACACAGCTTTTACCATCAATATCTATATTGCTTCTCTTTAAAAGCTGAATGATACCGGCCGGAGTACACGGCAAAAAACCAGGCTTTCCTATAACCATCGCTCCAACACTCTGTGGACTGAAGCCATCAACATCCTTTTGGGATCAATAGCATCAATAACCTTGTCCTCATCGATATGCTTTGGCAGTGGAAGCTGACAGAGAATACCATTTACAGAAGCATCAGCATTGAGCTTTTCGATAAGTTTTAATATCTCATCCTCCGTAGTCTCCTCTGCAAGTTCATACGAAAGCGATTTGATTCCGACATACTCACACGCCTTTTTCTTGTTGCGAACATACACTGATGATGCAGGGTCATTTCCGACCTGAATCACCGCAAGGCAGCCTTCGATGCCTTTTTTTTTCTTAAGCTCTGTCACTTCTTCCTTAAGCTCATCCTTAATCTGTGTTGAAATTAATTTTCCGTCTATTAGATTAGCCATATTTCCTCCTAGAATAATCCTGTGATCACACCATTGTCATCCACATCAATGCCGTATGCAGCCGGCTTCTTTGAAAGTCCCGGCATAGTCATAATAGAACCGTTTACTGCTACAACAAAGCCTGCACCTGCTGACGCATAAACCTCACGTACGTTGATTTTAAAGCCGCTCGGTCTGCCAAGCTTCTTAGCATCATCAGAAAGCGAATACTGTGTCTTTGCCATACATACAGGGAAATCTCCCATTCCAAGGTCTGTAATTCTCTTAAGTTCTCTCTCTGCTGCCGGAGAATATGTAACACCATCTGCTCCATATATTTCTTTTGCAACAGTTTCAATCTTTTCCTTAAGTGACAGGCTATCATCATAGAGTACCTTAAAATTGCTTTCCTTGTGCTCGATTGTTTCAAGTACCTTGTTGGCAAGGTCAATTCCGCCTTCTCCACCCTTCTCCCATACCTCTGAGAGTGCAAATTCACAGCCTCTTTCCTTACAGAACTGCTCTACAAAATCAGTCTCAGCCTTGGTGTCTGTGACAAATGAATTTAATGTGACAACTACAGGCACACCAAACTTGTGAAGATTCTCAATATGCTTCTCAAGATTTACGATTCCAGCCTTAAGTGCATCAAGATTCTCTGATGAAAGCTCATCCTTCGGCACGCCGCCATTATATTTTAATGCTCGGATCGTCGCAACGAGTACCACTGCATCCGGATTAAGCCCTGCCATACGGCACTTGATATCAAAGAACTTCTCTGCGCCAAGATCTGCGCCAAAGCCTGCCTCAGTGATAACATAGTCTGCAAGCTTTAATGCTGTCTTTGTGGCACGGACACTGTTACATCCATGTGCGATATTGGCAAATGGTCCTCCGTGAACGAGCGCCGGTGTATGCTCCAGTGTCTGGATCAGATTCGGCTTTAACGCATCTTTTAACAGAGCTGCCATAGAGCCTGTAGCCTGAAGATCATCGGCTGTGACAGGCTTTCCGTCAAAGGTATATGCCACAATAATTCTTCCAAGTCGCTTCTTTAAATCTGCCATATCATCGGCCAGGCAGAGTATTGCCATAATTTCAGACGCAACCGTAATGACGAAATGATCTTCTCTGACCATTCCATCCATCTTGCTTCCAAGACCAACAACGATATTTCTAAGGACACGGTCATTCATATCGATACATCTCTTCCATACAATCTGGCGCGGGTCGATACCAAGCTCGTTTCCCTGCTGGATATGGTTATCAAGTAAAGCAGCCAGCAGATTATTCGCAGATGTAATCGCATGAAAATCTCCTGTAAAATGAAGATTTAAATCCTCCATCGGTACAACCTGTGCATATCCGCCGCCGGCTGCTCCTCCCTTGATACCAAAGCAAGGTCCAAGTGACGGCTCACGAAGTGCGATAAGTGCTTTCTTTCCCAGGCGTCCAAATGCCTCTCCAAGACCGACGCTTGTGGTTGTCTTTCCCTCTCCTGCAGGAGTCGGGTTTATAGCTGTAACAAGTATGAGCTTTCCGTCAGGATTTTTTTTTCTTTGTGCGATTGATGAGCTCATCAGAAATCTTTGCCTTATACTTTCCATAAAGCTCTAAGTCATCCTCTTTAATCCCTATAGATGCTGCTACATCCTTGATTGGAAGCATTGTAGCTTCCTGTGCGATCTGAATATCTGTTTTCATTTTTCTTTGCTCCTTTGTGTTAATTATTCTCTAATATAGTATCTAATTCCTCTTTAGTCACCAGAACCTTGCGGGGCTTTGTCCCTCCTCAGGTCCCACTACACCGGCCTCTTCGAGCTGATCCATGATGCGGGCCGCCCTGTTGAAGCCAATTTTAAGGTATCTTTGAAGCATTCCGATTGAAGCCCGTTCCTTATCTGTGATAATTGACGCTGCCTCCGCAAAGTAAGAGTCCCTGCCATCATCCGTGTTTTCCACATCTGAAATGGTAACGGTTGTATTTGTCGTATCATTCGACAGGCTCTCCATCTTTTGTGCCACATCATTACTGTACTGTGCATTCTCATTATTTTCAATAATAAATTTCACAATATCGGAAACTTCTTTATCTGAAACGAATGCGCCCTGTACTCGAAGGGGCTTCGGGACACCCTGTGGGTCAAATAACATATCTCCCTTTCCAAGGAGCTTTTCCGCACCATTCATATCAAGTATGGTACGACTGTCAACACCGCTTGTAACCGCAAATGCGATACGGCTTGGCATATTCGCCTTGATGAGACCTGTAATAACATTAACAGAAGGCCTCTGTGTAGCTATAATCAGATGTATACCGGCTGCTCTCGCAAGCTGTGCCAGCCTGCATATTGCCTCCTCTACATCCTTTGATGCAACCATCATAAGATCCGCAAGCTCATCAATAATAATGACAATCTGTGGCATCTTTGGCGGTTTTTCTGTATCCTTGCCATCCATTGCATCAATCATGGCATTGTAACCGTTTATTTCCCTGACACCGCTGTTTGCAAACTTCTCGTATCGGTCTGTCATCTCTGAAACTGCCCAGTTTAATGCTCCTGCAGCTTTTTTAGGATCTGTAACAACCGGAATCATCAGATGAGGTATGCCATTGTATACACTAAGCTCAACCACCTTCGGGTCAATCATAATCAGCTTTACCTCATCCGGCTTTGCCTTGTATAGTATACTCATGATAATTGTATTGATACAAACTGACTTACCTGAGCCGGTAGCACCTGCAATTAAAAGATGTGGCATTTTTGCGATATCCGTAACCTTAACCTTGCCTGCAATATCTTTTCCCACTGCAAAGGTAATCTTTGATTTGGCATTTTTAAATTCTTCAGACTCCACAAGCTCCCTGAAGGAAACAGCAACACTCTGGCTGTTTGGCACTTCGATGCCCACAGCGGCTTTTTTTCCCGGAATAGGAGCCTCGATTCGTATATCCGCGGCTGCCAGATTAAGCTTTATATCATCTGCCAGATTCACAATCTTTGATACCTTCACTCCAAGCTCCGGTGTGATTTCAAACCTTGTAACAGCAGGACCGCAGCTTATATTATTCACCTTCGCATTCACCCCAAACACATTAAGAGTCTGTTCAAGCTTTGCCGCCGTCTCACGCAGATGAGCCTGCGAATCACCGGTTTTACCCCTGTCGGGAGCCTTAAGCAGATCAACAGTCGGAAATACATACGGCTTCTGCTGGATTGCATTTTCTGCGTCATTTACCGCTATCTGCTCGCTGACTTTTTCAACCTCTTTGGAAAGCTCATCTTTGTCTGATTTGACATTTTTCTTACCTGGCTCTGCTGCAGGTGGTTTTGTCATTACCGCATCTGCAGCCGGAGCTGATAATTTTGATTGCAGCTCATTATCTTTTTTGTATGCCAAAATCATCAGATATATCAGGCTCCACGCAGCCCGATATAGGTATCTGCGACACATGGCTTGCAGCTGCTGCGCCCGAGCCGTCCGGTTTCATTCCATTAATCTGCTGCAGGGTCTTTCTGCCAAGCTCATCTGTACTATCACTATCGGCTGTTCCACCCAAAACCGAAACAGGCTCCGATGCCACACCAAAGTCCGGTGTCTGCACTATTTCCCCTGCATCCCCTGATGTAAGGCTTGTCGTCTTTTTTCTCCTTTATTGCAGGTGAACTCGGATAATTCTCTATAGTTATCTCACCAAGCGCATCTGTAGCAGCTGCACCTTGTCCAAATATCCCCACATGCGCTGTATCACTACCTGCCATGCCTGAATCCAGCACGTTTTCACTGCCATCAATTTTTGTATCAAGTGACACGCCTGTTATCTTATTGTCCATCCTTCGGCCGGCACGCTTACTCCTTCTGCCACCTTTTGCAGCCTCCTTTATGTCACTGTCTGTATCATCTGAAGCTAAACCCTCTCTTGTCTGACGCTCTCTTGACTTATACTGCCGATACTCCTGATATCTCTCATTATTCTCACGCGCTGACTCGTATACCTTTCGTCCGCCGTTTCTCATACCCTTCATAAATGATTTACCGGTAATGAGCACAAGACAGATAATCATCACAACTATTGTCACCACGTATGCACCTATAATTCCTACCGCCGGAACTAAAATGCAGCCTATAAGAGCACCTATAAATCCACCACCTGAATGCCTTTCAACACTGTCAATGTATGACTGCACCGGCGAAACCGCGAATTCACCATACACTGCCAGGTACATAAACACACATATAAACCATATGAAAACTATGGTCATAACAAGCTTCATGATAGCATATGAATTGCCCTTATTGGACACAGCAAAAAAGCTGCCCACCAGAAGCACAAGCGGAAAAATATATGCCACCATTCCAAATACACCAAAAAAAGGAAACCGCTTACTGCGTTTCCCAAATGACCGCCTATTCCAAAATTGCTTATAAATAAAAGGATTGAAACAGCTACTACTATCCAGAGAAATATTTCCTTTTTAAAGGCCTGCTGCCTCTCTATCTGAGCCATTCTCTCCTTTTTTGTCTGTCTTTTTTGCTGAGGATTTCTTCCTCGTTGCCATGTAACTAACCTCCGTGTTTTGATTTACAGAGTATATAATAACATATTTCTTCTGTTCTGTGTAAATTTTCTAAAGTAATTTTTCGATTTTGTGATTAAAGGGTCAAAAGGTATCATCGATGCATGCTTGAATGCAATTCGATGTATACCTTATTGACCCGCACTACACCGAGAAAGTAGCAATTTGCTGCGGGAACGTAGCAAATTAGCGGATTTCGAGGTGGAGTCAGATTACGGGGAATGCGTAACATGTAGTAATCTGATTAATCATAAATGAGGTAAAAAATACCCCGCCATGAATGGCGGGGCAAAATGTTATGCAAAAACCACAATTTTACCAAAATATTTTATTCACCAATAAGGTAATTGTATAATCCCTCATATTTGAATTTCGAAGCATTCCAAGAGAAATCATTGGCCATGCCCCTGTCCACAATCTGGTTCCACTCACGCTTCTTATCAAAGAAGATGTGCTTAGAATAATTGATGACTGCAAGCATCTCATCGGCATTGTAGTTTGAGAACGAGAAACCATCTCCTGAATTCTCATACTCATTGTAAGGCTTAACAGTATCCTTGAGACCTCCTGTCTCACGAACAATCGGAACTGTACCGTAGCGGAATGAGATAAGCTGTGTCAGACCGCAAGGCTCAAACCTGGACGGCATCAGAAATGCATCAGCAGCCGCATATAGTTTGTGTGCCAGATCATCAGAGTAACATATATTTGCCGAAACTCTGTCAGGGTATTTCCATGCATAGTGTCTGAACATATTCTCGTACTGAGGATCTCCTGTACCGATAACAACAAGCTGTGTGAAATCGTCCACGATACCTTCAATCACATTATTGATAAGGTCAAGACCTTTCTGGTCTGTAAGTCTTGAAATAAGACCTATCATATACTTCTTCTTGTCAACCGCAAGGCCAAGATCCTGCTGAAGCTTTGTCTTGTTGTTGAACTTCTTCTTTCTGAAATCGGAAGCATTGTAATTGCAATAGATTCTGCCATCAGTCTGTGGGTCATAAGCATTGTAATCAATACCGTTTACGATACCCTGCATGTCAAAATGTCTGGCACTTAAGAGCCCGTTTAATCCCTCACCATAGTACTCTGTCTGAATCTCGTTTGCATATGTATCACTGACAGTTGTGATATAGTCAGCATATACAAGACCACCCTTAAGCATATTTGCGTCCTTCTTGAACTCAAGCTTGTCCGGTGTGAACAGATTGTCTGTAAGACCTGAAACACCCTGTACCCACTCCCTGTCCCATATTCCCTGGAACTTAAGATTGTGGATAGTGATAATTGTCTTGATACCCCAGAAGAATGGATTTGCGGCAAACTCATTCTTTAAGTATACAGGCAGAAGACCTGTCTGCCAGTCATGACAGTGTATAATATCCGGCTTAAAATCAATAAGCGGGAGCATTGAAAGTACAGCCTTGTCAAAAAATGTATACTTCTCAATCTCAAACTTAGTGTCAGAAGTATATGGAGAAAATCCTGTAAAGAACTCCTGATTGTCAATAAAGTAATATGTAATGCCGTCCTGCTCATATTTGAGCACTCCGACATACTTGTCCTGCACGTATGGACCTGAGCTCATATAAAAATGGGTGACATACTCAAAATTATTGCGATACTGCTCCGGTATACAGCTATAATCCGGTATTACAACCCTTACATCCCAATAGTTCTTGTCAAACTCTTTAGGAAGTGCACCGCACACATCTGCAAGACCTCCTGTTTTTATAAATGGTACACACTCTGAAGCTACAAATAGAATCTTTTTTCATATTCTCCCCCGCTAAAAACCCGTGATATATAATATTTAGTTTACTCTTCCCAATTGTGGTATACTTCCTGGACGTCGTCATCATCGTCAAGAAGGTCTAAGATACGGCCGATATTTGTGATGTCAGCTTCATCTGTCAGTGTGACATATGTCTGTGGAATCATTGTGACCTCTGCTGAAGCCATTGTGATGCCTGCCTCCTCAAGAGCAGTCCTGACTGCATCAAAATCAGCAGGTGCAGTTGTGATTTCGTAGCTGTCATCCTCATCGGCGAAATCCTCAGCGCCTGCATCGAGTGCCTGCATCATAAGATCATCTGCATCCATATCGCACTCTTCCTTGTCGATGATGATCTGACCCTTCTCGTCAAACATGTATGATACACATCCCTGTGTACCGATGCTTCCCTGTCCCTTTGTAAAGGCATTGCGGACATTGGCCGCTGTACGGTTCTTATTGTCTGTAAGACACTTTACGATAATAGCTGTGCCTGATGGTCCATAGCCCTCATATGTAGCTGTCTCATAGTTTACACTGTTGCCGTCTCCTGCTGCCTTTTTGATACCTCTTTCGATTGTATCGTTTGGCATATTGTTGGCCTTTGCCTTGGCAACTACCTGTGCAAGCTTGAAGTTATTGGCAGGATCCGGTCCTCCCTCTTTAACTGCAACTGCGAGCTCTCTACCGATCATTGTAAAGATTTTGCCCTTTGCAGCATCATTTTTCTCTTTCTTATGCTTGATATTCGCAAATTTAGAATGTCCTGACATAATTTGTATCCTCTTTTCTACTTTTAAAAATAATCCATACCTTATAATATCATTTTTTCTCTTCCGGCGCAAGTTTCTTAATCATTACCTGCTTAATCACCTTATCCTCGACGCTCATAACAGAAAATCTGTAGCCATATGCGCTAATCACAGTCTTATCCCCCTCCTCCGGAATCTTATCCGAAAGCGATATGATAAAACCGTTAAGCGTCTCGTAGGCATCATCATCAACAGGCAGTGACAGCGCCTCCTTCACATCGGAAAACTCAGTCATGCCGTCCATTATAAATGTCTCGTCATCATTCTTTCTGATGTAGTTTTCTTCCTCATCGTGCTCATCCTCGATATTTCCGACAAGCTCCTCGAGTATATCCTCCATCGCGATAAGTCCAGATATCTGTCCGTACTCATCCACAACCATCGCAAGATGACTCTTTTTAGACTGCATCTTTTTAAACAGATCGTTGATATTTACAGTCTCTGGTATGAAGTCCACCGGCCGGATAAGCCCTTCTATGTCCTTGATACTGCTGCGGTAAACCTCATTTTTTCAAAAAATGTAAAAGCATCCTTGATATGTAAGACTCCGATGATACTGTCAACATCGTTTTCATAGACCGGAAAGCGAGATTTGCCGGTATCTATGATAAATTCGATTGCATCGATAAAGGACATACTGCCGTCGAGGCTTACGATATTTTTGCGGTGAGTCATGATATCTTTTACTTCCTTATCATCAAACTCAAACACATTGTGTATCAGCTCTGCCTCAGATGCAAGGATTGTTCCCTGCTCATGCCCCTCCCTGACCATGGAAATAATTTCTTCCTCTGTGACATCATCATTTCCAAGTATTGCATCGAGAGTCTTTTTTGTTGTTTTTCATTCCATAAAGCAATACTCCAATACACAAAAGAAGTATCACTACAAGTATTGATAAAATTATAATTGCATATAACATAATGTTTTATTATCCTATGTAATAAGTTCTAAGCTGATTTCAAGCGCCCTGTCTATTTTAAGCAATGTGTCCTCATCAAGATGGCACACCTTATCCTTAAGCCTTTTTTTTTGTCGATTGTGCGAAGCTGTTCTAAAAGCACAACCGAATCCTTTGCAAGCGCATACTCCTTGCAGGCAAGCTCCACATGAGTGGGCAGCTTTGCTTTATGCATCTGCGAGGTTATTGCTGCGCAGATTACCGTCGGGCTGTGTCTGTTTCCGACATCATTTTGTATTATAAGGACAGGTCTTATCCCGCCCTGCTCTGAGCCTACAACAGGCCTTAAATCAGCGTAATAAATATCTCCTCTTTGAATAATCATACACGAATACACTCCATATTATGGTATACAAAAAGTATCTCCAGATTTTTCGAGTGTATTCTTAAAAGTTACACTTTTTTAGTTTTTGTGGTAGATTCTTGGAACACGCGGTGTGATAAGACATGCAAGCTCATAGTTGAACCTGCCTGAAAGCTCACCTAACTGCTCCATAGTGATTGTCTCATCCCCATCTTTACCGAGCAGAGTAACTGCATCGCCTATTTTTAGTCAGGTATGTCTGTCACATCAACCATAAACTGATCCATGCAGACTCTGCCGCATATAGGTGGTTCTTTTTTTCCTTTTATGAGAACCCAGCCCTTGTTTGAAAGTCCTCTTGAATATCCATCACCATATCCCACCGGGACAGTTGCTATCCTCATAGGATGCTCTACCGTAAATGTGCCGCCGTAGCTTATATGCCTGCCCGGCTCAAGCTCCTTTACATAAGCAACCCTGCTGTGCAGCGACATAACAGGCTTTAGGGAGATTTTACTCTTGTCTACCTCCTCTGACGGCCACAGACCATAGAGTGTGATGCCTGCTCTTACCATATCCATATTGCACTCAGGGATTTCTACTATTCCCGCACTGTTTGAGCAGTGCTTAATCGGGATCTCGACTCCTCTTGCCTCAACAAGAGCTATCATCCTCTTAAAAAAGATCAAACTGCTCAAAGGCAGGCTCCTTTGACAGCTCATCTGCCCTTGCAAAGTGAGTGAATATTCCCTCTATCATAATATTCGGCAGCTTAGCAATCTGTGCAATAATATCTGCACTTTCCTCTGTCACCTGAAAGCCTATACGGCACATGCCGGTATCTATCTTGATATGTATATTACAGGTTTTATTCTTAGCGACAGCGATACGCGATAGCTCCTTAGCTGTCTCATATGTACATACCGCCGGGCGCACATCGTTGTCCACTATCTCCTCAAACTGCTCCGGGAAGCTGAGTCCTAAAATAAGTATCGGCTTTTTTTTCCTGCCTGCCGCAATAAGCTGCATTGCCTCGTTGCTTGTAGCAACGGCATAGCCCCACAGATACGGAAGCGGCTCCAGTACCTCTGAAACAGCCTCAGCGCCATGACCGTAACCATCAGCCTTTACGACTGCTGCCATCATTGTCCCCGGCTTTAGCTTATTATGCATCGACTCCATATTATATAAAATTGCATCCAGATCTATATCTGCTCTGATTCTGTTAATTGCCATTTTTTTCCACCTTAATCCAAACTTTATCTAATCCATCAATAATATCACTTGCTATCATACCATAAGAGCCGGTATTGTCAAATACCATATCACCGGCAAGTCCATGAATAAATGCACCGTATGCCGCAGCCTTTTTTGGTGTCACGCCACTGTACCAGAAGACCTCCCACGATACCGCTTAGCACATCTCCGCTTCCGGCTGTTGCCATACCGCAGTTGCCGGACAGATTGATGAACTTTTCGCCATCAGCCGCTGCGATAATCGTACGAAAATCCTTAAGCACACAAGTCACATTGTACAAGCTTGCAAACTCTCCTGCCACACCGATGATATCCTCTTGTATATCAGCAATGCTCTTTTTCATAAGTCTGGACATCTCGCCCAGGTGCGGAGTCACGATGACAGGCATTTTATGCCCATTAAGTAAAATCATGTTGTCTGATATGATATTAAGCGCATCCGCATCAATCACAAGAGGTATCTCTGCTGTTTTTAGTACTGTTTCAACTAACATTTTGGCATTATCAGACTTTGAAAGACCTGGACCTATCACCACCGCATCTGCCCAATCAAGCTCTGTCTCAAGTGCTTTAGCTGACGCGATATCAGTACAAAGCAGTGCTTCCGGCAAAGCACATTGGATTATTGAGCGGTTGCACTCCGGCGTTATAATTTTCACAAGCCCTGCTCCGCTTTTGTATGCAGCCTTTGCCGAAAGCACCGCCGCACCGGCCATATTGCGGCTTCCTGCTATAACTAACAGTTTTCCGAAAGTTCCCTTGTTGGAGTGTGCCGGTCTGTTATCAAGCTTCTTTAAATCAGACTCATCAAGAGCCCTTACTGATGGCAGATTACCACAAAAGCTGTGGTCATCTATGCCTATAGGCACCACCTTAACCAGACCGCAATAATCACAGCCCGGCCACAGGAGAAGGCCTGTCTTCTTATAAGAAAAAGTATATGTGAAATCTGCTTTAAAAGTGCATCCCATCACATGTCCTTTATCAGAATCCACTCCCGACGGCACGTCGACCGCCACCCTGTAAGCATCTGTCTTGTTAACGGATGAAATCACATCTGCTAAAGAGCCTTCTATGGCTCGCTTAAGCCCTGTGCCAAACAATGCATCTATTATTACGTCACTTTTACACACACACTCAATATCAGAGACTACCTTAAAGCCATACCTTGCGTATATATTTTTCTGCAGCTCAAAGAGCTCGCTTCCTGCCTCATCTGTGCCAAAAGCATAGTACACCATGCATCTGTATCCGGCCTGATTTAAAAGTCTTGCTATCGCGATACCGTCTCCTGCATTATTGCCTCTGCCGCATATCACGGCAAACTCCTTTGATTTATCAAAACATGCAACAAGCTCCCGGACAACACCGGCCGCAGCCTGCTCCATCAGCACCACCGAAGGAACCAAAAAGACCTGTGATGTTGTATCGTCCAGAAGCTTCATTTCATTACCTGTAACAATATATTCCAATATCAATTCCCCTTATTCTCATTGTTTGCATTATCAGTATTTGCATTATTGGCATTGAAAACCATAGGATCGTCATATTCAATATCAAAAAGATCTAAAACCTCAGCGCCAAAAATATCATGAAGATACGAATAAATCTCCCTGTTGTTAATATCTCTGTTCTGTTTTCTGATTACATTTTTCTTAAGTTCAACTCTTATATTTGCAATCCAGTCGTCAATTTCTTTTGATTCCAGTTTATTTTTCTCGATTTTTTCACTGAAGTAATCCATCGACAAAAGCATCAGCCTGTCATTTACAGCTTTTATATTCTTCTGGATTTCAATAAGCTCTCCCTCAATGTTGTCAGCTTTCTCATTTATCTCATCTATAAGCTGCTTATCCTTGTCACGCTTTTCATCACCGTCATCTCCCATGTTGGCAACAATATTAGACATAATTTTCGACTTAAGCTTTTTTAAATTCTTAAGCTCATTGTTGTACTTTCCCTGCAGCTTTAACAGCTCATCCAGTTCTTTTTCCGGCTGATATTTCGTCAGTCTTACCATGAATGGCAAAAAGTCTGTGCCACTTCTGGTCTAAAACCAGTAAAGGCACCTTTTTTCCTTTTAATGCAGCCTCAAAAATTTCTTTTTTATCATTCATAAGACTCACCCTCTATTTATTTTTGGAGTTTTTAACAATATTATAGCTGAGCTGCATAAGGCTGTCAGACAGATGAACACTCTCCACAACCACATCTTTATTTGGAATTTCAAGATCCACATGTGCAAAATTCCATATAGCCCTTATTCCTAAATCCACAAGCTTTGACGCAATAGAGTCAGCCTTTGACTTTGGCATGGTGAGCGCCGCAATATCCACCCTGTGTGTTCTGCAATACTCATCCAGCTCACTTAGCATAAGGATTGGAATACCTCGCACACTCTTTCCTGAAAGCTCAGGATTTACGTCAAAAAGCGCTGTTATGACAAAGCCAAGCTTTTCAAACTTTACATAATTGGCGAGTGCCTGGCCCAGATTGCCTGCACCGATGATAATTATTCTATGCTCTGTGTTAAGTCCCATTATCTTTCCGATTTCCTCGTAGAGAAACTGAACATTGTATCCGTATCCCTGCTGTCCAAAGCCACCGAAATTATTGAGATCCTGTCTGATTTGTGAAGCTGTCACTTTCATTCTGTGACTCAGATCGTTTGATGAAATACGCTCCACTCCCTCATCCAAAAGCTCTCCGAGATATCTATAGTATCGTGGCAGTCTTCTGATAACCGCCTGTGATATTTCTTTACTCAAGTCTTATTCCTCCAATCATCAGGATATCATTTCTCTTTTAAAGACAAAAACCCAAGATTAATTATAATTTTTTGAAGGTCATCTGTCAATGTGTTAAGAATTTAACATTCAAAAAATTCATAATTATCCCCGGGTTATATCTTATTCTAAGGCTAAAAACCAAATTTCAGATTAAATTGTCTTCTCAAGCTCCTCTCTGATTGCCTTGATGAAGCCTTCGCTGTTTAAAACAGTAGGATTTTCAATTGTTGTGATGAGTGCGAGATCCTTTGTCATCTTTCCGCTCTCAATAGTCTTTATGCAGGCTGCCTCAAGCTTGTCTGCAAACTCAGAAAGTGCCGGAAGCTTGTCAAGCTCTCCTCTTTTTCTGAGTGCTCCTGTCCATGCAAAAATAGTAGCTACAGAGTTTGTTGAAGTCTCCTCACCCTTTAAGTGCTTGTAATAGTGTCTCTGTACTGTTCCGTGTGCTGCCTCATACTCATAGTATCCGTGAGGGGATACAAGCACTGATGTCATCATGGCAAGTGAGCCGAATGCAGATGAGATCATGTCACTCATTACATCTCCGTCGTAGTTCTTGCATGCCCAGATAAATCCACCCTCAGATTTCATTACTCTGGCAACTGCATCGTCAATAAGTGTGTAGAAATATGTAATTCCAGCCTTCTCAAAAGCATCCTTATACTGTGCATCAAAGATTTCCTGGAAGATATCCTTGAAGGTGTGATCATATTTCTTTGAGATGGTATCCTTTGTGGCAAACCATAAATCCTGCTTTGTATCAAGTGCATACTTAAAGCAGCTATGTGCAAAGCTCTCGATTGAATCATCCAGGTTATGCTGTCCCTGAATAACTCCTGCGCCCTTAAACTCATGTATTAATTCTCTGGTCTCAGTTCCGTCTTCTGCTGTAAATACAAGCTCAGCCTTTCCTGGACCGGCTACCTTCATCTCTGTTGCCTTGTACACATCACCATATGCATGACGAGCGATTGTGATTGGTTTAGCCCATGTCTTTACGTTTGGCTCTATGCCCTTTACAACGATTGGTGCTCTGAAAACTGTTCCGTCAAGCATGGCTCTTATTGTGCCGTTAGGACTCTTCCACATCTCCTTTAAATTGTACTCTGTCATTCTGGCTGCGTTTGGTGTGATTGTCGCACATTTTACTGCGACACCGTATTTCATGGTTGCCTTTGCTGATTCAACGGTCACCTGATCATCTGTACGATTTCGCTCCTCTCAGCCCAGATCATAATACTCTGTCTTTAAATCGATAAAAGGTATTAAAAGCTCATCCTTTATCATCTGCCAGAGGATTCTGGTCATCTCGTCTCCGCCCATCTCTACAAGGGGTGTTGTCATCGTAATCTTGCTCATTCTTAAATCTCCTTTACTTAATAAGGTTCTCCCCAACCAAGGTGTTCCATATTTTTCTTTGAATTGTTTATATGCTCTCTGGCGCATTTTTCTGCCAGCAGTGCGTCATGATTCTTAATTGCCTCGCATATCTGTTTATGCTCGTGAGTGGAGTTTTTGGCTCTTTTTGTCTCGCCGAGTGTCACCTTTCTCACTCTGCCGACATACTCATGATAGTCCTTTAATACCCTCATAAGCTCTTTGCTTCCGCCAGCCTCATACAATAGCTCATGAAACCTATTGTCCAGCTCAAGAAGCTGCTTTGCATTGCCCTTTTTCTCGTGGAACTCCGTGAGATAAATATTCTCCTCCATAGCTGCCATCATCTCGTCCGATATCCTCGTTGCAGCCCATCTGGCACAACGCCCCTCAAGCAGAGCCCTTATCTCGTATATATCCCTGATATCGTCCGTGGAAACACCCTCCACGAACGCTCCCTTATTGGGGATGATAGACACAAGTCCCTCAAGCTCAAGCTGACGCAGTGCCTCCCTCACTCACGGGAGTCCTGCTCACTCCAAGCTCATCACCGATATTCTTTTTTCCTTAAGCTCATCGCCCTTTGCAAATGTTCCTGCAAGTATACCATCCCTGATATGATTGTATACTCTGGCACTCAGGCTGTAATTATCATGTGACATGTAATAATCTACCTCACTATAATACTATATTAAGCTTTTTACAGCAATCAGTAATTTGAACTACAAGCTCATTATCTGTGATGGTAGTCACACGGCCCTCGTCGTACTGCTCATCTACCCATTTCTTTATCATGGTCACAAGCTTTGAATTCTTATCTACTTTTCTGTCATCCGGCAGGCGGTAGTAAGTGTTTATCCACAGCGCTATTCCTGCAAGTCCTGATGTATTGGACACTGCTACAAGAGGTGGTCTGTTTAAGAATTTACCTGTATCGAATATGTTGTAAATTTCCTCATTTTTGAGAAGTCCGTCAGCATGGATTCCGGCTCTCGTCACATTGAAATTCTTGCCGACAAAAGGTGTACGACTCGGCTGCACATATCCAAGCTCCTTCTCAAAGTACTCTGACAACTCTGTGATAACCGTTGTATCCATTCCATCGAGTGTGCCTTTAAGCTGTGCATACTCAAATACCATAGCCTCAAGCGGTGTGTTTCCGGTTCTCTCTCCGATACCAAACAGTGAACAGTTGACACCGCTTGCTCCGTAGAGCCATGCCGTAGTCGAATTGTTTACTGCCTTGTAAAAGTCATTGTGTCCATGCCACTCAATCTGTGATGAAGGCACACCTGCATGTGTGTTAAGTCCGTATATGATACCAGGAACGCTTCGAGGTATAACTGCTCCCGGGAAGTTTACTCCATATCCCATTGTATCACAGGCACGCACCTTAATCGGAATCTTGTACTCCTCCTGCAGCTTCATAAGCTCAACACAGAACGGAATAACAAAACCATATATATCAGAACGTGTGATATCCTCCAGATGGCACCTAGGGCTTATTCCTGTCTCAAGACACTCCCTGATGACTGACAGATACATATTCATTACCTCTCGTCTGGTCATCTTCATCTTATAGAAAATATGATAATCCGAACAGCTTACCAGTATACCGGTTTCCTTGAGTCCTATATCCTTTACAAGCTCAAAGTCCTTTTTTGCTGGCACGAATCCACGATGTAACCTCCGGGAACTTATATCCTCTCTCGAGACACTTGTAAACAGCGTCCCTGTCTCTTTTTGCTGTAGAGGAAAAACTCGCTCTGTCTGATTATTCCCTTAGGGCCACCAAGCTTATGTAAATAATCATAAATGGTAACAATCTGCTCCGTCGTGTACGGTGCTCTCGACTGCTGGCCATCTCTGAATGTAGTATCTGTAATCCAAATGTCCTCCGGCATATTGTGCGGCACTATTCTGTCATGGAATGCTATCTTAGGAACTTCTGAATAAGGAAAGAGATTTCTAAAAGTATTCGGCTCATCTACATCCACGAGCTGATAAAAATGCTCTTCAAGCTGCAGTAAATTTGTTTTTTCGTTCATCAAAACTTCTCTCATCTTCACATCTCCTGTGCTTAGTTTTATCTTTTGAATAATTGTATACAATTATACTTTTTGTGTCAATAAAAAAATTTAAATCTTAGTGTAACACTTTGTTATGTCTATCATAACCTAGAGTGTAAATAAATTTTATTGGAGGTCACTTATGAGTGATTTAGCAGCAACAAACTGTTCATGCAGCAATACAGATAACGGATGCGGATGTTCTTCGATTTTATGGATTATCCTGTTACTGTGCTGCTGTTGTGGAAATGGTAACGGAGGCTCTTCTTCGGAGGAAACGACTGTGGAAGCGGCAATAACAGCTGTATCTGGGCTATCATCTTACTTTTCTGCTGTGGTGGCTTTGGCTGTGGAAGCAGCAATAACGGATGCGGATGTGGCTGCGGCTGCTGATTTACATTTTTACTGCGGGTCTTTTTCGGCCCGCAGCTTTTTACGATTTTTCAGTATTCTTTTTTTTGCCTGCGCTGCTCTTTTTTCTTTGAGCTTTTCAAGGACTTTACATTCGCCCTTCACTCTGTGCTTTTTGATGCATTCTTCATCTATCTCGTATACGTCGTGACCATCTATGATAAGCATATATCTTTTTTTTAATAATATATGCTGTAAACATGCATAATGTGAATCAGGTGACATATTATATAGAAATATATTTTAAAGGATTTTTATGGACGAGAACAGCCTGTTTACACCATTCGATGAAATAACCCAGACAAGGGAGCTTCAGATGCTTAAAACCATAATTCCATATATGCCGCATGACTCACAAAAGCAAATGACTCTTATGGTTCACTACATATCACTTATGAATTCAATGAGAATGATAGATTGTGCACCTGCACTGTCTGTTGCAGAGACAGAAAGTATGGCAGACAGAAGGCTTTCCATGCTCAATGCCTTAAAGAAATACTGCAGCAAAAGCGAACAGGATACGATAGACAATCTATTAAATATTTTTTCAGTTTTGGACAATAGGGAGATTTATGACAAAGCAGGAATTTTTAAATAATTTTGCACAAAAGGAAAAACCAAAGGACACAACAAGTGCCATGCCGTTTCTCATGGAAAGTATTAAGGAGGCAAAGCGTAACGGCATAGAATTTACCAAAGAAGAGGTCTATTCCATGTGCACTGAGCTAAGCAAAAACCTGCCTGAGAAAAACCGCAGGCAGGTTGAAAAGCTTTTAAAAATGCTATAGTTTAATTTTTAAATGAATCTGTATTTATGCGAAGTATCTTGTCTATCGGTGCAGGCGAGTTTCCCTGCCATCCGTACCCTCAAGGTACTTCTCTCCCGCAGATTCAAAAATGACATACAAGCTTTTATCCACACTGTCAAGCTCCTCTGAGCCCGGCGGCATCTCTATTGTGATGTCGGGGCTGTTTGGCCTTGACGACAGAGCTATGAGTGATTTGTAGCACTTGATATACGATGACTCATTCCTGCCATAGGAGGTACTCAGATATACCTTTCCTGAGGCATCAAATGTAACGCCCTGCACTCTGGCAGGTATCGTATATGTGCTCAGGCTTGTGAGCCTGTCGTCCTTTTTGTCATAATAATATGCTACCATCTTTGACTTAAAAAGTATATTATGAGTGGCTATCCACAGCCTGCCTCCATAGAATGTGATGCATGACGGCTTGTTTCCCACATCAAACACATCTACCACACCTGTCGCATCGATGACCTGCTTGGAATTCGCAGTGGCCATTAGAGAGATAAAATCATACGAGATGCGCTCCACAGTTGTGTCGTAGGAATTGCACACCCATACATTTTCCAAATCAAAGGCAATTCCTCCCAGGTGACTGTTTGCATCCATGCCAAGTGTCACAAGGTACTCTCCGTCCTCCCTGTCAAATACCATAAGCTCCCCTGAGTGAGCCCTTGTCATCAGAATAGCTCGTGATAAGCACGTATTCATCCGTGATACAAATTCCCTGAGGACACTGTGCCTCACTGAAAATATAATTATTGAGAAAATCATTTTCCTTCGTCTCCGGCATGCCCGGAATATCTATTTCATCTATAAAATCGTAATCGCAATCCTTAAGCGCCAGTGTATGCGCTTTTTATTACTCCTGTAATTGTAATGCTCTACGCTGTATTCGTTGTTAATCGTCCTGACCCATTTGGCATATACCACATATCCATTTGCTTTTTCGTATGTCAGAACATCCGCCTTTTTTGAAAAATGCTCATCCAGATACCAGCCATCAAATTTATAACCGTATTTGTGCGGTTCTCTTAGTCCCATGAATTTCTGCTTTGGCGTGATGTATCCATAATTATTGATATTGTTTGCCGCACCACCCAGATTATAGTAAATATATGAAACACCATCACTTTCTGACATATTGTCAACCAGTGTATTTAGTGATGGCCCGGAAGCAAAAGAGGCAGCTTCTGCCTCTTTTTATCTCCGATGCAAACACATGAGTATTGGTAAAAATCAATGTAAGTAATATAATTAATGCTATTCTACTCTTCAACTTCAACAAGCTTGCTTGCCCTTTCTTCTATCTGTTTTGCAGCCACATCATCCGGTGCCTGCTCATATCTGGCAAACTCATATGAGAATGTGCCGCTTCCGCTCGTCATTGAGCGAAGTGTGGCATTGTATCCATAAAGCTCCAGATAAGGAATATCCGCAACTATCTCCTGATATCCATTGTCTGTCGGGTTCATGCCCATAACACGCGCACGTCTCTTGTTAAGCTCACCCATCACATCACCTGTATAGCCCTCAGGCACCACTACTTAAGAGTGGCAATTGGCTCAAGAAGCACAGGCTTTGCCTCCATAATGCCCTTTTTAAATGCCTGCTGTGTTGCCACCTTAAAGGCCATCTCGGATGAATCAACCGGATGATAAGAGCCGTCATACAGTACAGCCTTTATCCCCGTCACAGGATAGGCTGCAAGAGGTCCCTTTTTCACGGACTCTGCAATACCCTTTTCAACAGCCGGGAAGAAGTTCTTCGGTACAGCTCCTCCTACGACCGTCTGCTCAAATACATATGGCGTATCCATATCTCCTGACGGCTCAAAGGTCATCTTGACATGTCCGTACTGTCCGTGTCCGCCCGACTGCTTCTTGTACTTGTACTCTACGTCAGATTTTTTCCTGATAGTCTCCTTAAAGGCTACCTTTGGACGCATAAGCTCTATCTCCACCTTGTACTTTTCAAGAAGCTCACTTGCCACTACCTCAAGCTGCATATCACCGATACCATATAGTACAGTCTGTCCATTTTCACTGTCATTTACACTGTTTAATGTCAGATCCTCCATTAACAGTTTCTGTAAAGACTGGGAAATCTTGTCCTCATCGCCTTTCTTTTTCTTTGCCTTGTAGCGCATTGCCACATACGGCTTTGATATGCTTGTTCTAAGATATGTAACCGGCATATTTCTGGTGGAAAGTGAATCTGTCGTAAGAGTCTTTGCAAGCTTTGCAAGCGCTCCGATATCACCTGCATGAAGCTCCTTCACTTCCTCCACCTTACTGCCTCTCATCACATAGAGCTTACCGATTTTTTCATCGCAGTCCCTGTGATAATTGTAAAGCACATCGTCTGTCTTTAGTACGCCCGAATTAACCTTGATCAGTGAATACTTACCGATGTACGGGTCAACTATCGACTTGAACACATAAGCGCTCTTTGATTTTGCAAAATCATAATCAGCATTATACACCTCATTTGTCTTGGTGTTAATACCGGTACAGCTTCTCTTCTCAGGACTAGGCAGGTATTTCACAATATCAGCCATAAGTGTATACATGCCTCTTGCGAGAATATTTGATCCCATGAGCACCGGTACAATAGAGCCCTCAAGCACGTTTGCACGACGCGCAGCCCTGATTTCATCATCAGAAAACTCCTCTCCGCCGAAATATCTGTCCATGAACTCCTCACTTGTCTCAGCTACAGCTTCAACTAAAGCCTCACGACATATTCCCAGGTTCTCCTTTGAGTACTCCGGCACATCAAACTTATCCACGCCTCCGCTTTCATTCCATCTCTTTGCCCTCTGCTGGATGACATTGACATAGCCCACAAACTTCTCATTCTCTCTGATTGGCAGATGGAATGGAGCTATTTTCTTGCCATAAAGCTCCTGCAGCTTTAATACCACATCCTTGAAGCTTGCATTGTCGATATCCATGTCCGTCACGAAAATCATCCTCGGCAGCTTGTATTTCTCGCATATCTCCCATGCTCTTTTTGTGCCTGTCTGTATGCCTGCCTTGCCTGAAACCACGATGATTGCAGCATCTGCAGCCGATACAGCTTCTTCAACCTCTCCCACAAAATCAAAAAAAACCAGGAGTATCGAGAATATTTATTTTGACATTATCCCACTCAATCGGTACAACCGATGTATGTATAGAGAACTGACGCTTTATCTCTTCTTTGTCAAAATCGCTGATAGTGCTGCCATCCGCTACAGTGCCCATTCTGGTGGTCTGTCCTGCCAGATATGCCATAGCTTCCACGAGTGATGTCTTGCCACAGCCGCTATGGCCTAAAAGCACGACGTTTCGAATCTTCTCAGTAGTGTAAACATTCATTTCAAGTACCTCCCTGACATTATTATAGTATGTAAACATTGTACTAATATTTTATATAATTTACAACACTTTTATGCAATCTGACGATTATTTTTTATTATTATATTTGAATAAATATGCCAATAATTTATTGCTTTATAGTGTTAAATTGGATATAATATATTGTAAATATTCCGAACCACTACAGTGCGATTTTGAGAATGTGCGTGTGGTGATTCTGAATAGTTACAATAAAGAATTAGGAGATACACATAAATGCATTTTGATAAAGTTGGCTTTATAGGGCTCGGTCTGATTGGCGGCTCGATAGCCAGAAAAATGAAAGAAAATAATCCAAAGGTCTCAATTATCGCAACAGCCGGGCATCAACAGACCATAGATGATGCCTTTGGGCTTGGCCTGATAGATAATAATGAGCTTTTAGAGCTTAACTCTTTTAAAGACTGCGACGTAATCTTTCTGTGTGCACCGGTAAACAAAAATATCGAATACCTCACACAGCTTAAGGATATCATAAAGGATGACTGTATCATCACAGATGTAGGCAGCACCAAAACCCAGATTCATGAAAAGGTCATAGAGCTTGGTCTTGAGCGCAATTTCATCGGCGGTCATCCTATGACCGGCTCTGAAAAAACGGGCATACTCAATTCAGACAAGCAGCTTTTGGAGAACGCCTACTATATTATCACTCCTACTGCTGCAACTACTGAAGAAAATCAGAATGATTTCAAACAGTTTGTACTTTCACTGGGCTCGATAGCTCTCATTTTAGACTATAGGGAGCACGATCATGCTACCGCAGCCATCAGCCACCTGCCACATATGATTGCATACTCTCTTGTCAATCTGATTGAGCATATTGATTCCGAAAAAAAGAGACCATGAAAACTATCGCTGCCGGAGGCTTCCGCGATGTGACACGTATCGCTGCAAGCTCCCCTGTCATGTGGGAAAACATATGTGAGTCCAACAAAACACAGCTGCTCTCACTCATGGACCAGTATGAAGCCAATTTCCATAAGCTTCGCGAAATAATTGCAGAGGGCAGTTCTCAAAAGATGATTGATTATTTCCAGGATTCAAAGAATTACAGGGATTCACTCACACTGCCCGGTGCCAAAATCCGCAAGGATTTCCACGAGATATTTGTCGATATTGCCGATGAGGCAGGCGGTATTGCAGTGCTTGCAAGCCTTTTAGCCTTCAACGGCATCAACATCAAGAATATCGGCATCATAAACAACCGTGAGTTTGAGGAGGGTGTACTGCGCATAGAGTTCTATGACGAAGATGCTCTTGAATCGGCTATCAGCGTACTTAAAGAAAGAAACTATACTATTCACCGCAGATGATTTATCCTGTTATATGGTTTTAATCCCAAAAACAAAGAGCCGTAAAACGAATTTGATTCGTTTTACGGCTCTTTTTATACCGTCCAATGCAGCACTGTTTACAGATAAACAGAAACCAATAACACTTTATTAATATACGCTCTCCTCAAGTACCTCATAGAAATTCTCAAAGGTCTTGCGGCAGCAATAAGGGTCTATTATCTCAACACCCTCTGCCTTAAGCCCCGGCAAAGTAAATGACATGGCTACGCGATGATCGTCATACGTTTTAATTTTACAAGGCTTAATACGCTCTGCCGGATAAATCTTTAAGCCATTTTCAATTTCTTCAACCCTCACACCTAATTCCGTCAGGTTTTCCTCGATGGCGTTTATCCTGTCACACTCCTGCAGACGAATATGCGAAATGCCTTCTATCCCTACAGGTGCATTTGCAAACGGTGCAATCGCAGCAAGTGTCAGCGCCTGGTCTGAGAATGTTGACAAATCCCAGCTTCCGCCATGTATATGAGCATTCTTTGGTGGCATACACACTATGCCGTCTGCCTCGTCGGAAATTGTGCAGCCCATATCCGCAAGCACATCAAGAAATGCCACATCTCCCTGCAAGCTGTTTTGGTGCACCCCCATCACCTTTGACTTAACATGTAAAAGCGGGCTCATTGCATAAAAATAGCATGCAGCCGACACATCCGGCTCTATATCATAGTCTAAGCTTTCATACGCCGCTTTCTTAGGGATAATAAAGCTGTTATTCTTTTTTGTCCTGCATCACATCGAGCCCAAACTGCTTCATCATAAGACGCGTCATCTCAACATATGCCATACCATGCGTTCCTGTGACATTAATAGTAAAGTTCTTTTCCATCACTATAGCCGAGATAAGAAGGGCACTCAAAAACTGGCTGCTCTTGTCTACGTTTATATCAACAGTATCAGCATACTCCCCTGTATTTCCGATGGTAAAAGGAAAATGATATTCGTTCTCATCATACTCAATATGGGCACCCAGCTTTTCAAGCGACACAAGCAGATCCTTCATAGGACGTTTCTTCATCTGCTCAGAGGACACTATATGGTATCTGCCCTTTGACAGTCCAAGAAGAGCTGTAAGAAAACGCGCAGCGGTACCTGCACTTCCCACATCTATCTCAGCTTCATTCTTTGGTATCCTGCCTCCAAAGCCTGTTATTGTTATTTCTCTTTTATCCTCATCCACCAAAACCGGAAATCCCAGACGAATCAGTGCATCTATAAAATGTCTCGAATCATCACTAAAAAGACACCCTTTTAAAACGCTGCGCCCGCTTGCGAGTGCAGCGATTAAGCCCTGTTTGTGATACTCTTTGAGCCAGGTACACTGGTTACTATATCATGTGGATGATTTACTTTTTTTACTTTATAAATCATTGAAAATCTGATAAATATCAATCTTGAGTGCATCAGTGTCTGTCATACCGATAAACACAGCACCATAGTGATATACTCCTTCTTCACTGTCTGTTCTTCGTACAATCTCGACAACCGCATCCACAACCTCCTTGGTCCAAATTTGGATCTTGGTGTCATAATATGTATGTATATCAAGAGGTACCTTTGCATTAAATCCTATACCGCTTCTGGAAATATCTGTGACATCCACATGACAATACTTAAGTGTTGTCACTCCGTCCTCATCCAGCCGCTCTAACTGTACCGATACATCAATGTCAAGTCTTTTATGTCTTCTCTTTTCTTCCATTCACTTTACCCCATCTATTATATTATTGACTAAGGGAACAAATTACCCTCAAACAACATATTAGTATATATGACTGATTTTTACAAGTAAAATTTATTCAGCTGCCTCATCGTCCATATGCATATCGTTCGTTATAAACATCGCATCACCAAAGCTGAAAAACCTGTATCTTTCCTCTACAGCCTCTTTGTATGCATTGAGGACATGCTCTCTGCCTGCTAATGCTGACACAAGCATGACAAGTGTAGACTGTGGCAGATGGAAATTGGTAATCAGACAATCAATCACCTTAAAGCTGTATCCCGGATAAATAAAGATATCCGTCCATCCGCTGCACTCTTTTAGCATGCCGTTTTCATCGGATGCAGCCTCTAAGGTACGAGTGCTTGTAGTTCCGACAGATATTATTCTGCCGCCATTTTTCTTTGCATTATTAATCTTGTCTGCAGCCTCCTGTGACACCATGTAAAACTCAGAATGCATGTGGTGATCAAGCACATTATCCACCTTTACCGGTCTAAACGTGCCAAGCCCCACATGTAAAGTCACCTCTGCTATATCCACTCCCTTATCCTTTACCTGCTGTAAAAGTTCCTTTGTGAAATGCAGTCCTGCCGTAGGCGCAGCGGCCGAGCCGTCATACTTTGCATATACTGTCTGGTAGCGGTTCTTGTCCTTTAGCTGATGTGTTATATACGGAGGCAGCGGCATCTGTCCGAGCTTATCAAGTATCTCCTCAAAAATACCCTCATAGCTGAACTGAATCAGCCTGTTTCCATCATCAACCACATCTATTACTTCACCTGTTAAAAGTCCGTCACCAAATATAATCTTTGTGCCCGGCTTTGCCTTTTTACCGGGCTTTACAAGAGTCTCCCATACGTCATTTTGTCTGCGCTTTAGAAGAAGTATCTCTATCTTTGCCATAGTTCCTTCCTTCACGCCAAACAGACGTGCAGGAATGACCTTTGTATTGTTGAGCACAAGGCAGTCGCCCGGTCTTAAATATTTAACAATCTCCTTGAACACATGATGGCTGACTTCTCCTGTATTCTTGTCAAGCACCATCAGTCTGGAGCTTGAGCGGTCCTCCAGCGGATCCTGTGCGATCAGTTCCTGCGGAAGGTCATAATAAAAATCTTTTACGTCCATAATTTTCCTATTCCTAACACTATACTAACGTCTAACCACGAAGTGTGATACCTGCAGTCTCTTTAAGATGAGCAAGTATATCCTTTACAAAGCCCTCGACCTTCTTAGTCTTAAGCTCCTCATCCTTTGGTGTAAATACTACACTGTACGCCATGCTCTTCTTATTCGGAGGAAGCTGTACACCCTCGTAAACATCAAACAGTGTAACATCTGAGACATAATCACAGGCTTCCCTGATACCGTTTTCAATCTGCTCACATGTGATATCCTTGTCCACAACAAAGGCAAAATCTCTCTTCTCATCATCAAATTTTGAGATTGGAGTAAATACTCTATCCTTTCCATACCACTGTGAAAGTACTCTTAAGTCAAGTTCCATCACATATGCCGGTACTCTCATGTCAAGCTCATCGCATATCTCATATCTTACCTGACCGAGATATCCGACCTTTTGACCGTCACAGAATACCTCTGCGGTCTGATACGGATGAAGGAATGGCTTTTGAGCCGGCTTGTATGTAAACTTCACATCAAGCGCATCTGCTACAGTCTCAGCCAGTCCCTTTATAGTAAAGAACGATTCATCCTCACCGAATACGCCTGCGCAAAGTGTCTCTCTCTCATCCGGATACTCTGTAAGCGGAAGCTCCTTTGCGATAAAGATATTTCCAAGCTCAAAGATTCTTCCCTCCAGGATACCCTTCTTCTGGTTTCTTGCTATGGCATAAAGCATCTCAGAAGCAAGTGTTGTTCTCATAAGCGAGAGGTCAACATTGATTGGGTTTATAAGCCTGATAGCATGTCTTTCAGGTGCATCCTCCGGGAATCTGAGCAAATCAAGATCAGCAGGTGAGAAGAATGAGTAATGTATTCCCTCATACGCGCCTGCTGCACAGAGCACCTCTTTTTATCTTGCGCTCTGTCTGCTGTCTAAGGTTGAGTCCTCCGAGTGTAACCTGTGCCGTAGGCATGAATGCAGGAACGACATGATCATAGCCATACATACGGATAACCTCCTCGGCCACATCCGGATAATCCTCCATATCCTCACGGTATGCAGGGATCATAAGTGTCAGCTCATCGCCGCTTACAACCGGTGCAAAGCCTAAATTTGTGAGTATTCTCACGATATCCTCTGTAGGAACCTCTATTCCAAGCACACCGTTTACCTTTGCAATAGAAACCTTCATCTCTTTTGGCTCAAGCGAATTTCCTGTAGTCACCTCAACGTGAGTTGAAGAAACCTTACCACAGCCAAGCTCCTCCATCAGGTGAAGTGCTCTCTTCATAGCCATGGCTGTTGTGTACTCGTTTACACCCTTTGAGTAAAGTGCACTCGAATCAGATGACTGTCCCAACGCACGTGAGCTCTTTCTGATATTGTCTCTTGCAAATTTTGCAGACTCAAACATCACCTCAGTGGTGCCGTCGTTAATCTCAGAATTTAAGCCGCCCATGATACCGGCGAGCGCAACTGGCTTCTTTCCATCACAGATAACCAGGTTATTGCTGTTTAACTCAAATTCCTTCTCATCAAGTGTGACAATTTTCTCTCCATCGTTTGCACGTCTTACTACAATCTCCTCTCCCTCAAGGTATGAGTAATCAAAGGCATGCATTGGCTGTCCGAGCTCTTTTAAAACAAAGTTAGTGATGTCTACCACATTTGAAATAGAGCCTATTCCGACAAGTGCAAGACGTTTTCTCATCCATGCAGGTGACTCGGAGATTTTTACATCATGTACATAGTGAGCTGTGTAGCGAGGGCAGATGTCCTGTGCCAGGACAGATACCTTGAAATTTTCCTTCTTCACATCATCAGCAGTATAGTCAAGCGCAGGCTCCTTAAGCTCTTTTTCCCAAAACAGCAGCAACCTCTCTTGCCATGCCATATATACACTGGCAGTCAGGTCTGTTTGCTGTGATTGCAATATCAAAAATCCAGTCATCAAGGCCGAGGATAGGTTTTACATCATCTCCCGCCTTAGCATCCTCAGGTAAAACCAAAAGTCCGTTGTAGCCTGCACCCGGATAGAGATCCTCATTTAAGCCAAGCTCTACGCCTGAACATAACATTCCATATGAATCATATCCACGCAGCTTGCCCTGCTTTATCTCCATCACGCCCTCTATTGTAACGTGATCCTTTGCTGTGGCATATACTGTGGCACCGATAAGTGCGAGAGGATATTTGCCCCCTGCCTTTACATTATCCGCTCCACAGCAGATCTGGAATGTGCCATGTGCTCCGGCATTTACCTGACATAGACTCAGGTGTGTCTCAGGAATCGGCTCACATTTTTCTACAAGGCCGACTACTACGTTTGAGATATCCTTTTCCCACCTCATATGATTCCTCAACCTCGAAACCACATGAGAATAATTTTTCCTCTAACTCCTTTGGTGTTACATCAATATCTACATAATCTTTTAACCAGCTAAGTGGTGTTAACATAATTTTTGCCTCCTGTTATATATTCAAGAAAAATGAATCTAGTTGTCATCAATCTGGTCTAATACCCTAAGGTCTGACTCGAATAAAAGCTTGATGTTGTTAATTCCGTATTTTAGCATTGCAATACGCTCAAGACCGATACCGAACGCAAAACCACTGTACTCATTTGTGTCTATGCCACAGCCCTCAAGCACCTTTTTATTTACTACGCCTGCACCAAGCACCTCAATCCAGCCTGTGCCCTTGCATAAAGAGCAGCCCTTGCCGTGGCACTGGAAACAGCTTACATCAACTTCTACGGAAGGCTCTGTGAATGGGAAGTAGGATGGACGAAGACGTGTTGTGACATTCTTTCCGAACATCTTCTTTACAAGCTGGTCAAGCATACCCTTTAAGTCGCAGAGTGTAATTCCCTTATCTACCACAAGACCCTCCATCTGTGTGAACATAGGAGAATGTGTCGCATCATCATCCGAACGGAAAACCTTACCCGGTGAAACAACCTTGATAGGCGGCTTCTTTGCTTCCATGACATGAACCTGTCCAGCCGATGTCTGTGTACGAAGTAAGAACTCAGGTGACAGGTAGAATGTATCCTGCATATCGCGGGCCGGATGATCCTTTGGAGTATTTAAAGCTGTGAAATTATAGTAATCATTCTCGATTTCTGTACCCTCGTAAACCTCAAAGCCCATAGATGTGAAAATCTCTGAGAGCTGGTCCTTTACCTGTGTTACAGGATGAAGATTACCCTTTTTGCTTCTTTTTTGCAGGCATAGTGACATCTATTTTCTCGCTCTCATACTTGCGCTTAAGTGCCTCTGCCTCAAATTTCTTAACCTTCTCATCAAGAAGCTTCTCAACTGCCTCACGTGTCTCATTGACCCACTGGCCTACCTTTGGTCTCTCATCAGGAGCAACATCCTTCATGCCCTTTAAGACTGCTGTGAGCTCACCCTTCTTTCCAAGAATTGCAGCACGCACATCATTTAATTTTTCAAGACCGTCAGCCTTATCAATTTCAGCAAGTGCTTTTTCTCTGATCTGTTGAATTTTGTCTCTCATCGAATTTCACCTCATAATATTTTTCTTAATTTGCATAAACTCGTAACTTCAAGCTTGAATTCGCCGTTTATGCGATAAAAACGCCCCTGCATGGCTATTAAACCATGCAGGGACGAAAATTCCGCGATACCACCCTGATTTCCATTGAAGAAATATCCAATGGACTCTCATTGATATGTGTAACGTACATAACACGTCATGAACTACTGTTGCTTCATCCATGCAGCTTCAGTGTGAACTTCAATCAATAGCCTTTTTGTAAGACTGCTTTCAGCCGGTGACACTCTCTCTCTGGTCAAAGTACTATAATCTACTATGCACCTTCATTGCTTTTTTATTATATATAGCTGCGACATATATATCGCAAATGCTTATGTCTTAATAACATATAAGACATTTTAGCACAATCTCTATATTTTGCAAGTAAAAATTTTTCTATTTTATTTATACCACATGACATCTAATGTTTCCTCAAAGCAATATTGGCAAAAAACAAACATATAACAGTACGAGTCAATATGGTCTACTCCGTATTAAAGAACCGACCGTATCATTTTTATTCCTTCCACTCTTTTACATAATTCGCCAAGATGCTCTTCTCTTCGATGTTGCCTGTCGTTATGTATTCCTTAACTTGTTTCTCTAATTCAGCAAATTCTTCATTTGCAATTGTCGTATGCATAATACTGTCATATTGTTTACGTAAAACATTGGGGTCAAATTTATAATTTGATGGTGAAATGACACAAGTTGATTTATCACAATCTTTGCCTCCATCAACCTTGATTCCTTTTCCGCTGTCATCATAAGTGCAATGATCATATTTAACAACCATTGTATCATATACCAATCCCAAATTGGTTTTTTGCATTAACGGCTTTGAAAGCTTCTCAAGTTCTTCCTGATTCTTTTGAACATTTTGATTGTTTATCTCAGTAGCTTTGTATTTTGTATATATTCCAAGGCCTTTATTTACTATACCTATTCCTGCATCAATCCGTTTTTCTGTTTTTTTTAGAAATATTTGATATATCATCAAGATCTGCTGACTTTATGCCGTCTAGACCTGAAGAAATTACACCTATCGCTTCAGCTTGGGTTCCTAGATCATATATTGAAGAAACATAGTTTCCAACTACAGGAACTTGCTTTACTAAACCTACCGCTTCATCAGTAAGCACCTGTCCCCAATCAAACTCTTGATAATACTCGGACAGAATAGATCTACCATTTAGAATAGTAGCTACAACATTTGAATTTTGGTTTTTGCGCAATCAATGTATACCCTTAAAGTACAATCAGAATAGTTATCTGTAGATACATCGTTGCGCCTTACAAAACTGCCATCCGATGTTGTTGTAAGTACATTACCCGCATTTGAAGCATTGGATTTTATAACATAGTAGTCTAAGCCCGAACCATCTTTGGTATTATTTACAAATTCCAATGTGATGTTGGGAGTACAAATCTTATTAAAGTTATTAAGTGTCTCTTCTGAGATAGTAATTTCACCGCTCCAAAAATCCTGCTTCATTTGTATAGGCGACAATTTCTGTCTCCATTCAATTACAGAATAATTTTCAGCAATTGCCTGCATTAGTGCATTCAAATTTGTATTATTTCCACTAACAGAACAGGCGTTACTATACATAGCACAAATAGTCTTTAATGTATCACCCATGTACGATTTATTTTGAATATAATAATAGCTGTATTTTTTGCCCATTGGGCAATATCTCAAAACTTGTATGATAATCATTTGAAGTTACAGGACTAGGTGTTGTATATCCACAGTTAATGAATTTTTCCAAATTTTCTGTATCTATATACCCATTTTCATACGCCATCGTACTTAAAATAAAGGTAAGCACCTGATAGTCCGTATCCGTCATACTGTAAGTATCTTTAGTAAATAATTCGATCTCATTCCAATGATAAGTATATTCCCCTGTCGTTTTGTCAAGTTCAACATACTTTTCAAGATTTGAATTAAGTTCATCATTAGATATCTGTTTTAAAATTCCATCAAACGCATCAGACATAGCTTTTGCATTAAATTTGCCATTACGAGGATTTACAATTTGGCTCAGTTCATTAACATATCTCTGCCATTGTTGAAGCTGCGATTTCTTAATTGAAAAAAGTGTCCTTATATGAAGCGTCTACCGATTTAACTTTATTGAAAATCGTATTTATAGACGATTTTGTAGCATTGTTTTTGTCAATGACTTTTTTATGGTACTCATTGACATTGTTGAGATAATTCCTTATATTCAGTTTTCCAATCCACGATTCAAAATCGTACCAGCGGTCTCCAACCCAATCTGTAAAGTTTGATATTTTTTCATTCTCAACCTGTGAAACGAGCCCAAGTAATTCATTTCTTGATTTTTCAGAAAAATCTCTATACACGGTATCAACTCCTTCCTTATTTATTCGCTATTTTATTTGCAGCCTTCGTATCGCTTGAGGTATAACTATCTCTGACATTTTGAAGAAAAGAAACTGTATTTGAAACTAAATCTTCAAAATGAGTGTTTAATGTCTTATAAACATCCGCAATGTCCTCTAATTCATTAACACTTTTTCCTCCACCAACAGTTGCAGGAGGAGTCGTATTTCTTGAGTTGCACCTTGACTGCAATCCTTGCAACCTAGTTATTGCACTATTAATTTCTGAAACTTTTATTTTTATCTCTGCCATATTAACCACCCACTTACATCAAAAAAAAGATATTGATCTTCTGCATCAACTCTTGACAAGAAGTTTTCAATTTGAGTCTTAGTAGATGTTGAGATGCTTCCAATCTTCTTGTTGAGTTTTTTTACATAATTTATATACGAGCTTAACGCATTAGACACATCACCACTCGTAATGCCCTTATTTTTAACATCCTGAAGAATCGAGATATAATCAACAATCAATTGGTCCAGTTCTTCGCCCTGTTTAGTAAAATAAGAACCCATAGCTCTACAATAATCATCATCAATTATAAGTTCATTGCTTGCCATATATTAATTCCTCCTATTTTATCTTGCATACCTTAATTGGTTTTTCCAATATGTTATTCGTTGTCTTCGATAGGACAAATTTGAATTTGTTCTATTGATTTGACTCTGATATGAACTTATATCTCTCCGAATCGAATCAATGCTTCTCTGTTTTGAATTAATATCCTTCTTCAAACTGTCAATTTCTCTCTGAATCGATTTTATTTTGTTAGAAATAGTGCCAATTGCAGAACTTAACCCATTATAAGAACGCTTATAATCGTTACCGGATAATAAAGATTTCATTCCGCTTATGTATGACCGAATAAACTTTAAATTAAGGTTCTTTGAAAAATTAACATTAAACGTATTAACTCGTTTTGACTGTCTGTTTGCAAAATCATTTTGTAATTTCTGATATTTCTCTTTAGCCGATTCAGTTCATCTATCTGCGATTCTTTGCTCTTAATATTTGAATTCAACTGACTAATCTGTGAGTTGTATTGGTTGATTTTAGAATTCAGATCGTTGACTTTCTTTCTCAATCTACTTATAGTATTCAAGTATTGATTCACCAAATTTTCATTATACTTGATATTGTTACGAACCTCTTGCTTGGTCATATATTTGTACCTCCTACGAAGTATTGTATATCTTAACTGCATTAGAGCAGAGAATTTTCAAAGTTATAACTTTACGATTGTTTTCTTTTGCACACATTTCGGAAACGGCGGATTGACGTTTTATAAAAGCAACAACCCGCCGCTGCCTCCACGTGCCGAAAACTACTTTCTGAACTGGCTTGCAATGTTCTTGTCTGTTTCTTCGACAATTCTTGCTGTTTCTCTGAGATTGTGTGCAATCTCGCCCAGCAGTTCCTTGGCATTGTTGAGAGAAGGTTTGATTTTGTTATATCTATCCTCATAACCCCTCACAGCATCGCCTTCCCATTCACCTTTGAGAGTCTGGAGCAACTTATCCATATAACGGATAACATCACTAACTGCTTTTTTTTCCTGATTATCAGTTTCTTTTGCTCGTGTTCTCATAGTATCTGGAGTCATTCTAATCTGGTTAGCCATAATTTTCACCTCCTTGCATTGTGTTTTTATAGGAAATCGGTCAAAGACCAATTAACTAACATAATCTTATCCTTCTGAGGGATTCGACTTAACTATTTTGAGCTTTGTTACCATATTATCTTCTATGTAATATGCATCACCGGTTTCAAGCCGCTTGCGGTTAGCTTTGAGTTCCTCATAAGGAACTTCAAACGGTTTAAGATTGTCAAGATCTTCAAAGAAGATAATATGTTGTTGTTCCTTGATCAATCTTAATGGCTCAGGAGCATCGTATGATAGAGATACATTGTTATAGTTTGAGAATATGATTGCAACATTCATTCCCTTAAACCTTGAATCATCTCGTTAAACTGCTCCATTAGATCAAAGTCATCACCGATTTTCTTAGCTATGTCATTATTTTGAACAATCATAAGCAACAGTTCGGAGTTTTCTCCGATAGAACTTTCCTCGATAAGATTGTTGTATCTTTCACTAAGAATAGTGTGCCAATCTTGAATTGTATCGGCTACCTGCTCGACATCTAATGTATAAGTGTCAACTATTGGACTGTTCTTAAAGCATTCATATTTACGAGTAACATCATCAAAAAAATCGCAACTCGAACAGGGTACTTTTCTCGATTTGACTCAAACGCACCAAGAACATACTGCACGAAGTTTTTGTGTCCAGTATTTTCTTTGCCGCACAATCCCATAATTCCCAACAGTGAGAAATCCAAATAAAATGGTTGAACCTCACTATAGGTAAGACCGAGTGGCAATTTGTAACCATCGGAAATTGCATTGAAATCTTGTTTCATTGATTCCTCGGTCAATAGTGTCGGTATGCAAGGAATAGGCTTCGCTTTCATACCCTCACATCTTCCATTAACTTCGGCAATGAATTTTTGCATTTGTTGCACTCGTTCAATTTCCTTAACACCATCAAACGCTAAGTATGTTTGACACTCAAGCATACGTTTGTCTATTTCAAGCACACATCTTCCTGCAACATCATCAGGCTGCAAGGATGCATGGTCGAAAATATTGGTGTATTCAGCACTATCATTACAATAAAGAGCAATCTTATTTGCAAAGTTAGATAAATACTTATATCCAACACCTGCTGTCTGCGAATTCGCAATAATTGTGGAAATGCCCACCGATATGCCTTCACGGACAATGTTTAATAAACTATCGTCATCCTCAAGATACAGTTCAATAAGTGCAGTTAAATTATCTACCATAAGATAGATATGTGGAAGATCCGTATAACCCGCTTCAAGATATGATGCATACGAGCTAACACCTACTGAAACAAGTTTTTCTTTTCTCGAAGATATTTCTGCAAATAACAACTTAAAAAAGATTTTTCAGTTTCTCATCTTCAGAAGAACAAACTACGCCACCAACGTGATTTAAGCTCTCAAAGTTCTTCAATACCATTGAGCCAAAATCGAGAATGTAAATAGTCGCTTCATTAGGCGTTGAAGAAGATGTAATCGATCTAATAAAGCTCTGCAAAACATTGGTCTTTCCGTACTGAGAAGAACCGATAATAAGAGTGTTCTTATTATCTAAATCAAGAGCAGCAGCTTCTTGAACTTGATTGTCCGGATCATCGTAAACTCCGATTTTGACCATTGCATTATTTTTAACCAGCATTTCTGGATAAGCTATCATTGTTGGCAATGGAGGCAAACAAATATTTGCAAGACGTTCGATACCCTTCTGTTCGCAGTAATTACTTACATACTCAACGATAGACTCCAACTGCGTAAAATTAGAACCAGTTGCTTTTTTCTTCTTTTGTACGAAGATAGGACTTCTTTTACCTGATTCGTTCACTTCACACAATACAAATTCCTTGATGTTTGTGTCAGCCATTTTATCAGGAGCACCACTATAAGCGGATTGAAACAATTCAAACACTTCATTATTACCAACCTGCAAATATGCACGACCGGGTTCTTTAATCTCAGCCGCAAGTGGAGACTTCAAAACCTCATTACTATCTTCCTGACTCTGAACTTTAAGACAAAGTTTGAATCTTGAGTTGCTCCAAATTTGATCGTCAACCTGGCCTGAAGGTTTCTGAGTTGCGAGTATTAAATGAACACCCAAGCTACGTCCGATACGAGCAGCAGAAATCAATTCCTTCATAAACTCAGGTTGTTCCGCTTTTAGTTCCGCAAATTCATCAACTATCAGGATCAAGTGAGGAATAGGAGTCGTTACTTGTCCGGCTTTATATTTTTGAATGTATTTATCAATGTGATTAACTTCTGCTTCTGCAAAAAGCCTCTGCCTTTTTTGCAGTTCTGCCTTGATAGATTTCAAAGAACGGTCTATCTCTTTGCCATCAATATTTGTAATTGCACCTAATAAGTGTGGTAGGTTCTTAAACTGATTTACCATACCGCCACCTTTGAAGTCGATAATTACAAATGCAACTTCATAAGGGTGGAAAATAGTTGCAATAGACAAAATGTATGTTTGTAAAACTTCTGATTTACCTGAACCAGTAGTACCTGCAACCAATCCGTGCGGACCGTGGGCTTTGTCGTGCAAGTCCAAACTTATAATTCCGGTTTTTGTCACACCAATTGGAGCTGCCATTGATTGAAACACTTTTGAATTTGCCCATCTTTGCTCTAAGTCCAAATCATCAACAACTAGTATATTAAACATTTCAAACAGAGAAATATTCTTCGTTAAAGATCCTTCCAATGATATTTCTTCTGTATATACCGGAGCCAAGAGATTGACTATCTGCTGAGCATCTTTATCATCAATACTATTGAATGTAAAAGCAATCTTTTCATCCTGATTTGAAGAATTAACGAGAGTTCCCGATGATAGAGAGTCAACCCAAATCAACGATGAGCAGCCTTGCGGAATCTCACCCTTTGTATCAGCCATAAAAACAAAGGTAACAGATAAATCTTTCAACTTGTTAGTAAACTTTGAAATAGGGTGTGTTTGAAAACCGCACTCATCGTAAAAAGAATACAACTATGTGCTGGCCTTTTTTGCCTTGTTCACGCTGAGATAACTCTTTGAAAAGGAAATCAAAAGTTCTATTTTTACTTTCATCATCACAAACAATATTGCGAGAATTATTTACCTCGTTTGATACGTGCGGTAAAAATCTTAACCATTTAACCTTATCTTTGTGGTTTTCGGTCGCAACGAAGAACAGTTGAACATCGGTATAGTACTGTCTTGCACAAATATCAATTATTATGTTTTTCATTATAGAAAAACGATATTCTTCCTTGCCGATAATACCAACCGAGTTGCTATCCTTAAAATTGCACACTACCGGTGCATCAGCCAAAACAGAAAACTCATCAGAAATTTTCTCCGGAATTAACTGTAAATCATCTTCAACTTCCAAACGCTCTTGTTTTTTGTACTCAACATTACGTGCCGGTGTTATACTTCCCAACCCTAAACGCACTTGAAGAAAATCATCATCCTGAGCTTGACGGTCAAACAAATCGCTTGAAAAATTCATAAACAACGATTGCTCTGTCGGTAAATCTGTGTAAATTTGTTCAAGGGAATCTCTTTCCTCGTTACGGTATTCAGTTATTTCAAGTCGCTTATTGTCGGCGTATTTATGATACTTTTCAATTCGTTCTTTACTTTCTTTTTTGAAATCGGCTTTATTTTGAATTGCAGTCATTACAGCAGTAACAATCGCCATACCACCGGAAATAATGCTGAAAATTACCATACTGCCACCCATTGATGCCATTAAGCCCGAAGTTACCAACATACCAAGAGAAGGCAAAAGGCTCATCAATAGATTAGATCTTGTTTTTTGAGGTTTTGCGGGCGGGTCAAGAACCTCAATCTTATCCTTGTTCAGAACCGTTCTAACTCTTGTATTACGGCTGAATTTAGGATAATTGTTGGGATTAGGATAATCAGCAAACGACAGTCCATTTACTGTTAAACCATCTCGAATTTCAGTCCAAATAACACTGTTTTTATAATAGAAAATGAAATCAGAGACCGAAAAGAAATCGCCATTCTTCACCGTACAATTATTTGTAACTTTTGAACCATTGAGATAAACACCATAAGTTGTTTGTTTGATTCTCAGGTCATAACCTTTTTGCTGAACGTTGCAGCTCGATTAAATCGTTCTTTATGTAGGTGCTATTTAATTTAATTTGGCTTGAAGAATCTGATCCAATTCTAATGTTTGTACTTCCCGAAACATCAATTGCTCTTTCATATTTTCTTTTGCTATTATCAAAATCAATTAAGAATTCAACAGTAAAAACCTCGCTGTCTGACTCTTGATACTTGACAAAAAAAAGTATCACCGTGCTTTAAGGACAAAGTCATAAGTTTGCGACTATCTCCTACAGACACATAAAGATTGTCAGAACAGAACAATGACCATACTTCTGCGTTTTTTACAAAAGTAAATTCTACCTGTTCAAAGAATAAATCTCTATGTAATCTGAAATCACACCCAACATTCGTTCCGACTTTAACTTCTTTCTTATCTGTAGGAAGTTCAAACTCTTTATAGAGATTTTTGTTTGAGATAATAATCTTATATCTATTCTCCATATCATAAACCTCCTATTCTGTGTAATATATAATGCTACCGTTACGAATCCCATACTGAGCCAATGTTTTATTGCCTCTCAAAAGTGCAATTGGATTTTCTGCCTTCAAGTAGCAATTTTTAATATCCGAAGTATCTATCCCCAAATCATATGCAGCATTTAAGCCGAACACTAATTCGGTTGCTGTAATATCAAGCGGAACCTCAATATCTACTGACGTATTTAATTTGATATTATTGAAAACAATTATCGCTTTTTCTTTACCCATAATCACACCCCTCAAATAATCAAAAGGCAATTTTTGAAGATCATTTATATTTGCAAAATCACTCGCCTTTAACTGTTCGTAATGAGATAAGTGACCAACATAATCCGCAACGGCAAACTTATTGACAACATCCGGCGAAATCAAAACATTAGTATTATCTTCATCAAAATCATTACAAATAAATATGTACTTATCGCTATTTGAACCGTTTATATTAGAAACAAGAATATTTGTAGCATAAACAGAAGCCTTGCTTTGCTTTGTTACAATAATTACTCTATCAGCAATATCCATCAGCCGAGCTTTATCTTCATCAAATGTCGTATCTGCATCAATTATAATGTAATCATAATCTCCTGTTCTTTTTTTTGCAGAAGTAGCAATCTTCTCAAAGATTGAATACTGTATGCCCATCGACATTAATGCTGCCCTAAAAGGTGGAAGATAACTGAACCCTTCGTTTCGTATTGCGTGCTTAATATCCGAGTAAATGTTGGTTGCAGATAACATTTTTGCATATACATCAGAAGTTGTAATTTGTGTCACATTTGAAAGCAGTGCTTGAAATGATTGCAACCGTGATGCATTTATGTAGAGAACTCTTTTGTAATTCTTGTTCAAACAAGCGGAAATTCCAAGAGCAATTGTTGTCTTTCCAACTCCGCCACAAGCAGACGAAACCACAATAATTTGCGTTTCTTTCCTTGCGTTATTTGATACACTCAAAGAAGCTGCCCCTTTGCCAACAATGACATTAAATATCTCCTTAATACTCGTGTATTTATATATCGTATTTACATCTACCTCTCGCATTTGATTTTCCGAATATTGTTCGGTCATCAAAAAAAATGTTTCCAATATTGTGTCGTTGAAGGTTAGTAGAATACAGTTCCTCTGATACAATCAATACATCCGCCTTTTGCGGAGATGAGAAAAAAAGTTCATAATAACTTGGATCACTTATGATTTCCAAATCAATTTTTTCAAAATATTCCTCAATGAATTTCTGCTGTAGAGGAATAATATAGCTAATATCTGTATCCGCAATTATTATTCTTGGTTTAGACATATGCATCACTCCCCCTTATCCAATGATCACTTGAAATTCACTATTTGCAAGTCGTATCATATCTCCATTTTTTATGGGACACGGCTGTTCCGGTTGCAAACGGACTCTGTTTACATATGTACCATTTGTACTGCTAAGATCAATAATAGCGAATTGATTACCTTGCCGGGTGATTCTACAGTGAGAACGACCTATCATTCTGTTAAAGGATATAACCCCATCCACTAACCCTTGCTTTCTGCCAAGCGTAAATTCATCTTTTGTTATTGTAATTTCAAACGGCACAGGGGCATTCGTTGCAACAAGTTTCATACTTATGTTATTACGTACAACTTTGTCAATGTGTCCAGATGACACATTTTTTTCTACTACCGTTGCCCCTTTGATTTTTGAATAAATACCTTCTATTGTAAGCATACCGTTAGATAAATCAGCTTCAAGCTGCATTGTTTTAGGCGAAGATAATGAGGGGATACCCTGAATAAACTTAATTAAACTCGTTCTCAATTCATTTTCAAAAGCCGAAACATCATAAAATAGTCTTTTCCCAATTGGCAAATATACTAAACTAATTTTATATGTAGAAGGATCAATAAAAATATGTTCAGAGGATACATCAATGTTTTGACACGATAAAAATCCATTATTTTTGACTGCAATAATATCGGCAAACAAATTGCTAACTATTGTTAAAAAGTTTTCTGCATCAAGGGAAGGAAGCATACTCGTCAAAGATTTATAGCCATCGGTCAAATAATAGAGCTGCACCTTTCCGTTATAAAGTAGTTTCATACATTTAATAAACGATCCTTTTGCCTGACTCTGTAAGACTTTATACTCAGTAGACAGAAAAGCATTATTGTCATTTATAATGTAAGCAAAATTATTGCCACAGGTAATTTCATTTATCAAGCCGTTTTCTATCAGCATATTCACTCTATTTTCCCCCCTTTCATCTGAGTATCTTTTATTTATTACAAGTTGTACTATGTGGTTTCTCATAGTACAACTTCTAACAAATAACTTTCCGGACTCCCCGTGCAGATTGCTCTGCAAGGGAGTTGCCGAAATAATTATTCACTTTTCATATCTGTTGTTTTTGATTGGCAATCAATGTTCTCATCTGTATGAACAAGCATTACCTCATCTAATAGAATTAATCTATCTTCCTTTGTTTTGCTAACGCTTTGTACACAACAAATAGTTATACCAAATACAAAGATTGCAATAGCAAAAAATATTCCGGACACAACAAATAAAATTATTGATACATCTGATATTTCGTTCATTTCTTGCTCCTATTCTTCGCATTCGGAGTAAAGTGTACATTTTTACACCCCACTATGTCTGCCAACATATTTCCTTTCTCTCAAACCTGAATATGCTGTAGCAACAAGACCGCACAATGAGGCTATTAATAATGCAATCCAAAGCGTCAGATTGGTATCGTCACCAGTCTGAAGACTTTTTTCAACATAATTATGATTTATATTTGCATCAGATTTATCGCCCTCTCCAATATATATACCTTCACTGTCCTTATCGCCCTTGCTTGTATCAACAACAGGTGCCTTATTACCATTTTCAACATTAAGGAATGATAATGTACCGTTATCTAACTGCATTTTAACCGTGAATACAGAACCATTTTCAGCAATAATTTCATTACCGTTCAAAGCAAGTGTGGAACCAAGTGTAATATTGAATTCTCTCTGAGAAATAATATTACACTTTGCATCTTTTTACATAAACGGTATGTTTACCAAATTCAACATCATTAAATTGGAAACTTCCGTTCTCATCGGTTCTACCTGTTTGTACAGCGGAATGAATCTCTACAATCATATCAGATAATGCTTTGCCGTCTTTATCAACTAAGATACCGACAAAAGTAACTTTCTGTACTTCTTCATAGTTTTCATCTTCTAATTCTGCAATTTTCACTTCTGCCGCCTGCAACTTAGCGTAGTTGGTTACATAGCCCTTTTGTGCAGCAGTTAACATATTGTAAGCATTTCTCGCAGCATTAACAGCATCTTTGCTGTCAATAGTTATTGGATTCGGAAGATTATTAATCAAGCTTACAACTTTGTTTGCTGCAGCTCGATCCTTTTCCTTCTTTTCTAACTGTGTAATTGCCGTTTCTGCTTTGACTAACCTATCATAATTGGTAACAAATTTTTTCTGATCCGATGTCAGTGCGTTATACGCATTTCTTGCATTGCTAACTGCCTGTTTATCATTTAAGGTTATATATGATGGAAGAGCGTTAATTATAGCTATAACATTGTTAGCAGCTGTTCTGTTACTTTCCTCTCTTTTTTCTAATCTCGCAATAGTAGCTTCAGCAGCAGTTAATTTGCTGTAGTTTGTAACCTTCTTCTTATCAGCACTGCTAAGTGCGTCATATGCATTTCTTGCCGACTGAACAGCACCTTTGTCCTTGAGTGTTATATTTGACGGCAATGCAGCTATTTTTTTTGATAACCTTGTCAACATCAGTTTCAGCCTTACGGATGAAGTTTTGTGATGTACGGTTCATCTTTGCACCGCTATCACCTTTACCATCGCCGTTTGTATCTTTACGGAATTCCATAGCTATGGTGTTCGTATCTCCGGGTTTGGTATTTTTGTCTAAGGTTTGGCTCTTAATAGTAATTTTTGTACTGCCTGATTCTGAATCGTAGTCAGTACCTTTTTCCAATTTTTTGCCATTTAGGTAAAGTGCTTCAAACTCTCCGTATTCACCGTTTGAAGTAAATACTGTATCTTCAATAGTATCCAATTCAAATGAGTATTCACCGGTTTGAGTACCAATATGGTGTTTAATTGAATATCCTTCATCACTGTCAGAAGCCAAATATACATTTTCATCTGTATTCGGTTTAACAGTCAAACTGAACTCTTTGCGTGAAGGTTCAAAATATCCGTCACGACCATCAACAAAGTAATTTGCTTCAACAGTAAACTTATATGTTACTTCTGCATTTCCATCTGGAACCTTCGGGACACCATAAATTTCACCAGTATCACTGTTTAATGTTACCCCATCAGGAAGAGCACCGTCCACAATACTGAATTGAGTTGAAATCCAATCAGGGTGAATGTTGTTCGTTGTAACAATTTGCTGATAAGGAACATATTTAACTGCATCACTGAGTTTTTCAGTGACAATTTCCGGATTCTGTGCTTTACCGTTAAGTGTTATTAATACAGGTTTTTGTCCCTGTGCTGTTATTTTAAGTGTACCTTTGACTTCTCCTTCACCGTCAGGAAGCAAGCGGATTTTAGCGAGGCTTGGCAATTCACCATATTTCGTATTGGATGAAGTTGTTGTAAACGCAGCAAGAGTATCATTTCCGTTGCCACCGACATTCCAATAAGGATCAAGTTTTACATTTTGAGCATCTAAAAGCTCGACATTAATGTCTTTCAACGGAGCATTACCGATATTCGCAATTAAAATATCGTGCTTGAATTCAAAGTATTCATCAAGAATTACTTCTCGTTCATTAGGCCCATATACATAAAGCTCAGGACCGTTATTATTTAATTTTTTAAATGTAAGCCAATAGTTACGTTCATTCTCTTTGCCGTTGTCAATAATAATTCCGGTATATTGCTGATTTTCATTATTAAAATCCCTTGTATGATTTTCATCAACTCGGTTACCGGAATCTTTTGAAACGGCATACACTCTGTCGGTATTCGCATACCAAAAATCAGGCTTGATGTTGGATAAGTCAGCATTGGAATCATTAATAAAAATTGTCTGATAACCATAGCCGTAATATGTATCCATATTTATGTTTTTGCCGTTTTCGATCACATAGGTATCATATTTTTTACCATTGCTACTTTCTGCACCTGTCACTCTAAGCCAAGGATCAGCTTCACCTATGATTGGTTTTTCAGTAAATTCGCGCACATTGCTAGCATATTCAGCTGTTTTAATTGTTAATTTGTAAGGTATATTATCGTATATTACACCATCCTCAAAGAACAATGTAAAATCCACACCATTACCACTATAATTCGCTTTATATCCGCTAGTTGTTGAAAAAAGTTCAGATTTAATATCCGGTGCAGCTGAAGCATCTGATAATGAGTCATAGTGTCCAACTACAGCTTTAACAACGCTATCAGAAAGGTCAATTTCTCCATTTTTTGCATTCAAATTTAAATAGTACTTGTCGTTACCACTCTTTCCGTCGTTTAACTCATGTTGAAAAGTATATACATCATCATCCATATTAATATCTTCAGTTGAGTTATAGACCACACTTTTTTTTGCACCTGAAGATATTTCAAATAAGTCTGAAGAAATATGCGGAAATGAACCTGCTATAGAGAAATTATAAACCTGTACACCTGCATCCATACCATCAATAAAAAAATTTTACAATAAATGATGCACTCGCACCAGTCATCTTATAGCCGGAGTTGAGTTTAGTCATATCTTGATTTAATAATTCGTCGGTTATAGGGTTAGTAAGGTATTTATCTGTTAATTCATAAAACTCAACTCTTACATCAGGTCTTTCATCAATGGAACACTTAATTCCCAAATATGGATTAATAATATCTCCTTCAGGCACAGAGTAAACGGCATTAAACATTGGTACTGGATCACCATTAATATCAACTATTTTGTTATATGAACCGCTAGAATATGTCTTTTTTAATGGTTCTATTTTTGTTCTATTAGTTCCGTCCGCTGATTGAGAGTACAAGTCATATGTTATATTGTTGCTGTATCCGGTATAATAAACTTTTACAATATATCTAATGTTTTCATTATTAAGCTGACCATCTTTACCTACAATCAATTCGATTGTTTGCATACTTGCACCTGTAGGTTGTGAAAGATCAATCCTCTTACCATCACTATCATCTATAAGATATGCTTCATAAGACTCTAATCCACTTTCAGCATCCTTAAAGTAACGCCACGCTGTTGTAGCATTTTTATCTACAGAAACCAAATTTCCATTTGAATCTTGCAATTTACCAAGGATTGTACTAATCTTCATTTCTTTTAATTGATCATTAGTTTCCTTATTTAAAATCAAATAGACCGTTTCTTCTTTTAACGGCAACATAGAAGCATGTGCAATCATTCCTGTTGACAAAACCGTTGTAAACATCATTACAATAGTCAAAAAAAATGACAGCATTTTTTTTTATTTTTGACATTTTAGTTTCCTCCTTTTAACTCATTTTTAGCCATTTTAATAAGTTCATTTATATTATAAATGCGAGATTTTCGCATATTGCCCGTAGGATAATCGAAGTATAGTTCATTATTCATCACATCGCTTAAATACGGAAGATACGCAAGTCTTTCACACTTATCATTCAATAATACACCATAATAATAACTGTCCACTGTAACATATTGGGCAACGATATAATCTCCAACCTGCGTTATATATGTCAGGTATCCGTCTTCATTTAATTCACAGATCAACTTATCTGTTTTTTTATCGTGAATTGTCGGTGAACCGTGCAGAGGAGATTTTATTCTAAAAGAATCCGTATAGAATTCTTCGTACAGCGATAAATCGGGTTTATCAATTTTTTCTTCTGAAACAAGGTTTCCATCTCTTGCGTTATAGATTAAAAGTGTTCCGTCATTATAAGTAACCTCTAAATGCGATTCGTTATCTTTTCGTATGAATTGCTGATCATATATTTGATCTGCATTCGGCAGGTCAACTTCCTTTATAAGCGATCCGTTAATATCGTAGACACGGAATTGTTTATATGAGAAAAGCATTACCGTTTTTCCATCAGCACTGATGCGAGCTTCATCGTGTCTATATGTGTGATCATATGTAAACACTTCTGATTCAGGGTGATTTTCATATTTCATAATCTTGATTTTGGGCGTATTCATACTGCCTATTAACGCAACGCCGTTTGATACACAAAAAATCGCCAATATCCTTTTCTTCAATCCTTGTAATCAATTTTGAATTGGAGTCAAAGAACATAACTGATTCATTTGAAACAACCATCGTCTGCATATTATCGGTAGCATAATGCAATATTTTTTCAGATGTCGTCACCAGCGGAGTCTGTTCGCCCGTAACCGGATGAATCTTCACCAAAAGATTATCACGCAATACATATATACCGCTTTCATCGACATTTACACCAAAATATCCTGTTGAATCAAAACCGCCTGTCTGCTCTTTAGCAACTGTATCTATCACTGCAAAAACAGAACTTGACGAATTTGTTGCCGAAAAGGCTAAATATTTCTCAAAAAAGCCACCCTCAAAATGAGTGTAACCCGATGTGTTGTCAAAAAGCTCAATGCCGTTATCAGAATCCGTTAAATCAAAAACTTCTAATGAACCATCAGCAAAACTTACGGCTAACAATGAACCATCTGAATTAATCTCAAACAAATTATCATTAGGGTTAGCAAAACTATCGTTTACCGTAACACTTTGTCCTCGATTACCAAAACTAATTTCCTTTTTTGTTTTGCCTGTCTCAGCGTCATATATCGTTGCAAAATGTTCATCCTTATAAACTGATGCAATATTTTTCCCGAATCCTGTGATATGCTTATTGCCGTACTTGGTTTACCTGACCATAATTCAACATTTTTAAAAATATCATATGCTTTTATGCCATCTGCTCCAGCGTAAATAATCACATTATCGTTCAGATACTCAACTTCTGATAACGCTGATTTGTTTGCAGGCAGTGTTACAAGAATATTTGCCGAATCAGTATCAAATACTGCTACAAAACCCGAATAAACACCCGCTGCTGTCCGACCATTCGGCGCTATAACCATATACATTGGATTGCTTGACAGTTCGGCAATCTTATGGTTCTTAAAACCGTCAGATAAATCATATACACCTAATGCTTCTGTCAAGGCGCTTTGTGCTTCAGGGATATATGAAGGTCTTAACAGACTTTTATTTGTTGGTAACGCTTGTAAAGCATAGTTAAGTGCTGTTACAGAGTCACCATCATCCAATGCTGTCTGAGAATATTCGGAAAGTTTGAGCCAACTTTCTACTACCTGCATTCTTTTCAATCCAACAAAAGTAGTCAAAGCACCTATTAAAAACAGTACTGAAATAGCAATACAAGCGATTAAGTTGCTTTTTTTCAACCGCTTGGTTCTTGGATCATTCTCATGTAAATGAGATAATTCCTCTAACATTTCATCAGCTGTTTGATATCTTAAATCCGGGTTGGGATTCATAGCTTTTGAAATTATGTTGACGAATTGAGGACTGAACTCTTTATCTGAAAGCGGGGCAACTTCCATCGCATTCTTTGCTGGTCGCTGACCACTTAATAGGTGATACAATGTTGCGCCAACGCTATAAATATCTGAACGAACATCCGGAACTATTTTCTTTACAGATGATGACGAGCGTGCATTTGACAATGTAAGCGTTTGGGTTTCGTCAAGTAAAGTTACGGTTTCATCTTCTATTGTCGCTGTAGCACTTCCAAAAGAAGAATAATCCAAACCATAATGTTCGGGAGAAGCATATCCAGCACTGCACCCAACAACGTTTTCTTCACCGAGGGCGAGTGCAATATTAAAATCTATCAAGCAAATATCATTATATGGTGTACGCATTATATTTGCAGGCTTTATATCACTATGCACATATCCCTTTGGCGGATCGCCATGCGTTGGACTGTGTAAATAGCAAAGAGCTTCTAATAATTGTTTTGCCCATTTAATTACTTGCGATTGAGGAAATCTTTCGCCCCGCTTTAACGGTTTATCGAGACTTTCGCCATCAATAAAATCCATAACTGTATAAACAGTTTCATCTTCAATAAAAAAATCATATACTTGCGGAATATAAGAATGGCTTAGTTCTTTTAATATGTCTACTTCTCGACGCAACAAATCAGGACGAGCTGAAATCTTTCGCTTGTCCGCTTTTAACACAACTTTTTTTGCCTAAGCGTCGATGATAGGCAAGATAAACATTGCCACCACCGCCTGAGCCAATCTTTTCAATTAATTCATATGTTGATGCTATCACTTTTGACATACTATACTTCCTATTCAATATTGGCTGTTTTACAATTTCAATACTATTTCTTTTTTCTTTCCCCATACTCTGCATCTAATTGAGCGTTTAGTCTTACCGCTTTTATCTTTGAAACACACAAAAATATGATTGCTGACAATATAGAGCATCCAGTAATAATAATGCCACCGTAAAATAAAACCTCATTTGTTAACCAATCCACTATATGTTTCCTCCTTGTTAAGTGTCACATACACAGCAAGCCAATCACAAAAATTGCAATGCTAACGGTTAATAAACCTGTAGCAAGTAAGTATGCTTTTGTCTTTGAGCGAATTATTTTTTCAATAAAATTCAACTTAATTCCTTTTGAATTTTCTCCAAGATATGGCTTAATTACAACAACTGAAATATTATCTTTTTCGCCACGTTGTTTAATTAGTTTTATCAAGCGCTTGCTATTTTTTATCATTGTCCATTTATTCTTTAGCCTTTTGGGGGCTAACAAATCAATAAGTTCTTCTTCTGTTACTTTATGTCTAAAGCCATCAGAACAAAGCATATAAACGCCTTGCTTTACTTCTCCGCAAATAATTTGTGGTTCAACAGTTTTGGAAGCTCCTATACATTGTAAAAGCATATTTCGATGTTTGTTGACATTTGCCTGTTCAGGTGTAAGTGTCCCTTTTAAAACTTCTCTTGCAACGTATGTATGATCGTTCGTCATTTGTTTCAATGATGTATCAATGTGATATAATCGAGTATCGCCCACGTGAACAACAACAAACTGATTATTAATAAATAAGGTTCCTGTAAATGTTGTTCCTAATCTTTCACTAAACTTTTGTCCATATTCCTGAATGCTAATATTTAATGACCTAAGAAGTAAAGACCACTTATATCCAATAACATTCATATCAATTCTTTTTAAGTTCAAAAGGCAATTCCTTCATAAACCATTTCTCAAATTCACGAATAACAGCTGCACTTGCAATTTCACCTCTTGAAAGTCCTCCCATTCCGTCGCAAACAATAGCCATTAGAACTTCGTTGTTGTCATATGTGGCGTGTTTAATTAGGATACTGTCTTGGTTAGTATCTCTAGCAATTCCTATATCTGATTCAGCTATTGCCACATATCGCATTTTCATCACACTTATCTTTCCTTCAAAAAACTATACTTGAAATAAAAATTCTTCATTAGCAAGTTTCAAGATATCGCCGTTAAATATCTCCACCTCATGTTCAGCAGGTAAAACCCTATTATTGATATAACTCTTGTTTTTTTTGACCGTAGGTCAAAAAAACAAAGTATTTTCCGTCTCGACTGATAATATCAGCGTGACTTCGACTAATAGCAATATTGTTGGACACAATATAATCAACGCAATTTTCTTCCTTGCCTATTCGAAACACAGGTTTATCTATTCTAATAACCTCTTCAGTGAGAGTTCTTATTAATGTTGGGAACTTATAAGGAGTCGCCTGAATTTCATCAAACAAATCGGTTTTATCATCGTCATCGGAGAAAAGCGCTGTTGCTTCATCATCTAATAGGCACGTACTTTCGTCATCAACAACGGTAGCATTTCTTTGGCTTTCTGCAAACAAATCCATCTGAGCATTATTCGAGAAAAGATCTGTTTGTTCATCGTCATCGAATAAGTCTGTTTTCTCGTCATCCGACATAAGATCTGTTGGTTCGTCATCAAAAGTTTCTGCGCACATTTTGACACTTATACTGTTTGCCACTGTACTCATTATGTTGCTTTTTTTAAAATCCACCTTTTTAATAACACTAACAATGTCGCTATTAATATGATTGATATATGATTCAACTTTATCCGCTTCGAACTCACTTAGTCCCTTAATAAAGTAACTAAAATTTGACAAAAATTTGTGTCAGTTTCGACTGGCTTCGCAGAATATATAACTTGCTCTACAAAAGACAAAACACCTATGCTGCTATGTGGAGTAGCAATTGGTAAATATATGAAATTCAATTCCTTTGTTGATTCATTAAAAACACATATTTCAAATCGAGGACAAGGTTATTACGGGATAAACCAATTTTTTCAAGTTTCTGTGTAACATCAACAAGTTGCTCTACAATAAAAAAAAATCATATTCGGAAATTGGCTTTTTAAGTCTTTCATATAAACTTATTCCCTTTGGTCCGGTAAACTCCATTTTGTTTCTTTTCGCACTATTTAATTTTAAGAACCCGTAGTTATATTTTTTTTGATAAAAGGTCACACTGATTAGTATTGACAACAAGATCAGATGAAATTTTCACTTTAGCAATACGGCAACAGTCTTTAACCTTAATTTTTATTTCCTTTTGACTTTTTCCCTTCATCACTTTTGCACCTCATAGCAGTAAATGCTTACAAATTAAATATAAAGGCTATTTAATCACCCGTTAATTTATTTCTGTCTTGAGCTATTTCATCTAATAACCAACATTCATCCAATTGAGCTGGAAATGCTTCGAGTTGTCTAATCATAATATGCGAATTGGGATTATAGTCGAAAAACAGTATCAAAGAAATATAAGTATTCCAAGACATCGTTCTCTTCTGTATTTCAATTGCGTTATATGTTTGCCTTGAAACCCCAATCGCATTAGCAATTTCATCTTGAGTCGCTTTAGTTATACCTCTTAATGCCGGCAAGGCAAATGTAAGTTTTTGTATAAGAATATCTTTTTCTTCAGGCAAAAACGCCAATAATCCATATAGTTTTTCCTTACCTCGCTCGTAATCTCATCCGCCCTTTCATAAATTTTCGTAAAGTATGCCACTTAACGACAAAGCAGTCGAAAATCCTTAAACCATAAGGATTATCGACTACTTACTGACGGTTATTTTGACGGCTTATATAAAGGCCAACTTGTTCATATTGGAATATTTAAGTTCAAATGAGGAGTGGACATATCTATTGAGCGTAATATTTACATTGGAATGTCCAAGAACTTCACTTAGACTTTTTAACTCAAAACCCACTTCTACGCATCTTGTTGCAAATGTATGCCGGAGAGAGTGAAAATTAGCATCACTGATTCCACTTTCCTTAACATAGGTTTTAAATCGATTTTGCATTGTTCGAGGTTCGATATACTTTCCTCGTTCACCTGACAATATATATGCCTTGGGGTGATCTCTAAACTGTCTGGCAATCTCAACTAAAAAGGACGGCAGGGGGATATCTCTGATGGAGCAATCGCTTTTCGGTTCCGTAATAATAATTTTCGTCTTGCTTGATGCGCCTATATTTGTTTCCTGTATCCTTTGCATTGTCTTTCTGACTTTGAGTGTTGAATTTGTAATACTTAAATCTTCCCACTGTAATGCACAAAGCTCACCGATTCGTATTCCTGTATAAAGGGAAAGTAGTACGCCAAACTTGTATAAATCCATATCCGCTATCAACACCCTTATTAGAGCGTCCTGCTCAGATTGACACAAAACCCTCATCTCTTTATCTTTTTTTCTTGATTGTCAGTTTGCTGAGATTACAAGACACTACAAGATTATTGTATCTTGCATAGTCTATAGCGCTTTTTACAATCGTAAGAATATCCGTAACGGTTTTTGCGGACAAACCACCATTGTTATCCACTCTACCACAACTCAGTAGATTTTCAATGAAGCCTTCAATAAGCTGAGTGCTAATCTTGGATATCTGGTATTTACCTAACTGTGAGCGAATATGCGTATCAATCAAATGTGAATAACGAGCATAGGTTGACTCCTTAATATTTATTCTTGTAGATTGCAACCACGCATCCAAAACTTCACTATATAGCGCTGAGCATTTTGAAGCCATATCTGCTTGACTGCCGGAATAAGCCTTTTTTCAAGTAATCTCTGTTTCACATCACTATAGTTTTTTCCGTAAACATAACCGTATTTCGCTTTACCATTCTCATCGTAAAGGCGGATATAACGACCTTCCCATCTTCCATCCTTGCGTTTGTAAATATTTTCGCCTTTCTTTGACATATGTCATTCCTCCGAATTGTTAATTTAGTGGTGACGGAAAAATGACGGCTTTTGTATGTTGATTCCATCCAAATAAGCCCGTTTCCTGACAAAGCTATTAAAATTTCACCTAAATTTTCCTCAAAAGATTTTGGCTCAAAAGATTTTATGCTTTTTCACGACGACATATTGACAAATCCGACAACACTATGTACAATGATTATAATAGATTTTGACGAAAATCAGCTTCGTTAAGTGGCATACTTTACGAAATAAGAACTTGCAAACAGGTGTATTTTTTCACCTGTTTTTTTGTTTTTGTAGCACATTTTCTATTGAGATACCCTTCGAAACCGCATATTTAACGGTATATGTCGTTCCTCCTGTTTTTCTGTAGGATAACAAACACACAAACTACTGTTAATTAACTGAATAATCATTACCTTCAACCGCCGAGTGATTTCATCTTTCTTCTCAGGCGGTATTTTCTATGTCCGGTAAAGCAAACCGTCTTTCCTATGTATTTCATCATCTAAGAACCTCTATTTATGTTCATTGTAGCATCTATAAACCAATAAAGCAATACGAATACAGCCCTACGCCCAACAAATTTAGTACTTTTGTGGGTTACAATATAACAAAGGATGGTGAGGTATATGACAGAAAAGGATTTTTCATTGCGCTTGGCAAAACTTCGGGAGGGAAAAGGCGTATCCGCTCGTGATATGAGCTTATCTATGGGGCAAAACCCCGGTTATATTAACAATATCGAAAGCGGTAAGTCTATGCCGTCCTTGTCAGGCATTTTCTATATTTGTGACTATCTTGGAATCTCTCCAAAAGACTTCTTTGATATGAATGCTAATAACCCCTCAAAGGCAACGGAGCTATATTCTATTGCACAAGGGTTAAGCGATGAACAGTTAGATAACCTCATTGGAATAGCGAAAGGCTTACGAAAATAGCCAAATATGTACGAGATGCCACCCATTTATTGGGCGGCATCTTTTTTAATACTGTGGTGTACCGTATTATGTCATATAAAAAGGATTAGATGAACACTATCTAATCCCTAAAAGTTATGGTGTAACGATATTTAATTTTTCTATTGCAACTTCAGTATCACGTACATTATTTTTAAAGAAATAGAAGATAATTTCTTGACCAGGCTCTAAATATGTAATGTCGAGAGATGATTTGTTGCAATCTAATGTAATATTAGTACTCTCAAAGAAATTATTTTTATGATTGATATCTACACAGATTTTTTTTTGAGAGTTATCTATGGATGTGATGATACCGTTTGAATGGAACCAATGAGTATTATCATCTCCGGAAGTAGCATTTTTTTCCATAACAGAATTTCCTTTCATGGAACCATATTTATGTATGAACATCACAACAATTCCGCTTAGTATTAATACAAATATTAAAATAAGGAGTCGCTTTTTTTTTATCCATTAAAGTGTTTTAGAAAAGTTTTATTTTCAATAAGTCAATTTAGAAATGATTATAACTCTTTTTTCTTCATAATACAAACACTAATTCGATAGGAAATCAATAACCTAAAATGAATTTCTAAATTCCACCGCCCAATAGGGTGATGGAATTTACTCTCGCACAGTAGATATTTACTCTTTCATACAATCATGTTATGGTTATGACTCCTTCTGACAGCAGTAGAAGGAGAATCATTATGAGTAAATATATACCAGGAAACCAGAAACACCTTACTTTAAATGATCGTATCTATATTGAAAATGAACTGGCAAAAGGGACTCCCTTTAAAGACATTGCAGCATTTCTATGTAAAGATCCAACAACTATATCTAAAGAAGTCCGTGCTCATCGGCTTTCAGATTGGTATCACAAAGGTACCTTTTATAATGCCAAGAACTTTTGCATTCATCGTTACCATTGTCAAAAGACCAATGCCTGTGGAAAAATTCTTCTCTGTGGCATTAAATGTGCCTCATGTCCTACATGTAATCAGACCTGCAAGGACTTTGAAAAAGAACGATGTAAACGATTGGACAAAGCGCCATATGTTTGCAATGGCTGCACGAAGAAGATAAATCACTGCACGATTGCACATAAATACTATTACAACGGCCGTGCTGCTGACAGAAAATATCGTGAACTGCTGATATCTTCTCGTTCTGGAATAAATATGACCAAGCACCAGCTCCATCAAAAAGACCAGATTATATCTCCATTGATTGAGCAGGGGCAATCCCCTTATCAAATCCTTACAAATCACCCGGAACTTGATATGTCTGTCCTCTCTATGTACACATACATTGACAAGGGACTCTTCACAGCAAGAAATATTGATTTGAAAAGACAGGCAAAATTCAAACCGCGAAAGTGCCATAAAACACAAATCACTGATTGTTCTGTTTTTACAGCCAGAACCTACTCAGACTTTTGTTCCTTAGACCCATCGTCTTTTGTGAAAATGGATGCTTTCATATGGTTTTACCGAAAGGAACTTCTTTTGAATTCTTGACACAATTGGATGTGAATCTCATCGTAAACCACATCAACTCCACTCCGCGAGAAATCCTCAGTGGAAGGACACCATATGAAGTTGCATTAGAAACGCTTGGTGAAGATATCTTAAATGCATTTCAGCTTAGACCGATTGCCCCGGATGAGGTCAATCTGACGCCTAAGCTGATACGCTTTAACCATTAATAAAACTAATCGAAATCTGCTGTCAGACTGGATGTAAACTTTTCACATTTTTAAGATGCGGCTGGTGGAATTTAGTCTAGCACACCGAATTCCAGTAGCCTATTTAGCATGCCTTGAAATCGATAAAATTTCGATAAGTTGCATTAATTATAGCAGAAAACGAGAGATTTAGTCTAAAAATTTCTCGTTAAATCAGCAAAATTTAAATCCCGATGGAATTTACTCTTGCACTGGAATTTACTTTTTCAAGTCAGCTATTTTATTTATATTTTATTTCTAAGTCCCTTAGGATAATGATTTTTAACCTGTGTGCCATTCACCTTGCCCCATCCGGCAGGATAGCCGTCCACACATACAAGCACCCAGCCTTTTTTACACTTATCTGCCTGCTCCTGCGTCAACATGATCGACAGTCCATTAAAAAATCCATTTGTCTGCGGATCGTCACATGTAAGCTCCACTGTGTTTTCTGCCTCGCTCTTTTTAAGAGCCAGTGCCAGCGAATGTGACGGCTCGAAACGGTTCTTCTTGAACTCTCCTATGTGAAGTCCGGCTCTTTGTATTTTGAGGCCTTTTAAATCGACATCTATATCAGGCAGACGATAAAGCTGGTCACCAAACATCACAAGCTTTCCGTTTCTGATCCATTCTGCCATATCGTCTGTAAGTATTGCATCAAGAAATTCATTCAATAGTTCCATGTTTTCTTTTCCGCCTGATTTTTTGCTTTTCTTATTGTCTTTTTTACCGGAAGATTTTCTTTTTTCCAGTGTATCTTCCGCTATGGATCCGGTTCTATCCTGTGTGGATACAGTCTCTTCTAACAGAAGTTCTCCACGTCTTACAAGCTTTGCAACAAAATGTCCCTCACCATCCTGCTTATGAGGCCAGAAACGTTCCATCTTCACGACCGTAAAATCAGGATGCTCATTCAAAAAATACTCAATAACGTCCTCGTTTTCTTCCCTTGAGAAGGTGCATGTGCTGTACACTATTACTCCTCCGGGCTTAAGCATCACTGCGGCATTGTCAAGTATCTCCTTCTGGCGTGCGGCACATATCTCCACATTTTGCGGACTCCACTCATTTACAGCCTCAGGGAGCTTTCTGAACATTCCCTCACCGGAGCATGGTGCATCCACCTGTATCGCATGGAAAAAATTCGGAAAATGTGCTGCAAGCGCAAAGCTGTCTTCGTTTGTAACAACTGCGTTTTTTATTCCCATGCGCTCTATATTCTGTGATAATATCCTGCTTCTTTGTGTATTTATCTCATTCGATACAAGAAGCCCGCTGTCTCCTAAATATGTGGCAAGCTGTGTGCTCTTTCCTCCGGGTGCTGCGCATAGGTCAAGCACTCTCATGCCCGGCTTTGGGGCTAAAAAGAGCAGCCGCCGACATTGCGCTTGGCTCCTGTATGTAGTAAAGCCCCATCTCATGATACGGATGCTTCCCGGGGCGTTTTTTTTCGTCATAATAGTAAGCATCATTCGCCCACGTAACTTTTTTGTCCATCGGTATGCCGAGCTTATCCATTATTCCGGCGATTTCTTCTTCAACGCTTTTATTTTTTCCGACTTTAAGTGTATTAAAGCGAAGCGCCTGAAAACGATTATTGTCATAGCTGTATAGGAACTCCTCCCACTCATTGCCAAGAAAGGCCTTCATCTTTTTTTCAAACTCTATCGGTAAATTCATTGTCAAATCCTCTTGTTCTCTAAATATATCATGCTATCACACACATACTCATGTGTCTAGTACATCGTTTCGTAAATAACTATACCAATCACGCAGGATGCAGATTCGAGTGTGCAGGTATAAAAATGTAGGCGTAGCGGGCTACGCTGAGGCTTTTATGCCTGTGCAATCGGATTTGCAGACAAGTGAGTGGCATAGTTATTTCGAAAACGATGTACTCGGTACTTCGATATTACCACATTTCTACTATCCATGCTATCAATTTTTTGTAGGCATATCACTGCTCACTACGCACACTGCTTATATCCACAACTGTCACATTCTTATAATAATATCCGATTATATCCTTATAGCTGCTTCCTGCCTTTGCCAGCTTGTCTGCCCCATACTGGCTAAAGCCTATTCCATGGCCGAAGCCTCCGCCGGACAGTGTATAGTGACCATTTGCACCGGCACTCACACTAAAGCAGGCGCTTGGTATCATCGACAGATTCTCCCTCACAGAGCCATCGTTTAATGTAGCTTTTTTTTCTGATAATGCCCTAACGCCTTTCTTATATCATTCTCCGCCGTAAAGGTCTGCGATTTGTTTCCATAATTTATTGTGAGCGAAAGTACATAACCGGCATCCGACGTCTTATCGACAGAAATACCTGTTGCTGTGCCGTACTGAGGATCATTGTATGCCGATAAATCAAGCTCCGAGGTCCATCTGTAGTATGGCGAATTGTCATCCACCGACTCCACCTTGTGTATGAAATCCGGTGTACTCGAAGACCATACCTCCATATCCTCGGTTTTTCCGGCAGACGTAGAAAAATAATAACATGTTATTAAGCTTCCTCCACATGAGACAACCTGCCCTGCCGTAGCTTTTACAGCCTCATCGGTCGACTGCTTTGTTTCTGAAGCGTTATAGACCTGAAAAGCCGTGGTATTGTCAATATTTGCTCCGTATAGCGCATACTGTGTATTTTTCATCTGTGAATATACAAAGGTTCTTGCGCAAACAGCTGAGCCTTAAGCGCCTCTGCATCAAATGTAGACGGCATCTCCGACGGCAGCACATAGCGCACATATGTCTCCACATCGACTGTATTCACCGCCACAATACCTTCCTCTGTCCCGATAAACTCAAATGAGCCCGGATAGTTTTTACCGTTTATGCTGACATAATTGTCCGCTGAGCTCACCTTTATCTTACTTTTCTGTGCATTTACCATATATGCAGCCACATCGTCAATAGCATTGCTTCCACAGTCCGCATCATCCACATAAAGGTTAGCTGCGGCAGCTGCCGCAATTGTTGGAAATGCATCCTTTCCATCGTTTTTTATAAGCACCCTTATGTATGTAAGGTCAGGTACCTGTCTTCTGACGATGGCACATATCCTGCCGGAATCAAGTATGTAAGAAAGTGTTTCACTTCCGATTATCAGGTCAGAAACCGCTATTTCCTTAGGCGCTGCTCCTGTCTCATCATACACAGGCAGCTCGCTTGACTGCATTGGAATGTCACCCTGCCCTGCAATCTGCATGGTACCGTCTCCGTACGACAGCATCACACCTGATATATCATCAGGCTTTACCTGTATCTTTTTCACCTTCGAGCCACTGATTTCAATATCACAGACACCTGTAAAGTTCTCCTCCATGATACGCTTTGCCCTGTATAGATCTCCATCACATATGAAAATCAGCCTTCCATCGTCATTTGACACAATATATGCATTCTCATACACCATATCCTTCGTCACGGCCCTCGTCTGTTTTACAAGTGTCCCTTTTTCCTTTTGTACCATAACAATTGCAAAAACAATAACCACGCATACCACGGTTATCGCAAGCATTATCCAGACCATCTGATTCGGCTTTTGCCGTCTTCGTCTTCTATTTGCCAAATTTCTGTTCTCCTTAACACCCAAATAGTGGTTACTGCTCAAAAAATGGGAGCTGCAAAAACAGCTCCCTTTATCATCTGTACTTAAGAATCCTTTGTGCTTTAAAAATCTTATATCTCATAAATCTTTTTTGTGCGTCCGGAGTTCTTTTGTACATTATTATTCTTTTGTAAGAACCCAAAATGCCGGTCCTGTAATTTAGACTCCTAGCGCTCTTGCTAGGTGGGTCACCGCAGTCTGCCTTCTGCCTTCCGCTGCATAATGACGGCCTGACATCCAACAGCTCATATAGGAATCCCATTTAAAGTAAATGTAGGTTCTAAATACACAGGGTTGTCGAACATCTCAGGTATCTTTGTAAATTCATTATACTTTATTATGTCTCATGTTGCAATGCAAAATTCATGTTAGAATTTAACAAATTTTTCTCTGGCATTTCGTAACATATTTGAAAACCAGATAATTACTGCGACGAATATAATCATCTCCACATATGACCAGTACGGTATCTTTTTTGAGGCAATCCGAAACTATCGCAACTATACTGATAACAAAAATCACAATGCCGAATACAAGTGACTTTGGATAAATATAAGCTATATATCCGGCCGTATCCTTTATCTTTTTCATCTCATCCTCAGCCACAAAGGTACTTTCAATTTTGCTGCTTTTCTTCATTCGCAGTGACACAAATATTATGTAAATTCCCAGTATCAGTGTGACCGCATCTATTATAATAAAATAGTTCATGCTTCTTTCTCCTGTATTTTTATTTATTATTCCTAAATAGTTATCACGGATCTTATATATAGAAAAAAATATGTAAAATCACCAAAATTAGTATAACCTCATGTAAGGAAAAAATAAATGGTAAATAAGTCCCAACTATTTCTTGAATTTCTATTATTAATGTAGTAAAATATATTTATATTTTCAAGGGGAAGGAGTTTTTAAAATGCAACTTGACGATTTAAAAATACTTATATGCGATGATTCGATTCTCGCAAGAAAACAGATGAAGGACATAATCAATTCCATTGGTTCACCGACTATCATTGAGGCGGCAAACGGACAGCTCGCCATTGATATGTACAAGGAGCATAAGCCAAATCTCACATTTATAGACATTGTAATGCCAGTAAAGGACGGAAATGCCGCTATCTCAGAAATTATGGAGTATGACAGCAGTGCTACCATCTTCGTTGCATCATCTGTCGGCACACAGTCCGAGCTTAAAAAGGCTCTTGCTGCCGGAGCATGTGACTTCATTCAGAAACCAATCGACAAGGATCAGGTCATAAGTCTGATTAAGAAGCACATAGGAGGAAATTAATATGTATACTCAATTTTTTGGCAATTTTCTCCTATCAAAGGGGTATATCACTAATGAGCAGCTTTTTGACGCACTCAAAGAAAAAGCACAAAAGCACGCAAAGCTTGGTACTCTTGCCATCCACTCAGGGCTTATGACAGCTGCCGAGGTTGATTCAGTAATAGTCGAGCAGACCCATCAGGACAAGAAGTTTGGTGAGCTTACAATAGAAATGGGCTATCTGACAGACGAGCAGGTAAAGGAGCTCTTAAGCATCCAAAGCCCTGACTTTCTTCTTTTAGGACAGATTCTTTTTAGACAAAGGCATAATTGACAATACCACTCTCGAAAAGAGTATACATGATTACCGCAGTGAGAATGCTATTTCCGATCTTGACATGGTACTCGAGGATAAGGACAGTATAAATCATCTGATAGGTCATTTTTTTTGCCAATACAGGCATAGATCCTTCTGCCATTGACATTATGTATCTTGAGCTTTTGTTTAACAGCTTTATCCGATTTGTCGGTGATGACTACACTCCGCTCTCTGCCGAGATATGTGACAGCTTTAGTGCGGACTGCATGGTACGTCAGGACATCGAGGGCAGCTATGCCATATCTACATACATAGGCATGAGTCAGACAACAGCCATCAATTTTGCATCACGCTATGTAAATGAATCATTTTCAGTATACGACGAGTATGTACAGGCATCTCTCGATGATTTCCTGAACCTGAACAATGGACTGTTTCTGGTCAACTGTTCAAATGATCAGGCACTTGAGCTTACTCTCACTGCACCTGAGCATTTTGATGGACAGACACGCAGCTTCAATAAAGCCTGCAAGCTCAAGCTGTTATACCCTTTCGGAGCCATTCACTTTATTATTGAATTCTAATATCTCTGCAAGGCAGTTTCAGTAATCTGATAATTATTTACTCTATAATTAGAGCACAAAAAGAACATCTGCAATCAGCAGATGTTCTTTTATGTTGCGCTATATATAATTATATATCAAACAAATTACAATTATATGATTAAATGGGCAAAAGGTAACATTATATTATTACTGCACACCGAGCATTTTCTTAACAGTGTTTTCCATCTGATCCACATCACAGACTGTGTTGTGAAGAATCTTTGCATCCCTGATTTCCTCAATGGCATTTGGTACCTTGACCTTTCCGAGCTTTGAGAGCTCATCGACAAGCTCAAAGTCTGTCATTGAATCGTACTTAGGATCAATTGCATCCATCACACTTCTTGTGAATTTGAATGGACTTGCTGTAGATGCGATAACAGTCTTTGTGGCTGTATCACCTGTAGCCTCCTTATACTTGTCATATACACCTGCTGCAACTGCTGTATGAGTATCAATAATGTATCCTGTATCCTCGTAAAGCTTTTTGATGACCTCTGCGGTTTCCTTCTCGCTTGTGTAATTGCCATAGAAGTCAGAAAGCTGGGCCTTCATATCAGGTGTTACAGTGTATTTGCCCTCCTTAGCAAGCGAAGCCATAAGCTGAGCATTCTTATTTGCATCATTTCCTGCGATACGGTAAATGAGTCTCTCAAGGTTTGAAGAGATGAGAATATCCATGGATGGTGAATTTGTGAGGATAAACTCTCTGTTTTTATCATACTCTCCTGTTGTGAAGAAATCGTAAAGCACCTTGTTCTCGTTTGAAGCGCAGATAAGCTTTGCAATGGGAAGTCCCATATTCTTTGCATAAAACGCTGCAAGTATATTTCCAAAGTTTCCTGTAGGAACTACGATATTTATCTTCTCATCCTTTGCGACAGCTCCCTGTGCAAAAAGCTTTGAGTAAGCATATACATAGTACACAATCTGTGGTACAAGGCGACCTATATTGATTGAGTTGGCGGATGAGAACTGATATCCTGCGGCATCCATCGTCTCTGCAAGAGCCTTATCATTGAACATAGCCTTTACTGCTGACTGTGCCTGGTCAAAGTTGCCGTGAATACCCACTACATGAGTATTAGCACCCTTTTGTGTAAGCATCTGCTTCTCCTGAATCGGGCTGACACCATTCTTTGGATAGAAAACGATAATCTGTGTCCCCTCAACATCAGCAAAGCCTGCCATAGCTGCCTTTCCTGTGTCTCCTGATGTGGCTGTCAGGATTACAATCTCGTTTTTAACATTGTTTTTCTTTGCAGATGTGATAAGTAAATGAGGCAGAATGGATAATGCCATATCCTTGAAGGCTATTGTAGAGCCATGGAACAGCTCAAGGTAGTAAGCCCCGTCAGCAAACTTAAGCGGTGCAATCTCAGTAGTATCAAACTTGCTGTCGTATGCCCTGTTGATACAATTTTTAAGCTCTTCCTCTGTGAAATCCGTACGGAAAAGCTTCATAACCTCATATGCTACCTGCTGGTATGACATCTTAGAAAGCTCCTCAACAGAAACATCAAGTGCCGGAATGCTCTCAGGTACAAATAATCCTCCGTCATCGGCAAGGCCCTTAAGGATAGCCTGTGAAGCTGTTATTTTCTTTTCACTGTTTCTTGTGCTTGAATATAATAAATCCATTTTTTACCTCATTTCTCTTTTTATCTCTAAATCCATATTGCAGCATCTATATGCAGACAATTATTATCCTTTATAGTATAATAAATTTCATATATCAAATCAATAACAAAAATGCTACAATTATATAAATGTTTTAACAAACAATAACAAAATATATGTGAAAGGGACACAATACATCTATGCTGCAAGGAGTTTACACCGCAACAAAAAGGACAAAACACTGTACTACCGCTCCAGTATCACCTATAAAAATAAACATATAAGCCTAGGAAGCTTCGACAGTGAACAAAAGGCCGGCCGAGCCTACTCTGCTGCCTCATCCATACTAAATGGTCATGACAGCATTGAAGACTCATTTTATCACACATATGCCCTATCCTTTGACAAGATTGTTACACTGATTAACTACCGGGACAACGGCATGTACATAAAGACGCCCATATATCTGCACAAAAATTATTTCAGCTATTTCATAGATATATCGTGCGAACTCAAATTTAATATAGATGACCTGTTCTACTACTCAGGGCACCGCATACTAAGGCGGCAGGGACATCTGTACGTCAACGACTACGGCATGCAGGTCACCCTGCTTAGCCGCTATGGCATACAGCCTCATGCTGTTTGCGGACGGGACTATGTATTTGTAAACAACGATTCAACCGACATGCGCTACGAAAACATCAAGCTGTTAAATCCATACCATGGTGTAGAGATTATCAAAACTGCAGGGCTCGACAAATATAAAGCTCGCATACACATAAACGGTAATTTTGTCATAGGAACCTACAACACAATCGAAAAGGCCGCTATTGCATACAATAAAGCTGTCGATATGGCTCATGCACATGGCATAGAAAAAAACTATCCCGAAAACTATATCGAAAGTATATCAGGCAAGGAATACGCGGATATTTACACTTCTGTGACAGTTTCCAATAAATATTTGCAGTATCTCCAGCAATTTGATTTATAGAACGCATATCCCACAGTTTGCATATTACCATTATTTTTAATATTGTACTAAAAACTCCCGCGGTTATATAACCTCGGGAATTTTTATAATTACTTCTGATTTATATAGTTTACAAGTCCCTCGCAGTCGATAATCTTCTGCATGAACGGTGGGAAGGCCTGTCCCTTAAACTTCTCTCCTGTTGTCTCATCTGTGATGATACCGGAATCAAAGTCTACAGTAACCTCATCACCAGCATTTATTGCCTTTGCTGCCTCAGGGCACTCAATAATAGGAAGACCTATATTGATTGCATTTCTGTAGAAAATTCTTGCAAATGTCTCTGCGATAACACAGCTTACGCCGGCAGCCTTGATGGCAATCGGTGCATGCTCTCTTGATGAACCACAGCCGAAGTTCTTGTTGGCTACCATGATATCTCCCGCTTTTACCTTATTCACAAAATCCTTGTCGATGTCCTCCATGCAGTGTGTCGCCAGTTCCTTAGGATCAGAAGAATTCAGATATCTTGCAGGAATGATTACATCTGTATCGACATTGTCTCCATATTTAAATACACGACCGTGTGCTGCTTTCATTTTGATTCCTCCAATCTTTACATAACATCCTTTGGTCCTGAAATCTTACCTGTAATGGCACTTGCAGCTGCAACAGCAGGGCTTGCCAGATAAACCTCAGAATCCACATGACCCATACGTCCGACAAAGTTACGGTTTGTGGTAGATACGCATCTCTCGCCCTCAGCGAGCACTCCCATGTATCCGCCAAGACATGGTCCGCAGGTAGGTGTGCTCACAACCGCGCCCGCTTCGATGAATATTTTCAGAAGGCCCTCTTCCATCGCCTGAAGATAAATCTTTTGTGTGGCAGGAATCACGATAACCCTGATACCATCCGCAACCTTTTTACCCTCAAGAATCTTTGCTGCAATACGCAGATCATCCATACGGCCGTTGGTACATGAACCGATTACTACCTGGTCAATCTTTACATCACCAACCTCATCGATGGTACGTGTATTGTCAGGCAGATGTGGGAATGAAACTGTAGACTTAAGTGTGCTAAGGTCGATTGTATACTCCTCATCATACTCTGCATCACTATCAGCCTCATACTCTGTGAACGGACGCTTTGAATGCTCCTTCATGTACTCTCTTGTGAGATCATCTACAGGGAAGATACCATTCTTTCCGCCGGCCTCGATTGCCATATTGGCGATAGTAAATCTGTCGTCCATAGAAAGATATTTAAGTCCATCTCCGACAAACTCCATTGACTTATAAAGTGCACCGTCCACACCAATCATACCGATGATATGAAGGATGACGTCCTTGCCGCTGATCCACTCAGCCGGTTTTCCGACGATATTGAACTTGATAGCAGAAGGTACCTTAAACCAGGCCTTGCCTGTAGCCATTCCTGCTGCCATATCAGTACTTCCCACACCTGTAGAGAAGGCTCCTAAAGCTCCGTATGTACATGTATGTGAATCGGCTCCTATAATCACATCACCTGCCACGGTAAGTCCCTGCTCAGGTAAAAGTGCATGCTCAATGCCCATTTTTCCTACATCAAAGTAATTTGTAATCTCGTTTTTGCAGGCAAACTCGCGAACACATTTACAGTGTTCTGCTGACTTGATGTCCTTGTTGGGTGCAAAGTGATCCATAACGAGTGCGATTTTATCTTTATTAAACACTCCGTCTACCTTCATCTTGTCGATCTCATGAATCGCTACAGGTGAGGTAATGTCGTTTCCAAGCACAAGATCTAAATCAGCCTCAATGAGCTGTCCTGCACTAACAGAGTCAAGGCCTGCGTGTGCAGCAAGAATCTTCTGTGTCATTGTCATTCCCATGCTTATATCCTCCTAGCATATAAAAATATTGTATTATGATTGTATCTGAATCAAGTTTACTTAAGACATCATAACATATGATTTACCATAATAAAAATACATAATAAACATATTTACCATAACTAAATCTCATGGTATAATAAACATAAATTTGTTGATGTTCACACCTTTTTGTGACAAGCAACGATTACAGCCCATTAAAAGTACAAACCACAGGAGGTACAAATGAACCAGAATCTCTCATCTTACTGGATTTTCTATACTGTCGCCAATGCCGGCAATATATCAAAGGCAGCCAAGGAGCTCTATATCAGCCAGCCTGCCATCAGCAAGTCAATTCAAAAGCTCGAGGACGGACTGGAATGCAAGCTTTTTTCCAGAAGCTCCAGAGGTGTCGTCTTGACCGATGAGGGCAGGCTTCTGTATGATCATGTAAGTGAGGCCTTTGAGGCATTAAATGAGGGTGAGGAAAAGCTGAAGCGCTCAATAGAGCTCGGTGTCGGCCAGCTTAAAATTGGTGTCAGCTCAACCCTCTGCAAATATATGCTTTTGCCATATCTCAAGGAATTCATACACAGAAATCCTCATATAAGCATCTCAATCGAATGTCAGTCTACCAATGAGACCTTAAAGCTCCTCGATGATGACAAAATAGATATAGGTCTGATTGGAAAACCAGCATCCCTTAAGACTTTCAATTTCTATTATCTGGACAACATTGAGGATATATTTGTCACTACAAAGGACTATCTGCGCAACTTAAGCGCCCGTGGTGTCAAAAAAGAGCGAGATTTTGCAAAACTCTACTCTCATGCTTCTCGATAAAGGCAATATGACACGTAAATATATTGATGATTATCTGCAGGAGAACCAGATACACGTAAAGGACTCTATAGATATATCAAATATGGACCTGCTCATCGACTTTGCCAAAATAGGCGTAGGTGTGGCCTGCGTCATAAAAAAGCATAGTTACAAGGGAGCTTGCTGACGGTACCCTGATTGAAATTCCTCTCGGCATACCAATCCACAAGCGTGAGGTCGGCTTTGCTTACAAGGAGTCTTCAAAGCTTTCCACCTCTCTGCAGACCTTCATCAAGTTTTATGAGAGCTACACACCAGAGGATTTTTAAATAAAAAAATATGACCCCGGAGGTATTACCTTGAAAGAACAAATACACACTATCCCCATATCAGACGCCTTTGACAATGCCGGCGAATGCCCCTTCTGCTATATAGAAAAACGCACTGAGGATCACGTCATGGATTTTGTACTTGGTCATGGTGCCTCTTACATGGAGGCTGACATACGCGATATGACCGATAAGGAGGGCTTCTGCCGTGCACATTTCAAAAAAATGTTTGACTATGGCAATTCACTCGGAAACGCCTGGATACTAAAAACCATGTACATGCGCCATATTGAGGAGATGGACAAAGAATTTAAGAACTTTAAGCCTGATTCAGTGCAAAGGAGCGGTCTTTTCAAAAAAGCAAACGCCTCCTCCAATTCCATCGTGGACTGGATTAACAAGCGTGAATCAACCTGCTTTATATGCGACAGCGTAAACAAGACCTTTAATGCATACATGAAGACCTTCTTCACTATGTATGAAAAGGATCCTGAACTAAAAGAAAAATTAAAGAACACAAAAGGATTTTGTCTCGATCACCTGAAAGTGATTCTGGAAGGAGCTGACACTTATTTAAAAGGTGATAAGCGCAAAGAATTTTACGATATCGTGCTCCCTCTAATGCACGACAACATGAACCGCATATATGAAGATGTTGCATGGTTCATCGAAAAAATATGATTATAAAAATAAAGATGCCGACTGGAAAAATTCCAAGGATGCGATCCAGCGCGGTATGCAGAAGCTTCGCGGAAGTGATCCATCACTTCCACCACATGTTCTCAAAAAATAAAATCACCCGGTATTCTGCCGGCCGTCTAGTGGCTGTGCAAAATACCGGGTAATTTTTATTTCATTACGATGTTTACAATACGTCCCGGAACATAAATCTCTTTTACGATATTTCCTGTAAGCTTATCTGCAATAACATCCTTTGCTTTTGCGATAACCTCATCCTTAGGATCCTGTTTTCCGATTGCAAGAGTGCCCTTAGTCTTTCCGTTGATCTGTACAGCAATCTCTACTGTATCCTCAACAGTCTTTGCCTCATCGTATACCGGCCATGGCTCAAATGCGATTGTATCGTCATGTCCCATTCTCTGCCAGATTTCCTCACCAACATGTGGACATACACAAGAAAGCATCTTGATAAGTCCCTCTGCAAACTCTCTAGGACATCTGCCTGCCTTGTATACTTCATTGACAAAAATCATCATCTGGCTGATAGCTGTATTGTAGCCAAGTGCCTCGAAGTCGTTTGTGACCTTCTTTACTGTCTGATGATAGATTCTTGTAAGCTTTCCATCATCCTCTTCGATAATATTCTCAGGCTCTGTAAAGAAATTCCATACACGTGTGATGAATCTCTTTGCTCCCTGTACGTTGCTGTCGCTCCAAGGCTTTGAAACCTCAAGTGGTCCCATGAACATCTCGTAGAGACGAAGTGTATCAGCGCCGTACTCCTCGACTACATCACTAGGATTTACTACGAACTCCGGGAATCTCTTGCCCATCTTGATACCGTTTGATCCAAGGATCATTCCCTGATGTACGAGCTTCTTAAAAGGCTCCTTTACAGGAGATAAGCCCTGATCAAAGAGGAATCTGTTCCAGATTCTTGAATACATGAGGTGTCCTACCGCATGCTCCGGTCCACCAACATAGAGATCTACAGGCATCCAGTGCTTTAAGAGCTCCTGATTTGCAAATTCCTTATCATTGTGTGGATCGATATATCTCATATAATACCATGAGGATCCTGCCAGCCTGGCATGGTGGATGTCTCACGAGTACCCTTTACGCCGTTTCTGTCATACTGCTTCCACTCTGTAGCGTTCTCAAGAGGTGCCTTGCCATTCTTGCCCTTGTAATCCTCAAGCTCAGGAAGGACAAGTGGAAGCTCATCATCAGGAAGGAAATAGATTGAACCATCCTCCTTGTATACACATGGAACAGGCTCTCCCCAGTATCTCTGACGTGCAAAAATCCACTCACGGAACTTGTAGTTTACAGTTCTCTTTGCCACGCCCATCTTCTCAAGCTTGGCTGTGATAGCCTCCTTAGCATCCTCAACTACCATTCCGGTAAACTCCTCTGAGTTGATGAGCTTGCAGCCCTTTCCAAGGTAATCATGCTTCTCAAATGCATGCTCTGATACATCTGCACCATCAATTACCTGAATCATCTCAATATCATGAGCCTGTGCATACTCGAAATCTCGCTGATCATGGGTAGGAACTGCCATAACAGCACCTGTACCATAGCTTGCCAGTACGAAATCACCGATGAACATGCGCACTTCCTTGCCATTTACAGGGTTGATACAATGAAGACCCTTAAGCTCACAGCCTGACTTTGTCTTGTTAAGCTCAGTTCTGTCCATATCGCTCTTCTTTACAGTCTCATCTATGTAAGCCTGAACCTCTTCTTTGTTCTCGACTCTGTCCATGAGACCATTTACTATATCTCCGTCCGGAGCAAGCACCATAAATGTGATACCATATATTGTCTCGATACATGTAGTAAAGATAGAGAACTCTCCACCGCCTACAATCTGGAATTTGACCTCGACACCTGTGCTCTTGCCAATCCAGTTTCTCTGCATTTCCTTGGTAGACTCAGGCCAGTCTATCTCATTAAGCCCCTCAAGGAGCTTTTCTGCAAATGCCGGCTGGTCAATAACCCACTGTTTCATGTTCTTGCGGACTACAGGATAGCCGCCACGCTCTGACTTGCCATCTATAACCTCATCATTTGAGAGAACTGTTCCAAGCTCCTCACACCAGTTTACAGGCATATCAATATGCTTTGCATATCCGGCCTCATAAAGCTTCTTGAAAATCCACTGTGTCCACTTGTAAAACTCAGGGTCGCTTGTAGAAATCATCTTTGACCAGTCATAATCAAAACCAAGCTCTCTTAACTGCTTTGAGAAGGTCTCTATATTCTTCTGAGTGAAACCGTTTGGATGATGACCTGTGTTTACAGCATACTGCTCTGCCGGTAAACCGAATGAATCATATCCCATCGGATGAAGTACATTATAGCCCTGCATTCTCTTCATACGCGACATGATATCTGTAGCTGTATAGCCCTCCGGATGTCCAGCGTGAAGGCCTACTCCTGAAGGGTAAGGGAACATATCAAGTGCATAGTATTTAGGCTTTGAAAAATCCCAAACATCTGTCTTGAATGTCTCGTGTTCTTTCCAGTATTCCTGCCATTTTTTCTCTATGGCCTTGTGATTGTATGGTTCTGACATACTTGCCTCCTTATATCAAAAACGCTCCGCCTCTCAAAGAGACGAAGGCGTATTTTTAATCCGTCTGATTAACATTCATAATTTTACACATCACACTATATTTTGTCAAGTTTTGCTATATAAAAAACCCGGTGCATCACTGCCCCGGGTCTTATTGTCATATATATCTGACAGATTAGTTGTTGATGAGCTTGTCGCTCTCATCATTCCAGCTGTAAAGCTTACGGATTTCCTCACCAACCTTCTCTGAAGGATGCTCGGAAGCAAGCTTTCTCATAGCCTTGAAGTGTACCTGACGTCCTGCCGGTGACATATCAAGTAAGAACTCCTTAGCAAATGTACCATCCTGAATGTCAGAAAGAATCTTCTTCATAGCTTTCTTTGTCTCAGCTGTAACGATCTTAGGTCCTGTTACATAATCACCATACTCAGCGGTATTGGAGATAGAGTATCTCATACCTGCGAATCCTGACTGATAAATCAGGTCTACGATCAGCTTCATTTCATGAATACATTCGAAGTATGCATTACGTGGATCATAACCAGCTTCAACAAGTGTTTCGAAACCTGCCTGCATAAGAGCACAAACACCACCACAAAGTACAGCCTGCTCACCAAAGAGGTCTGTCTCTGTCTCTACACGGAATGTAGTTTCAAGAACACCAGCTCTTGCTCCGCCGATTCCAAGTGCATATGCCAGTGCAAGATCCCATGCCTTTCCGGTAGCATCCTGCTCAACAGCGATCAGACAAGGAGTTCCCTTACCAGCCTGATACTCAGAACGTACTGTATGTCCTGGTGCCTTAGGTGCGATCATAGCTACATCTACATCCTTTGGTGGCTTAATGCATCCAAAGTGGATGTTGAAGCCGTGAGCGAACATAAGCATGTTGCCCGGCTCAAGGTTTGGCTCGATGTCCTTCTTGTACATATCTGCCTGTAACTCATCATTTATAAGAATCATGATGATATCAGCCTGCTTTGCAGCCTCTGCAGCGACATATACCTTGAAGCCCTGCTCTTCTGCTCTCTTCCATGACTTGCTGCCCTCATAAAGACCGATGATGACATTGCATCCTGACTCCTTTAAGTTTAAAGCATGTGCATGTCCCTGGCTGCCGTAACCGATAATGGCAATTGTCTTGCCCTCTAATAATGAAAGGTTACAATCATCCTGATAAAATAATCTTGGTTCTGCCATTTTGTTTTCCTCCTGTTAATTTAAGTAAACTATTTATATGTAAGGATTGTCCTGTGACTAATCCAACATAACTACATCATCGGAACCTCTGGTAAGACCTGTGATTCCCGTTCTTGCGAGCTCTAATATTTCATAGCCGCTAAGTAAGTCTATGAATTTATCAAGCTTGTCCTGTGTACCTATGAGCTCAATTATCATAGAGTCATGAGTGACATCAACTATCTTGCCGTGGAAGATCTCAGTCACATTCATAACTGCCTGTCTTTGTGTATCGAGTGCTCTTATCTTTATCATAATAAGCTCCCTGCACACTGAGAGTCCCGGCTCAAGCTTCTTGATATCAAGTACATCCTCAAGCTTCGCCAACTGCTTCTCTATCTGCTCAAGCACCTGCTCATCACCGCTTGCAACAATTGTGATACGTGTGTAGCGCGGATCTGCTGTAACCCCTGAGGAGAAACTATCAATATTAAATCCCCTGCGACTGAACAGTCCTGAAATACGACTGGTCACTCCGGGATTGTTCTCAACTAAAAGAGATAATGCCTGTCTTCTCATCGAAAAACCTTCCTAACAATTTCTATTATTTCTGTTCACATGATGATAATATTACTATAATCTGTATTTGTCAAGCAATATCGTTAATATAACTTAAATTCATATTATCAATAACAATATTTATACATCCATAACCTCGATAAATGCCTGTTTTATAACGTTTTATACAGTATCTTCAAAAAAAGCCGGGCGACATACAACCGCCCGGCTTTAGAATTATCTAATATAATTCTGTTTAATATATTATAACTGTGGTCCTGCTGCAACAAGTGCTTTACCAGCCTCATTTGTTGTGTACTTAACAAAGTTCTTGTTGAATCTCTCTGCAAGATCCTTAGCCTTTGTCTCCCACTCGGAAGCATCAGCATATGTGTCACGAGGATCAAGGATTCCTGAATCAACTCCAGGAAGCTCTGTAGGAACCTCGAAATCGAACATAGGGATCTTCTTTGTTGGAGCATTAAGGATATCACCAGAAAGGATAGCGTCGATGATTCCTCTTGTATCCTTGATTGTGATTCTCTTTCCTGTTCCGTTCCATCCTGTATTTACAAGGTATGCCTTAGCGCCTGACTTCTCCATCTTCTTAACGAGCTCTGCAGCATATTTTGTAGGATGAAGCTCAAGGAATGCCTGTCCGAAACAAGCTGAGAATGTAGGTGTTGGCTCAGTAATTCCACGCTCTGTTCCTGCAAGCTTTGCAGTAAATCCTGAAAGGAAGTAGTACTGTGTCTGCTCAGGTGTAAGAATAGATACTGGTGGAAGTACTCCGAATGCATCTGCTGAAAGGAAGATTACGTTCTTTGCAGCCGGTGCTGAAGATACTGGCTTAACAATATTTGTGATGTGGTTGATTGGGTAAGATACACGTGTATTCTCGGTTACGCTCTTGTCCTCGAAATCAATCTTTCCATCATCAGCAACTGTAACGTTCTCAAGAAGAGCATCTCTTCTGATTGCGTTGTAGATATCAGGCTCAGACTCTTTGTCAAGACCGATAACCTTAGCGTAGCATCCACCCTCGAAGTTGAATACGCCGTTGTCATCCCAGCCGTGCTCGTCATCTCCGATAAGAAGACGCTTAGGATCTGTAGAAAGTGTTGTCTTACCTGTTCCTGAAAGACCGAAGAAGATTGCTGTGTTCTCTCCGTTCATGTCAGCGTTTGCTGAACAGTGCATTGAAGCGATGCCCTTAAGTGGGAGGTAGTAGTTCATCATAGAGAACATACCCTTCTTCATCTCTCCGTACCATGTATTGATGATAACCTGCTCTTTTGATGTGATGTTGAATGCAACACATGTCTCTGAGTTAAGACCTAATTCTGCGTAATTCTCAACCTTAGCCTTAGAAGCGTTATATACTACAAAATCTGGCTCGAAGTTTTCAAGTTCTTCTGCTGTTGGCTTAATGAACATGTTAGTTACGAAATGTGCCTGCCAAGCAACCTCAACGATGAAACGAACTGCCATACCTGTATCCTTGTTTGCTCCACAGAATGCATCTACTACGAAAAGCTTCTTGTTGCAGAGCTCTTTCTTAGCAAGATCCTTAACTGTTGCCCAAACATCCTCTTTCATTGGATGGTTGTCGTTTGGATACTCAGGTGTATTCCACCATACTGTGTCCTTAGAATTCTCGTCCATAACGATATATTTATCTTTAGGAGAACGTCCAGTGTAGATACCTGTCATAACGTTAACTGCACCAAGCTCTGTCTCCTTACCAACCTCGTAACCCTCAAGGCCGGCTTTTGTCTCTTCCTCGAATAATGTCTCGTAAGAAGGATTGTGAACGATCTCTGTTGTTCCGGTAATGCCATACTTTGTTAAATCAACATTTGCCATTTGAATAAACCTCTTTTCTATAAATTATGGATTTACATCCATTTCTTTTGTTAGTATATATGTTTGTTAAAAAAAAATCAATATCTACTTTTCAATTTACACTTATTTCACACTTTTTCGACATGTATAATATATTTCCCACACATCAGCCGTTCGCATATCTGGTGAGAAACTGCCTGGTACGCTCCTCCTTCGGATGGTCAATCACCTCATGTGGGTCGCCATGCTCAACAATCACACCACCGTCCATGAAGATCACCTGATCCGCAACATCACGCGCAAAGGCCATCTCATGCGTGACAATAATCATTGTGGTATTCTGCTGCGCAAGGGAACGGATGACCTTAAGCACCTCTCCGGTAAGCTCCGGGTCAAGAGCTGAAGTAGGCTCATCACAGAGTATATCAGGCTTAAGTGCCAGTGCCCTTGCTATAGCTACACGCTGCTGCTGTCCACCCGAGAGCTGATGCGGATAATGGTTCATCCTCTCAGCAAGCCCCATTCTGTCTAGAAGCTCCTTTCCATGCTCATCAATACGTGTAAGGATTGCTTTTTTATCCTTTTTAAACTCAGGTGTCTCCTGTGCCAGAAGGCGCTCTGCCAGAGTGACATTCTCAAGTGCTGTGTACTGTGGAAAAAGATTAAACTGCTGAAACACCATACCAAAATGCAGCCTCTTTTTGCGAAGCTCCGCGTCTTTATCCTTGCCCGCTTCGGAAGCATCAAAAAGAGTCTCACCATTTACAATAATCTGGCCACTGTCAGGTCTCTCAAGGAAGTTAAGGCACCGTAACAGCGTAGTCTTTCCTGAGCCTGATGAACCGATTATCGCAAGAGCATTGCCCTCCTCCATGGAAAAGCTGACATCCTTAAGCACATTAGTCCTTCCAAAGTGTTTTTCTATATTTCTAACCTCTAAAATTGCCATGTCTTCCTCCTACCTGAAATAATCCAGCTTTTTCTCGATATAATTAAATAAAAGTGTAAGGATTCCGACAAATACGAGATAAAATACACCTGTATAAAACAGCGGCCATGTAAGTCCGTCAGACTTCATAAACGCCGCTCCCGCAAAGGTAAGCTCGTATGCCGCAATAATTCTGGCAAGAGAAGTATCCTTTACAAGAGTGATTATCTCATTTGACATAGGCGGAACAACACGCTTGATCATCTGAAGCAGAGTGATTTTAAAGAAAATCTGCTGCTTTGTCATGCCTAACACCTGTCCAGCCTCTCTCTGACCGGCCGGAACACCCTCTATGCCACCTCTGAATATAACAGAGAAATAACATGCATAGTTGATGACAAACGCTACAACCGTCGCTGTAATACGTCCGGTCTCGTCACCACTCCATATAGCCTGATGCAACCACAAACCCGGTCCGTAGAATATAATGATAAGCTGAAGCATAAGCGGTGTGCCGCGGATAACCCATACAAATACATTCATGACAGCCTTGACAGGCTTAAACCTGCTCAAAAGCCCAAATGCAAATATAAGCCCCAGTGGCAGTGAAAATATAAGTGTCGGTATAAATATTTCAAAGGTGGTCCACAGACCACTCATTAGTGCTTGTGTAACAGTCCAAAACATTTTATTTCTCCCGCTCAACAACTACCTGTGCATTGTTACAGTATGCATTTGTGCATTCCATAGACTTTGTAACCTCATCTGTGAGTGTCATGCCATTCCAGACAACGTCAATCTTCTTTGAATCAAGCTCCATAACCTTGTTGTCCCAGTCGATAACTACAAATTCAACATCTACGCCGAGCTTCTCACCGACAAGTCTAGCCATATCTGCATCAAAGCCAATCCATTTGTCATCCTTATCCTTGTAATCCATAGGCTCAAACTCTGTGATACCGACAATCATCTTGCCCTGTGACTTGATATAATCCACATCACTGTCGCTTTCAGACTGCTTGAACTCGTAAGGCTCCTGCTCAAGGAGTGAATCCTGTACTCCGTATTTCTTTGCAATCTCCTGCGCGCTGCCATCAGCATATGCTTCTGCGAATACACTGTTGATATATGAAGCAAGATCAGAACCCTTACGGCATCCGACACCATACTTCTCTGAGGTAAGCTCTGTTGTATGTACTAAATCAGGGTAGCTTGTGCCCTCTCCAATCATGGCTCCTGCCATTAAAAGGTCTATGATTGCCGCATCAGATGTACCTGATTTAACCTCCATAAGCGCATCAGCCTGTGATGAAACCGAATTGTAATTAAAGCCCTTTTCCTTTGCCACAGCCTCTCCTGCTGAGCCTGCCTCAACTGCGTAGGTCATGCCGTCGCCCTTTTCGCTTTTTTGTGTTCCTGCACCCTTGCTGCCACCACAGGCAGTCATTGAAAGTGCTAAAGTTGCTGTCAAAAGAAGTGCTAATCCTCTTCTTCTCATGCTCATTTCCTCCATATGTTAAATAATCATTGTAATTATTCAAAATCATCCAATAACTACAACCTTTTAACATATTAGCAAATTATCACGCTAAAGTAAAGAGGAATTATCCACCAAATCAACAGTTATGTTCTTCCATTTTATACAAGCCCCAGACTTTTAATTATATAAAGCCAGAGTGTCAGCGTAAACGCACTGAGCAGTGTTGTGAGCATTATCGTGGTCGATGAGATAACGCCCTCATGCCCCATGTTCCTTGCCATCACAAAGCAGCTCACTGTAGTTGCTGAGCCAAGCATCACAAGAATTGCAATAAGCTCACTGTCCCTGAACCCGAAGGCTACCGCAATAGGAAGAAATACAGCCACAAAACCTACAAGCTTGATAAATGTGGCTGCAAATGCAGGCTTTGCCTTTGCTGATGCTTTTTTCAAATCAAAGGTGGCACCCATGGCCATAAGCCCCATAGGTGTTGCCATATTGCCAATGCTCGTCACAGCCTTTGCTGGTATTCCTGCATATGGCAGGCCTATAGCTGACCACAGAAGTCCTGCAACAATTCCTAAAATAATAGGATTGGTCACTATTCCCTTAAATGTCTTTTTGAGCACTGCCCTGTGTATGCCGTTTTGCCCCGGCTTGAAAAATGAAAGCACTATAACAGCCATCACGTTGTAAAGCGGTACGCTTCCTATAATCATGACGGGTGCCATGCCTGCGTTTCCATAAATGTTCTGGATAAAAGCAATTCCAAGCAGCGCAGCACTGCTTCTGTATGAGGCCTGTATAAACTCGCCCCGTATAGATTTATCCCTCCACAGACAGGAAACAAGTGTTGATATTGTAATGCTTATCAACGTAACCACAAAGCAGAATACTATAAATTTAATGTTCCAAACCCTTGAAAAATCAACTGACGCAAGATCACTAAACAGTAAAAAAGGTAAAGGTATCTTAAACACAAACTTATTCATCCTGTTTGCAAAGTCTTCGTCCAAAATCCCCACCTTGCGAAGAAAAAGTCCAAACACCATCATCAGAAAAATAGGTCCTGTGGCATTTAGACAAAACATTAAATTTTCCATCTCAAATTAAGCCTCCGTCATATCAGTAATCTGTAGTTTATAATTATACTATTTTGTACATTCCAGCTACCACAATAAGCTTTGAACTTAGATATGTCAACCTTTTATTGCACTGTAGATTATTTTAAAAAATTATGGTACACTTATCGCATATTTTATTTAGGAAGGAATTAAACGGTTTGAAAATTCTTATTTTATCCTGTGACACCGGCGAGGGACACAACAGTGCCGGTAAAGCTATAAAAGAAGCGGCAGAGCATAAAGGACATTCTGTGACAATGATAGATATGTTTCTCTTATCGGGTAAAGGAACATCGCACGCAGTATCAGGAGCATATATAGGCATTGTAAAGCATATTCCGTTTTTCTTCGGACTACTCTATAAGGTTGGCATGCTGATATCGAGTGATAAACGTAAATCCCCTGTCTATTTTGCCAATGCCCTGCTTTGTAAAAAGCTATCAGCATACATTGAATCAAACGGCTTTGATGCTGTCGTCACACCTCATCTGTACCCTGCTGAGACCCTGAGCTGCATGAAGCGAAAAAATCTGCTTCATATCCCTGCCGTAGCTGTAGGAACCGACTACACCTGTATCCCATTCTGGGAAGAGACAAATATGGATTATTATGTTATTCCACACGATGATCTGACCGATGAATTTGCAAAACGTGGTATTCCTGAAAACAAGCTGCTGCCATTAGGCATCCCGGTACGACAAGCCTTCTGTACAAGGACTGCTAAAGCTGCTGCAAGAACAAGATTACATCTGCCATCCGATGTGCCTATCTTTCTTGTGATGAGTGGCAGCATGGGTTTTGGCAAGCTTGCTGTCTTTGCCGCAGAGCTTGCAATAAGATGCCATAATAATGAGCATATTGTAATCATTTGCGGCAACAATACTAAAATAAACGCATACTGCAAAATGAGTTTAAGTTCAACAAACGTGTACACGTAATAGGCTACACCAATCAGGTTTCACTTTTCATGGATGCCTGTGATGTAATCTATACAAAGCCCGGCGGCCTCACATCAACTGAGGCACTGGTAAAAAATATACCGATTGTACACACTGCTCCAATCCCCGGATGCGAGGCAGCAAATGTTGCATTTTTCAAAAAACGTCATCTGTCTGTCTCATCAAAGCGTCTGTCAAAGCAGATTGAGCTTGGGAAAATAATGATAGAAAATAAAGAGCTAAATGCAGAAATGATACGTGCACAGCGCCGTGAGCGAAAGCCCTATGCTGCCATACAGATTGTTGGTCTGCTTGAAGAACTGACTCACACTGATACAACTGACTGACTATAAAACCATGTAACTATAAAACTATAAGGAAATTATCATGCCATATTTTTTTTTATTTACACTCTTAGGCTTCGTACTCGGAAGCACTCTCTTTGCTTACTGGATACCAAAACTATTAAAAAACATTGATATCTGCACACTTCCCGATGACCACAATCCGGGTGTGAGCAATGCATTTATGTATGGTGGCTTTTTATGCGGAATACTATCACTCATATGTGAGCTTGCAAAGGGATTTATCCCGGTGTATCTTGGTCAGAAATGCTTAGATATAAGCTCACTTCTGTTTGTACCTGTTTTAGTTGCACCTGTCTTTGGACATGCATTTCCTTTTTACAAAAACAAAAAAGGCGGTAAAGCTATTACCGCCTCCTTCGGAGTCCTTTTGGGCCTGTTTCCGGAATTGCATCCGGCTGTCTATCTAGCATTTTTCTTTATATTTTTTTCAGTTGTGGTCATAGTAAATCCGCATTCCCTCAGATCTATTCTGACCTTTGGATTTTTTGCATTTAACGTCTTTTTAACTATAAAAACTGCTTCAATCCAGATTGGCTGCTTCATAATCGCAGGGATTGTGATATACAGACACCTGATAAGACACAATAGGACCGGTAAGAATAAGTATTCTGCATCAACGGTGATTATGGTATCTGCTTTTACTCACTGGTTTTGCTTCTTACAAATCTGTTTATTTTCATACATATATGAATCAGCCCTATCAAATAATATTTGTATTGTACTCTCCTTATAATCCTCCGATATCGCCCATCCGCAAGCGTAATCAATTTGCAGTTCATTTCCGGTGTTGTTTAATTTATCCTTTTCCAGACATAAGCATTTCAGGATTTCTTCAACCTCCGGTTTATCTGTGTCATAAATGACTACCATAAATTCATCGCCACCATATCTTCCCACAAAATCTTTTTTCAGGAAATACTCTGCGCAAAAGTCCGGCAAACTTTACTATCAGCCGGTCTCCTGCCGAATGCCCCATTGTATCATTAATAAACTTCAAATTATTTAAGTCAAAAATAATGCATGCCGTAGGTGAACTGATTATCTCATTATTGTTCAGAATTTCTTTACAGGCACTTCTATTAGGCAATCCTGTACGGGCATCAGTATATGCTCTTTGCTCTAGCAGTTTATTTTGCCTTGCCATCTTCATTGCCATTATGGTCTGTACAATAATCAATATAACAAGACACAGCATATCAAGTACAGACAAAAGCTCTATCGTGCGAATCTTTGTAGCAATCTTTTCTGAATAATTTTCCGCTGCAGACACAGTATCATCAGCAAGCTTAAAATAAGTCTCACTCATATTGACAATATCAGTATTTTCATATCCGTTACTTCTTACAGCTTCAATTTCTTTTTTTATTTTATTCCAGTAATCAATCTGGACCTGCAATTTATCCTGATATTCCTTGTCCTGAAGCTTTATCAGATCATAATTTCCATCCTGATATTTTAATCCACTTAAAATATCATCCAAATATTTAATCAACTCATCATTTTGGGATCCTGTAATCTCCAATTATACTTCACGCTGTGTTGCTCCACGTACCAGACCTGCGTAATTTATTACCCTTGCCGTTCCTTGCAGCCGGTTAATCTGTATCATCATAAAAATAACAAGAATAACCAATGCAAAGATGAGACAGCTTTGTATAATACCTATTATATTTCTGCTTTTTTTATTCTTTAACTTCATTTTCCGATTTATCCTTGCAATTCTAATGTTCCAACATAGTCTCCATTATTATATACAAATGGTCCAGCCTCTTTCTCTTCTCCGAAATACTCAGGTCTTAGTGAAAGAATACTTAATAGTTCATCCATATTATTCACCTTTGTTGCCTGATATGGCTGCTCAAATGCTATTTTTTCTACAAACAAATAATAGTCACTGTCCTTTATCAATACACCTGTATGTCCCACGAACATAGCATCAGAATCCGGATCATATATTGCTATACTAATAAGTGAAATACGATTACTGTCTATTTGAAATCCATACTTTTTCCAGTTGTCAGAGAATGTTTTTTCAGGATGTTTATCATCCGTAATGCTCTTTTCTCCGTATAATGTAGTAAACATGTCTTTATTCTGCCTTATGATTTCATACCTGTCTACATTATCTATTGCTTCCGTATCAAACATTAAATATGTGCCACTATAGCTATCTTCCGTTGACTGTGCGTGAAGCAGTCCATCCAGCAAAAGAAAAGCTGTCATTCTGCAATCTGCATCTGAATAGTCATGCTTTTTCTCCCAGCCATCCATACATTTAACAGTATCTGCTTTCATTTTATATGCATCTGACCAGGTATCCTTCAGCTTTGCATTCTTCCCGGCAGAATCCTCAAAATCGGTCACCCATTCTTTAAAGGTATCTACATGCGATGCCCCGGCTGAACCAAGCTCATCGCACACCTCAGTAATGGTATTGCTTCCACCCATATATGTTGCAGTTGGCAGCTCCTGTTTTTATTCGAATCCTGCTGTTCCGACTCCTCGGCAGTATCCGTGGTAATATTATCCTTGTTTATATTTTTATTACCACAACCGCCCAACAGCTCTGCACAAAACATCATTCCAACTATTATTGCAATTAATTTCTTCTTCATGGTTATCATATCTCTTTCTGATTATTTGTACTGTCCTGTACTTTTTTTAAAGTACATTACTATTTGTACTATGTAAATAGTATGCTGACAAAATTAAAGAAATATTAATCACTAAAACTTCCAACATGTCAAATGTTGATTGTGCCGTACGGTGTGTAGACTTACATCTTCCGATGGAAGAACTCGTCAGGATTATCCTCCTTTAACGCATCTTACACATGTTTTTTCGCCACTTACATCCAAATGCGAGACATTATATATGAAATATTGTATGATTAACTCACAAAAAAAGAAAGGAGGATTTTACATGAAGGTAAGTATTGAACTTTCACCTGAATATAGCGAACCATATGCCATCATATATGCAGATAAAATCACTGACAACATCCAGCATACCCTTGATATATTCGGTTCAAATGAAAGCCCAATTACAGCTTTACAAAACGAAAATGATATTGTCATTTTACAGCCAAAAGAAATATACATGGTAAGGGTAGAAAACAAGGATACTATTATTTATGGCAAAGAACACCGCTACCGTTGCCGAAAAAGACTGTACGAAATGCAACAGCAGCTTGGTGCCGGATTTATGCAAATTTCAAAATCAACTTTGGTCAATCTGTCTTATATGAGCAATGTCGAGGCTGGTTTTAGCGGCACTCTTCTTTTGAAACTAAAAAACGGATGTAAGGATTACGTATCAAGAAAATATCTGCCTGAGTTTAAAAAATATCTGGGATTATAGGAGGATAAAAATGAGAGAAACTATGAAAAATTTGATTAAAAACACTATAACCAGCATTGGTATAGCATTAACCGTTTTCTGCGTTACAGGAATGGTATTTGACATCGCCTATGACGGTAATTTCAGTTTAGATAATTACCAATTTTCCAAAATGGTTATCGGATGCATAATTGTAGGTCTGGGTTTTGGACTTCCGACCATGATTTATCACAAAGACAATCTTCCAACGCCATTTAAAGTAATTATCCATATGGGAACAGGCTGTGTTATTTATACAATCGTCGCATATACTGTCGGATGGATAGGAGGAACAAGTTCTATCCTCCACGGAATTATTGCAGCCATATTTCAAATAGCTTTGGCATTTATAATTTGGGGAGGCTTCATGCTTCACTATCGCAATGATGTCAGAAAAATGAATGAAAAAATCAAGGAATTATAGACTTGTTCGTACTGCGTGTCTGTAGAGTGACGCTCTGCAATATCGAAGCAAAAAACGAGGGCAAATCAAACCGATTTACATCGAATTTGATTTGCCCTGTAAATACCGTTTGTATTCTATATCTTTTCCGTTATTTGTGTGTATAAATATATGATACTGATTTATTTACTTTACGCAATACTTTTTCCATTACAAAGAGGAAGCCGGTACATGTGAAGTATCCCCCGCCTGGTCTATGAAAAAATTTAATATGAGAATTTTTTTTGTTTAATTGTGTGGATGGGTTGAATAGTTCGAAGAAATCGCTAAAAATATAATAGCTTTAAATATTAGCGGAAATATTTTTACTCATATCTCCACTTATATTTTGCGAAATTTTGTTATCTCTTTCCAGTTACACGGAAATCCCATATATTCAAAAAAAGATCATTCAACTTCAAATTTAAATTCTGCTTTTGATATCTGTCAAAAATATGCCATAATTGCTTTTTAAACAGTAAAAAATCAGTCTTTGGAAGTAGATAACGAAAAGTAATGACTACACTAAACAAGTCATTTTTACCATATATATATTTTGAACCGTTTTTAGAAATTCCTAATTTTTTTTATGTAACAATGTATCTGGAATGTCAATATATGTGTGATATGAAAACAACCTTTCGTTATGAGCACATACATTTCTGTACAGTGTTAATACCTTTAAATATTTTATCATTTCATTTTTCTTGATATTTCCAAAATCCTGACAAATTGCTCCTTGCATATTTTGAGGTAAGAATTCAAACATTTTGGATATCTGACCAAAAGTAAGGGTATTCATAATCACCCATAACGGAATATTATGATATTTGTTACGCTGATAAACAAGATATTCATGATCCTTATTTTTATTAGCCATCATATCTAGCATTTTGATTAATTTAGTAATTCCATTTTTATTTTTTGGAATATTGCCGTAATTATTGGAGTTAAGATATTCTTCTTGACGTTCTCCATGTTTTTTACAGAAATGATAAGAAATGGACGAACGCATTTTTCTTTCTACACGACATAAATATTTAAAGAATATTCCACGTAACTCTTCATCAAATTCATAAAGAGCAACTATATCTTCAAAACATGCTTCATTAATATATTTGCGGGTATGAATATCAATAAAAGGATGCTTGTATCCGCCAATTAGTGCATAGTAACTGATATTTTGCAAGGATTCTACCGCAAAGTCATCATCTGTAATAACTAGATCTTTTTCATTTTTCAGTTTTTCAACCTGTGCGGTATATGTAATAAACGGTTTGCTCATATGTACCTCGCTGCAAAATGTTCCAAATAAAAAAAAGGAGAGGGGCCTCGGCACCCTCCCCCGATCGCAGGCTTCTCAAGTTTCTGCAATCTGATCACTAAAGATAATATAACTGATATAACTAAGAAAGTCAATCATAAATTATCTTTATTTAGATTGTATTCAATATGGTTATTTTTATGTACTATTCAAATACATTGTTTAATATTCCTTCATCGCTATATATGTACCTGTATTACTTTAATATCTTCCTTATCTGCTTATCCGTCGCCTCCGGATACATCTCATGCATATCTTAAAATCGCAGTTGCACAGATATGTCTGCATCATAAGATTCGTTATTGCACCATCAAATCCTTTTTTCTCCATCCTTGCCAAATCCAGCTTTTTTTTCAATTCATTGGAATAAATCTCTGAATCAGCATTATCCTCCATAAAATTGACCATTATCTTTTTTATGCTTATTAGAGCTTTCCCATCATCATATAATGCATCAAAATCATATTTTTTTCTGTGTTACAATACCACTACTAAAAAATGGCTAAGTCTTTTTTTCATTGCCTTGTAGCCAATTAATACTGTCCAAACATATGCACAGGTTTTTGGAATCATCAGCATGCCGATCATCGGAATTACATCAGCCAACAGTACAACCGGAATATAGAATGCAAAGCTCAGGACAATTGTCAGCCACATCCAACGAAAAGAGCTATCGTTATTTTCTTTTGCACTTTTATAGAATAAAACTATGATAATTAATCCCATCAGTGCAAACGGAATATTTCGGTAAATTCCCCATGAAAGCGGAGCATCTGCACTGAGCCAGGCATTCTGAGGCATCATACACAGAACAATTCTTAATCCTGCAAGACCATAAATAGCTGCTGTAGCTGCTTTATAGCCTTTAATCTGATAACGCTCACGCCATATATGATAGAGAACGACATAAAAAATAGTCATAGTGACAGAGGTAATCCACTTTAACCCAAGCTGTACGGTAAAGTTCTCAAGACCTGTTGTACAAAGCGCTGTTGCACGAGGAACCAGATGAAATGCATCTCCACTTCCTAAAATAACTGCCATAATTCCAAACATGGTAAACTGACGGTTTCCTTTGCTTTTTCGAATCATTAAAATTCCGATTGTGATTACCGAAAACAAATATACGGTATCAAATAAAGTTTCTACAATTGCCTGCATAATAAAATTCCTTTCTTACGATACATCTTTAAACGCTTAGGTGAACATTGTTCATTTTGTCTTAAAAATTTTCCCACACTCTAATGTGGGAGAATTTTAATATAATGTTTTGTTAATCAGCATCAAAATCGAAGACGGATTATAATCCTGACGAATCATTGATACCAATATTAAAGAAAATAATATATCTGCAAACTGTTTTTCCGTGAATTGTTCATCAAATACATCTGGACGAATCTTAGGATCATTCTTTAATATATCACACAATCCATTAAGAATATGCCCCCATGTCTGCAGCATTTTCTTCTTTCCATCCGTTTTTTCATCCTTCATAAATCCAAACGAATGCAGTGAAAAGAAGCCCGGAAATTGCTCATTTCCATATTGCAGTCTTTTATAAATCCATGAGATACAAGCAGCAACATCTTTAAAAACCTGCTCATCTTCAGGGTTAAAAAAAGATTTCACGCCAAATACTCTCAATTGTATCCCCAAGCAGCTCGGCCTTGGATTCATAGTAATTGTAGATTGTCCCCGCAGAAACAGAACATCGGGATGCAACAGCTCGTATGCTTAAAGCAGTCCATCCGTTTTCTTTTATCAGTTCTCTGCTTGCAGCTAATATGTCTTCTTTTGAAGTTGCAAGATGGTTCACGAGTTCACTCCTCTCCAATGTAATGTCATTTAGTAATTTCATCAAATGAACAATGTTCATGTTGAAAATATACACCGTTCATTTTATTTTGTCAATAACTTTTTAGGAAGCCCTGATACATTTATTTGACTTCAATAAAAATGGTGTATGCCATACTCACTAAGTATAACATACACCATTAATATTTAATTATTTTCTATATTTATCATCACCTGACAACCATCATCCGTCCATACTTTAAGAACAGCCGGCTCCTTCGATTTGACATTCTTCCATCGAACTGCTGCCAGAGCGCTTCCATCAAATGTTGTTACTGAATCAGAAAAATAGTCCTCCTCACTAGAAGGATTAGCTGTACCAAATCCTTCCAGCACACCATTTCCTACAACACTAGCATGAAGCAGTCTTTTTTCAGCTTCCTGTGAATTAATTGTGCCATTATCATCTACAAGCCATATCTTGATATATGCTATATTCCTCTCATTCTCAGTTACACGACACACTTTTAGCTTTGTTACTGATTTTGCTGTAGAAAGCACATATTCACCCAGTTTCCTATCTTTCTGATATGCAACTGCCTTTAAAGTTCCCGGTTCATATGGCACTTCATAAGATGCTGTAAAATGATTTTCTCTTCCTGCCGGTTTTCTTCCAAGCGATTTATCATTCAGAAAAAGCTCTACTTCATCACCTGATGAATAAACATCCACATTTGCCGTTGTCCCTTCAAATCCCTTCCATGTCCAGCTACTGATGTTGTCCTTAAACATCCATGCAGTTTTACCAGCTGTCTGTCCTGCGTGTTCAAGTCTCTCGACCGCAATATATGGTTTATCTGTCAGACCATACACTATTTCCCTGAAATAGCTGATTGGTCTTCGATTTCCAATCAAATCAATATCTCCGATATATCCCAGTCTCTCAGGATAAATACTTGTAAAATTGGCATTTCCATCATAATGGAATATTCCTACACCAGCCTCGCCTATATAGTCGTAACCGGTCCATGTAAAGTCTCCAATCACGTGTGGATAAGCTTCAACAAGCTTCCAGAGATTTTCTATGTCAGCCGGATATGTTTCAGTACCGAGAACTGTTTTTGCAGGATGCAGTTCATGCTCCAGCTCATATCTTCCACTTAAATAGTTGAGTCCTGTTATATCACAGCTTTGCGAACATTCTTCAAGTGCTTCTGAAACAAGCGGATGCTTTGCAAAAAACTCTCCTTTTTCGCCCGACATCAGACTCATAAAACTGTTTAATGCATTGCTTCCTCCACCGCTTCCACTTCCATGTGAATCCATTCCAAATTTTTTCTGCAACATCCCTCATAATAACGCCAAGACGCCTGCCTGCACAGTTTAATCCATTCAATGCATTCGTTGTATATCTGGTATTATCGAGCTCATGGAATTTATTGCATAGCATTCTGTTTATCCAGGCTCCCTGCTTAGTTCCTGCTTCCTGTATCTCATTTCCAACTGAATAAATAACTACCGATGGATGATTATAGTCTTTTTCAACCATATGATTAATCCACTGATTATATTCATCTTCAAAAATATCGGAGAAATCATATGTATTTTTTTCCTTGTCCCACATATCCGTCAGCTCGTCCATAACCAGAATTCCAATATGATCACACGCATCAAGCATTGCTCTGCTCATAGGATGATGCGAACTTCTTATAGCATTATAGCCCGCTTCCTTCAATCTCTTGCAACGGTACCATTCTGCCTCCTTAAATGTCTCAGCACCTATCACGCCATTATCATGATGTATACAGGTTCCTCGCAGCTTAACTGTCTCACCATTTATCTGCAATCCATGTACAGGATCTAGCGCCAATACACGTATTCCAAAATTAGAAACTGCTTCATCACATATTTTATCATCAAACTTTGTCGTTATATGACACTCATATAACGACGGCTGTTTTGGACTCCATTTCTTCGGATGTTCAATCGGTATTTGTACACGCACTGCCTGCATTTGCTCTGAACGAAATACTACTCTCTGTGTATCCGATGCAGTTTTCTGCCCATCTTTTTTATTTCAATCAGACATTCTGCCTCTAATCCATGTCCAATAATGTTTTTCAACTGCGCACACACCTCTATAACCGCCATCATCATTCACTGACAATGTTGTAATACGCAGCTTATCATGTGAAATATATACATCTTTTCCAGTCCACAGATTGACATCTCTGTAAATTCCTGAGCCTGAATACCATCTGCTGTTAGGCTGTTTACTGTTATCGACATCTATTCTTATAATATTCTCATGCTCGTAGCTTATCCATGGCTTTAAGTCAACCGAAAATCCCATATATCCATTACGATTCACTGCCGCTAGCGCTCCATTAATCCAGACTCTTGCAATTCCATAAATTCCTTCAAATTCCAGAAATACATCATGCTTTTTCCACTCATTTTGAGCCATAAATTTTTTTTTCATATGTATACACACCTCCTGGATAAAATCCACTCTGTGCTCCTGAAGGACAGTCCTTATCTCTTTTTTCACGAATCATTGCATCGTGAGGAAGTGTAACAGCAACTGCATTACTGTTCCCATAAAAGGCTTTTAATCTGTCAGCCTGATCAGCTTTTTTTCAAATGTCCAGTCCTCATTAAAATTATGACACTGCATACTTCATTCCTCTTTCAATCTGTTAGTCTGCTTGTTCTGCTCTTTCCATGTCAATTCTCTTATTTTCCTTTTCCACCTTCATTAAACCAAGAAGAATAGTAATTACAACGCCAAGAATTACAGGGATTGTGATATACATACTGAAAATCATATTTGTAGCTGCTGCGGTCTGAGTTGCAGCTTTTCCGGCATATCCTGCTGCATGCAATAGCCAGCCTACAGCCGCAGTACCAATTCCACCACCAACTTTTACTCCAAGTGATGAACAGCTAAACATCATTCCATCAATATGTACCCCTTTCGTACGATAGGTATATCCGCTGATTTCAGCAATCAGGGCATTTAATGTTCCCGACATTGTTCCGGCAAATGTTCCCTTAAGGAACATAAAAAGTAACATCATCGGTAAATTCTTCTGCATCGCAAAAATAATTAGAAATATTCCTAAGATATCACTGATGACATATCCCCAGAAGTTAACTTTCTGCATACTTCCAGTCTTCTTTACTAATATAGGTGTAAAAATCAATGCAATAATAACTGGGAACATCTTCATCATTGAGAATAAGCCCAGTAATGAACCATTTCCAAGTACATGTTTCATAAAATAAATAGCTGAGCCTGTTGTAAGATTACTCATGAAATAATAAACAATATAAATTGCAACAATTAAAATATAGTATTTGTTACTTATAAGTAACTTCAAAGACTCAACAAAACCTATTTTGTCATTCTTCGGTTTTTGTGTATCCTCAACTGCTGCACTACCTTCTTCCGGTAACTCCTTAACACACAGGCAGCTTATTGTGTTGACAACAAGTCCGATTACACCACATATAACAGCAACCATACGCCATCCTGCAGCTCCACCGCCAAAGGCATCAACTGCACCTGTTACTGCAAATCCCATTACAATATTTGTAGCAACTGCAAACATGAAACGTATTGATCCAAGCTGAACCCTTTCATTCTTGTTTCTGGTAATAAGGGCTGATAATGCTGAATATGCTATTCCGTTTGCTGTATAAAAGATAGCATTGAGTGCTGTATAAAATGCGAAGAAATACGCATATTGTGCAGTTTCACTCATTCCACCCGGAATTGAAAACAGCAGCACCAGACAAAGTGATACGCCTATCTGTGCATACAGCATCCATGGTCTTGCCTTTCCAAGCTTTGACTTAGTGCGATCGATTAAATTTCCAAATATCACATCTGAAATTCCATCAAGAAATTTCGATACCAGCATTAAAGTTCCAATAATTCCTGTGTTAAGCCCCATTGTATCAGATAAATATAAAAGTACAAAGCTTGATACAAGTCCATAGCTGGTATTTGAAGCCAGATCTCCTGCTCCATACGCTATCTTCTGATACCATTTCAGGTATTTCTTTTCTGTTTCCTGCATAATAAATGCAACCTCCTTTTTCCTGTTAACAATAATAGTTTGTATTGTATTTTTCATAAACGCTTATGTTTTGTATACTGTTACTTTAATAAATTATTGCTTACAATTCTATAACATATGTGATAAAATATCAGTTAGTTTTTATCATATTCGTGGATAAGGAGAAAAATATACCATTATGACCTCATCATATACTGTCAAAAACATCATAGAACAGGATAATATAAACAGTACAATCAATTCATACATCAAAATACTTACACCAATACAGTTCACACTCGAAACATGTAACAGAGCTAACGATGACAAATATCTGAATTTTTTGATGACTTCACCACGTGAAAATACATTTTACAGCTTTAAAACAGAAAAGGAAATCAATCATTTTAATATGAGGCCTCCACATATTCATGATTTTTACGAGCTTCTTATTGTATTGGATGGCGAAATCCATCAGCTGATTGAAAAGACTGATTTTGTGTTCCACAGTGGAAGCTGTTGTCTTATGAACCACAATATAGTACACAAAGAAATTTTTTCTTCCGATGCAACTCTTTTGTTTATCGGAATGTCAAAAGAGCTAGTCCAACAGCTTTCAGAAGATGAACCAAAAGTTTATTTTCCGGATATAGAAAGACCCGGCCATAACCCTATTCTTAGATTTCTTTCAGATAATCTCGATAATCCTGACACAAAGGAATATCTTGATTTTATGCCATCGCTAAACAACAAAGACTGGCACCATACTCTCCACGCCATAACTGACAATATACTTCGTGCCATTATGTATCCAAAGCTTGGTTCTACTTATGTCATCAAAGGAATGCTTTTAGAATTGTTTGATTATCTGTCCAATCCAGAACACTTTCATTTCACGCCCGTCCATGTAGAAGCAGACAATGATTTTCTTCTTTTTTTCACACACATAAGTCACATTTTAGAGGACACCAATGGACGCATTACACGTTCTGAGCTTGAACAATTATTAAATTACAGTGGAAATTATTTAAACTCTATAGTTAAGAAATATACAAATTCATGCCTATTCGATTACAGTCAGACTCTGTATGAAAAGAGCGGCTGCTCTCCTGCTTGAAACGACCGCTTCTATATCTGAAATTATGGATGAACTGCATTTTACGAATACAACACATTTTTATAAGTGCTTCAAAGAACATTATCATATGACACCGAAGCAATATAGGATTTCAATGAAAATAAAACTTGTGCCATAGTTGCAAAATGTTCCTCATCCTGTATCCTTCAGCCAGATTTTTTGTGAATATTCAATTTTTTTCAAAATCCATATAAGCATTCTTTAAAAGCATTTATTAATACTTAATCCTAAAATAATCCAAATACGCTTTATACTTGTCCTGCGCGGTCAGGCAGGTATCTGTCAGATATCCTTTTTCGTTGTCCCATTCCTTCAATCCACGATAATAGAACATTTTCAAATTATCCTCAATGATAAACGGAACAATATTGTATTTTAGACACTCTTTAAACATAGTCAATCTGCCCACACGACCGTTTCCGTCCTGGAACGGATGAATCCGTTCACTTCACATGAAAGTCCAGAATATCCTCAAAATTCTTTTTTTCTTCTTTGGCATTGTATTCCGCCAGCAATGCCTTCATTTTATCGGCAACTTCTTCCGGAAGGGCTGTATCCATGCCACCGACTTCATTCGGAAGTTTCTTATAATCACCAACAGCAAACCAATCTTTTCTGGAATCGCTGGTGCCATTCTTCAAAGTCAAGTGAAGTTCTTTGATGAATTTCTCCGTCAAAGCTGCTTTTGCATGATCAATAATCATATCAATACATCGAAAGTGATTTGCCGTTTCAAGTACATCATCCACATTCAACACTTCATTTTCTACACCAATCGTATTTGTTTCAAAAATATATCGAGTCTGATCGTGTGTCAAGCGGCTGCCTTCAATATGATTAGAGTTATAGGTTAAATCAATCTGTGTCTTATGATAAATCCCACCGGTATATTTACTTGCCTTCTGCTCTTTTAGAATATCCAGAAGCGTAATCGGTTCTTCTTTTCTTTTGTTAGTGCGCTCCGGTTTCTCTGCGTTTTCAGGAATGTTCCATGTCTTACCAGCAAGAAACGCACCGTTCACACGCCCCTTAGCACAGTAATTTCTAACACTGCGCTCTGACATATTCCATTTTTTTGCTATTTCAGCAACTGAAAGATATCGCATCTATTATCCTCCGCCATAAATTATATTAAATAACCTTGTTAATCTATTATATAGTATACCACATTATCGGCAAAAACATCAGTATATTTTAATCTAAATTGTAATATTTTTGCCGTTAAAAATCTATTTCTGATGTCAGAAAGCCTAACTGTCAAGCGGCTGTTTCATATAGTGCGGGATACAAGAAATCTGTTTTAATAGCGTTGACAAAGGTGTGAAATGAAACGCTACATTGAATGCTGTGCAAAAGTCACCTCGAAAATCGTTCCCCAGTCTTGCCTGATTTAATACAAATACTGCCATCATGGACTCTAACGATTTCATGGACAAGAGCAAGTCCGAGTCCTACGCCACCCAGCTCCCGGCTTCTGGATTTATCCACACGGAAGAATGGCTCGAACACTCTCTCCCTAAGCTCCTTTGGTATTCCGCTTCCCGTATCTTCTACAGACAGATAAACATGCTTGTTTCTCTGATATGCGGTTACTGTAACTTGTCCGAGCGGATGATTATATTTTATGGCATTCTCAACAAGATTGTATACCAGCCGGTAAATAAGGATATCACTTCCAACCATCGTTGCAGCCTTACATTTTCCAATAAGCTTTATACTCTTTTCCTGTGCAAGAGGTTCCAGGTCTGCCAATACCTCTTCAACAATCGCATCCAATATAATTTTATCATCCCTTCCCACCGACTGAAGCTCACTCATGTCTAGAAGAGTCTTTACCATCCTGTTTAATTTATCATTTTGTTCCGTAACCATTTTTATGGTCTGCAAAGTGTCTGCATCATTCCCAGGGTGAGTGGCAGAATTATATAAATCCAGCTGTACCTGTATTAATGCCAGCGGTGTTCTGAGTTCATGCGCTGCATTTGCAGTAAATTGCCTCTGTACCTCAAATGCATCCGAAAGACGCTCAAGCATATTATTATAAGAAATACCCAGCTTGTTCAGTTCCTTAACATTGTTTTCCTCTATTCTTGAATCAGAGAGATTCTGAGCCTGTACCTCTTCAATTTTATCTGAAAACTCCCTGATTGGTCTGAGTGCATGCCCGCTTATAAAATAAGTGACGACACCTCCCAAAAGCGCCAGCAAAACCGTGATTATCAGACTGTTTCTTTTATAGTCGGCCTTATTATTGTACACCTGAACCGAAAATTCATCCGCAAACTCATCCCACTTATCGTCCGGTATGCTGATATATATTTCATCTGATTTGTTTCCTTTTTCATCCCCCTGTGACTCTACCGCATCCTGCAGAGAATCGATGTAATGCACACCATTTTTATAGACAAACATAGTCAGGCAGCCACATATAATACCAATACACAATAGTAATGCACGTAAGTCTCCACTGTAACGACATTCTTTTCATCTATCAGACTCCTCCCCGTATTTTATACCCTTCACCTACCTTGTTCAGAATCGGATCATATCCCAGCTTCGCCTTAAGCTTTTTTCTAAGTGAAGACATATGTACCCTGATTGCTCCGCTAAAGCTGTCTGCCGTGGCATCCCACACATGCTCTATCAGCTCCTCCTGACTCACCGGTCTGCCTATATTGATAAGTAAATATTCCAAAATACCATTCTCTTTTTCTTGTCAGTGGAACCGGCTCTTCCTTTGCATATGCCTCGCGTTTAATCGTATCAAACTTTATTTCTCCGCATTTAAGACATATATCATTCTGTACAAATTTCCTTCTTGTCAGGCTTCTGATACGTGCCTCAAGCTCCTGCAGATGGAATGGTTTTTCCATGTAATCATTTGCTCCTGCATCCAGTCCCTCTACCTTATCAGCAATCTGACCTCTTGCAGATAATATCAAAACCTTAGTTTCATCATTGTATTTTCTAAGCTCCTTAAGAAGCTCCATGCCATCCATCCCCGGCAGATTCAAATCCAAAACTATCAGATCATAATTCTCCGACAGTATACATTCAAGAGCCTCTTTCCCATCATAACAGGTATCCACCTCATAACCGGCAGCATACAGACTCTTTGCAACCATATCACATATTTGTTTCTCATCCTCAACAATTAATAATCTCAAAATGTTCTCCTGCTTCTTAACAATAATTTTACAACCTATATTGTATAATACCAAAGTCAGCTGGTCAACAATACAACAAAAAAAGGAGCAACATTATGTTGAAATACCAAAAAACATGTCAAAGCATTCTGCTTATCCTTGGTGTATCCATGATAAGCTATGGTGCAGTCAGAGGTGAGGCGGCTACCGTGCTTGGTAAAGCAATAAAACTATGTCTGGAGTGTGTCGGAATTGGATAAGAAAAAGAAATTACTATCAAAAAAGCTGGCAAAAATACGTGGATGGATACAGGCCACAGCAACGCTGCTGACCAATATCCACATCCCCAATTTATTTAAAGGTAAAATATATCAGGGGAACGCAAAAGCAGTATGTATACCGGGATTAAACTGCTACTCCTGCCCTGCAGCGACAGGAGCCTGTCCGATCGGAGCTTTTCAGGCAGTCGTCGGATCCTCAAATTTTAAATTTTCGTACTACATAACCGGCTTTTTCATTCTGCTCGGTGTGACACTTGGAAGATTTATATGTGGATTTTTATGTCCGTTTGGATGGTTTCAGGATTTACTTCACAAAATACCCGGAAAGAAATTATCCACAGCCAAATTAAAGCCTCTTAGGTACCTAAAATATGTCATTCTTATTGTTTTCGTTATCCTTCTGCCGATGCTTATAACGAACTCAATCGGAATGGGCGATCCGTTCTTCTGTAAATACATTTGTCCGCAAGGTGTTTTAGAGGGTGCTATACCGTTATCTATTGGAAATGCTGCTATCCTCTGCGCTGGGAAAGCTTTTTTTTCTTTCAAGTGTATGATTTTAATTGCAGTGATTGTACTAAGTATCTTATTTTACAGGCCCTTCTGTAAATGGATTTGTCCGCTTGGAGCAATCTACTCATTATTTAATAAGGTCAGCCTGCTCAAAATTACCGTTGATAGCAGCAAATGTGTCGGATGCGGTCAATGCTCAAAGGCATGTAAGATGGATGTGGATGTGTGTAAGACACCGGATCACCCCGAGTGCATACGCTGCGGTGCCTGCATAAAGGCCTGTCCGAAGGATGCCATCTGCTACCGGTTTATGGGAAAATCATGTCAAAAAAAATGACAACAGATAACTATTAAACATTTTACTATTATTTTTAAAGGAGAAATTACTCATGAAAAACAAATTATCATTTATTTCTATTTTTACACTCTGCATAGCATTATCACTTACAGCATGCGGTGGAAAGCAAGCTTCCAACACAGATTCTAAGAACACTCAGACTGAAGCCGGCACAGAAGCATCCGGCAAATCAGATTCAAGACTTGATGATTTATATCAGCAGGAAAACCAGCTTTTTGCAGATCACGCTGATGTGTGGAACAAGGCATTCGGCATGATGAACAAAAGTGACGCCGATCCAAACGGAAATTATGCTGATTATCTTGCCGGTACCGTAGAATCAAACAAGGACTCCTTTACAGAGGATGAATTGAAAATGCTTACGGATGATATGGAAACAATCCGGAAAATCGAAGAACAGATCGCAGAGCTGAAAAAAACAAAAATAAATCATCAGACGATAACAAGAAGGACAGCTCTAAAGCCTCATCTGTATTCAGTGATTTTTCCGGTGAGGATTTTGATGGCAATAAGGTTGATGACAGCCTGTTTTCCGGTAATGCAGTAACAGTCGTCAATTTCTGGTTTACCGGCTGCAAACCATGTGTCGCTGAATTATCCAAGCTTAACGAATTAAATGATGCTATCAAATCAATGGGCGGAGAAGTTGTTGGCATCAACACTGAGACCTTCGATGACAATAAAACAGCTATCAAAGAGGCTGCCTCTGTTCTTGAAAGCCAGGGTGTCAAATATCGTAATCTGTCAATTGACTCCTCTAGTGCTGCCGGTAAATATGCCTCAGAAATCATGGCCTTTCCAACAACTATACTTGTTGACAGAAATGGCAATATTGTAGGCGAACCAATGCTCGGCGGAATCGATAACCAGGACAACTATGATGCCCTTATGAAGCAGATTCAGTCTGTAATTGATGCAGACAGCACAAATAAATAGTGGTCTACATATAAAAAAGCTCCTGTGCATTGCACAGAGAGCTTTTTAGTCAAATTTGTAATTTATTTCTATACTCGCTTGGTGTCAATCTATATTTTTCTTTAAAAACACGATTAAAGGTTCTAAGACTTCCAAAACCACTGTCCATCGAGATTTCTGTCAGGGTATCATCTGTAGTTTCAATTCTCTGACAGGCATACCCCAGACGCGCCTCATTCACATATTGATTAAAACTGCTGTGAAATGTCTTTGAAAACAATCTGGATAATGAAAATTTGCTTACGCCAAGGGCATGTGCCATTCCATCAAGCGATATACTCTTATTAAAATTGGCAGAAATATATGATACGGTACGGTATATTATATCATCACTGCCAATTTTGCTCTTTTTCCACCAATTTCATCATCGGAATACATCTTGCAAGTATAATCTGCAAATAAGCTTGAACAATCCATATATCATTCTGCCAGGTATCTATTATGGATTCCACTGCTCTGTACACTTCATCCGGAATAACATCACTTTTTACAACAGGATATTGTGGAGCATTATTCCGCAGTACATTTTCAAATCTACCAAAAATCATTTGTGGAGCATTAATAAAAACCGCCTCATTGACTTCTGATGAAAACACCTGATAATGATGTATAACATCAGGAAATACCACTCCTATATCACCTGTTTCCATGTGATACAGCTCCTGTCCTACACCAAGCTCTAATGTTCCTTTCGTAACGCATACAATTTCCATTGCATTATGCAGATGTGGTGGCTGGTGCCGTGGCTTCCGCTTTACTGCAATAATCTCTTCATTTGTATTTTCATACGTTAAATGCACTCAGATCATCTCTCCTATATTATACGATAATTATTCAATTCCTTTTTTCTCTTCTAAGCTTTTCATTTGCAGCTTCTACATTCATCTTTGAAAGAAGAATTGTAATAAGAATCTCAAATACAAATGGTAACCATAAATACATTACCTGAAGCATAGTAATTGCAGATGCCGGCTGAGTCGCATTTGTACCTACATAACCACTGATTTCAAGCAGCCATCCTACAATAGCTGTTCCAATTCCACCACCAATTTTGATTCCAAGTGATGTGCATGAATACATAGTTCCATCTACTCTCTTTCCCTGAGTCAGGTAAGTATACTCAGAGCACTCGGCGATTACTGCATTCATGTCTCCCTGCCAAGGTCCCTGTCCTAATGCTGCAACTGCAGTAAACAGCATCATCAGTGGAACGCTTCCCATGTATCCTGCTACAATCACAAGTGCTCTTGCTATCGTAGCCAGAATATATCCACGTTTATTAAGCTTATACATTCCTTTCCACTTTCCGACAAGAGTTGGTGTGAAAATAAGTGCTATTATAAGAGGAATATTTACAGCCCATGCAAATACACCAAACAGATTTTTATTCTTTAGAACCCATGTACAATAATAAATACCTGCACCAATCATAGCACTGTATAACTGCTGCAAAATATAAGTTCCACAAATCATCATATAGTACTTATTCTTAACGAGTAGCTTAAATGCCTGAACAAGACCATACTTCTTTTCTTCATCGTTCTCTATTCCGGAGTTAAGTTCCTCTTCCGGAAGCTCCTTAACCGACAATCCTGAAATCGTATTTACTACAAGACCTATCACTGCATAAATAATAGCTACGACTCTCCATGCAGCAGCACCTCCACCGCATATCAACAAATGCAACTGTTATAGACTGAATTATCAGACTAGTTGAAAAGGCAAAAATAAAACGGTAAGAGCCCATCTGAACACGCTCTTTGCTGTTCTTTGTTACCAGCGAAGTAAGTGCAGAATATGCAATATTATTTGCTGTATAAAATACACCATTCAATAATGTATATGCTATAAAGAACCATGCATACTGAGCAGTCCTGCCCCAGCTTGTAGGAATTGCAAAAACTGCTACAAGTGTCAAAGCACAACCTATATAGCCATAAATCATCCATGGCCTTGCTTTTCCAAGCTTTGTATGTGTTTTATCAATAAGTGAACCAAAGAAAACATCTGTAAAACCATCAAATAATTTAGATGCTGCGATTAATGTTCCAACGATTCCCGATGCAAGTCCTATAGTATCTGTAAGATATACCATAACAAAGGATGTCAGGAATGCATATACTACATTTCCTGCAATATCACCGGAACCATAACCAATTTTGTTGTACCACTTTAAGTACGTCTTTTCTTCCATGAAAAACCTCCAATTAATTACTTTGTTTTATCTTTAACAGCTATACTAATTTTATATATTTGTGCAAATTTTGTCTATAAACATAACAGGCTGTAATATGCACAAAATGATACTTTTCAAACACTACAGTTTCACAGCTATTTGACTCAATTCCATTTGAAACGCAATCAATACACAATATCATGCTCTAAACATTTTGTCCATAAATGCAAATAGACAAAGCATGCATAAAATGCTATAATTCGAATGGAGGTGTGTAATGTATATTAACACGGGATATTTGAATCATTCACATAAAGATTTTAAAGATAAAAGCCGCCCTCTGATTGTAGGAAGCTGCGGGACCTATCGCCTGTCACAGCATCCTAAGATGCCTACATACAGGCCCAGAGGAAGACTGGATTACCAGATTATATACATATCATCCGGTCTTGTTCATTTCCACTTTGACAATCCTGAAAATGAGACAATCATTCCAGCAGGACATATAGTGTTATTTCGCCCAAAAGAGCTTCAAAAATATGAATTTTATGGTAAGGATAAGACTCAGATATATTGGCTTCACTTTACCGGAAGCGACGTAAAAAACACTTTAAGAAAATACGGATTTACAGACAATAAAAGAGTCTTTAATGTTGGAACGTCTCTTGAATATGAAAAGGTTTTCAAAAGGATTATTACAGAGCTTCAAAGATGTCAGGACAATTATGAGGAAATGCTCATGCTTTTGCTACGACACCTTTTGATTATATTTAACCGTAAAATAACAACTGAGCATGTAATCAGAAATGAATTCCTTGACAGCCAGATGGATACAGCAATTACATATTTCAATACAAACTACAACCGCGCTATTAACGTGGAGGAATATGCTTCATCAATTGGTATGAGCATAAGCTGGTTTATTCGAAGCTTTAAAAAATACACAGGTAGTACACCAGTACAATTTCTCACAGCACTAAGGATGACAAACGCACAGCTGCTTGAAACGACATCCTACTCTATAAACGAGATTGCAGGCATTGTCGGATACAATAATCCACTATACTTCAGTCGATTGTTCCATAAACAAAAAGGATGTTCTCCATCTGAATACAGAGCCAGAAATACATAATAAAAAGACAAAAGCAGGAGCAAATGCTCCTGCTTTATCCAGATACTTATCTTTTTAATGAATGACTAACAGATTGTAAAAGAATAATCCTTATCAGTCTCCGCACTGATACGATAATCCTCTTCCACATCAGTTCCCCAGCTGTCGATACCTCCAACACCTCTTACTGCGCCATATATGCATAAAACAGTTCTTCTTGCCGGTGGCAGTTCTTCATGGTGAAGAGCGTTTTCAATCTCAGATGCGGTATAAGGCAGACAAGAAAATGCAAATTTTTCGCCATTCTTTTCAATGCGCAGTATCTGTGATGAACTGTCTGTCCGGCTGTTATCAAGAGCCGTATGTCTTGTAATCTCAAGCCACTCTGTATCCATTCTCATACCACATTCCTGCGGAACAAGATATTGTGTAAGACTCAGATCACCGATCTCATAGACGCCTTCTTGTGCACCTGCTTTTCTGTCAGGATATGTTTCCCCGGAGAGTCCCTTATATAAATATTTGTCAGCCAATGTTGGCATAATAAATCTCATTCCAAATACAGGAAATTCAGGGAGCCCCTGTACTCCATTATAATGTACATCCACGCGAATCTTTCCGGACGCATCAACGCTATAGCTCACAAGAACAGTTGTCGCCGGAGTTGTTATGGTCTCGTATGTATATTTTACAATAATTTCATCAGCATAAACATCACCGCCATAGCTGTTATTATCGGGTGCATATGGTTTTTGCTCCTTGCCATCCATGATCACCTGTATTCCCTTACAGTCAATAAACATATCTGCTGAAAGCCAGCTACCGCTTTTAATGTGGAACCTGCTTCCTCTGTCATTATCTGTCAATGCTCTCCAGAAAGTAGGTTTAGGACAACGATACAGCCACTCGTAGCCATTTTTAACGATAGATTCCAATCCACCCTGTGCATAAGAAAAAATATAATCATATTTCTCCCCATGTACACCAAGTGTATAGTCACCATAGACAACTCTTAATTTATCTGTATAAGCCATAGTAATACCTCACTTCCTGCATTGCCGGTTTTTTCTTTCCTGTCAGCAAATACAATTCCATTTGCTGAAAATTCATAGTCTGCCGGTTTATCATCAAAATCCCCTCCATAGCGTAAAACATCTTTTCCTGTCACCGGATCTTTTACCATAATTGCCTGATCAATAAAATCCCATATAAATCCGCCATGATACATATCGTATTTGTCAATCAGCTTCATATAAGAACCAAGTCCTCCCATTGAATTTCCCATATCATGCATGAATTCGCATAAAATATATGGCTTCTTCGGACTATTATTCAGGTATTCCTCTACATCCTCCGGTTTTGCATACATTCTTGTCTCTAAATCAGAAATAGTATCCTCATATGCCCTATTATAATAAGAGCTTTCATAATGAACTAATCTTCCATCCTTCTTTTCGGCAAAATAAACGTTCATTGCCTCAATGTCGTCTCCTGCATAGGATTCATTTCCTAATGACCAGAAAAGGATGGATGTATGATTTTTAAAAGTTTCAAAATTATTTTTTGCCCGATCAATTACGGCACCCTTCCACTGTGGAAAAGATCCTGGTACATTACATGATGGTTCAATTGCACCTAACTTCTGGAACGAGCCATGGCTTTCCAAATTTGTTTCTGCCATCACATAAATACCTGCATTGTCGCACATATAGTACCATGGTATCTGATCAGGATAATGACAGGTACGCACAGAATTAATATTATTCCTTAACAAACAGGATATATCTGCTTTCATATCTTCTATACCAATGCATCTTCCTGTTTTTGCATTCCACTCATGACGGTTTACTCCCCGTGATAACAAGACGTTTTCCATTCAAATAGACTACTTTATCTATAATCTCTATTCTTCTGAAACCGATATCATAAGGAATTACCTCGGCCAGTGAACCATCCTCTGCTTTAAGCTCAACATAAGCATGATACAAATATGGGTTATGATTGTCCCACAGCTTGACTCTTTCCAAGTCAACACAAATCGTCCCTTCCAAATGGTTGTTTTCTTTATTTAACTGTAATGACTTCTCAACTAATATATTTTCTTCTCTGTCTTTTAAAATAAAGCCAGCAGTTACATTCTGACTGTCAGTAGCAGATACCTTCATGCTGACAGATACGCTTCCACTTTCATTATCTTGATTTAACACAGGTTTGAACCATACATCCTCCAGATGAACATCCGGAATTGCCTTCAAAGTAACATTTCTGAAAATTCCAAAAAATCTGAAAAAGTCCTGATCCTCTAAAAAAAATGCCGCCGTGCTCATCTTATGTACCTGCACTGCCAGAACATTTCCCTTTTCCTTAATATATGGTGTCAGATCAAACTCAGAAGGTGTGAAGCTGTCCTCGGCATAACCTATAAACTGACCATTCAACCACAGATACATAGCTTCTTCTACACCTTCGAAGCAGATATGTATTCTTTTTTTCCACACATGTTCTTATCCAAATCAAAGTATTTGATATAAGAGCCTACCGGATTGTACTGTGCTTCTGAGAACATTCCTTCTTCTGCTCCGGTTGCCTGCATACTATATGCTCCTCTGCGGTATTCTTTTCCCTCCCACGGATACATAGTATTGATGTAACGTATTTTATCATATCCAGCCAGTTCAATATGTCCGGGAACCATAATTTTATCAAATCCTGATGCATCAAATGTTTCCTTATAAAAATCAACAGGTCTTTCCATCACATTTTTGCTGTAAGCAAACTCCCATTGACCATTTAATGACTGTAATAATGGATTTTTTTTTTTTTCATGTCTGAATAATCCAGATAATAACAATGATCACTATGTGCTTCCAATTGATTTACCTTAAACACTTCCGGATCGTCCAGCCATTTCATATCAGCGTTCATATTTTTCCTCACTTTCCAATTATTAATATATAAAACCGAGAACAATAACTGCTTTGCTACATCTAAGATATAACAAAACCCTTGCAAAGAGCAATGTAATAAATTATACAAATCATGCACTAAATGATACTGTGCATTGCACAGAGATCTTTTTAGTCCGGTTAGTACAGACATATATTAATACGCGAATTATATGATGACACTTGCTTTCCCTTTTTTTCAAATCTTTGGATTCTTGTAATAACCTGATATTCCATCTGCAACTTGTCCGATGAACAAGAGTATACATAAGGTTCAAAACCGGTATATTCATCATCCCCTTGCGTATAATTATTCCCATAATAAAAATTCTCTATTATATTTGTCTCAAAGGAAGAATCTATTTTTGATTCAGACTCTTTTGGATCACCCATAGAATAATCACTGCCATATGTCTTTGCATATAAATCTCTCATCACTGCAGCCTGTGCCTTAGGACTATCCACATCTGCACAATAATATGTAATATAAAACGGTACTCCAAGCACCGCATCAACAGCAGCCAGCATTCTCGTATCTTCAAATGATATTATAAATATCCACGCCGATAATTCCTTGCTTATATCCGATGTTACAAAATAATCTGATATTGTGTTGTCAATACCATCATCCAAAGCAACTGCTGCACCATATTGCCAAGGAGCTGCTTCATATGTCTGTTCTGTTTCGCTGTCTGTATCCTTTGAATAGTTACTTTCAAGGCTTTGGAGCATAACTATATCGTCTTCACCGAGCATCTGCATAATACCTGACTGCTTCTGCAGCTCACAGGCACCCTTCAGAAAAGTCTGAATAGCCGTATAAGCCTGTCCCACCGGAATCTCAGTATCCAACGGTTCCCTTTTCTCACTATATTTCCCATTCCACAGCTCATTTACATTGTCCTGCATCAGAGACATCATCTTTGTAAGCCTCTCTTCAGCTGAAATAGAGTGGCTGTAGGGGCTTATATCAGCGTTGCTTATCGTAGTACTCGTTTTGGCAATTTTTGCTGCTTTAAGTGAAATCAGATAATTCGGTATCATATTTCCCGCACATACAACTGCCAGAATAATGCATATACACACTATTCCCTTGATTTTATCCGGTTTTTTATCAATACATTTGCGCACTGATAAATGCTTACTTCTCATCCAATGCCTCCGCTTTCATGTCAAAATACACCTTGGTTCCTTTACCTGACTCACTCTCATAATGGATTTTTGTATCATGCAGCTTAGCAATCCTTGATACAAGTGCAAGCCCAAGCCCTGCTCCATGCTCACTTCTTGATCGTGACTTGTCAACCATATAAAAAGCCTCTGTAATGCGCTCTATATCCTCAGGCGGTATTCCTCTTCCATTGTCCGAAACTGCAATACGATAAATACTGTGCGAAATAAGTCTGCCTGATACCTCTACCTTGCTGCCTCCTGATTTCACTGCATTGTCTATCAGATTAAGAAGCATGGTCTTAAACAGATCATATTCCAGCCACACCCATGCCTCATCCGCACTGTACACAATCTCTGTATTATGCTTTTTTGCCGCTTCATGTGCGGTTTCCACACAGTCTGCTATAATCTCAGATACTCTTGTTTCTTCAAGCCTGAAATCATTTTTATCAAGAGTGATAAGCTCCAGCAGCTTAAATGATAATGCTTCAAGCCTCATGCCCTCATTCAGTATGGCTCCGGCAGCACTGTGCACCTCATCCTCAGACAGTTTTTTCTGATACAGGGTATCGGCATATCCGATAATTGATGTCATTGGGGTTTTGAGTTCATGTGCGAAGTTTGCAGTAAAATCCTCCTGCTTCTTTGCCGCCATCTGAAGTTCATAAACTTTGCTTTCAAGGTTTTTCGCAAGCTCGTTGAAAGCCCTCGCAAGCTCACCTATTTCATCCTTTGTCTTTACATCACTTCTTGCCGTGTAATCGCCATCTGCAAATTTTTTGGTGGTGGCTGTTAATCCGGCAAGAGGCTTTGTAATCATCCAGGAAAGTATCAATATGACCATCATACCAACAGCAAGTATAACAATGTAGTACATGCTGCATCTATACCTAAGCTCCTTTGACTCATCGAAAACCGGTGTAATATCACTTTCCGTTATCAGAATATACCTGTTATCATTCAGTTTAAAGCTGCTTTTGACATGGATATATCTGCTGCTTTGCTTTTCACCGGTATCTTTAGTATTCTCTTTTGACACTATACTGTATGTAAGCGTACCATCCTTTACCTTTATATCCTTTTGCTCATAATTACATGAATTGGCATATATCCTTTTTCCATCATCATCAGCAAGATACATTCCTCCTTCATCTCCAACAATGGATTTTGCCGACTGCGACATCATATCTGTAAGCTCCTTATCCACATCTTCACTCTTCATATTAAGTATGACAGTTTCAATCGAATATTTTATCATCTGATGCTGTGAAAGTGCACTGTCCTGCTCCCTTTTCACTGCATGCTCCAGCGAATATGATAGAGTCACATATTCTATCATTCCAAGGGCAACAGCCAGTATCACTGTCATTCCAAGAAACATTTTATAGAAAAATTTCATCCGCGAACCTCCAGACGGTAGCCAATCCTGAAAACTGTGACAATCTTTTCATTCCAGTCAAGCTTTTTCCTTAGTCTTTGTACATGTGAGTCCAGTGTCCTCGTCTCCCCGGTATACTCCTCCTGCCATACAAGTTCATAAAGCCTGCGCCTGCTGAGTGCAACATTCTTATTCTTCATAAGCTCATACAGCAGATCAAATTCCTTTTTACTGTGAGCTCTACCTGCTCACCTGCCTTTGTCACCGTACGTGATTTAGGATCTATAGCTACATCCTCTATTTCCAGACGCTCTGCCATGCGCTGAGTGCGCCTTAATACGGTTTCCACTCTCGCAAGCAGCTCCCCTATCTGAAATGGTTTGCATATGTAATCATCCGCGCCCATACGAAGTCCTCGTATCCTTTCATCCACCTGTCCCATAGCAGATATTATTATGACCGGAGTATCCCCAATTCTCCTGACATAGTCAAGCAATTCATAACCATTTATCTCAGGAAGCATAATATCAAGCAGCAGCAGATCATATCTGTTCTGCTCAATTTTGTCCGCCCCTTCCTTGCCATCAAACGCTCTTTCGCATTGATATCCCTCTGCCTTCAGGGTGTTGCATATTAAATTATTTATGTCGTTGTCATCTTCCACTATGAGAATACTGGTCATAAGCTGCTCCTCTTCTATGATTATGATAGAATTATTATAGCATAAAGATGTGTCATAGTTGTAAAAAACACCCTGTTATTTAACTCAATAATAGGGTGTTTCACTGGCACTTATACAAATATATTTTCACACATACATACTCCAGACAGCTCTAATCTGAGATGATATATTTTTGAATAACCACCTTTTGCCACTTTTTTCAATGCTGTTTGGATCATTTATTGAAAAGCCTTCATCATCATAGCCTGTTATAACCATAAAATGTCCTGTATCGGTAAAATCTCCCAGTCCTACATTTACCACAATAAGATGTCCTGCATCAAGCTCTGCTTTCATTCTGCTCTCATCCAGCGCCACTGTCTTTGCTTTTTACGCCGTAGTGCCTGCAGCCTTCACTTATGAGTGTCCATGAACTTCCCGATCCATCTACACTGTAACCTGCTTTCTTTGAATACTTTGCTACTGCAAGTGGTGATGCATCCCTGTTGTGTGTCAGGTAAACCACTACCATCGAAAGTGTAGTGGGACCGCATCCGCTTGCTGCGAAAAAATTGCCGCTATACTTTTCGTAGCCCCAGCGTTTATCCCACTGCACAAATAACGGAACACTATCCATAGACGCTTCTTCTGTCAAATCAATTGTGTGTTCCTTCACATGTTCCGTAGGATAATCATACACAAACTCAAGTGCCTCTTCATTTTTCAAAGCAAGCTCCTGTAGCTGTTTTGGATATTGGGTACTGTTCATTATATCATCAAGCATTGACTGATTATTTTGTATCTTATTATTTTGTATCTTATTATTTTCAAAGATTTTAGTATTTTCTATAACTGCATTATCATATGTATTACCGGCTTCAACATCATTTTTATTTGTCCTGCCATCACCGGATCTTATCATACGGTTTCCAGCAATCACAAATACAGCCACAGCTATGATACTACAGGAAAATATGATAGACCGCAGTATTTTTCTGCGCCTGCGTCTCCTTCGACGTAAATTTGTCCCATGTCTGCAACATTTATTTTGTGTCATGTCCACTTTCTACCCTCCTGCTTCTTTGTAACTGATATTGTGTATCATTACTCTATCAAAAGCATTCGTTTATTATGTTGCATACTTGTGTCATAGTTGTAAAATATTCCAATATTAAATTGTATAAATAAACTGACCAATGGCAGTATTGCAGGATATTTTACCCTGTCACTGTATTAAGCAACTTTTGACTATATATTCTGTTATTTTGGCAAGTAATAATTCTTTTCGTATTCTATAATGACATCGTAAACAGAAAGGAGATGAATTTCCATGAGAAATAAATTACACAATTTTATTAATAACTTACTTAGCTTTTATGCAAGCTTCTTTACTCACAGATTTTATCAAATGTAATGTGCATAGCATACATAAAATACCTGATGTCCCCCATATCCTTCCACTAAAGCTATGAGTTGCATTCCAGTTTTCTTCATCCTGCAATGTCAATACGATCCTGATTCCTATCGTATTGTTCTGCTTAATCTTTGGCAGGTAATTTCCTATAACAATAAACAATAAATTTGTTCCATAATAGATTAATGCTATAAATAAATCCTCTGTTTCTGCTCTTTCACCTCAGATACCTGCGACTTTATCTGCTCACACTTGGTATAAAATTACTCCTGTGCCTCTGATAATACCTTTTTAGCATTATTGGTAATGAGTAAAAAATAGCCATCTGGATTGTTAGTCCAAATGACGTATGTAAAAAAATATTATTTTAATTTAATGTAACTGCAACACTTTTTCGGCCCAACACAAGCTCGTATTCTGTCGATAATAGCGGAATAAATGCATTTATGCAATCTAAAACATTCCTCATTACAGTTCTCCACTACATCCTTAGATTAAGAAAGGCTCTGCATAAGCAGAGCCCTTCTAACATTTTTTTCTTTCGAGGATTAACCTCTAGCCAGATTGTGGTAAATGTTAAACCCTTATAAAGCTCATAAGGCACTGCTCTCTGGCACAACACCTTACTTTACCGCTTGGCAGACACTCAAGTTGCCTGTCTTTAATATTATATTACCTGTCATATGAAAATATGTCAATCCAAAATTTTATGTTCTACAAAAAATCTGTAGACATCTCGTAGACTTTGGCTTAGGATTAACACGTAAACTTGGTAGACATAAAAAATAAAGAGAGCCTTCGGATTTCTCCAAAGACTCTCCAAACCTATAAAATCAAGCTTTCTATTTAGAATTTGCCCTCATCAGAAGCCTGCTGAACAGAAACGGCAACTGCTACTGTAGCACCAACCATTGGGTTATTACCCACGAAATTCTTCCGTTTAATAATATATTTCACTATGTCATGTAATGTTCAGTAATGATTTCAAATTAGCCTATTACACGCTATTACCTAAATATTATTATGCTTACCAATATTATTTTTTGAAATATGTTATTTTCTACAATGTTGTCCTGTCGTTGACTTTGCCTGATTCTGACATTATCACACTACACATAACATCAAGTGTCTAACACGTTTTTATTATATCATCACCATCTTTTTTTTTTTACAATACTAACGCTTATGAAATATACTAATAAAACAAGGTCAATATTTCTTTACATCCACGCCGGCTTTCGCACCTCTAAAATCCTTTTTTTTTCATGTCTTTTGCCTGTATAAATCCCTGTTGCATAAGTGTTTCACACGATTCCTCAAGTGCACTTTCTATTCTGCTTAGCATATCATCATAATGCTTCATTGCAAGTTTTTCACCAATCCCGATATTTTTCAACTCACGGCAAAAATGCTCTCGCTTGATTTTATTAATGTCATATTCACATCCAATCGAAACAGCCATCTCCGTAGTACTGCTTGGATAGATCATCGTACATACAATGTCGTAAGCTGGTGCTAATCGTATGGATGCCATATCAGAAGAATAAAGAAGTGATACATTCTTAATATGATTATCTGTATTCCCTATGAGATAGTTGAATACACAGATATCCCATAGTTTTAGCTGATCTTCCATTGGATTCGAGGAATATTTTTTCAAAATATCACACATTCTTTTTAGGTAACCTTCTCCATTATGCTCATATTTATGACCGGATGATATACCCATGGCCTGCGAAAAATCCTCTTGGTGCAGTCGAAACGGAACTGTTAACCCATCCATAACCCTACATTTTTCGTCAATAATTCTATCATACCTATGTGTTGCAAATAACACATCTTCATCCTTACCAGTTCCTACATTTATCACAAAGCTGTCCGGCACATCAATTCCCAGATTTTTGGCTGTCTGTAAACATAGCTGTTCATTGGTTACAATCCCATCTAATCTGACATGACTTTGTTTCACAATATGCGTACTCGGAGCTGCTCCAATTGGTAAATACCATTCATTTGTGTCTATCTTATAATATAATCCCACTTTACCAGAGGCTCCGGTTAGAGACAAATGAGCTTTTGTAACCAACTCTGCCGCTTCTGAAGCACCTTCTTTCGCCAATCTGCATACATCTTCCTTTGTAAGTTTCTGATAACCAGCTTTGGGGACATCCATGCCATCTTCAATAATCTGAATAGCACCCAGACATTCCCTCCCCAAAGCAGCTAATATTGTAAGATAATCATATTCATCTGCATGAATCCATCCGGCTACACACTTCCTTGTAAAACCTTCCGGTAGAAGACCTTCAAAAAAAGGCTTGTTTCTTCTGCCGAAAAGTTTTGCGCCTGCAATGGAAGATGAATTGAAATAGGACAACTTGACGGATTATCCAAATACTCTTGCGCATAGGAAAATACCGCATCTTCAGATCCACTTCCTGTTATCTTACCAACATAGATCTGCTCTCCCTGCTGTTCAATAAATACATGAAAATCTCTCATTTTATTTACCTCGCTTTTCCATACATAAATCCATACCTAAAAGATTTACAATCTCAATCGCCTTTCCAATCTCACACGTTTCCTTTCCTCTTTCCAAATCAGATATAAAGCTGACGCTAAATCCTGTAAATTCAGCGATATAAGCCTGTGTATATCCCAATTCTTTTCTGCGTGTACGTAATTCGTTTCCAAAAGCTTCTGCATCTGCTATTTTCATGACGCCTCCTTGTCGCATAGTCGAACGGCTTATTTTAATATTGCGCAAACTAAAAAGGTCGAACGGCTTATTTTTAATATATTTATAATATACTAAGCCGTTCGGCTATGTCAATACCAGATGCGATATTGCATTCCCTCGTAAGCCACTCTCGCCGCCTCGATATCCATGTTGCAGCCACGAAATTCTTCCGTTTAATAATATATTTTCACCATGTCATGTAATGTTCTGTAATGATTTCAAATTAGCCTATTACACGCTACAAGGTCAGTCTTTCCACACCATGATGATTCCAAGACTGACCTTAATGTAACTAATTCATATTCTGTTGCAATTCTTTTTATGTTGTCCAAATCAGACAAATCCATTCCTTCATATCTCTCAACAAAATCTATCAATGTTGATTTACGAACCTTTAGACTACCTAACCGAAGTGCAGGTAATAGTTTTCTGTTAATCAGCTCATATACCAGATGCACATTCACCCCTAATACCGCTGCCGTCTCACGCACATTGTACAAAAAGCTTTTCGTCTTTTAAATCCCTTTTATCCATTTTACACCATCCCTCCTAAATGTGTTCCTAAAATCGTATTTGCATCAGTTTTGTAAAAATTAATAAATCTAAAAAGCATCTGAATACTCATTCCCTTTGAGCCTTCCTCAATTCGTGCATAATGACATAAACTCATATCCATTTCCTCAGCCGCCTTCATCTGTGTCATTTTTTCTTTTTTCACGTAAATCTCTTATATTATTTCCAATCACATATGGATCAAATTTAGTTCTGCTCACTTCTGCCACCTCCATCAATTAACATCCATACTCCTCTGCATGTGATATTTTTCTCTTACTCATAATAAATTATCTCCTTTACGATTTCGTATTGAGAGCTCCGGCGCCTTCACTCTCGTGACGTGCTCTCTCAAGCACATGTTTATTGTATATTGTCATGGATAAATTGCCGACCGTGTTTACGCGACAATTTTGTCGTGTTAACACGACATTTGCATCTGCTTCTAATATACTTAAATATTTTTTACAGAAAGGACTTCCGTTCGAAGCCAAAAAAAGAATCCATGCCTTTCCCGCATGAATTCATTTTATCGTTCCTACGCATCCTTATATTCTATTTTTAATGGTGTATGTGTCTCAAATATCTGTCATATATAAAGTCTGCTATAATTAATCCAATTATTTGTCGTATAATTTATCAACCTCGGCTTCATACACCGCCTCAGTATGTGCATCGAACAGCACCCATTCCACCACATCAAAGCTGTTTGGATTATCCTGCAGGAATCTATTTACTGTATGAACTGCAATCTTTGCTGCCAACTCAACCGGAAAACCATATGCTCCCCGTTGATATGGAAGGAAATGCAATAGACCCTATTCCATTATCCATTGCCAACTTCATAGAATTAAAATAGCAGTTAGCAAGAAGTTCCTCTTCTCTATTTCTTCCACCATTCCATATCGGTCCGACAGTATGTATAACATCATCACATGGCAGATTATATGCCTTAGTGATTTTAGCCTCTCCCGTATCACATCCGTGAAGTGTCCTGCACTCCACCAGAAGTTCCGGTCCTGCGGCTCTGTGAATACCATCTACTCCGCCTCCTCCAAGAAGAGCGCTGTTTGCTGCATTTACGATTGCCTGCACATCTGTTACTTTCGTTATATCACCTTTTATCGTCTTGACCAAGTACATTTTCTTCTCCTTGACTTTACATTTCAATGCCTCATACCACATCTCAATAACTTCATTAGCAAGCATATGGTTACATCCATATGCTTTTGCCAGTTTTTCTTCAAATCTGTACATCTGTTGTGAAGATATATCCTTGATTGAACTTATCTCCTGTGGTATATCTTCTTCCAAACAACCAATAAGTAAATTTTTCTTTAATTTGTCATTTGGAATGTAATCTAATATCAGCGCCTTAAACAACCTGATATCTGATAATACGTCAGGATATTTAATAACCAAATCACACAATACGTTTTTCCTTTGATCTTTATCATTCATACTTGAAACAGTTTCATAGATTAACCTATTCTGTTGGAAACATCGTTGCTTCCAGCTTATTCATCTCTGTATCCGAAAGACCATATTTTCCTGAATTATCTTTTTCCACGGATACTTTTACAATAACAGTTTTTTCCGTATAATCAGCAATTCCTTTATCCGTAATGTTATCGGAATCATCAAATTGCTGTTGGATGCTCTCATTAAAATCCTCTTCGATTTCTTTCTTTGCATCTTTTTCCGAGAGTTCTAACAGATTCGCATAGTCCTTATATTCTCCATGATAGTATGCATCAAGAGAACTTTGGACGTAAGATTTGGCATCGAAGTCTGGTTGTTTAGAGCACGCACTAATCCCCATACTTAACATTATCGTTCCCAAAATCATTAGATACTTTTGTAAGTTTTTCATCCTGTTATCCTCATACTTTTACTTTACAAAAAAATCCACAAATTTTCCGGCCTTTGATGGCAGTTTAAATTTATATTCTTGTCCTTCATACTTGAAAGAAAACTTTCCACCAAATAATCCGGCTTTTCCTTGGATATTTTTCATATTTGGAATATAAATTTTCTAATCGTTCGCCATAAGAATTATCAATATTGGCTCGATAAATATATAAAACATCCTCATATATGCATAACAAAACTAATCCTCTTATGCTTCCAAACATTCCACCTATTATATTTTTTAATGATGCATATATATATTTCTCTGGAATCAATAATACCTTTGCTTTTTAAATTTTTTTTTACACATTCTTCTACTTGCATTTTCTTATATACCTGAGTTTAAATAATGTTTCTATATGGCAACTTTTCTACTTTATGTTTTTGTATTTCTCTCTCACATATTTCATGAAGTCTCTCGTAATCATTTGAGTCCTCGCAAATTTTTTTCAAACCATCCTTCTACCCCTCTATCTTTATTTCTAAAAAAAGGATGATTTTTATCCTTTTGCACATTATTCCAAATATATTCGAGAATATCGTCAAGTATTTTCTTTTCTCCATACCATCCACAAACCAGAGCAATATCTTTATATTCTTCAAATGATTTTCTTCTTGGATTACTTAAAAAGGACTTATAGCCTTCTATAATTTTATCTATTGAGACATCGCCTTTAAGTGGAATCAACAATTTTTTTTTTTAACCTTTCTGCTGAAAACATATATCTTTCTTCATGTTTTTCTAACTCTATTGTTTCACTTGTACACTCTAATGATGTTATTATGTTAGACTCTTCACTGCATAAATTATGCACATAAGCAACAGGTGTATAGTACATATTTCTAACTACTTTTAGATAAATTCCTGTTATCAATGGTCCTAATCTATTATCCATTTCAAGTAATCGAGTCTTTTTTAATTCTGGAAAAAGTTGCTCCCAATCATTTGTTATCTGTTTTTTGTTACCATCTTTTATCCCCTTTTCTCTTTAGCGGAAGCAATATCGTCAAATATTGAATGATTCTTTTCCACTTTTACAGTTACCGTCACCGGATCTCCATAGCTGTTCTTATCAATGCTCTTCTGCACGCTTTCCGTTAAAACAGATGCAAATACACCCGGATCCGTTTCTTTCATTCCCTGTGCAATCTTTTCCTTGCTGACTTCTGCGGAACTCTGCTGCAATGTCTGAAATACATCGGACGGTTCAACTTTTACACTGACCGTGTAATTTCTATCCTCATCCTTTTTCTCATCCTGCACCTTGTACTTCGCCATTTTTTTAACCTCTGCCATCTTCTCTGTGTAAGCTGCAATCTCCTCTTCTGTGATGTTATCGGAAGAAGCAAATTGCTGACGGATGCTTTCATTGAAATCTTCTACGACCTGTTTCTTCACATCCTCTTCTGAGATCTCCATCAGATTCGCATAATCTGCGTATTGTTCATGATACTCTGCATCGAGAGAAGATTGAACGTAGGATTTGGCATCGAAATCTGGTTGTTTGGAGCAAGATGTCATGCATAAGGCACTAATTGCCAAACCAACAAATAATATTTTTTTTGCTCATTTTATTCAGCATAATCATATGATTTTATTCTTTCTCACTCCAGTCTTTAATAATTCCTCTATTTATATCAATTAATAAATAATTGATTCCATTTTTCTGTTCAATGGCTACAGTTTTATCATCTACCCATTTTATTCTTCCCAAATATTGTGAAAAATAAAACTCATCTGGATAAGTCGACAATATTTCGAACTCTCTAATATATTCCTTATTTTTATAAATTCTAAGAAATATTTGAGCCGTTTTAACTTCATGAACAAGAACTATTTCAGCAATAAAATTTTTGTTTTTCTTTTTTTTCCATATCCATTCGTTTTTATAATTACAGTTTTTATTTGCTCACATGCCTTTTCAAAATCAGTACTGTCAATCTGTAACTCTTCAAATACCTTAATTACAGTTTCCTTGAGAACTTGTAATGTCATCATCTTTTTTTTTCTATATCAGACAAATACATAAACTCCTCAATATTCAATTCATAATCAACTTCATAAACCCCTCCCACTACTTTATTTTCCTTCTTTTCTATATTACTCCCACAGTTAATCAATATTTTCCAAAAATTGGGTGTATTTACTTTTTTCAACCAATCTTTCAACAAATGCAGTAATACATCTTGTTTGCATTCTAAAATTGATTCTGCTTGCTTTATGATTTTTTTCATAATCCTTTTTCGTCGCTTGAAGATATTCATATCCATCATCCAACAGACTTTGAATATAATCTTCATTTTTTTTCATATGGATAATCAAAATCAAATTCTTTTTAGTTTCAATTTTTTCTCTCCTTTCATGACATTCCTTAACATCTTTCTTAATGTTAAGGAATGTCATGCTTTCTTATGTTTTAACTATTCCGGTTTAGGTCGTTTATGATGGCTTAATGTATTTCCTTCTCTGCTTAATCTATTCGTGTTATTTCTCTCCCACTCCAATGCACTAGATCTATTTTGCATATCCTTTTCAACAATTCTTGCCTCATATTTTCCCTCACCTTCTATTTTGTTCCATTTATTCACTTGACTATTTGCTCTTGGAGATGTTGATTTACATTTAACTTTTGCCCACTTATTCCAGTTTTTACAACATCTCCTGTTTTCTTTTTCATATATTTCATAACCATGTTGTATCTTTGTGCTATTTTTACTATTGCCATGTACCTGTTTTTTGGCAACCAAACCATATGCATCGGCTGCTACTCGTTCTTCATCTGACAATGTAGTTGGGATTCCACGCTTTTTCAGCAATTCATATGGATCACCATTCCCTAAATCCAATTGTGGTTCAGATTTATTTCCTATATCAGCCAAGTTTTTCTTTGCTACTTCCGTGATATGCCCCGGCTTTGGTGAACTGCTACTTCCTTTTATTACATTTTTCACAGCTCCTATAGCTTTATCAGCTCCATAAGCAAGACCACCCATTGCGCCACCAGCTACAGCTCCTGTCAGCCCTCCGGTCAAAGTATCTTTTGCTACCTGTTTCAGGCTGTTCCCTGATAATCCTGAGCTTACACCGCTATACGTTGCGCCTCCGATAGCTCCTTTACAGCTCCACCAACTATGGCTGCTCCGAGAGTTCCTTCTGTCAATCCAAGTGCACCGACTGCTGCAATACCTACTCCACCTGTAAGGACACCGACTCCAATCGCAGCTCCAGTAGCTACAACTGCAATTCCTACCTTCTTCCAGTCGACTTTTCCTAACTGATTTGAAATACGGTCTGCTGTTGTACACATCTGACGAATAACTTCTGCACGGATTTCTGCTCTCCGTTCTGCTACATATGACTGGAAAGATGTATATGTTTTTCCAGCCTTTTGCAGTCCGCTTCCTACATTTCTGATGAAGTTGCTGCCTTTTGATACGATCTTCTGGTAAGTTCCACTGCTTGTAACACGATTTTTCACAGATTGATATGTCTTCGTGTGTGTGACTGCATTTATTACAGTTTTTGCTGTTCGCTTCACAGCATTTGTAACAGTTCTGGCTACCTTTTTGACCGTATTGACGACTGTTTTCACAACCTTCTTCGCTGTATTAACAATCTTCTTACCAACATTCTTCACCGCACTCACTGCTTTTTTTTCCACCATGAATGTCCTGTCGGATCATCATAGTTTACCGGATTATTGGATGTATATGCATAACGGTTTCTGGTTAATGGATTTTCTGTCGTTCCAAGATCACTATCTTCAGTTGTAAAGGTTCCGTTCTCTGCGTTATAGTATCTTGCCCGCAGATACTGAAGTCCTGTTTTTACATTTGTGAACTCCCCATTGTAGCCGTAATAATTGACTCCATCTGCTGTTCCTGATGTAAGGTTTCCATACGGATCGTACTGATAACTGTTCGTCAGATTAGCTGTTTCGGTCAGGATTCCGGTTACGCTGTTTCTGCCATCATATAAATAATAACTGCTTTCTGTGGATTTATCAACGCTTATACGTTCTCCGATTCCACTTTCTCCATAAGTATAAGCCTGACGGACTTTCTCGTCTACCCCATACTCTGCGAGGACTTCTGTATTCTCACGATTAATGTCGTTGATATACTCTGTCAGTGTGTATCCTTTGGCATTTGAACTGCCTTTTACCAGAGATGCAAGCTGTTCTTTCGGACTGTCTCCATCTTCTGTACGCTGGTTCTCCGGGATCAGGACTTCATCGCCATAACAGTCTTCCCATTTATAGGTGTTATCAAGTTCGAATACCCGGTTGTTATCTCCATCATACATGACTGCCATCAGGACAACTCCACCCTGTTTTACCGCTGCCAGACGATTTTCTGCTGTATATTCATAAGTAACCGGATCTGCACTGTTTGTCTTATCGCATTCCTGAATCAGATTGCCATCTTCATCGTAGCTGTAGGTCGTTCCCGGATCGTTCCATATCTTTGCATTGGTCCGCTTGATGAGCTGGTTGGAATCGTTGTACTTATAGTTATATTTTGCTTTGCTGACACCATCTTCGATCTTCTCGTAGTCACCTGTCGCAATCCTTGATACGAACTGCTTTCTGCGGCTCTTTTCAAAATCACGCTCTGTGGCAACCAGGATATTTGCTGACGGATAAAGTCTTAAATACTCTGATGCAGTCTGACCGATAAGCGGCTTTGGAACAACCATGATTGTCTTATTGGCAACTCCGAGTCTCTTCTGCTCCATGCAGGCAGCCATCATCTCAAAGGACTTTCCTGCACCTCCCTTATCCGTGTTTTGTATATCTCTTCCACCAGCACGCCTGTCTGAATCTTTTTAGGTTTACGGCTAGATACGCATTAGAGACATCTCTGTCCTAATGCCATCTAGTTAGGGAGAAAATCTCCCTAAAACCCTCTGTTTATGAAAGTGGGGGCGCTTTTTGCCCCCACTTTGCTACTTTGGGGCCGCTTTCTGCCCCCACTTGCTATTTTGGGGGCGCTTTCTGCCCCCACTTTATAACTGCCTTTCATCCGGATTTTGTCGTGTCCGAATTGGGGGGCGCTTTCTGCCCCCACTTTGCTGTTTTGGGGGCGCTTTCTGCCCCCACACAGCATTTGGATTAATACATATTATTTAGCGTAATATTATTTCTAGATTTAATTATTGGAGTTAGATGATTAGTGTAAATATTCATTGTAACATTTATATTTTTATGTCCCAATCTTCTCTGCACATAAACCATATCTGCTCCATTTTCAATTAACATTGTTCCATGTGTATGTCTTAAACTATAAGTATCATAACCTGGGATATCCAGTTCTTTATGAACAGCATTAGAAACATTCTGTAATGTTCGTGAAGTCACATATGGGCCATCTTCTCTCCTACATACAAAATCTACTCCGAAATCAGTTTCTTTAGTAGATACTTCATTTAGTGGAATTTCTTTTTTCTTTATTTTTTTTTGAACCGAAAACAATAATTGAAATTCTGAATAATATTTCTTATAAAATTCACCATAATACTCCTCGTCTCTCTTCTGTTTTTCATACTCTTCTTTCAAAATAGAAACAAGTACATCATCAATATCAATAACCCTGTACGATTTATATTTTGGTGATGTAAAATACCAATATCCCAACGATTCTGACGTTCCATTAGTTTTTTTGATGTCCTTTTTTGAGCGTTTAACCTGACGCCACTGTATCTGTCTATTTACATTTATCACTTTATTGTCAAAATCAATATCATCCCATACCAAACCGAAAACCTCTCCCGGTCTCATCCCTGTATGATACGCTATCTGTAGTGGAACAAATGAAGATGTTCCTTTAGGAAACCTTTCAAATAAAGAATCTATATTATCTTTTGTTAAATAAATATGTTCTTTCCGTCTTGTTGGTTTATCGGGTTGCATATTTTGCGGAATTACAAGCTTATTAGCAGGTGAAGTCATTATATAATGATTTTCTAATGCATAATTAAATGATTTTGTCAGCAAACCTTTAATTGAAATAATAGTATTTATTGAAAATCCATCATTATATAAATCTGTTATAAAAGTCTGCAATATCTTTTTTATCTATACTGGATACTCTATATCCCCCCTAACTCCGGTTTAAGATATAATCTGATTTTTTTCTCATAGCCATATAATGTACTTTCCTTACATGTCAGTTTACAATCATTTTCCATCCATAAATCCAAAAAATCAGCATATGAAATATCCCTATCTACCATTACCTGTCCCACATTTTCATATTCAGATAATGCTTTTCTTCCAGCTATTCTTGCGTCCCTTTTACTAGCAAATCCAGATTTTGATTTACGCTTTCTTTTTCCATCAACACTTGCCATCTCAAATGAATACTCATATACTTTTTTGCCAGACCTCAAAAAACGTTCTCTTACCATAATCTCACTCATATAATTCTCCTTCCACATAATGAATATATAAGTAATACTAATAAATCGACTCTTTGAAATCTATGACCTGCGAGGCTAAAAAATTTAACAAAGTATTTTTTCGCGTCAACAAAAATACAAAGTATTTCTTCTCACGTCAACGAACTGCAATTTTTCATTATTTTGCGCCAACAAGCCGAAAAAATGTTGACGCGATGTTGACGCGGAGCTATTTAGATACCTCTTTTAATATGAGAATATAAAAAGAGACTTCCGTCTTAATTTAAACGGAAGTCTCCAAAAAGCCTATAAAATCAAGCTTTCTATTTAGAATTTGCCCTCATCAGAAGCCTGCTGAACAGAAACGGCAACTGCTACTGTTGCACCAACCATTGGGTTGTTACCCATTCCTATAAGACCCATCATTTCAACGTGAGCTGGAACTGATGAAGATCCTGCGAACTGAGCATCAGAATGCATTCTTCCCATAGTATCTGTCATACCGTATGAAGCTGGTCCTGCTGCCATGTTGTCTGGGTGAAGTGTACGTCCTGTACCACCGCCTGATGCTACTGAGAAGTACTTCTTGCCCTGCTCGATACACTCTTTCTTGTATGTACCTGCTACTGGATGCTGGAAACGAGTTGGGTTTGTGGAGTTACCTGTGATAGAAACACCAACGTTCTCGTGATGCATGATTGCAACACCTTCCTGAACATCATCTGCACCGTAACACTTAACTGTTGCACGGAGTCCATCTGAGTATGCATGCTCAGATACGATGTTGAGCTTAGCTGCCTTGTAATCATACTGTGTCTCAACAAATGTGAATCCGTTGATACGGGAAATAATCTGTGCTGCGTCCTTTCCTAAACCGTTCAAGATAACACGAAGAGGTTTCTGACGGACCTTGTTTGCCTTCTCAGCGATACCGATTGCACCCTCAGCGGCTGCGAATGACTCGTGACCTGCTAAGAAACAGAAGCACTCTGTCTCTTCCTCTAATAACATTTTTCCAAGGTTACCATGTCCTAAACCTACTTTTCTATGGTCTGCAACAGATCCTGGAATACAAAATGCCTGAAGTCCTTCACCGATTGCTGCGGCAGCATCAGCAGCTCTCTTGCATCCCTTCTTGATTGCGATTGCTGCACCAACTGTGTATGCCCAGCAAGCGTTCTCGAAACAGATTGGCTGGATTTTCTTAACCTGCTCGTAAACGTCAAGTCCAGCATCTTTTGTAATTTTTTCAGCCTCTTCGATGGAGCTGATTCCATAACTGTTTAAAACGGAATTGATCTGGTCAATTCTTCTTTCATATGCTTCAAATAATGCCATTGTCGTTCTCCTTTCCTCTTATTCCTGTCTTGGATCGATGATCCTAACAGCACCCTGCTCTGGAGTTACACGACCGTATGATCCTGAAGCTTTTTCCCATGCAGTGTTAGGATCATCACCTTTTTTGATAAAGTCAGTCATTTTTCCAAGAGAAACGAACTGATATCCGATTACTTCGTTGTCTTCGTCAAGAGCAATACCTGTTACATAGCCCTCAGCCATCTCAAGGTAACGAACTCCCTTTGCCTTTGTTGCGTACATTGTACCAACCTGTGAGCGAAGTCCCTTTCCTAAATCCTCAAGTCCTGCTCCAACAGCAAGTCCATCATCAGAGAATGCAGACTGTGTACGACCGTAAACGATCTGTAAGAATAGCTCTCTCATAGCTGTATTGATGGCATCACAAACTAAGTCTGTGTTTAATGCCTCAAGAATTGTCTTGCCCTGTAAAATCTCTGCTGCCATAGCTGCGGAGTGTGTCATACCGGAGCATCCGATAGTCTCAACTAATGCTTCCTCAATAATACCATTCTTTACGTTTAATGAAAGTTTGCAGGCACCCTGCTGTGGTGCACACCAGCCTACACCGTGTGTAAATCCTGAAATGTCCTCAATTTTCTTAGAATGAACCCATTTTCCTTCTTCTGGGATAGGAGCTGGCTCATGTTTTGCGCCCTTAGCTACAGGACACATGTTTTCAACTTCCTTAGTGTAAATCATCTTAAGACTCCTTTCGTTATGGTTTTAACATACCCGATTTATTCTCTCATATTTTTTGTAATAAGTCTAGAGTATCATCGACAAAAAACAACAAAAATACAATATTTTTTCAAACAACATTACTATTTTTTAAGAACTACGTTGTCCTTGTCCTTGAAAATGTGGTTTGCAGGGATGACTCCGCGTACTCTTGAAAGCGGATAAATGTTTGAATTTCTTCCTATTACTGTTCCCGGATTGAGCACTGAGTTGCAGCCCACCTCCACATGATCACCGAGCATAGCGCCGAATTTCTTGCGACCGGTTTCAATCTCCTCTTTTGTATCGTAAACATCCTTTACGACTACAAGAGTCTTGTCGCTCTTTACATTTGATGTAATAGAGCCTGCGCCCATATGTGATTTGTAGCCCAGGATTGAATCTCCTACATAGTTGTAGTGTGGCACCTGTACTGAATTAAAGATGATTACATTTTTAAGCTCTGTGGAGTTACCTACTACTGAGCCCTTTCCTACGATTGCGCTGCCACGGATAAAAGCACACTGTCTGATTTCTGCATCCTCGCAGATGATGAGTGGACCGTGCAGATATGCGCTGTCAAATACTGTTGCGCTCTTTGCCACCCAGATATCCTCTCCTCTTTTCTCATATATTTCAGGGTCGAGTGTTGGTCCTATCTCCTTGATGAAATCACTTATTCCGGCAAGTGCCTCCCATGGATAAGTGAACTGTGATAAATATTCCTTTGCGATCGTTTCATCCAGATTATAGAGATTTGTTATTTTAGCGTTTTCCATTTTCTATGTCCTTTCTTTTATTTATTATGTAAAAATTATTGACTATTTTTTTAACTGTCATTTTAATATTTAAACTTAAATATAAGCATTAAACATAAAAATTCATATTAATTATAGATTTAATAATTAATTATAGGCAGAACTACTCACCGAACAGCTCATGCGCCGCCGCAAGTGCCGCCTCCGACACATCATCTGCCTGTACACTATCAGCTGCCATATCAAATCCTGCCAGAAATTCCTCTGGGATTCCCATCTCATTCAGGGTTGTCTCATCCGGCGCATCATCTGCCGTGCTCTGTACTTCAGCATTGTTATGTGCATCAGTATTGCTCTGTGTATCAGCATTGTTATATGCATCAGCATTGCTCTGTGCATCGGCATTGTTATGTGCATCAGCATTGTTATGTACTTCTGCCGTGCTCTGCACTTCTTCCTCGCCCGGGTTATCGAAATCAAATGATATCTGGTCATTTTCAAACTTAAGGCATGTATCAAATACATTTCCCGCCTTGGAGGTGAAGCCTGTGACCTTCTTTTTGGTCTTTCCTGTAGTAAACAGCTCCGTGAGAATTTCCTCTGAAAGCTCCACCTTTGCCACAGTATGCCAAACATTGAAGCCGCACTCACACTCATATTTCCACTGTGTCTTTTTGAGAGGTCTGCCACACTTTGGACAGAGTACATTGGTCTCGATTGGCTTTGGTTTTTCGGGGAAATCAAAGGCTATATCTCCGTCTTCTGTGAGCTTTAGCGGTGCGTCAAACTTCATGCCTGTCTTTGAGACAAATCCTGATATAACTTCTGTCTTTTTCTTTGTCAGAAGCTCCTTAAGGACTGATTCCTTTATCTTGACGCTTGCGACCTTGCCCACCATAAAGCGGCAGCTCTCAGGATCATCACGTCTGTTGTTCTCACATACAAAGCCAAACGGCGCCACCTGGATTTTGCCTCCGCACTTCGGACATACTACATCCTTCACTGTCTTTGGCTCCACATGATCAAAATCAAACTGGACAGAGAGCTTCTTGTTTTCATCCTCCTTAAGCACCAGACACGCATCGAAGCGTTTCCCCGCTTTTGGATTTAAAGCCTCGTATGGTCTCGGTCTTTTTATCATTAAGAAGCTGCTTTAGGTTTGCGGCTGTGATTGTCTTTTCCCGCAATCTGTCCCACCGAAAAGCGGCAGCTTCCCGGCTCGTCACCCTTATAGTTCACACAGCCATAGCCAAACGATGTCTTTTTTATCTGACCACCACAAAGCGGACAGACAACATCCTTTATGATTTCGTCCTCCACATTATCAAAGTCAAATGCTACGACGGTGTGCATTTTCTCACTTCTCTCTGTGACCGGCTCTTTCTTTAAGACAAGGCATGCGTTGAAGCGCTTTCCCGATTTTGATTTAAAGCCCTTTATCGTCTCAGTTCTGCCGTTTGCCATGAGCTCTAAAAACTGTACCTGTGACAGCTGCTTGTCTGCTATCCTTCCAACGAAGAAATGGCAGCCATCCTCTGTCTGTCTGTTATAGTTTGCACATCGGTAGCCGTATGGCGACACATATATATCGCCTCCACAGTCCGGGCATACAATGCCCTCGACTTTTTGTGGCTTTACATTTTCAAAATCAAAGGTGGCTGATACCTTGTTCGTCTGTTCATCCTTGTTGAGCTTTAAGCATGCATCAAAGCGTTTGCCGCTCTTCGACTTAAAACCACGGATTGTATCGGTGATTCCTTCTTCAATCAGCTTTTTGACCTGTTCCTCCGGAATATCAAGTCCTGCCACCTGTCCGATATTAAAATTACATCCTGATTTATCATTTTTATAATTAGCACAGCCATAGCCAAACGGTGTGGTCACTATCTCACCGCCGCAAACAGGGCACTTGACACCTATCTTTCGTCTGGCCGCCGCACCTCTGGCATTTTTGCCTGCAAAGCTGCTGATACGGTCTGCAATCTCAGGGCGCAGATTCTGCTCAATCATCTTTTCTGTCTCTTTGCGGATAAAGCTCTCAAGCTTTCCCCTGTATTCCCAGAAATCCACCGTGCCCCTTGTAATTCCGTCCAGTCCCTTTTCCCAGTTGGCTGTCATCTTTGGATTAAGAAGTGCCGGAACTGTCATGTATACGACCTCAAATACCATCTCACCAAGGCTTTCGGGTGTGAGTATCTGTGTCTTTTTGTTCAGATTCAGATATCCTATACGGACAAGCTTCTGGATTATCTCCGCTCTCGTTGCTGAGGTGCCTATTCCTGAGCCCTTTATCTGCTCACGAAGCTCCTCGTCCTCGATAAGCTGTCCTGCATTTTCCATGGCAAGCACCATGGAGCCTGATGTATAGCGCTTTGGCGGAGATGTCTTACCAAACTTGATATTATAGCCCTGGCATGCTATCTCATCACCCGCCTTTAGCTTATCGGCAAGCTCAAGCATCACCTTGGGATTTACGACTATCTCATCATTGCTGCCGTTTGCTGTGCTGTTTTCATCTGTACTATCTGCAGTTTCACTGTTTTTACCAAGTATTCGTGCGTTTGATTCCTCAAACGACTTCTTTTTCGGCGGATTCGCCACCTGTAAATAGCCCTCGCTCTTTAGTACCTTTGATGATGCAAAAAAACTTTCCTTATCCACATCTACGACAAGCTTCACATTCTCATACTCTGCCGGTGGATAAAAAATACTAAGGAAACGCCTGACAATCAGCTCAAATACAGCTCTTTGAAGCGATGTAAGCCCCGAAAGCTCTGTAAGCTGACCTGTCGGAATGATAGCGTAGTGGTCTGTTACCTTGCTGTCATCCGTGTACTGCGTATCAGCTATGTTGGCATATAGCCTCTTTTGCATAATATGCTCCACAAAGTCTGCTGTCGGTTCAAAACCTTTAAGCCTGCTTATATTTTTTCCAATCTCCTTTGCCACAGCGCTTGAGAGCACCCTGGCATCTGTTCTAGGATAGGTGGTAAGCTTTTTTTTTTTCATACAGATCCTGAGCCACCTGTAATGTCTCATCAGGGCTGATTTTAAACTTCTTTGAGCACTCTGCCTGCAGCTCCGCCAGGTTGAAAAGAAGCGGTGCTCTTTTTTAGCAATATTCTTAACTATAGATTTAACTTTCGCCTGTTTGCCGTTTAATTTTTCAATTAAAGCGAGTGCATCCTTTTCCTCTTTGAAGCCGTTTTCCTTGTATAAAAGCGGTGATTCAAAGTACCTTGAGCCTTCTACAGCCTTCCACTCTGCCTCTACACCGGCATCCGTAAACCTGCCGATTACCCTGTAAAAGCGGGGTCTCCTTAAAGTTTCTGATTTCGCGCTCACGGATTACTACCATTCCAAGCACACAGGTCATCACGTCCGACCGCGATTGCCGTGTACGAGCGTGTACCCCCGCTGCATCGTTTAGCAGATTGCCGTATTTGACCGACATGACACGCGAAAAGTTGATGCCCATCGCATAATCCTCGATGGTACGCATGATGCCGCTCTTTCCGAGGTTTGCATACGCACTCATCGGCTTTGCCTCTTTTATGCCTCTTAGGATTTCCTCCTCAGTCTGCGAATCTATCCAGACTCGAAGCTCCTCCATGCCTTCCCTGACACCACCAAAGTTTCTGATATTCTCCTCGATGGTCTGTCCTTCTTTTCCGGCATCACCTGCCCAGTAAACTCTGTCAATGTCCTCTCTCTGCAAAAAAAGAGCGTGCACAATATTGTACTGCTTGCGCACGCTGTCTATCACATCATATTTGTATTCCTTTGGCAGAAACGGCAGATCCTCAAGACGCCATTTCTTGTATTTCATGTCGTAGGACTCAGGGTAGACCAGCCCGACCAGATGTCCTACGCACCATGAAATCACATATTCTCCATTTTCTATATAACCGTCATTGCGTCCGCTCACCCGCAGCACCTTCGCAAATTCCTGTGCCACGGATGGCTTCTCTGTTATTATCAGTTTTTTATGAGTCATATATTATGTTAAGTCAGATGACTCTTTCCTTTCTTTATTAGTTTTGCAACGACAAATTACTCAACATTTTCTTTCCTTTTTGATAACATGATTAGTGTAATTAACCATCTATATCAAGAAAGGAGAAAGATAATGGAAGGAATAAATAAGGTTTTTACATCAGAGTTACAAACCTATGTTTCCGAATTAAAGGAGGTGATGCACCAAAAGGGGTATAGTGATTGTCAAGTACAAACCTACAATAAAACGTGGCAATCTATATTGTCTTATGCTTCAGTTCAGCCCAATCAAGAATTCACAGAGGGTTTTCGTCAACAATTCCTTCAGGATGTATGTGCCGAAGCTTTAGAAAAGCGCGATTCTATGTATCGCATTACACGAGCAATAAACATGCTTTCAGATTTTACACAATTTCACGTTATCTTCCGTCAGTATTGTACACCATCAACAGATTTTTCGGAAGAGTTACATGATCTTTTTTCGGAATTCTTAAAAGCTGAGGAGCATAGACATTTTTCCGAAAGTACCATGAAACAGCTACGTGGAAGGCTTATGCGATTTCATGATTATCTTTATGATATTGGGATTCGAGATTTTAAGTCTGTAACAGGCTCTATTATAAACACTTATATTTTATCACTTGCAAGATATTCTACAACTTATGTCTCTGAATCACTACGCGAAATTCGCAGGATGTTAACTTTTGGATACGAAAATTGCTTTATTGAAACTCCACTTTCAGATTTCGTTCCACATGTAAAAAATATCCGCCAACAGAAAATACCAAGCACATTTACAGATACGGAGATTGAAAAAATACTCAATTCTGTAGACCGTTCAAACCCTATTGGCAAACGAAATTATGCCATTTTTCTGATTGCAGCAAGATTAGGAATTAGAAGTAGCGACATCCGAACTTTGACATTTTCAAACATTAACTGGGACGATAAACTCATCTCGTTTTGTCAGCAAAAAACTGGACACGTACTTTCTTTGCCACTACCAGATGACGTAGGCTGGGCTATCATAGATTACTTAAAAAATGGGCGTCCAGAAACTAATGTTAAAAACATTTTTGTGTCTCATATGTATCCTTATGGAGAATTGCATTCTCTTGGTAATGTTATTCCACGACAAATGCGAACAGCGGGCATCAATACTCCCGCTAACAAACGTACTGGAATGCATGCTTTTCGACACGGTTTGGCTACTAGAATGCTTGAAAATGATGTTTCTCTCCCTGTTATATCGCAAACACTTGGACATGCAGATATCTCAAGCACAGAAGTTTACTTGAGAATCAGTATAAAGCAACTTGCCCTGTGTGGATTGGAGGTGGACTTATGAAGAAAAGAACAGTTGGATCTTTTGATGGACCATTTGCTCCCATGTTGGATTTGTTTGTAAAACAAAAGCAGGCACTAGGATATGATTATGTGGGTGGATATAACGCATTACATGTATTTGATACATTCAGCAAACGATATGAAGTGAAAAATTACGAATTGTCGAAAGAAATTGTTCTGGCTTGGTCACAAAAACGGCTGAACGAAAATGATACTACAAGATCAGCGAGGATTATGTATCTTCAACACTTTGCTATATTTTTAAACAGCCAAGGCTACTCCGGCTATATAGCCCCACCGCAAAAATATCATTTTTCACAACATACGGCATATGTATTCACCAAAGCAGAGATTAAGAAACTATTTATTTCTTTAGATCAAATGGAATATACTCCAAATTCTCCATACCGCCATCTCTCGTTTCCGCTTTTATACCGGATGCTTTATGGATGCGGTTTCCGCATATCGGAGCTTCTTAATCTTACAGTTGGCGATGTTGATATCGAACGTTGGATTATTCATATCCATGATTCCAAAACGGAAATGAACGACTCGTTCCAATGGCAGCAACACTAGCAGCTCGATGCAGAACATATACAGAATCTTTTCACAGTGATCATGAAGAAGACTTTCCATTCTTCTTCAAAAAAAGACGGAACCGGATATTGTGTAAGTAATATAGAACGACATTTTCGCGAACAACTATGGCTAGCAGGAATCCCATATCTTGGCAAAGAACTGGGACCACGGGTGCATGATCTACGTCACACATTTATATGTCATAGATTAAACCAATGGGCGAAAGAAGGTGTTGACCTTACTGCGATGCTTCCTATTTTGTCTAAATACGTTGGACATACAGGCATTGCTTCGACACAGTATTATTTAAAATTAACCGCTGAAGCTTTTCCAGATGTGCTAGAACAAATGGACGAGCTAACCGGGCATGTATTTCCAGAAGTCGGAGGTGTGGTGTATGAAGAATAAAATACCTGATTTTGCATATCACATGACTAAATTTTTCACAGAATACTGCCAATACAACGAAATCTAAGTCCTAATTCAATAGCTACGTATCGTGACACATTTCGGTTACTGCTTTTGTTTTACGATACGGAAAAACATATAAAACATAATTTGCTAACATTAGATATGCTTGATGTTCAAGGCATTGAAGATTTTATGCTATGGCTCAAAAAAAGAAAGAAATTGTGGTGCAAGTACCTGCAATCAACGATTAGGCGCATTAAAATCATTTTTCAGGTATCTGCAATTCGCACTACCAGACCGTGCCCTGCAATGTCAGGGAAAATTTAGCCATACGGCCAATGAAGCAACCAGAACCTGGGTTAAAATATCTTACTATTGACGGCATAAAATTACTTCTTGAACAACCAGATATAAAAACCAAATACGGTCGCCGGGATCTGGCTATTCTCAGTCTTATGTACGACACAGGTGCCAGAGTTCAAGAAATCGCAGATATTAAGATAGTTCATATTCGTTTTAGCACACCTGCAACAATAAGAATAACCGGAAAGGGAGATAAAACACGCATTGTTCCACTTCTTTCCAGAACCGTGGATATATTAAAGCAATATATTAAAGATTTTAAAATTGATGCAGGTGGAAATGATGCATACCTATTTCAAAATAGAAACGTTCAACAGCTTTCACGCTTTGGAATCAGCTATATTTTAACCAAATACGCAGATATGGCGAGGAAAGTTCATCCTGAACTTATTCCCGAAAAACTTTCGCCTCACTGCATTAGGCATTCAAAAGCAATGCATCTATTACAAGCAAATGTGAATTTAGTCTATATTCGTGATTTGCTTGGACACAGTAGTGTCACTACAACAGAAATATATGCGAGAGCAGATACAACGCTCAAACGAGAAGCTCTCGAAAAAGCAAATCCTATTAAGGACACTCCGGCGATGCCGCAATGGAATGATGATGAGGGATTGATGGAGTGGCTTCGAACTTTAATCTAAAACAGTTTTCGCGGGTGATGGAGTATCACCCGCAGAAATAAGTGATGAAAAATAAATCAATTGACTTAGTAAACGAGAAAACAGAACGAAAAGAACTGCTCGAATGGATACCTATGCTTGTAAAAAATAAATTAAATTCTCTAACCACTGCTCAACTCCGTATCCTACATTATATATTAGGATATGAAAGCCGTGAGATAGATACAGAGGCGTTAATGGAAGAATTCGAAGGATATGGCTACTCCGAGGAACAAGCACTTGAAATTGCAAAAATTTTAAAAAGGGATAATTTTTTAATTATGCAAAAACCGTATTAGTCCCCTTTGCATATTTGTTTTCCCACAGATACAACTTCACACTCAGCCAGACAATTATCATCATTTGACGGTATCCAATTTGCACCTATTACTGATATATGCAAATGCGTTTTATCTTTTAGTTTGTTCGCACACTTTTCGAACATTTTATCATCCGTTACATGTATTTTAAGAATTTTATGTTCTTCCCTCGGCAAATATAATCTTTCATCGGGGCAGTTCATAAAAATACAATTTGTATCAGGTTCATATTTCCAAAAAGTGCATGCAACGATTCGATTACCGATAATACCATTTTCTCGGTATTTATCAAAATTATACTTGTCAACGAGAATATCATCTATTGGATATTTGTTATAACTGCCACCTTCACGATACTGAACACACATCAGATAAAGCATTTTTAAAGTATTTATGGCAATTTTGCTATTACTACCTTTTCCGCCGCTTCCATGATGTGGAGAAGAATCTCGATTTTGCTTAGTTAATAAGTTTGTAAAAAAGTTGTCCAAAGAAAAGAGATTTTCACAGTAATCATCTGGTTTAAACAAATCCTTAATATGACAAAGAATTCCTCCTGTGTGTTCTGATATATTATAACTCACAAAACACGCACTTGGCTTTTGCGGAGAGCGCACATACATTCTGGCTCGACAATCAGGTGTTGTGCAATAAAATGTTCCATTACCATGTAATGGCAGGTCAGATGCATCTACTCTGTCATTTTCAGTTCCATTCGGAACTCGATATGCATATTTAGCCATATTAACCTCCATAAGTACAACGTATAAATTAAATTATGTTAAGAAAGGAATCCAAAAAAATATGAAACAAGCAAAAAACGACAACAACTCAACATATTCTATGACTCATAAAAAAAATAATTTATGTTGAGCTACACATATATCAGTGATTTTCCCATAAGCTCCTCTATAATTCATTCATGTTGATGAGCTTGAATCTAGGGTCTCTGACCACATAGCTTTGCAGTGCAGGCTCAAAATCTGTTGCCGAAAACAGATAATAGTCATCAGATGTAAGCCTTGCCTGATCCATAGCCATAGCCATATTCTCGCACATATCCATGGTCATCATTGGCTTGTCCCAGTTGCAGAAGCCGATGATACTCCTTCTATCCTCACTCTGAGCCACGATGTCTATGCGGCCTGTCTTTCCAATCCATGTACCCACACGCTTTATGGTAAACGGAAGCTGTCCCATCTGATTTAATATAAGCAGATACTCTGTGCAGACCTCCCTGAAATATCTCTCAAGATACGCATCAAGCTCTTTTTTCTATATATGTATCATAAAACTCTTCCGGTGAAAGCAGATACAGATTAGACATATTCGGATAGACAAACTTAAACCAGAAATTAACAAATGTGTCTTTTATCTGATATACTCCCTTCTTTGCATTTTCCCATCCGCCGGTCTCAAATGAAACTACCTTTTCCACGATATTGAAGGTGGCAAGATTCTTTAAATATACGCTGATTTTGGCACGCGAAAATCCTGTCGCATGGAAAATATCATTGAGCTTGTTCTCACCTCTTGCAATTGCTGCAAGTATTGTGCTATATGCTGAAAGCTCTCGAAGCTCTGCTGATATAACAGCATCCGCCTCACCATACAGTGCTCCCGATGGTGTCAATACGAGCCTGCATATATTATCCTTAAAGGATTTAGCTGCATCCCACTTATCCAGATATGCCGGAACTCCACCGATTGCTCCGTAAATTCTTACGATTTCCGCGACCGGAAGACTTTCAAAATGTCTTACAACCTCAAGGAAATTGAGCGATTCAAGCTTCATTTCGGCTCCCTTAAACTGCTCTGCTGCCTCTTGTGTAGCCCAGACTGTAGATGATGTGGCAAGTATTATAAGTACAGGTCCCGGATACAGCTTGTGCTTTTTAAGCTTTGCAACTGCTTCCATAAATGATGCATCCCTCTTTGCCACAAACTGTGCCTCATCGATTATAACGACAAGCTTGGAAGGGTCTCCTGATTTGATTCTCGCGAAGTACTCCTCATATGTCTGTCTGCTCAGGCTCACCTTGTACTGACGGCTTATCTCCTCCCCCATCATCTCAAGCTGATGCTCTGGCGATGCCTGTCTGCATCTGTAGTAAAAAGAATTTCTTTCCGTCACAAAATTCCTTTATGAGCTCCTCCTTTTGACAGCCTCTCCTTCCGTAGAGCACTACGAGCTGGTTACCCGACTCTTTATAGAGCTGCTCAAGTTTCTCTAAATCTGTGTGTTTTGCTTTCATAAATATTCCTCCAAAATAATCAACTGGAAATATTATATCACAATTTAACACATATACAAATAGATTTTAATTATTATTTCCGAGCTCCTATTGTAGCTTTCACTTTATTTCTGACAAACATATAGCAGATAGCCTGCATGATGATTGTCGCTATCCATGAACCGGGATATGATATAAACAGGAAAAACAGCGACCTGTGGCTTGGAAACAGACCATATATCCAGATGATTCTGACTCCGACTGTTCCTATTATAGAAAGTATCATAGGTACAGTTGAGTATCCCATTCCTCTTAGTGCTCCCGGAAAAAGGTCCATGATTCCACACAGGAAATATGGGATTGTTGTAATCGAAATAATCTCAAGTCCTGATTTAATTACCTCGCTATTACTTGTATATATGCCAAGTATCTGTGTTCCAAATATGTATGAAGCACTTCCCATCACAAGTGCTACCGCTGTCGTGAGGAACAGACAGTCTATCAGTACCCTGTCCATTCTCTTTTGTTTTCCCACCGCATAGTTCTGGCTTGTAAAGCTCATGCAGGCCTGTGTGATTGAGTTGACTGATACATACAAAAAGCCAAGTATATTGTTTGCCGCCGTATATCCAGCCATGGCTATCGAACCAAAGGAATTGACTGATGACTGCAGCATGGCATTTGAGATATTTATGACTGTGCTCTGTATGCCGGCCGGGATTCCCACCTGAAATATCTGAAGCATATATTCCTTATCAATCGCAAGCTTATTAAAGCAGAGCTTATAGCTGGTATCTGCTTTGCTCAGACAGTATAATACAAGCACACAGGAAACAAACTGCGAAACAATTGTACCGATTGCAACACCTGCAACATCCAGTTTACACACTATTACAAAAAACAGATTGAGCAGTGCATTGATACAGCCTGAAATAATCAAAAAGATAAGAGGTCTCTTTGTATCGCCGACAGCACGCAAAATTGCCGCGCCATAGTTATAAAGCATAAAAAACGGCATACCGCAAAAATAAATCCTCATATAAATAGTAGAAAGACCTATGACATCATCCGGTGTACCCATAATTTCCAGCGCACCCCTTGCAAAAATAACACCGACCACACCCATCACAATACCACTTATGAGTGCAATCATAATAGCGGTGTGCACCGTCTTAGACATCTCCTTATCCTTGCCTGCCGCATAAAATCGGGCAGCGAGCACATTCGCACCAAGCGATATACCCATAAACAGATTGACAAACACATTGATAAGTGCCGTAGTCGAGCCAACAGCCGCAAGTGATTTGCTGCCACTAAACTGTCCCACGACAATAATATCCACCGCATTAAACGCTAACTGTAAAATACCCGAAATCATAAGCGGCAACGCAAACGAAATAAGCTTATCCATTATTGAACCGTTTACCATATCAATTTCATACTTATTATTCTTCACTTATATCTACCTCTTAAATATTATTCTTCTAAGCCTTTCTATTTTACCACGATAAAATATAAATTCAAGCGTAACAATTAAGCCACCCGAGAATAATAAACCTAACAAAACTAAAAAAGAGTCCCTTTTAAGGGACTCGACTTTTTTGCAAATTAAAATCACAGAGTGAGGATTTTCCGTTCAATACACTGCCTTCACCGGAGAGTACACAGTATGTTCTGAAGAAAAAATATGAACTGCCACGGGTTTCCAATAGGTCAAATGACAGTTTAGACTTGCAAACTGCCATAGCCTATCCATAAAAAATCCCGTGGCTGACTTCATATTTTATCTGAGGAATACTACTGTGTGCTACACCGGTGCCCACAGCCCAAAAACGGAAAATCCGCCCTCCTAACAAAAATTGAATCTTTTGCCAACTCTACTTCTTTGTGATGTAACCCTGTGCCTTAAGAAGCTCTGCACAAAGCACTGCTCCACCGGCTGCGCCACGTACTGTGTTGTGTGAGAGTCCGACGAACTTCCAGTCATAGACTGTATCCTCTCTGAGACGTCCGACATTGATTCCCATACCATGCTCATAATCCACATCAAGTGCAACCTGAGGACGATTATCCTCTTCACAGTATCTGATGAACTGCTTTGGTGCGCTTGGAAGCCCAAGCTCCTGTGGTACTCCGCTGAACTTCTCGAGTGCCTCGATGAGCTGCTCCTTTGTAGGTTTCTTTTTGAACTTGACAAATACAGCTGCTGTATGTCCGTTTAATACAGGAACACGGATACACTGGCATGTGATAACCGGTGACTCTGCAGGAACAATCTGTTTCTTCTCATCATCCACATATCCCCAGAGACGAAGTGGCTCTTTCTCAGATTTCTCTTCCTCTCCACCGATGAATGGGATGATGTTTCCAACCATTTCCGGCCAGTCCTTAAATGTCTTACCTGCTCCGGAGATTGCCTGATATGTAGTAGCAACTACTTCATATGGCTCGAACTCTTTCCATGCTGTAAGAACCGGAGCATATGACTGGATTGAGCAGTTTGGTTCTTTACTGCTACGAAGCCTCTCTTTGTACCGAGACGCTCCTTCTGATATTTGATAACCTCCATGTGCTGTGGGTTGATTTCAGGTACAACCATTGGCACATCAGGTGTCCATCTGTGGGCACTATTGTTTGAAACTACAGGAGTCTCTGTCTTTGCGTAGTCCTCCTCGATCTTCTTGATCTCGTCCTTTGACATATCAACGGCTGAGAATACGAAGTCAACCTGTGAAGCAACCTCTTCCACCTCATTGACGTTCTTTACGATGATTTTCTTAACTGCCTCAGGCATTGGTGTGTCCATTTTCCATCTATCACCAACGGCATCCTCGTATGTCTTGCCTGCACTTCTTGGGCTTGCTGCAATTGTTGTTACCTCAAACCATGGATGATTCTCTAAGAGAGAAATAAATCTCTGTCCTACCATTCCTGTTCCACCGAGGATACCTACTTTAAGCTTTTCACTCATTACTCTAATCTCCCTATCTTCTAGATTTTCTTCGACCATGTCATACACTATACTTTGACATTAAAATCAGGTTCTGTCCGTCTGTCGCGCACAACTGTCTTTATAGGAAATATATTACTTGAAACTCTAATGAAAAACAAGGAAAAAACTATATTAAATTAATAATTTTTCTCCCTGTTTTTTATAAAATATGCACAAAAACTACACTTCATCCTGCCAATTTGACTTCATATACTCGTCGTAAACGGCAATTACCTTGTCCATTGATGTCTTTGATGGTGCTCCAACTGTACACCTTGTGCTGACACAGGTCTCCATTGAAATGGCATCAAATACATCCTCCTCAAATACCGGAGAGATAGCCTTGAGCTCGTCAATGCTCATATCGTCGATTGCAATGCCCTTGTCGATGCAGTAAAGCACTATTCTTCCTACAATACCATGTGCATCCCTAAACGGTACACCCTTTTTAACGAGATAATCAGCTGCATCTGTGGATTTGTAAAGCCATTGTTTGCACTCTTTCTCATCACGTCCTTGTTAAACTTCATTGTATCAATCATTCCTGTAAAAAGTGCGATACATCCCTTTGCAGTGTCGAATGCATCAAATGCCAGCTCCTTATCCTCCTGCATATCCTTGTTGTACGCAAGCGGAATACCCTTCATGGTGGTGAGAAGCGACATGAGCGCACCGTATACACGGCCTGTCTTTCCTCTGACAAGCTCTGCTATATCAGGATTTTTCTTCTGTGGCATGATTGAGCTTCCTGTGCTGTACGCATCGTCAATCTCAACAAACTGGTACTCGTTTGAATTCCATATGATAATTTCCTCAGAAAAACGTGACAGATGCATCATGATAGTTGAAAGAGCCGATAAAAACTCAATCAGGTAATCTCTGTCTGACACACCATCCATACTGTTAAGTGTCGGTCCGTAAAAATCCAGAAGCTGTGCTGTATAGTCCCTATCAAGCGGATATGTAGTGCCTGCGAGTGCTCCTGAGCCAAGCGGACAATAGTTCATTCTCTTATATATATCGCACAGTCTTGATCTGTCTCTCTTAAACATCTCAAAATATGCGCCCATATGGTGAGCCAGAGTGATTGGCTGGGCCTTCTGCAGATGTGTAAAGCCCGGCATGATAGTCTGTGTGTTTTCTTTCATAATCTTAAGGATAACAGCTAAAAGCTCCTTAAGCTCATTATCAGTCTCCTTCACTGTCTTTCTGGTGAAAAGACGCATGTCAAGAGATACCTGGTCGTTTCTGCTTTGGCCTGTGTGAAGCTTCTTTCCTGTGTCGCCAAGCCTGTCTATGAGTGTAGCCTCAATGAAGCTGTGGATATCCTCATACTTTGAGCTGATTTCAAGCTCCCCTGACTCTACCTCCTTAAGTATCTGCTTTAGGCAAGCCACTATATCATTGCTCTCTGCCTGTGAGATGATGCCCTGCTTTCCAAGCATCGTGACATGGGCGATGCTGCCCTCTATATCCTCTTTATAAAACTTCTGATCAAATGAAATGGACGCATTGAAATTGTAAACGAGCTGATCTGTCTCCTTTGTGAAACGTCCTCCCCATAACTGTGCCATGAGATTCCTCCTTGATTATTAAATGATGATTTATTTTCATGTATCACAATGTATTATATAAAAATAAGATGTGATACCGCCGTCTGCTCTAAACAGCCGCTTTACTGTGCTAAATTATATAATAATTTTTGCTGTCACGCAACCACATTTTCACCCACGTGCTGCAATCTCTCTGTCACGCTGTTCCTTGGAAAATACACAGCCGCAGTAGTACTGCCTGTACATATCATACTGCTTTGATATTTCCGTGGACTTTTTATAGCCCTCTTTCTTCTTAAAATCAGAGAAAAGATATCGCACTCCATATTGGCTCTCTAAGTCTTTTCCTATCTCATTGAGCTTTTCGGCATTCTTCAACGGGCTGATGGAAAGTGTCGTAGTAAAAAAATCAAAGCCATGCTCCCTTGCATACTGTGCACTCTCCTCAAGACGCAGCCTGTAGCACTTAAAGCACCTCTCCCCGCCCTCAGGCACAGCCTCCATGCCGCGTGCCATATCGTAAAAGCGCCTGGTGTCGTACACACCCTCCACAAAGTGAACCGGATTTTTCACCGGAAACTCATCTATAAAGCGCTTCTGTTCCTGTGCTCTCATGTGATACTCCTTTGGTGGGTAAATATTTGGATTGTAATAAAATACCGTCACCTTAAAATACTCCGAAAGCGTCTGTATGCAGTATGTGCTGCACGGCCCACAGCAGCTATGAAGCAAAAGACGTGGAGTGCAGTTATTGTACATGCAATTTTCTTATATTAAATCTTCCATTAATTTTTGATAGTTAATTTTATTTGCCATATTATATTATTTCTTTCTCAAAATTCAAATAATTTTTGACATATCCCAAAATATTATTTCAGGTAACTATTCTGCATATTTACTATTCTGATTAATTACTATTTCTGATATAAGCCGCATAATACGAACAAGGGCCGGAAGTCTCCTCCCGGCCCGGCTCATACTAATCCTCTTCTTCATATCCGAACATTAGTCTAAAAATCTTTTTTTCCTGTTTCAGTCTTGAATATGTGCTTGTATGCCTTGTCGATTGCACGGTTTCCCGCATCATCCTCCTACAGATTTACGAGGAAATCAGCCTCAACGAGTATCTGATAATCAAGACCATCTATATTGTCATATGTGTGATGGTGACCTATGAGAAAACAAATTCTTTCAACTATGTAATTCTCAAAGCCAAGCTGTGAGAGCATCTTCTGAGCGATTATCGGTCCCTCCTGCTCCTGAAGCTTTCCATCGCACCTGCCATACTTCTCCTCCGCCACACGTATGCCAATATCGTGTGTGTAAGCCGCTGCCTCAAGTATAAAGAGCGAGGCATCATCAAGCTCCTCTCCTATACCGATAAGCCTTGCATAGCTGTGCACCTTGGTGAAATGCTGGATTCTCTTGGATCGCCATCATAGTAGGCAATCATATCCATAAACAAGTCGTCTAACTGTTGTTTACTATAACTGTCACTATCCATTTAATATATTTTTCTCCTGATAATATGTTAATTAGTCGCATTGCCGACTTTGCACCGACAATGATAACATACTACAAAGCGATCATTTTTTCAATATTTTTACACAAATATTTCTTATTTTTTAAATCACTATGTTGTTTGTCACGCTGTTATGTGGGAACAGTAACATCACTACTTTGCATCACGGAAAAATCCCCTGAATGCGAATTCTGACAAAGGCTTCTTGTAAAGCAGCTCTCCTATCAATATCTCAAACGCCCCACCTGCCAAAATAGCAATATAGCCTAGCAATGCCACCACCGGGAGTCCAAGCTTAAAAACAGCATTAGAAACCGGCACAAACGCTGCTCCTGAAAACACAGTAAAAACGCCCATAAACAAAACCATGAATACGATAAAGCCAAGTACATAATACTTATAGCATATGCTTGTGTACAGATATACTGTCAACAGCTCAACATCGAGCGTAAAAAGTGTGAAGATAAGCTGTTTCTTATCTGCTACGGAATTCTGTATCAGAATGACTCTTTCTATTACCAAAAATGTGAAAACAACAAGATTGATTACCGTGCTTGACATCACCGGAATGTATATCTGCAGCTTCTTTTTCAGTGATGTGGACTGGATAAGCTCTGACACATCCATCGACATGATGAGCTGAAATGTGAACATCCCGCACATCATAAAGTATACACCACCTATGATGGAAGTTCCCTTGCTCATTATATCGGATGCAATTCCGATTACTGCAAAGAATACAAACATGATCACATTCAACTTCAGTTTGTAGCCATATCTCAATAATTTAAATCCTAATTTAATATCTTTCAGCATAATATTTCTCCTTTTCAAATATACTTCCAATTTAAAATGCCTCTACACATCAACATATGATCTGCGGATACGCACCATCATATGATAATGTCGCTGCTATCACTCCTACAAGCACCACTGCTAACACAGGTGCGATAAACCAAATTTTTGCGCCATAAATCAAAACAGCTATACTACCTGCAATTGCCGGGAAGATAACTATAAGCGCCAGCAGATAAATATACATTCCCAGATCCATGTATCTGAATATATTTAATGAGCCAACCGAAACAATTGAAGATATCATAATAATGTCAAATATCGACCAGATATTAACTCCAAATTTAATAAACGGCATTGAAGCAATGAGTATTGTAATTCCAATACGCAGCGGTCTTACAAGTATATCCACAAGAACTGCATTCTCAAAGTATCTTACTCCGTTAAAACCTGTCTTTAAAAAATGCATGCCAAATGCATTCTTCTTGCACATACAGCCGAAGCAGAAATAGTCCTGCACCACCTCGCACATCATATAAAAATCATAAACAATTACTATAACTCCAATCCATGCCCAGATTGTTTTCGAACAGGCAATTAGCATTGATGTAAAAATTGCTAAAAACGGAATCAGTATATTTGTTATAAGCCGATACTTGAGATTAGTCATAACACGGTAATCCCTGATGTATGTTAGAACTTCATTCTTTGCTTTGTTATCTTTTTTTATTAATTGTTCTTTCAGTATCATGTTCCTGTGAAAACATTTTTTCATTCATACTTCCTGACTTATTTTCCATAACACCTTACCTCGCACTAGCGCATCACAATTTTTGTGTTATTTTTCATGACCGCAACGCTTATCTGGTAAAGTGTCGGAATCTCCTTTGTCACATTAAGTCCTGCGAGCTTATCTATATTTTCCGCCAAGCATATGCCCTCAAAGCCATACGGATTTTTGGTCATTGAATAAAGCACCTTACCGGCAGCCTCTGTATCTGCTGCCTCACCTTTAATAAGGATATATTTTTCCTTCAAATCCTCAACAAAGCCCTGCTCCACAATCTGTCCGTTTTCCATTATAATGGCATAATCGGTGATATTTTCATATCAGAGATATTGTGCGTAGAGAAAAATACGCTGCGCTTACCGTTGCCCTCATGGATATACTCGCCAATCATCTGGCACAGCTTATCTCTCATAAGCGGATCAAGCGGCGATGCCGGCTCATCCAGCAAAAGAAGGTCTGTCTTTCGCGCCATGACACCTGCCAGCATGAGCTTCATCTTCATACCATCCGAAAATGAACTGTTAGCTTTCTTCATATCAATGCTGCCATGTGAAAATATTGCAAGCTCCTCACAATATCTGTGAAAATCCTCTGCAGAAAAATCATCAAACATCAGCTTGCTGATTTCCTCGATATCCTTAACTGTCCACTGCGGCAGATAGTATTTACCCGGACCGGTGTAACCTATGCGGTTTTTAATATCTCCCGAGTTTTCCTTCTGTTTATCAGAATACTGTCCGAAATAAGTGATGTCACCTTTGTAGTCAAGCCTGATTCCTGCCAGGATATTTAAAAGCGTTGTCTTTCCTGCTCCGTTCTCCGATTAAGGCTGTCGCAAAGCCCTGTGGTATTGCGAAATTCTCCACATCCAGTGTGAAGTTTTTAAGCTTCTTTGTGATTTTTGCTGCCTCAATTGCATTCTTTGTTGTCATTTTCATTCCTCCTGACTCGTTTTCATATCATTATTTAAATATGAACTAATTCTTACTTAAATTTTTCATTGTTTATAGCTATCCATAATCATAACCAATCCTCTCCTGTCATTCTACATCAAGTAATGCCTCAAGCATCCCTTTAAGCTCGTCGTTCGAGATTCCTGCTACCTCAGCCGCGGCTATCGCGTCTGTCAGCGACTCCTCCACCTTGCGCAGGTGCTGTTCCTTTATCATCTCACTGTCCTGTGCATTGACATAAAAGCCCTTGCCCTGCGCCGCTGTGATAAGCCCCTCATCTGCAAGCTGCTCATAAGCCTTCATCGTGGTTATCACACTGATTTTCAAGTCCTTTGCCAGCCCTCTTATAGACGGAAGGAACTCCCCCTGCTCATACCTGCCGGCCAAAATATCTGTCTTGAAGCTGTCCGCTATCTGCTGATAGATGGGCACTCCTGAATTTTGCATCAGCTTCATATGCTACCTCCGTACTGTATTTATTAACTGTTTATGTGTTATATATACACTATATACATTTTAATGTCAATACCTTTCTATAATTATCTCTCTAAAAATTTCACCTCAAAATTTTGATTTGACATACACTCTTATATCTGATACTATAATATAGCTTGCCGATATGGCTCAGTAGGTAGAGCGACGCACTCGTAATGCGTAGGCCACCGGTTCGATCCCGGTTATCGGCTTCATACATAAAAAAACACCTCATTCAAAACTGAATGAGGTGTTTTTTTTATTACAAAAATCCCCTTGACATTTATAAAAAATATATTAAAATTATCTCGTTGGTTTATTTTTAGTAAACAAAAAATCTATTATTAAACCTACAGCAACTATAACATAAAATGTATTAGAAAGGAAGTAAACATGGATATCGGACATCGTATGAAGGAGCTTCGTATCCAGTACGGACTTACCCAGCAGGAGCTTGCTGACAGGGCTGAGCTGACGAAGGGATTTATCTCCCAGCTCGAGCGAAATCAGAATTCACCGTCAGTCGGCACCCTGCTTGATATCATCCAGTGCCTGGGTATGACACCGGCGGAGTTTTTTACCGATTCGGAACCTGAGCAGATTGTATACAAGGCAAACGACTATTTCGAGAAAATTGACGAGGAAAAAAAACAGCAAGGTGGAATGGATCATTCCAAACGCACAGACCCGCTCCATGGAGCCTGTCAGGCTCACTCTTCATCCAGGCGGCAGTTCTGAAATATATCTGCCTCAGGAGTGTGAGGAATTTGGATATGTGATAAAGGGCACAGTGAAGCTTTGCTATGGTGGCAAGGTGCACACCGTAAAGGCCGGTGAGTCCTTTTATTTTAAAGCCGGTAAGAAACATTTTATTGAAAATAAGTCTTCAAAGGATGCCATGCTCATATGGGTCAGCAATCCTCCAAGCTTCTGACGCTTCCACTGCAGAAGCTCTTTTATAGGGCTGTAATTACTGCCGGCCACATTTTTAGTGTGTACAGCAGCAAATTATAAACATACAGTTCCTACCAGTACTATAATTACATGAGAAAGGTTTACACCATGGGAAAGAAATTAATTGATTTTATCGATATCACAAAGTCATACAACGGCAATGTTGTACTCGACGATTTAAATCTATACATCAGGGAGAATGAGTTTCTGACGCTGCTTGGACCATCAGGCTGCGGAAAGACCACCACACTTCGCATGCTCGGTGGCTTTGAGACCCCGGACAAGGGAAAAATCATGTTTGATTCAAAGGATATCACAAATGTGCCTGCAAACGAGAGAAATCTGAACACTGTTTTCCAGAAATACTCTCTTTTCCCTCATATGACAATAGCTGAAAACATCGCGTTTGGTCTTAAAATAAAGAAGAAAAGCAAGGCTTACATTGATGACAAAATAAAGTATGCATTAAAGCTAGTCAATCTCGACGGCTTTGAAAACCGCTCTGTGGATTCTCTTAGCGGAGGTCAGCAGCAGCGTATCGCTATTGCAAGAGCTATTGTAAACGAGCCTAAGGTACTGCTGTTAGACGAGCCGCTTGGCGCTCTCGACTTAAAGCTGCGCCAGAGCATGCAGTATGAGCTTATCCGCTTCAAAAATGAGCTCGGTATCACCTTCGTCTACGTCACACACGACCAGGAGGAGGCGCTTACCATGTCTGACACCATCGTAGTCATGAATCAGGGCTATATCCAGCAGATTGGCACACCGGAGGACATTTACAATGAGCCTGAAAATGCCTTTGTCGCTGACTTTATCGGGCACAGTAATATCATCGACGGTGTTATGATAAAGGATAAGCTTGTCGAGATACTCGGTGTAAAGATGCCTTGTGTGGACGAGGGCTTTGGTGAGAACACGCCTGTCGATATAGTCATCCGCCCGGAGGATGTGGAGCTGGTGCCGGCGGAGGACGGCTACATGCAGGGCGATGTCGTGTCAAATATCTTCAAGGGAGTGCACTATGAGCTTGAGGTAAAGGCTAACGGCTACGACTGGATGGTGCACACCACCAAATATGTAGAGGTCGGCAGTCATGTGGGTATCAAGGTGATTCCATTTAATATCCAGGTAATGCACAAGCCTGAGTCCTCAGATGAAAAGGCGGTGGAGATAGATGTCTAAAATAAAGAAACAGCTGCTCGCAGGGCCGTACCTCATATGGATTATCGGATTTATCATACTTCCGCTTTTCATGATTGTGTACTATGCATTTAAAGGCTCTGACGGAGGCTTCACATTTGAATATGTGGCTGCAATAGCACAGCACACCAATATCAAGGCACTGCTTTTATCCCTACGGCTTGGAATCATATGCACCATAATATGCCTGGTGCTGTCCTATCCGCTTGCGATGATTTTAAACGGCTTAAGATTAAAAACCAAAGCTTTGTGGTATTTGTTTTCATGCTTCCTATGTGGATGAACTTTATGCTTCGAATACTCGCATGGAAGCAGCTTTTGTCCAAAAACGGTGTCATCAACTCGATACTCACCACTCTAGGACTGCCGGGCTTCAACATCATGAATACCTCCGGAGCCGTCGTGCTTGGCATGGTCTATGACTTTCTGCCATTCATGCTGCTGCCTATATACAACTCCATGACCAGAATCAAAAACGACTGGATTGAGGCGGCTCTTGACCTCGGTGCAAACAAAGTCACAATATTTTTCAAGATTATACTGCCACTTACAGTTTCCGGTGTCATAAGCGGAATCGTAATGGTTTTCGTGCCATCACTCACATCCTTTGCCATCTCACAGATACTCGGAGGCGGCAAGGTCCTGCTCATCGGAAATATCATAGAACAGGATTTCGTCCATGGCTCGCAGTGGGGCGCAGGAAGCGGTCTCTCACTCGTGCTCATGGTATTCGTATTAATCAGCATGGCACTCGTCAATCTGTTTGATAAGGAAGGAGACCAGAGCGCATTATGGTAAAAAAAAATAGCATCCAGGGTATATATGGGACTGATTTTTTTTGTTTCTGTATCTACCTATCGTTGTATTAATAGTACTCTCCTTCAACAACTCCAAATCCAAGGTTAAATGGGGAGGCTTCACGCTCGACTGGTACATAAAGTGCTTTCAGAGTGAGCGGATTATGTCGGCATTTTCTACAACACTGCAGATTACGCTGCTTGCAGCTGTGATTTCTACAATAATAGGAACTCTCGCAGCCATGGGTATAAGCGCCATGAAGAAACGTAACCAGACAATCTATCTGGGCGCTACAAACATCCCGATGCTCAATGCAGATATCGTGACCGGTATCTCAATGATGCTTTTGTTTGTAAAATTCATGAATCTGGGCTTTGTGACAGTGCTTATCGCACACATCACGTTCAATATCCCTTATGTGATACTCAATGTGCTTCCAAAGCTCAAGCAGACCAACAAATACACCTATGAGGCCGCACTTGACCTGGGCGCATCACCTCTATATGCATTTTTTTCAAGGTCACCTGGCCTGAAATAAGCCCCGGAGTGTTCTCCGGCTTTATGATGGCGGTCACAATGTCACTCGATGACTTCTCCATCACCTACTTTACGAAGGGTGCCGGAGTAAACACACTCTCAACCATGCTCTACACAGAGCTAAAAAAGGGTGTAAAGCCGGAGCTGTATGCTCTGTCAACCATACTTTTCTTCACAGTGCTGCTGCTTTTGGTTGTGGTAAACATCAACTCAAACCAGATACCTGTCAGCGCCTCAAAGAAGCCTGCAAGGGCTAAAAAGCTGCGCATCGTAAAGCGTAGTGTGAGCATCGCAATTGTTGCAGTACTCGTAATCGGCTGCTTTTCGGTATTTACCATAAGCGCCGGAAGCACGAACAATGACAATGCCATAACAGTGCTAAACTACGGTAAATACATCGATGAATCAGTAATCGACAGCTTCGAGCAGGAAACCGGAATCACCATTAAATACGAGGAATACGAGGAGCCTGAGGAGATGTACACAAAGTACAAGTCCGGTGCCATCGATTACGATGTCATCTGCACCTCTGACTACATCATCGAGAAGCTCATAAGTGAGGGTGAGGTCAACAAGATAGACTACAGCTCAATGCCAAACTATCAAAATGTAAATCAGGATATAATCGACATGTCCGCATCCTTTGACCCGACACATGAATACACTGTGCCTTATTTCTACGGCACACTCGGTATACTATACAATAAAAAGATGGCTGATGCATCAGACCTAAATACCTGGGACTGCCTGTGGAACGGCAAATACAAGGACAACATGATTATGATTAATTCTGTCCGTGATGCCTTTACTCCCGCCCTTCGCACACTTGGCTACTCGATAAACGAGACAGATACAGCAAAGCTCGATGAAGCATTTGATATACTGAACAAACAAAGCAGTGATGTGCTCGCCTACTACGTGGATGAAACCTGTGATGAGATGGTTGCTGAAAATGCGGCAATCGCAGTGTGCTACTCCGGTGAGGCAGCTGCAGCCATGGCTGAAAACGATAACCTGGACTATATCGTGCCAAAGGAGGGCTCAAACCTCTGGATTGACTCATGGTTTATTCCAAAGACATGCAAGAATAAAGAGGGCGCACAGGAATTTTTGAACTATATCTGCAGTGATGAGCCGGCACAGCTCAACTTTGAATATGTATACTATGCATCACCTATCCAGTCTGTCATCGAAAACCAGGATGCAGAAACGAAGGAAAATGAGGCGATTAATCCTCCTTCCGATATGCTCAAAAACTGTGAAGTATACAGAGCTTTAAATGATGATGACGCAACACTTTACAACACACTGTGGCAGAGGCTCAAATCAGATTAAAAATGGATTGCGCAGCTGTATTTTGTATGATATCACAAAAATGAAGTCTAAAAATTGTACAAAAATACATATTGCAAACTTCAACAAACAATGATAGAGTAAAACCCACGAAGCGCCCTGCTTCGTGGGTTTTACTTTTCCACGAGATCCGATATTTTTATGCTCCGCAAGGAGATTCATGAAATACACGGAGTTTTTACATACTATAGAAACAGAAATAACCGCAAGACTTGACAATAATTTCAAGCTTACCATCCATCCTGTCAAAAAGAACAACGGGATGATCTACGACGGATTGGTGATTATCAATCCCAAATTCAATATAGCACCGACTATTTATCTCAATCCTTACTACCATTGGTATCTTGATGGTGTATCCATTGATTCTATTCTCGATGCAATTTTATCCACCTACAATGATTTCAAGCCAACTGAAGATTTTGACATAAGCTTCTGTGATGATTTTTCCAAGGTAAAGGAGAAAATAATTTTCCAGCTCATAAGCTACGACAAAAACCAAAAGCAGCTAAAGGACGTGCCCTATATCAAATATCTGGAGCCATCATATTTGAAGTATATGTAGGAGCGCAACTGCCTGAATTTGGCACCATTACAGTCACAGATGCGCTTCTGTCACGCTGGGGCATAGATACAGAAACACTAATCCGCGCCTCAATGCAAAATACACCAAGGATACTTCCATGCTCAATAATCAACATGGCAGAGTTTCTTGCCAAAAAATGTCCGGGCTATGCCAATCAGATGCGCGCAGTCTGTGATTTTGACAGCCTGCCTATGTATATCCTTACAAACAGCAGGCAGACAAACGGCGCATCCGCCATACTCTACCCGGGTGTGCTAAGCTCGCTGGCAAAAAAGCTCGGCGGCAATATGCTGCTCATACCAAGCAGTATCCATGAATTTCTGGTAATGCCGCTGGATAGCGATATAGATGTCTGCAACCTAAGCGAATTCATCTGTGAAGTAAACTCTACAGAGGTACGCGACGAGGAAGTACTCGGCGAGAGGTACTACATATACGATAGTAAAACAGACACTGTCTACTGATAATCATATAACCCGATAACACAAAATACCGGATATCATATCATAGATATGTATCCGGTATTTTACTTTCTAAGAACATAGTTGGAAATTCATGAAAATTATTGGCCTGTTATTTGCAGAACGATGTACTAGTTGCCAAGCAGCATGTCGTAAAGCTTCTCATACTCTTTCGCAGATGCCTTCCATGAGAAGTCATGCCTCATGGCGCGCTGCATCATCTCCTGCCATCTGTCCTTATGGTTTTCAAACACATCAAGAGCATATTTGATGACATGCAGCATATCATGCGCATTATAATTGGCAAAGGAAAAGCCATCGCCCGTATTCTCGTACTCATTGTACGGCACTACAGTGTCCTTAAGACCACCTGTCTCCCTGACTATAGGCAGCGTACCATATCGCATAGACATGAGCTGGCTCAAGCCGCACGGCTCAAAAAAAGAGACGGCATGAGAAATGCGTCACAGCCTGCATATATCTCATGTGCATTTTCCTCTGAGTAGCCGATATATACTCCAAGCTTCTGCGGATACCTGCCATGGAAATAATTAAACATCTCCTCGTACTGCTGCTCTCCTGTGCCCTGCACTATAAACTGTACATTCATGGTGGAAAGCATCTCCTCCATCACATATGCCACCAGATCAAAGCCCTTCTGCTTTGTCAGACGCGAAACTATTCCAATCAGCATGACATCCTTATCCACAGCCAGACCATACTTCTCCTGCAGCTGACGCTTATTAACGACCTTTCCACTCAATTCCCTTACAGAAAAATGCTTATCCAGATATGTATCCTTCATAGGATTAAAGACATCATAATCTATACCGTTTACAATGCCTCTCAAATGCCTGCGTCGCTCAAGCATCAGGCCATCCAGGCCCTCTCCTCCCTCAGGTGTACAGATTTCATCTGCATATGTCGGGCTGACAGTCGTAATCTCATCTGCATATACTATGCCGCCCTTTAAATAATTAGCCTCACCATAGAACTCCAGCTCCCCTGAATTAAAAATGTGCTCCGGAAGTCCTGTAACATCAGCCACCTCTTTAATCTTCCAGCGCCCTTGAAACTTCATATTGTGAATGGTAAAGACTGTCTTGATACCGGCATAGAAATTGTCTGAGCCGTATACTGTCTTTAGAAAAACCGGCAAGAGTCCTGTCTGCCAGTCATTACAATGTATCACATCCGGGGCAAAATCTATAACCGGCAAAGCCTCAAGCACCGCCTTTGAAAAGAAAGCAAACTTCTCCACATCCTCGTATATATTGTTGTATGGCTTATCTCCTGCAAAGTAAAACTCATTGTCGACAAAATAATATGTCACACCATCATACTGCGATGTAAAAATCCCCACATACTGCCTGCGCCAGTTGAGATTGACATAAAAATGACAGACGAACTTAAGCTGTGGCAGTAATTTATCATCCATACATTTGTACTTCGGAAGTATAACTCTCACGTCATATCTGTCCTTGTCAAAATATTTCGGTAAAGATCCCACTACGTCAGCTAGTCCACCTGTCTTCATATAAGGTATTGCCTCTGATGCGGCCATTAATATTTTCATTTTGTCCATGCTGAAACCTCCCCCAGATTACAGTTATTTAAACAACGATTAATCTGATAAAAAATATAGTATACATCCTGAAACCAATAGAATGTATACTATATTATATCATCGCGGGAGTACATTTTGCCTAGTAAATTTATCAAAACGTGGTTTTATTTGTCTATAATGACGATTTTTACATCCCTAGACGTATTTTGTCTGTAATCAGGGCAATAAACTCCGAATTGGTAGGCTTGCCCTTACCATAGTTTACAGTGTATCCAAACATGGAGTCTATCGTATCCATCCTGCCTCTGCTCCATGCCACCTCGATAGCATGCCTTATGGCTCTCTCCACCCTGCTTGAGGTAGTCTTGTACTTCTTTGCAATAGTGGGATACAAAAGCTTTGTGATAGAGCTAAGCATTTCCATATCCTCAACGCACATCACTATCGCAGTCCTAAGATACTGATATCCCTTTATATGAGCCGGAACACCTATCTCATGAATGATATCCGTCACCTGTGTCTCAAGGGATTTTTTCTCCATATATGTATCATCAAGTGGCTCAGTGTCACCGGATGCTCTCTTTACATACACAAGTACCACATCAGAACCGGCATTACCGTTTATCATGTTGTATGCTTCATCACTACTTCTTGCTGTTCCTAAAAACTCCATGCCCTTTAATAAACTCTGCATGTTTTTCTTTTCGTCTGCTACTGCGACATTTAAAGTGCTCATCAAACTCTCCTATGCCGCCAATTACTGTCATGTCAAAACAAATTGTATGGTTTTATGATAACACATTTTGTCGAATTTTGTCGAGAGCGTATTTTTTTTTAATTTTATGTAACCATTCAGCCCACGCATATTCGCAAAACTGCACGATACCCGTGCTTTCTCTATTCTTCAAACTGAGAGTTATACAGCTCTGCGTAAAATCCGTTCTTTGCAAGAAGCTCATCGTGTGTACCCTGCTCGATAATGTCTCCGTCCTTCATGACAAGAATCATATCGGCATTCTTGATAGTAGACAGCCTGTGGGCGATGACAAAGCTTGTTCTGCCCTTCATCAGATTGTCGAGTGCCTTCTGGATACGGATTTCTGTACGTGTATCGACAGAGGATGTGGCCTCATCAAGGATAAGGATTGGATTGTCTGCAAGAATGGCTCTTGCTATTGTCAAAAGCTGCTTCTGTCCCTGTGAGACATTGGATGCATCCTCGTTGAGCTCCATATCGTAGCCACCCGGCAATGTCTGGATAAAGTGATGCGCATGTGCTGCCTTTGCTGCCGCGATGACCTCCTCATCTGTGGCATCCAGACGGCCGTAGCGGATATTTTCCATAATGGTGCCCTTAAAGAGCCATGTGTCCTGCAATACCATGCCGAATGCATCTCGCAGATCGGCTCTGTTGTAATCCCTGATATCATGTCCGTCTACAAGAATGGCACCTGAGCTTACATCATAAAATCTCATAAGAAGCTTGACCATGGTAGTCTTTTCCCGCTCCTGTCGGTCCAACGATAGCAACCTGCTGTCCCGGCTTTACCTTTGCAGAAAAATCATTGATGATGATCTGGTCAGGATTATAACCAAAGTGTACATGCGAAAACTCTACACTTCCCTCGATATGGTCTGGCTTTACAGGATTTTCCACTGTTATATCCTCTTCCTCCTCATCGAGGAACTCAAATACACGCTCAGATGCAGCCGCCATCGACTGAAGCTGGTTTGCCACCTGCGCTATCTGCTGGATTGGCTGTGTGAAATTCTTCACATACTGTATAAATGCCTGAATATCACCGATTGTGATGACATTCTTTATGGCAAGTATACCACCTGAGATGGCTACTCCCGCATATCCTAAGTTTCCTACAAACTGCATGATAGGCATCATAAGTCCTGAAAGGAACTGTGATTTCCATGCGGATTTGTAGAGCACATTGTTGGCCTCCTTAAAGGTCTTTACAGTCTCTGCCTCTTTATTATATGCCTTTATGACGAGGTGGCCTCCGTACACCTCCTCGACCTGTCCGTTTATGTGTCCCAGATACTCCTGCTGCTGTCTGAAGTATTTCTGTGAATGCTTTATGACAAACGAAATAAGTATCATCGAAACTGGCAGGATAACGAGTGAAATCAGCGTCATGAGCGGTGAAATAGACAGCATCATGACCAGTGTACCGACCAAAGTGGCAACAGATGTAATAATCTGTGTGATACTCTGGTTCAAGCTCTGTCCGAGTGTGTCCACATCGTTTGTGATACGCGAAAGTACCTCACCATATGTCCTTGACTCGAAATACTTCATCGGCATACGGTTGATTTTGCTCGTGATGTCCTTACGCATCCTGTAGCAGGTCTTCTGCGTGATGCCTGTCATGATAAGTCCCTGGGCAAACATAAAGATGGCACTCACCACATATAAAGCCAGCGTAAACAAAAGAACCTTTGCAATATAATCAAAATCTATGCCGCCTGTTCCTGCAATCTTGTTCATGAGTCCCTCGGCAAGCGCAGTGGTGGCTTTTTACCCATGACCTTCGGTCCTGCAACGGAGAAGACAGTCGAAACTGCTGCAAAAATCATAACTGCAATGATAGCAGCCCAGTATCTGCCGAGATACTTTATGAGTTTCTTTGTAGAGCCCCTTGAAATCCCTGGCCTTTTCTGTGACCATTCCGGGGCCACGTCCCATTGGCCCTCTTGGCCTCTTAGGAGGCATCTTAAACTGTTCGTTATTATTCTCACTCATCTTACATGCCCTCCTTTTTTGTTATCATCAATTCCAAGTTCCCTGGCTGAAAGCTGTGACTGTGCAATCTGCATATATACATCGCAATTCTTAAGAAGCTCCTCGTGGGTGCCTTTTCCTACGATTTTACCGTCATCGAGCACGAGAATCTGGTCAGCATGAATAATCGTGCTGATACGCTGTGCCACGATAATAACGGAAGCACTCTCTGTAACCTCTGCTAAGGCTGCACGCAGACGCGCGTCAGTCTTCATATCGAGTGCTGAAAAGCTGTCATCAAACACATAAATATGAGGGTCCTTTGCGATAGCTCTTGCTATGGCAAGCCTCTGCTTCTGACCACCTGACACGTTTGAGCCGCCCTGTGCGATTGAGCTTTCATACCTGTCATTCTTTGTCTCGATAAACTCAGAAGCCTGTGCGATATCCGCAGCCTTTTTTATCTGCTCATCACTCGCGTCTGCTTTACCAAAGCGCAGGTTTGAGGCGATGGTTCCCGAAAAAAGAATACCCTTCTGCGGAACAAAGCCTATTGACTCGCGAAGCTCGCTTAGTGTGTAGTCTCTGATATCGTGTCCATCAAGCTCTATTGAGCCTCCAGTCACGTCATAGAAACGCGGAATCAGGTTTACAAGTGTAGACTTTCCACAGCCGGTACTTCCGATGATAGCTGTGGTTTTGCCCGGCTCCGCCACAAAATCAATGTCTGAAAGCACATCCTCCTTTGCTCCCGGATATCTGAAATCCACATGGTTGAAACGGATAACACCTCTGTGATCAGCCTCAGTAACAGGCTCTTTTGGATCATTTACAGTGCTGTTTGTCTTTATAACCTCATCGATACGCTCTGCCGCAACACCAGCTCTCGGAAGCATGATGGACATGGCTGAAAGCATGAGGAATGACATAACAATCATCATGGCATATGTAATAAACGCAGTCATGGTACCTACCTGCATAGAACCCTTGTCTATTCTGCCTGCTGCAACCCACACGATGCCAAGTGTAATGCAGTACAAGATCATGGACATACCCGGCATCATAAAGGTCATGACACGGTTTGTAAACAGCTGTGTGCGTGTAAGCTCACGGTTAGCCTCATCAAACCTCTTTTCCTCCTCCTTCTCACGGCCGAAAGCCCTGATAACGGAAAGACCTGTAAGAATCTCACGAGAAACAAGGTTTACCTTATCTACAAGACTCTGCATAATCTTGAACTTTGGCATCGCAATGCCAACCAGTGTGAAAATAAAAACCATGATGGCAGCAACCGCAATGGCAATCACCCACTCCATGCCGGATTTGGTCTGCGCCACCTTGATGATACCACCGATACCAACGATTGGCGCGTAAAGCACCATACGAAGCATCATAGCCGTAACCATCTGAATCTGCTGAATATCGTTTGTACTTCTTGTAATCAGTGATGCCGTAGAGAATTTGTTAATCTCGGCATTTGAAAAACCTACAACCTTTGAGAAGGTCTTCTCCCTCAAATCCCTGCCGACAGCGGCACCGACCTTTGAAGCCGCAAAGCCTACAACACATGCTGCTATAAGCATAATAGCTGCAAAGGCTGCCATCTTGGCGCCTGCCTTCCACAGATAAGCAACCTGATTGGCATCCACGTCGATTCCTGCATTCTCATCACACTTTGTCGCAAAAGTTACACCCATGGACTTTAAAGTAGCTGAACCCACCTCATCGATTTTGTCCTGCACCTTGCTTCTTATCTGCTTTATCATGGTATCATCGAGTGCTACTCCCTGCGGGATAGCCGATGCATCCACATCCATCTGCTCCCTCGACTGAAAAGCCTGATATGCCATGACAAGAGGAACCAAAAGCTCCTCATCCAGCTTATCAAGTGTGTCCGAATCAGCTGTCAGCTTGTATTTTGCCACACTGTCATCAGATTTTGAAGCATCCTCTGCCTCATAACAGTCCGTAAATTTTTCTTTCTCGTCAGACAGCATAAATGTCTGTGCCATCTGATAATCCTCCGATGTAATCTCCTCTGGCAGGATATGCTCAATGCCATGATCCTGGATACCCACATCAATGATGTCAGATGTGTACGCAGGCAAAGCCAGATCACAATAAGCCTGAGCAATGAGAAAAACAAAAATTAATATGATCCATCGCCAGTATGGAATCAGGTTTTTGAAAATTTTACTCATAAACGTTTCCTTTCTTTCCGGTTAATTATCCCCCATACACGAATGCAAAAATATCCGCAATCGTGCGCATACTATCTATTTTATCAATAAGCGCGGATAATTCAATAAAGAAAGTATAAAGAAACAGTAAAAAAAAACAGAGACTATATAAATGGTTTATATAAGTCTCTGTTTGATAAATTGTGCTTAATCGAAAAGTATGTGATAGCCAGGAGCCTTTGAAAACTAATCCAAATCAGCAAGACCTACACGCTGTATCTGGAAGGTCTTGTATGCCTTTGCTGTTGTAGTTTCTTTATCACCACCGCTCACCTGTGACTGGTAAATCTTACTATATCCTACGGCATAAATCTTTATAGAATTAGCTCCCTCCGGTAAAGCACTCAATGGTACCTTTACCTTATATGTCTTGTTATTTTCAAAGAAGTCCCTTGGATCCTTATTTAATTGACTGTTTTCTTTACTGTTATTTATCTGTTCATTTTCTGTTCCATCATTATTCAGTGTATAGATATCCCAGTCCACCTTCTTTAAGTAAATCTTATCATTTCCGGTGCCAATCGTTTCATCTTTTGGATTTTTTGCGGATCCTCGATATAAAAGTCCAAATAAACAACAGTTTTTTCATCAATCTGATTTCGCACAAGGTTTGAATCCTTTACCGTAAAATAAACATCCTGCGTACTGTCTGCACCATCTAGTCTGGCATCCGCTTTATTAGCTGCTTCTTCTTCAATGGCATCATCAATAGTTGCATATAATGTAGTTATGTCATTTGAATCAGTATCTGCATTCTCTTTAAGATAAATTGACGGCTCATGAACTGATGCACTATATGCAGCAATCATAGTGTTTATATAAAGTTTCAATTCATCCTCATTATTTGAGAAATCGGAATGTCCTACACCTGAGTATGTTACATTTCCCATTGTGTAAATATAATAATTATTTCTTACATCCTTTGGAGACTGCTCATAAATTCCATGGTTTGAAGGTATACCATACAACAATATCACTCTCACCATCACCATCAGCATCCTGATTCATATCCAGCTGGTAGTACTGCTTATGAGTGGTAGCTATATTTATTTCGTCAGCAATCTTAAAAGGATATGTGGTAATCTGTCCTGAATTAACCTTGACTGCCTTATTAGTCTTAGCTTCAACATCATTACCATCTAGCCCTGAATACAGCCTGTACTCGCCATGATCGTTACCATTATCTTTCCACTGATACTGATTTAAATCTGCATAAGTAAATCCCTGATTCTGTCTGACAATAACTGAATTATCAGATTTTGGCTCATATGCAATATCAGTATTATTCTTTTTGGCAGTCTGTACAGCTTTATCAAAATCCTCATCAGTACTCTTTAATGTATTGCCCTTCTTTAAATACTCATTTGACAGGATTCCATACCTGTCCAGTCCGACAGTATCACGAATTATAGAGTTAAACTTATATCCCCAGACATTATTCTCTCGCGTATCATTTTTATTATTACAAAATGATGTTGTATCATGAGCAAACAATACCGGTTTTCCTGACTGGATATATGCTTTTATTTTATCGAGATGATTATTTGTATTATCAATATCATAACAATCACCAAATCCAATCACAAGCATATCGTATGTCTGCAGCTTATCACATACCTCATCCATTTTAGGTACGTTGTCATAACGAACTGTTTCTATATCCAGGTCAAAATCCTTCACTTGACTAAGTAATTTATGAAACTTTGTATTGCTATCATTCTTCTGCGTCTGCATATCAAAATTTCCCCTAAAGTCCTCATTATGCTCCAACTTTGAATTAATCTGAAGAATCTTGACTTTTGTAGGACTGCCTTTTGAATTTTTGACATACACATATCCGGATTTCTGATCATATCTGTAGCTATTTGTAGCCTGACTCACACGAAGCTGCCAAGGCATAACTCCTACAAATCCATTCGGCAAATCATAAACCAGTTTATAATTATAATTGCCTGCATTCAGACTATACATATATTTACCATCATCACCCATTACCGGATTCACAATAGTACCATCACAATATAGTTTTATTTTATTTGCAGCTATTCCTTCATTGGTCGTCGAAAACTTACCATCGGAATTCGAATCCAAGAACAGCTGTGCATTAAAACTCGCTTTAGAATCCGCACCACCTGCATTGTTTATTGAAAATTCCAATGTAATCTGATTATTACTAATCTCAACATAATCTGTATCTTTTACTTTTTTCCTGCTCCTTGAGTAATATTTCAGGTTTTTCAGTAGTCAGGTAGGTAACAAGGTCAGCTGTCTCATTTGACTGTTTTTTAAATTTCCCTTGCTGTCCACTTTAAGAACATTGTCTTTATCTTTTGCATAACATAAAAAGAGTAAAAACATTTGAACAGTTGTCTATATACTCCTCATTAATTCCTCTGCCATAAACAGTAGAGAAAAAGCCATCTGAAAAGACGACAGGAAAGCCCGCCTTTATATAATCCTCCAATTCTGAAACCTTCTGCTTAGTAATATCATTGCCTGAGCCTCTGTATGTGTTTGGAGCAGTTAAATAATCAGCATTATTTCCATTATTTCTTAATGTAAGGTTAGTATTAAGCTTCGTTCCATCATTTATATAATCAGTATCCAGCAATCCCGCATGACCATTTTTGAGCATATTATATCCCCAATAGTTTACATAATCATTTGGATTTATAACAACAATGTCACCAACATTTGAGTATTTAAGCCCATTCATCTTCCAATCGTTATATACTGTATAACCATGTGTATTACCATCTTTATAATTCAGATTATCGGCTACGAGTCCCATATATATCATGTCATAGTTATGAAGATCCTCTATTCTTCCAATAAATTCTGCACTCGTAACCCTTGTTATTGTAACCTTTTTTTTCTCCGGGCATCTTGATCCAAGCCAATTTTTTAGCTTATCATAATTTAAAGCGTCAGACTCATTTTTTACAGTTCCGGGCTCTATATCCAGTATGTTCAGACTATCTGTCGGATTTATAATGTCTCTTTTATCAGCATACGATATGATATAGCTTAAAACTATCGCCTTTGAAATCTTCTTGTCATAATACGCATACTCGTCCTTTCCAAGAGTATCATTTTCTTTTTTCCTGCTTGTATTCTCTGAGTTGATATACTCTGCTATCTCGTCAAAATTTTCATTTTTAGCTGCTTCGACAAATTGAGTTTCATCTTCATTTGCAATAAATGCAGAAGCAAAATCATCTCTTAAAACAAATGGCACATCCGTACTAGGATTATAGTTTCGTGGAATGACATATTCGTTGCCAATTACAAAACCTTTTGTATGGGTTTTACTGTCAACTTTATAATACTTTATGTCATTATTCCAATTAATAAAATTATCAGCTGAGTCCTTAGTAAAATTCAGCGAGCTGAAATTGTTACAGCTCAAAAGACCTGCAAGCTTTTTTAATATTACTTGAGTAGTCTGCACTTGAAGCAGTCCACACAATACCATTATCCACTATAACAGGCATCATTATACCACTCTGGTGCACACGCTGGACTATCTGCTTTACCTTGTCCCATGAAATGTCATTATCAGGTTTATATGTTGCAGCATCGTTTACTAAATCATTTGAAAGGACGGACTTTGAGCCGGAAAGATAGAGTAAATCAATTGTTGACACATCTATCTGCTCAAGCTCCTTAGGTGTGACAGTTTTTACATTGAAGGTCATATTGGCAGTCTTATCATCATCGCCTTTCTTGCCCTCCTGGTTAAATACACCGTTTCTGAACCAGTTATTGTTCTTGAAACCACCCTTATAATATATGTGTGTGGTATTTACAGGATAATCAAGCGAGCCGTTTTTATCAGCCACCATTATATAGTCACCTTTTCCCTTACCCACATATGTATATGTCTGGCTGTCCTTAACTATATCAAAATATCCGTCTGTATCGGTGAGGATTACCCTGTCTGTGTTACCATCATTATTCTCTGTAGCAGAATCAGCTATTGAAGCATCATCTGAAATATCATCTGCGCCGGTCTTACCTGCCGGCTGATTGTCCGGTGTGCCATCATCTATCTTCTCGTATGGATTCTGTGAATCAAGCACTGCTCCATACTCGCCGGTCTCATCGTAATTAAACTCAATAGGTACCTCAGTGTCCACCTCGTAGTAGGTCTCGTCATCAGTGATTTTATCTGCAGGCACATACTCCATCTCAACCGTAAAGTATGTATACTTCTCATAATCCGGCTTACTGCCATCAGGCAGACTTGCCATCCGGTCAGCTCTTGCAACAAATTCATATGGGGATGTAGTATCCGATTTGTCAGTCCTGTAAATATATGCCTTTGGGTCATATTTTGCTATGTTTTGCATGCCCTCAGCAGAAACAATGGCATATGCGCTCTTTATAGAATAAACCACATGCTTCTCAACGGTATCGTCACCTGTGCCTGTATCTGTCGTATTGTATGTGCTGCTATCGATGTTACCATCTGTACCGCTGTCTGTATTTCCATCAGCTTTCTGTGAATTATCAGTCTCTACCAGATACTGGGTATTTGTCATGCCATCCGGCAATTTGACTGCAGTAAACGCAACACTGTAGTAACCTCTTTTTCCTGTATCCACAGATTCAGAGCCATCTTCTGTCTCATCCTCGCCCTGCATGAAAACATAATGGTCAACATTCTGTCTGTAATGACCTGTAGGCAGTCCATCTTCATTTACAGCAAGCTGGTAATCGGTATTGAACTTATAATCTCCCTCCGCCTGCTCTGTCATCTTATAACCGGTGGTACCCTTGTTTATTCTGTCCATATCTACAAGGGCAAGCTCACTCCAGTCATCGTCTAAACTGACATAGCTCTCCTCATACGGCTCATAGTAAAGAGGCTTTGTGTTATCCTTTTTCTCGGTAGTAATAGGTGCAAGCTTTGTTTTCAGACCTGACATATAGTCAGCCCTTTTTTTGTACACCGTCACCCTCTTTGTCAGACATCTTTGACAGTGTTCCAAACCAATCGTCAGGCTCCTGACCGTCAATCAGATAGCCAATGGATGCCATTTTCTTGTCAGGCACCACCTCCACTATATTGAAGGGCTTGTCCTTGCCATGTGAGCTGACTATATCAGATATTCCATTGAATGCTACATTTGCATCGACCTTTGTTAGGCTGTCATTCAGCACAAAAGCTGCCACAACGAGACATCCTGTAAGTGTGAGTGATATTGGAACCACTATTTTTTTTTTCTTAATTTGCTCATTGCGATTGCTCCTTTGTAAAAAACTACTCTGTTTCTTAATATGTATAAAACGTAATTGTATTTGACTTAAACTCCGGCATATCCTCAAGTCCAAGCCAGACGCTGATATTTAATTTCTCTCCGGTAAGAAAATCATTTCCGAGAGTGATATGCATTTCTTTATTATAACCTAAAATATAATAATTAAGATAGTTCTTATATTTAGGATCCTGGCTTACCTTGTGCTCCTGTTTCTCCGGCAATCTCATTTGAACTAAACTTAAATATTCCATCAGGCTCACCATTGCCCTCCGGTCCATAAATCAGCTTGCCATCATCGCCCATTCTAAAGGATATATCTCCCTTGTGCTCGGTTGCACCTGTTGAGCTGACACTTTCTACCTCCATATGCCATACAAAATCCTTAACCTGATATTTACCATTTAATGAAGAATTTTTTAACTCCCATTCATCAATAAACAATTGATGCGTCTGTCCTAAATTGAAATGCTTATCTGCATCACAATGCAGAATATTGATTGGATGTGCTACGTTTACAGTTACCTTTGCCGTCAATGACGTATCGTCTTTGGATGTTACTGTGATAACAAATTGATCTGTAGTTTCATTATCCATAAGTTCTACATTATATACATCACCATTAGCATTAAAGTTTCCACCATTTTTTGTTCCGGAATGATCCCACGTTACATTTTTTGAATCATACTTTCCACCCAGAATCTTATCAGTAAACTCTAATTTATTCTGATTTTTCTTCATTTCATAGTATACCGTTCCGTTGGTTACATCCTTGCCTTTATAATATATCCTTATTCCTTTAGGCTCTGCCGGCTCCACATACTCCACATCTGCTCCTGTCGGTACCTTATTTCGCATAGTGAAGTTCTGCTTTGATGTATACTTCTTGTCCCCTGCTTTAAAGTCCACGACAAGTCCGACAGAGTTCTTGCTTTCTGCCTCGCTTAAATCAGGTGTAAAACCTGTGACATTTTCTGCCATAAGCGATTCCTTGCCCTGACCATCTGCCTTCACCGCACCTGTTGCAGGATCCAGTGTACCCTTTCGCAGATAGATTTTGTGCTGTGATGGTCTGTATATGATATTGTCTGTACAATCCTTGTTGTAGATAATCAGCTTGCTGTCGGATGATGTTTCCTCAGATGATGCTTCTTCGGATGACGCTTCTTCCGCTGATGCAGTTGCAACATAACCGGCCTCAGGGGCTGCTGATGCCACCTCCACCGGCGCTGCCACTGTAGCAGGCTCATACTTGACACCCTTTTGCGCATCAATTATCAGGTCTCCTATCTGATTCATCGTAAGCTGTGCCTCATACTGTAAATCTACATCCTTTGAAGCGTACTTATACTGCTTTGTGCTCGTACCGATAAAGCCTGCAACAGCCAGCCCCAGTATTCCCATTATCGCCATGACAATGACAAGCTCAACAAGTGTAAAGCCACTGTTTTTCCTATTATTTGATTTGTTCATGCGCCTTAAAAGTTTCATGGTTCATCTTCCTCTCCGATTTCATCATACAACCTTATAACAGCCTTGCGTCAAAATAAAATATTCATCATTAAACTATGTAAATTACTCACATACCACCTTGCCGGTCTCCTTGTATATCGTGATAACCTTCTCGGTGCTGTTTTTTTGAATCCAGATACGGCTGCAGTACTTGTTATTGGCATCAGGCTTTTTGTGCACCTGAGCTTCTGTCAAACTGAAGCACTATACTGTCTGAGCCGTTCAATTGTGTCTTATCACTATAATCATCCTTCATGGAATAATATACATCAATCCTGCTCTTTCCGATTTTGCTTGGAGCAGATACTGTACCATTTATGGTCGTCTTATAATAGTAGGCACCATCTGATGCATCCTTGTATATCTCAAGAACTGCGCTGTCCTTTCCCATAGTTGTGACCCTTGTTTTGTTAATTATCGATTCAATATTTCTGGCACACTGCTTCACCTCAACACCCATGACCGAGCGAATGGATATGGTTGCCGCACCTATGAGTACGACAGATATCGCTATCACTACTATAAGCTCTACCAGAGAGAAACCGCCATTATTCTTTTTTTTCTGTTACAGACATATTGGATTCCTCCCTTATATATATCGTCAAAATTTGTCAAATATAAATATTTCGCAGCTGTTTTGCGCCTTAAAAGCCGCTTGTTTTCTACTCCTTGGTCCAGTTCTGGTATGTAATGAGCGTAGCATAATCTATTTTTGTGTCCGCCTCTTTCTTATTTGAAAAAGAAGAAACATTACCCAGATAGTTGGCACCGTCCATGAACACATCATACAGGTGCAGTGCATCGTCTGCATCACTTACCTTTTCAAGAAGCAATGCCTTAAATACCTCCTGAGTACCATTATCAATCTCACACTGGTCTTTTTTTTACAATTATCCTGCCCTTTGCAACTATGGTACCTGTAAAATCAGCCTCCAGTGTCACATTTCCTGTAGCAACAATTATGTCCACATTGTGTGATTTGTCATTTGCATCATATGTGTAGTTACCGTTTATGACAATTGCCTGGTATTTTTTTTTCCCTGATACTCAGTCTCAAATGTATGTTTATTACCGGAATTTGGCACTATTTTCAGCAAATTGGTATTGTTAACTATATTTGTAAAAAGCGAAACACTTGCTGCATTTGTCGGTAAATCCGCATAATCCGTCAAAAGCTTTGAGTTTAGTGCGGTATACGTACGCTGTAAGGCATCTGACTGTGCATCCATGTCCACACCATCAGCTATGCCCTTCAAAAGTCTTAAATTGCTGCCATCGTAGATGCTGTAATTGCCGGCAGTATAGATGCTTGCTGCCTCATTTACCTTTATGCTGTCAGTATAGAACTTAGTGTATCTATTGAGCTTGTCACTGTCTGCGCCAAAATAGTCACTGTAATACTCAGCAGCCTTGTTCGTTGGCAGATTGACATAATAGTATACAAGTCCATCATCACTATTATCAGTAGAAGGAACAAAGACCTTCTTTATACAGTTGTCGATTGTCTTTTTCTCCGGCAGATATGCCGAGAGAGACTTACCTGTCTTTGTGCTGACCACATTGGCATTTATTTCAGTATACTTTGTCTGATCCTGTCCTGTTGCCGTAATATCCTTGTACTCCTTAAAGGAGAGTGGATTCTTGTTGTAAAGCGATTTGGCATCCGCACCATCTCCACTTGTGCCTATGCACTCAGGCGGCACAAGGTATGCTATCTGGTCACCCTTTACAGAGATTGACTCACCCATGGCCACATTGCTGTTTTGTGTACCCACACTACTACTTGAGTTTACAATAGCCTGGGTATTGATATATGCGGTTCCAGCCAACATAAGCTCCCTGATATTTGACATATCAAGCGATGCCTTCCTGCCGTTTATGATAATAGCAGAGCTATCGCCTGCGACAGGATTTTCCTTGTTAGCGCCTCCATTGCCAAAGCCGACGTACTTCGCATTGTTATTCTTATTATTCTTTCCAAGTGTGACATTTGAGCCTGTACACTTTAAGGTCATGTCATCTGCCACATATGTCATGCCATCTAAATTGACTGTTGCACCATTTACATTTATATTGCTTGTCCACAGCTGACACTGTGAATCAACAGAAAGTGTACTGTTATTGTGTACACCCGCCATGTTCTTTTTATTGTACCAGTATCTTTTCCGGCAAAGTCTCCCACCTCTATATCGCCCTCTGCAATCATATAGCTGGTATCCTTTACATCAAGTGTAGCATTGTTTGGAATAATAACACTCGTAGTGGAAGTTCCTGTATCTGCCGCATTTTTACAGCCGGCATAGAGATTACCGGATAAATTCACTTTATTAAGTCCTGATGTAATTTCCAATCCTTCATTTCCTACAAGAGAATATGTAAAAAGCTCCGGAACACCTCCCGATGCTGTAAAGCTCATGGATGGAACTCCCAGAGAAATATCCGTCTCTATTATTGATTTAAATCCCTTTTCATCGGTATACTCTACCCTGATGCCATTAATGACTGCGCGGCTGTTGTATACCTTGAGCAGTCCATTTCCATTTTCATCGGCATTTACCGCCTTGACCACAGCGTGTGGCTTTGAGTTTTCGTCTGTGAGCTTACTATCCACATAGTCTTTAAGCTTTTCAGTTTTATAGTGCATACCGGTATTGTCAGACTCAAGACTTCCCGTTAAGCTCTTTAAATACTCCTGCGCAAATATACGCTGGCTGCCGGCCTCATTTATGCTGCTGTCAGAGTAATTCTCCATAACCTTTGTATATCCTGCTGAGTAAGCCTTGGAAATATCTCCCTGCAGACCGGTACATATCTGATCCAGCACACCCTCTGCCGAGTAAAAGTTGTCTGTATTTTTTTCGTCCGTCACCTTCATCTGGAGGTTCATAAGCGCTATCCACAGCACAGTCACAGCTAAAACAGCCACTATAGCCATTGCAACTACAACCATCACAAAGGAAGCACCACGGTTATCATTACGCTTCATAATTAATACCCCATGCTTCCGGTCATCGTAACAACCGGGTCTTTATCCTTAAATATATCATCCAGTGAAGCCTTGCTCTCGTATACAGCCACCTTCACATCATACAGCCTTTCAGATGCATTGCTTTTTTGTCAGATTCTTTATATCGACAATTGCCTTTACATCATTCTGAATTACATTGTTATTAAAGCCATATATAGCTTGATCGGGCTGTAGTGGATTATCCGGTGCTCCCATATTTACATTCAGATTGGTGGCTATATGAGTATAAGCATGACCTGTACGATTTCCCGGCTCACTTACCTTCACATATGCCTTATATGTACTCTCCTTCGTGCTCAACTCTGACTGATCCGATATAGTCTTTTGCTTTACAATGTTTACCGTGCAGTCCAGCTTGTCCTTATTATTGATTATAATGACATCGTTGCAGGTATTGTAAAGTGTTCCTGTAGATGTGTACCATGGATTGTAAAACAGATAGACATTCCTCAGATTATGGTTCACAGTATCTGAAGAATTATCATAAATCAACATGGTATAATCATCCTTCAGTGCACTATTCGGATCCGGAAAAGTCTTTCTTACTCCATTCTTATTGATAGAATATGAATACGACACCGTAACCTTGGTAGCCTTATTACTCGAAGCTCCATACTTTTCTATATCTATGGTGATAGTTCTTTTGATATCCTGCTGAGTGATGCCGCCTACACCAGGCATATTATTAAATGCATATATAATATTTGTAGCAGAATACTTGTCTGCACTCATGCAGTCAAAATTTGCATCCATGGCCGACATATCCGCTACCTCGTCCATGTTGTACTTTTTAACCTTATTGTCCGACTCTGCGTCCGATTTTGCATCCACTGTCACAAGAGCATTGTATTTCTTTGTGCCTGACTGCACACCAGACATATAGAAATAATACTTGTGCGCATCCGACTCCCTGAAATTCCAAAGCGATGTATCGCTTATTTTGGCTGATGCATCAGTCTTGTGGATACAGCTAGTGATGACATCGTCCTTGTTTACAATCTCAGCACTGATATCCTCAAGCCTCTTTACATTATCAAACTTACCCGACTTCTTAAGAAGCTCACATGCACTGCTTCCATCTGATATATTAAAACCGTCCGCCACATCAAAGCCCTCCGACGGATAGTTAAACTGATATGCCAGTGTCTTCATGGAGTTCTTTTCAATACCCTCCATAATGTTTGTCGCCAGATGTGTAGCATTCATCTCGTTTTTAGCCTTTACATTGGTCTTTGTAGCTGTGACAAATGCATTCAAAAAAGGAAGCACGATTATTGCGAGAATAGCAATCGACACAATAATCTCCACAAGTGTTACTCCTCGATCATCGTTTTTAGCTTTCTCAAATCTGCTTCCTCCCCTCTTGTATTTTGTTATCTCATAACTCAATAATCTAACATTTGATATTTATCACTTACGGTCTCAATAACCCGCTAATCTAATAACCTAATATTATAATAATCAGTTAGTTTGTTGTACCAAACAGATTATTTGTACCATGTGGTACTGCAGGTATGTATGGTGCCTCATATGGCTTATCAAGTCCATACAGGAAATATGAATCCACAAGCATCTCACCTGTCAGCTTGCCTGTCGAATCATCAAAGCTCACGTTGAGCGTGCTGATAGTTTTCTTCTGTGATGAACCAATCACCTCCAAGCATAGCCTTAAGCCCATGATACTCTGTCTTGAATGCCATAACTGTGCTGACATCATAAAGCTGATAACCTGTAACCGTAGACTTTGCAGAGCCTGTTGATGTACTGCCATCAGCTGCACTGCCGTCGCCTGTCTGTGACTGAGAGCTGTTGCCATCAGCGGTCTGAGAGCTCTGCGAACTGTCTGCATTACTGCTATCCGTGGTACTGCTGTCTGAACTGCTTCCTGACGAAGAATCTGTACCGGCTTCACCGGTCGGATTATTCACATCAATAGCTGTCGGTGAGCCGACTGTAAGCTCTGTAATATTTGTATTGGTAGATTTCTCGATAGCAACCGCATCCATGATGCCGTTTTCTATCTGTAAATATGAAGGGAAATTGTCATATACCTGCTGCATGGCATCAGACATATCCTTTGTCTTCTCTGTGTAGTCATCCGCCTTTGCCGCAAGTGCTGAAAGCTGATTGTACTGTGATTTCAGATTCATATTTTCGCTCTTGAGTGAATCCCTCTTATTGGACTGTGGAATAAAAATCAAAAAATATGTCAGTGCTAAAATGGCAACACCCGCTAATATAATAAGTAACTTTTTATCTCTCGTTGACATCCTAACACCCCCTACTGATTTGTACTGTCTGTATCTGATGATGAATTGCTATCCGTCTGTGCCTGTGAGGACGTGTCCCCTGATGTATCAGCCGGCTCACTGCCTGTGCCATCTGCCGATTCAGAAGCAGCACTGTCATCAGCCTTTACATATGTGCAATCTACTGTGAACTGAACCTTTGAAGCACCGGTCTCATCAACCTCCTCCGTGATGGTTGACACATTGGATACCATGATACTCTCAAATGTACGAAGCTGTGCAATTACATCAGCCGCTATATCCTTGCTGCCTGTCTTGATGGTCATCGAAACACCATCAGTCGTAACAGACATATTCACAAGCTTTGCCTCTGACGGAAGCTTCTGCTCCAGCTCATCCACGAAGTATCTCATCATTCTTGTTGGATGAGGCGCTCTCAAGAAGCTTGGTCCAGTCATAGTCCTTCTTGGTCTGGTTATACACATCATATATATTCTGTGCATATGACAAATCAGAAACACGAGCTTTAAGCATCATATTGTCTGAAGTTAAAACAAGATTTGAAAAAATGCTGTATGCCGTGATACCAACTGCAACTACCACACACAAGCCAAAAATGAGAAGCTGCACTGCAAAAGAAACAGGCTTTTCGGCTTCCTCCCCTGCCGGTACGGGGAAGAGGCTTTCCATCAGGACCAACAGGTGGTTTTCCCTGCATCCCTGCCTGTGCGCCGCCGGATGGCATGGCACCTGCAGCTGTTCCTGCCATAATCGTAGCACCGATTCCCTTGTTTTTCTTACTGTCAAGTATATCAAGCGGGCTCAGTGAACATCCGACACAGTTGAAATACTCTGCCAGCTTTGCCTCTGCGAGGTTTATGCTCTTTGCCACATGTATACCGTCAAACTGCTGAAGCGGAACCACCTTGACATTCAGCTCATTGGTCAAAAGCTTTGAGAGTCCGCTGAAATCAGCACCTAAGCCAATGAGGAAAATTCTCTCGATAGGAGTATCTGAGTTTCTCGACTGATAATAGTCTATAACTCGTCCGAGACTGCTTATCAGATTGGAAAGTGAATATGATACATTCAGGCGAAGCTTCTTAAAGCGCTCAGAATCAATCTCATGCCCCATAGGATCCATGCCGCCGCCCGCCGGCTCATCAGGTACTGTGCCATCAGGCCTTATTGCAAGGCAGGTCTTTCTGCGTGCCACATCAACTGCATCGGTAAATGACAGATACTCTCCAAAAAGCTCACTATCCTGAATCGCCTCAATAGCATCAGCAAGTCCATGGTTGACATTGCGCTGCAGCTTTACCATGCTTCCATCCATTACAGTCAGTGTGGTAGAAACCTCATCCACCTTGACAGTCACCTTCACATCTCCGGGAATCTCTTCTCATGAGCTGCTTGATGGCATTTCCACTATAGTCAAGTGCTACAAGTTGCAGCCTGCAATCAGCTGCAAGAGCACCATACGACAAAATAAGATCATTGGGCACAGCAATAACCGAAAGACGTAATTTCTTTTCTTCCGGTCTGTCAATCTTCTCTATAATCTGATGTACCAGCTTGTACTGGCTCAAATCCACCGGAAAATAATCCGATGCATTCATTGCAATCATTTCCTTAAGCTGCTTTTCCTTAACAAGCGGAAGCTCTATATCTCTGCTTGCTATACGTGCTGAATTTAACACAAAAACAGCTTTTTGGTGGAAATCTTCTTTTCCTTCAGCTTACTGTATAAGATAGAACGAAACATTCCATCCGGCTGTACCACTCCATCATTAATCATCCCCGGTGGTGTCGGGAAGCCGAACATATTGTAAATCTTGGGATTTTTTGCTTTGTAATCAATCTCAACTACTCTGGTAAGGTTCTCCCCTATTTCAATACCGAGTACCCTATTTGCCATAACCTAGTCCTCCGTGTTTATCTTTGTTTTACACTGTATACATCTGTAAAACATTCGTAACTGTTAAGTTACAAACATTCTATATATATATTTCGGCATATCTGTGTTTTCTCTGCTTTTGTCTCACTGCTTGTCGTACTACCTGTTTTATATTAAGTACGCTATATTATAACACGTTTTTCAAAAAGCCTGCGAGTGTCAAATATGCCGATATCATTTTCTCACCCCATAGCATCGAAATAAATATTCCGGCTGCCAAGTACGGTCCCATCGCAAGTCTGTTGCCTGCGTTTGTCACTTTCATACGAATCAGATGTATCACGGAACCGATGATGCATCCTAAGAAAAATGCTAATGTAATATTCTGCCAGCCTATCGCAAGGCCTGCACATGCCATGAGCTTGACGTCTCCGCCACCTATGGCTCTTCCTCCACTTACAAGAAGAAGGATTTCAAAGGAATAAACTGACGCAAAAGAATCCTATCACATATTCAGACCAGTTATCATGGTCTAAAAACACATGCAGGATTCCAAGCACCAGTATAAATATATTGATTCCTAATGGAATTTCATATGTTCTCCAGTCTATAACACTCAGAACTATGAGTGCAGATGTAAGAAAGCAGTAGATGATACTCGTAAGTTCAAGTCCATTTACTGCAAATACTACTATGTATAATATACCGTTTAACGCCTCAATAATAGGGTATTGAGGTGATATCGGTTCTTTGCACTTGCGGCATCTGCCACGAAGAAACAGCCAGCTGAAAACCGGCACCATATCGTACCACGCGAGCTGATACCCGCATCTCATGCAGTGGGACCTTTCGGTCACCACTGTCTCATGCTGCGGTATGCGGTAGATACAGACATTTAAGAAGCTGCCTATAACTATACCAAATGCAAATATTAAGATGTAGATGGGTATCAGTTCTGTGGTCATTGTTAAAAAGCCTCTTTATATATTATGGTGTTGTTGTTTGGACCCTTTTTGAATTGATCTTTATCTGCATGGTAATATGGAGAATCTCCAGTATATGTAATAGTTCCATCTGCCTTATTATATACAACTGTTATTGTATCATTAGTCCACTTTGTGCCTTTAATTTTCGCTTTTGTTAATCCGGCATCTTTAACAGCCGTATCAACAGTTGTTCCTGTTCCTAGCTCTGTCTTACTCAATGTAACAGTAACCGTAGTAGCAGTAGCCGAAGCCGCAACCTCTTCGTCTGCATAATATGTCTTTAAAGCTGTAGCAATATTATCACATGTTTGGATATCTGTAGCCTCTCTAGACTTCTCAACATACTTGATAAGCTGCGGAGCAAGTACACCTACAAGCACTGCCATGATGGCGATTACAACAATAAGCTCTACGAGAGAGAAACCTTTGTTGTTCTTCTGTTTCTTTCCTAACTTTTTAAATACATTCTTTACCATAGTTCTTTTCTCCTTTTCATTATAACATGGTTTTTGTGCAAAGAGCTGTGCCCTATCAGCATCTCTTTGTTTTGTATGCGCTCATTGTACCATAAACCAAAGCATATTGCAAGTTTTTTTCTAGTACAATAATACTATTGGTACACAACTTTTTTTTCGCCTTTTTTAGCAATTTCAAACAAATTTTAACCGATTTATTGCATTTATTTCATATTTTTCAAAAAACATCTCCCAGGCTGTATTTTTGCACAGCGTGAGAGGCTTCACTCCATGTGACCGGCTGAGGCATACACTCTCGTGAGAGCTACGCTACACTGCCAAGATACTGTAGGAATTATGCCTTATAGATTTTCTATGCTTGACGAAACCGTCGAAACGCGCCGTCCGTGGCGCGGTTCTCCTGCCCATTACTGCTCACACCAGCAGTGTGACCAGTAACGATTACAGCCCATTAAAATTGCCTCTACGAGGCAGGGGCTGTAATCTGACAATAGTTGACGCATTGGCGCATAGCTTGACAGCATGGTGTCAAGCTTGCGTTTGAACAGCAACGATATATTACATCCCAGTGGCAGTTCATTTCTGTGTATCGTGTGCATAATTCAACAGTATCTAAGCAGCTTCGCTATTCGCTCACCCGAGAGTATATTCGCCAGCCGTTCGTAGAGAATGAAGCCCCATCCTACTGTCAGCAAAAGAGGAAGCAGCCTCCGAGTTCTCGCCCGAAGATTGCTTCCTCTAATTTACATTTCACTACAATATTAGCTCACAAGCCATTTTTTTTACAGTTTCCTCATCAAAATCCACACATTCAGCTATATCTTCTATTGAGTGACCTTTTTCTGAAGTTTCAAAGCTGTTATTTTTGCCTGACGAATTCTGCCTTCTTCTCGACCTTCTTCTCTGCCTTCATTTTTCTGTTCTTCCCACGCCTTACACATATCAATCACCTCGTCTTTCTCATCTATGTCTATAGCCGTTCCTGCAAACAGGTTGATTGCCTCGACTGTCTCTCTGTCCACATTGCTAAACTTCTCGTCATTCTGCAGCACTTCCTGCATTTTTTTTCCTTATCATAAGCATTCTGTAATACCTCGAAAAGCTGCCTGATTGAGGTTCTGAATCCTGTAAAGTCGGTTATCTCCCTCGGAGCCAGCAGGTTAATCCTATAATCCGGTATGAATGGCAGAAGCTCCTCGTCCACATCACCAAACATATCTGACAGCCTCCTTGGTCCATCCCATTCCTTTGTCCCGAGATACACTGTAATCGTAATTACTGGAATCAACTTATCCTCTTTCGTAAATCCCGAGAGAAATTCATCAGAAGTTGCGATATCCTTTTCCCTGCGGTGCTTTTTGGCTGTTTCCTTTACCTGATTGCCATATGCCATCACATCATAAAACATGTTTTTTATAGGTATGGCATAGTGTATATCCGACTGATTTTCTACTCCTATCAGTACGACATATGATTTGCCGGTATATTTGATGCTGGCATTTTTGAAAATATCCCTCAGCTTCTGCACCGCTATGGTCTTTTTGTCAAGCCCCAGTGCGGTCAGCACCTCTGTCGTGTCCCTTTCCTTAAGGTTTTCCGGCAGGATGACCTCTCTTCCTCCATACAGTATATTGTTGCACAGGTCAGCAAACCTGGCATTGTCAGCAAAGTATTCCTTTGCCATTGAGTCTTTTGCGCTCAATCCTTCTCCTCCTGTTCTCTTGTGTGAGCAGGAAAATTTGGTGCCAATGAGGGTATAGTGGTACAGTTTACAAGGTATACCTGTGCTGTTCTTCTTTAATATTTACGCACGGTATACAGTTCATCCGCCTTTTGACTACATTTTCTGCATTCTGTCTACATACGGCATTTCAATTTTCCTGCTGTTGATTGGTAAATAAAGCATTGAAAACTTCCATGTCCTTTGTAGAATAATGCGAAGTGGTCTGCCCTCTTCAAAGTGGTGCGCACCTGAAAAACTGTTATGTGGTGCCGCTTACAGAAATATAATGCTTTGAGTTGATTGTAGCATAGAGGTGGTGTTTTGTCATCACATTTTTTCTTTTTTGCCACAGCGTAAGGGGCTTTATCCCATGTGACCGGCTGGGCACACTCTCCCGCGTGAGCGAATAGCGAAGCTGCCTAGATACTGTTGAATTATGCACACGATACACAGAAATGCCCTGCCACGGATGGCAGGGCAAGGAGAACCGCGCCACGGACGGCGCGTTTCGACGGTTTCGTCGGGCATCGTAAATCTTTAAGGCATAATTCCTACAGTATCTTGGCTGCGTAGCGTAGCTCACGTGAGAGAGTGTGCACAAGCCATGGCTCATGGGATGAAGCCCCGTCCTACTGCCAGTACCTACAGTTGCTATGCCAGCTTCTTATTTTTCTCAAGAAGCTCATAGATTTTCTCAACATCATAATCCGGCTTCATTGACAATGCCGCTTCGTAAATTGGAGCGATAACCTCCTCTTTTTTCTTCCAGGTCATCTGCTATCTCTGCCACACTCTTGTCCTTTTGCAGCTTTTTTACAATCTGAGAAATTATCTTTTGTCTTTCTCCTAATTCTCGACCTTCTTCTCTGCCCTCTTCTCTGCCTAATTCTCTGCCCTCATTTTTCTGATCTTCCCATGCCTTACACATATCAATCACCTCTTCTTTCCCATCTATGTCTATATCCGTTCCTGCAAACAGGTTGATTGCCTCAACCGTCTCTCTGTCCACCTTGCTAAACTTTTCATCATTCTGCAGCACTTCCTGCATCTTTTCTTTATCATATGCATTCTTCAGTACCTCGAAAAGCTGCCTGATTGATGTCCTGAATCCGGTAAAGTCTGTTATCTCCCTCGGTGCCAGCAGATTAATTCTGTAATCCGGTATGGATGGCAGAAGCTCTTCATCCACATCACCAAACATATCTGACAGCTTTCTTGGACCATCCCATTCCTTTGTTCCGAGATATACTGTAATCGTAATCACCGGTATCAGCTTATCCTCTTTCGTAAATCCAGAGAGAAATTCATCCGATGTTGCCGTATCCTTTTCCTTGCGGTGCTTTTTGGCAGTTTCCTTTACCTGGTTGCCATATGCCATGACATCATAAAACATGTTTTTTACCGGAATGGCATAGTGTATATCGGACTGATCTTCTACTCCTATCAGTACGACATATGATTTGCCGGTATATTTGATGCTGGCATTTTTGAAGATGTCCCTCATCTTCTGCATCGCTATGGTCTTTTTGTCAAGCCCTAGTGCGGTCAGAACCTCTGTCGTGTCCCTTTCCTTAAGGTTTTCCGGCAGGATAACCTCTCTTCCTCCATACAGTATATTGTTGCACAGATCCGCAAACCTGGCATTATCTGCAAAGTATTCCTTTGCCATTGAGTCCTTTGCGCTCAATCCTTCTCCTCCTGTTCTCTTGTGTGAGTAGGAAAATCCGGTGCCAATGATGGTACAGTGGTACAGTTTATGAAGTATACATGTGCAGTCCTTCTTTATGTTATCTATATGTTTACATTATGATTATCACACATACAGTTCATCCGCCTTTTGACTACATTTTCTGCATTCTGTCTACATACGGCATTTCAATTTTCCTGCTGTTGATTGGTAATTAAAGCATCGAAAACTTCCATGTCCTTTGTAGAATGATGCGAAGTGGTCTGCCCTCTTCAAAGTGGTGAGCACCTGAAAAACTGTTATGTGGTGCCGCTTACAGAAATATAATGCTTTGAGTTGATTGTAGCATAGCGGCAGTTCTTTGTCATCATAATTTTTCTTTTTCCATACTTATATTTTTTTCATACTGTTTCTGCACTGCACGCCTATCAGCCTGCATTCTGCCACAGTGCAAGGGGCTTTATCACGTGAGACCAGCTGGGGCACGCTTTCTCTCGTGAGCGAATAGCGAAGCTGCTTAGATACTGTTGAATTATGCACACGATACACAGAAATGCCCTGCCACGGATGGCAGGGCAAGGAGAACCGCGCCATGGACGGCGCGTTTCGACGGTTTCGTCGGGCATCGTAAATCTTTAAGGCATAATTCCTACAGTATCTTGGCAGTGCAGCGTAGCTCAAGCGAGAGAGTGTGCACCAGCCTGGGCTCAGGGGATTAAGCCCCGTCCTACTGTCAGTATCCCTTAGCCAAAAAGAAGCAGCCTCTGTGCTCCCGCCCAAAGACTGCTTCATATTGATTATTTTTAATTTTCAACTGCTGCTATGCCAGCTTCTTATTTTTCTCGAGAAGCTCATAGATTTTCTCAACGTCATAATCTGGCTTCATGGACAATGCTGCTTCGTAAATTGGAGCGATAACCTCCTCTTTTTTTCTTCCAGGTCATCTGCTATTTCCGCCACGCTCTTGTCCTTTTGCAGCTTTTTTTACAACCAGTGAGATTATCTTTTGTTTTTCTCCGATTTCCTTACCCTCTTCTGTTGCAACCTCTTCCCAGTAATCACTCACATTACACATCTCGCTCATCCTCCCTTCGAGTTCCATGCTCATTTTAAGTCCATAATCTTCTTCAAGTATCTTCTTTTTCTCGATAAACTCTGACTTTGAGAACAGCTCTTCCAGCATTCCTATGAGTTTATTCTTAGACTGCTTTTTTTATTTTTTGTTGCTCTCGTCCGGACATTTATCAGTGCACCATTTAATTTGTCAATCTGTGGTATTTTCTTTATTTTACCATAAATCAGGCTGGATTTCATCCCAAATTCGATTATTGAGTCCTCTGATTTTTTTGTATCCATACATATCCATATGGTATATACGGATTTTAAGCCATCATAATTCGAATTTACAAACTCAGTACCCTTCTGCTCGGAAATCATTCTGCCCATGTAATAGGCAATCCGGTTTTCCAACCGGTAGCCCAGCTTTGATTTTTTACTGCTCTTCTGGGCTTCAATATTGATGATAAATTCTCTTCTTTTTCCATTATAATACAAGGGAAATTTGATGTCGTAAATAATTTTTCCATCATCCTCATCAACTGACTCATTATTTACGTTCTGGATTTTAACTCCGAAATCTTAGCATTACTGTCGGCTCACCAATGCACGGAATTATTTTCTCGGCTTCCATTTCCTTAAATTCCGGCACGAGCGCCTGAACTATATAGGCTGCTATCTGCGGCTCTGCCAGAATACACTTCACGTAGTCGTCACTGGTTGCCTTGTCCTGCTCTATAGAGCTAAGAGTTCTGGACAAATTTGTCTTCACTTTTCTGTATATCATACACTTCTCCTGTTTCCACATGAAATCTGCATACATATCATTTTTTATAGCCCCATTTTTTTGTGCATACATAATTTCAAATGATAATAACCCTTTATATTCCTCAAATAAATGCCCGCCACGCATAGAAACGAATAGACTGGTACTTTAGCTGATATTTATTTTTAACACACAATCGGATTTGTTGCTGACACAGCATGATAAATCAACGGGTAAAGAACATCCCCGAACCATGTATTCGAATTGTAGCCTATTGTATAACAGTTGTCAATGTATTTTTCGCCACAGCGTAAGGGGCTTCATCACATGAGACCGGCGGGGGCACGCTCTCTCGCATGAGCGCATAGCGAAGCTGCCTAGATACTGTTGAATTATGCACACGATACACAGAAATGAGCTCCCACGGATGGGAGCTCAAGGAGAACCGCGCCACGGACGGCGCGTTTCGACGTTTTCGTTAAGCATAGTAAACCTATAAGGCATAATTCCTACAGTATCTTGGCAGTGTAGCGTAGCTCACGCGAGAGAATGTGCACCAGCCAGGGCTCATGGGATGAAGCCCCGTCCCTACTGCCAATGTCTCTGCACCAAAAAAGCAGCCTTTGAGCTTCACACTCAAAGTCTGCTTTCTTTTTTATTTTATAAACTGTCCATAGCCTGATACATGGTAAGCATAGGAGCCATAACGGCTGCCACAAGCACACCAACAATAAGTGCCAGAACAAGGATAATCATAGGCTCAATAGCTGCCATAACTGTCTGGGTAGCCAACTCAACTTCCTCATCATAGTAGTCTGCCAGTCGGGTAAGCATGCCTTCCAAGTCACCGGTTTCCTCACCAATTCGCGTCATGTGTGAAACCATAGGTGGAAACAATCCACACGCAGTGATTGGCTCAGACAGTGGAACACCCTTACTTACTTCTTCCCTTGCATTTTTCAGGGCTTTTTGTAAAGCGCATTCTTCATGGTGTCAGCAGTGATGCCAAGGGCTTCAATCATCGGAAGTCCGGAGTACACAAGTGTTGAAAGTGTACGCGCATAGTTACTGGCCGCTGTCTTGATGTTTAGCTTTCCGAAAACCGGAAGCTTTCTTGCGAGATTACCAAAGAACATCTGGCCGCTGTCAGTCTGCTTATAAAGCTTGATGGCTATAACAATTGCTGCTATGACAGCAATCACAATATACCAGTATCCGGTGACAAAATCACTCATCGCAACAACTGCCTTTGTGATGCCCGGCAGCTCTGTTCCCAGGTCATTGAACATCTCTGAGTAGCTTGGGATGACCTTTACAAGCATTACAATAACAACCGCAATAGCTACAATCACAACGATAATCGGATAAACTGCCGCTTTTTTTATCATGCCGTTAAGCTTTGCTGATTTTTCGAAGTGTGCAGACATTCTGTCAAAAGCTACATCAATCTTGCCGGATGCTTCTCCTGCCGCAACCATGCTCACCATGATGTCAGGGAAAACATTCGGGTATTTTTTTAGACCATCCGAGAGAGTCTCACCTTTTTTGAATCTCGGCATGAACACCTCTGATAGCTTTCGCCATAACCTTATTCTCAGTCTGATCGGATAACATATCCAGCGTATCAAGAATCGTAACACCGGCATTGACCATACTGGTGAACTGGCGGCAGAATACCGATAGATCTCTCGGCTTTACCTTTCCTCCTACACTGAATGAGATTTCCTTGGTCAGTGCTGTTGCCTTGGTGAGGCTTATGACCATGTTGCCATCCATCTTAAGCTTATTTTTTTGCCTCTGCTTCTGACTCGGCTACTATATTTCCTTTTCTTTCTTTTTCCGCTCTGGTCTATAATCTGATATGTCCAGTCAGCCACTTTCTTCTCCTCCTTATACCTATTCTGTGCAACCTCCAGATAAATTAAATCATAATTTATTAAGACTCCACAACATTATACCATAATAGTAAAATACATACGATTATGCCATCAATAGTAAAGGTGTACACGGCTAGCCATGCTTACCGGATCATGTGCATATGCAACTGCAGTCTCCGGCGCTATAAGGCCCTGGCTGTAATACTGTAAAATACAGTCATCCATCATCATCATACCTTCTCTCTTTGAGGTCTGTATGATAGATGGAATCTGAAATGCTTTTGCCTCACGAATTAAGTTTCTGATGGCATTGTTTGCAAGGAGCACCTCAAATGCTGCAATTCGTCCGCCATTTACCATTGGAAGCAGATGCTGTGCAACAATTCCCTCTAAAACTCCTGAGAGCTGCACTCGTATCTGTTGCTGCTGGTGTGGTGGAAAAACGTCAATCATACGGTCAATTGCATCTGATGAACTGTTGGTATGCAGTGTAGAAAATACAAGATGTCCTGTCTCCGCCGCTGTAATAGCTGTAGATATAGTTTCAAGATCTCGCATCTCCCCTACAAGTATTACATCCGGATCCTGTCGCAGTGCAGCTCTCAGGGCTGCAGCATATGAGAGTGTATCCTTTCCAACCTCTCGCTGTTCCACTATAGAGCGGCGCCTTGAGTGCAGGTACTACGATAGGATCTTCAAGCGTGATTATATTTTTGGAATCTCTTGATGCAATGACATCTATAAGACTTGCCAATGTGGTCGACTTACCACTTCCTGTAGCTCCTGTCACGAGGACAAGTCCTCTCATCTTTGTGGTAAGATTGACAACCGACTGTGGTATGCCAAGCTGCTGCGGTGTAGGCACATCATATGAGAGAATACGAAGTGCTGCTGCATATGAACCTCTCTGTCTGAACACATTGGCTCTGACTCGTGAAAAGCCCTCCACCGAAAAAAGCAAAATCAAGCTCTCCCTTCTCCTTTAGCTCATCTTTAAGCTCCTGCGGAACAATTGGAGAAAGCAGGTTGTCCGTCTCAACATTGGTAAGAACCTGATTTCCCTGCGGTACAAGCTTTCCGTCAATTCTAAGCATAACCGGATTTCCCGGTACGATATGTATATCCGATGAGTTCTGTTGCTGCGCTGCTTTTAAAATGTCTACTATCTGCATTTTCTTTTCCCCTTAGTTTTCAAACGTGGTCTTTAACATTTCCTGGAATGAAGTAACTCCTTCGAGTACAAGCTTCTCTGCACTCTGTCTAAGTGTATGCATGCCCTCATCACATGCAGCCTTGTTTATATCCTCTATATCAACACCTTTTGAAATAAGTGACTTTATCTTTGGTGTTATGGTCATTATCTCATATATACCGATTCGTCCCTTGTAGCCTGTATTGGCACATTTTTCACAGCCACATGGCTCATAAATCTTTACCGGACGGAATGCCGGTATATTCATAAAGGCCTTTTCCTCCTCTGTCAACAGATGCTCTCTCTTACATGCCGGACAAAGTCTTCTTACAAGTCGCTGTGCAATGATTCCCTTTACCGAATCCGCAAGCAGATAACTTTCAACTCCCATGTCCTCCAGTCGTGAAATAGTACTTGCCGAGCTGTTGGTATGCAGTGTGCTGACCACAAGATGTCCTGTGATTGACGCCTGTACTGCAATCTGTGCTGTCTCCTGATCTCGAATCTCACCAATCATAATGATGTCCGGATCCTGTCGCAGAACGGAACGAAGTGCTGATGCAAATGTCAGGTCAGCTTTATTATTTACCTGTACCTGGTTTATTCCATCTATATTGGCCTCGACCGGATCCTCAACTGTGATGATATTTACATCCTCCTTGTTGAGCTCTGAAAGTGCCGTGTAAAGCGTGGTTGACTTACCACTTCCTGTAGGTCCTGTAACAAGGATGATACCGTTTGTATTCATCAGTATATGATCAAAGGCCTTAAGCTCTTCGTCTGAAAATCCCAGCTCCTTTTTATCTCTTGTAAGTGCCTTTTTCTGCGCAAGTCGCATAACGCATTTCTCACCGAATACTGTCGGAAGGATTGATACTCGGATATCATACTCTATCTTGTCTATCTCCATAGTGATACGGCCGTCCTGCGGCTTACGTTTCTCGGAAATATCCATACCACCTATAATTTTAAGTCGTGTAATAATTGCAGAAAGCAGATGTATACTATATGCTGCCTTCTCATAAAGCGCACCATCTATTCTGTATCGCACCCTGACTTTATTTTCCAGTGCCTCTATATGTATATCTGAGGCCCTGAGTCTGGCTGCCTGCTCAATGATAGAGTTGACAAGTAAAACTACCGGCGAATTGTTGACATCCTTGCTGGTAGCTTCCTCAGCCTCGGCATTTTTTCTGCTCACGCTCTTTTCTCTCCCTCGCATACTCCTGAGCCGCTTTCATAGCCTCTGTATCACCGTAATATTTGTCAAGCGTCAAAAGTATGTCTCTGCCTGTCGCTACTGCAGGCTCAACCTGTAGATTGGTAACAATTGAAAAATCATCAAGCGCAACCATATCCATAGGATCAGCCATGGCCACATGCACTACATTGGCATTATTCTTGTCAAATGCATATGGTATCATAACATGCTTTCTAAGCACTGTCTCACTGACAAGGTTTTGCACCTCCTCAGGTATGTTGATTGCGCTCACATTAACAAGCTCCAGTCCCAGCTGCTGTGACAATGCCTTTGCTATCTCAAGCTCATTGGTGAACCCAAGCTCAATAAGTGTTTCTCCTATCTTCTTATGCTTTTCTTTGGCTATAGGCAGAGCCTTTTCCAGCTGCTCCTGAGTAATTACATTTTCATTTATAAGCATATCACCGATACGCTTTTTCTCTCGTCTAAAAGCCATAGTGGCTCCCCCTCTTTCATCATTTAGTAAAATACTACCATTATGATGGCTGTATTTCAAGGGTATTTATATAAAATATACAATAAATTTATTTCAAAACTAAAAAGTAACGATTCCGAGTGCCTGCAGCAACAGTATAAGCAGGAATGCCGGTGCAATAAATTTAACCATGATTATATAAAGCCCTTTTCTGGTGAATTTGCTGCCTCCGCGTGTCACCTCATCTATTATTACCTTTGGACTTACTATCCAGCCAACGAGGATACATGTGGCAAGTGCAACGATTGGCATAAGCACATTGTTGCTTACATAATCCATGATATCAAGTATCTGTCCGACTGTGCCGTTTGGAAGCTTAACCTCCATATAGAGCTTATTGTAGCCAAGGCAGACTATTATCTCTGCAATCAGACCGTATACCGTGACTAAAATTGCGCTTTTTCTGCGGCTCCAGTGAAATCTGTCTATAAGACTCGATACAATAGCCTCCATAATTGATACAGACGATGTGACTGCTGCGAATGCAACTATCATGAAGAATATCAGTCCAACGATATCTCCTGCTATTCCCATTTCATTAAATACCTTTGGCAGTGATATAAACATAAGCCCCGGTCCGGCTGACATGCCGTCACGGCCCATAAATACATATACTGCCGGAATAATCATAAGACCTGCAAGGAATGCAACAAGTGTATCAAAAATCTCAATCTGGTTGATTGAGCCCATGAGCTTTGATTCCTTCTTGACATACGAACCATATGCAACCATGATTCCCATAGCCACACTGATTGAGTAGAACAGCTGACCGAGCGCATCAACAAATACTGTGACAAGCTTTTTGCATTGTAAGCCCTTTGAAATCCGGAATCACATAAATCTTAAGTCCCTCAAGACCACTTCTTACTGTGCCCGACGCATCCTTATAATGAAGCGTCAGTGAGAAAATTCCGATTGCAAAAATAAGCACAACAAGGATAGGCATAAGCACCTTGCTGAACCGCTCGATGCCTTTATTGACTCCGCCAATGACAACTGCTGTTATAAGCAGATAAACCACTCCAAATATGATTGGTGCCCACTGGCCTGTGATAAAGCCTGTGAAATATCCATCCGCAACCGCATTTTTACCGCTTCCTGTAATGAAAAGTGTAAAGTATTTTAAAACCCATCCACCTATAGTACAGTAGTAAGGCAGAATAATAGCCGGTACTATACACGCAAGCACACCGATAAACTTGCCCTTTGGATTGATAAGACCATACGCGGTGAGCGGTCCCTGTCCGGTCTTACGTCCTATTGCAATCTCAGTGGTAAGCAATGCAAAGCCAAAGGTCAGAACAAGTATCAGATACACCAGCAGAAAAAGTCCTCCTCCGTCCTTTGCTGCCAGATACGGAAACCTCCATATATTTCCAAGTCCTACCGCACTGCCGGCTGCCGCAAGAACGAACCCAATGTTGCCGGAAAAAGTGCTTCTTGATTTTTCTTTCATTTTCTACTGTCTCCTTAATATATTATATAATTTAATTTCGATTTAATATGGACATTGTTTCCATTTACAAATCTAATATACCTATTATAATCATCTAGAGTACTTTTTGCAACGGTTGATATTATTTATTCTTGTGTGGTAGGACATGGCAGGTGTCGTGAGTGCTACGCTACACTGTCAAGATACTGTAAGAATTCTGTCACAGCGTAAGGAACGTAAGCCCCGGGTACCGTGGGCGCACACGTACTCCCGCCGGAGCGCATAGCGGAGCGGCTTAGATACTGTAGAAATTATGCCCAAGAGACACAGAAACGCCCCTGCATGGACGCAGGGGCGAGGAGAACCGCGCCACGGACGGCGCGTTTCGACGGTTTCGTCAAGCATAGAAACCCATCAAGCATAATTTCGTACAGTATCTTAGCCACGCAGCGTAGCGACGGCAGGAGTACGTGTGCGCCCGTGGTACCCGGGGCTTGCGTTCCGTACTATTTATTGTCCTAAATAAGGTTCTTGATTCCCTCTGTTAAACGCTTTGCAACTCTCACATTGTTCATAGTGTAAAGATGGATTCCCTCCACATCATTAGCTAAAAGCTCAATTATCTGACTCTCGCAGTAAGACATTCCGGCATCAAAAAGTGCAGCCTTGTTGTCTCCGTATCTGTGCACAATCTTCTGGAACTTCTCCGGGAACTTTGCTCCGCACATTGTGACCATTCTCTGAATCTGAGCCGCATTGATACAAGGCATGATGCCCGGGATAACCGGCACATTGATACCTGCAAGCCTGCAGTCCTCAGCAAAATTGAAGAAGGTATCATTGTCAAAGAAAAGCTGTGATAAAAAGAAGCTCTGCTCCTGCATCAACCTTTTTCTTAAGATTCTTAATATCATCTACCTTATCAGCTGCCTCCGGATGGATGTCCGGGTAGCACGCACCTGCGATACAGAACTGATCACCTGTGGTTTCCTTTATGTACTTAATAAGGTCGCTTGCATGGAGAAAATCCTCCTTTGCAGGCACGTTCGGATTTCTATCTTCTTAAAGCCAGGATATTCTCAATGCCCTCATATGAAAGCTGTCTGGTGAACTCATCTATCTCTGCCTTGTTATAGCACAGACATGTAAGGTGTACGACCGGCTCCACATTGTACTGGTTCTTGATTTTCTTCGCAATCTCGATAGTCTTGTTATTGTTTGAGCTGCCGCCTGCGCCAAATGTCACGCTGATGTACTCAGGATGACAATCACAGAGTATCTCAAGCATCTCGTCAATATTTTTAAAGTCCTCCTCCTTCTTTGGTGGAAAAATCTCGAAAGAAAGCGACTGTGGTTTGTTTGTATGTATCTGTGTAATCTTCATGTTATCCTCCGGTATATATGGTTATTCAATAATTTGTAATTTTTATATTCCATATATTACTGTAGTTTTTTGTCATTGTAAAATATATTTTTCTTTTAGTTTGTCATAAATAAAATCTATATCAAAACTTGCTGAGCATTTGATTTTTTTTTTATATGAGGTGATATAATGGGCGGCAAATCAAAAAGAGGTTTCAAAATGAAAAAAATAGATTTTGATAATGATTCGATAAAAGAAAAATATATTGCAGGCTGCTCTGCCCATGCTGGCAGCCCAGATTCTAAGCCTGTTGTACAATATAGTAGACCGCATATACATTGCCCGCATACCGGATATGGGAACCACTGCACTCGGTGCTGTGGGGCTTTGCTTTCCTATTATAATGCTGACAATCGCTTTCTCCAATCTCTTTGGAAGCGGTGGTGCTCCGCTTTTTTCAATAAAAAGAGGCATGAGTGATGACAGAACCGCCAATACTATAATGAATACGAGCTTTACAATGGTCTGCACATTCGCAGTCGTTTTTACAGCTTTGTGCATGATTTTTGCAAAGCCTCTTTTAATCGTGTTTGGCGCATCTGAAAATGCTCTCAAATACGCTCTGCCATACCTGCTCATTTATTTGATAGGAACACTCCCATCCATGATTTCAACCGGCATGAATCCCTTTATCAACGCTCAGGGCTACTCCACTACCGGCATGCTGTCTGTTGCAATCGGAGCCGTTGCCAATCTGGTTTTAGACCCGCTTTTTATATTTGGATTTAATTTCGGTATCAAAGGAGCAGCTATTGCTACGGTCATCTCACAAATACTGTCTGCTCTCTATGTGCTTCACTTTCTTAGGAAAAAGGCTGAGCTTAAGGTGCGCCTTATGACACTCTCTGAATTCAGTGAAAACACGCGCTATGCAAAGGACATCATAAGCCTTGGAACCTCAGGCTGTGTCATGCAGCTCACAAACAGCCTGGTATCTATATGCTGCAACAATGTGCTTTCAGTGACCGGTGGCGATTTGTACATATCGGTAATGACCATCGTATCAAGCATCAGGCAGATGGTCGAGACTCCAATTTATGCAATTGTGGAGGGTTCATCTCCTGTTTTAAGCTACAACTATGGCGCCAAAAGGCCGGCCCGGGTGAGAAAATCTATTTTCACTATGGGACTGCTCGTGCTTCTATATACAGCTGTCATGTGGAGTGTGATTATACTTGCCCCTCATGCCCTGATTGCAATTTTCAGTTCCGATTCCACCCTTATGGATGATGCGGTGAAGGCTTTGAATATCTACTTTGCGGCATTCATATTTATGGATCTGCAGTACATCGGACAGACCACCTTTAAATCACTGAACAAAAAGAAGCGGGCTATATTTTTCTCCCTGCTTCGCAAGGTGTTCATCGTTGTACCGCTGACATATATTCTGCCTTACTCCTTTGGTATGGGAACCGACGGTGTGTTTATGGCAGAGCCTGTATCAAACGTGATTGGCGGAAGCATCTGCTTTGTAACCATGCTTGGCACTGTGCTACCTGAGCTTCGCAGAATGGAGCAGTAATTACAGCATCTCATCAATGCAGATGCCGTAGCCTCCGGTCGGATCATCGACAAACACATGGGTGACTGCTCCTATTATTTTACCATCCTGTATGATAGGGCTTCCGGATGCCCTGCACTATGCCACCGGAGAGCTCTATCAGCCTGTCGTCTGTCACCTTAAGCTCCATTCCCTTGTTTGTATCTGTCGCTTTTTTATCTATATTTGTTATTTCTAGATTATATTTTTCAAGTTTTCCTGATATTTCAGATATCATCTGTGCACTGCCTGTGTGTATCTCATCCTTGCCGGCAACCGGATAATACGTATCCTCTACGGCATATTCCGACAATTCATCGCTGTCAAGCTGTCCGTAAATTCCCAGATTACTATTGCAGTCAAGTGTGCCTATATGGCTTTTTTGCCAAAATATACCACTCCGCCTATCTCGCCCGGCGCGCCGGCTTTTCCCTTTTTGATTTTGGTAAGCTTCATGCTGTACAAATCACCACTGTTTGCATACAAGAGATTGCCGCTTTGCGTTCCGTCTCCTATTCCATGCCCCAGCGCTCCAAAACGGCCGTCCTTTGTATAATAAGTGATAGTACCGATTCCTGCCAGATCATCCTTCACCCATATTCCCATATAGTATTTGCCATCATCCATCCTCACAGGCGTGATATCCGCTGACATTTTCTCACCGCCTCGAAGAAATTTAATGTTTACGGTACTTTTTATCTTCATGACTTTCATCATGCTGCTTCATAATATCATTCACAGCTTCAGAAAGTTCCTCCTTGTCTGCAACAGTGCGTCCATTGACAGATAGGATATAATCACCGCACTGCACCTTTTTATCTGCCGGATTGACTTTTTTTCCATGCTCGACTGTCACCTCCGTCGTATTCACTACAAGCACTCCCTCTGTCTGCTCATATATACCGGTCAGCCTGCCACAGGCATATACGCCCTCAACACTTATTCCAGCACTTATTTTATCTGTCTCTTCATAATCTCTGTGAGTTGATGCTGTATCTGCTGTCTGTCCTATGCCCTGTTCGGTTCCACCGTTTCCACTGTTTTCACCGGTTCCGCCGTTTTCACCATTTTCACCATTCTCGCCCGAATCAGCCAATACACTGGCCGCCTGTCCCGGAAGCCCTGTCGCATATCTTCCATATCCGGCCTTTGATTCATTTAAAAAACTTCCTAATGCACTTTCATCAAATGCCTTATCTACCCTGCTGCACCACTTATCATCACTGCTTAGTGCAAACATAGCTATCACTACTGCAGCCAGCGTGACACTCACAAATTTTCCAAAAACTTCCGCATACTATTACCTCCATTTGGATTAGTATGCGTCTGTCATTTTTATTTTATTCTTTTAATATCTTATTATCTCATTCTAACTATTCCAAATTATTTTGAGCAAAAACCAGTATAGTTTGACAGTTTAGGTGTTTTCCTATATAATTTCGATATATTTATATGTTTATTATAAATTTCACATATTATTCCCACGTTGTTAGTTACAAATAAATACTGTAATAGCTTTATAATTCTTAAATCACCATTTAATAAAGGAGGGATTCCATGAATACATACCTGCTCATCACATCCATAGTAATCTTCTTATGTATCCTGCTAAATCGTGTCTCCAATCGCATAGGCATTCCGGCACTTTTAGCCTTTATCGTGATCGGCATGCTTTTTGGCTCTGACGGAATAATGAAGATAGATTTCGACAATTACGCGTTCGCTGAACAGATATGCTCTACCGCGCTGATATTTATCATGTTCTATGGCGGCTTTGGCACCAACTGGCAGCGTGCAAAGGCTGTTGCCGTTAAGTCTGTGCTTTTGTCCACCATCGGTGTTATTATCACATGCTTTCTCACAGGGCTGTTCTGTCACTTTGCCCTTAATATGAGCTGGGAAATAAGCTTTCTCCTCGGTGCGCTGATTTCATCAACAGATGCAGCGAGCGTTTTCTCCATACTGCGTTCGAAAAAGCTGAATCTGAAATACAATACCGACTCTCTTCTTGAAGTGGAAAGCGGTAGTAATGACCCATGTGCCTATATGCTCACAGTTGCTTTTATATCCATATCTCAGGGCAGCGCAACCGGGAAATATTGCCATACTCATAGTAAAGCAGCTTGCCTTTGGCATAATCTTCGGCGTCCTGATTGCAAAGCTTTCCATCATGCTCCTTCGATATATACGCTTCAAAAGCGCGGGGTTTGATGCGATTTTCATGGTGGGAATTGCTCTGATATCGTATGCCCTGCCTGCTTACTTTGACGGAAACGGCTTCTTAAGTGCCTATATAGTCGGCATTATACTCGGTAACACAGAAATAGAAAATAAAAAGAATCTGGTAAATTTCTTTGATGGCATAACAGGACTCATGCAGATGCTTATTTTCTTTCTGCTTGGTCTGCTTTCTTTCCCATCAAAGCTGCCACACGTCATAGTACCGGCACTTTTAATATTTATGTGGCTGACCTTTGTGGCAAGACCTCTTTCTGTCGCACTTGTGCTCACACCATTTCGCAGCAAAATAAAACAGCTGCTGCTTGTCTCATGGTCCGGCTTAAGAGGAGCTGCATCCATAGTGTTTTCCATCATGGCATATACCGCCACCAATGATGACCTCGACACCTTCCACATAATATTTATGATAGTACTTTTTTCAATACTGCTTCAAGGCTCAATGCTTCCATGGATATCACGAAAGCTTGACATGCTTGATAAAACAGCCGATGTAATGAAGACCTTCAATGATTACTCCGAGGAAGCAGATATCCAGTTCATACAGCTTACCATACCGGAAAATCATCTGTGGTGCGGCCACAAGCTAAAGGATCTGACGCTGCCTCCTGAGACACTGATTGTGCTTATACGAAGAGGTGAGCAGAATATAATACCGGACGGTGAAACAATAATTCTGCAAAATGATGTGCTCGTGCTTAGTGCCATCACACCTGATGAGGTGCATGGTATAAGGCTGGTGGAAAAAATAATAGAAAAAGACAGCAGATATAACAATAAACTGCTGTCTGAAATATCAAAAAAACACAATGAGATTATCATAATGATCCAAAGAAACGGGCAGGTAATCATCCCAAACGGAAACGTACGGCTGACCACCGGTGATATACTGGTAATCAACCGCGCCGTAAACTGATAATGTCAGATTTTTTTCTCCATGGCAAGTGCTTTCATCTCGCGTGCGCTCTCCATCACGGTATCTGTGATTTTTGCACCGCCGAGCATTCTGGCAAGCTCAGCCACACTGTCATTGTCAGTTAGCCTTCGAATCCTTGAAACCGTGGATTTGTTCTCGACTGCTTTTTCTATAAGGAAATGCGCATCTGCCATAGCTGCTATCTGCGGCAGATGTGTGATACATATAAGCTGATGGTTGCGGCCAAGCTCATTCATCTTCTCAGAGACCATCTGAGCTGTACGTCCACTGATTCCAGAATCAATCTCATCGAAAATAAGCGACTCAATGTGGTCATTTTCTGCCATGATTGTCTTGATTCCAAGCATGATACGCGACAGCTCTCCTCCCGATGCTACCTTGCCGAGCGGCTTAAGCGGCTCTCCGGGGTTAGTTGATATGAGAAACTCCGGCGCATCGATGCCGTTTGCCGTATAGTCCGGCAATCTGTCAAACTGCATATCAAACTGTACATCAAGGAAATTCAAATCATTAAGTGCTGATTTAATTTCTGACACAAGCTTTACAGCACTCCTTTGTCTGATTTCTGATACCTCATCCGATATCTGTGCCAGCTCCTTTTCCTTTTTCGCAAGCTGCTGCTCTAATTTCTGTAAATAAGAATCATAATCATTCAGGACACTGATACGCTCCCTCTTTTCATTGAGTGCTATCAGTATATCATCAATTGAGTTGCCGTATTTGCTCTTTAGATGATTTATCTCATCCAGACGCTTTTGTGTCTCATAGAAGGTCTCCTCGTCAAACTCAGCCTGTGATATATATCCTGATATCTCGTGATTAAAATCAGAAAGCAGACTGTCTATCTCTGACAGCTGACTCTCCAGCGCTTCCACATCCTCATCATAACCTGATACCTGCGACAGCTCTCTTACCGCCCTGCCAATAAGCTCTGAGGCACTCTCCATCCCGCCTCCTGTGGCAGAATATGCAGCATTTACACCCTCCATGATTTTCTTTCCGTTTGAAAACTTCCTAAACTGCGCCTCAAGCTCCTCATCCTCACCAGACACCAGGGAAGCTTCTTCTATCTCCTTCACCTCGTACTCAAGGAATGACAGCTCACGGCTTCTTTCTTCATTGTCGATATTTGACTTTTCATACTCATCCTTAAGCGCCCTATATGCTTTATATGTGACTGAAAGCTGCTGCTTTTTATCTCCAAGCGGCTGCTTTGCGTACTCATCAAGTATATCAAGGTGTTTTTTCTTTGATAAAAGTGACTGGTGCTCATGCTGACCGTGGATATCTATGAGATATGCGGCTATTTCCTTCATTCGCGAAACAGACACGGCTTCACCGTTTACCCTGCCGACTGCGCGCGACTGTGTGATTTTACGGCTTAAAATCACGCATCCGTCCTCGACCTCCACATCAAGCTCCCTTAAAGCCTCTATAATCTTTGGGTCCTCAACTGAAAAAATAAGCTCCACAAAAGCAGGCTTTTCATTGTCTCTTAGCATCTCCTTTTGCACTTTTTCACCAAGCGCCAGATTGATAGAGCCTATGATGATTGATTTTCCGGCTCCGGTCTCTCCCGACAGTATATTTAGTCCGTCGGAAAACTCAACCTCACACTCATCTATGAGTGCCAGATTCTTTACATGTAGATTTTGTAACATATTTTCTCCTTCCTCTCCCAGGCATGACGATATATGTTATTTTCTGTTACAGTTCAGCTATAATCTGATATTCATGTAACATTATTCCACAATTCTGCGGATTTTTTTTCATCACCGCATATGTATCATCAACAGTCCGGATTGCACACATGATTGTGTCATCTCCTGCAATCGAACCGACGATTTCTCTCATCTTCATGGCATCTATTGCAGCACAGACTGCGCTTGCCATTCCCGATACGGTCTTTATGACTAGGATATTCTGAGCCATATCCATTGACAAAAAGCCCTCTCTGAGCACTCTCTCGTATTTTTTGGAAAGATTCTCAGGTGCATCCGTTATCACAGCATACTTCTGTCTGCCGCTTACAGTAGGAATCTTCGTGAGCTTAAGCTCTCTTATATCCCTTGATACTGTGGCCTGCGTCACGCGAAACCCTTCTTTTTCAAGGAGCGCGGAGAGCTCATCCTGAGTCTCTACCTCATTCTTTTGAATTATCTCTATTATCTTGGATTGTCTGCTTGTTTTCATGTCCTGTCACCTCATAAATATTATTCGTAACTATTCATTATAACAATCCCTATCTGTGTTATGAATAATTTCCCATTTTTTGCGGAGTATCTCCAAAAAGCTTCTCTGGTGAAGCTTGCAAATCTTTGTATAATTGGCTGCCTTGGAAATAACAAAACGGTCTCCTACAGCAAGCTCTGCCGTGGTATCACCATCATAGCTGACACACGCCAGCTCGTCGTTTTGCTCCCTGCGGCTTAGAATCTCTATCTCTATCTCATCATCGCCTGAAAGCACAATGCTCTTTGACGTGAGATTGTGAGCATTGTTCGGTGTGAGCAGTATCATATCGCCCTTCGGATCCACAATCGGACCTCCCGCCGACATACTGTAGCCTGTAGAGCCTGTCGGAGTCGCAACAATGATGCCGTCAGCGTGGTAATTGTTTAAAAACTCACCGTTTACATACACATTGAGGCTTAAAATCTGCAAATTGCCCTTTCTATGGATGACTATATCATTTAATGCAACTCTCGAGATTTCACTGCCTCTTTTATGCCCTGTGAGCATAATACGATCCTCTGTCATGTATTTATCAGCCATGAGCGAATCAATAGCGTCAAATACCGTAGCTTCCTCCACCTCACACAGATAGCCGAGTGTGCCGAGATTCACTCCCATAAGCGGAATCTCAAGTGTCTCCACCCTTGTGGCTGCACGAATCAGTGTACCATCTCCGCCGAGTACAAGAATACACTGCGTATCCTGTGGTATATCCTCAAGCTCAAACTCGTTATCGGATATAGCCTCGACATTGCTCATAAGCCCCTTTGCCGTGCCGCCCTTTTGTTCTATGTATGCCACTATTTTATTTGTAAGTGCAAAATTCCTGTCCTTATAGGCATTTGCTATCACAACAAAATGTTTCATAGTCTATTTCCTGTCCAGCTCTCCATGCGCGGCCTCGACCACACTATGAATATCCACTGATTCCTCCTTTATAGGATCATCTGTCTTTTTGATATGTACAAGGTACTCTATATTGCCCTCCGGCCCCTTGATTGGCGAATACTCAAGGTCTAACACGCTAAATCCATTTGAAAGTGCAAAGGATATGATATTGTTCACTACCTCCTCATGCACGCTCTTGTCACGGACCACGCCCTTTTTACCTACCTTTTCCCTGCCTGCCTCAAACTGTGGCTTGATAAGACAAACCATCTCGCCACCGTCCTTTAACAGTGCTCTTGCAGGACCTAACACCTTGGTAAGTGATATGAATGACACATCAACCGATGCAAAATCCAGCTCATCATCTATGTCATTGGGCGTCACATACCTGATATTGGTCTTTTCCATGCACACCACGCGCTCGTCCTGACGCAGCTTCCATGCAAACTGGCCATATCCGACATCCACGGCATACACCTTTTTAGCACCATTTTGAAGCATACAGTCTGTAAAACCGCCTGTTGAAGCACCTATATCCATGCACACCTTGCCATCCATCGTGATATCAAAGTGCTTCATAGCCTTTTCAAGCTTTAGCCCTCCACGGCTCACATACTGCAGTGTCTTTCCATGAATCTCAATATTGCAGTCATCAGGAAATGTGCTTCCCGCCTTATCCTCACGGTTGTTATTTACAAAAACATTGCCCTCCATAATCATGGTCTTTGCTTTTTTCCCGTGATGGTGCAAGGCCTCTGTTTACAAGTAATACGTCTAATCTTTCTTTCATACTGTATGTTACCTCTATCTATAATGCTGCTATTATACGCTTAGCCACCGATTCGGCATCCACATGCAGCTCCTTTTTGAGCACCTCGACATTGCCATGCTCCACATAGCAGTCAGGAAGTGCAACTGTCAACACCTCAAGAGCTATGCCGTTAGTCTTGACATACTCCGTCACATGCTCACCAAAACCGCCGCTTTGCACGTTTTCCTCCATAGTCACAAGCAGGCTGTGTTCAGACGGCAGTTCCTTAATTGCTTTCTTATCAAAAGGCATTGCAAAACGCGCATTGATAAGTGTAGCAGAGATTCCCTCTGCCTCAAGCAGCTTTACTACATCAACGGCAGTCTTTACCATACTGCCGAGTGCCATGATAGCCACCGTGCTTCCTTTTCTGATTAGCTCACTCTTTGCAAGCTCTATCGGCTGTCTGATTTCCTTAAGGCCGTCATAGGCTGCCCCTCTTGGATATCTGAGTGCAATCGGACCGTCATATGCCACTGCAAACTTCATCATATCAGACAGCTCCCACTTATTCTTCGGAGCCATGATTGTCATATTCGGGATGACCGACAGATATGATATGTCAAATATTCCCTGATGTGTCTCTCCGTCACTGCCTACAAGCCCTGCCCTGTCGATTGCAAAGATGACATGCAGATTCTGTATGCACACATCGTGAAGTATCTGGTCAAACGCCCTTTGTAAAAATGACGAGTACACCGCAAATACCGGGATAAGTCCTGCCTTTGCAAGCCCTGCCGCATAGGTCGTGGCATGTGCCTCGGCTATTCCCACATCAAAAAATCTATCCGGGAAATTGCGGTGGAATCTGCGAAGCCCTGTTCCATCCGCCATGGCAGCCGTTATCGCAACTACCTTTGGGTTTCTCTCGCCCAGCTTCTTCATGACTGTTGAGAAAACATCTGTGTAATTGGCCTTCGTGCGCTTATTCTTTGGAAGCCCTGTCTCTATAACAAACGGCTCTGCACCGTGAAATCTAGAAGGATAACGCTCAGCCGGGCCATAGCCTGCTCCTTTTTCGTGAGCACATGCACAAGCACCGGACCATCCACACGCTTTGCCTCATCAAACACATGGCACATTTCATTTATATCACTGCCATCCACAGGTCCCAAATAGATGATGCCCATCTCCTCAAAGAACATACCCGGAATAAAAAGCTGCTTTATGCTGCTCTTTGTATTCCTGATATGCTTTACCATACGCTCTCCGTAGATTGGTATATGGTTTAGGGAATTCATAACATTATTCTTTAAATCCCTGTATGCATCCGCTGTGCGAAAGCCTGAAAGATACTGGCTGATGCCCCCGACGTTCTCTGAAATCGACATATTGTTGTCGTTTAACACTATAATAAAATTGCCTTTAACGCTTGAAGCGTTGTTGAGCGCCTCATATGCCATGCCTCCGGTCAGCGCACCGTCTCCTATTACAGAAACCACGTGGTAGTCTTCTCCTGTTACCTGTCTGGCTGTCGCAAGCCCAAGTCCCGCTGAGATGGATGTGGAGCTGTGTCCTGTATTAAAGCAGTCACAGTCGCTCTCATCCGCCTTTGGGAAGCCACTCATGCCTCCATACTGTCTGAGCGATGAAAATCCATCCTTTCTGCCGGTGAGTATCTTGTGTGTGTACGACTGATGCCCTACATCCCACACTATCTTATCCTTCGGCAGATTAAAGCACAGATGCAGCGCCATGGTAAGCTCCACAACTCCGAGGTTTGATGCCAGATGACCTCCTGTCACCGATATGCTCTCTATAAGAAACTGCCTGATTTCATCCTTTAACAGCTCAAGCTCCTCAGGTGTCAGTTTTTTTTATATCATTTTCCTTTTGTATCTTTTCTAAAACCATCTTATTTCTCCCGATGGATCAAATATTCAAATAGCTCCTTAAGAAATGCATCGTCGTATCCCAAATCATCAAGCTGCTCCTCTGCCTCCTTGGAGATGCGCTCCACATCAGAAACCGCTTTATCCAATCCCTCAAATGTGACATATGTCGCTTTATTATTTTTCTCGTCACTGCCTACCGGCTTTCCAAGCACCTCAAGTGTACTTGTGACATCAAGCACATCATCCTGTATCTGAAACGCAAGCCCCAGCTTTGCCGCTATCTGCTCAACGCGTGATACCTCATCAGACGACGCCCCTGCAAGGATTGCTCCTATCATCATCGAGCTCTCTATAAGTGCGCCTGTCTTAAGCCTGTAGATAAAGTCAAGCTTTTCCCTTGTGATAGAACAGTCATCGGATTTCTCGCTTTCCACATCAACCACCTGTCCTCCGACCATGCCATACACGCCTGCTTTTTTTGCAAGCACCGCAAATGCCCTTGCCACACGCGTATCAGCCACTTCCATGTCAAAAGCCTTTGCTGCGGTCTCATATGCCAGGTTTAAAAGTGCATCACCTGCAAGAATGCCCATAGCCTCACCGTACACAGCATGTGTGGTCTTCTTTCCACGCCTGTACTCATCATTGTCCATGGCAGGCAGGTCATCATGCACCAGCGAGTAGGTGTGTATCATCTCGATTGCCGCCATAAATGGCTCAATCACTGCACTGCTTCCGCCAAACATATGGTAAGTCTCTTCCATGAGGATAGGGCGAAGCCTCTTTCCACCGGCTCTCACACTATAGTTCATGGCCTCAAAAATAATCCTCTGCTGTCCCTCCTCAGCGGGAAGAAACTTCTCAAGCACATCGTTTATATGCTCTACCTTTTGCTGCAGCTCTTCCATGAATTGTGACTTATTTAAATTCCCATTTAAGCTCATCAGAATTCCTCCAGTTGTCCGTCGCTGTTTAGCACAAGCATGGCCTTTTCCATGCCCTGTACCATATCATTGGCACTCTTTACCTCATCAAGCCCCTTCTTGTAGAGCTCAAAGGCCTCATCCAGGGATACATCCGCATCTTCCATCCTCGCCACTATCTGCTCTAAGTGTGCAAAGCGCTCCTCGAGTGTCAGTGTTTTTTCATTTTCTTTGCATCGTTAATAACCTCCGAAACGACGGCCCTTGCATGACCGTCTATCAGATATATATTTATGTCATCGCCTGCATTGATATCGGATACACTGTGCAGTGCCCCCTTCTTTTCCACCTCGACATACGCATAGCCCTGTGCCAGCTTTTTGGCCGGTGAATATGCGTCCAGTGTACCTGAAAGCAGTGCCAGACGCTGTCTGCAATCCGAAAGCCTCTGCTTCATAATCCTTTCAAGTGCATCCTCGATATCTGCCAGACGCCTTTTATTCTCATTTAGTTTATTCTGTGGACTAAGGAAATTAAGTCTTGTTTTAATATGTGACAGCTTTTCCCTGAAAAAATCAATCCGGCCTGTCAGATTTCTGTCCATCCTGCGGCGCAGATTGTCAAGGCGCTCTAACGTCTGTCTGTAGTCACTGACTGCAAGCTCTGCAGCCGCTGAAGGTGTGGGCGCTCTCCTGTCTGACACAAAATCTGCTATCGTCCAGTCTGTCTCATGGCCTACTGCCGAGATGATTGGTGTGCGGCAGTCAAATATGGCTCTCGCCACAATCTCCTCATTAAAGGCCCATAAATCCTCTATGGAGCCTCCGCCTCTGCCGACTATTATCACATCAAGATTCATCGCATCCAATGTCTGTATGCCCTTCACTATGCTATCAGCCGCACCCTCTCCCTGCACAAGTGCCGGATAAAGTATGACCTGTACATATGGATTCCTGCGCGATGATACATTCCTTATATCCTGCACGGCCGCGCCTGTCGGTGCTGTAACCACACCAATACGGCCGGCATACTGCGGAATGGGCTGCTTGTACTCTGCCGCAAACATGCCCATCTCCTCAAGCTCACGCTTTAGCTGCTCGAATTTGAGATACAGATTGCCCTCTCCGTCAAGCTCTATCTTTTTTGGCATAAAGCTGATATGCGCCGGTCTTCTCATACACCTCAACGGAACCTGTCACAATAACCTGGTCCCCCTCCTTCATGTGGAAGGAAAGTCCTGCCGCCCTGCTGCCCGCAAACATGATAGCGTTCATGGCTGCTCCCGCGTCCTTTATTGTGAAATAAATATGACCGCTCGTGTGATACTTGCAGTTGCTCACCTCTCCCTTTATGCTCACCTGTCTGAGCATAAAATCCTGAGCGAACATATTTTTAATATAGCTATTTACTTGCGCTACCGAATATATATTTCTATTTGCCATGTTCAATGCTCTATATCGCTGTTCCTCTTAAGCTATGCAAACTTTGCAAGCACTCCGTTTACAAATGCACCTGACTCATCTGCACCATACTTCTTTGCAAGCTCAACAGCCTCATTTATTGAAACCTTTGTAGGAATATCGTCCTCAAACTTTATCTCATAAACTGCCAATCTGATAATTGCCAGATCAACCTTTGCCATACGATTGGTCTTCCAGCCTGTAGACTTCTCATCGATGAGTGCATCAAGCTCTGCCATATGCTCAATAATCGCACTGCATTTTTCATCAATATACTGTTTTTCCTCGTCTGTAGGATTTGTAAGCTCATCATTTAAAAGCTCCATCTGCTCTGCAAGCTCAGACTTGTCATGAAACTCAACCCTGAAAAGCATCTTAAAAACGTTTTCTCTTATCTTGCTTCTTGTCATTTAAATTCCTCTCGTGAATAGTATTTTATATAAATTAAGGATGTCTGTACGACATCCTTAATTATACTACATTTGTGATCATTTAAAAAGAACTATTTAATTCTCTCCCATATCAACACTTGCTATACGAACATTGATAGTAGCCACAGAAAGCCCTGTCATTGTCTCAATTGCAGACTTAACCTTCTCCTGTACCTTTGTAGAAACCTCAGTGATGCTGTATCCATAAGCAATATTGAGTGCTACATCAACCACTACCTCATTGTCTGCTATCTCAATCTGAATTCCCTTTGAGAGATTCTTCATACCGAGCCTGCTGACAATCTCGTTTGTGATATTGCCTGCCATGGAGCTTACTCCCAACCTCAGTAGCAGCAAGACCTGCTATGATAGCTACGACCTCATCTGCTACCTTGCTCTCGCCAGACTCATCTGATTTGATATTTATTGTGTTTCTATTCTCTGCCATGTCCATGTTCCTCCTTAACCGGCTATACGGTCTGTCCCTTTGCCACGTAAACCTGGAATGAGTCATTTCCCGTAAGTGATCTATTTCTTGATACGCGAACATTCTTGTCTGTGATCACGTACTCCAGATTGGCGCCATCCTCAATTACCGTATCCTGTAGCAGGATGCAGTTCTTGACCTTTGCATTCTTTCCTATCTTGACGCCTCTTGATAGGATGCTGTTTTCCACGGTACCCTCGATGACACAGCCATCAGCAACCATGACATTCTTGGCTTTTGAGCCATTTATGTATCTTGTAGGGTTATCATCCCTGATCTTTGTATAGATAGAATTGCCACTCTTAAACAATGCTGCCCTGTTATCCTCATCAAGGAGCTTCATATTCTCCTCGAAATAGCTCTTCATATCTGTAATCTGTGAAGCATAGCCTGTGTACTCATATGCCTGGATATTGAGTGAATCAGTGTTTGTAGCCATCAGATCCCTTGTAAAATAAGAATAACCATGTACAAAAGCGTCATCCACTATTCTAATGAGCTTCTCCTTCTCCATGATATAGATATTCATGCCAAAGTTTACCTTGCCCATATCCCTGTCATTGATATATATCTTTTTGATACGTCCATCATCTATATCAAATGTATAGTACATCTCATCATTGTTGCCGTTTGGTCTTAAGAATACCTTCGGTACCTCCTGCTTGCGGTACATTGCAGTGATATCAGCCCCTGTGTTCTTATGTGCCTCAATCAGCTCCCTGAAATCAAAATTGAATACATAGTTGGCATCAGCCATGATAACATACTTCTGAGTGCACTTTCTCAGATAGCCCTTAAGGCTTTCGATTGCCTCAACACGGCCCTCATACACCTTAATCTGCTTCTGTGCATAAGGCGGAACTATATTGATACCACCATTTTTTCTTGCAAGATCAAACTCCTGACCTGAGCCCAGGTGATCCATCAGAGAGTGATAGTTCTTCTTAACTATGAGAGATATATTGTCGATTCCGCTATGTACCATGCTTGAAATCAGGAAATCGCAGAGTCTGTAACGACCTGCAAACGGAATGGAAGCCATAAGTCTCTCGGATACCATCTCAGGAATGAGGGCATCGTAGCTGTTTGCAAAAATAACGGCCAAAGCCTCTTCGTTGTTCATGTTTAGCATTGTTCCTGGCCCTCCTCAACATCATTATATACCATTGCCTTTGGTCCTATAACCGCTCTGTCGCCAATTGTAACTCCCGGTGCAATTGTAGCAACATCACCTGTCACGTCCTCCGCCGGCTTTTCTCCAATAACTGCATCACAGCCTACTGTAACCCCCTCTGCAACTATACAGTGTGTGACCTTAGCGCCTCTTTTTATCACAGTATCACCCATGACAACTGCATCCTCTACCACAGCGCCCTCTTCTACGATGACACCGCCAAAAAGAATTGAATGCTTTACTGTGCCCTTCACTACACAGCCATCGGTAATCATAGAGTCTGTAACCTCTGCGTTGTTGCCAATGAAATGTCCTGTATGGCCACTGTTTCTGCTGTATATCTTCCAGTTCTCATCAAACAGGTTGATACCGCTGTGCTCAGGATCAAGCACCTCCATGTTTGCCTCCCAGAGTGCAGGTATTGTTCCTACATCCTTCCAGTAGCCGTTAAAGTGATAAGCATACATCCTACGGTCATCCCTCAAAAGGTTTGGAATGATATTGTTACCGAAATCATTCTCTGAATCCGGATCATTTTCATCCTCGATAAGATACTTCTTAAGTATATCCCAATTGAAGATATAAATACCCATGGATGCAAGATTAGACTTAGGATTCTTTGGTTTTTCCTGAAACTCTGTGATCTTGTCGTCATCATCTGCTACCATGAGACCGAAACGTGATGCATCCTCCCATGGAACCTCCATAACCGCTACAGAAAACTCAGCATTTTTCTCCTTATGGAACTTAAGGAAATCACTGTAATCCTGCTTACAGATCTGATCTCCGGAAAGAATGATGACATATTGCGGATCGTAGCGTTCAATAAAAGGGATGTTCTGATAGATAGCATTGGCTGTGCCCTTATACCAGTCTGAGCCTGAAGCCTTCTGATACGGTGGCAGCACATGCACTCCTCCATATAATCTATCAAGATCCCATGGCTGTCCATTTCCTATGTACTCATTCAGCACAAACGGCTGGTACTGTGTCAATATACCAACTGTATCTATACCTGAATTAACACAATTAGAAAGCGGAAAATCAATAATTCTGTATTTGCCTCCAAACGGAACTGCCGGCTTTGCAAGTTTCTGTGTCAGTGCATAAAGTCTGGAGCCCTGACCACCGGCAAGAAGCATCGCAACTAGCTCTTTTGCCATATTAAAATCCCCCTTGTTTAATTTCATTAAATTTTTGTTAGCTTTTGCAATTATTTTGGTTTTTTATAATGGTTTATAGTTATATTTTACCACACTTTGGCATTTATGCAATTCAAAATTAACTAAAAAATACTATAATTTTTGTCATTATTTTCCAATTATCTCGCGGTTGTTTATGAACTCGTACGGCACTTCCTGGTACACATAATAATTAAGCCAATTGGAATAAAGTATATTGCCGTGCGACCGCCACTGTAAAAGCGGCTTTTGTGTATCATCATTATCCGGATAGTAGTTCACCGGCATATCTATATCAAGCCCCTTTTTCTTATCCCTCTCGTACTCATTGTGAAGAGTATATCTGTCATACTCAGGATGTCCCATCACAAAAATCTTTTTACCGTCCTGATCCATCAGAAGGAATACTCCGGCATCATCCGACTCCGCAAGTATGGTAAGCTCAGGATTCTTTAATATATCCTCCTTTAAGACCTCGGTATGCCTTGAGTGTGGGTAAAACACGTCATCGAAGCCTCTGACAAGTGGAATTTTTCTGTTCTTTACGTGGTGCGCATACACACCAAATTTCTTCTTCGGAAGCACACGCTTTGGTATGCCGTAGTGATAATACAATCCTGCCTGTGCACCCCAGCACAGATGAAGTGTGGAGAAAGCATGTGTCTTGCTCCACTCCATTATACTGCATATCTCATCCCAGTAGTCTACCTCCTCGTATTCCATAAGCTCAACCGGTGCCCCTGTGATTATCATGCCATCAAAGTATCTGTCCTTTATATCATCAAAGGTCTCGTAAAATTTGTTCAGATGACTGAGTGATGTGTGAGTGGCCTCGTGAGTAGATGTGGTCACAAACGTTACATTGACCTGTATAGGGGTATTTGACAGCGAGCGCAGTATCTGAAGCTCTGTGTCCTCCTTTAATGGCATGAGATTTACAATCGCAATCTCCAGCTGTCTGATGTTCTGATGTGATGCCCTGTTTTCGTCCATCACAAATATATTTTCTCTCTCAAGTATTTCCTTTACAGGTAAATCATTTTGTGTCTTTATAGGCATTTTATAACCTCTTTTCTAACGCCCAAACATCTCTATAAATGTATCCTCCGAGATGATAGGTATTCCTAATTCTTTTGCTTTTTTTTATTTTTTGATGAAGTAGATTCAGTGTCGTTGTTTACCAGATAGTCTGTCTTTTTTGACACGCTTCCTGTCACCTTGCCGCCCTGTGACTCCACATAGGCCTTAAACTCGCTTCTGTTGGCAAAATCATGCACATCGCCTGTGATGACAAAGGTCTTGCCATTTAAGCTGCCCTCCGACATATCCTTTATATCGACCTTTTCTATGTCAAGCTCCTTAATCAGTGCTTCAAACATCGCACTGTTTTTGGGATTTGCATACCATTCAAGTATGGAGCCTGACTTTTCCTGGCCTATACCGTCTATATCCACAAAATCTGTGGCATTTCTCATTCTGTCCGCGAAGCCATCAAAACCTATTGCGTTGACAATCTTCTTGCCTGCGTCGGTACCTATAAGAGGTATACAGAGTGCAAATATCAGATTGACCGGGTGGACATGTCTGCTTTTTTCGATGGCAGCCTGCATATTCATGCATGATTTTTCTCCAAAGCCTTCCATGCTGCTTATCTTATCAAAATGCTCTGGCAGATGGTATATGTCAGGGAACTGTTTTATAAATCCCTCATTTATAAATTTTAGCATTGTCTGTACCGAAAGTCCATCTATATCCATTCCGCTTTTGCTGACAAATCTTGAAAACTTTTTGACATTCTTGGCTGTACAGTCAGGGTTTGTGCAATGCAGCGTCTTCACACCGCTGTTTTTACTCACAAATATGCGTGTCGGATGATGACACACCGGACATTCCTTCGGTATCTCAACTGCTCCAACCGCATCCTTTACAGCTATGCATTTCGGAATAATCTTGTTGGCTTTTATCACGGAAAGTGTACACTCTTTTCCCACTCCAAGTCTTTCTATCTCAGTCAGATTGCAAAGCGAAGCTCTCGAAACCGTCGTACCCTCTATCTGCACCGGCTCAAAAACAGCCACCGGCGATATTGTCGAAACCGCACACGACCATTCAATATAACGAAGTCTCGTATCTACAGCCTCATCCTGCCACTTGAAAGCAAAACCTGCTCTCGTAGCATGATGCCCTGTGACGCTTCCTCCTGCAGCGTAGGCAGTGTCATCATAGCATATGACAAGTCCGTCCACAGGCACATCCATCTTTCCGCTCTCAACATCCCTTGTCCAGCGTTTTACAGCCTCCTCAAGGCGCACCGCATCAGTTGCCTCCCTTTTGACAACATTGAATTTCATATCACTAAGATAGCTCATTCTGTCACCCCATGATATGATATCATCATCTATATGCACGAGTGTAAACGCATAAAACACAACATGTCCGCGTTTCACTTCTTCCACATCATCGAGATTTAATGTACCGGATGCAAGGTTCCTTGGTTGGCATATTTCTCATCATCGTCCTCGATTGTATCATTTAACAGCTTAAAATCCGTGTAGGAAATTGTCGCTTCCCCTCTTACAACCATATGTCCCTTGTATGGTATCTCCTTTGGGAAGCCGCTTATGGCATCCTGCAAAAGGTGATGTTACTTCCTACAGTTCCATTTCCTCTCGTCAGTATTTTCACAAGCCTGCCACCGTCATATGTGAGCACGAGTGTCAGTCCGTCAAGCTTCCATGAAAGCCAGATTGGCATATCACCTGCCCATTTCTTAAGCTCCTCAATGCTCTTTGTCTTGGCAAGTGAAAGTGTCGGATACTCATGCGGCTCACGATTTCCAGCCTCTGCCTCATAGCCTGCATTCTGTGTCGGACTGTCATGGCGGATATATCCTGTCTCTTTTTCAAGCTGTGTAAGCTCATCAAACAGTGCATCCCACTCGTAGTTTGGCATTATTTCATCTGCACCGTTGTAGTAGGCTTTTGACGCGCGGTTAAGACTTTCAACAAGCTCATCTATCTTATCTTTTATTTTGTTATTCTCCATGCTGTAATAATCCCCTGTCTGCTTTACTTCGCTCTTCTATCCGGATATTTCTTATCCGTATGTTTCTTATCCGTATATTTCTTATCAGAATGATTCTTATTCGTATCAGGCATAACCGGCTGATTCGAGGAATCCGCAATAAGTCTTTTGAGTCCCTTGTATTCAAGTGGTGTCACTGCCCTGTACTTTCCTCTTGGCAGGTCACCAAGCTCAATATTCATGATTCTCACTCTCTCAAGCTTAACCACACGGTAGCCAAAGTATTCACACATCCGTCTTATCTGTCTGTTGTAGCCCTGTGTCAGAATAATCTTAAACTGCTTTGAGGACAGCTTTTTCACATGGCACTTTCTGGTTGTCACACCAAGCTCTACAAGCGGTACGCCTCCTGCGAGCCCTCTGATGAAGCTGTCAGATATTGTTTTGTTTACTGTGACAATATACTCTTTTCGTGTCTGTTGCCGGAGCGCATCATCTTATTTACTATCTCGCCATTGTTGGTCAGAAGTAAAAGTCCTTCTGAATCCTTATCCAGCCTGCCAATGGGATAAATGCGCTTTGGGTAATTAAGATAATCTATCACGTTGTTGTTTTTTTCCCCTTTTTCTGCTGTGCAGACTATGCCGGCCGGCTTATTGAGGGCAATCAGTATCATCTCTTCTTCCTTTGATACTACCTGTCCATTATATGTGACAGTCTGTCCCTTTAGAACTCTGTCACCTGTCTTTGCTGTCACACCGTCTATTCCTACTTTGCCGGCTTCTATCTGCCTGTCTGCCTCACGCCTTGAGCACACGCCCGCTTCACTGAGGAATTTATTTATTCTTACACCATTTTCTTCCATACCATATCCTCTTTTTAGATTGCTTTATCCGATATACATAAACCAAACAGCAGCCTTTTCTACTCTTTACAGCAGCCATTTGCTATGTAGATTAAAACACGGAGACCTAAGCCTCCGTGTTGCTTCTTATGATTGTATGCACATCTGTTACTTTATATTGCTTTTACTGTCCTACTGTCTGGAGATTCTCTGTCTTGATATAAGCTCTGCCATTTGTTCCGGCGCTGTAGGATACTATAGTCCAGTCTCCCTCTGTGCCATATGCTGTAAGTGTTACCTGTTCCTTTAAGAGACCAAGCTCCTTTGCATCTGTGCTTGCACCGTCACGTACCTTTACAACATCCTTTGTCACTACCTGATACTCAGCCGGTGCCTGTGGCTGCTCGGCTGTCTGCTGATTGGCTGCATTTGTATCTGTGGTCTGTCCTGCGTTAGCATCCGTGGTCTGCTGATCTGTGGTCTGTCCTGCATTTGCATCTGTAGTCTGCTGGTCTGCAGTCTGTCCTGCATTTGCATCCGTGGTCTGCTGGTCTGCAGTCTGTGATGCATCATCGGCCTGCTGTGTATCTGCCTCTGTAGTCTGCGTGTCTGCATCAGACTTCTTTAAATTGGCAATGCCTGACGATGTGTACCACTGCTTTATAGCACCTGTGAGTGTTGTCTCAAGCATAGTCTTTAAATTGGCATCAGAACCGACCGCCTGCTCATATGCCTTTTGTACCTCCTCATGAAGGTCTGCAAACTCAGATGAAGCAGTATACTTAGAAATAAGCTCCATAATATCGTCATCGAGTTCATTCTCGCAGTATGTTCTGTTGAAATTACTGTATACATTGTTTATAAAGAGCTTTCCGTCCTTACCTGTCTCTATATAAAAGAAGTCAAGTGTAGGTGCCTGTGTATCAACTCCCCGTAAACTTTATGCTGTTTTTAACAGACACAAAGTATGTTCCCTTTTTCAAACCATTCTTGGTGTAAGGTGTAATGTCATTGACTGACTCATAGTACTGGCTGACAACACCAATATAGCTCTTCTCGTTGTCGCTCATAGGTGTCGCAAGCTTGCCAAGTGTATCAAGGTCATCACCCACGTATGCCTTGTAATAATCAGCAAGTAATGTGCTGATATCGTCTTTGGCGTCATTTGTGTAATCCTTTTCAAACTCAAAATCCTTCACCGAAATCTCTGTCTGTGATCCGGCTTCAGTATTGGATTGTCTGCCATTATTGCCTCCTGCGACAACTACTATAAGTATAAGTATGAGTCCTACAAGTACACCTGCTACTCCAACGTATTTTTTTTATTTTCTGCGCAAAATTGCTTTATATTATCCAATGTTTCCTTGTTAAAAAAGTCCTTCATATGGTTCCTCCATTAACCCAACATATCAAAATCAAAGTATGTGACCGACGCGAATCGAACGCGCACTCGCCGGAGTCGGAGTCCGGAATTTTATCCATTAAACTACGGTCACAAAAAAGTTACCAACTATTTATATCACATCTTTTACTTTTTTTCAATGTTACTTTTTTATTATTGTAGTCTTTTAGTGTTTTATTATAACTTATTATGCATACTATTATAATTGATAAAAATTTGACAATATATTTCATTTATCTTATTATTTAACTGTTTGGGCATTATATATTGGAAATTTTTTCCGATATGCCATAAAAATATACCATTTTAATTAATACAATTACTATTTATATAAGGAGCAGTATTATGAGTTTCACATTTTTAAACCAGCTTCCAACTTCTGCACAGATTAAGGAGGAATATCCTCTGTCAAAGGAGCTTACCGAGCTTAAAGCGAAGCGCGATGCAATGATTTCAGATGTTATCTGCGGAAAAGATGATAGATTTCTCGTCATTATCGGACCTTGTTCAGCCGACAACGAGGATTCAGTCTGTGACTATGTCAGCCGTCTGACAAAGATTCAGGAGGATGTAAAGGACCGCGTAATCATCATCCCTCGTGTATATACAAACAAGCCAAGAACAACCGGCGAGGGCTACAAGGGAATTGCCTCACAGCCTGACCCTGAGAAGGCTCCTGACATGGTTGAGGGTCTTATCGCCATGAGAAAAATGCACATCCGTGCCATCGCAGAGAGTGGACTCACCTGTGCAGATGAGATGCTTTACCCTGAGAACTGGGGCTATGTTGAGGATCTTCTCTCATATGTGGCAATCGGTGCTCGTTCTGTTGAGGATCAACAGGATCGTCTTACCGTCAGCGGCTTCGATGTGGCCAGCGGCATGAAAAACCCTACAAGCGGTGATTTTTCCGTCATGCTCAATTCTGTTTACGCAGCACAGCACCCACATCATTTTGTTTACAGAGGCTATGAGGTTGAGACATCAGGGAATCCTCTGACTCACGTTGTTTTAAGAGGTGCTGTCAGCAAGCATGGCAACACTACAACAAACTACCATTACGAGGACTTAATCCGTCTGCACGAAATGTACGACAAGATGGACGTTGTCAACCAGGCGGCTATCATCGATACCAACCATTCCAACTCCGGAAAGAAGTTCAAGGAGCAGATTCGTATCACTAAGGAAGTTATGCACAACAGACAGCTTTCCTCTGATATCAAATCACTTCAAGGGTCTTATGATTGAGAGCTATATTGAGGAGGGCAGCCAGAAGATTGGTGAGCATGTCTACGGAAAATCCATCACCGATCCATGTCTAGGATGGGAGGATTCAAAGAAGCTTATCTACGACATTGCAGAAATGAATTCTTAAACCACAAATTATACACACATTTTTTTTACAAAGTACAAGCCACAGGAGTATATATCCTGTGGCTTGCATTATTTTGTCGATTTATTATTTAATCATATTACTATAAGCAAGAACTGCACTGACTGTTTTGGAATCCTGGATTTTTCCGGCATAAATCATGTCGCACAGCTCCTTTAGAGTGTATATTTCTACATCGATTGACTCGGCATCATCCAGATGCTGCTCGCCCTTTTTCAGGTTTTTAGCAAGATAGACATCTACTTCTTCGTCGCAAAAGGCAACTGTTGTGCGAAGTGAAAGTAAAAACGAGATATCATCAGAGCTGTAGCCCGTCTCCTCCTTAAGCTCCCTTTCTGCACACAGTCTGGTATCTTCTCCCACAAAGTCTCTGCAGCCGGCCGGAATCTCTATTGTCTCCCTCTCGAGAGCATTTCTATACTGACGCACCATGATTATCCTGCCGTCATCAAGCACCGGAAGCACTGCCGCAGCGCCCTTTCTGTGTGAAACAAAATCCCATTCCTCAGTCTTACCGTTTGCAAACTGCATTGTATCCTTGTATATATCGAGTATTGAGCCCTTATATACAAGCTCTCTTTTTTGCCGTTTCATTTCATCAATCATTTTTCCTGTTTACCTTCTAAATAATATAAATTCAGAGTTACCGTTTTGATTAGAAATCCACCTCTGTGTCATAATAGCAGCATTTGAGAAGCTTCTCCATCTCCTCCTGGCTTGGCTGGCGAGGATTTGAGCCTGTACAAGCATCAAGGATAGCATTTGCAGCAATCTCAGGAAGTCTCTCAAGGAATACCTCCTCCGGTACAAAGCCCTGCTCTGTTGGATAGCTGTCTGTCCGTAATTCTTGATGCAGTGTGGGATATTCAGATCATCATTCATGCCACGTAAGTATTTGATAAGAAGCTCAACCTTCTCATCAAGTGTCTCTCCCCCAGTTTCATGAAATCTGCTATTACGCCATAGCGTTCCTTCGCTGCCTCATCCTTTGCATTAAAAGCAATAACCTTGGGAAGATACATGGCATTGGCTGCACCGTGGATAATATGTGCACCATAATCAGCAAAAGCTGCGCCTGTCTTGTGTGCCATGGAATGAACTATTCCAAGTAGTGCGTTGGAGAATGCCATTCCTGCCAGACACTGCGCATTGTGCATCGCATCTCTCTTTGCCATATCACCATTGTATGAATCAATCAGGTCATGCTGTATCATCTCTATTGCATGGAGTGCAAGCGGATCTGTAAAGTCACTGTTGGCTGTTGATACATATGCCTCGATGGCATGTGTCATGGCATCCATTCCTGTGTGTGCAACAAGCTTCTGTGGCATTGTCTCTGCAAGCTCAGGGTCTACGATTGCAACATCAGGTGTAATCTCAAAGTCTGCGATTGGATACTTGATACCCTTCTCATAATCTGTGATGATTGAGAACGCAGTAACCTCAGTTGCTGTACCTGATGTGGATGAAATAGCACAGAAATGTGCCTTCTTTCTAAGCTTTGGAATACCAAATACCTTGCACATATCCTCAAATGTGATATCCGGATACTCATACTTAATCCACATTGCCTTTGCTGCATCTATAGGTGAGCCACCACCAATTGCTACAATCCAGTCCGGTTCAAACTCAGCCATGGCAGCCGCACCTTTCATGACTGTCTCAACTGACGGATCCGGCTCAATTCCCTCAAAAAGCTTTACTTCCATACCTGCTTCCTTCAAATAAGCCTCGGCTTTGTCTAAAAAGCCAAATCTCTTCATTGAGCCTCCGCCCACACAGATAATAGCCTTCTTTCCCTCAAAGCTCTTTAATGCCTCAAGCGCACCCTTTCCGTGATATAAATCTCTTGGTAATGTAAATCTCTGCATTGTAAAACCCTCCATATGATATTTTTTATATAGTTTCTCCCTTGTAATATTTATAAATATTGCAGCCATCAAATACTGAATAGTTGCTAAATATTACACTTACCATTTTATAACATTTTACTAATTTTGTCACGTACCATTATCTATTTTTGTGAATACAGGATATCTTATACATATATTTTTATGCAATATATACAAATTTCTTCAGTAGTAATGAACAGTTACCGATAATTTATTTCATACCATAAGCACAACATTGTAAAAATCGGCTGCATTTACGTTTTTATTTTTTGCAAAAAAAGAAAAGGCTTCATACGAAGCCTTTTCAAATGTACATGTTATTATGTCAAACCGACAATACGCTAATGCTCTACTTTGCGTAATCCACTATACGTGACTCACGTATTACATTAACCTTTATCTGACCCGGATACTCTAACTCAGACTCAATCTGCTTAGATATGTCTCTAGCCATGATAACCATGTCGGCATCGCTGACCTGCTCAGGAACTACCATAATACGAATCTCTCTACCTGCCTGAATAGCAAAAGATTTCTCTACCCCTTTATAACCATTTGTAATGTCCTCTAACTGCTGAAGACGATTTGAATATGTCTCCAAAGTCTCTCTTCTTGCACCCGGACGTGCCGCACTGATTGTATCAGCTGCCTGCACGAGACATGCAATAAGTGACTCCGGTTCAACATCACCGTGATGTGATTCTACTGCATTAATAACAAGTGGTGACTCTTTGTATTTCTTACATAATTCGGCACCGAGCTGGATGTGTGAACCCTCCATCTCGTGATCTACTGCCTTACCTATATCATGTAATAAGCCTGCACGCTTTGCCATTCTGACATCCTCGCCAATTTCAGCAGCCAGTAAGCCAGCCAGCTGTGCAACCTCGATGGAATGCTTTAACGCATTCTGTCCGTAGCTTGTTCTAAACTTCATCTTTCCAAGAAGACGCACAAGCTCCGGGTGAATACCATGTATGCCCACCTCAAGTGTGGCAGCCTCACCCTCTTCACGAATCATATTATCTACTTCTTTTTGAGCCTTCTCAACCATCTCCTCTATACGGGCCGGATGGATTCTTCCGTCAACAATAAGCTTCTCAAGAGCTATTCTTGCAACCTCTCTTCTAATTGGATCAAAGCTTGACAAGATAACCGCCTCAGGTGTGTCATCTATAATCAGATCTACACCTGTCATAGTCTCGAGAGTACGGATATTACGTCCCTCTCTTCCTATGATACGTCCCTTCATCTCATCGTTCGGAAGCGATACTACTGAAATAGTAGTCTCAGACACATGGTCTGCTGCACATTTCTGAATAGCTGTAACCACGTAATCCTTAGCCTTACGGTTTGCCTCTTCCTTTGCTTTGTTTTCCATTTCCTTAATCATTTTTGCAGTATCAAGTTTTACATCTTCTTCAATGGTCTTTAAGAGATATTCTTTAGCTTGTTCGGAGGTTAATCCAGAGATTCTTTCAAGTTCCTGTAAACGCTGCTCGTTAAGCTTTGATATTTCAATCTTCTGCTTCTTGAGTTCCTCTTCCTTAACTGCAAATCCGGCTTCACGCTTCTCGATAGCTTCAAGCTTCTTGTCGACATTTTCCTCCTTCTGAACGATACGACGCTCATTACGGAAATCTCGTTTCTACGCTCTTTGATTTCCTTATCCAGATCATTCTTAGCCTTAATAGACTCTTCCTTGATCTCAAGCATAGACTCGCGCTTCTTTTCCTCCGCAGTCTTTACAGCCTCATCAATGATTCCTCTTGCCTTCTCCTCAGCATTTCCTATCTTGGAGTTAGCAGATTTCTTCTGGTATAAAGCGGCTGCAAACCATACAATCAATGCAGTAATAATAATAGAAACTACAGCAGTAATGATATACGGTAGCATTACAGGAGCACCTCCTTTATTAAATTTTCATTGTATTTCACAAATTACAACAATTAAATTCTATACTTTTTTTGGTGCAAATTGTCAAGGTAATTGTGACCTCATTGCAGAAAGAAAAGAATCTGGCTGCTCTTAAAGCCCCTGCGCATAAGAAACTGGTATATCCTGCGAAACTCCTTTTCATCACAGTTATCAGGATCATAGTGTTTCTTTTCAAGCAGCTTTGCTATATGTTTCTCTTCATCAGCAGTGTATTCGCTGTCTATGGCACAATTTATATCATCTCTGCCTATGCCCTTTGCCATAAGCTTCTGCTCAAGCTGCCTGCGGCTTAAGCTGTCCTGATGATACCTGACATATGTGGAAGCAAATCTGTAATCATCAAGATAATGAAAGCTCTTGACATAATCTATCGCTGCATCCACACAGCAATCCGGATATCCGCCCTGTGTGAGCTTTTCCCTAAGCTTTCTTTCACTCCTGTCCATCTGTTCAAGCAGATGCAGTGCTCTCTTTTTGGCTCTCTTTCCTACCACCTCAGATATCAGCTTTTCGTAATCCGCTTCACTGATAAAGGCTCCCTCCATAATAGAGTACCGCACGGCCTCTGTACGATACAGCACACATGTCGTGCCATTATCAAAGGTCGTGCGGTATTTGCCTTTACCAATATTCTCATATCCGGTAATCTCTATCATATATAACCCTGCTCACTTATTATTCTTCTGCTTCAGGCTTTTCAGAGTCTTCCTGTACTGCAGCATCTTCGTCCTCAGGCTGTGTAAAGTAAAAATCCCTTACCTTTGCCTCAAGCATATCAAAAAATGCCGGATTCTCATGAATATAAGTCTTTGCATTCTCACGACCCTGTCCTATCTTGTCTCCCTCGTATGCGTACCATGCACCGGATTTGTTGACAATGCCTGCATTTACTGCAAGATCAAGCACATCTCCTTCTCTTGAGATACCCTGACCAAACATGATATCAAACTCTGCTTCCTTGAAAGGAGGAGCTATTTTATTCTTAACAACCTTTACGCGGACATGGTTGCCGACATCTCACCGCCCTGCTTGAGTGACTCAGTTCTTCTGACATCAAGACGCACTGATGAATAGAACTTTAATGCCCTTCCACCTGTGGTAGTCTCAGGATTTCCAAACATCACACCTACCTTCTCACGAAGCTGATTGATGAATATAACGATACAATTTGATTTACTGATAACTGCCGTGAGCTTACGGAGTGCCTGGCTCATAAGTCTCGCCTGAAGACCCACATGGGAATCACCCATATCACCGTCAATCTCGGCCTTGGGTACCAGTGCCGCAACTGAATCGACAACCACGATATCCACAGCGCCGGAACGTACCATTGTCTCTGTTATCTCAAGTGCCTGCTCACCACAGTCCGGCTGTGAAATATAGAGATTGTCAATATCAACACCTATATTTCTGGCATATACAGGGTCAAGCGCATGCTCTGCATCTATAAAGCCTGCGATGCCGCCTCGCTTCTGTACCTCTGCAACACAGTGGAGTGCAACCGTTGTCTTACCTGATGACTCCGGTCCGTACACCTCAACAATCCTGCCCTTTGGAAGGCCTCCGAGTCCTAATGCAATATCAAGGCTTAATGAGCCTGTAGGTACTGTCTCTACATTCATATTGGCTGAGTTGTCGCCAAGCTTCATGACAGAGCCCTTTCCGTATTGTTTCTCAATCTGCGCGATGGCAGCGTCTAATGCTTTTAATTTATCTTCCTTTGCCATAATAATCTCCTATCCTCTCGCGAACAAACGTTCGTTCTGCTATTATAATAATACACTTCTATTCAATTGTCAACAAATAAATTGGAATAATTACAGAATCATATAGCTGCCCGTGCTGCTGTTTGTGCCTCACGCTATACTCTAAAACAGCTATAGCTAAAATACTCAAAAATATACAAATAAAACATAATTAAAAAAGACAGTTGCTTTCACAACTGTCTTCATTATACACATAATCTCTCACTAACGTCAAGTCCAAATTCAACCTTGAAATCCTTACCTAGTTTCTTCCAAACTCAGTAAGCACAAGTCCGTCATTTCTATCGAGTGTCATGCCGATGCTCCACTCATTGATGAACAGAAGAAGCGGATTTTCCTTCATGTCGACAACCTTCTTCATATCGCTTGTTCCGTTAATTGTATCTACATTGACCTCATCCTTGTTCTCAATCCATCTGATATGCTCATATGGCAGATTCTCAAGTCTGATCTGCACATTGTACTCATTTTCAAGTCTGAATTTAAGCACGTCAAACTGAAGCACACCGACCACGCCGACTATGATCTCTTCCATGCCGCCCTTGTACTCCTGGAACATCTGGATAGCACCCTCCTGCGCTATCTGTGTGACACCCTTTACAAACTGCTTTCTCTTCATGGAATCAACAAGTGATACCCTCGCAAAATGCTCAGGTGCAAATGTCGGGATGCCCTCAAACTCAAATTTATCCTTTGCTGTCGTGAGTGTATCTCCTATAGAGTATACGCCCGGGTCAAACACACCTATGATATCGCCCGCATATGCCTTGTCCACTATTTTTCTCTCATCTGCCATCATCTGCTGCGGCTGTGAAAGCTTTAGGCTCTTGCCTCCCTGCACATGGTATACCTCCATGCCGGCTGTAAACTGTCCGGAGCAGATTCGCATAAATGCTATTCTGTCCCTGTGATTTTTATTCATGTTGGCCTGAATCTTGAATACAAATGCGGAAAAATCCTCTGAAAAAGGATCAATCATTCCGATGTCAGATTGTCTTGCTGTCGGTGCATATGTCATCTTAAGGAAATGCTGTAAAAATGTCTCAACACCAAAGTTTGTAAGAGCAGAGCCGAAAAATACAGGTGAAAGCTCTCCCTTTGTGACAAGCTCCATATCAAAATCGGCACTGGCGCCATCCAGCAGCTCAATCTCATCCATGAGCTGACTTTTAAATTCCTCTCCGATCTCATCTGAAAGAGCCGGATCATCTATATGAATAATCTTCTCCGAGCCCTCTTTTGTACCCAAGGTATCTGCAAAGGTCATGACCTCCTTGCTGTTTCTGTCATACACGCCCTTAAACTGCTTTCCTGATCCTATCGGCCAGTTGATAGGACATGTCGCGATGCCCAGCTCTTTTTCAATGTCATCGAGAAGCTCAAACGTATCGTTGGCATCACGGTCCATCTTGTTTATGAATGTAAAAATCGGGATATGTCTCATGACACAGACCTTAAAGAGCTTTCTGGTCTGTGCCTCAACACCCTTGCTCGCATCAATTACCATGACGGCCGAATCGGCTGCCATGAGTGTACGGTATGTGTCCTCTGAGAAATCCTGGTGTCCCGGTGTATCAAGGATATTGATGCAATATCCGTCATAATTAAACTGTAATACAGATGAAGTAACCGAAATACCTCTCTGCTTTTCTATCTCCATCCAGTCCGAAACAGCATGCTTTGCCGTAGCCTTTCCCTTTACCGAACCGGCCTGGTTTATTGCCCCTCCGTACAAAAGGAACTTCTCTGTCAGAGTAGTCTTTCCTGCATCCGGATGGGAAATTATTGCAAATGTTCTTCTTTTTTCTATTTCCTGTCTTAAGTTATCCACTGATATTTCCTCCAAACAAAATCAGAGTATAGTATAGCTTAAAACGGTTCCCATTTCAAGACACTAAAAATTTATGTATCAGTCCATCGTCGATATGACAATATTTGATGCCCCGATATTTGTCTTGCGCTTGATAATGTCCTCTATCTGAGCTCTCTTCTCATCAGTCACATCGTCCTTTCCCACAATCACATCACAGCATTCATCACTGAGACTTACCACAGCATTCTTAAACCCCTTTGCCTCCAGCATCATCTGGGCATCCTCCTCCATCTGTGCATTTTCTGTCAGCTTCACCATGGCATCGACCGCGCTCTTCTTCTCTGCCTCTGACACTCCTGCATCATCGATAATCTTCTGCAGAGCCTCCTTGTTCTTTGAGCGCACCTGCTCGCGTCCCAGCTTCACCTGTGCACACACTCCTCGCTCTCTGTGGATGCACTTGTCAGTACCGTTTCGCCGGCATTTAATATTTCCTCTGTCGAGTCTGTCTCAAGCGCAACCTCATCTGATGCCTGTGTATCCTCACATTCCTTAGACTCCTTTGTATCCGCCTTTCCATTTACAGCTTCGATTTCAGTGGAAAGCACATCCTTTGCATTCATAAAGGTATCCCTGTTATCGTAGCTTATGTAACCGACCACTGCCAAAAGAAGTGCAAGTGTCGTAATAATTATCTGATTTTTATGGCTGCCTTTCTTCACTTTTATTCCTCCCTGGATATCATTTTTGCTATTTTTATTTTATGCATGGGCACATCAAATAATGCAGAAACCGCATTAGAAATATCGTTGTTTACCTGTGGGCTTCCTCCGCCCTGCGCTACCACAAGCACTCCTGAAACAGTCGGTTTGTCCGTGCTTGTGACATAAGGTACGCTTGCATCCTCGTCATCGTATATGACCGTAGTCTTCAATGCTCTCCGAGGTCTCCTTAGTATCCTTATCCACTATCCTTGTGCCATCGTCTGACAGCGTAATCATCACAGATACCTCACCCACACCGTCCATCCTTTCAAGAATACCCTCAAGCTTTTTTTCAAGCAGCTTCTCATATTCTTCATCATCGCATGTGCTTTCACTTACTGACTTGGCTTTAGCTTTCTTTTGTGAATTACTACAGGCCTTTTTATCCTCTTTTACCGGAAACACCACAATAAGAAGCAGTACTCCAACAAGTAAAATCACTATGTAGTCAGTTTTCTTCAGCTTCGAAAGCCGTAAACAAATCTGTCGTATCCGCGTCATATTCATACGAAATCCCCTCTATTTTCTTTGTAAGCTCAGCAAATCTCATGTCATATTCATACCCTGCCGCAAGAGGTTTTAGAATAATGACCGCCAAAAACACCCCAAGCATAAACCTAAAAAGTATCTCCTGTACTGCTCCTTTGGCGTTAAATATGTCATTATGAAAAAAAACGCCAGATACAAATAACTCTTCATGCCCTATCAACCTCCCATAAAGCTTGTAGATGCACATACTATCGCAATCACTATAAAAAACAATATAGATGCATCTCTTATCACGATATAATACAGATTTCCAGCCCTCGCAACGGCTTCTATGCCCTCCACAATCCTGTTGTCTGAAACCGGCTGCAGCGCAGCGGAAAGCAATCTGTACATCAGCGAAAAGATTAGTGTTTTTACAAGCGGGGTCAGCACAATGAAAAAAAGCACGATACTCGCCGCCATACCACCCCTGTTTTTTATGAGCATCGCACAGCCAAGCATAATTTCACCTGCCCCCTGCCCAAGTCTCCCCACACCCGGTATCGCCTGAAAACTTTTTAAGATAAGGCTTTCCGATATTTTGTCCTTTGCGGGGAGCAATCATGGCCTGGACTATTCCTATTCCTGCCACTATCTTTATGGATGCCTTCATTATTTTTGTAACTGCTGATTCAATAAACTCTTCAAGCTTTTCAAGCTTCTTTTTCACTTGATACGTGATTGAGCACCTCAAGCACCAGAAACAGATGAATTCCCGGTATGAGCACCAGCTTTATAAGCCACTCCACTACATAAATGAGCACAAATGCCAGCATGTAAAAGCCTGATGCCGAAAATCCTTTTCCGGACGCAAGAAGTACTGTCGCATATGCCGGCACAAGCGCTGTAAGATAAGTCAAAAGCACATCAATACAGCCCTTTGCCACATCAGACAACACAAAAAAAGATGCCATAAGCATTGATATAACCGATGCATACATAAACAGAAAGCTTACATTGTATACATAATCCTGCCGCCAGAAAATAAGCCTTGAAAACACCATAAAAAGTATCGTATAGCACAGCACATTTATAATAACAGGCTTCACCGCCGCTATCTCATAAAAAAACAGCTCATAAATATACTCACAGATTTTTTCACCGGCCTTTTGATCTCCTGCCAGAATGGCATCCACTATATCCGAAAACGATAGTCTGTCCGGCAGATAATCCTTTGAATATTTTTCAATCTCTGACATATCTATTTTTTCAAGCATCTGCTGCTCAATTTTATCTGTAATTTCGGTATCCGACGCATACACAAAACACTGCGGCAAAAACACTGCAGCCAATATTATTATTATCAAAATATATTTTTTACAAATCAAAACAGCTCTCCAATCAGCTCTATCAGACAAGACATCACCGGAATTGACATCACAACAATTGCTCCCTTCGCAAAAAGCTCTATCTGCGATGCAATTGCGCTATGACCACAGTCCTTACAGATTGAGGATGAAAACTCCGCAATATATGCAATCCCAAGCATCTTTACCATAGTGACAAAAATGCCGGTTCCACAGGAAGCTTTGAAAGAAGTCCTTTAAAAAACTCAATTGTCGTGCCGAGCCGCTCCAATGCAAAAGCAAAAATTATAGTGCCGCAGGCCACTGAAAGAAGCATTGAAAGCTCAGGCCTGTCACGCTTTAAAAGCACTGCAAAAAATACTGCCGCAATTCCTATTATCCCAATCTTCAACATATTACAAAGAAAACATATCCTGCATTGCCTTAAACAGCTCACTTATATATGGCACAATCCAGAACAATACAATAACAAGCCCGGCCAGACTAAGCAGGAAAGTCATTTCCTCCCTTCCACTGTGTTTTAAGACCTGTCCGAGCACCGTAATCACTATTCCAAGTGCTGCTATCTTAAAAATAATCGAAATCTCCATCATCAAGTCCTTTCATCGCATACAACAATATGTTTAATCGGATTACCACATTTTTATACAAACATTTTTTTTATAAACAATATTATATAAGCATTATTGATATCATAATCCCTCCCAAAATACCCACCGGACAAATCACCTTCATTTTTTCAACATAATCTTTCCTGTAAAAATCTATCTGTTTATGTATGTCCAAAGCACATTCCTTAAGCCGCTGCTCCATCGCAGCTGCATTTTTTTCAAAGAATGCACCTCCCATTTCAACTATCATTTTCTTTATTTTTTCATCAGATATCCGGCCCCAAAGTACCTTCTCCCACACAGCCTTCCAGCCCTCATCCCCGCTTTTACAGCTCCTGTTTGAAAGCACTTCTCCCATTCTCCTGCATCCCTCATTAAACACCTCGCTTTTTTTCCTCTTATGCTGTTAAAAAACTGTGGTGCCTTCATTCTTTCTCCTGCCAGATAAAATGCCCCCTTTTCAAGCAAAAGCATAAAATCATACAGCATCACTATATCTGCCTTTTTTCTTTTTGCTGTAATCGTTTATCAGCCCCGATACCGCAAACAGTACTGTACAAAAGCCTGTAAGCTTCATCATAAATGCTATAGCGCCTCACCCCTTTTTCATCATGGTCTATAAACACAAACCGTTCTATGGCATGTGGCAGAATTTTTCTTCGCAGATCATCTGCATTAGTGCCATGCACACTGCCAAGTATCCTTATTCCACAACTCACAAGCTGGTTTAGTGCCTCGATATCGCTTTCTCCTCCCAGCTCATCCACTGCAATCACATCCGGTGACATAGAGCGCAAAAGCATCCTCATGCCAAGTGACTTTGGACAGTTATCCAGCACATCACTGGAATTGCCTATATCGTTTTGAGCCACTCCCAAGTAGCACGCCGCTATCTCCGAGCGCTCATCGACCACCGACACCTTAAGAGCTTTTTTTCCGTCACAGCCATCTGAAAGTATCCTTATGCAGTCTCTTAAAAATGTTGTTTTTCCTTCTCCCGGCCGTGATATAACCAATGTATTGTAAATGCTGTTTTCATCTCGGATATAAGGCATCAGTGGCATTGCAACGTCCCTTATCTGATGGGCAATTCTGATATTTAAGGACGCTATCTCACTGACTGCTGTAACCTTTCCTCCATCGCAGCCCATCTGCCCTGCAATTCCCACACGATGACCTCCCTCCACTGTAAAATAGCCTGCTGCAAGCTGCGGTGCTATCGCATGGAATGAATATCCGCTCAGATAATTTATCATCTCCTCAATATCGCTATGTGAGATATACACTCCGGCTCTACATCCTCCCGCAAACATATACTGCACCTGCTTTCCGGCGCGCACCCTGATTTCCTCCAGACCACACGGCATGTACGCTTCTGCCTCAGCCTTCATCTTTTGTGGCAGATAATCAATTATATCCATATTTTTCACCCCTTATCGCCACTTCGATGGCAGGTCGGGATAGGGCTCACGCGTGTGGCTGCAGTGTCGCAGAAGCGTATAGCGGAGCTATTTAGAGTCTGTTAAATTATGCTTTGAAGCACAGAAATGCCGAGGCATGGACGCCGAGGCAAGGAGATATCGAGCCCGGACGGCGAGTATCGACGGTTTCGTCAGGCATAGAAGTACTTACTGCATAATTTATACAGAGTCTTAATAGTGCAGCGTAGCTTCTGCGACACTGCAGCCACACGCGTGAGCCCCATCCCGACCTGCGACAGTTATTCAAATAAAAAAAGGACACAGACGATTCTGATAAATCATCTATGTCCTATTTATATTACATGTCCAATTGTTTTAGAACGTGAAAATTATTATTTTTTACATCCTGTCAGGAGCTGAGAATCCAAGCATATCTATACAAGCCTCAAGTATCTCCTTTGTGAGCACAAGCAGCGAAATATATGACTTCTTAAGCTCTTCATTCTCCTCAGAAAGAATCTTTGTGTCATGGTAGAAGCCGTTGAATGCGTTGGCAAGCTCGTAGATGTATGCGCATATCTTGTGCGGTGCAGACTCCTCGTATGCACTCTCAATTGTAGCATTGAACTTTGCCAGAGAGAGCATGAGATTCTTCTGTCCGGCATTGACTGCCGGCATGATTGCATCCTTCAGTGCGCTGATGTCGCCACCCTTTGCCTCATACTTTGAGAGGATTGACTTGATACGCACGATTGTATAAAGGATATATGGACCTGTGTTACCCTCAAAGGATGTGAATCTGTCGATATCAAAGATGTAATCCTTGCTCGCCTGATTAGACAAATCACCATACTTGACTGCTGCAAGCGCTACAGTTTTGGCTGTCTGCTTAGCCTCCGCCTCGTCAATGTTTAAATTCTCTTTTTCCTTCTGGTTTTCCTTAATCTTATTGAGCATCTCATCGTCAATTTCCTTGAGGAGGTACTCAAGACGCATTACTCCACCGTCTCTTGTCTTGAAAGGCTTGCCGTCCTTACCGTTCATGGTTCCAAAGCCGATATGTACAAGCTCTGTAGTATCAGGTACTATACCTGTCTTTCTTGCACAGCGGAACACCTGGATAAAGTGCATTGACTGACGCGCGTCTGCCAGATAAATCACACGGTCAGGGTTGTTCTCCTTCATACGCATAACAAGTGTTGCAAGGTCTGTAGTACTGTAAAGTGAGGCTCCGTCAGACTTTAGGATGATACATGGCGGAATCTCCTTTGTATCTGTATCCTCCTTCACATCCACAACCAAAGCGCCCTCACTCATATGTGCAAAGCCCTTTTCCTTCATCATTTCAACCATCCCAGGTACATATGGCTGTGCATCCGACTCTCCCTTCCACAGCTCAAAATGAACATTCAGCTTCTCATAATTTCTCTTAAGATCTGTTACAGATACATTCATAATGTGTGAAAGCAGTGCCTGATAGCCTCTCCTGCCTCCCTGAAGCTCCTTTGTGGCAAGAAGAGCTGCTTCCTTGAAGCTCTCATCTGATTTTGACTTGCCGCTGGCTGTCGGATATATATCCTCAAGCTCAGATATGGTAAACGGTGCCTCCTTCGGGTACTCTCCTGTATAGCTCTCATCAAAATAAACGAGGTCAGGCTTTCTCTCGCGAAGCTCTGTGATGATAAGTCCCATCTGAAGTCCCCAGTCACCGAGATGCACATCACCGATCACATTGTGTCCCATGAACTTTGCGATACGCTTAACGCTCTCTCCGATTACTGCTGAGCGAAGATGTCCTACATGGAGAGGTTTTGCAACGTTTGGTCCGCCGTAATCCACTACTATAGTGAGTGGCTTTTTGGCCTTCTCCAAGCCGTATCTGCCCTCGTCATCCTTCATATCGTTCATATATTTTGCCAGAAAAGCGGTATCCATTTTGATATTAAGAAATCCCGGCTTTACTGATTCTACTGACTCAAACATCTCATCTGACTCAAGGAGCGCCGCTACCTTGTCCGAGATCATAAATGGTGCACACTTATACTCTTTTGCCGCTGCCATTGCTCCGTTACACTGGAACTCACAAAGGTCCGGTCTGTTTGAAAGTGTAACCTTTCCGTACTTCTCGTCATATCCTGCACTGACGAATGCCTTTGTCACTTCCTCTGATATCAAATTAATCAGTTTTTTCATTGTATTCCTCCTGATATATAGCTGTTTTGCGTCAAACAGCGAATATATTTATATTAGCACACAAATGAATTGCTTTCAATATCAACCGTCATTTTGCCTTCTGAGTAAATATTAACCGGCAACGCAACCTTGCATTTGCACCCCCAAAGGAGTATGATTTCATATGAAAATTTAAAGGAGGTCTTATCAATGAAGATAAAAACCAAACAAATAACCGTCACTGCAATTATGCTTGCAATCTGTCTTGTCAGCCAGTTCTTTAAGAACTTAAGCGTATACATCACAGGTCCAATCATTAATGCAGCTTTAATACTTACCGTACTCTATGCCGGAATGGCATGTGGCATTATCCTAAGCATTATCACACCTGTCACATCATTTTTCATCACAGGAAGTCCTGTTATGGCGGCTATCCCTGCGATGTTTCCATGTATCATGATAGGAAATATCATTCTCGTGGTATGTGTGGGACTGCTTCGCAAAAAATGCGGCAAAGCTTCCGGTTTTCCTATATCAATTGCTATAGGTGCCATACTAAAGGCTCTTTTCATGGGAATAGCCATTGCACTTATCATTCTACCTGCATTTCTGCCTGCTCCAATGCACAAGATGCTGCCGGTATTACAGCTTCAGTTTTCAGTGACACAGCTTATCACCGCTGTTATAGGAGGTGTATATGCAGTCATAATTGCGGCTGTGCTTAAAAAACTTCTTTAGCACAGGCAGACTAAATATTCAATTATCTGCTTATGCTTCCAGATATCCGTGCATATTTTTAAGCGCATTTTTCTCAAGCCTTGATACCTGTGCCTGAGAGATATTTATCTCCTCTGCCACCTCTATCTGTGTCTTGCCCTCGAAAAACGCAGCTTAATAATCTGTCTCGCTCTGTCATCAAGCAGCTTTAAGGCATCGTCGAGAACCAGATTTTTTTACCCATGCTTCCTCTTTGTTTTTCTTGTCCGATATCTGATCCATCACATAAAGTGTATCACCACCGTCAGTATATACAGGATCAAAGAGGGAAAGCGGTGTCTGGATTGCATCAAGTGCGTATAGTATATCGTTTTCAGGGATACCGCAATCCTTTGATATTTCCGCTAAGGACGGATCATGCACCAGCTTTCTCGATAGCTTTTCCTTTGATTTAATAGCCTGATAGGCTGTATCCCTGAGGGAACGTGGAATGCGGTATGCACTGTTGTCACGCAGATACCGTCTCACCTCACCGATAATCATCGGAACAGCATAAGTGGAAAACTTAACACCTATAGTCGGATCAAAATTATCAATTGATTTCATAAGTCCGATGCATCCTATCTGAAATAAATCATCCATATTTTCATTATGGTTTGAAAACCTTCTGATTACCGAAAGCACCAGCCTTAAATTTCCACGAATATATTTTTCTCTTGCAGCCTTATCTCCCTTTTTTATTTTCTCAAACAGTTCTTCTTTTTCATCATCCTTAAGTACCGGCAGTTTTGATGTGGTCACTCCACATATATCAACCTTATATACAGACATGGGAATCCTCCGGATAAATTTCTTTATCTAAAGCATTCCCATTTACAGTAATTTTATTCAATTAATCCGCGTATATAATTCTACAGCACTGCCGCTATTTTTATATCCTTTTCATCCTTAAGCACCAGCACACTGTTGTCTTCAAGCAATGTAACTGTAGGCCTTGAATACTTCTCCGTCAAAAAAATTATTTTGGCCTTTTTGCCGTTTGTCAAAAGCACAGTGCTTCCGATATATGAGCTTGCAATCTTCTTCAAAAACATCCCTATATACTTCGGATGATACTTTGATATGCCATCATACTCAAAATCTGCTATCACATCAAACGGACACATCCCATCACGGTAACAGCGCTTTGACGTCATTGCATCGTAGACATCGGCTATCGTAATGATAGCTGATATATCATCGATTTTATCTGCTGTATATCCAAACGGATATCCTGAGCCGTCAAACTTCTCATGATGTAAAAGTGCCGCACGCTTCGTGCTTTCAAGAATCTTGAAATTATTAAGTATCTCATAGCCATATACCGTGTGCTTCTTTATCACCTCAAACTCTTCCTTTGGAGCTTTCCCGGCTTCAATAATATCTCATCCGGTATCTTAAACTTGCCTATGTCGTGCAGCAAACCTGCCATTGAAATCTCATCCAGCTTTTCTGTATCATGCCCTGCCCATACACCAATGAGACGTGCAATAATTGATACATTCATGGAATGTGCCATCGTAGATACATCTGTCTGCTTTAATACCTGAAGTGCGTCAAATAGCTCATATGAAGTCTCAAACCTGTCAAAAATCTCTACCGAGTCCCTGATGAGCGTATTCTTATCCGGTATGATATTCCTGTATAGTATGTCATTCATATATTCATGCAGGTTATCGATGGAATCACGGTATTTTTCCTTAATGATGGCATATTTTTTATTCCATTCTTCTTTTTTCCTGTGCTGAGCTTCCCTCAATATAAACCGAAGCTATATTGTAGAATCCAAACTTTGCTATATCAAATGCCGATACAGCCTGATGTCTTTTAAGGATAAGCTGTCCCTTTGGCGAAAACACATCTACTGCCGTAGTCATTCCCTCTTTTAGTTCATTAACCTTTATTTCTCTCATAATACTGTTTCCCTCTTGTCATTTATCTTCTCACTTGCACTCATTATATCATATGCTTACGCATATGATAGGCCTGCGGCTGATACTTATGCTCATTCGCGCGTGATATAATTCGCTACGCTCATTATATCATAAAGCCTTGCTTCATGATCAACATTCGTCGTTCGCCGAATGCATAAATGCATTCTTCTCACTTGCACTCATTATACCACAATCTATCTAAATGGGCACTGACTTTATGTACTTCTTGACATTCAAAGCATTTTTTGTTAACATAGCAAGGCGAAAATAAATGCGTCAGTTCGAAACCTTCCTGACGTAAAACAAAACTAAAGGAGAACTAAATATGAGAAACAAAAAAGTATTATTTGCAGTACAGGCAGCTATGATTGCAGCACTCTATGTTGTGCTCACGTATATCACCAATCTGCTTGGTCTCGCATCAGGCACCATTCAGGTACGCTTTTCTGAAGCGCTTTGCATCCTTCCGGTTTTCACACCGGCAGCCATTCCGGGGCTTTTTCTTCGGATGTCTGATTTCCAACCTTATCACAGGTGGCATCATCTGGGATATCATCTTCGGAAGCATCGCTACACTGCTCGGCGCACTCGGCACTTACTTCCTTCGAAAAAGAAGTTTGTATACACCCTGCCACCGGTCATCGCCAACATAATTATCGTGCCACTCGTGCTCAGATACGGATATGGTTTAACAACTATATACAAGGGTGTTGATATCTCTCTTCTTTTCAATGCAGTTACAGTCGGAATCGGTGAGATTATCTCAATCTGTGTACTTGGAAGCCTGTTAAAGGGAATACTTTCAAAATACAGAAATGTCATTTTCAAGCAGGACGAGGCGTAGTTACATACATAGCACTTTTAATAAGCTGCGCGTCATAAAATAAAAAAGGGGTTGTAAAATAAGTCCCTAATATAAGAAACTCCAATTCCGGCAAATGTCGGTTTTGGCGTTTCTTTGTATTAACTTTTCTATTTCTAAGCAAGTATGCATCTTTGGGTATAAAAAATGGTGCATTTAATAAAGCTCAGCTAATCACGTCCGCTTAAGTTTTATGCAGCTTTCGTCTGTCGTTGCTTTTTATTATGATATTTATAAAGATTGAATCCACATGAAATCAGTGTGAGCTCGAGAATTACATTTTTCTCGCCTCTCCGGCATAATCTTTTATACGATTTGTCCCACTTTAATACACCAAAAGTTCCCTCCGATTGAATACTTCGGTTCATTCTCAAGAGAGCACCATGTATGGATTCAAGATTTTGCAGCACGATACGGATTCTCATGATACTTTTTGTCCGTCGTTTCTTTTTTTTGTACATGGTAAATTTCATGTATTTTTCCATGCCGTGTTCTTCACAATAAAGATAATTATTGTAAGAACCGTATCCGGCATCAGCAACCGGATATTTCGGATAGTGACCATATGTGCGATTGAATTTTCCATCAAAGGCACAAAGCATTCCATATCGGATGCATATGGTTTTACGTCGATTACAGCTATGTATTCATCACAGATGGCTGCCTGTAGGTTGTATGCCGGAAGTAGCTGATCGTTTCCCATGTAATCACGCTTTAAACGCATGAAAGTTGCATCATGATCTGTTTTGGAATAACTGTTTCTTTCTTCTCCACAGGTCTCGATGTGATATGCATAGGATTTCAAACGTTCCAGATATTCATGCAATTCTTCGTATTGTTTTTGTCGAATGCTTTTTCTACGACCACGTCCGGAAACGAAAGAAGTTTCATCCAGTCCGGTTGTTTCTTTGTACATCGTAAGTAATTCAGAGACATAATCAATCGCATACGCTTCACGCTTTTCAAATTTTATTCCGAGATATCCAAGTACTTCCTGATTCATAGCATCAATCAAGAGTGAAATCTTGTCAAAGACTTTCTGCCGGTTTTTCACACACGATTTTCATACCCAGGTATATCGATTGGCATTTGCCTCAATTTTTGTCCCGAATCAATGTATGTATGCTGCAGATCCACATGATCTTTGGCAAAAATATATGAATTAATGTCTTCAAATATCTGCTCGATAGAATCGGTTAGTTCGTTTCGGATTAAGTTTCCAAATGTAGCAAAAGAAAGAGTTTTCATGCCATCAAGAAGATACATGTAACGAATGTCATTACGGCAGAGCTTTTCTATTTCTCGTAAGGAGCAGATGCCATTTTCCATAAAGGCAAAAAGTATTACTTTAAGGAGTTTTTGAACATCACATCTTGGGTGACCTGTTTTATAGCCTTTCTCTACAAAATATCTGGATAGGTCAATGTGATCCATAACCTCACAAAAAGTGTATACCGGATCGGAAATATCGATCATTTTTTCGATTTCTAATGGTAATTTCAGCTGACGCATAGTATAATTACCATTGGTATTATTATTTAGTAGCATAATTAATTATACCAAAATCGCTCAGACCTCACGGTCTGGGCGATTTTCTGTCAGGGGAGTTTTTTTACAGCCCCTTTTGTTTTTTACCAGACCTAATGCAACTGTCAGTTAATTTTTGTAAGTTATTCCTCCCTAAATTTCCATAGCATCTACCATTATACTTATTTCTCTCTTGCCTGTATCCTGATTTGCATTTGCCACAAACTCATAAACCGGACGATAATATCCCTTCGAATCCGGTGTGTAACTTATCTTCACTGATTTTACAACTAAATCAGATAATTGTTCATCTTTATCATAATCCGGGAAATAAAATTTTCCTGCACATAGCCTGTCATAAGCCTCTTTTTCTGAAATAACATCTACCTTTTTTATAAGGCGTATATTTTATCATGGAGTCTCTGAAATTTGCAATTTTACCTGACGAATTAATACAACATTCTATCGTTCCCTTATAATACAAGCCATCGTCAAGAATTTCTCCATCGTTTGTAAACCTATAGTTTCCTGCATCATATTCCTCGATTGGTGCAAAAACTGCGTTTTCGGGAATAACCACTCCTAGATTTTCCAGCTTTTCTCTGACAAATTCCTCTGAAAGTCCAGCGTCAGCATACGAATTTTCATCATCTATATTTGAAAAATCCGTGAAACTTACTGTTGGTCCTTCGTAATCGCACCAGATACTCAGGTTACTGCCCTCATCATCAAGGCTGGTACTGTAAAAAATAATAGTATCATCATATATGTCTGTTTTTGAGTCATCTATTAAAACACCATACTTTGAAAAGTACCCGCGTCGGCAAGCTCCCTCGCCTCATCTTCTGTAGCCCTGTGAATTGTGTATACATCAAGCGGATCTGCCTCATCTGCCAGACTCACACCATCTGCCATCGAGACATCCACATTTTGATTTGAAATATTATCGATTGAAAGATTACCATATTCCATACTATTGTATACAATAAAAACAGCTGCAAAAGCTATAATTGTAAACGCAAGCGGAAGCTGTGCCACCAGACATTTTCTTATGGAAATGTTCTGTCTTTCACAAACATTTTCATCATGTGCCACTCCACTGACTTCATTTGTATTATCTTGGACTTTCTTCCTTGAACAGACTGCCACAAATATCAGTCTTGCAACCGAAAATAATCCATATCCGATCATTGCACCTATCGTATTATTTATGATATCGTCAGTTTCAAATACACCTCGTCCCGTGATAAGCTGCACAACCTCTATAAACAGTGCAAACCCAAACCCGCACAAATATATTTTCCACGCTCTTTTAATCTTTCCAAAACAAATTGGTAGTAAAAATCCAAACGGCACGAACATACATATATTAAGTATCAGATTTCTCCATTCCTGTGCACTAAAATTGTACCAGGCCTCTTTGTACGAAGAAAATGGTTTAAAGTTAGCCCGGTACTCAAATCCCCCAAAACCAATACCTCCTCTTAGCAATGTCACATAAAGGACAACAACAATGTATACTACAAGTACACACACAGTCCTATTCTGCCAATTGAAATCTGTTTTTTACCATGCAATATTTTTTTATAAATCATTTTGTAGCCTAAAAGCCAGATTATTGCCAAAAAAGCCACTACAATAGTGGCAAAAAATAATGGCAGACTTTCCTAATCTCATAATATCTGATATTCTCATTACATTCTCCTCATACACTGCATTTTATTCATCTATATACAAATTTTAAAGCTGCGTGTCTCCGTTAAAAGTTTATTATTCTACGTCTTTAACCACTTGCTGCCTGATGAATATATACGTTTCTAAAAATCTTTATAAAAATGGTACCATATACATTGGAATATAATAAATTCCGTTTTCCCATTTGTAATCTTTTTTGTATGAACAACATATTTGCCACCTATACGATTACTAAACTTGTTGCAAAATGCATCAAGTGATTTATGCGTTCTATAATTACCGGATTTCACCTCTAATGGACATATCTTATCTTTAACAGAAGTTAAAAAATCAATCTCATAAATGATTTGAAGTTTCACTTTTCATCGTGTAATAAAACAAATTATTACCTTTTGCTATTAGCATCTGTGCCACAACATTTTCATAGACATATCCTAAATTTACATCTAGTTTGTCCGAAAGTAACTTATTATAAATAATATTCTCCGTATATTTTTTATCCTTAAATGCCAAAGTTATAAATAAACCAACATCCGAATTAAACAATTTAATAGATCAATAATTGCCTTACTTGTATGAGCAAAGTCAATGAGAATATACGATTTAAACTCTTTTTTTGCAAATTCCTCTGCAATAGTTGATTTACCAACTCGTCTTGCTCCCTTTATCAAGAGTGCATATTTATCGCTTCTGTTCTCTTTCCACTCATATATTTCATCGTATATTTTTAAAGATAAAAACTGGTTTATCCATGCATAAATCCACCTTTTCGCCACAATTATAACACAAATCCCCTTTCATGTAAATCTGAATTATAGTCAAATTCCTATTAGTTTTCTCGCGTTTTTAACGCATATCCCCCTTTGATTTTCCTGGCTATTAAATTTACATCTATTTCTTCATCTTCTCATTATGTACATATATCACAGTTCTTACACAAAAATAGTATCACATATTTTTATTAAAGTATCCTGTCTCTTCCCACACCTTCTTATCTGGACAATAATAACTATATTCTCTTGAATTTCCAACTTTCATTGCTGTTCCAAATTTTAATATTCCTTGTTGTATGCCAATTCTTATATATTATGCATCCTTTCCAATTGCTTTAGCAATCTCTGCGATAGGCACATTTCTATGTGTTACCTGTTAGTTACCGGAACATTTTCGTGTGTTTTGAAGGTGTCTGATAGATTTTCAGAATATAAAGAAAGCCCCGAAAATACAGGATTTTCGGGGTCTGTTGCTTTTTTCGATATTCGGTTGAATTATCTCTTTGTTAACGTTTTGATATCCTAAAAAGCCCATAAATAGGGGATTTGTGTGTCCCAGTGTTGCATATATGTTGTATGCGATTGACTGCCCACACATTCCCTTTTTGCTTTATTACTTTGATATGCTGTGATTACATTCTATCTATCCCACTTGTCACACAGCGCATTTATCTGGTCTGCAAACTTGCTCAAGTCCTTATTAGCCATACCCTGGCACTTCTGGATAACAGATACAAGCCTCTGGCCTGCTGCCACAAGACGGTCAAATATAGTCTTCTCTCTGCTTGCCATGCCATATGCAGCCTTTTTTCTCCACAAGCTTGCGGGAACCATCTGCCACCTTCTGATTCGTGATAAGGTCATAGGCATCACCACTGTACGGTGCCACTGCATCATAGCCGAAGGTCTCATGCACGTGGTTTGCAAAGGACTCTGCTGTGGACTCTTCTCCATGGACTATAAATACATGCTCCGGCTTGTTTTTTATTGCGCCAAGCCACTCGGTAAGCTGATTTTTGTCTGCATGTCCACTGATACCCGGCAGATTTACTATGCTTGCCCTTACTTCTATTTCCTCACCAAAAAGCTTCACCTTTTTAGCACCGTTTAAAAGTGCATAGCCAAGTGTTCCCGGAACCTGATATCCTACAAACAGAACTGTTGAATCACTTCTCCAAAGATTATGCTTTAAGTGGTGTCTGATACGTCCGGCCTCACACATACCCGATGCTGAGATGATAACCTTTGGCTTCTTATCAAAATTAATCATCTTTGACTCATCCGATGATACTGCCACACGAAGTCCGGGGAACTTGATTGGATTGATGCCTGCCGAAATAAGCTCCATAGCCTCCTCATCAAAGCAGTCCGATATATTCTCATGAAATACATTTGTCGCCTCAACCGCAAAGGGGGCTATCGATGTAAACTTCAAAATTCGGATGCTCCGGCAGCAGATTCTCAGTCTTTATACGCCTGATAAAGTAAAGCATCTCCTGTGTCCTGCCCACTGAAAATGCCGGGATTACCAGATTGCCGCCTCTTGTAAAGGTCGCATTGATGACCTTTGCAAGCTCCACCGCGTAATCAGGCGGCGTATCATGCAGACGATTGCCATATGTAGATTCCATAACCACATAATCAGCACTGTCCACATACTGCGGATCCTTGATGAGCGGCCTGTTGTGATTTCCGATATCACCTGAAAAGACAATCTTTTTGGTCACATTCTCCTCAGTCACCCACATCTCAATAGATGATGAACCAAGCAGATGACCTGCATCCACAAATCTCACCTTAAGCCCCGGGCATATCTCATACACACTGTTGTAATCACACGGTGTAAAGTGCTGCATGACATTCTGTGCATCCTCCACATTGTACATAGGAGTCACTTCCGGTCTTCCGGCTCGTCTTGCCTTTCTGTTCTTCCACTCCGCCTCAAATTCCTGGATATGTGCAGAATCCTTTAGCATGATGTTACATAAATCTGTTGTCGCCTTTGTCGCAAAAATGGTGCCCCTGAAACCATGATTGTATATGAGCGGCAAAAGACCTGAATGGTCAATGTGTGCGTGTGTGACAAACACATAATCTATGAGCGAAGGATTGACCGGTATCTCCTGATTCACGTACAAATCAGCTCCCTGCTCCATTCCACAGTCAATAAGTATATGTGTGTCCCCAAATGTCAGATAGTGACAGCTTCCAGTAACCTCTCTGTCAGCCCCGATAAATTCCAATACCATCCTACCATCTCCTATTCTGTTTTATGATAAAAATATTATACCACACTTATGCCATTTTCTGTATTTCTTTCTTCAATCTTTCCATTATTTTTTTCTCAAGCCTCGATATGTATGATTGTGAAATTCCAAGGATGTCTGCCACCTCCTTCTGCGTCAGCTCCTTATTCTCCACACGGTTTACTCCAAATCGAAGCTCTATTATCTGTCTTTCACGCTCGTTCAATGACAGCATGGCTTTTTTTAGCAGTGAAATCTCAACCTCAGTCTCAAGATCCTTATATATGACATCCTCATCCGTCCCCAGTATATCTGATAAAAGCAGCTCATTTCCGTCCCAATCCGTGTTTAGTGGCTCATCAAAGGATACCTCAAGCTTCACTCTGTTGTTGCGGCGCAGATACATAAGAATCTCATTTTCTATGCATCTGGATGCGTATGTGGCAAGCTTTATTTTCTTCTCAGGATTGAATGTGTTTATCCCCTTTATGAGACCGATTGTGCCAATTGATATAAGGTCCTCCACGCATACTCCCCCGTGTTTTCAAATTTTTTAGCCAGATACACCACAAGCCTTAGATTGTGCTCTATAAGCTGCTTTTTTTGCCTGTTCCTTTGACATTGCCACATTTTTATCCACCAGTGCAATTAGACAGCACTTCTCCTCGTCTGTCTCAAGCGGAGGCGGCAGCACCTCCGTCCCTCCTATGTAAAAACACCTCATTTGTGTGCGGCTTATTTCCCCAGAGTATTTTCCATACCCGTTTTATTACTAAAAACAGCTTCATTCAAAATCATATCATATGCATTGTTCTCAAATAAACTATCCGATGCTCTTCCCACCAGCACATTATGTAAAATCAGCTTACCATTTCCCTTCATGACTGTCATCTCATCAAATTCACACACTTTAATGCTCCCACCATCATTTCCCAGGCTCTTGTACGGCACATCAAAAAAGCCGGCATCTTCTCCTACAATATCAAACAATGCACTCCCGCCTATATGTACCGGAAGCTGCTCGGGCTGTTTTTTAGCAGATTTCCCCGTATCATACAAGGCTGTGGCACAAGCTCTTTTACCATCCTTTAAAAGTGTGACCCTATACAGTCTTCTGCTCTCATTACTTCGCTCACAGAAGCACTTTAACACTATGTATGATATGACAAAACCACAGCATATCATAACTGTCGCATCAGAGCTGAAAAAGCTGTCCAGAGCTGTTACTATGCCTCCGGTCAGCACTGTTACAAACATACATAGTGCAAAAAGTCTTAGAAACGGGATTTTTCTGCCAGCCTGTCTGCCTATTGCAAGCCTTGCCGCAAGCGGTACGACCACCAGAACAGAGGTCCATTTATAAAACGCATAGCTGCCTGCCAAAAGAAGCAGTACACATTCACATACCGATGCACCCACCGCAGAAGCAATCAGACGTACCACCTTCCCGATCAATCGGGATTTTTAGCATATATATGACAAATATAAGTATGAGACAGTTGGTGATAAATGTACGCAGAAGAAAAATATCGAGATAAAATGCATAGATAATTTTTCACCTCACTTTCACAGACAAGAATAGCGTAAAAGCAGGTTTTTAAGTGCCGTAATATGTCGACACAAAAAAGACATGCAGCCCAAAAGCTGCATGTCCTATAAACTATCGTCTTGAATTCTTAAGGAAATCCGGAATATTAATCTCTACAGGCTTAACCGTGCTCTCAGGCTGGCGTGGCTTCTGGATACCTGTATATGCATGTGCAGGTGCTGTCTGCTGTGGCTGGGCAGCTGTATGAAGTCCGCTTGTTGCTGTTGAGTGAAGTCCTGCTGTGGCTGTGGATTGTGTTCCCATGCCTGAAACAGGTCTTGCAGCTGTCTGATTCGGATATACCATACGGTTTTGCATACCGCCTGCCATTCCTGCACCATGCGCTGCCTGCTTGCCCGGCATATCTATCTTCTCTGAAACATCCTCCAGTCCTGTAGCAATAACAGTGATAGAAGCCTGATCAGTCATGCTCTCATCAAACTTGGCACCAAAGATAATATTGGCATTCTCTCCTGCCAGATCCTGTACGTAGCTTGCTGCATCGTTTGCATCCATAAGGGAGATATCTCCTGAGATATTGATAATGACATGTGTTGCACCATTTATCTTTGTCTCAAGAAGAGGTGAAGCAACCGCAAGCTTAACAGCTTCGATAGCCTTATCATCCCCCTGTGCACTACCGATACCGATATGTGCCATACCCTTGTCCTTCATGACAGTCTGTACATCTGCGAAGTCAAGGTTGATAAGTGCAGGAAGATTAATAAGATCAGTGATTCCCTGAACTGCCTGCTGCAATACCTCATCTGCCTTCTTGAGTGCATCCGGCATTGTTGTGCGACGGTCTACTATCTCGAGAAGCTTATCATTTGGAATGACAATAAGTGTATCAACGCTCTCCTTAAGTCTCTCTATTCCTGAAACCGCATTAATCATTCGCTGCTTTGCCTCAAATTTGAATGGCTTTGTCACAACACCAACGGTAAGTATGCCCTGATCCTTTGCTATCTTTGCAACAACAGGAGCTGCACCTGTACCAGTTCCGCCACCCATACCACATGTAACGAATACCATATCAGCGCCCTTTACTGCTGCCTGAAGCTCCTCTGCGCTCTCCTCAGCGGCCTTCTGACCGATCTCAGGCTGCGCACCAGCGCCCAGTCCCTTTGTAAGCTTCTCTCCGATCTGTATAAGTGTAGGAGCCTTACAAAGCTGTAAAGCCTGCTTATCTGTATTGATACCGATAAACTCTACTCCACCAATATTCTCATCAATCATTCTGTTAACTGCATTGTTACCGGCTCCTCCGACTCCAATGACAATAATCTTTGCGCTGTTATCAGCCTCGTTAGTTCTTATCTCAAGCAAGGTGATTCCTCCTCTTTCTTTCCCAAAATTTAATTTTCTATATAAAAATATCGAATATTCTTAAACTCATTTATTCTATAATATAATTTTTCTCCAAAATAATCAACTATAAAATATGATTTTTTTTATTTAGTTTTACATTATTCTGACTTGTCAAACACAATATTTGTTGTTTCTTCCGTCCAGCTCTCTAAATGTAGTGTACCGGACTGTCCCTCAAGCGATGGCATGATAGCCTTAAGCCTCTCTATTTTACGTGTAAGCTTTGTAGTGTCACCAATTATCACACTCACATTACCATACTTGGCTACCGGTGCATTTTGCGCACCATAATCCACAGAATCCGGCACAAGGTCCTGCCTTTTTAATCCCTGTGTAAGCTCAAGGATATCTTTTAGCATAGTCTGCTTAATAGGCAGCTTCTCATAAAGTACTACCTTGTCACAGCTTATGCCGTCTATACATGGCACACCCGGCACCGTGTCAGAGGATGTTTCCACCACAAAGCCATCCTTATCAAAATATGCATTCTCATTAATTCCCGGAATATATATGTATCCAAGCATTCCTTTTTCATAAACTGATATATGAAGAGTATGCGGACTATCCAGGCTTATGCTCATTGTATCAATAAACGGTATTTTTTAGTATCCTTTACCTTATATTTCAGATAAACATACAGTGAATTCCATGAGTACTTATCATTAAGTACCGCATCCTCTATAGTCTTTTTGGTCGTAAAGCTCATTGCCCTCGACAACTACCCTTTTTACCGTAAACAGCTTAAGTGCAATGAGAAACAGTATCGCGAGCACTGCTATCGTAATTAGCAGTCCCATAAAAAAAAATGCTTTAATCTCTTTTTATGTTTTTCTTTTTTTCTTAATCATTATATTTCGCCTTAATCTACACATTTTCAAGCCTGATGCCTCTTGACACAGACAAAACAAGCCCTATTTCCGCCATCAGGAATATGATTGACGTACCTCCATAGCTGATAAACGGCAGAATAACACCGGTATTTGGAAGTGAATTGGTAACTACCGCAATATTCAGTATCACCTGGATTGCAATATGACTCATCACACCAATCACTAAAAGTGAGCCATACAAATCCCTTGCATTGTTTGCAATGACCATCATACGCCATATAAGCAGTATAAAAAGTAAAATAAGGCAGATAGCGCCAAACAGTCCAAGCTCTTCACAAATAATTGTAAATATCATATCATTTTGTGACTCCGGCACATTGCCAAGCTTCTGTAAGCTCTCTCCAAGTCCTTTTCCAAACAATCCGCCCGAGCCTATCGCATAAAGTCCCATCATAGTCTGGAATACTGCGTCTGTTCCCGCAGTCTCCGGATGCAGCCATGCCTCAATACGTGTACTTCTATAGCCTGCCAGCATGACAAACGCCACCGCAAACACAACTACCGCCACTGCTACAATAATAAACTGCAGATACTTTGGGCTTGCGACAAACAACATGCAGACCGAAATGCCTATGATGATAACTGCCGTACTCAGATTGCTGATTGCAACAACTATTATGAGCGGAATAAGCATAGCAAGCACCTTTACCAGACTTAAAAATTTATCAAACTGCTTGGGGATCTTGTCTATAATCATAGCCATAAACAGTATGACCGCAATTTTAGCCACTTCTGAAGGCTGGAACTGTATTGGTCCTATGCCAATCCATCTCGATGAACCATGTGAGCTTGAGCCTATTTTTGGCACAAACACAAGCACACACAGTATAAGCGATGCTATATACGCAAAAAGCCAAGCTTTTTCCAATATCTGTAGTCGACCTTTGCCAGAAATACCATAGGTATAAGTCCCAGTACAATATTTCGTATCTGAAGCTTAAGATAGTGCATGCTGTCATGATTTTGATGGCCGATGTGTATGCACTCGAGCTATATAACATAACAAGACCAAAGCAGAGCAGAAATATAACTATAAACAACAGGTTGTAGTCGAAATAAGGTATTCCTTTTTCTTTTTTTTCTTTATTCTTGCTACTTCTTCTACGCTTTCCTGCCAAAATATTTACTCCTTAAATCCTTTTACTATTTCCTTAAAGATACGTCCGCGCTCCTCATAGTTAGGAAACATGCCCCAGCTTGCACATGCAGGTGATAAGAGCACTGCATCACCTGAAACAGCATGCTCATAGCAATAATTTACTGCATCCTCAAACGTATCCTTCTTTACAGTATTCATGAATCCGTGTCTGTGTGCACACTCTTCGATTTTATCTGCAGTCTGACCGATAAGCACAAGCTCCTTTACTCTGCCGTCAAAGGCCTCTATCCACTCATCATACTCCGATTGCTTATCATATCCACCGCCAATGAGAAGTGTCGGTCTGTTCATGGCACGTATACCCTGAATGGCTGCATCAGGATTGGTGCCCTTTGAATCGTTGTAGAATCTGACTCCACGCTTTTCGGTCACGTACTCTATCCTGTGCTCAACTGCCTTAAATACCTTAAGCACCTCGACAATCTTATCCATCGGTACCCCAAAGCTTATAGACATGGCACACGCTGCCATCACATTCTCAAAATTATGCTTTCCGAGGAGATTCAGCTCATTTACATCAATTACCTCATCGCGTACACCATCGTGTGCGTATATGATGATGTCTCCGTCCAGATAAAAGCCCTCTGAAAGCTCAGACCTACTGCTGAAAAATATAACCTTAGCAGGGCACTTTGCTGCAAAATCTCTAAGCACCTCGTCCTCGTAGTTTAACACGCAGTAATCATCTGCTGTCTGATTTTTTGTGATATCCTCCTTTGCCCTGATGTAATTTTCCATAGTATGGTGTCGATTCAGGTGATCGGGCGTGATATTTAAAATTGCGCTTACATGTGGCTTAAAGGTATCTATTGTCTCGAGCTGGAAGCTTGATATCTCTGCAACCGTTACTGTCTCACCGGTGCTTCCTGCGACCATTGATGTATAAGGGATTCCGATATTTCCTACCACTCTCACATCCTTAAAGTAATTCTTCATTATCTCACCTGTCAGGGCTGTAGTGGTCGTCTTTCCGTTGGTTCCTGTGATAGCGATGATCTCACCTGCCCCAAATGTGTATGCAAGCTCTATCTCACCCCATATTTTAACGCCCCTGTCACGTAAGGAATTGACCATAGGAATGTCTGTTGGTACTCCCGGACTTAGCACAGCCACATCAAACTCATCAATCTGTTCATCTGTCAGGTCGCCTAAAATAAGCGGCACCTCCTTAAGCTTTGGTGCTTTCTCATAAAGTGTTTTTGAATCCAGTTCTTTATTTCCATCAAACAATACTGTATCGATGCCATTTGCGCATAAAAGCTCAGTCGCTGCAATGCCACTCTTTCCTGTTCCGACAACAAGTACCTTTTTTTCCTTGTAAGCTCATTTTTATTCCTCCATCTTTTATTGCAGCCATCCGTATGGATATGTTTAACAAATCAAATTCTCCAAACGACTGCCTTAATCATTAAATTATAGTATACGTTATTTAGTTCTATTTCGCAAGAGCCCGTAAATCAGTTACACACTCCTATCTCCTGTGCATACGGTATGATTTCCCTAAATATTTCAGCTGCAACCGGTGCAGCGATTGTTCCGCCATAGTATGCACCGCCCTTTGGATTATTTATTTTCACAAGCACCATAAGTGCCGGATCATCCACCGGATAAAACCCAAGGAACGAGGCTATATATACATTGTCACTTCTCGGAAGTGTCTGCGATGTAGCAGTCTTTCCTCCTATCGCATAACCCTCAACCTTTGCATTTTTTCCTGAGCCCTCTGCTACCACGCCCTCCAAAAGCTTTCGCAGTGTATCAGAGGTCTCTTCACTGCATATACCTGCCGTCTGTTCAAAGGACAGCACCTCTTTTACCGTGCCTTCGGTGCCATGAATCTCCTTACCTATATGAGGAGTAATTCTGTTACCACCATTTATAAGCGATGATACTGTTGTCATAAGCTCGATGGGTGTGAGCTGGAATGACTGTCCAAATGAAATTGTTGCAAGCTCCACCTGGCCTATCTTATCCGGCTGATGCATTATGGTGGTGGCCTCTCCCCCGGCAAATCAATACCTGTCTTATCAAGCAGACCAAACCTCATGAAATCAGCATAATACCTCTCACTGCCTATTCTAAGGCCTAAATCAATAAAGACCGGATTGCATGAATTCTGTATTCCCTGCACAAAGGTCTCACTTCCATGTCCTGTTCTCTTATGGCAGTGTATGCGTCTGTCCTCCACAGTAATATATCCCGGGCAGTAAAAGCGGTCATCAAGACTCACCACATCCTCCTCCAGTGCGATTCCTGCCGTAATTATCTTGAATACTGAACCGGGCTCATATGTATCACTTACACACGTTTCTCCAGGCTTCATCATGGTTTTCACATGAAAAAGGATCATTCAAATTATATTCCGGGTAGTCGGTCATGGCATATATTTCTCCATTTTTAGGGTTTAAGGCAATTATACTCACACTGTCTGCCAGGTTTTGTGCATATGCCATCATTGCATTTTTTTCTCACATACTCTTTGTATATTTATGTCGAGTGTAGTGACAAGTGTGTCTCCTTTTTGTGGAGCTTCTCTTCTCTCCTTGTAGCCCTTCACCTCCACACCTCTGCCATCACATACAGTGTATATCCGCCCTGGTGTACCACGCAGAATTTCATCATATGTGGTCTCAAGCCCAACAACACCCTGACCATCTGCTCCTGCAAAGCCTATAACCTTTGAAAACAACTCATTAAGCGGATAGTACCTGACACTTGACTCGTCAACCTTTACCCCTGCCAAGCCATATGATAGTATTTTATCGCCTGTTTTTTTAGAAACATTGTTCTTTATTTTTTCAATGGATGTAACCTTATCCACCTTACTGCGGATAGTCTTTTCGTCAATCGAAAGCTCACTGCTTAAAACAGAGATGACTGCTTCCTTGTCGGTTATCTGATTGTGTATAACGCTTATGTTATATGCAGTTTCATTTGTCGCTATTATCCTTTCATTTCTATCCACTATATCTCCGCGTATTCCTGCAATATCACGCTCTCTTTCCTGAAGCGCACTTGCCTTTTTACTGTAATAATCGCCTTTTACTATCATGAGATAAAACAGCCTGAAACACAAGGCGATAAGAACAGCTGTCAGTATACTGCAAAATACGCATATTTTTTCTTCTGTGGCGCGTATTGTTAAGTATCATAAACAAAAATGCCTCAATATTTTTACACTAATATATGCAAAAAATATTGAGGCTATTCTCTATTCGCCCTGCTCACCCTCCTGGGTGACCTTTTCTCCTGTCGGAGGATTTGTGCCTGTTATCGTAAGGTCAGCATTTACACCGGTCTGTTCTCATCAGGGTATATATTCATATACGGAAGTACTTCCTTTAATATCTCTCTGGTCAGGTTCTGTGCATAGTTACTGTGAGGCTGATCCTGTACATTCGGCTGGTCGATTACAGTGTAAATAACAAGCTGCGGATCCTGCGCAGGCACACAGCCTATAAATGATACAAGATAGCTGCCCTTCTTTCTAAGGTGCGTTGTCTCATCATACATCTGTGCTGTTCCTGTCTTGCCTCCCATTGAGTATCCGTCAACCTTTGCCACCTTACCGGTTCCGTTTGCAACTACGTTCTGCAGGTAGTTTTTAAGTGTCGCACTTGTATTCTCTGACACTGTCTTTTTTAGCAGTGTAGGCTCAATTGTCTTTACTGTATTGCCGTTGTCATCTGCGATTTTCTTTACTACGTGCGGCTGATAATAATTGCCGCCATTCACCAGTGAAGAAAATGCACTGACCATCTCTATCATGGTACAGTTATAGTTCTGTCCGAATACGTTTGTCGCTAAATCGACAGGCTTTATATTGTCGAGTGTATACATGAGCGTTGATGTATTAGCCTCACCCGGCAGGTCAACACCTGTCTTTTGACCAAAGCCAAATACACTCTGATAGTACAGAAAATTTTCTGCACCAATCTTATATGACATCTGCATGAGTGCATCATTACATGAATCCATAAGTGCCTTTTCAAGTGTCTCTATGCCATGTCCGCTACGGTTGACGCATGATACCTTTTCACTGCCAAACATCTCGTATCCATCACATAAAAATGTCATATCAGTAGTGAGCGTGCCTGTATCCAGTCCACATGCCACGGTAAAAGGCTTCTGTACAGACCCCGGCTCATATGTATGTGTAACACAGAAGTTCTGCCACAGCTTATTTAGTGCATCCATCTCCTGAGTACTGTCCTTTTTAAATGCCGCAAGCTGTTCCTCGCTGTAATATGCACTCATATCCCTTGGATTGTTCAAATCAAAATTCGGATAATTCGCCATGGCCAGTATCTCACCATTTTTAGGATTTTCTATAACGACTGCAATATTTTCTGCGCCAAGTCCTTCTCTTGCATTATTTGCATAAGTATCGGAGAACAGCTTTATCTTGTTCTCAACAATCGACTGGATATTTGCGTCTATAGTTGTGTACAGTGTATTTCCGTTTTGTGCAGCAATTACTGTCTTCTGGAAATCATTGTCTGCATTCAGATAGCCGTACTCCCTGCCATTTACACCATTTAAAGTGTCATTGTAATAGTTTTCGAGCCCGGTTGTACCTACATTTCCGGCGGAGGTAAAACCGATAACTGAGCTTGCCAGTGTTTTAAACGGATAATTTCTCTGATACTCTGTCTCAAACCACACACCCTTGATGTTTGGGTTCTTCAGATTGCCCTTTTCGTCAGTTGCATCCTGCAGCTGTACAAATGGCTGGATTGCATCATATGACAGCTTTTTTAACAGTACAATATATTTGTTATCCTTGCTGTTATTTGCATAATCCTCAAGTGTTGCCCTGTCTAAATCCGGAAAGCACTGTGTCAGTGCATCTATCGTCGGAGTTATATACTCTTTCTTACTGGTCATAACCGAGCAATCAAGTACAACATTATAAACAGCCACACTCGTAGCAAGCACTGTGCCGTTTGAATCTACAATATTTCCTCTCTGAAACGGTATTGTTTTGCTGTCATATGACTGTAATGATAGTACCTTTTTAGTATATGCGTCTCCGCTTGTATATTCAATAAACATCAGCCTGCCAATGAGTCCAAGCATGGCTACAACTATTAACATAAACAACGCAAACAGCTTTGTTTTCATTTTGCGTCCGATTTTTCTTACCGGTCTTTTTTTTTCTTGTCCTGGCTGCCAATATGATTCCTCCAATTTATTCAGGGATATCACTGTACTGATCCATATAGTTGTTCTTATCAACTGAGTAATAAACTATCTGATCCTGTGAAGCATATTTCATACCAAGTCTGTTGATAGCTGCATCCTTGATTGCATTTAAATCGACAGATGTAGTAATCTGCTTGTATCTGGCATCATTGTCAGCCTTCATATCATTTATCTGGCTCTCAAGTGCTGCAACCTCCTTCATCTGCTGTGTCACATTTGACCTTATCTGGATAAGTGAAACAGATACAAAAGCTGAAGCTGCCACACACGCTGTAAGAAAGGCTACAAATGCCCTGTTCATTGAGAGTGCTCTCTCCTGATTTCTTCTTGCAGATGTTCTTCTGTTTTTCTTTCTTCTTATTTCCTCAAGCTCTCTTGTCGATTTCTGTGGTCTTCTGACCGGTGCTGCCTCGTCAAGCTCTCTTACGGCATTCCCATTTATATAATAAGTAGTTTTATTCATTTAGCTGCTCCTTTTGCTGTCATTCTACAAATCATTCTTTTCAAACACACGAAGCTTTGCACTCTTCGAGCGTGAATTCTCTTCAAGTTCCTTTTCTGACGGAAGGATAGGTTTTCTTGTGATAACCGTTCCCTTCGATTTATTACCGCATACACATACCGGAAAACTCGGTGGACATGTACATGGATTTTCGTTTTTTTGAAATTGGATTTTACTATTCTGTCCTCAAGCGAGTGGAATGTGATTATACATATCCTGCCGCCCGGATTAAGTAAATCTATCATGTCATCCAGGTTGTCCCTTAGCACATCAAGCTCATGATTCAGTTCAATTCTTATAGCCTGATATGTTCTCTTCGACGGGTGCCCACCGGTAGCTCTGACCTTTTGGGGTATCGCTGCCTTTATTATCTCGTTGAGCTCTCCTGTTGTCGTTATCTCTTGCTTTTGTCTTGCTGCTGCAATGTGCTTTGCGATATTCTTTGCAAACTTGTCCTCACCGTAATCCCTGATGATACGGTACAGATCATTTTCGCTGTAGGTATTTACTATATCCCTTGCAGTAAGGGCATTCCTGTCATCCATACGCATATCAAGCGGTGCATCCTCACTCCTGTAGGTAAAGCCTCTCTTTGGTGTATCAAGCTGGAAGGATGAAACTCCAAGATCCAGCATAATACCATCCACCTTTTCAATTCCGAGTGAATGAAGCACATTCTTCATATCAGAATAATTGCTTCTGACTATCGTTACTCTGTCTCCAAACTCCGCAAGTCTCTCTCCTGCTGCCTTTATGGCATCCGCATCCTGATCTATGCCTATCAGCCTGCCCTTGTCTGAAAGTCTCTTGGCTATCTCATATGAGTGCCCGGCTCCTCCGAGAGTACCATCCACATATATCCCGTCAGGACGGATGTTTAAATTTTCAATTGTCTCGTCCCTTAAGACTGAATAATGCTTAAATTCCATGTGGTCTCTCCATTTAAAATCAAATTCCTATGCCAAGCTCTGCCATATGATCTGCTATCTCATCCATATCGTCAAAATCAGAGTTTTCAAGGTATCTGTCTTTGCTCCAGATTTCTACTCTGCTGTATACTCCGACAGATACTACTTCCTTATCTATACCTGCGTATTCTCTTAAGTTCGCCGGTAAGAGGATTCTGCCCTGCTTGTCCACCTCACAGGTGGCTGCTCCTGCAAAAAAAGAATCTCATAAATTTTCTTGCTTCTCTTGATGTGAGTGGTTTGTCGCGAAGATTTTCCTCAATGCGATGCCATTCTTCGTTGGAATAGACGAACAGACAGCCATCTAAGCCCTTGGTAACTACAAACTCATTACCAAGCTGTTCACGGAACTTCGCCGGGACAATCATACGGCCCTTGGCGTCTATTGAATGATTATATTCGCCCATGAACATGGCATCCATCCTCCTTTTCCTCATTTTGAAGCTTTTCACCACTTCACTCCACTTATATGGTATTTCGCTCCACTTTCCACCACTTGTTTACAATATTACACCTAACAGCCCACAAAATCAAGGCTTTAAGCTAAATTCCCATAAAAAAGCAACAAAAAAGACGCTCAGTCTTTTCGTGGACTTTGCGTCTTTTTTATAAAATACATATGAAATTTACTCTTTAGTGGTGGATTGTGGTGGAGTGTCCACCATTTTGCCCATTTTCATCTGCTTATATCTGACAATACCTATCCATATGGCTGATACTGCCACCAAAGTGGCGGCAAGTGCCATAGACACCGGATAATTGATATGCGGGATGAGAAGCTGGTCTGTACGCAGACTTTCTATCCAGAATCTTCCTATACCATAGCCTAGTAAATATAGAAGAAACACCTCTCCGTCAAACTTTCTGTGCTTAAAATAAAGCATCAACAAAATAAATAAGCACAGGTTCCAAAAGGATTCATACAAAAAAGTAGGATGCACCGAGATATACTCCACTCCGTCTATCACTGTTGTATGTGACATAAGCTTTTCAGTCAAATCCGATGTCCTGACAGCTGATACCGGAAGCTGCATGGCAAAAAGTCCGTCATAATAATCGCCAAATGCCTCCCTGTTGCAAAAGTTTCCCCATCGGCCAATCGCCTGTCCCAGTATCAGTCCAAGCCCCGCCGTATCACACAACAGTGGAAACGACAGCTTTCTGACCTTTGCAAAAACGAATGTGGTGATAATTGCTGCTATCACTCCTCCGTAAATTGCCAGTCCTCCCTGCCTGATATTGAATATGCTAAGCAGGTCATCCTTGTACAAATCCCACCTGAATACCACATAGTATATTCTTGCGCCTATCACCGAGCATATGATTGCCACAAGTGCCAGATCAAAGTATGTATCAGGATTTTGTCCTGATTTTTTAGCCACATAGCAGGCCACGCCCAGCCCCGCAAGCATACCACATGCTATTATTATGCCATACATCGCAATACCAAAGCTTCCTATTGATATGCTCTTTATCACATGCTGCAGATATATATGAAGATGTGGGAAATTTATATTATAATCCATATTTTTCCTTTCCTGACTGTAATTGCTGTCTGTCACACCATAATATATACAGCAGTAATCACAAATTACGAAAATATATGTACCCGGAGCACCATAAACCTTACTCCGGGCAACTGTCATTATGCGCTTCTTAGTCTACGCCTGACACTCAAAGCTTGCACACTCTGTACTGCACTTGTTTGGTGTACAGTTTTTCTTGATGCCAATCTGATTGGCCATGCAGCTATTGTGGTCATTGTACTTACACTTTGCTGCATCACAGTGCACATCTGTCTCCTTGTGAATAGCTAACTCTGCAGATACCTCACAGTCACAGGCCTTATTTGAAAAGCTGCCACACTGTGTATCGCAGGCTTTCTTTGCCTTAGTTCCTTTCACATCGATTTCTCTGAGCTTACAGCAGTTATCTGCATTATACGCACATTTTTCAACATTACAATCAAGTCTTGTCATACTTTTGCCTCCTTTACTTATGCATAGGCTAGTATGTCCTGATTGATTTTTTTATACTTTTTAATCGATTATCTGTGTTTTTCCTCTTCCGGAAGCTCCACTCTGATTTCCTTTGTACGGATTTCCTTGCAAATCTGGTCGATGAAATCTGAAAGTGGCTTAACACCCTCATTTCCTTCAAATCGGCTTCTTACAGATACTGTGCCGTCTGCCTCCTCGTCAGCTCCGACAACAAGCATATATGGAAGCTTATCCATACGAGCCTCTCTGATCTTGTATCCGATCTTCTCAGCTCTGTTGTCAACTGTCACATCGACATCATTGCGCTTAAGCTCATCTGCTACCTTTTTAGCATAATCAGCATACTTCTCTGAGATAGGAAGCACTCTAACCTGCTCAGGGCAGAGCCATGTAGGGAACTTGCCTGCGTAGTGCTCGATAAGCCATGCAAGTGTACGCTCATAGCAGCCGAGTGATGTACGGTGGATGATGTATGGACGGATTTTATCGCCGTTTTGATCAATATAGTACAGATCAAAATTCTCAGCAATAGCACAGTCAAGCTGTATTGTTACCATGGTATCCTCTTTACCGTATACGTTCTTGGCCTGGATATCAATCTTTGGTCCGTAGAATGCAGCCTCGCCGTCGGCCTCAACAAAAGGAACATTTTCCTCAATAAGGATGTTACGAAGAACCTCCTGTGTTGAGTTCCAGTACTCATCATCTCCTAAATACTTTTCTGTGTTCTTTGGATCCCATTTTGAAAGACGGTATGTCACATCATTCTCGAGTCCCAGCACCTTAAGGACATATCTGTTAAGACTGAAGCATGCCTTGAGCTCCTCCTCACACTGGTCAGGACGGATAACATTGTGACCCTCTGAGATAGTAAACTGTCTGACACGTGTCAATCCGTGCATCTCTCCCGAATCCTCGTTTCTAAACAGTGTGGATGTCTCACCCATTCTGTAAGGCAGATCTCTGTATGAGTGCTGCTTTGCCTTGTATACATAATACTGGAACGGACATGTCATCGGACGAAGTGCCATAACCTCTTCCTCGCCGTCCTTCTCAGGATCTCCGAGAACAAACATGCCGTCAAGATAATGATCCCAGTGTCCTGAAATCTTGTACAGGTCTGATTTTGCCATGAGTGGTGTCTTTGTACGCACATAGCCCCACTCCTTATCCTCGAGATCCTCAATCCATCTCTGCAGCTTCATAATCATCTTTGTGCCCTTTGGCATCATAAGCGGGAGTCCCTGTCCGATTACATCTACTGTTGTGAAAAGCTCCATCTCACGGCCAAGCTTATTGTGATCACGCTTCTTAGCCTCCTCCATTCTCTCAAGATGTGCCTTTAAATCCTCTTTTTTATTGTAGGCTGTTCCGTAGATACGATGGAGTCTTGCCTTGTTTGAATCACCTCTCCAGTATGCCATTGATGATGATGTGAGCTTGAAAGCCTTTACTCCCTTTGTGCTCATAAGATGTGGTCCTGCACATAAATCTACAAATCCACCCTGGTCATAAAATGAAATCTCCTCACCCTCAGGAAGCTCCTCGATAAGCTCTACCTTGTATGGCTCATCCTTTTCCTTCATGAATTTGATTGCTTCCTCTCTAGGGAGTGTAAATCTTGTTATCTCATGACCCTGTTTGATGATTTTCTTCATCTCTGCCTCAAGTGCATCGAGATCCTCTCTTGAGAATGGCTGTGAATCGAAATCATAGTAGAAACCATCGTCAATTGCCGGTCCGATTGTGATTTTTGCATCCGGGAACAGATTCTTTACTGCCTGTGCCAGCACGTGTGATGCTGTATGTCTGATGACACGAAGTCCTTCCTCATCACTTGCTGTGATTATATTGAGTGTGCAGTCCTTATCAAGAACTGTTCTTAAGTCAACAATTTCTCCGTCAACCTCTCCTGCGCAGGCTGCTCTTGCAAGTCCCTCGCTTATATCTTTTGCGATTTCATATACGCTTTTTGCTTCACTGTACTCTTTTGATGAGCCATCCTTCAATGTTATCTTCATGGTTATCTCTCCTTTATTTTTTAATATAAAAATCCCCGACACCGCATTGCTGCGACATCGGGGACGATAAGCTTTGTTACCGTGGTTCCACCCACATTCTTTCCGCCTGAAAACATACTGCTTGTCTGTATCCGACAGAAACTCATTTGACTATAACGGTATCACCGGGCTTTATTGGAGCCACTCCAAGCTGGTGTTCGGTATATCATCCACCGGGGAGCTTTCACCACTCTTTGGACTTTGATTCTCGTCTTCCAAGGCTTCCCTCTCTGCTGCTTTTAATATACTTACTGTGCTCTTCAACGTATTGTTATTATGCTAATGTTCCTTTCAAAAAATGATAATATACTTATTTTTCTAATCTGTAAAGTACTTTATGCATTTTTTCCGCAACATTTTTTATATTTCTTGCCCGAACCGCATGGACATGGGTCATTTCGGCCGATTTTCTTACCTACTACCACTGTTCCTGACTTCTTCTGCTCGAGGTAAAGCGCATGCTTTGTCTCTGCGTCAAAGATTTCATCCCATGCCGGGAGATTGTAAAGCCAGTCTGCCTTTGCATCTACCATGTTCTTATAAAGCTTTTTCTTTATCGAAAGCAAGGCTTACCTTTGTGTCCTCATCCATCTCCTCGATTGGGTTTGGTGTGACAAGGCTGTCATTGATTCCGTCTAAGAAGCCTGTCATCTCCATGATTGATAACTCATATTTCTCAGCAAGCTCTTTGACTGTTCCCTCTACTGCCTCATCCGGATTTGCAAGGAGCTTCTCATATACGCCCTTCTCCAAGAGGAAATAATGCTGCCAAAAACGCTGTAACTCTCCCTGATCTGCTTTGTCATTGTAGGCAATCTTGTGCCACTCTTCTAATAAAGCCATTTTTACTACCACCTTTATCTTTTATAAACTGATATGAGGCCAAACAGCCTCAACTTCACATATGGATGTATTATACCAAAATAACAGCTTGACGTCAATTTTGTTTTTTTTTATATTATAATTATTAAATAACTATTCAAAAACCACGGAGAACAATTCATGAAAAAGACAAAACGTATTCTGGCACTGATTGGCGCCATCCTTTTATTACTTTTTATATGTTGTGGCATTTGTTGCCACTGTGCTCGATCACACAAGTGACATGCGCTACTGGAAGGCTGCCGTTGCCGCAACTATCATTATCCCGGTGCTTATCTGGGCGTATTCATTTGTATACAGACTTTTAAAGGGTTCTGATAAAGAATCTGATGATGTAACCAAAAAACCATGAAACGCAAAATCACACCTGAATTATCATCTAAAGACTGGAAGGAATTCTGCAGCCGTTTTCATTTTGATAACGATAAACTGCCGCTTATCCGGGCAATATACACCGCAATGCTTCCATTGGTGGATGCTTTTGCATATTATTCCATAAAACAGGATTTGCCCGGGGTATCCCTGGCACACTATGCCTACGGCCTCGTGACACTCGGAAACGGTGTAGACGAGCTGTCAGAGCTGTATTTAAACCATGAGCAGCTTGAGGAAGCATACATAGCAGACTGTTTAAGCCTCATGCTTTTGTCAAACGCATATGAGCAGTTTGCAAAGGCTGTCGAAGAAGAAAGCTCTCTTTATGCCATTGAGCTGTCATTTTTAGGCGATGAATATCCGCTTGAGCTGCTGCCTGAGATTTTTTTTGAGCACGTAAGCCCTGATGGCATACATCTCACCGGTTCAAATATGCTCAAGCCACTTAAGACAGCCGCCCTCATAATAAAGCTTGACTCACAAAAGCAGAAAAATATCAAAGAGCTCTGTAATACCTGCGCGAACTGTAAAAATCTGTCGTGCCCATCAAGAAAGGCACCTGGTCCTAAGCTGCCACACACCTATGGTGCCATGCAGATTTTTAATATCAGACATTGAAGCCCTTCTTTTTTTCTCATATGAGCCTCTCAGTTTCTCAACCAGAAGTGTCAGATTCCTAAACAGTGACTCAGCCGCAAAGCCAAACACTATCATGAGAAGAATACATATATTTGACAAATCTGTCAGTGCAAACAGTTTCTTTAAGAAGAAACCCGAAAATACCAGACCTGCTATATTTCCGATAATAACAGCATATTTCATTCCATTTAGCGGCTCACTGATTTTAAAGAGAATCATGAAGCCCACTACCGAAAGTACAAGCGTCGCTATCGTTCCTATGCTTGCATCTGATATACAAAATACTTCTCCGCATACGACAAGCGCTCCGACAGCTATTACATCCGTAAGTCCACCCGGCAGTGCCTTTAGCATGACATTGGTGATAAAGTGTCCCTTTATCCTGTCCTTATTCTGCTCCAGTGCCAATAAGAATCCCGGTACTCCTATGGTAAACATACTGATGAGCGATACCTGTGCCGGCTCAAGCGGATACGTAACCATAAGAATAACCGAAAACAGTGAAAGTAACAGTGAGAATATATTTTTCACAAGAAACAGACTTGCTGAGCGCTGGATATTGTTTACTACCCTGCGGCCCTCATACACCACATCCGGCATATGTGCAAAGTCAGAGTCCAAAAGGACAACCTGGGCTGCCTGGGCTGCCGCCTCACTTCCCGATGCCATAGCCACACTGCAGTCGGCATCCTTCATGGCAAGTATATCGTTGACTCCGTCTCCTGTCATCGCAACTGTATGACCTTTAGCCTGTAAAGCCTTTACAAGCTGTTTCTTCTGCTTTGGTGTCACTCGTCCGAATACAGTATATTTATTCACTGCATCGGCTATTTTATCCTCAGTATCGAGTGTTGCCGCATCAACAAAGCTTTCTGCACTTTCTATTCCTGCCTGTATGGCAATCCTTGAAACGGTACGCGGATTGTCACCTGAAATAACCTTTATCGCAACCCCTGACTCTTGAAATACTCAAACGTCTTTACCGCATTCTCTCTGATAGGATTGGCAAGTGCCACAAATCCAAGCGGAGTAACACTGCCATTTATGCCATTCTCCACGTTCTCCCCATTGTACCTTGCAAATAAAAGTACTCTGTCGCCTTTGTCAGCGTACGGTATGATTTCTTCCTCAATGCGCGCAAAGTCTTCGTGCATGATAAACTCCGGCGCTCCGAGCAGATATGTTCCATCAGAAAAGGTAACGCTGCCATACTTGAGGCTCGACGAAAATGCCTGCTGTGAAACCGTTGTACGATGCAGTGCAGATGTATTATTTGTCGAAGTTTCCGCCGCATATGCTTTTAGTGCGAGCATAGTCGCATTGTTGTCAACCGAGGCATTTGCATAATCTAAAATAAGACTCTTAAGCTCATCTAATGTCAAAGCTGTCTGTGTGCCATCTGCTCCACTGTTTTTACAGAGAAAAATTTCCTTAAGCTTCATATCAGGCTCAGTAATTGTGCCCGTTTTATCCACACAAAGCACATCCACACGCGCAAGCGTCTCAATACTTTTCATATCATGAAGCAAAACCTTTTTCCTTGCAAGCTTCATAGTGCTTAAGGCAAGAGCCACTGTGGTCAGCAGATATAAGCCCTCCGGTATCATTCCTATAATCGCTGCAACTGTCGATGTAACGCTCTTTGTGATAGACTCGCCATTCACAAAATGGCTCTGCCAGAACAATATAAGCCCAATCGGAATAATAACTATGCCAACCCATTTGACAATCAAATTGATGGAGCGTATCATCTCTGACTGCTCCTTGCCGCCCATTGATTTTGCCTCAAGGCTCAGCTTTGAGATATATGATTCATTACCGACCTTTTCAAGCCGTGCATAGCACTCTCCCGATACAACAAAGCTTCCCGACATGAGAGTGCTGCCCTCTGTCTTTTCTACCTCATCAGCTTCACCTGTTAGCAGTGATTCATTTACCTGTATATTTCCGGATATCACAACCGCATCCGCACAAATCTGCTTTCCTGCGGTAAGTAAAATCACATCGTCCTTTACAAGTTCCTCCGTACTAATCTGCTTTACGCTGCCGTTTCTGATGACATCCGCACGCGGTGCATTCAGTAAACTCATTTTTTCAAGAGTCTTTTTTTGCGCGGATTTCCTGAACGATTCCGATTACCGTATTTCCAATAATTATAGGCAGAAATGTCAGATTTCTGAAAGAACCTACCATTATGAGAAGTATCGTTATGACAAGAAATATAAGGTTAAAATATGTGAAAACGTTTGAAATCACAATTTCCTTTGTCGTCTTGTCTGTAGATATATCAGCTCTATTGGTAAGTCCTTCCTCCACTCTCTGCCTTACCTCTTCATCGGTAAGACCTGTGATATTTATGCTGTAGCTGTCTTTGTTCATCTGATTCATGCTATTCACCGTTTGTCCATTATTATTCTACACAATAATAATGGTACAACATAAGCATGATTTCAATACCTATTTCATTAAAAAAGGATGAACTATTTCTTAATTTCTTTTCAAATTGTAACTTATCAATCCGTTGCTACTCACTTTCAGTCTCAGTACTCTCACTGTCTTCTGTTGCTACCATATCATCTATAGAATCCGGAATTATTCCAAGGATTGTGGTGCTTGAAAGATATACATCATCATTTATCCTGATATAGTACTCACCAAGCATAGCGTTTTTCTCACCGATTGTTATGGTATATGTCTTGTCGGCAGTGCTTAGCTTTACGACATTCTGTGGCTCATCCAGTCCAAAATCAGATGTATCCGCATCTGAATCAAATTTCTTTGAAGCTGTGATGCTTGTAGCGTTTCCAAGCAGTGATGTAACCTTGCTTGTATTGATTTTAAGAGAGGTGTCATTATCGCAGACCCACTGGTCATCATCGTCTGTACTGCTTTCGGAATCGGTATCTGTTTTCTCAGACTCCGTTGACTCAGTCTCATCGGAGGTATCCTCTGACTTTATACGGCTGAAGCTATACTCCTGACCGTCAATCAGAAATGAGACCGAATTAACATCCGATGAGTCTAGCGAAAGTGCCTCAACACTGTCGCTTTCGCTCTCCGAATCATCGTCACTTTTATATTTATTGTAATTTAGAAGCCCCAGGTAGCCCGCCAGGCAGGCTACCAGAACTATCGCAAGTATCACAAAAGTGCGTTTCTGCTTATTCATTCATTATTTCTCCTATTTCTTATACGCTTTGTTTACCTGTAATCTACTTCTTTCTCCTCATTGCCCATACAACGATTCCTATGATTATAAGCAGTATCGGTACAGCAATCATTATGATAAGTCCCGTAACAACCGCCTGCAGCGTATTTATAGTGATATTGCTTAAGGTGTAATCCTTCACCGGTATCACACTTGATGCAAGCTCAACATTTCCGGTCATTGATGTGATAACATCCTTGAACATGTCTGCATTGTTGCCGGAAACGGCATTGTCATATGAATCATCAACCACATAAGGCGTACCAAACACAACAATCGATGCGCCGGTGCTTGAATCATTTACAGCAAGACCTGTAGTAAACGGTCCGTTCTCATCTGCGTCCTCTGCCTTCGATGTGGTGATATTCTTCCAGTCCTTCTTTAAAACTGCGCTGTCTGATGTAGAAAGCAGCTTTGTATATGTCACATCATCTGTATCCTCAGGATAACTGATTGCACAGCTTCCTGCCAGGAATACATATCCGTCTGTTGCATCTGAGGTGTAATCTGTCGTCTCAACCGTTGGAAGCAGGTAGAGAGGATTCTGATAATATTTTGAGCTGTCATTTTCAGCTACCACACCGGTCTTGAAGCTGACATTGTAAGCCGAAAGTATCTTGTTAAAGTTTGCAAGCTCGTCATTATATGCGTAGCAGCCGACAATCAGTGCCTTTCCACCGCCATTTAAATAATCAATCACCTTCTGAGCGTCTTCATCGTTGAAATCAACAGTCGGGGAATTAATGATAATGGCTGTTGCATCTTCCGGCACCTTTTCCTCGTTAAAGAGCTCTAAACTCTTAAGATTTGCATTTGCCTTGCTTACAACACTCTGGAAATTGCTTCCTATTTCCGTTTCATTGTGTCCTGTTATCTGATAAATTACCGGGAGCTCATCTGCATCCATTGTGACATACTCTATAGCACTTGTAATCTGTCCCTCGGCATCATAGCCTGTGATGCTAGACTGACTGGTATCCGTAATAATATGAAGAGCTGTCATATTCATATATATCATTGTAATCAATCACCTTTGAACGGTTTTTGCTCTCTATTATAAGGCTGTTTGTTGTAGGTGTCGTGTCTGTGTAATCCTGATAAAACTTCGGGCTTGTCGCCGGGTCTACATATTTTACCTTTATATGACTCGAAAGATCCTTGTATCTGTTGATTGTCTCATCTATCTTTGCATCCTTTGATTTCTTGGAATTCAAAACATAGATTGTGATATCCTCATCGAGCTTACTTACCCTGTCCTTTGTATCGTTTGTGAGCGAGTACAGCTTTGTAGCCGAACAGTCAATTGATGTGTACTTGGCAGGAAGCGCTGTCACCACAAGATTTACAACCACACAAATTGCACACATTACGACAATCATTCCTGCTGAAAATGCCCCTGTGCCTATCATCTTCTTTGAAAATGCCCATCTTCTCTTCTGGATAGACTGCGTCGTAAGGAAGCATAAAAGCAGGATAACCGTCACATAATAAGCTGCCGATGTGACACTAAAGCAGCCACTCACAAAATTCTCAAATGGTGTGTACAAATCAAAGCAATTAAGCACCTTTGTGAGCAGATTCCCACTTGACGAGATGAGCCCTGTGATGGACTGCCTCATGTATGAGAGGAATAATGCCGTAAATGTAAGTATTGCAGATATTATCACACTCTCAGATATGGACGATATAAAAAGTCCCACGGCGATGCATGATAAACCGTAAAGCCAGTAGCCAAACAAAGCCACATACGCTTCACTGAGCGCCACCTTGCCGTAAATTGACAACACGAGCGGTGAAAGTGCAAAAAGTGCTATGTCTATGGTGTATACTGCTGCCATCGCTAAATATTTTCCTGCTACAATCCTTCCGACAGATACAGGCGATGTCAGCATAAGCTGATCTGTCTTTGTCTTTTTCTCATCAGAAAGCGATCTCATCGTGAGGATTGGTACTGCAATCATCATAATAACCAATTCCCTTTAAATCATATGAGATATACGGATAACCGTTTTTCAGATTGTATACATAAAAATATAGGCCATACACTGCAAGAAGTGCTGCAACAAACAGCCATCCTATAACGTTTTGGAAATATGATTTGAATTCTCTTTTAAATATTGCAAGCATTATTTCTCATCTCCTTCCCCTGTAAGCTCAAGGAATACGTCCTCGAGTGACTTCACAACAGTATGCATCTCAAGGATTGGCATATGCATTGCACTTGCAAGCTCAAATATTTCCTCACGTATATCGCAGTTTGCTTTTGCTATAACCTTAGCCTTCACTGTATTCTCTTCCTCAGACTGTTCAAATGTGACCTTATCAATATTTACTATCTTCTCAAGCATTCCTCTTGCACCAATCTCGTCTGATTTGAGAACAAGGTTAATTTCCTGGTTCTTTGACATGAGATTAATCAGGTTCTCTGTGGCATCACTTGCTACAAGCTTACCCTTTGATATGATAAACACATGATCACACACCGCACTTATCTCACTTAAAATATGCGAGCTAAGTATCACCGTATGATTTTCTCCAAGCTTTTTAATAAGCTCACGAATCTCTATTATCTGCTTTGGATCAAGTCCAACTGTAGGCTCATCCAGTATGATGATTTCCGGGTAGCCAAGCAGTGCCTGGGCGAAGCCCACTCTTTGTCTGTAGCCCTTGGAAAGGTTCTTTATGAGACGGTTTTTCACCTCCGTGATGCCGGTCATGTCCATGGCATCTGCTATCATTTCTTTTCTCTTTTTTCCTGTCGAGCTTTTTGAGCTCTGCCACAAATTTGAGATACTCATATACCGTCATATCCACATAAAGCGGTGGTATCTCCGGCAGGTATCCGATACATTTTTTTGCCTCCTCAGGCTGTGCAAATATATCATAGCCGTTTATCTTTACTGTTCCACCATCAGCACCGATATATCCGGTAACAATATTCATGGTGGTTGACTTTCCGGCGCCGTTTTCCCAAAAGTCCGTATATCTTTCCCGGCTCAACAGTCAGCGAAAGATGATCTACGGCCATATGGTCGCCATATTTCTTTACGAGATTACTAATTTCTATCACAGTAATGCTCCTTCCTAAATTGTTATGACATCAGAGTAATCGAGTAGGAGGGAAATTTAACGAAATTTCCCGACCTCTCACACCACCGTGCGTACCGTTCGGTACACGGCGGTTCAATCAACTTAACATGTAGCACATCTCTTGGTGTAGTAATCTGTCATTGAGACTAATCCAAATGGGGTTAGTCTCTTTGTACTTATAGCCTTTTGTATCCCTCCATTGTGGGCGAGTCTTGCATATCTGTCTCCGCAATACGCTATTTTAAATGCTGCCCATCTTGGTACATCAAGCTTCATAAGGTTCTTTGCTCTGTTTTGTGGTGTTTTCCAATGTTTCCAAATGCACATACGAAGTCTGTATCTGATGCTACCATCTAGTTCTCGACAAAGTGTTTTCATACTTCCAATTTTAAAGTAATTTATCCAACCTCTGATGAGTTGATTTAATTTCTCCACCTTGTAGCTGTTGCTAACGCCCCAGCTACGGCACGTGAGCTCTTTCATTCTTTTCTTAAATTTCGCTACTGATTTTGCATGCGGTTTTGCCTTAAATTGATGTGCTCTTGTATCAAAGTAGAACCCAAACCCAAGGTATTTAAGTCCGCTTGGTCTGTCTACTTTACTCTTTGTCATGTTGACCTTGAGACCTAGTTTCTCCTCAATAAATCGAGATATGTTTCTCATTACCCGATTTGCAGACATTTCACTTCCAACCATGATAATACAGTCATCTGCATATCGCACAAAGTTAAGCCCTCGCTTTTCCATTTCCTTATCAAGTTCATTGAGCATGATGTTTGCCAATAACGGCGAAAGATTTCCTCCTTGCGGTGTTCCCACAATAGAATCCTCATATTCATCGTCTATCATGATTCCGCTGACAAGGTATTTCCTTATGATAGAGATAACATCTCCATCTTTTATAGTTCTGCCTATGATAGTCATAAGCTTGTCATGATTTACTGTGTCAAAGAACTTTTCCAAATCAATGTCTACAATCCAATCGTTACCATCATTCATCATATCAAGTGCTGTTAGGATTGCTTGTTGTGCACATCTATTCGGTCTGAATCCGTAGCTATGGTCATGGAACTGTTCCTCATAGATTGGTGTTAAGACCTGTGCAATGGCTTGTTGTATGAATCTGTCTGTTACTGTTGGTACTCCTAGGTTTCTGACACCGCCATCGGGCTTTGGTATCTCCACTCTTCGTACTGGTTGAGGTTTATACTTTCTTGTCCTCAACTGTTCCTTGATGATTTCGCCGTTCTTTTCAAGATGTTCTTTGAGTTCCGTGTACTTCATTCCGTCCACTCCCTCTGCACCTTTATTTCGTACGACTTGCAGATATGCTCTGTTGAGATTATCGCTAGATAAAATCTGCTCCATTAGACTACTTGTGTCCATGCGTTCTTTCCTTTCCGTCTCGCTTGATTTGACCATCTTTTACCCGATTGGTTACGGCAGATGTTGCCATTTCTGCAATACGAGACCTACTCAAACTTATTGATTGTTCGCCCCTTTGCTCCATTTCCATTACAGAAACTTCCTCACTACTATGGGCTCTGCTGACTTCTCACGGTTCGTTGTTACTAGGCTAATGGAACCTCCGTGAGACCTCCACGCTTAAGGCGCGCGCTCTTTCTCTCCATACATCCGCCACATTTACTCTGCTACTACAAAGGTGATAGTTATTAGACTTCGTTGCTTTTTGCCAACTTATCTCTCATAGCCTAGCCTTATATGTGATTTCTGTTCGTCGGACCAGAGATTTGCTTACAGCTTCCTTCAGATTCCACCTCACAATGGACACCCTTGCTGTTCAGCTATACACTTCCCACTATCTGGGCGTGTTCGGGACTTTCACCCGTTAGAGCGCGCCCATGGCGCGCAAACTAAAAAAAGAGTGTTCAATTTGTGAATTCTGAACACTCTTTTGTACATTATTTATAATTTTAATACTATGATATTTTAGCTGTACTAATTGTCTGCGCGCACAATCATAGCTTCTCTTTCAGCACCTGTTCCGATGAACTTAACAGGTACTCCGATGTATTTCTCTATGAAGCTGATGTATTTCTGTGCATTCTCAGGAAGCTCCTCGAAAGTCTTACAGCTTGCAATTTCATCTCCCCAGCCGCCTTTTAGCTCCTCATATACAGGCTTTGCGTTGTTTAAAACCTTGAGATTTGTGGTAAAGTCCTCTGTTACCTCACCGTTTACATCGTAGCCGGTGCAGACTTTTATTGTATCAAACTTGCCGATTGTGTCGAGATGGTTTACAGAAAGTGCTGTAAGTCCGTTAAGACGCTTAGCATATTTTAAGGTGACAAGGTCTAACCATCCGCATCTTCTCGGACGGCCTGTTGTGGTGCCGTACTCATGTCCGAGCTCACGGATTTTGTCTCCTGTTGCGTCAAGAAGCTCTGTCACATATGGTCCCTCACCTACACGGCTTGAGTATGCCTTGATGACACCATATACATTTCCGATATCTGACGCAGAAAGACCTGTTCCTGTAAGGATGCCACCGATTGTAGGATTTGATGATGTAACATATGGATATGAACCAAAGTCGATGTCAAGGAGTGTAGCCTGTGCTCCCTCAACAACCACCTTTTTGTCATCCTCAAGTGCCTTGTGTAAGAGGGTGATTGTATCACATACATATGGCTCAAGCTGTGCTGCATAGTCACTGTACTCTGCAAACATCTTGTCGAAATCAAGCTCCTTTGTATAATCAGTCTCAGGATCATATACCTTAAGAAGTGCAAGCTTAAGCTCTGTCTGCTCCTTAAGGCGCTCCTTGAAATCAGGTGCGTATAAATCCTCCATTCTGATTCCGCTTCTCTCATACTTATCGCAGTATGAAGGTCCGATACCCTTTCCTGTAGTACCGATTTTCTTTGCCTGTCTCACCTTCTCAAGCGCCACATCAAGCTTGCTGTGATATGGGAAAATGACATGCGTTTTGTCACTGATTTTTAAGTATTTATCTACATCATATCCGTGCTCCTTTAAGTTGTTGATTTCCTCTAAAAGAACCTGCGGATTTAAAACTACTCCGTTTCCGATCACTCCGATTGTATGTCCTGATAAGAGACCTGACGGAATAAGGTGCATTGCATATTTAACACCGTTTGCTTTGATTGTGTGACCGGCATTGTCTCCGCCTGTGCATCTTACTGCTACATCAGCGTCTGCTGCAAGGTAATCAATTACCTTACCTTTTCCTTCATCACCATAGAAACATCCTATTACTACATCTACCTTTGACATTTTACATGCCTCCCTTGTATTTTCTGACACGACACATTGTGCCATGTTACTGCTTGATTTTAGTGGTATATTTATTATGCTTTGTAACTATTAATAATTATTTATTACAATACTCTATCTTCTTAGAGCAGGCTATTGCAAGCGCTCCGGGCCCTATATGGCATGAGACCGAAAGTGAAAGCGGATTCATGACTATCTCGTTATTTGGAAATGCTGCCTGAACCTCTTCCTTAAATGCCTCCGCTGCTGCAATATCATGCGTGTATGCCATTTCAAGATTTATCTGGCTGCCATCCGGATTATTGAAGCGCTTCTCAAAATCCGACTTCATGGCATCTATCATGATGCTCTTTGCCTGCTTTACGGTACGTGCCTTTGCAAATGCATCAAGCTTCTCACCCTGAATCTGAAGCACCGGTTTAAGCTTTTAAAAGTGTGCCAAGAGCTGCCGCTGCTGGCGTGATTCTACCACCCTTTTTGAGGTAGTTAACAGTATCTACCATGATATATATGGAAGACTCAAACTTTGCATCCTCTAATATCTGCTTTATCTCAGCTGCATTTTTTCCTGCTTCTGCCAGGTTCTTCGCATCTATAACCGACTGGCGCATTGTAACTGATATTCTCTGATTATTGACTACCTGCACTTTGCCGTCATAATCCTGCGAGAGCATATATGCTGTCTCACATGAGCTTGAAAGACCTGATGACATTGGAATGTATACCACCTCATCATTTTCCTTTAAGAACTCATCCCATTTATCTGTTACATCACCAACCAAAGGCATAGATGTCTTGATATCGCCGCCTGCCGTAAGCTTCTCATAGAACTGCTCCTGCGTCAGATCGATATTCTCATAATACATCTGCTCATCGATGTAAAAAGGCATTGGAATCACCTCAACTCCAAGCTTCTTTGCCTCGTCAGGTGTGATACCGCTGTTTGAATCGGTAACTACTATAACCTTACTCATTAATTCTCACTCCGATATAAATTTTCATTGTCGTATTTTTTCCAACACCGCTCATTATACCATAGGTGTAATTGTTTGAAAAGAAGTTTTTGATGGACAGTGGCGTTATTTTACTTACATCGTAGACACGGCTGGCTTACACCAGCCTCCGTATATTCGTGGTCCGCACAGTAGGTGCTACTTGCTCATATCCGGACAGCGATGTTTTTCTACTTACATCGTAGACACGGCTGGCTTACACCAGCCTCCGTATATTCGCAATCCGCACTTGCGTGCTTCTTGCTCATATCCGGACATTCGTCAAATAAAAAATCAGAGGCAAGCGAGCTTGCCTCTGATTTTTTATTTTCCTCATTGTCTACGATTACATCATGCCCATTCCGGCGCCGGCACCGGCTGGCATTGCTGGAGTGTCCTCTTTGATTGTAGCTACTGCTGACTCTGTTGTAAGGAGTGTAGAAGCTACAGATGTTGCATTCTGTAATGCACTTCTTGTAACCTTTACAGGATCAAGGATTCCGTTATCAACCATATCTACATACTCTTCTGTAGCTGCGTTGAAGCCTGTTCCCGGAGCTGACTCCTTTACCTTGTTGATGATTACGCTGCCTTCCAGTCCTGCATTTGCAGCGATATAGTAAAGTGGAGCCTCGAGTGCTTTAAGGATAACCTTTGCACCTGTCTTCTCATCTCCCTCAAGTGTATCAACAAGCTCTGCAACCTTCTTTGATGCATGGATATAAGCTGATCCACCACCGGAAATAATGCCTTCTTCTACTGCTGCTCTTGTAGCGTTAAGGGCATCTTCCATACGAAGCTTAGCTTCCTTCATTTCGGTTTCAGTTGCAGCGCCTACACGGATAACTGCTACGCCGCCTGCCAGCTTGGCAAGACGCTCCTGTAATTTTTCTTTATCAAACTCAGATGTTGTCTCATCAATCTGACCACGGATCTGGCTTACTCTGCCTGCGATAGCATCCTTGTCTCCGGCACCGTCAACGATGACTGTGTTCTCTTTCTGAACCTTAACGGATTTTGCACGTCCAAGCATATCGATTGTTGTATCCTTGAGCTCAAGTCCAAGATCTGAGCTGATTACCTGACCACCTGTAAGGATTGCGATATCCTCAAGCATTGCTTTTCTTCTGTCACCATATCCAGGAGCCTTAACAGCTACTACATTGAATGTACCACGAAGCTTATTAACGATAAGTGTTGTAAGAGCCTCGCCCTCAACATCCTCAGCGATGATAAGAAGTCTTGCACCGGCCTGAACAATCTTCTCAAGTAATGGAAGAATATCCTGGATGTTGGAAATCTTCTTGTCTGTAATAAGGATATACGGATCATCAAGTACTGCTTCCATCTTATCCATATCTGTGCACATATATGCGGACAGGTATCCTCTGTCGAACTGCATACCTTCTACAAGGTCAAGCTCTGTCTGCATTGTCTTTGACTCTTCAATTGTGATAACACCATCGTTTGTAACCTTTTCCATAGCGTCTGCTACGAGATTGCCAACTTCCTCATCTCCTGCTGAGATAGCTGCAACCTTAGCTATCTGCTCTTTGCCCTTAACCTTCTGGCTCATATCCTTAAGTGCCTCAACAGCCTTGTCTGTAGCCTTCTTCATACCACGACGAAGCACGATTGGGTTTGCTCCTGCCTCAAGGTTCTTCATTCCTTCCTGAACCATTGCCTGTGTAAGAACTGTAGCTGTTGTTGTTCCGTCTCCTGCTACATCATTTGTCTTTGTGGCAACTTCCTTGACAAGCTGTGCTCCCATGTTCTCGAAAGCATCCTCAAGCTCAACCTCTTTTGCGATTGTAACACCATCGTTTGTGATGAGTGGTGCACCGTATGATTTGTCAAGTACTACGTTTCTTCCTTTTCGGTCCAAGGGTTACTCTGACGGTATCTGCTAATTTATCTACTCCAGCTCCAAGTGCTGCTCTGGCTTCTGAGCCATATTTAATTTCCTTTGCCATGATTTATACGACCTTTCTATTTATTTATATATTTGATATTTAATTCCAAAATGTAAGCAGCTATGACCGGATATGTAAAACGTACCGGATCTTTAGCTTCTATCCGTAAATTAATCTTACTCTACTACTGCAAGAATATCATTCTGTCTAACGATGATGTACTCTTCTCCGTCAAGCTTAACCTCTGTGCCTGCGTATTTAGAATAAATAACCTTCTGTCCGACTGTTACCTGCATCTTAACTTCCTTGCCGTCAACCATTCCGCCAGGTCCTACTGCGATAACCTCAGCCTCCTGTGGCTTCTCCTGTGCTGAACTTGTAAGGATGATTCCCGATTTTGTTGTTTCCTCTGCTTCTAACTGCTTTAATACTACTCTGTCTGATAATGGAACTAATTTCATTGTATTGCCTCCTTTTATCTCTGTTAGCACTCATTTCTTTCGAGTGCTAATTTCTTTCTGTAAATAAAATATCACTATTGCATTTCAATGTCAACAGTGATATTTCATTTTAATATTTATTTTACATTTTCTATATCAATCCGTAATGCTTTAACGCATTTTTCACTCCATCATCTGAAATATCCGATGTGACATATTCCGCAATTTCTTTAACCGGTGGCATTGAGTTGCCCATCGCGATTCCATGTCCTACACTCTCAAGCATTTCAAGGTCATTTACACTGTCGCCTATCGCATAGGTTTCATCAAGCGGGATATCCAGATGATTGCACAGCCATTTGATGCCGGTTGCCTTTGAGGTTCCCTTCGGCACGAACTCCACTACATTTTCCACATGCTCAAGTATCAGAAAATCATCGGCAAACTCTGCCTTCACACGCTCATAATCAGTACCATCTATCACGTCAGCGGAGAATTTATTAATTCTTATCTCGCCGTCATATCCTCTTATTATATGTGCATGCTCACCAAGTGACTCAAAAAGGTAATCCACATACGGATCATTCTCAAAGCCCTCGTCATCTATCCAGTAGTCTGTGGAGCCCTCAAGCACTACAGGCATTTTACACTCAGAAAGCACCCTTATGACCTTTTGTACCATATCTGCGCTCAGGCCATTTTCGTATATTACTTTGCCATCCATTTCAATATAGTTGCCACATGCCGCAATTATTCCATCAAAACCCATATTTAATAGCTTCTCTGACCTCACACTGGCTCTGGCACGTCCTGTACATATAAATGCCAGATGTCCGTTTGCCTTGAGGGCTGCCACAGCCTCTAGTGTGCTTTCAGGAATTACCATGTCATCGTCCCATATTGTTCCGTCTATGTCAAAAAATACTGTTTTACTCATTTGCTGCTCCTAATATTATTATTATCATGTCAAACACTGCTATCTTAACATCTTATAAGTCAAATTTCAATCAGTTTATCCACAGTGCCAACACCTTTAGAAAGCAGTAATTTTGTATGTCAAAAATCCCGGTACAATGCACCGGGATTTTGATATAAAATGTATGAAATAAAATTTATTAAGGAGAATTGCTACAATAATTTGTTACTGTACTGAGAGATATGAATATCCCATGAGACTCTCATCAACCTCTCTGGCAGCCTCACGTCCCTCTCTGATAGCCCATACTACAAGGGACTGTCCACGGTGGTTATCACCTGCCACGTATACGTTTTTTACGTTTGTAGCGTAATGTCCCTCCTGTGTACTTACGTTTGTTCTGGCATTGAGTTCTACACCAAATGCCTTTGCCACATAGCTTTCTGTTCCAAGGAAGCCTGCTGCTATAAGCACAAGCTCTGCCGGAAGCTTTTTCTCTGATCCCTCTACCGGAACCATCATGAACCTGCCTGTCTTCTCGTCCTTTTTACTCTCAAGACTTACAATTGTAAGCTCCTTTAGGTTGCCGTTTTTGTCCTTGTGGAACTCTTTTACGGTTGTCTTGTAGGTACGTGGATCATGTCCGAATACCGCAATGGCTTCCTCCTGGCCGTAGTCTGTCTTTAAGACCTTCGGCCACTGTGGCCACGGATTGTTTGCGGCACGCTCTGTAGGCGGACAAGGCATCATCTCAAGCTGTGTGACTGATTTGGCGCCCTGACGGATTGCAGTTCCGACACAGTCGTTTCCTGTGTCACCGCCACCGATAATGACTACATTTTTGCCCTTTGCAGATACAAACTTGCCATCTGTCAGGTTAGAGTTCAAAAGACTCTTTGTATTCTGGGTAAGGTAATCAACAGCAAAGTAAATACCCTTTGCATCTCTTCCGTCTGCCTTTATGTCTCTTGGATTTTTAGCACCACAGCAAAGGATTACCCTGTCATACTTCTTGTAAAGCTCTGCCGGCTTTATATCCTTTCCGACATCACAGCCTGTGACAAAATGAATGCCCTCTTCCTTCATTATATTAACTTTTCTGTCAATAATGCTCTTATCAAGCTTCATATTTGGAATACCATACATGAGCAGGCCACCGACGCGGTCCTCTCTCTCATATACTGTAACATCATGGCCTCTCTGGTTAAGCTGGTCTGCTGCCGCCAGTCCTGAAGGACCCGAACCAATGATTGCCACCTTCTTGCCGGTTCTGACCTTTGGTGGCTTTGGAGCTGCATATCCGTTTGCATATGCAGTCTCTATTATACCATGCTCATTGTCCCTGACTGACACCGGACTGCCCCAGTGTCCGCATGTACATGCCTTCTCGCACAATGCCGGGCAGACTCTTGATGTAAACTCAGGGAAATTATTGGTCTTGTGCAGACGATTATATGCCTGCTCCCAGTTGCCGGTGTATACAAGGTCGTTCCACTCCGGAACCAGGTTGTGCAGAGGACAGCCTGATGTCATGCCTGCTATTGTCATTCCCGACTGGCAGAAAGGAACTCCGCAGTCCATACAACGGGCAGCCTGTTTCTGTTGATTTTCTTTTGAAAGGAACACATGGAACTCGTTAAAGTTCTTAATACGCTCCTTTGGCTCTACAGACGCTGCTTCGCATCTGTCATATTCCATAAATCCTGTTGGTTTTCCCATTATCTGCGTCCTCCTTAGCCTCTTGTGCTGGCATAAAATGCCTCAATCTGTGCCTGCTCTGCGTTAAGACCCTTTTCTTCCATCTGTACAATAGCCATCTGCATACGGTTGTAATCGTAAGGAATAACCTTCTTGAACTTAGGAAGATACTCACTGAAATGATCAAGGATTTCCTTACCCTTTTCTGAGTTTGTAAGTGTTACATGCTCTTTTATCATTTCCTTAAGCTCTAATACATCGTACTTGTTTGAGACCTCCTCAGTAAATACCATCTGCTTGTTGGTTCTCATGTAAAGGTCATTGTCCTCATCAAGCACATATGCTATTCCACCGCTCATACCTGCTGCAAAGTTTTTTCCGGTCTTTCCAAGGATAACTACGCGGCCACCTGTCATGTACTCGCAGCCATGATCGCCGACACCCTCAACTACTGCTGTTGCACCGGAATTTCTTACGCAGAAACGCTCACCGGCAACACCGTTTATGAAGGCCTTACCGCTGGTAGCTCCGTAAAGTGCCACGTTTCCGATGATGATATTATCATCCTTCTCAAACTTTACTCCTGCAGGTGGATATACGATGAGCTTTCCACCTGAAAGACCCTTTCCGAAGTAATCATTTGAATCTCCGACAAGCTCAAGTGTAAGTCCCTTAGGGATAAATGCTCCAAAGCTCTGTCCGCCTGCACCGTTACACTTGATAACAAATGTGTCTTCATCCAGCGTATCGTCATATTTCTTTGTAATCTCAGAACCAAATATTGTTCCGAGAGATCTGTTTGTATTTGTTACCTCAATCTCAATCGCGCGCTTTTGTCCGCTCTCAAGTGCGCTCTTAAGCTGTGTCATGATCTCAGTCATATCCTTTGTCTTTGAAAGCTCAAAGTCATATACCTGCTTAGGATCGAATATAACACTCTGCTTTTTGCCGTCAAACGGATTATTAAGTATGCAGTCAAGGTCAATCTTTGACTGTCTCTCGCTTAGATTATCACGCTTCTTTAAGAGATCTCCACGTCCAACGAGCTCATCCACTGTCTTTACGCCAAGCTTTGCCATATACTCACGAAGCTCTTCAGCGATGAAACGCATGAAGTTCTCAACGTACTCCGGCTTTCCTGCAAAGCGCTTACGAAGCTCAGGGTTTTGTGTGGCAATTCCTGCCGGACATGTATCCAAGTTACATACTCTCATCATTACACAGCCCATTGTTACAAGCGGAGCTGTCGCAAAACCGAATTCCTCGGCTCCAAGACACGCTGCTATTGCCACATCACGGCCACTCATCAGCTTACCGTCTGTCTCAATTCTTACTTTATTTCTGAGACCATTCATAAGAAGAGTCTGGTGTGTCTCTGCAAGTCCAAGCTCCCAGGGAAGTCCCGCATTATGGATGGAGCTCTTGGGAGCGGCTCCTGTTCCTCCGTCATAGCCGGAAATCAGGATGACCTGTGCGCCGGCCTTGGCAACGCCTGCCGCAACAGTTCCTACACCGGCCTCAGAAACGAGCTTGACTGAGATTCTTGCATCTCTGTTTGCATTCTTTAAGTCGAATATAAGCTGCTCCAAATCCTCGAGAGAATAAATATCGTGGTGTGGTGGTGGAGAGATGAGTGCAAGACCCGGTGTTGAAAGTCTTGTTTTTGCAATCCAAGGATATACTTTCTTTCCGGGTAAATGTCCGCCTTCACCCGGTTTAGCGCCCTGTGCCATTTTAATCTGAATCTCCTGTGCGCTTGTTAAGTATCTGCTTGTGACACCAAACCGTCCTGGAGCAACCTGCTTGATTGCTGAACAGCGGTTCTTTCCGTCTTTTCCGATTGTGAGACGATCCTTGTCCTCTCCACCCTCACCGGTATTTGATTTTCCGTGCAGATGGTTCATGGCAATTGCAAGTGTCTCATGTGCTTCCTTGGAAATAGATCCGTATGACATAGCACCTGTCTTGAAACGTGTCACAATTGAGTCAACGCTCTCAACCTCCTCGAGCTTGACACCCTTCTTAGGATAGTTGAAATCCATGAGTCCACGGATGTTTGTATTTTTCTCTTCCTCGTCCACAAGTGCTGTGTACTGCTTGAACATATTGTAGTCACCGCGCTGTGTCGACTGCTGGAGAAGATGGATTGTAGCCGGATTGTACAGATGGTCATCAGCTCCGCTTCTCATCTTGTGTCTGCCCTTGCTGTCAAGTGTAACATCTGTCTCAAGTCCGAGCGGATCGTAGGCCGCAGAGTGAAGCTCATTCACATCGTTCTCGATATCCTGTAATGTAATTCCACCGATACGGCTTACTGTATTTGTGAAATACTTGTCAATAACACTCTTGTCAATACCGATTGCCTCAAAAATCTTTGAGCCCTGATATGACTGGATGGTTGAAATACCCATCTTTGCTGCAATTTTTACGATACCTGTGATGATTGCATGGTTGTAATCATCGATTGCTGCATAATAATCCTTGTCAAGCATATGCTCGTCAACAAGCTGCTTAACTGTATCCTGTGCCAGATAAGGGTTGATTGCACTTGCACCAAAGCCAAGCAGTGTAGCAAAATGATGAACCTCTCTCGGCTCTCCTGACTCAAGAATGAGCGAAAGCGATGTTCTCTTTTTGTCTTTACAAGATACTGCTGCAATGCAGCAACTGCAAGCAGTGAAGGAATTGCAACGTGGTTCTCATCAACACCCCTGTCTGAGAGGATAATAATGTTGGCTCCGTCCCTGTATGCACGGTCAGCCTCTATATAAAGTCTGTCTACTGCTTTCTCAAGACTTGTGTTCTTGTAATATATAATAGGTAAAACCTCTACCTTAAAGCCATCGGCCTTTAAATTCTTAATCTTCATAAGGTCAGTGTTTGTAAGGATTGGGTTGTTAATCTTAAGTACACGGCAGTTTTCCGGCTTTTCCTCAAGCACGTTTCCGGCCTCACCGATATAGAGTGTGGTTGATGTGACAACCTCCTCACGGATTGAATCGATAGGCGGGTTTGTTACCTGTGCGAAGCGCTGCTTAAAGTAGTTGAATAACGGCTCCCTGTTACCTGATAAAGCTGCAAGCGGTGTATCAGTACCCATTGCCGCTGTGCCCTCAACACCATTTTTTAGCCATCGGAAGGATTGAATCCTTGAGTGACTCATATGTGTAGCCGAAGGCTCTCTGCATTCTCTGGCGCTCTTCCTTTGTATACTCAGGTACTCTCTGGTTAGGAATCTTTAAATCCTTAAGATTTACCATGTATCTGTCAATCCACTCACCATAAGGCTGCTTGTCTGCATATCTCTCCTTGAGCTCATCATCATCTATGATTTTTCCTGCAACAGTATCCACAAGGAGCATCTTTCCCGGGCGGAGACGATCCTTTTTCACAATCTTTGTAGGGTCAATCTCAAGTACTCCGACCTCAGATGAAAGGATAAGATAATCATCATCTGTCACATAGTAACGTGATGGACGAAGTCCGTTTCTGTCAAGCACAGCTCCGACTAAATCACCATCTGAGAATACGATTGAAGCCGGACCATCCCATGGCTCCATCATTGTAGCGTAATACTGGTAGAAATCCTTCTTCTTCTGAGTCATGATTGAATTGTTTGCCCATGGCTCAGGAATCATTATCATAACGGCAAGTGGAAGCTCCATACCACTCATTACCAGGAATTCAAGCGCATTATCAAGCATTGCTGAGTCAGATCCTGCCGCATTGATAACCGGCAAAACCTTCTGGAACTCTTTTTTAAGCTTTGGAGACTCCATGTTCTCCTCACGGGCTGACATCTTGTCAGAGTTTCCAAGAATAGTGTTAATCTCACCATTGTGCACGATAAATCTGTTTGGATGAGATCTCTCCCAGCTTGGGTTTGTATTTGTAGAGAATCTTGAATGTACTGTGGCGATTGCTGACTCATAATCAGGATCCTGTAAATCCATGAAGAACTGTCTGAGCTGCTCTACAAGGAACATTCCCTTATATACTATTGTTCTGCTTGAGAAGGAAACCACATATGTATTGTCGTTTGACTGCTCGAAAACACGTCTTGCAACATACAGCTTTCTGTCAAACTCAAGTCCTCTCTCAACATCCTCAGGTCTTTTTACAAAGCACTGCATGATGCATGGCATACAGTCTCTGGCTTTTTTTAGAAAGCTTATCAGGCTCTGTAGGCACTTCTCTCCATCCGAGAAATTCAAGGCCTTCCTTCTCTACAATAACCTCAAGCATCTTCTATGCCTGAATAGTCTTGAACTCATCATTAGGAAAGAAAAACATTCCCACACCGTAATCTCTTTCGTCTCCAAGATCTATTCCAAGTGGCTTTGTAACCTTCTTAAAAAACTTATGAGAAATCTGAAGCAGGATGCCGACACCGTCTCCCAAGTCTTACCGTCAGCGTGTTTTCCGGCTCTGTGCTTTAAGTTCTCAACAATCTTTAAAGCATTCTCGACTGTCTCATGTGTTTTGATACCTTTGATGTTTACTACTGCGCCGATTCCACAGTTATCATGCTCGTAGCGAGGATCATATAATCCCTTAGCTGTGGCTGTGCTTTCATTCCATTGTTTACTCATAGGTTCTTCCTTTCCTAGTCTAAATTTGTTAACGGATAACTTATTAAGAAGTGAATCATTTCCTGTTTATGATTTTACAACGATGAAAGCCCAATGTAAATAGTTTTTTTCTCGTTATTGTCTGATTATTTGATAACTTAATATTATAAAGTTATTTTTCTGACTATAATCGTATTTTTATCTTTTTATAAGGTTATACGCACAATTTGCTTTATAAAATCCCAAAACTTTTTTCAATAAAGAAATGTATAAAACACTGTTTCAGCAAATTGTGTCTGAATTGTGTATGTGTTACAGTAGCTTTTCATGTCTTATATTAAAAAAAAAATCAGCTATACTTTTTATTGTATAGCTGATTTTTTTATAAACATCTGGTAACTATCCTAAATTGCACCTCCCATATTCATAAAGCTGCACGATACTTGTACTTTGTCTGCGCTCCGTTTCGCTTCATGCTAAACAACTCACTCTGAGTGTTTTACATAATAATAAAATATCACAGCACCAATACCAAGGCACATGACAGATACCACCCATGCCATTACACTGCCATCAACAGTCCACTTCAAAATACCGGTCTCTGTCCTTATGACTGCAAACGCATTTGCGGTGATATGCCCAATCATGGCCGCATACACATGCCCTGACTTATACATAAAAGCTGCAAGCACAAGGCCAAGTAAAAAAGCATAGACAAACTGCACTATATTAAAATGAATGAGCCCAAACAAAAGCGCCGACAAAAATACAGCCTGTGGCACATTCATTATTTTGCGCATATTTCCAAATACAATGCCTCTGAAAACAAGCTCCTCCATAATCGGAGAAAGAATTGCCGAGCCAATCATCTCAATTACAAGAGTGCTTGCATAGAAGCTCTCATTCGCCCTGGCATATCCTTCTGAGAGCCCGATAAGCGGTGACATTGTGATGATATTATTGAGCGCAAATGAAATGAAAAGTGTAATCACAATCACCCAGAGCACATTTATAAAAAGTGCCCTGTCTATCTTTGGTTTTTTAACAAACATCTGCTGTGTCGGCTTATAGCTTGCAAAATACATAAATGGTATTGTAATTGCTGCAGATATTATCTGCGCTATCATGTATGTCGAAGCTGTGTGTCCGATAAACGCAAAAATAAAGTACATTGCGCTCAGAAAAACAATGTAGTAAAAGCACAATCGGGACAATTATCTCCCACACTATCGCTCTTAATTTTAAATTCTTATTCATGAAATCCCATTCCTATCTACTGTTTATAACCTCAGGTCTCAATGCATTGCATTTTCATAAAAGCTAATCAAAAAGCTTGGAAAGTACATCCGGAAGCTGCCTTAAATCATCTATCACAGCTTTTGCACCGGCACTCACCATCTCGTTAACATCTCCAAAGCCAAAGCTTACCGCTATGCTTGGCACATCGACACGGTTTGCCCCTTCAATGTCAAACATAGTATCTCCGATTAAACACATCTCATCCCTTGGAATGTCTGACCACCGGCGTATCACCTCGTTAAGTACTTCTTCCTTTGTATCTATCCTGCCGTCAAACGTAGCTCCGACCACCTCATCAAACATCAAGTATTCCAAAATGCTCCAAAATACGCTCACACGATTTTTCCGGCTTCGATGATGCAAGTCCTATCCTATAGCCGGCTGCTTTAAGCGCCTCTATGCATTCCTTTACTCCCGGAAAAAGCGAACATTCAAATATACCTATTTTGTTATAGCGCTCTCTGTACTTTTCGACCGCTTCAAGTGCTCTCTCCTTAGTAAATCCGTAATGCTCCATAAATGTGTTTATGAGCGGCGGTCCTATAAAGAAAAACAGACTGTTTCTGTCCGGCTCATCTATGCCAAAGTGTGAAAGTGCATATTGTGCCGACTTTGTGATGCCCTCTGATGAGTCAATCAGCGTTCCGTCCAAATCAAATAATATTGCTTTCATTTGTTATCTCCATTGCTTTAAGTTTATTGTACTTTTAATTAAAATGCTAGTTCAGTATCTCATTTAACACTCGTCCGACAGCATCGGCAAACTCGTTGATACTCTTTATCTTCACGAGGCTTCTGCCGAATATCTTTGTTGCAAGCTCACTATCATGCGCACTTCCCATGAAGATGCCAATTACGTCTATTCCATGGTTTTTAAGCCTCTGCACCTCATTTACGGTGTCTTTAACAGCAAGAGCATCAGTGTACTCCCTGTCCTTATAAAAGGCTCCCTCCCCTGCTATCTGATCATCCTGGGGACTTGCATCCGAAAACATGAAAAGTAACTTCTTGGGCTTTGGACTTAGCTCCATCAGATGTGATGCCGCGCGCAGAGCAAGACCATCCCTGTTATTTCCTGCCGCAACAAAATGAAACAGCTCATCCTCCACACCATAATCATCATATTCCTTAAAAATGTGCATCACCGTGTAGCCTCTTATGCTGCAGTATGAGTAAATCTGCACCGGTATGCCACAATTTGTCAGGCTCTTTGACAGTACATATGCCTGTGCTGCTATCTTCTGCTGCATCTGTTTTCTGGAAGAAGACGCATCCATCAGTATGTCGACAGAAAAGCCCGGCGTCTCCACCTCATCTTTTCGCTCAAAAACACGCGGATTGTCCAGATACAGGGCCTTCCATACTCTCGAAGGCTTTATACGGCCGTGTGTTGAAGCATCCATAAATGTCTCATCTGCTGTCTCCAGGTGCATTCTAAGGCTTTCTGTAAGTCTCCTTATACTGTTTTGATACACTGCCATGTTTTTTTTCAAAATGCTCTTTATTCTTGTCATATTGCATGGCTGTCTCTTTTTTTAAATGCAAGAATTTCCCTGCGCTCTCTTTTGTTGTCAATCTCATCAGGTACAGTCTGCTTTTTCTCCGATGAAATACCTCTGGTAAAAAGCAAGTGACAGTTTTTGTGATTTCCTACACAGAGCTTTTTCTCCATCTCGGCCTGCTGCCTGTCAGAATACATGCTTTTTCCAAAGCAGGCTGTCACATACCGCTTCGCTTCTATTGGATCTTTCTGCAGTGCAAACTGCAGCAGATATCTCTTTGAATGCTCCATAGACAAAGCTGCTGTGTCCGAGGCCATATTTTTATCATAAAAGCTATTCGCTCTGACATACTGTGTGCTGACTTTTCCTATTGAGTGAAATGCTCCTGCTACCTTCTGTAAAAAATATATGCCCTGCGGCTTTGCCACCTTTATCGGCTTATACGAGAAATACTTCCACAGATTTTCTCTCGTTTTTTCTATAATCTCATCCGTTGTCATATCAGGTGTAAAACAAAAAGCATGCAGTATCTCTTCATCCTCTTTGCAAAGATCTGAGGGTTTTCCAAGTATCCTTCTGCAATGTGCATTTCTGATTATATCAATCATCGAATACTCCCTGTTTTTATTGACTCCTGCAAGGCTCTTTTTCGCGTACTCAAGCCTTAAATCATATAAGGCAGGTCTCGTTTGTCTCTCCTTTTCATACAGGGCATTTTCCAAACCTATCCATAAAAGACCCTCATAAAGCATGGCGTTTTTCCCTGTCAGCTGATTGAATAAGGCATCTATCTTATCATGCTCATACCACTTGTATTCAAGCCCAATAATCAGATTAAGGTAAATATCCGCAGTGCCATCGGGTGCAAATGCCAGAAAAAGCGGCTCTATGTCATAATCACAGGCCGCCATCCATATGAAGTTTCTTGCTCTTTTTGCTTCCTTTATATCCTGTTCTTCCATATGTTCCATTCCTTCACATGTCACAAGCTTATATCAACAAAACAGCTGCTCTCTGCTCATCTTCCTTGAGATTCTTGCACGGATTGTATCACGTATAAGCGTCTGCTCATATTCATCAAAGCTCTTGTTTGTTATTCCCATATCCAGAGCTGTATATATATTTAAGCCCTTTTCCATCATACCAATTGAACCGATGAGACCACGCAGATCAAGTGCCTTTGATGATATCTCGCCATTTTTGCACTTGGTATGCAGTTCAAGAAATACCTCCGCAAGCTCATTTGCTCCCCGCTTCACGTATTGCAGGATAATGTTCCTTTATGAGCTTCACAAGGCTCTCTTTTGAAATCATAGGCATCCGGATTACCGCAAAACGTGATACAAGAGCCTCATTTAGCTCCTTTGTACCTGCATAACCGTAATTCATCGTGGCAATAAATCTTGTTGCCGGATGAAGCGACAGTCTGTCATAGCCCGGCACATCTATTGTACGTCTGAAATCAAGTGTGGCATGAAGCACTGCCATAGCCTCACTTTTTGCCATATTTATCTCATCAAGCACCGCAAAGCCGCCTGTTTTTGCCGCTGTATACACAGGTCCCGGCCTGAAGGTTACTTCTCCGGCGCTAAACGTATCGGTTCCGATAAGTGATGCTGCATCCATATTTACGTGAAATGACACATCCCAGCGTGGTCTGTTAAATACACCTGCCAGATTCTCTGCGAAAAGATTCTTTCCTGTGGCCTTTTCTCCTACTAAAAGCAGATTTTCTCCACATAAAACGGCGGTTATAGCCTGCTCCCACACATCGCTTCCGTAATAAAATTGTGTAGGCACGGGGGATTCTTGACTCATACTCCTTGTCCACCGGATACTGCGAGCGAAACTTTTCAATTTCCTTAATCAGATTTTCTGAAATGCCAAGCTCTCTTAATTTGTCCAACAAGCTCATCGCTTCCTTTCATGTCAGATATTTTAACTGTTCCAGGCCATACATACTCAAAACCGTACACAGTTTATGCTTTACGTTATATTGTCATGCGATATATTATTTCTTCACGCCCTTAGTGTCACGGTTTGCAATGTGCAGCCTGTGAAGCGCCACCTGCTTACCCTTTACCTCGACCTCTTTTTTCCTCCTGGTCATAAAGCAGATAAATGTCAGTCAGCTCATCCTCTCTGTCAAGCCTCATTCCCCTGACACCTACTGCTGCCTTTTTTCTTTTCAGGAATAGTGCTACAGTCGATTCGAAGGAACATCTCCTTCTTTGAACGCATTACCATTGTAGCATTCTCTGAAAGCATGTCAACAAATAACAGCTCATCATCATCCATGAGCTTTGTGGCCTGCGAGGTCTTTCGTGTCACCACAAACTCAGCACCATCCACGAGCTTTATCATGGCTGACTTCGTTCCAAATATAAGCTTGTGCTTTTCAACATCCATAAGAGGCGCTATAAATACTATATCCTCCTTACTGCTGTCATAGTTGCTTACATTGTCAATAGGTGTACCCTTGTCACGGAATTTGCCGTAAGGCAGGTCTAACACCTTGACAAGATGCATGTTTCCGTTGTTTGTGAAAATGCACAGCTTATCTATATTTTTGACCTTTAATATCAGCTTGTTCTCTGCGTCAGCTGTATCTTTGTTTCTATCATAGGTTGAAGTATCTACTGTCTTCACATAGCCGAAGCGGTCCATAAGCAGCACTACATCCGATACCTCAAGCTCTTTTTTGACTACAACTGCTTCCTCGAGATTATCAAGCTCTGTGCGTCTGTCCCTTGCATATTCCTTGCGGAACGCTTTAAGCTCCTTCATAATGACCTTTGCCATGGACGAGCGATGCTCTAAAATATCGCTGTACTCTGCAATCTTTGCCCTGGTCTCCTCGTGCTCCTTAATCAGAGCCTCAATTTCGAGTCCAATCAGCTTGTACAGACGCATTTCAAGGATAGCAGCTGCCTGACGCTCAGTAAAGCAAAGCTGGGCTGCCATGGCCTCTGAAGCCTTTGACTTGAATTTAATTCCCTCTGTCTCTCCGTTTATGAGACATGCCTTTGCCATTTTCTGGTCACGGCTTCCTCTTAATATTTCAATAATCAGATCTATCACGTTGCAGGCCTTTATGAGTCCCTGCTGTATTTCTTCTTTCTCCTGCTCCTTTGCAAGAAGTGTCTCATACTTTCTTTTTTGCAATCTCATACTGGAAATTGACATGGTGCCTTATTATTGGTACAAGACCAAGCGTCTCAGGTCTTCCATTTGCGACGGCCAGCATATTTACACCGAAAGTGTCCTCCAGCTTTGTCTTTTTTTTTATACAAAAGGTTCTTGTGCCTCAACATCAGCACCTTTTTAAGCTCTAAGACAATTCTTATTCCCTCTTTCGATGACTGGTTGGTTATATCCACAATATCCGTTGTCGCTTTTGACTCGACAAGTGAATAGACATCATTTAAGAATTTTCCTATATTGGCACCAATCATTGTGTATGGGATTTCCGTAATGACAAGCTTGTCCTTTCCTGCCTTGCCCTTCTCTATTTCGATTCTTCCACGGATTTTTATCTTTCCCTGTCCGGTCTCATATATTGCTGCAAGATCATCCTGATTTGCAACAATGCCTCCTGTCGGAAAATCAGGCCCCTTTATATACTGCATCATCTCGGCTGTGGTGATATCAGGATTTTTCATATAAGCAATCACACCGTCCACCACCTCGCCAAAATTGTGTGGCGGAATGCTTGTAGCCATACCGACTGCTATACCCTCAGCTCCATTTATCAAAAGGTTCGGCACCTTGACCGGAAGCACCTCTGGCTCTTTTTTGTCTCGTCGTAGTTTGGAATGAAATCAACCACATTTTTGTCAAGATCAGCAAGATATGCTTCCTGTGTGATTTTTTGAAGTCTTGCCTCAGTATAACGCATGGCAGCGGCTCCGTCTCCCTCGATTGAGCCAAAATTACCGTGTCCATCGATAAGCGGCATGCCCTTTTTGAAGTCCTGTGCCAAAACAACCATCGCATCATAGATTGATGAATCACCGTGTGGATGATATTTACCCATTGTATCACCGACTATACGCGCACTCTTTCGGTATGGCTTGTCGTACCTGATGCCCAGCTCATGCATATCATAAAGTGTACGCCTTTGTACAGGCTTAAGCCCATCGCGCACATCCGGCAGGGCTCTTGCTATAATGACACTCATCGCATAGTCAATATATGATTTCTGCATCAGCTCCGAATATTCGGTCTGAATTATATTGTTGTCTACATTGTTATCTATATTTCTATCCATGTCTTTCTCCGATTATAAATACTGCTTAACTATTCAGAACCACTGAGAACCAAAAGCAGAAGCGTCATGCTTACACATCCAGCTCCGCGTCATGCGCATGCTCGTATATGAACTCTTTTCTCGGTGGCACATCACTACCCATAAGCAGTGATGTCACATCATTTGCCAGGCGCCCATCCTCTATTTCAATACGCTTTAGCATCCTAGTTGCGGGATTTAGTGTGGTATCCCAGAGCTGATCCGCATCCATCTCTCCAAGACCCTTATATCTTTGCAACGTAAACTTGCCTGTATGTGTCTTTCTCTACTTGTCAAGCTCCGCATCGTCATACAAATATTTTTCCTCGCCCTTTGACGGAATAGCCTTGTAAAGCGGAGGCATGGCAACATATACATGTCCCTCTAAAATAAGCTCAGGCATAAACCTGAAGAACAGAGTCAAAAGCAGTGTGGAGATATGAGCTCCGTCCACATCGGCATCGGCCATAATGATGATTTTGTCATAGCGAAGCTTTGTTATATCAAAATCATTTCCATATCCTTCCGAAAATCCGCAGCCAAACGCATTTATCATTGTCTTTATTTCAGCGTTTGCCAGTACCTTATCAATACTTGCCTTTTCAACATTCAAAATCTTGCCTCGAATCGGCATGATTGCCTGAAACATACGGTTTCTTGCCATCTTTGCCGAGCCTCCGGCCGAATCTCCCTCGACTATGAAAATCTCGCACTTAGAAGCATCCCTGCTCTCACAATTTGCAAGCTTTCCGTTTGAATCAAAGGAAAACTTCTGCTTTGTGAGCAGATTGGTCTTTGCCTTCTCCTCAGCTTTTCTAATCTTTGCGGCCTTCTCAGCACATGATATTACAGTCTTTAAGACCTCAAGATTCTTGTCAAAATAAAGCGGTACCTCGTCATTCGTCACCTTGGCAGTAGCACGGTTTGCATCCTGATTGTCAAGCTTTGTCTTTGTCTGACCCTCAAATCTAGGGTCAGGATGCTTTACTGACACTACAGCAGTTGCCGTTTCTGACATCTGCTCCGTTGAAATTCGCATCCTTGTCCTTTAATATACCAAGCTCTCTGGCATATGAATTTATAATACCTGTAAAGGCTGTCTTAAAGCCTGTGATATGCGCTCCACCCTCAGAATTGTATATATTGTTACAAAAACCAAGTATATTTTCATGGAACTCACTTGTATACTGAAAAGCCACCTCAACCTTTATATTCTCACTCTCTCCTGTAAAGTAAATGACATCATGCAGCTTTTCTATATTTTTATTTAAATCCTTTACAAAACCGATAATACCCTCAGGCTCATGATACTCAATATGCTCTGTCTCATCGCCTCGTTTGTCCTCGTATATGATGGTAAGCTTCGGATTGAGGTACGCTGTCTCCTTCAGTCTGTTCTTTACATCCTCTTCCTTGAATCTCGTCTTCTCAAAAATCTCCGGATCAGGCAGGAAATTAATCCTTGTTCCTGTCTTTTTGGTTTTGCCTAAAGTAGGAAGCAGGCCATTTTCAAGCTCCACAACAGGAACACCCTTTTCATATCTGTCATGGTGGATATAGCCATCTCTGCTTATCTCCACATCCATATATGTGGATAATGCATTTACAACCGACGAACCAACTCCGTGTAGACCTCCACTTGTCTTATATACAGAATTGTCGAATTTACCTCCTGCGTGCAGTGTCGAGAATACAACACGCGCCGCAGATACACCCTTAGCATGCATACCTACAGGTATTCCACGTCCGTTATCCTCAACCGTACACGAACCGTTTTTCTCAAGAGTTACCCTTATGGTATCACAGGCACCTGCCAGATGCTCATCTACGGAGTTGTCCACAATCTCATATATCAGATGGTTTAGTCCCTTGGTTGTGACACTTCCTATATACATACCCGGTCTTTTTTCTGACCGCTTCAAGTCCCTCTAAAATTGCTATGCTCTTCTCATCGTATGTTTGCTTCTTGGCCATACTTGTCTCCTACTTTTCTTTAAATTGCGTAATAATTATATTATCTGCCCTGCCTGCTATCCTTGATATGAGCTAACACCATCGTTGCTATTTTAAATATCATAGCATCATCAAAGGTTCTGATATCAAGACCTATCGACTTCTCAATACGCTCTAGCCTGTACACAAGCGTATTTCTATGCACATAAAGCTGTCTTGCCGTCTCTGATATATTCAGATTATTCTCAAAAAACTTGGAGATTGTAGACATTGCCTCCTCGTCATCAAGTATCTGTGGCACCTCATCACCAAAAACCTCACGGATAAACATCTCACACAGACTCATTGGAAGCTGATAAATAAGTCTTCCTATGCCCAGCCTGTCATATGCCATAATTTCCTTTTCCACGTAAAACAGCCTGCCGACCTCAAGCGCCATTTTTGCCTCCTGATAAGACTCTGCAATCTTTGGAAGAACATCCGTCGGATTGCCATAGCCCACCCGTACCTTAATCATAGCCTCTGCAAGCAGATTGTCAACCAGACTTCCTGCAATAGATGAAAGCTTTTTCCTGAAGCTTTGGTGAATCTATATCCTCAACATCCTTTACCAGCACTACATTATGCTCATCCATCGCCACCACAAAATCACCGCTTCTGATATCTGCCAGATTCTTTACAAGCTCAACTGCTATCTCATTGCTGTTCTTTCCGGTATCTATAACATATACTACTCGTTTTCTGTTTTCTATATGTAATTTCTTGGCACGGTTTATTATATCAGAACCAAGCATATTGCCAAGAAGAATATTCTGAATAAAATTATTTCTGTCATATCGCTCTGACTCACCGAGCACAAGTGTACGAAGCTGACAAACTGCCATCCTGCCTATTACAAGATTCTCACTCGTATACGGGCAGAACATTACGAGCACATACTCAAGCTCTGAATCAATTTCAACCGCAAATGCGATTGCATCGTTTTTTTCCCTAACATCATCTTCGGATACTATAAACTCCTTCACAAAAATGTCGCTATGTTCCGGCTCTTCCACCGTACCTGTCAGATGCTTTCCCTTGGCTGAGTATAAAATCGCATCAAACGAAGTAATATTTTTTATTTCCTCAAGTGATTTTTTCAGTTTCTGATTCGTAATCATATTCTTATCCTCTCATTACTGTTCTGACGTAGGCAAGTAAAAAGCTTTCACAAGTCATAAGCTGTAACCCGGTTATAATTTAACACCGTAACTTAACTTTTCAGAACATCACACACATTCGCAAAAAGAAAACCGGGTGTAAATTATACACCCGGTCTGTCAATTTACAACTATTTAATTTTAACGAACTAGTTGGTAATTGTCAATTCAGTTTCTTTATCAAATACATGAATCTTGTGTGGATCAAATGCAAGCTCAATGTGATCACCGTAACGAGCCGGTGTATCTGAATCAACTCTTGCTGACATATTTGCGCCTGCAACTGTGAAGTATAATAATACCTCTGCACCAAGTAACTCATATCCTGTAACATCTGAATCAATCTTGCATGAAGCAAATTTATCAAGATGCTCTGCTGAATCGTAGATATCCTCCGGTCTGATACCGAATACTACGTTCTTTCCAGCATAACCGCCATCGATAAGCTTCTTAGCCTTTGCCTCTGGAAGCTCAACCTGGTATTTATCGAATTTAAGGAATGCCTTTGCTCCCTCAACAACACACTGAGCATCTACAAAGTTCATCTGTGGTGATCCGATGAATCCTGCAACGAACAGGTTGTTTGGCTGATTGTAAAGCTTCTGTGGGCTGTCTACCTGCATGATAACACCATCTTTAAGAACAACGATTCTTGTTCCAAGTGTCATAGCCTCTGTCTGATCATGTGTAACGTAGATGATTGTTGCACCTAATCTGTTATGTAATGAAGAAATCTCAGATCTCATCTGTACACGAAGCTTTGCATCAAGGTTTGATAAAGGCTCATCCATAAGGAATACCTTAGGATTACGAACGATTGCACGACCCATGGCAACTCGCTGTCTCTGTCCACCGGAAAGAGCCTTTGGCTTACGGTCTAATAATTTCTCAAGGTCAAGGATCTTTGCAGCCTCCTCAACTTTTCTCTTGATCTCATCCTTCGGAACTTTTCTTAACTTAAGACCGAATGCCATGTTGTCGAATACGGTCATATGCGGATACAGAGCGTAGTTCTGGAATACCATTGCGATATCACGATCCTTTGGCTCTACATCGTTCATTACCTTTCCGTCGATGATCAGATCACCGGAAGAAATCTCCTCAAGACCTGCGATCATACGAAGTGTTGTAGATTTACCACATCCGGATGGTCCTACGAAGATGATGAATTCTTTGTCTTCGATCTCCAGGTTGAAATCTTTAACTGCCTCAAATCCGTTTGGATAAACTTTGCAAACGTTCTTTAATGATAAACTTGCCATTTTAAAAATACCTCCTAAGTATTATGTACATATATGTAACTGTTCAGTGCCATGACTGTCTGTTACCTTGTTTCTTTGTATCTTTATAATACAAAACATATCGTCAATTGGCTATAGTCAATCCGCCAAATAATTTAACGTGTTGTTGTCATTATGACGAAACACAGTCTGATATCGAAACAATTACAAGGCAATTACTGCAATAAACGTACTAATTACAGCTTAGAATATCCAAAGCCATTGACCATAGCCTCAATTGGCAGCCCCTTCTTGCAGAATGGACACTCTGTAACAGGATATGTCTGGTAGTTTACCACATCATCGTCATCGAACAGCTTATCAATCTTTACTCCATTGACCTCATCGATGGTTGAGAATATGGACGCAATACATGTGACCATACCGCCATAATAGTTGATACACTCCATAGCTCTTCTGATTGTCTCACCTGTTGTGGTAGTTGCCAGAAGAAGTACAACGTGCTTGCCATCTATAGCTCCCTTATTGTTATCCCTGAAAAGCATCTGTCCGTTGTTAATCTCAGGCGATACAACGTAAATTGTCTCGTGCTTATTCACAGACATAAGTCCGTTTCGCTCAATCTCCTGGCTTAAGAATGCACCAATCATTTCTGTTCCATCCATACATACGATTGTATCTATATATGAATGATGCGGTACCTTGGTGTAAAGAGCCTTTGCAGCTTCCTTTGCCTCGGACACTCGGGTCTTGATGCTTGTCACATCTACATAATAATTAATATGCGAATGACTTGTAGCGAAATGTCCCGGTATAGCATGTAAGTTTAAGCCTGCACTCTCCTTTGATTTAAATTTTACAATACGATTTTCCATGATAAGTCCCCCTTTTTAAGTAAAGATTAGTTTTAATTGTAACTCATTTGTGATTAATTAGCTCCTGTAGAACCGAATCCACCTGCACCACGCTTCGTATCAGAAAGCTCTGACACCTCATTAAACTCAACAGCCAGATATGGCATGACCACAAGCTGCGCTATACGATCTCCGGGATTAATAGTGCGTGCCTGCGTTCCATCATTGTGAAGAGCCACAATATACTCTCCCCTGTAATCTGTCACACACACCCACGCAGTTTGCCGGGCGAAGTGCCTGCTTTGCAGCTAAACCACTTCTGGCAAAAACTGCCCCAAAATATCCGTCAGGAATCTCTATCGAAAGCCCCGTGCCTATCTTTGCTGTCTCGTGTGGCTCAATGACAAGCTCCTTAGTAATGTCGGCATATAAATCATAGCCTGCTGCATATTCACTTCCCCTTGTAGGGATTTTGGCTGTGGTTGTCAATTTTTTTATATTTATTTTCATTTTATAATTTCCCCTGATGTAATTTTATATATGACCGTCTATAGCCATTTATTCCCCAACCTATTAACTAATTATTTCCACTCCAGACTTGAGTGCTCAATCTTCCTGTCACGAAGCATAAGCTCTGAGACAGCCTCCTTTGCCGGCTTATCCTCAAAAAGCACTCTGTTTACTTCCTCGATAATCGGCATCCTTACATCATATTTTTCTGCAAGGGCAAGTGCAGCCTTTGCTGAATAGATGCCCTCTACAACCATCTTGACTTCTTTTTGTTGCTTCATCCATTGTGTAGCCCTGACCTATGAGCATTCCGGCCTTTCTATTACGGCTGTGACGACTCTCACATGTAACAATAAGGTCTCCGATACCTGTCAGTCCAAAAAGTGTCTCCGCCTTTGCTCCCATCTCAATCGCAAGCACAGATATTTCTGCAATTCCTCTGGTAATAAGCGCTGCCTTTGTATTATCTCCATAGCCAAGTCCGTCTGCCATGCCTGCTGCAAGTGCTATGACATTCTTGAGGGAGCCTCCAAGCTCCATTCCAAGTACATCAGGACTGGTATACACACGAAATACCTCATTCATAAAAAAGATCCTGTACTATCTCAGCGGTCTTCTGTGTCCTTGCTCCTGCAACAACAGTTGTAGGAAGCAGCTGTCCGACCTCCTCTGCATGTGAAGGTCCACACATTACAGCCACATCAGCGCAAGGTATCTCACTCTCTACCACATCAGATATTGTCATAAGAGTGTTTTCTTCAATTCCCTTTGCCACACAGACAATTATCTGTCCTTCCTTCACAAACGGAGCCATTTTCACTGCTGTGCTTCTGGTGAATACAGAAGGTACCGCAAGTACAAGTATATCGTTATTTTTGATTGTTTCCTCTATATCTGTTGTAAAGGTAATGCTATCCGGAAGCTTTACTCCAGGAAGCTTATCAATATGCTCATGCTTTTCTTTAAGCATCTCAATCTCGCTCTCCACGATTGACCATATTTCAACAGAATGTCCGTTATTTGCAAGCACCAGGGATAATGCTGTTCCCCAGCTTCCTGCACCTATAATACCTACTCTACTCATTTTCTATGCCTCGTATTTTATATAATTATTATAATCAAAAACTATTATTTACTTTGCCTTCTGACCAAATTTATTTTCAGTTCCGCTTAAAAGTCTCTTGATATTGGCTCTGTGCCGCCAGATAGCCATCGCCGTAAAACAGGCAGCAAGTATATCAAACTCGACCGCATAATTGCCACTTACTCCAAGCAGCCCCATATGGTTAAACACAATTGCCTGAATCAGAAACGATATAACAACCAGTATAGAACCAAGCGAGACATATCTTGTTATGGCTACAGCAAGAATAAACAATACCAGACATATCGGAGCCGCAATCGGACATACAGCAAGTATCACACCTGATGTACATGCTATTCCCTTTCCTCCCTTGAAATTGAGAAAGAACGGAAAATTGTGGCCAAGCACCGCTCCAAAGCCTGCATACAGCTCTATGCATTTAACAGCCTGTGGATATGTATTTCTATATATGAAATAAAATATCAAAACCGCTATGATTGCCTTGAACAAATCACCAAAGAAGGTAACTGCACCGGCCTTCCATCCAAGTGTCCGAAGCGTATTGGTGGTGCCTGAATTACCGCTTCCATGCTCTCTTACATCTATTCCATGTGCCTTACCATAAAAATATCCGGTCTGAAAGGTTCCAAAGAAATACCCTACGACCAATGCTAAAATCCTAGCCAGTATCATTTTACTCATTTTCCTTTCGTTCTCTTGTAATAAACTTAAGTGCAGTTCCCCTGAAACCAAATGTATCCCTGATTCTGTTCTCGAGATATCTGGTATATGAGAAATGCATAAGATTCTTGTCGTTTACAAAGATTACAAAGGTAGGCGGCTTAACCGAAACCTGAGTCACATAGTATATCTTAAGTCTCTTGCCCTTGTCTGTAGGCGGCTGCTGCATGGCAACTGCCTCCGTAACGATCTCATTTAGCACTCCTGTTGCAACACGCATTGAGTTATTTTCTATAACAACATCGATGAGCTCAAATATCTTGTTGAGTCTCTGACCTGATTTTGCCGAAATAAACAGTATCTCCGCATATGGTATAAAACTTAATATCTGTCGGATTTTCTCTGTGTGCTGCTTTACAGTATTATTATCCTTTTCAATGGCATCCCATTTATTGACAGCAATGATAATTCCCTTGCCTCTTTCGTGTGCAATACCCGCAATTTTAGCATCCTGCTCAGTAACTCCCTCTGTAGCATCTATCACTACAATGACAACATCAGCTCTCTCAACTGCGGAAACTGCACGTATAATACTGTATCGCTCTATATCCTCTTTTATCTTATTCTTGCGCCTGAGACCGGCTGTATCGATAAATATATACTCCTTACCATCATATTTTATGGCTGTATCGATAGCATCTCTTGTGGTGCCTGCTATATCTGACACTATTACCCTGTCCTCACGGGCAAGCTTGTTGATAAGCGATGACTTACCTACATTAGGCTTACCTACTATAGCAACTCTCGGTCTGTCATCCTCATCGTCCTGCTTAGATGAATCCGGAAAATGCTTTACAACCTCATCAAGCATATCTCCGAGTCCCAGCATTGAAGCTGCAGATATAGGATGTGGATCACCAATTCCTAAGTTATAAAACTCATACACATCAGTCATGTACTTTTCAAAGCTATCCACCTTATTGACAACCAATACAACCGGCTTGTGTGAACGACGAAGCATATCCGCCACCTTTGAATCTGAATCAACAAGTCCCTGCTTCACATCTGTGATAAAAATAATAACATCTGCTGTGTCGATGGCAATCTGTGCCTGCTCTCTCATCTGCGACAGTATCACATCTCCTGATTCCGGCTCAATACCACCTGTATCAATCATGGTAAAATTGTAATCAAGCCATGATACATCCGCATATATTCTGTCTCTTGTGACACCCGGAGTGTCCTTTACTATAGATATCCTCTCTCCTGCAAGCGCATTGAAGAGAGTTGATTTTCCAACATTTGGACGGCCTACGATGGCCACTACTGGTCTGCTCATATACTCTCCTGTTCTAAATTCATATTAGATTATAGACTAATTGTAACTATTCAGAATAACGATAAAATAATAAACAAAACATCTATAACAGAGTAATTATATCACAATACCATTTACAGAGACAACTATTCATATGTCAAAAGTGGTTCTTTTGATGAAATTAATCCATTTTCTTTAAGAACAGCTATCAGATTAGTACAGTTTTCACCAAACGTAATGTTGACCGAATACGTTTCAATACCATCGGAACGGGCATCCCCAAAATCAGAATACTCCTTTGTTACCCCCAGTATATCCAACAGCTCCTCATACCATGTGAAGCCATAGACATTCCAGCTTTTTCCAATCCTGTTGCCCTTTGGCACTGTAAAATTCAGCATAAGATCGTACATATAGCTGGTATCCTTATCCACTCCGTCAAGCATTCTCTGCAAATTATATTCCTGCATCACACCGGCCTCAACATCCTTCTTTACAGCATCAAAAATATCCGCAGCAACTTTTCCGTTAAAGCTCTCATTCAGCACATCTACATATTTATCATCATACTGCTCTGCCGAGCCATTGATAAAGGTAATATCTGTCGTATCACACTGCATTATGGCATTAATAATATTCTGTGGTTTATTTTCCTCCGCCATAATCGCCTTACACTGCTTATGTGGATTAAAATCATCCGTTATATGATATACACGGTTGACCTTTTCTCCATTTTTTAATGTATATGAGATTGTAATATACCCGGAATCATCATATCTCTTTTTAAAATAATCCTTTTTCTGCGCCATAAGTATCTTTTGAGTCTCTAAAATCTTTTCAACATCCTTTCCCTCCAGATTGATATCAAAATCTATGGCTATACAGGCAGAATCAATATCCGCAAGCTTCGGTATATAATTTTCCTGCACATTTCCGTAAACTGTTATACCTCCAAATACAACTACAACAAAAGCACCAAAAGCAATGATTTCCTTAAATAGTGCTTTAGAAAAAAATTTTAAAATTCTTCCTTATAATCATCTCTAAAAGTAAGAAGGCTATGATTCCAAGCACCACTGCCAGCATCATAATTGCAGGAACACCAATGCTGATTCTAAGTCCAAGCAAAAGCGACGCTGCAACAATAGATAAAATCAATCCTCCCAAACTGCCAAGCCCCCATCTGAAAACCGGCTTAAGCTTTGGAATGGCAATAAAACTTCCTGCATTTTCCAAATCTCTATGCTTATAAATCTTATAAGAAATAAAGTATATAACTGCAGCCGCGATAACATAGACTACGATAGTATTTGTGCCTCTGAAAGTATATTTAATACAGTAATAATCATCTCCTGCTTTCTTCATGGTCGGATGAAAGCCTATCCGATTGAGAAGCTGTAACATGGGTGCAAACCACGTAACACTTATTTTCTTTACAAATTCCATATATGGAAGCCCGTACGATACATATGTGAGCACATTGGCAATGGCAATAACCGCTCCTCCATACAGCAGATTGACAACCGCATACATCACTGCTACAGAAACAAGCTGCCCTGTAATCATTGCGCACAGACACACCAGGCTGTACATAAAAAAAGATATTCCCATTGTAGCAAGCAGATTGATTCCAATATGTACCACCTTCGTATTGCCATATGATATACATATAACAAACGACATAATGTACTTAACTATCTGCGGAATCCACATAAACAGCAGACCTGTCAACACATTAGTCGAAAAAAGCTGACGTCTTGTCACAGGCATAGCGTGAATCATATTACATGCTCTCGAATTATACAGGTAACTGAACATTGCCATGCCTGTAACCAATGCCATAACAAAAATAAATATCATATCTGCCTCCATGCTGATAGCCGGGGACATTATATCAAGCATATACTTATGCCAATTTGTGCCATAAATAAATTCTGCACTCTTAAATCTGCTCCACATGGAAAACGGGCCGTTAAGTAATAGCACTATTGTATACAGTGTCCAGATTGGCCAGTAAAGCTTTACATTCTTTTGCAGCATTGTTTTATTAATAAATGATGTCTTTGACTTCATAGTCCTCTCCTCCCATCTCATAGATAAATATTTCCTCCAGAGTAAGAGGCAGTACATCCACTACCTGCGGACTGTCCTTGCCATCTGTAATAGCCTTACAACAGCCTCAGGCTCTCCACGCACAATAACTGTGTATACTCTTCCTATATTTGACATATGAAGTACTTTTAAAATCCTGCGGTATCTTAGGCATGCCATATGGACATGCAATCTGAATCTTTGAAATATTACCCTGCAGCTCTGTAAGAGAGCGCTCTATCATAATCTTTCCCTTATTGAGAATACCTACATGATCACACACATCCTCCAGCTCGCGCAGGTTATGAGACGATACAACCACTGTAGTATTATTTGCAGCCACATCATCAAGCATGATAGACCATATCTGTCTTCTCATAACAGGATCAAGCCCATCAACAGGCTCATCAAGTACAATAAGCTTTGGTTTACAGCACAGTGCAAGCCAGAAGGCAACCTGCTTCTGCATCCCCTTTGAAAGCTTTCTGATATTTCTTTTAACATCTATAGATGGGAAAAACTCCTGCATCCTGTAAAACTGCTTCTCATCAAAATTTGGATACATTCCCTTATAATAATGCATCATATTAATTGTATCAGATTGCAAAAAATAAAACATATCATCCGGAATGTAAGCCATATGTCCTTTAATCCTTGCATTTTCATATACAGGCTCACCATCAATAAACACTTCCCCTGCATCCTGTCTCATTACTCCTGTAATATGTCTGATAAGTGTAGACTTTCCGGCTCCGTTTGGGCCTACAAGCCCATAGACAGCTCCTTTTTCCACGTTCATATTCACACCATCAAGTGCCGTAAAATCGTCAAATTTTTTCACTAAATTATTTATCTGTATCATCATTACCCTCTGTCACAACATCTTCTGTCTGCATATCTTGTGTTACAAATCTGACTAAGTCATCTTCCATGCTCAGCTGCTCTTTCGCATCATCCATTCTTGTTTTCAATTCCTCAACAGGTGTTTCAAGCACAAATAACTCTGTCACCACCTGGTCAAAGAGTATTTTCAAATTCCTTGTCAGACTCTGCCTGGCTGTCTTAGCATCAGCAACAAAGGTTCCTTTACCACTTTTAGTATAAAGATAGCCTTCCTCCTCAAGTTCCCTGTATGCTTTTGCGATAGTGTTAGGATTGATTGCATACTTGCAGGCAAGCACACGTACAGACGGTAGCTTTTCGTCCTGCTTAATAACATTCATAACAATCATTCGTCTGATGCCTTCCTTAATTTGTTCATAAATAGGCTTTGAATCTCGATAATTTAACTGCATATCGTTCTCCCCTGTTCATATACGCCAGTACCGCTGTGACTTTTATATTAACTCAAAGAACCAAAAACTGTCTGGCAGCATCAGTTCCCGCACAGTGTACTATCCAACGTGATACACCTATTTTAACACATATAGCTTTAGGCATTTCTTATTATTTCCTTAATAGATTGTGCGAAAATTACTTAAGAAACATAAAAGCTCCAAGATTTCCACGCTTTCCATGACTTGCTCTATGCGAAAATAAAAGAGAGGGATTACAACAAGTGCATATATTGCTTATGGCAATATTGTCTTCCTGTACTCCTGCCTCCACAAGTACTCTCCTGTTACATTCCCAAAGATTAAGCTGATATTTGCCGTCTCCCTTATAGAGCAGAATATCACTCGCATGAGGATCGTCTGTTGTCGCAAACTCATCCACAAAATGCTCTGCAACATCCTGACTTATCTCATAGCAGTCCTGACATATTGAAGGTCCTATCGCAGCTATAACATCATGTGCCTCGGTACCAAACTCCCTGTTCATAGCAATAAGTGTCTGTTTTCCCATGCGATTTACAGTACCTCTCCAGCCCGAATGGCTAAGCCCTATTGCCCTATGTACCGGATCAACAAAATAAAGCGGTACACAATCAGCATAAAATGTGGCAAGCACAACATTTGGCTCATTCGTGATAAGTCCGTCCACATCTGTATATGGTCTCTTTCTTGTCACCCCGATGCCACACTGCTTTTTTCCAACTCTCAAAACATTGGTAGTATGTGTCTGGTCTGTCGTAACAATCCCCTGCCTCTGCTCCGATTGCCTCCGCCACTCTTTTATAGTTTTCTAAGACCTTTTCCTCGTCATCTCCACGTGTAAAGCTTAAATTTAAGCTATCAAACATACCTGTACTGATGCCACCAAGACGTGTTGTAAAGCAATGCTCTATCATAGAAAGCTCATTTAGCTTCCTAAAATGTAACAAAGGAACAACACTTCCGCTTGAAAGGACGTGCTTTTTTAATTCCAGAACATCTTTATTATTCTTTGTAACAAAATCATTTATAGTAATTTCATCAACATTTTTGTGTATGTTTTCAGCCTGTATATTCTTATCCATCTTTATATTCTTTTCCTTCTTTACATCCTCGTCAATCTTTATATTCTTATCAATGTCTGTCTTCATATTTATATATATGAAACTATATATTACCGATAACTATTGCTGTTTACAATTTCCTGTTCCTTATCTGTTTTCATGAAATAGTCTGGTCAAACGTTTATAAATTAACGTTTCCGTAATACCTGTCCATAACTGCCAAGCCAATAGTTATTGACTGCCCTCAAATGCATTCTTCAACACAGTAATCTCGTCATCATCCACTGCTATCACATCAAATCTGCATGGTGTCCACTCATCCAAACCATGTTTCATAAGATAATACCTTGCAACTGATATAATTTTTTTCTGCTTGCTATAACCAACTGCTTCAAGAGCCCTGCCGCAGCCGTTATCTCTACGATATTTCACCTCACAAAAACATATTGTATCTCCATCCTTGGCTATTATATCTATCTCTCCAAAGCGGTTTCTGTAATTGCAGGCAAGTACACTATATCCCATATTTATTAACTGCTCAGCTGCAAGCTGCTCATATATACTTCCAACACTTCTTTTTATTCATAACTGCCTCACATATCATATAACCTACACACTATCTTTGGTCAATTTTTGCCTTAAGCTTATCCAGATCATTAACAAAAAACAAGTATCTCTGCAACAACCTCATACAACTCCGTTGGAATCATACCACCTATTTTAAGCCTAGACAGTGTATCAGCAAGCTTATCGTCCTTATATGTAGGCACATTGCTTTCCTTAGCCCTCTCAATAATTTTGTCAGCAATAACGCCCTTGCCTGTAGCTAGTATTTTAGGTGCTGCTTCTCCCGGCACATACTCTATAGCTACGGCTGTTTTGCCTATGTCTATTCCATTATTGTTGCGATTATCATTTTCGCCATGCATACAACTCACCTGTCCTTCTGAAGTAAGTTTTAATCATCTGTGACTATTCGTAAATTATCTTATACACTGCTACGCCCTAATGTCAAAGGAATATCTATGCACCTGACCTGTAGGTGGCAAATCCTTTTTCAGAAATCCAGCGACAAAATTCATCTGTTTCGAACCACTATTTACATTCAATTCACAATTATAGCCCTTATCCTGTAATCTCTTTTCCAACACCGGCAGAAATTGCTTTACCAGTGCATATGACTCATCACTATCCAAATAGAAATTAGTTGTAACCTTCCTATGAAGCATTTTAATTGACACATCTGTCCCACCGAGATGCTCTAAATCCAAATGTAAAAATGCTGATAATTCTTTGTCCGGATTGGACATACTTTTTCTTATTTGTATACACATACAACTGTCCGCTGGCGTTTTTTTCATTCATCTTCAATGGAACCTGCACATATGTATATGCCTCGTTTATCTGATTCATAAATTCAATATTTCCACGGATATTATCTGCCAGTGCCTCTGCTTTAGGATTCACCACTCCTGATGTTTTCAAAATAATTTCCATATTTGTTATCTGTTTTTCAATTTTGTCGTACAAGCCATCAAGCTTCTTAGGATTCTTCTCTAAATCTCCCGGTTTAATCATCCATTGCTGTTCTAAAGCCTCCTTCAACATAAGCTTAAAGGCTTCTCCTGAAAACAAATGTCTCAGTGTATCGGCATTTGCCGGTGTATTTTCCAACATACTTTTTTTATATCGTTAAGTATTCCTACGACACTGCTATCCTCTGAATACAAAGAAATATTGTTTTCCTGTAAATTCGGAAGCAGCATCCTGACCTGTTCATTAAGCTCTTCTATCTGCTTATCCGATAAAAGAAATCCAATAGTATTTGATTTTGTTTCATTCTCCTGTAAAAGGATGGTATCTGTTGCCGGAGCATTGTTTATTTTCTGCGTTGTGTGAATGTCCTGTGATTCACCGGAAACACTGTTTAATGATTCAAATAATTCAGCAATATTAAAGTGTTTTTTTTACTACAGGTGCCGATTGATTATCACGCATTATTGTCTCATACTGTGACATATCAGAAGCTTCACTTGATATAAATGCCTCTTCCGGCAGCCCTTCTGTAACAATATTTAAAATATCCCTCGCCTGGGTTACAAGCTTATACATTGATAAATCTTCGGCTGAAAGAGCATTCGGCAGTTCATCTATCAAACTATCCATAGCAATTGTAATAGCCTGTTTGTCATTAGCATAATTTTCAACTGAGCTGCATTTACCTGATTAATTTCAATTCCAAGCCTCTTTAACTCAACAAGTGTAGTCACATTAATATCCTTATTATCCTGCACAAGCTGATACATCTGATTAAGGCTTGTCTTATCAATTGGCATATGCTCTTCCATCATCTTGTTCACCATCGACAAATTTATGCCATCTACCGACAGACCTGCAGCCTTTAGCGCATCCATAAGTGTGAGGTTGGCTCCCTCGCCATCAACTGTATATGGTTTTATTTCTATAGTGCCTCCATCATTATTTTTCACCTGAAAAAACACAGACTGTCCCTGTTCAAATGAAAACTTTCCTGCCAGCCTTGCCAAAATCTGCTGACCATTTGACAAGGCAAGCTTAACCTGATTGCCACGGACACTGCTTACTGTTCCCTCAAATATCATCCCTTTTGACATTTCATTTAAAGAAGATACCAGCTTTTCAACGCCCTTTGCTCCTGTCATAGGCTCACCATTTGCCACTGAATTGTTGTTTGACTTACCAAATTTGATATCTGCATAGCATCACCCTGATATAGTATCGTTATGTTTAAGTATACATGTATAAATTGTATCATTTATTGGTATTTCTGTCACTATATTACTGTTCACACACCACAGTGTAACCGCAACAATTTATTTCTTTCAAAAATCAGGTAAATTCCACCATATTCTTCCTATACCACTTTGGACAAAGATTGCGCTGACATTGTGGATTGAACCGCTCCCTTATATCAGTGTGCTCAAAATACACCTTCCATAACTGCTCAAAACTGTCTGTCTTCACCGGCACACTTCTCTCAAGCTGTTTAAATTCACTTTCATTGATATAAAAGCACTCCTTAAGCCTCGGGTGAACCACTGCATACCTTCTTCTATCATCATAGATTACAAAATTTTCCCCGGATACCTGTCCACAAAATGCCACATAACAACCGGTATCATATCGCATTTTGGTTCAAAGTGCGCCAGCAGATAGTTTCCATTATCACTAAACGAATAAACCCTCTTATCTTGTCAGCCTCTTTATTTACCTTTCTTGAAAGCTCAAATACCTCCTTAACATATTTATCGGTCATATGCTCCATAATCCTTTGTCCCACCTTAAATGCTCTGACAAGAAATCCAAGCACTATTGTTGCTCTATTATCAGAATAATGGCACAAAGCATCAAATACAGTCTCATATATCTTAAAACCAAGCTTATTTTGAATTGTCAAAATTGTCTTTTGGACCTTTATCTCATCTGTTTCAATATCTATCATCTTTGAAAAAAAGTGAATAGTTTCCTCCAATGCCTATCTCAATAGAAATATTGTCCCGGTATACTTCGTGATTTTCTTTTTGCATTTGATTTTTGTATACAAAAGCATCATATATAGCGGTAAAAATCCCATTTATATTATTATCACATCTAAGTATTATATTATCCATGCATACTTCTCCCTGCAGCTTTACAAAATATTGTCTATTCAGATATAAAATCAAATATACTCATCTGCTCATAAGTACATGATTTATTATCAGCTAAAAGCATAGTATCCGGCCTTTCGTTATATATGAGATGCCTTGTAATATAGCTTTCATCAAGCTTTGTATTGTACATCATACGACCATCACAGGTGATAAAGTACAGTGCTCTTTTTGAGCACGACACCCATTTTCTTTAAATCTGTAAACGAAAGCTTTGCATGCTTTCTGGCTTTTATAATACGCCTGACACTGTTAGTGCCTATTCCCGGGACCCTGAGAAGTGTATAATAATCTGCCGTCATAATCTCAACCGGAAAACACTCCAGATGACCTACAGCCCACTGACACTTTGGATCAATATAATCATTAAAGCTCTGATTATCCTCCGACAAAAGTTCTCCTGCCTTAAATCCATAAAATCTCATAAGAAAATCTGCCTGATAAAGCCTGTGCTCTCTCTTTAACGGTGGTGGCTGCCCGATACCCGGTAATGACTCATCCATATTAACATTCACAAAAGCCGAGTAAAATACTCTCTTCATATCAAACCTGTTGTACATTGCTTCTGCTACAGATATAATCTGATAATCACTCTCTCCGGTTGCTCCCACAATCATCTGTGTACTCTGCCCCGCCGGCACATAATATCTGTCCGGTCTTTTGATACTTAAGCTTGATTCCCAGCTTTTTTCTGCAAGCTTATCAGCCTTCCCGCAATCTGTAGCAACCCTAAGGCTTCTGTGATACTCTGATAATCTTGTAGTACTATCTTTTATTTCGGCCATCTGCTCATAATATGCCTGCTCATCTATATACATACGGTTTTTCATACTTCTATTGCCATGATACATTCGGCTGTCCTTTATACCATTTTGAATAAATCTCATAGGTGTAAGAATGTTTTTACGCGCCTTATTCGAGCAACTGCCCTAAGACCTTCCGCTGTGGGCAACTCCAGATTAACACTCATCCTATCACAAAGATATCCAATCATCTCAAGAACCTCAGAGGAGGCTCCCGTATACCCTTGATGTGTATATACCCATTGAAATGATATTTGTTTCTCAAAAGAAAAAGCGTGGTATATAAAAGCTGCATAGTATGCTCGGGCGATTCTATGATACCTGAGCTTAAAAAAAGTCCCTCTATATAATTGCGTCTGTAAAACTCAACAGTAAGGTTACATACCTCCTCAGGCGTAAATGTCACTCTTTCAACATCATTAGTGCATCTGTTGATACAGTATTTGCAATCATAAATACATTCATTTGTAAAAAGTATCTTGAGAAGCGATATACACCTGCCATCAGCTGTAAACGAATGACATATTCCACTGGCAAATGCACTCCCCATATCATTTCCATTACCCGAAGCGGGATGTACCACTGGAAGTGCATGCAACATCAAACTTTGCCGCATCAGACAGAATCTTAAGTTTTTCCATAATATCAGCACTGATTGACGTTAACATAAGACCTCCTCATATTATATCGAACATCTGTTTGCATTATACAACATATGTTCGGGTAAATCAAGTGAAAATTTTTGGAAAAATATTATTATGGTTCATAAGCACAAAAACCATAGATATCTTAAATGCATTAAGATACTATGGTTTTTATTTATAATAATTATCGTAACTATTCAGTTGCAAAAAATATCGCAGCCTTTATAAACAGACTTTATTCCGACTAAAAAACTTTTCCTAAGAGCTACTATATGACATGATTTTATCCCAATTTAGTCTTAAAAAACTCGATTATCCTATCCCACAGTTCATCCTGGAAAAACTGCAGATCCGCATGGTCAGCGCCTTCTAATGCAATCAAATCTGCATCACAGCCATTTTCAATAAGCTTGTCATAAAGCTCTTCACTCTGCTCAAACGGAACTGTCTGATCATTTATACCGTGAATAATCAAAAATGGAGGAGCATCTTTTGTCACCTTAGACACCGGAGAACTGTTGTATGCTTCCTTGATATTTCTCATAATATTATATCCGAGTAAAAGCGACTCCATAGATGCTGCGCATTCCTCGGCATCTTTATACTTAAATGTGCTAAGGTTAGTAGGTGGATACCATGGACATGCTGCCTGAATATTGCTTGACTCTTCAAGATATTCTCCAACATCACGAGCTTTATCATGATCCAATGCCGCCATACATGTCAAAAATCCTCCGGCTGATTCTCCCATCGCACCAAAATGTTCCTTATCAATTCTGTATCTATCTGCATGTGCCTTCAAATACCTGATTGCAGCCTTCACATCCTCTATCTGCATAGGATAGCAACCCTCATTTGATGTGCGGTATTCCACACTGCAAACAACAAACCCCTGATGAGCAAGCGTGCTAAGATATGATAGATGTGCTGACTTATCCATCCTCATCCATCCACCACCGCATATCCATACTATACAAGGATAACGCTTGTCAGACATATCTTCCGGATATATTAAATCGAGTTTTAAATCCCTGCGACAGTGATCATACCACGAATCCACCTGCGCATATGAATATCAGACACCTGCACATATTGTGGCTTCGTCACATTAATCTTAAGCTTTTCCTTCATTTAAAAATCCTCCTTACATTTGTAATCCATTTTGAAATACAAAATTAATATCATTTAAAATAAATACTTTATGCCCATTATAATACATCTATTTTCATTTTTAAACATAAAAAAACCTCGAAACAACTATCTTGCTTCAAGGTCTAAGAACAGGGGATGAGAGAATCGAACTCCCGCTAAAAGTTTTGGAGACTTCTGTCATACCATTTGACCAATCCCCTATATTTAAATATTATATCAAATATAGAAAAAGGACGCAATAGGAATTACGTCTTATTTTAATGTACCTTCAAAACTTCATACAATTCCGATTTGTTTTCTCCGTTATTAACCAGATTAAGCCCTCGACCTATTAGTAACAGTCAGCTCCATGTGTTGCCACACTTCCACCTCTAACCTATCTACCTCGTCGTCTTCAAGGGGTCTTACTCCGCGAATGGGATATCTCATCTTGCGGGGGGCTTCACGCTTAGATGCCTTCAGCGTTTATCCCTTCCCGTCTTGGCTACCCTGCCATGGCGTTGGTCGACAACAGATACACCAGTGGTCCGTCCATCCCGGTCCTCTCGTACTAAGGACAGCTCCTCTCAAATATCCTCCGCCCGCGCCGGATAGGGACCGAACTGTCTCACGACGTTCTGAACCCAGCTCGCGTACCGCTTTAATGGGCGAACAGCCCAACCCCTTGGGACCTGCTACAGCCCCAGGATGCGATGAGCCGACATCGAGGTGCCAAACCACTCCGTCGATGTGAACTCTTGGGAGTGATAAGCCTGTTATCCCCAGGGTAGCTTTTATCCGTTGAGCGATGGCAATCCCACTTTATGCCACCGGATCACTAAGTCCTACTTTCGTACCTGCTCCACCCGTCGGTGTCGCAGTCAAGCTCCCTTATGCCTTTGCACTCTTCAAATGGTTTCCAACCATTCTGAGGGAACCTTTGAGCGCCTCCGATACCCTTTCGGAGGCGACCGCCCCAGTCAAACTCCCTGCCTGACATTGTCCCATTGCCAGTTCATGGCAACTGGTTAGAAACCCAGTACTACAGGGGTGGTATCCCAACAGCGACTCCCTACAAACTGACGTTCATCGTTCTCCGTCTCCCACCTATCCTGTACATGCAGTACCGAATCCCAGTATCAAGCTGGAGTAAAGCTCCATGGGGTCTTTCCGTCCTGTTGCGGGTAACCGGTATCTTCACCGGTTCTTCAATTTCACCGGGCGTATTGTCGAGACAGTGCTCAAATCATTACGCCTTTCGTGCGGGTCGGAACTTACCCGACAAGGAATTTCGCTACCTTAGGACCGTTATAGTTACGGCCGCCGTTTACTGGGGCTTAAATTCAAAGCTTCGCCGAAGCTAACCTCTCCTCTTAACCTTCCAGCACCGGGCAGGCGTCAGCCCATATACTTCACCTTTCGGTTTCGCATAGACCTGTGTTTTTGCTAAACAGTTGCTTGAGCCTATTCTCTGCGGCCTGCTCTCGCAGGCACCCCTTCTCCCGAAGTTACGGGGTCATTTTGCCGAATTCCTTAACAATGCTTCTTCCGTCGGCCTTAGGATTCTCTCCTCATCCACCTGTGTCGGTTTACGGTACGGGCATGCATTACACAATAGCAGCTTTTCTCGGCACATGGCTCACACGCTTTGCTACTTTATTTCGCTCCACATCACGTCTTCGGATTATACAACGGATTTGCCTATTGTACACCTACCCCGCTTGTACCGGTCTTTCCATTCCCGGCCCGTGCTTTCCACATGCGTCCCTACAGTTCTGATAATGCGTGGTACAGGAATCTAAACCTGTTATCCATCGCTTACGTCTTGCGACCTCTCCTTAGGCCCCGACTTACCCAGAGCAGATCAGCTTTACTCTGGAAACCTTGGATATTCGGCCGAAAGGATTCCCACCTTTCTCTCGCTACTCATTCCGGCATCTCTCTTCTTATCCCTCCACTGCTCCTTCCGGTACAGCTTCGTCGGTCTTAAGAATGCTCCTCTACCAATCACATTGTGATTCCACAGCTTCGGTGTTGTGTTTTAGCCCCGGACATTTTCGGCGCAGGACCTCTCGACTAGTGAGCTGTTACGCACTCTTTGAATGAATGGCTGCTTCTGAGCCAACATCCTGGTTGTCTTAGAGATCCCACATCCTTTTCCACTTAACACCCACTTTGGGACCTTAGCTGGCGGTCTGGGCTCTTTCCCTTTTGACTGCCCAACTTATCTCGTGCAGTCTGACTCCCGTTCATCATCTACATGGCATTCGGAGTTTGATATTCTTTGGTAGGCTTTGACGCCCCCGCGGAAATTCAGTGCTCTACCTCCAGAAGACTAAAACGAGGCTAGCCCTAAAGCTATTTCGAGGAGAACCAGCTATCTCCGGGTTCGATTGGAATTTCTCCCCTATCCACACCTCATGCCCACCCTTTTCAACGGATGTGGCTTCGGTCCTCCATTGTCTTTTACGACAACTTCAACCTGGACATGGATAGATCACCCGGTTTCGGGTCTGCGTATACTGACTTAACGCCCTGTTAAGACTTGGTATCCCTTCGGCTCCGCACCTTAAGTGCTTAACCTTGCCAGTACCCGCAGCTCGCCGGACCGTTCTACAAAAAGTACGCGGTTGTTCATTTAAAGAACTTCCACAGCTTGTAAACACAGGGTTTCAGGTTCTCTTTCACTCCCCTCCCGGGGTCCTTTTCACCTTTCCTTCACAGTACTATGCGCTATCGGTCACTAAGTAGTATTTAGGCTTACGGGGTGGTCCCCGCTCATTCCATCAAGGTTTCTCGTGTCTCGATGTACTCTGGATCCCGCTCAGTCAGCTCTCCTTTCGCTTACGGGGCTTTCACCCTCTCTGGCAGGCTTTCCCAAAACCTTTCTGCTAGGATCACTGAATCTTAAATGCGGTCCGAACCCCGGAGTGCACGCACTCCGGTTTGGCCTCTTTCGCTTTCGCTCGCCGCTACTAACAAAATCGATGTTTCTTTCTCTTCCTCCGGCTACTTAGATGTTTCAGTTCACCGGGTTCCCCTCCATACGTTATGGATTGGCGTATGGATGATACGAGTTCTTCGTACCGGGTTTCCCCATTCAGACATCTGCGGATCAAGGATTATTTGCATCTCCCCGCAGCTTTTCGCAGCTTATCACGTCTTTCTTCGGCTCTTAGTGCCAAGGCATCCACCCTGCGCTCTTCTTTGCTTAATCTCTTCGATGCATAGCGTTGCATCATTAATAACTTAAAGAACTTTGTTGTTGTTCACAACTTGGTTTTGTTTCTCGGATGTCTTGATTGTTAGATATTCTTAAGAATAGAATATTTATTCATCAAATCATTTGTATGAAGTTTTCAAGGTACACTGCTGTGATTACCAGTTTTAGTTCTCACAGACTTTTTGACTGTTTTATCAGTCATTAGAAATCTTAATCTCTTAAAATCTCTAATCACTGGTAAAACCAGTTTTTTATAAATCCGGCAGCCACCTACCTTCCCATACCGTCACCAGTATAGTATTATCGGCCGCTTCAGTCTTAACCATCGTGTTCGGGATGTGGACGGGTGTTTCCCAAAAGCGCATCGCCACCGGAAGTTTGAACACTTAGCGAGGTATTTTCGAGCTTAGTGTGAAACTTGTTCGATTTGCGCAAGCAAAGTCGAACTTCCTCAGCTTACCCCAGTGTTATTTGTTATTAAATAATCATTAATAACTCAACAGTGAAAAACTCTCTACTCGATTTCCTTAGAAAGGAGGTGATCCAGCCGCACCTTCCGATACGGCTACCTTGTTACGACTTCACCCCAGTTATCGAGCCTGCCTTCGGCAACTCCTTCCTTGCGGTTGGGTCACTGACTTCGGGCATTTCCAACTCCCATGGTGTGACGGGCGGTGTGTACAAGACCCGGGAACGTATTCACCGCAGCTTCTGATCTGCGATTACTAGCGATTCCAGCTTCGTGTAGTCGGGTTGCAGACTACAGTCCGAACTGAGACGTTATTTCTGAGATTTGCTCGGCTTCACAGCTTTGCTTCCCTTTGTTTACGCCATTGTAGCACGTGTGTAGCCCAAGTCATAAGGGGCATGATGATTTGACGTCATCCCCACCTTCCTCCAGGTTATCCCTGGCAGTCTCCCTAGAGTGCCCAGCCGAACTGCTGGCTACTTAGGATAAGGGTTGCGCTCGTTGCGGGACTTAACCCAACATCTCACGACACGAGCTGACGACAACCATGCACCACCTGTCTCCACTGCTCCGAAGAGAAGGTACGGTTAAGTACCGGTCAGAAGGATGTCAAGACTTGGTAAGGTTCTTCGCGTTGCTTCGAATTAAACCACATGCTCCACCGCTTGTGCGGGTCCCCAAATCAATTCCTTTGAGTTTCATTCTTGCGAACGTACTCCCCAGGTGGAATACTTAATGCGTTTGCGGCGGCACCGAAAAGCTGTGCTTCCCGACACCTAGTATTCATCGTTTACGGCGTGGACTACCAGGGTATCTAATCCTGTTTGCTCCCCACGCTTTCGTGCCTCAGCGTCAGTTATCGTCCAGTAAGCCGCCTTCGCCACTGGTGTTCCTCCTAATATCTACGCATTTCACCGCTACACTAGGAATTCCACTTACCCCTCCGACACTCTAGTACGACAGTTTCCAATGCAGTACCGGGGTTGAGCCCCGGGCTTTCACATCAGACTTGCCGTACCGCCTGCGCTCCCTTTACACCCAGTAAATCCGGATAACGCTTGCTCCATACGTATTACCGCGGCTGCTGGCACGTATTTAGCCGGAGCTTCTTAGTCAGGTACCGTCATTATCTTCCCTGCTGATAGAGCTTTACATACCGAAATACTTCTTCGCTCACGCGGCGTCGCTGCATCAGGCTTTCGCCCATTGTGCAAGGAGTTTGGGCCGTGTCTCAGTCCCAATGTGGCCGTTCACCCTCTCAGGCCGGCTACTGATCGTCGCCTTGGTGGGCCGTTACCTCACCAACCAGCTAATCAGACGCGGGTCCATCTTGTACCACCGGAGTTTTTCACACCGCATCATGCGATGCTGTGCGCTTATGCGGTATTAGCAGTCGTTTCCAGCTGTTATCCCCCTGTACAGGGCAGATTATCCACGCGTTACTCACCCGTCCGCCACTCAGTCACAAAATAATCAGTCCCGAAGGAAATCAAATAAAGTGCTTCGTTCGACTTGCATGTGTTAAGCACGCCGCCAGCGTTCATCCTGAGCCAGGATCAAACTCTCATGTTAAAAAGTTGATCTCAGTCAAGTTAAACTTGGCTAATTCGTTCATTCAGATAAATCTGAATTTACTGTTTTAAAGGTCTTCAATTTTCATTGAAGCGTTCTGATTGATTCTCAAAATCTTTCAAGGTTTCTCACTGTTCAGTTATCAATGTTCTTTGTTTTGCTCTCTTGCGACAGCTTGATTATTTTATCAAATCGCTGTTTGTATGTCAAGCACTTTTTTTATTTTTTTGAACTCTGTTTTAAGTTCTCTGTCTTGCGACAGCTTATTTATTCTATCAAAATGTTTTTCATTTGTCAAGAACTTTTTTCATAACTTTTTCAACTTATTTTCAAAGCAGTATCTATAAAGTCATGTCTGTAAAATGTAACTCACAAGCTCTACAACTCAATGTGTCCCGCGAGTCAGCTTTGATATAATATCATCCCAGCACACATATGTCAACGGATTTACTGCAATTAATTAAAGTAGTAAAACTATCTTAAAAAACACAAATTTTCTAAATTGTCTGTTTATTATATACAATTCTCACAATTACTATCTGACAGCCTCTATCGCTTCCTTGATATTTGCCACACCGACAATCTCAATTCCACTAATATGCGACACTCCTGCAAGACACACTTTGGGAACAATACACTTAAGCCAAGCTTCTTTGCCTCAGCCACACGCTGCTCGGACATGGTAACTCCGCGTACCTCTCCGCTTAAGCCCACCTCTCCAAAGCATATGGTATCCTCACGCACTATAATATCCTTTTTGCTTGATGCGATTGCAAGCACTATCCCAAGGTCTATCGCCGGTTCGTTCATCCTTATACCGCCTGCTATATTCACATAAGCGTCACAGTCTGACAGTGACAGGTTGGCTCTTTTTTTCAAGGACCGCCATGAGTAGATTTACTTTATTATAATCTGTACCATTTGCTGTACGCCTTGGATTATTAAAAAAGCTGTGACATACAAGAGCCTGTATCTCGAGAAGTATCGGGCGGCTTCCCTCTATGGAACATGTGACAATTGATCCTGATGCTCCCTCGGGCTTACCGCTAAGCATATACTCCGACGGATTTTCCACCTCAACAAGTCCCTCCGCCTTCATTTCAAATACGCCTATCTCATTGGTCGAACCAAATCTGTTCTTAACGCCTCTAAGTATCCTGTACGACTCATACCTGTCACCCTCAAAATAAAGCACAGTATCAACCATATGCTCTAACGTCCTCGGCCCCGCAACCGCACCATCCTTTGTCACATGTCCTACTATAAAAACAGAAATACCCAGAGTCTTTGCAAGCTGCATAAGCACTCCGGTTGTCTCCCTGACCTGTGAGACACTGCCCGGTGCCGACGCTATCTCCTCATTGTACATAGTCTGGATGGAATCTATTACAACAACCTCCGGTTTTTTTCGTTGAATCACGTCCTTTGCTATATCAAGACTTGTCTCACATAAAAGCTCCAGTGAATCCGTAAAATCGCCAAGTCTGTCGGCACGCATCTTTCTCTGATGCAGGGATTCCTCACCTGACACATAAAGTAATGGCACCTTTTTTTTTGTGAAAGTTCCCTGCATACCTGAAGTAGAAGTGTGGATTTTCCTATACCCGGATCTCCTCCCACAAGCACAAGTGGCCCCCTCACAATTCCTCCACCAAGCACTCTGTCAAACTCGGCTATACCTGTCACTATACGCTCCTCTTTCTCTGCTTTTTACTGCCGAAAGAGGCAGAACCTGTGCCGCCTTTGATTCTTTTTTTTACTTTTCCCGACGAGCTTATCGACTTTTTTATCTACGGTTTCCTCTACAAATGTATTCCATTCCTTACAGGCCGGGCACTGTCCCATCCATTTTGCCGATTCATAACCACATTCCTGGCAGAAAAATACAGAGGTCTTTCCTTTTGCCATATTGTTCTCCTTTATAAAATACAAAAAGCCCGGCTTTCACCGGGCTAAAAATATGCTCTATTTTCTTGATACTTTGATATCGACTGAATCAACACCCTCAAGCTCTACGCTTAAACTGAGCTTGCCGCCGAGATTTGTCTTCATAGTACCTGCAACAGCTCCAGCTATATCAATTTCGTACTCTGTCTCCTCTTCAAGGCCAAGAGTAATCTGAGCATCCTCAGGTCCCTCCACAGTAAATGTCACTGTATCAGCAGTCTCCTCGAAATCCATAACCGCTGTTCCCGGAACAGACTCGTATACAAAGAGTCCGTTTCTTTCGAGCTTTGTAATCTCCTTAAAGGTCTTTACCTTGTAGATATCTCCATCCTTCTCAAAATTGTCAAGCTTTGCCTTTGCAGCCAATGTATAATCTCCGAAGCTGAGCTTTCCGTTTTCCTCAGTACGGATTAATTCACTTATTACAGCCATTTTTATCCTCCCGTAGCTATATTGATGTATTAATTATAAATCCAATTCTACTCAACAGTCAATGAAATTTGTTTGTTTTTCGTAGAAATTATTACCTTATTGCCGCGCTTAATTTTGCCGGTAATAATATCCTCTGACATACGGTCTTCAATCTCCTCCTGAAGTTTTCGTTTAAGAGGTCTTGCGCCATATTTTCTGTCATAGGCTTTGTCCACGATAAAGGATTTTGCACTGTCACGCACTGTGAGCTCTATATCAAGCTGTTCTTTACAGCGTTTCTTAAGCTCCTTTACAAGAAGTGTCACTATATGCTTCATGTCATCCTTGTTGAGAGCTCTAAATACAATAGTCTCGTCGATTCGGTTCAAAAACTCAGGTTTAAATATACGGCGGACCTCCTCCATGACACTGTTCTTCATACGCTCGTGATCCTGCTTTTCATCCTCATCAGCGCCAAAGCCAAGGCGCTTTGGTTCTATAATAGAAGAAGCTCCTGCATTTGATGTCATGATGATTATTGTATTCTTGAAATCAACCGTGCGCCCCTGTGAATCAGTGATTCTACCATCATCAAGCACCTGTAAAAGTATATTGAACACATCAGGATGTGCTTTTTCTATCTCATCAAACAGTATAACAGAAAAAGGATTGCGTCTGACCTTCTCTGAGAGCTGTCCGCCCTCCTCATGGCCCACATATCCCGGTGGTGAACCAATCATCTTTGAAACACTATGCTTTTCCATGTACTCTGACATGTCAACACGTATCATGGCATCTTCTTTGCCAAAGACAGCCTCAGCAAGTGCCTTTGATACCTCCGTCTTACCTACTCCTGTCGGTCCCAAAAACAGGAATGAGCCAATCGGCTTCTTAGGATCCTTTAAACCAACACGGCCTCGTCTGACTGCCTTTGCGACAGCAGAAACAGCCTCCTCCTGTCCTATTACACGCTTGTGAAGTATCTGTTCAAGCTTTGCAAGTCGTCCTGCCTCTGACTCTGTAAGCTTATTTACAGGTATTTTGGTCCATCCCGATACTACATCCGCTATCTCATTTTCGCCGACTACAGGCTGATTTTTGGCTCCTGTGCGACGGTTCTTTCTCATAAGCTTCTGCTGTTTATTTTCAAGTACTTCCTTTTCTGACATAAGCGCGCCGGCAGCTGCGAGATCTCCATTCGATAAAGCATTTTCCACCTGGTTCTGCTTATCTGTTATCTCTTTTTTCAGAGCAAGCAACTCGTCAGATGATGTCAGATTCTTAAGCCTTATCCTGGCTGCCGCTTCATCCATCAGGTCTATCGCCTTATCAGGTAAAAATCTGTCATTTATATATCGTGCAGAAAGGTTTACTGCTGCTTTCACACCCTCATCTGTTATGATGACACCATGATGCTTCTCATAGAGTCCCTTTAATCCTGTGAGTATCTCTATTGTCTCATCCACACCCGGCTCCTCAACCATCACCGGCTGGAAACGGCGCTCAAGCGCAGCATCCTTTTCCACGTATTTGCGGTACTCTTCTATGGTAGTGGCGCCGATTACCTGTACCTCGCCTCTGGCAAGCGCAGGCTTTAATATGTTAGATGCATCTAACGAGCCTTCTCCTCCTCCTGCACCTATTATAGTGCGAAGCTCATCAATGAAAAGCAGTACATTTTTGGCATTTGAAACCTCGCTTATCACCTTCTTGATACGCTCCTCAAACTCACCACGATACTTTGATTTGGCTACAAGCCCGGACATATCAAGTGAAACCAGTCTCTTTCCAAAGAATATCCGGAACATTGCCACTGACTATATCCTGCGCAAGTCCTTCTACTATAGCGGTCTTGCCCACTCCCGGCTCTCCAATCAGACATGGATTGTTTTTGCCACGGCGGCAAAGTATCTGGATAACGCGCTCCATCTCCTTTTTTTCTGCCTATAACAGGGTCAAGAAGCCCTGCCTCTGCCATATCTGTCAAATCTCTGGAATACTGATCTAATACAGGAGTCGCAGAATTGTATGATGTACTGTAGCTTTTCATCAGATCCCTGTATGCAGACGGATCCTCACCCATCGCGCCAAGAATATCTATAAACATCTTCTGACTGTTAACACCCATGGTGTTTAAAAAGTCTTGCAGCTGCACAGTCTCCCTGCAGTACTATAGCCATCAGCAAGTGTTCTGTACCTATCTCATTGCACTCAAATCTATCGGCTTCCTCCGATGCACGCTCCAATACTCTCTGTGTCCTTGGTGAATAGCCATCCCTGTCCATCACTTCGATGTTATCCCCCGGTGAAATCAGGTCTTCAATCATCGAAATAAGCTTATCATATTCCACATTGCAGGCTGTTAGAACCTCAGCTGCCACACCGGTGCCCTCTTTTATAAGGCCAGCCAGTATGTGCTCTGTTCCAACATAGCTGTAATTCATTTTCTTTGATATACGTGCAGCCAAATCTATTGCTTTTTTAGCCTTACTTGTATATGGTTTCAAGTCATATCCTCCAGTCATATTCACTAATTTAAGTCGATGAACTGCAAATCATCATCCTCGCTGTCATCTTCATTATCATCCTTTGCACTGCTGTCTATAGTCTCAGACGGCTTATTTCCCTCATTGACAAATCCATCAAGTGCCCTTTGAAGCTGATTCTTTAAAGCATCCTCATCAGCATCGTTTTCTGTGTCAGAAACGTTTTCCTGCCTTGAATCGTCTTTTAAATCAAACTCAGAGTTTTCATTCTCAACAGCTTTCTTAGAATCAGGTGTAATTTCTACGGTTCTTCCGACATAGGATGCATTTGATATATTTTCATCCGTAGCCATCTTTTGCTCATCTGCAGCACCTTCCGCTGTTTCTTCTGCGACTTCATCTGCCGGCTCTTCTACAGCTTCATCTGCTGTTTCTTCTGCAGCTTCTTCTTCCACTTCATCTAACGACTCTTCTGTAACCTCTTCTTCCGGCTCATCTGCTATCTCGTCCGCAGTTTCATCAGTTGTTTCTTCCAAAGCTTCATTTGATACATCTTCTGCTGCATCATCTACATCATCATCGTCATCATGATAGTCCATTGCCTTATATTTTCTGTTTTTCACAGCTGATACAATAAGCAACAGTAACAGAATAATGATAATAAGAACCAGTATTGCAGCTAAAACAAGATATTTATTGGCAATTCCCGGAACAAGCTCACTCTTTACCGCATCGTTTTCCTCCTGTGCCACTGTAGGTGTGCTGAGCTCGGTCCTCATATATGTGCCATCTACGCTATCATATGTGTACCAGCCACTCTCACCATTGTCATTCATGGCATATACGAGGTAAAAATCCTTTGTCTGATCATCGGTTTTTTCGGCTTTGGTCTGGTAGGCTGTTGTTGCCACCCTTGCCCTCTATAGAGAGCGATATCTCATTATATCCCTCAGGCACATCATCCACCTTAGGCAGTAAAACCACTATAAAATGTGACTCTGAATTGATACGGACAAACTCATATGCTGCATTCTGTGCTGCATCATATACAAAAAGCCCATTTCCGCTTTCCGACTGTAAATACACAAGCGTGATATCACCAAAGGTTCCATGAAGGGTATTGTATTCAAGTCCGTCAATCACTGTCTTTGAGTGCTCAAAACCTTCAGGAACAACATCCTCTGGAATGTCATTTACCATAGTCCACTCTGTGCCATTTATATCGAATTTCTTCCAGTTATCCTGCTTATCTGCATTCTCCGGATCATCCTCGGCTCTTCTGGTAACAACTATATTGTATGTGCTTGTGCTGCCGTCCTCTGCTGTCACAACAACGCTGACCGTATTCTCTCCAACCTCAAGTGAATCATTGCCTGTGACGGATGTCACACTCGCCTTGGAATCAGCCGGATTTGCTGTAACCGCAAGGCTTGAACAGCTGTAATCTACTGTAGCTGTGTAATCCTTTGTCGCAGCAGAAAACTCAGGGGAAAGCGTACCTGCTGAGATAACAAGCGAACCAAGAGATGCGTTTGAGGATTTCTTTTCCCCTTTGTTTTCATTATCTTTATTTGCATTGCTGTCATTGCCGGTATTGCTGCCGGAATTGTCCTTGTTATCCTTGTTGCTGTTTGAATCGTTGTTTGATGAAGCACTTGTTACCGTCACCTTCGTGCTGGCACCGGTAATTACACCTCCGGCATCGTTGCCCTCTGCATCTCCTACAACTGTACAATATGCCTTTATAGTGCAGCTTCCTGCAGCCTTCGCCGTAAATGAAAATGACTGCGATGTGGGATATCCGCGGCGTCACCAATATTGGCCACACCATCCCCTCCGTTACTCAGTACTCCCTCATCAGAGCTTGAGATAACTACAGTGCCAAAATATCCAGACGGCATGGAAACAGTCACCTTAACTGTTTTTCCAACAGCTATAGAGCTTGAGCTGACACTGAGACCAAGTCCCTGCGCATATACATGCTCGGCAGGTGTGAAAACAAGCATCACCGCCACAATAAGTGATAATATACATCCAAATAATTTCTTCATATCTTTCCTCACATTTCTAATTCTGCGATATCTTTGATTTGCCCAGTATGTGTCTGTTCATGATTATCATATCAAGGGCATTTCCACCATCACCCTTTCTGTTAGCATCAGCTGCCTCCAGATAAGCACCTGTGAGTGTTCCCTTTCCTAAGATATGTCTGTTGAGCTTAATCATATCAAGAGCATTTACAGCACCATCACCATTGATATCTCCATATATAACAATATCGTATGTCTTTTTCAGATTACCTGAAGCATCATAAACAGCCACTTTATTGCCTGTTGCAATCTTTCCGCTGTTTTCTGAGCCTGAGCTTGTCAGAAGCTTTACAGTACCTGATGCTGATACTGCTATATTCTTCACAAAATCAGCTGCACCGGTTCCAGGCTCAATGCCTGTAATATAAGTACCTATACTGTATTTACCTGATGTTATGTTTACATCTGTATTATTTTGGTTATTATTGTTCTGATTATTATTGCCACCTGCATTATTTACAGATGCCGCCTGCCTGTTTATATTGATAGTGTATGTTCTTGTATCACCGCTTTGCGACTTGCATTTTACCTTAATTGTATTATTTCCGACAGCAAGCGAATAGCTTCCTGTGCCTGAAACACCACTGTTTCCTGAAACTGCATCTGCCGAAACAGTCACTGAGCTTATAGCATTTGAAACAACTGCTGAATAGCTTGTTGTCGCTCCATTGAAGGCCGGTGTGAGTGCTACTCCGCCTATTGCAAGCGACTGCAGATAGTTATTGGTATCACCGGCTTTATTAAAGCCCACTGCTGACGATGGCATATTATTGTATACAGGTATTTTGAATACGAAAGCCTGATTCTTGTCTGAATATCCTTTAGCCAGACTCTGTCCCTCAGTAAGAGCCGCTGTGGCATTGCCCATGTACTGATGGAAATACAGCGAGCTTGTATTTACTACATTAAACTTCTCAAAATACAGTGTATTTTGACCCTTATTTATATAATTGCTGCCCACCTTTACAGCTCCGCCGCTTATGGACTTTACTCTTGTATTCCAGCCCTGCTTCTTGGCAAAAGACAGACCATTTTTATAAATCTTATCCTTCGTGTTTCCGGTTGCACTAAAATTAAAATAATTATAATATCCTTCGTATCCGGAATATGTACCCGAAATAAGAGGGCTCGTTCCCTTTTGTCCCTGCTCCTGCTTTATACGCGATGCTATATGGTATGCACTTACTCCACTGCTCTTTGCCACATCCATGAATGTGCTTGCATAATTGATTTTCTCGCCATTGTTGGAATAGGTCTTTGTTCCCTCCATAAATGTGCCTTTTACTATGGACTTGACACCTTCAAGTGCCTCATTCGGACTGTATGCCAGACTCTGAAACTGAAAAATATTGGTCTCATCAAGAAAATTCCTTGGATCCATGAGATAAGCAATATAGGCACTGCTTGCTGACACCCATCCCGGTTCGTACTCAACCCACGTATTTGTTGACCAGTTATATGCTCCGGCAGCTGTGGATTTCTTGGCATTGTCTGCTGATTTGGATACCAGATTAAGTCCGTTTACACTTTCATTTTCAATCACCGTATCCCAATTCAAACCTGTATTTACAGCCTCAAATGTCCAGCTTGGATACTTATTGTGAAGAGCTGTAAGGTTTGGAATATAGCTGTCAGGAAAGCCTGCATTCTTCATAGCCGTGACAAAATCAGTATTGTCTCCGCTATTATTGTATGTCACCTTTATGTATGTACTGATAGTCCAGCCCGTAAATGCCTTGCCGTTTAAAGTACCCTTGACATTGTACCAGACCACACCGTTTACCCTGGTCTCTCCAATTATGTCAACCTGATGGTTCCAGTTGAGTGAGACAACCTTGGTAGTGCCGGATGTGCCTGCTGCATTGCGGACATACACATTGCCACCTGTAATCGTACCTGTAGCATATGCTCCCGATGCGGTTGCAAGGGCAAGCTGCTCCTCATTATTCTGCTGTATGGCATCCGCATTGCCGGTGTCTGCCGAAGCATCCCCTGTCTGCGCATTGTCTGATGCAGCTGTGCCGGTACCTGCTGATACAAAATCAGACCTTATATAGCTGACACACTCCTCGTTATTTGCTGCCAGATTGTACTTCGCCTTGTACCACACCTTGCCGTCTGCACCTGTGGTCTGCTCAAGAATAGTGATATCCTTGCCGTTTGAAAGCTTGTGCTCCAGCTCATACTCTGTGCCCGGTCCGCTTCTCGCCGCTACCCAGTATCTCTCATCACACACAACCTTAGCCGCCTGATCCGCATAGACTGCTATGCTGCTGTATGGTGCCAGGTCACATGCGGCTAATGACAATGTAACGACAGAGGCTGCCAGAAATTTATTTATCTTTATCATCAAATCCCATCTTTCTTATGTGCATTGTTTACATTAATCCATTATCCATTTAATTATAATAGAATATGACCTTTGTATCAATGTATTCGGCAGAAATTTATTATTTTTTATTAATGATAAAAAAAACTCCCTTCAACGTGCAGCTAATGCTTACGTTTCAGGGAGTTGTCTGATTCATATTCTGCTTATTCTTACTGTCTCCTGTAGCTTTTCTAGCTGAACAGGGATTTTATCTTATCCCATAAATCCATGAAAAAAGTTACCAATCTTTTTCCCAGAAGCCCGGGTCATTTATCTTATCGCCAAGCTTTGATGCCCAGTCCTGTGCCTGGTTAATTACTGAATCCCAGTCGATATTGGCATCCTTAAGCTTCATAAGAAGCGATGTCAGCTTTGCAATATCATCGTCAGAAAGCTTCAGGTCGTAATCCTTTGCAGCCTCCTTTATCGCATCCTTTATCTGGCTCTCATCCTTGAGCCCTCCATCGGCAAGCTGCTTCTTTAGGTCTGCAATCATTGCCTCGATATCCTGCGAATCGCCGTCAATGCTCTTGTTGAGCTCTCCTGTTGTGACAAGCTCATCCATCGCTGCGTCTGTCACCTTGTCGTCAAGCTTCTTGCCTGTCATCTCCTCGTATGCCTTTAGTGTGCCTACAAGTGCTGCCGTTCCGGAAATAGGGAAAGGTCCTGCGACTATGATTTTAGCATCAGCTATGCCTGCTGTGGCAAGCGCATTCTTGTACATTCCTACCGTACAGTAATTGATATTGTGTGTGGAAACACTAAGACCCGCACCATTTTTATCCTCTGTAATGAGTACTGAGGAAAGTGACCTTGTGCCAATCTCGCTCTTGCTGATGTATGAATCGAGGTACTTGTGCTCCTCATCATTATTTACATAGACCACATCGTATTTGTCCAGATCAGTGAGCTCGATTCCCATAAATCCAAGCACTGTCGCTCTCTGATCCGGTGTGAGGTCTGCTCCAAGACTTAAGTATGGCTTATCATTATTGCTGATGGTCACCTTGTCGTTTGCCTCACTGCCGGCTGTCGTTGTGCTGTCTGCAGTACTGTCTGTGTTACTCTTATCAGCTGCGTCACTGCTGTCACTGCCTGATACATCAACGCTTGAAACTGTATCAGTCTGCGTAGCTGTCTCTGTTGCAAATACAGCCGGATTCATTGTAAACAGTGTCACCGCAGCAAGCACGCTACATGCAATACTCTTTGCTTTTTTTTCTTTATTAATCTAATCATTTTTCCTCCAATCTACTGCTCTATATCATACGAAATTGTAAAGCTGCTTCCGTCGAAGCTGACATCGGCCATGCTTCCGCATACCACAGGCATCATCGGCGACATATGACCTATATCCAGATCCATGATGATTGGCACATTAAACTCTCTAAGCAGTGATGAAAGTGCCTGTCTGTGGTCTATGCCAAACATTTCCTCTCCGAAGTGCGCCGGACGTCCGATAAGAAAGCCCTTTACATTTGAAAACCATCCTGCATTTTTCATCTGCCACATAGCCCTTCTCATGCCCATCACATTAAGGTCACAGGCCTCAAGGAACCATATGATACCATCATCACTGTAGCGCTCATTAAATTCCCTTACATGGTCAAACGATGTACCAAGCAGATTGATAAGACAATCCATGCAGCCACCAAGCAGCCTGCCTCTCATGGTAAGCCTGCTTTCCTTTGCCACCGCAGGAATAGAGCTGATACACGACTTTTCAGTCAGGTTGTAGCCCACAAACGGAGCATTCTCATCCTTTATCGATTCCTTCTCCCACATAGGGTAATTGGTAAATGAAAGCTTCCTGCCACAAAGCAGATCAAATGCATCGGTAAGTGACTCATGCCACACCTCCATCCCAAAACTGCCCGCACACGGCCCGTAAATACCTGCTGTATCTGCAATAGTAGCCTCCAAAAATGTGAAATTCGTGTTGTCGGAATAGCCCATGTACCATTTCGGCTTTGACTGCTTCACGCGCTCAAAATCAATATAAGGCACTACCTCGCACATCAGCTCGCCACCACCACAGGATATAAGCACATCACTGTCAACAGAAGCATAGCTCTCGTTCAGCTCTTCTGCGCACTTCTTTGGTGTATTGCTGATACCTATGCCACTGTCGCACCTGCAGTTAGGTCCCTCTATCGTCTTATAACCCATGCTGTGAAACCTTTTAATGGCATTGTCAAAGGCACTCCTGTACGGCTCTGTTGTACAACCCATCGAAGGCGCCACAAAGCCTATTGTTCCTCTATCCTTTAGAAATTCAGGGTATCTCATGTTTCTATCATCCTATCACTATTATTTACATATCTAAGCTTCTGTCTGAAGTAAAATATGTAGGATTTTATCATTTCTGTCCAGGTCATTTTACTGTCATAATTAAATGTCGTCGTGTACTGCACATGCTGTCTGTTGCACCAGTTGTATATATCATGCAGACTTATCGAATCAACATGCTTCATATTGTTCATAAACACCTTAACCTTTGAAAACTCATCCTCACTGTCAATGTATAGATGAAAGATAGTATTCGGACATTCAATTATTATCTGCTGTTCTTCTATATTTTTCATCACTGTATCCTCTATTGAATGATGTATCCTGTGTGATTAAAAACATTATCGTCTGTCACACCGAGATGTGAGTAATAACAAAATATCGTAACCGTTCAGTACCTTCACAGTTAAAAAATATCACATAACCATAGTACTACACCGGCGTCACAAAATCCAGTCATTTTTGCCTGCCAATTCTTACTATTTTATTAAGAAAAACGGTAAATATTATACTCCCTCACAGTCAAATGCCGGAATGAAGCTGTCCTTTGCCACGTCACCCTCCTGTATAAATGCATTCGTGATTCCTATTTCGAGGGCATAGTCAACAAGTCTTTCATACTCTCTCCTTGTCACTGTGCGGTTTATCTCAGGATAATCCTTTAGTGCAATCGGCGTAAACTGGCTCATCATGCTTATATATACGTGATCATGATATGTATCATACAGGTACTTAAGTACAGCCTTTGCATCATTCACATGTCCCGGCAGTAGAAGCTGTCGCACAATAACTCCCTTTTGTATGAGTCCTGTCGCATCGTCAATCACGACATCCGGCTGCTGCCTGACCATCTCTGAAAGCGCCTGCTTTGCGACAGACGGATAATCTTTTGCCCTTGAATACATTGCCGAAAGCGTACTGTCCATATATTTAAAATCCGGAAGATACACATCCACTATGCCCTCAAGCAGCTTTAGCTCTGTCACATTTTCATATCCGCTCGTATTGTATATAATAGGAAGCTTCATGCCGCGGCTTTTTGCATCGTTTACCGCCCACACTATATCAGGGATATATTGCCCCGGTGTGACCAGATTGATATTATTTGCGCCTTTGTCAGCAAGTTCCATAAAGATATCACTCAGCCTCTCTTTACTGATTACCTTTCCCTCTTTTCCGTCAGAAATCTCCCTGTTCTGGCAGAACACACAGTGCAGGCTGCAGCCTGAGAAAAAAAACTGCCCCACTTCCTCTTTTTTCCTGATATGCACGGCTCCTCCCAGTAATGAAGTGCTGCTCGCGCCACCTTTATTTCAGATGAAACGCCACATACGCCTGTTTGTCCGGTGCTTCTGTTTATGCCACATTTTCTGGGACACAGTAAGCAATTTTTGTATTTATTCATATTTTTCATTTTAACCCTTGCTAAAAATAATGTTTGATACTACAATCTATATGATTAAAGGGTCAAAAGGTATCATCGATGCATGCTTGCATGCAATTCGATGTATACCTTAGTGACCCGCACTACACCGAGAAAGTAGCAATTTGCTGGGACGCAGGAAATTAGCGGATTTCGAGGTGTAGTCAGATTACGGGAATGCGTAGCATGTAGTAATCTGATTAATCATCATTTTAAATTATATCATAACTATTCTTACAGAAGAGAATAGTTAAAATACACAATAAGGAGATTACAATGAATCAGTCAAACTGTATCGTCGCCCAGTCAGGCGGCCCAACTGTTGCAATCAACGCAAGCCTTGCAGGAGTCATCGCAGGAGTAAAAAGCTCTGAGAAATACGATATCTGCTATGGCGCCGTAAACGGAATACTCGGCATATTAAATGAGAATTATCTCAATCTGTCAGATATTTTTGCAGATGATGCTAACCTCGAAAAGCTCAAGACCACACCTGCCATGTATCTTGGCTCATGCCGCCACAAGCTCCCTGATTACAAGGATGATGATTCACCATATGTATACATCTTCCACCAGTTCGATAAGCTTTCTATAAAGGCTTTCTTTTACATCGGTGGAAATGATTCGATGGATACCGTATTAAAGTTATCCGATTATGCAAAAAAAATCAACAGTGATGTGAAAATTATAGGGATTCCAAAAACCATCGACAATGATCTGTGCATGACAGACCATACTCCGGGATTTGGCTCTGCCGCCAAATATATCGCATCAAGCATGCTTGAGATAGCCCATGACACCTTTATCTATGCTGTTAAGAGTGTGACAATCGTTGAAATCATGGGACGTGACGCAGGATGGCTCACTGCCGCTTCCGCTCTCGCACGTAATGAGTACAATACAGCGCCTCAGTTCATCTATCTGCCTGAGGTGGATTTCGACAAGGACAAATTTGTTGCCGATATAAAAGAAGCCCTCGAGCACACTAACAATGTGATAGTTGCCGTATCCGAAGGAATACATGACGCAGACGGCTCATACATTACATCATCAAAGGCCGCATGTGACCAGTTCGGACACCAGCAGCTAAGCGGTGCCGGAAAGGCTCTTGAGTTCATTGTGAAAGAAAATCGGTGTCAAGGTTCGCTCTGTAGAGGTAAATGTGCTCCAGCGCTGTGCCTCACACCTTGCATCATTAACCGATATCGAGGAATCTTTTGCTCAGGGTAAAAAGGGTGTCATGATTGCAGCAGAGGGTGTGACCGCATCAATGGTATGCTTAAAGCGCATCTCAAATGATCCTTATCAGGTGGAATACACATATTCTGCTATCAAGGATATCGCAAACGAGGCCAAGTCTGTGCCAAGAGAGTGGATCAATGATGCGGGCAATGATGTGAAGCCTGAGCTTATCGAATACTTAAAGCCACTTATTCAGGGAGAAACCGCTGTAGCCTACAAGAATGGTCTGCCTGACTATATGGATGTGTCACATCTTCACAAATGTAACTGATTTTAGCTGCCGCCTACCCCCCGGTGTGGGCAGCAACAGCATATCTCCAAGGAGGTCGATTTACATGAAGAAAAAAGTGCTTATAACCTGCGCAGTTGTGCTTGGTGTGCTTTTGGCTGTTTATCTTGGCTTTGCCTTTTATTTTAGCAGCCACTATCTGTTCAACACAAAGATTAACTCTGTAAAATACGCAGGTAAAACTGCAAAAGAGGCATTAGAAAAAAAATACAGCCCTAAGCCGCGACTATCTGCTCACTATCACTGATAGAAAAGGCAACAGCTTTTCACTTAAGGGACCTGATTTTTCCTATGAATATGTCTCAAACGGTGACGAGGAGCAAATCCTAAAAAGCCAGAATGCTTTTACATGGCCTGTCAGTCTCTTCAAAGCTCAAAACTATACTCTAAAGGGTTCGTCCAAATATGACGATGCCGCTTTGGCGGAAAAGCTCAAGGCTCTTGATATTTTCAGTGATGACTACATTGAAAATCCGGAGGATGCCCACATCGAGATAAAAGACGGCAAATACGATGTGATTGAAGAGAAAAAAGGCTGCAAGCCGATATATGACAGCATCCTTGCCGAAGTAAAGGATGCCCTGGACAATGAGCTTCCAAAGCTTAGCTTAAACGATGACTGTTATGAAGCTCCAAAAATCACAAAGGAAAGCGATACAATCAAAAATGAAAAAGAAGCTCTCGACAAATACACTGCTTCAACCGTCACCTACAAAATTGAAGGTGCCAACGAGAAGCTTGACTCAGCCAAAATCCTTGATATGCTAAGCATCTCAGATGACGGCAGCGTGAGCATAGATGATGCCAAGGTCACTAAATATGTCCAGCAGCTTGCTTCCAAGTACAATACCTTCGGCCGCAAACGCTCATTCAAGACATCGTCCGGTGACACTATTGAAATAGGTGGTGGAGACTACGGATGGGTAGTCAGCAAGAAAAATGAGAAAGCCCAGCTCCTTTCAGATTTAGAGGGAGGCAAGTCAGTGGAAAGAGAGCCTGTTTACGAGCAGACAGCACTCTACCGAGGCGCTGACGACATAGGTAATACATACATAGAGATTGACTACACAAAGCAGCACATGTGGTATTTCAAGGATGGTGCTCTCCAGATGGAGTCTGATTTCGTATCAGGTAATCTCGCCCGTCAGAATGGTTCCGTAGATGGTGTATACAAGATTGTTTACAAACAGAGAAATGCTACTCTTGTGGGTGAGGGTTACTCTTCTCCTGTCAGCTATTTCATGCCGTTTGCCTACAATATAGGTATCCATGATGCCAGCTGGCGTGATACCTTCGGAGGAACAATTTACAAAACCTCAGGCTCACACGGATGTATCAATGTGCCGCCTGCTTTTGCAGAGCAGCTGTTCAACGCTGTGGATAAGGGCACTCCTGTTGTTGCCTACTACAGAGAGGCTGTCACTCTGACAAACAATGCTGCAAAGATGTCCAATGCATACTCGTATGTGGCTCCTGATGCTGCACAATAATTAATAATATTGGCCCGCCCGGCAGAGGTGCTCCCCGACGAGCTAACGCTACGCAGCTAAGGTACTGCGCTAGTCGCTCTTTCGGGAGCACCTCTGCTCCCCATGTGCCGGTCGCTTTTTCTTACTCTTTCGCTATATTCATGCGATTCTTCCATCTGAAAGTGTGTTAAAATCTGCTTACATTGAAGTATTTTCCACTACTCCAGTAACAAAATGTCAATAGTTGTTTAATCGTTGCCTGCCACTTTATCAAGAAGTCTTGCGGAAGTCCGCTTTGCTTCCCTTTGTAGCATGGGCATAGACATTCATGGTGGTACTCACGTCTGAGTGTCCTAACAGTTCCTGCACATCCTTAGGCTGAGCCCCGTTGGATAAGAGGTTTGTCGTGTAGGTATGCCTTAATGTGTGGAAATGGAAACCTTCAAGCTCCGGCACATTCTCTGTCATTCCCAAATGATAATACTCGTAATGCACCCGATTCTTTTCCATTACTTCTCTGTAAAAATTCCGCTGGTAGAGTTCTCCATACTGAAAACGATTTACTTACTAAGCAAAAAAGAGCTTGAAAGCAAGATTGCCACCAAAGAGGAAGAGATCCGAACTCTCAAAGCCAGATTATCCAATATCGTCAGACAGCATGAATTTGCAACAGTACAAGACTTCTACACAGCATTCTATACTGCACAGCGTGCCTTTGACGCATATCAGAAAGAACGTTATAAGTGGGAAGAAGCATACGGAGAGAAAGTTACTCCAAAGTTCGAAACCATACACGACAAAATAAAAAGGTATCAGGAAAAGTCTGACAACCAGAACGCCAATCGACCTTATCAAAGCAAAGATAAAGGGGCGAGATAATCGCCCCTCAATTTCATTGCTTAATTTTTTCAAAAATGAAGTTCAGAACACTCATCATCAAGAAATCACACTAAACTTCCATTATTGAAATCAATTTGATTAATTGCTATAGTAATCAGCTCTTCAATATTTGATAGCTATATAATTTTTTCATATTTTCACTTTTTCTTCTCTCAGCCTCTTCCAGCGCCTCATTATATAAACTCTTGTCAGAATATACTTTATCCCGAGGATATACAATACTTTCGATAATACCATGAAACAAATCATCATAAGCCATTTCTTTCGTATAGCCATCACCAACATTTCCTGCATCAATTTGTGCGTATAATTCATCCAGATGCTGCTGGAAATACGTTTGAAAATCATCATGGTTATCTGTTTTAATCAAGACAAGAGATTCCCCTTCAAAAGTATCACATGCGCGCAATTTATTAATCGAATATTCCTTTAAAAAATCAATAAAAGAATCTAAATCATAAACTCGATTGAATATAGGCATCAAACGTTCCTTCACATATAAAGCCGTCGCTGAAATAATCTCTTCCATTGTATCTTCGGTATATTCAAAACTTACTCTTGCTTCATTTCGTGGAAGGAATGAATTTAAATCCTGTCCAGCATACAATATTGATTTTTTATCGATAGAAGAATGATAGGTAGAAATAATTCCTGCAGTAAGGAAAAATCCTTTTGCCCCTTTATTCCATGCCGGAGCTGTTTTTACTCAAAAAACCCATCAAATCTTCGTTGAGCATTTTAACAAAAACATTCAATTTTGAGCAATATCGAAAACCCTCTGTTTGAAATGTTTCACCAAAAATAAGTTTAAACTGTGAATTAAACGACATAAAAAATCTCCTTTGTTATAGTCCAAACATCAACCTGTATGCAAGATAGAATGATGCGGCATCATCTGCAATTCCGCCACCACCTGTAATCACATCTTCTGCAAGTGTTCCTCCAACGATAAGAACAGCTGCTACAGTTCCTGCGCTCCCCCTTTTCTATCAAATTGACTTGTACAAAAACACTACTATTGTATGATATAATTCGTTATATTTCAATAATTTTCCACCTCTTTTATATCTTTTGCACTTTTGCAAAAAACGCAGTAACATCGTCATTATAACCGACAATGTATTAAAAGCATTTCATCCAGTTACAATTGCCATTTTTATAATTTGTTATTAGTTGCCGCCAGATTTTCTTTCACTTGTATTTTCCCTTATGAGGGTTCATAATCAAGGGTAAAATGATATAACACGATACAAGATGTGATGGAGAGAACACCAATGAAAAGTTTAGCATTTTCAATGGATTAACGAGTTTTCCATAACAAAATATAACAGTTATTAAATGCTATAGATTTCGTCATTTGAGAACTGGGGTTTATCAACCTTTCCTCTTATTATTAAAATCGCTTACTCCAAACAAAGCAAATACGAAAGAGACAATAATAATTGAAATAGTAGTCGCTGAAATGGACTGCATGAAATAGTCTACGATTCTCAATCCCATAAATGTCGCAAATGTATCTAACAAAAGATACATAATAACAGCAGATTGTTTATCTATCTTTTCAAGCATAAGCAATGCTTTTGGTAACACATCAGCAAGCAAACTAAATGGGTATGAAATAATTGTTGCAATTATAAAGAATAGAATAATGCTTCCAACAGACGTATAGTAAAAACCAAATAATCTCATTATAGCTCGATTATCCGAAAACTCGGAAGCCTTAATTTTACTATATTTGTTATCAGAAGGTTGTTCTGCTCGCAACGCTCACAGAACAACTTTCTCACTAACTTCGCGCTTACGCACTCATTAAGTGTTCAATGATTACTCGATACCTGTAGCAACACGTCCAGATTCTACTGTACGTCCACCATCACGGACTTTGGTTTCGTGATATTCGATTATTTGAAACTAATTTGTGCGGTTCTGTTGTCTAAAGTAGCTTATTTTTGCTGAGGAATTAGTGCTTTATAAAAATCTTGTAGCCAAAATGTAGCCAATTAACGTTTAGATAAGCACAGGCAAATGAATTTCAATAATTCTTTCAAAATAACATAATCACTTTAATATAAATAAGTTATGTTATTTTAAAATATATCTGCCTTCTTCTTTATATATTTCTTGCTTACCGTCAACACAAAATGCTGGTCTGATACCATTCATATCGTATGCATTCGTGCTTCCAATTTCACCTTCCGGTCCTACTGCATATACACAAGAATCATATGTAGAATCCGCACTTCTTAACCACCAACTTACAGTAAACTTTCCATTATTCGTAGTAGCAAAACGATTCTTATTATCTTTGTGTTCCTTGAGACCATCAGATATAGACATGAAAAGTCACAACATACTTATTTATGGAAAAGGTTCAAAAGAACGAATATTACAAATTGAAAATTCTGAAGTAATTTTAGCTATGACATCATACCAAAAAACTTTTGAGCAAGATATTGAGACCTGTGGATATTTTTTTGTCAACAAGCTAAAGCATAAGTTATCAGATCAATCTGTCCGTTTCATGATAAATCACTATGCTAAGCTTGCCGGTATTGACCAACATATGACTCCACATATGTTCCGTCACTCTTTTGCCACTCTTCTTCTGGAGCAAGACGTTGATATACGATATATTCAAAAAATGCTTGGACACAGTTCCATTAGCACAACCGAAATATATACTCATGTTTCCAATACAAAGCAAAAAATACTTGTTCATAAGCATCCTCGCAACTTGATAACAATCAATAAAGGATAATATAGGATTATCACTTATTTCATCCATTGAAACATAGTTATAATTCACTAAATGGAGGAACAGATATGAATGCTATTATTTTAGCAGGTGGAAAAAGCTCAAGTATGTATGCAACAGGAGCAACTGTCCATAAAGCACTACTGCCTATCATGGGAATTCCCAATATAGAACGCACTATAATGATGTTGCATGACTATCATATTTCAGACATTATCATTGCAGTTTCTATCCTCAATCACGATTTTGATTATCTGACAAAAAAAATATTCTTGCAGAATTGAATATATTCCTATCGAAGGAAAAAATACCCTCTATACTATGAAGTATTTATTGCATTATATTCAGGAAACTTTTTTGTAATAGAAGGCGATGTAGTCTGTGCTCAAAATAATTTTTTTTCCATCAAATTCAAGTAGGTATTATGTTATGAACTATACCATTACTGAATGTGATGCATGGCATCCTATTCTTAATTCATATGGAGAAATAAAATCTTTTGAAATTGGTAACCAAAATACTCCTGCATTATTTGGAGTATCTTTTTGGACTGGCTTATCATCGACAATTTTAAAAAGAACATATTGCTGCTATAAGCACTTTTGAGAATTTAAACAATTCAGACATATTTTGGGATGATTTTATTCAAGAAATTCTTCAAGATATTAAAGTAAAAACCATAGAAATCCTACCAGAAGAAGCCTGTGAAATGAATACATATGAAGAATATGAACTGGCGCAACATATTTGTACAACCTATCTTAGTAATTGTCAAAAATATTTTGAACATATTTACTTGGTTATAAATTCAAATAATCAACATCGGCTGCTCCGTTTTGTATTTGATAAATATCACAGTTTGAGGTGGCATGAACAATTATTAAAGCATTATGATAAAAAGGCATTTATTAATTGTATATCAAAAAAGTATTTGATGAGAACGAATTGCCTTTGTAATAAAAAGACAACAAAAATAATGAATATGGATACTTTTCTATTGCAGAAGAGAATGATTTTATTCTCCTTCGGCGATTGTTTATTGATAAAAAATATCGTGGAAATAACTTAGGAAGCCAAGTAGTGCAGTTCATTTTAACATATGCAAGACTCAAAACAAAAGAACTACGAGTAAATGTTTATGACCGAAAAGCGGAGGCTTTCTATAGGAAAAATGGATTTGTAAAAAATTATATTTGCTATCATATTCACTGAAAGGAGCCTTAATGCTTATGAATGATATACTATCTATTATTTTGAATTATTTCAAACATTATATAATTGATTTTGATGTTTATGTCATTGCGGATACGCAGGAAAGAACAAAATACTTATATCCTTCCGAATATCCACATGCTGATGAGAGCGAATTTTTTTTTTCTAGAGAAGAATTTGCAGAAATTGCTTCTGCAATATTCTATGTTTTTGGCTATGTTCGTGTCTTTTATTCTGAGATGGAATTCATAGAATATTTCATTCAGAACAAACTATGCCCAAAGCAATTTGTTGTATATAATTTTGCAAGAGATGGACAAGCAAATGGAAAAAAATCACTAATCCCTGCCTTTTGTGATTTGATGAATATACGTTACACAGGAAGCAATGCATTTGTTATATCTTTATTGCGAAATAAGGATATTTATACGATGCTTCTAGGGTTAAATAAAATTTCTGTTCCTAAAAGCATGGTCTATAAAGTCCATGAAAATCCTAACCATATTATAACAGAATTAATTAACGAAAAAGTAATAGTAAAAAACATTCATGAGTCAGCAAGCATTGGCTTATCAACGCAAAATGTTTTTGAAATAACCGAGGACGCATCTCAAGAATTGGAGAATATTTGTGCACAAATGCATTGTAATGAGCTACTTATCCAAGAGTTTATTGATGGTCCGGAATTTGAAGTTTTAGTTATTCAATTTAGAGGAGTGTACTATTCTCTAATGCCTGTTGAAATTGTTTTTCCCGATAGCCATACATACATTGATAGTGAAATATCCAATTCTTATCAGTATCAATTCAAAATAGCCAACACTGAGATAGCGCCTGCTCTTTGCAAGGCCGCTGAAAAAGCTGCCACGATAATGAGGATTAAAGATTATGCACGTTTTGACTTTCGCATGAAAAATGGAGTTCCCTATCTTTTTGATATTGCTGGAACTCCATATACCATCCATCATAGCTCTATAGCATATCTGTTCACACAGTATTATCACTTACCATATGAAAGCATATATAAAGTGGTTGTTGCTTGTATGTTATCAAACTATGATTTGGACACTTAGATGTATGATGTATATTGCAAATCAGATAGCATTAGCCCTCTATGATAAAATTGTGCAAGACTTTTTTTTCTCTTTGATTGCATTTCACAAGATTGTGACAAAAATCATATGGGGTAATTGCTTGTCTGGACGATACTAACTCTTTTACAGCGTTATTTTTTGTTCCAAAATATGTCTTGTTTTTGAAATAGTGCTGGAACAAAGCCTTTCAATTTATTACATCTCAGATCTGCATCGGCCCAATGTTCATCACGTATATTTCGAAACAACTCAAACCAAGAAAAATAATAACGATAAAAATCATCAATATTTGTATCGTCAATATCTGAAATATCCTTGCAATCATATAATTTTTCTATCTTCCTTTTGTATGATAGGTATTGTTTATCATTATTACAATATAAGCATAAGGAGCAAATATTGGTAAGTATGACATATTCAGTTGCACATTGCCGAGACATAAGCAGCTGTTTAAGCTCTTTGATTGCATTTCGAGCAATGGATAGTCTATTCTTTTGGCTTGTTGTATTTTTTTTTTCTTTCAACAGAAATTCAGCTATTATTTTATTATTGTGCAATTTTTCAATTAATGGAAGTTGTATATTCTTATCTTCGCAAACAGAAATTGCTTTATTGCAACATTTAAGAGCCTCTTCATACTGTTGAATAACGATATCTGTCCCTGCTTCACACACCAATGTAATACAATATTCATCCCATATTTCATTTTCCTTAAAATATCTTTTGGCCTTATGATAATATATGCCACACTGTGTCTGATTAACAAATAAAAACGCTTTTCGATTAAATACATTTTCAATATAAAGTCCTAGGTTTCGACCCTTTTGTGAATTATGTGTTCTTTGTGATAACTCCTTGCTTTTCTCGTATAAACATTGAAAGCTATCATATTGATTTAAACAATCCAGAACACAAGGAGCTATATCATAAATAATTCTAAGGCGTAATATCGTTTCATCTGTTGCTTTTGGTAAATTTTCACTTCTAACATCTATGTATAATTCATTAAGAGCAAATTCTTTACATTGCTCCAATACTATAAGCGCTTTACCCGCAATCATATTTGTATTTACATAAAAATAATGGAAATAAGCACGCGCCAATTCTGCATTTAATGGGAGTTCCAATTCCTCTTCATCAATTGCATTATAGGCTTCTTCAACGTTCTTGTTTGCAGCAAGAGCATTGTAAAAGTTTTCTATACTTTTAAAAAATATCTATGTATTGTTGATGATTGCCTGATTTTTTCTGCAATTGTTCCTTTATTTTCTGAGCTTTTGTAATATCCTTAACTTCAAGTGCTGCCGAATATGCTAACATAAGTAATGCAAATGAAGCTGAACTAATTTTTCCTTCATAATTAATTAAATAGTATGCCCTGTAATAGTATTCGTCCTGCTCGTTGTTTGTATAATATTCGTAATAAGTGAGAAGCCAGTCTTTTCTTTTTTGAAGTGTTTGTTTAGCAAGTTGTAATTTGATGTCATAAGAGTTAAAATCGTAGTATTCTTCCATATATTGAGTTATAAGATCCTCTTGTTTAGCTACATTCAATTCACGAAAAATCCTTGAATCTTCCTGCTTTACTATTTCTGTTAAAATTCTTGCTGAAAACTGCTTAATACTTAAAGAGGCTGAAAAAAATATCTTCGAGTTCTTCTTCATTTAGATTATCTCTCTTTCCGGATTGTTTTAATTGAGCAATTCTTTTTATTTACAATTTTTCAAGTATTTCTAAATAACTCTTTCCATATGCGATTGTTTCTTCATCTAGATACTCTACTAAGTTTAAATTGCCATTGCAAAGTTCTGCAATTTTTTCAATTTCCTCTTCTTGTGGTAAAATAATTTTTTTTTTCTTTGATTAAAATATTGAGTAATATCATGAGTATTATACTTCTCTAATGCATATTCCGCAATAGTCTCAGACGTATTAAAAATATGATTACTATCTATATCCGTAAGTAACATATATATCTTTACTTTGAATTCCTCTTGTAACTCTTTAAAATGTTTGGCAATTAATAGAACCATTGCTCTTATTTCAGAATCTGCATTGCTGAAATCATCCACACAAATTATTACATCAGAGCGTAATATATTGCTTAACATATTCCTGATATGATTATATGTGCTATTGTTATTTTCCCACCCGATTCCAAAACCTAATGAAATCAACTGATTTCCCATCGAAAAGCTTAAAGAATTAAGTTCTTTCTTCGAGGTCTTTGAACCATATTTTATAAAACGTTCCCCCAAACTTATATATAGAGCCATATGGGGAAAGTTCTCTAACTTTTTAGAACATTATTAATTACAAAACTTTTTCCACTTCCATGACTACCCATTATCCATACGATGAAGGGAGCTATTTTATCCTTATATTGTTGTACTAATTCATCCGCTAATTCAATACGCGACTCTAACCCCTTACATTCCCTCTTTAACATAAGCATTCTCCATTACTTGATATAAAATTTAAGTGATAATCCTATATTATCCTTTATTGATTAACATTATACACATTTCCCCTCTGCATTTCAATTTCCTTTTTCCATAAATTGGCACTGCATTGTTAATCCATTTGTACAAACTGGGCTAACTTGAAAAAGTAAATTCCAGTGCAGAAGTAAATTCCACCTCATTTAAAAGTTCTTGATTTTCTAAGAGTTTTATAAGCTCAAAATGCATATTTCTGTTATAATAGGAGTAACTTCTTGGAAAAAAGCTGATTTGATGGTATGACAAACGTACCACTAGAAGGTAGTGTGCGAGACACCAGGCGGACATGCTCATGCCATCTGGCCTTTCATTGTACTCTTTAACCTGTTGAATCCACTGTTTGAAGCGGATTTCACGTTTTACTGAAGTAGATTTACCCATTTAATTTTGACTCCTTACGATTTATTCGACGTAATCGGCGAATTCGACGAATTCGGCGAAAATACCGATTCCCTTCGTAAGCTAACTATCTAGGAAAATTGGCAGGTCTACAAGAGTACCACCTATGGAGCGTTTACTTTAAATCAAACCAAAAAGAAGTAAATATTACCGCATACTATTTGAGTCACGAAAGCCCGCAACCCTAGTAAATACGCGGTCTGCGGGCTTTTTTTAACTGCTTCGAGTGTCAAAAACAGGATTCTCCTTTTTTAGTCAACTCAAACACAAACAATAAAATGATTATATGACTATATACTATACGTCCATTGCTATATCCCCATCACTAATCACTTGCTATTAAATCAGCCTTTCGTCTCTCAAGACGCTGTCCCCATGCTCTTCCTTTAGCGCCAAAATTACTAATAATATATTCCCTACATTTTTTAGTATATGCGTTTTGCTCTTTCACTTTTTTCAGGTATTGTGCATTTCTGGCAGCAAATACATTTTTTAATTTTGAAAGTCTCTGACGTTTCTTATAGATTGCTTTATGCTGTTGCATGTATTCATATTTTTGCCGCCCATTGGAACTTTCAATTTGCTGACTCAAATAATTAATTTGTTTTGATAATTGATCACACTCCATTTTGTAACGCACATAAACATCTCGAATATTTTCCTGTTCACGTTTTATACTATCCGCCAAAGTAAATGACGCATAATGCACGCAAATACAATGATAGAAATTTCTTTTTTTTCTTTTGGTAATTCCACTTATTCCTAATTTGATTCTGAATCCTGAATCTTTCTATCTATACTGTCTATGGCCTCAGCTTGCTGTAACTCCAATTGTCTCTTTCCATGACTTACAAAACTCTGAAATTCATCCAGCCTACTATATAAGTTTGAAAAATCCAATTGTTCCGCTTCCGGCAAAGAATTTAATATTTCTTTCCTGTAACTCCTTTCCCCAAAATCACTTTTAATTCTATGAGTTGTTCCTCGCTTTTTCCTTGATTTTATGATACTATGTATAATAATCATGATAAGTACAATAGCCACTATGGTAATTGCAAGAAAAAATGGAATTGGTAACTTTTTAAAATATTCAATAAATCCGCTTTTAAAGTAGCCATCATACTATCCTCCAGCTAAAATCATTTCTCATTTTTATATACTCTTCAAAAGACACAAAATCTGGCTCCAGCATTTTATCTACTACATTAATCAAAAGTGCAAATCTCTCATCATTTAGTCGATCCGTATTATCAATAATTCTGCCACAAATTGTTTCCGCTGCATGTATTTTGCTAATTCCTTTTTTTGATTCAAATCATGCAACATTTCCCTATAAGCTCCACAAACCATTTCCTCTTCACGAAGCAATTTCCCATATCTCATATCCATTCCTGCCGTTACAGACTGTGTATAACGGTCTATTTCTCGTATAGCATTGTATTTCTGGTCTTCAATATTTCGGGAAGCTTGGTGAAAACTTTTGCTTATCTGATCAACTGTATTTTGATACTGCCTATCAACATAGAGCGTCAGTACCTTATTCTGAAGTTTGTATTGATTGTCCAATTTTTGTGATTCTAAATCCAATTTTCTCAACTCAACAGCAGCTTTTACTTTTGTTTCTTCCAAACTACTCGTAAATTTGACTATTCTTCTAGCATCTCTTCTCCCCTGTATCAAAGCATATGTTTGAAAGACAGAATCAATTGTAGAACATACTGTACCCACCGTGCCATCCATAATTAAATGCGCTACATCCATTACCCGATCAAATCCATCTTTTTTTCTTTTCTGGAAAAACATCTAAAACAGCCTGTACCGCTGGTACTACTTCATAAGCCATAATATACACCCTCTTTCCCTAATAGTTATCTGTATTATATCACAACCTTTTTTCAAAAAAATCTAAATATATACTTTTTATTGTCATTTAAAATCTTTTTTTTCTCAAAAAATCTCCTACCTTCCTAAGTGTGATTAAGTTTGTCGCTGCAACGACATTTTCCTTGATTAATAGGTCGCGAAGCAACCTCACTTTTGGAGACTTTTGTCAAGTCTTTTTCAGGAAAAAAAATTTTTTTCACAAAAAAATAAAGCCCTATAGCCTTGAAAAATCGGGTATTCAAAGTTTTTAGGGTCTTTACTTTTTAGGGTCTTTCATTCGGGTTCTTCAGTAGGGTCTTTCGGTAGGGTCTGGTTTTAGGGTTTATCGTGAGGGTTTGAACCTATATTTATAATAAAAACAGGGTATGTTAGCTCGTATTACACACGCTAATCTACCTGTTTTTTTTTGTCCTGCCCTATTTATGATTATTTTGCGGAAATAAAATTTCAAAGGAGGACAAATGAATAATATCACAGATTTACTAGACCTTGAAGACTCTGATATAAAGATTTCAGACATTATTATTGAAGGTCAAACCACAACTCTTATTATCGAAACTCCACCTGTTGCCAGCTATTGTCCAATCTGTGGGTTTCGCATGCACTCGTGGTGTAAAGAAAAGGACTATTAACCATCCTTCCGCTTTGTTAACAAGGGACGTAGAACTACAAATGCAACTGACATGCTCATTGTAGATGCATATCGAAATCTTTTAGAAACATCCGCATCTATCGCTAAAAGATTCCATATGTCTGACACATATGTGCATGAGATCTTTGACCGTTATGTCAAGCTGGACAGGCTACCTCTTACAGATATCATTTCCATTGATGAAGTTCACCTAGATATGGATGATGACTGTAAATACACATTGGTCATCCAGGATTCCCATACCGGTGACCCCATTGACTTGCTTCGCAGCCGAAGAACTTCCGTAACGGAACCGTACTTTATCTCAATCCCTGCAACAAATTTCTTTTTTGCAACCAGACAAACACCGGTGCTTAATGGAATCGCTGATTATAACCCTGTAACTTATTATGAAGAAGATGATTTTTAGGAGGAAACCACATGGAAAACTACTGTGCATTTAGCAAAAACCACACTTGCCTTAAATGGCTTGACTACGTAATAACACGTCAAGAACTAGAGGAAGCAGACTCTCTCTGTCACGGAAACTGGATAGAGATTCAACGCAAGAACCAATACATTCAGACCCTACAGGAGATTCTGGACAGCAATCACATCTCATACCCCGATGAAATATAGTTTAATTTAATAAAAGGTCTGGCTACCCAGCCAGACCCTCATAAAAAAGACCCTCACGAAAGACCCTAAAACCAGACCCTATCGAAGAACCCTAAAATAGATTGGCAAACCCTAAAGAACTTTGATTATTCCTTCTCTATCAGCTTTTTTCGCTAACGTTACCTACCAAAATACCATTTTTTTTATCTAACAGATTTTGCCCAAATATTGTTCACTTCAAATCACTAATTGCCTCACGCCATTTATTTTGCTTTAATAGTTGTCATACATCCCAAATAACTTTCTGGTGTTCCTGTCATGGCAAGATATCTAGTTGTGGAACTCCAGCCATCTTTAATAACCCAAAATAGATATGTACTAGAGTTTGACGAGTTTTTGTAAGTCCTATATCCATATACCATTACAGTATGGTCATAATAAACTCCACTTGCTAATGAAAACAGAAATGGTCCATAATCGCTGATTGCACTTTTTGCACTTGCACCAGTCCATGCGTAATTATTACTTCCTGTAACGGAAGTATATCCATATTGTTTAAATACATTAGTAACAAGATTATTATTTTTTGTAACCCCTAAACCAGTCGATGTATCATAATTATATCCTAAAGCAGTAGCCTGTGTTTTTATACATTATATAAACCTGATTGACTACTTGATATATTTGAATATCCTTTCTTATCTCTATAATAAACCATCGCATTATAGAGTGCAGTCAATGTGCAATTATTATGTCCTCCCAAGTCAGTGCATGTTTTACTACCAACACCTGAAAGAACTTTTGAATTGCTACTATCAATTGTATAAGTATATGAAGAATTGACTTCATTCTTCAAATATGTTGTTGGTGCAGTAATAAGCCCTCCACTTGTGTTATCATCTGATGACTTTCCAGCCTTTATATCCTCAAAGAGACTTTCTATTTCCGAATCTGAATACTGAGACACTAAATTCACAAAATCCTTCGCTTCATTTGTCGCATCACTATTTATATTAATTTCAAATTCTGGTTCTTCTTCAAAGTCAATAGTCTCACCGGAATAATTGAAATAATTATCGTTATCATCAGCAGCAATGTAATCCAATGTACCAGACAAATATACGCGCTCAACCATACTTACCTGCCTTGTTACTGCATTTTCTATTTGACCATCAATTGCAAGCTCCGAAATTTCATTATTTTCATAAGCATACTCAATAATTGAAAATCCATAATCTTCAGTAGAAATAACAACATACCCATTTCCTATTCCAGCATTATATATTGAAAACATATACCCCAATATACCATCATTCATATCATATACGATAGTTGCATCGCCAGATACATCACTATTTTGATTCCATCCTGATTCAGCATTGTTTTTTATATCTTCTGCCACAAATGTCGCAACAATAAGTTTTGCCGCATTGATAGAATCATGTTGTTCAGATGACCTCCCTGTCTCAGAATTTCCACTCGCATATGCAACAGGTGCTTTACCTAACATAATACCAGTAATAAGAAGAGTCAAAATCAATAAGCTACTAATAATTTTTTCTCATAAAAAGTACCTCCTTGTAGTTTGCTGGCAATGTAAAATTTTATATTTCAAACACAAATTTTACTCTGCCATTGTGTTATTGGCATTTATATAAATAGTAATTTATGAAATACTATATGTCTTGTAGATTCATTTCATAAATTACTATAATTTTTATAGTTTTATCATTTATACATTTGTTGAAAAAAGTTATATAAAACATTACAATACTTATTGATATAAGATTCTTTCTCGCCATCTATAACACCACAAAAATAACTGTACTTAGAACCATCAAAAACAACTGTACATATATTAGTTTTAAATAAGCTCATATTATCATCATTTTCCATATAATAGAGAATGTTATCATATATACTATATACATTCCCTTCATCAGCCTCTTCAATAGTTGGTAATAAACCTTCAAACTTTTCTAACGGTTCAGCCGTTATATATACTTCAATAGAAGAATCCACAAGATTTTCGTCATTTGTTTCATATTCAAATGTATATCGGAAATAAGCTCCACCGAAACTTTCATCTTCATTTAAGTAACATCGCATTCCAGAATATCCTTGGTCAAATGCAACATCTACCTTCGTATATTTTTCAAAAACATCATAATTCTTGTTATCTTCCACCACTACTTCTTTATAAGAATCATATTTCTTATAAAATGCTTCATTGACATTAGCAACTTCATTTACTTGGAGAAATTTGAAGTTAACTTCATTTATATTTATATTTTCTATGTTTTCCTCATAATACTTGTCAGACTTTATATATTCCCAGTTCTTTGCCATCCTTTAATACATTCTTGCCTATAAAAATTAATGCAATAAAAAACAAGCATACAAATAATATTCTTATTATTTTCTTCATTCATTTCTCCTATTCTGTCAATCCTAAATCTATTGATTTTACTGGCTTTGACGATTTTTATTTTACCTCAAACAAAAGCCGAGAGTGATGGATATCGTAGTGTCATGTACCGAATAGCTGATAAATAAGTATAGCTAATAAAGCATCCTTTTAGTTCGCTTTATAAAGGCTATTTTCCCTCTGTTCAACTATGATTATGAACCTTCCGTGTCTAAGATCATGTCCCAACTTCCTTCGTAGCATCTACCATTCACTGAGTGCCAGCCAAGCTCCTAAACGGGGGGCATGCCCCACGGAAAAAAACGATGCCGGCTACAGCTCTTGTTTTTATGTTTGATTGTTACTGACCTGCATTCACCTGTCGTGGTACTGATTTACTCAGTGGACGCTATACCATCTCAGGTTCTTGTTGGTCTTTTTTGCAGATGCAGTCCGTTCCGGACTCCATACCATTTTACGGCTTCACGGCCTGCATCCGTTCCATCCGTTAATCCCACACTTTTCTCTGCATAGCTCACGATTTAATTGGCTCTACTGTAACCACGTCCTCTTAGTTTTGCATTATGCCAGATATTTTTCATGCCTTCTGCTACCAGTGCTGTGATATCCGTTGGGATAGCTGATACTTTTAGTACTTCCAAAGTAAATGCTCCATCTATTTTTCCAAATGCGTGAATAATCTGGGTTTATTGCAAAGTAACGAACTCACAGACAATCCAAAATCTTTTTTCATTTTTTGAGAAGGTCTTTAACTTTTATATGTTCTTTCCGCCGATATCGGAGATTTACTCTCTGTCCCTGCTTTTATTAATGCGACAACCCTATATGTTCCTCTAGATACCGAATAAGTCTCTGCTATAGTTGCATTTCTTCCTGAACCGCTAGATTCCCATGATTGCACATACACCCACGATCCAGACACCTTTTTCTGCAATGTTACTTTAACGTATGCATTCGTTACCCCTTTTTTTCCCCTGACAAAACCTGTTACACTCGCTTCTCCTGAATCTGATATAGTCAATTCTGTTCCGTATGAGGATATATAATCCATTCTCGGCTGTATCTGTTTGTCAGAGACCTCCATAGCATGCGCCGTAATTGGTATGATTCCAACACAAACAGCACAAATACAAATTGCAACTAACCTTCCAATCCTTTTTAAGTAATTCATACAATACCTCCTTCGTGATTTTCCTTCTCATATAACAATAACGAATTTCTCCTACCTGTTTGTTACATTATTTTTTTTTTTTTATAAAAAGGAGGCTCTGCTTGGGCCTCCTCACACAAACTTTATTTAGTTGATTCCCTCTATAATCTTTATAATTTCATCATCGGAAATCTTATCTGCTGACAAAATGAACACTGATTCTTGGTATTCATAATATGCACTTACAAATCCATCTTCATATATGTAAATTAGGAGTGGTAACCCCTTCACTTCCACTTCTTTTTTTCTTCACTGTATTCTAAGTCCATGGTAATCTGCCTATTATCACTGACTAGATGTTGATCGATAATAATCTGTTCTCCACTTTCGTTAGAATAAATAGTTGTATTAATGTTACCATCACTGATTTCTTCTATCAAATAATATCCATCCGGCAAATATTCAAACTCTCTTTTCTGAAATCCAATGTCTTTCTCTTCTGTAAAGTAAGTGTAGAAAAACGAATCTTCCCAAATTGTTTTAACTGTTTCAAAAAATTGAATGCGATATGCTTCTAAGCTCATAGTAACTGCAAATAACGAAGTAACAATTACTAAAGCAAAAATTGCCACACTTTTTCCAAACTTAGAAACTGAATTCCAAAATGGTATGAATTTTTCTTTACGGATTGTCCTCTCCATTTTTCGATTGAACTCATCAGAAAAAGCATAATCATAATCTACATTCTTTTCGATTTCATTTATAATTGCTTCATCTACGATGGACATATACTTATAAAGCCATGCATCTGTTACATCTATTTGTCCCATACTATTTTCCCTCCAATCTTTCTATCTCTTCCTTTTATTATCAGTTTTCCTCTTGCAATTCGCTGTCTAATTGTACCTTCTGATATGTTCAATATTTTCGATATCTCTGCATTACTCATATGATTGGAATACTTTAATAAAAAAAACATCTCTATACTTAACTGGCAAATTTTTCAATATATCTAATATTTCATTGTCTATATCTGTTTTCAGATAAGTTATCGGACCTGCATCTTCTCCCAACTCATCGATAAACATTTTTTTTTCCTTCATCTTCTTCCTTGATCTATATATGTCTATGGCGGCATTCTTTGCGACAATAATTAAATATCGTTTTGTCTCAACTGACTCTACATCATGTATATTCTGCATATTGTGAGCAATTTTTATAAATGCTTCATGTACCGCATCCTCTGCCAGAAAATTATCCTTCAGTACATCATGTGCTACTTTCATCATCAAGTATCTATACTTTTCATAAATAACCACAAACACCCTTTTCTCCTCAGGTGAATCTATTATCATTAAGTAAAACAAATTATTTTCTCATCTCCTGTCTGTTCACTTTAGTCTCTCTATTAACCTGAATTATTCATAATAATTCAGGTTAATGCGGTCAATGCCGCATAATTACTTGTTTTTTGATACTTCTTACTTTCACTTAATGGGTGAAAAAATTTTCATAGAAAAAAGAACTTCAAGTTTGTTAAAATTTAGGTGTCAAAGCCAAATCAAAACAAGAAGAAGTTCTCAATGACTATTTTAAACGACACCGTCTTAGAAAGCAACAAAGATCTGAAATTAAATTTTGGTGGAGGCGATTTATCTTCCGATGCAGGTCTTCTTTTGATTAAGGAGTTTGCCTGCAAACTTGGTTTTGTGAACATCCTGAAAAAAGAAATCAAAACCAATGACAGTGCATCTTTTCGTTTCCATAAAGATGATGAAAATCTGTGACAGATAATCTACCAGATTCTCGGAGCATACTTTGAAGATGACTGTGCTGATGAACTTACCAATGACCCAATCCTGACAGCAGTTCTGGCTAAGAATGCACTTGCTTCGCAACCAACTCTTTCGCGTTTTTTTCAACCGTTTGGATGATACTACGTTAAATCAGTTTTATGATTTGATGCGACGATTCCGAAAAGTAGTGTATTCCATAAAGAAACCAGAAATGATTCTGCTGGCTTTGGATTCTACGCTCCTGTTATCCAAACATTCCATTGCTTCTCCGGAGAGACAGTGGATTTACCAAGCCGGAACTATATCATCAGCGTGAAACAAATGGTGTATCCTATGCCATTCGCTTAAAAGAAAATGGCAACCTTCGCAAGCTGGCATCTCACATAGATGAACAGCTCGCTGAAATAACAAAAGATGATATGGTTTCCAATGCGGTCTATTACGGTGAATTTCAGTATCAGGCGGCAATGTTGTCAACTTAAGCCCCAAAGCCTTGATTTTTCAAGGCTATAGGGCTTTATTTTTTTGTGAAAATTTCTGTTTTTTTCTGAAAAGACTTGACAAAAGCCTCCAAAAGTGAGGTCGTTGCAGCGACAAACTTAATCACACTTAGGAGGTATGTCTTATGAATCGAACCGACATATGCAAAAATATCATTCAATCCATAAAGGAGTATATCACAAACCCTGACAAACTGGAAGCTCATCGGAAAATGAAGTTTGCACATCGGAATTCAATAATAGCCTAATAGCAATTATTAATAAAACAGGCTGGGTAAATAACCATAATACTGCAATAGCAATACAAAAAATCTTACAAATATACCGATTGCAGCTATTCATGAATAATCCCCATCACAAGCGACAATGATTGAACCAACAACAAATATTAAAATAAACGCCTATATATGCATAACTGCCACCTCCGTAAATGTTCTATTTAACTCATTTATCATGCATCTGTTCCTTATGCTTTATTTATAGCACTTTATACTGTCCAATAACCATCCCTTGTACATCGAATTAGTGTTCTGTATTGTAACAAATCGGTATAAAAAAAGGACGCAGGATTTCTCCCACGTCATCACATCTATCTGGCTTTATCTTCCCTTACCTTCGATACTTCCTTATGTGCCGCTTCCTGCTTCACCTCATCCACACCCTGTATAATGCAGATCTTCCCTTTGCCTTTGCTTCATCAACTATGTTCTTAGCTGTAGATTTGACCTGTGCTTTCACTTCAGATACCTGTGACTTTATCTGCTCACATCTGGCATTAAGTCGCTCCTGTGCTTCCGACAATGCCTTTTTAGCATTATTGACAAGTGTATCCTCCTGCATTTCTTTTATCTGGTTCTGCATACTGGTGAGTTCTTCCGTCATGGAATCAATCTTTTTCTCCAGTCCATCTACATAGCTGCATATCTCAAATACATCATTTGCCTGCTCTTTCATGGCATTCTTCTTTAACAATTCGAGAAGTTCCCTTACGACCTCCTCATTGGTAAGTGTTTTTCCTGCTTCCATAAAAACTCTGATGCAGTCTGACCGATAAGCGGCTTTGGAACAACCATGATGGTCTTATTGGCAACAACAGTAAGTATGGCTGTAATAAGTGGAGCAAAATTTGCATATCCAAACGGTATAAGGCTAAAGTATGAAAATGTTTCTCTTACTCTTTCTGTTGGAGATATAGCAAAAGTACAAACTGCTCCCATTGGTAATGCTTCTAACACTATTGTTAAAGCTGGAAAAACCACTAAGCTGATTTTTTCATGTTGTGTACCTCCGTCTACAAATACCGATTTTTGTTCTATTTGCTCCCCGATAAACTTGAATCTGTCGCTTTAATACCCGTGGTCAACATGTTCCCAATTTCCACTGTCATTCCTAATTAGAATCCATTTCCAATCATCATATGTTGAATCCGGATTAAGCGAACCATCCCCGCCTGATGAGTCTACATCGAAAGATGATAATATTACGATTGCTTCATCCGCGTCATATTGTTCAGCCCATTCATAAAATTCATCGGCGTATGTATCTCCGGGATAGGTCAGTTTTGTCAGTGTGCAGCCGTCAAATTCGTTGCCGAAATAGTCTTTTACTGTTTGGAAAGCCGCCTCAATATCACTGTCTGAATATATTTCCGACGGTTTCCAATCAGGAATTTGAACATTGTCAATATTCCCACCACTATTCTTTCCACCACAGCCGGCAAGAACAAAAATCATTATCAAAGCTGTCAGAAAACAGAATATAGTTTTCCTATTCATTTTTCGATACCTCCTACGAATTCAAAGTTTCACGTGTTTACCAAAATGGAATTGAATTGACTTAACACAAAGTGTTGTCTATGTACTCGATAAGAGGCTTTCTATTTACCTTGTCCTTATTGTGGATATACCAAGCATAGGCTTCTTCCAACCCCTGTTCTAATGATTTTACATCGCCCATTAGTTCATACTGCAAGGAAACATCCAAGCAATACTCATACTCATAAAAACTAAAATAATTCCTTTGTTCAATATCTTGATGAATTTCTACAAATGTAGCTTGTTTTCCAACAACAGCGTAGCATAACTCTACCCACTTACGAATCGAAACACCTTCCTTATTTCCTACGTTAAAGATACGCTGTGACGGTTTTACTTTCAACAGAACATCAATGAACCTACATAAATCATGAACATGGAAGAATTGCAACTTCATATCACCAGCTTTAGGTAAATAGAATTTTCGGTCAGCCAATGCACAATCAAAAACAAACGCTTCTCTATATACATTGTTCATTGGACCATATAAGTATGGAGGTCTAAGAATATATGCGTTGGGATTTCGTTTTAGCAAAACAGTTTCTGCATCTATTTTATCTGTTCCATACTTGCCCCAATACTTGTTGATAGAAAGATGAGCATATTCCTTGAATGGTTGTGGAGCATATTCTGGATATACGGCACTTGAACTGATAAGAATATAGTTTTCATAGTCTCCCAAAGCGTTAAGCAACAGTTCTACATCATCACCAGTATATGCCGTATCTATTACTGTATCAAAACGATATTCTCGAAGGGTCTCACCAAGATTATGCCTGTCAGCTTCAATAAGTGTTACGCCCTTTGACTGTTCTTTAGTGTTTCGATTAAGCACGTATACATCGTAGCCTTTAGTAACATAATACTCTGCAATATACCGACTAACAAATACCGTTCCACCTGTTACAAGTATCTTTTTCATATCTGCATTCTCCTTCAACTTCAAATTCGTCACATCACTTTCATTGGAACTATTTTCCCAAATTAGAACATTGTAATTTAATTGCCTGTATCGAAGTGCGCTCTTAGCTTTGCTAAAAAATTATGCCGTATCCGGCGTGTTATCTTTTTCAAGTTCTTCTACTTTCTTCTGATAAAGTTTCATCAATTCTGCAACACAGGCTGCTTCGCTTTTATAGGCTTCCCTGCCTTTTGTAAATCCGTATGCCTGCATGACTGCCATATCATTCTGGTGATGTGCTTTTCTCAACTCCGGCGGCTTACGCCCCGTATTTCTATAGCCGTATTTCTATAGCCCTATGCTATGCAAACTGGCTATTGTAGAGGTTTGCATAAAATCCATCGGCTGCAAGCAGACTCTCATGATTGCCCTGCTCTATAATCTTTCCATCTTTCATAACAAGGATAATATCCGCTTCACTTATGGTAGACAGACGATGAGCCACTATAAAGCTTGTCCTGCCCTGCATCATGGTAAGAAATGCCTTCTGAATCAATCTCTGTACGTGTATCAATCGATGATGTTGCCTCATCCAATATCAGCATAGGAGGTAAGCAGAGCATGACTCTTGTGATGCATAAAAGCTGCTTCTGCCCCTGTGACAGGCTGCCGCCGTCCTCACCGATTTCAGTGTCGTAGCCCTTCGGCAGACGTCTGATAAAGCTGTGTGCATGGGATGCCTTTGCTGCTGCAATGATTTCCTCATCTGTAGCATCAGGCTTTCCCATTATGATATTGTCACGGATTGTACCCTTCTTGAGCCATGTCTCCTGAAGCACCATACCATAGTTGTCACGAAGACTCTCTCGTGTGATTTTTCTGATATCGTGTCCGCTCACCTTAATTGTTCCACTGTTTACATCGTAAAACCTCATAAGCAGATTGATAATTGTCGTCTTTCCACAGCCTGTCGGTCCTACGATAGCCACGCGCTGTCCAGGCTTTACATGGAGATTGAAATCCTCGATAAGCTTTTTATCCGGCACATATGAAAATAAACATCCTCTATGTCCACACGGCCGTCAGCCTCATCGAGCGTTACCGCATCCGAAGCATCCGGTATCTCCTTTTTTCTCCTCAATCAGCTCGAAGATACGAGCAGCACAGGCAAGTGCGTTCTGAAGCTCTGTGATGACACCCGATATCTCGTTGAACGGCTTGGTGTACTGGTTGGCGTATGATAAGAAGCATGAAAGCTGTCCTACTGTGATTCCGCCTGTGAGTGCACTCATGGCGCCGAAGATTCCGACTCCGGCATACACGAGACTGTTAACAAAACGTGTACTCGGATTTGTAAGACTCGAGAAAAATGTTGCCCGCAGTGAGCATTTCTGTAATCTGTCATTTATCTCGTCAAACTGTTCAAGCGCTTCATCCTCATGGTTGAAGGCCTGTACGACCTTTTCATTTCCTACTATCTCATCGATGAGTGCTGTCTGCTCTCCCCTTGTTCTTGTCTGTAGCTGAAACATGGAATAAGTCTTTTAGTGATGCTTGCCACAAAAAGTGACAAAGGTGTGATGAGCACTACAATGCATGATATCTTCACATCTATTGTGAGCATGAAAATAAGCGTACCTGCTATTGTTGCAATTCCTGTAAAGAGCTGTGTGAAGCCCATCAAAAGTCCCTCTGAAAATGTATCTACATCGGCGATGATACGGCTGACCATATCACCGTGTGAGTGGCTGTCAATATAGGAAAGTGGCATTTTTTCAATGTTTAAAAATGCATCACGCCTTATATCCCTCACTATGTTGTAGGTCATCCTGTTGTTGCAGATATTTGTAAGCCACTGGGCTGCTGCCGCTATGACGACTATTATTGCTGCTCTCGTGAGGATGGCTGTCATAGCCGTAAAATCAACCTTTCCTTTTCCTACAATCAAATCAATTGCGCGTCCTGTGAGAATTGGAAAATAGAGCGTAAGCGCCACTGTAACAACAGACAGGGCAAGTGAAATTACAAGCAAAGGAATATATCTCTTCATGTAGCTTAATACCTTGCGGATTGTGCCTGCTTTATTCATCTTCGCATTATCCATAGCCATACTCTACACCTCCTTTTGTCTGGTCATATCCGACTCTTTTTTAAACTGTGAATCATATATCTCTTTGTAGGTCTCGCATGTCTCAAGCAACTTTTCATGAGGTCCGAAGCCAACCATCTGTCCGTCGTCGAGTACTATGATATTGTCCGCAAACTGGATAGATGAGGTACGCTGTGACACGATAAATATTGTCTTGTCACCATGCATGCCCTTTAATGCCGCGCGAAGACTCGCATCTGTAGCAAAATCAAGTGCCGATGCACTGTCGTCAAGTATCAGTATGTCAGGATCCTTTACAACCGCTCTGGCAATTGTAAGACGCTGCTTCTGACCGCCTGATAAGTTCTTGCCGCCCTGCTCTATCATGTAGTCAAGGCCTCCCTCTTTGCCCTTTACAACCTCTGTCGCCTGTGCTATATCGAGCGCCTTCCACATTTCCTCCTCTGTGGCATCATTTTTGCCCCAGCGCAGGTTGTCGGCTATCGTTCCTGCAAAAAGCACTGCCTTTTGCATTACAACACCGATTTTGTCACGAAGCTGCACTGCATCATAATCATTTATATCATTTCCCTGAATCCTTATAGTGCCCTTTGTGGCATCATAAAACCTCGGAATAAGGTTTACAAGGCTTGATTTTCCTGAGCCTGTACCACCGATGATACCGATTGTCTGCCCTTTTTGCACTGTAAAGCTTATATCTGTGAGTGTCTCATCGGCCGCTCCCTCATATGTCATGCAGACATGATCAAACTCAACCTCAGGTGCGCCATCCCTTGCACCAATGAGCTTAGGATTTTTCTCAGGAAGCTTTGAGGGTATGGCAAGCACATCCGCTATACGGTTGCCGCATGCCACTGCCTTTGTCACCTGTACAATAAGGTTTGCAAGCTTTATCAGCTCGACAAGTATCTGTGACATGTAGTTTACAAGTGCCACAACTCTCGCCCTGTGTGAGTATTCCTGCGTATACCTGCTTGCCGCCCGATACGATAACCGCGATTGTTGCAATATTTATAATGATAAATGTCAGAGGATTGGTGAGTGCTGAGATTCGTCCTACAACCTGCTGCATATTGGTTAAAAACTCGTTGTCCCTGTTGAAGCTGTCAATCTCATCATTTTGCTTATTGAAAGCTCTTATAACCCTGGTTCCCTCTAAATTCTCCCTGGTGTGTGAAAGCACTGTGTCAAGAGAGCTCTGCACCTTTTTGTAAAGCGGAAGGCTTGCAGCCATAACTGAGAATACCACTATTGAAAGCAAAGGTATAGTAACTACAAAAACCATTGCCGCTCTTACATTTACTGTAAAAGCCATCGTCATAGCTCCGAATACAATAAATGGCGAGCGAAGGAAGAGTCGAAGCACCAGATTGACTCCTGACTGCACCTGGTTTATATCGCTTGTCATCCTCGTGATAAGTGTCGATGTGCCCACCGTATCCATCTTTGAGAATGACAGTGACTCTATCTTTTCAAACAATATATGGCGAAGCTTTGTGGAAAAACCTACTGCCGCCTTTGCCGCAAAATACTGCGCTGTGACCGAGCTTGCCAGACCAACTGCCGCAAGCAGCACCAGCACACCTCCCATCTTCCATATATATGGCTTGTCCGAAGCCGTAATTCCGTTATCAATGATTGCCGCCATGACAAGCGGTACTATAAGCTCAAAGGATGCTTCCAGCAGCTTAAATAACGGAGCACAGATGCATTCCTTTTTGTACTCCTTTAAATATTTTAATATCTGTTTCATCTTTTCCCCTTTCAGATTTTATGTCGCCGATTACAGCTTCACTATTATAGATGATTTTTCTCATATATACAAGAAAAACGATACACAAAAAGACCGGCACCCTGCGGTACCGGTCTCATCCGTCAGCTTATCTGCCACACCAATATGTAACAAACAACTGTTTCATTTCATTAAAATAAATGTGCTAACCCTTATGTATATGCTTCTTGATTGCTTCAAAGCTCTCAGGACTGATGACATGCTCTATACGGCATGCGTCCTCTGCTGCAATCTCCTTATCAACACCAAGCTTCTCAAGACACTCTGACAAAAGCTCATGTCTTTCGTATATCATCTCTGCTATCTGTCTTCCTGACTCTGTGAGTGTGATAAAGCCTGCATCACTAACTGTGATATTGTTCTTCTCTCTAAGGTTTTTCATGGCTATACTCACGCTGGATTTCTTAAATCCAAGCTCATTTGCTATATCAACTGAGCGTACCACAGGAAGCTTCTTGCTGAGAATAAGTATGGTCTCTAAATAGTTTTCTGATGATTCATTGTTTCGCATTTCGAATACCCCCCGTGAGTTTATTTTCGTTCGTTTTAATTCAGTTATATTATTATAACATACATTTTATTGTTTGCAAAACTTTTCTTTTGATTTGTACGTGATTTATAAAAATCCAAAAAAATATCAAAATCCCATATTTGTTATTGACTTCTAATTCGTGTTAGTGTATACTAACTATCGAATCAGAAAACAAACGTATGCATGATATATTTCTAAATCTTGTATGCCATAAATGTTTAATTATACCAGATAAGACCGGCCGATCACCGGTCTTATTTATTTTAAAAAATGTACATATTCAGCTTAAACGAGAGCTCTTTTTAACCTTTCCAGCCCTTCCATAAGCACTGCCCTAGGGCATGCGATATTCAATCGCACAAAGTAACGGCCATTGCCTCCAAACTCAGCTCCCTCCGACAGATAAAGGCCTGTCTTTTCGCGAATCATCTGCGTAAATGCCACAGAATCATCTGTGAGTGCACTGCAGTCAAGCCACATGAGGTATGTCGCATCGGCATCCACTACATGTATCTGCGGCAGATTTTCTGCCATGAAGTCACAGACTGTTTTGCGGTTTTCCCAGAGATATGTTCTGAGCTCCTCAAGCCACGGCTCCCCCCTTTGTGAATGCCGCAACTGCTGCCGTGATGGCAAATGCGTTTGGCTCCGCCACCTCGTCTGTATTTAATGCGCGCCATACTTTGTGGCGCAAAAATTTATTTGGCACCATCACTGCCGCAGTCTGTAAGCCTGCCATATTAAAGCACTTGGTCGGAGCAATACAGGTGATGCTTATATCGGCGCAGTCCTCTGATGCTGCCGCAAACGGCACGTATGATTTTCCCGGTGCTGTAATGTCGCAGTGTATCTCGTCTGATATGACCGTCACATTATACTTCCTGCAGAGTGCACCTATTTTCGCAAGCTCATCCTTTGCCCAGATGATACCGCACGGATTGTGAGGGTTGCAAAATATCATAAGCGAGGTCTGTGGATTGGAAAGGTCATGCTCCAACCTGTCATAGTCCACAAAATATCTGCCGTTTTCGTACCCAAGCGGGCTTTCCTGCACATTTACGCCGTTATTAAATATAGAATTAAAAAATATATTGTATACCGGCGTCATGATAAGCACATTTTCACCGGGTGTTGTGAGCTTTCGCACTGTAGATGATATGGCCGGTACGACCCCTGTGCAAAAAAATCAGGCTGTTTCTTTCGATTTTAAGCCCATGGCGTCTGTCCCACCACGAAATATACGCATCATTCCACTCATCCGGAATGATGGAATAGCCAAACACTCCGTGAGAAACACGCGCTGATATTGCATCTATTATCTGGGGAGCTGTCTTAAAATCCATATCTGCTACCCACATCGGGAGCTCATTTTCTGCCACACCCCACTTTAGTGAGCCTGTATTTCTTCTGTCTACAACGGTGTCAAAATCATACATAGATTATTTTCCCTCACATATTATCTTAGTCTTTGATGGGTCAACTCTGTCCTTTTCGATAGTCAGTGTGCCAATCTCCTTTGCCCTTATCACTCCGCTTGTCGGATTTAAAACACTGTCCACCTTACTGCAAATCTCTGCATCTACCGAAGAATACTCAAATGCCAATGTAGTGTTTATGAGCTTACAGTTTTTCATAACGAGGTTGTCGATGTAGCAAAGCCCCTGCAAGCTCTCGATTGTGCAGTTTATAAGTGTCAGATTTTCTTTGCGTTCCAGCCAAGGTATTCACCTGTAATAAATGAATCATAGACTGTGACATTTTCCGTATTCCAGAAGGCATCCTTTGAGATAAGCTTTGAATCGTGCACCTCTACATTTCTTGAGCCGTCAAACGAATAGTTGCCGACCAGCTGGAAATTCTTCATGATAAGATTATTTGTATTCATGCCAAAATAATCTCCCTTTGCCGAGACATTCTCGATATCGACATGATCACAGCTCCAGAGTGTCTCCTGGGCATTTGGAAAAGTCACATTTTTAAGCTTTAGGTTATTACAGCGCCTGAAGTTCTTAGGTGCCTCAACTACTGAATCAGTGACAGAGATATTGTCAGTATACCAGACACCCGCACGCGCCATGTCAAACCATGTACAGTCCTTTACAGCTATGTCACTACAGTACCATAGCGGATATTTCCATCTAAAAAAACAGCCTGTCAGGCTAATGCCATGGCTCTCCTTAAGAGGTGACTCTCCGTCATCAAAAATTGTATCATATATATCCAGGTCATTGCTTGCAAACAGGGCTCTTTCGCCTGTCAGAAACTCCTGATGGATTTGTTTTCTTTCGCTCATTATATATACTCCTTTTTTCCCGGTAATTCTAAATAGTTATCTGCCATAAAATCAAATAACCGCCGAGCACATAATATATGCAGCCCGACAGTTATCATTCTGCCCCTAACCCTACTGAATTTATAGTATTTTATATAAGTTTAATATTACAAAATTAATATTAAGAGCCTGATATTTACAGCTCAAGCCCATCAAGTATGCTCTTAAGTGCATCAGCAGACTCCTTGAGCTTTAAAGCTTCCTCACCGTTTAACTCGATTGGGATATCGCTCTCCACTCCGCCTTCTCCAACGATTGCAGGCATTGAGAGAACCACACCGTCGATGCCGTACTGTCCGTGCATCATGTGTGAAACAGGAAGAATAGACTTCTCATCACGCATGATTACCTCGCAGATACGTCTGACCGACATAGCGATACCATAATATGTCGCATGTTTTCGGTTGATTATCTCATAAGCACTGTTCTTTACGTTTGCAGCGATTTCCTCTGTATTCTCCTTGTGCTTGTAGTGACCTCTCATCTCGCACATCTTGTGAAGCTCCACTCCGGAAACATTGGCTGATGACCATGCAACCACCTCACTGTCTCCATGCTCACCTACTATAAATGCATGTACGCTTCGGCTGTCCACCTCAAGGTGCTCTCCAAGCGCGTACTTAAGTCTTGCACTGTCAAGCACGGTACCTGACCCGATGACACGCTCCTCAGGAAGTCCTGAAAGCTTCTGTGCCACCTGTGTTAAACTATCTACAGGGTTTGCAACGATAAGTAAGATTCCACCGAAATTTCTCTTTGCAATCTCTGGAATGATGCTCTTGAAGATTGCAACATTTTTATTTACCAGATCAAGTCTTGTCTCGCCCGGCTTTTGGCCTGCACCTGCAGAAACAACAATGATAGCAGCATCTGCCACATCATCATAACCACCTGCATATATCTTCATAGGTCTGGCAAAAGGAATACCGTGGCTTATATCCATCGCCTCTCCCTCAGCCTTGTCCTTATCAGCGTCAATGAGAACTATCTCAGAAAAAGACCGCTCTGCATAAGTGCAAAAACTGATGCCGAACCAACGAATCCACATCCGATCATGACAGCCTTTCTTGGGTTTGTCTTAACAACTGCGCTAGTTTTATTGCTCATGTACGTTCCTCTCTTTCGTATACTATAATTCAAATAGTTGCTTTTTTTATTATAACTATTCATCCCAAACACAAATTCTCAATATCTGCTTTGTTATCAGTAGTTCTGAATAATTATCCATATTTATATTATACCCGCATTGTACATATAATCCGTTGTAAAAACAACAAATTACTTGATAAAATACAATCAATAGCCCATTGTTCCCATTTTTATACAATTTTAATGCAGATTTTCACATAAAAGTGCAATACTAAAAAGCAAACCGGACCAATACAGCTGAATGAATTGTCATTCAGCATATTGATCCGGTTATATTAAAATGCTGTATCCGCTTATTTTGTGCTTGAATTTCTATACTCAAGCGGTGTCATTCCATACAGCTTCTTGAACTGTCTGTTAAAATGCTCCACGTTCTGATATCCTGCCTCGATTGCGATATTCTCAACAGTTGTGATGCTGTTTCTCAGCAGTGTACGTGCCTTCTTCATCTTGGCATTGGTGACCAGCTCCCCGAAAGTCTTGCCTGACTTCTCCTTTATGTACTTGGAGATATACGGCTCTGTCAGGTTGAACTGTGCAGCCATGTCTGCAAGCGATACTGTCTTGTAGTTGGCCTGGATGAAGTTGAGCATGGCAATATAGCGCTCATCCTTCACGTGACTGTCAGCCTTGGTGGCAAGGTAATGGTCTGCAACAACAAGTGCTCCGATTGATGCCTTGATGATATCCTCATCCACACCTGCGCCCCAGAACATACTGCCGTCAACTGTGATACCCACATATGCCATAGCCTTTGATGAAGAGCCGTGTGAAAGCGCATGCTCCTCGTATACAGTGAGCTCAAAGCTGATGTCAAAATACTGCTTAATTATATTGCTGACCGCATCGAGACGGCCGTTTCCATTGGCGTCTACCTTTCTGGTGCTGTCATTGTGTAAAATAACTGCCTCTGCGAAAATGCCGTTTACCTGCTTAAAGTGGCACTCCGGTATAGTGAAATATGGATGAAAATCCACATAATTGTCTGTAAAGATACTGTGTACCCACTCAGGTGAAAGCTCCTTGTGCTCCTCGTCCGATACCTGCTTGACCATGTATCCGACCTGCTCTCTCATCTGCTGTGGCACATTGATACCGAAGCTCTGCTTAAGGATATATGCCACTCCGCCCTTTCCTGACTGGCTGTGATACGGATAACATCAGCCTCGTATGTCCTGCCGACATCCTTTGGATCTATAGGCAGATATGGAACCGTCCACTTATCAAGCTTCTTTTCCTCTCTCCACGCCATGCCCTTTGAGATTGCATCCTGATGTGAGCCTGAAAAAGCAGAAAAAACAAGGTCTCCCGCATATGGCTGTCTCTCGCCTACCTTCATTCTGGTAAATGTCTCATACTTCTCCCTGATCTCCGGCAGATTTGAAAAATCAAGCTGTGGATCCACTCCGTGTGAGTAAAGATTCATGGCAAGTGTCACGATATCTACATTTCCTGTTCTCTCACCGTTTCCAAACAGCGTACCCTCTATCTCCTCAGCTCCTGCAAGCACACCAAGCTCTGATGTGGCAACACCGCAGCCTCTGTCATTATGAGGATGTAAGCAAAGCACTACTCCGTCTCTGTACTTGAGGTGCTTGTTGATATACTCTATCTGTGTGGCAAAAACATGTGGCATAGCATTCTCCTGTGGTAGGGATATTGATGATGGCCTTATTATCAGCCTTTGGCTGCCATACATCAAGCACTGCGTTGCACACATCAACCGCATAATCCACCTCAGTGCCCGAAAAGCTCTCCGGTGAATACTGGAAACGGAAATTACCATCAGTCTCTGCTGCAAGGTCTCTCAATAAAACAGCCCCGTCAACTGCAAGCTGCTTTATCTCTTCCTTTGACTTCTTAAACACCTGCTCACGCTGTGCAACAGATGTGGAATTGTACAGATGTACAACTGCTCTCGGTGCTCCCTCAAGTGCCTTGAAGGTCTTCTTGATGATATGCTCTCTGGCCTGTGTCAGCACATGTATAGTGACATCATCAGGAATCATATCCCTCTCAATAAGAGCTCTCGTGAAATTGAACTCTGTCTCAGAGGCTGCCGGGAAACCTACCTCGATTTCCTTAAAGCCTATATCTACAAGCATCTTAAAGAAGTCAAGCTTCTCCTCAAGACTCATCGGCTCGATTAGAGCCTGGTTGCCATCACGTAAATCAACCGAACACCACAGTGGTGCTTTATCTATATAATCCTTCTTAACCCAGTCATAAGTGCATTCAGGAGGCAGAAAATAACTGCGCTCGTATTTTTCATATCCTTTCATCTTAAAACCTCTTTTCGTTTGAACTGATATAATTGTAACACATAAGCGCAGTTATTGGAATGATTATATTTAATCACTTTGATTGATGTAATTTAATTTTTTATAAAAAAATAATCAACTTTATTGATTTTGATTATTCTAATCAGATATTTAGGCTAAAATATCCGGCTAATCTTCTCTCTTATTACCCCAGAAAAACAATGCAACTGTTCCCGGACCGGTGTGGCTTCCTATAGTCGTACCGATATCATTTATCTCTACTTTTCCCTTCATCTTCGGGAAGGCAGCCTCAATCAGATCAGCTACGGCTTTAGCATCCTCATAGCATGCAGAATTCGATATATAGACCTTATCCGAATAATCGGCACCATCCTTGCAGAGTGCCTGCATCTTCACAAGCATCTCCTTTATTGCCTTCTTTTTGGTGCGGATTTTCTCACGCACAATAAGCTTTCCCTCATTGCTCACATTCATGAAAGGACAGATATTCAGCACATTTCCAACGAATCCCGCGGTCTTTGAGATACGGCCACCCCTGATAAAAAATGTAAGGTCTGATGAGAAGAACCAGTGATTCACCTCAAGTCTGTGCTCCATGGTCCAATTAGCCAGTGTATCAATATCCATGCCACTATCCCTAAGGTCAGCGAGCTTATCCATCAAAAGTCCAAAGCCTGACGATGCTGCCAGCGAATCAATCACATATATCTTTCTGTCAGGGTACTCCTCCTCGAGAGCCTCCTTTGCAAGCCTTGCCGAGTTAACTGTACCTGATATACCGGAGCTTAGTGCGCAGTGAAGCACATCATATCCCTCATCCAGAAACTGCCTGAAGTACTCCATGTACTCCTCCTGATTGATGCGAGGTCTTTGTCATGGCACCTGCCTCCATTGCCTTGTAGAAATCCGGCAGTGGCATGGACTGTCCTAAATCATCCATATACTCTTTACCGTCAAGCTCATAGTGAAAGCATGCGTACTTAATATTTCTCTCGAGCATATGCTCCCTGGTAAGATCTGCTGTTGAACAGCAGCTAATCACATAATTTGACATATTATTTTCCTTTACCTTTTGACCTTTTATCATTATATATAGTCAGATACATATGGTATCTCATGATATAAAATATCGTCAAGCTTTGCAACAGCATCATACGTAGTCTGTATTTTGCCCATCTGCAAAAGCTTCTCAGCACTCTTGTAGCCTAAAAGCAGTGTGGTAAACGTGCCAATAGACATGCTTAGGTGATACTGTGGATTTTTGTCGGTGAGAGCACAGTGCCCTTTCTCAAAATCAATGACAAATGTGCCATTGTTCCACGGAAGAAGGTCATCTGCTATCTCAAAGCTAAAGCAGCCGCCCGGGCCATCCGGGTCACAGTTATACTGTGAAATAAACTGCGCCACGTCGATGATTCTGCCCATGGCGTATGGTCTTATTGTCTCCTTTATATCACTGTCATCGAGCTCAAAAGCGATGGGCTCGCTGTAATAGTTGTTGCCTCTGACCTCATCAATCATGGAATCATGCGCATGAATGTACTCCCACAGACCAAGCTGCGCCTCACGGTTTAAGTAGATGAGCTCCTTGATGTGCATGACATCGGAGCTGATAAGATACACCATATAGCCACACGGTTCATCATCCTCGTTGTAGTAGATGGCGACCATCGTATCATCCTCATCCCAGCGGAAATATTCTTCCCACGCCAGATTGTTGCGGTAGAGGCAGCCGTGCGTCTTTGCAGCAAAGTGAGTATGAAGCTTCTTAAACTGCTCGTCATCCCACTGCACACGGCGCACATAGCCCGGCTCCTTAAGCTTTGTGGGAATCTGTCTGTCCTTTATCACATATGTCATCTTGTTTGAGATAATCTCCCAGCCAAGTCCTCTGTAAAGAGGTATGGAGTATGGGTACAAAAGAGCAAACGACTTGTTGCTGTCGCGCATTCTCGTAAGACTCTTTCTCATGAGCTTTTTCATGAGGCCATGACCGGTATACTCAGGATACGTGCAAACACTTGTGACAAAGCCCACCTCGTAGCGCTCGCCGTATATATTCATATCGAGCGGATATACCGCAAACTGAGCCACAAGCTCTTCTCTTTTGTCAATGATATTGAAGCAGCCGAGCACATCAGCTCTCTCAAGCACCGGAAACTTCGACTGCTTGATTTCGTCATCCTTCCAGCCTGTCTCGGCAAGATCTGCCTCTGTTACCTGAAAAGCATAACGAAGCAGTGCATTGTATTCCTCCGCATCATCCTTTGTCAATACTCTTATCTTAAATTCATCTGATTTAAAAAGAATGCATAGTGTCCTTTCTCGCCTGTCTTTACTGTATACATCAGATCGTCCGCCTTTTTAATGAGCTCGGTAATCTGACTCTCACTGGTAACATTTCTCTCATATGAAATGCCGATGGAGCAGGTGATATTCTTCTCCTCATTAAACTCAACGTCATGGTTGAGATATTTCTTTATCTGGCTGCTGAAGCCATCCGCCTCTGCAATCCTCGCATAGATATCCTTTGCAATATTCTCAAGCTCGTATCTGGCGCATGACTCAATGACTATGATGAACTCATCACCGCCATATCTGCTCACAAAGCCTCTGTCCTTAGCAACTTCCTTGAACACAAAGGCCATCTCCTTAAGTATCAGATCTCCCACATCATGACCATACGTATCATTATAATGCTTGAAGTTGTCCAGGTCAATAAACATAAGCCCCACATCCATTCCACCGGATGTAACACTTATGCGCTTTTCAAGCTTTTCAATCTCCTGATACATACCTGCTCTGTTATAGATACCGGTAAGCATGTCAGTGACAGCTGCCTGCTTCAGCCTCTTGTTCATCTCATTGGCCTTCTCATTTGCCTCAATACGGGCAATGGAATACTCAAGCTCTCTGAATAACAGCTTGAAAATGCTCAGATCATCCTCATTGAGCATGTATCGCTCGATTGAGCCATGCCAGTTGTCCTTCATGCGCACATATGCTATGAGTACACTTGAAAGTGCATCATTCTTGATAAAAGGCACTGCGACAAATGAGCATACATCATCCACGCCGAAATACGAGATGACATTTTCATACTCGTAGAAGCCCTCTGCAATCTTTGATGTGGCAATGCCCTCCGGATAGTCTATCATGATATCACATATGCCCTTTATAACCTCATCTGTCATATCACAGCCCGTATCATTATAAAGCACCTGTGGCTCCTTCGCGTGCAGATCTATGATCAGCGCACAGTCAAGACTGAAATGATTGATGAAATTGCTCATGGCATTTTCAATCATGGTGTCCTTCTTCTGGTCATTGACATCGATAATGGTCTGCCATATGGAAATAAACTCCATCTGACGCTTTGAGCCCTGATAATCCTTTTCGAGCCCATGCTGCTTTACAAGCATATTAATCTGCCGCTCATTGATATGGCCATCACTCAGTGACTCTAGGTTGATATTTTTTAACATGTCAAGCGGAGCTGCCTCTGCTATTTCATGCATCCTTTTATTGTGTGCCTCTAAAAGTATTCTCTCATGCTCTATAAGCTCATTTTTGCCGAGCAGCTCAAACAGCTTCATCCTGCTTTCCCTGTATATCGAATATGCAAAAAATTCGTTTCCCTCCGCATTAACGAGATATCTCTCCGCATCCTCAAAACGTAAAAAGGCTTCTTCCTTTTCACCATCGTGCCACAAGAGCATGGCTGATGCAAAGGAGTAAAGGAACATCTCATCATCGCATCTGGAATAGTCATGGACTGCCTCAGTTCTTGTGGTGTCAATTACTCTGTAGATGACATAATTAAGAAACTGCTTGCAGCTGAGCAGATAGCGCTCACAGCTGAATCTGTCACCCGAAAATATAGATGCAAGCGCAAGAAGCGCATATACCTTACTCGTGTTGCACACTCTTAAGCTGTTTAGATGAAGCTTTATAATAGTCTTCATGGCAACTAAAAGTGCATGGACAGCCTCCTTATAATTGCCCTGCATGATATAGTTAAGAGACTTGTTATAATACACCTCAGCTATATCCTCCGGCATCTTCAGGTAATATAACATATTGATTGCAGCATTGTAATAATTGTCAACCAGCTCATTTTTACCCATGGCACTTAAATTGTAGCCTATAGACGTAAGCACTCTCGCAACATATATATTGCCGTGCCCCTTCATGAACTCGTATGTACGGATAACATATAAAAAGGCTATCTCATTGAGACCGCTTGTGCTGGCAAGCATAATAGTCTTCTGATATGCATCATACACAAGCTGCTCATTTCCTATCTCCTTCGCAAGCTCAAGCCCCTTCGTAAAATGCTTTAGTAATGATTCATCATAAAGGACTGCTTCACCACATCCCGGCTATTGTCGTATGCGTAAATATATATATGTGCCAAATGATTCCTGTAGCCGTGCTTTATGAGCTTTTCTATAATTTCATCACTGACAGGTATATCCTGTACACAGAAGAATATATTGTACCAGCCTGACATCTTTATCATGACTGACAAAAGCTCTGCCTTAAATATCAGTGTGTCATCCTCTGCCAAAACTGCATAGTCATAGGCACTCTTTGCACTGTTTCCGGCCTTCTCAAGCTTGCCCTGATACATATAGCAGGTGCCCTTCATGAAATAATACAGCGAAAGATAATGCTCACTGTCATTTTCCGGTATCAGCGCCTTGTATTCATTCGTGAGCTCAATCGCTTTGGACATCTCTCCAAGTAAAACAGACGTCCTTGCATAGACCATATAAAAGCGGCGCAGGCTTTTCTCATCAATCCATGCATCCTCAAACTTAAGCTTATGCTCTATAATGCGGCAGCCTCTCCTTGCCTGCTCAAAATCCAGAAACTCCATGATATTTGATGCTTCCTGGATGCTCTGCTCAAAGTTCATAGTGATATACAGCTCATCATCATTTGTAGTTTTTACGTTATTTTTAAGCGGTCCGGCACTGCCTATATAGTATATGGCGCTCCTGTCCTCAAGCGACTCAACTATACGATCCCACACCTCAACAGTACTGTCAGTACCCTTGACTATGGCATTGACACCTAACACGATACCGATATTGGCGCATGGATTGTCAATCAGATACTTGATGGTCTCAATTGAACTCTTAGACGCCATCTGGAATCTGTTTATCACAATCATCAAAGGCTTCACCTCAGAAAGCTTCTTGAGCATGTCAGCTATGGCCATCGTCATGCGTCTCTGCTCATATGCCACCTCATTTAACAGCACTGTCTCCTCTCTGAAGCACTCACCTGTCTCATAATAGCTGTTTAACACCTGTCTGTGCAGATAGTACACACCGCACTCCTTCTGGAAATCATCAAAGCTTCCACCTATGAAGCGCCTGTGCATATTGCATATGATGTCCAAAAACGGCTCATAAGCTCCGATCAGCGTATTGTAAGAGAACTCACTGTACGCAAAAAAGACGTTATCCTCATTGCTTTGATAACGTCTTATAACCTCAAGATTTTCAATCGAAAAATCATTGCTATAATTCGCCATTACGATATTTCGAGTCTCTTTTCCTATGCGATTGTATATCTGCTCGATTACTCCGCTATAATACTTCTCTATCATCTAATTACCCCATCACGTTCCAAAGCTGACACAGTGTAAATCATCCTCCTGTAATCAGACTTTTCCGAAATAATCCTAAAACCATAGTAGACCAAAACTCCCAAAAAGTCAATCTTTTGACTCAATAATGATAAATTTTCCTCTATGGATATCAACCACTGCTTGGTCATCGACTATTTCATTGGATATCCCAAGCGATGTAAACCTGTCAAAGGAATAATCAGTAACAGGATACTTAAAGCCCTTAAGGCTCACCTCATTGTCGTCTGTTACTGCTATAAGTGAGACAAACCTTCCATACTGTGCTGATTTTTCAATGGTTACCGGCTTGTCTGCCATCCTTATGCGGTTGTTTGTATCGATAATGCAGATGTCAGTTCCACTTTCCAGGCCTATTCCCAAAAGTGAAATATTTCCAAGCACATGGTCTATTCTGCTGCCTGTTGCTCCAAGCACCACTATGCTTCGTGCATCCTCGCTTATTGCCAGTCTTATGGCATACTCTGTATCGGTATCATCCTTTATGGGATTGAGCCTGCGTATCTCAGTCTGTCCCTTTCTCTCAAAATACTCCAATGCATTTGTCGTGGCTGAATCGAAATCACCTACAATTATATCAGGCGTGACACCGTTTTCGTACAGGAAATCCATTCCGCTGTCAGCCGCAATTATGGCATCTATTCCGTCAGTCTTTATCTCATTTAAGCCGAATTCCTTATCTATTTTTCCACCACATACAACAAATACCTCATTTTATCCACCTTCTTATAAATAACATATCCACATTTGCTACAGCCCCGGAAGCATTTTTGTTTTAACCTGCATCTGTTACATCATGATATTCAGAAAACCCTTTACATTTTCTTCTATATCTCCGCTAAACACCGCACTTCCCGCAACAATGATATTGGCTCCTGCTGCAAGCAGTGTCTCCACGTTCTCAAGATTAACACCACCGTCCACCTCGATATCAGCCTTATTTGCGGTTTTCTCAAGAAGTGCCTTTAAGTCGCGCACCTTGTCTACAGTGTACGGAATAAGCTTTTGTCCTCCAAAGCCCGGATTTACAGTCATGATAAGCACCATGTCCACCTTTGGAAGCACATACTCTATGGCTGAGAGCGGAGTAGCCGGATTTAATGCTACACCTGCCAGTATGCCCTTTTCCTTTATTGCCTCGATTGTCCTGTCAAGATGCTTACATGCCTCCGCATGGACTGTGATGATATCTGCTCCTGCTGTCGCAAAATCATCTATATATCTGACCGGCTCATCTATCATCAGATGCACATCAAACATACGCTCTGTGCACTTTCTGATTGTCTTTATGACCGGCAGTCCTATTGATATGCTTGGAACGAAGCTGCCGTCCATAACATCTATATGTACATATTGTGCTCCGGCCTCATCAAGCTGCTTAAGCTGCTCTCCGAGTATTGAATAATCCGCTGATAAAATTGATGGTGATAAACAGTTCATGTTTTCCTCCGTTTGATTATGCTTTAAATTAATACTTTTGTCTGTTTTTAAGCTCCTCATATAAAAGCTTATAATTATCATACCGCACCTGCGATATTTTTCCTTCTGAAAGAGCCTCCTTCACGCCGCAGTCCGGCTCATTTATATGACTGCAGCCCTGAAACCTGCAATATGGCTCATACTCTACAAACTCCGGATAACATGTCCATAGATCTTCCTTTTCAAAGCCCGGCACATCCATCGAGCTAAAGCCCGGTGATCCATGATATACGTGCCATCCTTTATAGGGATAATCTCAGAATGTCTGGTCGTATGCTTTCCGCGCTCTATTTTCTCACTTATATGTCCGGTCTCCATCTGCACATCATCCTGCAGACAGTTGATAATAGATGACTTGCCAACTCCCGAGGGACCTGCAACCGTGGTTGTCCTTCCCTCTAAAATGTGCTTTATCTCATCTATGCCCTCACCTGTTTTCGTGCTGGTAAAAAGCACTCTATAGCCTGCCGGCTCGTATATGCTTTTAAGCTCCTGCTGCTCTTTAGATGTGATTAAGTCCTTTTTGTTGAAGCATATGGTAACCGGGACATGCTGGTACTCCATCATACACAAAAACCTATCAAGCAGGTTGAAATTGGGATCCGGCTTTGCGGATGCAAAAATAACCAGGGCCATGTCTATATTGGACACAGCCGGCCTGATAAGTTCGTTTTTCCGTGGCAGTATACGCTCGACATTGCCTATGTGCTTTTCATCATCGAGGACTGCTATGTCGACGATATCGCCTACCAGCGGCTTTATCTTTTGTTTTCTGAAGGTGCCTTTTGCTTTGCACTCGTAGAGAGTGCCGCCTGTGGCAGTTTCTTTTTGCTTCTTTGGTTTCTTCTACGTAGACGTAGTAGAAGCCGGCAATTCCTTTAATAATTTTTCCTGTCATGGTTTTCCTTGTGTGCTTTTGTATTTGCAGGAGTCACGCTTTCGGCGGGGATGCATGCCGCGCTTTGAGGTTGTGTGGATGGCGGTGGCAGGCATATATTCCTCTTAAAAAATATGAAGCCAGCCCCGGGCTCTCCTACGGACAGGCTATGGCTTGCTCTGCCCTATTCTTTCCTCGGTAGGTTTATGGCACCCCGGGGCAATTCATATTTTTTTCTCGGAACACATGCCTGCCCCGCTTCCTTAGTTCCTCTCCGCGAGCTCAGGTTTTCGTCCGCGGGTTGATGCGGTAGTGGGGTGCGGATAGCACCCACTTTGTGGGTGCTATCCGGTGGTTGCTATAGAGTGTGTATACAAATACTATTGCTATGTGGAAAACTTGACGTAGCTACGCTACTGCTCGTTTTCCTTGTACCCCACGCAATGGCAATATCTACCTCTTTTTAGCTATTCCGGTTTATAATAATTATTTAGCGTCTCTTATGCTTATGGCACGCTATACGTTACTGGATCAAGTGTGACAGTTGCAGGATTTCCTGCTTCATCTGTTTCCCCTGTCTGAACTGTCCAAGTAACCACAATACTTCCTGTAGCTTCTTTCATTGTTCCGGAAACTGTAAATGATGACGTATTTTCATATGAACCCTTATCGTATACAGTTCCACTTTTACCTACAAGCTTATACTCTGCTTTTACTACAGTTCCCTCTCCACTATAACTAATTCCTTTACTTACGTTAGTCGATATCTCCTGCTTACCCTTACTGAGTGTCAGTGTGATTGTGGTGCCTGCGGCTACGGTTTCACCGGATTTGGTCTGGCTGATTACGCTGCCGGCGGGTACTGTGTCGCTGTACTGGGAGTCGGCATAGGTGTACTTGAGCCCTGCTCCTGCGAGGGCGCTTTCTGCATGTGACTGTGAGGCACCTACTACGTTTGGCACGGTGATTGGCTTCTGGCCCGGTGAGAGGGTGACTGTTACTGTGCTGCCCTTTGCGGCCTGTTTCTTTGCTGATGGTGACTGTGCTGTTACTACATCTGCTGCTACACTGTCATTGTAATCTCCATACTCGAAGGTGACACTAAAGCCTGCTGACTCGAGTGTACTCTTTGCCGAGCTCTTGGTCTTTCCGATTACACTTGGTATCTTGACCATCTCTGATGTATTATCACCTTTTCCTGCGATAACTACATTAATCTGTGAACCACGCTTTACTGTATCTCCGGCCTTGACATCCTGCTCAAGGATTGTGCCGTCCTTTTGATCTGACTGCTTTGTCTCAAATGCAAATACTGTGAGGTCAAGCTTTAAGCGGTCTACTGCTCTGAGCATCCTCCACTGACATGCCTCTGATGTCAATCATCTGGCCCTCTGTCTCAGTCTGTGTCTCTGACTCTGATTCAGACTCGGTCTGTGTCTGTGACTCTGTCTGCTGTGACTCTGAGTTCTTTTTTGCCGCCAAACTTAAACACTCCTGCCACTGAAAGTGCAAGATATATGATAACTATTACAATGATTACGGCTGTTACTATACCCATGATTGTGATTGCTTTATCCATCTTTGGATTTAAAAGCTTGCCGTCATCATCATCGTCATCGTCTTCTTCGTCATCATCGTCGTCTAAGAGTGACTCATCATATTCATCATCATCTTCTTCATCGTCAGCATACTCATCACCATTATCTGCATCGGTATCATCATCGTTTAAGTCCTCTGCGACACCTCTGCCCTCTTTTATCTTGTCAAGCTCCTCTGGGCTTATAACCTTGGTCTTGCCACCGTCAACGAGTGGTGCTATTGTGACAAAATCCTCATCAGGATGCGCAAGAGAGCGCCTTATGTCTGTGAGAAGCTCCTCAATAGTCTGGTATCTGCGGTCCGGTGTCTTTTTGTGTACACTTTAAGATGATTTTCTCAAAGCTGATTGGCAGATCCGGTGCGTAGATGCTTGGCCTTGCAATCTCCTCCTGTAAGTGCTGCAGTGCAACTGCCACTGTGGTATCACCGTCAAACGGCACACGGCCTGTAACCATCTCAAACATTACGATTCCCAATGAGTAAATATCACTTCTGCCATCGACGAAGCCGTTTCTTGCCTGCTCCGGAGATGCATAGTGTACTGAGCCCATCACATCTGAGCTTATTGTATTTGAAGATGTAGCCTTTGCAATTCCAAAGTCTGTCACCTTTACCTTGCCATCTGTAGAAATAATGATATTCTGCGGCTTGATATCACGGTGGATGATATTTTTATTGTGAGCGGCCTCTATGCCCCTTGCCACCTGGATTGCAATACTTGCAGACTCCTTTTTGAATGACAGCTGGCCCTTTTTCTCGATATAAGTCTTAAGTGTGATACCCTCGACATACTCCATGACAATGTAGTACAGACCATTCTCGCTGCCTACATCATAGATATTTACGATATTTGGATGCTCAAGTCCTGCTGCTGACTGTGCCTCAGCACGGAACTTGGTCACAAATGAACTATCCTCCGAAAACTCCTGCTTTAAAACCTTTATAGCTACAAAACGGCTCAGTATATGGTCTTTTGCCTTGTATACATCAGACATGCCGCCTGCGCCAACCTTGCTTAGGATCTCATATCGATCCGATAAAAAACTTCCTATCTCTAACATCTGTTATTACCTCGTCTTAAAATGGTTTAATAATCATTACAGTGATATTATCGCGGCCACCGTTTGCATTGGCCATGGCGACAAGCTGTGACGCTGCTGTCTCGATATTATCATTTTGCCTAATAGTATCGCATATTTCTTTATCTCTCACCATATTGGTAAGTCCGTCTGTACACAGAAGAATCCTGTCGTCCTCACATAGCTCGACCTCAAAAAAATCTGCCTCCACATGATCTGCTGCCCCGACAGCTCTCGTGATGATATTCTTGTCCGGATGAACTCTCGCCTCGTCGGCATTTATCTCACCCATCCTGACCATCTCATCAACCAGTGAATGATCCCTGGTAATTTGTCTGATCTGCTCTGTGCCACCTACAATATAAAGCCTGCTGTCACCTATATTGGCCACAAAAAGCTTGTTTCCTATAATAGTTCCTACGACTAAGGTGGTACCCATTCCACGCTTAGCTTCATCCTCACGAGACTCAGCCACCAAAAGCTCATTTGCCTTGTTGATAGCCTCTTTGATGATGGATACCGGTTCATCCCCGGCATTTCTCGATACCGATGCAACCACACGCTCTATAGTGTATCTGGAAGCATAGTCACCGGCTTTGTGTCCTCCCATTCCATCTGCTACGATGAAAAGATTCGGAAGATTTCCTACTGCAGTGTCAGACGAGAAATAAAAATCCTGATTCATCTCACGAATAGCACCTGCATCCGTAATGGAAAACGTCTTCATCTAGTTTATTCCTCTCTCTTTATCTATATGCTTCTTGCGAAGCTGTCCACAGGCACCGTCGATATCTCTGCCCATTTCCCTTCTAATAGTAACATTAATTTTGTTTTTTTCAAGTTTATTTTTAAAAGCCTCTATAACACCCTTGTTGGACTGCACGTAATCGCGCTCCTTTATCGGATTTACCGGAATCAGATTTATATGGCAGTTCATGCCATGTACGAGTGCCGAAAGCTCTGCTGCATCCTCGGCTGTATCGTTCACTCCGCCTACCAGGCTATACTCAAAAGGTGACTCTGCGGCCGGTCTGTGCAAAATAATATTTGCATGCATCGACCACATCATGTATATCATAGCTGTTTGCAACCGGCATGAGAGCTTTTCTCTTTTCCTGGTTGGAGGCATGCAGTGAAAGCGCCAGCGTGATAGCAAGCTTTTCATCTGCAAGCTGTCTCATGCGCGGTACGAGACCACATGTGGAAACTGTCAGATTGCGCTGGCTGATATTGATTCCGTTTTCATCAGTGAGAAGCTCTATAAAGCGCAGCAGATTGTCGTAATTGTCAAGCGGCTCACCTGTGCCCATGACAACTACATTTGAGATGCGCTCTCCTATGTCCTTGCCTATCTGATAAATCTGGTCAATCATCTCAGACGGCCTAAGCCCCCTGACGAGACCGTCAAGAGTGGATGCACAGAATCTGCACCCCATCCTGCAGCCAACCTGCGAAGATATGCATACAGAGTTTCCATGCTTGTACTTCATAAGCACACTCTCTATGACATTGCCATCGTCGAGTGCAAAGAGATATTTTCTCGTGCCATCGAGCTTTGACACCTGCACCTCCTCTTTTTTTTAGCGAGATGAGTATTGCATTGTCCTTTAATACCTGTATGAACTTTTTTGAAATATTGGTCATCTCATCAAAGCTGTCCACATGCTTCACATGAATCCACTCATATATCTGCTTCGCACGGAATTTCTTTTCTCCGAGCGATATGATAAACTCTGTGAGCTCGTCCATATTCATTGATTTGATGTCAGTTAGTTGTTCTTTTATCTGTTCCATATTATTTTTATTAAATCTGCATTTAACTATTGTTTTTAAGCCAATTTATATTTATTAATTCATGATTTATTTTAATATCATAATTTACTTTTTATGAATCTTGCAATAAAGAATCCGTCACTTCCATGCTCACCGGGCAGTATCTGTTTCATTCCGGTGCCCTCAGCAAAGCTCTTATCCAGCTCAAACTCCGGATGCTTTTCAATAAACCACCTCACATTGTCCTCATTCTCAGCCTCATCTATCGTACATGTACTGTACACGAGCACTCCGTTTGGCTTCACGTATGTATGCACGGTATCAAGTATCTGTCTTTGAAGAACGACAAGCTCATCTACAGACTCAGGTGTCATCTTGTAGCGGATGTCCTTCTCTGCCGAGCACTCCAAGCCCTGAGCACGGCAGATCACAGATCAGTATATCTGCCTTTCCCGCCGAATCAGCATCAAATACTGTGGCATCCCACACCTCTGCCGACATATTGTTAAGACCATGCCTGTCTATATTTTCCTCAATCATATCGACCTTGTTATCGGTCAGGTCACGCGCGAACACATGGCCGCTTCCCTGCAAAAGCTCAGCTATATGGGTGCTCTTGCCGCCCGGTGCTGCGCATACATCTATCACATAGTCGCCCTTCTTTGGAGCAGCCGTCTGTGCGACAAGCATTGAGCTTATATCCTGCACATAGAAAAGTCCGTCTCTGAAGCTCTGCAAGCCATTCAAATAATCAAATCCAGATATAACAAATGCATAATTAAGTTCATCAACCGCTGTGACCGTCACACCCTCTGCCTCAAGCGTCGCGCGAAGCTCATCCGGAGTACACCTGGTCAGGTTTGTCCTGATGCTAATTGTGCTCTTATTGTGAAAGGCCTTGAAAATCTCCTCTGCCTTCTTCTCTCCGTATGCCGCAACAAATCTGTCCACTATCCACTGTGGCATAGAGTATCGGATGCTTAAGGTATCAAACTGTACTGAATCTATATTTCTTGCAATATTTCTGAGTACACCGTTTACAAAGCCCGAAAGTTGTGCAAACTTATGCCTCTTTGCAAGCTTCACCGCCTCATTGCATACAGCTGAATCCGGCACCGCGTCCATGTACTTTATCTGGTAGACGCTCATGCGAAGAAGGTTTCTGATGAAGGGCTTCATCTTCCTTACCTTTGTCTTTGAAAAAGAGTCTATGATGTAGTCGAGCTGCAGCATATACTCGATAGTGCCGTCAACAAGCCTCGTCATAAAGGCTCTGTCCTGCTTTGACAGATACTGATACTTGTCAAGCACACTGCGAAGCACGATATGTGAAAATGCTCCACGCTCATTAATCTCAATAAGCATCTCAAGGGCAAGCTCACGCGTATCTACAGAGTGCTCATTATGCGCTGCCACGTTTGATTTTGCCGGTCTGCCCGGTATATTATTTTTGTTTATTTGGCTATTTTTATTATTATGATTATTTTTACTATGATTATTTATCATGATGATGTTTCCGAATAGTTACATATACATTTAATTTTCTAACTAATATATCCAATTTGAACTGCCACCCTGTAAAATCACAGGCAAACAGCAGCTAAAACAATATCAGTCGTCCCGTCTGCGTCCGTTTGTGATAAGTATTATACGAAGGAGCTGTAAAATAGCAGCCGCCGCACTGGCTACATAGGTAAGTGCCGCTGACTTGAGCACCCTTCTTGTGTACCTAAGCTCGTCATCTGCAAGTATGCCCTGTGTACGAAGCATGACAAGCGCACGTCTTGAAGCATCAAACTCTACCGGCAATGTCACGAGCTGGAAAAGCACTGCTGCCGAAAACAGCAATATGCCTATATCAATAATAAGCCCTGACGAGCGTGTGTTAAATAATAGATAAGTATGACCGGCCATGCAAGCATTGAGCCAAAATTAGCTATAGGCACAAGTGCACTCCTGATTGAAAGAGGTGCATAGCTTTTTTGCATGCTGTATAGCGTGTCCACACTCATGGGCTGCTACGCCAAGTGCTGCGACCGATGTGGCATTGTACACAGGATCAGATAAATTCACTGTTTTGGTGCGCGGATCATAGTGGTCCGTCAGACTGCCGGACACATGACGCACCTGCACATCATATATGCCTGCCGCCTGAAGCACTCTTTGAGCCACCTGTGCGCCATTCATGCCTGACATGCTTCTTAGCTGCGAGTATTTATTAAATGTACCTTTAACTCTTGCCGATGCAATCATACATATCACTGCACCTATCACAACGAGTATATATGTCGGATCCCAGTAATAATATCCCATGTATCATCTCTGCTACTAAAAACATATACAAATGTGTATATGCTAGATGATTCGCTACAATCTCACGATTTGTAGTTACTGCTTCAATGTGTATGCTTTGGCGATTATAAACAATACGCTACTCACAAGTTCTTGTACACTCCAAAGTCGTAAATTCCCGACTAAGCCATCGGTACATACCTATAAATTCTTTAAATTGATTAGATATAGGTTTTCATCTAAATAGCTTTTCCTTTCTTAATATTTTATGTTTCGCTACTTGGTTTTCGTAGGCTTCTACCATTGTCTAAACGCTACCATCAAGGTTCTATCCTATAATTAGCAAGACTGTTTCAACTTGCACTGGCTACTTCTCAACGTTTCCGACTGCTTTGACGTTAGCACAAACGAATACTCTGGATTTTGAGTATCTTTGAGAACATTGACTCACATTTAATTATGTTTTTAGTTACTTATAATGAATAACTATAATGTGAAGAACGAGCCCTCTTCCACATGACAGCCTCTCAAAAATGAGCCTGTATCCATGCGCTTCTTGCCCTGGAGCTGTACCTCTACTAAAGATAATGCTCCTTTTCCTGTCTGTACATACATATCATTTTTTCCGATATGATAAATACAGCCCGGCTCATAATCATCGCTGCCGTCAATCACCTTTGCACTCCACACCTTAAATGTCTTACCATTCAGGTGGGTGTATGCGCTCGGCCATGGATTAAGCCCCCTTATAAGCCTCTCAATCTCAACAGCCGGCTTTGTCCAGTCGATAAAGCCAAGCTCCTTACTGATCATTGATGTATGTGTGGCCTCCTCGCTGTTTTGAGGAGTATACTCTGCAGTGCCATCCTCTATCATCTTCATGGTCTCCACACACAGCTTTGCTCCCTCTGCTGAGAGCTTATCAAACAGGCTGCCGCCGGTCTCATCAGGTGCGAGTCTGACTGTACTCTTTGCAATCATATCGCCGGTATCGACGCCCTCATCCATCCTCATGGTAGTGACACCTGTAAACTCGTCACCGTTAATCACAGCCCACTGAATCGGAGCCGCACCTCTGTACTTTGGCAAAAGTGAAGCATGCACATTGATACAGCCGTATCGAGGCATATCAAGAATACTCTTTGACAGAATCTGTCCAAAAGCAACCACGATTATTATATCTGCATTAAACTTTCTGAGATACTCTATATTAGCAGTCTCTCTTATTTTAACCGGCTGGAATACCTCAATACCGTGCGAAAGCGCACACTCCTTGACCGGTGTATACTGCATTGTCTTGCCGCGGCCCTTTGGCTTGTCGGGCTGTGTGACAACCAGTGCCACCTCGTGCCCTGCCTCTATAATTGCCTCAAGTGTTCCCACCGAAAAGTCCGGTGTTCCCATGAAAATTACTCTCATCTTACTGCCTCCCAGATATTTTCCAAGCTCAGATAACAAATGTCATCCTAATGATTACTCCTGTGTATCCTCATATGTCACATCGTGAAGTGCGCCCTCAACCTTCTCCACATAGAGATGTCCGTCGAGATGGTCAAGCTCGTGGCAGATACATCTGGCCAAAAGCTCTTCTCCCTCTATCTCATACTCATTCATATCCTCGCCCATGAAGCGAGCCTTTACATAATTCGGGCGGGTCACCTGTCCGGCTTTTCCCGGTACTGAAAGACAGCCCTCATCGCCGGTCTGCTCTCCGTCAGACTCGATAATTTCAGGATTAATCATCACGATTGGACCCTCGCCCACATCGATAACAACGATCCTCTTTAATATGCCAACCTGTGGTGCGGCAAGTCCTACACCATTAGCCTCATACATAGTCTCAAGCATATCATCAATAAGTGTTACTATCTTTGGAGTCACCTCCGTAACCTCTCTGCAGACCTTGCCAAGTACAGGGTCTCCCTCCACTCTAATAGTTCTAAGTGCCATAATTGCCTCCTTCTATATCTATCAAAATCCACTCATCGGATTGAAATCAAATGAGATATTAGCATGTTTCATTGCCGTATCAGCTTTCACAGCCTGCTCTATGACATCCTTTATGGAAATGAGCGCCGCATAGTCAGATGTCTTCATGTAAATCACCTTGCGGTATATGTCATTTACCTTGGCGATGTTCGCATCCGCAGGACCGATGAGCTGAATCAGATGCCTGTCATCAGGGCTTTGATTTTCATCTGTATGCGATATCATCTGCGACGCTATATCGTACACTTGCTGTGCCATGCTGCCGCACTCACTCTCATCAGGTGATGTGACATGGACTAAAAAGCATATTCCATACAGGTGGATAGTTCATAAGCCTCCTGTACTCTATCTCCTTATCGTAAAAAGCCTCATAATCCTGCTCTTTGGCAGTCCGGATGGCATAGTGGTCAGGGTCGTAGGTCTGGATAACCACATTGCCGGGCAGCTTTCCTCTGCCGGCGCGCCCTGCCGCCTGGGTCAGCAGAGCAAAGGTGCGCTCCGCCGCATGAAAATCATTCACATGCAGTGACATATCCGCCGCCAGCACACCAACCAGCGTGACATTTGAAAAATCATGTCCCTTTACAATCATCTGCGTACCGATAAGTATATCGGCCTCATGATTGGAAAATGCCTGCAGAATCTTCTCATACGCATCCTTCGCCCTCGTGGTGTCATAATCCATGCGCAGTATACGTGCCTGTGGAAAACGCTTTGCCACCATCGCTTCTATTTTCTGTGTGCCGGCCTTAAAGCCGCTAATGTACTTCGAGCCACAGCTCGGACACACCTTAGGCACCGGCTGTCTGTAGCCGCAGTAGTGACAGACCATCACTCCGCCGCTATGTTCACTGAGTGATACATCGCAATGAGGACATTTTACCACAAAACCGCACGCTCTGCACGACATAAATGCCGATTTGCCCCTTCTATTTAAAAAAAGCATGGTCTGCTGGCCATTTAGAAGCCGCTCCTCCATAAGCTCCTGAAGCCTGGTGGAAAGAATCGAGCGGTTTCCCTCACGAAGCTCCTGCCTCAAATCGACAACCTCACACTTTGGAAGAGGTCTGTCGTCCACACGCTTATCCAGCTCCAAAAGCCTGTAAACGCCTGTCTTTGCCTTGTAATAGCTATCCACCGACGGTGTTGCAGAGCCAAGTACCACAATAGCATCGGACATGCGCGCGTACTCTATCGCCACCTCCCTGGCATGATAGCGTGGCACCGACTCGCTCTTGTATGAATTCTCGTGTTCTTCATCTATTATGATAAGTCCTAAATTTGAAAAAGGTGTGAACAGCGCCGACCGCGGGCCAATCATGATGTCAATATCACCATTCTTAGCTCTCTCAAACTGGTCATAACGCTCACCATTTGAAAGTCTTGAATTGATTATCGAAACCCTGTTCCCAAATCTGGCAAAAAAACGCATCACGGTCTGGAAAGTAAGGGCAATCTCGGGAATCAGCACAATCGCCTGACGCCCGGACTGTATACAGTGTGCGATAAGCTCCATGTACACCTCTGTCTTGCCGCTTCCGGTGACACCCTTAATCAGATAAGTATTTCTAAGACCGGCGGCAATGTCGCCTTCTATCGCATCAACCACCTCTGCTGCTGCGCGGCATTCAGTACCTTATCATAGGTGTCCACACTCATATGCTCCACAGGATTTCTGTAACCGCTCTGTGTGATGACCTCGATAAAGCCGCTCTGCTCAAGCGCTCTTATAGTGGCAGCCGACACCGACAGCTTGCCTGTCACAAAGGAATACTCAAGGCGCGCCCCCTCATCAGCATCAATCAGCGCACGAAACAGCCTGGCCTTTGCCTTTTGTTTTTTTGCCTCGCAAAGCGCAAGCTGCGCCCTTGCCTTTACCTTGTCTATTTTCAGTGCAATACTGCGGCTCACCTGCTCCTTAGCCTGCTTCTTTACAGGTATAACAGTCTTAAGCGCCTGATTCATGGTAGAGCCGTAATTGCGCCGTATCCATGCCGCAAGTGCGATGAGCTTTGCCTCCACAGCCACAGAGTCTGCCTTTATCCCGATAAGAGGCTTTGTCCTTGCCGGGTCGTACTCAGGCTTATCCGTGACCTCAATCACATAGCCTGTGATAGTGCGGCTGCCAAATGGAATATCCACGCACACACCCGGACGGATGTCGCATAAAAGCTCATCCGGGATGCTGTACTGAAATGTCTTATCCAGTTTTTCGTGGGATATATCCACAATCACGTTGGCATACATAACTGATACTATTTAACTCCTTCGTATTTCTCCTCGCAGTACTTGCAGCGGTAGATTTCGTTTTTCTCATCGGAAAGCACGAAAATCTGGTCAAGCTCCTGCTCAATTGAAGTGATGCATCTTGGATTTTTGCACTTGATGACATTTTTAACCTGATGAGGCAGCTTAAGCTCCATCTTGTCCACAATCTTGTCACCCTTTATCACATTTACAGTGATATTGTGATCGATAAATCCAAGGATATCGAGGTCTAACGACTCTATCGGACACTCTACCTTGATGATATCCTTCTTGCCCATCTTGCTGCTCTTTGCATTCTTTATGATTGCAACTGTGCAGTCGAGCTTGTCAAGCTTTAAATCCCTGTAAATCTGAAGACTCATACCTGCCTTGATATGATCGAGCACAAAGCCCTCATGTATTCCACTTATATTCAGCATATTATCCTCCTTTAGTCCTCAGCCAGTCCAAGCAATGTCAGAATAAGCGCCATACGCACGTAAACCGCATACTGTGCCTGCCTGAAATAGCATGCTCTCGGGTCATCATCCACATCAACAGAAATCTCATTCACACGTGGGAGCGGATGAAGTACAATCATATCATCCTTTGCAAGCTCCATCTTCTCCTTTGTCAGAATGTAGAAATCCTTCAGGCGCACATAGTCCTCCTCATTGAAGAAACGCTCCTTCTGGACACGTGTCATGTAGAGCACATCAAGCTCTCCCATGGCATCCTCGAGCTTTTCTACCTCCTTGAACTCGATATTGTTGGCACGAAGCACATCATCGCGCACATAGTCAGGCACCTTAAGCTCCTCAGGCGAGATAAGCACAATCCTCACATTGTCATATCTGATAAGTGCATTGATCAGTGAATGCACTGTACGTCCAAACTTTAAATCTCCGCAAAAGCCGATTGTGATATTATTCAATCTGCCCTTGATGGAACGGATTGTAAGAAGATCAGCAAGTGTCTGGGTAGGATGCTGATGACCTCCATCGCCTGCATTGATTACAGGGATACGCGATTTCTCTGAAGCCACAAGCGGTGCACCCTCCTTAGGATGACGCATGGCACAGATATCCGCATAGCAGGAAATAACCCTGATAGTATCTGAAACGCTCTCGCCCTTTGACGCAGATGACGAATCAGCACTGTGAAAACCTAACACCGAGCCTCCCAAATTAAGCATGGCAGCCTCAAAGCTAAGCCTGGTTCTCGTGCTTGGCTCATAAAAACAGGTTGCAAGCTTCTTTCCATCGCACTTGTGTGCATATTTCTCAGGATGAGCCTCTATATCATTTGCAAGATCCAGAAGCTTGTCCAACTCTTCTACAGAAAAATCCAACGGACTCATTAAGTGACGCATAATTTGCCTCCATTCTTTTTCGCGTAACAATTTTTATTACATTTTTTCTATCATATAATAACTTAGCGCAATATTCAAGTTGGCTTTTACACTTTTTTGTTGTAAAATATATGACAGAATATAACTGTTCTGAACGTTTAGCAATTGTATTGAAGTTTTCATACAATTACGACAATTTCAACATCAAAAAGGAGAATAATATGTCTGTAAATGAATCACAAATCAAAAACACCACAGCCGGCGCAATCGATGATGACGATGCCGTAATCTTTAAGGAAAGAAAGAGACTGCTGTTTCTCGGTCTGCCGTGGACTTTCACAAAATATACCGTCACACCGTCCTTTATCACTGTAGAGTCCGGACTCTTAAGCACCACAGAGGATGACTGCTACATGTATAAGGTAGCTGATGTAAAGCTCACCACATCACTGATGGAGCGCATTTTTAAGCTCGGCACCATAGTCTGCTACACAGGCGACGTCACAAACCCTGAGCTTAAGCTCGTTCACGTAAAGCACTCACGCGAGATAAAGAGCTATCTGCTCAAGCAGTCTGAGGCCGCAAGACTTAAAAGACGCACCTTAAACACTGTGGATATCGGTGCGCACGGAGCAGACATGGCAGATTTGGATCATGATGGTATTCCGGATTCTATGGAATAATACAGCCGTTGCTGCGCAGCTGATTTTGCTCATATATGTGTGGATCTGAATAGTTACTTATGTCCATAAATAAAGGGGGTGTGAAAAAAATCAATCGAGTTTTTTCACATCCCCTTTTATTTTTCAGGTAACTATTCAGAATAATTCACAGATTAATATAGCCGTCCATCGTTCTTCAAATAACCAGCCCAATAATTTGCATGAATTTCCATCTGTAACATCAGAAAAGCTTGACATCTAGCAGCAGAACATCTGCCAGCAAAGGAATGTGGCTAGCAGACTGCAGCACTCGCTGCCCCTGCCACTAGGGCGTCCGTATATGTCTCCCATATCCGAATACCACGAGCCACCATTTTCAATTATCTGCATAAACTGGCGGTACTGCATGTTGTTTGGCTCAAGCGACACTGCTCGCTGTATGTGTTCTATGGCTGTCGCTGTGTTGCCGAGCTTTTGGTTTGCGATACCACTGTAGTAGTACCACCTTCCGCGTCTCTCAGCAAAAGGTACCTCCTCAAGCACCTTCAGTGCCTCATTGTAGTAGCCGTTGCTGATGAAATTGCCTGCTGCACGCACCTTTGGATTGTCATCCTGTGCACTGCTGCCTGCATTATTGTAGGTATAGCGGCCATAGAAACCACCAAACGGTCCACCTGCTCCAAATGGATCACCTGCTCCCGGTCCACCACCATATGCTCCACCATAGGAGCTGCCGCCGTATGAGCTGCTGCTTCCTGCACTGCCATATCCACCGGCTCCGGCAGCACCGGACTGCTTTTCCTTCATTATCTGGTCATATGCCTGCTGCACCTGCTTAAACTTCTCCTCAGCCTGATCCTTGTTAGGATTGTTGATATTGGCATCAGGATGATATTTTCTGCTTAAGCTCCTGTAGGCCTTTTTTATTTCATCGTCACTTGCACTGCGGCTGACACCGAGCACCTGATATGGATCTATCATTTATGTTTCTTCCTTTTCTTCATCTGAATATACTCATACTTGCTCCACACACCGGAGTATAGAACATTTCTGATTATATCCGCATGTAAGAGAATTGGCAACCTCTCAAATATTTTTGCTGCCTCTGAAAGCATAGATGTCATCATAAGCCGACAGGATTTGTCAAATTTTTCCTGATCATTATTGCAGCAATGCATAAGCTGTATAAGTGGATTATATGACTTTTTTTTCACATCATCCCCAATATCCTCATACGCATCCATTATATAAATAAATTTGCCCATATAGCAGCCAAATTCCTTCAAATCCTTCTGCCACTCATCCTGCTTCCACGCAAAAAGTATGCCGAGCATCTCTCCTGTCAGCCCTGCAACTGCATCAATATTGGTATCATTGCTCTTCTCGCACTCTGCAAGCCTTGCAATGTAGTCCTCTATCGCCTTAGCCTGTATCGGATAGCCTTTTTTTGCCTTCTCAAAGTCCTTTTTCAGCATCTCTGCGTATGTCTTCTTCGTCAGGCTCTTGTCATCCTTCCAGTCATCTATCAGATTGTAGTATGCAAGCAGGATGTTCATGGCTGCAGCATACTCTGTAATCTCATTGGTGCGAAGTGTACGCTTCTTCGTAGGGTGCACGCTGCATACAAATCCATCCCGCGTTACACTATCCGGCTCATACAAGCCTGTCAGAAGCACTATGAGAAAAGTCATGTCATAGTTTAGTGCCATCTGTGCACGCCTGCCATACTGCGACTTCATTGTCTGGCACAGCCCACAATAATAGCTTTGATATATTTTTTATTTTCCTCGGACAAGGTGTCCTTATTGACAGTTATATATCCAAACATTTCTCTTCTCCATGCTCTTATGTACAGGTATATATATTGACGTACCAGTACATCGAAAAATAAGTTTCTGGCTATATGACGCAGAATGAATTTTCATCTGCAAGGCGGAGGAATGAGGCGTAGCGGTGGCTACGTCGATTGACTACAACGCCGCAGATGGGAAATCAGGCAAGTCATATGGCTGGTTACTTATTATTCGATGTACTAGCTGCGTCTCACGAACTGCTCCCGGCACTTCGGACAGGTTATACAGATCTTTCCATGTCCTCTTGGCACCCTGACCTCCTGCTTGCACATAGGACACTTGAAGAACTTGTACTGCTTTCTCTGTGAAAAGCGCTTTTTCCTGCGCTCTGCCTTTACGGTCCACTCATACCTGGCATTTAAAAACTTCTGATTCTCTGCATAGCGCTTGTTTACATTCCTTGAAAATACGCTAAAATACATATGTATCATCAGTCCTATTGCCAGTATATCAAGTATCGCCGACCTTGTAAATATTGAAACCAAAAGTAATATCATTACTACCCATGACTCAGCCCTTGCAAGCTCGGCCATACCGTTTCTTCCATTCATAAATCTGATAAATTTTTCTCTCATATTACCGCCTCGCCCTATATTTTCATTATAGCCAAATTCTTACCTCATACAGTGTCCACGCTATGAATTTGAGGTTTTAAATCGTTCTTTACATTATTAAGATAATATTGAAGATAAAAACCGTCAATAGACCTATCGTCTTTTAAGAAACATTTTATATTTCGTTTATTAAAGTTGGTAAAAGGGCTTGATTTTTGGAAAAATGCTTGGTATATTAAATAAATATGCAGGACAGGTGATCGCGGCTGCAGGTGTCGAAAGACCGCAGGTGAGGAAAGTCCGGGCTTCATAGGGCAGGATGCCGGTTAACGGCCGGTGGAGGAAACTCTAAGGACAGTGCAACAGAAATATACCGCCACTTTTGTGGTAAGGGTGGAATGGCAGTGTAAGAGACTACCGCCTCACTGGTAACAGGGAGGGCACATGTAAACCCCATCCGAAGCAAGACCGAAACAAAGCTTTGACGTGGCCCGCCAGCTTTAGGTAGGTCGCTTGAGGCGGTTGGCAACAATCGTACTAGATAGATGATCACTCAACGACATAACCCGGCTTATCGTCCTGCGTATTTTAATAATCTAAAGCCTATTGGCGTTTCGTAAAATAACTTATTAGTAACGTGCGCCGCAAGGTGCACCATTAAAAATGCAACTGAGATATCTCAGTTGCATTTTTTGTTATTTCCCGGTAACTATCATTTGCTGTTGTATATGATGCAGTCTACCGGTAATTATTATTTGCTGTTGTATGTAATAAAGTCTACCGTCATCTCTATCTGCTCCTCGAAAGCCACATCAGGTGTACCGTCTCCCTTTTGCAGACCATAGCTTCCAAAATAAGAATGGCACCCGCCATCAATGACATACTCATATGTATCCTCCGGCAGGTTTGAGCGGTATTTGCGGTATTTGTCCATATCAAGCACACCTCCTCTGAACCGTACACGCTAAAAACCCTCAGATCTGAATCCGACAGGTCAGCGGTAGAATATGCTGCAAAAAGATATAGTCCGTCAAACTCATCAACATGCTTTGACACATATTCTGCAGCCATGGCTCCGCCTAAGGAGTGGCCTCCCATGTACCATTCCTGTATGGATGGGTATATTTCCTTGTATTTTTCAATGATACCGTCTGCTGCATTCTGGTCCAATACTGCGAGGTTGCCCGGCATATGTACAAGTATGCACACGAAATTATTCTTTGCAAGCTCATGCATCAGCGGCGCATACGCCGTATACTGTACCCTGCCTCCCGGATAAAAAATCAATGCCTTTGTGGCTTTTTTCCTTATCCTGCGGTGCAAAGGTTATCGTATAATTCTTAAGCTTTAAGTCGTACTGGGTGGCCTGTATACGCTTGTCCTTCTTTTCAATAGTAACAGAAACCTCTCTGTCTGAATCGATTGCAGCCTCCGCAATTGAATCTCCCGATAATAATTTCCCACATAACAATTTACGGCAATACCGCCAATTGCCATGACTGCAATTGCAACAAGCAGTATTCTATACACAGCCGGAATGCGGGATTTTTAGTTTTAAACATTAAAGCAGCTTCCTCCTACAAACTCACGAAGCAGTGAATTGTTTGGTATGCCGTCAGCCGGCATCGGAAGAAAGTAGTCTAAGAGCTTAAGCAGCCTCTTTGACTCGAGATACTCCGGGCAGTCTCTTTCTATGCCAAAAAGCAACGGCTCCGCATACACCTTGAGTACCGCAAGCTCATACACAAGTGCAGAGTTGAACATCACATCCGCCTGTTCCTGGAAAGGAAAGATATTCTCCCTTTCACCCTTTCTGACAGACGGCCACATAGCGATGGTCTCCATGGCATTGGTACCTCGTGTACGCGCATCACGCACAATCCGGCGTATAAGTCTTTCATCTGTGGTGGAAAGAGGATTGTGCTCGTCAATATTGAGCTGTGTAAGCGCTGAGATATAGATTTTGAACTTGTGCTCAGGCGGGATAAGCTGTGAAAGCCTTTCATTTAGTCCATGGATTCCTTCTATGACAAGTATATCATCAGCTCCCAGTGTCAGCTTTCTTCCGCGGTACTCTCTCTTTCCTGTCTTGAAATTGAAGGAAGGCATATCAACAGCCTCTCCTTTAAGAAGCCTGTTCATATCCTCATTGAACAGCTTTACATCAATAGATTCAAGGCACTCAAAATCAAAGCTTCCGTCCGGATGCTTCGGGCAAAACTCCCTGTCCACATAGTAGTCATCCAGACTTAACGGATGTGGCTTTCTGCCCTTTGCGATAAGCTGGATTGACAGTCTGTTGGCAAACGATGTCTTGCCTGATGATGAAGGCCCTGCTATCATGACAAATTTCTTTTTGTCATCCGAAGCAATCTGCGCTGCAAGATTTCCTATCTTCTGCTCCATCAGTGCCTCCTGAAGCAGCATGATTTCCTGTCCCCTGCCTGCTGCAATCGCATCATTTAGCGAGCCTATCGTGCCAATTCCAAGCATCTTGCTCCATTCCCTGGAATCATCCAGCGTGTGAAACAGCTTATTTGATGTCACAAGCGGCTCAACGCTCCTGCTGTGAGCACCCGGAAAAAGAAGCACAAAGCCACTCTCATACGGCACTATATCAAAGTATTTGAGCATGCCTGTCGAGGGTGCCATAAATCCGTAGAAATAATCCACCACCCCATCAAGCTCATAAAGATTGACTCTGGAGCTTCTCCTGTAGTGCAATAACCTCTCCTTATCATGCAGCCCTTTTTCCTTGAAAAGCTGCTCCGCATACTGTGTTTTTGCACTGTGCTTGGTAATTGGGAGGTCTTTTTTCCACAAATGAGTACATGCTGCAGACTATCCTGTCGATATCATGCTCTGTCACGCTTTTCTCACTGTTTTCTCTGCTGCCTTGGTCTGTATCTTCATTATATTTTTCCTGTTGGCTGTCCGCACACTCCACTGCTTTCTCAAGCTGACAATAATAGCCTTCTCCGAGCGAATGCATCACATGAAGCTGTGTCATGCTGCCATATACATCGTATATAGCCCTCTGCAAAAAGCAGCACAACACTTCTTCTGTATGTACGCCTGCCATCCCTGTCAGCTGTCGTCACAAAGCTAAGCTCACAGTCACTTTTTATTTTCTTATTCAGTTCACGAAGCCTGCCGTTTACAATTCCAAGGATTATGTCATCCTCATAATAATCCTTGAATCTGTCTGCTACGGCTTCTAAAGTATCACTTTCTGATGCTGTCACTGCCATGACCTGTCCATCCGGCAAGGTCACCTTCACACTATATTCCTGCATTTCTTATTGCCCCCATAGTCGAATATGCTGCCTCATTGTATGCCATCATCTCGTTTATCTGCTCGATTCTGTCCATGATGGAATCACTCATATCCTGTGTCCTTAGCTGCTGCATGATGGCAGCCAGCTTGTGGTGTTCCCTGACAAGACTTCCGAAGCACCGGATTACCGTTTTTGATAAGTACCGGTCCGTACAAATCGCATACAGTAACCGTCGTCTCGTCCATATTGTCCCATGCGGAATTGTCCGCACACGGCACACATCTGAACATCGGATAGTATTTTCCGTCCTCCAAAATCATATCCTCATCAACTATCTTATAGCCTGTGTTCCTTACATATTCACGGACTTTGCTCACTTCCGACTGTGGCTGCAGAATCAGCTCCTTTGCCGACCTGCACACTGTCTCCCCTGCGGTTAAAATGTGAATAACAAGCTCTCCTCCCATTCCTGCTATGACAATAGAGTCAACCTCTCCGTCGTGTATCGCTTCAAGCCCATTGGAAAGCCTTGTGGTAATCTTCTCTGTCAGACCGTTTGCCCTTATATGCTCATTGGCGCGCTCAAGCGGTCCCTTATTTATATCAACAGCAATTGCCTTCTGTATTATATTACCCTGCACCAGGGCAATAGGCACATAGCCATGGTCGGTTCCCACATCACACAGCGTGTAGCCGGCCGTGACCATTGATGCCACTGCCTTCATTCTTCTGGATAGCCTAATCATCTTACTCTAAGTAGTCCTTAAGCTTTCTACTTCTGCTTGGATGACGAAGCTTTCTTAGCGCCTTTGCCTCAATCTGGCGGATACGCTCACGAGTGACGTTGAACTCCTTACCTACTTCTTCAAGTGTTCTGGCTCTGCCGTCCTCTAAGCCAAAGCGGAGTGTGAGTACCTTCTGCTCTCTCTCTGTAAGAGTGCCAAGCACCTCCTCAAGCTGCTCCTTAAGAAGTGTGAATGCTGCCGCATCAGCAGGAACCGGTACATTATCATCCTTGATGAAATCACCAAGATGTGAATCCTCCTCCTCACCGATTGGAGTCTCAAGTGAAACAGGCTCCTGTGATATCTTGAGTATCTCACGCACACGCTCTACCGGCATGCTCATCTCCTTGGCAATTTCCTCCGGTGAAGGCTCTCTGCCAAGCTCCTGAAGGAGCTGCCTTGACACACGGATGAGCTTGTTGATCGTCTCAACCATATGCACAGGAATACGGATTGTTCTGGCCTGATCGGCTATGGCTCTTGTGATAGCCTGGCGAATCCACCATGTGGCATATGTAGAGAATTTGTAGCCCTTCTTGTAGTCGAACTTCTCAACTGCCTTGATGAGGCCCAGGTTTCCCTCCTGAATCAGGTCAAGGAAAAGCATTCCTCTTCCCACATATCTCTTTGCGATGCTGACAACAAGACGCAGGTTTGCTTCTGCAAGACGCTTTTTGGCATCTGCTCCCTTGTCCACATCCCTCTGCAGAGTCTTTATTTCTTCCTTTATCTCAGCCTTTTCCTCTTCCGATGCACCATCAAGGCGGCCCTTTAGTACATTAATCTTCTCGGTTGCTACCGCTCCGTCCTCCATATTCTGGGCGAGCTCAATCTCCTCATCTGCTGAGAGAAGAGGTACCTTACCGATTTCCTTAAGATACATACGGACAGGATCCTCGACGCTGACTCCCTCCGGTACTGAGAGGTCAATCTTTTCAACCTCTACCTCATCCTCATCATCGAGTATGATATCATCATCCACGTCATCATCATTGCTGATTTTAAGCACGTCTATGCCGTTTTGCTCGAGATAATCTATTACCATCTCAAACTTCTCCGGATCCAGATTTAAGTCCTTGAAAAAATCTGCAATTTCCTGATATTCGAGCATATTCTTTTTCTTTTTTCCAAGCTCAAGAATCTCAATAAGCTTCTGCTGGAAATTCAGTCTCTGCTCCTGCTCCTGTGCCATGTCTTTTTGTTCCTTTTTCTTTGCCATTTTATTTTCCTCTTTATTCTGGTATTTTTTGCAATTCTTCGAGTGCACGCTTATCCTCAATAATCCTCATCATGCCCTCCATATCTGTAGGTGCCAGATGCTTTGAGCGGTAGTCTATGCTGTTTTGCTTGATACGGACAACGGTTTCCCTGAGTGCGGTTGCCTTGTCATTTTTGCCCTCCACCTGATGGATTGTGGCATTGAAAAGCCCTGCCACCTCACGCTGTTCGTCCTCATCGGTAAACATGCTTACTATCCTGGCCGGATTTACTGTATGTGTGGTCTCGTACTGTGAAAAAAAACCTCCTTAGCCACCTTGTGGTACAGCTCTTCGGTAAAGTCATCTGCACTGATACGCCCCTTTATCCTGTCAAAAAGTGAATTATCCTCTATGAGCCATGTGAGGAGAAGCTTCTGCGACTGCTTCATGCCATCCTCCTTTTATTTTTCTCATTGATTCCACTTTTAAGCTTGGTCTGTGGCTTTACGATACCGCCCTTCATTGCCATACTGTTTACGAGCTTTCTTAAGTCGTCGTATGGTATGCTGTACTCTCTGGACACTGCCTGCGTATAGTTTGTCCGCTCAAGCTCCTCGGTAAAACCAAGCAGCTTCTTTGCGATTTCATTATAAAATGCGGTTTTTGACTCGGGATCGTCCATATCATAGCCTGCCTGCATGATCCGTATCTGAAACATAAAGCTGTTTTCAGCCTTTTTTGATACGCTCCTCATACTCCTGTGCGCCAAGCGCCTTGATAAACTCATCCGGATCCTTGTACGGCCGCATGTTAATGACCTTTGTTGTGATGCCTACCTCCTTGAGTATCGGAATCGCACGCAGCGCTGCCTTTACCCCGGCGCCATCACTGTCATATGTCAGATACACCTCATTGGTGTATCTCTTTAATAGTGAGGCATGTCCGCTCGTGAGCGCCGTACCAAGCGACGCCACCGCATTGTCAAAGCCTGCCTGATGCAGTGCTATGACATCCATGTAGCCCTCACACAAAAGGAGCTGGTTTTTCCTCGTGCTCCTTGCTATATTAAGTCCGTAAAGATTACGGCTCTTATCAAATATCTTTGTCTCCGGAGAGTTTAAATACTTTGGCTCTCCGTCACCCATCACCCGGCCTCCAAAGCCTATGACACGGTTGTGCACACCATAATCGGAAACATCGCACGATTCCAGAACTTATCGTGCCCGCCTCTGACCTCATCTATCGTCACAAGACCTGTCTCCTTAAGTATCTCATCATCATAGCCCTTGCTGCGCAGATACTTGTACAGATCATCACTGTACTGGTCCGAGTAACCAAGCCCGAACTTCTGCATTGTCTCATCGGACAGCTCTCTCTTTTTGAAATACTCATGCGCCCTTTGTCCTCTCGGTCCACGAAGCAGCATATAAAAAATACTTTGCAGCCTCTTTATTTATCTCAAGCAGCTGTGTACGCCTGTCTGCCTCCCTCCTTTGTGCTGAGGTCATCTCCTGCTTGGGAAGCTCAATTCCCACACGGTCTGCAAGCTCCTGCATAGCCTCAGGGAAGGTAAAGTTCTCATACTGCATGAGAAATGTAAATACATTGCCTCCGGCTCCACAGCCGAAGCAATAGTACATCTGCTTATTCGGTGAGACGGAAAAGGATCCGGTCTTTTCGTTATGGAATGGGCATAATCCAAAATAGGTACTTCCCTTTTTCTGAAGATGCACGTAGCTTCCTATAACATCGACTATGTCATTTCGCGAACGTACCTCCTCTATAAGCTCGTCAGAGTAGTACGGCATTTTATCATCCCCTTACTGTTCATCTTTGTTGTCATTTGTGTCGCCCGGCGAGCGCGTCTGCAGTGCGGCACTTAGCTCTTACAACCGGCTAACGCTTCGTTGCTAAGAGTCTGTACGAATTATGCCTGCAGTTTTCTATGCTTGACGAAACCGTCGATACTCGCCATCCATGGCTCGATATCTCCTTGCCCCGGCTTCCATGCCGGTGCATTTCTGTGCTTCATGTGCATAATTCTACAGTCTCTAAGCAGCTTCGCTAGTCGCCTCTGCAAGAGCTATGTGCCGCACTGCAGACGCGTTCACCAGGCGGTTTTTACAGAATTATAAATAATCTCAGTAACCATCGATTTCCCATGCTACCGGCACGAAATACTCGTGGAACTTCGTGGTGGCATACTGGTCTGTCATGCCTGATATATAGTCGCATATGATGCGCCCCTTGTCATCACCCTGCCCTAGCATGGCGAGGTATTTCTGCGGCAGCTCCTCTATATGCTCCATATAATAGAAATAAAGCTGCTTGAGCATCGCCTTGGCCTTTTTCTCCTCGCTTTTTGCGACTGGATTGTTATAGAGGTTTGCGAACATGAATTTACGCAAATCCTGCATTGCCTGCGCGGACTCTTTTGACATGCATATATCGTCCTTTCCCATGCTGTTTGTGATGATATTGTGCACCATATGATTGAGCCTGGCCTTGGTGCTGTGTCCAAGCGTATTTCTTATCTCAAGCGGTATATCATCCTCGCACAGAAGCTGTGCTCGGATTGCATCATCAAAGTCTGAATTTATGTAGGCTATCTTGTCTGAAAGCCTGACTATTTTGCCCTCTAAGGTGTGTGGCATGAGCGAGGTCTGGTGATTTAGCATACCATCCTGACCTCCCATGTCAGATTGAGTCCTGCTCCGTCCTTTTCGAGCTTCTCCACTATGCGCACACTCTGCTCATTATGCTTAAAGCCACCCTCGTATATCTCATTGAGGATGCGCTCACCCGCATGTCCAAACGGTGTATGCCCCAGATCGTGTCCCAGCGCTATAGCCTCCACCAGATCCTCATTCAGTCTCAGTGCCTTGGCTATTGTCCTGGCATTCTGCGACACCTCAAGCGTATGCGACATACGTGTGCGGTAATGGTCGCCCTTTGGCGTAAGAAACACCTGTGTCTTATTTTTCAGACGCCTGAATGCCTTGCTATGCAGTATCCGGTCCCTGTCCCGCTGAAAAACAGGCCTGATATCGCACTGTGGCTCATCATAGTCCCTGCCTCTTGAGTTGATGCTCAGGCATGCGAACGGACTAAGTATTTCCTGCTCACGTTTTTCTATCTGCTCGCGAATAGTCATTTATCTGCCTCCTCGCTGTCACAGTCGTTTGTTCTGCTGCTATTCACACACAAATGTAACAAATAGCGTTACATTCCACTAATAATGCTCTACACTAATTATGCTCTACACTAGTTATTATTCGACGTGATTTTTAAAAATCCTTTTTTTATTTCTTTTTACTTTAATTTTCTTTCGGCAAAAATTAAATGCTGTATCAATTACCGCCGAGCACATGGCGCAGCATCTGAAGCTGTCCTCCTGTGATTTCATTGTCGTAGCTGCCATAGTAAAATTTATCGTCTTTTGCCAGTATGCAGCCCACCCAGGTGCCCACATGACTGTCACTCTCTATGGCATCCTTCATGGATTTGTAGCCCTCTATTGTAAAATAGGCATCATAGCCCTTGAAGTCTGCCGGATTTATTTTCACTGCACCAAAGGTATCCTCAAGACTTTTTATGAAATCCTCATCGCACTCCGTATAGCCTGTGACATCCTTGCTGTAGCGCGACTCTGACTGCCACGCCTCATCCCACATGAGGGAAAACGCTGCAGTCCTTCCATGAATTGCTTTTTTCAACTACAGACAGCTTCTTGTATGAATTTGATGCGTTGCCCGACATCTGTAAATATGTATCGTCACCGTTCTTATTCATATATAAGAGGTTTGAAGCTGCAAGCTCATAGTACCTGCTGCCATAGTCCTGATCCTTGTATACAATATAGCCAAGCGGACTGCCGGTCCCTGCATAGTCAAGCTCTATGGTTATCGGAATATACACCTGACTGTCATAAACCATAGGCCCAAGCCTGTCATCATTTGTGATACAGCTTGCGACCTTTTCATACTCAGCCGGCTCGTTTGAAGGCGACATGAAATATGTGTAAACAACAATAATTGCAATGACAACGACCGGCACAATGACTATTACAGCTTTTAATGTTTTCCTTCGAACCCTGCGTCTGTGAATGCGCACTTTCCTGTCTGCATGCTCATCGCAATACCTGTATTTCACCAGTCTGTATACAACGAAAAGCTCCAGCACAAGCAAAAGCACAGCAAAGGCCATCATACAGCCGGCCTGCCACATCACCTTGTGATTGACAAATTTCTTGTCTATAAACCTAAGCGGTATGAGTATTATCGTCCAAAAAGCGTATTTCCCAACACATACCGTGCATATATTTTCCTGCTTTTTATCACGGTAAGCGGAAAAATTGAAACAATCACTGTCAGCATGAGCACAATTGCAAAAAAAATACCCCCATATCTCTGACAGGGTTGAGCCGTACAGTGCCTTGAAATACTGAGCCGGACCAAGCTTTTTTTGATATTGCCCCAGCCTGAGTATTTTGCAATGAATAACACTACCGTGCCGATAAACCATGTCAGTATATAGATGCCCATGTAGCATGCCATATTTTTTTCCTTGCAAAGCTGCCATATCTCATAATGGAATATGACACAAGCACCCCTGCAAGCACGGGAAATCCACCAACTCTGCCAATCAAAAGATTTACATACTCCATAACAGCAAAGGACAAAACAAACACACATATTACATTAATATAAGATAGATTCAATCTCTTCACGCTGCAATCCCATCTCCAATATAATAATCAAATTCCTGTGACAGCTGTACCCCTCAGTGTGGCAGGCAACGGTTACAGACCATTAATAGCCAATAGGCTTTCAAAATTATCTGCACAAAATAAAATAGGAAGCCGTTCACCGACTTCCCTGTTAATGCAGGAGATGGGACTTGAACCCACACGATATTGCTACCACAGGCACCTGAAGCCTGCGCGTCTGCCAATTCCGCCACTCCTGCGAACAAGCATTATTCTACCAAAAAGTTTAGAATAATGCAAGCATAAATTTAAAAAACTATGCGAAATGTACGAAAAACTATAAATCTGTTACTACACCAGCTTTGATATATCTAAAACCAGTGCATCAACCTCCTCCTGTTTTGTGGCCCAGCTGGTGCAGAATCGTACTACAGTGCCATCCTTCTCTCTTCCCATCTCTTCAAAATAGTACTTCTCGGCAAGTGTCTTCTTCTGCTCATCCGATAAAATCACAAACTGCTGATTTGTAAAGCTCTCAACCCAAAACGGTACCTTTTTCTGTTCAAATGCCTCTTTAATCTGCATGGCAAGCTCATCAGCACGCTTTGTCTTTTCAAAATAACCGCCATTCTCAAGCATAGTGGCAAACTGTAAACCCATCAGCCAGCCCTTTGCAAGCACTGCACCGTTTTGCTTCATATAAGCCTTAAAACGATACTTGATATCCTCAGCATTTATAACCAGCGCTTCGCCAAAGAGCGCACCACACTTTGTGCCACCGATATAAAAAACATCCGAAAGCATGGCAAAATCATAGAGTGTGAGGTCATTTTTATCTGAGCCCAGTCCATAGCCCATTCTCGCACCATCAACAAACAGGTACATGCCGTATTTCTTGCAGACAGCACTGATATCGCAAAGCTCTCTTTTCGTGTAAAGAGTACCCTGCTCAGTCGGAAATGAAATATAAACCATCCTTGGCTCTGTCAGATACTCAGGCTTTGCATTGTCATAATACTCTGCGGCACACGCCTCAATCTGCGCAGCACTGATCTTACCATCCGTGTTAGGAAGCGCAAGAATCTTATGACCTGTATTCTCAATAGAAGCTGCCTCGTGGCAATTGATATGTCCCGTATCCGCTGCAATCACGCTCTGCACCGGTGAAAGCGCCGCCGCAACCACAACATAATTGGCCTGTGTCGCACCCGGAATAAATTTAATCATGGAATCATCTCTGCCAATAAGCCCCTTAATAATCTGCTCAGCCTTATCGCACCACTCATCCTCACCATATCCCGGATAGCTGGTTGTATTTGTATCCGCCAGTGCCTTCAAAATGCAATCAAATGCACCGCGGTTATAATCGTTATTAAATCTAATCATAAAAATCCTACCTTTCCTGTCTTATCATTATAGAGAGCCTGCCCCACAACAACCGGAGCCTTGCGGAAGATGGGGCGCAAGACATCCGGGGATGTCTGCTCTGCGCCGACCGAAGCGGAGCGGAGACCGCAAGACATCCGGGGATGTCTGCTCTGCGCCGACCGAAGCGGAGCGGAGACCTTGGACCCATGGGGCCTGCTCTACCACGACCGTAGTCTTGCGCAAGATGGGGCGAGTGAGGTCCGGGGACCTCATGCCACGAGCCGACCGAGCCGGAGGCGAGACCTTGAACCATGGGTTCAAGGCTCGCTTCGGCTTTGAACAACAAGACAGGGACCAAACGCTTTGCTTGGTCCCTGTCTTATTGTTCAATGCGGAAGATGGGACTTGAACCCACACGATTGCAATAATCACAAGATCCTTAGTCTTGCTCGTCTGCCAGTTCCGACACTTCCGCATGTATTTTGTTTTCGCCGCTTGTCTCACGCGACTCGTATATAATATCAGATTGTTTTCAAAAATGCAAGCACTTTTTTCAAAAAAATCATATTTTTTTACAGACTCTTTTCATAGCACAAAAACGGCTGCCCAAACAGGCTGCATTCACCCACTGTATCAAATCCAAACACTGCATACGAGCGCAGAGCCTTCACATTGAGCTTGTTGACTAAAAAATGCACACTTTTGTATCCTCTCCTTGCGAGTTCTTCCATCCCAAATACCAGCATTTGTCTCGCAATTTTCTGATTCTGAAAATCCGGATGAACCGCAAGTCTTGAAAGCTCAGCCCCGGGTGCCAGCTTATGGCTCCAGCAATCAAGCCTCTCCACCTGTGGATCATCATCAATTGAAATCGCTGCGATAATTCTGTCCTCTTTTCTTACGGCATCAGCATTAATCTCCTGCCCATCAATCATTACAAACAAAGATTCTCTACCAAGATCAAACTCAATCTCCTTCATTCCCGGATAAGAATCGTCCCATGGACAAAACTCCCTGCCTAGCTGTATCTTATACAATTTTAAAATTTCTTCTTTATTTTCTTCTGTAGCTGCTACTATTTTTCTCATTCTGTTTCTCATTTCCAACTAAATATAATGAACAAGGGGATTCAACCTTGCAAGCTTGAAGTTTGTACTCTAATGAACATGAAACTACCTTCTTATAAATGAAAAATCATATACATTTCTGAACTTTTGCGTTACTCTCTGATTGTGTGTATAACAATTATAATCACTAAAACCATCCAATACACATCCGAAAAACATCCAAAAAAGAATAACAATCCCCATACAAGAATAATTATGCCAAACATCAAATTATGCCATAATAAAAAAGAATTCTACTGCATGTAATGTTATAAAAACAGACAGATAATCTACTACCCATTTCTATGCTCATTTAGCAACAATATATTCCATTTCTTCGTTTTTAGAAAGAATATCTAAAAGCCTGAACACCGGTCCTGTCGGATGAGTTCTACCACCTTCCCATGCTTCCACTGTTTTAATTGAAACCCCCATATATGAAGCAAATACACTTTGAGTCATCCCCGCCTTTGTCCTAATATCACGTATTTCTTTTCCACTATACTCTTTGACCGGCAAAATCATATATGTTTTTACTCTCCCCTGCTCCATATCCTTTCTCATAAGCTATAGCTTCCTCGAGTCCTTCTTTTAAATCCTCAAATAATGAGCTCATAGAAATCACCTCCTATTTTTAGCAGCTTCCTCTCTCAACGATTTAACTAATTTCTTTAAAACGCTTTTTTTTCTTCCTCTGTAAGATTTTCCTGACTCTTTTTTTGGAATGCTGTAATCAGATATATTACTTCATACTCCGCAAAATCAGTATAACAAACTCGTACGCTACCACTTTTACCTCTATTCTGGAGAGGAAATCTGACCTTGCGAATTCCACCAGTTCCTTCCATTATAGGTCCTGACACAGGATCTTTAAGTAACATTATCTGAAGCGCTCGTAATTCATCCTCACCTAATCCAATCTCTTTCCATCTTTTTTTTTGAAAACAACGGAACCTCTATAAAAGTTCTTGTCATTTGTAATTTTCCCTTCTCTTTTTAACCATATTACACCCTATATTATAGGGTGTCAACACAATTCATCTTTATAAAACATAATTTTATCAATTTTCTTTATTGTCGACTGTATTTTACTGCTTTCACGACTGTCTCAATGCAATTAATTGTTAATGCCAAAATGATGATTGAGAGAAATACCTTATTATAGTGTATAAAAACATGTGAAATACCTTCTGCATCCGTTCCAAGTAACTGCTCAATACCATCAAAAAATCCACTATTCATAATCCTATCATTTAACAGCCAAATGCTTGTTAATACTCCATCAATAATATTGGTAATAATGGTAACAAGCATCACTCTTTTGGTATAGCTGCCATCAATAAGTCTCACACTGTCCCTTGTAACACCCAAAATTCCAAATGCAAGAATGAAATACCATGTTTGTCTGATATATTCTAAATTAAAAAGTGGTTCATACACACCTACCCCATTTTTTACAAATGCAATGCATAAAATCTGTGGGCATACAAGAAATACAAGAGTGAAGATAACCGAAAAAACAATTCCTACAATCGCATCTACTTTTGAAATCCTATTAGACTTTTTGTGGAACAGGAGGCAAATTATCTATTCCATCATTTAACCCATCCACCTTAATTCCTTTTTTATAAAAGAATGCAAATAATAATGTCACAAATGCAAATCCTGTCAATATACCGCCAAAAATCCCACCGATGGTTCTATAGATAGCTATATACCAGATTGTATGCGATGTTAATGCTGCCATAATTTGGGCAAGTAACATTCCTCCACTGATGCACACTGTCACAATTTTCAATACATACACATATAAACTGTAATACGGCTGTCCAATCAAACAATCCTGTGTTTCACCTTTATATTTCGAAGCTAACTCATTCGGGGTTCCCAGTTCCGTTAAAACAACTTTGATATCACGCTCCGTTGGAGTAACATCCTCACATCGTTCCTCCAACATATCTTGTATGATCGTCTCTAATTCCGCCGCCACGTCTTTTTTCATGGCGGATTTCATATGTTTTGTAACTGCATAAATGTATCTGTCGATCAAATCATTTTTTACCATTTATTCTTCCTCCATTAAAACATTGATTGACTGTGAAAATTTTTTCCAGTGTTCTTTAATTTTTTTATAAACCAGCTTCCCATCTTCTGTGATGATATAATATTTTCTTGGCTTCGTTGCCTCAGTTTCCCATTCACTTTTTAGCAGACCTTGACTCTCTAGTCTTCTCAGTAAAGGATATAATGTATTGCCTTCTATCGAAATACCTTTTCCTTCTAATTCCTTTACCAATGAATATCCATACATTGGTTTATTTAGTTGTGCTAACACTACCATGATGAGTGTGTGCCCCGTCTGAATTCTAAAATTAATCCTGAAACAATTTCATCACAATTCATCAAATCTCCTCCCTAGTATCCTTTATTTAAATCCACTGTGTTTATTGCACTGTATTGTGTGTTGCACACTATGTGTTTAACATAGTATACTGTGTATCACACATCATGTCAACAAGTTTATCCTTTGCATTTTAATTTTTGCATATTATACCCTATATTATAGGGTGTCAACACAATTCATGTCCTCCTTACATTTAATACAATAACGCTGAAAAAATGTGGTGTCAGTGACGGGAATAGCCAAGGATTTTGATATGTGATTAGCGATAGTGTAGATAAAACAAAAAGGACAGTGTCCTCTCAACACTGTCCTCCCTAATTTACATGATTGAATTTTCATAATCTTGTAATTCGTGATATATACCTTCTATGATGACCCTACTTCCAGCCACTCTATAAACCAATAAATATCTATGCTTTGCAAAACTTATTTATCATATATCATGCTTTTCTGCCAACTCTGAAAGTTCTACATCAAACTTCTCATTTTCTTATTTCACCAGCATCTCATATGTAACCCCATACTTCTGCGCAATCTCGCTTGCATAAGATTTCCCTTCCGGAGGCGCCACTTCAATCTGATAGGAGCGCTCTGTCCCCTTCATGTGCACAATCATGGAAAACGCTTTCCCATCTGTGTGCTCTGCCTTCTGCTGTTCTTCATTCATTTCCTCCACATCAAATGCCAGCTTATGCATATGTGTATTATAAATGGTCCTCATTCCCTTATGTAAAATTGCCCTGACACTGTCCTTGGCAATGTAGTATCCTTCTTCAAACGAAGTGGTAGAAAATGATTCATTCATCAAAAGCAGACTCCTGCTGTCAGCCTCCTCATAGATTGCCTTAAAACGCTTACATTCTTCCCCAAGCCTTCCTAAATCCAATGTCTTGTCCTCATCTGCCGGGAAATGGGTGTAAATACCTGTAACAGGGGAAAATGTAAATGCTTTTCCCGGAATATATATGCCACCCTGCGCCAACACAAACAACTGCCCAACAGCCTGTGTAATTGTCGTCTTTCCACCTCGGTTGGCACCTGTTAAGATATACACTCTCCTATTCCGGTCGAAATCCATATCATTCGGTACAATATTCCCGACTCCTCTGTCTCAAAAACAGCAAGCTTTAAATTGTAAATTCCACGTGCCTGCATCATATACGGATCAGATTCATTTTCTCCCGCTTTATATACAGAAGCTTTAGCAAAGGTAAAGCCCTGTTCCTGCAATTTTTGAATGTACTCCGCCCATTTGATATAGTAGAGCAGCTCCGGAATCAAGTCTGTCATGTCGGTAATGGTAATAGAAACATATTTGTTCAGTACTTCTCTGACTCTTTTTCACCATATGGGAAATCATATGGTTGACGATTCGGTCTGTATAACGAGTCACATCCTTTGCCTGATCTCCCTCGGGAAGCTTCACAATACCACCCCGGCTTTCCGACCGCATAACAGCTGTATCCATCACCTTCTGCATAGGAGTGCTGATCACCGCGTCTGCATTCACATCAAATGGCTGAAATTTGAAATTCTTTTTCCATATGGTATCCTCATTGATCCGATCCTTTGACGCAATATGGTCATAAAAATTGCCCAGGATTCCGGACTTGGTAAAATATTTGCTGTTTACAGATATCAGACCGATTCCGTCCGCTTCAAAGCGGTCATTCAAGTTAATACCTACCGTAATGCTCTTAAGCTGTGAAGTGTCCATTTTCAGTTCTGAGATATCTTTTTTCAGTTCCGCAAATCCGTTGTCCGCATAGATTTTCTCCACATAAGCTTTTAAACCCAGAAAGCCTGCGGAATGAATGTCCGAAGCTGCCAGACATGTATGAAGCGCATCCACACACTTGATATAATCATTAAGCTCGTCCAGCCGATGCAACAGATCCCAGATGCAGGCACTCTCATCATATTCCCGGTTAAAGCTACCGTACTCCCTCAGAAAGCTGATGCGCTCGAGTATTTCCATAAGATCATCACGCATTTTTTTTCTGTTGAAGGACATCCTCGAAAATATCGCAGCGGTACTGTGTCACCGCCGGATCTGCATACAAACGCGCCATCACGTTTTGGATGTAGTTCTGCTCCCTGCTCCTTTGCTGACAGCTTTTTGCAGATTTGATCCATCCCCAGATCATGCATAGTCACATCACTCAAGGTCCGGTATTGTGCATTTGTATCCGGGTATAATAAACTGTATTTTTTCTGACTCATAAGATTATCCTCTCCTTCTGATCTAATATGCAATTTTGAGCGAAATCCGTATAATTTAGCTACCACAACCAGAGCCTTGCGGAAGATGGGTTGCAAGACGTCCGGGGACGTCTGTTCTGCAACGACCGAAGCGGAGCGGAGACCTTGGACCCATGGGGACAAGGGCCGCTTCCGCTTCTAAAATCAAAAAGGGCTAAGCCCTAAGGCTTAACCCTTTTTAATTTTATAATGCGGAAGATGGGACTTGAACCCACACGATTGCAATAATCACAAGATCCTTAGTCTTGCTCGTCTGCCAGTTCCGACACTTCCGCATATATTTGATTTTCTGTCGCTTGTCTCACGCGACTTTGATATAATATCAAATCAAACCAAATATGTCAACACTTAATTTCTATTTTTACATATATTTTTCATTTACTATGCATTTAAGCTAGTCCAGCCCCGCCTTTATCCGATCCTGTATATTGACCAGACACTGCAGGAGAACAGGATTGAACTGTCCGCACTCTCCATCCAGAATCATCTGCATTGCCTTTTCATGTGAAAACGCTCTCTTGTACACACGATCGCTTGTCAGGGCATCATATACATCAGCTACAGATACCACCTGTGCCGAGATTGGTATATCCAAAATGAATAGCATGTGCTTTTTTCTATATCTTCTTCGTGCATGTTACACCTTCTTCGTCAGATATATTTCTCCTCAAAGCTTTCTATGCACATTGGCTTATCGAAGAAATACCCTTGTATGTAATATATTCCCATCTTCTTAATAATAGCATATTGCCTGTCAGTCTCAACTCCCTCCACGCAGACATGTACTCCTATTGTGTTGGCAAGCTCTGTAACCATCTTGACAAATGCATCAGAAAAATCATCCCCCCAAGATGCTCAATGAAGCATTTATCTATTTTAATGATATCAAGAGGCATCTCCCTGATATGGTTGAGTGATGAATATCCTGTACCAAAATCATCCAGTGCAACCTTAACACCAAGCGCCTTTATCTCACTGAGTATCCGCTTCATGCGCACCATGTCATTGATTGCCAGACTCTCTGTCACCTCAAGACACAGATTTCCCGGTTCTATGCCCACCTCGTCAATTATGCCTTTGATTTTCTTAACTATGTCATTCTGCAGCAGCTGCACCACAGACAGATTTACGTTGACCTTGTAGTCAGGATGTCCCATGTCATTCCAGTACCTGCAGTGCTTCGCCGCCTCTCTTAATACATGCTCCCCGATCGGGTTTATAAGCCCAAGATACTCAGCAAGCGGTATAAAGTCAACCGGATTTATAAAGCCCATGGTTGCTGAATTCCATCTGACAAGAGCCTCTGCACCTGCACAGACATCCTCCCCCTTCACGTTTATAATCGGCTGAAAGTACACGGTGAACTCATCGCACTCATTCATTGTGGCTTTTCTCATGTGCTTTTCAAGATCAAGACGCTTTGTGCTTGTGCCATCAATACCCTCGTTGTAGAACTCTATACGGTTTTTCCTCCTTCTTTCTTAGCATTGAAAAGAGCTATATCAGCTCTTCTTATGACATCCTCCACAGTGCTTGCATCTGTCGGGAAAAATGCCACTCCGGCACTTATTGTACAGTAATAGTCCTCTCCCTTCAAGAACCACGGTCTGACAAATATCTGCTGTATATCATTAATGATACTCTCCAGCCTGTCAACAGAGCTGCCTGTCACTATGACGATAAACTCATCGCCACCCATCCTGTAGCAGTGGTTCTCAATTCCCTTCACCTGTGTCAGGCTGTTCGATATAGCTTTTAAAAGCACATCTCCGTACTGATGGCCAAGCCCGTCATTTATATGCTTGAAATCATCCAGATCTATATAAATCATCGCACCTCTGGTGTCGTTTTTCACTGAATCATCTATAAACTTAGCCAGATCCTGCTCACATCTCATCCTGTTATATAGCCCTGTCAGGAAATCATTATTGGCCTGGTTCTCAATGCGCTGCTGATAACGCTTCTTCTGTGTGATATCATACATTGTAACAAGCTGCACCTTGCGGCCATCCACCCACGCTATGCCTGTGCGATGAATATCAAACCACTTGTCCTCCTCCGTCACGTAGACCTCTGTAAAGCTCCGGCTCTCTGCAGTATGGAAAAAAATATATTTTTCCAGCTTGTTCTGTTCGATAATATTTGAAAGCAGCTGCTTACAGTAATTATTCATGTAAAGTATCTCTGACTTAGACATATCAGCCACGTATATACCGCAGCCGGAGTTTTCCAGTATCGCTTCGAGCGAAGCATAGGAGCCTGCAAGCGAGTTGGTTGTTATCTTTTTTGTGAGAATACTTTGAATGACGCGCTTCGTATCATTTAAAAACTTCACATCATATTTTTCCCAGCTTCTGTCATCCTTCTCATCAAAAAAGCACACATACATCTGAGTCCTGTTATCTATATTTACAGGCTGGAATATAGCTGCCCTCATAGCCTGCTTCTCCATGAAAAGGCGGAATTTCTCCGGCATCACAGAGTCTGATGATATAATGTAAGGCTTTCCGGTGAAAAAAGGCACCTCGGTAATTGATATTGTATCAAACGGCTTTCTGCCATAGCTTACAATCACATCCAAATGCATGCCGTCCACGTTTTTGCGGATGATAAAAGCACCGGTAAGCTTTATGGTAGTAACTGCACTCTCCAGTGCTTTTTGAGCCATATCAGTAAAGCTTCCATCCATCTCAAGCAGTTTTATAACAGAATTGATAGCCTCAAGCATATGAAACTGTTTCTTGATTTCCTCATCTGACTTCCTGATAAGCGAAAGTGCCTCATTCGCAGCATCCTCATCTCTCTTTGTGATCAAAAGCTGTCTGGTCATAGTTTCCAGGAACTCAATTGTTCTGTTAAGACGCGCTTCACTGGTAATAATTATGCCATCAGGAAGCAGGTTTCTCTCATCATTAGACATCTGCTCATCAATTACCGCAGCTATAATCCAATATATATCGTGGGTATTGTCCACTCTTACAATCAGACCATACAGCCTGATATAGTCCTTATCCAGAGGTTCATCTATGAGATTCTCAACCCTGCAGTCCGACAGTCTCAAAAGAAGGTTTTCGTATTTTTCCTCACCAATAAAGGTAAGCATACTCTTCCATTTATCGTTACATTGACACACCTCTGTCATGACTCCATCCTTTTTGTCAGACACGACAAATATATTCCGTTGACCATGCAGAAATAATCCTGTATTTTTTGAAAAAGCTTGGAATCTGACATATTTTCCTCCTAAAAACTCACGCAAATCAATCCTCATATCTGATAACAAACAAATAAAAGTCATTCTTATCGAGAATACATGTCTCCTGAAGCAGACGGTATTCGACACGCAGCCTGATTTGTTTCTTCACAAACCCAATCTCATTTGAATACATGACTATGATTCCGCCGGATACCAGATGCTCTGCGGCCTTGTCGAAAAACCTCTCGTAAAAAAGCTCCATCTCCGCCTTGGTCTGTCGGTTACGAACCGGCATATCCGTAATCAGCTCATCAAATTTGTAGTCATGTCTGAAATCAAAGAAATCCCTGTGTATAAAATTAATTCTTGTTTTGGCAAACGCAGCATTCTCTCTGCCCATAGTGATTGCATCTCCATAGGTATCTGTAGCATATATCTCGCGTGCCGGGACTAAATGTGCACGCTCAATAAGCAGTGTACCAACTCCGCAGAACGGATCCATGATTTGTGCTGTTTCCTTAAGATACGGCTTTGCAAGTGAAACAATAAGTGCCGCTTGTGACGGATGCATCGACGTAGGAAGCACATTCTTTCTGTACGCAAATCTATTATCCTGTATAGAACATAATCTCATGCAGACAAATAATTGTCATTTTTTGTCGGTATGAGCTTAATCACCACGTCGTAATCATTTGGTGAATTGATCATCCTGCCCGCAAAATGCATATCGATAGCTTTCGCAAGCCTGCTCTGGTAGGCCGCATCTGCCGTGCTCTCAATACGGTAGTAAAACGGACCACCCTCACGGTGCATGCGTCTTAATATATCATACATATCTGACTCTGCAAGAAGTCCGGCTGCTTCCTGTGCATCCTTTGGCAGAAGCGATGCTGCATGTATGGTAAAGTACATTTTTCTGAATGTGCGCACCTGCATGATAAGAGGTATATTGTCAGTCTTTACAAGCACTCCAAGCGGATGCAGCTTTGTATCCTTAACCGGTATCTGACGTCGTACCACCTCTCTGTGAAGGCGGTTTGTCATCAGAAGCAGCTCAGCCTTTACTCCCTCGAGCACAGGTGTATGGTGCTTTATCCCATTATATTTAATCAGGATTTTATTTATCTCGTTTAATTCTTCCTCAATATGCTTCCTATTTTCAGCTGTGACCGTCATATGCTCAAGCTCTTTTGCACGTTCCATAAGCTGTGGCAAGAGCTCTTTGCAGTCCAGCTGTGACAGCGCCGCCAGATATGAGCCCTTTACAAAGCGCATCTGTTCAGCCTCGTATGCTTTAAAAACCTCATCAGAAAGCTGTGACATATGAAGATCTCCTATCAGAAGCGCTGCGTTCTTTCTGGTTTTTGCATCTTCTGCTCCCATAAACGACACAAGCAGCTCATCTTCTCCTGCAAGCAGCTTTAGAGCCTCTGCTAATGCATTTTCATCTTTAATCTCCTGTATGAGGCTGCTCAGATTCTGACGTACATTCTCTTTTTTAACAGATTTCCGATAATTTCCTTCATTTTTTAAATCATCCTTTAATTTATTGTATATTGTCAGTTTTGGCTTGCCTCTTCCTTTGGCACACCATTTTCTTCGATGTATGTATCCAGATCCTTGTGAAACTGCTCCCACGCATCCTCATGCTCCACGAAATATAGCGGACACTTCTTGCCTGTCACATCGTAGTGCCTTATTACATCATCAGCACTCAGATCATACCGCCCCATAAGCCATGTGGTGAGCTCTATGAGCGACTGGTATGTGCTGTCGTTGAACTTTCCTGTCTCATCCTCTATACAGCACTCTATCGATATTGTGTCACTGTTTCTGTTATTAGATGCATACGATATCTCATTGCAAGGTATGCACTGCACTATCTCACCCTCTAATCCTATAACAAAGTGTGAGCTTGCTTTGGTCTTTTTGGTCTCTGCCAGACCATTGAAATAGTCCCTGTTTTGTCTGGCTGACGTACCCGGATTTGCTGTATAATGGACAACTATGCCGTTTACCTTCTCTAGCGCCTTCTGTGGTCTGGAATACGGATTGGGTGTCAGCAGCTGTACATCAAGCTTTGGCTGTATAGGATTGTAAAGAGTACTGGTCACCTCTGCCTTTACCTCTTCCTGCTTTGCCTTTTTGCCCCTTAAAGCTCCCACTATGATTATCGTTGCAATTATAAGTATTATCATGCCTATAACAATGCCATTGCTAATAAGCTGCTTTCTTCTAACCTGGGCGCGGTGTCTCTTTCTATATTCTTCGCGCTTTCTCTGTCTTATCTTTTCATACTCGTCCATTTAATTATCCCCGGTTATCTCTTTTGTTTGCTTTTATATAGCTATTCCAAGCTTTTATAAACATTTGCATACATATAAGAATATATTAGCACAAATCGGCTTATTATGCCACATAAAATAATACAAAAGCACCAGATATTACGACGTAACATAATACCCGGTGCTTTATTATAAATGTATATTCTTATTATTAATCACACTTAATCTCGTGAACCCATCCATCCGGTCCATCAATATGGCCCATCTGAATGCCTGTAAGTGTGTCACGAAGCTTCTTTGTGACAGGTCCCATCTCATCCATACCGCTTGGGAAGCAGATTTCCTTGCCGTGATCTACAATCTTTCCTACCGGTGAGATTACTGCTGCTGTTCCGCAAAGTCCACACTCAGCAAAATCCTTAACTTCATCAAAGAGCACCTCTCTGTGCTCAACCTTGAGTCCTAAGTACTTCTCTGCAACTACCATCAGTGAACGGCGTGTGATTGATGGCAGGATGCTGTCTGATTTAGGTGTAACAAATGTGCCATCCTTTGTGATAAAGATGAAGTTTGCACCACCTGTCTCCTCTACCTTTGTACGTGTTGCAGGATCGAGGTACATATTCTCTGCAAAGCCCTGTGCATGTGCATCTACAATGGCATGAAGACTCATTGCATAGTTGAGTCCGGCCTTGATATGTCCTGTTCCGTGAGGTGCTGCTCTATCAAAGTCTGACACACGGATTGTAATTGGCTTTGCGCCACCCTTGAAGTATGGTCCTACAGGTGTTACAAGGATTCTGAACTGATACTCATCAGCAGGCTTTACACCGATTACTGCGTTTGTTCCCATAATGTATGGTCTGATATAGAGTGTAGCGCCTGAGCCGTATGGTGGAACCCATGCAGCATTTGCCTTTACTACTTCCTCAACTGCCTTTACAAATCTATCCTCCGGGAATACAGGCATCTCAAGTCTCTCACATGAATCCTTAAGACGCTGTGCATTTAAGTCAGGTCTGAAGCAGACAATTCTGCCATCCTCTGTTGTGTATGCCTTAAGTCCCTCGAAGCATGTCTGTGCATACTGGAATACTCCCGCACACTCATTAAGTGTCACTGTATGATCCTTTGTGAGCTGTCCATCGTCCCACTTTCCATCTTTATAATTAGAAACATAGCTGTAATCTGTTTCCTGGTAGCCAAAACTAAGGTTTGACCAATCGATATCCTTCTTTTCCATCTTTATATCCTCCGTTTCTTTACGGATCCGATATAACCTAGCGTTATCATATATCGGGTCTACTATCATTTATGCTCATTCTAGTACAATAAAAAAAAATGTCTAGTACTATTTTATAATAACCATAACTTAAGTTTCTATATAGCTTTTTTACTATTATAAGATAAGGCCTGACTTTTTCTTACTTTTTTCAATAGCTGAATTAACCCTTCCAAACGGACGCCCAAGCAGCAGTCCGATCACAAGCGATATTGCTATAAATATAAGAAGAATCGCAAGATCCTTGCAATAATCAAAGCGGTACATGCCTCCCACGCACTCTCTTAGGGCATTCATGGCATAGTTAAACGGCATGAACTTATACAGTGCTCTGTACACCTGCGGCAGCACCTCAACCGGGAATGTGCCGCCTGCGCCTGCCACCTGAATGACCATAATGACTACTGCTACAGCCTGTCCCACATTGCCCAAGGCTGCTGTGAGCGAATACATAAGAAGCGTGAATACAAGGCTTGTCAGTGCGCTTGCACACCAGAAAAGGAACGGATGCCTGCACTGTATTCCGACAAAGAACAAATCACCGAGCACTGTCACAAGTGTCTGAATCTGGCCTATCACAAAAAATGTGATATATCTGCCAAAAAACTTATGTACGCTGTTTACTTTGCCAAGTGATTTTATATCGTCAGTGTCCTTTACCTTTGTTTTCACAAGTGCAACAGTTATAAGACCTCCCACCCACAGAGCCAGCACTGTAAAACGGTGCCATGGCTGAGCCATATGTGGATATCTCATATATCTTCTGCTCATCCATAGACAGCGGTGATGTCACAAACTGCGCAATGAGTGTCGGATCTGTCCGAAGCAGCTTTACAATCTCATTAAACTGCTCATCGTTTGACAAATTATCAAATCCTGATATAACATTCTGCAAACCATCTCTGATCTGCTGTACATACTGTCTGGTATTTACAATATCTGCATTTCCTGATTTAAGAACTGCCGAATAGTCATCGAGTGCTTTTTGTATATCCGGGAAGCTGTTGTCCAAAGAACCAAGCATGGACTGTGTCTCAATAAGTGCATATTCTATATCATATACCGCTCCTGTGAGATTCGGTGACACGCTGTGGTCAAATGTATTTTTAAGTGTATCTATTGCAGACTTGGCACTTGACACATCCGCTTTTATTGATTCCTTAAGAAGCTTTAGCTTATCTGCCGTCAATTCAGTATCAGACTTAAGGTCTTTTATCTGTGTTTTAATGCTTTGGATATTATTTCTGACAGCCTCTATCTGTGAACTATCCACTCCATTTAAGCCTTGAATGGCGACAAGAGTATTCTCTGCAAGCTGTTCTACCGTATCAAAGCCCGCCAAAGAAACAGATATATCCGCAGTATCAGCATCCGCTAATCCCGATGCATTTAAGAGCTGTATGGAGTTTTCCAGCACATCGAGCTGGCTGTTTATGTTTGATAAGCTTATGTCGACCATCTGTGTGATGGTTTGTGCTGTCTGTGCACCCGAAAGCACCGATGACTGCATGCCGCTTACCGATGACTGTCCCCCCGTCAATCAGCCCCTGCACACTCGGAAGCAGTGACTGTGTCGAGCCTATCAGGCTGTCTGCTGAATCCGTGAGCATGGCAAATGTATCGAGCATGCCTGCATATGTAGAAAGAGTCGTATCCATATCCTTTAGCTTGTCAACAACTGTTCCGGCCAGGTTATCGCCTGATTTGCCGTCTCCCACTATGAGCTCTCCCGACTTTGACGCTATCTTTGTAATCGTGCTCACCATTGAAGAGTTTACAGACTGCTGCACCGTGGTCTTGACCTTTGAGGTTATCTTTGTTGCTATGGCATTTTTTTCTTGCTGTTTTCATAGTATTCTATCTGCGGATTGACCGGCTCACCGCTTAGGAAGCTAAGCATATCAGCTGAAAAATCCTTCGGCACTATAAATGCTGCATAGCACTTTCCACTATAAACATACTCCAGTGCCTCTTTACTGCTATCTGTGAAAATCCAGCCAATTGCATCGTTTTCCTTCAGTCCCTTTATGACGCTGTCTCCCATACATAGCTTTAAATCACCGACGCTCATCCCCTCATCCTCAGAATATACTGCTATGTGCATCTGTGATGTAGCTTCCTCTCCGTAAGGATCCCAGTTGGACATAATATTAAACCATGCGTACAAAGCCGGGATAATGCCAAGTCCCATAATAATGACTATGGCAACCACATTTGTAGATATGCGTTTCAGGTCAGCCAGATATATTTGAAATATTTTTTTCATTGCTCGGCATCCTCCCCTGTACTTTGCTGCATCGTATCAAATCTCTGCTCCACTCTTTCGGCTATTTCCTGTACCCTGTCCTCAATCTGCACGACAGGACTCACGCTCATATTCTGCGCATCACAGCCGCTTATCTCATTCATCTTCTCCTGCAGCTTATAGTCCACATACTCGACTCCGATTAAATACACTGCAATAGCAAACAGACTCACTATCCACAGCACAAGAAAAATGATTTTGGAGCTGTCCGGCACAATCATCAGCAGCACAAGAAAAAAGAGCGGAATGATGTATATGCACCTTAATCCTATTTTTATCCGTTTTTGATTCTGCTCATGGATGGTCTTTTCATATCCGACCAGCTTATCGTACATCTCGCGCAATCTCTTATCATCGGATGGCGGCTGCTCATTCACATTATTATTTGCATTATTATTCATATCATTATCCATATTGGAATCTTTATTACTGTTTCTACCTGTATCCTGCATACTTTCCTTCCCGCTTTATAGCTTACGGCACATCAGAAGTACCATATTAATATGCCAATTATCAATTTATTAATTGTACATTTAACTATAGCATCTCAGAATCTTCCATACGCTTCTCTATAAAATGATTGAGTCTGATAAACGGCTTTCGTATCACAAGTCCTATCACCAAAGAGGCTGCGCCAAAAAGTAAAAGCGTGATATAACATTTGCCGAGTGTGTTTTCGTACATACCTCCTATACACTCCCTCATCGCATTTATCGCATATGGGAATGGGAAGAAAATATACACTGCCCTGAAAAATGCCGGCAGCGCCTCTATCGGATATGTGCCGCCGCTTCCTGCAATCTGAAGTACCATGACAACCACCGCCAGTGCCTTTCCTATATCACCAAAGGATATGGTCAGAGAATATATGAGCAGTGAAAATGTAAGGCTTGTCACTGCGCCTGTCACAATAAATGAAACCGGATGCACACACTGTATTTTAAGCAGGTATAAATCACCCAGCACAATGATAAAAGTCTGTACCTGTGACAGTAAAAAGAATGTCAGATATCTGCCAAAATAAAGCTGTGAAGGCTTTAGTTTCCCAAGCCCCTTGGCATCCGCGTGAACCTTTACCAGCGAAACAAGTATAGTCATGCCCACCCATATGGCAAGTGTCGTGTAAAAGGTGCTACTCCGGAGCCATAATTGGCTATCTCGTAGATATAATTATCTGATACCTGCACCGGCTCTGAAAAGAAGCTGCCAAGCTTTTCAGGATTCCCCGAAAGCAGATTCACTATGATATCAGCTTTTTCATCCTCAGAGGCTGCTTCAAGCCTGTTGAGTGTCGTATTTATCTTGTCAGATGCTGATTCTATAATACTCTTAAGCTGTGTAATGCTCATATTGAGTGTGTCAAGCGTACTGTCCACTCCGTCAAATACCTGCGCCATAGAGCCTGATGTCTGGCTTAGATTGCCAAGTGTGGTCTGCATCGAATCAAGCACCGACGACATACTGCCTATCATGCCGTCCACCTGCGGCACTATCTGTGAGGTATATGTATCATTTAGCGATGACGCAGTCGTTGAAAGAGCTGACATAACACTCTTAAGTGTTTCCTCAGAATTCTGTGTCTTTCCCGATAAATCCACAGACAGTGTACTTTCTATCATGCTCCTTGTCTGCTCCTTAACAAGCTCTATATTGGAAATAAGTGTGCCGACATGGGTATCGTCCATATCCGGCTTTATTTTGTTGATTTTGTCCTCAAGATTGTCAATATTACCTTTCAAAGCATCCGCTGACTGTTTAATATTTTGCACATCACTTTGAATCGTATTTACATCCTGTGACAGATTTGCATCTGAAATCTGCTTTGATATATCATCAATCGAGCTCTCCACCTTTGCTAATGCCGATGTGATATCTGCACTAAAGCTGTCGAAAGATTGTCTGGTGGACTGCAGATCATTTTTACTCTCTTCAAGCCTGTCTGTGCCCTTTGCAAGCTTATCCTGTCCATCTTTGAGTGCTTCGCCCGTTTCTTTGGACACCTGTGATAATGCCTTATTTCCGTCAATAAACGTATCTATCATGGCATCGTACTGCGCAAGACTCTCAGATACCGCTTCAAGCTTACCGGTCATCTGCCCCACAGCATCCTTTTTTCCTTCATGTCATCGGATATTACGTTGGTCTCCTTAAATACCTGCTCTGCAAGCACCTTTATAAACTGCTTATTAATACTTGATTTAACAGCACTTGCTGCACTGTCCGTTATCTTTGTCGCAACAGCATTTTTCTTGTCGTTGAGATAGTAGGTAATCCTTGGATTTTCAATATTGTCAGCTACACCATGATACATGCTGTAGGTAAACTGCTCATCTATGACAAGCGCAGAATAATATCTGCCGGACTTAACACCCTCAACAGCCTTTTCCTCTGATTTAACAAATTTCCAGCCTATAGTATCCTTTTGCTTTAATGACTCTACCACACCATCGCCCATATTGACAGTTTCGCTGTCATTCTTCGTCCAGCCTTTGTCAAGATTGACTACTGCAATTGCTATATTTCCGGTGTTGCCATACGGGTCCCAGTTGGCATAGATATTAAACCATGCATACAGCGCAGGCAGCACGCACAGTCCAATAACTATAATGAGTACAAGCACATTTCGGAATATGCCGCACATATCTCTTTTAAAAATTCTTAAAATATCAGCCATGAATCATCCTCTTATATCCGGTGTTTATATCCGGTGCTGTTTAAGCTCCCCAATAAAATACAATGAGCCAAATGCAACATTTTTCGTATCTCTTCAGGTGCTTTCTTATCTCATCAACTCCTGAAAGCTCTGTTGCCTCAACTCCCTCTTTTCTGATAAAATCAGCAAGGTGCGATGCCTGCAGTGCCCTGTCTGAATCCGGTGTCACTGTATAAAACTCCTCGGCAAGAGGTAAAATCTCACGTATCATGACATCATAGTCCTTATCAGCCATGACTCCCATGAAAAAGCAAAATTTCTCACCCGGATACATCTGCATGAGGCTTTCCTTGAGCGCATCAACTCCATTGCTGTTGTGTGCTCCGTCCACCAGCAGAAGCGGTTCCTTTGATACTATCTCCATGCGTCCCGGCCACACAGTCTCTTCAAGTGCACTCTTTATCCTGTCATTCAGGTCTGTTTTCTCGCTCTTTGGTCCTGTCTTATCATATTGCATTTCGTATTCCGGCCCGCCATAGTGCTTTCCCAGCACATACCGCGCCGCAAGCTCTGCCGCTGCAGCATTCTCCCACTGAAATGTGCCACAAAGCCTCAGTGCATAGCCGCTGCAGCGTGCTATATCGCTTTGCTCCACAGTAATTATCCGTGCATGCTTTTTTTGCGCTTCCTGCTCGATTACCTGCATGGCACGTTTATCCTGCTGTTCCACCACCACTGTGCCGTTTTCCTTTATGATACCGGCCTTCTCAGCCGCTATATCAGCTATATCACTGCCAAGGATAGCCATATGGTCATAGCCTATCTTTGTAATAACGGCACATTGCGGTGTGCCGATTGCATTCGTTGAGTCAAGCCTGCCTCCGAGCCCTGTCTCAATGACCATATAATCGCACTGCTGCTCCTCAAAGTACAAAAGAGCCATGGCAAGGCAGTAGTCAAACATCGTAAGTCCTATGCCAAAATCTATATCAAGCAGATAGTTTCCAAGCCGTGTGACATCCTCCTTAGGTATCATACGCCCATCAACCGTGATGCGCTCCTCAAAATCTACCAGATGCGGTGATACAAACGTGCCTACCCTCATATGCTCTTTTTTTTAATATACTGGAAAAAAAGCGCACACCGAGCCCTTTCCATTGGTGCCTGCCACATGGATATACGGTATTATGCGCTTTTGCTTTCCTTTTTCTCTCAGCACCTTTATGACCTGTGCTGTCACCACCACTCCCGGCTCATTGCCGAAACGGCGTGTGTTTTCTATTTTGTTTAAAACCTGTGTGTAATCTAAATTTCCCATGCCATCATTATAATATATCCGGCCGATAAAATAAAGACCATATCCTTATACTGCTATAATAATGCCCCCGTCATTTGCATACATGCTTGAGATGCCGGCAGTATCCACAATGACAATCTTCTTAAATCTGGCAAGTTTCTCAAGGCATGCCTTCACATACTGTGCACGCTCCGGGCAGTTGCAATGTGAAATTGCAAGAATCCTGTGCTCACAGTCCTTTGTGGCAGCCACAACATCCTCTACCATCTTGGCAAGTGCCCTCTTCATGCCTCTGGCCTGGCCAAGCTGCTGTATTGAGCCCTCATCGGTTGAGCCCATGACAGGCTTTATGTTTAAAGTGCTGGCCACAAAAGCCTTCAGGTTGCTTAATCGTCCTGCCTTTCTTAATGTATCAAGAGTCTCAAGCACAAAGAAGGTATTCATTGAAGCTATATACTCCTCTGTCTGCTTTACAACCTCATCAAATGAAAGTCCACTCTCTTCAAACTCCTGTACCTTCATGCCGATTAGTGTCTCGCCTATAGATGCTGAGCGGGAATTGAATACATAGATTTGCTTGCCACAGTCCTCATGCTCCTCGTTGTACAGATTGACTGCTAAAACAGCGCTGTTGTATGAGCCGCTGAGCTTGCCCGAAAGTGTGACAACATAGATATGATCAGCCTCCCCCTCAAAGGCCTGCATATATTCCTCAGGAGACGGGCATGACGACTTTGGTCCCTTTACACTCTCCCTTACTCTTCTTAAGAAATCATGCTGGTCAAAGCTCTCATCATCGCGGATTCTGTATCCATCAACATCAAGCTCGAGTGCCACATTGCAAAAATGTTCATCCTTCTTAAGGCTATCTGTGAGCTCACCACAGCTATCTATTATAATCTTATACATATCTATTCCTCCTGCACTATATGATAATAAAAGTTTAAATTACTTTTTTAAAAGTTATTTCATTCCGTAACAAGTAGTTTTCATTACTACGTCATAGTAACACGAAAACTAAACTTATGCAAGAGGTTTCTGTATTTATTTTCCCATAATGGTTATCTGCCCTTTAATGGTACCCGAAAAAGGCCGTCACACAGTCGCTTAAGGCTTTCATGTCGCGTACTCCCATAAGCTCACAGGCTGAGTGCATTGCAAGAATAGGTATACCTATATCCACAGTCTTTACCGGCAGAAGCGTACCTGCAATCGAGCCAAGTGTGCTGCCACCGCGGCTGTCCGAACGGTTCACAAAACGCTGGTAAGGTATGCCCTTTTCATCACACAGCTGACATAGAATGGCGATAGCCTGTGCATCCGTAGCATACGACTGCGAGCACGCCTGCTTGATACAAAAGCCTTTTCCCATGACAGGCATATTTGTGATATCCATCTTTTCCTTTTTATTAGGATGAAGCGCATGAGCCACATCGACAGACAAAAGCATGGCATCATATATGCTCACATCTATTTCATTTTCTGAAAGGTCCATATTTCTTAAAATACGTCTGAGCATATCGTGAAGCATTATAGAGGCCGCGCCCTGCTTACTGTTACTTCCAATCTCCTCATGATCGAAAAGCGCTATGATGTTTATTCCATCAGCTCTGTTTCCATCCTCTATCGCATCAAGAAGTGCCCTGCAGGATGACTGGTTGTCGATTCTCGGTGATGAAATCATAGTGTCATTCACACCGACAAAGCAAGGCTCCTCCATACAAAATGTATTGAGCTCAAAGTCTATGATATCGCTCTTTTCCACAGACAGCTCTCTAGCCAGAAAACTAAGGAAATAATCCGTGGTTCTTTCATCCTCAGGTATTGAATCAAGCACCGGCATCAGATCCACCTGATTATTTATCCCTACACCCTTATTCACATCCCTGTTCATATGAATGGCAAGATTTGGAATAATCATGACAGGCTTTTTAGACCTATATAACACCATACGCGGATTGAACACATCTTCACTCTTTATAGCCACGCGCCCTGCCACTCCGAGAGGTCTGTCAAACCATGTGTTTAAAATCGGTCCTCCATACACTTCTACATTAACCTGTGCATATGAGTTTGTCATAAAATCCGGATTTGGCTTTATGCGAAGATATGGATAATCTGTGTGAGCTGCCGCTATTCGCACCATATCCTTTTTGTTGTAGCCGCTTCCTACAGTAAACGCAAACATGGTCGTATCATGGTGATTTAAGACATACCTGCCGCCGCGCACAAGCTTCCAGTCACCTGTATAATCTATCTCCTCAAATCCGTTTTCCAAAAGTTCCTGCTTTGCAGCCTTCACACACTCGCATGGTGAAACAGCCGCTTTTAGTAAATCAAATAATTTTTCCTGTTTCATGGATTGCCTCCTGTTTTCATTGCATAACGCATTTATTCTACCACGGACTTTACAATTATTCCAGTTGAACAGGCTTTATTTTTAAGGCTATTTTTATATCTATTTTTATGGCATAATCCGCGAATCTGATGTATGATATAATAATCGATAACTATTCAAAACCACTTGAAACAATCATTCACTGTCACATACAATGTGGAAAATGAGGAGAAATTATGATATCAATTGAACTGACAGACACAAAGGACTTTATGAACAAGCTGCTTCGCACGGAAATCTTTGACAACTTCCTGCTCCAGGAGGCCGTCATCACAAAGGCAGCCTCATACGTCATAGATGGTCACCTGCAAAAGGGCTTTTTACAGCTCCACAGAGCTTGAGGAAAATGGTATAGCTGGCTATAGCATACTCCCCCTTTAGGATGCTTCGCACAAACTGCTTTGACCTGATAAAGGGCAGACAGACTCCATCGTCATTCAAGTTTGTCTTTCTGCTTTCACCTGAAAACATGGAGCACACCCTAAGCAGTCTGCATTCTGCTTTCACCGTGTCCGATATCAGTGGTTTTTTTTTCATTAATATCAGGTATCAGAGCCAGCTTCTGACTCTGACAACCGGAATATCCTACAATATTTTTTCAGCGGATAAGACCTTAGACAGTGAATGGGATAAGCTTGTAATGAAATTTTTAGCAAATAATGACATAAACTTTAAAGAACTTTGACTTTATTGCTTTTACATATTAAACCTGTTATGCTATTCTAACGTTAGTTGCGTAAGCAGCATTATTATTATTTGGAGGTACTTTCGATGAGCAAAGGTACAGTAAAATGGTTCAATAACCAAAAAGGTTACGGATTCATCACAGCCGAGGACGGAAAGGATGTATTCGTACATTTCTCAGGACTTAACATGGAGGGCTTCAAAACTCTCGAGGAAGGTGCAGCAGTAGAGTTCGATATCACTGATGGCGCTAAAGGTCCACAGGCAGTTAACGTTGAGGTAGTTAAATAATTTTGACCACTCAGGCAATCTAGTTTCTATGTACCTTTTTCTTTATTATATATTTAGGTAAAATTATAGTTACAAAAATGTTAATTGGGGAATAAGATATAAGAATCATGATTAAAAAGAAGAGTTCATTTTGAACTCTTCTTTTTTGTGCTTTTTTATTGTTTTGGTGCTTTTAGTTGTTTATGCGATGATGAGACATCGGTGAGCTTGTGGTGAGTGGTAAAAACGTGTAACCGTTCGCCTGTCCCCACTGAATGATCTGCTCGACCGCATTGACACTGAAATCCTTTATGTCGTGCTGCAATACAACTGATACGTTGTGGCTCTGCACTCCTGAAATGACATTCTGCACTACCTGTTCCGTGCTGATTGGCTTACTGTTTGCATCTCCGCTCGATACATTCCAGTCACAGTATAAAAGGCCTCTTGCTGTCACATCATTTACGAGCTGTGTCATAATGCCCGGACAGTAATCCTTGCTCACAGTATTTGATGAGCCTCCCGGGAATCTGATGATTGACGCATCATTTCCTGTCTGTGCCTTTATGATACTGTTCATCTGCTCAAGGTCATCAAAAAATGCCTGCTCACTTGTATATATCTGGTTGTATTTGTGGCTGGCAGAGTGGATAGCCACTGTATGTCCTCTCTTTGCCTCCTCTGCTATCATGTTCTGATAGTCAGGATGTGTATTTGTAACAAAGAAGGTGGCCTTTACATTGTATTTATCAAGCACATCTAATAGCCCCTGTGTATACTTTCCGGGACCATCGTCAAAGGTAAGATAAATAATCTTGTTGCCCGGATTTACTGTGTCCGCCGTGGCAGCCGGATCATACACACTGACCACTCTTGTAGCAGTAGCCTTATTTCCTGATGAATCTGAGACCTCATAGGTCACAGTATACTTTCCCGCCTTATCCTTATCTACCTTATCTCCTGATACCTTGACACTGTCTGTGATGTCTCCGTCACAATTGTCTGTTGCCGTGTATCCCGGATCACTGTACTTATCACCCTTTTTAACTGACATAAAATCATCACCCGAAAGCTTTATCTGCGGTGCAGTGGTATCTGTGACATGCACAGTCCTTTTGACCTCGCTCTCATTCTTTGACGAGTCAGCGACACTGTACTTTATCTCATAGTCTCCCGGCTTTGAAGTATCGACAGCTCCTGTGACAGATACCTTGCCTGTCAGATCCCCATCATAGTTGTCTGTTGCCGTATATCCCGGGTCACTGAACTTACTGCCTGCCTCTACAGTCATCTCTGCATCGCCATTTAATGTAATCTCCGGAGCCTTCTTATCCCTCACCTCAACCTTGATGGTCTGTGTCGCAGTTTTTTTACCGTATTGAGCAGTTACCTTTATCTCGTATGAACCTGTCTTTGTCGCATCGACATTACTGTCTATAGTGCATTTTATCTCTTTTCCCTTTCGGTATAAGCCTGCCTCTGACATACGCCTTGATTTTTGGTACCTCAAACTTTTTGCCATACTCAACAGTAATACCGTTTTTGAACTTGCTGCTGAACTCAATATGTGAATCAAAGCATGTGATATACACTATAAACGCCACCACCAGAACTATTGCAGCCGTAAGTATGCCGATAATCATCTTTTTATTTTTGTCCATTTTTCCAATCCTCTTTAGCATTTTATAATTATTCTCTCTATATTATTACTCAAACCTGATAATATTATTTCAAGCAGTATCTATTATAGCGTTAAACAATCTTTTTTTGCTACTGCAAATTCCTTGAGAATTTCTTAATGTTGGCTTCATATATTTCAGTTGTGTTACAATTGTTTCTTTATCATGAATACCTCCGGTGCAGTCTTAATAAGTAATTAATTTATTTAATATCTTTGTTACTATTCAGTTCTCAATATGACTGACCACATATCTTTTTGTAGATATTCACAATCACAAAAATCCCGAACAAGCCGGGGGATTTAAAAAGCTTATGCTGTAACAATTATTTTATTACTGCTCCTTGCGGTGCATCTCAAATGTCTCCATATGGTAGTTGGCGATGTTGTCACGAATCTTTCTGTCATCTGCTCTGCTTAAGAGATCATCACGGAACTTCTTGGTAGATACCATGTCATTGTATGAGCTTGGTCCGCCTACGCAGCCGCCCTCACATGCCATTCCCTCGATGAAGTTCTCAGGAAGCTTGCCTGCCTTCATGAGGAGAAGTGCCTTCTTACACTCTGCTGCTCCGTTTGCCTTGCAAACCTTGCAATCAACATCCTCGCCTTTTTCCTTCATGCTCTCGATTACGGCTGCTGTAACTCCGCCTGAGTTTGCGAAACGCTTACCGAATACTGAGCCCTCCTGATATGAGGTATCATCAGCCTCAAGCTGTACTCCCTTTGCCTTCATAATAGCACGAATCTCGCTGAAGGTAAGTACATAGTCTGCATTGCCCTCTATCTTCTGATCATGTACCTCTGACTTCTTGGCAACACATGGTCCGATGAATACTGTAACTGCATCAGGGTCCTTTGCCTTTATCATTCTTGAAACTGCACACATAGGTGAAACAGTTGTAGAAATCTTGTCAGCAAGCTCAGGATAGTGCTTTCTAACCATATTTACAAATCCAGGACAGCATGATGTAACCTTCTTCTCTCCTGCCTCATATGCCTCAAGCCACTCATCAGCCTCGTATGCTGCTGTCATATCTCCTCCGAGCGCTACCTCAACAAAACCGTTGAAACCAACTGCCTGCATAGCTTTCTTCCAGCTGTTCATAGTGATATTTGCGCCAAACTGTCCCTCTGCTGCAGGTGCAACCATAGCGTATACATGCTTGTTCTCTGACTTGATTGCATCGATTACATCTACGATGTATGTCTTTGATCCGATAGCTCCGAATGGACAGCTGTGGATACACTTACCACATCTGATACATTTGCTCTCATCAATCACTGAAATGCCGTACTCATTGTATGTAATGGCATTTACAGGGCAAGAGAACTTACATGGTCTCTTTAAATGAGCGATCGCGTTGTAAGGACATGCCTGTGCACAGCGTCCACACTCCTTACACTTCTGTGGATCGATATGTGAGCGGAGACGTCCTGCCTCGATTGCTCCGAACTTACAGGCATTGATACATGCCTTTCCAAGACAGTTCTGACAGTTCTCTGTAACTGTGTAGCTCGAAATCGGACAATCCTCACATGCTGAGCTGATTACCTGGATGATATTGCCGTCATCGTTTGCGCTTGGTGCTTTACCCTCTGCAAGTCTGACACGTTGACGGATGATTTCTCTCTCCTTGTAGATACAGCAGCGGAACTGCGGGGTCGGTCCCGGAATAAGTGTAAATGGGATGTCATCTCTGATCTCATCGAGGTTACCTGCAAATGCAGCCTTTGCGACCTCAAGCAAAACTGCATGTTTGATTTTGATTACGTTTTCGTCAGCGTACATATTATCTCCTTTTCCTTAAAATAATGTGTATTTTGTTACCTAATTAATTACATACTTAGAAGAATCATTATACCATGTGACACTTCCCATATCACATGACCTGATTCCTCTAAAAAAAATGCTCCTAGTATTTATCTACTAGGAACATTCTACAAAATTTTTAAACTTTTTCTACCCTTGTATTCATCAAAATACAAAGAATTGTTATTTTTTCACAATAACGGCAATTTTAATAAAAATTACTCATGGCGCAGTGCGTCAATAGGGTTCAGGTTCGCTGCCTTGTATGAAGGAAGCATACCGAATATGATTCCGATTGCCATGGAAAAAAGCACCGCAAGTATAGCTGCTGCCGGACTTATCGCTGTCGGCGTGCCGTTTAGCATTGAGATGACCTTAGAGAGTATCACTCCGACCAGCACTCCGACCAAACCTCCAAGACTTGTGAGAACAACTGCCTCTGTGAGGAACTGTCCAAGTATTGCTCCCTTTCCTGCTCCGATTGCTTTTTTAAGTCCTATCTCCGAGGTACGCTCTGTGACTGACACAAGCATGATATTCATGACACCGATACCACCGACTAGCAGTGATATTCCGGCAATCCAGATGAGCATCATGTTGGTTGACTGGCTGAGCTGCTGTATTTGCTTTGCCTGCTCCTGTAAATCCTGTGCCTTGTAGGTCACATCAGAGCCGTCTGTGACATTTAAATTACTGTTAAGTATCTCCTCAGCAGCCTTTCCCACTGTAGCCATGGTATCCGTGCTGTCTGCCTTAAGCAAAAGGTTCTGCGGCTCATCATAACCAAATATAACCGGCCATGTTCCGCTTGGCACAAATACATTGCCCTGGCTGTCATCATGGGCATACATATAGTAATCATCCATTGAGTTTATTACCAGGTCATAGCTGTCCTTTTCCGTGACTACACCGACTACTGTAAACGGATATCCCTGTATCTCTACTGTCTTGCCGAGTGCGCTCTCTCCTGAAAACAGGCTGCTCTCCACGCTCTCATCAATAAGAGCCACCCTGCGTGCATTTGCATAGTCATTCTTTGAGAAGCCTCTGCCCTTCATGACTACATAGCTTGCAGTATCGAAATATCCGTCATCGACACATGTTATATTGCCGCCCGAAAGCGCCGTGTTCAGATAATAGACTGCATTGGAAGCCTGTCTTGTACGGTAAAGAGCTGCATTTTTCACATGGTCGAGCTCCTTTATGCTGTCAAGTGTGGCAGCCGATACCTCAGTCACTCCCCGCCGGCGCCGTTTCATATGATAAATCCATATCATAGCCATCCTTCTGCAGTGTTACCTTTACATTATTACTTCCCGAACCTATGAGGTTCTTTTCTATCTGTTCGTTTGTGCCCTGAATTGTGGAAACAATCGCAATAATTGCTGCAATTCCGATGATGATTCCAAGCATGGTCAGAAACGAACGCATCTTATGTGACCAGATTCCCCTAAAGGACAATCTAATATTTTCAAGCATCTTTAATCCTCCCTGCTAAACTAATACATACCATCTTCGGATACCTTGGTTTTCTCGCCCTCCCTGACTCCATACGGGAATGCAATATAGTCATCATTTGTCAGACCTGACTTTATCTCCACATATGAGCCCCAGAGCGACTTGCCTGTTTTGACAGACTGTTTTTTGAGCTTTCCGTTGTCATCCTTGTATATATATGACTGTCCGTTCTCGGTTCTGACATATGACTTGTCGATATATAGTCCACTGTCAGAGCCCTCCGATGATGTATCTATGGTCAACTCAAGTGAATCGCCCTTTTTTGAGATTCTGCGGATTCTCAATGTACGCGGTGTACTCATAGAATGAGGAGTTTGGATTGCTGTCTCCATAATAGTTTACGCTGTCTGACGGCACATTGCTTATCTCGGATATCGTGCCCTCATAGGTATCACCTGTCATGTAGTTGACTGCTGATACGCTCTGTCCTATTTTTACCGTATCCAGATCCAGCTCACCGATTGTTCCGCTGATATACAGTCCTGATGCTCCCGAAAGCTGCAGGAAAGGTGTACCGTCCTGCGGTGGATTGGCAGGATCACCGACTGTTGTCACAATTCCATCCTTCTTTGCATATACCACGCCATCCTCAAGCTCGCTCTGCAGTTCCTTTAAATCGGCCTGTGCAATTCTCTTTTGTAAATCAACATCGGCAACACTTCTGGTCTGCTCCTTTATAGCATCCTTAAGCTCATCTGCTGTGTATGTCTTTTCTTCTGCCGCGGTATCAGCTTCTGTCTGTGCGGTCTGTTCTGTGGCACTGTCTGTTTTGGTATCCGACGGCTCACTTCCTTCTGTATCATCAGAAGCATCTCCTGCTGTAGTTGTACCTGCAAGGAAAAGCTTTATCTCATCGCTTTCATCATAGCCGCCAAGCCTATCTCCTCTTACGATAAGCTCCATATCAGGTGCAGACGCATCTCCTATTACAAACCGCGCTACCGCGCTCTTTTCTGAGAGTGTATTCAAAAGCTCCCCTGATACATATGAAGCTTCTGTACATGTAAATACATAAGGATCGTCCTCTGTACCGCTTCCTTTGGCCTCTGACAAATCAGATATCACATCATGCTGTTCATCAGGCGCAGACGGCTGTGTGTCAGGCTGTGGCTCAGGTATAACAGGAGTCTCGGGCTGCTTTTCAACCGGTTTAGTGTTCTTTAGCTTGTCAAGCTTCTGCTTTTCCGATGCAAGCTGGTTATCAAGACTCTGTATCTCAAGCTGCTTCATCTCAACCGAGAGCGAAAGACTCGTCACATCATATGCAAGGAGCTTATCTCCGGCCTTTACCTGCTGATCCTTTGTGACATAAACCTCTGTCACCTTCTGTCCATCCTTTAAATTGATTGTCTGACATGCATCATCACACACCATTCCCTCACTGGTCATGGATGTGTAGTCGTTTGTCGTGCTGATCATTGAAACACTCATGACGGAAGCAAGCCCCTTGGAGTTCCTGTAATAAACAACTCCTGTGATGCTTCCTGCTGCAACTGCAACTACAAGGACAGCTATTATAATGATCTTAATTCTCTTTTTTTTTTTTCATTACCTGCCTCCTGTCCTTCCTCTGTTATCTCGCCGTCTATGATGTGGACGATGCGCTTTGCCTGCTCGGCTACCTTTCTGTCATGTGTAATCACGACAACCGTCACACCGGACTCATTAAGGCTCTCAAAGAGCTCAAGCACCTGCTTGCCTGACTTTGAATCCAAAGCTCCCCGTAGGCTCATCCGCAAGCAGAAGCTTTGGATGATTAACCATTGCTCTCGCTATCGCCACTCTCTGCTTCTGTCCTCCCGAAAGCTGCGTAGGCTTGAAATCAGCCCTGTCTGAAAGCCCAACACGCTCTAAGGCCTCCATTCCCATCTGCCTTCTGTCCTTTTTGCTCACACCGGCATATATGAGTGGCAGGCATACATTGTCCAGTGCACTCTCACGTGGCATGAGCTGGAAATTCTGAATACAAATCCAATTGTATCGCGCCTTACCCTCGTAAGCTCCTTTTCCTTAAGCTCACTGACAGGTCTGCCGTCAAGTATATATGTGCCCGATGTTGGCAGATCAAGACAACCCACTATATTCATGAGAGTGGTCTTGCCGGAGCCCGACGGCCCCATGATTGCCACGTACTCTCCCTCCTCAATCTGGAGTGAGACATCCTTTAAAACCGGCACCACGAGCTTATCCTGGTCATAGTTTTTATAAATATGCTGGAGTTCTAGAATCATCTACTGTACCTCCGCGTCACCTGAACCGGTGGCATCTGCAGCACCTTCGTCCATTGTGCCATCGTCCATTGTGCCATCATCAACAGGACCGCCCTCAGTGCCCTCAAGCATCTGGTCATCAAGAGCTTCTGTACCCATATCGTCATAGACTGAATCTTCACCGCCGCCATTTTCAACGTACTCTTCCCATGTCTGTGCCGGCTCACCCTCATAAAGGTCATCAGATGCCCATACTATATAGTCATCCTTTGTAAGCCCTGACTTGATTTCATACATCATGAGATTCTCGTCATAGTCTCCAAGCTCAACCTTTGTCTTCTCAAGCTTATCCTTTTTATTAAGTGTCCATACATATGCATCATCGCCGTCCTTTACGACATAGCTCTCATCAATCCAAATACCATCCTTTACCTCTGTCTGTCCGAAATCCGGCTCCACATATACATGCTGTCCTAAAAGCATGTCGCCTGTGCCTGTAAGCTGCACATAGAAGTTGTACTTTGATGCCTTCTGCTCGCTGCTTCCATCATCATACATGCCGGAATTGCTGTTATCAGTCTGAGTATTCTCAGTATCAACCTTGCTGATGGTACCCTGCCATGTCTTTGACTCATCAACTCTCGAGCGCACTATAACCGCCTGTCCCTCTGCGAGTCCACTGTTTAAAAAGCTCTGCTCATCAATTGTGCCCTTTACCCTGTAATCACCGGTGGCAACGATTGTCATAAATGCAGTATCTGCTGTGTCTGCACTCTGATTCTCATTGATTTTCTTTACAACACCAATCATTGTGCTGTTTACAGTGGCATTTTTGATGCTCTCATCATACTTTTCTATCTCTGCCTTCTTCGTGGCAATATCGTACTGAGTCTGCTTCTGCTGTGTCTGCGCCTGCTGAATCTGCAGTGTATAGTCAAGCTGCTGATCCTTTGGCGCTTCCTTCTTTTCCTTGGTGAGCTGCTCTATCTGTGCATCATAGCCGGAAAGCGTATTGTTTAAGCTCTCAAGCTCAAGCGTGGCGCTTTCCTTTTTCGCAGCAAGCTCCTTTGTATCATAGGTAAAAAGAGGTGTACCCACCTGTACCTCATCCCCCTCTGACACAAGAATATCCTTTACCGTTTTTTCACTGTCAGCCTTGATATCCATGGTATCGGCTGCTTCCACGACACCGCTGTACTTGTCAGTACTTCCCGCCTGATACATGACATCAGCGACCTTGTTTGCATAGACTCCCGATGCCTTTGCTGCATTCTTTCCCTTTGTCATTGCAATGACAACAGCTGACACAATCACTGCTATGATAAGAACAGCTGCAATCACTGAAATGATTATCTTTTTTCTTTTTACTCATTTCGACCTCCCGGTTTCTTATAATTAATTGATTGATTATGAATTAATCATACCAAATATATATTGCATCTGTCTTTTAAGATTTTTTTTAATATTTTACTAATAAAAAATGGAGGTTAGTATGGAAATAGCATTTAGTGAGAAAATTTCTCCACAGCTGTCCGCCGCCCTGTTGTCCACCCCTTATGAGCTTGGAAAAAGAGGGAGGGCTTTCAAGCGGCTATCTGCCGGAGAGTGATAGCTGGGAAGTGATAGTAAAATATGTCGGTGACATAGAAAAAATAAAAGAAAAGTATCCTTCTGTACTCATCACGAAGCTGCTCGGAAACTATGCGGTGCTCGTAATTGAGAAATCACTTGTAAATACCGTTGCCCTGTGCGATGAAATCATATATATGGAAAAGCCAAAGCAGTTTAACTACGATGTGTACGAGGGCTCTCAGGCCTCATGCATCACTCCCCGTACACACCAATCCATATAATCTGACCGGAAAAGGTGTGCTCGTAGGCATTATCGACTCCGGAATTTACTATGCCCATCCGGCTTTTATACAGGATGGTGAAAGCAGAATCGCCTATCTGTGGGACCAGACTGTTTCCGATGACTCCTCACACAGTGATATCATCCCTTTCGGCACCTTATATGACCGCGATACAATCACCAAAGCCATAAATGCAAAAAACAGCTTAGAAATGCAGCGCATCTGCCCAAGCATCGATATATCCGGGCACGGCAGTCATGTGGCAGGAATCGCTGCCGGAAACGGTAATGGTAATGAACAAAACACAAAATACCGCGGTGTTGCTTATGAAAGCACTCTTATAATCGTAAAACTCAAAACCTCAGGCGGTGCCAGCTTTCCCACAACCACGCAGATTATGCTGGCAGTAGACTTTGCATAAGAAAATCAGTCGATATGAACATGCCTATCGCCATAAACCTAAGCTTTGGCACAAGTAACGGCTCGCACAGCGGCACCTCACTGCTTGAAGCATATCTGGACTATATAGCAGGAAACTACCGCTGCGCTGTCTCAGTCGGCTCAGGTAACGATGGAGCCGGCTTTGGCCATGCAAACGGCAGCTCGTACCCTGCCGATGCAGAGCTTGCGATAGGCTATCCTGAGCCGTCTCTTTCCATTGATTTATGGAAAAAATACTGGGATGAGATACAGCTGCGCATTAGTGCACCAAATAATGATATGCTGGAGATTCCCGATACAATTACCAATCAGGCAAAGGGCTTTACATACAGATACAGGCTCGATGGGACAGACATATATATAACAGGCGGCGGTCCCTCTCCCTACTCTCCTTTTCAGGAAATATTCATTGAACTCATGGGATCGGAATATATCTCACCCGGCATCTGGAAAATATCACTTGAACCCATATCTGTAAAGGACGGCTCATGGGATATATGGCTGCCGTCAGGTGCCCTGCGCAATGCACAGACCTCATTTATCCATGCATCGCCTGATATCACCCTGACCATCCCCTCAACCGCTCAAAATGTCATATCTGTCGGAGCCTATGACAGCCAAACAAACCGCACAGCCGCCTTTTCCGGCCGAGGCTATACCTGGGCCTTTGACAGCATAAAGCCTGATATCATTGCGCCCGGTGTAGACATTATTTCATGCTCAAACACAGGAGGCTACACTTCAAAAACAGGGACATCTATGGCTGCACCGTTTGTAACCGGTGCGGCTGCGCTTCTGATGGAATGGGGAATTGTGCGCGGAAATGACCTCTATATGTATGGCGACAAGCTTAAAGCCTCTCTCATAAAAGGTGCCGGTGAAAATGTATTTACAGCTGCCTCATGGGCTGTCTCTGAAAACACTTCCAAAAAACACAAAATACCCCAACCCTGTTACGGGCTGGGGTACATTGTGCTTACTGGATAGTATTCCTTAGTGGAAGGTGCTATTCGTATACATGCTTCTGATGCTTCTTTGCATCTGCCTTATTCTTTTTCTTCAATGGATGCTTTGGATTTTTATCCATTATAATCGCTTCCTTCCGTTCGTTCTGACTACGTTATACACCTGCAATTAGCACTTGTCAAGCAAGAGTGCTATTTTTAATTAATTATTTATATTTAGCGTGAAATCTCAATCATTTTAATGTCAAAATGTCGATTTGTGTGCACAATTATTGACAGTTTGCTAAATTTAATTATTATCTCTTCATCACACTCTTTTTAAACACAGTCATCGCAATTCAAAAAAATACATCATTACATAGCTGCCAAATATACAAAATATGCTGCATAGCAAAGCAGCATCACCACTCCACATGGCTTTCTAAGCTCTTTATGTCTTATCGTACCGCCCCACAGGAGCACACCGCACAGTATTGCCACAACTGTATCAATCAAACCTGCTCTCAAACGGCACCGGACAAATGAGAGCTACTGTTCCGATTACAAAGAGTATATTGAAAATATTGCTGCCGACTATATTTCCAATCGCTATACCGGCATTTCCCTTGCGTGCTGCTGAAACAGATGTAACAAGCTCCGGAAGAGATGTGCCGAATGCAACGATTGTCAGTCCGATAAAGCGCTCACTCATGCCGCAGGCTCTTGCTATGGTCGTGGCACCGTTTACGACAAGCTGGCTTCCAATTACGACGCACACACCGCCCAGCACAATAAAGAGCAGACATTTCCATACCGGATATAGCTTTACCGACTGCTCATCACCGCTGTCATTGCCCTTTTTTGCCAGAAAATACAAATAAAGCAGATATGCAATAAATAAAATCCACAGTATAACACCCTCAATGAATGTGATTTCATTGCCTGTCATTCCCATCACGAGAAGCACCGCTGTGATAAGAAGCATGTACGGTATCTCGTATTTGAATGTGGTTTTTGTATGGCTACATTTGTGATGAGTGCCGTCACTCCCAGGATTATAAGGATATTTAGTATATTGCTGCCGACTATATTGCCGACTGTAATCCCCGCATTACCCTTTATTCCTGCAGTGATGCTGACTGCCGCCTCCGGCAGCGACGTACCCATCGCCACAATCGTCAGTCCAATCACAAGCTGCGGAATACCAAATTTCCCGGCGAGTGCCGCCGCTCCATCCACAAACACATCCGCGCCCTTCACCAGTGCTACAAAGCCTGCTATAAGCAGTAAAATTGCTACAAAAATCATAATTTTCCTCCTTCTGCTGTCCTTTTTAAGGATGCATGATTAATTGATAGTTACAGCTATGTCCTATCAGCAGAAGGCTTTTATATACAAAAAAGGCGACACTTCTGCTGTATAAAACAACAAAAGTCTCGCCATTTAATCACTCTCCGGATTGCTGTCATATATGTATGATATGTATGAGCAATCGTACTGACGGATAAGTAAGCACTTTCGTGCCGGCTACTCCCTTTCACTTATATACTATGATATGTCAACGCAGGGTATTCGTCAAGAGAAAGTTTTTCTTGCCTTTATCACACTAACGTGGTAGCATGGTTACTAAATAAACTATTAAAGAGGTACTACAAATGAAAACATCAGAAATTATTGTATTTATCGTCTATCTGCTGTGCATGCTGGGTATCGGTATCTTCTTCTTCGTGAAAAACAGAAACGGCGGAGAAAAGACCTACTTCCTCGGCGGACGTGAGATGGGACCATGGGTTGCGGCGCTGTCAGCCGGAGCCTCAGACATGAGTGCATGGGTACTCATGGGACTTCCTACTTCTATCTATGCACTGGGCTTAGGTCAGGTATGGATTCCTGTAGGACTTGCAATCGGCTACACTATAAGCTGGCTGCTAGAGGCCCCTAGACTGAGAAAATTCTCGATTGTAGCAAACGACTCCATCACCATTCCGCAGTATCTGACCAACAGATTCTGTCCAAATCACTTGCACTGCAGGTGATATGTGCAATTGTGTTTTTGGTTGCATACACTATTTATGCGGCATCAAGCGTAAAGGCATGCGGTACTCTTTTCCACACTGTAATAGGAATGGATCCACAGATTGCCATGTATCTTGCAGCAGTTGTCATCGTAGGCTATACTTTCCTCGGAGGCTTCTCGGCTGTATGCTGGACCGATTTTTTCCAGGGCATGCTCGTGCTTGGTTCTATGTTTATAGCACCGATTTTTGCAGCATTTATGCTTGATACATCATCTATGTCAGCACTCCCGGGCGGTTACTTAAATCCATTCTCAAGCTGGCAGGATATCGTGTCAGGACTGGCATGGGGACTTGGTTACTTTGGTATGCCACATATCATTATCAGATTCATGTCCATCAAATCTCAGAAGGATTTGAAAAAATCAGCAAAAATAGGAATCACATGGACTCTGCTTATTGTATTTTTTGCAACCTTAATCGGAGTAATCGGAAGACTTTTCCTTGGCTTTTGACGAATCAATCAATGAAAACTCTCTTGTTTTCATACAGATTGTAAGAAAGATTTTCCCGGGTGTTATCTCAGGTATACTCCTCTCAGCAGTGCTTGCCGCTTCCATGAGTACCGCAGACAGCCAGCTGCTTGCTGCTTCATCTGCTTTCTCGAGTGATGTGTACAAGCCTGTCATCAGAAAAGGTAAGGCAAATGACAAAGAGATGATGTGGACCGGCCGTATTGTCGTTCTTGGAATCTCTGTTGCAGCACTCATCATCGCTTCAAACCCTAATGCCGGCTCTATCATGGCACTTGTTTCCAATGCATGGGGTATCTTTGGAGCTGCCTTTGGACCTGCAATCATGCTCAGCCTCTTCTGGAAGCGCTTTAACTTCAAGGGTGCTGTTGCCGGAATCATAACAGGTGCTGCCGTTGATATATTGTGGTATGCATTCCTCACATCAACCGGAATCTACGAGCTGCTGCCGGGATTTGTTTTAGGACTTATCGCAGCCGTTGTTGTGACACTTTGCACAAATGAGCCTTCAAAAGAGGTTTATGAGCTCTTCGATAAGGCTCAAAAATTTGATGAGTAATTGAAATAATTAATCATTTAAAAACATAAAGTAAAACCGTCGTACCCTGCCATTTACGGCCCGGTACGACGGTTTTATTTTTTTCTTATGCTTTATGTTGTGCTTTTAGAAGAGCTGCTTTAGTACCTGCATTGGTATTTACCTTTACAAAGGCAAATGTGCTGAAATGGTCTGTCTCAAATACAATTCCTTTAACTTCTACAGATGAAGCACTCGCTCTTTAATCTCCTGGGTTCTTCCCTGATTCCAGAACTGTGTGCCGATATAGCCGCATGTACGGCGGGCTACACTCATCTTGTTCTGGTCACGATTGCCACAGTGTGGGCACTCCCAGATAAGCTTGCCCGAGCCCTCTTCCTCTACGATTTTGATTTCTCCGTCGTAGCCGCATACCTGGCAATAGTCGCTCTTTGTATTCAGCTCTGCGTACATGATATTGTCGTAAATGTACTGCATTACTGAAAGCACTGCAGGGATATTGTCCTGCATGTTTGGTACCTCCACGTAGCTGATAGCGCCACCCGGAGACAGCTTCTGGAACTGGGACTCAAACTTTAGCTTGTCAAATGCATTAATCTGCTCTGTTACATGCACATGGTAGCTGTTTGTAATATAGTTCTTGTCGGTAACACCCTTGATGATACCAAAGCGCTTCTGTAAGCACTTAGCAAACTTATAGGTGGTAGACTCAAGCGGTGTGCCATATATACTGAAATCGATGTTTGACTCCTTTTTCCACTGCTCACATGCATCGTTTAAGCGCTGCATTACCTTAAGTGCAAACGGTGTTCCCTCTTTTGGCTCTGTGTGTGATACTCCCTTCATATAGCGTACACACTCACAAAGTCCTGCATAGCCGAGTGAGATTGTTGAGTATCCGTTAAATAATAATGGGTCTATAACCTCTCCCTTTTTCAGACGTGCAAGTGCTCCGTTCTGCCAGAGAATCGGTGCTACATCGGATTTGGTACCAAGAAGCCTCTTATGTCTGCACATAAGTGCTCTATGACACAGCTCAAGTCTCTCATCAAGTATCTTCCAGAATTTTTCCTCATCCTTTTCTGATGAGCATGCCACATCAACGAGATTTAAGGTGACAACACCCTGGTTGAAACGTCCATAGTATTTACGCTTGTTTGGATCAAAGTTCTCGGCATGTGCCACATTGCCCGCTGTCTGTGAGCATCTGTCCACTGTGAGGAATGAACGGCAGCCCATGCATGTATACACATCTCCGTCCTTAAGCTCCTTCATGACCTTCTCTGAAATATAGTCAGGCACCATTCTCTTTGCAGAGCACTGTGCCGCGAGCACTGTGAGATTCCAGTACTTTGAATCCTCTGTGATATTATCATCCTCAAGCACATATATGAGCTTAGGGAATGCCGGTGTGATATATACACCCTTTTCGTTCTTTACACCCTTTATTCTCTGGTGCAGCATCTCCTCAATGATTGCGGCAAGATCTGCCTTTGTCTGCGGATCGGATACCTCATTCAGGTACATGAATACTGTGATAAACGGTGCCTGTCCGTTTGTAGTCATGAGTGTGATGACCTGATACTGAATCATCTGCACACCACGGTTGATTTCCTCCTTGACACGGAGCTCTGCTACCTCGTTGATTTTTTCTTCATCTAAATCAAGGCCTACGCTCTCGAATTCCTTTTGCACCTGCTTTCTGAACTTCTCACGACTGACCTGTACAAATGGTGCCAGATGTGAAAGTGAAATACTCTGTCCGCCATACTGGGAGCTGGCAATCTGTGCAATCGCCTGTGTTGCAATATTGCATGCAGTAGAAAAGCTCTTTGGACGGTCAATCATAGTCTCACTGATCACTGTGCCGTTCTGAAGCATGTCCTCTAAATTTACAAGACAGCAGTTATGCATATGCTGTGCAAAATAATCCGCATCATGGAAATGGATAAGCCCCTTCTCATGAGCCTCCACTATATCCTCAGGAAGCAGGAAACGGCGTGTGATATCCTTGCTCACCTCACCTGCCATGTAGTCACGCTGCACGCTGTTTACAGTAGGATTCTTGTTGGCGTTCTCCTGCTTTACCTCCTCGTTATTGCACTCAAGAAGGCTAAGAATCTGCTGGTCCGTAGAGTTTGACTTACGGACGATGGCTCTCTTATATCTGTAAGTAATGTAGTTTCTGGCTACGGTAAAGGCACGCTTGTTCATGAGCTGGTTCTCCACCATATCCTGTATCTCCTCAACGCTTGAGAGCGCTTCATGTTCTCACATGCAGTCTCCACGTTGCTTGCAATTTCCTCAATCTGATCAGCAGTAAGCTTCTCATAGTCTAGCACTGAATCGTTTGCCTTTCTAATGGCAGCTACAATTTTGGCTGCATCAAATATGTCCTCACTGCCGCTTCTCTTGATGATTTTCATGTAAATTTCTCCTCTCTGTATACTATATTTCATATAATGTAGCGTACTATATATAGTATCGTCATCCAATACACATACTATATATATGTATTTTATCATGTGTAATGGCACAAAATATGCAGCTATAAATGAGATGTAATCATTAATTCATGTTACTGCCCTGCAATGTAAAGCGGACTTTTCACCAAACAATTACGATATAGCTACATATAAAATGCCATATTATTTAATACAAATCTGTGCATCTGTCTTTTGATGACACTCTAAATTATACAAGATATTGTTGCTATGTCAATACGCTCAACAATATTTTGTAGCATTTTGACTTATTGCACAAAAAAAAAGCCACAATATTTATGCTACTTTTTTCAACTCTGTAATTATTTTGTTACTTGTTAAGCTTTTCCATATTGTCAATCACTCTGTCCAAAAAGCCAAGCATCATGTTAAACTCCTCCTTAGAAAAGCCTTCGTGCATGGCTTCCTCTATTACCATTATATTTTCCCTCACCCTGTTTTCATGGTCCAGCTTTTTGCGTTAGCTCAATCCTCTTAAGCCTTGCATCATTTTCCATAGGTGTGCGCACAATATATATAGCCGTTTTTTTCAAGACTTTTAAGCATATTTGTCACTGTGGCTCCTGACAGATGAAACTTTGCTTCGATATCCTTTTGAAATATATTTTGGCCCTGATTATCCATTATATATCCAATCATCATACCCTGGCTTCGCGGTATACATTCTGTTTTACTGCACCTTTTTCTGTCAAAATATTTGTCTATATTCCTGCTGATGCGGTTTATCTTGTGTCCTAAGTATTTATCCGGTGTAAACTCCTTCATATCTGAAATCCTTTCATAGATTTTTTTTCTTGACAATAAAAAAAAGTATATCTATAATATAGTTAGCACACTAACTAATTAAATGCAAGTATTTTTTTTAGTTAACCACATTACCATAAATGTGTGAAGTTTGTTTTAATCAAATATAAAATATAAGAAGAAAGGACAAAACATATGTTAAAAACACTAGGTGCCCAAATAAAGGAATACAAATGGGCTTCGATTGCGACACCTGTTTTCATGTTGCTTGAGGTGGCTGTGGATACCATAATCCCTCTTCTCATGGCATCAATCATCGACAACGGTGTCAATATGGGCGACACAAGGCATATCTATATCATGGGTGTGTGGATGATTGTCGCAGCACTGTTTGGTCTTTTGACAGGATGTCTCGGTGCAAAATATGGTGCAAAGGCCGCCATGGGCTTTGGAAAGAATCTGCGTGCTGCAATGTTTCGCAACATCCAGACCTTTTCCTTTGCAAATATCGACAGATTCTCATCCGCGAGTCTTGTCACACGTATGACAACCGATGTGACCAACATCCAGAATGCTTACATGATGCTGCTTCGCATGGCTATGAGAGCCCCTGCATCCATAATATGTGCGATGGCTATGTCATTTTTCATCAGCCCTCGCCTTGCGACAATATACTTAATCTCTGTCATTGTGCTTGGAGCTTTACTGCTTTTCATCAGCAAGGCGGCCATGAAATACTTCGACAGAGCCTTCAAGCGCTATGATGACCTGAACGAAAGCGTACAGGAAAACGTATCCGCTATCCGCGTTGTAAAGGCATACGTCCGTGAGGATTATGAGAAGAAACGTTTTTCAAAGGCAGCACAGAATATCTACGACGTATTTGTGAAGGCAGAAAGCCTTGTGGTATACAACTCTCCACTCATGCAGTTTACAGTGTATGCCTGCATCCTGTTAATAAGCTGGCTCGGAGCTCATATGGTGGTAAGCAGCACTCTCACTACAGGTGATCTGATGGCACTTCTCACCTATTGCATGAATATTCTGATGAACCTCATGATGCTCTCGATGGTGTTTGTAATGATTTCACTCTCACTCGCATCCGCAAGACGAATCAGCGAGGTATTAAATGAGCAGAGCACACTGCACAATCCAAAGGAACCGCTTTACGATGTGCCTGACGGAAGCATAAGCTTTAAGCATGTAACCTTCAGATATTCAGACACCGCTGAAACTCCGGTTCTGTCAGATATAAATCTAGACATAAAATCCGGTGAGACCATCGGCATCATAGGAGGAACCGGAAGCTCGAAATCTTCCCTCGTAAACCTGATAAGCCGTCTCTACGACACAGACACCGGCTCTGTAATCGTCGGAGGCCACGATGTGCGTGAATACGACATGGACACTCTCAGAAACAAGGTAGCTGTCGTGCTCCAGCAAAACGTGCTTTTCTCGGGCACCATACTCGAAAATCTGCGCTGGGGTGACAAAAATGCTACCACAGATGAGTGTATTGAAGCCTGCAAAATGGCATGCGCCGATGACTTTATCGTCTCCTTCCCTGACAAGTACAACACCTACATAGAGCAGGGCGGAACCAACGTATCCGGTGGCCAGAAGCAGCGTCTGTGTATCGCAAGGGCTCTGCTTAAAAAGCCAAGGATACTCATACTCGATGACAGCACCTCGGCTGTAGATACAGCAACAGATTCAAAAATCCGTGCTGCCCTCGCAAAAACAATACCGGGAACCACTAAGCTCATCATCGCACAGCGTATCTCATCTGTCATGGATGCTGACCGTATCATAGTGATGAATGACGGAAAAGTGGACGGCTTTGACACTCACGAAAATCTGCTTAAAAATAATGAAATCTACCGCGATGTCTACGATTCCCAGACAAACGGCGGAGGAGACTTTGATGAAGGAGGTGCTGCCTGATGCCAGGACCAAGAGGACCACAAGGTCCAAAACCCAAAATTAAAAATCCCGGTAAGCTTTTTTGCGCGCCTCATGGGATTTATTTTCAAGAAATATTTACCGGCCTGCATAATTGTTGTGATATGTATCTTTGTCAGTGTACTTGCAAATGTGAAGGGAACCATGTTTACCAAAAATTTGATTGATGACTATATAGTACCACTGCTTAAGACAGGAAGTCCCGACTACGGACCACTCCTTGCAGCAATGGGAAGAGTCGCCATATTCTACGGCATCGGCGTCATCAGTACGTTTGCATACAGCAAAATAATGATCTACGTATCACAGGGCACCATTAAAAATCTGCGTGTTGAGCTCTTTTCCCATATGCAGGATCTGCCAATCCGATACTTTGACTCACATGCGCACGGCGATATCATGTCAAGTTATACAAACGATATCGATACACTCCGCCAGCTCATCAGCCAGAGTCTTCCGCAGATACTTAACAGTGCTATCACTGTTGTGAGCGTTTTTGTTTCAATGGTCATATTAAATATTCCGCTCACCATACTAACTATCGTGATGGTAATCGTAACAACAGTCGTGACAAAGAAATTTGCAGGCTTCTCCAGCCGCTATTTCCTTGCGCAGCAGCGCGACCTCGGCAAGGTTAACGGCTTCATCGAGGAAATGCTCAACGGCCAGAAGGTAGTCAAGGTATTTACCCACGAGCAGGAAAATATTGAAGCCTTCGACAAAATAAACGATGAACTCTTTGAAAGCGCCTACAATGCCAACATGTACTCCAACATGCTCGGTCCTGTAAACGCACAGATTGGAAATCTAAGCTACGTGCTCTGCGCTCTTGCCGGCGGTGTTATGGCTCTTTCAGACTTTGGCGGTCTGACCCTTGGTAAGCTTGCTAGCTTTTTAACCTTTAACAAGAGCTTTAACATGCCTATCTCGCAGGTCAGCCAGCAGTTCAACAGTATAATCATGGCACTTGCCGGATGTGACCGTATCTTCTCACTGCTCGACGAAGCGCCTGAGACTGACGAGGGCTATGTCACACTTGTAAATGCTAAGGAAGAAAACGGAAAACTTACCGAAACACCTGAGCGCACCGGCTTATGGGCATGGAAGCATACTCATCAGGCTGACGGCTCTGTGGACTACAAAAAGCTCGAGGGCGATGTGGTATTTGACGATGTGGATTTCGGATATGTGCCTGAAAAAAAAATTGTACTGCACGATGTGGATCTGTTTGCAACACCCGGTCAGAAGATTGCCTTTGTCGGCACCACCGGAGCTGGAAAGACTACCATCACTAACCTTATCAACCGCTTCTACGATATAGCAGACGGCAAGATAAGATATGACGGCATCAATATAAACAAGATTAAAAAGGCTGATCTGCGCCACTCTCTTGGCATTGTTTTGCAGGATACCCACCTTTTCACAGCTACTGTCATGGAAAACATCCGCTACGGCAAGCTTGATGCCACAGATGATGAAGTATACGCAGCTGCCCGCCTGGCAAACGCCGATACGTTTATCCGCCAGCTTCCTGACGGCTACAATACTGTACTGACAGGTGACGGTGCAAACCTAAGCCAGGGCCAGCGCCAGCTTCTTGCCATTGCGCGTGCCGCTATCGCCGATCCGCCTGTGCTCATCCTCGATGAGGCTACAAGCTCAATTGATACACGTACCGAGCGTATTGTTCAGGACGGCATGGATAAGCTCATGCATGGCCGTACTACATTTGTTATTGCACACAGGCTTTCTACTGTCAGAAACAGCGACTGCATTATGGTTTTGGAGCAGGGACGCATTATTGAAAGGGGAAGTCATGATGAGCTGATTGCAAAGAAGGGAAAGTATTATCAGCTTTATACAGGAAAGACTGCTTAATTCAGTATCATAGCATGACTACGAAAACCGGGAGACCGGGAACGCAGCCGGGGGATGGCACACCCTCACGTGCGCTAACGCTTTGCTGTTAAGATTCTGTACGAATTATGCTTATAGTGTTTCTATGCTTGACGAAACCGGCTTTTATGCGCCGTCCATGGCGCATAACACCTTGCCCAGCCATCCATGGCTGGGCATTTCTGTGTTTCATGTGCATAATTCTACAGTATCTAAACAGCTTCGCTAGTCGCTTACATGAGGGTGTGCCCCCTGCTGCGTTCACGGTCTCCCGGTTTTCTTACGCTGTGACTGGATGTTCATTTGTGTACGCTCTTACTCTGCAGCAAAGCAAAGTAATCATACCTTTTATCTTTCTACAAGCACTTTGCAACTTTTTTTCATAAAAAAGAAATAGTACAGGGCTTTCTGATGTAGAATGAGTTTGACCACGAGGCTATTACAATTCATTGCAGTACAATGTACCTGTAACAGTTCTTCCAGACAATCATCATAAACCAGATTTACGGAAATTCTGCCATCTTCAAACACCTGTACCTTGTCAACAAATGCATCTGCCAGCTCTTTGTTAAGCTTTCTGCATTTCAGATATTTATTGATAAGGTTTTCCCAGTCTTCATCAATCTTATAATTCTTTGAATACAGGTTCTGAGATACTAAAAGATTATCAATCTCCTTCTTCAAAGCTTCGCTTTTTAAAAGATACTGCTGTTTTAATGTCAGATATTCGCTCTCATTAATCAAATGTTCTGAATAATCTCCATATAACTCAGAGAACTTGCGGTTTACCTTCTCCAGTTCCCTGCGCTGTCTGGTAATGGCTTTTTCATACACATCGTATTTTTTCAGTCCGCTGCTTCTTGCATTTAATTCCCTTATTACTCTTAATGCGTCAATACAGCAACGCATATGATTTGAAATCTGAGCAAAGACAGCTTTGTTGACATCCTCCTGATCAATTTTGTGTCTTGAACATGCCGGATTAATACCATCTGAAAAAGTTCCACAAAAAATATACATACGATTTTTTTTGTTCTTGGAGAAAGTCTCATTCCCTTGCCACAGTCTCCTCATACAATTTTTTCCCTTTAGTAAATTCTTTTCATTAGGTGGGTGTTTTGTAAACTCTTTTGCAAAATAAGCATCCGAGATTTTCTTTACTCTTTCCTGTGCCTTTTCAAATGGCTCTTTGTCAACAAGTGGCTCATACGTATTTTTAACAATGACCCATTCACTTGGATCTGTTGCATGGAGTGGAATATTATTGTATTTCTCAATTACTACTTTCCCATGCACCGCCGAACCAATGTATGCCTGATTTGTCAGTATTGACTTAACTGTTGTTTTGGTCCATACACCATTGGTTTTTACATTCTGCTGGTAACCAAGAGATTTTAAATACATCAATGGTGACATTATTCCTTGCTCATTCAGATATTTTGCAATTGATGTATATCCTTTGCATAAAACTCATTTACGATATTTTTCAAAGGCATCATAAGGTCTGTGCCCGGTCTGAACGAGTCAAAATCATCCGTAACAGCAATGAATCTTACATTGAGAAAAGGAAACACTCTTTCAATGTAGTTCCCCATCTCAACATAATTTCTGCCAAGTCTCGATAAATCCTTAACTATAATACAGTTAATTCTTCCTGTTTTTGCATAGGTGCAAGTACACCCTCAACGATATATGAAACAATTCAGCAATACTAATCAAAGTATCTATTTTTGCTCCATTTACACCAGCTTCAATTTCCCGCAGAGCATCCACTGACAATCCAATCTGCTCGGCAAGCTGCTGTCTTGTCATTCTTCTTGCCGCACGCAACTCTTTTATTCTTTCTCCACTATTAACAATATCGTAGTACACCTTCCACTCTTTTCCGGCACCTTATATATTTGCTTAAGCTGTATTCATTGTACCGTAAGCGAATCTTGAATAATCCGGTCTCCATGTCCCCACTGTCCGGAGATAGGAAACCGCAAATCCGTTTTTAAGGAAACCGCCATTCCGGTGGTGGAAACCTTTATCATAAATCCCTTAGAATGTAATCATGCACCAAAAAAGGTGTAAATACATTCAAAGGAGGTCATGACTATGACCAAGTATCGAGAGATTCTCAGACTTAGTGGTCTGGGACTCAGTCAGCAGAACATTGCCGACAGCTGCAATGTCTCCAAGAAAACGGTCAATCGCGTTTTAAAGCGAGCTAAGGAATTAGATATCTCCTGGCCACTTGATGAAAGCGATACCGATGCTGTACTTGCAGAAAAATTTTTCCCTTCTGTAAAACAAGTCACATCCAATAAAAAGAATGCCTGACTACGCTTACATCCGCAAGGAGCTGCTTCGCAACGGCGTAAGCAAAAAGCTCCTATGGACGGAATACATGGAGGATTGCCGTGCCAATGGCGAAGAACCGCTTATGTATTCTCAATTCTGCTATCACATACAACAGGATGAGCAGAAACATCGTGCAACCATGCACATCAATCGAAAACCTGGTGAACAGGTGGAAGTTGATTGGGCAGGTGATCCTGCAACAGTCATTGATCCTGATACCGGCGAAATCATCAAAGCATACATATTTGTCGGTGTAATGACTTACAGCCAGTATACATATGTGGAAGCATTTCTGGATACGAAGCAGAAATCATGGATTAATGCCCATGTCCATATGTATGAATACTTTGGCGGTGTTGCCAGAATTCTCGTACCGGATAACTGTAAAACTGCAGTTGTTCACAATGGCGGATGGAAAGACCAGCAGATCAATGAAACCTATCAGAAACTGGCTGAGCATTATGGCACTGCTATTATTCCGGCGCGTGTCAGGGCTCCCAAGGATAAGCCGAATGCTGAGGGAACAGTAGGAAATATCTCTACCTGGATTACAGCAGCACTTCGGGATGAACAGTTCTTCTCCCTTGCCGAATTAAATCGCGCAATCAGAGACAAGCTCGAACTGTTCAACCAAAGGCTCTTTCAAAAGAAAGAGGGTAGTCGGCGAAGCTTATTTCTTGGGGAAGAAAAACCATTGCTGGCACCATTACCTGCTACCCGTTTTGAACTGAGTGACTGGAAAACAGCCACTGTCCAATTTAATTATCACATATCTGTGGATGGAATGCTATACTCAGTTCCTTATGAATACATCAAAAAGAAAGTGGATGTAAGGGTAACAGACACCACGATTGAAATTTTCTACAACCATAACCGCGTTGCTTCCCACCATCGTCTGAAAGGACGCCCTGGGCAGTACAGCACCATCACTGAACATATGCCGGAAGATCACCAGAAATATCTGGAATGGAACGGCGACCGGTTCCGCAAATGGGCTGAGCTGATTGGCATAAATACGTACACTGTGGTCAATGCAATACTGACCTCCAAACGTGTGGAACAACAGACCTACCGAAGTTGTATGGGACTTCTGAAGCTTGCTGAGAAATACTCAGATGCATTGCTTGAAGTAGCCTGTAAAAAGGCATTGTCCTATACATCTTCGCCCAGTTACAAGAGTATTAAAAACATCCTTGTAACCGGTTCTGTAAAGCCGGAATCAAAAACTACTGAATCCACGACCACACATAAAGCACACGGCATCACAAGAGGTGCCGATTACTATCGGAGGTAAACACATATGACAAATCAGAGTACAATTGATAAATTAATTGAAATGCGCCTTACCACTATGGCAGATGCATTTCGCAACCAGCTGGATGATCCTAAATTTAAAGAAGTGCCATTCGAGGATCGCTTCGGTATGCTGGTGGACATCGAATACAGCAATCGTAAAAATAATCGTCAAAAACGGCTGATCCGTAACGCTGGATTCGACCAGCCGGAAGCAAATATCATGGATATCAACTACACTTCCGGACGCAAGCTTAACAAGGATCTTATTAACCGGCTTGCAACTTGCGAATATATATCTGAACACCGGAATCTCTTTATCACTGGTGCTACAGGCTGTGGTAAAACTTACATGGCCTGTGCCTTTGGCATGGAGGCATGGAGGCATGTAAGCAGTATTTCAATACCAGGTATGTCCGTCTTCCTGATCTGCTTATTGATCTGGAGATTGCCCGCACAGATGGCAGCTACAAAAAGGTGATGGCTAAGTATGCCAATCCCGTTGTCCTGATTCTGGATGAATGGCTTCTATTGAAACCAACGGATTCAGAACAGAGGGATATCTTCGAACTACTTCATAGGAGACGTAAGAAATCTTCAACGATTTTCTGCTCCCAGTATGAATTCGAGGAATGGTATGACCAGCTCGGCGGTGATGACAGTCCTCTGGCAGATGCAATCATTGACCGCATCGCTCATGACAGTTATCGCATCAACATCACAAGCATTGATGCCGAACATGACATCTCAATGCGTGAAGTCTATGGATTAGACAAAACATTACGCGAGTAAACTCGCATAAGCGGTTTCCGTTAGTCCGGACAGGCGGTTTCCTGCCTGCCGGACTTGCGGTGTTATCGCACAAGAATATTCAAATCTTTTGTAAGAGTGACTAAACCAGCTATTTCAGGTGGAATATTGTACACCTTAATACCAAGAATATAAATATTTGCGGATTAAAAAAAAAGAGATATTTCCAAACTCTCATTACATTTTGGAAATATCTCTTTACTTAATATCCTCATCCGGCACAAACTCCATGATGTCCTCTATCTTACAATCAAGTATGGAACATAATCTGTTTAGGATTACCGTTTTTACGACCATATTCTTTCGCAATCGCTGTAACTGTGCTTTATCTATTCCATAATCTTTAATTAGTGCATACTGGCTAATATTTTCTTCTTGAGTGTGATCCATAACCTGTCATATACTATCATTACAAAGACCTCCTCCTTGTATTCTACGCAAGAGTGTCCTATAATGATATGGCGTGTGTATGCACCATACTGTATGTATATGATAGAATAGAAAATAGCCCTCAAGGTTATTATGTAATATAGAACGGATTATCTGTTTTACTTTTATGGTATTCAACCGGGACAATTCAATCACCTGACAATTTGCCCGCAGATACCCTTTTCAGAAGGGATTCACAACAACACTATGAATGATAAAAACACATACTCCGTTGATAAATATTTGGAAATCATTGCCGAAAAAAAAGAAGAAATCACAAAAAGAAGAAGTCCAACAGGAAATTGGACGGGCAGTTTCCATTGCTTTAAAAAGCCCTGATCCACAAATGCAACGCTTCTGGACAGACTTTCCATGTGAAAATGAAACTCCCACCATTGAAGAAATCATATACCATCTCGCTGAAAAATTTGCAAAAGAGTCATAGACAAAGGACAGGATAACTACCCGTCTATTCACTCAGATAATCTTCCTGTCCTCTTAATATTTGTTCAATCATATGTAATGCAAATTCTATTTCTCTTTCGTCACACCGATTCATCATAAATGCAAAACTCTCAATGTGTTTTTCTGGGTGCTGCTGGCTCATCAGAACCATAGGCGATGACTCCAATGCATGAACAATATTCAAATATGTATCAAGACTCATTGCCCTTCTGCCATTTTCAACACTTTTGATAGTATCCAATGATACATCCGCCCGTTCTGCAAGCTCTGCCTGCGTAATTCCAAGCCTTCTTTGTTCTTTTCTGATATTCTCTGCAATAATTTTGTATATGTGCTCTCTTTTCCCCATAGCCCCATCATCCTTTCTGACTTATCGCATTATATCAGAAATTATTATGGTTTTTGGTAAACTGTAATCCTTTGACATTTTCGTGTAATACTTTGCAGATTTTACTATCTCCTGTCAATTCATGGCAATATATTATTCAATATTTTTCTCCCATATTCAGCATATTTTTAAATTCCAGATTATCTTTTGACAAATCATCATAGACTCCACTTCCAACAACAGCACCATCTTTCAGCATAATAATCTGATCTGCTTCTTTTTAATATCTCCTGTTTGTGGGTAATGATTATGACCGTCTTTTCTTTCAGTTTCGTATGGAGCAGTCCGTTAATCTGATGTTCGGAATACACATCCGTATTAGATGTGGCTTCATCAAATATAATAACCGGACTGTTATGCACCAACGCCCTTGCCAGTGCAATTTTCTGTTTCTGTCCTCCGGAAAGCATTGCCCCATTCTGTCCTACCACATAATCCAATGACACCTCAGAAATAAAATCAGCAAGTCCACTATCTTTACAAGCTTCCATAATGAACTTATCATCTATATCTTTATACATACAGATATTATCCCTGATCGATGCATTGAACAGATAGATATCCTGACTTACCACCGAAACCATGTTTCTATAATCCTTCAATACAAGTTCCGAAATATCCGTACCGCATAATGTTATTTTACCACTTGTAGGTTGGTATAATTGCAGCAGCAGACTTATCAGTGTGCTTTTTCCCGAACCATTCCGACCAATCAGCACCGTTTTACTTCCCTTAGGAAAAGATATATTAACATCAGACAATACCGCTTTGTCCTTTTCATATGAAAAAGAAAGATTCTGTAATTCCAGATCACCGAAGCAAGGCTCTGTCATACTCTCCTCATTTTCCTTTTCTTCTTCAAGTGCCATAAACTCATAATACCGCTTTGCTGAAGGAATAATACCTGACAAAAGATACCCGATATTGAGTATTGCTGAAATAGGTCCTGTCACATACGCACTATATGTAATAAACGCAAACACACTTCCTACTGAAAGCTGCATATCAAAAACAAGATTTGCACCAATAATATATATCAGGCTGGTCAGCAGATGTACGATAATGTTATCCGTTATGCCGTTCCACTGGGCAAGCATATTCATCTTTTTCTGTTTATTGATTACAGAAAGCTGTCTGTCAGCAAATTCGGCTCTCTTATTTTCCAGTATTCCAAAAAGCTTTACTTCCCTTACACCGCCAACAGTGTCTCCAAACCATCCGGCATATTTCTCGCTTTCTGTAATAAACTCGTCCATGATTCTTTTTCGCTTCTTTGCAAAATGCTTCATAATAACCGCTTTTACCGGAATAAAAAGAAGTACCATGAGTGTCATTCTGTAATCCAGGATAAAAAGCCCGATGATTCCACCTACCATGCTGAATGCCTGGGTGACGACGAAAAAACACACCCTCATCTGCAATAGAAGTCATGTTGCCTATATCCACATTTATGTTATTTAGGATTTCCGCATAATTTCTATTGGTGAAATAATCCGCTTTTATTTTCATCAGATGCTTAAACGACTGTTCCGATAAAGAATATTGTATATTCGCAGATATATCTACCCGTTTCTTTTCTTTTTATAATATCTATAACTGCTATAATCATATAAATAAGCAATGAGCATATTACCTGTTTTATAAGCAGTTCTTTGTCTCCGCCTATGAAACCATAGTCCATAATCCCTCGGTTTAATAACGGAATACACATATTCAATCCCGTTGAAATGAGCAGACATGCAATAATCAGTGCAATTATTTTTCTATAATCCTTTAGCAGCCCCAGCAGTTTCTTTACTGCTTCTTTATTCCTCATCTTCATCCTCCGTCAGGATTGTAAGCAAACAATCATATACTTTCTTTATCTGCTGCTCTCCGAGGGTTCCAAAACACATCTGTGTCTTTTTTATTTTGTCGCAATAAATTTGTATTCCTGTCTGCTTCTTCCCATTTTCTATTCTTACAAATATATCGGCTTCCACACCGATGCTTTCTTTTTCCTGTATTCCACAAATAATCAAATCAGACTGGTTGTAATAAGTCTGCCAATACAGGAAATCACCAATCTTATTACTTATATCTTCATCAACAGCAAAGGATATATTCTAAATCATACAATACGCTCTCCTGTTCAGTGGAAATAGCATACGCATTATAGCCCTCTGCTTCAAAACACTTTCTTAATTCCGTAAGCCACCATATCTGATCCTGCTCTTTATCACTTTTTATAAGTATGACAGGTATATTGATGCTCTCCTTCTTTATCCTTGAACATAAGATCTGTTCTTTTCTGTTTCTTCTGCTCCAGAAAAAGCACTGTGTATCCGGCTGCTCTGCTATTTCATTGCCAGGATACACAATGTGCTTCTCCCTGTATTCATTAAACTCATTTTTATCATACAAAATTACAGTGTCTGCTTCTTCCTTTGCAGCTACCTCAAAATAAACCTCTGCCTTACTCTTTAATACCTTTCCGGCAATCCATCCTTTTTCTATCCAATCCGGAATATATTGTACACATTTTCCCCTGAATTTCTGGTATAAATGCTTCTTAATCTGCCATACATTATTGATCCATGACTGTTCCATCATTATGGAGCTGCAAAATCCACACCTTTATCCCGCAAACCTTCCGCATCAATGTTAAATGTATCTTTTGCTTTTACTCCGATAACATTTGAAAAGGATGCCGGGAAAGCCGTATACCCACTGTTAGCAGTTGCCGCAATTATGATAAGTCCCTTATTGGCATATTGATTTACCAACTGCCGAATTATTCCTTTGTCCTTAAAATGTGTAGTTCCAAAACTCAGATTGACAAGTCTTATATTGTTCATCAGACACCAGTCAAACGCTGATTTCAGATCATCCACATTTCCTTTTCCTGTATTATCAAGCAGTTTATAACTGTATAATTCTGCGTCGGCACAATTAAGCCCTATGATCATGGCACAATTTGTCCCATGCAGAAACAAATCCTCCTCATCACTGATATTTCCTTTGTTCTGCTGAATTATATCGCAGCCCACATAATGCAAGTATTTTTTCATCTGCACCATTATCCAATACTGCAATCTTTAATTTATTCATAGGTATTTATCTCAGTTCTAATCTTTTTTTAATTTTTCCTGTATTGCATCAACCATATTGCATAAATAATCAAATCTTTCATCTATGACATTTCGTTCTTCAAATTTTATTCCAAAATAACTCTCAACAGCAAAATAAAGCTGTAATAAATCTCTTGGTAACATTCCATTTCTCGGATCAAGCAAACTGATTTTTTTATCCACTGTGATATGGATTGTATTTTCAACATATTCTTCAATCCATTTTTCTATTGCTTCCTTTTCCATCACTTTCTCCTTTAATACTGTTCATATTTGCCATATAATAATAACTTTTTTTCTGCCTGTTTGAATAAAATATCATTATTTAAGTCGCTGGTTGTATAAACCTTATACTCTGTTTTAGGAAGTTCCATCCGCGACAAATATACATAACTCAATTTTTCTGACCAGATTGAATTAGACAACGGACAAAATTGTGAAACAAAATAAGCATCTATATTTACATTATATTTATACTTTGCCATTTTTGAAATTTCAGAATAAAATTCATCATTATATCCATTATTAGCCATCAGCGATGTTATGACAAAATCTGGTTGAACCGCATTAAATATTTCATACGCATACAATCCAAAGCTAAAACGATGCTTATTATTTAATGGAAGTAATGAGTCTGGAATTCCTAACAGAATAACATCTGGCTTTTCCTGCATAGAAACATCCTTCATAACTCTGTTAAACGCATACACTTTATCAACATCTGAATATTGTGTATTAAATAAAAAGTCTGGCAATGGATGTAAACCAAACAGTCCACTTATTTTTTTCGTCCCTATCTGACTTACTTTATAGCCCTTGTCAATAAATCTACTTCTAAGATACAGTTGTAAATCAAATTTTTGCACATTCTGACCAATTCCCATTACTGCAACAACCGGTATATCAATCCCTATTATCTCTGAATCATAGTTCCATTTTTTTTTCAGGTGTTTCTATTGTTTCATAATTGCATTGCAACAATTTCACATTGTACCTCTTGCAAATTTTTTTCAATCTGATCAAGATATTCTTCTTCTACGCATATGATATTTTTTCCATTAGAACATACAAATTCCACTATTTTATATAGTTCATTTTCATCTGGAACTTTGTCAATAATGCAAAAAGTGTCAAAATCATCAAAACTAATTTTTCCGTCCACCAAATCAGTAAAAGTACAGTAATCATCATTATCATTTTGATGACTTATCGGTAAAATATTACCATAACACATAAAATAGATAATATTGTATCTAAATAATTTTTTATACTTTTTAATATAGCTATGTTCAATCGAATATGGATAAATAACAACATTCATCTCTTACGCTTCTCCTTCCTCAAATTTACAGCCAAAATTTTTTTAGGACAATATAATTTTTTATGTATTCTTCTGCATTTTTCCTCGATTGTTTGCACCATTTCAAACGATTGGCTGCTTCTATCTTTCCATTCTCGCCAGCTTTTGCCACACATTGAGAACACATTTTGTAGCACCAACATTCCCTGCATTCTTTTTCCGTTATCTTCGCCACATTCAAATATTTTTTTGGCATTTTCTAAATCAAATCCATTTTTTTAGATCACCTATACATAATTCACTTGATTCCTCATCTACTCTTTCACATGGGAAAAATTTTCCATCCACTGTAACAAAGAAACGCTGTATACCTGGCAGACATTGTCCTCCCGGACTGATTTTCCCCTGATATGTTTGCAATCCGACAAATCTATCTTTAACAATTTGCTTCAACGATGCTACTTCGCTACTATATAAAGTAGGCTTATAATTCGAAAAAATTTCCTTATTGCAAGCATATAAATATGTTTTAAATATTTCATAATATGATATAGCTATTAGTTCAGGATTAATCGGCTCTTCATCCTTCTTGCTAATCGGATTTATATAATTTGAAGCCACATTTATTCCCTTAACAGTTTCATAATTCAAAAAAAATTCACTTGAACAAGCCACATTTTGCTTTAAATCTATCACAGCATTAAATCCTATATTTTTTATAAATCCCGGTAATTCTTTCCTTATCAATTCCAAATTCTGCATTACCGCATCAAATGTCCCTTTATTGCTGTTAGCGAATATACGATTACTGTCATGTGTTGCTTTTGGTCCGTCTAAACTTATTGTAACATTAAATTTTTTCTCATAAAGATACTTTGCCGTTTCGATATTTAATAAAGTGGCATTTGTCGTCATATTAAAAAAAGAAGTTTTTTCCCACTAAACACCCCCTCTGCATAATCTACCACTTCTCTTATCAATGGAACTTCCAGCAATGGCTCTCCACCATAAAATCCAATGGATATTTCTTTGCTATTTTCTGAATGTTTTACCAAAAAATCAATAGCCTGCTTAGCAACTTCGACTGACATTCTCTTATTGTTATGTACTCTGTTTATATAACTTCCTGAATAAACACAATATTGACATCTCAAGTTGCAGTTTTGTGTAACCTGCAAAATAATGGTATTTAAATTATTTTCATATAAACTTTCCAATAAAGATATTTCCCCATGTTCAACGACTATTTTTTCATCAACCGGTTTCAGGCAGCCTGATTCTTTTAAATATTCAATTTCTTCTTTTAATTCATCACCAACTTCGATTTCTCCATTACTATTCAAAATAGCCATAAGAAACCTACACATTTCTTTTGTAATAGAAAATATAGCGTTTGTTCCAGCATCATACATATAATACCTGTTGTATAGTTCTAAAATATGTATATTAGGTTTTGATTTAGTCATATATACTTCTCCTTGCGTAAATAGTGCAGCAGGGCTTTACTGAACACAGTAAAGCCCTACCTTGTTGAAATAATTCATGTTCTAAGCAAGTAACAATAAAGAACCTTTGCTTTTAACTTGCGTAGTTGAAGTCTGAGTATTAGATGCTACCTGTTTTCCATTTGCACTTCCAATACTCTGGCAGTTGTTACAAGTACAAGCACACCAGCAATTGCATGAACAAGCATATGCCATAAATGTACCCGTTTCCATTGCATTCTTCTTTCCAAGCTTCATTATGTTTCCCTCCTTCCTTGCTTTTTTATATAGAAATGCTAATTGCATCACTATATCTTTTGATCAAAACTATATATTCTTAGTTCATTATCTGAATCGGACACTAAATCTTTTGAACTTCTTTTCTTTTTCCTCTGCTCTCTTTTCCTCTTTCCTTTTCTCGAGTCTTTCTTCAAGTTCTTTCCTTGCTTTTTCTGTTCCCGGATCAACCTCATCTGTTACCAGTACTTCTTCTGTTATGCTATCATATCCATTTATTGTATCCGTTACACTCAGTACCTTACAGCCACGAGCACTTTGAGCGGCTTTCAATTTTTCGATACTTTCCGGTATTAAAGATAGATTATACTCCAACCATTGTTTTGTTCTTTTCATCTCCCATAGCCTTTGACAAAAGAGAACTGTTTATATTTACGGAATAATCCCTGCTTCGTAAACAATCGTATTTTTGTGTTAAATAGTTCTTATATTCATGGGCATTCTTATATGTCCTGCCCGTTTTGTTTCCAGCATTTTGTGTATTGCCATAACTATTCGTATATGACGCATAAGTTCCTATTCCTGTAACTGCCATATTAACATATCTCCTTTCATTATTCGGAGTCCTTCCAACTATGCCACCTGTTGGATTTCTATCAGAATCAATATAATATTGATCACACGCTAGCTTCAAATATACTTTGACTAATACCTTTCTGCTTAACAGGTATACCATCATCAATATCAATGTTATAGTGCCCACTACTTGCACTGGAAACCGTTGAAATATACCAATTACCATTACTTGCAGGCATAATCATATGATGCACATTCCCCTGACTAGGAGACTGTGTTCCAGAAGATGAAATACCTGTAACTATAGCTGTTAGCAATTTTCGTATCATTAGTCAAATTTACCAATATAACAGATGAATCTACACCTGACATACTAATAATTGAGACATTTACTGATGATGTCTTTATTCTGGCAAGTTTTTTTCCCTCGAATTCTTTCTTATCTCAATCCATGCTATGCAGATTTATCACCTTGAATATTGATTTCCTTTTAGACCACCTGCATCTATACTTTAAAATCTAATCCACCAAGAGTATCATCCATCTGATCTAAAATACTTGTATCAAATGCATCTCCCGGCTTCCATCCAGAATTATTTTTCTTTACCAGTGTCTCCATTCTTGAAGCATAATCTCCAGCCATTCTGCTCAATGTCCACGAAGCGGAATTTCGCTGTTCAGAAGGAATCGTATTCAAATACTGTTTGATTACATCATGTCTCTTGCTTTCTTCTGGTATATATGCACCATTGCTACTGATAAAATCCTGCTTTACAACCTTTTCTAAATCCGACTTCACCTTATCCGATACAGACACTATCTTTTTCCAATCCTTACCATTGATACAACGGTCTGCCTGTTCCTTTGATAAAAAAGGTACACCATCTTTATTATAGTAATAATTGTTATTTCTATATTGACACCCAGAATCTACGGTCGTAATCCCAGTCTGCTTGTGTGAAGAATTTTTCTGAAAGAAGAATTTGTTTATTAGCAAACTTTGCGAAAATAAATTTTTATTGTTAATATTTACATTCATATTTCACTCTCTCCTATAATACAAAATTGTAGCCACATTACATTTTTAATATGTATAATATACTTTTATTGTTTCAGTGGATGTTGAAACTGTTCCTTTTGTAACAATCCATATTTTCCACTTGCCTGACGGATCAAAACCATTAAAATCATTAATTGTTATTGTTCCACTCTTACTTACTGTTGTATAATTAACATTTCCATTGCCATCTTCTACATATAAATAAAACGAATCACTTCCTGAACTAACCCTACTATACACCTCTATTTTAAAAATCTGAGGATTTGATCCACTTACAGACCCTGATGAAACAGTTGAAATATTTAATGCAGTCCCATATACAGAATTTAATTTTGTTGTTGTCTTAGTCCAATAATTTGTAGCCCTCACTGATACAGTAGAATTTATAGTTATTGTTTCTTCTGCCGGTGCAACTTCTGCTGCCGATACAGGAGTTACAAGAAGAGCTGTGCATAATACGATTCCACTCAAAAAATAAGATATAATTTTCTTCATCGTAAATACCTCCCATAATAATATTTCAAAATAATATGGCTACAATTTCTTTCATCAATTTTTAATCACCAGTTTACAACTTTATAAATGGTAGACTTGTTGATGAATCAACCGATTTAAAGCCTTTTTCACAGCATTTGTTTTTATGTGTGTTTCGACATTTTTGACGAAAGTGGCAAAAAATATCTGTCTGCGAATACCCTGGCTTAATTCAAAACGAAATTCCTGTACACTCTTTGTGCGATATTCAGAAAAAGTTTTATCCTGATACGGCAAAAGTTTCATGGCACAATAGCTGATATTGATCAGATTGACCAGCATTTCAATCCCTTTGCAGCTCCGCACCATATAGCTGCAAAAGACCAGAATGTTTTCTGCTCATAGTCGCTTGTCTCAATATTCCAGCGAAATGAGTACAAAAACAGTGGGATATATTTCATCCAGTCACTGCCGGTCTGATTCAATGGTGCTTTTTCCTGCCATGCACAGAAAATCTGCAGTTCTTCTGGAAAAATCGTACTGAAAACAGGCGTTTTTTACCATGCTCTTTTTCTGTGGCTGTGACATAAGCCAGAACTTCCTGATTGCCAAAGATCCTGGTAAAGACACGGCGGACACCGGTATAGTAATCACCGATTTTTTCACCGGAAAAGGTAAAGTCAGTCTCAACAGAAAGCCGTTTTCCATGTTTAGCCGGACGCCCCCTGCGGCCGGTATGTGCAGGAGCAAGGTCATACATAACAGAATCAATCCTTGCATTACCAATAAGATCCAGGTTCGGATATTCATTGACAATACAGACCAGATTTTGTTTCGTATACCAGCTGTCACAGAGAATAATGACATGTTCCCTGCTTTGAAATTCAGGCATGACTTTACGGATCATGGTGGCAGCAAGTTCCAGTTTGGATTCTTTTTTCTTCCACATACGGCAGGCATTATTAACATTTGTGTTTGTCATAATCATATCGAATGGCTTGAGTATTTAATTTCCATCAATGTAAACTTATCTTCTTCCAAAGCATTAATCTTTAGCCTTTAAATTTTAACACTCATCAATAACTGCGATAACTGATTTTGATTATGATGAATCATTGTATATTTTTCCTTAAATGAGGTAATTGCACCATACATTTTCTCAGTTAAATTTTCTGGGATTTCGTCCTTTCCCCTGGTTTTTTGCTCCTCAATGTAAGCCGATGCCAAAGTTGACCTTGTGGTAATTTTTGAAATTTTATTCATTTCTTCACCAATAATTCCACGGGCATGCTGATTGGTTGTCTCCATTGTCACAAAGTCATCCACTGTTTTTTTTTATATGCAGCATCTAAATTGCTTAACTCTTCATCCTTTGTAAGCTTACGAGGTCCATTTTCATCAGCTACATATATTTCTCTGGTTCCATTTTCATAGCCCTTCACAATTTCATCATATAATTCTGCGTATGCTTTAACATAATTATTTGCCTTGTCAGTAATATTTAAGGCACTTTTTCCTGTATCAACATTTTGATTCTGCTGTGCTGCCTTCTTTTGAATTTCATAACTATAATCAATATCACTGATTTTTTTACTCGCTAACAGTTCCTTTCTTTGAACCACATCATCATACTTTTCCTGTCCACTCTGCTGTATACGATTACGATAATACTCCAATCCCTCATTAGAAATCGAAAGCTTCACTGATTGCCCCACTGTATGTTTTTCGTTTGTCTGACTATTTCCTTTCTGTACTTTATCAGTATTTTTTTCCATTATTGAATTCGTATTATTCATGTAATTAGATATTTTCATATTGTCACCTCAATTTCCATATTTATACAATGTCATTGACGGATAACGTCTGGTGAATGTCAAAGAATTTGATCCTACTGCATAATCATAATAATAATTAAAATTTTCTATATCTATTAACTTACCTGTTGACGGATCAATAATAACTGTCACGGCTTTAAAGTCCTGCCACAAATTATTCTCTTTATATGCCCCTGTGCATCTGCAATGAACACTGTAGAAGTTACTGTTATTTTAATTGCATACTTCATGCCTTCATATCAAAATTATCTTGCAATATTATGTTTTCACCTACACTACCAATCTTTTTCTTCACTATTTAATGCTTTTCTCGCCTCACTAAATGCCTCATAATATGTCATTTTTAATGCTGAATGAACCTGTGACTCTGCTTTTTGTTTCTTTTTCCTGCCAGCCTACTCCCCCTGTATAGGTCAAAACTTCTTCGCCCTCTTCATTGTATACATGAATTGCCGAGCCTGTCCCTGTTCCCTGATATTTTGCCTCATAAGGTATTCCAAACAGCATACAGAGCCATTTTTGTCTGCTTCCTCAACTTCTTTCATTGCTGACATATTACCTGAATTCATTGATTGACTAAACTTTCCAATTAAAGCAGCTCTATTCGGGGCTACTTTGCTTACTTCCGTCTTTCTCAAATTCATAAATGCATTTCCCATATATACATTGTCCTGTGCATCTTTTTTTGCCAGATCAACAATCTTCTCTTTTAAAGAATCCGTTAATTTCCATTTGTTTTTTTTAGAAGATTTAGAAACATTTTTATTCGATGTGTTCCACACTTTTGCTGTGCTATAATTATTTGATATTTCTATTTAATTGAATCACCTCTCTGTTCTGTCATTTATGTAATCATACAATTCCTTATATGACAGATAACCTGATAAGTTGTTCGAATTATATTGTAACTGCATAAATTCTTTAATCATGCTCATATAGTCTTTCTTTTCATTTATGCTGTTTCTGCTATTTTATCTTCCATTTGCAGCAACATTCGGATCATTGTTCGCCTCAAAGGAATATTGTCAAGTGTGTATGTAAGAGTTTCCAGTTAATAAACCTATACTTATATTTTTACTTTTAGTTTTTCTAATTTTTCCAGAAAAGCAACATAAAACTCTCTTTCTTTCATACAAGCTCGCTGAACTTCGATACTTTTCGGAACATATTCCAGTGGATGGTCTAAATTATATAAAGCCTGTTTCGTTGCCTGAATTGCAGATTCTGTTGTGTTTCCCAAAATGTCGATGTTATCCACATCTCCCTCTCCGTTAAGCTGTTTATTCAGCCTTTGTACCATCATCTGCGATATATGGCTCAACATTCCATTTTTCTTTATTCCCATGCCGTTTGCATTAACTACCCTAGCAGCTTCCATCCATGCATCTTTTACATCCTGCGGAGCATTCGGACCAATCATATCAAATGCTTTTTTCGTTAAAATCCGTATCTTCCATATATGGATTTATACTCTCATTTTCCTGTTCAGCACGTTCTGTACTAAATTGAGGAATATCATTCTGTCTGCGTCTGTTTTCGTATGACACACCATTCATAGAATAGTTGGAACTAATCTGCATATATCAATACTCCTTTTTATTTGAATTGCATTATTATCATTAGGCTTTCGCTTCAAAAACTGGTCTTTTCTCCAGATAATCCGGTAATTCTTTTAATTCAGAATTCATACCATTCTTTACGGCATTATATTCCTTCCAGTAAATGGAATAAAATTCATCTTTTCTTGTAAGTTCTCCCGGAATCATTTCATACCCCCAGCCGGCACCGGTATTCAACAATACATTCACACCCTGACTCTGAATTTGAACCCCATAACCACCTGATGTTAAAATAGTGAATTTTAATGTTCCGCCTCCTGCCAGTGCAATCTGCTTGTCTGCAAGATTCTGATTTTTTCCCTCTGCCTGTTCCAAAAAATCCAGTAGGTTAATTCTCCGATCCCTTTACATTTTGGATTGGCATTTTGATTTGCTGGTTTACTGTGTTTACATCTGTTACTGTCTTCATAGCTAGTCTCCAAACCCTTTTTCAACATTAAACGCCAAACATATGCTGCAATTTGTCCAGCATATTATTTACTCTGCCTTCAACAGCTTCTGGCTGATTCCTTAATTCATACCTGCTTCCATAGTAATCATTTAAACGGTCTTTCATCTCATTACAAAATAATTTTTGATCTGTTTTACCATTTAAAAACTGATTGCAGATACCACTTATCTCTTTCTTCTCATTTGTATAAAAAGCTGTCTCATCTGAGATTATTTCTGACTTGTACTTATAAGATTCTGTTTTGCTTCCAATTCCAACAACAATGTAATCTGGTGTCATTTTCTCCATGATAGAATTACGTGCCGAATCATTAAAATGAACATATTCGTCAATCATGTCTGAAAAACCTGCTTGTAATTGCTCTGGAACATACATTTCATTTACTTTTCTTAGCCCCGCTTCACTTGCACTTAACAAAAATACAGATTCATAGGAAGTTCCTCTATATCCCTCCTGAGCATTCAAAAATCTACATCTGCTGTCATTGCATTAATCTTCTCTTTTAAATCTTTCATTTCATCTTCTGTCAAATATTCAGAAGCATTTTCGTCCAGCCATTTTCCAAAAACCTCTGACTGATTTTCCGAACAGCCTTCAAACGCACTTTGTTCTCCAGAAATGGAAGTTGCTTTCAAATCTAATTTGAATAAATTTTCACATTTATACTCTGCTGGTATCTCTCTTATTTCTCCATTAATAGATGAAAAATGCATTGTATGAAAATCCGATACCTTATTACGAGCAGTCTCAACTAACTTTCTTGCCGAATCACTGATTTGTATATCATCTTCCTGAACCAAAGCATGAGAACTATTTTCTTTTTTTCTCAATATTTCTGCTTGTCATATCAGGATTATTAATATACATATTACTCTGAATCTTCATAGCAGCCTCCTAATCCACTGGATCATAATTGTAATTTGCCTGTACTCCACTTACCCTTGTCCAATGAAGAACCACTCCATTGTCATATAATGGGTTTGGTGTCATTACATCAACAACTTTTCCTGTATCAGAATCAATAATTACTGTTGCACAATTACTTGTTAGACCATCATAGTTACTTGAAAAACTATTAACTCTCCAATTAGTATTAAACAATCCTACAACAAGGGCATTTTTATAGGAATTCCAACCGCTGAAAGGCGCACTTACATTGATAAATGTTGGAACTTCCTGCATTACCTGCATAGCTTCTGATTGAAATAAGACAACATTTTGATCCTTTGTTTTATATAAATTAAAGTAAATATTTCCATTGGACTTAACAGTTCTTTCATAAGTAAAATCTATCGGATTTCCATTTACATAAAAATTTGTTCTTGAACCGTCAAACTGAAAAATTGCTGCCTTATCTGGTGTATACCACATATATTTCGCATTTTCATCATCTGCCAATTTGTACTTTTGAAATTTTATTCCATAATATTTGTCATCGCTATAATTCATAGAACTAGCCATAACAATGAAATAATATGTACCTGTATTTAATCTGTATGTGCCATTATTGATTGTATAATAATTCTTTCCATCATATACTAAGACCTTATAATCACAACCTGTTGGCTGGTCAAAAGTATATTCCAGAATATCATTTTTGCTAATAACTACTTTGTAATAATCATAATCAAATGGACTATCAATCGTAGCCGTCATACGACTATTTCTCACATAAGAACTCGCCAAGTCTGTTGTATCATTGATTTCTTTGCCGTCATTAACTCCTGCATATGTATACATTAAAAAGCTACCATTTCCTGTCGCTGCTTCTATTCCAATAAAATATATACCTTCATCAAGCTTTAACATTGATAACTCTTGCGTTCCGGCTCCTACTATTGCACTTCCACCCACAAGTTCTAATGTTCCATCTGTTTCATTTAATTTATATACATATAAATCAAAATCCGCTGTATCATCCATTACCATTGCCGCTGTAAATTTAGTCGCTTTTGCAACGCTAAATGCATACCAACGCTGTTCTAATTCTGTTGCAACCGTATCATAAACCTGTGTTCCTAATGATATTGCTTTTGCATCATTAGGATTATCATTTACTGTCTTATTATCTTCAGTATTATCCGCCATATCTACCAAATTTACAGAATAGTCCTCTGTACAAATCTTTTTCCATATCATTAATATCCGAAGGCAAATAATCTGCAACTTCTAAATCCTCATTATCCTTTATCGCAGAAAAATCAATAACACCCTCCTGCGATGCTGCGGTTTCACCTAATTTTTCTGTTACCACTGCATTTTCCTGAGCATGAACTACAACAGGACCACCTGCATTATACCCTAACGATAATGCCATAATCATAGCAATAGTTCCTGCCATCTTCTTTCTAATTTTCATAAAATTTCCACCTTTCCTCATTAAGATAAATATTATAATCAAAGCATACGATATTTTTATTTGCTTCCAATTCTTTAAAAATTTCTACTTCAAGTTAAATAATTTTTCGTTTTCCACTTCAATAGCGATAGATTTTAAAGTAAAAAAATTGGGATTATTTATCTTTTCAGCACCTATAATTACACCATATCTTTTTTCTATTTCCAAGAATAAGCACAGAATATCTCTTGCCTTAGTCCCTATCGCAGATGAAAATAAAGATATATTTTCATTTATATTGCTAAAGTCTCTGCCAGTTATTTCTGACATAATCCGTCTTATTTCATCAACCATAATTTGCTCTTTATATTGCATCAAAATCACCATATCCTATCAATGTTGAAAATAAATTTTCTTTACACGCTTCCACACTTTCTTTATTGTACAAAGAATAGCAGCCACATATTCGGGCTTCTTCATCCACTACATTCACTGGAAGCGTCATATATACAAGCCTATCTAATGAGTCTGTCGCCCCAGTTGATATAGAAATTTGATAAAAATACACTGTCCACATCATAATCCAGCCTATATTTCAATGCCTTTACCATCGTTTCTACATAATTATTGTTGTAATCCACAAATCCGGTATTCAATATTACATAATCTGGTTTTACTGCATTTGCAACCATATAATTCATAATTCCAAAATCATCAAATAATTTATTGCTAATTGGTACTACACCACCAGGCACCCCAACAATCACAATATCTGCGTCTTCAGAATTTGCAATATAATTCACATAGTGATTAAATCTCACAATTTTTTCTGCAGCATTAAGGGTTTTATTCATAAAATCAGGAAAACTGTGAAATCCCCAAAGCTCACAATAAGATTTGCTGCCTATTTGTGATACTTTATATCCTCCACTTAAAAACATTTCTCTGACTCTAAGCTGAATATCAAATTTTCCGGTATTTGCACCTGTACCAACAATCATAACTAATGGTTTATCTATGTCCCGAATCTTAGGTATTCCATCTGAATATAAATCTTCATTAAATGTCATTTTATCATTCTCTTGAGACTCATATCTAATATCTAAAAACTGCTTTCCTGCACTCTTTATTATCTCCGTGTACATATTTATCTGATTGTGTTCCAACGGAATATTGGTATCTGCAACAATCACTATTTCTACTTCCGCAAGTGCTTTCTGAAAATCATCTGTTACCATAACGCCTGTACTTACACCAAGCTTTGCTCCTGCATCTGCTCCACAATACCCCCAGCTCTTTAACGAAACTACTTTGACAATTTCATATTCATTGATTGTATCTCTATGAATAACCATATGAAGAAGAGATGTATCATATGGAAATAGCATTGCTTTTTTTTTTTCATCTCGACCTCCTACAAAATAGTTATATTTTCATCAAATCCATTGATTTCCTGCAATATGCAGTAATCTATAAAATCATTCTCAACCGATGCTTTCGCCTTTGCACAATGATCCAGTTTTTGTGCCATGTTGTTAGCTTGTCCTTGTTTTAAATGAACTGCACATACAAAACAATATTTTGCACACCAACAATTTTTACACTGTACTTCTGTCATTTTCCCTATATTTAGTAATTTGTCTACTTGTGACTTATCAAAACCACTTTCAACATTTCCAATTATCATATCCTTCGATTCTTCGCACACTTTCTCACAAGGATAATAATTACCCAGTACATCTACAAACAATTTATGTACACCTGGAATACATGGTCCACTCGGATGAGAGTATTCTTCATGTAACCCTGTTATTTTCCTATCTCCATATGTGGTTTTTATCTGCCAAAAATATGTTTCCACAATATTTGATACATCAATACCCTTTACTTTTCCATATTTAGAATACATCATTTTGAATACTTCATATTCATACTGCTCAAAATAAGAATCTCCAGGAAGAAATTTATCATCTTCCTTGATTCCCTCTCTTGAAATAGAATTAAACAATACACGATATTCCCTTAAAGCCTCTTCTTTAATGAAAAAATCATTGATACACTTCAAATCTGCCTCTGGATCAATCACACAATTAAACTGTATATTTTCTTTTTTATCATGGTATTTCCGATATACCATTTTTATATTCTCCATGACTATATCAAAAGAGCCTGTATCGTCAACTCTATGTCGATTTTTATTATGATATTGTCTCGGTCCATCCAAACTAATTGTTAATACAAAATTATTTTTCATCAAGAAGTCTAATTTCTCTTCCGTAAGCAATGTTGCATTTGTTGTTACAAAATATCTGATTTTCTTTCCATAATATTCATTGTTGCAATATTCCACAATTCTTCTTATCATTTCAAACTCAATCAAGGGTTCTCCACCATAAAATCCTATCTGTGCATCAGGAATATCAAAGGAATGTAAAAAATAAAAATCTATCGCCTTTTTAGCTATTTCAAAAGACATTTTTCTGTTATTATGCTGTCTGTTATAAAAACCACCTGAATATGGACAATATTCACACTTTAAGTTACATTGTTGCGTAACTTGCAACGTCAATGACTGGACTGATCCTTCTAAATAATTTTCTAGTAACCTTGAAGCCGGATGTTCAATTTTACACCAATGATGACTTGATAAAAAACCTTGTTCTGTTAACCTATTTAATATCTCGTTCACATCAGCATCACATTCTGAAATGTTTGCTGTCCCTTTTTCCAAATGCTGTAAATGTACATACACACTCTCTGGTATTCTGACAATGGCATTTGTATTAAAATCATAAAAATAGCAACAATTATATGTTCTAAAACAATGAATAAATGGTTTTTCCTTCATAATAATTTTCCTCTTATAAAGTATGGCATCCGCTAATTGCTAGATGCCATACCCCTTTTTTTTCATTCCTATCTGCTTTTATTTATTTTGCCTTACGTTCAGAATCGTTATATTTAGCAGTGTAAGAATTTGTACCCGATGGGCACGGACAGTTAGTGCAGACACAAAAAGCATATGCCTGTAAAGATTTCTTATCTAACTTTCTTTTTTTCCAAGTTTTCTCATAAAATTCACCTCCTTTCACATTTCATTTTATATTTATCGTTAAATAATAAATATTTTATATAGCCAACTATCTGTACAACATTTCTATACTTCTTCATCTATCTTGCTTGATGTTAATAAAGAATCCGTCTTAGAGTATGTACCATTATTTGTATAGGTTGCACTCGCCCGGTTTGCAGCATTCGATATACCAGTTGCTTTCTGCGATATTTTGCTTACAAAAGAATTATATCCTGTAAAGACCGTTTTCAGCGAACTGATATCTGCCTGCTTTAAAGCATCCTCATCTAATTCCAACTTGTTTCCTTTTCCTATGGTAATACCTATTTTGGCAAGCATATTACTGTTTTTGTCTGTCATTCCAGTCATCCATGAAGCATTTCGCAATACATCCTTTGTATTAGATTCTCCGGCTTCCTTAACTACATCATTATAATCTTCAACAAAAGATTTTACTGCCTTGGTGATTTTATCCCAGTCATAATCCTCTACCTCAATCTCTTTCCCCCGTGTTTTTTCATCTTTCTTTTTTATTTTCTTTTTATCCCCAAAGAGAAGAGTCATTCAAAGCATCTGCTGATTTTTTCAGAGAATCTGCACTTGTTTTCATCAAGGTAAGTTTTTGTGAAGTATCACCTTTTCCCGATAATTTTTCAGCATCCTGTTTTGCATAATATGCTTTCATAAGTTTTCTATAGCTTCCATTTTTGATTGCAGCATAATCAGAAAGCATATTTGTATTGCCTACTGATGAACTATCTGACGTTCCACTAAACAACGCTGAAAAATCTACATTGCTGTTATATTTACTTGTATAATCACTAAAACTTTTGATTTCTGACATAACACCAGCCTCCTTTCCGAACTATAAACGTATATCTATCGGTGTATATACTACCGACTGTCCACTTTCTGATGCTGGATTTTTTATTGTTTCTGCTGTTTCTGTTTTAACATCTGCATTCTCTGATGCATCTGTTGCCGTATCTGCATTTTCCTGTGTATTCTCTGCTTTCTGCGTTTGATCCTTCTTTGTTTCTGCTGCATCTGTACGGTTGTCTGCCTTTGCTGCTTCTTCCATAGATTTATTTGCATCTGAAAGTGAAGACATCTGTGATGCTGTTGCAGACTGCGCTTTTGCCTGCAAATCTGCCAGTTCTTCTTCTTTCTTTTCGGTATTGCCTTTTCCAGCATCCTGCTTGATTTCAGACTCAAGCACACCGGCTCTTCCTTCCATCTGTGTTGCCATACTACCCTGCACTTTTGCCTGCTTAATAGATGAATCTGCGGAAATCATTGCCCGCATACCTGCCTGTGACAAGCTTGTTTCTTTCTTTGCAGATGTATTTTTTGTACCAGCCACCATATCATCCATAGATGACTTTTTACTCTGCTGTTCCTTTCTCTGTTCAATCTGGTGCTGTCTTAACTGTTGATTGAGATTTGTAATTTCCTGCTGTATCTCCTGACGTTTCTTCATCTTATCCTCTAATGACAGTTCTTCATTTGATGATAAGTCCTGCAATTTCTGCTGTGCATTTGCAATCTGATTCTGAATATTTTTGCTCACAGAATCATTCGCCTGTGCCATTCCCATTACTCCTGTCTGCGTATTCGTTCCGTTAAATCCATTAATTTTCATCATTTCGTTATCCTCCTTGAGCTAATACTCTGAAATCCGTTTCCTGAAAATCTGTATAACATGATTTCTCTTTATTTTTTCTTTCGGCATATCTTTCTTCACAATAAACTGTGATGTTGTGAACCGCCCTTTTTTTCGTTGTGAAGCAGTCTGAAAATGCTTTTCAGACTGTCGCAGTGCTCAATAGTCACCCGAGTTTCCCGTTTTGTAAACGAGTTTCACATTTTGAAAGCGACCTTCAAATTTTGTACCCGACTTTCCACTTTTGTAAGCTCAATAGTCATCCGAGATTCCCGTTTTGTAAACGAGTTTCACATTTTGAAAGCGACCTTCAAATTTTGTACCCGGCTTTCCACTTTTGTAACGACTTTCCCGTTTTTTTTTCTTTCTTTCTGTGGTATAATCGCTTTATGGCAGGGTATTTTTCCGCACAAAAACCGGACGTCAGTTGTGACTTACAAATTTTGCAAGCCATAATTCACGTCTTCTGCTGTTCCTATTTCAGCCGGCGGTCTGTGCTTTATTCTGTCTTCTGGTTACTTTTTGAGAAGTCTTGCGGTGAGGTTGATGTCTTTGGCTGCAACCTCGTGGCATCTAAGCCTCTCCGCCAGGTCTTCTCCATAATAAAAGCAGAACGCTTCATACGGACTTTTTCCATTCAGTTTCCTTCTACGGTAGGAATTGATATGGTTCATCATCAGCTCTATGTCTCCCTGCGTCAGTTCATCAAAGCTTCTTCCTTTCGGCAGGATCCTGCGTATAAATTCATGTCCCACCTCGATCTCTGCTTTCTGGTACGGTGCACTCGGATTGCAGTAATAGATCGTCCTTTGAAATCCTTTTCCATCCGGTCCGTTCTCTATACACTTCGGATTGGAAAACTCACTTCCGTTATCCGTCAGGATGACCGGAAACAGCTTCCTAAAATCCTGCCCTCCCAGCCGGTGGTACAGTTCATCATAAATATCTATCACTGACTTTGAGGTGTTCGCTTCCCGCAGGAAGCCCAGCATCAGTGACACATTTACAAAATATATCGTCAGCAGGACTTTCCCTCCCTTGCTGCCGATCACAGAATCCATCTGCACCACTGCTGTGTCTGGATGCTGTTCCATATATACTTCGTAATCATGATAATTCCTTCCCACACGGCATCCACGGTCTACTTTCAGCTCCGGTTTTTTATATCTCGGACGGTACTTTACCTTTCTTGGCAGGTCTATGTTCCTGATATCAAACAGACCCCCATCCACGTAGTTATAGAGTCGTTTTTCACTGCACATCAGCTCATCCTTATGTGTCAGGTAGATCTGATGGGTAGACTGCCCCTGTTTTACCAACGGCACCAGGATTGCATTAAGTCTGGCGATTTCCCCTTCTGTTGCAAGGATCCCGCTTCGGGATTCCGATATCTTTTCCGTTGCCTGTCTCTGGGCTTCCAATGCATCGTACACGGTTTTGGTCAGCGTACACTTTTTCACTTCACTGCATCCGTTGCATACATATGGTGGTTTAAAACGGTGGGTACATACTTCCTCTTCAAAGTGTTCACAGTAACGGTTGCATATGAGTTCACACTGTTTACAGACAGCTACCAGTGGATGCCTGCAGTCATTTGTCCCACATACTTTTTTCCTCTTACATGCTTTTCTGTACTTGCAGGTATTATGCGGGTAACTTCCATAACCGGTGTCCTGTTCGATGGAATAGTTCCTGATCTCCTTTGTGATGGTAGTCCTGTCCCTTCCCAGTTTCTCTCCAAGCTCTGTGAAAGTCATGTGCTCCTTTAGTCCGCTTTCTATCTCCAGCCGGTCCTCATAATTTAAAAACTTTGCCATACTGTCTCCTTTCCCCGCCGGCTGCTGAAGCTGCATGAAAAAACAGGAAGAACATTTCTGCTCCTCCTGCATTTGTATCGTCACTTTCACTGCTGTAATTTATTCTGTTTGTAATTGACTTTCCCCTCACGCGGGAATCTCAAAATACTATTGAGGAGACTGTCGCAGTGCTCCTCAAATATTGTTGCAAGCAACATATTTTCATCGCTACCTGCGCAAAAAAAGCACTACATATTTCTGTAATTTTTGTAATTTACAAAATACATAGTGCCAATTTATTTCTTTATTCTACCTGCATCATAATGCTAAGGATTACTTCCTCATTTCCCTGCTCCAAAGATATATCTCCCATATACATTCTGGCAACCCGGCGAATGTTATTTAAACCCATTCCATGTTCCCTCCCAGATTTGGTTGTTTCTGGCAAATCGCTATCACCAAAATTAAGCTGACCCCCAAAACTGTTTTTTATGGTTATCATAGATACTGTTTTTTCGAAAAGAAGAAATGCTGATATACGGATCATCTCCACTTACATTTTCCATGCAGTTATTCAAGGCATTATTCATGATCACACTCAGATCAAATGCATTTAACTTCGTATTCTGCGGATAATGAAAATCCGACAGAAACCGAATCTGCCTTTCTTTTGCTTCTCTCAGCTTTTCCATCAAAATGACATCAATTACCGGACTTCCTGTCTTTATTTCCGGAGATACCTCATCCCATTCATTTTTCAGATGTTCCAAGTATTCTGCAGCATCATCCATATCATTATGTGCCACCAGATGTTCCAGTGTCTGTATATGATTTCCCATATCATGGCGCATGGAGCGGATATCCCGATACAACTTTTCGACTTCCTCGATATGCTTTTTTCATGTCACTGATCTGATTTAATACCAGCGCTTGTCCCCGCTGTTCCTCCTGCATCTCTTTCCAGTTTTGAAACATTACAATCACAACAAGAATAGCAACTAAGAAATCAGATAGTGTAAAAAGCTTAAAGCTCCATAAAATCCATATGTATCAATCAAGTTCTTTCCAGTATCTCTTTCGTATATCATGAGATAATATTGTAAAATGCCATACCCAGTGACGCCTACAAGCGAAGGTATAATAAGCATTACCATCTCTTTGACGCTCATTTCATCTTTTTTGTATATATACGCTTTATTGATCAGTCCTATTGCAACCGCAATAAAAGCAATACAAAGTACAATATCCAAAACTCTGGTTCCAACATATAGTCCGTATTGCAACCACACTTTTTCTGCACTCATATTCCGAAATACAAGTGCTTTTGTAACAAGATCATCAAGTCTGCCTGCCATTGCAACCGTTAACCATCGGATAGAAAAGAACGTAATTGCAAGAAATATTTTCTGATATATATTTCTTCTGTCCTCTACATACATTGCAAGAAACGCTGCTATAACTCCAATCAGATATGCGGAAAAATTATCAATCTGTGGCGGAATCATATATAAAACAAGCATAATCGTAATATAAACAATACTGACTGCCACAGCCCCTTTTTTTTTCTTTTTTATATAGGGACAAACAAATTTTCCAAAATAGATTCCTGTAATCATAAGGAGTGCAATAACAGAAATTTTCGATGTAACCATCCAGCATTTTTCTACCAAACTCATCCGATTTCTTTTCCTTTCCTCTGATTATATTTCAAATATTGTTTTACAAACTCAGAATAATTCTGTTTTGCAATCAATGCAGTTCCATTTTCCATCGTCACACAATTTGCATCATATTTCTGAACATATTTGAAATGTACGAGGTAGGCTCTGTGTGTACGAAAAAATCTGCTCCCGCAATTTCACTCAGTTCCTGCAATTTTCCATAATATTCAATATTCGTATCCCGTGTATGGATAATGACTTTTCGATTATATACCTCAGCATACACAATATCCTTCAAAAACACTTTCATATGGCTTCCTCCGGACTGCACCATCATGTATTTTTCATCCAATTGATTTTCAGAATATTCTTTAATGCTTCTGACTGCACGTTTCACAACTTCCTCAAATTTTTCATCTGAAAACGGTTTCACCAGATAATGAAATGCTGCAACATCAAATGCCTGAAAAACATACTCCTCCACAGCAGTTACAAATATCAATACCATTCTTTCATTTTTCTGACGCAGAATCCTTGCCGTTTCCATTCCATCCATTCCTGGCATCTGAATATCTAAAAATAGAATATCCGGCTCACAACCACTTGCAATCAATTCATCACCAGATAAATATTTTTCTATTACTGCATCCGGTAATAATTTCTTTATTTTTTCTTCTAATATCAATCCTATAGATTTTTCATCATCGCAGATTGCTATTTGCATCTTGTCACTTCCTTACTTACATACAATTATATTTATTATATCGGAAAAAATCTTTTTAATAGCTAGCCACCATGTTGCGAACAGACCTTTTTTGTTGTGAAATAGCATATCACTATATTTCTTCCACTCCATCCGCTCAATAGTCATCCGAGATTCCCGTTTTGTAAACGAGTTTCACATTTTGAAAGCGACCTTCAAATTTTGTACCCGGCTTTCCACTTTTGTAATGACTTTCCCGTTTTTTTCTTGCTTTCTATGATATAATCGCCTTATGGCAGAGTATTTTTTTGCACAAAAACCGGACGTCAGTTTTGGCTTACAAATTTTGCAAGCCATAATTCACGTCTTCTGCTGTTCTTATTTCAGCCGGCGGTCTGTGCTTTATTCTGTCTTCAGGTTACTTTTTGAGAAGTCTTGCGGTGAGGTTGATGTCTTTGGCTGCAACCTCGCGGCATCCTAGCCTCTCCGCCAGGTCTTCTCCATAGTAGAAGCAGAATGCTTCATACGGACTTTTTCCGTTCAGTTTCTTTCTCCTGTAGGAATTGATATGGTTCATCATCAGCTCTACGTCTGCCTGCGTCAGTTCATCAAAGCTTCTTCCTTTCGGCAGGATCCTGCGTATAAATTCATGTCCCACCTCGATCTCTGCTTTCTGGTACGGTGCACTCGGATTGCAGTAATAGATCCTCGTCCTTTGGAATCCTTTTCCATCCGGTCCATTCTCTATGCACTTCGGCTTGGAAAACTCACTTCCATTATCCGTCAGAATGACCGGAAACAGCTTCCTGAAGTCCTGTCCTCCCAGCCGCTGGTACAGTTCATCATAAATATCTATCACTGACTTTGAGGTGTTCGCTTCCCTCAAAAAGCCCAGCATCAGTGACACATTTACAAAATATATCGTCAGCAGGACTTTCCCTCCCTTGCTGCCGATCACAGAATCCATCTGCACCACTGCTGTGTCTGGATGCTGTTCCATATATACCTCGTAATCATGATAATTCCTTCCCACACGGCATCCACGGTCTACTTTCAGTTCTGGTTTTTTATATCTTGGGCGGTACTTTACTTTTCTTGGCAGGTCTATGTTTCTGATATCAAACAGACCCCCATCCACGTAGTTATAGAGCGTCTTTTCACTGCACATCAGCTCATCCTTATGTGTCAGGTAGATCTGATGGATGGACTGCCCCTGCTTCACCAGCGGCACCAGGATTGCATTAAGTCTGGCAAGTTCTCCTTCTGTTGCAAGAATCCCGCTTCGGGATTCCGATATCTTTTCCGTTGCCTGTCTCTGGGCTTCCAATGCATCGTACACGGTTTTGGTCAGCGTACACTTTTTCACTTCACTGCATCCGTTGCATACATATGGTGGTTTAAAACGGTGGGTACATACTTCCTCTTCAAAGTGTTCACAGTAGCGGTTGCATATGAGTTCACACTGTTTGCAGACAGCTACCAGTGGATGCCTGCAGTCATTTGTCCCACATACTTTTTTCCTCTTACATGCTTTTCTGTACTTGCAGGTATTATGCGGGTAACTTCCATAACCGGTGTCCTGTTCGATGGAATAGTTCCTGATCTCCTTTGTGATGGTAGTCCTGTCCCTTCCCAGTTTCTCTCCAAGCTCTGTGAAAGTCATATGCTCCTTTAGTCCGCTTTCTATCTCCAGCCGGTCCTCATAATTTAAAAACTTTGCCATACTGTCTCCTTTCCCCGCCGGCTGCTGAAGCTGCATGAAAAAACAGGAAGAACATTTCTGCTCCTCCTGCATTTGTATCGTCACTTTCACTGCTGTAATTTATTCTGTTTGTAATTGACTTTCCCCCTCACGCGGGAATCTCAAAATACTATTGAGGTTCCACTCCATCCACTCCATCCTTCAAAAAGTACTGATGAATATATTATCATTCACTCTATTATTTCCACATATTTTGTTGCAAATAGATTATCTAAACTTTTCTCTGAAAGTTCATGCCCATCACTATTTTCCACCAGATGATACAGTTCATGCAATTTATGTTTCATATCGTGCTTTAACTTCTGCACTTCCTTATTCTGTTTTTCTGCTTCTTCATAATAGATGTCTTTATAGTGCATTTCTTCCCTGTACATTGCATCCTCATACTGTTTTTGCACAAGATAATTAAAACGCTCCATCATATACAGCATAAAATAATCCGTCAGGACAATGGAAATTACAATACTGGCACACATAAGCAGGCTTTTTTCACTGCCAGCTTCCAATGACAAAAGAATAACAAAGCAACAATTCAACACCGTAAAGGTAAATACCATAACCAGCACACCCAAAATTTCTCGTGGAAAGTCGGCAATCTGCATCCCTTTCTTTGAAATCAATTTTGACAGAATATACATCACATTTCCACGAACAAAGCTGCATATTACCATTACAAAATAATATTTATAACTTTCTCCCATATGAAAATTCATAGCATGCAGTAACAGCAAAGCTACAGGTTCAAACAGCATTCCAATACCCATGAATGTCACAATATTTATAATTCTCGTCCACATTCCTGATTCATAATAAAATGATAACAGTATAAGCACAATCAAAAGAGTCGCAAGATTCAGATACGGATTTTTATGTTGCTGACAAATGTCCATATAATTGCAGCAATGGTAAATCCAGCCCATATCCATACCTTTGATACTGGTTTCATTTTCTTATTGGAATGAAAATAATACATAAACACTGCCAGATCAAACAGGCTGATGGCAAAGCGTATCACATATATCTACTATCAGCGTTTTCTTTGCCATTGTAGGAATCTTGTCCACTACTGCTGCATAACACTGAGGGAATACTGCCACATCATCCATTTCAATATAATACGGCTCATTCTCATATTTGAAGCTTACACGCTTATTCTTTGTCAGGTACTTGATAAAATCATTCTTCTCTGCTCCAAACCTTGTAAGTGGTAGTCCTACGGCAAGGAATACCATTGCCTCTGCAAGACCTCTTCTTTTAAGTTCCTTAGCAACTGCTGCAAGAGTGAGAAGATAAAAGCTGTCATCTTCGACCTTTGTATCCTTTACTTCCTGCCTCACAGTTCCAACCTTATAGAACTTTCCTTCATACTCAAGTACATCGCCGAAAAGTGCCTGAGTTGTTGTAATCTCCTTAACTCCTGTGACAAATACCTGAGAGATTGTTTTCATCATTGACCACCCATGATCAATGCCGATTACTTCTAACTTGTTATTCATGTTCCTTTTTACTCCTTTTCTGTATTGTCTGCATTATCGTTTTGCAAAATTTCATATAATTACCCACACCCTTTCAAGTGCTCGGTTTTGTCAGATGCAGGAATATCATCAGACCTGCCATAAAAATGCTTTTTCATTAATTCCTCATACAGTTCATCACTCTCTGCCTTAACTTTCATAAGACAGTAGAGAACCACTGTACTAATAATGATTACGAACCAAATTAACACCTTGCCCATTCGACCACTCCTCTCAAATAAAAAAGAGGACCAAACCAGCTGATGGAATATTCCATCTTAAATGCTAATTTAGTCCTCACTAAATGTTTTGATATAAAATTGTACCTAATCTAAGCACACAGATTCACTCTCAGACTGATTGCGGACATCTGTGATACTGACTTGGATTTTCGGTTTAATATTGCAGCGCTGCCCTATTATAACTCAAACACCAGTTTCCCATTTCGAAACTGCTCTATTTGTAATGTTCAATTTTTCTTACCTCCTTGCAGTCATCATATATCAAAAAGTAGCTGTCTAAAACGAACTGCTAGTTGATTTATGCTATTCAACTGGTAGTTGATACTTTTTTGCACCATTCATTTACAACTCCTGATTTACCTGCCTTCCCAATGCCTAATGCAATTCTACCATATCGCTTGGCATTCTCAGATCACCTCTAGGAGATAATGAAACAGTTCCCACCTTTGGTCCGTCAGGTATGCATGAACGCTTAAACTGCTGCTGTCTGAAACGCGTAAAGAATGTTTCCAGAGTCTTTTCTATTTCACCCTTACTTACATTTGCAAAAGCAATCTCTGCAAGTTTTGATATCATATCCCGGCTTTCTACATTTTAAACTACTTTTATCACATCATCTTCTGATACCTTTTTAGCGGTCATTTTTCATTCTGTAATCAATGCAGCGGTTTAAGTAATCCACATAATCCGGATTTTTGCACATCCCCTTGCCGGGTGTATCAGAAATCTTCGCTGCATCCATACCATTGCATATTGTGGTTTTCATGACGATATTGAGTGCAGGAACATCTAATCCGTAAACTGATGGAATATTGTCTGACCCATGCTGAATTATACATATCAGTCTCTAAAAGACTTGTGATTATCTGGTTTAATTTCATAATATTCTCCTCCCATTTCTTACGCTATTAGTATGTCAGAAACATTTTTAATAAATGACTTTCTATATAATATTTGCCTGAATCATCTTCATTGCTTCTATTGCTGTCTTATGACTTTCAGGCGTTACGCAGGCGCAGGCATTTTCTATTACAAACACCTCTGCGTCTTTACAAAATGTCTTTGCAATCGCCACGTTACTTATTACACATATTCCTGTGCAGAATCCGCAGAAATAAATCTCTGTATCGCTGTTGTCATATCTCGCAAGCAGTTCACCAAGCTCTTTGCTGCCAAAAGTCGGCTTGTCAATATAAGTAATATAGTCACAGTCAACTCCACGCTCCTTCATTGCATCTTTAAGACGAGCGTCTACTTCCCATCCGTTTGTCCCTTTAATACAGTGCGTTACCGGAAGCTTCTTTCCTTCCTGAGTATTCAGATAGTTTTCATCATGCGTATCCCTTGTGAATATCACATCATCATATTTGCCTGACCTGATTTCTTCTGCAATAACATTTGTTGCCACGTCACACTCTTTGTTTCCAAGAACTCCTGTAATAAAATCATTCTGTGCGTCCACTACTACTAAAATTTTCTTTGCCATAATTATTTACTCCTACATCATAATTCCTTCATCCGGATCATCTGTCTCCACAATAATTTCCTGTAATACTTTACATTTATTCTTCCTCTTTAATCACCTTTAGGAAACGCTTGACCTCCGCCCATGCACGCTTGGACTCAGGGAAATTGAGGTATCCCATCTGGAACACATGAAACATGCCTTCATACACTGACAGTCGCACCTTAACGCCCTGGTTTCTTGCCTTTGCAGCGGCATCGACCGAGTCAGATAAGAGCATCTCTATCGAGCCCGCCTGTATGAGCATTGGAGGAAAGCCTCTGAAATCGCCAAACAGCGGCGATATGTATGGATCCATTTTATCGTGGTCACCGGGATAGTCATTCACGTAGATGAGACTGTCCCTTGTGTTCCCAAACAGAGGGTCCTTTTCGTAGTTTGTCTCATATGACTCTCCGCCTGCTGTGAGGTCTGTCCACGGTGACATGGCTACTATTCCTGCCGGAAGCGGCATGTCGTGGTCACGAAGATACATGGTGAGGCACATTGCAAGGCCTCCGCCCGCTGAGTCTCCTGCCAGCACAATCTGCGAGCCAAACCAGCCCTGTGACAAGAGCCATTTATAGCAGGCTATGGCATCCTCAAGTGCTGCCGGATACGGGTGCTCCGGCGCCACGCGATAGTCAGGCGTGAGCACTGAGCAGCCCTCACTTACCTCATTATAAAGGCCTGCAAATACATAGTATGCATTGCGCACTGCCCCCATATATCCACCACCATGCAGCTGCAGTATCACACGCTCTGTATTTGGGTTTTCCTTTGAAGATAAAAGCTTCATAGTAAAACCGCCCATATCTATATCCTCTGTTACAAAGCAATCCGGAACAAGCCATGCAGGTTCCTTCATGCGCTTCCTGAGCTCTCCGGATTTTATTTTTTTGCCGATTGCAAGGTCATTTGTGATATGTCCCATCAGATTAGCAAGTATTTTTTCCCTGCATACTGACTTCTTCATCTGCCACAGCTGCATTGCTATGGACTTTTTCCGCATGCTCACTTTTCATGGCAGATAATGAATTCTTAAACGTCTTTTCAAGCTTATTACCCAAAGCTACTATTATTCCAGTTTCATTATCACCATTACTATCGCCGTTTTCAATTTCCGGATGGTAGTTTCCCATCTCCTCATCCTCAAACATATGCGAATTTCCTATTCCATGAAAGCCTATCATATATGAAATCTCCGTTTCAGCTCTGTTCTGGCTCTTTTGTCACCGATAATCAGTGTTCCGAGAAACAAAAACAGCGATGCGCCCATCGCTCCCATTGCCAGATATGGGAACCATATGACCTTGACTGCCACAAGTATCATCGCAATCACGCTCATCAGCACAAGAAAAAGCTGCATCATCATGTAGCTCTGCCAGTTTCTTATGTTTACTATCATAAGTATAATTGTTGCAAGAACCATCGCCAGTATGGCACTTGGGAAAACAAATGTAAGTGCCCAGCCACTGGCTCCTGTGAGCAGGTCTATGCCCTCGAGAAACAGCACCGTGAACACAAATGTGCTTACAATTTTAAATATATATCCGTTTCTTCCGACTATTGCCAGACGCAGCGTCACATTCGCATAGATTACAACAAGAGCACTATAAAGCTCCAGTTTATCTCATGGTCTGTCATGTAATCAACAGTTGTCAGCACAATCTGTCCTACTATAGACAGAAACAATATGATATTTTCCAATAATCTGTATTTTCTTGATGCGCCCTTGACGTCAGGATATCTCGTACCGTTGTCATGGCTTGCTGTACTATCTGCCCTATTTGCTGCAATATCTGTATCGTTTACGCACTTATCCGGCACATCATTATGCTGTTCAAAAACCCTTTCAGTGCCCTGATGATTGTCCGATGACAATTCAACCGGTGCCACAACCTGCTGGCAGAGCGGGCATTTATCTGTATTGTCTGCAATATACACACCGCATTTCATGCATTTAGTCATAATACTCTCCATTTGTCTCAATTGTCACTTCCACTCCGTCATTTACAAGCTTCTTAAAAAAGCTTCTCTGAATCATCGTATCGGCCAGAATAGATGAGAAAGTAAACACCAGCGTGTCCTTGTAGGAGCATATGGTGCCCTTCATAGGCTGTCCCTTGGACATTGGTATAAAGGAATAAAATCCTGTTATATACGGCTCGTATTCCGGCTCCACCTTTATATTTCCAATATTGGTGATAGTGGTGGTGTTTGCCAGTGCCGACTGCGTATAGACCGCCTTCATTGCCAGATTTTTTATAAAAAGAGGCACCGGTCTCATCAGGATATTTTTCTGATTTGACACACTGTATGAAAAAAGATCCTCCAGATGCTCCTTCGAAATCTGTGAATTGATGGAATCCGTCACTATTTTAAGCACCTCCTCAAATGTGTAGGAGCTGTTTTGCGGTCTGAACTCAGCAGATATCATGACAAAAAAGTTCTTTGTGGTCACGGAGTCAAAATAAGGACGAAGGTTCACAGGAACTGCAACCCTGACAGGCATATCGTTTGGCATGCCGTGAAAACACTCCTGATACACACTCCACACAAAGCATGCTACCAGATAATCATTTATGGAAACTCCATAGCGGTGGCAGACCTGCTTCAGCTGTGATACAGGCATCATGCCATGTATCAGCCCAAACTCTCCATCAGGTACCTTTTCCAGCTTTAAAAGATACGCCTTCTGCCTGTTAAAGCCACTTGGCTTACTTGATTTGTAGTTTTTACAAAGCTGTCCTCTCTATTTAAGGATGTGCCCTGCGTCAATGAATTGCCCTTTAGCTTTGCAATCTCCGGATGCGTGAGACGCAGATACTGGTAGGTGAGCTCCCTAAGGAAATTGATGCCGCCCATGCCATCTGTCAACACATGAAATACCTCAAGATTTATTCTGTTCTTATAATATGTCACCCTGAAAAGATAGCTGTGATTCTTGTTCGGTCTTATAAATCTGCACGGAAATGTATTTTCCTCATGCACCTTTGGTGCCTTTTTGCCATTTTCCTCAAAATAGTTCCAGAATACTCCCATCCTGAGTCTCACATTAAACAGACCAAACTTCGGAAGCACTATATCCAGTGCCTCCTGCAGCTTTTCACTGTCAATCTCATCAGTTAAGGTGACTGAGATCCTATATACATTTGTCATGCTCTCCCCCGCTATACTAGGGAACAGATTTGCTGTGTTGTCCAGCTTGTCCCAGCGGATTGAACGCGTTTTAGACATTTTAAATTCCTCGCTTATTATAATGATATAGCGAAGCAGCACCCTAATCGAGCCTGCCGTACACCTCCATCGGCACATATGCCTTTATCTGTATCCCATCAGCCACATATTCCTCTGACACAAGCTCGCCCTGTTTTCTGATGAGCTGTATCACGCCAGCCTTATCATATGGGATAATTCTCTCAATATATACCTTGTTCTCTCTTAATATCTCCTCTAAAAGAGATTTTACCTCATCTAATCCCAGATCCTTTGCCGCTGAAATGTTAAGAGTATAATCTGCCCTGAAATCATGCAGCGGTTCGTTGTCTGTGCGGGCATCCTGCTTATTAAAAAGTGTGACAAATTTCTTGTCTTTTACACCAAGATCATCCAATGTCTGGTAGGTTATGAACATCTGCTTTTCCCGCTGCATATTTGATGCGTCCACCACATGGAAAATGATGTCAGCGTACTTTGCCTCCTCAAGGGTGCTCTTGAAGGCCTCTATCAGATGATGCGGCAGCTTTCTGATAAACCCGACCGTATCAGTTAAAAGCACCTGCTGCTTGCCATCAAGCGCAAGAATACGCGTTGTAGGATCAAGCGTTGCAAAGAGCTTATCCTCCTCAAGCACATCTGCCTCTGTCAGGTGATTTAACAGCGTGGATTTACCTGCGTTAGTATATCCTACTATCGCAACAACCGGTACTTTATTTTTTTTCACGCTTTGCCCTTGTGATATCTCTGTGCTTCTGCACCTCTTTCAGCTCTCTTCGAAGCTGTGCTATCCTGTCATTTATAAGACGGCGGTCCACCTCAAGCTTTTTCTCTCCGGGACCTCTTGTTCCTATTCCACCGCCAAGCCTCGACATGGACTTTCCCAGTCCCGACAAACGGCTTAATCTGTACTTGAGCTGAGCAAGCTCAACCTGTATCTTGCCCTCACTTGTTGTGGCCCTTGATGCAAAAATATCAAGAATGACAAGTGTCCTGTCCATGACCTTTGTGTCAAGGTACATCTCCAGATTTTTCTGCTGTGCAGGACTCAGCTCATCATCGCACACAATGCCTGTTGCCCCTGTACTCTCCACAAGCTCTGCAATCTCCGCCACCTTGCCGGTGCCGACATACGTGCCCGGATGAATCTTTTCTCTTCTTTGGATAAGTGTGCCTACAACTGTCGCGCCTGCTGTCTTTACCAGCTCCGCAAGCTCTGAAAGTGAATCATCTGCATCATCACCGTCCTGCTCACTTACTCCGACGAGCACTGCTCTCTCCTCAATATCCTCTATCTTAATAGTATCTGCCATAATCTATCTGGTCTCCAAAAACTGATATTCTCTTGCTGCATCCTCGTCATCGGGATAATCCTTCATGTATTCCTCCATTTTGCTCTTTGCTGTGGCAAAATCGCCGGAATACTCATATGCTATAATCATAGCCTTTGTTATCTGCTGCTTGTTCGGCACACTTTCAAGTTCAAGTGCGTTCTGAAAATAAGTAATCGCAGTGTCATAGTTACCATTGTCCATCTGCGCCTGTCCCATATTCATCAGCTCATAAGAATCCGCCTCACCGCTGTCCAGGTATTTCTTAAAATACTTCTGCGAGCTGTCATTATCGCCCTTCTTCTGATATACCTCACCCATATAGTAGTTTGCCTTGACAAGCTTCTCATCAATAGCCTTTTGCAGACTCTTTATTGCTGAATCATAATCTCCAAGCAGGGTGTATATACGGCCTCTCTGCATATAGTCATCAGCAGTTTTTGCCTTAAGCTTTAAGGCATTATCCAGATATTCCTTTCCCTGGTCATTCATGCCATACTTTGACAAGGTCTCATAAACGCCAAGATAGAGCTCATAATTATCATTATTCTCACTGAGCGCCGTCTTAAAATCCTTCAAGCCCTTGTCTGAATCATTCTTGGCAAAATATATACAGCCTCTCAGATAGTATGCGTCAGAATCCTTATTATAGTCGATAATAGCCGTATATGTATCAATTGCTCCATCCACGTCACCGCTTAAATACTGTGCCTTTGCCTTATAATAACATATGTCAAGCTCCTCTGCGCCTACTGAGCCCACCGATTGGTCCAGTGCCTTCTGAAAAGCATCGACCGCATCATCATAGCTGCCATTTTCTATACAGTTGATGCCATACTGTCTGTACGCATCCTTGTCCTTTGCCTTATCGCCGGAGCCACAGCCGGTAAGCATGCCTGCTGTGAGCACTACGGTAAGCGTGAGTGCCATAAATTTATTCTTTATCATAATAGTTCTCCATGTGTATATTCTTCCCCTTATTATATATGTATTTGCCAAACTTGTAAATCCCGCCCTTACATTTCTGCCAGGGAGCCCGCAGTTCACGGTGGGGCGGTGACGTATACACTCTCGGGAGTGCTACGCTACGCTGCCAAGATACTGTAGGAATTATGCTTTGCAGGCTGTTTATGCTCGACGAAACCGTCGAAACTCGCCTTCCATGGCTCGATTTCTCCTTGTCCCGGCGTCCATGCCGGGCCATTTCTGTGTTACATGAGCATAATTCAACAGTGTCTAGGCAGCTCCGCTATTCGCTCTCACGAGAGTGTATACGTCACCGACCCTGCCCCACCGCGAACTGCGGATTACGAGATTGTAAGCTGAGATGATACGTTTTATATGCGTGGTGGGGGATATACGGTCTCGGGAGTGCAACACATCATCTCACATCTCTTCACAACATAGTAAGACGTAAGCACCGGTCATCGGTGCGCACACGTCACCCCACACATTTTGCCACAGCGTAAGGGACGTAAGCGCAGGGGATGGCGTGCACACATACTCTTGCGAGAGCGCATAGCGAAGCTGCCTAGTGTCTGTAGGATTATGCTTAGAACCACAGAAATGCACCGCCATGGACGGCGGGGCAAGGCGTTATGCGCCACGGACGGCGCATAAAAGCCGGTTTCGTCAGCCTGCGAAACACTCCGGGCATAATCCGTACAGACACTTGGCAGCGTAGTGTAGCGAACGCAAGAATATGTATGCACGCCGTCCCCTGCGCTTACGTCCCGACCTACAAAAAAGAACCCCGCGGGATGCACCCGCAGGAGTTCTTAAGCCCAATTTGTATTTAAAGGAGGAAGAAAAATTCTAAGCCTCTAAATGCCAGATTTCATCATTGTACTGCTTGATTGTTCTGTCAGAAGAGAAGAAACCAGCCTTGCTGATGTTGACAAGCATCTTCTTAGCCCAAGCCTTCTTATCCTCATAATCAGCGTAAGCCTTCTCTTTTGTCTTGCAGTAATCCTCAAAGTCTGGGAATGTCATGAACCAGTCTTTGTTGAGGAGCTCGTTGTAAAGTCTCTCTAAGTTCTCCTTAGAACCAACCTTCATCATCTCATCACTTACAAGGAAGTCAACAGCCTTCTTTAAGTCTGCATCCTTGTCATAGTAATCCTTAGAGCAGTAGTCGCCTCTCTCATATCTGTCGATAACAGTCTGTGAATCCTCACCGAATACATAGATGTTCTCATCGCCGACAAGCTCAGCTATCTCTACGTTTGCTCCGTCACTTGTTCCAAGTGTAATAGCACCGTTAAGCATGAACTTCATGTTTCCTGTTCCTGATGCCTCCTTAGAAGCAAGGGAAATCTGCTCTGAAATATTTGCAGCCGGGAATAATTTCTCAGCTAATGTTACGTTGTAGTTCTCAACCATGAATACCTTAAGGTATGGACTTACCTCAGGATCATTGTTGATAATCTGCTGTAAGCAGAGGATTGCATGGATGATATCCTTTGCAATGATATATGCAGGAGCTGCCTTTGCACCGAAGAAGCATGTGATTGGTGTAGATGGCTTCTTGCCTGCCTTGATTTCAAAGTACTTACGGATGATGTAAAGCACGTTGAGCTGCTGTCTCTTGTACTCGTGAAGTCTCTTAACCTGGATATCAAAGATTGAATTGTCAGGTACGTCGAGATTCTGAGTCTTCTTTAAGTAAGAAGCAAGCTCTGTCTTCTTTGCGTTCTTGATGTCAACAAGCTTTGTGAGAACAGCGTCATCATTGATGAAATTGCCAAGCTTCTCCAACTCGTTTGCATCTTTCTTCCAGCCGTCACCGATAAGCTCTGTGATGTATGCTGAAAGCTCCGGGTTACAAGACATTAACCAACGACGGAATGTGATACCGTTTGTCTTGTTGTTGAACTTCTCAGGATATAACTTGTAGAAGTTATTGAGCTCTGTATTCTTTAAAATCTCTGTGTGGAGGTATGCAACACCGTTTACAGAATATCCGAAATGAATATCCATGTGTGCCATGTGTACAAGACCATCCTTGATAATGTATGTGCTCTCGTCAGCTACCTTTGCGCGAACCTTGTTGTCAAGCTCACGGATGATTGGCATAAGCTGTGGAACAGCCTTCTCCAAGAAGCTGATTGGCCATTTCTCAAGAGCCTCTGCAAGGATTGTGTGGTTAGTGTATGCACAAACCTTTGATACAATCTCAATAGCCTCATCCATCAGGATGCCCTTCTCCTGAAGGAGACGGATAAGCTCTGGAATAACCATTGATGGATGTGTATCGTTAATCTGAACTGCTGCATAATCAGCAAGGTCATGTAAATTAGAGCCCTTTGCCTCTGCCTCTGCAAGGATAAGTCTTGCTGCGTTTGATACCATGAAATACTGCTGGTATACACGAAGGAGACGTCCCTTATCATCTGAATCATCAGGATATAAGAATAATGTAAGGTTCTTCTTGATATCATCCTTGTCAAAATCAATTGTGTCGCCTACGATTGACTCATCAACTGACTCGATGTCGAATAAGTGAAGCTTTGTTGTACGGTTGTTATATCCAACTACGTCGATATCGTAAAGTTTGACTGTACTGTGAATCCGCCAAAGCTTACAGGATATGTGATATCTGTCTTTGTAAGCCAGCTCTCCTTTGTAATCCATGGGTTTGGAGTCTCCTTCTGGAGATTGTTCTCAAATACCTGCTTGAATAACCCGTAGTGGTAGTTGAGGCCTACACCGTCTCCGTTGAGCCCGAGTGTTGCGATTGAATCTATGAAGCATGCTGCAAGACGTCCAAGTCCACCATTTCCAAGTGAAGGCTCAAGCTCGATTTCCTCGATTTCAGCAAGTGACTTTCCGTTCTTCTCAAGAGTCTCTTTAACTTCATCGTAGATGCCTAAGTTGATAAGGTTGTTTGATAAAAGCTTTCCGATAAGGAACTCTGCTGAGATGTAGTAGAGCTTTTTTCTTTCCTTTGTTTGAAACCTTTTTCTCTGCCTTGTCTTTTACAAGCTCAAGTAATGCGTAGTATACTTCCTCGTCTGTACTAACGCTGATTCCCTTCTGAAGCTTTGTTTCGATTTCCTGCATGATTGCCATTTTGATTTCCTCCCAAATCTGTTATCATGTGTACACGCCAATGTGTCAAATTAACTAATTTTCATTTAGCGTGCTTAACTTCCTTGTGTCATTTGATGAATCAAGTATAATCCATTACACTGCACAATTCTTGCAGTATACAGTCGAAAACTTGCACAATCCTATCATTTTTCGGTATTTTTAGTGGCTTTTCAAGAAATAATATGCTAAAATATCATCATGAATATATTAGAATATGAAAATTATCACGAAGCCAAAACACATGTGGAGCTTACGTTCCCATACAATACCTACCTGTGCTCTATTCCTCTTGATTTTTCCAGAGTTCCGCTGCACTGGCATGATGACATGGAGCTTATCTATATAAAGAAGGGCTGCGGTCATATATCTGTGGATTTTAAGGAGTACCATGTCACAGCGCCAAGCCTTGTGCTGATTCTGCCGGGACAGCTTCACTCTATAGACCAATATATGGATGAATCGATGGAGTACGAAAATATCATATTTTCCCTGTCGATGCTGCTTCCCGGAAAGTACGATTACACCAAGGAGGATTTTCTTACACCTCTCTTAGCCGGCAGATTCACAGTTCCGACGGTTTTTACACCGGTGTATCCATACTACGAGGATGTCGTGGCTCCAATAGATGCATGCGATGAGATTTGCAAGACGATGCCGCAGGGCTATCAGCTTTATATAAAGAGCAAGCTCTACGAATTCTTTTTTGTGCTTGATAACCGCTGCCGTAATCTGACAAAGCCACTAAAAAGCAAAAAAACTCTTGATAAGATGAAGGTTGTGCTCAAATATGTGGAAAATAATTATGCCGACAAAATCTCCATTGCCGATATCGCTGATGTAGCCGGGTTTTCCGAGTCTCATTTTATGAGGTATTTTAAAGAAACCATGGGCACATCGTTCGTTGACTATTTAAAGGACTACCGCCTGACCATGGCTGCGAGACTTTTGCAAAGCTCAGACAGCTCGGTGCTTTCTATTTCCGGTGAAGTGGGGTTTGAAAGCCTGTCATATTTTAACAGAGCCTTCAAAAAGCACTATGGCATGACACCTCTACAGTACCGCAAGGGCAGTTGACACCACTCTAGGTAGTTGCAATACAATATTTCTTAAATAAACGATGGTAAATAAACATGAAAAAAAATACATACATAAAAATGACTGCCCCATTCCGTGAAAATAACAGGGCAGCCCGAAAGCTTGAATTAATCAATAAAATATGCACTTATTTAGTTTTTATCACATACCCTGTATACGTGCTGTATCTGTGCTTTACAGCCGGTCATATGCTTGCACTCTCAATCATTGCTCCGCTTGTCGGCTTTATTGCAGTATCGGTTTTCAGATATATCGTAAACAGGCCACGCCCATACGAAAAATTTGATATGCCGCCTGTCATTCCAAAGGATACACACGGCAGATCGTTTCCAAGCAGGCATGTTTTTTCTGCATTTATAATTGCATTTACTGTTTTAATCTGCTCACCTGCTGCCTCGCCTTTATGGTTCACCGGCATTTTGCTTACAGTCCTTGCAGCTATCATTGCCTGTGTCCGGGTGATATCAGGTGTGCACTTTATCAGCGATGTTGTTGGTGCTTTTGTTTTTGCAGCCATTGAAGCATATATAGTGACTGTTTTCTTTTTTATAAATAGCTGTTAGTTGTTGTTTCCACCATCAACACTCTTTTTTACAGCGTTTCCGGCATCATCTACGGCATCCTTTGCGCCGTCTATTACATCCTTGCCGGCATCGCCTGCTCCGTCTATCACATCTTTTCCGGCATTGCCCGCTCCGTCTATCACATCTTTTCCGGCATCGCCTGCTCCGTCTATCACATCCTTGCCGGCATTTCCGGCGCCATCTATGATATCCTTGCCGGCATTCCCGGCATCGTCGGCGGCAGAGCCACCTCTTTGTTTATTTTCAACCATTGAAGTGTCTGCCACATTACTATTGTTTCCACAGGCTAAAGCGCTTGCAGCAGCGAGTATCAGACAAAGTGCCAATAAATATTTTATTTTTTTCATTGTATCAGTCTCCTTTTCGTTTTGGAGATAGTATGGGCAATTTTTCGTATTTTATACATCATTCGTAATTATTCTGAACCACTGAGAACAAAAAAGCTAATGCGTCATGCATGCATGTAAGCGGCAGTTTTTCTTGTTCTCAGCTTTTTAACTTGGGTTTTGTGATGAGTGCCGCGATATATGAAAAGATAAGTGCTGCCGACACTCCGACCGCACAGGCCTTAAAACCGCCCTTAAACAAGCCTATAAAGCCCTCGCTGTCCACAGCCTCCTTCACACCCTTCCACAGTACATTGCCAAAGCCCAAAAGCGGTACGTTGGCACCGGCACCTGCCCACTTTGAAAATGGCCCGTATATGCCGACAGCGCCAAGAAGCGCTCCCCGTGCACACGAGCATTACCATAATTCTGCCCGGCATGAGCTTTGTTTTTTCCATTAAAATCTGTACTATGGCGCAGATTATACCGCCCACGACAAATGCTTTTACATAATCCATTATATCCTTACGCCTTTCTTCTATTTTTTGAACGTGCGCCATCCTCAAAAACGGCTCGTTCACCCTATCTCGTTCACCCTATTATATATGTGAAGCCATCAGCTTCAAATTGCAGCTTCAAGCACCACACCATGTGCAATTCCCGGTACTGACTCGCCCTCGTTGAAGCTGACCGGCGAAAGAAGTGCTCCTGTCGGCACAAATAGTATACGCTTCAATTCACCGCTTCTAAGTTTTGGCAAGTAATATGCTGACAAAACAGTTGCCGAGCATGCACAACCCGAACCACCTGAGCCCGTGTTCTGGTTCGTTGCATCAAACATCTTCATGCCACAGTCCTCGTGATTTTTGCTTATGTCCACGCCCTTTTGCCTGCACAGGTCAATCAGTATCTTCTGTCCGATGCTTCCAAGGTCTCCTGTCACTATCCTGTCGTAATATGAAGCCTCTCTGCCAAAATCACTCAGGTGATTTACTATCAGCTCACAGGCCGCAGGTGCCATTGCTGCGCCCATGTTCATGGCGTCCTTTATGCCATAGTCCACCACAACTCCTGTTGTGATTCCCTCAATCTGTACCTTCCTTGATATACTATCTGCATTGTCACACACGGCCTGTATCTCATTACCACCTGCTCCACTGCCCACAATAAATGCTGCACTTCCTGTCACTGTCCACGTCGCTGACACCGGTCTTTGATTGGCATACTGGTTAGGAAAGCGAAACTGCTTTTCGGCACTGCCAAAGTGGCTCGATGTCACTGCCACCGCATGCCTTGCATACCCTGCTGCCACAAATGCCGCTGCAAGTGAGAGCGACTCCCCGCATGTGGAGCATGCTCCATACACTCCAAACCACGGAATACGGAAGTTTTCCACACCAAAGGTTGTGGCCATAGACTGTCCGAGCAGATCTCCTGCAAATACATAGTCCATGTCGGATGCATCCAGATGTGCTTTTCCAAGGGCCATTGTGAGTGCATCGCGCTGCATGGAGCTTTCCGCCTTTTCCCACGTATTCTGCCCAAACCTGTCATCTTTGCCTACAATATCAAACAGACCACCAAGCGGTCCGTCCGCCTCCTTTGTGCCTACAACCGAACTGCTTTCCAATATAAAAGGAGCCTCCGTAAAACGGAGACTCCACTTTCCCAATTTTTGCTGCATACCGACTCTCCTTACTCTTAATCTCATCAAATCATAGATTCAATTAATGTCAGTATGCACAAACATATAAAATATATTCATTCAGATATAACAGCTCTATTTGCCATCATATGACACAACTGCGTCCACATCATACTTGCTAAGAAGCTTTCTGCCATTAAGACCTGCAAGCTCGATAAGGAAAAGCATCTTCACAACCTCTCCTCCAAGCTCCTCAACAAGCTCTGCTGCTGCCTGCATTGTGCCTCCTGTGGCGATGAGATCATCCACGAGAACCACTTTCTGACCCGGCTTTATTGAGTCCTTGTGCATCTCAATTGTTGCTGTGCCATACTCAAGGTCATATGTCTTTGATACAGTCTCACATGGCAGTTTGCCCGCTTTTCTCACCATGACAAACGGCTTATGAAGCGCATATGCTATCGGCATGCCAAAAACAAAGCCCCTTGATTCTGCTCCTGCTATCACATCAAAATCAAGTCCGTCAAGCCTCTTTATCATCTCGTCAATTGCAAGCTTTAATCCATCTGCATCCTGGATAACACTTGTCACATCACGGAACATGATGCCCTTCTCCGGGAAATCCGGGATAGTTCTGATATAGTCCTTTACTGTTTTCATTGTATGTACCTTCCTTATGTGTATTTAATATGTATTTACATATATATTCGTAATGCATTTGTCCTTTTGTATGCATTACCATTTTACTCTCTTGTGGCGCCATATGCAAATCAAAATCACTTCACCTTATGATACCCGTCTATACACTCCACGACATCTCTATCGTGCCGGCATGTGAGTCAGCCACAAAGCGTATATCAAATTTGCCGTATCGCATGCCATAGATATAATCCCTGGCCTTGTTGTATGCAGCTCTTGGATCCTGTGCCAGAATATGCTCCACAGTAATGCGGGTATCTTCATCCATACAGCTTTTGAGTGCCTCATCGCGCCATATAACATGCACCGTATCCCATCTGTGCTCTGCGGCAAAGCCCTCTGATGCCTCAGGATGTGAGTCTGAATATGCCAGATACGGCTTTATATCATAGATTGGTGTGCCGTCAAGCATATCTACACCTGACACATGAATTATGGGTCCCTTGCTGCTTTTGTACTCAATCTTATCAAGCCTTACAGAGGATAATCCCATGCCGTTTGGGCGAAACGGCGAACGTGTGGCAAAAACACCTCTCTTTTCCCGGCCTCCAAGCCTGGGTGGTGTGACGAGCGGTGTAAATTTCTCTACCCTGTTTTCGGAAAAACCCCATATAATCCACAAATGTGTGAACTCCTCTATTCCACGAAGCGCATCGGGATTTTGGTATTTGGGTTCAAATATTATCTGCCCTGCCGCCTCAGGTACGAGGCCACTCTGCCTCGGAATGCCAAATTTCTCTCCAAATCCGGTGTGCATAATCGCAACCGGCTCTATAGTCTTCTCATACATATTTTTATACCAGTATTTTATTCAGTATATCATCCTCCAGCACAAGCTTCTTTGCCGCGTCGCGGTACTCCTTCTCATGCAGATATGTGTGCCTGAACGGCTTCATGGATGGCGCCATATCTATCGCATCCAGAAAATCCTGCTTTCTCATGCCAAGAGTAGCCGCATAATCGAAAAAAGCCTGTCCTTTTGAGCACTGTGCACACCCTTACATACCTGTGGTTCTGCACTACACTCATGATATAGGTTGCTATGCCGACCTGTATGCCATGAAGCTGTGGATGCTCAAGAATTTTGTCAAGCGCATGTGATATAAGATGCTCACTGCCGCTGGTCGGCGCACTGCTTCCCGCTATCTCGTTTGCTATGCCGCTCATGGCAAGCGAATCCACAAGCTCCTTTAGGAAAAGCTCATCCTTTATGCTCTCATAAGGTGTACGCACAAAGCTGTTGACCGCCTTTTTAGCGACCATCACGGCGAAGTCATTGACCACACCTACACCATGTGCTTCCTCAAAAATCCAATCATATAGCGCCGTGATCTTGGAAATCATATCACCGATGCCGGAGTAAATGAACTTCTCAGGTGCTGTGCGGATGACCTGTGTGTCAACTATGATACCATGCGCAAGCTTTGCAGGAACCGACGTACGCTTGCCGTGCACCAAAAGTGATGCACTGGCGCTAGAAAAACCATCGCTTGAGCTTGAGGTCGGCACACTGATAAATGGTAGATTTCTTAGAAAAGCTGCATATTTTCCTGCATCTATTACCTTTCCGCCGCCCACTGACACAACTGCCTTTGCCTTGTTTGGTACATCAAAAGCAAGGGTGATGATATCGTCTATCTCAACCGTATCAAGCTCGCTGTACTCTAGCACTGTGATACCGGCATCAGTAAGCGACTTCATTATAGTATCTCCAAACATATCTATGAGACCGTTTCCCATAAAAATGACTACGCTCGTCAGCTCCTCACTCTTTAAATACTCTCCGATTTTGTTTAATGTTCAATTTCCCACCTTGAGGATTGATGGAATGGATATTGCTTTTCCTGTCTGCATTTTCATTCTCCTCTTTTTATTTAATATGCCGGACTATCATTGCTTTGCATCATAAATTGTCGCACTGTAGCCCTGTTTTTTTTCTTGCTGTCATACATGGCGGTGTCTGCCCTTCTGTAGAGCTGGTCAAACGTGATACAATCCATTCCGTCATAAAAGCATGCGCCAAGACTGAGCAATATATGCTTTCCATTCATCTCTGCTATATCAATATGCTCTATGTTTGAAAAAAGCCTGTCAAAAAAAGCTTCTGCCCGCTCTTTATCAAGCATCCCCGGTATAAATACCGCAAACTCATCCCCGCCCAGGCGAAGCACGACATCATCATCACGACATGATTTGCGCAGAGTATCAGCAATTGCTATTATCACCTTGTCGCCTACCGCATGTCCATAGGTATCGTTTATTGACTTAAACTTGTCACAATCCAAAAGACAAAGCAGACCGCACTGTTTGCGGACGAGATACTCTGTTATCTTATTCTCTCCACTTCCGCGGTTGCGTATACCTGTCATCAAATCAATCTGTGCCAGATACATAAGCCTGTCTTCACGTCGCTTTTCCTCGTCAATATTCTCCACGCAGTAAAGCACATGCCACAGCCTGCCATCTGCATCATAGTCTACAGGAATAAACCTTTCACGGCACCAGCCTGATACCTTTCCGATAAACTCGTGCACTATGGTATTTTTTTCCACGAAGTCTGTCCTCTACAGTACTGATATCCACAAAATCAAGTGTCTCTTTGCGCTGTGCCTTAGTACAGAACTCATTCATCACACTGTTTATAAGCCCGGGAAATCCTCATCTATCCTATATTCCCCCTCACTTTGCGGTTTTACCCCCAGGAAGTGTACAACCTCATCCAAAGTCTTTACTATATGGTATCTGTGTGTATGCACATTTACCAGTGCCATGGATATATAGATACTTGAAAGTGATGAATAGCTGCTAAGCATCGCTTCCTTATTCGACTTTGTGAAGGAATTGCGCAGCTTAAGCAATGATATAAGCAAGGTTCCTATCATATCCAGGAATGTGGTCAGTCCGAGAGTATCACTTTCCGGTGGATTATCCACACCGAAAAAGCCCTTTATCTCATCCTTGTAGCGGATTGGACATACCACCAGGTTTTTTACATTTTGTGCCTTTAACAGATTATAGGATTCCCTGCGCTCGTCCTTTATCTGCTCTATATCTGTGATAATTACATTCCTGTCCTTGTCAAAGGCCTGATACCACCAGCCTATTATGTCATCGACATTCTGTAATTCATGTATCTCCGGCACTATTCCATCCGCACACCACTCATATGTATTTTTGGTGACATGCTTCTCATCACAATCCTCAAATATATATATGCGGTCAGAACCGATATGTTTTCCGAAAAATCTGATAAACTCATTAATCTGCTCATCCGGTGTATCATAGTTGAGTGCAGATCTGAGTGCCTCATTTATAACAAGCTCGTATTTTATAATTGTCTTCATACCTTCTGCATCCTCGTATTGTTACTTGTATATTACTCGTATTATTCAAAACCACCACACACATTCGCAAAACTGCACGATGTCCGCGCTTAACAACATTATACCAAATTTTTTCAAAAATGCACATAAATCATGGTATTCTTACCATTATTTTTTTCTCTTTATTTTCAATCATCGTAAGCACAGGAATGTGCTTCTTTCTGAGTGCACGTATAACCGGATATGTCTCAAATGAGTTTCCTTCCACATACACAGCCTCCGGTCTGTACTTCAAAATTCGCTTCACCTGCTCCTTTACATATGCTTTCCACTGTGGCTTCTCCATCAGTACCTCTGCATATGCTGTCTCACTGTCAAGCTCTGTTAATTCAAGCTGCGGAACAGGCATTGCATCAACATGACAGATATGCACACCCTTTATTCCTCGTGCTTTTGCAACATTTATAAGCAGCTCGTCTGTCTGACTGTCACATGCCTTCGCTGCAGTATCTCCTTTACTGCCATACCATACTATCACAGAGCTGTCTTTATGAAGAGAAAGCGCCTTTTCGCATGCCTTTACAGCTTCATCCTGCTCCTTAACAGTCATGATAAAGCCTCCCTTATGACAGAATATCGCACCGGGAATTCCTGTAGCATTTACCAGCTCCTCACCTTCAAGTCCAAGCCACTCTGCCGGAAAAGAACACTTGTAATTCATCGAATACTCTCTTTTCTGTGGCTGTATACAAAAGCCGCCTCTGTTTGACGGAAAAATAACAAACGCGATATCCGTCTCACTCAGCGCCTTCTGACACGGTATAAACTCAGGAAGCACCAGTATTCTGCTTGCCGGATCGTGCTTTGCAAGCACCTCCTCCACTCTCTTATCGGCTCTCTCATTGCCACGGTATCTCTCAAATTTGTTTTCCAGTATCATGCCTGCCACGCTTACCGCCTGAAAGAAAGCCTCATCGCTGCCACCCTCATAATCCCATGACGGATTGAAATTGCCTATAAGTGTTGCAAGCTCGTTTTTCTCACCTGTATTGTCATTGTTGTCGAGAGGCTGGACAAATGACTCATCAAATTTCACCGCAAGCTCCTTACCTAGAATATCCGCTCCAACAGCCTCCCACAACAGGCCAAATGCCGCATACGGCACACCGTTTTCCCTGATTCTGCTGTCCTTTTGATGATGGTCAAACTCACCACGCCCTATATCAAAAACTATTCCTGTGAAATCATCAGGCACACTGTTGCCCCTTGTTATGCTGATCTCAGGGTTTATATACAAAAGCAGGGCTGATGAGAACACATCATCTGCATGAAATTTGCCGCCATGTGTAAAGGCACAGGCATCCTTTTGTTTTATCTGCTCTATTAATCTGCTCATTTTTTAACCTCAGAGGTATTCTTTTACGCTGTGATACCTTATAACTCTTTAATCATAATTGTAATATTCCAAATGTCAATATAATTGATGCTAAAACATCAGTTGACATAAAGTAGTTGTCTGTATTACTATATCTAATACAAGCAATACAATTATATCACTTACAAGTTTTGTCAGACTACAGCCTGCTCATAAATATTGATGCATTTCAAACAGGCTATGACATATAAACATTAAGATACAGGAGGTTCACATGATAATAGAACTCGACATGTCAAGCAGCACCCCGATATACGTACAGCTTAGAAACCAGATTGTAAAGGGAATAGGCAAAGGTGAGCTAAAGACCGGCGAAAAGCTTCCAACCGTGCGCCAGCTGGCAAGCGATGCCGGTGTAAACACAATGACGGTCAATAAAGCCTATCAGATTTTGAAAAATGAGGGATTTATCCGCACAGACAGACGGCTCGGCGCTTTTGTGTCCGAATCCATCGCAGATGATACCGATTTCACTGAAAAGCTGGAATCAGAGCTTGAGCTTTTAAGTGCTGAAGCCTGTCTCACCGGAATGAGCCGCGAGGAATTTTTATCAATGTGCGATAAAATGTATTCACAAATGAAACCATGCACCGCTTAGCAGAGGAGGCTGACTATGGAAATTATCATGTTTATTATCTTTATAGTTACAAACCTTTTTATCATACTATGTGTGCAATTTGCGTACACACACGCCTATAAATATGAAAATGGCATGTATCTCAATGTACATATTCCATCATCTCACAAAGAAGATGCCGAAGTCACCGAAATCGTCACCACCGGAAAACGCAAAATGAAACACTTTCAGATTGCCAATGTGATTATCTCCATTGCGATATGCTTTATTGTTTTATTAACATTGCCGTTTTTGTTCTGGTATATATTGTCTGGATGTTTGCATATATATTTGGAATCATTCATATTCCAAACAACTCCCACCGGAAAATGTATGCTCTGAAAAAACAAAACGGATGGATAATAGAAGCCCAACGCAAAAAGGTTTATATCGACACCCGCGTTTCAGCAGAAGCCGGTGCCACGACAGTCAGCTATAAATGGCACGCACTCTTTTTAATTACTGAGCTTGCAGCATATATACCATACTTTATGCTTGGTGACACCCATTACAATATCCTTATTATTTCGCTGTTTTTGTGCTCTGTTTTAATATCCACACTTTCGCTGGTATTTCATGCTTTTATAAACAAAAGCGAGCGCCACGTATACAGCATGGATTCAAAGCTCAACCTTATTGTCAACAATACTATGAAAAAATATAAAAGCATCGCAATGCTTCTCCTAAGCGGACTAAACGCTGTCGCATGGATTTATGTAGCCTTATACACAGGTATCACCGGAATACTTCCGGCATCATCCTATTATGTGTATATTTTCATTCAGTTAATAGCCGTTTTGGGATTTATTGTTACAATTTATATGGGCTTAAACAGAAAGAAGGAACTGCTGTCTGCCAACACCTCACCAATAGATGTGGACGATGATGAATACTGGAAAACCGGCTACTACTATAATCCCGCCGACAAACATATTCTCATTGAAAACCGCATGCAGTCCGGCAACTACACGTTTAATTATGCTAAAAAGGCGCGTGGATTTTCACAGGAATCACCTGTGCAATAATAGCCGGCTGTATCATCCTGGTGTTTGTCTGCATGCTTCCTTTGATTAATATACAGGAAAAAATCACTCTGACAAACAATAACCTTACTATTTCTGCCGGTGGCTATACAAGCGAGATTGATGTAAATGACATCACAGAGCTTAAGCTTCTGGACGAGCTGCCGGATGACAGTTTCCTGCGTACAAACGGAGCCTCTACAAACAGCTATGATATCGGCAGGTATGAAGGACGCACCCTTGGAAAATGCAGCCTGTATGTATTCGACGGATACTCTCCTATTCTCATGATAAAATCGGATGATACACTGGTGTTTGTTAATTCTAAGGAAGATGGTGAGATAGAGGGGTTGTATGAAGAATTAAGTCAATAAATTTGTTCTTTTTTATGTTATACTGTAATCGTATACCTAAAAAGAAAGCAGGCAAAATCTATGAAAACACGACAAGAAGCATTAGACTACGGCTTATCATTTCCAAATACATATCAGGAAGCACCATTCCACGACCCAAACTGGCAGCTCATCCGCGTAAAGGACAGTAAAAAGGTTTTCCTGTGGACCTACGAGCGCAATGGTTTTATCAACTTAAATGTCAAGGTATCTCCTGCATGGCGAGACTTCTGGAGAGATGCCTTCCCATCGGTCATCCCCGGCTGGCACCAGAACAAGGACAACTGGAATACTATCATTCTCGATGGCAGCATACCGGATGATGCTATAAAAAACATGATTGCAGACAGCTATGACCTTGTCACCTATAATCCGACCCGGCTCATATATGAGGCTGTAAAAAGGATTCCAAAGGGTTGTGTTGCCACATATGCACAGGTTGCTGAGCTTGCAGGCAATAAAAAAAATGTGCCGGGCTGTCGGCAATGCCCTACACAAGAATCCCAATCCTGATGAAATTCCATGCTACAGAGTGGTAAATGCAAAGGGTGAGCTGTCAGGGGCTTTTGCCTTCGGCGGAGCCGATGAACAGGCTAACCGTCTAAGAGCAGATGGCATTGAGGTCATAGACGGCAGGGTTGACCTTGATAAATACGGAATACGGATTGTAGATGATGTTATATATACAAAAACAACGGTGGAACCACTTACTTAAATAATGGTTCCACTGTTGTTTTTACACATTACATCTTAATAAAAGCCATTACGAAAAACCCAATCCATATGTTAATGCCTCTCATACCATATAAATCTACTAATTATCACGATACGCAAAACGAACCGGAAAACGCCTTGTTGCCCCAGCGCAAGAAAAGGTTAAAATATTTTATTTTTGCTTCTATAATCTTACCCAGTTTCCACTGTTGCATGTAACCGTATAATCAGTTTCCCCTGAAACCGTTTTTTGTTTTGTTCCAATGCCCTCTCCGCAAATCCAGTATGAACCATCATTTTTATTCTTTAGCATAATATTCCCCACACTAAATTAGCACAATGTACAATAGCCATAGGTTGATAGCAGGCAGGCCTTGGGTAGCTGTAATCCATAAAACTTCTAAAACAGTTCCCCAATCCAGCCCAAAAGCTGGAAAAATTCTTGAAAAACGTAGCTGAAACCGCTGAAATCCACAAAACAGCTCCCCAACCACAGCGAAACAGCCGGAAAAATTCTTGAAAAAAGTAGCTGAAACTGCTGAAATCCACAAAACAGCTCCCCAAACCCAGCGAAACAGCCGGAAAAATCTCCAAAAAGGTAGCTGAAACCGCTGAAATCACTAAAACAGCTCCCCAACCTAGCCCAAAATCCGGAAAAGACCAGGGAAAAAGTAGCTGAAATCACTAAAAACCCCAAAACAGCTCAAAAATATAGCCTGTTATTTATATTTACATGCTCTTTTTTTGCCGGTCTTCACTGATCTGTAAAACCGTACCATCACGCAGAGTAACATGAGAGAAGCTTATCTTACATATTAATCTGCAATTTATCGGCTCCATCCTTATTTTTCCCGGATGCTATATCGTCCCATAGCTCACTTCCGTCAGAAAAACTTCTATATTCATTTTCGCACCATATTTCTGATAAATATATCTTAACATCAAACCCTATTAATACAAGAAACAGTTGCATCCTCTTATATATGCAGCTTCCGAAACTGCGCCGGTGTCATCCCTGTAAGTTTCTTGAACATGACTATAAAATGGCTGGCATCTGAGTACCCCACATCAGATGCTATATCCTGCACCTTATGCCTGCTTTATAAGCAGTAACTCCTTGGCTTTATTGATGCGGTAGTTGGTCAGGTACTCATACACCGAGCAGTTCATAAACTCCGTAAAAACACGCGATAGATATTGCTGCGATACAAATACACCATCAGCAAGCTCCTTGGCACTGATATCGTCCATGTAGCTTTCTTCTATAGCATCTATAACAGGCTTTATAAAACGTACATAGCTTTGGTCATCATTATCGTGTGTGTGATTAGACTGGTCTGAGAGCAAAAGCATGATGCCATAACAGTCGAGTGAGAGCATTTGCGTATCACTGGAGCGTTCCTTAAAGTCTTCTACTGCCCTGTTAATCGCTTCCGACACCTCCATCCCCTTATTCTCATCAATCAGCCGGTATTCCTTTTCATCAAACATTTCCCTGAAGGCTGCCGCCATTGTCCCTGTAAAAGTGGCAAACTCTGTTTTCCAGGGCAGGCTATTGCCGGATGAGATGTTTTTATTGTGATAGGAGTGTGGCACGTTTGGAGCAATAAGAATCCCCTGCCCCTTTTGCAGCTCAATATTATGACTGTTTGACAAAATATTGTCCGAAACAGCCTGATTTCTGCTGTATACCGTTACCTCGCCCACGCCCTCCTTCGTCTGTAAATAATGGTACAGCGGATACCCCTCCGGGCGCGTCACGCTTTCCTGCTCCCAGTCATTACCGACAGAGTCGAATTGAAACGGTTCTCTTGCGAAATTGCTTCCAAAATAAATAGGCATGCTTTCTCCTTTCAAAAACGGTTTAGTTTCAGAATGTTATATAATTTGGTTTATGATGTTATACTATTTTCCGTAAATCTATTATATGATTAGTGCATAAGGAAACACACTTATAGTTTAAGAATATCATAATATTGGGGTTAATACCATAACGGAGGTAAAAAATGCAGTCAAAATTCAAAAGAATCCTTTTCGGAGGAGATTACAATCCAAATCAGTGGCCTAAGGAGGTCTGGAAGCAGGACATGGCATACTTTAAGGATGCCCATATCAATAGTGCCACAATCAACGTTTTTTCATGGGCTAAAATACAGCCTTCTGAGAATGAGTATAATTTCACAGAGCTTGACGAGATAGTTGATATGCTCTCAAATGAAAACTACGACATCGTCATGGCAACATCCACAGCGGCACTGCCTGCATGGATGGTCAAAAAATATCCTGAGACGATGAGCACCGACTACGAGGGACGCCAGCATAAATTTGGAGCCAGACACAATTTCTGTCCGAACTCCCTGGTATATCAGAAGTACGCAAAGGCTCTTGCGACAGAGCTTGCAAAACGCTATAGCGGCAATAAAAATATTTCTGTATGGCACATCAATAATGAGTACGGCGGATACTGCTACTGTGACAACTGCCAGAACCAGTTTCGTGTATGGCTCAAGGATAAGTACAAGACCATTGATGCTGTAAATGATGCCTGGAACACAGAGTTCTGGGGACACACATTCTATGACTGGGATGAGATAGTCGTACCTAACGAGCTCAGTGAGGAGACCTGGGGCGGCATGACAAGCTTTGCCGGAATATCAACAGACTACAGACGTTTTTACTCTGACAGTATGCTGAACTGCTATAAGCTGGAGCGCGATGCAGTAAAAGCTATCATTCCTGATGCACTTGTCACAACAAACCTGATGGGCACCTTCAAGGGTCTTGACTATTTCAAGTGGGCTAATGAGATGGATATCGTGTCGTGGGATAATTACCCTGCATACGACACACCATGGAGCATGGTTGCGATGACTCACGATTTGATGCGAGGTCTTAAGGATGAGCCATTCATGCTCATGGAGCAGACTCCAAGCCAGCAGAACTGGCAGCACTACAATTCATTGAAGCGTCCGGGACAGATGCGTGCACAGAGCTATCAGACCATAGCCCACGGTGCAGACACTATCCAGTTCTTCCAGCTCAGACGAAGCAAGGGTGGCTGCGAGAAATTCCACGGTGCTGTAATAGCACATGTCGGACAAACGACACAAGGGTATTTAAGGAGACTGCACAGCTTGGACGAGAGCTTGAAAGCTTCGGCACAAGGACACTTGGCACACGCAATAAGTCAGATGTGGGAATCATCTTTGACTGGGACAATTACTGGGCACTTGAGTACACAAGCGGACCTACACAGGACCTTAAATATGTTGACCAGATTCACCACTATTATGAGTATTTTTACAACAAAAATATCTCTGTTGATATGATTCCGGTTGACGGTGATTTTTCAAAGTATAAGGTGATTGCCGCACCTGTTCTGTACATGGTAAAGGAAGGCATGAAGGAAAAGCTTGAGCAGTTTGTGAAAAACGGCGGTACTCTCATCACAACATTTATGAGTGGTATTGTGGACCAGTCTGACAACGTGCATCTGGGCGGATATCCGGGACCGCTTCGCGAGATGGCAGGTGTCTGGGTTGAGGAAATTGACGCGCTCGCACCTGAGCATTCAAACACTGTAAGCTTTTCAGACGGAAAAGAATATAAATGCAATCTGCTGTGCGACCTGATGCACTCGGAAGGTGCAGAAGTACTCGCCACATATGAAAGCGATTTCTATGCAGGAATGCCTGCTGTCACAAAAAACAGCTACGGAAAAGGCCATGTATACTATGTTGCCACACAGCTTGAGGCAGCCGGACTTGCAAGGGTGCTTGATGAAGCCACAAATGAAGTGTCTGTATCAGGTGTCATTGCTGAAGAGACAGGTCTTGAAATCACATGCCGCGAGAGCGAAAATACTCGCTTTTACTTTGTGATGAATTTCACTGATGAAAAGCAGACTCTCCCTGCAAGCCTTGCAGGAATGGTTGACCTGATCACCGGAGAAGCAGCTAAAGAGGGAGATGTGATGAATAAGTGGGATGTGAAGATACTTCAGGAAGCGTTATAAGAGAGCCCTAATTATATAAATTTACATATATAGTAAAGCTACACAAAAGCCGCTGCATGCACGCAGCGGCTTTTCCTCGTTTAAAAAAATTATTTCTTTACCATACATCTCTTCTTAAAGAAAGAAATTCCATAGCAAAGCACCTCATCATAATCCTCCTCAAGCTGCTTTGCATACATCTGATTCTCTATCTGATTTAAAGCTTCATCACACTTACACTCAAGCTTTTCAAGCTGTCTTGTGTATTTTGCTTCAAACACTGCTACTCTGCCATTTATCTGGTCCTTCACCACCACATCACTTCTGCCATCGCCATACTCCTTATTTGACTCCACCATCTAGCCTGCTCCGGCAAAAATCCCTGCCAGAAATGCATGGTAAAAATCCTCTTTGTAATCATGATAGCTGATAGTTCTGCGTAAGAGTCTGTTTAATTCGCCTTGAAGCTCCTGTATATTACCTTTCCAGACAGCATCAAACAATGCGCTTCTGTTCCATTTTGGCGCACTTTCATCAAACCATCTGATGACCGTTGTCTCATATATTTCCCTGATTTCCTCGTTTGGTATTGTCAGAGCAGTAAACCTTTCAGGCAACGGATTTTCCAACTCGTCTGCCCGGACACTTGTCAGATATCCGGTCAGGTACAAAATGCTCCACAAGTTCTCTTCCGATGAATGAAGATAATCATATGTCAGATTTTCATCAACCTGCTGCACTATATATCCTCCGGAAAGAAGCGTCTCAAGCTTTTGAGTAATACTGCTTCCCGCATAATCGATAAATGATCTGATAATTGCATTATCACTAGTATTTTTCCAATAGCTAAGTGGTTTTGCATCAGGCTTACGCTGTAAATCAAGCACGTAATTCATCACATCCCACGGGCAATATACATCCACATCTCCAAAATGATATCCATCATACCATTTTCTTATATTTTCCGACTGATTTAAAATATGAGCATCCTTTAATATCTCATCCACCTCACTCTGAACAAACCCAAAATACTCGGTAAGCCGTGAGTCTGCAACAGAATCCGAAACAAAATTATTCGTTCCCGTAAAAATGCTTTCCTTCGCAATCTTAAGACAGCCTGTTACAACAGCAAATTTTAAGGCGCAATTATCCTTCAATGCCTGCATAAGCCCCTTCATCATGTCAAGCATCTGTCTGTAATAACCACCCGCATTTGCCTTTGCAATCGGTACATCATACTCATCAATAAGTAAAATGACCTGTCTGCCATAATACAAATTCATGAGCGTTGTAAGAAGCCGTAAGCTGTTCTTAAGCTCTGTCTGCGTTGCCTCTCCCGCTGCAATATTTCTAAATGTCTTTTTCTGGTATTCAGTAATCCTCTCATCATCAAGCACATACAAATGCTCATTAAAAAGCTCTGCGATAACAGAAGAAAGCATCGCACATGCACTTTCAAAATCCAGGCCATCTATCTGACGGAACGACACAAAGATCACAGGCCATTTATTCATCCATTCACCACACAGACTCTGATGCGACATAATATCAAGCCCCTCAAATAACACCTTCGAAGCTTTTCTTACATCAAAAAAACTCTCAAGCATACTCATAGCCAGTGTCTTTCCAAACCTGCGCGGTCTGGTAATCATAGTAACCTCCGTCCCGGGTGACTGTAAAAGCTCATATATCAGATTGGTTTTATCAACATAATAATAATTATTCTGTCGTATTTCTGTGAAATTCGAGATTCCTACCGGAATGTTTAATGCCATAATATACGCACTCCTTCTGCCTGTTTTCTGATAAAATTATAGTAACATTAAACAACCCTAAATACAAGGAAAGTAACTGCATTTTTGTATGAGTCACAACCGAATAAATCCCGGGTTGTCCGTACACACCTTAGTGTGACAGACAACCCGGGATTTCAATTATTAAGTGTAACTATATTCTACTTGTAGAAAATATTTCCAAGCATAAGATCCTTCTTGAAGTTTCTGATGGTTGTATCATTGTCGATAAATACAGCCTCAATACCCATCATGGCTGCCCACTCGCCCATCTGCTCAGCAGTAAGGTCATATGTGAACGCTGTATGATGTGCTCCTCCTGCAAGTATCCATGCCTCTGCACCTGTGTAAAGGTCAGGCTGTGGTGTCCAGAAGTTTGTTGCTACAGGAAGCTTTGGCATAGGCTTCTCTGTCTTCTTGCAGTCAACTGTATTGATAATGAGACGGAAACGGTCACCCAAATCAACAAGTGATGTGGCGATACCGGTGCCCTCCTTTGATGTAAATACAAGTCTTGCCGGATCCTCTCTGTCACCCATTGTAAGTGGCTGGCACTTGATGCTTATAGGACCGTCTGCGATTGATGGACAAATCTCAAGCATATGAGCCTCGAGTATTCCCTCTTTGCCCTTCATGAGATTGTAGGTGTAGTCCTCGAGCATTGATGTACCCTTGGCATCCTTCTTTCCTGCTGTCATGATCTTCATGAGACGAACCATTGCTGCAACCTTCCAGTCTCCCTCAGCTCCAAAGCCATAGCCCTTTTCCATGAGACGCTGGATAGCAAGTCCCGGAAGCTGCTTTAATGCGCCCAGATCTCCGAAGTGGGTAACGATTGCCTGATAATTCTTCTCCTGCAGGAAACGCTCAAATCCAAGCTCAATCTGTGCCTGTACCGCTACATGCTTCTTGAACTCCTCAGGATCTCTTCCCTCAAGCAGGATATCGTATTTGTCATAATACTCATCTACGAGTGCGTTTGTATCTGACTGTGAAACTGCTGCAACAGACTCTGCGATCTCATTTACCGGATAAGCATCTACTTCCCAGCCAAACTTGATCTGCGCCTCTACCTTATCGCCCTCTGTAACTGCAACGTTTCTCATATTGTCTGCTACGCGCATGACACGGATGTGGCTGCTCTCTACCACACCGACTGCTACACGCTGCCATGCTGCAATCTTTTCCTGTACCACAGGATCTGACCAGTGTCCCACAACGACCTTTCTCTCGATACCCATACGTGTGACAATGTGTCCCCACTCTCTGTCACCATGAGCTGCCTGATTCTCATTCATGAAGTCCATATCAATTGAATCATATGGAATCTCCTCATTGTACTGTGTATGTAAATGAAGTAACGGCTTTCTGAGCTCCTTGAGTCCTAAAATCCATGATTTTGCCGGTGAAAATGTATGGCACCATACGATAACACCTGCACAGTTTTCATCTGTATTTGCCTCGTTGAAGGTCTTTCTGATGAGCTCATTTGTGATGAGTGTCGGCTTCCAGACTACCTCAAACGGAAGCTTTCCTGACTCATTTAATTTGGCTACAATCTCCTTTGAATGTGCTGCAACATTTGCAAGGCACTCATCTCCGTACAGGTCCTGTGAGCCGGTGCAGAACCAGAATTTGTAATTTTTACTGCTAACATAGTTCTTCTCCTTTATTTTATTTTTTATTTTTATTTGTGTTTATTTATATTTCTCTCGTGGTTTTTATTTCAAATACATAATAACACTAATCATTAAAAATCAAAATAAGTTTTTTTGTGCTAATTTTATGGTTATTTACGGTTATCTTATGTGTCCGTTTTTTTCTTCATAACGTATGCATCCATACCCTCATCTGATTAAGTCCGCGATTTCCCCACATATAATATGGTATAGCCCTTGCTATTACAGACTTTTGTCTAGGTGGCTTCTCAGAATATAGCGCATCTGAGCCTTCAAGTCTCACTGCAGGAATATCTAAAAGAACCGCACCCTTTAACTTTCCCTCAGCTTCTGTTTCAATCTGTGCTTCATTAAGCCTTGACACATCTATCATCAGACTCTGCACATCATCATCATTGTCCACTCCTTCAAAAGCGTACACTACCGGACCTCTCTGCAAAGCTGCACAGCCTATATCCTCTCTTACCTTTGTATTGGCATATATTACACGGATATCCATATTGAAGCTGATTTCTATAACATCGTTGTCATGCCATTTATTTTTTATATAGATATAGCCATCCCTATAAGAATAGAACAAATCTGCTTTTGTCTCATCATTCTCTTTTAACCTCATACCATTGAGTCACCTCAAAGCTTTTCAGATATCCCGGAATATGTATTGCAACAGCAAATTCATCGCCTGTCTTCGGTGTAATACTGTATGAAACATGTCCCTTCCACGGATATTCACTGACAACCTTTATATCTGCTTTTTTAAGCCGAGCCTCCTGACCGATGAAAAGATGTGAATATATTACATCATCATCCTCATCCCACGCATATCTGCCCAGAGATGTAACCATACGCACAAGATTCGGAGGACAGCATGCACATGCATACCAGCCCGGTCTTTCAGGAATGACATGCTTATATCCAAATATTTCTCCCGATACTCCGGGATTTACCTCAAGCGGATTCACATAAAAAAATCTCTTTCCATCAAGCTGCATTCCACTTATAATTCCGTTGTATAATTCCCTCTCCATAACATCTGCGTATTTACCGTTTTTGCTCATTTTAAGCATCTGCTTTGCAAAGAAAACCAGTCCTATGGATGCACAGGTCTCAGCGTATGCCATATCATTCGGCAGCTCATACTCCTTCGTAAAGGCCTCTCCCTCCACTGTTGAGCCTATACCTCCTGTAATATACATCTTCTTTTCTGTCATGTTATTCCACAGGCGCTCACAGGCATCAAAAAGCTTTTCATCATGCTCCGTTGCTGCCAGATCTGCCATGGCTGTATACATATAGACAGCACGCACACTGTGTCCTACCGCTTCATCCTGTTCATAGATAGTTGCATGGCTCTGGTTATATTTTGTATCCTCAGGAATCATGCCAAAATGCTTCCAATCACGCTTTGCGGCTTCCTCAGCAAAAAAAAAGCGGGATTTTTTCCTCTCTCCTCGAGAAAATATCTCGCCTGCTTTTTGTAGGCCTCATTTCCTGTTGCATGATACATACGCATCAGACCTATTTCAACTTCCTGATGTCCCGGTATTCCGGGCAGCTTATCAGGACCGAATCTGTCTATTATGTGCCCTGCCATGCCTTCCATTACCTTAAGCAGCTTGTCCGCCTGTAGCATCATAATAGGCGACAGCAGCCTCCATCATATGGCCTGCACAGTACAGTTCATGACACTCAAGCAGATTCTGCCATCTGTGCTCAGGCTCTTTTATTGTGAAATATGTATTCAGATATCCATCCGGCTGCTGTGCTGCGGCGATAATATCTATAATGTCATCAGCTCTCTTTTCAAGCGCAGCATCCGGCTTTATAATCAGTGAATATGCCACTCCCTCAAGCCATTTTGCCACGTCACTGTCCTGAAAGACCATACCATAAAACTCGCCCTGCGAAAGACCTGCCGCAATCTTAAAATTCTCTATTGCATGACTTTTTTCCACTCCCGGCTGTCTGTCATTAAGCACGTCTTCCTGAAACGGAATGACAACATCTGTCACAAGCTCCTGCATATGTCCCCAAAACGGATCCTCTATTTTTATATCCTTTAAATCCATATTCTACTCTCTCCATATTATATAGCCGTTTTTATAACTTTTTTGCTGTGTGCCTTATTATAAAAGATCAGCTTGCATATGTACGGTTTACCTCAAGCTCTTTTGCGATATCCTCCGGTGTCATGTATTTCTTGAACACACGCTCCAGACAATAATTTTTTATACATCCAAAACCTCCCGGAAACAGCACAACCAGCCATAGCATGTCCCTGCACCAGAACAGTATGAATAAAAAATACTGCAACCAGCAAAATGGACCAGCCAAGATTTGCAAGCATCATGAAAAGTGATTTTTTAAGAGCCTCCTTTACCGTACACTCAAATCTGGCCATGTATGAAAACAGATAAAATGCCCATGCCAGTACAGCACCCGATAATACCAAAAAGAAATAGTACATCATTCCAAGATATGTTCCGGCCTTAAGCTGCTGTTTCATGAGCATGCAGTCTGCCACAAGAAAAGCTGCCGGTATAAGCCATACAATAAAAGCAAGTGTTGATTTTTTTAAATTACTTTTTAAAAGCTTTCCAGTATTCAACATAAGCATAGCTCTTTTGTTTCTTATACACTTATTTACAGTATAATAAACTGCCGTAGTTGATGCACCTATTGTAACAAGCGGGATGCTGGTGACAAACCAGAAAATCCCAAGTATAAGCATGTCCACTGCAACGTTTACTATAGATAAAATTTTATTGTCGTAATTTAATCCTCGTGGCATATTATCTGTCCTTCCTTAATCTGAGCAATTCTGTTTTAATATTATGATTAAAGGGTCAAAATACTTTTTGACCCTCATATCATATTATTTCGATAATCTAAGTGTAACAACACTGCATGCCGGAAGAGTTACCTTCACACCGGTCTGCGTATTTTCATATGCTGTGAAATCCTTCTCATCCACTACCTCAGGTGCTTCAAAGGTATTGTGTGCATCCATGGCACCTTCGATGTATCTGGCCTCGCTTACACTGTATTTGTCACCCTCATTTGTGAGTATAATATCAACATCCTCTGACGACTCAAGAGAATTATTTGTAAGTGTGACTGTAATCACTCCATCCTTATCCTCTGATACAGACTCAAAAACCTTCGGAAGCTCATTCTTTCCTGTACCAACTGTAGCTCCTCCTACAAGAGAGCTGTCCAAAAGAGCTGCGCCCTGATGATGTCTCATCATATGGAATACATAATATGTAGGTGTCTTTATCATCTTCTCGCCGTCTGTGAGCATTACAGACTGAAGCACATTTATAAGCTGCGCAATACATGCCATCTTGACACGATCAGAATGCTTATTGAAAATGTTTAATGTCATACCTGCAACAAGCGCATCACGCATTGTGTTCTGCTGATATAAAAATCCCGGATTGGTGCCAGGCTCTACATCTGACCAGATGCCCCACTCATCAACAATAAGACCAATATTCTTATCCGGATCATACTCATCCATTATAGCTCCATGACGATTGATGAGTTCCTCCATAAAATATCCTCTCTTAAGAGTCTGATAAAAGATATCCTCTGTAAAATCAGTCGCACTTCCCTTGATTTCCAGTCATCCTCAGTCTCAGGAAGTGTGTAATAATGAAGTGATAATCCATCCATCTGACCATGGAATCTAGGCTCACAATGATCGAAGCATGTAGCCATCACCTTCTTTGTCCACTCATAGTCATCCACATTTGGACCACAGCAGATTTTATTGATTGGCTGATTGCCTGCATAATTTCTGACATAAGTCTGGCATCTGCGGTATTCATCTGCATAACGCTCAGGACGCATGTTTCCACCACGTCCCCAGTTCTCGTTTCCTACTCCGAAGTAGTCAATAGTCCATGGTTCCTCATGTCCGTTTTCCTTACGCAAATCAGCCATAGGTGATACTCCGTTAAATGTGATGTACTCGACCCACTCACTCATCTCGCGTACTGTTCCGCTTCCTAAATTTCCGTTCACATATGTCTTACAGCCTAACTGTCTGCAAAGCTCAAAGAACTCGTGTGTTCCGAAGCTGTTGTCCTCAACTACACCACCCCAGTGTGTGTTGATCATCTTTTTTTCTCTTTTCTTTAGGACCGATTCCATCCATCCAGTGATACTCATCTGCAAAGCATCCACCCGGCCAGCGGAGCACAGGTATCTTCATCTCCTTTAACGCATCTACAACATCAGTACGCATGCCGTTTACGTTTGGTATATCTGAATCCTCCCCTACAAATAATCCCTCGTAGATACATCTTCCGAGATGCTCTGAAAAATGTCCATAAATCTCCGGAGCAATTGTGCTCTTTTTTATTCTCATTATTAACAATAATTTTTGCCATATTTTCTCCTTATCTCTTATACATTATTTTAAATCATCCCTTAACAGCTCCTGCAGTCATACCATCAATGATATATTTCTGGAAAATTAAAAAGATAATAAATATCGGTAAAATACCAAACATTGAGCCTGCAATAAGTACATCATAGTTGTTTCCGTATGGTGTGAGAAGAGTGTTAAGTCCGATAGGAAGTGTAAACTTCTCTGCACCTTTAAGTACAAGCAATGGCCAAAGGATTGCATTCCATACACCCATCGCTGACAATATACCCATAGAAGCAAATGCCGGCTTTGTGAGTGGGAGTATTATTTTTGTTGCAATACCGTACTCTGTGGCACCGTCAATTCTTGCCGCATCCAAAAGATCCTTAGGCAGACCTGACAGATACTGCTTGAAGAAAAATATGGTCGATGCCGAGCAAAGTCCCGTTATAATAACACCAACATATGAATCAATAAGTCCGATTGCAATAATCTCTTTGTAAAGAGGAAGCATAAGAATCTCAAACGGTACCATCATTGTTGCAATTACCAAAAAGAACAGGAAGTTCTTAAGCCTGTAATTGTACATTGTCAGTCCATAAGCTACAAAGTAGCAGATGAGAAGTGTAAGCACCACCGATACAATTGTAATAATAAGAGAGTTCTTATACCACATAAAATACTTCTGGCTGTCTGCATTGCCTGAAAACAGATAAGTATAATTATCAAGGCTCATCGTTGAGATCAAGATCAATTGAAAGACCTCTTCTGATAAGCTCCTTGCCCGGTCTAAACGATGCTAAAAGACCTGCAAAGACCGGAAATACTATTATCGCACAAAGTATTACGAAGAATCCTGTGCCTAAAACAACGCCAACCTTATGTCTTGGTGTGTCTTTGACAGAACGCACTTTTTTCTTTTTATCTGCCATTTTTTAGTCCTCCTCGCGTTTAAATGTTCCGTTACATACAAGCTGTACTATATTAATTGCAAGTGCTATAACCAAAAGCACCATACCAACCGCACATGCATAGCCCATGTCGTTTTTCTCAATACCACGCTTATACAGATATCCTACAATAGTGAGTCCTATGTTCTTTGGCGAATTGTTGCCCGCCCACAGCATGTATGACTCAAGGAACATCGCAAGTCCTGCATAGATTGATATTGTCAAAACATAGATTGTTGTCGGTCTGAGTAAAGGTAATGTCACGTAGCGGAATTTCTGCCAGCCGTTTGCTCCATCAATCTCAGCCGCTTCATACAATGAAGTATCAATTGACTTTAGTCCCGAAAGGAAATAGAGCATATTTACACCGGTCCATCTCCAGCAGGCCAAAACCAAAAGTGCTGCCATTCCTGTCCAGCCGACCTTCAACCATTTAAAAGGCTCCATGCCGAGTGCCATTACAATTTTGTTCATCTGTCCTGTGCTGTACTCTGTAAACATCAGACGAAACAGAGTACCTGAAATAACTACAGATGTAAGAGCCGGCATATAAAGCACTGCTTTCCATACACCCTTTGCCTTTACAAGATTACTGTCCATAAGCACTGCAAAAAGCATTGGGAACGGAATCAGTAATACAAGTGTCCAGAACATATATGTTGCACTGTTTTTTATCGCTGTCTGGAATACTGTATCCGACAACAGCTTCTTATAATTTTCTATACCCACAAAGCTTGTTTTAAGTGGTGTAATCTTCTCAAAACTCATAAATACAGATGAGCAGAGAGGGTAAATCCAGAATATTGCAAAGCTTAATATAAATGGTATAACAAATACATACGGCGCAACCTTTTGTGAATACAAGAATTTTTTAATCTTCAATTTACGCACCTCTTTCTTATTAATAAAGGGAGGCCGGAGGCCAAACCTCCAGTACCTCCCCCTTTTAAGAGCTATAAAATTACTCTTCCTGCTCCATATCTACTGCATCCTGCAGCTCCTGTAATGCGTCATCCACGCTGTAATCAGGATCCTCAAGTACCTCATTGAGAGTTGTATTACATACATTCTCATTAATTGTAGGACTGATTTTAACTACAGAAATCTTGCCAATATTGTCCATTCCGATAGAATTGAGCACATCGTATGGATAGTTGATGAAGAACTGATTGTACTGGTTCTCATCATTGTGAGCAAATGTATCATTTGTCCAGCAAGCTGTGTTACATACATCAAATCCAAGTGTATCCCAGATATTCTGCTCACCAACCTCAGACATCTTAGCCCAGCAAAGGAATTCTGCTGCAAGCTCTTTTGCCTTAGACTGCTGTGTAACAACTGTACCTGTTCCACCGATACCTACTGAGCACTTCCTGTCCTTCCTCGAATGTAGGACATTTTGCGATGTACCAGTTACCCTTCTCATCAGGCATATAGTTTGTGAAACGGCTCATATACCACATTGCCTTAGGGAATGAAACGATGTTGTGATCCATGATGTTCTGGAAACCAGCCTCAAGGTCAACATGTCCGTCAGGTGATACCTCTGCAAGATCACTCTTTAACCATTTCTGCTGCATTGTGAGCATTTTCTTAACTGAATCAAGCTGTACATTTGCCTTTCCGTCAAATCCTCCTGTCCAGTCCTCTCCGTACTCAGCCATTGCAAGCCATAACCAGTCTGTTCCGCCTGTATCAACAGATGTCCAGTATTTTGTACCCTTCTCACCTGCTGCCTCAACATACTCTGTTCCAAGTGCCTCGTAATCATCCCAGGTCTTTACTCCATCAATCTTTGCGATGACATCAGCCTGTGAAAGTCCCATTGCATCTCCCATAGCCTTTACGTTGTAGTACATAACTGTGGCGCCTACATGATAAGGTGCTCCGTAGTAATGTCCATCAGAACCCTGATATGTCTCCATTCTGGCAGGAACCATTGTGCTCATGTAATCCTTTGCATAATCATCAAGTGGTACCAGCCATTTGTCCTGACCTGCAACTACGTTAGGGAACTGTCCAACCTCAACATCACAGATATCAGGAGCTCCTGTACCGGCCTCAAGTGATGTAAGAAGCTTTTGTATGCATATCGCCATATGGATATGTAGTACATGTAATCTCGATCGTCTTGTCCGGATGATCCTTATTCCACTGCTCTACCATTGTGCCGTAGTGCTGTGCATGGAGCTCAACGAAGGTCCACATCTCAAGGTGTGTTCCCTTTGAATCTCCGTAAGTGTTTGTCACTACCTTAGACTCAGCAGCTTCTGTTCCCCCATCTGCTGCTTCTGTTCCGTTTTTGCTGCCGTTTCCACAGCCGGCAAGCATTGTTACTGCCATTGTTGCACACATCAGTGCACTAACTAATTTCTTTTTCATTTTCCTTCCTCCTGTTAAAATGAAATTGAATTGATAAGTTGTATTAACTTCCTGCCCTAATCTCATGCTGGGCTTATTGCTATTTGACTAAAACAGGTCGTTAATGTGTTTTGTTTATGTACATAATATACATGAAACCACCTGCAATGTCAATATTTATTTTAGATTATTTTAAACTATTTTAGACATTGTTTAATAATGTCTAAATTTTTATGTTTTTTCGTGTCTAAACGTATATGAACTATACATATTGCACAATATTTTTAATTTGATTTAAAGTTAATTTCAATAAAACTCAAAATCATATGCAATAATATATTGACAACATAGTAGCTTATTCCTATAATTAGAATATGATTTACACGTAAGAATTTATTAACATTTTTATAAAATATTTTAGGAGAATCTATATATGATACATATCACATCATTAGACGACGGTCTCGAACTGTTTAAAGCTCTTGGCTCTGATATTCGTATCCAGATTTTAAAAATTCTGCTTGAGAATAACCAGATGAGCATGAATCAGCTCGCAAACGAGCTAAACATCAGCAATGGAGCTTTAACCGGACATATAAAAAAGCTTGAGGAGTGCGGACTTATCTCCACCTCAAACGATTCATCCGGTCACGGCAATCAGAAACCGTGTTCTCTGATTCAGGATCGTATATTAGTAGAAATTGAAAAACCAATAGACTTAAGTAACGTATACAACACATCCATCAAGGTAGGGCAGTTTTCATCTCACAATATCTGTCCAACCTGTGGCCTGGCTACATCCTCATTTGTGATAGGAGAGCTCGATGGCGTGCGTTACTTTGACCATCCTGACCGTTTCAATGCAGACATTATGTGGTTCACAAAGGGCTATGTGGAATATGTAATTCCAAACCTCATTCCACGTAATCAGAAAATAACCCAGCTTTCACTCTCAGCCGAGATAAGCTCTGAGGCTCCGGGCATTGACAACAACTGGCCAAGTGATATAAGCTTTTACATTAATGACACTCTGGTCGGCACCTGGACCTCTCCCGGTGACTATGGAGATGTACGCGGAATGTTCACCCCTGAATGGTGGCCTCAAAACTGGAATCAATACGGTCTTCTTAAGCTTTTAGTCATAAATCATAAAGGCACCTTCATAGATGGTCTCAAGATATCAGATGTCACAACCTCTGAGCTAAATCTTGACTACACAAGCACCATCCGCTTCCGCATAGCTGTCGAGGAGGATTCTGCCCATGTCGGTGGACTCACAATATTCGGAAAAAGCTTCGGTAACTATGATCAGGACATTGTTGTATCCATCAATTATGCCCCTCTTGACACTGAAAAAACACTAAATAATAATAATAAAATGACTGCGAAAATCAAAGCCGCAGTCATTTTGTTATTATTTTGTTATTATTTTATTTGTACTACCACTTTTTATGAGGACAGTGCGAAACATCTGTAAGTGCCCTAAGCTCCACATAACAGCCGCATGCATTACAGGTTCCGGCATTAAGCCTGTCACACGCCTTGCACACTGCAAGCCTTGCCTCATACTCTTTTTCCGGCACTCTGTCCTCGCCCTTTATCGCATCAACATATTTTTTTATCATTGCTGCGTCGGCCTCTGCCATTTCTCTAAGCAGACACTTCTTACATATCAGTTCCATGTGATGTCCCCTTTCTTTTGCCTTATCAGTTATACGAAAACACAGGACGTCCATCCTTCCATCCAAATCTCATAAGCATTGCATGACGGTTTGGATTATACAGCGGATTTCCCACAATTTCAGTCTCCGTTCTTGCATGGTATACCATTATGTCATCACCGTTTTCATCTACGGTAAACGAATTGTGTCCGGGTCCGTAAACTCCTGCTGTCTCATCGGAGCAAAGCACCGGATAACGGTCCTTTTCCCACGAACGCGCAAGAAGGTCTGAGCTTTCATCCGCAGTCAAAAGTCCAACGCAATAATGTATTCCCGTATCACTGGCTGAAAATGTAACAAATACCTTGCCATTTCGTTTTAAAACTGCCGGGCCCTCATTCACCCAGAAGCCATATCTCTCCCAGTCATAATCAGGTGTGGTCAAAAGCACCTGTACAGTATCAAGTGTGTATCCGTTTTTCATGCGTGCTATATACAGGTTTGAAATCTGCTTTCCTACTCCGACCTTCTCTGCCCAGATATAGTACCACACATTGTTCACTTCAAAAACTGTTGCATCAAGTGAAAATGCTTCAAACGAAAACTCATCCCCATCTGCTCTTTGCATCTTGCCTTTCTCAATCCAGTTATCATTAACCGGGTCATCCCCCTGACATTCCAATACATACGGCCTTATTGCCCAGATATCATCCTTATCACCGCCTGCATAGTAAATATACCATTTTCCAAACAGATAATGAAGCTCCGGCGCCCATATATATGCTCTGCGGTCCACTCTCATGCTTGTGCCAGATTTCATTCTCATCCGCTGTCTCAAGTCCTGCAAGCGTATCTGATTTTCTAAGTACAATCCTGTCATATTCCGGTACCGACGCTGTAAAGTAATATGCTCCGTCTGTATGTCTGTATACATATGGATCTGCTCTCTGCAGTATCCATGGTTCATTATATTTTAATGTATTATCCATTTTTTTCTCCATCTATTCCAATGTTGTTACTATCTAACTATTTACATATCTGCCTAATTTGAAACGTAACTATAAATATTTCACGCCCCAGACGCTCTTGTTTTCGCCAACAGCAGAAAATGTCATCACATCACTTCCAGCCTCATCCTTCATTTGACAGAATACACCGGAATATTTTTTACCGTCTATAGTGATATTCATATAGTATGAGCCATCCTTGCACTCCCAGGTACCCTCTGACTTTTTTCTCCCTTTACCTTTCCGTTTTTCTCAAGATAAAGAATCACCGGATTTGCAATTTTTGAATCTATTGCCGTTCCCTGGTTTATAACATAGTATCGTCCGATAATATCATCGATGTCGTAACCATCCTTATTAACAGTCTCTCCCTGCGTCTGATAAGGCAGCTCACATGGCCAGCCATCCTCATTAACAAGCATCTGATGTACTCTCGGTGAATGTCCCTCTCCATTATCGTTAAATCTGGTATGATAAACCAGATACATCCTGCCGTCGTCATCCACAAAGGCCGAATTATGTCCCGTTGCCATATATGCTTTTTCAAGACTCGGAAGCTTATAGTTGCCTGTGAGCTTCAGTCCGAAATTCTGGTGTTGTGCACTTTTTTCAGGATATTTGCCATTCATATCCACATATTCACCATCGACTGTCTTTGAACGGAATACTCTGACCTGATAGCCTCCATTGCTTGTCAGAGCTCCATACGACACAAACAGATAATAATAACCGCTTGTCTCATCATACATGATATATGGGCCCTCAATCGAAATATGACCTCCTCCCAAAAGACGCTTTCCATAATACGGATCCACATTGTTTGCTTTATCTGCTTCAGGATGGATAACAAGTCCTGTTGTCTTGTCAATTTCCAACAAAAATATTCCGCCGCTCCATGAACCATATACCATCCACATTCTGCCATCCGCATCATAAAAACACAGTCGGATCTATCGCATTCGGATAGTCCTCATAATTGTACTGCGCCCCCTTGATATAGTTCTTGTAAGCATAATCCTCATCCACATAGTCAAGCACATCTGTACCTGAAATCGTCTTTCTGTTGAAGCCTGAGTATATCAAAGCCCCCTGCCATTCATACGGTCCCTCAGGTGTTGTTGATGTGCCATAGCACAGATTTGATGCATTCCATGTGGATGTCGTACAATAATACATGTAGTAAAGTCCTGTTGTCTCATTGTAGATTACATCCGGTGCCCACACATGCACCTGTTTATCATCCGTCTTTATCAATGAGTTCTTGCTTCCAGAATACGCAAAGGCTTCATCTGCCACATCATATATCTGTCCGTATACAGGATTTTTTCTTTGAATATCCATCAGCAACCTTTTCCCAGTTTAACAGGTCACTGCTTTTTGCTGCAGACATATGGGAACCAAAGATATAGTATTCACCATCCGCCTTAAGTATTGACGGATCATGAACCGATACTTTCGATGAAACATCCCCTGTTTTTATTCCATCGTAGCTGACCTTAAAGTCATAGCTTGTTGTTCCACACGCCGCAAGTCCTACCGACATAGCTGCGACGAGTGCACACGACATGGCCTTCTTCTTTCCATTCCTTATCATGATTTCCTCCCTGTGAATCAATCACATGTTTCATTTAAGCTGATACATATATATGTATCAAATTAATAGTTACGCTCGCCCAGCATTTATAGATTTAATATATCAGATAAAAATCTATAACACAATATATATTTTAAATTTTATTAAATTATTTTACACTAATTAAAACATTAAAGTTTTTTTTATATGTATACAAAGTAGAAGAAAGGACAACCGTATCCCGGCTGTCCTTTCTTTTATTAGTTTATTATTATATTAGGGAAAATATGAAAAATCATAAAACCAAACTATTTTAAATACTTATAAAAAAATCCTTCACTGATGCATAAATGCCCTCTGCATCAAGTCCGTATTTCTTAAGCAAAGCTACAGCAGGACCTGACTCACCAAAGCAGTCCTGTATGCCTATTGTCTTTACCGGTGTTGGAGCCTTGCGCGAAAGTGTCTCACATACCGCGGCTCCGAGTCCTCCTATTACAGAGTGCTCCTCCACAGTAACCACCCTGCCGCATTCCTTCGCTGCAGCTACAACAAGCTCCTCATCAAGAGGCTTGATAGTGTGTATATTTATGACCTTTGCATTTACTCCATCTGCTGCAAGCTTTTCTGCCGCCGCAAGTGACTCTGCCACGCACAGACCGGTAGCTATGATAGCTACATCCGTTCCCTCACGGAGTGTAACACCCTTTCCGATTTCAAATTTATACTCTGCATTGTCATTTATTATCGGTGTTGCAAGACGGCCAAACCTCATGTATACAGGACCCTCATACTCATAAGCTGCCTTTACAGCGGCTTTTGCCTCTATATCATCACTTGGGTTTATTACAACCATGCCAGGAATTGCTCTCATGAGTGCAATATCCTCGTTGCACTGGTGGGTGGCTCCATCCTCTCCTACCGAAATACCTGCGTGTGTCGCACCTATTTTCACATTGAGATGAGGATATCCAATAGAGTTTCTCACCTGCTCAAACGCACGTCCTGCCGCAAACATGGCAAAGGAACTGGCAAAAGGCACCTTTCCCGTTGCTGCGATTCCTGCAGCGATACCCATCATATTGCACTCTGCAATACCACAGTCTATGTGACGATCTGGAAATTCCTTTTTGAAGATGGCTGTCTGTGTGGCAGCCGCAAGATCAGCATCAAGAACATATACGTCATCGTGCTCCTTTGCAAGCTCTACAAGTGCATTTCCGTAGCTGACACGTGTGGCGATTTTCTTTACTTCTGACATAATGCTTCACCTTCCTTTCTCAGATCCTCCATGGCAACTGCATACTCCTCATCATTAGGAGCCTTGCCATGCCAGCCGACCTGATTTTCCATAAATGAAACACCCTTGCCCTTTACGGTATGTGCTATAATTGCCGTCGGCATACCCTTTGTATTTCTTGCCTCTTTAAATGCGTCAGCAATCTGATCCATGTCATTTCCATCCTTCAGATCAATCACATGGAAATTGAATGCCTTGAATTTCTCACCAATAGGATATGGTGAGCACACCTGATCCACTGGTCCATCAATCTGAAGTCCGTTGTTATCAACTATAACAACAAGGTTATCAAGCCTTCTGAAGCCCGCAAACATGGCAGCCTCCCAGACCTGTCCCTCCTGAATCTCGCCATCGCCGAGAAGTGTATATACTCTGTAATCATCATTTGTAAGCTTTGCAGAAAGTGCCATTCCTACCGCCGCAGAAATGCCCTGTCCGAGCGAACCGCTTGACATATCCACACCCGGGATATGCTTCATGTCAGGATGTCCCTGCAGATATGATCCCAGATGTCTGAGTGTTTTTAAATCCTCAACCGGAAAATAGCCTCTCTGCGCAAGTGTAGAGTAAAGTCCCGGAGCCGTGTGTCCCTTTGAAAGTACAAAACGGTCTCTATCCGGCTTTTTAGGATTCTTTGGATCAATGTTCATCTCCTCAAAATACAGATATGTAAATATATCTGCTGCAGAAAGTGAGCCGCCCGGATGTCCCGCCTTTGCAGAATGCACAGCCGTGACGATACCCTTCCTGACTTCATTTGCTGTAATCTGAAGCTCTAATTTGTTCATTTTGTTCTCCTGTTAAATCTATGACATGAAATAAAATATTTATACCTGTCTTTGGTTTATAATATCTAATCCCCAAATACAGCTCTGTAATCAGCCTGGAACTTCTCGATTCCCTGATCTGTAAGCGGATGCTTTGTCATCTGCTCAATAACCTTGTAAGGAATTGTTGCGATATCAGCTCCTGCAAGTGCACAGTCTGTGACATGAATCGGGTTTCTGATTGAAGCTGCAATAATCTCTGTGTCATATCCATAGATATCAAAAATCTCTGAAATCTGTCTGATCAGCTCAATGCCCGGCTGGCTGATATCATCAAGTCTGCCAAGGAAAGGTGAAACATATGTAGCACCTGCATTTGCAGCAAGAATTGCCTGATTTGCTGAAAAAATAAGAGTAACGTTTGTCTTGATGCCCTCTGATGAAAGTACCTTGACAGCCTTAAGTCCCTCAACTGTCATAGGAATCTTAACTACCATGTTTGGATGGATAGCTGCGATTTCACGTCCTTCTTTTATCATGCCCTCTGCATCAACTGTTGTGGCTTTTACCTCTCCGCTTATCGGTCCGTCAACGATAGATGTGATTTCTTTAATTACCTCATTGAAGTCTCTGCCCTCTTTTGCGATGAGTGAAGGGTTTGTTGTAACTCCACAGATGACTCCCATATCGTTTGCTTTCTTAATGTCCTCGACATTTGCTGTATCTACGAAAAACTTCATTTAATAATACCTCCGCCTTATATAATTTGTGTTTGCTTTTATTTGTTGATATAAATATAACACTTTAAAAGAAAAAATGCAATAGCAAAAACAAATAAAAGCAAAAATAAGTGTAATTAAATATCACCAAACAAAAACAAACATAAATAATTGAAAATACTGGCTTTATTTACTTATTTGAGTTATTATATATTTATGCAATGCTTTGTGATAAAAATATGTACGCAAAAATACAACAGAAATCAAAAGAAAGAGGAAAATCTATGCTGCAATTAGAAAGACAACAAAAGATTCTCGATTATTTAAAAGAAAACCGCAAGGCCACCACCAATGAGCTCAGCGAGCTGCTTGGTGTATCGACCACGACAATAAGAACAGATTTAAACCAGATGGATAAGGAAAAGCTTCTGACAAAGACCCACGGCGGTGCTATCTACAAGGATAAAACCCATGACATGACTGATTTAACCTCGAGGGCCTACCTGTTCCATGACCGCGCCTTGGAAAACAAGGAAGCTAAAGAGGAGATTGCAAACGAGGCGATAAAGCTCGTAAGTGACCATATGTGTATATTCCTTGATGCCAGCTCCACAGCCTACACTCTCGGCATGAAGCTTTCAGGCTTTACAGAGCTGACCGTCATCACCAATGGCATCAATCTGGCTTTAGAGCTAAAAAGGATATCCCGGGTGTCACAGTCATCCTGACAGGCGGTATCGTAACCAGTGCATCCGCTTCCATAGAAGGACTGCTTGGCGCTGATTTACTCAAAAAGATACACACAGATATCGCGTTCGTGTCCGCAAGAGGCTTCTCTGTAGAAGACGGACTGACTGATTTCAGTATATACGAGGCTGATTTAAAGCACATGTGTATCAAGGCCTCCGCTAAAACTGTGGCTCTTGTAGACCACACCAAGTTTGATACCACATCCATATCTAGCTATGCATCGCTTGATGACATCAATATGGTAATCACCGACTCCGGTATCTCACCTGAGACAGCAGATATATATGAGAAGGCAGGCACTGATATTGTTATATCCGTAATATAAATGAGACAATATAGCCATATAAAAGTATAAGTACAAATATAACTATAAATATAAATATAAGTACAAGTACAAATATAACTATAACTATAACTATAACTGTATATATAGATCCATCAAAAATGACACGCAACGTTTTACGCTGCGTGTCATTTTATAGTTGTCTTATACACTTAAAGCATCAGACTATCTTATATGCATTTCTACCCTTTTCCTTCACATCATTGAGCACTTCATCCACCGTCTTGAACAGCTTTGAAAACTCATCCGGCACCTTTACATCTGGGGCGGTAACATATGCCTGTGATACAGTCAGATACTCATCCACCTTAGAGCTCTCATGAAGTATCTGTTTTTTGGCAAGCTCAAGTCTTATATGCTCGGCTATATTTTTAATGATATCCTCATCCGTTTCCTGCAGGATTATGTAGAATTCATCACCATAGAAATGATACCCCATTCCCTTATCTTTGATGCTCTCATTTATTATGGATGACAATTCTTTTAGCACTGCATCACCTGTGACTCTGCCACTGTTTCTGTTAAATGACTTGAAGAAATCTATATCCACTACTCCAAACGTGATTCCTGCACCATCTGAATCCTGATTTTTGCTCACAAGCTTTTCAAAATCGTTTCGCATCTTGAACTTATTGCCCATGCCTGTAAGCATATCTGTGTAGTTGAGTCTGACTGCCTTACGGCGCTCATACTCAGTCTCCTGAAGCTGAAGCTTAAGGTCGATTGTATCACCAAGACGCTTTATCTGCTCCTTCACCTGCATAGAGTGGAGATTTGCGTAATATACGCACAGCTTGTTGTACGCCTCTGTATCACCCATGGCGCTCTCATATTTCATCCACATCTTGACACAGGTCTTCTGGAAAAACAGATTTTCTGTTTCAATAGCAAAGCGTTCATACTCCACAATAACCTTTTTCCATGCATCGAACTCCCCCATATTCATAAATAGATTGCAAAGGCTTAGTATCTCAAGCACATAATTGGCAGAATTGATATTGTTTATCGCACCCTCAACCAGCTCTTCCACATGATCTCTGACCTCATCCTCATTTCCCATCTTCCATAGCATATGTGCCTGTGACATATCTATCAGAAATCTGTTTTTATCACTGCCAGCTATCTCATTAAAGAGTATCGCGTCAGAAAGATGCTTTTCTGCCTTTTCAAACTCATTAATTCCCAGGTGTATGATATGCACAGATTCAGATGAAGCATGAGAAGTTCCTGATAATAGCTATCCCTCTCTCCATGCAGCGGTGGCTTGCACAGCTCCAGTGCTTCGTTGAAATATCTGATAGCCTTTTCATACAATCTAAGCTCCATAGAGTGAGCCTATATTATTGTTAACAAGCATTATTATCTCTGTTGAGCCCTGCTCCACAGCTACATCCATAGCCTCCAGGTAGCAGTCAATTGACATGCTTACATCTCCAATAGATGCATATATGACTCCCATAAAATTGACAGTCTTTGCCATCTGCTCATATGCGCCACAGCTCTTATAAAGACCGGCTGTCTCCTGTGCCTTATTCTCTGCCAAAAAAAGCTTATTCTCGCCAAATAAGGCTGCTGCCTCATCCATACATCTGTCTGCCTTTTGCAATATACCCATAAAAACCCTCCTATAGATGACAATACAATCTATTTCTCAGCAAGATACTGCTTATATCCAACCTGTTTCAGTTTCGCATCCTTTGCTACAACCTGAGCCTTCATATCTGCTGTATACTTTTTGATTTTCTCAAGGATTGCATCATCACCTGCTGCGAGTATCTTTGCTGCAAGGATTGCTGCATTTTTCGCACCGTCAATTGCTACTGTTGCTACCGGCACTCCCGGTGGCATCTGCATGATTGAGAACACTGCATCCATTCCATCCAGATTCTTTCCTGAAAGCGGTACTCCGATAACAGGAAGTGCAAACAATGCTGCACACATTCCCGGAAGTGCTGCTGCCATTCCCGCTCCTGCTATTATTACCTTTACATCTCTCTCCTCAGCGCCTCTTGTCCACTCGATAAGCTCATCCGGCTCACGGTGTGCCGAGATGATGGTGAGCTCATACTCTATGCCGAGCTCTTCAAGCATATCTGCTGCCTTACTCATCACCTTTAAATCTGAGTCGCTGCCCATAACTATTCCAACCTTTGCCATTTTATCCTCCTTATATGTCTAACAATTATTTACTTTCTGCATCAAGCGTATCGAGCGGTTTGTTCAACTCCTCTACGCCCTCAAGCACAAATCTGCCATCTCTTATTATATCACAGGTTGAGCCATCGTGTCGAATAACTGTGATGGCTCCAAGCTCATCATACGGTATTGTGATATCCGTGTGGCAGTTGAAATATGCCTTTGATATATCCTCTTTTCTGCGGATGGAAACTGAATTGTCCCTGGCAATTATGGCTTTTCCGTCAGGGTTGTATGTCATATTGTCCTCATCGTATGTGTAGCAGGTATCACCTACCGCAAAATGCGGCCCTGTCTTCTCTGCTATGAGAATAGGCATCTTTGCTGCGATATCGTATACTCTTGCCATACGGTAGGCTGTCGTATTGGTGCCTATGGCAAACTCACCCATAGGCAGTGTGTCGTGATGGAAAAGCACATTGTCTGATATATACTTTTTGTTTTCTTCCTCATCCTCAAAATTGGTGCATGTATATTTATCAATCATGCCATCCTTAAAGTCGATTTCCAGATTAAGGAAATTAAGCTCATTGAGATATACCTGACTGACATGCAGCTTGCCGTTTGTGCCCTCTAACACCGGTGAAGTAAACACCTCTCCGACAGGGATATTTACATCAGCCACACAGTCAAAAGCCGTCTCCTTTGAAGGCTCCTTAAGCTCATGAATCTTGACATACAAGTCTGTCCTGTTACCGTTTGTTCCGACGATATGCACCCTGTCTGCTGTATCGAGCACATCTATGATTTTCTGCTGCATATCCCTGTAAAGTGCATAATCAAGAGTATTAATCTTTACAGTCTCCGTAAAAATTTCCTTATAATCAGATCCGATTGCAGCACACGGATAGGCAATAATCGTAAAGCTTCTGTCCTCGCTGTGGATATAGCTGTTCATATACTGTGAGCGCACGCTTGTCATATGGACTACAAGCTTCTGCTGCTCATCATTAAAGTGCGCAGCCTCCTTCTTTGAAACCGGAGCAAACGGCTCCTCTCCAAATATCTCTATGACAGCCGGTCCTCCACATTTGCATGCTACATCCTTCATTCTCTCAAGTGCATTGTGCATGCACTCAAGACGATACTCCACATATGCCTTGTCAAGCCACAGTGCCATATCCTCCTGTGGTCATAGTCAAACTGCTTATTGACCGATGTGGAAAATGGTCTCATGGCAGGCTTCATACCCATTTTCTCAAAATTCTTTAATGCTGCTCTTATCATACGCTCAAAGCCAAGCGGATAAACCACCTGAACCACCGACTTCTTTGAGATATCCTTGTTGCAGGTAATAAAGCCAATGCGGTATCCTTCTGTATAGGTATCTGCCATGGCCTGTATCTCCTCATCTGAAAATGAAGCCAGATGCGCTCTGCCGGCGCGCTCATTCTCTCCGACATACAGTCCGTAGGAATACAGATAATCATCATTTGACAAATCTGCCTCATTTACAAGCTCTGTATAGTAATCATAAGCCGGGTCAAGGAGTGCTCTGTTGTCATCCTCTGCAAAAAGCTCCTCATAATCATGCATGAACGAATATATACAGCCCCTTATCTCATCAGGACTCAGCTCATCTGCATTCTCAAAATAATTGTATAGCTCTACAATAAGCTCTGCATAGCAGAGATATTTTATATCCCCCTGATAGATATGTGTAATGCTTCCGGCAATTTTTGCATATACAGCCGATAAAAGCTGACCATACTCATCTCCGAGCACCTTTACGGCGTATGCCGGGTTGGCATAGCTTTTCTCGTAATTTTCTTTATCAAACTGTGAATAGAATAAATCGTTAAATTCCCTATCTGCGCTATGGTTTTTAATAGTGTTGATGCACTGTGCCACACTTGTGAAATAATCTGCAAAAAGCCGGCTCTATCGCAGGCTCTCTGATAATCTGTTCTATCCGCTCCTCCACAAGCTCTAATCTCTCTGCGTAAAGCTCATTGGAGAGCTCATAAATCTCTTTATAACTCATATATCCCTATAATCTTTCTATTTTTAATTCAAATATTCATGACAGTTTTATCGCACTATTGATATAATATGTGCTAAATTATAAAGCCGACAACATACGTTCCTCCCCAGCTGATTACCGCTATGAGTGAAAAAAACACTGCCAGTCGTGGAAACGTCATGAATGATTCCTCATCAAAGAGGCTTCTGATGGCAAACCCGAAATCTGCCAGAGATATGCCAAGCATCAGTATACCGGCACTGCCATAGTACATAGACAGATTGCCATCTCCTCTGAATGCCGCATTCAAAAAAAACTATATATACAATCTCTATGAGGATAGCCACAACAAGTGCAGCTATCCCCCTCTTAGATTGCTTCTTTTCCGTAAACTTATACCTGTTACGTTTTCTTCTGCCAAGCAATTTATATTCTCCTATTTGCAGCCGTACTGCTTATAGTACTCATCTATAGCTGCTTTGATTGTATCATCAATGACTACTCTGCCATCATGCTCTCTGTTGTAGAGATACTCTGTGACCTCTTCCATTGTAACGATTGCCTTGCCCTCAAAGCCGTACTTCTCATGGATTTCGTCGAGCGCGCTTACCTTGCCGCCCTGTCCGACCTCCATTCTGTTAAGGCTCACCATAAGGCCTACGATTGTGACATCAGCAGCCTCTCTTACCTTTGGAACTGTCTCCTCCATTGATTTGCCGGATGTGGTGACATCCTCTATCATAACTACTCTGTCGCCATCCTTAAGCTTGCTTCCAAGGAAGCCTCCCTTGTCTGCACCGTGATCCTTTGCCTCTTTTCTGTCTGAGCAGTAGCGCACCTCTTTGCCATAGAGCTCATGGTATGCGATAGCTGTTACCACTGCAAGCGGAATTCCCTTGTATGCAGGTCCGAATAATACATCAAAGTCATCTCCGTAGTTTGCATGGATAGCCTTTGCGTAGTACTCTCCGAGTCTCTTAAGCTGTGAGCCTGTCACATATGCTCCCGCGTTCATGAAAAATGGTGATTTACGACCGCTCTTTAATGTGAAATCACCAAATTTCAGCACGTCACTCTCCACCATAAAGTCTATAAATTCCTGCTTATACTGTTCCATTTTATCTTAAAACCTCCTGTTTATAAGGCTTTCACGCCTTTATTATTGTCTCAAATTGCTTTACTACACACTTTTTACACACTTTACACCGCTTCCATCTTCCTCATCTCGTCAAACAAGGTATCATCTGTTACGTGACAATACAAATCCATTGTCAGCTGTAAGGAGCCATGTCCGAGAAGCTTCTGCACGCTCTTAGGCTGCATTCCGTTCTCGATTGCCCTTGTTGCAAAGGTGTGACGGAAACAATGAGGAGAGAACCTCTCAAATTCCGGGTGTTCCTTCTGAATTCGTCTCGTTGTTACATCCATACATTCCTGTACGATGAACTGCTGTGTAGGTCGATTGTTTCTGGTTACGAAAACCAGATTCTTGTATTCGTCCTGTGCTGTTTGTGCGTTCTTAAGCAGAATCTCCTGCCCGCGAACTCTTTGTTTTTTCAGAGCTTCCATAGCTCTTGTTGTTAAGGGAATGGTTCGCTTGCTGTTATGCGTCTTGGTATCATGCCATTCAAAGACATATTTGCCATCCTTGCGGAAATATAAGGAACGTCTGACGTGTACAACCTTCTTTTCAAAGTCTACATCAGACCACTGAAGCCCCATCAACTCACCAATACGCATTCCTGTGTCGATTGCCACTACATATAAATTGTAGTAGAATGTGTCCTTCGCAACAACATTGAGTGCCTTTTCATCCTCATACTGTTCGTTTCTAAGCTTCTGTCTTACCTCATTCAGCGTCTTTGCGTAAACCGTCTGCTTCTTGCCAAAACGATTCACGAATCTTCCCTGATAAAGACCATCCTTTCTCTGTGATAAGCCTTTACCTAATTCTTTACCATTAAGGGATTTACCCATTTATGCCTCCTTCCTAAGTGTAGAATAGGAAGGATTCCAAATATCGTCCCTATTCTACCATAAAACCTTACAATTATCAATCCGTTTCAAAAATTGAATTCTCATTTTGAAACTCCTCCGTGTTCTTATTTATGAAAGAATCTGATTCAGTAACCAGTGGTCTAATCTGCCCTTATGAGCATATAGTCTGTTACCGATTCTTACCGTGAAACCATTGGCCGGATTGGAAAGCAATTCTCTTGCTTTCGTCTGTCCAATACCAAGGTACTCACACATTTCCTTTACATTTAATAACGCTCTTGTATCAAGTTCTGTTTTCATGGTAGTCCTGCCTCCTCTCGTAATATTCTCATTAACCACCTTCTTTCCTACCCGCAATAAGCGGTTCCTAAAGTAAGATTGTTCCAGTACTCTTAGTTTGGTTTTCTACGTATCCACTGTCTGGATTCTTTAGCACCGATTTCTCACTACTGAAACCTGCCTGTGGGCCTCTCCTGCGCGAGATCATCTCCCACCCTTGACGGAAGTGTCTGTTCTTTGCTCCGCTTAAATTGCTTTTAAGTATCATCGCAAAGTCCGTTGACTGTGAATACAACTCATGAAGTTTTCAATGTACAGTTAAAACATTTCGATATTCTTGTAGAACATAAGTTGGTTTTGTGTTATGATTGTTGTAGCCGATTTGCTTCATTTCTGATGCCGCCCGGCTACGTTTTGTAAAGTTAATTGTAGTAAAATATAGAGAATAAAATAATTGACGGTCACTTGACCGCGACTTGACATAGAAACTTTTCAAAGAATGAAAATATAGAAAGACAGATAAGATAGATAGCGGGATTGATAAATCCTCTCTGAAAGGAGCACACAGATGAGAAACAGACTGACCTTCGCCAATGTGATTGGTGTATTATTGGAAAATAAAAAGAAAACCTACCCGCAGCACCAGCTTGTACGCAGTCTGTTCTCTGCATATCTGGATGATACTCTGACAGCTTCGGAATTAATCGCAGATGACACGACGATGTACAGCCGCTGGTGCAATGGCGCCCGCCCGATTCCTATAGATATCCTAAAGACTTATGAAGATGAGGATGAATGGGATACGATGGAGGATGATTTCAGAGATAAGATTATTCCGAACCTGTTGAACGAAGCACAGGCTCGAATCCAGATGGAGGAATTGATTACAGACAGTATAAAAACCATCGGGCAGGAAATGGCTGATGCACTGATTCAGGAGCCGGATAATGCAGCCTTTTTCTGCTCTGTGGTAAGATATGCGATTTTGAATGACCATAGCACAGGTGCGCTCTATTCTCCCGACCTTTCGGAAGTGATTCTTTGCAATAAGCTTCCCTCCTGCAATCATGCATTCATTGGACGAAAGGATGAGATAAAAGCAATCGCATCCCATCTTTCCAATCAATCCGTCTTATTCATTACTGGTATGGCAGGCATTGGAAAAAGCGAAGTTGCCAAAGCCTATGCACAGACGAACCGTAAAAAGTACACCAATATCATTTATCTGTATTACACCGGTGATTTGAGAAAAGACATCGCAAACCTTACATTTGCAGATGATTCCGTAGAAATGAATGAGGAAGTCCGTTTTCAGAATCACTATAAGGTGATGCAGAGACTCCACACAGATACACTGCTGATTCTGGACAACTTCAATGTGCTTCCAAAGGACGAACCCTTCTTAAAGGAACTGATGAAGAATGATATGCAGCTATTGATTACCAGCAGATGCAAACTTAAGAATTATGATTCTATAGAAATAAAGGAATTGGATAAAGAAAAAGAACTGACAGAACTGTTCTACAAGCATTGTCCTTCTGCAAAACGTGATCCGGACAGTGTGTCTGCCATTATAGAAGAAGTGAACTGTCATACCCTGACTGTCTGCATGGCTGCTCTTACCTTAGAAGCCAGCGGCATGGAACCGGAAGAATTGTTACAGGAGCTGCGTTCCTGCGGTATCGGGCAGAACATGGAAGAAATCGAGGTATCCAAGGATGATGAATTCTCCTATGCCAGTATGATAGGACACCTTCGCATGTTGATGAAGCTTAATAGATTAAATGAGGACAGTATTGATATCCTCCGTAACCTCTCACTCCTGCCGGTATCAGGAGTTTATAAAAAAGTGCGTTCAAAATGTGGCTGGAACTGGATTCTCTCATGTTAATGAGCTGATACGCTATGGCATTATCAGTGAAGATACCGAAAATAAGACGATTGCACTCCATCCTCTCATTCAGGAAGTGGCAATCGCAGAGACCATTCCAACCGTATCAGACTGCCATGTGATGTTAAATCACCTGCATTTGATTTGCCTTGCTCACGGTCTGGATGTAAAAAGACCGGTGACTGTCATGGAATGTCTGAAAAGCATCAACAGACACATCATCCTAGATAACAGGGCTTACTATCTACTGTTCTTCCAGGATATGTACCCTTACTTTGACAAATATCTGGATACCGATTATCTGTCGGAGCTGGTAGAACGTATAGAATATGTGATGAATCTTATGAATGATTCGGGCAAGTCGGATGAAACGAGTAAATCGTATAATTCAGATAAATCAGGCACACCAGATATTACGCAAGAAACCAACCACATTTCTGCCTGTGACAAAGCATTATTATTAGATTACAAAGCACAGCTTCTGTTCCCACGCAAGGAATATGATAATGCCATTAAGAAATATAAAAAAAGGCGATTGCCCTCATGGAAAATTACCATAAGACCAATACTGCGGATGCCCATTCCGCCAATCTGCTTTCAAACCTGCACAACAACCTCTCTACAGCTTATCTGTTCCGGAAGAAACTGGAAGAAGCCGTATCAGAACTCAAGACAGCTTTCACAGTACGCAGGGAATATGCCAGTCTTGGATTGATAGAGAATAATGATACCCTGCAGCAGACACTCTCACTTGCTAACATGCTGGTGCAGAATAAGGAATATGATTCTGCTCTGGAAATTATTGATTTCTGTGAATCCACCATTGATGAAGTTATGGGTAGAAATAACCTTGATTATGGTATGTGCGAGTTCTATCGTGGTGTCATTGCTTATACCCGTTCTCAGCCTGTGATAGCAGAACAGCACCTGCTTAACGCAGATGCCGTCTTTCATGCTGTTATGAACGAGAACCCTGATAATGATTATTCCAAAAGTACTGCTCGTTATTTGTATAGTTTGTATATGAGATGGGGAAAGAAAGAGCTTGCGGAGCAATATAAAAAAATACTAATCAGCACGCATTAGGTATTGCCATAACAATGATACATATAGTCAGAACACACCCAAATATCAGCATAACGGGTAACGAGGTCATAGAAAACTTGTAGGCTCGGCTGCTGTCCTTTGTTATCGATATTCGCAAGATAGCGCGGGGAGATATATAACTCGTCGCTTACTTTTTTGCGACTTTCTCCGTATTCGTTTCTCGCGGCTTTAATGGCAGCCCCGAAAGCCTTAAAATCATATATTGATACTGGTCTTTTTTGCTATAATCATTCACCCTATTACATTTTACTGTTCCCCTTTCTATCTGTTTCTTTGTGCCTGTGCTTCCACCAAAGGATAAACGGAAGAAGCAGAACCAGCACCACTATTAAAAAAAATGATTAAAAAGTAATCTCTCGTTCAGCTTCACTCCCTTTCCTCTTTCTTTAAATAAATAACTTATTTCATATTTACTATACATAAATTATAAATTATATATTATATATAATTTATTATCAATATTCCTATTAAATAATTATCTTGACAATGCAAGTACAATCACATTTTTCTGTTATATCATTATTGCGTTTATAAATTTACAGAATTTTTCATTTTTTACATGACAAAATATTGACAATATGCTATGACGACTTATGTAAACCATTGATTTTTCAAAGAAAGCGAGGTATTGCCTATGATGAAAAAAACATTTTAAGAAACTTGTAAATCTTGCACTTACTGCTGTTATGGTTATGGGAATGTCTACAACGACATTTGCAAAAGAATCTAATAATATCTCAAATGATACTGTAACAAAAACTAACAATATAATTTACTCCCCAGAATTTCCAGATGCTTATATTGTAACAGAAACATCACCTGCACCTAATAACTATTCACTTAACAACGAATCAAAGCAACTTGATACGATAACAGCAACAGTTTTTGTAGAAGAAACTCTTGCTACCGATAAAAATGAAGATATTTATGTTTCTAATAGTCGTCTTTTATCTAAAGACGAAGTTGAAAATATTGGTATTGATAATTTCTCCAACATTAACACAATGTCTACAAGTCGTGCTGCTAAAAGAACCTATGGAAAATTAACACTTACTTTTTCTGGTTCTCAATCTATCTCTGGAAAAAGCGTCTCATGTAAATTAAATGGAAACGCAAATTGGGACTTTGGGGCTTTTACAAGTTCAGAAAAAAATCCAGCCATAGGTAAAGATTTTATGGGAATTACTTGGTCTGGTTTATTTACTACAAATTCATCTTCATGCTCGGCGACTGATTTAACTGGAAAAGTCACTTATCCTACAATGGTTGACTCTATCGCAAACGGTGGAAGAGTATGGTCTTTTGAAGAAAGTCTTTTTGAAGACCATTTTGCAAATTATAATAAAAATATAAATGCAACTATTAATATCAAAAAGAATACTATGACTGAAATGGTAACACGGCAGAAGCTGTCTTAAAATATATTCATACCTATCAAAAAACAACAGGTAGTGTTTCTATGAATGTAGGAAGTGATAGCGTTTCGGCTGGATTTACATTAAGTAATGTAAAAAATCAATGGTCTTTAGTTTGCAATATTACCGGAATATATTATTAAACTAACCATAAAAAATAGGTAGTTCAAATTGAACTACCTATTTTTATTTCTTCATGCTCTGGTGGCGTATTCTCTTCTCCGTTTCCAATAATCCAACATATTCTAAATGAATACTGCAAATTATCAATAATATTCATCTTGTTATCATTAGATAATACTGATTCAATATCACTATCATTTATCACACCCCAATCAATCCATTTATATCCATTATCTTCGTATGAACTAAATAAATAATTTTTACTATTCTTGCTCTGTGATAGTTCTCCACTAATTCTTAATATTTCATAAGAAAATATCTTCTTCTTCATAACTGCACATGATAGATTTCCATTCTCATTTATGAAAAACACTATATATTTATTGTCGAATCGAATTTCTTCCAAACATTCATTTGCAGTAGTTTGTGCTGTCATTCCTTTTTGTTCTTTCAAATATTCATATGGTGATTTCTGCTTCAATAAATATATAGTAACAATTAAAAACAGAAAAAAAAAAAATCATACAAACACAAAAAAATATTTTCTTTTGTTTCTTATTCATTCTCTTCACCTCATTCTTCATTTAATAATGTCTTATATCCCTGCCAATAGTCAACACTTCCGTCTGCGTATTCCTTGCGACTAATCGCATGGAAACGTCCTATCTGATACTTTCCTACTTTCATCTACCACCACTCTCCTTTATCGTTGTAGTGCCACCATTCGCCGCTTTCATATTCGATACAAAGATACCCGTCCTTATCTATCCAAACCTTTGCTAAGCCACCCTCGTTCCAATGCTCACACGCTTTTTTTATGGGCTTCTTTGTTTCCCACTCCGCTTTTGGTCTGCCTTTTGCCACTGGCTTCTCTGAACCCTCGCTTGCTCCTGCACCTATAATCGACTTAAACGCCGCTTCTTGGTCAAATTTTGCCTTTCCTGCCATTACTCTCTACCTCTCCTTTCAAAAATTCCTCTATAAAGGCTTTATAGTCCTCTGATACGGTGGACTTCTCCGCATACTCAAATATATCTGTTCTGTTTGCCTGTGCTTCCTCTACCGCTACCGCTGACCGAATATAGGTCTTATATATCGGTGCAGAAATGTACTCGCTCAACTGCTCCGTAAGTTCCTTTATCTGCTTGCTGATGTTTGCTCTCGGATTGAACCTTGTAAACAGAATACCCGTTATCTTTACATTCGGATTGCAGTACCGCTGTACGCTCTTTACTGTTTCGTTAAGCTGGTTAATTCCTGTTGTGGCAAATATGCCCGCTGTGGTCGGTATCAGAATATCACTTGCCGCTGTAAATGCGTTGACCGTCAACACGCCCAAAGAGGGCGGCGTCTATAATGATATAATCATACTTTTCCGCTACTTGGGGGTAATAGCTTCTTTCAAACGGTGTTCCTTTCCCGTCTGTGATAACTCCTGCTCTGCTCCTACCAGCATAATGTTTGGTAATATATCATACCCGCCTTTCATACAAAAATCCATTAAAATTATAGCTCAAAATCATTTTATGTGCAATGGAGTTTTTCTTACCGAAAGTGAGTTTGAAAGGCAATCAAAGCCTTGTCATCTGCCACGCTCACGTCTACGAACCGGTGTGATTATCTGCTGTTCCGCTTGTGCTTTTTTAGCTGCTCCTCTGAAGAATGATTTCTGTTGTATTTCACACGATAATCATATTCCTCGGTAAAATCATCATATACAGACATCTTGTAACGCATACTCCGCATGGATTCTTCGGTATATCCCATTCTGTCCTGATACTTCTTTAGTTCTTCAATTCGGTCATCAGAAGGTGGCGGAAGAAGTTTAGCACGTTTTTCCAGAGAGAGCTTGCGTATTCTGCTGGAGATGGAAACGGCTTATTTTGAACCGGCACCGTTGACGAATTGTTATCAAGTAATTCGTCTAACTCATCCTCATTATATGGTTCTGCGTCGGTTGAGTTATTTGTTGTGCCAAACTCAGTACTTACCGAGCCTGCGCCTGCATCAAGTCCCTGCCACTCTTTATTGAAGTCATCAAATGCAGCACCATAAAAGAAAGACTCGTCATTCTCCGGTATCTCATGTTTTTCCTGAAACTCGTCATATGCCTCATATACAGAAACATCCGGTTTTCTGGTCGGCTGTGACTCCTGTGTTGGTATCTGCTTTTTAGCCTTAGAAGCAGACTCCTTCACTTCCTCCTCATCCTCTTCCCATCTGGGATAATCCTTCATGGACTGACTGGAATGCTCGATGTCCTGCTCCTGCCTTGGATAATCAAACCAATCCTCTTTTTTCCTTCTGTTTCATATACTCCCTGATGCCTGCAACCGTGAATCGCTTACCAAGCTTACTGCCTCGTACTGCCTTTACCTTGCCTCCATTACTGCTACGATAGGGAAGGGCATAGCTAATGGTATTACCTTTCAGCCTTACATTCATATGATAGGTTCTTTCTAACATATTCACCACATCATGAATGTTCTGCGTGGTCGGATCATTCATGGCAAGTCTGATATACACACGCATTTCATCCTTGAAAGAAAGTTTTCCCCTTTTCTGCATATGATTTTCCGCTAAGGTGCGTTCCTCCCTGGTCTTATCCGGATTGTAGAAGCTGTCACGGACAGAGTGTGTCAAGCCCCGGCTCCTGCACTGTTCTCCAAAATATTCCGACATTTCCACCAGCTCCTTCGGACCTCTCCGAAAGGAAGAACCATCCTTCTGATTACAGTTATTTACCAGAAAATGCACGTGAACATGCTCCGTATCCACATGAACCGCAAACAATACCTCAAATCCCTTTTTCCAGAAGAACTCACGAGCAAAGTCCTCTGCCATCTTGTAAGCCTCTGCATAAGTCAGCTTATCATTGTCCTCCGGATGAAAGGATATTGATATCTTCTGTGCCAGAATGTCCCGCTTGGGAAGAACCGGCTATACTTCTTCTGATGCATTTTCCTTGTCATAAGGACACTGTTTGCAAAGTTATCCCGATTGCAGCCAAAAGCATTATATAACTCCGACTTTGTCTTGATAACACTGGAACTTAGCTGTTCCTTCTTCTTCCCCAGAATATAAGCTGCAGCACTGTGAAGCTGTGCCACAGACTTGCATGGAGCATATTTTACATTGACATTTCCATATACTGCCATCTAACTCACCACCTTTTCATATAGTTTTAATACTGAGTCTTCCAACCGCCGGAATACTCTCTGGAACGGTTCAAATGCTGTCATGGATATCAAATCCGGATAGGCATTGATATTCCTTGCCAGCTGGTTGATATTGACTCCCTGCTTTTTTCAGTTCGTAGCAGACCTCATTCATGACCTCCATAAACTGCTTTAATGTTGTCCCGTCAATCTGCCTGCCCTTGTTGCCCCGGAGCAGATAGTCGATGAAATCAGCGGAAGTCTTATATCCGCTCTCCTTCATCTGTGATTCAAATTCCTGTTTTACACGGTAATCCACACGAGAATAGATTACCTCGTCTCTTGTTCGTTTCCCCATAGTGTCCTCCTTCTTTTTTTATCTGTAAAAAAAGCCACAAAACTCATTGGTTGAATTGGCATTGCTGCCTTTTCTTCCAATTGTTTCATGGCTTCATTTTTTGGTATTTTCAGTTATTGTGTTTTGGCTACGATTGCACCGGATTATGGCTACATACTAATAGAAATTGTGGTCTGCACCGGTAAATTGCAGTGTCATGCCCCTGTTGTGGTTCTACTGTTGCTCTGCTTTGTAGCCATTTGGTTGCAGATGTTGTCTAAACTGTATCTGTTATAGCTATACTGTCCATAAGAACCGCTATCATCTGCATCCGTCTTGGTATTTCTTCGTAGCCTTTGTGTAAGCGATGCTTCGTCAGCAGGGCACATCATCCCCACAGGTCTGCCTGACGGAAAAAGACTCCGTCAGACAGACAAAAGCAGCCCTTCGCTTACCGCTTCGGACTGCTTTTTTTTTCACATCTCTACTACTTATTGAAATCTTCTATTCCCTTTCCGATGTGGTTGGGATGATATAGGCAGGTAGTACCGCTGGCTTGCCAACTCGTCAAAAAATAAAATCAGGGTCCCCTCCGGTACCCTGATTTTATTTCCGCCTCATTGTCTGCGCCATCGGTGCTACCTGCTCATGGGCTACGCCCCCGAGACCCCTAGACAGAAAGACACACCATCTACAAAGGGGATGGTGTGTCTTTCTGTCTTTACTGCAATTGTACCCGGGAATGTAGCCGATGTTTACTTGGATAATTGAATTGATTATCATCGGCTATATCCTTCTTGCTTCTACCCTCATTACAAAACAATAGAATTCTCCCCCAAGTCATTATCCCTCTTTATGATTCGTTTTCTTCTGTTTCTATATCCAGCCTCTGTAAAATATCATATATCACACCAGAATCGTTTAATAAGCTTATAGCAAAACATTTCTTTCCTGCATCTTTTAATGATGCACCAATGTGATACGCTTTTTTGTCATCAATGATTAAAAACCTGTCATGAAATACACCTGTGTAGTTCACTTCAAGTTTGGGATACTGTTGATTGAAAGTTTCAATATCTTTTTCTGACAATCTGGTTTTTCTAACTGTGTAAATCGTTACCGATACATTCTCTTTCTTCTTGGACAGAATATTTAAAGTTCCCACATCGACATAATTATCGACCAATACAAGACTTTTTCGTTGCACTAGCTACCAGATCTATCAGTAAGCTAAACGCATCATATATCTGTCCATCAAAAAAAGATTTTCTGCTGTGATTCTTCGTGGTCAGAAATATATGCAAATACTTTATCAAATTTCTCATTTGTTTCATTTTGATAAGTTATCTGTCTTTCTTCTATTGCATTCATGCGATCATACAAAAGTGACGTGTTTGCCATATATTTACGCATTTCAACAAATGTTTCCATTATCCTGATACTGACTTGTATTGCAATATCACTCCTCAGCACCGCAGAAAGCATTGCAATACCTTGTTCTGTAAAAACATATGGCAGATATCTTCTTCCACCTCTCCCTTCTTTTTGAGGTCACAAATTGTGACCTCAAAGAGTCGTCTACTCTTCCTTTTTTAGTTGAAACCTGAAATTCTCAGGAAATCTTTCAATATTTCTTTTTACAGCCTGATTAAAAGTTTTTGTTTCAACTTGATACAAAATTGCCAAGTCACTATCGAGCATTACCTGTTTTCCTCTAATAACATATATAAGACTCTGAATATGACTCACTTCCATAACCCTATCCTTTACATCTGAATTTACGTCAATCAATTCACTATTATCTTTTGCCATCGAATCCTCCAATCCATTTTTGAAGTCGCAAATTGCGACTTCAAGTCTATCTGTGTACTCATTCTGAGGTCACAAACTGTGACCTCAAACAGTATCATCGTGTTCCTTCTTGTTTTGCTTCCCAAATTGCTGTTCATACATAATCTGATACTTTTTTCAACCGTGGAATATACTCAGGAGGCTTTCTTCGACCCGCTTCCCACTCTTCCACCGTTTAACTGCCACTCTTGATATTTAGCGTATCCTTCCTACGAATTACTACACACTTTACTACACACTTTTTTTCATCAAATTACACCATTTTATGATAAGTTACGATAGTTTCCTCTCAAATTAAAAATGCCCTCAAAGCCTGTAAAATCAAGCATTTGAGGGCATTCACAAGGGTTAAGATAAAGGAGCAGGTAGGAAATCTATAAATTCGTTCTTGTAGCTTTCCATTGTATGTTAATCCTCCTGTGTGTTTTTCTTTAAATTATCTTTGTCAATTTTACCACATTGGGGCGTGCTTTTCAACGTGGAAATATTAGTTGTTTTTGCGGCTCTGTCATACATAGACAATCATAATAATAAAAAGAAATAGCATCCCACACCGTCCAAAGTTTAGGATGCTATTCTTATAACATTTTAACACTGAGGGCAAATCGGAGTCATATCCGATTCACTTTCTAAGTAGATTATACATGAGGGTACTTGAGAAATCAAGTACCCTTTTTAATTAGATATACTCACTTGCGTTTACGATCACGCCGTCATATACTGACTGCTTTTTGATAAACTCCGCAGCCTTGTCCACATCTCTGCCGTTTTTGTTCCAGTCCTTTGTGAACTCAACTTTGTCGGCTGCAAGCTCCTTCTCCTGCTTTTGGCTGATGAGCAGAAGTACGAGTATTCCGGCATGGCTTAAATGCTTGACTACATTTACGAAGTCCTCACCCTCCTTTGGTGCGTAGAGATAAGTATGGCGTCCGTCTATATTTAAGGCTTTCTCGACATCCTCCACAAAGCCGCGGTTTACACCATCCACTCCGTCTACAAATACGGCGGTGATTGCCTTCTGGCCCTTGATTGCAGCTCTTACGTTTCTGTCTACTCTGCCCTCATAGAGGCCGCTTTCCTCTGTGTGTACCTCTTCAACCACACCACAGGCAGATGTCATATCCGTCACACGGTCGATTAAGATGAACTCACCGAGTGTCTTGTGATTTTTGAACTTATCGCAGACTATCTTGTCCGAGAATGCAATCTTTACAACTGCTATCTCGTTCTTTTTAAGCTTGTCGGCAGGCTTTTCCTCACCTGTGTTTACGTCGATGGTATGCTCTATCTCTGTTACGATGCCCGGTATTGACTTGGTACCAAGCTTGAAGAAGAAATTCTTTCCCTTAAAGAGCTCATCGTCATCCATCCAGAGTATTGTAGCTGTGATGGATGAAGCCACCTTTGCTCCTGAACCGATTGTGAGCACGCAGCCTCTTGATACGTCCACCTCTCTGTCAAGCTGGATTGTAACCGGCTGGCCTGTAAATGCGCTATCGCTTAGCTTATCACCCACATGGATGCTCTTTACATGGGCTGTCTCATTGCTTGGCAGTGTGGTGATTTCATCGCCCACCTTTACCTCTCCGGCCTCTATCTGGCCCTGGAAGCCACGGAAGGTGTGGTCAGGACGGCAGACTCTCTGTACAGGCATGTAAAAAGCCCTCTTCCTCGTTCTCATCCTTTATGTCAACATCCTCAAGGTATGATAAAAGAGCAGGTCCCTTGTACCATGGGATATTCTCAGACTTTGTTGTGACATTGTCACCCTCTGTTGCAGAAACAGGAATTATTACTACATTTTTGAGTTCAAGTTCCTTTGTAAGCTCAATAATCTGCTTTGTGATTTCATCGAAACGCTTCTCGTCGTAGCCTACAAGATCCATCTTGTTTACAGCAAATACAAAGTAGTTGATTCCCATGAGCGCGCAGATTCTTGCGTGTCTTCTTGTCTGAACCAATACGCCCTGCTTTGCATCTATTAAAATTACCGCAAGGTCCGCAAATGACCTACAGCCATGTTTCTTGTGTACTCCTCATGGCCCGGTGTATCTGCCACGATAAAGCTTCTCTTATCTGTTGTGAAGTAACGATAAGCCACATCGATTGTGATTCCCTGCTCTCTCTCTGCCATCAGTCCGTCAAGAAGGAGTGAATAGTCGATGGCGCCGCCACGGCTTCCGACCTTACTGTCAAGCTCCAATGCCTTTTCCTGATCTGCATAGAGCAGCTTTGAATCGTATAATATATGTCCGATCAGAGTGGATTTTCCATCATCCACACTTCCGCATGTAATAAATTTAAGTAATCCTCTCATTTTAGAAATACCCCTCCCTCTTTCTTCTTTCCATGCTGCCTGCCGCCTCGTTGTCTATGACACGGGTGGTTCTCTCTGAGGAAACAGCACTGAGTGTCTCATCAATAATCTCATCAAGTGTATCCGCTGTCGACTCCACACCACCTGTCAGTGGATAGCAGCCGAGAGTTCTGAAACGTACACTCTTCATCTGGATTTTCTCACCTGGACGAAGCTTCATTCTGTCATCATCTACCATGATGATATTGCCGTCTCTGTATACAACAGGTCTTTCCTTTGCAAAGTAAAGTGAAGGAATCTCGATATTCTCTCTCTTTATATACTGCCAGATATCTTTCTCTGTCCAGTTTGAAAGTGGGAAAACTCGCACCTCCTGGCCCTTTTTAATTCTTGAGTTGTAGAGCTTCCACATCTCCGGGCGCTGGTTCTTAGGATCCCATGCCTGTTCTTTATTACGAAAGGAGAAAATTCTCTCTTTCGCTCTGGATTTCTCCTCGTCTCTTCGGCCGCCGCCAAACGCTGCCGTAAAGCCGTATTTGTCGAGCGCCTGCTTGAGCGCCTGTGTCTTCATGATGTCTGTGTAGGCTGAGCCGTGGTCAAATGGGTTGATTCCCTGTTTTACGCCATCCTGATTTATATATTCAAGCATCTCGATGCCCTTTTTCCTTAGCAATGCGATCTCTGAATTCTATCATCTCATGGAATTTCCAGGTTGTATTTACATGTAAAAACGGAAATGGCGGCTTCTCCGGATAAAATGCCTTCATTGCAAGATGAAGCATTACCGAGCTGTCCTTTCCAATTGAGTACAACATACCCGGCTTCTCGCACTCTGCGGCTACTTCACGTATTATGTATATTGCCTCTGCTTCGAGTTCGTCAAGATGTGATAATTCACCCATGTCTGTTACCATCCTTTTCTTTAATATTTATTGGATTCCTTCTTGTTGATAAGAATCTCTTCCTTGCTTCCGTCGCGCTTTTTTTGATATCCCAGGTCAGCGTGTCCGGTGTGCTTTTTACTGTCATGAGACTTCCCATGCCTCCTATGTCTGCCCCAAGATAAAGAGCAATAGCGCCAAAATGACATTCCTTGATGCAAGAGGCACAGCCCCAGCAGTCCTTAGGATATTTGATAAAGGCTTTTTTCTCTGAGTCCTGATATATCAGGCTTCCGGGGCATACACTTGTACACATGCCACAGCCCTTACACTTTGCTTTATCAATCATTATGCTCATAACGCGCCTCCCTTCCGACAAGCTCTCTGTAAATCATATGAAGCTGCCCGTTTTCGTATCTGGAATTGACGTATTTCATCCAGTCATCACTCTTGTCGGGATAATCCAGATTCTCGGCAAAGCTGTGCCATCTGGTCTCCTTTCTTGCACCAAGATGTGCTATGACCGAAAGACATACCGTAAGCCTCTCCTTAAGCTCATATATGAACATAAGCTCATGCATATCCGATGCATATAAATCACCGGTCAGCTCTATCAGATGATTTATCTTTTCCTTTGCCAGCGCAAGCTGCTTGCCGTTGAACTGATAATGTGTGGAAATACCGCCTGCGTAGTTGTCCATGACCTTCTGCATGGCTTCCTCGATTGCCTCTGTTGTAAACATCTGAGACCTTTCAGTGAGGAAATGGTCGTACTCTGAAGCTTTTTGCGTCAAGCGCCTTTTTCTATCAAATGCCGATGTGTCAGGACTTCCATCGGAGGTATCTGCATCAAGCTTTGAAACCATATCTATCGCAGCGATTTCACCCTCTACCATAGCTCCTGTAACGTATTTCTGTGGACATCCTCCTGCCACATCTCCGGCGGCATAAAGTCCGTGGATTGTGGTCTCACGCTCGGTATTTACCCAGTAGCCGCTCGCTGTGTGCCCACCTACGATATAAGGTTCTGTTCCTTCTATCTCGACATTCTGCTCACTTGGATTCTTTCCTGACTCTATCCACTTAAGTGTCTGGCTTGGTGCCATATTAAGATATGCCTTTCTTAATGACTCATCCTGCTGTGGAGAGATGCCCTCTGTCCTTAAGTAGCAAGGACCTCTTCCCTCGAGATTTTCCATGACCGTTCCGTATACACGCTCTGATGTGGTGAGGCCGTATTTTGTCTCGTAAACCTCTCCAAGTGAATTGACCTGCTTTGCCCCGACTCCCTGTGCAATTGTTCCTGTCGGTGCGATTGTGTCCTTGCATCTGAGTGCGATAAATCTCATCTCAAATGTTGTCATCTCAGCTCCGCTTCTTATGCCCATCGCATATCCTGCGCCTGTGTTGAAAGGTGGATACCACATCTTGTGCCTTGAAAATCCCGGATTGTTTGGCCTGTACAGTCCGGCCGCTCCGCCTGTTGCACAGAGCACCCTTTTAGCTCTGATTTCATAGGCTGTCGCATCCTCGATTGAAAATCCGTATGCACCCTTTATGGTGTTGTTCTCAACTATATAGTCCGTGATATTGATTCTGTTTATCACTGTACAGTCCGTAAGCTTTGATACAGCTTCTGCCAAAAGCGGCTTCATGTTCTCGCCGTTTATCTTGATATTGCGGTTTCCTCTTGCTACATACTCACCGTTTTCATCCTTTAATATGACAAGCCCAAGCTTTTCCATCTTGTCCGTCACGCGGTTTAGGCCCTCGGACATAGTCATGAGTAAGTCTTCCCTTACTATGCCGTCAGCATCCTTTTTTGCGTAGTCTACATAGTCCTCAGGCTTTCTGCCCTTTACTATGTATGCATTTATCGCATTGACACCTGCTGCAAGGCATCCGCTTCGCTTTATGTTCGCTTTCTCTGCAATTATAATCGAATAATCCGATTTCTCACGGATGGTGAGCGCTGCATAACAGCCCGCCGTGCCACCTCCTATTATGAGGATGTCCGTGTGTAGGATTTTTTTTGTTTTCTATCTTCATTTATCTCCCTCTGCTTCCTCTTTCAATCACAAGCTTTAGACTATTCTTGTATCTAAATGTAGAATACATCCTGCTCCTGCATCTCGCTGTTTTCCATCAGGTATGTTTTCTCTTCATCAAATATATACAGCCTGTAAATCAGCACATGTACTTTCTCTCCGACTGCTATCAGGTCCTTTTCAAGTGAGCGCTCGCCGACCACCTCGATGCCGTTTATGCTGACTGTGATATCCATCCTGTTTCCTCTGAATACCACATCTGTAACGATGCCCTCCTCTGCCGCTGACTGATAACGGTCTAAGTTGCCGCTCTTTGATATCTTGATAAACTCAGGTCTGATTACCGCCTTGTCGGCATTTTCTATCCTGTCAAAGCCCTTTAGCCTGTCATAGTTTTCAACGACTGTGGTGTGTCCTATAAACTGCGCCACAAAAGGTGTATCAGGCGACTTGTATATCTCAAGAGGTGTACCCATCTGCTCTATCGTGCCGTGGTTTGTGATAATGATTTCATCTGCCACCTCAACAGCCTCATCCTGGTCATGTGTGACAAAAATGCTTGTGATTCCAAGCTTTTCGACCAGCTCCTTCAGCCAGGTACGAAGCTCACCTCGCACCTTTGCATCTATCGCGGCAAATGGCTCATCCAGTAAGAGCACCTGTGGATTCGGCGCCAGCGCCCTTGCAAATGCCACTCTCTGACGCTGTCCTCCGGAAAGCTGATTCGGATATCTCTTTTCAAGCCCCGACAAGCCTGTCATCTCAAGAAGCTTTGTAACACGCTCCTTTATAAGCTTTTTCGGCATTTTCTGAAGCTCCAGCCCAAATGCCACATTGTCGTATATTGTCATGTATCGAAACAGCGCATAGTTCTGAAATACAAAGCCTATGCCTCTCTTCGAGGCCGGAATATCATTCACCCGCTTTCCATCTATATATATGTCACCGGAATTCGGTGTCTCAAGCCCTGCTATCATACGAAGAAGTGTTGTCTTGCCACTGCCGGACGGACCAAGCAGCGCCACAAGCTTTCCCTTTTCCACTCCAAAGCTCACATTATCGGATGCCAGGAAGTCTCCGTATTTTTTGTATATATTTTTCATCTCAACGTACATATACGTTATCTCCTTCCCGCTTTCTTAGTACAGCAACTCTATAGCTGTCTGCCACACCGGTGTGTAAGCAGTAACAAATTTCATTAGTGTAAATCATATTTCCCATAAATCTCAGTGTAATTTCTTAAATTTATGCTCAACTATATTTCTTGCAAAAAAAGAATGATTAATGCAATAATTAACAGTATCGACGATACAGCAAATGCCGATGTTATCGAGCTGTCTGTACCCGACATATACAAGGCATCAATCTCAAGCGGCAGTGTAAATGTCTCGCCTCTTGTCTTCGAGAGCGCATTTACCGCGCCGAACTCGCCGAGGGCTCTCGCCGTACAAAGTATGATTCCATAAATCAGGCTCCACTTCATCTGCGGAAGTGTTATTTTCCGAAATATCGTAAAGCCGGATGCTCCCATCAGCGCTGCGGCTTCTTCCTCATCCTTTCCCTCTGCATTGAGCCCCGGTATAATTTCCCTTGACACATACGGAAACGTGACAAATATCGTGGCAAGCACAACTCCCGGTATTGCAAAGGTGATTCTCACATTCGTGCCGAATATCTCATTGAACCATCTGATAACCGGATAAAACCAACCAAGCCGTCCGAAGGTCATAAGATACGCAAGTCCTACAATAACCGGAGAAATTGAAAACGGTATATCAATAAGTGTTGCAAGCACCTGCTTTCCTTTAAACGAAAACCTGGTCAACAGCCACGCTGTCCATATTCCAAAGAAGGTGTTGATAACTACCGCAAAAACTGTTGCTATCAAAGTCACCTTGAGTGCTGACAGCACGTAGCTTGTGGAGATAGCTTTCAGATAGAATCCAAGCCCCTCCTTTAAAGCACTTGCCATCACAGAAAAAAAGCGGAACTACAAGCATGACAAATATGAAGAGCACCGTGACAGTGACGAGTATTATCTTTGTGATCTTTTTTTCTTCTTTCAAGCTTTACCTGTTCGGTCATCGCATTGTGCTCCTTTCCTGTTTGTGTGCATCGCATTTGATTTATATGCAGCCTTCTACAACAAATTAGTGCGCTGTGACTGTTTAACCTGCACTATGTTTACAAATAGCAGCAGTAAAAATGATATGACAAGCATCACAAGTGCTATGGCAGTCGCGCTGGCATAATCTATATAGCTAAGCTTCTGCATGATGACGTAGGATACCACCTGCGTCCTGTGCCTTGCACTGTTGCCTGATATGTAGATGACGCTTCCGTACTCTCCTATGCCTCTGGCAAAGGCAAGACCAAAGCCTGTTAAGAGTGCCGGGCGAAGCTCCGGAAGTATTACCTTAAAAAATGTCTTAGAGGGTGTGGCGCCAAGCATATAAGCAGCCTCCTCATATGTATTATCCATCTTTTCAAGCACCGGCTGTACAGCTCTTATTACGAAAGGAATGCCTACAAAAACAAGTGCCACAACTATTCCTGCCTGAGTGTAAGCTACATCTATTCCAAGCTTGCCAAGGCCCTTACCAAAAAAGCCTGTGCCTGAGTACAGCTTTGAGAGCGTGATGCCCGCAACCGCTGTCGGCAGTGCAAACGGAAGCTCTATAAGTCCGTCAAGCAGCCATTTCCCGGGAAAATCGTACTTTACAAGTGTCCATGCCACTATGAGTCCAAATACCACATTTACGATTGCTGCGATAAATGATGAGGTGATGCTTGTGATAAAGGCATTCCTCACATTCTCCTTCATGATAAGTGCCACAAAATCGCCCGGCGATATCTTTAGCGAATACACAAGCACTGATGCTAACGGAATGAGAACGATGACTGAAAGCATCGTAACCACTATTCCAAGCGAAAGATGGTAGCCCGGTATGACTCTGGTCTTTATGTTCTTTGATTTAGTTTTCTCTTTTGCTATTTTATCAGTTGCCGTATATTTCATCGAACATTGCTCCATCATCGAAATATGTCTTGTAGGCTTCATTCCATCCGCCGTAATCCTCTATGCTCCAAAGCCTGATATTTAAATCAAACTTGTCGGAAAACCGGTTTAATATATCCTGATTGGTTGGTCTGTAGCCGCTTTCGCCAATCAGCTGCTGTGCCTCATCACTGTAGAGATACTGTAGGTATTCTTTGCTTACCTCTTGTGTTCCGTTGCTCTTTGCATTGTCATCCACAATAGCGAGGGCTGTGCTAAGATGCTGACGGACGGATTCACTATCTCATACTTGCCCGGATATGAATCCATGGTCGTAAGTGCCTCGTTTTCCCACGCTATGAGCACATCTCCCTGACCGTTTTCCACAAATGTGGTTGTTGAGCCTCTCGCACCCGAATCCATAATTGTGACATTTTCATACAGCTTCTTCATAAACGATTTCTGTTCCTTTAGGCTGTCATAATTTGTCTTCGCATAGCTTAGCGCTGCAAGAAAATTCCAGCAGGCTCCGCCACTACTCTTTGGATCAGGCGTAATCACATCCACATTCTTTTTCACCAGGTCATCCCAGTCACTTATATGCTTTGGATTGCCCTTTCTTACAAGTAAAACGATTGTTGATGTGTATGGTGCCGAGCTGTCAGAAAACTCATCAATCCAGCCCTTATCAATTAAGCCGGTATTTTGTATCAGGTCTATGTCATGCTCAAGTGCCAGTGTGACAACATCTGCATTACAGCCCTCCACAACCGAGCGTGCCTGTGCTCCCTGAGCCGCCATGTGACTGAATCACATTTATCTTTTTTGCCGTGCTCGCTCTCATAGTAAGACTCGAATATTTTGTTGTATTTCTCGTAAAACTCTCGTGTCGGATCATATGACACATTGGTTATGGTGACTGTGCCGTCATCCTTCCTGCCTGAGCAGCCTGTCAGAAGAAGTGACAGAATCATCACTGTCGACAGCAGGGCTGCCGTATATTTATGTATGTTTCTCATGTATGTTTCTCATTTTTCATGTTACAGTTTCCGGCAAAGCAAGCTTATGCCGTCAGTTTATATGCCATTAGTTTACTGTAAAAAGCGGTGTGGACAGGTATCTTTCTCCTGTATCCGGAAGCAGCACCACGATATTCTTACCCTTGTTCTCAGGTCTTTTCGCAAGCTCTGTTGCCGCATATATTGCTGCTCCAGAGGATATGCCAACGAGAAGTCCGTCGCTCTTTTGCAACCTCTCTTGCTTGTCAAAAGCGGCCTCATTCTCCACCGGAATCACCTCATCCACTATATCCATGCGCATGACCTTTGGAATAAAGCCTGCACCGATTCCCTGTATCTTGTGAGGTCCCGGTCTTCCGCCTGAGAGTACCGGTGAGCTCTTTGGCTCAACAGCTACTATCCTTACATCAGGATTATGGTCTCTCAATCCAAGCCCGGTACCTGTACAGGTGCCGCCTGTTCCCACAGATGATACAAAGATATCTACCTTTCCATCTGTATCCTCCCAGATTTCCTGAGCGGTTGTAGCTCTGTGGATATCCGGATTGGCCTGATTCTCAAACTGCTGTGGAATAAAGGCATTGCCATAATGCTCTTTAAGTCTCTGCGCCTCATCAATTGCACCCTTCATGCCCTCACGCCCCGGTGTGAGCTTTATCTCTGCGCCAAGCGCTGTGACTATTTTTCTTCTCTCAACGCTCATGGTATCAGGCATTATAAGTATCAGGTGAAGCCCCTTTGAGGCTGCCACAAATGCAAGTCCGATTCCGGTATTGCCACTTGTCGGCTCTATGATTATTGTGTCCTGATTTATCTTTCCATCCTTTATGCCCTGCTCTATCATAGCTGCCGCCACCCTGTCCTTTACACTTCCAAGTGGATTGAAATACTCCAGCTTTGCTATGATTTTTTGCTTCAAGCCCAAGGGCTTTTTTTTTCATAATTGGTCAGCTCCAGAAGCGGAGTGTGACCTATCAGCTCTGTGAGCTGCTTTGCAATTTTTGCCATTGATATTACCTCTTTTTTGTTAATGTTTGTTTTGAGTTTGTTATGAGTTTGATCTTAGTTTGTATGGTTGGGATTTCCTACCATTCAAATATGATTTCTAAGTTATTGATATGTTACCACTAATTGATATTTTTGTAAATGTAATTAGGGTTATTAATATTTGTTAGCGGGCTATAAATTTTATTGATAGCAACCAGACGACTGCACAGGCGTCCGTCCGGTATCGAACTTACATAAAAAAAGAGTTCTATATTCCGCAGACTAAAAGTCTGCAAAAAATAGAACTCTTTTTGATCTTCCTTTAGCTACTTACGCTTGTTCATTTGCTTTATCGGTTCTCGTGATATACTTGATTCCAACAAAGGTTCCAATCAGGATAAGCGCTCCTATGATAAAAGGTACTACAGGATTTCTGACAAAGCCTGCTATGATGTAGGTCAGGCACGATACGGCAGCCACAAGCACAGCGTACGGAAGCTGTGTGGACACATGGTTCATATGGTTGCACTGGGCTCCGGCAGATGCCACGATGGTGGTATCGGATATCGGTGAGCAGTGGTCTCCGCATACTGCACCTGCCATGCACGCTGAGATTGAGATGATCATCATCATATGGTTTGTGCCTGAGAAGATGTTTACTACTATCGGTATGAGTATACCGAAGGTTCCCCATGAGGTTCCTGTTGCAAAAGCAAGGAAGGCTCCCACCAGGAATATGATTGCCGGGAACAGTCAGGAGCGGTCCCGATACACCTCCCACCAAGCCTGCGACAAATTCCTTGGCGCCAAGGCTTTCTGTCATGGTCTTTAGTGTCCATGCAAAGGTCAGTATAAGTATTGCAGGTACCATCGCCTTAAAGCCCTCAGGGATTGAATTACAGCAATCCGTAAAGCTTAGCACCCTTCTGATTGAGTAAAAGCATATGGTGATTATCAGTGCAAAGAAGCTTCCAAGCATGAGACCGGTTGACGCATTGCTGCCTGCAAACGCATCGACAAAGCCTGTTCCGTCAAAAAAAAAGCCTCCTGTGTATATCATTCCTATGATGCAGCTTATTATGAGCACCAGTATAGGAAATACAAGGTCTATAACCTTTCCCTTGCCCTTTATCACATCCTGCTTTGACTCTGCATACGGTCTGTCTCCTATGGTAAATAAATCGCCCTTTTGGGCATTGGCTTCATGCTTTGCCATCGGACCGAAATCCGCCTGCAAGATAACAAGTGTCACCATAGCGATAATGGTAAAGAGCGCATAGTAATTGTATGGAATGGCCTTTATGAAAATAGAAAAGCCATCCTCTCCCTTTACAAAGCCTGTGACTGCGGCTGCCCACGAAGATATAGGTGCGATGATACACACAGGCGCTGCTGTGGCATCTATCAGATATGCAAGCTTTGCTCTGGAAACCTGATGCTTGTCGGTGACAGGGCGCATCACGCTTCCCACTGTCAGACAGTTGAAGTAATCATCTATAAATATGAGTACTCCAAGCATTATAGCTGCAAGCTGGGCACCGATCCTTGTCTTTATGTGCTCACCCGCCCATTCTCCAAAGGCCGCCGAGCCGCCTGCCTTGTTCATCATGCTCACCATGACACCGAGCACGACTAAAAATATCAGTATTCCCACATTGTCCGGATCCGATAGCACTCCGACAAGTCCGTCCTCGAATATGTGAAGCACTGATCTCTCAGCCGAAAAACCAGACTGAAATACATTTCCATAAAACAGTCCGCCGATCACTATTCCGACGAATAATGAGCTGTAGACCTCCTTTGTAATAAGTGCCAGAACTATAGCCACAACAGGTGGAACAAGCGCCCAGACTGTGGCATACATAGCAGGCACGTATTTTACTGCCAGAATCATTATTTTCTCCTCCGTCTATCCCTTATGCTCTATCTGTCAACCGCGCCGACAAGCTCTGAAATATCCTTAACTCCATACCTGTCCATGTACTCTGCGATGCCATCCACTATCTGCTCTGTGGTCTTTGGATTCACAAAGTTTGCTGTGCCGACTGAAACAGCCGTAGCTCCGGCAAGTATCATCTCTATAGCATCGGCAGCATTTGTGATACCGCCCATTCCGATAATCGGAATATTGACTGCATGTGCTGTCTCGTAAACCATGCGCACGGCAACCGGATGAACCGCCGGACCGCTCATGCCGCCTGTCTTGTTTGCTAACACAAAGCTTCTTCTGTTTATATCAATCTTCATGCCTGTAATTGTATTGATGAGCGAAACCGCATCAGCTCCACCGGCCTCTGCCGCCCTTGCTATCTCTGCAATACTTGTGACATTTGGAGAAAGCTTCATGATAACAGGCTGCTTTGCATATTTTTTAATCTCGCTTGTGATTGTCTCAACACCCTTTGGATCTGTTCCAAAGGCAATTCCGCCCTCCTTAACATTAGGGCATGAGATATTTATTTCCATCATATCAATAGGCTCATCCGCAAGACGCTTTACCACATCAAGATACTCGTCAAGCGAATGACCACAGACATTTACCACAATCCTTGTATCAAACTGCTTTAAAAAGGAATATCCCTCTTGCAGAAAAGCTCGATGCCGGGATTTTGAAGTCCGACTGCATTGAGCATGCCGCCGTACACCTCTGCTACTCTCGGTGTAGGATTACCCTCCCACGGCTTATTCGCAACACCCTTTGTAGTGACTGCACCAAGTCTGTTTAAATCAACAAACTCGCTGTACTCTGCACCGGCCGAATGTGCCGGATGCAACTGTAACAGGATTTTTCCACTCAACACCGGCCACATTTACTGACATATTACTCATTACAGCTCCACCTCCTTCGCATCAAAAACAGGTCCCTCTTTGCATATACGCTTGTTGTTTACATTGCTGTGGGCATCCTTGTCCTTTGTTTTGCATACGCACGCAAGGCATGCACCGATTCCACATGCCATGCGCTCCTCCATTGATATAAAGCAGTCCATATCATGCTCTGCAGCGTAAGCCTTGAGTGCACGAAGCATAGGCATAGGTCCACATGCATAAATCACGTCTGCCTCAAGAGCATTCTCCTTTATTGCATCGATGACATTGCCCTTTGTGCCGACACTGCCGTCCTCTGTAGCTACAAAGGAAGCTGCCTGCTCCTTAAACTCATCGAGCAGGAAGGTATTCTCATCGCGATAGCCCATGACGATGTTCATATCGCATACTGCATTATCAATGCCTGCATTTATATCCTTGGCAAGCTGCAGCATAGGCGGCACTCCGATTCCTCCGCCGATAAGGAATGCCTTCTTTCCCTGCTGTACTGTAAAGCCGTTTCCAAGAGGTCCTAAAATCCTTACCTTATCGCCCCTGACAAGCTTTGAAAATTCCTCTGTTCCCGTGCCTTCACCTGTCACACGGTACACGAGACGAATTGTATCATCATCTCTGTTTATGCCGCAAAGGCTTATCGGACGCGGAAGCAGCTTACTCTTGTCGTTTGAGTAAACCGATACAAACTGTCCCGCCTTTGCTGCCTTTGCAATTTTGTCTGTCTTAAGTGTGAGGTCGTAGATGCCATTGCCGAGTGAGCTCTGGTCAACTACAACTGCAATCTCCTCAAATTTCTCTGCCATTTTATCTCCCTGGTTTCGTTTGTTAATATATTTAAGCTTTCTAAATAACTTATTAACGATTTGCAAGTGCTCCTGAGATATCCTCAATCATATCCTCAACAGCCTTGCGTGATGCATCTGCAAAATTCTCTGCTGTGATGCCCATATCCTTGTACTTATCCTGCTTGTATGCGCAGATGATTCCACGTGATGAATTGACAATTGCACCAAGTCCGTCCTCATTGAAGAAATGAACAAGGTCTGCACCCTTGCCTCCCCTGTGCGCCGTAGCCCGGTACGAGGATGAAGCTCTTTGGCATTACCTTACGAAGAATCTTACCCTGCTCAGGGTATGTTGCGCCGACAACCGCACCTACATAGCTGTATGAATCACCCATGCAGTCAGCTCCCCACTCTGCAACCTTCTCACCTACCCACTCATATAATGGGCGTCCGTCAATCATACGGTCCTGGAACTCTCCACTTGATGGATTAGATGTCTTTACAAGAATGAAGATACCCTTCTTCTCCTCCTTGCATACATCTACGAATGGCTTGATACCGTCTGTTCCAAGGTATGGATTGACAGTGGCAAAATCCTCATCAAAGGTAGAATAGCTCTTGCTGCCGATCTGTACCTTTCCGAGATGTCCTGTGGCGTATGCAGCCGATGTTGAGCCGATATCTCCACGCTTTACATCTCCGATAACCACGAGATCCTTCTCATGACAGTAATCCACTGTCTTCTGGAATGTCTTAAGGCCCTCCACTCCAAACTGCTCATACATGGCAATCTGTGGCTTTACAGCCGGAATCAGGTCATATGTGGCATCCACAATAGCCTTGTTGTACTGCCAGATAGCCTCCGCTGCACCGGCCGGTGTCTCTCCAAGCTCATCAAATGCCTTCTTTGTGATGTGCTCAGGCACATATGAAAGCATCGGGTCGAGACCTACTACGATAGGTGCGTTTGTTTTCTTGATTTTGTCTACTAATTTGTTGATCATTCTTTCGTCCTCTTTATGCGTATTTTATTATACAGACAGATATTGTGATTATTAAATATCTGCATACAGTTATAAATATTTTATAGCATAAACTAAATTCTTGCAACCAAAAATATAATAGAAGGGAGTATAGCATTAATTGTTGCTATACTCCCTGCTGATTTCATCTTTACAGCTTCCATTTTTCAATCACACATTGATGTTCTTTTGTCTTTTTATCATAATTTATTCCAACAAGAAGTAAATTACCTTTATAATCTTTCAAAGCATCCACATACAGTCTAGACTTTATCTGTGAAATGGCACCATCAACATTCTTATCATATTTCAATTCAATAACAACTGCCGGCTTATCCAAATGACTCACTCTTGGAATAAAGCATACATCAGCAAAGCCTTTTCCTGTTGGTAATTCACGAACTATTGAGTAATACTCCCTGGCCAAATAAAATGCCAAATTAATTGTACAGCTTAAAGAATTCTCATCATTATACTGTAAAATAGATATCTCATTATGAGCCTTATCTATTCCGTCAGCAACCGCAGCACCATTCATATTCCACAAACTCTCAAGCAATTTTTGTGATGCTTTTATTGATTTTGCCACTTCATGCCAGTCCATCGTACTAATTGCATTAAGATATTCCTTTGACACCTCTCGATTTGGAATTGAAACTTCTTCCGTCTCACTATCATATGTCAGGTATCCAAGATGTACTAAAAGTGTAAGCACATCATCCTTTGTGGCAAATGATGTCATATCATTTTCAAATGTGCCTGTATTTATTTTCTCACTTTCACCGGCAAGCATTTTAATCACGGCATCTTTTAGACCATCCATATTCATTTGGATGTAAACCTTGAGAGCCTCGTAAGTTTCAGTCTGATTCCAATAAGTACCAAATTTATGCTTTAGCATGGCTTCTACTACAGACTTCGGACTGTACATCGCATATTTCTTTACTCCATATTTGCTATGGGACACGAGCTTATATCCATTGTACCATGCCCTTGCCTCTTCAAAGTCCATATCGTATCTGTCACACAATTCTCCGACTTCATCATCTGTAAATCCAAAGTACTCTGCCAAAGCCCCCATATCTGTCATGGAATATTCAGTGAACATATTAAGAGCAGAATGTGAACCATATTTTTTAATCGGCAGTATACCTGTCATGTATGCAAGCGCTATATAGTCCTTATCCTTAAGCCAGCCTCTCAAAAAATCAAGATATTTCTTCTGTGCTTCTTTATCCTGCGTAAATTCTCTAAACAGGCAATCCCATTCATCAATAAGAATCACAAACGGCCTGCCTGTAGACATAAAAACATCCTGCATTACTCTCACAATATTTGACTTGTCCCGAAAAATAATATCCTTATACTCTATTGAAAAGTCATCCGTAATGTATTCACACAGCATTTTGAGCATATCATCAACACTGTGTGTAACGCTCAAAAATTCCTGCATATTAATTTTGAGTACATCATACTTGTTAATATGCCTGTCATACGACTCATCATGACTGATTTTAAGGCCTTTAAATAAATTTTCTGCATCAGTCTTTCGACCATAATATGCTGAAAGCATATCCATGGCCATTGACTTTCCGAATCGCCTTGGACGGCTTACACACATATACCTTTGTAATGTATTTATACACTTATTCGTTTCTTTAATCAGACCGCTTTTGTCAACAAAAATCTCTGAATTTATCGCAAGCTCAAACGATCTTCCTGTCGGATTAACGTAAATGCCCAATGAATATGCCTCCTTGTTAATATGTTACTCTTTATTATACCTGCTATTTGCTAGTTTGCAACAATATTATCTGATGTATTATTTATAAGCCGCGTTATTGCTATAAAAATAGACTTAACTACTAATTCTACAATAACGCAGCATATTATGATTGTGTATAGGTTCATATGCTGATATTTCAGTCCACGCTCCCACGAGAGGAGCGACCTCAAACTCTTTAAGCTTTTCTATCTTTTCAGTATTTCAATCCACGCTCCCGCGAGAGGAGCGACTTCTTGGTCTTAACTTCAAAGAGGCTAATTCTATATTTCAATCCACGCTCCCACGAGAGGAGCGACTGCTACAGCAATATCTCTCTCACTTTCAGCTCTTATTTCAATCCGCTCCCACGAGAGGAGCGACCTTTGCAACATCAGCTTGGTCTACATCGTAGAATATTTCAATCCACGCTCCCACGAGAGGAGCGACGGGCAAAGCGGACATGTTTACCAAAAGAACCATCAGATTTCAATCCACGCTCCCACGAGAGGAGCGACAAATCCTCATTCTGTTCAATAGGTTCGAGTGCTTATTTCAATCCACACTCCCACGAGAGGAGCGACGTGGGATTGCCTCATTAGGCTCTCTCTTTAAAATCTATTTCAATCCACGCTCCCACGAGAGGAGCGGGGATGTATTATGTCTAATTATGAGTATTTAGGATTTCAATCCACGCTCCCACGAGAGGAGCGACTCAGCAACCGATTTTATTGAGCTTGGAGATTTTATTTCAATCCACGCTCCCACGAGAGGAGCGACGTAAAAGGCTTTGAGGAATTATGCAAGCTTATTAGTATTACAATCCACGCTCCCACGAGAGGAGCGACAAAAAATCTGTCGATAGTGGAGATATGATGAGTATTTCAATCCACGCTCCCACGAGAGGAGCGACGTCTTACGGATTGCACTTTTTTTGTGCATTTAAAATTTCAATCCACGCTCCCACGAGAGGAGCGACTGGTATGTGTGGTAGATATGAAGTAGAAATTGCTATTTCAATCCACGCTCCCACGAGAGGAGCGACAGCAATATTGCACAAAAAATTTGTTTATTTTTATACAATACCGACAATAAATATATAATAAGATAAATAACAAGTAAAACCAAAAACCTATTATTCATTTTATTGTACAAATTTACAAGTAATTTAAGGTGCGAGACAACCGGTACATTCATGTTTACTTATCTTTCGCACCACATTTTATAATATCAATGTCTGATCAGCAGGAATTCCACGGTCAACACCAACATGCTCTATCTTCGTCTGATAACGATTTCCTAAATAATAGAGTCTGAGACTATCCACATCTTTATCAATAAGATCCGTTAATATGGCCTTTAGCATCACACATTGAGCATTATCTAGTATACATTCAAACACAGAATTCTGAACTCTTCGCCCATAATTTACACATTGTTTAGCTACTTTTCTCAACCTGGTTTTTCCTTCAGCAGTTTCAGTATTCACATCATATGTAATCAATACAAGCACGCCATCACCTCATTTCCATAAAAATACAGGGTACTCATCCAAATCTCCCCTTAAATATCTTGCCAACAGCATTGCCTGTACAAATGGAACCATTCCCCATTCCACCTTTTCATTAAGATATGGGTGTGTAATAATCTCCTTTTTTCTTGTTTTGCCATTCTGATAGTAATTTTTTACGAATATCTGTATCCATCAATACAGCACCGTTTTCTTTTTTTGTAAAACTCTTGCCATTTACAATCTTTTTATTAATCAATGATAAAACAAATCTATCAGCCATGACTGCTCGCAATTCTTCTATAAGATCTAATGAAAGTGATACTCTACCGGGACGTTCCGTGTGCATGTAACCAACATAGGGATCTAACCCTACAACCTCTAGCGCTGATGTAATTTGAGTTGTAAGCAATGTATACGTAAACGACAACATTGCATTTACATTATCAAGAGGCGGACGCCGATTTCTCCCTTGAAAGAAAAAAATCTTTCTTTTGTTGTAAAATCAACTCATCAAATACGCCAAAATATATACTTGCTGCTTCACCTTCATATCCTCTTAACTGATTCATAGACTGTGAATTTTGGATATAATCAAGAAATTCTTTCAGTTTTATAGATGCTTTTTTACCTTATCCACATCTATCTGCATTGAATGATCTCTAATTGCTCTTTCTAGAACCCATCTTGAATTATACACTTTTCCAAGAATACAGTTTTTTGCGATTTCCAGGCACTTTATATCTTCACTACTGCTTTGGAATTGTTGTTTCCTTAGCACGACATTCCCCTTAACTTTGCCTGAAACTCTTGCAAGAAATTTTCCCTGTGGTGTCAGATAACAAAGAGAAATATTTCTATCCGCACAAGCTCCCATTAATGCCGGACTTGTTCCTCTATATCCAAATGAAATTATTGCTTCGAGATTGTGTAAAGGTAATCTGCCTATTTCATTTTTATCATCATATACAACAACATTTTCTCCATCCAACCCCAGATAACTATTTTCCGATGTAACATACAATGTATTCAATAATTTCTTCATAACGTTTCCCCCAGCATCTTATTGATATACGATTTCACCGAACCACTTTTATCAATCTTTGGCATACAAATATCTTTTAAAGAGCAAGATACACACCTTTTCGACGTTTTGACCTTAGGTGTATAATTTCGATCATAATAATCATGCATTTCTCCAAATATTTTTTTCACTTCATCCCGAAGTTCATCTGTAAACACTATCGGTTTGCGTCTTCTTGTCTCACCATAAAATATAGCACCCTCCGTTATTTTTGTTGAAAACATTTCTTCCAGACACATAGCCTGCGCTATTAACTGAAGTTCATCTTCGTTGACTCTTTGGGTTTCCTCCTTTTTGTACTCAATTGGATATAATGAATATGTTCCACGATGTCCATAGAGCTTCACTCCATCTTCACATTTGTGAAATTCAACAATATCACACTCCCCACTCACACCCATGCTTCTTGAGGATACAGGAAGATCTCTGACAACCAGAATATCTTTTCTCTTTTCTGTCAGATATGGATCATGCGCTTTTTTATGCATAAGTTCGCCAATAACAGTATGTTCATTTTCAGCCCACTGCTGCTCAACATGAATAAGCGCCCATTGTCTTCTGCAAAATTTAAAATGCTGTATTCCAGAAATCATCAGATAATCATCTTGAGAATATTCCATTAAATCATCCTTTTCACTTCTACCGTATCCGGTATCTCATCATCATTAATAGTAACTGTATAATCCTGATATTTTCTTGGATATTGTATATCATCATTTTTCTGTACTTTAACTGCATCAAATAATTTATAAGCAGGACAGTCACCAAGCTCTTTACTATGTTTAAAAACAATAAGCTCACGAACTGCCATCTTTCCTCTTGCAGCAGAATGGTCATTTTCAAACATATTTATTACTGCATCCCATAACAATTCTAGATCCTCCTCAGAAAATCCAGTAACTTTTCTTGCAAGATTTGCTGAAATATAACCTTCTACACGATACAAGCCATATGGAACAATACTCTTTCTTCCCATCTCGTTACTCTTATTCTCAGCATCTTTTTCTGTTGTAATGGCAACTCTCGTAATAGTTACCTCCTGACTAATAACAGGATCAATACTTCTTGCAAATCCAAGCTGTACAGGACCTCTTACCTGCCCACAATTCAATGAAGCTTTAACAAAAGTTGTCATTACAGCACCAAATGCACGAATATCATAAAAATTTCTGCACATATAATCCCTTAATTTTATATCTGCATCCTTATCTGACTTTTTAGTTTTTTTAATGCTTCTGTAACCTTTTTATCTTCATCATCATTTATACCAAGACTTTTGCATGCCTCCCTGTCACTTCTGTTAAGAGGAACATTCTCCTTGATATAAATTTTATATCCATCTTCGTCCTCCTTCACAGTCTCTATGTAATTTCGGATCTTACGTTTTAAACATACATCAGTTACAATTCCTAAGCCACTTTCCGGATCAATTCTTGGCATATTGCCAGCATCAGGATCCCCGTTAGGATTTCCATTTTCCACATCAAATAAAACAACAAACTCATATCTGTTTTTAATAACCTCTCCCATTTATTTGTTCTCCTTTTTTTCATACTTCTTTTTGTGTCTGATGATAATATCCCAACATGAATTTTCCTTGTTCTTCTAAAGACAAACTCCGTGGAAATAATACTAATTTTTCCATAAGGTTTCCTATTATTTTTTCATAAAAAATCTTAGAACCGCTACCTTTTTCACGCTCAAGTTTTTTTATATGACTATTTTCTAATTTAAATAAAATTGGAAAAACAGATGCAGGCGTAGCACATGCTGAATTAAAATACCTGTCTTTAATTGTAGCATTTATTCCCTGATTCGCCTCCTTTTGGATTGACTCCAAGACTGAAAATAATCTTCCCAATACGTATGCAGTGTCATTGCATGTTTCTTCTAATCCCATGTAGTTTTCTCCTTCCTTCCATGAATAATTTTTTTATTAAATAAGCCTTGATAATTGAAGCTCGTCCCCATGTAACATTTCCCTGCTCAGATCGTATTCTGATAACAGTGTCTGTATAAAGACTTGCAGGATATCTGTTTCCCGATAAAATACTTTGAAGTACCATTGCAGACATATTAGGGATTGGAGTCTTATCCTTTGAATTAGGATTGACAGTCTCTCTTAACAATTCATATACGCTCAGATCAGATATTTCTTTTCCACCCACAATGGTTTCACAATATCCAACCGTTTATAATGTTCTTTTATATTTTTTTTAAAATATCACCAAATGTGTTTTGATAAAAGAAACGAACAGATAACCTCGCAGCATTCGGTCAAGGCATAAAATATAAAATGACTGCTCAAAGTCCATCTTAACATTATCTACATCCACATATCTTGATTTTTTCAAGCTGTCAAATATTCTTTGAAGCTGTTCCTCATTATCTACATGAGGATTCATAACAAAACTAAATGTTTTCTGATATTCTTCCATGCCATTTTCAGCCCAATAAACCACCATGGAATCACCTAATTGAAATATCTTATCCCTATTACTCAACAAATAATTCAATGCAGTTGTATATGCAAACTCCGCATTTTTTTCCTACAGGTGCATTATAGCTCTGTTCCTTACCATAAGATTCAAATGCCGGTGCATTAAACGAAACCAAAGCAGCTCCACTTGTCTGTGCTCCTGGAACACCTTTTATTCCACGATGAATTCTTGCTATCTCCGTTTTTTCACCAGTTGCAAGACAAATACCATCATTGGTATTTTCTGTCTGATGTACAACATAGTTGTCCCAAATTTTTTAATTGTATCATTATCCTGTGCGAAATCATTTCCCATACAAAAGATGACATTACCACCCTCATTTAATTCATCTGATTTTTCTCTCACACATGCATTATCATAAGCCGTCTCTGGATCCCATAAATTAAAAAAAATTACAAATTGCATTTGCCATAGGCTCATCAACATTCTTTAACAACGCTAAATGTTTTTCCTTCGCTGCCTGAAAACACTCCTGCACCCTTGCATTTGTTCCATTTTGATCAATCCCTAGCATGTATTTTACATTATCACAGAGAAAATTAGCTGCCACGCCCGATGAACGTGTAACCCTTTCAGGAACACTCTTCGCAACCGGAAGAAAAACCTTCTTTTTTCCACTAGTCTGTTCTGTTTTTAGTGGATAAATTTCTTTGATTTTCCCATTAGGATTTAAATCTATTGCATAAGAAACCTTGGCCTGACACCAGCCTCTCTTCGGCACCAGATTATTCTCTGCAAGATTCTCATATTCTTTCACTAATGCCTGTAAGATCATCTTATCACCTCACAGTCCCTTAAATCTATTACTCCACGCTTCATCACTGCTCTAAAAAACATTGGACTGATATTGCCTCTTTCACAATCACTATAATCCATATCATATAGCATAAATCCCAAATCTTTCTCCGGAATATTATCATAAAATGTATGTATATCTTTCTCTTCACAAAGGCAAAAATTTGCCGGAAACTCACGACAGCCAAAATATGGCATATGATGACATTCCCCACGCTTAAGTCTTCTCATCATAATATCCTTAAATTTCCCGGGATTATCTGTATTATTTGCTTTTTTCCGTCATCTCAAAATGTGCCTCTATAACATAAGACACATCCTTCAAAATAAGAGATGCCCTCTGTACAATATCATCCTTTGTACTTATGTACAAAGGCTTATCCGCACCATTATATACCTGTAATATATTATTTGCGGAAGCTTTACTTTTTATCTCATTTCTTCTGACACTGGTAAATCTGATTGGATTTTTTCACATAGATTTTATCAATCACCCAACTCAATCCCGGATGCCAATATATCGCCTCAAGTATTCCCCTTGCTGCCGATGGAGTCATAACATCATATGAGCATCTCTCAACCTTCATTTCCGGTCGTGAGAATAATGCATAATCTCCCCATACCTTAACTCTTACACCTACTCCCATTTACAGGACATCTCCTTCCTCATAACAAGCTGCAATGTAGTCTCGTGGCTGATAATAAAAATCGGTATTATAATTTGATATCTTGTCACTTATCCACGAATGATACACTTTCCATATACCATGAAGTATCTCATCATCACTAAAACAATCCTCTATCAATCTCTCATATACTTCGCCAATATCCCAGTAATCCGGAATCCTATATTTACAATCATGTATATTATCATAATTTCCATTATTCATACTGCATTCCGTAATAAACTCATCTGCAACTTTTTCAATTGGTTCGCAATGGAGAATATCTGCATATTTATATATACGTTTAATCCGTTCTTTTGTCAGTAAATCAACCACCTCATAACGTTTCCTTTTAATCTGCCTGCCAATATATTCAATCAGACTGCATGTATAGAATAGATTATTATTATTTTTAACCGCCATAAACAACCTCATTTCCAACATATCTCAAAGTACTAAGCGCACTTACCGTATGAAAACTTATTTGATGAGTCGGATGATTAAACTTCGCCAGTTCCCAAAAAGCTGCTCTGCATATCTTTCCATCAATATAATTCTGTATATAATTATATATTGTATCATCAGCCATAGGTCCTTCAACAATATCATACGAGTGCGCTATTCCTCTTCTGCAATCAACAATAAAATCAAGCCATTCTTCTGTCATTTTTTCAAATACAAGATACTTAAGCTTTGAATTTTCAGTATATTCATATTTATTCAAATAGCCTCGCGTTCCATATCTCGTTGCCCATCTCACTGCCTGCTCTGGCATCTGTGTGCAATAAAACCCAAAATAAAAATCCTTGTTATAACGAGCTGTTCTAATTTCAGGAAATTCTACTATTTCTTTACTTCCATGATATAAAATCATCACCCTACTCCTTTATCTAATTTATTTCACGTACATTATCTTCTTATGTTTTAAATAATACTACTTCAAACATTACTAATCAACACTTTTCAATTTTTATTTAAAATTTTATTGAAATAATTCAATTCATATTGTACAATTACATTTGTCAGGCTAATCCTGTGGATTGAAATAATAATATTTTTAATAATGCAAATAAATGGCTGTGTTTATAATTCACACAGCCATTTAAATTACAGATATAAATCCATTCCAGATTCCACAGACAAATTTAATCCCTTGTCATCTGTATACATTTCTTCATCTACCAATTCATAAAAATTCTCTATATCCGATGTTATTTCCTTAATTATACCAGCACCATACAAAGTATCAAAAAGCTGATTATATATCTGAACACAGTACTGGGATGCCTTTCTCATTCTGGCTTTTCCATAACCCTGATTTTTTATTTCAAATAATAAATCCTTAGCTTCCTGCTCTATCGGAATAAATACAATTCTTGTATTTTCCTCAATCAAATGAAATTTTTCTGATACCGTCTCAAAATTATATTTCCAATCCTTGAATTCGCCTATAATATTCTTTTTTTATCCAAATCATTTTCTCTAAAATGATATAGCCTTTTGAAATATTCTGTAATGCATTCAAGATTAGAAATATCATGATAATCTTGCAATAACCCTTTAGTGATTGAGCTTTGCAGACTTTGTCCCGGCACTGTTTTCATTCCATTTATATCAAAAATATAAACTTTACTGTTTTCTTTTTTCTCAATTCCTTCTCGGTTGCATCTACCTGCTGCCTGTATTACCGAATCTACTCCTGCTACTTGACGATATACTGAATTAAAATCAAGATCTACTCCCGCCTCTACCAAACTTGTTGAAATAAGCACACATGATTTTGATTTATCACTCATTCTTTCTTTAATCTGTGCAAGTATCTTTTTACGATGCTTAGGATACATACTTGTTGATAAATGATACACACCATCACCACTTAACTGTTCGTAAAGCTGCTGTGCACATTTTTTGTATTAACAATACACAGTGCTCTTTTTTCAGTCTTCAATCTTTCAATTAAAGTATCAAATTCGATTATCCCAAGATTTTCGTATATAACTCTTTTAAAAAATTTAAACTGCTCATTTATATTCGGGCATAATTCAATATACCGTCTGTGTTGATCAAATATACTGTCTAAGGCCGGTTGTGTTGCCGTACATAAAACAATACTTGTCCTATAGAAATCCATTAAATTTTCCATCATGGCAATGCATGGTTTCAAATATTCCAATGGCAACATTTGTGCCTCATCAAATATAACCACAGAATTCGCAATATTATGAATTTTCCTACACTTAGATGACCTGCTTGCGAATAATGATTCAAAAAATTGAACATTAGTCGTGACAATTACAGGTTTATCCCAGTTTTCGCGCAAGCTGCATCGGTTTTAATTCTTCAGAATCCCCATAATCGACATTACAATGATTCTCAAGAACATTATCCTGCCCAAGTATTTCACGAAACACCTGAGCATTCTGTTCTATAATGCTAGTATATGGAATAACATATATAATATGCTCCATTTGATGCCTGACTGCATGCTTTAACGCAAATGCCAATGAGGCAATTGTTTTTCCACCACCTGTTGGAACAGTCAGGTGAAACAATCCCCTATCATTCTCACCTGCTATCAGACAGGCTTTTTAATATCTCAGTTCTTCTACCGTTTATCGAATTAAGATCATCATTTTCTAACCATGAACCAATATGTCTTTCCAGTCTTGCTAATAAAGATGCCATTTCTTCACCCGATGTTCGTTCCACATGGTTATTCTTCATAAAACTTTCTGTTTCAAGAAAGTCCGCATCAACAAGACATGAATATAACATCCTCATAAAAATCCCCATTGAAAAATGAGGATTTTGTGTTTTACAGCTCTCAAAAGGATCACTTTTTATTTGTGGAATTTCTACCTCCTGTCTATATGCCTGATAATCACATATTGATTTTCTATATCGTTCTTCAAGCTTATAGTAATCCATTAGTCCAGAATGATGTCCTGCAATAGCATATTGTAATATAGAATAATATCCACCTTTTTCATTACATAATCTCATTCCAGCAGTAGAATGGTCTACTCTGTCATTCGTATTAAACTGTATTTTATGTTGAAATTCTTTGGAATACTTACCTAGATCATGTAACATACCTATGCAATATCCCCACTCATATTTTCCAAATGATTCTGCAAATTTTCCGGCTAATTTGGCAGTTCCATCCAAATGATCAATAAGCCTTTGCTTTCTTTCTTCTTCTATATGCGCAATATATTCCATTTATATCACCAGATTCATCTTTACACTCCCACAATCTCATCAATCATCCTAAGCTCTTCCTCAGAGAAGCCAGTGCCCTCCATAACCTTTAAGTTTTCAAGAATCTGCTGTGGCTTTGAGGCGCCGACAAGCACACTTGTCACGTCATCATCCTTTACCACCCACTTGAGTGCCATCTGTGCAAGTGTCTCACCACGTTTTGTGGCTATATCGTTTAGCTTCTTAATCTGCTCGATGTGTGGAGCGAGCTTTTCCTGATTTAAAAAGCGTCCGTCTGTCTTTATACGACTATCCTCCGGAATACCGTTTATGTAACGGTCTGTGAGCATGCCCTGTGCGAGCGGGCTGAAGGAGATGATGCCCTTTTGACACTCTCTTGCTGCCTGCTTCAAGCCGTTTTGCTCTATTGTACGGTTGAAGATATTGTATGAATTCTGGTTGATGATAAACGGACATTTCAAATCAGTAAGAATCTCGCAGGCTCTCTTCATGGTCTCGCCGTCATAATTTGACAGTCCGACATAGAGTGCTTTTCCGCTTTTTACTATCTGGTCGAGTGCTCCCATTGTTTCCTCAAGCGGTGTCTCAGGGTCCATTCTGTGATGATAGAAAATATCCACATAGTCGAGTCCCATTCTCTTAAGGCTCTGGTCAAGACTGGCGATCAGATACTTGCGGCTGCCCCAGTTGCCGTATGGTCCCTTCCACATATCATAGCCTGCCTTTGAGCTGATGATGAGCTCATCGCGGTATGCTGACAGATGCTCCTTCAGGATAAGCCCGAAGTGCTTCTCTGCGCTGCCGTATTCAGGACCATAGTTGTTTGCCAGGTCAAAGTGAGTGATGCCATGGTCAAAGGCTGTGAAGCACATCTGCTTCATGTTGTCATACGATGAAAAATCACCGAAATTGTGCCATAGACCAAGCGATACAACAGGAAGCTTAAGTCCGCTCCTGCCGCATCTGTTATATCTCATTGTGTCGTATCTCTTTTCGTCTGCTGTGTACATATTTACCTCCCGCATAAATACATGATATTTTACCCGATAAATTATTATACTACAGCAGACTTGATTTTTCTATTGTTAAATAACTCCGTCAGCTTTCCATGCTTCTCATAATTTGTCACACGCGCTATCTTGTTTTCATCATCCACAAACACAACCTTCGGATGATGCTCCTTTGCTTCCTCCGGTGTCATCTGCGCATAGCACATGAGTATCACATGGTCACCGACTGCAACCTGTCTGGCGGCTGCGCCGTTTAAGCATATCATGCCTGAGCCCGGCTCTCCGGCGATGGTGTAGGTCTCGAATCTGTTTCCGTTTTCCACATCGACAATCTGTACCATCTCATACTCCAAGATGCCTGCTGCCTCAAGCAGCTTTGTATCTACAGTGATGCTTCCCACGTAGTTTAAGTCAGCCTGCTTGACCACCGCTCTGTGTATTTTGCCCTTAAGCATTGTATAATTCATTGTTTGTACCTCTTTTCAATAATCGTTTCTTGTCCGTCTACGCAATAAAATTGTCAATCAGCCTTGTCTTTCCGATATAGACAGCAATTGCCACGAGTGTTGTTCCCTTAATCTCATCAACCGGTGTAATTGTTTCAAAATCAACCACATCTACATAATCAATTCTTGCAAGCGGCTCCTTGTTTATCTCTGCTGTGATTGCATCCTTTATCGCTTTTGCACTCTTTTCGCCATCCTCTACGAGCTGCTTTCCGATTTTTAAGCTTCTGCTCAGTACAAGCGCTGCCTGTCTTTCATCCTCACTTAAATATGTGTTTCTTGAGCTCTTTGCCAGTCCATCCTCCTCACGGATGATTGGGCAGCCGATGATTTCTGTGTCAACATTTAAATCCTTTACCATACGCTTTATGACCGCAAGCTGCTGTGCATCCTTCTGTCCAAAGTATGCACGGTCAGGTGTCACAATGTGAAACAGCTTCAGGACAACTGTCTGCACACCTCTAAAATGGATAGGTCTTGTTTTTCCACAAAGCTCAGTTGTGAGGCCATTCATATCCACATATGAGCAGAAGCCGTCTGCATACATCTCCTCAGGCTCAGGATGGAAAATAATGTCAACGCCCGCATCCTCACAAAGCTTTGCATCCCTGTTTAAATCACGTGGATAGCTGTCTAAATCCTCTGCAGGGCCAAACTGCATTGGATTTACAAAAATACTCACTACAACCTTGTCATTCTCGCGTCTTGCCGCATCGATTAAGCTCTTGTGTCCCTCGTGGAGGTATCCCATTGTAGGTACAAAGCCAACGCTTTTGCCCTCTTTTTTCCATGCCTTTACTGCTTCTCTTACCTGTTCGATTTGTCCGTATATTAACATTTTATGTCTCCTTATTCTTTTATTTTTCGTAGCTATTTTTTGTAAATATTCTTCAATACTATTTTCGATACTAATACAGCTTGTCAATTATTGTCTCATCCATCTTAAAGGTATGCTCCTCACCAGGGAAGCTTCCCTCCTCAACAGCCTTTTTGTAGGCTGTGAACGCCTCATTCATTTCTTTTCCGACCTGTGCAACCTGCTTTACAAATTTCGGCTTCATGTTTGCATACATGGCAAGCATATCCTGATATACAAGCACCTGGCCGTCGCAGTCTGCTCCCGCTCCGATACCGATTGTAGGTATGCTTATGCTCTCTGTAATTTTTTTTTGCAAGTGCCTTTGGCACGCACTCGAGCACCACTGCAAATGCTCCTGCCTCCTCGACCCGCACGGGCCTCGTCAAGAAGCTTCTGCGCTGCCTCTTCACCCTTGCCCTGCACCTTGAAGCCGCCAAATGCGTTTACTGACTGTGGTGTAAGCCCTAAATGTGCACATACCGGAATTGACGCATCCACGATAGCCTTTATCTGTGGACATACCTCCCTGCCACCCTCAAGCTTTACAGCCTGCGCATGGCCTTCCTTCACGAGTCGTCCTGCATTGACCACAGCATCATAAACCGATGTCTGATATGACATAAAAGGCATATCTGTGATGAGCAGCGTATCCTTTATGCCTCTTGAAACAGCTGCGCTGTGATGAATCATATCCTCCATAGTCACTGAAAGTGTATCCTCATAGCCAAGCACCACCATGCCGAGAGAATCTCCTACTAAAATTGCATTGATTCCGGCCTCATCTATGAGCTTTGCTGTCGAATAATCATATGCTGTGAGCATCGTGAGCTTCTCGCCCTTTTCCTTTGCCTGTTTAAAAGTTACTACTGTATTTTTCATTGTCCAATCCCTCTGTCTTTCTGCAACAATCCGTTTCTTGTAACTACTTGGAACCATTCACGGTATTGTCAGCCTCTTAGCAATTCCATCATCTGAGTGTAATCCTTATCAGGATTTTTTTTTCAGCAATATTTACCAGTTTTGTACCTAGCATTTTGTACAATCTAACATCATCACTATAGTCATTTTGCATACATGCGATATGCTTTTTCACTGTTTCAATATCGTTTCTCTCGATTGGCCCGGTCAGTGCGCCATCACAGCCTGCTTCAAGTACATTTTCGATATTGCGCATCACAAGCTGCCCTGTGGCTCTTACCGCCTCATTCCTTGTAAAGCCGCAGTCCTCCAAAAGAGTGTAGCCCATGTCAAGGACAGCAATCACCTGATTGCTCAGAATGCTTGCCGCTGCATGATACTTTGCCTTTTTTAGCGCCATCGATGCGACATACCTCATTTCCAATAGAACAAAACAGCCCGGATATTGCTTCAACCGCAGCATCCTGCCCTTCCACTGTGAAAAATGCTTTATTTAATTGCTCATATGATGAAAATCTGTTACTGAACGGTAACATTGGATGAATTGAACAGCATGATACACTCATGCTCTCCCTTCCGGAAAATGAATCGGATGATAATGCGCCACTGCAATGACATATAATCTGATTCCTTAGAGACAGCTCTTTTAATTGTTCCCAAACCGGTATAATAAATGAATCCGGTGTGGTGATAAATATAATCTGTGATTGATCCGCCAGTTGCTTTAGCGAATCAAAGCTCTCTGTCCTTGTAAACTCCGCAGCCTCCTTTGCTGCCGCAGAATCCACGTCATAATAACCGGCAAGCTCCATGTCCTTTGTCCTTAGGTATTTACCTATAGAACAGCCCACTCTGCCTGCGCCGATTATGCCTATTTTCATGCTACCACCTTCTTTCCAAGCCGGTCAGACCATTCCTTATCTCGCAGCTGATATAATCTCCGCCATGTGCCGTATGGCTGCGGTCGATTTATCCTGTGCGCGCCTGTCACTTTACTGCCTGCTTCATATTCTGATGCAGCAATGCGCTTGGGCCTTATTGTGTCTGCCGGATATGCTCTGTCATAAGGTGACAACACATCCTCCATGATACAGTTTCCTTCGAATACCGTTCGAAGAAAACTATACCACATTGACTATTATTTAACAATCCCTATTTTACCTCAGTCATCTTGATATACTCATACTGTGGCTTAAAATCCTCTCTGTCACAGAGTTCATAGTAATGCATAAAGATTCTCTCCATGACATTTGGAATCTGATTTTCCTGTGGTTCAAATAGTATGATAAGATACTGCATTGAGCTGTAGCGCGTACAGACATCCACCTTTCTGATCTTGCTGCGGATAGACTGCTCCATACAGTCAAGTGCCTTCTCAATTTCCTCGATATCTGCAAGCTGCTCCGGCAGAGTGTTCATAGTCACCATGACCAGATAGCAGTTGTGCTTGTGCCTATCTCCTACATTGTTCACGAACTCATAGATTCTTGCAAACTCTCTGTAGTTTAAATCCAGCGCACCTGTATAGCTGCCACTCTCCTTTAAAAGCTTTGCCACGTTTCGTAAATCCGCACTCAGATTTGTATTCTCCTTATTGTCAGCTAAGAGCTGCTCATAGAAGAAATATGAACCCTTACAGTTCTGCTTCACATAGTAAAGTGCCTTATCTGCCTTTGTGTAGTCACTTTCAAACATGGCTCCTTTTGTCGTCATGCACAGTCCTGCTGAAAGAGCTGCCTCCTTTATCTCACAGTCTGCTTCCCTGGCGCTCTCGAAGCCCTCAAATATGCGCTTTATAACACTCTCCACGCTTGCCCTGTCAGAATATGGCATAAAGATGAGGAACTCATCACCTCCAATCCTGCAGGCTGCAAAGGTCTCATTCTCAGTCTCTTTAGCAAGGAGATTACCTATAAGCTTAAGTGCCCTGTCACCCGCCTTGTGACCATGCACATCATTGACTTTTTTAAGATTATCCATATCTATGAAGGCAAGACAGCCATCATTATCCTGCATCAGGGCTGCTATTACCTGCTGTCCACGACTTCGCATGTAAAGTCCTGTCAGATAATCAACACTATCGGCTTTTTTTCCTGACTGCTCATGGTCTTCATGACCTCAGATATGAATTTGTCTGCCACTGACTCGATAGCCGCATTATCACGGTAGCCCTGAGCCGCCGGATTATCCTCATCAATCACAACCATGCCATTGTCAAGCATATCAACAAACATACACGAAATCTGCGGATCAAACTGAGTGCTGCAGTTATCCAAAAGCTCCCTTCGGATTTCTTCATCTGGCAGAGCATTCCTGTAAATCCTGCGCGACCTCATGGCATCATAGCTGTCCGCCACACACTATACGGGCAGAAAGCGGTATCTCCTCTCCCACCAGTCCGTCAGGATAGCCATTTGTATACAATAACTCTTAGTGCTGTGTGAGGTGCATCTATATCACGCTCACCGATTACTATTTCCTCGAGCTTATCCTTTGCTATTCCGCAGTCAGAATAGTGTATCAAAGCCTGCATCATGCGATTGAACTGGCTTTCCTTATGCATTTTTTCCGCCACAAATGGTGCTCCGTTATAGTCCATTCTGAAATTGCCAAACATCTGTACCTTGATTTTATGCGTCATAGGTGCCTCTCTTCCCGAGTTTTATAAACCTGCTTATTATAGAATTCATATTATCATTGACTCATATATTCAGCTAGTTTTTAACTAAACAAATTAATCTAATTATCATTATACATCAATTCCGCGCATGGCAATAACAACGACAATTTACACAAAAAGTGTCAAAACTCGTACTTGACAAATCGTAAGATATATGATAGCTATTCGAAGTCAGAAATAAAAAAAGATCCTGCAAGAAAATCTCACAGGATCCGGCTATTTCTGATATATTAAATCAGATATGTTAAATCAAATATTAAATTAGAAAATAGCATTTACAATTGTTGAACCAATGGCTGTTGCAAGGAATGCCAGTCCACACACGAGGGGAAGCTTGTTGTCATCCTCTTCTATTGCCCTTACTCCAAAGAATATGCTTACATATCCTACACACCCGCAAATGTATGCAGCCAGCCGCTCACATTGCCAAAGAACTGGAATGGGATTATGTCGATGATTGCTGCCACAAGGATAATCGGAAGGTATACTGCATCATACAGACATGCTGCTGAAAGTGTCTGTGCAAATGTCACCTTTTTATCCTTCTGCACTGCGTTTAATACAACCAGAATGACTGCTGCCAGGATGAGTACTTTTACTGCCTCTCCTACGATTCCTGAGAAGATTCCCTCAAAGAAGCTCGCCGGGTAAAATGAAAATCCAAAGCCGCCTATGCTGCCAATTACACTTGATAACAGATATACTACAGACAGCACTACTTCTACTATGGCAAATAAGCCAATAAATATAAAGCCTGATGCCATATTTGCATTCTTTACAAAGTCTGCTGCAGCCTGTGCCGGCTTCTTAACAAGACCCTTGTAGAATGTGATGATAGATGCCACATTCTTGTCATTCTGCAGCTGCTGTCCTGCTGCACTCACCTGCTGTGTGAAGTTATCAAACGCCTGCGACTGTGCGCTGCCCTGTGGCTGTCCATTGAACTGTCCCTGTGACTGTCCGTTGAACTGTCCCTGTGCACTGCCCTGTGGCTGTCCGTTGAACTGTGCCTGTGCACTGCCCTGCGGCTGTCCGTTAAACTGTGCCTGCTGTGCTGCATTATCTACCTGTGCATTGTTGTCCTGTGTCTGATTTGGTGCCTGTGGCTGTGCGCTGACGACATGTGCATACCTCATCATCAGCTAACTGCCTGCCACAATTTGTACAGTATTTCATAACTGAAACCTCCTTAAAATAATTAATTAACTGCTGATAATTATATTAGCATTTCGGATATTTAATAGCAATATTTATTTGATATTTATTTCATATTATATTATGATTATTTATAATCATTCACATTCTACAGAGGAATAAACATGCCACAAACACTTAATATAGCTGTATGCGAGGACGAAGCTGCAGAGACCTTGCTGCTTTGTGATATTCTCAACCACAGCGATATCCAAAATACATACACTGTCTTTACGGATGCAGATTCCTTTCTTGCCTCATATGAGCACGGAAAGTATGACCTGCTGCTCATGGATATATACATGAAAGATTCCATGACCGGCATAGAGGCAGTCTCCATAATCCGCGAGACAGATGCCGATATCCCGGTTGCTTTCATCACGACAAGCACGGAGCATGCCTTGGAAAGCTACAGGCTGTCTGCCATCGGATATATCGAAAAGCCGGTTTCTGCAGCTGAGCTAAGTAACATTCTTCACCTTGCCATGCTGAAGAAATCAGATGCCCCGTCTCTTTATGTGAAGAGAAACAAGAGTATGGAGAGGCTTGCCCTTTCTGATATCATGTACATAGAGCAGAGAGCCAGGCAGATTTTCATACATTTAAAAGAAAATGAGGAAATCAGCTGCTATGAGAAGCTTTCAGAGCTTTCAGATCAGCTGCCTGCTGAGCTGTTTTTTCTGCCGCACAAAAGCTACGCGGTAAACCTGTCGTATGTCACACGCATTGATACTTCACTCAAATGCTTCGTGATGGCCGATGACACAAATATCCCTATCAAGAGAGAGCTCTCCGGCAAAGCAAAAAGGCTCTGGAGAGATACTACTTTGAGCACACCAGAGGGCTTAAATAAGGCACTTTCCTATTGATTTGATATGAGCTAGACTGTCAAAAGTAATACACTGCAAGGAGCCCGATTATGAAAAATAAAAGTACTATACGAAATATTCCCTATCTGACAATTATACTGCTTACACTGATTTGCATACTGCTTCTTTCCTCAAAAAACATGATTATGAGCCAGGCGAGCTATCCTGAAGCCACTATCGTAAGCTCTGCCTATGCTGTGGTGGAAGGCTCGGATTCAGATAAAGAAGAAATCACATTTCCACATACCTTTAAGCACCTTTCGCCGCGCACACATGTCACCGTCACCACACATATCAACCTGAACAAGGATGATCCTATCTACATAAAAACAGTCTATTCCCCTGCGAAGGTCTATCTGGACGATGAACTCATATATGAGTTTGGCCGGGCCGAAAACTATCCATCCTATATGAAGGATCCCGCAACCGAGGGGTACCTGATAGGCACTGACGGTCATTCAGGTGATACAGAGCTTCGTATAGAGTATCTGTCTCCTGTTACCAGAAGCTCGCTTACGGTATATTCTCCTATCTACGGAGCATACAAATCCTTATTTTTCACTCTGTTAAAGCTGAATAAATGGTCATTCTTTATAGCACTGCTTGAGCTTGCCGCAGGTGTTTTGTTTATATTTATCTCACTGATGCTTTTATGCTACGATAAAGAGGTTTGCAAGATGATATTTCATTTTGGATTCTTCTCACTCATGGCCGGCATGTGGTCTATCGGCGAGTGCAACTACACAGGTGTCATAATCAAAAACCCTACTCTACTTTATCTGTGTGCTTTTATAGGGCTTTTCTCGCAGATGATTCCGCTGCTGTATTTCTGCAGGCTTGCAGTTGGTTTTAAGAATGACAAGCCAATTATAGTTATCGCGAAGCTCCTCACCGTGCTTGACCTTGTCGCTTGTGTCTTACAGCTTAGCGGTACGGTTGCACTATCCCAGAGCATGTACGTGTTCCATGTCATTCTGCCTCTCATACTTTGCTTCCTGACTGCATACATCATCCTTGAGGCTGTTCGCAGCCAAAACAGCAGGGCAAACGGCTGATGGTTCCGGTATTCATACTGGCACTTGCTTCATGTGCCGAGATAATCAATTATCATTTAAAATTTGTGGCCTCATTGTCATTGCTGTACCAGATTGCAACTCTGCTTTTCATTATAATCATGGGAATTGTAATGGGGCTTAATATAAGCGATATGCTCAGTATAAAACGTGAGAATGAAAGGCTCATATTTGATATGAATCTCCTTGAGCATTCCCTGTTGGAGCAGAAGAAATATAATTCGCTCATCACAACAAACGAACAGCTTTTTAAGAAGCAGCGCCACGATCTGCGTCACCAGCTGGTTGCAATAAAAGGCCTCGCAAACACTGAAAATAAACAGCTGAATGAATACCTGGATTCCCTGATCCACAGCATACCATCTGCGCCTGCAAGCTATTGCGAAAACAGGGTAGTCAATTCCATTCTGTCATACTATAGTGCCATATGCAGAAATGAAAATATCGCTCTTGAGACAAAGCTTATTGTTCCGAAACCGATGATGCGGCCTTGGACAATGACCTGTGCCTGGTATTTGGAAATCTGATAGAAAACGCTATAGAAGCCTGCAGACGCATGGATACTCTGGATTCTTCAGGCAAAACACCATCACGTTTTATCCGACTGCATGCCCACGTACACTATAAGACACTTATTATTACTATGGACAACAGCTTTGACGGACATGTTACTATCCAAAACGGAAAATACTGTTCTTCTAAGAGGGACGACTATGGTATAGGTCTGTCATCCATCCGCTCTGTTGCCGGCAAATATGATGGTGACGTTGCATTTGAAGCAGCTGATGGTATATTTCAGTCATCAGTATACCTTCAAATATATAAATGACATACTAAAATCATTAATTTATATTAATGCTGCATACCTAAATATCATTTTCAGAGTCCAACTAACTTATTGTATATAATGCATACATATGCTATAATAATAAAAAAGAATTTTGTGCATTATACACATATGGAGTTTTAATTTATGATAGAACACACGATATACAAGGAATTTATTGATAAAATTTCAGAATTATCAGACGGGATATATCCTATCATCACCGACCTGGATAATGACTTATCATACGTACCGGACAAGACAGCTGATTTTTTCGGCTTTGAAGCCGGCGAGCATACCTGCTTCTTTGAACAGCTGAGCTCTTGTGTCAACGACGTTGACCTGCCGGAATATAAGCAGGAAATCCGCTATCGCTTAAATGGTGAAAAACCGGATGATATATTTTATGTCCGCATGGGAAAGCATACCAAAGAATATATGATGGGATTTTATTCTGATATTTTTACCGGTGATGACGGACACCGCTACCATGTCCTCGTGCTCAGAAACGAAAATACTCTTCCGGATATCGACCCATATACATATCTTTATGGTCAGTCGAAGTTTGAAAGAGACATCAACGGCTATATCATGGAAAACAGGTCTGTAGCCATAATCGAGGTGGAGATAGGTCATATAGATGAGTTCAATATACTGTATGGTTCCAATTTCAACACTGCAATCCAACGTGAGCTTGCGCTCAAATTCATCTACATGATGGATGGCAGCACAGCTACCTACTATATGAATAATTGCAAGTTTGTATTTGTGGTAAAGGAAGCAGACCGCGCCTTGGCCGAGGCCTTCTATCAAAAAATTGCCGATACAATAAAGTCCATGTATTTCTTTAAATGCTTTAAATTTGAGTTTGATATATATGCTGCGTGTCTGATTCTCAAGGATTATGATGGTGATACCTCAACTGTCATTAGCAAGGTGGAATACACTCTAGACCGCGCGAAGGAGCTTCACAGCCCTGATTTGTTATTTTTCAATGATATGGTCAGGTTCAATGGCAGCTCGCATATAGATATCATGAAAATCATTCATCAGTCGGTTATCAATGGCTGTGATGGCTTTTTTTGTAGAGTTTCAGCCCATTGTAAAGGCTTGCAATGGTGAAATAATGGGTGCTGAGGCTCTGGTGCTGGAAAAAGGAGCCTTTTGGCACGGTGCCACCTGGACTGTTTATCGACTGGCTTGAGGATACCCCTGCTATGTATGAGCTCGGAAATTATATCATGAGAACTGCAATAAGCGCAGCCAGTGAATTTGCAAAGATAAAACCCGGCTTCTTCATCAATGTTAATGCATCCTCAGAGCAGCTTGAAAAGGAATGTTTTGTGGAAGATACTCTGGCAATTCTTAAAGAGTATGATTTTCCACCTTCACAGCTATGGATAGAGATTACAGAGCGATGCAGAGATCTGCCTATATCTATGATAAAGAAAACCGTCACTGCATTCAGGGAAGCCGGAATCCACATCACTATGGATGACTATGGCACAGGAAGCTCTTCATCTCAGATGATGCTTGAGCTTCCTGTAGAGGGTATCAAGATAGATATGTTCTTTGTTAAAGACATTCTCGAGGAGAAAAAAAGAAGCAGGCACTTGTAATCGGAATGATTAATTTTGCCAATGCCGCAGACTTAAGGATATGTATTGAAGGCATAGAAAATGATAGCCTTGAGAGCTATCTCAGGCAGTTCGACGTCACCTGTTTTCAGGGCTATCACTACTCTAAGCCTATCTGTCAGGATGAGCTTATGAAGCTTCTTATAAAGCCATAGCCCTGGATATTACTCAAGATTTTCCTTAAATACTGTCAGTGCGCCATTTTTTTTAAAATCAGCATGACAATTGCTGCCACTATGCTTCCGGCCACTGTAGAGATAAGGAATGGCACTATGTATATAAACATGCCTTCCGGCTGAATAAGCATCACGTATTTTGCAAGAGGATACGCTGCCAGGCCTCCGAGTATGCCTGTGCCAAGCGCCTCTGCAATACATGTCGGTATGATTTTTTTGCTGAATCTGTACATCAGTCCACAGCACAGAGCACCTACCATGCTTCCCGGGAATGCCATGAGGCTTCCAAGTCCTGTCAGGTTTCTGATAATACTCGCACAAAATGCCACACCGACACCCCATGCAGGTCCTAAAAATACTGCTGCGCATATATTTACCATGTGCTGTACAGGTGCACATTTGCTGCCGGCAACAGGGAAGCTTATTAAGCTTCCTGCTACGGCAACTGCCACAAGCACTCCTGCCATGGCAATCTTTCTGATTGAAAGAGTTCTTTTTTAGTGTTCTTTTTACTTTCCATTATTACCTCACCTTAAAGTATATCGCATATTTCTGTACTAAAAAGTTATAGTATATCAATATACTCTCCTGCAAGTGCCTTGTTCATGCTTCGCACAGCACAGAACTTACCGCACATACTGCATGCCTCGCTGTGGTCATCCTCAGGCAGACGGTCATCCCTGATAGCCTTAGCTGTTTCCGGATCAAGTGCACATGCAAACTGTGCATCCCAGTCGAGCACACGTCTGGCATCTGCCATCTTATCATCTATATCTCTGGCTCCCGGTATTCCCTTTGCAATATCAGCTGCATGAGCCGCAATCTTTGACGCAATAATTCCCTGCTTTGTATCCTCCACATTTGGAAGAGCAAGATGCTCCGCAGGTGTCACGTAGCAAAGGAAAGCTGCGCCGTTCATTGCTGCCACTGCTCCACCGATTGCTGCTGTGATGTGGTCATAGCCAGGTGCGATATCTGTTACGAGAGGTCCAAGTACATAAAATGGTGCTCCCATACAGATTGACTGCTGTACTTTCATATTTGCAGCTACCTGATCAAGCGGCACGTGACCCGGACCTTCTACCATAACCTGTACGTTGTGATCCCATGCACGCTTTGTGAGCTCTCCAAGTCTTACAAGCTCCTCTATCTGGCATACATCTGTTGCATCTGCCAGGCATCCCGGTCGGCAGGCATCTCCAAGCGAGATTGTCACATCGTGCTCCTCACAGATTTCAAGTATCTCATCATAGTGCTCGTAGAAAGGATTTTCCTCTCCTGTCATGCACATCCATGCAAATACAAGGCTGCCTCCACGGCTTACGATATTCATCTTACGCTTGTGCTTTTTAATCTGGTCTATCGTTTTTCTTGTGATTCCACAGTGAAGAGTTACAAAGTCAACACCATCCTGTGCATGGAGTCTGACTACATCGATAAAATCCTGTGCTGTAAGTGTTGCAAGATCACGCTGATAGTGGATAACACTGTCATAAACAGGCACTGTTCCTATCATTGCAGGACATTCGCTTGTAAGCTTCTGTCTGAATGGCTGTGTGTTGCCATGGCTTGAAAGATCCATGATAGCCTCTGCTCCAAGCTTTACAGCACTCATGACCTTCTGCATCTCCACATCATAGTCCTTGCAGTCTCTTGACACACCGAGGTTTACATTGATTTTTGTGCGAAGCATGCTTCCAACTCCCTCTGCATCAAGTGACTTGTGATGCTTGTTAGCAGGAATAGCTACCTTTCCGCTTGCAACAAGCTCCATCAGCTTGTCTACATCCATCTTCTCTTTCTTTGCTACCTTTTCAATTTCAGGTGTTACGATGCCCTTTCTTGCGGCATCCATCTGTGTTGTGTAATTACTCATTGTACTCTCCTGTTCTTATTTTTATTTGTATTATTAATTAGTAATTATTTCAAGATTAACGCTCCATGATTCATAGGTCCACTGCCGTGTCCCAGATCAAGCATGGCTTTTAAACATGCCGTGACATATCGCTTGCCGTTATCCACAGCCTGCTCGAGCGACTGTCCCTTTGCCAGGCCGCTGGCTATCGCTGATGAAAGCGTGCAGCCTGTGCCGTGTGAGTTTGGATTATCCACTCTTTTGGTCTCAAATGTGATGATTTGCTTTCCATCCCACAAATAGTCACACACACATGCTGTGTCTGTGAAATGACCTCCCTTGCTTAAAACCGGACAGCCGTATTTATCATAAATAGCCTTTGATGCCTCTATGATGTCATCTGTGCTTTCAATCTGTCTGCCTGATATCACCTCAAGCTCAGGGATATTTGGCGTGATGATGTCAGCCAGTGGAAAAAGCATCTCCATAAGAGTGTTTGCTGCATTTTCTTCAAGCAGCCTGCTTCCGCTTGTAGCGACCATCACCGGGTCCAGAACTATGTTTTTTGCCTTATATTTTACAAGACCTGCGGCAATCGCCTCAATCGTATCTACCGATGATGTCATACCGATTTTCACCGCATCCGGATAAATATCCGTAAAAACAGCCTTCATCTGTGCCTCGATAAAATCAGCCGGTACATTCATCACCGCATCAACTCCCATGGTGTTTTGTGCCGTGAGTGCTGTGATGACACTCTCGCCAAACACACCGTTTGCAAGCATGGTCTTTAAATCAGCCTGCACACCTGCGCCACCGCTTGAATCGCTTCCCGCAATTGTAAGTGCTGTATGCATATTTACGCTCCTTTCTACTGAATGTTGTGATTTCTCGTAACTGTTCAGTATCTTCAAAATATTGTTTAATTACTGTATTTATAGCAGTATGTCATACTGTGATTACAGAATTTTGTCGCATATTTCTGCGAGTTTCTTGGCTGCAGCCTTTATATCTGCGCTTGCAAATATCGCTCCTACCACTGCGATTCCTGCAATCCCAGTGCCCTCTAGCGTGACTGCATTGTCTGCATTTATGCCTCCGATTGCAACAACCGGTATATCGACAGCCGCCGTGATTTCACGCAGAAGCTCCTTTGTCATAGGCTTTGCATTGAGCTTTGTGGTAGAGCCAAACACAGCTCCGCTTCCCAGATAGTCAGCGCCATCAGCTTCTGCCCTCTTTGCCTGCTCCACGGTCTTTGCCGTGACTCCTATTATCTTGTCAGTTCCAAGAAGATTCCTTGCCTCCGCCGGATTCATGTCATCCTGTCCCAGATGTACTCCGTCGGCATCTATATCAATTGCAAACTGCACGTTATCATTGATGATGAGCGGCACCTTGTGCTCATGACAGATTCTCTTTATTTCAAGAGCCTCATTATACTCATCCTTAAGCCCTGCATCAGAATCCGTACTCAGAATATCCTTGTCACGAATCTGAATCATAGTGGCACCGCCCTCTATTGCAAGCTTCACATGCTCAGAAAGCCTCGCTCCATGCAGCCACTGCCTGTCTGTTATAGCGTAGAGCTTTAAATCATTTTTGTTCATATATACCTTTCACCTCTTATCATGTTGTTTTCCAAATATAAGACTCATGACCTGCATACCACTTGTCTGTCATACAGCGATATTCACATCAGCTCATAATCACCATCGCATATATGATATACTGCATCAATCAGCCTGTCCCGGTATGCAGCATTTCCGGGCTTAATGAAATAACAGCTGTTTGTCTCTCTGCCTTGCTCTGCCATATCAGAGGCAGCAAGCACGCCTGCACTCTTCATGCAGCTAAGTGCTGCCATGACTGCACCGTATTTATCATCGCAATCAGCCGCAACAAACGCACAAATGAGCCCTGAAAGCATACATCCGGTGCCTGTCACCCTCTTCATCATAGGATGGCCGCCTGTGATGCTTCCTACCCTGTAATTATGCGTGTATCCGTCAGCATCCAACGCAACATCATTCACTACACAATTATCCATCACACCGGTACCCGTCGCATCAGTACTCATCGCATCAGCACTCATCAGACTGCTTTCATTATTATCATAGCAATCAGCTTCATCACATAATTCTGCCACATAATCGGTCTCACCTGTAATCACACAGATACAGCCATATCGCAGGGCCGCCCTGCACGCAAGCGCCTTTGCATCAGACTCATCTGCCGTATCGGTCACTTCCACGCCACCATCGCACCTGCCATGCTCCATAACAGCCTTGACCTCAGACAAATTGCCCTTAATCACATCCACATGCACCTCGTCCAGCAGGCTCATCACAAAATCCATCCTGAAGCGGCTCACGCCCACACCAACCAGATCAAGCACAATAGGAATATTCTTTTTCGCTGCCATCCTCGCAGCAATGCGCATCGCCTCAAAGCGCTCCTCAGAGGGAGTGCCTATATTCAGATTCAGCCCATCGCAGATACCCGTGACCTCATCCATCTCCTGCGGTGCCATAGCCATAATGGGCCTAGCCCCACATGCCAGCTCAATATTGGCCACATCATTGATAGTAACCATATTTGTGATGTTGTGAATCAAAGGACTGCGTGACTTAAGCTTTTCTATATAATTATTCATCTGTATCTCTTTACAACTATTCATAATCACCCACACATTCAAAAAGCGGATATACCGCCAATGAGTATATCCGCCTAAAAATCGTGCGATATTATCCTACGTTGGCATTATCCAAATCAGGTTATGGGTCAAGACACTACCAGTCTACTCTCAGCCGGCTAAACACCAGCTCCCCTGTTGTGTTTTAAAATTAAATCCAATAACAATGTAACTATCCAAAACAAGAAAATCTGCTGCTTACATGCAAGCATGACGCATCAGCTTTTTTTTGTTCTCAGTGGTTCTGAATAGTCATTATATTTAATATAATACGCACTCCCCAATAAATCAAGCAAAATCCGCAAGTGTACTCATATTCGTACATCAAGCGCTGCTGGTCACACTGTTAGGTGTGAACAGTAACCATCAAACACAATCCCGGTAACACCGAGCCCCGAGGTGTTACCGTAGCACTCATTATCACGCCACAACGTAAGGGCGTAAGCCCCGGGCACCGGGGTGCACACGCACTCTCCCGAGACGCGAATAGCGAAGTGGATTAGATACTGTAGAAATTATGCCCATAAAACGCAGAAACACCCCTGCATGGACGCAGGGGTGAGGGAGAAGCGCGCCACGGACGGCGCGTTTCGACGGTTTCGTCAAGCATAGAAAACCATCAAGCATAATTTCGTACAGAATCTTAGCCACGTAGCGTAGCGCCACTTGGGAGAGTGCGTGTGCACCCCGGTGCCCGGAGCTTACGCCCGACCTATCGCCACAATGATAAACAGCCTAAATCTACTTAGCTGCAATAACATCCGCCATATCGTAGTGACCGGCACCCTTTCCCTTAAGGAACTTGGCAGCCTCAACAGCACCCTTCGCAAAAACAGCCTTAGAGTAAGCAGTATGCTTAAACTCAATCACCTCATCCTGTCCACAGAAAAGTACCTCGTGCTCACCGACGATGCTCCCTCCTCTGACAGCAGAAATACCAATTTCCTTAGGATCACGCTTCTCTCTGCGCTGGCTGCGGTCGTAAACATAGTGATACTCGTTATCCATAGCCTCGTTGATGGAATCAGCAAGCGCAAGCGCAGTACCTGAAGGTGCATCAAGCTTTACATTGTGATGCTTCTCAACTATCTCCATGTCAAAACCTGCCGGTGCGAAAACCTGTGCAGCTTCTTTTTGAGAAGAGCCATAAGAGTGTTTATGCCAAGTGACATGTTTGCAGACTTGAGCACTGCCACCTTCTTGTAGCACTCCTCAACCTTTGCAAGCTGCTCATCACTAAGACCGGTAGTGCATAAAACAACCGGAACCTGCTTGTCCACACAATAGTCCAGCACTCCGTCAACAGCCTTGGCATTGGAAAAATCTATGACCACATCAGCGTCCACATCACATTTGTCGATGCTCGAAAAAACAGGATAGTCATTGTCTATTCCATCATATAAATCAATACCGGCTACAATCTCGATATCCGCATCAGCCTTACAGATTTCTGTGATAGTCTGTCCCATTTTGCCGTTGCAGCCATTCATAATTACCTTTGTCATTTTATCGTATCCTTTCTCGTTGTACTAAGCAAGCTTTAAGCCATAAGCCTTCATGACCTCAGCAAGCTTCCTTGCATTATCCTCACCCATCTCGCACATAGGGCTTCTAAGAGGTCCGACATTCATACCCATCAGGTTCATAGCCTTCTTTACAGGAATTGGATTTACCTCTGAGAAGAGTGCGTCCACAAGTGGAAGAGCCTCTCTCTGAAGCTCTAAGGCTGTCTGTAAATCGCCCTTGAAGAAGCTGTCGCACATATTGTGTACCTTTGCAGGGGCTACATTGCTCCATACTGAGATTACACCGATTGCTCCGATAGACATAAGAGGCACTACGAGACCATCCTCGCCTGAGTACATATCAAGCTTTCCGTCTGTCAGATACATTGTCTTTGAAGCCTGTGCCAGATTTCCTGTAGCTTCCTTGAGTCCCACGATATTTTCCTTTGTCTTAAAGAGCTCTGCCATAGTCTCCGGAAGCACGTTGCAGCCTGTACGTCCCGGTACGTTGTATACGATAATAGGACACTTTGTGCTGTCTGCAATCTGCGAATAGTGACTCACAAGACCTGCCTGAGTAGCCTTGTTGTAGTATGGTGTGACAACGAGCAGTCCGTCTGCACCAAACTCTTCAGCCTCCTTTGAAAGCTGCATAGCTGTCTTTGTGCAGTTAGAGCCTGTGCCTGCTACTACAGGTACACGATGCTTTGTAAACTCTACGGCAGCCTTTATAACCTTTGCATGCTCCTCCATTGACAGACATGGACTCTCGCCTGTGGTGCCTGCAATGATAATAGCATCTGTGCCATTATCAATCTGCATATTGATAAGCTCCTCGAGCTTGTCGTAATTAACCTCCTCGTTATCGTACATAGGTGTAACAATTGCTACTCCTGCTCCTTTGAAAATTGCCATGATTTTATCTCCTTCTTGCTTTTCTTTATTCGATATTTGATTCTCTTAACGTATAAGTATGCCGTTGTCTGCCTCTAAGCGCTAAAAAACCGGCTCCTTAGAGCCGGTCCCAATTCTTCATGAATCACGATAGCTCCCCATCAAATCTGATGACAGTCATAAGGCTGTTCGCCATATGCCCAGAGATATATCCGCAGATGATAAATCCCTTCGGCGCTATTCCTTTCATCTCCCATCAACTGCCCCTGCGGCATCCGGAAAGCTACTCATAAGTCGCGCGACCTCTATCTGTTAATCAAATTATTCGTATACAGCAGATGATATAACTGCCTCGCACTTGCACTAATAATATCACCACGCCTGTGCATTGTCAACTCACAGGACAATATTTCTTATTATTTTTCAGACTCGATATTATAAATCTCATCTGCCATTTCCCTGATTCCATCGTCAAGTACTCTGCCTGTCATAATCACGGTCACATCATCAGGCCTTGAAGCAAGCATATCCGACAGCTCCTCCTTTGAAATCAGATGCAAATCCAAAAGCCCCAGCATCTCATCAAGTACAACAACCATGTCAGCACCTGTTGATATAACCTTCTTTGCATAATTGAAGCCATTCTTGATATTCATGATTTCTTCCTGCTTACTCTCCTCATCAAGCTGCTCAAAAAGTATTCCGGCTCTTGAAAAATTAAAGAATTTCACCTCCGGCTCAAGCTTTTTCAAAAACTCCGGCTCCTTTTTACCCTTTAGAAACTGAATAACGACAGCCTGTTTACCATCACAGGCAGCACATATTGCACTTCCTATAGCGACATTTGTCTTGCCATGTCCCTCGCCATAATAAATCTGTACTGCACCGTTTCATAATAATCATGCCTCCATACACATAGCTTTTCTGCCTGATATATAATCATTACAGTTTACACCTGATGTAAACGTCAACAATCACAAGCATTAACTAATAATATCTAGTAAAATACCACAATCTGACTTTTTATTGCAAATTTTCGGGAAAATCACAAATCCGTAGTTACTGTCCATTTAAAATACTATGCCTCAATCTTGCTCACGGAAACCTCATACGCCGTGCGCTGCTCCACCTGTGTCTCACTGAGCTTTTTTTCACATAGTCTCTGCTCTGGATTCTACCCCATATCTGCACATGTGTACCCACCTCAAAGGTCGACGCAAATCTGGCATTTCTTCCCCAACAGATACATGGAATATAATCTGACTTGCCATATGAACGGTTCACTGCCACAAGCAGGTCTGCAATTTCTCGTCCAAGCGGTGTTTTCCTGTATATAGCCTCCTTGCAGATATAACCGTCAAGGAAAATCTGATTAGCTGCATCCTCATCATAATCACTGTCCAATACCTCAAGCTCTCTTGCAAAAACAGACAGCACCAGCCTGTTCTTCTTCTCCTCATGCCTGTTGAATGAGCGGAACTGCCCGCCTATATATACGCTTTTGCCTATGTAGTCACCCTCCACATTGATAAGCCTCTCTGACACCATCACCGGAATATAGTCCATGCAATCTGAAAGCCTTCTGACCGAAACCTCCATCATATAGAAGCCCTCACCATACACCTCGTGACTAAACTGAAAATCTGAAACGATTTCTCCGATTATTGATACCTGGTTGTTTTCAAACATTTTATCTGCCATGAATTTTTGTCTCCCTTCCTTTTGTAAAATGTTTTTCCAGCTATTTTTAACATTTCCACAAAGTATATTTTCTCAAATAATGTCGACAAATCCAATAACATTTCACTTAATTTTATAAAAACTTTCAATGAAAACTTGCACATTGGAAAAATTATGATAGAATAAGTTAGTTGCAAACTTAGCTTTATTTATTAAAGAAAGAAGGAAAATATGAAAACAACAAGAGACGATATTCGTAATATAGCAATTATTGCCCACGTTGATCATGGTAAAACAACACTTGTAGATGAGCTTCTTAAGCAAAGCGGTGTGTTCCGTGCCAATCAGGAAGTTCAGGATCGAGTAATGGATTCAAACGACATCGAGCGTGAAAGAGGTATCACAATCCTCTCCAAAAACACAGCTATTCAGTATAAGGACATCAAAATCAACATCATCGACACTCCGGGTCATGCTGACTTCGGCGGTGAGGTAGAGCGTGTTCTTAAGATGGTAAACGGAGTTATCCTCGTGGTTGATGCCTTCGAGGGTGTTATGCCACAGACCAAGTTCGTAGTTATGAAGGCACTTGCACTCAAGCTGCCTATCATTGTCTGCGTCAACAAGATTGACCGTCCGGAGGCACGTCCTAATGAGGTCATCGATGAGGTATTAGAGCTCTTCATGGATCTCGATGCTTCTGAGGAGCAGCTTGACTGCCCATTCGTTTTTGCATCAGCCAGAGACGGCTATGCCATGAAGGACTTGAACGACGAGAGAAAGGATATGACTCCTCTCTTCGAGACTATCGTAAACTACATCCCTGCTCCAACAGGTGATCCTGATGCCAACACACAGATTCTTATCAGTACAATCGACTACAACGAGTATGTAGGACGTATCGGAATCGGTAAAGTGGATAACGGTAAAATCAAGGTCAATCAGGAGGCTGTCGTTGTAAACCACCACGACCCTGACAAGCTTGAGAAGGTCCGTATCAGCAAACTTTACGAGTTTGACGGACTCGACAAGGTAGATGTAGCCGAGGCTAACATCGGTTCGATTGTAGCAATCTCAGGTATCGCAGATATCCACATCGGAGATACAATCTGCTCACCGGAAGCACCGGAGGCTATTCCTTTCCAGAAGATTTCCGAGCCAACAATCTCCATGAACTTCCTTGTAAACGACAGCCCTCTTGCAGGACAGGAAGGTAAATTTGTCACAAGCCGTCACATCCGTGACAGACTCCTTCGCGAGCTCAACACTGATGTTTCACTGCGTGTCGAGGATACTGACTCACCTGATTCCTTCAAGGTTTCCGGACGTGGAGAGCTTCACCTTTCAGTGCTTATCGAGAACATGCGCCGTGAGGGTTATGAATTCGCTGTAAGTAAGGCAGAGGTGCTCTACAAGTATGACGAAAACGGCAAGAAGCTTGAGCCAATGGAGCTTGCTTACATCGATGTGCCTGACGAGTTTACAGGAGCTGTCATCTCAAAGCTTCAGCAGCGCAAGGGCGAGCTTAGAAATATGGGCTCTATCGCAGGCGGATACACCAGACTCGAGTTCCATATCCCTGCACGTGGACTTATCGGATACCGTGGTGAGTTCATGACCGATACAAAGGGTAACGGAATCTTAAACACCATGTTTGACGGCTACGAGCCATACAAGGGTGAAATTGCATACCGTGCAACAGGTTCACTCATTGCCTTTGAGTCAGGTGAGGCTGTAACATACGGACTCTTCTCTGCACAGGAGAGAGGAACACTCTTTATCGGACCGGGTGCCAAGGTTTACTCAGGAATGGTTATCGGACAGTGTTCAAAGGCCGAGGACATCGAGCTCAACGTATGTAAGAAGAAGCATCTTACAAATACACGTTCTTCATCAGCAGATGAGGCACTCACACTCGTACCACCTAGAGTATTAAGCCTTGAGCAGGCTATCGACTTTATTGATACAGATGAGCTTCTTGAGGTAACACCTGAGAGCCTTCGAATCAGAAAGAAGATTCTTGACCCTACTCTTCGTAAGAGAGCCGGTTTCAAGAAAAATTAAATCATGCTTTTCGCATAAAGTTTTTGTTGCTGAAAAGTATACAGTAAATACACTTTATGTAAATTTCAAAGACAAAAAATACCGTCAGGGAACATCTCCCTGACGGTATTTTTATTTGACCTGATTTATTTTTACAGTGCCTTGATTCTCTCAAGTGCCTTTACTGTGTTCTCATAGTTTCCGAAAGCAGTCAATCTGAAGTATCCCTCTCCGCTTGGTCCAAAGCCTGAGCCAGGTGTACCTACCACGTTGGCATTCTCAAGCAGGTAATCGAAGAACTCCCATGATGTCATCTGATCCGGTGTCTTGAGCCAGATGTATGGTGCATTTACTCCGCCGTATACTGTAAAGCCTGCCTCTGCAAGACCTGTCTTTATTGTCTTTGCATTGTTCATGTAGTATGCTACCTGATCCTTAAGCTGTGCTTTTCCGGCATCTGAGTAAACTGCCTCGCCTGCTCTCTGCACGATGTATGGTGCACCGTTGAACTTGGTTCCGTGACGGCGTGCCCACATAGCATGAAGTGATACATCACCACACTTAAGCTCCTTAGGTACTACTGTGAAGCCAAGACGCACGCCTGTAAAGCCGGCGTTCTTTGAGAAGCTTCTAAGCTCGATGGCACATGTCTTTGCACCGTTACACCATAGATTGAATGTGGCACATCTGCTTCGCTGATATATGCCTCATAGGCTGCATCAAAGATAATTACTGAGCCATTCTTGTTTGCATAATCAACCCATACCTGTAACTGCTCCTTTTTGAGAGTTGTTCCTGTTGGGTTGTTTGGCAGACACAGATAAATCATATCCGGTACTTCCTTTGGAAGCTCCGGAACAAAGCCGTTATCTGCTGTTGACGGCATATAGATTACATTGCTCCAGGTCTCTGTCTGAGCATCATATGTGCCTGTTCTTCCTGCCATAACATTGGAATCAACATATACAGGGTAAACAGGATCTGTAACAGCGATGCGGCTGTTTGCTGAGAAAAAGCTCCTGGATGTTGGCTGAATCACTCTTTGCTCCGTCTGAAACAAAAATCTCATCAGCTGAAATATCGCATCCTCTTGCTTTGTAGTCGTTGTCTGAAATTGCTTTTCTGAGGAACTCATATCCGAGGTCAGGTGCGTATCCGTGGAATGTAGCTGCATTTCCCATCTCATCAACAGCCGTGTGCAGTGCATCGATGATAGCAGGTGCAAGCGGCTGTGTTACATCGCCGATTCCAAGCCTTATTATCTCTTTATCCGGATTTGCCTCCTGATAAGCTGCAACCTTTTTAGCTATTGTGCTGAAAAGGTAGCTTCCCGGTAATTTCTGAAAGTTATCATTAATCTGAAACATGTTTATCTCTCCTTTGTTACTTTACAATAAGTCTAATTTATCACTTTACCATGCAAGTGTAAATATATTTTTTATCATTATTTTTTAGTAACTGTTCAAGCCTTTGCAGCTACTATCATACGCTCTTCTGTCTGGCTTCATAAAACGCACACTACACCTCAGTCATAAGGCTTAGTATCATCTGTGCTGTTTCCACAAGACCGGTGCCGTTATCCATGCTTCGCTTCTGGATATACCGGTGTGCTTCCTCCTCTGAGAATCCATTTCGTTCCATCAGTACAGCCTTTGCACTGCTTAGCATCTCCTGATCCTCCTTTGAACGTACCTTAGGCCTTTGCCTGAGCTTTTTCCTGCGGCGCGTTATCGTGTAATCCATCATCTCAACAGTCTGCAAAAGCTCATGCACTTTTAGTGGCATGGATAATGACATCAGATTATCCACATTTTTTTCCATGATACCCGCTGCCGACGCTATGAGAAGCATCTGAAACTCCTTAGGCATATACTCGTATATCTCACTGTACATCATGTCTGAAAATCTGTATCCGCATATGATGATTCCCATATTCAGTCCGTTCATGCTCGAAAGTGCTGAAGCTCCTGTATTTGCAACCGCCGTGACTGTATAACCGCTCTGCGCTAATATTTTTTGATTGAATTGGCTACTTCCTTTTTAGGAAATGCTATAACAATATTATTCACGGTTTGTTACACCCTTTAAAATTTGTACAGATATTCATCTATTTCCCATTGGGTAACCGCAGCTCTGTAATCGTTCCACTCTGCCTCTTTTGCCTCTATATACTTGTCGTAGATATGTTCACCCAGTATCTCGCGGATAAAATCATCTGACTTAAGACACTCAACCGCCTCATGTAAATCAGCAGGAAGTGATTCAATTCCTAGTCTCTTTTTATCCTGTTCTGTGAGCTCAAATACATTCTCACGAAGCTCCGCATCCGGCTGTATCTTGTTCTTTATGCCGTCAATTCCTGCTGCCAGGCACAGTGCCAGAACCAGATACGGATTTGCTGAAGGATCAGGGTTTCTAAGCTCCACTCTCCTTCCCTCACCTCTTGCTGCAGGGATTCTGATAAGCGGACTTCTGTTTGTAGCTGACCAGGTGATATAAATCGGTGCCTCATAGCCCGGCACAAAGCGCTTATATGAATTGACGATTGGATTAGTGATGACCGTCATGCCCTTCATATGCTTCATGATACCGCCTATGAAGTAGTATGCCTCCTCGCTGAGTCCAAGCTTATCCTCCTCATTGTCAAATATATTGACACCATCCTTTGAAAGTGACATGTTGATATGCATTCCCGAGCCGCTCACACCATGCTTTGGCTTTGGCATGAAGCTGGCAAAAAAGTCCGTGCCGCTTTGCGATTGTCTTTATAGCAAGCTTAAAGGTCATGATATTGTCGGCGGTATGAAGTGCCTCCTCATACTTGAAATCAATCTCATGCTGTGCAGGTGCCACCTCATGATGTGATGCCTCTATCTCAAAATCCATATCCTCAAGAGTTAGAACCATGTCTCTTCTTGCGTTTTCTCCCAAATCATTTGGTCCCAAGTCAAAGTACCCTGCTCTCTCATGCGAGATGGTGGTAGGCTGTCCGTTCTCGTCCAGGTGGAAAAGGAAAAACTCACACTCCGGACCTACATTAAATATATAGCCCATCTGCTTTGCCTTTTCAATCTGTTTCTTTAATATATAGCGCGGGTCTCCCTCAAACGGTGTACCATCCGCCATATAGACATCACAGATGATTCGTGCGACCTTGCCCTGCTGTGGTCTCCATGGAAAAATCATAAAAGTGTCAAGATCCGGGTACAGATACATATCTGACTCCTCTATCCTCACAAAGCCCTCTATTGACGAGCCGTCGAACATACACTTGTTGTCGAGTGCCTTCTCAAGCTGGCTGGCTGTAATTGCCACATTTTTTAATGTTCCAAAGATATCCGTAAACTGTAAACGGATAAACTCAATATCCTCCTCATCCACTATGCGGATAATATCATTCTTACTGTATTTTGCCATTTTAAATCTCCTTATTATTGCAAAAAGCTATAACCTTATCGTACTCCATCTCACCGCCAAACAAATCAAGAGCACTGCCTATTGTCACATTCAGATGGTTCTGTCCAAGCTGCCTGATGCATTTTAAATCGTCAAAGGATGACACACCGCCTGCATATGTGACCGGTATCCTTCCCCAGCTGCCAAGCATGGCGACAAGTTCCTTTTCAATACTCGCAGCAATATGAGGATAGCTTATCCAAAAGCTCTGTGGTCACTGCCTCATCCGTGAAGTTTTGCCAGCGGTCAGTCACTATATAATACTGTCCATCCTTTTTGCGACATGACAGATCAAGCACCAGCCTGTCACTGCCCACAGTATCTTCAAGCCTGTTTAGATTTGCATAGTTTATCCTGCCGTCTTTAAATACGTAGGATGTCACAATAACTGCTGCTGCACCGGCATCTATAAACTCCATCGCATTGTCTGCGGTGATGCCGCCACCTACCTGTAAGCCCTGCGGATACGCTTCAAGCGCCATAACAGCCTGCTCCTTTGTATCCTCATAATACTCGCTGTCCACAGAATTGAGTAGAATGATATGACCGCCCTTTATGCCCGATTTCCTATACATATCTGCATAAAACCGGCTGTCCTGCTCTGAGACGAAGTTCTCACTGGCAAAATCGCCCCTGTCTTTTAATGAACCACCGACAATCTGCTTCACTTTTCCATTGTGAATGTCGATGCATGGTCGAAATTCCATATTTTTCTCCCTGGTTTAGTTTATTGTGGCTCAAAAATCGTTACTATCCACGCCTTAGCGTAACGTGCAAACATTGCCTTAAAGCCACTTAATATAAAATATAACATAATTTTTACTTTATTTGCAAAAGACTTACATTAGTTTTACTAATAAATAATATAATAATTTCATATCGGGCTTATAACTGCTTGACACCCACTCTTTAATTTGCTATCATCATACAAATTACATTAGTATATAAAGTATACCAGTATAATAACATAAGAAAGAGAGGAATTTAAAAATGGGTACTATTATCGGCGAAGGAATTACATTTGATGACGTTCTCTTAGTTCCACAATATTCTGAGGTAACACCAAATATGATTGAGCTTCAGACACATCTTACTAAGAAGATTGTCCTTAACATTCCTATGATGAGTGCTGCAATGGATACAGTCACAGAATCAAAAATGGCTATCGCAATGGCTAGACAGGGTGGTATCGGAATCATCCACAAAAAAATATGTCTATTGAGGCACAGGCAGACGAAGTCGATAAGGTAAAGCGTTCAGAAAACGGCGTTATTACCGATCCGTTCTATCTTTCTCCAGACCATACATTACAGGATGCAGACAACCTTATGGCCAAGTTCAAGATATCAGGTGTGCCAATCACAAAGGACGGCAAGCTTGTCGGCATCATCACAAACCGTGATCTGAAGTTTGAGACAGACTTCACAAAGAAGATTTCAGAGTCTATGACTTCTGAGAATCTCATTACAGCTCCTGAGGGCATCACTCTCGATGAAGCAAAGAAGATTCTTGCAAAGGCAAGAAAGGAAAAGCTCCCTATCGTAGACAAGGACTACAACCTCAAGGGACTTATCACTATAAAGGATATCGAGAAGCAGATTAAGTATCCTCTTTCAGCAAAGGATGATCAGGGCCGTCTCCTCTGCGGTGCCGGAGTAGGTATCACAGGCAATATGGAGCGTGTTGATGCTCTTGTTAAGTCTCATGTTGATGTCATCGTTGTTGACTCAGCTCACGGACATTCAAAGAACATACTTGAGGCTGTTAAGAAGATTAAGGCTGCTTATCCGGATCTTCAGATAATCGCCGGAAATATCGCAACAGGTGCTGCGACAAAGGCTCTGATCGAGGCCGGTGCAGATGCAGTAAAGGTTGGTATCGGACCTGGTTCTATCTGTACAACACGTGTCGTTGCCGGTATTGGTGTACCACAGATTACAGCTATCATGGACTGTTACAAGGTTGCTAAGGAGTATGGAGTTCCTGTTATCGCAGATGGTGGTATCAAGTACTCAGGTGATATGACAAAGGCTCTCGCAGCCGGTGCCAACGTATGTATGATGGGCTCAATGTTCGCAGGCTGTGATGAGGCTCCGGGAACCTTCGAGCTTTATCAGGGAAGAAAATACAAGGTATATCGTGGCATGGGTTCTATCGCTGCCATGGAAAACGGAAGCAAAGACCGTTACTTCCAGGAGGGCGCTAAGAAGCTCGTTCCTGAAGGAGTTGAGGGTCGTGTAGCTTACAAGGGAACTCTTGAGGATACAGTATTCCAGCTTGTTGGTGGTATCCGCTCAGGAATGGGCTACTGCGGTTGCAAGACAATCGAAGATCTTAAAGAGAACGGACAGTTTGTCAAGATTACTGCTGCTTCTCTCAAGGAGAGCCACCCTCATGATATCCATATCACAAAAGAGGCTCCTAACTACAGCACAGACGATAAATAAACACATTCATTAATTCATATTACGAGGTAAAATATTTGGACGCTGACGACATATCGCAGATTATATTCTTATTAATACTATTAGCACTCTCCGCATTTTTTTCATCTTCGGAGACCGCTCTTACTACCGTAAACAAAATACGTATGAGAACCCTGGCTGAGGCTGGCAACACAAAAGCCAAAAAGGTGCTCAAGGTGACTGAGAACTCTCCAAAGATGCTCTCAGCCATCCTTATCGGCAACAACATCGTAAATCTTTCAGCATCATCGCTCACCACCTCGCTTGCCATCAAGCTGTTTGGCAGCGTCGGAGCAGGTGTCGCAACCGGAATACTTACATTCCTCATACTGATCTTCGGAGAGGTCTCTCCGAAGACACTTGCGACCATAAAGGCTGACAAGATTTCACTCTCAATCGCAGGCTTTATATCAGTGCTCATGGTAGTGCTGACACCTGTAATATTTATCATCAACAAGCTTTCACTCGGGGTCATTTTCCTCTTTGGAATAAGACAGAGCGATGCCAAACGCGTCATGACCGAGGAGGAGCTTCGTACAATCGTTGATGTAGGACAGGAGGACGGTGTCATCGAGGATGAAGAGCGTGATATGATTCACAATGTATTCGATTTTGGAGATGCAGAGGCGAAGGAGGTCATGGTTCCGCGTATTGATATGAAGTTTGTCTATGTTGATTATACTTATGATGATTTGATTTCCATATTCAGAGGATAAATTCACCAGACTCCCTTTGTATTACGAAAGCACTGACAACGTAATCGGTATTGTAAATGTGAAGGATCTGCTACTCCTTAAGGATGAGGATAAAGAGCATTTTTCCATCAGGAATATCATGCGTGAGCCTTACTTTACATATGAGCACAAGAATACAGCGAATCTGTTTCTCGAGATGCGCGAATCATCTATATCGCTTGCCATTGTCTTAGATGAATACGGTGTCACAGCCGGACTCATCACACTTGAGGATCTCTTAGAGGAAATAGTCGGTGAGATTCGTGATGAATACGACTCTGACGAGCAGGATGATATCACAAGAATAAATGACTACGAATACATAGTTCTTGGCTCTGCCAATCTCGAGGATGTAAGCGATGAGCTTGGTCTGCACCTCGAATCAGACGACTATGACACAATCGGTGGCTACTGCCTTGAAAAGCTTGACCACCTGCCTGAAAAAAATGAAATAATCATCACTGATGACAATATCCTTCTCCGCATAGAGGCTGTTGATAAAAACCGAATCGAAAAGGTCTATATCAAATTGCCAAGGCCTGCCGAAGAAGGGAATTAAATTCAGGATCGTTTAACCAGCGGGAGTTCTCCATGAGACCTCCTGCTTTATTTTTGCTGTAATACAAATACCATTCTTCATACGTTAGTTATCCTCCATTGGCTGATCTGCTACAATAGTCTTTTTGCAGCTTATTTTCTTTGTCACACCTGTAGGAAGCTTGAACTCCTCCTCTATTCCTGCTGAAATAATGCCCTTTTCCATATCACATACATAGACTGTGGCAATTGCAGTACCGCCTGCTGTAAGCCTCTCATTAATGTCCTCTATGACAGCTTTTTTCCACATCATAGCTGCTGACGGGCTTTTTATCCACGATATACATATTTGGCTCGTAATATCTGTTCATAGCACCCGAAAGTGCTAATGACAGACTCTTTTCCATCTGGTTCTCCCTGACTGTCATATTGTATACACTAAGCCCAAGCATCGCTGTATACAATACAATAAGACAGCCTATTACTCCAAGTACTACATTTTTCATTCTATACGCCTGCTACCTTTCTATTAATTGGAACACTTATCCTAACCTGATCCTTTGTGCCATCATAGAGGCTGTTGATAAAAAAACCGAATCGGAAATGTCTATATCAAATTGCCAAGGCCTGCCGAAGAAGGGAATTAAATTCAGGATCGTTTAACCAGCGGGAGTTCTCCATGAGGCCTCCTGCTTTATTTTTGCCATAATACTTTTCGCTTATGAATCTAATCTTTCCAAAGGCTTTGGTTCTCTCCTTGACCTGAGTATCTGTAAATATGATGGATATAGTCTTTTGCGTGATATTTCCATAGCTGTCCTTTGCCTCAAGCACTATCTCTATGATATCCTTGTCACGTGCACTTTCTATTTTACGGTCATCAAAATTTTTCACTTTCAGATAATTTATCTCGTTATCGCCAAACGCAATATCACCATCCTCCACATCCGTTGCAGATATAAGGCTTCCTATCAGCTGCTCTGTTATACTGCCATTCCTTGCCTGCTTAATCGAAAAGAACATATCATCCGCCTCTATGGTAGGCTCATGCTCCCAAAGTGCATACATACGTATTACCGCCTTATCTGTATACTCTATCCCCAGTATCCTGCATAAATCAGCTACCTGTATACTCTCTCCCGGCGCATATTTTATATCAGGATACTCTTCTCCTAAAATCCAGCCTATACACATATGCTGGCTTGGCAATGTCACCATATCACTATACTTCACAGTGGCAGATACACCGGTATCATATTCTATGGTATACTCGTTTTCCTGCCATACTGCGTATATATCTTTCGACGGTCTGTTTGACTCAATCCAGCTGTTTGCCACACCACACAATAACGGATATACGGCAGTCGTATCATACGAATTATTTCCCCAGCCACACATATGATACCCGGCCATCTGCCAGCCCACAGCCGGAAAAGCCTGATTGATGCCTCCATATGTGTAGCTCTTTGAGGTCTTTTCTGAATCAGACGCACTCGTATTCCGCCAGAATGTCACAGCTATAGTACCTGCCCTTGCGTATGCCGTATAAGTACCACCCGAATTCACATAAAAACCATATGATGATAAGCTCATTGACGAATCATTGTTCCAATTCGTGAAATCATATCCGGCAGAACTGCTTGCACTGATTGTCACATATGTACCATAGCAGTATGTACCTCCCCCTGATACACTGCTTATGCCTGTAGACTTCCTGACATCAATTGTATGAAACAGTCCTCTCACCGTCTTGCCATAATACGAATACAGTGCTGAGAGTGCGCTGTCCGTCCAGTTTGCCGCTTTGGATATACCTGCATATGTAGTATAAACCTTTCCCCAGGAAGGACCATTATCATTCATGCCACCCTTGTTCTTGCCATTTACTCGAAGCACCATGCAGGCATCGAGGATGATGGTGCATGAGCCGGAGCTAAGGGCATTGAGAGTCTGCGTACTCAATCTCTTTCTCATTACATTCAAAGAAATTGAATACATAAGATATTCCTTTCCATTTGACTTTTTCTGATATTTTAGTTTCATATACTTTCCAGGCATTTGATAATAAACTGTCTGAATTACATTTCCACTGGTATTTTTTACACTAAGCTTATATCCAATTGTCCTATATTTTGTTCCTGAAGTAGATATATTTCCTGCCGAACAAAAATAAATTTCTCCATCTGATTTACTAGTTGGTTTAAAAACGGCACTATTACCATATGTATTATAAAACTTGACAGGCTCGCTCCACACATCGGCAAAAATATCATCGCAAGCATAATTAATAAGCATGAACATTAAGACACATATACCTGCTATTACTCTTATTATATAATTTTTCATATTTTTCCTTTGCAAACGTTAATTAATTGTTGTCCAATTAAAATATTCCAGCTTCCCACATATAACAAATCAGATAACCATACTCATCATATCCCTTTAGTGTATAATCCAGTAAAATTATAGAATCCATTGCTTTCATCCAATGCTGACTTATAATCTGGAATATCATTCTTTGAAGGATAAATACATCTGTAAGCCTCTGAAACACCTGCTGAACACATCTCTAATCCCCATTCATTTTTTACCTTTTGAGCAAATAAATCTGCCAGTTCTCCCTCAGATATACTTCCATCTGTCCACTGTTTCACCAACGAATCAATATACGCCTTCTGCTCCCCACTCATGCCATTTCCAGCCTTACTGCCATAAAATATCCATCCCGGTGCAACATACTCATTTTTTGGTGCTTCCGGCTGCGCGGGCTCACTTTGAGCCGGCTCAGGTGCGACTGTCTGATTTGATGCTGCCGGTTTTGAATCGTTACCTGCAGGTTGTTGTGTGTTATTGCTGTCTGTAGATGTGTTATTGCTGCCTGTAGATGTCTTTTTATCTGCTGCTGTTTTGTCTTCTGATGATTTGTCAGAAGATTTATCTAACGCTGTATTTGCATTATCTGAATTACCGGCTGCCGGTGTGGAATTATCATTGGTATCTGATTGCGTACCGTTATTTTGCTTATTATCTTTATCAACTACATTTGTTTCCTTCAATGCATCCTTTTTCACAAGCTCAAGTGTCTCGCTTTCTGCTACAATATCCTGCGTATTTTCAGTCACACTGACAGACCTGGAATCCTTTTTCTTCCCCTTTTCTCCTGATTTTGAGCTTACTGCCACTGCTATACATATGATAAGAATTATTGCTATTATCACTGCCGGTATAATAAATAAAAGTCTGTGTTGTTTTTCATTTTTCATTTTATATATCCGCTACCTTTCTATTAATTGGAATACTTATCCTCACATGATCCCTTGTGCCGTTTTTGCAGGTTATCCTGACATGCATATCATACACACCATAATCCGGAAAGCTAAGTGACGAGCCATCGGCTGATATGCTGCCTGTACAGTCATTTCTGCCCGAATCATACAGGGCATAAACTTCAAGCTTATCCAGATTATCCTCATGCGCTGTAACATCAAGCAGGTCATATACACTGTAGCTTACTGCATTCTGACGCATTTTCTCCTTTAGCTCAATACCCGGAACCGGTATATTTTTCATGCTGTCATAGCTGTCGTTTGCGCTATCGCTGCTCAATATATCCTGTGGCGCAAATGCCACACTCATTTTGTTCTTCAGAGCCCCAAATCCCGACAGCAGCGCAATTCCCACAATCACCGCCACTATCATGGCTCCATATGTCTGCATTATCTCCTTCATCTATAGTCTCCCGATTATTTAAATTGCACTGTTACCCCATATATTTATGAGCTGCGCAAGCATGCCTCCCTGAGCCAGCACAATATTTCCCATCAACACGAGAAATGCACTTGTGGCGGCCGCTGCAATCAGCACGCCTCCATACTGTCTGAATACTTCTTTCATGTTCTCTTACCTTTACATACTTTTTAACCAATTCAGTTACTATCACAGCAGAGTAGACACATACACGAGCACACCGATTACTCCACTGCCTAAAAAAGAAGCATAATAACGCTTCCTCCCAATTCTTCTATTAAAAGCTCCATCTGTTTTCCTCCTCTTATACAGCCATATCCACAAGAAACGTACTACAACGCATATCCGCTCAGCACATGCTCCTGCTTAATTCCGAAAAATGCTACCGCGTAAGTGAACTTAAGCTCCACTCTTGCCTTTTCTATCTCATCTGACGAAGCGATTTGTGATGCGTCTGTGACTGTCCTTATGGAATTGTCTGTCATATACAGTTTAAGCTCCAGTGTATCTCCGGCTTTTGATGCATTTTCAAAGCAGGTCTGCGCAACCGAGCTGTCATAATCACTGTCCTCAAGCTCATTGATGATCTGCGCATGTAGGTTCTGTGCCTCAACTACAGTCATCAATCCCGACAGCACACCTGATGATGTAACCACCATAAACATAATCAAAAACACCCCTAAAAAGGTCTTCATTATCTGACTCACAACACACCCCCTACACTACCTTGTATGATAAAAAGCTTATAAGGAAAATAGCCATATCAACTATCATCTTAAATGATGCTGTGATAACAGGAGCCAAAAACAAAAGATACATGCCGGCGGTCTTATCCTTAAGCCTCGCGGTGTCTGCTACATCAAGCATCTCCAGATTCTTCGTAATCAGCTCATCAATCTGACTTCCGCAATTGCCACTATTTCCAATCGAAACAGCATATAGCATGCCCATGGCTGCGTTTATCTCCGGCAGGTTCAAACAGTCGAGAAATCTGTGATACGGGTCAGAGCTCTCCGGCTCCACGTCCAGTCTCTCCACAAGCGTATTTACCTCTTCCTTAAGTATCACCGGTATATGCTCTCTCGACTTCTGTATGGCTACCTGCACATTTTCACTCTGAATCAATAGGGCGAGGTCCATCAGCCACTTGGGAAATGCACTCTTTACATCCGCTATCAGATTTTTCTTCATAAGCCTGTGACCTATACGGTGCTGATTCAGACATATAAGAGCTGCTCCCATAGCTGCCACAGCCGGCCATTGTCTGTCAGTATACAGTAAAAATGCACTGGCTAACGCCGGTATAATAGCCATAAGAATTGACGTACGAAGCTCCTTTGCCGGATTGTATGCCTTGTATTCATCAAGCTTTTTGGCATGCTTATCATCCTCCGGCAGCAGATCAATTCCAAGATAATCCACTTCAAGAAATTTCTGCCCCCAGAGTATGATTAAATCATCAAGCACTATAAGAGCTGCAGACAGTATCTGCACAATGATATTGCTGCTGATATCCATGCTCAAAACCGGTAGATAAAGTATGATTCCACTAATGATAACAGAGGTCACAACTGACAGGATAATCTGATGAAACATCCTCTGTCTGTCCTCTATATTGCGCAGTATCCTGCGCTCCCATGCACTCTTATCCTTAAGCAGTATCCTGGCTGATTCTTTAATATCACCTCCATAGTACTCAGCGTGTGCCATAAACTCGTGTGCATTTACTATTCGGTTGCACTTGTACTCATCTTCAATAATCCTCATAGCATCCACAAACACCTCTGTCTCATCAAACGTGAGCATCATATGATCAATAGCCCTGCTCACAGTCTCCTTCATATGACCATCTGCCAGTGTGCTCTTTACATCCTCAAATGCACGGATTATCTTCTGCTCCTTCAAAAACGAATACAGCAGGGTGTCAATATACAGCGATACATCCAGAAAGCGCTTTCGCGCTTCCTGAAATCTTTGGCCTTTGATTCGGTGAAAATGCTGCATAACAAGAAGAAAAACAAGTACCACAGCTGTACACACCCAGTTTAGCTTGAGCAGAAGATGCAGCACATATGTCAGAAATAAAATCAATATATACGTCATTCCTAAGCCTCCCTCTCCTCACTCATCATGGCCTCATTCATCCGTATCTCATTGACAAAGGACTCGCCAAACGGCTCATTCACACCTCTTTTAAATCTACGAAGTATGACCTTTGGTATATCGTGAGTCACTATCTGTCCGTCTGATACAAGCATAAACACATGATTTGTATAGTTTTCCCTGTAGAAAAAGCACACCTGGTCTATGTATCTGTACACCACTCCGTCTTCATTTCTTCTCTTGCGGATTAAAATTCCCACATCAAGTGCCTGATATATGTCATTCTCCATACGCTCTGCATCCACACGGCTCTCTAGCATATTGAGTATTCTGTCCGGTATATTGCGCACATCATCCGTGTGGAGTGTCGTCATGCCACGCACACCGGTGCTCCAGCTCTGCAGCAGATATTTTACCTCCTTTGACCGTGCCTCTGAGAGCATAATCCACTTTGGATTCATTCTAAGACATGACTTGATAGCCTCAGAGTAGCCAAACACATCCTCACTCACCTTCATCTCTATACAGTCCTTGCCCGGATTTGTCTCGGCATAACGTATCTCAAGAGTATCCTCAATTGTAATCACGCGCTCATTCGCCGGTATAAACTGTGAGAAAAACTTCACGCACTCCGTCTTTCCGATGCCCGGCATCCCGCAAAAGGTGATATTCATCTTGGTCTTTACGCAGTTTATCAGTACAGCTAAAAGCTCCTCCGAGCAGAATTTCTCAGCAACTGCAGATTCTGCTGTCAGTCTGATAAGCGGCGGTGTCTTTCGTATGCTGATGCTCCTGCCCGACTTCGCAACCGATTCATGCAGTATCGTCACACGAAGCTCGCTCGTCTCGGCCTCAAGCTCCGGATTTCTCTTATTGAACTGCCTGCTTACGACATTGGCGATGCGCTGTGTAAACTGCTCCACAAAAGCAGGTGTCATATACTGTGTGACAAACTGCTGATTGGCCCTGAAACGCTCATTGAATATATTTGTAAGCCATATTTCTTTGCCGTTATAATCTATATCCGTTATCTCATTGCTGGCTACAAAGCTCCAAAGCGGTCCAAAATATTCTTTTCCAAGCTCCATGTACCACCTCTTATTTGACACTCATATTGGCATGATTTGAAAAGTTTGTAATCAGATCACTAAATGTCTTTCCTACTATGCCTGTTGCATCAGAGCCTATAACCGCTGTTACAACGAGGATGATTGATAAAATTGCTACAACTGTTATAAGTATTCCGCCATATTCCTGAAAAATTTCCTTCATAATATTTAAATCCTTTCTTTATCTAAGTCTAAAATAATAGTGTTAAATAATAAAATAATAGTGTTAAATAAAATCAAAAATCAAATATATGAAACTAAAAATCAAGGGAAAAAAAATAGTGGCCGAAATGCCACAAAAAGAAACCTGCATAGAACATATGCAAGACACAATTTAAAAAGATATTTATATCTTACACAAAAATCGGGATTTGTAAATACCAAATCCCGAAAAAATGTGCACAAATATTCATTTAGTTTTTATACATATATCACATACTTATTTTAGATAAATATGCCAATTATAGGTCTACGTTAAGACATAACAGTGAATTGTACGTCTGTCCGTTAAGACATAACAGTGATTTATGCCTCGAGCAGCTTATTTACGCTGACAAGACGTGTGACAACAACAAACACCTCTGCAGCCTTTTTCAGCTCATCAAGTGATGGATATGTCGGAGCAATTCTTATCACGCTGTCATCCGGATCCTTCTTGTAAGGGAAAGGAGAGCCTGCACCTGTCATTGTGACACCAGCTTCCTTGCACTTTGCAACGATTTCCTTTGCACAGCCTGAAAGAGTCTCAAATCCGAAGAAGTATCCACCAAGCGGCTTAACCCATGTTCCGATGCCTCTTGAAGCAATTTCATCTGTGAGGATATTCTCAACCAGCTCGAATTTAGGTCTGATAAGAGCTGCATGCTTTGCCATATGAGCCTTGATACCATCTACATCCTTAAAGAATCTCGCATGACGAAGCTGATTAATCTTGTCGTGTCCTATTGTCTGTATAGTAAGGCGCTTCTTGATATCCTCACGGTTTTTCTCAGATGTGCATATACCAGCCACGCCTGCACCAGGGAATGTCACCTTACTTGTTGAGCAGAACTCAAATACCATATCAGGGGTTCCCTCTTTCTCGCAGAGCTCAAGGATATTTGGAATCTCTGCCTGCTTATCATCATAGAGATGATGAATTGTGTATGCATTGTCCCAGAAGATTCTAAAATCATCTGCTGCAGGCTTAAGCTTTGCAAAGCGCTCAACTGTCTCATCAGAGTATACAACACCCTGTGGGTTAGAGTATTTTGGAACACACCAGATTCCCTTTACAGAGGCATCGTTATTGACATATTTCTCAACCATATCCATGTCAGGACCATCCTCAGTCATAGGGATGTTTATCATCTCAACTCCAAACTCCTCTGTGATTGCAAAGTGCCTGTCATAGCCCGGTACAGGACAGAGGAACTTCACCTTGTCAAGCTTGCACCATGGTGTATTGCCGCAAAGACCAAAGATAAATGCCCGTGAAACCTGATCATACATGATATTGAGACTTGAGTTTCCCTATACTATAGCCTGCTCAGGCTTTGCTCCTACCATGCCTGCGATAAGGGCCTTTGCCTCAGGAATTCCGTCCAGACATGCATAGTTTCTCACATCAAGTCCTGATTCACTTTTCATATCACTGTCTGATTTCAAGACATCGAGCATAGGGAGTGAGAGGTCAAGCTGGTCTGCTCCCGGCTTTCCACGCGACATGTCAAGGCTTAAGCCAAGATTCTTAATCTTCTCGTACTCAGCCTCAAGTGCTGTCTTTTCCTGCATTAACTCTTCCTTTGTCATTTCTGTATACTTTTTCATTTAAAGATCCTCCTGGTCTGATTTTTCTAAATATTTATCTTATTATCAACTATTTGCAATTATTCAAGCTTCATCTATACACTTTCATGTATCACAGTCTCTGTGAAGCTCATCCATGTGTGCTTTTATCTTTGCCTCATAGCCTATATCCGTAGGCTTGTAAACACTCTGTCTGTAAGGTCATCCGGCAGATACTGCTGCTTCACATAGTGATTTGGATAGTCGTGTGCGTATTTGTACCCGACTCCGTGCCCGAGCTTTTCTGCCGCGCCGTAATGGGCATCCTGCAGATGTGCCGGAACAGCCGGTGTCTTAGTCTGCTTCACGCAGCTCATTGCTGCCGATATCGCATTATATGATGCATTGCTCTTTGGCGCGCATGCCATGTATGTGACAGCCTGTGACAGAATAATCTGTGCCTCCGGCATTCCAACGCGCTCGACCTCTGCCGCCGCCGATGCCGCTACAACCATAGCCATCGGGTCTGCATTGCCTATATCCTCCGATGCAAGTATCATGATTCGTCTTGCGATAAATTTCACATCTTCTCCTGCATACAGCATCTTCGCCAGATAATACACCGCCGCATCCGGGTCTGAGCCGCGCATGCTCTTTATAAAAGCAGAGATGGTATCGTAATGGTTATCCCCCTTCTTATCATAGGAGATAACTCTTTTTTTTTGTATACATTCGCTCGCCACATCAATAGTGATATGAATGATGCCATCGTCTGACCTGTCCGTGGTCAGTACACCAAGCTCTATCGCTGTGAGCGCCGCTCTCGCATCTCCGTTTGACACATCTGCAAGGAAATCAAGTGCATCATCATCTATCTGTGCATTGTATGCACCCATGCCTCTTTTCTGTGTCAGTCAGTGCTCTCTTAAGAAGTACCTTTATATCATCCGTTGACAGCTTTTTAAGCTCAAAAATAACTGAGCGTGAAAGCAAAGCACCGTTTACCTCAAAGTAAGGATTCTCAGTGGTAGCTCCGATCAGAGTCACGGTTCCGTCCTCTACGAAAGGAAGCAGATAATCCTGCTGGCCCTTATTGAAACGGTGAATCTCATCGATAAACAGTATCGTCTTCTTCTGATACATTCCCTGATTATTCTTCGCCTGCTCCACGACCTCTTCCATGTCCTTCTTGCCTGCAGAGGTTGCATTAATCTGCATAAACTCAGCACTGGTAGTGTGAGCTATGACCTTTGCCAAAGTAGTCTTTCCGGTGCCCGGCGGCCCGTAAAAGATGATGGAGCTGAGCTTATCGGCTTTAATCGCACGATACAAAAGCTTGTCCTTCCCAACTATGTGCTGCTGCCCGACCACCTCATCAAGTGTTGTCGGACGCATCCTAGAAGCTAAGGGACCGCTTGTCTCCTTATTCTGTTCTCTCATGTAATCAAATAAATCCATATCATCCCCGCCTGAAATGCATATTTGATATACCTGTTATATCATTTTGCAATTTCTTTTAGCAAAAAAATTCATTTTGCATTGATATAATCGGCAATTACGTGTTTTATAAGTGCTAATTATGCATAAAAAGTGGTGCAAAATTCATTTCCTTATAATAAGATACATGAATTTGCACCACTTTACAACACAAAATTTAATTTTCTACGAAATGACTAATATTTGCCCTTTAATGCAGGATAAAACTGCTTAAATTTTGCATAGCCCTTCTCATATTTTTCGACAAGCTCTGGACTTGGCATGGTTGTATCCTTCTTTCTCACAATAGCCGCTGCCGCAGCCTCCACATTTTCAAAGCAGCCGTTTGCAACTGCAGCCAGTATTGCACCGCCGTATGCCGGTCCTTCCTCGACCTCTACCGTGTCAACCTGCATATTCATGACGTTTGCAACTATCTTTCTCCAAAGCACACTCTTTGCACCACCACCACAGATTGTTGTGCTTTTTGGTGCCACACCAAGGCTCTTTGCCACCTCAAGTGAATCTCGAAGACCATATGCCACACCCTCAAACACAGCCTGCAGCATGTCGGCTCTGTCAGTATCCATGCTCATCCCGATAAACGCTGCCCTTGCAGACGGATCATTGTGCGGAGAGCGCTCTCCCATCAGATAAGGCAGAAAATACACATGATTCTCACCAAGTCTGCCATCCTCCTCAAGAGGCTTCTGCTCATTCACAAAGTCATCGGAATGAAGGATATCCTTCATCCACCAGTTGTTGCAGCTTGCAGCCGAGAGCATGCAGCCCATCAGATGATAGCCGCCGTCAGCATGGTCAAACGAATGAAGCGCATTGTGCGAATCCACTCTGAACTCATCACTTGTAATGAACAGTGTGCCGCTTGTTCCAAGAGAAAGGTTGCACTTTCCGGCTCCGACTGTACCTGTGCCTATAGCTGCAGCCGCATTATCTCCTGCCCCGGCTGCAACTATGCAGTCTTTAGGAAAGCCAAGCTCACATGCCACATCAGCTTTCAGAGTACCTGTCTTTTCACTGCTCTCATAAAGCCCAGGAAGCCACTCCTCTCTTACATCGCATATGTCAAGCATCTCCTTTGACCAGCACTTGTTTTTGACATCCAGAAGAAGCATTCCCGATGCATCAGAATAATCGGTACTAAATACACCAGTCATGCGGTATGCAATATAATCCTTTGGCAGCATAAGCTTTTTTTATTCTGGCAAAGTTTTCCGGTTCATTTGCTTTTAGCCATAAAATCTTTGGCGCTGTAAATCCGGCAAACGCTATATTTCCGGTGAGCTCAGACAGCTTTTCTTTTCCTATTACATTATTTAAATAGTCTGTCTCCTTCTGTGTTCTTCCGTCATTCCAAAGTATAGCAGGTCTTATTACATTGTCGTTTTCATCCAATACGACAAGTCCATGCATCTGACCGCCGAAGCTGATTCCCGCAACAGCGCTCCTGTCAAAATCTTTAGTCAGCTCTATAAGCCCAGCCACGGTCTGCTCCCACCAGTCACATGGATTCTGCTCTGACCAGCCCGGCTTTGGAAAGCTGATTGGATACTCCTTTGAGACTATATTTAATACCTTTCCGCTCTCATCCATGAGCAGAAGCTTTACTGCACTTGTGCCTAAATCCACACCTATATATAGCATATCTATTCTCCATTCACGTAATATGTTTACATCAGATAACGTAACTATTCAGACCCCACTAACAGAAAGGATTTTCTGTCTTGTATGGCAGTGATGCCGGCTGGTTGTAGTTAATATCCTCAACTGGCACGCCAATATATTTAAATACCTCAAAAAGGGCTTTTCCGTAATGTCCGAAGGCAACAGCGCCATGGTGAGGATAATTCTTCTCAACCAGTACATGACGGTAGAAACGTCCCATCTCCTTTATCGCAAAACACTCCGATACTGCCGAATGAACGTGTTGCAACAGGAAGCACCTCACCCTGAGCCACATAAGCGCGAATCTTACAGTCTGCTGTAGACTGGAGACGGTAAAATGTAATATCTCCCGGCACTATATCTCCCTCAAGTGTTCCGTTTGTCACCTCTATAGGAAGGCTTCTTGCCATAATCATCTGATACTTCATCTGTGGGTTGCAAACCTTGCTTGAACAGGTGTTTCCACAGTGGAAGCCCATAAATGTGTCTGTATGCTTGTAGTCAAATCTGCCCTTGATTGACTCCTTGTACATATCCTTCGGCACTGAGTTGTTGATATCAAGAAGTGTTACCGCATCCTCGCTGACGCAGGTTCCGATGAACTCACTGAGCACTCCATAGATGTCCACCTCGCATGAAACCGGGATACCTCTTCCTGTAAGACGGCTGTTTACATAGCATGGTACAAATCCAAACTGTGTCTGGAAGGCAGGCCAGCATTTTCCTGCGATTGCCACATACTTTCTGTAGCCCTTATGCTCATCAACCCAGTCTAAAAGTGTGAGCTCATACTGTGCAAGCTTCTCAAGAATCTCAGGCTTTTTGTTGCCCTCGCCAAGCTCCCTTTCCATATCCTTTACCACATCCGGTATTCTCTCATCACCGGCATGCTTGTTAAATGCCTCAAACAAATCAAGCTCTGAATTTTCCTCAATCTCAACACCCACGTTATAGAGCTGCTTGATTGGCGCATTGCATGCAAGGAAATTGAGTGGTCTTGGTCCGAATGAAATAATCTTAAGATTATTAAGTCCGTATATAGCCCTTGCTATTGGCAGGAATTCATGTATCATATCTGCGCAGTCATCTGCATCGCCCACAGGATACTCCGGAATATATGCTCCTATATTTCTGAGTGCCAGATTGTAGCTTGCGTTTAACATACCACAGTATGCATCTCCACGTCCCTGAATTAAGTTCTCCTGTGTCTCCTCTGCTGCTGCAACAAACATCTTTGGTCCGTCAAAGTGCTTTGCAAGAAGAGTCTCTGAAATCTCCGGTCCAAAGTTTCCAAGGTAAACACAAAGTGCATTGCAGCCTGCTGCCTTTACGTCCTCAAGTGCCTGTACCATATGTATTTCGCTCTCCACGATACATACAGGACACTCGTATATGTCTGCTGCATCATACTTTGCAGCGTATGCATCGACAAGTGCTTTTCTTCTGTTTACTGACAGACTTTCCGGAAAACAGTCACGGCTTACCGCAACTATACCGATTTTCATTTTTGGAATATTGTTCATAGTGTAAATCTCCTTCTCTCATATGCCCCATCGGACAGATTAATTGTTCTTATGTGCTAAGTATATATCCGGTCCAGCTTAATTGATACCTATAATTTAGTAAATTTAGTGTATTTTTCAACTTAATTTACTAAATTATAATGTTAATACTATATTGTCATGTTATAATAAGGCAAATAAAACATAAGGAGCCATGCCATGTCTATCACAGCAAAAGAACTTGCCAAACAACTTAATCTTTCTGAAGCAGCTATATCGATGGCACTTAATAATAAGCCCGGTGTCAGCACATTCACCAGAAAACGTGTGCTCGAAGCTGCGGCCTCTGCCGGATATGATTTTTCAAGAATATCAAATACCAATGAAGCTCCGGCCTCCAATGGCACATTATATTTTGTAATATACAGAAAGAATGGCGCTGTAGTTCCTAATTCTCCTGTTTACACACATACAGAGCACGGCGTTTTGGTACAGGATGTTCCATTCTTTTCACAGCTGTCAGAGGGTATTGATTTGGGCTGCAGGCACTGCCACTACTACCTGAATATCAGCTACATATACGAAAATGACGATATTGAGGCTTTGCTATCTGAGTGGAAAAGGCTTGGAGCAAAGGGTATCCTGCTGCTTGGAACCGAGATGGAAGAGCATGACATAAAGCCCTTTACAAGGTGCGGTCTGCCTGTTGTGCTAATAGACAACTATTTCGAAGCCTTAAACCTCGATTGCGTGACTATAAATAACCTTCAGGGTGCCTATCTTGCCACAGACTACCTGATCAAGCAAACACATGCACAGCCCGGATATCTGCATTCCGCATACAGCATAACCGGCTTTGAGGAGAGAGCCGACGGCTTCTATAAAGCAATACGCAAAAACGGTATGTCAACCTCGCGCTCAGTCGTACATCACCTCTCCCCTTCAGTTGACGGTGCTTACTGTGATATGAAGGCAGTTATAAAAAGCGGTGATGAGCTTGTCCGATGCTACTTTGCCGACAATGACCTGATTGCTGCCGGAGCTATGCGTGCACTTTCAGAGGCAGGCTACCGTATCCCTGAAGACATATCAGTAATAGGCTTTGATGATATGCCAATGTGTACCTACATTACACCGCCTCTTTCGACTGTGCATGTGCCGAAGCAGTACATGGGTGAAATTGCAGTAAAAAGGCTTGCAGAGATAATAAATTCTACCTCTGCAAGCCATGTAAAATTGAAATAAGTACAGAAATTATAAAGAGAAAGAGCTGTTAATTTCTATACATTTGCTTATGCATTTTTCTGAACTGCCGATGCACTAAGTTTGCCATCCTTCACATCTATAAGAATGGTATCTCCTGCTCTCACACCATCTGCCAGAATCAGCTTTGCCGCGAGTGTCTCGACATGCTTCTGCAGATATCTCTTGAGCGGTCTTGCTCCGTATACCGGATCGTAGCCATTATCAGTGATAAACTGCTTTGCAGTGTCTGTCAGCTCGACTGTGATTTCCTTGTCGACAAGACGCTTGTTTAAATCTGCCATGAGCAGGGTGATGATATGACCGATGTTGTCCTTTGTGAGAGGCTTGAACATGATGATCTCATCAAGTCTGTTTAAAAACTCCGGTCTGAAATGACCCTTAAGCTCATCCATGACGCGGTTCTCACACTCTGTGCTGATGCTGCCGTCTGCTTCTATGCCCTCAAGAAGCTCCTGTGAGCCGAGGTTACTTGTCATAATGATGATAGTGTTTTTGAAATCCACGGTACGTCCCTGTGAGTCAGTAATTCGTCCGTCATCAAGCACCTGAAGCAGTACGTTGAATACATCCGGATGGGCTTTTTCCACCTCATCAAAGAGTACTACTGAGTATGGCTTACGCCTTACAGCCTCTGTGAGCTGTCCACCCTCATCATAGCCTACATATCCAGGAGGCGCTCCGATGAGTCGTGACACTGAGTACTTCTCCATGTACTCACTCATATCGAGTCTGACCATGTTGTTTTCATCATCAAACAGACTTGCCGCAAGTGCCTTTGCATCTGTCTTACCTACACCTGTAGGTCCGAGGAACATAAACGAACCTATCGGCTTTGTAGGATCCTTGATGCCTGCCTTTGATCGGATGATAGCCTCTGTCACCTTTGTGACTCCGTCATCCTGTCCTATTACCCTCTTGTGCAGCTCCTCATCGAGGTGAAGTGTCTTATTACGCTAACTCTCCGTAAGCTTTGCAACAGGTATTCCTGTCCAGCGCGATATAATGAGTGCAATTTCCTCATCGCCCACATTCTCACGCACAAGCGATAAGTCTCTGTCCTTAAGCAGTGCCTCCTCTGATTCCAGCTCCTTCTGCAAATTTGGAAGCACGCCGTACTGCAGCTCTGCTGCCTTTTCCAGGTCATAGTTCTGCTGTGCTGTCTTGATTTCATTCTTTGTTGACTCAATCTTTTCACGAAGCTTGCTGACCTTGTCAACAGCGCCCTTCTCGTTCTGCCACTGAGCCTTTTTTTGCATTGAAGTCATCACGCAGCTCTGCAAGCTCCTTTTGGAGTGCTGCGAGCCTGTCCTGACTTAAGTGGTCTGTCTCTTTCTTTAGAGCTGTCTCCTCTATCTCAAGCTGCATAATCTTACGATTCTGCTCATCAAGCTCTGCCGGCATTGAATCAAGCTCCGTCTTTATCATGGCGCATGCCTCATCCACAAGGTCTATTGCCTTATCAGGCAAAAATCTGTCTGTGATGTATCTGTTTGAAAGCACTGCCGCTGTGACAAGTGCCGAATCTGTGATTTTAACGCCGTGGAATACCTCGTATCTGTCCTTAAGGCCACGAAGTATTGAGATAGTGTCCTCTACTGTCGGTTCGTCTACCATAACAGGCTGGAAACGTCTCTCAAGGGCTGCATCCTTCTCAATGTACTCACGGTACTCATCGAGTGTGGTGGCGCCCACGCAGTGCAGCTCACCTCTTGCAAGCATTGGCTTAAGAAGCTGTCCTGCATCCATGGCTCCGTCTGTCTTTCCGGCTCCTACTATTGTGTGAAGCTCATCGATAAAGAGAATTATCTGTCCGTCAGAAGCTTTTTTACCTCCTCAAGCACTGCCTTAAGTCTCTCCTCAAACTCGCCCCTGTACTTAGCTCCTGCAATCAGAGAGCCCATATCGAGTGCAAACAGTTTTTTGTCCTTTAAGCCCTCAGGCACATCGCCTTTTACGATACGCTGCGCCAGTCCCTCAACGACTGCCGTTTTACCAACACCCGGCTCACCGATAAGTACCGGGTTATTTTTAGTCTTACGCGAGAGGATACGCACTACATTTCGTATCTCATCATCACGGCCGATAACAGGATCAAGCTTCTGCTGTCTTGCACGCTCCACCATGTCGTAGCCGTATTTCTCAAGTGTATCATAGGTGGCCTCAGGGTTATCGGATGTGACCTTCTGATTGCCCCTTACCGTAGAAAGTGCTGTGAGGAATCTGTCTCTTGTGAGACCGTACTCCTTAATCAGCTCCTTCATTGCCTTGTTTGGATACTTCAGCAGACACAGGAAAAGATGCTCTACCGAAACATACTCATCTCCCATTGCCTTTGCCTCGTCCTCAGCATGGATAAGAACCTTGTTTAAATCATTGCCCACATAGACCTGTGCACTGCTGCCGCTTACCTTTGTGCGCGCTGCCAGATGGCGCTTTGCATTCTCTGTGAAATGCTCTACGTTTATCTCCATCTTGTCAATCAGCTTCGGTATCAGTCCGTCCTCCTGTGAAAGTAATGCCACAAGCAGGTGCTCCTGTTCTATCTCCTGATTGCCATAATCATATGCAAGCTTCTCGCAGTCATTGACTGCCTCTATTGATTTCTGTGTAAATTTTTGAATGTTCATAGTCTCACTCCCTTCTACTATGTTATCCATAAATATGATTCTTATGTGTCATACAGGTAATATCAAAATTTTATCTCTAAATAATCCTTTAAATAATTCTTCAATATTTCCTTGTGACTATGTTATAGCACGCAGATTAGCACTCGTCAAGTGAGAGTGCTAACAATTTTATTAAATAAATATAAACTTTTGATTTACAGCAAAAAAAAGAGTGATTTACATCACTCTCTTTTACTCAATCGGCTGCACAATCCCCGAAACATTTGCCAGATTCTGCATCTTGTCATCAGCGTCAGCCATGATATCTGCGCATTTCTTGAGCTCCTGCTGCATCTCCTCCGTGAATATACGGCTCTTCTTGTAGCGAAGCTGATGCTCTGTGCTGGCCCAGAAATTCATGGCAATGGTACGAAACTGTATCTCTATCGGCACCTTGTCCTTGTGATCCGAAAAATACACATCAACCAGCACTATCATATGAAGACTCCTGTAGCCATTCTCCTTCGGTTTTTTATGTAGTCCTTTATTGTGACAATCTCGACATCCGCCTGATTCACAAGCATATTGGCCACCTGATATACATCTGATATAAATGGACAAATGACCCTGACGCCGGCTATATCCTTTATCTCACGCTTCATGGCGTTGGTGGTGAGCGGAATGCCCTTTCGCTTCATTTTGTCTATTATGCTGTCAAGCGACTTTACACGGCTCTTTATGTTCTCGATTGGATTTCTTTCGTGATTGTTTTTGAATTCATTATTTAATATCTGCAGCTTTGCTACTATCTGCTGTATACCCGATTCGTAGTAGAACATGATGTGTTCATACTGCGAGGCAATTGAACTGAATTCGCCCAACATCGGCAGCATCTCTATTTGTGTATCATCCATGTTTATACTCCTTGGTTTTAGGTTTTCTTACTAATTGTATACCTTATACTGTTTATACATATTATGCTTCTGTATTCGATTTTCCCTTTTTAACTGCCTTTTTAACTATCAGCTTTGAAACCCGGTATGTCACTTCCACCAGCGCAACTCCTGCCACTACATCATATATCACATGCTGCTTCGTAGTCAATGTGGATATGAATACTGCTATAGCGCAAATACAGAAGGTTGTACGTATCCACTGCGGTACTTTTTTGTTGCCACGGATGCCTATATAGCACAGCCAGCTTACTAGGCAGTGTATGGATGGAAAAAGATTGTCCGCTGCATCCATACTATATAAAAAGCGCATGAGCTGTGCCCATATGTCTGAGCCCACTATTTCCGGGCGGGTGTTGGTTGTAGGATACACGACATAACAGATAAAACAGACTGCCTTTGCCAGCCAGTCTGCCATGAGGAAACGATAACAGTGCCTTTTATCCATCGCTGCATTGTACAGATATCCTATAATCCAAAAAATATAGCAGCCAAAATAAATGACTACTGTAGGGTACACAACCGGTATCATATCATCAAGCGAGGTCTCTATATTGTGATGGATAAAACCGCCTGCAATAGCACGCGCGCCCCAGTATACACTGAAATTGAGCACCACTGTAAAAAGCAGCGGAATACGACTGTATTTTGGAAGTATTCTGTTAAAAAACTGTCCTGTTTGCGATATGCTGTCCCTGGATAACACGTACTTCTTTGTCTCCTTTTATACACTCTTTAATTTCCGGAAGCAGGTCAATATGACCTTTTTTAAACAAAAGCACTATTGTGGAACCAATCAGCTCAAAGTGCCCCATCTCTGTGCCCTTTCTCATCATAACATTCTCGTGGTCATTGACTATGCCTCCCACAAGCAGCGCACCTATCTCAATCTGTGCCACCTTGCCAAAATTAACTGTATCAAGAATTGTCCACATACGCCTGTTTTGCCTGTATACAGGCGCATTTTCCAGTGCAATAGGCTGTACACTGTGAAGCAGTCCCTTCACAAAATGATTCCTGCCCTGAAATCCATCATCTATATAGCAGTAATGATGATAATCGTTGGCACAAAGACGCAGTATCACGCAGTCTCCTCCAACAAATTCCTTTGCAATTTTTTTTGTCGGTGACAAGGTCCGTCACCTTGTACCATGAGCCCTTGATGTGAAAGCTGTTGTTGCTTTTTTTTATCCTGTAGGCACTCAGGTAGCCGTCACACGGACTGATAAGATGCTCAGCCTGCCTGTCCACCTCAATATCATCACGCTTTCTGGAGAAAAAGTCCTGAAAGCTGTTATATTTCTGACCCTTAAAATCAGACATGTCTATATTGTTATTCTTTATATACCGGCTGATAAACGGCTTAGACAGCGGGGAGCGTGCTACTATTTCTCCGAGCTTAAGTGCACCTGTATGCAGAAGCACCTTAAGTGTCACACGCCCAGGTGCCGTGGTATAAAGCCAGTCTACAAACGTTTTTTTTGCCATTAAATAAGAACCTCCGCAATGAGAATACAAAACTCAACTGCTCCTATACCTACAAGCAGAACCTCTCCAAAAAGCGATGGCTTTTTGAGCTTTAAAGGGAGCACGTAGCAAATGCCAATGATTAAAAGGGCAAGTGCCGCGATTGTCTGTGTATGTATAGCTGTGAACTCTCCAATCAGATATACCGCCGGGATAGCAAGCGCACTTGAGGTGATTGGAAGCCCCAGATAATACTGTTGCGCTCTGCTGTCGCTGCCTGCCTGTTGGCCTCATCCACATTAAAGTATGCCAGACGGATAAGCCCGCAAAGTATGAATACAAATATGGCGATAAATGCAACTGATATCTTTGGTGTCACGCAAAATACCCACACTGCCGGAAGCACACCGAAGCATATGATATCACTTAACGAATCTATCTGTATGCCAAATGTGCGCTCGTCCCTGGTACGATCCTTCTTTGTGGATGCAATGGTGCCGTCAAACATATCACAGACACCGGCCAGCATAAGGCAGATTAGTGAACCCACATACCTATCCTTTATGGCAAGCATAACTCCAAGGAAGCCTATCCACATGCCTATGTATGTAAGCACTACCGTGTAATTATAAAAGCCTATGAGCCCTGTCTTTTTTCTCTGTGTCTGTATTCCCTATATCCAGAGTATCTGCTATTGCAGAATTAATATTCATATTATTCATATTGATTCCCTTACTTTCATTCTTTTGTTTTTATCAGATAAAACATGATAAGTTTTCTCATTTACCCTTAACCGGTAATATTATATGCCCTTACCTGATATATAATAACATATTCATGACATAAACTCATTAATTATTTGTTTAAACTTTTCTTAATATCTCTTATTTTTAGCAAAAAACAAGGCAGAACCCGCTTTCTGATTCTGCCCACATACTATAGCATATCATGAATTATATCTTTAATCTCCTGCTTGTCCTTTTCAAGAACAAATGCAAGCTCTGCATTTAAATTGTGCTCTGCCATCTTGCCATAGCGCTCATCGACGGCTGTAGACTTCTTGCCTGCCTGTGCACGCTGCTCATTTCTGATATGTAAACACTTTAAGAGACTGATCACACTATCCGGCTCACAGCTTCTGACTGCCTCCTTATAGCGCGTTTCGCGCTCCTTCTCATTGTTTACCGCGAGTGCCTCTATCTCAGGTACTCTATCGAGCACCGCCAGTGCCTCATCCTGTGTTATTACCTTACGTATCTCTTATCAGCATTGTCAACAGGTATATACACTCTGTCATTCTCCTCCTCAACAGGGCGGAGTAAAAAATATGACTTGAGCTGCTTGTCTCCTGACATGTCTAACTCCACGATTTCGCTTATTTTGCAAATTCCATTTGTAGCATTTAATACGTAATCACCTATTTCGAACATATCACACCTCTTTCGTTATACGTTATCATTTTATCACTTTTTCACGAATTTTGTAAGAGGAATTTTTAAAAAATGTCAAATATATCAAAAAAGCGTGTTTTACGTCAATAAAACACGCTTTAAAAAATTACTTAATCAGCTGCTTCACGCGGTCATCGAGCTGGAGCATACGGATGATAAGCTCTATTGAGCCCTTGATACCGTAGCTGGCACTGTTGATACAGATATCATAGTTACTTGCCTTGCTCCACTTTCTGCCGGTATAGAATTTGTAGGTCTTCAGATGTCTCTTATCCTCAGATTCTATCCATTTCTTTGCCTGGTTCGAGTCACATTCTTGTTTATCTCAAGAAAACGCTGGACTCTTCTCTTCTCCGGTGCTGTGATAAAAATACTTATGTGAGGAATATGATTGTTTGTCAGAATTGCATCTGCAAAACGTCCCATAACAATGAAGTCCTCCTGCTTTGCCTTCTCTACAAGGAACTTGCTTGTATCAAAGAAAAGCACATCCTCTGATGAAAGTCCGTGGTATTTCCTAAAAGCTTTTATGCGCTTTTTGATTCCCATCCGCTCTTTTTTTCTGGAAGGTAGCTGTAGCCTGGGCTGCTTCTTCTCCATCCTTCTGTCTGAACACCTCATTCATGACAGACACATCATAGAAATTCATACGAAGCTTGTCTGCAAGTGCAAATCCAATCTCATTTCCACCACATCCGCAGGAACGTCCTATACAGATAATCAGATGATCGCCCGTCTTGAAACGATCCTTCAGGTTTACGGTATTTAAATCCGCTATCTTTGGATCGAGGATATCTCCGTCAGCAAAGCCTGTCGGGAGCTCCGCTATTTCCTCTACTATGTTGTTGTATTTGACCATGATATCATGCCTTATATCATGATCAGGTATTGTTCTTGCCATGTTGCTTATCAGAGCAAGCTCGCTTCGGATTCTTGAGCTGTTCTGCCTTGAATGCAGATCCTCCATGATGTTACGGATACATATATCCTTCTCGCCACCAAATACCCTGCCGAGGGATGAGCCTAATTTCTTGTATACTTCGGCATCAAGCTCATAGATTTCGATGGCAAGAGCTTTAATTTTCTCGTCATAAAATTCCATAATTCATCCCTCCTATAAAAAGAATATGATCATATCTATGATGAAAACAGGTATCAGATAACGCAATGACCACCATATGTAACCAAAGAACGATGGCATGTTGATACCGTTTTCGTCTGATAATGACTTGACCATAAAGTTCGGTGCATTTCCAATATATGTGTTGGCTCCCATAAATACAGCGCCACACGAAATTGCCATAAGCATCTTGACCGGCACCACTCCCAGTGTGGTTGCGACACCTGTAGTAAAGTGCATGGCTCCCGCTGTAGTAAGGAAAACCAGATATGTCGGTGTATTGTCGAGGAAGCTTGAAAGTGCTCCTGTTGCCCAGAACATCTCAAACGGCTTTGTGATTCCAAGACCTGAACCTGCACTCTTTAATACCATAAGAGCAGGCTGCATGGTGATGAAGATTCCGATAAAAAGCACCGCAACCTCCTGAATTGCTCCCCATGTGAAATGGTTCTGCACACGAACCTCCTTCGGTGTTGTCTTGAAGGAAAGCAGGGCTGCAAGCAGAATAATAGCAATCTCAATAATTGCAGGCACAGTGAGTGTAACCTCCCTGAATATCGGAATACCGATAACCTCTCCTGCAGCGTTCTGGAATGCAGAAAGCTTAGGAAGCACACCGCTTAGTATAACAGCTATAACAATCATTACGATATATAAAAAGTTGTGGGCACCCTTTATCCTGATAAGAGGCTCATTTTCCTTCACCTCAGGCATAAGTCCCTTAGTGATATCCTTCTGGTATGCCTTCTTGTCCAAATGATAAAATATGGAAAGAAGCAGTATCATATTTATTAAAAGAACCGGAAACAGCCTCATGCTCCAGAAGAACGATACTCCTCTTGAAAATCCCATGAGCAGTGGCGGATCTCCGATAGGTGTAAGACATCCTCCGATATTTGACACAAGAAAAATGAAAAATACCATGATGTGACGCTTGTTTTTTCTCCATGAGTTCATCTGTATAATTGGCCTTACAAAGAGCATACTGGCTCCTGTAGTTCCTATACAGCTTGAAAAAAAGAGTTCAAAAAGCAAACATGATAACGTTTACCTTTGGGTTGCCGACCAGACTTCCCTCCAGCTCGATATTTCCGGCTACGCAGAACAGTCCAAAGAGCAGCACGATAAAGGTCAGATAGTCGCCTATCAGACACTCCAGTACCGTCTCTACGGCTTTTGGTGCTCCATAGAACAGCGCGAACGGAATGGCAAAAAGCAGTGACCATAAGATAACTGCATGAGCTTGATGCTTCTCCCACCATTCAGGCTTCACAAGCGGCATAACTGCTATGCACAGCAATAAGCCCGCAAATGGGATACACAACATTAATAATGTGTTTGACATTCTTTTCACCTCTACTTTGTTAAAAAATAAACTAATTCAAATCTAGTTCATTTTACACCATTATTTTTTATTTGCAACCGTTTATAAAAAGATTTTAATTTATATATGTTTTTTATGTAATATTTACATTTTTATAAACAATAATTCATTACCAGTTGGTAAAATTATCTATAATATAGTCTGCATCATGAGCCATATCATCCTTTGGTGAAATATTCGATTTCACATAAAAGGCATCCATCCGGCATTCCTTACCACCCATTGTAATATGCTTTGTGGCTTGGGTGCAAGTAGTTTTCCTTCTTTTCAATAATACGTGGCATAAGCCAGTGGTTGGCAGGCGGTACTGTCGTGCTGGCTACGCTTCGCTGTTAAGTGTCTGTACGAATTATGCCCGCAGGTTTTCTATGCCCGACGAAACCGTCGAAACTCGCCCTCCATGGCTCGATTTCTCCTTGCCTCGGCGTCCATGCCTCGGCATTTCTGTGCTTTACAGCATAATTCTACAGACACTAAACAGCTGCGCTATTCGCCCACCCGACAGCACCGCCTGCCTCCACCACCGGCTTACGCCACTTACGCTGAGATATAATGTGCTGGTCCTCACCTGCGGTTCGGACGGCACGGCGCTCTCAGCCTGCATGTTGGAAGCTCCCATCCTACGATGCTTCCCACTTGACACACTTTATTCGCCAGATGGCATGCAGTGTGTTCTGAAGAAAATTATGAACTGCCACGAGGTTCCATATTCCCTAATAACAAAAAAAAAACCCGGCATATCCACAATCTATCCGTACATGGGCTCGGGGCTGACTTCATAATTTTCTGAAGAATATACTATGCCACCCCGGCATCCTCTCAGCCTGCACGTGGGAAGCTCAAAACCTCCACTGCTTCCCACTCACATCATCGCCCTGCGAAGCTTCGCCAATGTATTCTTCTCCATTCGTGATATGGCCACCTGATTGCGTCCAAGCACTTCTGCCACCTGCTTCTGTGTCTTATCCTGCATATAGCGGAGCATAATCAGTCTGCGCTCGCTATCATCCAGTGAGTTAAACGCCTGCTGCATTGCGATGTGATTTATCACTTTATCTGTCTCCGATGGCTTGTCTGATGCTTCTGCACTCATTTTATTGTCCAAATAATCAAGCACACTTTCATTTTCTATTGACGATGCATTTTTATCGGCTTCCATGGCAATTATTATATCCTGTTTTGACATACCGGAAATAATTTCCATTTTTTCAAGTGATATTTCACTATTTTCATTCATTCTGTATTTTTCTCTGATAATTGCAATTTTTCTTGCATCATCCAGTATTTTTCGACTGATATGTACCATTCCGTCATCACGTAGAAAGCGCTGTATTTCCCCTATTATCAACGGTACTGCGTATGTAGAAAAGGCAAAGCCCTTACTTTCATCAAATCGCTGCGCTGCCTTTGTCAGCCCAACTGCTCCTATCTGAAATAAATCCTCCCGTTCAACGCCTCTGTTTCTAAAGCGTTTCATAACTAAATAAATCAGGTTTATATTTTCTGTGACAAGTCTGCTGATTTTGTCACTCTTCATAGTACTTTTTTCATCTTTACTGTTGTTCCGTGTCCCGGTTCTGATGTAACTGTGAGCGCATCCATAAATGCTTCCATGAATGAAAAACCCATGCCAGATCTGTCAAGCTGTGGTTTGGATGTGTATAACGGTTCCATTGCTTTTGCCACATCCTGTATGCCTACTCCGCTATCTGATATTTCTATGTAAAGCTCCCTGCCTATATAGCTGCAATTCATATGTACCTGTGGACAACTTTTTTTTTCTTCTGCTGCTTGATGCTCTGCCTGACCGGATGAAATATTGTCATCCCCCATCTCATAGCCATGGATAATTGCGTTTGTCACCGCCTCTGACACTGCTGTCTTTACGTCCTCCACGTCATCTAGTGTGGGGTTTAATTGTGCCATAAACATGGCTGCTGTCATTCTCGCAAATGCCTCATTCTCTGAAATTGCATCAAAGCTAAGCGATATATGATTTGTTTTTGCTGCGTTCATTATGCTCCCTTTCTGTCTGATTATATTTTAATTTAATTCAATTCTAAAGCTTATGTACAATAGTGTAAATGCCGGCACATTTCAAAAGCTTGTCCACTCTGTCCGACATATTGCAAACTGACACCGAGCTGTCATTAAAGTACTTAAGCTTCTTTGTTCTTCCTATTATCACACCAATGCCGGAGCTGTCCATAAATTCTGTCTGTTTCATGTCAAATACTATTTTTCTGACACCACAGCCCTCTATAAGTGCATCAAGCTCTGCGATTATCTGCCCGGCGCAGTGGTGATCCACCTCCTTTGGCATAAGGTATGTCACCCGGTCTGCTTCCTTGATATAATTTTCTATCATGTCAAACTCTTCCTTTCCTGCTCATATAAAAAAGACACCGGAGATTATCTGGTGTCTTTCGTAATTCTATATTTAATTATTGCCTCGCAGCAGTTGTTTTACTACTGTTCCTGTGCCAGATAATTCTTTGATGTTCTGGCCTTCTCAGTGCCTGCGTAGTTGTCTACCACATACTGATAATATGGCTTTGCAGATGCTAAGTCACCTGACTTCCTGAACGACTGCGCCAGGTAATATGCAGCTGAACCATCCCTGTATGCCTCATCCATGCCGACAAGCTTCTGGAATGTAGGGATTGCACTCTGATAATCGCCACTGCTGTATGATGAGTATGCCTGACTGTACAGTGCTTCCTTATATGAATCTGCAATTGAACCATTGAGCGCATCATATGTCTGCCTAGCCGAGTCACTCAGGTAGCTTGTGTTGATATTTTCAAGCTTTCTCCTGCCTTTATTACATCATTGGATGTATAGTATACATAGGCATTGAGCAAAGCCTCATATGTGGAAATCTGGTCTGATACTCCATCATTTTTCTTCTTCTCGTCATCAAGCTCCTTCTTTAGCTTGTCTATCTGATCATTAAGTCCACTGATGGTCTGCCCATTTGTGGAAATCGTATCATTGGCCGATAATAACTGCTTCTTTGCATCTGTTTTCGCCTGGCTTTTTATGCCCGGAACCACAAGGAAGCACGTAACCGCCACTCCGACTACCAGACCGATTATAATATAGAGTATATTTGCCCACATTGAGCTCTCCCTGAATCGCTTTGGCATAATGATTGTTTCGTTTCCACTCTGGTAGGAAATTAAATCATCATTTTTCTTTTTTCTCTCAGATCCTTTTTCCTTGAGACGTCTGTTCACTTCTTTTAAGTATCTGAGGGTAGTGGTATTGTCTGTATCTATCTTGCCCGCATCGCGTAAGGCTTTCTTTGCCTTATCCAGATGCCCCTCCTCCAAATATAAAAGAGCCAAAAGCTGATGTCCCTTTACAAGCTTTGGATTTAAGGATAATACCTTTCGAAGCTGTATAACCGCAAGGTCCTTACTGTCCTGCTTGCAATAAGTTAAAGCCTGATTATATTTTTTAATAGTCTGATTGATTGTTTCGAGCTGATTTCTGTTATTATGAATCTGATCTATATACTTCTTTGCCAGATTATCATCAGGCTGATAGTTTGCACTGATGACCCACTCACTTAAGGCGTCAACCATCTCACCCATCTCATAGTATATGAGACCTAAGAGATTCCTTGCCTGGATATTGTACTTATAAAACTTAAGACTCTGCCTGAGAGAGATAATCGCTCCAGACAGATTTCTCACCTGTGCCTTTTGTAAACCATCATTGTAGTATGAGTTGGATATTCTAATAGCTCTTTTAAAAAGTGAAAGATCAGCCCCACATACAGGGCATTTATCGTTCCAGCCTGCATCTTGTCCGCATTTATAACAAATCATCTTAATTCACCCTGCCTTTTGTCCTGCTCACGTAATAACTGTGCAATGATATCTGTGACATCTGTCAGATCGTGGCTGTAAATCGCAGATTCAGCCTCCTCTATCTCTAGACTTGGCTCATAGTTCTTTATTTCTTCATCAAAATTTATCATAATCCTGCCTCCATAATTACCTGCTAAATAATCCCATCAAAAAAAGGGTCACTATATATTATAATAAAGTAACCCCTTTATGCAAGTATATTTCCATTAAGATTTAATAAAAATATCGCAATTTTTTTATTTCATCGACAACATCACGACTGCCTTATCCTTCTCCTTGAACTCAATCTTGTCGAATTCCTCCTTGGTGACGAGCTTTGAGTTGTTAATACACACCTCGACATTTGGATATACATGCTCCAAAACCTGTACTGTCGCGCCTGTCGAGCGCTCCACTATGCCCTTAAGCCGCTCCAGCTCCTCCTTATTCGGTAAGCTCTGCTGTTTTCTCAATTTTTGCCCTAACAAGCGCAAGCTTCTTTTCCTCAAGATTCATACCGTCAGCGGCACTGCCCATCATCTGTTCTATCTGCTTTATGCCTGCATTGATATTGTTAAGCAGCATCTGCTTTTGATCAACAAGCTTTTCAAGCTCTGCTATCTTTATCTTAATCTTTTTTATGCACGCCCACATGCACCTCAGTCTTGATAAAGGCATCATTACCCAGGTTTTGCACCTCAATGCCTGCACAGCCATATACTTTTCCACCGACTATGCTTGCATGTCCACCATTGAAGATTACCTTATCATTGCTGACCACATTGCAGTTGATTGCAGAATCAGCCTCCACAAAGCCATCTACCTCCACATCGGTATACTCCATGAACTTGGCAAACAGATTGCCCTTTACAATAATCCGGGCCTTTCCCATACCAATCATGCCATTCCTTAGAATCAGGTCATTGCCGGCCTCAAGCACACAGCCCTCGCAAACACCATCTATCGTGATGGACTTTGCAGCCCTTATTCTGGCTCCGGTCTTCACACTGCCATGTATGACCACGTCCCCGACAAAATCTATATTTCCTGTTCCCACATCCACATCACCGTTTATTTCAAGAATAGGAAGAATAATGATTCGATTCTTGTGCCTTTCAATTTTGCCATCGATAGCAGCTGTATATGTAAGTCCATCGACAGATTTGTCAAAGCCACGCCCCACAAGCGGTGGCAGTCCCTTGCCTTTCTTTGCGGTAATTACCCTGCCAAGCACATCAATACCATCCTCGCCCGCAACAGGCTCACAATAGTTTGCAATCGTCTGGCCTTTTTTGACCACCTCAACCGAGTGCACACTCCAGTAATCCACTGAGCCATCACTCTTAACCGTTGGGCGGTGGTTCAAGTCGCTGTCAAAGTAGAAATCAAAGTAGCCATCAGCCCCGTCAACAGCCGGCTTTCCCTTTGCAAAAAGCACTTCCCTGCCCATAAGTCTTTTTTTTTTTCTACCATATCTGAAATGGTCTCGCAATTGATGCCGTATATCACACCATTGCGGTTTACAGCTTCAAGCACCTCATCCACTGTATAGTGGTATTCTTCTTCAACAGTGGGCAGCATGATAAATGCCTCCATCCTGTCGTTGCTTATTCTGATAACTGGCTCTCTCTTTATACCGGTATCATCCATATTTTTTCCTCACTATATATCGGCCTTTTTGTTCCTGCTAAAGTATAACTATCCTGCTATTTCTTTAATAAATGCATTTATGTATTATTCTCACTTTCACTCATTATATCATCATTTAAATTTTAAGAAAAGCCACTAAATATAAAAAATCCGGGCAATATCATTCATTGATACTATGCCCGGATTTTTCTGCAATCTGAATCTTTTACGGAATTTGAGTAAATTCCGACACTTATTTTATGCAGTTCTATCTTTATGAGATTTCATCAACATCATAATACTTAAAATCCCGGAAGCAGGCACTTCCTCCTGTTTCCTCTGCCGCATAGCAGAACAGACCAAACCGGCAACCAGTAAAATGATCCAGTTTGAAGTACAGCTTATGCACGGTTCCGATGGGTAGCCAGTCTCCCTTATTTACCCGGTAATAGCAGCGTGCTTCATCCTTCATGTTACAGAAATCTGCTTCAAGACGAAAATCCATCTGGTGTGATTCAACAACAGTTCCTTCCGTCATATCCAATATACCATCTTCTTTTTTATCCAGCATAAGGACTTCATATTTTCCATGATGTTTTGTAATGCCAACTGCAGCATAACAGCTCTGCAACGCACACAAACCTGCGACATCGCCCTCTTTCAATGCAGAAGCATCAACAGTAACCTCAGCTGCGCAGGACGGATAACTCATCCTTTGCGTAAGCGTATTTACTGCCTGTGTAAGCTCTGTACAAACTTCCCGTGTTGTAATTGTATAGGTTCCCTGCAATGCATCCAGATGATAGTACCGTGGATCTGGATCATGATTAAACTGCCAGCGCGGAAGCAGCCCATTACAGAAATCATCACTTCCCACTAATGGCTGATAAATATATCCTGGTCTGGTACTGTGAACCTCTATTTCTTCCGGCACATGTCCGTTCTGTCCAAAAACCGGAAAATGATCCTTCCAGGTAACCGGAACCAGAATAGGAATCCGTCCAACTGCTCCGGAATCCTTAAACAGCATTGCATACCACTTTCCATCCGGCGTATCCACGATTCCTCCCTGTGCCACGCCCTGTCCACAATATCCACGATCATCACAAAGTACATCTCCACCCGTGAATTCTCCTTCCAGAGAATCACTGTAAAAGCATGCTTCCGTCCGCATCCAGCGGTCTCTCAGGGAATGAATCAGAAAAATATAATAATAGCCGTTTATTTTTTGAATATGAGAACCCTCATAGCCTAGCTCCGGGTTCTTATGATCACTGACTAAAAGACGATGTAATCCGTCCTTCTTTGGTGCAGTCAAATCTTCATTCAATTCTGTAATCCAGATTTCATCATTTCCATATACAATATAGTTTCTGCCATCCTCATCAAATAATAAAGAGCCGTCATGATAAAAGCCTTCTATCAGCTGCTTTTTCCATGGACCATCTATTTTTTCCGAAGTATATAAATAAGTCTTACGGGTATCATTTGCCACAAAGCAGATATAAAATCGGCCTTCATGATAACGCAGGAAGCTGCCCACATGCCCTGTCCGTAAATATTATGACCGCTTTTCAGTTGCTGCGCATCCGTATGATCCAACGTCTCATAGACATAAGTCACATGCTCCCAGTGCACCAGATCAAAAGACTGCAGAATCTCACAGCCCGGCATAAAGTGCATGGTTGTGGATACCATATAATAGGTGTCTTCTACGCGGATCACGTCCGGATCCGGATAATCCAATCTTGTTATAGGATTTACATTCATTGTTTATTCCTTTCTATTTTATCTCCATATTCTTTCTTTGTTCTATTCTATTCAAGAACCACCGCATTGTGGACGGCCTCCTTTGCATCCTTGCCCCAGGAAAACAGTGTTCACAAAATATAATCTGTATTTAATTATTTAAACTGAGCCAGACGTTCCTCTACCTGAGCCATCATCTGCTCATACTTTGCAAGCTTGTCCTTTTCCTCCTGAACCTTTTCAGGCTTTGCATTGTTTAAGAATTTCTCATTTGAGAGCATGCCCCTTGAGCGCGCAAGCTCCTTTGTGAGCTTATCCTTTTCTTTATTGAGTTTTCCTTTTCCTTCTCGAAATCAACAAGGTCCTCAAGCGGCAGGTATGCAACCGCATCAGGTATCACTACTGATACAGCGTCATCTCCAATACCGGCCTTGCCCTGCTGTACTGCAATCTCGCTGGTAAATGCAAGATTTACATATACCTCCTTGTTGTCCTCGAATACCTTTCTGACTGCCTCATCATCACTTGTGATGAATAGCTTTGCCTTTCTTGAAGGTGGAACATCCATCTGTACGGACATTTCTGATACCCTTTACGAGGTCCTTGCAGTGCTCGATTGCTGCTTCCTCAGCCGGGAAATTCCACTCTTCCTTGTACTCAGGCCATTTAGAGAGCATGATAGTCTCCTCGTCTGACTGAAGTGTGCAGAAGATTTCCTCTGTGATAAACGGCATATATGGATGAAGGAGCTTCAGTGCATTTACAAGTACTGTCTTAAGTGTCCAGAGTGCTGCATTTGCTGACTCTGGATTTTCATCCTTCTTGTAGGTACGAACCTTTGCAATCTCGATATACCAGTCACAGAACTCATCCCAGATGAAATCGTATACTTTCTGTACAGCAATTCCGAGTTCAAATTTATCCATATTTTCTGTGGCATCTTTTGCAAGTGTATTTACCCTTGAAAGAATCCACTTGTCTGCTGCATGAAGTTCATCAAGCTTTGGCTCTCTAAGCTCTACACCTTCAAGGTTCATCATGATAAATCTTGATGCATTCCATACTTTATTGGCGAAGTTACGGGATGCCTCCACACGCTCCCAGTAGAACCGCATGTCATTTCCCGGTGCATTTCCGGTAATCAGTGTCAGACGAAGTGCATCTGCGCCATACTTGTCGATAACCTCAAGCGGATCAATTCCGTTTCCGAGTGATTTACTCATCTTGCGGCCCTGAGAATCTCTTACGAGTCCATGAAAAAGCACTGTGTGGAATGGTGCCTTGCCCATCTGCTCATAGCCTGAGAAAATCATTCTGATTACCCAGAAGAAAATGATATCGTAGCCTGTTACGAGCACATCGTTTGGATAGAAATAGTCCAGATCCTCTGTCTTTTCAGGCCATCCGAGTGTTGAGAATGGCCAGAGCGCTGATGAGAACCATGTATCAAGTGTATCAGGATCCTGTGTCCAGTGCTCCTTGCCACACTTAGGGCATTTGCCAGGCTTTTCTATTGAAACTACCATCTCTCCACAGTCATCACAGTACCATGCAGGTATTCTGTGTCCCCACCAGAGCTGACGGCTGATGCACCAGTCGCGGATATTGTCTGTCCAGTTGAAGTATGTCTTGTCCATTCTTGAAGGAAGGAGCTTGATTTCTCCGTTCTTTACTCCCTCAACTGCAGGCTTGATCATCTCGTCCATCTTGACGAACCACTGCTGCTTGATCATTGGCTCAACTGTTGTGTGACAGCGGTCATGCACACCTACATTGTGTGAATGTGGTACAACCTTTACTAAAAGGCCCTGCTCCTTAAGGTCCTCAACCAGTGCCTTTCTGCACTCGTATCTGTCCATTCCGGCATATTTTCCGGCCTTTTCATTCATTGTGGCATCATCATTGATTACAACGATTTCCTCTAAGCTGTGGCGTTTTCCTACCTCGAAATCGTTAGGGTCGTGTGCAGGTGTAATCTTTACACAGCCTGTTCCAAATTCTTTATCTACGTATGAATCTGCGATTACAGGAATCTCTCTGTCTGTGCATGGAAGCTTTAAGGTCTTTCCGATGATATCCTGATAACGCTCATCATCAGGGTTTACAGCTACGGCTGTATCTCCGAAAAGTGTCTCAGGACGTGTTGTTGCTATCTCTACGAATCTGCCTTCCTCGCCAACTACAGGATAGTTGATGTGCCAGAAGAAGCCGTCCTGTTCCTCATGCTCTACCTCTGCATCTGAAATAGATGTCTTACATACCGGACACCAGTTTACGATTCTTGAGCCCTTATAAATCCAGCCCTTCTTATAAAGCTTTGTAAATACCTCCTGTACTGCGTGTGAGCATCCCTCATCCATTGTAAATCTCTCACGCTGCCAGTCTGCTGATGATCCGAGCTTACGAAGCTGCTTTTACGATACGTCCGCCATACTCTTTTCTCCAGTCCCAGCATTTCTCCAGGAACTCTTCTCTTGTAAGGTCTGCCTAGTTGATTCCCTGCTCTTTAAGTGCCTGGATGACCTTTACCTCTGTTGCGATGGATGCGTGGTCTGTTCCCGGCTGCCAGAGTGCATTGTAGCCCTGCATTCTCTTGTATCTGATAAGGATATCCTGCATGGTGTTGTCAAGGGCATGTCCCATGTGCAGCTGTCCTGTGATGTTTGGTGGTGGCATCACGATTGTGAATGGTTTTTTGCTGCGGTCTACCTCAGCATGGAAGTAGCCATTGTCTTCCCACTTTTTGTAAAGACGGTCCTCGATGTCCTTTGGATCGTAGGTTTTGTTTAGTTCTTTGCTCATGTTTTCCTCCTTTTATATGAATGACGCAAAAGCTTTGGGGGTGTTTTGTATCAGGTCGCGCATTATGTATGGAATTATGTTCATGATTACGCTGCCAAGACACTGTAAAAATTATGATTAGGGATTGCTTAGACCATGACGCAACCGGCTTTTAGCGCCGTCCATGGCGCTAACGCCTCGCCCGCACGTCCATGTGCGTGCGTTGCTGGGCTGTGTACATAATTTTAACAGTCTCTAGGCAGCTCCATAAATCACATAATTCCATACATAATGCGCGGCCTGATAATTCAGGCTGTGAGCTTTTGCTGTTTTTCTTTTCATTTAGCTATGGGCGACCGATTGGATTGCATGCGCAATCTTCCGGTCTGGGTACATAAAAAGACCCTCCCGATCATTGACCGGAAGGGCGAATTAGCGCTGTACCACCTTCGTTTACATCGGAGCATATATATGCATATAAACTCGAATGCCTCTTGTCCTGTAACGTGGACGAATCGGAAGAACTTATGTCGCTTGCGGCTTTCTGGGTTCTTCGGCTCAAAAGCTACCTTCCATGATTTCTGTCTTAAGCATCTTTCAGCCTGCCCAAAATGTATCACCATCTTACGGACCGGATGCTCTCTCTGAAAGCTTTCGTCATGTACTCCTCTTTCTTATGCCTTTAAATATTTGCCTGTTTCTTTCTACAATATTAAAGTGCATTGGGTGATTTGTCAATATGATTTTTCAATCATCATAATGACCTTTACATGAAACAATATAAATTATCATCATCTTTTTCATAATAAACAATTCGATTAGTGTCATCAATGCGTCTGCTCCACATACCACTAAGATTTTCCTTTAATGGTTCCGGTTTACCTATACCCTCAAACGTACTTCGCTGAATATCCTTGATAAGTCCATTAATTCTTTCCAGTGTTTTCTTATCCTGCGTCTGCCAGTATAAATAATCGCTCCATGCCCTATCTTCCCATAGTAACCTCATTAGTCCTCCTCTATCAAATCATGCTCTGCGAAGTGAGCTTTGCCATCCTTAATATCGCGCACGATATTTTCCAAATAACGGATATTGCTATCAGAATAAAACGGATCTACCGATACCTCAAAAGGAATACGCTTTTCTCTGCCTCTTTTTTTGCAAAAACGGTGAACGCTGCACTCATAGAAAGACCTAATTCCGAACACACCTGTTCCATGCTTTTTTTTACATCTGCATCCAATTTAAAATTAACATTAACTGACTGTGACATATACAACACTCCTTTCGTCAATTGTAATCTGAGATTCCATACCCACATCTCAGACTGATTTAAAAAGTTAATAGTAATGAGTGCAAAGGAAGGGTATGGATTTTCCTTTACAAATTCAAGAGACTGACTGGATTGTTGGTCTCTTTTTTGCTATGCTTTGATTTCTGGCGGCTGGAAAGGAGCTACCATGTCAAAGTTTTTAACATATGAAGATCGATTAGTTATTGCACAACTCCTTCAGGAGAATGTCTCCTTTGGAGTTATAGGAAATAAATTAGGCAAGGATCGTACCACGATTGCAAAGGAAATAAAAAAGCATTCCTATGATAAGAAAAGTGGTCGTCCGGGATATCCTTATAATCCATGTAAACATCGCAGTACATGCAAAGCCAAAAAGCTGTGCGGAAACAGTTGTACGCATCAATCAGCGTATAAATGTAGTCTATGTTCCGAGTGTACATTGCACTGCCTGGATTTTGCAGAGGATATCTGTTCTGTTAAAACAAAACCGCCATATGTATGTAATGGCTGCAGCCAGCTTTCTAAATGCACCTTGTTAAAACGCATTTATGATCCGTCAGATGCTCATGAGATGGCATATCAGTCTATTTCGGAATCCAGAACGGGCATTTTATCCAATGAGGATGATATAGCAAGGATAAATGGAATCATAAGCCCGCTGGTCAAAAATGGACAGTCACTTCATCAGATTTATATAGAGCATGTAGATGAAATCATGTGCAGCGAAAAAACATTGTATAATTATGTTGATGCCCAGCTTTTTGATATACGGAACATCGACCTGCCTCGTAAGGTGAAATATCGTCCTCGTTACAAACAGCCTGAGTTCAAGGTAGACAGAGGATGTCGTATTGGTAGAAACTATAGCGATTTCCAGAAGTTTCTTGAAAGTAATCCGGAGTCTACTGTTATACAGATGGACAGTGTTATCGGACGTGTGGGAGGCAAATGTCTGCTTACCATACATTTCGTTGAAACCAGTTTAATGCTTGCATTTTTGAGAGATTCAAATACCTCAGCATCTGTCATACAGATTATAAATCTGCTGGATAAAGTACTTGGAAGCAAAGATTTTTCGCGTTTATTCCCAGTTATTCTCACAGACAACGGAAGTGAGTTTTCAAATCCAGAAGCGATCGAAAAACGTGATGCGATTCCATGCAACAGAACGAATGTATTTTACTGCGCTCCAAGTGCACCCTATCAAAAAGGAGCCTGCGAAGTGAATCATGAACTGATCCGCCGCATTCTGCCAAAAAGGAAGCAGCTTTGATGATCTTACACAGAAAGATATTTTTCTGATGATGGATCATATCAATTCCTATAAAAGGAAAAAAGCTGAACAACCGTAGCCCATACGATGCGTTCAGCTTTTTATTACGGAGAAGATATACTTAAGAAACTTGGATGTAAACCGGTTGCCGCCGAAAACATCATCTTAAAGCCTAAACTTCTCAAAAAGTAACAGATAAATTTGCAAAGTGCCGCCAGAACAATGACAGCAGAATAACTTCAAAACAGGGATGGATTCTCCGAATACAAAAATTTCGAACGGGGAATTGATTCCTTATTGTCGTGTGCAAATTTGTTGCTGAACGTATTATAACATGTCAATGTACAAATGAAAATCTGGGAAATTCGCTTACAAAAGCGGGATTTTCGTTTACAAAGCGGGAATCTCGTTTACAAAATGAGATTTTCATTTACAAAGAGAGACTCTTGGGTTACAAAGCGGGACTCTCGCTCTACATTTCACCTACAACACTCCTTTCTTGCTTATAGTATATGCAATAATAAAGAAAATATCAATAAGATTTCTTCATTTTTTCTTTATTATAAATTTTTACTTTCAAAGAAATAAGTGCTCGCTATAAGTGCTGTTCCGCCTATATATGCCATCTTATCGCTCAAGTGTGAACGGCTGATAAGCTTGTCAGTATAGTTTTCATCATATTTTGTGCAGTACTGTATAAAAAGCTTATATATACTTGTATTTTCAAACATTGAACCAAACACTATCGTGCAATCCGGAGCCAGAATAGTCAACACATTTACAGCGACACGTGCCATTCGTTCTATTGCTCCAACAAGTATCTCAGAAATTGTCTTATCCATCCTTGTTATGTAGCCGTTGCCCTCATTTTCTACCCACGAAGTCAAGAGCTCTCTTGTTATAAGATTTTTATCACCGGCTGTTTCTTCGTATAGCACAGGGGTATTTTCCTTGGAATATATCTCCTTTATGCGGTCACACAGGGCAAACATGGATACTCTTGTTTCAAGACAGCCATGTCTGCCACATCTGCACTTAAGTCCATCAGGCTCTATGATGTAGTGTCCTATTTCTGCTGCGTTGTGCTGATTGCCCTCATATAGCTTATTGTCCACAACTATCGCAGAGCCGACACCCCGGGCCCCACTTAATAAAAACAATATTGTTTCCATATTTTCCGACACCATAAAGCATTTCGGCTTCCGCAAATGCTACGTTGTTTTCAAGTATTACCGGACACTGAATCTGTTTTTCAAGTATTTCTCTTATTTTTACTTGATTGTTCCATATGCCATAAGCGTGTATACTGATGCCATTATTCCTGTCAACTATTCCCGGAACACATATTCCGATTCCAAGAATATCTGACAGCTTAAGTTCCTTTTCCCAAAGCTGAAGCTTTATTTCCTTTGCCAGTTCTTCTAAAAACAGCTGTGGTTCAATGTCCGTCCGGGTATGTACCTTAGTTTCAACAAGCACATTTCCCCTGATATTGGTAACTGTAATGCTCGTGTCTACAGCCTCAATATTTACAGATACTATATACTTAAAATCATAATTGATATCCACAAGCACCTTCTTACGGCCCGCTCTCTTCTGCTCCTTCATCTCACCCTTTTCAAGTATCATGTGAGCTTCCATCATATCATTGCACAGCATGGTCACAGCCGCCGGTGTGAGTCCTATCTGATTGGCAATATCCTTCCTTGACATTGCGCCGTTTTTCTGCAGTATCTTAAGTATCTGAGATTTATTATTGTTTTTTACACTATCAAGGGAAATTCCGGTTTTAACCATTAATTCATGCTCCTTATTTATGCTTCAACATTCTTTGTTGCAACTATATCCACACCGGTTGCAGCAGCATCACTTAGCAGTACATCACCTATATGCACCGGTGCCTCTACCGTGATCCGGTTGATACAGTCCATCACATCCATTATCTTTTCCTTTGGAATATCCTGTGCCGTCTTTACGGATACCATAGGTATTGTGCCGTTTTTCACACAGACTGTGCTTGTCACGATTCGCGTCGGATGTGTCACTTCATTTGCTCCGTAGTCTGCTCCGCGCTTACAGGTATTTCCGGTTACTGTGACATTATCTCCATCTATTGTCACCTTAAGGGCACAGCCCAGAGGGCAGCCTATACATGTCAAATTTCTTTCTTCCATGATACTATGCCTCCTCAATCTTTATCGTAATTGTGCGATTTTCCGTTTCGATGAGCTGCTTCTTCTGCAGCACCACCTGCTCCATCTCACCCGGTGCCATTACAGGGTGCTTGCGGTGCTGTAATTGTTTATCATCCAGATATACCGCAATATAACAATTCTTATACACAGCTCCAACTCGAAATCTAACCGTTGCAGTATCATCCATCTGTGCAGTATTTATAGTGCTTGGGACAGTATATCTGACTCCGCCTGTAGCAGTTATCGATATTTCTTTGCCATCATCACTCTTATCACCGCCGTTTTTCACATACTCTGCGGCATGGCGGCCTGCTGCTGTTGCTTCCTCTGACACATAATCCACGAGGTCGTGCACATGAAGCACATTTCCACAGGCAAATACACCCGGCACATTGGTCTCAAGGCTTTCGTTTACAACAGGTCCGCTTGTTACAGGATTGAGCTCTACACCTGCTGTTTTTGAAATCTCATTTTCCGGAATGAGTCCGCATGAAAGTAAAAGTGTATCGCACTCGTAAAACTCCTCTGTTCCCTCAATAGGCTTGTTATGCTCGTCAACCTGAGCGAGAGTGATGCCCTCCACACGCTCCCTGCCCTTTATATCAACCACTGTGTGGCTAAGCTTAAGCGGGATATTAAAATCATCAAGGCACTGCACAATATTACGCTTCAAGCCTCCTGAATACGGCATGAGTTCTGCAACCACCTGCACCTTGGCACCCTCCAAGGTCATTCTTCTTGCCATGATAAGACCGATATCTCCTGAGCCAAGTATTACTACCTTTCGTCCCGGCATGTATCCCTCTATATTCACCAGTCTCTGAGCTGTACCCGCCGAGAAAATTCCTGCCGGTCTGTAGCCTGGTATGTTTAGGGCACCTCTTGCTCTCTCTCTGCAGCCCATCGCAAGTATTACTGTCTTTGCAGCGATATGGAAAAGTCCGTCTGTACGGTTCATAGCCGTGACTATTTTATCGTTTGACCCATTTTCGGACTCGTCACCGGTTGAGATATCCATGACCATCGTATTCAGTCTGTACTCTATGCCAAGCTCTTTGACCTCTTTGATAAATCTGCCGGCATATTCAGGGCCTGTGAGTTCCTCCTTAAAGGTGTGCAGGCCAAAGCCATTGTGTATACACTGGTTTAATATGCCGCCAAGCTCGCAGTCTCTTTCCAGTATAAGTATTTTATCTATTTTATTTTTCTTAGCGGAAGCTGCTGCCGCAAGACCTGCCGGGCCGCCTCCTACTATCACAATATCGTAAAATTCCATATTGTCCCCCTATGTTAATCTGATATTAACCCAATATCAATCTTTCGTTACCTGTCTCTTTGAAGTAAGACAGACTATCCGCGATTCTTGCTCATTCCAACAACTATCTTTGATTTTCCACCGCTTTTAGTGATGTCAAGTTGCGAAATGCCTCTCTCCCTGGCGATAATCTCCATAGTTCTCGGAGAACAGAAGCCTGCCTGGCACCTGCCCATTCCGGCTCTGGTGCGTCTCTTCACACCATCAAGCGACTTTGCGCCTAACGGTCTGTTTACCGCATCCATTATCTCGCCCTCCGTAATCATCTCACAGCGGCAGATTATGTTACCATACTCAGGCTTTTCTTTTATCAGCTCTTTATACTCATCCTCTGAAAGCTTCTTTGGATTTAAAATACCTTTTCTTGTCTCGATAAAGTCCGCATTTTTAGAAGGCTTAAAAAGCCTCTCAACTATTGCTGCCACTCTCTCACCGATAGCCGGTGCACTTGATAAGCCCGGTGACTCTATACCTGCACAGTCCACAAAAAATGGTGCATCTTTAAGCTCCTCGATGATAAACTCATGTCCGTCCTCATGTGCACGGTTTCCTGCAAACGATGTGATGACCTGACGCATAGGAAGTGACGGCACCGAACGTGTGCCGGATGTCGTAACATGCGCTAAGCCCGCTCTTGTTGTATTTGTACCATCCTTGTCATCATGATCATCTGCTGTAGGTCCGATTAGGATATTTCCGTGTACTGTCGGGGTTACAAGCACGCCCTTGCCGTATTTTCCCGGAAGCTGGAAGATTGTCTTGTCAACGATACCACCAGCTGCCCTGTCTAATAGCTCGTACTCTCCGCGCCTTGGTGTGATATGGATTTTGTTTTCACTCACCATGTTGTGAAATACATCAGCATATACACCGGCTGCATTTACAACGCAGCGTGCATGAATTTCTCCATTTTGAGTAATGAGAATATAGCCTGCCTGCTCCTTTTGTATCTCCTTCACCTCGGTGTTAAATAAAAACTCCACACCGTTTGCCGCAGCATTCTCAGCAAATGCAATATTCATGCCAAACGGACATACAATGCCTCCTGTCGGGCAGTAAATAGCTGCCACCACCTCATCAGACAGATTCGGCTCCATCTCATGTGCTTTCTTTGAATCAAGAATTTCAAGTCCCGGCACGCCATTTGCGATTCCCTGATTGTAAAGCTCCTTAAGCCTTGGCATATCGTCCTCGCTAAAGCACAAAATCAGCGAGCCGTTTCTTCTGAACTCAAAATCAAGCTGCTTCGAAAGCTCGTCCATCATCTCATTTCCACGGATATTCATCTGTGCCATAAGTGTACCTGTCTTACAGTCAATTCCGGAATGGACAATAGCACTGTTTGCCTTTGAAGTGCCACAGCACACGTCCTCCTCCTTTTCCACCACGCAGATGGACAGGTTATATTTCGATAGCTCTCTTGCACAGGCGCTTCCCGATACTCCCTGCTCCTATAATTACTACATCATACATGTTATTTTCTCCTACCAATTTCCATATATATTTTTACTTTCAGTCATCCTTCGCCCAGTTAAATGCGCAGGCGACAGCCTTTTTCCACATTTTAAGCTTCTTTTCTCTCAAATCAGCCTCTATCTCCGGCTCAAACACACGGTCAATAGCCCAGTTTCTCTTTATATCATCCATGCTGTCCCAATAGCCCACTGCAAGTCCTGCGAGGTACGCTGCACCCATGGCTGTAGTCTCCACGCACATCGGACGGTTGACCGGAGCATTGCTGATGTCCGCCTGCATCTGCATGAGCAGATTGTTGGCACTGGCGCCGCCGTCCACCTTAAGCGATGTGAGATTGATGCCCGAATCAGCCTTCATTGCCTCAAGCACATCATTTACCTGAAATGCCATTGATTCCAGAGTGGCCCTTATGACATGGTACTTGTTTACACCTCTCGTAAGACCCACAATAGTTCCTCTCGCATACTGATCCCAGTACGGTGCCCCAAGCCCTGTAAATGCCGGCACCACATAACAGCCGTTTGTATCCTTTACCTTTCTCGCCATGTACTCTGAATCAGTTGAGGAATCGATAAATTTCATCTCATCGCGGAGCCACTGTATTGAGGCTCCTGCCACAAATATTGAGCCCTCCAGCGCATATACCACCTTGCCGTCTATGCCCCAGGCTATTGTGGTAACAAGTCCGTTCTTTGATGAAACAGGCATCTCACCTGTATTCATGAGAAGGAAGCAGCCGGTGCCATATGTATTTTTGGCTTCTCCTGCCCTAAAGCAGGTCTGTCCAAAAAGTGCTGCCTGCTGGTCTCCTGCCGCTCCCGCGATAGGAATCGGTCCCCCGAAGTACACCGGATTCACCTCACCATACACACAGCTTGACGGCATAGGCTTTGGAAGCATGCTCTTTGGTATGTCAAGCTCCTTAAGTATCTCATCATCCCACTTTAAGGTATTGATATTAAACATCATGGTTCTTGATGCATTGGAATAATCCGTAACATGCACCTGCCCCTGAGTGAGCTTCCATATAAGCCATGTCTCGACTGTTCCAAACAAAAGCTCGCCTCTTTCGGCTCTCTCCCTTGCTCCCGGCACATTGTCAAGGAGCCACTTGAGCTTAGTTGCCGAAAAATAAGCATCTATCACAAGACCTGTCTTTTTCCTGAAGGTCTCGGTAAGCCCCTTTTCCTTCAGTGAATCCGCATACTCTGCCGTGCGCCTGCACTGCCATACTATTGCGTGATAAACCGGCTCTCCCCGTATTTTTGTCCCACACAATCGTGGTCTCTCTCTGGTTAGTAATGCCTATCGCACATATGTCGGCTGCCGTAGCCTGTATATTTCCCATTGCCTCCTTTGCCACCTCAAGCTGTGTGGCCCAGATTTCCTCTGCATCGTGCTCCACCCAGCCTGGCTTCGGGAAAAACTGCGTAAATTCCTTCTGTGCCACGCTGCACATCTCGCCCTTCTCATTGAAAAGTATACATCTGTTGCTGGTCGTGCCCGCATCTAATGCCATAATATACTTTGCCATGTAAAAATCCTCCAACTCTCTATATTTCCAGCTTTTTCCTTCTATCCTGCTACAGCTCTTCCTCTACCATGCTCTTCTCTCTGTTGAACGCATCATAGATACATGGAATTACTATAAGCGTAAGGATGGTTCCGTATACGAGACCTCCTATTATTGCGATTGCCATCGGCTTTATCATATCTGAGCCATCTCCGATACCTATCGCCGATGTAAACATTGCGAGTATGGTGGTCATCGCTGTCATCAGTATTGGACGAAGCCTTGTACGGCCTGCGTCTATGATTGCCTCATGCTTGCTCATGCCCTCTCTCCTGGCCTGATTGATGTAATCAATGAGCACGATTCCATTATTTACAATGAGACCTGCCAGCATGATAAAGCCAAGCATTGATATGATTCCAAGCTCATTTCCCCGTGATGAAAAGAGCTATAAAGCCTCCTGTAAACGCAAGAGGTATACAGAACATGATAATAAACGGTGAAAGCAATGACTGGAACTGCGCCACCATGATAAGATAGATAAATATCACTGCAAGCACAAGCATAAGTCCAAGCTGACTCATTGACTCATTTATTGTCTCATCCTCGCCCTCCATATCTATTGAATAGCCATCAGGAATACTAAGTTTATTAATTTTAGATTTAATTTTATTGCTTAGTAATGTTACATTATGGTTTTCATCAACCGCACCTGATACTGTAATATATCTTGTCTGAGCATCTCGATGAATGGTACTTAGTGTCTGTTCCTGCGAAATAGTGCAGATATCACTGAGCGGAATCTCCTTTTCACTGCCATCATTATCCTTATAGGTAAATGTAAGGTTTTTGATGTCGTCCACAGTCACATCAGACTGCTCTGCGGATTGTAAGTATACCTCATAGTCCTTTATGTCGGTCGTAATGGTTGTTGCGCTCTTTTGAGATGATATCTCACCGGATACGAGCTGGTATACCTGAGCCACCGTATAGCCATACTTTGCTGCTTTTTCCTTATCCACAGTTATCTTAAGCTCATTGATTGTATCTCCAAGACCGTCATCTATATCTGTCACTCCATTTGTGTCCTTAAGGATATCTGCCACATCACCTGCAAGCTTCTGCAGCTTGTCTATATCATTACCCTTAATCCTGACAGAGAGACCACTTCCGAAAAACTCTGATGAGTCCATAGCCTGTGAAGATGCTGTTACCTTGCAGTCCAGATTCTTTGTGCGTTTTTCAATTTCATCTATTACCTTATCCGATGAAACATCCGACTTCTCATCAAGCAATATATACATGCTCACGCTGTCGCTTCCTGAGCTCATCAGGTTCATGGTCGAGCTGCCGCCTGCTGTAGCTCCTATTGTGTCTATGCCCTTTATATCAGAGATTTTGTCCATGACCTTATCAGACAGCTCTGTAAGCTGCTTGAAATCAAGCTTTTCGTCATCCTTTGCCTCTATGGTAAGTGAAATCTGATTTGACTCCATGTCCATATCCATAAATGTCATTCCCCTTGACATGCAAAGTGCGCCACTGCCGACTAAAAGCACTACTGCCGCAATAAATACCACCGGCTTAAATCTAAGACATATGCCGAGCACATTTCCATACCAATCCTTAAAACGGTCAAACCATGGATGCTTTATATCCTTCGTCTTTTTGAGCATGCCTGAAGCAATTGCCGGTACAAATGTGAGTGCCACTACAAGAGATGCCATAAGAGTAAACGCTACCGTAAGTGCCAGGTCTACAAAGAGCTGTCTCGTGATTCCATCAGTAAAAATGATTGGCGCGTACACACTTACCGTGGTAAGTGTAGAGGCAAAAATGGCTCCTGCCACCTGATTTGCACCCTCAACAGCAGCCTTCTTTACCGAATATCCCTCTCCCCTTAATCTGTAGATATTCTCTATTACTACAATTGAATTATCCACCAGCATTCCTATTCCAAGCACAAGTCCCGACATTGAAATGATATTTAAGGTGATATCCGTAAAATACATAAGCACCACTGCCACAATAACCGATAGTGGTATAGATGCTGCGATAACAAGTGTCGGCTTTATATCCTTTAAGAACAAAAGCAATACGAAAATGGCAAGTATTGCTCCCACTATCATATTCTGCATCACACTTTTTACAACCATGTCGATGTATACGCCCTGGTTCATGAGCACTGTGGTGTGTAATCCGTCATTCTTTTCCAGCGAATTAAGCTTGTCTAAAAGACGGTCTGTGACGTCTCCTGTAGAGTAGCCGGTCTGCTTCTCCATGGAGAGCATTATTCCGGGATTACCGTTGACTATCGCATATGTCTCATCCGAGTTGTCAGTCATCTCAACATCTGCCACATCCCCGACATGAATAGGAGCTATTCCATCAAGCTTCATATCCATAAGTACTAGATTTGTTAAATCATCAATTGATTTTATCTCATCTCCCACCTGTACTATGTACTGCGTGCCATTTGAATCATTTACATAACCTGCAGGCATATCAAAATTCTGAGCGACGAGCAGCTGCGAGAGTGAGTCAATTGTTAAAACTGCATTTAAGTTTGACTTGTCAAGCGCATCATCCTTACTCTTTTCAAGCTCCTTTTTTGAGCTGTCAAGAGATGCCGCTGCTGTTGCAAGCTGTGCCGACTGCTGTCCTATGCTTATCGAGCTGATGGCTGCCTGACTGTTTAGATTATCATAGGCATCTAAAAGTGCTGTTTCTCCTTGTGCTATCTGGTCAAGCCCGCTTTGGCACTGCTCTATACCTGTATTCACCTGAATGAGAGTCTGTGCTATCGCTGACGCTGCCGCAGGCAGATCATCTGCTGTGTTTACCTTGATTCCAAGCGCCGAGAGACCTGAAAACTGTGTTGCAATCTGCTTATTAACCTGCTCAAGCTGTGCTTTAAGTGCCGTGCCCGCTTCACCCGGTGCATTTGCGCCCTCTTTGAGTGACGGAATTGTCTTTGTATATGTATCACTATTCATGAAGTCTGAAAGAGCTGACTGAATTGTTTCAAGCTGGCTCTTCTGCTCATTTAAGCTTGCAAGAGTACTCTCTAGCTGAGTCTTCTGCTCCGCAAGCTTTGCCTTTTGCGCCTTTAGCGTATCCACTCCCGCGCTCATCTGATCCGATGCCGATGTGATTGCGTTTTGTCCGCTCTCTATCTTTGCGCTTGCATCATCCATCTGACTTTTGCATCGTCAAATTTCTTTGAAACGGCATTATTTATTTTCTCATTGAGCGCATCTATCTTGGCCTGATTCATCGTGACCTGTATCTGCTCAGTGAGCTCACCTGTTGCAGTCACTGATGCGACTCCTTCTGTACTCTCAATTGCAGGCTTTAGTGTGTTTTCCACAAAGTCGGTGATTTCTGCCTTGCTTTTCCCATCCATATCCACAGCAGTCATCATGATTGGAAGCATGTCCGGATTTATCTTCATAATGGTCGGAGTACCCACTCCATCCTTCCAGCCAGCCTTGACCTGTTCTATTTTTTGCTGCATCTCTATCACTACAGAATCCATGTTGGCATTCTGCTCATACTCGCATGTCACCAGAGAATAGCTGTTATATGACATTGAGCTTACGTTTTTGATATTGGACGTAGTTGCCATAGCTGCTTCAAGCGGCGCGGTGACATCGCTCTCCACCTCCTGTGGACTTGCTCCCATATCTGTTGTCACGATGAGTGCATACTGAAAGCTCATATCCGGCAGCAGATCTGTCGTCATCCTGCCAAGCGATACAACACCGAGTACTATTACCAGCAATACTCCTACAAGTACAGTAAAAGGCTTTTTTTACACTATATCTGGATATCATCTAACCCCTCCTTTTTCTTTTTTCTTGATAATGTCCTGCATTAGTTTAATAGACAATGATTACTGCGATTTTCACAATATATTTAATTCGCTGTTATACTTTTATTATACAATGTGTCGGATTGCAACTCAATTGGTTTATACTTTTTAAGAGATTTTGACAATAAAAAGACACCCAATTATACGATTAATATAATTCGATGTCCTTAAATGTCTTTAAATATCTTTTAATATCTTTTATTTATTTTAGCTTCAAATGCCCTCTTCCTCAATCTCATCCTCATCATCATTGATACCTGCAACAGCACTTGTAACGGCCCCGATTACAGCGACAAGCGCAAAGATGATAACTAAAAAAATAACTATAAAGAATGCTACTAAAAAACCTGTATCTGTCATATAATTTACCCCCATAGCTGTCTCACAGCTTCTTTAAAAAATATAGCTTTAGTTTAACACACTTGTCTGTAAATAACAATATCGTAAAGGGCTAAATTATTGACTAAATATTGACTAAAATATTGATTTATGAAATTGCTCAGTCCTTGATCTGCATACCGTTTGCATCCATATGATAGCCTTCAGTCATGATCAGCTTTGATACCGGAACTATCTCATAGCCCATGTCCTGCAGCTTCGTGAGCATCTCATCGAGTGCCTGCGAGGTGTATTTGGCGCCAAGATGGCAGAGTATTATCGAGCCACAATCCAGGCTTTTGTGATTGCACACTGTATCTATAATGTTTTGCATACCATAGTTTTTCCAGTCGAGCGAATCCACATCCCACTGGATTGGATAATAGTCACAGCCATACACTGTGTCAATCAGTTCATTGTTGTACGAGCCGTATGGCGGTCTGAATACCTTCATATCCTTTCCGGTCAGCTCCTTGACCTTTTTGTGCACATCCATTATCTCCGTCTTCATCTCGCCTGCCGTGATTGTTGCCATATCATAGTGGTGCTCACTATGATTTCCGGGCTCATGCCCTTTTTCAACCAACGCCTTTACACATTCAGGATTATCACTCACAAACCCTCCTGTCATAAAAAATGTAGCCTTTACGTTGTGCTTGTCAAGTGTCTCCATCATGCTGTCAAAATCCTCTGCTCCCCAGGCACAGTCAAATGAAAGGGCTATCTTTTTTTCTGTTGTCTGAACCGAATATACAGGCAGCTTTCTGTCTCCGAACTGACTCACAGCACTGCTAAGTGTCTCCATCACCTCTATATTTTTCAGCTGTGATATGTCATACTCTCTGCCATATAAAGCGCCTGTAATAAGAAGCGCCGACAGCAGCACTCCAAAAAGGAATCTGTGTCGGCGTTTCTTTCGTTTTGTCCCATTATGTAGTTTTGTATTTTGCATGTACTGTATTCACTCATGCTATATACTATTCTTTATTATCACAAATTATGAATAATGAAATAACTCTATTTCAGTTCTTCTGCCCTTCCGATAAACTCAAGCACTACCTCAATCGACTGATGCGCAGCCTTCTCCGCAAAGGTCTGGTAGTCTGTCTCGCCGCCATCGCCGTCTGATATTGAGCGAAGAATGGCAAATGGCACCTTGTTCACATAGCACACATGACCGATGCTGCCTCCCTCCATCTCTGCTGCGATTGCATCAAAGGTATTCGAAATATAATCCTTCTGCTCCTTTGTGGCAATAAACTGATCTCCTGTTGCGATATTGCCCTTTTTGTAGTGGATATTCCTGTCAGCTAAGCATGAGCACATGAGCTCCACCATTTTTGTATCTGCCGGAAGCAGAATCATGTTGATGCCTGAGAGAAGTCCCTTCGGATCTCCGATTGGCGATGTATCCATATCGTGCTGCAGCACGTTTGTAGCTACTGCCACGTCAAGCACATTTAAGTCCTTTGTCAAAGTACCAGCCACTCCGATATTGACAATCATGTCGACATCATATTTCAAAATCATGGCTTCTGCACATATTGCCGCAAACACCTTTCCTATTCCGCATTTTGCCGCAACCACATACTGATCACCGATTTTGCCCTCAACAAACTCCACACCGCTGTAAACCTCTGTCTGTGTGTCTGTCATCTGAGCCTTTAAGTCATCGACCTCCATCTGCATTGCACCAATTACACCTATTGTCATTTTATTTCTCCATTCCTGCTATCTTGCTATTATATTTTTAGTCCTCGTTTACTGTGGATAAGTAAACTCCATATTTGTCTGGCTCTCAAGCACCTTAAGATATGCACGGCACTCCTTCTTTGCCTCGTCAAGTGACAGATTCTCGTAATGTCCGCACTCTATGGCTGATGCACCAAATACCGGTCCATCATACTCAAGTATCTGCTTTAAGACCTCTTTGGTGATTTCAAAAACCTTCCCGGCTCGACATCCCTCACAACGAGATAGAAGCCTGTCTGACAGCCCATCGGTCCAAAATATACCACATCATCTGCAATCTCAGAGTTTCTCACACATGTTGCAAACATATGCTCCACTGAGTGCATAGCTGAATTGGACATATAATCGCCTGCATTAGGTTTTCTTGTACGAAGGTCGTATGTAACGATTTCTCCGTCTTTTCTTGAAATATAAAATCCAGGTTTAAGAATATTATGATTAATTGTAAAACTTTTAATTCTTTCCATAAAAATGTTTCTCCTTACTTAGTTGCTGTCTCAAACTGCTTCAGATAATCCTCAAATACATTGAGTGCGTCATCCACAGGCTTTGGTGTACTCATATCGACACCGGCACTCTTTAGCAGCTCGATTGGATTCTTCGAGCATCCACCGCACAGGAAATTTCCTATATACTTATCCACAGCAGGCTTTCCCTCCTCAAGTATCTTTTTTGAAAAAGCAACTGCTGCCGAATAGCCTGTCGAGTACTGATATACATAGTACGGTGTGTAAAAATGCGGTATGCGCATCCACTCATATGATATCTCATCATCCACGCGCATATCCGGTCCGTAGTACTGCACATTCAGCTCATGCCATAGCTCATTTAGCACATCCTTAGTAACCGGCTCGCCCTTTTGCATTTTCCGGTGTGCTATATGCTCAAACTCTGCAAACTGCGCCTGCCTGAAAAGTGTCGTCCTGAAGCCGTCCAGAAAATGTGTCATGAGATATTTTCTCTCATTCTCATCCTCACAATGCTCAAGCATATAGTGCATGAGAAGCGACTCATTGCAGGTGGATGCAACCTCTGCCACAAAAATCAGGTATCCTGCGTAGGTGATGCTCTGATGCTCATTTGAATAGTATGTATGCATCGCATGTCCCATCTCATGAGCCAGCGTAAACACACTGTCCAGATTGTCGGCATAGTTCAAAAGCACATACGGATGAGTGCCGTAAGCGCCCCATGAATACGCACCACTTCTCTTGTTCTCATTCTCATATACATCTATCCAGCCACTCTCCATGCCAGCCTTAAGTGTGCTGACATACTCATCGCCCATAGGCTCAAGCGCCTTTGCCACAAGCTTTTTTGCCTCATCATAGGTGTATGTGGTCTGTACATTGCCCACAATCGGTGCAAACAAATCATACATATGCAGATGCTCCACACCTAAAAGCTTCTTCCTAAGCGCCATGTACCTGTGCAGAGCCGGTAGATGTGCGTGAACCGTCTCAATCAGATTGTCATATACGCTCTCAGGAATATCGCCATCGGATAAATACATGGCCCTTGCGCTGTCATATTTTCTAACCCTTGCATAAAAAGTGTCATTTTTCAGCTTGCTGATGTACATCATGGAAACAGTATTACTCCACTTCTTGTACGAATCATAGACTCCACGGAACACCTGCTTGCGCAGGCTTCTGTCCTTGCTGCTTAAAAAATCTATGAAATTGCCGTGCGTGATACGGATTTATTTCCCTCTACATCAGTGATATACGGGAATTTGATATCCGCGTTGTTGAACATGCTGAATATATTCTCCGGTGCTGCAGCCATCTCACCGCACTGCGCCAGGATATTCTCCTCTGCAGCCGATAAAGTATGCGCTTTCTGACGCATTATCTCATCAATCGCACGCTTATAGTGCATAAGCTCATTGCTCTCACTGTAAAAGCTCTCAAGCCTTTTATCATCTATCTGCAAAATCTCCGGACTCGCAAATGCCAGCGCACCTGATGCCTGGACAGTCAGTGTCTCAGCCTTTGACACATATGCCTGATATTTCGACACAGCAGTGTCCTGATGCGAGCGCTCATTCGCATAGACAACTATACGCTCCAAATAATAAGACAGCTCATCCTGCTTCTTAAAAAAATCAAGCAGCGTTGCTGCACTGTCGGCCAGATGTCCCTTAAATCCAGATAGCTTTTCTGCAAGCTGTGACGCTTTTTCACACTCAGCCTCCCACAGCTCATCTGTCTCATACATATCCTCAAGCTTCCATTTGTACTCATCTGAGATTTCATCTCTCTTTTGAAGCCTTTTCTCACTCATTTTGTGTTACCTTCTATCTTACTTTTCTTGTTCTCGGGGGTTCTGAATAGTTACCTTGTTTTCAACTCTTCAGAACCGCCCCACGCACATTCGCAAAACCGCACTATGTTTTTATAAAACTACCCACACATCCGGCATGCAAAATGCATATAGACGTGTGGGATATATGTGAATTATAACAATTAAGCTCTACTTTGTAATTAAAGTGCCCATACCACCTGAAACTGTCTTGCCCTCTTTGTTGAGCTTTGTGATAAGCACTGAACGGATGGCAGAGTCACCGATAAAGTCGATAGCCGCCTCAATCTTTGGAGCCATGGTACCCTCATCAAACTCGCCTGCTGCAAGGTACTTCTTTGCCTCATCGACAGTCATGGTATCAAGCGGCTTCTCATCCTCCTTGCCATAGTTCAGGCAGACCTTGTCAACGCTTGTAAGTATAACAAGTCTGTCAGCATCAAGAGTATCTGCAAGCTTTCCTGCTGCAAGATCCTTCTCGATAACAGCGCTTGCGCCCTGAAGCTTATTATCCTGTGCTAAAACAGGAATTCCGCCGCCACCGCATGCGATAACAACCTGATCCGCATCAACAAGAGCCTTAATAGCATCCTTTTCCACTATATCAACAGGCTTTGGAGCTGCCACAACTCTTCTGTAGCCTCCCTCAACCTGTGTCACATGGTTGCCCTTCTTCTCTTCTTCCTCAGCCTCAGCCTCTGTCATAACACGGCCAATGATCTTTGTCGGATGATAAAAAGCCTCATCATACGGGTCAACAACCACCTGTGTAAGTATTGTAGAAACGGTCTTGTAAATTCCTCTGCCAAGAAGCTCTGTACGGATAGCGTTCTGTAAATCATATCCTATATATCCCTGACTCATTGCAGAGCAGACAGCTGTAGGTGTAGCTGTATACTCAGGATAAATCCTGCAAAACTCAGACATAGCAGTGTGAATCATGCCCACCTGTGGTCCGTTGCTGTGTGTGATAACAACCTCATAATCGTCCCTGATAAAATCTGCAACTGCCTTTGCTGTATGCTTTGTAGCCTCGTGCTGCTCCGGAAGAGTTGTTCCAAGAGCATCATGTCCGAGTGCAATAACTATTTTTTTCTTCTTCATGCCGACCTCCTATGCTGCATCCGCTCAATGTGTATTATATCTCATAATCATAAACCGATGTATATACTATGATAAATCTACATATAAACCATCAATTTTGAAGAATTCATATGCGGTGCAAAAGTAAAATTATTTATATACATTATCTAATATTTTAGGGAATTTGTCTAGTACTTTGAACTGATTTGAACAACATTTCCGCCACAACATAGCGAACGTAAGCCGCGCATAGCAGCGGCGCACACGTAAGCACAATTCCGCCACAGCGTAAGGGACATAAGCCCCGGGCACCGACACGTACTCTTGCAGGAGCGAATAGCGAAGTGGCTTAGATACTGTAGAAATTATGGCCATGAAACGTAGAAACACCCCTGCATGGACGCAGGGGGAGGAGAAAACGCGCCACGGACGGCGCGTTTCGACGGTTTCGTCGAGCATAGAAACCCTTCAAGCATAATTTCGTACAGTATCTTAGCCACGTAGCGTAGCGACCGCAAGAGTACGTGTGCGCCGCCGGTACCCGGGGCTTATGTCCCGACCTCCCGCCAATACACTGCGCCGGAATTACTGCTGGATATCCTTTGCAGAGCTTAAGGTTACTTCAACCTTGCTCTCTTCATACTGTCTGCCACTCTGACGGGCAACAGTAAGAGTAACCTTATCTCCGGCCTTGTAGCTCTTTAACGCTGACTGCAGCTCTGTCATAGAAGAAATCTTTTTGTGCTGTCAACAGCAGTGATGATATCTCCCTCCTGTAAGCCTGCATTTGCAGCACCTGAACCAGCTGAAACAGATGAAACATACACACCCTGTGGGAAGCCGTAGGCTACCATCTCAGATGAAACATCGCCACCCTTTATTCCAAGGTATGCCTGATTCTCGTTTGTATACTTTCCATCCTGGATGAGACTCTCAATAATAGGCTTTGCAACCGACATAGGAATTGCATATCCGATACCCTCAACCTCAGTTGAAGAATATTTTACAGAGTTTATACCGATAACCTCGCCATTTTCATTCAAGAGTGCTCCACCACTGTTTCCAGGGTTTATTGCTGCATCTGTCTGGATAAGCTTGTTGTTGGTAACAGTCTCACCTGTCTGTGAATCCTGTGTAGTAACAGTTCTGTTAAGCGCACTTACTATACCTGTTGTGACAGACTGTCCGTATCCAAGTGCATTACCGATAGCAATTGCAGGACTTCCAACAGCTACACTTTCAGAATCTCCGATTGTAGCAATCTTGATATTTGAGTAAGTATCTTTTCCAAGATCTGCTTTCTTTACACGTACAACTGCTAGATCGTCATCCGGATCTGTTCCTCTGATTTCTGCCTTTACCACTGAATCATCATCAAACTGTACTGTGAGTTCCTCTGAATCTGCCACAACATGATTGTTTGTAGCAATATAAAGATAATCATCATCCTCACTCACAATAATTCCTGAGCCACAGCTCTGAGACTGCTGTGACTGCTTTCCGAAAAAGCTGTTGTAGGTGACTGTTCCTGTATTTGTGATAGCAACGATGCTAGGCATAACCTCATCGACAACAGATGATACATCTGTCAGATCCTTTGCATCCCCTGAGGATGTCTGCTTAGTCCCTCCGGATGTTGTAGTTGTAAGCTTTGCACTTGCAGTAGAAGAATTTGAAATAGCTCTCGTGCCAATATAGCTTACTCCTGTGAAAACACCGCCTCCGACGAGTCCGAAGATAAGAGCTGCCGCTACTGTCTTTGCTGCAAATGGTCCAAATGCACCAGGCTTTCTAGGTGCTCTCTGTTTCTTAGGCTTTGCAGTCTGCTGGTATGCCTGACCATTCATATTCATCCGGCTATATGAGTTGTCTGTCGAACCGGCTGATGCGCTGCCATATGCATTATTATTTGTGCCTGAATTATATGCCTGATTAGAATAAGGCTGGTTTGCATATGATTGATTTACATTTGGCTGTCCTGCTGCAGAAGCCTGCGAGTACGGATTATAGCTCTGTGAATAGCTTTCCGCTGATGTATTATTAGTCTGTGCAGCCTTCTGTGACTCATCCGGATTGTAAGGATTACCCGACATTGTGAAATTTACATTGTTTGTATTGTTATTTGTGTTATTTGTACTGTTAGTATTATTTGTATCATTCATATTTCTATAATTGTTATCCATAATAATTTCTCCTTTCGTTTACAATTAGAAGTATACTGTCAATCTGTGTTTAATTTGTGACGGGATTATTTATTTTTTCATAAATTGTAATCCCCGTGCTATTCTCCGAATAAAAATAACTGCTCATCGACAGATGCACCTCTAAGTCTGCGATAAATAGAAATTGCAGAATATCAATACATCCCTGCCAATGAACAGTTACCATAAATCATATATTAAATTTCAATTCCGTTCTTCTCAAGAAGAGCTCTCGCTGTTTCAACTGAATCTGTACCTGTCGCATTCTTTACAGGTGCAAACTCCTTCTCTCTGTCTACCTCAAATGGGAGGCTATTGTCCATCATGTATACCATATCGAGGATGAGTGTCTCGAACTTGTATGCATTCGGAGTCTCAGGCTTGTGCTCTGTACCGTTCTCATCAATGTAAGGCACCTTCTTCTCTACTACATGGAGCGGAAGGCTCTTTTCTGCGATAGCCATGAGCTTGTCCACGCGGAATAAATAGTTTAAGATAACACCAAAGCCATACTGCAATGAACCATTCTCGTTCTTTGCCTCTGCCATCTCAGGAGTAAGCTCGTAATACTCAACAATCGAAGGCTTGCCATTCTCAAGACACATAGCACCGACTCTCTCATATGGATCACATTTTCTGACCACCTTAGAGCCGCTGACACAGCCGGACTCGATTGTAGCACCTACAAATACAGGATCTGCAATCTGCTGAAGCACATTGTCCACAGCAAATACATTGAGCCACTCAACACCCTTGTCCTTCAAATCCTTGTCAAGACCGGCATTGATGAGTGACTTGAACCATCCACCGTTTCCGTTTGGTGACATAGCAAGTGAATCCTCAGATTTCATGAGCAGATTTCCATCAAAATCAACTGCCGGAACCATCTCCTGCACGAAAAACTTCACATAGTCTTTGTTGTATCCAAAATAGTCGTGCTCTTCAAAGAACTCTCTTGTCATGCTATCATTTATCTCGCTTGTCATAACATACAGAGGCACCCATGTACCGGTCTGATTTGTAACCTTCATGAGGTTTGCGACAAGCTGCTCAAAGATGTAGAGTTCCTTTGTCTTTCCGATATTGAACATGCCCTTAGCCTTGTCAAATCCAAGACGTGTACCCTGTCCACCGGCAAGAAGAATTGCACCGACCTTGCCATTCCCAACCGCATCAAGGCCTGTTGCAAGGTATTTGTCCTTATTTGCCTCTATCTCTGAAAGCTCCATAGCAGCAAGCGGTGAAAATGTACCTCTCTGCTGCTCCTTGTTGTTAATCATATCAAGGTATGACCAGTCCATGTGCTCAAGCTGGCTCTCAAGCTTAGCCGGAGCTTCCTCTGTTAAGAATTTCTTTAAGTATTTCTGGTTTGTTGCCGTGATTTTTTCTTTGATTTCTGTTTTCATAAATTCTCCCTAAATGTATTCGTATCTTTTTTTTGAATTACATTATTATAACGTCCGGGACCAATCTAATGACTGGTCCCGGATATTATTTTTGCAATTTTCGTAAATATAAATCTTGTTCCTGATAGCTGACTTTAACATTTAGTCATCTGAATCATCGGATGAGGATTTTGTTGTCGAGTCATTTTCAGATTCTGACTGACTTCTTCAGGGCATCCTGAGCATCTTTATTTTTTTCTTAGCCCCTTCAGTTCCGGTTGAACCAGCAGTATTATTATACTTTGTTGTATCATATATATCGGTCTTTGAATCAACATCTGTCTTTTTCTGTACAGTATCACTTATAGACTGTACAGTATCTGATACTGTGTATGACTCGTCCTCAAAAAGATACTTATGCAACTGTACAACATCTGTAGCCAAATCAATAGGAATAACCGTATCTCCTACACCAGAAAGTTCCTTTGTAGCAACATTATATGGAAATCCTGTAGTAGATGAAATCTGATACTTAGTAACATTTTTCGCCAGTGCCAAGATTTCTTTAACCGTAAAATTAGTACTGATATCGTCCATCATTGACGAACACATGGATGTAAGTGTTGCTATATCTTCACCCTTACACTTTTCGAGTATCGCCTGCAATACAATTCTTTGTCTTGACGCCCTTAAGAAATCATCTCCTGATGTATATCGAATTCTGAGTATGACACTGCTTGTACACCATTTAAATGTACTCTTCCTTCACCCTTCAATGCATCACAAGGATATCCTATTGAATTAGCCGTTTCAGTTATATATCCGTTAACCCAATGAACTTCTTCCTTAGTAAGATCTAGATCCAAACCGCCTAATGCATCAATAACATCCACAAGCGCCTTCCAATCAACACAGACATACTTAGTAATATTCATATCCAGATTGGAATTTATCATTCTGACAGCATTCTCTGCTCCACCAATTTTAAAAGCATTATTAGCCTTATAATACTTGCCCTTTCCAACAGACAAATAGGTATCTCTGTATAAAGAAGCAAGCTTTACTTCATTTGTATCATAGTTTAAGCTGGCAATCATTATACAGTCTGAATTACCACTTTCATATTTACCACTCGAACGATTATCGAGTCCGAATAAAGCAACATTTAAGTAACCATGCATAGTCTGCACGCTTTCTTCATCAATATCGTCATTAATGCCGGCTTCGCTGGCTGAGAGATCATTCTTGAAATCAATTTTACCTATTGTACTATTATATAATCCTAAAACAGCCAATACTATAATTAAAACTAATATTTCAAATACAAATAATACTATTTTTTACGACCTCTCTTTTTTTTTTTCTTTCTCTTCTTTGCCATGTTATTTTTCCTTTTTTCTATGAATGTAAAGCCACGCGTCTGCGTAGTCCTGACGCTCCTTCTCTGACATATTGGTATACTTTCCAAACTCCAGATTCGTCAGTCGCATCTGCGGTCTGCCACACTTGAAGCATTCAACCTCTTTCCTTCTTGAAACCATCCGTATCCAGCCACAATCCGGGCAAATGTATATTTTCATCATAGTCCTTATTCAAACTGTCCGAGAACCTCAGCTGACAAAGCATCAAGCTTAGCCTGTGAATCTTCAAGAGACACTCCTTTAACTCCGAAATAGAATTTAATCTTAGGCTCTGTACCAGAAGGGCGTACACAGCACCAAGCGTTATCGTTAAGTTCGTAGTAAAGTACATTGGAAGAAGGAAGACCTGTCGGCTCAACCTTTCCTGTTGTCATATCTTTTCTTGTGTCATTCTTGTAATCACGGATAGCAAGCACCTGATAATCGCCAAACTTCTTTGGCTCAGCGGCACGTGCCTTTGTCATAATCTCATTTATCTGTGCGGCACCATCAATACCCTTTAAGGTCAGTGTAGATATGCCCCTCTGTAGTAACCATACTTCTCGTACATGTCAATCATGCCATCCCAAAGTGTCTTACCCTGTGACTTGTAGAAGGCAGCCACCTCACACAGCATACAAACTGCTGCAGGAGCATCCTTATCCCTTGCATATGTGCCAGGCAGGCATCCGTAGCTCTCCTCCATACCGAATACATAGTTGTTGCAGCCGGTCTTTTCGAATTTGAGCATCTGCTCACCGATATACTTAAAGCCTGTGAGCACCTCGATATGCTTTACACCATATGCTGCCGCAATTGCCTTACCCATATCTGTTGAAACAATTGACTCAACAAATGCAGGCTTCTCAGGCAAAGTACCATTGGCACTCTTCTGGCTTAAAATGTACTCACCGATAAGCATAGCTGACATATTTCCTGTAAATGTCACATACTCTCCTGTCTTTGTATCCTTGCAATATACACCGAGTCTGTCGGCATCAGGATCAGTTGCTAAAACGATATCAGCATCCTTTTCCTTTGCCAGCTCCAGTGCGAGCTTCCATGCATCAGGATTCTCAGGATTTGGATAAGGACATGTAGGGAAATTGCCATCAGGTACTGCCTGGCTTGGCTCAATGTATACATTCTCAAAGCCCATATCCTTAAGCACTCTCTGTACAGGGCGAAGTCCTGTGCCGTGGAGTGGTGTGTAAACAATCTTGATATCCTTTGCCATAGCCTTGATGATCTCAGGATGGATAGAAAGCTTACGAAGCTCTCCGAAATATCCCTCCTCAACCTCGTCAGAGATGACATTGTAAAGGCTGCCTCAATAGCAGCAGCTTTGTCCATAGTCTTTACCTGATCAAATGATGTAACCTTTGCCACCTCAGCCATGATGCTTGTATCATGAGGTGGAGTAACCTGTGCACCATCCTCCCAGTATACCTTGTATCCATTGTACTCACGAGGATTGTGGCTTGCTGTGATAACAACACCGGCTATTGTACCGAGTGTCCTTACTGCGTATGACAGCTCCGGAACAGGTGCGAGCTGTGGGAATACATATGTCTTGATTCCGTTAGCTGCAAGACAGAGTGCTGTGGCATCTGTGAACTCATCATGCATATTACGTGAGTCATGTGCGATTGCAACACCTCTCTTTACTGCGTCCCTCCCTGTGAAAGTATGTAATTCGCCAGTCCCTGTGTAGCCTGACGGACTGTGTATATATTCATCCTGTTGGTGCCGGCTCCTATGACACCACGAAGACCTGCTGTACCAAACTCAAGTGTGCGATAGAATCTGTCCTCTATCTCCTTATCATCACCTGCGATAGCCTTAAGCTCAGCCTTTGTAGCCTCATCAAAATATGGGTCTGTGCACCATTTCTCGTACTCAGCTCTAAAATCCATTTATATTAACCTCCTGTATCAGCTAGTAAATAAGCCTATTAATGTTAACCATACCGATTTTACCACATTAACGTGCATTTGAAAAGTTTTTGTTCCTTAATATTTTCTTACTTATTGATTTTTAAACACAAAGAGCTTGCTAATTATGTAATTGAGCACCACTACCACCACCTGGGCAGCCAGCTTCACCCACATGCTTGGGTACGAAAGCATCGTTATAAAAACAAAAATAATAGTTTCCTCAATAATCAGGATAAAAAATCTGCCACTGAAAAACGCAAACATCTGCACAAGTGCTGCTGTTTTTGTAGGTGTTGATACGCGAAATACCCATCTTTTGTTGGTAATATACGAAAAAAGCACCGCAAATACCCAAGCAAGGGCATTCGCTATTAATTCATTTATTCCAAGTGCAACATTAAACACTGCATATGACGCTATGCTGATTATAAATGTCATATTACCAAATACCGTATAGAGAACCAGTTCCTTTAAATCTTCTTTTCTCTTTTTTCATGTCATATCCGTTTCATCTTATAAAATCTTCGTTAATCTGCGATTTTACTATAATAGCGTTATGAATGAAATAAGTCAATGCCTATTTTTGTATCTTAGGTTCCCAATAAATGGACGCCTCATAATATAACCTGCATGTTCCACTTTTCATATCCTCACGAACAGAGTTTATCATTTCTTTTGTTTTTTTCACACATTTATTCCATTTTACAATATCCCCGGTACTTTTCTCAGAGCTGACATCATACTTATTAATAATATACTTTCCAAGATACTCTGTCATTTTTTCCATTCCATTAATATTTAAATGCTCTGCATCACTATAGTCTGCCGGTACATCTATACCCAATTCCTTCGATTTATCGTTTAAATTCAAAATATCATATCCATATTCGGATATAATAGAACCAATTTTATCTATAGCTTCAGGATTTTCAAACTTACGCTGATGTGGAAATCTGACAAACAATACCTTTTCTATATTTTGAGCCTGAAGATAAACCAAAAGTTCTCTCAGTGCATCTTCACAGCCATTATCAAAGTCAATATTCTGCAATTCTCCCATCTGAGTACCTTTATCACTTCCGGACACCGTACAAAATCCCTTTAAATAGCTTTGTTTATTAAGGGTCATAATGCTTTTTTCCAGTGTATTTTTAGCCAGACTAATTGGCCGTTTCCAATTAACATGAGAAAACGCCATATTAAAATAAAACTGACCTTTCCCTTGCCCTTTAAGAAGAGAATCAACTGAATCCTTACGTCCATAAATATATGGAACATTATCTATCCAACGATGAAGCTGCACCGGATTTTCAAAGTCACTGCTTCCATGCAGATATCCATTCAGTGAAATTACAATCAATTTCGGATTCTGTCTCTCCAAGCCTTTTTATTATCATATCTTTATATAAATTTGCCGGAGCGGCTCCCATTGACAAATCATATGACGTATATCCATAGTTTTCCCAGGCAATTGCGGGGGAATAGTCAGAATACACTTCACTTGAGCCTATCATTAGCACATCCAAGGAATCCTTTTGCTCCATAAAAAATCCCTGAACATTCATCTGCGAAGGGCTGTCATTCACTGAAAAGACTATACTTATCATCTCATATAAAACAATAAGTATAACCCAAAAAAAAGAATTATACTTATTATATTTCTTTTTCTTAACATATCATATCTTCCTTATATCCATCCATACTTATATATAGTATACCTCATTTAGCGATATAATACTTTAAGAAATCCTTATTTAATTATTAAAGTATTTTACATTCTTTATTTTCTTTATCATTAAGCACTGTCCTTACAATATATAACGGTCTTTCCTTAACCGGCATAAAAATATTGCCAACATAAGTTCCAACTATACCTATACACATCATAAGCAGTCCACTCATTAAACAAATAGTTGCAATGATACTTGACCAGCCGCTTGTCACAACACTTGTAGTAAAATAATGAACAACAATTTGTTAACAGTGCCTGACCCAATGTGATCCTTTTCTGAATTTAATATTTAAATAGTTTTGCCATATACATGTTTACAATATTGTAGCCATAATTCTTAGCAGTCGCCCAACCTCTTCCATATGGGTTCTCCTGGATTCCAAGCCATTCTACATAATGTGCTGTTCCTCTTCTTACATGTTGGAACCGGGTATCCACGCATGGCTGATTCAGACCATCGGTTGATGCATAAGCTTTTAAGTGCTGTACCTGTGCCCGGATTCCTTCCCTTACACTGCCAAAAGAATTTCCCGGTGCCCCATTACCGGTTGCTCCTAATCCAGCAAAGTTATACTGGTTAATCTGTACATCTACCCCATATCGTAAAAATCCAGTCTCCAGCATTGCCTGACAGAATGCTACTTCCGCTTTCAAACCTTCGCCTGACATTCTTCCAGATATATCCGACAAAATGTTTCTATTGTCGGTGCATCGGAAGATGCATAGAATTCGGATAAGTATTATTAGCATTATAATATGCAACCATCTGTGCAAGATTGGTACTGGTTGTTCCCATGATTTCATATCTTGCTGTCACCTGATAAGCGGTACAATAACTTTCTACTGTTCCATCACTTGTTCTTGATTCTACATATACCCAGTAATTACCAGAATCCGGATACCAGGATACCCAGTTGCTTCCAGTCCAGTCTGTCAATGTAGACCAACTGCCAGTGCTAAGATCATATATCTGCCAACGGAATACTAGTGATGTATCGTTGCTATTATAAGATACGCCAAGATTTATTGCTGCTTTATCATTCACACTGCAGATTCCATTAATCGTTATGTATTTATAATTGTAATTTCTTGCTGCATAAAAAGCAGATTGTATAACCCTTCGTCACACCATCTGATGTCCGTGCTGTAACATGCATCCAGTAATTACCTTTTTTGGATACCAGGATACCCAGTTACTTCCGGTCCAGTCTGCTACCAGATTCCACTTCTGCTTATCCAGATTATATGCTTCCCATTTAAATGTCAAATTGGAATCGTCACTATCATATGCAATTCCCACATCAATCCGATCATCATAAATATTATAACACATTCCATTGAGGTTTAATGAGTGATGGGAATAGTCTTTCTGTGATGCGAAACACATAATTGTATTCTGTGTCGCACCATCCGGAGTCATTGCCTCTACATACAGCCAAAAGTTGCCCTTTTCCGGTTTCCAAGTTACCCAGTTGCTTCCAGTCCAGTCTGCTACCAGACTCCACTTATGTTTATCCAGATTATATGCCTGCCATCTGAATGTCACATTTGATGCATTGCTGACATATGACACACCTACATCAATACCCTTATCTCTCATGATATAACACATTCCTTTCAGATCAAGATAATAGACGGTATAATTATGTGTCGCCACATAGGAAACTGTCTTTGTCGTACCATTTCCATTGCTATCAATTGCTGCTACCTGTACCGTTGCTTCTCCTGCCAGCATTAAGACTGCCAGCAAACATGCTGTTGCTCTTTTTAATATCTTCTTCATTTTACGACTTCTTCCTTACTCGTATCTATAATATTCCTTAAACCATGTTACAAATTTTCCTAATTCTTCATCAATCGAAGTACTTGGTTTAAAATCAAAATCATGCATCATATTGCCATTATTGTAAATCTGGATTGTTTCACCTGCCATAATCTTATATTCTTTTATTCATTAAAACTATATAATTAAAGTATTTTACATTCTTTATTTTCTTTATCATTAAGCACTGTCCTTACAATATATAACGGTCTTTCCTTAACCTGCATAAAAATATTGCCAACATAAGTTCCAACTATACCTATACACATCATAAGCAGTCCACTCATTAAACAAATAGTTGCAATGATACTTGACCAGCCGCTTGTCACAGCACTTGTAGTAAAATAATGAATAATTAATCCAATAATAACCAATGCCGAGCACATAGACACAACAAATCCCAATCCGACTGTAAGTTTTATTAACTTGTCCGATTGTGATGTAAGAATCGATGTAGCCATCTTCATTCGCTTCTTAAAATTATATGAAGATTTTCCCTCATACCTTTCTTCATGATGAACATCTAATGTGCCAATTCTAAAGCCCATCCATTTTACATAAATAACAAAAGCTCTGTGAAGCTCCCTCATCTTACAATAATTATCTACCACTATTCGCTTACTGATGCTAAAATTACATAAAGCCGGGTCATAGTTGCCATCGGAGGCCCATGAATATATCTTGTAGAAAGCCTTTGAAACCAATACTTTCATAAAAGAATCTTTTTCGTTCTGCACGTCGTGCAAATACTGCATCTAATTGATCATCTATTGCTTTTTTATAAAGATTTGGAATTTCCTCTGGTCTGTCCTGTAAATCACAATCCATCACAACAACCCAATCACCTTTACTATAATCCAATCCTGCAGTTATCGCCTGAATCTGTCCGAAATTACGTGACAATTCTATTCCAACAACATGCTTATCTTTTTTGCATAGCTGCTGTATTACCTCCCACGAATTCTGTGGACAATTATCATTTACAAGAATGATTTCATATTCTTTATCCATCGCAACAAGTGTATCTGTTAATCTTCGATGTAATTCTTCCAATGCTGCCCTGCAACCATAAATTGGTATTACTACTGATATATCCATATATTGTCCTTTCAAATTACCTATTTATCCGCATACTGAGTATATTATTATTCCGCCTACTATAAAAAACAATGCTATAATTTTCTTTTTATTAAGTCTCTCATGAAAAATCTTCACACCAAATACCGTGACATAAATATAACTTGTTGCCTCTAATATTGGTCCCATAGATAACGGAATCCCTCTATAGGCAATTATTGAAAGAAATGTAGTTCCAACAAACATTGCATACGCGAAAAAACCATTGGATTCAAATACTCTTTCAAATGATTCTCATAATGTTTCATTGCTGCTTTTTTTTAGTAAAACCTGTGAAATCGCGCTGACAAACACACCTACCAGAAGTACACAGGAATAGATTAATACAGTTTTATTCATTTACTTCTCCTTCATCAGCTCTAGCATAAATTACGACACCAACAATCACCAATGCTGCACCAATTACTTTTCCAACAGTAATTGACTCATGAAAAAAAACAGCTCCCCATATTATTCCCCAGACAACAGTTACAGCTTTATTGGCAAATGCCGTAGTTAACGGAAGTCGTTTGATAATCTGCTGCCAACCTATCGCATAAAATCCTAGGAGGAAAATAATAATAGCATAAAATAAACAGAATTTAAAACTAAGAAAATGCTGCTGTGAAGCCATTTTACTACATATGCCACTCATAGAATAAATCATCAGCATAAAATGCAATGCAAAAAGTACCTTTAGTTTCGACTTGTTCATTATTACTCCTCTCCGTTATCCGGTAAGTATGGATATAAATATCCCAAATCTTTTGCTTTCATAAGGCAATAACCATATCTTGTAGAGCTATCAACCACTTCATGATCTCCTACCGGTTTAATATCCATATCAACTATATATTCAGGATGTTCTTTTTTGAGTTTTTCTAATATATCAACATCTTTCTGATCAAATACAAATCTAACCCCCGCTGCCGCATGGTCTCCCACCGCCAAGTCTGGTTCTTCTCCTAATGATATATCAATAACCGCCTTCACAAAATCAATTCCTGTTGAAAGCTGCACCAGGTTGCTTCCGATAAAATCGCCACCCATTCTGCCACCGATTTCAATCAATGCAATTGTGCCATCCTTAGCAATCTTTAACTCTGTATGCGACGCTCCATATGTGATTTCCAAACTATCCAGAGCATGAAAGACAACTTTTTTACCTGTTTCAATTGTTCCTGTGATATTGGTGCCGGTTCCATATGTCCGGTCTCTATAAAATGTGGTGCCCCTGTCGTAAACTTGTGTGTCATTGCCAGAAAATGATGATCTCCTTTCCATGAAACACACTCAATACTATATTCTTGGCCTGTAGCAAACTCCTCTACTAATGCTTCTTTCTCAAATCCCTGAGCTTTAGCTTCGTCAATTGCCTCTGCCAGCCCTTTTACATCATGCAACTTCGTTATTCCACGACTTCCGGACCTATCTATAGGTTTAACAATTATCGGATAATTCAGTTCTATTTTCTTTAAATCATCTATCGTAGATACCAAAATACTTTTAGGAGATGGATCACCGTTTTTTTTTTCAAAAGCTTCTCTCATTAAATGCTTATTTGTAGATTTTTCTGTACATGCCATGGAATTAGCTATAAGCCCCATATTATTTGCCACATAATTTACGGTAATTACTGCCAGATCTGATGCTATCGTACATATTCCGTCAATACCAATCTCTCTACATTTTTTCAAGATTTCATCCTTCTCTACAATACTGATAGGATAAAAATAATCTGCACTCTTTTCTCCCACATCACCTGCCGCCCATGCGAACACATGCGTCTCGATTCCCATAGATTTTGCTTTTTCTATTAATGGTTCCTGTAAATATGAAGCTCAATTATTGCTAATTTCTTCATCTTTTTATTTCCTCCAAAGCTCGGCAAAACGATTAAGTTTCTGTTCCTTCTTATAATCCTCAAGATATCTTATATATGAAAACTCCGGTTTATAACCTAAATCTTTTTTTGCATTTTCAATATCCATCACAAAACTTGTAAAACTACTCTTTTCAGGTTTCTCAACAATATTTGACATATGCTCTTTAGGGGAAAACACATCTATTATCCCTTCAATCTGCTCACGTAATGTAGTTCTTATTCCTGTTCCTGCATTGTAAGTTCCACCATCAACCTGTGCAAACAGAGCTTTATACATCATCTGACACAAATCTTTTTTATATAGAGGATATCCTTAAATGCATCCGGATCCACATCTCAATAGTATCACCTGCTGTGGCTTTATCAATCATATATCTATAACCAATCGGTTTTTTGACACAATCTACATAATAATACTTTTCCGGATGATACAAATACACATTAGGAAGCCTGAACACAAAATTTTTCAAACCATATTCCTGCTTGTAATGTTCCATTGTATCTACAACCATACTTTTTGTAATAGCATAAAATGCATGATCACCGGTAAACAACAGTTTTCTTGGATACTCAGGATGAAGAACATCTTCTTTTCCCCAATATCCAGCCTGCTCTGCCCATGTCTGAGTATATAAAGCCCTGTCTGCATTATTCTTTCTGGCATATTCCAAAATACGAAGTGCACCATTGATGTTAGTCTCCACATATTTAAACGGATCATATTCTTTCATATAAGCCGGCAAAAGTCCTGCAAGATTAACAACAGCATACAAATCATCTATTGGCAGTCTTTCAAAATCCGATGAATTACATAAATCCACATTTATATATTCAATCCCTGCTTTCCTGTAATAATCTGTATGTTTTCTTCCTACAGCAATAACTTCATATTGCTTTTTTATCTATCATATTATTACAGTAATCGGTAAAATATGCCCCAATATTTCCTGTTGAACCAAATATAACTATTTTCTTCATAATAATACCTATTTTACTTATAAAATTCCTTCACCTTGCTTATAATGTACTGTACTTCTTCATCCTTAAGTCCATAATACATAGGAAGTCTCATAAGTCTTTCACTCTCTCTTGTCGTATATTTATCTTCCCCATGAAATCTACCAAATTTTTTTTTCCTGCCGGGGCCGAATGTAATGGGATATAGTGAAATACAGCCTGAATTCCATTTTCCTTTAGGAAGCTAATCAAAGCTGTTCTCTCTTGCAAATCCTTTGCTTTAATATAAAACATATGAGCATTATGGGTACAGCCTTCCGGTATATATGGAAGCTCAATCTTCCCTGATTTCTCCAACTCACCAAATCCGTCATAATATGTATTCCATATATTAAGTCTGTAATTATTAATCATATCTGCCTGCTGAAGCTGTGCATATAAATATGCTGCATTCATGTCACTAGGCAAATATGATGAACCATAATTTACCCATGTATACTTATCTATCTGACCTCTAAAGAATTTACTTCGGTTTGTACCCTTTTCTCTAAGGATTTCAGCTTCTTCTGCCTTATCCTTATCCTTTATTAAGATGGCTCCACCTTCACCCATAGAATAATTTTTTGTCTCATGAAAACTATAACAGCCATAATCGCCTATAGTTCCTAAAGACTTCCCATGATAAGTACTCATTATTCCCTGAGCTGCATCCTCAATTACTATAAGATTATGGCGCTTTGCAATTTCCATAATCCTGTCCATATCACAAGACACACCTGCATAATGAACCGGTACGATAGCTTTTGTCTTCTCTGTAATAGCATCCTCTATAAGATTAGCATCTATATTCATAGTTTTTGGATCAATATCCACAAACTACTGTTGCACCTCTTAATACAAACGCATCCGCTGTAGAAACAAATGTGTATGATGGCATAATTACCTCATCGCCTTCTTTTAATATCACATAAAAGGGCAGCCATCTCAGTTGCATGTGTACACGATGTTGTGAGAAGTGCTTTAGCTGTTCCAGTCTTTTTCTCAAGCCATGCATTGCACTTTTTGGTAAACTCTCCATCTCCACAAATTTTTTTATTTTCAACTGCCTTTTTGATATAATCCATTTCCGTTCCAATAAACGGTGGTACGTTAAAATTAATCATAGTATTCTCTCCTAAAAAATAATATAAACTATACAATCATCCTGCCTAAAACATAAAAAACAGGAATAACAACAACCAATGTTCTTAACCAATATATCCATCTTTCCGTTTTTATTGATGGTATATTTAAAAACCCTAATTTAGCTCTGGGATTATTTAACACCAGGATAAATATACTTAAAATCACCACTACCGTGGCAAATATCTGCAATAATATCGTCAACATATCATTTGAAATCCAACATGAAATATCCATTCCTAAACTAAAGTTTTCTTCAACACCACTTGTTCCAAATACAAACTTAAAAACATTTTTGTTTACAACACTTGAAACAAATAAATAAAGACCACTTTGTATTATTAAAATTAGAAACAGCGAAATAGAAATAATTGTTTCCATAATTACATTAATTCGATATTTTTCTTTATCAATAACCATCAATATTGCAATAAATGGGCATACCATAACAACACGATAATACTGAAATGTTGAAAATAGTAACATAGCAAGACACGTTGCAACAATATAATATATCAAATATCTATATTTTTCATCATCATTTTGAGGTGAAGTTAAATATGCCAAAATATATATTATCAATAACATTCCAATAAATAAAGAAATAGAATTATTGTACACCACCGGAAAAGCACCACCGACCATTTCTTTTAAAAAGAACAGAAATCGGACTACCTTGTGAAGCTGATTCACTAACCATTGGACAAGCCCTTGTAACAAGTCAATATATTCCTGTTGGAATAATACCTAATACGATTTTATATATAATCCTTAAAACTCTTTTTTCAAGCAATAATATAATTGCAACATATGGAATAAAGAAAAAATATTTTACAGAAATAGCCATACCAGCCAAAAAAATAAAACCATTTATTCCTTCCATCCATTAAACAATACACAGCTGCTGTTGCAAATGCACATATAACTATATCATTTTGTCCTCCATAATAAACACCTATATATATAAATAGCGATGAAGCTAATAAAAACATTGCCCATTTAGCACTATTTACATCACCAGTTATTTTTTTCACAATCTTATTCACAAAAAACATTGTAATACATAAACATAAAACAAGAAATAACTTTCCCCATATATACACAAGCGGGTTATGCAGTACTTCAACTCCAAATATTGTTTTAATTATCCCTATAGGAATATTCCATATTGCCCAAATTATTAAACTATATAATGTTCCTGAAACATAATTATTCGGAGCCATATTGGGATTTTCGATAGAATACCTATAAAAATCTAATGGCTTTCCTTTTACTGTAACATCAAACATGTTTAGTGTCCATTTAATCAAATTTTCAGTATCGCCATGTATAAAGAAACACAAAATAATAAAAAAGAAATAATGCCAACCATTATCCATTCTATTATCAAAGGTTTATCATTATTATATATTTTTTTAATCCCGATTAATTGCTTTTTTTTATCATTATTAAATTCCTCATAGGTTTCTTATATTTATAAGCATTGCAATCTCATTTTTCAATTATGCAATGCTTATAATTTAATCAACTTCAAAGATAATATACCATGTCATTAATTCAATGTTATCTATTTACGATAACTCCCTGTGTCATAGAATTTACAACCCCATCCGATGTTCTTGCTTCAACATATATCCAATATGTTCCATTTTTTGGATACCAGTTTGTCCAATTGCTTTTATTCCAATCAGAAACAAGTGACCAATGATTATTTACCACATCATACTGAAGCCATCTAAACTGCACATCGGAATCATTAGATGAATATGTAACACCAACCTGATATAAAGATGATTTATCAATCATCGCAATACCATTTAAATCAATATAATTCTTGCTAAAGTCTGTTGAAACTGCAAAACAAATGGTTTGCTCATCAAATCCACCATCACCATTTGCTGCTTCAACATGAAGCCAATAATTACCCGGCTGAGGTTTCCATGTTGCCCAGTTTCCACCATTCCAATCTGCTATTCGGCTCCACTTCTTTGTATCCAGATTATATGCCTGCCATTTAAATTTCACATTTTTATCATCCGATGAATATGCAGTTCCAACATCAATACCTGTTTTCTTTACAGACCATGTCATACCATTTAGTGTCATTGGTGTTTTTGACTTGTCTGTACCAACATTAAAACAATAAGTATATTGATCTTGTGCACCACCTTGTGTTATTGCTTCTACATGCACCCAATAATTTCCAGGTGTTGGTCTCCATGTAATCCAATTACCACTGTATCTATCAGCCAGAGTGGTCCACTTTTTAGTATCAAGATTATAAACTTGCCACTTAAATAAAACATCACCACCACTGTGATTATATCCAACACCCAAATCTATTGAATGTGGATTAATCTTCCATGTTGCTCCATTTATTTTAACATAGCTTTTTGTATAATCAATATCTGACGAAAATGCCGAATCATAGCTTGCCACCGCACCATTAGGTGCAGTAATTTCCACATGAATATAATAGCTTTTTGCTTCCGGTTTCCAGGTAACAGTAGAATCTGTGGAATCAGAAGCTAAGGTTACCCAGATTTTTTATCCAAATCATAAGCTTGAACCTTATATTTTGGTTCACCTATATTGGAATCAGCATTAACTGTAATCCTGTCATAATCATTTTCTTGTGAGAAATCTACAGATTTTATACCAAAATAGGTTTTTGATAATCCATAATACTGTGCAATACCCAATGCATCAGCATGCCCCATCTTTTGCAAATTATCCTCATTTCCCATAAATGATGCATCTGACTTATTGGTAACAAATGCATGCTCAATAATTATTCCTGGAAAACCATTAAGTTTAGATCTTCTTATAACCCCATAATAATCCGCTAATGATCCATCCGGATATAGTGTGTTATCTTCAGAATTTCTAATTAATATTCCATGATTATTTAATCCTAACGATGTGAGATTATCCAATATATTTTTGTGACAACCCTGCCCCTTGCGAGCCAATATTACCATTATAATTTGCATTTGGATAAAATATTTTTGCTCCACTTGCTCCACTATTTCTTGATGAATCACAATGGAAACTGACGTAAGCATCTGCACCAACACTTTTTGCATACTCTACCCTTTTAGCGTTATCATCTGTAGACGTTGTTCCGGGATACGGACATGTAGACGTTGTTCGCGTCATATATACCTGAACTCCATAATATGATTCCAATTCCTGTTTACAATACTTTGCTATCTTTAGATTAATATCCTTTTCTGAAATACCATTTGCTGCTGCTCCTGTATGAGTATCATCATGTCCGGGATCTAATACAACAACATACTTTCCATTTGATGACCTTGCAAGATTTGAATAATTTTCAAGATCTGAATAATTTTCAACCTGTATTTCATTTTCATCAAGATAAGCATCCGGCTTATCCTTATCAAATCCCATTTTTTTCATGTCAAACTTTGTAGCGATTTCATTATTATAAATTGACAAATCAATCAATTCATAATCATCTAAACCTGAAGAAACCTCAAATAATAATCCTGATGACGAAATCTTGCATGAATTAATAGAAATATTCTCACCTGTTTTAGTATTTTTGACATTTAATTCAGCTTTTTCCGGAGTATCTCCTGTATATCCAACTACAATTGCCTGGTTATTTTCATCTAGCATATTAGAATCATCAAGTATCACATGAGTTATTCCGAAATCTGACTGTGCAGTTTCTGCAGTTCTTTCTGATTCTGTATTTTCAATTTGTTTCACCTGGTCAACAGCTTCTGCTGTTTCAGATGCTGATACTGTATTGAAACTAAATGATGTTACTATCATAGTCGCAGCCAGCACTATAGTTGCTGTTTTTTAAATTGCATTTTATTTTGCCTCCTTTTTTAATAACTGAACAACTTTATCATTAACATGTAAAAGTAAATACGAAAATACAGCTATTACAACTATACAACAGGCAAATAACAAATAATTTTGCCCCATAGTTATATTATCTAAATTGAATTTTTCCACCATTCTGTAAATAATAAAATGATGAACTATAAAACATGGGTAACTGTATTTACATATTACCTTGCATATCTTTTGAATTATATCAAACTGAAGTAACTCAGAAACATATGCCAGACAGACAAATGAAGCTATCCCTACGTATGTACACTGCACAACAGAAATAAAATCCGGTTTGACTAATGTATTAATAACAACAATAACAAGGGAAATCAAAGCCATTTTCAAATTTGGCTTTTTTATAAACTTTATAAAATACATTCCAAAAAGGAATTCCGGAAGCTTTACAAACAGGGAAACATCTTTAGCACCTAATACAATTGACAGAATATATAAGACTGCTGTAATAATCGCCAACAATAACGGATATTCATTAACGCCCTTTCTCAATATCGGGAAAATAATATATATAATAATTATATACCCCAAAAACCACTCTCCCACCAGAAAAAAGGTCTGAACTCCCCAATTTGCTATATATCCATCAATTCCTAAAATAGAAAAAAAATATATCTCCATTTTCCAATGCTTGTATCTATACTTCCAATCCTATAGAAATTAAATAGCATAGCAAAAATATATGCTATCCAAAACATAGGATATATGTTAATAAAGCGTTTTTTCCAAAATTTTAAAACATCCAGCTCATTTTCATATACATACATCAAAGCTGCTCCGGATATTATTAAAAAAAGCGATACTCCCCAGCTTCCAATATAAACATTTCCAACAGTCATCGTCAAAATAGCCTTTTGTGGCATTGGGATAGATGTATTATATATAAATAACGCATTATAATGCGTAAATATAATACTAATAGTTGCAACTGCACGTACAAAGTCCAGATAGAAAATTCTCTCTCTCTTCACAGTTTTTCCTTACACTCCATTCTTTCTTTTAATTCTTTATATTCATCCGCAAGCTTTTGATATTTATTATATAATTCTATCATTTCATTAGAGCATTTCTGCCAATTCAATAAATTATATTGCGCTTCAGATTTATATTTTTCAATAACTCCTGTTCTATCGCGATATTGATTTGACAACACTGACAATAAACCTGACATTTCATCAATTACATCAGAAAATGACAAAAAGGCTTCATTGTATCCACCTTGATTATTTTTTGTCAGACTATCTGCTATCTCGTCAAAATGCATATCAACCTTCTGCTTCATGTTTTTATATACACTTTTAATTGCTTTTGTTCTCTCTCAAAAGCACATTTAATTCCATCATGAAGCATCGATTCATCTGAAACATACTGCTCTGATAAACCCAATTGATCATATAGATCACGTGTTTTCTTATTGTGCACAAAATCAAAACCTACAACAGGATTGCCATAACAAAATGCAGTAATCGCACCATGGAAACTCACACCAATATATAAATCGCAAAAGGCTAAATATGAAACTATTTCTTCCATGGTTAATTGTTCTGAAGGAAGAATAAAAATCTCATTACTGTCTTTATATAATTTTTTCAAAATATCATAATCGTCATTTGTAACAGCTAAAGGAAGGAGTAAAATCTTATAAGTTTTACTCAGCTCCATAAGTTCCTTCAAAGCACTTTGATATGAATTTTCTCCTATAAATCTATTGCTATGAAATACAACATATTTACCCTTTACCTGTCTTTTTAATTTCCATTTAGGAAACACCTCTTTTATATTAAATGCCGTATCCACAGATACTTTCACATTTGCATTATAATTTATTAATGCATCATATGAAAACTGGTTTCTAACGCTCATAAAAGAAACATTACCTAATACTTTCCCGGCAATATAATTTTGATACCCATCAAACTCAAATGGGCATCCCGGATTATTCCATATCACGGGTATTCCATATTTTCTACCAATAATAGAAGGCACTATCCATGTTTCAAAAATAGGATATTCCACATATTTTTTCTTCATGGTTTTTTTTGTTTAAAGGAATAAAAATGAATAATCTCCCCCCACCACCAACCACAATTGCATCAAACTTATTAATCTTGTGGAGCTTTTCCATTTCTCTTATAGAGTATACTTTCTTTGCTATACCAAATCCTTGTGTACTCTCATATGGAGAAAAGAGGAACAATTCAACATCTATTTTTCTTTTTCTTAAACTGTTTTCAAATATTATAGGAAATAAATGATCTCCAAAATTATCAATATCGAAAACACCTGTAAAAGCTATTTTTATCTTTTTCATAGAAGTTCCCTTTTCCCAAAAATCACTTAACTTTATATTTTTTCTTAAAATTCAAATTCTCAACCAGTAACGCATCCATTTTTTCAAGTGTCTCATTGTACAATTGAGTACACTTTTCATTGATTTTTTCTAATTCTTCAACTCTCTCCCCATATCTAGGTGATTGCTCATACCAATTTCTATATTTTTTCAACTCATTATCCAAATTAGTAGCATGAGCAAGAATAGAATCAATATAAACCTTTTTATCCTGAATCTCATTTTTCAATTCCTGAATCATTGTAGATTGTTGTTGAATTTGAATTTGTAAACTATTATTATCAATTTCCTGTGCAACAACACCATTATTGTTTCTCGGTCTGCTACCATACATATAAGTCATAAAGGTATGCTTTTTCTTACAGACACGTGCCACACTTACATAATGTTCTATCGTTGTCAAAACATCAATCCTATTTTTTGTAATTTGTGAATCAAGCCACTCTTCAAACTCTTTTACAGGTGAAATCGACATATAGGTTTCTCTGTCTTCTTTATTTTCAATAGCAATATCTATTTTTTTAATACATCTTCGGGTATTATAATAACCTTATGATCTATTAATTCTACCGAAAAATTCGCCTGATATTCTGCTGAAAGAATAAACAATATATGCTCCTTTTCACAATTAAGCAATTCTTTCATTTTGTCTCCATAAATATGATTGCCCATATTATCTACTTCAAAAAAAACATATCCATCCATAATAAAATCCTTCCTGCTTAATTATAATTTGTTTTTTAACTTGTTACAAACTCGTGTTATCTTTTGAAAAACTGTCCTTGACCTGCGACTTATCTTATGATTATCTAAATCACTGATTCTTCTCACTCCATGACCTTCTATCGTCACTTTTGAAACATGATACTTACCACCTAACGAAATTATCACCTGTGGATCCGGAATAACAAATACAATATGATTTCCTAAATCTATTCCATTTGTTGTTACATCTTCTATAGAATATTTTTTCTCAATATCATTTTCACACGTAACTGTTACAACAACATCATTAATTGTTACATTAGCATTTTCACCTGGATCCCAACGAATTTCACGAATAGCATTATCCATTTTTTTAATATCAAATTCATACTCAAACTTATCATTATCTTTTGATTTATTTGATGCATCTACCTTATATTTTTCATTATAAACACCATCATTATTCAAATAAAGGCTGCTATTCTTAAGCCCTGCCTCTAATGCATTGCCACAATTGCCATATCCGAACTCACTGTGAAGTCCATTTATCACGTCTTCAAACTTACCGGCCCCCGGGCCTTCATGAAATACAACATTATTCATTGTCCTAAGCATGTAGTTTAAATTTGTAATCTCTATATCTGCACATTTATCAGATAAAGCCCATGCCGGATAATAACCTTCCTGTTGAACAACATAACTATATATTCTTTTCAATTGCATGCAATAATGTTCCATCAATTGCATTTGGTTCAGGTGGAAAATCTTCATATTCCCAGTCTCTGTCAAAAAGTAATTTCATAGCCCTTGGTCTAAACCAAAACATAGTTCCTAAAGGTGCAATAGGTTCTTTCTTTTCATCAATAGGCACTGTAATTCCAAGCTCTTTTGCCAGATTTTTTGTATTTTCAAAATTCATGCCCCATTCTAATCCTAATGTTATATAATAATCACCATGATTAGGTGGTGGTGGCATAAGCATTCAAGTCTCGGGTTTTCTTCAAATGTTTCTATAGCATTTAATACTACATTTTTGACCCCAGCATATTCTCAAAACATTTATACGAAAATCCATAACCAATAGTTTCAGGCTTTAGCTGTGTCACCTTCTTATCATGCATAAAACATACATAATCATAATTCATTATAAATTTCTTTGTAGCAACTAAAAGAGCACTAACATCCCTGCCCCTGTTTTGAATAACTATCACCTGAACATTATTATTTAATTGTTAAATGCCTGTTCAACTATTTCTTTATTTTTTCACAAGGAACAGTAATATATATATCTGCACTTTCATGCATCATAGAAGCATAATGAAGACAATACTCCGTTAAATCCTCAAAATAACAATGCATTACAAGAGCAATTTTTCTTGCTTTGATAATTCCGGCATCAATATTCGAAGACTTACTTGAAAGTATATAATTTAATTGCATATTTTTCTTTATATCAGCCTGATTTTCCAACCTTAAAATGTTCTGCCATATCATATCCACATCATAATCTGTATTTTGGTCGATATAATTATAAGCCTCCAGAGCTGACTGTCCAAAAGTATCACTTATAATGTTATCATAACTTTGCATAAATGATCTACGCTTAAAAAACGGACATCTTTTTTTTTCTCTATCATCTCTCTTGTGGCACATAAAATAGGGTGATTATTATATTCCTCACCCATATCTGCATATACATCCCACTTAAATCCCATTTCAGAAAATCGCTTTGTAAACATTGCCTCATGTTTACCTACTGCATCACGATAATCATTTATCTCTCCCATTTTATTCCAATAATTTTGAAATTGTTTACTCTTAATCATTGAGTTTCTTACCGCAATAAAAATGAGATTGGATATGTTCAGGAATATATCCAACCTTTATTGTTCCAAAAGGATCTCCGTTTTCATATTTATGAAATTTTGTCACTCCCCAAAAATCTAAGTCTTTTGCATCCATACATTCGAACATTTCATTCAAAGGATACACCGGTCCCATTATAGTAAAGTTCATCATTATCATTTCATCGAACTTTACAAGCTTTTTTTCCCAACCATATTGATCTATTGCTGTTTTGTATGCCCATACATCAAAGCCTTTATTTTCTCTCTCAATGACATTATTTGTAATGGATAGCAGCTTATCTTTAGATTTATTCTCAAGTGTTCCATTAACAACTGCAACTATTTCCGATGCATTTTGCCTCAATGCATTTAACATATATATAATATAGTCATCCACAATGCCATCTTTATCATATATAAAATAAATTATAAGTCTTTTCACATCATTTTTATTTAAAACCATAAATCCTCCATCTCTCTAAAGATGTGTATACAAATCGCAAACAGTATCTACATCATCTTCTATCAGCATTTTTCCTTTATTTATAAGGACAGCCCTGTCACATATTCTTCTAACCTGTTCAGTGCTATGTGATACAAGAAGTAAGGTTGTTCCGCTATTCAGCATATCACCAATTCTCTTTTCACATTTTTTTTGAAACGCAAAATCTCCAACCGCCAATATCTCATCTACAATTAGTATATCAGGAGTATATATAGTAGCTATTGAAAAACCTAATCTGGTAGTCATACCAGATGAGAAATTCTTAACGGGAACATCTACAAAATCCTTCAGCTCCGCGAAATCAATAATCTCATCAAATCTTTCTTTTAACATTTCTTGTGGATATCCCAATATTGCTCCATTCAAAAAAATATTCTCTCTGCTGTAAGCTCTGGGTCAAATCCAGCTCCAAGTTCAATCATAGGAGCTACCGTACCATTTACTTTGACAGTACCCATTGTCGGAGTCAGAACACCCGCTATAGTTTTAAGCATTGTGCTTTTTCCACAGCCATTCTTTCCAACCAGACCAACTGCTTCACCCTTCTTCACATTAAAACTAATATCTTTTAATGCCCAAAAACTATCCTTTGATATTTCTCTTTTAACCTTTTTAATGAAATATTCCTTAATACTACTAACATTTTCGGAATAAAGGCAAAATTCTAATGATACATTTTTCACTTCGATTGCGTAATCTTCCATAAGTCACCCTATATTTTTAAAATAAACGTATTTTGTTTTTTACTGAATATCAATGCTCCTAGTAAAAGAACAATAACACTAGTCAGTAGGCACCTCAAATTTAATGCTAAAGACGGAACCTGACAGTATAATATAACATCTCTGATCATTTCAACATATGCTGTAAGAGGATTAAGATTTACTATTTTTGCTACCCATTCCGGCAACATTGACACAGGGTAGAAAATAGGTGTCAAATACATCCACGCTACTATAATAACCCCATATAAATGTTGAACATCTCTAAAAGCCGTCACTAAAACACATAAAATCATTCCCATTCCATATGCAAACATCCATGTGTAAATAACCGGAACTATTACCAGTAAAAATGTCCATGAAACCTGAGATCTTGTTATCACAATAACAATAATTAACGCAATAAACGATGTTAAGAGGTTCACAAGACTAGTACATACACTTGACATTGGTAACAGGTATTTGGGAATATAAACTTTTTTTATTAATGCCCCATTCCAAATAATAGAATTCATAGCTGAATTGCTTGCTTCATTATAAAAATTAAAAACTAACTGTCCGCACATCAAATATACCGGAAAATTTTCAATTCCAGCCCTAAATAAGTGCGAAAATACCACAGTCATAACAAGCATCATTCCAAGCGGATTCAAAACAGACCATAATATTCCAAGCACAGAACGTCTATATTTAGTTTTAAAATCTCTTTTTACAAATTGTTGTAATAATGGAAGATATTTCTTAAAATTTTCCAATGATTTGTTCATATTTCTGTTCTCTTTATTTACTCATTATTTTATTTATCTTTGTTGCATCACCCCATACGGCCGGTGAATCATATGGTCTATCAGGAAATGCACCATATTCAAGCTTAATAGAATATCCTTATTTTTTCTTAATAAAGCCCTCTATTTCTTCACCTAATGCTACCGGCTTACCCGAACAGCAGTTTATTATACCATCAATCTCTTTCTGACAAGCCACGGCTGCAATCTGGTCAGCTAATCTATCAACGGTAATAAAGTCATATTTATTCTTTCCTGTAGTAAACGGAAAAGTTTTTTTTGCCTTCTGCATCTGCTTTTGCTATTTTTTGAGAATATTGAACTTCCTCTCAAATCATCTCCATAAATATAGTATGCCCTGACCCACTGCCAGCATGCGCCATTAGCATCTGCCAAAAGCTTGGAAATATCTCTGAGGGCATTTTTCGCGATACCATAATATGAGCTAGGATGTGTAGGTGTATTTTCATCTATAGCACCTTCCCAATAACCAACCTCATGCATTGATCCCATTGTAATAATCTGTTTAAGGCCTCCCTCCAGCATATTCTTTATGAACGCATAATGCTTAGGCAGATCGACAATATGTGCCTCTGAATTGTGCACGAACCCATCTCTCCATGCCATGTGAATACACACATCCGGGCAACCACTTTCTTCAAAGATATTCGGATTGTCAAATATTGGTGCAGTTACCTTATTAACCCGCTCATCCATTCCTTCGAATCTTACATCTGCCGCATAAACGTCACAGCCTTTGTTTAATAAAGCCTCAACAACATGCTTTCCAATATATCCATTTGCTCCCCGTAACTAATACTTTCATTGTTTTCTCCTTTTATTTACTATCAGTATTCGTAATCGAGTATAAATCTCTGTAAAACATTACAATTATATACTTATATATCTCATTTTGCAACATTTCTGTAACAATCTAATTTATTGATTATATTTTTCTGCCTCAATTTCATCAATTATATCAAAATGTTCATGTGTCTCGCGTATTCTACAGTCACCATACATTAATGTCAAATTCGGGTTATAAAACGGATCGCCCTCATCAAGTTCTTTTTTCCATCTATCCCTGAACCGTGATATTTCACGTTTAAACCGCTCATGCTTTTCAGGTGTTTCCTCCAGCCCCCTGCTTTTTGATTCATAATGATACAATTCTACACCCGGGTGAATTATTACATCATAGCCTGATTTTCTAACCTTTAAACACAAATCAATATCATTAAGCGCCACCTTAAAACCTTCATCAAAACCTTCGACCTGTTCAAATACCGACCTTTTAATCATCAGACAGGCACCGGTAACAGCACTTACATTTTGAACAGCCTGAAGTTTTCCAAAATATCCCACTTCATTTCTATCCGACAAAGTAAGAATATGCCCTGCAAAGCCACCTACTCCGATTACTACACCACAATGCTGTACACTATCATCCGGATACAATAGCTTTGCCCCTACAATTCCTGTCTTTTTGTAGCTGACAATATCCAACCATTTTTTCCAGCCATTTTTCCGTAATTACCTCTGTGTCATTATTAAGAAAAAGTATATATTCACCGGTTGCATACTGCACGCCAAAATTATTCACTTTCGAATAATTAAACTCTCCATCAAAATACACTACCCTTACTTTATCTGTCTTTTTTTGAATTTCATTATAATATTGAAAGGTTTCACCTTCAGTGCTATTATTTTCGACAATTATTATCTCATAATTATTGTATGTCGATTTATTTAATATCGAATCTATACATTTATTTAACGTATCTTTTTGATCCTTATTACAAATTATAATAGAAATCTTTGGATTATTTTGAACTACAAAATCAGTTCTAAACATGACAAATATTCCTGTATCCTCTATCTTTGCTTCCAATCCAAGTCTTTTATAATGTTCTTCTACTGCTTTTCTTCCTGCAGCTATAGCATATTTCTTACTTGCCGGATTTCCCGCTGTAGAGCCTTCATGAGCTCTCCAATGATATAAAATTTTAGGCACATGTCCTATATATTCCGTCTGTTCACAGCATCGTAAAATTAAATCCCAGTCCTGTGCACCATCAAACTCCGTTCTAAAACCGCCGACCTTATCAAGTATTGTTTTTCTAACGAGGAAAATATGACAAATATAATTTATACTACGTAAAAAATTTATATTAAAATCAGGTTTAAATCGTGGTGACAAATATTTTGTTCCGTTTTTATTAGTTAAATCCTCATCTGTATATACAATATCCAATTTTCTATTCTTATTGAGTAAACTCACTATTTCAAATAGAGCATCTTTTTCCAGAACATCATCATGATCAGCCAACATAATAAATTCACCTGATGCCATATTCAATGCTGTATTAGTATTTCCTGCAATTCCCAGATTTTTATTCAAACGTTTATATTTTATTCTTGAATCACTCAAATAATGTTCTCTTAAATATTTTTCCACATCATCTGTTTTGCTTCCATCAGCCAGACATAACTCCCATTTCTGATATGATTGTCCGACTATAGAATCCATGATATCTTTTAAAAATTCTCTTTTGGTATTATACAGTGGAATAGTTATACTAATTTCAGGTTCATATTCAAATTTATAATTCGCCTGTTCCAAAATTAATTTATCAGAAACTCTTTGTTCCAAAAACCATTTATTATAATCTGTATCCGGTGATAAATGTTTTAATTTTCTAATAAATCCTTTAACTCCATACTTATTTAAATAATTAACACCTTTTTTCCAATTTTCTTTATTTAATGCTTTGCTAACTATAACCGTTATATTCATTTTTACTCCTAACCAAAAAAATCATCCCCACACAGCCTGTCCCAGCCGTCTCATGGTCCCGGTCTTATACATATCGTTTCCTTATAAAACCGTTGTCTCACGCGTCTGGATTTACCTTCCAGTGCCGCATACCTTGCTGCCAGGCTATCATCGGGCAGATTATATGTCTTTGCAAATTCTCTCGCCTGAAGCCGCCCAAGCCTCATGCTCTCCTGTATCTGTTTCTTCTGCCAGACACGACGCACAATATATGAAAGCTTATTTATCCCAAGTGCTCCCAAACTGTTGTCTCCATGCTGTCTGTACAGTATTGTAGGCTCATCTATGAATGCTGTTTTTCCAAACTGTGCGGCAACAAGTGCTGCCCACCAGTCATGCATTATTGTGTTGTCTATATCAGTAATGCGAAGCATTATATCTCTTAAAGCCCTGTTTACCATCATTGTACAGCCTGTCACAGAATTCTGCAATATAAACTGATTGATTGTGCGCTTGTGGCAGTCAAGACTCTGGTATTCGCTCATCGTGTCCGCTATTGTATTCAGCTCACTATCTACCACGCATAGCTCCGTGTACACCAGACATGGAAGTCCGGATTTAAGCTCTTTACCATCTGTTTTTTCAATAGCCAGCATCTTATCATAGGTCAGCTCTATCTTCTTTTCCAGCCATACATCGTCCTGATCGCAGGTCATATAGTATGGCGCTTCCACCTGACTAAACAGATAGAAGAAGTTGTACTTTGCTCCACCTGTTGATTTGCCGTCTATCAGATGTATCTTATCAGGGTATTTTTCCACATAGCTTTCTACAGCAGCTATCGTGTTGTCCGTAGAGCCATCATCGTGTATATATAGTTCCCAGTCCTTGCAGGTCTGCGACAGGATAGAGTCTATCTGCTGACATATATATTTTTCTCCATTGTATGTAGCCATGAGAATGGCTATCTTGTCTGTGCTATGCATTATTCCTCTTCCACTTTCTTCCGGCCCTGTTGCCAAGAAACTTTGCTGCGCTGTCAAATATGCAGTGCACTGCTGCCCATATCTTAAACTGCTTTAAGAGCTGTTTTTCTATGAAAAGCACCATCCTGATACCCTCACCTGTGGTACCATCACACTTTATCTCATCCTTGTAGGTCTCCATAAAGACCGCTACGTCAAAGTTGCGCTTGTACTGCTGCTTAAATGTATAGTTGTGTGAGTGATACACCTGCGCTGTGGCACAATAACCTATCTTGTATCCTGCCTTAAGCGCCCTTGCTGCCATAAGCATATCCTCATTTGTGAGCAGCGGGCTTTCAAAGCCTCCTATGTCTTCAAAGAAATCACGTCTGTAGGCTGAGCATACATCCGAGAAGAAATATGCCTTTATCCCAAGTTTTGGTATATCAGCTTCACTTCTGACAAAGCTCTCCGCAGGATAATTAAATTTTCTCACTAATACCTCGTCAGGCTTTGCATCCTTTCTGGGGAGCTGTCTGGCTGATATCATGACGACATCTTCGTTTTCAAAGCCTCTCAGCATATTTTCCACATAGTGTTCATCCGAAGGCAGTGCATCCTGTGACAGAAACATCACTATATCACCCTTTGACATGGCTACGGCATAGTTTCTTGTGCCACCATGGTCAAACTCACTCCTTTTGACCTTTAGTGTCCTAAAGCCTGCCTGCTCTGCCATACGCACTGTGGCATCCTCGGATTCTGAGTCTATCACTATTATCTCATCGGGCTTACGGTTCTGTCTGCCCAGTATATCTATCAGACCGGGCATATACTCTGCTGCGTTGAGAGTAGGTATTATGAGACTTATTTTTATACTATTTAAATCCAGTTTCTTCATCATATTTCTCACATATGTTCTGATTATTGTGCCCCATCCTTTCTGATTACAGAGAAAACGGTTCTGAAAAGTATCTTTATATCCAGCCAAAGTGAGCAGTGCTCCACATAGTACATCTCCATCCTCTGGCGCTCTCCGCTCTCATAGGTGGCATTGTTTCTGGCATATGCCTGCCAGTAACCTGTCAGTCCCGGCTTTACGCTCAGAAGCTTTGCGATGTCACTACCGTATATCTGGTTTCCTTCTCCACGATTGGACGCGGTCCCACTATTGAAAGCTCACCCTTAAGTATGTTTATTAGCTGTGGCAGCTCATCAAGGCTGGTCTTTCGCAGAAAGCCTCCTATTTTGGTGATTCGCGGATCGTTGTCTATCTTGAATTCCTTTACATACTGCTCAAGCTGTTCAGGTGTCAATATCTTTTCCAGATCGCCTGCGTTCGTCTTCATGCTCCTGAACTTGTATACAGATATTTTCTTTCCCTTATATCCAATTCTGGTATGTCCATAGAACACGCTACCACCATCACTCAGCTTTACACATATTCCTAAAACTATAAAAACAGGACTCAGAACAATAAGCGCAAGAGCCGATAAAACAATAGCAGCCAGCCTGTTAAGCATCTTAGAAATTACAAATGACGGTCTCTCTTGTTTTTCTAAAACAACCGACCTATATCGTAATGGTTTTCTCTCATTAAGTATAACATCAAGCATCTTCATCTCATCATGCGCCAATGCATTAGATGAAAACTTTGCCTTTGGAATAGACTTGCAAAACGGACAGATAATTCTAAATACAATCCTTATATCAAGTCCCAAAGTACAGTTTAGTATATACTCTCTGTCAAATTCGCTTTGTTCCTCCTCACTTAGCCTCTCACCATTATCTGCGTATGCCTGCCAAAAACCAAAAACACCTGGTTTTACACTAAGACTCTTTCTATGATAGTCGGAATAATGCAAAAATTCAGGCAATGAAGGAGCCGGATTTCCAACTATACTCATATCTCCCCACAAGACATTCCATGTCGATGGCAAATTTTCCAATTTAGTCTTTTTGAGAATCCATCCAACCGGAGTATATCGAGGATCCACTCCTTTTTTCCCCTCCATAATCCATTTATCACATCTTGACACAGCATCCATATACATTGTTCTGAATTTATGATAATAAAAACGTCGGCCATTCTTACCTACCCGTACAATCGTAATGATAACCGGTCCCAAATCTCCTGTGACGAGTTTTCCTATAAAAGCAAAGATCCATACCGGGATAATAAGTAAACTGCCAAACAGTCCAAAAATCAGGTCAAATCCTTTTTTTTTGCTAACAGATAACGAAGTCTGTATGTTTTATTCTTCCATGTGACAACAGCATATCTTCCAAGAAAATCTAATCTTCTCTCCCCGATTTTCATCTCATATTCGTTCACATTCAAATATACCGTTTTTCCCATATCATTGACAGCAGTCACAAAAGCTTTTTGATCGAACACATATCCATTAGGTAAATGCACAAATACCGAGTCAATCTCCGCTGTTGCGAGAACCTCCATCAGATTATCCCCATTTGCAACAATTTCAATCTTGTCTATAATCTGGCCGGTTCTATCACAATCAACTATCGCAATATTCGAGATTCTGAAATCCCAGTTTCTCGTAGTCTTTATAATCTTTATTACATTTTCCACCTGATCAGATGTGGTAACCAGCATTATTTTTTCATTAGCTCCGGACCTATGATATTCCTTCGTAACAAGTCTCTTGAATATCTGTCTGACTATAACTGTCGCAATCGGACTAATTATAAAAGTAATAAGCATTTGCACACCAGAGTAATATTCCCCCATCTTTGCAAAATAAATGCATCCGGAGGTCAATACTATGATATAAGCATACATCTTTCCAACAGCATATATTTCCTGAAACAGCTTACGATTGACTATATTGTCGTTTCTGAAAGCCACAAAATATACTACTACGTATACCGCAAACTCCAGTAAAAACAGAGTAAGGTAATGCTCTGTTCTGTTTATCAGACCTGTTCTAAAGAAACCGAATTTAATCCTATTGGCAATCAGATATGAGGTAAACATAACCATCACATCCAAAAACACTTCTATATATCTTACGATACTTTTCTTCGAATTCATATATTCATATCTCCTAATGCTAAATAACGCAACCCGAAATGTATTTTACCATATTTGATATATAATTGCCAAATTTTAAAAAATTATAACAAAAATATAATAAAAGCTACAGTTTATGTGTCTCCGCTCAACTGTAGCCTTTAAAAACAAAATTAATAATTTTTTTAAAATTTAAATGTATTTTTGAGTGTCTCCCACTTCTGATCCTTATCACTCAGGTTGATTGGTGTGCCATCCTCAAGTGTGTATCCGCTTCCGTCAGCGCTTCCCGGATACTCTCCGACAAGCTGTGGCCACTCGATGCCGATTGCAGGATCATTCCATGCAAGGCCGCTCTCATCTCCAAGGTGCCAGAAATCTGTTACCTTGTAGCAGAACTCTGCTACATCTGAGAGTACTAAAAATCCGTGTGCAAAGCCTTCCGGGATAAGGAACTGCTTCTTGTTCTCCTCTGTGAGCTCTACTCCGAACCACTTGCCGTATGTCTTTGAATCGCTTCTTAAGTCTACAGCCACATCAAATACTGAGCCTTTTACTGCACGCACAAGTTTTGCCTGTGGGTATTCCTTCTGGAAATGTAGTCCGCGAGCACTCCCTTTGTGGAGCATGACTGATTATCCTGTACGAACACTCTGTCAATGCCGGCTTCCTGCATATCCTTTGAATTGTATGTCTCCATAAAGTATCCACGGTTGTCTCCATGCACTGTAGGCTCGATGATGCAAAGTCCTTCGATTCCACCTACATTTTTCTGTACTTTAATCTGTCCCATGATTTCTATGTCCTTTCTTGTATTACGTGAACATCCCAACATCTAACTCAACCTCGCTACTTCGTAGCTTCTGTGCTTCTTAGTTCACTAAAATTCTATCTCCTGCAGATATCTGTGCAGCGCATCCTGCCATGTAGGGAGTGGCTTAAATCCATTCTCCACGAGCTTGCTCTTGTCCAGTCTGCTGTTAAACGGACGTGCTGCCTTTGACACACCATACTCTGCTGTAGTAACAGGTACTACTGTGAGTCTGTCCTCAGAATACTCTGTATGACCAAGCTCCACTGCCTGCTTAAAGATTTCCTTTGTAAAATCATACCAGCTTATATATCCGCCCTCGTTTGTAGCGTGATAGTAACCGTATTTATCAGTCTCTATCATATCTACGAGCAATCTTGAAAGGTCGAGTGTATATGTCGGTGTACCAATCTGGTCACTTACTACTGTAAGCTTATCGTGTGTCTTGCCGGCATTTAGCATTGTCTTGATGAAGTTCTTGCCGTTTACACCAAATACCCATGCTATACGCACTATAAAGTACTTCTCAAGTGTATTTGCCACTGCAAGCTCTCCGTCAAGCTTTGTCTGTCCATATACATTGAGTGGTGCATAGTCCTTGCAGTCAGGCTGCCATGGTGTGGTGCCCTGTCCGTCAAATACATAATCTGTGCTGATATATACCATCTTGGCATCTATCTTCTTGCAGGCATCTGCAATATTCTGTGTGCCGTCTGCGTTGATTGCATGCACCTTTGCTTTTTTATCATCATCCTCGGCCAGATCTACAGCTGTCCATGCTGCACAGTGTATTACAACATCGGGTTTAAGCGCCCCTATCACCTGCTCTACCGCTGTTCTGTCAGTAATATCCAGAGATACATATGGCATGCGTGTCACTGCTGTACCATCAGAGATACCATTATATTCTGATGCAATATCTGTTCCTATTCCTTCGTAACCGCGCGCCGCAAGATCATTCATTATATCATGACCAAGCTGCCCCGCAACTCCTGTAACAAATACTTTCATTTTTGTCTCCTTAACGCTGTTATTCGTAAACAGGCTCAACATATATACGCAATCACATATTCTTTAGGCATGCACAAAAGCCTCAAAGAGTAGCAGTTATCTATTCGCATACATTTTCTCGTAGTAATTCTGGTACTCACCGCTGATAATGGTCTCCCACCACTCACGGTTGTCAAGGTACCATTTGATTGTCTTCTTGATGCCGTCCTCAAACTTGGTCTCTGGAAGCCATCCGAGCTCATTGTGGATCTTTGTTGGGTCGATTGCGTAACGCATATCATGGCCCTTACGGTCTCCTACGAATGTGATAAGGCTCTCCGGCTTATTGAGCTCCTTACAGATAATCTTTACGATTTCAAGGTTTGTCTTCTCATTGTGTCCACCTACGTTGTAAACCTCTCCTACACGTCCGTTGTGGATGATAAGGTCGATTGCCTTGCAGTGATCCTCTACATAGAGCCAGTCACGCACGTTCTCGCCTGTTCCGTATACCGGGAGTGGCTTATCATTAAGTGCATTTGCAATCATAAGTGGGATAAGCTTCTCCGGGAAATGGTATGGTCCGTAGTTGTTTGAGCAACGGCTGATTGTTACAGGAAGTCCATATGTGCGGTGGTAGGCAAGCACGAGTAAATCTGCTGCTGCCTTTGATGATGAATACGGGCTTGATGTATGGATTGGTGTATCCTCATGGAAGAAAAGGTCAGGGCGGTCAAGTGGCAGATCTCCGTATACCTCATCTGTTGATACCTGGTGATATCTTTTAATACCATACTTGCGGCATGCGTCCATAAGTACTGATGTTCCGATGATATTTGTATCAAGGAATACCTCCGGGTTTTCGATGGAACGGTCAACGTGTGACTCTGCTGCGAAGTTTACAACCATATCAGGATGCTCTTCCTCAAATAATTTGTATACGGCGTCACGGTCTGTGATGCTCTCCTTTACGAAACGGAAGTTTGGATTGTCCATTACAGGCTCAAGTGTTGAGAGATTTCCTGCATATGTGAGACAGTCTAAGCATACGATACGATAATCCGGATATTTGTTAAGCATGTGAAATACGAAGTTACTTCCGATAAATCCTGCTCCACCTGTTACGATAATTGTCATTTTGATTTCCTCCTTAATATAACTGCTCGCGGTATTTTCCATCAAGTACGTCCTTTAAGTACTGTCCGTACTGGTTCTTCTTTACGAGCTCATATGTCTTTAATACTTCATCCTTTGTAATCCAGCCGTTTAAGTAAGCGATTTCCTCAAGACATGCTATCTTGCGGTGCTGATGTGTCTCGACTGTCTTGACAAAGTTTGTGGCATCTACAAGACTCTCATGTGTTCCTGTGTCAAGCCATGTGAAGCCCTGACCAAGAAGCTCTACATTGAGTGCTTTTTTCTCAAGATAGATTCTGTTAAGGTCTGTTATCTCAAGCTCTCCTCTTGCTGATGGCTTAAGGTTCTTTGCATACTCTACTACGTTGTTGTCGTAGAAATAAAGACCTGTGACACAGTAATTGCTCTTTGGATGCTCCGGCTTTTCCTCGATTGAAATAGCCTTTCCCTCTTTATCGAACTCTACAATACCGAATCTCTCAGGGTCATCTACATAGTAGCCGAATACTGTGGCGCCCTTACCGCTCTCTGCGTTTTCAACTGCGGCCTTGAGTCTCTTATTGAGTCCGTGTCCTGCGAAAATGTTGTCTCCAAGAACCATGGCTACTGTATCATCACCGATGAATTTCTCACCGATAAGAAATGCCTGTGCAAGTCCGTCAGGTTGGCTGTACCTCGTAGGTGAGGTTGACACCAAACTGATGTCCGTCTCCTAAGAGCTCCTTGAAACGTGGGGTATCCTGTGGAGTGGAAATGATCAGGATATCACGGATCCCTGCGTTCATAAGAACGGACATTGGATAGTAGATCATTGGTTTATCATAAATTGGAAGTAACTGCTTTGATGTTACCATTGTGAGTGGGTAAAGACGTGTGCCTGAACCTCCCGCTAATATAATACCTTTCATGTTGTTCTCCTTCAAACTGAAACTACGTGCTGCACTTGATGCTTTCGGTCTGTAGAATACACTGACCTGATTCATCATTTACCTGCATTATAAAAGGTGCCCCAAGGGCACCTTCAAGTGCTTTTTTATATTTTAGCATTTTTCACAAAATATGTGCTTATAATATCCCGATTTTTTTGAATCATTTTCGTGCAATAAATACACCTGCATCCTTTGTGATATGGAACCCTCCCTCTGTCTTCTTTCTGACAAATGCCGCAAATTCCTTATAGTGGTCCACAATATACCTGTTCTGGTTGCCGTGGCACGAAAGCACATACTCTATCACAGGCTCTGCTTTTTTCTACCACAAGCTCATCCTCGTATCCATGCCAGCTTACCTCACCAAAATATTTTCCAAGTATTGCCTCACCATTTTCTTTACCGAATTGCTCATACAGCCTTTCCGCTGACAGCTCTATACGGTCATCAAACTCCTGCACCAGGTCGTTTATTTCCTTCATATGCCGTGAGCTGTATGTACTGCACACAAACACGCCACCGGGCTTTAGCACCCTTAGGATTTCACTGCACACGGCATCCAGATTGTCACAATAGAACAGTACATGGTCTGCTATCACGCAGTCATACGATGCATCCGGCTTATACAGCCTGTGGGCATCCATCACCTCATATGTGAAGCGCTTGTCATCTGCGCCTACATTTCTCGTCGCATCCCTTACCATGCCATACGATATATCAGTCAGGGTTATCTCATATCTGCCGGTATCCTGTCTATGTTCTGTGTCCAGAGAGAGGCATCACCACAGCCCACCTCAAGCACCTTTTCCCCCTCAAAAAAGCTGCACTCATCAAATACCCAGCTAAACCAGCTCACCGGATTCATCGAGAAATCCCTGTGCAGATTGATTCTGGCTGATATATTTGAAGCATCCCTGTACTGCTGCTTTAGCTTTTGCTCCATCTCGTTTATATTAACCAGCTCCAGCATATGACTCCAGTCCACGCTTCGCCCCTCGTCTATTACCTCGGAAGCCTCCTGCAATGCTGATTTCATAAGCTTCATCTGCTCTATCCTCTCCTCCACGAGCCCAAGCTGCATGTGAAGCGATTCAGACATGACATCGCTGTCCGTGTTTCTGAGTGTCATCTCCTTGATATCATCCAGGGAAAAGCCCAGATATTTGAGGAACAGTATCTGCTGTAGACGCGCAAAGTCGTCATCATTATAGAATCTGGCTCCGTTTTCGTTTACGTAGGATGGTTTTAAAATATTGTGCTCGTCATAGTATCTAACGGTCTTTTTTTGTAATATGCGCTTTTTTTGCAAATTCTCCTGAGGAGTAGTAGCCGGGTAGTTTCATATTCTCTAATTGCCTCCTTGATAGCCCATATACTCTATGATATAATCATTGGGTAGTCGAAAAAAGCTCGGGTGTTAATTCTGATAAATCCCTCTAGTTTTACAGAAGGGGGATGATGTTACTATGAATACAATTGAAGTACTTACATTGTTACTAGTAGTTTTTGCAGCATTGTCGTATATAGACAACCACAAAAAGAAATAGCACCCCAACCGCCTAAAGTGAGGGTGCTAATCTTTATACTAATCAATCACTGAGGGCAAATCGGAATAACATCCGATTACCTTTGAGTAGATTATACAATAGAGTGGTTGATAAATCAATCACTCTTTTAAAAATCTATCTAAATTAATTTGGAGAATACAATGAAATACGATTATTTAGTAGTAGGTTCCGGTCTCTACGGAGCCATCTTCGCCCATGAGGCAAAGGCCAAGGGCAAATCAGTGCTTGTTGTGGACAAGCGTCCTAACATAGCAGGAAATGTCTACACCGAAAAGCAGGAGGGCATCAATGTTCACATGTACGGAGCCCACATATTCCACACCAATGATAAGAGGGTCTGGAACTACATCACACAGTTTGCTGAGTTCAACCGCTTCACAAACAGCCCTGTGGCAAACTACAAAGGTGAGCTTTACTCTATGCCATTTAACATGTACACCTTCAACAAGATGTGGGGTGTGGTGACACCTGAGGAGGCTACTACAAAGATTGAGGAGCAGAAAAAGGAAATCACCGGTGAGCCTAAAAATCTCGAGGAGCAGGCTATCTCACTCGTTGGCCGTGATATCTATGAGAAGCTCGTGAAGGGCTATACCGAGAAGCAGTGGGGCCGTGATTGTAAGGAGCTTCCGGCTTTCATCATCAAGCGTCTTCCTGTGAGACTTTACCTTTGACAACAATTATTTTAATGCTCTTTATCAGGGGATTCCAATCGGCGGCTACACCAAGATGGTTGAGAATCTGCTCGACGGCATTGAGGTCAGACTGAATACCGACTACCTTGAGCACAAGGCTGAGCTTGATGCTCTTGCTGACAAGGTTGTATACACAGGTCCGATTGACGCATACTTTGGCTTTAAGCTAGGTACTTTAGAGTACCGCTCAGTGCGCTTTGAGAATGAGACCCTCGATATTCCTAACTTCCAGGGCAATGCCGCTGTCAACTATACAGACCGCGAGACTCCATGGACACGTATCATCGAGCACAAGTGGTTCGAGTTCGGTAAGGATGAGGATGGCAATGATCTGCCAAAAACTATCATCAGCCGTGAGTACTCTTCTGAGTGGAAGGCCGGCGATGAGCCTTACTACCCTGTAAACGATGAGAAAACGGACAGCTCTATGCCAAGTATAAGGAGCTTGCCGATAATGAGACCGGTGTTATATTCGGCGGTCGTCTCGGCGAGTACAAGTACTATGATATGGATACTACCATTGCTTCTGTACTTGATATGTGTGAGAAGGAGCTTGGCTAATAATTTAGCTTCCCACAAAAGGCTTTGTTTATGTCATATTCAAAAGCGCCATGGCAATTTACCATGGCGCTTTTTATTTACAATTTTTTCCGGCCAGATTTATCTCAGCCGCAGGAATATGCTCCCTAAGACACTCATATCCATACTCCTTCGAATACGCATATATAGCCGGAAGCTGTCTTGACAAAAAGAGTGCCGGTGCTTCTGTCACAGAATACGCACCACAGTGCCCAAACTCAAGAACATCACCAAGTTCAAGCTTCTTAAGCTTCACCTCGCGTACCAGCACATCTGCCACTGTACAGAGGCTTCCGCAGAGTGTATAGTCTATGTCCGGCAATTGTGTTAATTCCACACCGGCAGCTCTATATATACTAATCGGTGGCACCTGCATTGCCATCCTCTGCCCGAAGTAATTCAGGTGGTGGATTCCTCCATCCAGAATCGCATAGTTGGCATCGCCTGTCGATTTTAAGTCCTTTACCTGTGTGTAATATTTACCGCATGAGGCTGCGAGGAATCGTCCCATCTCAATGCCAAGCGGATATTCCACAGCAAATTCTCTAAGCACCTCTGCTGCCTCATCAAGTGATTGTTTTTCCTTTTCCTGCCAGTCTTCCTCGAAATATTCCACGCAAAGTCCCGGGCCATACTCTACAAGCTGTGGCTCAAAGCCGTATTTTTCTTTTAATCCGGTCAGTGCAGACTTTATTTTTTCCAAGTCCTTATTTATTTTGCGCAGGCTCTTCTGTGTGCCGGAATAGTAGTGGATGCCCATTACCGCAATACCCTTAAACTCATCCGCATGCGAAATGTTATATTCAATATCCTCAAGCGACATGCCAAACTGGTTGCCACTTGTCAGGCGCAGTATGACCTGTGCCTTCTTTTCGACCAATCCGGCTTCCTGCGCGCCTTCAGACATACATTCAAGCATCACCTCTGATATAAGCGTCGCATGTCTTATGCTTTCACAGGTCAGTATGCCGGCGCCATACGAAACGGCTCGCTCTATATCGCATTTTTCCTTCATCACGCCTGAATAGATGATGCACTCCGGCTTCACGCCAAGTGCTATACATATCTCAAGCTCTCCCGGGCTGCACACCTCCACATGGTCTAAGCCCGCCGGCAGCCTGTGAAGTAGAAACGGATTTGCCTTTATCGAAAAACAAAGTGGTATCCTACGTCCTCCTTTACAATCAAGAGCAGCCCTTATCATGGCTGCTCTCTTCGCAAACTCGTCCGTATCAAATACATAGTACGGTGTCTGTCTCATATGCTTTATTCCTCCACAAGCTCTTTCACAAGCTTCTCTATTGCATCAACTGAGTTGAAATTCTCAGGAACCAGATCCTTTGGTCTGATTGTGATGTCAAACTCATCAGTCAGCTCCGATACGAGTGAAACTATATCAAATGACTCAAGAATTTTGTCATCGATCAGCTTTGTCTCCTTCTCAAAATCCACATCCGGTCTTAATTCCTCTAAAATCTCTAAAATTGTGTCTCTCATTTTACATTTCCTCCAGTTTTTTCATATCATATTTTCCATTTGGAAGCTTAGGAAGCTGCTCCAGCTTCTTGATTTTCCTTGGCACCATAAAGCCCGGGAGCTCGTCCCTCAGCGCCAGCGCAAGGCTTCTCCTGTCACAGTCACCTGTGTAGAAAAGTATCAGCACCTCTTTTGCTTTATTATATATAACGCAGCTTTCTGCGACTCCATCGACCACATTGGCGGCATACTCCACCTCATCAAGCTCCACACGGTGTCCCATGTGCTTTATCTGGCGGTCCATACGTCCACAGAAATGAAGTATGCCGTCCTCATCGAGCCTTCCATAATCCCCTGTGCGGTACATCCGCTCAGGATAAGCCTTGTTGAGTGGATTGAGTGTAAATGCCGCATCGGTTCTCTCAGGATCATTATAATAGCCCAGCGCCAGGATTGGTCCACATACGCATATCTCGCCCTGTTCTCCGACAGCCGGCTCATTTCCATGCTCATCTATCAGGAAAACCCTGTAATTGTCATAGGCTTTTTTTCCTATAGGAAGCACCTCGTCATCTTCCACTGTATGATCCACGCTATAGTATGTGCATGATGCTGTGGCCTCTGTCGGTCCATACTGGTTCACAAAATGTGCTTCCGGCAGATTTTCCTGCCATTTTCTGAGCACCCTGCACGGCATCACTGAGCCTGAGAAGCAGATTTTTCTAAGACTCTTAAGCCCTACTTCCTCAAATGCTCCAAGCGATGTGAGGATGGTAAATGCTGAAACACTCCAGCCGACACTGCTGACCTTCTTCTCATTCATGTAATCAAACAAGGCATTTGGCTCCATAAAATACTCTTTTGGAATAATCGCTGTGCTGCAGCCGGTCTTTAGCGGCAGATAAATGTCCCTGATTGCCGCAATATAGTCAAGCGGCGACTGATTGCCCAGCACATCACTTTCCTCTATATGCATCACATCACAGTAAGCATTGATGTATGTCATAAGTGACAGATGTGATGTCATGACTCCCTTTGGATTGCCGGTGGAGCCTGACGTGTAGATAATATACAATGGGTCTGTCATGGACATCTGCCTGCGGACTGTTGCGAGCATATCGTTCTCACTATCCGTCACAGAGTCTCCTGCTGATTCACTGATTTTACAATTACTATCAGCGCACGCCACCTGCTCGAAGCTCGATATATCCTCAGCAATAAATATCTGCGGTCTATCGAAGCCTTCTGCCTTTGCCAGCTCATCCACTATGCTCTCCACATGCTCACGACTTTCCCTGTCCGCAACAATAGCCCTTGGACACAGATTTTCAAGTATTTTTTCAATTCTCTTGTCAGGAAGCGATGCATCAATCGGCGCATACGGTCTGCCTGCATATACCACTCCCAGGAAGTATGCCGGTGTCACCATTTTTCTTCCGGCAAATACTGCAACAGGGGTTCTGTCCACTCCAAGCTGTTCTATCAGATATGCTCCTGTATTTCTTGCTATATCATACACCTGCGCAAACGTAATGCTGCATTCAGTATCCGAAAATGCAGGCTTGTCAGGGTATTTTTCTACTGTGGCCTCAAGCCACTCCAGTACATTTTTCATCTTAGTCCTCTTTCATGCATTAATAAACGTTGCCGAAAAAATTATAGCATATAACATCCGAAAAAAAATGTCATGTGCTATCGAATTAAGAATTCTTAAGAAAGCCTTAATTTTTTTTCTGTAGATTTTTCTATATTTGATTCTCCTATTAAATATATCGGTCTGTCCTTTGCCTCGAGATATAGCTTCGACAGATAAAGTCCCAAAATGCCTATGCTAAGCAGTTGTATCCCACCTATAAAAAGTATGATAACAACGGTCGAAGCCCAGCCGGCTACCGGATCTCCGAATACAAGTCTCTGATAATGATAAAGAGCATTGCAATTATTGCGACAATAAAGCTGAACACTCCGGCTATTGAAGCCATGTATAGCGGCGCGTTGGAAAATGCCACTATTCCGTCAAGGCTATACAAAAAGAGCTGCCAGAATGACCACTTTGTCTCACCTGCCACTCTGTTTACATTCTCAAACTCAAGCCACTTCACCTTAAAGCCTACCCAGCCAAACAATCCCTTTGAAAACCTGTTGTATTCCTTAAGCGAAAGCAGTGCATCCACGTATTTCCTGTTCATCAGCCTGTAGTCACGTGCCCCATCAACCATATTTGCCTTTGATATTCTGCTCATGAGCCTATAGAACTTTCTGGCAAAAAAAAAGATCTAATCGCTGGTTCACCTTTGCGTGTCACTCGCCTTGTACCGACAGCATCATAACCTTCTTCCATAAGAGCCTTGTACATCTCAGGCAGCATATCCGGCGGATCTTGAAGGTCAGCATCCATTATCGCCACATATTCCCCACAGCATGCTGCAAGCCTGCATACATGGCTGCCTCCTTGCCAAAATTGCGTGAAAAGGATATGTATTTCACACCGGAATCATTTACAGCAAGCTCCTTTGCGACATCGAGTGTCCCGTCCATAGAACCGTCATCCACTATAATCAGTTCATAGGACAATCCCGCTGTCTCACTCTCTTGACTCATCTGATTAAACACCTGAGTTATTTTATTATAAAAAAGAGGCAGAGCCCCTTTCTCGTTAAAGCATGGTACCACAATGCTTATCTTATTTTTTTCCATACCAGCCACCCTGCATATAATATCAAATAAATAAAAAATCCGATTGCTGCTCCTGCCGTATTTGTCACAAAATCATCAAGCTGACAATATCCCCTGCCGGTAACCAGCTGCGTGTACTCAATTGCTGCGCTTATAAGAGCACCAACAGGTATTGTAAACCATCTCATCCAATTTTTAAAAACCAGTGGAAATAAAAGCCCAAATGGTATAAACAATACTATATTTTCTATAAAATAAGCGTGCATCTGAAGTGTCATGCCCCAATTGCTCCACAGCACCATATCGGCAACGCCGGTTCTGCTTCCCGGCTCCCTTGAATAATACACTATCATTATAAGCGTATACATATAGGCCACAAAGGTGCCGCAGAACAGCATATGCCAGATTTTGCCCACTATCTTTTTTCTTCTCTCATCTGCCTGTGATACCTCTCTCATTGTGAAAAGATATCTCAGAAAACACACAAAAAAATATACATCGCAATGCAGATTAAAGCCAAATATACCGCTGACGGAAGATATTTGAACTTTTCCTGTATGTCTCTTATTATATAATCCTTTAAACTCAATGTCCTTTTTATGCTCCTTGTAGGCGCGAATGAACTCCAGCTGTCGTTCATCGTCCTTTTTCTGTTCGTCATCAGACATATGACTCACTTTAATAATTATACACAATATTATGCCAATTACAATAATACCGGCACATAATATAAAAATAATTAAGATTTCAGGCATAGACTATTTCCTCCGGCAGAATTTAATTCCTATTCTCTCTACAGATTAAATTATATCCACTTAATTTATCTTAATTCACTCATTTATGAACCCTCATAACAGCAAAAGCTGCATGATATTCTCACACAGCTTTTGTATATTACGTGTATTATCTTTGGCATTAACCTTTATTTTAATTTTGCAACAACCATATCCACATATTTCTGACAGATTTCCTCGCTCTCTGCCTCAACCATGACACGGATAACAGGCTCTGTACCTGACTCACGCACAAGTATACGTCCTGTATCACCTAGCTCTGCAGTAACCTGTTCGATAGCTGCCTGAACATCAGGGTTGGCAAGTGCCTCCGCCTTGTCAGCTACGCGCACATTCTGAAGCACCTGTGGGTAGATGTTAAGCCCCTCACAGAGCTGGCTCATCTTCTGTTTCCTAGCCATCATGACCTCCATCATCTTAAGGCTGGTAAGGATACCGTCGCCTGTTGATGCATACTTAGAGAAAATGATATGTCCTGACTGCTCTCCGCCAATGCGGCAGCCGTTCTGCTGCATGTACTCGTATACATATTTATCACCTACTGCAGTCTTTGCGTAACCGATTCCAAGCTCATCAAGGGCCTTATAGAGTCCAAAGTTAGACATAACTGTTGTGACAACAGTATTGTTATCGAGCTTTCCTCTCTCTTTCATGTACTTTCCATAGATGTAGAGGATATGGTCTCCTGTAATTACATTGCCCAGTTCATCTACACAGAGACATCTGTCTGCATCTCCATCGTATGCGAAGCCTACATCAAGTCCATTGTCCACTACATATTTCTGTAAGCCCTCGATATGTGTAGAGCCTGCATTATTGTTGATGTTTAGACCATTTGGCTCATTGTTGATGACATAGCACTTTGCTCCGAGTGCCTCAAAAATAGACTTTGCCATGTTCCATGAACTTCCGTTGGCACAGTCAAGACCTACCTTCATGCCCTTGAATGAGTAGACACCAAGCGATATGAGGTATCCCATGTAACGGTTACGGCCTGCCACATAATCCACTGTACATCCGATTGCATCCTTATGTGCATAAGGCAACTCCTTCCACTCCTGACCAAACAGGCGGAGTTTACCATCTATATAGTCCTCGACAAGGAGAATTGTCTCCTCATCCATCTTCTCTCCATTGCTGTTGATAAGCTTGATTCCATTGTCATAGTATGGATTATGGCTTGCCGAAATCATGATACCACAGTCAAAATCATCGGTTCTTGCTACATATGCCACTGATGGAGTTGTGGTAACGTGTAATAGATATGCATCTGCTCCCGATGCTGTAAGTCCTGATACAAGGGAATACTCAAACATGTAGCTTGAACGTCTTGTATCCTTTCCTATTACTATCTTTGCAGGCTCATCGAGCTGCTTCTGCTTCTTAAGCTCTCCATAATACCAGCCTAAAAATCTACCAATCTGATATGCGTGTTCTGCTGTTAAATTGACATTGGCCTCTCCACGGAAGCCGTCTGTTCCAAAGTATTTTCCCATTATTGTCCCCTTGTGAAATAAATTTTTCTTATATTATACACTTAACAAATATGTTTGTGTAGTAAAACAGTATTATTTGTTAAATTATTCGACTTCATAAAATCAATTGTTTATTAATGTGATAAAATTGACATATTATGTAAATCAAAGCTACATAGATATCTTATGACACTCCATATAATATCTCTTCTCATTCGCTTCTCCAATTGAGAATGTCTTTCTGGGAAGCACCCCGCCCGCATTTATTGCAGAGAACAATGTGCTTTTGTCTATCGACTGAAGAAAAAATTCCACATCCCTTAGTCTCCTTAACCAGTCCGTGAAGTGCCTCATCACCATGGATATAGTCTATTTCAACATTGCCATGTGTCTCAAGATACTTATCTAAAATACCCTGGAGTATCTCAACCGGGAGGCGGTCACCTCTATTTGTGATATTAATTCCGGAATTCTTTATTGCGGTAGCGCTTGATTCAACATACTCAAATACTATCTCATCGCCCTCAGCTCTCTCAAGTCCTTGTTTTGTGATTTCAGCTTCGAAAAACGACAGCATGTCCTTTACATCAACATTTGTAAGCAGTCTGTGAATAGGCTTAAACTCAAGTGCCTCACTGTGCAGATTGCAGATTTCCACAAGAGCATACCTTGCAGGATGAGTTTTCAACTGCTCCTCTGTGAATTTTCCTGATTTTTTGATATTTTCCCAGCAGGTCTTCGCTGTTGCAAGGGAATGGTTTCCATCACCTACTGCAAACAAAAAGCCTCCACAGCTATTCTGTTTTGCTGCGAATGCCTCTGTCACCTGCTTTGCTGCCTCACCCTCGACACCCTAGCCTCGAATATGTCCGCCTCCCTGCATGAGCTCTGTATCGTAAAGCTTACGAAGAGTATCCCTGATGGCATACACATACTCGATTATTCCATGCTTTACAGCTGCTATATTTACTGCATCTTCCTGTGTAGCACCCTGGCATCCATCAAGCTTTTGTCTGTCTATAGGATCATCAACAAGTAGCATAACATGTGGCAGCTCAATAGCTGCATTCTCTCTTATTTTCACTCTCGGAGGTATACGTGAGATTACTGTTCCCTCTGTTGCTCTGATGAGAGTCTTCTTTTTCGGGTCAAAATCATAGTCATCCAAATCAATAAGTCCTACTATTCCAAGACGCACCCCTGACTCCGTAGTACGCTCAACAAGCACATAGCCATCTGCCACCGCTTGCTTTAAGGTTCCATCTGCGAGATATGTATCCATAGTGGTATTAATATATTTGATTCTCTCATCATCTGTCATTGAAGCATATTTTGTTTTTCTGCCGGTTTCTTTGTCATTTTTGACACCATCGCCTGACGACTTGCAATCATTCTCCTGATTCTCAATTGTTCCCAGATATATTTCGGGAAATACCACATTAAGCGTTGACGGTGCATCAGCCACATGCTTTTCCACAGCATCCCAATAATCAGCCTGACTTGTGAACTGGTCACAGGCGATAACTGACCATTTTTCCATATCTATACAATCGTTTGGCAAAAGAATATTTGCCGGATTGAAACAATTTGACATATCAACAATTCTCCTTTAAATATACAAAATATATAACAGAAATCCGCTATACTCTATAGTATAACGGATTTACTTTTTATTTGCATATATTAAATTCCTTTTGTTGTTAGAATTCTTCCAACTGCATCATCTAATTTTTCTGCCGGTATCTCGCCACTGTTAACTGCAGACAACACTGCATTATAACTGCTCTCAAAGCCTGTTGAAACATAAAGCATGCTCATTCCTGCCTTAACAGCTGCCACAGCCGCCTCATCCTGTGTACATACCTTATTAAGAGATGCATCTGATAAATCATCTGTAATCAAAAGGCCATTAAAGCCCATGGTAGTTCTCATATAGTTTACGGCACCTGCTGATGTAGAGCATGGCGTGGTTTCCTCTCCTGTCACACTCTGGCAAATCACATTTCCCATCATGACTGCCGGAACACCTGCTTCAATTGCCTTCTTATATGGCACAAAATCAGATGCCTCAAGATCCTCCAGCTTGTCTGTCATCCAGAGCATTCCTGTCGCTGAATCTGTAGTAGCCTTTCCTTTTCCCGGAAAGCTCTTTGCTACAGAATTGATTCCTGCACCATTATAGCTGCTTACCTGTGCTGCAACACAGTCACCTACAGTCGCTGACTCGCTGCCAAATGCATATGTATCGTTATCTGCATTATCACCATATGCTATATCCGCTGTCGGTCCAAAATTCATATTAAGGCCATTGGTAGCCATATATGAGCCTATCTTTCCTGCACTGCTGCCCGCTGCGTCAGCATCTCCAAGCTGTGATGGTGCCTGCTGTGCCTCATATCCATTAGCTGAAGCAAGAGGAAGTCTTTCTCCACCTTCTTCATCAATTGCAAGAAACAGATTCACGCCCAGTCGCTCCTGCGAAAATGACTGCAGACTGCTCATCATCTTTGTAACTGCGGCCTCTCCTGAGAAATTCTCCTGTCTGAAAACAAAACCACCAAGAGGATAAGTACCAATAGCTGCCTTTGTCTTGTTACCGGCCTGAGTGAACTGTGATACACCTGTAATCTCCTCAGGTCTCGTAATGAATAGCTGGGCTACCTTTTCCTCTGTTGTCATAGAAGACAGCTTTGTCTTGACAGAATCTGACGGAGTAAATGCCGATGCTGCCTGCTGTCCATCAGCTTGTACCTGCTGAGTTCCATCCGTCTCCTGAGTAGGATTCTGTGTCTCCTGCTGGCTTTCTGTTATTTTCTTATTCGCATTATTCCCCGGCATCACAAAATGCACTGCTCCAAATACCAGCACAACTATCAGTGCAATTACTTCTATTGTGATGAGGTACTTATCTCCATTTTGTCTGAAGTTCATATTTAATCCCCAAAATTTGTATTTGTTAAATCGTTATTAGGCCCGCTTACTTTTTCCTGATAATGCACTGCTGTATTCGTTTACAGTTGCACTAGGAGTATAGCCTGTATCACCTTCAAGGAACTGATGCACTCCTGTAGCCATGTCTGCAAGTGTAGTAGGCACCTCAACCCATGCACCATCAACCTTTCCACCATAGAACACCTGTGGATATGCTGTAGAATCCTCTACTGTATAGTCTGCAAGATTTTTAAATACTGAAAGAATCTCATCAGTATTATAGTTAGTATTGACATGTCCAATCAGATCTGATACCATCTTAATCTTTGCCGCTGTATTCATCTGCTTAGCTGATTCAAAAACCTTGAACAGCACTGTTCTCTGTCTTTCAGCACGCTTATAGTCTCCTCCGGCTGTATAACGTATTCTGGAATACGCAACTGCCTGAGTTCCATCAAGTGTATATGTGCCGGCTGAATCAATATGGGATGAGCTTGTTCCACGAACCTTATTGACCTCATCAATATATCCGTTTATCACCTTTGCCTCAGATGCATCAATATCCTGTACAATGCCTCCTACCTCATCTACAATCTCACCGACTGTATTGAAATTGACTGTAACATAATTCTTTATGTCTAAATCCAGATTTTTGTTAAGTGTATCTACTGCAAGCTCCGGTCCGCCAAACGCATGTGCATGTGTCACCTTCTGGTATCCATGACCATCAATATTCATCATACAGTCTCTGAAAATAGATACCATGCGGATTTTCTTAGCATCATGATCAACCCTGACTACCACAATGGAATCGGAACGTGTTCCTTGATCAAGCTGATCTGAGCGGCTGTCGACACCAAATAATGCAAACTCCTCAATACCTGATTTGTCTGTAGTGCTGTCATCCTCAGTCTGAGTATCGGCTTTTGTCTTAACTGCCTCTGTACCCGGCTTTATGCCTTTAACTTCTTTATTCTTAACATTACTGCTGTTAACCTTTACAAGTATTATCGCTATAATAGCAATAAGTACAATCATTACTGCCGTAATAATTATATTTTTCTTTTTTTTCATCTGCACTTATTCTCCGTCATTCATATGTGTCTGCGCCTGCTACTTTTCGTCATCGTCCCTGCCATAGTAATTACCATAGTAATTACCATAATAGTTTCCATAGTAATGACCATACTTAGACTCCTCAAACCTGCACTTATTGAGCACAGCTCCAAGAATCTTGACTCCTGAGTCCTCAAGTGTACGCTTTGTATTGATGATTGCACGGCTGCTTGTAACATTCTGGGCAGCAACTATTACTGCTCCGTCTACATTCTTTCCAACTACGGCTGCATCAATCGCAGCGCCTGTAGGAGGTGTGTCAACAAGCACGTAATCAAAATTTTTCTCTCCAAACTCGATAAGCTCTTTAAACTCTTTTTGTTTCAAGAAGCTCTGTCGGATTAGGCACCTCATGACCTGCAAAGAGGATAAACACTCCTTTGATGTTTGTCGCATATACTACTTTGTCCAAAGATACCTGACCTGAAAGATAATGTGAGAGTCCGTATATCTTTCCACCGCTCTCCACTTTCGCTCTGAGTCTTCCTACAAGGACTGACTTACGCATATCGGTATCTACTATAAGGACTGACTTCTTAGAGTCCGCCATCGAACGGGCCAGATCCATAACTACGGTTGTCTTTCCCTCATTTGGCACGCTGCTGGTAAAAAGGATAGACTTCACACCCTTTCCACTAAAGCTGATGCTTGTTTTAAGAGCTCGAAGAGACTCCTTCATTGTATAACTCTGGTCTTTTATCTGATTAATAACTACTGTTTCCATTAAACTGCCCTCTTCTTATTCTTGCTATCGTCTGATTTAGATGATTGAGTTTTCTTCTTTTTTCTTCTCTTTGTCTTGGCTCCATCATACTCTGTCTCATCAACAGGAAGTGATGCAAGCACCTTGAGGCCTGTTCTGGTCTCCATATCATCTGCATTAGAAATTGTATCGTCAAGCATATATCCAAGTACAACTATGCCGGCAGCAAGAATCAGTCCGAGTACAGCTCCTATAACTGTATTCTTAAGGATATTATTATTCACCGGTGTCTTTGAAGCATATGCTGTCTGGATAATCTTTGGCTGTGACTGTTCCATATTGTCAGCGATATACTGTGATGAAACCTTTGCAATCTCATCTGCCACTGTTTTTGAAGCTTCTAAATCAGTGTCTGTAACCACAATCTTGAGCACACGTGTATCTGTCGGATTCTCTATTGAAACCCTCTTGCTGAGCTGCTCATATGTCTCGTCCATATCCAGATTGTCAATTACCTGTGATAAAACTGTCCTGCCTGTGATAACGTACTCATAGTCGTTTGTCAGACTCGAGCCTACCTGAATATCAGCAAGACTGGTGATAGATGTTGACTTGGTCAGTACATACATCTCTGCAGATGCCTCATACTCCGGTACAAAAGTAATCTTGGAGTATAATCCAAATACTGCTGCAAGAAGCACCATTGATGCCACAAGGCCTTCCAATGCTTCACTAATTCGTGAAACAGCGCTAATAAATCGATTTCAATTTCCTGATCTCTTATTGGTTCGTTGTTTTCCATTTTCCTACCCTTTACATATTGTAACATTATTTTTCGGTTTAATCCTATGTTATATTACTACACTTCATTTCTTTTGTCTATTTTTAGAAGTCACAAAAAAAAAATTATTAAGAATATGTCATATTTTGTAAATAATTATGCAATATAATAGAAAAGTGCCGTTTCCGGCACTTTTCTTTGTTGTATTTTCATTTGCTATATTTTATTTGTTCCTGTTCTATTGTTGCTGTTCTAGTTCTGCTGTGGCTGTTCTGATGGTTCAGTCGGTGCCACCGGCTGTGGTTGTGGTTTTGAATTTACTGTAACGGTTATTGAACTGCTTGCGCTATTCCAGCCTGCCATTTCACCTGCTATAGCTGTAATCTGTACGCTACCAGCCCTGTAAATGGTCACATTTCCGGCGCCATCTACTGACGCAATCGAAGGATCACTTGACTGGTAAGAAAGCGCTGCTCCGTTTGAAGCACTTGCTCCGAGAGAAAATGGTGCATCTCCCTCTGTTACAGTTTTATTACCGCAACCTATTGTCACAGATGGTGTCTGGTTTGGCTGTGGCTTTGCATTTACAGTGATTGTAATTGTCTTGCTGCCGGCCTTATAGCTTGTAGTAGCCTCAGACTTGACAGTGATTGTTGCAGTTCCGACACCTGCTATCGTCACATTACCGTTCTCATCCACTCTCACTACACCCTCATTATCACTTGAGTATGTGAGCTTTGCATTATCCTCTGCTGTCACACCGAGATTGAATGCTCCGTCGCCCTCTGTCACATTATAAGAGTCAGCTCCGCCAAGACTCTGTGCTTTGCCGGCCACCTTGTCAACACCACCATATACAATACTTTTTTTCATCTAATGTTACATTCTCATATAGCTTCTTTGCAGCTGAATAAGGCATATTTATGCAGCCATGGCTGCCGCTGTACAGGTAGATATTTCCACCGAAGGTACTTCTCCACGAAGCATCATGGAACCCAATTCCACCATTGAATGGTATAAAGAAATTAACCCATGATTTATATCCGTCTCCCCTTAAGTATCTATCCTTATCTCTTGAGAAAATAGAATACACTCCGGTAGGTGTTCCGTGTCCTTTTGAAATACATCCTGTAACACACTGACTTGATACAACAAGCTCTCCATTCTTGTATACATATACCATCTGGTTGGTAAGATCCACTTCACAGTAATTGCCACCATATGTGACATATTCACCTGTTTCTTCTTCCTTTGCCTCACTGTAAACTGCTTCCACTGTTGCAGACTTTTTATTGTTTATTGCCTCAGCAATTGCCTCATACAGCTTGTTTCCATCTACAGTCTGTCCTGATGATGCTACAGGCACATTTATTATACTTCCGCCTGTTGTCTTAAACTGTCCTGTTTTCTTCTTTGACACATCATGCTTTTTTGCAAGTTCTGTACAGTATGTAGCCATATTCTCACCATCAAGTGAAACTGACAATCCGTCATTGCCCACTATAAGCCACTGGGCTATCTGATCCTTTCCTACAGCCTCTGTAGCAGCTTCACCTGTTGCCGGTGTGAAATTACATGTCACCGTCACATCAAGATATGCATTGGCTTCTTTTAATGCATTCTTTACCTGCTCGCTGTCCGTAGCCTTTTCTCCATCAACATATCCTGTTGCAGATGTAAGCTCTACCTTATCCTTCAGCTCCTTTACAGCGCTTGTCAGATTTGCAGCTGCATTGTCATATACAGGTGCATCTCCCGATACACCGTCAACACCCTCAAATTGTCCTGCATCTGCATTGTAGGCTATTGTAGCGCGATATGGCACAATTGATCTTATATCAAAGGTCTGTGTGTCTGTCGCAGCCTTCTTTTGTTCGTCATCATTTGCATCTGTATCCTTATCACTCTGAGCCGCAGCATCAGACTGTGACTGCGTTTTGCAGTGATATAAGAGTCTACAAGAGCCGTCTCCAGCTCATCAGACTTGTCCATTTTAAAAAGCTTCACCTGCTTTTCCGGTTCCTTATCCTTATTGGCCGCATTTATCAGTTCCTGAAGATCTGCTTTGTCATTGTACTTGAGTCCCAAATCCTCAGCTGTCATATCAAATGATGCATCGTCAAGCTTCACTGATATCTTATACTTGCCTACAGCGGTCTTTATGGCTTTCTTTGCCTCGTCAGCAGTCATTCCACCTACATCAACTGATGCAAGCTTGTACTTTTCAGGGAATGTCTTGTATGCTTTCTTTCCACAGCCTGCCATGCCCAACGCCATAAACACACAGGCCAAAACTACCAGGAGTTTTATACTTTTCTTCTTCATCTTTATCCTCTTTATCTTAATTTTTTTATATTATTCTCACAGTACCATATTTTATCACTTTCTTATATATGCCTCAAGTGAGATTTGTCACATATTTTTATCGCAATTTACCATTTTATTCATCATAATGCAGATAAAGATCCGGATTTCTCCAGACCCTTAAATCAATTGTTTCTTAAACTTGCTATAAAACCATGCTACGATTGGAAAAGCTTTAAAATCAGTTTTTCTAATGAGCCATATCTGCTTCCTGCTGCACGCCCGGTACACTCCCGGGTGCTCCTCACGCAGCATCTCGTCAAACTTCTTCATATGCTCAACGTTCCTTGTATCATTGCCCTTTGCCAGAAATATCTGGTACTCATCATCGACTGCCTCGGCTATGCCGCGCTCAAGGTACTGCTTCTTGTAGGTCTGCAGATTGCCGTGCACGTTGTTGTACTCAAACAGTGCATCAAGCACCTTAAGGTGCTGGTCATGACGCTTGATCATCATCTTTATGTCCACGCTCTGACCACTCCTTCCAAGTCTGTACTGATACAGTGGCAGAGGTGAAAACGTGATGCTTGTGCAGTATGGTATAGGATAGAGTATATACTCCTGGTCCTCGTAGAAGCAGTGCTCATCCACACGAATGTCATTCTTCTGCAATACATCAGTACGGATGGTCATGGAATGTATAGTAATCAGCGGATCCATGACTGCCTCCGCAAAGCCCCACTCCCTGTTATAGTGATAAGAGTTGGACACTGCCTTTCTGCGCTTTGTGACCTTCTTTGTCCTATCATCCACCAGGTTGAAGTCATTGGATATGACATCCGAGTGCGTGTGCTTCAAAAGCTGTACAAATTGTGGCAAAAGGCTCTTGTCCAGCCAGTCATCACCATCCACCACCTTGAAATACTTTCCTGTTGCGCGCGGTATCGCATAGTTGATGGTAGATCCATGGCCTCCGTTCTCCTTTGAGAGCACCTTGAAGCTGTATGGATATTTCTGCTCGTAGGTATGTGCCAGGCTGGCTGTGGAATCTGTGGAACCATCATCCACTATGAGTATCTCCAGACTTCTAAGCACAGACAAATCTATAAACGAGTCAAGACAGTTCTTTATATACTTTTCAACATTGTAAGCCGGAACGACTATGGTTAAAAGCTTCTCCATATATATGTTTCTCCATGTATACCTGTTTCCTTGTGTACTACTCTCCGAGTCCATCCTTGATGTACTGTATAAGGTGTTCAAGCGCCTCACTCTCATCCTCGCCATTGCAGATAAGTTCTATCTCATCGCCTGACTTTATGCATGCTCCAAGCACTGAAAGTACACTCTTTGCATTAGCTACATTTTTCTCGTCATATATAAATGTTACCTTTGATTTAAATTTCATTGCCTCTTTGCAGAGATTGCCGGCCGGACGTAAATGTAATCCGGTAGGATTCTTGATTATTATTTTTTGTGCTACCACTTTTATTACCTCTTTTCGGTTATATATCTATCAATGTGATGAACTGTCAGAGCCGTTATTTCCGGTGTTTCCTGACGATGTGCTGCCCGATGAACCACCTGTGCCGGTGTCGCCTGATGTTGTATCGCCTGTTGTTGAGCCCGAGGCTGTTCCTGTACCATCAGTTCCCGTTGTGCCGCCTCCGTCACCTTCCCTTCCGATAACTATCTGAACCTTTATCTCGCCCCATGTGTACTTGGTCTCATCCAGATTTGGCTTTACCGTCACTGTATGTGTACCTGTACCAAGGCCTGTCACATCAATTTTACCCTTCAGTGTAGTTCCCGAAAGTGTATCTATATCAGACTTGGTGCCGCTTACTATGACACTACTCTTATCTGTTACAAATGTAAGCGTATATCCATCTTCCAGTCCGTCATATGTGATATTGGAGCTGTTCAGCGTCATGGTTGAAGTCGCATTTGTTTCAATCTTTATATCTATACTGAGCTTTGCCTTGGATGAGTTCACTATAAAAACTCCATCCGGCAGATATCCTGTCAGGTCAACAGATGTACTTATATCGTCTGTTGCGCCCGATATATCGATTGGGCCCACATCTATAGATGTGATATTGTTCAATGTTTCTGCATTACCTTTGAGCATTACTGACTCCTCTGATAGTTCTACTCCGAGCACACTCTTTCCGCCTGCCGGTGAGCCTGTCGTAGTACACTTGATAGGCACCTCCTTGGTACTTAGGACATCAACTGTCACTGCTATAGACTGATACTGGCTATCCACATCAAGCTTTGATATATCTATCTCATCGCCATTATCATCAATCAGAGTGAGATCACCGCGATCAGTTATCTGATTATCTGATATTATGGTATTGTCATCGACCTTTATATTTACATTGGCCGATGCTATAGTTGAAACAATGGACTCAGGACCTCCGATCTTTACTACCTTTGGATTTGCCTGTGGCTTGTTTCCCAGTGCTTTCGCACCTGAGAGACTTCCATCCAATGATACCTTTACCTCAAACTGCTTCTGCATATATTTTTCAACCGAAAGCGGGAGCATATGGTCTCCACCGTTGAAGGTAATCGAATGTCTGTACTTGGTGCATCCAACATCTACCTTTACGCTTGCCTTATTCGTATCATCCTTATCTACTATGATATTTGCAAGGTCGACATTTGCGTAAAAATCAGAATCATCAAGCTCGTTCAGATAGCTTCTCTTGCCTGATACCGAAAAGCTGATGGTCTTTTCCGAATCCTTGATGGTAGGCCATAGCCCCTTGTCAACAACCGAATCACGGCCTGTGACGGTGACTGTTGTGGTAAATGTCTTTGTCTTGACCGGGTCATTGAGATTGTAGACCACAAGCCAGAGTATAAATGCAAATGCTATCGCAAGTATTTTAAAGCCTATATTATTTGTGAAGGTTTTTAGAAGCTTCTTTCCCATTCTTAAACCTCCTTTTAATTAATTCAAATTTACCCGGCTCCCTATGACTGTTCTGCAGAAGCTTAAGCTGTGTGCGTAGATGATCGGCATCTACATCGTGCTCAATCTGCCCCTTGTATGCTGTAGAAACTGCTCCTGTCTCCTCTGAGACTATGATGGTAAGCGAATCACTTACCTCACTGACTCCGACCGCTGCACGGTGTCTGGTTCCCAAATCCTTCGAGAGTGACAGGCTGTCTGATAGCGGAAGGTAACATGTAGCTGACACCACACGGTTGCCACGCACGATAACCGCTCCGTCATGAAGCGGTGTGTTTTTCTCAAAAATATTGATGAGGAGCTGACTTGTAAGTATGGCATCCACATCTATTCCTGTTCTGATATACTCTCCCAGATTTATCTCATCCTCCATGACTATTAGCGCTCCTGTCTTTACTCTGCCCATCGCAAAGCATGCACGCACCAGCTCATCAATTGTCTTGTCGGAGAATTTCTCAATCTCGCCCCTGCCGGTATTGAAGAAATCACCCAAAAAGGTCTTTCCACCAATATTCTCCAAGGCATTTCGAAGCTCAGGCTGAAAAATAACAACAAGTGCCACGAGACCTATATTAAAGAGTTTCTCAGCAAGCCACAGTATTGTATCCATCTGGAACAATGCTGCAACAAGCACAAACAACAGTATGATAATAAGGCCCTTGAACAGATTCCATGCCCTCGTGGTCTTTATCCACAAAAAGTATATGATAGAAGAGCACTGAAATAATAAGTATCTCTATAATGTCTATCACACCGATTTTGATGCCCGGCACATTTGTGAATGTAAGGAACTGATCCTTGAAGCGTATCAATACACCACTCACATTATCCATAGCGCCCTCCTTTCTCTTATACTATGTAACTATTTGTCATCCTCAAATATATTTTCGTCTATTTCGAGATCTTTTGCAATAGCCTCTTTGCTGATATTTTCCTGATTATGTCTCTGAATCTTCTTTCCAAGGCTTCCTGTATTGCCAAAGTGCTTTACAACCTTTTCCTCCTTGGCAATCATCTTCTTTGGAACTGCCTTGACGTAATAATAATATTCATCATCCTCAAACTGTACATTTTCTGTACGTGCATAGTCAAGATTCATAAATATAAACTGTATGACAACACCTGCAAAAATAGCTGCTACAGTGCTGAGCACAAGCCAGATTATCTTCTCCGGCAGTCCGAGCACCAGATAAGCAACAACAAGTGCAACCAACTGTACGAGTCCTCCTGCTATGGTAGCAACAGTCCATGAATTGTTGATTTTCAATCGTCTGACCTGATACACCACCAGTGTGGTGATAACAAAGATTGCCATAACTATAAACATCTCTTTGTTGTCAAGAAGCTGTCCCATTGTCACATTGAGTTTTGTAGTGCTCTGCCCCTTTTTTATCTACCACCTCTGCAAGCGCTGATGCATTCTGTCTGATTCCGTCAAGGAAATAGTACAGCAGTGTGCCACATATTATTGCAACAACCGAATAAGCTCTTCTTTAAAAGACCTGCTGCAACCGGCACAACAGATGGTATGTGAAGCTGAAAGCATATAGGTGTAAGTATCACAAGCATGCCATCCTTCGGTGCAAAACGAAAATAGACAAAATACAGTACTAAAAAAAAGTACAAATGTGATAGCAAAAACCTCTATAGACAGCGCATACATATCTAAAAGTATCATAATCGAAGCAATCCAGAGTATTGCATTCACCGGAAGCAGTGCACACACAAGCGCTAAAAGCAGTGCCACAAGCATCGAGCTGATTTTCGCCATATATCCGATATTCAAATCTATTGTTATAAATGCGATAAATGCAACGGCAAATCTCACAACCGGAAGTATAAAGTGCTCATACTCACCGCAAAATTTGACTGCCTTATCCTTAATTTCCAGTAACTTGTTCATAAAGCCTCCCTAACGCTTAATCTTTTTCCTCACGGGAATATATTCTGCCCACTGCCTTCAGGTGATTTGCGTATTTGCGCACTTCTCTTCTGCCGGCCTTATATCTTGCAGTATACACCACAATTGTGACAAAAATGTAAACCGCCATAAATGCAATATACAGTATGCCTATTGTGACACCCATTGCCTTAAAATCAAGCTTATTGATTCTGTCCAAAAGCTCTGCTGCATTGACAGCAACCCACATCACAACAAGCCCTGCAAATGCGAATGTACCTGTAAAGAAGCTTTTTAAGCCCTCTTTCCATATATAGTCCCATCCGTAATAGCTTGCGGACTGCTTCTGCACACGGCTGTCATCGCTTTTGCTGTCACATAGAGCAATATTAAACAGTTCCCTTACTTTTTTTTTCTTCGTTTATCATAAATCATCCTCTTACCTGTTACTTGATATATCTCATACGGTTTTTGTCATCCTGCTGCCACAGCTGCCTATCCTGACTCTTTGGTGTGTCAAGGGCACTGCGTAGTGTGTTTGTGAGCTTAGTCTTGCACTCATCACAAAATCTGCCTGTACGTATCATCCTGCCACAGTTCTCGCATGGTATACCATATGATGAATCCGGTGAAAACGAAAGCCTTTCCTCACGTATCCACCTATTTATCTGCTTCATGGATGTATCCGTCTCCTTGGCCACTGTCTCAACCGGCACATTTGGATTATCCTCAACAAATCTCTTTACTATATCAAATTTCTCATCCATTTTTTTCTGGCAGTTCGGGCAGTACTGCTCATCTGACAGTACATTAAATATTCTGCCACAGCCCTTGCAATTAGATATTCTCATCTGATAAAACCCTCCTAACTTCCCTGTCCTATGCAAATACACAGCACATATACACGGCCGGGACATTTCTTTGCTATCTCGTGCCCAATCGACTCCGCCGTACTGCCTGTAGTATATATATCATCTACTATTAGTATTTGGTCATATTGTACAATACTATCCGCCACTTGAAAAGCCCCCTCTAGACAATTTCTGCGTTCAACATACCCCATTGTCTTGAGTGGACTGGTATTTTTCACTCTGCGCACAAGCCCTTTTGCCATCCTTATGCCTGTTTTTTTTCAGACAATGCCTTTGCAAAACACTCTGCCTGATTGTAGCCTCTCTGGCGCATCTTTTTACGGTGCATCGGCACCGGAATAATAACATCTATCCCACATCTCTGTATCCAGTCCGAATATCTTTCCACTGCTGTCTGTGCAAAATAAGCCGCATACTCACGTCTGTTTGAATACTTGAACCTGTACATGGTCTGCTTTATGCTGCCCTTGTATGCAAAAAGCGCCTTGCCCTGCCTGTAGCTGTCATCTTCCCGCATCTGCCTGTGATGCTCTAGTGCCCGTGCACAGTCGTCACAATACTCTCTTCGCTCAGACAAAACCGGCTTCCCGCAGCGCATACACTGCGGCTGCTCAACCGGAAAGAGCTTTTCACAGCATCTGCTGTGTATATATCTCTCAACCGGACCAATTATACCATCACATACCGGACAGCGCGGTGGAAATACCAGATTGATTACGCCTCTCCCAATATCCTTTATTTTGTTCACTAATCCCCCTGACTGTAATATCCCCATTTGTAACAATATTAACAAAAAAGCGACAATACATTCCTGCAATGCAGGGACATATCATCGCCCTCACGGCTGCCTGTTATAAAACGTATATTCTAGAATTCTTCATCTCTTGCCTGCAAGGAACTCTACATACTTTCCTGTACCGATAGCAACACATGTCATAGGCTGCTCTGCAGTCATTGTATTGATGCCGGTCTTTTTCCTCGATAAGCTCCTCAAGACCTCTGAGCAGCGAACCGCCTCCTGTAAGCACGATTCCTCTGTCTGCGACATCGGCTGCAAGCTCCGGTGGAGTCTTTTCAAGCACTGAGTGCACTGCCTCAACTATCTGAAGAGTTGCCTCACGAAGTGCTTCCTCTGTCTCCTCTGAGCTGACTGTAATAGTCCTTGGAAGTCCTGTTACAAGGTTTCTTCCTCTTACCTCAATTGTCTCCGGCTGTGGGAGAGGGTAGCATGTACCAATCTTGATTTTGATATCCTCAGCTGTTCTCTCTCCGATGAGAAGGTTATGCTTCTTTCTCATGTATCTGACAATTGCCTCATCAAAATCATCTCCGGCTATCTTGATAGATGTGCTGACTACCGAACCACCTAGTGAGATAACTGCTATATCTGATGTACCGCCTCCGATATCTACTATCATATTTCCGCATGGCTTTGAAATATCAATACCTGCACCGATTGCAGCTGCGATTGGCTCCTAGATAATCTTAACATCTCTGGCTCCTGCTGCAAATGTAGCATCCTCAACGGCCTTCTTCTCAACCTCTGTAACACCACTTGGCACACATACGCTCACGAGCGGCTTTCTGAAGCTTTTTTTCTTGCCAAGCGCCTTCTGAATGAAATATTTGATCATCTTCTCTGTAACTGTATAATCCGAGATAACGCCCTGGCGAAGTGGTCTTACAGCAACAATATTCCCCGGTGTTCTGCCGAGCATGAGGCGTGCTTCCTCTCCGATTGCCTTAATCTTGTTGGTGTCCCTGTCAAAGGCTACTACTGAAGGCTCCTTTAACACAACACCCTTTCCTTTTATATAAACAAGTATACTTGCTGTTCCTAAATCGATTCCGATATCTGATCCGACCATTTTAATAGCCCCTTTCCTGCCATATCTTTAAATTTACACATACACTCTCTTATTATATACAATAAATCCCATTTTTCAAACTTTTTTTTTTGAAAAAGGTCATATTTAATAAAATTTTAAAGTTTATCCTTGTCTTTTTCCAGATATGGTTTCAAAAACCGGCCTGTATATGACTGTTTTACCTCGCATATTTCCTCAGGTGTGCCCTGCGCTATGACGGTTCCGCCGCCGTCTCCGCCCTCAGGTCCCATATCTATGATATAGTCAGCTGTCTTTATCACGTCGAGGTTGTGCTCGATAACAACTACAGTATTGCCTCCGTCCGAGAGCCTGCGCAGTATCTCCACAAGCTTGTGTACATCTGCAAAGTGCAGCCCCGTAGTAGGCTCATCAAGTATATATATGGTCTTTCCGGTGCTCTTTCTGCTAAGCTCTGTGGCAAGCTTGATACGCTGTGCCTCACCACCCGAAAGCTCTGTGGACGGCTGTCCGAGCTTCACGTAGGATAGTCCGACATCATAGAGCGACTGGATTTTGTTCTGGATCTTTGGCACATTTTTGAAAAACTCAAGTGCCTCCTCCACTGTCATATCAAGAACATCGTATATGCTCTTGCCCTTGTACTTTACATCGAGTGTCTCCCTGTTATATCGTTTGCCTCCACAGACCTCACACGGCACATATACATCAGGCAGGAAATGCATCTCTATCTTAAGGATTCCATCGCCGCCGCAGGCCTCACACCGACCGCCCTTTACATTGAAACTGAAACGGCCCTTTTTATAGCCCTTTGCCTTGGCATCGGGTGTTGATGCAAACAGGTCTCTTATCATGTCAAACACACCTGTATATGTGGCAGGATTAGAGCGGGGTGTACGGCCTATCGGTGACTGGTCGATGTCTATGACCTTATCAAGCTGTTCAAGACCATCTATACCGTCGTGGTCACCTGCGATACACCTGGCTCTGTTTAAGGATTTGGCCAGATGCTTGTAGAGTATCTCATTGGTCAATGAGCTCTTTCCCGAGCCCGACACGCCTGTAACACAGGTCATGATACCAAGAGGTATCTGCACATCAATATTTTTCAGGTTATTCTCCCTGGCTCCTCTTATCGTGATATATCCGCTTGGCTTGCGCCTCTCCTGCGGCACCGGTATCTTTATTTTACCGCTCAGATATGCTCCTGTGAGTGATTTTTTTTGCACTTTATGATGTCTTTTAATGAGCCTGCTGCCACTATCTCCCCGCCGTGCGAACCGGCTCCCGGCCCTACATCCACGATATAATCCGCTGCACGCATGGTATCCTCATCATGCTCCACAACTATGAGCGTATTTCCCAGATTCTTAAGATTCATAAGTGCACCAAGCAGCTTGTCGTTATCCCTCTGATGTAAGCCAATGCTCGGCTCATCAAGTATATATGCCACACCTACAAGTCCTGAGCCTATCTGCGTGGCAAGCCTGATTCGCTGGGCTTCCCCACCTGAAAGGCTTGCCGTGCCACGGGTAAGAGTGAGATAATCAAGGCCGACCTGCTGCAAAAAGCCAACCCTCGCACGGATTTCCTTTAGTATCTGGTCTCCTATATAGTGCTGCTGCTCTGTAAGCTCTATATCAGCAAGGAACTTCACAAGCTCCTTCACAGACATGGAGGTCATCTCATATATGTTCTTGTCCGCAACTGTAACGGCAAGTGACGACGGCTTAAGCCTCTGCCCCTTACAGCTCGTACACGGAGTAATGCGCATAAACTGCTCATACTCTGCCTTTGCCGTATCAGAAAAGGTCTCCTTGTATCGGCGCTCAACATTGTCCACAAGGCCGTTCCATACAAGGTCATAGACGCCTTCGCCTCTCTGCCCCTTGTATCTGACCTTGAGCACTCTGCCGTCTCCACCGTAAAACAGCAGCTTTTTCATATCTGCAGATAAATCATCAATCGGTGTGTCGAGAGGAAGCCCATAGCCCTCATGCAGCGCACGAAGTGTCGCATAGGTATAGCTCTTTGGGTCTCACATGACTGCCAGCCCATCACCTGTATGGCACCCTCTGATATGGAAAGCGATGCATCCGGCACCATAAGCTGCGGGTCAAACTCCATCTTGTAGCCGAGTCCGTAGCAGGTCGGACATGCTCCGAACGGATTGTTGAAAGAGAAGCTTCTCGGCTCAACCTCATCTATGCTTATGCCACAGTCAGGGCACGCAAAATTCTGGGAAAAGGTCATCTGTTCGCCATCCACAATATCAACTATTGCATTGCCCTCTGTCAGTTCAAATACATTTTCAAGTGAATCCGTAAGGCGCTTCTCTATACCAGGCTTTACAACCAGACGGTCTACAACAATATCAATATTATGCTTTATATTTTTCTCCATCGGGATATCCTCGGAGAGCTCATACATGCTGCCATCTACAATCACACGCACATATCCGCTCTTTTTGGCTCTCTCGAACAGCTTCTGGTGCTCACCCTTGCGGCCTCTGACCACCGGTGCAAGAAGCTGGATACGGCGCTCAGGCAGCGCCATAACAGTATCCACCATCTGGTCTATCGTCTGCTTTGTAATGGCGCGCCCGCACTTCGGACAGTGTGGTATTCCAATTCTGGCATAAAGCAGTCTGAAGTAATCATATATCTCTGTGACCGTTCCGACAGTTGAACGTGGGTTCTTGTTGGTGGATTTCTGGTCAATGGAAATGGCAGGCGGAAGTCCCTCTATAGACTCCACATTCGGCTTCTCCATCTGTCCTAAAAACTGACGCGCATACGCTGAAAGTGACTCCATGTACCTGCGCTGCCCCTCAGCATATATGGTATCAAATGCCAGTGATGACTTGCCGGAGCCTGATAGCCCTGTAAAAACAACAAACTCATCTCTCGGGATGTCGAGACTGACGCACTTTAGATTGTGTTCGCTGGCACCTCGTATTTTGATGTATTTTCTTTTCTTTTTTTGCCATAATTTGTGTTCCTCCAAATTGCTTCCGGATGTTATAAGCTTTTTATTTTACGTCTCTCAATGTGTTTTTAAGCATAATAAGCTTATCCCTGTACTCAGCAGCCGCCTCGAAATTGAGCTCTGCCGCTGCTTTTTTCATCTTTTTCTCTATATCTGCGATATGCTTCTCAAGCTCTTTTTTGCTCATTGACTCCGGATCTTTGTCAAGAGCATTCTCATCGGCCGCTACCTTCTTTGAGATAGCTATGAGATCACGCACGGATTTCTGTATAGTCTGTGGCGTGATGCCGTGAGCCTCATTGTACTCTTCCTGTACCTTTCTACGACGCTTTGTCTCGTCAATTGCGACACGCATGGAGTCTGTAATCTTGTCAGCGTACATGATAACATGGCCCTCACTGTTACGTGCGGCACGTCCTATCGTCTGTATAAGTGAGGTCTCTGAACGAAGGAAGCCTTCCTTATCCGCATCGAGTATGGCAACAAGTGTAATCTCCGGGATATCAAGGCCCTCCCTGAGCAGATTGATACCGACGAGCACGTCAAATACGTCAAGACGCAGGTCACGTATTATCTCCGCTCTCTCAAGTGTATCTATATCTGAATGCAGGTACTTTACCCTGATTCCAAGCTCTGCCATATAGTTTGTGAGATCCTCAGCCATACGCTTTGTGAGTGTCGTGATAAGCACCTTGTGATGGTTTGCAGTCTCCTTATTGACCTCTGATACAAGGTCATCAATCTGTCCCTCGACAGGGCGCACTGATATTTCCGGATCCAAAAGTCCTGTCGGTCTGATAATCTGCTCCGCACGAAGCAGCTCATGCTCATTCTCATACTTATTAGGAGTGGCTGAGACAAAGAGCATCTGGTCTATTTTACCCTCGAACTCCTCGAAATTGAGAGGTCTGTTGTCAAGGGCCGAGGGCAGTCTGAAGCCATAGTCCACAAGAGTGGTCTTTCTGGAGCGGTCACCCGCATACATACCGCCTATCTGTGGAATCGTGATATGTGACTCATCCACGATTATGAGAAAATCATCCGGGAAGAAATCTATGAGTGTCATAGGAGGCTCCCCCGGCTTTGCAAAGTTCAGATGCCTCGTATAGTTCTCAATTCCAGAGCAGAAGCCTGTCTCCCTCATCATCTCTATGTCAAAATTGGTCCTCTCTGCTATTCGCTGAGCCTCTATGAGCTTGTCCTCGCCTTTAAAATACTTCACACGCTCATCAAGCTCTTTCTCTATATTGAGGCAGGCCTCATTTATCTTCTCCTGCGAAACTACATAGTGGGATGCAGGGAAAATCATCGTATGCTCAAGCGAGCACTTTACCTCGCCGGTCAGCACATCAATCTCCACTATCCGATCTATCTCATCACCGAAAAACTCAACCCTGATTGCTGTATCATCGGCATTTGCCGGAAATATATCAAGCACATCACCGTGCACTCTGAAGGTGCCTCGGTGAAAATCCATATCATTCCTGGTGTACTGTAAATCTATGAGAGCCCTCGCGAGATCATCCCTGTCCCTCTCCTGCCCCGGGCGCAGCGAAATACTCATGCCTGTCCACTCATCAGGACTTCCAAGTCCGTATATGCAGGAAACCGATGCCACGACAATGACATCCTTTCGCTCTGTGAGCGCTGCCGTGGCTGAAAGCCTGAGCTTATCTATCTCATCATTTACAGAGGAATCCTTGGCTATGTACGTATCAGACTGCGGCACATATGCCTCCGGCTGATAATAATCATAGTATGACACAAAATACTCGACTGCATTCTCCGGGAAAAATTCCTTCATCTCACCATAGAGCTGCCCCCGCCAGTGTCTTATTGTGCGATATGATAAGTGTAGGCTTATTGAGCTGCTGTATGGCATTAGCCATGGTAAATGTCTTGCCGGAGCCTGTAACTCCAAGTAATGTCTCAAACTGGTTGCCCTCCTTAAAGCCCTTTACAATCTGCTCTATCGCCTGCGGCTGGTCACCGGTCGGCTTGTATTTTGAATGCAGTTTAAATTCCATAACGCACGCTTCCTCCAAAATCTTAAATACTGCTTTTGTAAAATTATAAAAAGACAAAGTCAATCATTTATAGTATGCACTTACGTGCTTTATTTTACTACAAAAAATCGACTCTGTCCACAATTTTCAGAACATTCGTTCTTGTTTATTTATTTTATGTTACTGTTCACACCTAACAGTGTGACCAGCAACGATTACAGCCATTTAAAATTTACTTCACACGTCCACAGCACTGCTTATATTTCTTGCCACTGCCGCATGGACATGGGTCATTCGGATATACCTTGGCTGTTGCACGGCGCTTTGGTGCATTCTGTGCTGACTCATCCTTGTTTGTGCCCGAAATCTTTGCAACCTGCTCACGCTCAACCTTCTGCTCAATCTTCACATGATACAGCAGTCTGACAGTATCCTCCTGGATAGCCGAAATCATGTCGTCAAACATATCAAAGCCTGCCATCTTGTACTCTACGATTGGATCTTTCTGTCCATAAGCCTGTAAGCCGATTCCCTGAGAAGCTGTGCCATATCATCGATGTGATCCATCCACTTTCTGTCGATTACACGAAGAAGCACGACACGCTCAATCTCTCTGAACTGCTCAGGCTCAGGGAATTCTGTCTCCTTCTGCTCATAAAGCATAACAGCCTTTTCCTTTAAGTACTGCTTAAGCTGCTTTGCATTCTTGATTGACTCAATATCCTCTTTTGTAATCGGATCAAGCGGAATGACCGGAAGCACAAGCTCGTTGAGCTCTACAAGATCCCAGTCAGCTCTGTCAATTTCCTCGGAAATACATCTGTCGACAGACTTCTCAACCTGCTCCTGAACCATCTTAAGGATAGCATCACGCATGTTGTCACCGTTAAGCACCTTCATACGCTCGCTGTAGATAATCTCTCTCTGGTCATTGTCCACCTGGTCATACTCGAGAAGATTTTTACGAATACCAAAGTTGTTGGCCTCGATTTTCTCCTGAGCCTTCTCGATAGCAGATGTGAGCATCTTATGCTGGATCTGCTCGCCCTCCGGTACTCCGAGCGCATTGAAAACGCCCATCAGACGCTCTGAACCGAAAAGTCTCATGAGGTCATCCTCAAGTGAGATGAAGAACTGTGACTCACCAGGATCTCCCTGACGTCCTGCACGTCCACGGAGCTGATTGTCTATACGTCTTGACTCATGGCGTTCTGTACCGATAATCTTAAGACCTCCGGCAGCCTTTGCCTCATCGTCAAGCTTAATATCGGTACCACGGCCTGCCATGTTGGTTGCTATTGTAACTGCACCGTGCTGTCCTGCAAGTGCAACAATCTCTGCCTCTTTCTCATGGAACTTGGCATTTAATACTGTGTGAGGGATTCCCTCTCTCTTGAGCATGCCGCTCAAAAGCTCTGATGTCTCGATGGTGATTGTACCTACAAGAACAGGCTGTCCCTTTTCATGTGCCTCTTTAACCGCATCCACAACTGCCTTGAACTTTTCCTTTTTGGTAGCGTATACAGCATCCTGTAAATCAATACGTGCTACCGGCTTATTTGTAGGTATCTCGACAACATCCATGCCATAGATATCACGGAACTCTTTTTCCTCTGTGAGAGCTGTACCTGTCATACCGGCCTTCTTGTCAAACTTGTTGAAGAAGTTCTGGAATGTGATTGTGGCAAGCGTCTTGCTCTCTCTCTTAACCTTTACATGCTCCTTGGCCTCGATCGCCTGATGCAGTCCGTCCGAATAACGACGACCCGGCATGATACGTCCGGTAAACTCATCTACAATAAGTACCTCATCATCCTTTACCACATAGTCCTGATCTTTGAACATGAGGTTGTGCGCACGAAGCGCAAGTATGATATTGTGCTGGATTTCAAGATTCTCCGGATCTGCAAGGTTCTCGATATGGAAGAACTGTTCTACCTTTTTTTCACACCATCCTGTGTAAGGTTTACAACCTTGTCCTTCTCATTTACGATGAAATCACCGGTCTCGTCCTGGACAATGCCCATGATGGCATCCATCTTTGAATACTCAGGAACATCCTCACCACGCTTCATCTGTGTAGCCAGGATATCGCATGCCTCGTAAAGTCTTGTCGACTTTCCACTCTGTCCTGAAATAATAAGAGGTGTACGTGCCTCATCGATAAGCACTGAATCGACCTCATCGATGATAGCATAGTGGAGACCTCTCTGAACAAGCTGTTCCTTGTAGATAACCATATTGTCACGCAGGTAATCAAATCCAAGCTCATTGTTTGTGATATATGTAATATCACAGCCGTAAGCCTCCCTGCGCTCGTCATTGTCCATGCCGCCAAGTACCACGCCGACCTTAAGCCCTAAGAACTCATGAACCTGTCCCATCCACTCAGCATCACGCTTTGCAAGGTAATCATTGACTGTGACAATACACACACCCTTGCCCTCAAGTGCATTAAGGTATGCAGGAAGTGTAGATACCAGTGTCTTACCTTCACCTGTTCGCATCTCTGCAATACGTCCCTGATGCAAAATATACCACCGATTATCTGTACTCTATAATGTTCCATGCCAAGCACACGCTTAGCAGCCTCTCTTACTGTAGCAAATGCCTCCGGAAGAATATCATCAAGTGTTGCTCCGTCCTCCAGACGCTTTTTAAACTCCCTTGTCTTATCCTTTAATTCTTCATCGGAAAGCTTTCCCATTGCTTCCTTATATGACTCAACCTTGTCAGCAATCGGGTAAATTCTCTTAAGCTCTCTCTCGCTGTGAGAACCAAAGATTTTTGAAAATGCGCTCATATTTTTCTCCTATAACTTCAAATTGCCCTTGTACAGGCTCACAATAGTGTTATTGTAACACTTTGAGGATGATTGCACAACCTAAAGGGATGAATGTTTTGTAAACATTTTATAAAAATATTTGTGGGAGTGCCGAGCTTTAATGGGGAGACTTCGCGCATGGGAGGCTGTGAGGTCCGGGGAGCACACAGTATATTCCTCATAAAAAATATGAAGTCAGCCACGGCTTTTTGCCTGGACAGGCTGTGTTTTAGTGATAGTGCTTCATGCTATTTGAGTTTATGGAACGCCGTGGCAGTTCATATTTTTTATTCTGAACACACTGTGTACTTCCCGGATCCACTTTGTTGTGCGCGAAGCATGGCAGAATTATTTTTTTAATTCAAAAGCTCTCCTTATGGGAGAGCTTTTGGCGCTACATGTTTGCATGTATTTATTATGTTTTTAATGTTATATAGCTTTTAAATACATATATCACTATATAAGGTTTACATATGGAATTTCCTATTTTATTATTTCTGGGCTTCATATGCTTCGCGGCATGCTTTTTGCAAGCTGGTCACCGCAGGATGTATTCTTAAATCCACATTTAATTCCACCGATTTTTTTTTCCTCTACCTGGGCTACTGTGAGTCCTTCAACGAGCTTTGGGATAGCCTTAAGATTTCCGTTACAGCCCCCTGTAAACTTTACGTTATGTACTACATCGCCATCGAGGTCAAGCTCAATCTTGTTGAACAGGTTCCTTTTGTTTTGTAAATATATGACATATTTTATCCTCCTGTGTTTTCATTTTTGTGTATACACGATTATAACATATATTTTTACATCTTTCCTCTATTTTTTTTTACATTTTCCAACTCAGTTTTTCAATTCAGAAGTTACTGTTCACAACTAACAGTGTGACCGGCAACGATTCAGATTCATAAATCTTATTTATTTACTATTTACGCCATAACGTAAGGGACGATTCGCGCGGGCACCGCGGCGGGCTGCATACACTCCGGAGTCCGCGAATAGCGAAGCTGCTTAGATACTGTCGAATTATGCACATGCTACACAGAAATGCCGAGGCATGGACGCCGAGGCAAGGAGAAATCGAGCCATGGATGGCGAGTTTCGACGTTTTCGTCATCCTATGAAAACCTACAAAGCATAATTTGCACAGTATCTTGGCTGCGCAGCGTAGCGGACACCGGAGTGTATGCAGCCCACCGCGGTGCCCGCGTATCGTCCCGCGTACTATAATCTCAATAAAGTAATATTCCCACTCTAGAGGATTACCGGCTGGATCTGACGTCCTGCCATCACTTCATTTATTGTGTCGACAACCTGTTTTCCATCGCACACGAGTGAATTCGGTTTCTTCACACAGTCATCCTGCCCAAACGGCACAAAATAAATATTTTTCATATTCATCAGCTTTCCGATATTCTTAAAGTTGATGCCGAGCGCATCATTTGTGGAGATCCCGATAACAAGCGGCCTGCCGTTTCTCAGATGAGCCTTTGCCGCGAGAAGGACCGGTGTATCCACTATGCCGTTTGCAAGCTTTGCCGCTGTGTTGCCGGTGCATGGATAAATCACCATCACGTCAAACAACTTTCCCGGGCCGACACGTTCTGCCTCCTGCAGTGTCCTGATGCCCTCATCCCCTGTGATTTCGGAGATAGTATGCATAAAGTCTCCCGCCTTTCCAAAGCGTGTGTTCATCATCTGTGCATTATAGGAATATACAGGTGTCACATGTGTGAAGCTATCCACAAGCCGCTTTGCAACATCCTTAGTCTTTTCAAAACTACAGAAGGAGCCTGTAATTCCCATTCCTACGGTGCAATCCGAAATAACCATAAGCCCTCCGTCATACCTTTTCTTTTCATACAGTCATAAAGTATTTTTGCACCGGTTTTCGGACAGTATATGCCCGGAAGGCCGAGCGCATGCGTACAATTTATCTGATACCTCTTACAAGCCTCAAAATCACAGCCGCCGGGCTTAGATGCAATGTCTATAATTATCGCATCTTTTTTGCAAAATCATGATTAAACTTTCATCTATAACCCTATCCGGTACTGTGTTTATGAGAAACAGTGTTTCAAAACAGGCCTTGGCAGGATCATTAAAATCCACCGTTTCATATCCCAGTTCAGCGGCCTCATGCCTTGCCTGTTTTCTCCTTGCCATCACCATGACATGGGCTCCCATAGCAGAAAAAACGCGGGCAATTGCCTTTCCGCATTTTCCAAACCCGCTCACAAGTACCTTTGAGCCGTATATACCATGTATGCTTTTTTTGTATTGCTATGGACACAGTGGCCTCGGCCGTAACAATGGCATTCTGCTCTATGACAGTTTCATCTCTCATAAAGTCACAGCCCCTGTCAATACCAGGAAAGCACTCCGGCATCATGCCGCCCCACACTGCAATATTGTTAATTATTATATTATGTTTTAATTTTTCTATATCACTATTTATAAGCTTAAGCTTTGAAAACGGTGTAGGAAACACAATATTCCCAACACGCTCATAATCAATCCCGCCGCTATTTCTGCAATCTGTCTGTTCTCCTCCCAGCATATCAGCGAGGTACTTTTGCCTCTGATCCGTAACATATATTATAGTGTCTTTTTGCATAATAACTTCTTCCTTTCGCTATAATATATGCGCATTTTCAGCTTATGTGATGGTATTTTGTTTTCTCGCTTAAAGCTTCCTCATAAAGCTTTTTCAAAGCTTTACCTATTCAAAAAAAAATACAGAGCCTGGCATATATTCCGCCAAACCCTGTATTTTTTATAAATTCTACATTTAATTTTTAAATTATCCTATTCAATTCCGGTTCCAACGGATAATCTCTCCGTAGCTTATTACAGCTGTGTGACAACAAAAATATCGTAGATGGCTTTTATTGCCTTGTCAAAATCATCATTGCTTACACCGATGATGATATTGAGTTCTGATGAACCCTGATCAATCATGCGCACATTGATATTGGCATGTGCAAGTGCAGAGAAAATCCTGCCGGCTGTACCACGGTTTGACTTCATGCCACGGCCAACAACAGCGATAAGCGCGAGGTCTGACTCTAGGTCAATGATATCAGGATGAGCAAGTCTTCTGATTGAGCTGATAACCTGCTGCTCCTTGCCCTCAAACTCTGCCTGATGTACGAATACTGTCATAGTATCGATACCTGATGGCATATGCTCTATAGAGATACCGTTCTCCTCAAACGCCTGGAGAGCCTTTCTACAGAAGCCCACCTCTGAGTTCATCTTGTCCTTGTCGATATTTACCGCAACAAAGCCCTTCTTTCCGGCGATACCTGTGATGGTATAATCAGGCTTTTGGCATGTGCTCTCAACGATGAGAGTACCAGGTGCTTCCGGGTCGTTTGTATTTCTGATATTGATTGGGATGCCTGCCTTTCTTACAGGGAAAACAGCATCCTCGTGGAGCACTGATGCTCCCATATATGAAAGCTCTCTGAGCTCTCTATAAGTAACAACCTTGATTGGCTGTGGATTGTCGATAATTCTAGGATCAGCTACGAGACAGCCTGAAACATCTGTCCAGTTCTCGTACATGCTGGCATGACATGCCTTTGACACGATGGAACCAGTGATATCCGAACCACCTCTTGAGAAGGTGACTACCTTTCCATCAGGTCCTGCTCCGTAAAAGCCCGGAATAACAGCCTTGTCTGTCTGCTCAAGCTTCTTTGAGAGCACCTTGTCTGTCTTTTCCGCGTCAAAATTGCCATTCTCATCAAAAAAGATGACTGTTGCCGAATCTATAAACTCATATCCGAGATAGTTTGCCATGATGATTCCGTTTAAGTACTCACCACGAGAGGCTGCATAATCTGCACCTTCCTTTGCCTTGAAATTCTCAGCGATAATCTTGAACTCCTCATCAAGTGCCAGCTTTAAATGAAGGCCATTTATGATTGAATCATATCTGTCCTTGATTTTTCTGAGCATAACCTTGAAATCCTGATCATTCTCAGCCAGATCATAGCATGCATAAAGCATATCTGTTACCTTTGTGTCTTTGGAATTTCTCTTTCCCGGTGCACTCGGCACAACATATTTTCTTGACTCATCGCTTCTTATGATGTCGCCAACCTTTGTGAACTGCTCTGCACTGGCGAGCGAGCTGCCGCCAAACTTTACTACCTTTACCATTTGTCTGTTTTTCCTCTGCTTCCTATATAAATAACTGTATTAGCCAATATTATACCGCTTTGATAAATCATTCGTCAATACTCAATGTAGTCAACATCAAGCTTCATAACATCGTGTTCTTTGTCAAATGTGATGATACCGTATGATGGCATGCAGCACCAAAGCGGTGCACCGATGCTTCCCGGATTCATCATCGCAAGACCATTGTGCTTATCATAAAACAGCTTGTGTGTATGTCCAAAGAGCGCCAGGTCTGCCCCGACTTCCTTCGCATGAAGCTCCAGATGCATATATGACAGCTTTACTCCATATGTATGTCCATGGCACATGAGTACCTTATAGCCGTCGATATCAATAAGTCTCTCTGTATCTCCCCCGTGAAAAATCACAGTTCCCCGGCACATTGACCATGGTTATATGAGGAAACTCTCTCCTAAGGGCATCCGCATCCACAACGCAGTCTCCCAGATGAAGTATCATATCAGGCTCCTCTCTTTTGACTGCCCGAATCATATTTCCCACATTACCATGTGAATCACTCAGTACCAAAACTCTCTTCATGCGCTTCTCTCCTATATCTTGATAATATATTATATATATTATCATAAGTTTTCCGCGTGTAAAATATTTTTTTTCTTTAATATACGCAAAAAAGCTCCATGCCGACTTCATTATCAGCCCGGAGCTTTAATCTTTAATTTTAACTATGCAAGCCTCTTCCACTGCTTGCTGCACTTATAATAAGAATAGAACATACATCTTTCTGCCTGCTCGCATCTGACCGGTGCACTCTCGATATTGCACTGGCAATTTACAATAGCATCTGCTTTTCCCTTACATGAACCCTTAATCATTACATCGTCTAAAACTTCGTCTGACATTCTCTTTCTCCTCACATTTGTTTGATAGTATATTTACCTGTTACAATATTGATATATTTTATTATTTTTTTCTCTGTACGGGCTATGCTTTACGTACTCTTACCATCTGCTTAAATACTAACATCTTGTCCGCAACAGTTGTGATTATACTATATATTGTATTTTAAATCCATATGTCATTTCTAACAAAACAAATGATTTTTTATGTCACATTTTTCACTTGACGAATTTCATTTTCATGTTCAAGCCCAAAAATCAAGGATATCTGAGTAAAACTTCTCCAAGGTATCATCATCCGCATTAAATATCTCGTGCTTTGAATCAGGATAGACCTTCTTAATGCCCTGAGGCAGTTTCGCAATAAATTCATCCTCAGCGGCATTTGAAACCAGATAATCCTTTCCCGCCTGGCATAACAGCACCGGTATTTTAATTTCCTGTGCATGCTTCTTTATATATTTGGATGCCTTGCGCCCGGCCCTGCACCATCTGTAGGTGGCGCCATTTGTACGATAGCGTTCCTCCTCCACCTTGCACTTGTATATGTAGTCATAGCGCGCCTTTGACAGACAACAGCTCGATTCAAAATCATACTCATCCGTATACGGTGTCTGGCTCGGCAGATATTTATCGTTCCAGTTAAGCACACTTGCGACAAACAGTCGCCTCCACGGCAAAATGTGAAAAATTACCATAAAGCATCTCTATCATAGGGCTTGAAAGTACTGCCTTTGTAAATACCTCAGGATGCTTCTCAAGATACAGGGCAGCTATCGCGCCTCCCATAGAGTGACCGTACAGGTAAAGCGGTCTGCGCCCCTCACGCTTCATCACAATCTCGCGGATAAACATATCAAGATCACTCACATAATCGTCAAAGCTGTTTACAGTGACCATGCTTATATCGGATACACTTCTGTCCGAAAAGCCATGTCCTCGATGCTCCACCATATATACTGAGTATCCGGCCTTTGCGAAATAGTAAATCATCTCATAATATTTAGGCATACACTCTGTAAATCCATGTGATATGACTATGGCAGCCTTTGCTACAGGTGTCGTCACATAGCCGTAATGTATGCGTGTGCCATCTGCACTCTTCATATAGCCATCTTCAAAATTAAGCCTGATAAAAGGCAAAACATATCTTGTTAATTCCTCATTATATTTTTCTTCTGTAATAATCATAGCATTCCCCACTTTTGGTATTTGATATTTTGTAAGTAACTATATCTCAATCCGGTCAATAAGATTCAGGTCATATTTTCTGACTATATCAAGTGCCTTTTCATAGCTTTCCATATCACATATATTGTCCACTGTATGTGCATCAAGCCCAAGTATCACTTTGTTGCCGATGTCATGCGGTATACACCAGAAGCGCTCTGTCGGATAGTGCTTTCCTGCACTGATACCAAGCATGTTTATCTCAAGCGGTATGTCAAGCTCCTTAAGTGCCTTGCACATCCTCGTCATCTCCCATTCGTAGACGGAATCAAGCCCCTGATAATTTATTAAATCAGGATGTGCCAAATAGCTGTACATACCTGTTTTCATGGCCTCTATAACAGTATCCACATACTCGCGTATACGGCTCTCATCATCTGTCGGTGTGCCTGTATACGGGCCTGTCTGCTCTGATTTCATAAAATGCTGGCCCATTATCATGTAGTCACAGCCAAGCCTGTCAAACATAGCCTTCTGCTCCTTGAAAAACTCCGGTATGTACTCCGCCTCAAAGCCAACGTAGAGCTTTATGTCGGATGCATACTCCTTCCCAAGCTCCCTGATGGCATACACATACTCCGGTGCCTGCTCCATCGTCATCCGAATGCCCGACACATAGCCATCCTTAAAGGGGCACGGCACATGATCTGAAAAGCCAAGCTCTGCGATACCCATTCTGATAGCCGCCTCTATATATTCTCGCTCGCTGCCATATGCATGCTGGCACCTATACGTGTGGGTATGGTAGTTTGCCTTTAAAAAACCCATCATTACTTAAAGCTCCAAAAATCTATCTCTTATTGCTGTTCAAACAGCTATTCAAATACTACAATTAAAGTCAATTTTATCACTTTTTATACTTTATTACAATCTCATATTTTTGGGACTTTTTTCTCTATGAAATATATATGCGTTATGTTATAATCCATTGATATATGATGGTCATAATAATTCTGTCCACCACACAATCATAAATGAGGGGCAAAATACCTTTTGACCCTCATATCATTATATTTTTTATATATTTTATATACGGAGGAAATAATGTTCAAAAAAGGAGTGGTTCCCTCCCAGGGACTGAGAATTATCATCGTCGGATGCGGCAAGGTAGGCCGTACTCTCGTTGAGCAGCTTGGCAAGGAGGGGCACGACATAACAATTGTCGACAAAAACAGGGAGAGGATTTCCCAGGTATCCAATATCTATGATGTAATGGGTATTGTAGGAAACGGTGCCAGCTACAAGATACTGCAGGAAGCCGGTATTGATGATGCCGACTTAATAATCGCAGTCACAGGCTCTGATGAGCTGAATCTGCTATGCTGTACCATTGCCACACAGGTCGGCAACTGTGCTGCTATAGCCAGAGTCAGAACGCCTGAATACAGCCAGGAGGCCAAATATCTGCGCGACAAGCTTGGTCTTGCACTCATTATCAACCCTGGGCTTGAGGCAGCTATTGAGATGGCTCATATTCTTCATCTGCCGTCCAGCCTTGAGGTGACAAACTTTGCTCACGGTCAGGCACAGCTCATCAAGTATGAGATTCCCGAGGGCAGCATCCTCGACGGAACAAAGCTCATGGATCTGGGCACCAGACACCATGCCAACATACTTATCGGTGCAGTCGAGAGAGATGATGAGGTCACTATCCCATCGGGTGATTTTGTGCTCCGCAAGGGCGATAAGCTGTCATTTGTCGGCGAACGCAAACATACAAAGGAGTTTTTCAGCCACATCGGAGTCAATACACACAGCGTAAAAAACACACTGATTATCGGAGGCGGCAAAGCCGCATATTACCTGGCAAAGCAGCTCATCTCGCGTGGCATAAAGGTCAAAATAATCGAAAATAGCTTCGAGCGCTGTGAGGAGCTTTCCATACTGCTTCCGGATGCTGTCATCATAAACGGTGACGGAACAGAACAGGCACTCTTAAGGAAGAGGGCATAGAGACCTGCCAGTCATTTGTACCTCTTACCGGTATAGACGAGGAAAACATCATGCTTACGCTCTATGCGAAGCAGGTTTCCAATGCAAAGGTCATAACAAAGCTTAACCATATAACTTTTACCAATGTCATAAACAGCCTGGACCTTGGCAGTGTAATCTCGCCAAAATACATCACCTCAGAAGCCATAATTGCCTATGTCCGTGCAAAGAAAAACTCTATGAACTGCAATATAGAGACGCTCTATCACATGTATGACTCAAGAGTTGAAGCAATTGAGTTCTTTGTGTCAGAAAACTCAAATGTGACAGACATACCGCTTCGAGACCTAAAGCTCAAAAAGCATCTGCTCATCTGCTTCATCAACCGAAATGGCAAAATTATTATCCCTACAGGTAATGACAGCATACAAAAAAATGACACTGTCATGATTATAACAACCCATACCGGCTTTACGAATCTTCAGGATATTATGGAATAGTGGGAATGATATGAACACTTCAGTAATTCGATATCTTCTGGGATATATTTTAAAGCTTGAAGGCTTTTTGCTGCTTCTGCCATGTATTGTTGCCGGTATTTATTATGAAAAAAGCGGCATCTACTTTTTGATTGTTGCACTCATAAGCATAGCTATCGGTTTTATTTTTTCGGCTAAAAAACCGAGGGATTTTACCTTTTACCTGAAGGAGGGCTGTGCAACAACCGCACTGGGCTGGATCGTACTGAGTATATTCGGCTGTCTGCCGTTTTACATATCAGGAGAGATTCCAAGCTTCACAGATGCTCTTTTTGAGACCATCTCCGGCTTCACCACGACAGGAGCGAGCATCCTGCCTGAGGTTGAATCACTCTCCTATTGCATGAATTTCTGGCGTTGCTTTACGCACTGGATTGGCGGTATGGGTGTGCTTGTATTTCTTCTGGCAATCATCCCGCTTTCAGGCGGCAGCAATATAAACCTGATGCGCGCAGAAAGCCCCGGGCCTTCGGTTGGAAAGCTCGTTCCAAAGATGCGGCACACTGCCAGGCTTTTATACATAATATACTTTGGTCTTACGACTATGGAGATTATTTTCCTGCTTTTCGGAAAAATGCCTCTGTACGATGCCATCTGTACCTCTCTCGGCACAGCCGGAACAGGAGGCTTTGGTATCAAAAACGACAGCTTTTGCAGCTATAATGTTTATCTGCAATGGGTTGTTACCATATTTATGATACTTTTCGGTGTCAATTTCAACGCTTACTACCTGCTTCTCTTCGGTCACATCCGTGACGCACTTAAGGTTGAGGAGGTCAGATACTATTTCGGTATCATAATAGCCTCCGTTGTAGTCATAAGCGTGAATATCGCGCATATGTGCACCGGCGTGTTCGATGCAATCACAAAGGCAGCGTTTCAGGTTGGCTCAATCATCACGACAACAGGATTCTCGAGCACCGATTTCGACAGATGGCCTGAGCTTTCAAAGACACTGCTTGTGCTTTTGATGTTCATCGGCGCATGTGCCGGAAGCACCGGCGGAGGTATCAAGGTATCGCGTATTGTCATCGCTGTAAAGACAATACGTAAGGAGTTAAATGGCTACATTCACCCAAAGAGTGTGAAAAAGCTCACCTTTGAGCACAAGCCTGTAGACCATGATGTTATCAGGTCAATAAATGTTTATTTCATGACGTACGCCGTCATTTTTATTGTTTCACTGCTGCTTGTTTCCGTGGAAAACTATGATTTCACTACCAATTTCACGGCTGTCGCAGCTACATTTAACAATATCGGACCGGGTCTTTCTCTGGTCGGTCCGACATGCAATTTCGGCTTTTTTAATAATTTCTCCAAATATGTACTGATGTTTGACATGCTTGCCGGAAGACTCGAACTGTTTCCACTGCTCATCCTCTTCCATCCGTCAATCTGGAAGGAATTATTTATTCAAGCAGATAAAAAAGTAAAAGGGAATAGAAAGGAGAAACAAAATGTTCGCATGTAAAAATTGCGGTGGAAATGTAAAGTTTGACATCAAATCAGGCCAGTTAGCCTGTGAATACTGTCATTCACTTTTCGACCCTTACGCGTACGAGGACAAAACCTCTGACGCCGAGGTCCAGAAGGACTTCGAAGCAACCATTTTCACATGCCCTCAGTGCGGAGGAGAAATCCTGAGCACAGACGATACCGCAGCAGGCTTCTGCAGCTTCTGCGGTGCATCAACTGTGCTCTACAGCCGCATGCAAAAGGAGCACAAGCCGGCTTATATCATACCATTTGCCAAGAGTAAGGATGACTGTAAGCAGGCCTACATGAGCCTCATGAAAAAGGCTATTTTCGCGCCAAAGGAGCTTAAGGATCCTAAGTTTATCGATGGATTCAGAGGTATCTACATGCCTTACTGGACATATTATGTAACCCAGAAGGCTCCTATTTCACTTCCGGCAAAAGATCCCACCGTTCAGGAGATTACATCATTACAGACCATTTCAGGCTCGAGGGAGATCTCGACGCCTACTACAAAGGCCTGTCCTACGATGCATCATCATCCTTTGATGACAGCATCAGCGAAAAACTCGCGCCTTATGATGTGAAGAATATGAAGCGCTTTACACCGGCATTCTTAAGTGGTTTTTACGCTGATACAGCTGATTTACCATCAACGGTTTACGCAAGCGACGCAATGGATGCAGCCTGCACAAACACGGTAAGCGAAATAAGTAAAGAGCCTGCCTTTACCGGCTTGTCAGTCGACAGTGACTCCGCTGCTCTTTCGCCTTCAAGTCTTGGCACTACTGTAAAAGAGACAGATTACTCGATGTTTCCGGTATGGTTTTTGTCGTACCGCAATAAGGATCGTGTGGCATATGCCACAGTAAACGGCCAGACCGGCAAGGTTGTTGCAGATCTGCCTATATCTGTCGGTAAATTCCTGCTAGGCTCACTCATTGCGGCAATTCCGGTATACATTTTATTATGTCTGCTGACGGTTCTCACTCCCGGAATGACTCTCACCATAGTCGGTGTGCTTGCGATTATCGCAAATATCTGTTACTCACAGGAGCTGACCATGATTGCTGTAAAGGAAGCCGGTACCGAGGATAAGGGCCGTATCGCAAAGGAACAGCCGGAGGCACTTGGTGCAATCAGCAACCGCAGACGCCTTAAGGCTGCAAAAAAGGCCACGAAAACCATAAAGAAAAAAAGACAAACACATCGTTTGTAGCTTACTTTATACTTTTTATATTTGTCATTCAATTCGTACCTGCGCTGTTTACAATCATCGCAGGTATCGGAGGCAGCTTTGGCAATGCAGACGGCAGCCTTATTTTATTTGTTATTTTGACCATTATATCATTTATTTTTTCAATCAGAGCCTTCTCAAGCTTTGACAGGATGCCCGGACACAAGGGAGTTGCCGGACTCATCTTTGGCATGGTATCCATGCTTATTGGCGATGCTGTTCTTTTGTTCCAGCCGGTGCTCGATGCATGTACTATGGCGCAGCTTTTATCATCATCGCCTCAGTGCTTATCACACTGATTAATGTCATCCGCGCATTCAATGTACTTACAACGCGCAAGCTGCCACAGTTTGCCACACATAAGGGAGGTGATGACCGTGCATAGAAATAATTATAAAAGTCCTTTTTTGCATTGTATAAAATGCAGGTACTCAGCTTTATTTACATTATTTTTGCTTGTTACAGTCCTTGTTTTGAGCAGCTCATCAAATGTATATGCCACTGAGACAGCCACAAATTACAATCTAAGCGGAACAAACAAGTCTACCGGCTACGAGTACATCCTTGAGGACTCTGCCAATTTCATTGACGATGCCATAAAGGGCAGGCTCATCTCACAGATGAAAAAGACAACCGAATACTGCAATATAGCCGTTGTCACCACTACCTCACATCCTTACGGAAGCACTGAAAGCTATGCAGTCAATACATTTGAAGGCTATTTCGGAACCGGTGCAAACGGTGTCATTTTCGTAATAGACAGAGATTTAGACGAGATTTATCTGGCTTGTGAGGGAAGCACGCAGAGAACCATTCCAAACTCAAAATGTAACTCCATCTGTGACAACACTTATATATATGCCACCTCAAGTCATGATTACGACTATTTCACCTGCTGTACGGAAACAATAGACCAGGTCAACACAGTCCTTGCAGGCGGACATATATCACAGCCTCTCAGATACATTTCAAGTATCTTTATCGCTCTCGCTGCCGGCATGATTTTTTGCTTTGTATATGCATTATCCCTGTCAAAGGGCCGCAAGGCTAAGAGCAACGAGCTCATGGGTGCAACATTTACAAAGGTAGAGATTCATAATGCACGCGCACGCTTTATGAACCAGACAAGACACTACAGTCCACAAAGCTCAGGCTCAAGTGGCGGTCACAGCGGTGGTGGAGGTCATAGTGGCGGCAGTCACAGTGGTGGCGGTCACCACATCTAGTACACCTTCAAGCACAGTGTGGATGTGGCTACTATTTCAATGATTCCCAATGAGATTCTAAACAAGCCGGGCAGGCATCAGCTTTTTATTCTCAGTGGTTTTATAGTTATTAATAGCTTGCAAAAATAAAAAGCCCTCAGTACTGTGTACTGAGGGCTTTTTGTTTTAGCAGTCCGTACGAGGAATCGAACCCGTGTTTCCGCCGTGAGAGGGCGGCGTCTTAACCGCTTGACCAACGAACCGTGTATTATAGTACCATGGTCAATCGGATAATGCAAGCTTTTTTTGAAATTTTTTAAAAAATTTTTATTTATTATTTATCTGCCTTTTTCGCCTTCTTTGCTTTCCTTATACGTTCTCTTTTAAAGCGTTCCTTCAGACTCTCTGTAAAGGTATCGAGATACCTGTTCTCCACCTTTGGATTTCTAAAGCCCTGTGCTCGGTTAAGCGCAGATTTCTTTAAAGCACCCATTGAATCGATGACGCGGTCCGCACTGGCTCTGATACGTTTTCTCTTTCTGCGCTCCTCAGCCTCCGCAAGCTCCTGTGACCGCTCCTCTGCCCTTTCATCAGCCGCCTTCTTACGCTCTTTAACCTCTTCCACAACCTCATCCATATAGGTATTGAAATTGTTCTGCAGATTGACGATCGTTCTACTGAAATCTGTAAGCGCAGACACGGTGATTGCAGTGTCTACAGCTAAAAGGCCCATGAGAAACAGTGAGAAAAACTCATACCATATAGGTGACATCCAGCCTGTGATGAGCTTCGTAAACGGTGCAATAAAATATACCACTATAAGTCCTGCCACTCCAAAGCCTACAGAATATGGAAAACACACCCTGCCGTTTATATTGAGCGGCATGCTGCTGTAATCCCACCAGTATGCATGAAACAGCTTCTCAAGCGCCCATGATGTGCCATATTCTAAGACAATGCTTCCAAAAAATGCCACAAGAAATATCTGCCACCATGTAAATGTAGCATCCGTGTGAGCAGAAATAAAACCTGCTATCGCAGTGATTGCGACACCTCCGGCTCCGTAAATAGGACAGAGCGGACCATAGAGAAATCCTCTGTTCTCCCATTTTTTTTGCCCTGATGGTACAGTAGATGCTCTCATATATCCAGCCCATACAGCTAAATATAATAAAATACACAAAATATCTTGATAACCACATATATAATCCTTTCTCCCCGGATAATTTATGATATACAGCAAATGACATTGATTCCCTTATGTCTGCAAATTAAAAATCATTCTCTGGATACATCTCATCTAAGTATATATCATACCATTTTGTACACTCATTTGTCCATGAGTCAGCAACTTTTTTCATATTGCAGTCGCAGCTTATCGACATTTTCTTCGTTAAGCTCGCTTTCTGCTTCACATAGCTCCTCATAAACCTTTTCTGCTTCATCAGCCGCTTTCATCATTGGCTCTGCCGCAAGCGTAAGCTTCCACTCGAGGTACGCCTCATCTGTCGAAAGCTGTCTGGTCTCATGCCTCTCCCTCTTTGGGACAGCCGCAAGTGCCTCGACCATCGCAGCATCCTTTGCCTGCATGAGCGCCGGCAGATTGCCGTCCTGTGATGCTTTAAGCCTTGAAATATAATGGTCATATCCAAACGGATAGTACATCACTTTGTCATTTTCAAAGACCAGTATGGCATCAGCCACCTGCTTTATGAAATACCTGTCATGCGATACAAAGAGCATGGTGCCGGTATATGCCTTAAATGCCGATTCGAGTGTCTCCTTCGCCGGAATATCCGTATGATTGGTCGGCTCATCGAGTATCATTAAGTTCGGACGGCCTGTCAGAAGCTCTGCGAGCACAAGTCTGGACTTCTCACCACCTGAGAGCGAGCTGATACGCTTTGAGGCATTTGCCCCTCCAAACAGATACATGCCAAGCGTCTTTCTTAAGTCCTTCTCCACAAGTGCCGGAAAAAGCTCGTGAAAATAGTCTCTCACGGTCTTATCGCTGTCTATAAGTGCCGACTGCTGGTCAAAATATCCCACCAGCAGATTGCTGCCGAGCTGGCTTGTGCCCTTTATTGGCGGAATAAGTCCTGCCACAGTCTTTAGAAATGTTGATTTTCCTATGCCGTTGTCACCAATTACGGCAATCTTCTGACCACGCCTTATACGAAGTGACAGCTCAAGCAGTGCCCTGCCGTCATATCCAATTTTTAATTCCTTCGCCTCGTAAACCCATTTACCGCCCGGAAACTGTGGCTCGATATTGCCTGTAAAAATATGAGCTTCGTCTTCAACCGGCTTTTCTATCAGCTTCATGCGTGCCAGCATGGTCTTGCGTGAGCGCGCAAACGCAGCTTTCTTAGGCTTATGCTTGAATTTGTCGATAAGCTCATTATTGTGCGCAATCTCCGCCTGCTGACGCTCGTAGGCTTTGCGCTGTATCTGCAGATTTTTAAGCTTCTGCTGCCTGTACTGCGTGTAATTGCCGGCATATCTGTGCAATGCTCCGTTTTCAAGCTCATATACACCAGTCGCAACCGCATCAAGAAATGCCCTGTCATGGGACACCATAACTACAGCCTTTGGATAGTTTATCAGATAATCCTCCAGCCACTCCACTGTTTTCATGTCAAGATGATTAGTCGGCTCATCCAAGAGCAAAAGATCAGGCTTCTTTAAAAGCAGCTTTATCAGAGAAATCTTCGTCTGTTCTCCTCCTGAAAAGCTCCTAAAAAGCCTCGTCTTGTCACTCTTTTCAAAGCCAAAGCCTGTAAAAAGCCGGTCGTACTCCATCTCGTAGTCAAACCTCTCTTTTGAAAAGGTATCTTTATCCGGGCAGCTCTCAAGCAGTATCTGCTCTATTGTCAAATCCTGATTTGATTTATCCGCCTGTCTAAGCATATCAATTGTGATATTTCTGGACATAGTGATTCCGGTTTCCGGGTTTCCCGACGATTTCTTTTTTTTGCTCTTTGAGTTCTTTTTGCCGTACCATCTAAATCACTGCCTGCAGTGGCAGCTCCCGTGACCATATCATTGCTTCTGCCGTAACTGCCCCTGCTGTCATCCCTGTCCGGTGTCAGCTCACCAGCAAGAAGCCGAAGCAGTGTGGTCTTTCCAGCGCCGTTTTTGCCAACTACAGCTATTTTTTCTTTTTCCTTTATATAAAAATCAATATGGGACAGAATCGTCTGTCCTCCTGCCGAAACTGTCCCATCCTTAATCTGGTATAACATATTTTACCTCTATTTTAAGTCCTTAAGACTCTCCAAAAGCTCGAGATCCGACTGCTGCACCTTGATATTGGAGGTCACAGGCTCCTGTCCCGGCTTTGTAACTGTGATTTCAATAACAGAGTCTGCCGGGATGCCGCTGCCGAATGCATACTGTAAAAAGGATACAAACTTTGGGTGGTTTGCAGTAAATGTATTTTTTGCTTTCATCATTTTCATTATGCTTGCTGGGTTCATGGTTTTCTCCAATCTTATCTATATGATATCTCTTTCGACGCACATATCTTTACGTTCGTTATATTATACCATGAGTTAATTCTATAATCTATCATTTTAGAATTATTTAATCAACAATCATCTGCTGATATACTGCATATGTGCCACAATATTTCCTAAATAAAAAATATGCCATACCTCATATTTCAATATACTAAAAAACAGATGACCCACATAACATATATGTAAGCCATCTGCTCTGATGCTAAAACTAATTAAATCGTTTACTCCTTCACGCCTCCAAGTGTGACACCGGCAATAATATATTTTGATAAGAGGAGATATACAACAATAATAGGCACGATAGCTACTGTTATCATCATATAGATTTTTCCCATATCGAAATTCATATAGTCCGCTCCTCGAAGTGTGGCAATCAAAATTGGTACTGTCATCTTGTTCTTTGACTGGATGATCAGGGCCGGTGTGAAGTAGTTGTTCCATGAACCTACAAATGTGAAAATTGCCTGTACTGCAATTGCAGGTTTCATGATCGGCAATACTATATGGTTGAATGTCCTAAACTCATCGAACCATCAATTCGTGCAGCTTCTACAAGTGATAGAGGAAGTGATGACTGTAGATAGCTGTACATGAAATAGAATACCGCCGGCGATGCTATTGATGGAATGATAAGTGGAGTCCACGAATCATACATTCCCATATTTGTTATTAAACGCAGGAAGCCCATCGCAGTAACCTGTGTCGGCATAACCAGTATCGCCATTATAAATGTAAATGCAGCTTTCTTTAATTTGAAATCGTAAGCATAAAGTCCATATGCTGTAAGCGATGAAAAATATGTACATAAAACTGCACATGAGCCCGATATAATAAGGCTGTTTACTATTCCCTAAACATAGGGAAGGATCCGTCATTAGCTACAGATTTCAGATTATCCAGGAAATGCCCGCCCGGGATAAATGAGAAGCCCTTCTGCAGCTGTGCATGCGACCTTGTCGCATTGATTATAAGTATTACAAAGAAGAACAGGCATAAAAATGATAATAATATCAAAACTATATGCGCTATAACACTGCGGACATTAATTTTATGTTTTGGTTTCATTATTTAGCCGCCTCCTTTTTCTTTCTTCTAGCTTCTTTTGCAGCTCGCTTTGCTGCTACCTTTGATCCGTCAGGATCGCTGTCATTTGTCATTCTGTATACGATGAAGCACAGAATTGCGCTGACTATAAACAGATATACTGACAATGTTCCGGCCATACCATAGTTCTTACTCTTTAAGTGGTTGTTCAGGAACATGATAAGTGTCATTGACGTTCTGTCCGGATTTCCCTGTCCGTTTGTCAGAATCTGAGGTACATCGAACATCTGGAGTCCACCGATGATTGATGTGATGAGTGTATATGCAAGTATTGGTCGTATACTCGGTAAAGTTATATAGAAGAATCTCTGCAATGCATTACATCCATCCAGATCTGCCGCCTCAAATACTTCTGTACTGATACCCATGACTGCTGCCATGAGCATAATAGTCGTATTACCGAACCACATAAGGAAATTCATGAAGCCGATGAGTGATCTGGTTCCAAATACACTTCCCATAAAGTCGATAGGCTTGCTGATCACTCCCATAGACTGCAGGATTGAGTTCACAGGACCACTGTTCGAGAACAGTGTAAAGAACAAAAGTGCAAATGCAGATGCCATGATCAGGTTTGGCAGATAAATTACTACCTTAAAAAACTGTAATTTGTGAATTTTTAATCTGGCATCAGTGAACCAGTTTGCTAAAACAAGTGCAACCACAATCTGTGGGATAAATCCGATAACCCAGAGGATAAGAGTATTCTTACCATATGTGATCATATCCGATTTAAGAAGCTCGGCATAGTTAGCCCATCCCACAAAATTCGGTCCTATTTGTTTGATTCCGGATCTATAGTATTCAAAAAAACTAAACCTTACCGTATCTACTAACGGAATCAAAGAAAAGATTAAAAAAGTTATAAAAAATGGAAGGATAAAGATGTATCCCCATTTTGCATAGCTTACGCTCTTTCTTTTCTTCTTCATGAGCCAAATTCCTTTCTACCAAAGTCACCTCTGCGAAGCCCAAAGGCTCCGCATGGTGTTTTATTTATCTTATTTCGGCCATGTAACCTTTTCGATATCAGGATAACGCTCTTTAATTGCTGTCTCAAAGTTTTTCTTAGCCTTATCATAATCAATCTTACCCTGTAAGTAATCGCTGAATGAGTTCTGGATAAGCTCTACACATCCCTGATCATATGCTGAAAGAGGTGCAATCTTGATATTCTCAGCTACCGGTTCAAAGTAAGCAAACGGATTCTGTCCGCCAAGGAAGTCTGATGCGAATGAATCATCTTTTGCTGCTTCCTTCATTCCTGATTTTGTATTCGTGAAATCAGAGTAATCCTTAGAGATCTTGAGTAAGTTGTCTTTATTTGCTGTTAAAGCAAGGATGATATCCTTAACATGCTTAGGGTTATCTGTTCCTGTTGCTGCGTGGAGGTAAGATCCGCCCCAGTTGTAATTCTGTGGTGGTGTTGTAACAGCCCATGATCCTGCTGCTCCATCCCAGTTTGGTGCAAGTGTGAAATCGATTCCCCATGCTGGGAAAAGGAATGCAAATACCTTTGACTGAGAACCCATTGCTTTGTTCCAGTCATCATTAAACTGGCCTTTAACTTTAGCATCAACATATCCTGCATCAAGCCACTCTTTTGAATCATCTACCCAGTTTGTAATCTTCTTATCCACTACAACCTCATCTGCTCCAGGCTGTACCCATGAGTTGTCGATTGAGTTTCCATATAAACGGAATGTATCAGCGTAAGAAGATAATGTGTAGTATCCCTTTGCCTTAAGTTCCGCTGCTGTAGCCTTTAATGTATCCCAGTCCTTTGTCTTCTCACCGATTGCTTCAGGATCATCTGTTCCGAATACATCCTTTGCAATATCGCGACGGTAAACTAAAAGTCCAGGACAACACTGCCATGTTGAACCTCTCTGTACTCCGTCTGAATCAGAAGCTGTTTTTCTTGTGAAATCGAACTGATCAGCAAACTCTTTGTCACAATCAATTCCAAGATCCTTAAGAGGCATTGCTACGTCTGCATCTTTATCTGTATATTTGAATACGTAATCTGTCTCTGATAAGAAGAGATCAACCTTGTCATCTGCTGCTGCATCCGCCTGTTTTGAAAGAGCTTCATCAAGCTTCTGCTGGTAAACACCATCCTGGTTAGGATTTACTATCCAATGAATTTCTGTACCATCCTTGAGGTATGTAATTGTACCATCTTTAGAAGTTTCTTTAACCTCTGGGTAAACAGCCTCAACTCTTGTTCTGAACTCGTCGTTCCATGAATAGATATTGATAACCTTTCCCTCTTCTGCATTAGAAGCGCCTGCTCCGCCTTCTGTTCCGTTTCCTGCTGTTGTTCCACATCCTGCAAGGAGTGTTGCCCCCATAGACAGTAACAGCATTGTGCTAATCACTTTCTGTTTCATTTTTCATTTCCTCCATAGAAACTATTTTGATATCTCGTTTACAGTTGTAATATTACTCCTTAACCGTTTTCGTTTATATTAAATCAATTGTAAAAATATCAGATTCATGTCATAATAATAGAAAGATGACATAAATCTAATATTTTGTTGCAAAGGAGAACCTTTATGGCACTTTCAAAAGAATGGTATGACGCAGAATTTGTTGACAGCGAGAGCGAAACACTGCATCGTGCTCCAAGTATTGAATATAGTTTTTATAACGCAGTCAAAACCGGGGATATGGAATATGTAATAAAAAACTGCAAAGAAGATGCATTTATACACCTTGAAGGAACAGGTGTATTGTCCAGAAATGCTTTACAGAATATCAAATATCACTTTGTTGTCACAACCGCCATGATCACAAGATACTGTATTGATGGAGGACTCGAGCCCGAGCAGGCATACCGTCTGAGTGACTTCTATATACTTAAGATGGACAGTTGCTCCACCGTACGCCAGGTTGCTGACCTGCATCACGAGATGGCAAAGGATTTCACAGGTAAGATGGTGCTGCAGAAGAAATCGTCTATCCTCTCAAAGCCTGTTACCCAGTGTGTTGACTATATATACAGCAACATAAAAGAGCGTATCACAATAGCTGATCTGGCTGCATACACAGGTCTTTCCGAGAGCTATCTTTCAAGGGTATTCAAGCAGAATCTCGGTGTTTCGATAAGTGATTATATAAGGGAAAAGAAAATAGAGAAAGCGACTCACCTGCTCAAATACTCAGATAAGCCGATTATAGATATAGCCAACTACCTGTCATTTTCATCACAGAGCCACTTTATCCAGATATTCGAGGGTTTTATGGGGCTTACACCAAAGAAATATCGCGACAGGTACTACAAATCCATGTGGTAGCCTGATGCCACATGCCTTATACTGCGCACAAAAAATTCCCACACAAACATGCGTGGGAATTTTATTTAGCTGATACCCAATATACGATATCAAACGCTATTAATTTTATAAACTATCACTCTATGTATATCTCAACCGTATGACATTTGTCTGTAGAAAGCATTTCAATAGCATGCTTTGGAATACGCACGCTGTTTCCTGTAACATTTTCCACTTTTACATCATCACAGAGTGCTTTTTTTGACCTGCACATCCCCAGGTTCGAGCTTATCAGGATTGTGAACTAAAATATCAAATCCATGACCTGCAAATTCTAACGAAACTTTTGCATCACCTTTTTCATTATACTGCTGTGGCATGAGTGCAGGCTCAATAACAAGATCTCCAAGCTCTCCATGGACTCCGTATACAGATGTTATCATAGTAAGCATATACCAGCTTGCGGCACCTGTAAGGTATGAATACAGACCTCTTCCATCATTATCAAAATACTCCGGTACTCCCGGATACATCCTGCTTCTGTCAAAGTCCATCGCAGTATCAAGAAGCGTCTTTAATACCTTGTACCCCTCTTTTATAAAGCCCTGTTTATAGAGCGCATTGGCATACATTACAGCCATATGTGAGAATACAGCACCATTTTCTTTTTTCACCATATGCAAATCCAAACATTCTTCCAAGATCAAACTTTTCTTCCTTGAAATCAGTGTTTAGTCTGTAGCCACCGGCTTTTTGATCAAACAGATATTTGTCTGCGCTATTACAGATTGCCTTGATCTGTTTTTTTTTTGCGGTTCCACTCATGATGGCAAATACCTGTCCTGTAAGCATCATGCGTACATCTCCACTCTCACATCGTTCCACCGGTCTGCCGTTATTGTCATAATATCCGTTGAACCAGCCTCCATCCGTGCCATCTGATATCCATTCGTTTTCGCGGATGTTTTTCATCATCCACTCAGCCTTATGCTCCAGGTTTTCGCAAATCGCAGCTATTGGGACAAGAACAGTGCCTCCGCTTGTGCAGTTCTCACATGCCTTTGCATAGCTCATGAGAAGCTCCTGCTTTTTGTCTGGGCAGTTGTAAAGTATTTCGTCATCAGCAAGCAGCAGCTTAAGCTCATCTAACACCTCAATCCTGTTTATTCCACTTATTTTTTCCACATTTCTTAAACACTTTGCTATATCAAGCAGATTTCCGGCATATGCACATGTAAATGCAACACTTTCGCCTTTGTCCCATGCCATATCAAGCGCATCGTTCCAGTCTGCACCGTGCAGCTTCATCTCGTTGTGCTCCCCCACATCATAGAAAGCGCACAGATTTTGGATCAGAATATGCTCTAAAACCGTTCCGAAATATATCTGACCGCCTGCCGTCCTTTGTTTGTTACCATATGTATTATTCCATGCTTCATCATGGCTTGTGCCTCTCATGGACTGGTAATCCTTAAAGTACGTCGTACGCTCAAAAAGTACATCTGTATCACCGGTCTGGTCAATATAAAGCTTTGTGGTTACAAATGGCCAGAATGCGTGATCCATCCATACACGTGTGATGTTATTTCTGTCAGCGATAAACTCGCCAGGCTCGTTTCCTATAATAGTCGCATTGGTTCCATCAATTCTCACACCGCCATAATTGTTTATAATCATACTGCGGACATCCGAAGGTTCCATAAGTAAAAGTGCAAGACAGTCCTGCCATAGATCTCTCCAGCCTCTTCCACCTTTTCCATAATCATGATGCGGAAGGAATGAACAGCCGTATATTCTTCGTAAGATAGGTTGAAAACATATCCATTTAAGATAATTGTCCTCCTTGGCATTTCCTGTCTCAAAATCAATATTTACCTTGTCTATCCAGTGTTTCTTGACGGTGTTTAGTTCTTCTTTTACTTCAAGTACACTGCGGTACCGTCCGGTAATGGCATTTATGTCATTTTCTTTTTCCGTAAGGCCTGCAAGCATGATATAACTTACCGTTTCCAGCGGTTTTATAATACGGTTTGCAAATTTTATTGCTCCGACTGCTTCTTTTCCCTGAAATTTTTCTCCGGCCTTTGCACCTGTTTTTTCAGTTCTGACTGCCTCAGGAATAAGGAAAGAGCCTCCCTCTCCTAAACTGCTCAACGGTAGGATAGAAACTCTCAGGACTTTCTCCGTTTCCGGATGATCCATATACGAAGTAGCTTATATCATTTTTCCGGTGTCCACGCTCATCAAATGAGAGGACAGGTGTAACCTCAATGCCGTATTGTGTGGTTTCTATTCTGTGCAAAAGTGATGTCACATGTCTGTGATCCCTGATATTGTCAGCACTTCTGCCATAGATTGGGATTGCCCCGATTGGGACTATCTCCATAGCCTCATCTGTCTTGTTAGTGATCTCCACAAGCATGACTTCCATGCTTCCATCAAGTGTGACAAATGATGTCGTGTCGGCCTCTAACCCATATATCTTTGAAGCACGGTGCAGCTTCTGCCACATTAAACCTGCCTCAAGCTCACTTTCATCCTGATTACCTGTAAATCTGTCGGCCTCCTGCTGTGCAGATGATCCGCATACTGACCAGAAGCCCTTCCCCACAATCCGACACCAGAAATTTCTGGTGCCTTTATTGTTGTGGAGATTTTCTATACTAACAGGTTCCAGAAGAAATGTATTCTGGCTTGTTTTACTGTCTCCGCCGAGAGTTGGTGTAATGCTTGATTTAAGCCCTTTTTCCCCTGCAAGCGGCAGATACAGTCCACTGTAGTTTTCGGGATTTTTGATCCTGAAGGTTCCGTATTTGTCTATAAAATCTATATCTTTCATATTTTCAATCAATCCTCTATACAATTACAAATCAAATTTTCACACACCATATACAATCCTATAGCAGTCATTATCACACCTACGGAAAATTTACATGGTAAGCTCAATCTCTGTCTGCTCGCTAAGAAGCTCTTTTGGTATATAGTCTCCCTCAACCGCCTGTCCGTTTACAAGAAGGCTCTTGCATCCGCTCTCAACATGATCAGGATTTTTTACAACTATATGAAGATGGCATCCCCTGAAATCCTTCTCTATCTCGAATCCATCCCAAGCTTTTGGAATAGACGGAGCAATATGAAGTCCATAGAAATCAGGACGCATACCAAGTATTCCCTCTACACATCCAACCATGACTGTTGAAGCAGTTCCTGTGAGCCAGTGTACATGTGAACGTCCAAAGTTCGGACTTGCTTTTCCTTCAGTAAACTGTCCATAGCAGTACGGCTCAAGTCTTCTTATCTCCGCTCTGTCATTCTGTGCGGCAGGAGCATTTTCAATAAAATACTTAAAAGCTCTGTCTCCATGTCCTTTAAGTGCCTCAGCAAGAATTATCCAGCCCTGTGACTGTGAGAATATTCCTGCATTCTCTTTAGTTCCCGCATTGTATATCACTGCGAGTGCTCCGTCGAATGCGTGTGCATGATATGGAGGATCCATAAGAATGGCGCCATACTCGGTATTGAGTCTTTCATATACCATTTCAAGAGCCTTATCAGCCTGCTCATCACTTGCAAATCCACTTATAACAGCCCAGCTCTGTGGGTTGAGCCACATATTTGCCTCAGGATCATCACGCTTTCCGATAACCTGTCCATCCCCTGTAAATCCACGGATAAATCTGTCCTCGTTCCAGCAAAGCTCCTGAATGATCTTTCCGAGTTTTTCCTGACTCTCATCAAGATATGTGATATATTCATCATCTTTCTTATAGGCTGCAAACTCTTTTAATATAGTCATTGCATAGTAGAACTGAAGTGCTACGAAGGTTGACTCTCCATCTGCACCAAGCCTCAGGCAGTCATTCCAGTCTGCGTAAAGTCCTGCAGGCATTCCATGTTTTCCGAGGTGGTTCATCGAAAAATCAATTGCTCTCTTTAAATGCTCGTAAACCGTTCCCTCATCCTTGTTGGCGAATGGAATGACCTCATCTATAAATGCTACATTTCCTGTCTCTGATACATATTTGTATACAGTTGGGAAAAGCCATAATGCATCATCAGCTCTGTAAGCCGGATGTCCTGTCTCCTGTACATAGGAAGCGTCGTCAGGAGTATCCTCATGTCCCGGATTGTGTGTAAACTTGACAAGCGGAAGTCCTCCACCGTTATCAACCTGTGCTGAGAGCATGAATCTGATCTTTTCAACAGCCATCTCTGGTGCAAGGTGTATAACACCCTGAATATCCTGGACCGTATCACGGTATCCGTATCCGTTTCTGAGTCCACAGTATGTAAATGATGCAGCCCTTGACCAGATAAATGTCATGAAACAGTTATATGCGTTCCATGTATTGATCATTGTGTTGAACTCATCACTTGGTGTATTAATCTGGAAATGTGATAACTGTCCATGCCAGTATGCGATAAGCTCCTCAAGTTCTTTGTCGCAGACAGCTTTTGTATCCGTGTAAGAAGCAACAATCTTTCCTGCTGTCTCATTATCTATCATTCCAACTAAGAATGCTATTGTCTTTGTCTCGCCCGGTGCCAGCTCCAATACTGTTGTGATTGCTCCACAGCTATTCTCGTTGTAGTTGCCGTGGTTGTTAAGCTTTCCGCTCTCTACTCCGACAGGATTGCCATATCTGTGATATTCTCCGAGAAATTCTCCCCTGTCACCGCACCAGCTGTCAACAGGTGCTCCTGCTAGTCCGATAAATCTGTTTACCACATCCTTGTTGTCAATTTCCTTGCCATCCTCGATGCGGTCAAGATTGGCATGGATCATCTGGCGCACTCTGTTCTCCACAAATACCGTCTTTGTAATATACTGTGAATACTGCAGATTCACCTGATCCTGCTCATAGTTGCTGTTGTTTGTAAACTCAGCGTAGCCTGTAATATTAAGGCTTCTTGCCTTATCAGAATTATTCGTCACGCTCAAATTCCACACTTCGTATGTCTTGTTCAGCGGAACATAGTATCTTACTTCTGAATGAATACCGCTGTAATCAGCCATCATCTTTGTGTATGCTGTTCCATGATGACACTCACTCTTGTATTCATTTAAATCCTTTCCTACAGGCTGCCACGAAGCTGACCAGTAATCCTTGCTGTCGTTGTCTCTGATATAAATATATCTGCCAGGCTCATCGAACTGATTAAACACATATCTCAAAAGCCTTCCGTTTGCACCTGACTTTGCAAAGCTGTATCCACCTGCATTATTGGAAACAATTGCTCCATACTCCGGCGATCCAAGATAGTTTACCCATGGTGCCGGTGTGTCAGGTCTTGTGATAACATATTCTTTTTTTGATTCATCAAAATATCCGTATTTCATATTCCTTGCTCCATTCTCTACTTAATTATATGATCTGCGGTTGCAACTGCCTCCAACGTATATTTAGCAGTGAGCCATTTTCGTAATATAATATACATTTTTGCAGCAGTGTATTATACAAAATTATTTCTTAAAATATCAGATTCATGACATAACTAAACTTATCTCACAATATATAAAAAAACCGGACGCATACGCGCCCGGTCCTTGAAAGGAATATGTATTTTACTAAAACTGTCCGAGATACGGTATACGGAGCAGTTAAAGTACGTGGTTAGTTATTAGTTTTCTTTCTTTTTTTGGAATGAAACCGCTAAAATAAGTGCTCCAGCCATAGCACCAAATACATAAGCCAGAATCGGTGAATTGTCACCTGTTTTTGCTGCTTTTGCAGTTTTTGATTCCTTTACTGCCTGTGTTGTTTTAGCCTTATCTGAATCAGAGGTCTTAATTACCGGCGCAGGTACCTTCGGCTGCTCATTTTTTATATCTGTATTGATATCCTCTTTCGGATCATCTTTTGGATTGTCCTTGATGTCATCTTTCGGATCGTCTTTTGGATTGTCCTTGATGTCATCTTTCGTATCATCCTTTACTTCCTCAAGTGATATGTCATCAATGCTTACCTCATGCTGTGTTGTTATCTGGTCATCCCCGATTTTACCAAGGCATGCACTGAAAAATGCTGCTGTGTCTGTATCCTCATTCATTGTAAATGTATCCTCAAAGGTCTGGTACTCATTTGTGAGATCTACTATATTGTCATTTGAGTATACATGCCAGTCACGGTTTTCCTGTCCCTGCATCACAACTCTGATCTTCCTGTTGAGACTTGATTTTGCTTTAAATTTAAGCTTGTAGGTCTTGCCCTTTTCAAGTTTTATATTTTCCTGCTTAATCTGTACTTTCCAATCCTGATCGCCTGTATCCTTTATTGTTACAGCCAGTGCATTGTTATCCTTAAGGCTGTCAACTACATATGATGCTTTTGCTGATGAATCTACATATATTGTATAGCCTGTTGTTCCATCATTGAAGGATCCGTTTTTGATGAGCGCATTCTCGACAAGGCTTACATTGTCAAGCAAGGTTGTTTTCTGCATTCCAAGTGTTATCGAAATGTTATGGTTTACATACTGTGCATCCGAAGGAAGTTCAACCGCGAAATCTTTTTTGTCTCTCCTGCTTTGATATCAAATGTGTATACATGTCCTCCTATGTTTGCCGTAATAGTATTATCAGCATCTGATGTAGCGGTAAAGCTGAATTTGTATGGTGTTCCTGTCGCAAATGCCAGTTCTTCCTGAGACATAACTACAGCAGATTTCTCATTTCCGCTCATTGTAACCTTAAATCTTCTTCCATCAGAGAATGGAGTGACTGTCACATCTGCATTTTCAGCATTTGATATATTCCAGTATCCTAAATGTTTATCTCCCTCCTGGAAGCTTCCGTTGTATACATAGTTTCCATTAGCCAGAACAGTTTTCTTCTCTTTCTCATTTGGATCTGCTTTCTTGGTCCTCTTTACTGATACATTGCTGATACAGATATCTGCTGTAGAGCCTTTTGCTCCCATATTGAACTCAAGGCGTCCGTTTGCATCACTTACATCACCCATCTTGAATTCGTAGGTGTAAGTCTGCTTTTGGGTTGTAAGCTGTACATCCTGATGTGGCATATAGCTCTTGTAACCATAATCCGGTGCCTTTACATCAACTCCCATCTCTCTGTCAGCAGATGCATATGCATCAAACTGTACCCGATATGTAGCACCTTTCTCAAACGGAAGATCTGCCTGTACAAGCTGTACACTATAGTCTTCCGTACCTGCCTTTTTAGTCTTTACAGTCATAGTATTGTTGTCTATAGAAGCTTCTGCTTCTCCTTCAAGCGTTGTAATGAATTTCCAGTCTGTGTCATCAGAAAGATCCTCTTTCGCAGAAAAATCTCCATTGTTGATATAGTTGCCTTTTTGCATCAGGATCGCGAAGTGTAACTTCCTTTGGAGGACGTTTGACATCTTCATTGTAGCTATCCTTCTGGTATACACGGACATAATCGATCTCATATGGGTTATTCTCAAAGCTTGTCTCATCGTTTGGATTTCCAACCCAGCTTCCACCAACAGCAAGATTTAAGATAATGTAAAATGGCTGGTCAAATGGTGCCGGATATGTAAGTGTTCCCTGTCCTACTGTTGTTGAGTACCAGTCGCTCTCCTCGTGGTATTTAACTCCATCCACATACCATGTGATTTTCCCCGGTTCCCAGTCACAGGTAAATGTGTGGAAATCGTCAGAGAAATCGGCTCCATCCTTTATAGTATATGTACCCTGTGACTCTGAATGAGGATTTCCGTAATGGATGGTTCCGTAAGCCTTGTTTGTCTCCTGTCCCATTACTTCCATGCAGTCAATCTCGCCACATCTTGGCCACTGACCATATACATTCTCATCATTTGCCATAAGCCAGAATGCAGGAAGGTAGCCCTGTCCCTTTGGAACCTTTGCACGGCATTCAAATCGGCCGTAGGTGAAGGTCTGCTTATTCTGTGTTGAAATTCTTCCTGATGTATAGGAAACTGCCTCTTTTGTTGAGTTGTTATCACCATCAGTCGCATTCATATCAACAAATTTTATAGCAGAAATTGTCACGTCTGATGCCGGTGTGTCTTTTTTGTGTACTCACCTTTATCATCTGCATATTTTCCAAGAGAAATATAGAAATCTGCAGGTGTGTCCTTTGTCATTGTAAATTCAAAACTGATTTCCTGCTCCTTATCCTCTTCAAGCTCCGGTTCACATCCTCCGTACCATTCATATGAAGCACTCATCACACCTGTTTTGAATTTTACGGGCTGCTGTGGACTTAGCCTTAAAACTCACTTTATATTTATGTCCGTTTTGCAGTGAAATATTTTGCTGCTTTAACTGGACATTCCAGTCCTGTGTTCCTGCGTTTTTAATACTATAGATGATCGAACCATCAGCTGTCTTTGCTGAAGCATCCGCTGATCCATCTGCTCCACCCCAGTTTGCTATTGTCTGAGTCCAGCCTTCCATTTCCTCCGAAAAATCTGAGTTTTTCAAAAGATTTCCGGCATCCTTATTTTCTGTTTCAGCAACTTTTTTGACCGGATTTATCACTAATTTTCCATCTTTTACCTGAATGTTTTCATCCGAGTCTACATACTCCTGCAACTCATTATTTACCCATCCTTTTTCATGTGTCTCCACATTCCAGTCTGCACGGTTTAATGAATCACCATTAAACTCATCGCTCCACACTTCTTTGTAGCCATCATAGCTTAGTTTTTTCCTGTCTGCTGCGCCGCATCCAACGATCCCTCTGCAAACGTCTGTGACGGCAAGGCTGTCATTGCCATAGCAGCCACAAGCATGGCTGATAATACTCTTTTTTTTTCATAAAGTACCCCTTTCATTTATAGTTATTTGACATCTCGCATCATGTTACTGTCTACACCTATCAGTGTAACCCGTAACCACAACATTACTATAACGATTAAGCGCCCTTAAATATACAAAAAAAAGCACAAAAACATCAAATTCATGACATTTTAATTTTCCTGTAATTTCCGCAATTCTCTCGGTGTCATGCCAAACTGCGCCTTAAACATCCAGCTGAACACCTTATAATTCGTAAATCCATTGTGCTCCAGTATGTCCGTGATGGAATCCTCAGTGGCCAGAAGCTCCTCATGTATGTGATTGATTCTTACCTGATTGACATACTCGAGAAATGTAACTCCCATGCATTTTTTGAACATACGACAGAAATAATCCTGATTGAGTGAGGCTATGTCTGCCGCCTCCTTTAATGCTATTGGCTCCTGATAGTTTTTCGCCACATATCTAAGGACATCCTTAAGGCGCGCTATCTGTCTGGATTCTTTTCCCGCATTCAGCTCTTTGTACGAATAATTTGTAAACAAAATATATAAGAATTCGTTCACTTTTGCCATAAGTCGAAGCTCATAGCCCTTGCCCTTTTTCCGGTATATATGCGCTATCAACTTAAGAAGAGACTTCATCTGCTCATATTTTCTGCTGCCATGCTCGGTATCATAGCACTCTCTAAACCTTATATGTCCGTAATCGTCTATGTAGCTGTCCAGATATACATACGGTATCTGCACTAGAAGCACCCTGACTCTTTCATAGCTTTGCGTGCCATGTATCTTATTTGAGTTTATGACAAAAATTCATTTTCTTGCAATGTATATTCATTTTCACCGCAGACAACCTGCAGTGAGCCGGAAACTACATAGATTATCTCTATATGGTCATGCCAGTGCCTCGGTGAAAACTGCCTGTAGTCCTCGTATCTGTCGCAGTAGATTGGAAGATGTGGTATTGATCTGACGTTTTCGTGTGTGTATTGCTGCATAATTTTCTCCCTGACTTACTAAATCAAACTTCGTATTTAATGCTATATTAGCCCGAGCATATCCAATTATTCCGAAGAAAACAATATTCATAGTTTGAAATCCTACCTTCAAAATATACTCCTCTCACTCAAAAAAGTCAATATCGACCTAAAATAATGTCAGTATCACAATTGTATATATCGCTTTTATAATTTACAATCATCTTATACGAAAAGAACAAGCTCCCGACATATTAATGTATGGGAAGCTCTTTAAATAATAAAAATATAAGAAAGGTAATCTGCTATGAACAAATGGTCACGATTCAAATTCACTCCTAATCTTCCACTTGGGGCAAATGGTGAAAGAGTTACAGGAAGCAAGGCTCACATAGAGCTTTCAAAGGAAGCTGCCAAGGAAGGCATGGTACTTCTCAAAAATGAAAACAACGTACTCCCTCTTGCAGCGGGTTCTAAGGTAGCCCTGTTTGGAAAGGGTACTTTCGACTATGTAAAGGGCGGTGGCGGAAGCGGTGATGTAACCGTTGCATATATCCGCAATCTCTACGAAGGACTTAAGCTTCAAAAAAAAGAGAAAATAAGCATATTTGAGGAGCTGTGCGATTACTACCGCAACGACATTAAAAAACAGTATGCAGCCGGTGCTGTACCCGGCATGACTATAGAGCCGGATGTACCGGCTGAGCTTTTAAGCAGGGCACAGGCATATACCGACACTGCTATCATCTCAATCTGCCGCTACTCCGGAGAAGGCTGGGACAGAAAGAGTGTTATTGACCCAAACAACAAGGCTCTCTGGGACTACGAACGCGAGATGACCGAGAAGTCGGCAGAGCTTTTTAAGGATGGTGATTTCTGTCTCTCCGTAAAAAAGAGAAGGAGATGATTGACACTGTAAAAGCCAGTTTCAAAAATGTAATCGTAATTTTAAATGTCGGTGGAATGGTTGATACATCTTGGTTTGCTTATGATAATCAGATTCAATCAGCACTGCTTGCCTTACAGGGCGGCATGGAAGGCGGTCTCGCTGCCGCTGAGCTTCTCGTAGGAGATGGCAATCCTTCCGGAAAAACTGTCGATACATTTGCCAAATCACTCGACGACTATCCGTCTACTTACAATTTCCACGAGTCAAGAGACTATGTGGACTATACCGATGATATATATGTCGGCTACCGCTATTTCGAGACAATTCCGGGAGCTGCCGAGAAGGTTGTATACCCATTTGGCTATGGACTCTCATACACCACATTTGATGTTGAGACTGTTTCTGCCGGCGTTGTGAATTCCAAATGTACATCTGAGGCCAATAAGCTCTACGCAAAAGTCCGTGTGACAAATACAGGTAAATTCTCCGGAAAAGAGGTTGTTCAGGTATACATTGCTAAACCACAAGGAAAGCTTGGCAAGCCTGCAAAGGAGCTTGTCGCCTTTGAAAAGACAAGAGAACTGCAGCCGGGTGAATCACAGCTTATGATCCTTACATGGGAAATAAACGATATGGCATCATATGATGACCTTGGAAAGGTTAAAAAATCTGCATATGTACTTGAAGCCGGTTCATATGATATATACGTTGGAACGAGCGTCCGTGACGTGACAAAAGCTGATTACTCATATATATTAAATCATGATGTAATTACCGAGCAGCTTTCAGCAAAGCTGGTTCCTACAAATCTGCCAAAGAGAATGCTCGCTGACGGAAGCTATGAAGCTCTGCCTCAAAGTGAGCCTGTGGACACCGACTACTCAGCTATTGGCAACATTGATCCTTCCCTGACAGAGGGTGTTGCTCCATGTCAGAGAGCCATCCCATACTTCCGCTTTGCCGATGGCATGGCTAAAAACGGCAGTCACGACATCATGGATGTTGTGGAAGGACGTATCACGCTTGATGAATTTGTATCAGAGCTTTCCATCGATGATCTCATTCATCTGCTCGGCGGACAGCCAAATACCGGTGTTGCAAATACCTTCGGTATCGGAAATATGCCTGAATACGGTATTCCTTCTGTCATGACAGCAGATGGTCCTGCCGGAGTGCGCATAGCACCTGAGGTCGGTATATACACCACTGCGTTTCCATGCTCCACACTGCTCGCATGCACATGGAACCCGGATGTTTTAGAGGCTGTAGGACGCGCCGGCGGTGAAGAATTAAAGGAAAACAACCTTGCACTGTGGCTCACCCCTGCCATCTGTATTCACAGAAGTCCTCTCTGCGGACGTAACTTCGAGTACTACTCAGAGGATCCATTCGTAACAGGAAAGCTCGCAGGTGCCATGGTACGCGGAATCCAGTCCAACAATGTCGGTGCCACACTCAAGCACTTTGCCTTGAACAACAAGGAAACCAACCGCAAAAAACAGCGATTCACGCGTTTCAGAAAGAGCTGCCAGAGAAATCTATCTGAAGGCATTTGAGATGATTGTAAAGAATGATAATCCATGGGCTATTATGTCCTCTTACAATATGATAAACGGCTACAGAGCCTCTGAAAGCGAGGACCTTTTGACAGGAATACTGCGTGATGAGTGGGGCTATGAAGGAATGGTCACAACCGACTGGTGGACCTGTGGCGAGCATTACAAGGAGACAAAAGCCGGAAATAATCTTAAGATGGGAAATGGATATCCTGATCGTGTAAAGAAGGCTTATGATAAGGGTGCCATCTCTCGTAGTGAGATGGAGACCTCTGTAAAGCGTATATTAGGATTAATATTAAAGCTTGATTAAATTTTACTCTGTTTTATGTAAACCTACCCGGTTCATAATACCCGATACTTATTATACAAAAACAAAAACGGACATGCAAAACTGCCATGTCCGTTTTTGTATTTGTTTTTGTATTTATATATCTCAATCATTAATTCTGTATTTTAGCATATTCACAATTCTACATACATGCTCCTTTCTTTTTTCATCATAGTTGATTGCCACAAGCAGGATGTTTCCCGTATATTGCAATAATGAATTCGGATACTTTCTCTCACGAATCTGCTGCATGGCTGTATCCGCATTTTTATTCCATTTCAGCTCCACAACAAGCGCCGGATAATCATTTATATACTCAGGCTTCGGAATATAAACAAAATCAGCAAAGCCACGCCCTGTCGGTAATTCCCTGACCGGCTTAAAATAATAGTTCATTGTTCCAAGGTAAGCAATGGCCAACACACTGCTAAGGGAGTTCTCGTCATTATATTGAATCACCGGGGTATACTCCATATGAATCTGCTCAATTTTTGCTGCCACAGTATTTACATCTTTGTTTATTGTTGCATTAAACAAATCTATTGACTGTCTCTCAAACTGTATGATTTCATCCCATTTGTTTTCCTCAACTGCATCCATAAGCTCATTGCGAAGCTCTTCATTCGGAATATATGCCATCTGATTTTTCTGATTAAAAGCCAGATATCCAAGATGTATAAGCAATGTCAGCACATCATCTTTGTTTTTAAATGATACCATATCATTCTGAAACGTGGTTGTTCTAACTTTTATCTCATTTCCTGAAATCATTGAAATAATAGCGGCTCTTAATCCATCAAAATCCATGTCAATAAGCGGAATCAGAGATTCATATGTGCCGGTCTGTGACCAATAGCTTTGGAAGCTGCCTCTCATCATCACGCTCACTACCGCTTTTGGATTATACACATGTTTACCCGAAAGCATATAGCCATCATACCAGTTTTTTACTGCTTCATAATCCCTGTCATACTTTTTTGCATAACTGCTTAACCTCATCATCTGTAAAGCCAATATATGATGCAAGCGCTCCTGCATCAAGCATTGTGAACTCTTCAAAATTGTTAAGTGCTGACTGAGTTTTTAGCTTTTTAATAGGAAGTATGCCGGTAAGATAAGCTAACGCAATATACTTTGTCGGCTCTGTCCCTTTAAACATTCCTCTGAGGAAATTAATATATTCCTCCTGCAGTTCCTTATTATTAGCCTCATCTCTTATCAACACATCCCACTCATCTATTATGATAACAAAGGTATTTCCTGTGGCTGCGTTTATATAAGACATGGCTCCATAGGCTGTTTTAACAGTGTCCGGTATCACATCACCATATGCTATTATAAGCTCATCAAGAATACCGTTATTGATGTATTTCACGGTGTTTTGCACTTCGCCCGCATCCATCATGCACCACTGGACATCAATATGAATAACATCATATTTATTAAGGTTTGTCTCAAAGGAATCAAGCCTGCCTACCTTTAGAGTGGAAAACATGTCAAAGGAATCACATCCTCTGCTATAATAAGCAGCAAGCATATTCGCCGTGATGGACTTTCCAAAGCGCCTCGGTCTGCTATTGCATATGCATGCCATATCAGAACCTATAACCTTATTGGTGTATGCCAAAAGCATAGTTTTATCCACATATATTTCCGATTTCAATGTCTTTTGAAAAGCTTTATTTCCCGGATTTAAAAATCTTCCCATGAATTTTCCTACCTTAATGAAATAATTTAACAACCTATACTACATGTTAAGTATAGCAGTTTTTAATCAACTTCACCATATCAACTTTGAATTATATACAATTTAAACTATTACTTTCCATAAATATTGTACTCAGGCACATCCACGCCATCTGTTCCGGCATAGTATGACATCTCCACCTCGTTGAGTCCTTTTTTTCTTGTCAAGAATCACATTGTACTGGGATGAATATATAACATCTCCATTTTTATTAAATCTGTATTCAATATTCACTCCATCTTTGCCTTTTAATGCCTTTCTCGGAATCTTTGCAAGGAAGATACGCTCACTGTCGGAAATCTTCTTCACCTCGACTGCATCCACCCATTTGAAAAATACCGGTGCAGCCACTCTTGTATCATCCATGCTATAACTGTCGTAATCATATGGCTGTGTCATCATCTTCTGTATCCTTTAACACATGATAGCCCATCTGTATGCTGTCCACGCCATCAAGACCGGTATCATTGTTGTTATAGCTACCCGAATCGTAAGGCGAATATACATATAAAAGGATAAGCTGTGAGCTCTTTACCTCATCTATGCTATCCCTGAATAAATGTGCAGCCTTTATATGAGATACATTGAGCTGTCTTAAGCTGTCATTTGTCTCACCTGTCAGCTGTCTTGCATACATGGTGACCATACCCTTATTTTCCATAAAGTCCGCATCTGCCGCAAGCGCCGGGGATGCATCCGTGGAAAGTGACATCAGATATTTGTAGTCTGTATCCTCCATACATACTGTATTGTACCTTGCAACCAGATAATCAGGCCTTGCAAATGCAAGCACAAGATAACATACCCCGATTACTATTATTCCGTACCGAAATAGCGAAAAAGCAGGCTTACATATAGATAAAATCACTCCGAGCATAAACAGCGCTATCACTCCAAGTGCCCAGAACACACAAAGCCTGGTGGCTGTCAGCCCGTACTCTGACACATACAATCCCATACGGTATGCACTTGATGCAATCATGATATATGTGCATAAAGTTATTAAAATTAAAAATGCATTTAATATTTTATTCCTTCTGAACAATCCACTTCCGAGCAATACGATAATCACATTAAGTATACACACAAAAAGCAGCTGGAAAAAGCCTTCTCTCGCGTACCTGGCGTAGGTATAGCCGCTTGGAAGCTGCATAAGTCCCCCGAACAGATACACAATCTGTATAAAACAGAAAAATACATATACAACTGATATAGTTGCAGCTACAGTGATACCAATTGCAGCCGGAAATGCCGGAGTCTCAACCGGTGCATCCGATATACGCTTCTTGCTCAGATACTTTATACCGCAGTACGATGAGAAAAGCGCAAATACAAAAAGAAATACAACCTTGCTCACTGTAAAGAAATTGATATCAGCAAATATTTTCTTTATTACTGAGGCAAAAACCGCATCCGCAGAGCACAGCAGCACCACTATCAGCACAACCAGAGGAAAGGCAATTGCTATTCCGATAAACACATAAAGCATTCTGTGTTTTTTCACATGCCGCTCTCCGGCAGTTGCATTTGCACTGTCACCGACCATACTGTCACTGCCCATATTGTCACTATCCATGCGCTCATTTCTCATATAGTTGGCAATATCCATAAACGGCTCAGCTATACACCCAATCGCTCCAAACACCGCCTGAAATGCCGCAGTGATATACTTTATGAGCCCCCATTGTCTGTCATTGCAGAAATTGTGAAGCAGCATAAAAAAACAAGAAACACAAGTATCCAGCAAAAATTAAATCCTTGTATAATTTTATTACCAGTCAAGCCTGATGATAGGCCTGTGAGTATCATCATCACACTGTACCATATAGTGAGTGGCTTTGCCTCTATATGAAGTATCTTCATACAATACAGGCTGTATACTCCTGTGATTGCAAACAACGTAACAAGTATTCCACCTGTATTCTCATACAGGAAAATGGTGTACAGCAGCGCATATATTATCGTAGGTATACATAGCCTGCCAAAGAAATCCGCGTTTCTCCTGCTTTGCTCACGCCGTCTTTGCTCCGCCTCCTGCTGCATATTCTGCAGTTCGATACCTGACATTCCCATATGTGGCTGTGAAGTCTGTGGCGTGTTCTGTGAAAACTGTTGGGGATTCATGCCCCCGATATTATTATTGTCCATAGCTACCTCCTTACTATCTATGTAGTTATTTTCTCATATTTTTCACTTACCGGCAAGCTAATTGTACTACACCGTTTTTAGTTTTGCAATAACTTTTTATCGTATCTCGATAAATTAGTTGTAATCATTATAAATGTCAGGTAAATAGTAACCCGAGAATCCCCTTTGTAACCCAAGACTCCCCATTTGTAAATGAAAGTCCTGTTTTGTAACCGGGATTCCCAGTTTGTAAATGAAATTCCCGTTTTGTAAGCAAGATTCCCGGATTTTCATTTCCATTTCGATATGATATAATACGTTCAGCAATAAATTTGCGTACGACAACCAGAGATCAATTCCCTCTCGAAATTTTTGTATTCGGAGAATCCATCCCTGTTTTGATTGGATAGAGTTGTTCTATTCTGGCGGCACTTAGCAAATTTATTTGTTACTTTTTGAGAAGTTTTGGCTTTAAGATGATGTTCTCGGCTGCAACCGGTGAGCATCCCAGTTTCTTAAGCAAATCTTCTCCATAATAAAAGCTGAACGCATCGTATGGGCTACGGTTGTTCAGCTTTTTTCTTTTATAAGAATTGATATGGTTCATCATCAGAGTAATATCCTGTTGTGTCAGTTCATCGAAACTGCTTCCTTTTGGCAGGATACGACGTATCAATTCATGGTTTACTTCACAAGCTCCTTTTTGATAAGGAGCACTTGGATCGCAATAAAATATCTTTGTTCTATTGCACGGAATGGTGCTACGTTTTTCGATTTCCTTTGGATTTGAAAACTCACTTCCGTTATCTGTCAAAATAACTGGAAACAAGCGACTAAATGTTTTTGCCCCAAGAGCTTCGTCCAATAAGTTTATGATTTCAATTACCGAAGCTGATGTATTTGCATCCCGCAAAAAAGCCAGCATGAGACTGCTTTCTACAAAGTGTATGGTAAGAAGACATTTTCCTCCCACACGACCAATCACGCTATCCATTTGTACAATGGTCGTTTCCGGGTTTGCTCCCAGATATTTTTGAAAGTCAACGTAGCTTCGTTCAATACGGTAGCCCCTGTCAACTTTAAATTCTGGTTTCTTATAATCCGGGGACGGTATTTCACTTTACGAGGCAGATCAATATTTCTGATATCAAAGAGCTGGGCATCCACGTAGTTATACAATGTCTTTTCACTACACATCAATTCGTCTACATGATCCAGATAGATCTGATGAGGTGATTGCCCGTTTTTTAACCAAAGGGCTGATGATCTGGTTAATTCTTGCAATATCATCTTCGTTTGACATGATACCGGTTCTGGCTTCCGAAACAGCATGGTGTGCTCTCTCATGTGCATCTGCCGGATCATAAATACGTTTCAATAACGTACATTTCGGCAGCTGACTGCAGCCATTACAAACATAAGGCGGCTTATTTTTGACAGAACAGACATCTTCTACAAAGTCAGAACAATGTAAGGTGCATTCAGAGCACAGGCTGCATTTGTAAGCGGATTGGTGTGTACAGCTTGTTCCGCAAATCCTTTTTGCTTTGCATGTAGCACGGAATTTACAAGGGTTATACGGATATCCAGGACGACCGCTTTTCCTGTCATAGGAATACTTTTTTTATCTCCTTGGCAATGGTTGTACGGTCCTTTCCTAACTCTGTACCAATTGCCCCAAAGGAGACATTCTCCTGAAGGCGTTGAGCAATAATCATTCGATCTTCATAAGATAAAAACTTTGACATGGTGACTCCTTTCCAGCCGCCAGAGATCAAAGTATAGCAGAAAAGAGACCAACTTTCCAGTCAGTCTCAATTCATTTGTAAAAAGAAAATCCATACCTTTCTTTTACACTGATAACTATTAACTTTTACGCTTATCCAAGATAGCGGGTATGGAATCCTGGATTACAATTAAGCTGATAACTCCATTTGACAGTTTAATCATAAATAAGGGGCAAAATACCTTTTGACCCTCATATCACCCTCATATCATATTATAATTCACAATATTCAAACAAGAGCTGATAGTCATGAAATAAATCATAAACCATCAGCTCAATATAAATGTTTCCGATATTTTTATATTCTATTAATTATTACGCTCAAGGATTTCATTTGCTTCTTTTCTGAATTTTTCTGCAGCTTCCTTTGTAGTAATATTTCCATAGAATGCGCTATACGCACAATCCTGTAGACTCTTGCTTACCTCAGAGATTCCCATCGGATCCGGATCCGGTGTATCGCCGGTGTACTTACTACCTGATCAGCATACTCAAACATCTCCTGCTGCTTCTCGTTAAGTTTTCCCGAATCCAGAAGATGATCTCTGATATTCTGTGGTGAAGGAACTCCTCTTTCAGCCATCATTATATCATTTGACTCCTCTGAATTAATAAACCAGTTAATGAATTCAGCTGCCTCTTTTTTTAACTTTTGATTTTTCTGAGATGCAAAGCATATATGAAGGCTTATTCCATATCGCTTTTTTGTTTATATCACTAACCGGAGGAATCGTAACCTTAAGGTTAGGATTTGCACTGCTCATCTTACTAGCATAGTTATTATTTTCATTGAGCATTGCTGCATCACCAGTTACCACCGGACCTGCCTCCTGTCCCAGAGACTGAATCTGTGTATACTCATCCGGATCCGGTTCTGCGTCACAATCCATTAAATCTTTCCACATGTCAAGGTAATCAACAAGAATCTGATCATCATCATATCCCAATGATTTGTTATCATCACTAAAAAGCTGCTCCCCATGTGATCTTACCCAGTAATTGAAGATGTTTGTATCATCTGCAACACCTGAACATATTCCGTATTTTCCGGTTTTCTCCTTAATAGTCTTTGCAGTCTCTACAAATTCATCCCATGTCCACGCACTGCCATCCTGATTTGGTTCTTCAATTCCTGCCTCTTTAAATACTTCCGGATTATATCCTATTGCAACCGTACCTGTACCACCAACGATACCGGCAAGTTTTTTGTCTACCTTTCCTGCATCCACTACATTGTCGGCAATCTGTGACACATCGATTGTTCCATCGTCAACATATGGCTGAAGATCTGCAATTGAATTGTTGTTTGCATAAGTTGTAAGGTATAAATAATCCATCTGTACAATGTCAGGCATGGAGCCGGAAGCAGCCTGTGTTGCCAACTTGTCAAAGTATCCATCCCATCCTGCAGGAATAGCTTCGAATTTCACATTCGGATGAAGCTCAGTATACTTATCAAGTATTTTTTGGGTAATCGTGTCTAGTTTGATTACCCCACCATGTAAATTTAATTGTTACGTTATCACCACCGGCTGCCGTCTGTGTATCTGATGAATTACCACCACAGGCTGCCAATGACCCCACCATTATAGCTGCAAGACCAAGTGCAGCTAATCTTCTAGTAATTTTATTCATTTTGTTCTCCTTTACTTTTTATTTTATAATAATTTTTTGCTTATCGTGCACTATAAACAAAAAAATTACCCCAATAATGCTTCTTTTTGTTTGTGGCATAACATATATCATCATATCCACTCATCATTTTACAGAATCTTTCTATATCTGACCAACTGTCATGGTAATCCAGCTCATAGCTGTGTCCCCAGACATAGAATATCTTCTTTTCTTCTGTTTTTAGTTTTATAAACTTTTCTCCCAATTCCATTATTTCATCGAAATTGAGATGATATGCCGTTGGATGAAACTCAAGCAAATTATCCTGTGTATCAAAGCTTCCATTACATATAGTGGTTCTGGCATATTTGATTTTAGAATTTTTCCTTATCAGACTAATAATATGCTCGTTAGTATTTACACCACCTATTCCACCGCCCGGATAAGCTAATCCGACAATATCTTTCCAAGAAGCTTTTCAAGATTTTTACGGTCTTCTTCTATCTGCCGTATAATTTCTTCATCATCAAGCTCCGGTAAAAACGGATGTGTCAGCGTATGTGCAGCTACCTCATGTCCCCTGTACAGCTCTGCCACTTCACGCGGCTCAATTTTATTGTGACTGATCCACATATCCTCGCGTCGAAGATATCCGGGGTTTCCCAGTAGCTCAGAGTTAATATTAAACGTTGCCCGGATTCCATACTTATTAAAAATTTTCACTAATCTCTTATCCTGTGTTATTCCGTCATCATAACTTAGTGTAAAGAATTTATTTTGCATCATTTTTTCCTCCTAAAGAAGAATCCATAACAAATGCGCCTGCTGTTTTTCCGGCAATTGTGCCAACTTCATATATGCCTCCTGATAATAATGGAAGTCATCTTTCATAAGTCCTCTGGCTTTCATTTTGTGAAATTCATCACATACAAGCACAATATTTTCCATACTTTTTTGCAATATCAAGCTGTTTATTCCTGATATTCACATAATTATTTTCGTATCCAAGCTCACCATTATATTCGCCAATCGTTATCATAAAACATTTTTCTATTCCGGCTCCCTGCAGCTGCGAAAACATATTTATAAACAATTTGCCATAAGCTTCTATATCAGTTGCTCTGTCTCCATCAGTTTCTCCCTGACACCACAGAACATATTTATGGCGTATCTCTATATGGTTTTTCTGCGCATATTCTGTGGCTTTTCTATATCGTGCTATCGCATCTGACAAGAAATCATTATTTCCCTGCCATTCACTGATAGAAGAGCCACCCTTACTGGCCGACACTGCAAGGACCGGTATATGTGTCAGCTTATAATATTCATTGACAAATGCTGTAACCATCGACCCGGTTTTCATTCCCGGTTCAAATATACCATCAGGATTATTTTCATCTGCGCCAAATGGTTCTTCTATAGGGCAAAGTCTGTCCGGTGCAGTTATTGCACGATACTCATATCCTGCACCTTTTACTAAAACAGGTGCCTTTTTGCGGCCATTTATCTGTCACAATCCCACGCCCTGCCATATTTGACTGCCCCGCAAAAAGTATTAAATCATATATTTCCATATTTTCTCATTTCTTTTATTAATTTCTTTACTGAATATTTACTCTATTTCTATATTAAACAAAAATAACTCTTTTTTAAACGTACAAATCTGATTTTTTAACTTGTAAATAACATACTTTTTAATTGGCGTATGTTTACAAGTCAGATTCCTGCACTACCCGAAAAAGACTGTTGCTCAATTAAGAACAACAGTCTTTTACAATTCACATTTTATTTTGTTTTATTTTTTCTTACAGCAAATATAACAAGCACCATCGCAAATGCTCCAATTAATATCCAATAACCGGCTTTTCCACTGTCATTAGATTTTACTGCTTTTGTTGATTTTTGCTTTGTCACTTTCTTATTTACATTATTGTTACCTGTATTTTTATCTGCAGACGGCTCCTCAATCTGGCTTGGCTGCTCCGGCTGACTTGGCTGCTCCGGCTGACTCGGCTGCTCCGGCTGGCTCGGCTGCTCCGGCTGACTTGGCTGCTCCGGCTGACTCGGTTGCTCCGGCTGACTTGGCTGCTCCGGCTGACTCGGCTGCTCCGGCTGGCTCGGTTCTACGAATTTCTCAAATACCTGGCTTACTACCGGTACATAGAATTCTTCAATAGCCTTAAGGTTTGGATGTGTTCCTGAGCCATTGATTCCCGGTAATCCATTGCCTGCAAGATTATCAAACGTGTAATCATTCTTCTTGTTTGTATCGCTTGTGTCAAGCTTATCGTATATGTCTGCAACTGTTACTCCATACTGCTTGCATATCTCAAATTCTATTTCTCTGAGTTTTTCTGTACTGCAATATCACGGCTTCCAAGCTTGTGGACAGCTACATAAACAACAGGTGTATCAGCCCATTTATCCTGAATCGCCTTTACCGTACTTTCAAATGCGCTCCTGTATGTCTCATAATCAAATGTATCCGCATTATTTAAAATATACTCTGCATCATTTGTTACACCATCAAACAGCACATAGTCCGGTTTTTCCTCAGGTGCTGCTTTTATCTGTGAAAGAATCTGTCCTCCATCATAGCCAATGTCCATGATTGTAGCACCATTTACAGCGTACTTGCTTAAATCCATACCCTCTTTTGATGACACAAAGTTTATAAAGCTTGCTTTCTCATATTTATGTCCGGCTACAATGCTGTCTCCGAAGGCGTATAATTTCTTATCTTTTAACTGTAGCTTTATTTTAGAATCCTTCACTGTCATTTTGAAGTTGTCTACATACTGTATTTTTGAATCCCACCAGCTGCAAATATTCATTTTTGACAGATTTACTGCATCTGTAGGTACATTAAGCTTCTGTGCTAAGACATCACCGTCTTTTTTTCTTTAAGCTGCCAGCTTACGGTCTTTGCTGTAAAATCAGCATGAACGCGGAATGTGTATGTCTTGTCATTACTCATTTTTACTGCTGACCATGAAGGCTCTGATGCTGAGGCAGCCTTTGAATCATCCACTGAATCTCCTGTTGTTGATGTTCTGAGCTCGCTTTTAGATGGTGCGGAGCAAACTGCAAAAAGTAATCTTCCATATGAATCCCTGAAGTCAAGTCCCATCTTATTTCCGCCATCTTTAGCATTCCAGTCAAAACTAAAATCCACACCACTTTGCGCAGCGATTTCATCACTAAAATATGATACTCCGGCAGTTGCATTCCCCATGCTCTTTGTTAAGAGAAGCTTGCCGTCGGTTATCTGTGCACCTTTGTCAAACTTAAATACATCTGATGTTCCATCATCAAAGCTTTCATCAAATGCTTTATTTGCAAATTCATCAGGCATTGGTACAAGTGAAACCTTGATATCTCCGTTAGTTATTGTACCTTTTACAAGAGTAAACTCCTGCACAATATCTTCACCGTCCTCAGTCACTATTGTTACTTTTACCTTACCTTCAGCAAGTCCACTATACACGGCATATGCACCGGCTTCATTTGTTTTAGTCTCGATTGTTTTACCTGCTGACTCAATCTTTACAGATGCGTTTGCTTTTGGATTAAGTCCATCAGATACAATGCCCTTAAGAATTACCGCATTCTCATCCATCGCTTTTTCAAATATTCCGATGGTCGGTTTTGATGAATCTGCTGTTCTCTGTGTTTTTGCAGTATTAATTGTTGCTTCTTCTCCTGTTTTTTCAAAGAGAGGATAATCTTTTCTTTCTATCTCAATCTCATTATTAAATGTAGTTCTATTTGCTTCTGCTAATGGTGTGAAATTAAAATATGTTCCTTTTGCTTTTAAGCCCTCGTCAATGCTTACTCCATTAGCATCCTTGTCCACCTGCTGCTATAAGCTCGCAAGCGTCTTTTGGCATAAGTCCATTGGCTTCAAGTAATACTCCTGTAGACAGAGTTCCTTTTCTGTACATAGATGGGGCTGCTCCTTTAAATGGATCTTCAGTAAGTTTTATCGGATTTGAGTCTTTTCCGGGAGCATTGGTTCCATAGTACGCATTATTATAATATGAGAAGCTTGAACCTCCGCTAAATGAAAAGCCCTGTTTCTTTCCATCATAAAATACATTGTTAAAATATGTAGCTTTTCCATTTCCCCATGGGTCGAAATTGCTTGTACCGTTTCCATCTGCACTGCGATAGAATACATTGTTGTATATTTGGAAATATCCGCTTCCCATTGAGTAATGTACGTAGCTTCTTCCACAATCCTGAACCAGATTATATCTGATCACACCTGAATTGTACTGTACTCCACAGAGTAGTAATCCCTCACCGCAATCATGTATATAGTTGTACTGGATAAGTGCATTTGTTGCTCTCCAGTCAGGATCAATGGCATTGTCATCTGCTCCACCGCCCTTTTTAACTACATCTGAAATTTCATTGTACTGTACAGCAACATTATCTGTAAAATAAAGCTCTATTCCACATGTTCCTATATGCTCAAGAAGATTTCGCTGGATAACCGAATCTTTACTGCTGGTGAGATAAATTCCATTACATGCATATGCTGATGCCCCCTGATTTATGTAATTGTCCTGTATCACAATATTACTATGTGGTTTCCAGTTTGAATCAGCATAATCCGGTGCTCCACCTGCCCGGCTCCTGTTAGCCCATCCCGGATTTTTTTTTTCCATACTGGTTTCCAGAACCATTCCACTGTTTTATAGATACAGCTCCAAATGAATTGTTGATAAAAGAGTTTTTCTCTATAACAATATCACTGAACTGTGTAGCCTGATTGGCTGTAGGACTTAAGCATTCAATGAGGATACCTCCTGTTCTCTTGGAATTGTCAAGGCCTGCATTGTTGTATATACCTGCATCTCTAAGGCCTGTATCTCCAATCCATGATACTACACCGGTTACATCATGCACCTTCAGATCATGAATGTGAAATCCCTTTAATGTGGCCACATCTCGTCCTGCAATATGAATACCTCTGTATTCACCAAGCAGTCTTCCGTTTTCTTCATTTCTTTTAGATACATTTCCTTCCGGAATCTGTCCATTAGATGTCATAGCAAAGCCTTCAACTGTATTTGAAATATCCAGATTGCTTATATCCCAATACTGCTGATTGCAAAGATACAATGCATCTTTCATCTTTCCGTTTGTAGAAATCTTTGGCAGATTACCGCTTCCGTAACTTCCTATTGTAATTTTTGAGTTTTCATCGCCACTGCCCTGTGGTAAAAGAGTCTGATTTTTCCACTCTCCACCGCATTCAAACAGAATTTTATCACCAGCAATAAAGTGCTGTGAATTTACTTTATCCAGTGATTTCCATGCAGTCTCAGGTGAAGTTCCGGCCTTGAATCGTCTCCGTTATTGCTCACATAAAATGTTGCACTTTGTGTTCGCTCCTTTTCTGCAGTCACCTCTACAGAGTCTATGTATATAGTTCCTGTATTCCAGCTGTCGGCATAAAAAGAAATTTCACTCAGGTTATCTGTTTTTGCTCTGGCATTTACACCTGCAAGCTCACACTCTCCGTCTATTGTCACCCTAAAAGTATCCTTCTTCAGGTCAATATCCATACGAATATCCTGCCATTTATCAACGCTTATTTTTCCGGCTTCAAGTGTATTTTTTCCATTCACATGAGACTTATAGGATGACCAGTTACCATCTGCATATAGTGTGTAGGCAGTATTACCTTTGCTATCCTTTATGTATGGAATAGAAAACTGATTTGCATGCGTTTCACTACCCATCTTTATTTTAGTCTCTATTGATACGTAACGATATTCATTTTCGTTTATATCAAGCTTACTGTTTTTCAAGCTTATTTCATTGCCCGAATTAGTTTTAGACAATTTTAACACTTTACCATTCTCTGAATCATCGACAAGCTGACTATTTCCTGAGCCATTTTGAATTTTCCAGTTATCCGGAAGGTTATCAAGGTTTTTCATAGTTGAAAAGTCAATCTTCGTCGTTTTCGTTTCAGAAGCTGCCTCAACGGCTACTGAACCTGAATATACCGGTACGGATGTCATAAGCATCCCTGCAGCCAGCACACATGTCAGTAAACGCCCTCGCCAATTTGTTTGTTTTTGCATTATTTGCCCTCCATATTCTTTAAAATATGTATAATTTTACTAATCACTTCTAATAAAATGAATGCAAAAAACCGATATTTGCTCTGAAAATATCCGACTATTCAGATATGATTAATTCAAACAAAAAACCACCACATATTTCAGTGATGGTTTTATAATATACTTTTTTACATTTTTTATTTTAACATCTTACTTTTTACTGTTTCATTGTAAGCATTGCTGCTTCAAGCTTTACACGATCAGGCAGTCCATTGTCACCACGATGCTGTACCTGTATTGCACCGATTGCATTGGCTCTCTTTGCACAGGCTTCAACCGGAAGTCCTTCAAGCATACCGCTGATGAAGCCCACCGCAAAGCCGTCTCCGGCACCTACCGTATCTACAACATGTTCTATGCGATACCCCGGAACATTTATCTGTGTGGTGCTTTCTCCATTCTTACCTGATACAAAGGCACCATTTTTGCCATCCTTGATGACAACAATTTTCACACCATGAGAATGATAAAATGCAGCAATCTGCTCTTTATTCCTAGTTCCAAGCAGTATCTCACACTCTCCTATTCCCGGAAGAACCACATCTGCGCTTACTGAAAGCTTATTTATCACATCAATCATATGATCAACACTATTCCAAAGTGCCGGACGCAGATTAGGATCAAATGTAAGCATGATTCCATTCTCCTTTGCCCGCTCCATAAGCCTTACTGTTGCTTCAATCGCCATTTGCGAAAGTGCAGGCGGAATTCCGGTCACATGTACAAGCTCCACATCTGTCAGATCAATTTTATCTATATCGTCTGCACATATATGTGATGCAGCTGAGCATTTTCTGTAGTATGGTGCTTTCGGATCGCTACCATCAGCAACAAGCTCCTTTAACTGGATACCGGTCTTAAAAACACTGTCATATTCTATCATGCTAGTGCCAATGCCCTGATTATGCAATTGTTCATAAATATAATGTCCAAATGGATCATCTCCCAATCTGGTCAGATATTCCACCTTGTGCCCAAGTCTTGTAAGACCTATTCCTACATTTACTTCAGCACCTGACATACTTCTTGTGAAATGCTCACATTTTTCAAGTGGTCCGGGTTCATCAGCGATAAGCAGAGCCATCGGCTCACCAAATAATAGTGTTTTCTTCATAATATATATCCTCAGATAAGTATTCTTATACTTTTATGCAAAATGAAAATAATTCTTTGTATTATTGTATGAGATATCCTCAACAAGCTTACCAAGCGTGCTTTCATCATATGGATATTCTCCATTTTCTACCAGATTTCCTATCAGATTACAAAGAATACGTCGGAAATACTCATGTCTGGTGTATGATACAAAGCTTCTTGAGTCTGTCAGCATACCTACAAAACAGCCAAGCAGTCCCTGATTAGCAAGTGAAGTAAGCTGCTCAGTGATTCCTGTCTTATTATCGTTGAACCACCATGCGCTTCCCTGCTGTATATAACCTGCCTCCGGACCATGCTGGAAGCATCCCATCACAGATCCTATAGCAGCGTTGTCTATAGGATTCAGACTGTAAAGTATGGTCTTTGGTAAAGCATCGGCTTCCTGTAAACCGTTTAATAAATCCGCAAGCTGTGCTGACGGTGTATAGCTGTCAATGCAATCGCAGCCCGCATTTGCACCAAATGATTTGAACATTTTGCTGTTATTATCTCTTTTTACACCATAGTGCAGCTGCATTACCCATCCAAGTCTCTTGTATTCCCTGCCTATAAAGAGCAGAAATGCTGTCTTGAATTTCAGGTCTTCTTCGTAGGTGATATCCTCACCTGCCAGCGCTGATGCAAATATATCCTCTATCTCTGCGGCTGTTGCCGGGACATACATTGCATAGTCAAGACTGTGGTCGCTCGCACGGCATCCCATCTGATTAAAAAACTCAAGCCTCTTTATCATGGCAGCCTTAAAATCATCATAGCTGCCTATATCCATCTCTGCAGCACCTGCAAGCCTTCTTACATATGTAGCAAAGCCCTTATCGGCAATCTTCATTGCTGCCTCAGGTCTCCATGCCGGAAGCACCTGCACATTAAAGCTCTTATCAGCTTTTATCTTTTTGTGCCATTCAAGTGAATCAGCCGGATCGTCTGTAGTGCACAGATGAGTCACATTTGATTTAAGAATCATTCCACGTGCACTCATATCCTCCTGCTGCAATACGGCATTGCATTTATTCCACACTTCTTCAGCTGTATCACCATTTAACACTCCGTGATATCCAAAATATCTCTGAAGCTCCAGATGGCTCCAGTGATAAAGTGGATTTCCGATAGCCTTCGGAAGTGTCTCAGCCCATTTCTGGAATTTTTCCCTGTCCGGAGCATCCCCTGTGATGTATTTCTCGTCTACACCATTTGCTCTCATCAGACGCCACTTATAGTGATCACCACCCAGCCAGACCTGCGTAATATTTTCAAATCTTATATCCTCAGCGATTTCCTTCGCATCTATATGACAGTGATAATCAATAATCGGTGTGTTTTTTGCATATTTATGAAAAAGCAGCTTTGCTGTCTCTGTCTCAAGCAGGAAATCATCATCCATAAATTTTTTCATGGTATTTATCCATCCTTCCAATAATTGAGTTCTATGCGCGAATCTTATTTACAAGCTCTACAGCTTCTTTGGTCATCTGCTCAATCCTGTCAAACTCGCCGTCCTCTACCATAGAACCCTTTACCATCCAGCTGCCTCCACATGCAATGATGCAGTCATTACACAGATAATCAGCCAGATTGCCTGCATTTATACCACCTGTTGGCATAAAACGTGTTCCTGCATATGGTGCCGCAAGTGCCTTTATGGCTTTAATGCCACCTGATGTTTCTGCCGGGAAAAACTTAACTACCTTAAGGCCTCTCTTCACAGCCTGAGCCACCTCTGTTGCCGTAGAGCATCCCGGAAATACCGGAATATTCTTTTCTATACAGTAATCCACAATTTCAGGATCAAAGCCTGGACTTACAATAAATTTTGCGCCTGCTTCCATGGCCTCATCCACCTGCTCTGTTGTAAGGACCGTTCCTGCACCTACAATCATATCAGGATATTCGTCTGTCATAATCTTTATGGAATCCTTTGCTGCCGCTGTACGGAAGGTAACCTCCGCACATGGCAGCCCGCCCTCACACAAAGCCTTTGCAAGAGGCTTTGCATCATTGGCATCATTTAATACTACAACCGGAACTACTCCGAGTTTTTCTATGCTTTCTGATATATTCATTGTCATTCCTCCATAAACATGAAGTATAAAATCTATAATTAATTATTAGACACGTACTTGTGTAAAGTTGTTCTTACGGCACCAACACCTGCAATAAGTTCCTTAAAATATTTTACAACTCGGCATAAAAGACCTGCTTCTGCAAGGTTTACACCAAATATCTCACTCTTTGCAAGAATTGGAAGTATCTTTTTCTCTGCCTGCTCATCATTCCATTTTATATCCTTAAGATATGGTGTAAGCTCGGCAAGCATTGGATCTGAGCTAGGCTCAAATGCATTTCCGTTATCATCCACTGCCATGAGATATCTGAGCCATCCTGCAAATACAAGCGGAATAAGCTTAAGATCTGATGCTTCAAGCTCATCTGATGCCATATATGCCTTTATTGTCTCACCAAAACGTATTGCAAGCTTCTGTGATGTATCAGTGGCAATTCGCTGTGGTGTATCAGGCATGAATGGATTTGGAAGTCTTACCTCAAGTACTGTTTATGAATTTCTTTGGATCAAGGATACCGGGATTTACCACAACAGGAAGTCCTTCCTTGTAACCAATTATCTCTATCATCTTTCTAAGATCATCATCCTTCATCTCCTCAGATATCTTGTCATATCCAAGCAGACATCCATATATTGCGAGTGCTGTGTGAAGAGGATTAAGACACGTACATACCTTCATCTTTTCCACTTTATCAACAGTCTCACGGTCTGTGAACATGAGTCCACCGGCCTCAAGCGCCTCTCTGCCATTAGGGAATTTATCCTCAATAACAAGATACTCAGTCTCTTCCGCATTGACAAACGGTGCTACATATGTATTTTTTGATGTGATAACCGGATCAAGACCCTCAACTCCGTCATCAAGCAGCATTTTCTCTACATTTGCATCAGGACGAGGTGTAATCTTATCAATCATGCTCCATGTAAACGACACCTTATCTGAATTAACATAATCCGCAAAGCCTGCTTCTGCCACGCCATTTTTACTCCATGCCTTTGCAAATTCATCTATAGCGGCATAAAGCTTGTCACCATTGTGTGAACAGTTATCTGTACTTACCATTGCAATAGGCTTTGCTCCGTTAACATATCTGTTGTACAAAAGTGAAGCGACCTTGCCCATATAGCTTGATGGCTTATCCGGGCCTGCCTCAAAGTCTGCTGCCACATCTGCCATTGTCTCACCCTTTGCATTAACCAGGCTGTAGCCTTTTTCAGTTATTGTAAATGTTGCCATCTGCAATGAGTCATTGGCAAAAATTTCTTTTAATCTGTTGTATGCTTTCTCGTCTGCGGAATCAAGCGGCAGAGCCTCTGCTACACTTGCTACCACATCCTTATCGATGCTTCCGTCTGACTTGAGTGTCGCAACAAGTCCAAGATTATCATGAGGCTCATACATCTTCTTTATGATCTCATAATCGAAGCCCTCTGCCACAACAAGTCCTCTGTCTATTGCACCAACATTCAGCATATTCTGTACTACGGGCATGAAATGCACGAAACAGATTTCCTGCTCGAAATGAATCCAGAATGGCTTACTTTTTGGTGTTCTCTCTCATCTTTTCAATGTTATATTCCGGGAGCTTATAGCCTTTTTTGCTCCCATTCTTTTCTATCTGAAATGCCCTCTAATGTCAGTTTCATCTCGACTCGCCCTCTCTTATTATTATTTTGCTGATGACTTATCTATCGCTTCCCAAAGTCCGTTCAGGTAAGCTGCACCAAGTGCTCTATCATATAATCCGTATCCCGGCATGGACACTTCGTCCCAGATCATACGACCGTGATCCGGACGGATCGGTCCGTCAAAGCCGATATCGTACAATGCTTTCATGATCTCGTACATATCAAAGCTTCCATCTGCTGATAAATGTGCTGCTTCCTCAAAATCCCTGTCTGAATTAAACTTCAGATTGCGCACATGTGCAAAGTGAATACGTCCCTTTAATGAACGAATCATATCAGGCAGATCATTCTCACGATTTGTGCCATATGAGCCTGAACAGAAGGTCGCTCCGTTGTGCGGGTTATCAACCATTTTCATCATTCTTTGGATATTATCTTTGTTGATTATGATTCTTGGAAGTCCAAACACACTCCATGCCGGATCATCTGGATGAATGGCCATGTTAATATCGTATTTGTCGCAAACCGGCATAATACGCTCCAAAAAGTATTTAAGATTTTCAAAAAGCTTCTCATCATCAATGTCCTTATACATTTCAAAAAGCTCTTTTACGTGAGCCATTCTCTCCGGCTCCCAGCCCGGCATAATGCTTCCATTGGCATCTCCTGCTATGGAATCAAACATTTTCTCCGGGTCCAATGCATCAACTGCATCCTGATTATATGCAAGTACTGTAGAACCGTCAGGACGCTTTCTTGCAAGCTCTGTCCTTGTCCAGTCAAATACAGGCATAAAGTTGTAACATACCAGATGTATGTCCTCTTTTCCGAGATTTTCAAGTGTTTCTATATAATTATCTATATACTGTTCTCTCTCCGGTACACCGGTCTTGATAGCATCATGAACATTGACGCTCTCTATTCCAGATACATGGAGGCCGGCGGCCTCCACCTCATCCTTCATAGCTTTGATGCGTTCTCTGCTCCATACTTCTCCGGGCTGTGTATCATACAATGTAGTGATAACACCCTTTACTCCGGGAATCTGTCTTATCTGCTTAAGTGTTACTGTATCAAATTTTGAACCGTACCATCTTAATGTCATTTCCATTATGGTTTCCTCCAAAGCTATTAAATAATCTTAACCCTTAATACCATCCATCGCGATTCCATCTACCAGATATCTCTGGAATATGATGAAGAATATGATAGTTGGTAACAGCGATAACACTGACATAGCGAAAAGTCCGCCATAGTTATTGTATGTACTAGGATCAAGGAACATATTAAGCGCAAGTGATAGTGTAAACTTGCTTGTTGTACTCATGAAAATGAGTGGCTGGAAGAAATCCTGCCAAATCCAGTAAAATGCAAAGATTGAAGCTGTAATAATAGAAGGCTTTACAACCGGTGCAAGGATCCTAAAGAGGATTGCTATTCTTCCACAACCATCGATCTCTGCTGCCTCATCAAGCTCCTTTGGTACACCTCTGAAAAACTGTACCAGCATGAAGATGAAGAATGCCGCTCCAAAGAACCATGGAAGTATAAGTGCTATTCTTGTATCAATAAGGTTTAATTTTTTAAGTACGATGTACTGAGGTACAACCATTACCTGTGAAGGAATCATCATAGTTATCATTACACATGAAAACCAGAAATTTGATCCCTTAAATTTAATTCTTGTAAATGCATAAGCTGCGAAAAGTGAAACCATTACACATCCTATAACACCTACTACAGTTACTATTACGGTGTTGCCGAGGAATGTCCAAAAAGACACTCCTCCTACACCTGCTAATGCACTTTTATAGTTTGTCACCAGATCGAATTGCTCCGGAATGAGCGAATACGCATCCTTGAACATCGTAGCATTGCTTTTCATTGAGCTGGCAAAGAGCCACAGCAGCGGGTAGATCATGATAAGACCTATCGCACATGTTACTACGTGAAATAACACTGAATTAAGTGTTTTCTTTTCTTTCATTCCCATGTTATTCGTCTCCTCCTGTCTCATAATATACCCAGTTCTTCTGTGTCTTGAATAATACGATAGTAAATACCGCAATAATGATTACAAGTATCCATGCAAGTGCACAGCTATAACCCATATCAAAGTATGTAAATGCTCTTCTGTACAGATATAATACATATGATAATGTACTGTCCAAAGGACCACCATCTGTGATTACGTAGCTCTCCGTGAATACACGGAATCCGTTTACAATCTGTAAAATAAGATTGAAGAATATGGTTGGTGTAAGCATTGGAAGTGTAATCTTCCAGAACATTGTCCACTGCTTTGCACCATCAACCATAGCAGACTCATAAAGTGAACCCGGAATCTGCTTTAAGGCTGCAAGGAAAATAAGCATTGATGATCCAAACTGCCATACACCCATAAGTATGATTACTCCAAGTGCTGTATGTGGGTTTCCAAGGAATGATGCCTTCTGGTTTATGCCAAATACTGAGAGTAATGACATTACAACACCCTGGTTTCCAAAAATCTGTCTCCATACAATTGATACTGCGATACTTCCACCGATAATCGAAGGAATATAATAAATTGTACGATATAAGCCGAGACATTTATGCTTCTTGTTGAGAAGCATTGCTACAAAGTAACGCGAATGCGAGTCTTAGCGGCACAAGGAACAATACGTATATGAATGTTACCTTGAGCGCCTGTCTGAATGTCTCATCCTGTGTAAAGATACGTATATAGTTATCAAATCCTATGACCTTTGCATCATTTAGCAGGTTGAAGTTGGTGAATGAATAATAGATTGATATCAACATCGGTATGAACCACATCAGTAAAAATCCAAACATCCACGGTGCCAGCATGACATATCCGGCTATATTATCCTGCTTCTTATAGATGCTTTTTCCTTTAGCCTTTTTCTTCATCTAAAGTTTCCACCTTTCTGCTTTTATATTCTATTGAGCGTTGTTTCTCTCAAGAATTGCGTTAGCCTTCTCACGGAACTGCTTAGCAGCCTCTTTAGATGTGAGCTGACCATATAATACACTGTTTCCGGCTGATGCAAATGCCTCATTAACCTCAGCAATTCCACTTGGATCTGCTGCCGGAGTCTCACCTACAACTGCTGATACCTTGTCTGTATACTCAAAAGCTTCCTTCTGCTGCTCTGAAAGCTTGTCACGTTCAATAAGATTATCACGTACATCTGATGATACAGGTGTTCCTCTTTCTCCTAAGAGAATTTCATTTGCTTCATTTGAGTTTACAAACCAGTTAATAAACTTAGCACACTCTTCTTTAACCTTTGATGTCTCAGATACGCTGAAGAACATACCAGGCTTAAGCCATAATCCTGAATCCTTTGCATTTGGCATTACTGCAAGCTTAAGGTTAGGATTTGCTGAGCTGACTGTTGTTGGGAATGCATTCCACTCGATATCTGTAGCAGCTTCGTCAGTAACAATCGGTAAACCTTCTTTTCCAAGAGATGCTATCTGTGTCTGCTCATCTGCATCAGGAGCTACATTATCATCAGCCATCTTTTTCCACATATCAAAGAAATCAGATGTAATCTTATCGTCGTCATATCCAAGTGCTGTTCCATCCTCATTGAATAATGACTCACCCTGTGATCTTACCCAGTAATTGAAGATATTTACATCGCCAAAGATACCGGCTGTTGCTGCAAGTGCACTAGGTTTTCCTGTTGACTTTGCAACTTTTTCATTTAATGTAATATAATCATCCCATGTCCAGTCATCTGAAGGCACTTCAGCTCCAGCCTGCTCGATAACTGTCGGATTGTATGTTACCGCAAGTGCTGTAGTACTAAGAGGGATACCAACCGTCTTGCCGTTTGAATCGCCTGTCTTCTATTCTTATCGATAGTGCTTGTATCGATAACACCGCTGTCTACATATTCTGAAAGATCTGCAAGTGAATTATTCTTTGCATATGTAGAAATGTAAAGGTAATCCATCTGTACAATATCAGGCATGCTTCCTGATGCTGCCTGTGTGGATAATTTCTCAAAATATCCATCCCATCCGGCCGGAATAGCCTCAAATTTTACATTCGGATGACTTTCTGTGTAGAGATCAAGCACCTTCTGGGTTGCCTCATGTCTTGCGTCACCGCCCCACCATGTAATTTTGATGGTCACCTGATCATCAGAGCCTTTCTTTTTGTGTGTTGTCTGTTGATGCGCCGCCATTGCCACATGCGCCCATCGACATTGCCATAGCGCCTGTTAATAAGACAGCTAAAAGTTTGTTTGTTCTTTTTTTCTCATAGGTTTTCTTCTCCTTTGCTTTGTTTGTAAACCAATTATAAATTCTGTATAAAAAAATAAAAATGGAAGAATCAGATTTAGCTTTTGAATAAAACCGACTTTCCATTTTTATGTTCAACTGCAATTGCAATTATCCGATATTAAATTTTCTATATGTCTGTTTTTTTTCAGGTTTTCCCTGTATTCTGTTGGTGTCATGCCACAAACCTTTCTGAAGGTTTTCGAAAAATACTGTCCATCAGCCGGATATCCAATGAGCTCTGTCAGCATGGCTATCCTCATATCCGGATTGTACTCGAGCAGCCGCTTTGCCATCTCTATACGGCTCTGCTCCAGATATGCTGAAAATTTCAGATGCATATTTCTGATAAATACCCTTCCAAAATAGTCCTCATTCATAAATAAAATGTTTTTTGCAATGTACTGGATATTGAGCTCTGTGTTATCGAAATTGCTGTAAATCACATCGAGTATTTTCTCCATACGCTCTTTTTCCTTACCGGTCTCATATATATTCAGCGTTTCTGCTATCCACCTGCTCACCTCAGTAATCGCGCTTTCATCAGAATTGATTCCGCCTATATTCAGCAGCTTCAGCTTTTCACTGCCCACATAGCTGCTCCAGGTTACTATAAAGGCTTCAAATATCCTCTGTTTTTCATCGTTTGACAGCCCTATGCTCTGAAGCTTTTTCATGGCAAGTGTTATCTCAAAAAGGATATTGTCATACCTATCTGAGCTTTTTAGTCTGTCAAAATCAAAATAATATGTATTGCTCTCTGCTTCATTTTGTGTCGGATAGCACAAAAGCCCCGCATCTGTTTTATTATCAACCATGGTAAACAGATACAAAAGCTGTTTATAAAGCTCATGTGCTACAGAGATATCTCCCTCGAGACTGGCTGCTGATGCAATAGCTTTTGACTTCATTCTGGCAAATTCCTGCAAGGTTCTTTCAACCGCCTTACTAAGAGAATTATCCGTACAGACATCAATTGCAAAATTACCATATCATCTACATATGTAAATAAAGGCATTGTTGCCATCTGCAGTATCTCTCCAAGTATATTTCCCAATATAAACTGCTCTATATATTCAAAGCCGGACACCTCATTTTTCATTGCAAGCAGACGATAGCTGTCTCCATTTGCCGGAAAATCCTTCTTAAGTGCCATTATCTCATCATCAGACAGCCTGCTGCCTGTCAAAAGGCGCCTGAAGAGTTCCTCCTTTGCATGAGGCAGAAGCTCTCTTTTAAGAGTGTGATACTCTCTTCTTTTATCTACCTCTTTTTTTGCGTCATTCATGACTGCAACAATTTTATCCTCGTCACACGGCTTTAGTATGTAGTGCCTGATTCCGTATTCCATAGCCTGGCTTGTAAACTCATACTCTCCATAACCTGACAATACAACAACTACTATATTTCTATAAGTCTCAGAAAGCTTTTGTATCAGTTCAATACCATTCATAACAGGCATCTTTATATCTGTAAGCACTATATCCGGCACATCCTTTTGAATCTTCCCAAGTGCATCAGCTCCATTCCATGCTGTGCCGCACAGCTGTATATCATACTTATCCATTGGATAAAATGTGCCATTCCCTCTCTCTCTATCTGCTCATCATCTACAATTAAAAGCTTATACATCTTGATCCCCCTTTGCCCTCTTGTGTAGTTTGATTGTAACATTAGTTCCTTTTCCCGACACACTGTCTATGTAAAAGATACTGTTCTCATCATCCATTTTACGCCGCTCTGATATATTTTTCAGGCCTATTCCATGTCCCTTAGGCTTGAAAGTATAGCTTCTGACAGCTTCAAGCTCTTCCTCGCTCATTCCGACACCGTCATCTATTACTTCCATCACTATCGCATCAGCATTTTCCCTGACACTGACAGTTATGGTGCATATGTCCAGACTCACCTCTGCTCCATAGCTAATGGCATTTTCAACAAGAGGCTGTAAAATCATTCGCGGCATGATATATTTGTCAAGTGCACCCTCTGTAAATATCTCAAACTTTATTCTGTCCTGATACCTGGACTGCTGAATTTTGATATAGCTTTTCACCATTTTAATTTCGTCCGAAATTATGGCATAAGGAGTCTGCGAAAACGAATAATGTAATATATCTCCAAGCTCCACTATCATCCTGCCGGCCTCTTCATTTCTCTTAGCCCTTATCATCCAGTGAATTACATTTAGCGTATTATACAAAAAATGCGGATTTATCTGTGCTCTGGGCATCTTGTACTTCGTATCTTTAAGCAGCAGCTGTTTCTCATAGTTTTCATGTATGAGTGTATCCACGGTCACAAGCATAGTACTAAACTCTCTGCTAAGAGTACCTATCTCATCCTGTCTGTCTGTATTAGTGAGCATTTCTCTTGCTCCCTGAAAATCACCGTTCTCCACTATCTGCATGGAATCTGTCAGATGCTCAAGTGGACTGACAATAACAACCGACAGCTTCTTCATGAAGAAAACAAGTGCTGTAAACACGGCAAGAAACCCTAAAATAAGAAGTGTACGCACTGTCTGCACCTGTCCGTATATATCCGAATACGGAAAAAGGTCACATATGTCCAATCTGTTTTAGCGGAATACAAATACGAAACAAAATATTTTCTGCCTGATTGCTTGAGTATTTTGTAGCCTGAGTGCTCAACATATTTTGGAAGATCATCAAGCTTTTTTATATTCTCATCCTCATATATCGCACAATTCTTATTGTAAACATATATTGCAGCCTTGTTTGATGACAGACTTTCCTTATTTTCAGAAATTACGTTGCCGACATCACACACAAAAATCAGCTTTCCCATATCCGAGAGGCTCATGTCAAGTCTGTTTCTGACAACCCTTCCACTAAGCAGATACGGACATTCCTCCGTTGGCCCATATGTGGTATATGCCCCTTTTCCCTGCTCCATCTGTTTTTTAATAGCAGTAAAGCTCTCGCCAGACACATCCCAAGCGGCTGTTCCAACCTCTACAGTATTACCATACAAATCCACAAATATTATGGATTTTACACAGCTCTCGGGATCATATTCATTAAGAAGGATTCTCCTTAAATCCCTTTAGTTTCTGATTGTAATCAAGTGATGGATATTCAAGCACCGACAAATCAGACAGTGTACGCTGCACAAGTGCATCTATGGAAATACTGTAATTATTTCTTTCTGCATCCTTTAAGCCACGGTTAACATTTTGTGAAAAATAATCCAGCTCCTGAAGTGATTTGTCATAGAGCTCCTTTGAATAAATCCTAAAGCTTATCTGCGTCAGCCCAAGTGCTATGAGCAAAAAAGCAGATGCAAAGGTTATATAGACCATAAGCATTTTATGAGAAATACTTAAATCAGTAAATTTTTTCGTCATTTTATCTTTCAGTTTATCTTTCACAATTCGCCACCTCGCTTTATCATATGATACTAAAAGATAACGATTTTCTCAACACATAGATATACAAAAACTTGTGACGCACGTATAATATGATTGATTAAAGGGTCAAATCACATATCTCCATATCGTTCCTCCATAAGCTCATATAGTTCTAAGTCCTTAAGGTGATTTTCCATGTTGCACACAAGCACAACTCTTCTATCCTCTTCACTATACAAGAACTCTCTCTGCCACAGATAGAAATGAGGTCCGTCTCCTAAGTTTCTTATGTAGCTCATGAGTCCCTCAATTACCCAGGCAGTCTGTTTTATATCTGTCAGGCATTCATTTGCATAGAAGTCATGCCATTTGCCGTGCTCTCTGTCGCGCATATCTCTGTCTGCTCTAAGATATGCTTTTCTCGCTTTTCCTGCCTTATAAAATGCCAGCTTGTACTCTCCCGCAAATGCCTCGCACAATGCCTCACACATAAGCAAAGCTCCACTGTAGCAGTTATAGTATATTTCAGCCTGCAGATAAAGCGAATCCTCAAACAAAATTCTCTCATGATCTATGAGCCTTGCATCAAGTTTTTCATAGCAGCAAAGCAGCTGCTCATAGCTCTCTTTTCCTTTAGCGCAGAGCTTCTTGTACCACTCAACCTGGCCTTCAAGTGTTTTGTCATCACAAGCCCACAAAAGGTCCTCTGCTCTTTGTGATTTATCCTTCATAAACTGACTTATAAGCATTCTCGCTACATGATTTGCAAACTGTTCTCCTGCATGGTCATCCTCATGCTCGCCATACTTAAGCGCATGCTGCCAATACTGTCTGAAGCATTCTGCGATTTCAGTAATATGGTCTTCTCCATAATACGAAGCGATATAGCCCTTTAGATGCTTATCTATATCGACATCCCCATCTCTCCACATATTTGCTATAAAATCCAGATAATATACATGTGGCTTCACATTTGAACAATTGATAATCCAGTAATCCTTCACATGATGCTCAAGCACTTTTTTAAGCTCGCTATGTACAAGCTTTGGTTTATTCGGAAGCATTGTTATATGGTTTGCCGCCTGCAAATCATAAAAAGATACATGATAATAAATTCCATGTCTTCCGGTATTATTTTCCTTTGGGAGAGCCGGTATTCTTGGATTATGATTGCCCTGACGCCTTGTCACCATCTTTCCAAAGCCATTGTCTGCCCATATTTTTATCACATCATCCGGCAGCTTCAGGTAACCGTCACGATACAGCTCCATAGTCTCTCCGTACAGATTTGTGCAGTACTGCGCATCAGGTATTTCATTTTGGACATAGTCTCTTTGAAGTCCAATGAGCTTGCCCATCAATTCTCCCCTTGACTCTGATGTCTGGTATCTTGGATCATTATCCCAGAACGGACAGTCTCCCTGTCCTCTGAAGCCTAGATTCCATATTACATCAAGCTTCTTCTGCTCATCTATTCCCTCCTTCCAAAGCTCATGGAACTTCTCCGGATATTCATCATATGATGGTGTCAGCTCAGGATATCTTCTGGCAAACATAGGTGCTCCCAGTGGCTCAGCATGATGATGTGTGATACGAAGCCCCATGTCAGCTGCAAGGTCCCTGTATATATGTGAGTTCTTATCAGTACCGGGTATAACCAGATTTCCACCGCATCTAAGCAATGCCTCAAAAACCATTTCCCACGGCATATCCTTTTTCCTGTCAACATACCACTTGTGTATAAGCACCTCATCATTTACAAACCAGCCCCTGTACTTAACGGCATATGGCTTTGAGGTGTATGCATATTCACCGGAAATACGACAGCCCTTTTTCTTAATAAATACCTGGTCATTCCAGAACCAGAATGGAAGCACACCAAGTATATCCCTGCTTATATGATATAGTCCATATACAAATCCAAGCGTATCAGAAGCGTATATTACGAGCATATTGTTATCACATTTTATCTCAAACTGCTCTGCTTGCATATTTTCCATAATAAGGACTATATCGCAGCCCTTTTCATCAGAATCACAGCACACCTTTCTTATATCCCGCTTTACATTCTCAATTGCCCTCATTACCGGAACAGCTGAATCCATATATATAATTTTTGTATTTACATTTATCTGCATTTCCATCTTTATTTTACCTCCTGCCTATTCAGCCTGATTTTCTTATTTAATAATACATAAATATTACATGCTTAAGCTATTATAATAAACGTACAAAATTGAGTTTCCATTTGAAAAAAACATACTTTTTTCACCGGATTCTACAAGTCGGATTTTTCCAAGTCACAATTCGCTTATATTCATTCCTTTTTGTCAAAGCCGATTATATAATTACCTCACAACAACATCATACCGAAGGAGGTGCTTGCGATGAAAAATTTATCCTTTAAACAACGTATTGTATACCTATGGGATTATTATCGCTACCATGCTTTAATAGTCATTTTTTGTATAGTGTTTTTTTGTTATTTTCTTTCCCCCTTACTTGCAACGAAGAAACATGACTTACTTTCAATTGCTATCATCGACAGCACCCAGACTGCAAAAGAAGACTGTTCGGCTTTGTCCGACGATCTTACCTCCCTACTTGGCGGTAACACAAAGTATGATGCTGTTCATATAGATACCTCAGGCACAACATATGACACCTCTTCTTCCTCAACAATTAAACTCATATTGCTTTCTTCCGTTGGCGAAAATGACATAGTCATTTGTGGAAAAGAGCTATATGAAAAATACAATTCAAAGGGTGCATTTTCAAATGCCTGTGATATCAGCAACTGTTCCCAATGGGTGTCTTACGGCTACACAGACTACTCCGGTGTCTATGCCTGTATTCCTGTGAGCTGTAAGCATCCCAAACAGGCTGCCAAAGTAATTGATTATCTAAATGCCAAATAACAGGAGGATTTTTTAATGAAATTATTTTCTATGGATGGTAAATTTTTAGAAACCTTTAATAAGATTACAGATTTGGTTACACTAAATATTCTCTGGCTGCTCTGCTGCATACCGATTATTACAATCGGTGCCTCAACATCAGCACTTTATCAGGTTACCCTGCAGATTGCAGAAAACAGAGATTCAGATATCACAAAAGAATTTTTTAAAGCTTTTCGTGAAAACTTCAGGCAGGCAACTATTGTTTGGCTTGCTGTAATTGTGACAGTTTGTTTTATTGTCTGATATGTTTATCATATCTCATTTCTTTTTACGGGCTCTGATATGTCTGTAATTTTGGGACTGATATTTATGATTTTAATTCTCTTATTTGCAGGCTCCATGTACTTTTTTCCGGTAATTGCGTATTTCAGAGACAGTACCAAAAAGATTTTCAGCAATTCATTCAGGCTGGCATTCTCGAATCTTAGAACTACCTTCCAGCTGTTTTTAATTGGCCTGATTCCTGCACTTGTGATGATTCTTTTCACGAAAGAATAATTATCGGAACATTCCTGCTTATTGTAATTGTTCCTGCCTTATCAGTTTTTTGCAAGAGCGTACTACTCTCAAAGCTGTTTAAGACAATTAAAGTAGCAAATTAGTTATTTTTTGAATATATACTTTCCCTTCCTTTTTTACAAACAGCGCAGATATCACACTTGTGATATCTGCGCTGCTATCTTACATTATTTTTCTCCTAAAAAACACTCAAATGGATATTCATTTAATGCAGCCATACAGATTTATTTAAACTACTGCTGCACATTAAACGCTTTAATTCCCGGATAAACCGCGCTCTTTCCCAGCTCCTCTTCAATTCTTAAAAGCTGGTTATACTTTGCGACACGCTCTGAACGTGAAGGTGCACCTGTCTTTATCTGGCATGTGTTGAGTGCCACCGCAAGGTCTGCAATTGTTGTGTCGGCAGTCTCACCTGAGCGGTGTGAGCTGATTGCTGTATAGCCTGCCTTGTGTGCCATCTTGATAGCCTCAAGAGTCTCTGATACTGAACCGATCTGGTTTAATTTAATCAGGATTGCATTTCCTGCTCCAAGGCTTATTCCCTTCGCAAGTCTCTCAGTGTTTGTTACGAACAGGTCATCTCCCACAAGCTGTACCCTATCGCCCAGACGCGCAGTAAGCTTCTGCCAGCCTTCCCAGTCCTCCTCATCAAGACCATCCTCGATTGATATAATAGGATATTTGTCACAGAGCTTTGCCCAGTGCTCTATAAGCTCCTCTGAGGTGTACTCTGTGCCGGCCTTTGGCAGCTTGTAAAAGCCCTTGCCCTTTTCACTCTTCCACTCTGATGATGCGGCATCCATGGCAATCTTGAAATCCTTGCCCGGCTCATAGCCTGCCTTCTTTACAGCTTCAAGAATTGTCTCGATAGCCTCCTCGTCAGATTTGAGTGCTGGTGCAAATCCACCCTCGTCACCGACTGACGTGGCAAGACCGCGCTCCTTTAATATGGCTGCAAGTGCATGAAATACCTCAGCACACCATCTGAGACACTCCTTGAAGGAAGGCGCACCTACCGGCATAATCATAAACTCCTGCACGTCAAGTCCTGATGAGAGTGCATGACATCCACCGTTTACAATGTTCATCATAGGTACAGGAAGTCTGTTTCCCGAGATACCACCTAAAAATCTATAGAGAGGAATATCAAGTGATACAGCTGCCGCCCTCGCACACGCAATTGATACAGCAAGAATGGCATTAGCTCCAAGCTTAGACTTGTCCTTTGTGCCATCTGCCTCTATCATAGCCGCATCTATTGCATAGATATCACTTGCGTCCATACCTGTCAATATGTCGTTGATTACAGTATTTATATTTTCTACTGCCCCGGTAACACCCTTGCCCAGATATCTGCTCTTGTCTCCGTCACGAAGCTCAAGTGCCTCGAACTCTCCTGTTGAAGCTCCTGATGGTGCTGTGCCTCTTGCAACAGTTCCGTCAACCAGATAAACCTCTGCCTCAACTGTAGGATTTCCTCTGGAATCAAGTATTTCTCTGCCCACTACCTTTTCGATTTCTAAATAATTCATTATGAACCTCCTTATGTTTTTTCTGATTCAATTTTATCCTACAATACAGTTTCTCTATGTCATGATTGTAGAATTGAATGCAAACATGCATCGATGATACCTTTTGACCCTTTAATCATAAAAATACATATGTGAAAGCCTGCCACATATGCATATATTTATAAATAAAGAAAAATGCTACACAGTTAGTTTAATCTAACTTATGTAGCATTTCAATAGTTCATAATGATAATATTTCCCAATTATAGAAATATTATGTTCTCACATATCATTTTAAATCTATACATCCTCAATCATTGCTTATATATAGCACATCTTTAGTTACTGTTCACACGCAAGCTTGACACCACGCTGTCAAGCTATGCGCCATAGTGTTAATTATTGAGTGATTACAGCCCCTGCCTCAATCTCACGAGCAACATACACACCGCTTGCCGACGCATGTGAAAGTGAATGTGTCACACCGCTTCCATCTCCGATGATGTAAAGCCCCTTATATTTGCTCTCAAGCTTATCGTTAAGCTCTACCTCCATGTTGTAGAACTTGACCTCTACGCCGTAAAGCAAGGTATCGTCATTTGCAGTTCCCGGTGCTATCTTGTCGAGCGCGTAAATCATCTCAATGATTCCGTCCAGGATTCTCTTTGGAAGCACCAGGCTTAAGTCTCCCGTAGCTGAAAGTGTAGGCGTAACGAGTCCTTCCTCAATACGCTTCTCATTGCTTCGACGCCCTCTCACAAGATCACCAAAACGCTGTACAATTACACCGCCACCAAGCATATTTGAAAGGCGCGCGATGCTCTCACCATATCCGTTGCTATCCTTGAATGGCTCTGAAAAATGCTTCGCAACAAGAAGAGCAAAGTTCGTGTTTTCAGTCTGCTTGTCTGCTCCCTCGTAGCTGTGTCCGTTTACTGTTACGATGCCGTTTGTATTTTCATTTACCACGATGCCATGCGGATTCATGCAGAAGGTACGCACATTATCCTCAAAAAGCTGTGTTCTGTATACAATCTTGCTCTCATACAACTCATCTGTCAGATGTGAGAAAATCAGGGCCGGAAGCTCAACACGCACACCGATATCCACACGGTTTGACTTGGTTGGGATATCAAGGTCATTGCAGACCTTCTCCATCCACTTGCTTCCGCTTCTTCCAACTGAGATGATACAGTATCTGCTCTCATATGTGCTATCCGCTGTTTTTACTGCATATCCGGATACATTGCCTGTGTGAGCCTCTTGTAAACTGCAAGCATCAGCACCTGCCGTATTCTCATCATACAGCACCTCTACCGACTCAACAGGTGTATCAAAATAAAAATCCACCTTATCCTTCAGATGTGTATACATATTTTCCAGAACAACATAGTTTATGTCAGTTCCGAGATGTCTGACCGATGCATCCAAAAGCTTGAGCTTGTTCTGCATGCAGACCTTTTTGAGCTTTGTGCCGGCTGTAGAATAAAGCTTTGTGCCCTCACCGCCGTACTTCATATTAATCTCGTCAACATATTCCATCAGATCAATGGCCGGCTGCTTGCCGATATGCTCGTACAAGGTACCGCCAAAATCATTTGTGATATTATATTTTCCGTCTGAAAAAGCACCTGCTCCGCCAAAACCGCTCATAATAGAACAGCTCTTGCAGGAAATACAGCTCTTTATTTTCTTTCCGTCGATAGGACATTTTCTCTTAGCAAGCTCATGTCCTGCCTCAAAAACCGCTATTTTGCAGTCAGGATTCTTCTCGATAAGCTCATATGCTCCGAAGATACCTCCCGGTCCCGCTCCAATGATTATCACATCATAATTATTCATCTATCAATTGCCTCCCATAATACGTTGCTGTTTGTACGCCCAAGGTGGCGCACGCCAATCACTTATGATACTATATTTTCTCCATTATCGCAAGAGCAATTTCTATATTCCAGCAAATCTCCCGGCTGACAGTCAAGTGCTTCACATAGCTTTGCAAGCGTGGATACCTTGATTGCCTTTGCCTTGCCGTTTTTTAAAATTGATATATTTGCCATGGTGATTCCCACACGCTGCGACAGCTCCGTAACACTCATCTTTCTCTTTGCAAGCATTACGTCTATGTTAAAAATAATCTCGCCTTCCATGTATCTCTCCCGCTCAAATAAAACTGTAGCGCACACGCTATATTGTCAAATCACTCTGCTCCTGCAGATCTGCGGCCTTTACCACAAGATGTGACAAAACCGCCGCCACGACCGATGCCACAACACAGGCAAACACTATGAACACAAGAGCCAGTATCACCCCCGGATGATTCACATATATCCTCCACATGCAGACATTCACAATAAAAAAATACAATGCATCAAACAGAATTATTTTCGATGCCAGCTTTATATGTCTCGCATTCTCTAGGGAAAACGACCTGTCTTTTCCGATATTTACAGCTACGCTCCAGCCCAGATACAATATAACATAGCACGGAATTGCACTGATGATAAACAGAACAAGCCATGGTATATACATATCAGAAATCTGCGGATCAGGCGCAATAAGCACATGCCCTATCCATGGTATGGCAACCGCACAGACCACTAATCCGCAAAGTGCTACCGCTATTATTACTATCTTTAACCATTTTTCAAGTTCTTTTTGTCTCATTTATTCACCTTGCTTCTCATTGAGTCCATACTCTGCAAGAAGCTTTTTTTGATACTCCTTATCCTTTGAAGCTTTCTGCAATTCATCATATTTGCCTTCGGACAATAAAATCTGATTTAGCTGGTTAATCAATTCTATTCCTTGTTCTAATCCTTGTTCTAATCCTTCCTCGATAGCATCAGCTCTTTCAAGCTCAAGCTGCCTGTCAAATTCGTAATTTAACTGCATACTCTTCGTCACCTCACTTCTGTAAGTCTTTAGAAACTCCTTCAGAATATCATTGTCAATACAATAGTCTATAGCCTTCTCAATATCTATAGCAAGATCATCAAATGCCCCTGGTCTGCATGATACTCTCTGACCTTATTTACAAATGTCATATAATCATTCAGCCAGCCACAGGACTCCATAATAGCCTTGTTCTTTCCGTCGTTTATATTGTACACCTTACATTTAAGCTCAAGATTCGGCTCATCGGTCGGCTTCTCAAACGCATCGGACAGCTTAAGCTCCTGAACCTCCGGCTGTTCCTCCTCACCATTGTAAAATACCACAAAATGTGGTGTCGGTATCTTTACCAGTCTTCTGCCATAGATGTTCTTGCCACTTTTTTTTGTTCCTCTTTTCTTGTCGCTGAGCATATCTGACAATATCACGCTGAAATAAATAAGACTTCTCACCGGCATATTCGGACAAACTGTGGACTGATGCTCATATATGCTCAATCTCGCATCCACGATAAACGATGCATCATTTCTGACCGAAAGTCAAATGCCACCATCCTGAACCACCATCTCAACATCCTCCGGATTGTCATAGCTAGACCCATTCATTGCGTTATACAGCTGTAAGGCTCTTTCCTTATCCTGCATCAGCATACTGAAAACATCACTTTTGTACTCTCTGTTACCACTCATATAAAATCCTCCTTCATTTGAAAACACTAAAGCAGGAAATATCTGTGTAGTAAAAGCCCTCTTATCCTGCTTTAAATAAAATAATGAAACATTTAAAAGCAAGAATTTCAGGGAATATGAAAAATAATTAAGGTATTGAAGACCCTGCACGCCCTTATCGCCGGACGACATCTTATTATGCCTCACATATTTACAGAGCATATAGTCATATCTGTAATAAATGTGCCAACGACCGCACAGGTTGCTATAGAAAAACTGCTTTGATTATATTCTAACATAAATGAGTAAAAAAACAACAATAAAATACGCAACAGAAAAGCAACAGAAAAGTCTGTTACGTATTTTCACTTTTTTTTATTAAAAACATAATAATCTGATGAAGGCAGCTACTATAAAAAAACTGCCACTTGTTGAAAATTATTATTGTTATATGTATTCAAATCCATGCATGGCTGATACAGATTTAGATTCTTACGATGATTATGTGGAGGAATATATTGGAACATCACCGATAAGTGTGTGGAATAGTCTTGATACAAGTGGTATAATAAGTGGTAGTATGCCATCTGGTTTTTCCTTTAATAATTGGTGGGACTGGCAAGAACTAATTGAAGAACATGCGTGGAATTATATTCATAATGCTGTTGAGGAAGACATTGTAACAAAACACAAAGGAGAAATCATGTCAGAAGTGCAACTTACATCTTCATTAAGATGTGATTTGTTAAAAAGACGTTCAAGTGAAATATGGGAAGTGAAAACATCTTCATATGCTAAAGAGCCAAAAAAGCAACTGGGATTGGATCAGTATACACCAAAAACATCCCCATCAAACGATTATGCGTTTTTGGGAACAGTAGTCGGAATTGTAATCATTGGAGGTACTGTGGCTGAGGATTTCCTTAGTGGCGGAATTGGAGTTACTGACGATGCTGCAAGCTTTGCACTTGCATATAAATTGATTTTTGGATAATTGAAAGGAACAATTATGACGCTTAACAAAGCTTTTAAGGATGTATATTGTAAATTTCTAACAGAACAAGGATATCAATGGTGCTCTAAATTGCAAAGATTTGTGAAGGTGGTAAATCAGGAGCTGATCTATTTTATTGGATTAAAAAGGTTCCGGCATGGCTCAAAGGCAATAAAGGTTTTACCATTACTGCAGGTATTATGTCGGTATATTTTTCTAAACGTGCTGATTGGACACATGACTGCACCGAGGATAAACTCTTTAAATGGGCGTTTGATTATACCGGACTTCAACTTCAAATGTTCTCACCGACCTATGAATATGGAATGGGGTTTGAGTACAATGAAAAAAACATGATTGAGGTAGTAGAGAAGTCTGCTGAAATAACAAAGAAATTAGTTCTTCAAGTGTTTGCTGAAGTGACAGATTTAACATCTTATGTGAAGTATGCGAAGGAATATACAATAAATGTTCTTAGAATGTGTGATAAATTTATTGACGATTCACTGGTCTTAATACTCACAAATAATCATGATGATTTTATGGAATGCTTGCAAAAAAGAGAAAGAGAGCGAAAGAGAATTTATAAAGCAGTGTATCGAAGAATCATATACGACTCAAGGGATAGGGTATATAATAACCCTGAATTATTAAAAGCTGCACTTGAAGAAGCTGAAAAATGCAAAAAGACCAATTTGGAGATGTTAGCAAAATACAAAATAAACATATGATTATTATAGAAAATAGTGAAACTGGATTCCGGTAATATGATAAGAACTATTTAGAAAAGATTTTGATATGTTTTGATAAAAGAGTGTATTTGACAAATATACAATAACTAAGTCTTTCCTATATATGTTTGAATAAATATTTAATTTGGTATCAAGTTTTTTGGCGATGTACAGTTGTTTTTTAATCAGTAAACTAAAAATAAGTCTGGAGTGTATGATCTGACACTGTTAGATGATTCTCCAAAATAATAAAAGAAAAATGTCGGATTTGTGATATAAGCGAATTCGACATTTTTGTATTTAGATTGTAAAAGAAATAAAAAGAAATAATGCTATTGACGACGGTGTATTAAACTCTTCACCTCTTGAATATGTTGGTTAGAGCGACGGGAGGCTTGAAAAAATTTAACGAACTTTTTACAATCTTTAGGTATCGTGATTTTAGTTTCGTATGCATCACCTATATTGACATTATTCTCATTAAAATTTATAGTAATCTTCAACTTTTTAACAATATAATCTGCCAACGAACGCATCGGTGAAACACTAAACACAGTTGCTATAATTGCCACACACGCAGCCAATTTCATATATCTTTTTGCTCTTAATTTCTTCCTGTTAAAAAAAGTTTTGGGTGCAGTCTCCACAATATATTCATCTTTCACAAGACTCATGACATCCAGTTTCTTATCATCCATGAATATACCCCCTTTCCTCAAATTCTTCTTTCAACAGCTTTCTCATCCTAAAAAGAGCGACTTCCACTTGACTTTTAGACATTTTGCATTCTTCCATTATTTCTTTCACGGATAAAAAATACTAATATCTCAACATAAATACCTTTTTTTTTTAAAGGTAACTCCATAAGAAATTTATTGATAATTATTTTAATTTCATTTTCATCACTTACGTTATTTCGCTCTGGGAAAATATCCCCACACTCCTCCATTATTTTTTCAAGTGATAACTGTTTGCTGTTGTCTCTCTTTTGAGCAGAATTGTATCTGTACCTTTTAATAGCAAGATTTCTTGAAATCCTTAAACAATATGCTTTTAGATTTTCAGGCTCATTTGGCGGAATACTGTTCCATACATTTAAATATGTATCGTTTTCACATTCATCTGCATCATCTTTACTGCAAAGGATATTGTACGCAATAAGATTAATCAGTTTTCCATACTTATTCTTTGTTTCTAATATGGCACTTTCAAGTCTGTCAAGATAATGTCTTACAATTTTCTGATCAGATATTTTTTCATTCATAAAATCTTCTTTAAGTTATATAATGATAAACAAACTCCTTATTTTTTTAACCAAAAATACGCAACAGAAAAGTCTGTTACGTATTTTGACCTTATTTTTTAAAAAACATAATAATCTGATGAAAACAGTTACTATAAGTATTAATGCTATTGCTTTTTCTGCAATATATGACCTTGCATCCGGTACATAAGTTTTCTCCCAGATTGAGTATGCACATCCACACCCCACTACAAACATGCAATATAGCTTAACCGACTGTGAATTCATATAATCGGTGAAAAACATTATAATAATCCATACTGTTAAAAACAACATTAAAACTAAGTACTTTAAAAATAATTGAATTTTCTTCATGGCAAATCCCCCTTAAATATATAACTGCATCATTATGTTTCCATAAATAGTTTCCTTCACTTATATAGACGCAATCCACGCTTATATGATTACAATAACCAAGAATTTTTTCAATCTCTACTTTATCACCACCGCAATTACATAATCCTCAAGCTTACGAAACACTACCCTTTTTTTTCATAAGCCTCCATCGTCCTATCATCCAGCTCCCCCGAAAAGCCTGTACCGACAAGCTTCATTATAGCCTCATACTGTGTCCAGTATTTTGCAAGCTCAATCTGAAATGCATCAGATTCATTCTCAAAGCCTTCGAGTCTGTCAAGCTGCGCTTTTCGCATTATACGCTTTGCCACTTTGTAGCTCATGCGCTTTGTATGCTCTATGTCCACGCCAACAGGTCTGTCTGATATTACAAGCACCACATATGGACCGCTGTGTGCCAGATTAAAAAAAGCTGCGCTCTCATTCTTATATCCTGCTGCTATTTCCGGCTTACCATGCTCATTTCTGACAAGCTGTTCATCCGATGATATCCCCAGATATTTGAAGAGCATGTATCCCGCCAAAAGCTCCTGATTTGCTGTGCCACACAACCTGTTGCTGCCTGTTTTTACACCTTTTTCTGAAATAGTTGTGTATTTATCCACATAATAGGCAGACACATGTGGAATTATCTCCTTCTGCCGGCCTGCGATGGAATCCGTTTTTTCTATAAAAATCTGACAGTTATTGTTTATTTTCCATACCATCCCAAGTCACCTTTCTATAACTCCAACCTTCCCCTGCCTTCATCAAAATACAACTAATATTATAAATTATCCCTACGATATCTGCAGCTCATACAGCTTCCTGTATATGCCATCCTGTTCCAGAAGCTCCCTGTGCGTACCGCGCTCACATATACGACCCTTGTGCATGACCATGATGCAGTCAGCATGCTGGATAGAGGACAGACGGTGCGCAACCATGATTGTTGTCCTGCCATCCATGAGCTTTTCAAGCGCCTCCTGTATGAGAATTTCTGTCTCTGTATCTATGTTGGTGGTTGCCTCGTCCATGACCAGTATGCTCGGATTGTGGGCAAGTGTCCTTGCGAAGGACAATAGCTGACGCTCTCCTGCCGAGAAGGTCGCACCACGCTCCGTGACCGGCTCGTGATAGCCCTGTGGAAGCTTTTCGATAAAGTGTGAGGCGTTTACATATTCTGCTGCTTCTTTGACCTGCTCATCCGTAATGTCATTGTCATTTAATCGAATATTGTACGCCACATCCCCCTCGAATATAAACATCATCCTGCTGCATCTGACCGATTGCACTGCGAAGCTGCTTTTTGCTAAACTGTCTGATATCGATGCCATCAATGTAGATATGTCCCTTTTGTATATCATAATACCTGCCTATAAGATTTAAAATAGATGATTTTCCGGCTCCGGTTGCACCGACAAAGGCCACCTTCTCGCCCGGATTAATGACAAATGAGACATCCTTAAGCACATAGTTTTCTCCGTCATAGGCAAACCAGACATGGTCAAATTCAATTTTTCCGGTGATTTTATCCGGCTGCTTTGGATTTTCGACCTCAGGAATAAATTCATCCTCATCCATAACCGTAAATATCTTCTCTGCTGATGCAATTGATGACTGCAGTGTCGAAAACTGCTCTGCAAGTTCCTGTATCGGGTCGAAAAATGACCTGATGTAATTCGAGAAAATATACAGAGTACCGACCGAAATAATCTCATCAAACACATTTTTGCTTCCGAACCACAGCACTATCATCAGTGACAAAATGCTCAGAATATAGATAAGCGGACGGAACACCGCATACATAAGCATCTCCCTGTAAAAAGCCTTGTAGAGCTTTGTATTTTTATCATGAAATTCCTCGAACTTGCGCTCCTGTCTGCCAAATATCTGTATAATTTTCATCCCCGAAAGATGCTCGGACAAAAATGTATTGATGTCCGTCAGTCGCGTACGGTAAAGCCTGTAAATATTTCTGGCAATTTTCTGGCACAGCACCGTAAGACCAATTACAAGCGGCATCAGCACAAATGATATCGCAGCAAGCCTCACATCAAGCACGAGCATAACGCCTGCAAGTCCCACTATTTTTACAATATTTCTGAAAAGCTGTACGAGAATGCCCGAATACATCTCATTGAGAGCCTCAACATCATTTGTCACACGGGTTACAAGCTTTCCAACCGGCGTGATATCAAAATACCTGCTGCCAAGAGACTGGATATGCCTGTAGAGGTCTCTTTCTCATCTGAAGAATGATATTCTGGCCTGTTTTCTGCAGTATCCAGGTCTGAGCGATGTTGAATGCAAAGCTTAAGGCAAGTACAACCGCATATTTGATAGCTGTAGCAATTATTACATCATAATCCCCATTTGCTCCAAAAGTATCAATTGCATCACCCACCAGCATCGGCCTGTAAAGGTCAAAGGCTGTCAGTCCCAGCACCAGCAGAAGGGCAAAAATCACCCAGTGGGCATACGGCTTCATGTAGGCTATGAGGCGCATTGTGGAGCTTTTTTTATTCATTTCTTTTTTACTTATATTTTTACTCGAATTCATACTATAATCTTCTCTGTTATTTCGTAACTATTCATCGTCAAATCTGCATAGCAACGCTTTTCAAGCACTTTAACTGCCAAGCTCACTCTCAAGCTGCTGCTTATGGCTGATATCAGCGTAAAAACCGCCAAGCTCAAGCAGCTCTTCAGGAGTACCATACTCTGTCAGTTTTCCGTCAGAAAGCACTGCCACATGGTCAGCTTCTGCAGTGTGGAAATCCTGTGGGCAATCACTATGGTTGTCTTGCCCTGTCTGGTTTCCATGAGGTTTTCAAGTATCTGCTCCTCTGTATCGGTATCGACAGCAGAAAGCGAATCATCCAGTATGAGGATTGCAGAATCCTTTAAAAGTGCTCTGGCTATCGAGCTTCGCTGCTTCTGGCCTCCCGAAAGTGTCACTCCGCGCTCTCCAACCATGGTCTTGTACTCATCCGGAAAGCCCATGATATTATCGTGTATACACGCATCCTTTGCAGCCTGTTTTACCGCATCAAGAATTGCCGGGTTGTCGGCAATCCTGTCCTCAAGACCAAATGCTATATTCTCCTCGAGTGTGTCGGAAAACAGGAAATTCTCCTGTGGCACATATGAGATATCACGGTGTAAAACCGCCAGCGGATAGTCTGTTATCGGGCGGCCATCCAAAAGTATCATGCCGTTTTCACAATCATAGACTCTAAGCAAAAGGTCGGCAAGTGATGATTTTCCGCTTCCGGTACGTCCTAAGATACCAAGCATCTCGCCCTGCTTCACATGTATACTCACGTCTGAAAGCACCGGCTTGGAGCCGTCAGGGTATGTGAAGCTGAGGTGGCTAAGCTGTATATCGCCATGTATTTGTATTTTATCATAAATACCATCAGCTAAATTATCTGTATTTCTGCCTGCCATGCCATCATTTTCTATTACATTTTCCGGTGGCACCATATCGACAATATCAGGCTTTTCCTCGAAAATAGTCTGGATTCTGCCCCATGCCGCAGCCGCCTGAGAAAATGTGTTGATACAGTCGCCTGCCGCAATCATAGGCCACACAAGCATATCGATGTATGAGTTGAATGCCACGAACTGGCCTATCGAAACCTGTCCGTCAAGCACCATCCTGCCACCTGCAAGGAGTGTCACTATCACGCTTATTCCGATTACGGCATCCAGCGTCGGGCCAAAGACAGCGCGAAGCTTTACCACAGCAAGATTTTTCTCCCTGCTGTTCTCGCAAGCCTTTTCAAACTGCTTAAAGTCCTCTTCTTCCTGCGCAAATGCCTTGACCACGCGGATACCGGCAATGCTCTCCTGCACCTTGTCAGACAGATAGGAGAAAGCATCCTGCCTTTTCACCTGACGTTTCTTTGACTCTATCCCATAAAAATAGCAGCCGATTGCAATAAAAATAAGTGGAATAAAAGCAAATAATGTCAGCTTAAAATCCACGTATACAACCATTTTGACAAGCACCATCACCGTCATGATTACCGCGTCAAACACGGTGATGACAGCCATCCCGGTTCCCATCCTGACAGCCTGTAAATCGTTAGTGAAATATGCCATAAGATCTCCTGTCTTGTGGCTGTTGTAATAGCGCGCCGAGAGTGTCTCCATATGCGAAAACATATCATCGCGCAGTCTGTATTCTATTCCTCTTGATGCTCCTATGATGAAATATCTCCATCCAAAGCGCCCCGCCATGATTATCAGGCCTGTTATCAGTATCTTAAATATAATGCCGCCCACGCCCGCCATATCAAGCTTTCCTGCAGTGATTCCGTCGATTATCTCCCCAATAAACTGCGGAATGTACAGATTTGCAAGGTCTACTGCAAGAAGCACAAAAATGCCTATCGCATAGTGCCATTTGTATGCAAGCAGATATGGGCGCAGCGAGTATTTTTTATCGTTCATGTTATTCCTCCGTATTTTAAATGCCACTGCGTGGTTAACCCGGCATGCGGCCATATGCTCTCTAGGAGCTAACGCTACGCTGTTAAGAGGCTGTACGAATTATGCTCATAGTTTTTCTATGCTCGACTAAACCGGCTTTTTATGTGCCGTCCATGGCACATAACGCCTTGCCCCGGCGTCCATGCCGGTGCATTTCTGGTTACCAGGGCATAATTCTACAGACTCTAAACAGCTTCGCTAGTCGCTCTACGAGAGCATATAACCGCCTCCCTGGCTAACCACGCTACATTCTCTATCTACCTCCACAAGTCTGCTACGAAATACGTGAGTGCCGCCCATGTATACACAGAATAGTATATGCCGTGCTCGTCCACTCCATCCTCAAGTATCTTCTTCGCCTGCGCCTTAGTCAGAAGGTCGAATCCGTCAAAGAGCTCGCCGCCCACTGCGCCATCCTGCGACATTCCATTAAGGCTATCGCGGTTAAGTACAATCTTTACAAGGGCGTTACTTTCATCTGTCATGCCCGGTGTACTGAAAAGACATGGATTGATTATCGAAACCTCATCTTCTTCTGTCACTTTAAGTCCTGTTTCCTCATGAAGCTCACGCATGGCGGTTTTTATAAGTGACGCTGTATTATCATTATCCCCGGTGCAATCCTCCGGATCAATAAGTCCTGCAGGTACGCTTAGCAGGTACTGGCCTGTCGGATATCGGAACTCGCGATTCATTAACAGACATGGCTCATGACCTGATTTCTCGTCATCACCTGACGGATTCCATATCACCACGCAGCTCACCGCATCCGGAAGCATTTTCTTGAACTCCTCTGTGGATTTGGCGGCTACAAGGTCGTTTTCATCTCTCCTTGTGGCATTATAATAATGCCTGCCCTCTTGGTACTGAAGGTCAAACACCTTTATAAATTTCGATTCAAATAAGCTTATTATTTTCATAAATTTTTGTCTCTTTTCATTAAACCTTTAATGTGCTCAGATACTCCTTCTGCTGTGGCGTGATGCGATAGCTCTCACGCGCCTTTTGTATCGCCTTGTTGTGACTCCAGCTATCCATAAGCCTTTCCTTCCGTATCGGCAGCACTGCATCATACTGCTTTGCAAGTGCCGTAGCGATATACCACGCCTTCATCATGTTTACATAATACTCCTTGGAACGGATTTTTGCCACATCTAAAGCATATTTTATATCAAAATCCTCATCGAGATATAGGCGCATCAAAGTGCCAATGCCATACCTGACGGTGTAGGGCTTATCCGAATCCAGCCACTCATATACATGCAAAAGAAGCTCATTTTTGTGCTTTTTGAACACAGCCGGCACACCACTGTCGCAGGTCGCCCAGTTGTCTATGTATGGCAGAAATGCTTCCAGATAAGCCAATGCTGTATCATAATCCCTCATCTGCATAATCAGAAACATATGCAGGTTATTTTCCTCATAGTAGTAATGTGGCAGAGTGTTTAGAAACTTTTCCACATTGTCACAGTCATTTTCCTTCACTGTATTACAGACCCGTTTTTCTTTTTGAACCGACAAAAGAGCCTGCTGCCATGAGCAAGCTCCTTTGCGTACTTTCTAAGCACCGGGACTCTTATTCCTATTATGCGTTCTTTTTCAATATTGGGCATAAGCCTCGCATGAAATTCCCTGTAATTTTTATCCTGCAGCGCAAACAGATTCTCTAATTCTGCCAACAAATCTTTCCCTCCGTAATAACAGGATATCTGATAAGCAGCTTCTCATCAAGATTCTCCCTGTTCATGTCTACCGCTGTGATCTGGCTATTGTCATATGTGGTGTAATAGTAGATTCCCTTGTCGCAGTTGCAGCATGAGGTGTAGAGCGTAATCTCATATTTGCCATCTGTCACCTCGCACAGACCTCTCTGCTGGTCCACAGAGCCTAATATGTGGAAGAACTGGCTCACACTTGCATTCTCACTATCATCCGATTTGGAGTTTTGCTTTGTGAATGCCACACGTACAAAGCGTGACTGCGATGATAAATCTCCCGGCAGTCCCAGGCCTCCCATTCCGCGGCTGTATGCACTAAGCTCCACTCCCGGTGCAAATGTATTTTCAGGCTGCTTTGTGGATAAGCCTCTGTAATTATTGAGTGCTGCCATCTGATATGGAAATGGCGGATTGTTTGTGAGCACACCTACCGGATTGTCGTAAACATGCATACCGTCTGCCATCGACTCCACCACAATGCACTCATTTTTGTCGGCTATAATCCAGTGAAGCTGTGCAACCGGAAGCTGACTGCTAAATGGTGTATCTACCAGTAAAATACGATTTAATTTTTTCCTTTGCATCCGCTACCGTAGCGCATAGTGACAGTATCCACGGTATAAACTCAAACTGTGCCACCTTTGTCTTTGCAATGCCGCATGTGCCATTCTCGCATGAGCTGTTTTCGTCTGCTGCCGCATACGCTGCATTTCCCACGAAATTCAGTCCTGCCATACCGAGTCCCTTTTCATTTATAGCATCATAGTAAAGAGGATAGTCACCTGCCACATGTGCCATTCCAATGATTGCATAATGGTTTTCAAGCTTTCCTGCATGCCTGAAATCAAACACATAGTTTCGCGGTGTTACCGCAATCTCATCTCCATATGAAAATTCGTAATCGAGTGTTCTTCCAAAATAGAAATCCTTTGTTTTATAAGTTGCTGCTGTACACATAATTATGACCTCCTTGTTATGCTGCCATACTTAATCAGTATCTCTTAGATTGTAGAGTACTATACATCATATTTGCAATTATTTCAGCAGCAACACGCCCCTGAAGTATTTGAACAAAAAGCAACAGCCGGTCTGATAACCGGCTGCTGCCTTAATAAGTGCTGTGCTATTCCTGTATTATGCCTGTTTATTGTCCTGCTCATTATCAAGTGCGATAAGCTTTGCAATGATTTCCTCGCATATCTGTGTAACATTCTTGCCATCTGTGGCAACTGTTACATCTGCCACTGCCTCATAGCGTTCCTTTCGCTTTTCCATAAGGCCGCTGATATACTCAACATTCATGTTACCGTTTAGTATCGGGCGCTCGTCACTATCCTTTACTCGCTCATAGATAGTCTCAGGCTTTGCTGTAAGGAGAACTACACGGCCGTTTTTCTTCATATGATCTGCGTTTTCCTCTCTCATGACAACACCACCACCGCAGGAAACAATGGTCTGCTTTCTCTTCTGAAGCTCTATAAGTGTGTTGCTCTCTAAGTTTCTGAAATATGCCTCACCGAACTCATCAAATATTTCTGAGATTGACATGCCACGATTCTCAACAATCATCTGATCCATCTCAACACGGTCCATCTCGAGCTTATCCTTTAATTCTCCTGCTACAGTGCTTTTTCCTGCACCCATGAAACCGATCAGGAAGATATTGTAATCGAAAAGGCTCTTTGCCTGGATACGACGGCTGTTCTTCATGATATACTTGAAAATATCAAGTATCTCTTCCTCAAATTCATTGTCGCCAAGCTTTGCCGCAAGTGCATCTGTCTGCTTTTTTTCTCCTGCTCCGGCTGTAAGATTGGGATTCCTGTTGCCTTCTTATATGATATAATCTCCTGAATGTGTGACATTCTGACCGCAAGCTGCTTAATTATTATATCGTCACATTCTCCAATCTTTGCGCGGATTTCCTCGATTTTGTCCATGGTGTGTCTCCTTACTTATGTGTGGTTTTCATATTGGATTTTGATATTTAGCGAAATATCGTCAAATTATATTCTTTATAACTTTACGTTATAGTATTTTGCTTTGATAACCACAAATTTCTTAGTCATAGTATAACAAGACTTTACCAATTTATCAAGCAAAATATTTTAATGCTTTAAAGTGTTATTGTGTCAGATATGCCTCCACAATATCAGACGACACATTTTTCTCAATCGATTCATATATCGGCTGACACTCCTTACGAATCTGCTCATGCACTTCATCGCTTAAGGTGATGATTTGTGTGCCGCTATCCTCGATTGTCTTTATCTTTGAGGCAATCCTCTCGTCAGACTGCTCTCTGGCGTACTGTTTCGCTGTCTCGGCTGCCTCACGGATAATCTGCTGCTGCTCATCTGTCAGTCCTTTCATGAACTCCTCGCTTACTATAAGCGATATCAGATGTGGCAGATGATTTGTCTCCACTACATAATCCTGCTGCTCGTAGAGCTTATTGGATACGATTACCTCGTATGGGTTTTCCTGCGCATCTATAGTGCCCTGCTGTAAGCCGATATACACCTCCGAGAAGGTCATAGGTGTCGGGCTTGCACCGAGTGCCTTCCAGTATGCCATATGATAAGAGTTTTCCATGGTACGGATTTTCTGACCCTTAAAATCAGCAAGACTTTCTATCTTTTTGTTTGTTGTCATGACACGGAAGCCCTGGTCTGCATATCCCAAAAGCTCGTAGCCACCGTCATTGTAGACCTGCTGCATGAGCTTCATAAACCTTGGATTGTCCACATGCTCACGCACCTCATCAATGCTGTCAAAGAGTGCCGGCATATCAAATACTGCAGTATCCTTCATGAAAGTTACCTGCGGCGCAGTGTTCTGCACTACAAAAGGTATATCTCCATCCTTGCATGACTCGAGAAGCTCTCTGTCTCCACCCAGTACACTGTTTGGATACACACTGATTTTCATTTTGCCATCGCTTAATCTGTCCACTTCATCGGCAAATTTCTCTGCATATATCTGTGTCACGGTGTCCTCAGGACTTGAGCTGCCGAGAGGCCATGCGTAGCGCTGTACGGCATCCTTAGATGCAGCCTGAGAGCCTTCACCAGTAGAGCCACCGCACGCGGCAAGTCCTGCTGTAAGCGAAAGTATCATCATGACGGCTGCTGCTCTTCGCCACAATCTATATTTGCTATACGATTTACGCGGTTTACTATATTTACCAGCTTTTTTACATAAAAACAAGCCAAATCTACTCATATTTTTCTCCAATTACAACTGTGTGCCTAAATGTCCTACAATCATCATTAAATCTGCTTATACCTGTTATTACATATTTCTGTACCGAATAGTTACTATTTCTCTATAATAAGCACAGACTGATTGCCGGAATAAATGTAAGCAGCAAAAGTGCCAGCAGGAAATATCCTATCATAGGCGCCGCCTTCTTTGCTATCCGCATGACCGGAACATCCGTCAGTGAGCTTGCCACAAACAGGTTTACTCCTATAGGCGGTGTGACAAATCCGATTGCAAGGTTTACGATCATGACCACACCAAAGTGGATCGGGTTCATTCCGATGCTCTGCACGATAGGAAGCAGGATTGGGCTTAAAATAAGGATAGCCGGTGTGGTATCCATAACCATTCCAACAATGAGCAGGAACACATTTATCACGATAAGAAGCACTATCTCATTTGTAAAATGTGCGAGTATCCATGCGCTGACTGTCTGTGGCACCTGCATGAGTGTGAGCACGCGTGAAAACGCGGTCGATGCGGCAAGTATAAACAATATAGGTGCGTATGTCTTCATCGCCTCCACCATGATGCCCCATATCTCTTTTACCTTTATGGATTTGTAAATAAAAAGACTTACAAAAAGCGCATAAAATACTGAAATCACCGCAGCCTCTGTAGGCGAAGCTATACCGGCGTAAATGCATCCAAGTACTATAATTGGGCTCAAAAGTGCCCATATACTATCCTTCAATATACTAAAAAGACCCTTGTTTCTAAGCTCTGAGACCTTTGCATTTATCTTTTCCTTGTCCTCTCCATAGCGCTTGCAGTGATAATATGCATAAAACATAAGAAGCGCTCCTATCAAAAGTCCCGGAATGATTCCTGCAAGAAAGAGATCACTGACCGACTCACCGGTTGCCATCGCATACATGATAAAAGGTATGCTTGGCGGTATGATGACTCCGAGTCCTCCCGCAACCGCAACAATTGCCGTTGAAAAATCCTTTTTGTAGCCCAGCTCCATAAGAAGCGGAATGGTCATGCTTCCGACAGCCGCAACAGTTGCAGGCGCAGAGCCGGAAATCGCTCCATAGAACAAGCAGGTGATGATAACCGCACATGGGATTCCTGCGGTTCTTTTTCCTATAAAATACACAAAAACATCAAACAATTTTTGTGAGATTTTGCCATGTGCCATGACGATTCCGGCAAGCACAAACATAGGCACCGCTAAAAGCGGGAAGCTGTCTATACCACCGAGCATAGAGCGGATAACATAGCTGGCACTGGCTGTAAAAGATGAGTCAAACGCGCCCGGCAGCACTGCCACTATTCCCAGGGAAATAGATACCGGAATAGCAATGACCAGACATATCACAAATAATATAAAAACTACTGCTGCTGACATCTATTTCTCCTTTCTCTTTTCAGCTTTACTATGAATTGCTTCAATATCCTCCACACGCTCTTTCTCGCGGTAAGTGTCTTCGACAACGGCTTCCTCTATAACCGAGGCAATATTGCCCTCCTCAAGAAGCTCTCGTTTTCTTTTCCCAGAACAATCTTCCACTCGCCAAACCATCTTTGTGAAATGCGGAAAGCCGTGATTATAAAGCATACAAACGGTGCAGCCTGCACATAGTACATAGGGATACCGCAGGCAGGACTTACCTGACCGCTTTCTATTGTATTTTTCAGATATATGAACGAATACGGTATCAGATATACGAAAAATACAAACTCAACTGTCAAATTTAATACCTTCCAGAGCGATTTTCCTCTTCGTGGAAAAAGCTGTATAAACTGGTCTATTTTTATGGATATGCATTTACGTGTGCAAAGGCTGACACTCAAAAATGCCGACCAGATAAACAGGTATCTTGTGATTTCCTCAGACCATGAAAGCGACATGCCAAGAATATATCTGGAAAACACCTGAATACCCATGATAAGAGTCATCGCAATCAGGAAAATGACCATTAAAAATTCTTCAAGATATTCATCCAGATAGTGCAGTATTTTCTTCATGAAATATCCCCTTTCCGTGAATAATTATACGTATTATTTAACTGAATTATTGCTGTTTTTCCACGCAAATATTCACAATTTTATATATTGCTATTTGTTATCATCTTCAAAAATGGCGTCACAGCACCTAGTTTACAGATGCCGAGGCGCCATTTTATTTTATTGCATGGTTTTATACAAGCTTTTCTTACATGCTCTTATGAAGTAATCCAAGTACCGTAGACAGATCCTCGACTCCCATCTGTCCTGGTGCAGAAGCTTTCTTTGCGGCACCGAATGTCATTGAAGATCCAAATACCTCACCGCAGAGACGGCTTATAACACCTGTGCCTGCCATTGACATTGTGATGATTGGTCTGTCAGCGTAATCTGTATCCGTTTCCTCTGTAGCTGAAAGAAGTGTGAGTACGTCTTTCTTATTCTGTGGCATAACTGCAATCTTAGGGATATCAGCTCCCATATCCTGCATCTTGCGAAGTCTGTAAACGATATCAGACTGTGCAGGAGTCTTGAAGAAGTCATGGTTTGAAGCGATAACTCTTGCACCTGCAGCATGTACGCCGTCGATGATTTTCTTTACAATCTCATCTCCTGTAAAAATCTCTACATCTACAAAATCAACGTATCCTGTCTGTGCAGCTTTGATATTAAGCCTGGCATAAGCCTCAGGCTCGATTGCTTTCTCTCCGCCCCTCTTTTTGAAGTACGGAATGTCATAAGGATTGGAATATTTCCGAGAGCATCACGAAGCTCCTTTAATACCTCCTCAACCTTGTCAAACTCGAATACATTCTCGAACCAGTCAACACGCCACTCAACCATATCAACAGGTATAGAGTCAAATGTCTTTGCCTCTGCGATGATGTCGTCTTTTGTAACGCCTACGATAGGAACGATGATTTTAGGTGCGCCCGCACCGATTTCAATATCTCTAACCTTAATGGTGTTCATGATTTTTTCCTTTCTTACCTTGTATTAGACTGTATGATAATTATACTCCCCAGTATAATGTAACGTACTAATCCTCTTTAGACAGCTCTACCATCTTAGTATAGCGCAGGTTTACGAATAATCCAAGTACCACGCCGATTGCTGTGAGCACGATGTTCATTACCATAACCTGTGATGGCTGCATCTTTGATGCTGCTGTAAGGATTGTGTAGTTACAAAGTGATGAAGCGATCATTACAAGCGCTGTTACTGTTCCCTTAATCTTAGGGAAGAGCATGTTGCATACAGATGTTACGATCTGTAAAAGTCCGCCTGCTCCTGCCCATCCGATGATGAATGCACCTGCGATCATGAGTGGCTTTGTCTGTCCGACTAACACTACTACCATTGTTGCAAGGCAGATTACAGGGTAAACAAGGATAAATCTGACGTCCTTGATTTTTCTTGTTAAAAGTGCAGTTACGATAAGAGCTATCATGGTTCCTGCTGAGTAGTATGACTGCATAACTGACGGATCAGCCCAGCCTACGTTCTCTTTTGCAAAGTTCTGTGCACAGTTGAGCCATAACTGGAAGGTTCCTGTACATGTAAATCCAATGATAATCATTGCGATTGACTCAACAGAAAAATGTGTGTGCTTTAAGCTTGCGATAAGTCCTTCTTTTTTTTCCCTCTGCCTTTGCATCGCTATCAGGAAGCGGGAAGATCATTACTAATACTAAAAGTACAATGTAGATGATTCCACATCCGAAGAACAGTGTGTTGTATGATGTAAGTCCTGCTGCTGTTGTAGCAACTGTCATACCAAGTACGAATGGTAAAAGCATCTGTGCGATAGCGATGAAGAATTTGATTCCCATTGTCGCAACACCCGGTGCTTTGTAGATGATTTCTGATACTGCAGGGTAAATTCCTGTATCAAGGAATGAGTTTGCAATACCGCCAATGATAGCACAGATATAAGCAATCTGGTATCCACCATGTGTTCCTGCATTGAATGCAAGGGCAAGTCCGATCAGGTAGATAGCATAAGAGCCGCTTCCGATTGCTGTTGAGATACGGCGTCCGAGCTTATCCGATAAAGGTCCTGCAAACGGAAGTGCGATAAGACGTCCAAGTCCCAGGGCTGCTGAAATAGCTGTGATAGCCATAACCTGCACTCCCCCATGAAGCTGCGAGAGCCTCCTTGATGACTGCCTGTCCGAGGATAGAGCAGCCCACTCCGTGTATAAAGTAGTTTAAGTAAAGGATTAATGCGCTAGGTAAATATTTTTTATTCATCAGTGTTCTCCTTAATTTCTGTCAAAATAATTCAATGTAATTTAATTTCTGTGGCTGATTAATCATCATATCTGATGTTTAATACTTCCTTCATATGCTCGATCGGCATATCTTTTTCCTGTCCAGAGCTTGAAGGCTGCTGCTCCCTGGAAAAGCATCATTCCAAGACCGTTCATTGTCTTGCAGCCCACCTCTTTTGCCATAGAACGCATCTTTGTCTCAAGTGGAGAGTAAGGTACGTCAATTACGATAAGCTCAGGACGGAAGAATGATTTGTCAGGTACTACAGACATTCCCTCGAGCGGCTTCATGCCAACACCTGTTCCGTTTACGAAGATGTAGGAATCAGCCATCTCTTCTCTTAACTTCTCCTTGTCATCAAGGTCGTAAAGAGTTGCCTTGCAGTCTGTCTTCTCGTTGATCTTTCTAACTGTCTCCTCAGCGTTTGCCCAGAACTTGTCATGGATGTTGAAGATTGAGATTTCCTTGACACCGTCAAGTGCTGCCTGAATCTCGATAGCTGTAGCAGCTCCGCCTGCTCCTGCGATTGTCATCTTCTTTCCGATAACATCGATGTCGTTATCCTTGAGCGCCTGCATGAAGCCGATACCGTCTGTGATGTGTCCTGTGAGTACTCCGTTCTCGTTTACTATTGTATTTACAGCTCCGCAAAGCTCTGCTGCAGGTGAAAGCTTGTCTAAGTACTGTCCTACAACTGTCTTGTTTGGCATTGATACATTAGAGCCTACAAGCTTTAATGCTCTGATTCCCTTAACCGCATCCTCAAGAGTGTTGTTGTCAACCTCAAATGCCAGATAAGCGTAGTCAAGTCCAAGATATGCAAATGCCTCATTGTGCATTGCCGGTGAGCTTGAATGTCTGATTGGGTAAGCCATAAGTCCGATGAGTTCTGTGTGTCCTGTGATTCTCTCTGCCATGATTAAATCTCCTTCATTTTTAAATGTAATAATATTGATTATTCGTATTTTACTTAGCTATGTTTTCAACGATGCCCACTTCGTTAAAAACTTAACAACCTTTGATAATGATATTATAACGCATTATTTTCGGTACTTCCAATGCTTATTTTGTTATTTTTTAATAGCATTACTGTACTAATCATGTTATAATATGCACAAATTTAGGCTATAATATTTGTAATTCATAGACTATATCTATTATTTTATGGAGATTTATGTATGACACTCAATCAATTAAGTTATTTTTACCAAGCGGCAGTTCTGGAACACTTCAATCAGGCTGCCGAAAAAATGAATATCACAGAGCCAAGCCTCAGCCGTTCGATAGCTGCTTTAGAGGACGAGCTTGGCGTCACTTTATTTGAAAAGAGAGGCAGGAATGTAATACTGACCAAGGCCGGGGAGATTTTTTTAGAACACGTGTCTACTATTCTGGACGATATAAAGAGAGCCGAGAACAAAATGCACCAGATTGCAACCGACGGCGGACACATCGATATCGCCTACGTATCACCTCTTGCAAAGGTGTTTATCCCAGCTATCGTGCGCTCTTTCCTCACCGAAAAGGAAAATAAAAATATCACGTTCAATTTCTTTCAGGACATCACCTCTGTGAATATTGATGGATTAAAAAAAAGGCAGGTATGACATAATTTTCGGTTCATACTCGCCAGATGAAAATGGTATTGATTTTGTTCCTATTATAAGGCAGGAAATAGTTGCCATACTGCCTCCCGGCCACCCACTGACACTTAAGGATACCATAGAAGCCACTGATTTCGCTGACTATCCCGTGCTCGGCTATGCCAGACACTCAGGCCTTGGCAAGTACACCAGAAGCTTTTTCAAGAAGCATGATGTATCACCAAACTTCATATGTGAGTCACCCGATGAGAACGGCATCGCCTCCCTCGTGGCGCAGGGCTTTGGCATTGCGCTTGTCGCAGATGTCGATGCAATTCACCGCGATGACATCTGCATACGCCACCTCGTATCGCATGAGTCATTCTCACACACTGTATACATGGGCTACATGACAGGCAAATACCAGCTTCCGGCTATCAAGCGCTTCATAGAGTTTGTGCGGGAAAGCTGCAGCTAGGCAGTCTCCTCGATCACAAACCTGATAAATGCCTTCGCAACCGGTGATAAATATCTCTGCTTAAGCGTTGCCAGATACACCGCTCTCTCATAAGGAGGATTGTATATATCAAGCGTCTTTACAGAAAGTGACCGAAGTATTGGAATATCAGGCATCACAGCTATTCCAAAGCCCTGCGCCACGAGACCCGCCATACTCGAATCCTCCTCCATCTCGAAGGCTACCTTCGGAAACTGTCCTATCTCCTCAAACATCTGGTCAATAACAGGACGCAGACCGCTGCCCTTCTCAAAATAAATCTGCGGATACTCTATTGTATCCCGCAAATCCACACTGTCCTTTATGGAAAGCGGATGGTCCATGGGCACTGCAAGCACAAGCTTCTGATTCGCAATCTTCTTAAAATCTATATCCTGTTCCCCATCCTTATAAGAAGAAAAAACTATGTCATATTTATCATCCTTTAGTCCATCTATAATCTCACCGGTTGTTCCAACCGTAAAATGAAATTCTATATCATAATCCGGGTATGCATCGAGAAATTTACGCACCAGCTTTGGCACGAACTCACTTCCCATCGTATATATATATGCCAGATGTATAATTCCATGCCTGCTGCCATTGACCTCCTGAATGCGCTGCACACCCTCATTAAGCACCTTTAATGATTCATCAACATACGGCAGAAACATCTTCCCATATCTGGTCAGTACGACATTTCTTCCCTTTTTCTCAAACAAACGCGTGCCAAGCTCCTGCTCTAGCTGTGAGATTGCATGGCTTAAAGACGGCTGCGTAATCGACAGCATCTTTGCCGCCCTCGTATAATGTTCTTCCTGTGCCAGTACCTTGAAGTACTGCAATTGACTCAGATTCATAGTACACCCCCTGTGTATTTATATATTTATTCGCCGGAGGTCCGCTTGCCCTGCGCTGCACACCGGTGGTATATGCTCGATTTATGACGTGTCGTGTGGGAGTTATATGCCGCCTCAAGCAAAAGTGGCGCGGAAAATACTCGTTCAAGCAACACAACCTTTAGTATACCAGTAAAGTAAAAAGCGCGTTTGATTTTTCGCGCCTAATAAACTCTGTTTGAGGCGGCATTTACTCCCACTAGACTAAGGAATTATGAGAGCATATACCACCGGTGTGCAGCGCAGGGCAAGCGGACCTCTGGCAAATGCTCACAACAAATTCTAGCAATAATATACACCATTTGATAGACAAAAACTATAGATTTCGTATAAAAGATACATTGGACATTTATACATTTTTGCTGTACCTTGAATGTAACAAGAGTGCATTGCACTTTTTGATTGTTAAAAAAATCACATACTTTGTATATCACAGCCTTTGATCACAAATATTTACAATCAGTTTAATGAAACAAAACTATAATGTAATGAGAGCAATTTACACTACCGTGTGCCCACCCGGTTAGCAGATTAAGGAGAAAAAATACTATGAAAAACAAATATCCACATATTTTTGAGCCAATTACAGTACGCAGAATGACAGTAAAGAACCGTATCGTCATGACTCCAATGGGAACTAACTACGGTGAGCAGAACGGAGAAATGAGCTTTCTCCACATAAACTACTATGAGCAGAGAGCAAAGGGCGGCACTGGTCTCATCATCGTTGAGAATGCTAGCGTTGACTCTCCGCAGGGTTCAAACGGAACTACACAGCTTCGTATTGATTTGGACAACTACATCCCAAGACTTTTCAAGCTCTGCGAGAGTGTTCACAAGCATGGTGCATGTATCGCAATACAGTTAAATCACGCCGGTGCTTCTGCAATGAGCTCACGTATCGGAATGCAGCCTGTATCAGCATCAGACGTACCTTCAAAGGCAGGCGGAGAAATCCCAAGACCTCTCGAGAAGGATGAAATCATGCATATCGTAAAGAAATACGGTGAGGCAGCCAAGCGTGCTCAGATCTGCGGCTTCGACGCTGTTGAAATCCACGCAGGACACTCTTACCTTATCAGTCAGTTCCTTTCACCTATCACAAACAAGAGAACTGACGAGTTCGGCGGCTCTGCCGAGAACCGTGCAAGATTTGCAAAGCTGGTTATCGAGGAGGTTCGTAAGCAGGTTGGACCTTTCTTCCCTATCTTCGTCCGTATCAGTGCAGACGAGCTCATGGAGGGTGGAAACACACTTGAGGATACACTTGAGTATTTAAAGTATTTTGAGAAGGAAGTAGATGTATTCGACGTATCTTGTGGTCTTAACGATTCTATCCAGTACCAGATTGATGCGAACTACTTACCTGACGGATGGCGCTCATTCATGGCAAAGGCTGTAAAAGAGAAATACAACAAGCCATGTATCACAGTAGGAAATATCCGTGACCCACAGGTAGCCGAGGATATCCTTGCAGGAGGCGATGCTGATTTCATCGGTATGGGCCGTGGACTTATCGCAGACCCTGAGTGGGTTAATAAGGTAGAGTTCGGAAATGTGTGCGATATCAGAAAATGTATCTCATGTAACATCGGATGCGCCGGACACAGAATCGGTCTCAACCAGCCAATCCGCTGTACAGTAAACCCTGCCGTAAACAGCGGTGAGGATTACATGAAGACAAAGGTAAACAAGCCTTGCAACGTGGTTGTAATCGGTGGTGGTACTGCCGGTCTTGAGGCAGCCTGCACAGCAGCAGAGGTTGGATGTACAACCTTCCTCATTGAGAAGAAGGCTGAGCTTGGCGGACTTGCATCAGTTATCTCCAAGATTCCTGACAAGAAGCGTCTTGCAGACTTCCCTAACTACATGATTCACCGTGCAAGCAAGCTTCACAACCTGTTTGTTTTCAAAAATACATCAGCAACAGTTGATATGGTAAAGGCTTTAAACCCTGATATCATTGTAAACGCAACAGGCTCTGTACCTACTCTCCCACCTATCACAGGTCTTCACGATCTCGTTGACAAGGATGGCACAAATGTTGCAACAGTCCTTAAGATGATTGAGCATCAATGAGTATCCTGAGGATATGAAGGGACAGAAAATCGCCATCATCGGCGGTGGTGCCGTAGGTCTTGACGTTATGGAATTCTTCACAGAAAGAGGCGCAGAGGTAACAATGGTTGAGATGCTTCCAATGATTGGAAACGGACTTGACCCTGTCACAAAGTGTGACACAAACGCAAAAATGGCAAAATACGGTGTAAAACAGATGACCAACACTGCTCTGCAGGAGGTTAAGAATGACCGTTTCATCGTAAAGAATCCAGAGGGTGAGATTGAGGAAATCCCATTTGATTACGGATTCATCTGCCTTGGTATGAGAGCCAACACACCTGTTCTTTCAGAGATTGATGAGGCTTTCCGTGATACCAATGTTGAAATCGTAAATATCGGAGACAGCAAGCGTGCCCGCAGAATCATTGAGGGTACAGAGGAAGGTAGAAATATCTTAAACGTGCTTGCCCGTCACGATTATTTATAAATTCTCCTTTAAAATAATATATAAAAACTCCTAAAAACAACAGCTCGCGGGAAACTGCGAGCTGTTGTTTTATCATATTCCTGTATAACAGGAAGCTATCTAATGATATTGTAATAAGAGCTTAAATCTAGCTGAAGAACAGTTTCTTCACATCATCAACCGGCATATCCTGTCCTGTGTAAAGCTTGAATGCGGCAACACCCTGCCATAAGAGCATTCCCTTTCCGCCTACGCATGTGCAGCCTGCCTCTTTTGCTTCGCGAAGAAGCTTTGTCTCCTGCGGATTGTAAACTGCATCTGCAACTACAAGCCCCGGTCTGAAAGCTGAAAGATCTTTTACCACGCTCTGATCATCCAGAGGCTTCATGCCAACGATTGTTGCATTTGCAAAGATATCGCTTGACTGGATTTCCTCTGTCATCTTGGCTGTATCATCAATATCGTATACATTTACAACACACTCAGGAACTGCTTTTTTGATCTTCTCTGCAGTCTGTAGTGTACGCTCGAAGAACATCATTTTTGTTGAAAATAGTAATCTCACGAGCTCCATCCAATGCGCACTGCACCTGGATAGCTGTAGCGGCTCCGCCGCCTCCGGCAACTGTGATTTTCTTTCCTTTGATGTCAATTCCGTGATCCTTTAAGTTGTGTACGAATCCCTCACCATCTGTGATGTGTCCTGTAAGCTTGCCGTTATCATTTACTATAGTGTTTATGGCTCCGATAATCTGGGCTGCCGGTGAAAGCTCGTCCATATACTTTGCAGCCTCTACCTTATCAGGCATGGTCACATTACATCCACGCATGTTGAAGGTCTTCATTGCTGCAATAGCATCCTTAACCTTGTCTTCTTTTTATATCAAATGCAACGTATGCATAGTCCAGACCGAGTTTTTCAAAACTATAATTGTACATAGCCGGTGAACCCGAATGACCGACCGGTGATCCTATGAGTGCTAATAAGCCTGTGTGACCTGAAATACGCTTTTCCATTGTAAATCCTCCTAAGTGTTTCGTTTTGTATTATGATAACTCTTTTATAAGACATGCGCAAGCACTTTTTTCATTTAAAGCGTTAAAGTTTATTTTGTTCTTTTCCTCATCTTTATATATTCACGAAATACAGGTCTGATTGGCTCAGAAATATCCTCTGGAATATCATCCACATCGAAAAACTTAAGCTCCTCGACTTCCTCCTCCTGGCGCTTTATGGTGCCATGATATTTGCGGCATATGTATATGATTTCCACATTATAGACTTCATCGCCGTTAGGATAGATGTAGTGAGTCTCCTCGCCTGAATTAATATAAAACAGCTCCATCTCGTCTGCAACAAGTCCCATCTCCTCAAAGAGTTCTCTTTTTTTGCAGCCTCCTCGACAGTCTCTCCAAGCTCTATAGAACCGCCTGCATAGCCCCACTGGTGATTGTCTGTGCGCTTTTCGAGAAGCACCTGTCCGTTTTCATTTTCAACGATGATGCTCGCTCCCGCCTGCAGTAAAGGGGCATGTCCGACCACCTTTCTAAGATCCATTATATAATTGCTCATGTTGTATCCTTTCTTATTATCCCATCAAGCAAAAAATCCGCTGTACTATAATACCTATAGTATAGCGGATTCCAAATTTGTTTTCCATATAAAGCACATAAAATTCATCAGCTCACAGCCCTGTATTCCTCAAGCGCTTCCTTTGCCCTTGGCGTAAGCCTGCGTGGAACCGAAATCTCAACAGTCACATACTGGTCTCCCTTTACTGAAGGATTCTTCATGCTCGAAATACCCTTGCCCTTGAGACGTATCTTGCTGCCGCCCTGTGTACCTGCCTTGATGCTGCACTCCACATCTCCATAAAGAGTATGCACCCTCGCCTTACCACCGAGAGCCGCTGTCGTAAACGGAACACGGATTGTACTGTATACATTCTGACCCTTTCGCTCAAACTCCCGGCTCGGTGTCACATTTACGTTGAGAAGCACATCTCCGGCTGCACCACCGTTTCTGCCCGGATTGCCCTGTCCTTTAAGTCTGACTGTCTTGCCCGACTCGATTCCTGCCGGAATATGGATGGACAGATTGGAAACCTTGCCTGTGGACGGATCCTGTAATGAAATAGATTTCTCGCATCCGAAAGCAGCCTCGTCAAATGAAATCGTAAGGTCAGCCATAACATCAGAACCCTTGCGGCTCGATGAACGTCCCCGCGCTGAACCACCTGTGAAGTTGCTCCAATCTGCACTGTTTCCACCGAAGCCCCCTGCACCACCTGTGCTGTACGAGCCACGACTTCCGGAGCTGCCACCATGTGAAAACATATCTCCGAACATTGAGAAAATATCATCCATATCCCCGGAACCGTTCTCAAAATGAAATTCCTGATGTGTAAATGGTCCGCCATTTGAGCTGTATGAGCCACTGAAAGAACCATTGCCGCCGAAGCCGCCAAAGCCACCGAAGCCACCCTGGGCAGCCTGTCTTGCAGCCTCCTCGGAAAAGCCCTCCTGCAGTCCTGCAAAACCAAACTCATCATAGAGCTTACGCTTTTTTTCTCATCACTTAGTACATTGTATGCCTCCGTGACATCCTTAAACATCTCCTCAGCGTGCGGATTGCCTGCATTTGTATCAGGATGATACTTCTTTGCCAGCTTACGATAAGCCTTCTTTATTGCCTCTTTATCCGCACTCTTGTTCACTCCGAGAGTCTCATAATAATCTCTCTTTGCTGCCATTATACTCACCTGCCTTTCTATTTACCTGTAACAATTTATCATCATAATTAAACAATATACATTACACCATATAGTATAAGCGGACTGCACAGGCAGCCCGCTTATCATTTGCAATATCTGATTATCCCTCGATGGAGATACATTTCTTTTCCTCAACCTGTGGTTTAGGCTGCTTCTTTGGAATATCCAGGCGAAGGATTCCATGCTTGAAGGATGCCTTTATGTCATCCTGCTCAATCTCGTCACCCACATAGAAGGTTCTCTGACAGCTTCCTGAGTAGCGCTCTCTGCAGATATACTTCTTGCCCTCTTCCTCTTTCTGATCTTTCTCTAAGCCTTTCTCTGCTGTAATGGTCAGATAACCATTCTCTAAAGAAGCCTTAATCTCATCCTTTTTGAATCCCGGAAGATCCATCTCAAGCTCATAGCCTTTATCGCTTTCCTTGATATCGGTGAGCATCATTCTCTTTCCGTTGTGTCCGTATAATTTCTTCTGTGCCTTCTGTACGTCCCTGTCATCAAACCAAGGATCATTGAACCATGGATCACTGAAAAATGTATCAAATAAGTTGTTGTTTGTAGTTGTTAATAACATAGGTCATACCTCCTTATATACCTGTAACTTTCCTTTTGGAAATTTGCTTTCTTTTGTTTACAAGTATGTTATAGCACCATTATTAGCACTCGTCAATAGTGAGTGCTAATAAAAATTATAAACTTTTTATTAACCAGTACAACACAACCTTATCTTCTGCGGATAATACTGCAGCACCATATACAGCTTCATCTTATCAATCCTGTTCCAGTCAGTCTTTGAGACCTGACTTTCATCCATTGTATACGGTATCACAAAAGATACATCCTCACCGGCATTAAGATTTATTTCCAAAGATTCCAACGTAGGATTTAATGCAAAAAACAGTTCCATGTCATACTGATTACCATTAGTTCCCATTTCAAATGCAATGCTGGTAAGCTCCAGCGATGTTGTATCGTCCTTTACCTTGGTAACTGACAACGTTATAAATCCCACACGCACACTGTCGAAAGGATATTCTGAACCATCATCCATCTGATCATATACATAATCAGGACATTTTTCTTTTAGGAGGCTGCCATCGCCCCACTCCCATCCGGTCTGCTTTATTTCATAATTTCCAAGCTTAATAGTGTCATTTTCTGTATATGTGATGACCTTTGGGGATGGATAGCAATGATTCAGATAAACAATCCTTGCCAAAACAGCAATCATCACAATTCCTATGAGCATTCCCGATAAAAGTCTTACTTGTTTTGATTTCCTTTGCTTCATAATAAATTCTCCTCGTTACTTCAATTTAAACCTTCCGCTGTCCACCAGATAGATTACATCGGATAGATTTTCAAGCTCATCCTTATCGTGAGAGCTAAGCAGTATAAGACTTCCTTTATCACGCATATCCCTTATGATTTCTGACAGTTTTTCCTGTCCCTCCTTGTCCAGGGCGTTAAAAGGTTCATCCAGCAAAAGAAGCTTTGGTGCCTCCATAATGGCACAGGCAATACCCAGTCTCTGCTTCATTCCAAGAGAATATTTTCTATACTTTCTCTTATCATGCGGGTTCAGTCCAACCGTTTCAAGTGCCCTGCTTATATCAACTTCACCTTTATTTATTGATGCAAGCATTTTTAGATTGTCATAGCCTGTATAACTATCTATAAAGGCAGGATTCTCAATAAGCATTCCTATCTTTTCCGGAAAAGCCATATTTTTTCCAAGCACCTTTCCATCAATCCTGATGCCGCTTGTAGGATACATAAGTCCGCTTACCGCTCTCATCAGCATTGTCTTGCCTGAGTCGTTTACGCCCTGAAATCCATATATATTACCACTTTCCAGTGTCATGCATACATCATCGAGTACCAGAGCATCCTTTATCTTTTTAGAAACATGTTCTATCTCTATCTTCATAAAATACCTCACAAAATATTCTTTCTGTTAAAATACACACTTCCGGACACAATAGAAACCACCATCACAATAATGCAGCTTATTATTCCAGCAGCCGCATCCATTCCGCCCGCACAGATTCTGTTGTTTCTGATGATCATAAGATAATTTCCCATAAGAAACGGACTCACCCAGTAAACAGATACCACAAGATAAACTATGGAAACAATATATCCAGCGATTGCACCGGCAAAAATACTGATAGTAAGCTGCACCACCGCAATTGTACAGGCGCATAACATTGGCAGTATCAGCCATACAAGCACTTCATTTCCGGTCGCAAACTGCTGCATATCTATTCCCATTTCCATAAGCATATCATCAGGCTTTGTGCTCCACTTCCCGATTGCACATGTCACAGCTGCAAGAACCAGTATCATTGCAGCATAATACACGATCACATTTATGACCGTCCATATGTACTTACTCCATAACCACTTAAACCTGCTGCCGGACAATATCAGTGTCTTTTTGCCTGCACCATACAGATCTGACAATGGATAAAATCCTACCATAAAAAATAAAAACGCATAAAACAAAAACCACGACACCGGAATGGTAAATACGCTGTCATCTGTCTTTATGTATGGCGGCATACCCTGAAGTATATTTGTAAAGTATGCCAAAAATCCAAGCTCCGGTGAATTTACACTAAAATCACTGACGGTGATAAATGAAAAAAATACAAATATGAATACTCCGACTATCCATTTTATCTTGTTTTCCCTAAATCCTTTTCTGATATCATATAAGATCAGATTTGCAAAAATTCTCCTATTCATAAGCAACAAGCTCTTTCTTTACCGCATGTATGTAAAATATAATATTTACCACTATAAGGATAATAAACGCACAGATCACAACCCGGATATCATTTCTAAACGGTGCACTTGGTCTAAGAAACATTACCGGTGATAAACTCCCCCTGTTTACAAAATGAACCATACAGAACACAAATATGTATATGATAAACGGTGGCAGCAATATCCAGAACCGGTTTCTTACAAAATTAACCGCCCACAACACCGCACAGTTTAAAAGTCCCCAGAAGCAGCCATCAATCAGCACAAAAATCAGATTGTATACAAGTGGATGTGTATAAAATACCCCTGACATGATATCCATTGCCGCTACCGGGAATGTGCCTGTTCCTACCTGTGGTATTACCATCGGAAATACCATTGCAGTAAGCAGAAAGTCAAACACCAGTGGTATCATTCCAATAAGCGCACCGCTTACAAATGCAGCTCCATATTTTGCTCTTATATAATCGCTCTTCTTTCCTCTTGAAATAATCTGGGCAGCATACCCTGACTTAACATCAAAATAAAAGCTTCTGCCATACGGTATGGCACACAAAGCGGGCATTATCAGATAAAGCAGCAACGGCTGCACACTTGCATTATCTGCACCTATCCATTTCTCATATGCAGACAATGGATACGTGTCGGAGTAAATATACATCCTCCATATCCACACATTTTCCATAAAATGCCATACACATATTGCAAACGCAACACACAATGTGGCAGCAAATAATCTATTTCTAAAAGCACGTTTTATTTCGAGTTTAAATATTCTATTCATAACTACAGCTCCAGTTTAAAATATTTTTGTACCTTATCATTGGTTTTTGAATCTATACCCTCTATACAATAATAAATATACTTAGAGTCTTCTGACATCCATTCATCCTGAATAATATATCCAACCTCTGATGTAACACTTTCTCCTGCACCAAGTACATAATGATATCTCTCGTTTTCTTTTTGCCTTCTGTCCAATAGTTGTCTATATAAATCCCACCGGGATCACCAACCTGTAATCTCTCCAGATCATCATTTATGATATAAAAAGCTCCTGCATTTCTTGATATCTCAACCTGCTCATCTGTATTATTTGTATATGTCATAGTGACAAAAATGTAACTATAGCCATTGCTCAGGTTATAATTTTCATCTATATTTCCTTCATAGCTATCTTTCAAAGACTCTGCAACCGTATCCTTATTTCTGTTTCCAAACTCTGTGGTATGCTCATATGAATCAATTTTATATGAAATACCATCTATCGTTGCTGTATCATCAGTTGAAATTATATCGTTTTCATCAACATACTCTGGCTCTTGTACATATATTATCGGATCTGATGTTCCTGTATCACTTTCTGTCTTTGAAGCCTCATCCTTTACAATACCGGATTTTCCCTCTAGCTTGGCATTTGATTGTGAGCAGGCTGAAAGCCCCGCTGCCATCATAATCACCGCCATTATTGCTGTAATTTTTTTCTTCTTCATACTTTTCTTCTCCTTTGATTGCTGATGTTTAATTGTTATGATGATTATAAACCTGTGATGTGTCATAGTTGTAAAAAAACTCCGGAGCAATCTGCCCGGAGTTTCACTTTTACATAATACTGACCTTTCCAGCCTCTATCTTCACGACCTCATCACACAATATTTCTATATCCTCATGTATGTGACTGGCTAAAATAACCAGTCTTCCCTGCTTTTTGAGATCAAGCAGTATTTCTCTTATATCATTTACTCCTATACTATCAAGTGCATTCATCGGCTCATACAGCTGCATTTTTGTGCCTATGCGGTTCAAATTGTGACTTATCTAAATATATGTAATTATCCATTAATTCACTAGGTGTACTTCTCTATAATAAACTCAACTTATTTTCATGAGAAGATTTTTTCGGTTATACATGTTTTATTATCGTGGTAATATACTTCTCTGGTTAACAATTGTCCCTGCATCTGATTCATAGACGCAATCACATAATATTATATCTAATGGATTATGACTTGCAAGAAGAATAAGTTTTCCTTTTTCTTTTTCAAATCCATTAGAATTTTTCTAATGTCTTCCACTCCTCGCTTATCCAAACCATTCATAGGTTCATCAAGTATTAAAATATGAGGATTCTCCATTATTGCCTGTGCAATTCCAAGACGCTGCCTCATTCCCAATGAAAATTTCCCTACCACCTTTTTGCTTTCCGGATCTAAGCCAACACTAATAAGTGTACTCTTTATTTGTTCATCTCCAATATTATCTTTTATCATAGTTAGAAATTTTAGATTTTTAAATGCCGAATAATTGGGTAAAAATCCCGGACTTTCTATTATTATCCCAGCATCTTTTATTATATCAATATCTTTTCCTATAACCTTTCCATCAACTGTTATTGTTCCTCTGTCAAGATATATAAATCCACATATGCTCTTAAATAAAACTGTTTTTCCACAGCCATTCTGTCCTACAAAACCATATATCTTTCCGTCTTCTAAAGTCAACGATACATTATTTAATACAGTCTGGGTTCCAAACTTTTTTGTAGCATTTTCTATAATTATCATTTCAGAAATCCCCTTTCACTTGCATCACATAGTTTCTGTTCTTAATCATAATAATTTTCAATAAACAAGCTATCATTATAATTAAGAACGCATATGCATATATTATACTAATATTGGTGTATTTTGCCGCAAAAATATCAAGTGAACTCCAACTTATAGGTGATATAAAATTAAGCCATGGTAATACCTCAGAATAATTACCTGCCAGTTGCGAAATCACCACCACTCCTACTGCGACAACACTTCCTTTCACATGATAATTTAACATATTTACTAATAGAACAATCAAACTAATCATAAATCCAATCAATATATTTAGACTATATGTTAATAAAAAAGCTTTTACAGGACTATATGCTTGTAATACTTCCTGAGTAATCCCAGCCGTTTTCCCATATTCAGACTTTGAAAGTGTAACAATTTGCTTCCCAATTTGAAGAAAAACCAACATGCGGGAAAAACATAAGAGTTCCTATAATAGCAACCATAATAAAAAAAAATCACATTTGCCAGAAATGTATATAATATTTGTCCACACATCCATTTTCTTCTGCCAAGACGAATAAGCGAAAAAAGCTGTTGTTCATCACTGTATGGCGCATTACATACCAATAATATAAGTGCAAAGTAAAATAACATTCTAGTTATCCCATCTCCCATTTGAAATACACAATACCAATTTGATATTGCAAGCTGTTGATCCTCTATATATCTGTATATCCATTTAGCATGAATATTGGTAAATACTATTATGAGTGGTACTATCATATATATCCGATAACAACTTGACCATTTTCTTACATTCAATACAGCTGCCTCGCAAATTTTAACCATTTTCCATTCTCCTTTTTATTTTTGTATAAGCGATTTCATTTAAAAATAAAACTAAAAATAGAGAGATTAATAACGCATATCCAAATGCGATCCAAAAGTTATTCCATCTTGTATTACTTGTTATAGGATAATATATTACGCTTAATCTCATAAAATCAGGAAAATTATTGTCAAGAACGCTATTAAATGCCCAATACAATAGCATAGGCATTATTATTGTTACATAAACATCAGAAATATAGCATGATACTGTAAACGCAGTCTGCGCTATTACAGCACATAATATGGAATATATTAATATTTTCCATATTTCCTGTTCCATAGCTAACCGACTTGAAACAATATTTTTTGTTGTTTTATTCGTTATCATAGTAACCATATATGCTTCAATTATAGCCATAACCATTCCAACAATCGTTGAAAGGAAACCTCCCACAACAGCAGAAATTGTCTTTGAAATAGTATAATTTTTCACACCACAACGGATTACTTCATACTTATGTAATCCTGTATTGTATTCAATGCAATGCTGTAGTCCCGATGGGATAACACACAATAATAATATTGTCAAAGAAAAACTTTATCAAACGCAGCTGCCAGACACACATCAACACTAGTATACCTTGAATATCTGGAATCTGTAATAAAATTAAGCAACATTCCTAGAGCAATCATAAAAATACTTATCGCAAATCTTTTTACTTCCTAATGTTTTTATCAGCTCCAGTCTTATACCTTTCATCATAAGCTATCACCTGTATACGCATTATATAAATTCATTTTTCTTGTTCCCCCACCTTCAAATGAATCCGGCAAATCATATATTATATACCAAGTTGGATCAGCTTCATACTCCATATTATTCGAATCACATAATATAGGGAGATATGCTAATCCTATTTCAGCAATAGATATATCTCCATTTGTAATTACACCATTCATACTTTCCTTAAATTTTGTGAGTATAGTAGCTATGTCAATAATTTTCTTTTTTTTTCGGATATAGTTTCTTTTTCTATATCGAACATTGTCGCAATTTCAAAATCAATAATGCCCGAACTGTCGTAAAGTATCTTGCACCTACTCGGAATATAAAATACTCCTTCTGGCATTATCTCCGATTCTCGTTGTAAAATTGGTATTTCATTATATCCTTGAAAAAAATTCAAAATGGTACGCATCCATAGAAGATGTAAAGTTCTCTGGTACAGCTCCTATGCTTGCATAGTAATCGCTTATTTGTTTATCTTGTTTTATGTAATACTGATAATCCTGATATGTTCCAGCATAACATAATCTATCCTCTATCAATTCAATCCCGAGATTTTCCACAAACTCTCTGGATATTTTTTCAGCCTCGTTCTCTTTCATAAATGATAGGTCTACGTCCTCCTTAACTATATTTCTATACGCTTCAACATCAGTAACCCCCATTGAAAAATATCTTCTCCAAATCCAACAGTAGCTGCATTAATACAACTTTTATCAATTCCCCATACATATACTGTCCTCACCTGTAAATCAAAAGCATTTTCATTTCCGTATTATTCACAATTTGCATATTATTACCATTAGGTAATTTGTCCTCTGTTTGCTCTACTTCTGCATCTTTTTCTTCAATATCAAAATAATCGCTTAACTGTTTATATGACTTTATTTCATCAAATGTATGTAGAGTACACTTAAATGATGAAGCCTTATACTCGCTCAATTCATTAATTCCTGTAATATCCGCATCAACCTTAATATTATCCGAAAGATTCATCATTAAATGTCTGCCAATTTCCATCGGACTCTTTTTTTCTATTTTTGCGAGTTCATCCCCATTTATTTTCTCTTCTTTCGTGCTCATAGGTTCACAGGCTGTAAATATCATTACAACTGCCATGCATATAATTAACATTTTTCTTTTTACGCATATAGTCACTTCCTCCTAATAATTTATAAAAGCAGACATTAACTCTAGTTAATGCCTGCTCTCAATTTATGGTATCCATTCCCCTTGCGGACTTATAGATGCATTATTCCTCGCAGGATTTGTAATTTTTAATCTAAGATAATCACCCGGTAATACTCCATATCCGGAATATGAAGGATATCCAGTTGCAACACCGTTTATTGTTGCAATTGATGATTTTGCATAACCTGACGGATTACATACTCTAGCTTCAATTACATATCCATTTACTCTCGTATTTGTCTGCATTACAGTGGCAATATCTGAAGCAGATGCTTTTTTCACTTCACCTGTATATCCACAATTTTGTACCGAAAGACTAAACTTAAAGGATTGTGCATACACACCTATTGTCCCAAGTAAAATTAAAAAAACAACATCTTTGATATTTTTTTTTTTCTTCATGGCAATTCCTCCAAAATTATTCATAATTCACATATTAACAATAATTATTGTTTCGTTAATTTGATATCAATTTTAATTATAGCTACTATTTTACATATTTCAATACACTTTACATGGGATGACATTTTTTAATCATTTCTGGTCGATTTTAGTTATTGTATTTCATAATTTGCTCAATAGTCATCCGAGATTCCCGTTTTGTAAACGAGTTTCACATTTTGAAAGCGACCTTCAAATTTTGTACCCGGCTTTCCACTTTTGTAACGACTTTCCCGTTTTTTTTTTCTTTCTTTCTGTGGTATAATCGCTTTATGGCAGGGTATTTTTCCGCACAAAAACCGGACGTCAGTTGTGACTTACAAATTTTGTAAGCCATAATTCACGTCTTCTGCTGTTCTTATTTCAGCCGGCGGTCTGTGCTTTATTCTGTCTTCAGGTTACTTTTTGAGAAGTCTTGCGGTGAGGTTGATGTCTTTGGCTGCAACCTCGCGGCATCCTAGCCTCTCCGCCAGGTCTTCTCCATAGTAGAAGCAGAATGCTTCATACGGACTTTTTCCGTTCAGTTTCTTTCTCCGGTAGGAATTGATATGGTTCATCATCAGCTCTATGTCTGCCTGCGTCAGTTCATCAAAGCTTCTTCCTTTCGGCACAATCCTGCGTATAAACTCATGTCCCACTTCAATCTCTGCTTTCTGGTACGGCGCACTTGGATTGCAGTAATAGATCCTCGTCCTTTGAAATCCTTTTCCATCCGGTCCGTTCTCTATACACTTCGGATTGGAAAACTCACTTCCGTTATCCGTCAGGATGACCGGAAACAGCTTCCTAAAATCCTGCCCTCCCAGCCGGTGGTACAGTTCATCATAAATATCTATCACTGACTTTGAGGTGTTCGCTTCCCGCAGGAACCCCAGCATCAGTGACACATTTACAAAATATATCGTCAGCAGGACTTTCCCTCCCTTGCTGCCGATCACGGAATCCATCTGCACCACTGCTGTGTCTGGATGCTGTTCCATATATACCTCGTAATCATGATAATTCCTTCCCACACGGCATCCACGGTCTACTTTCAGTTCTGGTTTTTTATATCTTGGGCGGTACTTTACTTTTTCTTGGCAGGTCTATGTTTCTGATATCAAACAGACCCCCATCCACGTAGTTATAGAGCGTCTTTTTCACTGCACATCAGCTCATCCTTATGTGTCAGGTAGATCTGATGGATGGACTGCCCCTGCTTCACCAGCGGCACCAGGATTGCATTAAGTCTGGCAAGTTCTCCTTCTGTTGCAAGAATCCCGCTTCGGGATTCCGATATCTTTTCCGTTGCCTGTCTCTGGGCTTCCAATGCATCGTACACGGTTTTGGTCAGCGTACACTTTTTTCACTTCACTGCATCCGTTGCATACATATGGTGGTTTAAAACGGTGGGTACATACTTCCTCTTCAAAGTGTTCACAGTAGCGGTTGCATATGAGTTCACACTGTTTGCAGACGGCTACCAGCGGATGCCTGCAGTCATTTGTACCACATATTTTTTTCCTCCTGCATGCTTTTCTGTACTTGCAGGTATTGTGCGGGTAACTTCCATAACCGGTGTCCTGTTCGATGGAATAGTTGCGGATTTCCTTTGTAATGGTAGTCCTGTCTCTTCCCAGTTTCTCTCCGAGTTCTGTAAAAGTCATGTGCTCCTTCAGTCCGCTTTCTATGTCCAGCCGGTCCTCATAATTTAAAAACTTTGCCATACTGTCTCCTTTCCCCGCCGGCTGCTGAAGCTGCATTAAAAAACAGGAAGAACATTTCTGCTCTTCCTGCATTTGTATCGTCACTTTCACTGCTGTAATTTATTCTGTTTGTAATTGACTTTCCCCCTCACGCGGGAATCTCAAAATACTATTGAGGTATTTCATAATTTGCTCAATAATTTCATAATTTGATCAATTTTAACATATTATAAAACTCCAATAAACACCATTCAATGCATCATAACAAATTAAAGACTTCCCACATTTAGAGATACTCTCTATAATTCTCGTAATACAAAAGAATCCGCTGCACATCTGATAATTGCAACGGATTCTTATAATATTACATAGACAGTTTACTTACCTCTGATTAAAATATTTAATTTGACTCTTTTAATCCCAGAAAATAATTCTCATTATTTTGCAATTGAACTACATATATTTTTGCTTTTACATTTTTCCGACTCAGATGCATCCACATAAGTACATGCATCTAGAAACTTTTGTTTTACATCATCATCTGATAATTCTTCTTCAAAATTGTATATAATCAGTTCCGACTCCCTCATCTTTAGTGAATTATATATGTTGTTCATCCACCACCCATCAGTATTAGACATTGACATTCCATAAATAATAAACAATTCAGTATCCTTAAAATATCTCTTGTATTTTAAATCATCCTGTGCCCAATATGACTTGATTAATCGCTTTTCAGCTTTACTTTTATCATAATTTTCTAATTCTGTTCCGAATATCATCGAACGTGGAATATTCTGTCTTCCATGCGGATGAATAATATTAGTCATAATATAAGATGACCAAGAAGTATCCTCATTAAATTCCGTTAATTTTCCATCAGGATTGGGGAAAAATGTAAAATTTCTATCTGCATTTTTGTGCCTATGCGGTTCGAATTGTGACTTATCTAAATATATGTAATTATCCAATAATTCTGTATAATTAAAATTAACAAATATAAAATTGTACAAATTATAATGGTATGTATTTTTCACAAACATCATATCATCTTTAGGGTTAATATCTCCCATAAACTTGCTCAAGCTTGTATCTGCCCACTTATTCGCCTTTGACTTATCGTTTAATTTTAACACCACATCAGTAGTCACAATATCATTCAAGAATCGAGAAAATGAATTTTGTATAGCGTCAAGATCCGTTTCTAATTTTGGAATTTCGCCTTGTCGTCCATCATTTATCATCTCCCCCAGTAATTCATCAACAGAGCTTTCAAAATCACACCAGTTCTCTTTATTCTGCTCATGATCCTCTTTCATCTTCTTATATATTAAGTTATTGTCATCACATAATCTAAAATATGTAACATACTCAAAAAAAATCAGAATATTTCGTGGATTTTCCATTCATCTTTTTATCACCATATTTGTTCAAAACGGCAATATCAAACCCATTTCCAACTAAAACCATAATATTATGCTGTCCGTCTAATTTTTCATAATCATCTGTAGAATACCTAATATGCATACAATCCTCTCCTTTACTTTCTATCATACTTTAAGTTAAATATAGCAAGTAGCTGTAATATCTCTGCCAACATTACTCCAGATTCAATAAACTTTGTATAATATCTATATCCCGCTATCCATTGCAATTCCACAATAATAAACAAAACCACTACTATTAAAATCGTTATTTTTTACAAAATCTTTTATCATCATTATCAAGCCGTTTGTTTGCAGAATCTATTGGACTAAAAATCATCAATAAGATACTTGAGGCAATATATATAACATTAAAGAGCAAATTATTATTTATATAATTTGATATCTGTAGCATAGTCATAATTACTATACTGGATATGATAAGACATTTATAGAAACTATCCGCATGATACCCACCGGAAAATTTCCTAACTGCTATAAATGACATAATCATAACTACTGCCTCTATCGGCATTCCCAAAAAAGCTCCTATTACCGAAGCAAAAACAATCGGATATAGGAGCGAGAACAAACAATGAACTGCATATGCATACAGTTCACGTTCGTCAGTGGTAATAGCTTTCTGTAAAATTAACCAATCTGCTATTTTATCACTCATATTATTTAGTTTTCCTTTTAAATTTTGATAATCCTTTTGGACTTTCAGGTTCATACATCACACCACAGGATGCTGAGTTTGCTTCTATTCTAAGCATCGTATCAAGTGTACCTTTGACATGTGAAATAATGTTTTTTCTTCTGTCTGTCGCAATCTTCATTAGTTGCCTCCTTTTGTAAATATTCATCAACTTCTACTTGCCATCATCTTCTCATAAATGATGATAAGGCTTTTTTATAATAAATCTATATTGTTTACTCTAAACAGCATTTTTTCTCTTAAAATTGTCGTAATATGGCTAATATTTGTCGTTTTTACACTGTCCCGCAGATTTTTTTTTTCATTCATACAATTATAAATTATCTATATTACAGAATATATCTGCATTACTTTGTTCATTATTATTTAAATAACTGCTACCATTTACATAAAACATGAAAGGAATTAATGATCTTGGATTATGATTACATTACTATGGGACAACGCATTAAGCAGCGTCGTAAAGAATTAAATATGACACAAGCAGATTTTGCTGAAAAATTAGGTATCTCTCAAAATCACATTTCTGCGATTGAATGCGGCTCTCAGCATCTAAGCTTTGAGCTTTTTGTTTCTATATGTAATACATTATCTATAAATCCTGATTATTTAATAAACGGATGTACACATCTCTCTAACACTCCACTTCAAGTGATGGATAATCTTACTCTTTGTGATGATACTTCCGTTGAGCTAACACGCAGATTTACAGAACTGCTGGTTGAGCTTTATCCGAATAAATCAAACCAAAAATAGCTTATTTATGTCTTTTCGTACCGTCTTCTTGCCTTAATTCTCATACTCTTCTATAATGATATCAACAATTATGTTTTTATAGGAGATTTTTTAATGAGAATACTTATTTGTGACGATGATTTATCTATCACGCAGTCACTATCCCAAATAATCAAAACATATTTCAACAAAAAGAAAGTAAATAATCTCGATATTATAACCTTTAATGATGGGGACAGCCTTCTTTCTGATAAATCCCAAAAAGATATCGTCTTTTTAGATGTGGAAATGCCCGGTTTTGACGGCATCTATGTGGGAAATGAACTAAAAAGCAGAATGAATCCGTTATTATTTTTATAGTGACATCTTACCTCGAATATCTGGATGCCGCCATGAGATTCCATGTATTCAGATACTTATCTAAGCCAATAGATAAACAACGGTTATTCCAAAATTTAGATGATGCACTTGAGCTATACTATTCTATCAATCAAAAAATCGCTGTTGAAACAAAATCCGGAGTTACGTCTGTTTTGACTTGCGATATCGTATATGTAGAGGCAAAGGGAAGAAAGGTTATAGTACATACTGCCACGGCTGATTTGGATTCCACTCAGACACTTCAATTTTGGATAGATCATCTACCACAGGCTACCTTTTTTCAGTCTCACCGCAGCTATATTGTTAATATGGCTATGGTAACAAGCTTTGATCACGAGCTGATATACCTTTGTGATGGTCAGTTCACAGCGTATTTAACAAGAAGAAAATTCACCGAATTTAAGAAAGCATATTTGATGTTTATGGAAAGTAAGAGGTAAGTATTATGAATACTACAATTTATTATTTTTTAATTTATATTGCAGAAGCTCTGATTTGTATTCAATATACTTCTAATATATTTTCAGATCGCTTTTCCCATTTTAAAACCTTTATCGCATCGCAATTTTTTTTATACTCAACATTATTCATAATTTCACTTTTACAAAATCCATATATTAATGTCATAGTTTTTTTTATTTTTCATATATTCATTTTCTGCTGCTTATTTCAAACCACAAAGTTAAATGCTGTTTTTCACTCACTTATCCTTACCATTACAATGATCTTTACAGAACTCATTGTTCTTACTATTTATTCAAATATAAGTGTGCATTTTTATACCGAAATTTATATACATCACATTACTCTCGTAATGGCTATAATCAGCAAATTACTATATTTTATCATCACATTTTTTATATCACATACCTTGTTAAAAAATAGCAACAATACAATACCATTTTCTTCTAGAGAATGTTTTCTCTTATGTATAATTCCAATATTATCATTATGGATATCTTTTACTTTTATACATTTGTGTCTTACAACTCCATTGAAAAACAAACTTGATGCAATGATAAGTATAAGCATGCTTTTTATTCTACTTATTAATATTCTCATTTTTGGACTTTTTGAACATATTAAGCAAAAAAAATTCCGAAATAGCAGAGCTCACACTTCAGAACCAGCGTGATGCCGACTCTGTAGAATACTACAAAGCCCTCGTGTCACAGGATGAGAAACAAAAGTTCTCATTCATGACATCAAAAAGCATCTCAATGCCATAGCCTCACTGAACGAACAGCACGATTCTGAAAAAATCGCAGCATACCTTACCCACGTACTCGGTTCTTCTGAGTTAAAGCACTCCGTGCGGGTATGCGATAATGACCTTTTAAATGCACTGCTCTGCCGTTACCAGAAGATATGTCTCACACAAAATATTGCGCTACACATTGATATAAGAAGTAAGTGTATTGATTTCGTGACATATGATGATCTCAGTGTACTTTTCGGTAATCTCATGGATAATGCTGTAGAGTCAGCCGAAAAAACAGTTAATCCTTTTATAGAACTCAATGTTTTTCAGAAAGAGAAAAAAATAACATGACCATTATCACGCTCATTGATTCCTGCCGCGTAAATCCTATCGACAAGAATGGCAACCTTTTACCAACTAAAAAACCGAATCCACAGTTTCATGGATTCGGTATGCGTAGTATAGAAAATATTGTTAAGAAGTATAATGGTGAAATGACTTTTTACTTTGATGATCCTACCAAGACATTCCATACGATTATTATGCTTCGGCACTGAAAGCTGCTACTTTTAACGATTTTTTATCATCTGGAGCAAATATTCACATACATCAAAGCTCTTTGCTTCTTGTTCTGTTTCCCGCTTCTTTAATGAATCATATATTTGCTCCAATAAATAATCAGCATTCACTTTTTTGTTTACAAAGCTATTTTCATCAGCAGAAGCCATTCCATAACCAGCATCTGCTTTCATTGTTTTATAGGCAGAATAATTATTTATCGAATCAGGCGCAGTTCTTCCTTTATACCCCTCATATGACATAAGCGCAAACATTTCCAGATCCGATGCATTCGACGTATCAACATCATTTACATGCACATGATATACTTTTCTGTTATCACCATGTCCATATACCACTTGAACAACAGGATCATCCTCCTTTGATGTTTTCACATATGAAGCTAAAACTATCTGACTTTCTGTATCAGACAGTCCAAAACTTGTCATTCCGATATTTTTCAGCTTATCATTTGGAATTTCCTTATCCGGTGACACCTGTTCAACTGCATTTTTATTATTTATCAATTTATTGTAAAGAGAACTGTTATTTTCCGACAACATATTCATGTATATTTCAGTAAGTTCACTCTGCCTCTCCCCACATTTATTTAAGGAATTTTGCTCACTATTTCCTATTTCGAACTCTATATCCATTTTATCGCCTGTTGACTTATTGTTATACTTTGAAGTATATGCCATTGAAATATTTGTTCCCACACCGTTTAACATATATGCCTCCTATCTGTTTTACCAATAATATTACGCTTTTAATTATTAGATTCATTGCAATTAAATTCTTGCCAAAAGTTCCGCAGGTGTAAGTGCCATAACCTTACTTTGCGTAAAGTCTTTAATGTTGCGCGTAATAATATAGTCTACATGAACATATTCAGCAGTTGCACTTTGTATGGCATCTTCAAAATCTTTCCACTTCATATTTACAGCCATCTCAAGCACAACTGAACTAAAATCAGCGAACTCAAAAATAAGTTTTAACTTGCGGAATACATCTTCTATCTGCTCTGGAGTCATTTGTTTTCTCATGATATACATCATATTTGCATAAGTTAATGTAGATATATATCCCTTTGCCTGTTCAGTTTCACAAAGTTTCCAAATTATAGATGATTCCTTCACAAAATCTGAGCGACTTAGTAAAACATCAAGTATAATGTTAGTATCAATCAACAAAACCATATTTTTCCCTCATACTTTCGGTTTTTATCTCATCTAAATTACCATTATCCTGAAGAATTCCTGTTAGAGAATCCGTCAAATATGATACTGCGGCATCCTTAGGAATAAATCTTCCCACTTCATGACCATTCTTTGTAACAATGATTTCATGTCCTGACATAACAAGATTCAAATATCTCCCAAAATTGTTCTGCATTTCTGTTGCAGTTGCTGTTGCTGTATTCATATGCCTTCCTCCTATCCATTTTTCTTTTTTAGCTAATTATATTATAACGTTAATTAGCTATTTTTCAAGATATATCCCCGTTGTAACATTATTCTTGATATTTTTTGCTGTGTTTGTAACATAATTCCGTACATTTTTCCAACGATGAATTTTTATTTTCAAAAACAAACTCAAAAAGCCGAATCCACACTCCCATGGATTCGGCTTTTGTATATACACTTCTATTTTCTATTTTGTATGAAGCTGTCAATCATCGCAATCACACCATCTACACCGAGCTTTGCCACATTCAGGCACAGGTCATAGTTTTCTGCCTGCCCCCACTCCTGTCCGGTATAGTATTTGTGATAGGTCTTTCTGTTGTCATTTGTCTCACGCACAACAGTCTTTGCCTTTCTCGCTGAGGCTCCATGTGTATCAGCCACAGTATCAACGCAGAAAGCATCATTCGCTGTCAGGAAAACTGAGACAACATCATCTCTTCCCTGAAAGGCAAAGTTTGCACACCGTCCCTGAATCACATATCCCTCACAGCCGTCCTCAAGCAGCAGCCTGTCTATAAATGTAAGAGCCCTAGCCGGAGTATCATGCAGCACATTATCCTCCTCCGTCTCCATCACAATAGAGTAAAGCAGGGAATTAACCGGTCTCTCACTGTAAAACTCCTCATACTCATCGTAGCAGCCTGCCTCTTTGGCACCGGCCGCAATAGCCTCTCTGTCCATGAAATGTAAATGATATTTCTCAGCGACTGCTCTACCGATAGTATCTGCATCGCAACCGCACTTTCTAGCAATAGTAATTATCATATAAATATAGCTCCTTTCTGTAAAAAAGCCAACGCGCAGGAAGCGCTCAGACAAATCAATAAAAGTTTGCAAACACCGATGCAAACACCACCGTAAGTATTCCTGCCACCGCGATAGCAAGAGAGCTCATGGCGCCCTCTATCTCGCCAATCTCGATAGCCTTCGCTGTTCCGATGGCATGTGATGAAGCGCCAAGCGCCAGTCCCTTCGATATAGGCTCAGTGATTCTGAATATTTTGCAAACAAACTCTCGAGTATATTTCCAAGCACACCTGTCACGACGATAACTGCGACAGTGATGGTCACATATCCGCCGAGCTCCTCTGATACGCCCATACCGATAGCTGTCGTAATGGACTTTGGAAGCAGTGTGACATAGTCCTCGTGTGAAAGCCCCATAAGCACTGACAACACAAGCACTGTCACAAGACTTGTTATGACGCCTGCCGTGAGTCCGAGCGCGACTGCTGCTATATTTTTTTCTTGAGCAGGGTCCACTGCTCATAGAGCGGTATCGCAAGGCATACCGTGGCCGGTGTCAGAAACCAGCTAAGGTACGATGCCCCCTTATTATATGTGTCATAATCCACATCTGCCACAACAAGCACTATGATGGTCAGTACTATTGAAATGAGAAGCGGATTGAGTATTGCAACCTTAAACTTCTTCTTTAAAAGCATACCTATCAGATATGCAACCAGACTTACCGTGACACCGGCAAAAAGCGATGTCTGAAACAAATTATCCATTATGATTATCCTCTATCTTATTTATTTTCTCCAGCATCAGCCCTCTTGCGCTTCTGCATACGGATTACGAGCTGCGAAACATGTCCTGTAGCAATCATTACAGTAAGAAGTGCCACAACCGTGATTACAATCACCGGTACGAGCACCGGCTTAAGATTGCCCCAGGATGACATAAGCCCCACTCCCGCAGGGATAAACATGACAGGCATTATCTCTATCATGAATTTGCCTGCACTCCTTACAGAGTTAAGCGGTATCAGGCCTGTCAGCAGACCTATGAAAAGTATAACCATGCCATATATGCTCGCCGGAACAGGCAATGGCAATAAATATTTGAGTATCTCACCTACAAACGAAATCGCAAGTATGATGAGAAATTGCTTTAATAATTTCATTTTATATTGTATCTCCGTTATATATATTTCGTGACTATTTGTAACTGTTTATCTGTGTTCCCTGACCATCATTGTACATACAATGGCAAGCAGCACGCTTGAAGCCCATAGCGCGTATTCCTATGTGCAGTGAGCACACTCCGCCTATACCTGCTCCTATTGCAAATATCAGAATAATTCCATAGTAGTGCGCGGTCTTTTTTCAGTGCCCCGATATTTCTGTCACGCAGATATATTGACAGACTCTCTGTGCCGCTTCTTAAGTTGCCGATGCACATGGTGCTGGCATAACCGTAGCCGTTTACCTTTCTGAAGGACTGCACCTGCATAGAACAGCTGAATGATACAAGCATGGTCGCTATCATGTCGTACCTGTGTGGTATGAAGCCGACCACAAACAGTATGATTATCTCTATCGCCACCACTATCTGACGCCAGTGGATGCGCTTTGCCTTCTTATATCTATGCCCGATTCTCTCTGCCACAAGCACACCGAGTGCAAATGAAAGGATTGGGAAAAGATACGATAGTCCCTTCATCCATTCACCCATCATCAGATGCTGGCTCATCAGCACTACGTTTCCTGTCTGCGCATTCGAGAACACCTCATTTCTCACGTTGTAGGTGTAGGCATCCTGAAAGCCTCCGGAAAGTGCCAGAATCGCACTCAGCAAAAAGGTCTCTGATGTCTGAATCCTTATTTTTTCTTTTTCAGTCATTTTTTCGCCTCTTTTTCTCATATTCGCTGTTAGCTGCCACACCCTCGTGTGACCCACAGCAATTACATATTTACAGCAATCCACACGGTTTATTATTATAGAAAAAAAGGGCGGATATTTCAATACCCGCCCCAAATATACAGTGTATTAAATTTTGCACAATACCTAAAATATATATTGGATATACATAATAGATATACATGATAGCTATACCAGATACTTTTCTTCAAACTCAGATACCGGTACCGGTTTTGAGAAATAATATCCCTGGAACTCATGACATCCCATCATTGTAAGCATATCAAGCTGCTTTTTCGTCTCCACACCCTCTGTGATGACGTCCATGCCTATCTTGCCTGCAAGCGTGATGATACTCTCTAATATATCCTGTCCCTTGACCTCGTTCTCAGATTTGCGAAGGAAGCCCATATCGATTTTCAGTACATCAGCACTGATGTCCTTTAGCATGTTGAGTGATGAGTAACCGCTTCCGAAATCATCAATCTCCACCCTGAAGCCTACATTCTGAAGCTTGTGGATGATATTCATATTCTTCTCAAAATCGGTCATCAGCGTTGTCTCTGTAATCTCCAGATGCAGATTGCACGCTGCTATGCCATATTTATTAATCAGCCCTGTAAAGGTCTCATATATATCTATAATGTAGAAGTCCTTTGTAGATATATTTACAGATATATGATAGCTTCCGTATCCCTTTTCCTTCCACTCTGCAAGCTTTTGTGCTGCCTTCTCCCATATATATAGGTCAAGCTTGTAAATGAGACCTGCGTTCTCTAAAATATCAATAAAAGCATACGGTGTCAGGATGCCTCTTGATGGATGAACCCAGCGTACCAGCGCTTCTGCGCCCTTTGCAGCACCATCACTTCACCTGTGGCTGTAAGTACATGACAAACTCATCATTTTGCAATGCCGGCTCAAATTCACCGAGCAGACGTCTCTGCTCTATTGATATCTCAAGCAGATGCTCATCATAGTATGCCACACAGCAGTCGTAATTATTCTTTATGGTGTCTGCCGCTATATTAGCCTTGTCTACCATAATGCTGACAGCCTCATCCCTGTCTCTTATCTCATACACACCCATGTATGTATGCAGATGGAAAGAATTGCCCGAAAACTCACGCTGCAGCTCTTTTTATTGAATCTGCCACTTTTTTTCATCAAACTCTTCTCTTGGCAGACACAGCGCAAAGCGGTCATTCATAAGCCTTGCACAAATGGTCCTCTCAGATGGATTCGATGCCATGAGCTTCGCCTGCTTTATGAGCACCTGATTGCCCTTCTCCATTCCAAATATCTCATTGATGAATTTGAAATCCTTTATATTGCTGCAAATCAGGTAGAAGGTTGTGTCATGATACTTGTTCACCATATCGTGCACATCCTCATAGAACTGGTCACGGTTCAAAAGTCCGGTCAGACTGTCATGCGATGCCTTGTACTTTTCCTGCTCCCACGACTCATACATCTGTGTACGGTCATTGTATACAAAATAATCACATATAACGCGATTGCTCTCATCATATATGCGCTTGTAGGCAATCTCAAAGTAGTGCTTTTCACCGTTTATTTCAATATCTGTTGTCTGGAAGGTCATACTGTCCCTTCTGTCATCTCCCAGCTTTTCAATCCACTGACTATATTTACTTTCATAAACAGACATATTGCCGCCATGCCTGTAAATAGCCTCCATCAGGTCATTGTAATATATGCACCTGCCCTTTCTGTCATAGCAGATGATACCATTGTTCATATCGCGGACCACAAGAGAGAGCATATTTTCTATAAGCTCATTCGGCACATATCTGTATGTCAGGTAATATATGATAATAGCTATAGCACCATATATAATCATGGTGAGGTCATATATGGAGTCCGAACCTATAGTAGCAATGTCAAACGAAAAGCCGATAAAGATAACTACCGCTATAGCCCCATATGCCTCCCTGTACATGCGCGATGATTTGATAATCATATACAGATATGTAAAAATAATCAGAATCACAAACGCATATGTGAATATAAAATGCAGCCTGTACCATAGGCTGTCATTATTGAATACCACCTTAATATTCTCAGCTTTTATGGATTCTATATCAAAAATCTTATTAGTCCAGGTGTTCTCTATAAGCATATATGTGTCCAGCACCGCAAATATCATGGAAGCAGCCTGCACTCCCTTGAAGGTCTTTACAGCACCTGTATAATACTGTGTATAAAACATAAGAGCGATGAGCAGCCAGTCAAACAGAGCCATAGTAAGCCCTTTCGCAAGTACTGTAACAGTGTGCCCCGGCACAAATGTAAAAACAAAAAAGACTATAGCGCAGGCAAATGTCAACGTCTCATATATACACACTTTACCGAGTCTGTCATGTTTTTTAAAGGAACAGATTGCGCAATGTGCAATCAGTATTGCTTCCAGCAATACTCCCAGTCCATATACTATCCTCATATTCCCACCTGTCTTCTATGACCATATTACTAACCTATATAGCCATTGTAACTCATTTCATGTGTAATGTAAACAAAAAAGAGGTTGTCACAACCTCTTTTTTGTAATTTATTAACATTTATTATTTTCCTGAAGTTGCTTTCAGTCGTGTCATGGCACGGGCCATAGAAGCCTGTGACAGATAATACTCCTGAATGCTCTGCTTCTGGCGAAGCTGCTCCTCAGCTCTCTCCTTTGCCTCTCTTGCCCTTGCTATATCGATTTCCTCCGGATGCTCGGCTGTCTCGACAAGCAGTGTCACACGGTTGTTGACTATCTCTACGAAGCCCATTCCCACTACCGCGTACTCCCAGTTGTCACTGCCCTCCGGCTGAAATCTCATCTCGCCCTCATCGACGGCTATGACCATATCCTCATGGTGGGCGAGGATTTCCTTCTGGCCATCGAACTCAGGGACTATTATGGAACGACATCTTCCTGAGTAAAACACTCTGTTAGCAGCTATTACCTTTAGATAAAATGTATTTGTTGCCATACGATTTGTCCTTCCTTATGCTTTTACTGCTGCATAGTCTTTGCTTTTTTCCTTGACGTCCTCGATTGTTCCGACATTGAAAAATGCGTTCTCAGGATACTCGTCCATCTCACCATCTATGATGGCCTTGAAGCCCTTGATAGTATCCTCTACAGGCACATAGACACCCTGGATACCTGTGAAGTTCTCGGCTACGTGGAATGGCTGTGAGAGGAACTTCTGGATTTTTCTTGCTCTGTATACAAGCACCTTGTCCTCATCTGCCAGCTCCTCCATACCAAGGATCGCGATGATATCCTGCAGCTCCTTGTACTTCTGGAGAATCTCCTGTACCTTTCGTGCTACCTGATAATGCTCCTCGCCTACGATATCAGGCTCGAGGATACGTGATGTAGACTCAAGTGGATCTACTGCCGGGTAAATACCCTGTTCAACAATCTTTCTTGAAAGAACTGTTGTGGCATCCAGATGTGCGAAGGTTGTAGCCGGAGCCGGGTCTGTGAGGTCATCAGCTGGTACGTATACGGCCTGTACCGATGTTACCGAACCGTTCTTTGTAGATGCGATTCTCTCCTGCAGCTCACCCATCTCAGTAGCCAGTGTAGGCTGATAACCTACGGCTGAAGGCATACGTCCTAAAAGTGCTGAAACCTCTGAACCTGCCTGTGTGAAACGGAATATATTGTCGATGAAAAGCAGCACGTTCTGGTGCTTCTCATCCCTGAAATACTCTGCCATTGTAAGTCCTGTCTCAGCTACACGCATACGCGCTCCTGGTGGCTCGTTCATCTGTCCGAACACTAAGGCTGTTTTTTCCAGAACTCCTGATTCCTTCATTTCTGTCCAGAGATCATTTCCCTCTCTTGAACGCTCTCCGACTCCTGTAAAGATTGAGTAGCCGCCGTGCTCTGTTGCGATATTGCTGATGAGCTCCTGGATGAGGACTGTTTTTCCTACTCCGGCTCCTCCGAAGAGTCCGATTTTTCCACCCTTTGCATATGGGGCAAGAAGGTCGATGACCTTGATACCTGTCTCGAGGATTTCCTCTGCAGGGTTCTGCTCCTCAAATGTTGGTGGTTCTCTGTGGATTTCCCACTTTTCTTCTGTATCAGGCTGTGCTCCGCCATCGATAGCTTCACCGAGCACGTTGAACAGTCTGCCGAGAGTCTGCTCTCCGACAGGTGTCTTGATGCCGGCGCCTGTGGCTGTTACTTCCATATCTCTGTGAAGTCCCTCACTGGAAGCAAGCATGATACAGCGTACTGTATTATTTCCAATATGCTGTGCGACTTCCATCACACTTTTTTTGTCACCATTTAAAACTTCTAGTGCGTCTCTGATTGCCGGCAGGTTCTCATCCTCGAACTCCGACAACAGGACCCATAACCTGAATAATTTTTCCTGTTTTCATCAAAAAGCCTACTTTCTCTTTTTCTTCTGCGACTTCGCTCCGGCTATTACCTCCGTAATCTCCTGCGTGATCGCAGCCTGTCTGGCACGGTTGTAAAGAATGTCAAGCTCTGCAAGCATGTCCCTCGCACTGTTTGATGCGGACTGCATCGCCATCATTCTGGCGTTCTGCTCACATGAAAATGACTCTACAAGAGCACCGTAGACAAATCCAACAACGTAGTTTGGTACGATACGATCCATGACTGCCTCAGGCGATGGCTTGAGTGCCAGTTCCTCCCTCGGTATGTCTATAGGAATCTGCACAGTGAAGTCTGCCTTTTTCAGTGGCAGAAGCTGTGACATCTGTGTTTCCTCCTGAATCGCATTTATCATGCTGGTATAGATAATATAAACTTCGTCCAGCTCGTTATGTAGATATAGCTCCAAAATTTCTTCTGCAATATTTCTGGCACGGTTGAGTGTCGGATTCTGAACTGTGTAGTGGAACTGTTTTTCAATCTCAATTCCACGCTGTTCAAAATAATGACGTCCCAGCTCTCCGAGTACGAAAAGTGAATGGTTCGGATGATTCTTTAAGTGCTCCTCAGCCATTTTCAGGATATTGTGGTTGTATGAGCCCGCAAGTCCTTTATCGGCTGTGATTACGATATATCCGACCTTTCTGTCCTCAGGCAGCTTATCCTCGTTGGTCTTGAAATAGATGTCCTCCATATCAGGCAGATGCCTGAGTATTCGGCTCATCTCTGATTGCAGTGTGAAGAAATACGGCTCTGTATCTGCCAGCATCTTTTTGGACTTTTTCAGCTTCGAAGAAGAAATCATATACATGGCATTTGTGATTTTAAGCGTATCATTGATACTTTTTATTCGATCCTGTATTTCCTTCGTGTTTGCCATAATACTACCTGTTACCCTTTATACTCTTTTACTGCATCCATGATTTTATTTACGAGCTCTTCATCAATGGCTCTGTTCTCTTCGATCTTCTGTCCGATTTCCGGATAAGAAAGATCCATGTATGAGAGGATGTCGCCCTGATATTTCTTTACATCTTTTGTCTCAATTGTGTCAAACACACCATGGTTTGCCATGATAAGTGTCATTACCTGCTCATGCAGTGACAGCGGATGACAAAGCGGCTGTTTTAAAAGCTCCATAAGTGCTTTTCCATGTGCAAGCTGTGCTTTTGTGGCATCGTCAAGGTCTGATGCAAACTGTGTGAATACCTCCATCTCCCTGTACTGTGCCAGGTCGATACGGATGCTTCCTGATGCCTTCTTCATGGCCTTTGTCTGGGCAGCTCCACCAACTCGGGATACTGAAAGACCTACGTTTACGGCCGGTCTCATACCTGCGTTGAAGAGGTTGCTCTCTAAGAATATCTGTCCATCTGTAATAGAAATTACGTTTGTAGGGATGTATGCTGATACGTCGCCAGCCTGTGTCTCGATGATTGGGAGTGCTGTGATTGAGCCTCCGCCAAGCTCATCGCTCAGACGGCTTGATCTCTCGAGCAGTCTTGAGTGGAGATAGAATACGTCTCCCGGATATGCCTCACGTCCCGGTGATCTCTCGAGCAGCAGTGAAAGTGCTCTGTATGCTACCGCATGCTTTGAAAGGTCATCATATACGATTAACACATCTTTTCCCTGATGCATGAAATGCTCTGCCATCGCTGTACCTGCATATGGTGCAATATACTGCAGGGATGCAGGATCGCTGGCTGTTGATGAAAGCACGATTGAGTAATCCATTGCGCCGTGTTTTGTCAGAGTTGACACAATTTTTGCTACTGTTGATGCTTTCTGGCCAATTGCTACATATATACAGATAACATCCTTGCCCTTCTGGTTGATGATGGTATCTGTGGCAATTGATGTCTTTCCTGTCTGACGGTCACCGATGATAAGCTCTCGCTGTCCACGTCCGATTGGGAACATTGAATCGATTGAGGATTCCTGTCTCAAGTGGAGTATCTACTGACTTTCTGTCCACGATACCCGGTGCCTCATTCTCGATTGGTCTGTAATCTTCCTCTTTGATATCGCCCTTTCCATCAATAGGCTCACCTAAGGCATTGATGATTCGGCCGATAAAACCTTTGCCTACAGGGATTCCGGCTTTTTTCTTTGTTCTTACTACTTTGGTTCCTTCATGGATTCCGTGGTCTCTTCCGAAAAGGATTACACCGATTTCATTCTGACGGATATCCTGAACCATTCCTTTTACTCCATTATCGAATACTACGATCTCACCGTACATGGCATGGTCGATGCCGTATATTGTGGCGATTCCGTCGCCGACGTAGATTACCTCGCCGGTCTCACGGCTCTCGGTATCGAAGTCGAAATTCTCTATCTCGCTCTGGATAATGGAGATTATGTCTGTTGCACTGATTGCGCCCACAGGGGTCACCTCCTGGTCAATTTTCTTTCAAGCTCACGAAGTTTTCCTTCGTAGCTTCTGTCATACTCTGTATTAAGAGTCTTAATCACATATCCACCCTAAAAGTGTTTCGTCCACTTTCTGTGTAAGGGATATTTCATATTCCGGATATTTGCTTTGTAGCAGCGCCTTGGCGTCATTTGCTTCCTCATCGGTTGCGGCCTCTGCACTGATAAGCTCAGCTCTTATGATATGGTTTTTCTCATCCCAGTATCTGTAATATGCCTCAAAGATTTCATTCATTTCAGCGGCATATCCAAGCTTTACCATTTCCTTTATGAAGCTTGTGATAAGCTTTGGCTCACTCTCAAATCCGTATACCTTTTCTATGATGTCATACTTTTTGGTCAGCGGTATAAGTGGATTTGCGAGCGTCTGTGCAAGCTTTTCTGTCACAAAGTATACTCTCTGTGCTTCCTCCACATCACGACGCTCTACAGCCAGCCTGTACAAAACTATTGCATTATTTACTGCTGCCTGTGTCATTAGCTTCACCTGTCTTTACAATCTTTCTCGCTGCTAAGATGGCAAGTTTTGCAATTTCAGCCTCAGCGGCCTTTGTTGCCTTCTCCTGCTCGCTAGCAATGTCCGCTTTTGCTTTTTCAAGCATACTGTCTGCTTCCTGTCTGGTTCTCTCAAGAGCCTTCTCCTGCTCAGCCTCGGCTCTTGCCCTGGCATCGAGTATTATCTGGTCTGCCTGAGTCTTTGCACTCTCGAGCTTCTTTTTATAGTCGCTCTTTAAGCTTTCTGCATCGTCCTGACTCTTCTTTGCTTCCGAGAACTGCTTCTGAATCATTTCGTCTCTCTGATTGATCACGCCCATCACGCGGTCAAAGAGGAATTTCTTAAATATCCAGTACAGGAAAAGCAGATTGACTACTGTCCATATTATGTTCCATGGATCAATTTTTAACATTGCTCTACCTTCCTTTCTGTTTCATCTGGTTGTAACTGTCAGTTACGCTGCCTGATTATTTAAGGAAGAGGATGATTAATAATGCGATAACGAAACCGTAAATAGCTGTTGCCTCTGCAAGGGCACATCCTAAAAGAAGTGATTTAGAGATTTTGCTCTCAGCCTCCGGCTGTCTTGCGATTGCGTCTACTGCTTTACCTGTTGCCAGACCGATTCCCAGTCCTGCTCCGATACCTGTTAATACTGCTACTGCTGCTCCGATTGCTACTAATAATGTTGATGACATAATGTGTTCTCCTTTTCTTGCTTATATGCTTTTTCTTTTGGTTAGCAATTATTTTGTTTCTTTTGTAAGCGAGGTTACATTTTCCATGCTTACGATGTGAAATTAAATGATGTGGTGTTTCATGCCTCATCAGATCTTCTTACTCGGTTGCCTCCTTGATGAAAAGTCCTGTCAGGAATACAAATACATATGCCTGTATAAGTCCATCAAAGATATCAAAATAACAACTGAATACTGCCGGGACGATTGCCGGTACGACCATCTTTAAAAGCTCCATGATTACGAATGAACCAAGGACGTTTAAATAATCGCATACACAGCGATAATGGTTTGATAAAGATCTCAAGGATATTGATAGGTAGTATTACCGGCATTGGCTCTGCAAAGCTTTTAAGCCACCTTTTGGTGCCCTTTGCCCTGATTCCTGCCACCTCAATAAGAACTATACTCATTACAGCGAGTGCTGCGGTGACGTTCATATCCTTTGTCGGCGGTTTGAAGCCAAGCAAGCCTATCAGGTTTGCTATTCCTATATAGATGATTACTGTTGCCAGATATGGTATGTAATCCTTTCCTTTTTCTCCGAGTGTCTCACTGAAGAAATCATTAAGGAATTTGACTCCTGCCTCTACGGCTACCTGTCTGCGTCCGGGATTTTCAACTGAAAGATTTCTGCCGAGAAAAAAGCACAGTAAAAATACCGCTGCCATTATTATCCATGTGACTACTACCGACTCGTATATGGGTATGCCTCCGAATATCGGTATCTTGAATACCACGTCACAATTGAGTTCCTCTAACAGTCCATCTACCAGAGCATCCATCTGCGTTACCTCCTTTTTTTTTGCTATATGAAATTTGATACGCAAATTGTTTCTTAATAACTCAAGATGTGTTTTGTCTGACCTTTGATGTTTGTTTGATCTTGATTTAATAAGAAGCAACTATCGTTGTACTTGATTTTAGTCACATCGTTTTATAAAGTCAACGTTTCGTTTTTATATTGTTTGGCTGGCAAAGTTTCACATTTTTTAGTTAGCTTTTTATACATTTTCAACAATTTATGTTTTTATTTTTGTGCAGTTTTTCTATTGCGTTTTGGGGATGTTTAGTTTTATTTTATTTTTATTTGCGTTTTATTAAAAATTTCCAAATAATTCGGGAGGAATTTCCCTTTTTTCACAGTTTTTCACAATTCATTTGAATTGCTGTGGGGATTGGATATAGTACGGAACCCGGGCGGCAGGCACACACAGGCTCTGGTGGGCTACGCTACGCTGCCAAGATTCTGTACGAAATTGCTTGCAGGGTTTCTTTGCTTGACGAAACCGGCTTTTATGCGCCGTCCTTGGCGCATACTACCGGTCACAAAAAGCGTGACCAGTAGCAATTTCAGCCATTTTTAATGCATCAGAAGATGCATGGGGCTGAAATTGCATAAAATATAGGTTATGGCGCATAGCTTGACAGCATAGTGTCAAGCTTGCGTTTTCATAAAAGTGCTATTTGATATGTTTGCCCAGCCGTCCATGGCTGGGCATTTCTGTGCTTCGTGGGCATAATTTCTACAGTATCTAGGCAGCTTCGCTATTCGCCCTCCCGAGCCTGTGTGTGCCTGCCGCCCGTGTTCCTCACGCTGTGGCTCTATTTACCTTCTTGTCGCTTTGCCCACGGCTATTGCCGTGGGCAAAGCTCTGTGCATGTTTGTTATTCTTTTACGCTTTCCCCTCGGCTGTTGCCGTGGGCTCGCTCTGTGCGTGCCGATTATTTGTGTATGCTTTGCCCGGTCTCCGCCGGGCTCGCTTGGATTTGCTCGCCCTTTGCGAGGGTTTGCTCAGGCCTAGCCCAGCATCACATCGAGCGTCATCATGAGGCAAAAGCCCACCATAAATGCTATGGTGGCGCGGTTTGAGTGACCTCCTTCTGACATTTCCGGCACGAGTTCTTCTATGACTACATATATCATGGCTCCGGCGGCGAAGCTTAGCAGGTACGGCATCACCGGCTCTATTATTCCGATGGCAAGTATCGTAAGTATTCCCGCTATCGGCTCGACTATTCCCGACAGTACTCCGTATACAAAGGCTCTTAGCTTTGAGCTTCCTGTGCTATGTAATGGCATGGATATGATTGCGCCCTCCGGGAAATTCTGTATAGCTATTCCGATTGCCAGTGAAAGAGCTGCTGCCCTCGTGATGGTGGTGGTTCCTGATATCCAGCTTGCGTAGAGCACTCCGACTGCCATGCCCTCCGGTATATTATGTAATGTAACTGCAAGCACCATCATTGTCTGTCTGCTGAAGTTGCTCTTTGGACCCTCGACTGAATTATCGAGATGCATATGTGGTGTGATTGTATCCAGTATCAATAGGAAAAACATTCCAAGCATAAAGCCTGCTACTGCCGGGACGAACTGCATTTTTCCAAGGCTCTGTGACTGCTCAAGTGCCGGAATCAGAAGACTCCAGACTGATGCCGCAATCATTACGCCTGCTGCAAAGCCACTGAGCATTTTTGTGGTCTTTACGGAAAGCTCATTTTTCATAAAAAGTACACATGCCGCACCGAGCGACGTGCCTATAAATGGTATTAATAAACCTAATATGGTTGATGTAATCATGGTTGCCTCCTATTCTGCTGTTTTTCTATTTTACACAAACTTCCCATATATAAAACTATATTTACCGGAGAGTATACAGTTGTTCCGAAAAAAAAATATGGGAAGTTTGAATATTTTATTATTCAACATATTATTTCTTATATCGTTTCGTATATCATTTTGCAGTAACTGAATATTCAAAACCACTTAATACAAAACAGCCGTAAGTAATTAGTCTTCTCTAACCCGATTACAGTTTAATACACCTATATAATTTCGTCAACCGGCTTCTGTGAGCCTTACTCGTTACTGTTCACACCTAACAGTGTGACCAGCAACGATTGCAGCTCATTTAAAATACTCCATAGCTTAGATACAATCGAATTATACTTCTTTACACAGCAATGCCCTGACAAAACGTCAGGGCCGGGTATCACATGCCACAGATGGCATATAAAAGCTTCTAATACCGATTCCTGCAAAGAGGCTGTCTTCCCACACATATATTATCCTTTGTACGGTCACGAAGCTCCGGCACCGGATTTGGCGCCACCTCAAAGCGATAATCCTCCCCGTTTTTTTGCGGATATAATCCTCAATAAAGGTATGGCTCATTACATTTCTTACCGGGTCATTGACCAGGCGCTGATATCTGATAAATGTTTCAGGAGCATTGGTTCTTACATCCACATACCTTTCACGACATGCTGTGTCGTTTACCGTACTGCCAAGCACACACCTGACATACTCAATATTGCTCTCAAGCACAAGAGGAGCCGGGAACTCAGCGTCAGGGATGACCTCATGCCAATCCTTTTTTCTCGTACTGTCTTAGCAGCTCAAGTGCAATATGCAGATGCTTAAGCTCCTGTTCAAACATAAACTGCCATATGCCACGTATTCTTGTATCCGTCTCCGTTTCATAACAGCTCCAATACAGCCAGCACTCGACATACTGATGCACAAGGAGATTTTCAAGGCGGCTCATGCATGGCTTCAACAGGCTGCCATACTGTGTAACATGCTGTTCCTCGACCATTCCGATTTCCTGATATAGCCTGCGTCCAATCTCATCAGGCCAAAGTGCCGCTGTGTTCATATAGTAGTTCATAGTCTGCTGTTCTGCTGCTGTGATTACGTTTGCAGCCAGCACATCCATTGTCGCAGGGCATTTATCCGTCATCGGATATCGTATTGAATCATATGGATGCCTGTGGTGTGAAATAGTCGGTCTGCCCGGTGTGATTTCCGTATAGCCTCCGACAAGCTTCTCTGCATGCTCACCTGTGGTAAAATCAAGATAATCTGCATAGCGGTACAAATGATCAAAGTCCTCGAGCAAGGCAAAATCGAGCGCAGACTTAATATTTTTGTCATTTACTCGTTTTGCAAGATGAGCAGTCAGGTCAACCGCAAGCTGCTCGTAGCCTATGGTGTGCTCCAATGCCGACTCATCTGCCGGCTTTAAATGTGTGAGTATTTTCTGCTGCTGTTGCTCACTTTTCCTGATGTATGCAAGCTTTCGTCTAAGCTCATCATCCCCTACGCTTCTTGAAAACTGATGTGAAAACCACACGTTTTCAAATTCTGTACCATTCATCAATATGATTCTCGTCCTTGTATACGGATTTACCTCATTTTTGTTATATGGTTTTACCCAGAATTTCTCCCAGTCAACAAATAAATCGCCGGTTCTCTCCGGCCTCATTTTAAATGGATTCATAATACAAACATACCTCCTTCATGCTATTGTATGCACGAAGGAGGTATGCTGTGCGTATGAATCACATTCTAATAATTTGTCAAATATATATGTGTATTTAGAGTTTTCCGAATCAGCCTCATAAGAGCCTTTCCTGCTCTATTGTTTTATCCGATTCAAGAATTGCTTCTTTTAATTCAGCAAGCAATCCTGCGTCCTTTTTTTTGCAGTTTTTCCCTGGTTGAAGCCTTAAGTGGTATTCCAGCGTCTTTTTTTTAATGCTTCCTCAAAATCCGCTACTCCCATTCTATAAGGCATTAGTTTTTCAAAAATTCTATCCTTAATAAACAAGAATATGCTTATCCCTCCAAAATCCATATCTCCCCAATGGAGGAACTCACATTCCTTAGATACAATAAGGCTTAATTTCTTTAGAAAATACACTTCCTTAGGAGTAAAATAACCATGACAAAAAATATACAAGGTATTCTCATCATATTGCATACTTTCATAGTTAGCCTTATTTTCTATGGTCATAATTTTTTTGCATCCTGCAAGCGAAACCGGACTTGCATGCTCAAGTGTCTGCGTATTAATAATGGTTCCATAAATCTGCTTTGACGTATCAATAACACATGTATCATCAATTCTATATGACAATGGTCCCTTCCATTCCATTGTCTGTGCATATGACATAATGCCATGCATCTTCAAAATTTCAAGCCCCGACTTCTTTTTTATCCTCTTTGGCATCATCTTCCTCTCCCTCTGTATCATAATCCTCCATATCCTTCTCATAATATGGAGAATATTTAGTCAGAATTGATACCATCTTTTGTCGATAGCATTTTTCAAATTTCTTTGAATCATTAAAAACCTTTGCACTAAAAAAACACGCTCCCACACAGGCTCCTTTATTCTTGTTATAGTATTGATACACTTAAAACGCATATCCTCCTCAGCCTCTGTGACACTCTTTCCGGCTTCCAGACGCCCCAAAATATCATCATAATATCTGCATATCCAATCGCAGTCACCAACCTCTGATTTCCACTGCTTTACAGACTCTATCAATCTTACCTGTTTTGCTCTTGAATCCTCAACACCCTCAAGCCGACACAGCTCCGGTATGCTGCTGACATCACAATCAATTTTTTTAATATCGCTGTTGACCTGAATCCAATTAATTCTTATCTTCCCATCGTGGCCTGCTTGTGTATTATTCTCTATGAACCTTGCCTGATCGATTAGTTTCCGGCGTCCACCAACAAATTCCATCATTTCTGTTATTTTGTTAAAATGTTTTTCTCCGGTTAGTTTTCCTGACCGGTATCCTTCGGTGTCTGTTTTTTTATAATATAGCCTGCAAGCGTGTGCTTAACTGGAGTTTTTCCCATAGCATAATACCCCTATAAAACCATTAATACGTCCTATCACTTTTCCTCAAACAGCTCAATTTCCTCGCCAAGTGGTCCTTTGCAGAATGCTATGCGCGCTGGAAATACCGGTGTTGATGCGATTTCTATATCCTTCGGCTCAATAAATACCTCGTATCCTGCTGCTTTTACAGCCTCTACACACGCATCCACATTATCTGTTGCGAATGCGAAATGACGAATCACACCTTTTCCCGGTGCATCATCTCCATCGTTAAAAATCTCAACAATTCCGTTTCCGGTATCAAGCATGATTCCTGCCTGCCATTCCCTTGCGACCGGGATTCCCAGAATGTTTTTGTAGAAATCTATTGTCTTTTCATATTCCTCTGTGCTGCTGCACTTCATTGATACGTGATGTATACCTTTTATTAAGCTCATTGTTTTTCTCCCTTTAATTTTTTGGAGCTGTTTTGTGATTTATAGTGATTTCAGCTACTTTTTTTCCCGCTATTTTTCCGGCTTTTGGGCTGAATTTTAGGAGCTGTTTTGGAGATTTCTGCGGTTTCAGCTACTTTTTCCCACAACTTTTCCGGCTTTTGGGCTGAATTTTGGGTTGTTTTAAAAGTTTTATGGATTACAGCTCCCCAGTGTCTGCCTACTATGCTATCAACCTATGGCTATTGTACATTATGCCAATTTAGTCCTACTTAGTAAAATGATATAAGAGTCAAAAGGTATCCAATTAAGAATCCCTTAAATCATATTATATCTATAAAATTTTCTATTGTCCATATATACAGTCTATCATGATTGCGGCCACGCAGCTATGAAGGCACTGAACAATTACGAAATTTATTTGCAAATTCGTACGCTTCATTATACTATATACTCATAGTATCAGAAAATAAGTACAATCTACAGGAGGATTATCATGATAATAAAAAACGGCATTGTAGCAGACCCTGCATCAGGTCTCTACGAACAGATGGATATACTTGTAAAAGATGGAAAAATAGTAAAAATAGCACCTGACATCTCATGTGCGTCAGATGCTGCTGCAACTGAAAAAAGAAGAAATAATAGATGCATCCGGAATGATTGTCGGACCTGGCTTATCGACACACATGTGCATTTCCGTGATCCGGGCTTCACATACAAGGAGGATATCCACACCGGTTCCCTGGCTGCCGCAAAGGGTGGCTTCACAACTGTTGTATGCATGGCAAACACAAAGCCTACAGTGGACAATGTGGATACTCTAAAGGACAACCTCTCACGTGGAAAGCAGGAAAAAATCCGTATGTATCAGGCCGCTGCAATATCGCACTCCCTCAAAGGACAGGATGAGGTTGACATGGCAGCTTTAAAGGAAGCCGGAGCATGTGGCTTTACCGATGACGGCATCCCGCTTACAAATGCCGCTTTCTGCTACAGAGCCATGCAAAATGCTGCAAAGCTGGATATGCCGATAAGTCTCCATGAGGAGGACCCTGCATTTATCAAAAACAACGGCATCAACCATGGAAAAGTATCTGACGCTCTCGGTATCTACGGCTCACCATCCATCGCTGAGGAAGCCCTTGTCGCAAGAGACTGTCTGCTTGCGCTGCGCAGTGGTGCTGATGTTGTAATACAGCACATCAGCTCCGGTGTATCTGTTGATATAGTCCGCACCTACAAAAAGCTTGGTGCAAGGCTCCATGCCGAGGCCACTCCACATCACTTCACGCTGACTGAGGATGCTGTCTTAGAGCACGGCACCCTTGCCAAGATGAATCCACCTCTGCGCACTGAAGCAGACCGTCAAAAGATTATAGAGGGACTTATCGATGGCACAATAGACCTTATCGCAACAGATCATGCGCCTCACAGCACCGAGGAAAAATCAAAGCCTGTAACCGAAGCTCCAAGCGGTATCATCGGTCTTGAGACATCTCTTGCTCTTGGTATCACAAGCCTTGTCAAACCGGGCCATCTAAGCATGCTTGAGCTTTTGGAAAAGATGACTATCAACCCTGCCAGGCTGTACCACATGCCTTACGGTACTATCTCAGAGGGTGCTGCTGCAGATTTTGTCATCTTTGATCCTGACGAAATATGGGTACCATGCGAATATGCATCAAAATCATCAAACACACCTTTTACCAGCATGGAACTGACCGGTAAGGTTAAGTACACCGTATGCGGTGGAAATGTGATTTATTCGGATAAATAAATTGTGTATGCACTATTAAAAAAGCAGATTGTGAACTCATGTGTTCACAATCTGCTTTTTTCTACTTCTCCACCAGCTCCAGGCAGTCTCCATAGTGTCTCTGCAATGCATTTAAGTCCATGATCATCACATAAAATACTCTGCCATTGTGCACTGAATCCACTATCCTGCCATGGTCGAGCACTGAAATATATGTGCCGTCTGCTTTTTTCATATGAAAGAAAATATAATCATTTGAGTGTCCTCCGTTAATCTGCGACCATATGCTTTTTTGACAGTTTTCCTGTTCATCCGGACGTATCAGATTACAGAAGCTCTTACCTGTATATGCAAGCAGCTCGTCCATATTTTTACAGCCTGTAAGCCTAAGCAGCTCATTGTTTGCAAGCAGGATCTCATCATTTTCTTTATCTGCCCTGTAAACAATGAACGCTCCCGGCATATTGTCAATAATATCCTTCACGGCAAATCCAAGCTTCGCACGGCTCTTTATACGCTCCCCCTCACGGTATGCCATGCAGCCGTTCTTCCCACGCATTTTCACCTCATAAAGTGCCATATCCGCACACCGCATGAGCTGTGAACGGTCATCAGCCAAAACAGGATACTCCGCAAAGCCCAGTGAAATGGTAAATGTATGTTCTTCACCTTTACAATAAAATTTCTTGGTTTCTCCTGTAAACTTCTTAAGAAAAGGCTTAACCTCCTCTACCGTGCAATCCGGCATAAAAATGCTAAACTCATCGCCTCCGTTTCTGCCTAGTATAACATCCTTTGAAAAATATTGCTTCATGCTCTCTGCAAGCTTCTGCAGTGCACCATCACCTGCCGCATGTCCATACACATCGTTGACCAGCTTGAAATCGTCAATATCAAGCATTGCCACAACACAATGCTTTTTGCGGATTCTGTCTCATATATTGCTCAACCTGCTCATCAAAACCGTGCCTGTTGTAGATACCGGTCAGTGCATCGGTCACAGCCAGTCTCTTGAAATTCTTCCTGTTCTCATTGATTGAAATCAACGCTGCTGTAAGCCCTGCCAAAAGCAGGACAATAACTCCACCTCCGATGAACAGATATAGCAGATATCTGTTATTGTAAAACCCACTCTTGGGTAAAATCTCAAGCCTCCACTTGTCTCCATACACGTTAAAGTCATATATCACCGGATCGTTCAACTCTTCCTTTGAACCGTAAACCCACTCATACGTATCATCCCACGGCGAAGCAAACTTCTGCAGACTGTACTTATATCCAAAACTGGAAAGAGCCTCTACAGATTCAGAAAAAATTTCCGGAACTTTCAGTATAACAATTGTGAAGCCCCAAAAGCTCTTCTGACCATTTTCATTCTCCAAATAAACCGGATTGCGCACTGCTATACCATATCCGCCCTGCTTCAGCTCCAATGGTCCCTGCATAATTACAGTGTCATTATCCCTCGCATAGCGCGAAATCTCTCCCCTGTCACTATCATTTATCAGATCTATCTTGCCGGATTCATTCCCCTCCTTTGGATATATTTCAGTCACAACTCCATTCGGTGCTATCTGTATACTCTGAATCGAATCGTCCATCATTTTTGCTGCAATATCATAAAACTTATTTATATTTCCATCACCACTTATGACAACCTGCTTTAAAGTATCGGTAACTCCTATTCCCTCCATAAGCTCGCCATATATACGCTCCGTATATGTCATCGCATTGAGCTTTGCATTTATCCTGTTCTGCTGTTCCTGACTCTTGCCGACTACATATATAGCGCCGATTAACGCACACATGCCCAATATAAATACCACTGCCGGAATAATGAATCTCTTTTTTAGCTTTTTCATTTGTATCACTTTCTAAAATCAATGTCTATCTGTTCTATATGATTTTAATATTATAGCTTACGATAAGAAAATGTCTATAAATTTACTTAGTTCATATCAATATTTTTCAGTTGCTCACCCGCTCGAGGAGGCAAATACTTTCTACATGCGTCGTATGAGAAAACTGATCAAATGCCTGCCACTTCATGAGTTCATACTTCTCTTCACAGAGTATCTTCAAATCCCTTGCCAATGTTGCCGAATCGCAGCTCACATATACAATCCTCTCCGGTGACATCGCAAGCATTGTGTCCAGGCACTTCTCATCACAGCCCTTTCTTGGCGGGTCAACGACTATCACATCCGGGCGAAGCATATCTGTATGTCCGGTGGATGCTGTATCATCAGTGATTTTCTCAGTTTTCTTTGCATTCTCATAAAACTGTGGCAGCACCTCCTCAGCCTTTCCTACGAAAAACTGTGCATTTGTGATGCCATTGAGCTTCGCGTTGTTTTTGGCATCCTCGATTGCCTGAGGCACTATTTCCACTCCATACACCTGCTTTGCCTTCTGTGACAAAGAGCGATATGGTACCGATACCACAGTAGAGATCCCAGACATTTTCATTTCCTGTGAGCCCTGCAAATGCAAGTGCCGTGCTGTAAAGCTTTTTCTGTCTGCTTCGGGTTTACCTGATAGAACGACTGTGGCGAAATCTGATATGTGATGCCTGTCCCCTGTGGTGTGAAATCAGGGTAAGAAAGCAGATGGATGGTGTCCTCAATATATGGTCTTCCCCATATGCAGACTGTCTTTTTGCCGAGGATGACATTTGTGTTTTCCTTGTTGATATTGTAGGAAATCGAAGTCATTCCATCGATTTTTGAGAGTCTTTCGCACAATATATCTGCTGCATTCCCGGCTCGGCATTTTGCTTCAAGACTGTCCCCATTTATCACAAGGCACACCATAATCTGCTTTGATGTAAAACCATATCTGATAAGCACATGGCGCACGAGCCCTTTGTGTGTGTTCTCGTCATACGGTGTGATGCCGCACTCATTCATCCATTCCTTTATGATATCCAGTATCTCTTTGTTTTGCGGCACCCCAAGCCTGCAGTCATCGACCGGGATGATATTGTGGCTTCGCGATGCATAAAAGCCTGTCACTATATTACCATCCCTGTCATATCCCACCGGAAACTGTGCCTTGTTGCGGTAGCGGTATGGATTGTCTGCGCCAACAGGCGGCTGCATTTTACTGTCCAGCTTTGCCTCGGAAAATCCACCTATACGCATGAGATTGTTGCGCACCTTATTATTTTTAAATTCAAGCTGCTTTTCATAGGAGAGCGCCTGTATCTGGCAGCCGCCACACCTCTTGTGCAGCTCACATTGCGGCTCAACGCGAAAAGTGGAAGGGGTCTTAATCTCTTCCACTCTTGCGTAGCCATAGTTTTTCTTTTAATTTTGTTGCGCGGGCTGTTATGACGTCACCAATCAGTGCATCCTTTACGAAAAAGGTCATGCCATCATAATGTCCGATACCCTCGCCATCTGTTCCCATATCTGTTATTTCAAGTTCAAATATGTCATTTTTTTTCATGCTTTTCTCTTCTTTATTTTATATATAATTACTCTTTATAATGTTTGTATCCGGCGCAAGCTTTCACACCAAAAATCACACCATAGCTATATTAATATCGTCCGCTTTTTTACACACTTGTTCTGCGGAAATTTGTCTCCATAAACCTGTTGTAGCCCTGCCACTTTGTATCGTTTTCAGGCACATTTACAAGCAGCTCCCTGAAGGTCTCCATCTTGGCATCTATGTTGTCTGCAAAGCTAAGTGCCAGTGCCTCGACAAGTGCCGGCTTTTTCGGAGAGCCAAACTCAAGCTCGCCGTGGTGGGCAAGTATGCAGTGCTTCAGCTCGTTTGCGAGCACTACCGGGAAGCCGTCGATGCTCTTAATCGCATCGCCTACCCACTCTGCACCAATCATGATATGTCCGAGGAGCTGACCAGCGTCTGTATAGTCATTCTCCGGGAAAGTAGAAAGCTCCTTTAATTTTCCGATATCATGGAAAATAGCTGCTGTAAGAAGCAGGTCACGGTTTAAAACCGGATACATTTTTGCAAAATAATCACAGTTCTTCGTCACACCGAGTGTATGCTCCAAAAGACCTCCTACAAAGCCGTGGTGCACGCTCTTTGCGGCTGAATGGAACTTGAAACGACGCTCAAACTCCTTATTGTCAAAAAAGCTATGTAATAGCTGTGACAGGTACTGATTCTTTACAGAGCCGATAAATCCCATGAGTTCCTTATACATGACCTCGACATCCTTATCGCTGACCGGCAGATAATCCGCAGGGTCATATTCTCCCTCGTTTACCTTTCTCGCACGCTTTATGGAACACTGCAAATTGCCCTGAAAGCTTGTGATATCACCGGTTATGGCTATGTAATCCATTGCATCAAATTCCTCAATGCCTACTGAGCCCACATCCCATATCTTGGCATCCAGCGTGCCTGTCTTATCCTGCAGGATAACATTGTCATAAGGCTTTCCGCTTTTGGTCATGGCTGTCTGCTTGCTCTTGCATAAAAAAAAATCTCATTGATTCTCTCTCCCTCGCGGAGAGTTGAAATATACTTCATATATCCTCCTAATTTCGGCTAATTCATCACTCCGATTTTCACCTGACAGGTAATCTCCGTGTAGCCGTTGCTTCCTTTTCTCTTTACTTTCAGATTGCAGGTATCCTCAGGCTTTTGCTGCATAAGCTGTTTGTTGTACGCGGACACATTCAACACATCTGTATTGTTTACCGCAACTATCACATCACCGCTTTGAAGCCCCGAGACAAATGCCGGTGAATCCATGGTAACCTGCTTTATATAAACCCCCTTTGGGATGTTATATCTGTTTGCTATTTTTTCTGTAACTGTAGTACAGGTGATGCCTATGTACGGCACATCCGCGCCGCTCTCAAGCTTTTCAATGGCAGGTGACAGGTCGCTTATGCTGACAGCCGTGAGCGTATTGTTTTCCTCCGCCGGATTGAAATCCTGCAGCGAAAGCCCTATGACCTGACCATCTGTATTAATCAGTATACCGCTCTGCAACTTGTTGCTTGCGATATCTGTGGTGAGCACCGAGTAATTGTTGTCCTGCGCCGACAGCTCGTTGGTTGTTGACGTTACAAGACCTGTGAGAATGGCATAGTTTGCCTCAAGTGCAATGACAGATGCTCCTCTTGAAACAATATTTGAATTACCAAGCTCCGCAACCGCTATAGCCCTTATTGTGGCGTCGTCCAGAAGTGACTTATCCACGGAAATGATTGCTATACCCGTATTGCTGTCATACTTGACCAGCGCAGCATCAGCCATCATGTCGTTTACAAAGGTTACACTAAGCTTATCCGCCTTATCCACTACATTTTTCTCTGTCAGAATGATTAGCTGCTTTCCATTGTCCCTCAGTATCACTCCCACTCCCTGACCCTCGGTCTCATAGGAATTGTTGAAAATATCAGTGGCATCTGTCACACCCGTGACTCCTACTACAAATCTCGTGGCCGAAGCGCCCACGCTGTAGAGCTGGTTCTGCACTGCCTGATAATCTGCGAGTGTAGGCTGATAGGTCTGCGAAGACGGCTCCGAAGAAGTGCCGGACTCTGTGCTTTGTGTACCATTTTCACTATATGCATCACTGCTGTCATCTATGCCTGACTGCTGTGTGGCTGTCTGCACATCATTATTATTTTTTCCATCTGAAGCTTTTTTTGATTGTCTGTTGATAACCGGCAGAAATATAGCAAAAACAATGCTTGCAGCCACTGCAAATGCCACTCCGCAGAGTGCTGCTGTGCCAGCTTTTTTTTGCAAGTCTTTTTTTATTCAGCGGTTTATCCTTTATCTTTTCTCTGATAAATTGCTCCATATTGTCACCCTGATTAGATGTCTTTAGTTACTATCTTACATTATATTCTGAATTATATTGCGTTGCAACCATATTTTTTCTTTGAGTATAGGCTTTGAGTACGGGCTTGCGGCATGTACCCGCCGGACTGCTGCACTGCTCCCAACGGTGCGAATAGCGCAGTGGCTTAGATACTGTAGGATTATGCTCATAACACAGAAATGCCACGGCATGGATGCCGGGACAAGGAGCTATCGAGCCATGGAAGGCGAGTAGCGACGGTTTCGTCATGTATAGAAAAAGTAAATGCATAATCCATACAGAATCTTAGTCACGCAGCGTAGCACCGGTGGGAGCAGTGCAGCAGTCCGGCGGGTACATATCGCAAGCCCTTACTTTTTGGCTCGTTTAACAAACTGGTTTGTTATGTATTAAACTTTATGTTATCATCTTGTAATTATCATTTAATACATATTTATTATGGTTTTTTTGAAGATTTTCAGCTATAATATGATAAGCTATACAGTAAATATGAATTTAATATTCAACTACCGAAATATAAGGATATAGAAATGAATAAAAAAGTTTACAAAACATTGGAATATAACAAAATCCTCACCATGCTAAGCAGCTACGCAGCATGTGATGAGACAAAGAAGCGGTGTCTTTCGCTTGAGCCTATCACCGATTTATACGAAATCAGACATCTGCAGACCACCACTGCCGATGCACTAAGCCGCCTGTATAAGGACAGCGGAGTGTCCTTCGTTGGCATACACAATGTACATGCTTCTCTAAAGAGGCTTGATATCGGTGGTGCACTGAATACGACCGAGCTTCTTCGCATCTGCAGTCTTTTGGAGGTTGCAAAGCGCGTGAAGGCTTATGGCAGAAGCGCCATGGATAATGAGAAGCAGGATTCTCTCTCCGGTCTGTTTGCAGGGATTGAACCGGTTTCTGCGCTCTGCGATGAGATTAAGAGGTGCATTTTATCTGAGGAAGAGATTGCCGATGATGCGAGTCCTGAGCTTTTTAAGATAAGAAAGAGCATACGCGGCATGAACGACAGAATCCATGCGCAGCTCACCAAGCTAATGAACAACAGCACAACGAGGACATATCTGCAAGATGCGGTTGTGACCATGCGTGACGGCAGATATTGTCTGCCTGTAAAGGCTGAGGCTAAGGGCAATGTACCCGGCATGATGCACGACCAGTCATCTACCGGCTCTACCCTTTTTATCGAGCCGATGGCTGTCGTCAATTTGAATAATGAGCTCAAGGAGCTTTTCATAAAGGAGCAGGAGGAGATTGAAAAAATCCTCGCAGCGCTCAGCGACAAAGTTGCCATGAATGCGGCTGCTTTGGAGCAGGACTATGAGATTCTTTCAGAGCTTGACTTCATTTTTGCAAAGGCAAATCTGGCTAAATCATATAACGGTGTGGCACCGGAGTTCAACACCGAGGGACATATCAATATCAGAAAGGGCCGTCATCCTCTTTTGGATGCTAAAAAGGTGGTCCCTATAGATGTACGGTTCGGCGAGGAATATAAGCAGCTCATCATCACCGGACCAAATACCGGCGGTAAAACGGTTTCACTAAAGACTGTCGGACTTTTGACTCTCATGGGTCAGGCAGGTCTTCACATTCCTGCGGCTGACAGGTCAAAGCTCGCCATCTTTGAGGATGTCTTTGCGGATATAGGCGATGAGCAGAGTATTGAGCAAAGTCTCAGTACCTTCTCGTCTCACATGACCAATATCGTAAAAATTCTTGAAAAAGCTGACGACAGAAGCCTTTGCCTGTTCGATGAGCTCTGCTCGGGAACCGACCCGACAGAGGGTGCGGCACTTGCCATATCAATTTTAAACAAGCTGCACCAGTATGGTGCCATCACCATGGCCACCACACACTACAGTGAGCTGAAGGTATATGCGCTTTCCACAGACGGTGTGGAAAATGCCTGCTGTGAGTTCAATGTGGAGACTTTAAGCCCTACCTACCGCCTGTTAATCGGTATTCCTGGAAAGAGTAACGCATTTGCAATCTCATCAAAGCTTGGTCTGGACGAAAACATCATCGAGGATGCAAAAAGCAGAATTAATGATAACGACCTTGATTTTGAGGATCTGATTGCAAGCCTCGAGTCACAGCGACAAACTATCGAAAAGGAACAGCTTGAAATCAACAGCTACAAGGCCGAGATTGAAAAGCTCAAGAAACAGCTCGAAGAGAAAAACGAGCGCATAGACAAGAGCAAAGACAAGATTTTACGCGAGGCAAATGAGGAAGCATACAAAATACTGCAGGATGCAAAGGAGCTCGCCGACAAAACCATCCGCAATTTCAATAAATACGGACAGGGACAGGCTCCTATGAGCCAGATGGAAAAAGGAGCGCTCTGCCCTTCGTGACAAGATGAATGACAAGGAAAAGAAGCTGTCAGACATCAAAAGAAAAACACTGCCAAGGCAAATCACAAGGCGCCTAAGAAGCTGCGCATCGGTGATTCTGTGCTTGTGCTCTCCCTCAATCTGAACGGCACCGTGAGTACTCTGCCAAACGCCAAAGGGGACCTGTATGTCCAGATGGGGATCCTGCGCTCGCTGGTTAATATTAATGACCTCGTGCTCTTAAACGACGATGTATCTCCTGCCAAGAAGTACGGCGGCAGCGGAAGCAAGATAAAGATGAGCAAATCAATGTCAGTTTCATCAGAAATCAACCTGATTGGAAAGACTACGGATGAGGCACTTGCTCTCTTGGATAAATACCTAGACGACGCATATATCGCTCATCTTTCATCAGTGCGCATCGTCCACGGCAAAGGCACCGGTGCACTGCGAAAGGCTGTGCATGGACTCCTTAAGAGGACAAAAACTATTGCGGAATACCATCTCGGTGAGTTTGGTGAGGGCGATGCCGGAGTAACCATCGCAACCTTTAAATAACGACAATGTACTTTTACGGAATATAAATAATTTTTAAGAAGGAGATTAGAAATGGCTGTTAAACAGAAAATACTGATAGTAGACGACGACAACAATATAGCAGAGCTTATATCTCTATATCTGACCAAGGAATGCTATGACACCAAAATCGTAAATGACGGTGAGCAGGCTCTTATCGCGTTTGAGCACTACAAGCCAAACATGCTTCTTTTTGGACCTCATGCTTCCGGGCATAGACGGCTATCAGGTATGCCGTGAGATACGTGCAAAGTCCGATGTGCCGATTATCATGCTCTCCGCAAAGGGCGAGGTATTTGACAAGGTTTTAGGCCTGGAGCTTGGCGCCGACGACTATATACTCAAGCCCTTTGACTCAAAGGAGCTTGTGGCAAGAGTCAAGGCCGTGCTCAGACGCTTCCAGCCTGCAAAGCCGGAGGCCTATGCTTCCGTAGATATCAAGTGTGTGGAGTACCCGGGGCTTATTGTAAATCTGTCCAACTACTCTGTCACTTATGACGGACAGCAGATTGATATGCCGCCAAAGGAGCTTGAGCTTTTATATTTTCTTGCCTCATCTCCAAATCAGGTGTTTACGAGGGAGCAGCTTCTGGACAACATATGGGGCTATGAATATGTCGGCGACACCCGCACTGTCGATGTGCATGTAAAGCGTCTCCGCGAGAAAATCAAGGACACAACCTGGCGCATCGCAACTGTCTGGGGCATCGGATACAAATTTGAGGTAAAATAATAATGAAGCACACCATCTACGCTAAGCTGTTAATCAGCTATCTGATTTACGGTGTCATCGCTTTTTTCATTATATGCACCTTTACACAGCATCTCACCACAGACTATATCGAAAAGCAGGAGGCATCCAATCTCTACAGGGAAGCATCCATCATTGCAGGTGATTACGCCGCCGAATACTTTGACTCATCCATGTCGCTTAGCGATTTCCAGAATCACATGAAAATCGTAGCCGACTATATGGATGCCAAGGTATGGGTGGTCAGCCCTGACGGTGAGCTGCTCATGGACTCAGATGATCCGTCAATAGGCATTGATACCCAAAATGACAGTTCTAAGCCTGTAGTGATAAATGGCTTTGATGTCACCGATTTTGGCAGCAACAACTATATGATTGGAGATTTTTACGGTTGCTTCAAACATAAGATGCTGTCCGTATTTTCCGGTAAATGTCTCGTACCAGAATATCGGCTACATAGTCATTCACAAGACAATGAGCCATATCACGGCAGGTGTAAATGGTTTTATGAACATCTCCTTTTACACTGTAGCGCTCATTTTTGCCTTTGCATTTGTTCTGCTTTTTTCATGATGAGCCGCTCCATTTACCGTCCTATCTCCAAAATCACAAAGACCGCAAAGAAGTATGCAAAGGGCGATTTCACTGCCCAGATTGATGTACATTCCAATGACGAAATCGGCTATCTGGCAAACACACTCAACTACATGGCAACTGAGCTTGATACGCTTGAGGAGGATCAGCGCAAGTTTGTTTCTAACGTGTCACACGACTTCCGCTCCCCTCTTACATCGATAAAGGGCTACGTGGAGGCCATGCTGGACGGAACCATTCCTGTTGAGATGCAGGATAAATACTTAAACATCATACTTTTTTTGAGACTGAGAGGCTTAATAAGCTCACCAAGAGTCTTATCGATCTGAACCAGTTCGGTCATCACGGCATACATCTAGATATTGCTGATTTTGACATCAATACAATGATCCGCACGACAATCCTCACCTTCGAGGGTAAATGCAGTGAAAAGGGCTTAAGCTTTGACCTGCTGCTCACCGGAAAAGAGCTTTTCGTGCGCGGTGATATGGTCAAAATCCAGCAGATTCTTTACAACCTGATAGACAACGCTGTGAAGTTTTCAAATAATGATTCGAGTATCAAGATTGAGACGAGTATCAGAAATGAAAAGGTGTTTATATCAGTAAAGGATCACGGTATCGGTATACCAAAGGACAGCCTTTCAAAGATCTGGGAGCGCTTCTACAAGAGTGATTTATCCCGCGGAAAGGATAAACGCGGTACGGGACTAGGCCTGTCTATAGTTAAAGAAATTGTGCAGGCGCATGGTGAGAATATAAATGTGATAAGCACTGAGGGTGTGGGAACTGAGTTTATATTTACGCTGCCGCTCAGCAAAAAAAAAGAAGGGTGAGCACAGCACACAGTATATTCCTCAGAAAAATGTGAAGTCAGCCGTGGTTGTTTGTCCGGGCAGATTATGGTTTTATTTACATTTTCTTTCTTTTTTTACTTTATGGAACTCCGCGGCAGTTCACATTTTTCTTCGGAACACACTGTATGCTCTCCGGCTAATTCAGGTTTTTTACGGGCGAGGCGCTTTGCTGCCTTGCATTTTGGCAGTGCCGGACTTATTTCACTGGCGTGAAATTTTGTCCGGCACTTTTTGCTTTTTAAATTTAAAGCTCATTTCACTTATGCGAAATGAGCTTTATTAAATAGTTATAGACTGTTTATAAATATTCTGAGTCGCCTTGAAAACACAAGAAAACTGATTTTAAATAATTACACTTATATCACATTTTTATGGCTCGTATTTGCTGCCGGTCGGGTCGGTTACTGTGTAGTCTCCGCCGGATATGTCGGCTGTGGTTTCAAAGTCTGTGATGTCCTGATTTACGGTACCATCGAACAAGTCATATGTGAAGGTGTAGCCCTGTGCCGATACTGCTTTGACATATATTTTGATATTGCTTGCGGCCGTGACAGGGATTAAGTCTTCGATTTTGACTGTGCCTTCGAGGCTATGGAGCTTACCGTCGTCCTCTTTTGAGGCATCAGAGCTATCATTTTCCGTGTTATTCTTTGAGCCATCTTTTTTGGCATCATCTTTCCGGCTTAAGGCGGATGTGATGGAGTCTGTGTCTGCAGAGTCTGCACTGTCTGTGCCGTTTTCTGCCAACAGCTGTCTGATATCGTAGGTCTTTAGCTCTGTTCCTGAGCTTGCAACTACGAGCTGCACACTGTTAAAATCAAAGTAATCATTTCCCATGACCGCTACATCTACATCTGTGCCAAGCTTTATGCTGCCATTGTCAAAGGTTGGTTTATCGACAAGTATGCCGGATGCTACATTTTTGAACACTGATGTCACACCTTCAAACTCATCGAGCACCTCTGTGCTTCTCTTATTTCAACAAACAGAAATGTCACATTGCCTGCATAGTCCTCAGACAGTGGAAGTGTGGCCTCGCCCGTATACTTGATGCCGTTTAGCTCGAGCGGTATCTCGTTTGTACCGAAAAATACACTGGTTTTTGTATCCTCTGTGTACTCCTTTGGCACCACCGAGACAGAGACTGTGTATGTCATATCAGTAAAGTCTGCACTTTTTAAGGAAATATCCCAGTCTGTTATGAGGCTGGCCTCCTCCTCAAGGGTGGACTTGATATCATCCTGCATGGTCTGCACATCGGAAAGTATCACCGATGTGTTGTCTGAGGTGTATGACATCTGTGTCTCGAGCTTTTTTATCCTGTTATTAAGCAATACTGCCCCCGCAATAAGTGCGGCAAGCAGTATTATGGTAATCGCATTGAAAATATTTTTTTTCAAATTCATATTATAGTGTTATTCCTCATCTTCCTCTGCAGCTACAGCTATTCCAAGCTCATCAAGCTGCTTTGGATCTACAGTTCCGGGTGCCTCTGACATGAGGTCCGAAGCGTCCTTTACCTTAGGGAATGCAATAACCTCCTTGATATTGTCTGTATGCAGCATATGCATGCAGATACGGTCAACACCGAAGGCAAGTCCTGCGTGTGGCGGTACACCATATGAGAATGCATCAAGCAGGAATCCAAACTGCTCATGTGCACGCTCCTTTGTGAAGCCAAGCACCTCAAACATCTTCTCCTGAATGTCATCCTGATGGATACGCACTGAGCCTCCACCGAGCTCTGTACCATTGAGTACGATATCATATGCCTTTGCACGAACTGCGCCCGGATCTGAGTCTATCTTGTCCCAATCCTCCTCCATAGGCATGGTGAATGGATGATGCATTGCCATAAATCTGTTTTCCTCATCAGACCACTCAAGGAGTGGGAACTCAGTTACCCAGAGGAAATTGTACTTATTCTCATCAATCAGGCCAAGCTCAGCTCCAAGCATGAGACGAAGCGCTCCTGAGTACATTCCATACGATTTTATTCTTGTCAGCTGCGAAAAGGAGTAAATCTCCCGGCTTTCCGTTCATCCTTGCGACAAGTGCATCAAGCTCAGCCTCTGTCATAAACTTGGCAAATGATGACTTGTATGTGCCGTCCTCATTGATGCACAGATAAGCAAGTCCCTTTGCTCCACAGCCCTTTGCATGCTCTACAAGCTTGTCAATCTTCTTACGAGGCATCTTTGCCTGTCCCTCTACATTGATACCGCGGACAGAGCCACCGTTTTCAAGAGCTCCTGTGAATACTCCAAAGCCACAGTCCTTTACCACATCCGAAACGTCACAAAGCTCCATACCAAAGCGTGTATCAGGCTTGTCAGAACCAAATCTGTCCATAGCCTCCTGCCAAGGCATACGCTTAAACGGAATCTCAACATCCACATTGACAACCTCTTTGAAAAGGTGCTTTAACAGTCTCTCATTTACCTCGATTACATCATCGATATCTACGAATGAAAGCTCCATATCTGCCTGTGTAAACTCAGGCTGTCTGTCTGCACGCAGATCCTCATCACGGAAGCATCGTGCAATCTGGAAATATCTGTCATAGCCTGAAGCCATCAGAAGCTGCTTAAAGAGCTGTGGTGACTGAGGAAGCGCATAAAAATGTCCGTGGTGTATACGGCTTGGCACGAGATAATCCCTGGCTCCCTCCGGTGTAGACTTGCAAAGGATTGGTGTCTCTATCTCCAAAAAGCCCTCGTTTGCCATAAAGTCACGCATCACGCGAAGCACATTGCTTCTAAGCATAAGGTTCCTCTGGATATCAGGGCGGCGAAGATCCAGATAACTGTATTTAAGCCTGATGTCCTCGCTTGTCTTTGAATTCTCCTCAATCTGGAACGGAGGTGTCTGTGCCTCTGAAAGCACTCTGATTGATGTAGCGATAACCTCGATATCGCCTGTCTTTAAGTTCTCATTGACAGCGGCTGTTCTCTTCTGTACAGTTCCCTCAACTGCGATAACGAACTCACTTCTTAAGGTGCCTGCCTTTTCAAAGCCCTCTGCACCTACATTCTCCTCACCGAACACTATCTGAAGTATTCCGCTTCTGTCTCTTAAATCTACGAAAATGAGACTTCCTAAATTTCTTCTCTTCTGTACCCAGCCCATCACTGTGACCTTCTCACCGATATTGGCATTTGATACCTCTGTACATCTATGGCTTCTATGTAAGCCCTGCATTGATTCTGCCATTTTATACTCCTTATATTTCTACTATATATTTATTCTAATAACTGTTTGATACCGCTGCTACACAGCTAATCTGCTGCTTATCAGATTCCTATCTGTTAAAGAACTCAACAAACTCCTCGTAGCCCTCTTTCATAAGCTGCTCCTTCTGGAATTTCTTGTTCTTGTTCATTCGCACAACAAGCACCTGCTGTCCGTTTGCTCTTGCGTCTTTTGCCTGGTTCATGACATCAACAAGCTTGTCTGCCGGATATTTCTTCTCAACCAGATAAGCCACCTTCTTTGGACTCTCAGGAATCTTGAAGCCACTCTCCATGAGAAGCAGGATAATTCTCTCAAAACCGATTGAAAAACCACAGGCCGGTACATCATTTCCGGTGAACTTTCCAATCATCTTGTCATATCGTCCGCCACCGCCACAAGCTGCGCCAAGCTCAGGCATTGATATCTCAAAAATAGTTCCTGTGTAGTAGCTCATTCCACGAACAAGTGTAGGGTCAAATACGAGCTCAAACTTTGCTCCCTTTGTAGCATTAACGGCCGTAGCTATCTCTGTCATATTTGTAACCACTTCTTCGTCTAAATATTCACCGAGCTTTTCTGAAAGTATTTTTACACCCTCAGTGACATCCCTTGTCTGCTCCAAAAGCTTGAACAAATCAAGATATTTGTCAATATTTTCCTGTGGGTAGCCATCCTGTGCAAGCTCACTTGCAACACCTTCCACTCCTATCTTGTCCATCTTATCGAGTGTGATAAATACGCTGTCGTAGTCCTCCTCAGCGAAACCACTGTAAGCAGCCATTGCCTTTAGGATTCTTCTCTCGTTGATTCTTATCTCAAAGTTCTCGAAACCGAGTCTTCCGATTGTGGTAGTGGTTGCTGTAATCAGCTCTATCTCTGCCAGATTGCTTGGCTCTCCGAGTATATCTATATCACACTGTGTAAACTGTCTGTAGCGACCTCTCTGAGGTCTGTCTGCTCTCCACACACTGCCCATCTGAAGTGCCTTAAACGGCGATGGCAGGTTGTTGGCATTGTTTGAATAATATCTTGAAAGTGGCACTGTAAGGTCGTAGCGCATTCCAAAGTCTACTACATCCGATTCTTCCTTTGCTGTCTCCAGATTCAGCTTCTCGCCTCTCTTCATTACCTTGAAGATTAGCTTCTCATTTTCTCCGCCCTGCTTGCTTGTGAGATTTGCTATATTCTCCATGCATGGTGTCTCTATCGGTGTAAATCCGAAGCTTCTGTATGTATCCTTGATCACACTTGTCACATAATCACGGATTTCCATCTCTGCAGGTAATATATCCTTCATGCCGTTGACCGGCTTTTTGCTCAGTGCCATTTGGTTTCCTCCATCTATATTAAAATATTGAATTCATTAGCTATTCTATTATACTTTTCGGTTTTGCAATCGTCAAGGGTTTATGGCAATTATACGGGCTGCAAGCCACGGCACCGTTAGGGCATACGCATATGCTTTGCTTTCGCTACGCTTTGCCGCTAAGATACTGTACGGATTATGCTTTTTATTCTTCTATGCTTGACGAAACCGTCGAAACGCGCCTTCCGTGGCGCGATTCTCCTTGACTTGCCCTCCATGGCAAGTCATTTCTGTGCTTCATATGCATAATCCTACAGTATCTAAGCGGCTTCGCTATTCGCTCAATCAAATGCATATGCGTATACCCTGGCGGTGTCGTGGCTTGCAAATGCTAATGCACATCTACTGTGGTGGATTGCAAATTCCGCACGGTGACAAGCCCATGGATTTTGCTTCATCAAGCGTTACCTCTGTGTCACTCTTTTTCAAGGTCCGACAGCCCGCACGGTGATATTTCTTGCCGGTTGCAGTGATATGAACCATTGTCTCGCTGTTTGAGGAATCTGTAGCGCTATTTTCTGCTGCTGAGCTGTCTGAGCCTGATGATGCACTTCCTGTTGTACTGCCTGAAGAGCCGGATTCTCCTGCCCCGCTTCCAGCGCTGCTCTGCGAGCCTTCATTCTGCGGTGTACCCGTCTGAGCGCTCTGCTGCGGAGTTGTACCATCCAGCCAGCTATCACCATTCTCATAGTTTATTCCGACTCCGGGCTGCACATTATAGCAATAGACATTAAAAAATATGCCGCCACCGTTATCCTCAACCGACTTTGCCTCTATGAGAACGCCGTTTGCAACTAGATTGCTACCCGAGAACATCGGAGTCACTCTGTAAAGCACATGATTTCCTGTATTGTTTACATAATCCGCTACCAGATTCTCAAACGGAAGCATGCCCTCCACATTCAGGTATCTCGTGCCGGTAATAAGGTTCTTTGGATTGGCATTCTCCCCGGCAAGCTGATAGCCAATAAGATGACAGCGATTATATAAATACCTGTCCTTTATCACATCATACTTCACCGTATGCCAGCCTGATGGCTTTATCATGCCTATCTTGCCACGCTCCTCAGTCGGCATGATATCCTTGCAGATATTGGCATAAGCCACACCGCATCTGCCAAGTGAATCCAAATCACTGTAATTTTCAAAAGCAGTGGTAGTCATATCGCTGTCCGTAAAAAAAGGCTCATTATTGTTGACAGCCACGTATGCCTTGCCATCATATGCAGGAATCGCATCAAGTGAAACATAAGAATTGTTGTTTACAAGATCCTCCTGTGGCCCATCCGCATTATCCTTGCTGCCTAAAGCACCGGAAGAATCCTCACCTGCCACTTCAGCTCCTGTGGCATGCCCGGCACCTTCAGTGCCTGATAAATTAGTGGAGGCACAGCCTGTAAAAATTGTGGCAATTGCAAGTAACTCACATAGTGTAATTGCAGCTGTTTTCCTTAACTTTAGCCATATGTTCATATAAAATCACTCTTTCTATCAATCGATTGATATTGGATTTTCCCTAATCACAATAAATTAAATGAATACTTAAATTACTAAACCTAATATACTTTTATTTCCTCGCTTCATTTATTATAGCAAACGTTTGTTTGTTTTTCAACCCTTGCTGTAAAGCTATATATTTCCCACTATTTTGGTATGTTAGTGAGTTTCCCCGGTAGTACGCACCTATGTCACGTAAACTAAAAAAAGGATTCGAGCAAATGCTCGAATCCTTATAAATACCAGCTTATTAAACTATCATTTAAGATTGCTCGATGATACTAACAACTCTCGAACTTCTTTTTTAGTAAATATACACACAATCAAAACCTATATGTATATTTTCTATAAAATAAAAAGGAAGCCGGACGCATCCAACTCCCTTAGGCATAGTCCGCAGACGTCCGCCGCAATTCTGTAATATATTATGCCATAATGAAAACTTTTATGCAATAGCACTTTTGAATTTTCCACAAATATTTTTGAATTCTCTACAAATACTTTTTCAATAAATTCAACTTCGTTCTGGTATCTGTATACACAACTGTGTTGAAAATGGACGTAGAAACTTTTCCCCTAAGTTCTTCACAGTCCTTTTCAAACAAACGAATAAATGCCATAATTTTCTTCTTTTGACACTCTAATAGTTTCATCATAAAGCTTATAAGAATCACATAATCAACAATAGACTCAAATGTAATATTATTAATTCCTGTCTCTGCACTTATACACTTAGCAATTCTCAAGCTTACCTTACCCGTTTTAAATCTAGCATCAAAAATCGTATTATTGTGTGCTACAGCATTTCTTAAATCCTTTAAGGCATATACGATCAATGGTAACAATTTACCATCTCGGTCATAAGCAACCTTTATGCCTACGCTCTTAGAAATTTTTTTCCTGGTATTTTGGTCAAGACAACCTACAAATGTACCAAATTCACCAAGACTAATTAATTCAAAAATTGCCCATATAGGAAGCGGCTGATCCTTGTCATAATAATGATTCACTATAAACCTCTTACCATAATCTCGGGAAATAAGACTATATACTTTATTTCTAAGATTCATTCTTTTATTGATTGCTTTTTTATAATCATTACTACCTATCGGATAGGCTTTGTAATCCGTTAACAATTTCGCATATATATTCGCAAATCTTTTACTTTCAGCATCTTCCAAAATAACTTCCAATACATAGTTTTTAAATGCAGTTTCCAAAAACATTATCTCCGGATAAAACATTGTCTTAATCGCCATATCAAAGTCATAGATTGCCTGCACCTCATCAAAGGAATTGAATGCATATGTATTCGCTGGATTATTATGAAAACGATATCCTTTATATCCATGGAAATAACCCATATATCTAAGTTTTTCTTATCACTACTTCCAGAAATACTCAATCCTTTTTCATCTCGCATATATGCCATCAGCGCATTAATACTTTTAGGTTTCTTTTTCATTGACACCATACTCCTTTTACTGTAGCCTTCTCAACAATAATTTTAATGGTAATTTCCATCAAATGTCAACAGCAAATACTCTCTTTCTCTCCATCTATCCATCTCATTGTTACTGTTCCCCCCTAACAGTGTGACCAGTAACTCTCTTCTAGGCGGATTCCCACCCCGCTGGGCGGATCTTACGGCCCGAACTCAAAAAAGCCACCCCAGGCATAACACCCGGTGTGGCTTTTAATCATGTATTATGAAATTATGCGAATCACCTAATGTGAATCAACACTGCTATATTACAGACCAAATCTACTCGCAAAGCTTAGAAAACTCATCCGCAACAAACTGAACCTTGGTTCCGATAATAACCTGAACAGAATTCTTGCCAGGCTTCATAACGCCTGCAACACCTGCAGATTTAATCTTCTTGTCATCAACCTGAGTGATATCCTTAACCTCAAGTCTAAGTCTTGTGATGCAGTTGTCAATGCTTGCAATATTGTCTTTGCCACCGCAGCCCTCAAGAATAGTCTTTGCTACTGCTGTGTAGTCATTGTTAGAAAGCACCGCCTTCTTCTCTGCCTCAACATCATCGTCCTCTCTACCAGGGGTCTTAAGATCCCATTTCTTGATAGCGAAATAGAATACAATGTAGAATACGATAAAAGCTGCGATTCCAAGAGGAATGATGAGCCATGTCTTTGCTGCAGCCGGAAGTGAAGATGAGAATAATAAATCCATCGCACCGGCTGAGAATGAGAAGCCTGCTCTAAATCCAAGAGCTACTGTAATCATTGTGAAAATACCATAAAGTAAAGCATAAATCACATAGAGAACAGGAGCAAGGAACATAAATGCAAACTCGAAAGGCTCTGTAACACCACAGATAAATGCACAGATAGCTGCAGAAGCAAGGATACCGATGGCAGCCTTTTTCTTAGCAGGCTTTGCACACTTAACCATGGCAAGTGCTGCACCAGGAATACCAAACATCATACATGGGAAGAAACCTGACATGTACATTCCGAGGCTCCATGAAACATCCTTTGATGTCTCGCCATTCCAGAAATGAGAGAGGTCTCCAAGTCCGATAGTATCGAACCAGAATACGTTGTTTAATGCGTGGTGTAATCCTGTAGGGATTAACAGACGGTTCAGGAATGCATAGATACCTGCGCCGACTACGTCTAAACCAACGATTGCTTTACCGATAGATACAAGAGCACCGAAAAGTAATGGCCATACAAACAGTAATACTACAGATACAAGGATTGAAACAACACCTGCGATAATTGCTACGCAACGCTTGCCGCTGAAGAATGACAGCCAGTCAGGAAGCTTTGTATCCTTAAATCTGTTGTAACACAAAGAACCAATAACACCGGCTAAGATACCGATAAATGGGTTTGCAATCTTGTCGAATGCAAGTGTCTTTGTAGCGCTGTCAGCGATAGATGGCATGATTTTTGTAACAAAGTCTGTAGACAGGAGTGTTGTCATCATCAGCCATGAAGCTAAAGCTGCAATTCCGCCGGTACCGTCATTCTTCTCTGACATACCGACACCAACGCCGATTACAAAAAGGATGGCCATGTTGTCAATCAAAAAGCGCCCCCTGCTTTAACTAAAAACAGACCTATTAAATTACGTACACCCTCGATGTCACCACCCTGCATGGTTGCAGGACATAAATAATATCCAATACCCATGAGGATACCACAGATCGGCAGAACCGCTACGGGAAGCATTAACGCTTTACCCAGTTTTTGAAGAAATTTCATAAATTTCCCCTCCTTTACATTATGTATACTAAACTGGAGATACTCCAATAAAGTTCGTTATTATTATATAATTATATTCAAATCTACGCGAGACTTAAAATCTCATCACCGGCGGATACATCCCCCTCTTTGAGTATCTTTATCTCACTATAATCAGCAGTGTTGCCAATTAAAACCGGAGTAATGACATTAAGATCTGCTGCCTTAATCTGCTCCAGGTCAGCCTCCATCAAAAGGTCACCCTTCTTCACCTGATCACCAACGGAAATATGTGATTTAAAAGGAGCACCCTTTAGTATCACTGTATCCAGACCAATGTGCAAAAGCAGCTCGACTCCCTGAGTGGTCGTCATGGTAAAAGCATGAAGCGTATCAAATACAGCTGTCACCTCACCATCCGCCGGAGCGTAAAACCTGCCCTCAGAAGGAATCACGGCCACGCCGTCTCCCAATATCTTCTCAGAAAAAGTAGGATCCGGAACCTCTGTAATAGGAACCACTCTGCCGTTGCACGGAGAACAGATCACCTTTCCCTTTGACTTATTCTTAAAAAAACCTAACATGATATCTCCTTTCCGTCGATATACACACTCACAATATCCAAATCATCATTGAGAAGCACAAAATCTGCTCTCTTTCCTGCAGAAATGCTGCCTGCTTCATCATAGATGCCAATCTCCTTAGCCGGATTGGCTGTAGCACACATAATAGCCTCCTCAAGCGGAATACCTGCCTGCCTTACTGTGAAACGCATACAATCCATCAGATTGGTTGCCGAGCCTGCAATTGTCCCATCATGGAGTGTGGCAAGCGAACCTCTGACCGTCACTGCCTGTCCACCGAGTGTATACTCGCCATCCTCAAGCCCTGTGGCTCTCATGCTGTCACTTATTAAAATCATGCGCTTCGAACCAAACATGGCAAATGTTGCCCTGATAACCGACGGATGAATATGCACACCGTCACAAATGAGCTCTGCATGACACTTTTCTGAATCTCTCACAGCCCCGATAACTCCCGGATTCCTGTGATGAAGCGGTGGCATCGCATTATACAAATGTGTGGCATGGCTTGCACCATGCTCAATAGCCTCTACCGCTGTGTCATAATCAGCCGCTGTGTGTGCTATTGAAACCACAACACTTCCTCTTACCCTGTCTATAAAATCAATCGCCCCAGGCTCCTCCGGAGCAATATCTACAAGCTTTATCAAGCCATGGGCCGCATCCTGAAGCTCACAGAAATAATCATAATCACATCGCATGATATTCTCTGCCGCCTGTGCGCCCTTTTTAGAAGGACTGATAAAAGGCCCCTCCATATTGATACCTACAAGATGTGCACCACCTTGATAATTATAATCACCGGCATTTTTCATGACACTCAAAAGCTCATCCCTTTGAATGGTCATAGTAGCCGGACACACGCTAGTCACTCCGACAGAAGCCTCGTATGCTGTAATCACATCAAGTGCCTCTGCGGTGCCGTCACACATGTCAGCACCCTTGCATCCATGAAAATGAATATCCACAAGACCCGGTATCATGATAAGACCTGATGCATCTATAATCTCCTGCGGTGCGCTGTCATTAGCCGCGTCCGTGTCAGCTGTTCTCTCCAAAACACTGTCAAAACGGGCATCCTTAACGACAACATCACCTTGCATAAAGCTGCCATCCTCTGTAAATACCCTTGCATTTTTTATTATCATATACATGTACCTTCTCAACTAAAAAACATCTACAAATAACTCAGTGCAGCCTCATCCGCTACAAGCGTAACATCATTGTGCAGCTGCAATACAGAAGCCGGCACCTGTGGTGTAATCGGTCCAAAGAAAGCCTTGTGCACAATCTCTGCCTTATCCTCACCACTTGCAACAATAAGAATCTTCTTAGCCTGCATGATGGTCTTGATGCCCATTGTATAAGCCTGCTTCGGAACATCATCAGCCGATGCAAAGAAGCGCTTATTGGCCTCAATAGTAGACTCTGTCAGATTCACACAGTGTACCTGCTTGTCAAAAGACTCGCCCGGCTCATTAAAACCGATATGACCATTGTGTCCGATACCAAGAAGCTGTAAATCAACACCGCCAAGAGACTGAATCAGCTCTGTATAGCGCTTGCACTCCTTCTGAGAATCCGGCTCCATGCCGTTTGGCAGGTGAGTATTCTCAATCGGAATATTCACATGATCAAACAAATTCTGATGCATAAAATAATAGTAGCTCTGGTCATTCTCACGGCTTAGTCCCTTGTACTCATCAAGGTTCACCGTCATAACCTCTGAGAAGTCCAAATCCCCCTTCTTGAACCACTCAACGAGCTGCTTATACAAGCCGATAGGTGTAGAGCCTGTAGCCAGTCCCAATACACAATTCGGTTTCATAATAACCTGTGCCGATACGATATTTGCAGCCTTTCTGCTCATATCTGCATAATCCTTAGCCTGATATATTCTCATGAAAAATCCCCCAATTCGCAAAATATAACCAATACTATCTGCACAACCTTCAAATGTGCTGTTCGATTGCATATATGCATTTTACCTCATATAGGACATTTTGTCCAGTGATTTTTGTCACATTTTGCATATTTCATAAAAAAAATATTAAATTTTAATGCATTAAAGTGGTAAAATTGCATAAAAATAATCAGTTACTCTAATGCCCCTTTTACTTTTTTGTGTGAAATACAACGTTCTTCCCGATTGGCAAGTGCCTTAACTCTGCCTTCTAACAGAAGTTCTCTTCCTTTTTCATTTCTTGTATATATGCAGTCATAGTTTCCGATATACGGATGCATGCATTTTGTAAAACGTTCTGCATCCTCTTTCTTTTTAGAAAAACAATTTGGAATGGCATAGAAACCATTCAGTCCTTTTCGATTTTTCCTTTTTACAAGTATATAACGCTGGTTGTCTATAACATCAAAAAATTCATTGACGCACTGTGCAAACAGCGCTTTATCCCTGCCACTTCCACCTAACAAATAGATAATATGTTGATCCGGTCCCAGCGATTCTGCCACTACTTTACAATGTGTTTCTTCCAGAAGCTGTTGCTCCTCTAATGCTTTACGGATTCCATTTCCAAATGCCTTTAATCTTTTTAGTGGACTGCCCAGCATAAATATTTTCGGAAAACGCATTATAATTCCAGTCAATCCAACAACAATGACGAAGTAACATACTCCGGCTAAGCTTCCCGATTTGGATGCTGCCGCCACAACACCTGCCCCAATCATGCCAATCAGACACAAAATTCCTGACAGAATCATTGTAAGAATCGCATCCCAGAAAACAACACTCGTAACAAATTTGTCTTTTACCTCTGTCTCATCCACAATATCCATTTTGTCATAGATTGCAAGTGCACTATTCCAACGTTCTTTTAACGCATCACGTTGTCCTGACATTTTCAACATTTGTCTGTTAATCCTGTCAACATTAGTTTTATTAAATGGAGTTTTAATAATTGACAACCGTTTTATTCCATTTTCAATTGTATTTTCTGAGTAATGCAGACCAAGAAAATGTTCCATCCTTCGTTCGAGCATACTGTAATCGTCACTAATCTGATTGTCATCTGCCTTCAGCACTTCGTTCCATGGTCTCAGACACACTAAATGCCAGATGTTACTTGTTTTTTCCGGCTGTTCTTTCATCACACGTATAGCGCGTCCACGCATCTGGTTGCTTAACATAAATGAACCGACAAAGCTTGCAAGGATTAGGGAATTGATACAAGGAGAATCCCATCCTTCCCCTAACAACGATTTTGTACCGATCAAAACCTGCATATAGCCTTTTGAAAAAACAGCAGTTACCGCCCCTGTCAGAAAATGTGCATTTCCAACAGCTGTTACTTTAAGATAATCTGTTTCCGAAAGATTGCCGATCCTACTGAACGTAACTTTTCCACTTGTTCCAATCTCCTGTTCCAGCGCATCTTTTGCCTCCGCCGGAATAATCACAATCGTCCCGCAAAGTACACCAAAACGAATTTGTTTGTATTTCTTTTCATTTTCACGTCGGAGCATTTCAAAAAAGCGGGAGCACCCCTAGTGAGTTTACATCGTATTCTGTATTTCCAATTGTTTTTTCATATTCTTTCCGGATATAATCTGTCAAAACCAGCAGTCGCAGATTCTGACCGGATGTCTCGTATTCATGGAATACAATATCACGGATGCTGTTACATTTTCCCAGAGAATTCGTGAGCATTTTTTCCACTGCCGCACTTTTCGTCATGACAACTTTTTTCTTTTCTATCAGACCGTTAGATTTTAAATCAGCAATTAATAATTCACGATATCTCTTGTCACACAAATATGAATCCTCATCATCATACAAAAATCCCTGTAACAGACGTTCCATCCACTGTACATTCATGGAAGGTAATTTTTTGCCCCGAAAAGCCTCTGTAGTCTGGACGGAAATGCAATATTTTTGCTCTGTAAATAAATCAACAACGATGCCAGATATGCAGGATTATCCAGTAACAGGTCATCAGAGAGCTGCCCACTCAGCCCCTTATGGCTTCTCACATATGTGAAAAACTGAGTATCCCGCATAAGCTTCTCTGTCATTGCTTTACTGCGTTCTTCAAAACGTCTGACTTCCTTCTCTTCTTCTTTTGTTGGATAGTTGAAGTAAACATAATCCTGATGCGGACAGAGGCTTCCCTCTTTTACGAGCTCCGGTATCGTAATCTCTTCATCGATCTCTCCACACATATTCATGTACCGCGTCCACATAGCCGGTGTGGAATCATATGGTGGTGTTGCTGTCAAAGCGATGATTTTAAGGTTATTCACCTGTTTTTTGAATTCTTCTAATGCTTTCCACCATTCACTTCGCAAGTGGTGGCATTCATCCAGACAGAGTACTTCGATCCCAGCCTCTTTCATCGTCCCAACCAGATCAAAACCGCTGTAATCTACTTCCTTTGTCTCTGTTTTCGCCGGGCACTCGTCTGTGCCTGTGCCACTATCCTCACCTGCATCTTCCTGTATTCCCTGAAATCTTGTCATGGCACTGTGTAATGCCTGATAGGTTGCAACCGTGATCGCCTTTGGCTGTTTTAAATTCTGTGAAAGATATTCTTCCCCTTTGATACCCTCACATAAAAAGGCTTCCTCTATCCTTGCAATCCACTGCTCTCTAATTGTAATAGATGGTGCTAAAATCAGTGCTTTTCCGTTCAGCCTGCGGATCATTTCAATTCCCAGGGTCGTTTTTCCGGAACCGGGTGCCGCAACAATATGTATTTTTCCATCTGATATGTACCTGTCAGCATGTTCCAAAACTCTTGCCTGATACTTTCTCCATGTTCCCTTAAATTCTAAAATACCTTCATAATTCATAACAATCCATTCTCCTCTGTTTATTCCACTGTTTCTATGTTCTATGCTCTGTAATTATTATATCCAACTTCCAATTACCTTACAAGAAAGATAACCAAAAATATTTAACAAAAGTCTTCATAATATGAACAATCTGGTTAACAGTGCCTGGCCCATTCTATACCACGAAAAAAGTAACTGAAACCGCTGAAATCACTAAAACAGCTCCCCAATCCCAGCGAAATTGCTGGAAAAATCTTCAAAAAAGTAGCTGAAATCACTAAAATTCCCAAACAGCTCCCTAAACTCAGCCAAATAGTCGGAAAAATCTTCAAAAAAGTAGCTGAAACCACTGAAATTCCTAAAACAGCTCCCTAAACTCAGCCAAATAGCCGGAAAAATCTTCAAAAAAAGTAGCTGATCCATTGACAGTTCAATAGAGCATTCAGCCATGATATATAGTATTGCTGAAACAGCAAAAGCTAATAATCTTAAAGCATATGGAAGATACAGACCGCAGCTTCCTAGAAGATTTGTTCATTTTAGTTTTACGGCAAAATAAAAATGCGGTTAGGATTTTTACGCTCCAACCGCATCTTTATCCTCAAAGACTTTGTGGATCCATATTACATTCCAAGTAAATCTGCATGTGTTCCAGTTCTCGTCAGGAATAAAATCAATTCATTTCCGTCAATTTGGTATATCAATAACCAATCGGGAGCGATGTGACATTCTCTAAATCCACCCCAATCACCACTTAAAGCATGATCCCGATAACGTTCGTCCAGCTTCACGCCTGATGTCAGATTTTCAATCACATTTTCAAGCAATCGTATATCATATCCACGCTTTTTTATCCGTTTAAAGTCTTTTTTAAAAGCAGTTTGATATTTAATCGTCAGCATCAAGATCCTCCATCAACTCTGAAACGGATGAAAATCCCTTACTTAAGCCAATCTTGTTTTTAGTATCTTTCATCGCCTGAATTGTTTCAGCATTAGGAACATCCATTGTAATTTTAAATGGGATTCCCTGCTCACGTACCGCCTGCTTTGCCGTCATCACAAAAATGTTGACATATCCAAGCCCAAGTTATCCAATAGTTCTCTTAATTCATCCTTCAACATAGAATCCATACGAAACGTAGCACTTGTCATCGACATATTGTTCAGCTCCTTTTCAAATACTAACAATAACATTATATTCTTTCATATAATTATTATACTGCGCTCACTGATTACCGTCAATACAACGTAATGCTATTTGTCAACATATTTTAAAAACACTGTCTTTCCAGGGTCAACGTATTATCCTTCCCCCACTAGGTTGACCACATTGGTGCCTGACCCCAATGTGTTTTTCATAGGTGTTGCACAATTTCCTCATCCGTCAGTTCTTGTCCAACTGGCAAAGGTATACGCTTCACCATAAGTGGAATCGTATTGAAATACCCAAAATATATCAACATAAATGCCAAATGTTCACGTACCTTGGTATCCAACCACAATTTGTGGAACGCATATTTATCTTCCAAGCCATGAAAGAACTGATCAGATTCTTGTTCGCTCCTCTTTCTTCTTCAAAAACGTAGAAGTAAAAAATGCTACGATCAACCCACAAATCAATGTATTAATTGTTGTAAAAATATTATTCACCACGTTATCTGGCAATGCACTTATCCATTGCAACATTTTATCTCCCCCCCTCGTATCAACGTGTTTAGTCTGTATCCCTGTTTCTTGCGAAACATTTTTTGTCGTAGCATAGCCTTTCAAATCTATTATCCTTTCAGCACACCAATAAACTATCAACTATTTATTGCTCATTTTATCACTCATTTTTGCTGTAGTATCGCTCACTTTTTCACTATCGCCCCCTGCTATGTTCATTCTTCAAAATATCCACTTTCTGCAATCTCAAGCAGATTCTTTATTGTATCTTCATAAGCAACTGGTGCATTAATAAAATAGCTGGTGATTTTAAAATAATCTTCACTGAAAAATCCATTCTTGCAAAATGCTCTAATTACTTCTGGAACATCAATACCAGGTTTTGAAGAAGGACATGTTTGCTTCATTGCTGCCCTATGTGCTCTAACCTCTTTTACTAATGTTGCAAAATTCTCGTCAAACGTGATCACTGGACGAAGTTTATACAAATCGTAAAGATGTCTGGAATATCTCTCGCTCTTCCCTTCCATATAATAGTCACAAAGGGCAAATACCTTATCAACAAAGGTTCTGACTACCGATTGAAGTCGCATCGTAAATGGTTGTAGTGCAAACTCCTCAACCAGTTCAACATCCTCCTCTTTTAAAAAATTCATACACATAACTTGTAACTACCCTTAGCTCTGTCGGAAATGAGTAGGAACCTAATGCTGTCTCCAGTTTTACTCCCGGATACAAGCTTTCTTCCACATAACCGTCCAATGGATCGTATGCAAAAAAAATATAGCAGTTATAATCCTTGTCACTTTCGATTTTTCCCAATTACTTATAGGAAGTCCCAGCTCCTCACTGATTGGTCGAAGAATTTTATATTTTAATGTTTTTCGTCGTCCTTCCCCAAGATGTTCCGTAAAGGTAATATCAATGTCCTCACTAAACCGATCCAGTAAGTGAAAGCATTTTGAAAGCGAAGTTCCCCTTTAAAAACACAATTCTCACTTTTCGATGAAAGCAATTTTAATATCATCGTCACATAATAGTCTTTTTCGATTACAGCCATCGGAATGTTCAATTTTTCGCTAGCTGCATTCACAACATCAAAAAATAGCCCTTTGTCTTCATGCAAATACATGTTCCAACCTCATTTCATAAATAGATTTATATATTTTCATTGGAAAATATTCAAGGTATTGGTCTACCTGTTCTCTGCTGATCCTATTTTTTCTGATATATGCAAATAATTGTTCCTGTACGTTTTCATTATCTTCATCTGCATATTCATCAATATCCTTCAACAATTCCAGTAGTTGCAATACTTTATAATTCTTTCCTGTCACCGGTACTCTTGATCTTCTGACTGTATAAATCTGATTTCCAACCTTAACATCCCGAACAATCGAAGTGAAATTGTTGCTCACAATTTCTGCTTTAAAAGGCACCTGCGTAGAAACTCCAATCTGGTTCGCAAAAGTATGTCCGGAATAATAACCAATCACTTTTCCGTTACGACAGATGTATTTATATCTGGCAACAACATCTGCAGAAGGCTTATATCCACTTTTTAAACGTGTCTTTTTTGGCAAATAATAAATTCCGGCTTCATAGCGCATCAGTTTTCCGGCATCTGCAAGTCGTTTCAGCTGCTGACGAATTGTCTCATCTGAAACTTCACTCATTTTTATATCCGACAAAAAAATAGGTTCACCAGCTTTATAATATTCTAATATATAATTATATACAGCATCCATTCAAAGCACCTCCTGTCACAGATTTTGATATACTATATTCTATATCGTTATATTATCAAGTGTTACCACTATTGTCAATAACATACTCTAATATCATACACGTTCTAATAAAATTACATACGTCTTTTCTGTGAACTTCCAGAAATTTTACAACGCCTGTTTTGCGTTCATCCAGCAGTTTTTACCATCCGAAAGTTAAAATAGCAAGGAAAAGTCTCTGGACGCAATTATCTCATGCAAAGTTGGTAGCGACAAACCGGTCGATTATTGAGCGCTTACATCATAAATTCCTCTATCTAATCATTTCATCCAGAAGTTTTTCCACTGATTAGCCCTCATTGCTTTTCTGACCAACTTCTCAACTTCTTTAGCCTGTGTATTTCTTACTTCGACAGGAAGCTTCATATCCTGTTCAATCGGATACTTACTATTGTACGTATCGACAAAGAGTTTGATAAATGTTGGATCATACCCCAGATAATCAAAGAGAGCCTTCCAATACACAGCCATGAATTTCAAATCCATAAAGTAGGTTGGCAGTATGTTTCCAAGTTTTATCAAATCTTCTTCATTTTGATTCTTCTCATAACGTGTAAATATCTCTTCAATTTCAGGATACTTCTTTCTCAAATTTGGCAAGCGGTTCTTTACATGGTTAACGATACTAAGCAACTCAAAATTTAGGTTAATGAAAAAACATGATTGAATCGAGTCTAATAGCAAATCATTTCCATCATATGCCATTGCCAAGTTCGCTACAAATACCTCTCCCTTGTACTTTGAATAGAAATCCACTAAGACCTGTGCATTCTTCTTCCTTAGTAAATGGTAATCTTCATCCGTTTTACAGCCATCAGATTGTTGCTTTTTTAGGAATCTCTTGATAGAATTTGACAAACTCTTCGATACCATCATATACACCTTCAATGACTTCATTACATCTAAAGTCAGCTTTCAACTTTCTTTTGCTATACCACACTTGCCATTTGTAAATCAGGTACACGGCAATGATGCTACAGCAAATGCTACAAAACCACGAATTATTAAGCACACTCTTAATTACCGGGAAAAATGGTACTGCCATAAGTATCTGGAATACTTGAACTTTCCAGGCAATAGCTATTAAAAGAAGGAGTGCTACACACAACATAATGAAAATCACTTTGCGATATACTGATTTTCTCATCATAACAACATACCTCCGTCTTGGTTTATAATGTTTCTTTATCAAAATAATGAAGATTCCTTTTTAAGTCATGCATAGATTATAAGTTGTGACTTTATAGAAATTTAATTCCCCCTGTCATTGCCATTTCTATACTTTTTTATAAATTTTATATCTTCTTTATTTCCACAGGCATTGTGATCTTCCTCAATACACTTCAAACTACAATTTTCTCACAATCCCCATGGACAACATTTGAGTTACCTGATTATCCGCATAATCTTTTGACAATTCATCGGCAATTGCTTTTATTTCATAATATATTTTGTTTGCCTCGCTTATATTATCAAGGCTGTCCATATAAAGCCATTTCTCAAACAATATGAAAGAGTAATACTCCATCAATTCAAGTTTATTTTCCGGGAACTTTCTTATCCACTTTTTGAACAAAGGGATTAATTCTTCATCGATCGGTCTCGGAAAATCAAGCCAAGTAACATAATTCCACGAAACCAGATACGAATAACCAAGCACAACTTTCCCCTCGTTCGGAAAAGCTTCGTAAATCTCTTTCAGTTTGTTTTCTGTCGAAAGAAGAATCTCAGCTTTGTTAGAATCAAATACGGCAGGAGGATCATAAATAGCGTGTTCATTTGCCTCAAGAATCGCAAGTGTATTCGCCACATCCACATTATGTGTTTCGTCAAAATCCGCTCCATATCTTTCAGTAATTTGCGTCTTCTTCCCAGCACTTGATTCTCTCTGTAGATATCATACAGATCATTGGCAACCATCGCTATAGCTTTTAAAATATCTTCATCGTCCGTAAACCTCTGCTGAAACTTCATCATCTGTTTCCAGCAATTAGCTGCCGCACGATAATCATTTCTACGTAACCAAAGCACTATTAACCTGGCATAATTTTCTGCACACCAAGTTGCAATATAACCATTTCCAGGAATCTTGTCGGCGATTTGATTATACTTATCCATTAAATTGGCAGTCTGTTGTGTTAATTCTGCATTATGAACACCGATAAAAAATGCATCCCACACCTCTTCTATACATTCACATACCACATCATTGTTCAGTCTATCTGCAATATAATCAGCGCTTTGCAATCCAAGTGCATACAAACGTTCCAGTTCGCCTCTTTCTGTCAATACGATGCCTATATCCTTCCAGACCTCCATTTCATAGGCACAAATAATCTCTGGCGCTTGAGATACACACAGGTTGTCTGCAATTTGCTCAAAATTATTCAAGTTCTTTGCTGCAAGAATAACAAAAATCCATTGTCCGAATCTGTCACGGTCATCCTCTAACGGAGCGAACTCCATTGCCATATATGATTTTTTGTCTGGAAAATCTTCTATTGCGTGCCATAAGAACATATCAAACTCTGTGACTGTTCCTAATCTTGCGGCTTGAGCAAATCCAATCCACTCATACTCAGGAATATAGTAATCCACAAGAAATTCTTTTTATAATGTCAGGGTACTCTGGGTCGATTATAGTAAGAAGCTTTGGGCATCCTTTTTCATCAAGTCTTAAATATTTTGGATCATTAGCACGTCTTAGTATTTCTTCCTGAATCTCCTCCAGTGTAGAAAACTCATCCATTTCATAATCACGCGCATATTCCTGATAAACAAACAAATCCGAAAAATCCGTCTGCTTCTTTCCGGGACGTTGACTTGCATTGATATTGCAGAAGATTTTGTGCCGCCTGTTGATAAATTCCTTGGTCATCATCCAGGCATACAAAAACCGATGCTGAAGCTAATGCAAGCAATTTAACATAATCCTTCAGCAAGTTTGAATGATTATCGAGGCACAACAGCCACCTGTCCTCTTCTCTCTTTAAGAAAGCCGCCAACATCTCATCAAGGCTGGTGACACTGATGCATCCATCCTTATAAATCCACAGTTCAGTGTATACAGCTACAAACAGTGGTCTATCACACTCTTCTTTCAACGCAGTCTTAAAATTGCTATATATTTGATCCGCAGTATCCGGCAGTACAGAGGAGTATTTTACTTTTGTGTCATCATCTGCCACATTATTTAAATATGCCTCAAGATACACTTTTATAAATTCTAATTCTTCCTCTTCTGAAAGTTCAGAAATGTCTAAAGGCGAAAGGGTAGTTTTATTGTTATACGAACACTCCTGAAACCAAAGCCTCGTTTGCATATCCATTTTTCAACAATTCGGTCATACCAGTTGTTTTCATTATTCTGATATCTTCTGTCAACAAAAAAGGAGACGGAGTTTAAATCTACTGTATTCAAAGCGCTCGAACAACGTAGTCACAATAGTAGCACACTTATCTTCATTGCCTAACACATAATCAATTACAATGACCGTATCAGAAAATGGTTTAAATTCTCTGTATCTTTCAACGTCAACATCCGTCTTGGCAAAAAAGCCAAACCAATTATTGGAAAGCTGCTTGAGCCATTGATATACTAACCGGCTCTTCCCAATACCTCCCTTTCCCACTAGCGACCACCACAGCAATTCTTTATCTGCTGAACAAAACTTATTTAACTCAACCAGTTCTTTTTTTCTCTTCCTACAAATTTGCAGAACTCATTTAAATAATGCAGACGATATGATGCTGTAAATGACTTTCTGGTTTTTACATATGGGTTTACTCTAATAATTCCTGAATCTCTATACCGTGTGCGAATCCGATAATTTGCCATGTCTTCAACGGCATTAGATAAATCACTGTATTCCATTCCATAGCAAACCGGTATCACATTAGGTCCTAAATCTGACAAATCATCTCCTGCTTTATGCAGATAAAAATATGGAATATTTAAGTGAAGCTGCTTCGAAGCAAATGACATAAACCCCTTCAGATTTGGATCATCCACGGTTGCTCCACAGCCAAGTATAACCAATGTGCACGTACTGATAAGGTTCTGGATAAACTGTGCACCCTGATTCGTTATGACATCTTCGTACTGTTTTTGATCAGCAACTATATCGTCCGTATTTGTGGCAGCATCATAAATACCATGAAGGTGAATTACACTCATCTCTGCCTGCCCGCTCAACATCTGAACTATTTTTCCCGGCATATTATATGTATAATAACCCAGACCGGTAACTTCCTCCAGAAGCTTATCATAGTTCGTCGTCGCAAAATAATCCCCGCAGCGCACAAATAAAGCAAGGGCATTCGCCAACTTTTCTGTACTCTGAGACTGCCAATCGTAGAGTCCATATAAGCCGTATAGTTTCCATTTTTTCTCAATGCTTCTATCAAAAAGCTTGCTGCGTCAATCAGTTCGGATGCACTATAAGAACCGAATCTTCTATCCAATTCCTCCGCTTCGACATCAGAAAGATAAGCTTTGCCTTCCTTAAGCCAACCAACCCACCCTTTTGCATGATCGCCAAGTGAAACAGACAAACCTGCACCACAAAGGAATATAATAGGTCGCCCTTGAGAAAGAGCACTTTCAAATTTGGGATAATCCGATATTTTCATAAACTATTCTGCTGCGAGTTTCGTTTGCACACATATGCAATATGCAGTAATACCTCGCGACCTCCCTTCTCACAATATTTATGTACAGAACTCATTTTATCGAAGTCTGACCCCAATGTGGTCAACTTAAGCCCCAAAGCCTTGATTTTTCAGACATCACACAGCTTAATGTATTACGAGGCAGCACGCCCATATAAATAAAGTGCTTTGCATAGATTTCGAAGCTGTATATCATCCCCCTGTACAGCCCTTCGGATATAAGAATACGGACCTACAACGCCATAACTGCTTACGCCACTATTTGAGAATGTAATTGTATAATCAGTTGACAAAAGCTTCGGCAAAATTGACTTTATTCTGATGCAAAACAGCTTTCCATCAAGCTCAGCTGAAAATTCGCTGCTGTCAAGTCTGCCGGTTTTCTCATTAGTAACATCTATATTATATTTCTGCAGTATTTCATCAAGTGCAAGTGAGTTTTTATTAATGAAATACAGCTTCATATCAGTTCCGTTTCTACATACAAGTGATGAGCCTATATACTCCAAATCATCATTACTCATTGATGCAATATTTCCATCCACTGTCATTTTAAGGATTTCCTCAGTCGATAAAGCACCCACTGCATCATCTGTCAGCTCCTTATTCGCCAGATCAGATGTATCCACATTGAAATATAACTGCGCATACGCTCCATAATCCAAAAGAGCCTTTGCTATATTTTTTCGAAGCAGAATCAGAATCTGTTTTGATTAAATCATTCAGATAATCTGCCGGTGCGAAGGCAAAGCTGTTGCTTTTCGTGCCATCACTCTTTATGACGCTGATTTCAACCTTTTCAGTAAGCTTCGCAGGAGCAGCCTCGTATGTGATTTTCTTTACCTGAGTATTATTGTACTCAGTTGTCTCAAACGCTGACAAAAGCCTATCTGTACAGGTGCCATCCGGGTATACAAACCTAACCATTGACCCTGCGTCATCCATAATATCTGTCGAAACGGCAGCATATAGATTTGCACGTACCAGCGTTGTCAAATCTACAGAATAGCCCTTTGCCGTAAGCTCATTTTCCGGCTCTGCATGTCTGGTTTCATCTGACGTAAAAGCTTTAATACAGAAATTGCCATATGGATATACTCTGTATCTGCCACTGCTATAATACAAGCTCTTTCCATTTCCCTGGCTCACCTGTCTGTCCCAGAGGAGAGTGTCACCGGTTGTTATCTTTGTTGCCTGCTCATAATCCAGGGCACTCTTATCAACCGATACCACTACAGCAAAGGTACTTCCCGGCTTAAGCTCCACCGGTTCTGCCAGCTCCACACTGTATATACCCGCAAAGACTGTATTGCCTGTCGTTGTAGCCTGAGTCTGTTTCTCTCCACTTAATGGATCAGACGGATCCGTAAGATTTGTATACACATCTATTGTATAGCCTACATCCGCTATTCTGGTAAATGACAGCGATACCTCTCTTAGCTTCTCATACTCTCCATCAGCCTTATTTGGTACCGTAAATACGTTTGCCAGCCTATTGGTCAGATTAGTATTGTATACCTGAATTCCACCATCCAGCTGATAGTTGTGGTCTAATCCGTCATCATCCGAGAAATCAAATACCCACGCTGTATCTAACAGTGATTCATTATCATACGACATCCAAAAATAATCACAATATGTTCCCCAGCTATTTCGCACAAGCCAGGCTCCATCATTTTCCGGTCTCAATGACTCAGGGAAGTTCTCTTTTGAAAAATTATCATCCCAGCCTACAAGCATCACTGCATGTCCGGAACCTCTTTTTGCAGTATCATAGTAGGTATAATGCCCTGCACTGTCAAATGAATAAAACCTCATGGCACTGTCATTATGATAATACATCACACCGGCAGCCCCATGCTCCATAATATTAGCCTTCACCTCATCAGTATTTTCATGGATATTTATCTCATAAGCATTTTTCAGATGAGCCTTGCTGTAAGAGTATGCATATTTATCATCCAAGCCACTTTCCAGTGTACTGTCAGCCTGAGAATATGGCACCACGGCCTCGTCAACCGGACCTATCCACTGCGCCAGACGCCTTGAGCTGTATTCAAAATTGCCACCTCGTTGCAGGTATGAGAGTCCATTCTCATTATGGTATTTAGCCACATCCCCTGCAGTACCGCCCAGCGGATCTGTCACAAAATTGTATGCAAAATACGCAAGTTGTAGCTCACTGAAGTCGACATTCTTATCCACGGTTCCATCATTTATCAGGTCATACTCGGCAAGCCCCATACTGGCAAATGACCAACAGGTACCATATGGATTTTGGTCTCGTGCCTGTGGATACATGGTATCAAACACCGAAGCATCATCCGGAAAAGCCAAAGGCAGCTCTGCAAAGGTCGAAATTCCCGAGTCATATACAGGAGTATTGTTGTCCAGCTCACTCTCTATATATCCTCCCTGATATGACTGCAACAGATTTTGAACCTGTGTCCTCTCAGTTCTTCTTCCGTCCTCATTTATTACAGACTCCGTTGCTGCCACCGGTGTGGTTGATATAAGCAGTGTCGCCACCATAGCTGAACCGATTATTCTTGTTAAAAGTTTTTTAAATATCATTTACCTTTCTCGCCATCTCAGAATACATATACAACGCATTCATCAGATTCTTTAATTCTATTGATGAGTCTTTATCGTTTGCAACGCTGTATGCATAGCTTAACGGGCCATAATTAAGCTCTATGATTTGTGAGCTGTCCATACCTGTAACCCTGCATACATAGTTCTTATACAGGCCGCATGCCATTATTCCGCTTATATCTACACAGTATACTCCGCCGTCTGAGGCTTTTTTAGGTGTCAGACTAACCTCATAGCCATCTGCATTAACATAGCTGAACTTGTAATTGTTTATATCACAGCCTTCGTTCAACATAAAATAATGCCTTACCGTCATCTCCGACTTACATATCAGAGAGCTTCCGTAATAAGTCAGTCCATTACTCTGACTATTTGCGCTATCTGTTTTAATAACAGCCTTATATGCAGCAAAATCAGCATTTGCTACAGCTTTATCTGTATCGCTCAAACCAGCATTTGCCGGCTTGTCAGTGTTATATTTAAAGAAGTTCTGCGCTGCGGTTCCATAGTTTAAGAGCGCCTTCACAAGCTTAATGGTCTCTGCCGGATACTCGTTTGATTTTGACAGGAGCTCGGTGGCATATTCTTTTACACTGTAGGAATACTCTTCCTCGGTCTTGTTATCAATCACTATTCTTGTCTCGATAGTATCAGACATCTGTGCCGCATTCACCGGACATGAGAACTTGTATAAGGTTTTACCGTTCTCATTTACCTCAGCAGCGTCACACACATTAAGCTTATATGTCTGATCACCGATTTTGAATTCCAGATAAGCATCACTCTCAAGCACTGAGTCTGATATTTCCAGGTAATAGTTTACATCTATATTATCCTTAAGGGTTATGCTTCTGCCATACAAGCTGACTGCAGGACTCACCGAAGTGTATTCGGCTGCAAATGTAAAGCTATGTGCACTTCCTGTTGCATTTAATGTTACCGCTGCTTTGTCTGTAGTCCACGTCAATTGGTTAAGCGCATACGCTGTAATACCATTTTGAATACCTGAAATACTTGGTGGATAAGAAGCATTGTCCGCTGTTATTTCAAACTCTGTCTTTCCTGCATCCAGATTCTTCTGAATCCTGTCTGAGTATGCTTTTGCCCACTTTGCGGCATCTCCTGTCCTTACAAAATAATTGTCGGCAAGGCTTGTCGAACGCGTTGCATACGTGTCTGTGGTATAGATTTTGCTATGCCCCGGATGTGCTATGGCCATCAGCTCATCCGTCAGCCCAAAATACAAATGTCTCTGGTCAAAGCTATACCAGTTATCGCTGCTGTCATCCCAGGTGCAGTCCGTCTGATACCAATGTCCGTCCAGCTTCATGGCATTCCAGGTGTGTCCATCATAGGTATCCCTTGTCTCGCTGTTTTCTATGCCTGCTGCAGTAAGAAGCTTTGCATATGCACTCTCATACGACTGACATGTTCCAAGTTCTCTGGTCAGCGCACTCTCAGTCGAAGACCATTTCAGGGTTTTATCATATTCAAGCTGGTCAAGCAGCCAGTCATGCAGCCAAAGGGCTTTTTGCATACTCTGAGCCATCCGTCTTGCTGTTGCACTCAGCTACTGCAGACCGGACAATCGAGTCAACACTCGGGTATTTATCATCCGATACGCTTATATTAAAATTCACTCGCAAGTAAGTTACCTCTGCTGCTGTATCCATCACATAAAACCTAAAGTTATAGGTACCGGTAGCAGTCATGGTAAATGTATAATCGTTTGAAGCACACTCTGATGTATAATTCATCCACTCACCGCGGCTTGGATCCGCTACTGATTCGAATGCCCATTGATTTGGGCTCGAATAGCTCGGTGCATCCATTCTGAATTTATAGCTTCCTGATCCGCCTGTTGCAGACACATGGAATATGGTCGGCTGTCCCAGTACAGGATCATTCCATTCTGCTTTTAGTGTCACAGCACCTGACGAGGTCTCCTCGCTATGCGCATATGTAGTCGACTCATCCCAGGATTTTTCAGTCATAGGATACTGCGCGTTAAACTCAGCTGACGTATAGTCCAGATAATGACTGCCTGCCACCTTCCACGATTCACGGGTATGATCTCTAAAATCAGCTTCTGATTTCAACAGAAACTCATTATATGTGGCCGCATCCTGTCCATCCCAGGTACAGTCCACGTTATAGTATTTGCTGCCGATTCGCACTATATTCCACGCATGCGGTCCTCCATTTCCGGTACCACTAATAATTCTGACCGACAGCCCTGCTTCCTTGCACAGTCTGTAGAAAAGCACGGCATATCCCTGGCAGACAGCTTTTCCGGTGCAAAAGAGCGCCATAGGCTGTATATATCTGCTCCTCAGTTGAATTGTAGGCATAATCGACATTATTACAGATATAATCATGAATCTTTATAATCTTTTTTGGCTTCGCTCAGTCCATTAAGCTGCAGTTTCGTCATTGCCACAGCCACAGCCTCTGTCAGCTTTGCTTCCTGCTCTGCATTAGAATGATATGACATGGTATATTTTATATATCCTGCAGTACTGTATGAAACATTACAGCCTGCATATCCATACAAAAGTGCATCCCCTCCTGTCCGGTAGAGCTTTCATCGCACTTCATTGCATCATATAATAAATCCCAATATAGCCCATCCTTGTGTGAAGTAAACCAAGATTCCGGAAAATTCAAGTTTATTTCCGTTTCTCTGCTAACCATCTGCTTTCTGAGATATAAAACGGCACTGTCATAATCCGAAAAATACTGTCCTGTGAATGACCCAAAGAGCTGCTCGCCATCTGCAGACTCCTTATCTGAGCTTTCGGAGTCAAGCTTCCTCTTTAAATCATCAATGCTGATAACATCCTCATACAGTGGATTTACCGCATAGATAGTATTTTCCTCCGGTTTCGTGACCTCTGATTGGTTGCTAGAAGCTTTGACGCTTTCCATTGTCGTTACTTCACTTGCCTCTACAATAGTTGATGGAACCACTGTAATCAACATAATGAATGTTAAAACAAGGCTAATTAGTCTTTTGTTCATACGTTGTTCCTCCCGACTTCTGCCATTATAAAACAGCATTGCATTGTTTCAGTTTATTGATAACTTATAGTCCCATATTACTATTTCATTATGCGTGTTGCAATAATTTAATTAACAATTATTGGGTTTGTGTATCATTTCTTTCTATTTCATTGATTATTTCATGTGATCATATTATAATAGATCTACTTATCGAACATGATGCACAACAAACGATAAGCCTGTTAAGCAGATAAGCACAAAAGAAACCACCGCAGGAATTTAGCTTAGTTAAAGCGTTAAATTCTGCGGTGGTTTTAATTATGCAGTCTTTTTAATTTCTATATCCATAATACCAATACCAATATAGCGCGTTCACCAGATTTTTTTATTCCGCAGATGAATTTCCACTATTAATGACCTTCTGTGAATAGCTGAACGGACCATAGTCCAGCTCTAAAATACAGGCCTTATTCTTTTCGGTGACTTTGCATGCAAAAATACTATTCAGGTTGCGTGCCATTATTCCGTTTATATCTACACAATACACCCCATCTGAAGCCTTTTAGGTGTCAGACTGACTTCATTGCCATCTGCATTAACATAGCTGAACTTGTAATTGTTTATATCACAGCCTTCGTTCACCATAAAATAATGTCTTACTGTCATCTCAGACTTACATATCAGAGAGCTTCCGTAATATGTCAGTCCATTACTCTGACTATTTGCACTATCTGTTTTAATAACAGCCTTATATTCCTCAAAATCAGCCGCTGCTACAGCTTTATCTGTATCGCTCAAACCAGCATTTGCCGGCTTATCAGTGTTATATTTAAAGAAGTTCTGCGCTGCGGTTCCATAGTTTAAGAGTGCCTTCACAAGCTTAATGGTCTCCGCCGGATACTCGTTTGATTTTGACAGAAGCTCGGTGGCATATTCTTTTTACACTGTAAGTGTATTCATTTCCACTACTACCATCCACCACCATTTTGGCTTTAACCGTATCTGACATCTGTGCAGCATTTATTGGACATGCAAACTTATATATAACCTTTCCGTTTTTCTCAACAGGGATTGCATCGTTTACACTGACCTTGTATAGCTGGCTACTATTCACCGTAAACTCCATATATGCGTTGCTGTTTGATTTGATACTTTCAGGAAGCTCCATATAGTAGTTCATATCAATATTATCTTTTAAAGTAAGGCTCCTGCCAACAAGCTTCTCAGAATCTTTTTCTACATTATTGGCGGTAAATGCTTTAATACAGAAATTACCATGCGTATTCTGATAATTCCAACTGCGGGAATATGCCAACCCTGTCCCATAGAAATAATAGCTTGCCGTATTATCACTTGACGCATGATTCTCCCACACCATTTCATTATTATAATTTACATCCCCGGTCATCGCTGCCTCAATGTCAACGGCAGGTGTATCAGTAGTCACTACAACCGAATAGCTTGTCCCAGGCTTCAGATTAACCGCTGATTTAAGTGGAATTGTGTATACTCCGGCATAGGTTGTCTGCCCTGTAGTGGTAGCAGTCTCCTGCTTTGTTCCGCTTATTGGCTTTGTCTTATCCTTTAAATCTGTATAAATCTCTATTGTATAATTAACATTTGTTTTAGATGTAATAGACAGGGAAACTGCTTTTAAGTCCTCAGAAGATACTCCCTGTTTTGTCTGAGTAGTAAAAACATTGGCCAATTTCCTGCAACTGCTTTGATGGGCTACATTTAATCCTCCATCAACCTGATAATTGTTATCATATCCATCATTAGCAGAAAAATCAAACACCCAAGCCGTATCGGATAAAGAAAAAGTTTCATATGACATCCAAAAATAACTCTGATTATAATATGAACCGGTTCCGTCTCCCCAACTATTACGAATAAGCCATGCACCATCTTTTTCAGGTTTAACACCATCTCTGAAATTATCTTTAGAATAGTTATCATCCCATCCAACAACCATTACCGCATGACCTGCTCTGTTATTTGTTTTATCATTATAACTGTTATTTATGTAATGATATCCGGTATCATTATGACTATACATAATTCCACTGCACCATATTTTTTTATGGCTTTTTTCACATCTGATGCATTTTCCTTGATATTAATCATGTATGTATTTTCCAGATGTGCCTTATCCTTTGAATATGCATATTCATCAGATAAACCTGTATTAAGAAAAGTATCAATAGTGCTTGCTGTATATCCGTTGCTTGCCACCTTACTATATGGTACATCACTCTCGCTTACCGGACCACACCACTGTCCCATTCTGCGTGCCGCCATCAAATAGTTGCCACCACGATTGAGATAACCATACTGAACACTTGTATTATTCATATAGTACTTTGCATAGTCCCCCACTGTTCCACCAAGCGGATCTAGCAGCGAATTATATGCATAATATGCCAGATGCAGTTCACTAAGATCTATATTTTTATCAAACGCACCATCATTAATCAGATCAAACTCTGCAAGACCTATTGACGAAAATGTCCAGCATGTGCCAAGAGGATTTTGATTACGAACAGACGGATATTTCGCCTTGACGCTGACTCCATTTGCCGGATACTTACTCTCTATAGTTTCATCTGCAGAATATCCCCAATCATCAGAATACGGCACCGCCTCATCCGGTTCATACACCGGTGTATTATAATCCAAATCACTCAGAATATATCCACTTGTAATGCTATTTTCTACAATTGGCTGTTGTTCTGCTTCAACGCCTTGTCCTGCTGACACCGGTTCTGCTGCGACCGGAACAGCCACACCTAATATCATAGCCGCACTTAACACCAATGATAAAAACTTTTTTGTCTTCATTCGACTTCCTCCATTAAAATAATCCGCTATACCTATATCTAATATAGCGGATTACCATGTAAAATACAATTACAATGTATCGTTCTCCATTGTATTAACTCCTCTTACGTTTCTTCTTCAAATGTAGGTAAAACCACAACTGACGTCTCATTAGTCAATCGGTATAATTGGAAGCTCTATCACTCCGTTATCAGATTTCGGTTCATTATTATTATTCATTCCTGAATTGTCATTATCTGAATCATCTGTGCCTGAACCACTATCTCCTGAATTGTTTATTTCAGATTTTTTATCAATCTTATCACCTGTTTTATTTACATCGTCTGAAGTGTTTTCTGATTCATCATTTTTCATCATATCAGTCTCATATGAATCCCTGGAATCATTATTATCGGTGGTTTCTGATGAGCTCTTTGTATCACCAGATTTGTCCTTATCATCGACTACTGTTGCTTTGTCTTTTGAGGAATCTGATGAATTCTTATCCACATTACTAGTCTCTGTATTTTCTGTATCCAATATCATCTCTGTAGCTGATACTGCCTCTGTGGCTATTTCTGAGCTTGTTTTATTTTCAAGCGCTATATTCTTTGCAGACAGTGCTACAACTGTAATTGCTACGCCAAAAATCAATATCACTATTGTGCTAACCATTTTTTTGTTAAAATTAAATTTCATTTTCTATATCCTAGTATAATTATGGTGTAGTCAATCAAGACTACTTGGTTAATAAGTTTCTGTAAATCAGATAACTAAAGAAGGGATTCTTCCTTCATCAGATACTCTTTGCTTGTCCAACTATATGGCAAAAATACTTGTGGCATTCCATCTCTTCTTACACTAATTTCAAAATACTGCCGATAATACTCAATTCCTTCAAGCCCAGCCTTGCTCAAATAATCATCAAATATTCTATTGATATTTGCAAATATTTTCAAAGCCTGCTTACGGTTGTGCACTACAATGCACTCGCTTAAATCATCAATTGAATGCTCTTTAATATACCCATCATTGCATATATATCTATGTTCATTTTTTACCAATTCAGCCAAGCTGCAAGTAGATGACTTTTTAAATTCGAAATAGAAATCTATAGGTTCTGTCTTATAATCGTCAGACACTGAAAAAGCCTCTAAAAAATTCCACTTCACATAATTTTTTCTTTTATATATGCATGCTTTTTTTTAGCAAGCTGAATTTCCTCTAACTTCAACTCTCAAAGTCAGGAATTATACTCTAGTACTATATTTTATGCAAAATCAACATAATATTTACCATCTTTCTTAACCGGTTTTAAAATCTGATTTCCTACTGTAAACTTATAATCAGATATATTTTTACTATCAATGCTGAAATAGCATAGTCTTCTAAAACTATAGTACTCTTTTTCTATATGAAATTTACAAGCAAAACTATGCCATTTGTTGTTTCTGATATTCGAACCAGTACAATGAATTCAGTAAAATCTCTGCATCAACATTGCATTTTGTATATGCCTTGGCAACATAATTCCGGTACCTTGAATTGCTTTCTCTGCTCACGAATTTTTCTGTTATCTGTTCTGTCCTTTTTCGCCATCCTAATCTCTCCGTTCCACTCCGGTCGATGCTAAACCAATGTCCTCCGACCACCCATCTCCCTTAAAAATATCAATACTCTTTAAGGTAGGAATTGCACAATACTTTCCTATCAGATAATTTTTCTCATAGTTTTCGTCCTACGGATAGGTAATAGTATAGCTAAAAACCCCAAAATACTAGTAAGTTCCTGCAAAGTTTACCATATCCACTGATTACGTACCTCGTTTGCCTCATCAGATGATTTACAAATCTCACGCCATTTTTCCACACCCTTACCGCAATTTACTGTCTTCCAATCAAATAGTCTAAAAGCCAGAGCCGCACAAGCCTGTCTAAGCTCAATACAATGCTTAATATCTTTCATGGCAGCATTATCGTAGTTAATTAATTCTGCCAAAAAAACAGTAATCTATCTATTCTTTCAATTCCAATAGTATCTATAACCGTATTCTTCGCATATACCAGATTATGTAATATCCATATAGCTGAAAGCAATCCTGGTTCTTTCCTAAGCTCAATTAATTCGACTATCTTTCCAAGCATTTGACTGGTAGTAACACTATCAGGATAACGTATAATATACTTTTCCATAGCTCTAAGTGAATCTATTGATTGAGATTCATTCATTGCAAAAATATTGTACATCACGCTCCCATTGTTCATCCCGCAAAATAAATATATCAAAACACTTTGTGTAAATCCCCTTTTCATTCATTTCATGTGCCAATTTAATAAGAATCTCTCGTGCTTCATCGGAAATCATACCATTACAATTTTCCAGCACAGCTGCTATTGCATATACAGCTTTTCTAGAATTATCCTCAAACATAATATTTGCTGTATTCTCTGCGATTTTGTACCAGTATTTACTTATCTTATTTATAATAATAAGCACATCGTTTTCATTCCAATAGCCCAGCTCCGTATTTGCACATAAAAGTGTCAATTGTTTTAAATACAAATCATTGCTATCCTTAGCAATATCATTTGTAATAAAATAATTCTTAACCGACAATTTGGGAATTGATTCATCAATGTATGGTAGCGTTTCATATACCCATAAGTAATAACCGGCCAATTTTGGCAATTGAGTTTTCTCTTCAATATTTGACCAAAGTAACTTCACATATTCATCATGCTGTTTAGTGTTTAAAAGATGATATTCATCTAAAATCTTTAATCTTACGACTTTTGTCTTCCATTCGTAATCAGACTTCCAATCATCTTTTAATAGCCAATTTATCACATCTTCATCTATCAACACATGATATTCTTCAAACAAAGTATCCAATCCTTGCTTGTTAAAATAACAGTCAAAAATATCTATTCCATTTGAACCGTCAACTCTCGAATGCATTGTTACTTGCTCTACAATCTCAGTTTCCATCATTAGAGGAAGTAGCTTAACCTTCATACGTTCGGATATTTGCCGTAATAGCTTATCCATTAATTGAGTTACTTCAAATCGAGGTGGAATGTTCCTATAACTCATAATTTTCTGAATAACCTGTAATTCCTTTTTTTTGCATCCTTTCAGATGCCCGGCTTGAAAATCTTTGCAATAATATCGGAACATTTTCCCTTATATGCCCAGCTAAATATTCCGGGAAACCATTTCCCATTGCAATTATTTACCGATATTAACCTCAATAGCATTTATTAAAATATCTATAACATCGTCAATATACCCACTCTCTAAATCCATTACAAATTTTCTATTAACAAGTTTTTCTATTGTCCCTGTACTTGAACAACGAACTAACAGTAACAAACCCAGTCTATTATTAATATCGCAAATAGAAGATATCAAAGACAATTCCATATCTGAAATAACAGTAACGCATCCACATTTAAATGGGATTCCAAGTTTCTCTAACACTTTATAAAGCTGGTAGCCTTCCGCATGACCCGAACGACTATATGAGCATATGGTCATTGTGCTCCTGTTTAGTTCAAATGTTTCCTTTTCAAATTGATTATCAACACAATGGTTAAAAAGTTCTTTAGCAACATTATTTTTCCATGATTCCCAGTTAAAAAATTCTTTCTTCCGGTCAATCTCTTCTAATATCTCATCTATTCCCATTTGCTCAAATTCGTATATTTCTTTATGCAAAGAATATGCCTGCTGACAAATAGAAAGTAATTGTAATACCGATGCCTCTAAACTCTTTAAATAATAATTTTCATTATTCTCATCTACTTTACAAATTAAATCTTGTCTGAGCTGCTTTAACTTTTCAAGTGACTCTTCCAATTTTCCACATTCCAAATCGAGCCCTATTACCAACAGTCTCTGTTCATAACACTCCTTAGGAATATCGCACTGATCCAACTCCCTTCTCAAACTCGGTATATCTAATTTAAAATAACATGCCTTAGCTCTTTCTATCATTAAGTCGACTTTACCATTATTTCCACTCTCCTGATAGACAATCAAAATGTCCATAAGCCGCTGCCATTCGTTCCAATTCATAGACTCCCTATAATCAGAAAGCAGTATCTGTCCTATATAGAACCACTTTCGTATTTTGTCTGAATCACCGGCATTTTCTGTAATCTTTACATAATACTTGTCCCATATCTGTCTTAAGTGAAATACTTCATACTCGCTATATGGTAACATTATTTTTATCCGTCTCCAGCATAATTCATACGCAAAATCCAACATTACGTCAATATTTACCGTCTCATGCTTTTGTAGCAATCCCTTCTCGTCGGTATACATATTTAACTCTACCGCTGTATTATATGGAATAATATACCAACCCGGATATTCATCACGTTCCTTTTGCCACGCTTCTGTTAGTTTAATAATATCATCCGTATAGCTATCTTTGTGCGCAAATATACCATCAACTTCCGCCCTCTCCAAATGCCATTCAAGTAATGTATATGAACTCTTATCCTGCCAGTCTTCATGTGTCGTTGGACTCTTTTGATTGTATTCACCATCATTTTGACTCATCAATTCAAGAATCTTATTGAGCGTCTCGTTACTAGATTGCGTTGAAGCCATCAAACTATTAACATTGTCATGGATATCTCCCAAGCAATAAGAACCATACCTCTGCGGAAATAACTTTTTAATTTGATAAATTACTATATCCTCAAAATGTTTCTTGCATCTAGCTTTGATGCTATCAAGTTCACTTAAAGAAAGTAAATCATTAACACATCTATCCAAATCCTTTAGCCAATCAAAACTATTACTCTTTCTTATTTCATTAGCTAAAAGTCTCATAGTTTCCTCACAGAACAAAATCCTCCTAATGTCATTCTGCTCTGTGTTATCTTTTTTCATATTCAGCAACCGTTTTCCCAGCTGATACGAATATAGCCTCAAACTGTTTCTTATCCAAAATAGATAAACCTATTTTTTTTAAGACTGACTTAGGATCCCCAAAAAGTAAATCAGTTCCAGCTTCCACTACATCATGCTCATCCATTCTTTACCTCTCCTTCACAATAACTCTTCAGATTGCAGTAAAAACAATTTATACTTTACCACTTTTTCCTATGCCAACTCGGACTCATGCCCTCCACCGTCTTAAAAAGTCGACTGAAATATAAGTATAGTAAAACACTAGCATTTTCTGATACTTATTATGAGTAAATAATTAACTTGTTGCAATCCGTCCTTTCGGCAAACATATTTTCGACAAATTATATTATTCAGTATAGCGAATTTTAGGTTAATATTCAATTGATAACTATTATAAATTGCAAAGTTGCGGCAATGAAATGAGCTGATGCCTGACAAAAATGAGAACCGATTTTGGACAAGATAAGGAATCATAAACACCAATATGTTCCGCCCAGATAACAGCTCGATAATTTTATCTTGCATCAACTTAAGACATTTTCCTTAAGTTGATGCTTTTTTTTGACCACATTGGTGCCTGCCCCCACCACTCATTAAATCACACATCTTCAGATGGACTTTGTATGAAAAAAAGCAGCTCCCCTATTTTTCATAGACTAACTGCTCAAACCTCTGGTTCCATATTAAATTTTAATTTTCTGACATTTCTTCTGTCCGGCTTAACTGCTTGCGCACATCACGTCCACCATACATAATTCGCACTACATATACTATTTCAGTTTCATCATCTGTTTTGTAAAATACCAGATAATTACCCACCGGAAAGAATCGAAGTCCTCTGCTGTGCCACGGTTCTTCCTCATAGAGCCGATTTCTGTTCGGCATAGTATCCAGCTTCCGAATTGCGGTCATAATCCGCTCTGTCTGTCCTGCAGCATTCTCTGGAGCTAACAGTTCCTCTGAAATATATCTGAAAATATTTCGCAGATCTTTCTTTGCTCCGGCTGTATACATCACTTTATATTTCATATACCAAATTCCCGTTTCATTTCTGCTTCAACTTCATCTACTGAATACACTCTTCCAGCCTTAATATCTTCCATGCCTTTTTCTATTTCTGCATTGAACTGTTCCTTTGTCAGAGAGCCATATGCAACAGGCTCCTCATAAGCTGGAAGTTTCATCTCAAAAGGAATTCCTCTCTGGAGCACAATCTGTCTCAGAAACATTCCTACTGCATTGGACATTGGAATTCCAAGTCGATCCAGCACCTGCTCTGCCTGTTCTTTTTACTTCAGGTTCGACACGTGCAAATACATTTGCTGTTCTTGCCATAGATATCGCCTCCTCTTTTTTTTCTTCATTATATTTCGTTTGATTGCAAATTGCAAGCAGTTCGCACTCTTTTTTAATATCGTCTTTCATCCTAATTCAATGTATTTAGGCAGATAGGTTATATATAAAACTCTGTATTTTTGTAAGAAATATAATGATGCCTAACCCCACTGTTAATTGTAGCAGCTCAATTAAATAGAAGCCCCAGTAGTTCCAGCTACTGGGGCTTCTATTTGGGTGTGCCATGACACTCTTTAGCATTTCAATCTAGAACATCTTATATTTATGTTCTAAAAATTTTTTAATATATCTCTACTTAAATATCCTAATTTCGGTTTTGTAATTGATTTATTATGGTTTTTCTTTCATCCCCTTGAATTCCCAAAGCATTTAGTGCTTGATCCACTGTAAGTTTCATATTCTCCATAAGATTTTTCACAGAAATCATCTTTTCCTTTACCGCCGCATATTCTTTTGCATATTCCTTTGCATATTCCTTTGCATATTTTTTTCAACTGCTTCACACATTTGCTCAGGCCCCTTTTCAGTATCCTTAAAATGCTTTACACCTTTTGCTAATGCAGCATAATGAATCTTATCTGAATCTGTCTGACGAAAATCATTCATTAGCTGTCCAATTTCATCATTACCTTTATAGTTACCATTTACATATATAATATGGGAACCATCATCAAATAATTCTTCTGTTTCCCTTATATATCGGTCTATGTGATATACTGGTAAACCCTTTCTAAATTTATCATGTTTATATATAAATATGATATACGAATCCTTAAGTTGCCTGAACTCCTGTCCTTCGTCTAACATTTTAGAATCTACCATACTGCTATGATATCTTGCTCGTCTGATATGTGCCCCTGCCGAATTTCCTTGTACTTCAATATCAATTTCATCACCGTTCACATCAATCGCATGAACATCCAATGTTATATTTCTTCCACCTACTTCATGACTTTTTCTCATCTTGTCCAATAACACTAATTACATTAATGTTCCTTCCCATTATGATTCTAAGCATAAGCTCTGTTGCTTCGATATTATTGTCGAAAACTCTACTCATTAAATCATCATCAAATAGAGTAAGTTTATCCACCAGTTCATTAACATTTTCCTTAGCCATTATATCCTCTCTTTCAAATTCATATTACCACGTATCGGTATTTCAATCAAATAAAATAATCATAAAGAATGAATTATTCTTTTTTGCATCTGGACAACCATACCCAGTACTCTTCATTTGAATATATAATCTTCATCCTCTCTTGTGAGAATTTTTTCGTGTTTACGTATCATGTGGTACAAAATTACATTTTTTCTAGTTGTTCATCTTCAAAGCATCCATATAGCCCAAAAGTCTCTTTTGCTGCTTATAATCCAACTGCTGATACGTCTCAACTACCATTCCAAGTTCAGTATCTTTTGCAAAAACATATGTCTGATTATCCCTGCTTCTGGTTCCAATATGCTCTGCTCCTGACAATAACTCATATGGCGAAATATCCATTCGTCCTAATTCAATGTATTTACTTTTTCATTCGAACAAAACCTCGAACACCTAGCTTAATGGCATTGCCACCACCATATTAGGCGGGGGAGTGCACGGAAAAAAGCGTAGGCATAGCGAGCTACGCTTAGGATTTTTACCATATCCACTGATTACGTTCCTCATTTGCCTCATCAGATGATTTACCAATCTCGCGCCATTTTTCCACACCCTTACCGCAATTTACTGTCTTCCAATCATTCCTGCCCTCCTTTAAAGTAACAACATTTCTCTGTAGAACTTCGTTATCCTATAAAACCACTTTCGCATATGCTGTTTTATCAGCCCTATTTTTATTATGATAAATTGCACCTGTCAACGGTTATTCTCTAATAAGAACTCAGCTAAATAAGAACCATCCTGTCCTGTAATTCCTGTTATAAGTACTTTTTTTCATTTGAAATCTCCTTAAAATAGATAAAAATACGTCTGTTTATAATACGATAATATTTTTAAACAGACGTATCTAAAAATGGAATCGACAATATTTGTATAAATTAGCACAATATTGGTTTTTATCACTACCACTTTAAAACTATCAAAGCATCTCCTCCAAACAATCAACAATTGCTTTGCAATAAGGCTCATATTCACCATTATTCTTATTTGAATAATATTCTATAAAACTACGAATCTCATCATCCGTATAGTCCTCATCATCAAACACCTCTGATGCCTGAATAGCCTGCTTACGGTCCCTTTCGAGATGAAAACTGTCAAGTCCCAGATTATGTATCATATCCTGAGCAACATTAGAAGATGGACGATTCCTAACAGCACTAATTTTGCCATTTGCTGAATATTTAAATACCTTTTCTACTTCAGCATCCGTTGGTGAGAGCATATCATCTCTAAACCAGTTATTCTTCCTGTGCCCACAATGTTCATCATCTAAGATAATTGTCGCCTCTCTTGCATGATGCAAACATGTTTTCATATGTTAAATCCATATCTCTAAAGGACTCCTGTGGAAAGAAATGCTCAATATGAGCTGAATTGTTGTAAATTCTTCTCATACAATAGCAGCATATTTTGCCCTGCTCCTTGATAAGAGCCTCGCGCAGCATTCTTCTTCTTTCAATTCCTTCGCTATCATTGCCTGCAAAATCAACTTTATAATGAGGTTGCCGCTTATTAACTTCTACAAAATCAGATTTCCATTGTTCAAACCATTGCGGCGCACTGCTTTTATTAATTTGCTTCACGTCTTTTACCCCTTGTTATCATTATCCTTGCCTTAGAAATACCATCAGCATAACCATTTGTTTTCTTATCCAATATATCCACTATTTTCTCTGCTTCATCATACTTCTTATCTTCAATACACTTATACATCTCATCAATCATTCTCTTGATGTCCTGATTAACTGAAGACGTATTCATTACTTCCTCTAAAATAACATTTGCATCCCATCCCACAAAGGATTCATAGGTCTTAAATAGAATCTCATTATCTTCATTATACAGATACAATAAATTGACAGAATCATCCATCTCACCCAAAATCTGCGGAGAATGTGTAGTAATAATAAACTGGATATTGGGGAATGTGTCTCTTAAAACATTCAATACCTTTCGTTGCCACGATGTATGCATATGCAAATCCAATTCATCAATGAGCACAACACCTGAGCCTTCCAAAGGATTCACATCTTTACCCGGATTTGCCAATGCCATTCTTCTTGCCAAATCTCCAAATAGAGCTATCGTGCATTTTTCTCCATCCGATAACTGATCTATCTTTAAAGACTTGCCGTTTTTATTGACCTTCATTGCCAAAGGTCTTCTCTCTATCCGAATATCCTCAAATCCATCAAGCATAGCTAACATTGCTTTTTAACAGCTGCAAGACTTTTATCTTCATAATCCGAATCATTTCTAACCTTTATCTGATTCTCTATATCCTCCTGATTTCTGAACCATTTAAATAAATTTCTAAAATCTATCGTACTTTCTATAGCTTTGTCGAATGCATCCAATTTTACAAACTGCTCTTTAGGTGCCCTGACCGGCACATCAAGCACAATTCTATTTACTCCATAATTAACAAAAATGGGCATACTCTTATTATCCGATTCCTCTATCCAATTGCCATTGCCATCATCATAACCCATTTGTATATATAACGATTGAAACTTATCTGTAAGTTTTTTAAGAGCACTTGTATTTCTTTTTTTTTTCACCTTTAGCCCTGTCAATTGTGCGTTCATAATATATGCTTTCGCCATCCCCAAAATCGAAATCTGCCTTTATGCCGGCCGCAGACTTTCCATAGCTAATAAAATCTTCATTGAATCTGGCTGTCTTACTTCTTACCGTTCCCATCAGCTTTGCAATGATATCAGCATATAATAAATCTATAGCCTGAAGGATTGTTGACTTGCCAACGCCATTCACGCCAAAAATAACCGTTGTCTTATTATCAAGCTTTATTTCCAGATTGTCTATTCCCTTAAAATTTTGTAATATTATCGAATTAAGCTTCATATCCCTACCTCACAATAACTCTTCAGATTACAGTAAAAAACCGCTATACCATGCTTATAGTATAGCGGATTTGTATTTAAAAAACAATTTATATTTTACCACTTTTTCCGATATAATTTTATCAATTTATTTTAAAAATGCCAAACAAAGGAGAACATCATGGAAAACTTACAAACACTTACTGAAAACTATTTGGAATACTGCAGGACACAAAAATGTCTGGATGAAAAGACTTTAAAAGCATATCGAATTGACTTGCGACAATTCTCTGAGGAACCATCTCTTGAAAAAATAATTGAAATCACAACAAACGATCTAGAGGATTATATTGCCAGGCTCCACCAACAATATAAACCCAAAACTGTAAAAAGAAAAATAGCCTCAATAAAAGCATTCTTCCATTATCTGGAATACAAAGAACTACTCGCAATAAATCCCTTTACAAAAATACAGGTGCACTTTCGTGAACCTACCATATTGCCCAAAATTATCCCACTACATACAGTAGAAAAATTTCTTACTATGATTTATACACAGCGTGACAACGCTAAAACCAATTATCAGAGAAGGAATGCATTGCGCGATGCAGCCGTATCCGAACTGTTATTTGCTACCGGTATGAGAATTTCTGAGCTTTGCTCATTAAAAAACGAAGATATAAATTTACATGATGGGAGCATCCTCATATATGGTAAAGGCGATAAAGAGCGACGTATTCATATTGGCAATGATTCTGTTTCTAAAATAATTGAAGAATATAAGGCTGAATTCCAAACTGAAATTAGAAGCTGCAATCATTTTTTTGCTAACCAAAATGGCAAACCTCTATCTGACCAAGCTGTTCGCAGGATGATAAATAAGTATTGCTCTCTCGCCGATATAGATTTACATATCACCCCTCACATGTTCAGGCATACATTCGCTACCAGCTTATTAGAGGCCGATGTCGATATCCGGTATATTCAGGAAATGCTAGGACATAGCTCCATCAATGTCACTGAGATATACACACATGTAACCACTGCTAAACAGAGGGATATTCTAATATCAAAACATCCTAGGAAGGATTTTCATATATAGACTTCTTTACAATCCATCGTTTTTGATGGATTGTTTTTTTAATGGATAATCATGTATTATTTTACAAATTGTACAAAGGATAGCAAAAATTATCCACATTTTCTAATGGAGGAAAATAATTTGTTAGGACAAACATATAGAGAAGGACCTAATTTAAATGATAATGAATGGGATTTGGGTAATGACTTGGGGTTAAAATTTGAAAACCATATTTTCGATATTTTATCAAATGAAATGCGTAAATATTATGATTTGGGTGCTAAAATTTATCGTACCCCTAAAGTAAGAGATAATGGGAAAGATATTATTTTAGAATCTCCTGTAACATTAGAAAATATTTTAGAACTAACTTTTTATATAAAAGATTTGAATGTTTTAAGAATATATATTGAATGCAAGAGTTCAAATCATAGCAAAATATCATATAACAGTTTTGCTGGAAACTTATCTCGAATTAAAGAAGAAAATGTGGGATATTATGTTCTTGTTACTAATACTACAATTGTTCCATATTCATATTACCATTTTAAAGAAGAAGCTGAAAAATCAGGAATAGAATTTGTATTAATTGATCAATATCTTCTAAAAAAGTATTTTCTTCAAAATAATGCATTGATAGGAAATGAAAATGTTCCTGATAGTTTTGATAAGGTATACATTGAGTATCAGGCTAATTCATGTATTATTGAATCAAAAAATGCATATGAAATATATTTTTGGATAAGAAATTATTCGAATAGTCCACAAACAGTTTCTATGACTGTTAACACAGATAGAAACTGGAATCTTGATTTGGACAGTATAGAACATATGGTAGATTCAAATAGTTCATGTTGTTTGAAACTCATTGCTATAAAAAAAATACTTTGATGGAATTGATGATCTGATTTTAAATGTAAAAAGTAACGCGTTGGATACTTCTATACAAGTAAAAGGAATTAAAATTTCATGTGATTTCAGACCTGAATTGACTGGTAAAAAAAACAAGGAAATTATTAAAACAATAAAGAATGGGATTATTAAAGAGGCAACCCATCATATATACTTTCTTATAGGGGAGGCAGGGGTTGGAAAAAGCAGAATTATTGATGAAGTATTATGCGAAATTGCAGGCAGGGAGATAAACTTTTGCAGGATATCTGTGGAAAAAGATAAGAATATATTGCTTCAACTACAAAAAAAAAATTGAAAAAAGATGGGTATTTGTCAGATAATGTTGCCTACCACTCGCTGAAAGATATTTTTATAAACATTGATACAACTTATCGCAAATATGTGATTATTTTGGATGATCTTCATAATGCCCCTGTTGAAATTTTAAATAATATCCGAAATTTGTTGGAAACAGATTGTCCGCCAGGATTGACTCTAATTCTTGTTGGTCGCGACGATTTTTCCGCTGGAGGTGTAGACTATTTTTCTTTTTTTGGAGTTTTGCAAGGGAACTTACCCATTCAACGTTATTTCGGTAGAAGCATTAACTGATTCTGAAACGATTCAGCTGATAACGTCAATTGTGCGTGGGATTCCACAGCTCGCTTTAAATAAGATACATTCATTAAGCAATAATATCCCACTGTTTATTATCCAGGTTATTGAATATATGCTAGATTTAAAACTAGTATATCTATTAAATCGGACTACTGTTGGTATAGAAAATACTGAAAGTTTTTCTAGTCATTTATATATTCCCAAAAATATGGAAGAAATATATGATCAACGAGTTCAGCATCTGATTGAACAAAATTGTGGAAATGACATGCTTAGATTTCTTTATACGGCTTCATACCTTGGGATGAATTTTTCAGGCTATTTTGTTAATGCTTTTTTCGAAGGCAGGGAGGATTTATATAAAAACTTATTAGAACGAAGGTATATTATGCTTTCATCGGTTGGATATTCTTTTATACATGAAAGTTTGTACCTATATATAAATAATAGATTGAGAAATAATAAAGAAGCCAAGAAGGAAGTGGCAAACTATTTACTTAATGTGCCATATGTATTTGACGAAATGGATGTATTAAAAAGGGACAACTTTATTTTTGGATAAATGATAAAAAAAAATGCCCGTTCATATTTTTCTGTTGCAATATCAGACATAAATAATATAATCAATTATTCATCCATTAACATTAACCAAAATTATTACACTTACTTAGAAGATATATACAATGTCTGTACAAAATATGAGCAAAAAAAAAAAAGAATACTGTTGCCTGTAAAATATATATTGCACTTCATTATCACACACCATACGAAGCTGTTGCAATATGCCAATGGGCACAATATAAACTGAAATCAAATAAAAATTTCCAGAAAGATCCTCGATTTAGATTTTACCTTAAGAGCAAATGGCACATAGTTACATTAATGCTGGACAATTAAAAAAGAGTGAACTTATATTATTAGATTTACTTTCTGAAACAATCTTAAATATTAATAATTGTGATAAAAAAGCTGTTTTTGATATGTATGATAAACTATCAAATATATACATTAAATATAATTCATTCGATATTGCACGGAATTATTGTGAATTATCGTTAGCGTTAGCGAATGAATTAAAAGATCCAAATTTACAAGCACTTAGTTACATAACCACGGCTAAATTATATTTTTATAATAACAAATCAGCATATGAAAATTTTCTTGATAAGGCAGATAAGCTTTTATCAAAAGAAAAGTCATATCGTATAAAATGTCATAATGATGTCAGTTTGTTGATTATGAGATTGTTTGAATTACCTAAAAACGACGAACAACATTTGCAAAATTTGATGATTGAAACAGAAAAATTATTAAATATCTGTATAAAAAATAATTTTGCAAATTCTGTGATTCGTTTATATATGTTATCAGCAGTGTTACATTATTTTCTTGAAAGAAAAAATGAAAAATATATTGCCACAAAAAAATATATTGAAAAAGGAATTGATGCTAGCATAAAATTTGGTATAAGTACATATATTTGGCAATTTTATTCCTTGCAAGCAATTATTATGATTCGTCAAAAAGAAGATATTTCTAAGCAAAAAAGCGTATTCGATACAGTATTCAATATGCTGAGAAAGCAAAATTTGAATTATCTCGGAAATTGTGATGTCACATATGGCAATATGTTAGCATTAACAAATGTTATGTTTTTTTATAAACAAAATCAATCGGAAGAAAATTTTTATAGGTTAATAAGTCAAATATCCTTAGCAGATAGTGTAGATTCATGTGATTTTAATTGTAGTAAATATTTATGCCAATATGAGTGTCATACAAATCTGGAAACATATCAAAAAAGAATGGCACAACTTATCTTCCTTGAAAGATAAACAGACCATTCTTTTTGGAATCATTGGAAGAATATACACTCCAAGATAGTTCCGGTTATTATATTATAATAAGCTAATTTTGGAAAGCCAATAATTTCCTATAACAAGAATATCCATATCATTGTTGATGAACGTTTGGATAGCATCAGTCGGTCGTTCTACTATAGGCTGTCCTGCCACATTGAATGATGTATTAATAAGAACAGGAACGCTAGACAACCTAGCAAATTCATTGAGTAGCAAATGTACAAAAGGTTCTGTTTCATTTTGAAACAGACTGCACTCTTGCTGTATTATCAACGTGCGTAATAGAGGGCAATTTATCACGATACTCTTTTTTTACAGTAGGCGCTAACAGCATATATGGAGAGGACTGCTTTAAATCAAATATTTCATATTCCATTTCTTTTGTAACTACAGGTGCAAAAGGTCGAAAATTTTCTCGATGCTTAATTCGGTTATTAATTATGTCTTTCATATTAGGATTAGTTGGATTGGCTAAAATGCTCCTGTGACATAATGCCCTAGGTCCGACTTCTGTGCGACCTCGATGGAATGCTATAATTTTATTATCAAAAATTGCCTGCGCCATCATCCGTGCAAGCACATTATCTTCAAAAAAAATGTAATTCAAGTTCCAAGTCTTTAGCTCATCTTCAATTTCTGAATTTGAATAAGAAAAACCAAGATATGGAAGCTTAATTTGCGGATTAGGCATTTGAGGAAAATGTTTTTTATATGCATAAAAAGCATTCCCAATTGCCTGTCCGTCATCACCGGATGCCGGGAAAATAAATACTTCCTTTAAATTACAATTTTCCAATATTTTCTGGTTCAATAGGCAGTTTAAAAATAGCCCGCCACCTAGGCAAAGATATTCAGCATGATACTTATTTGCCAGATTTTTGATAAGTGTGATGACTGCTTTTTCTGTATATTCTTGCACTGTTTGCGCTATATCTGTAGCGTTTTCTTGTATATAATTATGATAATTTTTATTCTCCCACTCATCCAGTGTGGTGGTCTGGTGCCCACAAGGCTCATATCTCCCACTAGTATATTGAAAAATTGTGGGAATTCATCCAGGCTTGTTTTCCTGATAAACTGTCCAATTCCGGTTTTCTTCTTTCCGTTTGGCAGCACCTTATTGCCTATTATTCTCGGGTCGAAGTCCATCTTGAACATCATTCCGTCGCCCACTTTATTCTGTGCCATAAGTTCTTTCTTTCGCTCCTCGGCATCCATATACATGCTGCGGAATTTGTACATCTTGAACTTTCTGCCGTTTCTGCCGATTCTCTCCTGTGAGAAGAATATCGGTCCCGGCGATGCTATGTATATCGCCGGTCCCACAAATATCATGATGATAAGTGTGAACAGACAACCAACCAGACCTCCGACTATATCCATGCCCCTCTTTACCAGAAGTGCGCTGGTATTTGCATAGTTCACGCTTGATGTGACTACGGTATAGTCGCCTATCTTTTCTATCTGCTTATAGCCACCCTGGGCTGTTCCGTTTTTTGCTATGCCTGTATGCACAGCTATTCCCATCTCAAGAAATATATCTGCCATCTTCTCCGGATATTCATCCTCACTGCACGGCGGGATGAGTACCTCATCCACCCACTCATCACACGCATAGTCCACTATGCCATCGTGGTTTGCAACAATCGGTATGCCGCATATAGTCTTGCCCTTCATGTCTGTATCCAGTGAAGCTGCTACTATCTTTGTATAGCCTATACAGCTTTTCTCCACTGTGCGCAGTGTATCACGTAGCATAGCATCGGGTGCTATGACAAACAGCGATTTCTTTGATGCTCCAAATCCCTTTTTCTTAAGGAAGCTCTTGAGCGCTAGTCTTGCTACATATGTTATTGTCACATAGATTGGAAACATGATATAAAATGATAATCGCGAGTATATATCAGCCATCTGTGTGGTGAACAGAAATAGCGCTGTCACCAGAAATACAAGCACTGCGTGCTTGCAGGTCGATATGAATTCATCCAGATCCGCGTTTTAGGACATTCTTGAATGAATCTGCCATTATCTCCACAAAGAAATCTATCAGAAGAAATGCTACCCCCAGTATACGGTAGTCCTTGTCCATATATGGGTTATTAAAGCCGAAGCGTATCACATATGAAATAAAAAATGCTATAACAATGCATGCGATATCTATAAGCATAAAGTCTATATGCTTTGTCCATCCTCTGCCTTTCTTTCTGTACATTCTTTCCAAATTCTCCTTGTGGTATCTTTTATTTTCCTTTATACCTGTTCTAGGGGAGGTACCTTACCCCCCCCCCGAATATTTTTAGCCTGTTTTGTTTTTTGTATGTTTTATTCGGTTATTTGTATCTTTTTCTGTATCTAATCAGGTTTTTCAATAATATATTTTCACCCATTTTTAATTCTTTGTCAATGAATATTAGGTTTTCTTTATAATTTTTGACACTATTTCTAAATTTTTCTTCTCCCTCTCTACATGATTATACACTTTTACACTCTGTCTGCTAAATTTTCTAAACTGAAATATTCTTTTTTAACATTCCCCTCTTCATCATAACAATTCTTATTTGTTCCCGCAAAACCATCAATTAAAGCTAATAATATTTGTGGCTCATTTGCAAAGACTGTCATCCAAACAGAATAAAAGCCATCTCCCAAAGCAGTCATAATAATTTGTTTTTTAAATCTTCTCTATAGCTATCTGGCGCATCTTTCATATGTAGCCATCCGTCCAATGACTCCTTTGCTTTATAATAAGCAGTATTTCTTTCTATAAGCCGCCTATCTTTATCCCCTTTACTCAAATCAGGAACATTACCAAGTTTTACTAGCTCATACGTATTGGTTGCCTTTTCTTTTAACTCACCTGTCGGATCTAATTCCATTAAAAGCTGCTCATTTACCTTTGGATAACCATTTTCATATAAGTAAGCAATTGCTGTATTATTCACATCAGGCCATAAAAAATCATCATCATTTTCAGGAGTTGTGTTAGCTGATTTTCTAGCATTACAATATTTACATCCCAACAGCAAGTTCTTCCAATCCGTTATATCTCCGCCCTTTGATTTTGATACAACATGTTCAACCTCCGGTACATGCTTAATTGGAAATTCACAATATGAACAATAATAACCTATCTTTTCACCTAAATAGGGCAGTGCATCCTGATATTTTTTTATTGTATTATATGGTGATTCACCTTTATCTACTGGTCTCATTTTTCTTCACTTTCCATGCCTGTTCAGTATATTTTTGATGAACCCACGCCATATAAGCAGGATTATCACTATATTCCGCCTCTAAATCAGCCAATTCTTTGCCAAGCCTAGCTATATCGTCTTGAGTCTTGGCCTCTTTCAAGGCTGTATAATATTTTGAGGCTGCTTCGTATATCTTTTTCGTTTTCTCTCACTATATTGAGGCAATTCTACGCCCATAACATCTTCAGCTATATCTTCCAATCCTTCTCCGGAATACTCACTATCTAATGGCTGATCCAAAGTAATAAGCTCTCCCTCATCCAAAGATTGAATAATAAAAGGAGAATGCGTAGCACATATAAACTGTATTCTAGGAAATTGTTCTTTCAGAATTCCTATAATACGTTTCTGCCATGTAGGATGCAAACTCAAATCAATTTCATCTATTATAACAATTCCAGGTGTCATTTTGAGTGCATCACCCTTTAGATAAGGATTCAATATGCACATTCGCGTAGCTATATCAAGTACCATCTTTATTACATTTCTATAACCATCACTCAACAGCTGAAACGGAAGGATTGTTCCATCTGCTGTTTTTAATGCAATAATATCATCCTCATATTTGGTCGAAGATATAATTTCTTCTCCCGGCTTCAATTCATCACAAAATGCATCATTAACAGCCTTTAAAATTGCCTCATATGCAGGAAATAATTTTCCCCCATTTTCTTCTAGTGAAACAGCTTTAAGAGTATCAATATAACGAAATGCAATTTCAAGTCCATGTTGCGAATCCAAACAATGATTATATGCGTCAGTCCTACTAAATACACCTTTTATATTTGTTTTCTTATTTCCATCTTTAAAAAGGCGTGCTGTACTCAAATAAAGCACTAATGGAAGAACCACTTTACTATCCGAGTGATTCGCATTAGATATTTTATTTTCCCATTCAATTACAGCTGGCTGCATCGGATTAGAACCACCAAATTTAGTTCTTGCATCTTCTTTTAAAATAACTCGTCTAAATTCAATATTGTTCTCTGTATTATTTCCGCCCCACTGCGCCTTGCAACTTACTTCACACGGATACTGTGCAATTGATCCTGTCGTCAAAATCATGCTATCATCTGAAATCAACGTTTTTCTTCTTGCATCGGTTGACTTTATATTATATACAAACCGTGAAGGTACATAAGTCTTGTAAGCTGCAAGATAAGCTCCCAGCATCACATTAGCAGCCTCCAATACGGAAGTCTTACCAGAACCATTTTTCCCAGCAAAAACATTCATTTGGATTGAGCACAAATTTTTTATTATCAAATCCTCTATAATTTCTAAGGCCTAACTCTTGAATTTTGAACTCACACATTTTATCCGCTACCTTTAGCCCTTCCTCATTTTATATTAACTATATCATTTTTTTATTATCACAGCAACCTTTCCGTAACACTACAGAAATTTTTGATGTATAAATGATGTAAACATCATTTTTTATACACTTTTCAGGAAATATTTACTTCTCAAACAGCCTCTGCTTCCTCTCTATCATCTCATCAATCCTTGCGATATACTGCCCTACATCCTTGACATTCTCGCATCTGTCGATGCGGTGTGTGCCATCAGGATTCGGTACGGACCAGACACGCTTGGTGCTTGCTCCTGCTCCGCAGGCCACGATGGTCTGCTTTTCCTCCATTATCAGTATGTTGTATACGCCGGCCTTGCCCTTTGCCGCATAGCCTACGTTTTCCATGTTGCCTGCCATGCCCTTCTGTCTGTAGAGATAGTACGGCTCAAGCCCCATCTGCTTACAGTAGGCTGCGCAGAGATCCATATGCTCCTGAGTGTTGACCATCTGCATATCCTGATAGCGGTCCTTGAAGATTGTAAGCCTTGCAGCGCGCTTTACTGCGAGCGAGTGGATGGTGACATTGTCAGGCGCCAGCTCCTTTACGAGCTCCATCGTGTGCCTTACATCATCAAGTGTTTCCTCGGGAAGTCCCATAATGAGGTCCATATTTATGTTGTCAAATCCCAGCTCACGCGCAAGCTTGAAGCTCTGTATCGTATCGTCTACCGTATGGTGTCTTCCTATTATATCGAGTGTCTGCTGCTTCATGGTCTGTGGATTGACAGATATACGGCTGATGCCGTTTTTCTTTAGTGCCATAAGCTTTTCTCTCGTGATGGAGTCCGGTCTGCCTGCCTCCACGGTAAATTCCAGGCAGTCCTTTAAATCAAAGCTGCATTTAATTTTTCTGATAAGCCTGTCAAGCTGCGCAGGGCTTAGTGTGGTCGGTGTGCCACCTCCTATGTAGATGGAGTTTAGCTTCTTGTGATAGAATTTCTGCGCCGTGTAGTCTATCTCCTTCTCGAGTGCGTCGAGGTAATCGTCCACGCGGTTTTTCCACACACCAAGCGGGTATGAGGTAAACGAGCAGTATGCACAGGTGCTCGGGCAGAATGGTATGCCTATGTACAGGCTGTAGCCGTTGTCATAGTCCACCCTATCGAGCAGTGCCTTCTCACGCTTTGCTATACCTATTGAGAGGTCGATTTTCTCATCGCTTGCGAGGTAAGTTTCCTTCAGATAGTCGTAGGTTTCCTTATCGTTCATGCCGTCCTCTATACACTTCATGGCTATCTTGGTTGGTCTGATGCCTGAGAGTGTGCCCCACGGAAGGCTCTTTCCTGTGCCCTTTTCTATCATGGAATACAGGGCGAGCTTGAGGCGGTTTTTGGTTTCCTTGCGGTCTGCGCCGGTCACGGATATTTTTGTGCAGATTCTTTTCGGCTGTTTTAATATCATTTTCGTCGGCTTGCTGCATCTCATCTGTCATGGAATTATTTACACCGGCTCTATTCAGCGTCCACTCCACTGCAATTTCATCGCCCACATAGTCTATCTTAAATACCTGTGAGGCATCCGCAAATTCCTTTACTCCATCGTCTGTCATCTCGTGGTGCGTGCAGGCTAAGTTTTTTCCCCCCCTCCACCTCATCAGGTGAGCAGCTATAGTACATCTGCACATCCTCCTGCGGGAAGAACTCCTTGAGCAGTGAGTGCACATCATATTCAAAATCCGGTTTATTAAATACTACTACTATCATAAGTAAGGGTTATACATCCTCTCGTTTTCTATGGTTGTTGTGTCGTTGTGGCCCGGGTACACCTCTGTATGCTCAGGCAGTGTCATGATTTTTTCCTTCACTGTGCGCACAAGGTCTGACATGCTGCCACCCTTGAAATCCGTACGTCCGATTGAGCCGCAAAACAGTGAATCTCCTGTAAAGATCACGTCCTCATACGGGAAATAATAGCAGCAGCCGCCCGGTGTATGCCCCGGTGTGTGAAGCACTACTATATGAAAGCCTGCGATGTCAAGCTCCTGCTTATCCTTCAAAAAATACATCTGCATAAAAGGTCTTTGACTGGCCCATCATGTAGCTGACATTAAGCTGCGGGTCATCGAGTGTGGCTTTGTCTGCCTCATGGATATATATCTTGATGCCGTAGCGGTCTGCGAGCGGCTTTGCATCAGTGGCGTGGTCAAAGTGTCCGTGTGTGAGCAGTATTGCTACAGGCTTTGCACCTGATTCGTCCACTTTTTTTGCGAGCTGATTAGCACACGCGCCCGGGTCTATTATTATCATTTCCTTTGTCTTTATATTGGTGACAAAGTAGCAGTTGGTCTGCACCGGTCCCACTACGAAGTGGTCTATCTTCATATTTACCATATGAGTGTACTCCTTATCTGTTATATGTTATGCTTCACGCAAGAACCACCGGATTTAGCCGGTGGTCCTCTCTACGTCTATTACACTTTCTATCTGTCTGAGCTTCTCCACTAGAACCTTTATCTGGTCCCTGCCTTTGATATTAAAAAATACCTCGATTGTAGCGATACCCTGCTTGCTGGTCTTGGACTGTATACCACTGATATTGATTTCCTTCTCGGTAAATATCTTTGTGATATCTACGAGCAGTCCCGGCCTGTCATGACAGAATATCTTTAAGTCTGCCTGATACTCGGCACCGTTGTCCATGAGGGCTGTATCCTGCCACTCTGCTTCTATGAGCCTGTCCTTTTCTATCTTGGACAGATTGATGATATTCACGCAGTCTGTCCTGTGGATGGAGATGCCTCGGCCTCTCGTGACAAAGCCAACGATTTCGTCTCCCGGAACCGGATTGCAGCACTTTGAGAAGTGTACTGCCACGTCATAGAGTCCGTGTACCACAATGCCGCTCTTTGACTTGTGCTCCCGGCTGTATGCCTGCTGCCGCCTGCTGCTTTTCTGCGATGCTGCCAAGCACATCTGCATCTGTCACCGGCACCACATGATCCTTCTTGTACTCATCGTACATCCTGTTGACTATCTGGCTCTCCTTGAGTCCGCCGTGGCCGACGGTTGCAAGGCATGAGTTCCAGTCGTGGAAGCCGTATTTGCGGCGTATTTTCTCCTGATACTCAGGCTTGTTTATCTCAGCAAAGTTGATACCTTTTGCCTTGGCATAGGCTGCTATCAGATCCTTGCCGTGCTGTATATTCTCCTCCTTGAGCTCACTTCTGAACCACTGGTTGATCTTATTCTTGGCCTGTGTGCTCTTTGCGACCTTGAGCCAGTCACGGCTTGGTCCCTTGGAGTTCTGTGAGGTGATTATCTCTATCTGGTCACCGTTTTTGATGACATAGTCTATCGGCACCAGCTTGCCGTTTACCTTGGCACCGACCATCTTGTTGCCGACCGCAGAGTGTATGCTGTAGGCAAAGTCTATAGGTGTGGAGCCCTTTGGCAGGTTCTTTACATCGCCGGACGGTGTGAATGCAAATACATTGTCGGAGAATAAATTTAAATCACTCTTTAATAAAGTCATAAACTCCTTATTATCAGACATGTCGCGCTGCCACTCCAAGATCTGGCGCAGCCAGCTTAACTTCTCCTCCTCCGTGACAGTGGTGGTAGTGGCATTGCCGTTGTTTGTTTCCTTGTACTTCCAATGTGCCGCGATACCGTACTCAGCTGTACGATGCATCTCATAGGTACGGATCTGGATCTCAAACGGCTGTCCGGTCGGTCCGATTAACGTCGTGTGAAGCGACTGGTACATGTTCGGCTTCGGCATCGCGATATAATCCTTAAAACGGCCCGGTATAGGCTTATACTTCTCATGTATGATACCAAGCACTGCGTAGCAGTCCGGTATTGTATCCACCAGAATCCTGATGGCAAAGAGGTCATATATCTGGTCTATAGTCTTGTCCTGATTGACCATCTTCTTATATATACTGAAGAAATGCTTTGCCCTTCCGTATATCTCTGCCTTGATACCAGCATCTGAAACATACTTCTTGACATCGTTTACCAGACCCTGGATGTAGGTGTCGCGCTCTGTCTTTCTGAGGGCTACCTTCTCTACCAGATCGTAGTAGGCATCCGGATAGAGGTACTTCATACAAAGGTCCTCGAGCTCTATCTTTATCTTGCTGATACCAAGTCGCTGTGCGATAGGGCAGTAGATATCCTGTGTCTCTCTGGCGATACGCTGCTGTGCTTCCTTGGACTGGTACTTGAGTGTACGCATATTGTGCAGTCTGTCTGCCAGCTTTATGAGGATGACCCTGATATCCTTCGCCATGGCGAGAAACATCTTGCGCAGATTCTCAGCCTGCATCTCAAGCCTGTCCGCATTCTTGTCCTTCGGATCCTTGGTGCTGTCTGTCAGGTGCAGGTGCTTTAACTTCGTGACGCCATCCACCAGATGTGCTACATCGTCTCCAAACTCTGCACGCATCTCATCCATGGTCATGATGGTATCCTCCAGCACATCATGGAGCAGTCCTGCTGCAATGGTTTCCTTATCCAGCTCGAGCTCGGCGAGTATTATGGCAACACAAAGCGGATGTATGATATAAGGCTCTCCTGACTTACGCGCCTGACCCTTATGAGCATCATAAGCTACCCTGTAGGCTTTGTCCACAAGGCTCGTGTCATCCGACGGATGATACTTTTTGATTTCCTTTTAAGCTCATCGTAAAGCTCCTCTGGGCTCGTAAAATCCTTTGTTCCCCTTATACCGCTGGTATCTGAGCGAAATTTGTCCGCTATTTTTTCTAATTCTTCTGTTGAGTAATCTGCCAATAGTCTCACCTCGATTGTAGTGTATCTTTAGTAGCCATTATATTTTATTTCTTTAAAAATTGCAATCTCATGTTGTTAGCCGATAACCATCTTTACTCCGCCATACATGCCGGCTGAGTTGCCCAGTGTGGCAAGCTTGATCTCTGTCTCACGGCTTGCATGGAAAGCATACTCTTTATAGTACTTTGCTGCTGTATCGATGATGATGCTGCCTGCCTTGGAAAGGCCTCCGCCTACAACAAATACCTCAGGGTCCATAACGCATGCTACTGCTGCCATTGCCTTGCCGAGAAGCTTCATAGACTGCTCTACTGCCGCAATGCCCGCTGCATCTTCTGCCTTTGCCGCATCGCATACATCCTTGGCTGTGAAGCCTGCATTTAAATCAAGCTTTGTTGCCACATCCCTGTGTGCTGCAATGTATCTCTCTGCCACTCTTACGAGACCGTTTGCTGATGCATACTGCTCTAAACAGCCCTTCTTGCCGCAGCCACAGCACTCTGACTCATCATCTACCATAGGCATATGTCCTATCTCTCCGCCTGCTCCGTTTACTCCGGCTACGATTTTGCCCTCGCGGATGATTCCTCCGCCTACGCCTGTGCCGAGTGTGATCATGACTACATCCTGATGACCCTTTCCGCCACCCTGCCACATCTCACCGAGTGCAGCTACGTTGGCATCGTTTCCGGCCTTTACCTTGATGCCGCCGCACAGTACTGAGAGTGACTGTGCCACGTTGAACACGCCCCAGCCGAGGTTGACACACTTCAATACTGTTCCGTCATCCTTTATAGGTCCCGGCACTCCCATGCCTACGCCCTCGATGTCACCCATCTCTATGCCATGCTTCTCGTTATTCTCCTTGATGGATGCTGCGATATCAGGCAGGATGAGCTCGCCTGAATTCTCTGTGCGTGTAGGAATCTCCCATGTATCGACAAGCTTTCCTGTGGTCTCGAAAAAGCCTATCTTTACAGTTGTTCCACCTATATCTACTCCATATGCATATTGTTTCATTTTTTCGTCCTCCATATCGTTAAACTATGTTTATATTTTATTGCCTAATTGCATATTTTTCAATGTTTTTCATTGTTTTTTATACTTTTTCTATATATAGAAGCGTTTATATCATCATCCACATTCCCCTATTTGTAAATCCAAGCTTTTTTGGGCAAGGCGAACCGATGCCTCATTTCTCTCGTCTATCCGGCAGTAAAGCTCTTCAAAGTCTGTGTTTTCGCGCGCGTAGTCTATGATGAAGCGGCATACCTCCGTGGCATAGCCTTGGTTCCATAATTCCGGCGCTATCATATAGCCCATTTCATTGTGCTCAAGCCCTGCCCGTCCTATCAGTGCCCCTGTTTCCTTGGAAAATACAAGCCACATGCCATACTCGTAAAAGCCATACATGTTCTCTATATATGCCTTCTGGTATTCAAGCTCTGTCTCGTAGTCGTAAAGCGGCTCAACAAAGTCTGTCATTCCGGGCTTGTCATAGAGCTCATAGAGCGCAGGAAGATCTGACAGTGAAAGCTCACGTATCAGACACCTGTCTGTCTCGCCGATGTTCCACGGGATGTGATTATACCGCCTGCGCACCCGCTCCAGATACTCAATATCAAGCTCCGCAAGGCTCTCGACTGCATAGCGCGTGCCGCACTGCGGTTCTCCTACTGATGCTATGCCGAGTGAGTCAGCTATTTGCTTCTGCTGCCTGTTTGATACTATCCAGATGTAGTTGGCGGGAGCAGATGTCATCTCTACTGCACGCTTCCACTGTGGCTTAAATATCTCGTCATGATAGTAAAAAGAGGCAAGTTTTGCGCTTGCCTCATCAATAATTATTATCATTAAACTGTCTCCGGCTCCGGATAGTCCACTCCGAAGGTCTCAACTGTAACTGTCTTCATGACCTGAGCCTCAAGTGGTTTGTCCATGTAGTCTGTGCGCACCTCTGCGATCTTGTTTACCACATCCATGCCCTCGATTACCTTGCCGAATGCCGCATACTCGCCGTCGAGATGTGGTGCATCCTGATGCATGATGAAGAACTGGCTGCCTGCTGAGTCAGGTATCATGGTACGTGCCATTGAAAGTACACCGGCTGTGTGCTTTAAGTCATTTTTGAAGCCGTTGTGTGTGAACTCGCCCTTGATTTCATAGCCAGGGCCGCCTGTGCCGTTTCCGTCAGGATCTCCGCCCTGGATCATAAAGCCCTTGATTACACGGTGGAAGCATACTCCGTCATAGAAGTTGTGATTGATTAAGCTGATAAAGTTGTTTACTGTGTTTGGTGCGATTTCCGGATAAAGCTCAGCCTTTATGATATCTCCGTTTTCCATAGTGATTGTTACAACAGGATTCTGTGCCATTATTTTTCTCTCTTTCTTTTATAATATTATGAGGCTTGGAGAATATCCATTCCTCGCAATTATTAAATATCGAATTAATTTCTGCCCGATTGATTTTACCTAATTTTACTCACTCAGAGCCTCGACTACCTTCGGAAACTCCATGAAGTGCGATGCCTTCACCAGTATGGTGTCGCCCTCCTTCACATATGAAAGAAGCTCCTGTGTCATGGTCTCCCTATCCTCGAAATAGTGGATGTCTACATCGGACGATTTTTCTGCGGCTCCGGCTGCATTCCTTTGCCAGCTCTCCTGCGGCAAAAAGTGTATGGATATGATTCTCTCCAACTGCTTCGCCTACCTCATGGTGCAGCTTTTTTCATCACTTCCCAACTCTCCCATGTCGCCAAGCACTGCTATTGTCCTGCCCTTTGCATGTGAAAGCACCTCGATAGAGGATTTCATGGATACAGGATTTGCATTGTAGCAGTCATCTATCACTGTCATGCCATGCGTTTTGATGAAATTGGTACGGCCTGCGATTGTCTCTGCTTTCTCGATTCCTGATTTAATCTCAGCTATTGTGAGACCAAGCTGCAATCCGACAGCCGCTGCCGCCATGGCATTGTATACATTGTGCTCACCCGGGATGTGGATGTGTGCATCGAACTCACCCTCCGGAGTGACAAAATGAGCCTTCATGCCGTCGAAGCCCAGGTTTTCAATATTTGTGGTATATACTGATTTATGAACGCCTGAAGCTGATTCCTTGCCATAGTATATGGCAGGCTTTCCATTTACCGTCTGCACTGTGGCGAGCTTGTCGTCATCTGCATTCAGCACTGCGACCGCATCCGGCATCATATGCTCAAAGCACTCTGTCTTTGCTTTAAGCACACCATCTCTGTCGCCCAAAAACTCCAGATGGCAGTAGCCGATATTGGTGATGACCATGACATCCGGGCAAGACATGGTAGAAAGTCTGTGCATCTCGCCAAAATCAGATATGCCCATCTCAAGCACTGCTACCTGATGGCTTTCCCTGATTCCGAAAATGGTGAGTGGCAGGCCTATCTCATTGTTGAAATTGCCTGCGGTCTTGTGGACGCTGTATTTCTGCTCAAGAACTGATGATATCATCTCCTTGGTGCTGGTCTTGCCGACACTTCCGGTGATGCCCACCACCTTGATATCAAGGCTTTTTCTGTAAAATGCCGCGAGCTTTTTCATGGCATCGGTGGTTGATTCAACAAGCACATATGGACCTGCCGGATCTGTAAGCTCATGCTCAGAGCACAATTGCCGCCCCCTGCTCAAACACAGCCGGAATGAATTTGTGTCCGTCCACCCTTTCTCCCTTTATCGAGATAAAAAGATAGCCCTCCTTCACCTGTCTGCTGTCTATGACTGCGCCGGTGATTGTCGTATCAAGCAGTGTCTCATCGCCTATGTATGTGCCCTCGCAAGCCTTAGCGATATTTGCAAATGTAAGATTCTTCATGTACTTATCCGACATGCTACACCTCATATTTTTTCAAAGATATGTCAATCAGATGCTCACAGAGCTGATTAAAGCTCATGCCGATAACCGCTGCCTCCTGTGGCAGAAGACTGGTCGGAGTCATGCCCGGCAGTGTGTTTGCCTCGAGGCAGAACATCTCATTTTTGTCATTGAGCAAAAAGTCTGAGCGCGAATATGTGTCAAGCCCGATAACACGCGCAACCTCCTCGGCATAGTGCTGCATATCCTTTGTAACCTGCTCAGGAAGCTCGGCCGGACATGTCTCTACTGTACTGCCCGCCTTGTATTTATTCTTATAATCGTAGAAGCCCTCCTTCGGTGCAATCTCTATAATAGGAAGAGCCTTTCCCTCGATAACGCCGACAGAGAACTCCCTGCCCTGTACAAATTCCTCGATAACCAGCTCATTTTCCCACTTGAAGGCATCGTCAAGTGCCGCCTTGAACTCTGCCGCATCCTTAACGATGGTGACACCGATGCTTGAACCACCGCAGCATGGCTTTACCACGCATGGAAGTGTCAGGTCAAGCTTTGTGATATCGTCCTGTCTGGTCGCTCTTGTCATGGAAATACCCTTTGGAGTAGGGATACCGTTTGCAAGGAAGAACTGCTTTGATGTCTCCTTGTTCATGGCGATGGCTGAGCTTAAATAATCGCTGCCTGTATATTTGACACCGAAGAGGTCAAATGCTGCCTGTATCTTTCCGTTCTCTCCGTTTTCTCCGTGGAGTGCCATGAAAACAATGTCTGCCATCTGACACATCTTGATGACATTTGGTCCGAAGAAGCAAGGTGACTGGTCCTTTCTGGAAGCCTTTACCTTTGCGAGGTCAGGTGCCTCTGTCGGAATATCACTGACCTGCACGCTTATCTCGTCCGCGCGGTCAAATATACCTGTCAGGTCCTCCTCCCTGTCACTATATCCCATAAATACATCCAATAATATAACTTTGTGGCCGTTCTCTTTGAGCGCCTTAGCTACCATGCTTCCTGTCTTGAAGGAAACATCTCTCTCTGTGCTGAGCCCTCCGGCAAGTACTACGATGTTCATTTTTGTCCTCTTTTCTTTGATTGAATTATCATGCTTTGGCTTAATTAAACACAATGCAATGCTTCTTTTTAAAGCTATGAGTAATCAACATAATTTCTTCAAAATTATAACACCATTTGTGCAAAAAAAGAAAGACCGGTTGCCCGGTCAAAAAAAAGAAATTCTCATTTTATTTTAAACTGTGTTGGCTTCCAGCAGCTGTATCATTCTCATAAATACCATCCGCCCGTGCAAATCATCCTGTGAAAGTGATTCTCCGTACTTCAATACTAATAATCGGCACTGATAAAAATTCAGCTCAGGATTGCCAAAAAGCAAAATCCGCAAGGCTGCATTTTCCAGGTAATTGTGTATATTTCCCACCTCAATAAATATATCTACGATATCATCGAGGTTAATAAGTCCTTTCTGTTCATAATAAATTCTTCCCAACTATTTCATCCCTCCATCGACTATATTTTTCGTAGAACTTCTTTTTTTTTATCTTTCTTTTGAAATTTTGTCGTCTTTGCGAAATTTCCCTCTTTGTTTTTGTTGGTGGATTCATTTTTCCATATAATATATCAATATTCTAGGCGCGTTACGCGCTTGTATTTTGAAGATTTCTATTAGAATTTTTAATTTTGATAGGTGATTAGCAGTTTTCGACAAAATACGACATGGTTTTAGGTTTAATTTAGTTGGTTTTTGTTTAATATTGCTCTTTTTATATCAGAATTTTTGTAATGATAAATTTGTACTATATTTTGAGGTTTTTGTTCTAATTATTTCATTTTTTTAAAATTTATATAAATGGTTAATATAAAAAACCGGCAGCCAACGGCTGCCGGTTTTCGATGAAAGAAAGGTTAAATTATGATGAAAAACAAGAGTCTAACATTCCGGTTCGATAAGTCCGTATGTATGTCCTTTTCTCTTGTAGACTACATTTACTTCGTCATTCTCTGCATTTCTGAATACGAAGAAATCGTGGCCTGAGAGCTCCATCTGGATGCATGCATCCTCAGGATACATAGGCTTCATACCAAATCTCTTTGTACGGACAATCTTGATTTCCTCGTCCTCTGCATCGTCTGCCTCCACGAAATCATCCTGGAATATCGCCGGTGCATACTTCTTTGCGGAAATCTTGGTTCTGTATTTGCGAAGCTGTCTCTCGATTACTTCCTCTACGAGGTCAATTGATACGTACATATCATTGCTGACCTGCTCTGAACGGATAACATGTCCCTTTGCCGGGATAGTAACCTCAATTTTCTGTCTATCCTTTTCTACGCTGAGTGTAACGTATACGTCTGTGTCCGGTTTAAAAAACTTCTCCAGCTTTGACAGCTTCTCCTCTACTGCCTGCTTAAGCCCCTCTGTTAATTCGATGTTTTTTTTCCTGAAATTGTTATTCTCATGATGTCCAACCCCTTTATCGTTTATTTGATACGTTGTCTGTATCATGTAAATATTATACCATAAATTTCGTTTTCATCAATCATTTTTATGCAATTTATATAAATAATCAAGGGTTTATTTACGGTTTTTCGCGAAATCGCTTGATTTCGCTATGATTAGGGATTTCATCAGAATAAAAAACATCAAGTCGAGTGATTTTTTATACACTATCGCAACATTTCTCAACTACAACAGCACATCTAAGCTATCACAACGTTTCTAAGCTACCACAGCGCATCTAACCTATCCCAGTGCCTCAAGCTGAGAGGAAAGCCCTCCCACGCCTCCATATCAATAAGGATTTCTTCCTCGAGAGCGTCTATCTCGTTTTGGATTTCCGTGAGCTTTGAGTAGCTTGACTGATACTCCGGCTTCATGAGCTCAGCCTTGAGCTCATCGAGCTTTGCTTCCTTGACCGCCAGGTCCTCCTCGGCCTTTTTGACCTTTTTTGTATCTTTGAGCGCTCCTTGCCCGGGTTGTAGTATGCCTTGCCGGTTGATGAGACAGCCATGCCGCCTGCCTGGCTTGCGCTATTTGCATTGGTGCTTTCGCCCACATGACCTGCTGCAGCATTTTGTGACGGGCGCGGGTTTGCATCACGGCCTGTCTGACTGCTGCCGTTCTGGCTTATCGCGCCGCCAAATATCGCATTGCCTCTGTATACATTTTTGCTTTCCTCAGCCTCACGATCGAGCTTTTCCTGATACTGCTCATAGCCAAACTGATAGAGATTGGTCGTGCCATCCTCGAACACAAGCAGCTGTGTGGCTCTTTTTCACAAAATATCTGTCGTGTGATACAAAAATCAGTGTGCCCTTGTAGTCCTTAAGCATGCTCTCTAGCGTTTCCTTGCCTACGATATCCATATGGTTAGTTGGCTCATCGAGCACGAGCACGTTCGGTCTGGTCTTTAAAATCTTACAAAGCGCCAGTCTGACCTTTTCTCCTCCGGATAGCATATTTACGTTCTTGAACACGTCCTCCCCTGAAAAAAGGAAAGCTCCGAGTGCATTTCTTGCCTCGGTTTCTGTAAGATTCGGATATTCATCCCAGAAATCATCGAGCACAGTCTTGTTGCTTGTATACATGGCCATCTGCTGGTCGAAATACCCTATCTGCACGTTGGTTCCAAAGCGGTACTCGCCTGAAAGTGCAGGGATTTTGCCCACAATGGTCTTTAAAAATGTCGATTTTCCAAGTCCGTTTCCGCCGAGTATGCCAAGCTTTTCGCCTCTTTTCAAATCAAGCGACACTACGGAGAGCGGATGGTCATAACCGATTGCAAGCTCTGATGTATAAAGCACATCGTTTCCGGTCTCCTTTTCGGGCTGGAAATTGGCATGGAAGGTCTTGTTGTCGTACTTGTCCGGCGCCTCGATAATCACCATGCGGTCGATAGCCTTCTGCTTTGACTGCGCCATGGATGTCTTGGTCGGCTTGCCCTTGAAGCGCGTAACCATACGCTGCAAACGCTCTATCTCCTTCTGCTGGGCGATGTGATCCTTCATCTGCTTGTCGTAGTTTTCCTTTTTGCGGGCGATAAAATTGGTATAATTGCCCGGATAGCGCCTTGCTGTGCCGTACTCTATCTCGTATACCACATCTACCACATTGTCGAGAAACATACGGTCATGGGACACGACAACCACTGCCTTCGGGTACGACTTCAGATAGCCCTCAAGCCACTCAATCGTCGTGACATCGAGGTGGTTGGTCGGCTCGTCCAAAAGCAGTATGTCAGGCTTTGACAAAAGCAGCTTTATGAATGCTATCTTGGTCTGCTGCCCTCCGGAAAAGTCACGGATTGGCTTTTTGCGCTCATCATCAGAGAAGCCGAACTTGCGGATCATGACCTCATATTCCTTCTCATAATAGTAGCCGCCATCATCCTTGAAGGCCTCCTCCATCGCGGTATATCTGGCTACCTTTTCATCGGAATAATCATGCTCGAGCTCTGCAGCCGCGCGCGCAAGCTCTGCCTTTCGCTCGTCCATTTTCACGAAGCATTTGCGCACCTCCTGCTCGAGTGTCACATCAGGATCATCAAACGCAATCTGCTTCAGATACCCTATCTCCGGGTTTCCTGCCTTTGCAATAAAGGCGCTCTCATCGCTGTCGAGCTTTTCCATCTCAACCTCGCCTGAAATGAGCTTTAAAAGTGTTGTCTTGCCACAGCCGTTTCTGCCGACTATCGCTATCTTTTCTGTGTTTCTGATTTCAAAATCTATACTATGCAAAATGACGTCGTCGCCAAATGCGACAGCGCCATTACTTATCTGGTAGAGCATATACTATCCTTTCATGCTTATGCCTGCTGCTTAATTGTTAGCCATAATGTAGTTGACAAACTGTGTTGCAGTACGTCCCGAAATGCCACCGTGGCTGAGCTCCCACTTGTTTGCCTCCCTGCACAGCTCCTCGTCTGAAAGTGTGCAGCCGCTCTTTCTCGCAAGCTCTGTTACGATATTGAAGAACTCCTTCTGCGATGGCTTTGAGTAGCTGATTGTCACACCAAAACGGTTTACAAGTGACAGCTTCTCCTCAACCGTATCTGAGTGATGCTTGTCATTGCTGTTGTCCTGGTCATTACGGTCATTCCATGTCTCCTTTATCAGGTGACGACGGTTAGAGGTTGCATAAATCAGTATGTTGTCAGGCTTTGTCTCCACGCCGCCCTCGATAACTGCCTTTAGAAACTTGTACTCAATCTCATGCTCCTCGAATGAGAGGTCATCCATATATATGATAAATCTGTAGTTTCTGTTTTGATTGCTGCGATAATCTTTGACAGATATTTAAACTGATGCTTGTATATCTCAATCATGCGCAGTCCGTCATCATAATACTGATTGACAATGGCCTTGATGCTTGTTGATTTTCCGGTTCCGCTGTCTCCGAAAAGCAGCACATTGTTGGCCTTTTTTTGCCCTGTACAAACGCTTCTGTATTGTCAGTGAGCTTTTTCTTCTGGATTTCATAACCGATCAGGTCATCGAGCATGACCGCATCCATATTGTTGATTGGCATGAAGGAAAAGCCCCCGTCCAGATGCTCCTCAATCCTGAATGCCTTGTTGAGGCCAAACATGCCGACTCCGTATGCCTTGTAAAAGCCTGTTACCACATCAAAGAACTCCTGCTCATCCTTAGCTGCCTCAAGCTTCTTGCTCAGCGCCCTTACTTTCTCGCTGACATTGTGATTGTACATAAGGTCCTTTTTCACAATGGCCTTATAATTGCTAATCTGTGTGAAGCAGTCGATTCCGAGTGCTGACTCGATTGGCTTGAAATCATAATCGAAAAGCTTCTTAAAAATCCTGAAATCGTTTGCCACAAGCCCATTTACGCTGCCATCGCTGGCTCCGACCTTCTCACAGGTGATGGAAAACGGATTCTCACTCATCATAAGGAAGAAAGTGAGATAGTTGTGCCACAGATTGTCATCAAAACCATAGTCTGTCGCTACCTTTAGGATTCTCTTGACCTGTGTATTGATGTCGCGCACAAGCTCTGTCTTGTTGTACTCGCCCACCTCAAACTGCTCAAAGAGCTGGCCCAATTTATAAAGTATCTCGTCCTGAGGTAAATCTCCGTACATAAGTAATTTTGATATTTCCTGATACATGGCTGTTCCTCCTGGTTTGCCTTGTTTTCACTGCTAACAAATTATTATAAACACTGCGCCACGATTTTGCAAGAGCTTGTGTGCCCGGTATGGCGCAGGAGACGTAAAAAGGCGGAGCTAAAACTCCACCTTTATTGTTGTGCCACGCCCCACCTCACTGTCGAGCGTAAGCCCTGCATCATGCAGCTCCACTATATGCTTTACTATCGCAAGCCCAAGGCCTGTGCCGCCGGTCTCCTTCGAGCGGCTCTTGTCTACTCTGTAGAAGCGCTCAAAGACGCGCTCCTGCTGATCCTTTGGGATGCCTATGCCGTTGTCCTCGACCGTGAGAACTGTCTTGCCACCGAGCTTGTGTACCGTCACATTTACGGTGCCACCCTCATTGTTGTAGCGGATAGCATTCTGGCAGAGATTCTCAACGAGCTCAGTGAGAAGCTGCCTGTTGCCTCGTACCATACAGTCAGTGCCGTCAAAATTGAGTGCTACTTTTCTCTGCTCGGCATTCACCTGTAGATTTTCCATGCAGTCCTTGACCAGACCGTACAGATCAAGCTGCTCAAAGCCCCTGCTGCGCCTCGCTGGAATCTAGCTCCGAGAGCTTTATGATATCATTGATTAAGGAAAGCAGGCGCTGTGCATTTCTTCTGATTTCAGTTGCAAAATGAATCTGCTGCTCCTTTTCGACCATGCCGTTTTCTATGAGCTCTGCATAGCCGGAGATGGCTGTAAGCGGAGTCTTTAGCTCGTGTGACACATTGGCTGTGAAGTCCTGTCTGCTCTTTGCCGCGGCAAGTACGCCCTCATGCTGTATCCTTATCGCATTCATGAACGGCACGAGCTCCTTGTATTCTGTCTTTTTCTGGATGACAGAGGCCTGCTCCAGGTTGCCTGCGAGTGTCTCGATTGGCTTCATGAGCTTTCTGGTCAGGCTCTTTGCGAGAACCACACATATTCCTACTATTATAACCGTCACTATAAGCATGGCAGGTATACTGCTTGCAAACATGTTCCAGATACTTCTTGCTGCAATAGAAACACGCAGTACCGTTCCATCATTGAGCTTTATGGCATGATAGAAGGTATTGCTGTTCATGGTGGCTGATGTTCTCACGCTGTCTCCCATACCTTTATCAAATGCTGATTCAACTTCCGGTCTATCGCCATGATTTTCAAGTTTTTTCACATCATTTTGATTGTCATACAGCACTGTGCCGTCCTTGTCAATCCAGGTGACACGAATACCCTCCACGTCAATCTGCGGGATTTCATTTATATCCTGTTTTAGTATTCCGGTGCTTTCTATTGTCTCTGCCATGACCTGCAGGTCTTCCTTTACCTGCTTCTGAAAGAGGTAATAGTTGATTACTGTCATGGAAACCATAGTGGCAACTGCTACAAAAAGTGCTGTTGCTACCAGATAGTAATTAATCTTCTTTTTTCATGCTGTACGCTCCGCTTATGTATATTAGAAATCATTATAACAGCTATTATTCTATAACATAGCCCACATTTCTGACTGTCTTTATCCTGCTACCATAGTCACCCAGCTTGTGGCGGAGTGTCTTTATGTGCATGTCCACTGTACGTGTCTCGCCCTCAAAGTCAGTATCCCAGACGCTTCTCATGATAACCTCCCTGGTCATGACTATGCCCTGACTGCCCATCAGAAGCCTTAAAAGCTCATACTCCTTGTATGTAAGGTCAACCGGATCATTGTTCACTGTAACCACATGGCGCTCATGGTCAATCACCAGATCATCCAGCTTTAAAAGCTTCGGCTCCTCCTTCGCTGTTCTCCTGAGCAGTGCCTTTACTCTTGTGATAAGCTCCATGATTGAGAAAGGCTTTTTGATGTAATCATCTGCGCCTCCGTCAAGACCTTTTATCATATCCATCTCTGTGGTCTTGGCTGTGACCATTATAATAGGAATATCCTGTGTGGCCGGACGTTTTCTGAGCTTTCTCACGATATCGTAGCCGCTCTCATCCGGAAGCATCACATCAAGCAGTATAAGGTCCGGTACGAGCTCATCCAGCTTCTTGTAAAATTCCTTTGCGTTTTCAAATGCACTGACGATGTAATTACTGTTTTTTAAAGCAATAGTCTCTATCTCACGTATGCTCTCATCGTCCTCTACAATATAAAGTGCCATAGCTTTCTCCATTTCAAAAAATCTTATGTAAAATTTTTACCTGCTTTTTACTTTCGATTATACATTACTAATGTAAAACAGACGATGGTTTTATGTAAAATTTATGTAAAATCCATCGTCTGTATCAATTTTGTTCTGTATATAACTATGATTTAATTTTTCAGCATAAAGATTAAATCATGATTTGCGAACCTTGTCATCAAGCGCAAACTCAACCCACTCAGCAATATTTGTCGCATGGTCTCCGATACGCTCAAAGTATTTTGCAACCATGAGAAGATCCTCTGCCTGCTCACCATCCTCTGGATGCTCCCTGATGAAATCAATAAGCTCAGCCTTTACCTTATCAAAAAGATCATCAACCACATCATCCTGCTTCATCACTATGTGAGCCTTGTCATTATTCTTCTCAACATACGCCTCGATTGCCCTGATAAGCATAAGCATTGTCTCTGAAGCCATGCTCTTGACATGCTCTATATTGACCCTGTATGGCTTGTCACTGCTCATCAAAATGGTCATCTCGCTGATATCGGCTGCGTGGTCTCCTATACGCTCCATATCAGTAACCATCTTCATCGCTGCAGAAATTGTTCTAAGGTCTCTTGCTACAGGCTGCTGCTGCATTAGCAGATTAAAGCACAGGCTCTCTATCTTTTTCTGCTCTCTGTCTATCTCTGAATCGCCCTCCATGATGGCTTTGGCGCTATCGGCATCCTGATGTATAAATGCCTCGATTGCTTTCTGGATTGACTCCTCAATCATACTTCCCATGTGCATCATTTCTTCATTCAGCTTCTTAAGCTGCTCGTCGAATTTCGATCTCATTAACCAAACCTCCCTGTGATGTAATCCTCTGTTCTCTTGTCCTGTGGTTATGAGAAAATTGTCTTTGTGTCACCATACTCAACCATATCTCCCACAAGGAAAAATGCTGTATCGTCTGACACACGCACTGCCTGCTGCATATTATGTGTTACAACCACAACTGTACTTTTTCTTTAAATCCTCCATGAGCTCCTCTATCTTTGAAGTAGAGATAGGGTCGAGCGCTGATGTTGGCTCATCCATCAAAAGCACCTCCGGCTGTACGGCAAGCGCTCTCGCAATACACAGTCTCTGCTGCTGTCCACCCGAAAGTCCCATAGCAGATTTCTTTAATCTATCTTTAACTTCATTGAATATCGCAGCACCCTGAAGACTTTCCTCAACTATCTGGTCGAGTATCTTTTTATCCTTGATGCCATGCACTCTCGGGCCATATGCGATATTGTCATATATGCTCATAGGGAACGGATTTGGCTGCTGGAAAACCATACCGACCTTTTTGCGAAGTACGGTTGTATCGACTGATGGTGCATATATATTCTCACCATCTATCTCTATGCTTCCCTCGATTCTGACGTTGTCAACCAGATCATTCATTCTGTTGATACACTTTAAAAATGTAGACTTACCACATCCTGACGGTCCGATCAGCGCTGTCACGCTGTTTTCTTTTATGTCCATATTGACACCATGCAGTGCATGATTCTGGCCATAATACAGATTCAGGTCGCGAACCTGAATTTTGATTTTTTCTCCATTTGTATCTCCTGCAACATGTAATAAATTTCTTGTCTTCGAGAATACATTATATGGATGCTTTGTAAAATGCTCTATCAGATGTATGTAAAATCTATGTCAAATTTTTACACACATAAATTATTCGCACTGTTTGTATTTATTATTTGTATATACTATTTATATGCTTTATAGTCGGCTTTATTAAAGTACTGTCTGGTTAAAGTATTGTATCTTTAATAATTAAAAGCTCATCCATTATCCTGTCTGCATCAATATTTGAGTAATTGATAATAAACTGATGCCTGTCCTCCTTTGGCTTGATCAGGTTGAAATGGGTAATCGCCTGAAGCTTTATGCCTTTTTTCAAAAGCCTTTCTTCAACTGTTTTGTCCGGAAGGTTCGTGTCAAACTGTATGATAAAATGCAGTCCGGAGTCATTTTCTATTACCCTGCATTCCTTTTCAGTGAAGCAGCCTTTTATGGACGAAAGCACGCTCTGGCGCTTTCTGCCGTAGTGCAGTCTCATTCTGTTTATGTGCTTTTCAAAATAGCCCTCGCTGATAAATCGTGCCAGCGTATACTGCTCGAAGGTCGATACCGTACATGAGTAAAATGAAAGCCTCCTGTAAAACTCATTTGCCAGATGCTCCGGCAGCACCATGTAGCTGATTCGGATGGTGGATGTGAGAGATTTTGAAAATGTATTTATATAGATGACCTTTTCACACGCATCAATCGAGAGGATGGGCGGTATCGGGTGTCCGTTCATGCGAAACTCACTGTCATAATCATCCTCTATGATGTATCTGTCGCTGCTCTCGTTGGCCCATGCCAAAAGCTCATAGCGGCGGTTCACAGGCATCGTGATTCCTGTCGGAAAATGGTGTGTCGGGCTGATATGTGCTATCTGCGCGTTCGCTTTCTTTATAAGCTCCACGCTGATGCCCTGCTCATCCATCTGCACCGGCAGGCATTTTGCATTGTTGCACTCGTATATCTGGCTGATTTTCTTATAGCCCGGATCCTCCACGCAGTATACCTTGTCCGTACCCAAAAGCTTCACAAGCAGTCCGTACAGATACTCTGTTCCTGCTCCGACTATTATCTGGTCCGGGTCCACATTCATACCGCGAAACGATGACAGATGGCTTGCTATCGCTTCCCTAAGCTCTCTCACTCCGCCACACGGCGACACCGACAAAAGCTCCTGCTCCCTAAGGGAAATCGTCTCGCATGAGCTTTGCCCATATGGAAAACGGAAAGTTACCCGAGTCTGTCCTGTTTGATGAGAAGTCAAATATACTTTCATCCTGCTCAGGTGGCAGCTTTATGCTAAGCTCCTTATGCACCGGTGCCTTGATTACCCTGATATCTGACACATCGGCTATGAAATAGCCCCTCTTTGGTCTTGCAAACATATAACCCTCGCCTATCAACTGGTCATATGCATTTTCAACCGTAATGGTACTAACCCCCAGATTCTTTGCGAGGGTACGTTTTGATGGCATTTTCTCCCCGGAGCTTAATTTTCCCTGTGATATATCGTTTTTGATGCACTCATAAAGGCATTTGTAGAGTGGTCCGTCTGTTTTTGTGAGGTCGTAGGTCAGCATTTGATTCACCGCTTTCTGGCATTTTTATTTTCCTTATTTTGAATATTTTAATATTACCAGATGTGGCGTAATATTGCAACCATGATATATGGCTGGCATGAGCAAATACAAAAATAAAAGGAGATTTAACAAATGAAAAACAATAAGAATACTCAATACGAACTCAACAAAGGGCTTGCGCAGATGCTCAAGGGCGGTGTCATCATGGATGTCACTACTCCGGAGCAGGCCAGGATTGCCGAGGCAGCCGGTGCATGTGCTGTCATGGCGCTTGAGAGAATCCCTGCTGATATCAGAGCCGCAGGCGGTGTTTCAAGAATGAGCGATCCTAAGATGATTAAGGGCATTCAGGAGGCTGTCAGCATCCCCCGTCATGGCAAAGTGCCGTATCGGTCACTTCGTGGAGGCTCAGATACTTGAGGCTATCGAGATTGACTACATTGATGAGTCTGAGGTGCTTTCACCTGCTGATGATGTGTACCATATCAACAAGAGAGATTTCAAGGTTCCTTTCGTGTGCGGTGCAAGAGATCTCGGTGAAGCACTCCGCCGTATCAACGAGGGAGCTTCCATGATCCGTACAAAGGGTGAGCCCGGTACAGGTGATATTGTGCAGGCTGTCAGACATATGAGAAAGATGAATTCTGAGATTGCTAAGCTTACTTCCATGCGTGAGGATGAGCTTTTCGAGGCAGCTAAAAATCTTCAGGTGCCTTTCGAGCTGGTTAAGTTTGTTCACAATAACGGCAAGCTTCCGGTTGTAAACTTTGCGGCAGGCGGTGTGGCTACTCCGGCGGATGCGGCTCTGATGATGCAGCTCGGTGCTGAGGGTGTGTTCGTCGGTTCAGGTATCTTCAAATCAGGCGATCCTGCCAAGAGAGCTGCCGCTATCGTAAAAGCTGTGACAAACTTTACTGATGCAAAGCTCATCGCAGAGCTTTCTGAGGATCTCGGTGAGGCTATGGTCGGAATCAACGAGAGCGAGATTAAAATCATCATGGAAGAAAGAGGCAAATAAAATGAAATCAGGACTTAAGATTGGTGTTTTAGCTGTTCAGGGAGCGTTTATTGAGCACAAGCGCATGCTTGAGTCTCTTGGGTGCGAATGTGTAGAGCTGCGCCGGAAATCAGATATCTGTGACTTAGACGGACTCGTGCTGCCTGGAGGTGAGAGCACTGTGCAGGGCAAGCTGCTCCGTGAGCTCGATATGTTTGATGAGCTTAAGGGAAGAATCGCAAACGGACTTCCGGTGCTTGCAACCTGCGCCGGTCTTATCCTTTTAGCTTCACATATCAGCAACGATGACAACGTATATTTCGGCACTTTGCCTGTCACTGTTAAAAGAAATGCCTACGGCAGACAGCTTGGAAGCTTTGAGGCTACAGCAAGGTTTGACAATAGCTTTGAATTTACCATGACATTTATCAGGGCGCCTTACGTGGAAGCTATTGACGACTCCGCCAAAAATGATGTACATGTGCTCGCCGAGTACGACGGCAAAATTGTCGGTGTGCAGTATAAGAACCAGATTGGGCTGGCTTTTCATCCGGAGCTTGATGATGATACACGGATTCATGAGAGGTTTTTGGAGATGATATCGGGAAATTAAATCACGTCTACAGTCTGAGGCCGGGGCAGATGCCCCGGATTTTTTTATACCGACTTTTTGTGGTAAAATATAAAATGCATTTTTTTTTAATATATGGTATAATAAAATAGTAGAGTGAAGATTATTTTTTAAGGAGGGGTAGCATATGCCAAAAGCTATGTATAATCTTATTGGACAATACATTGAAGAAATCAAAAAATTTATGGTTCACATGTCAGACAGATTATTTTATATGGTTCGTATGCCAGAGGCGATTTCAGACCCGACTCAGATATAGATATTATGATTTTGGTTGATATGTCAGATATTGAACTTAAATCTTATGGTGAGAAGCTTTCCTATATGACATATGACTTTAATCTGGATCATGACATTGACATAAAACCAATTGCCAAAAGTGAAGAGATTTTTAATAAGTGGGTAGTAAATTATCCATTTTATTCAAATATTCATAAAGAGGGGGTTATACTATATGGAGCAGCATGATGTAGAAATTGGTACAAGAAGAGATCTTGTTCTATATAGAATTGAAACCTCAAAGAATGACTTAAAATCCGCAAAGGTGCTATTGTCTATTGATGATTATAAAGGAGCTAATAACAGAGCCTACTATGCAATTTTTCATGCTATAAATGCAGTACATGCTACTAGTGGAAAAGCATATAAGAGACACAAGGATGCAATAGCTAATTTTAATAAAGACTATGTTAAAACAGAAATTTTTCCCAGAGAAATAGGAAGAAAAATTGGAATGGCAGAGGAAATTCGTCATGCAAGCGATTATGATGATTTTTATATTGCAAGCAGAGAAGAAGCAGAGCGACAAATTACAGTTGCAGAAGAATTTATAAATCTTGTCGAAAAATATTGTGAGAAACAGCTCGATTAAAATCCGGGGCATTGCCCCGGATTTTGTTGTTTCTTATGTCTTATAAGTTCAATATATAATATGATTAGACGGTCAATAGGTATCATAATATTGTTTTAAAAAGCCTAAAACTCCAGAGTCACCTTAAAAGATCGCCATCCACAGTCAGCTCCAAAGTACCATTCATGAGCTTCATGAGACTTTCTGCAATAGACAGTCCAAGTCCGCTGCCCTCGGTATTTCGCGAGCTGTCTCCTCTGACAAAACGCTCCTTGAGCTCATCGCTTGAGATATTAAGCGGTGTAGCTGATACATTCTTGAAGGTTATGATGGCTCCGCTGTCCTTTGGAATGATGTCAATGTACACTCTCGTACCCGGCTGGGCGTATTTGTTGATGTTGTTCATCAGATTATCAAACACTCTCCACAGATGTCGTCCATCTGCCTGAATCATGACAGGCGTAACGTCATTTTTGATAATTAAATCAAGATTATTTTTCTCGAATTTTTCTTTGTATTCTCCTGCTACCTGTGACAGCATAACAGCCGCATCCAGTTCCTCCAGCTCTACGTTTATGCTGCCGGTAGATGCCTTTGAAGCCTCAAGTAAATCCTGAATTAATTTTTTCAGACGTGATGACTGTCTGTCGAGAACGTCAAGATATTCGCGTACCTTCTCGTTATCTATGTCCTCCTTCTGCAACAGGTCCACATAATTGATAATGGAGGTGAGCGGTGTCTTGATATCATGCGACACATTTGTGATGAGCTCCGTCCTGAAGCGCTCGCTCTTCATTTTTTCAGAGACCGCGGCCTCTATTCCATTGCTCACATTATTCAAATCCTCACCATGCTTTCTGAAAAACAGCATGAGTCTTGACGTATCAACCGGCTGTGAAAAATCACCGTTTGCTATAGCCTTTGCGGCGCAACTTATCCTATCATACTGCATGATAAATGCGATAAGCAGAGCAAGCTCTATAAGCTTTATAATGAATATAAATCCAATACTCCTTATTCCAAATCCTATAAGCTCAAGCAGGCATATGAAACCGAATGCCAGCATACTGATCAGAAACAGCGGTACATTTCTTTCTATCCATGAAAAGCCGTATCTGATTGGGGCAAATACCATCCTGCATAGCTTTTTGACAGGCTTTAAGAAAAATCTCACAACATAGTAGCACAATGTATGCTTCCAGAACTCATGTGCCCTGATTCTTACGTATGTTGTCAGGATTGCTTCAAGCGAAACCATGGTTGCCGCCAGACAAATGAGTGCCACCACCGGAAGCTGCTTTATAAGCAAAAAGCCTGCCGGAAATACCATAAAGTCTGCAAACATTGTCACTCCAAGCATCACCTCATACGGCAGCCTGTCATATAATCGTAATTTAATTTCTTCCGAATCCTCACGTTTTCCGGCAACTGTCAGCAGATACCCCGCTGTAATCACAAAACCAAGTATAAATATGACAAACAATACACTTAAATGAGCCTCTGTAAATTCCATGACGTCAAGTAAGCTGTCTGCCTGATTGAAGTAATCGCCCTTTTCCTGAAGCTGCTGCGGAAGCTTTGCATACACATAATAGTACTCAGGCTTATCTTCCGTTTGGGTGTATGGATAGTACACAATTCCGGTATCCGATATATTAAAGGTATCCGGTAAAAGCTCATAGCTCTCATTCACCTGCTCCACCACTTTTATGATTTCGTAGCTGTCATAATAAATATCCTCATCATAATCGTAGTAAGAGCCGTCACTATCAAAGCGCGAATCGCCGTCATCACTCAGATTCATGCCACACTTTATATGATTTCCTTTTCATCATAGCACTTTACATTTTTCCACTCGGCAAAGCCTGTAATATCGAGTGACTGGCCTGTAAACATCTCCTCGTAGGCAAAGTAATTATTTCCATTCTCATCGGTTTTCTCAACTGCCTTATATAAGCCAAGCGAGCTGTTATCGTTAGAGCCTGTCATCACCCTCACCTTTGGAATGACATAAGCGGTACCATCATTCAGGCACAGATAAAAGAGCCCATTTGTCTTGGAATACATGATTGAGCTGATTCTCTCACTGTTCATATTGTTTGATGCATCGTCTGACTCTTCATAGCTGCCGCTCATTGCATCCCACAGATATGATAGCCTGTTCCACATTAAGTTCTTTGCCTTGTAGCTAAAAAATATAATCCGGATTTGATATTTCATCCACACTTGAATACACCTTTGCTGCATCAGATTTTACATCTACCTTGTCCTCTGATGTTTCATTACTCTTTACCACTGCGGCCTGCAGATTGGTATCGTCCATCATCTGCGAAAATGCATTGTCATCACCGGATTCATAATTGTACACCATCTGTCTGCTATAGGCTCCTGCAATATTCGCATGAATTTCATCCCTTAGCTGTGCTGTACTTTCATAATTGTTTGTATACACTGCAACTAACGTTGTTACAACAAGCCCTGCCGCCATGACCGAGCATACTATAAATGCCGCCAGCTTAAGCCACAGATTTCTTGATATTTTTTCATATCATTCACCTTCCATTTTATAGTGCTTCACCTGACAAACTTTATCAAGCATGCACCTATTCAGCGTCAATTTTGTATCCGCGACCCCAGATGACCTTTAAGTACCTTGGCTCAGCCGGATTTATCTCAACCTTTTCTCTAAGATGACGGATATGTACCGCCACCGTGTTTTCTGTCCCATACGGCTCATCCTTCCAGACCTTTGCATATATCTGATTCGGCGAATACACCTCGCCCGGATGCTCCATGAGAAGCTTCAAAATATCGTACTCTGTACGTGTGAGATTTGCTGCCTCGCCATCAACTGTCACTGTCTTTGATTTGTCATCCAGCTCAATGCCGCCTATTACCAGCTTTCCTGCGCTTGTATTGCCTGCGCCAAGAAGCATGTATCTCCTGATCTGTGACTTCACCCTTGCCTGCAGCTCTACCGGGTTAAACGGTTTCGTCACATAGTCGTCTGCTCCGACCGTGAGCCCGAGTACCTTGTCAGTGTCCTCACTTTTGGCAGTGAGCAGTATGACCGGCACATTAGAGATTTTTCTGATTTCCACCATTGCCTCTATGCCGTCCATGACAGGCATCATGATGTCCATCAGGACAAGATGCACATCATTGTGCTTTTTACTATATCGAGCGCCTCCAGCCCGCGTTTCGCGCCGGGATTACCTCGTAGCCATCGCTGGTTAAATAAATGCTGATTGCTGATACAATGTCTTTTTCATCATCACATACTAATACTTTATACATAATTGCCTCCGGAAGTTTTATGTTGATCTTATTGTATCAATTGTAACATTAAAATCCAATTATGTAACACATTAAGATTTGTTTAAGAAATAATCTTTATGAAACTCAAAAGGAGCTCCGATTCGCCTGGAATTTCTTTGCCAGCACCTTTGTCAGGATGTTGATTAAGAATACGATTACGAGAAGCACAACCGCAATTCCAAATGCCTGGTCGAATTTTCCTTCACTTGTCGCTGCAAGGTAGAGCTTGATGGTAAGTGTTCCACCTGACTGCATTATCTTTGAGAAATAACCGCTGGCAACCTTTGGAAGCATTCCTGCACTTCCTGCCGTAAAGAGAAGTGCTGCTGACTCACCTACTATTCGGCCGATTGCAAGGATAACACCTGTGATGATTCCCGGCATGGCTGATGGCAACAGGATGGTGCGGATGGTGTGCCATTTTCCGGCTCCAAGTCCGACTGCTCCGTGTCTGTAGCTGTCCGGTACAGTTTTAAGCGCCTCCTGTGTATTTCTGGTAATGAGAGGCAGCACCATGAGTGTCAGTGTCAATGAACCTGTCAGGATACTGTAGCCAAAGCCTATTGTCTGTCCAAAGAACATCATTCCGAAGAGACCGAAGATGATTGACGGTATTCCTGCAAGTGTCTCTGTGGCAAACTCTATTGTGGATACGAGCTTACCCGGCTTTGCATACTCATTCAAGTACACGGCTGCTCCCACTCCGACAGGAGTTGCTATGAGCATGGTGATAATTATGATGTAAAGTGTATTGAGCAGGTTTCCCGCTATTCCGACAGTGCCTCTTAAGACGGATGTCTCGCTGGTCAGAAACTGCCAGTTTACCTGGCCGATTCCCCTGACAAATACATATATGATGATTCCCGCAAGCAGCACTACCGATAATGCCGCACACAGATATATGAAAAAGTATACTACATCATCGCCTATTCTACGGCGTTTTCCATTTATACTAGTCATTTTCCACAGCTCCTTTCTTTTTTGAGTTTCATAAGGCTGAGATTGATTATCATGATAAACACAAAAAGCACAAGACCTACTGAGAAAAGCACCTGTCTGTGAAGTCCGCTTGCGTATCCCATCTCGCTGACAAGCTGTGTGGTAAGGAAACGCACTGAGTTGAACGGAAGTGGAAAGCTTACCGTTCCACCGGCTACCATGTTGATAGCCATCGCTTCTCCGAGCGCACGACCTATTCCGAGCACAATTCCTGTCATGATTCCTGACTTTGCTGCAGGAACCGTCACTTTAAATATTGTCTGTATCTTTGTTGCTCCAAGAGCAAGGGATGCCGCTCTCATCTGCTGCGGTACTGCCTGTATTGATGATACGCTCATGTTGATTACCGTAGGAAGAATCATGATTGCAAGCACTATGATTGCTGCAAACAGATTTGATCCGCCGGTAAACTGATGTGTTGCTGAGTTTGCAAAAATATGTTTCTCCAGCTTGTATAATACCGGATTAAGTATCATAAGTCCCAAAAGTCCATAGATTACTGATGGAATGGTGCAAGCAGCTCTACTGCCGGCTGCACTATCGCTGAGAGCTTTTTGTTTGACACCTCAGTGAGAAATACTGCCGTAAGAAGAGCAATAGGTACTCCTATGAGTATAGATACTGCTGTTCCTATGATGGATGTGAGGATTATGTACAATATTCCGTAGCTTGGGTCTGCCGCTGTCGGCGCCCATTTTGTTCGAATAAGAGGTTTAACACTCCGACCTTGAAAAATGCCGGTGCGCCTTTAAGGAACATATAAATTGTTATTGATAATACTGCGAATATTGCCACAACCGCACATACCGTGAATATTATTTTGGCAACATTCTCTACTATGGATTTATGTTTCATTTGATACTCCTTGTTTCAAAAAGTTCCCCAGGAAACCTGCCATTTCCTGAGGAAACCCTGTATCTTATCGATATGTATTAATACTGATGTCTCGTATCGATGTCTGTATTTTGTATTATTACTATGCCCGATAATTTCTACTGAGGGAGGATAAGACCTACCTTCTTGATAACTGCCTGTCCCTCATCTGAGTTTACATAGTCAAACCAAGCTTTAACAATATTGTTCTGCTCGTCAATCTTGCCCTTTGTAGCCATTACGAATGGACGAGAAAGGAGATATTTGCCTGCTACAATGTTTTCCTCTGTTGCCTCTACTCCGTCAATTTTCATTGCTGTTACTGTATCATCAAGCACGTCAAGTGAAACATATCCGATTGCTCCCGGTGTTGAGCCTACCTTTGCAAGAACTGCTCCTGTTGAGTCAAGCTCCTGTGCATATTTGCACTGATCCTTTACATCAAGAAGCTCCTCAAAGGCTCCTCTTGTACCTGAAGCTGCCTCACGGCCGATTGCTACGATTGCCTCATCTTTTCCACCAAGGTCTTTCCAGTTTGAAATCTCACCTGTGTAGATTTTCTTTAAGTCATCTGATGTAAGCTCTGTTACTGAGTTGTCCTTGTCTGTGATTACTGCGATTCCGTCAATTGCTACGATGTTTTCCTCAACGCCGTTTGCTTTCTCATCATCTGTAAGTGCTCTTGATGAATCTCCGATATCTACGCTTCCTGCTGTCACTGACTCGATTCCTGAACCAGAGCCTGTATACTCTACTGTTACTGTTACTCCAGGGTTTTTCTCCATGAATGACTCCTTGAGCGCCTCACAAAGCTTCTCCATTGAAGTACTTCCTGCAAGTGAAAGTGAACCGCTTAAGTTCTCATTTGATGTACCTTCATCTGCGCTTGTATCTGCATTGTTGTCTGCTCCGTCTGAGCTTGAACCACATCCTGTAAATGCTGCTGTCATCATTGTTGCAGCAGTTGCTAAAACATAAAAGTTTTTTCATACGATTTTTCATTTTAATTTCCTCTTTCATTACTTTCTTGAATTTGTTTCTTTGTTTGTTACAACTGATATAGTAATGGGGAAATGTAAAATGCAAAATCATTAGTGTGTAAAATGCATGTAAAAAAATATTTTTAATCTACAATACATTATAAATTTATATCCTCCGGTGGCTATACATCTGTTCTGCCGGATGGTGGCTCTTTGAGCGTGGGAGTCCCTTTATTTGTACTTTCATCTGCTGTATTGCCGAATGTATCTGTGTTTGCGTTTTCTGTATCTAAAAGATCCGGGAATGTTCCTCCGTTTCCGTCAATCAGCTTAAGACATGCATCCAACGCCTCGTTTGTACTTTTATATAGTTTGCGATGTTTATCGTGCCTACAATTGCAATAAGAACAATTGAAACTCATAGCATAGCTATGACTATAAATTTTCTTCGTAATTTTTTGAGCATTTTATCACCTGCACATTTTTTTCTATTTCATGCTCTACGTCCATGGGGTCCAATGGACTTTCCGCTGTTTCATATGTCAATATAAGATTTTTTCCCTGATAATATCCATTTTCGTTATATTTCAATATCTTTCGATAAGCTTTATTTCGATAATCTGGATTGTCTATCAGGCCAAGATGCTCCCACAGAATTATGTCGCCATTTTTCTTCTCAACCGTAAAATCGGGATAATAAATACCATCTGAGATTTTAATCGCCTTCTCGTACTCAAACTTTATATTATTATCATACAAGGCTGTCACACTAATTACTTCTGATTTTGACCACACTATAATTCCCATTTTAGTATAAAACTTGAGAGCTTCAGGGTTTGGAACCTGTGACTTTTCATTTGCCTCTTCATTTGCCTCTCCATTTTCCTTCTTATCAACGGCTAAAAAAAGTATACTGCTATAAGGTTTTTGCTTCAACATTTTCTGGGCATAATCCGTTTTATATTTTTTCCGGGCCTTCCTGTTTGTCTCGAGTAGTCTTAGTTCATTTATTGTGTCCTTCAGATAAAGCTCCAGATATTTTTTATTGACAAGATTTCTGATTTCTTTATCATTTTTCTTTGATAAATACTCTCTTCTGCCATTTTTCCAAACATACCATTTAACATTTCCATCCTTTTGTGTTGGATAGATTGTCCTTCCTCAGTGATAGTCTCCAGCCTTTCCTGAATCTCTAATATCTCACCTTCCAACCATTGGATTCTATTATCTATTGAACTTATTTTATTTTCCTCCTAACTCTTTGCATCATGTGATGCCATGTATGTGATTCTAACAGTAATTCAATTGTTTTTGTGGGGAATATGATAAATGAAAGCTGTCATTTATCTTCAAAAGTGGAGATTATGGTCTCCATTTGTTTGATAGCAGCTACTTTTTTTCCTGCTCTTTTCCAGCTTTTTGGGCGGGTTTGGGATGCTGTTTGGGGAATTTCTGCGGTTTCAGCTACTTTTTCCTGCTCTTTTCAAGCTTTTTGGCTGGGTTTGGGGTGCTGTTTTAGAAATTTTAGGAATTACAGCTCCACAAGACCCGCTTACTATGCTACCAACCTATGGCTATTGTACCTTATGATAATTTAAAAATCCAGTATTTTCTAAATAAAAAGACAAAAAAATGAATGTTCAGAAAAAATAAAAAATTATTGCTCAAGATTCATATGTTCCCCTGCCATATGGAAACATTTCTACCCAAATATTATGATTAAAGGGTCAAAAGGTATCATCGATGCACGCTTGCATGCAATTCGATGTATACCTTAGTGACCCGCACTACACCGAGAAAGTAACAGTTTGCTGCGGGGACGCAGAAAATTAGCGGACTTCGAGGTGTAGTCAGATTATGGAAATGCGTAGCATGTAGCAATCTGATTAATCATAAATGAGGGGCAAAATACCTTTTGCCCCTCATATCATTATTATCTTGTATGAATAAAATAAACTATGCATTATTACTTTCTATGAATGAAATAAACTATGCATTATTACTTTCTATGAATGAAATAAACTCAGCAGCATTTCTCGGTTTTGAGAAATAGTAGCCCTGAATGTAATCTATTCCAAGCTCATCCAGTTTTGCCAACTGCTCCTTCTCCTCGATTCCCTCAGAAACAATCTCAAGCTTTAGCTTTTGAATCAGCCCATTGCGGCATCCATAACAGGCTTGCCCTTTCCGTTGTCAAAATATGCATTTGTCATGCCTCTGTCAAACTTCACAATGTCAATCGGCATATCAACAATATAGCTTAAATTTGACTGACCTGTGCCAAAATCATCCAGCGCAAACCTCACTCCCACCTTACGCAGGGCATTCATATTATCAAGCAGTATCTTTTTTTTTTCAGTGATAGATGCAGACTCTGTAATCTCAAGTACAATATCATTTGCATCCACATGATATTTCTCCATAATTGCAATAAAATCCTGCGCTAAATGGTCATAAGCACACTGCACCACTGACAGGTTGCATTCAATATACTCAATTCCCATCGCATGTATATCATGCTGTACAATAAATCTGCACACTTTCTCAAACACGCGCTCTCCAAGCCTTAAAATGAGTCCCCGCTTCTCAGCTACAGCAATAAACCTGCCCGGAGGTATGATATTTCCCTCGCGCGACCTTATTCTGACAAGCGCCTCCGCAGAGGTGAATTTATTCGTTTTAGTGTTATAAATAGGCTGGTAAAATACCTCAACACGGTTATCGCGCAATGCCTCTATTATCTCATTCTCAACCGAATTTTCATCATATATGTGCTCAATGACTTCATTATTTATAAGCATCACGCCGCGCCCCGTAAACTCAGCTCTGTTACGCTTGGCATATTGAAAAAGCCCCAGTATATCCGATGGTCTCCGCACAAGCTCAGTAGACCTTAGATAATATATCTCCCCAAACAGCATCGTCATATTGTCACCGCCCCATGGCTTGTCGAACCTGCGTTCCAATATTCCGATTGTTTTTTCTGCACAATCAGTATTCTCAAAAACCAGCAGATACTCGTTTGCCGAGCTTCTAAAAACATAATTATCAGGCAGCTTATTTATAAAAGAAACCACCTCATAAAAAATACTTTTTTCCATCTCGCGGGTGAAAAAATCCTTTTCATTGCTTCCATAGCGAATACACACTATCGATACATCATTCCCCTGTCCATATGCCTCCTTCATGTATTCAAAAAGGGCATTGAGGTTGAAAAATCCTGTATCCCTGTCAATATTTGCCATCGGATTTTCAAGCATAATAAAAAAGGATAAGCACACCTATCACACTCGCAAAGCTGACAATCAATATTTTTTTATCTATAAACTGAATAACCGCCGATATAAACATAAGAGCCACCCAGACCTGCATGCTCTTTCTTCTTCTCGGATTTATAGCCTGACTGTATTTTTTTGTCAGCATTAGAATAAGCGCCAGCAGAATTACAGTTACTGCATATGTTATAATAACAGCCGGACCATATGTATAAACTATATTATCCGAATCATAAATTTTAATCGGTACGACCATTATCAGAATATCAGTTAAGATTCCAAATATCCACAGCCGCTTTCTCCACTTGCGCTCAAGCTCTTTTTTTTCCTGAAAATATCCACGCATATATACCAGAAGGCCACCATGGCAACCCATGTAACCGTCCAGAGATATAATTTGCAGATAATATTGGTAGCAGTATGAGGATATCCGCTTCTTTTTTTCAATTGCAACAAGTGCGAAAATATCAAAGAAAAGTGACAGCAGGCCTGCAATCCATACCTCAACAAAAGCCTTCGATGTATGTAATATAATCTTTTTCTGCGAAATATAAAAATACATTATTACGAACATCACCGCAATGGCACACATTTGTGAAACAATATTCATATCCCCTATTTCCTGTACCTTTCCTAAATCAGGCCAATACACTAGTACTATTTTACCGTTATTTTACCAATAAAGCAATATATTGTTTTGATTTACAAAGAACTAAATAAAAAGTTACTATTCACACTGAACGGTAACAAAAAAAACACGCTATGCGCGTGCTCCAAAATAATACAGTCGGTAACTATTCAGATACATACATAAATAAATCGGCGTGACAAGATTCGAACTTGCGACCTCTACGTCCCGAACGTAGCGCTCTACCAAACTGAGCCACACGCCGTCTGCAATTCGTTTTGCAACTATTAAATAATATCACAATGTATAAATTTTGTCTACCCCATAATATATATTTATGGTATGATTTATGCTGTATAAGATGATAAAAATTTACACTGTTGTGCCCAGCCTCACAGCGGGGTATCATCCCCATGACTGAACTGTAATTTAATCACGTAATTATTTTCTTTATACTATGAAGCCGGCCCGGCGGCGCAGTAACCGGCTTAGCACCACGGTATATAAATTATAAGGAGAATATCATGACAAATCACACCAATCACACCAATCACATAAATAAAACAGCTATAATAACCGGAGCTTCACGCGGTATCGGTGCCGCCATTGCCAAAAAGCTGGCTTCCTGTGGCTATAACCTCTCACTTTGCTGCCGCAATTCATCTGACAGGCTAAAGGCTCTGGCTGATGAGCTTCACTGTGCATACGGAATTGAGGTGCTATGCTACACCGGAAATGTAGGAGACTTTTTCTTTGCCAAGGATATGGTTGCGAATACCATTTCCCATTTTGGCCATATCGATGTGCTCATTAACAATGCCGGCATATCGCATATCGGGCTACTGAGCGACATGACACCGGAGGAATGGAACAATATCGTGGCGATAAATCTGACCGGTGTTTTCAACTTTACAAAGCTCGTCATCCCTTATATGGTTGCCGATAAATGTGGCCGCATACTACAGATTTCCTCTGTCTGGGGCAATGTCGGAGCATCCTGCGAGGTGGCATACTCAGCCTGCAAGGGCGGTATAAATGCATTTACCAAGGCACTCGGCAAGGAGCTTGCGCCATCGCATATTCCGGTAAATGCCATAGCCTGCGGTGTCATAGATACCGATATGAACCGCTGCTTTGATGAGACAGAACGCGCTGAGCTTGCCGATGAAATCCCTTCCGGACGCTTTGCCACAGCCTGTGAGGTCGCAGATATGGCTTACTCCGTCATCACTGCACCTGATTACCTGACGACAGATAATCACTTTTGATGGTGGCTGGATTTAAAATTGTAATTTTAAGTTTTTTTTTTTCGTATTTTTTAGATATTTGTTGCTTTTTATGATTATTGTGTTACAATTCATTTATGAGCAGTATAAATAACTTTCTATTAGAAAAGCAACTATCAACCATTAGTACAACTGTGCCTGACAGGCTTGATTATCTGATGAGGCTCCACAACTTGACCAACATTGCTCTTTCTGAAATCATGTGCTGTGCAGAATCAACTATTTCAGGCTACAGGACAGGCCGTAGAGTGCCTGACATTTTTGTCATTTGCCATTTAAGTACAATTTTTGGTGTCACACCCAATTATTTTCTTGGATTCACAGACGAAATTTGTCCAACTCACAACTGATTATGTGATATATACAAGGCCTTCCGGTATCACTTCACAACCATCACCGGCTGCTGATGCAAATGTCACATAAAATATATTGAAAAATGAAAGGGGGAAATGTTACAGCCAAAACCGTAACGAAAAACAGCCCGGTGCACATATCACAATGTGTGCCGGGCTGCAGATTTTATTGTTATTCTGCCACAAGTATTATCGTGGTCCTTGCAGGAACTCTTATGGTGTTGACACCCAAAAGCTCTGTCTTTGCCGTGAAGTCCTCTCCGTCAAAATACTCTGCATTGGTGTTGGTGTCCACATGCCAGTGTTTTCCGTTCGGAAGCACCGGAAGCTGCATCACAAGCGGCTCCCAATATGCGTTCATGCAATAGAATACAATATCATCCTCCGTGTCCTCCTCATTTCTTCCGGCATACATGATGCCGATAAGCTTTGTCTTGTAATCAGTCGAGGCATTGAACGGTGTACCGTTGTGCACACTGATTTCCGGGAACTGGCAGGATGAAGGCTTTGTCATCTTTCTGAGTATAGGATGCTCTTTCCTGAACTGAATCATATGACGCACGAAATCATGGATTTCCTTGAATTCCTCAAGCCTACTCCAGTCGAGCCATGAAATGATATTGTCCTGACAATACGCATTGTTGTTTCCAAACTGGGTGTTACAGAACTCATCGCCCGCAAAAAACATCGCCGGGCCACGGCTGCACAAAAGCGCTGCAAATGCATTCTTTATAAGGCGCCTTCTAAGTCCGTTTACATTCGGGTCGTCTGTCTCGCCCTCTGCGCCACAGTTCCAACTATGTCCGTTGTTGTCTCCGTCTGTGTTATTCCAGCCGTTTTTCTCATTGTGCTTTTCATTGTATGAGTAAAGGTCATACAGTGTAAAGCCGTCATGACAGGTCATGAAATTGACTGATGCCTTGTGTCCTCTGCTCTCCGGACTGTAAAGGTCGCGTGAACCGGTGATACGTGTGATGGCATTTCCCGCCATACCGTCATCGCCCTTTAAAAAGCTTCTCATCTCATCCCTGTATTTCCCATTCCACTCCGACCACCGGTTCCAGGCCGGAAAGCTGCCCACCTGGTACAGCCCGCCTGCATCCCAGGCCTCTGCGATGAGCTTCATCTTGCCAAGTACCGGGTCGAATGCCAGCGACTCAAGAATCGGCGGATTGGCCATAGGTGCACCGTTTTGGTCTCTTCCGAGAATGGAAGCCAGGTCAAATCTGAAGCCATCCACTCTGTACTCAATGGCCCAGTGTCTCAGACAGTCTATGATAAAGCTGCGCACAACAGGATGATTACAGTTCATAACGTTTCCACAGCCACTGAAATTGTAGTAGTGTGCATCCGGTGTAAGCATATAGTACACGTTATTGTCTATTCCCTTGAAGGAGAAGCACGGTCCCATCTCATTTCCCTCAGCGGTATGGTTGAACACCACATCAAGAATGACCTCTATGCCATTTTCCTTTAAAGCCTTTATCAGCGATTTCAGCTCGTCTCCCTCGTGGTTGTGCTCCTCGTTGAAGGCATAGCTGGTATTCGGTGCAAAAAATGATACTGTGTTGTAGCCCCAGTAATTGTAAAGCTGCACACCATCGACCACTCTCGCGCTCTCCATCTCATCGAACTCAAAAATCGGCATGAGCTCCACTGCATTTATTCCAAGGTCCTTAAGATACGGAATCTTATCCTTCAAACCGGCAAATGTACCCGGTGCGCTGACTCCAGATGACTTATCCTTTGTATAGCCCCTCACATGTGTCTCATAAATCACAAGGTCCTCAAAGGGTTGCTCAAGCTGCTTTATGTTGCCCCAGTCAAAGCTGCTTTTTACAACTCTGGCTCTGTACTCAAAATCCTTGCCACCCTCCGGCTTTTTCTCCCCATTTTCGCTGTCCAGTGACCGCTCTGGAATATGGGTCTAAAAGGACATTTTCCTCGTTAAACAAAAGTCCCTTTGCCGGCTCATATGGTCCGTCAAACGAAAATGCATACTCAAATTCATCCGGCTTTATATCAAAAACAAGCATGGAGTAGGTATCTCCTATCCTATATGAATCAGGAAACGGAATCCTCGCATACGGTTTTGGTGCCTGTGAACAATAAAAAGAGTACACCTCGTTGCCCCATGGGAATTGATGGTAAAGCTCACTCCGTTCGATGCCACGCACGCTCCGTACATTCTGAAAAAGCCCGGACGTATCTTAAATCCCTCTACCACATCAAGTGGCAGCAGGCCTGTATTTACTACATCCTCATGCTTTTCTTCTTTACTGCGCTCTCTCCACATATACATATTGCTCTTTGCTCCCTTACTATATTTGTATGATGGTACATGCCATTTGTTGCATGACTGCTTTTTATCTTAATTAGTTAAAAAAATGATATTGTAACTATTCAGCCCTTCTTTTTCTCAGTGGTTCTGAATAGTTACCTACTGTTAATTTACATGCAGCTTTCCAAGCTCATCAATCTCTATATTACTACAATTTTGTGAATATGTGTTCATTAAATTGCATATCTCCTGAGCTTTTTCGCCCGAAGCCACTGTCGGCCTGAAATCATTGTATGAGCTTACGCTGCTTAAGGTGCATGGAATAATCTACGCATCTATGCCCGGCTGCAATTCACCATTTATCAGAGTAAATGCCTGCTGATAAATCGCCGTGTTCTTGTCTGCCGGATTTTTATTGCCTCCGAAGCAGAAATTTCCAAGGCTGTAGCATATCATTTTGCCGTTATAGACCTCCATCCCCTGCAGTACATGAGGGTGGTTTCCGACTACCAGGTCTGCTCCCCAGTCGATGATACGATGTGCTGCCGCTTGCTGATAGTCATTAGGGTAATGGTCACCCTCTATGCCCCAGTGACAGCATGCAATAACTATCGCCGCTCCCTGTTCACGAAGCTGCGCTATACCGTTTTGGATATATGCCTCGCGGTCGCCGTTTTGTGACAAAAGGCTGACCGACACTATTCCAATCCTAGTCCCATCAGCAGTCTCATAAATACCGGTATGATCATTGAAGCCATACACTATCCCGGCATTGTCGAGCACATTTCTCGTATCGTCAAGTCCCTGCTGTCCATAGTCGTATGTGTGATTATTTCCAAGACTGCAGGCCTCGATGGAGCTGCCCGTCATAATTCCGATGAAGCCAGGCTTTCCTTTAAGGTTCCAGCGCTTTTCTACGCGATCCGTCGCATCCGATAGCACACACTCCAGATTGATGAGTGTCATATCGTCAGCCTCAAAAATATCTCTCACACCGCCGAAAAAGTAGTCCTGTCCCTTTGAGTCATAATAAGAATTAAAGCTTCCGTCATAGCTTTGCTCCTGATTGTTGCCGAGTGTACAGTCTCCTGTAGCCGTAATCACTATGGTTGACATCTGTGGCTGCTGTGTATCCGCTTCTGTTGCATCAGCTTTGGTTGCATCAGACTGTGTACTCTCTGTGCCTTCTGCCGTACTGTCAACGGCATTCTCATCTTCTTTTCCGGGATCCGATGTGTGTTTAACTACATCCACACCATTCCGGTTAGCGGCTTCCTTTATATTATCTCCAATATATTCTTTTCCTATGAGTGCTCCCCCATAATGATGCATAAAACCAAAAGCACACATAATAGAATTTTTAATCCCTTGTTTTTCATAATTTCTCCTCATATTCCTCATACCCTTAGAATATCAACCGTGTGCGCACTTGCTCCCATCAGGTCTGCTCTCTCACATGTTGAAAGATGATACTGTACAAACATATCAAACTCTTCCTCGTCAAGAGCATTCAAAAATGGCCTGATATAATTTGCCGCGCCATCGGCTGCTATTATCTTTTCGCGTGTAAGGGCTGCCTGTGCATTTAATGCCTCTATATCTTCCAATCGGACAAAACTGTACAAATCATTAGCTTTTTCTGTACAATGGAAGCTCTCATCCAGCATTCCACCCTCTATGCCCTCTTTTATATGCTTCTCCTTTATGGCATAGGTTATCACGCTGTACTCATTCATAATGTATGCCACAAGTATGTATCCACCCGGTTTTGTCACCCTTTTTGCCTCATTCAATGCGGCAAGCTTTTCCTCTGCCGACTTGATGATACATAGGTCCGAATACGAGTGTGAGGTCAAATTCATCGTTTCCAAACTTTTTAAGCTTTGTGGCATTGCCCTGGTATGCCTTTACTTTATCGCTCTTTTGCTTCAGTCTGCCGAGGTTATGCTTAACTAACTCGAGTGCTGTCACATCATAGCCTTCCTCGGCAAGAGGCACTGAATATCTGCCCGTTCCCGCACCGACATCCAGTATTTTGATCTGTGAGCGAAGATCAAGCTGCTTCTCATTCATCAAGCTGCCAAGACAATCGTGTATATACTTCATGGAGGTGATAAACTCTACCCTGCCGTGGCGGCTGTTCAGGCGCTTTTCCTCGTTGAATTTGTTATAGTACTCTTCTAATTCTGTCACGTTATATTCCTCCCTGTATTATTCCTCGATATGCTCACGTCCCTGCGCAATGATTGTGCGCACATGTCCGTCGGCAAGTGAATAAAACACTGATTTGCCCTCACGTCTGCTGTTTACGAGCTTGTTTGCCTTTAATATCCTAAGCTGATGTGATATGGCGGACTGTGTCATGTTGAGCACTTTTGCAAGGTCGCAGACGCATACCTCCGCTTCAAACAACACAAAGAGGATTCTGATCCGGGTGGAGTCGCCAAATACCTTAAAAAGCTCTGCAAGGTCGTAGAGCTCGGTTTCCTCAGGCATTGTATCATTTACTATTTTCAGAAGGTCTTCGTGGATTTCGTTGCAGTCGCAGCATTCTATCTGTTCATTTAAGTTTTCGCTCATGGTGTGGTGTCCTTTCTGCGTTATTTTTTCATTATTTTTGCGTTATTTTTACTTTATTGACTATGGTGCGGGTGCTCCGCATAAATTGCATGTGCCTTCGCTCAGTATTTCGATATTAAGACTCTATAGGAATTATGATTTAGGTTTTGGCTATAGGACGCAACCGGCTTTTAGCGCCGTCCGTGGCGCTAACGCCTTGTCCGTGCGTCCATGCACGGACATTGCTGTGTTTTGACATTCCAACAGACTCTAAATATCTCCATATTCGCGATGTCACATGCAATTTCTGCAAGCACCCTTAGTTTTTGGCTCATTTAAGGTATTGACGCGTCGTATTGGCGGTAGCGTAACTGCTCAGTGCCTTCGCAGTTACGGGGCTGGTCCGGATGCGTGTAAGGGCACTGCAGGAATTTACTTAGCTTTTGTTTATTAGCTATTGCCGTTTAATTGTCTTTTGTTACTGTCACACTTTCGTGTGAACAGTAATTTCTTTTTATTATACGCGAAAGACAGAGTGCATCTCTTGGGTGCATTCTGTCTGGTATTTTTTATATAGTAGTTTCATCATGCTTTGATATCTGCTCTTTGAGCTCTACCTTTTTAGAGCTTGTGTACGAATAATGCGCGGATTGCATTTAGCACTGCTATCACCATTACTCCTACGTCTGCAAATATTGCGAGCCACATATTGGCTATTCCGACTGCTCCGAGCACGAGGCAGATCAGCTTGATACCTATTGCGAAGTATGTGTTTTCATATACTATTCGCAGGCATTTGCGCGATATTTTTATTGCTTTTGCTATCTTTAGCGGGTCATCATCCATGAGGACGATATCTGCGGCTTCGATTGCTGCATCTGAGCCCATAGCGCCCATTGCAATTCCGATATCGGCTCTTGAGAGCACCGGTGCATCGTTGATTCCGTCTCCGACGAAGGCGAGCTTTTCTTTGCTGCCCTTTCTTGCAAGCAGTTCCTCCACCTTTGCCACCTTATCACCCGGTAAAAGCTCACTGTATACTTCATCAATTCCCAGCTCTGCCGCTACTGAGTCGGCTACTGTCCTCGAATCGCCTGTAAGCATTATTGTACCTTTTATTCCGGCTTTTTTCAATGCCTTTATTGCTGCCGCTGAGGTTGGCTTTATCTTATCTGAAATAAGGATATAGCCCTCATATCTGCCGTCTATTGCGATATGGACTATGGTGCCGACCTTGTCAGTTTCACTGTAGCTTAAGCCCAGCTTTTTTTTCATGAGCTTGTAGTTTCCTGCCGCTACAGATACACCATTTACCTTTGCGGTGATTCCGTGGCCGCTGATTTCCTCAACGTCTGTCACGCGGGTTCTGTCGATTTCCTTTCCATACGCCTTCTGTAAGCTCCTGCTGATTGGGTGCGACGAGCTGCTCTCTGCAAGTGCTGCGTACTCGAGCACCTTTTTTCTATCGAGCGTATTGTCGTAGACTCCTGCCACCTCGAAAACGCCCTCTGTCATGGTGCCGGTCTTGTCAAATACAACGTATCTGGTCTGTGATAAGGTCTCAAGATAGTTTGAGCCCTTTACAAGAACACCCTCGCGGCTGGCGCCTCCGATTCCTGCGAAAAAGCTGAGTGGAATACTGATGACCAGCGCGCACGGACAGCTTATTACAAGGAAGGTAAGTGCCCTGTATATCCATATGCCCCACTGTGGTGCGGCTGACATGAAAAGTATTCTGACAATCGGCGGCAGTATCGCAAGTGCAAGTGCACTGTAGCAGACTGCCGGAGTATAATACTTGGCAAATTTTGATATGAAGTTTTCTGATTTTGATTTCTTTGAGCTTGAATTTTCAACGAGATCAAGTATCTTTGAAACCGTTGATTCGCCAAACTCTTTGGTGGTTTTAATCTTTAAAACACCGGACATATTGATGCATCCGCTGATTATCTCATCACCGCATTTTGCATCCCTCGGCACGCTCTCACCTGTAAGCGCGCTGGTGTTTAATGTAGATGAACCCTCAACTATCACACCGTCGATAGGAACCTTTTCTCCGGGCTGTACCACGATTACTGAGCCGATAGCAACCTCATCAGGATCAATCTGGGTGAGCTTTCCGTCCACCTCGATATTGGCATAGTCGGGTCTGATGTCCATGAGCTCGCTGATATTCTTACGGCTCTTTCCGACTGCATAGCTCTGAAACAGCTCTCCTATCTGGTAGAAGAGCATAACTGCTATAGCCTCTGTATAGTCACCATTCTCATAAAGTGCAACCGCTATCGCACCTACAGTGGCAACCGCCATCAGGAAGTTTTCATCAAATACCTGCTTGTTTTTGATTCCCTTAAATGCTTTTTTCAGGATATCGTATCCTATAACCAGATAAGGCACCATGTAAAGCAGGAACCTGATAATTCCCTTAACCGGTATGAAATGTAATATAATCATGAGTACCGCTGCGATTATGATACGCGCAAGTACTTTTTTCTGCTTTTTATTCATACGCCATAGCTCCATTCATTATAATCTCTTGATAATCACCCTTACTATAGCGCAGGCATTTAAATAATATCATTTGTCATTCCTGCGCCCGGCAATTTATAAGAAAATCTCGCAGTCGTCCTCGACCTTTTTACAGTTCTTAAGAACCTCCTGCATAACCGCCTTTGCATCCTGTCCCTCTTCAAACTCAAAGCTCAGCTTGAGTGTCATGAAATTGACTGTAGCATCCTTTACACCTGCTGTATTCTTTGCGGCATCCTCCATCTTGTTGGCGCAGTTAGCGCAGTCTACATCGATTTTGTAAGTCTTCTTCATAGTGGTGTTCTCCTTATTTTCATGAATTATTTATTTTACTGTACGTTTTTCATTGAACATATGAATGATTGTTCATATGTTGATTTTATTATAGCACCTTTTGTACTGTTGTCAATACACAATGTGCATCTAAACATAAAATTTATTCACATACTCTATTCACATAATTAATCTCATAGTTTATGATTCAGGCTTCATCTGTGATATTTTCTTTCCAGCTGCTTCCCTCTTCTATCCCATTTGCCGTAAGCCATTCATCCTCAACCTCTACATGACGCTGTCTGCCGTTTTCGTCCTCGAGATAAACCACGCATTTTGCTTTTGCGCCGTCTGCTCTTTCCTCACAGCCAAAATCAGCCTCATATATGTGTGTTACCGTATACATCTGCACTCTACCTTCTTTCATATGATTTTGCATGACATAAATATATAAAACTTCCCACATGTACAGGTGGATGTATCCACTCCAAAATATCATGTGGGAAGCTTTTTTCAACTATATTTATGATTATAATGCCGCTTTAATCGCTGCAAGCAGCTCATCATATGTCTCATATGCAGGAAGCTCAGGGTAATCCTTCTTGATGGCATCTGTGCTTCTGAAAAGGAAACCTGCCTTGCTGGCCTGTATCATGCCTAAATCGTTGTGGCTGTCACCGCTTGCGATGGTATCGTATCCGATAGACTGCAGTGCCTTTACAGTTGTAAGCTTTGACTGCTCACATCTCATTCTAAAGCCTGTAATCTCGCCATCTTCAGCAACCTCAAGCTCGTTACAAAAGATTGTCGGCCAGCCGAGCTTCTTCATGAGAGGGCCTGCAAACTGTGAAAATGTATCACTGATGATGATTACCTGTGTGATTGAACGAAGCTCATCCAAAAACTCCTTTGCGCCAGGCATTGGATCTATCTTTGCGATTGTCTCCTGGATTTCTTTTAATCCGAGTCCGTGCTCCTTTAAAATATTTATTCTATAGTTCATAAGCTTATCATAATCAGGCTCATCTCTTGTTGTCTTTTCAAGCTCAGGAATGCCTGTCTCCTTTGCAAATGCAATCCAGATTTCAGGTACCAATACTCCCTCAAGGTCTAAGCATACAATATTCATTTTGATTCCTCCGTGTGTTTTATTCTGTGGATTTCGATGAAGCTCAATATACTTGTCAGGTAACTATTTAAGCAGCCTTGAATAGTTACCTGATATTCAGTTCACCGATTTAATCCAGTAAAGTATATCATACAAGACGACTGTCTACAATAGAATTATGTGTGATTTTCAAAGGATTTTTCAGTAAATATTATTACCGTCCATTACGCTCGCTGGCTTTTGCACGCGTACCGGCTTCCGCAGAGAAGACGCCCTCATCATCTATGATATTTCCGCTCTCAACATGCTTTTTCAGTATATTGTTAAACGCATAATCCCAGATTTTCTCAGCCAAGTGCTGTGCGCTTATTTCTGCCGAGTATCTGCGACAGCTTTACACTGTGCTCACGCCATGAAAGCCCGTCCGATGCATCGTTTAGGAGCATTGGCTGGATATTGTCCATGGTGCGGGCAAATCTGGCTTCCGGTGTCTGCTGCGCCTCAAATTCCTCCCACAGCTCTAAAAGCGGCTCGCCCTGTTCCTTTGGCAAGAGTCCGTATATACGCTCCGCCGCCTTCTGCTCACGCTCATGCTGTGTGGCCTTGCCTGCCTCATCATAGGCATATGTGTCTCCTGCGTCAATCTCTACTATGTCGTGTATCAAAAGCATTCCTACTGTCTTTAGCACGTCTATCTTCTCATTGGCATACTCGCTCAAGAGCATGGTCATGATAGCCATATGCCAGGCATGCTCCGCATCATTTTCCTTGCGGCTTGCATCAGCTAAATAAGTCTGGCGGAATATCTCCTTTTCCTTGTCGATTTCTCTAATGAAATCAAGCTGTTTAATCTTTCGTTTTCCTGCATCATTTTACTGGTTCCTTCTTCCTATCCTATCCGATTTTTAAATATGGTCTCAAGTGTTTAATCAATTCATGTACTTTTGTGCCTGGAGCTGAACTTGCAGGAGTTTTTCCTTCATTCATTGCATCCAAGCGTTCAGCATTTGTTATTGCAAAATCCATGAAAGGTCTCAGAATTTGGAACATATCTGCCCTTCCCTTTGAATATTCTCCCTGTCCAATATTCTTTAACCATTCAGATAGTTTTGGCCAGTAATCACTTCTATGAATATCTGACTGAACAAAACTGAAATGAAGCAAAAACCAAAGTTCAATACACTGATTTGACCAGATAGCATGATATTGTGTTTCCTCTGTAGACATATTAATGCATAATTCATTCGTTTTATTGATGCGTTTTGCCGGAAAATCATCAGTATCATAGACTATCCAGACATGCTTATATCCATTCGGATTGTTCATAACCAGATTCATTGCCTTATCCAAAAGACTAAGCGTATTGTCTCCTGCACCATGAATGTCAAGCTGAATTTTATCTCGATACTGACTGTTTATGATTGTCCTGATTGCTTCGAAATACTGTGGTTCTGTTTCAGTTCCTTCTGTTACTATCAAATGGTACTCTGGACATATCAATATATTCTTATCTCGTCGCGGTTTCATCCAACTCTTTCCTAAATCACTTTTCTTCGGAGGTTTTAAACTCATTGCCAATCTCCTCCTGCCAGCATATTTGTAAGATATGGATCTGCACCATAACGCCCTTCCAGATATTGTTTATCATAGGCTGCAATACTATTTACTCGTTCATTGTTTTCTCTTCTGATTTCATATAGGGAATATATTTCACTTTCGTGCCTTTCATTTTCTGACGCGAACCAAATTTCATCCCAAGTCTGAAAACTGTATTTTTCATTGTTGTCATATCATGGGAAGTAAAAAGTAACTGCGCTCCCTTTTTGTTTACATTCTTATTCTTAAACAATGAAATTACATAACGAAGCAGCTTAGGATGCAATTTTGCATCCAATTCATCAATAATCACCAGCCGGCCTTCTTGCAGTGCTAACAAAATCACAGGTAATGCCGCAATCATTTTCTTTGTTCCATCTGACTCATCATTAAAACTTAATTCATAAATCTTTCCCTCTATCATACGCTGCGTATACAGTTCATGATTTTCTTCATCATACCGATAACCTGATACATCAATATCAACATCATTTAGTGCACGAACAATTCTCTTTCGATATGATTCATCATCAGAAAACATTATTTGTCTGTCTGCAATCGGATTTGCATAGTTTTTGACAATGCATGATTCAAACCACTTCTGAACTTCCACAATTACCGGTATATCATAGTTGATTGCCAGAAAAGATAAATATGGCATCTTGGGGTTTACCGAGCGGTTAATACTCGCTTTATTGATGCTTGCACCCAATGTAATTTCAGAACCTTCCCTATCAAAAACCATACCGTTCTCTTTCCACCAATGGATTTCCAATACAGAGATTCTTCAACAATGTCATCCCCGCATATTGATAAGTTGTACCTGTATTCATTTTTTCCCTGTCGGAAATACACTTCAAATTCTGTCGGCATTTTCCTAGATATTTCATTAAAATAGAATGGTGCCGCACTTATCTTCTGCTGAATAATAATCTTTTTCTCTTGCCTTCTCCAATTCATATATTGGCTTAACCACTGTAGAAATCAAACATGAAAGAGCTAGTAACAGATTAGTTTTTCCCCCACCATTCGGACCATATATAACCCCTACGGGAAGAAGTGCATCTGCTTTCTCGCTTTTTAACAACGATTCTGAAAATTCCGGAATAGATGTCGCCTGAAAATCGAATGTTGTTGTTTCTTTATATGATTTAAAATTTTTAAAAGAAAATTGACATAGCATCCTGATATTCCTCCCTCTGAACTGTCTTATTTGCACTTATTAGCTTTGCACTTATTATATAATTAATATATTCGTTTTTCAAGTTTTATACCCACATTTCATAAATTTTATTTTTGAAATGTGGGTATAAAAGTCATTTTTCTGATTTTATAATATTATTTTAAGTTTCCTTAGAAAATCTCCTTTATATACATAAAAATACAATGCCTCTACAGCGCATCCTTCATTGCTTTAACATACTCACCGACATACTTTGGTGAAGCCTCACCATACTCATCGATTATCTTGATGATGGCAGAGCCCACAATGGCACCATCCGAGATATCTGCCTTCTTCTTTGCCTGCTTGGGTGTTGAAATGCCAAAACCGATAGCACATGGCACATTTGTGTTTTCTCTGATTACCTTGACTATTGAAGCCAGATCTGTCTTAATCTCGCTTCTTGTACCGGTAACTCCGAGGCTTGAAATCACATAGATGAAGCCGGTTGCCTCCTTTGCTATCATCGCAATGCGATCCTTTGATGTAGGTGCGATAAATGAAATAAGGTCCACATCATATTTCTCGCAGAGTGGTAAAAACTCTTCCTTTTCCTCATATGGGATATCCGGCAGAATGAGTCCGTCAATGCCTATTACCTTACATGTACTGATAAACTTTTCTGCGCCGTAAGAGTAAACCACGTTTGCATATGTCATGAAAACCATAGGAATTGTGACATCTTTTCTCAGATCTCTCACAAGGTCAAAAACCTTGTCTGTTGTAACTCCGGCTGCAAGTGCCTTTACGTTGGCGCCCTGGATTACAGGTCCCTCTGCTGTAGGATCAGAGAACGGAATCCCAAGCTCTATAAGGTCTGCTCCGTTTGCAACTGCTTCTCTTACGATTTTTGCGGTTATCTCTAAATTTGGATCACCACAGGTGATAAATGGTATAAATGCCTTGCCGTTTTCAAACGCACTTCTTATCTTACTCATAAATATTCTCCCCTCTGTATCTTGCTATTGCCGCGCAGTCCTTGTCGCCTCTGCCTGAAACAGTAACAACGATTATCTTGTCCTTGTCCATTGTAGGCGCCAGCTTCATGGCATACGCCACTGCATGTGAGGACTCGATTGCAGGGATGATTCCCTCTGTCTTTGCGAGGTATTCAAAAGCATTTACCGCTTCATCATCTGTTACCGGTACATATTTTGCTCTTCCGATATCGTGCAGATATGCGTGCTCCGGTCCGACTCCCGGATAGTCAAGTCCTGCAGAAATTGAATAAACCGGAGCAATCTGTCCGTATTTATCCTGACAGAAATATGACTTCATGCCGTGGAAAATACCAAGACGGCCTGTATTTACTGTGGCTGCAGTCTCAAATGTATCTATTCCTCTTCCTGCTGCCTCGCAGCCGATGAGCTCAACTCCCTCATCCTCTATGAAGTTGTAAAAGCTTCCGATGGCATTTGAGCCGCCGCCCACACATGCAATAACCGCATCAGGCAGTCTGTGCTCCTTTTCAAGCATCTGCTCCTTGATTTCCTTTGAGATGACCGCCTGGAAATCTCTTACGATGGTAGGGAACGGATGTGGTCCCATAACCGAGCCAAGGCAGTAATGTGTGTCTGAAATTCTCTTGGTCCACTCTCTCATTGCCTCCGATACGGCATCCTTTAATGTGGCTGTGCCTGATGTAACCGGGATAACCTCTGCTCCGAGCAGACGCATCCGGTATACATTGAGCGCCTGACGCTTTGTGTCCTCCTCGCCCATGAATACGACACATTCCATACCCATAAGGGCTGCGGCCGTTGCTGTTGCCACGCCGTGCTGACCGGCTCCGGTCTCAGCTATCAGGCGGGTTTTGCCCATTTTTTTTGCAAGAAGTGCCTGACCTAATACGTTGTTGATCTTGTGCGCTCCTGTATGGTTTAAATCCTCTCTCTTAAGGTATATTTTTGCTCCACCGAGATCCTTTGTCATCTTTTCTGCGTAGTACAGTCTCGATGGTCTTCCTGCATAATCGTTGAGAAGCTCTGTGAGCTCTCTGTTAAATTCAGGATCGTTTTTGTAATAATTGTATGCTTCTTCTAATTCTTTAACGGCATTCATGAGGGTTTCAGGAATGTACTGTCCTCCGTGAATACCAAATCTTCCGTTTGGATTTGTCATGATGTTTTCCCTTCTGATGTATATTTGTAAATATTTTGTTTTCTGTACTGAATAGTTACAGATATTCTTAAAACCATGAAGATACTTATATATCTCTATTAGCTTAATCGCAATTCATCAAGCTTAGCCTTTTTGTCGTCCGCTCTCATCAGTGTCTCTCCGATAAGCACTGCGTCAGCTCCGATTTCACGTATTGCCCTGATATCATCTGTGCTCTTTACACCGCTTTCCGATACAAATATGATGTCATCCGGAATCAGGTCACGAAGCTTTCTGCTGTTAGCTGTATCAACTGTAAAATCCTTCAGATTGCGGTTGTTGACACCTATTATTCTGGCACCGGCTCTTACCGCCATCCCTGCCCTCTTTTTCATTGTGTATCTCCACAAGGGCGCTTATGCCAAGGCTGTCGCAGATTTTTATATATTCACCAAGCTGTTCCTCTGACAGTATGGAGCAGATTAAAAGCACCGCAGCGGCACCGAGTGTCTTTGCCTGATATATCTGATATTCATCAACCGTAAAATCTTTTCGAATGCACGGAATCGAAACCGTTTTTGCAATCTCCTTAAGATACTCATCCGAGCCTAAAAACCACTTTGACTCTGTCAGTACCGAGATGCAATCCGCACCTGCCTTCTCGTATTCCCTTGCAATTTCAAGATATCTGAAATCCGGCTCTATAAGCCCCTTTGACGGCGAAGCCTTCTTGCACTCGCATATGAAGCTCAAGTCATCCTTTTTGAGTGCTTTTTCAAATGCAAAATCACAAAGCTTTTCGTTTTTCGTCTGAATCGCGATATTTTTCATTTCCTCAAGGCTTATTTTTTTTTCTTGTCCTCTGCCACGCGGAGCCTTGAATATTCTGCTAGCTGGTCTAAAATATTCATCGCTTTTCCTTTCCTGTTTTGTGTGCCTAGCTGTTGCTTACCTCGATGAGCTTATCGAGTGTTTCAAGCGCTTTTCCTGAATCAATGATTTCTGCTGCTAGCTCGATACCCTCTTTCATGCTGTCGGCCTTTCCTCCTATATAAAGTGATGCGCCTGCGTTCATGAGTACTGCATTTCTCTTATGGCCCTTCTGTCCGCCTAAGATATCACGTACAATTTTCGCATTTTTCTCAGGTGTACCGCCTTTTAAATCCTCCTTTGTACAGCGCTCAAAGCCGAAATCCTCCGGTGAGATTACTGTGGTTCTGAACCATCCGTCCTTTATCTCGCATATCTTGGTCGGTGCGCTCATGGAAATCTCATCGAGCTTATCCATGCCATATACTACCATTCCACGCTTTACTCCGAGGCTTACAAGCACCTGTGCAAGCGGCTCTACAAGATACTCATCATACACTCCGAGAAGCTGCATAGCCGGTGAACCCGGATTTGTGAGCGGTCCTAAAATATTGAATACTGTTCTAAAACCAAGCTCTTTTCTGATAGGTCCGACATATTTCATTGATGTGTGATATTTCTGTGCAAAGAAGAAGCACATGCCGACTTTATTTAAAAGCTCTACACATTTCTCAGGGCTCTGGTCTATGTTGACGCCGAGTGCCTCAAGGCAGTCTGCTGTGCCGCATAATGAAGAGGCTGCCCTGTTTCCGTGCTTTGCCACCTTCATGCCGCCTGCTGCCGCAACAAGTGCAGAGGTTGTTGAAATGTTGAAGCTTTGTGCATTGTCTCCGCCTGTTCCTACGATTTCGAACACATCCATACCTGTTTTCACCTGTACCGCATGCTCTCTCATGGCTGCTGCACAGCCTGCGATTTCGTCTGTTGTCTCAGCCTTTGCGCTCTTTGTTGAAAGAGCTGCAAGAAAAAGCTGCATTCTGGGTTGATGTTGTCTCACCGCCCATGATCTCATTCATCACTGCATATGCCTCGTCATATGTGAGGTCTTCTTTGTTTACGATTTTTACTATGGCTTCTTTTATCATGATTATGTCCTCCTGTATTCCGATGATGTTTCGTTTATAATTTTGTTTATGATTTTGTTCTGCTATTTGTTTTCAATTCAACAACTAATATATAAATTCATTAAACGCTGCAATTTTCAATTAAGCTTTGATAAAATTACTAAGCATCTGCTTTCCGTCCGGCGTCATGATTGACTCCGGGTGAAACTGCACGCCGTATATCGGATATTCCCTGTGCTCAACAGCCATGATCTCACCATCATCTGTAGTGGCTGTAATCTTTAGGCAATCAGGCATCGTGTCCGCATCTGCAGCAAGTGAATGGTAACGTGCTACCTTTGCTTTTTTCGGGCAACCCTTGAATAAAAGGCTTTCTGTGTCAAACGATACATCCGATTGCTTTCCGTGCATGAGCTCCTTTGCCTATGTGACTGTCGCACCGTATGCTGCGCATATCGCCTGATGGCCGAGGCACACGCCAAGGATTGGGATTTCCTTTCCAAGCTCCTTTGCCCCAGCTATTATCACTCCCGCATCCTCAGGCCTTCCCGGTCCCGGTGATAATATGATGCGGTCAGGCTTTAAAGTCCTAATCTCTTCAACTGTCATCTCATCATTTCTGATTACTCTGATATCAGGCTCTATCTCGCCGATTAGCTGATACAGATTGTAAGAAAAGCTGTCGTAGTTATCAATCAGTAAAATCATTCTTTCACCTCCTGTGAGACTTCCAGTGCCTTAAGAGAAGCCTTTGCCTTGTTTATGCACTCCTGAAATTCCTTCTCAGGATCTGAATCCGCAACTATTCCCGCTCCGCTTCTCACGAAAACCTTGCCGTTTTTCTTGTAGGCAATACGGATTGCAATACATGTATCCATGTTCCCTGTAAAATCTACATATCCGATCGCCCCTCCGTAAATGCCTCGCTTGTTGTCCTCAAGCTCTCCGATGAGCTGGCACGCTCTGATTTTTGGCGCTCCTGAAAGTGTTCCTGCCGGAAGCACAGCCTCAATGGCATCAAGCGCATCATATTCATCCCTGATCTCGCCTCTTACTGTCGAGCCTATATGCATCACATGTGAATATCTCTCTATGGAATGAAGCTTTTCTACCTGTACACTTCCGAATTTGCTTACCTTTCCGAGGTCATTTCTTCCAAGGTCCACGAGCATATTGTGCTCTGCGAGCTCTTTTTCGTCCTTAAGCAGCCCTTCCTCAAGCTTTTTGTCCTCCTCTGCTGTGGCACCTCTCGGCCTCGTGCCTGCCAGCGGGAATGTGTGAAGCACTCCATTTTCAAGCTTCACAAGTGTCTCCGGCGATGCTCCAGCAACCTCCACATCGGTTCCCGAAAAATAAAACATGTACGGCGAAGGATTTATCGTTCGAAGCACGCGGTAGGTATCAAAAAGGCTTCCCTCAAACGGTGCGCTCAATCTGTTGGATAAAACTATCTGGAAAATATCCCCCTCTTTGATATGGTGCTTTGCCTTCTCGACCATCTCACAATACTGCTCCTTTTCAAAAAGCGGTGTGACCTCACCCAGCAGCTTGCCACCCATATTCTGTTTTTTCTCTCCGTGCATCAGAAGCTCCCTAAGCTGCTTTAGCTCAACAATCGCTTTGTTGTAGCCTGTTTCCGGAGCATCAAGTGACATATTTGCGATTAGTATTATCTTTTGGCACAGATTGTCAAATGCTATTACCTTATCAAAAAGCATCAGATCAACATCCTTGAAATCCTCTGTATCCTTTGCTTTTCCTCTGATGCTTTTTTTCTCCTTGTAGCCCAGATAATCATAAGAAAAATAACCTACAAGGCCACCTGTAAACGAAGGCAGATAATCAAATTTCGGACTCTTGTACTCTGAAAGAATCTGTCTGATGTACTCTGAAGGATTTTCCGTCTCCACCGAAAGCTTTCCAAGCTTCATATGACCATCTATGCAGTTAATCTCAAGCTTTGGATCATATCCCAAAAATGTATATCTTCCCAGGCTTCATTGGCCTGTGCTGATTCAAGCAGATAACAATGTGTTGAAACATTCTGAAGAATCCTCATAGCCTCTATAGGTGTGATAAAATCTGATAATATCTCACAGCTTACAGGGAGAATGTCATACTTCCCGGTTTTTGCTATTTCTTTAACTTCGGTCAGTGTAGGTGAAATTTTCATATGCTTGCCTCCAAATTTTGTGTGGTAGTGAATAAATGTCCAATGTTCAACCGTGAACAAATGTCCAACATACAAGCTCAAATTCGCCTCTTCGAGGCTTCTGTGCAGCTTACGCTGCTACAATTCTCGCTTTATGTTGTACTGTCCAGTGTTCAACCGTGAACAAATTGCCCAACATACAGCTCGAATTCGCCTTTTCAAGGCTTCTCCGCAGCTTACGCTGCTACAATTCTCGCTTTATGTTGTGCAGTCAATGTTCGTTCGCAAGCTTGCATGCGAGCATGCAGACTTGCAAACTCCATTGTCCCTCTTTGTTCACTAAAAAACGCCCTTGACAGAATTTTAGTTCTGTCAAGGACGAATAATCTTAACTATCCGCGGTGCCACCTTGAATTCACGATAAAGCTCGTGCGCTTGGCAGGATACCAACATATCCCGGACAAATGACGTATGCCCTCACGTCGCAGAATACTCTGGATATCCGGATGAATGATAAATCCATTTGACTGCACCCTCCGCGGTCCATTTGACAACTTGTTTCTTGCCTGATTCTCAGCATCGCAGGCTCTCTGTACAGGCATCATTGCCGTTATCTCCGCTTCAACGGTTTACAACTTATTAAATTGTCGAAACAGTTTAAACTGTTTTCACTTCTTTAACGATTTAATGCTTTATCTCGCTAAATTTGTTTAAAGTTTATCACTCCTTTTTGTGTTTGTCAACATACATTTTACATTAAAATATACTCCATCTGGCGTTCCTTTGTCTTAAGCCCCATCTTCTCATAAAATTTCTCAGCAGATGTGTTTCCGCTCCATACATTGAGAGTGACCTCGTAGCAGCCGAGATGCTTTGCCTCATTCTTGACATATTCAAAAAGCAGCTCTCCGATATGCGCTCCTCTGGTCTTTGCATCTACACACAGATCATCTATGAAAAGCGATGTAAACGGTACCATATTGTTGGAAAACGGCTGCTGTCTTATCTGGCAGAATGCATATCCCATGCAGATATCATCATCATCTGCCGCAACATATATCGGCTTTGTATCGTCCTTTATCATTTTTGCAAGCTCTTCATTTGTATATTTTGTCGTTCCCGGGATAAAAATATCCGGTCTGATATCGGCATGGATCTGAAGCACCTGCTCTAACAATTCTATAAGTCTTGGTATGTCTTTTTCCTGTGCTCTTCTAATATTCATTTTTGAGAATCATCCTTCCTGTTGTCGTTAATGTATAGTTTTTATATTTCAAAATAAATCCAGCATATTATCGAGATAAATGTGCTCTCTGACATGTATCTGATACTGTGGCTTCGTCATATAGTAGAGCAGAAATTCAAGTATCATGGCACTTCCAAGCCCTCTGCCCTCTATTTTAAAATTGCTAAAGCCCATCGGCAGATAAGTGTTCTTTATATCGTCTACTCCTATAAATCCCGGATTTTCCATCGCCTTCGAAAAGAGATATCCCTGCCCCGCATCAGGCGCAGTACAATAATGCTCCGGGCAATCCTCGCCCAGATTTTTGCGGCTAACCGTCTCGTAGCATTTCTTCCTGTCCATGCAGCCAAACCAGCAGCACTCATTGCATAAAAATTCTACTTTATCCTTTTGATGCTGTGATAATGCTTTCAGTTTATCAAATGATTTGTTCAGCCTGAAATCCGGTACCACATAGCGGAACTCCTCTCTGTTTAGCTCATTTTTAAATTCACTGAAATCCGTCAGAACCTTTGTGGTTGAAGACACAAAATAAAAGTCAGGGTAGTTTTCTTTTATGTAATCAAGCAGAATATCTGAGTAGATGATTGCCGTTTCCAAAACCCCTGCTTCGCTCATTATCTCTGCCTATATCAAATATCCTGCACAGTTCGTTACATTTTTTGTCAGGAAGATGCTCCTTAGTAAGCAATGAATTACTAAAGGTAAGTCTCGCGGATATCCCATATTCCTGCATCAGCTTAAGAACTTCTTTCGGATCGTGCTCACCAAAACCGACGCGGCCTCCGCCCCATATGCAGTCTGCCGGTGCACCGTATATTGAGCCTATGTCGCACCAGTCATAGAAATATTCCCGGTGCTTGCGGTACAGTGGGAGAAATTCTTTGTATAATTCATAAAATTCAAACAATCCCGGTAGATGATAATACGCTTTCATTTTGACTCCTTATTTTAATCTGCTGAACCTGTGCTCATTTTAATAATTTTCAATCACATATTCCTCAAAAAGCGGCAGCGTAAAATACACATATCCCCGTATCTCTCCCGATACAATTCCCTTTTTTATAAGGCGCTTACGATACGGATTGAATTCGTTTGTCTCCATCCCAATTGCATCCCTGATTTCTTTTATTTTTCCGCTTTGTACATCTGCAATCCCCTTTGCAACCATGCGATCCTTCTGAGAAAGCTCCGACCAGATTTTGTCATATACAAATTCGCTCAGATACTGTTCATACTCGCCCAAAATGCCATTGTAGTCGCCACCATTGTTCCACGTCAGATATCCTAAAACCTGAAATGCAAAAGGATATCCTTTGGTCAGCCCCGCCATCTGTGCTGCTTTCTCTGGAGATATGTTAAAAATAGTTTTATACTTATTGATTATTGCTGCGTTATTTAATGGTTTGAGCTGGATTTTAGGTGCTCTGTACAAAAATGTAAGACTCTTCTCATTCTGAAGCTCCTCAATATTTTCATACAATCCTGTTCCTAATAGAAATACAGGCAGCTCCTGTCTTACAAATATCTGAAAGGCTCCGGCAAAAACCTTCATGTACTCACTATTTGTCATCTCATCTATCGTAATAAGCAGTCTCTTACCACTCTTTTTAAGCCTTTCCAAAATCTTTATAATAGCTGTCTCTGCATCTGTAATCGGCTGTGTTCCCTCTATAGATACTCCAAAACCGAAAAATGATAGATCGAGCTTTGCCGATTTTATAAGTCCCGCACATATATTATCACTATTCAATTTTGAAAGCATTGCAGGCAGCAGCTCTGTTGCCGGATTGAGTTCTATAACCACCCAGTCATCATTTTCTCTTAGCCTATGCGAAATTTCTGTCATCATTACTGTTTTTCCTGAACCTCGCACACCGGTAATTATAAACATCTGCTGATTTATTGTATCCGCTGTAAAATTCTCAATTATCTCATTAATCTGTACCGGACGGTCTACCGACTCTAGTGGACTTCTTCCAAATGTAAGCGTGAATGGATTTTGCATATCAGCCTCCCATTTTTACTGTTGTTTACTGTTTTGAATTTGTTTTACTGTCTTTTACTGTTGTTTACTGTTTTGGTTTCATTTTACTGTTGTTTACTGTTTATGTCAAGATTACAGTTAATGATAATTCGTATCATATAAACCATTTATGCTGATTTGCATTTTTGTAGTAACCGGTTGCCGTTGTAAAATAGTTACTGGTCACACTGTCAGGCATGAACAGTAACATAAAATAAACCCCGGAGCGTATTGTATGCTTTGATAGCATATCAATATCTCGCTCCGGGGTTTCTATTTACGCCTGATTTAGTTTAAGAAATTCTGTATGATAACTTCCTCTGCCTCTTCCTCTGTAAGTCCGAGTGTACGGAGCTTGAGAAGCTGCTCGTCGTTTATCCTGCCAATTGCTGCCTCATGTATGATAGCCGCATCGATATTTTTTGCCCTGATTTCAGGGATTGAACCGACCTCTGCATGATCCATGATGATAGAATCACACTGGATATGAGCCTGGCATTTGCTGTTGCCGATGGCATTTGGATGGAAGGTCTGGACTGAGTTTCCTTTTCCTACGGATCTGGAAACAATCTGTGCAGAGCTGTCCTCTCCGTTTAACTGCACCTCGATATTTGACTCCGCCTTCTGCTCTCCATCTGTCATGAGACGCTCTGTGACATAGAGCTTTGCGTCCTTTCCAAGCTCCACATTGGTCTCACGGACTGTAGAATCAACACCCTTTATCTGTGCTGTATCGAGAGTGAAAACAGAATTCTCGCCCACAAATATATTTGTTACAGGGTTGAGCACTCTCGCACCTGTTCCGTTCCCCTCGCCGTAGTGCTTTTCCTCATATCGTACATTCGCATTTTTACCTACATGGAAGGTATGGATGCCGTCGTGTCTGCTCTCGTTGCATCCGCTGTTGTGGATTCCGCAGCCTGCCACAATCCTTACATCTGCGCCATCCTCCACATAGAAATCGTTGTATACAAGGTCTGTCATGCCTGATTTGCTGAGTACTACAGGGATATAGACAGCCTCTCCGTCCGTCTTTCCATCAATATAAATATCAATGCCGGGCTTGTCCGTCTTTTTCTTTATCTTGATATGCTCGCTGTCTCCGTGGCAGATTGATGTGCCGTTTTCACGCAGATTAAAGGCACCTGTCTGACTGAATTTATTATCATTTATGACGTCCAATACGCCCTCTGTTACGTTGTCAAGCTTTACCATATTATGCTCTTCCCTCCAGTCTCTCTACGCATTTGTGACATTTCTGTACACCATTGAGATAAGGCAGCACCTCGTCCTTTGTACCGATTTTCTTGATTTCTCCGCCATCAATTATCATGATGCGGTCTGCCATATTTATGATTTTCTCCTGATGTGAAATCACTATGAGGCTCTGCTTTTTCTCAGTATGGATTTCCTCGAATTTCTGTATGAGCATTGAAAAGCTCCACAGATCGATTCCAGCCTCCGGCTCGTCAAATATGCAAAGCGAATGCTCCTTGGCAAGCACTGATGCAATCTCAATTCGCTTCATCTCTCCACCTGAGAGTGTGCCGTCAATCTGGCGGTAAATGTAATCCTTTGCACAGAGTCCTACCGCGGTGAGAAGGTCGCAGCACTCCTTGTCTGAAAGCTCATCCTTTGCGGCAAGCTTGAGCAGCTTCATGACTGTCATTCCCTTAAATCTCGGTGGCTGCTGGAATGCAAAGCCTATTCCCGCATTTGCCCTGTGATTGATGTCAAGCTCTGTGATATCCTGTCCGTCAAGTGTAATCTTTCCGCTGTCCGGTGTCTGAATACCTATCAGGGTCTTTGCCAGAGTGGATTTTCCACCTCCGTTTGGTCCGGTAATGACAAGCATTTCTCCGTCCTCTACCTGAAATGATATATTGTTCAGAAGGCATTTCTTTCCGCCCTCATCATCTACGTTTAAAGTTAAATTTTCTGCTTTAAGCACGATTTTCACCTCATTTTTTATTTATGATACAGCATAAAATCCTTCTCCTGCTGTTCTTATTACTTTTTCCGTTTACCGTTCACATTCACACATTAGTATGCCCGGCAATGATTACAGTATAACATAATAGTAAACGTTTACAAGGTATAAACTCTCTGGTACTCTCTAAAATACATATTGTGGCTTTTTATAAAAAGTTTGCTTATCTACTAATTTCCCTTATCATTGAATACTCATTGCACAAGGTTCCGTCTTTTTTGTCTGATAGAATTAAATTTGATGCCAGTTATCCTGAAGCCCATCTTCTCATAAAGTGCTCTCGCCCTGCTATTGCCCTCAATAAAATCCAATTCCATCTGCAATATATTCGGATTGCTTTCTGCTATTTTTATCATTTCCCGGAACATTCTCGTTCCGATCCCCTGATTCCAGAATTCACTCAGCAAACCGATTGCCACATTTGCCCTGTGTCCGGTTTTCGCGCGTTTATTCCACCAGACCATGCAATTTCCGGCAATTTTTCCATCTGCTTCACAAACCAGCAGCGTATGTGTATCCGACAAATTGCAGCTATTTATGAAATCAATCTCCTGCTCGATGGTCCGGGTCTCACATTCTTCCGGTGTCCTCAGTAAGAAATCCGTTTCACCGGTTGACTTTTTCATGTACTCTATAAGAGCTTTGGCATCCTTTTCATTTGCACTTCGCAAAATGGCAGTTCTGCCGTCTTTTAATTTAAATTCGATATCTTTTATTATCATATTTTCTATAGTACCAACTTCCTATTGATTTATCTTTGGAAAAATCTTCCGAGAGAACTAATTTAAATGTAAAAAATGTAAAACCGGGCACGATATCCAGCCCGGTTTACACTATCCATAATAACTGTTAAGCATCACACCTTGCATATTCCCAAAAAGCTCATTGCAGATGTCTTCTCGCTTCTTAGAAAGCTTCATAAAACGCTTTGTCTTAGAAAACTCCGTCTATAAAACCCTTCATATCATCCTTAGACACAAGACCAATCTGCTGACCGGCCACCTGACCGCCCTTGATTGCAATAACTGCCGGAATATTCATTATACGATACTCTCTTGCCAGATCAGGATTCTCGTCCACATCAATATTGTAAAACTCCACATCTGTGATTTCATCAGAAAGCTGCTCCATTACAGGCGCAAGCATCTTGCATGGACCGCACCACTCTGCCGAAAAATCAACAATGATAGCCTTATTATTTTTAACCTGTTCAAATTCACTGCTATTAATCTTCTTTACCATAGTTGTTCTCCTTCCATCTGTCGAACGAATTATTTTCGTTGCACCTATACAGCAATAAAAAATAACTGCTATACTATAGTACACCAAATAAGAAATAACAATGCATCAGAAACTTATTATTCGATGTACTAGCACTACTATAATACATAAATCAGATTATGTCACATAAAAATATTATAAACCGTAAAATTTATCATTTATCACGATTAATTCTTTTTTGTGCTCTGCCATGTAGGCCTCTATATCCTCTGTGGTTCTGATGATATCCTCCGACAGACACACTGCACCGTCCTCGGTGATAAGCACATCATCCTCAATCCTGATACCGATTTCCCATTCATCTATATACAGTCCCGGCTCATCACTGATGATTGCCCCCGGACGAAGCCTGCTGTTTGAGTCAACTGTCACGTCATGCACATCAATTCCCAGATGGTGTGACACGCCATGCATGTAATACTTAGAAATCTCTACCGAATTCTTTATCAGTCCAAGTTTCATAAGCCCGTCTGCAAGCACATCCTTACATACTTCATTTAATTCCTTTGTAGTCATTCCCGGCTTTGCAACCTCGACAATCTTTCGGTTTGCGGCGAGCACGATATCATAAACCTGTTTCTGGCGCTCGGTAAACCTGCCATTTACCGGATATGTTCTCGTAATATCCGAATTGTAGCCATCTATTCTGGCTCCAAGGTCAAGAAGCACCAGTGTTCCATCCTCCATCGTCTCACGATTTGTGTCATAGTGAAGCATCGTTCCATTCATTCCGCTTCCGGCAATTGTAGGGAACGCTGTCCACTCCGCCCCGCCACGTCTTATGATATATTCAAAATCAGCCTGTGCCTGATATTCCTTCATGCCAGGCTTTAAATTAGCCATTACATTGCAAAGTCCGTCCTTTGTGAGGGCGATTGCCTTTTGGTCAGTTCTATCTCATCCTCATCCTTCTGCATACGCTCCTCTGCCACAAGTGGGAAAAGATTCTTCACAGCAACTCCCGGATAATCACTCTTAAATTCATTGGCTTTTACCACATTGTAATCCGGCAAATCCACTTTCTGATGACGATACGTGTCAAAATATGCTGTGTATACATCCTCGCGCGTCATTATCCTGTCCAGTGTGCTCTCAAGCTCATAAATATATTCTACTTCGTCAATTCCTGATATTTCCTCGGCTTCCTCCATAGTCACTTTCCTGCCGTACCAGCGCTCCATCGTAGGGTCTGCCTCCTCTATGAAGAGCATTGTCTTAGCAGGCTCTACACATTTATCCAGGACAAGGACCATGTTGTCACGTCTAAGTCCGGTCAGATAGAAGAAATTGCGGTTAGCCTGTGCTGTAAATAAATCATACTCATCTGCACTCACATGGTGCTCGATGCCTGAGTACAATATTGCTATAGAATTGTCCTCCATCTTGTCTAAAATTCTTTGTCTTCTGCTTTCAAAATCCATTATTATCGCCTCTTATTTTTTTTTATATAGATACCATTATATATAGATATCAATCACTCATTCCCTTATTCTTGCTTCAAACTCCATCCTATGATCCGTCAATCAATCTACAACTGGAAGCTTCGCTAAACTCTTTGCGATTTCCTCATCTGTCGGAATATAATCTGACATCTCCCCATCATTGTACTTCTGATAAGCATACATGTCAAAGTATCCCGTTCCGGTAAGACCAAATACGATATTTTTCTCTTCTCCTGTCTCTTTACATTTAAGTGCCTCATCGATAGCAACTTTTATCGCATGGCTGCTTTCCGGCGCCGGAAGAATTCCTTCGACTCTTGCAAAGGTTTCTGCCGCCTTAAATACCTCTGTCTGCTCTACACTTCTTGCTTTTTACATATCCGTCATCATAAAGCTGTGATACTATAGAGCTCATACCATGATAACGAAGCCCTCCTGCATGGTTTGCAGATGGAATAAATCCGCTGCCAAGTGTATACATTTTAGCGAGTGGACAGATTTTTCCTGTGTCACAATAATCATATGCATAGCGGCCGCGTGTAAGGCTAGGACATGATGCCGGTTCAACCGCAATGATCTCATAATCAGCCTCCCCACGGAGCATTTCTCCTGCAAATGGCGAGATAAGTCCACCAAGATTTGAACCGCCTCCTGCACAACCGATGATCATGTCTGCTTTTACTCCATATTTATCAAGTGCAGCCTTTGTCTCAAGTCCGATCACAGTCTGATGGATAAGTACCTGGGAAAGCACTGATCCGAGTACATATCTGTAACCCTCCTGTGTTGTGGCAGCTTCTACCGCCTCTGATATGGCACAGCCAAGGCTTCCTGTTGTTCCCGGGAACTCTGCGTTTATCTTTCTTCCTATCTCAGTATTCATTGATGGGGATGGTGTGACCTGTGCTCCGTATGTTCTCATAACTTCACGTCTGAACGGTTTCTGTTCATAGGATACCTTTACCATATATACCTGGCAGTCCAAATCGAAATAGGAACAGGCCATGGATAATGCGGTTCCCCACTGTCCTGCGCCGGTTTCCGTGGTAACGCCCTTAAGTCCCTGCTTCTTTGCATAATAAGCCTGTGCTATAGCAGAGTTTAATTTGTGGCTTCCGGATGTATTATTTCCCTCAAATTTATAATAAATATGTGCCGGTGTTCCGAGCTTTTTCTCAAGACAGTATGCACGCACAAGTGGTGATGGACGGTACATTCTGTAAAAATCCCTGATTTCCTGTGGTATGTCAAAATACGGTGTTGTCTCGTCAAGCTCCTGTTTTGCAAGCTCCTTGCAGAAAATCGGTGAAAGCTCATCAACAGTTATCGGTTTTAATGTGGCGGGATTTAATATCGGTGCCGGTTTGTTTTTCATATCGGCACGGACATTGTACCACTGCTTTGGCATTTCACTCTCTTCAAGATATATTTTGTATGGTATTTCTTTGCTCATTCTGATACCCTCTCTTTACTTTATAATTTATATAACTTTATCCTATGATATATTTACGTTATCATAACCAAGCTGTTTTTACAATCGTATATTTGCGCTCATATATTATTATCCACGATTACTTTGTAAGTTTCTTTTTTTGCAGTATTTATATGCACCACAATAAGGGCATTTTAATTTACGTTTTCTTCTGATAATCTTCTTCTGATAATCTTTTGAGTTTACCCAATCGCCTCCCCATGTGAAACCATGAACTTTAAATAGCTTGTAACACAAATCATTATGATCTATTTTTGTGTGGGAAATTCAGACTTCTGTCAACATATGGCGCATAGCTTGACAGCGCAGTGTCAAGCTTGCGTGTGTGAACAGTAATGCGTTTTTCGATGGAATAATATTTTTAGAAAGACCTTGATAAACCTGTTCTCATCATAGATAATATTTTATAAAGATACAACATAAATTTTTATTTAAGGAGTTAAAAAGATTATGTTTTTTAAAAAAGGAAAAATCTAAACAGCAGGAAAAAGGCGACTTCTATCTTGGCGTGCAGAAAATTTTTCGTATAGAAAATTCTGCCGATTTATTAGCTGCCGGAAAAGTAAACGGAACTATTTATAAAGGTGCTGCCATCTACATCACAAATCCCGGAGAAGATAGTGAACTGACTGAACTTACAACTGTCACTGAAATTATTATCAATAATAATTCCGTTGATAATGCGGCAGACACTTTTGTCATTGTAAAGCTTGAAGCAGGAAGTAAACTCCAGCTTAAACCCGGCTCTGTATTATTCACACGAAATGTATCAGTAAAAAATGTTCATGATGCATATATCTATACACTTGGCGAATCCTATATCAGTACAAAAAAGATGGAACTTACTGATATCGACTATGCAATATGAGTCTTACTGATCTGGCCGAATTAAGAAGATTATTCTGCTGGCTGATCGAACAAAAGAAGACTCAGGAAACAGAAGAAATCAAAGCCTTTAATAAAAAAACACTGGATTCCATCTCACATCATATGTGCAGCCGCATTTTATCATCTCAGGAAATCTATACTGTAATCCACAAAAAAACCGGGGAACCTTTTATGATAGCACAGGTCATAAAACAACCGGATCAATATTTAACTACACCACCTGATATCATGCTCATACCAAAAGCATATATTAATGTTATTAAAAATCAATATAATCCTGATGTTTTTGACATTGTAAAAATAGAAAATGGTTCAGACAAAAAAGGCATATACAATTTCCTTGGAAGTACATTTTATCTGAATGGTGCCTGTGGCGTGAAAGTTATCTATGATAATTTTTCTATTGACGCATGTATGCTTGTTGAAAAGCCTGATTACAGTAATCTTCCACCCATCCAAAGACCGGTAACTAACCCCGATGTTGAACGTTGGCTCCTGTTACTAGGACAAATGAATGAGCCAAAAACAGATGACGAAAAACTCATATACAACATATTTTATGGTCACCTGTTCCGCGAACTTGCCAGTGCAAATTTCATCATTCCGATGAAAATGAATGCCAAAATGGCTCCGCCTGATGAAAATGGTAAAACCGTAATAACAGAAGACTCCACAATGGAATTTCCAACCAAAAATGGTAAAAATGGAAGAGATGCTGTCTGTATGTTTACGGACTGGAAACGCCTTCGCATGAATTACAAAGAATCTGATGGATGGGATGGTTTGATCCAGCCTATCAGCGGTATGATAGAAAAATTTGACTGCGCCATAAATGCTACTGAATATTTATCTGCTGGCTGCTATATAGACAAAGATTTCTATGATGCCAATATAAAATAAAGATACCCCAAAAATATAAACTTTCTCAACCAATATTTGGTTGAGAAAGTTTTTTTTTTACCAGACCTAATGCAGCTGTCAGTTAATTTTTGTAAATTATTCCTCCCTAAATTTCCATAGCATCTACCATTATACTTATTTCTCTCTTGCCTGTATCCTGATTTGTATTTGCCACAAACTCATAAACCGGACGATAATATCCCTTCGAATCCGGTGTGTAACTTATCTTCACTGATTTTACAACTAAATCAGATAATTGTTCATCTTTATCATAATCCGGGAAATAAAATTTTCCTGCACATAGCCTGTCATAAGCCTCTTTTTCTGAAATAACATCTACCTTTTTATAAGGCGTATATTTTATCATGGAATCTCTGAAATTTTCAATTTTACCTGACGAATTAATACAACATTCTATCGTTCCCTTATAATACAAGCCATCGTCAAGAATTTCTCCATCGTTTGTAAACCTATAGTTTCCTGCATCATATTCCTCGATTGGTGCAAAAACTGCGTTTTCGGGAATAACCACTCCTAGATTTTCCAGCTTTTCTCTGACAAATTCCTCTGAAAGTCCAGCGTCAGCATCCGAATTTTCATCATCTATATTTGAAAAATCCGTGAAACTTACTGTTGGTCCTTCGTAATCGCACCAGATACTCAGGTTACTGCCCTCATCATCAAGGCTGGTACTGTAAAAAATAATAGTATCATCATATATGTCTGTTTTTGAGTCATCTATTAAAACACCATACTTTGAAAAGTACCCGTCGGCAAGCTCCCTCGCCTCATCTTCTGTAGCCCTGTGAATTGTGTATACATCAAGCGGATCTGCCTCATCTGCCAGACTCACACCATCTACCATCGAGACATCCACATTTTGATTTGAAAGATTATCGATTGAAAGATTACCATATTCCATACTATTGTATACAATAAAAACAGCTGCAAAAGCTATAATTGTAAACGCAAGCGGAAGCTGTGCCACCAGACATTTTCTTATGGAAATGTTCTGTCTTTCACAAACATTTTCATCATGTGCCACTCCACTGACTTCATTTGTATTATCTTGGACTTTCTTCCTTGAACAGACTGCCACAAATATCAGTCTTGCAACCGAAAATAATCCATATCCGATCATTGCACCTATCGTATTATTTATTATATCGTCAGTTTCAAATACACCTCGTCCCGTGATAAGCTGCACAACCTCTATAAACAGTGCAAACCCAAACCCGCACAAATATATTTTCCACGCTCTTTTAATCTTTCCAAAACAAATTGGTAGTAAAAATCCAAACGGCACGAACATACATATATTAAGTATCAGATTTCTCCATTCCTGTGCACTAAAATTGTACCAGGCTTCTTTGTACGAAGAAAATGGTTTAAAGTTAGCCCGGTACTCAAATCCCCCAAAAGCAATACCTCCTCTTAGCAATGTCACATAAAGGACAACAACAATGTATACTACAAGTACACACACCAGTCCTATTCTGCCAATTGAAATCTGTTTTTACCATGCAATATTTTTTTTATAAATCATTTTGTAGCCTAAAAAGCCAGATTATTGCCAAAAGCCACTACAATAGTGGCAAAAAAATAATGGCAGACTTTCCTAATCTCATAATATCTGATATTCTCATTACATTCTCCTCATACACTGCATTTTATTCATCTATATACAAATTTTAAAGCTGCGTGTCTCCGTTAAAAGTTTATTATTCTACGTCTTTAACCACTTGCTGCCTGATGAATATATACGTTTCTAAAAAATCTTTATAAAAATGGTACCATATACATTGGAATATAATAAATTCCGTTTTCCCATTTGTTAACATTTTGATATCCTAAAAAGCCCATAAATAGGGGATTTGTGTGTCTCAGTGTTGCATATATGTTGTATGCGATTGACTGTCCACACATTCCCAGAGTTACTTATTACCCTAATGTTTTTATCACCAATATTATTCCATCAATTCTAATATATCCAGTTCATTCCAATATTTATTTGGATATATTGATAATTCTTCTTTATGCTTACGAATAATTCTTTCCGGTGTTTTAGTATTATCGTAAACATGCACAATATCACATATATTAAGCAGTTCTTTTATATTATTAATTGATTTGTAATATCTCTCGATAACTTTATCACTAGCAACATTATGTCCACCTGCCGCCACACGAGATTCAATTCTGGCAATATTAATTTGCGGATCAACTGTTAACACAAATACACATTTTATGAAATATCCCTCTTCTTTTGCTTTTCTCAAAATGTTTAACTTATATTCAGATGACAAAACAGTTTCAAATGTAAAATCTTCTTTCTTATCAATTGATTCATATCTCATCCGATCAACCAAAACAGCCGCTTCCATATTATTCATTCCCCGTAGTCGCAACAACATCATCAGCATTAGTATATTTACCAACTTTATCAAAAAAGGCTGTTATTGTACTTTTCCCTGAACCATTAGGTCCCGCTAGTACAAGAATCATCGGTTTTTTATTCTGCATATTTTCTTTCCCCATTTGCATACTCTACATAAGCCTGTTTTTTTTCATTGTTAACCAGCTATAGGTTTTTTACATATTTTCGCTTTATTTATTGCTGCCTTAACAGCTTCAACTGCCCTTTCGTCCATTTCATTATCCGATTCTGTCAATGTACTCTTCTCTTCTTCTCTAGATACAACTTTTATAATTCTACCACTTTTGGTGCTCACAGTTGTCATATAATCACTCCCTCTGTTTTGATTAATATTAAAATATATTCTCTCTTATACTTGTTTACTTTTTTATTATAATATTTATTTTATCATAGTTCACACAAAAAAACACCCCAGAACCGAAGTTCTGAGGTGTAATATACTCTTGATATTCTCTTTTCCGAAAAATTATCTCTTTGAGAACTGAGGAGCTCTACGAGCTGCTTTGAGACCGTACTTCTTACGCTCTTTCATACGAGGATCACGTGTTAAGAATCCAGCAGACTTAAGAACTGGTCTGTACTCTGAATCTACCTGAAGGAGTGCACGAGCGATTCCGTGACGGATTGCTCCGGCCTGTCCTGTGTATCCACCACCACGAACGTTAACTAAAACGTCGAACTTGTCAACTGTCTCAGTTGCAACTAATGGCTGGCGAACAACTACCTTTAATGTCTCAAGACCAAGGTACTCATCGATATCTCTTTTATTGATTGTAATCTTTCCTGTTCCAGGTACTAAATATACTCTGGCAACAGATGATTTTCTTCTTCCTGTTCCGTAATACTTTGTAGTAGCCAATTTACTTTACCTCCTATTAAAACTCTAATGTCTCAGGCTTCTGAGCTGCATGTTTGTGATCTGGTCCAGCGTATACGAATAACTTTGTATACATCTGTCTTCCAAGAGGTCCCTTTGGAAGCATTCCCTTTACAGCGTACTCGATAACGCGCTCTGGGTGCTTGTTCATCATCTCTCTTAATGTTGTTTCTTTCATTCCGCCAACATAGTCGCTATGATTGTAGTAAATCTTCTGATCTAACTTCTTACCTGTAACTTTAACTTTCTCTGCATTTACAACGATCACATAATCACCTGTATCGATGTGTGGTGTAAAGATTGGTTTATTCTTTCCTCTTAATACTTTAGCAACTTCTGATGCTAAACGTCCTAATGTATTACCTTCAGCGTCAACTACGTACCATTTTCTATCAATTGTTGCTGGACTAGCCATAAATGTTTTCATTGATTTTCCTCCTTAAATGATTCGATTACTTTTAATGCCGATGCCTCTTGAAATCGCGTATGTCCGGACGCCACTTCCTTTTTGACATCTTATAGTCCTCTGTTCCATCTCAGATGACTATCATTATCTATACTAAATGGTTGCCGGGGCTTTGGCTTCCATTTATCTACTTTACAGACCTAGATATTATACTTGCGTAACCGGCTGTTGTCACGTGTTTTTACCCTTATTTCCGGCTTTTTCTTTAAACTATTTATTTAAACTTTGTCTTTAAGTTTTTTTTCTTTATGTTTATACTTCTTCTTTAAACTTTTATTTTAAAACTGCATATATACAAAATCAGCCGGATTCACTCCCGGTCCGTAGTAACCGAATATTATTACTATAAAGATGCCAAGATATATTATCGCCCAGCGAAGCGGCAGCTTTCTTGAAAGTATGAAATCGCGCATGTCGAGCTTTTTATTTTCCTCAACGAAGCTGATAAAGAACCACAGCAGAGTACATATTATAAGTAAAAGTATATCGTACTCGTCCAGTCCGCATGCTCCTAGATTCAAAATGATGTTGTTTATTCCAAGCTCGCTGATATGGAAATCCGTGACTGATTTAAAAAGCATGTGAAATGCAGTCGACGCATTTGCTGCTATGTCAAAATAGTAGCCTACCAGTATGAGCATAAAGGTCCAAAGCACTGATACAATTGTTGCAAATATGCCCTTTTCCCTTAGGCCGGTCAGCTTAAAAAGCCGCCTGCCACCTTTTTGTTTACCGGAGCAAAAAGCTCTGCAAGCATGATGACAATACCATTCCAGAGTCCGAAATACAATTTCATATTGGCACCGTGCCATACTCCGATGACGATAAATGTGATGACACTCGCGATGCAGCCCGGCAGCACCTTACTGATATGCGCGCCAAATCTCGGCTTTAGCCATTTGCCAAAGTTCAGGAAACGCTTTGAGATTGAAAGCGGGTAGAAGATATAGTTTCTGCACCAGTCTCCCAAAGTCATATGCCAGCGGTGCCAATACTCAGTGAGCGAGCGCGAAAAATACGGATGATTGAAGTTTGTTGACATCGTTATGCCAAACATCTCCGCAATACCGCGCACTATATCGATTCCTCCCGAGAAATCCGCATATAGCTGCAGCGCATACACTACTGCCGCAAAAAATACATAGGTGCCCGAAAAATCCATCGGCTTATCCATTACAAAATTGATGATATTTACCGCGCGGTCTGCTATCACAAGCTTTTTTCATGACTCCCCAGAGCACCAGAAGCGCACCCTTTTGCAGATTTTCAAGTCTCAGGGAATGTCCCTCGTAAAGCTGTCCCGCAAGCTTATCATATATCGCAATCGGTCCCTGTATGATCTGTGGGAAAAATGACACGAACAGCGCTACCTTAAGGAAATTCTTTTCAGGCTCGACAATTTCCCTGTATACATCCATCACATAGCCCATGGACTGGAAGGTGTAGAAGGATATGCCAAGTGGAAGCAAAAGTCCAAGCTCGCCCGCATATGGTATATATTTAAGGAATGCCAGAATGCCGAAATTGCAAAGCAGCGCAAAAAGCATGACTGCCACTCTTTTTTCTGCCCTTTTCCTTGTATTCCTTTCTGGTCTGCCTGTCCCAGTCCTCCTTGTGGCTTTTTACGATAGCATTCTGCTCCTTTAGCAGCTTGTCAATCCATATTGTTGAGCCATAGGTGGTGCATATTGTGAAAATGATAAACAGCACATACCACTTACATATAATCACATAGTATGCCATGCTTCCCGCCATAAGCACATACCAGCGGTATTTCTTCGGAAAGCAATAATATAGTACAAGCAACACGATTACAAATATCGCATATTTTAATGAAATGAGTTCCATTTTATTTACTCCAAATCTATTTTCTAATGTAATACTGCCAGACATACTTTAATTAACAGGCAGTATTTATTTTAAAGTCCATACAATATCATGCTATTTTTTAACCGGGGTATCTAACTCCTTTGCAGGCTTTGCATCGTTGTTCGTATCTGCTACCTTATTTGTCGCAAGGCTTGACGAAAAATTATAAGGCAGATAAACGGACATCTCAAAATAATGATTGCCCAGACTCAGATCCGTATCCTTTGCGCAGGCACTTATCACCTTGTCAGCGCGCCTTGCGCACTCGCCCCATGCACTCTGAATCTCCGGTGAGTGGTCTGCATTAAGCCTGTAATTATCAGACAGATATTTTCCCATAAATGCAGTGAATTTGCGGCTTCCATTTATATTCAGGTGCTCTGAATTGTAGAAATCATCCCTCTCATTGATTCCGATAAATTCCTTATCGCCTTCAAAGCTCGCAAAGTCATAGCCATAAGACTCCACCAGCTCCTTCACGTCACAAAGCACCTGCGGATTCTTTATCTCCTTCTCATGAGGGAACCTCGCAAAAAGCACCTTTTCCACCCCCTGTGCTTTACAATACTCAAGCAGATCAGTCATATACGCTCTGCTCTTGTCGGTAAAATAGAGCTTTTTCTGCTTGCCTGATGGACAATCGGAATATTTTGCAATAGATGAAAATCCCTTCATGCATGATGTTTTTGCAAAATACATTCCAACTCTTGTGGCAAAGGTGTGTGCACATTTGTCAATATCCTTCCAATTGCTGTGATATAGCTTTAAAGGATTTGTAAAGTTGTCCTGCTCATCCTTTGGCACAATCTCTTTTATTGTATCAAGCCTGTTTTCCTTATTGTGGATATTGTCTATCCAGCTATGCAGCTTTACCGTTCTGTCGTAATAGCTGTCATTTTGTAAAAAGCCATTCACTTCAAAAACCACAACCTTCGGATGCTGTCTGGTGAGAGCTTCTCTGAGCATAGATTTGTACAGACTGCCGGGCACCCCTGATACCCCAAGCGAGTATGATGTGTATCCATAATTCTTCCAGGCCTCGGTTGCGCTGTAATCAGCGTATACCTCGCTGGCTCCTATCATCATCACATCAATTGTGTTCTTCGGCTCCTTGTAAAAACCCTCTATAGTCGCAATATTGACAGCATCTGTCATCTTAAAAAATGTCGAGACAAACGAAAACAGCACGACAAATACCAAAGCAAACGCTCCTATACGGATTACCTTACGGTGTCTGCCTTTTCCTTCGTCTGTGCTGTTTATGGCTTTGTTTTTTATAATTTTCTCTTTTACTTTTGTAAATCTCATAACCGTCTTCATCTCCAAGCTTCTTTTTACCGTACCGTGTATTAACTGTAACGACATTATAGCCTATTATTGAAGCTAAAAACTGATATTCCAAAAATCTTAATATAATATTAAAAATCTAAAGCTGTTACTCGTACTTGAGTCCTATCATTGTAAGCCCATGGGCCGGGGCTGTAGGACCTGCTGCTGCCCGGTCTGTTGCGGCTATTATGCCCTTCATCGCATCGGCCGGCATATCGCTTCCACCTATCTTCACAAGTGTTCCTGCGATTATGCGCACCATATTGTACAAAAAGCCGTTTCCTGTCACACGTATTGTGATGATGTCACCGGCCTTTGACACCGTACAGTCATATATCGTGCGGACTGTGGTCTGTGCCTGCGAGTTTGCCGAGCAGAAGCTTGCAAAATCATGCTCTCCTATAAGATATTTTGCAGCCTCACTCATCTTTTCTGTGTCAAGCGGATAATGATAGAAATATGTGTCAAGCCTGCGTGTCGGATTTCTGAACCTCGCATTTAAAATGCGGTATTCATAGGTTTTACGGCTCTTTGAGAATCGTGGATGAAAATCATCGCTTACCTCACAGGAATCGACCACCACTATACTCCGGCAGCTTCTGATTCAGTGCATACGATATCTTTTCCGCCGGCATGCGGGTATTGGTGTCAAACATACACACATTTCCAAGTGAATGCACTCCCGCATCGGTGCGGCTTGCTCCTGTCACCTTTATATCCTCCTTTAACAGGCGGCTCAGGTGCTCGTTTAATACCTGCTCAATTGTTATGCCGTTTGGCTGTATCTGCCAGCCGCAGTAATTTGTGCCATCGTAGGCTACAATCATTTTTACACGCATATGTCTCTCCTGTTATGGCTGCACTATCTATTTCACTATCTGAAAATAAGATTGCCCAGATTCACCGGCAGAAGGATTCTAAGCACTATCACAACCGCTAAAAACACAAATATGAAAAGATATGCTATTTTATCGTCCTTGTCATATACGAGCGGCTTCATCTTTGTCCTGCCCTCTCCACCATTATAGCATCTGGCCTCCATGGCCATTGCAAGGTCATCTGCACGCCTGAATGCCGATACGAAAAGAGGCACTAAAAGAGGCACCATGCTCTTTGCTCTTTTTATGATATTTCCATGCTCAAAATCAGCTCCTCTTGCCATCTGTGCTTTCATTATTTTGTCCGTCTCCTCAATAAGGATTGGAATAAAACGAAGCGCTATCGACATCATCATGGCTATCGCATGCACCGGAACATGTATTTTGTTTAAAAAGCCCAGTGATTTCTCAAGACCGTCCGTGAGCTGGTTTGGTGTGGTGGTGAGTGTCATGAGCGAGGTTCCTATAATGAGCAGCACAAGTCGTATCATCATGGTTGCTGCATTTATCAGTCCGGTGTCAGAAATATGCAGTATACCGTACTCCCAGATTGTATACTCTCCCTGTGTGAAAAACACGCTGAAGCATGCTGTAAAAAGCAGCAGTATTATAATGGATTTGAGTCCCTTTACCATGAACTTAAAGGGCACCTTTGATATCTTTATAACTGCGGCAAGCGCGGCAACTATAAACAGCACACCGGCTATTCCCTTGTAGGAAAACAGCGCAATAATATATATAAGTGTTGCGAAAAGCTTTACTCTTGGGTCCAGTTTATGTATTGGCGACTGAGCCGGATAATACTGGCCTATGGTAATATCACGAATCATTTTTGTATTCCTTCCTCATAATTTGTATCAAAATATCAGCATTGGTGAGCTATTTAAAGGCTTTTAGTATTGAGTCCCTCGCCTCCGCAACTGTCGTTGCCGAAAGGTCAACCGGTATACCCTTTTCCGCCAGATCATGCATCAGATATGTGACCTGCGGTGCTGCAAGTCCGACTGCCTCGAGTTCCTTGTAGTGTGAGAATACCTCCTTCGGCACTCCGTCAAACATCACCTCTCCTGAATTCATAACAATGATGCGATCCACATACTCCGCAACATCCTCCATGCTGTGTGATACGAGTATGATTGTAATACCCAGATCCTTTTTCATCTGTAAAAGCAGTCCCAGTATCTCATCTCTGCCCGCAGGATCCAGTCCCGCTGTCGGCTCATCGAGTATGAGTACGTCAGGGTGCATTGCAAGTACTCCAGCTATGGCTACACGCCTTTTTTGTCCTCCGGACAAATCAAACGGCGGCTGATAGTAGAGATCCTCCGGAAAATGTACATTCTGCAGTGCCTCATAGGCTCTTAGCTCCACTGTTTTCCTATCGAGCCCCTGATTTTTCGGTCCAAAGCATACATCCTCAAAGTTGGTTGTCTCAAAAAGCTGATGCTCCGGATACTGGAACACCATCCCTACCTTGTGACGCAGCTTGCTTAAATCATAATCATTGTCATATATATCCTGTCCATTGTAGTATATATGACCACTTGTCGCCTTCAAAAGGCCGTTCATATGCTGGATAAGTGTGGATTTTCCCGAACCGGTGTGACCGATTATTCCGATAAATTCTCCATCATTTATCTCAAGGCTTACATCCTTAAGTGCCTGCACCTTGTAGGCTGAGTCGGCACTGTAGCAATAGTTTATGTGATCTAGAATTATTGACATATTTTCTCCCGCCTATCTGTTTTTCAGCGCAACAAGCGCATTTACAAGCTCTTCTCTCGTCAGGATTCCATCAGGGATATCGAGCCCTGCCTTTTTGAGCTCATCGGCTACCAGTGTCACCTGCGGCACATCAAGCCTGTGCTCCTTCAGCTCTTCTACCCTTGAAAAAATCTCACGCGGTGTGCCGTCCATGACCACCTTGCCCTTTTCCATGACATAGACATGGTCTGCGCCGACCACCTCCTCCATGTAATGGGTGATCAGAATAATGGTCACGCCCTTTTTTCTTATTGAGCTCATGGGCTGTGGCTATGACCTCCTTGCGGCCGTTTGGGTCAAGCATGGCTGTAGGCTCGTCAAATACTATGCATTTTGGCTCCATTGCCACAACTCCCGCGATTGCCACACGCTGCTTCTGTCCTCCGGAGAGCTTGTTCGGTGAATGTGTGCGGTACTTTGTCATACCGACAGCCCTTAGTGCATAGTCCACACGCTGCCAGATTTCATCTGTCGGCACACCGATATTCTCAGGTCCAAAGCCCACATCCTCCTCCACGACATTGGCGATAATCTGATTGTCGGGATTCTGGAAAACCATACCTGCACTTTTCCTGACAGGTATGACATTCTCTTCCTTTGACACATCCATGCCATCCACCCATATGGTGCCGTCGCTCGGCGCAAGAAGTGCATTGATATGCTTTGCAAGAGTTGATTTTCCTGAACCATTGTGACCGAGGATTGCAATAAACTGTCCCTCTTTTATGTCAAGGTTTACGTTGTCGAGTGCTGTAGTGATTGACTCTACATTGCCTTCCTCGTCTCTTCGTATAAATTCATGTACTAATTTGCTTGTTTTAATTATGCCCATTTCTTTTTCCTAAAAATCTACCGTATTTACAATTATCATAGCTGTTAAAGCCCAAATAGCTGCCAAAAATATGCGCTTTGCCGCTTGATTTAGTCATCCCAGCTCAGGTGATGAAGCTCTCCCTCAAGCCTCATATGATCAAAATTATTCTGTCTCAATGCCTCGTAGAGCACGATAGCTACTGAATTTGACAAATTAAGTGACCTTGTCTCACCTATCATCGGTATCCTGATGCACTCATCCGGATGCTCCTTTAGTATCTCCTCCGGAATGCCTGCACTTTCCTTGCCAAACATAATATAGCAGTCGGGCTCAAAATGAGCATCAGAGTACACATGTCTGCCCTTTGTTGTCGCATAATATATCTTTGCGCCCGGATTTCTCTCAAGGAAATCCTCCCAGTCCACATATGTGGTGACGTCGAGATCCTTCCAGTAATCCATTCCGGCTCTCTTTAGTGCCTTCTCTGAAAGTGAGAATCCAAGCGGCTCTATAAGATGAAGCCTCGTGCCTGTCGCGACGCAGGTTCTTCCGATATTTCCTGTATTTGCCGGAATTTCCGGCTCATGTAACACTATGTTCAGCTTTGCCATTTTGTCTCCTGTCAATTTAAACTATTTATTATCCATCCCGGCGCGAAGCTCTGTGACAAACTCCTCAATGCGGCCGAGCGCCTCCTTTAAATCATCAAGCGAATATGCATATGATATACGTAAAAAGCCCTCACCGCACTCTCCGAATGCAGTTCCCGGAACCACGGCAATCTTCTTGCTATTTAGAAGCTTTGTGGCAAACTCATCGGATGTCATGCCAAACTCCTTGATGCTTGGGAACGCATAAAAGGCCCCGAAAGGCTCAAAACACTTAAGCCCCATCTCCTTAAAGCGGTGAAGCACATAGCGTCTGCGGCCGTTGTATTCCTCCCTCATCTGTGCAACATCCTCATCGCCGTTTTTCATAGCCTCGACAGCTGCATACTGACTCGTTGTCGGCGCACACATGATTGCAAACTGATGGATCTTTAGCATCTGCTTTAAAATGGTCTCAGGTGCACATGCATATCCAAGCCTCCAGCCTGTCATGGCATAAGCCTTGGAAAAACCGTTTATGAGCACTGTGCGCTCCTTCATTCCAGGAAACGATGCTATAGATACATGCTTATCCACATATGTAAGCTCCGAATAAATCTCGTCACTTATCACAAACAGATCATGCTCCTTAACCACCTGAACGATTGCTTCAAGGTCTGCTTTTTCCATGATAGCGCCTGTAGGATTATTAGGGAAAGGCATGATAAGTATCTTTGTCTTTGGAGTGATAACAGCCTCAAGCTCCTCGGCTGTCAGCCTGAAATCATTTTCCTCCTTGAGCTCCACAATCACAGGTGTGCCACCTGCCAAAACAGTACATGGCACATATGAAACATAGCTTGGCTGTGGGATAATCACTTCATCTCCCACATCGAGCATGGCGCGCAGTGCGATATCTATAGCCTCGCTGCCACCGACAGTTACCATGATCTCTTTGTTGTAATCATATGTCATGCCGTATCTTCTGTCTAGATATCTTGCAATCTCAATCTTTAACTCCTTGAGTCCGGCATTTGAGGTGTAGAAGGTGCGTCCCTTTTCAAGGGAATATATGCCCTCATCCCTGATATGCCACGGTGTGTCAAAATCAGGCTCACCTACTCCGAGCGATATCGCATCCTTCATCTCGCTCACTATATCAAAAAACTTACGGATGCCCGATGGCTGGATAGTCTTTATGGTACTGGATAAAGGGTCTCTCATTATGACATAATTCCCCTTTCATCGGATTTGACAGGTGCCGCCATGATAGTTCCATGGTCCTTGTATTTCTTCAGAATAAAGTTTGTCTTTGTCGAAAGCACCTGATCCAGTGTAGAAAGCTTATCTGTCACAAACTGTGATACCTCACGCAGAGTCTTACCTTCGAGTGTGACCATGAGGTCGAAGCCGCCTGAGATAAGGTATACAGACTTCACCTCAGGATAGTTGTATATACGCTCGGCAATCTTGTCAAAGCCCATGCCGCGCTGTGGTGTCACTCTGACCTCTATCATGGCTGTGACCTTCTCAAGGCCTGCCTTGTCCCAGTCAATCAGTGTGTGATATCCGCAGATGACATTCTCCTGTTCCATAGCAGCAATCTCGTTTGCCACACTTGCCTCATCCACACCAAGCATGATTGCAAGCTCCTTAAGGTTTATCCTGCTGTTTTTCTCTATAAATGTTAATATCTTTTCTCTCATGATATATATTCTCCTGATTCAAATATATTAGTTGAAAACCTTGTATATCTCGTCAGTCTGGGCAGTCTCCAAAAATCGTCTCTCCTCGCCGGAAATCAGCACTCTGTCGTTTGAATCGGTTGTGGCACCGACTATAACAGCATTTTGTCCTGTTTTCTCAAGCTCTCTGACCACGCGGGTACCATCTGCAGCTATGATTATCAGACTTCCTCCTGACAAAAGCTTATACGGGTTTATGTCAAAAAATTCACTTATTTCAATCGTATCCTGCCTGATAGGGAGCTTCTTTAAATCGATGTCAAGACCAATTCCCGAAGCCTCTGCCATATCCCAGAGTGCTCCAAAGATGCCTCCCTGCGAAGCGTCATGGATTGCCGCCACACCGGCGCCAATCGCGGATGCGGCCTCCATTGCAGTGGAAATATGGTCTATATATGCTGCTGATTTATCTATAAATGCCTTGGAAAATCTCGTTTCAAGCTCGGCTCTTTTCTCATTTGCAAGAATTGCGGTGCCCTCAAGCCCCACATATCCTATCACTATTACGTCCATGCCCGGTGCTGCTGCCGATGATGGTGTAAGCGCCTGCTCATAGGCCTCACCTATTGCTGTAACTGTCACCACGATATTCTTCACCGCACGGCTCACCTGTGTATGTCCGCCAAGCACCACAATGCCTGCTTCCTCACATACAGCATCAAGCGCTCTCACCGTCTCACGAAGCACGGCTTCGTTTTCTGTGGTAGGTACAAGCAGTGCCAGCTCTATCCCAACAGGGCCTGCCCCCATGGCATAAATATTGTTCAATGCACCATAAACTGCGCAGTTAGCACACATGCTTATCCGATACATCAAGTGTGAACGTCTGAGCAGCTGTAGCTAACTTGGTTTGGCCGCCTGCCTGCATGGAAATCACCGCACAGTCCTCACCTACTGCCGGTTTAAAAAGTATTCTGTCGCTTTTGGTATGAAGTTGTTTTAAGACAGAGCGCTTTAAAACCGACTCTGATATTTTACCGTTTTTCATGTGTTTTCCTGTTCCTAATAATAATATGCTGTGTATACTGTTGCAGCCCGGTGCATTGATTGCAAATAACTACATCAAAAACAACTACCTGCGGGCATTTACTGCGTCTGTCCTGCCGGTTGCTGTGTCTGGCTGCCCTGTGCCTGCCCTGCTGCATTCTGGTCTGTCGGCTGCGGCTGCGTGCCCTGTGTCTGCCCTGCCGCATTCGGATCTGTAGTCTGGGTCTGCGCACCCTGTGTCTGCCCTGCCGCATTTGGGTCCTGTGTCTGAGTCTGTGCTGCCTGAACCGCTGCTGCCGCAGACGCAGCAATGGATTTAACCGAGCCCTCATCATTAGCCGCTGCCGCCGCCTGAAGCTGCGCAACAACCTCCGCTGATGCTCCTGCTGTACCAACCGTCACGATTTTTGGTGATGACTTGTACTTGCTGTTGTTGAATACCTCATCACTCTGCACTGTACCATCAACTGTGACCGTCTTCCATAGCCTTGCGGTCACTCCCTTGTGCGCAGACTGCTCGGTGTTGAAATAACCGACCGGCTGACCTGCATCAAACTTAAACTGCGTGACCGGATCCTCCTCGGAAAGTGTCTCACTCCTGAAGGAAATTTCCCTGTTTGCGGGTCTCGTCTCCACTCCGTACACATTGAAGGTAATAATTCCTCCACTGCAATAGCCCTCTATATACACCGGATTGTCCAGATTATTTTTAAACTTAAGATCCTTGTAGGTTCCTGCAATTGCCGCATCGTCAGATGGCTTTACATAGCTTACTATCATGGAATGGTTGTAGCGCTGCACTATAAGCTCAGCCCTTATAACCGCATTGTAGAGTGTGGTAGCAACCTGGCACACGCCTCCGCCTACCGAGTCCACTACCTGACCGTTCTCGTATGCGCCTGCTATCTGATAGCCGTTGTCAGTTGTGATAGGACTGATAGCCTCGTAAACCGAGAACTGCTCACCCGGATATATGACACTGCCGTTTATCAGGCTGCACGCGTTCTTTACATTGGCTGCACGCCCTGCTGCCGAGCTGCTGAAATCTGTAGAAAAGCCTCCCAGATTATCCTTAATCTTTGAGAGCTCCTCCTTTGAGCCCCTCGGCTGGACCGTATTTGTGACCAGCTCTATCTCATTCGCCGAACCATTCCAGCTATTCTGCAAAAAATCATTTATGGCATAGACAGATTTTACCACATCAACCTCTTTGCCTTCCTGTCCCGGGACAAAATCGAAGCTGTCACCGTTTCTCTGCAGCGAATTGTTAACTGCCTTTATATTGAGCTCGTCGCTCTTGTCATAAATCATATTTGCGGTCTTTTGTTTATCAACCGACAGATACATATTGACGGCAACATTGCCCTTTTTGAGCTCCTCTGACTCCACAAATCTGTCAATCAGGCTACCCTCATGGCACACTGAAAGAGCCTCGTCCGCCGCTGCATCAGTGTCCGCCGAAACAGACATTTCCTGTGCTGTTGCATCAAATGAACTATTTGCACCCTTTAATGAAAAGGATGTATCCTTTATGCTGTCAACATAGGCATCAACTGCTTTTTTTGCTTCTTCCTTTGTCATACCGCCTACATCCACACTGCCAATGCACACACCCTCTGTAATTGTCTGTACCTTTGCCTTCTTTGTGCCTGACGAACCGCTTGCATATGCACTTACCATGCCTGATGCTGCCACAAGCACAAATGCCATTGTACCCAGTAATAATGCTTTTTTATTAATCTTCATTTCCGCTTCCTTTTCCTGAGGCTGTTAAAAGCGCCCCTGTCATCGCTTAACTGAACTGCATTTTATATCATATTATCATATTTTTTTCCATATTTCAAGAAAAGCTATACAAGACTTGACACAAATGTTGTCACAAGCATCGCTGCTATAACCACTATTATCACTATAGCAACCACCTTCTGATTTCTTTTTTTATTAAAATCGTACATACTATTCACCTCTGTTCAAAAATGAGTTATACTATTTTCATATATGAGAAAGGATTTTCCAACATATGATTCCAATTTGTCTAATTTTATTCATTTTATTTATAGCAGTGATTACTTTTGCCATAAAGAGGGCTGATTCTGCCCAGGCAAAGGTCACCGAGGAGTTCTGGGAAAAGGAGCGTAAGGCCAACTCAACCCTCCGCGGAGATACCACTGACCTGTGTTATATTACCATACCGGAAAAGTTTTTTCCATTAAATAATGATAAAATAAATGATTTAAGGGATAAAACCCTTGTCAATCTCACCGGAATGACAAACACTGATTTAAAGCTTAAATATGGCATTCTCAATTTTAAAAAGCTGTCTGAATATGATGATAATTTCACGAAATTTGTTTCAATGCTGCCGGACTATTACAATAGGCTTAAGGAAGCAGGCTATGAATCGCTAGGCAATGAACTGCTTGAGCTTGCAGTGAAGCAGGGTGCCGATTCAAAGAACGTATACAGTCTGTTAGCCAACGCCTTCATGAGCATGTCAAAAGCTGACCGGCTTGCAGAGCTTATCGAGAAAGCAAAGCAGCTCAATTCTCTTTCAAGGGATGGAATCGTTTCTATGCTTGAGAGCCTACAGACTGATACCGCCTCGGCCGGTAATTAATTTGTGTTATAGCTTATTGTATTATAACTTATTCCGAGTCATCCTCACACATATTAATATACTTACTGCGATATTCATCGTACAGCCTTGAGGCCTGACTTCTGGTCAGGTTGTCCCACGATATGACATCTGCTATTCCATACTCAGTCATCAGCTCCTTTAGCTGTCTGACCTGATGTGCTGTGGCAGGTGTCTGTTTTTTGCCTTGTATACAAGTGGCTTTTACTCCACCGTCTCTCCCTTTTCATCCATCAGTGCAAGCAGCTTTTCAAATATCTGCTTTGTCTCTATCGCATCATCGAGCGCCCTGTGGGCATTTTCCCTGCTCACACCAAAATACTCACACAAATCTTCCAGCTTCTTTGACTGCTCAGCCGGCAGACATTTTCTGGCTATTTTCAGCGTATCATATGCATTCAGTGAGAGGGTTCGCTTGTGATTTACCGCCCACTGCTTTAAAAAGCTGTAATCAAAAGTCACATTCTGCCCGAGTATGATATCATCACCGATAAAATTAAGCAGGTTATCCACAGCCTCGTCCATATCTGCCGCGTTTTCCACATCACTGTCGGTAATTCCCCGTTAATTCCTGCACACGCTGTGGAATATGCTGCTTCGGATTTACCAGTGTGGATATCGTATCAACTATCTCGCCATCCCTCACACGTGCCGCACCTATCTCTATTATCTTGTCATTTTTGGCGGAAAGACCTGTCATTTCAAGGTCAATCACCGTGTAATTTTTTATATTGTCTATGTTGCTCATTTTTCTTAGTCCGTAAACCTTCCCGGCTTTTAACACTATAGTCATTTCACGTTACTGTTATTTTATATACTCCGCTATAGCCATATCGCGTTACTGTTATTCTATATACTCCACCAGCGCCTGGTGGTCAAGCGGGTCTCTCATGTCGTAGTGGAAAAGCGCCCACACCGGCTCCTTATGATACTTTGGCAGCTCATCCAGCTTGCGCGTGTGCTTGTCCGGAAAAATATAGTGGAACGGCTCCACATGCGACAGCTTTCCATTTTACAGTATGCATGTGTCATATGCTTGAAGCTTCCTATATCTGTGGCCCACACCGGGCGGCTCTTGCAGTTCTCACGATAGTACAAATCAAAGATGAGTGACTCCTGAATCATGCTGTAAATCTGCGCATTTTCATCAAAATCAGTATTTTCTCCGGCATTTTCTCTATCTATGGCATTTTCGTCAAAATCAGTATTATCTCTATCTACGGCATTTTCTGATAATACCACAGAAGTTATAGCATCGTTGTCACAGCCATGCAGGTATAAAGCCAGAAATTCAAGCAGTATCTCACACCTTCTGATGCGCGAATGGCTCATTCCAAAATAGCCGTTTGCCTCATAAAAATCTCCAAGCTCCTGAAAAAACTCAAACGCACTGTCAAAGATACACTCCATGAGCTTCATCGTAATCTCAAACTGTCCGCTGTTGTAATAAACCTCAAGCATCTCCTCGACGCGCTTTATTTTTATCACATCATCAAACGAAAGCCATTTTGTGGACATAACCTCATACGGCGGTTTGTCATGGTACACAATACCATATTCCGTGGCATGCTCAAACATATACGAGCCCTTGAGTACCTTTAAGAATCCAAGCTGCAGCTGGTTTGGCTTAAGCTCATAAATCTCATCAAATGAACGCCCAAAGCTATAATAGTCCTCGTATGGCAGCCCTGCAATCAAATCCAGATGCTCATGGATATTGTTGCCGCTTTGAATGAGCCTCACAACCTCCTTAAGCCTCTCAAGCTTCATAGTCCTGTGAATCTCCTTAATCGTGACCTCATTGGTGGACTGCACACCGATTTCAAGCTGTATCAGCCCCGGCCTCATATCAGAAATCAGCTCAAGCTCCTCCTGATTCAGCAGATCTGCCGATATCTCAAAGTGAAAGTTTGTCACACCATTGTCATTTGCCTTTATAAAGCGCCACAGCTCCATGGCATGAGCATGATTGCAGTTGAAGGTTCTGTCCACAAACTTAATCTGCGGCACCTTCTGGTCTATGAAAAACTTAAGCTCTCTTTTTACATTCTCAGTATCCCTGAAACGCAGTGTCTTATCCACCGATGACAGACAGTAGCTGCACGAAAACGGGCATCCCCTGCTGCTCTCGTAGTAGATGATGCGGTTTGAAAAATCATCAAGCGTATCATAGCAGAATGGGATTTCACTCATGTTTTTGATTGGGCGTGGACTTGTAAATACTATTTCATCCGCTTTGCAGCCTGCGTTGTTCACACTTGTTCTATTACTTGTACTATTACCTGTGCTGTTTTTTTCTGAAAGCAATGCCTGCAATATCACTCAGCTTTCTTTTATGCGCATAGTAACCGCACAGCTCTCTAAAGGTATCCTCACCCTCGCCAATCATCACACCATCTATGTATGGATTTTCCCTCAGAAATGCCTCCACCTCGTAAGACACCTCAGGGCCTCCAACCCATATCGGCACTGACGGACAAAGCTTTTTATACTCGCGTGCAATATCAGTCACATAATCAATATTCCATATATAGCACGAAAAACAAAGTACGTCGGGCTTTCTCTTATAAAGCTCCTCAAGAATGTAATCCTTCTGATTGTTTATCGTGTATTCCGCAAGCTCCACAGCATCCCTGTACTCCCCGGCACAGGCGCGCAGTGAGTAAACTGCGAGGTTTGAATGTATGTATTTTGCATTTATTGCTGTCAGTAAAATGTTCATGGTTTCTCCTTAAAAAATGACCCTTGAATGTAGACTTTTTACCACATTCAAAGGTCTGCTTCGTATTATTACAACATCGACATATTAACAAGTCTGTCATAAATGCCACTTGCAAACAGCACCATCATGCCAATCGTGCAAATTACCGACAGTACAAAGCCTATTATCGATGTAATCATACCGGCAGTTGCTATTGCATTGTTATACTGCTTTGCCCTTTTTGACATTTTGGAAGCAAGCATGCCGACAATTCCAAGCCCCATCAGATAGCCAAAAAACGAGAAAATAATACTGCAAATGCCAAGCACCAGTGAAACCACTGCCAGCTTAGCGCCCTCCCTCTCGTCATCTATGATGGTCACATTGTTGTAAAGCATCTCAAGACGGATACGCCTTGACTTACGCAGCATAACAAGCATAGGAATACCGAGCACGACAAATGCAATACAGTTCATTGCCGAAAACTCATTAATCCTGTCGGCCACTCCGCCTCCCTCAAATATTCCCGATGATAAAAGCCCTCCCATATCTACAACAGTATGGAAAATGGCAAGCATCCAGAAATTGCGTGTAGACGCGTATATCATGCAAAACAGCACACCCATGAGACCTGCTGAAATAACCTGTATCAGACAACTGCTGAACTTAACCCCCGCGCCCATATTGGAAAAATGCATCAATCCAAACAGTACGCCTCCCAAAACTACGGCTCCTGTGATTCCACCTTTCGTCTTTGGAAAAGCTCTTAGCAACAGATTAAACATCACGCCTCTGAACACCAGCTCCTCAACGAGTCCTACAAGGCAGACCGCGATAAAGAAAAAGATGATGTTGTAAAATGCCTTCACATCACCATGCTCACTCAAGAAGCACAAATAAATACCTGAAACAACAGCATACAGACAATATACTATAAAAAATCCACCTGTGTATAAGCTTCTTGTCCATCCTGCTGCATTTTCCTTAAAGATATCCCACAAACCAAATAAATATGTGATGCCAAGAAAAATAACTAAAACAACAGTCTCCACCATAGCCTGCAGCAGATAGTCATCCGCCTCTTCCATGCCCGGAATCAGTCCCAATACTTTTCCGCTCCACTGCAAGGGTGCAATGAAAATAAAAACTGCAAGAATGGCAAATATTATATTGGCCGGTGCCGAAAGGTTTCTCAATTTCTGTTTCATAACTTTAAATCTCCTCATTTGCGTTTAATTTGATATGAAAATATTCTATAGCATTTACTTTGACATTGCAAGCAAAGGATTTCATACTTCAATGGATAGCAAAAAAGCCCTGTCCTTACGAACAGAGCCCTATGCATTATTTTGCACTTACAAGCCTTACTATCACATCAATTCCAGCCGCCCAAAAGAGTATCGCCCCCACGATATATACCTTTGTCTTCTGCTCAAAACCGAAGTGATATCCTGTGTAAATGCCTGCCACTATACAGATTACAGTGAGCAGCGCCACCATTATCATAATGGTGAGAAGTCCAGTACCAAGAAAGCCGAATGCTATTCCTGCAAGAACCGTATAAAATGCGGTGATTCCTGCTATCCTTAACACTCTTTTCATGTCAAGCTGTGCCTGACAGTGCTCCTCAATTCTTTCATTTCTTATAGCCTTTCCTATAAGCCTGATCCCCAGTCCTATCAGTATTCCGATAGAAATTATCTCTCCTAAAAGTGCTTCATCCTTCACCGAGTATTTCCCATTAAGAAAGCTTGACAGAAAATACCCGATGTACATTGCTAACAACTGGCAAACTGCAACTATGAAGCAAATGGCTGTAAGCTGTTTCTTATTTACTTTCTGGATCAGGGAGCCCTGACATTCCATCGCAACGAAAATCTCCAGCGAGCTTCCCGCCACGATTAACAGATATTCTATCCAGCCCATTTTTGCCTCCCATAATCTTTAAACATCCTTTAATTAATTATTTGTCGCTATCTGCCTTAGCATCTATTGAAGCTAATTTATATATGAACTTAACGCTGCCCGTCTGTCCATCAGCAATTGCTGAGTATGTCTGATATTCCTCACCTGCATCAATTACTGCCTGAAGCTTGTCGGTGAATGGCTTTAAGTCGCCGTTATATGCGTCGAGAATCTTGTTGATTCCTTCCTCATTGAACTGTACCATACCATCTGCAAGTGTGTGTGCACCCTCTGAAAGTGTCTTAGAGCCTGTTGTGAGCTGGTCAACACCTGAAACTATCTGATTTGTTCCATCTGCAAGCTGTGATGCTCCGCTGTTGAGCTGTGCATTGTTTGCTACAAGTGTATTTGAACCGTCCACAAGCTGCTTGATTCCGCTTGTGAGCGTTGGTACTGAGTTCATGAGCGACTGTGTTCCGGCTGAAAGCTGACTTGCTCCGGCATTGAGTGCTGTTGCTCCGGCGTTGAGTTTATTGTTGCTGGATGTAAGTTTTTCAGCTCCTCCAATAAGTGTTTTTTCATCTTTCTCATTTTCCCAATCCAGCTTTTACTGTATCCATTGTGCCTTGGGCTCCAGTAATAGCTGCACTAGAAGCAACCTGTTCGGAAACCTGCTCACAAGCTCCACTCAATTTAGTTGCCAATGTATTAAGAGCAGTTTCAACTCCTGATTTTATATCACTAGAATTCTTATCTGATTCAAGAGTCTCCTTAAGCTGTGTCTCTGTCATACTTATTAAAGTGTCTGTTGCATTTGTCTTTGCATATATTGCTTCTGCTAACTGACTAGCTGACATATTTTGTATAGCATTATAAGTAATAAAAGCTTCTTGATACTGTGTATTACTCAACACTGCCTTAGTTGTTTCATCTAATGTTCCAGATTGTACACTTACCATAATTGCAGCCTCATATGCATCACTTGCCTTTTTATAGCGCTCTTTTATCGTTTGTGCAAGAACATCGCTTTGCACAGTTCCCGACTCATCACCGGCAGCTGTTGAAAGTACTGTCTTTACCACTAATGCATATGCAGAATCCAAATTTTCTTCAAATTTCTGTCCTACAGTTCCATTGTATAAACTAGTATACAAATCTCCGTCACCTATTACATTTCCATTATCATCAGTTTGGTATCGGAGTCCTGCATATATTGTTTTCTGAACAGTAACACCTGTTTCTCCCTTGAATGAATCCTGCACGCTCTCTACAGCTGTTTTCTGAATTTTCGCCTTCTGTTTATCAGTAAGTCCTGCATCTAATGTGTTATATAATTTATTAATGCCTGCCTGAAGCTCACTTGCTCCATCCGTATATGACTTCAAACGATCCTTAAGTGTTGCACTTCCGCTTGCAAGCTGTCCTGCTCCACTATTAAGCTTATCTGCTCCTGAAACAAGGGCTCCTGTGCTGTTTCCAAGTGTATTCAGTCCACCACTTAATGTACTAACACCATCAGTATATGTCTTAAGTCCACTCTGCAGTGTGCCAACTCCTGATGCGAATGCCGAGCTTGTTCTGCAATGTTGAAAGTCCGTCAGCAAGTGTGTCAGTACCCTCTGCCAGTGTCTTTGAACCGTCCTGAAGCTGTGTTGAGGCATCCTTTAAGTCATTTATCATGTCATCGAGGTCTGATGTGTCAATTCCGTCTGTGCTTACATAATCAGATGCGTTTACCACGAAGGTCATGGCTGCAGGCATTGAGAAATTCTCCACATCGGCTGTCATTTCCATGTATTCAGGGATATTTACATCGCCATCGAGGTCTTTGTCCTTGATTCCGAGGCTGTTCTTTAAGCCCGGAAGTGCATAGCCGAGCACTACGCTTGATGAGTCGCTTACCTCAGCCTTGCCGTTTGTCACTTCGATATTCTCGAAGCCATCACCGAGTACAAGTCCTGTTACTGCTGCAAAAGGTACGGAAACTGTCTGCTTCTCGCCGTTTACTGTCTCTGTATATGATGTGGTATTTGTGTAGTCAAAACGGATTTTGACCTTTCCTGACTTTCCTGCAAGGTCCTCAGGTGAGATTTCTTTTCCATCGAGGTAGTATGTAACCTTCTGTGTTACAGGTGGCTCTGCTGTGGCTGTGCCCTGATAGTAAATGTCCTTGCCGCCGGCCTGCCATGTGAGCTTATCACCGCTTTGTGTGAATTTTTCCTTGCCCTTTACGTTCTCGATATCTGAAAGGTTTGAAGCATCCTCCAATGTATCCTTTTTGTCTTTATTTTTAAGGTGATCTACTACGATTGTTTTGTTTACGTTGCCGTTTGCATCTGAGATGAGATATACGCTCTCGTCCTTGTCTGCATCGTTATCCTTTAATGATACGCTGTCCATGAGCTTGTCTGCTATATCATCAGCATCCTTGCTGCTGTCTGTTGTGCTGTCTGCCTCGGCTGTGACCGCGGTACTGTTCTTCTCTGCAAAAACCGCTGTTGCTCCGATTCCTGTACCTACATGTGCTATTGTGAGGACTCCGGCTACAACACGGACAATATATTTACTTTTTAACTTTTCTTTCAATTCTGGTAATTTCATGTCTTATTCCTCCTGATTTTGTTTTTGAGGTCATATTTTTATGTTATGAGGGTTAAAAAGTATTTTATCCCTCATTTATGATTAATCAGATTACTAAGCTGTCAGGTTCTTGTTTTTAAAGCCTGCGCTTGTGGCACATATTACTTTGTCAAAAATCATAAACATTGACGGAAGTATAAATACTACTACAAACATACTGATGATTGCGCCTCGTGCAAGCAGTATACAGATAGAACTGATCATATCAATGTTTGAATAAAGTCCTACACCAAAGGTTGCGGCGAAGAAACAGAGTGCACTGACGATAACTGAGTTTGTCGAATCTGCAAGTGCCTTTGTGATTGCCGGCTTTTTGTCCATTCCGGTGTATCTGTTCTTTCTGTACTTTGTGGTCATAAGTATCGCATAGTCAACCGTTGCACCAAGCTGTATGGTTCCGATTACGATGCTCGCGATAAACGGAAGCTTCGTTCCTGTAAATCCCGGAATTCCCATATTTACAAAAATTGCAAACTCGATGACCGCTACAAGTATGATTGGAAGCGATACCGATTTGAATACCACGAGAATGATAAGGAATATCAATACGATTGATACCGCACTTACACGCTTAAAGTCTGTATCTGTGATAGTGATAAGATCCTTTGTACAAGGTGCCTCACCGATAAGCATTGCGTCCTCGCTATAATTCTTTACTATCTTTTTAATCTCTGTTATCTGGTTGTTTACCTCATCAGATGCTGTCGCATATTTTGATGAAACAAGCATCATCTGGTAATCACCATTTTTAAATATCTCCTTTGCCTCATCCGGCACCATATCATCCGGTATGGTAGGTCCGAGTATTGAATCAAGCGATACTGCAAGCTTTACTCCATCGACCTTCTTTATATCATTTATCATGCTTATGCTGTCTGCCTTTGACATATCGCTCGGTGCGATGATGATATGTGTGGCACCCATAGCATACTCCTTGTCGAGTCTTTCATTGGCCTGCTTACTGTATGCACTGTCAGGCATGGTTCCTGCAAGGTCATAGTAGACCTGATCATGAGTGTATCCGTATATTGCCGGGATGAGCACTACGATAAAAATCACTGCAAGTATCTTATAATGATTTGTTACCCAGCTTGCAATCCTGGAAACATCCGGCATGAGAATCTTGTGCTTTGTCTTCTCGATTGCCTTATCACATGCAAGAATCAGTGCAGGGAGAATTGTTACACATCCGATAACTCCGAATACAACGCCCTTTGCCATTACGATTCCCAGGTCAAGTCCAAGTGTAAAGCTCATGAAGCAGAGGGCTACGAAGCCTGCGATTGTTGTGATTGAGCTTCCTGTTACTGAGACAATTGTGTGGGAAATGGCATGTGCCATGGCTCGCTTCTTGTCTCCGTCATATCTGTCTATCTGCTCCTGATAGCTGTGCCACAGGAAAATCGAATAATCCATTGTTACGGCGAGCTGCAATACTGCTGTCAGTGCCAGTGTCAGGTATGAAATCTGTCCCTGTATAAAGTTTGTTCCCAGGTTATAGATAATAGCCATTCCTATGCTTAGGAGGAATAACATCGGAACAATTATTGAATCCATTGTAATTCCCATGACAAGCATTGAAAGCAATGCTGCTATGATGACATATATTGGAGCCTGCTGCATAACAAGTGTCTTTGTATCTGCGTTGACCGCTGCCATTCCTGCTACGAAGCAGTGGTTTTTCACCATCTTATCCATCTTGTTGACGGCTTCCATTGTCTCATCCGAACCCATTGTGTCACTGTATGTGACGAGCATGAGCTGACTGTTTGCATCCTTATTGTTGAATGCGTCGTACACCTCATCCGGAATTGCCTCTCTTGGCAATGTGGAATCAGCGATTGTTCCGTACCAGATGACATCATTTACACCCTTAAGGTCCTCTATGTCATCTGCCAGAGTCTCTATGTCCTGATCCATATCCTCTAAGATCACAAATGACAACGCTCCGGTTCCAAACTCATCTACCATGATATCCTGACCCTTCATAGTCTCTATCTGGCTTGGCAGATAAGAAAGGATATCAAAGTTGATTCTCGTGTTGATAAAGCTGATGCCCGACGGTATAAGCAGTGCAAATGCAACTATCAGTATCAGCACACGATGTTTTACGACTCCTTTTCCAAATTTAATCATTAGATTCACCACTCTTTCTTTTATTCGTATTGAAGTATAAAAAAAAAAGACCGAATAAATAAATATTCAATCTCTTCGATTTGTCATGTGAGATATACAAATCCATCAATTTGTATATCCGATATGACACATATATGATATTGTATTTGATTTCTGACACTTTTTCACAGCATTTTCATATTTATATGAACACATGCCTCTTTATGGTGTCTCTTTATGATTCTGCTTTATGAGCTTGCTTAAGCCGTCATTTTCCATGGCAATTGTCCTCTACTCACTTAGTATATCATCCATCGAACGCGTAATCAGATACATGTATGCCTCCGCCATCTCCTTCGGCTCAATATCATCCATGCCCTGGGCTATCCAGCCCTCCGTGATAAAGCACAACGACTGCGCATAATATGTAGAAATCACCTCCGGTGTGAGCCAGCGGTATTTGGATTTCTTTCCTGTACTCTTTTCGTTTATGATATTCATAAACATCTCGTAGACGCACTTCATGGCAATCTGATTAAACGTCACTGCACCCTCCAGCTTTAGTGCTTTCTTGTAAAAAACACTGTTTGCCGAGATATTATTGAGCATCAGCACAATCGCTTCAAAGATCATTCCGGCATTGAGCAGCGGCTTGATAGGCTCAAGCAGCTCGGTTTTGATAATCCACTCTATCAGCTCGTACTTGTCCTGAAAATGATTGTAAAACGTGGGGCGGATGACTCCGGCCTTGTCCGTTATCTCTTTAATTGTAATCTTATCGATCGGCTTTTTCACCGAAAGCTCTATAAGGCTCTCAGCGAGCACCAGATCTATTGCATTCTTACCTTGCTGTGTCATTACTCATCAAACTCCATCGTGACAAAGTAGCCCTTCTCAGTCTCCCTCACATCCACGACATCGCCCTCGCGGCTTTTGAGCCTCTCGCTGACCACGTAGTTTCCCGACATGGCAATCGCATGCTCTATCGTGTAATAATATGAAGTCGGAAGCTTGCTCTCTGTTACCTTCAGATGGTCACCGACCTTGGTAAGTCCGGGTCTCTCCATCTTAAACTCCATCCGACGCATTCTGTCGCCTTTCTGTTACTGCTTAATTGTCCTCTTTTCTATCCTCAACAAACGTTGCCTCAAACTCCTTTTGCTTGTTGTAGGCGCTCTCCGCCTTTGTAGCACGGCTTGTAATCCAGATATTTGATACTCCGTTGAAAATCAGTATGATACCGACAACAACAGTGGCTGTCTTCATTACATCAAATGCATTTGTCACACAGATTATTCCAAAAATCAGACTGATTATTGAAAAAATCAGGCCGACACTCCAGCCTCCGTAACCGTATTTTCTGGCATCCACTGCCTCAATAATGCTCCTGATGCTGTGAAAAATGAGCACCAGACCGATGACTATAGGTATCAGGCTCACCACAACCTTTGGCTGTACCAGAAACCATATACCCACTGCCAAAACCACAAGCCCCAGCATCGCTGAAAAACCATTCGTAACTATATTCAAAAAATAGCTGCACATATAGACCACTCCGATGATGATAAGCACTACCGCAAGCACATTGGCCACAATCGTGAGCACCGAAGCTCTCCATATGATAAACACCAGTCCCAGCGCTATGCAAAGCACTGATGACAGTAGAAAATCAGCCTTTATTCTGCCTAAAAACTCCTTCATACACGACCTCCTTTATATATCCTGCCCTACATTACTTTTTCTAATTCTGTTCCTCTGCACTTTTCTTAACCAGGTCAAGAACAGTCTGAAGCTCAGCACCCTCAACCGGTGCAGCTCCATATCCAAGACGCTTGTAATCCTCTGTAATCTCAGCCAGCTCAGTAGTTTTATCGCCCTTCGCATCAATTACAAAATATCTGCCCTGTGATGCAGCATCATCCCACACGAGCTAAGCACGGATTGCGCAGTTTGGAGCCATATCTCTTGTCGGGAAATCAACTCTGGTGACATTAACCGTATCAGAAATCTGCATAGACATAACAGAGAAATCCTCCTCCATATATGGATACATACGCTTCTGCTGATATGCCTCCTCGTACAGCTCATCTATTAGCTTTTCCTTCTCATCGGCAAGTCGGTCCATGAACTCTTTTCCGCCCTCACACATCTTTGCCGGCAGGAAAATATGCTCATACTGCATACGCTCAAAGATGACATACTGCTCTGCTGTCATCTGTACAGTCTTGCCCTTTGTCGGTGATGTAGGATGTCCCTCTCTTCTGGCCTTTTCAACTGCCTCAATCTTTTCTACAAGGCTTTTTGAAAATCAGATTGTGAGTGAACGGGTTGAATGCGATACCATTAATCTTTGACTCTTTATTTGCCACCATATTGTTGACTGCAAGAAACGGCATATTTACAATGCATGGTGACGGATGATCCTTAGAAAGCTGTGCCTTTGATGTATAAATCGGCATGAAAGCCTCTCCCTCACCGTTTTTAATAAATAGCGGAATCGGCTTGTTGTTCTCTCCGACATTTGCAGGTACCAGGAATCTGCTCTTAGTGCATTTTTCAATGAGCTTATTGAGCGTCTCCGCCTTTTGTCGCTTGAATACTGTGTCATCAGCGCCTCAACCTCCGGGTTTTGCACCTCAAGAGTGAAGGCCGGATCATCCTTTAATTTATTTTTGATTTTATTTTTATCCATTTATACTGCTTCTCCTTATATTAAATGCCCGGATTTACATCCAGGCATTATTTTAACACATTTCTTTTATCAACTCAACAATCTTAGTGTCTCTTGCTATCCATTCTTTATCAAGAAAAGCGCTGTTGGCCTTTATTATCTCATCCGGCGTAGCCCATGACAGATGATACTCAAGCCTTATCTCGCTGTCTGTCATCTGTGCTGCCACATGCTCGTCCTTCACATCACAAAAATACACGTAGGTGTGACAGTAATATATCTTGTCAGCCTCAAATATATCGCGTCTCTTTTCTATGACCTTGCCACACTCCCTGATGCTTTCCGGCACGACAAGAAGCCCTGCCTCCTCGCGCACCTCACGTGCCAGCGCCACCTCGTTGGTCTCGCCTGCATCGATGCCGCCGCCCAGTATCTTGTAGTAGCCCTCACCGGCCTGCTGCATGGCAAGCTTGCCGTCTCTGATAATAACCGCGCGCACCGCGAAGCGCTCAAATACCTCCATATCATCGGAATAATTGTGTTTGTCAAATGTATATAGCGTCCTCATATTTATCCTCCGTATATGGACTGTAATCATTCACTAGTATACATGGAAAGTAGAATTCCACCACCACATTTGGTGGTGGAATTTTCCCGCACAGTAAAGGTTTACTCTTTCATATAAAAATGGTAAGGTTATCTTTCTTTCTGACAGCAGTAGAAAGAAGGATATCCATGAGTAAATATATTCCAGGAAACCAGAAGCACCTTTCCCTTGAAGACCGTATCTATATCGAAAACGAACTGAACAAGGGAGAAACCTTTAAGAACATTGCCCGCTTTCTTTGCAAGGATCCAACAACCATTTCCAAAGAAGTAAGGGCTCACCGTCTATCCGACTGGTATCACAAAGGTACTTTCTATAATGCCCATAACTTTTGTATTCATCGCTTCCATTGCCGGAAAACCAATGTCTGCGGAAAAATCATTCTCTGCGATGTAAAATGCACTTCCTGCCCCACCTGTAATCAAACTTGCAAGGATTTGTGAAGGAACAGTGCAAAAGACTGGATAAGGCGCCCTATGTCTGTAATGGCTGCACAAAAAAGATAAATCATTGCACCATCGCCCAGAAATACAGATACGATGCACGTTTTGCTGATAGAAAATACCGTGAAAAGCTTTCCGGTTCCAGAGCCGGTATAAACATGACAAAACATGAATTACGCAAAAAGGATGGCATTGTTTCTCCTTTAATCGAGCAGGGACAATCTCCATATCAAATCATTACCAATCATCCAGAACTGGATATGTCAGTCCGTTCCTTGTACACCTATCTGGATCAAGGTCTGTTTACAGCCAGAAACATTGATTTAAAACGTAAGCCCGGCTTCAAGCCACGAAAGTGCCATAAAACACAGATTACAAACAGAACCGTCTTCGAGAAAAGGTTATTCAGTGATTTTAGTGAGCTGCAGTTATCCTCTTTTGTAGAAATGGATACGGTACACTCATCCAGAGAATCCAACAAGACGTTACTGACCTTTTTCTTCACTAAGGAAAAGCTGTTCCTTGCCTTTCTCCTGAATCGTTGTACTAAAGGCGCTGTCCGGCTTATTTTTGACCGTTTAGAAAAACGTATGGGCACCTATGAGTTCTTATCTGTCTTTGAATATATCTTGACAGACAGAGGTTCAGAATTCGGAGATCCTGTCGCTCTTGAAACAGGACTGGATGAAATTCAGCGTACCAGCATCTACTATTGTGATCCCATGCGTAGCGGACAAAAAGGAGGTCTTGAGCAGGCTCACACCATGCTTCGCATGGTGCTTCCCAAAGGAACTAGTTTTGAATTTTTGACACAATGGGATGTGAATCTAATCGTGAATCACATCAACTCCACTCCAAGGGAAAGTCTTAATGGAAGCACGCCTTATGACGCCGCATTAGAGACACTCGGAAAAGAAACCCTAAACGCATTTCAGCTTAAGCGCATTGACCCTGATTTGGTCAATCTAACGCCTAAGCTGATTCGCTTCACCATTAACAACCACTTAGAAATCTGCTGTCGGACTGGAAATTAAACTTTCACATTTTCCTCACATGACCGGTGGAATTTAGTCTCGCACACTACCTTCCAGTGGTCCGTTTGTCATACCATCAAATCAGTTTTTTCCAAGAAGTTACTCCTATTATAACAGAAATAAGCGTTTTGAGCTTATAAAACTCTTAGAAAATCAAGAACTTTTAAATGAGTGTGGAATTTACTTCTGCACTGGAATTTACTTTTTCAAGTTAGCCCTTTTACCTGCAAAGTAACACCACAGTCGCTATGTGCTCTGTATATGGGAAGCAGTCATATGGTGTTGCACGCTTCACTGCATATCCATGCTTTGTGAGATACTTTAAATCCCTCGCCAGTGTTTCCGGACCACATGACACATACACCACTCTCTCCGGCGACAACTTGACAACCGATGATAAAAATGCCTCGTTGCTGCCGGTTCTTGGAGGATCCATTATGACAACATCAGCTTTCTCACCCTTTTGTGCCATCTCGACCATGAATTTTCCGGCATCATCATTGTAGAAGCGGATATTTCTGATGTCGTTTCGCTTTGCATTGATAACTGCATCACGGATTGCATCACGGTTTAGCTCGACACCGATGACTTCACCTGCATTTTTCGCTGCTATGATGCCTATGGTTCCGGTGCCGCAGTATGCATCGATTACGCGCTCCTTGCCGGTGAGGTGTGCCTCATGAATGGCTTTTTCGTATAAAAGCTCCGTCTGTACCGGATTCACCTGATAAAACGAGCCTGGTGAGATGCGGAAGGTACAGCCGCACAGCTTATCCTCTATGAAGCCCTTGCCATAAAGCGTGATGTTTCTGTCTCCGAGCACCATGCTTGTTCTTTTATCATTCACGTTGAGCACCACTGTCGTGATATTGGGATGCTTCTTCCTGAGTGCTTTTACGAAATTGTTCTTCGATGGAAGTATCGGCGATGCCAGGACAAGCACTACCATTATCTGCCCTGTTGCATAACCCTTTCTTACAAGCACATGTCTGAGAAGGCCATAGCCGGTGTCCTCATCATAGGTCTTTATCCTGAATGAGCGGAGCATATCCTTTATGTCCCTTATTATCTCATCTGACTCCTGCTCCTCTATCATGCAGCTTTCGATATCCACCACATCATGTGTGTTTTTTCCTGTAGGCTCCCGCCACAATCTGACCGCGCCTCGTACAGTCAAAGGCTGCATGAACCTTGTGACGATAATAGAGCGGATTTTTCATGCCGACAATCGGCTCCACAAAGCAAAAAGGCTTTAGCAGCTTTTTCATGTATGCCTGCTTGGTTTTTAACTGTTCCTTATATTCTACGCCCTGATAGTCGCAGCCGCCACATTTCTTCGCATACGGACATACGTTATCGCTTTTTGCCCGGCTGCTTTTTTTCCCTTACCCTCTCCTGTCCTGCAGGGTTTTTGTATTTTTTCTCATTGTGCATGTTATGCGTGGTCTTTTTTCTGGAATTGCCTTGATTTCCCGCCATATCTGTACCCCTTAAAATCAGCTTTGCTGACTACTTGCCGTATGTATTATATAAATACACATGATTATCTATACAGTGCCATCCGCTTGAAGCGCCTGCTGTCACACATATATATGTCTTTCCGCTTGCTGCCTTCTCGTAGCTGACCGCACAGTTACCGGACTGATTTACAAAGCCTGTCTTTGCACCGATTACCTCGCCACTTGTCATCTTGTCCTCTATTCGGCGCAGGAACAGATTTGATATGTTCAGGTTCTCCGGATGCTGCGGTGTTGCAGCCGTGCTATATGTATGATTTGAAAGTACTGTTTTACAAATGTCGTCCTGCATCGCTGCCTGCATGATGACCGCCATATCATAGGCTGTGCTGTAATTGTTCTCATCATATATGCCGACAGGGTTTGCAAAATGTGTGGTCTGGCCTATACCAAGCTCTGCTGCCTTCTGGTTCATCATATCGACAAATGCTTCCATGGAGCCTGCTGTATAAACCGCAAGCTGATATGCCGATTCTCCACCTGATGGCAGGATGGTTCCGTTAAACACATCGCGAAGAGGCACCTGCTCACCGTCTAAAAAGCCTGTTGTACTGCAATCATGCACATATGAATAATCTGTGGCTTCTCTTGTAATTGTAACAACCTCGTTGAGCTTGTTTTCTATCACAGCCTGCCTGTCTATTTCGGTGTTTTCATTCTCCGCTGCAGCAATTGCATTTTTTTCTCAGCCTGCTCTGCTGCTACAAGCACTGTCATAACCTTTGTCATGGAAGCCGGATACATTTTCTCATGAGCATTTTTTCCCGCAACAACTGTGCCGTCCTGCTCATCAATCACTACGGCATAAGAGCTCTCAAGCTCATCTCCGATTGCTGCTGTAGCATCAGACTCCTTTGGTGCAAAGAGCTCCTTTGCTTCCTCTGTCTCACTTACCTGCTCAGTCACACCGGTCACATTTTCTGTGGCCGTTCCTGTGTCTTTTGCCTTATTACTGTCTTTTTTTTTGTTTTATTAAAGCACGATATAACTATTATAATCGCTATAACGACTATCACAGCCACTATTCCTACAAGCTTAATCTGTGAAGCTCTTGTATTTTGTCTGCGGCGTCTGTAATTTTTTCTACTATTATTTCTCATATCCAATCCCTATCTCGTTGTAACTATTCATCCCACGCACATTCGCAAAACCACACTTGAATAATCACATTTCATTTTATACTGTAACCTATTTAGTATACTCCCTATCCGGAAGCTGTGCAATAATTATCGCAATAAACATGAGCACACATCCAAAAATTTCTCTGCCACCCAGCATCTGGTCCAGCAGAATCCATCCTGCAATCACAGAAACCACCGACTCAAGACTCATCGCCACCGATGCCACCGCCGGATTTAAGCCCTTTTGTCCGACAATCTGCAGCGTATAGCCCACTCCGCTTGAGAAAATACCGGCATAGAGAATCGGAATCCATGCATCCCAGGTGCAAAGAGACTGTGCCCACTGCGCTATACCGCCTGTAGACAGTCCCATATCTGTAAAAATCATCACTATACATGAGCCAAGTCCAGTGACAAAAAACTCAATGCATGAGAGTCTGACCGCATCTACCTGTGATACGAAATGGTCAATCACAAGTATCTGTATCGCAAAGCACAATGCCCCTGCCAACAGGAGCAAATCCGAGCCGCTAAGTGAAAATGTCCCATTCATGCACAGAAAATACATACCTATCAGTGCAATAAATACACCTATCCATATTTTGGCTCCACATTTTCTTTTAAGGAAAATCCCAAGTATAGGCACCATAAGTATATATGTAGCTGTAAGAAATCCTGCCTTGCCGGATTCTGCGCCCATGCTGATTCCAAGCTGCTGCAGGTTGCTCGCAAAGAAAAGTGCTATTCCACAACAGGTTCCGGCTATCCAAAGCTCTTTTCTTTTGCTTTTTGCTTTCAGGCCTGTTTACCGTCAGCTCTTTCTTATCCAGTATTTTTATGACCGGCAGAAGGCAGAGCGCACCAATAAGGAAGCGGATGCCGTTGAATGAAAATGCTCCAACTGCATCCCTCCCTTTGACTGCGCTACAAAGGCTATTCCCCAGACTATGTCTGCCAAAAACAAAATAAAGACATGTCTTGTCTTTGAGGCTGTATTCATTATAATAGTTCCTCCGTGTTATTAAAATCAGAGATATTATATCACCGACTGCCTTGAGTTGCATACTTAAATATGCTGTTACATATCGTTTGTATATGAAATTATACAAAAAACAGGCGGCAAACACCCTCTTTGGGTATTCGCCGCCTGTCTTTATATCTTATTGCGTAACACTATTATTTACGCTATTCTGCCAGCTTAAAATGCTTTATCTCTCCGTTTCCTGCCACATAGAAATCATTATCCTTGTAAATGCCCCTGTAGCCTTCTGTATTTTTATAGGTCAGTGCCTGCTGCTCCAAAAGACTAAAGCCGTTACTGTCATACGAAAACAGATAGTAGTCATTCGCAGTAAATCCTATCAGATTTTTTCTCCGGGTCAGCAAGAATAGCCTTGTAGTTGTATACAAACTCATTACTCCAGCTCTCAGAACTATCGATAAGCTTCTGGTTCACCTCAACCGGCTTTGTCGGATCACTCACATCAAACATAGTAAGCTTTATCTTACTCTGTTGCGAGTCACCATAGCCTATTCCAAGTACGTGCGTATCATCCCACATATGCAGATATTCGGAAAATCCACTCACCTCAAGCTCTCCCAAAAGCTTTGGTGCTGTCGGATTAGATATGTCTGCTACAAAAAAGAGGATCCGTCTGCCTGTATGTGATGAAATATACGTATTTTCCAACAAAGCGGGCTGCGTATATACTCTCCCCGCGTGCAATCTCGTTTATCACACCGACCTCATTCATATCCTTATCCAGCACATGAAGCGAATTGACAGGCTGGCTGCCGGTATTTGAGGTTGGAAGCATACAGATAACCTCCCTGCTCATTTATTGCAAATTTATCGTTAAGATAACCATTCACTGAGGTTGTCTCCCCGGTCTTCATCACTCCATCCTCAAACGAAATTTTGCTGATTTTGGTAAGCTCACGGCTTGCACTCCAATCAGAATGATACAGATACATGGCATTGCTAGAAACGTATACCTCGCCGCTATTATTCATAATGCATTTTGCATCTATCGTCTTATCAGGTTTATCCACATCAAAGCTCGAAATAACTGTGCCTGAGTATGTATCCTCTCCTATATAGAAGCAGTCATAGCTTATTACTTTGCCATTTACCTGAGGCACCCATTTCTCCAGATTATCCTCCTGCAGCGCCACATTTTTATTCATATCGGAGGTCTTTATATATGTGTCTGAAAAAACATATACCGTATTGCCAATTTTGCGCGATGTATTGTAACATCCATCCTGACGCGCTTTACCTATAAGCACCGGTTTCGTCGGGTCAGCTATATCATAGCTATAGCATATAGTCTCATCCTTATCGCCTGCATGGTTTGATATGATAAGCATTTTTCCGTCACTGATATAAAGCTCCTCTACAGTATCTGACGGTACCTCAAAATCAGGACGAAACAGCGTCTCTTCCCCCGGCTTTCCATTTGAAATATCCGTGATGGATATCTGACCATCCTCGACCATGTAAATGTACTTTCCGTCCGTCTTTACCACATCACTCTCATCAACGCCCTCTGTCATCACGTTGGTTGTTGAATACTCTGTTTTGGCTGCCGCCTCCTGCTTATTTGCAGACGATGCATCAGACGTAATTCCTGTTGCATCCGCACTCTCCAGCAAGTCTCCAGATGCAGTATTCCTTATGGAAGCCTCTGCTTTTTTTTTTTACCACATCATACAGTTTCCCCGTAATCAGAGGCCGATTCATAATCCCCAAGCTTTGCACCGCTCTTTATCCCTGCATAGACATTATTCTGCGCATTATTCTGTGAAATCACATTTGCAGTTTTTGTCTCCAGCTCATCTATACGGTTATTAAGCCGCACAACCTCCGTGCCTAAGACTGCAACAACAAGGACTGCCGCCACTGTGGCAAGCGCTTTTGCTGCCCGTGCAAATTTTTTTGTGCTTTTTCCTGTTTTTGTCTTCTTTTCCACCGTGATGGGTTTCATGATTTTTTACATAAATTTCATCACTGTACCCGGCCGATTCTCCGGTCGGCTGCGCTTCTTCAATTATTTGGTCATCGATGTAATTTAAACCATCAAATAAATCCTTTTTCGTCATAGATATACGCCCTCCTCATCCAGATATTTTTTTAGCTCTGCCCTTATCCGAAACAGTGTGGTCTTTACGCTGCTTTTGCTCCTGCCGCTCATATCTGCCAGCTCATCAATCGTCATGCCATACCAGTATCGTCTCACGAAAAGCACTCTCTTTTCCGTCTCCAGTCCGTTCAGAAAATCCGATAAACACCTTCCAATGTCCGACAGCTCGCCCTCGTATTTTGCATTGCTGTCTGCAAGGCACTCCTCAAGCTCATCAAGCATACAGTTCATGTTGGAATTTCTCTTTGAAGCGTTATTCCAGTCAATCCTGTCGCAGACGATATTGCGGCATACCCTGTAAAGCCATGAAAGGAAACGCATAGGGCGCTCCGGCGGTATCTTGTTCCATGCTGCTATGTATGTGTCATTTACGCATTCCAGCGCATCCTCATGTGCTACCATAGTGTCTGCAAACCGGGTAAGCTTCGCTCCGTACATCTGCGAGGTCGCACTGACAGCCTGCTGGTTGCGATCAAAATACATATCAAGTATCTGTTCCTGTGTGTACATTTTCCGCAAACCTCCCTTCTATATATTATGTAGGATTTTGTTTGGTGGGGGTTACATTTCATAATGTTATATTGTATACACATATGAATATAGTTCTTTGGCTGATGCTTATTTACACATTATATAATATTTCGTCTTAGTTTAAATATCAAAAAAGGAAGATTCTTTAGAATCTTCCTCATATGAATTCAAATAATAATATTTAATTGTTCTTCTTTGCCGTAAATGTTATCGCATCTGAATCCGCTATTGTATCGTAGCTCTCAGCATTGTATATATGGAATTTAAGCTCCTGCGCCTCCACCGGTCTCTGTTGCGCTTCCCGGTGCAGCTATGCTCTTTTTTTGGCCCTGTATCCGAGCTGCATCCCAATAATGTAAAAGTGATTGCTGTGATACTCAGTACAAGAGCCAGTAAATTAGTTCTTTTTTTTTTCATGGTTAAGTCCTCCTCTGTAAATTATGGGACTATTATACCATCACAGTATGAATACCGTTCTCCCCGCAGCGGTGGTAAAATTATATCCTAAACTTACTCCTGCACTCCACTTGTCCTGAGCATTTCCATGCCATTTTTGCTGAGTAATTCATTCACCTCTATAATTTCACCCGGACGGTCCTTAAAAATAAGCTTAAGAAAAGCATCTCTCGGGATTTTTGCTCTATTTGTGATTATGTTCATTATAGAGTCTGTTGCATTTCCTATAAATTGATTATTTTATAACTATTCAGTACAGAAATATGCGGTACCGCATATTTCGTAAGTAAACGTATATTATGTAGGAGCAAGCGCCCATCAGCGCAGCTGATTCTAATGCGCTTGCGGCTCGCAACTGTGAAGGTACTGAACAGTTACGATTTTTTATATAATAGCACATAAAAATAAGCCATGTTCTCACCGCTGTGGTGGTAACATGGCTTATATTATTTTTCATAAAGATATATTTTGTTATAAAAAGACGTTGACTTATACACACTTAATGTGTATATTATGATTATGGAGGAGGCATTTATGAAACAGGTATATCCAGTTATATTTACACAATTAAATGATAAAAAAGACACCGTGCTTATTAATGTTCCTGATATGAATATATTAACAGAGGGCTTCGGTCTACCAGATGCTATAGAAATGGCTCGCGACGCCATTGGAGCAAACGGAATCACATTACAGGATCTTGGCATGGAAATTCCGGTTCCAAGTGATATTTCAGATATTGACATCAAAAACGGTCCCTTTGACAATACTGGTATTAATCATGTTTCATTTGTGGATATAGATTTTGATGAATACCGCCGCAAGGTCGACAATAAAACCGTCCGAAGAAATGTCACTCTCCCTAATTGGCTTAATCAGGAAGCTGAGAAATCCCATATCAACGTATCCCGCGTTTTGCAGGAGGCTCTCATGGTAAAGCTAGGTGTATCAAGATAAATAAAGACATAATAATAAGCCATGTTCTCACCGCTGTGGTGGTAACATGGCTTATTTATCCGCTTAATAACCAATACATACACTGCATTTACAATGATTTTGGTAAAAAGCTATATGATCCTATACTGTCTGCCAGGATTTCCCTGCCATTCCGGTAACACAAATATATTTATTATTTGCTTCACTTTCATACATACTTACCGCACAATATCGTGACTGGTTTACATATCCTGTTTTCGCTCCAACAACTTTTCCTTTTCCAAATTTACGATCTATTCGGTTCAAAAACTTACTTGAAAATGTTATTCCCTGCGGATGCTGTTGTGTACATGAAGTTGTATAATTTCTTGCTGACAACACCTTTTTACATATTTCATTTTCCATCGCAGCATGTAAAATAACCGCCATATCACATGCTGTACTATAATTATTTTCATCAAATATCCCTACTGGATTTGAAAAATGTGTCGTCTGTGATATTCCCAGCTCCTGTACTTTTTTATTCATATCATCCACAAACTGCTCCAATGTTCCAGATGTCATAATTGCGCCCTGATACGCAGCCTCTGCACCTGAAGGCAATATAATGCCATTTAATAAATCCTCAATAGTAACCTGCTCTCCAACCAGAAACCCTGCTGCACTACAGTCGTTTTTAAAAGAATAATCAGTTGCTTCAATAGAAATTTCAATTTTCTGGCCAAGACTCTCATTATTTAATTTCTCCGCTGCCCAAAAGTGTCATAACCTTTGTCATAGATGCCGGGTACATTTTTTCATTTGCATTCTTTGAAGCAATAATAGCTCCATCGTCTGCATTAACCAACACTGCATATTGGCTTACAATGTTGTTATCAGAAGATACATCTACCGTTTTATCATCTGTTGATGGTACAAATATATCTGATTTTTCTTCTTGTAATTCTGACGTCTCAATTGTAGTCTTTTTTTCTGAATATTTATATCATCAGATACATTTTGACTCGAATCGTTCTTATGTTTACTGATTTCCTTAGTGCTTAAAACACTGCACACCACTATCAAAACTATCAGGCAAATACATGCTATTATTTTTGTTTTCTTCACTGGTATTTTACTCTGTAATTGCATTATAAACTATTGAAGACACGTTATCTCCATCAAATATAAATGAAAGCTGGCTGTCTCTCTTTTTTGTAAATATACGAGGTCTCAGTTGAGTCAGAAGCATCTCCATATTTTTCCTCAACAGCCTTTTTATCAGAACCTATTGATATTCCTTCCGGTGTTGATACTGTATCATCAAGTAATTCTATTGTATAAACATAATCCTTGTTATCTTTAGGATATGTTGTTATCTTAACACTTCCATAAGTATATACCTTATCCTTTCCCTGAAAAGCACAGGAATCAGATTCAAAGTAATTATCTGCATCCCCAAGTTTTTTTTTACCAATGGCTCCATGTTTTCATTCATGGCAACTGTTACACCCTTTAAATCATATGTAAATACATCCTGTTTTGTCTCAGAACCAACATCTTTTTTATCATTGTCGGACTCTTTACTTCCACATGCTGTCATCATAGATACTGAAAGCATAATACATAACATTATTGAAATAATTTTCTTCATCGTTCTTCCTCCTAATTTTGAATCGCATTTGCACCAAAGCTCTTCAATTCACCATATTTGTTCAATTCATCATATTGTTGTTGTTTCATAGAATCATATGCAGCTTCTTTTTTATCCCATATAGAAGCATACTCGCTATCATTTCTGTAATCAGTTAAATTATAATTTTCAACCAGATATTTTCCAAAATAATCTGCCATTTTTTCAGCGCCTGTAGTATTAAGATGTAAACCTGCATCATATGTATCCTGTGACATATCCAGGCCTATATCATTTTGCAATGGAATAAAATTGATGTAGTCAACATCATTTTCATCAGCAAACTGTTGCACCTGTTCATCCCATTGCTCATACCAATAAGGATATTCTGTAGGTGCCTTTATAAGTACAAGCTTAACCCCTTTTTTCCTTACATAAATCAGTCATTTTCTGTAAATATCCCATTGCTTTATCACCAAGCTTATAATCGGTAAGTGGTGTTGGATCCGGAAATTCCTGTTGTGGCTTTGTATCAACACGCATATAATATCCATTATGAGTCACTTTGTCTTTGGAAAAAATATGTTTCACATCATCTTTTGTAAGCTCAGACCATCTGGAATGATATCTCAACAGCGGAAAAATAATCAACAAAATTTTCCTCATCTGTCATAGAAGCCTTAATGTCATTTACCTTTGACATAGACCATTTCATCCCATCTATAGACATTCTGTTATAAGCTTCACTCTGAGGCTCATTATATTTTAATGCCAAAACATTAAACACCACCACTTTAGGAGTCTCATGTTTCAAGGCATCCTCTAATAAATAATATGACTGCCATGTTAATTGCTGTGCACTTCCTCTGATGTAACTTGTTATTCCATATTTTCTCCATAATTCTATGGTAGAAAAATTCTCATAAACCTCACAATCGCCCACAAATAAAACTTCGTGATCTGACCTATCCTTATAGTATTCTTCAACCATAGAGCCTTCAACTATTCCTGTCTGATATTTGGGAACCAGAAGCCTTTGAACAATATACAGAGCTCCAATAAGCAGGACAGCAACCAAAATGCATGCTGTTATTTTTTTTTTCTTCTCATCGCACTCTCCTTAAAACTGATTGTAGATAAACTGAGACGAATCGTAGCCTATACCATATGCGCCAAACACTATAATAAGCATAATCATAACAGCCATAATTCCAAAATAAACAATTGGAGGTTTTTGTAACAAAACCGTTCTCACATTTCCTACTCTTACCTTAAAAAGACTCACTGTAAAAACTACTATAAATCCCACTATAAGTACAACATAATCAGCCACACTAAGCCCTATAGAAAGCAGCGAACCATTAAATAATTCACCTATATTGAACTTTGTAAACATTGTTCCAACCATCTTAAAAGTCAAAGGAACATCTCTATAGCAATCAAACATTCTTATACAGCTCATCAATAAAAATGTTCTTAGAATCTGAAATGCTTCATATGGAACTTTACCTTTTACACTAAATCTTTTATGAAACTTTTCATATAAAGGTTCCAGTTCCTGAGAGACCATAATAACAACAAAGTTCATTAATCCCCAGACGATGAAGTTCCATGCTGCACCATGCCATAATCCCGTTGAACCATACTACAAAGGCTGACAAATACACTGTCACTCGCTTACCAATTACCTCACCAAAATGTTTTCTTGAAAATTTAGACAAATTAAGCATAGGTTTACATACTGAAATAGGATAAAAAATATAATCTGTAAACCATGTACCCATAGTTATATGCCATCTGTTCCAATATTCTTTGATATTTTTTGAGAAATATGGAAGATTAAAGTTTTCTGTCACACGAATACCCATAACCTCTGCTATACCAATCGTAATATCAATACCACCGGTAAAGTCACAATATAACTCGAATGCATAAAACAACATGGCGATAAACACATATGCTCCTTGATATTCAGAAGGACTGTGTATCAGAGTTGTTACTCCTGTAATAATTCTGTCTGCAATAACAACTTTCTTGAAATATCCCCACAAAATCCGCATCAAACCTGATACTACCACATTGCTTTCAAAATAATGCTTTGAAAATAATGTCTCCGATAAATCATGAAATCTGCTTATCGGTCCCTGAACCAATTGTGGAAAAAATGAAACAAACAATGCCAGCTTAAAGAAATTCTTTTTCAACACTCTGTTTTCCTCTATACACATCAATTATATATCCCATAGTCTGAAATGTATAAAATGAAATTCCCATCGGTACAATCATATTGACAGTATGTAAACCGGAAACTCCATGCAGCATATCATTAATATTTTGAATCACAAAATTAGTATATTTCGTTACGCTTAATATACCAATATTTATGAAAAGACATATCAAAAGCCATATCCATTTTTTATGTTTCATATGGCTTTTTTATAATTCTTTTTTTGCTCTCTGCTTAAATTTCCCTTGAATTCTTTAATAAACTTATCCTGCGCCATATTAATCTGATTCATTTTAAGACTTATCAAATAAGTTGATATTGTCGTCACCAGTATGAATATCAGATATCTTGGATCGGCAATGAAATAAAAAATATAACTAAATACCAATAATAAAGGCCACTGACACGATTTTGGCACCAGATAATACAGGACAAAAACTATTGTCATAAATGCTATAAAGCTATAAGATGTAAACAGCATATCTTTTATTCATCCTCTAATCTTACTATTAAATCATACAAGGCTTTTGCAGAATTAAAATTCTCCGGAATAATCTCCTCTGCCGGAATTGCAACATCAAATGAATCACTTACCTCAGATATAATTGAAACTATGTCAAAGGAATCAAGTATCTTATCATCAATCAGTGTTGTACAATTTTCATAATCTACATCAGGGTGTAATTCCTTTAAAATTTCTAATAATTCGTTCATCTTTTTTTCTCCTTTATCTTTCCTGTGCTTTTTTCATTAAAAATACTCTGTCTATTTTCCCATTTGCTGTTAATGGCATCTGCTCCAGTTTTTCTGTTTTATTTGGAATCATGTACCTTGGAAGCTTATCTTTAAGGAGCCTAACCAATTTATCAGGTTCAAGTTCTCCGATATAATATAAAACTATCTTTCCCTTTTCCTTATCGTAAACAGCACATGATGTGGATATTTCTTCAATCATATTGACATTTACCTCTATCTCACCAAGCTCGATTCGATGTCCCATGTGCTTAATCTGATAGTCCTTTCTTGATACAAATATCAGTTCACCTCTTTCATTCCTTTTTCCTAAATCTCCGTCTTATATATCAATTCAGGATATCTCGAATTGAGAGGATTCTGCACAAATACCTCACTAGTCTTTTCAAAATTATTGTAATATCCCAATGTTAATGAAGTTCCTCTGACACAGATCTCACCAACATTTCCATCTTCTACCAGCTTATTATTCTCATCCAGCAATAATATTTCTGTATTATGGAATGGTCGTCCAATTGGCACCACCTCATCCAACTCAAACTCTCGGTCCACCTCAAAATAACAACACATTCCTGTTGCTTCTGTTGGCCCATACAAATTTACAAATCTGGCTTTTGGCAAAGTTTCTCTCCATATTTTCAACTGCTTAATAGGAAATACCTCACTACCAAACGCTATAGTATGCAAATATTTAGGTTTAATCTTGTTAAAGGTCTTAAATGCCGATATCATGGTCAATGCTGACACAACCCAGCAGACAGTATTTATCTTATACTCATTTAAAAATTCAACCAGTTTTATTGGAAACATAAACAAACTTTTTTGGGAACAATATATGTTGTAGCACCAAATTTCAATGTCGGATATAGTTCCTTAAGACACGCATCAAAAAAATATAACGGTGTCTGGTTTGCAAATCTTGTATTCTCATTAAAACATAACACCTCAGACAGATTTTCAATATAATCTATAACCGATCTGTGGCATGCTACAACACCCTTAGGAACTCCTGTTGAACCTGAAGTAAACACTATATAAATATGATCCGTATCTAGCTGTCTATCCCTTATTCCAAATAACAGCTCATCTGAAATCTCATTTTTTCTTACATGATCATATAATAGAATTTTTCCATTATAATCAAATTTTTCAACGGCATTTATTGTTGTATCATCACATATCATTACTCTTGGATGTAGGTTTTCAAAAATAAGTCTAATCCTGAATTCCGGCATTTCATCATCTATAGGCACATAATAGCAGCCACCATAAACACATCCGTAAAATGCTGTAATAGCATGTGGATGCTTTTTCATAAAAACTACTACCGGTTCTTTATAATAATTGTTATTTGCCAAATAACTTCCGATAGCTCTGCTATCATGGTATACCTCACCAAATGTCATTTCCATATTTTCATTTGCATAGGCAGTCTTATCCGGAACTCGTTTTACTGTATTTTCCAGGTATTCCAAAACATTTGTAATTTGCATCTTTTTTCTCCTATACTTCATATCAAAATACTTTAGTTGAATGGTACAAACAGCTTATTGTATTTCGGTTTAACTCTTTTGTTACACTGTATTAATGATGATTTTGCAAGAACCTCCATTGCATCTATGACTCCTGTTTTAATATCATATTGTTTTTTCAGTAATGAAGCTCTGTACATCCCAGGATAATTACCTGAGCTCCCTTGTTTTTCAAATGCGTGGCTACAACATTATACTTTTCAATGTCAGGAATCTTTCCCGCCTTTATATCCTTATATATAATATCCATCACTATTCTCTGATATTTTTTATCCGGTACAATTCCATGCATTCCATTCTTTTCTATTTCATTTTGAAAAATTCTACTTTGAATTGTACCATCAGTAGCCATTATTCCTATTTTCGTTAATCCCGCCTCTTTTAACATATATGAGGTGTCCCCGAATAGCATGAATCACCTTACAGCCCGTTTTTTTCTTCTATTTCATCATGAAAATAATGTGCTGTAATGCACGGAATAGATATACAATCTACATTCTGTTCCTTTAGTTTTTTCCCGATTTTTATAATCGGAACAACAGGATTTGCATTACTTTTTCCTAAGATATATGCAGTTCTATCCGGTATTGATGGGCAATTATAAATAATCATTTCCAGATGATCCTGATCACATTTTGCATCGGTCATATTAATAAGCAGTTCCATAAAATAGGCAGTAGCCATCGGTCCAAGACCACCAATTATACCAAGTCTCATTTATTCCACCTTATTTGTTTATCGTTCCCTTTGCATAATTTATTTTGTCCTGTACTGATACAGTCGCTCGTTCAGGATACAGCGAAGAATCAAAAATATGACTATTTTTATGCTTGGTAGAATATGCTGCCAGTTCTGCATCCGTCAACATGAAAAAATTTCCTCCACCTTTTCTTGGAGTTGCATCAAAATGATACCAGCCATCTCCAAGATTTATCAGACTCAATAATGTGCTGAATGTGAAGTATCACTTTTCACTATATCAACATTTTGTATTCCACAAACATCAAGCATAGCTTTTGCTGCTGCATAATAATTGAAACAGTCTCCTGATTTTTTCGTAAATGCCTGATAAGCTCCAATTGTCCAGCTATCTTTGTTGGATGTTCCCGTATATCCTATGTTTGTTTTTCCATCTGTATATTGCAAACGCTTTTTCCATATCAGTCATTGAATCATTAGTAATCTGGTCAACAACCTTTTGTGCAAGAGCATATACGTCTTCCTTATCTACATATCCCTTAGGCTTCTCTTTTATTGTAATTTTTGATGATGCAGACGATGTATTTCCTGCACTATCTGTAGCTGTATATACAACCTCATATGTTCCTGCTTTATTCAGATTCACTTTACTGTTATCAATATCAAGTGTTGGATTCTGATCCATATTGTCAGTCACAGTCACATCTTTTTTATATGAGACCGTTTCACCTATATATGCGGTTATATCCTTAACTCCATCAATCACAGGTGGCTCCGAATCACTCACAACCGTTAGTTTAGCTTTTACCTCTTTCTGATTTTTTCCTTCATCAGTTAACACGATTATCACTTCTGACTCTCCGTCTTTTGATACATCGGGCTTATCCTTAAAGCTCACATCAACCTTTGTTGCATCCTTTATATCCGTCACAAACTGGTTTGCCTCAATTTGTCCATCTTTATTAACCGTCACATCATTTGCCTTTGCAGTAGGTGCTTTTGTATCTTCAATTGTCAATTTTGATGTATATTCTTTTTTTTCCAACCTTTATAACAATTTCATGGCTGCCTATGTTTCCTGTATTAATCTGTGAAACGTCAGTCACAAACTTAGCATCTGCATTTTCCTTTTTCAGGAAATCTTTAATGTTGATTTCACTACCTGCCTCTAAGGTTACATTCTTTTTTATCTTTGACAAATTACTTATTGCAAGGAACACTATAAAAATAAACACAATTAGTGTAGCAATACACATACCTGTCATTTTAATCCTCTGTGCACGCCTTCTTCTTGCTCTCGTTTTTTGTCTTTTTTGGTTTCTATAGTCGTCCATTTCTGACCTCTCATGTATAAAAACTAAATTTTCTTCTAGTGCATTGTATCTCTTAAAGTGTAGTATGTCAACACTTAAAGTGTAGTTTATATGTATAAAACAACCCCTATTGCGTAGAATTCAATATTAAAATATGTACACTAAAAGTGTGGAGGTTCGCTAAAAGAGTATGATAAAGAATTTAGCTGGTAGACTAAAAGAATTGCGTATTCAGAATAAATTAACACAAAAACAGGTTTCAGAGCTATTAGGCATATCACCAAGCATCATTTCCGGTTATGAAACCGGAGAACGCACACCCAGTGCAGAAATTCTTCTTTCTCTATCGTATCTGTATAAATGCAGCACAGACTACTTACTTGGGAAAAGTAATGATATGCCCGCAATTTTACTAGACACCAATGGACTGACACCTAGCCAAATCAAGGCCATTTCTACACTGATTGAATCTATACGTCAATAATTCTTAAACATAAAAATAATCGTGGAGCCCGGTATGTCCAGGCTCCACGCTTATTAGAATGCCGCTCTGTAAATCTCCACAATATCGTCCTTGCTAAGCGGTACAAACGATCCCTTTGAACCCTCGCAAGCCTTCTTTGCCATCACCTCAAAATTCCTGTCGTCTGTGATTCCCACAGCTCTTAGATTTGCAGGAATGCCCATTGTCTCAAAGAAGAATTTCTTCAAAGCATCAATGCCTGCATGTGCAAGTGCATAGTCATCATCACCGGAAAGTCCCCAGACATTTTTTGCAAACTCCACAAACATCGGAAGTGTATCGTCATTTAGTATGTGCTCCATCCACGCCGGTGTGAGTATTGCAAGTCCCTCTCCGTGAGTAATATCATAGAAAGCGCTCAGCTCATGCTCCATAGGATGTACGCACCATGCCGGTGAACAGCCATCGCCCACAACACCGTTGATTGCATGTGTGCCTGCCCACATCAGGTTGGCTCTGGCCTCGTAATTATCAGGCTGTGCGAGAGCAGCCGGTCCATTTTTAATCATTGTGCGTAACAATCCCTCCGCCATAAATTTCTGGCAGTCAGCATTCTCCATAGAAAAATAATTCTCCATTGTATGGCTCATCATATCTGCGGTTCCTGCTGCAGTCTGTTTTTTTGATACCGAAAAAGTATATTCAGGATTTAATATTGACATAGTTGGCACCATATACGGCGATCCTGTTCCCCACTTTTCATTTTTAGACATATCAGAGATAACAGCAAAAGGATCCATCTCTGTTCCGGTTGCGGAAAGAGTAAGCACATCAAATATCGGAAGTGCCGCCTTGACCTTCGAGCCATCAAGCACCAAATCCCATGCATCACCATCATACTTTGCACCTGCTGCAACAACCTTTGAGCAATCGATTGTACTGCCGCCACCTATTGCAAGCACCATGTCGATACCCTCATTTTTACAGATTTCAACACCCTTTCTGACTGTCTCAATCTTTGGGTTTGGCTCCACTCCGCTAAGCTCAAACACGGTCAGCCCCGCATCCTTAAGGATTTTCATTGCGGTATCGTAGAGACCGTTTTTCTTTATAGAGCCGCCTCCGTACACCAAAAGCACCTTGCTGCCATATGCCTTGAGCTCTGATAAGCTCGAAATGGTATCCTTTCCGAAATGAATCTTTGTTGGAATGTTGAATGTAAAATTGTACATACATAATACCTCCTGCTAAATAATAATATTTTTTAATCTCTCCAAATCATCTGAATCAGGATGTGATAAAGCCTTGTCAAAATTTTCAATCAGCGCATCAATATTATCCGGATGCTTTGGGCTTTCTTTCATTTTCACATAGCGCTCCCGCACAGACTGTGGCATTTTGCCCTGACACATATACTCTCCTACAATGGTGTTGCTTGAATCAATGGTGCTTTTAACATTGCCAAGAATCCTTTGAAAATATGCATCACTTCCTCCAAAACCGGCTGTTCCGAACAGAAATATCTTTTTATTTTTCAATTTAGATAAGAAATCTAATGTATCGCTATCCGCGTTTCCCTTGTCCGTCCAAAATCCAATGTATAGCAATTCGGATTCTATCCCACTGGCATCAGCCGTGCCAAAATAATCACAGCTCTCCTTTGGTAGTATTTCATGAATTTTATCAGCCAGCTTACGTGTGTTGCCGGTCATACTACTGAATATTATTGAATAATTTTCGTTGTGCATGTAATATCCTCCTTTAAATTGAACTAATATTTAGGTATTTAGACTTTAAATTCATCTTCATGTTTTTTGAAGAAATTATAAAAAAAATATCGTACATTATCCAAATCACTCCATTTTGTAACATCATACTCTTTCGTATCAAGATTGTATATTTTAGCATTTAATGTTCCAAGCATAAATGGTGAATGCGTTGCAATAATAAACTGGCATTCTAACAACCTTGCCATTTTATTAATTTCCTCTGCTAACATAACCTGATTCGCAGGTGAAAGCGAAACTTCCGGTTCATCCAACAAATATAATGCATCTGGTTGTAAATACTCCTCAAAATATTGCATTGATGTCTCTCCGTTAGAATATTTTTCCTGTGCAAATTTTATATATTCTTCCTGCTTACACCCTTCTTTAGATGCTAAAAATTTTTTTGCTTCAAGTAAAGACATACCTCTCTTAACGTAATCATACTCCATGCCATCTGATAATATCTGCTTTTGTTGTATCTTCTTAATCTCATACAATATATCTTCACTTTTAATATATCGGCTGTTTTCCGGTAATTTATTTATTGTATTTCCATAATCATCTTCCCCAAAGTATAGAAACATTCTCTGGAAAACGAACCACAGTAATCAACGCTTCCAAATGAATTGCTCGTTGCATATTCTTTCCCTTTTAGTTGTAAGCAATTGGCTATAATATTTAAAAGTGTTGATTTACCTGAGCCATTGTTCCCATAAAGTACAGTGATAGGTCTAAAAACAAATGGTTCAATATACTTATCCCGGAATACATTGTAGGGATAAATATTAGGATTATTCACTTTTCTTTTACTTAATCTAAAACTACTTAAATATATCATATCTTTTCATTATCCCTTTCCTGATAAAAGAGCTCCAACACCATTATTTCTCGAATATGTGAAAATGAAAGATTACTCACTAATACATCTGGTTTAGTTATGAATTGGTGAGACACTGTCACACTTTTTCCAAAATCTTGTGCAGTATTTATATAACTAATTTTTAAGTATTTCCTTATTTTCAAATGACAAACACATTATATTAAAGATTTTGTTCAATCCGATTTTCCTATCTATACTCAACGATTTCTTCCAATGGTTTCCTTGGTCTTTTAGCCGGAGCTTCATAGGCAAAGCCAACAGCAACAATTCCTGTCAATCTTATCCTGCTTATATTTTCTTATACTTCTTCTATTCTCAATTTCTCGTATCATAATTTTTTTCTCTCCATTATGTAGCATCTTATTACTTCCTACATATTTTACTATTTTTCAAATAAGAAGTTAGTAACGCAAAATGAAATATATGACATACTCCCAACTAAGTAATCCATGAAAAATCCATAAACAGTATAACACAAAATAAAAGTGATATGGTGAACTGATTGAATAATAAGGAGATTTCTATACGATGAGAACAATATTTTCAGAATACAATCCCCGGCATAATACGAAACAATGTTCATATAATCCGTCGGATTCGGAATTTCTAAAATAATCCTCACACAGTTTTTATGTATTCCGCGGTATATCACTCCTGCAAAAAACACCACATTAAATAATAGGCTCACTAATTATATCCTGGCAAGCCTATTATTTTCTTTCCCCCTATCTGTCAATAGTTAGCTGATTCTCAAATTTTCGCTAACTGATTCATAAAACTTAAACAATGGAATGTCTTTACAGTCTATTCCTTCATCCAAGTCTTCTGAATATAACAAAATGGTGCTTTTAGAGGTGTTTTTCATGTCTATATGCAAACACAATACATTTATAAAAAAATAATCGAAATAATGAATTTCACATTTTATTACATCTTGATATTCATATTTATTCCCATTAATATAGAAGAAATCTTCATATATCTCATACTCCAATTCCTTTATGAATAATTTCCTTGTTGCTTTTTGATAAATATATGCTATTCCTACAATCATAAATGCATTCATAAAAATAAATGGAAATCCATTTATATTCAAGCACAACCTATTAATTGAATATTCCTCAGCAAATACTACCACAATTAACACCAAGAAAAATATAGAAAATCTACCAAATAAGTGCTGTATTTTTATCGTTTCCATATAATACCTCATACTTTTCAATCAACCAAACACTATTCCGCTATTTTTATGAGAATCTCTTCTGTCAATAAAATTGCCAATGCACATTCTATAATCCCAGGCCTATATCACCATTCCTCTAAAATCTATTTTCTTTTGTCACGAACGACACTTTCTTGTCATGAACGGCATGTTTTTACCTTGCTTTCTAAAAATATTAAATTGTCATACCATTATGTTTTTTTACAAGAAAACAGTTAAAAACTATCACTTCAATAGGTAACACAGCTAAAATGATATATGAAAAGATACGTGTTATTAATGGTAATACCATAAACATTGACGGATACGACATTCTAATCACTATTTCAATAATAATTAATATCACTCCCATCCAAATTCTCCCCTTTTTAAACAATATATCTATTTTGTCCCAACAATTTGTTTCTTCACTGATTTTTCTATAACACCATTCACTTTGAATGATTCCAATTAACATTCCACCGAAAATCACAAATGGATAATATGGATGCTCTCCACTAGCAATTGTTGCCACCACAAAAAAAATAGATCAATCACACCTGTGATTAAGTGAATTATTTTCCGGCTCCATCCATTCAAGCGAAAAAACAATGTATATTCTCCAATTAAAAGATTAAGTGGAATCAAGATAGTAATAAGTCCTCCCTTTTCCAAATTCAAGTATCCCATAGCACTTACCTCTTGTATAGTATGGATATCTACTTAATTACATCCTCTTTTTGTTTTTCCTATAATTGTGAACATTTATTAAAATAGTTACTATTGTAATCAAATTTATAGACACCAGAAAAAGCATATGTTCCGATACATTTATCTGCTAAACTATCAAAACTACCATTTCCATAACCATCACCATAAACCATAAAACCACTTGTGTTATTAATAATATAAATCTAACTTTTTTATCTTCTACGCGCTTATCTTGCTCCATTATTATCCTCCTATCCGTTTAATAAGGGATTATATTAAAAATATAACCCCTCATATTTTATAAAATGAAATTAACTACAGCCCAAACAGCTCCACCTGAAATCCCAAGTGTTCCTGTAATACATCCCACGACAGCTGCCGCTCCAGCTTTCCTAGCAACCTTTTTAACTGACCATCTTAAAATTTTAGCAGCTAATGCCAATTGTCCATATACAAGCGCTACTGTCAACGTAATAGCACTCGCCGCACAAATACCAATTATAAGCGCTTTATCAACCTTTGAAAGTGCACCTCCCTCTACATAACTCATTTCCTCTTCATCCATTACAGCATAACTGCTTGGGAGCACCAGTGCTCCATCGTAACACATATCCATATATGTGTACCTCCTTTTTTCTTTTTTTTATTTTTGCCATTCCCGTCTGCAGACAGTCCTGACTCTATGTAAAGCTTTTTTTACATACAAAAATTAATCATCTAGGTGTAGCTCATTACACCTTTATCGTCCGATTCCACTGAATCTTCACACTGTTTTTCTTTTATTTCATCTTCTCTGATAACAAAATTTCCCTGCTGCATCTCCCATAGTCTGTAATACTGCCCTTTCTTTTCCAGCAGTTCCTTATGTGTTCCCTGTTCTATTATCTTTCCTTTGTCCATGACTATTATTTTGTCACAGTTTTTTACTGTTGCCAGCCTGTGTGCTATTATAAGCATGGTCTTTTTTCTGAATTTATTGTATATCATATCAAAAATGATATTTTCTGTTGCAAAATCCAGATTGCTGGTGGATTCATCCATGATATAAAACTGGTTTTCCTTAAGAAATGCCCTTGCAAGCGCAATTCGCTGTTTTTCACCACCGCTTAGTCCATTTCCGGCTTCTTCGAGATATGTGTAATACTGCATTGGAAGTCTCTTGATAAATTCATGTGCATCGGCCGCTTTTGCTGCCTCCCTGACCTCATCAAGTGTCGCACTCTGTCTTGTAACCCTTATATTATCATATATGCTTTTTGAAAAAAGCTCTATGTTCTGCGGTACATAGGATACAGCACGCCGGATATCGTCATTTCTGTATTCCGAGATATCCATGCCATCTATTGTTATGTCACCAGACTGTGGCTCATAATATTTAAGTAGCAGCTTAGCTATCGTAGACTTTCCGCTTCCGCTTGCGCCTACAAGTGCAACTTTCTGCCCTTTTTCTATCGTAAAACTCACATCATCCAGCGCAGGTTTTCGGTTTCCATAGCCGAATGTGACATGATTAAGCTTTATATCACCATCAATCTGTGTTATTTCCTGATACTGTCTTTCACTCTGCTGCTCTCTTTCATAATCCATGATCTCAGACAGTCTCTTCATGGAAATGTTTGCCTCCTGTATTGATAGCTGCAGACTTACAAGATTGCCGATTGGATCCATGAAATATCCAGCCAGAGTCATAAACGCCATATAACTTCCAAGTGTCAGGCTGTTGTTTATCACCTGCATAATGCCGACATACAGCATTACGAGATTCCCTGCTCCTGATATGACACTTGATATGGTTCCCTGCACATTTGAAAGCATTCCCTCTTTATAACTTATCCTAAGTGACTTTATGTATTCGCGTTCTATACTTTCCAGTTCGATGTCCTCGTTCGCATTTCCTTTTATTGTCTCAACCGCGCGCAATCCTTCTATTATCTCTGAATTGAGTATTGATGACTGCTGCATCTGCTCCTCATTTATCTTCTTATAAGGCTGTTTAAATATAAATACCAGCACTATACTTATGATTGTCATCATTACAATTATCGCAAAAAGCTTTGGGTTCATCTGAAACAGTATCACACCTGTGATAAGAGCCATTGATATATCCATGATAAGCGATAATGCTATATTTGTAAAAATATCCTTTATGGTAAATGCATCTGAGAAACGTGTCGTAATGTCACCTGTTTTACGGCTTGCAAAGAATTTCATCGGCAGCTTGTATATGTGTTCAAAATATCCCAGCATAAGCGGAATATCTATCTTTATTGACAGGTGCATAAGTATCCACTGTCTTACAAAGCTGACAAATGTCGAGGTCAGTGAAATTCCTAGGAATACTGCAAGCATGATCTTTAAAACATCCTTCTGCCGGTAAGGCAGTATCTCATCATATATTATGTTGTTGAAAAGTGATGATAAAATCCCAAGAAGAGTTACAAGAAGTGATGCCACAAGTGCATATATAAAAAGCTTTTTCTGTGGAAGAAGCAGCTTTATGTACCTGTCAAACAGCTTTGTTCCCTTAATCTTCTCACGTTCAAATTCGCTGTTTGGTTTTAACAGCAGCATCGCACCTGTAAATTTCTTATAGAAATCATCTATTGAAATTCTCTCTATATCCTTCGCCGGATCTCCCACTATCACATACTTTTTCGTTATCCTGAAAACAACAACAAAATGCGACATTCCCTCTTTAGTAATAACATTTGCAATCGCCGGAAGTGTATATCTGCTAAGGAATCCTTCCCTGTCAACCTTAACCGCCTGACAGTTAAAGCCAAGCTGCTCTGCACATTTTGACAGACCTATGAGATTTGTTCCTTTCAGATCAGTTCCCATAAGATCCCTTAATTTTGTTATAGTGGTTTCTTTTTCTGTAATGCAGACAGACCATACCCATGCATGCCGCTGCACAGTCTGTTGCATCATGCTGCTTTATAAATGTGTATCGCATTGTGTCCCTTCCTGTTCGCTATATATTAATTTTCTCTTCTAAACATTATTTTTCTGCCATGTCTGTTTGCAACCGGGCATGACTTTATGTAAATCATGATTACATACACCTTTACCAGAACCAGTATCTTCTCTTTACCGCCACATACACAGCTATTCCTGCAATTATGCCGATTCCACCTGCAATCAGTATATATCTGACCGCTGCGTTGCCCTCTCTGATGGGCTTTGCCGTGATCATATACTTTCCAGGTGTGCTTAAATTAAGCCCGCTCATGTCTTCTGTACTCACAAGTTCGTATTTATGCTTTACGTTATTATATAGATACAGATATTTTCCTTTTACATCATCTATGTGCAGTGTCACTTCTCCGCACAGATACTCTCCATCGTTGAGATTGAATTTTATGCAGTCTCCTGCCCTTTCGAGTTCTATATCCGTATTAAGTTCATTTTTATAATTTACTATCTTCTTTCCGTCTATTATGATGCTGTAGCCGTCTCCGGTCACTTTCATTGATCTGCCTGCTGTGTACAGTTCATATAGCATCTGCTCACTTATTACAGGTGTTTCGGATACATCAGTATTTTCATCAAATGTCTGTTCACTTGTATTTTCTGCGTCTGTACTATCTGCTGCCGGCTCAGCCACAGAACTTTCCGTATCTCTGTTTACGATTACCGAAACAGCGCCAGACAAATCCCCATTTGAAACTATTCTCGTAGATGAACCTGTCTGTTTTGCCGTTACCACACCACTGCCCGATACTGCTGCAACTGATGTGTTGGTTGATTTGTATGAAGCCGTCTGCTCTGCCTCTGCCGGAAACACAGATACGCTCAGTTTAAATGCCGTTCCCGGCTTCATTACGAGATATTCTTTATTTATATTTATTCCAGTGGTTTTTACTTTTACTGTCAGATTTACCTCTTTTATTATACTTCCGGCAGATACATATATGGTAACATATCCTTTTGAGATACCCTTTACTTCACCTGCTGAAGTCACAGTTGCTATATTTATATCAGATGAACGGAATGTTATCGTGCTTTCCGTAGCATTCGCCGGAAGTGCTGTGGCTGTAAGGTTTATTGTCTTTCCTACTTCCACTTCCTCCTCATGATCTGATATCTCGATATCCGTTACCGGTATATTCTGTCCCGTATCCTGTACGTCTGTTTTGTCTTCCTTGTCCGTTTCCGATGCATTGTCCGGTTCCGGTGTTTCATCCATATCCGGTTCTGCATCATTTGCCATATCGCTTTCTTCCGCTGTCACTTCTGCAGCATATACCGCCATCGGTAAGTACTCCATTCCCAAAGCCAGTATAAATATAACTGCAAATATTCTGATTCTGTTTCTTAACTTCATAACCTTATCCCATGTCATTTTCCGGTTTTTATTCCGAGTTTCTCAAGCACATAGTTAAAATATGTGACTTTATCATACTGTATCCTTGCAGCCGCCGTCATACCGTTAGTCACGCCTACCTTGTCTCCCTCACGGCTCAGCACATAATCCTGGTCTAGCACTATCATCACTTTAAATGCCTGGCTTGTCGCTCCATCCTGCCCTTCCTGTGTAGTGACATTGCTGTCTATCCGTGATACGCTTCCGCTTATCGTCCCATAGACATTCTGTGACAGACCGTCCATAACCACCTGCACTCTGTCTCCCTCATGCATTCTGGCCATATCAGATGTGGAAACATATGCTTCGAGATATCTCTGCGAATTTTCCGGTGTGATTGTTGCCACAGTTGTCGTTGTCTGTACAACCATTCCACTCTTATAATTTCCCAGCATATGCAGAACTCCTGATGTGGTAGCTTTTACCTCATAAGCATCCTGCCCACTTGTCACCGCTGCAAGCTGTGCATCTATTGATGCAATTTGCAGATTCGCCTCTTCAATCTTTGTCTCGGCAGATTGTATGGCAGAATAATATACTTCATCAATCTTACCCTGATTAGTTTCAAGCTGTGCCTGTATCTGCTCATCAGTATATCCATATGCCTGATACGTTGACACATCAACCTTATTCTGTTCCACCTGTGATTTGTAGGTTTCAAAAAGGCTCCAGTACAGACCGTCATCCGCTTTTGTCTCGTCAAAATAATTGGTATCGTCTTTTATTGATTTTATAAGAAGACTATACTGTGATATCTGTTCTTCATATGATTTTCTGTTGTCTTCAAGCTGTGTCTGCTGCAGATCATAATCAGTGCTTTTAATTGTAAAAAGCACATCCCCGGCTTCCACAAGTGCGCCCTCTTCCATGTTGCTGTCAAGAATCTCTCCCGTATAGCTGCACATGACATAATTTGACTCATCATTCGTCACAGTACCCTGTGCCTGTATGGTATACACCTTTGGTGTTTTTATACTCCATACTACTGCCACAATAAGAAAAACGGCTACAACTGTTATAAGTATATAGCCGAATGCCGGTGGATTCTTATCAAACAGTATTCTTGATTCCCTTATTTCATCTAAACTCTTAACGCTTCTGCTCATAACGCTTTTATTCCTTTACAGGCATGAATACATCTGCAACCATTGTCTCTTCTTCTTCGTTTCTGTCTACGTAGATTGTATAATTGCAGCCATCCAGCTCTCCTCTCCTATATATTCGATGTGTAGATATTATATCTGCACACCGAACATATACTAAAATACATGATATAAAAATCACCATATCACATATTTTTCCTTATTTTTATCATCCAAAGATAATAATATCCAAAAATAGCACATGTTATTAGATTCCATTCATACAACACTGATAATACTATAATAAATTCAAATATTACAGCAATTGCACAATTAACGCCTCCTATTCTATCATTATTGTACCTTATAAACAAAATCATATATATCAAAATGATTATACACATTAACGCGTATTCTGTTTTTGTATTAGTTGTGTTCATAAACATACACGTAATAATTCCATTTGCCAATAGCCATTTATTCATTTCCTTTATACGGCAATCATCTGCTTTTTTCGTACGTATCAATGAAATCTATCAACTTTATATGCTTTCCATATAACTCTTTACAAATCAGAATTGTTACTATTATCCCAATCATACTAAAACCAATAAGAGCATACTTAAACACAACACTATCAATTTGTGCACCAATAAATGATATTCCTATCAAGAGCTGTTTAATTATTACATTTACCTCTACGCACTTACTGTGTAATGAAATATATTCTTTGTCTTTAAGGAAATTTGATACTGATGCTCCTAAAAGTCCTACCAGTAGAAAAATAAACGATATAAGCACTAAATAGTTAAAATCATCTTCACAAATAAGTTTATATAATATAAATATTCCTGCATAATAGACTACGTCTGATATTATTAATATCATTCCCAACACTTCTATCCATCTCCAATTTCATTTATAAAACACAGTACAAGTGCTCTCACGACAATTAGTATTTTACCGTAATTCCTATTCCAACAGCCTCCTTAAAAGGATTCCAGTTCCATGACACTCTCACCCCATTATTTAGTGCTCCTCTAGCCAAGCCCTTTCCAAACGCTATAACCTGTCCTGCTGCCCATGTAAGTATACCTGCAACAACAGCAGTTGCTAACCCGCCAAATTTACTTACCTTATTAATCAGACATTTAGCTAACGTATACGTCAAAGCTCCTGCAATTGCCACTTGTGGAGATAATCCAATTGCACAAAGTCCATTTATGCATTGCTTTTTGCTAAGATTTGCAATTTCCTTACCACCTTCTAAATATGTCATTTCCTCTTCATCCATTACAGCATAACTGCTTGGGAGCACCAGTGCTCCATCGTAACATAATTCCATTTTGTGTCCTCCTGTTTCTTTCTTCTAAACAATATTTTTCTGCCATGTCTGTTTGCAATCAGACATAACTTTATGTAAATCATGATTACATCCTCTTCTGCTCATAACACTTTTATTCCTTTACAGGCATGAATACATCTGCAACCATTGTCTCTTCTTCTTCGTTTCTGTCCACGTAGATCGTATAATTGCAGCCATCCAACTCAATATCATTCTCAAATGCATACACCCCAAGCTTATCATAAGCGAACTTCAGCTTATCATCCGGTCCGTTATATCTGGCATACAGACAGTTTTTACACGCAGCAGAGACTCCATCCTATATGGCTGCTCTACGTTGTGGATAAAGTTGTTCGCCTGGAGCATAAACTGCATGTTGATATCAGGCTCATTATTTTCATCCAGCTCAACCTTTGAATATTGAATTAACGGTCCGATCTGGTTTGCTCCATGCGTCTGTATGTATGTACTTATTTTGTTAATTTCAGAATCAAAAAGATTTTGATCATCTGATTCAAGATCAAGCCTACGGACTATGACGTTTTGGAGTTTCAGTGTTTTGTTTTCATAAATATTTATGCTATTCATAATTCACTTCCTTTCTGATTTTTTATAGTATTGTTGTCAGAAGTGTTTGCAACCACTTCTGACTCTATGTAAAAGCTGTTACATACAAAATCACTACCTACTAAACTAAATATTCTTTCCCATTTAAATATTATAATTACCCATTTCTTATCTCTTATTAAAAAATGTCCATATCCACTGTGCCAGATTTTCCAATCCATACGTAACCATTATGTTTCGCCTCCTTTGTGACAATCTTATTATTCACCAAGGGATTGTCTACAAGCAACATATATGTTATTATCGGTTTGAAATTGTTATTAACGGTCATAATTATAAAAGAGGAACACTATGAGCCCTACAAAATATGCTATTGCCATTTGTGATGATGAAAAATACTGGCAGAATCAAATTCTTAATTGTTGTAAACTTTTGGAGAACGATATAAATTTTAATTTTGAATACCATATATTTTCATCTGGCGAAGATGTACTTAAATACCAGAGCAATATTGATATTTTGTTACTAGACGAAGAATTGCCAGGCACTTCCGGACAGTCAATTAAAGAACAGTTTGAAGCTTCAAACAAAAATACCATTATTATTTTTATTACCAGTCATAACGAAATAGTCTACGATTCTTTTGGTAAAAATGTATACGGATTTATCACAAAACCTATCAATCAAACGAATTTCAACAAGACTCTAAAGAAAACTATAAATAAAACAATAGCTGCAAAATATCTGACTCTTCCGGACTCAATTAATGATAATATCACTCTTTCATATCGTGATATAACCTATATGAAGGCAAATGGCAGCTATACCACAATTTATATGAGTGACTCAACCAGTCATCTTATCAGAAAAGGACTGAATTATCTGGAAAAAATCATTACAAACGATACCCTTATAAGAGTACATAAATCATATATCGTAAACTCATATTACATAAAAAGTTAAATTCTGATGAACTTATTCTTACTACCGATACTACTGTTCCACTTGCGCGAAGACGTAAGAAACAGGTTCAGACTAAGATCGCACAAAATATTTATGAAAAGGCAGAGAGCATATGGAACAATTGAACACCGTAATTTTCGATATCGTAATAGAATTTTTACTTTATTTTTTATTGTACTCAGATACAATAAAAACTTCATTATATAAATTTTATACATGTGCTGTTATTTTATTTCTTTTTCTCTGTTGTATTACTATACGTTCTACCAAATATAGCTTCTCCACTTATTGATTTTTTTTCTTGAAATGCTGTTAGTATTTATCTTATTAACAGACAAATGGTACAATAAAATCGTTTCATTTGTCCTTGTATATATTTTGGATTCATTACTCTATCAGGCTCTTGCTCTTATTTGCGATTTAATCTTAGGTTTTCCAATATTTGTTGGCATGAATACGGTTAAAAAAAAAATATAATAAAAACCATAGTAATCCTGATGCTGGCAATTGCTCTTTTTATAAAAATCAGAGAAAAAATACCACTTTTCCTTATCTTTAAAAAAAATAAAATTTTTATATGCGGATATACAGGTACTATATGTATTATATTATCAATTTCACAGCTATACCAGAATCTGATTAATAGTTACTTTTTGTATTCATTTGCCTTACTGTGCATTGTATCATCAGGAATTATACTAGCTTACATTATCTCTTTATCCGAAAGAAATATAAATTATGAAAATCTACAGAAACAAACTCAGTATGTAAATATTTTAAAGCATTATTATAACGAAACCAAAGAGAAAAACTTAGAAATTCGCAAACTAAAACACGATATCAAAAATCAAGTTAATGTTTTATCCCAGTTACTGGAATCCGAAAACTATAAAGAAGCTTTAAACTATATCGATTCTCTTAAAAAGCACACTTTAAATAAAACGCCTTCCATAATTGATACTGGAAATGTTCTTGTAAATGCTATTATTATGCAAAAGCAGGCAGAATATAATGGTCTCATAAATTAAGACACTTTTTCGGACAATTTATAATGAATCTGATATACTAAAATCAGTAACAAAGAAAGGATTCATAAAAATGTCCAGACAAAGAAGAAATTTCAGTGCCAAATTTAAATCAGACCTTGTAATCGAACTACTTAAGGGTGAGAAAGATCTCAATACCCTTGCTGTTGAAAATAATATCCAGCCGAATCTGCTCCGCAACTGGAAAAAAAAAAGAATTCCTCGACAATGCTTCTGCTGTATTTGATGACAAGCGTGAGGATAACCTCAAAGAAAAGCTTGCTGAAGAACGTAAGGAAAAGGCGGAGTATGCCAAAAAAAAGGTTGGTCAGTTAACCATGCAGGTGGATTGGTTGAAAAAAAAATCTGAAGAAACACTTGGACCTGACTACGAGAGTAAGTTTAGTCCAAAACCTTTTGACGACTAAAGAAATCCCGGCTTCTGTCGGCGCAAAACTGCTTGATATCAATCGTACCAGTATTTATTACAAAGGCACGCCTACATCCGATAAAGAACTGGCTTGTAAAGAGATTATCGATCATCTCCATACAGATAACCCATCCTGGGGTGCAAGACAAATGTCCGCCCAACTGAAGGCTAGAGGATATCATGTGGGACGTCGACAAACACGACGTTATATGAATGAAATGGATATTTATCCAATCTATCCTAAGATGAACCTTTCCAAGCGTATGCAGCAGGCGAAAGTATGTCCATATCTTCTTCGTAATGCGGTCATAGACAAGCCAAATCAGGCATGGTCTATTGACATTACATATATTCCAATCAAGCGAGGTTTTCTATATTTGACAGCTGTTATTGATTGGCACAGTCGTTGCATCGTTGGCTGGGAAGTAGATGATACGCTTGATACCAGAATGGTCATTAATGCTTTAAAAAAGGCATTCAAAGTAGCAAAACCGCAGATATTGAATTCTGATCAGGGTTGCCAGTTTACAAGTCAGCAGTACATTGATTTTGTAAAGGTAAACGGCATCCGGCAAAGCATGGATGGTAAAAGCCGCTGGGCAGATAACATCATGATTGAGCGTTGGTTCCGCAGCTTCAAATATGAAGAAGCTTATCTGACACAATACAATAACATCAAAGAAGCCAGAACTGCCATCGGACAGTATATCCACACTTACAACTTTGAGCGGCGTCATTCTGCACTTGATTATAAGACACCGGCTGAATGCTACTATCCGGCAATGCTGTTGCCATATGTAGCTTAGCATAAATGGGACTGGGGAAGGTTCAACTACTTCCCCTATGTTCTCTGTAACTTATCAACCATATCAGTTCATTATAAAAATCTCAGATTTTTGTCTTGACAACTGAGCCACTATAGAATATCCTGACATAAAAAAATCATATCTAAGGGTGCTATAAGAAACAATCTCACCGTTAACGACTATGATTTATGCAGTATATTGAACAATCTTCTGGATAATGCTCTTGAATACAGTGCCAAGAATAATTTTAGTACCGTCTGGTTAAACATATATCTGGAAGCTTCTGTTTTGCTTATAGACGTTGTTAATAATATATCCGCACCTATAGATATCAGTAAATTCTCTTCAACCACAAAAGCTGATAGTATAAATCACGGACTTGGATTAGCAATTGTTAAAGAAACGGTTCATTATTACAATGGTTCACTTAAATATGAACTCTCTGAATCACAAATAACTGCTAAAGTTCGGTTGTTTACTGTGGCATAAATCCCCATTATGGTTATACTACTGTTACATTACACTAAAACAGAAGAAATGAGGACAAACATGGACATTTTATCAGGCAATCCTATCAGGGAAAGCCTGATATGCTTCACATGAAAGCTTCACAGCTCATACTTGATGCTGCTGAGATTATCATGGCTGAGGCAGAGGTATAGACCACAACATAAAAGTGGAATAACTCCAACAGACAGCTAAAGACCTTCCAGCCCTTGTAAATCAAGCATTTCCGTCACTTTCTGTCATCTACTTCTCATCAACGACCTGGAAAATGAAAAACTTAAGATAATACGACTCCGGTACATTAGCTGAGTTGGCCCACAGTATTGGATGATCCGGTCCCTGTGTGCGGAACTCCACCTGGCGCAGCCTCTTGTGAGTGGCCTTTGCCGCTTCCTTGACCGTTTTTGCAAGCAGCTCCTGCGTCATGAAATGAGAGCATGAGCAGGTAGCCAGAAATCCACCATCCTTAACAAGCTTAAGTCCCTTCATGTTAATCTCGCGGTAGCCCTTTATCGCATTTGTAGCCTCACGCGACTTTGTAAATGCCGGAGGATCCAGAATGACTACGTCATATTTTTCACCGTCTGCAGCGAGCCGTGGCAGCTCATCCAGCACATTTGCAACGCGAAACTTCACTGTGTCTGAGAGATTATTTCTCTTCGCATTTTCTGTAGCCTGCTTAACCGCATACTCTGATATATCAAGTCCTGTGACCTCACTTGCCCCCCGCAATTCCTGCATTGAGGGCAAATGTGCCCATGTGCGTGAAGCAGTCGAGCACTCTTTTCCCCTTGCAGATGCGCTGCATAGCAAGCCTGTTATACTTCTGGTCTAAGAAGAAGCCTGTTTTCTGTCCATTTTCCACATCGACCATATAGTGAACTGCGTTTTCTACTATCTCCACATTTGTGTCAAACTCAGCTCCTATAAAGCCTTTTACCTTAGGAAGACCTTCTTTTTTGCGCTCATTTGCATCACTGCGCTCGTATACTCCACGAATATTTATTCCGTCCGCCGCCAGCACTTCCTTTAACAGTTCAACGATTTTCACCTTAAACTGCTCCATTCCAAGTGCAAGACACTCCACCACAAGCACATCTGCGTATTTGTCCACTGTAATACCCGGCAGGAAATCAGCCTCGCCAAATATCACACGACAGCAGTTTAAATCAGACACATTATCATTGCCTCCTGCCATCACCTGCTTGCGATAATCCCAGGCATTTTGCACTCTCATCCTGAGGAAATTGTCATCAATCAGCTGGTCTGCTTTTTCTTGTCATGATTCTGATACGGATTTTTGAATTCTGGTTTATGAAGCCGCGCCCCATCGGATATCCGTCGAAATCGTGCACCACAACAATGTCTCCGTTCGTAAATGTGCCTGTGATTGTGTCTATTTCATTGTCAAAAATCCATGCGCCGCCTGCTTTTTATAGTGCGTCCTTCGCCTTTTTTCAGTGTTACAATTGTATGATTTTCCATATTTGTTCCTCTTCTAAATTACTTCATTATTCCTTGCTAAAATCTGATTATATAGTTTATCTGAAATTCTATAGCCTTTAGAAATAAGTTTATCCATTTCAGGCTTTACTAAATTTATTAACCCTTTTGTTTTTGCCAAGCTCAAAATTCCTAAAACGCCTATTGTATCAATTAAAAATTCCGATGCCATTTTTCTTGCAGCATGCTCATCGATTATTGCAAAATCAATTCCAAGCTCTTTTGCACCAACAATAACTTCAAGCTCTCCAAAATGCAATCTTCCATATAATGCCTTTACTGTATCCGCATTTTTTACTTTGTATATGATAATTTTTCCTGAATTAACACACTCTTTAATCCTTTTAATTTCATCCTGATGATTTACAGAATCTGCACATAATTCATTGAAGACAGCTTCCGGAATTATAATGCTTCCAAATAAATCCCATAATAAATATAATCTATCTATCGAAATCAAACCTATAATAGGACTGGTATTGCATATAATGTCAATTTTTTTCATCCATTATTCCCCAATTTACTCAAAAAAAAACATCATCCATATCCATGTCATCCTCCTCATATTCTCCCCATGGTATACCATATACCTTAAGAATATCTATAAAATCCCATATACTTTTGCCTGTCAACTCCGCAGCTTTTTCTAAAGTAATAACTTTAGTAGTAAACAAACCTACCACCGCTGATAATGTAAGCTTATCACTTACCGTTTCGCCACCTTTTTAGTATATATAAATAAGGTACTAAATCTTCTGATATTTTTATATCTATATTCTTTGAACTCATAGTCTTTCCCTCCAAATTCTAATATAATTCCAACATTCCATTTTAATTATATGAAATCCCGGCAATATTTACAATACACAAATATTTCTGCAAAACATGCCGATATATATATTATAATATAATCGTAACTATTATAACATCCGACCGGTAAATGGAGATAAATATGATTACAATTAGCTTATGCATGATAGTAAAAAATGAAGAAGAGGTGCTCGAACGATGCCTGAACAGTCTCAAAGGGCTGATGGATGAAATCATCATAGTGGACACCGGCTCGACGGACAGCACAAAGGAGATAGCTGCAAGGTATACGGACAAAATCTATGATTTCTCATGGTGCGATGATTTTGCTGCGGCCAGGAATTTTTCGTTTTCCAAGGCTACGCAGGAATACATATATGCACCTGATGCCGACGAGGTGCTCGACGATACCAACCGCAGGCGTTTCATGATGCTTAAGGCTGCGCTGCTGCCGGAAATTGAGATTGTCCAGATGAAATACATTACTCCAAGCAAATTCAACACAGTGCAAAATTCATCCTCAGAGTATCGCCCGAAGCTGTTCAAGAGGCTTCGCACGTTTACATGGATTAATCCGGTGCACGAAACGGTTCGCTTAGAGCCTGTAGTCTATGACAGCGATATCTGTATACAACATCTGCCGCAGGGCACTCACGGCAAACGTGATTTTACCATATTCAAGCGCTCCTTTGAAAGAAACGGCACCCTGCCAAAGTATAGCGACTATGTATGCCAAGGAGCTTTTAAAATGCGGAAGCCCCGAGGATTTTACCAATGCCCTGCCATATTTTCAGGGTGAATACCGTAACAGCCCCGACATCGAATCCACCTGCGTGCTATCACGCTACTATCGCATGAATGGCGACTATGACAAATTTTTTTCTGTTGCCCTAAAAAATGTAGCAGTTGATGGCTGCAGCGAGGTGTGCTGTGAGCTCGGTGCGTACTATTTCGACAAGGCAGACTATGAGGAGGCAAGCCTGTGGTATTACAACGCTGCATTCGAGACAAAGCCGGTACTCGATGTGGAGTGCGGCGGTGGCAAGGCGCTTCATGCCCTGTCTGAGTGCTACTCAAGATGGGCTGATGAGAAGCAGAAAAAGCTTGATTCGCTTCCTCCTAAATCAAGGAATGTATTTAAAGGCGATAAGGAGCTGATTGATTCACTGCGCAGCCAGGCGGCCGATTACCAGAAGCAGGCTGAGGAATGGATGCTTCCGGAGGGTGACTAGCAGAGGCTGTCATATAAAAGTCTCTACCAGCATTTACCAACTTGTAAAATCCTCTCTAAAGTGATAATATAGAGATTATAGGGTTTGTTATTTTTTTAACGTAGCATTTTGCTACTATCATTTTAGGTATCTAAGGAGGATTTTATGAGCTTTTTAGAAGAGTACAAGCAGAAACTTGTCTCAGCAGATGAGGCAGTAAAAATTGTCAAATCAGGCGACTGGGTTGACTACGGCTGGTGCACAGGCACACCTGATGCCCTCGACAAGGCACTTGCCAGAAGAACTGATGAACTTAAGGATGTCAATGTACGTGGTGGTATTTTGCTTAAGCCACTTGCCATTTTCGAGCGTGAGGATGCCGGCGAGCACTTCACATGGAACTCATGGCACATGGGCGGTTATGAGAGAAAGCTTATCAAGAGAGGCTGTTCTTTCTACTCACCAATCCGTTACTCAGAGCTTCCTCGTTATTATAGAGATTCAACAACACCTGACGATGTCGCTATGTTCCAGGTTGCACCGATGGATTCACACGGATACTTCAACTTTGGTCCTAACGCATCTCACCTCGGTGCTGTATGCGAGACTTCAAAGAAAATCATCGTTGAGGTCAATGAAAACATGCCTCGCTGTCACGGCGGTTCAGAGGCCAATGTACATATTTCACAGGTTTCTTACATTGTTGAGGGTGACAACCCTGCAATCGGAGAGCTTGGTGCCGGTGGTCCTGCAACAGATGTAGACAAGAAGGTTGCAGAGCTTATCGTTGACCAGATTCCAAACGGTGCCTGTCTCCAGCTCGGTATCGGCGGAATGCCAAACGCAGTAGGCTCACTCATCGCTGAGTCAGACCTCAAGGATCTCGGTGTCCACACAGAGATGTATGTTGACGCATTCGTTGACATCGCAAAAGCCGGAAAAATCACAGGAGCAAAGAAAAACATCGACCGTTATCGTCAGGCTTACGGCTTCGGTGCCGGAACCAAGAAGATGTACGATTACCTCGATGAGAATCCTGAGCTCATGAGTGCCCCGGTAAGCTACACAAATGATATCAAGAATATTGCCGCACTTGACAATTTCATCTCAATCAATAACTGTGTAGACCTTGACCTCTTCGGACAGATCAGCTCAGAGAGCTCAGGCACAAAGCACATCAGTGGTGCCGGCGGACAGCTTGATTTCGTTCTCGGTGCATATATGTCAAACGGTGGAAAGAGCTTTATCTGCTGCTCTTCAACTTTCACCGACAAGCAGGGCGTAGTTCACTCACGTATCCGTCCTACTCTTGTAGAGGGTTCTGTCGTTACTGACACAAGAGCCAACACTCACTATATCGTTACAGAGTATGGTATGGTAAATGTAAAGGGTCTTTCTACATGGCAGAAGGCAGAGGCAATCATCTCAGTTGCTCATCCTGATTTCCGTGATGAGCTCATCAAAGAGGCCGAGAAGATGCACATTTGGAGAAGATCTAACAATAATTATCTTTGGATATAATTTTTACAATAAAAGCGGTTTCAGGATGCAATGTCCTGAAACCGCTTTTATGTTCTTAATCCGTCCTATAAACTATATTTTCAAAAAGTTAAAGCACCTCTTTTAGCACTTCCTCAATCTCGCTCTTTGCTGCCTTGACAGAGCCCTGCACCATAACCGGCTTACCGCCGCCTCTGGCACCCAGCTTGTTCCTCAGTGCTGCGGCAACTGTATTGCAGTCTGCATTCTTGCTTCCGATAATAAAGCTATAGCCCGCCTCATCATTTCCTGTAAAAAATGCACTAAAGCCACTATATTTCTCCACAAGGCCATTGACGCAATTTCTTGCTGTATTCGTATCAATGCCGTCCTCAAACAATACTGCATTGTCCGTATCAGCAGGAAGCTCTGCAACCTTATAATCCAAAAGCGCTGACTTTGCAGTGCCAAGCTCTGACTTAAGTGACTGGTTTACTGCCTTAAGCTTTGTGACGTTATCCACATAGCCTCCTGATTTGTGGTAAATATCCCCATTAGCTCTGAGATAATGTCGCACTTTTGTCTGAAAGCCTCCAGTGCCCTGAAACCACAAAGGATGCTGATTCTGACGCCTCCTTTATAATTCTGATAATTCATAACCTTAAGCATGCCAATCTCGCCGGTGCGCTTCACATGCGGCGCACAGCATGCACACACGTCATACCCCGGCACTGTCACTATTCTGACCTGTCCTTCAATCTCGATTTTGCTTCTGTACTCCAGCTGCGCAAGCTCATCCCTTGACGGATATGTCACCTCTATCGGAATATTTTTTGAAATGGCTACATTTACCTCATGCTCCACCTCTGCTATATCCTCCGGTGAAATCACTCCACTGAAATCCATTGTCACTACAGAATCACTCAGATGAAAGCCCACATTCTCAAAACCAAACCTGCGGTGGACAATTCCCGAAAAAATGTGCTCTCCACTGTGCTGCTGCATATTGTAAAAACGATGCTGCCAGTCTATTTTGCCATGTACGTGGACGCCTGCTGCAAGCTCTACTTTCTCCGGCTCAAATTCATTGCCGGTGATTTGCTTACCAGTTTCCTTTTCTGCCTCGCAGCAATCACCTGCGGAAATATCCACCGTATGAGTAATGACTCCATTCTTAATCTGCACATCAACGACACTGTAGCCACCAAGTATTCCCATGTCCGGGCTCTGTCCGCCCTCCTCCGGGAAAAATAAAGTCTGATTTAATATTATATCAAACTGCTTATCATCTGCCTTGTTCGGCTCGCAAGATATAATATCTGCCTCAAACTCTATGGCATATGCATCCCTGTCGTAAAGTTTAATTGTTTCTGTCATACTCATACTGCTTGTTCCTCTCGCTCTATATTCTTACGCATCATTGCTATGTCCTATTATAGCGCATTCATAATTCATATGAAACCCCTAAATCTGGTTTCCCACAATCCTGTAGTATGCTCTCGAAGTAATCTTGAAAACAATAAGTATATGACCATAAACACCAAAAGCGTAGCAACCATACAGACCACAATAAGCTTAACATCCGTAAGATTGAACATGACAAGCAGTCTGCGAAGCAGAGGAAATGCTGCTGCAAGATGACACGCGGCAAGTATAATAGGCAGGAAAAATACCATACGCACCTGTGAAGTAATGGATTTCTTCACCTCGTCATTGCTCATGCCCACCTTCTCCATAATCTCATAGCGTGCTTTGTCATCATAGCCCTCTGAAATCTGCTTATAGAAAATAATCATCACAGTAACCATAAGAAACATCGTTCCAAGGAATATTCCGATAAAGAACAGGCCACCATACAATACATAAATCTGTTCTCTGTTTGCATCAAGGCTTTCCTCATAGAAGCCTGACACATCTGATTTTACACTATTTTCCTCAAAATGCTTATCCAGAGCCTTTGCCACAGCAAGCTTATCCTCACTGCTGCCATACAGATTATAATCAATTTCATTGTTGAGCATAGTCGGCACACACTATCCTCTCCCAGCGAGCTGTTCAGGTTAAATATCTCTGCAAGTGTTGCCTTGCTGTCTACCACTACATAGTACACACCACTATACATAGAGGACATATAGCTGTCTTTACTTACAGCAGTTTTTTCTGCCGCAGCCACTTTAAATTCTTTGCCCAACAGATTAATTATATCGCCATTAAACTTTTCCGTTCCATATACAGCCACCGAACCGGTATCAAGCTGTGGGATTTTTTTTTATTCAGACTCTCTTTAAAGCCGGTCTCCATCTCATCAATTTCATCTCCTGTGACAAAATACAACAGGGAAATATCGTTATCGTAACTTAACACCGGCTTAAACTCTGTCCCCTCTCTAAACACTGTCCAGCTAAAATAAGTGTAGCTTTTGCTGTCTTTAACATTACAAGCAGAGTCAGCTATTATTTTATCCGAATCTGCAGCAGCTTCTTTAAGTGCATCATCCAGATTCACATCAGCCGGCACTTCCTTATACCAGCTATATACACTGATATCCGAAGGATATCTCTGCTTAAGTTCTCCCTCCATGCCCGCATACATGCTCACGGTTGTGGAAACAACAACCAACACCATTGTGGAAAGAACGCATATACTCGCTAGTCCGCCCGCATTCTGCTTCATTCTGTAAATCATTCCTGAAACCGCCGCAAAATGCTTTTTATTATAGTAAAACTTCTTGTTTTTCCTGAGTGCCTTAAGTATCACAATGCTTCCTGAAATAAATAAAAGATACGTTCCGATGATGACAAGCAGCACTGCGACAAAGAACAGTGAAAGCACCTGAAGAGGGCTCTTTGTGGTAATCGCAATATAATATCCCCCGGCAAGACAGCCTAGTCCGATTATAGCGATAAGCCATTTGCTCTTCGGCTCTTTCTCACCGACATTGCCACCGCGAAGCAGCTCTATCGGATTAGCAAGCTTCACCTGCATCAGGTTATAGATGAGAGTAAGAAAATACAGCACTCCAAAATAAGTATTGTATTTACGACAGCGCCAGTAGATACAGCGAAATCAATTTGTGCTTTAATATTTATAATCCTATAAAGAAACATAATCATCAGCTTGGAAAATAAAATACCGGCTATGATTCCAGATACTATTGCTGCGAGTGCTACTGTAAGTGTCTCAATTATCAAAACTCTCGCGATATGACGCTTTTCCATGCCAAGAATATTGTATATTCCTACCTCTTTCTTGCGCCTTTTGATGATAAAGCTGTTTGTATAAAACAGAAATATATATGAAAAAACCGCTATTGTTCCGCATCCAAGCCCCATTATCGACGCCAGTGCATCCGCGCCCGGCACCTTGCCAAGTCCCTTTGAGTTGTTTAAAAACATCATCACATAAAACATGGCTATCATGACCATTCCCGATATAATGTAAGGCATATAAAGAGTCTTATTATTTTTTATATTTGTAAATGCCAGCCTGCTATATATTTTATTCATGCTTCTCACCACCTGTCGTAATCAGCATAAGTGCATCCTGAATCTTCACATAGAGCTCGTCATTTGTAAGATTGCCACGGTAAATCTGATGAAACACCTGACCGTCCTTTATGAAAAGCACCCTGTTGGCATGACTTGCAGCCTTTGTGCTGTGTGTCACCATGAGAATGGTCTGTCCGTCCTCGTTTATCCTGTTGAACAGCCTAAGCAGACTGTCTGTTGCCTTTGAATCCAGTGCTCCTGTTGGCTCATCTGCCAAAATTAATTCGGGATTTGTTATTATCGCACGTGCCACTGCTGCCCTTTGCTTCTGTCCTCCTGACACCTCATATGGATATTTATTAAGCAGCTTTTCAATTCCAAGCAGCGAAGCTATAGGTGCAAGCCTTTTTTCCATATCCCTATAATCCACACCTGACAGCACAAGCGGTAAAAAGATATTGTCCTTCAGTGAAAAATTGTCAAGCAGATTAAAATCCTGAAATACGAAGCCCAGATGCTCACGTCTGAAGGCAGATATCTCCTTTTCCTTCAATGAGACAAGGTTCTTTCCATTTAAGAGTACCTCTCCCGCTGTCGGCTTATCAAGTGCCGCGAGAATATTTAAAAGTGTCGTCTTTCCTGAGCCGGATTCTCCCATGATCGCTACATACTCACCTTCCTCTACAGAGAAATTGATGTTTTTTAATGCCTGTACCTGATTGCCACCAAATCTGGTGGTATATATTTTTTGAGGTTACTTACTTCTAAGATTGCCATTTCAATGCTCCTTTACGATGATTTCTAAAATGTTATTTAAACTTCTATTTTTGTTACCTTTATTTTTAATATGACGTCATAATCGGCTTCACAACTTACATTGTTGATGCTTCATGTAATTATAATAACAAAATGCCGGAATGTATGCTATCGAATCAGCTTACATTTCGACCTCGTATCTTACATTTTTGTAAGAAATGACAAAGAAACTTAATCTGGAGTAGCAAAAGAGGATTAGCACAGATGTGCTGATCCTCCTTTATCTACAGATTTTTAATTACCTCAACTCTTGTGACAACGCCCTGCTTCACATTATCAACTCTGAGCGCACAATCCTGGTAATACACACAGGCTCCGATTGACACATTTTTACCCTCATCCTGCAATTTTTCGCTTATCACATCTCTAAGCAGCTTTGTCTTTTCCTCCGGTATATTTGTTCCGGAAATAAAATTCGCCCTCGCTACCGTCTGGCTGCCACGGCATATCATGTGGTCTGCCTCATCAAAGCTGCAGAAAAGGAATTTTCTGATGGCAAAAAGCGCCGCTATCGCACCTATTCCGACAAGTGTCTCATATACATTGAGATGCTCCACGATCATCTGTCTGGCTGTCGCAAACAAAAGCACCTCTATGACCGTGCCCGGCTTATGAGTACAGAGCATTTTCACAAACTCCACGCCGATTGCAAGCGACATGATATATTCCATGTAATACTCCAGTTTAATTTTATCATGCCATATATCAAAAAAACACTGCCCTATAAGCTTTATAATAAGCACCACTATCACAAACACCAGTACTGCCGACAGAAAAAGTTCCACGTAGGCTGCTACATTTTTCATTGTTTTTCTCAGGAATTGCTTCATTATCATTTATTCCTCTCTTTTTTTAGTTACCGGCAATAATCTTTTTTTTATTGCAGTAATTTATTTTAATATCCTATGGAAATGATTATCATACTATTCTAATTTCATATATCTAAAAGCTCCCACATAATAGTCAAATTATGTGAGAGCCTTTGCGCGAAAAATTATATTTTTTTATGTTTTCTCCCGCATTCTGCGGGTATATATTTTGCCAGAATACTTTCATGGCAATTGGGTTCTAAATAAATTTGATACCAGGCTCCGGCAACTATTTGATGAATCCTACCTGCTTGCAGATTTCCTCTGTTGCTGCATCTTTTTTTTCTTGTTGAACTCAACTTTCTGCTGCTCGAACCAGTTGTTACCCTCTGCATCTATAGATACGATATGGGCCAAACTCTTTCACACGACAGTTCCAGAGTGTCTCAGGCATTCCGAGATCTCTCCACTCTGCGCGGACGATTTCCTCAACCTCTGTTGCGGCTACTACTGCATTTCCTGCCGGGAATACGCAGTGAATGGCACCGAACTCTTTACATGCGCGCTCGGTATTCTCTTTCATACCACCTTTTCCGATGATAACACGTACGCCGGTCTCTTTTACGAATTCGTACTCGAATTTTTCCATACGCATGGAAGTTGTAGGACCTACGGAAACCATCTCAAATTTGTCATTCTCTAATGGACGGATAATTGGTCCTGCATGGAAAATAGCATTGTTTCTTACGTCTACCGGAAGTTCTCTTCCCTCCTCAACGAGACGTCGGTGTGCTACGTCACGGCATGTTGTCATGCTTCCATTTAAGTATACAATATCTCCTATTTTTATTCCTTTAAGATCCTCTGCTGAAATTGGTGTTGTTAAAATTGTTTTTCCATTAATTCTCTCTACCATTATAATTCCACCCCCGAATGTGTTGTGATTGTGTAATTAAGGTCCTTGTCAAATACAATGTGTCCTCTTCTGTGACTCCAACATCCTACGTTTACGGCCACACCGATTGCAGATGGATGACGGGCTGTGTTCTCGATATTTACACCCATTACTGAGTATTTTCCGCCCATTCCCTGAGGTCCAAGGCCGATAGCATTGATACCATCCTCGAGAAGTTTTTTTCCATCTTTGCGGCTCTCTCGTTCTCATTGTGAGATCCGATTGGACGCATGAGTGCTTTCTTTGATAAAAGTGCTGCTGTCTCAACAGATGTTGCTACACCTACACCTACCAGGAGAGGTGGGCATGCATTTAAACCATAAGTAGTCATAACATCCATTACGAATTTTGTAACTCCTTCATAGCCCTCTCCAGGCATAAGTACCATAGCTTTTCCCGGAAGTGTACATCCACCTCCTGCCATGTATGTGTAGATCTCACATTTGTCACTGTTTGGCACGATGTCCCAGAATACAGTTGGTGTTCCTTTTCCAACGTTCTTGCCTGTGTTGTACTCATCGAAAGTCTCAACACTGTTGTGACGAAGAGGAGCCTCAAATGTTGCGTTTACAACTGCCTCTTTTAAAAGTCCCTCAAGCTCATCAATAAGTGGGAATTTTGTTCCACATTTAACCCAGAACTGAAGTACTCCTGTATCCTGGCAGCTTGGGCGGTTAAGTTTTACCGCAAGCTCCTGATTTCTAAACATTGTATCATAGATTGTTTTTGAAAGAGGACTGTCCTCTTTGTCACGGAGTTCTGTCAGTTTTGCAATGACATCATCCGGTAATTTTTTTGCTATATGAGCGATAAAATTTGCCATATAGGTGGTAAGCTGTTCTACCTGTTTCTCGTTTGACATAGTTTTTCCTCCTAATATAAATCTTGTAAATAATTAAATATTAATTTATTGTTTACCCACTCCCATCCGTTCTTATGGGAAGAACGGATAGAAAATCGGCAGTAAGACCATACTTACAATGGTCGCCACTACTATAAGCGGAATACCGGCCTTTGCATAATCCTTGAAGGTGTATCCTCCGGCCGTAATGACCATTGTGTTGGCAGGCATACCGATAGGTGTGGCGTATGCACATGAACCACCGATAACACATGCCATAAGTACTGCACTCGGGTCAGCTCCAATCTCTGTGGCAATTGATACGCAGATTGGAACCAAAAGTGCTGTGGTGGCGGTATTTGACATAAAGTTCGTAAGTACACAGCAAAGCATGAACACTACGAATGTGAGAACGTATGGTGATGGATTTTTGCCAAGTATACCGATAACCGCTGTTGCGATTTCTTCGCCTGCCCCGGTCTCCTGAAGCGCCGCTGCAAGTGAAAGAGTTCCACCAAATAAGAAAATGGTTTTCAAATCTATTGATTTAAGTGCGTTTTTCTCACTAATAACGCCTGTAATGATAAGGGCAAGTGCTCCGACACAGCCGATGACACAAAGCTTGATGCCAATCTTGTCCTCGAAAATCATTCCCAAAAGTGTAAGGATTAAGATAATCAATGACATCATCTGTTTCCATTTAGGCACATTTGAAAAATCCTTCTGCTCATCATATGAGCTTTCCGTACTGCCCTGCTTTTCAGGCAGGAATTTGTATCCTATAAATGCAAAGTACAGAATACCTGCTATAAGTATCGGAAGTCCTACCTTTGCATACTCGAAAAATCCAAAGCTAAGTCCAATCTCTCCCATAGCTGATTGTGCTATGAGATTTCCCGGTGCACCGATGAGAGATAAATTTCCACCCATGGCTGCTGCAAAAACAAGTGGCATAAGAAGTCTCGATCTCGAGTATCCTGATTTTGCTGCAATTCCGATAACTACCGGAATGAGAACTGCTGCAGTTCCTGTGTTTGAAAGTACTCCGCTCATCAGTCCCACAATCACCATGATTGCTATGATAAGCTGCCTCTCTGTTTTGGCGAAGTGTGTGACCACTCCTCCAATTTTGTTTGCCATACCGGTTTCAAACAATGCTCCTCCGACGATAAACATCGCTACGAAAAGAATTACATTGCTGTCAATAAATCCTGAAAAAGCTGTTTTCCAATCCAGTACTCCTGTGATAACAAGACCGACACATACTATCATGGATGTTACCCCGAGCGGAATCTTTTCCCACACGAACATCACAACGGCAAACAATAAGAATAAAAGTGTTATTGTTGCTGGACTCATATCATTTTCCTCCTCCGTTTAATATTTGATATTTGATATTGTATCCAATTTCTGAGTTTAAGATATAACAAAAAACCGAAGTCGTCAATACCTTTTTTGACAATTTCGGCAATTTATATATATTCCACCTATTCAATTTGTGCATCTATTACAAGTAATGTGTTAAATTAGTAACTTACATCTACACATAATATGTCAGCATATCATCACGACTACGCATGATATGCTCATACATCCTCCGCTGTGCAAGCTGCACATCATGAGCCTTGATTGCTTCGTATATAGCCTCATGCTCCTTTATAGAAATGCCCGCATATTCCTCCTCTGTGACCATGCTGCCCATTGAAAGTCCGTTCCACAGTTCTGCGATCATATTTTCCATCTTTTTTGTTGCCAGATGCTGCCCAGATTTCACTATGAAACTCACGGTTTAAATCCGCATATCTGCTATAATCTCCGGAAGCGGTCATCTCCCTTGCATCCAGGTATGACTGCTCTATCTTGCTGATATCGATATCAGGTGAAGCAGCAAAACCTGCACATGCGCTCTCGAGTATGCCTCTAAGCTGATAGTGCTCCCTTATGTACGTCTCTGTAATTCCAAGAACTATTGCTCCCTTTATTCGGTCTTAGCTTGATAAGTCCGTCATGCGCTAATATCTGAAAAGCCTCACGCACCGGGAGTTATAGATACATTAAGCTGCTGCGCTACACTTTCCAGTGTAAGATTTTCTCCCTCTTTTAGCTGTTTTGACAAAATTGCCTTGCGCAGCTCCGATGCTACACGCTCCTTCGCTGACGGAATCTTTATCGGTTTAAGTCCTATCATAATTACTTTTTCCTCTTGTTATCTTTTAATTTTATATGCTTCCGAATCATCTGTCATTATTCAGTATAAAATAAGTCACCAATTACCTGCTACTTTCTTCCCTCTCTGCTATAACAGCCTCACAAAGACTTCCAAAATATTCTCCCAAAAGTTCTCTGACAATATTTATATCCTTATCCGAATATGCCTCTGCTATTTTCGATAACAGCTCAAGTCTTCGCGCATTTTCCCTGCCTGCTGCCGTCTCTTCAACCGCAAACCTGATATAGCACCAAAGACCATTTTCAAGAATATGTGTAAAATACTCGTTATGACTATTGGATATAATTGTCTCATGAAACTGCAGCTCTGCAGACAATTTTTCATTTATAGCAGATGGCTCATGTACGCAATTGGGCTGCTCACTGTTATCACTGACCGCTTTATCCCACAAACATATACCAGGCTGCAGCATGCCCTTTAACAGTTTTATCTCCACATCTGAAAGCAGCTCATAGATTTCCGTTATCACCTCGTCCGAAAAATCAGCCACCACCACATGCCTTGTTGCCAGTCTCTTTGCCAATCCCTGCGACTCAAGTATCTGCAATGCCTCCCTGATTGGTATTCTCGAATAACCGAGACTATCCGCAAGCTCTTCCTGTCGCAATGGCACTCCTGATGACATACGTCCTGATAAAATTTCATTCTGAATAGCTTCCGCTATATAATCACATACTCTTTTATTTCTCATAATGTATTATTATATCTGATTTTGGATACAATTTCCAGTCAAACTTATTACACCGATTTATCCTAATCCCTCGTATCCGCATAATCCAGATCAACCCCTATCCACACCTTAGTTCCTTTTTCCAATCTCTGACTCCATGCGGATTGTATGCCCCAGCTTATCTGCCATCTGCCTGCACAGATAAAGCCCAATTCCTAGCCTTTTTATCGGCATGACCATTGTAGCCTGTGTAGCCCTTTTCAAAAACGCGTGGCAGATCCTCGGCTTTGATTCCTATTCCGGTATCCTTTATTGTAATAAAAAACCGGTCTTTTTTTCCTCTGCAGTTTCTATTGTAACAACCCCATGCGGTGTATATTTTATGGCATTTGAAAGTATCTGTTCCAGCATAAATGCAAGCCATTTTCCGTCAGTATATACCACCTGCCCGGTTCCTGAATAATTTATCCCAATATGCCTTCGTATCATAATTTTTGCATATTTTTTAATGGTATCACGTATGACACCATCCACACTGACTTTTTCAAGCACAAAATCATTTTCGGTGCTGCTCACACGCTGATACTGCAAAGCCATACTGACATATTCCTCTACGCGGAACAATTCATCCTCAAACGAGTCCATGTTATCTGACAGCTCTGTGAGTACAGCCTGTTGTTTCAAAGCAGCATTTAATCCGGCAGCACCGATGTTCCCACCGGTCATATCGCCTATATGGCACTGACTCTGTTCATCATCACATATAAGCTGCCCAAGCTCCTCCCGCTCTGCCTCAAGCAGTAGTTTCATAGCCGATATCGGTGTCTTTATCTGGTGCACCCACATAGAGTAATAATCTCTCATCTGTGATTGTCTGATTGCAGCACTGCTTTCTGACTCACTTCTTGCAATACTTTGATTTTCCAGCAGCCGGTGATAAAGTATCTCCACATCATCTGTTGCTTCCGGAAGCTGTGCCTGTTCCTCAACCGGACGCTTTAAAGCATCGCTTAGAGCTTTTTTACCTTGCTGCTATATCTGAAAAATCCAACCAAAACTGTTATCAGAAGAAGTATTGCATCAAGCACTGCCGCATACACCAGATCCTGTTTGCGCGCACCAATCAGGTACATGTAAAGCAAATGGATACATGACATTGTGACTATCATCAGAATCCATATATAGTTTTGTTTTATAAAATTTGTCAGATGCGGTTTGTTTTGTATTTTTGCCATGACCTCTCACCCCAGCCTGTACCCAAGTCCCTTTTTTGTGACAATAAAGCTCTCAAGCCCTATAGAATCCAGCTTTTTACGCAGCCTGTTGACATTCACCGAAAGTGTATTCTCGTCCACATACGCATCACTCTCCCACAGCTTTTCCATTAGAAGGCTGCGTGATACAATCCTTTCTTTGTTGTCAAAAAGTGTCTGCAATATTTTGAGCTCATTCTTTGTAAGCTCGAGCCTTTTTGTCGTCATAGGTTATGGTGGCATCAGATATATTGAGCATGGCGCCATTATGCTCCAAAACACTGTTGTTTGCGCCAAAATCATAGCAGTGCCTGATGATAGCCTGTATCTTTACGGTCAGCACATCGAGGTCAAACGGCTTTGCTATAAAGTCGTCTGCCCCCATACTGACTGCCATCACTATATTCATATTATCAGCAGCGGATGACAGGAAAACCACAGGAACCTTTGATACCCTTCTGATCCGTACACCAGTGATACCCATTGTAAAACGGCAGACCTATATCCATAAGCACAAGCTGCGGATCAAATGATGCAAATTCTGACATTACAGCATCAAATTTCTTCACCACATGCACATCATAATCCCATTTTTCCAAATGTCTTCTGACAAGCTTTGCTATGGTCTCGTCATCCTCAACCAAAAATATTCTATACATTATTTTCCGCTTTCTTCCATGATAATCTCAGCCGCATCGATGATGAGCTGTGATGCCTTCATACGAAGTAAATCCGGCTTGAGCTGTGCCTTTGGAAGCACCTGCTTTACAACGTCAACAGGCTGACCATACTTCTGTGAAATAAGCTCATACTGCTCATCCATCTCCTCGTCAGATACAGTGATATTTTCCACTCTGATGATTTCATCGAGAACAGCCTCAAGCTTTACCTGCTTCTGTGCAACCGGCTTGAGTTCATCCTTTAAGCTATCCATAGTCTTGCCTGTCATCTGAAGATACTGCTCCATAGCCACACCCTGCTGTGCAAATGATGCTGCCATCTGCTGAAGCTGCATATTTACCGCTGTCTCTACTGCCTGTGGCGAAACAAGGCATGAGCTGCTCTCAAGAATCTGGTCATAGAGCTTTTCTCTTGCCGCATCAGCCTTTCTTGCCTCTACCTGGTACTCAAGATACTCGTTGATATATTTCTTTAAATCCTCCACTGACTGTACCTCAGGGAAATTGAGAGATGCTGCAAACTCATCGTTCAGCTCTGCTTCCTTCTCATTGTAAATCTCGTGCAGCTTAACCTTGAAAACAACCGCTTTGCCTGCAAGCTCCGGCGCATGATACTGCTCAGGGAATGAGAGATTGATGTCTCTGTCCTCACCGATTTCCATGCCTACAAGCTGCTCCTCAAAGCCCGGAATAAAAGAGCCTGAACCAATTCCCAGAGGATATTTCTCAGCCTTTCCGCCCTCAAACGCAACTCCGTCCTTAAAGCCCTCGTAGTCTATTACTGCCGTGTCGCCCATCGCTAACGGGCCTGTTTTCTGCTCTCTGACAGGATTTCCTGAAAGAAGTGTCGCTATCTGTGAATTAACATCCTCCTCTGTATATGCAATATAAGGGATGTTTGCCTTTAATCCTTTGTAATTTCCTAATACGATGTCCATGATTATACCTTTCTTTTTATGTGTATTTATATCTGCTTAACGAAGCTGTTATATGCAAATAGTATACACTAGTTACCAAATAAAGCCAATAAAAACTCATTGCATGCTTTAAAAAGGATTGTAAGGCTGTGATACGTGAAAATGGTTCTAATCTTACGCAATCAGGCTATTAATAGCCTTCAATTCATACAACGTAAATGGATCAATATCTATACAATCACTTTTATCCATTTTTCCGGAAATATCCCATGCAAGCGTTCCATTCATTACCGTACATGTATTTTTAAAATTTTCAATATCTCTCAAAGGCTCAAAAATTGAAGATTTAAGATCCTGTGTTGTATCATAATCAACTATTTTTCCATCATCAAAAAAGACCTGTACATGAAAATTATCCAAAGGAATCACCTGTACAACTGTAGGAAAATACTCATTCATATATTTCACCTCTCATTATATAAGTGGATTAATTTTGTTCAATGGTTTCATGTCCTTGGCCAATTCCCAATTCTGCATTAATTCATCCTGATGAATCGTACACCAGGCCAATATCAATCGTAATTGTTTATTCGGCAAAGAGCCTCTTATTACTTGTATATTATTAATATCTACTAATGCTTTATGTCCATTATATTCAGCATGAAAATGTGGTGGCATATGGTCATTATAATACATAGTGACTCTAATCCCATAAAATAATGATATCTCAGGCATATTTTACCCTCTTTCTATAGAAACAAATCCGCAATATTACATCAATAGTATAGCGGATTTACATCCAAAACACAAATTACAAATTATCCTTTTATTTCCTGTATTCTAAATGTTTATGTACTACGACCAATATTACAACTCGATCAGGAAAAGAAATGCCAGTCCATAATAAGTCACAACCGCTACCAGATCATTCACCGTCGTGATAAGCGGACCAGACGCAACTGCCGGGTCAATCTTTATCTTGTGGAAAAACATCGGAATCACTGTGCCCACAAGGCTTGAAATTGCCATTGCCACAAGCAGTGAAACTCCTACACAGCCTGATACCGCAAATGCTCCAAACCATGTGTAGCCCTTGAACAGATGCACATATATTCCCAGAAATACAAGTGCCATTATTCCAAGCAAGCCACCATTTACAATGCCTATTCTTACCTCTTTTTTACTACAAGCAAAAGCTTCTGCTTACCGCTTAGATTCTCATCCATGAGCACTCTGATTGTGACAGCCAGTGACTGTGTTCCTACGTTTCCTGCCATGTCAAGTACCAGCGACTGGAAGCAGATGACTATCGGCAAAGCCGCTACCACATTCTCAAATATTCCGACTACGGAAGACACTATCATTCCCAAAAAAAAGCAGGATGATAAGCCATGGCATTCTCTTTTTCATGCTCTGCAGCGTGGTCTCCTTCAGATCCTCCTCTGCGGTCAGTCCGGCGAGCTTTGCATAGTCCTCACCCATCTCATTGTCTACCATCTCTACAATATCATCAGATGTGATGACTCCGAGGATATGCTTATCCTTTGAGAGCACCGGAATTGAATCCTCAGCGTAGTCCTTGATTGTGTCGATACAATCATCGATTTTCTCATGGTCGAGCACATATGGATATGAATGGGCTATAATGCTTTCCAGATTCATGCCCTCCCTGGCTGTGATTAAATCCTTTAAATCAATAGCTCCCGCAAAGCATTCATCTGAATCAACCACATATATAGTCATGATATTGTCGTTTTCGCCCGCCTGCCTCACGAGCTGGCTCATAGCCTGCTTCACTGTCAGACCGCTCGGAATACAGATGTAGTTGGTTGTCATATAGCTGCCGATTTCATCATCGTCATATGACAGAAGCATCCTGACATCCTTTTCCGCTTCCTCATCCAGATGCTCTACAATCTCCTTCTTGTCCTCATCCTCCAGATTTTCAAGCAAATCGACAGCATCATCCGAATCCATCAGCGATACTACCCTGGCAGCCTGCTCCACAGACAGCTCATCAAAATAGGCCTGCGGCTCATCAAGATATGCAAAAATCTCCGCTGTCCGCTGTGTTCCAAGGAGCCTGTAAAGACGTTTGCGCTCCTTCTCGTTCATTCCTGCAAGCATATCAGCAATATCATTCTCATGATAATCTGACAAAACCTCCAGAATTTCCTTATCCGTTTTGTGGCTTCTCAATAGAACAAGAAGCTCTTCATATTTCTTTGTATTCATCTCCATTTCTCTCCTTTCTCATTTCCGATAGCATTTTCCACATAAAATAAACATATGTGGTTCTCCAAAATCCCGGGATTTTGAAACATAAAAATCATTCCATGATAGAAAGGGACGAAACCCGTGCACTCCATAAATTTGCGCACGAAAAAAGCACCTAACGGTGCCCTGATATATAAACAAGTATGCATTTGTGCACAGCAAAATACAGCACAATGTATGCTGTTATTCCTTAATATGCCTACACTGTACCTCTAAAAACTGTCCGGTGATGAATCCTTCCACGGACAGAATCCACTATGCCTGCCAATACAATACTCACTTGTATATCAGCACCGATGCTGTTCTTACTTCGCCCAAGACCATCACTACTGTCCATGAAATTCACCTCCATACTTAGATTCTTAATTTCTACAATTAAAGTATTAAATTCGGTATACATCACCGGCCTGCAGATATCTGTCACGTCCGTAAATCCTACCAAACTCTTAACCGTAGAAATTGTATCATCAATATACACAATTTTCAACCCATTAATTATATCATTAAAGGGTCAAAAGGTATCATCGATGCATGCTTGCATGCAATTCGATGTATAACTTAGTGACCCTCATATCATTATATCTTAAGACACACCATACCTACATTTTACAAGCACGAAGCGTAAGCACCGGGCGAAGACCGGTGCACACACGCGACAATTTTGCAACAACGTAAGGGGCGTAGGTCCCGGGTCTCGGTGTGGAGTGGCAGCGTATGCTCTCGCGTGAGCGCATAGCGAAGCTGCCTAGATACTGTAGAAATTATGCCCATGAAACGCAGAAATGCCCCGCCAAGGACGGCGGGGCAAGGATTATATGCGCCATGGACGGCGCATATAATCCGGTTTCGTCAAGCATAGAAACCCTAAAAGCATAATTTCGTACAGAATCTTGGCTGCGAAGCGTAGCGAACGCGAGAGTACATGCCACCACTCCACACTGGGACCCGGGACCTGCGCCCCGTCCACCCAAGAAAAAATTCATTAAAATCTACTGGTTCTCTGTCGGTTCATCTGTCTCCGACTCACTGTCGTGCTCCACTGCAGGATCCACATATGTATACGTATTCTCAGACTTTCTGAAAATGGTATCACTAGATCCAACCTGGCACACAGTTATCTCATCACCATCACTGATGTCTTCCTTATTAATAGCAAGCACACCTGCTGAGAGATAAGTCGAAGCCACCTTGGAGTCGTTGATATAAACCTTACTCCAGTTGGTAAAGTTGTGACCGTAAATATATACTGTATCACTGGTCGATGAATCAGACACATTTGTGATGTCCACCTTGTCAATTCCCATGACAAGATCTGAAGCCGGATATAGATCTGTGCCGTTGTAGCAGTAGCGCTTTCCATAAAGGATATCGTACTGTAACAGGTCAAGTCCATCCTGATATGATGCCTCATCTGTACTGTTCATCTGAGTCTGATGATAGTTCATGATAGTTCCCTCATGGATACCTACAGTGTCTGTAGTCTGGGCAAGAAGCTGGTAAGCATAAAGGTCAGCATCCTCCTTTGGCAGTCCCATGTTGTTCCATGTGATGTACTTTGTCTTGTAGATATCACCTGACTTCATATCAGAATCCTGAAGTCCCATTGTAGGGGAGGTGATCGCCAAACATAACAACGATGGTGTCCTCATCTCTCTTAGAAAGCTCATCTGTGAGCTCCTTGATGAAGCGGTCAGCCTCGTTGAGCTGGTTTACATAATATGTCCAGGCATTTTTCATGCCCTCGTCCTCAACACCTGATACGGTGTATGTAGGATTTTCAATAACAGGCTCCTTTGGATAGTCACCGTGAGTACCAACTGTGATGATATAAGTAAAATCAGACTGATTTGGTGTAGCATCAAAGGTCTTCATAGTCTCGCTGACGAGAATATCATCTGTAGGCCAGCTTCCGTTTGGAGTGTACTCTGTGATATTCATGAGCTCCTTGCTTGTAAAGGTATCAAAGCCCATCTTAGAAAATGCATTGGTACGGCTGTAGAAATTACCGCCGTTGTTGTGCACTACATGTGTTGCATATCCAATCTTAGATAAATCAGAGGCAATGCTCTCGCAATCTGTCTGCTTTAAGATAGTCTTGTATGGATACTCTCCTGTACCGAAATACTGCATGCTGAGTCCTGTAAGCATCTCAAACTCTGTGTTAGCAGTTCCTGCTCCGACTACAGGTACATTCAGATATCCGCTTGAATAGTTTTTCTCAAGCTCATGGAATGTAGGAATAGGATCCTCATTCACCTGAAGGAAATTAATCTCGTTCGGGTCACAGAATGACTCTAAAAGCACACAGATGATGTTTGGACCGGTCTTTCCGTCCACTGTGGTGGTCTGCTTCTGAGAATTGACCTTCTGCTCTACATCTTCCACATTCTGCTTATTGTAGTCATCCGGCTTTTTTCATTCCACGGTCCACTACGGTAGATGAGAATGAGTATACAAAGCCATAGTCATCATAGCCCTGGGCGATGTTTGAATAGTAGCTGGCAACTACATTGGTATTCTGTGCCACATTGGTTGTGACAGGGATTGCCACGAAAAGCAATGCTAAAAATGCCACTGAAATGCCTGCATAACGGATTTTTCCTGTATATTTAGGTCCCTTGATAAAAAGTGCCACAAGAAACAGTGCAAATGCACCAAGTCCAAATACAACTATTGTAGCCTGCTGTGCTGTAAAATAGCTGGTATTGTTCATGGCCAAAAGCTCCGGAATACACTTTAAATCAGTATAACCAAACGGTGTGACACGGTTTGAAAGCACACAGCCGTTGATGATTCCGAGGATAGTCCAAAAGCCTGTAATTATTACCCTTGCAAAAGCCCTGCGCCTGAACAGATACACAAGTGAAAATGATACAAACACTAAAAATGAGTTGTACATGAACGCAAGTGTATGTGCATCTACGAACTTACATGCAGAGATAAAGCTCCTGCGCGAAATAATCTCCACTATAAATACGATAGCCATCGCTATGATTGCATGGAATAAAAGCGAATATTTATTTAAAAAATCAATTCTGCGATAATATTTTTCTGAATGAATCTTGTCTTTCTTTACAAAGAGCTTTTGTTTAATGACATTCAATACATCAAATATTTTCTTCATATTTTCCTCCTATTTGCCTTTCTTTTACCTTCTCTTTACTACATGATAATATAGACAAAAATATGCACAAAAACAAGGGCATTTTTTTATAAAAATTGACGTTAAAAATTATTTTTTGGGTAAATATTGATAATAAAATTAACTCTTTTTTTCCCTATTTTGGTTGTTTTCGTAAATTTTGAGTATAAAAACTATTGTTTAATCCGTTGGTAATATGATTATGAAGCCAATGGATTGAAATGTAAATAGGGAAATCGCATATTTAAAGAAAGTTTAATATTTGGCAATCGCCTTTTACGTTATGGATATAATTACATATAAATACAGGCATATATACCGCACCCGGCGGATATATATGCCTGCTTCATTACGAAATATTTAAATGCGCTCAAGTACTTCTGTTGTTCTTTTGCGAGGTGGTCGTTTTCTATGCTGTAGAAATCTCCCTTATCGGCGATAGCTGCATATGATGTATCGAGCGGCAGCTTGCCAAGTACCGGTACTGAAAGCTCTTTGGCGATCTCGTCTATATGGCTCTCTCCAAAAAGCTTTATCTCCTTGCCGCAGTCAGGACATTTGAGATAGCTGAAGTTTTCTACCACACCAAGCACTGTGATATGCATTGCCTCCGCCATGTTGTAGGCCTTTTTGACAATCATATTGACAAGCTCCTGTGGTGATGTGACGATTACGATTCCATCTACCGGGAGGGACTGGAATACGGTGAGAGGTACATCTCCTGTTCCCGGTGGCATATCAACGAATAGATAGTCTATATCGCCCCATGCCGTCTCGTTCCAGAACTGTTTTACTACTCCGGCAATGACTGGGCCTCTCCAGATAACCGGATCCTCCTCGTTGTCCATGAGCAGGTTTACTGAGATGAGCTTGATGCCCTCTTTTTGTCTCATACGGATGCATCAGGCCGTTTTCGTCTCCGAGTATCTGGTCATGTGCGCCAAACATCTTTGGTATTGACGGTCCTGTGATATCGGCATCAAGGATACCAACCTTGTAGCCCTTCTTTGCCATGTTTACCGCCAGTGAGGATGTGACGAATGATTTTCCTACTCCGCCCTTTCCGCTGACAACTCCTATTACATGCTTGATGTTTGAAAATTTATTCTGCTCTACGAGGAAGCTCTGTGGTCCGCCATTATGTGATGGACAGCCCTCGCAGCTTGATTTTGTGCAGCTTCCCGCGCTGCTACAGCTACTGTTTTCCGGCATTTTTATCTCCTTTTCCTATGAGAAAGCAATTGTTGTATTTCACAAAATATATTTGTGATTGCGATTACTTCTCCTATACTGTGTTTATTTATGTGTTTATCGTTCATATTTCATACGACATCTATATAATATAGTATAACACGTATGCAGTATTTTTTATGCTTTTTTTTCAAAAACACCCCTATTCCCACCTGTTTAATCGTATTTATTTCGTGACTATTTCCCGGAAATTCAGCCACCTTTTCATGTTTTGTCACTACATATCAATAATCGTGCTACGTTTTCCCTTTTTATTATGTGGATATTCACGCAGCTTTATAACATAATCGAGCTTCTTGTCATAAATGATTGTCAAGGAGTTAATTAAGGTTAATTAATGTAAATTAGTGAATTTTTAGAATAGCATTGCTAATCTCTCCAAATACTACTATAATTATAATTAATTCATATGAGGAGAATAACAGATGTGTCTTACAATTGATGAACTTAGAGGTTTGTGTACTCCCGACAATATTTATTTAACACTGCATGCGTCAAAAGACTTGAGCAACGTGGTATCCTCATTGACGATGTCATATCATGTATCATGACCGGTGAAATAATTGAGGAATACCCTAATGACTATCCATATCCCAGTTGCTTAACACTTGGAAATCTGAATACAAAATGTCCATTACATGTTGTAGTCGGTTCCAATCACGAACAGCTCTGGATTATCACCGCATACTACCCGTCTTCAGACAAATGGGAGTCCGATTTAAAAACAAGAAAGGAGAATTGATATTATGAAATGCTTCCTGTGCAAAGGTGATACTGTCAAAAGTACCACAACTTATATGACTGCATATAAAAACTGTTATATTATTATAAAAAATGTTCCATGCCAAAAATGTTCACAGTGTGGTGAAGAGTTTATTAATGGTTCCACAATGCAAAAAATCGAGTCCATTATATCAAAACTAAAATCCATGCTACCAGAAATAACTGTAATTGACTTTCAAAATGCAGCCTAAATTTCACATAATAAATGCCGGATGAAATATCATATTTCTATCCGGCATTTTCATTTATAACCTCATTATTTTTTCGCTTTAAGCTTCATTTTCAATTAAATTTTCTCCCATTTTCAACAACAAAAACCGCCACCAGCGAGCTTACCAGCAGAAGCATCGGATAAAACAGATACGGCAGTATATTAAAGGCTGACACCTCATGCCCCAGCTCGTGTACTGCCGATATGGCCACGAGCATCTGCGCTCCATATGGTATCACTCCCTGAAAAATGCACGAAAATGTATCCAGTATAGACGCTGTTTTACGCGGAGTTATATCATATTTCTGAGCCATTTCCTTTGCTATCGGATTTGCCATAACTATAGCAACTGTATTGTTGGCAGTGGCAATATCGATAAGTCCTACCAGAAGTCCCATACCGAGCAGTCCACCTCGTTTGCCCCTGAACATCCTGTAAATACCCGAAAGCAGAGCATCAAAGCCACCATATTCACGGATCAGCGCACACATGGCTGCCACAAGCACTGCAACCATACAGGTTTCAAACATACCTGACGCTCCACTTCCCATATTGGTAAGCAGATCGTATGGTGCTGTATTTCCTGTTGCAAGCATTATGACCGTTCCCGATATAATTCCTATTATAAGCACTACAAATACATTTATTCCGGCAATTCCACCGAATAGCACGAGAATATACGGTACTATCTGCAACAGATGATATTCCTGCGATACAGCGCGCGATATCTGTCCTGAATGACAGAATTGCTATAACAACCAGCGTCATTACTGCCGCCGGAAGTGCAATGAAAAAATTCTCCCTGAATTTGTCCTTCATCTGACAGCCCTGTCCGTTACATGCGGCAATGGTAGTATCTGATATAAAGGAAAGGTTGTCTCCGAACATCGCGCCACCCATTACGGAGCCTATACAAAGCGGCAGACCAAAGCCCGATGCATCCGATACTGCTGCCGCTATCGGCACAATCAGCGTTATGGTTCCAACCGATGTCCCCATCGCAATAGACACAAAGCATGCCACAACAAAAAGCACCATCACCGCGAACCTTGCCGGTATCAGTGACAGCATGAAATATGCCACGCTCTCCGCACTGCTTCGACCTACTACACCCACGAATGCTCCCGCAGTAAGGAAAATGAGCAGCATTGTTATGATATTTTTGTCAGCCAGTCCCTGTGCCATTATCTCTAGCTTTTGGTCGAATTTCACACTACGATTCTGCAGACATGCCACCAGTATTGCCACGAGGAATGCTATTATGATGGGCACATTATAAAACCCCATCGGAATTTTCATTACATATTCAAAAAGTATTCCCAATCCCAGATACAGTACGAGAAATACTGCTATTGGTAACAGGGCTATTGGATTTTGTTTTTTCACGTTTATATGTTTCCTTAACATTTTTTTTAGCAATTTTCATCATAAGTAATCATCATTAGTATGTCAATAATAATATGCTATTTATTATAATTTTATGTAACTGTTCAGTACCTTCACAGTTGTGAGCCGCAAGCGTTTCGCACTGAGTTAAAAAGGATAGCAGACATTTGTCATACTATTTCTTCCTTAACCCATATCGACTATAACCTCTATATATTAAAGGCAACAGTACAATAAATAGTAAGATGTATAAGAACATCAAGAACGAAATCTGACGAAATACAAACGGACCAATCTGAAAAAGAATTGGCGACCTCACTACATTAAGAATATTAGTCAATACAGTCGGCAACAAATTGAAAAAAAGCATCAAATGCCGGTAATACTCTTGCGATAAACGGTATCATACAAAGCAGGAAAAACGGGATACAAACCGCCAGATTCGGTGTATGCATCTTAACTGTCACCAGCATTGTCAGTGCAGCACAAAACATCGTTGCGATATATCCGCCCACAAGTATCAGCAAATAATATTCTCCATATGTCATAACATAAATACTATATGGATCATCAATCTGATACGGTGTGAAAAATCCACTCGTTCCCATTACTGCAAATGAGATAAGAGACAATATCCCTACTCCGATCCAATAGATAACCGTTGACACGAAGATTCCTGCAATAATCTTGTTTTTTATTGCCTTCGATCTCCCGTACTTTGTAGCAAAAAAACATCCTCTGTTCCGGGGCGGAACTCTCCGGAAAATATACCGGCTACCAAAAACCTATGATCACTGCCATTAATAGTACATAAGTTTGTGCGTACATTGTCATCGTAGCCCAGGAACCTTTTGCTTCGAACGTAAAAGGTATTTCTGTCTTTTTATAAACGTTTTCCAGATAACTTCTCTTTTCAGGTGTGGTTCCGTACTCTTCTGCCATTTTCTTCATATTATCTTGATAGATTGTATAGATGTCCTGTAATTGTCCATCTGAGAGCTGATACACTGCACCTTCATTCCATTCTGAATCCGGAGTCAATACGCCAATTACAAAACTATAAATATCGTAATATGACTGTACTGTTTTACCATATTCTGCATTAGGTATCTTATCTTGATACTTAGCCGATAATGTCTTGTAATCATTTATTACTTCGGAAATTTTCTCCGTTGTAAGTTTCCCTTTCCATTGATTGACATCTTCAGCCAGAAGCCGTCCCGATTCAATACCTGTGTGGCTCTGTCCGTCTGCATCCGTATAGCTCATACTCCCGATTGCCATACCTGAATAAATAACCGTCATCACAAGTACTGCCGCGCAGAACCTTATTCATCCTCTTTGAAAAAATCTTTTTCAGTTCATATTTGAACATCATCTTTATCACCTGCCTTTTCTCCAAAATACAAAAGAAATGCATCCTCTAATGTTGCCTCCACCTGTACTGCATTTCCGGTCGGTGGCATCTTTGAAAGGACTCTCAACTCTACTCCATCAGAAACTGTCCTTACATTTCCAATCAGATATTTTTTCATATAATTGTTCAACTCACTTTTAGGAATAATGCAATTCCACACGAACATATCCATAGACAAAATGATCTCATCTGAAGTCCCTGTATAGAAAAATTTTCCTTCTTTCATTAATATAATCTCATTTGCCACATATTCAACATCTGACACAATATGCGTAGACAACAGTACAAGACGATCTTCCGACAATTCACTGATCAGATTACGGAACCTGATTCTCTCATTCGGATCAAGACCTGCTGTCGGTTCATCCAACACAAGTATCCGCGGATCATTCAACATCGCCTGGGCAATTCCGACCCTCCGGATCATGCCCCCTGATAAAGTCCGCATCTTTCTTTTCCTCTTTTCAGCCATTCCGACCTGCTCCAACAGTTTTAATGCCCTTTTCTTTGCCATGATGGGCCTGATTCCTTTGATAGATGCAATATACAGCATGTAGTCATACACCGAAAGATCAGGATAAAACCCATAACTCTGCGGCAAATAACCGAGTATTTCCCTATAAGATGCCCCCAGACTAAAGATATCCTTTCCATTCCACAAGATTTCTCCGCTTGTTGGGGTTATCGCTGTACACAGCATCCGCATCAAAGTGGTTTTCCCCGCTCCGTTTACTCCCAATAACCCATATACACCTTTCTCCATAGAATGTGTTACGTGATCTACTGCATGTACATCTCCATAAGCTTTTGTTACATTTTTAAATTGCAGTTCCACTCGACTTCACCTCCCAGTTTATTTCGCAGTTACATTGCGATTTGTGAACACAAAAAATAAGATAACCAAACGATATGATCAACAAGCTCCCCCAGATTGGCATCGAAATCCTCTGATAAATAGAATCTGTCGATACAATCAGTGTCCAGATAAGTATACATGCTATACTTAGGAAAACAGCAATATACTCCATATCATTCCATTTGCTGTACAATAACCGGAAGCAGATACAACAGGAAACATTAAACGGCACTAAGAAATCTATGATGAGTCGGTATGCCGAAATCTGTAATGTATAAACTGAAACACCGAAAAAAAAAGGTAGTCATAAGTAAATCCACCACTGCAAACAGCAATATCCTTGCAGCACAGATCTGGCGCAGTGAATAGAATGCTGTTTTTTCAATTTCCACTGCTGAAAAGCTCCGATTCTTCCAAATTTCCGGTATTATCATTACCGAAAACATCACTGACATAGCCCCCAGTGTTCTCTCTGTATTTGCTCCCACATCCGAGTCCACAAGCAGTATCCAAAGCAGAACTAAGATTCCTCCCTGCAGAACCCACCATCTCTTTTTGATAAATTTGAACTGCTCAAATAAAAATTCAAAATATGATGCTCGTCTGTTATCCTGTCTGTTCATAATGTCTGAACACCGCTCTTTTACTGTGTCAACAGCCGTTTCCCGTATATATTCCTTCTGTATCAAGGATTTATACTCCTCGATTTTTCTCTGATATTGCTTCATAATTTTTCCACCTCCAACTGTTTTGCCAGCAATTCTTTTGCCTTTGAAACACGATATTTTACAAGCGACAATTTTATATTTAATAAATCAGCAATTTCCTTTTGTTTTAATCCCTGAAAGAAAAACAGGATTACAATCTCTTTTATTTCTTCCGGGAGCTGCTCCAGAGCCCTCTCTATATCAATCCGGATTTCTATGTTTTTCGGATTCTCATCTTCTATATCCGGCAACTGGTCTGTCATTATTTCCTTCTTTTTTCTTGTAATTATTCTTTATAATATTCCCTGCTATGTTATACAAATAGCTCTTTGCCTTCTATCTCTGCCCCGCTTATTAGTGCTCCGAAGAATCTCTCAAAAGTTTCCTGTACCATATCTTCCGCATATTCCTGATTATGAGTATGTAAATAACAATATTGATAGATAGAAGAATAATACTTTTCAACCAACTGATTACCCGCTTGATTGTCACCGTTTCTGATTTTCTGAACTAATAAAAAATCAGCAATCATCTCATATCACCTCTCTTGTCCTCTATAATAATAAGACAACTTAAGGTGATAAAAAGTTAGTGGAAAATTAATATTCATTTAATTTTTTATAATTTTCACCTCAGTGACTCGATATATTCCTCCAGACACAATCCTTTTCCTGCATTTCTATGGCAGATTCCACCCAAAAGAAGTATCTGCTTCTCTTCTAAATAGATTGAAACTATTAATCATTGGAATTTCATCCTGAATCGCTATATACGAAACAGCGCAAAAAGGCAGCAAAAAGAGTCCCCCTTTGCTGCCTGCAAACAATTTTGTTTTCAATTTAATGGTATCAAGCTTGTACTTGACAAAATGAAAAAACATGAGTTCATTCCGACTAATCGTCTTACAGTAACATAGTCATATAAATTGGTATATACATAATTCCGTCCTGATATTTTAAATCCTTCGTATAAATAATGAATCTGTTCTCACACTTTAACTGATATTTCTGAAGCAGATAGTCAAATGATTTGTGCGACATATAGTTTGAAGATTTTACTTCAATCGGACATATCTTCTTTTTCTTCACAATCATAAAATCAATTTCATATTTCTTTTTCTCTGGTCGTTCCCTCCGGCACGTACAAATATTCATGAAAATACAACTCATGTCCAGCTGCTCTGAGCATCTGTGCTACAATATTTTCAACAATCATTCCCTGATTAATTCCCAGATTGTCTATAATCACAGCCTTATATAAATCTTCATCTGTACTGTCCCGGTTCTTCATAATCTGTGTAACCAATAGTCCGGTATCACCCATATATAATTTGAATTGCTTCTGTCCGCAAACAGCTCCAGTGCAACCTCCGGTTTTGTCACATTGATACACTCATTTCCTATCATTGCTTCAGAAATAAAACTGACCGCATCCATATAATTCTGATAACGCGCATTTTTATCTACCATAGAAAGTTTGAAATGTGAATTTTTATTCTCTAGCTGCTCTGGTATTGTTCGATAAATAACTGACGCTTTTTCCCTGTTTTCTGTATCGTATTTTGCCAGATCCTCTTCGTAAAGGCTCAGAATATTCCGTTTAACAAAATCAATTTGTTCATAACTTTTCCCTGAAACATAAGCATCTACTGCCTGCGGCATCCCACCTACAACCATATAGGTACGAAAGCTTTTCATAATTCTCCGGTGAATCGCATCTCCAAGTGGCTTCCTTTTTTCAAAAGATTCTCTGATCGTAGGAATTGTAACCTCATCATTGATTGCCCATAAATATTCTTCAAAATCCATCGGATACATCTTAATCCGGTACTCTTCCGAAGGAATCAGAATATCCTTTACATTTTTCCGGATTGAGATTAGAGAGCCTGTCTCAATATATTCATATCGACCATCAGCAACTAGATATTTTATCGCCTGCCGTGCCTGCGGAAACAACTGTACCTCATCGAAAATAATCACGCAGTTCTTCCCTTTTAAACGTTTTCCTTTCAGAAGAAATAAGTTCCTGAAAAAAGTATCCAGATCATTCATGTTCTCGACAAAATTATTTTTTACATCCTGGTTTTCTCTTGCAAAATCAAGAATCATATAGTCATCATATTCCTTTTTTGCAAACTCCTCTACAATGGTACTTTTTCCCGATACGTCTAGCCCCTTCAAGCAATACTGCCGATGTTCCTGCTGCCAATGTTTTCCACTCAATCAATTTGTCATAAACTTTTCTTTTTAAAAATCATTCAGCATTCCTCATTTCATTTTACTTGGTAGTATTATAGCATATTTCCACCTCAATTCTACCATTTTTCACGAAAATGCAAAATTTTTTCGCCTATTTTTTTAACGAAAAGCAGAAATGTTTATACCTGCTTTTTAACGAAAAACAGAAATGTTTATATCAAGTTTTTAACGAAAGCACAAAATGTTTGTTGTTTCATTTCTTAAATGCGTTATTTCCGGTTTATTCGCTCAGAAATTCAGCCACCTTTTCTATCTGCGCACTATTGTACTCCATATATTCCAGATAATACTTTTTCACGGTCTCATTCTGCACTTCTTTTTTATAGAGCCACTGTCTTGTTTTAGCCTCCGGTGCAAACAGCACTGCCTGATATTGTGGAGAAAATATCTCATCGAGGCTACAGGCTGATTTGTCCAGCACGCAATTGTAGTCCATATTTTTTTTCCGCAAAATACCGATTCAATGCTTCCGCAAACTTTTTTGCTTTTCTCACATGGACAGCATATTCCACCGGATTATACGGCTCTCCTTCTATTACCGGCACCTGCCATACTAAAATACATTTTTTCATCTCTTTGTACTCCTTTCATTTTTGCCAAATTTATATATAGATATCTTTTACACGCTTTGTAACCTCATCTGTCTCTTATTATACATACAAAAAACCGCAATAACAAACATCACTATCAGAACAGGAATCTGCAATGCAATGTCTGATAAATGATATGGTCCGCTGTATCGATATCTTTCTTATCTTGATACTCTCTTTTCCAGCTCATGTATGTATGATAACAAATGCTCTTTTCTCTGTGAAACCGTGTCTAGACCAAACAACTCTGATAACCTTACTGCCACGCTCAAGTCCGAATTAATAAAAATATTCCATCCTATTTTCAGCCCGCAAAGAATAAACACCACACCTATAACTTTTATTTCCCAATAATAAAAATTTATGCAGAACCATACTCCTGTCAGTTCAAACAAAACTATCCAAAATATCTTCTTTCTGTTCTGAATCTGTATTTTCTCCAGTTCCTTATACTTTCGAAGATTATACTCTAAAGTATACGCCAAATCATAATCAGGCAGATTTGTATGTGCAATCCTTCCCTCTTCCGTAATAATAGTGGTCCGATTCACTCTATAGTCATGTAACATGACAGCCACACTTACACACAACATAATTCCACCAATCCAAAGCATGTTTTGATACTTTTTGCAATCTACTTCCTGTATACATATGCCCTTTTTCAAGCTGCTAAGTGAAAAATCCGGCACCTGTTCATACCATTCCATAGAAACATCTTTTTCTGGCAACACTTTACCAATTAAATCAACCTTTCCCTCTAACTGTTCTTCCAGATTCTTATCGTATACCTTTACTCTCACATAAGTATTATCCATGTATGGAATATTGTATACATAGTAATCTCCGAAAAATGTCACCTCTACCTCACACTGTCCTGAAGAAACGTCTGAATTGTCTTCATCAAGCGGTTTGGACAGATAATCCATTAATTGGAACTTGACATACTCGCCCGGACGCAAAGCTGACTTTTCATAATCCGTGGCATTATCATATTTGAATAATGAAATTCCATTTATCGCAAGTATTATAATACTTATGATTACAAAAATCCCTGCACAAATTGTCCGATAAGATATTGATATGTTTCTTTTCATTGAACATTCCCATAGAATCCTTACTATAAATTTCCATAATGTGAATTAATTATATGATTATGTAATTTTCCCTCACATGCCACCTTAGCACTGGCTTTACTTATTAAAAATGGCCAGTACGTTGCTTTAAATATTTTACCACAATAATTACATTTTGCAGAATATGTCGCTCCTGCATTTATTTCTTGAGTATCTTTTAAACTTAATCTTTTCATAGTATAAAAAAATCTATCTTCTCTTTCTTCAAGCCATTTGTTCTCAAAATTATTTTCTGCTTTTCCCATATTAATCGCCTTTCTCTACTAATCACTATGTTTACCGCTACCCCATAACCGTAACATTATAAACTGTAATTTTCAATAAACATATGCTATTTGTAGAAACGAAATATATTGCTATAGCCAAATATGCTGCAAATTCAAATATATAAAAAATACACCAGTTTTATTGTTCATGTATATTCCTCATAATTATCCTTTGATTGTAATGATATCAAACATAAAATTTGATGCCATTACTTTTTTGTGCATCACCACACAATTACTAATCAACCAAAAATTCTATAAATAGCTGTACCTACTCCATATCCTATATTGTATAGCATAAGTCCAATTATCCCTATAATTAATATATTTCCATAAGTTTTATTCTTTTTCATCAGATAAACTCCTTCCGTTCCTCATACCATTTTACTATTATCAAAATTTTCTTTATGAATAGACCTATTAACGACATCTAACATAATTGTTGTCGCTGCCACCATAATATATGCCCCATTTGCCTTGTACTGTGCTATTGACTCATAAATATAAAACATCGTAGATAAGGCTAAAAAAAATATAAAAAAAATAATACACATTTTTATTATTTTAGATTCTATTGTTTTATCAAAAATGCTTTTTCCATCTTTGTAATTTTCAAAACTTATAAATATCATTAATATAGAAAAACACGTGCATAATATAATTCTCAATGCCATATTATTCTGATTGGCTACTCCCATAATCATTGTTAGTATAGTCGTAGCTAAAACAATAACAAAATATAATAAAGCAACCCCTACATTTATTTTATATATTCTACTCACTTTCATATTCACATATCCTCCATAATATAATTTGATAGCCTACAGAGACGTTAATAAAGCTTTCTCCTGCTTTATTATCCATTTATACCTAAATGCTATAATAAAATAATTAAAGCAGGAGTCAAAAACTTTGAACCTTTAATTATTACTACTAACGCTCTTATTATTTTGCGTTCCAGCCATCAACTACAGTTGCAACACCTGAAATAGCGGTTCCACCACCTGCAAGTTTTCCACCAAGCCCAGGATATACAATTACCCCAGCAACACCAGAAACTACCATGATGCTACCGCCAACAATATACCACCTTCAATTAATAGTAATTCTTCTTGCATTAATTTTTCCATTTTCTCTCCTTTGAAAACAACCACTTTACATTTTAAACTATTTCATTATTTCTTACAATTTCCAATCATTGCAATTCCACCGCCTAACATTGTTCCTGCTGCTATCCAACCACCGCCTGGTGCAAGTGCTACAATAGGTGATCCTGCAATTAATAGAGTTCCTCCCATTGCATATCCAAATTCTCTCCAACCTCCACCTTCAATTAATTCCATCTCATTATAGCTAATTTCACTAAAATTACTATTTAAAACAATTTCCATTTTTTATATCCTTTCACTTTTTATTTTTCCTACGCGCGCTCATAGGATTTATTTATATAAACCGGTAATCCCAGAATATACCTTATTTATTTTACTAATCTACTAAATTTATCTTACTCAGGACGAAATGCAGCACACTGTCATCATCAACAACAATTTTTGCCTGTGCAGCCATTCCACTTTTCAGATTTCCTTTTTCTCCATCCTTATTCTTTATCTCCATATTTTTACATTCTTCTTTTACAACGTAATATGCATTACCGGTATTCTGGTCTACAGTCACATCTTTTGCAATTTCTTTTACTGTTCCTGTAAAATATCCATATTCACTTGACGGATATGAAGCCATCTCAAATTTTACTTCCTGATCCGGTTTTATTTTTGCTATGTCAGAATTTTCCACATACACCTGTGCATAATAACCTGACTGCTCCTTTGGATATATCTGTCCTATAGAATCTCCTTCCTGTATATATGTTCCATTTGAGATTTCCTTATTTGTGTAAAAATACCCTGATGTTCCTGCCTTTATGGTACAGTTATTATTTTTTATATCATAATCTTTTAAATAAGCCTCATACTCCTGCTTCTTATCCTCATAAGTAAGAATTTCAGCGGCCACATTTCCTTTTTCCGTAAGAATCTTTATATCTGACTCATCTGTATTATTAGAATTTTCTGTCGGCTTCTTTTGAAGTTCTACAGAGGATATATTAGATTTAAGGCTTTCTATCTGTTCATTTGCAGTTTCTATCTGCTGTTCTATTGTTGAAATCTCATTAGACTCAAGATTGGACAATGCCTGATTTTTTTCTGTATCCACCTCTGCCAGTTGTGATGAATCCATTGTGGTTTCATCCTTTTTATTGTCATATTGAAGTGCTGTATAATCATATGATGAAATATAACTTTTTACTATTGAATAGTAATATGTATCGTTTTGGTCGAATGTGTTATTACGCGATATGATACATTGCTTTACATTGTTAAGTTTATTAATTTTTTCATTATACTTATCAATAGAATCATTGATAACTGTAATATTTTCATCGTATACCTCCCCAGTTTTATTCTTTTCCTTTCCTGCATCAATTGAAGTATTTAATAATTCTTTCCTGTCTTTAAATTCTGAATAATACTGGTTATCAGACATTGCATCAAATTCAGAATTATCTCCGTCAAGACTCTTCTGATATGCATTTAGTATGTCAAGACGCTGCTGTACACTATCAAGTTTACTCTTATAATCTTCGATAGTACTTCCAAGGTTTTCAATATCTATCTCATACAGTTCGTCCCCCTCACTCACATACTGTCCGTCCTTTACCGACATTTTAGTTATCTTTCCTGTAACTGCACAGCTTACTGCCGTACTGTCATCGTCACCTCTAAAGACACTATCAGCTTTTACTACTATATCCATCCTGAAAAGATACATCCAGATCAGGGCTATTGTCAGAATTGCACATATTATATATATTGTGTACGGCACAAATCTGTTTGGCTTAGAATCATATACTTCCGTACTGTCACTTATATCCTTTAAATCCACAATTATAGGTTTCATAATTTTCCTCTTTTCATAATAGAAGTTATGCGGTTGCTTTAACATCCACAGTATCAAGCGACTGTTGTTTAACAAGCTGCGCATATTTTCCACCCAGTGCTGTCAATGATGCATGATCACCGCTTTCTATATCTTTCCATCTTCCAGCACATATATCTTATCGCAATTTTTTATAGTGCTGAGTCTGTGTGCTATAAAGATAGTTGTAACATCTTTTGAAAATTCACTTATTGTCTTATCAAGTGCTCTTTCAGTTATTGCATCAAGATTACTCGTAGCCTCATCCAATATCAATATATCCGGTTTTTTAAGCATGGCTCTTGCTATAGCCAGCCTTTGCCTTTGACCGCCTGACAGGTTTGCTCCGTTTTCCTCCAGTCTTGTCTCATATCTGAGTGGCAGTTTATTAATAAATTCATGAGCCTGCGCCTTTTTTGATGCCTCTATGATGTCATCCATCGTTGCATCATCCAGTCCCAGTGTAAGATTTTCAAATATTGAACCACTAAACAAAAATGTTTCCTGTGGTATATATGCGATTTTGTCTCTAAGTGTCTCTATCTGTATATCTTCTATATTATTATCATTTATCAGAATATTACCTGACTCTGCCTGATATAAGTGCAAAACAGTTTCGATAATGTTGTTTTTCCTGAACCGCTTTCTCCAACAAAGGCAATTTTTTCGCCCTTTTTTATTGTAAAATCTATATTCTCAAGTACCCTCTGCCTTGTTCCGTATCTGAAATTCACATGTTCGAATTTTATATCCCCGGCAAGACTTTCGGGTGCCATTTTTCTTTGTTCATTTTCCTGCTTTTCAGCTTCAAGATCGAGTATTTCCCTCAGTCTGTCTGCCGCTACGACTGCGGTCTGCATCTGTGGCTGCAGATCTACCAGATTCTTTACAGGATCAAGGAAATATGCCAGCAGTGAATTAAATGTAATAAGTGCACCTATTGTCATGTCTCCGTTTATAACACTGACACCACCTGCCCACAGGATGACTACACCACCTATGAGTTCTACGAAAGTTTTCAGTGACACTTGTATATTGTTAGCCCATGTGAGATTGAATACACTTCTTAACAGTTTTACAAATTTTACTTCTGTTTCCCTGTTTACTTTTCTCCGCATTATAAGCCTTTACAGTCTGTATTCCATTAAGAGACTCGACCATATAAGACGTAAGCTGGGCATTATCTTCCATTTCTTTTCGATTAAGTTTTTCATACCATTTATTAAATCCAAGTACGATTACTGCATACAGTACGATCATTATGATCGTAATAAAAAATAATTTTGAATTCTGTATGTATAAAATGATTGCTCCGGCAACTGCCATAAGAGTATCTATCATAATGGTAAGTGTTGCGCCTGATATGGCATCTCTTACCTTTCCTGCATCATTAAACCTGGAGATAATCTCTCCGACCTTCCTTGTTCCGAAAAAGTTCATCGGAAGTTCCATTACATGCCTGTAATATCCCAATAATAACGCAATATCCAGTTTCTGACTAAGATACAAAAGTAAATGTGACCTGAATGCATTAAGGATTACCCTGAAAAGATTTAGCAATATCACTCCTATTGATAAAGTCATGAGTGTTTTCTTTAATCCATCCGGAAGAACACTGTCTATTAACATCTGAAAATAGAATGCTGCCAATATTCCAAGCACGGTATATATAAGAGATGCTAAAAAGATCTGAAATATAAGTTTCTTCTGTGGCATGAGCAGATGAAAAAATCTGGAGAAAATTCCTTTTGTCTCATCCTTTTTTTCTCAAATGTCTCATTCTTAACAAGAAGGATAAGGATACCGCTCCACTGATATTTCGGAGGTTTTCCCTCATCATGCACTTCTCCAAAAAACTCCTCCGGGGTAAGTTTTACAATACCTTCTCCCGGATCTGCAATCACAACCGTCTTTTTCGTTATTTTATGAATAACAACATAATGCAGTAATGCTCCATCTACGATAACATGTGCTATACATGGTAATGGAAACTCCGAGAAAAATGCTTCTTTATCTCCCTTTACTCCTTTGGCGCTAAATCCAAGCTGCTCGGCTGCTTTTATAACACCGTATGCATTTGTTCCCTGCTTGTCCGTACCGGCAACTTCACGTATTTTGCTGATACCTATTTTATATCCATTCTGTCTGCAGATTGTTGCAAGGCATGCAGCTCCACAGTCGGTTATATCATGTTGTTTTATACAGTAATATTTCATAACTTTATACTCTCTTTTGTAACTCTTTTATTATTTTGTTTAACATTATTTTTGTTAATATCATTCCAGCACCAATCAGATTCCAAGTGCCGTGTATAGAAACATTTATCCAAATATTTTGGTATTTTTTATAAATAAATCCTAAAAGTATTCCTGACAAAAAATAGTCTAACCATTGACACAAAAATAGTAGTATATTTGCGTTTCCAAATGAAGAAAGCATATGCATTGTTCCAAATAAAAATCCTGTCACCAATACTGCACACAGTTCTCCATATTTGCTGAAAAACCGAAACAATATACCTCTATAAATTAACTCTTCGGTAAAAGGTCCCATAATTACACTCATGATAACAGCCAAAATAGGATAATCCACAAAATATCCATTAACGTTTGACTGATTTGCCGGAACCGATATATTTGAACACACTGTCATTTCAATGATTCTAGCGATGCAGCTTAACAAGAATGCCATTCCCACACCTGCCAAAACTCTTTTTATATTTACAGAAATTCTGTCAGCTTTGAATTTTTTAAATGAAGTGGTCAAATATTGCTTCATTGCCACTCCAATCATGATAATCAAAGTCAACTGATAAATCATATTTATCAGCAGTCCATAAAAATATTTTTTTCTTTTTAAACCAGATATAATGCCACTAGCCCCTATGAGCATAAAACAAACATGAATTATTATAACTCCAACTATTAGCATTTTATGCCTCATTTCAATATATATATAATTACTCTTTCTTTTTATTCATTTGTATTATTCTCCTGATAAATGACTTGATTAAAAGTTCTCATCACTGACAAAAAATTTATATTTAATTTTGCTTCATTTAACTTGAATACCACCTTAAAGAGAGACTCTAATTTTAGTCTCTTTTATTCTTCAGTTCATCACCTAACAAGCTCCAAACCAGTCCTTAATTCCATTGTAAACACCAATGACAAAATATCCTGTACCTTCAAAAAATTTCCAAACAGGATTTTTTCTTTCCCCCCTCAATTATGAAAAGGTCTCTTCCACTAATTTCTTTGAACATTTAATATACACCTCCTTTACATTCATGATAACATCGACTGAATCATATCTATTGGTGACATTTACAAATATTATTATTATAGATGCAAATCTCAAAAAGTTAACATGCTCAAATATTATTTAATTTAGTATCCCATCAACTTAAGAATAAATGTAGCTGTAATTCCAATATACTTTCCTACCTGATAGCCTACATCCTGTGCTTTGTTTCCACCATCAATCGCACATAACTCTTCACAATTCAAATTTTCAAATTGTAATGCTAATTCCATGATTTTTCTCCCTTCATATAATTCCTATTTTCTCTTTCTGCGCATTGTTGAGAATATATATAAAGCAATTTCTTGCTTCATACCATAATTATCTTGCGGTACAGCAGTACTACACATTCTATACCGACTGTGTTTTATAAATCCAATTTTTGATTTTGTCAATAAGATATTTTACTGGACTTATTAATGATCCTATTACGAAACCGCCATCAACCTGCATAAACATAGTGTTGTTCATGGTTACTAATATTTCTGTTGTATTCATCATCTATTCCCCTTACGAATTCATCTGAAATTTTTGCCTATAAATTTTTCAATTGCATGGCATAAATCCCAAGCAGAAAGTAACATTCCACCTCCATCATGTTTCATCAATTCTCTTTCGTCTAATTCAACAAACATCCCTTGCCTCCTTTCGAAATTAAACCTATCATCATATATTTACCATTTCAATACTTTAATGCTATTTGGTAAGATTTCGGTGCTATTTAGCAATAAATCGTAAAAAATACTTTAATCTTTGATTTATTTTATTTATAATACAAATATAATCTTTATGGAGGCTGCATATGTATTTAATTTACAAACTTTACTTTTCCTTAATTAACAATCTTATAATTGTACTGTTTTTATTTCGCTTCTCAGAAAATAATATGCATACTGTCTTTTCCATAAAAAGAAAAATAATAGTTTTTACACTTGCTTCACTGTACTCTATCGTTCCATTATCAAGATTTGACTTAATTATTTCTAACGTCTTTTTCTTATTGACACTTTATTACCTGTCTGATTTTAACCTTAAACAAAGTATTATAATTTTATAAAATTTGAGATATTACTCAATATAGCATCTGCTATTATATGCTTTTTACATAGCCTGCTATTTTCTGATGCTCAATTGCTATATGATAATGTGATCTATCAGGATTACAAATCCATTCTTGTGGAAATAATAGCTTACGTTGTTTATTGTCTATATTGCAATCTTTTCAAATCAAATACTATCAAAAACATGTACTTGTTGCTCTTCAATATTACTATTTTAGGCATTTGTTTATTGTTAAGCTACATAACCTTGTACATCTGCTACTCACTTCCAAAATCCTATATGCTTTCAGCTATTTTTGCCATTATTTTCGTACTTATTATCATATGTATTTCACTATATGATAAATTTCTGGCAGTCATTGAAGAAAACACAAATTATCGGTTCAAACTGGAACTTGACAAAATGGAACAGGAATATTCTGCCAAGCTCGACGATAAATTAAATCAGCTCCATTCTTTAAGACATGATATGAAAAACCATCTGATAGTAATTGATGGTTATGCTTCACAGCACAATGATAAGAAAATTCATGAATATATTCATAATATTTCTGAGGATCTTTCTCTGACAAATACTGTAGATTCAGGCTCTCATATCGTCTCAGCTCTTATAGCTGAAAAAAAGAGAACAAGGCAAAATCACAAAATATCAGATGTGAAATTAATATAAGTATACCCGGTATTAATATTGACGATTTTTCAACTACGACCATAATAGGTAATCTGTTTGATAATGCGATAAAAGCAGCCTCTGAGTGTGAACATGGCTGGATCAGATTCTCCCTAACCCAGACCGGCTCATATATGAGTATAGTTATTGAAAATTCCTACTCCGGAAATATTATAGAAAACAATGGTGAATTTACATCTACCAAAAATGACAAGGTCTTACCTCATGGAATAGGCATAAAAAATGTCCGTAAAGTCGTTTCCAACCTTAACGGACAAATTGATTTCTCTTATGCCAGCGGATATTTTAGCGTAAAGGCAGAGCTCCCTAATTATAGTTAAGTTCCTGCTCCTTATATGCTCTCCTTATCTTGTTCATATGAAGCTCCTTTATCTGATCATGATATTTCCTGCTCAAAGGAACCTCCATGCCTCGTCCAAAGCATACCACATCTTTTTTTACTTCTTTAATGTAATTAAAATTGGCTATATACCCCTGATGTGTATACATAAATACATCATTATCCAATCTTTCATATACATTTTTTAAAGGCTCATAACAGCTTATTTCCTCATCAATTTTATGGAATACACACTGGTTCCTGCGTTTTTCTATATATAATACATTTTGAAGGTCTATGAGAACATCTTCATATCCGGATTTAATTTTTAGATATCTTTTTTTCCGCTTTTTGTGCATTTTTACGATAATCAATCTGAATTTTTGCTTTTTCGATAATGTGCTTTACCTGTGTATATTTTATCGGTTTCATGACATAATCAAGTGCATCAAGTCTGAATGCCTGTATCGCAAATGCATCATAACTCGTCACAAATGAGATACATACCCATTGGTCGATTTTTCTTAATGCATCAGCCATCTCAATACCTGTCATACCGGGCATTTCCACATCAAGAAACAATAAATCATATTCCTTACTCTTAGAAAGTATATTATTCATGAGTTCTTTTGCATTATCATAGAGATCTATGCTTACATTAATATCCATTTCATTTCCGTATTCACTCACAAATTTTTTAAGTTCATTCCGAAAAAATTCTTCATCATCGCATATTGCTGCTCTTATAGTTTCGTATTGCATACAAGCCTCCCAAAAATATAATCCGCTGTACTATAAGCATAGTATAGCGGATTCAACGCTCAATTACAATTTATTATCCGAGTATTGATCATAAAACATAATGTATTGATTGCAGACCTGTTTAAAAATTCTTATGCCCTATCCTTTAATTTTTTGCAATACCCTATCAGGATATTTGTAGCTAATACAATTCCCAAAATAACGGCTATTGCCATTAGGATAAATGGTGCTAATTGAAATGCAAATATAATTGTCTCTGAAACAATATATCTTCTGATTGCCTTTTCCAATATAAATGTCACTATTGAAAGTAACAATATCCACAATATCCACTTATCAAAATTTTTGCACCATACCGGCAATAAATCCTTTAATACTATGTTTTCCATATGCTGCTCCTTCTTTTGTACTTCCACAATTAATATATCTTTTTATAGTATAAAAAAGCAATCACTATTGCATGAACGACACTTTTTAGGTATGAACGACATAGTGATTGCTTATTTCTATAACTATTTTCCTATTTTTTATATATTTATTGTTACAATAAATCTTTCATTTTCCTGAGATATTCTCATATCTCCATCATATTTTTTACAGTCCTGCTTACATTTTCTAACCCAATACCATGATTCAGCTTATCCTCTTTTGTAGTAATAAACTTTTGTTTTTGATTTATAATACTCTCCATATCATAACTATTACAAACCGAGATAAATATTTGTGAATTATAACCGGCTATCTCAAACTCAATTATTCTTTTGTCCTCTTGTATTTTTTCGCATGCCTCTATTGCATTATTTAATAGATTCGATATTATTGTGCACATATCAAACATATCAATTGCTACATCATCCGATACGCGCCCCTTAAACTGAACCTTTATATTTTTACTTTCCGCTTCCAGGACAAATGGAGCTATTACCGCATCAATTCCCTGTTTCCGGTGTACTCTACCGGTTTTTAGATGAAACCTCATTAGTCAGCTGCGATAAATATTTTTTTATTTGTGAATTATCTTCGCTGGTACACATACTATTTAACGCAAGCATATGATTTTTTACATCATGACGGAATTTCCGCAGTTCTTCATATTGCAGAAGCATATGCTCATAGTACTGCTTTTGTAAAGCCATATGCTCCTTATACATGTCATTTGACTTTTTTATATGTGCATTCTGGCTTAAAACAACAATCTGCATAAGTGTTACTACAACAAGTGTACAGCAAGCCATTACTGCAAACACCCCATAAATTTGTAAATCTTCATACTCTTCCAATTCTGAAAAAATCTGAATTGATCCTACTAATATCAATGAACTGATGGTAACTAAATACAAAATTATGTAATGTTTTAGATCTAAAATCACTTCTTCCTGAGCATTTTTTCTTCGTTTTATTACATATATTAGCGCCCAGACACCTATACTCAATATCTGACATAAAATCGTTAAAGCCGGAGATTCCTTAACGTAATATTCAGAAATTCCAATTTTTATAGATATAATAAATGAAAACAACATTCCAAATATAGAGCTTGCTATAACCACAAACGGATACAAAATCAAATTTTGAATTTTAAATGGCTCTATTATAAAAACAGGCAACATAACCATTATAAATATTGATGCTCCCATTACATACTGTAGATTATTATTTACATATACAATACTACCTGTAATTACCACCGCAATGATATATACCATCCATTTGACAGCTTTATTGGTAATTCCTCTACTTAGTACAGTACGATATGCTAATGAATAAAGTACAGTCTCTGTTATAAAATATACTATCAAATACAATATATCCCTTATCACATTCTTCGCCTCGCCATTCTTTCACCATACTCATGATATAACCTTTTTACGTTTTCTTTATAGCTTCTACCAATCGGAATTTCAATATCCATATCTCTTATAGATAATTTTCCATTTCTAAGTGTGGCATATTCAAGATTAACCATATATGATTTATGAACACGTATCACAGAACTGTCCTCAAGCCGTTTCTCAATCTCAGATATATTTATTCCTACAAAGTTCTGCCCATTGGTATAAATATACGCATATTTTCCCTGTGCTTCTATATATCTTATATCCTCAGCATAGATTATTATGTTTTGACCGGTTTCAGACAAATACGAAATGCCTACATTCTCACATTTCTCTATCAATACCTTTTCCAGCACTGCTTTCACATCCATATATCCGGCCGGCTTCCTGATAAAATCTATAGTCTTGATTCCAAAGGAATCTATCATCTTCTCATCATGACTCGACACAAATGCTATCCGCCAGATTTTGTCCAGTTTCAGTACTCGATCCTTTAGTTTTATTCCGCTGAGACCATCCATCTCTATATCCAGAAAAAGTATATCTATTTTTTGGTTTTCCTCATCATTACAATATTCGAGAACCTCTTCCGCGTTTTTATACATTTGATATTCAAATGCATCCGTATTGTTTTCATAATACTTCTGACACAATTGCAACATATATTGCCTTGCTTCCGCTGAGTCATCACATATTCCAATTCGTAACATATACTTTATCCTCTTTTATCTTATTGTGCACCGTTTCTTTCCACCAACAGCCACCGGCAAAGCTCGTATATATATCTATTACAATGTCATATATTTATGTAATTGTCGCGGTCTACCTCTATCACGGTATAGTAATTCTTTCCAAGCTTTTTCCTGACATTTTCCTGTATTGCATTGCATATATCATCATCTGAGGTGATATAACCAAATGGAACTGCAATGTCAAAAACCAGATTCGTATGTGTATCACCTCTGATAATACGGAAATCATGCATATTTATGTGCGAATCAAGCCCTTTTATCACAGAGAGCACCTCGGCCTTCAGTCCGGCTACCTCCTCGTCCTCTATCGCTACCGGATCCATGTGGATGGTCACTATACAACCCATCTCCCTTCGTATTCTGCGCTCCAGATTATCGATTATATCGTGCAGCTCGACCATATCTCCGTCCTCCGGCACCTCTGCATGAAACGATACTATCCTGTGTCCCGGTCCATAATCATGCACCATAAGGTCATGCATACCGAGTATGTTTTTGTCAAAGTCCAGTACCATCTCCCTTAGTCTCTCGACAAACTCCGGCTCCGGCTTTGCTCCAAGCAGCGGGTCTATCGCCTCCCTGGCTGATGATATCCCTGAATAGAATATAAACAATGACACAAATACACCGCCTATTCCATCCAGATTGAGTCCTGAAAAGTGCGCTATGAGTGTGGCTGCAAGTACTACAGATGTAGCGATACAGTCTGACAGACTGTCCCTGCCTGTCGCTTCGAGTGTTGATGAATCAAGCTTTTTTGAAAAATAGAAATTGTATACCGCCATGACGCATTTTACAGCTATTGACGCCAGTAGTATCGCTACAATAAGCCATGAAAACTCTATATCCTGCGGCTTTATGATTTTGCCAAAGGAATCCCTGAACAGCTCAAAGCCCATGATGAGTATGATTGCCGCAACTGCCAGTGTAGCCACATACTCCATCCTCGCGTGTCCGTATGGATGCTCCTCGTCGGCTCTCTGTGCCGCCATCTTGAAGCCCGCTATCGTGATGATTGAGGAGCCTGCATCTGACAGGTTGTTGAATGCATCCGCAGTGATTGAGATTGCACCGCTTAGCATTCCTGCAAAAAGCTTGCCGGCAAAGAGTATGAGGTTTAAAAATATACCGACTATACCGCACAGCATGCCATATTTATTTCGTTTTTCAATGTCTGTTTCTGTCTTTGGCATTTACTTTACCTCTATTTTTATTTTATATCCTGATTTACAGCTTATTTCACCGCTCCGAATCTGTCGAACGGGTAATATCTGAATATCGCTTTTGCAAGTATATCGTCCTTAGACACATATGTGTGCTCCCAGACTCTAGCGTCTGATGAGCCATTTCTGTTGTCACCGAGCAGCAGATATGAGTCCTGTGGCACCTTAAACTCGTAAGGTCCGGCATTTACTGTCCACGGATCCTCACCGCTCTGGTTTGACTTGAGATAATCCTCCTCAAGCGCCTCACCGTCTATATACACCCGGCCGTCCTCTATGGTGACTGTCTCTCCCGGCAGACCTATTACACGCTTGATGTATTTCTCAGAAGGCGAATCCGGTGCATTGAATATGACTATATCCCCTCTCTTTGGGTCAGAAAATGTATATGCGAGCCTGAAGCCAAATATGTCATCTCCAATCTGTATGGTGTTCTCCATCGAGCCTGACGGAATATTTGCATTTATAATGACATAGTTCTTTATGAGTATTGCCGCTACAATGGCGAATGCGATTGTTAACACCCAGCTTAAGATTTCCTTGACAGGTGATGTTTTTTCCTCCGGCTTTTTGGCTCCATCTCATCGGTTGTTTTTGTGTCTTCTTCGTTGTTTAAGTCTAATATCTCCATTTTCATGTTCTCCTTATTCATGCTTCAATAAGTGTTTGATAATATATGTCATGGCGGTACAACCTATGGTGCCATCCACCACTTTATAAAGTCCTTCCTTGTAAAATAAAGACTTGTAAGCCCGTAATCCGCGATTTCCTTGTCTGTAAAGGTCTTTGCTATATACGCATTGATTTCATCCGGGAAGTCTCTCTCGAGGCACCACTGTGCCTGCAGGCTCATTGGCTTTTCCAGCTCATATTGGTGCACGAGCTCGCCTCCAAAATCTATGATACTGTTCCATCTGGATGCATTGCCCAGTATCCTCTGCTTGATATTTTCTATGATCACAGCTCTTGCAATCCTTACCTTTTTGTACTTTTCGGCGCGCTGCAAAAGCATTGCATTGCGGTTGTGGGTATTTATCACCAGCTCCATCGGGTCTGTCAGCTCATTTGACACCAGACAAAATACAGGGTCCAGATCATAATACTCCGGTCTTAGCACGTAATCGTTTCGAAACGATGCTGCTGTCTTTGCCACGGTTATGTCTGCCGATACATCCGTGTATATGATGCCCGGCATGTCACCCATAACATACTCCATCGATGTGATATACGGTGTCATAAACTGCCAGAAGGCTCTGATATTCTGCTCAAATACTATGATATCGTACTTGTCAATAAACTGACCATAATCATAAGGGTAGTTCTCCCTATAGTGGGCAAAAAGCGCTCTCTGCATGAAAGCTATCTTTATTTTCCGCCCGATAAAGCCGTTTATTACTGTCCTCACCGGGACCTCTACCTCGCGCTCCTTTATATATACAAGCACCTGTACAGCTCTGCTTACCAGCTCGTTTTCCGCCTCGTATTCACATACCAGCCGTTTTCTGCCATCTGACAGATACTGGCCAAGTGTAAGCGGGCTCTGTCCAAAGGCATCTATGATAATCTGTCCTATATACTGGCGGAGCTCTATGAGTTTTTCATCGAAGGCTGCTCCGTCTCTTGATATGCTTATATTTAAAAACCTCTTTTTGATATTGAGCTGATACGAGAAATTGTCTATCCATGAGGGTGCAAGCCCCAGTATGTCTGTAGCATCTGACACAAGGACTCCCTGCTGATACAGCGTGGACTTATGAAAATACCCCTTGTGCTTTGGATGATATATGGCAACATAGCCCTCAAGCAGGCTGTTATCCACTCGTATGATATTCATGCCAACAAGCTCATTCATCGGATAGTTCCACTTTGCCTTCGGCTGTGACAGGCATACCTCCCTCGTATCACACCTGATATTTACAGGTATAGGCAGTGTAAGCATATAGTGCTTTATGGTTTCTACTATAAAGTCCAGATCTATATACGGCGCATATGATGGTTTTACGGGGGATAGAGATGCGTGTGCCCGGTGTCTTTTTCTGCGATATGACATACTCTATCTGGCCGCTCTCTCCAAACCACTTTGCCATGACCGGTGCGGTATCCTGCGGATTGCTTATGTTCCAGGCAGTGTTTATGACCTTATCCTTTTTCGACTCGATGAGCACAGCCTTTGAGACTGTAAAGCACGAGCATATCCCGATGCCATAGTGAGAATACGGCTCATACTTCAGCTGCTGATTGAAGAAATCTGTGCTTGTATAATAGCTTGCCCCTATCTGTGCGATAAAGTGCTCCAGGTCATATTCATTTATGCCTATTCCATTATCCTCTATCGTAAACAGTCTTGTATCACTGCTGTACGTGATGTCTATGCGTGGCTCATATATGGCCCTGACATCGCGCATCTGGCTTGCCTGCTCCATCTCAAGGAACTCCGTGCCCCAGCTCCACTCAAGTGCCTGCCGCACATTGCAGGCATCCATGGCATTGAGCAAAAGCTCCCTGATAAAGACCTTCCACGAAGCATAAAACTGCTGGCTTGCAATAAGCGGAAGCATATTTGATTTTCCTAACTCTACATCGATGCTTTTCATGCTTTATCCGACTGCCCGTAATAGCTGCCGTAGTAATTGCCATAGTACCCACTGACATGGCTGTTTCTTGTTGTTTACCTTGTTGAGCACAGCCCCCAGTATCCTCACTCCCGATGCCTCGAGCTGTTTTTTCACACTCTGAATCATCCTGGCGCTCGCCATGCCCTGTCCTATCACTATTATAGCTCCGTCACAATACTTTGCTACAACTGCCGCATCTATGGCAGCTCCTATCGGTGCACAGTCTATAATTATGTAGTTAAAGTGCTCCTTGCCGAAATTAAGAAGCTCCTGAAAGTATTTTTTCTCGAGAATCTCTGTCGGATTCGGCACAGACGGCCCTGCAAATATCATAAAAAGGCCCGGTATTTCCGTGCCATACATCACTTCCTCAAGACGTCTCTGACCGGAAAGATAGTGCGACAATCCGCATATCTCCCCTCCACTTGCCGCTGTGGCACGCAGACGCCCTGCAAGCACTGATTTACGCATATCAGTATCTATGAAAAGCACTCTATTTCCCGACTCTGTAAGTGACCGTGCCAGATCAAGTGCCACGGTGCTTTTTGCCTTCATTTGGTACAGAGCTTGTCACAAGAAGCGTGCGTATATCATCCCCGCAAAACTGTATATTTGTCTTCAAAGCTCGAAGTGATTCCTTCATAGTATAGCTTTGTTCTTTTAGCTTGCCAAATTTTACTAATTCCATCTGCCCATCTCCTGATACAGGCTTCCTTATGCTGAAGCCGATTTCTTTTTCTTTTCTTTCTGTGGCTGCCTCTGCCATGCTTTCTGCCCTTTCCTTGCTCTCCGTCATCTTCCGATTCATCAAGCGGAAGTGTACCAAGCACGTTCATGCCGAGCTTCTTCTCCACATCCTCTGTATCTATGATTGTATCATTGAACAGATAAGAAACCACTATAACCGCAATCGACAGAAATGCTCCCGCAAAGGCTCCTATCACTGTGTTTTTGCCGATATTAGGGGCTTACCGCGCCTCCATCATCATATCCGCTCTGGATGATGGTCGGCGGATCCTGCTTCATCTTCTCCGCTATATATGATGCGACCTTTGCTATCTCATCTGCTATGGTCTTTGCCATCTGCGGATCGGGATCCGTTACTGTGATATTGAGTACTCGCGAGTTGGACGGATTATCAAGCGTCACCCTGCCGCCAAGTGTCTTGTAGCTCTCATTCAGATTGAGATTCTCTATGACCTGATCCAGCACCGGACGTCCCTTTACTACAACTATGTAATCATTTGTCAGGCTGGTGCCTGTCTGGATATCCGCAAGGCTTGTGATTGATGTGCTCTTTGAAAGTACATAGAGCTCAGATGTAGATTCATACATAGGTGTAATCATAAATCTGCTTATTGCAAATGCCACTGCACCTGTTGCTATCGTAACAAGAATTATCCACTGCCAATATGAAATTATCTCAAGAAACAGATCCTTTAAGTCTATCTCTATCTCGTTGTCAAAATCCTGTTCTCTCTCCATTACGTATCCCCGCATTTACAATGATTATCTTCCGTTTATTATATTTTCCGGTGTGTCTGCATGATTTCCTGCGCGTAGTCATCACCGAACTTCTTTGCCACGTACTCATAGCATTTTTTTCATATTGCAGACGCGCTCCTTTGTGCCATGGCTGTCGCTTGCTATTACATCAACAAGTCCTGCCTTCAAAAGCTTCTTTGTGTATCTCTTGAAGTGTCTGCCATCTATGCCAAGCACTGAGTCTGCATTGACCTGTATGAGTGCTCCCAGCTCCTGCAAATCCTCTATACGGCTTATATCACTGAGACACTCATATCTCTCTACATGTGCTATCACCGGTATATATCCTGCAAATATAGCTTCGCGCGTCATCTTGTATACAAACGAGTATTCGCTGGAATGTGAATACTCTGTAAGTATATACTGTGTATCTGCCAGTGTATGACACAGCCCACCATGAAAGGCATCTATCATATCGGTTGCCACATGATACTCTGTGCCGAGCTTTAATTCTATTCCAAGCTTCTTTGCATATGGCATCAGCTTTTTATAGTGTCTCTCTATCTTTTCAAGCGGATGCTTAAACATTCCATGGCGCAGGTGCGGTGTGAGGATTATGCCTGTTATGCCCTGCTTTTTGGCTATCTTGAGCATCTCTACCGATTCCTCGAGCGACTTTGAGCCGTCGTCCACTCCGTATAATAAATGGCAATGTATATCTATCAAAATTCATGGTCCTCCGTTTTGTTTTCCTGAACTATCATTATACTATATACAGATTTTTCGTGCAATTCTTTAGATATTAAATTTTTTTCTTCTTTTTTGTTGGGAGGGCGTGGCGTAAGCGCCGGGCATCCGTGCAGCGCACACGCACTCCCCGCGCCTGCTACGCTACGCTGCTAAGAGACTGTACGAATTATGCCTTGGGGTGGTTCTATGCTTGACGAAACCGGCTTTTATGCGCCTTCCATGGCGCATAACGCCTGCCCGGCCGTCCATGGCCGGGCATTTCTGTTTTTCTTGGGCATAATTCTACAGTCTCTATGCAGCTTCGCTATTCGCAGGCGTGGGAGTGCGTGTGCGCTGCCGGATGCCCGGCGCTTACGCCACTTACGTTGTGACAGTATTTTACGATTTTAGATTTGCGGTTTTTAGTTATTGGTTGGTTGCAAGCTTGACAACACGCTGTCAAGCTTGCGTTTGAAAGTTATTTTTTGGTGGATTACTACGATATCTCATGATGACAATTAACATATGTGTCAGTTTTCAGATATATCACATATAATAAGTATTCGAGGTCCAAATATCAAAGATATTTGAACCTCAGAGGATTATGCTATAATACTATAATGCCATAGCACCGTAGCACTATAGCGCCATAATGTTATAATGCCATTATGCTATATAATTATATTATCCGATTTGTCTGACGAGATTTATCATTTCGATCGCACCGAGTGCACAGTCATATCCTTTGTTTCCGGCTTTTGTTCCGGCTCTTTCTATTGCCTGCTCGATGTTTTCAGTGGTGACGACTCCAAACATTACCGGGATTTCTGATTCGAGTGATACTGATGCGATTCCCTTTGATACCTCGTTGCACACATAATCATAGTGGCTTGTTGCGCCTCTGATTACTGCTCCGAGGCAGATGACTGCATCGTATTTTCCACTTTTGCCATCTTCTTTGCGATGAGTGGTATCTCGAATGCTCCCGGCACCCATGCTACGTCTATGTTTTCCTCCGGCACGTCGTGTCTTACGAGTCCGTCCTTTGCTCCTCCTAAGAGCTTTGATGTGATAAATTCATTGAATCTTGCTACTACGATTCCTACCTTGATTCCATCCTGTGTCATTTTTCCTTCGATTACGTTCATTTTTTGTTCTCCTTATGTTTTTTATTTTTACTCAGATGAGTTTATCTGCAATTATTAACTATTTAGAATTTGTTACTATTCAGAATCCCCGCACACATTGCAAAAACGCTCGATGCGGTGTACTAATATGAGAGTATATGTCCCATGCGGTTCTGCTTGGTTTTCAGATAAAACAGGTCATGCGCTGTGGCGCTCATCTGGATTGGCACACGCTCGCTGATTTCCATGCCAAACTCTGAGAGCTGGTATACCTTGTCTGGGTTATTTGTGAGAAGGCGCAGGCTGTGTACGCCAAGCTCTCTTAATATCTGGGCTCCGATATAGTACTCGCGCTCATCTCCGGCAAAGCCGAGTGCCAGATTTGCTTCGAGTGTGTCCATTCCCTGTTCCTGAAGCTCATATGCCTTCAGCTTATTTATCAGGCCGATGCCTCTGCCCTCCTGACGCATGTAGAGCAGTATTCCTCTGCCCTCCTCGTCTATCTGTCTCATGGCTGCCTCAAGCTGCTGACCACAGTCGCAGCGCTGTGAGCCGAATACATCTCCTGTGAGACACTCAGAGTGTACTCGGCAGAGCACATCTCTTCCATCTGCGATTTCGCCCTTTACAAGTGCCACATGATGCTCTCCGTTTAATCTGTTGACGAAGCCATATGCCTTGAAGTCGCCGTATTTGGTCGGCAGCTTTACCTCTGTGACACAGTCAACGAGCTTTTCATGTATCTTTCTGTATTCCTGAAGTGCCGCTATTGTGATGAACTTTATGTCCCATTTTTTTGCAAGCTCCATGAGCTCTGTTGTGCGCATCATGGTACCGTCCTCACGCATTATCTCACAGCACAGCCCACATTCCTTTAGTCCTGCAAGCCTGCATAAATCGACTGTTGCCTCTGTGTGTCCGTTTCTCTCCAGTACGCCGTTTTTCTTTGCAAGAAGCGGAAACATGTGGCCCGGACGTCTGAAATCCTCAGGCTTTGCGTCATCAGAGACACATTTCCTTGCTGTGATTGAGCGCTCTGCTGCGGAAATGCCTGTGGTTGTTGAGACATGGTCTATTGATACTGTAAATGCTGTCTCATGATTGTCTGTATTTTCCTGCACCATCTGCGGAAAACGAAGCTTCTTTACATATTCCTGCGACATCGGCATGCATATCAGACCCTTGCCGTGCATCGCCATAAAGTTGATGTTTTCTGTTGTGGCAAATTCTGCCGCACAGATGAAATCGCCCTCATTCTCTCTGTCCTCATCATCTGTGACAAGTATTATTTTCCCTGCACGAAGCTCATCAAGTGCTTCTTCTACTGTGTTGAATTTCATATTTTATGTCCTCGTCTTTCTATTGTGATTTTATAGCTATTGCGTTACATGATTTTTAACCCTTCATCCCCACGCACATTTGCAAACCCGCACGATACCCATGCTTTTATGTTAGAAGCCGTATTTTGCCAGGAAATCTCTTGTTATTCCTTCCGGTTGTTTTTTATTTTCGCCGGATTTATGTGGTACATTTTCCTTAATTGTCTGTGTTCCTGTCATTTCTTCTGTTATTCCATCCGACTGCCCTTTAAACAACAGCTTCTCAACATATTTTCCTATGATATCTGTTTCCAGATTCACGACAGCTCCCACCTTTCTGTCCTTTAGAACAGTCTGGCTTACTGTGTGCGGTATCGCTGATATCGAGAAATTATCCTCTGCCACCTTTGCGACTGTGAGGCTTATTCCATCGATTGTGATGGAGCCCTTCTCGACTATATAGCGCATGAGCTGTGGTGTGGCCTGTATTGTATACCAGATGGCATTGTCATCCTTTTTGACCTCCACAATCCTGCCTGTTCCGTCAACATGTCCCGACACTATGTGCCCGCCAAATCTGCCATCTGCCGCCATCGCACGCTCCAAATTGACATGTGCTCCTCTCATCGCATTTGCAAGCGATGAACGGTTTAGCGTCTCGTGCATGACATCCGCTGTAAACGCATGTGGCATGAGCCTTGTGACCGTGAGGCAGATACCGTTTACCGCTATGCTGTCTCCGACCTTTGTTCCAGCTAGCACTTTTTCAGCTCTGATTGTAAGTACTGCTGAGTTTGCTCCACGTGAAATTGTATCTATTGTTCCAACTTCTTCAACTATTCCTGTGAACATTGTGTATCGCCTTTCTTTTTCTATATTTTCCTCACACTCATTTGCATAATTTACATGGCAAATTGTTTCCGGTCTCACCAAGGCGAAACAGTAACAATTACATCAATTACACAACATCACACTCGATGAGGAAATCATCACCAAGCTTTGTTACCTTACTGTTTCCAAGCATCACGGCATGTGCCGGTGAGTCGGTTCCCATTCCCTCTATCGGAGTTTTTGCATCCGCTCCGCCGAAAAGCTTTGGTGCAATGTAAGCGTATACCTTATTCACAATCCCGCTCTTAAGGGCTGACCAGTTGAGTATTCCGCCTCCCTCAAGCAAAATGCTGTCTATGCTTCTTTCGCCGAGCTTTTGCATGAGGTCATTTAAATCAATATGACCGTTTTTTTCAGCTACATACAGAATTTCTATTCCGTTTTCTTCAAGCCGTGTTATTTTTCTTTTGTTTTTTTGATAATTATTGTTTTCTTCTATACTATCTTTTTTCAGTATCAGGTAAGGCTTCTGACTGTGCGGTTTCACGATTCGCTCACTGACTGCAACTATCGTCGGCACTTCCTTTGCAGTATTTACTATCTGCGATTCCAGTGGAAGCTTAAGGTGCGTATCGCATATTATGCGGATTGGATTTACTCCGCCCTCGATTCTGCATGTAAGCAGTGGATCGTCTGCAAGCACTGTTCCTATTCCTGCCATTATGGCTTTATATCTGTGGCGCAGGTTTTGCACATGTTCTCTCGCTTTTTCTCCTGTTATCCACTTTGATAGTCCTGAATATGTGGCTATCTTTCCATCCATCGTCATGGCATATTTCATAGCGACATATGGACGTCTGGTCTGTATAAAGTAAAAAGAATACATCGTTCAGCCTGTCGCACTCGTCTTTAAGCACCTGCGTGACAACCTCTATCCCATGCTCTTTAAGGATTTTGATACCTCCCCCGGCGACAAGCGGATTCGGGTCATCCGAGCCCACATATACTCTTTTTATACCGGCTTCTATCACTGCCTCCACACATGGCGGCTGCTTGCCATGATGACAGCATGGCTCGAGAGTCACATACATATCCGCTCCCTGTGGCGATTCCTTGCAATGCTTTAACGCATTTCTTTCCGCGTGCAGCTCTCCGTATCTCTCATGCCAGCCCTCTCCGATTATCCTGCCGTCCTTTACAATCACAGCTCCGACCATCGGGTTTGGCGAGGTATATCCCATGCCGCGTTTTGCAAGCTCAATCGCCCTTCTCATATATTGTTCATCAGTCATTTGAGTTCCTTTCTGCATATTCTTTATATGCCCACTAAAAAAGCCCCAAACTATTAATGTTCAGGGCCTAGTAATTTCAAATATCATAATCTCAAAAAAATATGCACTAACTGCATTTCATGATAAGAGTGTCAAAAGGTATTTTGAGATAAAAAAAATCTAGAATGTATCAAAACACTCCAGAGTAGATATCTGTTATAACTATGATATGTGCTGTATCTATATCTGAAACTGAATCTAAAACCCAGCTATCTATACTCTGCATATATCATATTCGCATCTTCTTTCATCCAGACTTTACTGTCGGCCTCGGAATTTCACCGAATCATGCCTTCCGGCTCGCGGGCTGTACCGCCGGTTGGGACTTGCACCCGACCCTGAAGAATAATTATTTAATTAGCTTACGCTAACTATAGTAATCCTTTGAGGCTTGTATGTCAAGATTATTTTTATAATGTGGAGCATATTTTTTATAAGTTGTCGTGCAATTTATTAGAATGTAATTTTTAAAGAGCCAGCACCTTGAATGGGCTGACTCTTTCAATGTCACCTGTAATTGATAAATTGGAATTTTCTTAATTCTTCATCGCTGGTTTTTTTTTTCCAATTAATCAGTAGACCAATCGTGGAAATAACAAAAATTAATGCCGATGTTAAAGAAATAATTCCATCAGTAACCACAAATATGATAAACGTGGCTAATGGAATATAATTAAGAATACTTTTCAAAATTTTCATGTCCAATCCTCCCTTAGATTTCATAATAGGTTTTTCTTTATTTTACCACATGACAAAGGGTATTGGTATTGTTATTTTCGTTCTTTGATGACTGATTCTATGATATTTATTTCTTCGTCAGTAAGGTTGTATTCTTCGTAAAGCTCTTGGTCTGTAAATATATGCTTATTTCCACCTGCCTTATAACTACCTTTTATGATATAATCTAAAAATCTTAAAATTTTTTGTAACAAAACAATCCTTTCTACGTCTAACCTATGAACAAGGAGGTGACAGTTCTGGATTATGAGAAATTGTACAATTCCTATTACTTGCAAGTATACTCATATGTAATGACAATTGTAAAAAATCAACATCAGGCTGAGGAAATTACCCAGAATACTTTTTATAAGGCCATGACCGCAAAGAAGGCATATGCCGGCAAATCAAGCGAACAGACCTGGCTTTGCAGCATAGCAAGAAATCTGGCAATGGACGAATGCCGAAAAAGCACAAAATTTACAGAGCTTGACGAAGAGCAGCTCGAACAACCCGATAATATGGTAAAAAGCCTGGAAAATAAAGATACCGCTCTTCAGATTCATCTTATACTGCACGAGCTTGATGAGCCCTACAAGGAGGTCTTTCAGCTTAGAATATTTGGTGAATTGCCATTCTCCCAAATAGGCATGATATTTGGAAAAACAGAGAACTGGGCACGGGTAACTTACCATAGAGCCAGACTGAAAATCAAAGAAAGGATGGATAGAAATGAATAATCCAATTACACAATCAACCGATGAAACCTGCAATATAGTTCAGGATTTACTCCCACTATACTATGACGATGTATGCAGTCCCTCAAGCAAAAGGCTTGTTGAAAAACACCTTACGACTTGTGAAAAATGTCAAAATACATACAATGAGCTAAAAAACGATTCTATTGATTCAATGATAAAAAAAAAGAGGCCGACAGTGTATTAAAGCAGCATGAAAAAAAAAAAAAACTGCTGCCTACAAGACCGGAGTCATAATAGCCGGACTACTGCTTATCCCAATACTCATCACTTTCATAGTGTGCCTGTCAAATGGCGATGGTTTAAATACCTTTGCGGTGGTAACAGCATCTATGCTTCTTGTGGCTGCAATGACAGTTGTTCCACTTATGGCACAGCAGAAAAAACTTACCAAATGCATAATCTGCGGTGTTTTTGCTCTGCTTTTGATATTCTTTTTTGTTGACAGAATGTATAGTTCAAATGAATTTATGCTTTGGTCTGTTCCAACTATATTTGGATTATCAATTGTTCTTTTTCCGTTTGTCATCCGAGGAATTGAGCTTCCACCTGCTTTATCAGACAAAAAAGCTCTTATCACTATGCTGTGGGATACCTTATGGCTTTTCCTCACAATCATTGAGGTATGTGGTCATACAAACGATGTTGCCGGAATGAAGGCCGGCTGTATTATAGCATTTGTCTTTGTACTTGCAGCCTGGCTCATATTTTTCGATGCACGATATTTAAACGCAAACGGATTTATAAAATCCGCAATTATAGTTTTGATAGCTTCGGTTTGGACAGCTTTTGCCGATGACATATGCGAGTTTTTAATTTTGGGCACCAGACAAATTACTATAAAGTCCGTGAATTTTTCTGACTGGACTTCCAATATCTGCGTGAATGCCAATGTTTACGCTATTGTGCTTGTGTCCGGTGTTATTATCGCCTCTATACTATACTTTTTGTAGCAGGCGGTATTAAAGCATTTGCTAATAAAAAAATAAATTAGTTTTCTCTTTGAAATATTATTACAAAACCCCTCCCACAGACTTCTATCTGTGGGAGGGGTTTTTATAGTCATTATTCAATAAGTGCCTACAAGATTAGCAAACACCCTGAGCCATCATAGCGTCAACTACTTTCTCAAAGCCTGCGATATTTGCACCTGCAACATAGTCAGTCTTTCCACCAACTGTTGCATTGTATCTCTTAGCAGCATCACTAATGTTAGCGTAGATTGTCTCCATGATACCCTTGAGCTTTCCGTCAACCTCTTCGAATGTCCATGAAAGTCTCTCAGAGTTCTGGCTCATCTCAAGTGCTGATGTAGCAACACCACCTGCATTGGCAGCTTTACCACCTACGAAGAGTACTCCGTTCTCCTGAAGATATTTTGTAGCCTCAAGAGTTGTAGGCATGTTAGCACCCTCTGTTACAGATACAACACCATTAGCAACGAGCATCTTAGCATCCTCGATGTCTAACTCATTCTGTGTAGCGCATGGAAGAGCAAGGTCTACCTTGTACTGCCATACTCCGTGCTCACCGTTCTGCTTTGCATGATACTCAGCAGTTGACTTAGCAGCTGCATACTCAGTAAGACGGGCACGCTTAACTTCCTTAACTTCCTTAAGAAGAGCAACATCAATTCCGTTTGGATCATAAATCCATCCGGTTGAATCAGAACATGTTACAACCTTGACACCGAGCTGCTGTGCCTTCTGGATAGCATAGATAGCAACGTGACCAGATCCGGAAACTGCTGCTGTCTTTCCCTCAAGGCTCATACCATGATCTTTCCATAATGCGTTAGTAAGATATAACAGACCATATCCGGTAGCCTGTGTACGTGCAAGAGATCCACCATAGGTAAGACCCTTACCAGTCAGCACACCTTCGTATGATCCACGAATTCTCTTATACTGTCCAAATAAGAAGCCGATCTCTCTTGCACCTGTTCCGATATCTCCGGCCGGTACGTCAACGTCTGCTCCGATATATTTGCAAAGTTCTGTCATGAAGCTCTGGCAGAATGCCATGATCTCTCTGTCAGATTTACCCTTAGGATCGAAATCAGAACCACCTTTACCACCACCGATTGGAAGTGTTGTAAGAGAATTCTTAAATACCTGCTCGAAACCTAAGAACTTGATAATACCCAGGTTTACAGAAGGATGAAGTCTTAAACCTCCCTTGTATGGTCCAATGGAATTATTGAACTGTACACGGAAACCTCTGTTTACCTGAACCTGTCCGTTGTCATCTACCCAAGGAACACGGAACATGATCTGACGATCCGGCTCTGTGATTCTCTCAAGAATCGCATTCTTTCTGTATAATTCCTCATTTGCATCGATCACAGGTCTTAAAGAATCAAGAACCTCTGTTACTGCCTGTAAGAACTCAGGCTGATCTGCGTTTTTTTCTTCTTTACTACTTCGAGTACTTCATCAACATAGCTCATTTTTATATCTCCTTTACAAAATTATTTTTCACATCAACAAGTTTATTTTATATAAATCTATTGCTATAATCAAGTAATTTTTGAAAGTTTTATATAAAAAAATTCATTTTATTTATTATCTTCATTTATATTATCCCAGTTTTGGTACTGATTCTCCTCATCATCGGAATATACCACCTTGAAATAATCCGAGAGTTTTGCAAGTGAAGTTATAAGAACTTTCATTTCGTCATCCGAAAGATCGTCCTTTATATGCTCTATCATATGACGGTGAAACTGCTCATGATGATAGTATGCACTCTTTCCCTTGTCGGTGAGTGAGAGCTTTACCACACGCTTATCCTCCTCACTGCGGATACGGTTCACGTATCCCTTGCGGGTGAGACCATCTATTGCCTTTGTCAGCGTGCCCAGAGTGATAGACATAAGCTTGGCTACGGTGCCGGAGCGCTTTGGCTCATCGACTCCTATTGCCTCTATTATATGCATATCGTTGATAGAAATATCAGAAAATTCGTCTGTTATCAGACATCTGCCCTCTATCTCTGTCAAATCCTTGAACAGACACACCAATAATTCATTTAAAGTTTCATCTGCCGTCATAAATACCTCTTTCTATTGCCACTCTATGGCGCAGGCTCCCCATGTAAGTCCTGCTCCAAAGCCTGATAAAATTATTTTTTCCTCATGCTTTATCATACCATCTTTGCGGACTTTATCAAGCAAAATCGGCACACTTGCCGCAGAAATATTTCCACACTGCTGTAAATTGGTCGGAAATTTGTCCATAGGCTGCTTAAGCCTCTTGGCAACCGACTCAATAATACGGATATTGGCCTGATGCAGCACATAGACATCCACATCATCTGCGCTCCAGCCGATTTCATCAAGCAGCTCATTTATAGCCTTTGGCACTGTCTTTACCGCAAACTTGTATACAGCAGGACCGTCCATGGTGACATAGCCACCGAGTGCAGACTGCTTTCCATTGTCGGTAAACGGATTGACTACAGGACGATTGTCTCCGTCAAGCGCCTCACCGCCTTTTCCGTCAGAACCCTGTACAAAGCCCTTGAAGGCATCGCCCTCGTCTGTCACAACCGCTGCTCCTGCTCCGTCTCCGAAGAGTACACAGGTGCTTCTGTCATTCCAGTCCATTATTTTTGAAAGAACCTCTGCTCCCACTACGACTGCCTTGTGAAATCTGCCTGTCTTAAAATACGCATCTGCTGTGGCAAGCCCGAATAAAAAGCCTGAGCATGCGGCATTTATGTCAAATGCCACTGCACTGCCTGCACCTATCTCAGCCTGAATCTGACATGCAAGCGATGGAACGATTTTGTCTGTGGATACGCTTGCCGCTATTATCAAGTCTATCTCACTTCCGTCAATCCCCGCATCCTGCAGCGCACTTTTTACTGCATCACAGGCAAGTGAGGTTGTTGTCTCAGTCGTTGCAATGTGTCTGTTTCTTATTCCTGTACGCGAGCTGATCCACTCGTCAGATGTGTCCATTATGGCTGCCAGGTCATCGTTTGAGACCACTCTCTGTGGCAGGCAGCTTCCTGTTCCAACTATCTTCATAGAATTTCCTTTCCGGGACTAGAACTTGCGGAAACGCTTGTATCTTTCCTCCAAGAGCTGGTCCTTTGTCAATTTGCTTCCTTTTTCCAAGAATTTCTTCATGTTGCCCTTCATGTAGTTTCCGATTGATGAAAGAGCATCCTCGTCGGCTCCGCCAAACTCAGGTATTATATCATCCACGACATCAAGCTCCTTTAAGTCGTGTGCTGTAATCTTCATTACCTCTGCGGCTTCCTTTGCACGCTTTCCGTCCTTCCAGAGGATAGATGCAAAGCCCTCTGGCGAAAGGATTGAGTATGTGGCATTTTCCATCATCCACACTTCATTTCCTACAGAAAGAGCTAAAGCTCCGCCGCTTCCGCCTTCTCCTATCATGAGACAAAGGATTGGCACCTTGATGCCGCTCATCTCATAAAGGTTTCTTGCGATTGCCTCACCCTGTCCGTTTTCCTCTGCCTCCATTCCCGGATAAGCTCCTGATGTATTGACAAAGGTTATGATCGGACGGTTGAATTTCTCTGCCTGCTTCATGAGGCGCAGTGCCTTGCGGTAGCCCTCAGGTGATGGCATACCATAGTTTCTCTTTGCGCAGTCTTCAAGGTCTTTTCCCTTGTGGACACCGATAACTGTGACCGGCTGGCCGTCTAAATATGCAATTCCGCCTACGATAGCCGGGTCATCGCGGAAATATCTGTCTCCGTGCAGCTCCATAAACTCATCAAAAATATAGTCCATATAGTCAACCGATGCAAGTCTCTTAATCTGTCTTGCGGCGCTGACATTGTCCCATACCTTAAATGGCTTAGCCTTTGCCTCGCGCTCCTTCATAAGCTCTGTCGGCTCGTAATTGTCGTCTGAGTGAAGCGGGTCAAAATTGGCATAGCCAGTGGTAGGTCTGTGAGCACGTAAAATCTTGTAAAGAGTCTTCTTTAAATCCTCACGCTCAACTATCATATCCACAAAGCCGTGCTCAAGCTGGAACTCTGCCCTCTGGAAGCCCTCAGGCAGCTTCTGTCCGATGGTCTGCTCGATAACACGAGGACCCGCAAAACCGATAAGTGCCTTTGGCTCTGCAAGAATGATGTCTCCAAGCATTGCAAAGCTGGCTGTCACACCACCTGTTGTAGGATCTGTGAGTACCGGCACATATAAAAGTCCTGCCTCTGAGTGACGCTTTGCTGCGGCTGAGGTCTTTGCCATCTGCATCAGTGAAATAATACCCTCCTGCATTCTGGCACCGCCTGAACAGCAAAATAATATAACCGGAAGTCTTTCCTCTGTGGCACGCTCAAATGCGCTTGTGATTTTCTCACCAACTACATGACCCATGCTTCCCATCATAAATCTTGAATCAATTACACCAAGCACTGTCTCCTCACCGTAAATCTTTGTCTTACCGATGACAATGCCCTCAGAAAGTCCTGTCTTCTCCTGAGTCTTTGCAATTTTCTCCTCATACTCAGGGAAATTGAGAGGATTTCCTGTTGTAAGCTCTGTAAACCATGGCTCAAATGCTTCCTTGTCGGAAACCATTCTGATTCTGTTTTTAGCACGCACACGGAAATAATAATTACACTCATAGCAGACGTATTTGTGCTGTTTTACAACTGATTTGAGCACAGTCTTGCCACACTTGGGACAAATGATTGTCTCAGGGACATCATCCTCTTTTTGTTTCCTGTGCTGCACCGGCATTTTTGCCATCTGCGGCTGTTTTGCGCTCTCAGCGTTCTTTGCTAAATTTTCTTCAGCCTCTATATTTTTATCTTTCTTCTTGAATAACTTCATCATGTCTCCTTATGCAATTAACCTATTGCAAATGTAAGCTCCGCCATACAGGCAACCTTGCCATTTACCCTGGCAACAGCCTTGCCCACACCGATAGGACCCTTAACCTTTATAATCTCAGTGGTCAACTCCAGCGTATCTCCCGGAACCACCTTCTGCTTGAACTTGGCATTATTAATGCCTGCAAAATATGCAGTCTTGCCCTTCCACTCATCCTGACAAAGAATGGCAACTGCACCGGTCTGCGCCAAAGCCTCAATAATAAGCACTCCCGGCATCACCGGATTTCCCGGAAAATGTCCCATAAAATGTGGCTCGTTCATAGTCACATTCTTCTTAGCCACACACTTTACGCCCGGCTCCAGTTCCTCAACCGTATCAATGAGAAGAAACGGACTGCGGTGCGGCAGAATATCCATAATCTGCTGCGTATTCAAAACTGACATATTGCATATATCCTTTCTCAACTTACTCTAAACTATTTACATTCTTCGAGCTCCACAAAGTGGAGCAATGAAGCACAAAGTATTCCATAAACCTAAACTGCGCACATGCTTCGCGCTCCGCAAAGTGGAGCCGGGAAGCACACAGTGTGTTCTGAATGAAAAATATGAACTGTCACGGCGTTCCATCCGCTCCAATAGCATGAAGCACTAACACCATATCACAGCCTGTCCGTGCAAAATGCCGTGACTGACTTCATATTTTTTATGAGGAATATACTGTGTGCTCCACCGGACCTCACAGCCTACATTCGCGAAGCCCCTAAAAAGCAGAAGCAATTTATCTACATGCTTCGCGCTCAATAACGTGGAGCCGGGAAGCACATAGTGTGTTCTGAATGAAAAATATGAACTGTCACGGCGTTCCATCTGCTCCAATAGCATGAAGCACTAACACCATATCACAGCCTGTCCGTGCAAAATGCCGTGACTAATTTCATATTTTTTATAAGGAATATACTGTGTGCTTCACCGGACCTCACAGCCTAAATGCGCGAAGCCCCTAAATTATTTATACGCCTTGAGCAGAATACTTGCATTATGTCCACCAAATCCCAGTGAATTGCTAAGTGCATACTCAACAGGCTCCTCATAGCTGTCCTTGCAGTAATTGAGGTCAATCTCCTCATCAGGAGTCTCATAGCCAACAGTCTTATGTATAAATCCATCCTGGATTTCCTTCACACATGTTATAAACTCAACAGCTCCCGCTGCTCCGAGCAGATGTCCTATCATAGACTTTGTTGAATTGATTTTAAGATTTGCAGCCTCATCACCGAACGCAAGCTTGATTGCTCTTGTCTCAAAGAGATCATTGTGATGTGTGCCTGTTCCGTGAGCATTGATGTATTTTACATCTGCCGGTGTGACACCTGCATCGCTCATGGCATTGGTCATGGCTCTTGCTGCGCCTGCGCCATCCTCCTGCGGAGATGTGATGTGGTATGCATCAGATGAGCAGCCGTATCCGACTACCTCTGCATAAATCTTTGCACCTCTTGCCTTTGCATGCTCAAGCTCTTCAAGGATAACAACTCCTGCGCCCTCACCCATTACAAAGCCGCTTCTGTTTTTGTCAAACGGAAGTGAACACTTTGTCGGATCATCTACTGTAGAAAGCGCTGTAAGTGCTGTAAATCCTGCGATTCCGATAGGACATACACTGCCCTCTGTACCACCGGCTACCATCACGTCAGCCTCACCGTACTGGATGCTTCTGTATGCCTCACCGATTGTGTTTGTTCCTGTAGCGCAGGCTGTTACATCATTGATACTCTTTCCCTTGAGACCGAACTGGATAGAAACATTTCCTGCTGCCATGTTACAGATCATAAGCGGAACAAGCAGAGGATTGACTCTGTTTGGTCCCTTTTCATAAAGCTTTTGTGTCTCGCGCTCCATAGCCTGAAGACTTCCGATACCTGAACCGATGGCACATCCAACCATGTATGGATCTTCCTTTTTCGATATCAAGTCCGCTGTCATCAATTGCCTGCTTTGCAGCAGCTACAGCGTACTGTGAGAATGGTTCCATTCTCTTTGCAGCCTTTCTGTCCATAAAATCCTGTGGGTTAAAGTCCTTAAGCTCTGCTGCAATGTGACATTTATAATCTGTTGTGTCAAATTTTGTGATGTGGTCAAATCCGATTTTTCCGGCCTTTACCGATGTCCAGAAATCGTCCACATTATTTCCGATTGGTGTTACTGCTCCAAGTCCTGTTACAACTACTCTTCTACTCATATTGCCATTCCTCCGTCAACAGACAGCACCTGGCCTGTGATGTAGCCTGCTGCATCTGATGCTAAAAATAATACTGCGTTTGCGATATCCTTTGTGTTTCCCGGTCTGCCAAGCGGAATCTGTGATAAAAGATTCTCCTTTGCCGCATCGGCAAGCACATCTGTCATCTCTGTCTCTACAAAGCCCGGTGCCACTGCGTTTGCTGTGATTCCCCGGCTGGCAAGCTCTCTGGCTACAGCCTTTGTGAGTCCTATAACTCCTGCCTTGCTGGCGCTGTAGTTGGCCTGTCCTGCATTTCCGAGTATTCCGGAAACTGATGAAATATTGATAATTCTTCCTGATTTCTGCTTCAGGAAATAGCGTGACATATGACGGATTGTGTTGAACGCACCCTTAAGGTTTGTGTCGAGCACTGCGTCATAGTCTGCCTCGCTCATCTTCATGATGAGACCGTCTCTTGTGATTCCTGCGTTGTTTACGAGGATATCTATGTGCTTGTACTCCTTGATGAGCGCTGTTATCATATTCTGGCACTCGTCAAAATCAGATACATTGCACTGATAAGAAACTGCATCACCGCCTGCTGCCTTTATCTCTGCAACAACGGCATCTGCCTTTTCCTTTGAACCATTATAATTTACTATTACAAAGGCGTGTGCTGCGGCAAGTGTAAGAGCTATCTGTCTTCCAATTCCGCGGCTTGCGCCAGTAACCAGGGCATTTTTACCTGTTAACATACTTTTCAAAATCCTCCAGTTTGTCTATGTTTACGACTTTTATGTCTCTATTTATCTTTCTCATAAATCCGCTGAGTGAGCGTCCCGGTCCGATTTCCACGAACTCATCTGCACCGTCTGCGATAAGACGCTCGATTGTCTGCTGCCAGCGCACTGACGATGAAACCTGCTGTGTCAGATAATCCTTGACGTCTGCCGGTGACTTCACATAGTCTGCTGTGACGTTTGTGATATATGGCACCTTGATATCGTGGATTTCTACACTCTCAAGTGCATCTGCGAGCTTTTCGCCTGCACCCTTAAGCATTGCTGAGTGGAAGGGTCCGCTGACCTTGAGCGGTACGCATCTCTTGGCGCCTGCCTCGCTGCATGCTGCTGCGGCGGCATCTACTGCTGCCTTTTCTCCTGTGATAACAATCTGTCCCGGGCAGTTATAGTTGGCTACCGATACCACTGAATTTGTCTCATCTGCTGTCTTTTTTGCAGATATCCTCAATGACCTGCGGATCAAGTCCTAAAACCGCTGTCATGGCTCCACCTGTAGGAACTGCCTCCTGCATGTAGATTCCTCTTTTTCTGACAACTGCGAATGCATCTGCCATAGTCATGGCTCCTGATGCGATGAGAGCACCATATTCCCCAAGGCTTAATCCTGCTGTGACATCAGGTGTGATACCTTTGTCGATGATTGCCTGATATATAGCTGCCTCAACTGCAAGCATACATATCTGTGTGTACTCTGTAATATTCAGCTTGTCATTTTCCTCAAAGCATAATGCCGGAATATCCAAGCCTGTCTGTTCACTGGCAAGGTCGATTACTGCCTTTGCATTTGGCATTGTATCGTAAAACTCCTTACCCATTCCTATATACTGTGAGCCCTGTCCGGGAAACATAAATACTCTCTTACCCATTTTCGGTTTCTCCTTATTTCTGACAGGATACCGTAAGTCACTCTTTCCAGGCGGCCCGGTATCCTTAAATTTGCATGTAAAAGTGAATACTGTCTATTTGTTCAGTCCCACTACATCCTCAATGATTTCTTTGCAGGTTTCCTCTTTCTTTACGAGGCCTGCGCTCTGACCTGCCATGACGCTGCCATATACGGTATCTCCGTCTACAACGGCTTTTCTGAGTGCGCCAAGTGTCATTTTTTCGAGCTCTTCAAATGGAGTTCCTTCCTTTTCCAGCTTGAGATATTGTCTGGTCATCTTGTTTCTGAGCACTCTGATTGGATGGCCTGTGCTCATTCCTGTAACCTCGGAATCTATATCCTTGGCCTTAATGACCTTCTGCTTATAATTTTCATGTACTATCGATTCTTTTGCGGTGACAAAGCGTGTACCCATCTGGACTGCCTCCGCACCGAGTGCAAATGCTGCATTGAAGCCTCTGTTGTCTGCAATTCCGCCTGCTGCGATAACAGGGATGCTCACTGCATCAACACCTGTGGCACAAGTGTCATGGTAGTCTGTGCTCCGATATGTCCGCCTGACTCCATTCCCTCGGCGATTACTGCACTTGCCCCGCCTCTCTCCATGAGCTTTGCGAGTGCTACACTTGCAACTACAGGGATTACGATGACGCCTGCTTCTTTCCACATATCCATGTACTTTGCAGGGTTTCCTGCGCCGGTGGTGACTACCTTTACCTTTTCCTCGGCGATGATTTTTGCTATCTCATCGGCCTCCGGATTCATAAGCATGAGGTTGACTCCGAACGGCTTATCTGTCTCCTTCTTTGCAGCGACTATCTGCTCCTTTACCCATGAAGCCGGGGCTCCGCCTGCTCCGATGATGCCAAGTCCGCCGGCATTGGATACCGCACTGGCCAGTTCATGTGTTGCGACCCATGCCATACCGCCCTGAATGATCGGATATTCGATTCCCAGAAGCTCTGTCACTCTTGTTTCCATATCTTTTAAGCCTCTACACCTTTGTTCTTAAGATACTCAATGATGTCGTTTACTGTTGCGATTTTCTCTAAATCCTCTGAAGGGATTTCTACTCCGTACTCCTCCTCGAGTGCCATTACAAGCTCGAAAAGATCTAATGAATCTGCCTCAAGATCCTCCTTGAAGTTTGACTCTAATTTGATATCATCCTCGTCGATTCCTAACTGATCTGCTACGATTTCCTTGATTTTCTCCAACATATTTCTGTTCTCCTTTTTCTGTGTTTATTTTCGGTTTTGTGTGCTGGCATATTTGCACTAGTTTGCATGTCAAATATTTTCATCATCAAATCATTTGACAGTGAAAGTATATCACATTTTAAATAGTTGTCAAGTCAAAGTATTTTTATTTTTCATTTTTTATATGGTACAGGAGCAGGCGGGCAGAAAATTACCCATCCAAAACGTCTCCTACCAGCAGCCAAGAGGCTGTAAGAATTGTAAGTCAGGTTTTCTATGCCTGACGCAGCCGGCTTTTTACGCGCCGTCCTTGGCGCGGTAACGCCTCGCCCGTGCTTCCATGCACGTGCGCTACTGTGTACCTATTACAATTCCAACAGCCTCTAAGCAGCTTCGTACAAACTCATTGGATGGGCAATTTTCTGCCCGCCTGCTCCCCTTACACTGTGACAATAATATACACTAAAAAACAGACTGTAATTATGAGTGGTCAGCTCAATTTTACAGTCTGCTCTATATTAATCTCTCAAACACCCCACCGGCACAACCCGAACTCCTGACTCCGTGGTATATGCCATGGTTGCATTTGCGCAAATCACAATCAGTGCCGATGGTTCTTTATATACATCACGTGGATGTTTTTCTTTTTCCAATGCTTTCTCATTATATTTTAAGATAATATCCTTGAATCGCAGCAAGGATTTTTCCGCTTCCGGAATCTTGTTCACCCCGGTTTTTATTTCAATAAGCGCATAACGGCCGTCCTCCAACTGATAGACTGCATCTGCTTCTACGCCCATATCATCTGTATAAGCATCACTCTGGCATTGTGCTTTTCAGCAAATACAAGTAAATCTCTAAGCACCATATTTTCAAATACATGCCCAAATAGATCCAAATCGTTGATAAAATAGTCCGGATTAACACCAAGCGCAGCCAATCCTATAGAGGGATCAACAAATATATGCTTTTTGGCAGCTCTGATAGCTGTTTTCGAACGCAAATGCGGTGTCCAGGCATCTATATCCTTTACAACATACAATAGCTCCAGAGCATCTATATATGAAGAAAGCGTTACATCTGTAACATTCTGTGTGGCTTTTACATCTGAAAATATATTCTTGCGTTTTGCTGTAGTAGCCATATTTCTGGCATACGACCAAAGCAGTGTCCTTGCCCATTCCGGATTTCTGTTTACTCCATCAATCGCTGATATGTCTTTCTGATAAATCTGCCTATAATAATCCTTAGCTATTTCAAGCTTTGCACTGTCCTTTGAAAGTGCCATGCATCTCGGCCATCCACCTCTACAGACCGCAAAAACAAATCCTCAAGCTTTATATCTGTGGTAAGTCCATCAATATCATATGCTTCATCTTCTAATAATTTAAACAACGATATGCTTCCGTTTGATTCTCCTGCCTCAAACAAAGCCATAGGGTACATCGTAACCTCTGTTATTCGTCCTGTACCTGTATGGGGTGTATTAATCTTCTTACTTGATGAGCCTGTCAGATAAAACTCTCCTACACTCTCCGGATTGTCATCGCACGCTTTTCTTATTGTTCCCCATATCTTTGGGGCATCCTGCCACTCGTCAAACAGTATTGGCTTAGGATTCTTTAAAAAGAGCTTAGGTGCAGTTTCTGCTACTGCAAGATACCCCTCTCTCTTGTCTTCATCCTGAAATTCAATAACAGTTTTACATCGTTCTCTTGCTGTTCTTGTCTTTCCACATCCTTTTGGTCCTGTGATGCTCACTGCATTAAATGCCTCTGTTTTTCTATCTATCACATCATCAACAATTCTGCTTATATATTCCATAAATATCTGCTCCCTTCATGGTTATTATACCATTTAATTCACAGATTATACAAGGTTATTTTATGTTTTTCGAGTGTTTTGTTTTGTATTTTTCTAATGTTTTATTTTATATTTTTCGAGTGTTTTATTTTACTTTTTTTCGAATACTAAAAAGAGCAGGACAAGTATTTCTACCTATTCTGCTCTTTTTTACATATTTTAATTATTTAAATATAGATTATCTACCGGCTGTTCGCCATCTGCTTCACATAGTCGAGCGCCTTCTTAACCGGTGGGATTGATATCACTATGATTGTGATAATTTCCTCTACTGCAAGGTATGAGCCGTTGTAGGTCACTGAATATATGAGCGCATCTATCATCTTGTTTCCTATCGTGACAGGTGCGTATGCTGCAAAGAACACAACTCCCGACAGCACTGCAAAGAAAAATCTACTGGGCTGCTTCGCCTCCGGTGGTACCACCGGTAGCTCCACCTGTGCTGTCCCCGGTGTTTCCACCTGTATTACCACCGGTGTTACCACTATTTCCACCTGTGTTGCCACCGGTGTTTTCTCCGGTATTTCCGCCTGTGTTGCCACCGGTGTTTTGTCCACCATTTCCGCCTGTGTTACCACCGTTGTTTTCTCCGGTATTTCCGCCTGTTGTTCCGTCTGTATTGTCTCCGGTATTTCCACCTGTGTTGCCACCAGCAGCATCTGTCTTATTCGTGTCTGTTGTTGTCTTATCCGGTGTGGTGGTTCCTGCATCAGGTGTGGTCACAGTCTGATCTGTAGGATTATTCTGCGTCTGGTCATCGGCAGGTGTATCCTGTGTCTCCTGGCTGTCCTGATAATCATCCGATATTTGGGCATATGGCAGGAAATCTATTGGTGTGAGGTCAGCATGTATCTGATCCATGTAGTTCTTCCATATTTCTGCCGGGTAAGAGCTTCCTGTCAGTTTTTTGACTGTCTCAGGCATATCGCAGCCTACCCATACACATGTGGTGTAGTATCTGGTAAAGCCACAGAACCAGCCATCCTTCTTATCGTTTGTGGTTCCGGTTTTGCCGGCGCAAGGCATGCCATTGTCCAGATTAGCGCTACGTCCGGTTCCTGATTTCATAACATCTGTCATGACATCTGTCATCATACGTGATGCTGTCTCTGTATATATGACGGTATCCTTCTGCGATGATGTATATATGATATTGTTGTCAGAATCCACAATCGACTTAATACATGTCGGATTCCTGTACATTCCATCGTTCTCAAGTGTTGAATATGCAGATGCCATCTCCAGTGTGGATACACCTGTTGTAAAACCTCCAAGTGCTGTTGCTGTGACATAGTCATCCTTTACAATATTGGTAAAATTCATATCCTTGAGATACTGTAAGCCTACCTTTGGCGTAAGCTCATCATATAGCTGCCATGCTACAGTATTCAGTGACTTTTGAACGGCAAACCTGATAGTCACATCACCGTAATATGAATCACCCGAGTTAGACGGTCCTCCATCAAACTTGTGGTCATTTACGATGGTATCCGGTGTCTTACCACGCTCAAATGATGGTGTATACACAATGAGCGGCTTGATTGAGCTTCCCGGCTGACGATGGCTTTGGAAAGCACGGTTTAGCGTATGACTGACCGCATCCTGGCTTCGTCCACCAACTATTGCAACCACCTCGCCTGTGTCGTTGTCTATACAGGTTGCAGCACTCTGCAGCTTAAATGTGCCATCATCGGTCGTGTCTGTAAAGTCCAAAAGCGTAAGGTCAATTGAATCCTGAAGCTGCTGCTGCATAGTCAGATCAATCGATGTATAAATCTTGTAACCGTCTGAGTAGAGCTTTTTCTGACAATATGAATACATCTCATCATATGAAGCATCATACTCCTTTTCTTCATCGTCTGAGTCAAAGTAATACTTGAACTTGAAGCCCTCATTCTCCATGAGCGCCCTCGTAGCGCAGTAATATGCATAGGTATCCACATAATTGTACTTGACCGTGTCATCCTTCTCAGGCATATTGAGGGTAATCTCCTCGTTTATGGCAGACTCATATTCCTGTTGTGTGATTTTGCCGTCTTCCCTTAGGTTTTTCAATATGAGATTGCGACGCGTCAGTGTATGATCCTTATTATTTATCGGGTCATAGTACGTCGGGCTGTTCGGAATCGCACACAAAAAGGCAGTCTGCGACAAATCAAGATCCGAAAGCTCACAGTTAAAATAGCCATGGCACGCTGCCTGAATACCATAATATCCGTTCATGAAATAGACATTATTCAGGTAGAACTCCATAATATCGTTCTTGGAATATTTCTTTTCAAGCGCCATCGCTATGAACATTTCCTTGACTTTTCGCTGCCAGTTCTTGTTCGTATCCAGATAAATATTTCGGGCGAGCTGCATCGTGATGGTACTGCCACCCTGGGTAATTCTCTTGTTCTTTATGATGGACTTTGCGGCACGCACTATTGCCTTTAGGTCCACACATTGTGCTTATAGAACTTCTTGTCCTCGATACTGACCATGCAGTTTACGAAGTTCTGCGGTATATCCTCATACTTCACATAGTCAGCCTTTTTGGTAGTGGCCGTCTCGGATATCTCATCACCGTTTGTATCGTAGAGTGTACTCGTGCGCGCCGGTAAAAATGTGTTTTTGTCAGATTTCTGCACGAGCTCTACCGCCTCTGAGTGAAGCTTCGCAACCTTGTCTGCATAGCCTCCAAAGTAATAAAAGCATAATCCACCGAGAATCAGTACCATCAGAAAAATCTGAAGCTTTATGAAAAACCAGAAAACGCGATGCTGCTTTTTTTCTTCTTTTTCTTTTTCTGTTTTGCCATTTCTAAACGTTACCTCCAAACTATCGGTATACCATTGTATATCGGCATACTTTATAGATAATTGACAACTATATCCAATATGTACTGTCTATTATACTACAATGCCTCTACATCAGATAATTAATAATTGCTTAATTTTCTATTATACCTTTATAGCACAAAAGGAAGCCATCTGCTCCCTTTATCTCGCTATTTTACATCTTTATTACTGTTGTAGTCAAGTAAATAGTTTTTTACAATGCTTTTTTGCTATCTCTAGCCAAGCTGGTCAGCCAGAAATTCTGCTGCTGCACCCGCCAGCTTTTCGGCAATCTCAGACTTATCGGCTTTTTCATCGTAAACACACAGTATAACGGCTCCCGCGCTATCACCATCATGCACTATTACTGCTATTGCCTGCGCTTCACAGTCAGCTTTATCGTCCTTTACCACAGGTATCAGGGTATCGTCTTTTTTACTGTACAATACACTTTTTCTCTTATCCATAATATTCTCGAGCTCTTTTGACAAAGCCTTGCCTATATAATTTTTGTGGTTTTTGCCGGCTGCCGCTATTATCTCATCCCTATCCGCCACACATACCATGGCTCCTGTTACCTTTGACAGGCTCTGTGCATATGCCTGTGATATATTCTTCAGGCTTCTGCGAATACTTCTTTAGCACTATCGTCTCGTCCGCATCCATATATATTTCCAGTGGGCTTCCCTCTTTTTATATGCAGCATCCTGCGAAGCTCCTTTGGTATGACTATTCTGCCGAGGGAATCTACTCTTCTGGTCAATCCTGTGATTTTCACTTTATTGTCCTCCGGTTACTTTTTTGCATTTGCATTCATGCTTTGGAGGTAGTATATGGGAATTTGAATAAAATATACATTCGATATGCACTGATACAGTGCTCTTTCATAATAGCTTTTATAATGTCACGGTATGTTTTGAATTTGATAAGGTATCTATATCCGTCAGCTCACGCTCATCTGCGATATCCACATATACACAGTCATACTTCTTTGCCACAGTTCTGCCACCCTTATCACCCTCCAGTGATAAAAGCTGCGGGATAAGCGATGAATGAAATACACACGGATTACCTACGGTATCTCCACAGCGAAGTGAAAAAACTGATTTCATATTTCCTTTATTTTCAAGCACTTTATCTATTAATTTAATCACGCTTTGACTTTTTAAATATGGCTGGTCAGCTACTGCAAACATGTAGTAGTCCTGCATACCAGTCTTTTTTTCTGCTCCTGCACCGCCATAATTCCTGCTTTTATGGTGTAGGATATGCCTTTTTCGCTGTCCGGACTTAAGACTGCATGGCAATCCGGGATACATGCGCAGTAGTCCAGTATTTCCCGATAACGTGTAACAACGGTTATATCTATGACCGGGTTATTCGATTCTGCATTTTTTAATTTATTATATCTATCCTTAATTTCTATCAAGTGGTCAAGCAGATGCCTGTACATAGGTTTTCCATCCAGCTCATAAAACAGCTTGTTACTTCCAAAACGGCGGCTGTTTCCAGCCGCCATGTATATGATATGAATCATTTCACTCTTAGGTCCTTTTCGTGCCAGTCAGGGTCTGCCATTCCCATAAGTATTTTCTCTGGGGTAAACGGAACTGTCCTGTGCCATACGCCTGTTGCGCGATAAATGGCATGTGCCAGCGCAGGAGCCGGTGTATTGATAACTATCTCGCCGATTGACTTGACTCCAAATGGGCCTGAAGGCTCATAGCTTGTCTCAAATTCGACGTTGATATGTCCCACATCCTGTCGTGTCGGTATCTTGTACTGCATGAAATCATTTTCTGCGATTTTACCACCGGCATTGTAGGTGACATTCTCATAAAGTGCCATGCCGATTCCCTGACCTATGCCACCCTCTGTCTGTACACGCGCAAGGTTTGGATTGACCGGGATTCCACAGTCCACGACAGCCTGATAATCAAGTATTTTAACTGCTCCTGTCTCCTTATCAAGCTCTATCTCGACCATGCCTACCATGTATGGTGGCGGTGAGACAGGTGATGAATATGTGGCGGTGACATCTACAGGTATCGTGTTGTTGACCTGTGATTTTGTTGCTATATCGGAAAGACTTACGGAAACTGCCCCATTGTCTGCACCGTCCGGATTTATGATATACACCTCTTTACCATCGAAATCCACCTCTGATGCAGCACAGCCCAGCAGCTGTGCACCGATTTTCTTTATATTTTCACGAAGCTCAAGTGCTGCATTCTGTGTGGCCATTCCTGTGATGTAGGTGGTTGATGAGGCATATGAACCCGAGTCATAAGGAGAAGCATCTGTATCCGCTCCAAACACTGTTATATCATCCGGCTCACAGTCGAGCACCTCAGCCGCCATCTGCGCAAGTATTGTATCACAGCCTGTTCCCATGTCTGCCGCACCTATCATCATATTGTAGGTGCCACAGTCTGAAAGCTTTAATGTACACGAGCCGACATCTACATTGGATATGCAGGAGCCCTGCATTGCAAGTGCCATGCCTGCCGCACGAACCTTGCCATTTCCCATGTCGCAGACAGGATACTTTTCTGCCCAGTGGAAATTATCCGCACAGTGCATTATGCATCTGTCGAGTGCACATGCATTGGCTGTCTCGCCAAAATATGCCGGCATAAACATGCCCTCACGTACAATATTTTTCAAACGAAGCTCAACCGGGTCTATATGCAGCTTTTCTGCAAGCTCATTGACGGTTGATTCAAGTGCAAATATACCCTGTGTGGCTCCATAGCCTCTGTATGCTCCTGCCGCCTGCACGTTTGTATACACAACATCGCACGAAAATCTGGTTGCCTCGCAGCCTCCTGTATAAAGAGGAAGCGATTTATGACCGGAGAGTCCTACTGTTATAGTGCTATGCTCTCCGTATGCTCCACCATTTGACAGCGTATAAAGATCTATCGCCCTTATATGACCATCTTTCATCGCTCCAAGACGCACGGTAACTTCCATCTCATGACGCGGTGACGCGATAGTCTGACACTCTTTTCTGCTGTAGATTATCTTGCTTGGACGCTTTGTCTTCCAGGTAACAAATGCCGGATACACCTCACAGACCGCTGTCTGCTTGGCACCGAAACCGCCTCCGATACGCGGCTTTTCAGCGCGCACCATAGACTTTGGAATATCAAGTGCATTTGCCAGTATTCGGCGCAGGTGGAAAACTATCTGTGTCGAGCTGATACAGTGAAGTCTGCCGTATCTGTCTATCTCACAGTATGCCCTGCAGGTCTCCATATATGCCTGCTGCGCTGCCTTTATGCGATATGTGTGCTCAATAATCTCATCGCACTCTGACAGAATTTTCTCCACATTTCCATGCTCATCCTCTTCGTGGTGAATGAGATTGCGCTTTACATCGCCTGTATCTATGCTGGATGACCAGTCATCCTCAGGATGCACGAGCACCTTGTTATCCAGCGACTTTCTGAAGTCAAGCACCGGCTCAAGCACCGTGTACTTTACTTTTATCATGTTAAGAGCCTTGTCCACCGCCTTTTCCGATTCTCCGACTACTATAGCGACGGCGTCACCTACGCTTCTCACATGGCGGTCAAGGATTAATCTGTCATATGGTGACGGCTCCGGAAATGTCTGGCCTGCGATAGAAAAACGCTTTTTCGGAACATCCTCCCAGGTGTATACTGCGACCATGCCCGGCACCTTAAGAGCGATATCTGTCTTTACATCCTCGACAATTGCATTTGCATATGGGCTTCTAAGAAACTTTATGACAAGCGCATCACGCGGTGTGATGTCATCGGTAAATACCGGCTTTCCGAGTAAAAGCTGGCTCGAGTCCTTTTTAGGTATACATTTTCCAACCGCGTGGTAATCCCTTCTGGCGCGGTTGAAGCTGTTTTCATTAGTTTGATTTGTGCTCATCCTGCCACTCCTTTCCGATATCCTCTCCATAGACGCCTGCCTCAAGATTAAGAGGTGCGCCCTCTTTCTTACTGTTTAAGAAATTTCTGATTGAGCGCAGCTGACTCTGATATCCTGTACAACGGCACAGATTTCCTGAAAGATATTCAAGAATTTCCTCATCAGTCGGGTCAGGATTTTCTCTCAGAAGCGCCACAATATTTACAATATAACCTGGATTACAGAAGCCGCACTGATCAGCTCCCTGTGCAGCAAAAAATCCTGTAAACTGCTTAGCTTCCTCCTCAAGTCCCTCGAGGGTGTCCACCGCTCTGCCGTCTGCCCTGCCTATCGGCGTGCTGCATGACAGCACAGGCTTTCCATCCAGAAGCACTGTACAAAGGCCACAGTTGCCTGACTCACAGCCTCTCTTCACCGAAAAGCAATTGTGCTTACGGCAAAAGTCTAAAAAGGACCATATCCTGGTCTACCGAGTCGGTTATTAACTTTCCATTTAATTTTATTTTAACATCCATATATATGAATTCCTTCCTACTTAATGCTCGTGCTTAATATCATCGCAGATGTCAAGCGACTGTGTAACAGCGCGGCGTGTAAGCACCCTGCAGATTATCTCTCTGTACTCAGCCCCTGCCCTTATATTGCTTCCAAAACGGATATGCTCTGCAACATATTCGGCAAATTTATCTATTTTGGCATTGGTTTCGGAGTTATCTGTCAAGGCTGCATTACCATCTGTCTTTGCATCTGCTATGCCATCGAGTATGCCCTCCTCATCCCACACAGGCTCTGCCATATATGGTGATGCTCCGATAACCGCCACATACCTGCCGCTTCTGTTTGCCACTGCACATGTGAGCACCGGAAAGTCTGTTGACTGGTTTCTCTGGCTTAAGTATACTACGCCCTTTGCATTTTTCGGTACTATTACTGACACAAGCACATCGCGCGTGGTTCTTGGAAGTGCCGCAAACTCATCCAAATCCATAATTCCCGCCTTGTGAAGCTGCACCTTTGCTCCCAGTGCCCTGAAAATCGTCATGACATCTGAAAATCCGAATCTGCCCCAGATGCTTCCTCCGACAGTTGCCACATTTCTAAATTGCACTCCGACAATGTGTCTGACCGACTCTGCGATTGCGCCGTGTGTATATGCATTCAGTGCTTCATGTGTCTCTATCTGCCTGAGTGTTGCATATGCACCGATTCTAAACTCGTTCTCATCCTCATCAATTTGGTCAAGTCCGAGATCGCACAGGTCAATTGCCGTGCCAAGCGTCTTATTTTTCATTTTGAGCCAGAGCATGCCGCCCAGCACAAAATTCGGTTTTTTCTGATAAAGCTCATAAGCTTCATCAAGGCTTTGCGCCCTCACATATTGATTGTAATAAAACATATTTTTCTCCTGTTATCCTGCTATATAGGTAACTATCAGTTACCTCATTTCGATTTCATACATCGCTTCCCACCTGATGTCATGCTCCTTCATAAAGGCTATGAGGCACTCCCTGTCAGAAAGCTCTGCTCTCCATGCCAGACCGCAGCCCGCCGATATGACAGACGGAAGAGGAATCGTGCGCCCCGGAATACCACATGCCTTGCCCTTGATATCCAGCTTTAACGGCGCTGTGGTAGTCTCGAAGGTAATGATTAGCCGTTTTTTCTTTTCTCTTGCCAAATTTTTATCCATTACCTCACACCTTGTATAACTCTACGGACTTACAATAAGAGATGCCCCAGCCATCTTTTCTGCGATATCATACATGTTGGTCACCTCTCCGACTGCAAGCTTATCTGACAGCTCATAGTAGTTCAGGCATGTTCCGCAGGTAAAGATTTTCACGCCACGATTCTTAAGCTCCTTTAAATCCTCAAGGCACTCTGAGCCATCACAGGTCAGCTTTGCTCCTCCATTGTAGAAAAGCATGGTTTCAGGCGGGTTGTCCTGCTGCGAAAGTGCGTAGATGAAGCCCTTTATAAGTACACTGCCAAGCTCCTCGCTGCCCTCTCCCATATATGAAGAGCGGATTACAACGACTCTGTTATCTGTAGCCGGCCTGCATGTGTACTGTGAAGCTTCGTCTGTATCCGAAAGCTCATCGGCATTTACAGCTTCAATTGTCAGCTTTACGCTGTAGCTTCCGTCGTCGAGCTTACTGCTATCACAGCTATAGCCTTTCTGTACAGCCATCTTTTTTAAATTTTCCACCAACTTCATTGTCCACAAGTGTCTCCACCGTATCCGGCTGTGTGAGAGCCTCGATTGCTTTCTTTGTCTTTACTACCGGGATTGGACATGTATCCCCTATTGCATTTACCGTTATCATATTTATAATCTTCCCTATGTTATTTCAACTCGTCAGCCCTCAAAAACCGGGCATGCAGCCTGTCAGCAAATTTGCATAAGCTATGGCAGCTTAAAATCAGTTCACATATATCGGCACATCGCGACGCTTAACAAATCGTCCCACCTTTGCAGCCGGGAGCCCTGCGGCTTTAAGCTCATGCAAAAAGGTATCTGCCTCAGAGGCTTTTACTGCAAACAGCAGTCCTCCTGAGGTCTGCGGATCGAAGAGCACCTCCTCCATTGAGAAAGGTATATTTTTTGCAAAACGCACCTTGTCACCTACATGGTTTCTGTTGCGCTGCGCCGCTGCCGTGAGGAAAAACTCATCTGCGCATCGCAGTGCTCCGGTAATGACCGGGATGGAAATCGAGTCGATAAGTGCTGTTATATCATCATTTAACATCTCACTCAGATGCCCTAAAAAGCTAAATCCCGTGACATCCGTGCATGCATGTATATCGAAAGCATGACTGATTTCGGATGCTGCCTTATTCAGTGTGGTCATAGAGCTTACCGCATCCTCAATTGCACCTAACGGAGCTTCCCCGACGCGGTTTGCGTTGCATACAAGCCCCACTCCGAGTTTCTTTGTAAGTATAAGCACATCTGACGGCTGCCCTGTATTGTTGCTGTAAACATGCTCCGGGTGGACCGTACCCATGACTGAAAGTCCGTATTTCACATCACCGTCTGCTATAGAATGGCCGCCCGCAAGTGTGCCGCCTGCCTCTATCACCTTATCGGCACCGCCCTGCATTATTTTGCCAAGTATATTCAGATCCATTTTCTCAGGGAAACAGACGATGTTCAATGCGGTCTTTACTGTGCCGCCCATCGCATAGATATCACTGAGCGCATTTGCAGCCGCTATCTGTCCAAACGTATACGGATCATCAACCATCGGCGGAAAAAAATCAAGCGTCTGGACTATCGCCGTGTCATCTGAAATTCTGTACACTGCCGCATCATCGCTGCTATCATATCCGACGAGCAGATTGCTGTCTTTTTCGCCCCTTGGCAGCTTTGCTAAAACATGACTTAACAAATCCGGACCAAGCTTTGCGGTACAGCCACCGCCCTTGCAAAACACTATTTCCTGTGGCATTTTTGCTCCTTTCAATTGTTTAATACTATTTATCGCAATGCCGCAATCTGCATAAGCGCTTCAGCGGCCTCATTTATCTCATCAACTGTATTATAATATGAAAATGAGAATCTCACCATACCCTGATTTTGTGTTCCAAAGAATTTATGCATCAGCGGTGCGCAGTGTATGCCGCTCCTTGTTGCAATGCCATACTCATTCATAAGTATGTCTGACACCTCCGCCGAGTCCATATCAGCTATATTTACTGAAACAATCGCACAGTGCAGACCCTTGTCGGGCAGCATATCGAAATCTCCATATATACTGATTCCGGGGATTGTCTTTATTTTTTCAATAAATGCCTGCATCAGCTCATGCTCTTTAGCGTATATATTGTCGAGGCCGATTTTCTCAAGCTCCATGACACCAGTTAAAAGCCCTGCGATTCCCGGACCGTTTAAGGTACCGGCCTCAAGTCTTGTCGGAAGCTCCATAGGCTGGTTCTCAAGAAAGCTTAGCACGCCGGTGCCACCGCTCTTAAACGGCTTTATATCTGCTCTCTCTCCCACATAAAGTCCTCCGGTGCCCTGCGGTCCCATCAACCCCTTATGGCCTGTGAAGCAGAGCACATCAATATTCATGTCTTTTACATTTATCGGAAGTACACCGGCTGTCTGCGATGCATCGACTATAAATAAAAGGTTATGCTTTCGTGCGATTTGCCCTATCGACTTAATATCCACCACGTTGCCTGTGAGATTTGAAGCATGTTGCATACGATGGCTTTTGTATCCGGACGGATTAAAGCCTCTATGTCCGATGGGGAAATTATCCCCCTTTTTATGCCTGCATCACTGCATGGTACAATATCCACACCCACGCCCCGCTCCCTTTGCATATAAAGAGGTCTGAGCACGGAATTATGCTCGAGCTGTGTTGTAATCACATGCCCCCCGGCTCAAACAGTCCGTGAATTGCAATATTTAGTGCCTCAGTGGCATTTGCCGTAAAAACGAGTCTGGCTGCATCATCTCCGCCGAAAAATTCTGTAAGGCACATTCTGGCCTCATATATTTTCCTTGACGCATCAAGCGATGCATCCGATGCCCCGCGCCCGGAATTGCCGCAGTGCTTCATTGCATCAAGTACTGCATCATATACCGCATCCGGCTTTTTAATTGTTGTGGCAGCATTGTCCAGGTAAATCATAGTATGTCCTCATTTACTTCTCATCCAAGCAGATAAAAATTCTTTATATAAAGCTCATCATTTATATTTTTGCTAAGCATATTTGCTTCTGTATGCCTCGGAAGGCTTGCGTAAATTATTGAATCGTTATTTAATTTGCACAATACTTCCCAGCTTTTCAACTCTTCAATCATTTTATAATCTTTAATCCTGATTATATTTTTATTATTATATACAAGTGCCGTTTTTGCTTTGCCTACCGATATTATTATATCCTGTGGGAAAACACCTATGTGTGATATGTCGTCCATATCCATTGCAGTCTGTTCAAGCTGCTCATCAGTGACCTCAAATACGCTATCCCATTCCACGGCAAGCACATGATGCTTATCCTGCCATTTCACCTCTGATATATTGTTACAGCCCACAAGCAGTGCCTGCTCCACAGACATAGGCCGCATGAAGAAATCTTTTTTGTCGCGGACTGTACTCAGCACACCGCTCTCAATACTGCCGATACGCTCGGCAAGGCGATACACCTCATCGCGATTGTGTGACACAAAAATAACAGGATTGTGAAAATCGGTGAGCATCTCCATAAGCTCTGATTCCATGCTTCTTTTCACATGCTCATCCAGTGCCGAAAAAGGCTCATCGAGCAGTATGCACTCCGGCTTAGCCGCAAGCATGCGAAGCATTGCCACGCGCTGCCTCTGACCACCGGAGAGATGATTGGGATATGTGTATGCCATGCCCTCAAGCCCATACCTCTTGAGCCAGCCCTTCACTTTTTCCTCGTTACGCTGACCCATTGCTATGCATATATTTTCCATCACAGTCATTGTCGGAAATAATGCATAGTCCTGAAACAGATAGCCTACCCTGCGCTTACCCGGGTGCAGATTTATACGCTTTTTCGAATCATACAGCACACGGCCGTTTAATGATATAAAGCCTGAGTCCGGTGTCTCTATCCCTGCTATGCACTTTAATGTCATACTCTTTCCTGAGCCTGACATACCGATTACGGACACAACCTCGTCCGTAAGCTCCATGTCAACCGAGAGCATGAAATTATCCAACTGTTTTTTTATTTTTACTATGAGCGACATTATTTTTTCTCTTTCTCTTTATGCCCTTGCTTTTGCCGCATATCATATTTATTGATACAAGGCATGCAAACGAAATCGCTATGATTACTATGCACCAAAAGCCCGCTGTGGCATAGTCTCCACTTTGGACGACCATTGCTATCTGCTGTGATATGGTCGAGGTTTTTCCTGCTATATTTCCGGCAAGCATTGATGTGGCACCATACTCACCGATAGCTCTGGCAAAAGCCAGTGTGACACCCGAAATGATGCCGGGCTTTGCCATCGGCAGACGTATCTTCCAGAAAATCTTCCACTCACTTATGCCGAGAGTACGCGCCGCATATATGACATTTTCATCTATCTGCTCAAATGCCGCTCTCGCATTTCTGTACATGAGAGGGAGTGCAATGATGGTCGCTGCAACCACACAGCCAAGCCACGTGTGTACTACCTGTATACCCATGCTATTGCTTAAAAAACTTCCAAAGGGACGTCTTGTACTAAAAATCCTTTAAAAGGATGTATCCAGCCACGGTAGGCGGCAGTACCATAGGAAGTGTCAGCAGTCCATCCCAGAATGCCCTCACTCTGCCCTTTGTGTTTATAACAAGCTCAGCAAAGGCTATTCCAATAAAGAATGAAAAAACCGACGCTACTATTCCTGTTTTTAATGTTATCCAAAGCGGTGAAAAATCAATCTGTCCCATTATTTATTTACCGAAAAATGATATTTCTCAAATACTGACATTGCCTCATCTGTCTGAAGGTATGCGATAAATTCCTTTGCTGCTTCAAGCGCATCTGATGTGGTGGTGTCTCCCTTTAAGGCTGCTATCGGATAGATGACATCGCCTGTTAAGCTGTTTGGAAGCTTTTCTATAATATCAAGCTGGTTCTCGTATCCGAATGTATCTGAGTAATAAACGGTTCCTATCTCATTTGCGCCCTCAGCTACGGCAGATGCAACCGCACCTACATTGGCACAGCTTTATTTCCAGACCGTCAAGTGCCTTTGAGATATCAGAATCTGAAATAGCCTGTGGCTTTGAAGCATCACCTTCAACCATTTTTGAATTTACTAACGCTGCTCTGGTGTACTGTCCTACAGGAACTGTTCCGTCAGCAAGCGCCATATTTTTAGCCTTTGAGATGTCTGCAAAGCCGGTAACTGCCGTGCCACTATTCTTATATGTAACAAGGCACACCTGATTATTTAAAAGGTCAACACGAGTATCATCAACCACGCTTCCTGCTTCATAACCATTTTGAAGCTCATCCATCTGTGCCACTCCTGCTGAGAAAAAGATGTTGCACTTCGCACCCTCTTTAATCTGTGCCATCAGAGTTCCGGAGCTGTCATAGTTGTTCTGGAAGTTTACATTTGGATGCGCCTTGGTGTAGGCTGCACAAATTTCATCCATAACACCGTTTAAGCTCTTTGCCGCAAAAATTGATAAATCGACATCTGCATCTGCTGTATCCTTTTTCCACAGCCCGCAAGAAGTCCTGCTATAAGGATAAGTCCAAACGCAAGTCCTGCATATGCTGTAAATTTTCTCTTTAAGCCCTTGCGCTCCTTTACTGATCCGTCAGTACCTGTCGCTATTCTTAAGCTCATACTTTTAACCTTTCTTTTCCCTTATTTAAATTAAATATGCATGTGATTAATATTCAGCTTATCTTGATTTATTAATATATGATAATTTCATCATCCAATCTGCTCCAGCAGCACCGAAATACTGCCTCCGCACACCATTCCCTCTTTCTCGGCATCGTCAGTGTTCATGCTCACATCCATCAAGGCGCATTTGAACTCCTGCTTGCGAAACAGTCTCCTGCAATGGCTTATAACCTCTGCCTCCGCACAACCGCCGCCTATAGTTCCGATGATCAGATTGTCTGAACTCACGAGCATCTGTGTTCCGACTCCGCGCGGTGCACTGCCATTCTTTTTATGATGGTACACAGTATATACTTCTCATCTTGCCTCAATAAGTGCATCAAGCACTTCGTTATCCACCTGTGTGCAGCCGGCACGCTCATTTTTGCACTTTACTATCTCACTTATCACCGAAAGCGCAATTTCCTCCGGTGTCTGTCCACCTATTGCAAGGCCTATCGGAGAATGTAATCCGGATATGGTTTCCTGTGAAAATCCCGATTCTTCAAGTTCTTTTTTTACTATGGCAGCTCTTTTCTTTGAGCCCATCATCCCCACATAGGCGTATGGCTTTCTGAATATCTCCGTAAGACACTCCATATCAAAGCGATGACCTCTTGTCATGCATACATAGTAATCATCCGCCTGTGGCTCCAGCCTGGCGAGAGTTTTTTATAATCGCCGCAAATTACATGGTCTGCTCCTTGGCGCTTTGCATTATCGGCAAACAGAGGTCTGTCCTCTATCACCCATATGTCAAAGGCCAAAAGCGATGCCATGCGTACAAGTGCCGCCGATACATGACCTCCTCCGCAGATTATGAGGCGTGGTCTGCTGCCTATCTGCTGTTTAAACATCACAATTGAATTATCATTGTCATTTATTTCGTCTGCCCATGCACTGCCTGATGCCACTCTTATTCTGCCATCTATATAAAGCGCCTTTTCACCGGCACGTGCTCCTTCTATGACTGTCAACAGCTCACAGCGGCTGTCCGCCGGTCTGTCCTTTATCGAAGCATATATGTTTGCCGGAATCAGCTTCACCTCGTCACCGGTATGAATCTGACCGCCTCTTATGACTACTGCAAACACGCCCTCCTTTGGCATAATGCACTCGCCCATCCTCTTGTAGATAGCACAATGCGAATGACACTGCTTGCCTATCTGCGTCATCTCCAGAATAGCATCTCCTATGCAAAAGCGTGTTCCAAGCGGTAAATTCTTGAAATCAAATCCTGATATAATTAAATTTTCGCCAAATGCGCCGTTGTCTATCTGCGCTCCTCTTGCCCTGAAAGCATCTATTTTCTCTGCGGAAAGCAGGCTGACCTGCCTGTGCCACTTTCCGGCATGTGCATCTCCCATGATGCCATAGTCCGCAACAAGCTCGGCCTGTGGCACCTCTCTCTTTTCAGTTCCTCTCTCTTTGCTTATATTGATTGCAAGAAGCTTTCCCATGATTTGCTATCAGCCTCCTATCCGGCTCATATTTCTTGCTGCATTTACTTCCGCAGCTTTCAGCTCTGTAGTCTTTGTCTCCACAGTCTTTGTCTCTGTAGTTTTTGTATATGTCACTGCATTATCATTAAAATTGTGACACCCCGGCTTTGCCTTTATGGCAGCCTTTAGTGCCTGAGCTATTACAAAATCTTTTTCCAAATCATCCGTAAATTCGCATGAATCAGGTACTAAATCCATCGTCACGCTGCTTCCCAGGCATGGCATAAGCCTGCCGTCAGCCGTAACCCGTATGCGGTTGCAGGTATCGCAGAACTTCCCATGGATTGCCTGAATCAGCCCTACTCTGATACCAAGTTCCGGAAAAATGTAATACTCTGCCGGGCCGTTATCCGCATTATTATATCCCGAATTAATTTCTTCTCTATTTTCAGTATCTATATGGCAAGGAGTTCCATATACTTCTAAAAGTGCGCTAATAACCTTCTTATATGGCTCGACTCCGTTGGTGTGTCCTTCACCTACCGGCATCATCTCTATAAAGCGGATATCTGTACCTTTTTTTTGCAACATACCGTGTGAGAGCTACCACATCTGTCTGAGGTGTGAGCACTGCATTGATTTTCACTCTTATTCCACACTCTATGGCGGCATCGATTCCCTGCTCCACTTTATGAAGCAGCGGTTTTTTTTTGTGATGCGTTCATATTCTGACGCATCTATAGTGTCCAGGCTCACATTTATGCTGTCTATGCCTGCTTCCTTTAACCACTTTGCATGCTGCGCAAGCAGTACTGCGTTCGTGGTGAGCGATACACTCCTGACACCGGGTATCTTTTTGATTTGTAAAACCATTTCATCAATCTGCGGATGCAGAAGCGGCTCACCGCCTGTCAGACGAAAATGCTTAATTCCAAGCCTTGTGGCTGCGCGGACTATGCAAAGCACCTTTTTTACGCTAAGTGTATTTATTGCCTGACACTTTTTATCATTGTCCTGTGGGTTGCAATAATAACAGTTCAGATTACAGCTATCTATCACCGATATGCGCATGTAGTCAATCTCTCTGCCAAATCCATCGCGCATGTTAAAAGCCCTTTCCAAAACCACAGTTAGGAAACGTACAGACATCACAATTCAGGCAGAGTCCGCCTTCTCCAAGTCCGGCAAGCTCATCTGCCTAAATCATATCACACGCCATAAGCCTCGGCAATACAATATCAAATATCGTGCGCTTGTTATACATGGCGCAGCCAGGCAGTCCACATATCGGCACCAGCCTGTCACCTGCATCATAGTACGACAGCAAAAACATGGCTCCCGGCAGCACCGGTGAACCGTACGACACGATCCGCGCGCCTGTATTTTTTATGGCAAGCGGTGTTTTATCATCAGGATCCACGCTCATTCCTCCTGTGCAGAATACAATCTCCGCTCCTGCCTCTATTGCACGTAAGCATCCGTCTGTTATTTTTTTGTCATCATCATCAAACACCTCATGAAACATCATCTGTGCACCAAACTCTGCTATTTTTTTTTCTCGATGACAGGGGTAAACGCATCCTGTATCCTGCCGTGGTACACTTCGTTTCCGGTTGTGATTATTGCTGCTTTTCTGACCACAAACGGCTTAATATCAAGGATTGGACCATCCTCACATATATTAGAAGCTTCCTTTAGCTTATCTTTTTTTATGACAAGCGGTATGATTCTTGTTCCGGCGAGCTTATCACCCTTTTTCACAGTGGTATTGCCGTGCCTCGTGGCTATCATCATTTCACCAAAGGAGTTGACCTTTTTCAGCTTTTTGCTGTCCACCTTAAGCAGTCCGTCACAGTCAGCAATCACCTCTATCTTACCTTCCTTTACAGGGGATGGATGCATTTTACTTGTGGTGCCACCAAAAATGCCGGATTCTGCGGCTTCACAATGATGTTCGACGTCGGTCTCATTGCTATTTGTGCCACATGCGCTCATACGATAAAGCACCTCTGCTGCCTCATTTTCGTGCATCATGGTCTCATCATTTTCCCATATATATATCGTTTCTTTTCCGACGCTAAGCAGCACCGGTATATCCTCTTTTGTTATAATATGCCCCTTGCGAAAAACCGCATCCTTTTTCACACCGGGGATAATCTGTGTGATATCGTGGCAGAGCACCTGTCCGACTGCCTCCGTTGTCTTCATAAGCTTCATATAATCCCACACTCCAAATATTATGTTTGTAAATAGTTACTGTCCTAAACCATACCCCCCGTGCATTTCTGTCACCGGCCGCACTCACTGTCATACTGCAGTAAAATATCAAGCCCATGCTCTATATTTCCCATCAGAAAATCCATGCTCTCCGACACTGCCTTCACACTGCCGGGCAGATTGACTATCAGTGTGTTTTTCCTGATAACTGAAGCTCCTCTGCCAAGCATGGCTTTAGGTGTAAGACTCATGCTGTACGCTCTCAGTGCCTCAGCGATACCCGGTGCATTACGCTCTGCAATATCCATTGTAGCTTCCGGTGTGATATCTCTCGGTGAAAAACCGGTACCTCCGGTTGTAAGCACCAGATTGCATTTCACATCATCACACAGCCTGACAAGCTCGTCTGCAATCTGTTCCCTCTCATCCGGTATGATTTTATATGAAACCACATCATACTTATCTTTGGGAAGCAGTTCCTTTATTTTAGGACCGCTTTTATCCTCTCTTTGGCCCGCTGCGCCTTTATCGCTTATCGTTATAATCCCTACAGTATACATTACATCACCCTGTTATCCTTGATTAATTGTGTATTTTTAACTTCTCAGCATTTTAAATGGGCTGTAATCGTTGCCGGTCACATTGTTAGTTGTGATCAGTAACGTAATGTCCGCTCTTGCCACCGGATTTTTCAAGCAGATGTATCTGCCCGATTTCCATTCCACGGTCTAGCGCCTTACACATATCATATATGGTAAGAAGCGCCACACTGACCCCTGTCATGGCCTCCATCTCTACACCGGTTTTTCCCACACAGGCTGTCGTGCAGATTGCCGTGATACTGCTGTTTTTTTCATCCAGCTCAAACTCAACATCGCACTTTGTCATGGCAATAGCATGACAGAGCGGAATGAGCATGGAATTGTTCTTTGCGCCCATGATTCCCGCAATCCTCGCTACTGCCAGCACATCGCCCTTTTTAGCTGTGCCCGTAGATACCGCCCTGTATACGGCGCCATTTACCTTTATCGTGCCACAGGCTTTTCGCCACGCGGTATGTGTCATCCTTTGCATGCACATCCACCATGTGAGCTTCCCCTGCCTCATTAAAATGTGTGAGCTTTCCTTTATTTTGTTTCTGATTATTGATATCTAATTCGTTTTCCTGCGTCAATCTATTTATCCTCACTGTAACTATTCAGAACCACTAAAACACCTTAATAGTTACCCTCATTTATTATTTAATAAATCTTTACGCCGTGCTCAAATGCCGATACCGCCTCAAGCACACTGCCTGCTATACTCCTTGCCTTGTCAGAGATTGTAAAGCAATTTGTTATCTCACTCTCGCGCGGGTCGATATCCGCTATCTTGAAGCCTTTCCTGAAATAATAACCCTCACGGATAAGGCCTCGTATGATGCCTGTAATTGTAGCATTCACAGGGACATATTCAGACAATGCATTGTCATAGCTTTCTTTATCCGGATATATCCGCGCTATCTCATCGCCCTTTTGCACAATGTCTCCGATTTTTCTGACATCATAAATATATCCTGCCGCCGGAGCGTGAATCACACGCTCACTTGTGAAGCCGGCGATATTTCCCGGAACACCTGTGTTGGGCTGTGCCATGCCATCGGTAATGATGCGCGCCAGATTGTGCCCACGCATGGACTCAATCACCAGATGCACGTCTTGCCCTGCCGTAAAGCCCGGGCCTACTCCTATCACAAGCGGTGCCATATCGATTGTGGTGCCCAGATTTTTCTTTGCTATTATGGCATCTACCACAACATCCGGCTTTAAAAGTACAATTGACTCACCCTTTGGGTCTATAAAAAGCGGAACCTCTCCGGCTTCAAGCACAGCTTCGATGGCTGAACTATCCCACTTTTCTGATACAATATGAGCTGCCGGTGTGTCATTTATCCCTGAACATGTCTCTGTATCAGTCTCTGCATCAGCCAAGGCAGGAACAAGTCTGGCTGTCACACCCTCTACAGCTGCGCTCCCATCATACACTGCCTCGCAAAAGGACACCTGACGCCGTATGGCTGCCGGATAGTCTGTCTCAAGCGCTATCACCCGATGTCCTGCACGGTGCAGTCTGTGGATGATGCCTGTCGCAAGATCGCCTGCACCACGGCATATGATTAACAAATTTTTTTCTTTTTTATCTGATTATTGCTCTGATTCATGCTCATCTGATTAATTACCCTGTTACCTTATTATTTCCATATTTTCAACTATTCAGCCCCCACGCTCATTCGCAAAAACGCACGATACTCGTCCTTCAAACCCGCTATCGCGCAGCTTTCTGACATAGACCTGCCGCAGCGTGTCTATAACCGAGTCATCAACCACTGCATCCTCTGCCGTTCCAAGTTCCTTTTGCATAAGCTCATATCGAAATACAACGTCCTTACATGACCTGCCCTTTTCCCATGTGCCAAGCACTATGATAACATCTGTGGTACCCGGATATATGACAGGCTCATCCGCTGCCGGATATTTGAGAGAATGGTGCTTTGCTCCATCTGCTTCGATTATAACATAATCTAACGCCTGTGGCATGTCTTTAATCAGTCTATCAAGCAAATCATACGGCAGTCCGCACATCTTTGACTTTGACTGTTCTGATATTTTCTGTTCAGATATTTGCCCCGCCATGCAATATCCATCTTTTATTATTTTATCTCTTAACGCAAAAAAATCGCAGGATAGGTCAGTGTCAGCTTCGACATACATGTGCGTTGTCGTTGTAACAAGCACACCTTTTCCACTCCTGTGATATTCCCTTGCAAGCTTATGAACGAGTGTGGTCTTGCCACCTGCGCCCACTATTGAAATCACTTTTTCCATATATTTCCATACTTTCCCACAAACAATAAAGCCGCCGGTGTACTTAATGCACCGGACGGCTTCAAAATCCTAAGCGTTAGTCATCCACACGCTTCACATCGTCTTTCTCGTCCATATCCCACATATATGGCGCGTTCTTTGACTTCTTCGGCAAAATAATATTGAGAAGAATAGCGCAAAGTGAGCAAGGCACGATACCTGAACCGCCAAATATAAGCTGTACATAGTATGGCAGATGTGATGTAGCACCGGTTGTAGCGCCAAGTCCGTAGCCTAAACCGATTGCAACTGAGATAATTGTAATCTCACGGCTGCCGATTGGCTCCTTTGTGATGAGCTCAATTCCCGAAATCAGGATAGAGGCAAACATCATAACAGCAGCTCCGCCGAGCACTGACTGAGGCATGATTGACATGAGAGCTCCAATCTTTGGGCAGAAGCCGCAAATAACGAGGAATATAGCTCCCATTGAAATAGCAAATCTATTGACAACCTTTGTCATTGAAACAAGACCTACATTCTGTGAGAATGAGGTATTTGGCAGTACTCCGAAAAGCGCTGCAAATGATGAACCAAGACCATCACAGATAACACCGCCGGAAAGCTCTGAATCTGTAGCCTCTCTGTCCATTCCACCCTCCACACAGGCTGAGATATCGCCAACTGTCTCTATTGCAGTAACGATAAACATGATGCCGATTGGGATGATTGCATTGGCATGGAAGGAAATTCCCACATCTGACAGCTTTCCAAAGCCTATAAAGCTTGGAACTGCTATCCATGCTGCATTTTTAACCTCGTCAAAGTTTACTACCCATGAATATGTGTATTTGACACCGTCAGCAGTCACACCTGTATGTGACATGGTAAGTGTCATAATGATTGCTACAACATATCCTGCCAGGATACCAAAAAGGATGGCAGATGATGAAAAAATACTGCGCGATGGTGCAAAATGCTTAAGAAGCACGATTACTATAAGTACAACCATTCCAATAAAAAGGTTTGGCAGTGAGCCGTAATCATTTTTGCCTGTTCCACCACAGAAGTAGTTGATTCCCACTCCAAGGGTGAAAGTCCGATTGCTATAACAACTGAGCCTGTAACGATTGCCGGGAAAAACTTGCGCAAAGGCTTTAAGAAGGCTCCGAGTATGCCCTCGAAGATACCTCCTACAAGGCAGGCTCCCATAATAGCACCATATGCTATAACTCCGCCGCCACACGCTGCAACTGTATTATTTAATACTCCAAGAAAGCCCGAAGAGGTTCCCATAACGATAGGTACCTTTCCCGACAGGTCCGATGGAAAACATCTGTACTAATGTTACAATACCTGCGATAATCATTGCATTCTGTAAGAGAGCAGTTCTAAGCTCCGCAAAGCCAGCGTCCGCTGTGAGCCCGCATGCTCCCATAACTATGATAAGAGGTGTAAGGTTTCCGATGAACATAGCCATAACATGCTGCAGTCCAAGCGGAATAGCCTGAGACAGAGGTATTCTGCCCTCAAACTGGTAAGGTGAAGAGTTCGTTGTCTTTTTCATTGGTTCCTCCAAATAATTATACTCTTAATTTAATAAAAAATTTACAAAATTATTTTACGATCATAAGGCTATGCGGTCAATTTAGTATTACTTATAATATAATATCCATCTACTTATAAATACATGCTATTGAAATTAATTTCTGACAACAACAGGGCACACCATAACCGGTATGCCCTATCTATTACAAACGATATAGCTATTCAGAATAATCTAAATTTATTCAACCCTAAGCAGCTCGCAGTTTCCCTGCATATCCTTCCAGAAATCCTTTATAGGTGTGCCGCGAAACTGATTGACTATGCTGCAGTTCATTGCACCATGTCCCACGACAAGCACATTTTTGCCTGCCTCAAGCTGCGGTCTTAGCACCTGCTCTATAAACTCGCCTGTTCTGTGATATAGCTCCTCAAAGCTCTCTGCGCCGTCCTTTGCCACATATTTTTCCGGCTCCTCAAAGAGCAGGTAGACAGGGCATTCGGGCTTTTGCCTGATGTTCTTCACTCCCTCATAATCACCGAAGCACATCTCGTGAAGCCTGTTGTCAGTGATAATCTCTACTGCAGGGTTTCTGTCTGCAAGAAAAATCCTTGCCGTCTCCTGTGCTCTCTTAAGCGGGGAGCAGTAGCATATGTCAAAGTCTATATCCTTATATTTTTCTGCGGCATCGTAAGCCATCTGCCTGCCGGTTTCGTTGAGTGGGATATCCACCTCACCCTGCAGTCTGTGCTCCTCATTCCAATCTGTTCTTCCATGTCGCAAAATATAAAACATAATTAATCCTCGATTACTCCATTTCTATGTCGCTCGAAGAAATGCCTTGTCTCCTTAACAACAACACCACTGAGAGCAAACAGCGCTATCATATTTGGCAGAGCCATGAGACCGTTGAAGATATCAGCGATAGTCCACACCGCACTTACAGTCATATAAGGTCCGATGAAAACTGCAAGTATATATATCCAGCGATAAACCTTTACATATTTCATCCTTCCGCCACTGAAATACTCTAAGCACCGCTCACTATAATAATCCCAACCGAGTATAGTTGTAAAGGCAAAAAATACAAGACACAGCATAAGTACAAATGCTGATAGCTCTTTCGGTAAAGGAAGACCATTCTGGAATGCGTATGTAGTAACCTGCACACCCTCGAGTCCGTCAACCTGCCATGCGCCTGTGAGCACGATGGAAAGTCCTGTAAGTGTACATATAACTATTGTATCAATGAAGGTTCCTGTCATGCTGACAAGTCCCTGACGTACAGGCTCCTTTGTCTGGGCTGCTGCCGCTGCAATCGGGGCACTACCAAGTCCTGCCTCGTTTGAAAAGATTCCTCTGGCAACACCCTTTTGCATTGCAACAAGAAAGCTTCCCACGGCACCGCCTGTTATGGCCTTCGGTGAAAACGCTGCCTTTACTATTGTAGCAAACGCTGCCGGAACCGCTGTGATATTGCATACCACAAGCACGAGCACAAATACAATATATATAACAGCCATGAAAGGAACTATTATCTGGCTGACACTTGCAATACGCTTTACTCCGCCGATAAGCACTGCTGCCACGCAGAATGCCAGTACAAGCGAAGCAATGACAACTGACCATGAATACTCACCAAGGAACGGTAAAACCTTTACTGTATGCTGGTTTTTAGGGTCAAAAAAGTTGTTTACAGCACTTGATATTCCGTTTACCTGGCTGAATGTTCCTATTCCGAAAAGTCCAACGCATACGCCGAAAAATGCAAATATCTTTGCAAGCCATTTCCATTTTGTACCCATTCCCTGCTCTATGTAGTAGAATGGTCCGCCGAGACTATGTCCGTCCTTGCCGATGACACGATATTTTACAGCCAAAAGTCCCTCTGAATACTTTGTTGCCATGCCAAAGAAGGCTGCAAGCACCATCCAGAAAAGTGCTCCCGGTCCTCCTGCACCGACTGCAGTTGCTACACCGACTATGTTGCCGGTTCCGATTGTTGCGCTAAGTGCGGTACAGAGTGCGCCAAAGCTCGTAATCTCGCCATCGCCGCCCTCTTCATTTTTGATCATCCACTTGAGTGCCAGCGGAAGCTTTCTCATCTGAAGAAGCCCCAGACGAACTGTGAGCATTATACCTCCTGCCATGATGAGCACCATGAGCGGCACTCCCCAGACGAAATTGTCCACTGCACTAAGAAAATTGTTGATTGTGTTCCACATTGAAATACTCCTGCCTCTCTTTTTTTTATCTAAACACAAAGTCTTTGTGTTTTGAGCAAATACTATTGATATAAATAAATTCATCCGGAAACAATTGAAAAAGCAGGCTTAGCAGCACTTACGTGAATTGAAATAAAAAACCCCATATACGCTGCATATACAGTCTGATACATGGGATTAAGAAGATTATCTTAAGAATATCTGTCCAATATCTTCTCCGTCCTGTTGCCTGAGAGATTCGTACGAGAAGCAGCCTGTGCCATGATATATTCATAGTCACTGCACTCCTACTGCTTCCTATTCGTACGTTGCACCTTCGGCCCCCGCCAAGCGGGTGTCTCCAGAGAGTCGATCCATTTACAGTTGCACCGCCTGCTGCGGCACCTGAGAGTTTTACTCCTTCGGTAGGCTTTGATAAGGTAAAATCGCTGCCGTTTTCCTGCAAACTTCATCTCGAAATTGTTTATTTTAAATTTATTGTTTTTATTAATCGTTAAGAATTATATGACATATATACGATTTAATCAATAGTATAAATGTACTAAACTGTCTCAACCTTAATTACATTGGTGTTGCCTGTCTTACCATTGATAAGACCTCCTGTGAGCACTATATGATCACCCTTTTTTGAGCTTCATGACACTCTTTGCCTCGTTCATCGCATTGTAGAACATAACCTCCATTGAGTTGTATTCCTCACACAGAACCGGCTTTACACCCCAGCTCAGGTTCAGCTTGCGCCATGCCTTTTCAGAGGTTGTCATGCCTATTATATCAACAGGGCAGCGGAAACGGCTGACCATGCGCACTGTACGTCCTGTCAGCGAGCTGACTACGATACATTTCGCATCCACATCTATTGCCATGGCACATGTAGCATGTGAAATGGCATCGACTATGCTTTTTGTCTGGAACTCAGCATTGGCAAATCTCTTGCCGTAGTTTATCTGCTTTTCTGTATACTCTGCTGTCTCTGCCATATTTTTTACAGCCTCTACAGGATATTTACCTGCTGCAGACTCTCCCGAAAGCATGATAGCTGATGAGCCGTCGTATACCGCATTGGCTACATCCGAAAGCTCAGCTCTTGTAGGACGCGGATTGTGAATCATGGACTCAAGCATCTCTGTTGCTGTGATTACGCGTGTACCAAGCATACGGCACTTGTTGATAAGATACTTCTGTATTGCAGGCACCTCAACTCCCGGAATCTCAACACCGAGATCACCTCTGGCTATCATGATTCCATTTGCTATCTCACAGATTTCCTCCACATGGTCTACACCTGAGCGGTTCTCGATCTTTGCAATGATTTCAATGTCCTCTCCACCGTTTTCATCCAAAAAGCTTCTCAGATCAGCTACATCCTGCTTTGTAGAAACAAATGATGCGGCAACATAATCCACCTCGTTTTTTATACCAAAAAGCAGATCATCCTTGTCCTGCTTGCTTAAATATGCATGCTTCATGACCTTATTCGGGAAGTTCATGCTCTTTCTGTCTGAAAGTGTACCGCCTGCGATAACATCACAGATTGCATCGTTTCCTTTAAGCTCTCGGACCTGCAGAATGATGATTCCGTTCGCAACAAGCACACGGTCACCAACCTTTAAATCCTTAATCAGATTCTCGTAATTAACTGATACTCGCTCCTGATTTCCTACAATATCGTCAGTGGTAAGTGTGAATGTATCTCCATCCTTGAGCTCTATTTTGCCATTCTCAAAGGTCTTGATACGATACTCAGGTCCCTTTGTGTCAAGCATGATTGCGATTGGCATATGAAGCTTCTGTCTTACCTTCTTGATTAAATCTATTTTGCCCTGATGCTCCTCATGTGAGCCATGAGAAAAGTTTAATCTGGCAACATCCATACCTGCCTTTATCATCCTGGTGAGGACATCCTCATGTTCGCTGGCCGGTCCAATAGTACAGATAATTTTTGTTTTACGCATTGATATTCCTCCTGATGCTGATCACCCTATCAGCTTTTCTTTTTAAAATATAATCTCACCCGAAGTCATTATATGACAATTTTCTTCAACAATAAAGTAAAAATATATTTTTTCAATTATTTAAAAATTCATATGTTCCACATACATTTCATTGAAATGCGGATACGATGCCAGCTCGATGTAACGCATGTCCTTGCTTATCTCCAGTGCTCTTTTCCAGGCTTCCTGCGATAAAGCTGCCGAAACAGCTCCGTTTCCTGCCGCATTTCCCACTTCTTTTACCTTGTCCAAAAGCTCCTGTGGAAACAATCCTATTGCCGCCGCACTTGCTTTGTCAATGTAGTTTCCAAAGCCTCCCGCAAATGTAAGTATATCCAAATCACAGGGCTTACAGCCATATTCCTTAAACAATACTTCTATTCCGGCGGCTATCGCGCCCTTCGCAAGCTGCAGCTTCCTGATATCCTCCTGCGTAATGTAAACTCCCGGTGCAATATGAACGGCGAGAGAGGGCTCTGTGCTCTGTGCAGCCTCCTCCGCTTCCACCTCAAACACATACGACCTAAACAGTATAGGAAGCTCCTGTCCGCTTAAAATCGTGCCGTTTTCATCTATGATTCCGGCTTTCAGAAGAACGGCAAGCGCATCGATAAGCCCCGAACCGCACAGTCCCACAGGTCTGTCATTTCCGATAACCGAATACTTAATTCTGCGACCTTCCAGCCATACCTTATCCACGGCTCCCTTAGCCGCCGGCATGCCCAGCTCAATCTGCGCACCCTCAAAAGCCGGTCCTGCCGCGGTGGCACAGCACACATATCTGTCGCCTTTTCCAAGCGCCATCTCACCGTTTGTTCCGATATCCAGATATAGCGTCAGCTCGTTGCAGTTCACTGTCTCCATCATACCCGCTGTAATATCTCCGCCTACAAAGCCTGATACAGCCGGAAATATAATCATGGTTTGACAATTCTCAAGTCCTATATCCAAAGGATTAAATTTCCTGCCAAAATATTCATCCGGCATAAATGGTGCCTTGCCAAGCTTTTCCGGTGAAATTCCCATAAGCAGATGGCACATAACCGTGTTTCCGGCAACTGAAAACCGGCTGACTTTAGTTCTGCCACATTCCGTGAGCATTTCTGATATCCAGCCGTTAAGCAGGGACACTATCTGTGTCTGCATCATCTGCAGGCCGCCATTCGCTTTATCGTTATCATCCGCCCTCGCTGCCGCATCAATTCTAGAAAGTACATCTGCTCCAAAGCTGCGCTGTGGATTGGCACCGCTTCTGGTTGAGATAATCTGCCCGGTCTCTTTATCAATCAGATAGCAGACTACTGTTGTGGTTCCGATATCACAGGCCGCCAGAGTGTCTTCATTTGATTCGACTTTTTCAGATTCATTTGCGGTCTCTTCCTTCAAGACAACATTCCTATTCACATGCTCATTTACATGCTCATTAAATTTTTCCGATACGCTTCCTCCATTTGTCAGAACAACCATACTGTCTTCTTTGGTTCCGGTGCTTTCTTTTCTCCCAACAATAATTTCCATACCGTCACAAATCTTCGTCTGACAGGCCAGCACGTCCTTATAGTATGGTTTTGTCACCGTCACCTTGCATTTACCGCAAGTGCCTTTTCCACCGCACGGTGTTTCTATCCCTGCAATGCCGTGACTGCGGCAGTATTCAAGAATAGTGGTTTTGTCGGTTTTTTTGCTATCTGTGTTAAGATTTATGGTAATTCGCTGCTGCATATAGTTTACCTCATTTGACATTGTACTATTATGGCTTTTTTTCTTTGATTGTATGATACCACATTTATATATACTTTTGTAAACAAAGCACGAGTATCGTGCGGTTTTGTGAATGTGAGTGGGAGTGATTCTGAATAGTTACCTTTAATATAAAGACCCGGACAAACGCCCGGGTCTTCATTGATCCATATATACTATGCCATATTAAACTATGTCTGATCTATATCATCTAGTATATATCATCTAATCCATGCACATGAATTATTCTATCTGGTAAGTGCTGCAACAAGCTCATCCATCTGCTTTTCAGATGCCTCATTGAGAGTAGATTTAATTGTAACAACAGGCTCAACACACTCTATGTTCTTGAAGCCCTCAACAATAGCCTTCATCTGGCGTGCTGCTGTAGGAGCCCATGAACCGTTTTCCACGAAGGCAATCTTACGATTCTGATAAGCCTTTGCCTTGAGATGATGTAAGAAATCCTCCATTGGTGGGAAAATGCCTCCATCATATGTGCATGCGCAGAGCACAAGCCTGTCGTATCTGAACGCATCCTCAACAGCCTCTGCCATATCATCCCTGCAAAGGTCTGTAAATGCAACCTTTACACCTGTAGCCTTGAGCTTTTCTGCTAAAAGCTCCGCTGCCTTCTTTGTATTACCGTGAATAGAAGCACATGCCACAAGGATTCCCTCATCCTCAGGCTGATAGCTGCTCCATGTATTGTATTTATCTATGTAGAAGCCAAGGTTCTCTGTGAGAATCGGTCCGTGAAGAGGACAAATCTTTTTCAATGTCAAGCCCTGCTGCCTTTTTTGAGAACTGCCTGTACCTGGGCACCATACTTTCCAACAATATTGAAGTAATAGCGTCTTGCCTCACATGTCCAGTCCTCATCAGTATCGAGCGCACCAAACTTACCAAAGCCATCTGCTGAGAAAAGCACCTTGTCTGTTGACTCGTACTCCATCATAACCTCCGGCCAGTGAACCATAGGAGCCATGACGAATGTAAGCTCATGCTTTCCAAGAGAAAGCTTATCTCCCTCTGCCACTACAACCTTTCTGTCCGTTAAGTCTATATCGAAAAACTGTCCCATCATGTTAAAGGTCTTTGCATTACCTACAATCTGCATATCAGGATATGCCTCTGCAACCTTCTGGATATTGGAAGCATGATCCGGCTCCAAATGGGAAACAACGAGATAATCCGGCTTTCTATCACCGAGCGCCTCTCTCAAATTGGCAAACCACTTATCCGTAACTCTTGCATCTGCTGTATCCATGATCGCAATTTTGTCATCCATAATCACATATGAGTTGTATGAAACACCGTTTGGAACAACATACTGGCTCTCAAATAAATCAATGTCCTTGTCATCCACACCGATGTAAATAATGCTGTCTGTAATCTTCTTGTCCATGATAGGTACCTCCTGCTAATAATCTCCAGTTAAATTAGTAATTATTACTATTTTTGATTAGATTATATGACAAAAGTATCATTTGGTCAACCGAATAAATTGTATTTTTTTTTATTTTTTGATATTCTCGCCTAAAGGTTACACTGAAACGCTCATCCACTTTTAGTTGCAAAAGTATATTTTCAACAAATCTGTTGTTGCTTTGTCATTTATGACAGCCCGTCCTATTGTTATGCCATTGTTGATGATAATATATTCTCCGTTTTCATATCTGACATTTACAAAATCATCTTCCCTTTTTAAGTCTATACATATACTTGATATAATTCCGCAAATCTCCTCTTGTGAGCTTCCGCTTTTTATCTCATAAGCATAACCCGCATCTCCTATCTCATTCAGATCAGTTACCAAACAATACTCCGCTCCATTCATCAGCATTTCTTCATTCAAAGTGGGTAATTGAGCCGTCTTATACTCATTAAATAAAAAGATAACTACAAGCGCAATGAATGTCGGAAAAAAGATACCGCCAAACCGCTGTGCATAATTTTGTTCTTCCCACCGCTTGCTATGACGACCAAACAGCGGTATTTTCATCTGCACCAAACCTGCTCCTATACTTACAAGCAAAAAATAAAATATAACTTTTATCAAAGACTCATCCCCATTTAATCATTAATAAAAATATCGTTCCTAAAACGACGCCTACTAACCATATAAAGCGAAACACCTTGTTATATCTCGAACTATTAGAACACGGAACAAGCCAATATTCCTGTGGAAACCCCAAAAGGTATTCTTTTAATTCCTGCTTCAATTCCATGACTATACTCCACATTAATCCAGACAGCACAATGCACACCGTTCCATAATATGTAATTGGTGCATTTGTAACCACAGCAGAAAAATGTGCCATCTTAAGAGGGAAGATACACCACGCAATACAGCATGGAATTGTAAACGCCCTTTTCATTTTCCACTTCAAACCCAATATAACCTCTGGAACGAATACAGTCAATGCCCCCATCGGCAATCCTCCTGTTCGTCCATGTGTGAAATCGCTCTCCGACTCCAAAGACCAAATTCCTGTCAATACTATTACTGCTGGTATTAGTATGGTGCAGAACAAGTTATATGCAATAATCAACACATTTTCATTGTCGTCGTTCATAACTTAGCCCCCAATCAGTTCATCAAGCCTGATAGCCACTCTTCCTGACAATGAATAATGCAATGCTGTTAGCTTTGCCTTATCGTACAAATTTGCATACACGTTATAATAACATAGCGATATTGACATACCAAAGCCAAATAATGTTGTTCCTGCCAATACTCCTAAAAATCCCGTAACACATGCATCAATATACTGTTGGCTGACATCCTCCGGCTCCAAATCTACATACATTGCATTTAATAATTCATTTACAGAAGCCGTACTCTCATAGTGGTCCTTAAATGAAGTGACAATTAACTTTGCTCTTGATGCGGTTTTTTCCGGATCAAACGTAGATAAACCATATATCGCATTTGCGGTATTTATGGATATAACTTTTCCCTCATCCACCGCGGTTAGAATGTCTGACGAATTATTTACCGCAGACTTGAACTCATCCATAAAATTAACCAGATTTGTAGAGAACATAGAAAACTTACTTTGTGCTATAAAATTCTCATATGCTGTAATATCATCTGAAGTAATAACATAAGCATATATATTATCAAATCCTGGACTTTCTTTAGTATAATTAGGATTGTCTATATAATGGGACACATAAAGATAAAGTACATATTTGTTAAAATCTGTTGTGTTATATGTATTACCATATCTCTCTAATGCTACTTGTGTAACATATTGCATCCTTTCATTCTGTTCTTGTGGGGTTGCTGGCGGATTACCGTTCTGTGCATAAGATTGAATATACCCTTGCCCTGCTATTGCGTTTTCTAATGCCTTTGTTTCTACTGTTTCTACTGATAATCTAGCTATGTCCGTGTTCAACGACGCATAATATGGAGTCATCTTTCCTTTGCATCTGCATTATATTGGCAATATCCTCCGAATCAAAACCAATATTCTCCCATGACTGTCCCGCTACTGTTATATCGTTCAGCACTGTCAACATATCATCCGGATTAATCCGAGCCGATGATGCTGCATATATCGGCTGAATAGAACTTCCAATGGTTGAAATAAACATCAAACATATTGCAATTACCACGCTAATGACTTTCTTAATCATATTGACCCCTCCTGTTTTTTTTTTCCTATCACTCTAATTACCATATACCAAACATGTATGCTCCAAAAAATAAGTATTATATAGTTACTGGAAAATATTCTTACTTGACAGAGAAACTTAAAGTGCTGGAATAGTTGGCATCTTTCTCCAAAGCTCATTTCAATATAAACCCTATTTTTTCCGCGACCGAGTTAAATTCGCCCATACTGCAATCTTTTTTACACTGATTACTAAAGTGAATCCAAAAAGCATATCAAAATATGCCTTTTAAGATACTATCGGGCAATATAAACATGTTCAAGTCATTTCTTCAACGCCTAAAAATAACTTCGGATCGCATTGATCCGAAGTTATAAGTATCATATAGCTATCGGAAAGCATTCTTACATTTCCTGCAATTTTAATTTATTTTGCCTCATAAGAAGAAGTAAACCTAGTCCGTCCAGAATCGACTTGATTATTATACGCATCTACAATGTCGCTATATTCCGTTGAATCGCTAAAAGGAGCAATATCGCTTGTATTGTCAGATACACTCATGTTAGAAACAGGACCGGAAATTAACAATGACCCGTCCGGCTGGGCATAAGCAAAAAAGATATATTCATTTCCTACAACCGGAAGCTCATCACCCTCATAAACAAAATATTGTGAGCCATCTTCCGAAAGTCCGCCAGATTTTTGAATCGGGATAGCCGTGTCAGTAACTAAATTGCCTTTGATATTTTTTGTGACGTTCACAGTATAATTTGTGTATGGGCCGGAAACTTCACGAGTCTTTCCATCGTCTGTTTCAACCGTAACAGCATCTTTATAAACAGTACCTTCTTCACTTGCGACCGTACCAACGAATACATAATCAGCATCGCCTACAACTGCATTCAGATCGCTATAATCAATCGAAAAAGTACCTCTCAAATATGATGTCTTAATTTCGTCAGAAGTTGAAGGTTTCGCAATGCAAAAAACAGCACACCAATAACCAGCAAAATCACAACAGCTCCGATAAAAATACCAATTTTGGTTTTAGACTGAAATTTCATAGATATTCCTCCCTTCTTTAATATCTTTTATAACTTGCGTCATAGGAAGCCTTGTCGTTGGCAGAAAGACTTGTTACTGAGCTTACATACGCATACATAACATCGCCTTTCGCATTATGAGCTAATCCTAAGGCATGACCCAACTCATGTGTGCATACATTCCGTTTCTGAGCAGATGTAAAATTATCCATCTGATATGTATTGAACTTAATTGTACCAGCCGAAGAAGTAACTCCAGCAGTTGAGCTTACCTCATTGTAATCAGAAATGGTAACATCGTTAATCGTATTCCAAGCGTCTTTGCGAATAACACCAGATTTATAATTATTCCATGTGCTTACGGCAGAATTAAATTGAGTTTGGTAAGATGTACTCCCTTTCCAATCCATTTGACTTTTCCTCTCTATTTACTAAGATTGATAGTGCCTTGTTTCAATGTTAAATAATCGGAAGTTGCGCTAATAATATATAAATTGTATTCTCCCCCTCTCTAACTTTTAATTCGTAACTTCCGCTTAGACTTCCAAAACTTTCTCCGTCATACATAACCCCATCTTTAATATATCCTATAACCAGCGCCTGATTAGAAACCGCATCTGACTCATATTTTTCAAACGAAAAGGTTAATATATCCCCTGCTTTACAATTCCAACCTGCATAATCCTCCAGATAAAATACTGCCATACTTCCGTTAGTCATAATAATTTCAGGTGTCGTATCATTCTCCACCTTAAACTCAGAAACAGATAATGGCAGCACAATATTATCATCTGCGACACTCTTTATAATATGGCTTTCAGTTATAGCTCTTCCCTCAGCATTCCCTATATCGCTTTCTTCACCATGCGTAACCTCCGGTTCCGAATTATCTATGACTTCTTTTCCGATCAATCCTTCGTTTTCATCTGTAACTAATTCCGCACCAAACAGCCCATTAATCCATTGAACCAGTTTCTCTCCTGTCGCTGCATTGGCAATTCCTCCTGTTGTAAAAAGAATGATACTTACCGCCATTGCAGTTGCAACGCGAGCCAACCATTTACGGCTATGTGCGTTACTTTCATGAAATAGTTTACTATTCTTTTGTAAGGAAATATCGTTTTCTTTTTTTTGCTCTAAACATTGTGCAGCCTCTAGGATATATTTATCGTTTATTTCATTCATTGCATAAAAAATATCTGATTTCAAAGTTTTCATAAATACTTCCTTTCCGCTAATTGTTCTCTCAGCTTTTTTCTTGTTCTAAATAAGATTGTTTCGACCTTGCTTTTGCTCATATTACAACATTTCATAATCTCTTTTACCGACATAAAGTACCAATATCTTAATACAAAAACTTGTCGATGAGGTTTTTGCAACGATTCCAAAAAATCCTCAACAATATCTTTCAATTCATTATTTTCCCAATCTTCTTCTCCCGCTTTCGCCAGATAATTACTCAATTCCTCATATGGCAAACACATATGTATATCTCTTTTTGCCGCATGAATATGTTCATACTTTTTTAGCGCCTGATTCCTTGCAATTTTTAAAATATAAGCTTTCAAGTTATCTGGTGTTTTTGGGGAATCGTAAACCAGACACCTAAATATGTATCATTTGTACATTCTTCAACATCTAACTGATTCTTTATCAGCCTGCCAATTATAAATGATACAAGTTTCCCATATTTCTTCTCTGTTTCTAGCAATGCATCCTCGGATCGGCAATTATATAGTTTAATTATTTCTCTATCGTCCATTACAACCCTCTCTTATTTATAAGTACGGATTCGATCCCTTTTGCTTGCAAGTTTTAAAACTTTTTGCTTTTTTTTTTTATTTGTCATTTCAGCTACACAGAATATAGCTTTTGATGTTAACAGTGCCTAACCCTTTCCATGCTGGTGTTTTTAATAAAAAAGCCAGAGGTCAGTGTCTCTGGCAAAATGTATATTATATTAAGTTTGCTAAGTTCGTCCAATTTGCATCATCACCCATTATGGACATGATATCTGTGGCTGAAATGGTATGTAACTGTTTTTGAAGTTTGCCAAAAGCAGTTCTCATAGATGAAATAAAGTCCTTTAAGTCGGATTTGCTTAGTAATAGCGCAAACATTATAGCTATGGCGTATGCATCATTAGTTCCATAAGTATAGGCGCCATCTTTGGCACGTACAATCCCTAAAACGGAGAAATTTTTAATACTTTTTGTATGATTTATCTGCCATGGTACCTCCTATATAAAAAGCCCCCGGGTCCGAAGGACACCGGAGGACAAACTGGCAATCTCTTGTATAAGTATTATACTACACATTGGCAAAATGTCAATGACACTATGCTGATTTGGTGTGGATCCAAATTTTTCAATTTCACTTTATTAACCTGCTATTCCAAAAACAATTCAAACCCATAACAGCTCTACAAAGAAACAAGGACATTGATATTTACTATCAACATCCTTGTTCTAATTATTACACCATCTCAGGAAGTTTGTAGCCTAATTTTTACATTGCGTCTGCGAAGTCATCTAATGACATACTTACTCTACTTGCGCCTACCTCAGGTTCTAATATACCATCCTGAACAAGTGAATATATTTCAAGGCATCTGCCTTGTTGTATTCCTTCCTGTATGCCAAGCTTTTTATGATCATCCTATGCCTTACACATATTTACCACATCTTCCTTTTCATCATACTTAATATCAGTTCTTGTCTCAATATAACCTATCACCTGCAATAATTGCCCATAAAGCAGTATCGATATACTCACCATTTTTATAATATTTTTGTCTGGCAATGCCTTCTAACACCATGCCGCATTTCTTTAATACCGCAGAGGAAGCATCATTTCCATAGAATACTTCTGCCTGAACTCTGTTAAATCCAACTCTATCAAAGGCATAATCTAAGACAGCCTCCAATACTTCTGTCATAATGCCTTTATTCCAAAATCCGGGAGACAGCATATAGCATGTATCACACATATGACATGCTTCTTCCACATTTCCCAAATTAATTGTTCCTATCAATTCTCCCGTTTCTTTCCACTCAATTACCCAATGAAAATATGAATCCGACTCATAATTAGATATCCAATGCTTTACCTTGTCCCTATATATTTCTATGTCATCAACAGGATTAAATGGATAGTATCTGCAAACTTCATCATACTTAGCCCAATTTTCATACATCATAGTATAATCGGATAGTTTGATTCTTCGTAAAAAGCATCGTTTTGTTTCAAAATTCTGTGTGCCTATATAATTCATAAATTATTCCTTTTCATATTCAAAATAAATTCCTGCAAATATCTATTAATCACCTACATGGTAAAATATACAGATACAAGATACATCTACTCCCCCTGTAATATAAAAATCATGCCCCAACACAAATCAGTTGGGGCAATTTCTATACTTTTAAGCTATCAAACTACACCAATTCAGGAATTTTGTAGCCCGCTTTTTTGCATTGCGTCTACGAAGTCATCTAATGACATACTTACTCTACTTGCCCCTACCTCAGGGTCTAATATACCATCCTGAACAAGCGAATATACTTCAAGACATCTTCCTTGTTGCATACCTTGTTTCATTCCTTGTTGTATTCCTTGCTTCATACCCTCCTGAATGCCAAGTTTTTTATGATCATCCCATGCCTTACACATATTTACCACCTCTTCCTTTTCATCATACTTAATGTCAGTTCCTACAAATAGATTGATAGCTGCTACTGTCTCAACGTCAACCCTTGTAAAGGTTTCGTCTTTTGTAATTAAATCATTCAGCTTTCCCTCATCTGACGCATTTTTCAGCACTTCAAATAGTGGTCTCAGTCCTGTTTTGAACTTGGAAAAATCCGTAATCTCCAGTGGATTCAACAGATTAATCCTGTAATCGTTGATAAATGGCCGAAATCTCTCGTCCATATGAGGCATCATCTCAACAAGACTTCTTGGACCATCCCAGTTTTTTGTTCCAAGATATAATGTAATTGTAATCACCGGTGTCAGCTTATCATCAAGTGTAAAGCCTGACAAAAACTCATCTGATGATTTATAATCTTTGTTTTTCTGATGTTGCTTCTTCGCCTCGTTGACCTGCTCTCCGTAATTCATGGCATCATAAATCATGGTCTTAACCGGCATCGCATAATGAACATCTGTCTGTGCCTCTATCCCCATCAATACGATGTATACTGATTCTGTATATTTTACAGACACCCCCTTTAACAAATCTCTCCATTTCTGCTTTACAATCTGCTTCCTATCAATACCGAAAACTGATAACACCTCTGTGGTGTCACATTCCTTTAAATTCTCCGGTTTGATAACCTTCTCACCGTCAAACAATACATAATTGCAGATTTCACTGAACCTCATATTGTCTGACAAATACTCCTTCGCCTTCGAGTCCTTTGTACCCAAATTAACCTCCTCTTCTTGTGTGAGCAGGAAAATTCAAAATCGAATTAAAATACTGTATGCTAATATAAAAGCCGGCAAAATCCCCACACCCCGCTTTTTCTCGCAATGTTTTCACATCTGACATTTCAATTTTCCTGCTATTAACTGGTAACATAAAGCATTGAAAATTTCCATGTCTTTGTCGAAAAATGCGAAGTGGTCTGCCCTCTTCAAAGTGATACACACCGGAAAAATATGCTGTGGTGTCGTATTTACAGAAATATAATGCTTTGAGTTGATTGTAGCACACAGAAGTAAGCTTGTCATTATATTTTTATATTTCAGCTACCTGCTATTCCAAAAACAACTCAAACCCATAACAGCTTTTCTCAAATCCATACTTCTCATAAAATGTATGTGCAGCTTTTCGAGGCATACCTGAATCCAATATTATTGCCTTGCAGCCACGCGCTTTGGCAAGCTTCTTCACATGATCAACCATCAGCCTGCCATATCCCTTTCCCCTATATTTTTCATCTGCCCTGCATTAGTCACTATAATGGTTTGACTGACTCAACGTATTCGTTTAGCTTCGCTCTTATCTCTTCAAACTGCTTTCCTGTAATCTCATTATCCGACTCAAATGCCATCATTTTGTCAAGATATCCTCTCTCCTTTGCTATCTGAAGGCTGATAGGATAAACCAGCTCAAATGTCAGTGCAATATGCCCTGCCACATGGTCTACCGCGGTCTTTTTACAGGAACGAAGTACCGCATGCCTCTCATCAAAGGCTGCCATAACCTCAGGGCTCACCTGCGAGTTTTTCAGTTCCTCCGTTGTCACATTATATATATCCTCTGCCGGAGTATCTACATTTACCCTGAAAATATCCACCTTATCAGCATCCCTTAGTATATTGCAAAACATAACCGTATACTCGTCAAGCCTCTCATCTATCCTGAAAGCGCTGTGATTTCTTATCGCATTCTCAACAATCACACCATATTTATCATCATGAAATCCATCCACATATGTGTCAATAAGCCCTTCCTTAAACAGCAGGTCTGCTCCAAAATTGGCATGATCAACAGACTGTGCATCGTTAAATGTGTTATAACGCTTAATCTGTTCAAATCTTCCGACATCATGCAGCATCCCTGTGAGCCATGCCACATCTGTCTCATATTCATCAAGCTTTAAATCACTTGCTATCAGCTCGCAAAGTTCCGCTACCCTATAGGTATGGTCTATTTTGAGCTTAATCTTTGGATCTGTGGCATTGTATCCTGATGTGTACTCTGCGAATGTATTTTTTACTCGTTCTCTATCTATTACCATGTTTGTTATCCTTTCAAAAACCGGTTTATCTGTGGCTTTATTGCTGCTGTTTTAACTCCCATCGCACCACATCGCTATGTGGATTAACCCTGGCAAGTCCAATCTCCGTAATTGTCGCTTCAAATGGCACAAAGCTTTCCTGCATTACTGAAAATGCCATCTGCATCTGTTCCTTTGTCAGTGTCTTTCCAAGTGTAATATGCGGCAGCCAGCTCATTGGCTTGTAATATCTGCTCACTGCACATTCCGGAATGCTTTTCACCTCATCAAATACTTTTTCCGATAAATCCTGCAAATATCCGTTAAGCACCGGTGTGGCATAAAATACATATGGCAGCAATTGCCCCACTGACACAATGCTAATCGTCCCATTAGAAAGTGAATTTCGCAGATTATCCATTGCTCCCAATAAAACTTTTTCGCTTCGGGCTTCTATTGCCGATATCGTCATGTGTGGCGGCACACTGTTATCCGTCATGAATGAATTATCTGTTTTCTCAGCTATTTTATTTATATATCGTTGTAAAATATGCTCTGCCGTCTTATCAAAATATACAGATACAAGATACATCTACTTTCCCCTGTCATATAAAAATCATGCCCCAACACACATAGGTCGGGGCAATTACTGTTTCTATTTATCCTTTCCTCTCCTCATCGCTACAGCTCCCGGCGATGATATCGCACTTCCCAATACAAGCTTCACCAGCCAGATAAAAAATACTATCACAAGTACAGGAATAAGACACGTTGTAACTATAAGCACTGCCAGTCCATCAATGAACTTGTTGACCATGTTCTTTACACTATCTGCGGTAACTGACAATGTATTTTTCACACTGTTTACTGCATCCTTTGCCTTATCTATAAAGCTGCTTTCAGATTCCTCTCTTCTTGCTATCCTTGTCATCATCCTTTGCTGCTTCTGATTCATCCGCTAAATCATTTGCTTCATCGATTGTCGCATCAATTGACTCCTGATATGTACTGTAAATCATTTTTGAGACATGCACGCTTACCGGAATAACCGCATATATTGCCAGACCAAAAATGAATATTTTTACACCTATTTTCCAAAAGAGCTCCTTTTTGCTTCCAAAATATACTGCCAACGCGAGCATTGATAACGGAATAAGCCATTTGAAAGTCAGCGCGCCCAAAATAGTCAGCAGATATTTTTCAAGATATATTGCTGAAACAACAATCAGAAAATATCCTGCCAGATCCATTAATTTATTTGCAACAGGAGTTCCGTCATCTCCCGGCACTAATGTAATAAGTGTTGAAACTGCTGTAGCACTTGCACTCAGCTCCAATGCAGTTGTTTTCTTTTCATCGAGATACTTTATAGTTTCTTTGTTTATTTTTGACTCAGGCGATGAATAGCTTTTTGCAAGTCCAAAAATGAACTACCTGCAATAATTATACACACTATAATTGCAACTACTCTGAATATTATGCTTCTTTCAAACGATGAATCAGTTTTATTTTCCATAATGACTTATACCCTCATATTCTATAAAAATGTTCTTTTTGCCTCTTCCCGGCTATTCTTCAAGGTAGATGCAGCTCCCTCGCCGGCAAAATATTCCTTCACCAGCTTTACAACTACACCCGAAAGCAAAAATACCGCGATAAGGTTTGGTATGACCATAAGGCCATTGAAGGTCTCCGCTATGCTCCACATCAGTCCGAGGTTCATTGTCGCACCGACTATCGCAACGAGCGAATATACTACCATGAACGGCTTATTTGCCTTAGTTCCGAATAGGAATTCTATACATCTGGTTCCGTAAAGCCCCCAGCCTATGATGGTTGAAAATGCAAAACAGCACATGGCAACCGCTGTAAAGATTGATACCCAGCCGCCGTAGGTGGATGTAAACCGCTGATGGTAAGCTCTGCGCCGGCTGCTTCTCCATAGCCCACAGAAACTCCGCTGCAAAGTATGACAAGCGCTGTGAGTGTACATATCACGATAGTGTCCACAAACACCTCAAATATGCCAAAGAAGCCCTGCTTTACTGGCTTTTTGGTATCTGCACAGGCATGAGCGATAGACCCTGTTCCAAGACCTGCTTCGTTGGAGAAAATACCTCTGGAAACACCCTTTTTCATACTGAGGAAAAAGCTTCCGATCACACCACCTGTCACTGCTGACGGATTGAACGCGCCCTCTATTATTGCTCCGAATACGCCCGGTATAGCTTTAAAGTTGACGATTACTACTCCAAGTGCCAGCAGAATATACATCACTGCCATAAATGGCACAAGCTTTTCAGTAACCTGGCCTATACGCTTGATTCCTCCAAGCAGAATAAGCGCAATAAGAGCGGCAAGCACTATTCCTAATATGAGATTGAGCGTAGATGCCGATTCTTTTGAAATTATATCGTAATTATATAAAGCTGAATCAATCGCTGTGGTTATGGTGTTTACCTGTGTAGCGTTTCCTGTACCGAACACGGTGAGCACGCCAAACGCTGAGAACAGATATGCCAGCCAGTGCCAGTGCTTTTTAAGACCGTTTTTAATATAGTACATAGGGCCGCCTACCAGGTCGCCGTTTGCATTTCTCTCGTGAAAATGTACAGCAAGTGTGACCTCCGAGAACTTGGTGCACATGCCCAGAAGTGCTGAAATCCACATCCAGAACACCGCTCCTGGTCCACCTATCGCGATGGCTCCCGCAACTCCTGCCACATTTCCCGTACCGACCGTCGCCGCAAGTGCCATACACACTGCCTGAAACGGTGTGAGCGCTCCGTCAGATGCCTCACGTTTTTTGAGCATCCTGCCAAGAGTAACCTTCATCGCATATGGAAACTTTCTAATCTGAATAAATCCCGTTCTGAAGCTCAAAAGCAGCCCGACACCTATGATACATATCATCGCAGGCACGCCCCAGATAAAATTGTTGACCACGTCATTGACTTTTTCTATTACTGATAACATCTTTTTTTCCTACTGAATTTAGTGTAACGTATAAAGTATAACACGGTTTGTACAATTTTTTATATATTTAATTTTATTTTTTTGAAGTTTTTATTTATAAAAAACACCCGGATATAGCAGTTTATCTATATCCGAGTGTTTATTTTTGTATAATATATACAGGATATCCCTCTACAGTCCCTGTGTCATCTTGTAATCTATAAGTGTCATGAGTGATTCTGACTCGATGGCGAGCTGCTCACACTCCTCAATCCACTTGTCATAGGCTTCACTCGCCTCATCCTCCGGCTCCTTTGCTTCGAGCGCCTCCATCATGGCATTGACCTCGGCAAATTCTGCCTTGATATCCTCTAAGAGAGAGTCTTTTGTTGATTTCATAGTATCCTCCCAATTTGATTTAACGTAAAATATATTTTTATGATTATTTCACAAAAATTTCATTCTATAAAGTGTGGCTCAAGCATCTCAAGCTCCGCCACATCTATGCAGTTTGGAATCGTGCCGTCTATCACGTCCTGCTTACACTCTGCGTAGTCAAACCACTTTACAGAATCGATTTCCTCCTTCTGCACGGTGATGTCCGCTTCGTCCACATCGGGCCACAGAAGAAACACCTTGCTTATCTGGTTGTCCAGGAATCTTTCTCCGTGAAACACCTCGTCTGCATGGTGTCTGTGCAGTCCACAGTCGATAAGCTGTTTGGGCTCTATTGTCAGGCCCAACTCCTCCCTAAGCTCTCTGAGCGCAGACGGTATATAGTCCACGCCTGCCGGTATGTGTCCCGCACTTGATATGTCGTAGCAGCCCGGAAAGGAGTCTTTTTCCATGCACCTTTTCTGCAAAAGTATCTGTATGGAATTTCCACGGCGTCTGACTATCCAGACATGCGCAGTCCTATGAAGTATATTGTTTCTGTGCGCCTGCTTGCGCCGGTCTGTCCTGTTGGATTTCCCTGCTCGTCCACTATATCAAAATATTCCATATGAGACTCCTTTTCCTGCTCAATAAAGTGCATTTTTTGAGATATATTATAGCTTATTTCTGATTTAAGGTACCTATCCCGGAAATCAAGAATTCCCGGGATGGTTCGGCGGTCGCCGAACTTGAATTTAGCCAAATATGAAATTATGCAAGCACAATTTCATATCTGCCTTAAATCTTGTACTTCTCATCGCTTACGTCCTATTCAATAGGTGCTCCTGCCGGCATTGGTTTCTCCGGTGTCAAAAGTGCGAGATTGCCCTCTGCATCCTCTGCGCACAGCAGCATTCCCTCTGATAAAACACCTGCGAGCTTAGCCGGTTTTAAGTTTACGAGAACCATTACCTTCTTGCCTACCATCTCCTCAGGAGAATAGTACTTTCTGATGCCTGATACTATCTGCTTTGTCTGGTTTCCAATCCTTACCTGTGAGCAGAGAAGCTTCTTGACTTCGCAACTGCCTCACATTTTACGATTTCACCAACCTGGAACTGGAGCTTTTCGAAATCATCAAATGTGATTTCTTCCTTTGCTTCCACATCCATCGGCTCAAGGTCTGCACCATCTGCGGCATTTTCACCTGCACCACAGCCACATGCTGCCTTACCCTCAACTGCAGCAAGCTTAGCCTGCTCAGCCTCAAACTCTGCTTTCTGTACCGCCTGGATTTTTCTACCTCAGGCATCACATCCTCTGCCTTTAATCTGCCGAAGAGGATCTCAGGTTTGTCTGTAACCTTTGTGCCGCTCTCATAAAGACCAAATTTGTCAAGGTCATCGAACTCACGGAGTGTTGTGTTAAGCTGTGCCACAATCTTTTCTGCTGTCTCCGGCAGGAATGAATGAAGCAGGCTTGCTCCGATTGTGATAGACTCTGTGAGGTTGTAAAGCACCTCAGCAAGACGATCCTGCTGTGACTCGTCCTTTGCAAGCACCCATGGTGTTGTCTCGTCGATGTATTTGTTGCAGCGGCGGAAAAGTGCGAATACCTCTGTGATGGCATCTGCCACACGAAGTCCTTCCATTTTCTTTGCCACTTTATCTCTTGTGCCGGTAACAACAGCCTTAAGATCTGCGTCAAGGGCAGTCTGATCTGCATCGCCTGTTGCGCCTGTGCTCTTTACGATGCCGTCAAAATATTTATTGCTCATGGAAACTGTTCTGTTTACAAGGTTTCCAAGTATGTTTGCAAGGTCTGAGTTGAATCTCTCGATTACAAGATCCCATGTGATGATTCCGTCGTTCTCGAATGGCATCTCATGAAGCACAAAGTAACGTGTGGCATCCACGCCGAAAAGTCTGACCATATCGTCTGCGTAAATAACATTTCCTTTTGACTTACTCATCTTGTCACCGCCCTGAAGCAGCCATGGGTGTCCGAATACCTGCTTTGGAAGCGGAAGGTCAAGTGCCATAAGGAAAATAGGCCAGTAAATAGTGTGGAAACGCACGATATCTTTTCCGATAAGGTGCAGATCTGCAGGCCAGTTTTTCTTGAAAAGCTCTGATGATCCGTCAGGATCGTAACCGATTTTTGTGATATAGTTTGTGAGGGCATCAAGCCATACATACACTACATGCTTTGGATCGAAATCTACCGGAATTCCCCAGCTGAATGATGTTCTCGATACGCAAAGATCCTGAAGTCCCGGAAGCAGGAAGTTGTTCATCATCTCGTTTTTCCTTGAAACCGGTCGGATGAAATCAGGGTGTGTGTTGATGTAGTCGATGAGTCTGTCTGCATATTTGCTCATCTTGAAGAAGTATGCTTCCTCCTTCGCAGGCTGTACCTCACGTCCGCAGTCCGGGCATTTTCCGTCCACAAGCTGTGACTCTGTCCAGAAGGACTCACATGGTGTACAGTAAAGTCCCTCGTATGAGCCTTTGTAGATGTCGCCCTGATCGTACAGCTTCTTGAAGATTTTCTTTACACATTTCTCATGATCTCATCTGTTGTGCGGACAAAATTGTCATATGATGAATTTACCATATCCCAGATTCTCTTTACCTCACCTGAAATCTGATCTACATACTCCTTCGGTGAAATTCCGGCTGCCTCAGCCTTTTCCTGGATTTTCTGTCCGTGCTCATCTGTTCCTGTCTGGAAATATACGTCGTATCCCTCTGCTCTCTTGTATCTGGCGATTGCGTCTGCAAGAATGATCTCATATGTGTTTCCGATATGAGGCTTGCCTGATGTGTACGCAATGGCTGTTGTCATGTAATATTTACCTTTGTTTGCCAATTTAGTTTCCTCCTGTTTTTAATGCTTCGCACATATAGTCTTCTATAATGCCGTATCACATACAATATATTTCTCAGAAAAAATACTATATTTATTTTCTCAGAACAACTGTATGCTCTCCGGCAATTCAATATATTACGTGCGAAGCCGCAATAATAAAACAAAACGCCTCCTTAGGAGAAAACTCCCAAGAAGACGATTATATCGTGGTACCACTTCTCTTCACGCAGCTATCAAAATCATCCGGCATCTCTTGCCGGCACTGCTGCGCCTCTTTCCGCTATAACAGGCGGTTCCTGTCAGTATCTAGCCAATGGTTCGATACTGCTGCTCCAAAGCCATGTTCCTCCTACTTTAGGTCATCCCCTCTCAGCCTGTGTGGGATTTCTCTGTAAATCTGCCATAAAAAGTACTCTCTTTTTCGTCGCTTTTATCTCATATATTTCTAGAGTAGCATGTGGCTTTTAAATTGTCAACTGTTGTAAGTCAACAAGAATAAGTTTATTGCAAATAATTAACTTTCAAGTAAATTACTTTGAAGTTAATTGTTGTGCCTTATTCAAACCTTACCGATAAACTGTACATATATTCGTTGTTTCCGATAGATGCCCCGGGCATTATAGCCTCAACATGATCCATTCCATAACTAATCCTCAAAAGCTCAATTTCTTCTCCTTTTACTATATCTACATGCTCTTTCTCATCTGCCCATGCGCACATATATCCGGTCAGCTCCACATTATCTTCCATTAATTCAAATGTAGCCTTACCCTAGTCTACTGTTACACTTATCCAGTCATTTTTTTTCATTACTATCATTTTCTGATGAAACCTTAAGCACACTGTCTACAGTATTTGCCCTATCTGAAACATTACCCGACTCAAAACCATATGTCATCACATCATGTTTATATTTTTTCTCAACTTTTTCATAACAGGTTATCATATCTTTTTCATTTTCAATATCCCATCAACTTTAAGCCGATTTTCTACAACACCTTCGAACCATTTGCCGTAAGCTTAAAAGTTGTACCTAGTACCTCTGCTGCGCCACGACACATCATCATTCGACCTAAGAAAATTTCAAAATACTCATACATAGAGCAGATTTTCGTATCAATCTGCAGATTAAGCGCTATGACTTTTTTATCCATATTTATCTTAAGAGCTGCATCTGTTACTGCATAATTTACCCTGTCGTGTATATCAAAATTTTCTTTTGCCTTGTTCCTTACACGGTTTCTGCGCACATCGGTTTTATCTGCTATGATGAGTGCTGCTGAAATAGGATCCGTTGCCCCTCCGGTTGACTCATCATGATGTCCTATCGCAGACACAACCGTTATCCTATCCTTCAGACTCATATCTGTTTCTTTGAGTATCTCGTTTGCCAGTATTGCACCATATTCCGCATGACGGCTTCTGTTTACCACATTTCCGATATCATGCATAAATCGCGATTTTTACCATTTCAATATCAGATTCGCTGTAACCGAATTTCTTTAATATATATGCTGCTCTTTTGGCTACCATTGTGCAATGAGCTGCCGAATGGTCTGTAAAGCCCAATACTCCAAGGTTTTCATTCCCTTTCTTTAAACATTCACAGACCTCCTTATTCTTTTTTATCTCATCGTATGTCAAATTATTGCCTCCTGTTTTGTTACTTAATCATAAATTATAGTCTGCTTTTCATAAATATTCGTACATGTTTTGTAATCTTTATTTCTGCACTTATAAGCATAACAAATAATTGAAAATATATTGAGGTGGCTGTGTAAAATTTGTGGGAAATTTTCTATTTACTATTGATATATTTTGCATTGACATATTTTGTTGCATATTTTCCTCCTTTATGCATATATTTGACTAAAAAATATGCAGATACTCAATAAGTATCTGCACATTTTCTAAGTAATATTATGCATTAAAGGTTCAAAAGGTATTTTACCCTATCGTATAATAATATACGCTGTATATGCCGCATACATTAGCAGCATGATGATGCCCTCGCCTCTTTTTATCTCACGCTTTGTCCATGCCATAATCCACACGATGAGTGAAAATACCACAAGCACGATAATATCTATGATATTTTCCTGTATGAATGCTATCGGGCTGATGGCTGATGCAATTCCGAGCACCATGAGTATGTTGAAAATGCATGAGCCGACTGCATTTCCGAGTGCCATATCGACCTCGTTTTTTCTGGCTGCGACTATTGATGTCACGAGCTCCGGAAGCGATGTTCCGATAGATACGATGGTTAGTCCGACGAGTGTCTGGCTCATTCCAAGGTCAATCGCTATGCGGCTTGCACTGTCTACTACGACATCTCCGCCTACTGCGATACCGACAGCTCCGATCAGGATGAAAATCACTGCTTTTGGCATTGAGATGAGAGGTATCTCATCGACCTCCTCATCTGATGACTGCCTGTTCTGCTTTAATGTGTGTCTGATAAGGTAGAAAATATATCCTGCAAAGCAGCCGAGCAGTATTATTCCGTCCACTCTGCCGAGTATCATGCCGATTGTTCCCATTACAAGAAGTAAAATGGCACATATCATCGAGAATGGGAAGTCCTTTTTAAGGATGCTCCGTCCACCACTACCGGTGTCATCAAAGCGCACACACCGATTACTACCATGAGGTTAAATATGTTTGAGCCTGTCACGTTGCTGACTGCAAGCGTATTATTGTGTGCTATGGATGCTGCCACACTGACCGCTGTTTCAGGAAGCGAGGTTCCCATCGCAACAATTGTCAGTCCAATGATAAGTGACGGCACCTTGAAGCGCTTTGCCACGCTTGAGCTGCCCTCCACGAACAGGTCTGCGCCCTTTACCAAAAACACAAAGCCCACTATGAGGCAGAGCAGCACCACTACAAACGGTGCATTATTGATGAAATTTTCCATGTTGATTCCTCCATTTTTTATTTTTGTATTCTATATTATTTCATTTCTTATAGTATCTGAAATGTAATCCCAGCCACAGTTTCTGTCATATCATAACACGCTCATTAAAAGCTTATAATTCCCAGGTGCTCAAGCAATATCTTCACACCTATGAGTATGAGAATGATTCCTCCGGCTATCTCTGATTTCTTTTTATATTTATTGCCGAAAAAGTTTCCGACTATGACTCCGATGATTGAGAGCACGAAGGTTGTAAGTCCGATGATTGTAATAGCCCAGTAGATGTTTAAGCTGTCATAGGTAAATGCAAACATGATTCCGACTGCAAGCGCATCGATGCTTGTCGCAATTGCAAGCAAAAGCATCTCTCCCTGATTGAGCGCCAGGTCTTTTTCCACGACCGCGTCATCATCCTTTTCCTTTACTGCCTCATAAACCATCTTTCCACCGATAAAGCCCAGCAGAATGAATGCTATCCAGTGGTCAATGCTTGTGATGTACTTCTCAAAGCGGATGCCCAGCATATAGCCGATAAACGGCATGAGCGCCTGAAAGCCTCCGAAATACAGACCGATTGTCAGCGCCTGCTTTCTGTTTACCTTTGTCATTCCAAGCCCCTTGCAGATGGATACTGCGAAGGCGTCCATTGACAAACCTACTCCTATGAGCAGGATTTCAATAAATAATACCATATTTTTCTCCCTTTTGCCTAGTGTGCAGCGATTAATTTCTCCCAAGTATAAGCATATGAAAAAATGAGACACTCGCATGCAGACACGAAACCTTATAAAGCTATAATTATATGGCTTATATAGCTTTATTGTGTGCTGCATACTTGAGTCTCATTCTTTAATGTTTGCCAGGTCTATTGACCGGTCTGTTGACAAACCACGTATATGTAATGATACGCGAACTACTCCCTCAGAGGTAGTGTGTATTTAATTAATCGCCTTTGCTTCTAAAAAAATATATCAAATGACATGGGCTGTGTCAATGTATTTTACCGCTAATCTTTGTACGGAGTGGCTAACTTTTTAAAATAATCGTGGCTACCCGAAATAATTTTTTACAGAATAAATTTTTCAGAACAAATTATGCAGCATAAATTATTTTAGAATCACTGTTGACATGAAAAACAACATGTGATACATTTACTACGACAGACATAGTATGACACTCGTAGTACGTCACACGTAGTATCAATTAATTTTAACACGCCTGATGTACAACCTTTCATCTGTGTATCAGGTCTTATATTAATAAAATATGAACATCATGATGAAATAAAATACTTAAAACAGGAGGTGAAAAATGCTCAATATAAGCAGCGATGTCATCCGAGGATACAACGATACCATCATCCTCTACCTGCTTCTCGACAAACCGTCCTACGGCTACGAGATTTCAAAGCAGATAAAGCAGATATCCGAGGAAAAATACGTCATCAAAGAAACAACTCTCTACTCTGCATTTACCCGCCTTGAGAAAAACGGTTATATCACATCATTCTCTTCGAGCGACAATGCAAGCGGCAAAAGGCGGACCTACTATCAGATTACCAATTCCGGCAGAGAATATTACAGGATGAAATGCGAGGAATGGAAGCTGACACTTGATGTAGTAAGCAAATTTATACGATTTTAAAGGAGACATTTTATGGAAACTATAAAGAATTATCTGGAAAATATGTTTTCGCACCTCCCGAATACCCCCGAGGTGCAAAAAGCCAAATATGAGCTCTATCAGATGATGGAGGATAAATACAACGAATTAATATCCGAGGGCAAATCTGACAACGAAGCCATAGGCATAGTCATATCAGAGTTTGGAAATCTTGACGAGCTCGCCGACTCACTCGGTATCAAGAGCTTCGTGAATCCCAGTCAGGCAATGCCTGCTGCCAAAACACTCTCCCGCGAGACTGCTGCCGCATTCCTCAGGGATTCGGAAAAGCAGGCATATCTCACAGCGTTTGGAGTGCTGCTTTGCATAATCGCAAGCCTTGGACCGATATTCAGCGAATGCATTCCGCGTTCACTCGCTTCACCTGACGCATCTGATGCAATCGGCATTACCTTCCTGTTCGTTTGTATCGCTGTGGCAGTCGGCTTCTTTATCTTCTCAGGTTCTCTCTCATCTAAATGGAGCTACCTGAAAAAAGAGCCTTACTGCATAGACTTTGAAACAGCAAACTGGATTAATGAGCGCAAGGAAAGCTACCGCTCCACACATGCGATGCTTTTAACAGTGGGTATCATGCTCTGCATACTCTGCGCAGTGCCGGCAATCATAATCAGCTCACTGAACACCAAAAGCACCTTCGCAGACTCACTTTCAGGCGGACTCGTGCTCGTGTTTATAGCAATCGGTGTATTCATGATAGTATTCACAAACATGAAGAAATCAAGCTTTGACAAGCTTCTTTCCCTGAACGGAGCACAGACTATGGGCGGTAATTTTTCCAATTCACACGATGGCAAGGTGCACTATGAAAACCCTGTTGTGGCTGCAATCATGTCAGTCTACTGGTCAACTGTCACATGCATCTATCTATGCTGGAGCTTTATTACCTTTGACTGGGGTATCACATGGATTATCTGGCCAATAGCTGCAATCATCAATTCGCTGGTGGAAAATCTGCTCGGCGATAAACATGGAAATTAATGGAAACCAAGACAATCAAAAATGTGTGTAGCATATTTTGAATAATCACAAAACAAATTATGCAACAAGATAATTCAGAAATGGAGACAAGTCATGAAAAAAAAATATATATCTAATAATAATTACAATAATTACTGTGGTCTGCATCATCGCCGGGAGTCTCTACCATATCGGGGGCTTTGCCCTAGGCCTGTTTGACAATCTGATTCCGCGCTCAGACAAGTCTCTCGGAAACGTATGCACAGAGGAGCTTTCAGTCGATGAATTTTCAAACCTGGTATTTGATACAACCATATCGAACATCAACGTGAAAACCGGTGACAGCTACATGGTCTCATACAAATGCAACAAGCGTCTGGTTCCAAAGGTTAAGAGCACAGGCGATACCCTCACAATATCACAGAGCAATGGAGCCAACTACAAAAGAAACACCACAAGTGAAATCACTGTTACCATTCCTGAGGGCGCAGCATTGAACAAGCTATCCCTTGATACCGGTGTAGGCGAGGTAAACCTTAATTCCCTGACCGCAGCCGATGCAGAATTTGACACCGGCATAGGCGATTTATATGTTACAGACTGCAGCTTCGCCACATGTGATGTGGATGGCGGAACCAATCTTAGCTTTGAAAACTGTGCCTTTGACGAAATGGATATCGACGGCGGTACAGGTAACATCACTGTGACATCCTCACAGTCACTTGACAGTTACATGATGGACCTGGACTCAGGTACAGGCGATATCACAATCAACGGCAATGACTATGATGATGAGTATGAGGTAAATGAGCATGCCAAAAAGCACCTGGTTATCGACTCAGGGCTTGGGGATATTGTGGTGAAATATTAATACCATATCATCCGATAAATGTAAGCGCAAAATAATTCGACGGATTGCAACAAGTTAATTATCAACTCATAATAAGTATCAGGAAATGCTAGTATTTTACTATACTTATGTTTGCTAGATGCTAGCATTTTACTCTGATTATTATGAGGTAAAAGCTATGAGAGCACCAAGAGTACCAGTCGAAGAACAATACCGCCTGATCATGGAATGCCGCAAAAGCGGACTGTCTGATCATCAGTGGTGTTTAAACAATGACATTAATCAGGCACCTTTTACAACTGGGTTAAGCGTCTCCGCAAGAATAGCTTCGGAGATGAATCTGCGTATTTCAAACGAAACGGATCAACTGCTTCTTGCTAAAACAATCCAGATACTTGCGGAGCTTTCATGCTAGGCAATATAACAGCTGCCGGCGAGCTTTATATTGTGACAGGGTAAAGGCACTTCTATGGGAAAACGATGGCTTTGTACTCCTGTATAAACGCATGGAAGTAAAAGGCAGGTTCCGCTGGCCACGTTCAAGCCAGGAAGTGCGTCAGCTTACAAGGCAGCAATTCGATTGGCTTATGTCAGGTCTTGAAATCGAACAGCCCAAAGCATCTCGCTCCTTAACAGACTTATGTAATCATCATGAAATCTCGCAAAACTTTATACTACTATTTTTCTTTACAATTGCTAAATTCTGTCTTTCTGCTATTTCATAAAACAACTCACTATTCGATAAATTCTTAATGTCCCTATTTTTTGAAGAACTCTTGATTCTCAAACACATTTTTTGGATAATTACTTTCCGGATTGTTATCATTTCCCCATAAAAGCTCGACATTATGCGGATTATATTCTATTTTATTCACTTGAAAAAAATCTCTTATATTTTCCCCATCTGCCAATATCCAATTCTCAATCATGCGACAAGGAATCATTGGAATATAATTATCACAATTATACATCCCCTCTTTTACCTCGCCATATACCTCTTTATATCTGTTTTCTAATTGATGCACATTACTGTTTTGTTCTCCTGCGTTCCTATCCGCATCACAATAATACACACCATAATTTAATTGCTTTTCCTTACACTTGATATAAAATCTTCTTGCCGGAATTGCTTTACCATCTAATCCATTAAGATGCCTACGTTGCAATTTAATCTTCTGCACTTCTGCACGCTCAATCATCTCAAAATCAAGCTCAATATTTTGCTCTTCCGCAATCCTTCTCAAGTACACCTGAACAGGGCCATCAATCCAATGTCCCGATTACCATAATCCACCTTTCCGTAATCAGTTGGTCCTTCTCCTGTAACCGCTATTCTCATATTTTATCCCCTTAATTTTGTTTTAAAAAAATATATCAGCTATCTCCTTTTGAGACATATTAAGCAAAATTTCTCCCGGATACATATACTCCAATTTATCTCGGATTTCTTTTGAATCAAATAAATTATCTGCCCTTGTACTTCCATTTTGATCCCTGTATAAGAGAACTATCTGCTCCGGCTTTACATAATCAAGGAATACTGTACTATGTGTTGTCAATACAAGTTGATGCCTGCTTTCCTCATATATTTCTGACAAAACATCTATCATAGCCTCTGCATAATCACTATTAATTCCATTTTCCACTTCATCAAGTAAAAATATCGCATTTGCAGGCTCTATTTCACTTATAGCAATAAAAGCAAGTACTCTTAAAATACCATCACTAATTTCCTTTGATGAAAACTCAACATCACCTGTATCATAATGTTCCTTTACATTTATCAGAGTCCATCCCGGTTTTCCCTTTACCGATGCACTTACATCACTAATCCTAGCACCCATAATCCGTTTTAATTTACTCATAAAATTATTTTTCTGTTCTGCGGACATCTGTCTGATAAATGATGGGAGATTCTTTCCTGTCTCTCCAATATTCTTTACAACACCTCGGCTGGAAAGCCTCATATTATCCGGCGCCAGCATCTCAAACGACTCAGAATTATCAAAAAAAGCAACCAGTCTATTTAAACGGCTATCTACTCCATGCAAATGCTGGATTACTTTAAGACAGGAACTTGTAATCACAAAATTCGGCATTATTGATAGCTCTCCTTTATCCCCTTTAATCCGGCCTCCAGCAGATGCTTTATATTGTACTAATGTCTCTTTTGTATCTAAATCTACAATCTCTTCCGAAACAAGATGCAATTGATTTTTTGGCCACATTGGGCTGTAATACCATTCCCCATTTAAGTGTCGTATTAACCGGTTCCTCCAACACAACCTCTACTCCAAATGAAATACGGGCTGTCCCTGAGCGTATAAACTTTGAACGAATATTATCAACCGTCCAGCCTCGCCTCTCCAATAAAACTGAAAAGTCATCGTTAACACATCCGCATACAAAGTCAATTGCCTGTAAAATTGAACTTTTTCCTGTAGCATTATTTCCAACAATTACAGTCATTGGTTGCAAATTTATTGACAAATTATTTAATGATTTAAAATTATCTACATTAAAGGTCTTAATCATACTTCCCCCTATATTGACTATATAATAAAGTCCGCTATATAAAATCTTATTTTAGTATAGCGGACTTTATTGAAAAAATACAATTAATTCAGTTTAATTTAATTTTCTCTATTAACCGGCTCCTTAATGATTCATCCGTCAAGCACAATATTAAAAAATAACTGTATTAAACCTCCGCAACATCCATCATATATCTGATTTTATCAACCATATTATGCTCTGTCAGGACACGCTCCCTGCCTTTCCTCGCAATTTTGCCTCTCAGTTCCTGATTGCTGAGATAAAAATTACACTTTTCAACAGCATCCTCCAGACTCTCATACACAACCATTTCTTCCCCATAAGAAAAGAGTTCCACTAGCTCCTGCTGATAATTGGAGAGTAAAAAACCACCACTTGCCAAAATATCAAATGCTCTCTGTGGAACACCTGATTGAATGCCCTTGACACTAATATTCAGATTGATATCTGACGCTGCAAAAACATATGGCATCTCTCTATAATAATCAACCGGTCCCATACACTGCACTCCCCGTAAAACAGAATAATCCTGTCTTGAATAAAGCTTTGTATCAAATCTGCTTCCAAGCAAATTTAAAAGCAGCAAACGCTCCCTACGGCTTGTTTCCTGATCAAGGACATGCACCAGAGCTGCCTTATCAAGCTGAAATTTTGTATCAGGCTGAAGCTCCTTAAAGTGCTTATTCATAGCTTCCACAAAACGCTTGTCTATAACATCATTCAAAATATAAGCTCCATATAACTGTAGCTGCGAATTAATAACTGCATCCATATAGCCCTTTGCATAATCTGTGGAAATCTCTGTGATGGCCGGATACTGTCCCTCATACAAACTGCCTATAAAGCTGACCTGAGAACCATATTTTGAACGCTGCTCAGATGACAGTCTTATATTTTCATACCGCTTTGCATTGATACCAAGCGGTAAATGATAAACGGTATCGAATCCCTGATTCCTATACGCCTGTGCCTGGATTCTGTCAAAACAAAACACATAGTTACAAGGATTTCCAAGTGTTTTCTCAATGTCACGCACATTAAAAGGACAGTCATAGCCCCAGGAAATGTACTTAATATTATTTGCATGCCATAAAAATGAGTGTAAACGATAAAACTAAACTTGAAGCATACGAGGAACTCATTGCCGGTCTGCAGCGTGAAAATAAAATCCAGAACCAGCTTATTGAGGCACAGTCCACAATGATCCAGACGCTTGAGGAACATATGCAGAACTGGAAAAATTATCAGTGAATTGTCCAATGTTTAAATGAAAGGTGACGCCATGAACTGTCAGAATATGTGGCTCTGCTGCACAAGAATATTCACACAATCTTTATAAAGATAACAACATACAAAAAAAGTTGCAACTGTTGCATAGCATTCCATAATAGCATTCTTATTGAACGCTTACGTTTCTTCATAGGCTTATTTTGGTGCTTTCTGTCTTGATTTCTGTTTATTAATATTGTAAAGTATATGTGTTCACAATATAACAAGAGGTATTGTACATGAACAAGCAAAGAAAAGATGTTTTAAACATATTATATCGTCATTCAGTTACTAATCAAAGAGAAATATCAGAATTATCGGGTCATTCTCTTGGAGTGGTTAACAAGTCAATAAAAGAATTGATGAATCAAGGTTATATAAATGAGAAGTGTAGTGTGACAACGAAAGCTCTTAAAGAATTCAAAGAAAAAGCGCCAAAGAATGCGGTGATTCTTGCAGCAGGATATGGTATGCGAACGGTGCCTATTAATACTGAAACACCCAAAGGTCTTTTAGAGGTTAATGGAGAGGTCTTGATAGAGCGAATAATAAGACAGCTTCACGAAGTTGGAATCTATGAGATTTACGTGGTTGTAGGTTTTATGAAAGAGCGTTATGAATATCTAATAGATGATTTTGGAGTTGAGCTTGTTGTTAATGAAGAATATACAACAAAAAATAATTTATACTCTGTAAAGATGGTTTTAAATCATTTATCAAATACGTATATCATACCGTGTGATATATGGTGTGATAAGAATCCATATCATCATCATGAATTATATTCCTGGTATATGGTCAGTGATTTGATAGATGACAAAAGCACTGTTCGGGTGAATAGGAAAATGGAGCTTGTTACTATTCCAAAGGCTGCAGGTGGCAATGCAATGATAGGCATAAGCTATTTGCTGGATAATGATGCACAAATAGTCAAAGGCAGAATAGAAAAGTTATGTAATAATCCGGCTAATGATGGTTCATTTTGGGAAACCGCATTGTATGATAAAGACAGAATGTTTATCACTGCCAAAGTGGTACATTCATGGGATGTGGTTGAAATAAACACATATGAGCAGCTCAGGGAGATGGATGGAGACTCAAACCATCTTAAGATGGATGCGATACAGGTTATTTGTGAAGCATTGTCTGTATCAGCAGATGATATTGTAGATATTACAGTATTGAAAAAGGGAATGACAAATCGTTCGTTTTTGTTTACCTGCAATGGTAAGAAATATATTATGAGAATTCCGGGCGAAGGTACAGATCAGCTAATAAACCGACGAAATGAAGCAATGGTTTATAGGACTATTGATGGCAGACATATATGTGATGATATCGCTTATATAAATCCGGATAATGGTTACAAAATTACAGAGTTTCTTGAAAATGCAAGAGTATGTGATCCGGAAAATTATGATGATGTATGTAAATGCATGAGGCGTCTCAGAGAATTTCATGAATTGAAGCTTACCGTAAACCATGAAGTTGATATATTCGGACAGCTTGAGTTTTATGAGAGTCTGTGGAATGGTTCACCTTCTGCATATAGACACTATACTCAGACAAAGGAAAATGTTTTGTCACTCAGACCTTATATAGAGGCTCATGTAGGAGAAAAGGTTCTTACGCATATAGATGCAGTTCCAGATAATTTTTTGTTTATTGATTCTGAAGATGGAAGTGAAGATATAAGGCTTATTGATTGGGAATATGCAGGTATGCAGGATCCGCATGTGGATATTGCAATGTTTTGTATATATGCTATGTATGACAGAAAGCAGATTGACAAACTTATTAATGCATATTTTACGGAGGGCTGTCCAAAAGAAATTAGAATAAAGATTTATTGTTATATTGCAGCTTGTGGACTCTATAATGGTCTCATAAATTAAGACACTTTTTCGGACAATTTATAATGAATCTGATATACTAAAATCAGTAACAAAGAAAGGATTCATAAAAATGTCCAGACAAAGAAGAAATTTCAGTGCCAAATTTAAATCAGACCTTGTAATCGAACTACTTAAGGGTGAGAAAGATCTCAATACCCTTGCTGTTGAAAATAATATCCAGCCGAATCTGCTCCGCAACTGGAAAAAAAGAATTCCTCGACAATGCTTCTGCTGTATTTGATGACAAGCGTGAGGATAACCTCAAAGAAAAGCTTGCTGAAGAACGTAAGGAAAAGGCGGAGTATGCCAAAAAGGTTGGTCAGTTAACCATGCAGGTTGATTGGCTCAAAAAAAATCTGAAGAAATTTGTGGACCAGACTACGAGAGTAAATTTAGTCCAAAACCTTTTGACGACTAAAGAAATCCCGGCTTCTGTCGGCGCAAAACTGCTTGATATCAATCGTACAAGTATTTATTACAAAGGCACGCCTACATCCGATAAAGAACTGGCTTGTAAAGAGATTATCGATCATCTCCATACAGATAACCCATCCTGGGGTGCAAGACAAATGTCCGCCCAACTGAAGGCTAGAGGATATCATGTGGGACGTCGACAAACACGACGTTATATGAATGAAATGGATATTTATCCAATCTATCCTAAGATGAACCTTTCCAAGCGTATGCAACAGGCCAAGGTATGTCCTTATCTGCTCCGTAATGCTATCATAGACAAACCAAATCAGGCATGGTCTATTGACATTACATATATTCCGATCAAGCGCGGATTTCTGTATCTGACAGCTGTTATTGATTGGCACAGCCGCTGTATCGTGGGCTGGGAGGGAGACGATACTCTTGACACCAGAATGATCATAAATGCTTTGAAAAAGGCATTCAAAGTAGCAAAACCGCAGATATTGAATTCTGATCAGGGTTGCCAGTTTACAAGTCAGCAGTACATTGATTTTGTAAAGGTAAACGGCATCCGTCAAAGCATGGATGGTAAAAGCCGGTGGGCTGACAATATCATGATTGAACGATGGTTCCGAAGCTTCAAGTACGAGGAAGCATATCTGACCCAATACAAGAACATCAAAGATGCCAGAACTGCCATCGGACAGTATATCCACACTTACAACTTTGAGCGGCGTCATTCTGCACTTGATTATAAGACACCGGCTGAATGCTACTATCCGGCAATGCTGTTGCCATATGTAGCTTAGCATAAATGGGACTGGGGAAGGTTCAACTACTTCCCCTATGTTCTCTGTAACTTATCAACCATATCAGTTCATTATAAAAATCTCAGATTTTTGTCTTGACAACTGAGCCACTATACTCTTATGGAGTAACTGGTGTGAATATAAGAGAAATCTGGGTATTGATTTTGGTGAATATTCTCTCAGACAGTACAGATACGCAAAAGATTATTACAATGTAGTACAGGATGAACTGCAGAAAATGGAGGATAGATAAAAATGCATGAAGTTAAACAGGCTATTATTATGGCAGCAGGACTTGGTAACCGCATTAGACCGGTAACGCTGACTACTCGAAACCATTAGTAAAAGTGAATGGAAAGCGTATGATAGATACAGTTATTGAAGGCTTACATGATAATGAAATAACGGCGATTTATATTGTTGCCGGATATTTAAAGGAACAGTTTTATGAATTGGAGAATGAATATCCGGGAGTTACTATAATCGAAAATCCATATTATGAAAGCTGCAATAATATTTCATCATTATATGTTGCAAGAGAACATATTGAGGATGCCATTATTCTTGATGGTGACCAAATTATATATAATCCGGAAATTCTATCAAAAGAATTCGAACGCTCGGGTTATAACAGTGTTTGGACTGATGATGAAACAGATGAGTGGCTTCAGACCGTAGAGGATGGGATTGTAACATCTTGCAGCAGGAGTGGCGGAAGTCATGGATGGCAGCTTTATAGCATTTCCAGATGGACAGCAGCAGATGGGAGCAAACTGAAAAAACATCTGGAAATAGAATTTGAAAACAAAAAAAATACTCAGATATATTGGGATGATGTTGCAATGTTCTGCTATCCGGATGAATATCAGCTTGGCATATATGAGATGCAAAAAGGCGATATTATTGAGATTGACAATTTGCAGGAGCTTGCTGAGATAGATAACAGTTATAATAAATATATGGAGGATTAGGCTCCGACAACGCTATAGAGCTATGGAGCGAGTCGTCATTTCATTGAGAACTTCATCTTATACATGAGTTTACTCATAAGTGCAATGTTTTATAGCACTCATATATTTTCCATCACAATCTCAAGCTCATAAAGTCCTTCACCAAAACAGTTCCCTTAATCTCAGCTCCATCTCCTGTATTATAAACTTCTGTATCCCTAACTCCTTCAAGCCTTCGCTCTATCCATTTCCTGTAAATGTCCAAATTTTTGCTAGTATACACCATACCACCTGTATTGCTTCTGACCTGACGCAATCCATCTGTATTCTCTATCCTGCGTCCCTCGCCCGAAGCATGAGAATAACCGCCAGTATAGGCTAAATCAACACCCACGAAAATAATTTTTTTCTTGCTCCAAAACGCAGAGCAATATCCAATGCCGTTGTGGTCACGGAACCACCTGTCTCAAAAAGTGTTGCACCAATCTCTTTTGCTTTTTATCTCTGCGTGAACATATCCACTTTGATATGCCACATAGATTGGACCATTATAATACTCAACTATTGATGATGAAGCCGTTGAAAGGAGAATCATAGGAATATTCTTCAGGTTCACTCCATCAATTTGTTTATACATAAGCGGCTGTGGATCTGTTATGATAACTGCATCCGGAATAATTCCTTCATTGACAAGCTTTCTTGTGATATGACCTGTAGCAAATACGGTTATTTTATCTCTACATTTTTTTATTGAAGTCAACTGTGAATCAACCGATGGACCTGCTCCCACTATCACCACTGCTTTATCTTTGAATATATCTTTCAATTCACCACACTCCGGTAAATTCAATTTGGAAATCACCTCAAAATTGGAATCAAGCAAGCTTCCCTGTTCTCTCATGCTACTCGTTGTAACAAAGAAATCTTCAAGCAAATGTCTGGTTTGTGCGTCTTCAATCATTTTGATAGCAGGATAATGTACTAATAACTGTGCATTCTTCATTTCTGCAAACTGCCTGCTAAGCTCAGTGACAAGCTGCTTCGTGTCATCGTTATAAACCACTCGTATCCTGCCGTTTGCAATATACGTTGTCCAATCAATATATGTAAATGCCATATGAAGCATATAGATATTACTTTCAAATACACACACTCTTGCCGACTGATGTATGTTCAAAAGCTCCAGCACATGGTATCCAAGCTCCATTCCAAAAACTATATAATCCTCTGCCTGCTTTAAACTATCTGCCAAAAACCTTGCTTCCCTCTCAGGATTAACAGAGCTGTGGAGATAAAACGACTGTCCATTTGCAAAAGCCTGAGCGGTAGGCTGTCCGTTAATTGCCAGACTTAATGTAAGCTTATCAGACAACAAGGAGTTCTTTCCTCAATCAAATTTTCATTATTCAACAGCTTATACAAACCAAAGTCATATTCTTTCAGAGAGTTTATATTTTGCTCAAAAAAATCAGGAACCTGAACCAAGTCACGTTCCTGAAAAGCAATCTGAAGCTTCTGCAATAAAGGCAGCAAATCGCCTTCTATAATATCCGCCTGTAAAACATAATCACAATTGTCCTGTGCGTCAAGTAATGCCAGTAAAATAAGCTGTAGCTCATCTGCCAATGCCTTACTATCTTCCTGTGAAAATATATATCCGGCAACAGTATCCAGATTTCCCAGCAACTTTTTCAGCTTGCTTGTTGCAATGTAGAAATTCTGTTTTCTGAAGCTCTCGGCTATATCATAGGAAAGCTTAATACTCTGCTGGTTATTAAAGAATAACTTTATATCCATCATTCTACTCCCCGCACAAACTCTTCAATGTATCAATAACATAATCCTGCTGCTCAGATGTCAGTCCCGGATACAAAGGCAGACTAATAATATGAGAATAAATCTCCTCCGCATTAGCACAATGCACATTCTCATATCCATGCTCCTGATAATACGGATGCATATAAACAGGAATATAATGTACATTCACTCCAATTCCCTTTTCACGCATAGCCTCAAAAACCTGTCTCCTATCACAGTTTTTCACCTGAACTATGTAAAGATGCCAACCACTTTCCGTATCCGAAAGCTGATAAGGTGTGATAATATTGTCACAATCCGCAAAGGCCTCATTATAACGTGCAACAATTTCCTTACGGCGTGCTAAAAATCTGTCCAGCTTCTTCATCTGACTACAGCCTAAGGTACATGGTATATCAGTTATCCTGTAATTGTAGCCCAAATCAAACTGCTGATAAAACCACGGTCCGTCATTCCTTGTCATCATAGAATCATCTCTTGTAATGCCATGACTGCGGAAAAGTGCCATCTTTTTATAAAATTCCTCATTGTCAGTAACAATCATGCCACCCTCGCCCGTGGTAATCGGCTTAACCGGATGGAAGCTGAATGTAGTCATATCAGACAGACTACCAACCTTCTTGCCCTTGTAAACAGAGCCAAGCGCATGCGCTCCGTCCTCGATTACAATAAGCCCATACTCATGTGCAATGCTGTGTATAGCATCCATATCACAAGGCTGTCCAGCTAAATGAACAGCTATGATTGCCTTTGTCCTGTCAGTAATCTTTCTGCGAATATCCTCCGGGTCTATATTGTAGGTCTTCGGATCAACATCAGCAAATACAGGTGTACCGCCACAATACAGTACACAGTTTGCAGATGCTGCAAACGTAAGCGGTGTGGTAATGACCTCATCTCCCGGTCCAATCCCTGCCGCAAAGCAAGCTGCGTGAAGAGCAGATGTGCCGTTTGAAATGGCAACTGCATATTTAGCTCCAACATAATCTGCCACAGTCTGCTCAAATTCTGCAATCTTGGGTCCTGTTGTAAGGAAATCTGATTTGAGGACATCTACAACTGCCTGAATGTCATCTTGATCTATTGTTTGTTTTCCGTATGGTATCATAATTTTAAATCTCCGAATCTTAACTTTATTAAATCTCTACTCCCTGATCTTTTAACCAACTCCGAAGCCAATTAATCTTTACCAAAGTAATATCATTTTCTTCTGGTTTTAATAGCATATCTATTAATAATTTTGATCTATAAGAAAAACTTTTCTTCGCTATTCTGTCCTTGTAATCAGGAAAATACTTAAAAATTGTATCTATCATTTCTTCTAACACATTTGGTACATCATCAAATCGAGTAAAAATAATGAACCATGTATTTAGAAAATATCTAGTTAAAAATTCAACAAATATTTGCTCATTATCTTTTTCAAAAAAGCCTCTTTTTTATATATTCATCAAGAAGCAATGTTTCCATATCCATTCTATCCAATTGTGAAATACTATTGCGTGAAGTTACTGTAGAATTTTGGTTTATAAAATAATGATATAATGGTCGCTCAATCCTATACGAATTCTTAACATAATGCTTGATTAATGACCCCCAATAATTATCTTCATATGAAACATTCTCCGGAAATACAATATTATGTCCGTAAATTAACTCTCTATCATACAATCCGGTTACAATTCCACCCCATTCCGGCTGAAAATTTGCTTCTTCATCATTTCCTTTATCTCGAATCAATTGGCAATTTACAACATCATAGACTCCTTCAAGCATTTTTTTTCCACCAATACTTCATACATATCCGGTTCAATCCAATCATCCGAATCCACAAATCCTATGTAATCACCTGTAGCATAATTTAGCCCAATATTTCTAGCGCCACCTTGCCTGATATTTTGCTCATATGTAATGACTAGTATATTATCAGAGTAGCGTGTCTCCCATAATAAAAGTTTTTCTAATGTATTGTCCGTAGATGCATCATTAACTAATATTATCTGCATATGTTCCATACCAATAGACTGTTGTACTACAGATGAAAGACATCTGTCTATATATTTTTCCACATTATAGCATGGAATTATAGCACTAATTATATATTTTTCATTCACCATCATTTACCTTAATTAATATTGTTTTGAAATTATTATAGCTTTAAATAATTCTATATCTTCTTTTGTAGTTATCTTAATATTAGTTTGATTTCCATATGACTGATATATTTTTTCTCCAAGTTCATACATCAAACTTGTAATATGTGGCTCTACCTTTTCAATAATACCCTTTCTTTTTTACCTTCCTCATACAATTCTATTAGGTATGAAAATTTGAAACTTTGAGGACAACAAATTTGTATTATTTCATCTCGGTTTATCCATTTAGTACTACAAATCCCATTTTCATTACTGCCTAATAGTTGATAGCACGGAGTACATGATACTGACATTCTATTTTTCTTACATACTTTTATAGAATCATTTAAAATCTCCTGGCTTGTAAACGGAGCAGCTCCATAATGGATCATAACAATATCTTCTTGGCATATACTTCTTTCAAGTTCATTAATTCCAAATAACAGACTCCATAAATGTATTACCGCCTTCTACAATCCATTTGACCTTCGTTAAATTTTCCAGTCTTACCATATTTTTAACATAATCAATCCAGTTCTTATGGCATACAATTTCAATAGAATTAATGTTAGGATTTTTCTGATATATCTCAACTGTGTATGCTAAAATTGGTTTTCCTAATATCTCAACAAATTGTTTCGGTCTATCTGCACCTACTCTAGTACCATTTCCTCCCGCTAATATCATAGCTGTAATCATCTGAATAATCCCCCTTATATTGTAATTCCATAACTATCTAAAGCCTTATCTATAAACCTTATTAAATTATGATAGGATGGCAAAAAAGAAAAAACTATCGTCGTCACCAACACTTCCTTTATACAGTCCCCATGCAAACCAATAGAATGCCGAAATAGGAATAAATGAATAAAAAAATCTTTTTTTTTTCTTTCTTATTTAATTCTCTACCAAAATACGTTTTCATATATCTATCAATTTGTCATCCGTATAATCACTCCTGCACAATATACATCCGATATCATTTGCCTCGTAATTTAATCCTGCATACTCCCAATCAATTAAATATATTTTCCCATTATCACCATACAAATAATTTGGTGCATATGTATCATTATGACATAATACTTTTTTGTACCCCAATTTCTTAGCATCCTGTTCAAGAGCCATATATAATGCTATAACTTTTGAAATTATAACTTTAAATTCTTTTTTTAAATTTCCTTTTGTTAAAGATGCAATTTCAATCAATCTTAACGCTTCATCAATATTATCAAAATATTTTATTTCATCTTTTACTTCTATAGAATGTAACTTATGTAAGTAATCCATTGCTGTCATCAATTGATCATCCGATTCTTCAAACTTGCAATTCTGTGCACCTTCAATAAAGTATGAAAGTTTCCAGCCTGTCTTATCCATATATATGACAGAATCATCAATCCCTATATTCTTCGCAATATTTTGTGCATATATCTCTGTTTCCTATCCACTAAATTTCCTGCGGTTCCACCAGGATGTCTATAAACATATTTTTTACTGCCTACTTTAAATGCAAATGATACATTTGTTAGTCCCGCATTTATCACACTTATCTCACTAATTTGATTGGGATTACATTTCAAAACATATATTATATTTTTAATGATATCAGAATCAACATTCATTAAAAACTCTGAGTCAAACTGTCTTAAGTCATCAATATTATCAAACTCCAAAATTTTATTATTATCATATTTCCTAATATACAATGTAAGTTTTTTTTCTGATGTTTTGCATAAAATTCTTCCCAAAACATACTCGAAATACCAAAATCATTGATTTCTGTTTCCATATAAGATTTGAATATAGTAGAAAATCGTTCATTAAAATAAGCATGCCCAACCATTGCCATACAGTTTTCCCCACCAACAGACAAATCAGTTATGACATCCTCATCCGAAAAATCAATCGCAAACTCATTGAATCTATTTTCTAGATAAGTACATGCTCTATATGACTGATTATACGAATTATCATCGATAAAAGGATTATCGATAAAATAATGATCTGCACAACAAATATATGTATTTGATAAATACTCTCTTGCTTTATATAACGAATATAAATTTCCCTTTTTATCAAACAAATTATTGATAATTAACTTTATATTATATTTTTGTTCGAGATAGAAAAATTTTTCTTTCATATATCCAACAACTATATAAATATCTTTAATTCCAGCATTTTGTAATTGTTCTATCTGTCTTTCAATCAGTATTTCGCCTTTTACACAAAATAATCCCTTTGGTTTTTCATATGTAAATGGTGCAAACTTTGATGATTTTCCGGCAGCTAATATTATTGCATTTTTCATATCGTATTTCTCCAATATCCTTTCCATATATGAGGACTTTTCCGTTTATCCAATGGTGGATACTCCAAATAATTTCCATATATATGAGTTAAGTATAATTTACTATCTATTGGTCCCCAAAATTTAGTATTTTCAAAATTATAATTATCTTTTTTCACTAAATATTTCACTTTGCAATATTTCTTTGTATCCATATGGTCCAAAAACATTACCGCAATATTTACAATCTTGATAATTCTTTTTCTCTAGTTTATCCCATAACATCCTAATATTTCTAAATATCTCATTAGAAGTTTTCTTTTCAGATATCATATTCTTAATTCTTTTTTTTGTTCATAATATGACTCATTCATTATTTTTTGAGCTTCATCTACCGTATTCCCTAGATATACTAAAGGAAAAATATCAATACTAATCCCACTTTTTTTTTATTAACAACGGAAAATCAATAATATTGAGAATTGTTCTAGTATCAATTACACGAGCATACATATAAAAATAGCCATCAGTGCATGCTGGCAGACACATTTTATACCTTACATCTTTTTCCAAAAGTCTATATAATTCATTGATACTACTGATTGGCATATATATATCTATATCATCATCCCAAGGAATAAATCCCGAATGCCTTACCGCTCCTAATAAGGAACCATATGCTAAAAAATATTGCAAATTATTTTCTTCACATATATCATGAATATACTTTAATATTTCAAACTGAATCTTTTTTTGATTCATCTTCCGACACTTCCTTCAATCCAGATATTTCATACTTCTTTTTTGTTCTACCCTTGGATCAAAAAATTGGTAAATATGTTTTTCTTTATCATACCCTAATTTTATCAACTGATTACTCATTTCATCAAAATAAGGAGTACCAATTAACACTAAAACCTCATCATCATATGCGGATAATAGCTCTTCCGTAGCACATACACTAATATTACTATCTATAAAATTTCTTCTTGTTGGATTATTATCAATAACTGCATATATTTTCAATCCCTGTTTCTTTAAAAAATCTATAGCAACGCTCGTAGCCTCTGTAATCCCAAAGAGAACCAGTTTTCTTTCTTTCAAATCACAAGTTTGAAGTAAATTTTTTAAATTTTTTTCTACAATATCGTAAAATACCCAATCTGACCCATATATATCCTTCAAGTTCGTATTCTCCTCTACTCAATTTTTTTTATTTAATGCACTGAATGTATAATATTTATCATCCATAATAATATTTCTTGTTTCTTCTGGTCCACAATTAAGTAACATATCTATCACCGATAACCCCGTTTCAAATCCAGAATACACTTGTTTATATTCCGCACCATCATAATTTATATATTTATGATCTATGCCATTTTTATTAAACAATCCTATATCAACATAATTTTCACTTCCCTTATTTGACATATAAAATGTTTCACCTAATTCATGACATATATTTATTAGCAACTCATTTTTTTTCACCCGAAAAATTATAATCAGTATCATATAGTAATTCTGTATCACTTTTCAATTCTTCCAAAATAAATTTAGTAATATATATATCTAAATCAGATAAATTCTCCCACTTTTCAGAATACAAGTCTTTTATAAATGGAAAATATTTTTCATAATATGGGGCCTGATATGCAAATTTTATTGCATTTAAATGTTGATTTCTCCAGTTATTCACATTGCTTATTTTTACATCAGAAATCAACTGTCCTTCTTTTCCTTTATTTTCTACTGGTACAGTTAAATATTTCCACCCTTCCTTTATTCTAATTCTATTTCTATTCTGCCATGAACTTTTATCAAATTGAACTTTAGTTAAAAACAAGAACTTATCACTTCTCATTATCTTTCCTATTAATCCTGGGTAAGCCCAATAATTAGGCTGATGTATTGTTAACATATTTATAAACCTCCATGATATTATCTACTATTCTCTCAGTACCATAACCATCTACAAATTTTTTCATATTATTTGACATTTCAATTCGCAAATTCAAATTACTAGAAAGTTCTTCTATATTTTCCATTATATTTTGTATTAAATGCTTTTTACCGACATCAATATTTCCCGCATACCTAACCATTTTTTTTTTGATTGAATCCCATACAATCATATTTTTGATTATGAATATGCAAAAAAAAAAATAGTAGGAACCCCAATCTCACATAATTCATACAATGAATTTCCTGCAGCTGTTACTGCTAAATCACATTTACACATGAGATTTGATATATTACTAATGTTTTCATATAACCGAATCCTGTTATTCTCAGCATATTTGCATTTTATACATTTTTTTATCTTTGTTATATACCCCAAGAACAACATGAAATGTATATTGCAAAAATTTTGTTGCAACATTCAAAAAATGAAAGCAAAAAGCTTTTTTTCATCACTTCCACCACACATTAACAATATATCTTTTACATTATAATTATTGGTATAATCATTATGATCTGTGAATTCTGTCCTAAGTGGAGTAAATTGTTGTCCTAATAATAATTTTGTATTTGTATTAGCATATATAGAATAATAATCAAAAATATAATGATAAACATTATAATTTATAAGTAAATCCACATTTTTTTTTACCAGTAAACTGATCCTCTATGTATACTATATGTGACAAATCATTTAACTGTCTTATATATTCATTCGTAACTAAGTAACTGTCAATAATAACTATGTCTCTTTGCCGGTTTAAAATATTCGACATTGTATCCAATTCCGTAATGGGATTTTTCCAATCACTATTTAATACAATATATTCTAATCCATAATTTTCTAATAAAATAGTTGCCTCATTATCTGCTATTAAAAATTTCACTTCATGATTTCTTTTTTTTGCATTCTAATGCAATCGTTATACATCTCATAACGTGACTTGATGCTATTTCTGCATTCGCATCAGCTCTAAAATATATCATATGTATGCTTCCTTTTGTTTTACTTCTTCATTGATTTTTTTTTATGTTAGGATTTTTTTCCAGATAATCAGCTATATCGTTCAAATTAAAATCATTATTATCATCTCCAATATTATCTATTATTCTAATTATCACTTCTAAATCTTCCTGTGTATCTAAAGTGAGTCTATATTTCGAATAATCCTTTGGAGATCTCATATAATACACATTATTCTTGTTTTTATATAAGTACGGTGTAACATGTTCTCTCTCATATTTTTTTTCAGCATTAAAAAAAGCATCTTCTAACAACTTCATTGAAAAGATTTCTACATCCATACCTCTTGGATATGTTAATTTTTCACCATTGTTAGGAACATTGGTCAAAATATCACATTGAGTTCTCTCATATTCGTTTATTGCTAAATCTATTATATTAGGATCTATTAAAGGACAATCCGATGTTATCCTAATAACAGTTTGGACATTATTGTACCTAGCCGCATAGTAATATCTTGCTAATACATCTTCTTCACTTCCCCTAAAAACTTCAACACCACATTTTTTTGCAATATCCTCTATTACATCATCTCTATCAAGAGTTGTTGTTGCAACAATTATTTGATTTACCAATTTTGCTTTTTTTATTCTTTCAATTCCAAACTCTAATAAGGTTTTATCTTTTACAGAATATAATATTTTTCCTGGAAGTCTTGTAGAACCTCTTCTAGCTTGAATAATTACACTATACTTCATTTTAATCACCTTTTCTTAAAAACACCTATTATTTCTCTTCCCAATCCCATCTCTCCAAGTGTTTTAAATACCTCAAGAGTTTTATCTTCAGAAATTGAATTCATAAATAACTCTAAATCAATTCTAGATAAGTAACAAGATTTACCTACAGTTCTATTTTTTTTGATAATTTGTATTTTCATTAAATAAATTCAAGTCGATAAAGGATTCACCATAGACTTCTTCACAATTAAATCCAAAATCATCAAGTAAATTAATCAATCCATTTTTATTAAAATAATATGGATGTCCTTCCTCATCTAACCAAAATTCGTTATCTATCATTTTATTATTTAATAAATGTCTCTGCAGTACAGAATAATTGTTCGCAACCTTTATAATCAATACCCCATCGTCACATAACATGGTATTACATAAATTTAAAACTGTCTTTAGATCTAACATCATATCTAAAGACTCATCCATCTTAATCACTTTATATTGCTTGCCCATACAGTTCAATTTCTTTAATTTATCAATACAATCTCCCTGAATAAAATAAGGAAGCATATCCGGATTATTTTGCTCTATTCCATATTTCGAAAAGTCTATGCCACATACATCATATCCCTGAAGATAAAAATATTTAATTGCATATCCTTCGCCACATCCTATATCTAAAAATGTCTTTTCTTTTTCAGATTTAAATGTGATATTTTTTTCAATTATTATTCTTTTTTGTCGCATTTTATAGTCAAAAAATTTCTTTTTCCTTTTTCGCTATATGTGTTCTCATAATTTCCTTTAGAATTTTGAAAATAACAGTTTTCAAAATCTTTTTTCATATCTTCTACAAATGGTTTATTTTTTAATTCATAAAACCCATACTTATTTAAAAAAACTTTTTCGTACATGCGCTTACCTACTCAATTATTTCCCATTTTAACGGTGTACCTTTTTTTTATATCACACCTAGCTTTTTTCCAATAATTTGATTATAATACTTTGTATGTAACCCAAATCCAGGCCTAATTGATTTGATATTATCAGAAGTAAATGTTTCACCACATTTTATATCTTTAACAACAAAAAGTGATCTTGAATGTTCTCTTTCCCTTTTTTGTGCTTCTGTCAAATCAAATGTCACCTCTCCTATTGCAGCTTCTGCTATTCTAATCTGTTTGCACATCTCCTTAAACTCTTGTAACTCCATTGAAAATTCCGAATCAGGTCCCCCATCATTCCTACGTATTGTTACATGCTTTTCGATAACTTTGGCTCCCTTAGCTATTGCTGCTATTGGAACTGTATATCCCATAGAATGATCTGACAATCCTATTAGACAATTAAAAGTATTTTCTAACGCTGTTATAGTCTCAATATTCATATCTTTATATGGACTAGGATATGTAGATGTACATTTTAGTAAAATTATATTATTGTTACCTTCCTCAACACATGTCCTTAGTGCTAATTCAATATCTTTTAAATAAGCAATTCCAGTAGATATAAAAATAGGTTTCCCTAATCTCGCAATTTTTCTAATCAAAGGTATATCAGTAATTTCAAATGATGCAATTTTATAGGCTGGAACATTCATTGTTTCCAAAAAATCTACAGATGTAAAATCAAATGGTGATGAAAAACATATTAATCCTAGACTTTCAGCATATTCTTTTAATTTTGGTTGCCATTCCCATGGTGTATATGCCTTTTCATATAGTTTGTGTAATGTCATTCCATCCCAAAGTGTTCCCTGTGTAATTTGAAAATAATCATTATCACAATCTATAGTAATTGTATCTGCTGTATATGTTTGAAGTTTAATTGCATCCGCACCTGCATCTTTTACCCCTTTTATAATTGCTTTGGCTCTTTCAAAATCCATATTATGATTAGCAGACATCTCAGCTACAATAAATGTCGGAGTATATTTAGAAATCATTTTATTTCCAATTATAATTTTCTTATTCATATACGTATAATTCCCCCATTAATGCTCTTCCACATTTTTTAGTAGCTCTTTCAAATCATCTACCGAAAGCCACTCTGTATTTTTACCTGAACTATACTCAAATCCCTGCTCCAACCTTTTTTCCACCGGTCTGTATCTTATCTTTATCCCACCAGTCAAAATGAGGGTAAACTATAAAGTGTTTGTCATATTCATATGTAAGTAATGAATCCTCTCTTGTAACCATTATTTCATGAAGTTTTTCGCCTTCACGTATACCTACCTCCGGCATCTCACATCCCGGCAGTATAGCCTGTGCCAAATCTGTTATCTTAAATGAAGGAATCTTTGAAATAAAAGTCTCTCCACCTTTTGCCTCTGACAATGCCTTAATCACAAGCTCTACTCCCTGTTCAAGGCTTATCCAGAATCTTGTCATCCTATAGTCTGTTATTGGAAGAGAAGTACCACCATTAGCAACTATATTTCTGAAAAATGGAATAACTGAGCCTCTGCTTCCTGCTACATTACCATATCTGACGATTGAAAAATTAACATTCTTTTCTCCTGCATAGGCATTTGCCGCAATAAATAGCTTATCTGAAACAAGCTTAGTGCCTCCATAAAGATTAATCGGATTAACTGCCTTATCTGTCGAGAGTGCCACAACCCGCTTCACACCACAATCCAACGCTGCGTCAACTATATTCATTGCACCATTTATATTTGTCTTAACAGCTTCCATCGGATTGTACTCGCAGGATGGAACCTGCTTTAAAGCAGCTGCATGAACCACATAATCCACACCATCGAAAGCTCTGTAAAGTCTTTCTTTATCCCTTACATCTCCAATAAAAAAACGAAGTTTGTCAGCCTGTGGATGATTCTTATATTCATTTTGCATTACAAACTGCTTATACTCGTCTCTTGAATATATTATTATTTTCTTAGGCTCATAATGCTCCAACACATAGCTAACAAACTGATGTCCAAATGAACCTGTTCCCCCTGTTACCAAAATCGACTTTCCATTTAACACGAAATATTTCCTCCCTGATATTTTCTACCAGTGCTTGGAATACCTTCATAAATAAAAAGCCACCCGAACGTACATAGTCCGAGTGGCATAATAATTCATCCGATATAAACTTATGCCTCCATGCACCTTAACGATTCTTCATGAATCTCTTACATTATATATCGACAATTTATTATTTTTCTTTATACTTTTTTTTTCTACAACATATTAAATTTATTTGCTAAATCTTTCCTAGCTTGTTTTAAAGCCTTTTGATATTGTTTATTTGTCAATTCACAAATTTTTAATGTATTATCTATTTCATTCTCCTGATTCTTATCCAAATCATATATAGCGGTTGCAACTTCATAGCTTTCTTTAGCATTATACATATTTAGTAGCGCGATCTCAAGGCCTTCATCTATTTTATGGTTAATCTTGATTATACCATTCAATTCTTTTTTAAGTTTATAATATCATTTTTTTTGGCTTGTGCCTTTCGTGCCCTCTTTATCTTTTTTTTTTCTCTCCTGTTTTTAATTCCTTTTGAAGTCTATCTAATTTATTAGGTAGGGCTTTAAGTTTTGCTTTTATTTTTTCTTCTTTTTCATCCTCCGATAAAAGTTTAGCGCAGCCATTTACTATTTCTCGCCAACGCTCCGTTTTCTTTCCATTACAGCATTTCGTAATCGCTTCATTAAGCGTCATTATGTCTGTACCATTTATTTTTGCCCCACCTTCAGTAGCATCAATAAATTCAATATCTGTATATCTGGATATTGTACCTTCAAACCATTTTCTGTATGCATTCATATTGTTTTCAGTATATATTTTTCCGCCATAGATATCTTCCACTTCGTAATATTTATCTTTTTTTTCAAGTCAATATTATTTTCATTATCATACGACAGCTTAGAATGTCCTTTCCCTTCAGGATATGCCAGATCCTGGCCAACAAGAACTATCGTCTTGAAACCACTCCTTATAGCTAATGAAAGTAAATTACACGCAACTGAGCCACCACTCTCTATTATATCAAGCCTAGAAAACTCATTTTTAAAAAGTTCTTTAATAAATGATTCGCCGCTCCATGCATAGAATCTCTTTCCCGTATGCATCTTTGAAATTTCAGAATTATAGTTTATATCTACAAGCATAGGTAATTCAGCAAATCCATCACTCTCAAAAAGGCTTAACGGCTTATGCGGGTCAACAGACGCAATGATATCCGGAACTATACCTTTTTTTTTAATAACGGCTTTAACGCTGTATCAACAGCCATTATCATCGCTCTTCCTTGAATTTTCTTCAATTCATCTACATTTTTGTCTAAAGATGGACCTGCCGATACAATAAATGCCGCATAATTTTCAGAATCATTATTTTTTAGTTCATTTGTTAATGTGCCAACTCCATATTGGTTTATTATATCCGTTATATTATTCCAAAACGTATTTATATGCTCATCATTTAATACTATATCGGTATTTTTCTGCATTACTATTTGCTCAACGCGAGTGTATGTATTGCCCTCAAAAATTCAGAATATGCTTGTGCCATAAGATGATCATACTGTGGCATGCAGACAATATCTGCAATAAAATAATTCTTTTTCATCTATCAGGTCATGTAATATCTCAGTTCTGGCTCCATCCATATTTGCTCCAACAGTTATAAGTACATGGTCATCAATCAATATGCTTATATCCTCCATTGATTCTACCACAGCTCTAAACATCGAAACCGATGGTTCATGAATATATACATAGTTATCCGGAAATTTATCCCTTATTGTCTTTATAAAAAAACAAGTCTCCTACCCCAAAAACCAGTATTGGAGCAAACGGATTTGTTTGTGCATTCAATTTGTTTATCAAAAATGCTGTAACTATCTCACAGTCATATCTGCTGCTCATGAAATAGCTATGTTCATTTTTCTCTATTGAGTAAATCCTCTTATTATTTAAATCCATATCTATATGAACTTTCTCATCTTCACTTTCATTTATTATATTCTTAAATAAATGGATAATTATATACTAACTCACTATATCTTTTTTTTCTATCTCTTTATTTTCCATATATCTGCACCAATTCACTGTAAATCAAAAGGCTCTCTCTTATTTCATATTTTAGTGTATCTGCAATCTCAATTTGATCTTTATATTGTATTCCTTCCAACAAATTTTGAAGTTGTTGAACAAGTATATTTTTATCTATTTTTTCACCACATTTATTATAATAATCTATTTTACTTAAAAAGCTCACCATATATGGCTCTATCAATGCTACAGTTTCCTCTATATGCCTCGTGGCCTCGTTGAAATCGCAATATATCATTTCAACAAAATCATCTATTTTCTCAATTACATTCCGTTCCATATAAGCTCCATCCGTATATTAAATAAAGCCACCCAAAAATGAGTGGCTTTATCATAGTACACACTATAATCAATATTACTGAATCAGTGAAAGTACACCCTGTGTCTGGCTGTTTGCCTGAGCAAGCATAGACTGACCTGCCTGCTGGATGATAGAAGTAGCTGAGTACTGTACCATCTCTGAAGCCATATCTGTATCACGGATACGTGACTCTGCTGTCTGAGTATTCTCAGCAACATTATCAAGATTGTTTACTGTATGCTCAAGTCGATTCTGAAGAGCTCCAAGATTAGATCTCTGAGACGAAACCTTATCAATAGCTTTCTGAATTTTCTTCATTGCACTACCAGCAGCACCGAATGATGCAACATCAAGTGCATTTACACTAAGCGCATCTGCATTCATTGTCTTAATAGAAATAGATATCTTTTGATCTTTAAGTGCTCCGACCTGAAGATTCTTTCCTGTAAACTTTCCATCAAGAAGATTCTGTGTATTGAACTGTGTTGTAGAAGCAATACGCGAAATCTCCTTAGTAAGAGCATCTATCTCACTCTGTACTGCTGTTCTGTCTGTTGTTGTATTTGTGTCATTTGCAGCCTGTGTTGCAAGCTCGTTCATTCTCTGAAGGATTGAATGAGCCTCATTTAAAGCACCCTCTGCTGTCTGGATAGCTGAGATACCATCCTGAGCATTAGAAGAAGCTTTGTTAAGACCTCTAATCTGACTTCTCATCTTTTCTGAGATTGAAAGACCGGCTGCATCATCTGCTGCACGGTTGATTCTGTAACCAGAAGATAACTTCTCTGTCGATTTGCTGAGTGAGTTTGTGCTGATTCCTAACTGTCTGTTTGCGTTTGACGCAGCCATATTGTGCTGTACTACCATAATTGTTTCCTCCTTGAATTAAGTGAAGCGTCCATGCTTCAATCTGTTTTATCATTGTAGTTCGCCGCCCGACCGTACGCTTCGTTTGGCTTGCTACTATTAAGTAATATCTTGCTTACTTATTATCTATATCGGACTTGTTTTCCGATACTTTATACCTAAAATAAAATTTTTTCAAAAATTTTGCAAATCATTATAAACCTTTTTAAGATATCCAATCAATATATTGTTTTCTTTCTCTGTACGAACCGCTATTCTAATATAACTCCTTCCATTGGATATCTTGCCGGAAACATCTTTTATTAATATGCCTTCTTCAAACAATCTAATGCACAACTGTTCGCTATCTATGCCAACTACCTCGCACATTACATAATTTGCCTGAGTTGGCAACACCTTTAGATAAGCTATCTCCTGCAAGTCCCTCAAGAACCTTTGTCTTGTATTTCTAAATTTTTCCATGCTTTCTATATAGTTCTTTTTTATATTTGTTAAATATCTGCATAAAGAACTCTCCGAAAGAATTTATATTCCAAATCGGCAGTGTGCTTCTTATTAACCCCATTTCTTTCTTATCTGCTGAAGCCAAGACCCCTAGTCTAACCCCCGGCACACCATACGATTTGGAAATACTTTTTTTATGATATATAAATTTGTATGTTTTTCCAATATATCGTCTTTTATCAAAGTAACATCTTCAATGCTCTCGTTCTCCTGCAAATCGACGAAATCAACAAAGCTCTCATCTAAAATAAACTTTATTTGTTTCTTTTCAGCCCATTGTATAAGCTTTAGTACATCATGTATCGGTATATAATTACCTGTTGGATTATCAGGATTTATCAAAACCAAAGAACCTATATTTTTATCATCAAAATAATTTATCACATCATCTGCGTTATATCCTTTTTCATTTATATACGGATGATATATTTCCACATTTCCTGAATATCTGTTCTTATATTCGTTAAATGATGGCTCTATAATGCCCATTGTCCCAGTTTGTATATCAAGTAACGCCTTTATTAATTCGGCCGCACCATTACCTAATATAATATACTCATCTTTCACTCCAAATATATTTGAAGATATCGTTGAATCGACCTTCTGTCCAGAAGGGTATTGCGTGAGCAATGTCTTAAAATTTGACTCCACCTCATCTATTAGCCTTTTCGGTGGAAAATACGGATTTACAAGATAACAATAGTCTGTCATATGAGGATATCGCCAAAATCCCCCATATCTGCTCATTATTTTACGATATCTTTCTGCCGGATCATCTGTAAACAGTGATTCCGCTATATCCAAATCCTGAATATCATCAATTTCATACCATTTCTGATCTTCTATACGTTTAACTCGTATTTCATTAGTCTCCAGCATAGCAATTAGCTTAATCACAGACTCGTAATACTCATTTTCACCCATCGCCTTTTCATAGGCTGCCAGGAAAGGTACATATATGTTACTTGAAAAATCTACCGACAGCTTATATATGTTTACCGTCTTATAATATTTCTCTTTATCATTAAAATTAAAATATTTACCCGGCACAAAATCTATTATTCTGTCAGCATCATCTATAATCATGCAACTGCCATCCATCCAGCTTTCAAACTTATCAACAACAGCTAGCGATTTTCTCTCATCTGTCAATACCCCATCTATAATAGCCTCATCAAATACAAGATCTGATTCAAGTAAAATTGTATCATCTTCACATAAATGTTCTTTAGCTAATGACAAAGAGTAAATATTATTAGTTTTTTCATAATCATTATTCCATATGTATGTAATCGGTGTAGCTACATTTAACGATTCAATATAATTTACAGGCTTTTGTCCTTCATAACCCACAACAATTACGATTTTATTTAATGCTTTCCTATCCAGTATTCTCAATGTTCTCTCTATTATGGATATGCCATTAACATTCACCATGCATTTAGTATTGTTTTCTGTTAAATGTTTTAATCGCTTTCCCATTCCAGCAGCAAGAATTATTGCCTGCATAAATATTCCTCCTCATTATCTAGTCATATATCACATGCTCTGCTATTCTTTCCAGAAAAATCTTCTCATATTTATCCAATAAAGCCTTATCTTCGATATTTGTACCATCTTTATAGTACCCATACACCTTGTAATCTTTTTAATTCAAATCTTCCCTCTTCATCAGTTAGAGCTTGATTATCAAAATATATTTCATAGTCATTGGCATTTGCTACCGCACAATATTTATCTCCAGGATGAATACTTTCTGTTATAGCATATTTCTCTCTTTTTTCACCTCCGAAACTAAGTGGAAGCCTACCATTTATTTTCTCATAATCAACCGGTATATCACACAATTTACACATTATAGGCAAGTAATCAGCCGTTGAAATAATTTCATCTGACATTTTTTCATCCACATTGCTTCCACGAAACATAAATGCAAACTTGGTTCTCTCCTTTGACAAAAAATGTTTATCATTTGGAACCAAATACCCCTGTCCATGATCCGCAAAAAGACTTATAACAATCTCATCATCCTTATAATTCTTCTCTATATAGTTATATAAAAATCCAAACAACATATCAAAGTACTGAATAGTCTTCTTATATCTCTGACTTTTTCCCCAGCTATAGTTTTGTTTAACAGATGTCTTTCCAACATCTTCATATTCCAGTTCATCAAGCGTTAGATTTTTTTGTACTGCAAGTGACAAATCAAAACCATCTGCAATATCATGTAAATCTCCAACCGTCATCCATAAATACTGATCCGTATCTTTAAATGTTTCTATATGCTCGATAGCATTTATGATCTCATGCTCTGCCCTTGCTCCCATTGATTGAATTTGATATACATACTGATCACACCCTCTTGCAAATCCGTATGAATATATACATCTCCAATCACCATCTAATTTACTTGTAAAATAGCCTTTTTCTTTAATGTATTCAGTCAATGTTGGAACACTTTGCGGTAATTCACCATCTATTGTATTATGAAACATCATATGTCCAAGTGTATCTAATCCGCTTTCATATGTTGCCAAACTTGGAAATGTCCATTCCGAACAGCTAAAAGTATTTGTACATACTGTACCTTTTTTGAAAAAAAGCGTATGTATTCGGCATAAGCCTTCTAAAATCTTCTCCATTAATAACTTCCTGTGCTAATCCATCAACAAAAAAGCTCAAGACAAGTTTTTTTCGTTTTGCGTCATGTTTTAGCGGAATCGGACAACCATAATATGCTTTATGCTTTGAGATTATATATGTTCCATTTTTTACCCTATAATAGTTAAAATGCTTAGCATCTCTTTGTACAATTATATTTTTATTTTCTTCATTTTTGAACTCATACAAATTATTATTCTCAGTGCTTGCAATAGGAATTAAATATTCATTGTCAGTTCCAATAACCTTTGCTTCTATACCTTTATTAGTATACTTCAAGAATTCAGCTTGTGTTCTAATCAGATTCATATTTTCTTTTCCAATAAAGTCTTGAACCGGGCTTCTATATATGCCAATATAGCGCAAGTCATTATCTGCTACCCAATATTCTGTGCCAACTATTAGCTTACTGCTATCTCTTGGTGCTCTTACATTCTTTCCCCAAATACAATCCATTCGCTTCAAAAACGAATCAGCCTTCATAATATTATTTATATCTTTCAATGTTAAATATTTATCAACAAGTTCAATGTATTGCTTTTCCAAATCAGTTATTTGACAACATATATCATCATATATACAGGATCTTTAATTTTTAAATAATCATATAAATAATCCGCTACTTTGTACGCCTTTAACGCTTCTATTACCATTCCTGCTGCCTGATATGAGCAGCCATTATAATAGTAAGCTTCATAACTTGTAGGGAATTTTCTTACACACTCTTCAGATATTTCTATCGCCTTCTCTATGTCTCCAATTTGCAACATACAAATGCATTTATAAAACTTTAAATCTCTATCTCTAGGATTTTCCTGTTCATATGCATTTAAAATATCAATACTTTTTTTTGTAAATTTCCATTCTGCAAATTACTTTCGATTTCTTCTTTTTTATTTTATTCTTCATTTTTAATCCTCATATAAATAATAATGCCATTCGAACTTTTAAAATTCGAATGGCACAATATGTTTTATAATTATATAATATCCATTTGCATCCATGCACCATCTAAATTCATCCTGAATTTCTATATTATATATCGGTCAGTTTCTATTATAGTTTAGGCTGTTCAATGATTATCATAGAACCTTTTTCTATTCCTCATTCCTCGCTCACGGCTTCAATGCCGTTATCGGCACCACATACACTCCATCCGGTCTCTTATATGCCATATTACTCATACCGCATATCACACATAGCACCTTTGGCGGATTATCCCCTTCTCTCTCCATTATTGATTTGAGTTTAAGAAGCTCCTCTGCTGCTGCCTCTATCTGATTGGCGCCGAGCTTTATCTCAAAAAGCTCCCCAGGTTCCATCCGGAAACTCCACAATCGCATCTGCTTCATTTCCTTTTTCATCTCTGAAATGAAAGATATTGGCATCATTGTATTCTGCGTATATCTTCAGATCATGCTCACACATACTTTCAAATATGAATCCAAATGTATTCAAATCATTTAAAAGCATTTTCTGTGTGGCTCCAAGCGCTGCTACCGCCAGTGATGGATCGACAAAATGTCTCTTGGATGCCTTTAATATCCTTCTGGACGAGCGCAGGTTTGTGCTGAATGCAGGTTGATCATCCAGTATAAATAGTCTGTTAAATATATCAAGGTAATCAGATATAGTACTTTTTATCTACATCTATTTCATCCTTTGCTCCTATATCTTTTCGAATGGTGCTATTGCTGACGAGCGTACTCTCGTTTCGGGCAAGTGAATGTAGCAGCGACCACACCTTTCTGGAATCTCTCTTTACTCCATCCACACTGAACATATCGTCATCTACAACTGTTTTTAAATATTCCTTTGCAAGATTACCGCATATCTTCTCAGGGGTTTCCAAATTGCCCGGCCAGCCTCCACGGACTGCATAGTATATAAGCTGTTCCACGGTGACATTACCTGTTATGGCATTCTCCATCCTGTCTTCAAATATATCCTTCAGTGATGCTTCTCCTGTTGAGTCACCTGTTTCATATAGTGACATTGTATTCATGCGGACTTTTCCAATCCTCGCTGTCCCACTGTGTAATATTCCTTTATGATTTGGTGTTGCTGAGCCGGTCAGTATAAATTTTCCCTTGTTATTATCCTTATCCACCTCAAATCTCACCGCATCCCATAATGTCGGTACCTCCTGCCATTCATCTATCAGACGTGGTAATTCCCCCTTTAATACAAGGTCCGGACTTATCTGAGCCATTGTTCTGGTCTGAAAATTGTTTTCAGGATTTCCTACAAATGCTGCACTATTTGCTCTGCTCCTAGCCATCCATGTCTTACCGCAATATTTAGGACCTTCTATGCATACAGCCCCAAATGTTTCCAAATATTCATCAAATTTTGATTCTGTCAATCTCGATTTGTAACCTTCCGGTGTAAGCATGTTCTACCGCCTTTCTACATATTTTTAGTATTCCTGTTAATATGTAGATTATACATTGTTTTTTCAGCATTTGTCAATTCTATCCACCCATTTTCGCCATTTTCATTCACCTATTTTCGCCGTTTTCATCCACCTATTTTCGCCATTTTTATCCACCCATTTTCACCGTTTTCATCCACCCATTTTCACCATTTTTATCCACCCATTTTCACTTTTTATTATCCATGAACTGCGGATCCACATATCCGGTCTTTGTCATTGACTGATAATATTTGCTAGCCACATTTGCGCCCTTTCGCACTTGTCTGGCCTGTTTTTTTATTCCGTTGAATTTGTTTGTCATAAGGGCTTTGTTTCTGGCTTCCTGGCTTTGGATTTTCACGCTCTTGTCTGTGATTTTGCGGATATGATCCTGCATAATGCGGATTTCTTCTTTGTATGCCTCTTTGTTGCCTTCAAGCTCTTCTTTTACGCGCTCGAAGAGCTTTTCAAAGCCACTGTCCAGGTTGTCGAGTTGCTCTATGAGCTTTGATTTCTGCTCTACAACGTCATCAAAATCGTCCGGTGTGAGGTTTGGATCTTCAAGCTGGTTTTTCTGTACTGTGTCAAGCTCTATTATTTTGTCAAGTACCTGCTCTTTTTTCTCCAGGCTTTGTATCATTATTGCGATGTATGTCTGTTCCATGGTGTTCTCCTTTCAAAAAGGCTATTGCCCAGCTCCATAACTTTGCAATAGCCTTTTTGTCTTTTATCGTTATTATTTTTTGTTTTACGACATGCCTACCTTGCTTCCGTTGCAAGTGACACGCATGACCTCTTTCCATGCATCTCTCATGGTACGCAGGTGCTCAAGCACTTCATCGAGTATCTTTGTATCTTTCTTGATATTGGCCTCAACCAGTCTCTGCATGAGGTATGTATATACCTTGTCAAAGTCCTTTGCTACCGGATATTTGTGATTCAGGGTGGCCTGAAATTCTTCGATGATTGCCTCTACCTTTTTGATATTATCGTGTGCTTTCTGTATGTCATTTTTTTTCTCTATAGCCATCTCTGCTATATTGCAGAACTTGATGGCTGCCTCGTAGAGCATGAGTGTCAGCTCCGCTGGCGATGCTGTCTGAACCTTGCTGTTTGCATATACTGCGTATCCTTTGCTTTGTAACATTTGTTACCTCCCTGATTTCGTACATTTACTGCTTGTTGAAATGTACATTTTCAACATATTTCACACATTCTGACTCATGTATGGTTATTCTTTATGAGAAATAGCTGCTTAGTGAGCTCTGTGTACTGTTGAGCTTGGCGAGCGAGCTCTCCATTGCGGAGAACTTTTTATAGTAATAGTCTTCCTTGTCTGATATCTTTGTCTCCCACTCCTTGATAAGCTTTGTGTAATTACTGTACTCTGTGCTCATCTGCTTGTCGTTGTATATGGTAAACGCTGAGCTCAGTGATGTTGATGACATCTTATCTCCGATTGCCTTGTAGAGGTTGTTGGAGATTTGCTGCATAAATGTCATGACATTGTCAGGGTCATTATTGATTGCCGCCATGAGCTTATCTGTGTTGCCTGAGGTGTTGGTGTCATCCTCATCTCCGTCGATATGGTATGCGTTCTGCTCATTGTCTGCAGCATTGAGGTAGCCAAGCGTATGGATTCCGAAGCTTGAGAATGAGTATTTCTTGCCGTTATCTCCACTGCTGATGACATGGCTGACTGCATGGCTGTCATTACGCCGCTGAGAGTTGTATCGTTTTTGAGCAATGAATCCTTGATTTTCTGCTCCCACTTCTCAATCTCTTTGTCGGACATGTTTTCCTTTTCATCATCTGTCAGCGGCTCATAGCTGCCTGCTGATGCTGCGTTGTAGAGCTTGGTCATCTCGTTTATGACGTTGTTGTACTCTGTCAGGAAGTCCTTTATCTTGTCATAAATGCCCTGTGTATCCGTGGCTGTGGTGATGCTGATTTCATCATTGCCGGAGGTCTTTGAGAGTGCTGTAATGTTCAGTCCATTGATGTTGAAGCTGTTGCTGGCTCCGGTGTATTTCACGCCATTTAACTCAATTTCGGCGTCTTTTCCGTCTATCTTGCTGGCATCGGTATTGTACTGTGCGCTTGATGACAGGTCATACGCTGCATCCACTTCATCTGCCAGCTTTGAAAGGGCTGCTTTGTACTCCTCTGAATTTGTGTCCTTTATTGCTGCAAGATCCTTTACGATGCTGTTTTTGTCTACGGTCTCCTGTGCTGTCTGTGCTGCTGTTGTGAGCGCTGACACTCTGCCCGCGTAGCTGTTATCTGCTGCATCACTGCCTGATGCATAGGCGCCGGTTCCTGATATAAGTGCCTGCACTCCGGCTTTTCCGCCGTTGTCCGCATACGCACTATGGACAGCCTCTGTGAGCTTGCTTATGGTGTAATCATCATCCTTTTTCAGCACTGTATCCTCTGATGATTCAAAGGCTGTGACTGTTGACAGGTTTGCTGTGTATGTGTTCAGATCAGCCTCTGATATACCATTTGTGAGAGCTGTATAGGCTGTGTTTGCAGCCTCCGCATTTGTAAGCGACGCTTCCTTGGATGTGTAATCTGCCTTTGATTTGATTGTTATGCCGTTTTTTGAATCATCCGGTTCACCGTCTGCATAATATTTGCCGTCTGCACGCTTGGTATATACTTTTCCGTCTGCATCCTGAAGCTTTTCATCAGTGTCTCCGACCTTTGTGTATGACACTTCCTTGGCGTCATCGCCCTCGCCGGTTGTGGATGTGTATGATATTTTTTCTGTAACCTCATGATATGCCACGTTTTTGGTCAGCTTTGCTGTATCTCCGCTGTATTTATCTGTTTCATCAGCTACGTTGATATAATTGCCATCGGAATCCTTCTTGTATGTTTTGCCGTCGGCCGTATATGTCTCTTCTGCTGAGATGTACTTGCCGTCTGCTGATTTGTATACCGCATTGCCCTTTGCGTCTTTTGCAGTTGTCAGACTGTATGTGGTGTAGCTGTCATCACTGTTTTTCATTATGACGGCTGAGTCTCTTCCTGAGCCAAGCTTTGCAAGTGTTTCAAGCTTTGTCTTGTCTGCACTGCTGTGTGCTGCATAAAAGTCCTGAACATCCGCATAAGCATTGCCATATGTTATGGCATTGAGCAGGTTGCTGCTCTGTGCATTGTACTTTGCAACATTGTCTGCTGCTGTGACATATGCGTTTCTGGCGTCTTCTATATTCTGCTGTGTGTTTCCGTTGTTTTTACCGGACAGGCCTGCGTACTCTCCATATGGGTTTGGTCTGGTTCCGTCTGCCGATGCTCCCACTGCGATTCCGAGCTTATAGAGTGCGCTCGCTCCTGCGGCATTTGCTCCTGTGAGTGTGAAGTCATTCTCTACACCTGTGTCCTTTGAGCTTATGTAAAAACGCTTGTAGTTGCTGTCATAGCTGGCATTAAGTCCTGTCTCCTTGAGCTGCTTCTCCACGTCTGACATTGTGGATGTCGCGCTCAGCGTGATAGTCTTTGTGGTGCCGCCTGTATTTACATTTATCTGCGCATCTCCACCTGTATAGCCAAGCTGAGCCAGTGTGGTCGTTGAGCTTGAGGCATTTATCTGTGCTCCTGTGAGCGAGCCTGCCTTTGCGGTCTCCTTTATTTTAAGCGACTGCGTGCCATTTGGAGCTGTTGATGATGCTGTAACTGTGGCCTTTGTCATGTCTGAAACCGATGTCTTTTTTTAAGGTTGTAGGCACTTGAAAATCGCAGGTTTGATATATTACTGTACATACTGTACACCTTGGTATTCAGTGACTTCCAGGATTCCTGCTTCCAGCCAAGCTTTGTCTGTGCTTTTTCATATTTTTTTTCTTTCTTGGTTGTATAGCCTGATACAAGTGCTTTGACAATTGAATCCGTATCGAGGCCCGAATTCATTCCCGATAATCTGATTGCCATGATGTCCTCCTATCTCTTCTCATCTACCATGAGTCCTGCCATCTCCCAGACCTTCGCTATCATATCAAGTGTCTTCTCCGGCGGGAACTCTTTGATGACTTCTTTTGTCTTTTTGTCTATTATCTTTATTGTCACGCGGTTAGTCTTCTCATGGATGCCGAACACTGCCTCCGACTGGTCAGCCAACGCGCTCTTGTTGATATCATCCACAGCCTTTTTAAGCTGCATATTCTTCTCATTCTGCTTTTGTGCAGCAGCCTGTGCCTGTCCCTGCGCTCCGGCATCACCGGCTGAATCACCGCTTGCTTCCTTCGTATTCATCGCCTGAATATTCCTTGCGATGCTGTCAGACACGACCTGATTGTCCGCACTGGACACCTCTGTCCTTCCCTGTGCCTGTTCCTTTATCTGTGCAGTTGATGTACTTCCCTGATAGACCATTCCTGCACCCTTGATTGCCTCTATTGCCATCTATAACACCTCCGTGTGAAAATATGTTGCAATTGACTGTTGTTCTTACCCTATTCTAAGGAATATATCGGATGAATCGCGGGAAAGTTTATAGCTTTCTTCCCTTTTTAAGTATAAAGAGATTTTTTGAAAAATCCCGGCCCACATCAGGATACTTAACTTTATCCTATGACGTGAGCCGGGATTGATTGTCTATTTATTCTCTTTGCAATTTAGTCTTAATGCTCCAGATTTGCAAACTTCGTGTACTCAGGCAGCCATGCAAGGTTTACGGTGCCGATTGGACCATTACGCTGTTTAGCGATGATGATCTCTGAGATACCCTTAAGCTCGGTGTCCTTGTTGTAATAGTCGTCACGATAGATGAACATGACGACGTCGGCATCCTGCTCGATGGCTCCTGACTCTCGAAGGTCAGAAAGCATAGGCCTGTGGTCCGGTCGCTGCTCTACGGCTCGTGATAGCTGGGAGAGTGCCACCACAGGGACTGAAAGCTCTCTGGAGAGTGCCTTAAGTGAACGTGATATGTCTGAGATTTCCTGCTGACGCGATTCTGAGCCTCGTCCTGAGCCTGTCATGAGCTGCAGGTAATCGATGATGACGAGCTTTAAGTCGTGCTCAAGCTTGTATTTACGGCACTTGCTTCGAAGCTCTGATATGCTGATACCCGGAGTGTCGTCTATGATGAGCTCGGAGTCTCCGATGATTCCGGCTCCCTCGACCAGCTTTTCCCAGTCGGCATCAGACAGATTTCCTGTACGCAGCCTGCGCATCTACCTTTGATTCGAGTGAGAAAAGACGGTTTACTAGCTGCTCCTTCGACATCTCAAGTGAGAATATGGCTGTACATAGATGTTCGTGGAATGCCACATGCTGTGCTATGTTGAGCACGAAGGCTGTCTTTCCCATTGACGGACGGGCTGCCACGAGCACGAGATCTGACGGCTGAAGTCCCGCTGTCCTGTAGTCAAGGTCTATGAAGCCTGTCGGGATTCCTGTTACGGTGCCCTCCTGCTGTGCTGCTTTCTCGATTTTCTCGAGGGCATTCATGACTACAGTACGGATTGGCACGTAGTCACCTGTCTGCCTTGTGGAAAGCAGCTCAAATACATCGTGCTCTGTCTTGTCGAGTACGCTCTCGAGAGATTCCTTGCCTGCGTAGCACTCGTTCTCTATGTCCTCTGTCACATGGATGAGCTTTCGCTTTATAGCATTCTCTTTTACGATATTGGCATAGTACTTGATGTTGGCAGAGGTCGGCACTGGTGACGAGAGTTCTCACAAAGTCAAGGCTTTGTATTTCCTGCGGCACATCCTTTTCCTTTAAACGGTTCTGAAGTGTGACGAGATCTACAGGCTGACCCTCTGTAAAGAGCTCAACCATGGTCTCAAATATGATGCCGTACTGCTGATGATAAAAATCCTCCTTAAGGAGCATCTCACTGGCGGTCACTATGGCATCCTTGCTCATAATCATGGATCCGACCACGGACTGCTCTGCCTCAAGGCTGTTTGGCATTATTCGTTTGATTAATGCTTCTTCCAAGGGGATTCCTCCTATCCTTCAACCACTGATACTGTGAGGTTTGCTGTTACCTTTGGATGAAGCTTGACAGGCACCTCATAGTTTCCGAGTGCCTTGATTAACTCGTTAAGCTGCATCTTTTTCTTATCGAGCTCTAAGCCATGCTGCTCCTTTGCTGCAGCCGATATCTCCTTGGTGGAGATGGAGCCGAAGGTTCTGCCTCCCTCACCTGAGCGCAACTTTACTACTACCTTTGTGTTCTCTACTACCTTTGCGAGTGCAAGTGCACTCTCGTAGTTTTCCTGTGCCACCTTATCAGCGTGCTGGTTCTGAAGCTTTAAGTCATTTAAGTTCTTTGGAGTAGCCTCTACTCCGAGCTTTTTAGGTATGATATTGTTTCTGGCGTAACCGTCACTTACGTTTACTATCTCGCCTTTTTTGCCTAATGGTTTTACGTCCTGTAATAAGATTACTTTCATTCTTCTATGTCTCCTTCTTTTTAGCATTTCGTCCAGTGTATCCTGTATCATGCGCTTTGCCTGCACGATAGTGACGCCTTCAAGCTGTGCTCCTGCCACATTTAAGTGTCCGCCACCGCCCAGCTTCTCCATGATTATCTGGACATTTATCTCGTCGATTGAACGAGAGCTGATATAAATCTTGTCATTGTACTCCGTGAGCACAAATGATGCCTTGATTCCTATTATATTGAGCAGCTCATTTGCCGCCTGTGCACCGACGATTGTCGGGCTCTCCACATTCTCGCTAGGGCATACCGATATGGCAAACGAGCCCCTGTATACCTCTGCATGGCGTACTGCCTCGGCTCTTGCCTTGTAGCATGCCATGTCGTTTCTAAGCATCTTTCTGACGCGTGTTACCTCTGCTCCTGAGCGCTTCAAAAGGCTGCCGCCTCAAATGTACGCACGCCTGTCTTCGTCATAAAGTTATTGGTGTCGATGAGGACTCCTGCATAGATGCAGTCGGCCTCTGTCGCATTGATCTTGACTCCGTCGTTGAAGTACTGCAATACCTCTGCGACCATCTCACACGCACTCGATGCATACGGCTCGATGTATGAGAGTATAGGATTCTCTATTATCTCGCTGCTTTGTCTGTGGTGGTCAAATACGACTATCTTTCCTGTCTTTCTGAGAAGCTCAGGGCACTCTGTGTAGCTTGGCCTGTTGGTGTCCACCACCATGACAAGCGTATCCTTGCTCACCATCTCGAGGCCTCCTCACTATTTATAAACATGTCTGTTGGATAGCCCTTTGCCTCTGAAAATGTCTCCATGAGAGGTCTGACTGAGCTTGTCGGGTCATTTATTACTATCTGTGCCTTTTTGTCGAGATTCTTGGCTGCACAGTATATACCTATGCCTGCTCCAAGCGAGTCTACATCTGTGATGCTGTGTCCCATGATAAGCACATTCTCACAGGTCTCAATGATTTCCTGAAGCGCCTGTGCCTTGACCCTCGCCTTTACCCTTGTCTTGCTCTCCACCTGCTTTGACTTGCCGCCAAAATACAGGATATCATTGTGATCCTTTATAACTACCTGATCACCGCCTCGTCCGAGGGCCAGGTCTATGGCATTTCGCGCATATACGTAGTTTTCATTATACTTATCGCTCTTTATACCGATTCCGATACTGAGTGTGACCGCCATCTCGTTGCCGACCTTTATAGCCTTGACCTCGTCGAGCACCTTGAACTTGTCCTCCTTCATGCTTCAAGGTACTTGTACTTGAACACCACGAAGTATTTGTCGTTTTCTATCTTTCTGACAAGTCCGTCATACTTGGCAAAGTACTGGTTTACACGCCTGTCGATAAGTGCAACGAGCAGTGACCTCTTTACATCCTCTATGCTGTCGAGCGCCTCATCATAGTTGTCAATATACACAAGCGCTGAGACCTGCTTCTGCTCTGTGATTTCCTTCTTGCAACGATAAAGCTCCGACTCATCAAATACGTACAGCGCCGTCAAAAACTCGTCTGCTTCATTTGTGTCGATTATCTAATTTTCCTCTGCGATAGAGTTGAAATATATTCTTTTGACGGACAGTCTGACTATGCTGTCCTCCTCCTCATTTACTATCTTGAAGTCTGTCGGCGCATCACTCTTGGTGAGAAGCTCCCTGGTCACTGTCGGGAAAAGTGTCGTGATGGATTTGTGATAGCTTTTATCCACACCCATGAGCTCTGCGAATTTGTCATTTACCCAGAGTATCTTGCCGGAGTACTCAAGCAGGGCATACGGCACCTCAAACTCATTAAGCAGCCTCTTCTGCACCGATGAATACTGGGTTGCAAAGCTAATCAGCTCATTGGCAACAACTGACTTGCTTCTGACATACAAAAGCAGCACGAACGCAAAGTAAAACACTGTAAAGCCTACCATGCCATAGCCAAGCTTTCTGTCATAGCGCAGTGCTATTCCGTCAGCACATATCCACACAAACGTCAGATATAGCGGCCAGCACATGTAGCTTTTCAGCCTGCCCTTGAATTTTATTTTTTCTTCATTTTACTCTCCTTATCCCCGGTGCGCTGCGCTGATGCTGCCGGTGCAACGGTTGCGGTTTCGAGAATGTACTACAAATTAATAGTTACCGGCCACACCTTTGTGCAGCCCGCATCGATTGATATACCTATTAGAGAGTATACCACTTTGTGGGGATTATTCCTAGTACTATATTTATCAGTTTGGAATTACAGGAGTTCAGGGCAATTATGTGTAATCTAAGCACAATTCTATGCAATCTAAAAAAGCACCGCATATATCTGATATTGATATGATACATGCGATGCTTTTTGTGTGCTCTCATCTTCCGGTATTCATTTTGATTAAATATAATTACTTCTCAGTCTTATCCGCAGCTATCTCTGCAATTGACTTTGTAAGACCTGCAATCCCCTGAATCTCTGAAGGGATGATTATCTTTGTAGCCTTGCCGTCTGCTGCCTTGGCAAATGCCTCCAAGCTCTTTATCTGGAGCACTGCGTTGTCCGGATTTGCCTCCTTCAACATGCGCAGTCCGTCTGCATTGGCCTGCTGTATCTTGAGGATAGCCTCTGCCTGACCTGCTGCCTCCTGGATTGTTGCCTCCTTCTTTGCCTCTGCGCGAAGGATGGCTGCCTGCTTTTCAGCCTCGGCGTCGAGGATGACTGACTCTTTATTTCCCTCTGCAACAAGGATTGTTGATTTTTTCTCACCCTCTGCACGAAGAATTGCCTCTCGTCTCTCACGCTCTGCCTTCATCTGCTTCTCCATGGCATCCTGGATGGCCTTTGGAGGTATGATGTTCTTGAGCTCGACACGGTTTACCTTGATGCCCCATGGATCTGTTGCCACATCGAGTGTTGCGCGCATCTTGGTGTTGATTGTCTCACGGCTGGTGAGTGTCTCATCAAGCTCTAAGTCTCCGATGATGTTACGAAGTGTTGTGGCTGTGAGGTTCTCAATTGCCATGATTGGATTCTCTACTCCGTATGCATAGAGCTTTGGATCTGTAATCTGGAAATATACAACGGTGTCTATCTGCATTGTTACATTATCCTTTGTGATTACAGGCTGTGGTGGGAAATCTACCACCTGCTCCTTTAAGATGACTTTCTTTGCTATTCTGTCGATAAATGGCACCTTGAGGTGAAGTCCTACGCTCCATGTAGTGAGATATCCTCCCAAACGCTCAATTACCATCGCATGTGCCTGTGGCACGATTTTGATGCAGTTTACCAGTACTATAAGTACGATTACGAGTAACACTGCAAGTGCTATTAATCCTTCCATTTCCGGTTAATCCTCCTTTACCCTTTTTACAATTAATTTTACTCCGCTTATCTTTACTACCTCGATAAGCTCGCCTTTTCTTATGACCTGGGTCTCGTCCTGCGGTCTGACTGTCCACTCCTGACCGTTTACAACGGCTTTTCCCCGTCTGCTTCATGCTGTCAGCATCCTCGGTGAGCACAGCTCTTTCTCCGACCAGACTGTCCACGTTTGTCTTCACTGTCCTGGAATTGATGTACTTCCCGGCCCATGGCTTTGTGAGAGCTAAAAGCACGACTGAAACGAGTATAAATGCAATTCCCTGAACCACGACATTGCCGCCAAGCAGTGCGATTATAAACGCTACAAATGAGCCTGCCGCAAACCATATGGATGTGAGCCCGACTGTCATAAGCTCAACTAAAACAAAAACTACGGTAGCTGCCAACCAGAAAACAATGTATGTATCCATTTGAACCCTCCCTTTTTTATTAGTATTTGTTTTATATTCATTTTATACTATGTAATTTGATTATGCAACAAATATTAATTTTTTAAACATAAAACATTTTTTAACCTAAAAAATCCCGACCACCATCCGGTAGTCGGGATTTATCATACATTTATCTTATTCGCAAACGTATGGCATAAGAGCAAGATGACGTGCTCTCTTGATTGCTACTGTAAGAGCTCTCTGGTGCTTTGCACAGTTTCCTGTGATACGGCGTGGAAGGATTTTTCCTCTCTCAGAGATGTATCTCTTTAATTTGTTTGTATCTTTGTAATCAATGACATTGTCTTTTCCACAGAATACGCAGACTTTTTTTTTCTTCTACGCATTGGTCTTCTCTTCATTGATGAACCATCAGCTGATTTATTGTAAGCCATTTTTGTTACCTCCTTGAATATTTGTCCTCGTGGACACTACTAATTGAATGGAAGCTCCTCGTCGATTCCGCGGAATGTTCATGAAGCCATCCCCAGCAGCCTGGCTAGGTGCAGGTCTGTCTGCCGGTGCAAATCCGCCTGCATTTCCTGATGCGGCTGATTTGGACTCTGCAAACTCTGCATTCTCAACCACGACGTCAGTGGTGTATACCTTCTGTCCGTCCTTGTTTGTATAGCTGCCGGTCTGGATTCGACCCTCAACAACAGATTTTGTTCCTTTACGGCCAAATCTCTCAAAAAATTCTGCTATCTTTCCAAAAGCTACGCAGTTGATGAAATCCGTTGACTGCTCCTCTGCATTCTTGCTGTAGCGTCTGTCTACTGCAAGTGAAAATCTTGCTATTGCAAGTGAGTTGTCCCCCCTGGGCATAGCGGATTTCTGCGTCTCTGGTTAATCTACCCATAAGTATTACTTTGTTCATAATACAATCTCCTATTTTCTTATACTATGCCTCGTCTTTTCTAACGCATAAGAAACGAAGAACATTGTCCATGATACGAACGTCCTGCTCGATTTCTGCTGGGACTGTTCCCTCAGCATCGAACTGGATGAAGTAATAAAAGGCCTCAGTCATGTGCTGAATCTCGTAAGCTAATCTCTTCTTACCAGCCTCCTCAACTTCTGTAACAGTACCGCCGGCACGTGTGATGTACTCTTTTGCCTTCTCGACTACTGCTGTTCTCGCATCATCCTCGATCTTTGCACTAACGACGAGTGCTAATTCATATTTGTTCATGCGAATGTTACCTCCTTTTGGTCTCTGGCTCATAAATCTGATTATGAGCAAGGAATTTTATATCACGAGTCTAGATAATAACATGAATCGTGGTACTTTTCAAGGGGTTTTTGCAATTTTTCTTTAATTTTTATCAGGTCGGGATATGCGCTGTTTCTATTACTCAAGCCTGCTTCTTGGTGAGACCGCGGTCATTTTTCTCGACCAGCTTTCTTGGCACCATAACCTGGTGTCCGCAGCCCATGCATTTCAGGCGGAAGTCTGCGCCGACACGCATGATTTCCCACTCGCTGCTGCCGCACGGATGTGGTTTTTTCAGTTTTACGATATCTCCTACTGCGTATTTATCCATCCTATATTCCTTCTCTACCTATATCTGCCATATTATATACTATGATATGAGGGTCAAAAGGTATTTTGCCCCTCATACTACACCTCTATCTGCTCAAATACAGAACCCAGTCCCTGCTGTATCAGAAGGTCTGCTCTTGCGTCCATCGGTGTGGTGGACTTGTTGATAAGCACGAGCTTGTTTCCGTTGTAATAGTCTATGAGGCCTGCCGCCGGATATACCGCAAGTGATGTACCGCCCACTATGAGCACATCGGCGTGACTGATGTAGTAGATTGCATCCTCAAGCGTTTTCTGATTTAAGCCCTCCTCGTACAATACGACATCCGGCTTTACCGGACCGCCGCACTTTGGGCATTTTGGCACGTCTGTCGAGTTGAGGATTTCCTCTGCGCTTACAAACTGCAAGCATCTCTCACAGTAGTTTCTCAGCACACTGCCGTGCAGCTCCATCACATTTTTGCTGCCGGCCTTCTGGTGCAGTCCATCTATGTTATGCGTCACAACACCCTTAAGCTTTCCGGCTTTTTCAAGCTCTGCCAGCTTGTAATGCGTGATGTTCGGCCCTGCATCAAGGCAGAGCATCTTGTCACGGTAGAATCGGTAAAACTCCTGCGGATGCTTCCTGTAAAATGTATGGCTCAGGATGGTCTCGGGCGGGTAATCGTACTTCTGATGATATATGCCGTCCACACTTCTGAAATCAGGTATGCCACTCTCGGTTGATACACCTGCTCCGCCGAAAAATACAATATTGTCCGAAGCCTTTATCCACTGCAAAAATGTTTCTACACTGCTGTCATTGTTACCCATATGTATCCATCCTTTCTTCTTTAAATTGCTGCCTATTATTTTTTGAGCCACACTTTTATAGCTTTCGCACCAGCTTGTCCACATCTGCATTCAGTCCAAGCACCATCACTGCATCGTCTGCCTTGAACACGTAGTCCGGCAGCGGAAGCACGCGATTCTTTCCGGCTTCCTTTACTGTAACGATATTTACATTGTATTTCTGGCGCACATTATTTTCCTTGATGCTCTTTCCTACCCAGCCTTCAGGTGGATTTATCTCGTAGATTGAGTAATCATCGTTTAATGCCACATAATCAAGCACATGGTTGGCGCTGTATTTCTTTGCCACTCTCTCTGCCATGTCGCGGTCAGGGTAGATAACCTCATCCGCACCGTTTCGAAGCAGGAACTTGGCATGCACATCCCTGTTTGCCTTGCTGATGACGTATTTTCCGCCCATCTCCTTCACGAGACTTGTTATCTCAAGCGAGCTCTGGAAATTGGTGCCGATGCATACAAAAATCAAATCGAAATTGTTGATTCCGAGTGCTTTTACTACCTGTGGGTCGGTACAGTCACCTATCTGCACCTTGGTCACGTCATAGATTAAATCCCTGACCTTGGCTTCGTCCTTGTCCATCACCATAATGTCATTTCCGTTTTTTATCAAATCCGCACACAGATGGTGTCCGAATTTACCCATTCCAATAATTAAAATTGATTTCATTGCGTTTCTCCTTATCCTTATCCTATGATAACTTTTTTCCTCCGGAAGCTCTATATTGGCTTTATCCGGTCTATGCACAAACGAAAGCACAAAGGTCATGCTTCCGATTCTTCCACAATACATCATAATTATGATAATTATGCGTCCTACTGTATTTAAATCTCTTGTGATGCCTGTTGTCATGCCGACCGTACTGATTGCAGAGTATACCTCGAACAGTACATCGTCCATCTTCATATTGGATGTGGCAAGTATAGCTATCACCGCTGTAAGGCCAAGCACCAGATTGATGATAAGCACCATTCCGGCCTTTTTTGATTACCTCACTGCTTATTTTCCTGCCAAACACATTGCAGCCGTTGCTTCCTCTCATATAAGAAACAATATAGATTATCATGACCGCCATGGTTGTGGTTTTGATTCCGCCGGCTGTCGAGCCCGGGCTTCCTCCTATGAACATGAGCACTATAGTCAAAAGCTTGCTCTCCTGTGTCAGTGCTGCTGTGTCTACTGTATTGAAGCCTGCCGTTCTCGCCGTAACCGAGCCGAATAATGATGCAAATATGGCACCCGGTGTATCCATGCCTGCTATGGTATTACTTTTTTTTCAAAAATATACATAAACAGTCCGCCGCCGAAGACAAGTATCAGTGTGGTTGATATTACTATCTTGGCGTGGAGCGAGTATCTGCTAAGCTTAAGCTTTTTGATTCTGACCTCATTCCATATGGTAAAACCGATACCACCTATGATGATAAGCAGCATGATTGTGATATTTACCAATGGGTCTGCGGCATATTTTGTAAACGATGAGTACTCCTCGTTTATGCCCATCAGGTCAAAGCCCGCATTGCAAAATGCAGATATCGAGTGGAACACCGAGAAATATATGCCTCTTAATATGCCAAAATCCGGTATGAAGCGGATTGCTAAAAGCACCGCTCCTATGCCTTCGATAAGGAAGGTTCCCTTTATTATCACGCTGAAAAGCCTAACTATTCCACCAATCTCGAGTGCATTGACGCTCTCCTGCATCAGATCCCTCTGTCTAAGTCCGATTTTTTGTGCAGAAGCATGGAAAATGCCACACCGATTGAGATGAAGCCCATGCCTCCTATCTGAATCAGCACCAGAATTACAAGCTGCCCTATGATACTCCAGTGTCTGAAGGTGTCAAACACAACAAGACCTGTCACACAGGTTGCGCTTGTTGCCGTAAAAAGTGAGTCCAGAAAATTGGTCCATTGTCCGTCTCTTGAAGAAAACGGAAGGCTCAGCATTATTGCCCCTGATAATATTGTCAGAAAAAAGCCAACTGCGATGTATCTGAACTCTGACAGGTTCTTGTGTCGTTTTTTATGTCATGTTTTATATCGTTCATATCCAATCCTAACTATTTGCTGCAGAATGTATTATTGTCAGCTTACAGAAGCTGTTTGTATATATCCCTCTTGCTGACACCTCTGTCCTTTGCCACGAGCTTCATGGCTTCCTTCCTGTCGATGCCCTGTGACTCATAGTGTGCCATATGCGCTTCAAGAGGCATGGCTTCCCAGCTTTCCTGCTGCTCCTTTGCTATTTCAGCCACGTTTCTGCCACAGATTACAAGCACATATTCACCTCTTGGCTCCTGTGTCCTTGAACGCTCCAAAAGCTTTGAAAATGTAGTCTGCACCTTTTCCTCGTGCTTTTTCGTAAGCTCCCTGCACACGGTAAGCTCTCTGTCTCCGAGCGCATTGTAAAGCTCTGTGACCGTCTTTATAAGATGATGGGGTGCCTCGTAGATGATGATTGTCCGAGTCTCGTTTTTAAGCTCCTCAATGACGCGCGCGCGTTCCTTTTTATCCCTCGGCAAAAATGCCTCAAACGCAAACCTCCTTGTCGGCCTGCCCGACATGGTGAGCGCTGTAATGCACGCTGCTGCCCCGGGAAGCGAGGTAACAGGCACGCCCTCCTCGTAGCAGATGCGCACAATGTCCTCACCCGGGTCAGAAATGCCGGGTGTTCCGGCATCAGTGATGAGGGCTATATCTTTGCCCTCCTTAAGCTTTGCCACAAGCTGGTAGGCTTTATCTATCTTGTTGAACTCATGATAGCTCGTCATGGGTGTCTTTATCTCAAAATGATTGAGCAGCTTTATGGAGTTTCTCGTATCCTCCGCTGCGATGAGGTCTACCTCCTTAAGTGTGCGCAGCACACGGAATGTGATGTCCTCCAGATTTCCTATCGGAGTTGCGCACAGATACAGTGTTCCTGTCATATGATTCTCCTGTTATTTTCCGTTATTCCGGGGCTTATCGCCGTATATCTCATATATCTCATCCGTGTATACATTAGGCTCCTTGTATACAACTAACGGTTTTTCGATGGTTATACGGCTTTTGCCGCCCTTTAGCCCCTCTATGAGCACCATGTTCGGCTCCCTGTCCGCGTAGGGATGTACAAGGCGCATTCGCTTTGGCTCGATATGATATTTCATCATCGTGCTAAAAATCTCTGCCAGCCTGAATGGTCTGTGAACCATGTAAAAACGCCCATTGAATTTGAGCATTTTTGCGCTCTCCCTGACTATGTCATCCAGTGTACACCTTACCTCGTGGCGCGCTATAGTCATAGCATCGTCTGCATTTTTGATACCATGCTGGCCTATCATATACGGCGGATTTACCGTCACCACCTCCACGGACTCTCGACCGAAAATCTCCGATGCATTACACACATCTCCCTCTTCTATGGTCACTTTGTCCTCAAGATGGTTATATTTCACACTTCTTTTCGCCAGGTCTGCACACTGAGGCTGAAGCTCAAGCCCGCTGTAATGCTCTCCGTTATTCTTTGCCTCAAGAAGTATCGGAATCACACCGTTTCCGGTGCACAAATCCACAGCTCTCTCGCCGCGCTTTACCTTGCATAGTCAGATAAGAGCACGGCGTCTATGCCGAAGCAGAACAGCTTTGGATCCTGTATGAGCCTATAGCCCTTGCGGCACAAATCGTCTAGTCGCTCATTACTGTGTATCAGTGCTTCCATTGTCTTTGTCCCTGTTGTAATCTTTATTATACTCTTTATTATAGTTTTTGTTCTTGTAATCCTTGTTGCGGTTGTATTTCTGCTTGTTTGGTCTGTTTTTGCCGCCCTTGTACGGCTTTTTGTAACCGTCCTTATTTTCTCTGCCGGCATTTGCAGCATTTACTTCATTTGTCTCATTTGCAGAAGCTTCCGCTGCCTCTATGTCCGCCCTGTACGGACGTCTTTCTCTGTTGTCACGCTTATCACGGCGCTCGCGATATTCATTTTTGTTGTCACGGTGTCCACGGTTTCTCTGCGGTTTCTCCTGTGACTTGTCCTCCATCGTCTCGTCGCCGCTATCCTCGAGATCCTTGAGCTCGCGAAGCTCCTCCTCGAGCTTTACATCCTTTTTCTGGCGCGGCTTTAAGCGCAGATCATCTACAGTGTACTCACGAAGCTCCTTCTCCTCGCCGTTGTCAATGACAACACGCACGAGCTGCCTGAGCACGCTGACTGACTTGACCTCTCCGATGATTCCATCAGGTGTCTTGACCTTTTCTCCTACCGACGGCATTCTGCTGTTCAGATACTCATATGTATCCTGCTCATACTTGAGACAGCACATAAGCCTTCCGCATACCCCTGATATCTTGGTCGGATTGAGCGAGAGATTCTGCTCCTTTGCCATCTTTATGGAAACCGGCACAAAATCCGCCATATAAGAATGACAGCAGAGCGGTCTGCCGCAGATTCCTATGCCTCCCATCATCTTGGTCTCATCCCTGACACCGATCTGACGAAGCTCGATTCTCGTGCGGAATACCGCTGCCAGATCCTTTACAAGCTCTCTAAAGTCAATTCTGCCGTCCGCTGTAAAGTAAAACAGCAGCTTGTTTCCGTCAAAGGTATACTCTGCATCCACCAGCTTCATCTCAAGTCCGTGCTTGATGATTTTCTCCTTGCAGATGGCAAATGCCTCTTTTTTCCTTTTCCTTATTTCTTTCAACCGTTTTCTCATCCTCATCGGTTGCCACTCTGATGACAGGCTTAAGCGGTGAAACCACCTTATCATCATCCACCTCCTTCGGCGGAATGAGGACAGTTCCCATCTCTATGCCTCTAGCTGTCTCCACGATAACATGCATTGCCATGTCGAGGTCGAAATCAGCCGGATCAAAGTAATATATTTTGCCTGCTGTCCTGAATCTGATACCAACTATTTTTGTCATGTGATTAGTTCTCCTTTATGGTCATAAGCAGCAGCTCAATTACCAGGTCAAAATTGACGTTTGCGTTAATTCTTATCTTCGCCTTCTCAAGTGCCTCAAGTATTGCCTCGATTCCCTGATAGGAATGCTTTGCTGCCTGTTTCTTTATATCATAGACCTCATCCTTGAATATGAGTCCGTTAACATCGTTTGTCGCCTTCATATACAGCACATCTCTGTACCACACCATAATCAGGTCAAAATAATCCTGCACCTTAAGCTTGTACTCAGCTATCTGCTTTACCGCTGCACCCAGCTCGTACAAATCTATGTCATCGAGGCGCTTTATAAGCGACAGTGCAGACTCCTTTAACTCGTTGAACTCGTCTGATGAGGCTAGCTTAACAGCCTTTCCGACGATGCCCTGTGCAAATGCGGCACTGATATCTGCCTGATAATCCGGAATATGCTTTTCGTTCATCAGGTATGCCTTTATCACCTCGTCCTTTACCGACTTCATATTGAGTGTGATGCAACGCGACCTGATGGTCTGCAGAAAGCTGTCTGCATTGGTGGTAAGAAGCATGATGACTGCATATGCCGGTGGCTCCTCAATGGTCTTTAAAAGCGCGTTCTGCGCCTGCTGGTTCATTTTTTCAGCCTCATCCACTATGTAAATCTTGTATTTACTGCTGTACGGCTTTATCACTATATCGTTGTTAAGCTGTGTCCTGATGTCGTCAACCGATAGGTTGTTGGGCTTTTCATGACTGACATATATGATATCAGGATGATTGTGGTCATCTGCCTGATGGCACGATTTGCACTCTCCACAACCGTCTGTGCCCTCCTTCTCACACTGCAGTGCCCTGGCAAATGCCTCGGCTATCATCATTTTGCCGGACAACTGTGGTCCGTTTATTATATATGCATGTGAGACCTTTCCCATTGATATGGCATTTTGCAGATGCTCTATTATCTGCTCATTTCCTACTATATCCTTAAATCCTGCCATAGCTTCTGCCTCCGTTTTAGTCTGCCTGTGTCTGTTATAGCTTTTATCTCCTACGTGAGTATATCAAGCAACAGTCCGCGTATCTCTCCGATTCTTGCCAGTATGGACAGATGATCCTTCTCATCCTCCACCAGCTCTGATGCCAGCTCATCCAGATTGCTGTCTATCAGTCTTATTATACCATAAACTCTGTGCCTTCCTCTCCTGTCGAGGAAATTTTCTCTGGAAAATTTATGGGATCTGTAGACCACCTCATTTAAAAAATCCTTTATGAGCCCGCGATATCGCTTCATATCCCTGATATCCATATGCTCGGCTATTCTGTTGCCCTGTGCTGTGATATCCTGCATCAGCGCATCTACCTTTGCCTGGAGATCAGCGTCTGTTATGGCGCTGGCCAGTGTGAATTTGAACGAGCCGTCACCGGCCTGTGTTTTTTGTGCATCAGGAACCTGTGTCACCTGATTTACTTCATTTACTCTGACTGCCATGAGGCTGCCTCCTTATTCGTTTCCGGTTACACTTATGTGCAGGCCGTAACCATTTTCCTGCTCTGCAATTAAGAACTCTGTCGTATGTATGCTGAAATCTCGGCAAGCACAGTGTCCATATCATCATTTATGAAGCGATGTGTAATCCCCGCCTCATGCAGCTTCTCCTCAGAGAAATCTGATGCGTCTGCCAGAAAACGGCGGCACATCTCCTCATATTTAGGCACCTGCTGCCCCTTTTCCCGGTGAATGGCGCGTATCAGACGGTCGCCGTCCTCCACCTCCACATAGATTGGCAGAACCTTGTCACTGCCAAAATAATCGCGTATCTTTGTGTAAGACTCGAGTGTTCCGACTGTCAGATAGCTTTTTGCAACGAAGGTCTATATCATCATCGTTTACCGTGAAATATTTCCACACGCCGTACACTGTATTGTACTCGCGAAGCTCTATGATGCGTCCCTGTTCACTGAGCCTTTTTACATCCTCTTCATTGCAGAAATGATAATCCTTATCCTGTGTCTCTCCGTCCCTTATCGGCCGCGTGGTATACGGGATAATCCTGCTAAGCATGAGTGAATCATCCTGCAGTATTTTGTTGTATATAGTGTCCTTGCCTGATGCGCTTTTTCCCATCACGCAGAAAATCTTACCCATCTGTAAACCTCTTAATATTGTAATTAGTATAAATATGATTGTTTGCTATGTCAAACTGTTGCTTACAGCACCGCAACAAACTTCCACATATTGGCATCCGGATCAAAATACAGGCCATCCACTTCAAGACCTGAATTTACAGCCTTTATTACATCATCTATGAGCTTGTCGTTCATTATCTCTCCCGGCACCACAAGCGGTATCCCCGGCGGATATATATTTATAAAGGCACCGCTCACCTTCCCGCTTGCCTTAAAGGCATATACCGCCTGATGGTCTGCATCATATGCATCATACATTTCCATTACGGCAGGCAGCTTTTGATATATAGCTGTATCCATTTTGACAGGAAAGTAAAATTGATGTACCACACCCTCCTGTTTTAATATATCATAAAACTCTTCAAAATCAGACTTATATTTTTCGAGCCGGCTGTCTATTTCAATCAAAGCATCCGCAAGCCTGTCAAAGCCCTCATCCGTATCCATGACAGATGCCAGCGCCAGTACATAATTGCCCGCTGCCATCTCAAGCTGCAGCTCATATTTTTTGAGCAGAAGCTCAAGCAGCGTATGTCCATTCATAGCCTCTTTCGTAAATATAATAATTTTTGACTCGTCAAAATCATATGCCTCGTCAGCAGAAAAATCACTTTTTCTGACCACACTCAGATGCGAAAGTCCGCTGACCTTCTGATAAAATCTGTCAAGTCTGCTCCTAAGCTGTGCAAATGCTGTCTCTTTATTATCGCGCACATAGTGTATGCAGCGCTCTATGCCTGTCATAAGCACATATGACGGTGAGCTTGTCTCATAAATGCCGAGAAACTTCTCCACTGCTCCTTCACGCATCCCACCCAGCAGTAAAAGCGCCGTCTGTGTAAACGACGGCAGCGTCTTGTGCAGACTCACTATGACCGCATCGGCCCCGAGCGCTATGGCATTTTGAGGGAAGCCGCCTCCAAAGCCAAAGTGCGCGCCATGTGCCTCGTCGACTATGATCAAAGCTCCATGTGCATGTCACAGATGCGATTGCCGCCACATCGGAAACCACGCCATCGTATGTAGGCGAGGTTATCACGACCGCTTTTATGTCGGGATTTTCATCAAATACCGCCCTTATCTGTGCCTCGGTTATCTGTCCCTGCAGCCCTGTCCGTGTAATTTCAGGGTATGTAAACACCGGGTGAAGCTGCCTTAAGTAAAGCGCATGATACACCGCCTTGTGACAGTTCCTTGCTACAAGCACCTTGTCTCCTCTTTTTGTGGCCGCAGATATTGCCGCCAGTATGCCGCAGGTGCTTCCGTTTATGAGAAAATATGCACGCTTTGCACCGTAAAGAGCCGCTGCCTCAGCCTGCGCCTCCTTTATAATGCCCTCAGCGTGGTGCAGATTGTCAAAATTATCTATCTCTGTAATATCAATAGCATACGGGTCCAGCCCTGCACCTATATCACTGCCACGGCGCTTATGCCCCGGCATGTGAAACGGATAAATATTTGATTGTGAATTATTTATCAGTTCTTTTTTTCCATTTAAGTACCTATATATCCTTTTTAGCCCAGAAATCTTCCAAGCTCCGGCATCCAGTCATCATAAAATATTTCATCATTGCAGAACGCGCTCCAGACCGGTGTGAGGAAATCAAGTATCAAATCAAGCGTCTCCTCCCAGCCTGCATTCGCATATGCCCTCTGCTGTCGTGTCAGCCTCTTACAATACCGCTCCCAGCGCCCTCTCATATAAGCATAGCTGCGATAGCCATACACCTGCTCAAGCCGGTGCATGCTCACTGTCTTCGGCTTATTTTTCGCTCTAACCTTAAAAATATCAATTATCTGCCTTCCGCTGACCGAATATCTCTTAAGTACCTCATATGCATCACCATATGGTTTCATATCGCTAACCAGCTCAAGCTTATCCATTATCTCAAACAGCTGTTCTCCGAGCCTGGATTCAGGCGAAAAAATACAAACATCTGCGTCTCCATAAAAGCTATTCATAAAAACAATATTTTTAGTCATGGGAACTCCTGCATCCGCTTCATTAAGGCGCTCAAGCCTCACTGCAAACGGTACTTCCCCGCCATCACACATAGCGCTTAGATTCCACGTGTGTATCAGCGGCTGCATATCACTGGCATCCGGTTCATTAGCTGATACCTTTGCCGTCTGCTTAGGTAATTCTGCATTAGTCCATACCACATCACTGTGACTGTTAAGCCCTGCATTGCCTATAATGATATTGCGCAGTACATCAAACGGCGTACCATTCTCCTCTGCCCTGCCACCGGGACTGCCATATACATAATAAAACGCCAGCTTTTCTCCTGTTGCAAAATACGGCTTTTGAAGCCACAGCACGTTTCCCAGACCGGCATTATTTATACGCCAGAGAAAATCCTGCTTCACGTACTGCCATAACACATCGCTGTACGATAATTTTTTCTCATCGCTTATATGTCTTAAATCTACCCTCACTACAACCATACTCCTATGAAGCTTTGCACCTTCTTTACCACGCGCCTCGCCCTTGCGTAATCCATGAGCACGGAAATATCCTTGTCCGTATCCGCTATGTACGACTGTACAGCTGCCTTGAAATCATTGCGGTCCAGTCTCGACTCATACTTCAGGCAGTCGCATATCACACGTTCTTTATCATAGATTCCAAAGGTATTGCCTCCAAGCTCAATGGTTGTGGCTCCAAGCATAAGTGCCGTGGGCTCCGTATAAAACGGGATAATTCTTGGATAGTCCATCTTAAAGCGTGATTTTGATGTATTTTTGTCCACAGCAAGCGTCCACCCGTAAGGCTTTTTCCTTTATGTAGCCATAGGCGTAAAGTGCACTTTCCATGCAAAGCATTGCATCCGGAAAGAGTGCTGCGACAAGTGCATCCTCAGAAAAATCATCCACGCGGTCGGTGTAATAGCCGTTTCTGATGCGGACAAGCTTTCCCTCCCTGACAAGCGTATCAATTCGCCTGTAGTCTATACCAATCCTTGTAAGCTCTTCTTTTTCACTATTCCGTTATGCTTTTCCATGGCATCAGCTATGATAGTCTGTACCTGTTGTATATTCATTACTGCTTCTCCATCCCTTGCTTATCAGCTAAAAGCCTCTTGGCATCACGTAATCCAAGCTGATACAGGCTCTCAAGCTTATTAGGATCCTTTTCTACCTTGCTTATTTTAATGTGCTCCGACGGCCTTAACACCTCGGCAATGCCCTGCTTTTCAAGCACCTTAAGATGCTCAAGCTGATAATTGTACATGATATGCCTGTTTGAAAATGCCTCATAAAACCTCGGAAAACGCTTTTTGTATACCGATGTTAAAAACCTTGGCATAGGTTTTTTATATAGTCTGCCGGCTTTGTCAGCACGACAACCACTCTGTCATATCCCATATCAAGCATATGCTCATATGGAATACTGTCCGTCACCGCGCCATCCAGATACCACTCATTCCCCAGCTTCACAGGCTTTGACACTACAGGCATGGAGCCCGATGCCCTGAGCACATCCATCTGGTCAAAACACTCTCTTTATCTGCACATATTCAGGCTTACCTGTCCTGATATTCGTCACAACCGCATAAAATGGGATATCCGACTTCTTATATTCTTCATCATCAAACGGGTCAAGCTCTCTTGGTACTATATCATAGGCATATTTCGTGCTCACTATGTTTTTCTCCCGAAGAAGCGGTCTGATACCCATATAATTTTTGTCACTGTTAAACCTCTTATTGTATCGTATAACCCTGCCGCGCTGCTTTGACAGCAGATTCACTCCAAAAAGTGCTCCCGCCGAAACACCGATAACAGCATCAAAGCTAATATCATGGTCCATAAAACAGTCGAGTACTCCGGCTGTATACATACCTCTCATGGCTCCACCCTCAAGCACGAGGGCGCATCTTTCATCACTCATTTCTGCCTCCATTTATAATGTCATAATAAAAAATGTATTAATATTTATGTCGACCGCTGAACTTCAGATTGTCTCTCCTTCTGCGCTGTTTTCTCTCAAGCTTGTGCTCCCTGAAGCGCTCGCGCTGCTCCTTCTTAATGCTCCATTTGTGTTTCAACACATATATATTGTCTGATATTCTTCTAATCATGAAAATGCTCAGAATAATCACTGCGATAAGTACGAGCACCCAGAGAAAATATACTGGCTTTATCCTTATTATATCACTTTCCACGTTCTGTCTGCTGTTCTCATCAAAGTACGACAGATCGACCTTTGCTCCTGATTTCAGCAGATCCACACAGCCTACCACATGATCACCATACTTGTATCTGACCGTAGCAAGAGCATCCTTGTTGTCGGACTTCATGTCAGCAGCTTCCCTTTTAATGCTAGAAAAATCCGCATTGTTTGGCAAAACAACATAGTTTTCCGATACCTTTGCATACATGCCGTGCTCATTCATCACGCCCAGATCCGGCGTATTGTCAGCAGCTGCGCTGTTTTCATTTTCAGCTATGCTTAGTGCCTTGAAGTTACTGAAACAGTAATTGAGCAGCGTGTTTGTGTCTGCATACTGGTCAGGCGACTGTGCATTCATAATAACCACGCACAGCGTCAGGCCATCCTTCTCCGCATAAGTGACAAGCGTGCTGTTAGCCACTGAAGTGTAGCCGGTCTTGCCGCCGGTACAATCATGATTTACAAACTGTGAATACGACTTAAATGGATGCAGCATCGCATGATGATTGTACAGCGGGGTATCCTCAGTATGCTTGTTTGTAGGTGGTATGATATAGGTCTTTGTGCCTGTAATCTTTCGAAACTCGTCATTTCTGTATGCTGCACACGAGATAAGCCCCATATCGTATGCGCTTGTCCAGTGATTTTCATCGGGCAGACCATTTGCATTGTTGAAATGTGTATCTGTACAGCCTAATTCTTTGGCTTCCTTGTTCATCAGATCAATAAATGTGCTGTAATCTCCCCAAGCTTTTTTTGCCTGTATGCTCTGCTGCAGCATATGCGCACTCGTTTGCCGACTCAAGCATAACTCCATATAGTGTCTGCTCCATGGTCATCTCCTCGCCCACATCCCTCTTGATGCTCGACGAACCATCACTGCTCTCCTTCACCGCCTCTTTTGAGAATGTAACCTTCTCATCCATCTTGCAGTTGAGTATAGTCAGATATGTGGTGAGAATCTTTGTGATACTTGCAGGATAATGCTTTTCGTGTGAATTTTTCTCATAGAGCACCGTACCCGTATTGACCTCCATCACCACGGCGCACGGTGAATTTATCTGCGGTCCCTCCGGCCAGTACGTGTCATCACCATCCGCAAATGCCATAAGCGGTCTCGCACAAAGCGTCGTGACCATAGCAAACACTGCCATTATTAGTATTCCTGATTTTTTTAAATTTATAATTTTATGCTTCATATCTGTTCCTATTAATTCTAAAATTGGGTAGCTGTTCAGTACTATAACCAAAATGTACTATTTCTAATTATAATGTATGAAAAACATGTTATCAAGGGCATGTGCAGTGTATTTTGCCATTTTATTTTGACACCCACACAATTGTAGGGTATTATCTATATGAAATTTTACGTTTTTTTATAAGGAGATTTACATGAGACTTAGAAATATCCCGGGCGCCGGTGAAGTCATCGACAACAGCCCTTATTGCATAAAGGAGCCTGTTGAATTAAAAGGAAAATGGCATGATTTTTTAGGAAACAATAATCCGATTCATATAGAGGTTGGTATGGGAAAGGGCAGATTTCTGATGGATCTGGCACGGCTTCATCCCGAGATCAACTATATAGGTATCGAACGATATACCAGTGTGCTTCTTCGTGCCGTACAAAAAATGCAGGAGGATGAGCTGCCAAATGTGCACTTTTTGTGCATTGATGCCGCAACTCTTCCGGATATTTTTGACCGTAATGAGGTTGACCGCATTTACCTGAACTTTTCCGATCCATGGCCGAAGGACAGGCACGCAAGAAGACGCCTCACCTCAAGCGAATTTCTTGCCAGATATGATTTATTTCTCGCACCTGACGGACGCATAGAGTTCAAGACTGACAACCAGGACCTCTTCACCTTCTCTCTGGAAGAGATTGAAAGCTCTGATAAATGGCACCTCGACGCCAGTACACGCGACCTGCATCATGATGCTGCAATGAATGAGGGCAACATCATGACCGAGTACGAGGAGAAATTCTCTGCTGTCGGAAACCCTATCTGCAAGCTGATTGCTTCAAGATAATGCGACATATCTGTCGTTAATCGCATGATTTATATAGTCAAACATGACCCAGCTTTTATGACATTCTTCAGATTTTTCTGAGGAACTGTCATATTCGTCTCTGGCATCGTTGAAATATCTCTGCGCTTCCTTATCTCTTCCCATCTTGCTATAGCTTGAACTGATATTACTGTAAACCATAGCCTTAAGATCTCTCGAGCGGATAATTTCTGCCGTGGCAAGGCTCTCCAGATAACATTCAAAGGCTTTTGACTCATCGTTCTCAAGCTCATATACCAATCCCAGGATATTGAGATACTCTGCATATTTTTCCACGTGACCGGTGCTCTTCAAGCGCGCAAGCGCTTTCTTTATGCGTACAACCGCACTATCATAGTCCTTCTTTACCACGTCATCTACTGCAATTATCATTTCGTCATCCGCTATATTGTCTGTTGAATATTTGTCTACCGCGTTCATCATATTTTACTCCGACCAAAGCATCTTTCCAAATGTTACTTTTTTTCCTATTCAACAGTATAAACTCATTATTTCAAAATTTCAATATTAATTTCACTTTTTATGGGACTATCAGACTATCCAAAAATTATGCAATAAAAAAAAGCACCAACCCTATGGCTCATACGTCCATAAAACCGGTACCTTTGAGTGCGCCTCCAGGGGCTCGAACCCTGCACACCCTGATTAAGAGTCAGGTGCTCTACCAAATGAGCTAGAAGCGCGTTTATTAATTTGTTTGCGTTTTCCTTAACGCGAAATTTATTATATAGTATAGTTTATAGAAATGCAACACTTTTTTTTTAATTTTTTTAAATTTTTTTAGATTTTTTGTAAAACAGTTGATTTTACACCGTTTTAAGCTATATTATTTTCTATATACAGAGACTTTTTATTCCAGATTTCCCATCCAAAGTCTCTCAGAAAGGATTTACTGATAATGAAAGTAGAAGAAAGATTATTAAAATATGTGGACTATCACACCACATCTGATGAAGCAAGTGATAAAATACCAAGCAGTGACAGGGAATTTGCACTCGCAAGAGAGCTTGAGTCAGAGCTTAAGGAGCTTGGCTTATCCAAGGTTGTGCTCACTGACCATTGTTACGTGTATGGTCTGCTGCCTGCCACTGCCGGCATGGAGCACAAAAAAGCGGTCGGATTTATTGCACATATGGATACTGCACCTGATTTTTCCGGGGAAAATGTCAAGCCACAGCTGTTGCGTCACTATGACGGAAGCGATGTGCTGCTTAGAGGCAGTGGCGAATACCTGAGAGTAAGCGATTTTCCTGAGCTTAAAGCCCTATCCGGACGCACTCTCATTACCACAGATGGCACTACCCTGCTTGGTGCCGATGACAAGGCCGGTGTGGCTGAGATTATGACCGCCTTAGAGCAGATTATCGCAGAGGGCACTCCTCACGGCGATATCTGGGTTGGATTTACCCCCGATGAGGAGGTCGGAAAAGGTGCGGATTTGTTTGATCTGGACTATTTCGAGGCAGATTTTGCCTACACCGTGGACGGTGATTACGAGGGCGAGGTCGCCTATGAAAACTTTAATGCCGCAAGCGCTGAATTTACCATAAATGGCGTCAACGTGCATCCTGGCGAGGCAAAGGACATTATGGTCAATGCTGCTTTGGTTGGCTGCGAGATTGCCGCAGCGCTGCCTGCAAACGAGACTCCTGCCACAACTGAGGGCAGAGAGGGCTTTTACCATCTATGTGATATGAGCGGTGATGTAGCATCAGCCCATCTGTCATATATTGTGCGCGACCGACAAAGCTCTTTTTTGCTAAAAGACTTGATACTCTCCGCTCTCTTGAGATAGAGATGAACAAAAAATATGGTGAGGGCACTGTTTCTTTGACTATCACCCACTCCTACGAGAATATGCTTTCAATCATAATGGACAACATGTACATTATCGACCTGGCTAAGGCTGCTATAGAGGAAAACGGTCTAGAGCCGCTATCACGCCCGGTTCGCGGCGGTACAGACGGCGCACGTTTATCCTTCATGGGACTTCCTTGTCCAAACCTCGGTACCGGCGGCTACGGCTTCCACGGCCCATTTGAGCACATATCAGTGGAGGGCATGGAGACTGCGGTTAATATAATCAAATCAATTGTGAAGCATGTGCTGATGCTGGCTGACGCGTGATTTTGCTGCCGGTCAGTTACTGTTCACTACTAACAGTGTGACTAGCCACGGCCACGTTACTGTTCACTACTAACAGTGTAACCAGTAATCCGGCAGCACTTATCATTTTTGCAGTTGTTGGTGGAATATTTGTAAATTATCTTCGCAGAAATCAAAATGATATCGGCGGAGGAATGGGAAAGGATTACATGAAAGAGCATTGGGGAATCGATGACGACAAGTAATCAAAAATACCGGGCAACACATTTTGTGTCCCGGTATTTTTTATACAACCATCGTAACTATTCAGAACCACTGAGAACAAAAAAGCTGATGCGTTATCAGAAAAGCCTGACTTTGCTATCGTGAATTTGCAGGCTCCATGTTCACAGAGCGCCCCTTTATCTTCGCATTCTTCATGGCATTGAGCACTTCCTTGCCATACTCAGCCGGCACCTCAACAAATGTATACTTATCGTACATGTCGATTGCACCGACAAGCCTGCCAGGCATGCCTGACTCGCCTGCAATGGCACCTAAAATGTCACCCGGCTTTATCTTGTCCTTCTTTCCGACGTTGATAAACAGACGTACCATGCCATCCTCTGCTCCTGTATTGTGGAAATCATAGTCGTCCTTTGATTCAGCTGTGGATATCTCTGAAGCACCCATAGCCTGGTATAAAAATGCCGCCGCTATATCCATTGCCGTGTAATCTGACTCATTTATCTGATTCTCTATAATATCAATGACACTTGTGAGATTTTCCTCATCTATAATGGTGGAAATCTGGTCCATAATCTTTTCTGCCCTGATTTTGGCAACATCATCAGATGATGGAATTGGCTGCGCATAGATTTTTGTCTTGCAGTAGCGCTGTATGTCCTTGAGCTTATATACCTCCTTGCCCTTTACAAAGGAGAATGCCTTTCCACAGCGGCCTGCTCTTCCTGTACGACCGATTCTATGTACATAATACTCGTCATCTTGAGGCAGATCATAATTGAAAACAGCCTCCACATCATCCACATCACTTCCGCGCGCTGCGACATCAGTGGCAATAAGAATATCTGTCTTTCCGTTTCTGAAGTTCTTCATGACACGATCTCTCTGCACCTGCTTCATATCGCCATGAAGTCCTTCTGCACTGTAGCCGCGTCCGCAAAGCTCATATGCCAGCTCGTCGACCATCTTCTTGGTGTTGCAGAATACAAGTGAGAGCTTTGGATTATAGTAATCCAACAGTCTTGTGAGTACATCTATCTTGTCCTTGCGCTTCACATCATAATAATACTGGTCGATATTTGCAACTGTCAGCTCTTTTTTCACAATCTTTATATTGATAGCATGATGCTGATATTTTCTTGTAATTTCCAAAATAGGCTTTGGCATTGTTGCCGAGAAGAGTACTGTCTGATGCTCCTGTGGCAGGTATTCGAGCACTGTCTCGATGTCCTCCCTAAAGCCCATGTTGAGCATCTCGTCTGCCTCGTCGAGCACTATTGTCTTTACATGGTCAGGCCTGATTGTCTTTCTCCTGAGATGGTCCATCAGACGGCCCGGGGTTCCGATAATAATCTGCACACCGCCCTTAAGTGCCTTAATCTGGCGGCTGATATCCTGTCCTCCGTATACCGGAAGCACCTTCACGCCATGCATATATTTTGCAAGCTTCCTGATTTCATCTGCCACCTGGATGGCAAGCTCCCTTGTAGGAGAGAGGATGATAACCTGTGTCTTGTGACTTGATGCATCAACGCTCTCAAGCACCGGAATACCAAAGGCTGCTGTCTTTCCTGTTCCGGTCTGCGCCTGTCCGATTACATCCCTGCCCGAAAGCACTGCCGGGATTCCCTGAGCCTGTATTGGAGTTGCCTCCTCAAAGCCCATATCCTTGATGCCTCGCAAAATCTTAGGGTTTAGTTCTAATTCGTCAAATCTGATTGTTTCCATATATTTTTTATATTTCCTTTCAAAAAAATAAAGTGTGCATATTTTTATAACATGCACACTTTAACATATTTGTGAGATAATTACAAAATATTATTTCTTCATTTCTTTACTGAATAGTTACCAAAATACTACATACTGCTAAATAAAGCGGCTATCTCATCCGGTGTCAGATTACGATTTGTGTTATTTAAATCTACAACCGGAGACTTTGCCTGTTCCGGTTCACTTGCAGGCTCCGGCTCAGGTGCCTGAGGTGCCTCTGTGACCGGTTCCGTAATCACTTCCTCTGCCGGCTCTGATTCAGGTTCTGTCGCACCTGCGTTTGCACTTGCAAAAAGTGCTGCTATTTCATCTGCACTCAGCTGGCGGTTCGGATCGCTGTTTGTCGTATCTGCAACAGCTTCGTCTGCAGCAGGGCCTGGCTCTACTACAGGTTCCGGTTCAGGTACATGTGGTGCCTCTGTGACCGGTTCCGTAATCACTTCCTCTGCCGGATCTGATTCAGGTTCTGTCGCACCTGCGTTTGCACTTGCAAAAAGTGCTGCTATTTCATCTGCACTCAGCTGGCGGTTCGGATCGCTGTTTGTCGTATCTGCAACAGCTTCTTCTGCAACAGGACTTGGCTCTACTACCGATTCAGGTTCAGGTACATGTGGTGCCTCAACTACAGGCTCCGGCTCATTTATCTGAATAGGCTCAGGTATCTGTTCTGACTCATTCGCTTGTACAGATTCCGGTTCAGGTATCGCCTCCATGGCCGGTGCTGATTGTGGTGCGTCGGTCGTTTGCTTAGGCATCTCAACATTTGCTGTAAACTGAATAGGATTTGCTGTGATTGCCTGACTCAGACGGATTTCCATATCCTTTATGCTGTCAGACAGAACCTGCTGCTTTTCCATAATGTCCTTGAGGTTATCATAAATCACATTTTTCTGGCTCTCAATAATGAAATCATTGCTCTCCTTGAGCTTATTCTCAAGACGCTCAAACGTCTCCATAAGCTGTTCATTAGAGTTCATAATCGCATCAGCATTTTCCTTATTCCTGTTGATAACAACCTTTGCGATTCCCTTCTGTGCATTGACGATATCCTCAGTCGGAATCTTTGACTCCTTCTGCAGTATCTCAATCTTTTCCTCTATCTCATCAAAATACTTCCTAAGCATGAGGTAAGATGCCTTTTCCGACTTAAAAATACTGTCATACTGTTCCTCCCTCCTGTCCTCCTTTAGAGCACTCAGTGAGAAAAATCCGCTTATCACTCCCCACAGACAAATCATAAAGATAACTGTGATTGCTGCAATGAGCATGTATTCCTTTGGATAATTAATTATCGCATAAAAATCCGCTAAAATAACAAGCGTGGAAATAAGAATTAGAAATATAACCTGTATTTTTGCCTTTTTTTGCTTATTTATCCTGCATATAATTCCCCTTCCCGGGGCCTGACGCTATCCGCGACAGCCGTACCGCGTGACGGCTGTGGATAATACAAGTCCCAGTACATTTATCTTAATGTATCTATTATAGCGTTTATTGGCTGTAATGTCGATTGTTTTTAATGATTTTCAGACATTTTCAGACATTTTCCAAGTATCCATGTTTTCCGAATAGCGTACGTATATACCGATGTTAGTATATTTTTTCATTACTCCCCCGATAATTGTAAACCTTTATTGCAGTTATGGTTGACAATCGACATCTTTTCATGTTAATGTGTTAACCGTACAAAAATTACTATGAAATTTACAAAAAGGAGATTTTATCATGAACCAGACAGAAACTATAGACTACAAGCATGGAACGACCTATGCCATAACGGTAACAGCGCTCATGACAGCTGTCACATGTATTCTTGCACCATTATCTATCCCGATTGGGCCGGTACCGATTTCACTGACAAACCTGGCCATATATATTTCATTATATCTGCTCGGATGGAAACGTGGAACTATAAGCTACCTCATTTACCTGCTTATCGGACTTGTCGGAATCCCTGTATTTTCAGGCTTCACCGGTGGCCCAGCTAAGCTTGCCGGCCCTACAGGCGGATACATCATCGGTTTTATTGCCATGGCAATTATTGCAGGACTTGTAATCGATCATTTCCACCAGCCTTGGCTCCAGCTCATTGGTATGATTGTCGGAACTATCATATGCTATGTGCTCGGTACAGCATGGTTCTGCTTTGAGGCAAAAAGCACAGTCAGCGGTGCGCTCTCAATATGTGTGTTCCCATTTATCCCGGGCGACCTGATAAAAATGATAATTGCCATGCTTATCGGACCGGCTATTAAAAAAAGACTTCGCTAAACATCAACTCCAAGCTTTCTAAGCTCCTGATACAGGCGCGCTACCGGAAGCCCTACCACATTATTGTAATCACCATGTATTCCCTTAATGTGGATGGCAAAGCGTCCCTGTATCCCGTAGCTTCCTGCTTTATCCATCGGATCCCCGCTTGAAATATAGCGGTCAATTTCATCTTCCGTCAGTGTATACATGCTGACATCCGTCTTCTCATAAAAGCAGTGTTCTCCGGTTCTTCCGGCTTTGTCAATAAAAACAAACGTTACCCCTGTATAGACACTGTTCGTTTTTCCCGAAAGCATCGAAAGCATACGCCTGGCATCTTCTTCGTCCTTCGGCTTTCCAAGAATCTGATTCTCATAAGCCACTACCGTATCCGCTCCGATTACAAGAATATCCTGCGGTGTCACAAGCTCTGCATGCTGTTCATTGTAGGTAAGCACACCTGACGCTACCTCCTCTGCCTTTTGACGGGATAGTTCCATGACAACCGCAGATGGCTCCTCCTCTGTGATTATCTCTTCTCCCTTTGCAGGACAGACAACAAACTCTGCCCCAATCTGCTCTAATAATTCCTTTCGGCGCGGTGATGCCGACGCCAATATTATCTGACTCATATTTGTTTTAACCTTTTCCTTCACTTTGGATTTTGGGACTGTTTCATCTGAAGAATACAATTCCCTATGACTGATTACACGTTTCCACTTGTATTATACAGCTTTCTCTTTCACCGATACTTTCACTGACATAATTCTATAAAATACAGCACAAAATACCAACGCAAAAACGACTCCAAACACATTCTGAATCACCCTTAGGCTGACTGCTCCCTTTAACCCATAGCTCTCTGCAGCTATAGCCAGAGCACCAAGTATTAAAAACAGCCTGCCAGCCGTATTGTGCCGATAATCCCACGCCGATTCCACCTATGATTCCTATGTACGCATAGATTGATGGTGGAAGCAGGAAGTATAATGCCGTGAAGCATATAACACCGGCGATATTACCGACAATCCTTTTTTCTGACTCTGTACTGCATATCCTCCATAAACGGCAGGATGGCAGACATGGCTGCAATACCTGCCCACATTGCACGCGGCATATTGCAAAGCTGTGCAATACAAAGAACTAACGGTACACATAGTATCTGGCACAGCTGCCATTTCGTTCGTGATGAAAAAAGATCAAACTCCTCAATTACAGCTTTCATATTTCTTTTAAAGACTCTGTTTTTATGATTTCTGTAAAATACCAGGCATGTGAGAACAGCGCCTGCGGCCATCCCTGCTATTCGAAGCATATAGCTTTTTCCTGACACATCATATCCATATAATAATAAATAACCGAGAACCAATGTGGATTGATTAAACATAAATGGATTATGGCATCCGAACAGAATCAGCACTGCAAGAGCTGCAATGTTTATAAGCAGCGCCGGAAGCGGTGAAAGCTGATTTGCCAGATGTGGGCATACTGTCATAATTACAAAGAACAATGCCAAAAGCCATGTAGAGTGTCCGGTATGGATTCCCAGATCAGCATTGCGAAATACCATAACACATAATAAGACCACTACTCCCACAATGCTGTTATCCTTTCCCAATATGATGCTTGAGGCAGTGACAAAGGCAAAGCAAAAAACCATTGTGACAGCTATCTTCACCATATATACAAACGTATGGTATAGTTTTTTTTCTTTCATTGTTTTACTATTTTTCAGCAGGCTTTTAGAGCCGGCCTGATTTAACTGCAGTTCCTGATAAAATGTCATGTAAATTCTCCTATCTTTTATCTTATTATTTTATTATTGTAACTATCATGTTCTAAATAGCTACTCATTATAATTCTTTATTGGCAGTTGTACTACAAATCTGCATCCACCATATTCCCGGTTTTCAGCTTTGATTGTTCCACCGGCGATGTCTACAATTCTTTTCACAAGTGCCAGACCAAGGCCGTTTCCCTCGGCTTTATGAGAACCATCCACCTGATAAAACTTGTCAAATATTCTGGCTTTTGCATCATCCGCGATTCCCGGTCCCTCATCTTCCAGAATAAACTGCACAGAATCATTTTCATGCCTTAAAAACATGGTGATTGTCCCATTTTCAGGACTAAACTTGATTGCATTATCCAAAAGATTCATCCAGATATGCATAAAAAGCCCTTCATTTCCAACATATCTGACCTCCTCCATCTCCACCTGAAAGCCAATTCCTTTTTCAGTCCATTTGTCTTCCAATGCAAGAAATGCCTGACGGATTTGTTCATCCAGACGATATTCGATTTTTTTTTCATTGGAATATTCTGATTTTCCAGCCTTGATAACAATAAAATATTTCCAACAAGGCCTGAAAGCCTTTGAGTATTAAACAGGATTTTTTCTACATACCCCTCCTGCTCCTGTGACAGCTCATCTCCCTGGAGCAACATCGTATAGCCTTCAATTGCATTGATTGGTGTCTTGAATTCATGGGAAACATTGGATACAAAATCCATTTGCAACATCTCTGTTGCACGAAGCTCTTTTGTCATGACATTAAAGCTCTGATAGGATTCTCCAATCTCGGCTATGCGACTGTTTGTTTCCAGATGCTGTTCAAAATCTCCCTGGGAAACTGCTTTCATTGCTTTACCGAGCCTGGTAATCGGCTCAAGGAGCCTTGCATTGATAAATGATGTAATAAGTCCTGCTATCAATGTATTAAAAATCAAAAAAAGCCAGCCAAGGCCCGGTATTTTCCCGGGCAAATCCAAAAAATGATTCAAAAACGCAAATAACAGGGCTGATATCAGCATAGAAAATGCAAGTGCCAGCCAGATTGCACCGGTCAGACATGAGCGGATACGCAATTCTTTTTTCTTTTTTATACTCCATTATTTTTTCACCACCTTGTATCCCAGACCACGCATTGTTACAATTTCGAAATCCGGATTTTCTTTAAAACGCTCCCTGATTCTTCCTATATGTACCTCTATCGTATGTGGGTCTGCCTCCGTCTCATATCCCCATACCTCATCCATTAGCTGCTGCTTCGTAAATGTCCTGCCCGGTGAAGCTGCCAGCTTATATAAAAGCAGGAATTCTTTTTTTGGCAGGACAAGCGTTTCATCACCGGTCACAACTGTCATTGCATCATAATCAAACTCGGTTGAGCCAATCACAATTTTGTGTTCGTTCAGTATCTGTGCACGACGAAGCAGTGCTCCTACCCTCAAAACCATTTCATTGACATTTACGGGTTTTGCCATATAGTCGTCACTTCCCGAAAGAAAGCCCTGACGCATATCATCGAAGCTGCTTTTTGCAGTAATCATAAGCACCGGTATCTGATATCCCGCCGAACGAAGCTCCGACACAAGTTCATATCCATCCATAACCGGCATCATTATATCGGAAATGATTAAATCAATATACTCTCTGTCCAATACCTCCAGTGCCTGTGCTCCATCCGACGCACTTTTGACCTGATATCCGCTCTTTTCAAGCACCTTTTGGAATAACAGACTTAATTCCTTATCATCTTCTACAATTAATATCTTAAACACGATTTATGTTCTCCTTTAATCAAAACAAATCCCTTGCCCATCCAAGCAGATGCTGTACCAGAAACACCTTTCTTTTATGTTTTTCTGTTAATTCAATCGGCTTTACATGATACGGATCATAATATGTTCCGTCGTCTAATACCTGTCTGGACACGCTCTCATACTCCATCATGCCATCCTCCAGCTGTTTATTAATCTCTTTACTACGTATTACAAGCATCAGCTCTGTATCCAGATAAGTACTTCTCATGTCCATATTGAATGAACCTATTACTGACAGATCATCGTCAATCAGAATACTTTTTCCATGATACGAATAACCGCCTTCATATTCCCAGATATCAATTCCTGTTTCTAAAATTCTGTTTCTGTTTTTGGCATAATCAGCAGCTCCAAATGGATTTCCGTTATTTGCAACAGAATTTGTCATAATAGAAAAGTGCGAAACCTTCTGTGCAATTTCCTCCCATGTATTATACATCATATCATTGCAAATAATATATGGTGTATGAATTTTTACGCGTTCCTTTGCATTTTTCATTAATTCTCCCAGCTGATACCATACCACCGGTTCCTTAGCTTGGGTGTGGATCGGGTTTGATAACAATGTAATCTTTTCTGTTTCAAAGGTTTCATCCGCATAATCTGTATCACAAATTTTTTCCTTATTAACTTCAAAATATTGCTGATACCCTTCCTGCAGCTCTAAAACTGCTTTCTTTACAGATTGTCTGTCAGCTAATTTTTTACTGTTATGAAAATACCGACAGTCCTCCTGTTCCCATATTGTTTCAAAATAATTCCAAAGCTGATTGACCGAATTATCTTTCTGTGGCTCATCGCAGACAACTAACACATCCCGGTCAAAATTTTTATGCCCCGGAAAATCACCCAAAAAATAATTATATGTGTTTCTTCCGCCAAGAATATATATTTTACCATCTGCAATCAGATATTTATCATGCATTCTTCCCATTGTCTTCCATGGCTTAAGCGGATTTGCTTTATTGTACAACTTAATCTCAACATTCTCATGCGAAGATAATCCATAAAAATATGGATTACCCTCCATATCAATCCAGCTCTCCATTCCATCTACCAATATGCGGACATGTACGCCTCTGTCTGCCGCATCATGCAGTGCTCCTAAAATCAATTTTCCGCTTTCGTCTGATTTAAATGCAAATGTAGAAAGGATTATTTCATTCTTTGCATTTTGGATTAATCTAACTCTTTCTAAAAGAGCCTGCGAATTTTTTTCAATGATTACTGCTCTTTCCGTATTCTCTCTCCCCGCCACACTCATAATATTTTGTGTTTCCTTTATAGTAGCATCAGACACCGCCGGCTGTTTTTTATATGTGATGCAGATTCCGATCAACTCATAAAAAGCCACACATAAAAAAAAAACTGCCAGTATAGCAAAAATAATTTTACATATCTTATGCCTTTTCATTGTACATCACCTGATTCCTTGTATTTTATACTCATACAATACAATGTCAATCTCAATTTTACCTCAACAGAATTGATTTTATGCAAAAAAACAGGAAAAAGCAGCTGCCTGCAATTTCCTGTCCATAAAAACTCATATAAAATTATTTTGCTGCGATTTACCTATTTTTCGTCGCTTCTACCGTCTTTCCGTTTACCTGATGTGCAAAGCTCCATGGCTTCTTATAGATAATCCATATAATTTTTAAAGCACAATTACGGCAGCATCAAGCCCGTCTACTTTTCCGTCAAATGCGCTATCTGTCAGCAGATTATATTTCTCGGCATACTCAATAAGTTCCCTTACACGGCTGCCGCAATTGAAAAGCATTGCGATTGTCTCTTCGCCGTTTTTTCTGATCATAACAATCGCATCATCATCGTCATTTGTGATTGTCTCAATCATTTCGCCCTCTACGATGCATGCATGTGCTTTTCTAATCTGCATGAGCTTCTTATACCAATTATACATCTCCTTGTCCTGGTATTCCTCATCCCAGTACATGCCTCGTCTGCAGTCCGGATCATTTGCTCCCGGCATTGCATACTCATCACCATAGTAGACCATAGGCATTCCCGGCATTAGCAGCTGAAAGGCTGCTGCGAGATGCTGCTTTTTCTTATTATCATGGCACAGATGTAAGAATCTTGCTGTATCATGGCTGTCAATCAGGTTCCACATCAGCGGATAGCACTTTTTGTTTAAGCGCCCCTTCAGATATCCCAGATTCTGTACAAACTGGCTGACATTAATCTTTTCGTCTGCAAGCAGGTCTATCAGATTCAGGTAGAATGGATAATTCATGACAGTATCCCACTCATGTCCCTCGAGGAAGTCTCCTGCGTAGTGCCATATCTCACCAATTATCAGCATATCCTTCTTTACTGCCTTGATTGCCTTTCTGAAATTCTTCCAGAAGAAATGACTGATTTCGTCTCCTACATCCAGTCTCCATCCGTCAATATCACATTCCTTAATCCAGTAGCAGGCAACATCCGTGATGTATTTTTCAACCTCAGGATTTTTCAAATTAAGCTTTGGCATTCCACCGTAATAACCGAAGCATTTGAAGTTTGGAATTTCTCCCCATTCACCCCTAGGTGGCAGCTCGTCGATAAAATACCAGTCGAGATATTTTGACTTTTCGCCCTTTTCAAGTATATCCTGAAATGCAAAAAATTCTCTTCCTGTGTGATTGTATACCGCATCCAGCACTACCTTCATGCCACGCTCGTGGGATTTTTGTACGAGCTCCTTTAAGTCCTCTGTTGTTCCAAATGATGGGTCAACCTGATAATAATCAATAGTATCATACTTATGGCACGAATTTGATTTAAAGATTGGTGTCAGATACACCACATCGATTCCCAGATCTTTAATATAATCCAGATGCTCTATGATACCTCTGAGATTGCCATGCAGATCATCCATAGGCGTAATCGGCGCCTTATACCACAGCTCTTTGTCCACCGGCTGTGTTGTGGCAAAGCGCGACGGAAAAATCTGATACACTACCTTGTTGGCTGCCCACTGTGGCACCTCAAACATCTCTTCCTCTCTGAGATTCTGCGGGCAGTCAAACATTCTATCCCTGTTTGTGATGCACTCCTTATCGAACTCATAATTGCCGTAATATACCTTTTCACCCTGCATGTCCGTAAATTCAAAAAAGTATCTCAGACATATCAGATGCATCTGAAGCTGCGCCTCATAATAATCGTGAAACTGCGAGGTGGCTACCTTCTTCATAGGAAGTGTCATTCGCGTATCCTTGCGCTCGATTGGTATATACTTGTCCTCATAGTGAAGGATTACCTCCTTCATATCATCCTTTACCTGCACGCGTATCACAAACAAATCCTTATCTATCGCATAGCAGAATCTTTTATCCATGTCATGAAAAATTGCTGAATATTCCATAAAATGCCCCTTTACTTACGTATTTCGTTATTTTGTATTTTAACGCACTTTTTCAAACAATTCTATCATTATATCCATGTCATTTTTTTCACTATTTCTACTTTATGTGTAACTTTAACTTAATTACATTTTATTTTTTTGACTTTATTCTCCAAAACACTGCGTTCATTATATCACTGCACACTCAGATAGCTTGTCACACAGTAAAGTGTCTGTCCATTATATTCCACGCGTGACCAGCCAAACTCCTCATTGATTCCGGTTCTGGTGACTGTTTCCCCATTTTTTATCGTTGCGATGACTGTAGCATCCGGATTTGTGACACTTGGAAGTGCACGCAGATTAACCTCTATCTTTGCAGTGACAGTATCATTACAATCCTTGAATTTTGTCTTCAGTCCGTCTCCGCTGCCACTTCCGTCCTGTCCGGGAACTACATAGTTCATATCTGTTGTGAGGTAGCTTGAAATGGCATAGTATGTCTGTCCATTATATTCGATACGTGACCATCCACTGTCACTGACGCCTGTTCTTGTTGCTGTATCACCGTTATTCAGCGTTACCTTAATTGTGCTGTCATTGCCCTGACTTGGAATATCCCTCAGATTGACGCTCTCCTTGGCAGTTACGGTCTCATTTACATCCGAAAACTTCATATTTGCTTCCGGGTCAACTGTTGCATTGTCAGCCGCATCACCATTTTTTGCAGACTCTGTCTCATCAAACCCAAAGTATGCCACATTCAAATCTACCGGCTTATCAATTCCTGACACCTTTCCCTTATTGGTATACTGCCACATAGCATGTGTGCCCTCATATGATGACTTCGGTGTTTCCGGGTAAGCTGTATCCGGATATTGTGACACCCATATTTTGTAGCTGCTCTCAAGCGCTTTAGTATCCCACTGGCTGTTTTCCGACAACTCATTCATGGCAGCGTAAAACATAGGCGTGTATCCTTTTTATATATTTCCTGCAAAAATGCCTCAGCTACTTTGGTACGGGCCTCTGATGACATGCCATACTGTCTGCTTGCTGAGTCTGTGAAGCCCTCGCAGTCAAATGCCACCGGATATGTAATCTGATATTTTGAGATGTAGTCTGCAACCCAGTCTGCCTCTTCAATGGCTTCTGTTTCATTTACTGCTGATGAGAAAAAATATACTCCAACCTTTATGCCATTTTTCTGTGCCTCCTGCATGTTGTATCTGGCATTTGTATCAACACACATCTCACCTGTTTTCTGGGTTCTGTAGCCCACACGTATCATCGCAAAATCAATTCCGCCTGCGGCAACCTTGTCCCACTTTATGGTGCCCTGATATTTAGATACATCAATTCCGAAGGTCAGATTACTATTTTCCGCAACAGTGCTTGCAGACAGTATCTGTGTCTCATCCGCAGAAGCTCCCTCATCAGTTGTAACACTCATTGAGCCGGCATTGTCGCCCGTATGCTGCGGGTCTTCCTTGTCTGAACTATCCTCTGTGGCTGTTTCCGTCATCTGTGACGAGCCTTTAGCCTCGTTTTTTGCTGACTTAATCACAAAAAATGTGGCAACTGCAGCCAGTGCAGCTACTATCGCAACAATTATAAATATTGCTATTATCTTTCTTTTTATCGTTCATAGATTTTCCTCTTCATTATTTATATATGTCACCATGTACAGGCAATCTGCTTTTATGCAACAAAATATATCATATAATCCTGTAATTTTCAAATATTTGTCTTTTTTCAGAAAATATTAAAAATCCGCTATACTCACCTATCGTATAGCGGATTAATATAACACTATTTAATTTTCAGTCTTTTCACCGTTTTTGTCCGTATCCGCATTTACAACGAGATTTACTCCATCAAGTCCGGTTACATTTACGTTGCGATTTACCTTTGCGTCATATGAATCAGCGTTGATAATCTCAGATAAATCAATACCTGTTGCCTCTTTCATACTCTCAAATACCTTTGCCATTACAACCGGTACATATCCGGCAACCTTGCCTACACCATTTTCGCCATCACCGCCACCGATAATAGTAATCTTGTCGATTTGTCCAAGTGGCTCTGCAACCTTGGCTGCGATATCAGGCAGCACCTTAATCATCATCTCTGCAACGGCTGCCTTATTGTACTTGGCATATGCCTCTGCCTTTTTCTCCATAGCCTCAGCCTCTGCAATACCCTTTGCCTGGATAGCTGATGCTTCTGCCTCTCCGACTGCACGGATACCGGCAGCTTCCTGCTCCTTGGCATATCTCATGGCTTCTGCCTCTGCTTTCTGTGCCTCCGCCTGACGCTGTGCCTCGAACTGTCTTGCCTCTGCTTCCTTCTGACGCTGGTAGAGCTGTGCCTCTGCCTGCTGCTGTGCTGCGTATTTATTGGCTTCAGCCTTTTTCTTGACCTCTGCCTCAAGAGACTGCTCTGTTACTGCAACCTCTTTCTGCTTTAACTCAATCTCTCGCTCCTGCTTTGCGATATCAGCGTTTGCTGTGGCAACCTCAATGGTCTTACGCTGCTCCTCCTTCTGGATGTCGTAAGCCGCATCCGCCATAGCCTTCTTTGTATCAGCCTCCATCTGAAGCTCTGATTTCTTGATAGCGAGCTCATTCTGTTTCTTGGCAATCTCTGTCTGTGCTGCAACCGCTGCATCATTTGACTCTTTATCAGCCGAAGCCTGAGCTACCTTGATGTCTCTCTCACTCTCTGCCCTTGCGATGGCGGCGGCCTTTTTAATCTTTACGATATTGTCGATACCAAGATTCTCTATTACCTCGTTGCCATCCACAAAATTCTGCACATTAAAGCTGATGATATCAAGTCCCATTGCCGCAAGATCCGGCTCCGCATTTTCCTTGACCAGGTTGGCAAACTTCTGGCGGTCGGATACCATCTCCTCGAGCTTCATCTTACCGACGATCTCACGCACATTACCCTCGAGAACCTCTCTTGCCACCCCGGCAATATACTCTGTGTTTTTGTTAAGGAAATTCTCAGCCGCAAGGCGTAGCTTTTCAGGATTATTACTGATCTTTACGTTTACCGTAGCATCGACGTTGATATTGATATAATCTGCTGTCGGTACTGCATTGCTCGTCTTGACATCGATCGGAATCAGCCGCAGGTTCAGCTTATCCAGACGCTCAAAAAACGGAATACGTATGCTCGCTTTTCCGATGACCACCTTGGACTTCTTCTTGACACCTGAAATGATATACGCCATATCAGGCGGTGCCTTCACGTATCCGATTGCCATAAACAACAGGATAACAAGAACAACAACTGCAACAATAATTCCAATGATACTAATGTCCTGCATAACTTTCTCCTCTCTTTAGTATGCTTTTTTTATTAATAATTTAACAATATCATTTTATTATAAATATATTGTTTTGTCACCCTAAATATTAAAAAAAATAATATACCACTGTGCATTTGAATGTCAGATTTCCCGCTGTGGATGCCTGGCCGATTGGAATCATTGCGGATGCCGCAAATGCAAAGGTATTTATATGGCATGCTGCACCCGTCGCAATTAGTACTGCTCCTCCAACTGTCCTCCAGATTCCCTGTGTCTTTACTTACAATCGAAATGTCTCTCTGACTTTTTATCTATTTCACCAAAAGAATGAAAACTGTTATTTATATAAATTTCTAGTTCCTGTTCTGTAAATTTATATTCTTTGAACAGTTTTGAAATATGTAATACCTTGGAACACGCATATATTATTGCACTCCCATTAAATGGTCCTGTAAATGTACAAAAATTTCTTTCATCTATTACGTATGTATACCAATTTCCATTTCTTTCAAAATATCCACACTGATTTGGCTTTTCGATAAACTCACCAAAATGAAAATCTCTATACTTTTCCAGATTCTGCTCTGTTTTTTCAAATAACACATTTTTTATTTTTTCCGCTTTTTCATTTAACATATTATTCACCACTTTCTTATTTCTACACTTACTTAATCACAACAGTATCCATATCAAAAATTATTCCAGCTTCTTTTAAAGTTCCCCAACTATAAATTGTATTCATCTGCCCTGCTCCACCTTCATAATATCTGTAATCATAGCGCATGCCGCCTCCAAGCGCAGAGGACAGCCGTCCCATGGCATCATAGCTGTAATCCGCCATATGTTCCCTGCAGCCGGCCGAGGATATCATAGGTAAACTTCTCGATGCTTCCGTTCTTCTCTCGGTAATGTTTCGCAACATTTTTTCTTGTTGCTAAGAGTGCGTTTATATCAGCATATTGGAACTAAATATTCTATTTTGATTTTGTAATGTTAGTTCGTATACCCAACTCGGCAAAATTTCGCTAGCGTCTATTAATTAACATCATGGATTCTTAATTGCTTCTGGGCAGCCATGATGGTTAATTATTAGACGTGCAGGAGTTATAGGTTGTTGGAGTCCGAAAGAATAAACATATAAATAACCAAGCATCCTCTTTCAACACTACTTTTTTAAATTAGAAAGCATTTTCTCTGCTTTATCCATTTCGCCTAATAAAGGATTCATATAATCACTAAACGCATCTAAATAAGCTCTACACCCACCACTAATCATAATTTTACTAATATCTTCATTACTTGATATAATTTCTTCAGCTTTCATATATCTATCATATAATGTTTTTAGAATAGGTCTGTTAGGCTCAAGTATTATACGTTGTTCCAACAATTCAATTATTTTTCTAACCTGTTTTTTTTATTTCAATTACATTTTCATCCATAGCTGGTCTGGTATGCTAAACACATAGGAATCAAAGCAGTCTTTTTCTATCTATTGCTTTTTATTTCATTCCTATACCACAATTATCCTGTAATAGATAGAGGTGTGCGTCACCACTCTTGAAGCACTTTTGACTTCGTTCATTGAGACTGCTCCCTCTGCTTTGCAGGATTTTACATTAGCTGGATGTTGGCAGCATATGTGCTGTACTTCGTATATCTAACCAGATTGTAACCCGCATTGAAGTGAGGATTCTATCTGTTACATACCATTTACACAAAAGGAGTTTTCTTATGTACATTATCGGAATTGATATTGGCAAAAATCATCACGAAGCTTCCATTGTTTCTCCTGAAGGGAAACAAATCGGACATTCGCTTCGTTTTGCAACTACACACAAAGGTGCTGATTCCCTTATGAGTTTTATCTTCAATAATATCGGCAATTCCTCTTGTATCTTCGGCATGGAAGCCACTGGGCATTACTAGTATCCGATTTATTCATTCCTCAAAGCCAGAGGATATACCATTTATGTAATCAATCCCATCCAGTCTGATTCCCTCAGAAAGATGTATATCCGGCAGACAAAAAACGATTCCATCGATTCTTTTCTGATTGCAGAAGTGATACGATTCGGTCAGTTTACCACCACTTCTATGGCAGACGAAAACATTCTTATGCGGCAGTTATGCCGTTACCGTGATTCAGTGATTTCTTCCAGAACCGAAATAAAACTCCGCATCAGCACGATTATGGAGCAGATCTTCCCAGAGTATGAAAAACAGTTTTCTTCTCTTTGGCTGAGCACATCCATGGGCATTCTTGAAAAATACCTCACCCCTGAGAACATTGAGAATGCGCCAATAGATGAGCTCTTTGAAATTATAAAAGATAAGAGCCACAATAAGCTTACCATGAAAAAAGCGATTTCTATCCGTGAAGCTGCAGCTGATACCTTTGGTATTAAGATAGCACAGGATGCTTTCTCTTTCCAGTTAAAACAGCTCATTGATCGGATGAATTTTCTTGATAAGCAGATTGAAGCTCTTGACTGCCAGATTCTTGAGTACTATGAGAAGTTTGATTGTTATCTTCATACCATTCCGGGATAGGCATGATTGCTGCTGCAACCATTCTTGCTGAAATCGGTGATATAAACAGATTTAAGAGTTCATCTGCCTTAGTTGCCTTTGCAGGTATTGATCCAACTGTACGACAATCCGGTGAATTTAGCAGCACTCATAATCACATGTCCAAACGGGGTTCACCTTACCTGAGACATGCAATCTTCCTTGCTGCAACCACCTGTTCTTTTCACAACAGTCCTTTAAATGCATATTATAAAAAGAAACGGGAGCAGGGAAAGCACCACTTAACTGCCACCGGTGCAGTGGCAAGAAAGCTTACCACCGTAATCTATGCCGTATTACGGGATGGTAAGCCTTATGAGCCTAAAAGTTTTTGTTAATGTCTGGTAGTAAGACTAGGATTTATGCCTGCCTGTGGGGAGGCTTAGTTGTGATGCTCATTTATTGAAACACTCCATTTTTCTCTTAGTATATCTTCTATATTTGGATATTCTATTTCTCCATGTTTATTTCTTGTTCCATTGATACCTTTTAATGCATCCTCTGGATTATTCCACTCTGCTTCGCATTCATCACAACATATAAATATTTTTTTTTAGTTAATTTATCTTTTACAATTTCAAGTAAGCCTTGCTTGCATATCTTACAGTAACCAATATTATACATTTTAGGTTCCTCCTATCACTTATGATAATCTCCAAAAGACGGAAATGCGGTTATTAAATCAGTACTTTCATCCAGCGTTACTATTGTTATATAATCCATTTGAGCACCAGTATTAATATATCCACTTTCATAGCCTGCATTTTTTTGTACGGAATGTTATAAATTGTTCCTCCCATTCCATCCGATATCGGTTCAACCAAATTACGTTGTTCCCATGCATCATTTACCATATCTATCGGATTCCCGATTAAATACACTATGTGTTTCTCGACTATTATTTTGAACCGTATGTCGCTTAATATGCTCAACCCTGGTTTCACCTTTCTTACTAACAATTGCGTCCCAGTTTAATTTTTCGCTTGACTTCCCATAGCTGGTCTCAACAACTTTTCCAGCATCTTCCGCTGCACTCTCGGCTCCCTTTGGCTGCTCCCTCTAGCCCTTTTCCGGCTTTCCCCACATCTTCCGCTAAATTTCCAGCTTTCTCGGTTACTCCATCAATCCCTTTTGGGGCTTTCGCCAGCTTGTTCGCCTCTGCTTCAATTCCATTCAGCCCCTTTGCTGTCACTCCACTTGCAACCATACCGGCAACCATTCCTGCTGTATCATTTCCTGTCACATCTGTGGTTATCTTCTGCGCACCGGCTCCGGCTCCCATTGAGATGCCTTCTTTGGCGACTATTGTTGCTGTGATTTTGAATGTCAGATTTCCCGCTGTAGATGCCTGCCCGATTGGAATCATTGCGGATACCGCAAATGCAAAGGTATTTTATTCTGATACCAATCTTTGATTTTCTACATATTACACTGCTGAATCAATGTTGATTTTCTACATATTTTTTCAATATTATCCCATATATTTTCTCTATACTTATCAAACCCATTTTGATTGTAATTTTTCATCTCATTCATGAATTCATTTTTTCTTCAAAAGACAAGGAATGCAATCCGCGAAATCAATTTCAAATGGAATTTCCGTATACATTTTTGTTTCTATTTCCTGAGACATGATTAAATTAAACACTTGATAAATCTGTAATATATCATTAGAATTTGTCATACTTGTAATTATATTTTTCACCTCTTGTTCTATTTCATGACATCCATTTATATAGATTGGATAAATACATAATTCTAATAATGCATCCATGTCTGAAATATTTTCATAATAAGAATCTTTAGTATATATTCTATATCTTTTGTCTATTCCAATGTAACATAATATTTCGTTTCCATCTTTTCTTGCGTTCAAATATATATTCTGATATTTTTTTTGATAATTCCGTTTCTCTATATACATATTTCATAACTATTCTCCATGTATTTCATCACCTTCGGTGAGAACCATTCCAATTAATTTAAAGATTGTGATTAATTGTTTAGGTGGCGGGTGTTCTTATGTGAAGACATAATTAAAATAACCAACCGCGTGTTTGTAAATATTTATCTAAAAAAGCATACCAAATTTCCGGCCTTTCTTTCCAATTCAAATAATCCTTGAGCAAGTCTTCTGCAACATCTTCGTCAATTCCTAACTCTATTAACTTTTGGATGAACTTTTAGGCTGATTTCCGGTAAGACACAATAGGATTTCAAAACCTTTTTAGATCTTGGAATCCCGCTGATACACTGACTAATTATGCGGATACATAAATTTAAATTAATTCAGAAAGCCAACTATCTAAAGCATCTCCCTCTATTATCTCTTCCGATTGCTCAATATCTTTAAAATCCAATACTGGAGTTTTCATTATTTTTACAGCTCCAATTTCTTTTCTTGTTATATACTTAATAAATACGAATTGCTCTTTCTTTTCAAAAATATATTCCTGTGCCAATTGCTCAGAATTGGTCCATATCATATATGAATCAGCAAGCACTGCATTTCTAGATACTTTATCTGCAAATAATTGAAATATTTATCTTTATATTTTATAAATACATCTTCATTGTATATTATATCTACCTCGTTTGCCTTAACAATTTTCATATATAACTCAGAGTGCTTATTTCCTAGTACATCAATATAATTTGTAAATCCCTCCTTTCTTACTCTTGATGTAATTATGTATTTATTATTTTTCTTTTTTAATTTTGTATTTTAAGCCACCATATTCACAATACATATCGCCATCCTCAATTCTCCTCAATTCATTTTAATAACCAACCCAAATCTGAATCATATACAAGCTATTGGATCAGTACTCCTGTTTTAGCATCATATATCCCTAGAATATCTCCATCTACATCATCTAACACCGGATGGACAGAAAATCAGCGTTGTTCGTGACTTTTAGGGTCAAAAACGCCGCTGATACTATGTTTTTATTTGATAAATGTTTTTTAAAGACCTTGTTTAATTTATTATTTTGTACTGAAATTTTACTTTTTTATATAATTTTTCTAATGCCTCTCATTCTCAAACGTCCATTCTGCCTTCATTCCTCTTTCATTATTTTGATAAACCTTCCATAATTTTTCATTATTATCAAAACCATATCCTATAACAAAATCTGCATCTGTAATTTGATTTAACACTATTTTCCACATGCCTATGTTATCTTTAAATGATAGCATACTAGAAATTAATTCTTTTTTATCCACACTTAATTCTCCTTTAATATTCCTATTTTTTTCTAATACATTTCCACCAAAAGGGGTAACAATTTGTCCCGCTCCACCAGTCATATCTCCCCATTCTGCTGCTTGGCCTTTTATACCATAGGTTGCATCTACACTATCTCCCAATTCCTTATTAGCTTTTGATATAAACGAATCATAACTATCACATAGTTCTTCAAAATCATCCAAGTCCCACCTAGATATTCCTTCATTATGAAGCAACGCATTCAATCCATCTATATCTCCATTTTTTATTGCATCTATTTTATCAAAATACGTTACATTATTAAAAGTTCCTGTATGATAAGCCGCTTCATTTTCTACATAAGGAATTGCTCTTTCACTATATGTGTATCTACCTGTTGAGGGAACGTCTGCAAAATTAGAGCCACCCATATACCCATATCTATCCCAAGTATCAAACAAACTATCTGTTCTGGTAATAGGTTTGATTGTACTTTCATCAAATCCCAATTTAGGTGGCCAATCATATATTACATTTCCCTTCACATCAAAACCTTTTACATACTGAATATCACCTGGCACATTTATATCAGCTTTGTAATTTGAGTTTTCAAACAGTTTTTGTAATTCCTTTATCTTCTGGGCATCAGTCAAATCACTTCGCGTACCAATATCGCTTACTGCTTTACTAAATTCATCATAAGAATTGATACCACTTTTTACAGAAGCACCATCACCTACATCATTTAATACTGCCCCTCCTCCGGCTCCAACATCCCCAAGCTTCGACTTCTCTAATTTTTTCGCTCCCGCTTCAATCCCATTCAATCCCTTCGCAGTTGCTGCACTTGCTGCCATACCTGCTAACATTCCTGCAGTTTGGTTTCCGGTCAGGTCAGTGGTTACTTTCTGGGCTCCTGCACCGGCTGCTGTTGATATTCCTTCTTTTGCAATAATCGTTGCACCACTTCGGAATGTCAGTTCTCCTGCTTTACTTGCTGTCCCTATCGGTATCATCGCTGATGCCGCAAATGCAAAAGGCATTTTCTGTCAGATAATATGCATCCTCGTTTCCCTGAAACAGGTCATCCTTTATGCCGTTTACTGCCGTGCTGTCAATGTCACCTGTGCTTCCATAATAAATATCCTGAGTGCCCTCTATGGCATCTGCAGCCCCGAATAATGCTGTTCCGCTCCCTGCTGCTACTGCAATGTCAGCTACTATTGGTGTTGCGGCACCTCCTGTCAGCACTATGCATGCTGCCCCCCGTCGCAATTAGTACTGCTCCTCCAACTATCCTCCAGATTCCCTGTGTCTTTCTCTTGGCTTCATCCTTTATTTTCTGTTCTGTCTCATAGATTTCATCGTATGCTTCTTTATTCTTCGCATGCAGGTCTCCAAATATTTTAATGCCCGTGTTCAGGGCACCTGCATCTTTACCTGTGATAAAACTGCCTGTTTCATAGCTCTCAATCGCACCCTGGCTAAGGCCTATTTTTGAAAGACATGACTGCAGATTTTCCAGAAGCAGCTCTACTGAATTTTCAAGCCGTACCACATTTTCCCTCTCGTAGCTGTTTACATTTGAGACAAGTTTTATAAGGTCACTGTCCATCTGCTCATGGATATCAAATACTCCGTTACTGTCCGGCATGCCCACATCAGATATGTCCGATACTTCTGAAAGTACACTTCTTATTTTGCCCGTATACTCATCAGTATCCTCATAGTTTGATGCCAGTTTTTTCCTGAATTCCTGTATTGCTTCTTCATCCAGTTTGAAGTTCGTCGAGCTATCAATGGCACGGTATCCATCCTTGTTGCTGCCATATTGTCAAGCAGTGTCTATGCAGTTACTTTAATGCCTGACAGGATTGTTATATGTGCTTCACCAAGATAACTCTTTACTGCGTCTCCGGTTTTTCCTGTAAATACTGCATTTTCCGTAAACATACTGATTCTTTCTATGCAGTTATCAATATTTTCAATTAGATTTTCAATTTTTCGCTTATATTCCCAGAACAGATCGCTGAGATCCGTATAATTTATCTGAAACCCTTCCATTTTCATCTCCTAGTTTTATGGTATCACAGCTGTATCTGATAGTCCAATACCATTTTTAATATAATCTTCCTGTTTTCTGTCATTTTCATTTATTATCAAGTCTATTTTTGCCAGATTAGTTCACCATGCTTCTTTTGAGTTTTCTTACATCTGCGCGCTCTATTTCTGTTTTCTCCATGGCATTAAAGATGTTGTCACACATCATTATCTCATCATCATCTACATACCCTTCAAACACAACCCTGCTGATATCTGTATGCTGAAAATACATAAGCCTGTCACCATTCATATCTTTTCACCTCATACTTCAATAAACTTTTCATACATACAAAAAGGCTGCAGCAATCGGTATTCACCGGTTGTTGCAGCCGAACTGTCATTACTACATGTAACTGTTTTAGACTCTGGCTTTGCGACCCTATGTTTCCATAAGTGTGCCTTTATGGTTAATAATTTTATTGAATTTGCACATTTTTGTCAATATATTTTCTTTATTCATACAGATGTAATATAGCAATAAAATTGTTAGTAGCCTGTCTGTGGTCATAATCCATCTTGAAGTAAAACTTAATTGCAAGAAAATCTTGAAAAACACTTGTCTTCCTATGTTTTCAATATACATTCTGGTAGTTCTGTGCTATAAAAATGAGTAAAAAGATATCCTTCTCATACCACCACAATATGAAGAAATTTAATATAAAACCTCGTACTGAAATAATAAATGCAGGGTCGGATGCTTCTTACATAAAATCAGATACTATAAGGTTTTCTAGCACCTATAAAAACATCAGTTCTGTGGAGCAGCTATAATTCTCCATTAGCAGAAATGCAGATACTGTATAGTTTTCCAGAAAAGGCTAAAAACTTTGTCCGACACTTTGGTCTGAGTACAACGATTTCATCATTATACAGAAATGCATCTCTTAAAATTATCAGTATAACGAAGAAAATCTGTAAATGGATTACCGCTTTTTAGAGACCATTTTTTATGTCTGAAATACCGCTTGTAATACTGACTTTTATAAAATACCCTTACCATTTATAAAAATACCTTCACAGAAAAACGCACCCTTTCGCAACATTTTGTTACTAAGAGTGCGTTACATCAGCATGTCATTTTTCAATGTTCGTTCGTATACCCAACTCGGCAAAATTTCACTAGTGTCTATTAATTAACATCATGGATTCTTAATTGCTTCGCAACAGCCATGATGGTTAATTAATAGACTTGCAAAAGTTGTAGGTTGTGGATGTCCGAAAATATAACCATAATTAATTATAGCAAACATTTCGAATTATGAATTTCTAGTATTTCCTCTTGATTCAAATTTTTAAATTCTATTCCAACAAAATCATCTCCTAGAAACAATAAATTATTTAAATCATTAATCCTATATGCATTTAGCACAAGTTCCTCAATATCATTTTTCAATATCCAAATTGTATTTTCTAATTTCCAAAATTTGAATCTCCCATCTACGGTAACATTCATATTATCCTCATTGAAATCTTTATTACATATACTAATTCCCATATCCTCATTTATAATTTCGGGAATATCACTAATATTATTAATCATTTCATCTTGAGCAAAATAACTAATATACTCTATCATTCCATCGTCTGGATTAATTGCTATATCCAACGGAGGCTTTCGCTTATCCTCAAAAAATAAATGGTAATTTTGTCCTACTCTTTTATCAACAACTGATATTTCAAACAAAACAAGCCCCTCCCCCATACTTTCTATTTTTCGAACATATTTTTTATTATTAAATACTTTTTCAAACTTCATTTTTTCACCTTCCTAATTAATCATCCTTGCATGATATACTACACCAGTCTCAGTATTAATGCCAAGTTCCCAATTGCCATATGTTCCAAAATATCTTCCAGGTGTCTCTGTGCCTATTGTTTCCATTGCTTTATTAAGTGATGCAGAATAACTTTCTAACATCGCTTGACTTCGAGTACCAATGCTCCAACTTTCATCTCCAAATCTACTTACATACTCACCCATATGTTTAGTTGCATTTGAATTTGTCCATAATGTGTTCGTTCCTGTTTCAGGATTCACATAATTAATGTTTCCATCCAAATCAATTTTAAATGTGGCAGGTATTTTAGTAGCAGGCATATTATCAGCTGTACTAGTAATATTATCCCATACAGTACCAGTCTTTTTACCACTCTGGTATGCTAAACACATAGGAATCAAAGCAGTCTTTTTCTATCTATTGCTTTTCTTTTATTCCTATTTCACAATTATCCTGTAATAGATAGAGGTGTGCGTCACCACTCTTGAAGCACTTGTGACTTCGTTCATTGAGACTGCTCCCTCTGCTTTGCAGGATTTTGCGTATTAGCTGGATGTTGGCAGCATTTGTGCTGTACTTCGTATATCTAACCAGATTGTAACCCGCATTGAAGTGAGGATTCTATCTACTTACAATTCACATTAGAAAGGATTTCAATTATGTACATCGTAGGCATTGATATTGGCAAAAATCATCATGAAGCATCCATTGTTTCACCTGAAGGCAAACAAATCGGCCGTTCTCTTCGCCTTGCAACTACACACAAAGGTGCAGATTCTCTTATGCGCTTTATCTTCAAAAACATCGGTAATTCCCCTTGTGTATTTGGCATGGAAGCTACAGGTCATTACTGGTATCCCATTTATTCATTTCTAAAAGCAAAAGGATATACCATCTATGTAATCAATCCTATCCAGTCTGATTCTTTAAGAAAAATGTATATACGACAAACCAAAAACGATTCAATTGACTCTTTTTTAATTGCAGAAGTGATACGTTTCGGTCAGTTTGGGACTACTTCCATGGCTGATGAAAACATCCTTGCCATGCGTCAGTTATGTCGTTATCGTGATTCTGTCATTTCTTCCAGAACTGAAATTAAGCTCCGAATCGGCACAATTATGGAACAAATCTTCCCAGAGTACGAAAAACAGTTTTCCTCTCTTTGGGTGAGCACATCCATGGGCATTCTGGAAAAGTATCTCACCCCTGAGAATATTGAGAATACACCAATAGATGAGCTCTTTGAAATCATAAAAGATAAGAGCCACAACCGACTTACCAAAGCTAAAGCCATTTCCATCAAAGAAGCTGCAGCTGATACCTTTGGTATTAAGATAGCACAGGATGCTTTCTCTTTCCAGTTAAAACAGCTCATTGACAGAATGAATTTTCTTGATAAGCAGATTGAAGCTCTTGATATTGAAATCATGAAATACTATGAGCAGTTTGATTGTTACTTACATACAATCCCGGGAATAGGCATAATTGGTGCTGCTACTATTCTTGCTGAAATCGGTGATATAAGCAGATTTAAAAATTCCTCTGCATTAGTTGCCTTTGCTGGCATTGATCCAACTGTACGTCAGTCGGGTGAATTTAACAGCACACATAACCATATGTCAAAACGTGGTTCACCTTACTTAAGACATGCCATTTTTTCTTGCGGCTACAACCTGCTCTTTTCACAATAGCCCGTTGAATGCATATTACAAAAAAAGAAACGTGACCAAGGCAAACATCACTTAACTGCCACAGGAGCCGTGGCAAGAAAGCTTACCACCATAATTTATGCCGTGTTACGGGATAGTAAACCTTATGAACCTAAGAAGTTCTGTTAATGTCTGGTAGTAAGACTATGATTTAAGCCTGCCTGTGGGGAGGCTTAGTTGTGATACTCATTTTAAATTCTCGGACTTTATCACACCACTCATCAATTAATTGACGAAGTTCTTTTGTATCCACCTCACAACAAGTTTCATAGTATTCATCATCATCCTCTATTAACATATTATATATTTTTGTGTTTTTAAAATTTATCTCCGCACAACAAACATTTCCACTTATCTCTTTTGAAATGATTTCTCCTGACAATACCTTATCAAAATCTGATTTAATCCATTCTTCAAATGGTCTAACATCAGAGCACAAAAATGTATTAAGCGTTTCTGCATTTTTACAATTACATACTATACAAATATCTTTTTTTCCTTTTGCAAGTTCATATTCCACATATTTTCTTTCAATCATTATTACTCCTTTGGAAAAGCTGAAATTATTTTTCCATTATTATTTATATACATTTCAATTTCTAATCCATTATTTGATATACCAATATATGAATTTTTAGATCCAACTACAAACACTTTGTTATTATAAGCCTCATTAATTGAATCAATCACATCTTGAGGGCTCATTTCTTTATGGAAAAACGTTGAATAACCCCCATTTCCAGATTTTGGAATACCATTAACCTCAACTTGTGCCTTATATACCCCTAAATCATTTATTAATACTTCTGTTCCATTAACAATATTTCCTGCAGTATCTTTAATACACTCATAATGATAACCTCCTGCTTTCCCTCTTCTAACATTTCCTTCAAAAATATGTTCTATAGTTGAGTCCATAAAGTTATCAGTATTTTTTAATTCTATTAGACTTGACTTCCCATAGCTGGTCTCAACAATCTTCCCAGCATCTTCCGCTGCACTCTCGGCTCCATTGGCTGCTCCCTCAAGCCCTTTTCCGGCTTTCCCCACATCTTCCGTTAAATTTCCAGCGCCCTCGGTTACTCCATCAATCCCTTTTGGGGCTTTCGCCAGCTTGTTCGCCTCTGCTTCAATTCCATTCAGCCCCTTTGCTGTCACTCCACTTGCAACCATACCGGCAACCATTCCTGCTGTATCATTTCCTGTCACATCTGTGGGGATGTTGAAAGACTCCCCGTTGGGAAAGTTTGAGAGCAACAAACTGGTGCTGGAGCTGACAATGATCGCATATAATATCCTTCGAATCATAGGGCAGGAATCGCTGGAGATTTACTTTAAAGCGTCTTTATGACAGCTTTGCATTCATCACCTGACAACAGGTAGCTGAATATGGCAATGGCAGCTGCACACAAATGATGCAGTCTGTTTTTGAACGCAAAATTATGCAGCATTTTCAAAATTTAGTGTACGATAACAAATATGGCAAACATTTCCTGTGTGCCTTTTCATTTTGAAACAAGGTTCACTGATTCAGGTAACCAGATAATACGTTTTTAAAGTCTTCATACATTTTAAAAGTAATTTTTAAAATTTGTTCCAAATCCTCATATGTTCCAAAAATCGGTTTTTTTATTCTGTAACTGCTATCAATCAGTCTTCTTGAATAGGTACCCCAAGGTGCCCCAAGAAGCAGTTCACCATTCTCTCTGACTACCCAAACTAAATCAACCATTCCACCTTGTAGAATAATATGAACTCCCAATGTAAACCTTTCAACTTGCTCTTCCCTAATCTTATAAAATTTTTTTTCTTTACTATCAAATAGCGGAGAATATCCCAAATCTTGAATTATCTCCATAACTTCTTCACCATCAATATATACTAATCGACTTTTTGAAGGTGTTCTTTCGGCATTAAATTTATTTGACACCTCTTCATATCTCTTAATAAAATCTATTTCAATTAACGCTTCTTTGATTTTAGAATTTAATTCTATCATTGTACTTCCTCCGTAAACCTTAAAATCACATCATATTCAGATGCAATTTTTTCATAATAATCAATATTACTTAAATTAGCATTACTTGCTGGTATCTCTAATATATACTGTCCTCTCAGTTCTTGTCCATCAAGTTCTAGATATGCATTAGATCTTATTTTTTTTGTTCCTTCGGAATATTTTGATGAAAACTCTGACAAATATCTCCTATATGTTTCTTCACTAATCTTATCCAAATCTGTTGCTTTTCTAGAAATTATCTCTCCAGCATCTGGGTCATATGAATCTAATCTTTTTCCATTTTCTAGAAATATTTCATGATAATCATAAATATCTGCTTCTCGCACTGTTTTATTGAAATTATTTCCTCTTGCAACAGGTGATTCTTTAGTCCAATATTCACTCGCCTGCTTCCATTCTAATCTATCCTTAGGTGTCTGTCCTTTACTTATCTTTCTCTTTATGTAAATCAAAAGAATCCGATACCGCCTTTATGGCAAAATCTGTATGTGATTTACCGCCTTCTGAAGCAATATTTAAATCGAAATTACCGCTTTTAATACTAAATCATAACCCCAAAATATTGTAAATTTATTTTGGGGTTAATCATTTAATTAGTCTTTTTAGACGCTTCTTAAATCATCAATAATATTAGACACCTTAGATACAATAGCAATTATAGTTTACTGAATATGCTCTTAAAATCGTTCTTTATTCAGCGATTACCCCAATTTGAGGATTCTTCTTTAGTATAAGGGTATTTCCATCCTTCAGTACAATTTTAATATTTTGCCGCTCTATCTGATTAATCTCCAATACATTACTATACTTTTGACTATAGACTATATTGTCTTTGTACGTAATAGATATATTCACATACATTTCATATGTTGATAAAAATAAAATCAATTTAAATTCATTATCACTATACGTAAAAATCAAGTCTCCCGCATCATCATCTCCAACAGGTACTGGCTCACATTCAAAAAATTCAAAAAGCTCAGATTCATCATATTTTATATACATTTTCTAATTCTCCTATCATTTTGGTATGACTGTAATAACTTTGCCTGCAGAGTTAATAACAATTTTAACATCTGCTGTTTCATGAATAAATGTATCAGGTCTATTTCCAGGAATTCCTTTAGTAGATGAAATAGCATCTTCAATAACACTTGGGGAATATTTCTTGGGTCAACATATTTTTTGCAATATTCGTAGTATTCTTGAGTTCCCACCTTAAGACCTCTTTGTGTTGCTGATTTTTCTGCTCTTCTACTTAACTCAGCCCTAACTTGTGGAGTGTCAGGTGCCATTCTTTCCATTGCATGTTGAGAATATTCTCTTCCATTAATAGTTCCCCCACCTTCAACCATATTCCAAGAATCTGTACCACTCTCAACAACCTTCCCAGCATCTTCCGCTGCACTCTCGGCTCCCTTGGCTGCTCCCTCGAGCCCTTTTCCGGCTTTCCCAACATCTTCCGCTACATTTCCAGTTCCCTCGATTACTCCATCAAGCCCTTTTGGGGCTTTCGCCAGCTTGTTCGCCTCTGCTTCAATTCCATTCAGCCCCTTTGCTGTCACTCCACTCGCAACCATACCGGCAACCATTCCTGCTGTATCATTTCCTGTCACATCTGTGGTTATCTTCTGCGCACCGGCTCCGGCTCCCATTGAGATGCCTTCTTTGGCGACTATTGTTGCTGTGCTTTTGAATGTCAGATTTCCCGCTGTGGATGCCTGTCCGATTGGAATCATTGCGGATGCCGCAAATGCAAAGGCATTTTCTGTCAGATAATATGCGTCCTCGTTTCCCTGAAACAGGTCATCCTTTATGCCGTTTACTGCCGTGCTGTCAATGTCACCTGTGCTTCCATAATAAATATCCTGAGTGCCCTCTATGGCATCTGCAGCTCCGAATACTGCTGTTCCGCTTCCTACTGCTACTGCAATGTCAGCTACTATTGGTATTGCAGCACCTCCTGTCAGCACTATGCATGCTACACCCGTCGCAATTAGTACTGCTCCTCCAACCGTCCTCCAGATTCCCTGTGTCTTTTCTCTTTTCGGCTTCATCCTTTATCTTCTGTTCTGTCTCATAGATTTCATCGTATGCTTCTTTATTCTTCTCATGCAGGTCTCCAAATATTTTAATGCCCGTGTTCAGGGCACCTGCGTCTTTATCTGTGATAAAACTGCCTGTTTCATAGCTCTCAATCGCACCCTGGCTAAGGCCTATTTTTGAAAGACATGACTGCAGATTTTCCAGAAGCAGCTCTACTGAATTTTCAAGCCGTACCACATTTTCTCTCTCGTAGCTGTTTACATTTGAGACAAGCTTTATAAGGTCGCTGTCCATCTGCTCATGGATATCAAATACTCCGTTACTGTCCGGCATGCCCACATCAGATATGTCCGATACTTCTGAAAGTGCACTTCTTATTTTGCCCGTATACTCATCAGTATCCTCATAGTTTGATGCCAGTTTTTTCCTGAATTCCTGTATTGCTTCTTCATCCAGTTTGAAGTTCGTCGAGCTATCAATGGCACGGTATCCATCCTTGTATGCTGCCATATTGTCAAGCAGTGTCTGTGCAGTTACTTTAATGCCTGACAGGATTGTTATATGTGCTTCACCAAGATAACTCTTTACTGCGTCTCCGGTTTTTCCTGTAAATACTGCATTTTCCGTAAACATACTGATTCTTTCTATGCAGTTATCAATATTTATTAGATTTTCAATTTTTCGCTTATATTCCCAGAACAGATCGCTGAGATCCGTATAATTTATCTGAAACCCTTCCATTTTCATCTCCTAGTTTTATGGTATCACAGCTGTATCTGATAGTCCAATACCATTTTTAATATAATCTCCCTGTTTTCTGTCATTTTCATTTATTGCATTTATTATCAGGTCTATTTTTGCCAGATCATTATTTAAAGTATCTCTGTAATCTTTCACAAAGGCTTTCAGCTGCCTGTATTCTTCCTGAAATTTGTCCATTGCTTCAGATCTGCTTTTGATTTCTGTCTCTGCCGCTGTGAGACTTACGGAATCAGAAGCTGTTTTTATACCGGCAGTCATAAAAGATACCTGCATATTATCAAGGCTGATTTCCATCTTTGTATTTCTCCTCTCACTTTTATTAATTGAAAAAATTCTGTATTTTCGTGCACAGATCATCCCATGCGTTAACAAGTCCTGAAAGCACACCATATTTTTCATTCACTTTTTCTTTTAGTGTATTTATTTCCCAGTTGATGGCATCCTCCGCTGCATCTATATTTGACACATATCCGTCATAAGCTGTATATAAATTTCCGCTCTCACATGAATCATAACATTCCTGTGCATTGCTGCCTGTCCACATGCACTGATAAAGGTCTGAATTTATCATATTCCTCTGGTTATGCTTGATATCATCAATAGCCTCCTTGGCATCATCCAGCTTCCTGTATGCCGCCTTCAGCCTCTCTATTTTCTCATCAAGCACATCTATCTCTGACTGGCACTGTTCCTGCTGTTTTTTATTGTCAGCTTTCTTTTTCTTCAGTTTATTGTATTCTTTTCTGTCATTCTTTTTTGCCATATCAGTTCACCATGCTTCTTTTGAGTTTTCTTACATCTGCGCGCTCTATTTCTGTTTTCTCCATGGCATTAAAGATGTTGTCACACATCATTATCTCATCATCATCTACATACCCTTCAAACACAACCCTGCTGATATCTGTATGCTGAAAATACATAAGCCTGTCACCATTCATTCCCTCAGGATATGGGCAGGCAGCATAATCAAAGAACTGTTTACAGCCATTTATATTTACCTGCAGTGCTCTTGCAACAATCACAAATTTTTTTATGCCACCGCTTACTACTACAATGCTCCCAAGTGGCAGAAAATCAAATTTTTCATTCATATCTTTTCACCTCATACTTCAATAAACTTTTCATACATACAAAAGGCTGCAGCAACCGGTATTCACCGGTTGTTGCAGCCGAACTGTCATTACTACATGTAACTGTTTTAGACTCTGGCTTTGCGACCCTATGTTTCCATAAGTGTGCCTTTATGGTTAATAATTTTATTGAATTTGCACATTTTTGTCAATATATTTTTCTGGATAAAATGTTAAATTGTCAACTGCAGCACCATTTTTGCCGCAAGTGCCAGCATCCATGCCTTGGCATTCGCAAAGCCTTCTGAAGTATTGCTAAACTCGAATGCCCATTACTTAATTCTCTTCATCTGACATCGATTGCCCTAATATAATGAGTTTCACTGCCTATATCGCATCCTGCTATAAGCATGTCATCCGTAATGAAGGAGAGTTTATCATTCTTAGCAAACTTACCATTTGTTTCCAAGTCTCGCCAGGTATAGGATCTCAGTTCTTTTTTAATCACCTCTATTTTCCTGATCAATTCTTCTTTTGACAGAAGCTTTATTGCCTGATTTTCTACATTTACTTGCTTTTTTGTTCTTCTTGCTTTAAGCCAACTTATCTCTCGTAGCCTAGCCTTATATGTGATTTCTGTTCGTCGTACCAGAGATTTGCTTACAGCTTCCTTCAGATTCTACCTCACGGTAGACACCCTTGCTGTTCGGCTATACACTTCCCACTATCTAGGAGTATTCGGGACTTGCACCGTTAGAGCGCGCCCATGGCGCGCAAACTTAAAAAAATCCGCTATACTCACCTATCGTATAGCGGATTAATAAAACATTTAATTTTCATCTTATTTTTTATTGCTCTAAGCTATTGTGCCATTTGCAATGTCGTTCTTTGCAAATAAATATGTAATAACCGGCATAAGAATGGCTGAAATAATTGCTTTGACAATATTACCAACACCAAGCTGTGCTGTAACGGCATATGTAACCATACTTACAATGAATCCCAGGGCTGCAAATGCAAAAATAAGCACCAAACCAATCTTTTTGTGTGCGAAAAGCAAAATACCGATAGAAACAGTTATGACAATCTGTAGTATAACGCCAATGAAACTCAGTACGACATATATCGAACCTAATCCTAAAGCAGCTCCTACGACTGAAGCACCCAGTGCAACGACAATACCGCCAATTGCTGCAAGAACATTCACCACGAAAATAATCCATGACCATACGGTTAAACCTGTTGAAAGCTTATTGTTTTCCATAATTATCCTCCTTTAGTAATCCCAATTTTATTTCAACATGTTCATTATAATGTACTTGAAAAATTTCAATAGTCAAAAGGTCTCATTTTGAAACTTTTTACATCCGGGCTAATCAAAAATATCATTGATTTAAATGACAGATGCATTTACAATATAGCTATTATGAAAAAATTATTTGTAAAATATGTCTCACAAAACATACTCGGCATGGTGGGTATGTCATTATATATACTTGCCGACACCTTCTTTATATCAAAGGCGGTCGGCTCAAACGGTATCACCGCGCTCAATCCGGTGCTGCCTGTATACAATTTGATTTTTGCCATAGGCGCAATGATCGGAGTCGGCTCCGCTATCAGATATGTCGTAGAGAAAAATAAGGGCGACACATCCAGCGAGAGCTACTTTTTTCATGCCCTGCTGTGGTGTATTATAATAAGCGTTATATTCATATTGATTGGTATTTTCATCCCGGACAAGCTCGTAGGGCTGCTCGGCGGAGATTCGGCAATTATAAATACCGGTAAAAACTATACACGTATTTTCATGCTTTTTACACCTTTTCATGTGCAACTATGTGTGCAACGCTTTCGTAAGAAATGATGGCGCACCATCCATTGCCATGTGTGCCACACTTTTCAGCAGCCTTTTTAATATTGTTTTTGATTACATACTCATGTTCCCGCTTGGACTTGGTATGGAGGGAGCCGCTTTAGCTACCGCTATTTCACCGATTATAGGCATCATGATATGCTGTATTCATTTCTGCTCAGACAAATGCTCCGTAAAGCTTAAGCCGACGGTTCCATCTGTCAAGAGACTCTTTTACTCCTGCCAGGTTGGTGTTTCTTCCTTTGTTGCTGAAATATCATCAGGTGTCATAACTATTGTCTTCAATATGATTATCCTGAGGCTTGCAGGAAATATCGGCGTGGCAGCATACGGTGTGGTTGCCAATACGTCACTGGTCGCTGTAGCTTTGTTCAACGGAATAGCACAGGGTTCACAGCCTCTTATCAGCGACTATTACGGCAAAGGACTTAGAAAAAATGTAGGTTCGATACTCAGGATGGCTGTCGTTTCATCTCTCTTAATTGCTGCACTGCTTATTTTGTTCATATGCACCTTTGCACCTTTTGTGACATCTGTTTTCAACAGCGAGCACGATGCCAGGCTTGCTTCGTATGCCGAGAGCGGACTGCGCCTTTACTTTACAGGCTTTATTTTTGCCGGAATCAATATAGTAGGTTCTGCTATCCTAAGTGCCGTTGAGTCCGTAAAATATGCGTTCGCGGCATCTATCATGCGTGGTTTTATCGCTATAAGCATTTTCGCATTCGCACTTTCAGCCGCTTTCGGCATGACAGGTGTGTGGCTTGCTTTTCCGGCAGCTGAATTTGTGACTATGTTTATTATTGTTAAGGGATTAAGAAAAAACTATTCTAATTATAATAGATAAATTTTTTTCAAAAGCATTCGTTATGTTTGAAATCAAACATACAAGTTGTTTTTATAACGCTATTATTCTATCAGAAACATAAAAAACTACTGATGGAGGAAAAAAATATGTTTTGTTTTCAATGTGAACAAACGGCCGGATGCACCGGCTGTACCGGAAATACAGGTGTCTGCGGAAAAAAGGCAGATACTGCACAGCTACAGGATGAATTGACAGGCGCACTGATTGGTCTGGCGAGAGCTGTCGATGACACATCAGCTGTTTCAAAAAAGACCTGGCAGACCATTATCGAGGGCTTATTTACCACAATTACAAATGTAAGCTTTGATAATGCAGCAATTGAAGATATGATACAAAAGGTCAGAGCAGAAAAAGACTCTCTGGTTGGCGACTGTAATAAATGTCAGTCTCCTTGTGGACGAACTGACGAATATGATATGCAACAGCTATGGAATGCTGATGAAGATATCCGTTCCCTGAAGTCACTTATTCTCTTTGGTATTCGCGGAATGGCTGCATATGCCTATCATGCATATGTCCTGAATTTTGAAGATCCCGAGGTAAATCAGTTTTTCTGTGAAGCCTTGTTCAGGATTGGTTACGCAGAAAGTATGGATGAGCTGCTTCAAACAGTTCTCAAGGTAGGTGAAATCAATCTAAAGTGCATGGCACTTCTAGACAAGGCAAATACACAAACCTATGGAACACCGGAGCCAACAGATGTTACGCTTACGGTGGAAAATGGACCTTTTATCATAGTAACCGGACACGATTTAAAGGACCTGCAGCTTTTGCTTGAACAGACAAATGGAAAGGGAATCAATATCTACACTCATGGTGAAATGCTCCCTGCCCATGCATATCCACTCTTAAAGAAATTCCCTCACTTGAAAGGAAATTTCGGAACAGCATGGCAGAATCAGCAAAAAAGAATTTGATCATATTCCTGCTCCTATTCTCTACACCACAAATTGTCTGATGCCTCCAAAAAGCAGCTACATCGACAGAGTGTTCACAACAGAAGTGGTTGCCTTCCCGGGTACTGTTCATATCGATGAACAGAAGGATTTCACTCCTGTTATTGAAAAAGCACTTGAGCTCGGTGGTTACAAGGAGGATCAGACCTTCACAGGCATAAATGGCGGCACACAGGTAACAACCGGTTTCGGGCATGCAGCTATTCTGTCCCATGCGAATACGGTAGTAGAAGCAGTAAAATCAGGCGCTATCCGCCATTTCTTCCTGGTTGCCGGCTGTGATGGTGCCAAACCGGGCAGAAATTACTATACAGAATTTGTAAAACAGACGCCTTCTGACAGTATCGTCCTGACTCTGGCATGTGGAAAATTTCGTTTCAACGATCTAAATCTCGGAGAAATTGGTGGTCTTCCGCGACTGATGGATATGGGACAGTGTAATGACGCTTATGGCGCGATACAGGTTGCAATAGCACTTGCGGATGCATTTGGATGTTCTGTAAATGAGCTTCCGCTTTCCTTCGTACTCTCCTGGTATGAACAGAAAGCAGTCTGCATCCTCTTAACACTGTTACATCTTGGTATAAAAAATATCCGTCTCGGTCCTTCTCTACCGGCGTTCCTTCTCCTAACATTCTGAACTTTCTGGTAGAAAACTATGGGATTGCACCTATTACCACACCGGAGGAAGACATCAAAGTGCTGTTGAAACAAGAATATGTATTTTTTCCGATGTCCTAATACACTAATATGGGACTCCAAAAACACAGGATATAGCGCCTTTGCTGTATCCTGTGTTTTTAAATTAACTTTAAATTAATTTGCAATCATTAGGGTAATCTAAGCTAATTCTCCCCATACATCTCCGGCCGCCTGTCCCTGAACAGCCCCCAGCTCTTTCTCTCACTCTCCAGCTCATCCAAATCAAAACTGTGGAGTATGAAGCCCTCCGATACTCTGTCCATCTGCTCAACAACCTCTCCGGTCGCATCTGTGATAAACGAAGAACCATAAAATGTCAGTGCAGAGCTCTGGTTTCCGTTTTCTGCACACGGTACAACCTCCTCTGTGCCTATCCTGTTTGCCGCCACTACCGGCATCAGATTGCAGGCTGCATGTCCGGTCATACACCTTCTCCAGTGTGGCATGCTGTCACATTCCAGTATCGGCTCGCTGCCTATGGCTGTAGGGTAAAAAGTATCTCCGCGCCCTTTAAAGCCATGCCTCTTGCCGTTTCCGGGAACCACTGATCCCAGCATATGCCGACTCCAATGGTTGCATATCTTGTCTTAAAAGCTTTAAAGCCTGTATTTCCCGGTGTGAAGTAAAACTTCTCCTGATAATAATGATCGTCCGGGATATGTGTCTTTCGGTATATTCCAAGCACCTCTCCATCGGCATCTATCACCGCCACTGAATTGAAAAGCTGTCTGCCCTCTCCCGCCTCATAAAAGCTCACAGGAATCACTACGCCAAGCTCCTTTGCAAGTGCCTTCATGCTCTGCACCGCATCATTTTCAGAAAGCGGCTTTGCATAGTCATAATAATCGTAGCGCCTCTCCTGACAGAAATACTGTCTCTCAAATAGCTCCGAAGGAAGTATTATCTGTGCTCCTGCCTCTGCCGCAGCCCTTATAAGCTTTGCTGCTTTTTCAATATTTTCTTTTACGTCACGGCTGCAGCTCATCTGGATTGCAGCAATTGTAACCTCTCTCATACTATTCACCTTTCTCATCCTGAATTAAATTACTGCGGTATCTGCTGTGTGATACAGTGTATATTTCCCCCGCCGACAATTATGTCGCGCGCATATATCGGATACACTTTTCTTCCCTCAAAAAGGCTTCCGATTGCCTTAAGCGCAGGCTCATCCATCACATCACCAAACTGTGGAATGAGCACACCGCCGTTTGTGATGTAAAAATTCACATAGCTTGCCGCTAAGCGTTCTCCTGCCTCGCGCTCATCCTCACCCTCCTCAAAGGTGAAGCCCGAAAGCTCATATTCTGTGATACACACCGGCTTCTTTGGAATGTAAACCTTGTGAACCTCAATTTTTCTACCCCTCGCATCAGTTTCATTTTCCAATATTTCAAGGTCCGCTGAGGACATCTGATACTGTGGGTCATCCATGTCATCAGTCCACGCAAGCACCACATGCCCAGGGCTTGTAAATGCACATACGTTGTCGACATGCTCGTTGGTTTCATCATTGTATATTCCATAAGGAATCCAGATAATTTTCTCGGCACCGAGATAATCCTTTAATTTCTGTTCTATTTCAGACTTCGATAATTCCGGATTTCTGCCCTTGCTTAACAGACAGCTTTCCGTCACTATCACAGTTTTCTCTCCGTCTGTGTGGATGGCTCCACCCTCTAAGACAAACGGATGCGCATCATACATGTCGTATCCGGCTTTGTTGCAAAATAAAGCCGCTACTCTGTCATCCTTTGTCCAGTCTGCGTACAGTCCGTCCACCTTGCCGCCCCAGGCATTAAAACACCAGTCGATTCCTCTGACAGCGCCATCCTCATTTTTCACGAATGTCGGCCCCACATCTCTGGCCCAGGCATCATCTGACTCCATTTGTATATATTTCACCGGGAAATTTTCCTGATAATTTTTCTGCTTTCTGACAGCTTCCACAACAGACCTTGCATTGTCTATCACATCTGCCTCAGCGAGCACATATGCCTGCTCAGACTCTGCTATTGCACATATCACCTCCGCAAAAGCCTCTCTTGCCCGCCTGGCACCGTAAATCCATGAGCCCGGGCGCTTTGGCCAGATGATGATGGTACCCTTGTGGGGAGCATACTCTGCCGGCATATAAAAGCCGTCTGCTCTAGGACAGCCTGCATTTAAAATCTTCATATTCGAATCTCCTGATAACCTTACAATCGTTATTTTCATCCATTACTGCAATGTCCGGAAGCGGCATGCCGTTAAAGGTATTATTTTTGGCCATCGAGTAGATTGCCATATCGCAAAAGCACAGCCTGTCGCCGGTTTTTATCTCTCTGTCAAATGAATAATCCCCTATCACATCACCTGCCAGACAGGTACATGAGGACAATCTGTAGGTATACTTCTTCTCACCCGGCTCGCCACTGTCCATAAGCGGCGGACGGTACGGCATCTCAAGCACGTCCGGCATATGGCAGGCTGCGGAGGTATCCAGAATGAGTATCTTTATGCCATTGTTTTCAACTATATCAAGCACCGTTGTCTCCAGATATCCTGCATCAAGCGCAACCGCCTCTCCCGGCTCCAGATAGATTTTCAGGTCGTATTTGTCACGCATATGCATAATGCATTTTTCAAGCCTCTCAATGTCATAGTCTGCCCTTGTGATGTGGTGTCCGCCTCCCATATTGAGCCACTTTAGCCCATACAGCAAATCTCCGAATTTCTCCTCTACCGCTGCAAGAGTCGTTTCGAGCGCATCCGAATCCTGTTCACAGAGCGTATGAAAATGAAAACCCTCTATACGTGATATATCAAGCCCGTTTTTTAATAGCCTTATCGAGTGCCTCTCTCGTTATCCCAAGCCTTGAGCCCGGCGCACATGGGTCATATATCTCATGCCCCTCCTGTGTGGAGCACTCAGGGTTTATTCTGAGCCCGACACTTATTTTTTTATCAGCCTTTTCTATTTTATCCCTGTGAAGCAGATACTGCGATACGGAATTAAATACAATATGGTCACATATTTCTACCAGCTCATCCATCTCCTGCGGCAAAAAAGCGGGACAGAATACATGGTTTTCCTTTCCCATTTCTTCATGTGCAAGGCGGGCCTCAAAAAGCCCGCTTGCAGTTGTCCCGCTTAGATATCTGCCGATAAGAGGATATTCATAAAATGCGCTGAATGCCTTCTGTGCCAGAAGAATCCTTGCACCTGTCCTTTGCATGACACCGTTTAATATCAAAAGATTTTCAGTTAATTTTCCCTCGTCTATCACATAACAGGGAGTTCTTAATTCATCTATCTTCATACCGGCCTCCGGACTAATCCATATGTACTGACTCATCCTCAGTCTTGTAGCAATCCACAGGAACCGGATTCTCCACTACCTGCCAAGGCAGTCCGAACTTATTAAGAGCCTCCATGTATGGATCCGGATCCATCTCCTCTAGATTGAACACTCCCGGCTTCTTCCAGAGTCCCTTTACCACCATCATGGCTCCAATCATTGCCGGCACACCTGTGGTATAAGAAATTGCCTGCGATTCAACCTCCTTGTAGCACTCCTGATGGTCACATACATTGTAGATGTAGATTGACTTTTCCTTTCCGTCCTTGACACCTGTAAAAAATACATCCGATATTTGTCTTTCCGACTGTGCGAGGTCCCAATGATGCAGGGTCAGGAAGCAGCTCCTTAAGCACCTGTATTGGCACGATTTCCTTTCCGTCCACCATAATCGGGTCTGTCCTTAGCATGCCTACATCCTCAAGACACTTCATATGTGTGAGATAGCTCTGTCCAAAGGTCATGAAGAATCTGATTCTCTTTATTCCCGGAATATTTTTGGCCAGCGACTCAATCTCCTCGTGGTGAAGCAGATACATATCCTTTTCTCCGACCTGGTCAAAATTGTACTGCGCTCTCCACTCCATAGGCTTTGTCTCTACCCAGTGGCCGTCTGTCCAGTATGAGCCGTTCGCAGAAACCTCACGCAGATTTATCTCAGGGTTAAAGTTTGTCGCAAAGCGGGTATCCGTGGTCACCGCCATTGCAGTCGAGAATGTCTATAGTATGTATTTCATCAAAATAATGCTTCAGCGCATATGCAGAATAAACAGAGGTCACACCCGGGTCAAATCCGCTTCCAAGAATAGCTGTAAGCCCTGCCTCCTTAAATTTTTCCTGATATGCCCACTGCCATGAATAATCGAAATATGCTGTAAATCCAAGCTCCTTACAGCGCTTTTCGTAGATTGCTCTCCACTTTGGATCCTCAGTATCCTCACACTCATAGTTGGCAGTATCGATGTAGTCAACACCACACGCAAGACAAGCATCCATAATTGTTAAATCCTGATATGGAAGTGCAACATTTAAAACCGCATCCGGCTTGTATGCATTAATCAGCTCTTTTAATTCCTCCACATTGTCGGCATCAACCTTTGCAGTCTCAATTTTTGTGCTTGTCTTTCCCTCAAGCTTTGCCTTTAAATCGTCACATTTTGACTTGGTTCTGCTTGCAATCATAATCTCCGTAAAAACTTCGCTGTTCTGACAGCATTTTCTGATTGCCACCTGTGCAACTCCACCACATCCGATAATAAGTAATCTGCTCATTTTTGTCCCTCCTGATTCGCTTTGGTTATGATATAGTTTTTCTAATTTGTTTTACTTTGTTTCCTCTTCCTCGAGTAAATCCTCCACATATTTCGGAAGCATGAAGGCTCCCCTGTGTAAATTTGTAGTATAGTACCATGTTTTCATTCCAAGTGCATCCCATCTTTCTGCATCAAGATCATAAAGCGGATGATATTTCTTTGATGCAAACCCAAACAGCCAGTATCCCGAGGGACAGGTTGGGATATGTGCCTGATATACCCTGCTTATAGGAAATGATTTATACACCTTTCTGTGCATTTTCCGGCACTCAAGCTCATCCTCATCATAAAAAGGACTGCCATGCTGATAAACCATGATTCCGTCATCTCTGAGAGCCTTATAACAGCTTCCGTAGAATTCTCTTTGTAAAAAGTCCCTCTGTATGTCCCAGCGGATCTGTGGAATCGTTGATTATCAGATCATATTCATCATGCTTTCTGCGTAGGAAACGCAGACCATCATCATAAAACATGGAAATTCTTTCATCCTCAAGTCCACATGCTACCTCGGGGAAAAACCGCCTGCATACATCGACAAACATCTTGTCTGTCTCAACCACATCAATATGCTCGACAGACGGATATTTGATGAGCTCCTTTGCCACGCCGCCGTCGCCGCCACCTATTATAAGTATCTTTTTGGCATTCGGGTGGACCGCCATCGGCACATGTGTGACCATCTCATCATATATAAACTCATCTGTGTCCGAAAAAACAATCTCGCCATCCAGCGCGACCATTTTGCCAAACTCATATGATTTAAACACATCTATTTTTTGATAATCACTCTGCCCTGAAAAAAGCTGCTCCTGTATCCTTACATCCAGCTTGACATTGACAGTATGATATTGTGAAAACCACATTTGCATAGCTTTTCCTCCTGTTTACTGCTTCAATACCTTAAGATATTCTACCGCAGGATCCTCTGTTCCCTGCATTGAACAGCCCTTTTCCTTTGCGTAGACAATGTATTGCGCAATCTCTTTTGTGATAAGCTCTCCCGGTGCAAGAATCGGGATTCCCGGTGGATAACACATGACAAACTCACCACTTACAGCACCTACCGCGTCCATAATGCGCACTGATTTCTTCTGCGAATAAAACGCCTCCTGCGGCGATACCGCCACCTTTGGATTTATGTACTCTCCCGACAAAAGTCCAGTCTTGTCCTTGCTGTAAAGGCGCTTGATATCCTCCAGCGCACCTACAAGCCTCTCTATATCCTGTATTCTGTCACCGATAGATATATAAGCAAGTATGTTACTCACATCGCCAAACTCTATCTGTATATCATACTCATCACGCAGAAGATCATATACCTCTATTCCAGCAAGCCCTATATCGAGCGTATAGATGGACAGCTTTGTCACATCATAATCATATATGCTCGTGCCATTTACAAGGTCACGCCCATACGCATAATAGCCGCCTATGGAATTAATCTCCTGCCTTGCGTACTCCGACATCTGTGCCACCTTGGCAAAGGATTCTTCGCCTCTAAGTGCTAAATTTCTTCTTGATATATCAAGGCTTGACAATAGCAGATACGATGCGCTCGTGGTCTGTGTGAGGTTGATAATCTGCCTCACATAATCAGCATTCACATCCCTTCCGGTGAGCAGAATCGAGCTCTGTGTCAGGCTTCCTCCCGATTTGTGCATCGATACCGCAGACATGTCTGCCCCGGCTGCCATTCCTGATATCGGAAGCCCCTTTCCAAAATAAAGATGTGTACCATGTGCCTCATCCGTGAGCACCTTGATTCCCTTCGAATGAGCCAGCGCAACTATCGACTTAAGGTCAGAACAGATTCCATAATATGTCGGATTGTTTACAAGCACAGCCTTTGCATCCGGATTTTCCTCGATAGCCCTCGCCACCTGGTCAATCTCCATTCCAAGCGAAATACCAAGCTTCGCATTCGTCTGCGGATTGACATAAACCGGTATCGCTCCGCAGAGCACGAGTGCATTAAGAGCACTTTTATGAACATTTCTCGGAAGTATAATCTTGTCTCCTGCCTTGCAGGTGGACAAAATCATGGCCTGCACCGCAGAGGTAGTGCCTCCTACCATAAGAAAGGCATTTGCCGCTCCAAAGGCATCCGCCGCAAGCTCCTCTGCCTCTCTGATTACCGAAACCGGATGGCACAAATTGTCAAGCGGCTTCATTGAATTGACATCAAGCCCTACACACTTTTCTCCGAGCAGATGCACCAGCTCAGGATTTCCCCTGCCTCTTTTGTGTCCCGGCACGTCAAACGGCACAACTCTTTCTTAAACTCCTCAAGAGCCTCATAAATTGGAGCTTTCTGCTGTCTATTAATATCCATTTACTACTCCTGTATTTAAAAAGGATGATGCGTGCAAGCATCATCCTTTAGATTCGTCTTAACAACAGTAAAATCGTAACATATACCATAGAGTTATGCAAGAATTAACGTTTTATTTTTGCTAATGATAGTTACACCATTGCAGGCTCTTTCTTCTTAATAATCGCTTCAACTTCATCAACACCTGTTTCAGCTACATCTGCGATCTGATCCAATGTATAACCCTTTTTATACATATTCAGAATAAACTTTTCGCTTGTTTTTTCAGTAGCCTTTTTAGTAGCTCTTTCAGTAGCTCTTTCTTCAATTCCTGTACTCAGATTACACATAATTCTCACATCCTCTCTAAATTCCTGACTGATTGGAATATTATATTCATGTTCTATAATATCCAATTTTTCTTGTTCTTTCAATTCACTTGAAAGCAAAGCTCCAATACCGGTGCATTTCATGTTTTTCATCATGTTCCGGAATCTCATTTGTGATTCCTATTAGCACAATGTTTAACAGGTCGAGATTACCTTTCCAGTTACATGATTTTAGCAGCTCATCTTTTGTCAAATGGATATGGCTTAGGCTGTTATCATCCATGTTCATACATATCCATATGCTGAATACCTGCTTAATGTCATCGTAGTTAGTATTTACAAAATCTCTTTCCTTTTGTGACGAAATCAGCCTGCTCACATAAAAGATTGCACGATTTAAAATTTTATATTCCGTTGGCTCATCCTTCTGAGCCTCAATATTCACAATAATCTGCGAAAGTCCATTTTTCATACGGACATAAAAAATAATATCAAATCTGACTAATCCTTCATTAATTTCAGCATTTTCCGTATTAAGACCTACGATACGCTGTCCTGCAGCATCTGTTTTTTCCATATTTGCTAATCCCGGCTCAACCGGAACAACGCTAATACTCGGTTCACCTTCGATGTATTTCACAACATCTTCCGGCTTCATTCCTTTAAATTCATCGATTGTTTTCACCAGAATATGTGCTAATATACTCTTCTGTGCCAGTAACCTTTTAACATGAGTATCATACTGTGCCTTATCTCCTGCTGCATTCACAGCATTTGCTATTTCTGTATTCAAGTCGGCATCCCTCCTTTTGTATTGTGCATAACACTTCTAAGATTCCGCAAAAGGCTCTCTGCCTTAATATCATTATAAGCGAGGGACTTTACGAAATCAACTGATTTTTCATTACTTATATAGGCACTTTTTAGTCTTTCAACTATTATAAAGAGGAAGCCGGTACATGTGGAGTGCACCGGCTAAAAATATGAAAAAGATTAATATGAGTATTTCTTTTTGTTTACAGTGTCAGTATACGGGGCAATTGTGAAAATGCTGTGTTTACTTTCTTACTCTTTTATTAACAAAATATGGTTCAAGTCATTTGAACGATGTTCTTGCCACATTATATTTTCCTGCATCTACTAATCTTATCCCAGTTAGCAGGAAATCCCATATTGTTAAGTAGTTGTTCTACTGTAATGTATTGTTACATTTTAGATACTTGTCCGAATGTAAATGCATTCATAGCCACCCATAAAGGTACATTTCCGTAAGTAATGGTGTGATATGAAATATATGTATATCTGCTCGATATTGCAATTGCTTTTTTCATAGAATTAACCAGTCGGTTAATATTTGAATAATTTCTTTTGTTTGATGCAGGATTAGGAATGATAATAAGACCTTTTTCATGCTGAAGTTTATTTAATTGTTGTTCATATGTGAAAAATGTCTTAAGCATATAGAAGTTCCTTCCTACTAAAATAAGTATTAAAAAAGTGGAGCCCACGCATGGAACTCCACCGGCCACGCGCCTCGCAAGCCACGTAGCACAACCACTAAAGATAATATACCCTTGATGTTTTATAATGTCAAATAGTATTCTCAGTTAGTGGCATTAATAGTTTATACGTTTCTAAGAAAAATATTCTTATTTTGATAAGTAAAAAGATATTTAGAATGATATTCTTCCGCTATTTCATTCTTATGCCACCTTGCATATAAGTTATACATCGAATTGCATGCAAACATGCATCGATGATACATTTTGACCCTTTAAACAAAATATTAATGCAAAACAACAAAAGAGCCCTTTCGAGCTCTTTTGCTTTGTACAACATTAAATTGTAGATGATTACTGTAAGAGTGAAAGTACACCCTGGTTAGACTGATTAGCCTGTGCAAGCATAGACTGTCCAGCCTGTGCAAGAATGTTGTTCTTGCTGTAGTTAACCATCTCAGAAGCCATATCTGTATCACGGATACGAGACTCAGCTGATGTAGTATTCTCAACTACGTTATCTACGTTAGCGATTGTATGCTCGAGACGATTCTGAACTGCACCAAGTGAAGATCTCTGAGAAGAAACCTTTGCTACAGCGTCAGCGATTGCATCAATGGCATTGTAGCTGCTACACCAGAATCGTCCTTTACGTCTAATCCCTTGATTCCGAGACCAGCAGCGTTCATAGTTTCGATGTCAACATTAATCTTGTTGGTCATATCAGCATCAGCACCTACATGTAAGCTGAATGAAAGAGACTTCTTTACATTAACTGTACCCTGAGTAATCTCAAATGTACCGTCTCCGTTATTTTTAACAGTTGCAGCTTTGTCTGTTCCAATAGAACTTGCCTTTCCGAGTTCATCAGCCATCTTTGCATAAGCATCGTTCAGAGAGATTTCGTTCTCGTTCTTAGCTGCTGCCGGCATTACGAATAATTTATTTGTGCCATCATCTACTAAATCTCCCTCTTTTTACAAGTGCTGCAATATCATCTGCTGTATACGCACTTCCATCAGCTTTTGTTGTTGTTCCAACTGTATACGCGTGTCCATTAATTTTAACTTGATCATTAGCAGCAACATCTTTAATTTTAGCTTTAACGTCATCCATTGTTGATGCTGTATGGGCCTCCTGTCCATCACCCATAACAGTGGTTGTTTTTCCAGTAGCCTTGTCTATGAGCGTATCTCCAGCAACGGCTGTAAAATTATTCTGTGCGTTACCTGCTTCATCTTTCCACTTAGTAGCACCAGCATCATATGTGTAAGTCTTGTCTCCTCGGATGATCTTATCACCATCAGTTTTATTACCATCATTATAAGTTTTTGCATCTGTATAATCAGTATCTTTTGCAGAACCAACAATTTTATATTCTGTACCAGCAATTTTTACATTGCTTCCTACTTTTAAAGCATCTGCTGTGAATGTTGTTTTTCCATCAGCACTCTCGCCTAACTTACCTGCAAGACCAGCATCATGAGCTGCAACAGTATCAGTCTCTGTAGCACCTGACTTATCTCCCTTCAAAAGATAAATCTCATTGAACTTTGTTGTCTCAGCAACACGATCGATCTCAGTTGTTAACTGTGAAATCTCATCCTGGATAGCAGAACGGTCAGACTGACTGTTTGTACCGTTAGATGCCTGTGTAGCAAGCTCGTTCATACGCTGAAGCATTGAGTGAACCTCTGTAAGAGCACCCTCTGCTGTCTGTACTGCAGATACACCATCCTCTGCGTTTGTAGAAGCACGATCAAGTCCTTTAATCTGCTTTCTCATCTTCTCAGAAATTGTAAGACCTGCTGCATCATCTGCTGCACGATTGATTCTGTATCCAGAAGAGAGCTTCTCTGTAGATTTAGCCTGCTGACCTGTTGTTACGTTGAGCATTCTGTTGGCATTTGCTGCCTGCATGTTGTGTTGTACTACCATAATATAATCCTCCTTGTCCCATATTCATGGGTTATTATGTTTGACCTCTGGAAATCCTTTTCCCGAGGGTTTTTGCAGCTGCTTTGTGTTTATTTTTTATTTAAGCAGCTACTGTTTTTATAACAAGCGGCTTCCCGGGTGTGGCAGATGCCACAGCCGCCTATTAACATGGTTAGTTGCTTTGCGTCTTTTTTCTGACGCGCTTTTTCTTTCCAGATGATGCGCTGTATTTCTTTTTGTGCCTCATTGGAAATCTCAGGGTCGGGATAATATGTATCTTTTCGCTTCGCTGGGTCAGGTTCGTTGTTGGATCTTGCGATATTCAGTTCTTTTGGGGCATCTATCAGTAATCGACAGTGCTTTCCGGTTCCGCCCGCGAACACGATTCGGATATCGTCTCCGATGTTCACATATTGCCCTTCCTTTAATGATAATTTGAGCATTTTCTACCTCCATGCACTAGGGAATAGCTTTGTCCATGCTTTTCCGAATTATGTAACATTTTGTAGTAAAATGTTGCATTTTTTCGCGGATTGATAAGGGGGTCAAACAAGAAGTGGACTAAAAAACATCAAATGTTTACGCCAATTTAGTCATATTTCATCAAGAATTATTTTATCTTTGATACAGATATGATTAAATCCGGTAAGACTAACAAAAAATGATAGAAAAATGAAAAGAAAATTATTGAAAAAATTATTTTTCAGGGGTTAAGTTCTGAAAATGGCGTCCGATATAGTAGGTGTAAAGCAAAAAATGCAACATTTTACTACAAAATGTTGCATTTTTTTTTCTATTTTGAACTTACCATTATTGTGTTGTGGATTTTGGATATTCTGAGGGTGAAAGTCTGTCATATTGTACGTGCCGGATAACATTTTCTACTATAAAGGAGTATTCAATGGGAACTACACAGCCAATCCGAAACAAGGACGAACTCACGGCTTTCAGGATGTACTATAAGGACATCCGTCCAAACAGCCGCAATTACTGTTTAATTGTGATGGGATTAAACACAGCACTAAGAATTAGTGACCTGCTTAGATTAAAGTGGGACAACGTTTACAATTTCGAACATCATGAATTTCGCACTCATTTTCTTATCAATGAGCAAAAGACCGGCAAGAATAACTATGTCACTCTAAACTGCAATGCCACCGATGCTCTGAAAGATTATTTCAATGAACGTAATCCAAATGACCATGAATTTATTTTTACCAAGAATACCTGCAGATACCAGCCTATAAGCAGGACTCAGGCATATCGTATTGTAAAGACTGCTGCCGGCAAAACAGTGCAGGATGAGCACATCAGCTGTCATTCGCTTAGAAAGACGTTTGGCTATCACGCCTGGAAAAATGGCACACCTCCCGCTCTGCTCATGGATGTCTATAATCACTCATCATATGAGATTACCCAGCATTATCTGGGAATTGAGCAGGATGAGAGGGATGAGATTTATCTGAAGCTTGAATTATAGAGCCTGTAAAGCTTTGCAAATTATACAATATAAAGGTCTTCTATGATTCAATATTAAATCATAGAAGACCTTTTATTCTGATAATCAACAATGGATAAATCATTACTGAACAATTATTTTAAATCAATTTCAAAAGTTGCACAAGCTCATGCGATTCTGCATCGCCTAATACTGTCTGTCTTGTATCGAACCGTTTAAAACCATAGTTTCATAGAAGGCTAGTAATTTTTCCTTATTCTCTGCTTCCACAAACGCTACCATACCACCAACCTGATACTGTAAAATTTGTGTTTGCCTGATTGCTGCTTCGAGCAACTCCTGTCCTGTTATTCTTCCTTTTGCCTTATCATTAAAATTCTTTCCGAGCTGGGCAATCAGATAAGCTGCTAAATTATAAGTCTGCTCATTCTTATCTATTTCGCTAAACCTGGCAAGTTTCCTTTTGGCTGTATTACTAAAAGGCTCCGCCTTTACAACAAGCGGCTTAATTGTAATGGAAAAATATCCTAACAGTTCTGCATCCTCTAATGACAATACTAAATATGTAACTGCCTGATGCTTCTTTGCAAAATCAATTGCCTGCTTCTTTAAAAACCGCTCAACATCCGGATTCAACGGACATGAAAACTCGGAAAGGAGCTGTACTAATTTATCCTCTCCGAGCCTTTTGTCCTCATTTGCTAAATACTCACGAATGTTCAGCACAATAAAATTATTTGCTGATTCCATCCGTTTTCTTCCTTTTCTCCATAAATTTTATAATATCATCTGCTCCCTGCAAATAGGTAACATTGATTGGTACACGAGGTGTTCTATCGTTGGCAGATGCTTCAATCGCATCGGCAAACATCTCCACCTGTTTCTGACCTGATATAATAAAATTTTTCGTGATACTAGAAGTTGCCATATAAACACCTCCCTTTATTAGTATGGCAGTTCTTTTGCCTATTACTCAATGTGGTTTGCGCTCTTTTCTATTTTTATTCTATTATGAAAATGTCCACTTTGCAACATAAAAAATTAAATTTTAAGCAGTACCTTCTATTCCGCCGGCCAGGATTTTCTGAGAGCCACATAGGAAATCAGGAAATTGGCAAGCCAGCCGGCCGGTACAGCAAGCCAGACAAATGCAATACCGAAACGCGGTGCACAGATTAAGGCAACCGACAGGCGGATTGCCAGGTTTACCATATTTGCAGCGAGAAACGGACGCATGATGCCAAGTCCACGAAGCACACCATCGGTGGCCATCTTTATACCCATAAAAATGAAAAAGAAGCCAAGCCATCTCATATAATCACTTGATACCTGATATGCCAGGGCCGTTCCGTCTTTGCCCAGGAATAATGAGGAAATCTGAGTATGCAGTGTTTCAATTACTATAAAAGCAAGCACTGCAAAACACAGGTCTAACACCAGCGCAGCGTGATAGCCTTTTTGATACGTTCTGTCTTCTTTGCTCCGAGATTCTGGGAAACAAACGGAGAAACTGCATTTCCAATGGATACAAATATCAGTGAAAATACGTTCTCTACCCTCATCGTTGCCGAATATCCTGCAAGCGCCTGTGTACCGAACGGATTCACAACTGCCTGTACTATCATCATGCCAATTGACACCGTAGACTGCTGGAGAACCGAAGGCACAGCAATCCGAAGCATGGAATGAAGCTCATGCCTGTCAAACCATTCAAAGCGACTTTTATACCGGCGCATCCTGCTAAAGAAAATCAAAAGTGAAAACACTGCAGATATTCCCTGAGCTATGAGAGTTGCAAGTGCTGCACCGAACACACCCAAGTCAAGGCCTGCCACCATCCAAAGGTCCATAAATATATTTAACACAGAGGAAAATATCAAAAGCCCCAACGGAATCCTTGACTCGCCAATCGATGTAAACATCGTTGAAAGTATGTTGTACATAAACAAAAAGGGAAATCCCACAAAATAAACCCTAAGATACAGCACTGCCTCATCCAGTATATCTGCTGGTGTCTGTAACAGGCTCATCATTGAATGTGAAAAAGAAAAAGCCAAAGACCCCCAGAAGTACGCTTAAAACAAGAAAACTAATCAGTGATGTTGATACTATTGTTTTCATTTTGCCGTAATCCCTGGCGCCGAAATAGCGGCTCACAAGTACACCCGCTCCTACACCGGCTCCCAGTGCTATACAAATGAACACATTCGTAAGCGCAGCACAGGCTCCAACTGCCGCAAGTGCAGAGGAACCGACAAACTGACCAACGATTATAGAATCGGCCATATTATAAACTTGTTGAAAAAAGCTGCCCAAAATCATAGGCATTGCAAAAACTGTCAACGCCTTTAATCCGGGGCATCTGTAATTAAATATTCATCTTTTGACATTATTTTTCCCTCATTCCGCTATAATTAAGCTATAGTATATCCGATTGAAAGACAAATTACAATATAGCATTCTTTATCGACATTTTTCCATTTCTTATGCTTTCCCTCTAATGCAAACATCATACTGCTCCTTTGTATTTTAATTTAAAAAGCCGCCCAGGCCATAGACCTGTGCGGCTTCTCATAAGATGATTTAAATTAAGTTTATCCTTCAATAGCAATATGCTTTGTGGTCTCAACTTTCTTTTGCTCCTTCTTCGGAACTGAAAGTTTAAGAATACCGTCCTGATACTTTGCCTTGATATCTTCCTGCTTCAGCTCATCACCTACATAGAAAGACCTGCTCATAGCACCGGAATAGCGCTCCTTGCGGATATACTTGCCATCCTTTTCTTCCTTTTCTTCCTTGTCAAGTCCTTTAGCTGCGCTGATAGTTAAGTAACCATTCTCCAGCTTAGCCTCAATCTCATCCTTCTTGAATCCCGGAAGATCTATATCTACTTCGTAGCTATTGTCTGTTTCCTTGACATCAGTCTTCATAACGTTCTTTGCGTGTTTACCATAAAGCGCCTTGTCAACATCAAGAAATGAAAAATCCATCCAATCATCGTTAAATAAGTTTTCTCCAAAAATACTAGGCATCAACATAAGTCATCTCTCCTTCTTAATCTATAAAATCTGTGTCAACCTGTTTCTTTGGAACCGGGATGTTTCAAGAACTCAAAGCCTTTGCTTTTTGTTCCTTTCCTTTGTTCTTGACTATGTTATACACCTATTATTAGCACTCGTCAATAGTGAGTGCTAATAATTTATAAAATGTTTATATTTTCCGAGCAGCTTCAAAGCACTTACTATATGAAACTCCATTATTTTGCAATAAATAACACTCCGAGTGTGCCAGGCCCACAATGTGATGAAATCACACCACCTGCTCTTGTCTCTATAATTTCCTTAAAAATGCCAAGAGAGGCTATGTAATCCCTTACCTCTTCAACTGTCTTAGCATCACATTCCGAATGTGTAATAAATACCCGATCCGGTATTGCGTTTTTCAGGTCCTCTTCCAGATCTTTTGCATAATTCTTTATGACTTTACCGATCTTACCTCTATATTTCCTGCTTGCATCCATTTTTCCATCCTTTACAACGATCATGGGATGAAGTGCCAATGCTCCTCCGATAAGCGCAGAAACCGCATTGCATCTGCCACCTCTGTAAAGATACACAAGTGTATCTACAACAAAGCTTGCTCTTACCTTCGGGATCAATTCATCAATTCCGGCTTTTATCTCCTCACGGGATTTCCCATCTGCTGCCATAACTGCCGCCTCAACAACAAGCAGGCCTATTCCTGTGGACAGATTTCTTGAATCTATCACCGTAACTTTATCTACTGCATCAAGTTCTTCTGCCGCCATTCTGATCACGTTGATTGATGTCGACATCTCACTTGATATGGAAAAGCATATGATCTCCCTGCCTTCATCAATATATGGTCGCATTACATTCATTGCTGTTTCTATAGATGGAGCTGAAGTCTTTGGTGTAGTCTTATTTTTATCAGCCCACTCATACAATGCGTGAATGTCTATCTGCGGTCCGTCCTCCAGTTCTTCATCTCCTTTTACAATATGAAGCGGAATAATATCTATATCGTATCTTTCTAAAACTTCCTGTGACAGATCACATGTACTGTCTGATATAATTTTTATCATTTTAACACCTCCAGGCTTTCAAAATCATTTTGTCCTTCCTTTCTGTTCCATTATACTATCTTATTTTATTATTTCAATTGCGGAATAAATATATTATTTTCATGCCCATATTCAATAGTTACATGTTTTTATTACAGTATCAAAAAAAAAAGATATTTTCACCAATGGGGGGAAAGCAACGTTCATTTTACTGTTGACGGGCTCAGCTGGCTTTGTGCTATTGCCTTGTAGTAAACACAAATAGAAATGATTGCTGTAATCGCTTCTGTGATCCAAAACGCATTCCAGACGCCAACCGCTCCGAAAAACCTGCTGAGTAAAAACGCAGCCGGAATGATAACCACTACATACCGGCAAAGGGAAATCAGTAATGAAGGAGCGCCTTTTCCAAGTCCCTCCAGTGCGCCGGAAGATGTAACGGAAACCGCCGAGACGATAAAACCGGCGCCGATGATACGCAGGGCTGTTTCCCCGGCCTGAATCGTCGCTTCTGTGTGGGTAAACAGCCCCATAAGCTGGCCGGGGATCAGCAGACATATCACTGTCCCAAGCACCATAATGATACCACTCATGCACAAAACGATCTTAAAGATCTGGCTGACCCGTTGGTGTTCCCCCGCGCCGTAGTTATAGCCGATCAGGGGGCGCATCCCCTGCACAATGCCATTCGCTGGAAGATAGACAAATGTCTGCAATTTGTAATAGATTCCCAAAACCAGAATATACACTTCGGAATATGCCGCCAAAATCGCATTGAGCGCCGAAATCAAAAGAGATGGGAGCGCAATATTCAAGGTTGCGGGAATGCCGATGGAGTACAGCTTTATTACCATCTTTTTGCTGAGCAAAATGTACTGCCTGCGGATATGCACGCGAATTGGCCGCACAAAATAAACGACCAGATAAATCGCAAGCGTCAAGGTCTGCCCGATGCCGGTTGCCAGCGCGGCGCAACCGCCATTTTGTTATTTGTCTGCATGCTTTCCCTCTTCTCCACAAATTGTCCGAACATTATAGTCCTCCATTCTGCTAATACTTCCGAGATACAGGCAACAAAAAAGCCACACGGCTATCACAAGATAGCTGTGTGGCAAAAAGATGACCGAATCCGGAAAAAGTCCACTCAAATTTTACGTTTATCATTATAACGAACTTGAAGGAGACTGTCAAGCATCAATCATTACGGAACTATGCAGAAGAGAGAAACTATATCTCTCTACATGCTTATTAATACACATAAAGGTACATCGAAGCAAAAGTCCCAGATAAGTACCTACATAACGGCCACTTCCTTTTACATTATCAAGAATAACATAATCTTTTCCAATTTCAGTTATTGCCTGCCTTCTCAACTGAGCATGAAAATAAGAAGTGTCTTCTGGAAGCGAATCATACAGGCAGTAATCAATCTGATAAAAAGCCGGTATTGGATTTTTATGCTGATTCTCAATAGTAATGCGAGCATGTTTATGAAAGGGCATTGCAAAATAAGAATTAAGTCATCGTGATGGAACAACAGTTGTTATTTAACACACAACCTTGCACACTTTCTTAAAGCATGCAATCCCATACTTGATAAAGTTATCCATACCATCCTGCTTTAGCTTTGCCACATAATCTTTTTCCTCAATCTGCTTTAATGCCTTATCACAGGCAGCATCCAAATCACCGTCTTCAGCGTACTTGAGTTCTATTACAATTCCTGTTCTGTTTGTCGGTACTTCCACAAGTATGTCACTATAGCCGATTCCCGACTCAGCATTCGATTTGATAAGCCAGTTTGACTTGTAACCCAGGAGTCCCAGCAAAATTCCATGGTAGAAATTTTCTTTCTTCTCTTTTTGCAACTGCTGTATCACGTATGCTTATTGTGTTCCACAGATACTCACCATATATCTGTTCAATCTTTTGTGCATCTTCATTCACAAACGCACTACAAAGCTCTTCGAGTGTTTTTCCATCACTTTTAGAAACATCCGAAAACCATTCTTTTATTTTTTTGACAAAAAAGATTTCTAATCTCTCTGTTAGGAATTACAAGACAATATTTTCCGCTTTCAGTGCGGCCGTTGTGCGTCAGATAACCTGTCGTAAAAAGCACGCTCCACAGATTTTCTATGCTCTATATATCTCGTCGTAGGTCAGCTCAGGAGCTACATCCTTTTCAATACTCTCCCCTGCTATCAGCCTCTCTATTTCCGTTTTTGTAGAAACATCAGCCATGTCGATCAATCTGCGGACAATCGCATTTCCGCTTGAATTTGACCAGAAATCCTGCGGTTCTGCAGTCTTGTCATATTTTAACTGATCAACATAGTTTATGACATCCCATGGACAATAAATATCAGCCTTACCAAAATGATACCCATCATACCATTCCTTTGTCTCTTCGAAATGTGATGTCAAATCGTAATCATCCAGTATTTCCTTCACCTCATTATCTGTAAATCCAAACTGTTCATCAAATCTTGCATCCAGAATAGACATCACTTTAAAGTTATTGAGCCCTGTAAAGATGCTTTCCTTCGTGATCCGTAAACATCCTGTCAAAACTGCAAACTGCAGGCTCTCGTTTGTCTTTAGTGCCATTCCAAAAAGCCCTCTGATGAGTGAAACCATCTCTTTATAGTAACCATTCTGGAATGCCTTATCCAGAGGAACATCATATTCATCAATTAATATTACAGTCTTTTGTCCGAAATGCTTATATAATAATTGAGATAAAATCTGCAGACTCGATACAAGCACTTTTTCATCCATTGCATTCGTTCCATCCTTCAATGCAATAATCGCCTTGTAACGCTTTTTTTTTTTCATTTTCTGACAGATATTCACTATCTTCCAAAAAGCCGAATCTTTCTGCCTCCATTCCTATAAGCTCAGTAATACGATATATGGCATCCTCGTATTTCAATCCCTCCACACTCTTTAATGACAGGAATATAACCGGATATTTACCCATATGTTCTTCGCAAAGTGCCTTATTTTGCGCAATATATAAGCCATCAAACAATGACTCATCCGCACCGGTTTCAAAAAAAGCTTTAAGCATACTCATGTTAAGAGTTTTTCCGAAACGGCGCGGCCTCGTAAAAAAGAGTGACCTCTCCACCGGTTTCAACCAATTGCTCTATGAGTTTTGTCTTGTCAATATAATAAAAGTTGTTCCTTCTGATTTTTTCAAAACTATCAATTCCTACCGGCAGTTTTAAAGTACTCACCATATGAACCTCCACAAAACGTATCAATCCGCTATACTTAGCTATAGTATAGCGGATTGAGGGGCAAAATACAAATATTATTACCGTTCTATTATTCCCATTTTTCTATACACAAGAAGAGCTCTTTCGAGCGCTTTTCGATTTTCATTGTAAAATGAATTTCTAAATTCCGCATGCCCTAATGAAGACAATGATTTGAATTTGCGTTTAAGGAATTATTATTAGAAAAATCAGTTGATAAAAAACCGATTGATGAACTTCCGCTTTCTCTCAAGGAAAAGGTAGTCTTAAAGAAATTAATAAAAGCTGTAGAAGGAACCGATCATCTTTTATCTGAATAACCATTTTATTTTTTTCTATTCTTCTTAATGACAGCTATCTGCTATTTTCTTCCTGGCAATCTCGTAAATCCGTTGAACCGTTGTTCTTGCGACTTGCATAGATGCTGCATCCCAAAGCTTCCATATATTCAAATCATTCCTGTGACCGTATTGTAATAATTTTAATTTAAAAAGCCGCCCAGGCCATAGGCCTGTGCGACTTCTCATAACATGATTTAAATTAAGTTTATCCTTCAATAGCAATATGCTTTGTGGTCTCAACTTTCTTTTGCTCCTTCTTCGGAACTGAAAGTTTAAGAATACCGTCCTGATACTTTGCCTTGATATCTTCCTGTTTCAGCTCATCGCCTACATAGAAAGACCTGCTCATAGCACCGGAATAGCGCTCCTTGCGGATGTACTTGCCATCCTTTTCATCCTTCTCTTCCTTGTCAAGTCCTTTGGCTGCGCTGATAGTTAAGTAACCATTCTCCAGCTTAGCCTCAATCTCATCCTTCTTGAATCCCGGAAGATCTATATCTACTTCGTAGCTATTGTCTGTTTCCTTGACATCAGTCTTCATAACGTTCTTTGCGTGTTTACCATAAAGCACCTTGTCAACATCAGGAAATGAAAAATCCATCCAATCATCGTTAAATAAGTTTTCTCCAAAAATACTAGGCATCAACATAAGTCATCTCTCCTTCTTAATCTATAAAATCTGTGTCAACCTGTTTCTTTGGAACCGGGATGTTTCAAGAACTCAAAGCCTTTGCTTTTTGTTCCTTTCCTTTGTTCTTGACTATGTTATACACCTATTATTAGCACTCGTCAATAGCGAGTGCTAATAATTTATAAAATGTTTATATTTTCCGAGCAGCTTCAAAGTACTTACCATATGAAACTCCATTATTTTGCAATAAATAACACTCCGAGTGTGCCAGGCCCACAATGTGATGAAATCACACCACCTGCTCTTGTCTCTATAATTTCCTTAAAAATGCCAAGAGAGGCTATGTAATCTCTTACCTCTATATTTCCTGCTTGCATCCATTTTACCATCCTTTACAACGATCATGGGATGAAGCGCCAATGCTCCTCCGATAAGCGCAGAAACCGCATTGCATCTGCCACCTCTGTAAAGGTACACAAGTGTATCTACAACAAAGCTTGCTCTTACCTTCGGGATCAGTTCATCAATTCCGGCTTTTATCTCCTCACGGGATTTCCCATCTGCTGCCATAACTGCCGCCTCAACAACAAGCAGGCCTATTCCTGTGGACAGATTTCTTGAATCTATCACCGTAACTTTATCTTCCGCATCAAGTTCTTCTGCCGCCATTCTGATCACATTGATTGATGTCGACATCTCACTTGATATGGAAAAGCATATGATCTCCCTGCCTTCATCAATATATGGTCGCATTACATTCATTGCTGTTTCTATAGATGGAGCTGAAGTCTTTGGTGTAGTCTTATTTTTATCAGCCCACTCATACAATGCATGAATGTCTATCTGCGGTCCGTCCTCCAGTTCTTCATCTCCTTTTACAATATGAAGCGGAATAATATCTATATCGTATCTTTCTAAAACTTCCTGTGACAGATCACATGTACTGTCTGATATAATTTTTATCATCTTTAATACCTCGTTTTCTGTTGAATCCTTCATCTAAGAGAACTGCGCCAATCTGTATTATTTCACTGGCGTATTTATATATTTTTCTTAATGACAGCTATGGCTTCCGCATCCATGCTCACCCACGGTCAAAACAATAGGTGTGCTTTTCTCTTTTTTCCATTCTATCACAAACTCACCATTAATCATCAATTTTTTGATATTTTTCTTTCCCCCACTGTAAAGCAGCCTCTGAACATTTCGTTATACAGAGGGATAAAAATAAGAGCAAGATCCACCATCTACACCCACAACTTCAACATATTCAATATGGTGTTTTTTCACAGTTCTATACCTCCATAAAATTTACTTTATCCTGACTATCAGACCACTGTTCTTTTTGTAAGATAAGTAAAATGCTCCGTTCTAACATCTCCCATAAGTGCACAGGGTTTATTTTCTTCCGTATGATGATATTTGAATCCACATTTTTCCTGACAGCGTTTTGATTTTTCATTTCCGTCATAATATCCACACCATATAGCACTACAACCCAAATCTAAAAAAGCATGCTTCTGTAAAGCTCGAACCGCTTCGGGAATCAAGCCCTGCCCCCAGTATGGAACACCTATCCAATATCCAATTTCTATTTCATCATCAGCTGCTTTTGTGTGCGACTGAGCTGGCGGAGTCAATCCGATACTTCCAATTGCAACATTATCTTCTCTTAAACACACTGCATATGTTTCATCTGCTGCCAAAACACTTTTGATGATTTCTCTGCTATTCTCTACACTTGTATGTACTGGCCATCCTGCTATAGGCCCAACCTCTGGATTTTTTGCATATTTATATAAACTCTCTGCATCATCCTCTTTCCAGGGACGAAGTATTAATCTCTCAGTTTCTAATGTCATAACCTACTCCTTTACCAACTTTCTAATATAATTTGTGATCGAATCAAATACGACCGGGGACATTATTATCTAATCTGTTAGTAATCTATCCAACAGCATCTGCCTATTATTTATAAACATTTCTGTTACCTGGTAACTCTCTGTATCCTCATATTCGCACAGATGTATGCATCCATTATCAAAACAATAGATATCTGCATCTGGTATTCCTAACAAAATTGGCGAATGCGTAACTATAATAAACTGTGCTCCCTCTTTTGCACAACTGTATATTTGCATCAACAATGTAAGCTGTCTCTGAGGCGATAATGCAGCTTCCGGCTCATCAAAAAGATACAGACCATTTGGCTGCAAATTGTTCTGTGCTAATGCGAGAAAACTCTCTCCATGTGATTTTTCATGATATTTAGCAGAAGGATGTGCAAGATCTGCATATTCTTCTTCCTGCGTTGCAACATTATAAAAACTTTCGGCCCTAAGAAAATATCCCCACTTTTCCTTCCGATAGCCTTTTGCAATTCTTATCGCATCACATAATTCTGAATGTGTATCATGCGTAGAAAAAACATAATTCTTCGTTCCACCCTCAGGATTAAAACCATGTGCTACGGCAAGTGCTTCCAACAAAGTTGATTTACCGCTGCCATTTTCCCCTACAAAAAAAGTAATTGGTTTGTTAAAATCAAGTTTTTCAACTCCCTTAAAAGCCCTGATTTCCTTCAGATAACTATCCTTATCAATTTTATTCCAATCGAATATTACTCTTTGTATGAATTGATTATTCATTTAATTCGGCCTCAATTTCTTCAATAGTAGGCATACTACCTCTGAACTCTTCTGGTATAAGTTTTGATAACTCATAACTAGAAATACCAAGTGGCTGGCTAGTAGATTCTAATGCATATTGGGCTTCTACTTTATCCATATCTTTACAAATCAGAAGTCCCAAAGTAGGATTATCAGCTTCTGTTTTCATCTGATGATTAACAGCCACAACATAAGTTCCCAATTGACCTGCATAAGAAGAATCAAATTTTCCTGTCTTTATTTCTACAACAACATAGCAATGCCTTTGCGTATTGTAAAATAACATGTCTATAAATTTTTCAGTATCTCCTACCTCAATTCTCACTTCCCTGCCCATATAAGCAAAGCCAGTACCTAACTCCATAAGAAAATTATTAACTTTCTCTATAAGTGCATCCTTTAGTTCCTTTTCATCATACCTTTCACGCAAAGTCAAAAAATCAAAATTATATGGATCCTTCGTAATTGCTTGTGCTAAATCGCTCTGTTCTATCGGAAGTGTGTTAGTAAAGTTAGTTATTGCTTTGCCTTGACGTTCATATAAATCCGTTCCTAAGAAGTTTAGTAAAACATCTCTTGACCAATTGTTTTCAATAGTCTTTCTGATATAAAACAATGCCTTTGCAGAATTCCCTTTGCATTTATCAAGTATTATTTTGTTATGTCCCCATGGAATTCTAAAAATGATTTGTAAATTATCCCCAACTTGAGGACGATTTGCATCTGTAATCAATTCGTCCTCAACCTGAGGACAAATCACTGCGTCAGGATACATCTCATAAAAGTATCTCATATATTTCAAATTAGTTGGAGAAAATGATTTCACATCTGGCAAAATGGATTTCAAATCGTCACTCACCGTTTTATAGAATCCCGTTCCATACCCGAACTGTTCGCTCATAGATGAAATGCCCTTACCAAGTTTCCAATAAAATCTCAGCATCTCATCATTTATCTTCATAGAAGCCCTGATTTGGCCTTTTTCTAAAATCAGTGGATATTCCGGCAATCCACTCTTTATATTCATTATCAGCCTTAATCAATTCGCTCATATACAATCCTTTCTAATGTGTCAGTTAGACAAATTCCGATTCTAATGTCTCTATTATACCATAATGATACTATTATAAAAAAGGAAAAAGAGTTCATTCGAGCTCTTTTGTCAGTTCTGCAAACTGGAATTGAACAAAATCGCTGCGCGATGGCCTGCCAAGGCTGTGGCGCAGTTTTTCTTTACCTTAATAAAAAGCAGTGGAAACCAAGTCCTAATAGTAGTATTGTTAAGTCACCACAACCAACAATCAAACAGGATCGACATTACCACTGCCTATGAAAAGATTAACACCTAACCGTTCTTTTAGCAAGCGGTTTTATTATTCCAATGCACCTCCATGTAAGCAGTGATACCCGAAATTACTGACTTTACATGGAGGAATTATTATGTACGAAAAATATTTATTACAGCTTGAGGAAGCTGGAAAAATCCGTAACCTTAAAGAGCGTTCCATTAACTGCTACAAAAACTATGTTTCTTATTTCCTTAATTACATGAAAAAGCACCCGGAAGAGCTTACCTGTCAGGATGTCAGGGACTTTCTTCTTGCCAAGAAGGACAATGGTCTGAAAGCGACCACCCTCAACCTTTATAATTCAGCCATCCGTTTTTTCTATCGGAATGTACTTCACGTTCTGTGGGATGATATCACTGTTCCACGCATGATAATAGAGCACAAACTCCCCAACCGTACTTTCTACTGATGAAATTGACCGGCTTCTTGATGCTACGGATGACCTGAAATATAAAGCCATGTTCGCCACAATGTATTCTTCCGGAATGCGTGTCTCGGAAGTGATTCATCTTCATTATGATGATATTTCCCGCACAAACATGCAGATTCATGTCCGGGATACCAAGAACCGGATGGACCGTTATACCATTCTGTCTGAAAGAAACCTTGCACTTCTTACGGAATACTGGTTCCGGAAAGGCAGACCAAAGGGCATTCTGTTTCCGAATCAGTTTACAGGGCAGTATCTTACCGTAAGTACACTGGAACAGGTTATCCGACGTTCTGCATCGGCTGCTGGGTTATCCGGTGTTACTCCTCACTGCCTCCGTCACAGTTTTGCCACCCACCTTATGGAGCAGGGAGTGGAACAGCGGAATATTCAGGCATTGCTTGGACACCGCGATCCGAAATCCACAGAAGTTTATCTTCATGTCAGCAACAAATCCATTATGGGCATCCGCAGTCCTTTTGACAGAAAGGATGGTACAGCCAATGGATAAGCCCACAGTACAGGATATTTTTCATCGTTTTTATCCGGCATACCTTGATCAATATTCACCTTCCCCTGTACAGGCAAAGGTTGCACATAACATCATGAACTGCAAGACCGGTGCCTATGGTGCAAATGTATGTGTATGTGAGGATTGTGGCTTCGTACAGATTCATTACAATTCCTGCCGTAACCGTTGCTGCCCAATGTGTCAGGCTGTTCCGAAAGAAATGTGGATGGATGCACGCAGAGAGGATGTCCTTGATGCTCCTTATTTCCATCTGGTTTTTACGGTTCCTGATATTTTAAACCCTGTCATTTACAGCAACCAGAGACTTCTTTATGATGCCTTATACCATGCAGCTTCTTCCACAATCAGCGAACTGACTGCCGACCCAAAACATCTCGGCGCAAAGGTGGGATACATCTGCATTTTACATACATGGGGTTCTGAAATGAACTTTCATCCCCACATTCATACCATCCTGCTGGGGGAGGACTGGCTTCCAACAACCAGTGGAAGGACAATGGTGAAAATTTCTTTCTTCCCATCCGGGTCATCTCCAAAATGTTCCGCGGAAAATATCTGGAGGAACTAAAGAGGCTGTGGGAAGAGGATAAGCTGGTATTTCATGGTACTGCAGAAAAATTTCGTAACCATTATACGTTCAAGGAGCTTTTAGATTCCTGTTATGGTATGGACTGGATTCCTCATTGTAAAAAAGACATTCAATGGTGCTCAAACAGTAATTAAATACCTTGGTAAGTATACTCATCCTCATCGCATTGCCGTCAGCAATCACCGCATCGTCCGTATGGATGATGATACCGTTACATTCTTAGTAAAGGATTACCGTAATGAGGGACAGTGGAAGGAACGACTATTTCGGGTGTAGAGTTTGTCCGGCGGTTTCTCATGCATGTACCACCACGGCGTTTTGTCCGCATCAGGCACTACGGACTGCTATGTTCCCGCGTACTAAAAGCCAGAAGCTCACCCTTTGCAGAAATTTACTTGGATGTAAGAAGTATCTTTCAAAGCTTCGTGACATGGAAATGCCTGAAATATTGGAACATCTTTATGGCATCAAAGTTTGTGTGTGTAAGGCATGTGGCGGACATCTCGGAAAACCACAGATGAGAATGCCACTGCGGTGCTAAAGAGCAACATCTCATACTTTCAAAAGCCTCAGTCTCTGAGGTTTTATCGTCATGCCCATTTGCCTGTTTTTTATAAAATGTTGTAGCTTTCATACCGAGAATCATATATAATCATGGACAGGAACAAAGAATTGAAAGTCCATAGGTTGCGGCTACCCGGACGCTCACTTTGTTCAATTAGGTCAAATCGAAAATGGTGTAAACGAAGGGGCAGTTCTCTGCAATGTCAAAACTGCTTTTTCGTTTACCCCATCATCGATTGTAACCTAAAGAATTTGTCTCTTTCTTACCCATTAGCAATCTGAACCAATTTATCAATTATAACTTGTGGTATCTCGCTATTTTCATAACCTTGTTTAATAGATTCGATTGCATTATCTATATCGTTATTCTTTGCATATAAAAACGCTCTGATATGACACATATACGGAACATATATATGTGGTAAAGTTACTATCCTCTGATTAAGAACAGTAATGGCATCATCAACTGTTTGTACATTATTTATCCACTCTCTTATCAGTGGAATATTTTTATCTATCACATTTTTTATATATTCCAATGCAAATTCTATATCGGACGTGTAGGTAGGTATTTGATATTGAAAACTTGTACATTTCCTTGGATTATAAAATTCTTCCTTTGTATATCCACAGTCTTGTTCTCTTTCATCCTCTATGTGATTATACCAAGCATCAGCAATGTGTATTTTTACAGAACTTTCTGTCCGATGCCATGTCAACTTATTTTTACTATTGATATCAGGGATAAAATCATAATTATATCCCCAGCGCAAGTATATGTGATTTCCTCTTGGATAACATAATTCGACCACAAAACGCCGATTAGCACTCCATTCAGAGTGCCATTTTTTTATCTTTTCATTATATTTCAACCCGAATTCTTCTGACAACCTTCGAGATATGTATTCGTCATAAAGTTCTCTTTTAATATATTCATCACCATGTAAAAACTTATCTTTATACTCTTCTTGTGATAATATTTCATTTGATTCCCTTTTTTTTTTGAACAAAAACCCTTACTCAATACATCAAATAGACTCATAAGTAACCTCCATTATTGCAAATCATCTCTTGCTTAAATCTCGATTTATCAATTTCATTAAATAATAAATTTCACGAACTAACTACATTGTCAAAAAATTCATTACAAGATTCACCATTATATCTTTTTCTTCTGGTCTTGACTCTGCAATCATAAGCGTAATCGCAACCAATGCTCCATCACTGATTATCTTATTATCATCTCTATATAAAGCATTATTCCGAGCAAGGAATTCCAAAAATAACGATGCTGCAATTCGCTTACATCCATCTGCATATGGATGATCCTTAATCATAAAATATAATAAATTAGCAGCTTTTTTTTCCTCTAATGACGGATATACATCCCCACCAAACACACTCTGATAAACTGCTGCCAAAATACCCTCAACTTTACCATTTTCTTTCTCCACACCGAATACATCCGATTTAAATGAATCCTCCATGTGTGAAACCATTTTTTTACATTCCTCATATGTTATTTTATATATAGGCCTGTTTCCCACTGGTTTTTAAGAGATTGATGATCATATTGGTCTAAAAGCATTAATGCATCTGTATACGAGGTAACAGCCTTTAAAATGTCCGATTCTTCAACCTCCAATGTGCTTGCAAGCATCTTTGTTTGAATATCAACAGTTCTTTCAAGCGCTTGCAAGCGTTTTTCATTAATAGCATAACCTTGAATCACATATTTCTTTAAAACAGAATTAGCCCATCTACGAAATGCGATGCCTCGTTTTGAATTAACACGATATCCCACAGATAATATCATATCAAGATTATATATCTTAGGTTTTCGTCCTCCGGAACTTTTATCGGAAAAACCGATAGAAGTCTCATCCAACTCGCCTGACGATATAATATTATTGATATGTTCACTTAACGTTGCCTGTTTTACTTCAAACAATTCTCCCATTTGTTTCTGTGTTAGCCAAACTGTTTCTAATTCTGGACTTAGCTCAACTTCAATATTTATATCGCCATCTGTAAATAAAACAATTTCATTTTTCAAAAAAATCACCCTCCTTATGAATCGCGCACGGGATAATCTTGCCCTGCGCATCCGTTCTGTAAATAAGAATTTGCAAATCTCATTTTGCATTTCTATATGAAATCATAATATGACTTGGTGCAAATAATACTGATGCTATAATCAATAGCACTGACCTACTCATAATCCCACTAAAAAGAAACAAAATTGAAGGAATAATAGAGAGTGCTAATGCTCTAAAAACGCTACTTTTCTTAAAACAAATAATCCAAATAGCGCAATAAAGCATTACCAATATGGTATCTACAATCAGATATAATGCAAATGTCTCGTCAGCCCACCACCCGAACCAAGTTCCCGGAATATTGATTATCATGAATCCGAAACAACCCAATCTCCCTACTTGTTCTGTGACCACAACATTGTTCCACTTATTATCAAATCCATCTTTGCACTTAATCGCAAATACAACATTGGGTATCATAATGACTGCAATAAAAATCAGTCCAAAAACATTAAACCATTCCATATTATCTACCATCACAAACTTGAAGTTGTTGATTTCTTTATTATCTAATCTGTTAGTAATCTATCCAACAGCATCTGCCTATTATTTATAAACATTTCTGTTACCTGGTAACTCTCTGTATCCTCATATTCGCAGAGATGTATGCGTCCATTATCAAAACAATAGATATCTGCATCTGGTATTCCTAACAAAATCGGCGAATGCGTAACTATAATAAACTGTGCTCCCTCTTTTGCACATCTGTATATTTGCATCAACAATGTAAGCTGTCTCTGCGGTGATAATGCAGCTTCCGGCTCGTCAAAAGATACAAGCCATTTGGATTCATATTATTCTGCGCTAATGCGAGAAAACTCTCTCCATGTGATTTTTCATGATATTTAGCAATATCTGCATATTCTACTTCCTGTGTTGCAACATTATAAAAGCTTTCTGCCCTAAGAAAATATCCCCACTTTTCCTTCCGATAGCCTTTGGCAATTCTTATCGCATCACACAACTCTGAATGTGTATCATGCGTAGAAAAAACATAATTCTTTGTTCCTCCCTCAGGATTAAAACCATGTGCTACGGCAAGTGCTTCCAACAAAGTTGATTTACCACTGCCATTTTCTCCAACAAAAAAGGTGATTGGTTTATTGAAATCAAGTTTTTCAATTCCCTTAAAAGCCTCGATTCCCTTTAAATAACTATCGTTATCAATTCTATTCCAATCGAATATTACTCTTTGTATGAATTGATTATTCATTTAATTCGGCCTCAATTTCTTCAATAGTAGGCATACTACCTCTGAACTCTTCTGGTATAAGTTTTGATAACTCATAACTAGAAATACCAAGTGGCTGGCTAGTAGATTCTAATGCATATTGGGCTTCTACTTTATCCATATCTTTACAAATCAGAAGTCCCAAAGTAGGATTATCAGCTTCTGTTTTCATCTGATGATTAACAGCCACAACATAAGTTCCCAATTGACCTGCGTAAGATGAGTCAAATTTACCTGTCTTAATTTCTACAACTACATAGCAATGTCTTTGTGTATTGTAAAACAACATGTCTATAAATTTTTCAGTATCTCCTACCTCAATTCTCACTTCCCTGCCCATATAAGCAAAGCCAGTACCTAACTCCATAAGAAAATTATTAACTTTCTCTATAAGCGCATCCTTTAATTCCTTTTCATCATACCTTTCACGCAAAGTCAAAAAATCAAAATTATATGGATCCTTCGTAATTGCTTGTGCTAAATCGCTCTGTTCTATCGGAAGTGTATTAGAAAAGTTAGTTATTGCTTTGCCTTGGCGTTCATACAAATCCGTTCCTAAGAAATTTAGTAAAACATCTCTTGACCAATTGTTTTCAATAGTTTTTCTGATATAAAACAATGCCTTTGCAGAATTTCCTTTGCATTTATCAAGTATTATTTTGTTGTGTCCCCATGGAATTCTAAAAATGATTTGTAAATCATCCCCAACTTGGGGACGATTTGCATCTGTAATCAATTCGTCCTCAACCTGAGGACAAATTACTGCATCAGGATACATCTCATAAAAGTATCTCATATATTTCAAATTAGTTGGAGAAAACGACTTCACATCTGGCAAAATGGATTTCAAATCGTCACTCACCGTTTTATAGAATCCCATTCCATATCCGAACTGTTCACGCATAGATGAAATGCCCTTACCAAGTTTCCAATAAAATCTTAGCATCTCATCATTTATCTTCATAGAAGCCCTGATTTGGCTTTTTTCTAAAATCAGTGGATATTTCGGCAATCCACTCTTTATATTCATTATCAGCCTTAATCAATTCGCTCATATACAATCCTTTCTAATGTGTCAGTTATACAAATCCCTATTTATTTATCTGTACTCAACGATTTCTTCGAATGGTTTCCTCGGTCTTCTGTCCGGAGCTTCGTCGGCAAAGCCAACCGCAACAATTCCTGTCAACCAGTTTATCTTTTTTCTTTCGATCTCATCTGGCTTATATTTTCTTATACTTCTTCTATTCTCAATTTCTCGTATCATAGATTTTCTCTCCCTTAGAGCCTTGCCCTCAAGGCTCATTTTATCCTATGATTTCCAACCTATCCATCCCAACATGACATTTCAGGGAAAGCACCCAACACCTGCGTCCTTTGCCTCTTCCAGTGCAATGCCAAATTCGGGATGCATTGCCGTATTCGGCCTGACTTCACTGATTTCCTCCATTTGAATCACAAATGCAATCAAGCATTTATATCCTTGTCCGCACGCAGCTGCAAGTTCCTTTAAATGCTTAACTCCTCTTTCCGTCGGGGCATCCGGAAAATATCCAACTCCGTCTATCTCAAGGGTGCAGCCTTTGACTTCCATTAGATATTTTTGCTTTCCTTTTTCCATATAGAAATCCATCCGGCTGTTTCCAAAGGCATACTCTGGTTTAATACAATCATACCCCTGTTTGATCAGCCATTCTTTTTACCACTTTATTCGGTGCCTGAGAATCAATGTTAACCCATATCTTATTCTTTCTTAACTGCAATCAAATCATAGCGAGTCTTTCGATTTGGATTCTTTTCTATGCAATCTTCCAAAATCACTTCCGCCCCTGGCAGCAGTAATTCACGACAACGGCCCGTATTTTACATGAACCAATTCTACCTCTTCCGCTCCGTCAATCTTTACCCGCGCAATAAAACGATTGGGACGTTCTATGAAAATTGCTTCCACTATCTTATCATATTTCATGTGCTGTTTCCTATTCTCTTATCATTCGATAGAATGTTCCGGTACCAATTCCTGTTGTCAATTCATAAGCTTGTCCATCAATCCTAAATCCTGCTTTTTGATAGCACTTTACCGCTCTGATATTCCATGTACGAACTTCCAGATACAACGGCTTGTCAGGATATAACTTTTTTGAAATTTCATAAGTAATCAAGAGCATTCGTTGACCATAATGTTTATTACACAAATCAGGATTTACGCCTATTCCAATAAATACCTCTTCTTTTTTTTTCCTCCAATATATTGACAAATCCTACCAATATGCTTTCATCCCAAAAACCATAATAATTTTTTTTCCCTTTGGGGATTCATGAATCCTATCTGTCGAACTTGCATTTCTTCATAAGCAGGAAGATTATACAAATCGTATTCTCCGCCATATTTCCATGCACATATTTGTCGTTTTGCATCTTCGGATAGATTTCTATATACTAATTCATTCATAACATTTGCCTCGTCGAACTTAAAGTTATCAGTCTGTTTCATCTTTTTTATAACTTTTATTGGATCTTCATTAGGATGTGTGGTATAGAAAAACGCTTTGGAATCTCAACTCACAGCAGCAATGTTGAATCAGTCCTGCTCCAGCTTTACCTGCTCACCTGTGTCTGCCTCAAATTCCTCTAGCTGCTTAAGCCAATATTCCTTATCTTTATTTGTTATCATTCTTATGACTTTACATGGATTTCCTGCCGCTATCACACTATCCGGAATATCCTTTGTGACAACCGACCCTGAGCCTATGACAACATTTGAACCTATGGTCACACCCGGATTGATGACCGTATTGCCACCGATCCATACATTATCGCCTATTGTAACCGGCTTGCCAAGCTCCACACCGGTATTTCTGATCATCGCATCTATCGGATGACATGCACAGTATATATTAACCCTTGGTCCCAGAAATGCATGATCTCCAATGATGACATCACACTGATCCAGAACTATCAGCCCTGTATTTGCATAGAAATAATCTCCCACGTGTATATTGGTTCCATAGTCACAATAAAAAGGTGGCTCTATATAACACTCCTTTCCCATGTGTGCAAATAATTTTCCGAGATATTCTCCGGTTCTTGTCATAGTCTCAGACCTCGAAGCACTGTTGAACTTATCTACCAGATCCTTCGCCTTACCCTCCGGATCCCAATCCACACATCTGTATAATTTACTTGCTTTCATTCTTCCAAGCATTTTCTCTACTCTATCCATAGCATTTTCTCCTTGCATTTATAATATTTACTCATCATGTTTATAATTGACTAAAGGATACCATTGTTTATGTCTGTAATCAACTTCTAGCAACAGAAAAGTGGACTGTGAAAATAGGCCCATTTTTATCTATCTTTTATTAATACACATAAAGGTACATTCCAAACCAATGCAGCGCAGCCCCCAGCATCACAAAGATATGCCAGATAAAGTGCATCCCCTTGGTGTCCTTAACAAATGGAATCATGCCGAGCGTATAGACAATACCACCGCCCACGATCCATCCCAAAAGCGGCTTGTCATTTCTGAACCAGTCTGGAATGAACATGATGGCGCTCCATCCGATGACGAAGTACAGCGTATAGTGTATCGGTCGGAACCTGCCTGGTCCGAACACACATATGATGGTGATCCCCGCTATGATGAGCGCCCACTGCACACAGAACAACACTATTCCAAGCACATTTTCCCAGTACACAAGGTACATCGGAGCAAATGTTCCGCCTATCAGCAGATATATCGAGGAATAGTCAAATCTTCTCCAGATACGCTTGACTGCTAGCCCGGATTTGTATGAGTGATACAGGCAGCTCATAAGAAACATCAATATCAGTGATATTCCATAAAAACACGATGCCATCACTTTGAGCCCTGTGTCCGACTTCAGGAGAAGAAGGACAAAGCCGGCTATGGCAAGTCCTGCTCCTATTCCATGGGTAACAGCATTTCCCACCTCCTCAAGGACGGTGAGCTTTGGCGGCTCATTTAATTCCTTGTAGTGCTGCCTTTTTGCTCTTTTTGCCTCTTTCTTCTCTTCTTTTCTTTTCTCTTTGTCCAGCTCAGCTTTCTGCTGAGTGCTCATATCTGATTCCGAGTTCTTTATTTCTGCCATATTTAATCCTGAAACTCCTTTCTATCTATAATTTATTCTGCTATCTATAATCTACACTGTCTTACAACCGCAGTTTCCTGCACCGTACAGAGTACAGCCCTGGTTTCATCATCGCAGATCGCTAAAGTGCCTCAAACACCTGCACGCTACGTATCCCACTACCAGTACTATAATATACACAAAATTTGATAAAAGAGCAACAAGTACTCCCATGCTCTGCTTCAGATTCGAGATTCTTATCCGAAAATGATTATTGACAGAACCAAACATCCCCAATATAGCTATGAAGGAATCGAAATTCCTTCCAGCTGCATAAAAAAGAAAAACGAGACGACCAAAATATTGACTCTTCTTATTCTGGATATTTCTGTGATATACTTATACGCGGTCGTATCAGACCGGAAAGGAAATATTATGTTACAAAAATTATATGTTTTTTTCAGGAAAGAAACCGTTTTGTCAATTGCAGTGATCCTGGCGCTTCTTTCTATGTTCTGGGTCAGACCGGATAAGGCTTATTTTACTTATATCGATTTCAGGACTCTCGGGCTCCTCTTCTGTTTGATGGCAATTGTAGCTGGTTTGAAGGCTGTTGGTGTTTTTGATATACTTGCCAAAAAATTGCTGATGGGAACATCGGGAACTGTGGGTGTGATCAGGCTGTTGGTACTCTTATGTTTCTTCCTGTCAATGGTGATCACCAATGATGTGGCATTGATTACTTTTGTTCCTCTTGCACTGATCATTGTGCATAAACTGCCAAAGGAACTGGGCAATTACTGGCTTCTTAAAATAGTAGCCATGCAGACAATCGCTGCTAATCTCGGAAGCATGCTCACACCAATCGGAAATCCGCAGAACCTTTATCTATATGCCAGAGCAGGGATGTCCGCGGCAGAATTAATAACCCTGATGCTTCCCGATTCCGCCACAGCACTTATCCTTCTTCTGATATGGATACAGGTAGCCGCTGCCAAAGCACCTCATGTATGCGGTTCCGAAAAAAAGATAAAACTCTTTTGGGATTCTCTGACAGAAAAGAACTTAACATGGAATACCTGGCCGCTTACCTGATCTTATTTACAATCTGCCTGCTCACTGTTGCACGTATCATTCCATAACAGATTCCTCTTGTATTGGTTCTTATATATATGCTGCTAAGAAACAGGGAAAATATAAGCAGGGTGGATTACTCCCTGCTTGCCACCTTTATCGCATTATTTATTTTTATCGGCAACCTTGGAAGGATTCCGCAATTCAGCAGTTTTCTGGAAAGAATCATGGCAGGAAGGGAAACACTTACTGCTGTTCTTGCCAGTCAGATTATGAGTAATGTTCCCGCTGCGCTTCTTTTATCCGGCTTTACAGATAATTACCGGGCTTTAATTGTCGGAACCAATATTGGAGGTCTAGGCACTCTGATTGCATCCATGGCAAGCCTTATAAGTTTCAAATATATTGCAAAAGAAAACAGGAATCTGAGAGGGAAGTATTTGGGAATATTCACAGCCTCAAATATTATATTCATGATATTCATGTTAATATTGTATTTTTTTCTTAGATAAAGGTTTTCCCGGAATACTTGCAGATTTTCTGTGCCTGGCAGGAAAAAGAACCATTAAACTAAAGGCTTTAAAACAGCTGATTCGTCAGCAAGTCTATTAATTATAAAGTTGTAAACTGGTGTATTATACCATAATGATACTATTATGAAAAAAAAAGAAAAAGAGTTCTTTATCATTTGTCTTTGTACATCTCATGCATCTATTATGATATTTTTTTCAAAATCTTTTTCTCTTTTGTCTTAGAAAAATCACTTAACCGATAAGATCGGACTCGTGTCTTTACAATGATTGGAATTAACAAACCATTATTTACCAACTTTGCACATCGATTAATAATCGTTTTGTTGGTTACACCAAGCATTTTGCTTACTTCAATTGGTGTAAACTCATATAATCGCTTTTTTAACAGAAATGCTAAGAATTCCTTTTCTTTTGCATTTAAATAAGATAGACTTCCATCTAACTCATCGTTTTCGGATGTTTTTGATAATTCATATACCTTTTTAGAATACAATTCCATCATTCTCAAAAAATAATTGATCCAAATTTCCGGATGAGGAGGATTTTCTCTTCCTGAATAATATAACGCCGGTAACCCCATTTGCAGTGATGCATAATACTCATCTGGATCATAAGCAAAATATTCTTCCAGAGAACCTATTCCATTAAAACCATATCCATAATAATCAAGAATATATCCTGACATTAATCTGGCGGTTCTTCCATTTCCATCTTCAAAAGGATGAATAGTAACCAATTGATAATGAACTACAGCAGCAATAATCAGCGGATGATCATCTGTAGTATTTACATATTCAACAAGTTCATCCAACAAGTCTGGAATATCAATATACTCTGGTGGAATATATTCCGCTGCGCCTGTTTCGGAATCATATACTGCAAATAACATTCCAGGCGGCATAGGGCCTCTTAATCCTATCTTTTCTTTTGACGCACCTTTTTCAACCATTGCCTGCACTTCTAAAATCATTTCTTTTGAAAAAGCTTCTTTCTTTTTTCAGTTTTTCTTCTAAAAAATTTAAAGCCAAAAAGTAATTACGAACTTCCTGTTCTGGCTTTAAAAAATGTTTGTGAGGATCACTATCAATAGCCTCATTTGCCTGTTTTTCAGTCAATGGATTTCCTTCAATTTTGTTAGAAGCATAGGAACTTTTTTTTTCTTGGAGTTTTTTCTAAGTCTGTTTTTTATAACAGGTGGCATTTCTATCGTACTAAGAGAAAAACGCTTTTCGTCTATTTCCGATATTCTTTTTAAAATTTCATTTGTTAGCGTAACTTTAATCACATGTTCCACCTCCATTTCATCCATATATTATATCGTTTTGCGAATTGTTTTTCCACTAAAATTACACTATTTTTTCACTATTTTTCATTACTTCATCGTCTTCGCCACGCTACTGTGCCTGAATCAGCCGTCCGTTAATCCCATTTTGAGAAAAAATATAATAATGATACTATTATGAAAAAGACCCCCAGTAGTGCCAACTGCTGGGGGTCTTCTCTTTTTGTTCGGTTGAGCATCCGATTAGGCTAATAAAGGGCATGAATGATTTTTGTTTACTTTCCTTTATGAATGGGCAGCCAGTGTTGCCAGCTTCTGCATAATTGCACTTACATCCTGCATTACATTCAAATTTTCTTCCTCTGCCTGCATCGTCTCACCTGCGTGCGCCGATACCTGCTGGGAAATTGCTGAGATTGTCTGAATGGAATCTATAATTTCCTTATTTGCATTCTGCAACTCGGAAATGCTTCTTGAAAGAGTATCTGCATTTTTCTGAATTGCCCGCGTATTGTCCTCGATACTTTCAAAGCTTTCTTCTGCATTTGATGCACCGGTCTTCTCTTCGTTAATTCCATCTATCATATTGGAGACAACACCGACCACCTCCATGATTGCATTGGACACGTTGCTGATCAACTCTGTAATATGTACGGTTGCTTCTTTGGTTCTCGTTGCCATACCGGAAATTTCTGTTGCAACGACAGAAAATCCTCTTCCTGCCTCTCCGGCACGGGCTGCTTCAATGCTCGCATTCAATGCAAGAAGACTTGTTTGGTTCGTAATTCCTCCAATCAGTTCTACAATGGAATTCATTTCATCCATATACTGGTTCAGATTTTCCAGTTTTTCTGTAACCTCGGTTCCATTATCAACAGACGCTTCAACTTCCGATGCCAGGTGCTCGATATCCTGTTTGCCTTCCGCTAACGCTTTCAGAGTAAGCGTCATGCTGTTTCCGATTTCTTCCACAGCGGTTGCAACTTCATCCACCTTATCCTGAATTGCATGTGTCTGTTCCAACTGATTCTGCACATGTTCTGCGGTATCAGTAGCACCTGCAGATACTTCCTGCATTGCCTCAGTCGTTGTCTTAGATGCCGCTGTCAGCTTTTCGAAACGTACATTGATATCTGCAATATTGCCAGAAAGCTGCTGATCAAGTTCCTCATTTCTTTCCAGAAGATTTTCAGCCTCTGCTTTTGCCTGCGCCACTTCTGTAAATCTCTTTCTTGTGTTTTCGCGAATCACTTTTGTAGTCAAAACAGAATTCGCTCCAACCATGATCATAACAACAATCTGTACAACTGCTGCTTCAATTCCATGATACCCAAAACCGCCTTTTGTCGCACCGATCACAACAACAATGATACACTCTAATATGGCACCTGTATTAATCAGAAGAAGATAACGTGTGTCACTGTAAGTGGTGACAACAAAAATCATCGGAATTACAAATACATAAATCAGATTTGTCGGTGAGGTAAAAAGACATATTGTGTAAAACAATGAAAATCCATAGGAAACCAGATGTTTGATCATCGCATGTTCCGTATTACTTTTCCAACAAATCACCTCGCCAATCAAAGGTATGACACCAACGACCGTAGCGATTGTCATATATACCGGAGACAGTTGTCCTCTTACGCTTTCCCATATCATAAAAAACACCATAACCGTTACCGTACTGATATGTGACAGCATCGCAATGCGATTCGACCGCGTCAATTCCGAAATTTCTTTTGTTTCCACCATCATAATTCCTCCTCTAGAAAAGGTTTTCCTACTTATCCTTATATTATTTCTTACGCATCCTGATATTCTATCTTTAATGGTGTATGTGTCTCAAATACCTTTGCAAAATCAATTTCCGGATTAAACATTGTAAAAATGAAGAATGTGCATCACATGTAATATTCTGCTGCGGTACAGAATTTAATGTACCATCCTTATTATATTTATAAAATGTAGCCTCCGTCACTCCATGTATCTCAACCTTGTATAATGGTGTTCTAGATTCATGCTTTGGCACATAGCTGCCTTCTTTAAACTGCAACACGTAATTCGGCTGTTCCATAGGTTCTGCCATATTGTATAAGCCTCCCTCTTCATTCACTTTTGTCCTTCATAACATAATAATCTCCTTTATTTTCAACATCTTTACACACTGATGCCCCTTGTTGCAAACTATGTCAAACAGTCCGGAGCCTTAGCTTAATCGTTAAATAAAAGCAATTATTTTATATAATTTTAGATTACTTTAGTAAATGGTGCAATAGGTCAAAATTACCATTAATCAGATAATTTCTGTAATAAATATGGATTTTGCTTACAGCAAGAAAAAAGAGCCGCCCAGGCCATAGACCTGTGCGGCTTCTCATAAGATGATTTAAATTAAGTTTATCCTTCAATAGCAATATGTTTTGTGGTCTCAACTTTCTTTGGTTCCTCCTTCGGAACTGAAAGTTTAAGAATACCGTCCTGATACTTTGCCTTGATATCTTCCTGTTTCAGCTCATCGCCTACATAGAAAGACCTGCTCATAGCACCGGAATAGCGCTCCTTGCGGATGTACTTGCCATCCTTTTCATCCTTCTCTTCCTTGTCAAGCCCTTTGGCTGCGCTGATAGTTAAGTAACCATTTTCCAGCTTAGCCTCTATTTCGTCTTTCTTGAAACCCGGAAGATCTATATCTACTTCGTAGCTATTGTCAGTTTCCCTGACATCAGTCTTCATAACGTTCTTTGCATGTTTACCATAAAGCACCTTGTCAACATCAGGAAATGAAAAATCCATCCAATCATCGTTAAATAAGTTTTCTCCAAAAATACTAGGCATCAACATAAGTCATCTCTCCTTCTTAATCTATAAAATCTGTGTCAACCTGTTTCTTTGGAACTGGGATGTTTCAAGAACTCGAAGCCTTTGCTTTTTGTTCCTTTCCTTTGTTCTTGACTATGTTATATACCTAAAATTAGCACTCGTCAATAGAGAGTGCTAATAATTTATAAATTGTTTATAATTTACTTTTGACAGACCGGCATCCTTCCAATCAAAGGCATCTGCAACCAAATATTTTATCGCAGCTCTTGCCTGTGGAAACATCTGTACCTCATCAAAAATAATAAGAGAGTTTCTCTCTGTCAGCTTTGTTCCAAAATGTGTCTGTAACAGCATAAAAAATGTATCCAGATCATTCAGATATCGCTCAAAATACCTTTCGACTTCCTTATCTTTTTTAGCAAAGTCAATCAGAAGATAACTTTCGTATTCGTTTTTGATTATACGCAAGCAAAAGAATCACAGTCTACCAGTGTTTCTACTTCATACTTACTCAATTCTTTCGACGCATTCAAACAATCTGCTTTAGGTTTAATTCTGCAATTGATTCACCTCTGCCAGCACTTCCCAATAACCGCTGTGGCTGTTACCCACACGCTTAATCAGTTCTTGTGTTTTCATTTTTCTTAAATAATACTTCACACGATCTAAATTCCATCCCAATTCATTTGCATACTCTCTTTGAGACATGGACGGATAATTATGGACTAATTCCAGTATCTTTTTATCATCATCTGATAATGTTGATTTCTTGCTTTGAGTAGATTGGTGCGTTTGGGTAGTTTGGGTAGTTACACCATTGACACCAAACTCACCTTTTACCTTACGGTACATATTTACTCTGAAATCGCCATCAAAATCAATCAGCTCTGGCTTCGGCAGTCCATACTCCTCACAGGCTTCAAATAACCTCGGTATTCCGGTTCCCCATTTCTCAATAATCTTCATATACGCAAAAGCTCTGGCAATTGCCGGATTTCTCGGCTTTGAATAGCCTTCCAGCATTTTTAAAATGGTAACATTATTCAAAAGCATTCCCGGAGAAGTTACCTCCAATCTGTCATCAAACAATGCTACCTGGATATTTCCCGGCTCAAGATAACTGCGGTGTGCCACTGCATTTGCAATTAACTCACGAATACTGTCTGTCGGAAGCTCATATACATCCTGTCTGTACATTCCCATTATCGTCATTCCCATATTGATTTTTTCAAGGACATACTGATAAGCTGCTTCCATCTGCTCCTGAATAGAGCCTTCAAATTCCCTACGGTCAACAAAATGTGCACGATTCGTTCCTTTAAACACACCACATTGAATTACCGGCATTTGCGGCATTTTGCCTGTTAAAAGTGCATAGGCATTTGTCGGATATACCTTACCCTCCGCATCCTTCAACACGCCCCATGAAATCAATGTATTCTTTGTTACATCTTTTATCTTTGCTTTCTCACTATCCTGCCATGTATTTTTCAAGGCAGTTTCTTTCATACTTTTGCAAAGTTTCTCGATCTCGCTGTCGGAAACAGGCATATTCTGGCATATCTCACTATCAAAATAGCGATTCTGTCCCTCTAAAATCAGTTCCTTCAGCATATATCCTTCCACCTCTGCCATTGGCAAAAGCGACCACTGTTTTCATGTATTTTTCGCTTTTCTCTGGTACAGTAACCTTGTACTCTATATTCTTTGATTCGCCGGAAAACAGCTTATCTTCTGCCATAATTCTACCTCCAATTCTAATCAAAAGCTTCATACTTAATTGCCCATCCACCAATCAGAATATTCTTAATAAATGACAGCAATACAAAATACATTTGCGAGATTTCGCTATCACTATATTGATATATTCCATTGTGCAATATATGATTTCTAAAAGGAATTCTTTTATCTATTTCATCGTTAAAAGCATCCGTCCTTGCAAAAACAATGTTGGTTATTGCCAATATATAGCATCGTCCTATATTAGCACCTGTTACCTTATCCAATTTTGAATTGATTGCATTCTTTACCTCTTGTTTTATTCCACTCTTTCCAAATGATTCATCAAGGCACTCCTCAATCAATTTTTCAATATGAGATATCAATATAACTATTTTTCTCGTTTTGCAATATTTCGGCTATATATGATCTTTTTTAAGTAATTGGCCAGCTCAGAATCCAAAAATGAAAAATCCGAATCTAATCCATCAAATACATCTGATAGCTTTTCATAATCTTCATATAACCATTCTATATCCTCCAAAACAATATCTTGTTTCGGATTTATTGATTGAACTTTTGAATATAGTTCTTTTTCTTTTATATCGCTAAAATCAAATTTTCGTAAAGTCGATTGAAGTTGTTCAAATATTCCTGTTAATTTTGATGAAATATTTATGTCAAATATACTCAAATTTTGCATTTATTTCTCCATCAGCTACTTTTCCTTTGCCTTAATGTTCTTAGAATCTGCCAGTATCTCATAGAATTTACCATCTGATGCCGTCTGTCTGGCTCAGTTTGTTTTTTTTATTGTGGTTTTTGCTGTTGGAGTAGTTTTTTGCTTTTTTTTCCGTCAACAGCTTTTATTATACCATATCCCTTTGTCTTGATCCAAGGTCTCTCCGATTTGCTGTGCAAATTCTTTCTGCTCCGGTGTTAAATTATTTTTTACCATTTTTCGTTCCCTCCAGTGTAGTGGAATTGCACAATTAAGATAATTCATTTTATCATATAACGATTTTAAGAACAATCTAGCAGGATCATTTTTGTGTTTTTACAAATCGAGTAGGAGGCGGTGACTAAATCATAAAAGCCACTGTTTATCCAATGTCATTAAGTTAAGATGACCAATCAAGATCTTAGCATCAGATTACAACGAGTTTAGAGCATGTGCAACAATGATTGACAGATCGAAACTAGAGAATGTTATTCTTGTTGCTGATAGAGGATATGAAAACTATAACATTTTTGCACATGCAATTGAAAAAGGATGGAAATTCGCTATACGTGTCAAAGATAAAAATAGTAATGGAATTGCATCTGGGTTAAATCTTCCTCCAAATGATGAGTTTGATATAGATATCACTCAGATTTTTTCGAGGAAAAATACAAAGGCCACAAAAAAATGCAGGCTATAAGTGGATGCCTGTAAATCAAGTGTTTGATTATCTTCCACGAAAAAGTGATAAAACAAAACAGGTGAACTTTACAATCGCCATTTATATTTGTAGAGAATATCTCCGTAATAAACGCAATCTTAGTCCACCTAATGTGATTAACCTAATAGAAAAGCATGTATTACCAGTAAGACCTGGTCGAAAAGACCCTCGCAAAGTCAAACCCCAGGCATCTGTAAGCTTTCTATATAGAGTGGCTTAATCATAGATAATTATAAGTTTTTTTTTTGACAGATAAACAATCTGCCTCTTTTTGTTGTGCTGCAAAATAGACAAAAAAAAAACACATCATATTTATCAAACAATTGCAAATATGATGTGTTTTATAATTATGTCAAAATTCTTAACTTAATGACATTGCTCTTTCGAGCTCTTCTTGCTTTGTACAACATTAAATTGTAGATGATTACTGTAAGAGTGAAAGTACACCCTGGTTTGACTGATTAGCCTGTGCAAGCATAGACTGACCTGCCTGTGCAAGAATGTTGTTCTTGCTGTAGTTAACTCATCTCTTCAGCCATATCTGTATCACGGATACGAGACTCAGCTGTTGTAGTATTCTCAACTACGTTGTCGAGGTTGTTGATTGTGTGCTCAAGTCTGTTCTGAACAGCTCCGAGAGCTGAACGCTGGGAAGATACTTTTGAGATAGCATCTGAAATAGCGTCTACTGCATATGTTGCAGCATTACCGGAATCATCCTTTACATTAAGTCCTTTGATACCAAGGCTTGCAGAATCCATTGCATCAATGTTGACCTGAATCTTGTTTGTCATGTCGGCATCTGCACCTACGTGGAGGCTAAATGCTAAGCTGTTTGCAACCTTTGCCTGACCAACTTTAATAGAAAATGTTCCATCACCATGAGTAAGGTCTACAGCTACATCAACATCAGCGCCTGTACCAACTTGAGCATTCCCTTCTGTATCACCAATCTGGTTAGCCTTGAGGAGCTCCTTTGAAGCAAGCTCGTACGCTTTATTCTTAGAAATAACTGTTGCATCTGTATCTGAGACACCATCCTTAGGAGTTGTATCATTCATTCCCCGTAACACTCTTTGTTCCGTTCTGAACTGTAGCGCCTTTTTTTACTTCTGCTTTAATTGCATCAACATTAGCAAATTTTCCAGAAAGTGCCGTACCTGTTCCATCACCTTTATCTGTAGGTGCTGAAGCATACCAGCCCGCGTCCCATCCATCTGTAAGACTTCCGGCAGTTGTATTCGCTGCTTTTGCAGCATAATAAGTATACTCAGTTCCATTTACAGTAACTTTCTTGGTTGCCTCATCTTTTACATCATTTCCATTATCTGTAAACCACTTCTCAACCTCTGCATCATCTGAGCCTATTGTATAACTCTTTCCGCCAATGCTTACTTTATCACCTGCATTAAGTGTATCCATAACAAATGTAGCCGTTCCATCGCCGTTATCTGTAAGTTTTCCCTTAAGACCTGCATCATGAGCCTTCATGTTGATTGTCTTTGTTCCGTCCTCACCCTTCAGCAGATATGTCTCATTGAACTTTGTTGTCTCTGATACACGGTCAATCTCTGTTGTGAGCTGGTCAATCTCATCCTGGATAGCCTGACGGTCTGAATCCTTTGAGTTTGTGCCATTGGCAGCCTGTGTTGCAAGCTCGTTCATACGCTGAAGCATTGAGTGAACCTCTGTAAGAGCACCCTCTGCTGTCTGTACTGACGAAACACCATCCTGTGCGTTTGTAGATGCCTGATCAAGACCACGAATCTGCTTTCTCATCTTCTCAGATATTGTAAGTCCGGCTGCATCATCTGCTGCACGGTTGATTCTGTAACCTGATGAAAGCTTCTCTGTGCTCTTTGACTGTGCGCTTGTTGTTACGTTAAGCATTCTGTTGGCATTCTGCCTGCATGTTGTGTTGTACTACCATAATATAATCCTCCTTGTCCCACACTGTGGGTTATTATGTTTGACCTCTGGAAATCCTTTTCCCGAGGGTTGTGCAGCTGCTTTGTGTTTATTTTTATTTAAGCAGTTGCGGTTTTCTATAACAAGCGGCTTCCCGGGTGTGACTTGCGCCACAGCCGCCTATTAACATGATTAGTTGCTTTGCGTCTTTTTCTGACGCTCTTTCTCATTCCAGATGATTTGCTTGATTTGTTTCTTTGCTTCACTGGAAAACTCAAGTTCGGGATAATATGTATCTTTTCGCTTCGCCGGGTCCGGTTCGTTGTTGGATCTTGCGATATTCAGTTCTTTTGGAGCATCTATCAGTAGTCGACAGTGCTTTCCTGTTCCACCCGCGAACACGATTCGGATATCATCTCCGATATTTACATATTGCCCTTCCTTTAATGATAATTTGAGCATTTTCTACCTCCATGCACTAGGGAATAGCTTCGTCCATGCTTTTTTCCGAATTATGCAACATTTTATAGTAAAATGTTACATTTTTTTTCGCAGATTAATAAGGGGTCAAAACAGAAGCTGATTAAATAACATCAAATATTTATGCCGATTTAGTCATATTTCATCAAGAATTACTTTATCTTTCATGTGATATAGTTAAATCCTGTGAAATTAATTAAAAATGATAGAAAAATGTAAAGAAAATTATTTAAAAAATTTTTTTCTTGGGGTTAAGTTCTAAAAATGGTGTCCGATATAGTAGGTGTAAAGCAAAAAATGTAACATTTTACTATAAAATGTTGCATTTTTTGCTTTTTATAATTACTATTATTTTGTTGTTGATTTTGGATATTCCAGGGAAGAGTCTGTCATGCGGCATGTGCCTGATAATATTTTCTACCGCAAAGGAGTATTCAATGGGAACTACACAGCCAATCCGAAATAAGGATGAACTGGCGGCTTTCAGGATGTACTATAAAGATATCCATCCAAACCGCCGCAATTACTGTTTAATTGTTATGGGATTAAACACTGCACTAAGAATCAGTGACCTGCTTAAATTGAAGTGGGATAACGTATACAATTTCGAGCACCATGTATTTCGCTCTCATTTTCTTATCAACGAGCAAAAGACCGGCAAGAATAACTATATCACTCTAAACTACAATGCCACCGATGCTCTCCGGGCATATTTCAATGAACGGCATCCGACTGAACATGAGTTTATTTTTACAAAAGCCACCTGCCGGAGGCAGCCACTAAACAGAGTTCAGGCATACCGAATTGTAAGGACTGCTGCCGAGGAGACTGTTCAGGATGAACATATCAGCTGTCACTCTCTGAGAAAGACATTTGGATATCACGCCTGGAAAAACGGCACACCACCTGCTCTGCTGATGGACGTCTACAATCACTCGTCCTATAAAGTCACACAGCATTATCTGGGTATTGAGCAGGATGAACGTGATGAGATTTATCTGAATCTTGAGCTATAGTTTTATGCGTATTGAAATCTAATATAGCTAAAAGCCAGCCGTTTGCAACCGGCTGGCTTTTTTGGGGATATACAAATCATCGAAATCCTCTGTTAAACCAAATGCATTCTGTTCTGAATCGAATTTCAACTCAATCTGTGACATATCTTTCATCTGCCTGGTACTGTTGTATTTTAAAATTAAATTTCATCTTCAGCACCACCTTCTTCCTGTAACCATTCTTTCAATTTATCCTGTAATAGTTTCTTATCCGGCAGATACAGTTTATACTGTGATGCATAAATATTAGAATCCTCCGGCAATGTCAGTTCAACCATCGCATCATTTTTTTTCATTGCACAACAATACACCAATGGTAGGATTTTCTTCCTCTGTTTTTTCGTATCTATCATAGTAATTGACATACATCTGCATTTGCCCCAGATCCTGGTGCTTTAATTTGCCAATTTTTAAATCAAATAATAAAAAGCATTTCAAAAGTCTGTAATAAAAAAACAAGATCCACTCTGAAATGATCTTCTTCGAATGAAAATCTTTTTCTGTCTTGCCACAAAAGTAAATCCTTTTCCCAATTCCAAAAGAAACTGCTGCAAATTATCTAACAGCCTGTTTTCTAAATCAGTTTCTGAATAATTATATTTATCTTCAAGACCTACAAATTCCAAAACATATGGATCCTTCAGCACATCCTTTGAGGTTGTAATCACATTTCCTTCCTGTGATAAGCGTTGCACTTTGTCCTTATCCATGCTTAACGCAAGTCTCTCATAAAGAGAAGAATTATACTGACGTGACAAATCTCTGACTCCCCACTTCTCTCTGGCAGCTTCTATCTCATAAAATGAGCGTTCATCCTCATTTTCTATTCTCATCAATTGTAGATAATGAGACCATGTTACCACAAACGGATGCTCCTCTTCAAAAATCGTAAACACCGTTTCCGATTTCTTGATTGCAAATTCCGTAAACAGTGTTTCCGAAATTCGATCCTTATATGTTAAATAAAACTTTCTTGCCTTTTCCAGCGTAGATTCTGAAAAGCCTTTGCCAAATTCTTCTGTTAATTTTTTAGAAAGATTTATTATGATTTTTTTACCGTATTCAGCCCTGTGTTTTCCCTGCTGCTGTACTTCTACAATCCACCTGCCAAGAGAATAATAGGTCATTATCTGGACATTATTTACCTGCTTTGCAGTAATGTTTCGCGCATATTTAATTAATTCAATTGAATTCTGACATAACTTATCCATATTGATATCATATACAGATTCATTGATTTCATTCTTCACACATTCAATCCTCCTATTTCAAAGTTTTCCTATTTCAGAAACACTGGCTGTTCTGTTAGTCCGTTGTAAAACTCCACTGCCGCAACAAGGTCTTTCTCATCCGGATGTCCCTTTGATACCCCGCCAATCAGCTTGAACGGACCAAACGTATCAAATCCCTTGCATGAAAACCTTCCAACAATGTTGTCATGTTTGTATGCTATCACCTGCTCAATTGACTTAAAGACAGGTCTGCCGCCATATGTGCAGATAAGAAATACATTTTTTTATTGTCTGTGAGATTGACTGATGCAAACTTAAGCACCGACTGATGAAACTTTCCACCGTATACTCCTGATGCAAAACCGATTAAATCATATTCTGACAGGTCTTTCTCTACCGTCTGTGTCGCATCTATCAGCTCGACATCGTTTGTCTTTGCTATCTCGTCAATTATCTTTTTTGTGTTTCCATGATGCACTGATGCATATACTATTGCTGTCTTCATCTTTAATGCTCCAATACTTTATTAGTCTTCCTTTAATTTTGCCATCAGCATCTGCTCCAGCTTTTTCTTTCCGGTCTCATAGTCTGTAAACACAATCCCCTCCATACCAAGCTTTCTGCCACCTTCGATATTCTCCGGTCTGTCATCTATGAACACACATTCTTTCGGATTCAGATTATATTTATCAAACAGGCACTGATAGATACCGGCATCAGGCTTTATCATCCCAACCATAGCTGAAACGACTTTGCCGTCAACAAGTGACACAAAACTAAGTTCACTGTGTGTATGAAGCTCGAAATATTCCTTTGGATAATTCGATAACAAATACACTTTATAGCCTCTGCTCTTTAACTCCTTAATCCAGTCTGCTGCATAGTCGAATGCCTTTACGACAAAAGCCTTTCCCTCTTTAAAAAATCTCCTGATATCCTCCTCATACTGTGGAGCCACCTTAACCATCTCATCAATTATCTCGTTCTCAGGAATTACACCACGGTCCAGCTCAACCCAGACAGGGTTTTCATATGTTGCATGGGCTAAAGCTGCTATTTTATTTTCTTCAATGCCAATCTCACGCATTGCCTCGTCCGGCTGGAACCTGACAAGCACGTTTCCTATGTCAAATACTATGTTTTTAATCATTTATTTTTTCTCCTACAACCCTGCATCTCTTCCTGCAAAAAGCAATGCCATATGCTAAAATATTGCACCTGCCCTCATCGCGCAGAGCCTCATCATATCTCTTCTCCTTAATCTGCGTCATAGCCGCCTCACACGCTGCATCAAGATTTTTCATCTCTTTTGCATATTTCACTTCAATAACGATGCCTGCATCCGGATCCTCCGGCTTGATTAAAATATCACTGAAACCGTCTCCCGACTCACGATTTGACTTAATAAGCCAGCCCGGATTGCTTCCGCGAAGCAGGCCGAGGAGCAGACCATGATAGAAGTTCTCTTTCATATCATCAGAAGCCTTTGTATCAAGTATACTTATCATGCGGCTCATAACGATGTTAAGCTGTCTTGCAATCTGCTTCTCATCTTTATCGAGGATAGCTCTAGATAAAAGCTTCATGGTATCATCATCTTTTGCAACAACAGCCTTGAACCACTCCTGAATCTGGAGAACAAACACTTCACGCACCTCTTTATTTGGAATCACCAGCTTGTAGGCATAGCTCTCACTGTCAGGCAGCCTTACCTCACCAGCCGTAGTCAGGTAGCCTGTTGTAAAAAGTACGCTCCACAGATTGTCTATAGTATTGTCAATCTCATCATAAGTCAAGTCAAGGCGGAGCTGTTTCTCAACAAAACCACCTGCCACGAGCTTTTCTATCTCATCTCTCGTGGTCTGGTCTGCCTTGTCTACAAAGCGCTTCACCATGTCATTGCCACTGCTGTTAATCCAGAATGCACTCGGCCTGGCTGATGTGTCAAAAACCAGCTTCTTGGCAAAATTGATTACATCCCACGGACAATAAATGTCGGTATTACCGAAATGATAGCCGTCATACCACTCCTTTACATCAGGGTAACGCTCAGCCCTGTCATAATCCGTAAGCAGCTTCCTGACCTCATCATCAGTAAAACCAAACTGCTCATCATGGGCGATATCTACAATGGAATTGATTTCAAAATTGTTGAGACCTGTAAAAATACTCTCCTTGGATACACGAAGACAGCCTGTGAGTACGGCAAACTGCAGAAACTCATTAGTCTTGAGTGCCTTTCCAAAGAGTCCTCTGATAAGTAAAACCATCTCTTTATAGTAACCATTCTGGAATGCCTTATCCAGAGGGACGTCGTACTCGTCTATGAGGATAACAGCCTTCTGACCATAGTGTATAAACAATAACTGCGACAGACTCTGCAGACTTGATACAAGAAGCTGCTCATCCATCGTATATTTACCATCACACAGCGAAATGATAGCCCTATACCTGTCCTTATCGTTTTCTGAAAGAGCCTCACTATGCTCCAGAAATTTAAATTTTTCTGCTTCCCTCCCAATGAGCTCAGTAATCATATATCTTGCATCATCAAATGAACGTCCCTCAGCACTCTTGAGTGACAAAAAAATAACCGGGTACTTTCCCATATATTTGTCACAAAGCTCTTTGTTGCCTGAAATATATAAGCCATCAAACAATGACTCATCCGTGCCAACCTCAAAAAAAACTTTTTAGCATGCTCATATTGAGAGTCTTTCCAAAACGCCTCGGGCGTGTAAAAAGGGTGACCTCTCCACCGGTTTCAACCAATTGCTCTATGAGCTTTGTCTTGTCAATATAATAAAAGTTGTTCCTTCTGATTTTTTCAAAACTATCAATTCCTACCGGCAGTTTTAAAGTACTCACCATATGAACCTCCACAAAACGTATCAATCCGCTATACTTAGTTATAGTATAGCGGATTGAGGGGCAAAATACAATTATTATTACCGTTCTGTGTTCCTTAGTTCTTCCTTTGATTTTGCCATCAATATCATTTTCTCAAACGACTGTGCAAACCTCTCATCATCTTCCTCTGTGCGCTTTTTTCGGTCCTTTGATATGATATCTGGCCATCACACTCATAATGCTCCATTAAAGGATTTTTGTATGCATAAATATATAATACTGATTTATTGAATTTACTGCAACACGATCTTGAAAGTTTATGTAATGTATTTCGGTAACAAAGGTATTCAGTCAACTAAATAATTTTTTATTTCTTGCAAATATATAAATAATGAACCATATGTAATTGCAAAGATGCAACGAATAATATATAATATTCGTTGCAAAGGAGGTTTTTATATGTCAAAAAACTATATGCAGGAAATTAAAAGTCGAATCCTGGCTTCCGAAGATGGCTCAGTTTTTTCCACTTCTGATTTTGCGGATATCGCTGATACCAACACGGTTCGTTCAGCATTATATCGCCTTGTTAAGGATAATATTCTTCGCAGAATTATAAATGGAATTTATGAAAAACCAAAATACAGTAAATTACTCGATGAATATGTAGCTGCTGATCCTGCTGCCGTTGCACAGGCATTAGCCCGCAGTTATCATTGGACCATAGCTCCATGCGGGAACACTGCCCTTAATTTACTTGGACTTTCCACTCAGGTAGCGGCGGTCTGGTCCTATATCAGTGACGGACCTTATAAAACCTATGAATGGAATTCTACAAAACTTGAATTCAAACACCGAACCAATAAAGAAATTACCGGTCTGTCCCATATGACAAGTCTGGTAATTCAGGCATTGAAAACATTAGGGAAAAAAAAATGTAACCCCGGAAGTTATCCAGACTCTTTCAACAAAACTCTCTTTATCAGAAAAACAGGCCTGTCTGAAAGAAGCAACGGAATCCACCGACTGGGTTTATGATACAATACGACAAATATGCGGAGGTAATACACTATGAGAAAAATTGCATGTCTGTCAGATGATGACAGAAGAGAGCTTTTCCGAAATACCGCTGATAAAATGGGCTTAAATGATGCTATTGTAGAAAAAGACTTCTGGGTATGCTTTACCCTGGATTATTTATTTCACCGCTGTCCATGGAAAGACTCCATCACTTTTAAGGGTGGAACAAGCCTTTCAAAAGCATTTAATCTGATCAGCCGTTTTTCAGAAGACATTGATTTGATCCTTGACTGGCGCGTACTGGGTTATGGAATACTGGAGCCCTGGGAAAAACGCTCCAATACAAAACAAGATGCATTTAATAAAGAAGCTAATAACCGAGCTGAGATTTTTCTTGCAGAACAGTTCTGTCCTACCATAAAAAAAAAAAGAACTGTCATTAGAATTGGGGTGTGACACTAATATTTACATAGATGAGAATGACAAACAGACTGTTATTTTTGCTTATCCAAATCTGTTCACAAATCCTTCCACCCTAAAGGTAATACGCCTGGAAATCGGAGCATTAGCAGCCTGGACCCCTGCTAAGCTTGCAAGCATTGAACCTTATACAGCTGTATACTACCCAAAAATCTTTGAGCAGAAAAATACTGAAATTCTTACTGTTTCACCAGAACGTACCTTTTGGGAAAAGGCAACAATTCTTCATCACGAAGCCAACAGACCGGAGCATCTGGATATGCCACAACGATATTCCAGACATTACTATGATCTCTATAGAATGGCTCAGACCCCAGTAAAAGATGTTGCTTTTTTTCTCACATAAACCTTCTGAAAACAGTCGTTGATTTCAAAATGAAATTTTATCCAAGAGCATGGGCTAAGTATCCAGAAGCAACTCCCGGCACCTTAAAGCTGATTCCACCGGAATACCGCTTTCCTGCCCTGAACAGTGATTATGAAGCCATGAAAGATATGTTATATGGCGATATTCCAAGCTTCAATACTATTATGGAATCGGTTTGCCAATTAGAGAAAGAAATCAATTCCCTTTAAAAATCATCTGAAACTGCACTGGCCATTCTATTTAATGACAGCTTATCAACAACGCATAAATTTTAGCGTGTTGTTAAGCAGTCATTACTTAGCACCTGTCTCGAAATCACATTAAGACCAAACAGTTCGTTATAGAAGTGGATTGACTCTTCGATATTGTCCACTACTATTAATATGTTCTTTAGCTTCATATTACCACCCCATTACAATGGTCCACCTCATGCTGAATTATCTGTGCTGTCCAGCCTGTGTATTTGCCATGTTTCTTTTTTGAAATTCTGGTCGAGATAATCCACTTCAATCTCTTTATATCTTGTGCATGGTCTCACACCATCCAGCGAAAGACAGCCTTCCTCCGTCTGAAAAGCTCCTGATTTTCCGGTAATCACCGGATTAATCATGGCAAACTGGAATGGTCCGGCCGCAACCACTATGATATTCTTTTTCACACCAATCATGTTAGCTGCCATTCCAACACAATGGTCAAGATTTGCTCTCAATGTGTCAAGTAAATCCGTAACCACCTGTTTATCATCTTCTGTAGCATCCACTGATTTCTGTGCAAGAAACAGTGGATCACGCATTATCTTCTTTACCATTATTTACTTCCTGTTATACCTTTCTTCTTAATTTTTTGTCCAAATAATAACTGCATCTTCCCTGTTTTCCATCATATGGAAAGCTTTCATCTACACCGTATCCATCCTATGGCATATCAGTACACCTCCAACTATTTTACCAGTCCTCATCATCGTCATCAATAGCATCATCTACACCGGCAGCATAATCATCATCGCTGTCGTATCTGTCATAATCATAGTCTCCATCCATATAGACATCATCATAACCATCATCGTATGAATCATGATAATATTTCTTTGAACCGTAGCTGCTGCTTGAAGAATCTGTACTGCTTCCTGATGAACTACTACTATTGTATTTTCTGGAAGAATAGCTTTTTGGTGTATAACTGCGGCTTCCATCACTGCCACTTGAATGATAAGATGAACTGCTGTCTGACGAGTATGAGCTTGATGGTGAATAGTCATAATCATAATACTTCATCTATTGTCTGAAGATTGAACAATCTCTCCAATCACATCACACCCCTATTTCTCACATTTTCAAAACTCTCAATCCTGTTGAGAGTTTTTCACCTCTTCCTCTGCAATATCATATAACTCAGCTAGTTTTCTCTGCAGAATACTCTTATCAATCAACTTAGTTTTATATTCAGCAATCATTGTCTGCGATAAACTTCTACTCAAAGAATATTCAACGACATCCGTATCAGCATTTTTACAAAGAATCATTCCTACACTCGGATTTTCATGAGGCTTCTTAATATCTCTATCCAATGCCTCTAAATAAAAGTCCATTTTTCCCATATATTCAGGTTTGAAATCATCAATTTTTAGATCGATAGCAACTAAACACTGTAACTCTCTGTGATAAAAAAAAGAAGATCTACATAGTAATCATTATTTCCCACTTGGACATGATATTCTTCATCAATGAAAATAAAATCTCTTCCAAATTCAAGAAGAAATTTTTTCATATTTTTCAAAATTGCTTTCTTTAAGTCATATTCTTTATATGGTTCTGGCAAATCAAGAAACTCTAACATATACATATCCCTAAGAACACCTGTCATATCTTTACTTTCGATTGCAGATGGGGCTTTTCCATTAGATAAAAGCAACCTCTCATAATATCCACTATCAATCTGTCTCGCCAATTCTTTTTTGCCTTATATTTTTCCTTTGACGCAAGTTTTAGATAAAATTCTTTTTTCTTCATAGCTTTTGTTTTAGAGAGATAATATGCAGATTATTAGACCATGTATTTTCTCTCAACAGCTTTGAGAGTTCTGGTTTATCCTTGTAAGTTTCATAAAACTGTTTCATTCTCCAAATATTTTGTGATGAATATCCTCTAATTCCAGGTTCTTTACTCAATATATATTCAGACAAAGCCTTCACAGTAGACTTGCCCCAACCATTTACATCAATTTGTTTTGAAACATACTCACCAATAGACCAATATAAATCAATAATTGTAGAATTAACCTGATACTCAGCTTTCTGTTTTGCCGAATAAATCATTCCAAGTACGTTCTCAAATACTCCCCGTAATTTCAATCTCGCTCATACCTTATCCTCCTTACTTTACCTGCCATACATTTACTCTTTTATTATATCATTTTATACAATTGATCAACTTCTGCTTCATACACCGATTCTGTATGAGAATCAAATAGCATCCATTCCACTAAATCAAACTGCCCCGGATTCTCCTGCAGAAATCTGGCAACTGTACGTACCGCAATCTTTGCTGCATTTACAATTGCCTGCACATCTGTTACTTTTGTAATATCACCTTTTACTGTCCTTATCATATCCTAATCACTCTCTATTCCCAAATTTATCCCATAGTGTGCGCACTTCAATAAGGTTTCCGGACGGATCATAAAATCTTACAAGCTTCTGTCCTCCGTCGAGTTCTGTCAGTGCTGTAGCATATCTGACCTCATACCTTCCTGACTCCAGCTTTTTAACTATACCTTCGATATCATTATCTTCAAAATACAGTTCCGTCATATTGTTATATGGAATAGTCTGTATCTGCATGCTTTCCTTCCATACTCCGGCATCCTGCAATACCAGGCCCTCCGACATTATCACATTACCTTCCTGTCTCGAAATCACATTAAGGCCAAACAGTTCGTTATAGAAGTGGATTGACTCTTCGATATTGTCCACTACTATTAATATGTTCTTTAGCTTCATATGACCACCCCATTACAATGGTCCACCTCTGCTTGTGTCAAGTAAAGACCAAAAAATTTATTTTCAAGAACTATCAAAAACGATAGTTCTTGAAAGCTTTCTTGTATAAAGTATATCATTTAACCTGTAAAAAATCATCCACATTCCACTCAAATTGAATGTTGCCGTCATCATACATTGTGATACGCTTTACAACCTGACGAATAAGATCCAAGTCAAATGTCTCCATTTTGGACAACAACTCTGCAGGTTCTTCATCAATAACGAGCTTTTTTTGTTTATCACTTTCAGACCTCTTATAACCATATGGAGCCTGCGGTCCTATAAACTTACCAGCCTTTGCTAATGTCGTTCTTGCACTTCGTACCTTTTTTGATGCGTCTCTGCTATACATCATATTTATAACATTTTTACCGCAACCTCCATTCCTCCTGTTGCTCCTGTAAAATTATTACTGTCATAATTATCATTTACTGATATATACCTTACTTTTAGCACCGGAAATACAAACTCCAGATATCTTCCAACTTCCAGATAATCTCTACCCAGACGGCTATAATCTTTTGTAATAATAACTTGTATATTGCCTTCTTTGACCTGTGTCATCATTTCTTCAAATGCTTGGGTGACTGCTTTTGTTCCCAGCACTAGCACCGAAAATGTCATATAAGTATACTCCAATCATGAAACCAACTTACCTTTGGCAGGTTTGACTTATTAAAGAGTGAACTTCATGGATTCAGGTTTAATATAAAAAATCCCCGAAAGATAATTTTCTTCATTTGATTTTTTTATTTGAGTCTTACATTTTAGATACAAATTCATATCTTTTAATTCATATTGATAAATTATTTTATCTGATAAAATATAGATAACATTCTCATTAATCGTCATTTGCTCTACATCATGTCCAAGTTCTATATTATTTAACTCTTTGGTTTCTAAGTTATATATAGATATACTTCCACCTTCTCTTTTTACCAAGTCAAAGTGAGAAACGATAAGTATGTTATCCCATACGGCCAAATCTAGTGGATAATATTGATCAAATGAAATTGTTTCTATCGTCTTGTCATTTATCGAATATATGCAAACGGTATTACATGGATGATCACCAGAATCTACTGAGTTTGAAAACAATATGTTGTTGTCGAAAAGAATTGCTTTATAATGAGTACCTCCATAATTTGTAATATCAATTTTCTCATCAAAACTCAGTTCTTCAGCATCATAAATGTAAATGTAAGAATTCATCTCTTTTCCGTATTTTGTAGTAGCAAATGCAAATAACATATCTTTACTACACAATAGCTTGCTTACATAAACACCTTCAATTTTCTCACTTACGACTTGATTATTTTCTTTACTACATTTATTAATGTACGAATCACCGTTTAACGTATTGCAAGTATAAATATTTTTATCATTAACACAAATACTATTCATTGCCAACTGATTGATTTCATAGATTTTTTGATTCCCACTTTTCAACTCAATTTTCAGAACCTTTTTTTCATCCTTAACATTAGTTTTTCCTTGAGGAATCAAATATAGTTCATCTTCATAAATTACTGGATTATAAAAAATACTTCCTAATGAAGCGTATTCCAATGGAAGCGTAGCTGTTTTTTCTAAATTTTGATTATAAAAGTAAATTCTACTTTTTTTTTACTATTACCACTTGTTTCAATAACTCCAACAGATGAAGTTGTTAGATCTATATTCGCACTCTCTCTATGCGTACATCCAGTAAATCCTAGAAACACTATTGCACAAATTGTAAAAATTATTTTTTTTTCATACACATACCTCATCTAAAATATCAGCCTGGAAAATTTGAGAAACATTAATTTATACACAAATTTTCCAGGCCGAGGTGTATTACTTAACGAGACTACTTCTTTAATTTTTTTAAATAAATCTTCTGGCATTTGTACAAAACTTTCCCCTATATATGATGATAATGTTTCAGTATCAACCCAAACCTCTGTATCTGTACCAATAAACTTAACACACATATCACAATCTTCCTTTGTAATATGAGTATTTGATGTCTCCCAGTTTTGACGGCACAAACGAATTATTTGTTCAATTTCATCTGGATTGGATACAATATATTCATTATCATTAAATATAATCTCTATTCTTGTTGCTTTATCAAACATACCATATCCTTCTCCACCTTTTTACCTTTATTTTGCTACTATTTTCATTCATATTCACTATTAAAAAAAGTATAATTATCGTGGATATAAACACTAACATTGTAATATACGACTTGCGTTTTACAACAGATTTATTACCCAATATCAACACCCCCATCTTTATAACTCGAATTAATATTTATTCCAACATTTCCCCATCCATCATTTACTGTATAGGTTCCAGAATTATGAGATGTAAAATTATAACCCGTTACAACAACCCAATGTTCTCCATATCGTGGATGAGATGTCAATCCTAATATGCATGGATAATTTTTACCAATAATTGTTCTAATTCTATCTCCCCAACTATATGTATTTGCAGTTACTGTAGTTGGTTTATAGTATTGCTTAATATACAACGATAATCCTCTTTTTTAACTCAATGTAATTAGTACTTGTTCCCATTCTTGCAAATATTATTAAGAAACTTATAAATTTATGCTTTTTAAACATAATGATTCCTACCTTCACCACAAAAGTCAATTTTTTCTGATGTAGCACACTTACAATAAGATAATTATATTATCTTTGTCATAAACCATCGGAAACACCTCATTTCCTTATTTCCTTGCTTTTTTTAATGTTTATTCATAGAATATAGTCAATCCAACAAATTAGTTTAAAGTGGTTATTATCTTTCTATTTCAAATTTTTCTTATTATACTTATAATAATACAGTATATTTAATGATTTACAAACACAAATTAAGTTTAGTATAAAGTTTTTTTATATATATTTCAACTGTCAAATATACTTTTAATAATAATTAACTCACTTTATATACACCACTTACAACTTTTTCTGTTCCTACGGCAGAAACATTATTTTTACTAGTACTTTAAATACTCGCATTGGAGTCAGCTCATTCAATCAGATTCCTGTACCAGCATTTTCTTGCCGTGATAACAGAAAAATCCCTGAATACTTTTTATCATGCCTGCTCTTATGCCAAAGCTGATTATTCAAGATTTATGAATGTAACTGCCAAAATGGCACTGCACCTTATTCCGGAACAGCTTAAATCACAGCCGGTGTTTCTTTGCATTGATGATACAATAATCTCCAAATTTGGTACAAAATTTGAAAATGTATCAAAGCTGTTTGATCATGCAACGCATAATGGCTGTAATTATCTTAATGGACACTGTTTTGTAAGTCTGATGTTATGTGTGCCCGTGTGGAATCGTGATAAAATATCATATCTTGCGGTGCCGTTAGGATACCGCATATGGCAAAAAAAGAATCAAAGCTTGAGCTTGCTGCATCCATGGTACGTCATGTCATGCCTGAATTTTCATCACAAAAAAATGTTATCATACTTTGTGACAGCTGGTATACAAAGCAGAATCTTGTATCCATTGTCAAAGAGTATCCAAACCTTGATCTCATTGAAAATGCCAGAGCAGATTCTATCATTTATGATCATTTATGATCCTTATAGTACTTTATACTGTCCAATAATCATCCCTTGTATATCGAATTAATGTTTAGTATTGCAACATATCCGCATTAAAAAAGGACGCAGGATCTCTCCCACGTCCTCGCATTTATCTGGCTTTATCGTCTCTTACCTTCGGTGCTTCCTTATGTGCCGCTTCCTGCTTCACCTCATCCACACCTCTAGCATCAAATGCATCTGCATTATACTGATACTCCTGTGGTTCAGCGACCATTGGTGCATATACAACCTCTGCTTCCACTCGCTCAGCTTCTGCCCTCTCCGGCTCTGTCTGTTTCTGCGCTTTCACATTCTCCATATGCTTTTCCTTATCTATCTGCACATTCATTGCCAGATTATCCAGCTTATCAATCGAAGCGTCCAGATGCAGCTCCATTGATACAAGCAGTTTTCTCACTGCTTTCATAGGGGCAAGTACAGCCTTTGTGATGGGATGTTTCTGTTCTTTCTGCGAATAATCCACCTCCGGCTTATCTGCAAAAGTACGGAATGCATTGGCTGCTGTCTGACCAGCTTCACGAAATCCTTTTGCAAGAAGTGCTGTCTTTGCTATATCCTTATCCGTTGTCTTGATTGCACCTCTTACATTCTCTCTGATATCAAGAAGTCTTTTTCTTAATTCCTAAGAACTCAGACAACCTGTATAATGCAGATCTTCCCTTTTCTTTTGCCTTATCGACTATGCTCTTAACACCTGTGACAAATACCTGAGAGATTGTTTTCATCATTGACCAGCCATGATCAATACCGATTACTTCTAACTTGTTATTCATTTTCTTCTTCCTCCATAATCTGCATATTCTTTTCATACATCTACCCATACCTTTCGGTCTGTTCGCCTTTTCTCTCTTCTTGCTGCTGAAATGTTTATAAGCAAGTTCATCATATATGCGATCACCCTCTGCTTTAGCTTTCATAAGGCATGCCAAACAGATTGTTACAATAATTACTGCTACTACTATAAATACTTTCATATCCAGCCACCTCTTTTTTTGTGAGATGACTTACATTCGGACCAAATCAGCTTCCTTTCTGCCATCTCCTGCTCCTTTCCAATAAAAAAGGCAGGACAAACAGCCGGATACACTTTTCAGTGCAAAGCTAATTTAGTCCTACCTAAAATTATTACTATTCAATTTTCACCTCTCTTGTGTACACAAATTACATTCAGAATTTATATTCTGAAGCAACTATGTATTCTCATAAATTTCGGATTTTTTTAAATAACAGCGCTGCCTTATCTACCGATTAAATGGTATAAAAAATAGGGACTAAATCAGCGTGAACCCCTTGTTTTCAAGGTTTTCTTCTAACTTGTCCCTATTATATCGCATTCATCATGCTGAATTATCTGTGCTGTCCAGCCTGTGTATTTGCCATGTTTCTTTTTGAAATTCTGGTCTAGATAATCCACTTCAATCTCTTTATATCTTGTGCATGGTCTCACACCCTCCAGCGAAAGACAGCCTTCCTCCGTCTGAAAAGCTCCTGATTTTCCGGTAATCACCGGATTAATCATGGCAAACTGGAATGGTCCGGCCGCAACCACTATGATATTCTTTTTTCACACCAATCATGTTAGCTGCCATTCCAACACAATGGTCAAGATTTGCTTTCAATGTGTCAAGTAAATCCGTAACCACCTGTTTATCATCTTCTGTAGCATCCACTGATTTCTGTGCAAGAAACAGTGGATCACGCATTATCTTCTTTACCATTATTTACTCCCTTCTGTCCAGGTATATTTCCACCATATATGTCTCAATAAGTACATTAATTAATAAAATTTCATTTTTCATATTTAGCCTTTCATCTATCTGTATCCTGATACTTATGATACCATATAAACAGCTTTCTTTGGCAGATATTTTTTTAGATTGCCATGAAAAATTTGAAAATGACAAACCTGCTTTTCTTTCCAATAAGCTTTCCTAAAATAGGAAATTTTTACTATCCTAATACTGTTTAATAGCATCTTAATATACATTACACAAAAAAAAGATACAGGCGAACCTATATCTTTTTCGTGTAATAATATGATTAAAGGGGCAAAAGGTATCATCGATGCATGCTTGCAGGCAAGTGAACCTGATACGAATTCCTCTTGTAAATATATTTCTTATTCTTCAATTACAAAGTTGCTTACATTCTTGCGGAGTTCTCCTGCCGAAGCCTCTGCTGTCTTAACACCTTTCGTGACTTCTGCCGATTCGCCTGCAATAGAAACGGTTTTTTGCGCAATATTTGTTGTACCTGCAGCACTGTCATTTGATGCGGAGGTAATTCCTTCAATCGCCTCTGTAATATTGGAAATTGATGCTACCAATTCTTCTGAGGTTGCACTAAAATCCGATACCAGATCATTAATTTTAGATGCATCCATATTATAATCATCTGCCATTTTCTCAAAATCGCCAAAACTCTTCACAATATCTGTATCTACAAAATCCAACAGATGATTAGAGTCATTTGCAAGATTTGCTACTGCATTATCCACATTTTCCGTCACGGCCTGAATATTTGCCACGGCATCTTTAGACTGCTCTGCCAATACCCGGATTTCCTCTGCAACAACTGCAAATCCCTTTCCGGCCTCGCCAGCACGTGCTGCCTCAATGGATGCATTCAGTGCAAGCAGATTAGTCTGTCCGGTAATCGCAAGGATAGAATCAGCAAGCACGCCGATCTGTTCCACAACCTTTGCCTCTTCAAGTGCCTGCTCCAGCCTTCCCCTGATTTCTCCGAGCATCGTCTGAACTTTCTGTCGATTCTCCACCGTTGCTTCCTTCGTCTGTGCTGCCCTCTTATGAATTTCTTCTGCTTCCGTAGCCCCATCCTGTGCACGTATCGCAATCTCTTGCTGCACCATCAATCTGCTGAGTCATACTGTTGATCTGTTCTGTCGATGCGGCAGTTTCTTCAGTACTTGCAGCAAGCTGCTCGGTTGTCGCAGACACATCCTCAATTTCCCCATTCAGATTTGATATACTGCTATCCATCGCTTCCACAACTGTATCAATATTTGCTGCCTCTATCTTTACCTGGGAAAGCAATCCGCATATTGATTCCCTCATTGTCTCAAGTGTTCCTGCCAGCTGTCCGAAATCATCTTTCCGTTTCATCATATTGTCCTGCATTCTATGCGCAAAATTACCACCTGCAATCACTTCAATCTCTGCTACAACTTTCTTTAGTGACTTTGTAATATCCTGTGCGATCATGAAAACAAGCACTGCAACAACCACAAGCATTGCAACACATGCCCCAATCAGTGTGATTGCCTTTTTTCATTGCATAGCTGGAAAATACCTTGTCCTGCTTTTCAATAGCAGTATCAATATAATCGGTATAATTTCCTGTACCGACCACCCAGTCAAATGGTTCAAAATACTCACTGTAGGAACGCTTCGGTGAAGGTTTAGTCTCTCCTTCTTTAGGAAATACATAATCTGTGTATCCTCCACCATCTTCCACTGCTACACGTATGATTTCTTTCACCATCTTGTATCCTTTTGCATCCTCTGTCTCCATACGGTTCGTTCCCTCGGTATCGCTGCCAAGCAGAACTACATTTGTTCCATCTGACTGATCAATCCAAAAGTAACCTGTCTCTCCGTAACGCATCTGCCGAACCTCATCCGCTGCAATTTTCTTGGCTTCATCCAGCGTATAAGTTCCCGCTTTATATGCGTCATTAATCTCCGACAACAGGGAAATAACCACGCCCACCTGCTCTTTAATTGAATCATCATAACTCTGACGGGATGATGCATCCATTGTCTCCAATGCTTTATCTTTCACATCTTCCAAATCCTTGAAGGAAACAACACTCCCAAGAGCCACAAGTAAAATAACCAACCAGTATCAGATTTAGCTTGGTTCTTACCTTCATATTCTTCATATTTTTATTCTCCCTTCCTTGGAACTGATCACTTTTGTATATTTTACCCAAAAATACAAAGCATGTTATAAAATCAGTATACACTTTTACTATATTTTCGTCAATAGCGATCCACCTTTTATACGTTTTATCTCTCTCAAATCCATAAACTTTGCTGAGAGAATATGACTTTGCAAATAAAATATAAAAATAAGCGATATTAATCTTCCTACGAAAAAAATCACTCTGATTTTTCCATCTCCCTTGCATGCTGCCTTGAGCAATATTTGCAGTAATATTTGTAAATCAGCTCATATCTGCTAACATTGCCTATAAAACAAACTCTTAAATATTAAAATTCTTCAATAAAAAATCCTCTAAGACAATAGGTATTTCTTCTACTATTGTTTCCGATACTTCTCCCCCACGTAAGATCATCAACAAAATAGTTTACACGCTTAAAACGATTCCACATTTCTTCGAGTCCAGAATCATCTTTAATCTTGTCTAAGGTTTCTCTCACTTCCTCTTCGCCAAAAGAAGTTTCACGCTTCATGCAAGTAGCCGCAAATGCCTTTTTCAAAACATCAAAGCTTATCTGATCAGCCTTTGAATTCATAATCTCATATACATCATAAAAATCCCTCATTCTGGTATTCGCAAGTCCTCTTGCCAAAATCGTCTGCATCTTTTCCGCAGAAAGAGTTTCAAGATTATACGACAAAACTGAAATTGATCTGTCTTCAAACATAAGCTTGTATTTATACTCCACTGCATCTGGCGTGATTGCATCATCCGTAGAAATATCAATCTTAAAAGGTTGTCTCATTCGTTCCAGATTAGCTTCTATCATCATCCTAATGCCAGGATAATCAAATTCTTCCATGATTTCTTTTACTGATGTAATCTTAAATTTCACCCCATCTTCAAGCTGAAACTCACCGATTCTCTCAATGATTGCTCTAGCATCATTCTATTAAGAGGTAATGCTTTCACAGTGGTATCGATATCCATTGTAGCCCTCATGTCTACACCAACAATAGAAGCAACAAGCATTCCGCCTTTCAAAATAAAATTATTCCTGTATTCGGAAACAGAAACTCTTTCTAAGAACCTTTCCATAAAATATGTTCTAATTAGTGCTTGCGCAACTTCACTATTCCCGCCGGACATGTTTTTTACTTTGTCTTTAAGTTGTTTCGCTGTATGAATCATACCATTACCTCTACATACATCATCACTTCATCCCTTACTCCAAGTTTAACCGCATACTCAATCAATCTTGAAAGATTCTTTTCCTTTGAGGACATATATTCCTTGATTACTGTCTGATATAACTGAATTTCATATTTCTTTCGATCTTTAATCAAATCACAAATACATCTTTCCTTGTCATATACTTTAACCAAATTACCGCTGCTTGACGGGATTTCACAGATCCCCATATCAAGAATCTCTGGGTTTGCATAACGAACTTCTTTGTTTTTCTTTTTGATATGTGTTGCATTATACCCGGTAGGAACAGTAAAACAAATATGACTGTATTCTCTGTCGATAAGACCATGCAAATAAAGGGCAATCTCGCCCGAATAAATAATATTCTTATTTCGTTGCTGAAGTACAAACAACTCATCTGGCCACACATTATCTAAGATATAAATGCCATGTGCCACTTTTTTCCATATCATGCTCTCTGACGTATTTTGAGACAGATGGCTTTGATACACCTGATTCAACGGCCTTCGATGTAATCAAATACCCATTGTCTTTTTCAATTAGCGATTCCAAAATATCTGATGTTGACATAGTTGGCCTCCTTATCCTTGATATTTACTTTTTTGTGCTTAAATTTTATTATATTTAAGTGTAAAAGTAAATATAATCCTTATATGCTTGCAGGAGTAAAAGATAACATAACTTCAAATACCTCGTTTAATATTCCTTCTCTATCTCTCCATCTATTCCATACATTTTCTTGAATGCATCAAGGTCTGCCTGATTCTTAATCAGCATAACCTCTTCTATCTTACCTGTATGAATGTCCTTAAAGCCTGCAACCTGCTCACCATTACATATGCTCGCCTTGATAACTGGTTTCTTATTTTCTTTATCATATGTCTTTATAACTGTCTTTTTTTCTTAAAGAATCCCACTCTGAGCACCTTCTTTTGACTTTGCCATCATTATCATCCCAGCTGTAGCCCTCGCCACAGCCACATCTTCCCTGTTTTCCATCATGTGGAAAGCTTTCATCTCCACCGTATCCATCCTGCTAATCCACCTATTATAGCAAATACTCCAATAGCTACCAGAAACAAAATTACGTTTTCTACGATAGAATTCTTGTTATTTCTCATAATCACACACTCCCTTATTAGTTGCAAATGATATCAGCTCTTTGATTGTCTTTAGTATATGACTTTACGAGTCCCAAAGTATGCCCTCGCAATTCGAATTTTTGTTCCAAAATCATCAATCAAAACTTTAATCAAAAATCGAAATCATCACTTTCATCTTCCATGTATGATTTTTCCGCAGCTTCATACACCGATTCAGTATGAGTATCAAACAGCACCCATTCCACCAAATCGAAGCTGTTCAGATTATCCTGCAAGAACCTGTTTACTGTATGTACTGCAATATTTGCTGCCAACTCAACCGGAAAACCATATGCTCCCCCCGTTGATATGGAAGGAAATGCAATAGACCTGATTCCATTATCCATTGCCAACTTCATGGAATTAAAATAGCAGTTAGCAAGAAGCTCATCTTCTCTATTCCTTCCTCCATTCCATATCGGTCCTACAGTATGAATAACATAATCACATGGTAAATTATAGGCTTTTTGTTATCTTTGCTTCTCCTGTTTCACATCCGTGAAGTGTCCTGCACTCCGCCAGAAGTTCCGGTCCTGCTGCTCTGTGAATAGCACCATCTACACCGCCTCCACCAAGAAGCGAGTTGTTTGCTGCATTTACAATTGCCTGCACATTTCTAATTTTTGTAATATCGCCTTTTACTGTCCTTATCATATCCTAATCACTCTCTCTTCCCAATTTATCCCATGGTGTACGAATCTCTATCAGATTGCCGGACGGATCATAAAATCTTACAAGCTTCTGTCCTCCATCAAGTTCTATCAGTGCTGTAGCATATCTTACCTCATACTTCTCTGACTCCAGCTTTTTAACTACACCTTCGATATCATTATCTTCATTACACCGCTCAAACTCAATATACTTAGCATCTGTCTCATCAACTATATTCTCTGCCTTATTATTTATATGGTCATTTTTTCATGAATAATGTAAACAATAAAATATATATCTACTCCATATCCATTCTGCGTCTCAAAACCCTATATGCTTTGATTGCGTAAAATATAATTACATATTATTGCTTCGAGCTCAGGATTAACTTCCATTTGAGCTCCACATTTTGGACATGTCAAAGTAATTAATTTCATTATTTCCTCTTTTCTCTCTGTAATGTCAATTATTATATCACAAATTTAAAGTTATCTCTCTGTTATAGAGTGTTCCAATTAGTTGGGAAAAATGGTACCCTTTTATATACTTCTTCAATTTGTACATTTGAATCAGACATTTAATTTTCCCTCTATACAAAACAATAAGCACCGTTCGAACTCTAACGTTCCTATTTTTTTTTCTTACTCTTCTATTAAATTTACACGTAGGATAGTCCTCGCATCCCATAAATTTGCCAAAAGGACCTTGTATTAATCGCAAACGTCCACCACATTCAGGACATATATCAGGATCATATCTTTGCTTTTGTCTTGCTTTTTTTCCTCTGAGACATTTACTTCTGTATTTATATTCGGATTTCTTGAGCATTCATAGCACTTTCCTTTATTTAATTTTCCGAAACCACCATATGAAGCAAATGCACTTGCCGGAGCAAATTTTCCACAGAACTCGCACTGTACCCATCTGCGTCCTCCTTCATCAGTTAAAACCCTATCTTCCGGACAATCACCACTATTTATGACTTTTAGGAATTCCTGTCTCTTCTGTCTTTTTTCAACCTCAACTCTTTCTTGTTCCATTCGGGCTTGTTCTTTTTTTTCTCAGCAGCAATTTTTTTCCTGCTCTATTCTTTCTTTTTCTCTACGCTCAAGTTCTGCCTTTCTATCTTTTTTTCAGCTTTTATTCTAGCCTGTTTTCTTCGTTCCTCTTCAGCTCTCCAGGCTTCTTCAGCATGTATCTTATCCAACTCACGCTGATAAATAATTGCCTGCTTATGCTTATTAAACTCCAGTTGTTTTTCCTTTAACATATCAGACAGCGAATGATTATGATACATTATCTGTGATGAATCTGATATGTCAAATTTACTTAATTTATCTCTTGCTATATTGACTTTTTTCCCATACTCCATCAGCATTTTTTTCATAATATACAACTGTCAACTCAGCCTTTGAATAATCAGCTCCATCTACATTTAAAAGCAGGCAATAGCCCTGTCTCTTCTGAATTTTCATTAACCCTTCCGGGTACTGTCCATTTGTTTCGGATTTATCCCCTGACGCAACATAAATAATTGAATTACCATTGCTATGCTGTTCAAGAATAGTAAATTTATCATCAGATAAATTACGGTATTCATTGCAAAAAGATAAAGCTACCTTCTTTTTTTCGCTGACATAAATGTAAATTCATATTTTCTTTCAGACTCAGATACAGTTCTTATAGGAACCCTGCTTTCAATATCATCTGTATGCAGTTTATCCTCCAGCCAACATTTTAGAGCAATCTTTGAATCAATTGAATTAATTCCTTCAACGGGCATCTGACATATACCATCAAAGCCCTCTTTTATTCTAAAATGCTGTTCTCTTAAATTTCGTTCACCTGCCACCAGTACAAGATTTGCTCCACAGCCACAAGGACAGAACAACTCATTATTACGGCTTTTTTGCTCGAAGCTGTTCAAGTTTGTCCGGAATATTAATTTGTTTACCATCTATGACGGTATAAATTGATTCAATTCCTATAAATTTTCCATCACATAATGCCACTGTTCTTTGAGCCATATGATTTCATCCCCCTAACTGCTTCATAAGTTTACATTATAATTCTCCATCTTCCTGTGACTGCCTATATCTCCTCTGATAATAGTCCATAGCCCTATAATCAATCACATCCTTCATCTGACAAACCATTACCGGATTATCAATTAGCGGTCTCAGCTCTTCTCTAAGCCCGATTGCCGCACCATCTTTCTTCACAAAAAATCCCTTTCCCGACTCCAAAAGGAAATGCACCGGCATAGATAGAATCTTCTTTAAATGTTCCTTATCCGATATGGAATTGTATTTTTGAATAGTCATATTTTTATCGAGATCTTTCCAGTTAGTTCCGGTTGAAAAGAACTCCTTCCAGCTTGAAAGCAGCTGCTCTTCCGACACCTCCATCAGGATATTTCCATGATTATAAAAAGCCATAAGCACCGGCATTTTATACACCTTTGACATGCTTGTATTTTCAAGCAGACTGATAAATTCTCTTCCTATTCCTTTGTAAAAAAAAACTCTTCATCCTGATTAAGCTCATCCAGTTCTTTAAGAAATTCGAGATATTTCTTAAATGGATTATCCTTTGAATGAGCAATGGCTATTTCATAAATTCCATCATCCATATATGTGAACAAATCCATTCTGTCCGGGCGCCTTCCGAGAAGCTCCTTAACCCTGAAATATTCATTAATTATCTGGTCTTTAAGCTTTAAATGTTTTCTGTCCATTTCCGCAAAAAGATCAATCAGCTTCATATCAAAATCTACCAGACAATCATCCGGAAAAGCTGATGTATCTGACGGATTATACACACCTGCATGCTGATTACTCCTGTCTGACAGAAGAAAACGCACTCTGCCCGCCTTCTCATAATTGCCGATAAAATCAAGCACAGTCAGAAACTCTTTTCCTCTGCATTTACGGAGTCCTCTTCCAAGCTGCTGGAGAAAAACTATCGGAGATTCCGTAGGCCTGAGGAACATTACCATATCAACTGATGTGATATCCACACCTTCATTAAACATATCCACTGAAAAAATCACTCTGATTTTGCCCTGCTTAAGCTGCCTAATAGCTACATTTCTATCCTCTGTGTATTCGCCGCTTGCATCGCTGAACACTGCTACAGATGGTATTCCCCTTTTTGAAAATTCTTTTGCCATCTCCCTTGCATGCTCCCTTGAACAGCAGAAACCAAGCGCCTGCCTTGAGCCGTATTTACAATAATATTTGTAAATCAGCTCATATCTGCGAACGTTGCCTATATAGGTTTCATTTAATTCCTTTTCATCATATCTGCCTCTTACTATATGCAGCTTTGAATAATCTGTTTCATCAAAGATTCCATAATAATGAAACGGCACAAGCATTCCTTTGTTGATTGCTTCCTTTAGTGAAATCTCATATGGCACATTGTAATCGCAGATTTCATAGATATTTTTCCGTCCATTCTCTCCGGAGTCGCGGTGAGTCCCAGGAGAAATTTTGGCTTAAAATAATCAACAATTCTCTGATACTGTTCATTAACAGCATGGTGAAATTCATCAATCACAACATATGTAAAATAATCCGGTGCAAAGTAATTTTCATTCAGATATTCCACTCTGCCAAGAGTCGCAACTGACGCAAAAATCACCGACTTTTCAGTGCATTTACTATCTCCGTTAAAGAATCCGTAATCATCTGAATCACGTACATTTTTAAATGATTCTGCCGCCTGCTTTAATATTTCCTCGCGGTGTGCAACAAACAAAACTCTCTCATAATTTTTTGAATCAAACGCCGCAAGATATGTTTTTCCGACACCGGTTGCAGCCTGAACCAGAGCTTTCCTTGCGCCCTCTGCTCTCGTATTTTCCAGAGCACACAAAGCCTCTATCTGCGCGCCTCTCGGCTCAAATAGCGGTATCTGATTTGATGTCTCTTTATCATCCTGCAAATCGTATCTGTCCAAGTCATTTGATACTGCCGGACGGTGCCAGTTCTTTGAATATTTTTTCAGTTCTTCATCGTCTATTACTATGGAATGATTTTCGAATAAGTCTACAAAAGTATTGTAAAACTTCTCATAATTAATCGGATCTGTTTTATTGCTGAATCTGTAATTCCACTCGATACCGGATGTCAGTGCACTTCTTGAAATATTAGAGGAACCAATGTATAGCTCACTGTAATCCTTGTAATGAAACATATATGATTTTGGATGAAATGAACGGTTTTTCTCATTATAAAAGCGCAAATCGACTTGGTCACCAAGCTTATGCTTTATGAGATACAGTGCTGATGGCTGCGTAATGCCAAGATAGTTTCCTGTCAGAATCCTGATTTTTGCACCACGTTTTAGTGCATTATCAAGCTCACCGAGCAGCATTTTCACGCCTGATTCCATCAGGAACGAAACAATAATATCCACACTGTCAGCCTTTTTTTATACTGTCTGCAAGCTGATAGTACAGATACATTCTCTTATCCGCGCCTCCGGTCATTGCATCTGTCGAATATTTTATTTCATATACATCATCTAATTCTTCTGCAGTATTACGTTCAGCCATTTTTCTTTCTCCCCGCCCCGGTCTTACATCGCCTGTAATCCACTCTTCCTTCACTTGCAGATTATCTATTTCACCAACAAACTTTTCAAATGTCTTTTCCGTGAAATCTGTAAAATAGCGGCCATTTCTCTCGCCCTCAAAATCACCATACTTAAAGGATGTGTAGATTATGCTGTCTTCCTTTAATGCTTTAAACATTTTCATAAACACGGCTTTAAGTTCATTCTTAGGAAGATGAAGTATTGACGAGCAGGCCCATATGCCATCATATTTTTTGTTCTCATCAAGCTCTTCAAAAAGCAGCCTTCTGACTTGTATTCCTGTGTAATTGCTTGCGATATGACACATTTCCTCTGAGCCGTCTGTAGCATCAACATAAAAGCCCTGTTCCAAAAAATATTTTGTATCTCTTCCTGAACCACAGCCAAAATCCAATATATATCCGTGCTCCGGCAACAGCGTGCTAAAGCGATTTTGTGTCTCATAAAAATCCACATTTATTGTTGTTTTTGCAAAATTATCTGCATTTTTGTTGTAATATTCCAAGGTTTTGTTTTCGTTCATCATGAGTTTATTATACCATTAAGCATTGAAAAAAACTATATTTTAAAACCTAACTGATCTTCATCATTTACTTTGTCTTCCTCTATCATCACCGGCTTGTCCTTACCGCCACTAATTACTTTGCAAATCACTCCGCCGTCTGTCACAAACACAATCTTTCCTTTTGCCTTACCACCGATTTTGTCATACAGTCTGCCTGCACTCATTGACTCACCCTTCACGGTGTATGGGCTGTTGGCTACGTAGCCCACCTTGCCAAGTCCTTTTATCTTTACCTGTATTGCTTCGTTGTCATACTCATTGTCCGGCTCCTTGACCAGCTTGACCTTCATGCCTTTTTCCATGAAGTCACTTCCGTAATAATGGTTACATCCTGCTATTGTAAAATACATTTCTTTCATTGTCGTGTCCTCCTGCTATTATACCGGTCCGTCGATTTTACATTCATCATAATACTTGCACAGCATACATAAGCTGTTGCAGTGCTTTGAATGATGCAGTGTCCTTTTTATCCAGTAAATAAATTTTTCCATTTTGTCCTATCCTCCTGTTTTTTTCGTAAATTAAATGCTTGTTTCTTATGATGGCTATAGCTTAGCATTTTACGAGTCCCAAAGTATGCCCTCGCACGTCGAATATTTGTTCTTTATTGCAATAAAACTACAAAAAAAGACGCAGAATCTGCTCTGGCATTTCCAATGAGATCACAATGCGAGTATTGAAAGTACCAGTAAAAATAATGTTTCTGCCGTAGAAACAGAAAAAGTTTCAAAATATGCTAGAAAATATTTATGAAGTCTACCAATTAATGAGTTTTCATTGTATAATGTCTTTGTCGTACAGGTTCACTTTCCTTTTTAATGTTTTTGTGCAAATTCATTATACATCAGAAAGCCCTGTACAATTTTTTTTTTATGAAAAAAGTTGTAAATTGGTGTTTTATAATTAACTCATAACCACAAGAGAAGGTGCTTTTAATGGCTATCATAAAACAATTCGACAAAAGATCTGGTATGTGAGTAACAAATCGAAAGTTGAAGGAGAACTGGCAATGGATGGAAAAAGTCGGGTTTTCAGACCTGAGGCTGAAAAAATTTGGCATGAAGATTATCAATGTGAATATTACAGGGGAGTTATCATAGATGGTGAAGACAATATTGTGGAACGTTGCGCTAAAATGCACCCCAACTATACAGCAGCTTTTAGTGATGCTGCAGAAAAAATGTCAGTCAGTCCTTTATATTCACGACAGACAAGCCCTGATATGAAGAAAAAACTGGAAGAATATAAAGCAAAAAAAGCACTAGAGAAAAAAAGGAAAACTAACGTTATTTTTGATCCGAGAGAACGGAATGAGTGGAAGTATATTTATGATTCCTGCAGAGGAAATTTATATCGGTTTAGGTATTTAAATCAGGAAGAAACATCTTCTGTATTCCTTTCAAGAAAAGGGCATCCTATATTAGGTGAAATATTATCGCGGAAGGGCGAAGCTGATTGGGCATTTTACAGTAGCAGAATTAAGAATGAGTATGACATTGAAAATCTACCAGGGCATAAGGATATTTGGAAGATTTTGTCTGTTGCAAATATTTCTAAAAATAAAAATGGGGATAGCGAAGTGACAATTAATTATCATAAGTTTAGTAACTTGACCAAAGATTTTAAAAAAAGAGAAAAAACCAAAACAATTGTCATTAAGAGAAAATGGGATTTCTATAATGAACTTATGGATTTCTTAGTCGAAATGTAAAGTTGCATGGGACGCATTGTTGGAGTACTGTGTGAGGAAAGTGAATCTATGTAAGGTGGTGTGTGTAATGGATTATTATGATGGACTATCAGAAAAGGAAATACATTATATTGATGAAGCAAGGATAATCGGTAGAACGGAAGGAAATAGTAAAAGATTAAGTGATTTGATCACATAGCCTTTAATAATAAATTCTTTTAATACTCGATTTGCCCAAATGCGGAACATCGTAGCCTTTTTAGAATTAACACGGTATCCGACAGCAATAATGGCATCCAGATTGTAATAGCTTGTATTGTACCGCTTGCCGTCTGCCGCAGTTGTTTCCATTTTGGAAACAACTGCTTCTTCCTGCAATTCGCCGGATGTAAAAATATTTTTCAAATGTTTTGAAATAGCCGCCTTTTGCACTTCAAATAATTCTGCCATCTTTGCCTGCGTCAGCCACAAGTTTTCCTGATATAAAAGGATTTCAACCCGAACTTCACCATTATCGGTTTTATAAAACAGGATTTCCCTTGTTTCATAAGGAGTTAGCCCATATTCTTCGTTCATATCCATTCCCTTCCTTTCCTATCAGAACATACTATAATTAACGAGCCATTTGAGTTTCTTTCAAAATAATAAATATCACTTGCTTTTATTACTTTTTTTCACCCAAGTAATTTCTATATATTATTTGAGTTGGCTCCAAATGAATATACCAGATGTCAAACATTATGCTTAAAATATACCATAATAAACAAAAAATAACTATACCAACATTTAAGTAAATCTTTGCATCCCCACTAACATTTGATGGAATAGTACTCAAAAAAGATAATAACACTGTAAAAAACACTGCAATCACGAAAAGAAAATAAGAAATCTTTTTCTTAGAGAAATAGGTTCTTCCCATCTCATCCTTTTTATATTTTACATTTCCTAACAATTTAGGAACGATAATTTTTATAAGAGTAAAAATTATTACATATGTGAATGCTCTAATTCCAATCCATATATAGTCCACAGATCAAACCTCCTATCAACATACTAAAAACAAGCATACATACAATAAAACCAAGCATGCAACTAATAATCCCTGATATCCATAGCGCAGGATGTATTTTTCGAGTCTTTCGTGTGATAATAGAAATCACGATTCCAATAAACGAGAATAATGGTCCCCAAAAATATAACATCAATATAGGTATACTGCTGCTTTCACGATTGCCTGCACCTTTCTTTCCGTACCCTGAAATTAAAGCTTTCTTAACAGCTCGCTTGGCCTTTTTCTGTCGTCCTTGCCTTTATTGATTTCTTTATACTCGGTGTTCTCATTCCAAGCTTCATCTTGATTGCCTCCGTTGTTTCAAAAAATCACCTGTTATTACTATCTATCTTTTACTGGTAACTTTGCAACTTCTCTCATATTATTCTAAACACACCTTTCTAATTACTTCGTATATCCACTCACTTACGCCAGTTGCCTCTTCAAGAAGCTGTTTCCTTTTATCCTCAGGGACTCTATTCTTCAAGTTGTTGATAACACCTTCATCAATTCGCTCTTTTCCAAGTGTTTTTATAGCCTCTACTACCAATGTTGTTGACTCTGACATAAATGAAATCTGACGGTTGGTCCTATGCTTAAATTCGATATTAACATTATCCCATGCAAATTTTCTATATGGACCATCACTTATATAGGACCATACAACAGGAACCTGCGTTGACAATCCCAGTTTATTTAACGCTACATCTCCACATGGTGCTATTGTCCAATGATATCCTCTTGCAATTGCATAGGCTACTTTTTTCCGGATTAGCAGGAACATATTCCTTAAGTAAATTGCTATATACATGTTTTTCGTAAACTCCATCGATAATTCTTCGAATTGCTTTCTCTTCTACCTGTCTACCTAAACATTTTCGTATTGTTGTAATTGTTGCAATATCAGTAAAATCTGATGTCACAAATACTGTGCCATATTCGGCATCTAATATTCTCTTTTTTGATTTCTGCATAAATTCCACTTGCCATAACAACACGCTCCTTAAATTTGTCACGATTATTATACATTTTTCGTGACAAAAAAAACAATTCATTTTTTATTTTGATTACTATCTTTCCTTTATTTTCTACGCACTTAAATGTATTTATTCCCTAAATAACAAAAAAGACAACAGCTCGCTTGGCTTTTCCTGTCGCTCTTGCTACCTCTCTTGTTCTTTCAATTGAATCATAAAGCCAGCCTGCAGCTGACACTCTCATGGCTGAACCATTTCCATAGCTTCCGTATAGCTTCGGATTATTTTCTTTTAAGCCAATGTCTGAAGCTTCCACCATAACCTGCATGTGGATATCTTTTTCCCCAATCCTGCATATTGGATCCTACCGCATCTTCAATTTCCTTTACTGCAGCTTCCGGTCCGACTGCCAGGAGAGCTTCTCCAACTGCTATTGTCATAACAGAATCATCTGTACCTTATTATCAATATGTGCTTCATCGATCAACTCAAATAATTTATCATGAAATGAAACTCCGATATTTGAAAGCTGGTCTTCCAAAGAAATGTCTGCTGACAGCATACAAGGCTCTGCTAACCCTGTATCTTCCTCCAGTGGATAGTTGTCTTCTGCCTCTCTTGGAAGCATCTCCTCATAGAACGCTTCCTCTGGCACCTCCTTATCCATGCCTGTATTACTTTAACAGCTTCCTTATCTGCTTATCCGTTGCCTCCGGATACATCTCATGCATATAGTCCACAATCTGCTTCCATGAATCCTGTGGATTATCCTTGTAGCAGGAAGTCACATAATCGTATCCATAGATATGATCAATGGATGAATACACTGCAACATCCCATCCATATTCAATACCTCTTTTATTCACTCTCTTCTTAAAATCGCAGTTGCACAGATATGTCTGCATCATAAGATTCGTTATTGCACCATCAAATCCCTTTTCTCCATCCTTACCAAATCCAGCTTGTTTTTTCAATTCATTTGAATAAATCTCTGAATCAGCATTATCTTCCATAAAATTGACCATTATCTTTTTATGCTTATTAGGCGCTTTTCCATCATCATATGCATCAAAATCATATCCATCCCGGCGATAATTAGCAAATACAGGAAGCCACTTTTTTTGATATAAATCCTGCCTTCTTATCAAAGAACTTTCCATAGACGATATCATGCCGCCTTGCTATAATAGCCCGCCACATCCATGGATCAATCTCCGGATTATCACTCCACCAGTACTCTGGAACAGTTCTTTCTTCAAGTGAAAACCCATCTATATCATTCTTAAATAATGGTAAAAAGCCAAATTCATTTATACACTTGATTGCTTCATCTACAGAATGGATGCAATCCGGGTTGTCCCACTTCATGCCATGCATAATCCATTCACCTGATTCGTTTCCCATAATATACCCTCTATATGAACACTATTACAGTAATACTACTCCCAACAGCAAGATTATAAACATAATGATGTATCCAATTATTAATGTCATTATCCAGCATGTATTGACAAAACTCATATTTTATGTTCCTGCCCCTCGATTTCTTTTTTTTGAATCCATGTCATAATTACATCTACAAGATAATCCTGCTGCACCTGACTTAGTTCCTTGCCCGGTTGCATTTTATGCCACTTTCGGATGCACTCCCTGCAGCATGTAGCTGTTGCATGCTGAGCGATAAATACCGGATGACCTTTCATTGGTGTCTGCTTGCCATCATTTGCTATATATGCCGGAGCTTCTCTCTTTGCAATAAAATCCTTTGCATGTTGTCTGATTGTGTCCAACCCTTTTTCATTTATGTAATCAATATCTTTCTGCTTCAGATGGAAACTGCTTCGGAACCTGGAATTATCCAGCCGCTCAAATAACTGCCTGTACCATTCATCCTTAGTCATTAAAACTTCACCACTCGTTTCATGAAAATCACCTATTATTATCTATCAATAATAGGATTATACCACCATTTACCCCTATTCAACAAACCAATAATTTTAATACAAAACTGCACCCACAATATCCCTGAGTGCAGTTTTGTATCAATCAATATTCTAATGTTTCTCCATCAATGATTAGTCAACCTAAGTCAAGGAAATCCTTGGTTTTCCTAACTATTCTGTTACTCCCTGTCAAAATAAGAAAACCTGTTTTCATCTCTGTAAAGCACCTTTCGGTGCTCGTCCGGTGCTCGGAGCACCCGGAGGATGTAACCATTCCGTTCCATCGAGTTCACTCAGTTGGCCACCATTACGATTCAGCTTCGTAACAATGATCACTCGGTTTTCTTATTAGATTAACTATATTATAACGTGCTGTAGGTCGGATGTCGATGTTTTTTTGACCATATTTATTGTTTTATATGTTACTTCTCTATTAGTTCTGCAAACTTGAAGTTATCGCTTTACTTTTGTTGTATCTTAGCCAAAATACTTTCTATTACAAGTGTTACTGTTATAAAGGCTCCTACAAGGGTATAGTAGTTTAAGCCATACATCAATGGCAAAAGAGAAATAACTACCGTAATAATGGAAAGGACAAACAATGCTTTGAGAACACCTTTCTTCTTCAATGAAAACAATGAAAGTAAGAAGATGGCAACAGTAAGTGTGGCTGTAATAAGTGGAGCAAAATTTGCATAGCCAAACGGTGTAAGGCTAAAGTATGAGAATGTTTCTTTTACTCTTTCTGTTGGAGATGTTGCAAAAATACAAACTGCTCCCAAGGGTAATAATTCTAACACTATTGTTAAAGCTGGCAAAACCGCTAAGCAGACTTTCTTCATGTTGTATATCTCCTTTACAACTTCCGATTTTGATGTCTCTATTATACCATAATGATACTATTATGAAAAAGGAAAAAGAGTTCTTTATCATTTGTCTTTGCACATCTATTAATAATCGTTTTGTTGGTTACACCAAGCATTTTGCTTACTTCAATTGGTGTAAACTCATATAATCGCTTTTTTAACAGAAAGGCTAAGAATTCTTTTGATAATTCGTATACTTTTTTAGAATACAATACCATTACCACGATCTTTTTAAATTAATCAGGGATATTTCAAATGAATTAAATTCCTGCTTCTGCTTTTCCTCAGAGGTCATATCATAAGCCACCTGAATATAATATCTCTGACTACCCTGATTGACTACAAAATCAACTTCAAACTGCTTTCGAGTTGTTTTTCCTTCATCATTTTTCGCATACATCTCTACAATACCAACATCCACATTATATCCTCTGATAAGCAGCTCATTGTAAACTATATTTTCCATGATATGAGTAGGTTCCTGCTGTCTAAAATTCAATCTTGCATTTCTAAGTCCCACATATTTTCTACCTTTAATATCATATCTGGCAGCGGGAATGAATGCTCACCTTGCAAAGCCTGTAAAAATCGAAAATGTAAAGAAAATTTTGTGCGATTATTCGGTATAGCGATTAGGATTTCTCGAATCCGTAAACCCATTTTCCACGTAAGAACAGATACAGAAAAATCACGGAGCTGATACCCCAAGTCAATGGGTATGCCCAGAAAATCACTCGTATATCCGGGAGAATACGAACTGCCACAGTAATGTAGATTACGCGAAACAGACACCAGTCACAGAGCATAACGATCATCGGAACGGATGCGTTACCTGATCCACGAAGTACTGCTGCGATGCAATGAGAAAACGCCAGCAGACAATAAAATAACGCAATTGTTCTGGACTGCATGACTCCATAATGTACAACATCAGGATCTCTGTTAAACGCTGTGATCAGTACCGGTGCTGCCACATATATGATAATACCGATAAACTCTGCAATAGTAATCGAGCAGAAAACTCCAAATCTTGCTCCCTTTTTCGCCCGATCATACTGTTTTGCACCCAGATTCTGACTGACAAAGGTTGTCAGAGCCATTGTAAAACAGGTCACCGGCAAAAAGGCGAATCCCTCTATCTTGGAGTAGGAACCACATCCTGCCATCGCCATTTTTCCAAATGCATTTATATTTGACTGTACAAAAACATTTGCGATCGCAATCACTGAATTCTGAAAACCGGATGGTACACCATTCTGGATGATCTGCTTTAGCATAGAACTGTCAAAACGAATCTCTCGCAATTCCAGACGGTATTCTTCTTCCACACGCAGCAGATGAACCATACAGAGCAGTGCACTGACAAACTGTGAAATTGCGGTTGCAAGTGCTGCTGATCCGACTCCCATGCCAAGACCTGCGATAAAGAAAATATCCAGAACGACATTGACACAGGAAGAAATAATCAGATATATCAGTGGATGGCGTCCATCACCGACCGACTGCAGAACTCCAACAAAGATATTGTACATGACAACACCCATAGACCCTGCAAAATATGTACGGAAATACACAATAGATTCCGGGAGCACGTCCGCAGGAGTTCCCATCAATACCAGGATCTTTGGTGCCAGAAACATTCCCAAAATTGTCAGCGCAGCCCCGGCCACAAGTCCAAATGCAACCGTTGTATGGATTGCCTTTTGCAGACAGTCTCTTTTTTGGCTCCGTAATATCGTGCAATAACAACACCTGCACCCATGGCAATGCCGTTAATAAAACCTACCATTAGAAAAATCAGATTTCCGGATGAACTGACCGCCGCCAGCGCATTACTTCCAAGAAAATTTCCTACGATCAGGGGAATCAGCAGTATTATACAATTGCTGAAACAGATTTCCCAGAAACAATGGTATGGCAAAAATAAAATAATCTTCTTAGAGATACTTCCCTCTGTCATTCTCAGACTCTTTTTCATAGTTAAAATTACTCTTCCCTTTCCTGTGTTCTTTGAATCAATAGAGATGAAGGACTGCTCTTCGTGATAGTTGCCTCTCTACCTTATTATTTGTACCATACCATGCATATGTTGCTGATGTCAATGTAAAGACTGCTTGTAGAGCTGGAATTTGGAACGTGCTTTATAAATTTTTTCCGATCCCCTCAAGTTCGTTCATGGAATCCTTGTTTTTTTTCAAGTTCATCTCTAGCGGTTGCATAATATGATTTTTTGAAAAGCATATCCCATTAAAGATATTTTGCCATACAGTCAAACTGCTTATCAATCAGCTCATACTGGATGCTGCCTACTTGGGAGAACCACCTACAACAATTGTGCCAACTTTTTTGTTTTTTAACTGCAATCCACGGCAGTAGCACTTATCAATGATAAGTTTCAATTGTGCTGACATTCCCCACCAATAAACTGGTGTAGCAAAAAGAATCATATCTGCGGCAGCAATTTTATCAATGGTAGAATTTGTATCATCCTTATCGACGCATCCCTTAGAGCATTGACAGACACCACATCCCTTGCATGGTGCAATGTTGAGTTTGTCGGGTTCAATGATTTCAATTTCATTCTTTTCTGACGCTCCTTTTATAAATGCATTGATTGCTGCCAGCGTATTTCCTTTTCTGGCACTTCCATTAATGATTACAATTTTCATGCGTGTATCCTCCATCTTCCGATTTGTATGTCTCTATTATACCATCATGATATCATCATGAAAAATAAAAATAGTTCATAAAATACATATTTTACGAACTGTTTGTATTTTTGATCAGTTTTGCAAACTGGAAATTATCTTCCTGTCAATGACTTTCCAACAACATAAACTCCAACTAGCATTTCTGCAATTGACAATCCCAATAATAATCCAGAAAGAAAGTCCTTAAAATCAGAACCGCCCAAGGTATACGATAACGCCTGAAAAGCAATTCCCATAACGATAAGAATAAGACCAGTTAACATTACTTTTTGCTTTTCTAATTCTTGTGTTCTTCGCAACAAATCAAGCATTTGTTCATCATCGTATATGCGAACACTTTTATCTTCGGCTTTTTCGCCGTCCAACAATTCTGCCACTGTAACCTCAAGTTCTTCGCATAAACTCTTCACAATAGAATAATCTGGCATACACTTGCCTGCTCGTGTCAACTCCAGACCAAAAAAAAATTGATTTTTTTGTACCCTCAAATATCACTTCCCATTATACCTGCTATTGCAGTATATTGAAAGCAATATTTATACTTGCAGAAGAAAGGAGTGCCACATTTTCTCGGCACTCCAAACTCTGTAACCATCCATCTTACTTGAAAAATGGATCATCTGTATTCCATACAATCTCTATATTGTCCTCTCCATTGATAATCACTTTTTTTGATTACCTTCTGGATTTTCTCTCTGTCAAAAGATTCCATATTGATGATACTTTCTAACTGTGTCTCAAACTTACTAGAAGAATTATCTTCTGGCGGTATTTCTGTTTTAAGCTGTTCGATTTCCTGATGCAATTCATCAATCTGCTCCACCATCGCCTTTGAACGCTTGACATACTCTTCTCTTGTGAGCTTGTCATCCTTATAATCAGAATACAACATCATCTTTTTTACTGCTGAGGCTCTTCACCTTCTTTTCAAGTGTTGCAATCTTTTCTTCCGGAGATACTTCTTTCGATTTACCAGCTTTCTTTATTCCTTTCTCATCCAGATAAGCTGTTGCATACATATTTACAATTTTCATGATTGTATCTTCAACCTTGGTAATTTCCACCCTGTTGCTTTTGCATGGAGAATTTTCCTCAATTCTGGACGAGGAACAAAGAAGAATGTCACCTTTTACCCTTTTGCTGGGTACCAAGGCTCTGCCACATACCCCGCAATAATAAAACGGATTATAGTTTCTCTTACCACGCTTTGGACGAATATATTTTTTTGAATTAGCATGTGCCGTATCAAATAATTTCTGAGTAATAATAGGTTCATGACAATTCTCTATCACAATCCATTCGTCTTTAGGCACATAGGTTGAAGTGTTATTGCTGCCTACCCTCTTCTTTGTTTTATTCCATATCAGTTTTCCAAGATAAACTTCATCGTTTAATATATCGTGGATAGAAGAAGTACTCCACAAGCTTTTCACTTCAACTGCATGGAAAAAGTTTTTGCTTCCTTTTTTTTCTTCTTATATGCGGATGGTGTATCAATACCGTGAGCATTTAAGTAATTTGCCACTTCCGTTTTTCTTTTGCCCTGTGCGGTCAGTTCAAATATCAGCTTGACCACTTCTGCTGCTTCCGGATCTACAATAATCTTATGCTTATCACTTGGGTCTTTGACATATCCATACCTTAACTGACCACTAATGTTCTCCCCATTCAGTATCCTTGTGTGCTTTGCAGAACATATTTTATTGGATAAGTCCCTGCTATAAAGCATATAAATTAAATTCTTAAACGCAACATTCATACCACCGGTGGAACCATCATAGTTATTGCTGTCATAATTATCATTAACTGCAATAACCCGTACCTGATAAAGTGGAAGTATCTGCTCCAAAAGACTTCCAACTTCAATATAATCCCTTCCGAGTCTGGATAAATCCTTTACAACAATGCATGATATTTTTTCAGCCCGGATATCCTCCATAAGCTTCATATAGCCTGGTCTTTCAAATTTTGTTCCAGTAAATCCATCATCACAGTATTCCTGTACCTTCGTATCCTTAAGCTCCGAATGATTTTCAATATATGCTTTTAACAATTCCCGCTGGCTGGATATACTGTTACTCTCCTCTTTCCGATTTAATGATACATCTTCATCTTCCATAGAAAGGCGAATATACATAACAGTTATCTTACTCATTCCAATCACCTTCTCTCTTATTTCTTACCTGTAACAGTTCTTCCAGGCAATCATCATAAACCAGATTTGCGGAAATTCTTCCATCTTCAAACACCTGTACCTTGTCAACAAATGCATCTGCCAGCTCTTTGTTGAGTTTTCTGCATTTCAGATATTTATTGATAAGATTTTCCCAGTCCGCATCAATCTTATAATTCTTTGAATACAAGTTCTGAGATATTAAAAGATTATCTATCTCCTTCTTCAAAGCTTCGCTTTTAAAAGATACTGCTGTTTTAATGTCAGATATTCACTCTCATTAATCAAATGTTCTGAATAATCTCCATATAACTCAGAGAACTTGCGTTTTACCTTCTCCAGTTCCCTGCGCTGTCTGGTAATGGCTTTTTCATACACATCGTATTTTTTCAGTCCGCTGCTTCTTGCATTTAATTCCCTTATTACTCTTAATGCGTCAATACAGCAACGCATATGATTTGAAATCTGAGCAAAGACAGCGTTGTTGACATCCTCCTGATTAATTTTGTGTCTTGAACATGCCGGATTAATACCATCTGAAAAAGTTCCACAAAAATATACATACGATTTTGTTGTTCTTGGAGAAAGTCTCATTCCCTTGCCACAGTCTCCGCATACAATTTTTCCCTTTAGTAAATTCTTTTCATTAGGTGGGTGTTTTGTAAACTCTTTTGCAAAATAAGCATCCGAGATTTCCTTTACTCTTTCCTGTGCCTTTTCAAATGTCTCTTTGTCAACAAGTGGCTCATGCGTATTTTCAACAATGACCCATTCACTTGGATCTGTTGCATGGAGTGGCATATTATTGTATTTCTCAATTACTACTTTCCCATGCACCGCCGAACCAATGTATGCCTGATTTGTCAGTATTGACTTAACTGTTGTTTTGGTCCATACACCATTGGTTTTTACATTCTGCTGGTAACCAAGAGATTTTAAATACATCAATGGTGACATTATTCCTTGCTCATTCAGATATTTTGCAATTGGTGTGTAACCTTTGCCATCTAAAAACAATTTATAAATAAGCCTGACATTTCCAGCAGTTGCTTCATCCACAACAATTCTGTTCTTCTCCGTCTTGGATTTCAGATATCCATATGGAGCAAAACCGCACATATATTCATCCGTAGTCCATTTTCTACGATGTGCAGTTGAAACTTTCTTGGAAATATCCTTTGCATAAAACTCATTTACGATATTTTTCAAAGGCATCATAAGGTCTGTGCCCGGTCTGAACGAGTCAAAATCATCCGTAACAGCAATGAATCTTACATTGAGAAAAGGAAACACTCTTTCAATGTAGTTCCCCATCTCCACATAATTTCTTCCAAGTCTCGATAAATCCTTAACAATAATACAGTTAATTCTTCCTGTTTTTGCATCCTCAAGCATTCGCTTAAAATCCGGTCTTTCAAAATTAGTACCGGTAAAGGAGGCATCATAATATTCCTCTTCAATTACAATATCTTCGTGATCTTTGACATAATTCTTCATAAGTTCCATCTGTGTTTCGATTGTCCCTCTCTCAATGTTCTCTTCCTTTTCATGGGACAGTCTTGCATATAATCCAGCCTTAAAAAGAACCTTCTTCTCTTTATCCGGTAAGGCTGTGTTTTCCTGTAGCATCATATTTTTTCTGCTTTTTCTTGCCATATTACACAGCCTCCCTTCTGCTGATATTTAATTGTCCACCCGGTTCTTTATCTACTTGATAACCAAGTTTTTCGACTGATTCTAATAACTGCTTATAACAATCATCAAAATCAAATACGATCTCAACCTCTTTATTCTCTGAAACTCTTACTTCACAAATCAGTTTTACAACCACGTCCCTGGTCAGTTCCTTAATATCCTTGTATTCGGTAAAATAATTCATCCAGAGATGCTTATCATCCTTCTCCTCAAGAATTAAAGCAATGTCTCTCTCAATCTGGCGAATTATTTCTTCTCCCTCTTTTGCTTTTTTCAGATATGCCTCATGAAGTTCAAGATATTCTTCTTTAGTAAGAATTCCGTCCTTCATATCTTCATACAGTGAAGTTTTCAGTCTTTTACACTTCTCAACTTCCTCAAGTTTTTTCTGTTTTCTTGCTTCAAGACTTTTTTTACATCAAGCTGCTGGAAAGGAATTGTTCCAATATAATCAAGTATTTCTTCCAGATTCATTACGTTTTTGATATGAAGCTTTAACATTTCAAGCACCGTATCCTCTAATAACGATACTGATATTGAGTGCTGTGAACACTGCTTTGTCAATTTATGATTAGAGCAGATATAGTAAGCGTATTTCTTATCACCTGCTGTTGTAATTTTTCTTGTCATTGGTGAACCACAGTCTGCACATACTGCAATACCTGAAAGATTATAGACCACATCTGAATCCGGAGATATTCTCGTATCCATTCCCAACAACCTTTGAACAATCTCAAAATCCCTGTCACTAATAATCGGCTCATGATTTTTTTCGATTCTTATCCAGTCAGATTCCGGCTTAACAACCTCCTGCTTCACTTTATGATTTGGTGTCGTTCTTTTGCCTTGAACAAGATTTCCAATGTAAATCTCATTTTCAAGAATCCTACGGACCGTGACTGAACTCCATACCGATTTTTCATTCTGTAAAAATCCAGTCTGATAACCGCTCCCTGTGCTCTGCTTATATTCCATAGGTGCAAGCACACCCTCATTATTCAACTGTGTTGCTATTGCATCCTGACTCATTCCGTGAAGCTTTAGCCGGAAGATTTCCTTCACAATACCTGCTGCATAGGTATCAATAACCAGCTTATGTTTATCATCTTCTGATTTTTCATACCCATAGGGAACAAATGCACCGATATACTCACCATTTTTTCTCTTTACATCCAAATGGCTTCGTATCTTTATACTGATATCCCTGCAATATGCATCATTGATCAGGTTTTTAAACGGAATAATAATCTCATCACCCTGTGACTTTCCAGTCACACTGTCATAGTGATCATTGACCGCAATAAACCGCACGCCAAGTGCCGGAAATAATCTTTCGATATATTTTCCGGCATCAATATACTCACGTCCAAAACGGGAAAGATCTTTTACAACGACACAATCAATTACTCCTCGCTTAATATCTTCCATCATCGTCTGAAAAGACGGACGGTCAAAATTAGAGCCGGAATAACCATCATCCACATATTCTTTAACTATTCTAATGTCCTTTTTTGTCTGCAAGGAAATTTCGGATGAAATCCTTTTGATTTGAAATACTATTACTCTCAGCTTTTGCGCTGGTAGAAACATCGCCATCCTCCTTAGATAATCTAACGTAGATGGCTGCATGATAGATTTTTGAGATTTGTTTACTCATATCACAACACTCCTTTAAATATTCTACGTCAGATGTACCCAACTAAAATATCAAAGGAAGTTATGCCATATTCATTTAGTCCTTGAACATATCATAGCACAACTCCCTTTCATTTTCCATATGATTCTGAAAAAAGATTCTAAACTGTAAGCAGCATATTCTTGAAAGCTTCTTCTATGGAAACTCCATTATTGGCAAAGCTTACTTTAACTTTCATCTTCCCCACTCTCATCATATAGGGATTCCCAACTTTTCTTATAAACTTCTGCTGTCTCTTTTCAATCGTATCATTCAGATCAGCATGATAAGATGCCATATCGGGCATTTCATTAATCTTGACATCACTAAAATCAGTATCAAGCAATGCTCTGTATTCTTCTGCTGTCATAAAATCTATCCCCCCTTTCAGTAAAAATGCCACCCATAAAATACAGGTGGCTATGTAACCCGGAGCAAATGCCCCGGTAATATTTAATTGTACTTTTCATATGCCCCAATCTGGATTTTTTTACACATTCAGTAATCTTATCAAGTAGTTCCGTATCTGAAATTGAAGCAACTACCCTCTCAATCTGGACATTTACATCAATGGATACAATCTGCTCACATAATGCCATACTGTCAAATACCTCAAAATCTGTGTCAGTAACCTTTACCTTTGCAGCCGGTATTCGACAGTGGGTTGGCAGATATTTCTTTTTCCATGTTTTTGTGGACATGGCTACTGCTGTGACAACCGGTGAATACTGATTTGCCTTGTTATTTGAGATAATAATATAAGGTCTTGTATACTTCTGAATGCTCCCTTAACTTACTGACTCCAGATTTGCAATAACAATATCGCCCCTGTTCAGTTTCATCTATGTCATTCCTCCTGTTCCCTGATATATTCTTCTGCCTCATCCTCTGTCGGACAGGCAACAATCCGTTTCCCATATTCATCAATCACTACTGTTTCGCCCGGAAATATAATCAGTTTTAATTTTCTATTTTCTTCTGTCATATCATTCAAAAGAAATGAGAGCAGGTTCATAGCCCCTGCTCTCTGCATTAATACTGATTCCATGTTCCGCTGCAAGTGTCATTACAGCTTTAATCTCATTAAGTTCCATTGAAATGTCTACCACATCTCTTACTAGCACACAGATAATGGCATCTCTTTCAATATAATATCTTAATCGTTCAACCGCTTTTTTATCTGTATTGAAAACTGTCTCAACAACTTCCATGCCGGACTTTTTTGCATATGCCTCGATACGGTCAGCTGTATCATTTGCATTATTCCTTACAAATATCAGACACTGCTTTTCTTTGGAATCCTGCATATTGCCTCCTATCTGCCGTCCCTGATGTTATGATAGAACTTTGATACCGTATCAAGCACCAGCCCTCTTATATCACTTTCCTGAACAGGCTCTTTGTACATCATCTCATAACACTCTTCAAGTTCTCCATTAATATCCTCCACATAGATATCATATTCGCTGAGTTTTCCAAGTGTATCAATAACGGTCTCATCTGTTGCACCAATCATATCCTTTGAAAGTGTTATGATTGTATTAACATCTTCTTCCATATTTAAACCAATAATGGCATATTTCATCGGAAATGAAACTCCTTCTGTAGAAGCAGGCTCTGAAAGCATAGCTACAATTTCATAGCCATTATCCTGACAATACTTTTCAAGCAACTCCGGCACAAAATGATCTGTAGCCTCTAATCCTGTTTTTGCATAATATATAATTGCTCTTTCCATCTCAAAATCTCCTTATAAATAATATTGATTTGATACTGTGCGCACTTTATCTCCTCACATAAGCTGACTTATCTGTACTCTCCACACCATCACACCTAAACATTTCTTTTCTGTCGGTGACCATAAATCAGTTTGTGTGGGAAGATAAAATACTATCTTCCCGGTTTCTTAACCATCCCCATATCGGGTAACATATCCTTTGCCAGCCACAAACACTTCGTAGTTTCCTGCCCATCTGGACTTACGAAAGTAGCCACTCTCTAAATGCGTTTTGCTGAAATTCAGGTGCACTTATTATCTCATTACCTCCGGCTGCTAACCCGGTAGGCACAACCCTCTGCTCTTATCCTTAAAGGCTCCTGCTGTTACGTTTCTCATAATCGGCTACAGTTCTGAGGATAGTCATCGCACGAAATGGGATTCTGCCACCCTGTCATAGACAAGGCGATATAAGCTCGTGGGATATGCGTGTCCTATTCTGTTTTCAATATTCAACGGTTCTTTTCTCAGAACCTGAACAAAGTATAACTGACACCACGCATCTTCTACAGTAACCGACACTCTTTTGAACTAAGAGTAACACTCCCACCTGTTCCAAATCCTTATAAAAAAAGCCGGACTGCATTATCAAAAATGCAATCCGACTTTTTTATTCTGTCAGAAGTTTCATATTGTCAACGGCATTTAATACCATATTCCGGATAAACTGTACTTCCTTCTCCTTCAGACCAACCAGCAGATCATCGACTTCTGCCTTTCTTCACACCCACACACAAGATAATCCAACGTTATATGAAACAATTCAGCAATACTAATCAGCGTATCTATTTTTGCTCCATGTACACCAGCTTCAATTTTCCGCAGAGCATCCACTGACAATCCAATCTGCTCGGCAAGCTGCTGTCTTGTCATTCTTCTTGCCGCACGCAACTCTTTTATTCTTTCTCCACTATTAACAATATCGTAGTACACCTTCCACTCTTTTCCGGCACCTTATATATTTGCTTAAGCTGTATTCATTGTACCGTAAGCGAATCTTTTGTAAGAGTGACTAAACCAGCTATTTCAGGTGGAATATTGTACACCTTAATACCAAGAATATAAATATTTGCGGATTAAAAAAAGAGATATTTCCAAACTCTCATTACATTTTGGAAATATCTCTTTACTTAATATCCTCATCCGGCACAAACTCCATGATGTCCTCTATCTTACAATCAAGTATGGAACATAATCTGTTAAGGATTACCGTTTTTACGACATATTCTTTCGCAATCGCTGTAACTGTGCTTTATCTATTCCATAATCTTTAATTAGTGCATACTGGCTAATATTTTTCTTCTTGAGTGTGATCCATAACCTGTCATATACTATCATTACAAAGACCTCCTCCTTGTATTCTACGCAAGAGTGTCCTATAATGATATGGTGCGTGTATGCACCATACTGTATGTATATGATAGAATAGAAAATAGCCATAATCTGCATAGAAAACAGCTCTCAAGGTTATTATGTAATATAGAACGGATTATCTGTTTTACTTTTTATGGTATTCAACCGGGACAATTCAAGCACCTGACAATTTGACCGCAAATACCCTTCTCAGAAAGGATTCACAACAACACTATGAATGATAAAAACACATACTCTGTTGATAAATATTTGGAAATCATTGCCGAAAAAGAAGGAATCACAAAAAGAAGAAGTCCAACAGGAAATTGGGCGGGCAGTTTCCATTGCTTTAAAAAGCCCTGATCCACAAATGCAACGCTTCTGGACAGACTTTCCATGTGAAAATGAAACTCCCACCATTGAAGAAATCATATACCATCTCGCTGAAAAATTTGCAAAAGAGTCATAGACAAAGAACAGGATAACTACCCATCTATTCACTCAGATAATCTTCCTGTCCTCTTAATATTTGTTCAATCATATGTAATGCAAATTCTATTTCTCTTTCGTCGCACCGATTCATCATAAATGCAAAACGCTCAATGTGCTTTTCTGGGTGCTGCTGGCTCATCAGAACCATAGGCGATGACTCCAATGCATGAACAATATTCAAATATGTATCAAGACTCATTGCCCTTCTGCCATTTTCAACACTTTTGATAGTATCCAATGATACATCTGCCCGTTCTGCAAGCTCTGCCTGTGTAATTCCAAGCCTTCTGCGTTCTTTTCTGATATTCTCTGCAATAATTTCGTATATGTGCTCTCTTTTCCCCATAGCCCCATCATCCTTTCTGACTTATCGCATTATATCAGAAATTATTATGGGTTTTGGTAAACTGTAATCCTTTGACATTTTCGTGTAATACTTTGCAGATATTGCTATTGTTTAGTGCTCAATAAGTATATTTCTAATATCTTTCTGCCATATTTATCATATCTTTAAAATCAACATTGCTTTTTATCAAATCATCATACCGTCCAGTTCCAATAACAATACCGTCTTTTAATAGGATAATCTGGTCTGCCTCTCTAAGTATCTCCTGCTTATGAGTAATGATAATGACCGTCTTTTCTTTTAGCTTCGTATGAAGCAGTCCATTAATCTGCTGTTCTGAATACACATCTGTATTAGAAGTAGCTTCATCAAAAATGACAATCGGACTATTTTGTACTAATGCCCTTGCCAATGCGATTTTCTGTTTCTGTCCGCCTGAAAGCATAGCTCCATTCTGTCCAACTACATAATCCAATGACACCTCAGAAATAAAATCTGAAAGCCCACTATTTTCGCAGACTTCCATAACAATCTTATCATCAATCTCTTTATACATACAGATATTATTTCTGATTGATGTATTGAACATATATACATCCTGACTTACCACAGAAACCAGGTTTCTATAATCTTTCAATACCATTTCAGAAATATCTGTACCGCTTAATGTAATACTGCCATTTGTCGGTTGGTATAATTGGAGCAGCAGACCGATCAGTGTACTTTTTCCTGACCCATTCCGACCAATTAATGCCGTTTTACTTCCCTTTGCAAAAGCAACATTAACATTACGTAGTACCATTTTATCCTTTTCATATGCAAAAGAAACATTTTGCAATTCCAGCTTTCCAAAACAAGGCTTTATTCCATTTTCTTCGTTTCCATTCTCCTCTTCAAGTGCCATAAATTCATAATATCTCTTTGTTGATGGAATAATTCCAGACAAAAGATACCCAATATTCAATATCGCAGAAATAGGACCTGTCACATATGTACTATATGTGATAAATGCAAATACGCTTCCTACCGAAGCTGCATATCAAATACCAGATTTGCTCCCACAATATATATGAAACTGGTCAGCAAATGCACCATGACATTATCTGTTATATTATTCCACTGCGTTAGCATATTTAGCTTTTTTTTGTCTATTGATTACAGAAAGCTGTCTGTCGGCAAATTCATTTTTCTTATTTTCCAGTATTCCAAAAAGTTTTACTTCCCTTACACCACCCACCGTATTGCCAAACCATCCGGCATATTTCTCACTTTCTGCAATAAACTCGTCCATAATACGTTTCCGCTTCTTTGCAAAACACTTCATAATGACCGCTTTTACCGGGATAAAAAAAAAGTACCATGAGTGTCATTCTATAATCTAATATAAAAAGACCGATTATTCCACCCATCATACTGAATGCCTGCGTAACGACAAAAAACACACCATCATCTGCAATAGAGGTCATATTGCCAATATCCATATTTATATTATTTAAAATTTCCGCATAATTTTTATTGCTGAAATAATCCGTTTTATCCTCATCAAATGTTTAAACGACTGCTCTGACAAGCAATATTGTATATTTGCTGCTATATCAACCCCTCTTTTTCTCTTTTACAACATCAATCATCGCTATAATTATATAAATAATCAAAGAACATACCACCTGTTTTATAAGCAGTTCCTTGTCTCCACCTATGAAACCATCATCCATAATCCCCTTGCTTAATAACGGAATGCACATATTCAATCCTGTTGAAATCAACAGACAGACTATAACCAAAACAATTACTTTTTTATAATCCTTTAACAGCCCCAATAGCTTCCTTACCGCTTCTTTATTACTCATCTTCATCCCCCCGTCAAGAATGCTAGCAAATGATCATATACTTCTTTTATCTGCTCTACTCCAAGCGTCTCAAAATCTACCTGTGTCCTTTTTATTCCGTCACAATAAAACTGTATATGAATCCGTTCCCCCTTGTTTTCTATCTTAACAAGAACATCGGCATCCACACCGATCGTTTTCTTCGTTCCCCTGTACTCCATAAATAATTAAATCTGACTGATTATAATATGTCTGCCAATACATAAAATCACAAATATGATTTTTCACCTCTTGATCTGTATCACAGGGAATATATTCCAAATCATACAATACACTCTCCAGTTTTGAGGAAATAACATAAGCATTATATCCTGCCACTTCAAAATATTTTTTCAATTCTGTAAGCCACCATATTTCATCCTGCCCGTTATCAGATTGCAGAAGAATAACAGGTATGTTGATCATTTCCTTTTTTATCCGGGCACATACGATTTGTTTCTCTCTATTTTTTCTGCTCCAGAAAAAATAGGGCGTATCTGGCTCATCTATTTTTTCATTACCAAGATAGACAATGTGCTTATCCCTGTATCTATCAAACTCATTTCCATCATACAAAATAACAGTGTCCGCCGGATCTTCCTCTTTTACCGTTTCAAAATAAACCTCTGCATTACTGATCAGACTTTTTCCTGCAATCCATCCCTTGTCTATCCAGTCTGGAATATACTGCACATTTTTTCCCAAACTTTTGATATAGCTGCTCTTTTATCTGCCATACATTTATCTCTGGTTGTTCTGCCATTAAACGACCTGCCATTGCCGTCGCATATGGTGTAGCGTAACTGTTGCTTTTTTGAAGTGTTATATCGTTTCCTGCAAGCTGAAATTTATGCTGTGATGGAGCTTCAAAATCCACGCCTTTGTCTCGCAAACTGTCATCATCAATACTAAATGTATCTCCAGCTTCTACTCCAATCACACTTGAAACAGAGGCAGGAAAGGCTGTATAACCACTATTGGCTGTTGCAGCTACAATGACAAGTCCCTGATTAGCATATTTATTTACCAACTGCCGAATGATACTCTTATCCTTAAAATGCGTAGTCCCAAAACTCAGATTAACAAGCCTTATATGCTTCATCAGGCACCAATCAAACGCTGCCCCCAAATCACTCACATTTCCTTTTCCAGCATTGTCAAGAAGTTTATAACTGTATAATCTTGCATTAGCACAATTAAGCCCAATGATAATGGCACAATTTGTCCCATGCAGAAACAGATTCATATCATTACTGACACTTCCTTTATTCTGCCGGATTATATTGGACAATCCACATAATTTAAATATTTTTTCATCTACACCATTATCCAATATAGCAATTTTTAACTTTTTCAATTTTATATACCTTCATAGCCTAACAAAAAGCACTTTTTTAACTTCCTATTTTGATTCTGTTTACTGACATATTACGCACATTACAATATTATCAATAAAGTCCAACCTATTTTCCAATATCACATTTTCTTGAAATGTTACATTATATTTTTCCTGCAAGCTCATTACTAACATTAATAGATCTCTGGATTGCATACCACCTTCAGGATCTAACAAACTTTTTTGAGAATCTTTTTATTTCTTGTGGCAATTCTATTCCAATTACATCTCTTATATATTGAATTATAAAATCTTTTACCTCTTTTTTATCCATAGTTGATCCTTCCATTTTTCAGCATTACACTTCTAAATAACTTCGTATTCACTATACATTGACAATTTATCAATTAACTTTTTAATCCATGTGTCACTTTTCATATCATCAATATTAAAAAGCATATTACCATTCTTTTTATTTTCTGAATACGAAAACACCATATGCTCCTTTTTGTAGCTAGTGGACATAGGCACATAATTTGATACATAAAAATCATCTATTTCAACATGCAGACGATATTTTGTTAAATTATTCATTTCGTCTAAAAATTGTTGTGTATATTCCCCATTATATAATGACATTATTAAATAATCTGGATGTACAGCAGAACAAATTTCATATGCACACAATCCAAATCCTTGTTGATGTTTTTCGTTAAATGGAATTATTCCTTCCGGCATTCCTATTATTATTACTTCTGGTTTTTCTTTTAGCTCAATCATTTTTAAAAAATGATTGAATGCATAGACCTTTTCCCTATCAGTATATGTTGAATCAAACATCCATTTCGGCATAGATTGAAAATCGAACATCTCACAATATGGTCTTGTTCCGACCTGACTAACTTTATATCCTAAGTTTAAAAGTTCTTTTCTCAAATATAATTGTAAATCAAATTTCTGTGTAAAGCTTCCAGTTCCAGCTACCGCAACAATTGGTGTATCAAATTTATAAAGGACATTGTCAGAAACAGATAATTCTATATCACTTGCAGATACTTGTTTCACTATTTCTTTTGCTCCCTTATTTTTGCACAAATCAATTATCTTATTTTCATCATCTATATTTAAATAAGCTGAATAATAAATTTTTTTTTTTATTGGCTATCGGCAGTTTTTCTAGTGCCTTAAGAATTTCATCTATGCTCATATAACCAATTTCAGGTGTTATCCATATTCCGTCAATTTCTTGTTCTATCTTATTTCTAATAATATATTCTGATTTTTCATTTCCCCAAATATATCCATTTTTTCCCTCTAATCAAACCCCAATGGTGCTGATACTTGAACCACTTCTCCACATTTTAATAAACTTTTGTTTTTTATTATAGGAATACTTTTAGGTGTATACGGATAAATTAACCACTTCATTCTATACTTCCACCTCCAAATTATCAAATCTGCATTTATTTTTCTTCAATACAATATAATCCTTTATCATTTTTTCTGCACTTGCTTTTGCATTGCTGCAATTTTCCAAACGCCTATTTCTAGATAATTTTCCATTATCATCCGCTCTCGCAATACATTGTGAACATATTTTTTGACACCAACATTTTTGGCATTCATCCTTTGTTAACTGTCCCACATTCAATAATTTCTTTGCCTGTTTTATATCAAATCCAGTTTCCAAATTTCCAATACAAAAATCTTCTGACTGTTCATTTACACGCTCACAAGGAAACAGCTTACCATCTACAGTAACAAATAATCTCTGTATACCTGGAACACATTGACCACCTGTTGTACTTTTTTTTTGTATAATATCAGCTTTTACAATGTCTCGATCCGCAAAATTTTGTTTTAATCCCTCCATATAACTTCTCAATATTCTAGGTGAATATTTATTAAATACATTTGAACAATAATACAACATTGTTCTAAATTCTTCGTACTTTGAATCTATCAGATATTGTTTGTTTATTTTGACCGCTTCTTTTCTGTTAATATCATTCACAAATGTTCCTCTAACCATAGAGTCCTTAACCAAATCATATGTAAGATAAAAATCATTTGCTTCATTAAAATTATGTTGTAAATCTATTACCGCATTAAAACTAATTTTTTCTAAATAGTCTGGTGCGATACGTTCAACCATTTCGAGCTTTTCAATGATTGTTTCAAATGTTCCACTTTCATTATCCGCAAAAACCCGATTACCATCCTGCACACTTGCCGGACCATCTAAACTAATCATAATTGAGAAATTATTTTCTATAAAAAAGCGAAGTTTTTCTTCATTTAGTAATGTTGCATTTGTTGTGATAACGAATGTTTTGCGTTTTCCAAAAAAAATCTGATTAATATATGCTACACATTTCTTTATCAACTCAAATTCCAGAAGCGGCTCACCACCATAAAAGCCAAATGCTACTTGCGAACTGCATTCCGAATGACTCTGTAAAAATCTATCGCTTTCTTTGCTGTGTTCCAATTCATCCTCTTATTGGTATGCACTCTATTTATATAGCTTCCAGAATACACACAATATTTGCATCTCAAATTACAATTTTGAGTAACCTGTAATGTAAGTGTGTTTAAATTATGTTTATAAAAATCGTTCAATAACTCTGTTTCAAAATGAATCGTACTTTCCGTATATTGTTCTGTTAGCAATCCTTTTTGTTTTAGAAAAAAAAAATACCATTTTCTATTGTTTTAGATTTAATTAAATTTTCTTTTCCATCCATTATCTCTTGTAAATAAGCATATATTTCTTGTGGAATTTTTACAATAGCATTTGTATTTACATCATAAAAATAAAACTCATTATACAAACTAAACATATGTATATTAGGCTTATTCATTAATAACTACCTCCAACTTATATCTACCAGTCCTATAACTAATTCACATCTTTACATTCATCATAATAAGGTCTCCATTATTTATGGAGACCCCATCATTTTCCGATATTCTTCTATAAAGTAAACGGAAGACCTTTCATATCAGATGTTGTACTGGATGAAACCTGTGTTGCATATGTTCCAAGTTCCGTTGGATTCTTTGTATTGCAATTAGTACATGTACCACAATAGCAATAACATGTGGAACAACCATATGCTACTAAAGTTCCTTTCTGATATAAGCAATTTTTGCCTAATTTTTTCTTCATACATTTCCCTCCCTTCCCTTATAAATTCAACATTTTATAATAAATTAAAATATTGTCTGATTATATATATTTATCAAACATCATGTAATTTTCACTCTCGCTTATACTTGTTTTGACTACTGGCATCTCATCTCTTTTTCCTTTTAACCATTCTTCATATTCCTTCTTTTTTTTTTTGCTTCGTTCCGCAAGTTTTTGTTCATTTTCTTTCTTTTTCTCGATTTTTTTCTTTCTTCATCAGCCTTTTTTTTGTTCTTCGCTTGGTCCTGTAATAACCATGGAGCCCATATTACCATCCTTATCTATCCATACCTGACGATACTTAACTTCACTACCAGTCATTGATTTAATCATTGAGTCAGCCCATCTATCTAATGCTGGAATTTTTGACAACATATTTTCATATTTTGTGGCAACCTCTGGATTACTCATCATCCTATTTAAAATCTCAGGAGCAATCCTCACATCTGTTTTTCCTGTACGATTAGCTGTTTTTACATTTTTATCCGAACTTCCTGCCACAATATCTATCTGAGGATTTTTTTCCTGCAATTTTTTACATAATCTTCCTGACTCTCTTCTGTTTTGCTCACCTGTGAATTTTCCTTTGTTTTTTGAATATCACAAGCTGCCTTTTTAACCGTGTTCTTGTAACCTGATGCATAATACGATGTGTAACTGCTGTTATTGATACCTGTAATTGCCATAATCCTACCTCCCTGTTATTGAAACTTAAAATAATTTCTATTATATTGAACGACTTGGATATTTAATTTCCGTTGATGTAAATTCATCTTCTGCCGAAACATTGATATGCCCACTGCTGTCAATAGCATACTCTTTACCATAAACGAAAAACGTATCTCCTTCTTTATATCCGATTTCTATCCAGTTTATATCATTTAACTGTTTTATCTTTGCGTCAACATTTATGGTCTTTCCTGATTCCTGCAATAAATAAGTGTGTTTTCCTGCTCCCGCATCTATAGAAAAGAATCCCGGAGAAATCCCGACTTTCTCACAGACGGACAATACCTCCTCATTGCTGTAGAGATACCCCCCACACACTCTTTCCCTGTGCCAGATCAGACAGGATATTGCCTGCCTTACACATTTCCCACTTATAATTTGTCCCTTTTTGATTTGTATTCTCTGCAAGCAACGATTCCGAGGCTGCCCAGCCTATCCTTCCATTGTTGACCGTCCATGTATATTTACCGCCACTTGATGTTGTCCATGCATAATAACTTTTATTACTTAGTACCAGAGAATTATTCGCAGCACAAATGCCTGACATGGTGCTTGTATTCATTTTCGGTACTGCATAATTAGGTACTACCTGTCTGCTCCCATTAAGGTCAAAGGAAATAACCCCGTACTCCTTAAAATCAGAATTATATCCACAGGAAACATTCTCCCCAAAATTGATTGCATCCAAAATAGCACTTGAATTATTATAGTTTGCAAAATAATAAGCTAATTCACTGTTAGAAATATTCGCATTTTTATCTATCAGTGCAGCTATGGATTGCTTTGAAAAGCCTCGTGCAGCATCAGAAATACTTAAACTGTCCTGTTTTTTATTATTTCCTGCTCCAAGCAACATCTGTATTGCTTTTTGGTGTATTCCTGCCTCTGCCTGCTGAATATGTCAATAGCTGGTTTACTGTGTTTACATCTGTTACTGTCTTCATAATTATTCTCCAAACCCTTTTTTCAACATTATACTTTCCGTGTCATTATGTCCTTAGTATATCAGCTATAATAAATATTCCCCTGATACACTAACAGTTTTATAATTCAAATATATATTTTCATGGCAAATCAGGTGCAACATACCTAATTGTCATTGTCGGAGAAAATGTCTTGCTGGACGAACTGGTAGATACTATCTTGGCACCCCATACTTGATCCAGCAACGAAGAATTTGTAACTGGCATACTATATGAATAAGTCGACTTTGTTGCTACCCATTGATCATAAAATTTATTATAAAAGTATCTCTTTGAACTTACAGATGATGTACAACCACCAATGCTTATTTTGTATCCTATTGCTCCGTCTGTTATACTTGTAATAAGCGCTAAATCAACTTTATCCTGCCATGTTCCTTTAGCCGCCAATGTAGTAGATTTAAATGTATGCGTATAACTTCCAAGTGTGTACTTCGGATTACCAATAGTAAAATTATATGTTGCAGAAATACTTGTTATAGTATGATATACCCTTAAATAATATAAGCCATATCTCCATCATAATTCTAAAGTGCATACATATGTTGTAATTTACTCAACATATTATTTACTCTGCTTTCAACAGCTTCTGGCTGATTTCTTAATTCATACCTGCTTCCATAGTAATCATTTAAACGGTCTTTCATTTCATTACAAAATAATTTTTGATCTGTTTTACCATTTAAAAACTGATTGCAGATACCACTTATCTCATTCTTCTCATTTGCATAAAAAGCTGTCTCATCTGAGATTATTTCTGACTTGTACTTATAAGATTCTGTTTTGCTTCCAATTCCAACAACCATGTAATCTGGTGTCATTTTCTCCATGATAGAATTACGTGCCGAATCATTAAAATGAACATATTCGTCAATCATGTCTGAAAAACCTGCTTGTAATTGCTCTGGAACATACATTTCATTTACTTTTCTTAGCCCCGCTTCACTTGCACTTAACAAAAATACAGATTCATAGGAAGTTCCTCTATATCCCTCCTGAGCATTCAAAAAATCTACATCTGCTGTCATTGCATTAATTTTCTCTTTTAAATCTTTCATTTCATCTTCTGTCAAATATTCAGAAGCATTTTCGTCCAGCCATTTTTCAAAAACCTCTGACTGATTTTCCGAACAGCCTTCAAACGCACTTTGTTCTCCAGAAATGGAAGTTGCTTTCAAATCTGATTTGAATAAATTTTCACATTTATACTCTGCTGGTATCTCTCTTATTTCTCCATTAATAGATGAAAAATGCATTGTATGAAAATCCGATACCTTATTACGAGCAGTCTCAACTAACTTTCTTGCCGAATCACTGATTTGTATATCATCTTCCTGAACCAAAGCATGAGAACTATTTTTTCTTTTTTCTCAATATTTCTGCTTGTCATATCAGGATTATTAATATACATATTACTCTGAATCTTCATAGCAGCCTCCTAATCCACTGGATCATAATTGTAATTTGCCTGTACTCCACTTACCCTTGTCCAATGAAGAACCACTCCATTGTCATATAATGGGTTTGGTGTCATTACATCAACAACTTTTCCTGTATCAGAATCAATAATTACTGTTGCACAATTACTTGTTAGACCATCATAGTTACTTGAAAAACTATTAACTCTCCAATTAGTATTAAACAATCCTACAACAAGGGCATTTTTATAGGAATTCCAACCGCTGAAAGGCGCACTTACATTGATAAATGTTGGAACTTCCTGCATTACCTGCATAGCTTCTGATTGAAATAAGACAACATTTTGATCCTTTGTTTTATATAAATTAAAGTAAATATTTCCATTGGACTTAACAGTTCTTTCATAAGTAAAATCTATCGGATTTCCATTTACATAAAAATTTGTTCTTGAACCGTCAAACTGAAAAATTGCTGCCTTATCTGGTGTATACCACATATATTTCGCATTTTCATCATCTGCCAATTTGTACTTTTGAAATTTTATTCCATAATATTTGTCATCGCTATAATTCATAGAACTAGCCATAACAATGAAATAATATGTACCTGTATTTAATCTGTATGTGCCATTATTGATTGTATAATAATTCTTTCCATCATATACTAAGACCTTATAATCACAACCTGTTGGCTGGTCAAAAGTATATTCCAGAATATCATTTTTGCTAATAACTACTTTGTAATAATCATAATCAAATGGACTATCAATCGTAGCCGTCATACGACTATTTCTCACATAAGAACTCGCCAAGTCTGTTGTATCATTGATTTCTTTGCCGTCATTAACTCCTGCATATGTATACATTAAAAAGCTACCATTTCCTGTCGCTGCTTCTATTCCAATAAAATATATACCTTCATCAAGCTTTAACATTGATAACTCTTGCGTTCCGGCTCCTACTATTGCACTTCCACCCACAAGTTCTAATGTTCCATCTGTTTCATTTAATTTATATACATATAAATCAAAATCCGCTGTATCATCCATTACCATTGCCGCTGTAAATTTAGTCGCTTTTGCAACGCTAAATGCATACCAACGCTGTTCTAATTCTGTTGCAACCGTATCATAAACCTGTGTTCCTAATGATATTGCTTTTGCATCATTAGGATTATCATTTACTGTCTTATTATCTTCAGTATTATCCGCCATATCTACCAAATTTACAGAATAGTCCTCTGTACAAATCTTTTCCATATCATTAATATCCGAAGGCAAATAATCTGCAACTTCTAAATCCTCATTATCCTTTATCGCAGAAAAATCAATAACACCCTCCTGCGATGCTGCGGTTTCACCTAATTTTTCTGTTATCACTGCATTTTCATGAGCATGAACTACAACAGGACCACCTGCATTATACCCTAACGATAACGCCATAATCATAGCAATAGTTCCTGCCATCTTCTTTCTATTTTTCATAAAATTTCCACCTTTCCTTTTATGTCAGTAGTTTGTTCTATTTTTTTCAATTTTTATAAGCTCTGCATTTTGTCTGAATTTTTCCACATAAATTCAGTAGTGCAGCAACTATCATACCATTTAATAACCACTGGCATACTTCAATATGAATTTTGTGTGATATAATAATTGCCATATCTGCCAATACTAAAATTATTAACGCCTGTTTTCTAAATTTTTTCTGTTCCTCTTGATCTAATGTTCGATTTTCATTTTCTATTGGAGCAAATGCAAATATAATTGCATTTGCCCCAAATGTAGTTACAGTACATAACCATAGTAGAAAAATGACTAAGCACTATTTATACTTACTATTTGCACTTGTCAAATCAAGATAAGCATCCATACTTTTCGTCCAAAGCAACGATAAATCAAACCTTCCCAATTTGTTTAAATCTTCTATGCATTCTTTAAACATTGAAATAAAATCTCTTCTGTCATTCAGTCCCATATTACCAGCTTCAAGCGGCAAAGACGTAAAGCCTCCCTGCTTCTGTACTTTGTAATGTGCCTCCAATGCACGCATTTCAACTACTGTGGCGTTTGATGGATCAACGTCATTGATATATATTCTTTGTTCAAACTCTTTTCCGTTTTCATCCACACCTTTCGCTAACACCACTGGATTTTCATCCGTCGAATCATCCGCATATTTAAGGCAATAAGAAAGACCTGTACCATTACCTCCTGTCCACAACATATTATCTGTTGTGAATATCTGATATACCTTTGGTGTTTCAGCCGTATAAAATGTCTTTTCCGCAGATGCAGGTGCTTTCATATTGTTGCCTTTTTGTTGACCATACCATGAAGATACTGTATTTAAATCAGAACCAACGTACATACTTCTGTTCCTCCTATTTCAATATCATTTTTGCATCATGCATAAAATTATTCTCCTATTTTGGATGCCAACACTGTATAAAATTCTTTTTCCTGTTGCAGATATGCTGTCCTTTCCTCTGTCATTGTTGCCAATGGATTTTCTATTCTCTCCAATATTTTGTTGATAGCTGCCAAACAACTTTCTTTCGTTTCTCCAAAAATATTGTCATTACCACCTGTCAGAAAATCCTGCTCCACAGATAGCTGCGTTAATGTACTGGATAAATCAGTCTGAAATGGATTAACCCCCCGTTTCTTCTAATGTTTCCTGCCACGCCGCTTTTACACTCTCCGGTACTGTTTGAAGGTAATAATCACTAATATAAGCAATCTGTTTTTGTTTTTTCGTCTGCAAACTGATAGGTTCTGTTATTCGCTTTTAACTGTTCATATGCCGTCTGCGCCTCACTGTTCGCTTCTGACTCATACCAGCCATCTTTATTTTTGCTATATTTCATACCATTGACCGTAAAATCTTTGGAAGTGTCTATACCCAGATAAGACATAACATCCGTAATTCCCTCTGTATACCGGGCATATTCCTCCTTTGAATGTGCTACAGTAGTCATTGTCCCACCTGCATTTCGCAGCATGGATGCCAATGCATCTGCCATTCTCTATGCTTTTACATATGATTGTGTATCATACGGATTATCTCCACCAGAAACCTCTACTCCATGCGCCGTAACCGTAAGCACATGACCTCCATTAACACGAATACTTTGTCCTTCTGCAATATTAACAGAATTATTCTGTCTGCTAAGTGAAGCACCCTTCGCCAATTTTATTGGTGTTTTTAACGCTTGTGCCAGATCCTCTACCGGATTTAGTAAGTGCTGCGACATCGCCCCATTATATGCTTCCTTATCTTTAATAACTGTATTTTTATAATTAGATGTAAGTGCTCTTGTATTGGGATTAATATAATATGATATTGATAGCATCATCACAATCTCCAATTATTTTCATTCCTCTGTCATTCGGAATCTATTCACTCTCCATAACGGTCCAAGTGATCTATTACTTTTATGACCATCTATACCAAGTTCCGCCATTCAAAAGCTGTGACATACTTTCTTCATATCTTTTCACTGCTTTCTGCTGAATGGAACTAGGCACCACATAATCGTTACCAACTTCACGTATTTTCCCATTTACCAGTTCGCAATGTGTTCCGTTTATCACAAATTCTCTGCTTGTATCCACTCCCTGTGACGCAAGAAAATCTAAAATATAATCGGTGTATGGATCTGTCATACTGGAAAAATACTGCTGATCCGCAAAATGTATCAGGGAGTTCAGACCACCTATCATCATATTGCATCTTTCATCATCTGCCTTGCTTCCGTTTCCATAGCCCTCGCCCCAGACAAAATCTTCCTGTACCGTCATGCTGTATCCATTTCCAAGATTAAATCTGCTTCCAACCCCAATCGTGATACTGTTTGTACTGGGATCATATGGTTTGTACCCTCTGGTTTTAAATGGCTGCTGTACGGTTCCAAAGGTTTGAATCTCGGATGGGAGATATGACATACCCGTAATTGCCGTAAACGCTTTCTGCCCATTCACATAAAAGGAAGTATGGGTTGCACTGTCTATATCCGCTGTAATCTCGACTTTCTCATCATTGGCAAAAGGATTCTGTCCGGTCATTCCGGTTCCATATGCAAACAGCATTCTTGTAAACTGATATCTTGTATGCTCATCAAAATGATTCAGTGTCTCTGTATCTTCTCCCTTTACATCTCCATTGCAAAAATCAACAAATTCATTTTTGCTGCCATCTTTTGTAGATAATTTACCTGTCTTTGTGTTATAAATGAAATTATAGGAACTTCCAACTTTCGTTATACTCATAAAATTGTTCTCCTTTCTGCATAGGAGTCAGTAATATGCTCTGACTCCTACATGAAATACTTTTTAAAAATCTAATTCATTACCTGGATATGGCTCCATAATACACTTAAACTTTCCATTAATTCTTCCCGACCAATGCACTCCACTATGCGTATTTTGTGAACATTTTGCTCCAAATGTCCATAATTGACCTATTGAAGCATTGGTTATGCCCTTAATTGCATTGTCACCTGGTGTATTGTAATATGTTCTTCCTCCTGCACTCATATATTTACTCAGGTGTGAACATGTTCCTTTTGAGAAGGAATCAGATAAATTAATATTTATTATTGCCGTTGTAGATGGAAACGCATTTCTCAAATCACATGTATAAGTTTGATACGCAGTTCCAAAAGATTTACCCCTCCATATGTTGGCATATCTACAATATCAAAAGTTTGTATAGCAGGACCAACATAGAAGAAATAATACATGGAATCTACCCAATCATTTCCACTACAAATCCTTATGTAAAATTTACCGGTATCTTTTGCAGTAAAATAAAAGTATTTTTCAGCAGCTCCTTTATAAACACTATTATATTCAGGATTTGTTGAATAAAAATATGAGGAATCTAAATCTTCACCCAAATAATATAATTCTATATACCAATCTCTGCGTCCAACATTTCGTAAATCTACAAAATATGTTTCACCCGCAGTTAATGAAGTGTAAAACCAATCTTCATCTGTTTCTGAATGAAGCCCTGCCGCTTTCATTCCTAAACGATATAAATCATTATTGCTGGTTACTTGAGTCGTTAATGTTTCAACCTTGCTATATGGAAATGCTGTAGTAGGTGAATCATTTTCTTCATAATCATCTGGAGTTGTTCCATATGTTTGGATTTCATCATCAGACAAGACATCATATTGTTCCTTCGATAAACTCATAGGAGACATTTCTTCTAACTTAACTGACTCCAAAGACTCAGTAACTACTTCTGGGTTATTCTCAATTACAGCATCTTCAGTAGTTGTTATTTCTGCCGCCATTATAGGTGTGCAAAACAGCATACTGCATACCATAGCCAAACTTAATATTCTTATTTTTTTCATCATTTTCTCCTTCCATTTACACAGTAATATTTTCATTACCTATTTCAGTTTTTTAGGTCTTTTAGGCTGATGCAAAATAACCGGGCAATAGCGAGAAGCTTCATTTCCATTCTTCTCTACCTCAAGTTTACAGCTTTTTGCATTAAGCTTAATAACTCTTTCTTAATATTATTACTCATCACATTTCACCTCCTGTCCAGTTATTTTTCCCAGTGTTAATAAAATTGCACACAAGATCATTCCAAAGCTCATAAACAGAATATATTTTTCTGCCATTCCCAGATATGTAAGTGCAATAACAACTAGCAATTCCACAAATACTGTTATCCTGGCAAGTTTCTTATTTTCCTCGAATTCTTCCTTATTCCAATCCATGCCAGGATGATTTACTGCTCCTAATACAAAAATAACCATTGCCGATACAAGAAAAATAATCATATTTATCTTCATATTATTAAGAAGATATGGGTATATCAATTTTATATATATAAGATAAATACTTACCGTTCCAATAAAACAGCTTCTAAAACTGTTTGCATGATACCCACCTGTGCACTTTCTTAAATTTGATAAAGATATAGTAAATAAAACAGTTTCAAAAAAAAATATCCTTGAAATAACGCTATCATATAAATAGCCGAAAATCCTATTATCTTTTCAACAATAAGTTGTATGGAATATGAATAAATACTCTCTTCGCTTTCTTTAATCAGACCATCCATATACATGTTCTTTGTCAACATATTTGCAATATATTCTGTCATGACTTCATCATCTCCAGTTCACTTTATCTTTTTTATTCGTCATTTCCTGTCTAATTCTGTATATCCATTGCAGAATTGGAAATTTTAAAGCAGAATTGGAAATAAAAAAGTAGATACAACTATAAATCGCATCTACTTTTCCTGATTATGTATTAAAATTGCAACCTTAAAATTATCATCATCATGTTTTATCACGCAGGAACCGTCATATTTTCCAACGGTTTCCTTTATATTTTCCAGTCCGATCCCATGTCTGTCTGCTTCCTTAGTTTTTTTGTTGTTATGTATCTTTTCCCAACGATTACCGGGGTGACTGAAAATGTATTTGCAACAGACAGGACAATCTGATGTTCTTCTTTTACAAATTTCATTTTTATGATTGGTTTTTCGCACTGCTCACATGCTTCTATCGCATTATTTAATAAATTTGACAATATCAGAACAATATCCTCATCTTTTATTCTCAAATCCGACAGGTCATTTACCTTTACAACAAATACAATGCCTTTTTCCCTTGTCTCCTGATACTTTGAGTTTAATATTGCATTGACAATTACATTATTTGTATCAATGAAATCTGTGTGCTGCATGATTTCATGATTGTATTGCTTCAGATAATGATTGATCTCGTCTACTCTGTTTTCACTGGCTAACGCTGCAATGAGTGCAAGCTGGTTTTTATACTCATGTTCTCTTTTTTTTTTCTGTTTATCATAATTTTCTGAAATCGTCCGGTACATTCCGGTTTCATTTTTAACCCGCTCCAGCAATAAGCGGTTCTCTGTTATCTGTACTTCCCGCTTCAATATATCATTGATCAGGCAAAAAACAATAATATTCATCACCAGCAACCCAAACGCGATACAGTTCAATATATTTTTCTGATGATCACTTTCCGGAATTTCAAAATTTGTCAGAAGTGCAATCAGGACAATGATTGTATAAATCGGAAAGATTGTAAATCTTACCCATTCTAATGTGGTAAGCATTTCCGAGGATTTTTTACAACATATCTTCGCAGCACCATAATAAAACAGACCTGCAGCATCTGGCTTAAAATTCCTAGCATTGCATTTATCAGTGGTTCCGATAAACGTTCCATCGTAATTGTCGGAAAACATTTAGACAGCATTATAATAGAAATATAATCCGTCACAAAACAGATTCCCTGATATAACAAAACAAAGATTGCTGTTTTTATCCACCGCTGTCTGAAACACAAACACATAAAAAGCGTTCCAGTCACAATGATTGCTATTTCTTTCAGTATAATGTCACCATCCAGTTTTACGGAAATAAAGTAGTCTGCCAAAATCATAGCTCCGATGACAGCATAGCGGCACCATTTACCCGACAGGTCTCTTTTTTCTGATCCCGATAAACATCACACACAATATTACAAAAAGCACTGTATACAACACTCCAAAAATATGCATTTCCATTAAATTTCACCTCTGTAACAAGCAAATTCGTTTCTTGTATCTAAAAATCTCGCCTTTGATATTGCAAGACTTTTTCCATTTGAAAGCACAGCCCTGTAACGCTCCACACTTTTTACATATTTCAAATTTACCAGATAACTTTTATGAATCCGGCAAAAGCCTTTATTCTGCAGTGATTCTGCTACATCATCCAGTTTCGTATATATTGTATAATGAACTGCATCTTCACCCGCCATATAAAATACTAGTCGATGCAGATTGCTTTCTACATAAATAAGGTTTTCCAGACTGATTGTTGTTTTCCCCTCCTGAAAATCAAAAGTCATTTCGTTTTCTTCATAATCCATTTTTTCAAGGATTGTATCCATACACTCTGTCATTGCTTTTTCAAGGCTTTCATGATCCTTTATGAGATACCTTACTGCATCCACCTTGTATCCTTCCAACGCATATGTAATAAAAGCCGTCACAAAAACAATAAAAACATCTTTTGTTATTTTCCTTATTTCCTTTGCTGTCTCTATTCCATCTATTTCTTCCATATTCACATCAAGAAAAAATAATATGATATTGATTAAGTTCTTCTCTCAGATTTAATAATTCTTTTCCTGACTCATACATATCAATCATACATTCGCAGTTTTTCCCTGCCATATATTTTAATATAAGCTGCTTTTCGGTTATTCGGAAATATTCTTCATCATCGCATATTGCTATTGATAACATTGCATTCACCTCCTCATATCATAGTCTACTCTGTGTGTATATCGGCAGGTCATCAATTTTTTCATATATTATCCCATAATTATTATCCGTGTCTTGCAGTAAAGTTCAAGTGTTATTGCAGAATTGGGAATTTTGGAGCAGAATCAGGAATATTATATAACTTTTGATTTCATCATGTAGGTTCACACACAGAGTATTGTTATATATATCTTTTCATTATAACCTTCCCCATAACCATAAACACCGCCACCAGAACAATACTGCTATATCCTGCATAAAAATAATCCTTTACTCCCAAACAGAACAAAATGATAAGAACACATACCTGCAATGCTACGATACAATGCGTTACTCTTGCATAATACTTTTTCTCTTCATCATCAAGCGGCTTGTTGATGCTCTCCACCGGGCTTAAAATAAGGATTACAACCACTGCCGCAATTCCAATCATCAAAATTACAGTTGCCGGGACATTGTTCATTACAAACTCATGTGTATAAACCGGGATTGAAAGAATTGCCATTGATATCAAAAAACAGCCGATTCTACTCTTACAGTGGCTGCCCCCACTATAGCTTCTCAACGAGGCATAAAATAACAGGAAGACCAGAACAAGTCCCGGTCTCCCCCCGTCACAATGCCAAATATTCCAGAAGCCAAAAGGTTTCCTGCAACAACAATACCATTTTCTATCCCATATTGGTACAGTTCTGCATCCTCTTTTTGCACAATCCCCTTTTGTATCAATATTTCATTTATCTTCTTTGCAAATTTAGCAATCATACCCTGTTACCACCTTAAAATTTTCTAAGTTTTTTCGCATTATCCGGTAACTTGTCCTGTCCGAAAATAAACCAGCAGCAACGGTTCATATTTGTTGCAGTTACCGTAAGGGCAAGTGCTGCCACGCTGCTTAATGCTCCATGACTGAGTCGGTTCATCAATCTTCTTAATTTTGACATATATGTATGTCCTCCTTTTCATTTGATGAATGCACTATAACATACTTTATGGGAAAATCCGGCAAAGTGTAACAGATTGACATTTAAGTGTAACACTTTGCATTTATTCCCTCACTTCAATTCCATAGAGCATTGCTGAAACCTCAAATATATCCCCTTTATCTGTAAAACTGACCGTTCCATTGTATTTTTCTATCACTTTACGGACACTCTGAACACCATGCCCATGTCTGATATTATCTTTCTTGGTTGTTTTCAGGCTTTTATTTTTTCTTTCCTGTTTTGCTGTTTGTTATTACAAGAAGCAAAATCCCCGACTGGTACTTATTTTCAATCTTTACAAAACGCTGTCCCTCCGGCACCTTGCTACAGGCTTCTACCGCATTATCCACAAGATTTCCATACAATACACCTATATCCCCGTGATCAAGCTGCATCTGCTTTGGAATACGAATAGATGTTTCTACTTTTATTCCCCTTGCCTTTGCCCTGCCAAATTTAATGCGGAGCACAGAATCTACGATTGGATTATCAGAATACTGCTTTTCATCTATCTGCTCAAATTCCATGCACATCGCACTGATTTTCTCTGAAAGTTCCTGCCCATCACTATTTTCCACCAGATGATACAGTTCATGCAATTTATGTTTCATATCGTGCTTTCACTTCTGCACTTCCTTATTCTGTTTTTCTGCTTCTTCATAATAGATGTCTTTATAGTGCATTTCTTCCCTGTACATTGCATCCTCATACTGTTTTTGCACAAGATAATTAAAACGTTCCATCATATACAGCATAAAATAATCTGTCAGGACAATGGAAATTACAATACTGGCACACATAAGCAGGCTTTTTTCACCGCCAGCTTCCAATGACAAAAGAATAACAAAGCAACAATTCAACACCGTAAAGGTAAATACCATAACCAGCACACCCAAAATTTCTCTTGGAAAGTCGGCAATCTGCATCCCTTTCTTTGAAATCAATTTTGACAGAATATACATCACATTTCCACGAACAAAGCTGCATATTACCATTACAAAATAATATTTATAACTTTCTCCCATATGAAAATTCATAGCATGCAGTAACAGCAAAGCTACAGGTTCAAACAGCATTCCAATACCCATGAATGTCACAATATTTATAATTCTCGTCCACATTCCTGATTCATAATAAAATGATAACAGTATAAGCACAATCAAAAGAGTCGCAAGATTCAGATACGGATTTTTTATGTTGCTGACAAATGTCCATATAATTGCAGCAATGGTAAATCCAGCCCATATCCATACCTTTGATACTGGTTTCATTTTCTTATTGGAATGAAAATAATACATAAACACTGCCAGATCAAACAGGCTGATGGCAAAGCGTATCACATATATCTACTATCAGTGTTTTCTTTGCCATAGCAGGAATCTTGTCCACTACTGCTGCATAGCACTGAGGAAATACTGCCACATCATCAATTTCAATATGATACGGCTCATTCTCATATTTGAAGCTTACACGCTTATTCTTTGTCAGGTACTTGATAAAATCATTCTTCTCAGCTCCAAATCTTGTAAGTGGAAGTCCTACAGCAAGGAATACTTTTGCCTCTTCAAGACCTCTTCTTTTAAGTTCCTTAGCAACTGTTGCAAGAGTGAGAAGATAAAAGCTGTCATCTTCAACCTTGGTATCCTTTACTTCCTGCCTCACAGTTCCAACCTTATAGAACTTTCCTTCATACTCAAGTACATCGCCGAAAAGTGCCGGAGTTGTTGTAATCTCCTTAACACCTGTGACAAATACCTGAGAGATTGTTTTCATCATTGACCAGCCATGATCAATGCCGATTACTTCTAACTTGTTATTCATGTTCCTTTCACTCCTTTTCTGTATTGTCTGCATTATTGTTTTGCAAAATTTCAGATAATTACCCACACCCTTTCAAGTGCTCAGTTTTGTCAGATGCAGGAATATCATCAGACCTGCCATAAAAATGCTTTCTCACTAATTTCTCATACAGTTCATCACTCTCTGCCTTAACTTTCATAAGACAGTAGAGAACCACTGTACTAATAATGATTACGAACCAAATTAACACCTTGCCCATTCGACCACTCCTCTCAAATAAAAAGAGGACCAAATCAGCTGATGGAATATTCCATCTCAAGTGCTAATTTAGTCCTCACTAAATGTTTTTGATATAAAATTGTACCTAATCTAAGCGCACAGATTCACTCTCAGACTGATTGTGGACATCTGTGATGCTGACTTGAATTTTCGGTTTAATATTGCAGCGCTGCCCTATCTTTACCGCTAAAATGGTATAAAAATAAGGACTAAATTAGTGCTAACCCCTTGATTTTACTGGGTTTCATCTAACTTGGTCCTATTATAACTCAAACACCTGTTTCCCACTTTGAAATAGTCTTATTTGAAACTCCAAGTTTCTCCGCTAATTGTTCTTGTGTTAAATTTTTCTGTTTTCTCTTTAATGCTATAAATTTTCCCGTAACTGATTGATTCATATACATTCCTCCATTCATTCGATGATATAAATATACTTCTTTCATCGTTGAAATAAAATCCCTTGTAAGTAGAATATAGGTGGAATCTCTGTTTCTCATATATTTCTCAATTCCCCCAGAGCAAGATCCACCTGTGTTTAACAATATTGTCTTTCATCACAATATTCTCTCATCAGGTTTTCATCTTGCTGGGGATTCCCCAAACCCATTTTTCTTTTATTCCGAGGTCTCAGTACACACTAGAGCAAGATCCACCCCGGTAATACCATATCGCTATTTTAGCAATATGATATTTTCCGGATGTAGGATTCTTGCTGAGGATTGTGCTCCCCAGTTCCTCACATTCAGCATAAATATACACTTGGTTTCCCGAATTTTTCCGGTCACAACACAGGGATATAAAATAGGCTAAATATCACTATACCCCTGTGAAATCACTATGTGATTATAAAAACAGTAAGGACAGAAAGTGAGGATACACTTCCGCAAAATTGCCAATTTGGGTTCCCTACCCCAAATTAAAAAACGTAAATTTATCGTCTTGTTCCATTCTTATCAAAATTCTTTTTTAATGCTATTTCTGTTGGGAGAATAGACCCAATTAAAGGAATAAGTTGAACACCACAGATAATACCTCCCATACTCCCAACACAATCTTCATTTTTTCCAATTACTAAAAGCATGAATATTACTGTTATCGGCAACATAACCATTCCACAGACATACCAGACTTTACCACAATATTTATGAGCAAATTCCCATGTGTCTTTATTCTTCATAGACATCGAAGTCCGATATCCAAAAACTGAATTTATTTCCTTTGGAGCCTTTTTCATAAAATATCTTCCAAAACCAATCATCGTAAATGGAAGAAGCAAATCCATAATCAACATAAAAATCCAAAACCCCATTGTAAACCTCCTTTACTACAACTTTCCGATTTGTATGTCTCTATTATACCATAATGATACTATTATAAAAAGGAAAAAAGCAGTAATGAATTTTCTTAATCATTACTGCTTCAAACAACTGTTCTCAGGGGGAATCGAACCCCCAATTAGCGCTTAGGAGCACGATTTAGTGGTGTAAATCCCCGTCAAGATAAGTTCGTCTATGTCAAGGAAAGCCTTGATTTTACTAACTTTCCTGTCAATTCGTGTCAAAATAAGGAAACAGAAATTCCTTCGAGTAAAGCGCTCTTCGGTGGCAACCAGGTGCCTTTGCCCCCCTGAGGATTCAACCATTGCGTTCCATCGAGTTCATATCTATGGCTATCATTCCCACAAGCCTTGCAGTAATGATAACAATATTTTCTTATTAGATTACTCTTATTATAACGTGTATGAAGCCGGATGTCTATGATTTTTTGACCATCATTGACTTATTTTTACTGATATTATCTCATATCATACTTAACAACAATGTTTTCTCAAATAAAGTACTACAATTATTAATCTATTCATCACTAAGACTCGTCTGTCGGTACTAATTTGCTTCCTTCTCTTTTAAATCTCCATATTTTACGAATACACTCTTTAGATACATCATAATCACGTTTCAAAAAAATTATTGGATTATACATTGGAAGAAATGGTCTTATTCTCATCTCAGAATAAGCTAATGCATTAATAGTATATTTTAACAATATATCTGTTTTTCTTTCTTCATCAATAGAAGCATCAAACCATTCTATATCAATTTTATTCAGTGGGACCAAACGACACATAATAGTTTGAGCAGTTATCAGCATAAGCATCAGCAATATTATAATCATTATAAAAAATAGATAAACTTTTCAAAAACTCTGGTGATCCAAGCCACCCCTTTACAGTTTCTATCTCAAAGGCATCTACAAATAAATATCCATTTACATTGTAATCATTCAATGTTCCTGCACCACCCAATCGCATATTTATATTTGTCATTCCATGATTTCCTGCTGTATCAACTTTATTTCCATGTCTATATATAAAAATCTGTTTTCCATCAAATACAAATTCAAATCCTAATTCTTTTAGATAATCCGATAACGCAGTTTTCTTTGTTAACGCATGAGACAAAGTCAATAATCCCTCGTCCCATATTGTCTCTTCACATTCTCTCGGTGTAATATGATGAACTATAAGTCGGTCTATAACTTGTGGATGTGTTCCACATTTTTCTATAAGCTTTATTAGCGACATATTTTCGATGCAATATTCATTATATCCGCAGCCAACAATATCATCTGCATTCTCTTTCACATATTCTTTTTTATATGTTCTATATCCGTTCCCATTATTTCTGCAACGGAATGATACATTTCATTCTTTCCCAAAGTATTTAAGAACATCTTTCCTCCATTTCTCAGCTGGCATATACTCAATAATATTCTCTGGAGCAATGACTGTTTCAGGATTCATATAAGCATATACATCTGAATGCAAATCGCCAAATGCACAATCTATTGCATACGAAATCAACCATCTTCTTAATTTAATCCAATTATTGCTTCTATCTTCTTCAAATTCTGTTTTGTTGCCGTAGAATGAAAAATAAGCATAATCACTAATTGTGCCTTTATACTTTACAACATAAGGCTTACATATTTCTTTCCATTTCTTATCAATCCCCGTTGTCTCTTCATTTAATGATGAAAGTGTGAATAGAAATTCTGGTGCCTCATGTATCGTTGAATATTGATATATGTCCCTACAAAAGAAAAAAAGCATTAACCTGATAATCAAAATATAATTTATGTCCGATTTTATGTAATTGATTTTTTCTTCGAGACAATACATCTAAATCCTTATATTTGTCATAATCAATATCGTATACATTTTCTCCGACATACACACATTTATTATCTATATCAAAGCTAATATAATTTTGTTTTAGGAATCTTCTCAGCTGCGTATCATTTTCCAATACCCACTGTAAATTATGAAGTCCATATAACTTAATTTCATTACAATCATCTACACACGTTGTTACATGAAATGCAGCTATTTCCAACTTTTCAATATCAATCGAATCCATCACTATACGGTATTTCTCATAAAAAGCATTAACATCCTTATGGCATTCCAAACAATAAGCCTCTATTAAGTCACCTTGCTTCATTTTTAATGCTTCATATAACCAGTTATATGCCACATTCGGATTTGTTATATCATATAAATATCTGCTCATAGCACTATTCCTTTTATGTTCTGCATTTATATTCCATTGTGTAACCTTTCCACATATTCAACAAGCCTATCATAGGTCATAATAGTTACCCTCGTTTCACTTTGCATTTCTCCTCTCAGCTGATTGCTTATTTCATCCATCCTATCCCGCCTACTAACAACAAGGCAGTACCTAAATCCCCAACTTGGAACATTATTAGCAAACTCTTTTATTCCTTCAGAAGCAAAAAAGTATGCTCTATTCTGATCAATCCAGCGTTTCCAATCTCTAATTTGATTAAGACCCTTTCTTACTTTTTTTCTGTCTCTGCATTTGCAGTTTTAATCCTAAAGTCTACATTTACATCTTCAAACTCAACAAAAACAAATTGATATCCTAGTGAATTTTTCCCTACCAATAAATAATCCAATCGGTACTGTGATCCAAGCTGAAATTCTGGTACAACACATGAAAAATGATGTCCAAAATCATATGCTTTTAATATCGATAATGGAATAAACCACTTTTGATTACTTTTTTTTATATATCGCTGCACATCGTTTTCTTTCTTTGCTTCATTGATAATATCTAAAAAATTTTTTGCTTCTTTATCACAATTTATAGCATGATAATCACCAATCTCATATACTTTGAAATTCGATGGCAATTTCGCAATTTGTAATTCTTCCATCCGCAATCTTCCTCCATATATAAATGTTATTTTAGCCTCTTATACATTATAATATCACAAAAACAGCGATATCATATAAATGATTTCATCATCTACACAATATCACTATTTCTTTTTTATATATTATACCTTCATCGTCTTCGCCACCGCTGTAAGCAAAGCAGCCATCTCCGGATTAGTCAAAACCTTCATAAGCAAATCAGCATCCACTCCCTCATGAAGTTCCACCGCGCTGCTGCTTTCCGTCTGATCACGCATCTCCGGATTAAGGTTCTCCTTATTATAAAAGGCATTTTCCATCAGCTCCGCATTCTTTCTTCGGTCCTCATCAATGATATGACCATACACTTCCGTTACCATATCTGCCTGCGCGACCTGAATCTCCCTGAACTGCTTTAATATCCCCACCACTCAGTTTCAGCTTGTAAGTAACACTGGTATGCCGAAGACTGTGAAATACCACATCCGGCAGTCCCAGTTTATCAATAATCCTCTGCATCTGATCTCTTAGGTAGCTGTCCCCGATAGGTAGTCCAAATGTTGTTGCCATCACCAGATTATAATTTTGGTATTCACTCCCAAGTGCTTCAATAATCTCATACTGTTCTTTCTTTAGATCTGCCAGACACTGTGCTACATATCTTGGAATATAGACTTTAGAGAACCTTGAGCAGTTAGAAGAAAAATGGGGAAAGAAATATCCATCTTCTGTATCATCATGGAGAAACAACTGGCCTCAGCTTTCAACATATTTCAAATATCCGGCAGAGATACGAAAACTGATTTATACTACGAATTCCATAGAGAATTTCAACCGGCAGCTAAGGAATGTAACGAAAACAAAGACGATTTTTCCCACGGACGATGCCCTGTTTAAGGTTCTGTATCTGGCAATGTGTGACATCACCGAAAAATGGACGGGAGCCGGCTGGAACTGGGGACAGACCCTAGACCAGCTTTGCATCTATTTCGGAGACCGGATTTCGCCATCCGATTTAGAATAAAGCATGTAAAAGCATAGGAAAACGCAGGCTGCCGTTGACAGCCTGCGTCTGTTGTGTAAAAATCATCCTTATAGGAGCCTTATTAAGGTTACCCTTTTTTTACCACCGATAGCGAATAAGAATTTCCAGCTAATTTATGCTTGACTTTTCATAGCTGGTCTCCAGCAAATTCAAAGCTTCACGAGCTTTGCACTTTCTTACAAAAGAACCATCCCTCCTACCGAGCCAATGGGACACTCCTCGTGACAAAAGAAACGTCCCCAATTATTAACGTTAATCTTTACTTGTTTTTCTTCTAATCCCTCTCCTCTCACAACCAGTTCTATCTCGCCAGGTTCATAACCTGCACGAATCACTGCAATTGCTTTTCCGTAAAAGGTTTCAAATTTACCATTGTAATAATTATGATTTGTACAGGGAGTTGCGGAACCAAATCCCTGCAACACTCCTGCTCCTTTTACTTCCACAGTAAGCACCTGATCGGAATTAACTTTCGTTATTCCATTATCACCCACTAAGTCAACCTGCACATAGCATAGATCCTGACCATTGCTGTTCAATGTGTTCTTCTCAGCAGTCAATTTGAGATTGCTTTTTCCGGTTGCACTTATTAATTTTGCTGTGCCGATTTCTCTTCCCTGCCTGTCATAACATTTCGCAATAAGCTCGCCCGGTTCATATGTAACCCTTTTAAAGGTTGCTTTCATTTTATTAACTTTACTTCGACCCACTTTTCTTCCATTGCAAAACAATTCAGCATACTCAGCGGTTGTGTATACAATTACATCTGATTTATTTCCTTCGCAGCCATCCCAAGACCAGCTTGCCACAGCGTCAGTATTTCTCCACATAGAAGCTGCTCTCTTACAATTTGTGTACTTCATTGGTTCCACGGCAAGAACAGGAGTATCCTGCAATCCCCATATGAGCTTATTCCAACCCACTTCCGGTCTCATATTTCCGCAGATATCAATAACACCACAACCGGCTAAGATAGGGAGCCCCGGAATTGCATTTTTCCTTGTCTGTTTGCTCATATATCGTATTGTTCCAATTCCGGTTTCTCCGATATAATCCCATCCCGTCCACATAAAGTCTCCAATAAGGTTATCGTTTTTCTTCACATATTGCCAATTATCATACAGAGTTTTGGGAAGTGTTTCCGAGCCCACAATACATCTATCCGAATTCTGCTTTTGCTCTTTATCATATCTTGAGGTTGCATAGTTATATCCTGAAATATCAAGAAGCGGAGCCAGAATATCACATACCTTATCCGCTGACGGTTTTGCTGCCATCTTATCAATAATGCCACCCATTTTATTCATAAGGATATTGTAAAAGGTACTGGTAGGCATACTATCCATGGCATGCTTCCGTTTTGTTTTCTTTTCCATCCATTTTTTTTCACCGTAAATTCCTGAGCCCTTTGCAGCCATTGTTGCAAGAAGCAAATTAATACCACAAGTTACAGCGCGTTTTGAATCTTTTGCTTTTACATATTCAGCCATCTCCTTGCATAATGACTGCCCCTTCTCTGTCCCAAGCTCTGAAATCTCATTTCCGATGGAATACATCAACACTGAAGGATGATTATAATCCTTATCAATCATGGCTTCGCAATCTTTTTTCCAATCATTTAAGAAATCGTTGTCTGCATGATCATATGGATTCTTATGAATCAACCAATAATCATATAGCTCATCCATTACATACATACCTATCTCATCACATGCTTCCAGCATTTCTTGGAAATTGGATTATGTGAACTTCTGATTGCATTAAAACCTGCCTCCTTAAGGATTCTGACTCTTCGATATTCCGCATCCCTAAAATTACATGCACCGATTACACCATTATCATGGTGAATGCAGGTACCTCGAATAAGCGTATTCTTTCCATTGATAAAAAGTCCTTTTCCACTCCACTTTATTGTCCTGATTCCGAATTTTGTTTCTTGTGAATCATTCACGATTCCATCATTAGTAAGTTCTACACAGCATCTATATAAGTAGGGGGCGTCCTCATCCCATAATTTCACATTTGGAATGACAATTTCCACATCCTGACCTTTGCCTTCTGCAACAAGGCTGTCCTTGTCATATATTTTTACATTAATATTTCCCATTCCGACAAAATCTGTCTTCACACTGATTTTGCTTTCTGTCAGAGTATCAATTTTCACTCCATTTGGCTTAATGTAATTTTTTTCAGATACATAGAGGTTCACTCCTCTATAGATTCCGCTCCCGGAATACCATCTACTATTCGGGGTCTTTTCATTGTCTGCTATAATTTCAAGCATGTTATCTGCTTTCAAATAGGGTGTCAATTCTGTATAAAAATTGGAATACCCGTATGCTCTTTTTCCTATTTTATTTCCGTTTAGTATAACAGTAGCATTGTGGTAAACACCTTCGCATTCTAAAATTAGGACTTTATCTCTCCATTCCTCTTCCATATGAAATTGTTTCTCGTAGATATATTTTCCACCGTCAAAGTATGCACAGGCTCCTCCCGATGGATTCTCTCTGTTTCTGCGCTCATAAATCATAGCATCATGAGGCAGATTCACCTTTTTTTTTACCATCCGAACCTTCTTTGTAATAGGTCCATTCTCTGTTAAAATCGTATTTTATCATTTCATTCTCCATCCTTTATTTGTTCTCGGAATTAATTTCAACGAATCAATGTATTTTAAGAAAGTAATCATAATACATACGAATGCAATAATACCATAAAGTAATACCGTGGTAGTCCAAGCACTTTGACTATTAAAACCGCCAAATTTTCCAATGATTGAAGGTGTAATAGTTGCAACAACGAGCGTTGCCATCATTGAAAATACACTTCTGACAGCACTGACAGAGCATCTGTCTTCTGAAGTCAGAGAAAATCTTGGCAACATAGAATGATATGCGAGATTAACGGCGGTATAGCAGATTACCGACATCAAAAAATATGTTACTGCAATGTATACCTCCTTCATATCTTCCGAAAACGCTGTTGGCACAAAGAATACCAATAGCACGGGCAAAATCAGTGGCAATCCCATAAATAGAAGCCACGGTCTTGCTTTTTGCCCCATCTGGTTTTCGTTTTGTCAATAATCATTCCCATTACAATGTCGCTAAGTCCGTCAAAATTCTGCAAATCAGCATCATTGTTCCCACAAATGATGCACTTACCAGTGCACTATCCGTATAATACATAGTCAAAAATGATTATGGCAAAATCCAGATCAGATTTACGCCCACATCTCCAAGCCCATAAAGAACCTTTTCTAAAAATGTTGTTCCACCAATTTGTTTTTGTTTACCCATATTTATCTTCCTTTCTGAAGCAGTCCTAATAAATGAAAGTAAAAACTATTGTTTCCAAATTCTGCTTCTTTCGTTTTTTATACCTCTATAATCCGTTTTTTGTCAGACTTATCAATTTCAAAAAGCGTAATCATGACAAATTGAGATTTACCAAATCCGTTCTATCTGATATAATAAATGAAAAGAAGAATTTTTTGATAATCTAATCTGTTTGTCCTTAAAAAGATACCAATGGAGATGTGAAATGGAACTGAAAGAGAAGTGCGATGAATATGTACTAAGAAATGTTAAAACAATTGATATCGCTGACTATGAGAGTTTTCTTCAGCTAAATAACAATCAGGAACCCGTTTTAACCGGTCTGCACCGTGGACTAAGGGACCTGTTATCCGTTCACGCCTGGACAACCTCCCCCGAAGGACATCAGAATTACCTTTATTTTCAAATGAACGGTGAGCAAAAATTTTGCGCAACTCTCTATTACAGTTCAGAAACCCTTTGCCAGCCTCATACTCATAACTACATTGAACTTCTCTATGTCATGGGTGAACTTCGCATGCAAATTGATGGAAAAACATATTCCTTCAAAGAAGGGGATATTTGCCTGATTAATACCAATACCATTCATTGTGAATACATCGAACGAAAGGATAGTTTCATCATCTGTCTTTGCACGGACGATATCATCTTTGAACAGTATCAAAACTCTCGTAGTGCAAAAGACTACACATTAAGTTTAAAAAGGTTTATTAACCAAAAACGTATGCAGGAATTATTTGTATCCTTTTCTCCAAGAAATACAGATACACATAAAACAAAACACGCATTCGAGACAATTATTTCAGAGCTTATGGAGGATTTACCTGGGAAACAACGAATTGTGATTGGATATGTAGAAAGAATCATTGATTTACTTGCCAGAGAATATAGTATTCAGGCAACTCGTTCAGATAAAGAAGAGTTACAGAAAGTATTGGTGCAGTCCATTTGTTCCTATATTGAATATCACTACGACTCCGTTACAGTTAATGAATTATCACAAATTCAGTTACAGTCCGGATTATCTTACAAAAATATTTAAGAAGGAGCAGGAAACTAACTTATCAGCATACATTCAATTGGTAAGGCTTCAGCATGCCTCTGAATTAATCAGCTCTACATCCTTACCAATTGAAAAAATCAGTAGAAAAGTTGGATATAATAACGTGGGATTCTTTTATAAAAAAATTTTATGAAATCTATCAGACAACCCCCAATGAGGTGCGTGAAAAATAAAGAACGCACCTCATTAAGACCAAACTTCCTGTTTAGGATTCACAAAAGAACCATCCCTCCTACCGAGCCAATGGGACACTCCTCGTGACAAAAGAACCGTCCCCAATTAATATAATCAAGATGTATTAGTGCACTTCGTCAATTCAAAACTGTCAAATATATCAAAGCCAGTCAGCTCATCAATGAGTTGTCAAAGGCTGAAAAACTGGATAATTACCAGGAAGTACTTAACCAGTATGCAGCATATGACCTGCTTGCTGTAGATGATTTTGGGCTGATGAACTTGGATATTAACAAATGCCGTAACCTCTTTGAGGTATTCGACAGTAGGGATCCCCACAAGTCCATCCTTGTGATTTCCCAGATTCCGGTAGCTTCCTGGTATGATATGTTCCTTGAACATACATATGCCGAAGCATGTCTAGCACGCCTTCTCTCTGACGCATATCGCCTTGAGATGAATGGTCGTAACATGAGAAATATAGAACCTATTAACAAGCAGCCGTAAACGGCTGTCAAAACACACCGCTGGCGCGAACCCCTTACACCGCTATCGCGAGAAAGGGGGCCGTTTAAGCGAATTTAGCATGTATCGGTAGATGGTTTGACTGGATTTGTGGATGCTATCAGTGCAGTGTTCCCAAGAGCAGAAATACAACGCTGCATTGTACATCAAGTGCGTTATTCCACTAGATTTGTAAATTACAAGGACTTGAAGCCTTTTGTACAGGATTTAAAGGAAGTATATCAGGCATCCACTGAGGAACTTGCACTAGAGAACCTTGACCAGTTAGAAGAAAAATGGGGAAAGAAATATCCATCTTCTGTATCATCATGGAGAAACAACTGGCCTCAGCTTTCAACATATTTCAAATATCCGGCAGAGATACGAAAACTGATTTATACTACGAATTCCATAGAGAATTTCAACCGGCAGCTAAGGAAGGTAACGAAAACAAAGACGATTTTTCCCACGGACGATGCCCTGTTTAAGGTTCTGTATCTGGCAATGTGTGACATCACCGAAAAATGGACGGGGAGCAGGCTGGAACTTGGGACAGACCCTAAACCAGCTTTGCATCTATTTCGGAGACCGGATTTCGCCATCCGATTTAGAATAAAGCATGTAAAAAGCATAGGAAAACGCAGGCTGCCGTTGACAGCCTGCGTCTGTTGTGTAAAAATTTCTTCATTTATTAAAATTTCCAATCATTTGATCAATAACTTTTTTTATTGATGGCTCAATATTTTCAATCCCCTCCGGCTCCTGTACATTTGCTTTGGGTTCCTTAAAAGCTCTTCCATTTCTCCAAAATAGAGCTCTTGTCTTCCATGCCACATATTTTTCTATGGCCATTTTGCTGTCCTTATATTCTTCACCACAACATACACATACAAAGATAACATGACAGAGAAGAACATGATCAAGATATATGTGGACGCAAGCTCGGCAAAGAGAGTAGATATTATCATCAAGCACTACACGGATTTTATGGGAATCGTGGACGGATACACGGAAGGACTCAGGTACATGATCGAGTGTGAAAAAGAAAGCAACAGTCATCAGAAGATGGGAGATCTTGGTATCAGAGTCCAGACAGGAGGAACAACCAGTGATCCGACAGCAAAAAAAAGGCAATCCGAAATGTCATGACACTTGAGGCACTTATCAACTGTGATTTCTCCGGAGATGTAATGGAAGGTGTGAACCGTGCAGAGGAATTTATCAGAGATGCCTATCTACTTCGGGACATGAGAAAAGATTATGTCTGTTCAACCGTCAGCTATCCATTCTTGGAACAGAAAAGGAGACCTTTGAAAAATATCTCCGCAGGGAGAAGTCACTGGATGATATCGCAGACGAACATGGGATCACTTATGAGTCTGCCCAGCAGAAAATCCACAAAATCAGAACCAGGGTAAAAAAAACAGGTTGTTGGTTTCATGGATGGAAAGATGGGAGGTATTGCGTAATGGAAGAAAAGCGATGCTATACCGTCAAGGAGCTGCAGGAGATTCTGGGAATCAGCAGACCGACAGTATATGAATTATTGAAAAGAAATGAATTCCGATGGATCCAGGTTGGCACAAAGTACCGCATTTCTAAGAAAAGCTTTGATGAATGGCTAGATAAGATGATGGAAAATCCGTAAATTTGCCTTCTAAAGCATTTGGATGTCAGAGTGGTATAGTGTGAGCAAAAGGAGGTAATGGCAATGGATAATTCGATGGAAATACAGGATATCAGGACAAGATTAGAACAGTTTCAGGCAAATAAGGATCCCAGACTGAAAAATACAATGTCAGTGCCGGAGATGCGCAGGCTGCTTGGATTAAAAAAAAAAGACGGAAAGCTACTGGCTCGTTCACAGGAACTTTTTGAAACTAAAATTATTGACGGAAAAATGAGGGTAGACATTGAGAGTTTTGAGAAATGGTATGCGAACCAGGTAAAGCATAAAAAAGTCAATGGGGAGGAACCCGGAGCAGAACTGATGAAAACATCTTATTCTTTTTAAAGATGCGGCTAACCTTTTGGGAATCAACTCCTCTAATCTGTATGAGATATGGCGGGATGAGAATCTGGAAACGATTACGGTTGATTTTGTGAAACGTCTACCTATAGAAGTATTGCCTTGTATTGGCTGTGATTAACTGTGCTAATCGGAACACATCGTTTTTATGTTTCTTTATATTTTTGCTGTCAACCTGCTCTCCATTCAACTTGCGTTCTTTTAAATCAAGCCACGCTTTCGCCTTAAATGGTATCAGCAAGTCGGACTTAATACCGGAATGCCTTCAACCATCATTTGTCCAGTTTTTAGCAATTCATAATACGCTTCATTTAGAAGGATTGCCGACAAGCTGGAGATTTCATCATCTATCGGAAGTGGAGTGAGAACTGCATCATCTTCCAATATAATAAAATCCGGATTTCTGGAAAATATTTCTATCATATATGGATATTCTTTACTTTTCGGAGATGTGAAACGATAAAACTGTGCATTTCCAGTGCTTTTATTCAAATGCTCATATCCTGCTTCTTTGACATATTCCCAAAACTGCCTGCCAAACTCCGCTGTTATGGATTCAACAATCAATACAATATCTACATCTTTTGTAGCACGAAATGGTAGTTCTTCGTTTTCCATAATCAAATCACACGCTGTCCCGCCGATGATGACATATTGATTTTCAAAACCTTGAAATCTTTCCTTAAATTTTGTAAATCCGCTGACCATTACTCCTTCAACCTTCTTTCCTGCAATTCATCTACTGCTTCTTCAATTCTTTCATCATTTGTATCTGTAAAAGATAAAACAATGGAAATATCGTCAGCACTGTTATCCTCTGAAAATTGTTTCGGGTTGTATGCCCATAATTCAAGTCTTATCTGCTTATCCGGGTCTATCAATTCATCGGTCAGCAAAGTTTTATCATAATCTTTCTCACTAATTGCATAGGTAACAACTCGGCTTGGATTTAGCATTGTTTTTTCAGAAAGTGCCGTTTCCCCTGCAAAGACCATATTTTCTGTAACTTGCGTCTTATCTATATATCCTGTTTTTCGAACAGGAGTCGTCAAATATACTTTTGCTTTTTTAAATAATTCATCTCTGTTATATTTTGACTCAATAAACTTGTTGACACCGTCTTTTGCTACAAGAAACAAATCCGTCGCTTCCAACTGCTTTACTGCTCTGGTCAAGGTCATTGCTGTAAACGGAAGCACTTTTCCGGCTTCTGAAGTATACAATCGTGTTTTCTTACTGTACAGATAAAATAAAAACAACTGCTGCGTGGAGCAAACAAACTTACCTGTCAGCTTTTGGGGTTCTTTTCTCATCAGAAAGCATTGTCCCGATGAAAGGAAGAAAGACCTGCTTATCAGTAATAAACGGTATATTATTTTCTATAAGACTTTTTCTTCGATAATTTGATACCGTTGTAAGTTCAAATACGACTGGCACATTATCAATCTGCTGTATTTTTACAATTTGTTTTTTCAATGCCGGAAGTGTGGCAAGTTCTTCTGTTGGAGCAAGCATTATACAGCGTCTGTTTCCAATATATGCTGTATGAAAATCATAACTCCCTGCAATATAAACAGGCAAAGAATCCTGATGATTCCATGCTTCATATTTTATAGAAATCCCGAATACGCTTGTAAGCATATTTCTCATTCTCCTTTTAACTCAATTTGTTTTATTTTAACTTAGTCAATGTTATAAGTTAAGTTTTTGAGTTATTTTGAATTTATATTTCCTTTTTCCGTGACCTGCTAAAGGCGCTTTCATCAGAAATAAAGGCTTAGTGAATGACTTATTCCATTTTCAAGCTAAAAGGCTTCCGTTTTTGCTATCCGGAATGAATACCTTCCACCATATTTTTTCATTTGAGCCGAAGATAATATCATATTATGAAAACGGAAAAAAAGCTCATCTACGAGGTGTGTGTCAATCAGACAAAGACACTCCTTTACATAGTTTCCACTTTCAAAAAAAATAAAAAAATTTGTGTTTTTGAAAGTGACATCTTGCATATACTATTAGCAAACAGTATACTAAGTACAACGAAGCAGTTTCGAGAAATGAAAAAAATCCAATTTTTGAAAGTGGGTGACTATATGAAAACAATCACGAGAACTAAATATCTCGATAGAATCATTGAACTGAATGGCACTCCTGACATCAAGATCATCACGGGTATTCGTCGTTCTGGTAAGTCCAAGCTGATGCAAGCGTATATTGAGTATCTGAAAAGCAACTTTGAAAACATCAATATTATCTTCATTGACTTCATGGATTTAGCATATGAAGAAATCATGGAATACCATGCCTTACACGCATATGTGGAAGAACATTATCAGGAAGGTAAAACGAACTACCTGTTTGTAGATGAGGTTCAAATGTGTCCTAATTTTGAGCTGGCAATTAATAGCCTGTACTCTAAGGGAATTTACGACATCTATGTAACAGGCTCCAATGCTTTCCTGTTGAGTGCAGATCTGGCAACCCTGTTTACCGGACGCTATATTGAAATTCATGTGTTTCCTTTCAGTTTCCAGGAATATTGCCAATATTATGATGATGTTAGTGATAAAGATAAACTCTTTGATGATTACGCTATCAAAGGCGGTTTAGCAGGTTCTTACGCTTACAGAACTGAAAAAGACAGAACAAACTATATCAAAGAGGTCTACGAAACTATTGTTACAAGGGATTTGGTGCAGAAATATGCTCTCCCGGACACTTTGGTTTTACAACGTCTGAGCGAATTCCTTATGGATAATATCAGCAACCTGACTTCTCCGAATAAGGTCAGTCAGCTACTGACAGCAAATGAGACTCCAACCAATCATGTAACCGTTGGCAAGTACATTAAGTATTTGTGCAATGCTTTTGTATTTTATGATATTAAGAGATACGACATCCGAGGTAAGAAATACCTTGAAAGCTCTGAAAAGTTCTATTTATGTGACAGCGGTATTCGATATGCAATACTTGGAAGCAGAAATATGGATTATGGCAGAGTATATGAAAACATCGTTTGCATCGAGCTTCTTCGCCGTGGATACGATGTCTATGTCGGCAAGCTCTATCAAAAGGAAATCGACTTTGTTGCTCAGCGAGGCAGCGAGAAGTTTTATATTCAAGTCAGCGACAACATTTACGGTCAGGAAACATTTGAGAGAGAATGCTCTCCTCTCCTTCAGATTCGAGATGCTTATCCGAAAATGATTATTGCCAGAACCAAACATCCACAATATAGCTATGAAGGAATTGAAATTCACGATATAGCCGATTGGTTACTACAAGAATAAGCAGGGCGAAATATCTCCGTCATTCTCTTTTTTCCTTTTTGCCAAATACTGTAAGTATAACTCCTGCAAACATAACCACTACAAATGACCATGCTGTGTTGTCGTCCCCTGTGGAAGTACTTTTTATATGATGTAATAAAATGGATAGCTTGCAAAGTCAAGTAAACTATCCATTTTCTTTATCTTAACGCAATAATCTTGGCTTGTCTTTGGGTGAATTATCCCTTGCGGTTGGGGTTATTTTAATATCAATTTCTGCTCTATGCTTTCTGACATCTGCAAAGAGTCTTCTGAAATCATCATCTATCGAAATATAATTTTTTTGATATTAAATTGTTGTGAGTTTTGCAAACTTGAATTTGTCCGCTCCTTTTATATAAAATAATTCCATTTTTCAGAACTACTAACTATTTTTCTTATCTAAATGACATTGATTATCTAATTAACTACATTATTTTCTGTCTAAAATATCCATAAATTCGTCACCTGTAATTGTTTCCTTCTCATACAGGTACATAGCCAGTTCGTCCAGTTTTTCCCTGTTTTCAGCAAGGATTTTTTCTTGCTTTTTCATGCTCTGCTTTTACGAGCTGCACGACTTTTTTTCATCAATTTCCTTCTGGGTATCTGTGGAACAGGAAAGAGACGTATCGCCGCCAAGATACTGGTTGGTCACGGTTTCCATTGCCACCATGTCGAATTCATCTGTCATGCCGTAGCGGGTGATCATCGCTCTTGCAATTTTTGTTGCCTGTTCGATATCATTGGAGGCTCCGGTCGTGATCTCACCAAATACGATCTCCTCTGCCGCACGTCCGCCTGTAAATGTAGCAATCTTATTCTCAAGTTCTTTTTTCGTCATCAGATATTTATCACCCTGCTCAACCTGCATAGTGTAGCCGAGTGCACCTGAGGTACGCGGGATGATCGTAATCTTCTGGGCCGGTGCTGAATGACTCTGCAATGCAGCTACCAGAGCGTGTCCTATCTCATGATATGCAACAACCTTCTTCTCTTGATCTGAAAGAACCGCATTCTTCTTCTGATATCCTGCAATAACCACTTCTATACTTTCTTCGAGATCAGATTCATTTACAACGGTCCTTCCACTACGGACAGCACGTAATGCTGCTTCATTTATGATATTAGCAAGCTCCGCACCGGATGCACCGGATGCCATACGTGCAATCGTATGCAGGTCAACATCATCAGATGCTTTTATCTTCTTTGCATGAACCTTTAAAATTGCTTCACGGCCTGCAAGATCCGGCAGTTCAACCGGCACACGTCTGTCAAAACGTCCCGGACGTGTAAGTGCCGGATCTAACGACTCCGGACGGTTCGTTGCAGCAAGAATGATGACACCATTATTTCCTTCAAATCCATCCATCTCTGTAAGAAGCTGGTTTAAGGTCTGCTCCCTCTCATCATTTCCGCCCATTTGTCCGTCACGCTTTTTACCAATGGCATCAATTTCATCAATAAACACGATACAGGGTGCCTTTTCCTTTGCCTGTTTGAACAGATCTCGAACCTTGGAAGCTCCCATACCGACAAACATCTCAACAAATTCTGATCCGGACATTGAGAAAAATGGTACATTTGATTCACCCGCAACTGCTTTTGCAAGCATTGTTTTACCAGTTCCCGGAGGTCCTACAAGAAGGACACCTTTTGGCATAGACGCACCTACATCGGTATACTTCTTCGGATTGTGAAGATAATCAACGATCTCTGAAAGGTTTTTTTCGCCTCATCTTCTCCTGCAACGTCTGAAAAACGGATTCCCTCACTGGATTGCACATAAATCTTCGCATTGCTTTTTCCCATTCCAAAAGCCATCGAATTTTTTCCTCCGGCATGCTCCATCAGTTTCTTCGCCATATAATTTCCCAGTGCGATAAAAAGGATCAATGGCAAAACCCCGGTCAGCAGGAAGCTGATGATCGGTGACATCTGCTTATCGATATCTTTTGCGAATACTGCTCCACATTCATATAGCCTGTCCGTCAGGTTCGGATCGTTCATCAGACCTGTTTTATAAATATTTTTTTGATCTTTATCTGTAAAGATGATCTGATTGTCCTTAACTTCTACTTCACCGATATTCTTCTTCTCGATCATGCTCATAAAAGTTCCATAATCCGTTTCCTTTACCTGATGCTTCATAAGGATTGGTGTGACAACCAGATTAAATACTATCAGCACTATTAACACAATCCCATAATAATATGCCAGTGGTTTTTTCGGTGTTTTAACTTCTTTCATGTTCTTTCCTCCTGTTGTTCTGCGTTATGCTTTCTCCGTGCATTTTCGTATTATTTATTCTGCCATCTGACTTCGCCCTTGGACAGAAGCGGATAACCTCCTGCAACAAATGCCATTCCGATCAAAGCATAATGGCTTTTTATCTTCCCGGCAAACCGGAAATCAAATTCGTAATTTTTTCTAGTCATTGCAATATAAAATTGCTTATACAGTCTCTTCCTTAAGAGTCCTGGTATTCTGGATAATATACAGAGCGACCGATATGACCATCATTATAGCGCACAAACCAATCAACAGATCTGATACCATCGGTGTAATGTGGAACCATATAATATGCACCGCTGCAGTTCCATATAATAAAAAGGTTACTATCTTTCCATGCCAGTCTGCACCGTGTACTTTTCCTGTCTTTCGTATCACAAGACATCCACTGACTGCCATATACAGCTCCTTACCTGCCATTATTACGATTAAAAGAAGCATATGCGGAAACCGAGTAAACAGACAGATTAACATCGCTGCCTGTGTCAGCTTATCGGCCACCGGATCAAGTATTTTTCCCAAATTACTAATCATATGGAATCTTCTTGCGATATATCCATCAGCAAGATCCGTAAGACCAGACAGCAATAAGATTTCTCCAGCTAACAGAGGATTTTTCTTTACACAATAGCTCCATATAATTACCGGAATCAGGCAAAGCCGAAAAAAAGAAAGAAGATTAGGAACCGTAATAATTCTATTCAAATTTTCTTCCTGATTCCTTCACTCTCTGCATGTACGGTCGCCTCGCTTTCCTTTTTTTTGACATAAACCAATAAAATATAACACAAAATGCTAATGCAAACACAACACCAAAAACATTTTGAATCACTCTAAGACTAACCGCTCCTTGTAATCCATAAGTCTCTGCAGCAATGGCTAAAGCACCAAATGTGTTAAATACTGCCTGCCAGCCATATTGTGCTGAAAGTCCTACACCGATTCCACCAAGAATTCCTATATATGCATAGATTGACGAAGGAAGCAGAAAATATAATACTGTAAAACATATAACACCTGCAATATTTCCGACAATCCTTTTACGGACTCTGTAGTGCATATCTTCCATAAATGGCAAAATCGCGGACATGGCCGCAATACCAGCCCACATTGCACGTGGCATATTACAAAGTTCTGCAATGCAAAGGACAATCGGTACGCATAAAATCTGACATATCTGCCATTTTGTTCTGGGATCTTTCAGATTTCTTTTTATAAGTTCTGTTTTTATGATTTCGATAAAATACGAAGCAGGTAAGTGCTGCACCTAAAGCCATTCCGACTAATCGCATCTGATAGCTTTTTCCCGTAACATCATAACCATATAGCAGCAGATACCCAAGAACCAATGTAGATTGATTAAACATGAATGGATTATGGCATCCGAACAGAATCAACACAGCCAGTGCCGCAATATTTAACAGCATTCCCAATACCGGTGAAAACTGATTTGCTAAAAATGCGGACATACAGTCATAATTACAAAGAATAAAGCCAAAAGCATCGTAGATTGTCCGGTGTGGATCCCCAGATCCGCATTCCGAAATACCATAAGGCATAATAAAACTACTACACCCACAATACTGTTCTCATTTCCAAATAAGATCCTGGTCCTTCATCTTCCAGAATGAACTTAACAGAATCCTGTTCTTGTTTCAGAAACATCATAATTGTCCCCTTTGAAGGGCTGAACTTAATCGCATTATCCAAAAGATTTATCCAGATATGCATAAAAAGTCCTTCATTCCCAGTATATTTAACTTCCTCCAATTCTACCTGAAAACCAATTTCTTTTTCTGTCCATTTTGTTTCCAATGAAAGAAATGCCTGGCGGATCTGTTCATCCAGACGATATTCTGTTTTTTTCATTGGTATATTCTGATTCTCTAACTTGGATAACAGCAAAATATTACCAACCAATCCGGAAAGTCTTTGGGTGTTAAATAAGATTTTTTCTACATATTCCTCTTGATCCTGAGACAGTTCTTCTCCCTGAAGCAGCATTGTATATCCTTCAATGGCATTAATCGGGGTCTTAAACTCATGAGAAACATTGGAGACAAAATCCATCTGCAGTACTTCTGTTGCACGGAGCTCTTTTGTCATCACATTAAAACTCTGGTAAGATTCTCCAACTTCTGCGATACGGCTGTTCGTTTCCAAGTGCTGTTCAAAATCTCCCTGCGAAACTTCCTTCATTGCTTTACTGAGTCTGGTAATTGGTTCCAGTAATACAAGTGCCAGCCAGATTGCACCAGTCAGACAGGATCGGATCCGCAATCCTTTTTCTTTCTTTTTGTTCCATTATTTTTTCACCACCTTGTATCCAATTCCACGCATTGTTACGATTTCAAAATCAGGGTTATCTTTAAAACGCTCTCTGATTCTTCCTATATGTACCTCTATCGTATGTGGGTCTGCCTCCGTCTCGTATCCCCATACTTCATCCATCAACTGTTGTTTTGTAAATGTTCTGCCTGGCGAAGCTGCAAGTTTATATAAAAGCAGGAATTCTTTTTTTAGGCAAAACAAGACTTTCCTTATCAGTTGTAACCGTCATTGCATCATAATCCAGTTCATAGCCATCCATAACCGGCATCATAATATCAGAAATGATCAGATCAATATATTCCTTATCCAATACTTCTAATGCCT